>OBHZ01000001.1_pt1 | contig 1766976 bp, 1559 predicted proteins | sample 1481711 | NCBI WGS metagenome assembly OBHZ01 (sample SAMN05831942, study PRJEB22555) | human gut metagenome | isolation source: Vulva exsudate | host: Homo sapiens
ATTTGGCATTGACTAACAAGCACACTGTTGAGTTCTCAAACAACCGACACACACCAACTCAGCACCACCCGACCGGGCAGAACCTCGCTTGGGGCAACTTCTCTAATCTACCAGATCCTCGGTGTCCCTTCCAACTCGGCGTTCCGAGCTCGGAGGGCCGGCCGTGGAGCCAGCAGCCTCGAACATCCTCAGGGCGCGCGAAGCACCCTGTCGATCTTCGAGGGGACCGCCCGGGGGACCAGCCACCGTCTCGGATGATCGAGACCCGGTGTCCGTTCCTCCCTGCCGGGCGAACGTCGAGAACACTACACGCGCTCCGCGGGAGTGCCAAATCCGCTCCGTGCCGCCCTCGCGGGACCCGACGCAGGAGGGGCCGGCACCGCTCGACGCGGCCCGGCCCCTCCTGTCCCTCGCCCTCCGGATCAGCCGGCGACGGCGACCCCGAGGGTCTTCTTGCCCCGGCGCAGCAGCGCGAACCGTCCGTGCAGCAGGTCGTCGGCCCCGAGCGTCGCGTCCTCACCGGTGACCTTGACGTTGTTGACGTACGCGCCGCCCTCCGCGACCGCGCGGCGTGCCGCCCCCTTCGACGCGACGAGGCCCGCCGCCACCAGGAGGTCGACGACCGGGTCGCCGACCTGCGCCGTCGCGCGCGGCAGCTCGGCGACCGCCGCCTCGAGCGTGCGCTCGTCGAGGGCGTCGAGCTCGCCACGCCCGAAGAGCGCCTGGCTCGCCGCGATGACCGCGTCGGTCGCCGCCGCCCCGTGCACGAGCGTCGTCACGTCGGCGGCGAGCGTGCGCTGCGCCTCCCGTGCGCCCGGCCGCTTCCGGACCGCGGCCTCGAGCTCCGCGATCTCCTCGCGCGAGCGGAAGGTGAAGATCTTCAGGAACCGCACGACGTCGTCGTCCGCCGCGTTGAGCCAGAACTGGTAGAACGCGTACGGGCTCATCATGTCGGCGTCGAGCCAGACCGCGCCGCCCTCGGTCTTGCCGAACTTCGTGCCGTCGGCCTTCGTGATGAGCGGCGTCGTCATGACGTGCACCGACGCGCCCTCCGTCCGGCGGATGAGGTCGACGCCCGAGAGCAGGTTGCCCCACTGGTCGTTCCCGCCCGTCTGCAGCGTGACCCCGTGGCGCAGGTAGAGCTCGTGGAAGTCGATGCCCTGGAGGATCTGGTAGCTGAACTCCGTGAAGCTGATGCCCTCGTCCGAGCTCAGGCGGCGCGCCACCGTGTCCTTGGCGAGCATCGTGCCGAGGCGGTAGTGCTTGCCCACGTCGCGCAGGAAGTCGATCGCCGACATCTCCGAGATCCAGTCGAGGTTGTTGACGACGCGCGCCGCGTTCTCCCCCTCGAAGTCCAGGAAGCGCGAGACCTGGCCGCGCAGGCGCTCGGTCCAGTCGGCGACCGTCTCCTTCGAGTTGAGCACCCGCTCCCCCGACTGGCGCGGGTCGCCGATCATGCCCGTCGCGCCGCCCACGAGCGCGATCGGCCGGTGGCCGGCGAGCTGGAGGTGGCGCAGCAGGAGGAGCTGGACCAGGTGCCCGTGGTGCAGGCTCGGCGCCGTCGGGTCGAAGCCGCAGTAATAGGTGATCGGGCCCTCGGCCAGCGCGGCGCGCAGCGCGGCCTCGTCGGTGGACTGCGCCACCAGGCCTCGCCATTGCAGCTCGTCGAGAACGTCGCTCACTTCTGCTCCTTCGTCGAGTGCCCGCCGTGCGGGCACGAGGGTGCGGCCCCTTCCGGGCCGCGGGTCCTAGTCTGCCGTGCCGGACGCCGTCGCCCGGCCACCGCCCACCTCGCGGGCGGCGCCGGACCGTGGTGCCGCGGGTCGATGGCCCCGGCTCAGCGGGAGCGCGCGCTCACGCGGCGGTAGGCGGACACCGTCGGGTCCCCCGCGAGCCAGTAGCGCCAGGGGAACAGCTCGCCGTCCCCGCCGTCGCCCGACACGCCCACGCGCGGTCCCGTGGCGATCGGCGGCCGGTGCGGCCCGTCCGTCGCCCGGTGCAGCACGAGCTCGCCGTCCGGGTCCGTCAGCTCCGCGCCGTAGTGGCGCAGGTCGAGGTCGAGCGCGACCGCGAGGCGCGCCGGGCCGCGCGCGATCTGACGGTCCGAGTCGCACCGGCCCGCGGCCACCCGGCGAGACCGGGCGAGCCCGACGCCGTCGGTCACCTCCCCGGCCCTCAGCAGGACGGCGGACGCGCGGCCCACCGGCCCGCACACGACGTTGACGCAGTGGTGCAGACCCAGGTGGCGGTAGACGTAGAGGCGGCCCGGCTCGCCGAACATGGCGCGGTTGCGCTCCGTGCGCCCGCGGAACGCGTGGGAGCCCGGGTCGCGCTCGCCGTCGTACGCCTCGACCTCGGTGATCCGCAGCGTGACGTCGCCCGCGGCGCTGCGCCGCGTGAGCAGGGCACCCAGGAGGTCGCGCGCGACCTCGTGCACGTCGCGCGCGTACCAGCCGCGCGCCGGGGCGTCCCACGGCCCGACGACGCGCGCGCCCCCGGCCCCGATCGTCCCCGTCGGCGCGTCCGCCGCAGCGTCCGTCGCAGTGCTCGTCACCATGTCTGCCGCACTGTCCGTCCAGGCCTCCGCCGGCATGCCACCACCTCCCGTCCCGGGCAATCTACGCCTCGCCGCCCACGCCCGTGCGGGGCGCGATCGGGTCCGGGCCGGGCGCCGTCCGCCCGGTGCGCACGAGCCGACCCCACCCGTCGAGGACGACGTCCGCGCGCTCGCGCGTGGCGTTGCGGCGGTAGTGCTCGCGCTCCGCGACCATCCATGCGAGCCAGTGGTCACGCTGGTCCTCGCCGTCCCGGTCGAGGCCGCGCCGGAGCCGGACGTCGTCCGGCGCCTCCACCCACACGCGCAGCGCCGCGACCTCGTCGGCCGCGCGCCGCCCCGCCCCGCAGCCCTCGACCACGAGGTACGGCGCGGCCGGGACGTCGTGCCACTCGGCGAAGCGGTCGAGGTGCCAGTCGTACCGGCGGTACCGCCCGGCCCGGCCCGCGGCGAGCGGCGTCAGCACCCACGCGTGGAGCCGTGCCCAGGCGGGCTCGAGCCCGCGCCAGCCCTCGTAGAGGTCGTCCATGTGGAGCACCTGGGCGGGCAGCGCGGCCTCGAGCTGGGCGGCGAGCGTCGTCTTGCCCGAGCCCGCGGGCCCGTCCACCACGACGAGGCGCGTGCCCGACGCCGTCCACTCCCCCGCGGCGACCGCGCCCGGGCCGGGCGGACCGAGGCGCGGGACGGCGTCGCGCACCCGGCGGACGAGCTCGGCGAGGACGTCCGGACCGACGCTCACACCCGCACCGCCGGGCACGCCTGCCGCACCGCGAGCCGGGGCACCGTCAGTCCTGGGCCCAGAAGCGGTACTCGGCCGAGCGCTCCTTCGCGGCCTCGAGCTGCTCGGCGACCCGCACCGGGGCGGTGCCGCCCACGGCGTCGCGCGACGCGAGCGAGCCCTCCACGCTCAGCACGTCGCGCACACCCGGCGTGAGGTGCTCGGAGATCGACGCGAGGTCGTCGTCCGAGAGGTCCCACAGCTCGATGCCGCGCTCCTCGCACGCGCGCACGCACGCGCCCGCGACCTCGTGCGCGACGCGGAACGGCACGCCCTCGCGCACGAGCCACTCGGCGACGTCCGTCGCGAGCGAGAACCCCTGCGGCGCGAGCGACGCCATGCGGTCGGTGTCGAACTCGAGGGTCGCGACCATGCCGGAGAACGCGGGCAGGAGCACCTCGAGCGTGTCGACCTGGTCGAACACCGGCTCCTTGTCCTCCTGGAGGTCGCGGTTGTACGCGAGCGGCAGGCCCTTGAGCGTCGCGAGCAGGCCCGTCAGGTCGCCGATGAGGCGGCCCGCCTTGCCGCGCGCGAGCTCGGCGACGTCCGGGTTCTTCTTCTGCGGCATGATGCTCGACCCCGTGGAGTAGGAGTCGTGCAGGCGCACGAAGCCGAACTCCTTCGTCGCCCAGAGGATGACCTCCTCCGCGAGGCGCGAGAGGTCGACCCCGAGCATCGCGGCGACGAACGCGAACTCCGCGACGACGTCGCGCGACGCGGTGCCGTCGATCGAGTTCTCGACCGGGCCGTCGAACCCGAGCTCGGCGGCGACCGCCGCCGGGTCCAGGCCCAGCGACGAGCCCGCGAGCGCCCCCGACCCGTACGGCGAGCGCGCGGCGCGCACGTCCCAGTCGATGAGCCGGTCGACGTCGCGCAGCAGCGGCCACGCGTGGGCGAGCAGGTGGTGCGCGAGGAGCACCGGCTGGGCGTGCTGGAGGTGCGTGCGACCGGGCATGGCCGCGCCCGGGTGTGCGGCGGCCTGCTCGATCAGCGCGTCGACGACGTCGAGCACGAGGCGCGCGATCGTGCGCGCCTCGTCGCGCAGGTACATGCGCGTGAGCGTCGCGATCTGGTCGTTGCGCGACCGGCCCGCGCGCAGCTTGCCGCCGAGCTCGGGCCCGGCCCGCTCGATGAGCCCGCGCTCCAGCGCGGTGTGCACGTCCTCGTCGTCGTCGGCCGCGACGAACGCGCCCGACGCGACGTCCTTGCGCAGGCGCTCGAGCGCGGCGAGCATGCCGTCGAGCTCGTCGTCGTCGAGCAGGCCCGCGGCGTGCAGGACCTTCGCGTGAGCCTTCGAGCCCGCGACGTCCTGGCCCGCGAGGCGCCAGTCGAAGTGCGTGGACTTGCTCAGCGCGGCCAGCGCGTCGGCGGGGCCGCCCGCGAACCGGCCGCCCCACAGGCTGACGCGCGCCGTCTCGGTCGGCTCGACGGCGGTGCCGTCCTGGTCGTCGTGCGTGCTCACAGCTCTCCCGTCCCGAGGTCCACACCGTTGCCGAACTTCTCGTCGCGCGCGGCGGCGAGCTTCGCGGTGAGACCGTAGATCTCGATGAATCCCTTGGCCTGCGACTGGTCGAACGAGTCGCCCTCGTCGTACGTCGCGAGGTTGAAGTCGTAGAGGCTCGCGTCCGAGCGCCGGCCCGTGACGGTCGCGCGCCCGCCGTGCAGCACGAGGCGCACGTCGCCGGACACGTAGCGCTGGGTGTCGTCGACGAACACGTCGAGCGAGCGCTTGAGCGGGCTGAACCACATGCCGTCGTAGACGAGCTCGGTCCAGCGCTGCTCGACGCCGCGCTTGAAGCGGGCCTGCTCGCGCTCGAGGGTGACGTTCTCGAGCTCCTGGTGCGCGGCGATGAGGGCGATCGCGCCCGGCGCCTCGTAGACCTCGCGCGACTTGATGCCCACCAGCCGGTCCTCGACGATGTCGATCCGCCCGACGCCCTGGGCGCCCGCGCGGCGGTTCATCTCCTGGATCGCCTGCAGCGGGGTCACCGCGACGCCGTCGAGCGCGACCGGCACGCCCTGCTCGAACGTGACGACGACCTCGTCCGCGACGGGCGGGAACGTGGGGTCGTCGGTGTAGTTGTAGACGTCCTTGGTCGGCGCGTTCCAGATGTCCTCGAGGAAGCCGGTCTCGACCGCGCGCCCCCACACGTTCTGGTCGATCGAGAACGGGTTGTGCTTCGTCGTGGCGATGGGCAGCGCGTGCTTCTCCGCGTACTCGATGGCCTTCTCGCGCGTCAGCGCGAGGTCGCGCACGGGCGCGATCGTCTTGAGCTCGGGCGCGAGGGACGTCGTCGCGACCTCGAAGCGCACCTGGTCGTTGCCCTTGCCCGTGCAGCCGTGCGCGACGGTCGTCGCGCCGAACTGGCGCGCCGCGCGCACGAGGTGCTTGACGATGACCGGGCGCGACAGCGCCGAGACGAGCGGGTACCGGTCGAGGTACAGGGCGTTCGCGCGCAGCGCGGGCATGCAGTACTCCGCCGCGAACTCGTCGCGCGCGTCGGCGACGTACGCCTCGACGGCGCCGCAGTCCAGGGCACGCTGCCGGATGACCTCGAGGTCCTCCCCGCCCTGGCCGACGTCGACCGCGACGGCGACGACCTCGGCGCCCGTGGCCTCGGCGATCCAGCCGATGGCCACCGACGTGTCCAGGCCGCCCGAGTAGGCGAGCACGACGCGTTCAGTCATGACGGTCTCTTTCTGTGACGTGCGGGTGGGGTCCGGGGTCCAGTCTCGCAGGGCGCTGCGGCCGCGCGGGGCGTGGGCCGACGGCGGTCAGTCCGGCGTGCCGGGGACGGGCCCGCCGTGGGGTCCGGAGAGCTCGAGGAAGCGCCGGGCGAGGTCCGCGCCGCCGTCGGGGTCGCGGGCGATGACGAGGATCGTGTCGTCGCCCGCGATGCACCCGAGCACGTGCGGGAGCACGGAGTGGTCGATCGCCGACGCGAGGTAGTTCGCGGCACCCGGGGGCGTGCGCAGCACGACGAGGTTCGCGGACGCCTCGGCGGACACGAGCATCTCCGAGCACAGGCGCGCGAGCCGGGCCGCGAGGTACTCGGGCGACTCCGCGGTCTGCACGCTGCGGTCCCCGCCCTCCCCCGGCACCGCGTACACGAGCGCGCCCGAGGCGCCGCGCACCTTCTCCGCGCGCAGCTCGATGAGGTCGCGCGACAGCGTCGCCTGGGTCACCGACAGGCCCTCGCGCTCGAGCTCGCGCGCCAGCTCCGCCTGGGAGTGGATCTCGGTGCGGCGCACGATCTCGGCGATGCGCGCGTGGCGCGCCGTCTTCGTCGTCGCCGTGCGGGCCTCGGTCACGACCGCTCCAGGAGGAACGTGAGCAGCGCCTTCTGCGCGTGCAGCCGGTTCTCCGCCTCGTCCCACACCGCCGAGCGAGGGCCGTCGATCACCTCGGCGGTGATCTCCTTGCCGCGGTATGCGGGCAGGCAGTGCAGCACGATCGCGTCGGGCTGCGCGTAGGCGAGGAGCTCGTCGTTCACCTGGTACGGCACGAACGGCAGGGCGCGGTCCTCGGCCTCCGCCTCGTCGCCCATCGACACCCACGTGTCGGTCGCGACGACGTCCGCCCCCGCGACGGCCTCGACGGGGTCGGCCGTGACGAGCACCGAGCCGCCGGTCTCGGCCGCGATCCGCTCGGCGTCGGCGACGAAGACCGGGTGCGGCGGGTACCCGTCCGGCGTGCCGACCCGCACGTGCAGGCCCGCGGTCGCGCCGCCGAGCAGGTAGGAGTGCGCCATGTTGTTCGCGCCGTCGCCGACGTACGCGAGCGTCTGGCCCGCGAGCGCGCCCGTCCCGCCGCGGAGCTGGGCGATCGTCAGGAGGTCCGCGAGGATCTGGCACGGGTGGAAGTCGTCGGTGAGCGCGTTGACGACCGGGACCCGGCTGATCGCCGCCATCTCCTCGATCCGGTCCTGGCCGAAGGTGCGCCACACGATGGCGGACGCCTGCCGGTCGAGGACGCGCGTGACGTCCGCGACGGACTCGCGCACCCCGACCTGGGCGAGCCGGCCGTCCACGACGACCGGGAAGCCGCCGAGCTCGGCGATGCCCGTCGCGAACGAGAGCTGCGTGCGCAGCGTCGGCTTGTCGAACAGGACGGCCACGCCCTGCGGCCCGGCGAGCGGCTGGCGGAACGTGCGGTCGTCGCGGAACGCGAGGCCGATCTCGAGGACCTGACGCTGCTCGGCGGGCGTGAGGTCGTCGTCGCGCAGGAAGTGCCGGGGGGCCATCAGGAGCTCCTCGTCGTGGGGTCGGTCGTGGGGGTGGTGGGTGCGCCGGCCGGGGCGGCGGGGTCCTCGGGGACCGCGACCGCGGCGAAGAACGCGACGACGTCGCGCGCCTGGTCGGGCGTGAGGACGAGCGGCGGCGCGAGCCGGATCGCGTCGGGCGCGACGGCGTTGACGACGAAGCCCGCGTCGAGCGCCGTGCGCGCGACGTCGGCCGCGACGGGCCGCGTGAGCTGCACGGCGAGCAGGAGCCCGCGGCCGCGCACGCCCGCGACGAGCGGGTTCCCCGCACGGGCGATGCCGTCGCGCAGGAGCGCCCCGACGGCCCGCACGTTCTCGAGCAGCCCGTCGCGCTCGATCACCCCGAGCGTCGCGAGCGCCGCCGCCGCCGCCACGGGGTTGCCGCCGAACGTCGTCCCGTGCTGGCCGCGGCCGAGCAGCGTCGCCGCCCGCTCGCCGTACGCGACCACCGCGCCGACGGGGAACCCACCGCCGAGGCCCTTGGCGAGCGTGACGACGTCGGGCACGACGCCGCCGCCCACCTCCGGCTGCTGGTAGGCGAACCACGAGCCGGTGCGCCCGACGCCGGTCTGCACCTCGTCGAGGACGAGCAGCGCGCCGTGGCGCGCGGTGAGCTCGCGCGCGGCGACGAGGTAGCCCGGCGAGAGCGCGCGCACGCCGGCCTCGCCCTGCACGGGCTCGACGACGAGCGCCGCGACCTCGCCGCGGGCCGCCACGGCCGCGGGCGAGAAGGCCTCCTCGAGCGCGGCGACGTCGTCGAACGCGACGAACTCGACGCCGCCGGGGAGCGGCTCGAACGGCTCGCGGTACGCGGCCTTCGACGTCAGCGCGAGCGCGCCCATCGTCCGGCCGTGGAAGCCGCCCTGGAGCGCGAGGACCCGCGTGCGGCCCGTGCGGCGCGTCATCTTGAACGCCGCCTCGTTCGCCTCCGTGCCCGAGTTCGTGAAGAACACGCGCGACCCCTCGGGCGCCTCCGCGAGCGCGAGCAGGCGCTCGGCGAGCGCGATCTGCGTCGGGGTGCCGAAGAAGTTCGAGACGTGCCCGAGCGTGCCGAGCTGGGCCGAGACCGCCGCCGTGAGCGTCGGGTGGGCGTGGCCGAGCGCGTTGACCGCGATGCCCGCGAGCAGGTCGAGGTACCGCTTCCCGTCGGCGTCCCACACGTACGCGCCCTCGCCGCGCACGAGGACGCGCTGCGGCGGGCCGAACGTGTCCATGACCGCGTGGGTGTAGCGGTCGGTCCACTGCGCGACGGAGCCGTCGGCCGGGGCCGTCACGGTGGTCGTCGGTGCGGGCGCGGGCGCGCCCGTCGGGTGGTCGAGCGCGTTCACGCGGCCCCTCCGGCGGTCGTGGTGAGCGCGGGCGCCGGCGCGCCCGCGGCGTCGGGGACGACCATCGTCCCGTTGCCCTGGGTGGTGAAGACCTCGAGCAGCGTCGAGTGCGGCACGCGGCCGTCGATGACCGTCGCCGCGGGGACCCCGCCCTCGACGGCGCGCAAGCACGCCTCCATCTTGGGGACCATGCCCGCCGAGAGCGACGGCAGGAGCGCCGCGAGCTCGGAGCGCGTGATCTGCGCGACGAGCGACCCGCGGTCCGGCCACGACGTGTACAGGCCCTCGACGTCGGTCAGGACGACGAGCTTCTTCGCGCCGAGCGCGACCGCGAGCGCCGCGGCCGCGGTGTCCGCGTTGACGTTGAGCACCTGGGTCGGGTCCTCGAGGTCGGGGGCGATGGTCGACACGACGGGGATGCGGCCGGCGTCGAGCAGGTCCTGGACCGCGGACGGGTGCACCTCGACGACGTCGCCGACGAGCCCGACGTCGACCGGCTCGCCGTCGACGGTCGCGTGCCGGCGCTGGGCCTGCAGCAGGCCGCCGTCCTCGCCCGAGAGCCCGACGGCGTACGGGCCGTGCGCGTTGATGAGGCCGACGAGCTCGCGCGACACCTGGCCGGTGAGGACCATGCGGACGACGTCCATCGCCTCCGGCGTCGTCACGCGCAGGCCCCCGCGGAACTCGGACTCGATGCCGAGCCGGTCGAGCATCGCGGAGATCTGCGGGCCCCCGCCGTGCACGACGACCGGGCGCAGCCCGACGCGGCGCAGGAACACCATGTCCTCGGCGAACGCGGCCTTGAGCGTGTCGTCGACCATGGCGTTGCCGCCGTACTTGACGACGACGAGCGCGCCGGCGAACTCCTCGAGCCAGGGCAGGGCCTCGACGAGCACCTCGGCCTTCTGCCCGGGGCGCAGGTCGGTGCGGGTGTCGAACGCGGCGTCGTCCGGGTGGGGCGTGGGCGTGGTGGGGTCGCTCATGAGGAGTACGCGCTGTTCTCGTGGACGTAGTCGTGCGTGAGGTCGTTGGTCCAGACGGTCGCGCTCGCGGAGCCGGCGTGCAGGTCGATCTCGACGCGCACCTCGCGCTCGGCCGCGAGGTCGACGAGCTCGCGGGGCTCGCCCACTCCCCCGGCCCGGCAGACCTGGACGCCGTTGACCGACACGTCGAGCAGGAGCGCGTCGAACGGCGCGACGTCCTCGGGGACGGTCCCGACGGCGGACACGATGCGGCCCCAGTTCGGGTCGTTGCCGAAGATCGCGGCCTTGAACAGGTTGGACCGCGTCACGGCGCGCGCGACGGCGACCGCGGCGTCCTCGCTGGCCGCGTTGACAACTGTGACGGCGACGTCGTGGCTCGCGCCCTCGGCGTCGGCGACGAGCTGGCGCGCGAGCGACCCGCACGCCTCGGTGACGGCGTCGGTGAGCGCGTCGAGACCGACCTCGACCCCCGACGCGCCCGAGGCGAGCAGGATCACGGTGTCGTTCGTCGACATGCAGCCGTCGGAGTCGACGCGGTCGAACGTCGTGCGGGTCGCGGCCCGCAGCGCGGCGTCGGCCGTCGCGGCGTCGACGACGGCGTCCGTCGTCAGCACGCAGAGCATGGTCGCGAGGCCCGGCGCGAGCATGCCCGCGCCCTTCGCCATGCCGCCCACGGACCACGTCGCGGCGCCGTCCGTCGCGGTGGCGTCGGTGACCTCGCGGACCACCGCCACCGTCTTCGGCACGGTGTCCGTCGTCATGATCGCGAGCGCGGCGTCGCCGCCGCCGTCGACCGCGGCGACCGGGTCCGCGAGCGCCGCCGCGGCGGCGTCGACGCCCGCGAGGAGCGTGTCCATGGGCAGCCGCACGCCGATGAGGCCCGTCGAGCAGACGAGCACGTCGCCCGCCGACGTCGCGAGGACGTCGGCGACGTGCTCCGCCGTGCGGTGCGTGTCGGCGAAGCCCTCCGGCCCGGTGCACGCGTTCGCGCCGCCCGAGTTGAGCACGACGGCCGTCGCGCGCCCGTCGCGCACGGCCTGGCGCGTCCAGGCGACCGGCGCCGCGAACACGCGGTTCGTCGTGAGGACGGCCGCGGCGACGTCGAGCGGCCCGTCGTTGACGACGAGCGCGACGTCGCGCGCGCCCGTGGACTTGAGCCCGGCGGCGACGCCGGCGGCCCGGAAGCCCTGCGGGGTGGTGACGGTCACGGGGCGACCCCCTCGGTCGTGAGGCCCGCCGTCTGCGGCAGGCCGAGCGCGATGTTCATGGACTGCACCGCGGCGCCTGCGGTGCCCTTGACGAGGTTGTCGATCGCCGTGACGGTGACGACGCGGCCCGCCGCGTGGTCGACCGCGACCTGGACGAGCGCGGTGTTCGCGCCGAGGGTCATCGCCGTCGTCGGCCACTGCCCCGCAGACAGCACGCGGACGAACGGCTCTCCCACGTACGCGTCCTCCCAGGCCTGGCGGACGCGCGCGTCGAGGGCCGCGGGGTCGAGGCGCGCGGCGTCGTCGGACAGGCGCGCCGTCACCGTGGCGAGGATGCCGCGCGACATGGGCACGAGCGTCGGCGTGAACGAGATGCTCACGGCCGGGGCCCCCGCGGCCCGCAGGTTCTGCGCGATCTCCGGGATGTGCCGGTGCGACCCGCCGACGGCGTACGGCTGCGCCGACCCGAGCGCCTCGGACGCGAGCAGGTGCGGCTTGAGCGACTTCCCCGCGCCCGAGTACCCGTTGGCGAGCACCGCGACGAGGTCCGTGCCCTCGACGAGCCCGTCGGCGACGCCCGGCTGGATGCCGAGCGTGACGGCCGTGACGTTGCACCCGGGGACGGCCACGCGCCGCGCACCGGCGAGCCGCTCACGCTGCCGGGTCTCGGTCGCCGCGGCACCCGCCGCGTGCGTCAGCAGGAGCTCCGGCAGCCCGTACGGCCACGTGCCCGCGTGCTCGGAGCCGTAGAACGCCGACCAGTCCGCCGCGGACTCGAGCCGGTGGTCCGCGCCGAGGTCGAGCACGAGCACGTCGTCCGGGAGCTGCGCCGCGATCTCGCCCGAGGCACCGTGCGGCAGCGCGAGGACGACGACGTCGTGCCCCACGAGGTGCTCGACCGCCGTCGGCAGGAGGACGCGGTCGGCCAGGGATCGCAGGTGCGGCTGGTGCTCGCCGAGGAGCGTGCCCGCGTTGCTGTGCGCCGTCACGGCGCCGATCTCCACCTCGGGGTGCCCGGCGAGCAGGCGGAGCGTCTCCCCGCCCGCGTACCCGGACGCACCCGCGACCGCGACTCTGATCGTCATATGCATCACTATACATAGTTATGCAACGGTCGGGCCGGAGGTCCTGCCCCACGGTACGCGGGGTCGGCTCCGTGCTCGGTGGGGTCCACGGCCCGTCACGGTCAGGACCGCGGTTGGGATCGGTCGACGGCCCGCGGGGTCGGGTCCGCGGTGGGGTCGGACCGTGTGCTCGGACTGGCGCACCGTCACCTCGGTCGTGCGGGCGTGGGTTCGAGGAGTGCGCCTCTGACGTCCTTCGCACACGGTCCGACCCCACCGCTCGTCCTGTCCGTCACCGCACGACCTGCGCTCAGCTTCGGCGGTCCCGTCCGGTCGGGCCTGCCACCTCGGCGGGGAGCGTCTCCACCGAAAGGCGAGAAGTGGCCCCTTCGGGGCCCGCTCGCGGGGCCACTTCTCCCCTCTCGTCACCGCGCGCACACCTCCGACGAGAGTCCCCAACCCGGCGGCCTCAGGCCGTCGCCGCGCAGACCGCGCGGACGGCCGCTCCCAGGACGGACGTGTCACGACCCACGGTCCAGCACGGGGTGCCGTCGGGGCCGCGGTGCTCGAGGTAGGTCACCGCGGTCGCGTCGCTGCCGCTGCCGACGGACTGCTGGGTGAGCGAGAGCACCTCGACCGGGCGGCCGAGGCGGGCCAGCGCGTCGACGAGGGCGTCGACCGCGCCGGTGCCCGTCCCGGACGCGGCGACGCGCTCGCCGTCGACCGTGACCTCGTGGTCGAGGTGCTCCGTCCCGTCGTCGGCGCGCCGGCTCGTCCACGCGGCGGGCTCGACGGCGCCGGGGCGCGCGTAGGCCGCGTCGAACAGCGTGAGGAGGACGTCGGGCGTCACCTCGGCACCGGTGGCGTCGGCGTGCTCCTGGACGCGGCGCGCGAGGTCCACCTGGAGGCCCCGGGGCAGGTCCAGGCCGTGGACCGACTGCAGCACGTACGCGACGCCGCCCTTCCCGGACTGGCTGTTCACGCGCACGAGGGCCTCGTACGACCTCCCGAGGTCCGCGGGGTCGACCGGCAGGTACGGCACGCGCCACGGCGCGGCCGCGGGGTCGAGGCCGGCCGCCGCGGCGTCGGCCCGGTGCCGCGCCATCCCCTTGCGGATCGCGTCCTGGTGCGTGCCGGAGTAGGCGGTGTGCACCAGGTCGCCCACGTACGGGTGGCGCGGGTGGACGTCGATCCGGTTGCACGCCACGACGACGTCGCGGATCGCGTCGAGGTCGGAGAAGTCGACCATCGGGTCGACGCCCTGCGCGTGCAGGTTGAGGCCCAGCGTCACGAGGTCGACGTTCCCGGTGCGCTCGCCGTTGCCGAACAGGCACCCCTCGACGCGCTGCGCACCCGCGAGGACCGCGAGCTCGGCGCACGCGACGCCGGTGCCCCGGTCGTTGTGCGGGTGGACCGAGAGGATCACGCCCTCGCGCCGCGCGAGGTTCCGGTCCATGTACTCGATCTGGTCGGCGTAGACGTTGGGCGTCGCGACCTCGACCGTGGCGGGGAGGTTGAGGACGACGGGCCGCTCGGGCGTCGCGTCCCAGAGCGTCGTCATGCGGTCGCACACGTCGAGCACGTAGTCGGGCTCGGTGAGGTTGAACACCTCGGACGAGAACTCGAACCGGACGCGCGGGTCGTCGCCGGCGTGGCGCAGCACCTCGGTCCCGGCGTCGGTGATCAGCCGGGCGAGCTCCTCGCGGTCGCGGCCGAGCACCACGTCGCGCCAGACGGGCGCCGTCGCGGCGTACACGTGGACGACGACCGGGTTGCGCAGCCCGCGCACGGACTCGACCGTGCGCGCGATCAGGTCGGCGCGCGCGGCGGTGAACACGACGACGGTCACGTGCTCGGGCGCGAGGTCGGTCTCGGCGAGCAGGCGCACGAAGTCGAAGTCGGTCTGCGACGCCGACGGGTAGCCCACCTCGATCTCGGTGTACCCCATCGCGACGAGCAGCACGAAGAAGCGGCGCTTGCGCGCCGGGTCCATCGGTTCCGCGAGCGCCTGGTTGCCGTCGCGCAGGTCGACGGGGACCCACAGCGGCGCCTGGGTGAGCCGGCGGTTCGGCCAGCGGCGGCCGGGCAGGTCGGGCACGTCGACACGGGCGTGGACGTCGGCGTAGCGGGACGACGGCATGGGCGACGGGCGCTGCCGGTTCCACGACGGCGTCGTCGTGGCGGCGGGGCGGTCCGTGCGGACGGGGGTGGCGGAGACGGTCATGGCGGTCCTTCGGCTGGAGCCCCGGGGTGGCGGGGCGCGGGACGACCGGCGCACGACGGACCCCCACGGCGGGGGGCCGGTCCGGTCAGACCCCGCCGTGGCGCCGAAGGAGGAGCGCCGTCCAGGACATGCGGGGTACGCTAGCGCCGATCAAGTCCTCAGACAACCTGAGAGGTTTCCGTGACCGCGCTGCAGCGACGCCCCCTGGCCGACCAGGCCGCCGAGCTCCTGCTCGAACGCGTGCGCTCCGGTGCCTGGCCCCTCGACCACCGGCTGCCCGGGGAGCAGGCGCTCGCCGCCGAGCTCGGCGTGGGCCGGTCGACCGTCCGCGAGGCGATCCGCCAGCTCGCGGGCCGCGGCGTCCTCGACAGCAGGCAGGGCTCGGGCGTGTACGTCGTCTCGACGGACACCGCCGACGACTGGGACGAGGTGCTGCGCCGCGGCGAGATCGTCGACGTGCTCGAAGTACGCACCGCGCTGGAGGCGGAGGCCGCGGGGCTCGCCGCCGTGCGCCGCACGCCCGCGGACCTGCGCACCATGACGACGGCGCTCGCCCGCCGCGGGCAGGTCGCGGCGACGGCGTCGCCCGCCGAGTACGTGGACGCGGACCTCGCGTTCCACCGGGCGGTCGTCGACGCCGCGCACAACGCGGTGCTCGCCGAGCTCTTCGCGACCTTCGTCCCGCGCCTGCGTCGCGCGATGGTCGCCATGGTCGACCTCGACCGGACGGGCACGACGCACCGGGACGACCAGGACGCGCACGAGGCGATCCTCGACGCCGTCCGCGACCGGGACACCGGCCGCGCCGCGGCGGCGGCGCGCGAGCACCTCGCGTCCGTGCACGCGAAGGTCGCCGACCGAGGGCGACCGTGACCGCCGCGCGACCCTAGGCTGAGGCCATGCACGCGATCGTGGCCCGCGCGGCGGGCGGTCCCGAGGTCCTCGAGTACACCGAGCTGCCCGACCCGTCGCCGGGCCCGGGGCAGCTCCTCGTCCGCTCCGCGGTGGCGGGCGTGAACTTCATCGACACGTACAAGCGCTCCGGCGTGTACGCGATGGAGTACCCGCACGTCGTCGGGAGCGAGGGGGCCGGGGTCGTCGCCGAGGTGGGCGAGGGGGTCGAGGGGTTCGCCGTCGGCGACCGCGTCGTGTGGACCGAGGCGCCGGGGTCGTACGCGGAGCTCGTCGTGGTGGATGCCGGGCAGGCGCTGCACGTGCCGGACGCCGTCTCGCTCGAGGACGCGACCGCCGTCGCGCTCCAGGGGCTCACGGCGCACTACCTGTGCACGTCGTCGTACCCCGTCCGCCCGGGCGACCGCGTGCTCGTGCACGCGGGCGCGGGCGGCGTCGGGCTGCTCCTGACCCAGATGCTCGTGGCGCGGGGCGCGCACGTGATCTCCACGGTCTCGACCCCCGAGAAGGCGGAGCTGTCCCGCGGCGCGGGCGCCGAGCACGCGATCCAGTACACGGCGTTCGCCGACCTCACCGCCGAGCTGCCCGAGGTCGTGCGGGGGCTCACGGGCGGCGAGGGCGTCGCGGCGGTGTACGACTCGGTCGGCAAGGACACGTTCGACGCGTCGCTCGCGTCGCTGCGCCGCCGCGGCACGCTCGTCCTCTACGGCGGCTCGTCGGGGCAGGTCCCCCCGTTCGACCCGCAGCGCCTCAACGCGGGCGGCTCGCTGTTCCTCACGCGGCCCAAGCTCGCCGACCACACGGCGACGCGCGCGGAGCTCGTCGAGCGCGCGACCGAGGTGCTCGGAGCCGTCGCGGGCGGCACGCTGCACGTGCGCGTCGGCGCGACGTTCCCGCTCGCCGACGCCGCCGACGCCCACCGCGCGCTCGAGGGACGGGCGACCACCGGCAAGGTGCTGCTCCGGCCCGCCGGGGCGGACGACGCTCCCGCCACCACGACCGGGACCACGACCGGCACGACGACCGGGACCGCGTGAGCTGGGACTGGGTGCCGCCGCGCCCGGGCGAGGAGGACGGCTCCGACGGCGGCCCCTCCCCCGCGCTGCGCCGCACCGTGACCGTGCTCGCCGTGCTGCTCACCGCGGTGTTCGTCGTCTACTACGTGACCGTGGCGGTGCGCCAGCAGGCGGACGCGTGCGTCGCCGACCGGCCCGCGGGCGTCGCGGTGCAGGACGTCGAGGCACGGTGGCGCTGGGTCCCGCCGGGCTACGCGTGCGAGTACGCCACCGCCGACCAGGACGTCGCCCGCGCCTGACGCGTGAGGCACCCCCACCACGACCGACGAGGACCGATGACCGACCTGCACGACCGCCCCCTGACCCTGCTCGGTGCCTACGCCCTCGCGGGCGTCCCCGACCCGGGCGGCTGGTACGCCGCCCTCGGAGGGGACGGCCTCGACGGCCTCGAGCACCCCGTCGACCCGGACGACGCGGACGCGCTCGCGACGACCGCGGCCGCGCTCCCGGCGCACTGGGCGCTGCTGCCGACGACGGTCGCCGCGACGGCCCGCCGCGCCGGGGCCGACCGCTCCTACGGCCTCGCGTCCGACGACGAGGAGGGTCGGCGCGAGGCGGTCGACGGCGTCGCGCGCGTCCTCGCGGCCGTGACGCGGCTCGCCGAGGCGGAGGGTCGACGACGCGTCGTCGCGGTCGAGCTCCAGTCCGCGCCCGGTCCCGGCCGCGGCTCCGGCGCGGCGCTCGCGCGCAGCCTCACCGAGCTGGCCGCCGTCGCGCCCGCCGGGCTGCCGCTCGTGGTCGAGCACTGCGACGCGCCCCGCCCGTGGGGCGTCGCGGAGAAGGGCTTCCTCGCGCTCGACGACGAGATCGCCGCCGTCGCGCGCGCGGCCCGGGACACCGGCCACCCCCTGCACGTCGGGCTCAACTGGGGCCGGTCCGCCATCGAGGGGCGCAGCGCCGCGACGCCCGTCGAGCACGCGCGGGCGGCCGCCGGCGCCGGCCTCCTCGCGAGCGCGATGCTCTCCGGTGCCGCCGGCCGGCCCGGCCGGTGGGGCGCGCCGTGGGCGGACGCGCACGTGCCGCCCCACGGCCCGGACCCCGCGCTCCCCGGCCCGGACGAGTCGATGCTCGGCCCGGCCGAGGTGCGCGAGTTCCTCGCCGCGGCGGGGCCCGTCCCGCTCGTCGGCGCCAAGGTGACCACGCGGCCCGCGGACGCCCCGCCCGCGCAGCGCCTCGCCGTCGCGCGCGCGACGCTCGCCGTGCTCCGCGACGCGCTGGCCGATCTCGACACCGACCGCGGAGTCGGCCGCAGGGCCGACCACGCACCGAGCCGCCCCACGGCCTGAGCGCGTCCCGCGGGCCGGGGCCAGGCACGTCGCAGCAGCCCGGGCTCGGCCGGTCGGCCCAGGCTCAGCCCCGCCGCACGGGCGCCGAGCGGTGCAGGTGGTCCACGGGCCCCCGGCCCGTCCCCACCCGCAGCGCGGCGCCGGCACGCAGCGCGCCCGTGAGCCACTCCTTCGCCTCGCGCGCGGACTCCTCCCAGCTCGCGCGCTGCGGCCGCAGCGCCGCGAGCGCCGCCGAGAGCGAGCACCCCGTGCCGTGGGTGTGGGGCGTGTCGACGCGCTCGGCGTCGAACGTCGTGACGGTGACCGCCCCCGGCGCGCGGCCCGTCGTCGGCCCGGGCGCGGGGACGACGAGCGCGTCGGGCGACGTGCGTCCGGTGAGGTGACCGCCCTTGAGCAGCACGACGGCGTCGCTCGCGGTCGCGTACGCCGTCGCCTGGCGCAGGGCGTCGTCCCACGTCGTCGCGGGCTCCTGCCCGCCGAGGACGGCGAGCTCGGGCAGGTTCGGCGTGACGACGTCGGCGCGCGCGGCGAGGTCGCGCACGGCCTGCTCCGCGCCCGCGTCAAGCAGGCGGTGGCCGGACGTCGCGACCATCACTGGGTCCAGGACGACCCAGGGCCGCAGAGCACCAGCGGCGGCGCGCGCCGCGGCGAGGTCGTCGAGCCACTCCCCGACGGCGCGGGCGTTCGCCTCGTCCGCGACCATGCCGATCTTCACGGCGTCGACCTCGACGTCGTCGGACACGGCGTCGAGCTGCGCGCGCAGGAACGCCGGCCCGGGGACGTGCACCGACCGCACGCCGTGGGTGTTCTGCGCGACGAGCGCCGTGGTGACGGCCATGCCGTAGGCCCCGTGCGCGCAGAACGCCTTGAGGTCGGCCTGGATCCCGGCGCCGCCGGTCGGGTCGGTCCCCGCGACGGAGAGGACGCGGGGGCGGGACGGGGCCCGGTCGGGCCCGCGGCCCAAGTCGGGTCTGCGGTCACGGTCCGCGGGGGCGCGGAGCGGGTCGGAGGTGTGCCGAGGCAGGGCGAGCGTCATCGCGCGGACATCCCTTCGCTGGTACGAGCCAGATCAGGTTCGACGGGTCTCATCTCAGCCCCGGTGCGGGGCACCCCGTGTCGCGGGCCATGCTACGCGGCGACCCGTGCGCTTTTCACCCGCCCCGACGCGTGAGACGACGCGCGTGCGCGCGTCTTTCCGGGTATGACGCAGCACGTCGCCCCCGCGACCCGCCCCTTCCTGCCGGACGCGCCCGTCCCGGTCCAGGTGCCCGCCCTCTGCACGACGTTCGACCGCGACGGCCGGCGGGTCGTGCTCACGGGCGTCGTCACGCACGACGCGGGCGGCCTCGTGGCCTTCGAGTACGAGCACCCCGAGCGGGGCCTGTGGCACGTGTGGGTCGACCGGGACACGTGCGTCCCCCTGTGACCCGGTGCCCGGACGCACGGACGCCGCCCGACCGGGGGGTCGGGCGGCGTCGGCCGTGCGGGGTGCGTGCGCTCAGCGGGCGGGGAGCTCTCCCGGCATCGGGTCGTCGGAGCCCCAGCGCGTGACGCGCAGCCGACGGCCGTCAGGACCGGGCAGCGCGACGCCCGCGCGGGCGGCCTCCTGGGCGGCCGCGCGGAGCGACCCGGGCGAGTCGTGCGTCACGCGCACGAACGACCCCGAGAACGCGTCGAGCTCGCCGCGGGCGATCGCGACGACCATCTCGACAGTGCGCTCGACGGGTGTCCACTCCGTGCGGCCCTCGTGCATGACCATGGACGCCGTCATGTCGGTCTGCACGACGCCCGGCGACACCTCGAAGGTCCGCAGCCCGAGCGCGTGGCCCGAGCGGTGGAGGTTCGCCCCGAGGCGCAGCAGCGCCGTCTTGCTCGCGTTGTACGCGCTCGCGCCCTCCATGTCGTGCGAGCCCGCGCCGCTGTTGAGGTCGACGACGCGGCCGCCGCCGCGCGCGAGCATCCCGGGGACGACGGCGCGCGCGAGCAGGAACGGCCCGCGCACGTTGGTCTCCAGGACCGCCCACCACTCGTCGGGGTCCGCCTCCCAGAGCGGCACCTCGGCGTCGACCCGGCCCGCGTTGTTGACGAGCAGGTCCACGCTCCCGAGCGTGGCCTCGGCCTCGCGGACGGCCGCGGCCACCGCCCCCGCGTCGGTCACGTCCGCCGTGACGACGACGGCCCGGCCCGCGCCGTCGAGCGCGGCGATCTCGTCGGCCACCCCGGCGAGCCGGCCCGCGTCGCGCGCGAGGAGCGCGACGTCGAGACCGGACGCGGCGAGCCCGACGGCGACCGCGCGGCCGATGCCGCGCGACGCCCCGGTGACGAGCGCGGTGCGCGCGGGCGCCACGTCCGGCGTCGCGCCCTGCCCCGGTGCGCCGCTCATGCGCGCAGCTCCGCCCCGACGCGCTGGCGCGCGGCGGCCACGGCGCCCTCCCGGACCCGCGCGACGTCGTCGGCGGTGAGGGTGCGGTCCGCGGCGCGCAGCCGCAGCGAGAACGCGAGCGACTTGCGCTCGGCGCCCACCTGCTCGCCCGTGAAGACGTCGAACAGCGCGACCTCCTCGGCGAGCTCGCCGGCGCCCTCGACGACCGCGGCCCGCAGCGCCTCGGCCGGCACGTCGGCGGCGACGACGAACGCGAGGTCCTCCTTCGCCGCCGGGAACCCGGAGACCGGGGTCGCCTGGACGGGCTCGTCGGACGCGCCCGCGACGAGCGCCGACAGGTCGAGCTCGAACGCCACGGAGCGGGCGGGCAGGCCGACGTTCTCGAGCACCTTGGGGTGCAGCTCGCCCGCGTGCCCGACGACCGTCCCGTCGGCGAGCTCGAGGCGCGCGCAGCGGCCCGGGTGGAACGGGGCCCGCGCGGTGTCCGCGACGACGCGCACGGCGTCGTCCCCCCGCAGGCCGGCTCGGTCCGCGACCAGGCGCGCCGCGTCGAGCGCGTCCGTCCAGTCCGCGGGACGTCCGGGGCCCCACCAGCCCGCCCGCTCGCGACGACCGACCAGGACGCCCGCGACGTGGCGCGGCTGCGCCGGGAGCGCGGCCTCGATCGCGGCGAGGTCGTCGTCGGAGGGACGCACCCCGCCGGGCAGCGACGGCGCGGCCGGGGCGCCAGGGCGCGGGTGCGTCACGAGGCCGACCTCGAACACGGCGACGTCCCCGAGCCCGCGGCCCACGTTGCGGCGCGTCGTCTCCAGGAGCGTGCTCAGCACGTCCGTGCGCATCAGGGGGCGGTCGTCGGCCAGCGGGTTGAGCAGGCGCAGCGCCCGGCGGCGCTCGTCGTCCGCGGGGATCCGCAGCGCGTCGAGCTCGCCCTCGCCGACGAACGGGTAGCTCAGCGTCTCGACGAACCCGTGCTCGGCGAGCGCGCGGGCGACCGACCGGCGCACGCGCTGCTCGCGCGTGAGCCCGCGGCCGCCGGGCGCCGAGGGGAGCACCGACGGGATCTCGTCGTACCCGACGAGGCGCGCGACCTCCTCGACCAGCTCGGCCGGCTCGGTGAGGTCGGGGCGCCACGACGGCGGGGTCACGACGACGACGCCCGTCGCGGCGGCGTCGTCCGCATCGACGGTGCACCCGATCGCCCCGAGCGTCCCGACGACCTGCTCGAGCGTGTACGGCACGCCGACGAGGCGCTCGGCCTCGCCGACGGGCAGGTGGATCGGGGCGGGCGCGGTCACGCGGTCGAGGTCGCTGACGGCCGGGTCGGCGGTCCCGCCGCCCAGCTCGACGAGCAGGTCGACGACGCGCTGCGCCGCGACCGCGGGCAGCAGCGGGTCCACGCCGCGCTCGAACCGCTTCGCGGCCTCGCTCGACAGCTTGTGGCGACGCGACGTGCGCGCGACCGTCACGGGGTCGAAGTGGGCGGCCTCGACGAGCACCGCCGTCGTCTCCGGCCCGACCTCCGAGGAGGCACCGCCCATGACGCCGGCGAGACCCAGCACGCGCGCGCCGCGCGCACCGTCGGGGCTGTCGGTGATGAGCAGGTCCTCCGGGTCGAGCGCGCGGTCCACGTCGTCGAGCGTCGTGAGCCGCTCGCCCGGAGCGGCGCGCCGCACCACGACGGGGGCCGCGACCTTCTCGAGGTCGTACGCGTGCAGCGGCTGCCCGAGGTCGAGCATGACGTAGTTCGTCACGTCGACCGCGAGCGAGATGGGCCGCATGCCCGACGCCGTGAGGCGGCGCTGCATCCACGCGGGCGTCTGCGCCGCGGGGTCGAGCCCGCGCACGACGCGCGTGACGAACCGGTCGCACCCGACGACGCCGTGGACCGGAGCCGCGTCGTCGACCTCGACGGGGAAGCCGTCGGGCGTCGCCGCGGGCGGGGGCGTGGGCAGGGAGCCGGGCAGGCCCGGGTCCGTGAAGCGCGCGCCCGTCGAGTGCGAGAACTCGCGCGCGACGCCGCGGTAGGAGAACGCGTACCCGCGGTCGGGCGTCACGTTGATCTCGAGCACCTCGTCGCCGAGCCCGAGCAGCGCGACCGCGTCCTGCCCCGGGGTGAGGTCCTCGGCCGCGTACCCGAGCCGCGGCAGCACGATGATGCCGTCGTGGTCCTCGCCGAGCCCGAGCTCGCGCTGCGAGCAGATCATGCCGTCGGACACGTGCCCGTACGTCTTGCGGCTCGCGATGGGGAACGGACCGGGCAGGACGGAGCCCGGCAGCGCGACGACGACGAGGTCGCCCGGCGCGAAGTTGTGCGCGCCGCACACGATGCCGCGCGCACCGCCCGCCGGCACGTCGGCCGGCTCGACGCCCTTGATCTCGGCGGCGTTGTGCTCCGGCCCGACGTCGACCAGGCACCAGTTGATCGTCTTGCCGTTCTTCTGCGGCTCGGGCGTCATCTCCAGGACGCGCCCGACGACGAGGGGACCCGTCACGGCCGCGCCGTGGATCGCCTCCTCCTCCAGGCCGACGCGGACGAGGTCGGCGGCGAGCCGCTCGGCGGTGAGCCCCGCGGGCAGCTCGACGTGGTCGCCCAGCCAGTCGATGGCGACGTACGGCATCAGATCTCCGTTCCGAACTGGGCGGAGAAGCGCACGTCGCCCTCCACCATGTCGTGCATGTCCGCGATCCCGTGGCGCAGCATGAGCGTGCGCTCGATGCCCATGCCGAACGCGAAGCCCGAGTACTCGTCGGGGTCGACCCCGACGGACCGCAGCACGTTCGGGTTGACCATGCCGCAGCCGCCCCACTCGATCCAGCCCGGCCCGCCCTTCTTCTGGGGGAACCACAGGTCCATCTCGGCGCTCGGCTCGGTGAACGGGAAGTACGCGGGCCGCAGGCGCGTGCGCGCGTCGGGGCCGAACATCGCGCGCGCGAACGCGTCGAGCGTGCCGAGCAGGTGCGCCATGGTCAGGCCCTTGTCGATCGCCAGGCCCTCGACCTGGTGGAAGACGGGCGTGTGCGTCGCGTCGAGCGCGTCCGTGCGGAACGTCTTGCCCGGGCACGCCACGTACAGCGGCACGCCGCGCTCGAGCAGCGAGCGGGCCTGGACCGGCGACGTGTGGGTGCGCAGCACGAGGTTCGACGGCTCCGCGCCGTCCTCGCCGTCCGGGCCGGCGACGTAGAACGTGTCCTGCATCTGGCGCGCGGGGTGGTCCACGCCGAAGTTCAGGGCGTCGAAGTTGAACCACTCCGCCTCGACCTCGGGGCCTTCGGCAATCTCCCAGCCCATGCCGACGAAGAAGTCCGCGACGCGCTCCTGCAGCGTCTCGAGCGGGTGCCGCGCGCCCGCGGGGACGCGGTCCACGGGCAGCGTGACGTCCACGGCCTCCTCGACGAGGACGCGCTCGTCACGCTCGGCCTCGAGCTCGGCCTGGCGCGCGGCGAGGGCCTGGTTGAGCCGGCCGCGCAGCGGGCCGAGGAGCTTGCCCGCGGTCTTCTTGTCCGCGGGGGCGAGCGACCCGATCTGGCGGTTCGCGAGCGCGAGCGGGCTGCGGTCGCCCGCGTGCTCGGTGCGCACGCGCTTGAGCGCGTCGAGGTCGCCGGCCGCGGCGACGGCGGCGAGCGCGGCGTCGAGCGCGCGCTGCAGCGCGTCGGCGTCGAGCGGGGAGGGGGCGGAGGGGGTGTCCGGTCCGCCGTCGCCCGCGTGGGGGGTGACGACGTCGGCGTCAGGGCTGGACATGCGTGCCTTCCTGGCGAGGGCGGGACTGCGGGGAGCGGACGACGGCCGGCGTCGACCCGCGGCACGCGCCGCTCGGGGCGGGGCGTGCGGGGCGCGCACGTGCGCGCGTCGCCGTCATTCTAGGGCGCCCGTCCGGGCCAGGACCGTCCCGCCACGAGGCGGGCGGGGAGCACGCGTCAGTCGCGCGGGCCCGTGACGGGCCCGGGAAATCGACGACCACCGCGCAGGCTCATGCGCCCCATCCTCGCACAGGCCGGTCCGGGCGGACCTGGACGACGGCGGCGCTCACCGCGCGGCGGGCCCGAGCGGCAGGGTCCGCAGCGTCCGGTGCACCGGGTGCCCGGACGCGTCGCCGAGGTCGGACTCGACGAGGTGCAGGGCGTCGGCCGTCCACCCCGGGCCGGCGTACACGGCGAGGGCCGCGGCGGGCGCGGCGAGCGGGTCGCCCGCGGTGCGGTCGGGCCGGGTCGCACCGCGACCGCGCGCCCGGCGGTTCGCCTGGCGCGCCCCGGCCGCGGCCCGCGCGACGGTGAGGTGCGCGCGCTGCCGGGGACGGCGGTCCACCCGGACGCCCGCGTCTCCCGCCGCCTCGGCGACCGCGGCGCTCAGCGCCCGCAGGGCGTCGGTGCCGTCCCCGCCGACGCCGACCCACAGGACGCGGCGGTCGAACACGCCCGCGCCCCGGAGCCGGAGGTCGAGCGGCGCGGCCTCGTGCGCGACCGGCTCGAGCGCCGCCGCGAGGTCGGGGACGGCCCCCTCGGGCACGTCGCCGAAGAACGACACCGTGAGGTGCCACAGCTCGGGGGACGTCCAGCGGACGAGTGGTGCGCCGTCGGGCCGGCGGGCCTCCTGGGCGTGCGCGTCCGCGAGGGCGAGCGCGAGGTGGTCGAGCGCCGCGGCGCTCGGGTAGAGCGCGGCGAACAGCCTCACGCGCCGCCCTCCGGGACGGCGCCCGGGCCTCGGGCGGGCCGGTGCGCGCGGCTGGAGGCGTAGAGGCAGACCGTCGCCGCGGTCGCGAGGTTCAGGGACTCGGCCCGGCCGCGGATCGGCACGCGCACGACGGCGTCGGCCAGCGCGCGGTCCTCCGGGGGCAGCCCCCACGCCTCGTTCCCGAAGACCCACGCCGTCGGCGCGGCGAGGTCGACCGGGCGCTCCGTACCGGCGCCCGCGGTGCCGGCCACGTCGAGCAGGTCGTCGAGGTCGAGCTCCCCCGCGCCGTCTGCAGCGAGGACCGTGAGCCCCGCGCCGCGCAGCGCGGCCACGGCCTCGGCCAGGCTCACGCCCGTGACGACCGGGAGGTGGAAGAGCGACCCGGCCGTCGACCGCACGACCTTCGGGTTGTGCACGTCGACGCTCTCGCCGGCGAGCACGACGGCGTCGGCCCCGGCGGCGTCCGCCGCGCGGACCACGGTCCCCGCGTTGCCCGGGTCCCGGACCGTCGCGAGCACCGCGACGAGCGCCGGGCGGTCGCGCCGCGCGAGCGTCGCGACGACGTCCTCCAGCCGCAGCGCGTCCGCACGCACGACGGCGAGCACGCCCTGCGCGTCGGCGCTCATCGCCGCCAGCACCTCGGGCGTCGCGCCGTGCACGTGCAGCCCGGCCGCGCGCGCGTCGGCGACGATCTCCGGGTGCCGGTCCGCCGCGGCGGGCGTGACGTAGACGTCACGGACCTGGTCGGGGGCGTGCCGGACCGCCTCGCGGACGCCCTGCGGGCCCTCCACGAGGAGCTGTCCGTGCCGTGAACGCGCCGGACGCCCGGCCAGCGCACGGACCGCCTTGACCCGGTCGCTGCGAGGGTTCGTCAGCGTGGGGTCGAGCGGGCCGGGCGCCGGACGGGCGTCCGTGGCCGACGGGCGGCCGGGCGAGGCGCTGGTCAGGCTGCGGCCTTGGGCGCGTTGACGTCCTCGGGGAGCGCGTCCTTCGCGACCTGGACGAGCGCGTTGAACGCCGCCACGTCGTTGACCGCGAGCTCCGCGAGCAGGCGACGGTCGACCTCGACACCCGCGGCCTTGAGGCCCTGGATGAGGCGGTTGTACGTCAGGCCCTGGGCGCGCGACGCAGCGTTGATGCGCTGGATCCACAGCTTGCGGAAGTCGCCCTTGCGCGCCTTGCGGTCACGGTAGGAGTAGACGAGGGAGTGGGTGACCTGCTCCTTCGCCTTGCGGTAGAGGCGCGAGCGCTGGCCGCGGTAGCCGCTGGCGCGCTCGAGGGTCGTACGGCGCTTCTTCTGGGCGTTGACCGCCCGCTTCACGCGTGCCACGTGATGCTCCTTGCAGTTCGGGGCTCAGGGGTGAGCCGGTCGGTGGCGGGTCCCGCCACCTGCCGGGTCACTTGCCGAGCAGCTTCTTGATGGACTTGACGTCGGCGGGCGAGACCACCTGGTCGGCAGCGAGGCGGCGCTTGCGCTTGGTCGCCTTGTGCTCGAGGTAGTGACGGGCGTTGGTCTGCTCGCGCATGACCTTCCCGGAACCCGTGATGCGGAAGCGCTTCTTGGCACCCGAGTGCGTCTTGTTCTTCGGCATGACTGCCGTCTCTCCTTGTGTCCGGTCAGCCACCTCGCGGTGGCCGACGTGTTCGGGTCCGGGCCGGTGGGCCCGGACCCCGAGCAGGGTCCGTCCGTGGTGCCGGTGTCAGCCGGCCTTGCCGCGCGGCGTCGGCTTGGGTGCCGGCTTGGGCGCGGGGCGCGGGGCGCCCGGCTTCGGCGCGGCGGGCCGGGGTGCTGCGGGCTTCGCGCCGTCCGACGACGCGGGCGAGGCCGCGGGCGTCGGGCGCGGCGCCGCCGGCTTCGAGTCCGCGGCCGGTCGAGCCGCCGGACGCGGGGCAGGCGCCGAGCGCGGAGCCGGAGCCGACCGCGGGGCCGGAGCCGACCGCGGGGCCGGAGCGGAGCGCGGGGCCGGAGCGGCCTGCGCCGGAGCCTCGGCCGGGGCGGGCTCCTCGGCCGGGGCGGCAGCCTCGACCGCGTCCGTGGTCTCCGTCGCCTCGACCGCGTCGGTGGCCTCGACGGTCTGCGTCTCGACCGCCTCGGTCTCGTCCGCGTCGTCGCCCGAGCGCGCCGCGGCGCGCTGGGCGGACTTGGTGAGACGCGGCTCGGCCTCCTGCGCGCGCTTGCGCTGCTCGCTCTTGGCGTCGGCCTTCTTCTTCACCGGACCGAGCACCATGGTCATGTTGCGCCCGTCCTGCTTCGGCATGGACTCCACGAAGCCGAGCTCCGCGACGTCGTCCGCGAGGCGCTGGAGCAGGCGGACACCCATCTCGGGGCGCGACTGCTCACGGCCGCGGAACATGATCATGACCTTGACCTTGTCGCCCGCCGCGAGGAAGCGCTCGACGTGGCCCTTCTTGGTGCCGTAGTCGTGCGGGTCGATCTTCAGGCGGAAACGGATCTCCTTGAGGACCGTGTTCGCCTGGTTGCGCCGCGCCTCACGCGCCTTCATGTCGGACTCGTACTTGAACTTGCCGAAGTCCATGAGCTTGGCGACGGGGGGCCGGGCGTCCGGGGCGACCTCGACGAGGTCGAGGTCCGCGTCCTGGGCAAGGCTCAGGGCAACCTCGGTGCGGACGACGCCGACCTGCTCCCCGCCGGGACCGATGAGTCGGACCTCGGGGACGCGGATCCGATCGTTGATGCGAGGCTCGCTGATGTGATGCTCCTAGGAAGTCGTCGGTAGACCGCCCGGACACGAAGAAGGCCTCCGTCCCTGGCGCAGGGCGGAGGCCATCAGGTCGGGACGTCACGCGAACGCGACGACCACGGCGGAACGGTCCCCGAGGGGCTCGCTCCGGACCAGGACCCGGCCTCTGTCGCGACGCGAGTCGGCGGTCGAAGCCCGGGTGGGATGTCATCCACTTGCGCACCCGCACGTCTTCCGCACCACCCGGAACCGGGAGGTGCGGACACGAACGGGTCGGTCAGCTGTCAAGGATAGCAGAGCGGGCGTGCAGGGCGAGCCGACCGCACGCGCAGACATCTGATCCGATCCATCAATGGAACTCTTCCAGAATAGGGGGGTACAGTGGGAGCCATGACCACAGGCGCGACGTCGACCGCAGGCACCGGCCTCGAGGACGGGCCCCGCCGCGCACGCCACGAGAGCGAGCTGCGCGACCACGGCCTGCGCGTCACCGCCGCACGCCTCGCCGTGCTCGACGCCGTCGAGGTGCAGCAGCACGCGGACGCCGACGACGTGCTGCGCGCCGCGCGCACCGCGCTGGGCTCCGTCTCGGTCCAGGCGGTCTACGACGTCCTGCACACGCTCACCGACAAGGGGCTCGTGCGCCGCATCGAGCCGGCCGGGCACCCGGCCCGCTACGAGCGCCGGCTCGGCGACAACCACCACCACGTGGTGTGCCGGGGCTGCGGCGCCGTCGCCGACGTGGACTGCACCGTGGGCCACGCCCCGTGCCTCACCCCCAGCAGCACCGCCGGGTTCCGGATCGACACCGCCGAGGTGACGTTCTGGGGACTCTGCCCCGACTGCGCCGACTGACCCCGCACCACCCGCCCCGGGGCCTCGTGCACCCGGAGCGCGTCCGTTTCCTCACGGATGCACTGTTTGAGAACGCCACACGAGCCGTACCCGCGGCTCACGGAAGGAGACCCATGACCGCCCCCTTCACCACGACGAACGCCGGCGCGCCCGTCGCCTCGGACGCCCACTCGCAGTCCGTCGGCGCCGACGGCCCGATCGTCCTGCACGACCACTACCTCGTCGAGAAGCTCGCCCAGTTCAACCGCGAGCGCGTCCCGGAGCGCGTCGTGCACGCCAAGGGCGGCGGTGCGTTCGGCACGTTCACCGTGACCCAGGACGTCAGCGCGTACACCCGCGCGGCGCTGTTCCAGCCCGGCACGACGACCGAGATGCTCGCGCGCTTCTCCTCCGTCGCCGGCGAGCAGGGCTCGCCCGACACCTGGCGCGACCCCCGCGGCTTCGCGCTGAAGTTCTACACGACCGAGGGCAACTACGACCTCGTCGGCAACAACACGCCCGTGTTCTTCCTGCGCGACGGCATCAAGTTCCCCGACTTCATCCGGTCGCAGAAGCGCCTGCCGGGCTCGAACCTGCGCGACAACGACATGCAGTGGGACTTCTGGTCGCTCTCCCCCGAGTCGGCGCACCAGGTGACCTGGCTCATGGGCGACCGCGGCCTCCCGTCGAGCTGGCGCCACATGGACGGGTTCGGCTCGCACACCTACCAGTGGATCAACGCGGCGGGCGAGCGGTTCTGGGTCAAGTACCACTTCAAGACCCAGCAGGGCATCAAGAACCTCACGGCGGACGAGGCCTCGCAGCTCGCCGGGTCGGACTCGGACCACCACATCCGCGACCTGTACGAGCACATCGAGGGGGGCGACTTCCCGCGCTGGACGCTCTCGGTCCAGGTCATGCCGTACGAGGACGCCAAGACCTACCGGTTCAACCCGTTCGACCTCACGAAGGTGTGGCCGCACGCCGACTACCCGCTGATCGAGGTGGGCGTCATGGAGCTGAACCGCAACCCGGAGAACTACTTCGCGCAGATCGAGCAGGCGACGTTCGCGCCGAGCAACTTCGTCCCGGGCATCGCGACGAGCCCGGACAAGATGCTCCTCGCGCGCATCTTCTCCTACGCCGACGCCCACCGGTACCGCGTGGGCACGAACCACGCCCAGCTCCCGGTGAACGCGCCGCACGCCGCGGCCGAGGCCGGTCACTCGTACGCGAAGGACGGGTCGATGCGCTACTCGTTCTCGTCGGCGACCACGCCGGTGTACGCGCCGAACAGCCGGGGCGGCGCGCACGCCGACCCGACCCGCGCGGCGGAGTCCGCCGGCTGGGAGGCCGACGGCGAGCTGACGCGCAGCGCCGCGACGCTGCACCCGGAGGACGACGACTTCGGCCAGGCGGGCACGCTCTACCGCGAGGTCTTCGACGACGCGGCCCGCGCGCGCTTCCTCGAGACGATCACGGGCCACGTCGGCGCCGTGCGCAGCGAGGACATCCGCGAGCGCGCCGTGCAGTACTGGACGTACGTCGACGCGAACCTGGGTCGCGAGCTGCGTGCGGCCCTCGCCGCCGCGGACGCCCCGCTCGAGGGCGGCCAGCCCGGGACGGCCGCGGAGCCGGTCCGCGTCTGAGCCGTCGTGGCCGCCCTGCGGGGCGGTCGCACCCCGTCGGCCGTCGCCCCTCGCCGGGGGCGGCGGCCGACGTCGTCCCCGGCCCGGGGCGTCGGCCGTCCTTCCCGCGCACCGGGCCACCGCTCCCCCCGCCGGATGGAAAGATGGTCGCCATGAGTACCGAGAACGCCGCCGTCCCCGACCCCACCACCGACGCGGTGCGCGACATCGCCGACGTGGCCGCCGTGGAGGTCATCACGTCCGCGGCCGTCCACCTCATGAGCGCCGCCGCCGTCAAGTGCGGTCTCGCCGAGGACGCGCAGGAGCAGGGCCACCTCGACCTGGACGAGGCGCGCAAGCTCATCAACGCGCTCGCCGCGCTCGTCACGGCGAGCGCCCCCGACATCGGCAACCAGCACGCCCGCTCGCTCCGCGACGGGCTGCGCTCGCTCCAGCTGGCCTTCCGCGAGGCGTCGGTCTACCCGGACGCCCCGGGCGAGGGGCCGGGCGAGAAGTACACGGGCGCCGTGAGTTGAGCACGCCCCCGGTCCCGCCCCCGCACGGCGGTCCCGCGGGCCCGCCGCACCCGCCCGAGAGCGTGCCGCGGGGCACCCCGGCCGACGCGGTCCCGACGGCCCGACCGGGCGCCGTCGGGGCGCCGTCGTTCGCGCCCGCGGCGGCCGGCCCCGGGGGTGCCGCACCCGGGGCGGCGTCCGCCACGGCGACCGCGCCGGGCGACGGCGCGCCGGCGAGCGGCGACACCGCGGCGGCCCGGCCTCGACGGCGTCGCGGGGCCGTGGTCGCGATCGTCGTGCTCGCGCTGGCCCTCGCCGCGGCGCTGGGCGTCGGCGCGTACCTGTGGCTCACCACCACGCGCTGGCAGGAGACGAGCGCCGGGTGGGAGGCGCAGGCGCGCGGCCTCGGGCAGGACGTCGCGCAGCTGCGCACCGAGCTCGACGGCGCGAACGCGGAGCTCGAGTCCGCGCGCACCCAGCTCACCGCCGCCCAGGACCGCATCAGCGACCTCGCCAACGAGAAGGCCCAGCTGGGCGACGAGAACGAGGCGTCCCAGCAGTACCTGGACTACCAGAGCCGGGTCTCGGACGCCGCGGGCAAGGTAGCCGCCGCGCTGGGGCAGTGCACGACGGCGCAGACGCAGCTCATCGGGTACCTCAACAACCGGGACGCCTACGACCCCGCCGACATCGACCGGTTCGCCGACCAGGTCGGGGTGCTCTGCCAGGAGGCCACCGACGCGAACGCCCAGCTCCAGCAGGAGCTCGCCGGATGACGCGCCGCCCGTCCCGGCGCGCGGCGGTGCGCGTCCTCGGCTCGCTGCTCGGGCTGTCGCTCGCGGGCGGCTCGCTCGGCGCCTGCGGCGTCCTGCCGGAGCTACCCGAGCCGGTGCCGGGCTCGGTCGTGCCGTCGCTCGTGGCGCCCGACGACCCGGCCGGCTCGGAGAACCTCTCCCCCGACGGGTTCGACGCCGTCCAGCGCATGGCCGTGCGCATCCGCAACGTCCGGTGCGACGGCCTGTCCACCGGGTCGGGGTTCGCCGTCGACTCCCGGACCCTCATCACCAACAAGCACGTGGTCGACTCGTCGCGCTCGCTCCAGCTCCTCACCTACGACGGGCGCGACATCGCCGCCCAGACGGCGAGCGTGGCCGGCCTGGCGGACCTCGCGATCGTCCGGACCGCGGAGGACCTCCCGTCCGCCCCGACCCTGGCCGCCGCCGACCCGGCGCCCGGCGACGCGGTGACGGTCGTCGGGTACCCCGAGGGCGGGCGGCTCACCGTGACGCAGGGCTCGGTCATCGGCACGACGACGGACCCGCTGCACGAGAACCTCGGCGAGGTGCTCGTCACCGACGCCCCCGTCGAGCCGGGCAGCTCCGGGTCCGCCGCGCTCAACGAGGCGGGCGAGGTGATCGGCGTGGTCTACGCGAAGACGTCGACGGAGAAGTCGCTCCTCGTGCCCGTGAGCACCCTCCAGACGATGCTCGGCGACGAGTCCGCGTTCACGGCCCTCCCGGAGTGCGACGCCTGACCCGTCCCGGCGTCCGCGCACCGACGACCTCGACGGCGAGGCGGTGCGCGCGGTTCTCGCGCGCACCGGGGGCCCCAGGTCTACCCTTCGTGCCATGAGCACACACGCGAGCTCGGACACGCCCCCCGTCGACCCGGCGCACATCACCCACGCGGCACGCGACACGCTGACCGTGCGTCGCGTCTTCGGGGAGTCGTACGAGCGGGACGGCACGCTCGTCATCCCCGTCGCGACGGTCTGGGGCGGCACGGGCTCGGGCTGGGGGTCCGGCACCGGCGAGCTCTCCGGCAAGGGTGCGGCGGACTGGCGGCGTCGCGTCGGCGCGGCAGCGCGCGGGGCGGACGCCGGTCCCGACGACGGCACCGTGGACGGCGGCTCGACCTCCGACCCGGGCTCCGGCAACGCCGGGGGCGAGGCGGGCGGCGAGGGCTCGGGCGGTGGCGGCGGGTTCGGGGTGCGCGTCGTCGCGAAGGGCGTCTACGTCGTCGACGACGCGGGCGTGCGCTGGCAGCCCGCCCTCGACCTCAACCGCGTGATCCTCGGCGGGCAGGCCCTGGGCGCGGTCGTGGCGTTCTCGGCCGCGCTCGCGTGGGGCCTCAGCCGACTGCGCCGGCGCTGAGCCCGGAGGGGGCTGCCCCGACCGTTCGACCGGCGCGTCCGCGCGGGCGGTCCGGGTCGACCGGTCTCCTCAGTCGGCCCGGCCGACGCGGAGCTCGAGCCCGTCGACGCGCTCGGACACCACGGCGTCCGTGGCGAGCGCGGCGTTGACCTGCCCGAGCACGGCGTCGAGACCGGCGCGGTCGAGACCGGCGTCGATACGCAGGACCACCGCGACCTCGGCCCGGCGGCCCGGCTCGGCCCAGACGCGCGCGACGTGCGGCACGCCCGCGAGCGACCCCTGCACGGCGGCGAGCACCTCCGGCACGACGACTCCGTCGACGACCGCGGGCGACCAGTCCTTGCCCTGCGCGAGCGCCCACACGGCCGGGCGCGGCACGAGCGCCGTGACCGGTCCAGCCGGGTCGAGCACGAGCAGCGACCAGTCCTCGCTCACGGCGGACAGCGCCGCGCGGCGCGCGTCCACCGGCACCGGCCGCGCGCTCGCACGCCACGCCGCCATCGCCGCGACGGACGTGAACACGGGCAGCGCACGGCGCCCGTCAGGCGCCTCGATGGCGACGACCCCGGCTGACGCCTCCTTGTCCACCGTGTGCCCGTGCTCGCCCTCGCCCGCGCTCTCGAGCTCGGCGAGGATCGGCACGAGCACGCGCGTCTCGCCGAGGCGCGCGACGACGTCGGACAGCGAGGCGGAGCCCGCGGCGTAGGCGTCGAGGAGCCCCGCGAGCGCCGGGTCCGCCGACCCGTCGTCGCCCGCGAAGCCGGACGACGGCGGGAGCGCCTTGCCCGGGCCCGCGGGCTCGTGGTCGGTCGTCACGGCCGACCCGCGACGTCGAGCGCCTGCGGGAGCGTGAACGCTCCCGCGTAGAGGGCCTTGCCCACGATCGCGCCCTCGACGCCGGCCGGCACGAGCGAGCGCAGCGCCTCGAGGTCCTCGAGGCTGGAGATGCCGCCGGACGCGACGACGGGCGCCTCGGTGCGCGCCGCGACGTCGCGCAGCAGGTCGAGGTTCGGGCCGCGCAGCGTCCCGTCCTTCGTCACGTCCGTGACGACGTACCGCGCGCACCCGGCCGCCTCCAGGCGGTCGAGGACCTCCCAGAGGTCGCCGCCCTCCTGCGTCCACCCGCGCGCGGCGAGCGTGGTGCCGCGCACGTCGAGCCCGACCGCGATCGCGTCGCCGTGCTCCGCGATGACCTTCGCCGTCCACTCGGGGTTCTCGAGCGCCGCGGTGCCGAGGTTGACGCGGCGCGCGCCGGTGGCGAGCGCGCGCTCGAGCGACGCGTCGTCCCGGATGCCCCCGGACAGCTCGACCTGCACGTCGAGGCGCGCGACGACGTCGGCGAGCAGCTCCGCGTTGGAGCCGCGGCCGAACGCGGCGTCGAGGTCGACGAGGTGGATCCACTCCGCGCCGCCGGACTGCCAGTCGAGCGCGGCGGCGAGCGGGTCGCCGTACGAGGTCTCGGAGCCCGCCTCGCCCTGGACGAGGCGGACGGCCTGGCCGTCGGCGACGTCGACGGCGGGGAGCAGCACGAGGCGGTCGGTCACGAGGGTCTCCATCGGTGTAGGCGGTGGCGCGTCGCTCGCGCCGGGTGGTGCGCGCCGGGCGGTCTGCCTCGGCGCGCGGACGGTCAGAGCGAGCGGACCCAGTTCTCCAGCAGGGTCGCGCCGGCGTCGCCCGACTTCTCGGGGTGGAACTGCGTCGCGGACAGCGGGCCGTTCTCGACGGCCGCGACGAAGCGGCCACCGTGCTCGGACCACGTGACGAGCGGTCGCCGGACGGGCGAGTCCGCCGGGAGGTCCTGGCCGGTCGTGAACGACCGGGCCGCGTAGGAGTGCACGAAGTAGAAGCGCTCGTGCTCGACCCCGCGGAACAGCACGCTGCCCTCGGGCACGTCGACGGTGTCCCAGCCCATGTGCGGCACGACGTCGGCCTCGAGACGGTCGACGAGGCCCGCCCACTCCCCGAGCCCGTCGGTGAGCGTCCCGTGCTCGTCGCCCTGCTCGAACATGACCTGCATGCCCACGCAGATCCCGAGGACGGGCCGCCCGCCGGCGAGCCGCCGGCCGACGATCTCGTCGCCCCGCACGCCGCGCAGACCGGTCATGACCGCGGCGAACGCGCCGACGCCCGGGACGACGAGCCCGTCCGCGTCCTGCGCGCGCGCCCGGTCCGCCGTCAGCTCGACGTCCGCGCCGACGCGCTCGAGCGCGCGCACGGCCGAGCGGACGTTGCCGAACCCGTAGTCGAGCACGACGACGGACGGGCGGCGGGCGGCGGGCGCCGCCGCGGTGGGCTCGGTCATGCGCCGTCCTTCCGTGCGCGCCGCGCCGCCGACGTGAGCAGGCGCATCGCCTTCCAGCGGGAGATCGACGAGCTCGCCACGACGCCGTCCTGGTCGGCGAGCGTCGTCGTGCCGGTGAGCAGGTCCTCGAGCGACTCGGGCGCACCGCCGAGCACGAGGCCCGGCGCGAGGGTGTCGCCCTGCACGCCGTCCGCCCAGCGCGTCATCGTGAGCTGCTCGCCGCTGCGCTCGACGAGCACGAGCGGCACGCCCTTGACGAGGGTCGTCAGGGCGGCGGCCGCGTGCGCGGGTGCGTCGCCCGCGGGGTCGCGCAGCACCGCCACGGCACCGACGTCGGTCGGCACGACGTCCGCCTCGACCTGCGCGAGCGAGCACGCCGCCGCGAGCGGCTCCGCGCCCGCGATCTGCGTGATGAGCGCCACGAGGTCGGGGACCGCCGAGGCCGTCAGCGACGAGAGGTCGTCGGGGATCTCGACGCCGTCCAGCGCGTCGTCGTCGTGCGTGCTCACAGGGCTCCCTTCGTGGACGGGACGCCCTCGACGCGCGGGTCCGGCGCGACGGCGGCGCGCAGCGCCCGGGCGAGCGCCTTGAACTGCGCCTCGACGATGTGGTGCGGGTCGCGGCCCGCGAGGACGCGCACGTGGATGCAGATGCCCGCGTGGTGGGCGATCGACTCGAGCACGTGCCGCGTGAGCGACCCCGTGAAGTGCCCGCCGATGAGGTGGTACTCCTGCCCCTCCGGCTCGCCCGAGTGCACGAGGTACGGCCGCCCGGACACGTCGACGACGGCGAGCGCGAGGGCCTCGTCCAGCGGGACCGTCGCGTCGCCGAAGCGCCCGATGCCCACCTTGTCGCCGAGCGCGACGCGCAGCGCCTCGCCGATCGTGATCGCGACGTCCTCCACCGTGTGGTGCGCGTCGATGTGGGTGTCCCCCGTCGCGACGACCTTGAGGTCGATGAGCGAGTGCTTGCCCAGCGCCGTGAGCATGTGGTCGTAGAACGGGACGGTCGTCGAGATCTCGGTCCGTCCGGTCCCGTCGAGGTCGAGCTCGACGAGCACGCTCGACTCGGACGTCGCGCGCTCGATGCGCGCGGTGCGCTTCACAGTCCTGCCACCTCCACGAGGGCCTGACGGAAGGCCCTCATCTCGTCGCCGGTGCCGATCGACACCCGCAGCCAGCCGTCGGGACCAGTCTCCCGGATGAGCACGCCCCGCTCCAACAACGCCGCCCAGACCGCGTGCCGGTCCGCGAACGTGCCGAACAGGACGAAGTTGGCGTCGGACTCCGCGACCTCGACCGGACGACCGTCCGGGTGCCGCAGCGAGCGCAGCCACGCGACGGTCTCGTCGCGGCGCTCGCGCAGCGCGGAGACCTGCGCGAGCAGCTCGCCCGAGTGCGCGAGGGCCGCGCGCGCGACCGCCTGCGTCACGGCCGACAGGTGGTACGGCAGGCGCACGACGCGCAGCGCGTCGACGAGCTCGCGCGACGCCGCGAGGTACCCGACGCGGGCGCCCGCGAGCGCGAACGCCTTGGACATCGTGCGCGTCACCGCGAGGTTCGGGTAGCGCTCGAGCAGCTCGAGCGCCGACGGCGTCCCGGCGCGCCGGAACTCGCCGTACGCCTCGTCGACGACGACGACGGCGGGCGCCTCCTGCCCGCCGGGGAGCGGGACGCGCACCGCGAGCGCCGCCTCGCACACCGCCTCGACGGTCGCGGCGGGCAGCGCCGTGCCGGTCGGGTTGTTCGGGCTCGCGAGCAGGACGACGGACGGCTGCTCGCGCGCGATCACCTCGCGGGCGTGCTCCGGGTCGAGCGTGAAGTCCTCCGCGCGGCGCCCGACGACCCAGGCCGTGTGCGTGTCGCGCGCGTACTCCGGGTACATCGAGTACGTCGGCGCGAAGGAGACGGCCGTGCGCCCCGGGCCGCCGAAGGCCTGCAGCACGTGGAGCATGATCTCGTTCGAGCCGTTCGCCGCCCAGAGCTGCTCCGCCCCCAGCACGACGCCCGCCTCCGTCCCGAGGTAGGCGGCGAGGTCGGTGCGCAGGCCGAGGAAGTCGCGGTCGGGGTAGCGGTTCAGCCCGGTGGCGGCGTCGTGCACCGCGCGCGTGATGGTCGCGACGACGGCCTCGCTCGGCGCGTGCGGGTTCTCGTTGACGTTGAGCAGGACCGGGACGTCGAGCTGCGGCGCACCGTACGGCTCGACGCCGGCGAGCTCGGGGCGCAGCGGGAGCAGGGGTCGTCCCGCGACGGAGGGTGGGGTCACCCCGACAGTCTACGAAGCGTGGGCGCGCGGCCGCCCGTGACGTCCGGCACGCGGGCACCCCGGGGCGACCTTCTGACGGCGGCCGCCCGGGACGGTCGGCGCGGTCGGCGCGCGGTCGACCGGGACGGTCGGCCTCGCCGACGAGAGGCGGAGGTCCCGACCTGGACGGACGTCGGTCGCCGGTCCGGCCGTCCGGGGCGCCGGAGCGGCGGCGCACGCGTAGCGTCGAGAGGGAAGGGAGGACCGTCGGCACGGTCCCCCGGCCCCTCTCCCCGAGAAAACGAGGTGATCTCCGTGCCCGCCATGCGTGCCGCCGTCGTCCGCTCGTTCACCGACCCGCTGGTCGTCGAGGAGCTCGACGTCCCGTCGCCCGGGCCCCACGAGGCCCTGGTCAAGGTCGACTACACCGGCGTGTGCCACACGGACCTGCACGCCGCGCACGGCGACTGGCCGGTCAAGCCCGCTCCCCCGTTCGTGCCGGGCCACGAGGGCGTCGGCACGGTCGTCGCGGTCGGCGACCAGGTCACGCGCGTGCGCGTGGGCGACACGGTCGGCAACGCCTGGCTCTGGAGCGCGTGCGGCGAGTGCGAGTACTGCGAGACGGGCTGGGAGACGCTGTGCCCGCAGCAGAAGAACGGCGGCTACTCGGTCGACGGCTCGTTCGGCCAGTACATGCTCGTCGACTCGAGGTACTGCCCGGTGATCCCGGACGGGGTCGACCTCTCCGCCGTCGGGCCGATCCTGTGCGCCGGCGTCACCGTCTACAAGGGGCTCAAGGTCACGGACACCCAGCCCGGCGAGTGGGTGCTGGTCTCGGGGATCGGCGGGCTCGGGCACATCGCGGTGCAGTACGCGGTCGCGATGGGCCGCCGCGTCGCCGCGGTGGACGTCGACGACGAGAAGCTCGCGCTCGCGCGCAAGCACGGCGCGGAGGTGACGGTGAACGCGGCGACGTCGCCCGACGCGGCGGCCGAGATCCGCGAGCAGACGGGCGGCGGCGTCCACGGCGCGCTCGTCACCGCCGTCAACGCGCACGCGTTCCCGCAGGCCGTGGGGGCGCTGCGCCGCGGTGGCACGGTCTCGCTCGTCGGCCTGCCGCCGGAGAAGTTCCCGCTCGACATCTTCACGACCGTCCTCTTCGGCCTGACCGTGCGCGGGTCGATCGTCGGCACGCGCAAGGACATGGCCGAGGCGCTCGACTTCTTCGCGCGCGGCAAGATCACCCCGACGTACACCGTGCGTCCGCTCGACGACATCAACGCGATCTTCGCCGAGATGGAGGAGGGCCGGATCGACGGGCGCGTCGTCATGGACATGCGCTCCTGACGTCGCGCCGCTGCCGCTCGCGTCGTCCCGGCCCGTGACCCCCGACCGGGTCGCGGGCCGGGGCTGTGCACGACGGCCCGAGGGTCGGCGGGTGCGCCTACGATCGTGCGGGTGAGCCCCACCGACCCGTACGCCGACCTGCCCTTCGACCCGGCCGACGAGCCTCCGCTCGACGAGCCCGCCGACCCGTTCGGCGACCCGTGGGCGGGGACGGCGCCGGAGGCACCGGCGACCGCGGCTCCCGCCGCGCGCACGGCCGGCGGCGCGGGCGCGGACGCTCGCGGCGGCGACCCCGCGCCCGACCCCGCGCCCGTTCCGGCGGCCGGCGGCGGCGAGGCCGCCAAGCGCGCCAAGCTCGCCATGCTGCGCGGCCTCCTCGACGGGCAGTCGCTGCGCGAGGACGCCGAGACCGCGCTGCGCGCCCTCGTGGGGCGCGACGACGCGACGCTGCGCGAGGACCAGTGGCGCGCGATCGAGGCGCTCGTGGCGTTCCGCCGTCGTGCGCTCGTCGTGCAGCGCACCGGGTGGGGCAAGTCGGCCGTGTACTTCGTCGCGACCCGGCTGCTGCGCGACCGCGGCGCCGGCCCGACGGTGATCGTGTCCCCGCTCCTCGCGCTCATGCGGGACCAGATCTCGGCCGCCGCGCGCGCCGGGATCAAGGCGGTGACGATCAACTCCGCGAACGTCACCGAGTGGGACGACGTCCACCGCGCGATCGCGGACGGCGAGGTCGACGTGCTCCTGTGCTCGCCGGAGCGGCTCAACAACCCCGGCTTCCGCGACGAGGTCCTCCCCCGGCTCGCGGCAGACGCGGGCCTCGTCGTCATCGACGAGGCGCACTGCATCTCGGACTGGGGCCACGACTTCCGGCCGGACTACCGCCGCATCCGCACCCTGCTCGCCGACTTGCCGCCCGGCATCCCGGTGCTCGCGACGACCGCGACGGCGAACGAGCGCGTGACCGCCGACGTCGCGGAGCAGCTCGGCGTGACGGCGGCGCACGCCGCGGGCGGGGCCGCCGGCGACGCCGCGGGCGGGGCGGCCCACGAGGACGTCCTGGTCCTGCGCGGCGGCCTCGATCGCGAGTCGCTGCACCTCGCCGTGCTGCGCCTGCCCGACCAGCCGACGCGCGTCGCGTGGCTCGTCGAGGCGCTCCAGGACGTCGACGGCTCGGGGATCGTGTACTGCCTCACCGTCTCCGCCGCCGAGCAGGTCGCGAGCCAGCTGCGCGCCGCCGGTCTCGCCGTGGCGTCGTACACGGGCCAGACGGACCCCGCCGAGCGCGAGCGGCTCGAGGAGGACCTCAAGGAGAACCGCGTCAAGGCGCTCGTCGCGACCTCCGCGCTCGGGATGGGCTTCGACAAGCCGGACCTGGCCTTCGTCGTCCACCTCGGGGCACCGAGCTCGCCGATCGCGTACTACCAGCAGGTCGGGCGCGCGGGCCGTGGCGTGGACTCGGCCGTCGTGGTGCTCCTGCCGGGCGAGGAGGACCGCCGCATCTGGGAGTGGTTCGCGTCCACCGCGTTCCCGCCGCAGGACCAGGTGCGCGCGACCCTCGACGCCCTCGGCGCGGGCGGCACGCAGTCCGTCGCGCAGCTCGAGACGCAGGTCGACCTCAAGCGGTCACGCCTCGAGGGCATGCTCAAGGTGCTCGACGTCGACGGCGCGGTCCGGCGCGTCAAGGGCGGCTGGGAGGCCACCGGCGAGCCCTGGACGTACGACGCCGAGCGCTACGAGCGCGTCGACGCCACGCGCTCGGCCGAGCAGCAGGCGATGCTCGACTACGAGGCCACCGACGGGTGCCGCATGGCGTTCCTGCGCGCCGCGCTCGACGACCCGGAGCTCGAGGACGGGTGGCGGTGCGGCCGCTGCGACACGTGCGGCGGCGTGACGCTGCCCGCGCTCCCCGACGCGGAGGCCGTCGCCGCCGCGCGCGCCGACATGGACCGCCCCGGCGTCGAGGTCGTGGCCCGTCGGCAGTGGCCGAGCGGCATGGACCGCCTGGGGCTCGACCTGCGCGGGCGCCTGGGTGCGGACGAGCTCGCCGAGACCGGGCGCGCGGTCGCGCGCCTCGACGGGCTCGGCTGGTCCGCGCCGCTGCGCGAGCTCTTCGCGGCCACGACGCCCGACGGCGACACCCCCGTCGCGCTCCGGCGCGCCGCCGCGCGCGTCCTCGACGACTGGGCGGAGCTCTACGAGTCCGCCCCGCAGCCGGACCCGGAGACCGGGGTCGATGACAACTCTCCTGACGGCACGGCCCCGGCCGAACGGCGGCTCCTCGTGGACGGCGTCGTCGCGGTCCGCTCCGCGACGCGTCCGCGGCTCACGTTCCACCTGGCGAACGGGCTCGCGAGCTACCTCGGCAAGCCGCTCATCGGCGCGGTCGGGCCGGTCCCGGGCCGCGAGGAGCCGGGCCGGCACGACGTGAACTCCGCGACGCGTCTCGCGGGCGTCGCGGGCCGTCTCCAGCTCGAGCTGTCGGACGCCGCGCGCGCGGGACTCGCCGGCCGCCGCGTGCTGCTCGTCGACGACTACACGGAGTCGGGCTGGACCCTCACGGTCGCGGCACGCCTGCTGCGCCGCGCCGGGGCGGCGGCGGTGCACCCGTTCGTGCTCGGGGTGCGCTGACGCGGGCTCGGCCCGGCGACCGGGCGCGTCACCAGCGCAGGCGCAGCTCGGTGTACGTCGTGTCCACGAAGCCGAGCGAGCGGTAGAGCGGCTCGCCCTCCGGCGTCGCGTGGAGGGACACCGAGTCCGCGCCCGCCGTGCGGGCCCAGTCGAGCGCTGCTCCGACGCACGCGCGCCCGAACCCCCGGCCGCGGTCGGCCGGGTGCGTGCAGACGTTCGACAGGTGCGCCGTCGTGCCGCGCGGGTTGCGCGCCGACGGCGCGGAGCGGTGCAGCTCGACGAGCGCGCACGCCGCGAGGCGTCCCGGTGCGTCGACGACGAACGCGACGACGTCGGGCGTCGCCAGACCTGCGGCGAACCACGCGTGTGCCCGGCCCTGCCACGTCGGGTCCTCCGCGCCGGGTTCGCCCATCGCGCGCATGAGGTGCACGCGTAACGACACGAGGTCGGCCGCGTCACGCGGGACGGCACGCCGCACCGGCACGACGGCGTCCCGCGCGGAGACCCCGTGCGGGCCGCCGTCGAGCGGTGCCTGGTCGCGCGAGGCGCCGTCGTGCGGGGCCTCGTCGTGCAGGGCCTCGTCGTGCGGGCCGCCGTCGTGCCGCCGTGCTGGGTCGTTCGGGCCGCCGTCGTGCGGCGCGCCGGACCGACCGGCGGTCACAGGAACCGCGCCCGCACCGCCTCGCCGTGCGCCGGGAGGTCCTCGTCGTTCGCCACGGCGACGATCCGGTCTGCGAGGTCCTCGAGGGCGTCGCGGTCGTACTCGACCACCTGGACGGCCTTGACGTAGCTGTGCACGCCGAGCCCGCTGGAGAAGTGCGCGCAGCCGCCCGTCGGCAGGACGTGGTTCGATCCGGCCATGTAGTCGCCGAGCGAGACCGGCGACCAGGGCCCGACGAAGATCGCCCCCGCGCTCGTGACGCGCTCGGCGAGCTCGGCCGCCCCCGCGGCCTGGATCTCCAGGTGCTCCGCGCCGTAGGCGTCCACCACCTGCAGCCCGTGCTCGAGGTCGTCGACGAGCACGATCGCGGACTGCGGGCCCGCGAGCGACTGCGCGACGCGCTGCGCGTGCTTCGTCGCGGTCACGAGGTCCGCGAGGCGCGCCTCGACCGCGGCGGCGAGCTCGACCGACGGGGTCACGAGCACCGCGGCGGCCAGCGGGTCGTGCTCCGCCTGGCTGATGAGGTCGGCCGCGACGTGCCCCGGGTCCGCGGAGGCGTCGGCGAGGACCGCGATCTCGGTGGGGCCCGCCTCCGCGTCGATGCCCACGACGCCTCGCACGAGCCGCTTGGCCGCCGCGACGAAGACGTTGCCGGGGCCCGTCACCACGTCGACCGGCTCGCACAGCACGTCGCCGTCCTGCGGCTCGCTGCCGGCCGCGCCGTACGCGAACATCGCGACCGCCTGCGCCCCGCCGACGGCGTACACCTCGTCGACGCCGAGCAGCGCGCACGCGGCGAGGATCGTCGGGTGCGGCAGGCCGCCGCTGTCCCGCTGCGGCGGTGATGCCACGGCGAGGCTCGGCACGCCCGCCTCCTGCGCCGCGACGACGTTCATCACGACGGACGACGGGTAGACGGCCAGGCCACCGGGCGCGTAGAGCCCGACGCGGCGCACGGGCACCCACCGCTGGCGGACCTGGGCGCCCGGCGCGACCTGGACCGTGAAGTCCTGCGGGCGCTGCGCCGCGTGCACGAGCCGGACCCGGCGGATCGACTCCTCGAGCCCTGCCCGGACCTGCGGGTCGAGCGCCGCGAGCGCCGCGGCGATCTCGTCGGCCGGGACCCGCAGGTGCTCCGGCCGCACGCCGTCGAAGCGCTCGGCGTACTCGCGCAGGGCCTCGGCCCCGCGCGTCCGCACCGCCTCGAGGATCGGCGCGACCCGATGCGCCGCGTCCTCCACGCCGACCTCTGCGCGCGGCAGGGCCTCGGCGAGCTCGCGTGCGGACAGGGAACGCCCTCGGAGATCGATGCGGGAGATCATGCGACGAGTCTAGGAGCCCGGGAGGTCCGCGACGAGCGCGTTTCGCCCACCGGTCGTCCTGGCGGCCGCCCTGCGCCGGCGCGTACTCGTCGGGAGTCGTGTCGTCGCGGCACGCGGCGCCGGGGAGAATGGCGTCATGAACGCCTCCGACGACGCCCGCCCGGTCGAGATCTCCGACGACGTCATCCGCCTCGGCCAGTTCCTCAAGCTCGCCGGGCTCGCCGAGTCCGGCGCGGAGGCGCGCGAGCTCGTCACCGAGGGCGAGGTGCGCGTGAACGGCGAGGTGGACACGCGCCGGGGACGCCAGCTGCACCGGGGCGACGTCGTCACGGTGGACCGGCCGCAGGGCGGGGAGAGCGCGACCGTCGCCTGAGCGGCGGGTACCACTCGTCGGGCACGGTCAGGCCATGTACGTCGAGGCCATCACCTTGTCCGGCGTGAGGCGCAGCACCACGCGCTCCGGCTTGGGCGTCAGCGGGCGGTACCGGCGGGCGTAGCGCGCGACGGCGTCCGCCACCTCCTCCGCGTCCTCGACGACCTCGATCGTCCCCTCGAGCGTGAGCCACCGCCCGCCGTCGACCTGGCACACCGCGGCGCGCGGGTGCGCCCCGTCCTGGCCGGTCCGGCGGGCGTTGCGCGCCTTCACCGACCCACGGTTCGTCGTGATCCGCACGACACCCGCGTCCGGGTCCCAGGTGAACGCCACCGGGACGACGTGCGGGCTCCCGTCCTCGCGCAGGGTCGTGAGCGTAGCCAGGTGCCGCTCGGTGACGAAGACGCGCTGCTCGGGGTTGAGTCGGATCACGCTCGCGAGTCTAGGCGCGGCCCGCCCGGCACCGGCCGGAGCCGTCTCGTGCCGGTGGTCACACGACGCCGCCGACGAGCCGCCGCGGGTGCGCCGTCCTGGGTGCGCCGCAGCGCGGGGAGGACGGCACCGCCCGGGCCGTGGCACCGTCTGCTCGGCGGGACCGTGCGCAGTGCCGGACCGACGGCGTCGGCGTGTCAGAGCAGGCAGGACGGCCCGAGCAGCGCCTTGAGGTCGCCGAACAGCGCCGGCGACTTCTCGACCCGCAACCCGTCGCCCGCGCGCACGACCGTGGTCTTGCCGGGCTCGAGGACCTGGACGTGCACCTCGGCCGAGCCGGGGTGCGTCGCGAGGACCTCGCGCAGGCGCAGGATGATCGGCTCGACGCAGCGCGTGTGCGAGACCTTCACGGCGAGCGGCGACTCCGCGCCCACGGTGATGTCCGGGAGCGAGACCTCCATCGCCTGGAGCTGCATCGTGTCGTCGCGCCGGCGCACGCGCCCGCGCAGGACCACGACCTGGTCCTCGGCGAGGACCGTCGAGTACGCGAGGTACGTCTCGCCGAAGAACATGACCTCGACGGCGCCCTCGAGGTCCTCGATGGTCACCGCGGCCCACGGGTTGCCGTTCTTGCTCATCTTGCGCTGGAGCGACGTCACGAGGCCGGCGATCGTCACGGTGGAGCCGTCGGGCCGGCCCTCGTCGGCGAGGAGGTTCGCGATCCCGGTGTCCGCCGCGCGCGTCAGCACGTGCTCGAGCCCGGACAGCGGGTGGTCGGAGACGTACAGGCCGAGCATCTCGCGCTCGAACGCGAGGCGCTGCTTCTTGTCCCAGTCCGGGAGGTCGGGCACGTCGACGGAGAACGACATGCCGTCCTCGGCGTCGGCGCCCCCGAAGTCGGCGAAGAGGTCGAACTGGCCCTCCGCCTCCTTGCGCTTGACGCTGATCACCGAGTCGACGGCCTGCTCGTGCACGACGAGCAGGGCGCGCCGCGCGTGGCCGAGCGAGTCGAACGCACCTGCCTTGATGAGCGACTCGATGGTGCGCTTGTTGCACACCACGGCCGGCACCTTGTCGAGGAAGTCGGTGAACGACGTGAACGCGCCCTTCTCCTCGCGCGTGCGGATGATCGCGTCGACGACGTTCGCGCCGACGTTGCGCACGCCCGTGAGGCCGAAGCGGATGTCGCCGCCCACCGCGGTGAACTTCGCCGCCGAGTCGTTCACGTCCGGCGGGAGCACGGTGATGTGCATGCGCCGGCACTCGTTGAGGTAGAGGGCCAGCTTGTCCTTGTCGTCGCGCACGCTCTGCAGGAGCGCCGCCATGTACTCCGTCGGGTAGTTCGCCTTGAGGAACGCCGTCCAGTACGCCACGAGGCCGTACCCGGCGGAGTGCGCCTTGTTGAAGGCGTAGCCCGCGAACGGGACCAGCGTGTCCCAGACCGCCTGGATCGCGGCGTCGGAGTACCCGCGCTCCCGGCAGCCCGCCTGGAACGGCACGAACTCCTTGTCGAGGATCTCCTTCTTCTTCTTGCCCATCGCGCGCCGCAGCAGGTCGGCCTGTCCGAGCGAGTACCCGGCGAGGATCTGCGCGGCCCTCTGGACCTGCTCCTGGTAGACGATGAGGCCGTAGGTCTCGTCGAGGATCTCCGCGAGGGGCTGCTCGAGCTCCGGGTGGATGGGCTCGATCTTCTGCAGCCCGTTCTTGCGCAGCGCGTAGTTCGTGTGCGAGTTCATGCCCATCGGGCCCGGGCGGTACAGCGCGATGACGGCCGAGAGGTCGTCGAACTTGTCCGGCTTCATCTGGCGCAGGAGCGCGCGCATGGGGCCGCCGTCGAGCTGGAACACGCCGAGCGTGTCACCGCGCGCGAGCAGCTCGTACGACGCCTTGTCGTCGAGCGTGAGCGACTCGATCTCGATCGGCTCCTTGCCGTTCATCTCGATGTTCTCGAGCGCGTCGTCGAGGATCGTGAGGTTCCGCAGCCCGAGGAAGTCCATCTTGATGAGGCCGAGGCCCTCGGACGTCGGGTAGTCGAACTGGGTGATGACCGCGCCGTCCTGAGGACGGCGCATGATCGGGATGATGTCGATGAGCGGGTCGCTCGACATGATGACGCCCGCCGCGTGCACGCCCCACTGCCGCTTCAGCCCCTCGATACCCCGCGCGAGCTCGACGACGCGCTGCGCCTCCGGGTCGGTGTCGTGGAGCTGACGGAACTCCGCCGCCTCGGAGTACCGCTCGTGCTTGGGGTCGAAGATCCCCGACAGGGGGATGTCCTTGCCCATCACGGCCGGCGGCATCGCCTTGGTGAGCTTCTCCCCCATCGCGAAGGGGAAGCCGAGGAGCCGCGCCGAGTCCTTGAGCGCCTGCTTGGCCTTGATGGTGCCGTAGGTGACGATCTGGGCGACGCGGTCGTCGCCGTACTTCTCCGTGACGTACCGGATGACCTCCCCGCGCCGACGCTCGTCGAAGTCGACGTCGACGTCGGGCATCGACACACGCTCGGGGTTGAGGAACCGCTCGAAGATCAGCCCGTGCTCCAGCGGGTCGAGCTCGGTGATGCCCATGAGGTAGGAGGCCATGGAGCCCGCGGCCGAGCCACGGCCCGGGCCGACGCGGATGCCCTGGTCCTTGGCCCAGTTGATGAAGTCGGCGACCACGAGGAAGTACCCCGGGAAGCCCATCTGGATGATGACCTCGGTCTCGTACTGCGCCTGCTTGCGCGCCGCGTCCGGGATGCCGTTGGGGTACCGGCGGTGCAGCCCGCGCTCCACCTCCTTGACGAACCAGCTCGTCTCGTCCTCGCCCTCGGGGACGGGGAACCGCGGCATGTAGTTCGCCTTCGTGTTGAACGACACCTCGCACTGCTCGGCGATGAGCAGCGTGTTGTCGCACGCCTCGGGGAGCTCCGCGAAGACCCGGCGCATCTCGGCCGCTGACTTCACGTAGTAGCCGGTGCCGTCGAACTTGAACCGGTCCGGGTCGTCGAGCGTCGAGCCGGAGTTGATCGCCAGCAGCGCCTCCTGGCTGGAGGCGTCCTCCTCGCGCACGTAGTGGAGGTCGTTCGTCGCGACGAGGCGCGCGCCGATGGTCTCCGCGAGGCGCAGGAGGTCCTTCGTGACCCGCGTCTCGATGTCGATCCCGTGGTCCATGAGCTCGACGAAGAAGTTCTCGCGGCCGAAGATGTCCTGGAGCTCGCCCGCCGTCCGCACCGCCTCGTCCCACTGTCCGAGGCGCAGGCGCGTCTGGATCTCGCCCGACGGGCACCCGCTCGTCGCGACGAGGCCCTTGCCGTACCGCTGGAGGAGGTCGCGGTCCATGCGCGGCCACTTGCCCATCTGCCCCTCGAGCGACGCGAGCGACGACGCCCGGAACAGGTTGTGCAGACCCTCGTTGTCCTTCGCGAGCAGCGTCATGTGCGTGTACGCACCGCGCGCCGAGACGTCGTCGGACTCCTGCCCCTGCTGCCCGAACCGCACGCGGGTCTGGTCGAACCGGCTCGTGCCCGGCGTGACGTACGCCTCGACGCCGATGATCGGCTTGATGCCCTTCGCCTGCGCCCGCGACCAGAACTCGAACGCCCCGAACACGTAGCCGTGGTCCGTCGTCGCGATGGCCTTCTGCCCCAGGCGCTCGACCTCGTCGAACAGGTCCCCGATCCGGGCCGCGCCGTCCAGCATCGAGTACTCGGTGTGGACGTGGAGGTGGACGAAGTCCTCAGTCGCGGTGGGCATGCACCGATCTTAGGCGTGCCCCACCGACACTCCCGCGAGGTCGCGGCGGGTCGTGCGGCACGTCACGCGGACGACCCGCGGCACCCCGCCGAGACCGGTCAGGCGTCGGTCGTGAGGGTCTTGGCAGCGTCGCGGTGGTCGATGCCCGCGTCGAGGTAGACGGGCCCGGACACGGCGTACCCGAGCCGCTCGTAGAAGCCGATCGCCTGGACCTGGGCGGAGAGGAGCACGCGCACGGCGCGGCGTCCGTCCGGTGCGGGGGCCGCGTGCTCGGCGAGCGCGACCTCCTCCAGCGCGCGCATCACCGCGGCGCCCGCGCCGGTGCCGCGCGCGACCGCGGCGACCGCGACCCGGCCGACGTGCACCTCTCCCGGGTGCGCGGGGTCCGTGAGGAGCCGGCCCGTGCCGACGACCTCCCCGTCCCGCTCGCGGTCCCGGACGAGCACTTGCGTGGTCGTCCCCGCGGTGTCCAGGTCGTCGATCTCCTCCTCGACCGGGACGCCCTGCTCGTCGACGAACACCGCGAGCCGCAGCGCGTGCGCGCCGGCCAGCCCGGCGTCGTCGACCACGCGCTCCACGGCGAGCCGGGCGTCGCCCGGCCCCGAGGCGGCCACGGTCACGCGTACGCCCCGCGCAGCACCTCGAGCGCGTGCGCGAGGTCGTCCGGGTACTCGCTCGTCAGCTCGAGCCACTGCCCGGTCGTGGGGTGCTCGAACCCGAGGCGCATCGCGTGCAGCCACTGGCGCGTCAGGGACACGCGCGAGGCCAGCACCGGGTCGGCGCCGTACGTGAGGTCGCCGACGCACGGGTGCCGCAGCGCGGAGAAGTGCACCCGGATCTGGTGCGTGCGACCCGTCTCGAGGTGCACCTCGACGAGGGACGCGGCGGGCAGCATCTCGAGCACCTCGTAGTGCGTGACCGAGGGCTTGCCCTCCGCCGTGACGGCGAACTTCCAGTCCGCGCTGGGGTGCCGCCCGATCGGCGCGTCGATCGTCCCGGTGGTGGGCTCGGGGTGGCCCTGGACGAGCGCGTGGTAGACCTTCTCGACCGTACGCTCCTTGAAGGCGCGCTTGAGCGCGGTGTACGCGACCTCGCTCTTCGCGACGACCATGAGCCCCGAGGTCCCGGCGTCGAGGCGGTGCACGATGCCCTGGCGCTCCGCGGCGCCCGACGTCGAGATCCGGTACCCCGCGGCCGCGAGGGCGCCGACGACGGTCGGGCCCGTCCAGCCCGGCGACGGGTGGGCCGCGACGCCGACGGGCTTGTCGACGACCACCAGGTCGTCGTCGTCGTGCACGATGCCCATGCCCGGCACGGGTTCCGCGACGACCTCGACGGCGGGCGCGGCGTCGGGCACGTCCACCTCGAGCCACCCGCCCGGGACGAGCCGGTCGGACTTGCCGACCTCGCGTCCGTCGAGGCGGACGGCGCCGCCCGCGGCGAGCTCGGCGGCCCGCGTCCGCGAGAGGCCGAGGAGCCGGGACAGCCCGGCGTCGACCCGCTCGCCCGCGAGGCCGTCGGGCACCGGGAGCGACCGGAGGCTCACCGCGCCCCCTCGTCGTCGGTCCGCGTGGCGGTCGGCTCGGGTGCGGGCCCGGACGTCGGCTCGACAGCGTCGTCGGCGCTCGTCCCGGGGTCCGCGTCGTCGCCGCCGTGGCGCGTCCCGTCCAGCCCGATGCCGAGCACCGACAGGACGGCGATCATCACGGCCGCGGCCACGATCGCGATGTCCGCGACGTTGCCCACGAACCAGTTCGCATAGGCGATGAAGTCGACGACGTGCCCGCGCGCGAAGCCGGGCTCGCGGAAGAAGCGGTCGACGAGGTTCCCGAGCGCGCCGCCCAGCAGGAGGCCCAGCGCGACGGCCCACGCGCGCGAGCCGATGCGGCTCACCATGCGCACGATGACGACCACGACCGCGACCACGACGATGGTCAGTAGCCAGGTCATGCCCGTCGCGATGGAGAGCGCCGCGCCCGGGTTGTAGATGAGCCGCAGGCCGAGCAGCGACCCCACGAGCGGGATCGTGTCGTCGCCCAGCGTGAGGCTCGACTCCGCCCACCACTTGGTGAGCTGGTCGAGCACGAGGACGAGGACGGCGAGGACGACGGTCCACACGACCAGGACGCGTCGCGGACCGCGCCGGACGGCTCCTGCGGAGGGGTCGGCGGTCGCCTGCGGGATGGCGTCGGCGGGGTCGGTGGGCTCGGGGCGCGCGGAGGTGGACATCGGCGGCAAGTCTGCCACGTCGTCGCCCCGGTCGACGCGGCCCCGCGACGGCCCGGTGCTCAGCGCCGCTCGGCGCGCTGCTTGGCCTCGACGGAGAGGTTCGCGCGCGGGAACGCCTGCAGGCGCGCCTTGCCGATCGGCAGCCCGGTCTCCTCGCACGTCGCGTACGTGCCGGCCGCGATGCGGTCGAGCGCGTGCGACGTCTGCGCGAGGAGGTCGCGCACGTTGTTGACGAGCGTCAGCTCCTGCTCGCGCTCGAGGGCGCTGGACCCGGAGTCGGCCTGGTCGTCGCCGGCGCCGTCACCGGAGTGGCGCAGGAGGTTCGACAGCTCCTCGTCCGCGACGGCGAGCTCCCCCTCCAGCCGCTCCTTCTCGGCGAGCAGCTCCGCGGCGAGCTCCTCGGCCTCCCGCAGGGTCCAGGGCTCCTCCCCGTCGCGCACGGGGAAGGACTTGACGTCCTTCGCGAGGTTCGGGAAACGGTCGCGCACGGCCGAACGGGCCGCGGTGGTGAGCTTGGTCATGTCGCCCCTCCAAGTTCGAGTCAGGCGAGAGTAGACGCAGCGGCCGGTACGCACAACACACCACGCCGGTCCGCCGAGGCGGGAGTGAAGGCGCAGGTGCGAGGCGTACCGGCCGCTGCCGGACGGTCGACGCAGGTGCTAGATGCCAGGAGCGAGGTCGCTCGTGCGGCTCGCCCCGCCGACGTTGCTGCGCGGCGGGAGGGCGCTGCCCCGGTTGTCCAGGTCGCCCAGCAGGTTCTGCAGGTAGCTCTTGAGACGCGTGCGGTAGTCGCGCTCGAAGATCCGCAGCTCGTCGATCTTGCGCTCGAGGAGCGAACGCTCCTGCTCGAGCTGCGAGAGCGTGCGGTGCGAGGTCTCCTCGGCCTCGCGCACGATGCGCGAGCCCTCCTCCTTGGCCTCCGCGATGAGGCGGTCGCCCTCCTCCTGGCCGGAGCGCACGTAGTCGTCGTGCAGCTTCTGGGCCAGCTGGAGCATGCCCGTCGCCGACTCGGGCTCCGCCGCGTTCTTCGTGACGACGGCCTGCGAGATCGGGGCGGGGCGCACGGGCTCCGGCTCCGGCTCGGGCGCCTTCGGCGTCTCGACGACGGGGGGCTGCACCGCAGCGCTGGACGCGTCGGCCCGGCTGAGCTCGGCGAGACGACGCTCCGCCGCAGCGAGCTTCGACTTGAGGTCCTCGTTCTCCTCCTGCACGGAGTTGAGGGTCCTCACCACCTCGTCCAAGAAGTCGTCGACCTCTTCGACGTCGTAGCCCTCGCGGAACTTCGTCGCCGAGAACTTCTTGTTCAGGATGTCCTCTGCAGTGAGCAGTGCCATCGGTTCACCTCATAGCGTTTGCGTGTCGGTCCGGGCGACCTCGCGATCACCAGACTCCAAAGTAGCGGACATTGCCCTCAGGGGCGGGTGCAGCCGCGCCGTCGCGCGCCGTCGGAACCGTGCCGACGGCGTGCAGCGTGCGCGGGCGTGCGGTGGGGGTCGGGGCGAACCGGACGTAGCGGCCCGGTACGGGCCGTCCGGACACCCTGGTCGGGTGACGTGCGTCTCAGAGCGAGGACACGATCTGCGCCGCGATCGTCACCGCGAAGAACAGGATGATGAACGCGAGGTCGAGGCGCACCTGACCCAGCGAGAGCGGCGGGATGAGCCGGCGCAGCGCGCGCAGGGGCGGGTCCGTCGCCGAGTAGATCACCTCGGCGAGCACCAGCAGGACCCCCCGGGGCCTCCAGTCGCGCGCGAAGAACTGCACCCAGTCGAACACGAGCCGACCGATGAGCAGCAGCAGGTAGAGCCAGAGCAGGAATCCGACGATGCCTGTGATGAGGTCCCAGATCACGGGTCAACTGTGCCAGACGCACCGCCCCCGGCCCCGCCGGGGACACGCGCTACGCCCAGGGCGGACGCGCAGGAGGGACGGGCGCGTCACCGCGTCCGTCCCTCCGTGCGTGCGGCGCGTGCTCGGCGGGTGCACCGCGCCGCGCGCACGCTCAGCTCTGGTTGTAGAAGCCCGCGCGACCGGGGGCCGGCGCGGCGGCCTGCTCCTCGCCGGTGATCTCGACGTGCTCGGGCGAGAGCAGGAACACCTTGTTGGTGACGCGCTCGATGGCCCCGTGCAGCCCGAAGATGAGGCCCGCGGAGAAGTCGACGAGGCGCTTCGCGTCCGCGTCGTCCATGTCCGAGAGGTTCATGATCACGGGGGTGCCGCCGCGGAACGCCTCGCCGATCACGCGCGCGTCGTTGTACGACCGCGGGTGCACCGTCGTGATCCGCCGCAGCTCGGCCGCCGACATGCTCGTCTGCGGCACCTCGCGCGGCCCGAGCGCGCGGTGCAGCGGCGTCACCGGTGCCTGGTAGTCGTGCGCCACGTCCGCCCCCGTCTCGTCGAGCTCGTCGACGTACTCTTCCTGCTCGTCCTCGCCGCGATCATCAGCGAGGCCCAGATACAGCATGGTCTTGCGCAGCGCTCCCGCCATGGGCCTTGCTCCGTCCTCGATCGATCCTCGGTCCACCGGCCGTCGGACCGGTGCGTTCACGCTAACCGAGGGTGCGCGGCGAGCCCCGGACGACACGCCCGGCGTGCGCAACCTCGTGCGGAGGTCGGACCGAGCCCGCTCAGGTGCCGGTGAGCGTCACGAGCCCGGCGAACCGGCCGGTCGTCGTGCCACGACGCGCCGCCCGACGGTGCGAGAAGAACCGCTCGTCCTCGATCGTGCACGCCGGGACGCGCACGACGTCCGCCACCCCCGCCGCGACGAGGTCCGCGACGACCCCGGCGGGCAGGTCGAGCGCCGGCGTCCCCCAGGACGTCGTCGACCACGTGGCCGGACGCGCGAGCGCGACGTCGTCGCGCATCCACGCGGGCACCTCGTAGCACCGCCCGCACGCGCTCGGCCCGACGGCGGCCCGCACCCGGTCGACCCGCGCACCGGCGGCGACCAGGGCGCCCAACGCCGCGTCGACCACCCCGTGCGCGAGGCCGCGGCGCCCGGCGTGCGCGACGCCGACGACGCCCGCCTCGGCGTCTGCGAGGAGGACGGGCACGCAGTCGGCCACGAGAACGCCGAGGCCCGCGCCGCGGGACGCGGCGACGAGGGCGTCCGCCTCCCCCACCGTGTCGACGGGGTCCGCACCGCGCGGCGCAGGTTCCACCGTCGCGACCCGGGTGCCGTGGACCTGCGTCGCGAAGGCCGGGTCCGCACCGAGCCACGCGGCTGCCCGCGCGCGGTTCGCGCGCACCCGGTCGGCGTCGTCGGTCACGTTCAGCCCGAGGTTGAGCGTGTCCCACGGCGCCGGCGAGAGCCCGCCGTCACGCGTCGTGAAGCCGGCGCGCACCCCCGGCCCGAGGTCCACCTCGAGCACGACGGGAGGGGCGGCGCCGTCGGCACCACCCCTCCCGTCCTGCACGGTCCCGGCGCTCACACGGCCCCGCACCGCGCCACGCGGTCGCGCACCGTCACTTGAGGAAGTCGGGCACGTCGAGCTCCTCGACCTTGCGGCGCGGGGGCTCCTCGTCGAAGATCCGCGGGGGCACGTCGACGCCCTCGTTCTGCCCGCCCGGCACGGCCTCCGCGTTGTGGTTCCCGGCGTCGCCGGAACCGACCACGGTGAACGGCGCGGGGGCGACCGGCTGCACCGGCACCGGGCCGTGACCGCCGTCGAGCGTGACGGGGACGTCGTCGGCCTCCGGCTGGATCGGCACGACCGGCCGCGGCAGCGTGTGCGCGCCCGTCGTCGGTGCCGGCGGCACGGCCCGCGCGGCGGGCACGACCGGGATCGCGCTCGTCGCGGGGCGCTGGGCGCCGGCCACCTGGCCGAGCGCCCGCGCGTCGCCCCGCACCTGCGGGGCACCGCCGTCGAAGCCGGCCGCGATGACGGTGACACGGACCTCGTCGCCCAGCGCGTCGTCGATCACGGCGCCGAAGATGATGTTCGCCTCGGTGTGCGCGGCCTCGTGGACCAGGCGCGCCGCCTCGTTGATCTCGAACAGGCCGAGGTCGGAACCACCCTGGATGGAGAGCAGCACGCCGTGGGCGCCGTCGATGCTCGCCTCGAGGAGCGGCGACGAGATCGCCATCTCGGCGGCCTGCACCGCGCGGTCGTCGCCCCGCGCGTTGCCGATGCCCATGAGGGCGCTGCCCGCGCCCTGCATGACGGACTTGACGTCCGCGAAGTCGAGGTTGATGAGACCGGGGGTCGTGATGAGGTCGGTGATGCCCTGGACACCGGACAGCAGCACCTGGTCGGCCTGGTGGAACGCCTGCAGCGCGCTGACGTTGCGGTCCGACATCGACAGGAGGCGGTCGTTCGGGATGACGATGAGGGTGTCGACCTCGTTGCGCAGGTTCTCGATGCCCTGGTCCGCCTGGACCGAGCGGCGGCGGCCCTCGAACGTGAAGGGCCGCGTCACGACGCCGACGGTCAGCGCGCCGAGCGAGCGCGCGATGCGGGCGACGACCGGTGCGCCGCCCGTGCCGGTGCCGCCGCCCTCGCCCGCCGTGACGAAGACCATGTCCGCGCCGCGCAGCACGTCCTCGATCTCCTCGGCGTGGTCCTCGGCGGCCTTCTTGCCGACCTCGGGGTCGGCGCCGGCGCCGAGACCGCGCGTGAGCTCGCGACCGACGTCGAGCTTGACGTCCGCGTCGGACATGAGGAGCGCCTGGGCGTCCGTGTTGATGGCGATGAACTCGACACCCTTGAGGCCGACCTCGATCATCCGGTTGACGGCGTTCACGCCCCCACCGCCGATGCCGACCACCTTGATCACTGCTAGGTAGTTCTGCGGAGTTGCCACGTCAATGCCTCTCGATCGGTCAGCCCTGAACCTTCACCCTCAAGTAGAGGGTTATAGTTATGTCAGGTCGTTCATGGGTCGACCGTAGGTGTCGACGTGCCCATCATCAACGACCGTCTCGCGCGTGTCGGGGATCGCCACGCGCGCATTCACCGCGTCACCGGGAGCCGTGGGGCCGAGACGTCGTACACGGTGACCCCCGCGTTCTCCGGGACGGCCCGGAGCGTCTGCAGGACGCGCACCTTCAGCGCCGCCTCCTCGGAGCTCCCCCACTCGACGACGACGCCGTCCCGCAGCGTCATGCGGACCGCGTCGCGCGTCGGCGCCGAGACCTCCGCGACCTGCGCGTGGAGGTCCGCCGGGAGCGCGTTGAGCAGCACGAGCGCGGCGTCGAGCGCCCGCGCCCCCTGGTCGTCGAGCGGCGCGTCGATCTCCGGCAGCCCCTCGGGCACGACCGGGTCGGTGCGCACGTGGACGCCGTCGGCGTCGAGCAGCGCGAAGCCGTCGTCCACGGGCACCGCCACGACGGGCTCGCGCGACTCGAGGAGCACAGCGAGCCCCGAGGGCCACGCACGCCGGATCTCGACGTCGCGCACGCCGTTGAGGTCGAGCACCTGCTCGCGCAGCGCGACCGTGTCGAGCCGCGGCAGCGGCACGCCGTCCGCGGCGGCGACCACGTCGCGGACCTGCTGCGGGTCGATCACCGTGCCCTCGCCGGAGACCGTGACCTTGTCGAGGTCGAGGCCGAGCACGGGCGAGAAGAACGCCACCCACGCGAGCCCGGCGACGACGAGGAGCCCCGCGACCCAGCCGAGGACGCGCGTGCGCACGCGGTGGCGGCGCATCGCGTCGCGCTCGGCGAGCCGCTCGGCCATGCCGTGCGAGACGACCCCGATCGGGGCGGCCGACGCGCCGCGCGGGACCGACGTCGTCGTGCCCGCACCCCGGCTGCCGCCACCGCGCGCGGCCGGAGGACGACCGGTGCCGGGTCGGCCGCCCGACGAGCGCACGAGCTCGGAGCCCGGCGCCGCGACGCGGCGCACCGGCCGCGTCGGCGTGTCCTCGACCGGCGCCCGGCGCGCGCCCGCGGGCGGGGCCGGCTTCGCGGAGCTCGGGGCCGGCTTCGCGGGGCCCGGGGCCGCGGGCCGTCCGGCCCGCTCGCCCGCGCCCGACCGGCCCGGCCGCGGCGCGGCGGGACGAGGCTGGGGCGGCGGACGCATCAGGCCTCGCCTCCTCCGGGCGCCGGGGCGCCGTCGCGACGCGCGCGGACGCGCTCCAGGACGACGGGGCCGAGCTCGGTGACGTCCCCCGCACCGACCGTGAGCACGAGGTCGCCCGGGCGGGCGGCGTCCGCGACGCGGTGGGCCGCCTCGACGCGGTCCTCGACCGCGGCGACGACCACGCCGGGGGCGTCGACCAGGTCGGTGATCGTGCGCGCGCTCACGGCCGGGTCCGGCTCCTCGCGCGCCGCGTAGACGCCCGTGACCACGACCTCGTCCGCTCCGGCGAGCGCCTGCGCGAACTCGCGCGCGAACGTCGCGGTGCGCGAGTACAGGTGCGGCTGGAACAGCACGAGCACCCGGCCGCCGGCCGCGACCGGCCGGGCGGCGGCGAGCAGCGCGGCCACCTCGGTCGGGTGGTGCGCGTAGTCGTCGACGACCCGCACGCCGCCCGCCTCGCCGCGAGCCTCGAAACGGCGGCCGGTGCCGAGGAAGCCGCGCGCGGCCGCGACCGCCGCCGCCGGGTCGACACCGAGCACGACCGCCGTCACGACGGCCGCGGTCGCGTTGAGCGCGTTGTGGTGCCCCGGCACGCGCAGCAGCAGCGCGAGCCCGTCGAGGCGCGCCGCACCGACCGTGCCCGTGAGCGACGCCGTCACCCCGGGTCGGCCCGCCTCGTCGGTGGGGGCCACGTCCGCGAGGCGCACGTCGGCGTCCGCGGCCGTGCCGTACGTGACCACCGCTCCCCCGGCCCGGGCGTGGGACGACGCGAGAGCGCGCGCCCCCGCGTCGTCGGCGCACGCGACGAGCGTCCCGCCCGGGACGATCCGCGCCGCGAAGTCGACGAACGCCTGCTCGAACGCGTCGCGCGACCCGTAGTGGTCGAGGTGGTCCGGCTCCACGTTGGTGACGACGGCGACGTCCGGGGCGTAGTTGAGGAACGACCCGTCCGACTCGTCGGCCTCGGCCACGAGGACGTCCGACCCGAGGTGGCCGCCCGCGACGGGGCCGTCCTCGGTGAGCACCGTGCCGCCGATCGCGAACGACGGGTCGAGGCCCGCGCCGCGCAGGACGGTCGCGATCATCGCGGACGTCGTGGTCTTGCCGTGCGCGCCCGCCACGGCGACGGACCGGCCGCGCGCCATGAGCGAGGCCAGCGCCTGCGAGCGGTGCAGCACGCGCAGGCCGGCCGTGCGTGCCGCCGCGAGCTCGGGGTTCGTCTCGCGCACGGCGCTCGACACCACGACGGTGTCCGCGCCAGCGACGTGCGCGGCGTCGTGGCCGACCCACACCCGGACGCCGTCGGAGCGCAGCGCGGCGAGCGCGTCGCCCTCGCGCGCGTCCGAGCCCTGGACGGGCACGCCGTGCGCGGCGAGGAGACGGGCGACGACGGACATGCCCGCCCCGCCGACGCCGACGAGGTGGACCGTGCCGAGCGCCTCGAGCGCGAGCGGGCCCTCGCCCGACGCCGCCGTCACGGTCGTGCCCCCGGCGCACCGGCGACGGCCTCGGCGACGAGGTCCGCGACCCGCGCGGCGCCGTCGCGCACACCCGCTCCCGCGGCGGCCGCGGCCATCGCGTCGAGCCGGCCCGGGTCACCGAGCAGCGCGGGGACCTCGCGCGCGACCCACGCCGCGTCGAGCTGCGCGTCGTCGACGAGCAGGCCGCCACCCGCGGCGACGACGGGGCCGGCGTTGAGCCGCTGCTCCCCGTTGCCGATGGGCAGCGGCACGTAGACGGCCGGGATGCCCAGCGCCGCGAGCTCGCCCACCGTGCCCGCGCCCGCGCGGCACACGACGAGGTCCGCGACCGCGAGCGCGAGCTGCATCTCGGCGAGGTACTCGCGCACGTCGTAGCGCGCGCCGGGGTGGCCCGCGACGGCACCGGCCGCCGCCTCGCGCACCGCGCCGTCCTTGCCCTTGCCCGTCAGGTGGAGGATCTGCGTGCCCGCCCCGAGGAGCGCGCCGGCGGCACCGGAGACCGCCTCGTTGAGGCTCTGCGCCCCCAGCGAGCCGCCGGTGACGACGAGCGTGCGCGCGCGGGGGTCGAGGCCGAGGCGCGCCGCGGCGTCCGCGCGCACCCCGGCGGCGTCCGCCGCCCGCGCGGCCACGAGGTCCTGGATCTCGCGGCGCAGCGGCAGCCCGGTGACGACGCCGCCCTTGAGCGGCGTGCCCTCGAACGTCACGCCGACGCGCGCGGCCCACCGGGCACCGAGGCGGTTCGCCAGGCCGGGGCGCGCGTTCTGCTCGTGGATCACGACCGGGACGTCGCGACGGCGCGCGGCGAGGTACGCGGGCGTGGAGACGTAGCCCCCGAAGCCGACGACGACGCGCGCGCCGGTCTCGTCGATGACGGCGCCCGCCGCGTCCACGGCGGACTTGAGACGGCCCGGGAGGTTGACCCACTCCGCGCTCGGGCGGCGCGGGAGCGGGACGCGCGGCACGTGCCGCAGCGGGTAGCCCCGGGCGGGGACCAGGTCGTCCTCCAGGCCGCCCGCGACCCCGAGCGCGGTCACCACCACGCCGGGCTCACGCGCCCGGAGCTCGTCCGCCACCGCGAGGAGCGGGTTCACGTGCCCCGCCGTCCCGCCGCCTGCGAGCACCACCGAACCGATCGTCGTCACGTACCTCGTCGTCCTTCCCTGCGGCAGGTGCCGCGTCCTGTCCGTCGTGCGGAGGTCTGTCGTGCGGGGCGCGGGGCGCCCCACGGGTCCGGCGTCGCGGCCGGAGCGGCCGCGACGGCCGGGGAGGTCATCGCGCGGTCCGGCGCCGGGGGCGCGCCGCCCGGCCGACGACGGCGAGCGAGCGCCGCACGACGCTCCCCCGCGCGGCGAGCGCCTCGGCCGCGCCCGGTTCCGAGCGCGCGAACGAGATGAGCACGCCGAGCGCGGCCATCGTCATGATGAGCGCGGAGCCGCCGGCCGAGACGAGCGGCAGCGGGACCCCGATCACGGGCAGGAGCCCGATGACGACGCCGATGTTGATGAACGCCTGGCCGACGATCCAGCACGCGATCCCGGCCGTCGTGATCTTCACGAAGGGATCGGGGTGGCGGCGCACGATCCGGCTCGTCGCGACGCCGACGATGACGAACAGCCCCAGCACCAGGAGCGTGCCGAGCAGCCCGAGCTCCTCGCCGATCACGGCGAAGATGAAGTCGTTGTGCGCCTCCGGCAGGTACGACCACTTCTCGCGGCTCGCCCCCAGGCCGACGCCCGTGAGCCCGCCCGTGCCGAGCGCGTACAGACCGTGCATCGACTGGTAGCACTCGCCGAGGGTGTCGGTGCACTCGCGGTACGTCGCCATGATGCGCGAGAGCCGGTCGCCGCCCGACTGGTTGAGGATGAACACGTACCCGACGACGAACGCGGCACCGCCCGCCCCGAGGGCGAGCAGGCGCCCGTCGGCCCCCGAGACGAAGAACGCCCCCGCGATGATCGCCATGACGACGAGCGCCGTGCCGAGGTCGTGACCCGCGAGCACGAGGCCCACGACCGCGACCGCGACGGGGACCGCCGGGATCAGCACGTGCCGCCACTGCCCGAGCATCCGCTGCTTGCGCCCGAGGACGACACCGAGCCACAGCGCGAGCGCGAGCTTCGCGACCTCGGCCGGCTGGAACGTGAAGAGCTTCAGGTCGATCCAGCCGGTGTTGCCGTTGACGTTCTTCGCGAGCGGCGTGAACACGAGCATCTGCAGCCCGAGCGCCACGAAGAGCGCGGGCCACGCGAGCCGCTTGTACCAGTCGACCGGCACGCGCGTGGCGACGAGCAGGACGGGCAGGCCCATGAGGGCGAACTTCGCCTGCTCGAGGAACGCCCCGAAGGGTGACTTGCCCGCGGCGATCTGCGTGACCGCCGAGCTGGAGAACACCATGACGAGACCGATGATCGCGAGCAGCGCCGTCGCGCCGACGAGCAGGTAGTAGCTCGTCACCGTGCTGTTCCACTGGCCGAGCCACGGGCGCTCGGCGGGCTCGGGCCGGGGGCGTCGCGGCTCGCGGGTCGTCGCCCGGCCCCGCGGCACCGTCCGGCTCGTGCCGGCCCGGGGGACGGTGCGCGTCGAGGGCGCGCCTCGCCCGTTCGCGGTCTGGGTCATGGGCTGCCCGGCCTACCCGTGGTCGGGGCGCAGGGCGCGCGCCGCCTCGGCGAACGCGTCGCCGCGGGCGGCGTACGAGCGGAACTGGTCCATCGACGCGCCGGCGGGCGCGAGCAGCACCGTGTCGCCGGCCTGCGCGAGGCGGCGGGCGGAGTCGACGGCGCGGGGCATCACGGTCCCAGTGTCGCCAGGATCCACGCGCACGACGGGGATATCGGGCGCGTGTCGGGCGAGCGCACCGGCGAACGGCTCGGCGTCGACGCCGATCAGCACCACCGCACGCAGCCGGTCGGCGCGCGCCGCGACGAGCTCGTCGAACGACGCTCCCTTCGCGAGGCCGCCCGCGACCCACACGACGGTCCCGGGCGCGAACGCCGCGAGGGAGGCGGACGCGGCGTGCGCGTTGGTCGCCTTGGAGTCGTCGACGTAGGCGACGCCGTCGACCGAGGCGACCTGCTCGATGCGGTGCGACCCCGTGCGGAACGCGCGCAGCCCGTCGCGGACCGCGACGGCCGGGACGCCGTGCGCCCGTGCCAGGGCGGCCGCCGCGAGCGCGTTCGCCACGACGTGGGCGGGCACGACGCCGTCGGCGCCCGCGAGGTGCGCCAGGTCGCCGAGCGTCGCGAGCTCGGCGGCGTGCGTGTGCCGGTCCGGCGCGTCCGCGGGCGCGTGGAACGCGCGGTCGACGAGCACGTCCTCGATGACGCCGAGCTGGCCGCGCGCCGGGGCACCGAGCGTGAAGCCGACGGCGCGGGCCCCCTCGACGACGTCCGCCTCGCGCACGAGCGCCTCGGTGCGAGGGTCCGCGACGTTGTAGACGCACGCGACCCGGACGTCCTCGAAGACGCGGCCCTTGTCGGCCGCGTAGGCGTCGATCCCGCCGTGCCAGTCGAGGTGGTCGGGGGCGACGTTGAGGACGGCGCCCGCCTCGGGAGACGTGGTGTGCGTGAAGTGGAGCTGGAAGCTCGACAGCTCGACCGCGAGCACCTCGAGCGTCGGGTCGAGCGCAGCCTCGACGACGGGCGTCCCGACGTTGCCGACCGCCGCCGTCCGCAGGCCCGCGGTCCGCAGGATCGTCTCGAGCATCTCGACGGTCGTCGTCTTGCCGTTCGTCCCGGTGACGGCGAGCCAGGGCGCGGGCCGCCCCGACGGTCCGGCGACGCGCAGGCGCCACGCGAGCTCGACCTCGCTCCACACCGGCACGCCGCGCTCCGCGGCGGCCACGAGCAGCGGGTGGCTCGGACGCCAGCCCGGCGAGACGACGACGAGGTCCGTCGCCCCGAGGTCCACGTCCGCCGCGTCGTGCAGGTCGGCGTCGGCGGCGCCGTCGTCGAGCGTGACGACCGACGCCGCGCGCGGGCGGAGCGCCGCCGCGGCGGCGCGCCCGGACACCCCGAGGCCGGCGACGACGACGCGCGCACGCTCGAGCGGGACGGCGAGGTCGTGGGGGTCGCGCGCCACTAGCCGACCACCCACTCGGCGTAGAAGATCCCGATGCCCAGCGCCGCGAACAGCCCGGCGATGAGCCAGAAGCGGATGACGATCGTGACCTCGCCCCACCCGGACAGCTCGAAGTGGTGGTGCAGCGGCGCCATCTTGAACACGCGGCGCCCGGTCATCTTGAAGAACCCGATCTGGATGACGTCGGAGAGCACGATGATGACGAAGAGCCCGCCGATGATGAGCGCGAGGAACTCGGTGCGCGTGAGGATCGACAGGCCGGCGAGCGCGCCGCCGAGCGCGAGCGAGCCCGTGTCGCCCATGAAGATCTTCGCGGGGCTCGCGTTCCACCACAGGAACCCGAAGCACGCGCCGACGATCGCGGCGGCCACGATCGCGAGGTCCTGCGGGTCGCGCGTCTCGTAGCAGCTCGGCCCGGCCGACGCGAGGCGCTGGCAGGTCTGGTTGAGCTGCCAGATGCCCACGAGCACGTACGAGCCGAACACGATGAGCGAGACGCCCGTCGCGAGCCCGTCGAGACCGTCGGTGAGGTTGACCGCGTTCGACCACGCGGTGATGAGGAAGTTGGCCCAGAGCACGAACAGGATCAGCCCGACCGTGACGCCCGCGAACGCGAGGTCGAGGTTCGTGTCGCGCAGGAAGGAGATGCGCGTCGACGCCGGCGTGCGGCCGTGCTCGTTGGGGAACTGCAGCGCGAGCACCGCGAACGCGATCCCGACCGCGCCCTGGCCGATGATCTTCGCCCTGGCCGTGAGCCCGAGGCTGCGCTGCTTGCGGATCTTCGTGAAGTCGTCGAGGAAGCCGACGATCCCGAGCCCCGTCATGAGGAACAGGACGAGCAGGGCGGACACGCTCGGGAACCGCCCCGAGACGACGTACGACATCGCCCAGCCGAGCAGCGTCGCGCCGATGATGACGACCCCGCCCATCGTGGGCGTCCCGCGCTTGGTGAAGTGCGCCGTCGGGCCGTCCTGGCGGACGAACTGCCCGTAGTTGCGGTGCACGAGGAACCGGATGAACAGCGGCGTCCCGAAGAGCGCGACGAGCAGGGAGACGCCCGCCGCGACGATGATCGCGATCACGCGCGTTCACCTCCTGCCGCACCGGCGCCCGCGGCCGCCAGCTCGTCGCCGAGCCGCCACAGCCCGGACCCGTTCGAGGCCTTCACGAGCACGACGTCCCCCTCCTGCAGCTCGTCGCGCAGCAGCGCGGACGCCGCCTCGACGTCGGGGACGAAGCGCGTCTCGTCGCCCCACGAACCCTCCTGGGTCGCGCCGTCGTGGATCCCGCCGGCACCCTCGCCGACCACGACGAGCAGCTTGACGTTCAATCGGACCACGAGCCGGCCGATGTCGTCGTGCGCGACGCGCGAGTCCTCGCCGAGCTCCAGCATCTCGCCGAGCACCGCGACGGAGCGCCGGTCGCGCCCCGCCATGACGGCGAGCGCCTTGAGCGCGGCGCGCATCGAGTCCGGGTTGGCGTTGTAGGAGTCGTCGATCACCGTGATGCCGTCGGGACGCTCGGTGACCTGCATCCGGTGCGGGCTCAGAGCGCGCGCGTCGGACAGCCGGGCCACGACGTCCGGCAGCGCGACGCCGAGGCGCAGCGCGGCCGTCGCGGCCGCGAGCGCGTTCGTCACGTGGTGCTCGCCGACGAGGCCGAGGGTCACGCGCGCGCTCGTGCCCTCGCTGCGCGTCGCGTCGCCCGACGCGCCGGGGCGCACGCGCAGCGCGAAGGACGCCCGGCCCGTGCGGTCGATGCCCAGGTCCTCCGCGCGCACGTCCGCCGCGGGGATCGTCCCGAACGTGACGACCTCCCCCGGCGCGACGTCGGCCATCGCCGCGACCCGCAGGTCGTCCGCGTTGAGCACGGCGACGCCGCCGGGCGCGAGGCCCGTGACGATCTCGGACTTGGCGCGCGCCACGGCCTCGATCCCGCCGAACTCGCCCAGGTGGGCGCTGCCCACGACGAGCACGACCGAGACGTCGGGGGGCGCGATGCGCGTGAGGTAGGTGAGGTGACCCACGCCGCTCGCGCCCATCTCGAGCACGAGGAAGCGCGTGGACTCGTCGGCCTCCAGCACCGTGAGCGGCAGGCCGATCTCGTTGTTGAACGACCCGCGCGGCACCACCGTGGGGCCCTCGGGGCGCAGGAGCTGGCCGAGCAGGTCCTTCGTCGTGGTCTTGCCCACGGAGCCCGTGACGCCGACCACGCGCAGGTCGCCGCGCTCGCGCAGCGTCGCGAGCACGTGGCGGGCCAGCTCGCCGAGCGCGGCCTGGACGTCGTCCACGACGACGCACGGCACGTCGAGCTCGCGCGCGGCGAGGACGAGCGTCGCGCCCGCCTCGACGGCACCGGCGGCGTAGTCGTGACCGTCGACGTTCTCGCCCGGCAGCGCCACGAAGAGCGACCCCGGCGCGACCCGGCGCGAGTCGACGACGACGGGCCCCCCGACCCGGACCTCCGGGTCGGCGGACAGGCGTCCGCCGGTCGCTGCGGCCACCTGCGCCGCAGTGAGCTCGATCATGCGTGGTGCTCCTTCAGGTCGGGGGTGTCGTGGGGCGGCGTCGTCGCGGGGCGCTCCTCGAGCGCGGCCCGCGCCTCGACGCGGTCGTCCAGGGGGTGGTCGACGCCGGCGATCTCCTGCCACACCTCGTGGCCGCGGCCCGCGACGAGCACCGTGTCGTCCGGGCCCGCGGCGAGGATCGCCTCGCGGATCGCCCGGGCGCGGGGCGCGACCTCGAGCACGACGACGTCGCGCGGCTCGGGTGCGGCGGCCGCGGCCTCGCGCGCCGCGTGGGCGCCGGGCAGCACCTCCGCGCGGATCGCGGCCGGGTCCTCGCCGTGCGGGTCGTCGTCGGTCACGACCACGACGTCGGCGCCCTCGACCGCGACGCCGCCCATCGTGGGCCGCTTGCCGCGGTCCCGGTCGCCGGTCGCGCCGAACACGACCACGAGCCGGCCCGTCGTGGTGGGCCGCAGCGCGTCGAGCGCGAGGGCGAGAGCGTCCGGGTTGTGGGCGAAGTCGACGACGACGCGCGGCCGGTGGGGTGGCTGCGAGACGACCTCCATGCGGCCCGGGACCGCCGGGTCGAGCCCGCCGGCCGCCGCGAGGGCCGTCTCGAGGTCGCGCGCGTCCGTGCCCGCCTCGAGCACGAGGGCCAGGGCGAGGGCGGCGTTGGCGACGTTGAAGTGCCCGGGCAACGACGTCGTCGTGCGCACGCTGCGGCCGTCACGGTGCCGCAGCGTGAACGCCGAGCCACCAGCCTCCGACGGCTCGACGTCGTGCACGGTCCAGTCCGCCGCGGGCTGCTCGTCGCCCGCCGCGGTCGGGCTCACGCGCAGCGTCGCGACGGGGACGCGCGCAGCCGAGACCATGCGCTCGCCCCACGCGTCGTCGACCACGACGACGCCGCGGCGCGCGTGCTCGGGCGTGAACAGCAGCGCCTTCGCCTCGAAGTACTCCTGGAGGTCGCCGTGGAAGTCGAGGTGGTCCTGGCTGAGGTTCGTGAAGCCCACGACGTCGTAGACGAGCCCGTCGACGCGGTGGAGAGCGAGCGCGTGCGACGAGACCTCCATCGCGAGCGTGCGCACGCCGTCCTCGCGCATCGCTGCGAGCAGAGCCTGGAGGTCGGCCGCCTCCGGGGTCGTGAGGCGGCTCGGCAGCACCCGGTCGCCGGAGCGCATCTCCACGGTGCCGATGAGGCCGCCCGTCCAGCCGAGCGCGCGCAGCGCGTGGTCGACGAGGTACGTCGTCGTGGTCTTGCCGTTCGTGCCCGTCACGCCGAACGTCGTGAGGTCCTGCGCGGGGGCGCCGTACACCCAGGCCGCGACGGGGCCGAGGAGCGCGCGGGGGTCGGGGGCGACGAGCACCGGCACGTCGAGGCCGGCGTCCGCGAGCAGGTCGGCGCCCTCGGCGTCCGTGAGGACGGCACGGGCGCCGCGACCCACGGCGGCGGGCGCGAACCGCGCCCCGTGCGCGCGGGCGCCGGGCAGCGCCACGAAGAGGTCGCCCGCGTCGGCGGCGCGGTCGTCCGACGCCACCGACCACACCTCGGCGGAGCCCGGTGCGGCGGCCGCGCCACCCGCACGGACGTCGAGCCCGAACCGTGCTGCCAGGTCCGCCACCGACCGACGGGTGGTCGTGGCAGGGCGAAGACGGTCGATCGGGGATGTCACGTGTAGAACCTACCGTGCCGGGAGGGGCCGCCCCGCAAGCCCGCGGGGCGCTGCACCCGGGCCGGGGCGCGCTTCACGGGACCTTCACCGGGGACCGGGAGAGGGGCGGTGAGGTTCACCACGTCGTCGGGAGCGGCACGTAGGGCTCGGTGCTCGGCTGGACGCCCTCGTGCTCGAGGGTGAAGCCCATGATCTCGCTGAACACCGGGGCCGCGACGACGCCGCCGAAGATCGACGAGTGCGGGTTCTTGAGGAAGACCGACACGGTGAACCGGGGGTCGTCCGCGGGCGCGACGCCGATGAACGACGCCATGATCCCGGACAGCCGCCCGTCGTCGCCCGCCGCCTCCGCGGTGCCGGTCTTGCCCGCGACGCGGTAGCCGGGCACCGAGGCGCTCGAGCCGGTGCCCTCCTCCACGACGGACTCCATCATGTGCAGCACCGTGTCCGCCGTCTCCTGGGACACGACGCGCTCCGGCGCCGGACGCTCCGCGGGCACGAGCTCGCCGCGCTCGTCCGTCGTCCCGGCGACGATGCTCGGCGTCGCGCGGACCCCGCCGTTCGCGATCGTCGAGAAGACGCTCGTCGCCTGGATCGCGTTGACCGACACGCTCTGGCCGAAGAGCACGGCGTACTCGGTGCGGCCGTCCCACGAGTCCGCCGGGTGCAGGATGCCCGCCGACTCGCCGGGCAGCCCGAGGCCCGACTTCTGGCCGAAGCCGAACTTCCGCAGGTAGTCGTAGCGGACCTGCTTGGGGATCTTCTCGCCGACCTGGACCGTGCCCGTGTTCGACGACTCCGCGAGGATGCCCGCGAGCGTCAGGCGCTCGACGGGGTGGTCGTGCGAGTCCTTGAACGTCTGACCGTTCGGGGTCGTGTACCGGTCGGGCACCTCGAACCGCGACCCGGCGTCCGCGTGGCCGCCCTCGATGGCCGCGGCCATCGTGATGACCTTGCCCGTCGACCCGGGGTCGAACACGTTCGCGACGGCGCGGCTCGGGCGGGCGACGGCGTCCGTCGAGCGGTCGTTCGGGTTCACGGTGCCCGAGTCCGCGAGCGCGAGCACCTCGCCCGTGCGGACGTCCTGCACGACGGCGATCGCGTACTCTGCCCCCGTCTCGCTCACCGCCCGGTCGATCGCGTCCTGCGCCTTCCACTGCACGTCGCGCACGGTCGTGAGGCGCACGTTCAGGCCGGGCACCGCCTCGACGACGTCGCACCGACCCGTCGGGATGAGCTGTCCGCCGAGCCCTGCCTCGCACCGGCGCGAGCCCGGCGTCCCGGCCAGGACGTCGTCGTACGACGCCTCGATGCCGCCCCCGCCCGTCTGCTCGTCGTTGACGAAGCCCACGAGGTTGCCGGCGACCGTGCCCGCCGGGTACGTGCGCTCGCTCGTCATCGTCGTGCTGACGAACGCGGACAGCCGCAGGTCGGCGATCTGGCGCTGCACCTCGGGCGTGACGTCCTTCTCCAGGACGAGGTACCGCGACGTGCCGACGAGGTCGGCCGCCAGCTCGACCGCGGACCGGTCGAGGATCGGGGCGAGCAGCTTCGCGACGCCCACCGCGCCGCCCTCCTCGAGCGGCTCGCCGTTGACGAGGTCGCCGGTACGGGGCTCGAAGCGCGCGATCGCCTGGAGGTCGGCCGCGACGGTGTACCGGTCCACCGAGGTCGCGAGCACCACGCCGTCGGCGTCCGTGATGTCGCCGCGGTGCGCGATCGTCGTCGAGCTGCGCGTGCGGTCGTTCTGAGCCTCGGCCGCGAGCGCGGGCCCGCGGAGCACCTGGACGTTGACGAGCTGCGCGATGAACACCGCGGTGATCACGCCCGCGACGACGATGAGCCAGCGCTGCCGACGCTCGGGCCGGCCCGGCTCGCGGGTCCCCCGGGTCGGACGGGCCGGCGGGCGGCCGGCGCCGCGCGACGCGCTCGACACCGGGGCGCGCCCCGACGCGCTGCGCGTGGTCGACGTGCGACCGGACGTGGCGCGCGCCGTCGCGGCGCGACCGGACGTGGCGCGCGCCGAGGCGGTGCCCGTCGAGGCGGTGCGCGCGGGCACGGGACCTCCGGAGCGAGCACCCGCGGCCCGACCGGCGGACGCAGGACGGCCCCCCGAGGAGGCCCGGGAGGCCGCGGTGGCGGGACGGGGACGCGGGGTGCCCGCCGCCGGTCGTGACCGGCCGGTGCGCCCGGCGCCCGTGCCCTGCGTCACTCCCCCGCCCCCTCCTGCGCCACGCCGAGCACCGTGCCGTCAGACAGCCGGACCATCGCCGGGTCCTGCGCCTCGACCATGCCGAGCCCGCGCGCGGTCTCCGGCAGCGCCGTCCTCTGCTCGGCGACCTGCAGCTGCAGGCTCTGCGTGTCCTGGGCCACGCGGCTCACCTCCCGGCGCAGCTCCGACATCTCGTAGGAGTTGCGCGCCATCGTCGTGTTCACCAGGAGAGCACACAGGAGCGCGGCGCCGAGGATCGACATGCAGACGACGAGGAACGGGACCTTGGACCGCGCCTGCAGCGGCGCCCGGACGAGCTCGAGACGCGAGCGCAGCGCCCGCTCGGACGCGCCGCCCGGCAGGGCGGTCAGCGACGGGCGCGGTGCGGGCGCCGGCCGGGCCGGGCGCGGGAGCGGGCGGGCGGCGGTCGACCTCTGTGCGCTCATCGTGTCGTCTCCCCCGGGTCGTGCGGTCGGTCGGTCGGTCGGTGGCCGGGCGCCGGCGGGCGGCGAGCGGCGGACGGGCGGCGGTGCGGCGGTGTCGGGCGGGTGCGCTCGGCGGCACGCAGGCGCACGGACGCGGACCGCGGGTTCGTCTCGCGCTCCCCGGCCGGCGCCTCCTCGGCCCCCCGGGTCAGCAGGCGCAGGTACGGCTCGTCCTGCTCGGGCACGACCGGCAGGCCGGCGGGCGCGCTGATCGTCGCGCCGGCGGCCAGCACGCGCTTGACGATGCGGTCCTCGAGCGAGTGGTACGACTCGACGACGATGCGCCCGCCCACGGCGAGCACGTCCACCGCGGCGGGGACCGCGCGCTCGAGGACCTCGAGCTCGCCGTTCACCTCGATGCGCAGCGCCTGGAACGTGCGCTTGGCGGGGTTGCCGCCCGTCGTGCGGGTGGCCGCCGGGATCGACGCGCGGACGAGGTCGACGAGGTCCGCGCTGCGCTTCCACGGCTGCTGCTCGCGCCGGCGCACCACGGCCCGCGCGATCCGCTGGGCGAACCGCTCCTCGCCGTAGTCGCGCAGGATCCGGGTGAGCGCGCGCTCGTCGTACGTGTTGAGCACGTCCGCGGCCGTGAGACCCACGGTCGGGTCCATGCGCATGTCGAGCGGGGCGTCCTGCGCGTAGGAGAACCCGCGCTCCGTCTCGTCGATCTGGAGCGAGGAGACGCCGAGGTCCATGAGCACGCCCTGGACCGGTGCGCCGACCACGTCCGCCACGACGTCCTCGATCTCGTCGTACACGGCGTGCACGGCGCGGAAGCGGTCGCCGAACCGGGCGAGCCGGCGCGACGCGCGGTCGATCGCCTCGGGGTCGCGGTCGATGCCGACCACGCGCGCCGTCGGCACCTGCTCCAGGACGGCCTCCGTGTGGCCGCCCATGCCGAGCGTGCAGTCGACGAGCACGGAGCCCGGCTCGCCGAGCGCGGGCGCGAGCAGGTCGACGCAGCGCTGGAGGAGGACCGAGACGTGCCGCTCGGCGGCGTCGTCGGGGGTGCTCGTCACGTCCTCCTCCTCTCCGTGCTGGTCGTCGTGCTCGGGTGCTGCTGCTGGTCGTGCTGTGCTGCGGGCCCCGTACGGTCAGGTCTCCCTCCGCGTCCTTTCTGGCGCCGGGGAAGTGCGCCAGACCGGGCGGGAGGAGGCCTCACCGTGCGGGGCCGGGGGTGCTCGGCCCTAGAAGCGCAGGTCCGGGAACACCTCCTCCGCGGTGTCGGAGTACGCCGACTCCTGCTCCGCGAGGTACGTCTCCCACGCCTGCGCGTCCCAGATCTCGACGCGCGTGCCGGCGCCGATCACGGCGACGTCGCGGTCGAGCCCCGCGTACGCCCGCAGGGGCGCGGGGATCGAGACACGTCCCTGCTTGTCCGGGATCTCGTCGCTCGCCCCCGAGAGGAAGACGCGCAGGTAGTCCCGGGCCTGCTTGCTCGTCACCGGCGCCTGCCGGATCTGGTCGTACATGCGCCGGAACTCGTCCATCGGCAGCAGGAACAGACAGCGCTCCTGCCCCCGCGTCATGACGAGACCCGGTGCGAGCCGCGACCGGAACTTCGCGGGGAGGATGAGCCTCCCCTTGTCGTCCAGACGCGGCGTGAAGGTGCCTAGGAGCAGGCCGGAGGAACCGCCGAGCACGTCGTCCACGAAGCCGGACATGCACCTGGCACCTCCCCTCCTGCTCCCTTCTGCTCCACGGTACTCCACTTCCCTCCACCGCTCTCGGCGAAACTCACGGGTTTCACCCGTCTTCGCAGGATCTCCGCAGGTCAGACGGGTTGGAGCGCGGTGGAGGGGAGGACTCCCCAGGGCGCGTCGCGGCCGCGTCCGGCGGGGCCGCCGTCGGGCGGCGACCGCTTCCGGGAGCCGTTCGGCGGGTCCTGGGCGGCGGCGCCCGGTGCCCGTGGAGGGAGAGGGAGGGGCACGGGCCGGTCGGGACGGCCCGCGCCACCGGGCCGGGGTCGGCGGACCTCCCACCGTCTACTAGGCTCTTCCCACCCGCGGTCTCGCCGGTCCGCGGCCCTGCGCCACCGACGACGGAGGTCCCCGTGCTCCCCGACATCGCCCCTGTCGCGCCCTCCGACGAGCCCGGGTCAGGTCGCCTCGCCGGTCTCGACGAGCTGGTCGAGACCACCGGACGGATCCGCTCCGGCATCGAGTCCGTGGTCACCGGGCGGCCGGACCTCGTGACCGTCACCGTCGCCGTCCTCCTGGCGCAGGGTCACCTCCTCGTCGAGGACGTCCCCGGCGTCGGCAAGACGACGCTCGCCAAGGCGCTGGCCCGCACGATCGACTGCAAGGTCGGCCGCATCCAGTTCACGCCCGACCTCCTGCCGAGCGACCTCACCGGCGTCAACATCTACCGCGCCGCGAACCACGAGTTCGAGTTCCGGCCCGGCCCCGTCTTCTCCAACATCGTCATCGGCGACGAGATCAACCGCGCCTCCCCCAAGACGCAGTCGGCGCTCCTGGAGTGCATGGAGGAGGGCCAGACGACGGTCGACGGCACGACCCACATGCTCCCGAGCCCGTTCCTCGTCGTCGCGACCCAGAACCCGGTCGAGATGGAGGGCACCTACCCGCTCCCCGAGGCCCAGCGCGACCGCTTCATGGCACGGCTGACCGTGGGGTACCCCGACGTCGACGCCGAGCTGCGGATGCTCGACCGCCAGGAGTCGGACAACCCGCTCGCGCACCTGCGGCCGGTGACCACCGGGGCGGACGTGCTGCGGTTCGCCGAGGTCGCGCGCTCGGTCCACGCGTCCACGGCCGTCAAGCGCTACGTCCTCGCGCTCGTCACCGGGACGCGCGAGCACCCGGGCCTGCGCCTCGGCGCCTCCCCCCGCACGACGCTCCAGCTCCTGCGCGCGGCGAAGGCCCTGGCCGCGATGGCGGGGCGCGACCACGTCCTCCCCGACGACGTGCAGTACCTCGCGGTGCCCGTGCTCGCGCACCGGCTCGTCGTCACCACCGAGGCACGGCTCTCGGGCCAGGACGCCGAGGCCGTCGTCGCGTCCCTCGTGGCGCAGACGCCGATCCCCGCGCTGGACGCGACCGAGCGACGCTGACGTGCGCGGCCCGTCGTTCCTCGCGCGGCTCCGACGCAGGACCAGGAGCCTCGCCAGCGCGCGCCCGACCCGCCGCGGCACCGTGGTCCTCGGTGCGGGCGCCGCGCTCGTGGTGCTCGGCGTCACGCTCGGCCTGCCGGACCTCGTCGGGCTCGGCGCGGCGGGGCTTCTCGCCGTGGGGGCCGCGTGGTGCTGGATGGCGGCCCGGCGCATCGACCGGGGGCGCGGCGCGCTGCACGTGACGCGCCGGGTGCAGCCCAACCCCGCCGTGCGCGGCCAGCTCACGACCGCGCGCCTGACCGTCGCGGCGGCGCGCACGACGTCGTCGACGGCCTCCACGCTCGCGCGCCTGCGCATCAGCGAGCAGGCCGCGCACGAGCTGTCCGACCAGGGCTCGTTGCGCGCGCAGGTCGCGACGGTCGGCGACCACATCGCCGTGCGGTACCGCCTGCGGCCGCTGCGCCGCGGCCGGTGGCCGCTCGGCCCGCTCCTCACGACGCGGACCGACCTGTTCGGCCTCGTCAGCGCGACGCAGGAGCTCGGCGACCCGACGGCCGTGGCCGTCTGGCCGCGCACCGTCGAGCTGCCCGTGCGCGGGAGCCGCGCGTTCGGCGAGCACGAGCGCTCGGCCTCCGGCGCCCGGCTCGCGTCGAGCGACGACTCGGTCCTGCGCGACTACGTCGCCGGTGACGACCCCCGCCGCGTGCACTGGGTCAGCGCCGCGCGCCGCGGCCAGCTCATGGTGCGCTCCGACGAGAGCGCGGGCCTGCCGCCCGTGACGGTGCTCCTCGACCGCGGCCTCCTGCCCCACCCGGAGCTCGCCGCGTCGAGCCCGCGCGCGCTGGCCGACGGCGAGTGGGCCGTCGAGTGCGCGGCGTCGATCGGGGTGTCGCTGCTCCAGGCGGGGCACCCCGTCCGCCTCGTCCCCACGTCGCTCGCCGCGGTGGTCCCCGGCACCGGCTTCCGCGTCAACCGGTCCGGCGAGGGCCCGGCCGACCTGCTCGACGCCACGGTCGACCTGCACGGGCACCAGGTCGTGGCGGACGCCGACCGCTCCGTCGTCACGACCTCCGAGGCGCTGCGCCGCGACCGCCGCCCGGGCGAGATCACCGTCGCCGTGCTCGGCCCGCTCGGCTCCGTGGCCCGGCACACCGTCGCCGCGATGGCCGGGGACGGCGTCCACCGCGCGCTCGTGGTGAGCACCCGGCCCTGGGCGCCCGAGCACGCCGACGCCGTCGAGACCGTCGCCGCGCTCCGCTCGACGGGGTGGCACGCCGCGCTCGTCGACCCGTCCGCGTCGCTCGAGCACGCCTGGACCCTGCTCGCGGAAGGCTCACGATGACCGCACCCCGACCGGAAACCTCGGGCTCCGCGGGCCTGCGCGTGCTCGCGACGAGCGCGCTCGTCGCCACCGCGGTCGTCGCGTCGGCGTACGCGCTGGGGAGCGTCGTCGGGCCGGGCGGCTGGACGGGCACGGTCGTGCGCGTCGTCGTCGTCCTCGCGCTCGTCACCGGCCTCAGCCGCTGGGCGCTCGAGCGGAGCCACGCGGCGCGCGGCGAGGTGCTCGCCCCGCCGGCGGCGCTCCTGCCGTCGCTCGCCGGGCTCGTCGTCGGGCTGTGGGCCCTGCTCGGGCTGTACGGCGGGCCGACGGACCGGTTCTCGCTCCTCATCGGCCTGTCCAACGTCGACCGCGTCCTGTCCCGCCTGGGCACCGCGCGCGACCTCACGCTCGCGGAGGTCGCCCCGATCGACCCCAGCCTGCCCATCGCGCTCCTGGCGGTCGGCGGCGCGGTCGTGGTGTTCGTCGTCGCCGACCTCATGGCCGGCGGGCTGCGGCTCGGCGCGGGGGTCGCGCTGCCGCTCCTCGCCCTGTGGGTGCCCGGGCTCGTCATCGTCGGCGAGGTCCCGCCGCTCGCGTTCGTCGTGACCGTCACCGCGCTCGTGCTGCTCCTCGCCGTGGACAACCCGCACCGCGCCGTCCGCCGCGGGGCGTCCGCGCGACGCCCGGAGGACCGCGCCGCCGGAGGCCTGCGTGCCGCGGGCGCGCTCGTCGTGGCCGTCGCCGTCGCGGTCACCGCCCTCGGGCTCGGGTCGGCGAGCGCCTCGCTCCCTGAGGTGGCGTCGGCGTCGTGGTCGCGCCTGTTCTCCTCGACCGGCCAGACGGTCCGGCTCTCCGACGACCTGGACATGCGGCGCGACCTCGCCGAGCGCTCGGGCGAGGTGGTCCTGCGCTACCGGACCGACGGCGAGGGCGTCGGTCCCCTGCGGGTCTTCACGCTCACCGGCTTCGACGGCACCAACTGGCGCCGTGGCGCGGACCGCGACGGCACCCCCATCGACGGCGGCGAGCAGGTCCTGTGGCCCGACGACCCGGGCGCCACCGGGGACCCGACGTCGCTGCGCGTCACGCTCGAGTCGCTGCGCGACACCAAGCTGCCGCTGCCGACCGAGCCGCGCGCCGTCGGTATCGACGGCGACTGGGCGTACGACGACGTGCGCGACGAGGTGCTCGGTGAGCAGCCGACGGGCGCGGGCACGTCCTACGAGGTCACGGTCTTCCCGCGGCCGCTCGACGCCGACGCGTTGCGCGGCGCCAGCGGCGCGGACCCCGACGACCCCAACTACCTCGACGTGCCCGCGACGGAGCACGAGCAGGACATCCGCGACCTCGCGACGTCCGTCGTCGACGGCGCGACGACGCGCTACGACCAGGCGCTCGCGCTGCAGACCTACTTCCGCGACATCTCGCAGTTCACGTACTCCACCGAGGTGCCGCCGGGCACCTCGGGCGACGCAGTCTGGGACTTCCTCCAGGACCGGACGGGCTACTGCGTCCAGTTCGCGACGTCGATGACGATGATGGCCCGCACGCTCGGCATCCCCGCGCGGCTGGGCGTCGGGTTCCTGCCGGGCGAGCGGGTCGACGAGTCGAGCTACCAGGTCACGGGTCGCGACTCCCACGCATGGCCCGAGCTGTACTTCCCGGGCCAGGGCTGGGTGCGTTTCGAGCCGACGCCCGCCCAGCAGACCGGTCCGACGCCGACGTGGGCCACCCCGGTCGCCGTCACGCCCGGCGGCCCGGCAGACCCGGGGAACGTCCCGACGCCGGGCGCCACCACGGCCGCGCCGTCAGCGCCGGCGACGCCGGCACCCACCGCCCCGGGGGCCGGCACGACGGGCGGCACGCAGGAGGACTCCACCTCGTGGCCGCTCGTCGTGGGCGTGGCGCTGCTCGTCGCGGCGGTGCTCGCCGCAGGGCTGTGGTTCGTGCTGCGCCGACGCACCGAGGCGGAGAGCCTGCGGGACGCCGAGGACGCCTGGGCCGAGCTCGTGGCACGGCTCGGTGCGCTGGACGTGCGGTGGCCGTCGTCCACGACGCCGCGCCGCGTGCCCGCCGTCGTCGTCGCGACCCTGCAGGCGCGACGCGGGACCGATGCCGGGGACGAGGACCTGGCCGAGGCGCTCACGGCCCTCGCGGCGGCGCTCGAGGCGGAGCGCTACGCCCCGCGCCCGCGCGAGACGGTCACCCCGGAGCGTCTCCAGGCGCTCGTCGACGCCGCCGTCGAGGGGATCGAGAGGTCGCTCAGCGACCGTCCTGCTCGCGCCGACGGTCCCAGCGCTCTTCGAGTCGGCTGAGGAACGGCTTGCGCGAGGTCCTGCTCGCTGCGGCCGGCCGGACGGTGCCGTCGGCCTCGACGGTGCCGACCGGTCCCTTGCGGGAGGCGCGCGGTGCCTGGAAGACCAGCACGACGCCGGCGAACATGAGGACGAAGCCGATGACGCCGAGCCAGGTCTGCGAGAGCGCGGCGCCCAGCACCAGCAGGAGCAGCCCTCCCACGACGCCGACACCGGCCAGGACGTAGCGCAGCGCAGAGCGACGTCGAGGGGCCTGGAGCGTGTTCGCCAACCGCGGATCGTCCGAGGTGAGCGCGCGCTCCATCTGCTCCAAGACCCGCTGCTCGTACTCAGACAGAGGCATGAGCACCCCGATTCTCCACGGTGGTCGTGTGACACCCTCAGGATAGATCGACATCCGCGGGGGTGGTAGTCGAGCGGGCCCGGGCGGGCCCCATCGCGATGGATCTCACCCCGAAACGGCCGCGGACGGCGTCGACGGCCTCCTCCGCGCGCCGTCGGACGGCGTTCGTCCCCACCACGGCCTCCTCGAGCGTGGGCTGGACGACGGCCTCCGCGCGCGGCTCGAGACCTTCCGCACGCACCCCCACGAGCCGGACCGCGAGCCCTCGCAGGTCCACCCCCGCGACGAGCTCGCGCGCGACGAGGTAGATCTCGCGCGCGACGTCCGTCGGGGCGCCGAGCGTGCGGGCGCGCGTGACCGTCCGGAAGTCGCTCGTGCGGACCTTCACGCTCACCGTGCGGGCGACGAGGCCCTGGTGCCGGAGCCGCCCGGCGCACCGGTCGGCGAGCTCGAGCACGCGCGCCTGCACGGCGGCGAGGTCACGCAGGTCGTGCTCGAACGTCGTCTCCGCGCCGACGCTCCGCTCCGAGCGCTCCGGCTGGACGGGGCGCGGGTCACGACCCCACGCGAGGTCGTGCAGGTGCGCCCCGGACACCTTGCCGACCGCCGTCTGCAGGGACGCGACGTCGGTGTCGGCGAGCTCGGCCACCGTCCGGATGCCCCACTGCGCGAGGACGGCCTCCGTGCGCTCGCCCACGCCCCACAGCGCCCCGACCGGCAGGGTGCGCAGGAACGGCACCGTCGCCGCGGCGGGCACGAGCAGCATGCCGTCGGGCTTGGCGTGCGTGGACGCGAGCTTCGCGACGAACTTCGTGGTCGCGATCCCGACCGAGCACGTGATCCCGTGGTCCGCCTGGACCCGACGCCGCAGCGCGGCCGCGATCCGCGTGGGCGGCCCGAGACGGCGCCGCGCGCCGCTCACGTCGAGGAACGCCTCGTCGACGCTCACCTGCTCCACGAGCGCGGTGATCTCCCCGAGCGCGACCATGACCGAGCGCGAGACCTCGTGGTACCGCGCGTGGTCCGGCGGCACGACGACCGCCTGCGGGCACAGCCGGCGCGCGGTCGTCATGGGCATCGCCGAGTGGACGCCGAACGCGCGCGCCTCGTAGGTGGCGGCCAGGACGACGCCCCGCTCGGCACCGCCGACGATGACCGGTCGCCCGACGAGCTGGGGACGCCGCGCGAGCTCGACCGAGGCGAAGAACGCGTCCATGTCGACGTGCAGGATCGAGCAGCCGCTCTCGTCGTCCCCCCAGTCCCGGCGGACGACGGCACGAGGACCCCGGCTCATCGGGTGCTCACCGTGCCCGCGGGCCGACCGGCCGGGTCGTCACGACGCCACCGTCCGCAGCCCGGGCAGCCGGACGAAGCCGGCGTCCGGGTCGACGAGCATCGCGACCTCGTCGCGGAAGTCCTCGGCGCACGCGACGAGCTCGTCGGCGCGACGCGGGTCGACCTCGTCGAACCGCCCGGCGTCCACGGCGGCACGGACGCGCGCGCCGCTCGCGAAGTACACCGACCACGCGGCGAGCGCGGGCTCGGCGTCCGCGAGCTGCTCCCACACCGAGCGGGCGCGCCCGCGCCGCACGGGGCGCGCACGGAGCGCGACGACCGCGGCGGCTGCCCGCAGCGCGCCGAGGTGGGCGTGGACGAACCGCTCCCCCGCGTCCTGCGCGAGCGCCGCAGCGACGAGCTCCGCGTCCGCGCGGGCGAGCAGCCGCCGGACCTCGGCGGGAACCACGACCTGCGCCCTCGCGCCTGCTTCGTTCGACATCGCGCACCTCCTGCTCCACTATCGAACACCTGTTCGATCCTGTCAACGTGCCGGACGCCGACAGCCCGTACCGTGGGGCACATGGCTCGCCGTACCTCCCGACGCCCTCCAGGGTCCCCCGCACCACCCACACCGCCCCGGCGTCGGGGCCCCGCGCGCGGCGGGCCCGCGGCGTCCGACCTCCCGGACGAGCCCGTCGCGACCACGACGGGCACCGCGCGCGTCGAGCGCGACCCCGACCGCCCGTCCGCGGTCACCCTCTACGTCAACGGGGTGCCGAGCTCGTACCTCGACCTGGACGACCCCGGGATGCTCGCGTTCGAGTACATGCAGCAGATGGCCGCGGTGGTCGACGAGCTGCACCCCGGGCCCGTGCGTGCGCTGCACCTCGGCGCCGCCGGGTGCAGCCTGCCGCGCTGGGTCGAGCACACCCGGCCCGGCTCGACGCAGCTCGGGGTCGACCTCGACGCACGCCTCCTGGAGCTCGTGCGCACCTGGTTCGACCTGCCGCGCTCCCCGCGGCTGCGGCTGCGGCCCGACGACGCCCGGCACGCGGTGGAGGGGCTCGCCGACGCGTCGTTCGACGTCGTGGTCCGGGACGTCTTCCACGGCGACCGCACGCCCGACCACCTCGTGACCCTCGGCATGGCCGAGGAGGTGCGGCGCGTCCTGCGACCGGGGGGCGTCTACCTGGTCAACTGCGCGGACCGGCCGCCGCTCGCGTCGGTGCGGCGCGAGCTCGCGACGCTCGCCGCCGCGTTCGCGGGCGGCACGGGCGACGGCGCCGTGGAGGAGGGGCGTGTCGCAGCGATCGCCGAGCCTGCACAGCTCAAGGGCCGCCGGTACGGGAACGTCGTGCTCGCCGCGGTCGCGCCGGGCGGTGCCGAGCCTGCCCTGACCGGCCCGGGCCTCGCGCGCACCGTGCGCTCGCTGGCCGTGCCGGCGCGCCTCCTCGTGGGGAGCGAGCTGCGGACCTTCGTCGGCCCGGCGGCGCCCCTCCCGGACCCCGCGCCCGCGGACCCCGGGTCCGCCGACCCCACGTTCGAGGGGCCCGCTCCCGGGGACGCCACGACCGCGCGGCCGGCGCCCGACGAGCACGCTCGGGCGACGCGCGAGGGCTGACACGCCAGGAGCCGCGCCCCCGGGAGGGGACGCGGCTCCTGCGCTGCTGCTACGACCGGGCGACCCGACCGCAGGACGTCGTGGACGTCAGAGCGGGCGGACCTTCTCCGCCTGCGGGCCCTTCGGCCCCTGGGTGATCTCGAACTCGACCCGCTGCGCCTCGTCGAGCGTGCGGTACCCGTTCGACTCGATCGCCGAGTAGTGCACGAAGACGTCGGCACCGCCGCCGTCCTGCGCGATGAAGCCGTAGCCCTTCTCGGCGTTGAACCACTTCACAGAACCCTGCGCCATGCTGTTCCTCTGACCTTCTGTCCATCCGGGGACATCAGCAGGCGGACCCTTCGTCCACCCCCGTGCGCCGCAATGCCATGTCCCACGTCCTTCGCCGGCGTCCCGGCCGTGTGCGGCCGGCAGGCCCGACGCCGGACCGCCCCGCCGGGCGGACCCACGTTCCGGCCCTGTACCGGGTCGTGCGCAAGTACGTCACTGCAACGGGTCACAGTGTGGCATGGACCACGTCAGGTCCGCCATGGAGAACGGGCCCTCTCGTGCCGATTTTTCGGCACATAGTCCCCGGCTCTGCAGCGGGCGCGGTCACTCCCCCGACTGCTGCGCGAGGAAGCGCTCGAACTCCGCGCCGAGCTCGTCGGCCGTGGGGATCGGCGCCGACTCGGCGAGCAGGCTCGTGCGCCCGACCGAGCGGGCGAAGGCGTCGTACTGCTCCTCGAGCGCCCGGACCACCGCCGCGACCTCCTCGGAGTCGCGCACCTGGCGCTCGACCTCGGTCTTCGCGTCCTGGACCGCCTCCGCGAGGCCGCCCGTGGCGAGGTCGAGACCCGTCACGCGCTGGACGTGCTCGAGCGCGACGACCGCCGCGGGCGGGTACGACGACTGGGCGAGGTAGTGCGGCACGTGCACGGTGTAGCCGACGGCGTCGTGGCCCGCGCGCCCGAGCCGCAGCTCGAGCAGCGCGGCGAGGCTCGCCGGGACCTTGACCGTCCCGAACCACGACGTGTGCTCGCCGAGCAGCTCGGGGCGCGTGGCGTGCGCCGTCACCGAGAGCGGCCGCGTGTGCGGGATGCCCATCGGGATGCCGTGGAAGCCCACGACGAGCGAGACGCCCAGGCGCTCGACGACGTCGCGCACCGCGGCGACCACGCGCTCCCACTGGACGTCCGGCTCGGCGCCGTGCAGCAGCAGGAAGCCGGTGCCCTCGGCGTCGCGCACGTGGTCGACGACGAGGTACGGCTCGTCGTAGTCGGACCAGCGGTCCGTGCTGAAGGTCATCGTGGCCCGCTTCGAGCGGTAGTCGATGAGCTGGTCGGCGTCGAACGTCACCAGGCGGGTGACCTCACCGATCTCCAGCAGGTGGTCGACGGCCACCTCTCCCGCGCTGCCCGCGTCGACGAACCCCGCGACCGCGTGCAGCAGCACCGGCCCGGAGCCCGCCTCGGGCGGCGTGGGCCACAGGCGCGCCACGGCCTGCTCGTCGAGCTCGTAGATCCCGCGAGGGTCCAGCATGCATCCTCCTCGTCACGTCCTTCGCCCGTGCGCCGCCGGTGGCGCGCTGCGGGCCTGACGAGGTAACGCGACCCGGGCCGGGGATCATTCCCGGCCGGGCGGTGGCGGCGGTCAGCGACCGGGGAGCCGCACCACGGAGACGAAGAAGTCGTCGATCTGCCGGACGACGTCGATGAAGCGGTCGAAGTCGACGGGCTTGGTCACGTAGGCGTTGGCGTGCAGCGAGTAGCTGCGCACCACGTCCTCCTCGGCCTCCGACGTCGTGAGCACGACGACGGGGATCTTGCGCAGCGCGTCGTCGGCCTTGAGCTCGGCCAGGACCTCGCGCCCGTCCATCCGGGGCAGGTTGAGGTCGAGGAGGATGAGGTCGGGCGTCGGGGCGCCCGCGTGCTCGCCCTCCTTGCGCAGGAACTGCAGCGCGCTCACGCCGTCGGACACCACCGAGAGGCGGTTGGTGACCTTGTGGTCCTCGAACGCCTCACGGGTCATGAGCACGTCGCCCGGGTCGTCCTCCACCAGGAGGACGTCGATCGGCTTGCTGCCGTGGCTCATGCGGGGCTCTCCTCGTCGTCGGGGCGCGCGGGGGCCGGAGCGTCCGGACCGGCGCCGCCGGGGTCGGAGCGAGCGTAGCCGACCTGCGCCTGGACGTAGGCGTGGGCGAGCGTGAAGCGGATGGTCGTGCCGCCCTCGCGCGGCTCGATCCAGATGCGCCCGCCGTGATACTCGACGATGCGCTTGCACAGCGCGAGGCCGATGCCCGTGCCCTCGTACACGTCCTTGGCGTGCAGGCGCTGGAAGATGACGAACACGCGGTCGGCGTACTGCGCGTCGATGCCGATCCCGTTGTCCTCGACCGACAGCTCCCAGTGGGTGTCGCGCGCGAGCACGCCCACGTGCACGGCGGGCGCTCGGTCGGGGTGGCGGAACTTCAGCGCGTTGCCGACGAGGTTCGCGAGGAGCTGGTGCAGGAGCGCCTGCTCTCCCACGACGACGGGGAGCGGGTCGTGAGTGACGCGCGCCCCGGACTCCGCGATCTTCTCGGAGAAGTCCTCGAGCACGCCCCGGAGCTCGTCCTCGAGGTCGACGTCGACGCGCTCGGTGCCCGTCCGGCCGACGCGGGAGAACCCGAGCAGGTCCTGGATGAGGCGCTGCATCCGCTTCGCGCCGTCGACCGCGAAGTCGATGTACTGGTCGGCGCGGTCGTCGAGCTCGCCCCCGTAGCGCTTCTTGAGGAGCTGCGTGAAGCTCGCGACCTTGCGCAGCGGCTCCTGGAGGTCGTGCGAGGCGACGTACGCGAACTGCTCCAGGTCGCGGTTCGAGCGTTCCAGCTCGCGCGCCTGCTCGGCGAGCAGCTCGTGCGAGCGCGCCGCGTCCTCGTGCGACGCCTTGATCTCCGCGACCTGGCTGACGAGCTCGACGCGCATGTGCTCGACGTCCTGCGCGAGGTCCGCGATCTCGGCGGGCCCGGACGTGACGACCGGCTCGTCGAGGCTCCCGGAGCTCACGCGCCGCACGCGGTGCGCGAGCTCGGCCATGGGTTCGGTGACCCAGCGCTTGAGGCAGACCCACAGGATGATGCCGACCGCGAGCGCCGAGCCGACGAGGACGAGGACGCTCCCGAACAGGGCGCGGCTCCACCGGTCGAGCGCGTCGAGGCGTTCGACGCGCTCGTCGCGCAGCTGGTCGACGTACTGCGCGGTGTCGGCGCGCGCCGCCGCGAAGAGCTCGGCGCCGCGCGCCTGGTCGACGGCGCGCACGCGCCCGGGGCCCTGGGCCTCGGTGGTCGCGATGGCGGGCTCGGCCGCGTCGGAGACCCAGGCGCGCACCGAGGACTCGGCCTGGGTGAGCGTCCCGGCGAGCTCGTCGTCGAGGCCGAGGCGGTCGACGAGCGCGGCGTCGGGGACGACGCCCTCGGCGTCGACGCCCACCGCGCGCGTGTAGGCCTCGAGCGCCGTCGCGTCGCCCGTGGCGACGTAGGCGCGCACCGCGACCTCGGCGTCGAGCAGGCCGACGTACGCGCCGTCCGCCTCGCTCACCGCGTCGAAGAACGGCCCGGTCACGTCGGTCTGGAGGGTGAGGACGCGCGACAGCGCGATCGCGGAGGTCGCGAGCACGCCGAGGAGGATCACCCCGGCGACGACGAGCGCCCAGCCGAGGCGCCGACGCAGCGTCGGGGCGCGACGCTCGCCCGCGCGCCTGCGGTCGCCGGCGGCGCTCACCGGGCCCACTCGTCCGAGTCCGCGAGGGTGGCCGACCGCTCGCCCGGGGAGGTGCCGTCGCCGTCCCACCCGAGCACGAGGAGGGCCGCGTCGTCCGCGAGGGGGCCGCCGTGGAGGTCGCGCACGCGACGGAAGACCCGCTCGACGACGCCCTCGACGCCCTGCTCCAGCGCGCTGTCGACGGCGCGGCGCAGGCCGTCGACCCCGACGCGCTCGGGGCGGGTCCGTGCGTCGCCCGCCCCGGCTCCCGCGACGGTCGCCTCGACGAGGCCGTCGGTGTAGAGCATGAGGGCCCAGCGCTCGCCGAGCTCGACCGGCTGCGACGTCCAGCCGCCCGCGACCGGGATGCCCAGGGCGCGGCCGCGCGACGTCGGCGTGATCTCCGACGCCGTGTCGCGCAGCAGCAGCGGCGCGAGGTGGCCCGCGAGGTAGACCTCGGCGCTGCGTCGGTCCGCGGAGACGACGACCTGGCACAGCGTGACGAAGACCTCCGGGCGCGCGCGCTCGGGCACGAGCACACGCTCGAGCAGCGGCAGGATCGCCTCCGGCTGGGTCTCGCTGAGGACGATGGTGCGCCAGGCCGTGCGCAGCGTCGCGCCGAGCGCGGCCTCGTCCGGGCCGTGCCCCGCGACGTCCCCGATGACGCACAGGACCGTCCCGTCCGGGCGCTCGACCGCGTCGAAGAAGTCGCCGCCGAGCAGGCCGTTGCCGCCCGGCACGTAGCCGACCATGACGTCGAGGCGGTCGTCCTGCACGAGCGGGGTCGGCAGGAGCGCACGCTCGAGGCGCGCCGTCTCTGCCGCGCGGACCTCGCTGCGGTACAGCGCGCGCTGCTGCTCGACGGACATGCGGCGCTGGACCGCGTAGCGCACGGACCGCCCGAGCAGGTCGCCGTCGACCTCCCCCTTGACGAGGTAGTCGTCGGCGCCCGCGGCGACCGCCTGCACGCCGAGGTCGATGCCCGAGTGGCCGGTCAGGACGACGAGCGCCGGCGGCCGCGACCCCCGCGCGCACGCGCTCGACGGCGGACAGGCCCACGGAGTCGGGCAGGCCCAGGTCCAGCAGCACGCAGTCGACGTCGTGGGAGACGACCATCTCGAGGGCACCGTCCAGGGTCGTCGCACGGTGCAGCTCGACCTTGAGGTTGCCGTCGGCCAGCAGCTCCTCGACGAGGATCGCGTCCGCGTCGTCGTCCTCCACGAGCAGGATCCGGAGCTCGTCCGTCGGGGCCAGCACGGCACGCCCCGGGTGCGCCTGGTCCGGTCCGGCGGCGTCGTCGCCGCGCGCGGAGGGTCGGCCCGGGGCTCGACGCTCACTCCCGGTCACGACGCCCGCTCCCCTCTGGTCGCCATGGGCCACGATCCTAGCCGCAGGCGCGCGTCCGGCCCGGTCACGGCGCCAGGACGCGCCGGTCGTCGGTCCCCGGGACGGCCGTCGTACGCCATAATGGACGGCCGCGCGGGCGGCGCGGCGCCGGTCGAGGAAGGGACAGCGTGGGACGCAACGACGAGCTCCGGCTCGAGCAGGAGGTCGTGGACACCCTCTACGCGCGCCTCGACGAGCTGCGGGCGGCCGCCCGGGCACGCCTCGACGAGGTCCGACGGTCCGGCCCGTCGGGCTCGCCGCAGAACCGCAGCGAGCGCGACGCGTTCGCGACGCTGTACGAGGACCGTGTCGCGCAGCTCGACGCGGTCGAGGACCGCCTCGCGTTCGGCCGCCTCGACCTCGACGACGGCACCCTGCGCTACGTCGGGCGCATCGGCCTCACCGACGAAGAGCACTCGAGCCTCCTCACGGACTGGCGCGCGCCCGCCGCCCAGGCGTTCTACCGCGCGACAGCGGCCCACCCGGACGGCGTCGTGCGCCGTCGGCACCTCGTGACGCGCGGTCGTGCCGTGACGGGGCTCGAGGACGAGCTCCTCGACCTCGACGCCCCGGAGGCCGTGACCGGCACGACGCTCTCGGGCGAGGGCGCGCTGCTCGCCGCGATGGCCGCGGGCCGCACAGGACGCATGGGCGACATCGTCGCCACGATCCAGTCGGAGCAGGACGCGATCATCCGCTCCGAGCTCGCGGGGGCGCTCGTCGTCCAGGGCGGGCCCGGCACGGGGAAGACGGCGGTCGCGCTGCACCGCGCGGCCTACCTGCTGTACGCGCACCGGCGGCTGCTGGAGCGCTCGGGCGTGCTGCTCGTCGGCCCCAGCCTCTCGTTCCTGCGCTACATCGACCAGGTGCTGCCGTCGCTCGGCGAGACCGGCGTCGTGAGCACGACCATCGCCGACCTCCTGCCCGGCGTCGTCGCCGACGGCGAGGAGGACCCGCGCGTCGCGCGCGTCAAGGGTCGGGCGGTCATGGCCCGTGCGGTGCGCCGGGCCGTGCGCGCACGCGAGCGCGTGCCCGCGGCCGACGTGCCGGTCCGGCTCGACGGCCACGACCTCGTCATCCGCCGCCGCGACGTGCGCGACGCCATCGCGAAGGCGCGGCGCACCCACAAGCCGCACAACCTCGCGCGGGTCACGTTCGTCCGCGAGATGCTCTCGCGCCTCGTCGAGCAGTACGGGCGCCAGCTCGGCGAGCCGCTCGTCGGCGAGGACCGCGCGCTCGCGCTGGAGGACCTGCGCTCCCACCGCGACGTGCGCGTCGCGCTCAACCTGGCCTGGCTGCCGCTCACGCCCGAGCGCCTCGTCGAGGACCTGTGGACCAAGCCGCACCGGCTCGCCGAGGCCGCGCCCGAGCTCTCGCCCGAGGACCGGCGGCTGCTCGAGCGGCCCAAGGGTGCGCCGTGGACCCCCGCGGACGTGCCGCTCCTCGACGAGGCGGCGGAGCTGCTCGGCGAGGACGACCAGGCGGAGCGGGCCGAGGCCGCCGCGCGCGCGGCGCAGCGCGCGCAGGACCTCGAGTACGCGCGGCAGGTGCTCGAGTCGTCCGGTGCGGGCGGCGGGATCGTCGGGGCCGACGTCCTCGCCGAGCGGTTCGCCGCGAGCGGCCCGCGCCTGACCACCGCCGAGCGCGCCGCGCAGGACCGCACGTGGACCTACGGCCACGTCGTGGTCGACGAGGCGCAGGAGCTGTCCGCCATGGCGTGGCGCATGCTCGTGCGCCGGTGCCCGACGCGGTCGTTCACGGTGGTGGGCGACGTCGCCCAGACGTCCTCGCTCGCGGGCGCCCGGTCGTGGAAGGGCATGCTCGACCCGGTCTTCCGCGACGCGTGGCGGCTCGCCGAGCTCACGGTCAACTACCGCACGCCGGCCTCCGTCGCGGACGCGGCCCGACGCGCGGCCGTCGCGGCCGGCCTCCCGGTCTCGCCGCTCACGTCCGCGCGCGACGTCGAGGACGCCCTGCGCGTGGTCGAGGTAGCACCGGGCGCGCTGGAGGCACGCGTCCGGGCCGAGGCCGAGGCCGCGCGCGCCGAGTTCGTCGCCGCGGAGTCCGGCCGCGTCGCCGTCGTCGCGGCCGCGCCCGCGGTCCCCGCGCTACGGGCCGCGCTCGGGCTCGCCGACGCGGGCGGCGAGGACCCGGTCGTCGTGCTCGACCCGGTTCAGGTCAAGGGGCTGGAGTTCGACGCCGTCGTGCTGGTCGAGCCCGCCGACGTCGCGACCGGGCCCTCGGGCCCGTCCGACCTGTACGTCGCCATGACGCGGCCGACCCAGCGCCTCGTCGTCGTGCACGCGCGCCCGCTGCCCGCCGGCGTCGCCCCCGCGCCGTCGGACGACGCACGGGGCGCCGGAGCCTGACAGCGGTCGCGTCCGGGCGCGGGGTCACCTCGTCCCGAGGGTCAAGACCCGTTTGGTCCGGACCGCGGGACGGGCGCACCATGGGGGCGTGCTACGCGCCCTCCTCCTCGAAAACCTGCACCCCCTCGCCGCCTCGAACCTCGAGGCCGCGGGCATCGACGTCACCGTCCGCACCGGGGCCCTCGACGAGTCCGAGCTGATCGAGGCGCTCGACGGCGTCCACCTGCTCGGCATCCGGTCCAAGACGAACGTCACGGCGAACGTGCTCGAGAACGCCCCCGACCTGGTGGCGCTCGGCGCGTTCTGCATCGGCACGAACCAGATCGACCTGCGCTCGGCCGCGACGCAGGGCGTCGCCGTGTTCAACGCGCCGTTCCAGAACACGCGCTCCGTCGTCGAGCTCGCGCTCGCCGAGATCATCGCGCTCACGCGCCGCCTCACCGAGCGCGACCGCGCGCTGCACGAGGGCCGCTGGGACAAGTCGGCGGAGGGCGCGCACGAGGTCCGTGGCCGCACGCTCGGCATCGTCGGCTACGGCAACATCGGCACGCAGCTCTCGGTCGTCGCCGAGAACCTCGGCATGTCGGTCGTCTTCTACGACACGGCGGAGAAGCTCGCGCTCGGCAACGCGCGCCGCATGGACACGCTCGACGAGCTGCTCGAGCAGGCCGACGTCGTCACGCTCCACGTCGACGGGCGCCAGGGCAACGCCGGGCTCTTCGGCGCCAAGCAGTTCGCCCGCATGCGCCCGGGCTCGATCTTCCTCAACCTGTCGCGCGGCTTCGTGGTGGACTACGGCGCGCTGCGCGAGGCGATCGTCGAGGGCCGCGTGGCCGGCGCCGCGGTCGACGTCTTCCCGCACGAGCCCAAGCGCAAGGGCGACGCGTTCGACTCCGAGCTGCGCGGCCTGCCGAACGTCATCCTCACGCCGCACATCGGCGGCTCGACGGAGGAGGCCCAGGAGGCGATCGGGCAGTTCGTGTCCGCCAAGCTGCGCGACTACCTCACCACCGGCTCCACGACGCTCAGCGTCAACGTGCCGAACCTCGCGCTCGAGCAGACGACGGGCATCACGCGCATCACGCACCTGCACCGCAACACCCCCGGTGTCCTCGCCGCCGTCAACGCGACCCTGGCCGAGCACGGGACGAACATCGAGGGCCAGCTCCTCGCCACCCGCGGCGAGATCGGCTACGTCGTCACCGACGTCGGCTCGCGCGTGGAGCCCGCCGTCATCGAGGCGCTGGCCGCGATGGAGCAGACGATCGCCCTGCGCGTCCTCGACTGACGCGGCCCAGCACCCCGGGACCCTTCGCCGCGCGCGGCCCGTCCGCACGCGGCGAAGGTCCTCGGCGGCCGTGACCTTCGCCGCTGAGCGCCTCTCGCGCGCCGGTGCCACGATGAGGCATGACCGGATACACGCACGACGCGCCGCAGATCCTCGACGCCGACGCGTCGTGGGACCTCGTGGAGGGGACCCACGTCGCACGCCTCGCCGTGAGCGTGCGGGGCGAGCCGGACATCTACCCCGTGACCGTGCGGGCGCACGAGCGCACGCTCGCGTTCCGCACGGTCCCCGGCACGAAGCTCGCGACGCTCGCCATCAACGAGCGGGTCGCCCTGGAGTGGGACCACGTCGACGACGACGGGGCGTGGAGCGTCGTCGCGCGCGGCACCGCCCACCGTCTGCGCACCGAGCACGAGGTGGATCCCGTCCGGGAGGGTGCGGACCCGCTCGTCCCCACCGTCGACGTCCCGACCGAGGAGTGGGTCGTGGTCGAGGCCCACGAGCTCACCGGACGACGCTTCGCGCGCGCGGAGCCCTAGTCCAGCGGGCGCACGACGTCCGGCCGCCCCGCAGGGGACGACCGGACGTCGGGGGTGCTGCTCAGCCGGACTTGCGGCGGAAGGTGCGCTGGACCGGTCCGACGGTCTCCGAGCCGTGCACGGAGCCCGTGTTCGACTCGCCGTCCGCCGTGCGGTGGCGCGCGGCGTTCTTCCGGTCGAGCGCCTCCCGGAACTTCGCCTTGGCCTCCTCGGTCGGTGCGGTCTCTGCAGCGGGTCGCTGCTGGTCGGACGCCATGGCGGTCTCCTCGTCGACGGGGAACTCGGTGGGGGCACTGCGGTCGGCCCGACGCTGCGGGCACCCCGCCAGCCTCCCTCACCGGGCGGCCCGACGCCACCTCATTTGTCCGCTCGGACCGGCCGTCCCGGCCTTGCGGGCGCCGGCGCTGGGGACCGCGCCGCGAGCGCCCACCACAGGCGGTCCCGCGCCGGCGCGTGCCGCGCTCCCGCACCGTGCGCTCGGCCGGAGCGGCCTGCGCCTGCCGGAGGTCGCGCTCGGGCTCTGGCAGAACTTCGGCGTCGCCGACCCCTTCTCGACGCAGCGCGAGATCGTGCTGCGCGCCGTCGACCGTGGCGTGACGCACCTCGACCTCGCGAACAACTACGGGCCGCCCGGCGGCGCCGCGGAGGAGTCGCTGGGCCGGCTGCTCGCGCGCGAGCTCCGGCCCGTGCGCGACGAGCTCGTCGTGACCACCAAGGCGGGCTACCGCATGGGCCCCGGCCCCTACGGCGAGGGCGGGTCCCGGAAGTACCTGCTCTCGTCCCTCGACGCGTCGCTGCGCCGGCTCGGGCTCGACCACGTCGACATCTTCTACTCGCACCGCTACGACCCCTCCACCCCGCTCGAGGAGACCATCGGTGCGCTGGCGACGGCGGTCCGGTCGGGGCGCGCCCGCTACGCCGGCATCTCGTCGTACTCGGCGCGGCGGACGCGCGAGGCCCTGCGGGTCGCGGCCGACGCCGGGGTCGAGCTCGTCGTCACCCAGGTCTCCTACTCCATGCTCAACCGGTGGATCGAGGCGCCCGACCCGCACGACGAGGCGGGGGCCACCGTGCTCGACGTCGCGGGCGACGAAGGGCTCGGCGTCGTCGCGTTCTCCCCGCTCGCCCAGGGCATGCTCACGGACCGCTACCTCCACGGGGTCCCGGACGGGTCGCGCGCAGCGCGCGGCGGGCCCCTGCGCCCGGCGTTCCTCTCGGAGGAGAACATCGACCGCGTGCGCCACCTGGACGAGCTCGCACGCGCCCACGGACGGACGCTCGCGTCCACGGCGATCCGCTGGGCGCTGCGCGACCAGCGCGTCACGTCGGTCCTGCTCGGCGCGAGCTCGACGCGCCAGCTCGACGACAACCTCGCGGCCCTCGACGCCCCCGACCTCTCCCCGGAGGAGATCGCGGCCGTCGACGCCCTCCCCGTGGACACGGGCATCAACATCTGGGCGTCGCGGTCCAGCGACCTGTAGCGCCGCGGCCGCGCGCAGCCGTGTCCGGCTGTGCGGACCGAACCTCGGACCGAGCGCGGGGCGCGGGACCGTCGCGTGACTGTCAGGGCTGGGGTGCAGCCTCGCGGTCGGTCGCGACGTCGTCGGTGGCCTCGGCCGCCGCACGGCCCGCCGCCGCCTCGCGCTCCTCCCGGTCGACGCGCAGCGACGTGATGGCGCTCTCGAAGTCCTCGAGCGAGTCGAACGCCTGGTAGACGCTCGCGAAGCGCAGGTAGGCGACCTCGTCGAGCTCACGCAGCGGCCCGAGGATCGCGAGACCGATCTCGTAGGCGTCGAGCTCGGCGCTCCCGCTCGCGCGGATGGTCTCCTCGACGCGCTGCGCGAGGACGGCGAGGTCGTCCTCGTTCACCGGGCGCCCCTGGCAGGCCTTGCGGACGCCGTTGACGATCTTCTCGCGCGAGAAGGGCTCGGTCACGCCGGACCGCTTGACCACGGACAGGCTGGCGGTCTCGATCGTGGTGAAGCGGCGGTTGCACTCCGGGCACTGGCGTCGCCGGCGGATGGAGGCACCGTCGTCGGACGTGCGGGAGTCGACGACGCGGGAGTCCGCGTGACGGCAGAACGGGCAGTGCATGGCGGGCTCCTCCGCGGGTCGCGCCGACAGGTCGGCGCGACGAACGTATGTCGTCGCGGGCGCGCGGTGCAACACGCCGACGACGCGCCCGGCCCTGGGCAGCAGAACGGGGGCGGTCGAAGTCGACCGCCCCCGTCGGGACGCCCCCGTCCCCATCTCGCGCGCGACTCGCCTCGCGCGCGGCGACGTGCACAGGAGTCGCGGTGGTCCGCACACTCCTCGCCTCGTCCGCCCAGCCCCCCAGCCGGCGTGTGAGGTGACACTAACTTAGGCGGACCTAAGGCGCCGGCGCAACCCTCGGCCGCAACCTGTCGCGCGTCGGCGCCGTGTGCTGCGTCACAGGACCTGGACCGCCGCCCGCGCGTCGCGTCACCGCTCGGCGACCGGGAGCAGGATGGTCTGGCCGGCCTGCACGCCGGACGAGGACAGGCCGTTCAGCTCCACGAGCCCGCTGACCACCTCACGGAGGTCTTCCCCCGGGGTCGCGACGCCCTGGGCGAGCTCCCACAGCGTCTCCCCCGCGCTCACGACGTGGACGCGGACCTCGACCGGCTCCCCGGGCCCGCTCGCGACGGCCAGCCCGACCCGCGCCGCGAGGACGAGCACGACGGCCACGAGGAGCACGAGGACCGCACGGCCGCGTCGCGTGAGCCGCAGCGGAGCCTCCGGGCGGGCGCCTCGCTCCGCTGCGCCGCCCCGCCCGAGTGCGGACGGCGCTGCCGTCGCCATCGCCACCGTGTCCATGTCCCCTCCGTCCCGGCCCGCGAGCCCGATCGCCTTCCCCGGTCGATCGGACCCGCGCGCCCGTCTCATCTCCACGCCGACCCGTTGCGGTCGAACACCTGTACGTAGAACATCTGTACGAAGGTCTATCACGAACGGCCGACAGAGTCGAGACATGCTCGAACAGGTGTTTGATTCGTGTCGCATCCTCCCCTAGCCTGGGGTCAGGTCGGTTCGCCGGACATGTCCGCTCGGACCCGGAGGGGCGACCGAGGTCCCGGGGCACACGCCCCGGGGAGGGGAGGCCGCAGGCCCGGCTGGCGCCGGCGGCACGCGACGGACGAGGGCGGAGCGACCATGGCGGGACGAGGCACGGACAGGGCACGGGGGCTCGCCGAGGTGCGCGAGCTGCCGGACGGGTCGGCAGGGGGTGACGGGCTCACCCCGCGCCAGCGGCTCGTGCTCGAGACCATCCGCGCGTGCGTCGAGCAGCGCGGCTACCCGCCGAGCATGCGCGAGATCGGCGAGGCCGTCGGGCTCACGAGCCCGTCCTCCGTCAAGCACCAGCTCACCACGCTCGAGCGCAAGGGGTTCCTGCGGCGCGACCCGAACCGTCCGCGCGCCATCGAGGTGGTCCAGCCCGACGACGCCCGCCGCGCCACCCCGCTCGCGCCGGCCGGCACGGCCCCCGAGCCCGCGTACGACGAGGCCCACCCCGCGCCGTCGTACGTCCCCGTCGTCGGCCGCATCGCCGCCGGTGGCCCCATCCTCGCGGAGCAGGTCGTGGAGGACGTCTTCCCGCTGCCGCGCCAGCTCGTCGGCGAGGGAGAGCTCTTCCTCCTGCGCGTCCAGGGCGACTCGATGATCGACGCCGCGATCTGCGACGGCGACTGGGTCGTCGTGCGGCGCCAGCCGGTCGCGGAGAACGGCGAGATCGTGGCCGCCATGATCGACGGCGAGGCCACCGTGAAGAGCCTGCGGCGCGCCGACGGCCACGTGTGGCTCATGCCGCACAACGCCGCGTACGACCCGATCCCCGGCGACGACGCCCAGGTGCTGGGGCGCGTCGTCTCCGTCCTGCGCAGCCTCTGAACGGTCCCCGAGCGGCTCCGGGCGCCCCTCCGGGCAGGCTCGGGACACGACGAGAGCCGGGCGGTCCCTCGACCGCCCGGCTCTCGTCGTGCCGGGCCCGACGGGCCCGTGGCTCAGAGCCCGAAGCGTCGCGCGACCGCGCGCAGCGACTCCGCGGACGAGCGCAGGCCTGCGAGCTCGTCGTCCGCCAGCGGGACCTCGACGCGCTCCGTCGCGCCCCGGCGGTCGACGAGCGTCGGGAGCGACAGGCAGACGTCCTCGAGCCCGTAGATGCCGTCGAGGAGCGTCGACACGGGCAGCACCCGGTGCTCGTCGGCGAGCACCGCCTCGATGATCCGGGTGCCCGCGAGCCCGACCGCGTAGTTGGTCGCACCCTTGCCCTCGATGATCCGGTAGGCCGACTGCACGACCTCGCGCGCGATCTCGTCGCGCACGTCGCCCGTGAGCGGTCCCCGACCGCCGATGCCCTGCCACTCGAGCAGCGGCGCGCCGCCGATCGTCGCGGAGCTCCAGAGCGGGATCTCGCTGTCGCCGTGCTCCCCCGCGATGTACGCGTGCACGTTCTGCACCGCGACGCCGCAGTGCTGCGCCACGAGGAACCGCAGCCGCGAGGAGTCGAGCACGGTGCCGCTGCCGAAGAGCTGCGTCGGGGGCAGGCCCGAGAACTTGAGCGCCGCGTACGTGACGATGTCGACCGGGTTGGTCACCATGACGTAGACGGCGTCCGGGGCGACCTCCACGAGGCCCGGGAGGATCGTCCGCATGAGCCCGATCGTGCCCTCGGCGAGGTCGAGACGCGTCTGGCCCGGCTTCTGCTTGGCGCCGGCCGTGACCACGACGACGTCGGCGCCCGCGCACACCGCGACGTCGTCGGACCCCTCGACGCGCGCCATGGGCATGAACTGGATGCCGTGCTGGAGGTCGAGGACCTCGGCCTCGACCTTCGCGCGGTTGACGTCGAGGAGCGCCACCGTGCGCGCCGCACCGCGCATGAGCGCGGCGTAGGCCAGCGTCGAGCCGACGGCACCGGCGCCGACGATCGCGAGCTTCGTCGTCCGCGCTCCCCCTCCCGGACCGCCCGTGGTCGCGTCGCCGGTGCCCTGCGGTGACGTGCTCGTCATGTCGCCTCCGTGAAGTCGCTGGAAAGGGCTCAGCCTAGGGCGGCGAGGCGGCGGAGCGCAGCGGTGGCCACGTCGCGGTCGGTCGTCTGCCAGAACCCCGGCATGGACCGCGTGAGGAACGACCCGTAGCGCGCCGTCACGAGCCGTGGGTCCAGGACCGCGACGACCCCGCGATCGGCCGTGGACCGTACTAGCCGCCCGGCACCCTGCGCGAGCAGGAGGGCCGCGTGCGTCGCGGAGACCTGCATGAACCCGTTGCCGCCCGCGGCCTCGACGGCGCGAGCCCGCGCCGACTTCACCGGGTCGTCCGGGCGCGGGAACGGGATGCGGTCGATGAGCACGAGCTGGCACGACGGCCCGGGCACGTCCACGCCCTGCCACAGCGAGAGCGTGCCGAACAGGCACGTCGCCGGGTCCTCGGCGAACTCCCGCACGAGCGTCGGCAGCTGGTCGTCGCCCTGGCACAGGACCGGCACGTCCAGCCGCTCGCGCATCGCCTCGGCCGCGGCCACCGCGGCGCGCCGCGAGGAGAACAGGCCGAGGGTCCGACCACCGGCGGCCTCGACGAGCGCCGCGATCTCGTCGAGCTGGTGCTCGGTCGACGCCTCGCGGCCGGGCGTCGGCAGGCGCTTCGCGACGTAGAGGATGCCCTGACGCGGGTAGTCGAACGGGCTCCCGACGTCGAGCCCGCGCCAGCGCGGCGCGTCGCCGTCGCCCGCGTCCGCGGCTCCGCCCGTCGCCGCGGGGCCGAGCCCGAAGGTGCGCGCGACGGCGTCGAAGCTCCCGCCGAGCGCGAGCGTCGCGGACGTGAAGACGCCCGTGCGCTCCGCGAGCAGGTGGGTGCGGATGAGGCCCGCCACGCCGAGCGGGGCGGCGTGCAGGCGGCTCGCGCCGTCGCCGAAGCGGTCGCCGGACCAGCCGCCCTCCCCGGGCCGCGAGCACCACAGCACGTCGTGGCCCGTGGGGTCGGCCGCCATGCGCTCGGCGACCTCGAAGAGCTGCAGCATCGTCGACTGCGCCATCTTCAGGCCCGTGTCCGGCTGGGCCGGCTTGGTCACGCCCGTCTCGGGCTTGAGCGTGGAGAGCACCTCGCGCGCGGCGTCCCGCACCGCCGCGACGGCCGAGCGCGCGGCGTCGGGCAGGCCGTCGGGGAAGCGCTCGGCGGGCAGCGACCCGACGACCGTGCCGAACGCGGCGGACGCGGCGTCGAGCGCGTCCGTCGTGACCCCGCCGTGGCGGCGCGCGAGGCGCGCCGCGCTCTCGATCGCCGGGACCGACAGGTCCACCGTCGCGGCGGCCGTGACGCGGTCCGCGAGCTCGTGCGCCTCGTCGACGACGAGGACGTCGTGCTCGGGCAGCACCCCGGGCGACCCCATGGCCGCGATGCCGAGCATCGCGTGGTTCGTCACGACGACGTCGGCCTCGCGCGCCGCGGCGCGCGCCCGCTCGGGGAAGCACTCGGCGAGCAGCGGGCAGCGCTGGCCCAGGCACTCGAGCGCCGTGACGGAGACCTGCCGCCACGCCTTGTCGCTCACGCCGGGGACGAGGTCGTCCCGGTCGCCCGTGGGCGTCTCGTCGGCCCACTCCCGCAGGCGCACGACCTGCTCGCCGAGGGCCGCCATGCTCGTCCCCCCGCGCGCGGCAGGGTGGTCGGCGGCGCCCGCCGCCTCGCCGGGGAGGTCGAAGAGCGTGGGCTCGTCCGCGGGGTAGCCGCCCGCGATCTTGTGCACGCACAGGTAGTTGTGCCAGCCCTTGAGGAGCGCGATCGACGCGGGCCGCGGGAGGCGGTCGGCGACGGCGTCGGCCACGAGCGGGAGGTCCCGCGTGATGACCTGGCGCTGGAGGGCGAGGGTCGCCGTCGAGACGACGACGCGCTCGTCGGTCGCGACCGCGTGGCGCACGGCCGGCACGAGGTACCCGAGCGACTTCCCCGTCCCGGTCCCGGCCTGGACCACGAGGTGCTCGGAACGCTCGATGGCGTCCGTGACGGCACGCGCCATGGTCCGCTGGCCGTCGCGCCGCGCGCCGCCCAGGCGCGTGACCGCGAGGTCGAGGAGCTCCTCGACGGCGGGCACGTCACCGGCCGCCTGCCCGGGCGCCTCCGTGTCCGGACGGTCGGGCACGGGAGCGGTACGGGTGGAGGGGGGCACCTGCCGATTCTACGGTCGGGCACCCACGCGGCGGGGGCCCTGTGGACCGGCCCGGGACGCACGCGACCCCGCGCAGCCGTGGCTGCGCGAGGTCGTGCGTGGGCCGGCGCCGGGTCCGGCGCGGGGCGGGGCCGCCGCGCCGCCGGGAGGCTGGGGGGCGGATCAGCTCCCGGCGGAGGCGCCCACGAGCTCCGTCGCGAGCGCCTGGGCGACACGGCCGCGCAGGAGCGTGCCCTCGGGCGTGTGCTCCTCGTGGTCGATCTCGCCCTCGGTGTGCACGCGGTGCACGAGGTCGCCCCGGTGGTACGGCACGACGACGTCGATCTCGACGTCCGGGCGCGGGAGCTCGTGCGCGATGAGCTCGCGCAGGTGCTCGATCCCCTCGCCCGTGTGCGCCGACACGACGACCGTGCGGCGCTCGCGCAGCCGGATGCGCGCGATCGTCTCCGGGTCGGCGAGGTCCGCCTTGTTGAGCACGATCACCTCGGGCACGTCCTCCACGCCCGGGATGTCGGCCAGGACGTGGCGCACCGCCGCGATCTGGCCCTCCGGGTCGGGGTGCGACGCGTCCACCACGTGCAGTAGCAGGTCGGCGTCGCCGACCTCCTCGAGCGTCGAGCGGAACGCCTCGACGAGCTGGTGCGGCAGCGCACGCACGAACCCGACGGTGTCGGCGAGCGTGTAGACCCGGCCGTCGTCGGTGCGCGTGCGGCGCACCGTGGGGTCGAGCGTCGCGAACAGCGCGTTCTCGACGAGCACGCCCGCGCCGGTGATGGAGTTGAGCAGGCTCGACTTGCCCGCGTTCGTGTAGCCCGCGATCGCGACGGACGGCACGGCGTGCCGCTTGCGCGACGCGCGCTTCGTCTCGCGCCCCGGGGCCATCGCCTGGATCTCGCGGCGCAGCTTGGCCATGCGGTTGCGGATGCGCCGGCGGTCCAGCTCGATCTTCGTCTCACCGGGACCGCGCGACCCCATGCCCGCGCCGGCGCCGCCGACCTGGCCACCGGCCTGGCGGGACATCGACTCGCCCCAGCCGCGCAGGCGCGGGAGGAGGTACTCGAGCTGGGCGAGCTCGACCTGGGCCTTGCCCTCCCGCGACTTGGCGTGCTGGGCGAAGATGTCGAGGATCAGGGCGGTCCGGTCGATCACCTTGACCTTGACGATGTCCTCGAGCGCGCGCCGCTGGGAGGGCGCGAGCTCGCCGTCGATCACGACCGTGTCCGCGCCGCTGGCGGCGACGACGTCGGCGAGCTGCGCGGCCTTGCCGGAGCCCAGGTACGTGCCCGGGTCGGGCTTCGCGCGGCGCTGGATCACGCCGTCGAGCACCTGCGAGCCCGCGGTCTCCGCGAGGGCGGCGAGCTCGCGCAGCGAGATCTCGGCCTCCTCGGCGGACGTGGGCGCGCCGTCCTCGCGCGGGTCGGAGCCGGGGCTCCAGAGCCCGACGAGCACGACCTTCTCGAGGCGCAGCTGCCGGTACTCGACCTCGGTGACGTCCTCGAGCTCGGTCGACAGGCCGACGACGCGGCGCAGCGCGCTGCGCTCCTCGAGCTCGAGCTGCTCGCCGTCGTGCTCCGTGTGGACCGTGCCGCCCTCGGCGCGTGCCGTCCCGGCCCGAGCGAGCACCCGCGCCACGACGTCGCTCGCGATGTCCCGCGTCGCGCCGGTCGGCTCGTCCTGAGCCGAGGTGGGGTTCGGAGTGTTCGCAGGGGTTGGGCTCATGTGCCGCCTTCCGTCGGTGGTGGGCGCTCGTGCGTCCCGGGTGTGACAACAAGCGTGGCACGCGAAATCGTCCCGAGGCCAGTGGTTAAGCCCACGACGGGCGGCCCGGACGCGCCGCGCCGCCTCCTGACGTGGGCGCGCCCGCGTAGGATCGGCCGACGTGACCGAGGACCAGGACCCCGCCGTCGACGCCGCGCCCGACGGCGCGGCGGACCACTACTTCACCGCCCGGCCCGCGTCCGCCGCCGAGCGCCGCACGATCTCCGTGCGGCTCGCGGGCCGCGACGTCGAGGTCGAGGTCGCCTCGGGCGTCTTCTCCCCCGGCCGCCTGGACCTCGGCACGCAGGTGCTCCTGCGCACCACCCCGCCGCTCGACGACGTCCTCGCGGCCCGGCCCGACGACGGCCCCGCCCATGTCCTCGACCTCGGCTGCGGCTGGGGCCCGGTCGCCCTGACGATGGCCCTGGAGGCGCCGGAGGCGACCGTGTGGGCCGTCGACGTCAACGAGCGCGCGCTCGACCTCGTGCGCCGCAACGCGCAGCGGCTCGGGCTGGACAACGTCCGTGCGGTCCTCCCGGACGACGTGCCCGACGACGTCGCGCTCGCCGCGCTGTGGTCGAACCCGCCGATCAGGGTCGGCAAGGACGTCCTGCACGGGATGCTCCTGCACTGGCTGCCCCGGCTCGCGCCGGGCGCGAGCGCGCACCTCGTGGTGCAGCGCAACCTGGGCTCGGACTCGCTCCAGCGCTGGCTCGCCGAGGCGCTGCCCCCGCTCCTGCCGGGCGCGGTCGTCGAGCGCGCCGCGAGCGCGAAGGGGTTCCGCGTCCTCGAGGTCGTCGCGCCCCGCTGAGCCGGCGGTCAGACCGGCGCGCGGTCGCCCTCGGACGCCGCCGCGACCGGCTCGGCGGGCGGGGCGGTCACGAGGCCGTCCGCGCCCTGGTGCGCGTCGTCCTCCGGCGGGACCGGCGTCCCCGGGACGAGCGCGGCGAGGTCGATCTCCCCCGCGTGGACGAGCACCGCGGGACCGGCGAGCTCGACGCGGCCGCCCGGGAGCGCCCGCACGCGCACCGTGCCGCCCGGGACGTCGACGAGGTAGGTGTCCGGCGCGTCGGGGCCGCCCCACACGCGGACCGCGAGCGCCGCCGCGCACGCGCCCGTGCCGCACGACGGCGTCTCCCCGACGCCGCGCTCGTGCACGCGCATGCGAACGTGCCCGACGACGGTGCCGTCGTCCGCGGTCGTCTCACCGAGGGGCACCACGAGCTCGACGTTCGTCCCGTGGGACGGGTGCGGCTCGACGACGGGCGCCTCGGTGAGGTCGGCGCGCTCGAGCACGTCCTCGCGCGCGACGGCGAGGACGGTGTGAGGGTTGCCGAGGTCGACGCTGAGCGCCGGGCGCGGGACCTCCCAGCCCCGCACGACGACTGTCGCGTCGTAGCCGTCCTGGAGCGCGGGGCGCCCGCCGGGGAGGAACCACGGGCCCATGTCGACGGCGAACCAGCCGTCGTCCTCCTTGCGCACGCGCTTGACGCCCGCGCGCGTGCCGACCGGGACCTCGGTGCCGCCCGCGAAGCTCACGAGCCCGAGGCGCTCGGCGAAGGCCGCGAAGACGCGGACCCCGTTGCCGCACATCTCGGCGACCGAGCCGTCGGCGTTGCGGTAGTCCATGAACCAGATGGCGTGCGGGTCCTCCGCGAGCACGTCGCGCGACTCCGGGACGAGCGCGGTCGGCACGAGGCGGATGACGCCGTCCCCCCCGACGCCGCCGCGGCGGTCGGCGAGCGCACGCACGAGCTCGGGCGTGAGGTCGAGCTCGCCCTTCGTGTCGGCGAGGAGCACGAAGTCGTTGCGGGTCCCGTGGCCCTTGGTGAAGCGGGTGCGCGTCATGAGCCCAGACTACGGCGCACGGGCGCGCCGCTGTCCGCCTCGTCCGGCCCGACGGCGGTGCCCGGCACGGTCGCGGACTCGTGCCCGTCCGTGCCCTGCGCGGCAGCGCGCTCGTCCGCCGCGGCGACGAGCGCGAGAGCGTCCTCGACGCGCGTCGGCGACTGCGCGTCGAGCCACCCGACGCGCGGGTCCCGGCCGAACCAGCCCATCTGCTTGCGTGCGAGGCGCCGCGTGTTCGCGGTGACGGCCTCGCGCGCGGCGTCCTGCGTGGTCTCGCCGTGGAGCGCGGCGAGCACCTCCGCATAGCCGACGGCGCGCTGGGCCGTGCGGCCCATGCCGTGCGCCTCGACGCGGCGCACCTCGGCCACGAGGCCCTGCTCCCACATCCGCTCGACGCGGCCGGCGACCCGCGCGTCGAGCACGGCCCGGTCGCAGTCGAGGCCGATCTGCACGGTCGGGCGGACGTAGACCTGGCGCGGGAGGTTCGCCGTGAACGGCTCGCCGGTGAGCTCCATGACCTCGAGCGCCCGGACGAGCCGGCGGGTGTTGGCCGGGCCGATGCTCGCGGCGGCCGCGGGGTCGCGCCGGAGGAGCTCGTCGTGCAGCGCGCGCGGGCCCTGCTCCTCGGCGCGCGCCTCGAGCGCCGCCCGCACGGCGGGGTCCGTGCCCGGGAACCGCATGTCGTCGAGGAGGGCGCGGACGTACAGCCCGCTGCCGCCCACGACGACGGCGCGCGCCCCCCGGGCGGCGATCTCGTCGAGCACGCGGCGGGCCTCGGTCTGGTACCGGGCCACGGACGCGTCCTCGGCGGGGTCGAGCACGTCGAGGAGATGGTGGCGCACACCGCGGCGCTCGGCGACGGGGACCTTCGCGGTCCCGACGTCCATGCCGCGGTAGAGCTGGTAGGCGTCGGCGTTGACGATCTCCGCGGGCGCCCCGGGGACGGACAGGCGCTCGGCGAGGTCGAGGGCGAGGTCGGACTTCCCCGTGGCCGTCGGGCCGACGACGGCGACGACGACGCCTGGGCCTGCGGGGTCGTGCTCGGTCTTCACCCGCGCAACGGTACCGTCCGGGCGGCCGGCGGCCCGAGGCGTGTGGGCGAGGATGCGTAGGGTGTCCGGTGGTCGGTCCGCCAGCGCGCACCGACGCGTACGACCTCAGCACGACGACCTCGCACGACCTCTCAGACGACAAGGACTCGAGAACATGGGTTTCTTCACCAAGCCGGACGCCGCACCGACGAGCCAGAACGCGCCGCTGACGCGCGAGCGCGTCGAGGCGTTCCTCACGAGCCGCGAGTGGCGGTACTTCGTCGACTCGGACGGGGACCTGGGCGGCAACTGGGACGGCAAGGTGTTCTTCTTCTTCCTCATGGGTGAGAAGCAGGAGATCCTGCAGGTCCGCGGCCGGTGGAACCGGACGCTCCCGGCGTCGGCCGAGGCGCAGGTCGCGCTCGTCGCCAACGAGTTCAACCGCGACAAGATCTGGCCGAAGGTCTACGCGCGCGTCGAGGACGACCAGCTCGCGGTCTACACCGAGGTCGCGACGGACCTGGAGTTCGGCGTCGCGGACGACCAGCTCGGCCAGCTCATCGAGTGCGGCCTGTTCACGGGACTGCAGTTCTTCGACGCGCTCGACGCCCGCTTCCCCGACACGGCCGCGCAGACCGTGGCCGAGGGCGGCGCCGACGTCGACGCGCGGTGACCGGCACGCACGAGACCACCGCGGGCCGCAGCGCTCCGGACGGCGCCCCGGGCGAGGAGGCGACGACGGCCTTCCAGGTCGACCTGCGGGGCGTCGTCGACCTCCTGGCCCGGCACCTGTACTCGAGCCCGCGCGTCTACCTGCGCGAGCTGCTGCAGAACGGCGTCGACGCGATCACCGCGCGCGCCGGGCTCGAGGGACCGCAGGCGCCGGCGCGGATCCTGCTCCGTCCGCTGCCCGACGGCGGCCTGGAGGTGCACGACTCGGGCGTCGGCCTCACGCGGGACGAGGCGCAGGAGCTGCTCGCGACCATCGGGCGCAGCTCCAAGCGCGACGTCGAGCTCGGGACGGGTCGCGAGGAGTTCCTCGGTCAGTTCGGCATCGGGCTCCTGTCCGCGTTCATGGTCGCCGACGAGATCGAGCTCGTCTCGCGCTCCGCGCGCCCCACGGCGGCGGGCGACGCGCCCGTCCCTGTGCGCTGGCGCGGCCGCGCCGACGGCCGGTACGAGCTCGTCGAGCTCGCGCCGGACGACCCGGCGGCACCCGCCGAGCCCGGGAGCGTCGTCCGGCTGCACCCGCGGCGGGACACCGAGCACTGGCTCGCCCCGGAGTCGGTGGTCGCGCTCGCCCAGGACTTCGGCTCGCTCCTGCCGGTCGAGCTGCTCGTCGAGACGCGTCTCGACGGCGGCCCCGGCGAGGACCGTGACGGCGGCGCGGGCGCCGACGCCCCGGTCGCGGTGCGCCGGCTCAGCGGGGAGGACCTGCCGTGGCGCGCTGCGCACCTGACGCCCGCGGCCCGCGACGCCGCGCTCGCCGGCTACGCCGAGCGCACGCTCGGCTTCACCCCGCTCGCACGGATCGACCTCGACCTGCCGCTCGCCGGCCTGACGGGCGTCGCGTACGTGCTCCCGGCCGCGGTCGCGCCGACCACGACGTCGCGGCACCGGGTCTACCTCAAGCGGATGCTCCTGGGCAGCGCGGTCGACGACCTGCTGCCCCCGTGGGCGTTCTTCGTGCGGTGCGTCCTCGACGCGTCCGTGCTGCGCCCGACGGCGTCGCGCGAGGGGCTGTACGAGGACGAGGTCCTGCTCGCGACCCGCGACGCGCTCGGGGCGCAGGTGCGCCGGTGGCTGCTGGAGACGCTCGCGACGGGCTCGGTCCTCGCTCGGCGCTTCCTCGAGACCCACCACCTCGCCGTGCGCGCGCTCGCGCTCACCGACGACGAGATGCTCGACGTCGCCGCGCGTGTGCTGCCCTTCGAGACGACGGCCGGGTCCACGACCCTGGCCGACCTCGCGACGGACCACCTCGACGGGCGCCTGCTGTACACGGCGAGCGTCGAGGAGTTCCGGCGCATCGCGCCCGTCGCGGCGGCGCAGGGGCTCGCGGTCGTCAACGGCGGCTACGTCTACGACGCCGACCTGCTCGAGCGCGTCGCGGCGCGGTTCCCGCAGTGGCGGCTGTCGCCCGTGTCGGCCGCGGACGTCGCGCACGTCCTCACGGAGGTCGAGCCGCTGCGCGAGCTCGAGGTCGCCGACGCGCTCGCGTCGCTCGACGCCGCGCTCGCCGAGCAGGACTGCGACGTCGTGCTGCGCCGGTACGAGCCCGACGCCCTCCCGGCCATGCTCCTGCACGACCGCGAGAGCGACCACGCGCGCGAGGCTGCCCGCGTCGCGGAGACGGACGACCTGTGGGGCGAGATCCTCGCGGGCCTCAGCGCCCCGGCCCGCCCCCGCCGCCTGGTCCTCAACGACGCCAACGCCACGGTGCGCGACCTGCTCACGAGCCCCGACGCGCAGGTGCGCGCCGCGGGTGCCCGCTCCCTCTACGTCACGGCGGTGCTCGCGTCCGGCAAGGCGCTCCAGCCCGTCGAGGCGACCCTCATGAACGACTCCCTGTCGCTCCTGCTCGCCCGCGCCCTCGCGGCCGGGCAGGACCCCGCCACGGAACCCGATCCCCCTGCCGACGAGGAGAACCGATGACCCGGTCCGTGGACCAGGTGAACGCCGCCCTGTACGACGTCCGCCGCATGCCCTACGGCCTCGCGCGCTCCACGGCCGCCGCGGCCGAGCTCGAGCGCGTCGAGGCCGAGGGCCCCGACGCGGCGCGCGCCTACGCGCAGTTCGTCCTCGTCGAGTCGTACGTGTGGGGCGGCGAGGTGACCAAGGCGTACCTGCCGTTCACCAAGATGCTGCGCTGGTGGGACGAGCACCCCGAGCACTTCGACGCCGAGGACACGCACTCGCTGTTCTGGTCGTTCAAGTGGATGGTCGGGCACCTCATGGAGTTCCCCGACGTCCCCGCCGCGCAGATCGAGCGCACGCTCGACGACATGGCGCGCCGGTACGCGCTCGCGGGCAACGGCACGAACGCGGTCGCCCTGGAGCGCTTCGAGTGGGCGCGCGAGCGTGGCGGCGCGGACGTCGAGGACGCGTACCGCGCGTGGGTCGCGACCCCGCGCGACGACTACTCGCAGTGCGAGGCGTGCGAGCCGGGCGACCGCGCGGCGTACCTCTTCGAGACGGGCCGGCACGACGAGGGCATCCGGCTGCTCGAGGGCGTGCTCCAGGGATCGCCGTCGTGCGCCACCGAGCCCGGCGACATGCTGTCCCACCTCCAGCTCGCGTACGTGGAGGTCGGCGACGCCGAGGCGGCGGCCCGCACGCACCGCCGCGGGCTGCGCCACCTCGACACCGGGGTGACGATGACGGGCCCGAAGGGTCGTCACGTGGAGTTCCTCGCCCGGACGGGCAACGCGTCGCGCGCGCTGCGCCTGCTCGTGGAGCGCCAGGCGTTCCTCACGGAGGCGGACTCGCCGGGCGACCGGCTCGGCTTCCTCACGAGCGTGAGCGTCGCGACGGGCGTCCTGCGGGCCGACCACGGCGACACCGCGCTCGCCCTGCGGGACGTTCCCGCCACGACGCTCGGCGAGCTCGACGCGTGGGTGCGCGGCGAGGCGGCCGCCCTCGCGCAGTCCTTCGACGCGCGCAACGGCACGACGGCGGCGTCCGAACGGCTGCGCGCCGCGTGGGAGCGCGGCGCGCGCACGCTCCCCGTCGACCTGGCGGTGCTCTCCCTGGACGTCCCGCCTGCGTCGCCGCGGCCCGTCGCCGGGGCCGAGGTCGCGACGAGCGGTCCGTCGGACCTCCCCGCCGGGCTCGCGCCGGAGGAGTCCGCGGTCACCGGCGGAGCCCCGGCGGAGGGCACCGACGAGCCCACCGACGCCGACGGCCTGCTCGCGCTCGCCGACGACGTCGCGGGTGACGACCCGGTCCGGGCGGCACGCCTCCTGCGTCGCGCGTCGTCGCACCTGGAGAGCTCCGGCCACCTCGACCGCGCCGGCTTCGCGCTCGCCGAGGCGGCGCAGCTCGCCGCGCTCGAGGGCGACGACGAGGGCGCCGCGCCCGCGTTCCTGCACGCGCTCGCGCTCCTGCGGGCCGGCGGTGTCGCTCCCCGGTTCGTCGGGCAGGTCGTGCGCGCCTACGCGCGGCTCGAGGCCGGGCGGGGCGACGTGACCGCCGCCCTGGCCCAGGTCGAGCGCACGCTCGACGACCTGGCCGCAGCGGGCGAGGGCACCGACGTCGCGCCGGCGCCGCGGGCCGTCGAGCTCGTCGAGCGCGACGCGGCGGCCGACGCTCGCGAGCGCCGCGACCTCGACGACACGCGCGCCCGCCTCCTCGCGACCGCGGGCGACCTCGACGCGGCGGCGACGCTCGCGGAGTCCGTCGCCGAGGAGTTCGCCCGTGCGGGGGACGTCCGCGACGCGGCGCACGCCTTCTGGCTCGCCGGGCGCTCGCGCTGCGCGGCGGGGAAGGACACGGACGCGGTGGAGCTGCTCGAGTCGGCCATGGAGGGCTTCGCGATCGTCCACGACGCGGAGTCGCGCGCGATGGTCGGCAACGAGATGGTCGCGGCGCTGCGCCGGCTCGGGCGCGACGACGAGGCGGCTGCCGTCGGGACGGGCCTCAGCGGCTGACGACGGGCCCCGCCGGTCGGGCGGCGGCTGCGGGGGCGCGGACCTCGTACCGCCGGACCGCCACGGCGGGGTCCGGCTCGTCAGCCGTCGCGACCGGCGCGGCCTGGGCGCCCGCCGCGGCGACAAACCCGTCGAGCAGGGCCTGCGGCAGGGGCGCACGCGGGTCGTGCACGACGACGAGCCGCGCCCCCTCCCGGGCGAGCTCCGCACCGAGCTCTCGGGCTGCGTCCAGGGCGGTCTCCGTCGCCGCACCCGCCTCCGTGCTCGTCCCCGAGCTCGTCTCCGTACTGGTCTCCAAGCTCGTCTCCGTGCCCGTGCCTGCCGCCGTCCGCGTCGCCGCGCCACCGAGCTCGACGACGTCGACGGGACCGGTCCAGCCCGCACCGGCGAGCGCGAGGAGCGCCACGGAGGCAGCCGTCCCGGCGACCGGCCGGTCGAACGGTCGCGTGGCGGCGGCCCACGCGGGGTCGATCCACCGGTCCGCGACACCCGCCGCGGCGAGCGAGGCCCGGGCGGCGCCGCGGGCGCGCGCGGCTCCCGGGGCGACCACGACCACGGCCGACGCACCCGCCTCACCGGGCGGGCCCGCCACGAGGTCGGCGAGCGCCGCGAGCGCGGCGTCGCGCACCGGCCCGAGGACCGAGGCGGCACCGGCCGCTCCCGGGACGAGCAGGGCGGTTCCGGGGAGCACGACGGCGCGGACGGTCACCGTCCCACCGTAGTGGTGCCCGCTCCCCCACCCTCGCCGCGCCTCCCCGGACGGCCCGCGATGCGGCGTCCGCGGGCGCGCGCGAGTACGGTAGGGAGGTGAGGTTCTTCGGGGCGCGGGACGACGACGACCGGCGGGACGGGAATCCCGGCGGGGCGCAGGACGGGGGCCGGTCCGGCGCGGCCCGGCCGGCGGACGACCTGCAGTCGCAGGTCGAGGACCTGCTGGCACGCGAGCTGGGTCAGGTCGCGACCGACGTCCTGCGGCCTCCCACACCGCTCACGCTCTCGCGGGTCGTCGAGTGGATCACCGACAGCGGGTACAGCTACTTCGTCGACTCCGACGGCGACGTCGGCGGGCTGTGGCACGGCCGCCTGTTCTACTTCCTGCTCTTCGGCAACGACGACGAGATCCTCCAGGTGCGCGGCCAGTGGAACCGCGACCTCGCGCTCGAGCGCCTCGAGGAGATCCTCGAGTTCTGCAACGAGTGGAACGCCGACCGGATCTGGCCCAAGACCTACACGCGCGTCCGCGACAACGGGATGATCCAGGTCTTCACCGAGGTCACGGTCGACCTCGAGCACGGCGTGACGGACGACCAGCTCGACCAGCTCCTCCAGTGCGGCCTGAGCACGGGATCGATGTTCTTCGACGCGCTCGACGAGTTCTACCCCGACCCCGCGAGGCAGGCGCCATGACGCAGGCCCGCACCAACTGGTTCACGCGCCTGTTCGGCAACCGCCGGCCCAAGGCGCCGGACTCGCTCCCGCGCGAGGAGGAGCTGCCGCGCGCGCTGTCGATGGCGCGCATCGGCGACCACCTGACGCGCCGCGGCTACCACTTCCGCGTCGACGACGACGGCGACATCACGGGCACCTGGGACGGGCACCGCTTCTGGTTCCTGCTGCTCGGCGACCGGTCGGAGATCCTCCAGGTCCGCGGCCGCTGGTCGACGACGCTCCCCGTCGAGTCGCGCCTCGTCACGCTCCAGACCGTCAACGACTGGAACCGCGAGCGCATCTGGCCCAAGGTCTACGTGCGCGAGGAGGGCGGACGTCTCGCGCTCTACGCCGAGGTCTCCGTCGACCTCGAGCACGGCGCGACCGACGACCAGCTCGCCCAGACCGTCTCGTGCGGGCTCGGCACGGCCGTGCAGCTCTTCCACGCCATCGGCGCCCAGCTCCCGCCGGGGACCCTGGACGACTGACGTCCTGGCGCCGTCGTGCGCGCCCGCCGTCGGGGTCCTGGACCCCGCCGTTCAGGCGCGGAGCGTCGGGAGCCCCAGGGCGACCGGGCCGGACGGCGCGCCGCCGCCGTGGCCGTGGTCGTCGTCGCCCCCGCCCAGGCGGGCGCGCTCACGCTTCGCCCACGCGTCGCCGGAGCGGGTGCGGCGCACGGCGAAAGTGCCGCCCGCGAGCGCCGAGTCCGCGATGAGGTGGTGCGGCGCGGAGCGGGTGACCTCGACGGTGACGACGTCGCCGGGACGCGGCAGGCGGACGTCGAGGTCGTCCGCGAGGCGCGGGTCGACGGACCCGGGCGTGCCGGTCCCGTCGGACGGGGCGTCGTCGGGCGCCCCGGCCACGACGGCCGCGGGGAGCGCGAGGTGCACGAGGCGGTTGTCGGGGGCGCGGCCGGTCACGCGGTGCGTCGCGCCGTCCTTGCGCCCTGCGCCCTCGCCGACGAGGACGTCGATCGTCCGGCCCACCTGGCGTGCGGACTCCTCGCCGGCGATCCGCTCCTGGAGCGCCTGGAGCCGCTCGAAGCGCTCCTGGACGACCTCCTTGGGGAGCTGGCCGTCCATCGTCGCGGCGGGCGTCCCGGGGCGCGGGGAGTACTGGAAGATGAACGCGGAGGAGAAGCGCGACGCCTCGACGACCCGCATCGTCTCCGCGAAGTCCTCCTCGGTCTCGCCGGGGAAGCCCACGATGATGTCGGTGGTGATCGCGGCGTCGGGCATGACGGCCCGGACGCGGTCGAGGATGCCGAGGAACCGCTCGGAGCGGTAGGAGCGGCGCATCGCGCGCAGCACCCGGTCGGAGCCCGACTGGAGCGGCATGTGGAGCTGGGGCATGACGTTCGGCGTCTCGGCCATGGCCGCGATGACGTCGTCGGTGAACGCCGCCGGGTGCGGGGACGTGAACCGCACGCGCTCGAGCCCGTCGATCGTCCCGCACGCGCGCAGGAGCTTGGCGAAGGCGCCGCGGTCGCCGAACTCGACGCCGTAGCTGTTGACGTTCTGGCCGAGCAGCGTCACCTCGATGGCACCGGCCTCGACGAGCGCGCCCACCTCGGCGAGGACCTCACCCGGACGGCGGTCGCGCTCCTTGCCGCGCAGGTGCGGCACGATGCAGAACGTGCACGTGTTGTTGCAGCCGACGCTGATGGACACCCACCCCGCGTAGACGGACTCGCGCTTCGTCGGCAGCGTGGACGGGAACACCTGCAGCGACTCGGCGATCTCGACCTGCGCCGCCTCGTTGTGCCGCGCGCGCTCGAGCAGGACGGGCAGGGCGTCGAGGTTGTGGGTGCCGAACACGACGTCGACCCAGGGGGCCTTCTCGACGATGGTGCCGCGGTCCTTCTGGGCGAGGCAGCCGCCGACGGCGATCTGCATGCCGGGTCGCGCGGCCTTCACCGAGGCGAGCTGGCCGAGGTTGCCGTACAGGCGCGTCGCGGCGTTCTCGCGCACGGCGCACGTGTTGATGACGACGACGTCCGCGCGGTTCGCGGCCTCGTCCTGCGCGCTCGCACGCGTGTAGCCCGCCTGCTCGAGCATCCCCGCCATGTGCTCGGAGTCGTGGACGTTCATCTGGCACCCGAGGGTGCGCACGACGTAGGTGCGGGGGTGCGCGTCGTCGGCCGGCGCAGCGGCGGTGGCGTGCGGTGCGGGTGCGGCCGGGACGGGGGCAGGGGCGATCGTGGACATCACCGTCCAGGGTACGGCTCCGGGTGCCGTGTTACTGAACTGTTGCCCGGTTGTTGCCGGATGAGGTGGCACCGTGCAACAGAAGGGACATAGTGTCCAGGAATGGCCGACGAAACCCCTTCGCCGTCCGACGCGCAGCGCAGCGCTCAGGACGCTCAGCCCCTCCCCGCCGAGCAGGTCCTCGGTGAGCCGCTCGTCGAGCTGCGCGACGTGAACAAGCACTTCGGCGAGCTCCACGTGCTGCGCGACATCAACCTCACGGTCCGGCGCGGCGAGGTGCTCGTCGTCATCGGGCCCTCCGGCTCGGGCAAGTCGACCCTGTGCCGGGCGATCAACCGGCTCGAGACGATCGACTCGGGCGAGATCCTCGTCGACGGCGAGCCGCTCCCCCAGGAGGGCAAGGCGCTCGCGCGGCTGCGCTCCGACGTCGGCATGGTCTTCCAGTCCTTCAACCTCTTCGCGCACAAGACGATCCTCGACAACGTGACGCTCGGGCCCGTCAAGGTGCGGCGCGAGCGGAGCAAGGACGCGAAGGAGCGCGCCCTCGCCCTCCTCGACCGGGTCGGCGTGAAGAACCAGGCGCAGAAGATGCCGGCGCAGCTCTCGGGCGGCCAGCAGCAGCGCGTCGCCATCGCCCGGGCCCTCGCGATGAAGCCCAAGGTCATGCTGTTCGACGAGCCCACGTCGGCGCTCGACCCCGAGATGATCAACGAGGTCCTGGACGTCATGGTCTCCCTCGCCCGGGAGGGCATGACGATGATCGTCGTCACCCACGAGATGGGCTTCGCCCGGAAGGCCGCGAACCGCGTGGTGTTCATGGCGGACGGCCAGATCGTCGAGGAGGCGCACCCCGAGGAGTTCTTCACCGCGCCGAAGAGCGAGCGGGCCAAGGACTTCCTCTCCAAGATCCTCACGCACTGAGGTCCCGCACCCTCACCACGCACCGACCACCACGGACCGGGCCGCCCGGCCCCCCACACCCGGCCGACCGACGAGGCACACCGTCGTCGGACGACCACCACTCACGAAGGGTAGGAACGATGCGCACACGACACGCAGGTGCTGCCGTGCTGGCCGCTCTCACCGCGCTCACGCTCGCAGCGTGCAGCAGCGGCGACGTCGGCGACGACAGCACGACCACGGACCCCGAGCAGTCCGCCGGAGGCAGCGGCGACGGCGGCGGCGAGACGGTCAAGATCGGCATCAAGTTCGACCAGCCCGGCCTGGGGTTCCAGGACGGGTCGTCGTACACGGGGTTCGACGTCGACGTCGCGACCTACGTGGCGGGCGAGCTCGGCTTCTCCGAGGACCAGATCGAGTGGGTCGAGGCGCCGTCCGCGCAGCGCGAGACGATGCTGCAGACCGGGCAGGTCGACATGATCTTCGCGACGTACTCCATCACGGACACGCGCAAGGAGACCGTCGCGTTCGCCGGGCCGTACTTCGTCGCCGGTCAGGACCTGCTCGTCGCCGAGGACAACACCGATATCACCGGCCCCGAGTCGCTCGAGGGCAAGAACCTCTGCTCCGTCACGGGCTCGACGTCGGCGCAGCGCATCAAGGACGAGTACGCCGCGGGCGTGCAGCTCCTCGAGCGCCCCGGGTACGCCGAGTGCGTCACCGCGCTCACGGCGGGCCAGGTCGACGCCGTCACGACCGACGACATCATCCTCGCGGGCCTCGCGGCGCAGCCGCAGAACCAGGGCAAGGTGAAGGTGGTCGGGGCGCCGTTCTCGACCGAGCGCTACGGCGTCGGCCTGCCCCAGGACAACGACGTCTGCGAGGACGTCAACGCCGCGATCGAGAAGATGATCGAGGACGGTTCCTGGGAGGAGTTCGTCAGCAAGAACACCGAGGGCACCGGGTACACGCCGAACGCGAGCGAGAACCCGCCGACGGTCGACCCCTGCGCCTGACCTCTCTGCCGGGGAGCGGAGCGCGGCGTGCCGCGCTCCGCTCCCCGGCCTCGTCCGGTCGGTCCACGACCACGCCCTCCCGGAGGATGACCAACCGTGGGTGACTACCTCTCCCAGTTCACCGAGCTCCTCAGCACCTACGACGTGCTCGGAGCGTTCTGGGTCAACATCCAGCTGACGTTCTGGGCTGCGATCTTCTCCCTGATCCTCGGCACGGCGCTCGCGCTCATGCGGATCTCCCCCGTCTCGAGCCTGCGGTGGGCCGGCTCGACCTACGTGAACCTCCTGCGCAACACGCCGCTGACGATCATCATGACGTTCATGGTCCTCGCGGTGTGGACCCAGCTGCAGATCAGCTTGTCCCCCGACTTCCCGACGAACTTCTTCCGGTTCGCGGTCATCGGCCTGACCGTCTACCACGCCGCCTTCGTGTGCGAGGCGATCCGCTCGGGCGTCAACACGGTGCCGATCGGCCAGGCCGAGGCGGCGCGGGCGATCGGCCTCTCCTTCGCTCCCGCCGCGCGCCTCGTCATCCTCCCGCAGGCGTTCCGCGGCGCCATCGCCCCCCTCGGCAACACCCTCATCGCGCTGCTGAAGAACTCCACCGTCGCGGCCGCCGCGAGCGTCACGACGGAGACGTCGAGCCTCATGCGCACGATGATCGAGTTCAACTCGAACTACATCTACGCGATCTTCCTCACCTTCGCGATCGGCTACGTGATCCTCGTCATCCCGATCGGCCTGCTCACCACCTCGCTCTCGACCCGATTGGCGGTCCGCCGATGAGCGCCCCGCGTCAGTCCGTCCTCTTCGACGCCCCCGGGCCCCGGGCCCGGCGCGCGATCGCCGTCGGCAACGTGATCGGCGCCGTGATCGTGATCGGGATCGCCGTGCTCGTGCTGCTGGAGCTCGGACGCAAGGGCCAGCTCTCGTGGGATCAGTGGGGTCCCGTCTTCACCGCCAACGCGTGGGAGAACTTCTTCCTGCCGGGCCTCCAGAACACGCTGCGCGCCGCCGGGTTCGCGATCGTCGGTGCCGTGATCTTCGGGCTGGTCTTCGGCTCCGGCCGGCTCTCGCACGTGCGCGCGCTGCGCTGGGCGTGCGGTGTCGTCGTCGAGTTCTTCCGCGCCGTGCCGGTGCTCCTCATGATGATCTTCTTCTGGCTCCTGCTGGGGCTGCAGAAGGTCCCGGACGCCCCGTTCCTCGCGGTCGTGATCTCCCTCGTGCTCTACAACGGCTCGGTGATCGCCGAGCTCGTGCGGTCCGGCGTCGGCAACCTGCCGAAGGGCCAGGGCGAGGCCGGCGTGGCGATCGGCCTGACGCGCGGGCAGACCCTGCGGTCGATCCAGCTGCCGCAGGCGCTCATCGCGATGCTGCCCGCGCTCGTGTCCCAGCTCGTCGTCGTGCTCAAGGACACCGCGCTCGGGCAGATCATCACGTACCCCGAGCTGCTGCGGGCCGCGCAGATCCTCGGAACGGCCTTCGGCAACACCCTGCAGACCCTCACGGTCGCTGCGGTCATCTTCATCGTCATCAACTACGCCCTGACCGCCCTGGCCCAGTGGCTCTCACGCTTCCTCAGCGGGCGCACCGCGGGTGCCACGGCTGCGGGACCGGGCATCGGCAACCCGACGGCGGTCGCGGGCGGCCCCACGGAGGACGCCCCGGCCACGTCCACCGTGCGCTGACGCACCCGTCGCCCGCCCGTGCTCGGGCGGGCGACGGGCCGCTCTGCCGCAGGGTGGGCCGCAGGCGCCCCGACCGGGCCGGTCGAGCGGTCACCCCTCCGCGTCGAGCTCGCGCTGCACGATCTCGAAGGCCAGCCCGGGGCTGTAGCCCTTGCGGGCGAGCGCGCCGACCGTCCGTCGCACGCGCACGTCGCGGTCGAGGCCGCGCGTCCTGGCGAGGCGTGCCCGCGCGAGGGCGAGGGCGGCGTCCGCCTCGGAGTCGTCGTCGACCTGCTCGAGCGCGACCGCGCCGACCTCGCCGTCGATCCCCCGCCGGCGCAGCTCGGTCGAGATCGCGCGGCGGGACAGCCCCCGCTCGGCGTGCCGCGTGCGGACGATCATCTCCGCGTACTGCGCGTCGTCGACGAGCCCGACCTCCTCGAAGCGGTCGAGGATGGGCAGCACGACGTGCTCCGGGTAGCCCTTGCGCGCGAGCGACTGCGTGAGCTCCGCGCGACTCTTCGGTGCCGCGGTGAGGATGCGCAGGACGGTCTCGCGGGCACGCTCGGCGAGGTCGGCGTCGCTGATCTCGCCGCGCTCCACGAGCTCGTGCAGCGACGGGCGCGGGCGCCGCCCGGCCTTGCGGCCGGAGCGGCGCCCGTCGTCCTCCGCGGACGGGTCGACGGGCTCGGCGCCCTCGACCCCGTCCTGCTCGCCGATCAGAACGGCGACTTCTTCCCCTTGCCGGCCGCGGCGGTCGCCTTGGCCGGAGCGGCCACGGCGGCGTCGGCCGCGACGGTCACGCCGGCGGCCGGGTCGGCCGGTGCGTCGATCTTGGCCCCGACGCCGAGCTTCTCCTTGATCTTCTTCTCGAGCTCGTTCGCGAGGTCGGGGTTGTCGCGCAGGAACGAGCGCGCGTTCTCCTTGCCCTGCCCGAGCTGGTCGCCGCCGTAGGTGAACCACGACCCGGACTTGCGCACGAACCCGTGCTCCACGCCCATGTCGATGAGGCCACCCTCGCGGGAGATGCCGACCCCGTAGAGGATGTCGAACTCGGCCTGCTTGAACGGCGGCGCCATCTTGTTCTTGACGACCTTCACGCGGGTCCGGTTGCCGACCGCGTCGGTGCCCTCCTTGAGGGTCTCGATGCGGCGGATGTCGAGACGGACCGAGGCGTAGAACTTCAGCGCCTTGCCACCGGTCGTCGTCTCGGGAGAGCCGAAGAACACGCCGATCTTCTCGCGGAGCTGGTTGATGAAGATGGCGGTCGTGCCGGACGCGCTGAGCGCACCGGTGATCTTGCGCAGCGCCTGCGACATGAGGCGGGCCTGGAGACCGACGTGGCTGTCGCCCATCTCGCCCTCGATCTCCGCCTTGGGCACGAGGGCCGCGACGGAGTCGATGACGATGATGTCGAGCGCGCCCGAGCGGATCAGCATGTCCGTGATCTCGAGCGCCTGCTCCCCCGTGTCCGGCTGGGAGACGAGCAGGGCGTCGGTGTCGACGCCGAGCTTCTTGGCGTACTCCGGGTCGAGTGCGTGCTCGGCGTCGATGAACGCCGCGATGCCGCCGGCGCGCTGGGCGCTGGCCACGGCGTGGAGCGCCACGGTCGTCTTTCCGGAGGACTCCGGGCCGTACACCTCGATGACGCGCCCGCGCGGCAGGCCGCCGATGCCGAGCGCGATGTCCAGCGCGATGGAGCCCGTGGGGATGACCTCGACGGGGGCACGGCCCTCCTCGCCGAGGCGCATGACGGAGCCCTTGCCGAAGCTCCGGTCGATCTGGGCGAGGGCTGCCTCGAGCGCCTTCTCGCGGTCTGCGGGTGCGGGCATGTCAGTCCACCTTCGGTTCGACGTCCATCTGTTCGTTGTGGCCCGACGTTACGGGCAGCCACCGACACGCGGTGCCGACGAGCCCCGGACCTGGGGACCGTCGTGCCGGACCGGCGTCCCGGGCCCGCCGGAGCGCGCCCTGTGCACAACTCTAGCCGAACACGTGTTCGATCACGGAACGCGCCCCGGCGTGTCCGCGAGTCGCGGGCTCACCCGTCGTCGTCCGCGGACCACGACTCGCCGGGCCGCAGCACGACGACCCGCGTCCCGGGCGCCTCGCGCTGCGCGGCCGCCTCGAACGCCGCGCCCGCGTGGTCCATCCAGCCGCGCGGCAGGTGCTGGCCGCCCGGCGCGTGCAGCGTCCCCCAGTGCACCGGCACCGCGACCCGCACCCCGACCTCGGCGCACACCCGCGCGGCCTGCACCGGGCCCAGGTGCCCGCCCGAGAGCCGCGGCCCCCACCCGCCGACCGGCACGAGGGCCACGTCCACCGGACCGCCCGCGAGGGCCGGGAGGTGCGCCATCCCGGGGTGGTGCTCGGTGTCGCCCGCCACCCACACGCGCAGACCGTCGGGACCGGTGGTCCGCACGAGGTGACCGTTCGCGGCGTTGGGCCGGTGCGGCATCGGCCGGTGCCCGTGCACCGCGGTGACGAGCCGCGTCTCCACCCCGGCCCCCGGCGGACCCACCGCGTGCCACTCGTCGCCCAGCCCGACGCCGCGCAGCCCCTTGCCGCGCAGCCACCGCGCGTTGGCGGGCGCCGTGAGGACCGGCACGTCGCCGAGGAGCCGCAGCGACCGCAGCTCGGCGTGGTCGTGGTGGAGGTGGGACAGCAGGACGGCGTCGCCGCCCCGCCACACCGGGGCCGGCTGCTCGCCGCGCCGGCGCAGCATCCCTGCGTGCCGGTGCAGGAGCGGGTCGGTCACGAGCCGCACCGTCGGCCCGCCGGGGGTCGCGGCGAGGTCGAGGACCGCGCTCGAGTGGCCGAGCCACGTCACGGTGACGCTCACGCGCCGCTCCCCCGGCCCGGCGCGTCCTCGGCCACCGGCGGCCGTACCCCCAGGTCGGTGAGCCACGCGACGAGCCGGCGGTGCACCGCCTCCGCCCCGACGAGCATCGGCGTGCCGTCGACGTCCTCGAGCTCGTCGTCGGGCACCGCGAGGTGCGCGGGGTGCAGCAGCACAGCCTGGTTCTGCGCCCCGCCGAGGCCGCCGTGCGACCCGACCAGACCCTCGAACGCGTGCACCATCCCGACCTCGTCGACGCTCGAGACGAGCACGAGGTCCCCGGCGTCCTCCAGCCCGGCGACGCGCACGAGGTCCGCCGCCGCACGCGACCCGAACGACGCGAGCGGGTCGGCGCCCACGACCTCGCCCGTCAGCAGGTCGCGCGACCCGCCCTGGCCGTGCGCCCGGACCTCCCCGCGCGGGCCTCGTTCGACGACGACGCCGACCGCGGGGTTCGCGACGAGCCCCGGGAGCAGCGCGGGCCACCGGGCGCGGACCTCGTCGCCCGTGAGGCGCCGCGGTTCGCGCGGGAACCACACCATCCCAAGGTTGCCCGACCCGACGACCGCGACCTCGGGCAGCTCGAGCAGGGCAGGTGCGGCGTCGGCGCGGCGCTCGGAGCGGTCCGGGCCCACGAGCATGCGGCCCGCCTGCGCGTCCGGCTGCCCGGGCCGCAGCGCGTTGAGGGCCGTGTTGGCAGGGCCCCACGCCTCGCTGTCCGGGGCCGTCGCCCGACGTCGTCCCTCACCCCGGGCGGGCGCGGCGCCGTCCCGCGCGCGGCCGTCGTCGTCCGCACGAGCGCCGTCGACAGGCGGGTCGAGCGCCATGAGGCGTCGCACCTCGTCGAGGAAGGACCGCCCGGTGACCTGCTCGAACGTCGGGCCGAGCGACTGCCCGTGGTCCGAGAGCACGACGACGTCGTAGCGCCGGGGCGCGACGGCCGCGACCTGCTCCCAGAGCCCGACGACGCGGTCCAGGCCCTCAAGCGCGCGCAGCGACTCCGGCCGCAGCGGCCCGGCGTGGTGCGCGATCTCGTCGTAGTCCACGAGGTCGACGCAGACGACGGGCGCCCCGCGCACGAGCTGCTCCGCGACGAGCGTCGTGTTGAGGTCGCGGAGCACGACGTTCGTCACGGCGCGCAGCACCGGGTACCAGCCGAGGCGCGAGACGCGCGGCTCGACGCCGCGCACGGCCTGCTGCCAGCCCTGGTAGAGCTCCTTGAGCAGCTCGCCGAGCGCGACGACCACGGCGCGCACGAGGACGAACGGGCTCGCGAAGAAGTGCACGAACATCTGCCCGGGCCCCAGGCCCTCGCGCGCCCGGCTCATGACGAGCAGGCTCGTCGCCGCGTCCCCGGAGAACATCGTCGAGACGGCGACGCCGCCGCCCGCGAGCAGACCCGCGCCGTCGCTCGTGCGCGCCTCGACCACCGCCGCGTCCGCGGGCCGGTTCGTCACGACGAGCCGCCCCAGCGCGCGCGACCACCACCGGAAGGCGGGGACGTGCTCGGTCGACCCGTGCAGGAGCCCGACGGTCGAGGCCGGCGTCGTCGCGGGCACGCGGGCCCACCACGTCGTGAGGTGGTGGGTGCCGTCGCCCAGCCACCGCGCGAGCGTCGGGGCCAGGCCGGCCTGGAGGGCGTAGTCGAGCGTGGGGCGCGCGACGCCGTCGAGCAGGACGACGAGCAGGCCCGCCGGGCGCTCCGCGGCGGCGCCCGCGGCGGCTCCCCGGGGCACGCCCGCCTGGCGTCGCGCGCGCCGGAGCAGGTCCCCGATCACGTACTCGTTGTCGCTCGCCCCGACGACCCAGCGCCCGAGCGCCATGAGCACGGCCGCGATGACGAGGACGGCGAGGACGTCGGTCCACGTCCCGCTGCGGAACCCCGGGAGGTAGGTGAGCGCGGCCCACGCGACCGCGACCTGGGCGACCACGCCCGACACGAGCGCGCCGACGACGCCGGACCGGCGCGCGACCCCGCGCAGCACCGGCCGCAGCAGCGCGTCGCCCACCGCCACCGCGAGCGCCGCGAGGACGAGCGACCAGGGGTTGGTCACCTCGACCCCGGGGACGACCCAGATCGCGAGCCCCAGCCCGGCCGCCGTCGAGACGAGCGACCAGGCCGCGCCGCGCACGTCGGCGGCGGTGAGGCGCAGCGTGGCGAGGCGGCCGCGGGCGGGAACGCTCATGCCGCCATCATCGCGGGGCACGGCGGGGTGCGCCCCTCGGGCGTCCCCGGGTCCCGAGCAGGTCGGGGCAGGTTTGGGCCGCGCAGGTCGGGGCCGGGCCGGTCAGCGGCGCGGCGGCGCCTGGCGGTGGTCGTCGTTCCCCCAGCGCCGCGCGTCGGGCACGTCGAGCGCGTCGCACAGCGCGTGCCAGACGACGCGCGGCTCGACCCCGTCCTCGAGCGCCTGGGCGGCGGTCCGGTCGTCGAGCGCGGACAGCACCTGCTCGCGCACGTAGGCGCGGCCCAGGGCCGCACCGAACACCTCGTCGACCAGCTCGGAGAACTCGCGGTAGCGCACGGACCAAGCCTTGCACGGATCCGTGGCCGCCCGGTCGCGCGCCGGGACGCGCGGGCCGCACCGCGTCGCCCGGGTTCGCACCCGGTCGCACCGAGGCGCACGGGCGGGCCGCCGGGGCGCCGGCACGCTGCGGCGGGCGCGTGTGGGTGGGCACCCCCAGAATGGGCGCGTGACCTCGGACCCGCTCGCCCGCTTCGCCGCGCCCACGCGCGCGTGGTTCTCGGGCGCGTTCGACGCGCCGACCGCCGCCCAGGCCGGTGCGTGGGAGGCCGTGTCGAGCGACCGGCACGCGCTCGTGGTCGCCCCGACGGGCTCGGGCAAGACGCTCGCCGCGTTCCTCTGGTCGCTCGACCGGATCCTCGCCGCGCCCCCGGACGAGGCCCCGGCTCGCGAGGCGCGCTGCCGCGTCGTCTACGTCTCCCCGCTCAAGGCGCTCGCCGCGGACGTCGAGCGGAACCTGCGCTCGCCGCTCGCGGGCATCCGCCAGGCCGCGGTGCGGCTCGGGCTCGACGTGCCGGACGTCGTCGTCGGCACCCGCACCGGGGACACCCCCACGAGCGAGCGCCGCCGGCTCGCGACCCACCCGCCCGACATCCTCATCACGACGCCCGAGTCGCTGTTCCTCGTGCTGACGTCACAGGCACGCGCGGGGCTCGTGGGCGTCGAGACGGTGATCGTCGACGAGATCCACGCGGTGGCGGGCACCAAGCGGGGCGCCCACCTGGCCGTGTCGCTCGAGCGCCTGGACGCGCTGCTCGAGGCGCACGAGCGGCCCCCGGCGCAGCGCGTCGGGCTCTCGGCCACGGTCCGTCCCGTCGAGGCGGTCGCGACCTTCCTGGGCGGGCACCGGCCCGAGGCCGAGGGCGGGCGCGAGGTCGTCGTCGTGCAGCCGCCGTCGAGCAAGCGCATCGAGGTCGACGTCGTCGTGCCCGTCCCGGACCTCTCCGACCTCGGGACGGCGGCGCTCGTGCCGGACGCCGGGTCGCGGTCGGACGGCGGCCTGCCGCCCCTGCCCCCCGGCGAGCGCGACCTCACGGGCCCGGCGACGTCGCGCCCGACGGGCGCGCCCGACGTCCGGCCGCCGCGCCCGTCGGTCTGGCCGCACGTCGAGGAGCGGGTCGTCGACCTCGTCACCGACCACCGCTCCACGCTGGTCTTCACGAACTCGCGCCGCGGGGCGGAGCGCCTCACGGCGCGCATGAACGAGCTGTGGGCCGAGCGCCAGGGCGAGGACGTGCTCGACCCGGGCACGGTCACCGCGGCGCAGGTGCAGGCGCAGTCGGGCGCGAGCTCGGGCGTCGAGCCCGTCATCGCCCGCGCGCACCACGGCTCGATGAGCCGGGCCGAGCGCACGCGCACGGAGACGGAGCTCAAGGACGGCCGGCTGCCCGCGGTGGTCGCGACGTCGAGCCTCGAGCTCGGCATCGACATGGGCGCGGTGGACCTCGTGGTGCAGGTCGGGGCGCCGCCCTCGGTCGCGTCGGGCCTGCAGCGGATCGGGCGCGCGGGCCACCAGGTGGGGGCCGTGTCGCACGGCGTGGTGTTCCCCACGCACCGGGGCGACCTCGTGCCGTCGGCGGTCGTCGCCGAGCGCATGCGCTCCGGCGGCATCGAGGAGCTCCACGTGCTCGCCAACCCGCTCGACGTGCTCGCCCAGCAGGTCGTCGCGATGGTCGCGGTCGACGAGTGGACGGTCGCGGAGCTGGCGACGCTCGTGCGGCGCAGCGAGCCCTACGCGCACCTCGGTGACGCGTCGCTGCACGCCGTCCTCGACATGCTCGCGGGCCGCTACCCGAGCGAGGACTTCGGCGAGCTGCGCGCGCGGATCGTGTGGGACCGCGCGTCGGGCCGGCTGACCGGGCGGCCGGGCGCGCTGCGGCTCGCCGCGACGAGCGGCGGCACGATCCCCGACCGCGGGATGTACGGCGCGTTCCTCGCGACGGACGCCGGGACCGGGACCGTCGCGGGCGACCCGGACACCGCGGGCGGCCGCGCCCCGCGCGGCGGCAAGCGCGTCGGCGAGCTCGACGAGGAGATGGTCTACGAGTCGCGCGTCGGCGACACGTTCACGCTCGGGTCGAGCACGTGGCGCATCGAGGACATCACGCCCGACCGCGTGCTCGTCACGCCCGCGCCGGGCATCCCGGGGCGGCTGCCGTTCTGGAAGGGCGACTCCCCCGGCCGACCCGCCGAGCTCGGCCGTGCGCTCGGCGCGTGGGTGCGCGAGACGGACGCGCTCGCCGCCACCGACCCCGACGCCGCGACCGACCGGCTCCGCACGGCAGGCCTCGACGCGTGGGCGAGCGACAACCTGCTGGCCTACCTGCGCGAGCAGCGCGACGCGACCGGGCGCGTCCCGGACGACCGCACGGTCGTCGTCGAGCGCTTCCGCGACGAGCTCGGCGACTGGCGCGTCGTCGTGCACTCGCCCTACGGCGCGAAGGTGCACGCGCCGTGGGCGCTCGTGCTCGCCGCGCGCCTGCGCGAGCGCTACGGGGTCGACGCCGCCGCGATGCACGCCGACGACGGCATCGTCCTGCGGCTCCCGGACACCGGGGACTCGTGGCTCGAGGGAGCGACCGACGGCTCGGGCGGCCTCGGCGGGGACGCACCCGTCGTCGGCGTCGAGGACCTGCTCCTCGACCCGGACGACGTGCTCGACGCGGTGCGCGACGAGCTCGGCGGGTCGGTGATGTTCGCGTCACGGTTCCGCGAGGCCGCCGCCCGCGCGCTCCTGCTGCCCCGGCGTCGTCCGGACCGGCGCCAGCCGCTGTGGCAGCAGCGGCAGCGCTCGGCGCAGCTCCTGTCGGTGGCGTCGGAGTACCCGGAGTTCCCGATCGTCCTCGAGGCGGCGCGCGAGTGCCTGCAGGACGACTTCGACGTCGCGGCGCTCACCGACCTCATGCGCGACCTCGCCGCCGGGCGCGTGCGCCTCGTCGAGGTGACGACCCCGACGCCGTCGCCCTTCGCGCAGTCCCTCCTCTTCGGGTACACGGCGCAGTTCCTCTACGACGGCGACGCCCCGCTCGCGGAGCGCCGCGCCGCCGCGCTGTCGCTGGACCCCACCCTCCTCGCCGAGCTGCTGGGCGGCGACGGCGTCGCGGCCCAGCTCGCCGACCTGCTCGACCCCGCCCAGATCGAGCGGACCGAGGCCGAGCTCGGCGCGCTCGCGCCCGAGCGGCAGGCGCGCCACGCCGAGGACGTGTGGGACGTCCTGCGCCGGCTGGGCCCGCTCACCGAGGCCGAGGTCGCGGCGCGGACCCGCGAGGACGTGCGCACCGACGTCGCGGCCTGGCTGCGCGAGCTGGAGGCCGCGCGCCGCATCATGCCCGTGCGACTCGCGGGGGTCGCGCCCGAGCGCGCGCAGCAGTGGGCGGTCGTGGAGGACGCCGGCCGCCTGCGCGACGCGCTCGGCGTCGCGCTGCCCGTCGGCATCCCCGAGGTGTTCACCGAGCCCGTCCCCGACCCGCTCGGCGACCTCGTGCGCCGCCACGCGCGCACGCACGGCCCGTTCACCGCCGCCGACCTCGCCGCACGCCTCGGGCTGGGCGTCGCCGTCGTCGTGCAGACGCTCGAGCGGCTCGAGGCGGCCCGGCTCGTCGTGCGCGGGCGGCTGCGGCCGGAGGCGATCGGCGGCACGGGCGACGACTGGTGCGATGCCGAGGTGCTGCGCGTCCTGCGCCGGCGCTCGCTCGCCGCGCTGCGCGCCGAGGTGGAGCCCGTCCCCGCCGAGACGCTGGGCGTCTTCCTCCCGCGTTGGCAGGGTCTCGGCGCGCTGCGCGGCGTCGACGGGCTGCTGCGCGTCGTCGAGCAGCTCTCCGGCGCGGCCGTCCCCGCCTCGGCGCTCGAGACCCTCGTGCTCCCGGCGCGCGTCAGCGACTACACCCCGACGATGCTCGACGAGCTGACGACGACCGGCGAGGTCGTGTGGTGCGGGCACGCCCCGCTGCCCGGCTCGGGCGGCGGCGACGGTCTCGTCAGCCTCCACCTCGCGGAGTGGGCGCCGCTCACGCTGCCCGACCCGGGCCCGGCGCCCGAGACCGGCCTCCACGCCACGCTGCTCGACCTGCTGGAGGGCTCGGGCGGGTACTTCCTCCCGCGGCTGGCCGAGCGCGCCGGCGCGGAGACCGTCCCGACGCTCGAGGCGCTGTGGGACCTCGTGTGGTCGGGCCACGTGACGAACGACGGCCTCGGGTCGCTGCGCGCACGGCTCGGTGCCGCCGGGGGGACCCACCGCGCGCCGCGCGCCCCGGCGCGGGCCCGGCCGCTCGCGCGCGGCCGGTTCGCGGGCCTGCGGCCGCCGACGTCGCCCGAGACGGCCCTGCGCGGCGGCGCCGGTCGGTGGTCGGCGCTGCCCCCGCGCGAGCCCGACCCCACCCGCCGGGCGCACGCGCTCGCCCGCGTCCTGCTCGACCGCCACGGCGTGCTCACGCGCGCCGTCGCGCCCGCCGAGGGCGTCGCGGGGTCGTTCCGCGCGGTGTACCGCGTGCTGAGCGAGCTGGAGGCCACGGGGGCGGCGCGGCGCGGGTACTTCGTCGAGCACCTCGGCGGCTCGCAGTTCGCGCTCCCCGGCGCGGTCGACCAGCTCCGGACCGACGCGCAGGACCGCGAGCGCGCGCTCGAGGCCGACGCCGCGGCGGCCGCGACCGACCCGTTCGCCCCGCTCCCCGACGCGCGGACGTCGCGCGGCGGTCCGCGTCCCGGCGCCGTGCTGCTCGCCGCGACGGACCCGGCGAACCCCTACGGCGCGGCGCTGCCGTGGCCCGCCCGCCCGTCGACCGGACCGGGCGCACCCGGCGCGCCCGGCACGGACGGCACGACCGGGGAGGGCTCGCGCGGTCACCGCCCGGGCCGCAAGGCGGGCGCCGTCGTCGTGCTGAGCGACGGCGACCTCGCGCTCTACGTCGAGCGCGGCGGGCGGTCCGTGCTGTCGTTCGTGGACGGCCCGCGGCTCGCCGAGGCGAGCGCGGCGCTGGTCCGCGCCGTACGGGCGGGCACGCTCGGGAAGATCGTGGTGCAGCGCGTCGACGGCGTCGAGGCCCTGGCGGGTGCCGGCACGGCCCGGACCCCGGCGGACGACGCGGTGCGCGCGCTGCTCGACGCCGGCTTCCGCGCCACGCCGCGCGGCCTGCGGGCGGCCTGACGTGCGGCGGTCGTCGCGCGTGCCCGGACGCGGGGGGCGGTCGCGTGCCCGAGGGTGACATCCTGCGTCTCGTGTCGGCCCGCCTCGACGAGGCGCTCAAGGACCGGGTGCTGGTCCGCTCGGACCTGCGGTGGCCGAGCGCCGCGGAGATCGACCTGGTCGGGCGGACGGTCGTCGGGAACCGGGCCTACGGGAAGCACCTGTTCACGCGGTTCGACGACGGCCGGTCCCTGCACACGCACCTGCGCATGGAGGGGTCGTGGCGGCTCGCCCGGACGGGCACGCACGACGCTCGCGGGGCGGAGCCGAACGTGCGCGTCGTCCTCGCGAACGAGTGGTGGACGGCGGTCGGGAACCGGATCGGGATGCTGCACGTGCTGCGCACCGCGGACGAGCGCGTGATCGTCGGTCCGCTCGGTCCCGACGTGCTCGGCGACGACTTCCCGGAGACCGGGCTGCCCGAGGCGGCCGCGCGGATGCGGGCCGACGACGCGGCGGGCGGGAGCGGCCCCCGGTACCGGCCGGAGCGGGCCGCGACGGGCGTGCCCGTCGCGGAGGCCCTGCTCGACCAGCACCTCGTCGCCGGCATCGGCACGATCTACACGGCCGAGTCGCTCTTCGCCGAGCACGTCTACCCGTGGACGCCCGTCCGCGACGTCGAGGACCTCGAAGGGCTGCTGCTCACGGCGCGCACGCTCATGCAGCGCACCGTGCGGCACGGGTTCGACCCGCGCGCCGGCGTCGTGCGGCACGTGCACGGGCGCACACGAAAGGCGTGCCACGTGTGCGGCACGCCTGTCGCGGAAGGTACGGCGAACGAGCCCCCGTACGACCGTCCGATCTTCTGGTGTCCGACCTGCCAGGCACCGCCCGCAGCAGGATGACGGCGGGCGTCGCTGCCCCCGCTCCCGGTGCGGCCGGTCCCGGCCCGACCGTCAGCCGACGGGCTGCAGGTCCTCGCGGCGTGCCGTGCCCTCGGGATGCTGGCGACCCAGCACGGCCGTCGCGAAGTCGGCCGGGATGGTGTCGGGGATCAGCAGACCCTCGGCGACGGCGACCCGGTCGCTGACCTCGCGCAGCACCAACGACATCGGGATGTCGAGCGCCTCGCAGATCGAGCCGAGGAGCTCCGACGACGCTTCCTTCTGACCGCGCTCGACCTCGCTGAGGTAGCCCAGCGAGACCCGTGCGGCGGAGGACACCTCTCGCAGGGTGCGCCCCTGTCGCTGGCGAGCGTCTCGCAGCACGTCCCCGATCTCTCGTCGAAGAACAATCATCTGGCGACCCCCTTCCGTGTCCCGTGCGCCCCCGGGAGCCGGAGAGGCCCCCACCTGGGTGCGCGAACTGCTCGTGCCGGTCTTCCTGTTCACTGCCCCGCGTGACGGGGTCGTCCTACCGTACCCCGCCCGCGGTCCGCTCACGTCGCCGGTGCCCCGTGCGGGACGGGGCGCGGGCGCGTTGTCCGTGCGTCCCACCGGTCGGTTGACGGTCCTGTTGGCGATCACGTGCTGTGCAACGTCGCGACGTGGGGTGTTGTTCCCGCGCCGGGCCTCCCGGCCGCTCCCCCGCGGCACGTTCACGACGTCTCCACGACGCCTCCGGCCCGGTCCACGCCTGGCCGGGCGGCCGACGCTCCCACCGACGATTTCACCCGGCAGGGGGGATCGTCACGCCGTCGGTGGCCGGGGCCCGACCGCCGCGCGCGCGAGGGCCACCGCGGCGGCCACGGTGGCGGCGCGGACGGCCGCGCGGTCGCCCGCCAGGTGCAGCTCTCGCACCTCCGTGCCCCCCGGTCCGCTCGCGGCGACGAAGACAGTGCCCGGGGCCCGGCCGTCCTGCGGGTCGGGGCCCGCGACGCCCGTGGTCGCGACCCCGACGTCGGCCCTCAGCACGTCGCGCACGCGCTCGGCCATCTGGCGTGCGACCTCCGGGTGCACGGCCCCGTGCGCGGCGAGCAGGCCGCCGTCGACGCCGAGGACCGACTCCTTGACGTCGGTCGCGTACGCGACGACGGCGCCCCGGAGCACGCGCGAGGCGCCGGGCACGTCGACGATCGTCGCGCTGAGCAGGCCGCCCGTGAGCGACTCGGCCGTCGCGAGGGTCCACCCGCGGGCCTCCAGAGCGCCGAGCAGCTCGACGACGTCGGGCCGCACGTCCGGGCCGGTGACCGACGAGCTCCCCGGCGGGACCGGAGCGTCGGTCACGAGACGGGCGCGCCGTCCGTGCTCGGACCCCGCTCGACGATGCGGGCCGCGCGCACCGCGTCGCGGCGCAGGCGCCAGCCCTGGTACGCGTACTCCAGGCCGGTCACGACGGTGACGAGGATGGCCGCGGCGAGCACGATCCAGGCGACGACGCCGACGAACGCCGGCAGGTGCGCGAGCGGCAGCACGAAGAGCGTGATCGCGACGGTCTGCAGCACGGTCTTGAGCTTCCCGCCGCGGGATGCGGGCATGACCGCGTACTTGAGGACGGCGAACCGCAGGAGCGTGACGCCCAGCTCGCGTGCGAGCACGACGACGGGGACCCACCACGGCAGCTCGCCGAGCGGCCACGCCAGCAGCACGAGGGCGGTCCCCACGAGCAGCTTGTCCGCGATCGGGTCGAGGAGCTTGCCCAGGTCCGTGACGAGGTCGTAGCGCCGCGCGAGGTAGCCGTCGAGGCGGTCCGACGTGGCGGCGAGGACGAAGATGCCCGTCGCGACGAGGCGCCACGTGACGGACTCCCCGCCGTCGACGAGGAGCGCCCACGCGAAGAACGGGACGAGCAGGATCCTCGCCATGGTGACGAGGTTCGCGGAGTTCCACGGCGAGGGGACGGCGTTGACCACGTCACCAGCCTAGGGGGTCGTCCGGGGTGCGCCGACCGTCGGCGGCACCACCGGCCGCCCGGGTCACCGCCAGCCCGACTCCACGTCGGCGCCGTCGTGGTACTCCGTCGCGACAGGGGGCATGTGCCCGTCGGTGCCCTCGCCGTAGTCGTGGCCACCCCCTGCGCCCGGGGGCGCGGGGGCCGCGGCGGGCGCCTGGCCGTCGAAGACGTCCTGCGCGGGCTCGCCCCGGATGAGGGCGAGCGCCGACGGCAGCTCCTCGGGCGTCACGAGCACCTCGCGGGCCTTGGACCCCTCGGACGGTCCGACGATCTCGCGCGACTCCAGGAGGTCCATGAGGCGACCCGCCTTGGCGAACCCGACGCGCAGCTTGCGCTGGAGCATCGACGTCGAGCCGAACTGCGACGTCACGACGAGCTCGGCCGCCTGGAGCAGCAGGTCGAGGTCGTCGCCGATGTCCTCGTCGATCTGCTTCTTCGTGGCCGCCTGCGTGACGTCCTCGCGGTACACGGGCTTGAGCTGGCTCTTCACGTGCTCGACGACGGCGTGCACCTCCGACTCCGAGACCCACGCGCCCTGCACGCGCATGGGCTTGGCCGCGCCCATGGGCAGGAACAGGGCGTCGCCCTGGCCGATGAGCTTCTCCGCGCCGGGCTGGTCGAGCACGACGCGCGAGTCCGCGAGGGACGACGTCGCGAACGCGAGCCGCGACGGCACGTTCGCCTTGATGAGGCCCGTCACGACGTCGACCGACGGGCGCTGCGTCGCGAGCACCAGGTGGATGCCCGCCGCGCGCGCGAGCTGCGTGATGCGCTGGATCGAGGCCTCGACGTCGCGCGGGGCGACCATCATGAGGTCGGCGAGCTCGTCGACGACGACCAGCAGGTACGGGTACGTCGCGATCTTGCGCTCGGAGCCGGGCAGCGGCTTGACCTTGCCGGCGCGGACGGCGGCGTTGAAGTCGTCGATGTGCTTGAACCCGAACGCGGCGAGGTCGTCGTAGCGGGCGTCCATCTCGCGGACGACCCAGTCGAGCGCCTCGGCGGCCTTCTTCGGGTTCGTGATGATGGGCGTGATGAGGTGCGGGATGCCCTCGTAGATCGTCAGCTCGACGCGCTTGGGGTCCACGAGCACGAGCCGCACCTGCTCGGGCGTCGATCGCATGAGGATCGACGTGATCATGGAGTTGATGAAGCTCGACTTGCCCGCGCCCGTCGCGCCCGCGACGAGGATGTGGGGCATCTTCGCGAGGTTCGCGACGACGTAGCCGCCCTCGACGTCCTTGCCGACGCCCATGACCATGGGGTGCTCGGTGCGCCGCGCGGCCGACGACCGCAGGACGTCGCCGAGCACGACCGTCTCGCGGTCCGTGTTGGGGATCTCGATGCCGATGGCCGACTTGCCGGGGATCGGCGCGAGGATGCGCACGTCGGCGCTGGCCACCGCGTACGCGATGTTGTTGGACAGCGACGTGATGCGCTCGACCTTGACCTTGGGCCCGACCTCGACCTCGTAGCGCGTGACCGTCGGGCCGCGCGTGAACCCGGTGACCTTCGCGTCGACCTCGAACTGCTCGAACGTCTGCGTGAGCGCCTCGACCACGCGGTCGTTCGCGGCGGAGCGCACCTTGTGCGGCGCGCCCTTGACGAGCGCGTCCTCGTCCGGGAGCAGGTAGACCGTGTCGCCCTCGAGCATGGGCTGCACGCCCCGGGGCATCGGGCCGGGCGGGGGCGGCGGCACGCTGCCGACGCCGTCCTCCGGGGAGGGCGCGACCGCGCCCATCGCGGCCGCCGCCGTGTCCTGCGCGGCCCCCTGCCCGACGGCGGGGACCACCTCCGTGGCGGCCGTGCCGGCGGCCGGCTCCTCCGCGCGACGCTTCTTCCCCCGGCCGCGCGGCGCGTCGTCCTCGTAGTCGAGGAACGCGGCCGTCTCGAAGGCCTCGTCGCCCGAGAAGCCGCCCTCGGGCTTCTCGATCTCGGCCGCCTCCGCCGCGCGCTGCGCCTTGGTGCGCCGCGGCTTGCGCGGTCGGCGACCCGTCGGCGGCTCGCTGCCGTCGTGGCGCGAGACGCCCTCCGCGAGCGGGAGCCCGTCCTCGTCGAGCGCGTCGTCCTCGGTGCGGTGGTTGCCGGTGAGCACGTCGTAGAGGCCGCGCAGCCGGCTCGGGATGCGGTGCACGGGCGTCGCGGTGACGACGAGCAGCCCGAAGAACCCGAGGAGCAGGAAGATGGGGACGGCGAACCACGGCGTCAGCCCGGCGGTCACGGGCGTGGCCGCCAGGTAGCCGACGATGCCCCCCGCGTCCTGCACCGCCGCGAAGCCGTCCCGCGGCGCGGGCAGGTCCTCCGAGATGTGCACGAGGGAGCACACGGACACGACGATGAGCGTGAGCCCGATCGCGACGCGCGAGTTCGCCTGGGCGCGCTCGGGGTGCCGCATGATGCGCACCGCGAGCCAGAGCAGCAGGACCGGGACCGCGACGCCGGCGAGACCGAACGTCCCCGCGACGACGCCGTGGACGACCTTGCCGAACGTGCCCTGGATGCCCCACCACTCGCGGGCCGCGACGACGACCGCGAGGGCGATGAGGGTGAACGCGACGCCGTCGCGCCGGTGTGCCGGGTCCAGCTCTCTTGCTCCTCTTCCGATGGTGCGCACGAGCGATCCCACGCCGTGCGCGGCGCCGAGCCAGACCCCCCGAACCGCCCGGACGGGCCACGGCGGCCCTGCCGCCGGGCGACGCGCCGGGCGGCGCGCGCTGGAGGAGGAGGACCGTCCGCGACCGGTTCCGGCGCGCGACGTGCCGCGGGCCGTGGACGAACCGCCGCGCGCCGCGGTGCGGGGCGCTGGTGTGCGGTTGCTCGCGGTCCGACGTGCCTGCGGGGACGTGCGGGTCGCCATAGTGGTCCTAACCTACCTGCGAGGGACGACGGCGCCCGGGACCCCGGGGCGCGTGTCCCCCGCGGACCTGGGGTCGGGCACGTGCCCGCGACCCGGTCCCGCGAGGACGAGCGGAGGACCGATGGACGATCACGCGGGCGTGCGGCGCAGCACCGCCGACGCGACCACGGACGGCGAGCAGGCGCACGCGCGCGACCTCGTGGAGGTCCGCCCGGGGGTCTGGGTGGCCACCGCGACGATCTGGGCGACGACGTCGACGGTCGTGGTCGCGCCCGACGGCGCGGCGCTCGTCGTCGACCCCGCGGTCACGGTCGAGGAGGTCGAGGCGCTGGCCGCCGCCGTCCACGGTCGCGGCTGGCGCGTGACGGCCGGGTTCGCGACCCACCCGCACTGGGACCACGTGCTGTGGTCCCGCTCCCTGGGCGACGCCCCGCGCTACGCCACGGCCCGCGGCGCCGACGCCGTCCGGTCGCGGGGAACGGACCTGGTCGCCGCGACCGACGCCGCAGCGCCCGGCCACGACCCGACGCTCGTCGGCGCGCTCACGCCGCTCCCCCGCGGCGCACGACGCCTGCCGTGGCCGACCGCACCGACCCCCGGTCAGGCCGAGGAGCGGCCCGGCGCGCGGGCCGACGGGAAGACCGACGTCGTCGTGGTCGAGCACGACGCCCACGCGCCGGGGCACGCGGCGCTCGTCGTGCGGGGCGTGCTGCTCGCGGGCGACATGCTCTCGGACGTGGAGGTGCCGCTCGTCGACACCGGGTCGCGCGACCCGGTGCGCACGTACCGCGGGGCGCTCGACGCGCTCGAGCTCGCGGCGCGCGACGTCGACGCGCTCGTCCCGGGCCACGGGAGCCCGGCGGTCGGCCGTGCCGCCGTCGCCGCGCGCTTCGCGGCCGACCGCGCCTACCTCGACGCGCTGGAGCACGCGGTCGTGCACACGGACGCCGTGGTGGCCGACGACCGGCTCACCGGCTACGTCGCGACGTGGCACGACGAGCAGCTCGCCGCGCTGCGCGCGCGCTGAGGCCGCCCGAGCGGTCGTGCCCGGATCGCGGAGCCGCGGTCCGACGACACGAGGCCTCCTGGACCCGCCGCGCTCCGCGCTCAGTCGTCGAGCCCGAGCTCGACCGACCGGGCGAGCGCCGCGTCGAGGGCCTGCTCGTCGGTGACGAGGCGGTGCAGGTGCCGCGCCGCGACGTGCAGGGCGTCGAGGTCGGAGCCGTAGACGCTCACCATGCCGCCCTCGGGGTCGACCCCGACGGCGCTCAGCACGTCGGGCTCGTGGTCGGTCAGCGTGGCCTGGAGCGCGCCGGAGAAGTCGTCGCCCGAACCCTCGACGCCGTGCCGCTCGAGCGCACCCTGGTGGAGGCGCCACTCCGGCCCGCCGGGCGAGTAGATGATGCTCCACCCCTGCGCCAGCGTGACGAGACGGACGGGGTCGAGCGGGACGAAGTCCTCGGCGGTGGTCATGCCGGAACCGTAGCGAGAGCCACCCACGTCGGGCTCCCGGGGTCGGTCAGCCGAGGAACAGTCCGACGGCGAGCGTCACGACGCCCGCCGCGAGGACGACGGCCCCCGCGGGCAGCAGCGCGACGGCCCGGTTCGGCGTCTCGCGACCGGGGCCGACGGCCGACAGGAAGAAGCCGGCCGGGAGCAGGATCGCCGCGACGAGCACGCCGGTCGCCGCGAGCCAGCGCCAGGGGCCGGCGAGGCCGGTGGCCTCCGTGAGCAGCAGGCAGACGAGGCCGAGGATCACGAGCACCCCCGCGTGCGCGTGCCCGGCACGGAAGAACGACGTCTGGAACCCGGTGGCCGGGACCCGCCGCGTCACCACGCGCACGAGGAACGCCCCGCCGGACTCGATGCCGACGACGGTGAGGAGGACGATGCCGGCGGTGAGGCGGGCGGCGTCGGTGAGCTCGAGCACGGGGACCTCCAGGGGGCGGCGCGAGAGCTCGCGCACCGGTTTGCGAACACTGTTATAGAACATCGTTCGCGAACGCTCGTCAAGGCCCCTAGACTCGGCGCGTGGCACGACCCCGACTGCACGACGACGCCCTGCGCGACCGCCTCCTCGACGTGGCGTCGCGCGTCGTCTCCACGCACGGGGAGGCCGCGGTGACGGTCCGGTCGGTCGCGACCGAGGCCGGGACGAGCGCGTCGGCGGTGTACGCGCTCTTCGGCAGCCGCGACGAGCTCGTCGCCGCCGTCTCCGCGGAGGGCTTCCGGCGCTTCGCCGCACGCCTCGCGACGGTCCCCCGCACCGACGACCCCGCTGCCGACCTGGCGGCCCTCGGTCGCGCGTACCGCGACTTCGCGCTGGCCGACCCGCACTTCTACGCCGTGATGTTCGCGCGCGGCGTCCCGCCGGGACCGGGCCGGCACGAGGCGGTCGAGGAGCCCACGTTCCGCGTGCTGCGCGACGCCGTCGCACGCCTCGTCCCGGAGGACGCGGGTGCCGCCGACGTCGCGCTCGGCCTCTGGGGGCTCGTGCACGGCCTCGTCTCGCTCGAGCTCGCGGGCCTCGTGCCCGGCGGGGACGACGCCCGGGCAGCGCGCTACGCCGCGACGCTCGCCGCCGTCGGTCCGGGGCTCGTGCGGCGCGGCGCGGCGACGTAGCCCCGGGAAAGCCGGACCGCGCGTCCGTCCCCGGCGAGCGCCCACATGGTCACCGGGCGTCGGCACCCACCGCGCCACGCTGGCCCGCGGTGATCTCGCGGACGGTGCGCACCCACAGGACCAGCGCGAGGACGAGGCCCGCGGTGCCCACCGTCTCCGCGACGGGCAGCAGCGCGAAGGTCCCGGCCGCACCGGCCGAGGAGAGCGTCGTCAGCTGCGTGGCGACGTTCGTCGCGACGCTCCACAGGAGCCACCCGGCCCACCACCACCCGAGGCCGCGGCGCGGGGCGACGACGGTCGCGGCGCGCACGTCGCGCACCACCTGGTACGGGAACCAGAACGCGACGACCGGCACGATCCACCCGAGCCAGACCCACACCCGGCTGCGCGCGTGCCCGCGCGCGGGCGACACGGCCTCGGCGAGCACGCGGCTCTGCCACAGCCACAGGCACGTCACGACCGCCGCGGCGAGCTGGACGGGAAGGAGCAGCAGGCCCACGGCGTCGTACCCGGTGAGGACCTCGGCGCTCGGGGTGCCGGCGCGGGCGGCGCGCTCGAACTCCTCGGCCGCGCCGAACGACGTGACCCAGGCCAGCACCTGCACGGCGGTGACCGCGACCGCGAGCGCGATCGTCCCCGTCGCGAGGCCGCCGGGGACGGGCGGTCTCGGGACGTAGCCGTACCCGCCGCCGTACGCGCCGTACACCGGGGCCGTCGGCTGCCCGTACGCGGGCGCGGAGAGCGGCGTCGGTCCGGTGGAGCCGAAGGGCGGGGGCGCAGCCTGCCCGTACGCGGGCACGGGCGCGGCGCCGTACGCGCCGTACTGCGGTACCGGCCGGCCGGGCGCCGAAGGCTGTCCGGGGACGGGGCCGCCGGGCTGTCCGTAGGGCGGGACCCCGGAGGGGTCGTGGTGCGTCAAAGGGTGCCTCCTGCGCTGGTCGGGGCGCCAGCATACTGGCGCCCCGACCTGGGCGGAGACCGGTCCGACGCCGGTCGCGGAGGCTACGCCTCGACGACGACCGGGACGATCATCGGACGACGGCGCAGGCGGTTGGAGACCCACCGGCCGATGACGCGGCGCATGACCTGCTGGAGCTGGTGCGTGTCCGTCGCGCCGCCGGCGATCGCGTCCTCGAGCGCCTTGACGACCTCGGGCTGGATGTCCTGGAACACCTTGTCGTCCTCGGCGAACCCGCGCGCGAGGATCTGCGGCCCCGCGAGGACCTTGCCCGTCGCGGAGTCGACGACGGCGAACACGGAGACGAAGCCCTCCTCGCCGAGGATGCGGCGGTCCTTGAGCTCGGCGTCCGTGATCTCGCCGACGCTCGACCCGTCGACGTACACGTACCCGCACGGCACGGCACCCACGACGGACGCGCGCCCGTCGACGAGGTCGACGACGACGCCGTCCTCGGCGAGCACGACGCGGTCGGCCGGCACGCCCGTGCGGACCGCGAGCGCCCCGTTGGCGACGAGGTGGCGGACCTCGCCGTGCACCGGCATGACGTTCTTGGGCTTGAGCACGTTGTAGCAGTAGAGGAGCTCGCCCGCGCTCGCGTGGCCGGACACGTGCACCTTGGCGTTGCCGCCGTGCACGACGCGCGCGCCGAGGCGCGTGAGGCCGTTGATGATGCGGAAGACGGCGTTCTCGTTGCCCGGGATGAGCGACGACGCGAGGATGACGGTGTCGCCGTGGCCGACCTGGACCTTGTGGTCGCCGTTCGCCATGCGCGACAGGGCGGCCATCGGCTCGCCCTGCGAACCCGTGCACATGAGCACGATCTCGTCGTCGCGCAGCGAGTCGACCTTCTTGAGGTCGATGAGCACGCCCTCGGGCACGTGGAGGTACCCGAGCTCGGACGCGATCGTCATGTTGCGGACCATCGAGCGCCCGACGAGCGCGACGCGGCGGCCGTGGTGGTGCGCGGCGTTGAGGACCTGCTGCACGCGGTGCACGTGCGACGAGAACGACGCGACGATGATGCGCTTCTCGGAGGCGGCGAAGACGTTGTCGAGCACCGGGCCGATCTCGACCTCGGGCGTGACGAACCCGGGCACCTCGGCGTTGGTCGAGTCGACCATGAACAGGTCGACGCCCTGCTCGCCCAGGCGCGCGAACGCGCGCAGGTCGGTGATGCGCCCGTCGAGCGGGAGCTGGTCCATCTTGAAGTCGCCCGTGTGCAGCACGGTCCCGGCGCCGGTCGTCACCGCGACCGCGAGCGCGTCGGGGATCGAGTGGTTCACGGCGACGAACTCGCAGCGGAACACGCCGAGCTGCTCGACCTGCCCCTCCTTGACCGCGAGGGTCACGGGCGAGATGCGGTGCTCCTTGAGCTTCGCCTCGACGAACGCGAGCGTGAGCTGCGACCCGACGAGCGGGATGTCGCGGCGCAGGCGCAAGAGGTACGGCACGGCGCCGATGTGGTCCTCGTGGCCGTGCGTGAGGACGATCGCCTCGATGTCGTCCAGCCGGTCCGCGATGTAGTCGAAGTCCGGGAGGATGAGGTCGACGCCGGGCTGGTTGTCCTCGGGGAAGAGGACGCCGCAGTCGATGACGAGCAGGCGCCCGTCGTACTCGAGGACGGCCATGTTGCGGCCGACCTCACCGAGACCGCCGAGGGCGACGATGCGCAGCCCTCCGGCGGGGAGCTCGGGAGGCAGGGAGAGTTCGGGGTGGGGATGGCTCACGGGGCCTCCTGTCGTGGCTGAGCCGGGGGTTTCGAGGGCTCCTGCCCTCGCTAGTTCGTGGGTGCGGCAGCGTCTGCCGCGGTGGTCGCGCCCGCGAGCACGCCCGCGGCGGCGAGGGCGTCGCGCACGAGCGCGACGTCGTCCTCGGTCGCCGCGACGTTCGGCAGGCGCAGGAAACGGTTGTCGGTGACGCCGAGCAGCTCGACGGCGGCCTTGGCCATGACGGCCTGGAAGCCGGCACCGTTGAGCGCGTCGATGACGGGCGTCGTGGTGAGGAAGACCGCGAGCGCGCCCGCCGGGTCGCCGGCGTCGAAGCGGCGCACGACCTCCGCGAACTGCGGCGCGACGGCGTGCGCCGACACGGAGACGATACCCGCGGCGCCGTGCGCGAGGAACGGGAGCAGCAGCCCGTCGTCGCCGCTGTAGAAGGCGAGGCCCGTCGATGCCGCGAGCTTCGCGGCGGCGTAGACGTCGCCCGTCGCGTCCTTGGTCGCCACGACCCGCTCGTGCGCCGCGAGGCGCGCGTACGTGTCCGGGGCGATGCGCACCCCGGTGCGGCCGGGGACGTCGTACAGCATGACGGGGAGGTCGGCCGCCTCGGCGATCGCGACGACGTGGCGGTAGACGCCCTCCTGGCCGGGGCGCGAGTAGTACGGGGTGACGACGAGGAGCCCGTCCGCCCCCGCCCCGGCGGCCTGCTCGGCCATGCGCAGCGCGTGGTCGGTGTCGTTGGACCCGGCGCCCGCGAGGACCGCCGCGCGGTCGCCGACCGCCTCGACGACGGCGCGCACGAGGTCCTGCTTCTCGGGGGCGTGGGTCGTGGGCGACTCGCCCGTCGTGCCGCTCAGCACGAGGCCGTCGTTCCCGTCGTCCACCAGGCGCTTCGCGAGCCGGGCCGCCGCCTCGAGGTCGACGGCGCCGTCGGGCGTCATCGGGGTGACCATGGCCGTGAGGACGGCACCGAACGGGCGCGCGGGGGTGGCGGGAAGGACCATGTGCACAAACTACCGTGCGGCGGGTCGTCGCACCGCGCCCGTCCGGCAGCGGCCGGGCGGCGTACGCGGCGGGGGCCCGGCGCTCCGCACCGCTCGCCCGGGTGCGTCCCCGCGACCCCCAGGGCGATACTCGGAGCATGTCCCGCCCCGCCTCGACGTCGAACCTCTCCCCCGCGCTCGTCGCCCACGTGCCCACCGGGCTGCTCGTGGACGGCCACTGGGGTCCTGCGGAGGGCGGGCGGACCTTCGAGGTCGAGGACCCGGCGACCGAGGAGTCGCTGTTCGACGTCGCGGACGCGAGCCCGGCGGACGCGCTGCGCGCGCTCGACGCCGCGCACCGTGCGGCGCCCGCGTGGCGCGCGACGCCCCCGCGCGAGCGGGGCGAGGTGCTGCGCGCCGTCTACGACCGGGTCGTCGCGCGGGCCGACGACGTGGCGGCGCTCATCACGGCCGAGTGCGGCAAGCCGCTCGCCGAGGCGCGCGCCGAGGTGCTCTACGGCGCCGACTTCCTGCGCTGGTACGCGGAGCAGGCGGTCCGCGCCGACGGGCTCGCACGGACGGCGCCCGCGGGCGGCAACCGCCAGCTCGTCTTCCGCCGACCCGTGGGGCCCGCGCTGCTCGTCACGCCGTGGAACTTCCCGATCGCCATGGCGACGCGCAAGATCGGCCCGGCGCTGGCCGCCGGGTGCACGGTCGTCGTCAAGCCCGCGCGGCTCACCCCGCTCACGACGGCGCTCGTGGCCGAGGTGATCCGCTCCGAGCTCGCCGACCGCGGGCTGCCGACGGGCGTCGTCAACGTCGTCCCGTCGTCGCGCGCCGCCGACGTCACCGAGCCGCTCCTCGCGGACGAGCGCCTGCGCAAGCTGTCGTTCACCGGCTCGACGCCCGTCGGGCGCACGCTGCTCGAGAAGGCGTCCGCCCAGGTGCTGCGCACCTCGATGGAGCTCGGCGGCAACGCCCCGTTCCTCGTCTTCGCGGACGCCGACCTCGACGCGGCGGTCGAGGGCGCCGTCGTCGCGAAGCTCCGCAACGCGGGGCAGTCCTGCGTGGCGGCGAACCGCTTCCTCGTGCACGACGCCGTCGCGCGGGAGTTCTCCCAGCGCCTCGCCGCCGCGTTCGCGGACCTGCGGGTCGGGCCGGGCGCCCAGGACGGGACGCAGGTCGGGCCGCTCATCGAGGCGAAGGCCGTCGACAAGGTCGCCGAGCTCGTCGACGCGGCCGTCGACGGCGGGGCCCAGGTGCTCACCGGCGCGGAGCGGCCCCGCTCCCCCGGGTACTTCTACTCCCCCACCGTCCTGTCGGGCGTCGACCCGGACGCGCGCGTCGTCACCGAGGAGATCTTCGGCCCGGTGGCCCCCGTCGTCGCGTTCGGCGACGACGACGAGGGCATCGCGCTCGCGAACGCGACCGAGTACGGGCTCGCCGCCTACGCGTACACGACGTCGCTCGACCGGGCCGTGCGCGTCTCCGAGGAGGTCGAGGCCGGCATGATCGGCGTCAACCGCGGCCTCGTCTCCGACGCGAGCGCCCCGTTCGGCGGGCTCAAGCAGTCCGGCCTCGGTCGCGAGGGCGGGGAGGCCGGCCTCGAGGAGTACCTGGAGACGGTCTACGTCGCCCTCTGACGTCGCCCCCTCCCTTCTCCCTTCTCCCCCGCCGCCGCCGCCGAGCACGGGGTCACGGACCGGGATCCGACGATCCCGGTCGCCGTCCCCGTGCTCGACGGGCGGGTGGACCGTCCTCGTCACCGGCAGGGCGGGCGGGCCTGCGGGGCCCTCACGCGGCGTTGGTACCCTGACGCCCCGGTGACGACCGGTGACCGGTGCCCCGCGTGCCGGACGGTCGTCGCCGTCCGCCGTCACCGACTCCCGGAGAGCCCACGCCCGTGCCCTCGACGCCCGCGTTGACCACCAGCCCGAACGTCCCCTCGCCCAGCGCCCGCGTCACCACCGTCGGGTACATGATCTTCGCGTCGCGCTGGCTCCAGGCGCCGCTGTACTTCGGCCTCATCGTGGCCCAGGTGGTCTACGTGTGGCAGTTCCTCAAGGAGCTGTGGCTGCTCGTCGTGGGCGGCTTCACGGGCCGCGCGACGGATCACGCGACGCACGAGGTGGTCAGCTTCGGCGCCGAGGAGATCATGCTCGCGGTGCTCGGGCTCGTGGACGTCGTCATGATCTCCAACCTGCTCATCATGGTCATCGTGGGCGGCTACGAGACGTTCGTCTCGCGCATCCGGCTCGAGGGCCACCCCGACCAGCCCGAGTGGCTGAGCCACGTCAACGCGAACGTGCTCAAGACGAAGCTCGCGATGTCCATCGTCGGGATCTCGTCGATCCACCTGCTGCGCACGTTCATCGACAGCAGCCGGTACACGCCGACGCAGCTCATGTGGCAGACGCTCATCCACCTCGCGTTCGTCCTCTCGGCGCTCGCCCTCGCGCTCATCGACCGCATGTCCCTCACCGCGCACCAGCGCGCGGCGAACGCCGCCGCCGCGGGCGAGGGCCCGGCCGACCCGCACGCATGAGCCGGCCCGACGACGTCCCGCGCCCCCGCGCCGACCCCGCGCCCGAGGTGGCGCGGGCGGACGCCGCGGACGTGCCGGACGTCGTCGGCGTGCCGGACGTCGAAGAGGTGCCGGACGCCGTCGAGCACGTGGCCGAGCAGGCCGTCGAGGACGAGGTCCGCGCCGCGGTCCGCCAGGCCGTGTCCGTCTCCGTCGCGACGGGCCTGTACGGCATCTCGTTCGGTGCGCTGTCGGTCGTCGCGGGCCTCGACGTCGCGCAGACCATGGCGCTGAGCCTGCTCATGTTCTCGGGCGGCTCGCAGTTCGCGCTCATCGGCGTGGTGGGCGCCGGGGGCGCGCCGGTCGCGGCGATCACCACGGCGGGCTTCCTGGGCGTCCGCAACGCGCTCTACGGCGCGCAGCTCGGTCCGCTGCTCGCGCTGCGCTCGTGGCACAAGGTCGTCGCGGCGCAGTTCACGATCGACGAGTCGACCGCCGTCGCGACCGCGCAACGGTCCCGGCGCGCCGTCCGGGCCGGGTTCTGGTGGACGGGCGTCGGCATCTTCGTCCTCTGGAACGCGATGACGCTCGTCGGGGCGCTCGCGGGCGACGCGCTGGGCGACCCCCGCGCGTGGGGGCTCGACGCCGCCGCGGCGGCCGCGTTCCTCGGCCTGCTGTGGCCGCGGCTCGCGACGCGCGCGATGCAGCTCACCGCTGCCGCGGCGGTGGTCGTCGCGGCGGCGCTCGTCCCGGTCGCACCGGGCGGCGTGCCGGTGCTCGCGGCGGCCGCGGTCGCCGTCGTCATCGGTCAGGTCGACGCGCGGCGCCGCCGGGCCGCCGACCGTGCGGGGACCGCGGCCGGTCCCCGCGGAGAGGAGCCCTCGTGACCTCAGCGACCGTCTGGGTCGTCGTGCTCACCGCGTCCGCGGTGTGCTTCGCGCTCAAGCTCGCAGGCCACCTCGTGCCCGAGCACTGGCTCGCCGACGAGCGCGTCGCGCGCACCGCCGCGCTCGTCACCGCCGCGCTCCTCGCGGCGCTCGTCACGGTGCAGACCGTCGGCGACGGGCAGGCCCTCGTCGTCGACGCGCGCCTGCCCGCGCTGGGCGTCGCGGCCGTCGCGCTCGCGCTGCGCGCGCCGTTCATCGTCGTCGTGGTCCTCGCCGCGGTCACGGCCGCGGGCCTGCGCGCGCTCGGCTGGGGCTGAGGCCGTCCCGGCGCCCGGCCGGGTCTCGTAGGGTGAACCCGTGAGCCTCTTCCGCGAGACCGCCGACGTCTCCGTCCGCCCTGCCGTGCCCGGCGACGACGTCGCGATGACAGCGATCCAGGTCGGGGCGTGGCGCTCCTCGCACGCCGACGTGCTCGGCGACGACGTGCTCGACGCGCTCGACACCGTGCGGATGCGCGAGCAGTGGGCCGCGGCGATCTCCTCGCCGCCCGGTCCCGGCTTCGCGGTGCTCGTCGCGTGCGCGGGGGCCGACGTCGTGGGGTTCGCCGCGGTCGCGCCCGGCCAGGTCCTCGCGCTCGAGGTAGAGCCGCGCCACCAGCGCGGCGGGCACGGGTCGCGCCTGCTGGCGGCGGCCGTCGACCGGCTGCGGCGCGACGGCGCGGACGAGGTCGTCACGTGGGTCCTGGACGGCGACGCCGCGCGCGAGGCGTTCCTCGCCGGGTCCGGGCTCGGTCCCGACGGGCGCACCCGGACGCTCGCGACCGGGCTCCGGGACGTCGTCGAGCGGCGCTGGACGGCCGAGATCTGAGGACCGCGGGACCCCGCGTCACGCAGCCGTGACACGCCCGTGACCCGTTCGTCCCCGTGACCTGCGAGGATCGTCCGCCATGGGCATCCTCACCGACTACTTCGCCGCGCCGGACGACGCACGGGCCGCGCTCGCCGCGCAGGCCGGACCGGCCTCCCCCGACCCGCTGACCACGCAGCCGGGCTTCGCGACCGTGGAGCTCAAGGGCATCGACCCGTTCGTCGTCCTCGGCACCCTGGCGAGCCTGCTCACCGACCGCCCGTACGCCGAGGTCACGGCGGACGCCCGCCACGGTTCGCTCGTCGCGACCGGGGGTGACGAGGGGCCGTGGGTGGTCTCCGTGACGGACGTGCTCGTGGGGGCGCTCGCCTCCGCGACGCCCGCCGCGCTCGACGAGGTCGCCGTGCGGTGGGCGGCGACGGAGGAGCTCGAGGGGTCGGACCCAGCGGACCTCGCCGACGCGCTGCACCGGCTCGCGGCGCTGTGCGTCCGCGCCGACGACGCGGGGCACCGGCTCTACTGCTGGACGAGCCTGTGACGCGCGTGCCCGGGGGCCGTCAGGCCCGACGACGCGCGCGGTAGAGCGCCGCGGCCTTGCGCAGCGCCTCCCGCGCGCGGCGGCGGTCGCGCGCCGCGTCGTAGGCGAACGCGAGGTGGTACCACGCCTCCCAGCTCGTCGGGTCGGCGTCGACCGCGTCCCGGTACGGGCCGAAGGCCGCGTCGGCGGCGTCGCGGTCGATCCGGCCGCCCGGCGAGCGCGGCAGGTCGTCGACGGGCAGGCGGCCGCGGTCCGCGAGGTCGTCGGCCATGCGCTGCACGGTCCCGGCGAGCAGGAACTCGCGCCCGACGAGGCCGACGACGAGCAGCGGCAGCACGAGCACGCCGGCCCCGATCGCCATGGCCACGGGCTCGCCCGTGCCGATGAGGGCCGCGGACCGTCCCGCGACCTGCCACACGTAGAGCGCGAGCAGGACCGTGACGAGGACCGCCCCGACGATCGCCTTCCACGGGCGCCCGGCGCGCGACCGGCCACGCGAGCCGCCGTCCCCGGGCCCGGGGCCGTCCGGGCCGGTCGACCCGCCGGGCAGGCTCACGCGAGGTCCAGCACGTTCTCGAGGCCGACGGTGAGCCCGGGCCGGCCCACGACCTCGCGCACCGCGAGCAGGACGCCCGGCATGAACGAGACCCGGTCGAACGAGTCCTGCCGGATGACCAGCTGCTCGCCCGTGTTGCCGAACAGGATCTCCTCGTGCGCGACGAGGCCGCGCAGACGGACGGCGTGCACGCGCACGCCGTCGACGTCGGCGCCGCGCGCCTCCCAGCCCGTCTCGGTCGCGTCCGGGCCCGTCCCGAGACCGGCGTCGGCCCGTGCGGCGGCGATCGCCGCGGCGGTGTGCCGCGCGGTGCCGGACGGCGCGTCGACCTTGTCCGGGTGGTGGAGCTCGATCACCTCGGCCGACTCGAAGTACCGCGCGGCCTTGGCGGCGAACGTCATCGCGAGGACTGCGGACAGCCCGAAGTTGGGCGCGATGAGCACGCCGAGCCCCGGCGCGCCCGCCGCGGCAGCACGACCGAGGTGCGCGACGACGCGACCGCGGCTCTCCTCCGTCCAGCCCGTGGTCCCGACGACGGCGTGCACGCCCGCGTCGATCAGCGCGTGGACGTTCGCCTCGGTCGCGGCCGGGACCGTGAAGTCGACGGCGACGTCCGCGCCGCCGAGCGTCGCGGCGGCGACCTCGTCGCCCGCGTCGAGGCGCGCGACGAGCTCGAGGTCCGCCGCGCCCTCGACGGCGGCGCAGACGGTCGCGCCCATGCGTCCGGCGGCGCCCAGGACGGCGACCCGCAGCGGGCGACCGGGCTCCCTGCCGGGGGCGGTCGGTGCGGGATCGGGCGCGGGGGTGCTCTGCTCGCTCACGCCCGTCACCCTATCGCCGCAGCGCGCGTCGACCGGTGCCGCGTCCGCCGCACCGGGCAGTGGGTCTGCCCACAGCACGACGGCGGCCGCCCTCCGCGAGGAGGACGGCCGCCGCGAGACGCCGTGGAGGCGGGGTCAGTCGCCGAACGGCCCGACGCGCACCACGGAGCGCGGGCGCGACGCGAGGTCGTCGGCGAGCTTCTGCACGTCGTCGGCCGTGACGGATCGGATCGCGTCGAGCGACTCCTCGACGCTCAGGAGCTCGCCGTAGACGAGCTCGGCCTTGCCGAGCCGGCTCATGCGCGAGCCGGAGTCCTCGAGACCGAGGACCATGCCGCCCGAGAGCTGGCCGATGCTGCGGTCGAGCTCCGCGCCGGTGATGCCGTCGGCCGCGAGGCGGTCGAGCTCGCTGTGCAGCAGCGCGGTCACCTCGTCGACCTTCGACGGCGCGCACCCGGCGTAGAGGCCGAACGTGCCGATGCCGCCGTGGCCGGACGCGAACGAGTAGGTCGAGTACGCGAGGCCGCGCCGCTCGCGGATCTCCTGGAAGAGCCGCGAGCTCATGCCGCCGCCGAGGACGGCGCTGAGCACGGAGAGCGTGAAGCGGCGGTCGTCCGTCGCGGCGAGACCGGTGCCGCCGATGACGACGTTCGCCTGCTCGACCGCCCGGTGGACCGACAGCTCGACGCTCGCGGCCCCGACGCCCGCCAGGGCGGGGTCCGCGGGGTCGCGCCGCGCGCGGGGTGCGCCCGACGCGTCGAGCGTCCAGCCGCCGTCGCGCAGCGCCGTTCCGACCTGGTCGACGAGCGTGTCGTGGTCGACGCCGCCCGCCGCCGCGACGACGAGCGTCTCGGGGCGGTAGTGCCAGCGGTAGTGCTCCCACACGGCGTCCCGGGGCACGGCGTTGATCGTGTCCGGGGTACCGCCGATGGGCCGCCCGAGCGGGTGGCCGGCGAGGACCGCCGCCGCGAACTCCTCGTGCACGACGTCCGAGGGGTCGTCGTCGTTCATCGCGAGCTCTTCGAGGATCACGCCGCGCTCGGTCTCGAGCTCGTCGGGGTCCAGGCGCGCGGACGTCACCATGTCGGTGATGACGTCGACCGCCATGGGGAGGTCGGCGTCGAGCACGCGCGCGTAGTAGCACGTGTGCTCCTTGCCCGTCGCCGCGTTGGCCTCGCCGCCGACGGCGTCGAACGCCTCGGCGATGTCCATCGCGGAGCGGCGGGCCGTGCCCTTGAACAGCAGGTGCTCGAGGAAGTGCGTCGACCCGAAGTGGCCGTCGGTCTCGTCGCGCGAGCCGACGCCGACCCACGCGCCCACCGTCGCCGAGCGCAGGCCCGGCATCGACTCGGTGAGCACGCGGACCCCGCCGGGCAGGACGGAGCGACGGATCGTCGCGCCGTCCTGCCCGGCGGTCAGCTCGGCCCCGGCGTCACCCGCCGGGACGAGCGGAAGGTCCCACGGCACGTCAGGCGTCCGCGTCCTCGGTCGCGGGAGCGTCGGCCGGAGCCTCGTCCTCGACCACGGCGTGCAGCGAGAGCTTGCCGCGCGGGTCGATCTCGCCGATCTCGACCTGGACCTTCTGGCCGATGGACAGCACGTCCTCGACGTTCTCGACGCGCTTGCCGCCCACGAGCTTGCGGATCTGGCTGATGTGCAGCAGACCGTCCTTGCCCGGGGAGAGCGAGATGAACGCGCCGAACGACGTCGTCTTGACGACCGTGCCGACGAAGCGCTCGCCGATCTCCGGGACGTGCGGGTTGGCGATCGCGTTGATCGCCGCGCGGGCGGCCTCGGCCGACGGGCCGTCGACGGCGCCGATGTACACGGTGCCGTCGTCCTCGATGGAGATGTCCGCGCCCGTCTCCTCCTGGATCTGGTTGATCATCTTGCCCTTGGGGCCGATGACCTCGCCGATCTTGTCGACCGGCACCTTCACGGAGATGACGCGCGGGGCGTTCGGGGACATCTCGTCGGGCACGTCGATGGCCTCGGCGAGCACGTCGAGGATCGTCAGGCGCGCGTCGCGCGCCTGGGTCAGCGCACCGGCGAGCACCGAGGCGGGGATGCCGTCGAGCTTGGTGTCGAGCTGGATGGCCGTGACGAACTCGCGCGTGCCGGCGACCTTGAAGTCCATGTCGCCGAACGCGTCCTCGGCACCGAGGATGTCGGTGAGCGCCGCGTAGCGGGTCTCACCGTCCACCGTGTCGGAGATGAGGCCCATCGCGATGCCCGCGACGGGGGCGCGCAGCGGCACGCCCGCGTTGAGGAGCGAGAGCGTCGAGGCGCACACGGAGCCCATGGACGTCGAGCCGTTGGAACCGAGGGCCTCGGACACCTGGCGGATCGCGTAGGGGAACTCCTCGCGGCTCGGCAGCACCGGCACGAGCGCACGCTCGGCGAGCGCGCCGTGGCCGATCTCGCGGCGCTTCGGGCTGCCCACGCGGCCGGTCTCGCCGGTCGAGTAGGGCGGGAAGTTGTAGTTGTGCATGTAGCGCTTGCGCGTCTCCGGACCGAGCGAGTCGATCTGCTGCTCCATGCGGAGCATGTTCAGCGTGGTGACGCCCATGATCTGGGTCTCGCCACGCTCGAAGAGCGCGGAGCCGTGCACGCGCGGCAGCACCTCGACCTCGGCCGAGAGGGTGCGGATGTCCGCGAGCCCACGACCGTCGATGCGCACGCCGTCGGTGAGCACGCGCTGACGCACGAGCTTCTTCTGGAGCGCGCGGTACGCGGCGGAGAGCTCCTTCTCGCGGCCGTCGAACCCGGCCTGGAGCTTGCCCACCATCTCGTTCTTGATCTCGTCGAGACGGTTCTCGCGGTCCTGCTTGTCCGCGACGGCGAGCGCCTCGCGCAGGTCCGTCGCGACCTCGGCCTCGACCGCGGCGAACGCGTCGTCCTGGTAGTCCAGGAAGACCGGGTACTCCTTGACGGGCTTCGCGGCCTGCGCGGCGAGCGCCGACTGCGCGTCGCACAGCGCCTTGATGAACGGCTTGGCCGCCTCGATGCCCTCGGCGACGACCTCCTCGGTCGGCGCCGCCACGCCCTCGTCCTTGACGAGGCCCCAGGCGCCGTCGGTCGCCTCGGCCTCGATCATCGCGATCGCGACGTCGTCGCCGACGACGCGGCCGGCCACGACCATGTCGAAGACCGCTCGCTCCTTGTCGGAGTACTTGGGGAACGCGACCCACTGGCCGTCGACCAGCGCGATGCGGACCGCGCCGACCGGGCCGGAGAACGGCAGGCCGGAGATCTGGGTCGACGCCGACGCGGCGTTGATCGCGAGCGTGTCGTACGCGTCGTCCGGGTGGAGCGCGAGGACCGTGATGACGACCTGGACCTCGTTGCGCAGGCCCTTTACGAAGAGCGGGCGCAGCGGGCGGTCGATGAGGCGGCACGCGAGGATCGCGTCCGTCGAGGGGCGACCCTCGCGGCGGAAGAACGAGCCGGGGATGCGGCCCGCGGCGTACATGCGCTCCTCGACGTCCACCGTCAGCGGGAAGAAGTCGAACTGCTCCTTGGGGTGCTTGCCGGCCGTCGTGGCCGACAGGAGCATGGTCTCGTCGTCGAGGTACGCGGCGACGGAGCCGGCGGCCTGACGAGCGAGGCGCCCGGTCTCGAACCGGACGGTGCGGGTGCCGAAGCGACCGTTGTCGATCGTGGCCTCGGCGAACTGGATCTCGGGACCCTCCACGGGTGCCCTCCCTTTCTCGAAGCGCCGCCCGGGTAGCCCTGTCGAGGGTTCCGGTCCGCGCCCCGGCGCGTGGCGCAGGGGCTCCGGTCGCACTCGACGCTCGGCGGTCTTCGATCGAGGTCCACGGCGGTTCCCGCACCGGTCCGTCCGAGGACGGTGCCGTGGGGGTCCGTGAGCCACTACCGAGGACCGAACGAGAGGCCGGCGGCGCGGTGGGTGGTGTGCGGCTGGGTGGTGCTCAGCCGGGGTGTGACGGGTACATCACACCAGACCAGCCCGGTCCCCGCAGGGACCGGGCTGGCGGTGTCGTGTCAGCGACGCAGACCGAGGCGCTCGATGAGGCTCCGGTAGCGGTTGATGTCGACCTTCTGCAGGTAGCCGAGCAGGCGACGGCGCTGGCCGACGAGGAGGAGCAGACCACGACGGCTGTGGTGGTCGTGCTTGTGCTCCTTGAGGTGCTCGGTGAGGTCCTTGATGCGCTGCGTGAGGAGCGCGACCTGGACCTCGGGCGAACCGGTGTCGCCCTCGCTCGTCGCGTACTCGGTCATGATGCGCTGCTTCGTGGCAGTGTCGAGCGGCACGGTTCTCCTTCGGGTTCGTTGCGCGGTGCGCCGGGACGGATCTCCCGGGCTCTCTCTGTCCGCGGCCGGTCAGACGGCGCATCCATCTTACCAGGTGGACGCGCCGTCGCCCGCCGCGGTCCCGTCGTCCCGGCCGGACCGCGCGTCGTGCCTCAGGGGGCGCCGTCGTGCCCGGCCGTGCCGTCACCGCGGAACCGGCCCGCGGCGTCGGGCAGCACCCCGGCGAACCGGAGCAGGTCCGGCAGCGTGAGGACGAGCGACCCGTCCTCGAAGTGCACGCCCTGCGCGGGCGTCCAGTGGTTGCTCGTGCGCACGTACGACGTGTCGTCCTGCCGCAGCAGGTACACGAACGTCTCCGCGAGCACGCGGCTGCCGACCTCGCCGAGGAAGCTGCCGTCGCCCTGGAGCTCGGCCTCCTTGAGGACGTAGTACCACAGCGGGGTGCCGCCGTGGTCGCCGTCCCGGAGGGCCGCGAGCGCCTGCTTCACGTCGTCGCCCGCCCGGTCCTCGAGCTGGGCCGGGGTGAGCGGGACGACCCCGAAGGCCGCCGCGACGGCCTCGCCCGTGGGCAGCGCGAGCATGTAGCCGCGCAGCAGGTTGCGCTGCGCGAGCTGCTTCTGGAGCGCGCTCGCGACGAGCTGGGCCGGCGTGTGCGCGGGCGGCTCGGGCGGCAGGTTCCCCTCCTTGACCATCGTGCCCAGGCTCGGCGCGAGGAACGTGTCGATCTTCTCGGCCGCGCGGAACGTCCGCGGGTCGCCCTTGTCGACGAACCGCGCCCACTCGATCGGCCAGTTGGACGGCAGGACCGGGGTGCCCTGGGGTCCCGAACGCAGGCTGCCGCCGTTGCCCGTGAACTGGAAGATCTGCGTCAGGCTCGCGTTCGCGGGTGGCGGGCCCGTGAAGTTGACGTTGAAGTCGTAGGAGTCGCGGATCATCGAGTGCCCGAACCGGAACGCCGCGACCGCGAACTCGAGCGGCATGGAGATCGGGTACCGGGGCCGGAAGAACGACGTGTCGCGCAGGAGCGTCGCGTCGAGCACGCCCGGCTTGGTGAGGGTGCGCAGGTAGTCGTTGACCACGAGCCACTGGTAGTGCCACCGCACGAGCTGGCTCGCGCGCTCGAACACGCCGCGCTCCCCGCCCGTGAGCCGGGTCCAGGGCTCGGCGTCGTCCACCCAGTCCACGACGGCGTTGTGGAACCGGATCATCGCGAGGTGGAGCTGGGCGACCACGAGGTTCTCGTCGTTGCGCCCGTCCGGGATCAGCGGCGCGCCGCCGTCGTCGCGCGGCAGGTCGCGCTGCGCGTCGTCGCCGGGCGCCACGAGCGAGAACGAGGGTCCGCCGGGGATGACGAGCGGCTCGGTGGAGATGCGGCCGAGCCGCAGCTTCGCCGAGCCCGGCACGTACGACGCCTCGCTGCGCGTCGTGCGGTACCCGCGCTCGCCCTCGAACCGCGGCCCGCTGCCGTACAGGGAGTCGAGGTTGAGCGCCGGGTGGCGCCCGTTGTGGAGCGAGCGCACCACGACCCACGGCGCGAAGACCTGGAAGGGCACGGCGTCGACGTCGCCGAGCGCCTGGTCCCCGTCCCGGCCCGTCGTCGTGTCGGGGCCGTTGGTGTTGAGCGTGATGTCGTGGTCGATGAACTGGCCCCAGTACGTGTACACGGCCGGCACGTGCGAGTCGAGGCTGCGCGGCGGCTGCCCGGGCGGGGTGACGGGCCGGGCGACCATCGCCGCCCCGAGCGTCTTCAGCGCGGCGACGGTCGCGGCCGTCGCGCCGTTCCCGACCGGGAGGTGGAACCGCGGGAAGCGCTCCGCGAGCTGCGGGAACAGGTAGTCGAACGCGGTCGTGGAGTCGTACCGGTGGTGCTCGAGGTCCCGCGCCACCGCGGCCTCGGCCGCGGGCAGGAGCGGTGCGTCCGACTCCGCCGGGTCCACGTCCGCGTCGGTCGCGACCTCGTCGGGGACGACGGCCGACCCGTGCCCGACGCTGCGGACGGTCCGGCCGACCGGGGTGGACGCCTGGTCGACGGCGTCGGGTGCGACGTCGTCGACGACGGTCTCGGCGACGGGAGCCGCCGGTTGCTGCTGAGCCTCCATGGCTCTGCCCTCTCTGTCGGAGGTCTTCGTGCGGCCCGCGCGGCGGGCCGCCGGCGCCCCCGCGGGCTGCGCGCGCGGGGACGGGTGCGACCGCCCCCGGGCCGCAGCCCGAGGACCGCGCGGCCGCCTGGGCGCCGTGCACGACGGCGCCGCTCACCCGGAGGGAGGGACCTGCGCCGGTGTCGTGACACGGCCGGGCAGCGCCCGCAGGACGGTGCGGTGACGGTCTCGAGGACGGTCCCGACGACGCCCGCACGACGTCTCGGGCGAGGACCCCGCGGACGCGCCGCGACGGCCCGGCCGGGCTCAGCCCCGCAGGAGGCCGCGGCGCCGGGCCTCGGCGACGGCGGCCGTGCGCGACGGCGCGCCGAGCTTGTCGTAGACGTGCACGAGGTGCGTCTTCACGGTCGCGCGCGAGAGGAACAGCTCGTGCGCGATCTCGTCGTTGGTGCGCCCCTCGGCGACGAGCGCGAGGACCTCGAGCTCGCGCGCCGTGAGCGCCGTGCCCGGGCTGCGCAGCCGGCCGAGCAGCCGCCGCTGCACCGCCGGGCCGAGGGCGACCTCGCCCGCCGCGGCCGCGCGCACGGCGGCGACGAGCTCGTGGGTCGGCGCGTCCTTGAGCAGGTATCCGCGAGCGCCCGCCTCGACCGCGGCGAGGATGTCGGCGTCCGCGTCGTAGGTCGTGACGACGAGCACGGGCGGACCGTCCGTCGCGACGATCTCGCGGACCGCGTCCACGCCCCCGAGGCGGCCGGGGCCGAACTGCAGGTCGAGCAGCACGACGTCGGCCCGCAGCCCGCCGCGCAGCCGCGCGAGCAGCTCCTCGGCGGAGCCGACCTCGGCGACGACCCGCACGTCCGGCTCGGCCTCCAGCACGGCGCGCAGGCCGGTCCGCACGACGGGGTGGTCGTCCGCGAGGACGACGTCCACGGCGGTCCCGGTCATCGCTCCTCCTCGGTGCAGGCGTCGGTCTCGGTCCGGGTGTCGGCCGGGCGGTCGGCGGGGCGGTCGGCCGGGTCGTCGGCCGGGTCGTCGGCCCGGTGGTCGGCAGCCGCGCCCGACCGGGTCCCGGTCGTCGCCGCGAGCGGCACCCACGCGGCCACCGCCGTGCCCGCCCCCGGCGCGGACTCCACGGACAGCGTGCCCCCGAGGTCCGCGACCCGCGCGCGCATGGCGCCGAGGCCGAAGCCGCCGGGCCGGTCCGCCGCCGGCGCGGGGACGGCGTCCGGGTCGAAGCCGCGCCCGTCGTCGACCACGTCGAGCGCGACCGCGTCGTCCCCCGGCCCGGTGCCCGCGAGGAAGCTCACGGTGACGGCGGCGCGCGTCGCACCGGCGTGCCGCTCGACGTTGGCGAGCGCGGACTGCGCCACGCGCAGCAGGGCGGCCTCGACCTCGGTCGGCAGCGGGACGGGCTCGCCGCTCACCCGCACGACGACGCGCGGCCCGCCCTCGGCGGCGCGTCCGGACGCCCGGTCCGCGACGCGGCGCAGGGCCCCGACGAGGTTCGACGACGCGAGGTCGGCCGGCGCCAGCGCGCGCACGACGCGGCGCGCCTCGGCGAGGTTGTGCCGGGCGACCTCGCGCGTCTGCTCGACGTACCCGCGCGCGGTCTCCGCGTCGCCGGCGTCGAGCGCGGTCCGGGCCGCGCGCAGGAGCAGCTCGGCGGACGAGAACCCCTGGGCGAGCGTGTCGTGGATCTCGCGCGCCAGGCGCTCGCGCTCGGCCGCCACCGCCCGCTCCCGCTCCGACGCCGCGAGCTCGTCGCGGGTGCGCACGAGCTCGTCGAGCGTGCGCTGGCGCTCCTGGGACTCCCGCACGACCGCTTCCAGCGCGAGGACGACGACGACCGCGACGGCCCCGCCGATGGCCGGCCCGAGCACGAACGGCAGCGCGACGCGCGCGGTCCACGTGGCCATGACGCCGACGACGAGCACGACGACCACCGCGACCGCGACCGGGCCCCGGCGCGGGCCGAGGACGTGCATCGCCACGAACATCAGGGGGAACGCGACCCAGACGGCGGTCGTCGTGACGAGCGACAGCCCGACCCAGAGGGCCACGAGACCGGTCACCCACGCGCCCGCGGGCCACCACGCACCGCGCGGCGCGCGCACGTCGACGGGCACGGGGACGCGACGACGGCCCACCACGTACAGCGCGAGCAGGGCCGCGCCGAGCAGCACGGCGCCCACGCCCCGCGCCGTCGACGTGACGAGCGCGCCCGCGACCGCGAGCGCGACCAGCCCGACGAGCAGCACGTCCAGGCCGCGCCGCAGCCACCGCGTCGCGGCCGGCACGACCGGCGCGACGCGACCGGCCGCCGACGTCGCACGGTCGACCGATGCACGGCCCGACGACGCACGGCCCGTCGGCGCAGCACGGCCCGCGAGCGCGGCAGGCTCGGCGGGCTCGGGTCCGGGCGGGGTCACGCCGTCACCCTAGCCACGGCGCCGCGGCCCGGCATCGTCCGAACGGTCGATCCCGGGCTCGTCCCTGCGGCGCCCCAGGACCGGTCGGGCCGGTGATCCGGGGCGCGCGCGGACGCGGGACGGTGGACGGGACGTCGGGACGGGTCCTGCGACGCACGACCGCTCGTGCTCGCCGGAGCGCGTCCCCGCCCCCGCACTCTGTCCCACTCGCTGCCCTCGAACCCCGGAGGTCTCCCCGTGTTCCTCGCCCTGCGCGACCTGCGTCACGCGCGCGGTCGCTTCGCGCTCATGACGGTCGTCGTCGCGCTCATCACGTTCCTCGTCGCCTTCCTCGCGGCGCTCACCGCGGGCCTCGGCCGCGCGAGCACCTCCGCGGTGACCGACCTGCCGGTCGATCGCGTCGCCTTCGCGCCCCCGGCCGAGGGCGCGTCCCCCACCTTCACGGAGTCCGAGGTGACAGCGGCACAGACGGACGCCTGGGCCGCCGTCCCCGGGGTCGACGCCGCGGAGCCGCTCGGCGTCGCGACCGTGCGCGCGTCCGGCGACGCGACGGCCGCCGTCACCGCGTTCGGGGTGCGGCCCGGTGCGGGTCTCGTGCCCGGCACCGACGACGGCGGCGCCGACGTCTCCCCCGGCGCCGTCGTGCTGTCCCGCGGCGCGGCCGACGCGCTCGGTGCCGGCGTGGGCGACCCGGTGGACGCCGGGCCGCTCGACCTGACGGTCTCCGCCGTCGCGGACGTCGAGGCGGACTACGCGCACACGCCGGTCGTCTGGGTGTCCCTCGACGACTGGCAGGCCGTCGGCGCCCGGGGCGGCGCCTCGCCCGCGGACACCTCGACCGACGGCACCTCGACCGACGACGCGGCGGGCGGGCAGGTGGCCACCGTCGTCACCCTGCGGTTCGGCGACGACCCCCCGACCGCGGACGTGCTCGCCGCCACGGACGCCCGCGTCGGCACCGTGACCGCGACGCCGCGCGAGGCGCGCTCGGCCATCTCGTCGTTCACCGCCGAGAACCTCTCCCTGACCCTCATGCAGGTCTTCCTCCTCGCGATCTCCGCGCTCGTCGTCGGTGCGTTCTTCACCGTCTGGACCATCCAGCGCGCGGGCGACGTCGCGGTGCTGCGCGCGCTCGGTGCCTCGACGCGCTACCTGCTGCGCGACGCGATCGGCCAGGCCGGCGTCGTGCTGGGCGTGGGCGTCGGGGTCGGCACGGCGCTCGCGGCCGGCGCGGGGCTGCTCGCGTCCCAGCTCATGCCGGTCGTGGTCGACCTCTCGACGACCCTCGTGCCGGCCGTCGTGCTCGTCGTGCTCGGCGGCCTCGGCGCGGTCCTCGCCGTGACGCGCGTCGCGCGCGTCGACCCGCACGCGGCGCTCGCGGCCCGCTGACCTTCTCCCTCTCGTCCGTACCGACCCTCAGGAGCTCCCCGTGGACCTCGTCCTCGACCGTGTCCGTCTCACCTACCCCGACGGCGACGGCGTCCTCGTCGCCGTCGACGACGTCTCCCTCACCGTGCCCTCGGGCACCACGACGGCGCTGCTCGGCCCGTCCGGTGCCGGCAAGTCCAGCCTGCTCGCCGTCGCGGCGACGCTCACGCCGCCGACGGCGGGCGTCGTGCGGGTGGGTCCCGACGTCGTCAGCGCACCGCTCGACGCCGACCTCGACCCCGAGCGCGGGGACGCGGCCGGACGGCGCGGCCGGCGGCGCGCGCGGCGTGCGGCCGACCGGGCGGCGGCGCTGCGCCGCGAGCGCATCGGGCTCGTGTTCCAGCAGCCGCAGCTCGTCGCGTCGCTCACCGTGCTCGAGCAGCTCGAGCTCATGAGCCACCTCCGGGGCCGCTCCCCCGCGTCGCGCCGTGCGCACGCCCTCGCGCTGCTCGACGCCGTCGGGGTCGCCGACCGCGCGGACCGCCGGCCCGAGCACCTCTCGGGCGGGCAGCGCCAGCGCGTCGCGATCGCCCGCGCGCTCATGAACGACCCCGAGGTGCTGCTCGTGGACGAGCCGACGTCGGCGCTCGACCACGAGCGGGGCGTGCAGGTGGTGGAGCTGGTCGTGCGGCTCGCGCGCGAGCTCGACGCGGCGACGCTGCTCGTCTCGCACGACGAGGCGACGCTCGACCCGGTCGACGCGCGGGTCCACCTCGCGGACGGCCGCCTCGTCCCGGCGCCCGCGGCGGCCTGAGGACGCGCTCGGGCCGCCGTCGGGTCAGCGGACCGCGCGCACGTGGGTCGCGACCGCGACCGCCACGACGGCGGCCAGCGCCTGGGCCACCACGACGCCCCACCCGGGCGTACCGACGAGCAGGGCGACCCCGAGCGGGACCGTGCCGAGCACCGCGACGTCGGGCCCCTTGCGCAGCACGGCCGCGGCGCCCGTCGGCAGACCGCCCGAGGGTGTCGCGAGCAGCGGCCCGCCCCAGTCCGGCGGCTCGCGGTACGCGCTGCGCACGGCGGCGGCGCCCTGGACGACCGCCGCGAGCACCGCGACCCCGAGCCAGCGCGCGTCCCCCGTCCCGAGCGCGAGCGGGGCCGCGCCGGCGACGAGGCAGGCCGTCGCCGTGAGCGTCGGGACGACGCCGCGCGCGAGCCGCACCCAGCGCGCGCGGAGGGGCACGAGCGCGTCGACGACCGGGGCCATCTCGGCCGTGCGCGCCCCCTCCGCGCCGAGCACCGCCGCGCCGAGGCCCGCCGCGACGAGCAGGGCGAAGAGACCGAAGCCGGAGCCCAGGCCGGGCACCTGCTGCGCGACGACCGTGAGGGCGGCGAGACCGACGAGCTGCGCGAGCGCCGACGGGCTGCGGCCCAGCAGCACGAGGTCGGCCGCGACCACCGCGCCGACGGGACCGCGCACCGCGGCGAACCGGTGCGGCCGACGCACCCGGACCCGGGCGGCGCCGGCCCGGCGCAGAGCCCGGCCGAGGTCGCGCGTGTCGAAGGACAGCACGGCGCCACCCACCTGGTCCGCGACCGCGCTCTGCGCGCGCAGCACCGTCGCGCCGAGGGACTCCAGCCCGCGCCACCACCGCAGCACGAGCAGCGCCGCGACGGCGAGCAGACCGAGCACGACGACGAGCGGCGCACCGAGCGGCGGGAGACCCGGTCGTCGGGCGACGACGAGCGCGAGACCCACGACCGGCACGGCCGCGACCGCGACGTCGCTCGCCCGCGCGAGCAGCCCGGCGGCGCGGGCCGACGGCTGGGCGAGTCCCGCGACCGCGACGAGGAGCAGGCCGAGGGCGCCGCCGGTCGCACCGGCCCGCAGCGCGGGCACCGCGTCCAGGCCGGCCGCGACCGCGACGACGGCGCTCCCCAGCGCTCCGAGCCCGGCACCCAGCACGACGGCGCGCGCGAACGACGGCGACACGAGACCCCGCCGGTCGGCGGGCGTCGGCACCCACCACCGCACCCCGCCCCCGCCGGCGCCGACCGGGCCCAGGCGCACGGCGGTGCCTGTGAGGAACGCGAGCAGCGCCGTCGTGCCGAGCGCCTGGACGGCCCCCGGTCCTAGCACGGGCGGCCCGCCCGCCGGCGCGGCGGTCGCGAGCGTCGAGCGCAGCATCGAGGCGAGCCCGACGACCCAGCCCGTCGCCAGCGCGACGGACACCACGGCGTAGGCGACGTCGACGACGATCTCGCCCGGCCCGGCGTCGGCCCGCGCGGCCGCGGCACGGGCGGTGAGACGGCGCAGCTCGCGACCGGTCAGCAGCTCGTCCGGGTCGGAGCGCAGCGCGCTCGCTCCGTGCGGCACGGTCAGCGCACCGCCAGGAGCGCCGCGTGGACGTCGGCCGGGGCGAGCGGGACGCACCGGTCGTCGTCGACCAGCAGGCCGCGCGCGCCCGTGCGTTCGACGAGCTCGGGGTCGTGCGTGGCGAGGACCACGGCCACGCCGCTGCGCGCGTCCTCGACGAGCAGCGCCGCGAGGCGCTCCCGCATCCCCGGGTCGAGCCGCTGCTCGGGCTCGTCGAGGACGAGCAGCTCACGGGGCCGCACGAAGCCCGAGGCGAGCAGGAAGCGTCGCCGCTGGCCGGAGGAGAGCGCCGACGGGAGCGACCGACCCTGCTCCGCGATCCCGAACCGGTCGAGCAGCTCGTCCACGACGGCCCCGGCCCCCGGCACGCCGTGCCCTCGCGCGACGAGGACGAGGTGCTCGCGGACCGTGAGCGCCGGGAAGAACGCGTCGTCGTCGAGCACGCCCGCGACGCGCGCCCGGAAGTCGCGCTCGCGCTCGTCCACGTCGCGCCCGAACGCGCGCACCGCACCGCCGAGCGGCGCCTGGAGACCGAGCAGCGTGCGCAGGAGCGTCGACTTGCCGCTCCCGTTGGCGCCGATCACCACGACCAGCTCGCCCGGCACCACGGCGAGGTCGACGGGCGCGCACACCGCGACGTCCGCGTAGCCGACGCGCAGCGCGCGCGCCTCGAGCACGGGTGCCGGGGCGGCCACGGTCAGGCGCCCGGCGTCGTCGCGACCGGCTCCCCGCCCGGGGCGGCGAGGATCTCCCGGGCGCGCGCGACGTCGTCGTGCATCTGCGCCACGAGCGGCTCGATGCCGTCGAAGCGCAGCGTCGGGCGCAGCCGCTCGACGAGCTCCAGGACCACGTCCTCGTCGTACAGGTCAAGGTCCGCACGGTCGAGGACGTACGCCTCGACCCGGCGCTCGACGCCGTCGAACGTCGGGTTGGTGCCGATCGAGATCGCCGCCGGCAGGCGCACGTCCGCGTGGCGGGGATCGGCGCCCGCGAGCTGCGGTCGCTCGAGCCAGCCCGCGTAGACGCCGTCGGCCGGGACCATGCCGCTGATCGAGCCGAGGTTGGCCGTCGGGAAACCCAGTTCGCGCCCCCGCGCGTCGCCGTGCACGACGGTGCCGCGCACGCGGTGGGACCGGCCGAGGATGCGGGCCGCCTCGCGCACGTCGCCCGCCGCGAGCAGCGCGCGCACGCCCGTCGAGGACCAACGCACCTGCGAGTCGCCCGGCGTCTCCTCGTCGGTGACCGGCACGCCCTGGTGCTGGCCGACGTCGTCGATCGCGACCACGTCGAAGCCGTACCGCGCGCCGAGCGCGACCATCGTCTCCATGGTGCCCGCGTTGTCGCGGCCGAAGCGGACGTCGTGCCCGACGACGACGGCGCCCGCGTGCAGGCCGTCGACGAGGTAGGCGCGCACGAACTCCTCCGGCGTCTGCCGCGCGAACTCGAGCGTGTACTCCACGAGCAGGACCGCGTCCAGGCCCGTCGCGGCGAGCAGCTCGACCCGGTCCGCGATGCCCGTGATGAGCTCGGGCGCGCTCTGGGGGCGGTGCACGGCCGACGGGTGCGGGTGGAACGTCACGGCCACGGCGCGGGCGTCGCGCTCGCGCGCCAGGTCGACGATGCGCCCGAGCACCTGGGCGTGCCCGCGGTGGACGCCGTCGAAGTTGCCGATCGTCACGACCGACGGGCCGAAACCCGGGGGAACCTGGCTCAGGTCCGTCCACAGGTGCACGCGAGAACTCCTCAGGTGAGCAGGAAGGCCGCGGGTGCCGCCCGGGGCGGCCGCCCGTGCCGACGGGGGGCGGCGGACCGGACGGGGAGGCACCGGGACCGCGCTGGACAAGACTGCCACGCCCCGGGCACGACGCCGAACCGGACGCGTCAGGCGGGAGCGAGCACGAGGACCGGCCGGGCGAGGTCCTTGCCGCCGCGGCGGGTGTCCTCCACGAGCGCCACGAGCTCGCCCGTCGGGGACATCGCCGCCGTCGTGCCGGGCGTCCCGCTCGCGTCGACCCACTGCCCGTACGACAGCGCGGTCGCCTGCTCCGGGGTCAGCTCCCGCACGGGGAACGTCGCACGGGCCGCCTGCGCGAGCGGCAGGGTCGCGAGCACGCCGTCGCGGTCCGCCTGGGCCTCGAGCTCCTCGAGCGTCGAGGCGACGTCGAGCCCGTACCCGCCCACCCGCGTGCGCCGCAGCGCCGTGAGGTGGCCGCCGACGCCGAGCGCCGACCCGAGGTCGCGCGCGAGCGCGCGCACGTACGTCCCCGACGACACGGTCACGGTGACGTCGACGTCGAGCGCGGGCGGCGCGTCGTCGCGGACGCCCTGCTCCCCCGGCGCCACGGGCCGCACCGCGAGCACGTCGAAGCGCGAGACGACGACGGGCCGCGCCGCCAGCGCGACCTCCTCGCCCGCGCGGGCCCGCGCGTACGCGCGCTGCCCGTCGACCTTGATCGCGCTCACCGTGCTCGGCACCTGGAGGATCTCGCCGGTGAGGCCGGCGACCCCCGCCTCGAGGTCGGCCCGCACGACGGCGGACGCGTCCGCCCGCGAGAGCACCTCGCCCTCCGCGTCGTCGGTCGTGGTCGCCGCACCGAGGCGGATCGTCGCGTCGTAGTCCTTGTCGGCGCCGACGACGTACGTCAGCAGCCTCGTCGCGCGCCCGACGCCGAGCACGAGCACGCCCGTGGCCATGGGGTCGAGCGTGCCCGCGTGGCCGACCTTGCGCGTGCCGGCGAGGCGTCGGCCACGGCCGACGACGTCGTGGCTCGTCCAGCCGGCGGGCTTGTCGACGACGACGAGACCGTCGGGAGCGACGGGGCGTCGCTCCCGACGGTCGGTCGCGGACGGGCGTGCGCCCACGCGGTCAGGCCCGGTCGTCGTCGGCGACGGCGTCCGCGTCCTCCGACGTGCGGTACGGGTCGGCGTCCCCGGCGAAGGGCTTGCCCTCGCGCAGGGCGGCGAGCTCGGCGTCGCGCCGGCGGGCCTCGACGAGCGCGGCGTCGAGGTGCGCCGCCGTCTCGGGCACCGCGTCGAGGTGGAACTCGATCGCCGGCGTGAGGCGGATGCCGGTCTGCTTGCCGACCTCCGACCGGATGAGGCCCTTCGCGCTCTCCAGCGCGGCGGCCGTCCCGGCCCGCTCCTCGTCCGTCCCGTAGACGGTGTAGAACACCGAGGCGTTCTGCAGGTCACCGGTGACACGGACGTCCGTGACCGTGACGAACCCGAGGCGCGGGTCCTTGATCCGCGTGTCGAGCATCTGCGCGACGATCTCCTTGATGCGGTCGGCGAGCTTCCTCGCCCGGGGGTGGTCGACCATGTCTTCTTCCTTTCGTGCCGAGCCTTCCGGCGACGGTCCCGACGACCGTACGTCGAACGGCGCCCACCGGCCGGGTGGGTGACCGCGGTGGGGTGCTGACTGACGACTGCGGGTGATGACGACCGCGGGGTGACGAACGCCCGGGGGCGGCCACGATGACCGTGACCGCCCCCGGGCGTGACGAGCGTCAGGAGCGCGGCTTCTCGCGCATCTCGAACGTCTCGATGGTGTCGCCGACCTGGAGGTCGTTGAACGAGCCCAGACCGATACCGCACTCGAAGCCCTCGCGGACCTCGGTGGCGTCGTCCTTGAACCGCTTGAGCGACTCGACCGTGAGGTTGTCCCCCACGACCTTGCCGTCGCGCAGGACGCGCGCCTTGGCGTTGCGGCGGATCTCGCCCGACCGGACGATCGAGCCGGCGATGTTGCCGAACTTGGAGGAGCGGAAGATCTCGCGGATCTCCGCCGTGCCCAGCTGGGCCTCCTCGTACTCCGGCTTGAGCATGCCCTTGAGCGCGGCCTCCACGTCCTCGATCGCCTGGTAGATGATCGAGTAGAAGCGGACGTCGACGCCCTCGCGCTCGGCCAGGTCCTCGACGCGCTCGCCGTACTTCACGTTGAAGCCGATGATGATCGCGTTGTCGACCGTCGCGAGGTTGACGTCGTTCTGCGTGATCGCACCGACACCGCGGTGGATGACGCGCAGCTCGACCTCGTCGCCCACGTCGATCTTGAGCAGCGCGTCCTCGAGGGCCTCGACGGCACCGGACACGTCGCCCTTGAGGACGAGGTTGAGGGTCTCGACCTTGCCCTGCTGGAGAGCCTGCGTGAAGTCCTCGAGGCTGATGCGCTTGCGGCGCTTGGCCAGGAGGGCGGCGCGCTCGGCAGCCTCGCGCTTCTCGGCGATCTGGCGGGCCGTGCGCTCGTCGGGCGCCACGAGGAACGTGTCGCCCGCGCTCGGCACGGACGCGAGACCCAGCACGAGGACCGGACGGGCGGGGCCCGCCTCGGTCACGGCGTTGCCGTGCTCGTCGAACATCGCCCGGACACGGCCGTGGGCCGTGCCGGCGACGATCGCATCACCGACGTGCAGCGTGCCGGACTGGACGAGGACGGTCGCGACGGCGCCGCGGCCCTTGTCCAGGTTCGCCTCGATGGCGACGCCGCGCGCGTCCTTGTCGGGGTTCGCACGCAGGTCGAGCGAGGCGTCGGCCGTGAGCAGGACGGCCTCGAGGAGGTCGTCGATGCCCATGTTCTGCTTCGCGGACACGTCGACGAACATCGTGTCGCCGCCGTACTCCTCGGCCACCAGGTTGTACTCGGTGAGCTGCTGGCGGATCTTGGCCGGGTTCGCCGACTCCTTGTCCACCTTGTTCACCGCGACCACGATCGGCACGTTCGCCGCCTGGGCGTGGTTGAGCGCCTCGATGGTCTGCGGCATCACGCCGTCGTCCGCGGCCACGACGAGGATCGCGATGTCCGTCACCTGGGCACCACGGGCACGCATGGCGGTGAACGCCTCGTGACCCGGGGTGTCGATGAAGGTGATGGCGCGGTCGACGCCCTCGTGCTCGTGGCGCACCTGGTACGCACCGATGTGCTGGGTGATGCCGCCGGCCTCGCCCGCGACGACGTCCGTCTGGCGGATGGCGTCGAGGAGCTTGGTCTTTCCGTGGTCGACGTGACCCATGACGGTGACGACCGGCGGGCGGGCGGCGAGCTCGTCGTCGCCCTCGGCCTCGAGCTCCGCGTCCAGGTCGATGTCGAACGACCCGAGCAGCTCGCGGTCCTCCTCCTCGGCCGAGACCATCTCGATGACGTAGCCGAGCTCGGACGCGAGGGCACCGAACGTGTCCTCGTCGAGCGACTGCGTCGCCGTGGCCATCTCACCGAGGTGGAACAGCACGGTCACGAGGCTCGCGGGGTTCGCGTCGATCTTGTCGGCGAAGTCGTTGAGCGACGAGCCGTGACGCAGCCGCACGACGGTCGAGCCGTTCCCGCGGGGAACCTGCACGCCGCCGAGCGACGGCGCCTGCATCTGCTCGAACTCCTGGCGCTTCGCGCGCTTCGACTTCCGCCCACGGACCGGGCGACCGCCGGCGCGCCCGAAGGCGCCCTGCGTCGAGCCACGACCGGCGCCACCGCGGCCACCGCCACCGGGACGGCCGGCGAAGCCGCCGCCACCGCCGGGAGCGCCGCCACCACCGGGACGACCGCCGAAGCCGCCGCCACGACCGCCGCCACCGCCACCGGGACGACCACCGGGAGCAGGACGCTCACCGGGACGGCCGATCGAGGTGCGGCCGGGCATCATGCCCGGGTTGGGGCGCGGGCCGCCGGGACGCGGCGCGGGACGCGGGCCGCCCGGGCGAGGACCGCCCGAGCGCTCGCCGGACGCCGCCGCCGCACCCTCGGTGCGCTCGGGACGCGACCCGGGCCGGGGCATGCCCTGGCTCGGGGCGAACGGGTTGTTCCCCGGGCGCGGGGCGCCCGGGCGCGGGCCGCCCTGCCGGGGCATGCCCTGGCTGGTCGCGAACGGGTTGTTCCCCGGACGCGGTGCGCCGGGACGTCCGCCCGAGCCACCGGGGCGCGGGGCGGGCGCGTTCGTGCCGCCGCCCGGCTTGGGCGATGCGGTGGGCTTCTGCGCGGGCGCGGGCGTCGGACGCTGCGCCGCGGGAGCCTGAGGTGCCGGAGCCTTCGGGGCCGGCGCCGCGGGTGCCGGAGCCTTCGGGGCCGGCGCGGCCGGCTCGGCGGGGGCCGCGGCCTGCGGGGCCTGCGGAGCCGGCGCGGCCGGCTCGGCCTTGACCTCCGGCTTCGGAGCCGGCTTCGGCGCGGCCGGACGCGCGGCGGGTGCCGCGGGCTTGCTCGCGCCGCCGCCCCCGGCGGGGAAGGCGTCGCGCAGCTTGCGGACCACCGGTGGCTCGATGGTCGAGGATGCCGAGCGGACGAACTCACCGAGCTCCGTCAGCTTGGTCATGATGGTCTTGCTTTCCACCCCGAGCTCCTTCGCGAGCTCGTAGACGCGGACCTTTGCCACAACTCTCCTGTCTCGGCCCGCCCCGGACAGGGAGGACCGTCGTTAGTGCTGGGTGCTCATCGCTGGGTACTCATCGGGTGCCCATCGGCTTCTAACCCGCTTCCTTGTCGACGTGTCGTGCTGGCGGCCCCGTACGGACGGGGCCGTGACGCATGGCTCAGAGGTGCTCTCCCGGACGGGCCTCGATCACGGCGCGGACCGCGGCGAGGTCGAGGGGCCCGGCGACACGCAGGGCCCGCGGGACGGCCCGCCGGCGTTCCGCCGTCTCGAGGCACCGGGTCGACGCGTGGAGCCACGCACCGCGACCCGGCAGCGACCGCCCGGCGTCCACCACGAGCCGTGGCTCGTCGGTGCCCGCGCCGGACCGGTCGAGGACCAGACGGAGAAGAGCTGACCGCAGGTCGCGCTGCCTGCACCCGACGCACGTGCGGACCGGACCCGATCCCGTGGGAACGGGGCGGGTCGTGGAGTCCGGGGGCATGGTCGAGGTGCGGGCTCGCGGCCCGGTCGATGACAGTCTACCGCGCCGGTCCGTCATCCGTGACCGTCCCACGCCCCGCGGCTACCGGTCGGCAGCGCGAGGACCTGCGGGAGCGGCACCGTCCGACCCCTCGGCCGGGGCGCCGCCCTCGTCCGAGCGGATGTCGATGCGCCACCCCGTGAGCTTCGCGGCCAGGCGGGCGTTCTGCCCCTCCTTGCCGATCGCGAGGGAGAGCTGGAAGTCCGGGACGACGACGCGCGCGGCGCGCGCCACCTCGTCGACCACCGTGACCGACGACACACGCGCCGGGGACAGCGCGTTGGCCACGAACTGGGCCGGGTCGTCGCTGTGGTCGACGATGTCGATCTTCTCGCCGTGGAGCTCCGCCATGACCGCGCGCACGCGCGAGCCCATGGGCCCGATGCACGCGCCCTTGGCGCCGAGCCCCGGGACGCGCGAACGGACGGCGACCTTGGTGCGGTGCCCCGCCTCGCGCGCGATGGCCGTGATCTCCACCGAGCCGTCGGCGACCTCGGGGACCTCGAGCTCGAAGAGCTTGCGGACGAGGTTCGGGTGCGTGCGGCTCAACGTGATCTGCGCGCCCTTCATTCCCCGGGCGACCTCGAGCACGTAGGCGCGCAGGCGCTCGCCGTGCACGTACTCCTCCGTGGGGACCTGCTCGTGCGGCGGGAGCACGGCCTCCGTGCCGCCCACGTCCACGAGCACGACGCGCGGGTCGCGGCCCTGCTGGATGACGCCCGCGAGGACCTCGCCCTCCTTGCCGCGGAACGTGCCGAGGATCTGGTCGTCCTCCGCGTCGCGCAGGCGCTGGACGATGACCTGACGTGCGGTCGAGGTCGCGATGCGCCCGAAGTCGGCGGGCGTGTGGTCGAACTCGGGGCCGTACTCGACGGGGCCGCGCGGGGCGTCCTCGTCGTCGGTCGCGGGAGCCGGCAGCTCCTCGCGCGCCCACACCGTCACGTGGCCGGTCTTGCGGTCGAGCTCGACGCGCGCACGGGTGTACGCGTCGGGGGTGCGGTGGTACGCCGAGAGCAGGGCCTGCTCGATCGCCGCGACGAGCACGTCGAGGCTGATGTCCCGCTCGCGCTCCAGCAGGCGCAGCGCGCTCATGTCCACGTCCATCGTCAGGCCTCCTCGTCGTGGTCGGTCGTCTCGTCGGCGGAGCCGTCGAGCTCGGGCAGGTCCGCCTCGAGGGCGCGCTTGAGCTCGACCTGCACCTCGCCGCGCACGACGTCGGCGAGCGGCACCACGCGCTCCGTCACCGCGCCGCGCGCGCCGGGGACGTCGAGGACCAGCTCGGTCTCGACCGCCGAACCGGAGCGCAGCCGGCCCTCGAGCGTGCCGCCGTCGGCCAGGACGAGCCGCACGAGACGGCCGCGGGCGCGCCGGAAGTGGCGCGGCTCGGTGAGCGGACGGTCCGTGCCCGGCGTCGAGACCTCGAGCGTGTACGCGCCGTGGAGCGGGTCCACCGTGTCCAGCGCCGCGGAGATCGGGCGCGTGGCCTCGGCCACCGCGTCCAGGTCGAGGCTGCCCTCGACGTCGTCGGGGAGGTCCAGCACGACGCGCACCACCGAACGGGCACCCGCGCGCGACACCGTGACGTCCTCGAGGTGGAGCCCGGCGTCGCGGACCGCGGGCTCGACCGCCTCGCGGACGCTCTCCCGGAGCGCGTGCGCCGCCGCGTCGCCTCCGGACCCTCTGCCGGACTGACCGCCCGCCTGCCCTGCCATGACTCAGCTCCTGTCCGTGTCCCACGCCGGGTACGCCAGACGACCGGTGTGTTGTTGTCTCGGGTGCTCCGAGCCCCGCTCGCCGGACGTCGGAACGGGGACCAGCCTAACGACTCGCGGGCCCCGGACGTGACATCATCGCCCCCGATGACTCCCCACGCGACCGCGGCCGACGCCGCCCCCCGAGCCCGGCGGACCCGTCCCGCGGCCCGTGCCGGCCGTCTGCTCGCGGTCGTCACGGTGCTCGCGACGGGCGTCCTGGCGGCCGGGTGCGGCGTCCGGCTGGACACGCCGCCGCCCACGGAGCCCTCCCCCGACACGGTCGAGGTGCTCCGCTCCGGGGCGGTCGACGACGCGCTCGCGGTCGCCGCGCTGGTGGCGGACGTCACGCCGCGCGTGACCGACCCGGCCGCGCTCGCGGTGCTCGGCGAGGCCGCCGCGTTCGCCGAGCAGCACGTCGACGCGCTCGGCGGGGTCTACGACTCGGGCCTCGAGGACCCCGCGGAGCCCGAGGGCGACGTCGCGGGCGAGGCCGGAACCGACGCCCCGGGGACCGGTACCGCCGCCCCGGGCGCGGACGGGACGACGTCCGACCCCGGGACCACGGGGACGAGCACGGACGCGGCGGGCACGCCCGCCCCCGGCACCGCGACGACGGACGACGTCGTCACCGCGCTCGTGGGCGCGGCCGGGCGCACGGGCGCGGCGGCCGACGCCTCGCCGGACGCCCGGCTCGCGCGGCTCCTCGCGTCGGTCGCCGCCTCGGAGCACGTCTCGGCTCAGCGGCTCGCCGCGGCCACGGGCTCGACGGCCGCGGCAGGCCTCGCCGATCCGCCGCCCGTCGACGAGGCGCCCGGCGGGGTCGGCGCCGCGGACCTCGCGACGCTCGTCGAGGCGGAGGACGCGGCCGGGTACGGCTACGAGGTGCGCGCCGCGCAGTCGGAGGGCGACGTGCGCACCGCCGCGGTCGCGCGCGCCGCCCAGCACCGCGCCCGCGCGCAAGGCTGGGCCCTCGCCGCGGGCACCGACGGGACGCCGCAGGACCCGCGTCGCGTCGCCTACGCGCTGCCCGACGGCACGGACACGGCCGCGCTCGCGCGCCAGGTCGAGTCGGGGCTCGCGCAGACGTACGCGAGCCTCGTCGCCGCGGCGGCCCCGACGTCCCGGACCGAGGCCGTCGCGCTCCTCGCGGACGCGTGGGCGAGCGCCGTCGCGTGGGGCGAGGCGCCCGTCGCGTTCCCGGGCCTGCCGGAGCAGACGGCAGGCTGAACGCGCCCGGCTCGCACGCACGGGCGCGACGCCGGCTCCCGCGGGCGCCCTGGTGCACCGACGACCCCGCGCAGCGCGCACCGGAGCGCCACACCGCACGGCCGTGAGCGCAGCAGAGCGCCCCGGCCCGGAGGTCCGGACCGGGGCGCCCCGAGGCTGCGCGGACGGTCAGCCGAGGAGCTCGGCGACCCGGCCCGCGACGTGCTCGACGGCGTCCTCGACGGCGACCTGCGCCGCCTCGCCCGCGCGCGGGCGGACCTCGACGACGCCGTCGGCCAGGCCGCGGCCCACGACGAGCAGGAGCGGCACGCCGAGGAGCTCGGCGTCCTTGAACTTCACGCCGGGCGAGACCTTGGGCCGGTCGTCGTAGATCACCTCGACGCCCCGGCCGGCGAGCTCGGTCGCGAGGCGCTCGGCCTCCTCGAACACGCTCGCGTCCTTGCCCGTGGCGACGACGTGCACCTGCGCGGGCGCGACGTGCGCGGGCCACGCGAGCCCGGCGTCGTCGTGGTTCGCCTCCGCGAGCGCCGCGAGGACGCGCGTGACGCCGATCCCGTAGGAGCCCATCGTCACGACGACCTGCTTGCCGTTCTCGTCGAGCACCGTGAGGCCGAGGGCCTGGGCGTACTTGCGGCCGAGCGCGAAGATGTGGCCGATCTCGATGCCGCGCGCGAGCTCGAGCGGGCCCGAGCCGTCGGGCGCGAGGTCGCCCGCGCGCACCTCCGCGGCCTCGACCGTGCCGTCGGCGGCGAAGTCGCGCTCGGCGACGAGGTCGAACACGTGGCGGCCGGGCGCGTTCGCGCCGGTGATCCAGCGCGTGCCGGCGACGACGCGCGGGTCGAGCAAGTAGCGCACCGAGTGCCGCTCGGGGGTCTCCCCCGCCGACGCGTCGGACGCGTCGCCGTCCGCGGGTGCCTCGCGGCGCGCGTTCGGGCCGAGCACCTGCGGGCCGATGTAGCCCTTGACGAGCTCGGGGTGGGCGGCGAAGTCGGCGTCCGTGGCCGGCTCGACCTCGGCGGGCTCGAACGCCGCGCCCACGCGCTTGAGGTCGACCTCGCGGTCGCCCGGCAGCCCGACGACGACGACCTCGCGGCGGCCGTCCGGGTGCGTCAGGGCGAGCACGACGTTCTTCAGCGTGTCGGCCGCCGTCCACGCGCGGTCCTCGCGGGGGTAGCGCGCGTTCGCGAGCTCGACCAGCGAGGCGATGGTGGGGGTGTCGGGCGTGTCCTCGACGTGCGCGGCCGGGGCGTCGGCGTAGTCGACCGCCTCGGGCACCGGCGTGACGACGGCCTCGACGTTCGCGGCGTAGCCCCCGGGCGAGCGCACGAACGTGTCCTCGCCGATCGCCGTCGGGGTGAGGAACTCCTCGGAGCGCGACCCGCCCATGGCGCCGGACGTGGCGGCGACGATGACGTACTCGAGCCCGAGCCGGTCGAAGATGCGCCGGTAGGCCGCGCGCTGCGCCTCGTACGAGCGCTCGAGGCCCTCGTCCGTCGTGTCGAACGAGTACGCGTCTTTCATGACGAACTCGCGCCCGCGGATGAGGCCCGCGCGCGGACGCGCCTCGTCGCGGTACTTCGTCTGGATCTGGTAGATCGTCAGCGGCAGGTCCTTGTACGACGAGTACAGGTCCTTGACGAGGAGCGTGAACATCTCCTCGTGGGTGGGCGCGAGGAGGTAGTCCCCGTCCTTGCGGTCCTTGAGACGGAAGATGTTCGGCCCGTACTCCGTCCAGCGGCCCGTCGCCTCGTACGGCTCCTTGGGCAGCAGCGCCGGGAAGTGCACCTCCTGCGCGCCCGCGGCCGCCATCTCCTCGCGGACCACGTCCTCGACCTTGCGCAGCACGCGCAGGCCGAGCGGGAGCCAGGTGTAGATGCCGGGGGCGGCGCGACGGATGTAGCCCGCCCGCACGAGGAGCCGGTGGCTCGCGACCTCGGCGTCGGCCGGGTCCTCGCGCAGCGTCCGGACGAACAGGGTGGACAGGCGCAGGAGGTCGGCGCCCCGGACGCGGGTGGAGGCCGCGGCGGGCGCGCCGGACGTGACGGAAGACATGCGCCCCACCCTACCGGCGGGGAGGATGTCCCCATGCCCGAGCTGCCCGAGGTCGAGGCCCTCGCCCGGTTCCTCGACGACCGCGCGACCGGTCGCACCGTCGTGGCCGCGGACGTCGCGCAGATCGCCGCGCTCAAGACGTTCGACCCGCCGGTCTCGGCCCTGGTGGGGCGGGTCGTCACGGGCGCCCGACGGCACGGCAAGTGGCTCGACCTCGTGCTCGCCGAGACCGGCGTCGGGACCGGCGTGCCCGGGCCCGACGCCGAGGTCCACCTCGTGTTCCACCTCGCCCGGGGCGGGTGGCTGCGCTGGTCCGAGAAGGCCCCGACGACGCCCGTCCGCCCGCGCCTCGGCGGCAGCGGTGGCGGGAAGGCCGCGGTGCTCGCGCTGCGCGTGCGGTTCGACGACGGCTCCGGGTTCGACCTCACGGAGGCCGGGACGCGCAAGCGGCTCGCGGTGCACGTCGTGCGGCACCCGGAGGAGGTCCGGGCGATCGAGACGCTGGGCGTGGAGCCGCTCGACCCGGCCTTCACGCCCGAGGCGCTCGGGGCGCTCATGGCGGCGCGCAACCAGCAGGTGAAGGGGCTGCTGCGCGACCAGTCGTCGATCGCCGGGATCGGGAACGCCTACTCCGACGACATCCTGCACGCGGCGCGCACGAGCCCGTTCAAGCTCACGCGCTCGTTCACGCCCGACGAGGTCGCGCGCGTGCACGCCGCCGTGGGCGAGGTGCTCGCCGAGGCCGTGGCGGCGGCGTCGGGCAAGCCGGCCGCCGAGCTCAAGGACGCGAAGCGCGCGGGGATGCGCGTGCACGGGCGCACGGGTCTGCCCTGTCCCGTGTGCGGCGACACCGTGCGCGAGGTCAGCTTCGCCGACCGCAGCCTCCAGTACTGCCCGACGTGCCAGACCGGGGGCCAGGTCCTCGCCGACCGGCGGATGTCGCGCCTGCTCAAGTGAGGACCCGCCGGGCGGGGCGCGCCCTGCGGGGCGGCGCCGTCAGAACAGCACGGTCGCGTAGGTCCCGACCTGCTCGAACCCGACCCGGCGGTACGTCGCGAGCGCGGCCGCGTTGTAGTCGTTGACGTACAGCGAGACCACGGGAGGCGCCGCACCGCGCGCCGCGTCCGCGGGCCCGGGCCCGCGCGCGAGACGCACGACGGCGGCCATCCCCGGAGCGGCGATCCCCTGCCCGCGGTACCGCGGGTCGACCCACACGCCCTGCACCTGCGCGACGCGCGGCGTCACCGCGCCGAGCTCCGCCTTGAAGACCACGTGCGGCGAGCGGCCGGGCTCCGCGGCCATGCGGACGAAGGACCGGCCCGCGAGCACGAGCGAGCGGACGCGCTCCTCGTACGCGCGGCCCCCGCCCTCGACCGGCGAGTAGCCGACCTCCTCGGTGAACATGCGCACGCACGCGGGCAGCACCACGGGGACCTCCGCCGGGACGGAGCGGCGCACGTGCGGGTCGGGCTCGACGTCCGGGTCGCGGTCGATCGCGAGCGACGGCTGGTTCGCCCGGATCTCGCGCGGCGCCGGCCAGTGCGGGGCGAGCAGGTCCCACAGCGCCAGGACGGCGTCGCGCTCGCCCACGACCGACGACGACCGCCGCCCCGCGTGCCGCGCGAGCGCGGCGAACGCCGCGACCGCCGTGCGGGCGCGGTCGGCGTCGAGCGACGCCGGGACGACCGGCACGAGGTTCGCCCCGGCCCAGCACACCGCCTCGAGCGGACCGACGGCGGGGAAGCCCCACGCCTGGCCGCCCGCGGCGTGCAGGCCGGCGTGCTGCGCGACGGCGAGCCGCGCCGCCGCGAGCGTCGACGCGACCGGGTCGCCCGCGCACACCGCGAGCGCCTCGGGGACGTCCGCGTCGGAGAGCACGCGGGCCCGCTCGGCCGCGTCGTCGCCCGACCCGGCGCGCGCCCGTGGCCGCAGTGCCGGGACGGACGGGCGCCAGCGGCTCACGAGGGCGTCAGCCGACCGTGACGACCGGCGGGCCGGCCTGCGCGTCGTTCTCCGGCGTCATGGTCTCCGCGATGCGCAGCGCCTCCTCGATGAGGGTCTCGACGATGAGCGACTCGGGGACCGTCTTGACGACCTCGCCCTTGACGAAGATCTGCCCCTTGCCGTTGCCCGACGCGACGCCGAGGTCCGCCTCGCGCGCCTCGCCCGGGCCGTTGACGACGCAGCCCATGACGGCGACGCGCAGGGGCACCTCCATGCCCTCGAGCCCGGCCGTGACCTTCTCCGCGAGCGTGTACACGTCCACCTGGGCGCGGCCGCACGACGGGCAGGAGACGATCTCGAGCTTGCGGGGGCGCAGGTTGAGCGCCTGGAGGATCTGGTTGCCGACCTTGACCTCCTCGACCGGGGGCGCGGACAGCGAGACGCGGATCGTGTCGCCGATGCCCTTGCTCAGCAGCGCGCCGAACGCGGTGGCCGACTTGATCGTGCCCTGGAACGCGGGGCCGGCCTCGGTCACGCCGAGGTGCAGCGGCCAGTCGCCCGCCTCGGCGAGCAGCTCGTACGCGCGCACCATGACGACCGGGTCGTTGTGCTTCACGGAGATCTTGAAGTCGTGGAAGCCGTGCTCCTCGAACAGCGACGCCTCCCACACGGCCGACTCGACCAGCGCCTCGGGCGTCGCCTTGCCGTACTTCGCGAGCAGGCGGGGGTCGAGGGAGCCGGCGTTCACGCCGATGCGCAGGGACACGCCCGCGTCGGACGCCGCCTTCGCGATCTCCTTGACCTGGTCGTCGAACTTGCGGATGTTGCCCGGGTTCACGCGCACCGCGGCGCACCCCGCGTCGATCGCGGCGAACACGTACTTGGGCTGGAAGTGGATGTCGGCGATCACCGGGATCTGCGACTTCTTCGCGATCGCCGGCAGGGCGAGCGCGTCGTCCGCGCTCGGCACCGCGACGCGCACGATGTCGCAGCCCGACGCCGTGAGCTCCGCGATCTGCTGGAGGGTGGCGTTGATGTCCGTCGTCGGCGTCGTCGTCATGGACTGGACGCTGATCGGCGCGTCGCCGCCGACGTCCACCTTGCCGACCTTGATCTTGCGGCTCTTGCGGCGCGGCGCGAGGACCGGCGGCGGCGCGGCAGGCATTCCGAGACTGATGGGTACGCTCACGCCCCTAGTATCCCCCGGCGAGCGTCGAACGGGGCACCGCCGGGTGTCCGGGACGTCACCTTCCCGCGCGGTCCCGCACATCTTCGCGGCACCTCCACGCACGACTACCGGTGGAGCAGAGGCCTCGGACGACGCGCCGGGCTACGTGAGGCGGACGGGGTCGATGATGTCGGCGAGGATCAGCAGGGCACCGACGCCGACGAGGACCACGAACATCACGTACGCGACCGGCATCATGCGCGCCAGGTCGGCCGGTCCCGGGCGCGGGCGACCGCGGACGCGCGCGACGGTGCGCTTGGCTCCCTCGTAGAGCGCGTTGACCACGTGCCCGCCGTCGAGCGGCAGGAGCGGGATGAGGTTGAAGACGAACAGCGCGACGTTCAGCGCGGCGAGCAGCAGGAGCATGGTCACCACGCGGTCGAGCACCGGGCTCTCCGCGCCCGCGACGTCCACCGCGACCCGGCCGACCCCGACGACGCTCATCACGGAGTCCTGCCCGCGGGGCGCGTCGGTGAACGCGGCCTGGGCGGCCTCGTAGACCTTGACCGGCAGGGTGACGATGATGCCCGCCGTGCCGCTCACCTGCTGCCACGTGGCCTCCGCGGCCACGCCGATCCCGGCGGGCGTGCGCTCGACGGTCGGCGCGAACCCGACGAACCCGGCGGGCTTCGTGACGGGCTCGCCGTCGTCGTCGACGACAGGCGTGCCGTCCTCGGCGACGACCTGGCGCTCCACGTCGACCGGCGTGATGGTGAGGTCGACCTGCTCGCCGTCGCGCTCGACGACGACCGGCGTGGCCTGCCCGGCGGCGCCCCGGATCATGCCGGAGAGCTGGTCCCACGAGGTGACGTCCTCGCCGTCGAACGCCACGATCGTGTCGCCCGGCTGGAGCCCCGCGGCGGCGGCCGGCGAGGGGTCGGCGTCGGCGGCGCACTCCTGCTCCTCGTCCGTCACGGCGGACGGGACGCACGCGTTCACCGAGCCGACCGTGGTGGTGACCGCGGGCAGGCCGATGCCGACGCACACGATCGCCATGAGGACGAACGCGATGAGGAGGTTCATGAAGGGGCCGCCGAGCATGACGACGACCTTCTTGGGCGCGGAGAGGTTGTAGAACGCGCGGTGCTCCTCGCCCGGCCGGATCTCCTCCGTGCTGGCGTCCCGCGCGTCGGCCACGACCTGGGAGAAGAACCCGCTGCCGCGGGGGCGGGCGCCCGCGGGCGCGGGCGGGTACATGCCCACGAGGCGCACGTAGCCGCCGAGCGGGATCGCCTTGAGGCCGTACTCGGTCTCGCCCTTGGTGCGCGACCACAGGGTCGGGCCGAAGCCGACCATGTACTGGCTCACGCGGACGCCGAACTTCTTCGCGGGCACCATGTGCCCGACCTCGTGCAGCGCGATCGAGACGACGATCCCGACCACGATCACCAGGATGCCGATCAGCGTGGCCATCGTTCCCTCTGCTCCCTCTCGACGTCCAGGGCGGTCGTCCCGCCCCGACGGTTGCTCGTCACCGGCGGTCCAGCAGCTCGTGGGCTCGCGCGCGCGCCCAGGTCTCCGCCTCCGCCACGTGCTCCAACGTCAGCGCGTCCGCGGGGGTTCCGTCGTGCGCCGCGAGCACGCGCTCGACCGTCGCCACGATGTCACCGAAACCTGCGCGTCCGCTGAGGAACGCCGCGACGGCCTCCTCGTTCGCCGCGTTGTACACCGCCGGGTGCGTGGCGCTCGCCGCCACGGCCGCACGCGCGAGGTTCACCGCGGGGAACGCCGCGTCGTCGAGCGGCTCGAACGTCCACGACGTCGCGGCGGACCAGTCGCACGGCGGCGTCACGGGGTCGAGCCGGTCGGGCCACGACAGCCCGAGCGCGATGGGCAGGCGCATGTCCGGCGGCGACGCCTGCGCGATCGTCGAGCCGTCGACGAACTCGACCATGGAGTGCACGACGGACTGCGGGTGCACGACGACCGTGATGTCGTCGGCCGGGACGTCGAAGAGCAGGTGCGCCTCGATGAGCTCGAGGCCCTTGTTCATGAGGCTCGCGGAGTTCACGGTGACGACCGGACCCATGGCCCAGGTGGGGTGCGCGAGCGCCTGGTCGACGGTCGCGGCCTTGACCGCGTCGGCCTCCCAGCCGCGGAACGGGCCGCCCGAGGCGGTGAGGATCAGCCGGCGCACCTCCGGTCGCGTCCCCGACCGCAGGCACTGGGCGATGGCCGAGTGCTCGGAGTCCACCGGGACGATCTGGTCCGGGCGCTGCTGGGCCGCGCGGACGAGCGCTCCCCCGGCGACGAGCGACTCCTTGTTCGCGAGGGCGAGCGTCGACCCGGCGCGCAGCGCGGCGAGCGTCGGGCCGAGGCCCACCGACCCCGTGACCCCGTTGAGGACGACGTCGCTCCCCCGCGCCGCGAGCTCGGCCGCGGCATCGGGTCCGGCGAGCACCTCGGGGACCTCCTCGCGACCGGCGCAGGCCGCCGACAGCGCCTCGGCCAGGGCCGCCGCACGGGTCGCGTCCGCCACGCCGACCGCGCGCACGCCCAGGTCGGCGGCCTGGCGCGCCAGCAGGTCCACGTCGCCCCCGCCCGCCGAGAGCGCCTCGACCCGGAACCGGTCGGGGTGGGACCGGACGACGTCGATCGCCTGCGTGCCGATCGACCCGGTCGAGCCGAGGATCGTCACGGTGCGCGGGGTGGGTGCAGGTCCGTCGGGCATGGTTCCCATCCTTCCAGGCCGCGGGCGGTGCGTGGCACCGCACCGGGTCGTCGTCCGGTCAGCGCGGTGCCGTCCACTCGAGCGTGTACCGGAAGAACAGCCGACGGCGCACGCGCGCGCCCGGCAGCAGCGCCCGGGCCGTGCGGGCGACCTCGTCCACGGTGTGCCGCGGGTCTCGGACGGGCATGTCCGGGGCGTCGGGGCCAGAGTCCTCGGGCCGGGCGCGGCGGGGGTGCTTCACGAGGCCCACGAGCGGGTTGAGCAGCGCGGACGCGACGTCGACGGCGAGGTCCCGGGGCGTGGCGACCCGGGCGAGCCCCACGACCAGCAGACGGCCGCCCGGTGCGAGGAGGTCCCGCGCGTGCCGGAGCGCCTCGTCGAGCTCGAGGTGGTGCAGCACCGCGACCATCGTCACCGCGTCGTACCCGCGGTGCCACAGGGAACCGGCCCCCGGCCCGGGCGTCCCGCCCGGCGAGCGGACGTCGTCGGGCGAGCGGACGTCGTCGGGCGAGCGGACGTCGTCGGGCGAGCGGACGTCGTCGAACCGGAGCCGGCGCACCGTCACGGCGGGGTCCGCAGCGTGCCGTGCCCGGGCCTGGGCGACCATGCCCGCGTCGGCGTCGATCCCGTGCACCTCGGCGACCCGGGCCCGCAGCCGGCCCAGGAGCACGCCGGCGCCGCAGCCGACGTCCAGCACGACGCGGGCGTCGTGCGGCACTCGCCGCACGACCCAGCCGTGGAAGTGCTCGTTGTGGTTCCAGGGGTGGCGGGCGTTGAACGCCGCGAGCGACGCGACCGCGCGGCGCAGCGGACGGATCGACGTCGCCCGGGGATCGAGGCTCACGCGGTGGGGCGTCGTCACTCGACGCCGAGCAGCACCTCGATGGCGCGCGCGAAGAACGCGTCGACCGGACCCTCCGCGTAGCCCTCGCGCCCGCGCGCCCGGCCGAACGTCGCGGACCGGATCTCGGCCGCCGTGATCGGGACCTGGCGGTCGAAGTAGGCGACGAGCCGGTCGCACAGGTCGTCGACGTCGTCGATGTCGTAGGCCGGCTTGCCGCGCTCCGCGAGCGCGAACTTCTCGCCGTCGGGGCGACCGAGGCGCCCGTAGAGCGTCCGCGCGCGCTCGGCGAGCGCGTTCATCCACGCCTGCTGCCCGTGCGCCGCGACGTACTCGGCCCGCTGGCGCGCGATGAACGCGCCCTCGAGCCGGTCGAGGGCAGCGTCGACCTCGTGCGTGTCGTAGCCGCCACGGACCAGGTCGAAGACCGACGCCTGGATCTCGGTGCTCGTGAGCCGCTCCGACACCCGGCCCTCGTAGACGTCACGAGCGTGCTCGAAGAAGTCGTCGACCTCCTCGGGGTCGTACCCGTTCCGGGTCTTCGACACCGTGGTGAACAGCGAACTCACTCGTCCTCCTCTGCAGCGAGCTGCCCGCAGGCGCCGTCGATGTCGCTGCCGCGGGTGTCACGGATCGTCGTCGGGATCCCGTGACCGCGCAATCGTGCCACGAACTCCGCCTCGACGGCAGGGTCGCTGGCCGTCCAGATCGATCCGGGCGTCGGGTTGAGCGGGATCGGGTTGACGTGGACCCAGCCGCGGCCGCGCGCGTTGAGCTTCTCGCCCAGGAGGTCGGCGCGCCACGCGTGATCGTTCATGTCCTTGATGAGCGCGTACTCGATGCTCACGCGGCGGCCCGTGACCTCGAAGTAGTGCCGGGCCGCGTCGAGCGTCTCGTCGACGCTCCACCGGGTGTTGATCGGCACGAGCTCGCTGCGCAGGTCGTCGTCCGGGGCGTGCAGCGACAGCGCGAGGGTCACCGGGATCCCCTCGTCGGCGAGCTTGCGCATCGCGGGCACGAGCCCGACCGTCGACACCGTGATGTTGCGGGCGGACATCCCGAGCCCGTCGGGCGCGGGGGCGACCAGACGGCGCACCGTGCCCATGACGGCCTTGTAGTTCGCGAGCGGCTCGCCCATGCCCATGAACACGAGGTTGTTGAGACGCGTCGGGCCGCCGGGGATCTCGCCGTCCGCGAGCGACCGGGCCGCGGAGCGCACCTGCTCGACGATCTCCGCGACCGAGAGGTTGCGCGTCAGGCCGAGCTGCCCCGTCGCGCAGAACGGGCACGCCATGCCGCAGCCCGCCTGGCTCGACACGCACAGGGTCGAGCGCTGCGGGTAGCGCATGAGGACCGACTCGACCTTCGCGCCGTCGAAGAGGTGCCACAGCGTCTTCACGGTCGTGCCGCCGTCGGCCTCCATGCGCCGCGCCGCCGTGAGCAGCGGCGGGAAGAGCGCCTCGGCGAGCACGTCGCGCGTCGCCTTCGGCAGGTCCGTCATCGCCTCGGGGTCACGCGTGAGGTGCGCGTAGTAGTGCGTCGCGAGCTGCTTGGCGCGGAACGGCTTCTCGCCGAGCTCGACGACGACGTCCCGCACCTCCTCGGGCGCGAGGTCGGCGAAGTGGCGCGGCGGCTTGCCGCGGCGCGGGGCCGACATGACGAGCGGCAGCGGCTTCGACTCCGCGGACGGGCGGACGGAACGGACGGTCATGAGGAGGTCCAAGCGTGGGGGGCGGTGCGGACGGGTGCGCCGCGCCGTGAGCCGGGCCGTCAGACGGCCAGGGCGAGCAGCACGTACACGAACGGGGCGGTGAGGAGCATGGAGTCGAGCCGGTCGAGGATGCCTCCGTGGCCGGGCAGGAGCGACCCCATGTCCTTCAATTCTAGGTCCCGCTTGATCATGGACTCGGCGAGGTCGCCGATCGTCGCCGTGAGCGGGGCCAGGACGCCCAGCGCGACGCCGAGCAGCGGGCTCGCGCCGAGGCCCACCACCGCGCCGACGACCCCGACGGCGGTCGCCAGGACGAACGACCCGGCGAGCCCCTCCCACGACTTCTTGGGGCTGACGGACGGGGCGAGCGGGTGCCGCCCGAACAGGACGCCCGCGACGTACCCGCCGACGTCGTTCGCCACCGCGAGCAGGATGAAGAGCAGGACCCGCACCCGACCGTCCGGCGCGGCGAGCATGAGCATGACGAAGCCCGCCATGAACGGCAGGTACGCCGCCGCGAAGGTCGCTGCGGCGGCGTCGCGCACGGCGGCCGTGCCCGACCCGTCGATCACGCGCCACACCACCGCCCCCGCCACGGTGAGCATGAAGGAGACCAGCAACGCCTCGGGCCCCGAGTAGTACGAGGAGACGAGGATGCCGACCGTGCCCACGAGGAGCGGGAGCAGCGGGAGGTGCAGGTCGCGGCGCCGGAACGCCTGGGCGAGCTCCCACAGCGCCGCGCCCACTGCAACGGTTGCGAGCAGCACGAAGAGCTCGGGCCGGAAGGCGAGGCTGACCGCGACGAGCGCGAGCAGGCCGAGGCCCACCGCGATCGCCACGGGGAGGTTGCGGCCCGCCCTGGGTGCGCGCGCCGCGGTCGTGCCTTCGCCTGCGGCCGTCGAGGAGGTGTCGGTCATCGGTGCGTGGAGGAGCTCGCCGGACGAGGTGCTCAGACCTCGAGCAGCTCGCTCTCCTTGCCCGCGAGCAGCGCGTCGACCTGGTCGACGTGCGCCTTCGTGAGGACCTCGAGCTCCTTCTCGGCGCGCGCGACCTCGTCCTCGCCGGCCTCGCCGTCGCGCGCGATGCGGTCCAGCTCCTCCTTCGCCCGACGGCGGACGTTGCGGATCGCGACGCGCGAGTCCTCCGCCTTCGACTTCGCGAGCTTCACGAAGTCACGACGGCGCTCTTCCGTGAGGGCGGGCAGCACGACCCGGACGACGTTGCCGTCGTTCGAGGGGTTCACCCCGAGGTCGGAGTCGCGCAGCGCCTTCTCCACCGCGGTCATCGAGCTCTTGTCGAACGGGGAGACGAGGATCGTGCGCGCCTCGGTCACCGTGAAGGACGCGAGCTGCTGCAGCGGGGTCGGGGCGCCGTAGTAGTCGACCGTGATCTTGTTGAACATCGCGGCGTTCGCACGGCCCGTGCGGATCGCGGCGAAGTCCTCCTTGGCCACCTCGACGGCCTTGTCCATCTTCTCCTCGGCCTCGAGGAGGGTCTCGTCGATCACCAGTGCTCCTTCGTCGTTCGTCGTGGGTCGGTCCGTGCGGTCGTGGCCGGGATCACCGGCCTGGTCGCACCGGTGTCAGTCGGTCGTGACCAGTGTGCCAATATTCTCGCCGACCAGGGCGCGCGTGACGTTCCCCGGCTCGCTCATGCCGAACACGCGCATGCGCACGTCGTTGTCCCGGCACAGGCTCAGCGCCGTCGCGTCCATGACCCCGAGGTCGTTGACGAGCGCGTCGGTGTACGTGAGGTGGTCGAGCTTGGTGGCCGACGGGTCCGTGCGCGGGTCCGCCGTGTAGACGCCGTCCACGCCGTTCTTGCCCATGAGGACCTCCTGGCAGTGCGTCTCGAGGGCGCGCTGCACGGAGACCGTGTCGGTCGAGAAGTACGGCATCCCGGCGCCGGCGCCGAAGATGACGACGCGGCCCTTCTCGAGGTGCCGGATCGCGCGCAGCGGGATGTACGGCTCGGCGACCTGGCCCATCGCGATGGCGGTCTGCACGCGCGTCTTCACCCCCGCCTGCTCGAGGAAGTCCTGGAGCGCGAGGCAGTTCATGACCGTGCCCAGCATGCCCATGTAGTCGGCACGTGCGCGGTCGAGCCCGCGCTGGGAGAGCTCCGCCCCGCGGAAGAAGTTGCCGCCACCGACCACGATGGCGACCTGGACGCCCTGCTCGACCGCGGCCGCGATCTCCTGGGCGACGCGCTGGACGACGTCGGGCGCGAGGCCGATCTGCCCGCCGCCGAACGTCTCGCCCGACAGCTTGAGGAGCACCCGCCGGTGCTCGGTCCCCGTCCGGGGCTCGGTCTGCTCGCCTGCCGTCACTGTCGACACCTGTCCTTCGTCCTGGCCCGGTGGGGCGGGGTGGTCCTGCTCCGCCGTCGTCCACCTGATGGTGCGGCACGTCGGCGGTCGTCGCGCGCCCGGGCCGGGCCCGGGTGCGCGGTCGGCCCGGACCCGCCGTCCACGAGACGACGGGTCCGGGCCGACGGGGGCGTCAGGCGCCGACGCGGTAGCGCACGAACTCCGTGATGGTGCCGCCGGCCTCGGAGACGACCTGGCCGACCGTCTTCTTCGGGTCCTTCGCGAGCGGCTGGTCGACGAGGACGACGTCCTTGAAGAAGCCGTTGAGGCGACCCTCGACGATCTTCGGCAGCGCGGCCTCGGGCTTGCCCTCGTTGCGCGAGGTCTCCTCGGCGATGCGGCGCTCGTTCTCGACCGTCTCGGCCGGGACCTCGTCGCGCGAGAGGTACGTCGGGGACATCGCGGCGACGTGCTGCGCGACGTCCTTCGCGACGGCCTCGCCCGCGGCGTCCGTGGCGACGACGACGCCGATCGACGGCGGCAGGTCGCGCGCGGTGCGGTGGAGGTACGCGGTGACGCGCTCGCCCGCGACGCGGGTCACGCGGCGCAGGACGATCTTCTCGCCGAGCGTCGCGGCCTGGTTGTCGATGACCTGCTGGACGGTCTCGCCGTCCGCGTCCGCGGCGAGCGCCGCGTCCGCGTCGCGCGCGCCGGCCTCGGCCGCGGCCTTGAGCACGCGGTCCGCGAGGGAGATGAACGTGTCGTTCTTCGCGACGAAGTCCGTCTCGGAGTTGAGCTCGATGAGCGTCGCGACCTGGCCACCCTCGGTGTCGCGGATGTCGACGGCGACGAGGCCCTCGGAGGTCGAGCGGCCCTCGCGCTTGGCGACGCCCTTCAGACCCTTCACACGGATGATCTCGAGCGCCTTGTCCGCGTCGCCGCCCGCCTCGTCGAGAGCCTTCTTGACGTCGAGCATGCCGGCGCCGGTGCGCTCGCGCAGGGCCTTGATGTCAGCGGCGGTGTAGTTCGCCATGGTGGTTCCTCACTCGTGGTTCGTCACGGGTACTTCGTCACAAGCGACGTGCTGGCGGCACCGCGTGGGTGCCCGGTACGCCGGTGGTACGGCACGGGGTGCGCGACGGTCGCCCGTCGCGCACCCCGGGACGTCACTTGGTCTCGTCGGCCTCGGCGTCGGCGACCACGGCCTCGGCGTCCGCGACGACGGCAGCCTCGGCGGCGGCCTCCTCGACGACCTCGGCGGTGGCGTCACCCGGCTCCTCGGCGGCGACCTCGGCGGCAGCCTCGGCCACGCCCTCGGCCGCGGCGGCCTCGACGTTCGCCTCGGCGGCCTTCTCGTCCGCCTCGAGCTGCTGCTCGGCGCCGGCGAGGAGCTCGCGCTCCCACTCGGCCAGCGGCTCGGCGGAGGCGCCCGCCTCGGCCTCGGCGCCCGAACGGCCCGAGTGACGCTGGAGCAGACCCTCGGCGACGGCGTCCGCGATGACCCGCGTGAGCAGCGTCACGGAGCGGATCGCGTCGTCGTTGCCCGGGATCTTGTAGTCCACGACGTCCGGGTCGCAGTTCGTGTCGAGGATCGCGACGATCGGGATGTGGAGCTTGCGCGCCTCGTCGACCGCGAGGTGCTCCTTGTTCGTGTCGACGATCCACACGGCGGAGGGGACCTTCGCCATGTCGCGGATGCCGCCGAGCGTGCGGGCGAGCTTGTCCTTCTCGCGACGCAGGACGAGGAGCTCCTTCTTCGTGAGCGCCGAGCCGGCGACGTCGTCGAAGTCGATCTCCTCGAGCTCCTTGAGGCGCTGGAGACGCTTGTGCACCGTGGTGAAGTTGGTGAGCATGCCGCCGAGCCAGCGGTGGTTCACGTAGGGCATCCCGACGCGCGCGGCCTGCTCGGCCACGGGCTCCTGGGCCTGCTTCTTGGTGCCGACGAAGAGGATGGAGCCGCCGTGCGCGACGGTCTCCTTGACGAACTCGTACGCGCGGTCGATGTACGACAGCGACTGCTGGAGGTCGACGATGTAGATGCCGTTGCGCTCGGTGAAGATGAAACGCTTCATCTTCGGGTTCCAACGGCGGGTCTGGTGCCCGAAGTGGACACCGCTCTCGAGGAGCTGGCGCATGGTCACGACGGCCATGACACGTCCTTTCGCCGTGCGGCCCGGGATCCACCCGGTGCGCGCACGCTTCTGGCGGCCCCTCCCGTGGGACGGACCGCGGTGCGGTTGTCGGTGACGACCCTGGTGGTCGCACCCCTGGCGCCACCCGTGCCGACGCCTGCGACGCACCGTGGACGGTGCGAGCAGGACCGACGCCGGACGCGGCCCCACCCCGACCCGGACGGACCGGGAGACGAGGGCGAGGACGTGACGCGCGAAGTCGACCGGCTCCGTCCTCGGCCGAGGTGGTCCCTCGGGCCGGGCACGGCGAACGCGCCGGTCGCAGCGGCAAGTCTACCCGACGGCAGGGCCGACCACAGCCGCCGTCGCGCGCCGTCGTGCGGGCAGCTCGTCCACAGCCGAGCCCGCCGCGTCCGCGCCCGTCGACGTGACTCCGGCACCCTGACCCCGTGACCCTCGACCGCGCTCGTCTCCCGTCCGCTCACCCGCCCGCCCGCCGTGCGGTCCGTCTCGCCGACGGGCCGTCCGGCCGCACGACCGACCACCTGCCCGAGCATCCGGCCGTCGGGCCGTCCGGCGGCACGACCACGCGTCGTGCCCGGGTCCGCGGCGCCGCCCTCGTGCTCGGCGCGCTCGTGGTCCTCGCCGCACCCGTGGCAGGAGCGGCGTCGGCTCCCGGGCCCGGGCAGGGAGCCGCATCGAGCGGGTGGGTTCCCCCGCTCGACCGGGACGTCGCCGACCTGGGCGTGCTCGCGCCGTTCGACCCGCCCGAGCACGACTGGCTCCCGGGGCACCGCGGCGTCGACCTCGCGGCCGCCCCTGCGGAGACCGTCCGCTCCCCCGCCCCCGGCGTGGTGTCGTTCACCGGGCCCGTCGCGGGGCGCGACGTGGTCGTCGTCCTGCACGACGACGGGCTGCGCACCTCGCTCGAGCCCGTGACGGCGTCGGTCGGGCGCGGCGAGCGTGTGACGTCCGGGTCCGTGCTCGGCACGGTGCAGGCCGCGGAGAGCGCTGCGGGGAGCCACTGCGCCGCCACGTGCGTGCACTGGGGCGTGCGGCGCGGCGAGCGCTACCTCGACCCGCTGGCTCTCCTCGGCGACCGGCCACCGATCGTGCTGCTGCCCCTCCGGGAGGACTGACCGGGCGGGCCGCGGCGGTCTCACGGCGGATCACGCCGGATCGCGCGTCCCGTCAGGCGCGCGGGAACGCCTGCTCGAACGAGGTGCGCAGCCGCTCCGCGGTCACGTGCGTGTAGCGCTGCGTCGTCGCGAGCGAGGAGTGCCCGAGGATCTCCTGCACGCTGCGCAGGTCCGAGCCCCCGGCGAGGAGGTGCGTCGCGGCGCTGTGCCGCAGGTCGTGGGGGGCGACGTCGTCGACGCCCGCCGCCGCGGCGAGGCGGTGCACCGCCTCGCGGACCTGCCGCTGCCCCCAGCGTCCGCCGCGGTCGCCCAGCAGGAGCGCGGGGCCCGAGCGCGCGGTGACGAGGGCGGGCCGGCCCACGTCGAGCCAGCGGCTCACCGCGCGCGCCGCCGGCACGCCGAACGGCACGACGCGCTCCTTGTCGCCCTTCCCGAGCACCCGGACCACGCGCTGCGCGAGGTCCACGTCGTCGACGTCGACCCCCGCGAGCTCCCCGGCGCGGATCCCGGCCCCGTAGAGGAGCTCGACGGCGGCCCACTCGCGCAACCGGGCCGGCTCGCCGTCGACGGCGGCCTCGCGCGCGTCGTCGAGCAGGCGCGCCGCCGCGTCGACCGCGAGGACGGTCGGCAGGGTGCGGGGCACGCGCGGGCTCGCGAGCCGCGCCGCCGGGTCGGAGTCGACGCGCCCCGTGCGCCGCGCCCAGTCGAAGAACGCGCGCGCCGCCGCGCCGCGTCGGGCGAGGGTCGCCCGGGCCAGCCCGCGCTCCGACTGCGTCGTGAGCCACGCACGCAGCGCGGCGAGGTCGACGTCGCGCGGGGCCGCCGCGCCGTGGCGGACGGCGTGCCGCAGCAACGACTCGACGTCGCCGGTGTAGGCGCGGACCGTGTGCGCCGACGTCCCCTGTGCCACCTCGAGGTGCACCGCGAAGTCCGCGAGCGCCGCACGCATCGCCTCGGGCAGCGCGACGGCGGGTTCCGCGACGCGCTCGTGCGCGGGGTGCTCCTCGGAGGTGTCTGCTCGTGTCACGCCCCCAGTCTCGCGCGCGGCGAGCCCTGGCCCGGGGAGGCGCTCCGCTCTGCTCGCCGCTCAGGGCCCACGCACGCTCAGCGCACCTCGCACGGCCCATGACTCATGGCTCACGCACGCGCCGCCAGCCGCCGGGCGCCCGCTCGGCGAGCCCCCGGGCCTCGAGCCTTCCGAGCGCACCGACCACGTCCGCCACGGCAAGACCCGCGGCGCGGGCCATCGCCTCGGTCGAGGCTCCCGCACGCAGCGGGAGCGCGTCCCACGTGCGCGTCTCGACGGGGTCCAGGTCGTCGTACGGGGCGTCGTGGGGTGCGCGCCACGAGGTCGCGGCGGGAGCGGCGGGTGCCGCGTCCCGCGCGAGGTCGCCCGCGAGCTCGACGACCTCGTCCGCGTCGGTGACGCACACCGCCACGCCGTCGCGCAGCAGCCGGTGGCACCCGGTCGACGCCATCGACGTCACGGGGCCCGGCACGGCACCGACCGGCCGCGAGAGCTCCGCGGCGCGCGACGCCGTGCTCAGCGAGCCCGAGCGCCAGGCCGCCTCGACGACGACCGTCGCCCGCGCGAACGCCGCGATGAGCCGGTTGCGCAGCAGGAACCGCACCCGGCTCGGGACGGACCCGGGCGGGACCTCCGAGACGACCGCGCCGCCCGACTCGACGACCGAGCGGAGCAGCTCGACGTTCCCGGCCGGGTAGAACCGGTCCACGCCCCCCGCGAGTAACGCGACCGTCGGTCCGCCCGAGAGGATCGCCGCCCGGTGCGCCGCCGCGTCGATCCCGTACGCGCCCCCGGACACGACGGTGAACCCTCGCGCCGCGAGGCCTGCTGCGATCTCGCCCGTCACGTGGCGGCCGTAGTCGGTGCAGGCGCGGGCGCCGACCACCGCGACCGAGCGCGCCGCGAGGTCCTGCACCGCTGCGCTCCCCCGCACCCACAGCGCGAGCGGGCGGACGGGCCCGAGGTCGTCGAGGCCGGACGGCCACCGGTCGTCGCCCGGCACGACGAGCGTGCCGCCGAGGCGCTCGAGCACACGCAGCTCGCGGCGCGGGTCCAGCCCGTCGAGGCGGGGAGCCCAGCGCCCGACGGCCCGCAGGAGCCGCGCCACAGACCGGGCGCGCGGGTCGTGGTCCGCCACGCGTGCGTCGGTCGACCGTCCCACCGCGTGGTGCTCAGCCGCGCGCCGGTCGGTCGACCGTACCGCCGGGTCGGGCTCGTCCTCGCCTGTGCCCGAAGAGCCACCGACCGCGGGGACGCTCGTCGGACCTTCCCGTGCCGGAGAGGCGCCGCCCGGCGCGCCGTCGTCGGCGAGCCGGACCAGTGCGCGGCGCGCGCCGGCCGGGTCACGGGCCGCCTCGTGGAGCCACTCGAGCGCCGGACCGGCGCCGAGCTGGTCGACGAGCGCGACCGCGACCTGGTCCCCCGGTTCGGCGACGCGCGACCACGCCGCGCGCGCGAGGCGTTCGTCGTGGACGTCGAACACAGGGCGCCCGTCCCCGGACCCTCGCTCAGGCACGGTAGCCCCGCGTGCGCAGCGCGAGCCCGGTCCCGACGTCCGCCCTCGTGGGCGCGGCGCGGCCGGCGAGGTCCGCGACGGTCCAGGCGAGGCGCAGGACGCGGTCCGCGCCGCGCAGGCTGAGCGTGCCGCGGTCGAGCGCGCGGTCCACGTCGGCCAGGAGGCCCGCGTCGGGGCCGAGCTGCTCGCGCAGCCACGTGCCGGGCACCTCGCCGTTCGTGCGCCACGGCGTGCCGGCGAGCCGGGACGCGGCCGCCTCCCGGGCCGCGGCGACCCTGGCCGCGACGACCGCGCTCGGCTCGGGGGCGGCGGCTCGCGCGCGCTCGACCCGCGTCACCGGCCGGACCTCGACCTGCACGTCCACGCGGTCGAGGAGCGGGCCGGAGAGCCGACCGAAGTACCGTCGCTGTGCCACCGACGAGCACGTGCACTCGAGCCCCTTGCCGACGCCCTGGCCGCACGGGCACGGGTTGGCGGCGAGCACGAGCTGGAAGCGGGCGGGGTAGCGCGCCGTCCCGCCCGCCCGGTGGATGACGAGCTCGCCGTGCTCGAGCGGCTGGCGCAGCGTCTGGAGCACGCGCGCACCGAACTCGGGCGCCTCGTCGAGGAAGAGCACCCCCCGGTGCGCCCGCGACGCGGCCCCGGGTCGGGGCAGGCCGCTGCCCCCGCCGACGATGGCGGCGGGCGTCGCGGTGTGGTGCGGGTCCTCGTAGGGCGGGCGGTGGACAAGCCCCGCGCCCGGGTCGAACACCCCGGCCACCGAGTGGACGGCGGTGACCTCGACCGCCTCGCTCTCCGTGAGGTCCGGCAGGATCCCGGGAAGCCGTGACGCGAGCATCGTCTTGCCCGCGCCCGGCGCCCCGACGAGGAGCAGGTGGTGGCCGCCCGCGGCCGCCACCTCGAGCGCGTGCCGCGCCTCGTCCTGGCCGACGACCTCCGAGAGATCCCCCGGACGGGCCACCGGCACGACGGGGCGCGGGACCACGACCGGCGCGGCCGACTCGTCCGCGCCCTCGAGCGACGCGCCGTGGAGCCGCGCGACGTCCGCGAGGCTCGCCGCCCCGACCACCCGCGCCCCGGGCACGAGGCGCGCCTCCGCCACGTCGGCCGCCGGCACCACGACGTCCGGGAACCCGGCCGCGACCGCGGCCGCCACGGCGGGCAGGACGCCGCGCACGGGCTGGAGCCGGCCGTCGAGGCCCAGCTCGCCGAGGTGCACGACGCCGTCCGCCGCACCCGCGGGCAGCACCTGGGCACCGGCGAGCAGTGCGACGGCGATCGCGACGTCGAAGCCCGTCCCGGACTTGGGCAACGCCGCCGGCGACAGGTTGATCGTGACCTTGCGCTGGGGCCACGCGATGCCCGACGACGTCACGGCCGCGCGCACGCGGTCGCGCGACTCGCTCAGCGCGGTGTCCGGCAGCCCGACGAGGACGAAGCCGGGGACGGACGCCGCGAGGTGGGCCTGCACCTCGACGACGTGGCCGGAGAGCCCGACGAGCGCGACCGCGCGCGTGGTCCCGAGCCCCATCAGGCGCTCACCCCGACGAGGTGCTCGACCCGTGCCGCGCCGGCGCGCGCCACGAGGACCGCGACGACGTCGATCCGGACCGACCGGGCGCGGACGTCGTGCGTCGCGAGCCACTCCCCCGTGAGCCGGCGCAGACGGCCGAGCTTCGCGGGCGTGACGGCCTGCGCCGGGTGCCCGAACCCCGTGCCGCGCCGGGTCTTGACCTCGACGGCCACGAGCACGTCGCCGTCGAGCGCGACGACGTCGAGCTCGCCGCGCGTCCCGCGCCAGTTGCGGTCGAGGAGCGTCCAGCCCGCCTCGACCAGGTGGGCCGCGGCCACCTTCTCCCCGTACCGCCCGACGGCGTCGTTCGCTCCCATGGGCTCACCTCCGCGGCCCACCATGGGGCACGGCGCGGGAGCGGCGCCAGGGGCGCCGGGCGGCCTGTGGGACCGCCGTCAGCCAGTGGTCCTGTGCACGGCCACAAACGGCGTCAGAGCTGGAGCTCGGCCTTCGCGAGCTCCTCGACGTTGACGTCCTTGAACGTCACGACGCGCACGGACTTCACGAACCGCGCGGAGCGGTACACGTCCCAGACCCACGCGTCGGCGAGCCGCAGCTCGAAGTAGACCTCACCGGCGGCGGAACGCACCTGCAGGTCGACCTGGTTCGCCAGGTAGAAGCGGCGTTCGGTCTCCACCACGTACGAGAACAGGCCCACCACGTCGCGGTACTCGCGGTACAGCGCGAGCTCCATCTCGGTCTCGTAGTTCTCCAGGTCTTCGGCGCTCACGGCTCCATCATGGACCATCGGCGGCCACCGGACCGGACGGAGGACACCGGTCAGCTCGTCGGCAGACCGGCCTCGGGGTCGAGCTCGAGCACGTCGACCGGGTCGCCGTACGCCGGGACGCCGATGCCCTCGTCACCGCGCTCGGGCAGGCGCCAGGACCGCCGGTGCTGCGGCGTCGGGCCGTGCTCGCGCAGGGCCTCGACGTGCGCCGCCGCCCCGTAGCCCTTGTTCTGGTCCCACCCGAAGGCGGGGTACTGGCGCGCCAGGCTCGTCATGAGGCCGTCGCGCTCGGTCTTCGCGAGCACGCTCGCGGCGGCGACCGACGCGCACTGCAGGTCCGCCTTGACGAGCGTGCGCACGCGCGGGTCGACGAGCCGGACGTCGTCGTGCGGGTCGAGGTCGAACGCCTCGAAGAGGTCCACCGCCGAGGGGCGGCTCAGCCAGTCGTGCTTGCCGTCGAGCAGGACCGCGTCGACGTCGCCGACCGTCCGGCGCACCTGGGCGAGCGCACGGCGGCCCGCGAGCCGCAGCGCGCCCACGATCCCGTGCGCGTCGATCTCGGCCGGACCCGCGTGGCCCACCGCCCACGCGACGCACCACGACCGCGCGAGGGGCACGAGCGCCTCGCGCGCCGCCGCGGTGAGGAGCTTCGAGTCCGTGAGCCCGGGCGGGCACGGCTTCGTCGCGAGGTCGACGACCACGACCCCGACCGACACCGGCCCGGCGAGCGCGCCGCGACCGACCTCGTCCATCCCGGCGACGAGCCGCGCGCCGTCGCGCAGCATGGCGCGCTCCTGGCGCAGGTCCGGCCGACGACGCGCGGGTGCCCGGCGCGCCGGTGCCCGCGCGGGCTCCGGACGCGCGACGGCGTCGAGCGTCACGGCTCCACCTCGGGGACGTCGGCGAACACGTCGCCGGGGTTACGCAGCAGACCGACGTGCGACAGCGGCCACACCTTGACGAACGCCGTCCCCACGACGTTGCTCATCGGCACGAACCCGCCTCCGGGCTTGCCCGTGTTGTAGCGCGAGTCCAGGGAGTTCTGCCGGTTGTCGCCCATGACGAACAGCATGTCGGCGGGGACCGTGCGGTCGAACGCGTCCTGGCTGGGGATCGACCCCGGCTTGATGTACGTCTCGTCGATCGGCACGTCGTTGACGCTCACGCGGCCCTCGGCGTCGCAGCACACGACGTGGTCGCCCGGCACGCCGATGACGCGCTTGATGAGGTGCTCCCCCGTGTCCTGCGGCAGGAGGCCGACGAACGTCAGCGCCGCACGGACCGCCTCGGACACCGCGCTCTGGTCCTGGGGCTCCTGCGGCGGCAGCCAGCCGCCCGGGTCCTTGAACACGACGACGTCGCCCCGGTGCACGTCGAACGCGCCGGGCACGAGGCGGGACACCATCACGCGGTCGCCCTCGACGAGCGTGTCCTCCATCGAGGCGCTCGGGATGAAGAACGCCTGGACGAGGAACGTCTTGATGAGCAGGGACAGCACCAGCGCGCTGACCACGATGATCGCGGTCTCGCGCAGCAGCGACGACCTGCGCGGACGCTCGCGCGGGGCGACCTCGTCCCCTTCGGCCGCGAGGTGCTGGCCGTGCGGGGGGCGCCCGTCGTCCTCGGGGCCGAGCGCCGCGCGCTCGGTGCCGGCGTCGGGGTGCGGGCCGCGGGGCGGGGCGCTGTCGGTCACGCGTTCACAATGCCACCTCGGGGGGCGATCCGGGAAACGGAACCGGCCCGCGGACAGCGCCCCCCGGGTACGCCGACGGCGGCCGTCCCGGGAGGGACGGCCGCCGTCGGAACGAGCGGAGCGGCGGTGTCGCCGACAGCCGATCAGCGGTTGGGCGCGGTCTCGCGCTTCTCCTTGATCTTCGCCTTCTTGCCGCGCAGCGCGCGCAGGTAGTACAGCTTGGCGCGACGCACGTCACCGCGCGTCACGACCTCGACGGACTCGATGGACGGCGAGTGCACGGGGAACGTGCGCTCGACACCCACGCCGAAGCTGATCTTGCGGACCGTGAACGTCTCGCGGACGCCGCTGCCCTGACGGGCGATGACGACACCCTGGAACGCCTGGACGCGGGAGCGGGTGCCCTCGACGACCTTGACGTTGACCTTGAGCGTGTCACCGGGGCGGAACTCCGGGACGTCGCTGCGCAGCGATGCTGCGTCGACGCTGTCCAGCGTGTGCATGGTGCTTCTCCTCGCCCGCCACAGGTCGGACGCGTGCTCGTGGCCCGGGCAGACCGGGCCGTCGTCGTATCGGTGGGGTGTGCCGTGCTGCGCGTGGACGGTCGTCGACCTCGCGGCCGTCGGGTCCGTCGTGCCAGTCCGCCCGAGGATCGGGCGCGGGCTCCCCTGTGGCAGAGGTCCGGGGCGGCACACACCGATCGACCATTCTGCCACACCCGTCGGCCCGGGCGGCAGTCCTCGCGGGCCGCGGGCGCGCGCCGGGAGGGTCCCCGCTCAGCCGTCGGCCGGGGCGGTGCGCTCCAGGTGGCCGTCGACGACGCCCCAGCCGGCCCCCGCGAGGACCTCCAGGTCGTGCCGGTCGAGCGCTGCGACGTCGAGCGCGCGCACCATGTCCGGGCGGCGGCGGGCCGTGCGACGCAGGGCCTGGTCCCTGCGCCAGCGCCGGATCCGGGCGTGGTGCCCGGACAGCAGGACGTCGGGCACCTCGAGGCCGTCCCACTCGGGCGGCTTCGTGTAGACCGGGTACTCCAGGAGCCCCGCGGCCCCGTGCGACTCCTCGACGAGCGACTCCGGGTTGCCCACGACGCCCGGCAGCAGCCGCCCGACGGCCTCGATCATCACCAGTGCCGCGACCTCGCCGCCGTTGAGCACGTAGTCGCCGATCGAGAACTCGCTGACGCGCATCCCGGCGGCACGGTAGTGCTCGGCCACGCGCGCGTCGATGCCTTCGTAGCGTCCGCAGGCGACGACGAGGTGCTCCTCCGTCGCGAGCTCCTCGGCGGTGCGCTGAGTGAAGGTCGCGCCCGACGGCGTCGGCACGACCAGGTGCACCGCGCTCGCCTCTCCCGCGACCGCGTCGGTCGACAGACCGGACACGTCGTCGATCGCCCGGCCCCACACGTCAGGGCGCATGACCATGCCCGCGCCGCCGCCGAACGGCGTGTCGTCGACCGTGCGGTGCCGGTCCGTCGTCCAGTCGCGCAGGTCGTGGACGCGCAGGTCGAGGATCCCGGCCGTGCGGGCCTTGCCGACGAGCGACAGGTCCAGCGCGGCGAGGTAGTCGGGGAAGATCGTGACGACGTCGATCCGCACGTCAGGCCTCGCCGTCGGTGGAGGCGTCCTGCAGCCCTGGCCCGCCCGCCGCGTCGCCGGCGCTCGGCGCCGCGACCTCCAGGTGCTCCGCGTCCGACGCGAGCAGCCCGCCGGGCGGGTCGAGCACGACCCGGCCGCCGGCCACGTCGACGACCGGCACGATCTGCCGGACGAAGGGCACGAGCGTGCGGGCGCCGTCCGGCTCGCGCAGCACGAGGACGTCGTGCGCGGGCAGGTGCTCGAGGCCCTCGAGGCGGCCCAGCACGCGGCCGTCCGTCCCCTCGGCGCGCAGCCCGGCGAGCTCGTGCGGGTACCACGCGTCCTCCTCGTCGGACGCCTCGGCCTCGACGACGAGCTCGACGCCGCGCAGCGCCTCGGCGCCCGTGCGGTCGCGCACGCCCTCGAACCCGACGAGCCAGCGGCCCTGGTGGACGCGCACGGTGGCGACGGTCAGGGGGCCGGCGTCGGCGGGCCGCGTCTCCAGACGCTCACCCACCGCGAGGCGTTCCTCGGGGTCGTCGGTGCGCAGGTCGAGGGCTACCTCGCCCCGCAGCCCGTGCGCCTTGCCGACGCGCGCGACGGTCAGCTCCATCGTCGTGACTCCTCGTGTGGTGCTGGATGGGACGGTGCACGCCGGTCCTCCGGCGACGGACGCAGGAAGGCCCGGCCCGCCGGTGGCGGGCCGGGCCTTGCCCGTCGCCCCTCGCGGGGCGTCGTCGGTGCGGGCCTCAGCGGCGGTCGACGTCCACGACGTCGACACGGACCGGCCCGTCGGTCGCGAGCGCGCCGACGACCGTGCGCAGGGCACGGGCGGTGCGCCCGCCGCGACCGATGACGCGGCCGAGGTCCTCCGGGTGCACCCGGACCTCGAGCAGGTCACCGCGACGCAGCGTCTTCGTGGCCACGCGGACGTCGTCCGGGTTGTCCACGATGCCGCGCACGAGGTGCTCGAGGGCCTCGGCGATCATCAGGCCTGCTCGTCGGCAGCGGCCTCGTCGGCCGCGTCGGCGGTCTCCTCGGCCGGAGCCTCGGTCTTCTTCTCGGCAGCCTTGGCCTTGACCTTCTCGGCGTCCGCGGCGGCGGCCTCGATGGCGGCGGTCGGGTCGACCTTCTCGCCCTTGACCTTGAGCGTGCCCTCGGCGCCGGGCAGGCCCTTGAACTTCTGCCAGTCGCCGGTGACCTTGAGGAGCGCGAGCACCTGCTCCGTCGGCTGCGCGCCGACGCCGAGCCAGTACTGGGCGCGGTCCGAGGTGATCTCGATGAACGAGGGCTCCTCGGTGGGGTGGTACTTGCCGATCTCCTCGATCACACGACCGTCGCGCTTGGTGCGCGAGTCGGCGACGACGACACGGTAGTACGGCGCACGGATCTTGCCGAGACGCTTCAGACGAATCTTGACGGCCACAGTGGTGGTCTCTCCTGGTTCTGGTTCGGGCGAACCCGCGATCGTCCCGTGGGGACAGGACGAGGAAGGGGTTCAGGACACGGCACGCGCCGGAGAGAGGGGCCGGGGCACGCCGAGTACCGGGACATTGTGCCAGACGGCGAGGGCATCGACCAACCTGCGGGCGGCGCCGGACCGCGTCAGGCGGCGGGCGCGACGATCTCGCCGCGCAGCACGACGGCGGTGGGGGCGCGCAGGACGCCGACATCCTTGCGCGGGTCCTGCGGGTAGACGACGAAGTCGGCCGACGCGCCCTCGACGAGCGACGTGTAGCCGAGGTACTCGCGGCCCTGCCAGCTCGCGGCCGCGACGACGGCGGCGTCGGGGATGCCCGCGGCGACGAGCTCGGCGCACTCGTCGGCGAGGCGGCCGTGCCCGATCGTCCCGCCCGCGTCGGTGCCGACGAGGATCTGGATGCCGGACTCGTACAGCGCCCGGGCCTGCTCGTACCGGCGCTCGTGCAGGCGCCGCATGCGCGCCGCGAACACCGGGTACCGGGCGTCCGCCTGGCGCGCGATGTTCTCGAACTGCCCGATCTGGAGCAGCGTCGGGGTGACCGCGACGCCGCGCTCGGAGATCTCGTACATGAGGTCGGGGTGGATCCCCGTCCCGTGCTCGATGCCGTCGACGCCCGCGGCGAGGAGCGACGGGATCACCTCGTCGGAGAACGCGTGAACGGTCACACGGGCGGCCTCGGCGTGCGCGGCCGCGACCGCCTCGGCGAGGACGTCGTCGGGCCACAGCGGCCGCAGGTCGCCCTGCGCACCGAGGTCGCGGTCGATCCAGTCCCCCACGATCTTGACCCACCCGTCGCCCTGGCGTGCCTCGCGGCGCACGGCCTCGGGGAGCTGGGCGACGTCGTCGAGCTCGAGCCCGTAGTGGCGCAGGTAGCGCTTGGGCCGGGCGAGGTGGCGCCCCGCCCGCACGAGGCGCGGCAGGTCGCGACGGCCGTGCACCCACCGGGTGTCGAGCGGCGAGCCGGCGTCGCGCACCAGGAGCACCCCGCTGTCCCGGTCCGTCAGCGCCTGCTCCTGCGCGGTCGTCGCGTCGACGGCGCCCTGGGCGCCCAGCCCGACGTGGCAGTGCACGTCGACGAGGCCGGGCAGGGCCCAGCCCTCGAGCTCGACCATGTTGGTGCCCTGCGCCGACGGCCGGGTGAGGCTGATCCGCCCGTCCTTGACCCACAGGTCGCCCACCTCGCGGTCGTCGCCGACGATGACGTGGCCGCGGACGTGCAGCGTGGGGCCTTCCAGCGCGGACATGCGGCTCCTGGGTGAGGACGGACGGGACGGGGAGACGGCCCGGTCGGGGGCGCGGTGCGGCACCGGGCGGTGCCACGGACATAACCTAGCGCCCGGGCGGCTGCGGGTCGCACCCGGGCTCGAGGACGGCCGTCCGGGACGGCCGCGGCTCAGCGGCCGCCGAGCAGCTTCTCGAAGCCGGGCGGGAGCTGGAGGTCGTCCGGCGTCGGAGTGGACGGCGCGTCCGTGCCCCCCACGCCGAACGCGGAGCCCGACGGCGCCGCGGGACCGGTGAGCTCCCCCGCCGCGCGCGCGGCGGCCGCGCGCTCCTGCGCGGCCCGCTTCGCCGGGTTGCCCGACTTGCCCTTGACCTTGCGCTGCGGCGCCTGGCGGCCCCGCGCCTTCTTGCCGCCCATGCCCGGGAGGCTGCCCATGCCCGGCATCCCCGGCATGCCGCCGCCACGGCTCATCTGCCGCATCATCTTCTGCGCGCCCGCGAAGCGCTCGAGGAGCTGGTTCACGTCGCTCGTCGTCACGCCGGAGCCGCGGGCGATGCGCGCGCGCCGCGAGCCGTTGATGATCTTCGGGTTGTCCCGCTCCGCGGGGGTCATCGACCGGATGATGGCCTCGATGCGGTCGACCTCGCGCTCGTCGAAGTTCTCGATGGCCTCGCGCATCTGGCCCATGCCGGGCAGCATGCCGAGCATCTTCTTCATCGAGCCCATGTTCTTCATCTGCTGCATCTGCACCAGGAAGTCCGCGAGCGTGAAGTCCTGCCCCGTGGCGACCTTCTCGGCCATCTTCGCGGCCTGCTCGGCGTCGAACGCCTTCTCGGCCTGCTCGATGAGCGTGAGGACGTCACCCATGTCGAGGATGCGCGACGCCATGCGGTCCGGGTGGAACGCCTCGAAGTCGGTGAGCTTCTCGCCCGTGGACGCGAAGAGGATCGGGCGACCGGTGACCCCGCGGACGGAGAGCGCGGCACCGCCGCGCGCGTCGCCGTCGAGCTTGGTGAGCACGACGCCGGTGAAGTCGACGCCCTCCTCGAAGGCCTTCGCGGTCGCGACGGCGTCCTGACCGATCATCGCGTCGATGACGAACAGGACCTCGTCGGGCTGCACGGCGTCGCGGATGTCCGACGCCTGCTGCATGAGGACGGCGTCCAGGCCGAGGCGGCCCGCGGTGTCGACGATGACGACGTCGTGCTGGCGCTGCCGCGCCGTCTCCACGCCCTCGCGCGCGACGGCGACCGGGTCGCCGATCACGTCGTCGACCTCGACGCCGCTCTGGTTGCCGGGGTGCGGCGCGAACACGGGGACGCCGGCGCGCTCCGCGACGACCGAGAGCTGGGTGACGGCGTTCGGGCGCTGCAGGTCGGCGGCGACGAGGAGCGGCGTGTGCCCCTGCTCGCGCAGGTGCAGGGCGAGCTTGCCCGCGAGCGTCGTCTTGCCCGCGCCCTGGAGGCCCGCGAGCATGATGACGGTCGGGGGCGTCTTGGAGAAGCGCAGCCCGCGGCTCTCGCCGCCGAGGATGCCGACGAGCTCCTCGTTGACGATCTTGACGACCTGCTGCGCCGGGTTGAGCGCCCCCGAGACCTCGGCCGAGAGCGCGCGCTCGCGCACGGTCGCGCTGAACTCGCGCACGACGGGCACCGCGACGTCGGCGTCGAGCAGCGCGCGCCGGATCTCCCGGATCGTCGCGTCGATGTCCGCCTCGGACAGCCGGCCCTTCGCACGCAGGTTCTTGAAGGTCGAAGTCAGTCGGTCCGACAGCGTGTTGAACACCGCGTCATCCTCACCAGTCGTCGGAAGTCTCGTGCGCGTCGGCCCTCCGTCGTCCCCGCTCCCCGGCAGACGTGGAGCGGGCACGGGACGGGCCGTCCGCGAGGGTCCAGCCTACCCGGCGGCGCCCGGTCCCCCCGGCACGGCGCCCAGCGCACGGAGCGTCTCGCCCACGAGGTCGTCCACGAGGCGCGCGCGCCATGCCGTCCACGCGCTCGGGCCGAGCGACGACGCGTCCGCCTCCGTGAGCGCGCGCAGCACCACGAGCAGGTCGGCGCGGTGGTCGACGGCGTCCGCGAGCTCCGCGACCGTTGCCGGGTCGTCGGGGTCCTCGCTCACGGCGAGGCGCGAGAGGGTGAGGTGGTGGCGCACGAGGCGCTCGACGTCGGCCACGACGTCCGGCTCGAAGCCCATGCGGCCGAGGATCGCGGGCACGAGCCGCGCGCCCTCGACGGAGTGGTCGGCGGCGCCGGCCCGCTTGCCGATGTCGTGCAGCACCGCGGAGAGCAGCAGCAGGTCGCTGCGCTCGACCTCCTTGCGGGCGCGCGCGGCGCGCGCCACGACCTCGACGAGGTGCCGGTCGACGGTGTGCCGGTGCACGGCCGCCCGCTGCGGCCGGTTGCGCACGCCCGCCCACTCGGGGATCCACGTCGTGACGACGCCCGCGAGGTCGAGCGCCTCCCACACCGCGACCTGGGCCTGGCCGGACCCGAGCAGGGCGAGGAACGCTGACCGCGCGGCGCGCGGCCACGGCTCCGGCAGGGCGGGGCAGCGCGCGAGGCTGGCGACGGACACGGGCGAGAGCGTCAGGCCCGTGCGCGCCGCGGTCGCCGCGGCGCGCAGCGACAGGAGCGGGTCCGACTCCGGGTGGGCGTCCACGGCGAGCACGAGCTCGCCGTCGTGCTCGACGAGCCCGTCGCCGACCGGCCGCAGCCGCGGCGCCGCGCGACGTCCCCGCACGAGCACCGGGCGCCGGGCGACCGACGGCCGCTGGAGCGCCTGGCGGGCCCGGCGGACCGTGGTGTCGAGCGCGTAGGAGATCTCGCGGCCCGCCGCGGCGAGGCTCGCGAGCAGCTCGTCGGGGTCGTCGTACCCGGACAGCGCGGCGACCTCGTCGAGGTCGGCGAGCAGCAGGCGGCTCGTGTGCCGACCGGTGACGACCTGGAGCGTGTCGCGGACGTCGAGCAGGTGGGAGTGCGCGCGGTCGACCGACCCGTGCGGGCGGTCGGTGAGCCAGGTCGCCGCGAGCGCCGAGAGCACGACCGCGTCCCGGATGCCGCCGCGCGACTCCTTGAGGTCGGGCTCGATGAGGTACGCGAGCTCGCCGGACCGCTCCGCGCGCTCGCGCGTCGAGGAGAGCAGGTCGGGCAGGCGGCGGCGCGACGCGGAGCGCCAGTCGGTGAGCACCGCGGAGGACGCGCGGTGCACGACGAGCGCGTCCCCCGCGACCGCGCGCACGTCGAGCCACCCGACGGCGGCGGGGACGTCCTTCGACGCCACCTGGCGGCACTGCGACAGGGAGCGCACCGCGTGGTCGAGGTCGACGCCCGCGTCCCACAGCGGGTACCAGAGCCGCTCGGCGACGCGCGCGACGTCGTCGGCGGTGTGGGTGCGGCCGTCGTGGACGAGGACGAGGTCGAGGTCGCTCGCCGGGCCCATGTCGCCCCGCCCGAGGCTGCCGACCGCGGCGAGCGCGAGCCCCTCGGGCGCGACGCCGTCGGTCGCCTCGAGCCAGAGGCCCGCGAGCGAGGACGTGACGAGGTCGACGACGGCGGCGCGGCGCGCGACCCCGCTGCGGCCCGGTCCGCTCATGGACCGCGCGACGTCGAGCATCCGCGCACGCAGGTCCCGCACCCCGTCGGGGTGCGGGACCTGCGTGCCGTGCTCTCCCGGCCCTGCCGGGCGCCCCGCCGATCCCCCTGCGACCCCGCCCGTGGTCGGGGTGTCGGCGTGGTGGGTCATCCGAGGGTCCGTCTCCTCACAGGGCGCCGGGGCCGTGCTCGCCCGTGCGCACCCGGGCGACGTCGTCCACGGTCACCGTCCAGACCTTGCCGTCGCCGATCTTGCCGGTCTGCGCCGCCTTGACGATCACCTCGGTGACCGCGGTGGCGTCGGCGTCGTCGACGAGGACCTCGATGCGGACCTTGGGGACCAGGTCCACCGTGTACTCGGCGCCCCGGTAGACCTCGGTGTGGCCCTTCTGGCGGCCGTACCCGCTGGCCTCGCTGACCGTCATGCCCCGCACGCCCGCGGCCTCGAGCGCCGACTTCACGTCGTCGAGCCGGTGCGGCTGGATGATTCCCGTGACGAGCTTCATGCCCGCACCTCCCTGATGACGCTGCCCTGCTGGATGGACTCGTACGCCGTCTCGCCGTGGACCGCGAGGTCGATGCCGCCGACCTCCGCGTCCTCGCTCACGCGCCAGCCCATCGTGACCTTGAGGATCAGGCCGATGACCGTCGTCGTGATCGCGGTGAAGACGATCGCGACGAGCGCGATGAGCACCTGGACGACGAGCTGCTGCGCGCCGCCCCCGAAGAAGAGGCCCGTGTCGGTCGCGAGGAAGCCGATCGCGACGGTACCCCAGAGCCCGGAGACGAGGTGGACGCCGACGACGTCGAGCGAGTCGTCGTAGCCGAAGCGGTACTTCAGGCCGACCGCGAGCGCGGAGAGCGCGCCGGCGACGAGGCCCAGGACGATCGACGTGACCGGGTTGAGCGCGCCGGCCGCCGGCGTGATCGCCACCAAGCCAGCGACGACGCCGGACGCGGCGCCGAGCGACGTGGCGTGACCGTCGCGGATCTTTTCCGTGACGAGCCAGCCGATGATGCCGGCCGCCGTGGCGCTCGTGGTGTTGATCCAGGCGAGGCCGGCCGTCTCGTTCGCGCCGAACGCCGAGCCCGCGTTGAAGCCGAACCAGCCGAACCACAGCAGGGCCGCGCCCAGCATGACGAACGGCAGGTTGTGCGGGCGCATCGGTTCGGTGCCGAAGCCCTTGCGCTTGCCGATGAGGAGCGCGAGCACGAGCGCCGCGACACCGGCGTTGATGTGGACGACGGTGCCGCCCGCGAAGTCGATCGGTGCGACCGTGGCGGCGCCGTCGGTCACCCCGAACACCTTCGCGGCGAGACCGTTCTCGTTGGCCGAGAGGAAGCCGCCGCCCCACACCATGTGGGCGAGCGGGAAGTACGTGACCGTGACCCAGATCGCCGTGAACGTCAGCCACGTGCCGAACTTGACGCGGTCGGCGAGCGCACCCGAGATGAGCGCGACCGTGATGATCGCGAACGTCACCTGGAACGCGACGTCGACCACGTTCGGGTAGTTGCCGAGCGTGCTCGCGACGGCGCTGCCGTCGGCGTCCGTGATCGCCCCCGAGAGACCGAACTGCGCGAACGGGTTGGCGAACAGGCCACCCGTGCCGGCCTCGCCGTAGGACATGGACCAGCCCCACAGCACGTAGACGACGCCCACGACGGCCATCGCGCCGAAGGACATCATCATCATGTTCAGCACGGACTTGGCGCGGACCATGCCGCCGTAGAAGAACGCCAGTCCGGGCGTCATCAGGAGCACGAGGGATGCTGAGGTCAGCATCCACGCGGTCGCCCCGGTGTCCCACTCCATCGGATCATCTCCCCTCGCCGGCCGGGCGGCCGGTCGGGGACTACGGTGGTGCGGGCGGGTTTCCCCGGCGGTGTCGCCGCGTTACGCCGGCGTGACAAGGGCAGGCTGGACGTAAACGTTCGGTTTCGTCGCACCGCGCGGGCGCCCGGAGCCCGGCGCCGCGACCGGGCCGTGATCGCGCCGTGATCGCGCCGTGACCCGGCGGGCGACCCGGACCGGCACCCGGCCGGGCACCCTGCCGGGCACTGCGGCCGGGCGTCGCGCCCGGCCGCGCCCGTGCCTCAGGCGCCGAGGAGCCCGTCGACGAACTGCTCCGGGTCGAACGGGGCGAGGTCGTCGGGCCCCTCCCCCAGGCCGACGAGCTTGACGGGCACGCCCAGCTCGCGCTGGACCGCGACGACGATGCCGCCGCGCGCGGTGCCGTCGAGCTTCGTCAGGACGATGCCCGTGACGCCCGCGACCTCGCCGAAGACGCGTGCCTGGTTGAGGCCGTTCTGCCCCGTCGTCGCGTCGAGCACGAGGAGCACCTCCGACAGCGGGGCCTCCTTGGTGATGACGCGCCGGATCTTGCCCAGCTCGTCCATGAGGCCCTGCTTGTTCTGCAGGCGCCCGGCCGTGTCGACGAGCACGACGTCCGCACCCTCGGTGCGGCCGCGGCGCACCGCGTCGAACGCGACCGCCGCCGGGTCGGCGCCGTCACGGTCGGACCGCACGGTCGGGACGCCGACGCGCGAGCCCCAGGTCTCGAGCTGGTCGGCGGCCGCGGCGCGGAACGTGTCGGCAGCGCCCAGCACGACGCTGCGGTCCTCGGCGACGAGCACGCGCGCGAGCTTGCCGACGGTCGTCGTCTTGCCGGTGCCGTTCACGCCGACGACCAGCACGACGGCGGGCACCGTCGACCCGTCCTCGGCGGTGCGCGGGGACGTCGCGAGCGAGCGGTCGAGCGTCGGGTCGACGAGCGCGACGAGCTCGGTGCGCAGGAGGTCGCGCACGCTCGCGGCGTCGCGCACCCCGAGGACGCGGACCTTGGTGCGCAGCGCGTCGATGAGCTCGCCTGCCGGCCCGGCGCCGACGTCCGCGAGGAGGAGGGTCTCCTCGAGCTCGTCCCAGTCGTCCTCGGTGAGGTGGTCCCGCGAGAGGACGGACAGCAGGCGGGCACCGAGCGGCGACCCGGAGCGCGCGAGGCGCTCGCGCAGCCGGACGAGCCGGCCACCGACCGGCTCCGGGCGCTCGAGCGCGGGCGGGGCGGCGACGTCGGGCTCCGGCGGCGCCTCCACGGTCGCCGTGCCGGGCGGCGCGTCGACGGCGTCCGGAGCCGTCGCGGGCGGCGCGGCGGGTGCGGTGGGCGGAGGTTCGACCAGGTCGCGACGACCGCGGCGACGGACCGACACGGTCCCGGCGGTGACGAGGCCGACGACCAGGAGGACGCCGAGGACGATCCAGAGCGGGAGGAGGTCGTTCACCCCGGAAGTCTCTCAGACCGACGCGGTGCTCACGCCTCGGGAGGACGCTCCCCCGGGTGCAGCGGGCGCACGCGCTCGCGCGCGCGGTGCAGGACGTCGGTGAGCTCCTCGGCGTCGACGTACGCGTTGGACGACACCTGCGTGGCCGTGAAGAAGTCGTCGATGCTCGTGTCCACCGGCCGCGGCATGCGCACGGTCGCGACGTGCTGGCCCGGGTTGTCACCGCGGCGGCGACGCCGCCGCAGCCCCGAGCGGAAGTCGCGCCAGAAGGCGCGCATCCCCTGCTCGCCGTCCCGTCGGTCACCCGTCGCACCGGTCGACTGCGCCTCGGCGCGCGCAACGACGCTCGCGAACAGGAACACGACGGCGGCGACGCCGAGCGTGAGCCCCAGCCACACGAACATCCAGACCATGCCCTCCAGTATCCGGGCGCCGGAACGCGTCGCGACCGCAGCCACGCCGCGGCTCGGCGATCAGCACCACATCTTCACAAGGCCCGGAATTGCAACGATCCTGGAAGTTCCGCCCAGGTGCGGACGAGGCGGACGGACCGCCCCGCGCCGGTCAGGCGGAGACCTCCTCGCGCGCCTCGGACATGCGCTGGCTGATGACCGTCGTGACGCCGTCGCCACGCATCGTCACGCCGTAGAGCGCGTCGGCGATCTCCATGGTGCGCTTCTGGTGCGTGATGACGATGAGCTGCGAGTCCTCCTGGAGCTCGCGGAAGATCTCGAGCAGGCGGCCGAGGTTCACGTCGTCCAGGGCGGCCTCGACCTCGTCCATGACGTAGAACGGCGAGGGCCGCGCCTTGAAGATCGCGACGAGGAGCGCGACCGCCGTGAGCGAGCGCTCGCCGCCGGACAGCAGGGACAGGCGCTTGACCTTCTTGCCCGCGGGACGGGCCTCGACCTCGATGCCCGTGGTCAGCATGTCGTCCGGGTCGGTGAGGACCAGGCGCCCCTCGCCGCCCGGGAACATGCGGGCGAACACGCGCTCGAACTGCTCGGCGGTGTCGCGGTACGCGTCCGAGAACACCCGCTCGACGCGCTCGTCGATCTCCTTGACGATCTCCAGCAGGTCGGCGCGCGACTTCTTGAGGTCGGCCAGCTGGTCGGCGAGGAACTTGTGCCGCTCCTCGAGCGCGGCGAACTCTTCGAGCGCGAGCGGGTTCACCTTGCCGAGGCGGCCGAGGTCACGCTCCGCGGCACGCAGGCGCTTCTCCTGCTGGGCGCGGTCGTACGGGACCGTGCGGGGCTCGTCGTCGTCGGAGGGGACGGGGACCTCGCGGTGCGGGCCGAGCTCCTCGACCAGGACGGCCGGGTCGAGCCCGAGCTCGTCGACGCTGCGTGCCTGGAGCTGCTCGATGCGCAGCTGCTGCTGGGCGCGCGCCACCTCGTCGCGGTGCGCGACGTCGGTCAGCTCGCGCAGGCGCGCCGCCAGGTCGTCGACCTCGCGGCGCGCGGCGGTCACCGCGGTGTCGCGCTCGGCCCGTGCCGCCTCCGCGGCGTCTCGCTCCGCGCCCGCCCGGGCCAGCGACCGGTCGATCGCGGCGAGGGCGAGCGTCGCGCCGTCGCGCACCGCGGACGCTCGGCCCGCCTGCCGCACCCGCGCCGCCTCGCGCCGCGCGGCCCGCTCGCGCGCGTCGCGCTCCGCGGCGGCCGCCCGGGCCAGCGACTGGGCCCGGCCCGCGACCGCCCGCGAGCGCTCCTCGCTCGTGCGCAGGGCGAGCCGCGCCTCGGTCTCGGCCGTGCGCGCCGCCCAGGCGCGCGCGAGGAGGCGGTCGCGCTCGGCGCTCGCCTCCGCCACCGCGTCCTCGGACTGCTCCGGCGCCGCCTCCGCGACCTCGAGCCGCTCGACGAGCTCCGTGAGCGTCTCGCGCGCGTCGTCGAGACCCTGGGACGCCCGCTCCAGCGACGCGCGCACGCGCTCGGCCTCCGCGGCGGCCGAGCGCGCGGTCGCGCCCAGGTGCCCGAGCTGCTCCGCGACCGCGGCGAGCTGCGCGTCGGACTCGTTGAGCCGGTCGAGCGTGTCCTCGTACCGGGCGCGCGCCTCCTGCGCCGCCTCGCGCGCGCCCACGAGCGCGAACCGGGCACGCTCGGCGCGGGCCGTCGCGTCGGCGTGCGCGGTGCGCGCCTCGTCGAGCGCCGACTGCAGGTGCAGCACGCTCGGCGCCGACGCCGACCCGCCCCACGCGCGCGTCGTCGCGAGGAGGTCCCCTCCCCGCGTCACCACGGCGACGTCCGGGTGCCGCGCCACGAGCGCGCGCGCCTGGCCCAGGTCGTCGACGACGGCCACGCCCGCCAGCAGCGACCGCACCGCCTCGCCGACGCCCCCGGCGGCGGTGACCACGTCGACGGCCCAGCGCGCGCCGTCGGGCAGGTCGACGGCGGCAGGGCCGGGGCCGGGCTCCGCGGTCGCCACGACGAGGCCCGCGCGCCCGGCGTCCTCCGTGCGCAGGTACCGCAGCGCGTCGACCGCGGCGTCGACCGACTCGACCGCGACCGCGTCGGCGGCCGGGCCCAGCGCCGCGGCCACCGCGTCCTCGTAGCCCGCCTCGACGCCGAGCAGGGCCGCGAGCGACCCGACGACGCCGACGCCGTCCGCCGCGAGCAGCGCGCCCGCGCCGTCCTTGCGGTCGAGGCTCAGCTCGAGCGCCTCGATGCGCGCGCTCCACGTCGCGCGCTCCTGGTCCGCGGCCGTCGCGTCCGCCTCCAGGCCGGTCACGGCGGCGCTCGTGCGCTCGACCGCGTCCGCCGCGGCCTCGTGCTCGGCGTCGAGACCTTCCTCGCCCTCCTCGGCGCCGACCACCTGGGTCTCGAGCACCGCGAACTCGGTCCGCGCCTGCGTGCCCCGGTGCTCGGCCTCCGCGAGCGACTCGCGCAGCCGTCCGATCTCGGCCTCCGCCGCCTCGACGCGCGTGCGCTGCGCCGCGACCTGCCCCGCGAGCCGCGCGAGACCCTCGCGGCGGTCCGCGGCACCGCGGAGCAGCGTCGCGACGGCCCGCTCCGCCTCCCCCGCGGCCTGCTCGGCGCTCTCCCGGTCGGTGACCGCGGCGGCGAGCGCGTCGCGCGCACGGGCGACCTCCGCCTCGAGCTCCGCCTCGGTCGCGCGCACGCGCTCGGCCTGCGCCTCGAGCTCGTCCGGGTCCTGCCCGCGGGGCGCCGCCTCGGGGCGCCCGAGGAGACGCACGCGCTCCTCGGCGAGCGTGCGCGTGCCGCGCAGCCGCTCGCGCAGCGACGAGAGCCGGAACCAGACGTCGGTCGCGGCCCCGAGGGCGGGCGCGGCCTCCGCGGCCTCGCGCTCGAGCCGGCCGAGCGTGTCGCGCGCCGTCGCGAGCGCGCGCTCGACCTCCGCCTGCTGCGTGCGCAGGGCCGCCTCGTCGGCCATCTCCTGCTCGAGCGTCGCGGTGAGCTGGGCGAGGTCGTCGGCGAGGAGCCGGGCCCGCGCGTCGCGCAGGTCGGCCTGGATCGTCGCGGCCTTGCGCGCGATCTCCGCCTGCCGCCCCAGCGGGCCGAGCTGGCGCCGGATCTCCGTCGTGAGGTCCGCGAGCCGCGTGAGGTTGGCCTGCATCGCGTCGAGCTTGCGGAGCGCCTTCTCCTTGCGCTTGCGGTGCTTGAGGACGCCCGCGGCCTCCTCGACGAAGCCGCGGCGGTCCTCGGGCGTCGCGCGCAGGACGGCGTCGAGCTGCCCCTGGCCGACGATGACGTGCATCTCCCGGCCGAGGCCCGAGTCGGAGAGGAGGTCCTGGATGTCGAGCAGGCGGCACGCGCTGCCGTTGATCGCGTACTCGGACCCGCCGCTGCGGAACAGCGTGCGGGAGATGGTCACCTCGGTGTAGTCGATCGGCAGGGCGCCGTCGGTGTTGTCGATCGTCAGGGACACCTCGGCGCGCCCGAGCGGGGGCCGGCCGGAGGTGCCGGCGAAGATGACGTCCTCCATCTTGCCGCCGCGCAGGGTCTTGGCGCCCTGCTCCCCCATCACCCACGCGAGCGCGTCGACGACGTTCGACTTGCCCGAGCCGTTCGGCCCGACGACGCACGTCACGCCGGGCTCGAAGCTCAGCGTCGTCGCGGACGCGAACGACTTGAAGCCGCGCAGCGTCAGGGTCTTGAGGTGCACGGAACCGAGCCTAGTGCGGCGTTCCCACGATCCTGCGGACGTCCGCGACCGGCCGTGGCGGACCGCGCACACCGCGGCGGGCACGCGAACGCCCCGCCCCGGAGGCCCGGGACGGGGCGGACGTGCGCGTGCGGGTCAGCCGAGCTCGGGGAACCAGAGCGCGATCTCGCGCGCGGCGGACTCGGGCGAGTCCGACCCGTGCACGAGGTTTTGCTGGACCTTGAGGCCCCAGTCGCGGCCGAGGTCGCCGCGGATCGTGCCGGGCAGCGCCTCGGTCGGGTTGGTCGCGCCGGCGAGCGAGCGGAAGCCGGGGACGACGCCCTGGCCCTCGGCCACGACGGCGAGGATCTTGCCCGAGAGCATGAAGTCGACGAGCGGCTGGAAGAACGGCTTGCCCTCGTGCTCGGCGTAGTGGGCGGCGAGCAGCTCGGGCGTCGCGTCGAGCAGGCGCACGGCGGCGAGCGTGTAGCCCTTGGCCTCGACGCGCCGGAGGATCTCGCCGGACAGGCCGCGGCGGACGCCGTCGGGCTTGACGAGGATGAGGGTGCGCTCGATGGTCTCGGTCAGTGCGGGTGCGACGTCGGTCATGGTCGCCGAGCCTACCGGCCGCAGGCCGGTACGCCGCGCCCGGCGGGCGGCCGCGGGGCCGCGCGCGCCGCGCCGTCAGCCGGCGTTGGGCGCGGTCTCGGGGTGCTCGGCGTCGTAGGCCGCGCGCTCGCGGTCGATGCGCCCGCCGAGGCGGATCGAGACGATCCACAGGACGACGAACAGGCCGCCCACGAGGAACATCATGGGCACGACCAGCCCGAGCGCGAGTACGGGCACCTGGACCACGGACCCGGCGACGTACCCGCCGGGCGTGCCCACCATGCGCGACAGCACGACGAGCACGACGGCGAGCACCCCGCCCACGACCCAGATCGACGTCGCGGAGGGCAGCTCGAGCGGGCCGCGCGAGTAGGGCACGTCGCGCAGGCCGTAGGCCACGAGCGTCGCGAACACGACGAGGAACGCCTCGAGCAGGAGCGTGGTCGACGCGAACTGGACCTTCGCGGGCTTCTTGGGCTTGATGCGGTCGCCCGGGGACGGGCGCACCGGGCCCGCCGCGCGGCCGTGGCGGGACGGCTGCGCGGCGGGCTGCGACGGTGAGGTGCTCACCCGGTCAGGATACCGGCGCGCCGTCGCGCTCCCGGCTCCCGGGGCGCTCGTCGTCCGGTCCACCGCCGCCCGCGGGCACGACGACCGCGGCCCCGTCGGCCTCGCCCGTCACGGGGGCGTCCTCGCGCAGGTCGCCGTGGTCGGCGACGGCCTCGCCGCGCGCGACCATCCCGGCGACGTCGGAGAGCTTGACCTCGCGCAGGAACAGCGCGAGCACGAACCCGACGAGGACGAGCGGGACCAGGTACCAGAACGCGGGGGCGAGCGCGTCGGTGAACGCGTCGACGACGCCCGTGTGGATCGGCTCCGGGAGCTGCTGCACCATCTCGGGCGTGAGCGAGGAGCCCTCCGCGCCAGCGGGGGCCGCACCGCCGGGCACGCCCGCGAACACGCCCTCGAGGTTGTCGGCGAGCCGCGACGTGAAGATGGTGCTGAACAGCGCCGTCCCGACGGCCGCGCCGATCTCGCGGAAGAAGTTGTTCGCGCTCGTGGCGGTCCCGATCTCGTGCGGGTCGACCGAGTTCTGCACGGCGAGCACGATCGTCTGCATGACGAGGCCCATCCCGGCGCCCATGACGAAGATCATCGCGCCGAAGAGCCACATCGACATGTCGCCCGTGATGCGCGTGAGCCAGACCATCCCGGCCGCGGTGATCGCGAGCCCCACCACCGGGTAGATCTTGTACCGCCCGGTCTTGGTGATGGCGATACCGGACCCGATGGCCGTGATCATGACGCCGACCATCATCGGGAGCATGAGGAACCCGGACTCGGTGACCCCGGCGCCCGTGGACATCTGCAGGAACGTCGGGAGGAACGCGAGCGCCGAGAACATGCCCATGCCGAGCACGAGGCCGATGAGCGTCGCGATGGTGAAGGTCCGGTTCTTGAACAGGTGCAGCGGGAGCAGCGGCTCCTCGGCGCGGTTCTCGACGAGGACGAACGCGACGACCGACACCACGACGGCCGCGACGAGGCCGAGCAGCCACGGGTCGGACCAGTCGTAGCCCGACGACGTCGTCAGGGACTCCCAGCTCGTCACCAGGACGATGCCGGACGTGGCGACGACGAGGAAGAAGATGCCCGCGACGTCGATCTTGCGGCCCGCGCGGTGCGAGGGGAGCTTGAGCGCGACCCACGCCACGACGAACGCGGCGACGCCGATGGGCACGTTGATCCAGAACGCCCAGCGCCAGCCCGGGCCCTCGGTGAACCAGCCGCCGAGGAGCGGCCCGATGACCGCGGCGATGCCGAAGAGCGCGCCCATGGGGCCCATGTACTTGCCGCGGTCCTTGGCGGGGACGATGTCGGCGATGATCGCCTGCGACAGGATCATGAGGCCGCCGCCGCCGAGGCCCTGCACGCCGCGCCAGGCGACGAGCTCGGGGAACGACTGCGCGAACCCGGCGCCGGCCGACGCCACCGTGAAGAGGCCGATCGCGACGAGGAACGGCCAGCGGCGGCCCCAGAGGTCGCCGAACTTGCCGTAGAGCGGCATGACGATGGCGATCGCCAGGATGTAGGCCGTGATGACCCAGCCCTGGTGCTCGACGCCGTGGAGCTCACCGACGATCGTCGGCATCGCCGTGCCGACGATGGACTGGTCGAGCGAGGACAGGAACATCGACGCCATGAGCGCGCCGAAGATCACCCACACGGTGCGCGGGGTGAGCACGACGAGCGGCTTGCCGCCGTCGACGGGTGGTGCTGCGGTGGAGGAGGCCATGAGGATCCGGTTCGGTCGGGACGGACGGGCGCACGCCGACGGGCGCGGCCCGTCGTCGGGTGGGGGCTGGTGAGGTGCGGGAGGTCGGGTGGGAGACCCGAGCGGTGGTGTCCTCGCGCGGGGCGAGGGGCTGCGGTCAGGGGGCCGCGGGATCGGGGGCGCGCGTGTCGCGGAGCAGCGCGCGGAGCTGGTCGACGACGCCCGGCAGGTGGTCCACCGGCTCGCCCTCCCGGCCCCGCTGCTGCCACTCGACCGTGCTCGCCCGCAGGAGGCTCATGACGACGAGCGCCAGGAGCTCGGGGTCCGGGACGAACGGCCGGACCGCGCGACGTGCGACGAGCATCTCGACGAGCTCCGCGCGGTGGCCCTCGACCCACGCGACGTGACGCGCGACGAGGTGCGGCTCGCGCTGCACGAGCTCGAGCGTGCGCGCCATGCGCTCGGGGGTGACGACCTCGTGCGCGAGCACGTCGGCCACCACGACCTCGAGGTCGTCGAGGAGCGCGCCCGTCGGGCCGCCGGAGACGAAGGCCGCGACGACGTCGGGTCGGACCGAGAAGTCCTCGAGGCCGAGCACGGCGTCGTCCTTCGCGGGGAAGTAGTTGAAGAACGTGCGGGGCGAGACGCCGACGGCCGCGCAGATGTCCTCGACCGTCACGGCGTCGAGGCCGCGGTCGAGGACGAGGGTCTGCGCGGCGTCGACGAGGGCCTCGCGGCGCGCGCGCTTCTTGCGCTCCCGCAGCCCGCCCGGCGACGGCGCGACGCACGCCGCCGCCCGCTCGGCCACGGAGGGGCGATCGGGCACGTCAGGCGGAGTCGTCGGCACGAGGACCATTCTTGCATCCTCTGCAATTTTGCATCAACTGCAATATCGGGTGACGGAGGTCACACCGGCGTGGGCGTCAGACCTCTCCGAACCCGCCCTCCACGGCCTCGACCACCGCGCGCACGGCGTCCGCGGCCTGCGGGCCCTCCCCCGTGACCGTGAGCTCCTGCCCGCCGGTCGCGCCGAGCTTCATGAGCTCGAGGACGCTCGCCCCGTTGACGCCGTCGATCGCGACGCTCGCGTCGAACCCCGCGACCAGGCGCGCGAGCACCGCGGCGGGCCGGGCGTGCAGGCCGAGCGGGTTGCGCAACGTCACGACGGCGCGGGCCTCCCCCGCCGGCGGGGCGCCGTCCGCAGGGTTCTCCTCCCCCGCCTCCGATGCCGCGGCGGGGACGGCGAACGTGCCGCCCGCGTGCTCCGCGGACGCGAGGACCTCGGCCACGTCGCCGCCGCCGTGCGCGGTGACGGCCGCCGCGACGGCGCCCTCGACGAACGGCGCGTCCGCGAGTAGCACGCGCCCGTCGAAGCCGTCCTCCAGGTCCAGCACCGACTCGACCGTCATCACGGCCGAGCCCAGGTCCGCGAGCACGACGACGCCGTCCGCGACGCGCAGCGCCTCCTCGATCGCGCCGGAGACGCGGTCGTAGCTCGTGCCGAGGCCGCCGTCGTCCGTCCCGCCCGCCGCGAGCAGCAGGACGCCGGGCGCCATCTGCGCGGACAGCTCGACGGCCCCCTGCGCGAGGCGCTGCGAGTGCGAGACGAGGACGAGCGCGACCCGGGCCCGCGTGCCGACCGGTCCGGCCACGCCGCTCACGCCGCCGCCGCGTCGCGCGCGGCCTCGAGCAGGATCGCGGTCGACGTCGCGCCCGGGTCCTGGTGGCCCGCGCTGCGCTCGCCGAGGTAGCTCGCCCGACCCTTCGTCGCCACGAGCGGCGCGGTCGCCTCGGCGCCCTCGCGCGCGGCCCGGGCGGCGGCCGCGAGGACGTCGGCCGTCGAGCCGCCCGCGTCGGCCGCGGCCTCCGCCGCGTCGACCGCGGGCTGCCAGGCGTCGACCATCGTCTTCTCGCCGACCTGCGCCTTGCCGCGCGCGGAGATGCCCTCGAGCGCTCCCTCGAGCAGGGCGACGACGCCGTGCGCGTCGAGCTCCGCGAGGCCGGTCACCTTCGCGGCGCGCAGGTACGCGGTCCCGTAGAGCGGACCCGAGGCGCCGCCGACGGACGACATGAGCGTCGTGGCCACGAGCTTGAGCACGTCGCCGATCTGGCCGGGCGGCTGCTCGCCGTCGGCCGCCCCGTCGAGCTTGGCGACCACCGCGCGGAAACCCCGGTCGAGGTTCTCGCCGTGGTCGCCGTCACCGATCTGGCGGTCCAGCTCCGTCAGCTCGTCCCGCGCCGCCGCGATCCGCTCCGCGCTCAGCCGGGTCCATCGCTCGGCCCAGGCCACGTCCAGCGTCATGCCCCACCTCTCCTCGCCGTCGAGCCGGCGGTGCGCCGGCTCCCGGAGACTGCACGAAAGGGCACCCGCTCACCAGCGCAGCGCGGCCGTGTGGACGGGAGCGTCCCACAGGGCGGTGAGCTCGTCGTCCAGGCGCAGCACGGTGACCGACGCACCCTGCATCTCCAGCGACGTGACGTAGTTGCCGACGAGCGAGCGCGTCACGCGTACGCCGCGCCCTTCGAGCAGCCTCCTCGCCTGACGATAGACGACGTACAGCTCGGACAGCGGGGTACCGCCCATTCCGTTAACGAACAGCAACACGTCCTCGCCGTCGGCGAGGCCCAGGTCGTCGGCCACGGGATCGACCAGCCGCTGCGTGATCTCGTCCGCCGACGCGAGCGGGATCCGGTGCCGCCCGGGCTCGCCGTGGATCCCGATGCCGATCTCGACCTCGTCGTCGCCGAGGTCGAAGCTCGGCCTGCCCACGTGCGGCACGGTGCACGCCGTGAGGGCGACGCCCATCGAGCGCACGTTCGCCACGACGCGCCCGGCGATCTCCGTCACGGTGCCGAGGTCGTCACCCCGCTCGGCCGCCGCGCCCGCGATCTTCTCCACCGCGACCGTCCCCGCCACGCCGCGCCGGCCCGCGGTGTAGAGCGAGTCCTCGACCGCGACGTCGTCGTTGACGAGGATGCTCGTGACCTGGGTGCCCTCGGCCTCGACGAGCTCGACCGCCGTCTCGAAGTTCAGCACGTCGCCCGTGTAGTTCTTGACGATCGCGAGCACGCCGGCGCCCGAGTCGGCGCCGAGGATCGCCGGCACGATCTGGTCGGGCGTCGGCGAGGTGAACACCGCGCCCGGCACCGCGGCGTCGAGCATCCCCGGACCGACGAAGCCCGCGTGCAGCGGCTCGTGGCCCGAGCCGCCGCCCGAGACCAGCCCGACCTTGCCGGCCACCGCGCCGCCGGCGCGCGACACGTACGGGGGCGCGAGGTGCACCTGCACGAGGTCGGCGTGCGCCTGGCCGAAGCCCTCGAGGGACTCCGTCACCGCGTCCTGGGGATCGTTGAGCAGCTTCTTCACCGGTCATCCCTCCATCGGTCCGTGCGCCCGGTGCTCCGGGCGCCGACAGCCCCCGCGACGCCGACAGGGCGCGCCCGGCGTGCCCACCGCCGTCGTCGCCTCCATCAAACACCCGGCCGCCGCGCGCCGCGCGGCGTCCGGGCGTCAGCCGCGACCGAGCAGGACGCGCGCGTCGGCCACCGTCACGACCGAGCCCGTGACCAGGACGCCCGTGCCCGTGCCGACGCCCACGGCGTCGTCGCGCTCGACGAGGTCGACCGCCACCTGGAGCGCCTCGTCGAGGCGCTCGGTGCTGTGCAGGCGGTCCTCGCCGAAGACGTCGGCGGCGAGCTCGGCGAGCTCCGTCGGGTCGGCCGAGCGCTCCGAGCTGTTGCGCGTCACGACGATCTCCGCGAGCACCGGCTCGAGCGCCGCGAGGAGCGGCTCGGCGTCCTTGTCGGCCATGATCGCGACCACGCCGACGAGGTGGCGCAGGTCGAACGCCTCGCCGAGCGCCGTCGCGAGCGCCTCGGCCCCCGCGGCGTTGTGCGCCGCGTCGACGAGGACGGTCGGGCTGGACCGCACGACCTCGAGCCGGCCCGGCGACGTGACGTCCGCGAACGCCGCCTCGACGAGCGTGCCGTCGAGCGCACGGCCGCCGAGGAACGCCTCCACCGCACCGAGCGCGAGCAGCGCGTTGTGCGCCTGGTGCTCGCCGTGCAGCGGGAGGAACACCTCGGTGTAGAGCGCCGCGGGCGTGCGCAGGTCGAGGAGCTGGCCGCCGACCGCGACCTGGCGCGCGGCGACGTCGAGGTCGACGCCCTCGCGCAGCAGGCGCGCGCCGACGCGTTCCGCCCGGGCCCGCAGCACCTCCTCGACCTCGGGCCGCTGCGCGGCCGAGACGACGGTCGCGCCCTCCTTGACGATGCCCGACTTGACCGTCGCGATCTCCTCGAGCGTGCTCCCGAGCCACCGCTCGTGGTCGAGCGCGACGGGCGTCACGACGGCGACCTCCGCGTCGACCACGTTGGTCGAGTCCCACTCGCCGCCCATGCCGACCTCGACGATCGCGACGTCGACGGGCGTGTCCGCGAACGCGGCGAACGCGACGCCCGTGAGGACCTCGAAGAAGCTCAGCTGCGACTGCCCGGTCTCCGCGAGCTCCGCGTCGACGACCTGCACGTAGGGGTAGACGTCCTCCCACACCTCGACGAACCGGCGCGCCGAGAGCGGCTCGCCGTCGACGACGATCCGCTCGGTGACGCTCGTCAGGTGCGGGCTCGTGAACAGGCCGGTACGCAGGCCGTGCTCGCGCACGAGCCGCTCGGCGACGCGCGCGGTGCTCGTCTTGCCGTTGGTCCCGGTGAGGTGGATCGTCCGGAACGCGTGCTGCGGGTCGCCCAGCAGCTCGAACAGGCGCCGCACCCGGTCGATCGTCGGGTCGAAGTCGTGCTCGGGGGCACGGGACACGATGTGCTGGTAGACGCGCTCGAGGTCCGCCTGCGCGGCGGCGTCCTCCGCCGCCGCGCGGGCGTCCTTCGCGCTCTGCCGTCGTGCGGCGCCGGGGTCCTTGCGTGCGGCGCTCACAGGTTCGCCTCCTCGACGGGGCCAGCGTCCGGGACGGTGCCGTCGGCCTTCTCGACGCGCACGGAGCGCACGTCGGTCGGCGACGTCTCGACGACGACCTCGACCGCGAGCGTCTCGCGCGCGACGAGGTCGCGGTGCTCCTCGACGGCCACGAGCCACTCGCCCGGCACGTCGAGCGAGAGCCGGATGCGGTCGGCGACGTCGAGCCCGGCGGCCTTGCGCGCGTCCTGCACGTCGCGGATCACGTCGCGCGCGTAGCCCTCGGCGAGCAGCGCGTCGTCGAGCGCGAGGTCGAGGACCGCGAACCCGCCGCTCGCGAGCACCGCGGCGGCGACGCTCGGCGCGTCGCCCTCGGCGACGCCGCGGTCGGCGACCACGGTCGTCAGCTCGTACTCCGCGGGCAGGAGCGCGACGTCGCCGTCGTCCGTCGTCACGACGACCTCCCCGGCGTCGTCCACGCGCCACGCACCGGCCTTCGCCGCCTTGATGACGGCCTGGACCCCGCGACCCAGGCGCGGGCCCGCGGCGCGGGCGTTGACCGCGAGGCGCTGCGTGATGCCGAAGCGCTCCGCGGCGTCCGAGTCGGTGGACTCGAGCTCGACGGCCTTGACGTTGAGCTCGCGCGCCAGCAGGTCCGTGTACGGCGCGAGCGCTCCCGGGTCGTCCACGACGACCGTGAGCCGCGCGAGCGGCTGGCGCACCCGGAGCTGGTGCGCCTTGCGCAGGCCGAGCGCGGCCGACGCGACGGCGCGGACCTCGTCCATCGCGGCGACGAGCGCCGGGTCGGCGACGAGGGACGCGTCCGGGACGTGACGCACGGCCACGGCGGACGAGCCGTCCTCGCCGACGAACCGCTCGCCGACCTCCTCGGTGGACGCCGGCCAGTCCGTGAGGTGGACCGAGCGCCCGCCGGTCAGGCCGCGCCACACCTCCTCCGCGAGCAGCGGGGCGAGCGGCGCCATGACGCGCGTGAGCGTCTCGAGCGCCGTGTACAGCGTGTCGAACGCGTCGGCGTCCTCCGCCCAGAACCGGTCGCGCTGGGTGCGCACGTACCAGTTGGTCAGGACGTCGAGGTGCTCGCGCACGGTCTCGCACGCGCCGGCGATGTCGTACGCGTCGAGCTGCCCCGTGACGCGCACGACGAGGTCGTGGGTCCGGGCGAGCAGGTAGCGGTCGAGGGCCGGGAGCCCGGCCACGCGCTCGGGGGCCACCTTCTGCGCGACGTACCCGGCGGGCTCGACGGGCTCGCCCGCCCGCGCCTGAGCCTTCGACGTGTTCGCGTACAGGGTGAAGAAGTAGTACGTGCTCCACAGCGGCAGCAGCACCTGGCGCACCGCGTCGCGGATCCCGTCCTCGGTGACGACGAGGTTGCCGCCGCGCAGGATGGGCGAGCTCATGAGGAACCAGCGCATCGCGTCGGAGCCGTCGCGGTCGAAGACCTCGTTGACGTCCGGGTAGTTGCGCAGCGACTTGCTCATCTTGCGGCCGTCGGAGCCCAGCACGATGCCGTGCGAGACGGCCGAGCGGAACGCCGGGCGGTCGAACAGCGCGGTCGCGAGCACGTGCAGCGTGTAGAACCAGCCGCGCGTCTGGCCGATGTACTCGACGATGAAGTCGCCGGGGTTGTGGTGCTCGAACCAGTCGGTGTTCTCGAACGGGTAGTGCACCTGCGCGTAGGGCATGGACCCCGAGTCGAACCAGACGTCCATGACGTCCTCGACGCGGCGCATGGTCGAGCGGCCCGTCGGGTCGTCCGGGTTGGGGCGCGTGAGGCGGTCGACGAACGGCCGGTGCAGGTCCGGCTCGCCCTTCTCGTTGCGCGGGAGGGTGCCGAAGTCCCGCTCGATCTCGGCGAACGAGCCGTACACGTCGACGCGCGGGTGCTGCGGGTCGTCCGAGCGCCACACGGGCACCGGGCTGCCCCAGAACCGGTTGCGCGTGATCGACCAGTCGCGCGCGTTCTCCAGCCACTTGCCGAACTGGCCGTGCTGGATGTGGTCGGGCGTCCACGAGATCTGCTCGTTGAGCTCGACCATGCGGTCCTTGAACTTCGACACCGCGACGAACCACGACGACACGCCCATGTAGATGAGCGGCTTGCGGCAGCGCCAGCAGTGCGGGTAGGAGTGCGCGTACGACTCGCGGCGCAGCAGCACCGTGCCGGGGCTCGTCGCGCCGAGCGGGAGGTCCGGCGTCTCCTCCCCCTGCGCGGCCGCGGCGTCGTGGCGCGTGCGGCCCTTGAGGTGGTCGATGATGAGCGCGTTCGCGTCGAAGACCTGGAGGCTCTCGTAGTCGACGACGGGGAAGACGAACTTGCCGTCGGACGCGACCGGCAGCACCGGCTCGACGCCCTCGCGGTCGGAGACGACCTTGTCCTCCTCGCCGAACGCGCCGGCGTTGTGCACGAGCCCGGTGCCGTCCGTGGTCGTGACGAAGTCGGCCTCGACGACCCGGTGCGCGCTGGCGTGCCCGGCGAAGTACGAGAACGGCGGCGTGTACGACCGCCCGACGAGGTCGGCGCCCGTGAGCCGCTCGACGACCTGCGTCGTCACGTCCTCGACGCCCTCGTCGGCGAGCTCGCGCGCGTACGCCTCGAGGCGCTCCGCGGCGATCACGTAGCGCTCCTTGACGCCCGTGAACGACGACTCCACGACGACGTACTCGACGTCGGGGCCGACCATGACGAACAGGTTGGACGGCAGCGTCCAGGGCGTCGTCGTCCAGATGAGCGCGAGCTCGCCCGTCTCGAGCCGGAAGCCGACGGTGACCGCCGGGTCCTGGCGGACCTGGTACACGTCCTCGTCCATGCGCAGCTCGTGGTTGGACAGCGGCGTCTGGTCGTTCCAGCAGTAGGGCAGCACGCGGAAGCCCTCGTAGACGAGGCCCTTGTCGTAGAGCTGCTTGAACGCCCACAGGACCGACTCCATGAACGTCGGGTCGAGCGTCTTGTAGTCGTGCTCGAAGTCGACCCAGCGCGCCTGGCGGGTCACGTAGTCCTGCCACTCGCTCGTGTACTTGAGCACCGACGCGCGGCACGCGTCGTTGAACCGCTCGATCCCCAGCTCGAGGATCTCCTCCTTGGTCTTGATCCCGAGCTGGTCCATCGCCTCGAGCTCGGCGGGCAGGCCGTGCGTGTCCCAGCCGAAGCGACGCTCGACGTGCTTGCCGCGCATCGTCTGGTAGCGCGGCACGACGTCCTTCGCGTAGCCCGTGAGCAGGTGCCCGTAGTGGGGCAGGCCGTTGGCGAAGGGCGGGCCGTCGTAGAACACGAACTCGTTGCTGCCGTTCTCCCCGGCGGGGTTGCGCTCGACCGAGGCGCGGAACGTGTCGTCCGCCTCCCAGTAGGCGAGGACCTCGCGCTCGATCGCGGGCAGGTCCGGGGAGGCGGGGACGCCGAACGCGGCTCCGGGGTGCGCGTCGGCGGCGGACGAGGGTGCGCGGTGCAGCGGGTAGGCCATGGTCTCGAGGACTCCGGTGAGGTAGCGGTCGGCGGGGTGTCCGCCGTGGTGGTACGGGTCGGTCGTGCTCTCCTGCGAGGACGACTCCCCCACCTGGGGCGGGTTCGCCGCGGTACCACCTCGCTTGCCGGCGCCGTGCCCGCAGGTGCCCGACGGCGTCGGGCACCACGGGCGGTCGCCGACCGCTCGTCGCAGGCTGTGACGGGCCCACCCGTCCGGGTCTAGTGAGGACCTGTCGCGGGCCGTCAGGCCTGCCCCGCGGCGCGGGTCCCGTTCTTCCGGAGGCTCGCCGGTGATGGCCGGGTCGACGCCTGTGCCTCCATGGTAGCCGCCGCCCGGCGGCGCGCGGTGTAGGCGTCGATGTCGCGCGCGACGAGCCACTCGAGCGTGAGCGGCGGCCCGGCGGCGGCCGACGGGGCGGGAGCGGCGGGGAGGGCGGGTGCCGACGACGGCACCGTGGTCGGGCGGTAGCGGGGGAAGTGCGGGGGAACGTACATGGTGGTCTCGCGTCCTGTGCTCGGCTGGCGTCCGTGGGTGCAGACCCGGTCGTGGCGTCGGACTCATCGCTGAGCCGTGGCGCGGGACCGGCGACCGTCACGCCCCGTCGCAGGGAGGGAGGGGCGGGAGGCTGCTCGCGGACACCAGGTCGAGGCTGCGCAGGGCGCCGCGAGCCCTCAACAACAGGTGGCGGCGCGGACCAGCGGGCGCGCGAGGACGAGCGTGCTGCTCGTGGGGCGCGCGGAGGTCACCCGCACATGGTGCCAGCACGCCCGTCGCGGGACAACCTCCGGTCCACCCGGGACCCGGGACCCGGGCCCCTCGCCTGCCCCCCGGTCTCAGGCACGGGCCGGGCCGGTCACCGGACGCGGACGGCGACCTCGTGCCAGCCCGACGCTCCGTCGGGCGCGGGCGGGGCGACGTCGGCCGTCTGGGTGCGCCCGTGGGCGTCGGTCGCCCGGACCGTCAGCCGGTGCTCCCCCGGCGTCGCGTCCCACGCGTACGACCACTGCCGCCACGTGTCCGGGCCGACCGTGGCGGCGAGCGTCGCGGCGCGCCACGGGCCGTCGTCCACGCGCACCTCGACGCCCTCGACGCCCGTGTGCTGGGCCCAGGCCACGCCCGCGACGACGACGTCCCCCGCGTCCACGGCCGCGCCGTCGCGCGGGGTGTCGACGCGCGACGCGAGCTTGATCGGTCCCCGCTCCGACCACCCGCGCGTGGACCAGTAGGCGACGTCGTCGGCGAAGGTCGTGACCTTGAGCTCGGTGACCCACTTCGTCGCGGACACGTAGCCGTACAGCCCGGGCACGACGAGCCGGGCGGGGAACCCGTGCTCGGCCGGCAGCGCCTCGCCGTTCATCCCGACGGCGAGCAGGCTCGCCCGGTCGGGGTCGGTGAGGGCGTCGAGCGGCGTGCTCGCCGTCCACCCGTCGGCGCTCGTGGAGAGCACCATGTCGGCGCCGTCCTGCACGCCCGCGCGCGCGAGCAGCTCGCGCACCGGGTACCCGAGCCACCGCGCGTTGCCCACGAGGTCCCCGCCGACCTCGTTGGACACGCACGTGAGCGTGAGGTCGTGCTCGACGAGCGGGAGCGCGAGCAGCTCGTCGAGCGTGATCTCGAACGGGTCGTCGACGAGCCCCGAGACGCGCAGCGTCCACGACGCCGGGTCGACCTGCGGCACGCGCAGCGCCGTGTCGATGCGGTAGAAGTCCGCGTTCGGGGTGACGTACGGCGCGAGCCCGGGGACGCGCAGGTCCGCCCCGGCGGGGACGGCGGGGGCCGGGGTCGCGGGGGCGGGCAGCCGTAGCGCGTCGCGCGCTGCCGTCACGGCGCGCGAGCCGGCGGACACCGCGCGCGACGTCGCGAGCGCGACGACGCCCGCCGCCGCGGCGAGTCCCGTGACGAGGAGGAACCGGCGGCGGTCGAGGCCGCCGGGCGTCGTCGTCGCGTCGTCGGAGCCGGAGGATACGGCCGGGCCGCGCAGCGTCCGGAGCGTCGCGCGCAGCAGCAGCACGGCGACCCCCACGCCGACCAGGCTCGGCAGCGCCCAGGCCACGTCCCCGCCCGGCCGGGTGGCGGCGACGAGCGCCCCGACCGACCCGACGGCGGCGAGGAGCAGCGCGCCGGCTGGCGGGCGGCGGAGCTCGAGCCAGCCGCTGAACGCCGCGCCCGCGGCGAGCACGACGCCCATGACCCCGAGCAGCACCGCCTTGTCCGCGGTGCCGAAGGTCGCGACGGCCCAGTCCTTGAGGGGCCCCGGCACCGCGTCGACGACCCCCGCCCCGGCGGCGAACAACGGGCTCGACCCGGGCGCGACGACGGCCGCGACGAGCTCGGCGACGGCGAACCCGGCGGCCGCCGCGACGACGCCCGCGAGCGCCGCCCGTGCACCCGCGTTCCCGGCTGCCTGTCGCTGCCCCGTCATGCGCGTCCTCCCGTGGTCCAGTAGACGCCGGGCCGACCCCGGGCGCCATCCTCGGTTCGGAGCGGCGCCGCTCCCGGACGGGTCGGGGTCAGCGGGCGGACGCGTCGGCGTCGGGCGCGGGCTCCACGCCCTTCGGGACGAGCGGCGCGCGCCACAGGGAGTACGTGGAGGCCTGCGCGACGGGCCGCAGGATCAGCGAGTCGATGTTCACGTGGTGCGGGCGCGTGACGGCGAACGTCACGACGTCGGCGACGTCGTCGGCGGTGAGCGGGTCCACGACGCCCTCGTAGACGGCGTCGGCCCCCGCCTGGTCCCCGTGGTAGCGGTTGAGCGAGAACTCGGGCGTGTGCACGAGGCCCGGCGCGATCTCGATGACGCGGATCGGCTCGCCCACGAGCTCGAGGCGGAGCGTCTTCGCGACGCCGAGCAGCGCGTGCTTGGACGCGACGTAGCCGGAGCCGCCGACGTAGGTGTCGTGGCCCGCGGTCGACGTCATGAGCACGATGTCGCCGCGACGCGACGCGCGCAGGAGCGGCAGGAACTCCCGGGTCACGCGCACGGTGCCGAGCACGTTCGTCTCGTACATCGCGCGCCACTCGTCGATCTTCGCCTCGTCGACCGGGTCGACGCCGAGGCCGAAGCCCGCGATGTTGAGCAGCGCGTGCACGGGCCCGCGTGCACCTGCCTCGGCGACGAGGCGCGCGACGTCGTCGTCGGAGGTCACGTCGCCGACCACGGGGTGGGCGCCCGTGCGCTCCGCGACCTCGGCGAGCCGGTCCGCGCGGCGCGCGAACGCCACGACGTCCCAGCCCCGTGCGCGCAGGAACCGCACGCACGCCTCCCCGATGCCCGACGACGCGCCGGTCACCACGGCGCGCAGGGGCGAGGTCGCAGGGGCGGGGGCGGGCAGGTACGACGTCTCGGTCACGACGCACACTCTGTCACGGTCGCGTGTGTAGGCTGGACGACGGACCGCGAACCCCTCGATCGTTCGCCGGAGCGACCTCGTCCTTGGGTCGCGGGTCCGCCCGACGCGAGATGGCGCGTCCGACCCTGGAGAGCCCGCGTCCCCGCCCGGGGGCCGCCGTCCGGCTCTCTCCCCGCCTCGCACCCGGAGCAGCTCCGTGCCCTCGCGCCTCACGCCGTCCCCCGTCTCCCGCCGACCCGTCCGCGCCGCCGTCGGCGCGTCGGCCGTCGCCCTCGTGCTCGCCGCCTGCTCGTCCGGCACGACGCCCGGGGGCGACCCGACCTCTGCGGGCGGCGCGACGTCGTCGAGCACGCCCGGGAGCACCGCGTACCCGCTCACGCTCGACGACTGCGGGTTCGAGGTGACGTTCGACGCCGCGCCCGAGCGCGTCGTGACGATCAAGTCGAGCACCACGGAGATGCTCCTGGCCCTCGGGCTCGGCGACCGGATCGTCGCGAGCGCGTTCGCCGACGGGCCGGTGCCCGACTCGCTGGCCGACGCCGCCGCGGACGTCCCCGCCGTCGTGGAGCCGCTCTCGGACCAGGTCCCGGGTGCCGAGGCGGTCCTGGAGACCGAGCCCGACCTCGTCTACGCGGGCTGGGAGTCCAACCTCACGGCCGACGGCGCCGGCGACCGCGAGACCCTCGCGCAGCTCGGCGTCGCGACCTACGTCTCCCCCGCCGCGTGCAAGGCGCCGGAGTACATGCCGGATCCGCTGACGTTCGACGACGTGTTCGCCGAGATCACCGAGGTCGGCACGATCTTCGACGCGCAGGACGCCGCGGCGGACCTCGTCGCGGAGCAGCGCGCGACGCTCGACGGCGTCGTCCGCGACGACCGCGGCCTGACCGCCCTGTGGTACTCGTCGGGCGACGACATCCCGTACGTCGGGGCGGGCATCGGCGCGCCGCAGATGATCATGGACGCCGTCGGGCTCGAGAACGTCGCGGGCGACGTGCACGACACCTGGACGTCGTACGCGTGGGAGGAGGCGGTCGCCGCCGACCCGGACGTGCTCGTCCTCGTCGACGCCGCCTGGAACACCGCCGAGGCGAAGATCGAGCGGCTCGAGTCCAACCCGGCCACGGCCGAGATGACCGCCGTCCGCGAGGGCCGCTACCTGACGATCCCGTTCCCGGCGACCGAGGCGGGCGTGCGCAACGTCGACGCCGTCGTCGACCTCGCCGCGCAGCTGGAGGCGCTCGACCTGTGACGACCCTGCGCACCCGGCCCGCGCCCGCCGCGGCCGACCGTCGCCCGGACGGCACCGGCCCGGCCGGTCGCGCGCGGCGCGGCGCGGCCTGGTGGGTGCCGGCCGGCGTCGTCGCGCTCGTCGCGACGGTGCTCGTCACGGTGACGATCGGGCCGGCGGACCTCGCCGTGGGCGAGGTGTGGCGCTCGGTCGCGACGCACCTCGGGCTCGGCGGGCCGCTGGGCCTGGAGCCGCTCGGCGCCCTGCAGGACGGCATGGTGTGGCAGCTGCGGCTCCCCCGCGTGCTCACGGCGGCGGCCGTGGGCGCCGGGCTCGCGGTGTGCGGCGTCGTCATGCAGTCGCTCACGCGCAACCCGCTCGCCGACCCCTACCTGCTCGGGCTGTCGTCCGGCGCGTCGCTCGGCGCGGTGCTCGTGCTGGTCGCGGGCTGGACGGTCCTGCTCCCGGTCGCGGCCTTCGGCGGCGCGGTGCTCGCGCTCGTCGCCGCGCTCGGGCTCGCGGGCGCGCTCGGCGCGCTCACGCCCACGCGGACCGTGCTCGCCGGGCTCGCGGTGAGCCAGCTCGCGGCGGCCGCGACGAGCTTCGTCATCTTCTGGTCCGCGACCGGCGACTCCTACCGCGAGATCCTGTCGTGGCTCATGGGCTCCGTCGCGGGCGCGACGTGGACCTCGGTCGCGGTCGCGGGCGGCGCAACGCTCGTGCTCGGGACGCTGCTCGCGTCGACCGGCTCGGTGCTCGACGCCTTCACCTTCGGCGACACGGCGGCCTCCGCGCTCGGGGTCGACGTCGCGCGCGTGCGCTGGACGCTCCTCGTGGGCGTCGCGCTGCTCACCGGCGCGCTCGTGTCCCAGTCGGGGTCCATCGGGTTCGTCGGCCTGATCCTGCCGCACGCGGTCCGGCTCCTCACCGGCGCGCGGCACCGGCTGCTCCTGCCGCTCTCCGCGCTGTTCGGCGCGACGTTCCTCGTCTGGGCCGACACGCTCGCGCGCACGGTGTTCGCGCCGCGCGAGCTGCCCGTCGGCATCGTCACCGCCGCGATCGGCGCCCCGGTGTTCGCCCTGCTGCTGTGGCGCGGACGGAGGACCGCGTGAGCGCCCCCGCCGTCGTGGGCACGGCCGGGCTCGACGCGGAGCGCGTGTCGTGGTCGGTCGACGGTCGCCTCGTCCTCGACGGCGTCGACTGCACCGCGCCCCCGGGTGCGGTGAGCGGGCTGCTCGGCCCAAACGGCTCCGGGAAGTCCACGCTCCTGCGCGTGCTCGCGGGCGTCCGGGCGCCGTCGGCGGACCTGGGCGGGGAGGGCGCCCGCGTGCGGTTCGACGGCGCCGACCTGCTCGCGCTGCCGCGCCGGCAGCGGGCGCGGGTGCTCGCGCTCGTCGAGCAGGACGCGACGACCGACCTCCCGCTCTCCGTGCTCGACGCCGTGCTGCTCGGCCGCATCCCGCACCGGTCGCTCCTCGCGGGCGACTCCGCGACCGACCGCGACCTCGCCCGCGCGGCGCTCGCCCGCGTCGGGATGGCGGGGTTCGCGGACCGCGAGGTCGCGACGCTCTCCGGCGGCGAGCGCCAGCGCGTGCACCTCGCGCGCGCCCTCGCGCAGGAGCCCGCCCTCCTGCTGCTCGACGAGCCGACCAACCATCTCGACATCGCCGCGCAGCTCGACACGATGCGCGTCCTGCGCGACCTCGCGGACGACGGCGTCACCGTGCTCGCCGCGCTCCACGACCTCAACCTCGCGGCCCAGACGTGCGACCACGTCGTCGTGCTGGCGGACGGCCGCGTCGTGGCGGCGGGCGACGTCCACGACGTGCTCGTGCCCGACGTGCTGGACCCCGTCTACGGCGTGCGGTGCGAGGTCCTCACGCACCCGCGCACCGGCAGGCCGGTGCTGACGTTCGAGCCCCCGGCCTGAGGAACCCTCAGAAGCCGCGCAGTCGTTCGAGGCGCACGCGCAGCGTCACGGCGTAGTCGTCGTGGAAGCCGTCGGGCGTCGTGCCGAGGCCGCGGATGCCGTCGTCGTACTTCGCGTCGTACGCCGCGCGCTCCGCGGCCGAGAGACCGTCGTCGTCGACCGACGCCGTGCCGGTGAGCACGACGACGTCGCCGCCCGACGGGGTGCTGTTGAGGTGCACCGCGACGCGGGGGTTCGCGCGGACGTTGCGCAGCTTGGCCGTGCGCGGCTGGGACTTCACGACGACCTCGTCGGCGCCGTCCCAGCGGAACCAGACCGGCGTCGGCTGCGGCGTGCCGTGCGGGTCCACGGTGACGAGCCACACGACCTGCTCGTCGGCGAGCCGCGCCGCAGCGCGTGAGCCGAGGCGCGTCGTGCTGTCGACCGCGGGCACGGTCAGGCCTCCTCGGCCGCGGCGAGGCGCGGCAGCTCGATCGCGGGGCAGCGGTCCATGACCATGTCGAGGCCCGCGTCGCGCACGCGCCGCGCGGCGTCCTCGTCGATCACGTCGAGCTGGAACCACACCGCCTTCGCGCCGATCGCGATCGCCTGGTCGGCGACGTCGCCCGCGAGCTCGGACCGCACGAACACGTCGACGACGTCGACGGGGAACGGGACGTCCGCGAGGCTCGCGTACCCCTGCTCGCCGTGGACGGTCTCCGCCGACGGGTGCACGGGCACGACCCGCTTGCCGTGCTGCTGCAGCACGCGCGCGACCCCGTACGCGGCGCGCGCGGTGTTGTTCGACAGGCCGACGACGGCCCAGGTCTCGGTGCCCTCCAGGACCCGACGGACGGTTTCCTGCTCGTCGGCCGGCACGGCCGCTGTGACGTCGCTCATGTCGTGCGCAACCGGGTCCCGGCCGCGGCTATTCCGCGGCCGGACCCGGCGCGGGCATCCGCGAACCTCAGACCAGCGCGAGGCCGAGCAGCGCGCTCGACGCCGCACCGGCCACCGTCCGCACGTGGTTCCACGCGAGCCAGCGCGGCAGGAACGCCGTCCACGCCGCCGCCAGGTCGCCCTCGCGGGCTGCGGCGTCGAGCCGCTCGTTGAGCGGGACGTTGCCCACGGCCGTCACGCCGAGGATCCCGACGAGCGCGACGACCGCGCCCGCGAGCGCCCACCCCGCCCCGGCCACGTCGCCGACGAGACCGAAGACGGCCGCCGCCGCGGGGAGCAGGACGCTCGCGGCGAGCAGGAGCATCAGCGGGGGCCGGAGCGCGTCGCGGTTGATCGCCACCATCGCGGCGCCGCCTTCGCCCGGCGAGAGGCGGCGCAGCCCGCCCATCACGAACGTCGAGAACGCGAAGAGCACGCCGCCCGCGAGCCCCGTCGCGACGGCGGCCGCCACGACGAGGGTCGCGAACGCGGTCATGGCGTGCTCTCCACCGTGCGGGTGCCGGCACCGGCGGCCCACGCGCCCGCCTCGCGGGCCGCGTACTCGCGGAAGTCGCGCGGCTCGCGGCCGAGCGCGACGCGGACGCCGTCGGTCACGGGGGTCCCGCGCCCGTCGAGCACCTCGGTGAAGAGGTACCGCATGAGGTCGACGACGTCGTCGGGCAGCCCGGCCGCAGCAAGGCCCGCGACGAACGCCTCCATGGCGACGGGCTCGTAGCGGACGTCGCGCCCGCTCGCGGCGGCGATCTCCGCGACCGCTTCGTGGAACGTCAGCGCGCGCGGCCCGGTGAGCTCGAGGACGCGCCCCGCGAGGGCATCGTCCGTGAGGGCCGCGACCGCGACGTCGGCGACGTCCTCGAGGTCGACGAACGGCTCCGCGACGTCGTCGACCGGGAGCGCGAGGACGCCGTCGAGCACGGGCTCGAGGAGGAAGCTCTCGCTGAAGTTCTGGTCGAAGAACGCGCACCGCACGACGGTGCGCGCCGGGAACGCCGCGCCGACGAGCTCCTCCGCGCGCTGCGCCTCCTCCTCGCCGCGCCCCGAGAGCAGCACGAGGCGGTGCGCGCCGGCGTCGCGCGCGCGGGCCGCGAGGCGGGCCACGGTCTCCGGGGCCCCGGGGACCGCGAGGTCGGGCGCGTACGCGACGTACACGGCCGCGGCGCCCGCGAGCGCGGGCCCCCAGGTGGCGTCGTCGTCCCAGTCGAAGCGCACGTCGCCGGAGCGCGACGCCCGGCGCACGGGGACGCCGGCCGCGTCGAGCCGGTCGGCGACGCGGCGGCCGGTCTTGCCGGTCGCGCCGAGCACCAGCACGGTGCCGGGCGCAGGTGCCGGTGCGGCGGTCGGTGCCGACGTGCGGGCGGGCGCCGCCGACGGTGCGGCGGTGGGCGGGGTCGAGGCAGGCATGGTGTCTCCCGAGGTGCGAGTAATGGAGCGGTACGGGTCCCACCCAACCGTCGCGCCGCGAGACGTTCCATGGCCGACCGGCTCGCACGCATACGCGATCGTCTCGCCGCGCCCCGGCGTACGCTGGCGCGATGGACGTCGTCGCCGGGCTGCTCGACGGGCCGCGCGCCCGCGGGGCCTTCCTCCTGCGGAGCCACCTGCGCGCGCCGTGGGGCATGCGCATCGAGGACGAGGCGCCGCTGACGATCGTCCCCGTCCTGCGCGGGTCCGGGTGGGTCGGCCCCGGGGCCGGGGGCACGTCGTCCGACCCGGGCGAGCACGTCGCCGCGGGCGACGTCGTGCTCCTGCGCGGCCCGGACCACTACGTCGTCGCCGACGCGCCGACCACGGCGCCCCAGGTCGTCGTCGGCCCGGCGTCCGACATGTGCCGGGCGGTCGACGGCGGCCCCTCCCCCATGACCGTGCTCGGCGTACGGTCGTGGGGCAACGACCCGGACGGCGAGACCGTCATCGTCACGGGCACGTACCCCCTCGACGGCGAGGTCGGGCGCCGGGTGCTGCGCGTGCTGCCCCAGCGCGTGGTCCTGCGCCGCGGGGACGTGGACGGGACGCTCGTGGAGATGCTCGCCCGGGAGGTCGTGCAGGACCTCCCGGGGCAGGAGGCGGTGCTCGACCGCCTCCTCGACCTCCTCCTCATCTCGTGCCTGCGCACCTGGCTCTCGCGCGACGACGCGCCGGGCTGGTACCGCGCCGATGCCGACCCCGTCGTCGGGGCCGCGCTGCGGCTCATCCACCACGACCCGGCGCGTGCCTGGACCCTCGACGCGCTCGCGCGGGAGGTGGGGCTGTCGCGCGCGGCGTTCTCGCGCCGCTTCACGGCGCTCGTCGGCGAGCCGCCGATGGGCTACCTCACCGGCTGGCGGCTCGACCTGGCCGCCGACCTCCTCCTCGAGCCGGACGCGACGCTCGCCGCGGTCGCGCGCGCCGTCGGGTACGCGACGCCGTTCGCGCTCAGCGCCGCGTTCAAGCGCGTGCGCGGCGTGAGCCCGGCGGAGCACCGGGCGCGCGCCGGCGCGGCGTGAGCACTCAGCGCGCGACGGGCACGAGCTCGACGTCCCGCAGCGCGCCGTCGTCGACGACGGCCGTGAGGAACGTCCCGACCGGCTGCCGACGGCGGTCCGTCGGCGAGCCGGGGTTGAGCAGGCGCAGGCCGCCCGGCGACGTCGTGTCCCAGGGGATGTGGCTGTGCCCGAACACGAGCACGTCCACGTCGGGGAACGCGGCGTCGGCGCGACGCTCGCGCCCGTCCTTCCCGCCCGTCTCGTGCACGACGGCGAGCCGCAGCCCCTCGACCGTGGCGCGCGCCACCTCGGGCAGGCGCGCGTGCAGGTCGGGGCCGTCGTTGTTCCCCGCGACCCCGACGAGGCGTGCCGCGCGCGCCTCCAGCGCGTCGAGCAGGTCGACGCTCACCCAGTCGCCTGCGTGCACGACGACGTCCGCGTCGTCGACCGCGCGCCACACCTGGTCCGGGAGCGCCCGGGCGCGGACCGGGACGTGCGTGTCGCTGAGCAGGAGGAGTCGGGTGGGCACGCCGCCACGATAGGTCGCGGTCCGGGGGCACGCCGGGTGACGATGGGCCCATGCCGATCCCGCGCTGGGTGACCCGCAGCAACAGGCGCTTCCTCAACCCCGTCGTGCTCCGCGTCGCGACGGGCGTCGGGCCGATGGCCGTCGTCCGCCACGTCGGGCGGCGCAGCGGGCGGGAGTACCGCACCCCGGTGTTCGCGTTCGCCTACCGCGACGACCCGACCGGTCCGGTCCGCGTCGCGTTCGCCCTCACGTACGGCCCCGACGTGGACTGGGTCCGCAACGTCGAGGCGGCCGGGGAGTTCGTCCTCGAGCGGCGCGGCGTGGAGTACGCCGTCGACGACGTGCGTCGCGTGATCGGCGCGGACGGCCTGCGGCTCCTGCCCGGCTGGACGAGCGCGATCCTCCGGCGCGCGGGCGTCGACGAGTTCCGGACCGGACGGCTGCGCCGGGCACCCGGGCAGCCGGCTGCCATGATGGGGGCATGACCGACCAGCTCTGGATCACCGGCGACCCCGACGCGGACGCGCTGCTCAGCGACGACGCGTTCGCGCTCCTCGTGGGGATGCTGCTCGACCAGCAGTACCCGATGGAGCACGCGTTCGCCGGGCCCCGCAAGATCCGCGACCGCCTCGGCTCGATCGACCCGCGCACCGTGGCGGACACCGACCCCGACGCGTTCGTCACGCTCGCCACGACGCCGCCCGCGATCCACCGCTACGGGCGCTCGATGGCGGGCCGGGTGCAGGAGCTCGCGCGCGTCGTCGTCGACGAGTACGACGGCGACGCGACCAGGATCTGGACCGCGCCGGGCGCGGACGGCGAGCCGACGGGCGCGGAGGTGCTCGCGCGCCTGCGGGCGCTGCCCGGGTTCGGCGACCAGAAGGCGCGCATCTTCCTCGCGCTCCTGGGCAAGCAGCGGGGCGTGCGTCCCGCGGGGTGGCGCGAGGCCGCCGGTCACTACGGAGACGAGGGCTCGCGCCGGTCCATCGCGGACGTCACGAGCCCCGAGTCGCTCGCCGAGGTCCGCACGTTCAAGAAGGCCCAGAAGGCCGCGGCCAAGGCCGCGAAGGGCTGACCCGCCGCGCCACGCGCGGACGCCCGGGTGCGCGACGCACCCCGGCGGCTATCGTCGGCGCGTGACCACGACGACGCCTCCCGCCCCGGGGCTCCCTCCCGCCACGCGCACGCTCCTGGCCCTCGCCGCGGGCGTCGTCGTCCTCGCCGGGGTCCACGCCGCCCGCGAGGCCCTCGCCCCGATGTTCCTCGCGGCGGTCATCGTCATCATCTGCCACCCCGTGCGGTTCCCCCTGGAGCGCCGGGGCTGGCCGCGGTGGGCCGCGACGTCCGCCGTCGTGACGGTCGCGTACCTCATCCTCGCGGCGCTCGTCGCGATGCTCGCGTTCGCGGGCGTCCGGTTCGTGGACCTCGTCCGCGAGTACCTCCCGGCCCTCGTGCGCGCGGTCGACGACGTGGTGGACCAGCTCGCCGCGGTCGGCATCGACACGGACATCGCCGAGGCGGCCACGTCGTGGCTCGACCCGGGACGCGTCGTCAGCCTCGCGGGCAACGTGTCCGGCATGGCCCTGGGCATCGCGACCGCGTTCTTCTTCGTGCTCGCCTACGCGATCTTCATGGCCGCCGACGCCGCGCGGTACTCCACCGCCGGCTCGGTGTTCGGCGCCGAGCGCGCCGCGACGGTCGACCGGGCGACCCGGTTCAGCGGCGGGGTCCGGCGCTACTTCGTGGTCAACGCGTCGTTCGGTGCGGTCGTCGCCGTGATCGACGGCGTCGCCCTGTGGCTCCTGTCGGTCCCGGCCCCGACCGTGTGGGCGATCCTCGCGTTCGTCACGAACTTCATCCCGAACATCGGCTTCGTCCTGGGGCTCGTGCCGCCCGTCGTCATGGCGTTCGTCGTCGGGGGCTGGCAGCTCGCGCTCGCCGTCGTCGCGGTCTACTGCGTGGTGAACGTCGTGCTCCAGGTGCTCGTCCAGCCGAAGTTCGTCGCCGACGCGGTGAACCTCAGCCTCACGTTGAGCTTCGTCTCCGTCGTCTTCTGGACGTTCGTCATCGGGCCGCTCGGGGCGATCCTCGCGATCCCGCTCACGCTGCTCGTCCGGGCGCTCGTGCTGGAGCCCGACCCGGGCTCGGGCTGGCTGCGGTGGCTCTCCGGCGACGACGCGCCGCGGCCCGCCGAGGACCTGCGCGGCGCGGGCTCCCCTCCCGCCGCCGACGCCGTGCCGGACGGGGACCGCGCCGCCCCGGCGGAGCGCGCGGTCCCCGGGGCGGACCCTCAGGTGGAGCCTGAGGGTTCCGCCGCCGAGCGCTCCCCCGCGCCGGACGAGCGCTGACCCCCGTCGCGCGGTCCGCCCCAGGCCCTGGTGCGTGCGGCACCGCCGTCCCTAGGCTGGTGCCCGGCGGGTGTCCGCCCGTCACCGGCACGGGGAGGAACCATGGCGCACGGAGACATCACGCACATCGACATCCCGGTGAGCGACAACGGCAGGGCCACCCAGTTCTACGGCGAGCTCTTCGGCTGGGAGATCGCGGAGGTGCCCGGCTTCGAGGGCTACCCCATGTGGCAGGCCCCGAACAAGATCAGCGGCGGCGGCCTCGCCCCGCGCTCCGAGGGCTTCACGAGCCCGCGCAGCTACGTCGAGGTCGACTCCATCGAGGAGACGCTCGCCAAGGTCCGTGAGCTCGGCGGGCGGGTCGTGCTGGAGAAGTCGGAGATCAGCCCCACCTCGTGGTGGGCCGCGTTCGAGGACGCCGACGGGAACCAGATCGGCCTCTACGAGGGCACGACGGACGCGGGCTGACCGGGCCGTGAGCCCGCCGGGACCGCGGCTCGGTCGCGCCCGGACTCGGCCCGCCAGATCCTGTGGTCGAGGGCCCGGTACGGGACGCCGACCAGGTCGGCAGCCTGCTGCACCGCCGCCTTGGCGCGGACGACGCTCACGGTGGTCGGCGCGCCGACCGCACGCGTCACGAAGCGGCAGACCATGGTGTCGGCCTTGACGCTCTGCCGTCCGACGTTCATCTGGAGGTAGTCCCACGCGACCGGTCCCACACCGGCGACGGCGAGCCAGGCCGTGCGGCCCGCCGCGAGGCGCGACGGCGTCGCGTCCCGCAGGTCGGCGGCGGTGGCGATCCCGACCCTGTGGAGGGCCGCGACGGCGTGGGCGAGCACGACCGACTTGAGCAGCGGAGGCGTGACGCCGGGCGCCTTGGCCTCGTTGAAGAGGGTGGTCGACGCCGCGACAGGACCTCCTGCCCCGTCGATGACGGCGAGCAGCGCGGGACCCGAATCCTGGTAAGGATCCGCACCCTGCGCGCGGCGCAGCGCACGGTATCGGTCCAGCACGTTGACCACTCCCGAGTAATGGGCCCGGAGGGAGTAGACGGCGTCGATCGCCGAGAGCGCGAGCGAGTCCGGGTAGCCCTGCGGCTCCTCCCAGGTCTCCGGAAGGCCGAGGGTGGACAGCGCAAGGTCGCGCACCGCTGTGGCGTCGTCAGTCATGACGCGACCGTAGCGGTCACCTCCGACGATCCGCACCGCATGATCGCAGCGCGCCACCCGCAGTCGACCCCGAGCTCGGCTCCTGGGCCGGGTCCGCGCACGACGCCGACTCGGGTCAGCCCGCGAGCGTCCGCCCGTCCGGGTCGTCGGGCCGGCGCGGCCGCAGCGTGGGCGGGGGCGGCCACGGGAGGTCGTAGCGCTCGACGGGGACGTCGATCGCCCCGAAGTCGTCCGTCTGCACGACGACGCCGTCCGGCGTGACCTCGACGAGCCGGACCCGCAGCGGCGGCGCGTCGTCCTGCTCGAGCATCCAGACGTCGGCGAGCCACGCGAGGCTGCTCGAGTCGAGGGCCTCCTCGGCCTCGAGCCAGTCGACCGGGCCGGTGAGCTCGTGCCCGAGCAGCGACACGGCCACCCAGGCGTCGCCCTCGGGGCGGATCCAGCCCACGTGCTCGCGGTCGTCGGGGCGGCGGTGCGCGATCCAGTCGGAGGGGAGCATCCGGGCAGGCTAGCGGCGACGACGGGGCGCACGCCAGGGGTTTCGCCGCCGCGGGCGCGCCCCGCCTCAGTCCGCGACCGGCTCGTTCCCGGAGCCCTCGCGGTACCCCTCGGCGAACCCGGCGCGGTAGCCGTCGGCGTACGCGGCCTCCCGGGCGGCGTCGCCCTCCTGCTCGCGGCGCGCGTCGGCCTGCCCGCGGGCGTACGCCTCGGCGCTGCCCTCGCGGAACAGGTCGTCGCCGGAGCCGCGCACGAGCACGCGGGCGCCCGGACCGTCCTCGCTCCCGACGTACCGGCCGAGCCCGCGCACCACGGCGACGGGCCGGCCCGCCGCCTTGCCGCGCACGAGCTCGCTCGCGGCCGCCACCTCGTCGACGACGGCGGTCACGGTCACCGACAGCGGCCGCCCGTGGGAGTCCACGCCCCCGCGCAGGTCCTCCGCGACGACGACGCCCGCGGCCCCGATGCCGATGTCGACGAGGCCGTCGCGCCACGCCCGGCCGGAGGTGTCCGTCACGACGACGCCCAGCCGGTCGAGGCCGAACCGCTCGCGGAGCGCGCCGCGCAGCGCCCGCGCGGAGGCGTCGGGGTCGAGCGGGAGCAGCAGGACCGTGCCCTCCGGGGTGTTCGACGCGTCGACGCCCGCCGCGGCCATGACGAGGCCGAGCCGGTTCTCGACGATGCGCAGCGGCGGCTGGCCGGGACGCTCGCGCGTCGCGACGACGCGCACCGTCTCGTCCGTGATCGCCTGCTCGCGGTCCGCCGCGGCGACGACGCGGGCCTCGGCCTTCGAGACGATCTTGCTCGTCACGACGACGACGTCGCCGTCCGCGAGCGCCTCCCCCGCCAGCAGGTCGCCCACGAGCGCCACGAGGTCGTCGCCCGGCCGGACCTCGCCGAGGCCCTCGGGCGCCCACACCGTGAGGCGCGCGGACCGGCTGGGGCCCGCGCCGCCGTCGGGCCCGCCAGGTGCGGCGTCGTGCTCACTCATCGCGCGAGCTTCGGGAGCACCTCGCGGCCGAAGACCTCGATCCACTCGCGCTGGTTGCGGCCGACGTTGTGCAGGTAGATGCGGTCGAACCCGAGGTCGACGAACTTCTGGATGTACGCGCGGTGCTCGTCCGGGTCGGCGGAGATCACCATGCGGCCCTCGAAGTCCTCCGGGCGCACGAGCTTGGCCATCTGCTCGAAGTCGTGCGGCGAGCGGATGTCCGCCTTGGGGAACTTCATGCCGCCGTTGGGCCACTCGGTCATCGCGTTCGCGAGCGCCTCCTCGTCGGTCGCGGCCCAGGAGAGGTGGAGCTGGAGCACCTTGGGCATCGCCTCGGGGTCGCGGCCGGACTCGCGCACGCCGTCGTCGAACTTGCCGAACAGCATGGAGATCTTCTCGAGCGGCGCCCCGACGGTGATGAGGCCGTCGGCGTGGCGCCCCGCGCGCTTCGCGGTCACCGGACCGGCGGTCGCGACGAGGATCTCCGGCGCGACCTCGGGCATGGTCCACAGGCGCGTGGACTCCATCTTGTAGAACTGCCCGGAGTGCTTGACGTCCTTGTTGTCGAGCCCGGACTGGAACAGCTTCTTGATGACGTCGATCGCCTCGAACATGCGGTTGATGCGCTCGGGCGCCTCGGGCCAGTAGCCCGCGACGACGTGCTCGTTGAGCGCCTCGCCCGAGCCGAGCCCGAGCCAGTGCCGGCCGGGGTACATCGCGGCGAGCGTCGCGGACGCCTGGGCGACCATCGCGGGGTGCCAACGGAACGTCGGCGCGGTGACCCCGGGGCCCAGGTCGCCCCGGGTCCGCTCGCCGAGCGCCGTGAGCACGTTCCACACGAACGACGACTCGCCCTGCGCCGGGACCCACGGCTGGAAGTGGTCGGCCGCCATGGTCCCGGAGAAGCCGTGCTCCTCCGCGTAGGCCGAGAGCGCGACGGCCTCGGTCGGGTGGAACTGCTCGAGCATGGCGGCGTAGCCGATCGTCAGACCCATGGGCCGACCTTAACCCTCCGCGGACCGTCCTGGGCGAGCGGGCGCCGGCGCCCGTCCCGCACCGGTCCGGTCCTCGCCGGGCGAGGACCGGACGGGGCGCGTCAGACGTACAGCGGCGTCAGGTCCGCGTACTCCTCGACCGAGCCGCCGCGCAGGCAGACCTCGATGATCCGGCGACCCAGCGGGTCGAGGTCGTCGGTGAGGAACTGCCGGAGCTCGCTCGCGAAGAAGTCGGTGATGATCCGCGCCCCGGCGTCGTAGGCCTCGACCCCCACCTGGGACTGCAGCTCGGGCCGCAGGAAGGTCGGGCGCACGAGCTGGCCGTCGATCTTCATCTCCGTGAGCGTGTAGCCGAACAGGGGGCAGCGGGCGGGCGTCAGCTCGTCCGGCCGCAGCCGGCCCCCGCCGCGGCGCGCGAGGTACTCGCGCGTGAGCCACTCGGCCGCGAAGTCCACCCGGTAGGCGCCGATGTGCTGGTTGGGGGTGAGCACGTAGCGCGTCCGGCGAGTCTCCACGAGCTGGCGCAGCAGGAGGTTCGCCGCCGCGACCTTCGTTCCCGTCGCGAACGGCCAGTACGACCCGACGCCCTCGGCGACCATGCCGCCGTGGGCGAGCGCCTCCGTCGCCGTGCGGGACTCGCCGATCGACGGGTTCTTGTCGCCGCGCGGCGCGACGAGCCGCCAGATCCAGGCGAGCGCCGCGGGCACCACGTGGGTCATGCCCATGATCCCGTAGGTGGGGTGGTCGCGCGTGCAGGCAGGCATCCGGGCGCCGAACGTGCGCACGTCGACCTCGGCCGGCCCGGCGACGTCGGTGAGCAGGTGCCGCGGCACGACGACGCGCGGGTTGGGGCACCGCCGGCCGTCGGCGTCGAGCGAGTGCTCCCAGGGCAGCACGGTCGCGTCGGGGACGCCGTCGATGTTGAAGAACACGAGCGGCACGTCGGGGTGGATGCACGCGCGCTCGAGGTGCGCGTCCTGCCCGTACCCGGTGAGGTTGTCGACGCGCACGAACCAGCCCTCCTCGGCGTCGGTCACCACGAGGCGGCCGTCGCCGGTCTGGAGCGCGGCGTGGCACAGGGTCATGTCGTCGGTGACGGGGGCGAGCGCGCTCGTCTCCCCCAGCGTGATGACGTACGGCTCGCGCGTGACGACGTTCGTGCCGAGCAGGATCCTGCCGTCCTCCTGGCGGCGCAGGTCCTGGCACATCTCCGACTTGCCGCCGCCCGAGGCGCCCTCGTGCATGATCACGGTCTCGTTCTCGTACGGCGTGGTGACCCGGACCGACGACGCGTGCGCGGTGACCCAGCCCTCCCGCTCGCCGACGTCGAGCAGGACCGAGAACACGCCCTTCTTGGCGCTCGGCCCGGGGTAGAGGTTGTAGGCGAACACCTCGTGGAGCGTCTCGGAGCGGTCGTGCACGACGACCTGGCGCCCGTCGAACCGGGTGTGGCGCAGCGGCGGGGCGACGTAGAGGATCGAGCGCGGCGCGAACGGGCCGAGCTCGTCGAACGTGGCCCAGCCCTGGAGGTCGACGAGGGCGAGCGCGAAGAACGCCGCGTTGACGGGGCAGACGGCGAGCGACGGGTAGCCGTGCGTGCGCCCCCCGGCGCGGAACGGCACGACGACGAGCTCCTGCGCGGCGAGCCACGCGAGCGTCTCGTCCTTGACCGGGCCGAACTCCGCACCGAAGACGTCCCGGTAGCGCGGTTTGTCGGTCGGCAGGTCGTCGGCGATCCGCATGCAGTCCGGGTCCCGGCGGCGCATGTAGTCCTCGGGGTAGTTCACCGCGATCCCGTTGCGGCACCGCACGACCTCCGCCTCGACGACGCGCTCGCCCCCGGCGTCGTACTCGACGGCGAACCGCGGTCCGCCGTCGGGCCCGAGCGCGAGGCGGTAGAGCTCGTCGCGCGACGCCGGGACGACGAGGCGCGGGCACGCCGCGAGGGCGGCGGCGAGGGCGGGCGGCAGGACGACGCCGGGCGGGATCGCCCCGTCGGCGCGCGTGCGGTCGGTGGTCGTGGCGGTCATGGGTGCTCCAGGGGTCGGCGCGGGGATCGGGTCGAGGTGCGCCCACGAGCACCTGTCGCTTTGCGTGCAGATTACGACTCGATGACTATTCGACCCAGGGACCTTCGACCCGTCTCGGTCCGCACGCCGCGGACGGCCGCCTCGACGCCCGCCGGACGCCGAGACGGCGTCCGGCACGGCCGCGGGATCTGGGAGAATGGGCGACCATGAGCGACTTCCCGACGAACGCGCCGACGGGCGCGGCCGAACCCGCTGCAGCAACGACCTCCTCCGCCGGGCACGTAGCCGGTGACGTCGTCCGCGCGGTGGTCGCGGGAGTACCCGACCGGGTGAGCCTCGACGGGCTCGAGGACACCTACGACGCGCGCTGGGCCGAGCAGGGGACGTACGCGTTCGACCGCTCGAAGACCCGCGAGCAGGTCTTCTCCATCGACACCCCGCCGCCGACCGTCTCGGGCTCGCTGCACGTGGGCCACGTGTTCTCCTACACGCACACCGACGTCGTCGCGCGGTTCCAGCGCATGCGCGGCCTCGAGGTGTTCTACCCGATGGGCTGGGACGACAACGGCCTGCCGACCGAGCGGCGCGTCCAGAACTACTACGGCGTCCGCTGCGACCCCACGCTCCCCTACGTCGAGGGCTTCGAGCCCCCGCACGAGGGCGGCGAGGGCAAGTCCGTCAAGGCCGCCGACCAGGTGCCGGTGAGCCGCCGCAACTTCATCGAGCTGTGCGAGCGGCTCACGGCCGAGGACGAGAAGCAGTTCGAGGCGCTGTGGCGCCGGCTCGGGCTCTCGGTCGACTGGGCGCAGCACTACCAGACGATCGACGCGCGGTCCCGCACCGCGGCGCAGCGCGCGTTCCTGCGCAACCTCGCGCGCGGCGAGGCGTACCAGGCCGAGGCGCCCGGGCTGTGGGACGTGACGTTCCAGACCGCCGTCGCGCAGGCCGAGCTCGAGGCGCGCGACTACCCGGGCCACTTCCACAGGGTCGCGTTCCACCGCGTCGCGCCGGGCACCCCGGACGACGGCGCACCCGTCCTCATCGAGACCACACGCCCCGAGCTGCTCGCGGCGTGCGTGGCGCTCGTCGCGCACCCCGACGACGAGCGGTACCAGCACCTGTTCGGCACCTCGGTGCGCTCGCCGCTGTTCGACGTCGAGCTGCCCGTCCTCGCCCACCCGGCCGCCGAGCGCGACAAGGGCGCGGGCATCGCGATGTGCTGCACGTTCGGCGACCTCACCGACGTGCAGTGGTGGCGCGAGCTGCAGCTCCCGACGCGCTCGATCATCACGCGCGACGGCCGGATCACGCGCGAGACGCCGGACTGGATCACCTCGCACGCCGGCCAGGGCGTGTTCGCCGAGCTCGCGGGCAAGACGACGTTCTCGGCGCGCCAGGTCGTCGTCGACGCGCTGCGCGACGCGGGCGACCTCGACGGCGAGCCCGTGCCGACCCAGCGCAAGGCGAACTTCTTCGAGAAGGGCGACAAGCCCCTCGAGATCGTCACGTCGCGCCAGTGGTACATCCGCAACGGCGGCCGCGACTGGACGACGGCCGACGGCACGACCCGCGACCTGCGCCAGGAGCTGCTGAACCGCGGCAAGGAGCTCGCGTTCCACCCCGACTTCATGCGCGTGCGCTACGAGAACTGGGTCGGCGGTCTCAACGGCGACTGGCTCATCTCGCGCCAGCGCTTCTTCGGCGTCGCGATCCCGCTGTGGTACCCCGTGCTCGAGTCGGGCGAGGTCGACCACGACCACCCGATCGTGCCGTCCGAGGACGCGCTGCCCGTCGACCCGTCGTCCGACGTGCCGGCCGGGTACACCGAGGACCAGCGCGGCGTGCCGGGCGGGTTCGTCGGCGAGAACGACATCATGGACACGTGGGCGACGTCGTCGCTCACGCCGCAGATCGCGGGCGGCTGGGAGGTCGACCCCGACCTGTTCGAGCGCGTCTTCCCCATGGACCTGCGCCCGCAGGGCCAGGACATCATCCGCACGTGGCTCTTCTCCACGGTCGTGCGCTCGCACCTCGAGTTCGGCTCGCTGCCGTGGAAGAACGCCGCGATCTCCGGCTGGATCCTCGACCCCGACCGCAAGAAGATGTCGAAGTCCAAGGGCAACGTCGTCACGCCCATGGGCCTGCTCGAGGAGCACGGGTCGGACGCCGTGCGGTACTGGGCGGCGTCGGCCCGCCTCGGCACGGACGCGGCGTTCGAGGTCGGGCAGATGAAGATCGGCCGTCGCCTCGCGATCAAGATCCTCAACGCGTCCAAGTTCGCGCTGTCGTTCGGGGTCGACGCCGAGACCGGGACGGGCGAGATCGTCCTCGACCAGGCGCTCGTCACCGAGACGCTCGACCGCGCGATGCTCGCGGGCCTCGCGACCGTCGTCGAGAAGGCGACCGAGGCGTTCGAGGCGTACGACCACACGCGCGCGCTCGAGGTCACCGAGACGTTCTTCTGGACGTTCTGCGACGACTACCTCGAGCTCGTCAAGGACCGCGCGTACGGCGCCGGGGCCGCGGCCTCCGACGTCTCCGCCGAGACCCGGTCCGCGCGCGTCGCGCTCGCCATCGCGCTCGACACGCTCCTGCGCCTGTTCGCGCCGTTCGTGCCGTTCGCGACGGAAGAGGTGTGGTCGTGGTGGCGCGCGTCGGAGGGCTCGATCCACCGCGCACCGTGGCCCACGCCCGACGTCGCGCGCTCGGCCGCGGGCGACGCCGACCCGGCCGTCCTCACCGCGGCGGGCCACGCGCTCGCGGCGCTGCGCAAGATCAAGTCCGAGGCGAAGGTGTCGATGCGCACCCCGATCCTCGCGGCGCAGGTCGCGGTGCCGGCGGCGTCGCTCCCCGGCGTCGAGGCGTCCGTCGTCGACGTCCGCAACGGTGGGCGCGTCACCGGCACGCTCGACCTCGTCGCGGCGGCCGAGGGCCAGGGCGACCCGGCCGTCCAGGGCGGGATCGTCGTCGTCTCCTCCGAGCTCGGCGAGCCCGAGGCCCGCAAGAAGGGCTGACCCGCACGACGACAGCACCACGACGCCCTCCCCGGCCGCGGCCGGGAAGGGCGTCGTCGTCGGTGGCTGGGGCCTAGATGATCTCGCCGCGCAGTCGCGAGTCGTCGCCGGACATCGTCGCCGCGACCTCGCGCGGCGTCCCCTCGTCCGCCCAGCGGAGCGTGGCGCCCACGCCCTCGATGAGCTCGACGCTGCCCTCGGGCGCGAACGTCAGCCCGGCGTCCTGCCCGACGGCGGCCCGCACGAGCGCGACCGTGGCAGGCAGCTTCTCCAGGCCGTCCGTCACGCCGAGGGACTCGATCTCCTCGCGGGTCGCCGCGATGTGCAGCGGGCTGGGCCCGATCCACAGCGAGCGGTCGTCGAGCGCGCCGTCCTGCCCGTACTCGTCGGCCAGCACGAGCTCCTTGACCTGGCCGCGCGCGAGCACCGCGACGACGTCCTCCACGGACGTCACCGCGCCGGACTCACGGCCCTGCTCCTGGCGGAACTCCGCGAGGACCTTCTCGCGGCGACGCTCCCGGTAGCTGTCGAGCGCGTCGGCCACGTTCGCCTCGAACGAGGCCTCGTTGATGCCCGCGCCCCGGCCGCCGCCCGGGACCTCGACCACGAGCTCGGAGATCGCGTGCCCGAGCGCGCCCCGCACGAGCGGCACGGCGCGCACGTCACCGGTGAGCAGCACGAGCTCGGGCCGGTACTCGGCCGCCTGGCGCTCCAGCTCCGCGGCGACCGCCTCGGCGTTGCGCTCCCAGGAGTCCTCCGCGCGGGACTCGATGCGCTTGTGCGAGAGCCCGCCCGTGCGGACCTTGTTGATGACGTCGTGGCCGCCCTCGACCGTCTCCGGCTCCGAGTAGGGCAGGTGGCCGCCCGCGACGGACCACGTGAGGTCCGCGCCCTGCCGGTCGACGACGACGCGCACGTAGTCGACCGACTCGTCCGCCGCGCGGGCCGCCTGCAGCAGCGCGGGCACAGGCCCCCAGGAGCCCTTCGTGAGCGCCGGCGGGTCCTTGACGACCCGGTCGACGAGCACGCCCGTGTCGTCGGCGATCAGCACGCGCCCGTGGGTGCCCCCGACCCGCGTCGGCCGCAGCACCACCTCCTCGAGGTCGTCGAGGACCGCGTCCGGCGCGCCCTCCTGGTGCAGCTGGCGCCGCACTCCCTTCCAGCGGTTCTCGACCTCGCGGTCCCCGGCCTCGTTGGCGCGCGTCGCGTCGATGTACACCGTCGCGAAGGGGCCAGGATGGCCGAGGAGGGGCTTGAGCCAATCGATCTTCATGCGAACACCTCATGACGTCCGTCGGCGTGGCGGGAGGGCCGCCCGACGCGGCGGTGCCGACGCCGGGGGCCCGCCCTGGGTCCCCACCAGGGTCCGTCAGATCGACGGGGGTCGCCACCGCGCGTCGGGCCCGGGAGGCGCCTCGCGCCGGCCTCCGGACCCCGCCCGGGCCGTCAGGAGTAGGTGTCGAGGACCGGGGTCCCCTCGCCCGAGGCGGCGTGCTCGGCGGCGATGCGCTCGTGGTGGCGGATGACCTCGTGGACGATGAACGCGCGGAACTGCTCGGCGAACTCCGGGTCGAGACCGGCGGAGCTCGCGATGCCCGTGAGCCGGGCGATCTGCTGGCTGTCCCGGTCCGGGTCGGCGGGCGGGAGCCCGCCCTGCGCCTTGAGCTCGCCCACGCGGCGCGTGAACTTGAACCGCTCCGCGAGCAGGTGCATGAGCGCCGCGTCGATGTTGTCGATGCTGTCGCGCAGGCGGAGGATCTCGTCGGGGACGGCGGGCTGCCCGGGGTCGTTCGTCACCCACCGATCCTAGGGGTGCCCGTCGGGCGTCGAGGAACTCGATACTCGGAGTACGGAGTAAAGTGGCTCGCCGTCCCTCCCTACCGTCCCACTCAGCGGAGAGTTTCATGACGGAACACACGTCGCCGAGCCTCGTCGAGGTCTCCCCCACGGCGACCATCAGCACCCTCCTCACCGACCGTGTCGCGCGCGACCCCCGGGCGACGCTCGTCGAGCGCCGCACCACCGCCGACGGTCCGTGGGAGCGCGTCACCGCGCAGGAGTTCGAGGACGACGTCGTCGCGGTCGCCCGCGGCCTCCTCGCGCGCGGCATCGAGCCCGGCGACCACGTCGCCATCATGTCGCGCACCCGCTACGAGTGGACCCTCCTCGACTTCGCCGCCTGGGCCGTGGGTGCCGTGCCCGTCCCCGTCTACGAGACGTCGTCCGCCGAGCAGGTGCACTGGATCCTGTCGGACGCGGGCGTCCGGCTCGCCGTCGTCGAGACGGCCGCCCACGCGGCCGAGGTCGCGACCGTGCGCGACCGCCTGCCCGGCCTGGAGGACGTCCTCGTCGTCGAGGACGGCGCCGTCGACGCCCTGCGCGCCGCCGGGGCCGACGTCCCGGCCGCGGACGTGGAGCGCCGTCGGGCCGCGCAGCGCGTCGACGACCTCGCGACGGTCATCTACACGTCCGGGTCGACCGGGCGCCCCAAGGGCGTCGAGCTCACGCACCGCAACTTCGTGCACCTCGCGCTCAACGGCCGGGCCGGCCTCGCCGAGATCCTCGACGCCGACGGCGCCCGCACCCTGCTGTTCCTGCCGCTCGCGCACGTGTTCGCCCGGTTCATCCAGGTCGTCGTCGTCGCGTCGAACGCGGTCCTCGCGCACTCCTGGGACACGAAGAACCTCGTCGCGGACCTCGGCTCGTTCCACCCGACGTTCCTGCTCGCTGTGCCGCGCGTGTTCGAGAAGGTCTACAACACCGCCGAGCAGAAGACCGGGACCGGCGCCAAGCGCAAGATCTTCCACTGGGCGGCCAAGGTCGCCATCACCTGGTCCCGGGCGCTCGACGCCCCGGGCGGCCCCGCGCTCGGGCTGCGCCTCCAGCACGCCGTCGCGGACCGGCTCGTCTACTCGACGCTGCGCGCCGCGATGGGCGGCCGGCTCACGTACTCCATCTCCGGCGGCGCGCCGCTCGGCGAGCGGCTCGGCCACTTCTACCGCGGTGTCGGGCTGCGCATCCTCGAGGGCTACGGCCTCACCGAGACCACGGCCCCCACGGCCGTGAACCTGCCCGGCCTGACGAAGATCGGGACGGTCGGGCCCGCGTTCCCCGGCACGTCGCTGCGCATCGACGCGGACGGCGAGCTCCTGGTCAAGGGCGACCACATCTTCCGCGGCTACCGCAACCAGCCCGAGCTCACCGCCGAGGCGCTCCAGGACGGCTGGTTCCGCACCGGCGACCTCGGCGCGTTCGACGACGACGGCTACCTGCGCATCACCGGCCGCAAGAAGGAGATCATCGTGACCGCGGGCGGCAAGAACGTCGCGCCGGCCGTGCTCGAGGACCGGCTGCGCGCGCACCCGCTCGTGAGCCAGGTCGTCGTCGTGGGCGACCAGCGCCCCTTCATCGGCGCCCTCGTCACGCTCGACGCCGAGATGCTGCCGGGCTGGCTCGCGACGCACGGCCTGCGTCCGATGGACGTCGAGACGGCCGCGCACGACGCCGACGTGCTCGCCGCGCTCGACCGCGCCGTCGCGCACGCCAACGAGGCCGTCTCCCGGGCCGAGTCGATCCGCAAGGTCACCGTGCTCACGACGGACTTCACCGAGCAGAACGGCTACCTCACGCCGTCGCTCAAGGTGAAGCGCCGCCTGGTCATCGACGACTTCGCCGACACGATCGACACGCTCTACGGCTCGAAGGTCGGCGCCGACGCCTGAAGCCCCACCCCCGCCCCGCCGCACGGGCTGAGCAGGTGGTCCTGGTGCGTCCGGGTGACCGGACGGACCGGGACCACCTGCTCGGCCGCGCTACATCGCCTGGTCGGCGGTCGTCGGGGTCAGGCGGACTTCTCGCGCGGGGTGCGGGCGCGGGCGGTCGTGGTGCGCGGCACGATCGTGGGATTGACGTTGTCCAGCACGACCTCGCGCGTGATCACGACCCGCTCCACGTCATCACGCGACGGCACGTCGAACATCACCTGCTGCAACACCTCCTCCATGATCGCGCGCAACCCCCGCGCCCCCGTCCCACGCAACAACGCCTGCTCCGCGACCGCCTCGACCGCACCCTCGGTGAACTCCAGCTCCACCCCGTCGATCGCGAACATCCGCTGATACTGCTTCACCAACGCATTCCGCGGCTGGGTCAGGATCCGCACCAACGCCTCCCGGTCCAACGCCGCCACCGACGCGATCACCGGAAGGCGCCCGATGAACTCCGGGATCAACCCGAACCGGTGCAGATCCTCCGGGCGCACCTGCGCGAACAGGTCCTCCCCCGCACCCGTCTCGATCGGCGCACCGAACCCCACACCCCGCTTGCGCGCCCGCGCCGCCACGATGTCGTCCAACCCCGCAAAAGCCCCCGCCACGATGAACAGCACGTTCGAGGTGTCCACCTGGATGAACTCCTGGTGCGGATGCTTACGACCACCCTGCGGCGGCACCGACGCCGACGTGCCCTCGATGATCTTCAACAACGCCTGCTGCACACCCTCACCCGACACGTCCCGCGTGATCGAGGGGTTCTCCGCCTTGCGCGCCACCTTGTCGATCTCATCGATGTAGATGATGCCCGTCTCAGCCTTCTTCACGTCGAAGTCCGCCGCCTGCACCAGCTTCAACAGAATGTTCTCCACGTCCTCACCGACATACCCCGCCTCGGTGAGCGCCGTCGCGTCCGCGATCGCAAAAGGCACGTTCAACATCCGCGCCAACGTCTGCGCCAGATACGTCTTGCCCGTCCCCGTCGGACCGATCAACAAGATGTTCGACTTCGCCAGCTCCACGTAGTCCGCGTCGTCCGGGTTCGAGGGCTTGGCCTGCTCGCCCGCCTGCACGCGCTTGTAGTGGTTGTAGACGGCGACGGCCAGGGCCCGCTTCGCGGCGTCCTGGCCGATGACGTACTGCTCGAGGAACTCGAAGATCTCCTTGGGCTTGGGCAGCTCCGTGAGACCGAGCTCCGTCGCCTCGGCGAGCTCCTCCTCGATGATCTCGTTGCAGAGGTCGATGCACTCGTCGCAGATGTACACGCCGGGGCCCGCGATGAGCTTCTTGACCTGCTTCTGCGACTTGCCGCAGAACGAGCACTTCAGCAGGTCGGCACCGTCTGAGATACGAGCCACTACGCGTCTCCTTGTCCCGGTGACCGGTCCTCCGCCCGTCGGGTTCGACGGCGCGGGGCCCGGGCACGGCCGAGCGGGTCCTGCTCCCCATTCCACACCACAGGGCCCCCGTTGTCAGGTGGGCTCTCCGCACGGGGTGCAACGTGTCGCGCCGCCGACCCCGGCGGGGACGGCGGCGCGGCGCGTGGTCAGGCGGACCGGGTCACGGCTTGTTGACCGCGACGGCCTTGCGGCTCTCGAGGACCTGGTCCACGAGGCCGTACTCCTTCGCCTGCTCGGCGGTGAGGATCTTGTCGCGCTCGATGTCCTGGCGGACCTGCTCGACCGACTTGCCCGAGTGCAGCGCGAGGGTGTCCTCGAGCCACTCGCGCATGCGGATGAGCTCGTTCGCGTGGATCTCGATGTCGGACGCCTGCGCGTAGCCGCCACCTTCCATCGCGGGCTGGTGGATGAGCACGCGCGCGTTGGGGAGCGCGAGCCGCTTGCCCGGCTGGCCCGCGGCGAGCAGCACGGCCGCGGCGGAGGCCGCCTGGCCGAGGCAGACCGTCTGGATCTGGGGCTTGATGTACTGCATCGTGTCGTAGAGCGCGGTCATCGCAGTGAACGACCCGCCCGGCGAGTTGATGTAGAGGATGACGTCACGGTCCGGGTCCTGGCTCTCGAGCACGAGGAGCTGGGCCATGACGTCGTCCGCGGACGCGTCGTCGACCTGGACGCCCAGGAAGATGATGCGGTCCTCGAACAGCTTGGTGTAGGGGTCCTGGCGCTTGAAGCCGTAGGCGGTGCGCTCCTCGAACTGCGGGAGCACGTAGCGGGCGGACGGCGCACCGCCCGGCAGGGCGATGCCGCCGGGGCGGGCCGCGGGGCCGGCGAGGCGCTGGGCGGTGGACAGGTACTGGGACTCGGCGCTGAAGCTCACGGGTTCTCCTCGGTGAAGTCTGGTGTCCGGTGCGGGGTCAGGAACCCGTGGTGCCGCCGCCGCCGGTCACGGACGACGCGTTGGTGACGACGTGGTCGATGAAGCCGTACTCCAGCGCCTCCTGCGCGGTGAACCAGCTGTCCCGGTCGTTGTCCTTGAGGATCTGCTCGAGCGGCTTGCCGGTCTGCTCGGCCGTGAGCTCGGAGAGCACCTGCTTCATGTGCATGATCAGCTGCGCGTTGATGCGCACGTCGGTCGCCGTGCCGCCGATGCCGCCGGACGGCTGGTGCATCATGACGCGCGCGTGCGGCGTCGCGTACCGCTTGCCCTTGGTGCCGGACGACAGCAGGAACTGCCCCATCGACGCCGCCATGCCCATGGCGATCGTCGCGACGTCGGGCTGGATGTACTGCATCGTGTCGTAGATCGCCATGCCGGCCGTGATCGAGCCGCCGGGCGAGTTGATGTAGAGCCAGATGTCCTTGTCCGGGTCCTCCGCGGCGAGCAGCATCATCTGGGCGCAGATGGCGTTCGCGTTCTCGTCGCGCACCTCCGAGCCGAGCCAGATGATGCGCTCCTTGAGGAGCCGGTTGTAGATGGAGTCGTTGAGTCCGAGGCCCGGACCCTCGGCGCGGTTCACCGGGGCCGTCGCGTCGGACGGCAGGTACAGCTCGTTCACATCCATCTCCTTCGTCGCTCCCGCGGGTCGCCCCCGCCTGCGCTGCCCTGGCCGGCCGGGACGGCGTCCCGGTCCAGCCGTGCTGCAGTGACCCTAACGCGGTCCGTGCCCGCCGTTCGTCCCGGCAGGCCGCGTTTTCGCTGACGGCGCACCGGGCACCACGCCCTTCGCCGACGACGACGGCCCGCACCCTCGCGCGGAGGGTGCGGGCCGTCGTGGGGACCGTCCGACCGGGGCCGGCGACGCGTCAGGCCTTCGTCGCATCCTTCTCGTCGTCCTCGACCGGCGCCTCGGCGGCGGGGGCGGCCGAGTCGTCCACGAGCGCCTCCTCGACCGGCTCGCCCGCGACGTCCTCGACGGGCTCGTCCGCGGCGGCGTCCTCGTCGTCCGACCCGATGAACTCGGTCAGGTCGACGACGTTGCCGGCGGTGTCCTTGACCTCGATCTGGCGCAGCGCGACGGCGAGCGACTTGGAGCGCGCGACCTCGCCGACCATCGCGGGGATCTGCCCGCCCTGGTCGAGCGACTGGATGAACTGGTTCGGGTCCATCCCGTACTGGCGCGAGGCGCTCACGAGGTACTCGAGGAGCTCGTTCTGCGCGACCTTGATCTCGAGCTGCTCGGCGAGGGTGTCGAGCAGGATCTGGTTGCGCAGGGCGTCCGTCGCCTCGACCGTGACCTCGGCGCGGTGCGTGTCGTCCTCCAGGCGGCCCTCGGACTCGAGGTGGCGGTGCACCTCGGCCTCGACGGCGCCCGCGGGGACGGGGATCTCGACGGCGTCGTTGAGCGCCTTGAGGAGCTCGTCGCGCGCGGCGACGGCCTGGTTCGACGTCTTGATGCTCGCGACCTGCTCGCGCAGGTCCGCCGTGAGCTCCTCGAGCGTGTCGAACTCGGAGGCGAGCTGGGCGAAGTCGTCGTCGGCCTCGGGGAGGTCGCGCTGCTTCACGGAGGTGGCGGTGACGGTGACCGCCGCCTCCTTGCCCTCGTGCTCGCCGCCGGCCAGCGGCGCGTTGAACGTGGTCGTCTCGTCGGCCGACAGGCCGGTGAGCGCCTCGTCGAGGCCCTCGAGCATGTTGCCAGAGCCGATCTGGTAGCTCACGCCGGAGACGGAGTCGACCTCCTCGCCGTCGATCTCGGCCTTCAGGTCGAGCACGACGAAGTCGCCCTCGGCCGCGGGGCGGTCGACGCCGACGAGGGTGCCGAAGCGCTCGCGCAGCGCGTCGAGGCGCTCGGTGACGTCCTCGTCCGTGACCTCGGCGGGCTCGACGGTGATCGCGAGCGAGTCGAGCGCGGGCAGCGTGATCTCGGGGCGGACCTCGACCTCGGCGGTGAAGACCAGCTGGCCCTCACCGGCCTTCGCCGGGATCTCGGTGACCTCGACCTCGGGCTGGCCGAGGGGGCGCAGGTTCTCCTCGCTCGCGGCCTGGCGGTAGAAGCCGGAGAGCGCGTCGTTGACGGCGTGCTCGATCACGGCGCCCCAGCCGACGCGCTGGTCGATGACGCGGGGCGGGACCTTGCCCTTGCGGAAGCCGGGGATGTTCACCTGCTCCGCGATGTGCTTGTAGGCGTGGTCGATGCTCGGCTTGAGCTCGTCGTACTCCACCTCGACGGTCAGCTTGACCTTGGTGGGGTCCAGGGTCTCGACGGCGCTCTTCACTTCGATGATCTCCAACTGATCGGGGCGGGCCGCGGGCGGCCGGGGACGGCACCGCACGCGGGCGTACGGGCAACCGTCCCATCGTACGCGAGCGGTCAAGCGCGCCCGACGCGCGGGTCTGTCCGCGATCCTGAACCGATCCTGACTTCGATCCCGACCCCGATCCTCACCTCGACCCGGGCCGTGGTCCCGGCCGGGGCACGACGAGCAGCACCGCGAGCGCGACGACCGCGGTCGCGACGACGGTCGGCCAGCGCAGCCCCACGACGCCGAGCACGTCGAGCAGGACCGCCATGACCATCTGGCCCCCGACGACGGTCAGCGTCAGGACGAACGTGCCGAGGTGGCGCACGGCGAACGCGGCCGCGACGGTGACGACCGTCCCGAGCGGCCCGCCCAGGTAGAGCCACCACTGCGGGGGCAGCACGACGCCGTCGAGCACGCCGAACGGGACGCCGAGCGCGCACACGAGCGTGATCCCGGCGAGCCCGCCCGTGACCGAGGTGAGGGTCGCCACGACCGGGTCGCCCGTGAGCTGCGTGACACGGCCGTTGCCCGCCTGCTGCCCGCACAGCACCGCGCCGCCCACGAAGAGCGCCGCACCGGCCGCGACGACCGCCCACCCGGGACCGCCGGCGCTGCTCCCGAGCACCGCGATGCCCAGACCGGCGAGCGCCGCGAGGCCGGCGCCCGCACGACGCGGCGTGAGCCGCAGCGGCGCGGGCAGGCCGACGCCCCGCGCGTCGAGCGCGAGCCCGGCGACGGTCTGGCCGGCCACGGAGCAGACGGACGCGACCGCGACCCCGACGAGGGGGATCCCGGCGGCCATCGCGACGACGATCGGCACGCTGCACAGCCCGACGGCGAACCACCACCACGAGGCGGACGAGCGCACGACGGTGAGCGTGGACCGGACGCGGCGGCGGGCGACCACCACGAGCACGGTCGCGAGGAGGGTGCCCACGTAGGAGAGCCACGCGGCGAGGACGGGCCCCGTGCCCGCGGCCCCGAGGTCGCCGTTGAGGCGTCCCTGGAGCGAGAGGACCGCACCGCTGCCCGCGGCGACGAGCGCGGCGAGGGTCACGCGGGCTGCCGGACCGGCGGTCGCGGAGGACGGGGTCAACGGGCACCTCCCGGGACGGGACCGCCACGGCGGCCCGGACGTCGACGACGTCCCGCGGCGCCCCGCAGGGCGCCGCGCGAAGGTCGGGGTGACAGGATTTGAACCTGCGACCTTCCGCTCCCAAAGCGGACGCGCTACCAACCTGCGCCACACCCCGTCGTCCGCCACGGCGGGCGGACCAGGGGCAAGTGTACTGGCGGGACGGGGCGCGACCGACGGGCCGCCGCGTGGGGAACGCCGCGGCACGGGCGGCCCGCCGACGTTTGCTAGGGTGGCGGCCGCAGGTCGGTGGCACGCCGTCCCGGGCAGCCGCACAGGCCGACCGCCGGGCGAGCCGAGGCCCGCGCGGGCGTAGCTCAATGGTAGAGCCCCAGTCTTCCAAACTGGCTACGCGGGTTCGATTCCCGTCGCCCGCTCCGTTCGTCCCACGACCCCACGGGCGCCCCGCCTCCCCGGCGAGGCGCCCGTCGTCGTTCCTGGGCCCCGCGGACGGCGTTGCAGGGCCGCGCCACGGACCGATAGCCTCGGGGCACGCGCGCCGTCGGCCCGCCCGGAGCTCCGGGCGACTCCCCCGGCGCGACCGACCAGGAGGAGCGAGGAATGACCGCGACGACCGCGCGTCCTGCATCGCTGCACCGCGCCGCGCCGCGCACCTCCTGTTGTCGCTGTCTCGGCTGCTGCTGACGACGGCCGTCCCCGCGCGCCCCGGCACGCCCGCGCACGCCCCTCGTCCCGCCCGAGCCCGTCCCGTCGCCCGCGCGCGCCCGCGCCGCCCCCGCGAGACGCTGGACCCCGGCCACCGGGCGCGCCCCGCTCCCCATCGGTACCCCCACCCGGCTCACCCCGAGCCGTCGACAGAAGAGGAAGACATGGCACGCATCTACGACGACGTCACGCAGCTCGTCGGCAACACCCCGCTGGTCCGGCTCAACAAGCTCACCGAGGGGCTCGGCGCCACCGTGGTGGGCAAGCTCGAGTTCTACAACCCCGCCAACTCGGTCAAGGACCGCATCGGCGTCGCGATCATCGACGCCGCCGAGGCGTCCGGCGAGCTGAAGCCGGGCGGGACGATCGTCGAGGCGACGTCCGGCAACACCGGCATCGCGCTCGCGATGGTGGGTGCGGCGCGCGGGTACGACGTCGTGCTGACCATGCCGGAGACGATGTCGAAGGAGCGCCGCGCGCTGCTGCGCGCGTTCGGTGCCGAGCTCATCCTCACGCCGGGCTCCGAGGGCATGAAGGGCGCGGTCAGCCGCGCGGACGAGATCGTCGCCGAGCGCGAGGGCGCGATCCTCGCCCGCCAGTTCGCGAACGAGGCGAACCCGGAGATCCACCGCCGCACGACGGCCGAGGAGATCTGGGCCGACACCGACGGCGCGGTCGACATCGTCGTCGCGGGCATCGGCACGGGCGGCACCATCACGGGCGTCGGCCAGGTGCTCAAGGAGCGCAAGCCCGGCGTGCAGATCGTCGCCGTCGAGCCGGAGGAGTCGGCCATCCTCAACGGCGGCCAGCCCGGCCCGCACAAGATCCAGGGCATCGGCGCGAACTTCGTGCCGGAGATCCTCGACACCTCGGTCTACGACGAGGTCATCGACGTCAACGCCGAGACCGCCGTCGAGTACGCGCGCCGCGCCGCCAAGGAGGAGGGTCTGCTCGTCGGGATCTCCTCGGGCGCCGCGATCGCGGCCGCGCTGCAGCTCGCCGCGCGTCCCGAGAACGCGGGCAAGCTCATCGTGACGATCATCCCGTCGTTCGGCGAGCGCTACCTGTCCTCCGTCCTCTACGCCGACCTGCTGGACTGACGTGACCGACCCCCACCCCCGCGCACGGACGGCCGGCCACCGGCTGCGCCGGTTCGTGCGCGTGCTCGGCGAGGACCTCGAGGCGGCCCGACGGCGGGACCCCGCCGCGCGCAGCCGCCTCGAGGTCGCTCTCGCGTACCCCGGCGTGCACGCCGTGTGGGCCTACCGGCTCGCGCACCGCATGTGGCGCGAGCCGCTGCTGCGCCTGCCAGCGCGGCTCGTGTCGCAGGCGGCGCGCGCGCTCACCGGCGTGGAGATCCATCCCGGCGCGCGCGTCGGCCGACGGCTGTTCATCGACCACGGGATGGGCGTCGTCGTGGGCGAGACGGCCGTGGTCGGCGACGACGTCGTGCTGTTCCACACGTCGACGCTCGGCGGGCGCTCGATGAAGCGGGGCAAGCGGCACCCCACGCTCGGCGACCGGGTCGTCGTCGGCGCCGGGGCGAAGATCCTCGGGCCGGTGTGGGTCGGCGACGACGTCCAGGTCGGGGCCAACGCCGTCGTCGTCAAGGACGTGCCCGCGGGCGCGGTCGCCGTCGGCGTGCCGGCCACCGTCCGGATGCCGGCGGGCGCGCCCGCCGCGCGGGAGGCCGTCGAGGACCCCTCGCTCCTCATCGAGTACGTCATCTGAGGAGGACGCCGGGGGGCGGCCCCGGATCGGCTAGTGTGGTCGTGGGCGGTACCTGAGACCGCGCGTACCGGATACCCCCTGCCCGGTGCGCCCTCGGGTACCGCCCGCTCACCGCCGGCCGCAGCCGCCCGTCCGTGGCAGCCGGTCCCGGCACCACGACCCTCGACGAGGAGGAGCGCGCATGCGCCTCGGCATCCACACCGGCTACTGGTCCGCCGGTCCCCCCGACGGCATCCAGGACGCGGTCGTCGCGGCCGACCGCCTCGGCGTCGACTCGGTCTGGACCGCGGAGGCCTACGGCTCCGACGCGTTCACGCCGCTGGCGTGGTGGGGCTCGCGCACGACCCGCATCCGCCTCGGGACCGCCGTCGCGCAGGTCTCCGCGCGCACCCCGACCGCGACGGCGATGGCCGCGCTGACGATGGACCACCTCTCGGGCGGCCGGTTCGTCCTCGGCCTCGGCGTCTCCGGGCCGCAGGTGGTCGAGGGCTGGTACGGCCAGCCGTACGCGAAGCCGCTCGCACGGACCCGCGAATACGTGCAGGTCGTGCGCGACGTCCTGCGCCGGGAGGCGCCCGTGACGTCGTCCGGCCCGCACTACCCCCTCCCCCTTCCCGACGGCGTCGGGACCGGGCTGGGCAAGCCGCTGCGCTCGACCGTCCACCCGCTGCGCGCCGACCTTCCGATCCACCTCGCGGCCGAGGGGCCGAAGAACATCGCGCTCGCCGCCGAGATCGCGGACGGGTGGCTCCCGCTGTTCTACTCGCCGCGCATGGACGCGACGTTCCGCGAGCTCCTCGCGGACGGCTTCGCGCGCCGCTCGCCCGAGCGCTCGCCCGAGTCCGCGTTCGAGGTGAGCGCGACCGTCCCCGTCGTCGTGCGCGAGCACGTCGAGCAGGCCGCGGACCAGGTGCGCCCGTTCCTCGCGCTGTACGTCGGCGGGATGGGCGCCAAGGGGGCGAACTTCCACCGCGACGCGCTCGACCGCCTCGGGTACGCCGAGGCGTGCGACGAGATCCAGGCGCACTACCTCGCGGGACGCAAGGACCTCGCGGCGGCCGCCGTCCCGACGGCGATGGTCGAGGACGTCGCGCTCGTCGGCCCGCCCGAGAAGATCGCGAGCGACCTCGCGGCGTGGCGCGAGACGGCGGTGACGACGCTCCTCGTCCAGGGCGAGGCGACGGCCGTGCAGACGCTCGCCCCGCTCCTCGCGGCCCCGACCCCGGGCTGACCGGCCCGGCGCCGCGCGGTCAGCCGTCGGCGCGGGGGAACCACACCGCCCGGCGCAGGTCCACGCGACGCCCGTCGCGCGACAGCGGGCAGCCCTCGGCGCGGAGCTCCGCGAGCGCCGCGTCGAGGTGCTGCGCGGGCGGCGACCCCGCCGCGTTGACGATCCGCCACCACGGCACGGGGGTGCCGTCGTCGTCCACCCCGGACGACCCGGCGAGCACCTGCCCGACCTGGCGCGGGCCGCCCCGCCCCAGCGACTCCGCGACGATCTCCGCGACGAGCCCGTAGGTCATGGCCCGCGCGGGCGGGACGCGCCGCACGAGGTCGAGCACCGCGGTCGCGTACTCCTGGGCGAGGGCGCGAGGGTCGGCGCGGTCGTCGCCGCCGCGTCCGGGGGTGCGTCGTGCCATGGCGCCCGACCCTAGCCGTCGCGAATGTCCTGGCGCGAGCACGGCCCGGGACAGGAGGATCAGGGGCATGAGCGACCACCGACCCGCACGCCTCCCCGACGGCTACGAGCTCGTCCCCCTCACGTCCGCCGACCTGCGCGACGTGCTCGACCTCGACACCACGACGTTCCCCTCGCCGGTGGAGGTCGACGAGCTCGTCGACCTCCCGTTCCCGCTCACGTGGGAGCGCGCGCTCGGCGTGACGGTCGAGCGCGAGGACGCGGACGCGCCGCCCGTCGACGGCGCGCGTCCCGTGCGGCGCGAGCTCGTGGGGATGCACGCGTCGTACCCGTTCGCGCGCTTCCCGGTCCCCGGCGCGACCGCTCCGGTCGCGGGCCTCACCTGGGTGGGCGTCCACCCCGCGCACCGGCGGCGCGGCATCCTCAGCGCGATGATCGACACGCACCTCGCCCGGTGCCGCGAGCGGGGCGAGCCGGTCTCGGCGCTCTTCGCGGCGGAGGCCGCGATCTACGGCCGGTTCGGGTACGGCAAGGCGGCCGACGACGTGCGCCTCACCGTCCCGCGCGGCGTCGCGCTGCGCGACGTCCCGGGCGCGGAGCGGCACACCGTCCGCATCGAGCGCGCGGACCGCGCGCGGCACGGCGAGCTCGTCGCGACGATCCACGAGCGCGCGGGCGCCGACCCGACGGGCCAGGGCGCGGGCATCAACCGTCCGGGGTGGGCGACACGCGAGACCCCCGAGCTCCAGGCGACGTTCTGGGACGACGCCAAGGTCTGGCGCAAGGACCGCGAGCCCACGCGCATCGCGATCGTCGAGCTCGACGGCGAGCCGCGCGGGTACGCGCGCTTCCACCGCAAGCTCTCCTGGGAGGCGACGGGCCCGCGCGGCCCGGTGAGCACGGGCGAGGTCGTCGCGCTCGACGCCGCGGCCGCCCGCGCGCTGTGGGGCGTGCTCACCGACCTCGACCTCACGCACGAGGTGACGCCCTTCATGCTGCCGGTGGACGACGTCGTCACGAGCCTGCTCGTGGACCCGCGCTCCGCGTCGCCGCGCCTCGCGGACAACCTCTGGGTGCGGGTCGTGGACGTGCCCGGCGCGCTCGCCGCGCGCCGGTACGCGGCGGACGTCGACGTCGTGCTGCACGTGACCGACGAGCGCCTGCCCGACAACGCGGGGCGCTGGCGGCTGCGGGCGGAGGCCTTCGGCCCGGCGACGGCCGAGCGGACCGACGACGCGGCGGACGTCTCCCTCGACGTGCGCGAGCTCGGCGCCGCCTACCTCGGCGGGACGTCGCTCGCGGCCCTCGGCGCGGCAGGTCTCGTCACCGAGCACTCCCCCGGCGCGCTCGCGCGCACGAGCGCGGCCCTCGGCTGGCCCGTCGCCCCGGTGTGCAGCTGGGTGTTCTGACCGGTCGGGCGCACCCGGGTCCCGGGTGCGCCCGCCGTCACGTCTGGCAGACGCCGCACCAGAAGAGGTTGCGCCCCGCGAGCTCCTTGAGGAGCACCGGCGTGCCGCACACCCGGCACGGCAGCCCGTCGCGGTGGTACACGTAGAACGCCTCGTCCGCGGGCACGGCGTCGGGAGCGACGTCCGTGTTCTGCCGCACGCGCCGCCGCCCGGTCGCCGCCTCGTCGGGGGCCTGCCCCGCGCCGTCGTCGCGGTGCTCGGGGCGCGTCGTGACGATCGCGCCGGTGCGCGCGCCGTCGTGCATGAGCACGACGAGGTCGTCCCACAGGGTCCGCAGGTCCTCCGCGGGCACGTCGCGACCGGGGCGCATCGGGTCGAGCCCGGCCCGGAACAGCGCCTCCGCGCGGTAGATGTTCCCCACGCCCGCGACGACGTCCTGGTTCATGAGGAGCAGCCCGACGGGGCTGCGCGAGCGCCGCACCGCGGCGACGAACGCGTCGCGCGGGTCGGGCTCGCCCGGGCCCGGGTCGCGGATCGGGTCCGGCCCGAGCCGGTCCTCGACCGCGCGCTTCTCGTCGTCCGTGACGACCACGCACGCCGTCGGGCCGGTGAGGTCCGCGACCGCGTGCGCGCCGACGAGCCGGACGCGCACGGCGCCACGCGGCGGAGGGGGCGACCAGGCGTCGTCGGGCCTCTGCGACGGCGTACCACCCGGGGCCGCCGGGACGGTCTCGCGCTCGCCGATCCGGCGCCGGGGCGCGCCGATCGCGTGCACGACGGCGGTGCTGCCGTCGCCCGCGAACGTCCACGCCCCGTAGAGGCCGAGGTGCACGCGGAGCCAGCGGACGTCGTCGGACGCGCCGCCCGGCCCGGCGAAGCCGAGGAACATCTGCTTGCCCCACGCCTCGCTCGCGACGAGCACGCGGCCGTCGAGCAGGGCGGCTCCCGCGGCGAACCGGCCCTGCGGGCTGCTCACCGCGAGCGGCTCGCCCGCGAACAGCTCGCCGAAGGCGCGCGCGAGGCGGTGGACGGTGTGGCCCTCGGGCACGTCAGGCCGAGGTGCCGCGCGCCGCCTCGTACGCCGCGAGCTGGTCGATGCGGCGCTGGTGGCGCGGGTCGCCGCTGAACGGCTCCGCGAGGAACGCGTCGACGAGCGCGACCGCCTCGTCCACCGAGTGCTGGCGCGCGCCCACCGCGACGACGTTCGCGTCGTTGTGCTGGCGCCCGAGGCGCGCGGTCTCCAGGTTCCAGGCGAGCGCCGCGCGCACGCCGACGACCTTGTTCGCCGCGATCTGCTCGCCGTTGCCCGAGCCGCCGATGACGACGCCCAGCGAGCCGGGCTCCGCCGCCACCGCCTCGCCCGCCGCGAAGCAGAACGACGGGTAGTCGTCCTGCGCGTCGTAGGTGTGGGCACCGTGGTCGACGACGTCGTGACCCGCCGCCCCCAGGTGCTCGACGAGATGGGTCTTGAGCTCGTAGCCGGCGTGGTCCGCGGCGATGTGAACGCGCATGGGCTCATCATGCCCCAGCGGGCCCCCTCGCCGCCGGGGTGAGGCCGTAGCCTGAGACGCATGACACAGACCTCCCCGACGTCCACGCCTCCGTCCTCGTCCGGCCCGGCCGACGCGGCGCGCTCCGGCATCGACCTCGACGCGCTGGACCCCGCGGTCCGCCCGCAGGACGACCTGTACCGCCACGTCAACGGCCGCTGGCTCGCGACGCACGAGATCCCCGCCGACCGCGCGATGGACGGCGCGTTCCGGGCGCTCCACGACCAGGCCGAGGTGCACGTCCGCGAGATCATCACGGACCTCGGGGAGCAGGTCGCGGCGGGCGGCGCGGACGTCGGGCCGGACGCGGCGAAGGTCGGGGCCCTCTACGCGAGCTTCATGGACACCGAGCGGATCGAGGCGCTCGGCACCACGCCGCTGCAGCCCGACCTCGCGCTCATCGCGTCCGCCACGACGCAGGCCGAGCTCACCGGGGCGCTCGGCGCCCTCCAGCGCACGGGCGGCGCGGGCGCCGTCGGCTTCTGGGTCGACAACGACGCGAAGGACCCCGAGCGCTACGTCGCCTACCTCTACCAGTCCGGGCTCGGCCTGCCGGACGAGGCGTACTACCGCGAGGACCAGTACGCGCCCGTGCGCGAGAAGTACGTGCCGCACGTCGCGCGCATGCTCGCGCTCGCGGGCGTCACGTCCGAGACGTGGGGCGCGTCGCCCGAGGACGCCGCCGAGCGGATCGTGGCGCTCGAGACGAGGCTCGCCGCGAAGCACTGGGACGTCGTGCGCGACCGCGACGCCGATCTCACGTACAACCCGCGGACGCTCGCCGCGCTCGTCGAGGAGGCCCCCGGGTTCGACTGGCGCGCGTGGGTCCTCGCGCTCGGCGCGCCGCAGGGCTCGCTCGACGACGTCGTGGTCCGCGAGCCGGACTTCGCTGCCGGGTTCGCCGAGCTCTGGGCGAGCGAGCCGCTCGAGGACTGGAAGCTGTGGATGGTGTACCACCTCGTCACCGCCCGGGCGCCGTACCTCTCCGACGACCTCGTCGAGGCGAACTTCGACTTCTACGGGCGCACCCTGTCGGGCGCGCAGGAGGTGCGCGAGCGCTGGAAGCGCGCCGTCTCCGTCGTCGAGGGCGCGCTCGGCGAGGCCGTCGGCGCGCAGTACGTCGCGCGGCACTTCCCGCCCGCGCACAAGGCGCGCATGGAGGAGCTCGTCGCCACCCTCGTGGCCGCCTACCGCGAGTCGATCACGACGCTCGACTGGATGACGGACGAGACGAAGGAGAAGGCGCTCGCCAAGCTCGACGCCTTCACGCCGAAGATCGGCTACCCCGTGCGGTGGCGCGACTACTCGGCGCTCGTCGTCGACGCGCACGACCTCGTGGGCAACGTGCGCCGCGCCCACGCGTTCGAGCAGGACCGCGAGCTCGGCAAGATCGGGCGCCCGCTCGACCGCGACGAGTGGTTCATGACGCCGCAGACGGTCAACGCCTACTACAACCCGGGCATGAACGAGATCGTCTTCCCCGCCGCGATCCTGCAGCCCCCGTTCTTCGACCCCGAGGCCGACGACGCCGTGAACTACGGCGGCATCGGCGCGGTCATCGGCCACGAGATCGGTCACGGCTTCGACGACCAGGGCTCCAAGTACGACGGCGCGGGCCGCCTCGAGGACTGGTGGACGGCGCGCGACCGCGAGGAGTTCGAGAAGCGCACGACGGCGCTCGTCGCCCAGTACGACGCGTACCGCCCCGCCCAGCTCGGCGAGGACGGCCCGCACGTCAACGGCGCGCTGACCATCGGCGAGAACATCGGCGACCTCGGCGGCCTGTCGATCGCGCTCAAGGCCTACCGCATCGCGCTCGGCCGTCCGCTGGACGAGGCGCCCGTCGTCGACGGGCTCACGGGCATCGAGCGCGTGTTCCTCGGCTGGGCCCAGGTGTGGCAGTCGAAGGGCCGGGACGAGGAGGTCGTGCGCCGCATCGCGACCGACCCGCACTCGCCCAACGAGTTCCGCTGCAACGGGGTCGTGCGCAACGTGGACGAGTTCTACGACGCCTACGACGTGCAGCCGGGCGACGCGCTCTACCTCGCCCCCGAGGAGCGCGTGCGCATCTGGTGACCCCGGACGCACGAAGGGCCCGCGGCGGGTCGTCCCGCCGCGGGCCCTCCTGCGTGGTGGTCGGGCCGGTCAGAGCGTCCGGATGCCCGCGCGCGCGATCGTGAAGCCCTTGCCCGTGGCGTCGTCGCGGCACGTCATGCCGGTCTCGGCGCTGTCGCACGTGAAGGGGCCGACCGTCTTGGAGGTGCCGTAGTCGAGGATCGCGGTGTCCCCCGGCGCGGGCTGCGGCTGCTCGGCCGCGGGCACGCACGGCTGGTCGACGCTGCCGTCGGCGTCCAGGACGACCTTGTAGCCGACCGTGCCGTCGCACCCGTCGACCGGGGCGGGCTGCGTGCCGAGCTGGGCGATCACGCACGTCGCGCTGACGTCGGTCACCTCGCACGTGATGTTCCGCGACTCCGACGCGAACGTCTCGGACACCGTGGGCTCGGCAGGCGCCGGCTCCTCGGCGCCGTCCGTGGCGGTCGCCGCCGGGGACGTCGACGCCCCGCCGAGCGGTTCCTCGTCGCCGCCGCCGAGCAGCGAGATCGCGAAGACGATCGCCCCGAGGACGAGCAGCGCGTCGACGACGATGAACGCGATCCACCCCGCGCCCAGCCGGTTCGAGCCGCGACCGCCGCCGTCCCCGCCGCGCCCGTCGCGCCGACCGGTCGACGGGCCGGACGGGGCGCCCGTCCCTCCCGACGAGGCTCGCGGGGCGGCGGCGGCCGGGGCTGCCGAGGCCGGCGGGTGGTAGGCGGGCTGCTGCGCGGGCGGCGTGGCGGCCGCGTAGGCGGGCTGGGCGGTCGGCTCGTACGCCGCCGTCCCGCCCGCGTACGGACCGGCCGCGGCGTGACCGGCTGCCGTGTCACCCGGCGCGTAGCCGGGACGGCCCGCGGCCGTCCCGACCGGGGCCGCGACGCCGAACCCGTTCTGCTCGGTCGCGTAGCGCACGCGCTGCGGCGGCACCGGTGACGGCGAGGGCGCCGGGACCGCGGGCTGCGCGGCCGTCGGGAGCTGGGTGATCGGCGTCACGTGCTGGACCGTCGTCGCCTGGAAGGACGCCGCCGACGCGACGACGGTCGGCTGGCCGTCCGCGGGCGTCGCGCGCGGCGCCTGGGCCGTCGGGCCGCTCGTCGGGGCGAACGAGGGCGGCCCCGAGGTCGCGTGCGCGGGCACGGGGGCGAACGCCGTGGTCGGCTGGGCGTCGTCACGACCGACCGCGGCCCCCGGGACGCCGCCGGGGGGCGGCGGCGGCGGTGGCACGGGTGCGTTCGGGGACATGCTCGGCTCCTCGCGGGCTTCCTCGGCGGACTCGCCCGGCGCGACCGGGCGGCGGGCGCTCCTGGAACCGCCCGCGAACTGACGAAGCATGGCACGAGCCACCCGCACCGGTCGAACCCCGGGAGCCCCACGACGCCCTCGCCCCCGGGGTCTGCACGACGTCCGCACGGCGTCCGCGCGACGGCGGCGCCGTGCCCGACGTCAGTCGAAGACCGGACCCTGGGTGCGCGTGCGCTTGAGCTCGAAGAAGCCCGGCGTGCTCGCGACCAGGACGCACCCGTCCCACAGCCGCCCGGCGGCCTCGCCCTTCGGCGCGGGCGTCACGACGGGACCGAAGAACGCCGTCCCGCCGAACGCGACGACGGGCGTCCCGACGTCCTCGCCGACGCGACCGATGCCCTCGGCGTGCGACGCGCGCAGCTGCTCGTCGTAGGCGTCGGAGCCCGCGGCGTCGGCGAGCGTCGCGGGCAGGCCCACCTCCGCGAGCGCCTCGAGCAGCACCGCGTCGTAGTCCGTGCGGCCGCCCGGGTGCAGGCGCGTCCCGATCGCGTCGTAGAGGGGCTTGACGACGTCCTCGCCGTGCTCGACGCGCGCGGCGGTGACCACGCGCACCGGGCCCCACGCCTTGGCCATGAGCTCGCGGTACTCCTCCGGCAGGTCCCGGCCCTCGTTGAGCACCGCGAGGCTCATCACGTGCCAGCGGACGGTGACGTCGCGCACCTGCTCGACCTCGCCCATCCACCGGCTCGTCATCCACGCCCACGGGCACACGGGGTCGAACCAGAAGTCGGCGACGCGCAGGTCGTCCTCGGTCGCGGTGGGGTCGGTCGTCGCGGTGAGCGTCACGGGGCGGTCTCCTTCGTCGTCGGGCGCGCCCGGGGTCCGGGTCGCCGGGGCGCGGCGGCCGGGCCGACGGCGTCCCCACCCCGTTCCGACACCGCGCGACCGCAGCGTATTCCCGGGAGCGGGCGCGGGCACGCGTGGGATGATCGTCCGTGGCCCACAGGCCGCCGTCGAGGCCGACCGGCCCGACCACGAGACCGAGGAGATGCAGTGCCCGGAGAGAACCTCACCCGCGCCGAGGCGAGCGAGCGCGCGGCGATCGTCGACGTCCAGTCCTACGAGGTCGACCTCGACCTCACGACGGGGGCGACGACGTTCGCGTCGACGACCGTGGTGCGGTTCACCGCGACCGAGGGCGGGAGCACGTTCGTCGACCTCGTCGCGCCGACCGTGCGCGAGGTCGTGCTCAACGGCCGTGCGCTCGACCCGGCGCAGGTGTTCGCCGACTCGCGCATCGCGCTCGACGGCCTCGCGGCCGACAACGAGCTGCGCGTCGTCGCCGACTGCGCGTACACCAACACGGGCGAGGGCCTGCACCGGTTCGTCGACCCGGTCGACGGCGAGGTCTACCTCTACACGCAGTTCGAGGTCCCGGACTCGCGGCGCGTGTTCGCCGTCTTCGAGCAGCCCGACCTCAAGGCGACGTTCGCGTTCACGGTCACCGCGCCCGCGGCGTGGGAGGTCGTGAGCAACCAGCCGACACCCGCACCCGAGGCGCTCGGCACGAAGGCCGACCCGACCGGCACCGGCGCCGGCGACGTCGAGGTCGCGCGCTGGGCGTTCGAGCCGACGCCGCGCATCTCGTCGTACATCACCGCGCTCGTCGCAGGGCCGTACGTCGTGGAGCGCAGCGAGCTCACGTCGTCCGACGGCCGCACGATCCCGCTCGGGGTCTTCTGCCGCGCGTCGCTCGCCGACCACATGGACGCCGACTACGTGTTCGACAAGACCCGCGAGGGCTTCGCGTTCTTCGAGTCCGCGTTCGAGCACCCGTACCCGTTCGACAAGTACGACCAGCTCTTCGTGCCCGAGTACAACATGGGCGCGATGGAGAACGCCGGGTGCGTGACGTTCACCGAGACGTACGTCTTCCGGTCCAAGGTCACCGACGCGGTCAAGGAGCGTCGCGTCGTGACGATCCTCCACGAGCTCGCGCACATGTGGTTCGGCGACCTCGTGACCATGAAGTGGTGGAACGACCTGTGGCTCAACGAGTCGTTCGCGGAGTACGCGTCGACGCTCGCGACCGCCGAGGCGACCGAGTGGCGCGAGGCCTGGACGACCTTCGCCGCGATGGAGAAGTCCTGGGCCTATCGCCAGGACCAGCTGCCCTCCACGCACCCCATCGTCGCGACGATCAACGACCTCGAGGACGTGTTCGTCAACTTCGACGGCATCACCTACGCCAAGGGCGCGTCGGTGCTCAAGCAGCTCGTCGCGTGGGTCGGCAAGGAGCAGTTCCTCGCCGGCGTCGCGGCGTACTTCCGCAAGCACGCGTGGGGCAACACCGAGCTGCGCGACCTGCTCGTCGAGCTCGAGGCCACGAGCGGCCGCGACCTCACCGAGTGGTCCGCGCTGTGGCTCGAGACCGCGGGCGTGAACACCCTGCGGCCCGAGTTCGACCTCGACGCCCACGGCCGCTTCACCACGTTCTCCGTGGTGCAGACGGCGGCGGCCGACCACCCGACGCTGCGCCCGCACCGGCTCGGGATCGGCTTCTACGACCTCGTTGACGGCGTGCTCACGCGCGTGCACCGCACCGAGGTCGACGTGGCCGGCCCGCGGACCGAGATCCCCGAGCTGCTCGGCCTCGACCGCCCGCAGCTCGTCCTGCTCAACGACGACGACCTCGCGTACGCGAAGATCCGCCTCGACCCCGCGTCGCTCCAGGTCGCGACCGAGCACCTCGCGGACCTCGCCGACCCGCTGGCCCGCTCGCTCGTCTGGGGCTCCGCGTGGGACGCGACGCGCGACGGCGAGACGCCGGCGAGCGACTACGTGCGCCTCGTGCTGGGCAACATCGCCCGCGAGACCGAGTCGACGACGATCCGCACCACCCTCAACCAGCTCGCGCTCGCCGCGAAGACGTACGTGGCCCCGGAGCGCCGCGAGGAGACGCTCGCGCACGTCGGCGACGTGCTCTGGTCGCTCGCGCAGGACGCGGCCCCCGGCTCGGACCTGCAGTTCCAGCTCGTGAAGTTCTTCGCACACCTCGCGTCGACGCCCGCGCACGGCGAGGCGCTGCGGTCGCTGCTCGACGGCTCCGCCGCCCTCGACGGGCTCGAGATCGACACCGACCTGCGCTGGGAGATCCTCGAGGGGCTCGTCCTGCTCGACCTCGCGGACGACGCCGAGATCGAGGCGACGCTCGACGCCGACTCGACCGCGACGGGCCAGCAGTCCGCCGCGCGGGCCCGCGCGACGGTGCCCACCGCCGCGGCGAAGCGCGCCGCGTTCGACCGCCTCGTCGGCTCGGACGACGCCCCCAACGCGATCGTCCGCGCCACCACGCTCGGTTTCCAGCACGTCAACGACCCCGAGTCGCTCGCCCCGCTCGTCGGCGCGTACTTCGACGCGCTGCTCCCCCTGTGGGACCAGCGGTCGTACCACATCGCCGAGGCGCTCGTCACCGGCCTCTACCCGGCCCCGCTCGCGAGCACGGTGCTGCGCGACGCGACGCAGGAGTGGCTCGACGCCAACGCCGACGCCGCCCCGGCGCTGCGCCGGCTCGTGGTGGAGAACCTCGCCGGCGTCGAGCGCGCCCTCGCGGCCCAGGCCGCCGACGCCTGACCCCTCGGCCAGCACCCCTCACGACCGCGCGGGTCCTCGACCAGGGGGTGCCGGCGCGTCGAGCAGGCTATCCCGGCGCGTGCGGCGGCCAGGACGGGCCAGGACGGCCTGCTCGGCCGGCTCGGCCGGCTCGGCCGGTCAGAGAGAGTCGTTCATCGCCTTGGCGAGCGAGCGCAGGCGGGCGGAGTCGAAGAGGTCCTCGAGCAGGACGAGGTTGCCCGACGAGTCGCCGAGGGGCACCTTCCAGTTCGGGTACTCCTGGTCCGTGCCCGGCTGGTTCTGCGAGCGGCGCTCCCCCACGGCGTCGGCCAGCGAGACGCCGAGCAGCACCGCCGGGGCGCTGCGGACGAGGCGGTGCAGGGCCTCGACGAGCTCGCGCTCGGACGGGTCCTCGCCCACGAGCGAGCGCTCGCGCAGGAACGCGATCATCGCGTCCCGCTCGGCGCGCGCGGCCCGCCGCACGTCGGCGACGTCCTCCGTGAGCACGCCCAGACGGTCCCGCAGCTCGACGTGCTCGCCCGCGAGGTACCCGGCCGTGGGCGGCAGGTCGTGCGTCGTGACGGTCGCGAGCGCGAGGCGCCGGTAGTCCTCCGGGGGCAGCGGGCGGCCGTCGTCGGTCTTCTCGAACCACAGGACGGACGTGCCGAGGACGCCGCGGTCCGCGAGGTAGTCACGCACCCAGGGCTCGAACACGCCGAGGTCCTCGCCGATGACCATCGCGCCCGCGCGGTGCGCCTCGAGGCACAGGATGCCGACGAGGGCCTCGTGGTCGTAGCGGACGTACGCGCCCGCGTCGGCGCGCGCACCGCCCGGGATCCACCACAGCCGGAACAGGCCGATGACGTGGTCGATCCGGATCGCCCCCGCGTGCCGCAGGACGGTGCGCAGCATGTCGCGGTACGGGGCGTACCCGGCCCGCGCGAGCGCCCGCGGGTGCCATGGCGGCTGGGACCAGTTCTGGCCCTGCTGGTTGTACATGTCCGGCGGCGCCCCGACGGACACCCCGGTGGCGAGCACACCACGGTGCGACCAGACGTCGGCGCCCTCGGGGTGCACGCCGACCGCGAGGTCGTGCATGATCCCCACCGACATCCCCGCCTCGCGCGCGGTGCGCTGCGCGACGCGGAGCTGCTCGTCGGCGACCCACTGGAGCCAGCAGTAGAACTCGACGCGGTCGGCGAGCTGCTCGCGCAGCGCCGCGACGGTCGGGCCGTTCGGGTCGGACGCGCCGGGCGGCCAGTCCCGGTCGCCGTAGTGGTCGGCGAGCGCGCACCACGTGGCGAAGTCCTCGAGCCCCTTGCCCTGCTCGGCGCGGAACGCGTCGAGCGACGCCTGCCGGGCGGTGGACCGGGGCGCGGTGAACACGACCTCCAGCGCCGCCTTCTTGGCCTCCCACGCGGCGTCGCGGTCGATGGGCCCGGGGTCGGTGTCGAGGTCGCGCACCGGGTCGAACGCCCACTCGACGAGCGAGCGGTCGGCCGCGGACAGGTAACCCGTCTCGCGGATGTCCTCGACCCTGATGTACAGCGGGTTGACGAAGCGCCGGCTCGTCGGGAGGTAGGGCGAGGGCGTCATCGGCGTGCGCGGCTCGGCGGCGTGCAGCGGGTTGACGAGGACGAAGTCCGCGCCGGCCTCGTGCGCGGCGAGCCAGGCGAGGTCGGCGAGGTCGGCCAGGTCGCCGACGCCCCACGACGCGCGCGAGCGCACCGAGTACAGCTGGGCCATGAAGCCCCACGCGCGCCGTTCCGCGACCGCGGCGGGCAGCTCGAGCCGCTGCGGCGTCACGACGAGCGTCGCGCGCGCGTGGGCGCCGTCGCTCTCGGCGTGCAGGTCGTGCCACCCGAGGGGCAGGTCGGCCGGGATCTCGAACGTCGCGCGGCCGACGCGCCGGCCGTCGACGGTGCGCGGCTCGACGAACACGTCGAGCTGGCCGAGGTCGCGGCGCTCCCGGGGAGCGCGCGCGGCGTGGTGCCCGGCGACGCCGGTGCGGCCCTGCTCGGCCTCGAGCTCGACCCAGACGTCGACGGCGGCGCCGTCCTGCACGTGCACGGGGACCGGCACGGCGTCGCCCTGCCGGACGACGACGGTCGGGGGCAGCATCTGCCGCCACGCGTCGTCGCGCGAGTGCTCGAGGCTGACGGCGACCTTCTCCGGGGACGACGCGGGGACGCCGAGGGCCTCCAGCACGGCGACGAGGGTCGAGGCCCGGACCTGGCGGCGCGTCCCGTCGAAGTCCCAGAAGTCGGACGCGACGCCGTGGGCGTCGGCCAGCTGCACCAACGGCTCGGGCAGGTCCGTCTGCGGAACAGCCTAGTCTCCTGGCGAGGTTGTCACCGGATCGACGCGGCCCCGCAACGCCCCCGCAACAGGGACGTGCGCGGCGCCTGGCGGTCGGACCGTGACGGGCACGCGTGCGCACCGGCCCGGGCACCCGGGTCGCACGCCCGAGGCGGACGAGGAGCGAGGGTCGTGACGGGCGGAACCGAGGACGAGGCACGGCAGGTCATCACGGGCATCGGCGTGTGCCCCGGCACGGTCGTCGGGCCGGTGGTGCTCATGCCGGAGGCCATCGACGAGCCGGCGCCCGGGCTGCGCATGGGTCCGCGCGAGGACCACGAGGCGCAGGCGCGGCGCGTCGACGCCGCGGCGGAGCAGGTCGCGGGCGACCTCCAGCGCGCCGCCGACGCCGCCGACGGCGACGCGCGCGACGTCCTCGAGGCGACGGCAGCCATGGCGGCCGACCCCACGCTCGCGGCCGACGCGCGGCGGCGCGTGCTCGACGAGCACCTCGTGCCCGAGCGCGCGGTGTGGGAGGCCGCGGAGGAGGTCGTGCGGCAGTTCACCGAGCTCGGCGGGTACTTCGCCGAGCGCGCCCGCGACGTCGCGGACGTCCGCGACCGGCTCGTCGCGGCCCTCACCGACCGTCCCGCGCCCGGCGTGCCCGAGCACACCGAGCCGTTCGTCCTCGTCGCGTACGACCTCGCGCCGTCGGCCACGGCCGCGCTCGACCCCGCGCGCGTGCTGGCGATCGTCACCGACGGCGCCGGGCCGACGTCGCACACCGCCATCGTCGCGAACGCCAAGGGCATCCCCGCGGTCGTCGCGGCCACGGGAGCGAGCGCGGCGCTCGCACCGGAGGACGTCGTGCTGGTCGACGGCGCGGCCGGGACGGTCGTCGTGCACCCGTCGCCCGAGCAGGTGGCCGCGGCGCGGGCCCGCTCGCAGCAGGTGCGCACGTTCGACGGCACGGGCCGCACGCGCGACGGGCACCGCGTGCAGCTCCTCGCGAACGTCGGCGACCCGGCGGGCGCCGCGGCGGCGGCCGCGTCCGGCGCCGAGGGCGTCGGGCTGTTCCGCTCCGAGTTCTGCTTCCTCGACCGCGAGCAGCCGCCGACGGTCGAGGAGCAGGTCGCCGCCTACCGCACCGTCTTCCGCGAGTTCGGCGGGCGCAAGGTCGTGATCCGCACCCTCGATTCCGGCGCGGACAAGCCGCTGCACTTCCTCACCGTCGACGACGAGGAGAACCCGGCGCTCGGCGTGCGCGGGCTCCGCACCGCCGCGCGCTGGCCGGAGCTGCTCGAGCAGCAGCTCGACGCGATCGCGCAGGCCGCCGCGGCCGAGGAGGCCGAGGTGTGGGTCATGGCGCCCATGGTCTCGACCGTCGGGGAGACCGAGTGGTTCGTCGAGCGCTGCCGCGCGCACGGCCTCGACGTGGCGGGCGTCATGGTCGAGGTCCCGAGCGCCGCCCTGCTCTCCGGGCCGATCCTCGCGCGCGCGGCGTTCGCGTCGATCGGCACCAACGACCTCACGCAGTACACGATGGCCGCGGACCGCCTCCTCGGGTCGCTCGCGGAGCTGAGCGACCCGTGGCAGCCCGCCGTGCTCCGGCTCGTCGAGGCGACGTGCGCGGGCGGGGCCCAGCAGGGCCGTCCCGTGGGCGTGTGCGGCGAGGCGGCGTCCCAGCCGGTGCTCGCCGTCGTGCTCGTCGGGCTCGGGGTGTCGTCGCTGTCCATGACAGCGCGTGCGATCCCCGACGTCGCGGCGCTCCTGCGCGAGGTCGACGTCGACGAGTGCCGACGGCTCGCGCGCCTCGCGGTCGACGCGGAGAGCGCGGCCCAGGCGCGCGCCGTCGTCCGCGAGAACCTGCCGGTGCTCGCCGAGCTCGGGCTGTGACGTGCGCCCGGACCGTACCGGGCGGCGGCTCCGGGCTCGGGAGCGCGCCGCGGCCGGTGCGATGATGGCCCGGTGACGACCGAGCCCACCCCCCGCCCGACGCTGCCCGTCGCCGGCCTGTCGAACGGCGCGCCGGCCGGCCCCGCGGGCGCGACCGCGCCGGTCCGCCCGAGCCGCACGTTCTACGACGAGGTCGGCGGGCACGAGACGTTCGTGCGCCTCGTCGACGCGTTCTACGAGGGCGTCGCGGACGACCCGGTCATGCGGCCCATGTACCCCGAGGAGGACCTCGGCCCGGCGCGCTGGCGGCTCACCGCGTTCCTCGAGCAGTACTGGGGCGGCCCGACGACGTACAGCGAGCAGCGCGGCCACCCGCGCCTGCGCATGCGGCACGCGCCCTTCAAGGTCAACCCCGACGCGCGCGACCGCTGGCTCGCGCACATGCGCGCCGCCGTCGACACCCTGGACCTGCCGCCGATCCAGGAGGCGACGCTGTGGGACTATCTGGAGCGCGCGGCGCACTCCCTCCTCAACACCTTCGAGGACTGACCGACCCGCCGCCCGAGCGAAGGAGCCCCCACCCGTGACCCCCGAGCCCACCCCGCCGTCGACCTCCTCGGCCTCCCCCGGCCCGACGTCGGACGCCGCCCCGCGCGAGCAGGTCCCGAACCCGCTGAACCACCTCCTCGACGTGCTGCGCCTCGAGCGGGTCGGCGACGGCGACGGGTCGGCCGCCGACCCGGAGCACTTCCGCGGGGTCTCCGTGCACCAGCCGACGGGCCGCGTCTACGGCGGGCAGGTGCTCGCGCAGGCGGTCCTCGCCGCGGGCCGCACGGTCCCCGAGGGCCGGCTCCCCCACTCCCTGCACGGGTACTTCCTGCGACCCGGCGGCCTCGACGTGCCGATCGACTTCGCGGTCGAGCGGCTGCGCGACGGGCGTTCGTTCAGCGCCCGCCGGACGCACGCGATCCAGCACGGCAAGCCGATCCTGTCGATGATCTCCTCGTTCCAGGAGGAGCAGGGCGGCATCGAGCACGCGTCCGAGATGCCCGACGCCCCGGCCCCCGAAGAGGTGCCGTCCGCGCTCGACGTGCTCGGCGGCATCGACCACCCCATCGCGCGGTTCTGGTCGCACCACTCGGCGTTCGAGCTGCGGCACGTGGGCGGGTCGCTCTACCTGCACCCGGACCACGAGCCCAAGGACCACCAGATGGTGTGGATGCGGGCGCGGGGCGACGTCGGCGACGACCAGCTGCTGCACCGAGCGCTCATGGCGTACGCGTGCGACCAGGTCATGCTCGAGCCGATCCTGCGCCAGGCGGGCACGAGCTGGGTCACGCCCGACATGTCGATCGCGAGCCTCGACCACGCGATGTGGTGGCACCGTGACGTGCGCGTGGACGAGTGGCTGCTCTACGTGCAGTCGGCCCCGAGCGCCCAGGGCGGCCGCGGGCTCGGCGCCGCGCGGGTGTTCGCGCAGGACGGCACGCTCGTCGCGTCGATCGCCCAGGAGGGCATGGTCCGCCTCCCCGCGCTCTGACGGGCGACGGACGCGCGTCGGCCCGACACTGTCCTGGTGCGACTGCGCCGCGTGACCGTGACCTCGCCGGGGTACACCCGCCGCCCGAAGGGCGACGCGTGGGTGTTCCTCGACGTCGAGGGCCTGCCCCTGGCCGACGAGGAGGAGGTCGCGCGCTGCGAGCGCCTCGCCGTCCCGCCCGCGTGGTCCGACGTCTGGATCTGCCGGTATCCCAACGGGCACATCCAGGCGTTCGGCCGGGACCTCGCCGGGCGCGGCCAGTATCTCTACCACGAGCAGTGGCAGGTGCGGCGGGCCCGCCGCAAGCACGACCACGTGCTCGACGTCGGCCGTCGCCTGCCTGCCGCCCGGCGCCGGGTCGCGCGCGAGCTCGAGCTCCCCGGCATGCCGCGCGACAAGGTGCTGGCGCTCGCGTTCCGGCTGCTCGACCTCGCGTACTTCCGGGCGGGCGGCGAGATCTACGCGAAGCAGAACAACAGCTACGGCCTCGCCACGATCCGCAAGGAGCACGCGCGCGTCCGCCGCGACGGGAGCGTGCACTTCCACTACCCGGCGAAGTCCGGCCAGGTGCGTGACGTGATCGTCGACGACCCGGTGGTCGCCGAGCTCGTGACGACGCTCAAGCGGCGCCGGGGCGGCGTCGAGCTGCTCGCGTGGCGCGATGCGGACGCGACCGGCAGCGCGGTGTGGCACGACGTCACGAGCGCCGACGTCCAGGCCGGCATCAAGGAGCGCCTGGGCGACGACGCGACGCCCAAGGACTTCCGCACGTGGCACGCGACGGTGCTCGCCGCGCGCGCCCTGGCCGACGCCGGCACGGCGCCCGCGTCCGAGCGCGCCCGGCGCCGGGTCGTCACGGGGATCGTCAAGGACGTCGCGGAGGAGCTCGGGAACACGCCCGCCGTGGCGCGGTCGTCGTACATCGACCCGCGGCTGTTCGACCTGTGGGAGCGGGGCGAGACCATCGGGTCGACGCGCTCGCAGACGCGCGCCGAGCGCGAGGTCCTGGAGCTCCTCGGATGAGGGCCGCGGTCACCGGGGTCACCGGGTACGTCGGCGGGCGGCTCGTGCCCGAGCTGCTCCGCGCCGGCTTCGAGGTCCGTGCGCTCGCCCGGCACCCCGAGCGGCTCGCGGGCCGCGAGTGGGCGGACGACGTCGAGCTCGTCGAGGCGGACGCGAGCGACCTGGACCAGATCCGGGCGGCGCTCCAGGGCGCCGACGTGGCGTACTACCTCGTGCACTCGCTCGGCACCGGGCGCACGTTCGAGGTCCGCGACCGGCGCACCGCGCTGACGTTCGCGCGCGCGGCGCGCGAGGCCGGCGTGCGGCGCATCGTCTACCTCGGCGGGCTGTTCCCCGACGTCCCGGAGGGCGAGCTGTCGCCGCACCTCGCGTCGCGCAAGGAGGTCGGGGAGATCCTGCTCGCGTCGGGCGTCCCGACGACCGTCCTGCGCGCCGCGGTCATCCTCGGCTCCGGCTCCGCGTCGTTCGAGATGATGCGGTACCTCACCGAGCGGCTCCCGGCCATGACGACCCCGAAGTGGGTCGACAACCGCATCCAGCCGATCGCGGTCCGCGACGTGCTGCGCTACCTCGTCGGCTCGGCCTCGATGCCCGACGACGTGTCGCGCGGCTTCGACATCGGCGGCCCCGACGTGCTCACCTACCGCGACATGATGCAGCGGTACGCGCGCGTGGCGAACCTCCCCCGGCGGCGCATCGTCAGCGTGCCGGTGCTCACACCGCGGCTGTCGTCGCACTGGGTCGGCCTCGTCACGCCCGTGCCGAGCGGCATCGCCCGCCCCCTCGTCGAGTCGCTCCAGCACGAGGTCGTGTGCCACGAGCACGACATCGCGCAGTACGTCCCCGACCCGCCCGAGGGGCTCATCGGGTTCGACCGGGCCGTCGAGCTCGCGCTGGAGCGCATCCACGACGGCGAGGTCACGACGCGCTGGTCGTCGGCGTCGGTGCCGGGTGCGCCGTCGGACCCGCTGCCGAGCGACCCCGACTGGGCGGGCGGCTCGCTCTACGTGGACGAGCGCCGCACCGTCGTGGACGCGCCGCGCGAGGTGCTCTGGCGCGTGATCGAGGAGATCGGCGGGCAGGGCGGCTGGTACTCGTGGTCGCTCGCGTGGCGCGTGCGCGGCCTCATGGACCGGGTCGTCGGCGGGCCGGGCCTGCGCCGCGGCCGGCGCGACGAGCGCTACCTCCGCGTGGACGACGAGCTCGACTGGTGGCGCGTCGAGGCGATCGAGCCCGGGCGTCGGCTCCTGCTGCGCGCCGAGATGCGGCTCCCGGGCCTCGCGTGGCTCGAGCTGCGCGTCGACGAGGCGGCGGCCGAGCTCCCCGACGCGACGGACCCCGACGCCCCGGGGCCCTCGCCGGAGGACGCCAGCGGGCCGGGCCGGACCTACTTCGCGCAGCGCGCGCTGTTCCACCCGCACGGGCTCGCGGGCCAGCTCTACTGGTGGGCCGTCAAGCCGTTCCACGGCGTGGTGTTCGGCGGGATGCAGCGCAACGTCGCCGAGGCCGCCGAGCGCGCCGCGCGCAGCGGTCGCCCCTCCGCGGACCGGCCGCGGGACGACCGAGAGCCGGGCTGACCGGAACGGCGACGCACGCCGCCGCTCCGGGGCTCAGCGGCGGCGGCGGAACGTCAGCGGCTCCTCGACGAACGGCTCCCACGCGGCGCGCTCGGCCTCGCTGATGCGCCGGGGCGAGCCCGTCGCGGCGTCGACCACGACGATCGTCGTCGCGGCCTTCGCGTACGGCGCCCCGCCCGAGGTGGGGCCGGTGCGCTCGAAGCGCGCGGCGCCGTCGTGCACCTCGTAGCAGACCTCCAGGCTGGCCCCGCCGAGGTGCCCGATCCACAGCTCGACGCGGACGGGCGTGCGCGTGAAGCCGAGCGGGCGCAGGTACTCGATCTCCTGGCGCGCGACGAGCGTGTGGCTCGTCGCGTGGGGGCCGGTCTCCAGGACGGCCGTCGGCCAGGCGTCCTCGCCCGCGTCCGGGTGGGTCCAGAACGCGGTGATGCGGGCGTCCTCCAGCAGGCGGAACATCTCGACGTTGTTGACGTGCGCGTACGCGTCGAGGTCCGACCACCGCAGGGAGACGGGGACGTGCAGACGGGTCATGGAGGGTCCTCTCGCTCGACGGTGCGGCCCGGCGCGACCGGCGGGACAGATGCCCCGGTCACCGGACCGGGTCCATTCTCCACCGGCCCGCCGACCACGAGGCCCCTCCACGCCGAGCACGAGGTTGCCGTCGTCCTGGCGCCCAGGACGACAGCAACCTCGTGCTCGGCGCCAGGAGGGGGCGGGGCGGTCAGGACGCGGCGACGAGGGCCGCGGCGCGGCAGCTCGCGAGCGCGGAGAGCTCCTCGCCCACGGGGAGCCGCACGAGCCGGTCGGCCACCTGGCCGACGGCGTCGCGCAGCCGCCGTCGGGCGCGCGCCGCCCGCCGTCGTCCGCCCACCGCGGCCGCGGCGCGCGAGACGAGCGCGACGAGCACGCCCACGACGATCCCGCCGAGGGCGAGCAGCGTCGGCCACGGCAGCTCCGGGGCGCCCGGGCCGCCGAGCGTGAGGACCGGCGTCGGCGGCTCGGGCAGGCGCAGGTAGGTGAACCCCCACAGCGCGGCGAGCCACAGCAGGCCCACGACGAGCGCCGCGAGCACGAGCCACTGGAACGCGCCGACGACGCGCCACCACACCGGACGGCGGGCCGCCTCGAGCTCGGTCCCCGCGACGGCCTGGTCGAGCGCGTCGGCGAGGTCCGCCGCGCCCTCGGACGCCCGACGGCGCACGGCGAGCGCCCAGTCGTCCGGCACGCCCGCGGTGGCCTCGGCCGCGTAGTCGCGCACCGCCGTCTGCGCGCCGGCCCGCAGCGCGGCACCGACCGCCGGGAGCGAGGTCCGCGCGAGCTCGGGCCGGCTCGCGGTCTCGGCCGTGCCCAGCTCCTTCGCCGCCCGCGCGCGCGCCGAGCCCGGGGCGGGCCCGGTGCGCAGCCCGATGCGGCGCAGCGGGTCGGGCCGGAACCGGCCGACCCAGCGCGTCACGGGCCAGCCCGTCGCGGCGCGCGCGTCCCGCACGGCCGAGCCGCGCACGGCGGCGACGACCGTCGGGACGCCCGCCGCGGCCTCCAGGGCGTCGACGAGGCCGTCACGTGCCCGTCGCGCCGCGCGCTCCGGGACGGGCTCCCCGCACGCCGCCGCGACGCGGCGCGCGACCGCGCGCACGTCGGCCGCGAGCCGGTCGTTGGACGCACGACGCCGGGCCGCGGCGTCCGCGAGCAGCCCCCGCAGCTCGTCCAGGCCCTGGCCGGTGCGGGCCGAGACACCGAGCACGCGCGCGTCGGCGAGCCCGTCCTCGGCCGCGAGCCGGCGCAGGTCGGCGAGGCACGCGTCGGCGTCGGCGGGCGTGAGCCGGTCCACCTGGTTGAGCACGAGGACGACGACCGACCCGTGCCCCGCGAGCGGGCGCAGGTAGCGCTCGTGCAGCGCGGCGTCCGCGTACTTCTGCGGGTCGACGACCCACACGAGCAGGTCGGCGCGCTCGACGAGGCGTTCCGCGCGCACGCGGTGCTCGACGACGACCGAGTCGTGGTCGGGCAGGTCGAGCAGCACGAGGCCGCTCGTCAGCTCGCCCGCGCGGCGACCGCGCAGGAGCGCGCGCAGGCCGCCGCCCGCGCGCGCGTCGCCCGGGTCCCCGGAGGTGAGCGGGGTGCCCATCTCGTGCCGTCGCCGCACCTCGAGCCAGTCGAGGAGGGCGGCCGGTCCCGCCGGGCCGGCGGCGGGTCCCGACGCGCCCCACACCGCGGCGAGCGGGTGGGACGTCGTGGGCCGCTGCACCCCGACCGTCGCGAGCTCGGTGCCCGCGAGCGCGTTGAACACCGACGACTTGCCGGAGCCGGTCGCACCCGCGAGCGCGACGACGGTGTGGTCGGCCGACAGCCCGGCCCGCTCGCGCGCGCGGGCGACGACGGTCCGCGCGTCGGCGAGCAGGTCGGCGTCGACGCGCCCCTCCCCCGCGCGCACGGCGGTCTCCAGCGCGGTCGTGCGCGCCGCGAGGTCGATCGTCATGCCTGCTCACCCCCCAGCAGGCGGCGCCAGAACCCCGGCCGCCGGGCCGGCTCTGCCGCCTCGTCCCCCGGCGCGACCGCGGACTCGTCCGGAGGCGGCGGGGTCCACCCCGCGCCGCGCAGGAGACGCGCGGCGTGCCGACCCACGGCGGTCCGGCCGCCGTCCGCACCGGCCGCGACGGCGGGGCGTGCGGACCGCTCGACCCGGGCCGCGGCCTCGACCGCGCGCGCCGCCTCGAGGACCGAGCGGGCGGTCTCGTCGGCGTCGGCCGTCCCGAGGGCGTCGAGCTGCGCGGTGTAGCGCAGCGACTCGTCGTCGAGCACCACGCGCACCCGCTCCGCGAGCCGCTCGCGCGCGGTCCGCGTGAGGCGCCGCACCGCGTCGTCGCCGAACACGGCCTCCAGGAGCTTCTGCGCGAGGATCGCCGTCCCGCCCGCGATCCCGACCTCGGCGCCCGTCAGGCCGCCGGTCGAGGCGAACACGACGACCATGAGGCTCAGCCCCAGCCCGTTGATCCCGAAGGACAGCGCCCGCGCGGCGCCGCGCTTGCCCGCACCCTGCTCGCGCACGAGGTCGAGGACGTCGGACTGCCAGCCCCGGATCTCCTCCGCGACGCGCGCCCGCACGCCCGCGGACGACCGCGCCAGGTCGAGCCCGTCGAGCAGGGCCGACCCCGCGGGGTCCGCGCGCCACCCGCCGTAGGCGCGCTCGGCCGCGACGTCCGTCGCGTCCAGGATCACCGCCTCCAGCCCGTGCGCGATCGCCTGCTCGACCTGCGGCGCCTGCGCCGGACGCCCGCGGAAGAACGCCGCGAGCGCGTCGCGGACCCGGCCGACGCCCTGCTCGACGGAGCGGAACAGCTCGCTCGTGCCCACGAAGTCCTGCCAGCGCGCGAGCACCTCGCCGCGCAGCAGCGCGCCGTCGCTCGTCGCGGCGTCCACGGTCGTCGCCGCCTCGTCGTACGCGCGCTCGACGACGCCGCGCAGGCGCGCGTCCGACGCCGCCTGCGCGTCGGCCGCGCCCGCCACGAGGACCGCCCGGCGCACGAGGTCGTCCACGACCCCGTCGCGCGTCGCGCTCGCGACCCGGTCCCGCTCGTCGCCGTCCGCACCCAGCGCGGAGAGCCACGACGCCACCGCGGCGACCGCCCGCTCGGGGAGGAAGCCGTCGACGAGCTCGGACTCCCCCACGACGAAGAGCGTCGCGGCGTCGAGGCCGTTCTCGTCCATCATCCGGCGCAGGTCGTCCGCGACGGCCTCGGTGCCCGGGTCGACCCGGTCGAGGACCATCGCGACCTGCGCGCGGCGCTCGGCGGCACGGTGCAGGAGGTCCCACGGGACGGCGTCGGCGTAGCGGGCGGCTGTCGTGACGAACAGCCACAGGTCGGCCGCGGCGAGGAGCTGCGCGGCGAGCTCGCGGTTCGCCGTCTCCACGGAGTCGACGTCGGGCGCGTCCACGAGCGCGAGGCCCTGCGGCAGCGCGTCGCTCGCGACGAGGCGCAGCGTGCGCGTCGGGTCGGGCGGCGTGGCGGGCTCGCCGGGCCTGGTCCCGCTACCGGGACCGGTCGCCGTGCCGGTCGGGGTGCCGGGGGCTGCGGGCCGCGCGCCGTGCTCGCTCACGCGCGCGAGCCCGGGCAGCACGCGGTCGGTCGAGAACCAGCGCTCGTCGAGCGGGTGGTGGACGAGGACGGGCGCGCGCGTCGTCGGGCGCAGCACGCCGGGTGCCGAGACGTGCTCGCCGAGGAGCGAGTTCACGAGCGTCGACTTCCCCGCTCCGGTCGACCCGCCGACGACGACGAGCAGCGGCGCCGCGTGCGAACGCAGCCGGGGCAGCAGGTAGTCGTCGAGCTGGTGGACCGCCAGGCCGAGGTCCTCGCGCGCGAGCGCCGCGCCGGGCAGGTCGAGCGGGAGCCGCGTGGCGGCGAGCCGCCCCCGCAGGATCTCCAGCGCCTCGACGAGCCCCGTGGTCGCCGAGGCGCCCGCCGCGACCCCACCGGCGCGCGGGCCGTCGGCGGGCAGGCCGTCGGGGCGCGGGCCGTCGGAGCGCAGGCCGTCGGGGGTCGACGCGTCCGGACGGACCGCGTCGTCTCCGGAGTCACCGCTGGCCGTCATCCCGTCAGTCTGCCGGAATGCCGCTGGCCAGGCCCGATGGGACACGGCAGGCCCGTCCCCCGCACCCGGCGAGATCGACGCGCACGGGTCGAGACCGCCCCTGCGAGGGTCGACCGCGACCGCACGAGCCGGTCTCGCGGAGGGTCACTCCCCCAGGCGGTGGCGGAGCCACGCGACGCCGACCTCGGCCTGCGCCCGCTGGAACGCGCGCAGGTGCGGGATCCCTGGCGGCGCCGGGTCGAGCGAGGACTTGAGGAAGTAGCCGGTCAGCGCGGCGAGGTAGGAGGTCACGGCGTCGGGCTCGACGTGGCGCGGCAGAGGGTGACGCCGCAGCACCTCCTCGGGCGGCGGACCACCCTCGACCTGCACGGCCGGGAGCATGCCGACCGCGTCGCAGAACGCGGCACCCCGCGCGGCGCACGGCCAGTCGACCGCGACGGCGGCACGGTCGACGAGCACCGTGTTGTCGCCCCGGAGGTCGCCGTGGACGAGGTGGTCGCCCGCCGTGGCCTCGGGCCACGCCTCCGCCAGCGCGGCGAGGCCGTCGAGGCGGGCCGCGACCCACGGGTCGTACGCGCCCAGGCCCGCCGGACGACGGTCCGCGAGGTCCTCCCACTCGCGCCACTCCACCGTGTCCGCGAAGCGCGGGAGCGGGGAGTCGGCGGGCACCTCGACCTCGCCGATGCGGCGGGCGAGGTCCGCGACCGCCGCGAGCTCGTCGTCGCGCCACGGCGTGGCGACGGCCCGGCCGGGTACGGCGTCGAACGCCAGCGCGACCCAGGTCCCCGCACCGTCGAGGTCGTCGTCGAGCACCCAGCGGAGCGCGGGCGCCGGCGTCCCGGCGGGCAGGGCCCGCGCGGTCCGCGCCTCGAGCCGGTACAGGTCGGCGGTGAAGGGGTGCTCGGGCCCGACCGCCTTGACGAACACGTCGCCCGCGTCGGTCCGGAGCGTCGACGCGAGCCCCTGCGAGTAGCCGCCGTCGTGGCTCGTGCAGCCCGAGACGCCGGCACCCAGCCGGGTCTCGACGGCGGCGCGGACCGCCGCCGGGAGGTCGGGCCAGGAGGGGCGCACGCGCGAGGGGGCGAGGTCGAGGGTCATGCCGAGGGATCCTCGCGACCTCCGACGGGCGGCGTCAACGCCTTTCCGCGTCGCCGAGCAGCCACGGACGGCGAGGACCGTCCGTCCCGCTGGGCCGCCGAGGTCCTGACGGCGGGGCGCCTGGAGGTCTGGACGGGCCGACGGCTCGCGAGCCCGACGGCACAACCTTCCCGCCGGCTCGGCCGGTCAGGACGGGCCCGAACGCGCCGACGCCGGGCGGGAACGGGTCCCGCCCGGCGTCGTGGCCGATCCGTACGACGACGGTCGCTCAGTCGCGCGTGAGCTTGCGGTACGTCACACGGTGCGGGCGGGCCGCCTCCGCGCCGAGACGCTCCACCTTGTTCTCCTCGTAGGAGGCGAAGTTGCCCTCGAACCAGTACCAGCTCGCCGGGTTCTCCTCGGTGCCCTCGTACGCGAGGATGTGGGTCGCCACGCGGTCGAGGAACCACCGGTCGTGGGATACCACGACGGCGCAGCCGGGGAACTCGAGCAGCGCGTTCTCGAGCGAGCCCAGGGTCTCGACGTCGAGGTCGTTCGTCGGCTCGTCGAGCAGCAGGAGGTTGCCGCCCTGCTTGAGCGTCAGCGCGAGGTTGAGACGGTTGCGCTCACCACCGGACAGGACGCCCGCAGGCTTCTGCTGGTCCGGGCCCTTGAACCCGAACGACGCGACGTACGCGCGCGACGGGATCTCGACGTTGCCGACCTTGATGAAGTCGAGGCCGTCGGACACGACCTCCCACAGCGTCTTCTTCGGGTCGATGCCGCCGCGCGACTGGTCGACGTAGGAGATCGACACGGTCTCGCCGACCTTGAGCTCGCCGCCGTCCAGCGGCTCGAGCCCGACGATCGTCTTGAACAGCGTCGTCTTGCCGACGCCGTTCGGGCCGATGACACCGACGATGCCGTTGCGCGGCAGGGTGAAGCTCAGACCGTCGATGAGCTGGCGCCCGTCGAAGCCCTTCTGGAGGTTCGACGCCTCGAGGACCAGGTTGCCCAGGCGCGGGCCCGGCGGGATCTGGATCTCCTCGAAGTCGAGCTTCCTCGTGCGCTCGGCCTCGGCAGCCATCTCCTCGTAGCGGGCGAGACGCGCCTTCGACTTGGTCTGGCGGCCCTTCGCGTTCGAGCGGACCCACTCGAGCTCGTCCTTCAGGCGCTTGGCGAGCTTGGCGTCCTTCTTGCCCTGGACCTGCAGACGCTCCTGCTTCTTCTCCAGGTACGTCGAGTAGTTGCCCTCGTACGGGTAGAGGCGCCCGCGGTCGACCTCGCAGATCCACTCCGCGACGTGGTCGAGGAAGTAGCGGTCGTGCGTGACGGCGAGGATCGCGCCCGGGTACGTCGCGAGGTGCTGCTCGAGCCAGAGCACGGACTCCGCGTCCAGGTGGTTCGTGGGCTCGTCGAGCAGCAGCAGGTCCGGCTTCTCGAGCAGCAGCTTGCACAGCGCGACGCGGCGTCGCTCACCACCGGAGAGCACCGACACGTCGGCGTCCGGCGGCGGGCAGCGCAGCGCGTCCATCGCCTGCTCGAGCTGCGAGTCGAGGTCCCACGCGTCGGCGGCGTCGATCGCCTCCTGGAGCGTGCCCATCTCGGCGAGGAGCGCGTCGAAGTCCGCGTCGGGCTCCGCCATGAGCGCGGAGATCTCGTCGAAGCGCTGCTTCTTGGCGAGGATGTCGGCCACGGCCTCCTGGACGTTGCCGAGGACCGTCTTCTCCTCGTTGAGCGGCGGCTCCTGGAGCAGGATGCCGACGCTGTACCCCGGGGAGAGGCGCGCCTCACCGTTCGACGGCGTGTCCAGGCCGGCCATGATCTTGAGGATCGTGGACTTCCCGGCGCCGTTGGGGCCCACGACGCCGATCTTGGCGCCGGGCAGGAAGTTCAGGGAGACGTCGTCGAGGATGACCTTGTCTCCGTGCGCCTTGCGCGCCTTGTACATGGAGTAGATGAACTCAGCCACAGCCTGTCGTTCCACCGTTTCGGTCGGGAGAGGTACGGGATTCGTCGACCACTCAGCCTACGCGGTCGGGCCGCCGGGACGCGCCCGACGGCGCCGCGACCGGTCGAAGGTCACGACGCCGTCCCGTCCCACGGCTCAGGCGGCCGCCGTCGCGCTCCCCTTCCGGGCGGTGCGGGCACGCTGCGCACGAGCGCGGGCGGGGCCGTCCGTGCCGCGCGGGCTGTCCACGCCGCGCGGGCCGTCCCCGACGGGCGCGGCGCCGGAGTCGCCCGTGGCAGGGGACGCGGCGGCGACGCGCTGGTCGTCGGCGGGACCCACCGCGCCGGGCTCCCCGCCCAGCGCCGCGCCGACGTCCGCCGCCGCCCACGGGTCGTCGTCGGCGGGCTCGTCGAGGACGGGCCCACCGGGGACGGGCATGCCGGGGACGGGCTCGCCGGGGACGGGCTCACCGCCGCCGTCGCCCGGCCCCGCGCCCGCCTCGCCCCCACCCGCGGCGTCAGGCACGCCGCTCGGGTCGAGCGTGCCGGCCGCAGCGGGCGGGACGCCGTCGACCGCGTCGGCGGGGCCGCCCTCGGTGCGGCGCGTGGCGTCGTCGTCGCGGCGGTGCACCGTGCGCGTGAACCGCGCCTCGCCGAGCGTGAGGTCGGGGCCGAGCGCCGTCGCCTCGACGACGAGGCTCGTGCGCGGGCCGTCCGGGCCGTCCCACTCGTCGAGCGAGAGCCGGCCCGTGACGACGACCGGGTCGCCCTTGTGGAGCGAGAGCGCGACGTTGCGCGCGGTGTTCTTCCACGCCTTGACCGTGAACCACAGCGTGCGGCCGTCGACCCACTCGCCGCGCTCGCGGTCGAGGTAGCGCCGGGTCTGGGCGATCCGGAAGCTCGTGAAGTCGTTGCCCGACTGCGAGCGGAACAGCGTGGGCGTGGTCGCGACGAAGCCGGACAGCGTGACCGTGACGTCACCGGGCATGGTTCCTCCTGAGGTCGACGGCCGGGCTGGTCCCGGCCACCGCCTCAGGGTGCGGTGGGAGCGGCGGTGCCGTCCGGCGTCGGGCCCTCGCCTGTGGACGAGCCTGCGCCGTCCATGCCTGGGGGTAGCCGTAGCGCCCCGGTGAGCGGCGCGGCGGGCGTCTTGTCCCGCGCGGACTGCGCCAGCTCGCGCACCTGCCGGTGCAGGTCGAGGAGCTCCTGGGTGGGCCGGCCCATCGCGTCCTGCACGACGCGCTCGATCGCGCCGCGCCCCGAGGCGAGGACCTGCTGCTCCCGGCGTCGGGCGAGCGTGCGCCGCACCTGGAGCGCGACGAGGAACGCGACCACGGCGCCCAGGACGGTGACCGCCGCCACGACCGCGCACACCGTGACGAGCGTGCGCCCGAGGTCGAGCACGCGCAGCGACCCGAGCACCGCGAGGACCCCCGCCACGACCCCGACCGCGAGCGCCGACCAGGCCGCGCGCCGCGTGGGGCGCGAGGACGACGGCCCGCGCGTGTCGAGGGGGATCTTCGCGAGCGCGGACCGCGTCGCCTCGGCGACGCGCGGAGACGGCGCGACGGCCTCGTCGAGGGCCTTCTGCCAGCCGGACCGCAGCGAGCGCCCCGCGCGCGCGAGCCAGCGCGAGCGCGACAGGGCGACGGCGTCGGGCTGCGGCGGCGAGAACTCGGGCCGCCCGTACCCGTTGCGCACGGCCGCGCCGACCTGACCCGCGACCGCGGCGAGGCCCGTCGCGTCGGCGAGCGCGTCGACCTCCTCCTCGACGGCCGTGCTCATCGTCCACGGGACGTCGCCCGGGAGCTGCTCCAGCAGGAGCGCCCCGGCGCGGTCGAGCTCGCCCGCGACGCGGCTCGCGGCGACGCTGCGTCGCGCGACCGCCTGCTCGAGGAGCGACCGCAGCTCGTCCAGGCCCTCGCCGGTGCGCGCGGAGACGGTGGTGACGTAGACGCCGTCGAGCCCGTCCTCCTGCAGGAGGCGGTCCATGTCCTCGACGAGCGACGCGCGGCGTGCCTCGGGGACGGTGTCGATCTGATTGAGCGCGACGACCATGGAGCCCTCGAGCCCCGTCGACTTCTGCAGGTAGCCCGAGTGCAGCGCGTCGTCGGCGTACTTCTGCGGGTCGACGACCCACACGAGCAGGTCGACGAGCGGCAGCACCCGGTCGACGACCGCGCGGTGGGCGGGCTCGATCGAGTCGTGGTCCGGGAGGTCGAGCAGGACGAGACCGCCGAGCGCCGACTCGTCCTCGGCGTCGAGCTCGCCGTCGCGCGTGATGCGACGCTCCGGGTCGACGTCGAGCCAGTCGAGCAGCGCCGTCGCGGCGTCGCTCCACGAGCACGCCGTGACCCGGGCCGTCGTGGGCCGCTTGACGCCGACGTCCGCGAAGTCGAGGCGCGACACCCGGTTGAAGAGGCTCGACTTGCCCGACCCGGTGCCGCCCGCGAGCGCGACGACGGTGTGGTCGACGCCGAGCGCGAGCCGTTCGCGCACGCCGCCGATCGCGTCGCGCACCTGGGCCGCGACGGCGGGGTCGAGGCGGTCGCCCGCGAGGTCCACCGCGCGCGCGAGGTCGTCGACCCGGGCGCGCAGCTGGGCGTCGTGGGACGTCACATGAGCCTCCTCAGCTCGGCGAGTCGTAGGCGCAGGCCGACGGCGGCGTCCGCGGCGAGCGCAGGGTCGGCGAGCGTCGTGAGGACCGGCTCGGCCTCCCGCTCGACCATGGTCGCGGCCCGGTCGGCGAGGTCGTCGCGCAGCGCGGCGACCGCCTCGTCGCCCTCGTCCGCGAGCACGGTGCGCACGAGCCGGGCGGCGTCGTCGTTCCCTGCCGCGCCGGCGAGGAGCAGGGCCGCGACGCCCGTCTCCCCGAACGCCTTCACCGCGGCACGGCCCGCCTCCGACGCCGACGGCGCCCCGAGCGCGGCCACCACGTGCTCGGCGCGCGTCGCCCACTGCTGCACCTGGGTCGTGGCCGACGCCTCCCGGCGCGCGGCGGCGGCGTCCTCGGCGGGCAGGACGTCGGCCCCGCCGGGCAGCGGGCGGTCGCCGTCGAGCGCCGCCCGCAGCGCCTCGTACGCGAGGACGCCGTCCGCGGCGAGCGTGCGCCGCGCCGCGTCGCGCGTCTCGTCGAGCAGCGGGGCGAGCACCAGGTCGCGCGCGCGGCCCCGGCGGCGCGACGACCGCACGACGCCGCCCCGCACCTTGACGCGGTCGACCCGCCCGGCACCCGTCACCTGGGCCCAGCGCGCCTCGAGCGACCCGTGCGCGACGGCACCGTCCAGCGCGGTGCGGCGCACGGTCTCCTGCACGGGCGGCAGCGCACGCTCGACGGCGGAACGCAGGTCCGCCGCGGCCTCGACCTGCTCCTCGACCGCGTCCGAGACGCCGGTGACCCAGTCGGGCAGGGCCGCGAGCGACCCCTTGAGCGTGCGCACGATCACCGCGCGGGAGCGGTCCGGGCCCGCGAGCATCGTCAGCCAGCGCGCGACCGGCGCGACGACCGAGCGGTCGAGCAGGCCCTCGTGGGGGCCGACGTCGGGCACGACGAACAGCGGCACGCCGTCCATGCCGTGGTCGCGCAGCCGCTGCAGCAGGTCGCCGCGGATCGTCGTGAGCGTCTCGCGCGGGACGCGGTTGAGGACCATCGCGACGCTCGCCCCGCGCTCCTTCGCGCCCGACAGCGCCTGCCACGGCAGCGCGTCGCCGTAGCGCGACGCCGTCGTGACGAACAGCCACAGGTCCGCCGCCTCGAGGAGCAGGCTGGCCGTGTCGCGGTTCTCCGACAGCAGCGAGTCGAGGTCCGGGGCGTCGAGCAGGCCCGTGCCGCGCGGCACGCCGTCGTGGTCGATCACGCGCGCCACGCGCGTCACCGGGCCCTCGACGATGACGTCCGCGTCGAGCGGGTTGAACGCGAGCACCGGCTCGCGCGTGGTGGGCCGCAGCACGCCCGCCTGCGACACCTCCTCGCCGAGCAGCGAGTTGTACAGCGTCGACTTGCCCGCCCCCGTCGACCCCGCGATGACCACGATCGCGGGCGACGACAGCTCGCGCAGCCGCGGCAGCAGGTGCTCGTCGAGCTGGGTGAGGAGACGGCGGCGCGAGGCGTCGGCCTCGGTCGCGCCGTCGATCGCGAGCGGGAGGCGCACGTCCGCCACGTCGCGGCGCAGGTCGCGCGCGACGTCGAAGACCGTGACACCGAGCTCCTCGGTCGCCTGAGCGGGACGCCACGAGCCCGGCGACCGGCCGGCCGAGGTGGCGCTCGCGTCGCTCGTGGCGGCGTCTGGGGTTCTCACTGGTTCATAGTGACCGCTGTCGGGGGCCCCGCCAAACGCACGCGCCGGACGACGCACGACCACCCGACCTGCGGCTCCACCACCGCGGCCCCACCTCCCGAGCACGCCCGGCTCCCACTACGATGGGCGCGCGCCTCGATAGCTCAATGGATAGAGCAACGGCCTTCTAATCCGTAGGTTGCAGGTTCGAGTCCTGCTCGGGGCACCACTCCTGACTTGCGAGAACGTTTCTCTGGTCGAACGGTTGTTCGGCCCTACGTTGCACATGCGTTGCAACGCGCGCCACGGGCGCCCCTCCCCTCCTCCTTGTTGACGCCTCGCGCGGCACCGACCGTCGCGGGCCTCATCGCCGACTTCACGCACGGGGCTCCGGCACGCACAGGGTGCACGCAATTCACCCGATCTCGGTCGTTCGCGACCCCATAGACCTCACCAACAGAACGGCCCCGGCCGGTGCGCTAACACCGAACGGGGCCTAACCACCACCAGAGGACAGGACCCTCCGAGATGGCTCTCGCCAACGCTACCAGCGACCCCCTCCACCCCTCGGGCGACGCGACGTCGCCCGCACGCCGACACGTGCACGCCTGGCGCGACGCCGTGTGGGCATCCGACCTCAGGGCAACGGACAAGCTCGTCGCCCTCGCCTATGCCGACCACGCCTCCACTGGCCCGCTCCGGGTGTGGGTCGCGGCCGAGCGCCTGCAGGTACGCACGAGCCTGGGCAGGACGGCCACGACGGCCGCCGTGCGGCGCCTGCGCGACACCGGGTGGCTCACCCTCACCTCGGCCGGCGTGCGCGGCTCCACGGCCCGCTACGCGCTCACCGTGCCCGGCGCAGTCGAGCGCGAGGACCAGGCCGACGACGTCGACGTCCTCAAGCACGAGGCGCACGAGCCGCGAGCGCCGCGACTCGTGTCGGGTCGCGACGGACTCGTGTCGCCTCACGACGAAAGGGTGTCGCCTGCCGACCCCGATCCCCTGTCGTATCCCCTGCCCCATCCCCCCACCAGGCCGCTCGCCGTCGTCGGGGACGGCACCGACGAGCGGAACGCCCTGCTCGACGGGGTGGTGGAGGAGATCCGGACCCGCCCCCTCGCCCGCGGCCTGACGGCCGCGGCGGTCCGCCGTCACGCCCGCGAGCTGCGCACCGCCGGGTGGACGCCCGACGACGTCGCCCGCGAACTCGCCGCACAGGACTTCACCGGCGCCCGCGGCCCGGGCCTGCTCCGCTACCGCCTCACCGCGCTGGCGCAGACCAGGCCGACGCCGCCGCCCGCGCCCCGCACCGCCGACTGCCCGACGACCGTCACGCGCGACCTCTTTGCCGAGGACGACGCCGCCCACGCGGCCGCTCCCCCGAACCCCGAGAGCGTCGCCGCCGTCAAAGCGATCGCCTGGCGCGGTCGCACCGCCCGCTGACCACCACGCACGAGAGGCCCCGCACCATGACCACCATGCCCCGCCCAACGACGACCGCTCGGATCAACCCCGACAACCGCCTCGTGCTCGCAGGCCTGCTAGTCGTCCTGGTCGCCGTCGCGTCCGCGAGCTTCATGCTCTCGTTCGCCGGCGTCTCCGCGGCCGCACCGTGGGCCGCGATCCCCGCCCGCCTCGCCTGGTTCGTCCCCGTCGCGCTCGAAGTCGCCATGCTCGGGTACGTCATCGCCGCATTCCTCCGCACCCACCGCGGCCTGAGCGCGCGCCTGCCCTGGACGCTCGTCTGGGCGCTCACGACCGCCTCATCCACGATCAACGCCGCCCACGCCTGGGACGCGGGTCCTCAGGGTTGGCAAGGCATCGTCGGCGCTACCCTCGCCGCTGGGTTCCCCTTCATGAGGCTCGCCGCCGCCCACGTCGTCGCCGGGGTCGCCCTCGGTCCACTCACGGACACCGCCGTGGAAGAGGACGCGGACACTAGGACGTCCGTCGCGAACGCCGGACAGGCGGACAGGCGGACAGGCCCACCGTCGTCGGCGACGTCCCGCCGACCGCGCTCATCGTCGACCGCGCGCCCGACCCGCAGGCCGCGGACACCGAGGTACGGGACACCCGGACGGACAGCGAACCCGCGGACGATGTCCGGACGGTACGGGCGGCCCGCCGCGGACGCGTGGCAGAACATCTCGAGGAGATCGACCGTCTCGCCCTGACGACGGACATGTCCGGGCGCTCGATCGCTGAGGAGCTCGGCCTGGGCCGGACAAGCGTCTGCGCGCGCGTGTCCACAGTTCGAGCACAGGACGTGCGGGTGAATCAGCCCGGAACCCCTCGTCCAGCGCGCCTCTGACGCCATATGCTCTCGCCCGTGCAGCACAATCGGCTTCCGCGCGCCGTGGCGTGGCGGCTAGGCACACTTTCGTCGTGGTTCTAAACCCGGCCGATCAGGTTGATACGGCCGGAGCGCGGGCCACTCAGGGAGGTTTGACTCGAGTGAGCATCAACGTCGTGCCGCGCAAGGCGCTCTGGGGGCGCTCGGGCAATCGTTGCGCCTTTACCGACTGCTGGACTGAACTCATTCCGGCGGAAGATGAGATCACCCGTGAGGCACTGACCGAAGCTGGGCTGATCGTGGGCGAGGAAGCGCACATTCGTGGAAAGAGGGCAGACTCGGCGCGCCACGACGCCGCGTACGCAGAGGTGGATAGTTACGCCAACCTCATCTTGCTATGTCCGACTCATCACACGGTCATCGACAAGGACGATGTGCGCAGGTGGCCGGTCGAGAGGATCGAGAAACTGAAGGCGGATCACGAGAAGTTGGTCCGTGAGCGGATGAGCCAGAGCGAGGCCGGCGTCCTCGAGACGCAAATCTTGGTTGCTGCGGACGTCCAGCGAATCGAGGACCCCCTCTTTACCATTTGGCCCTTCGCCTACTGGCAGTTGACACGCCCTGTCCCCTTACTCAGCACAGACCATTTCGAGACGATCGCCAAAACGGGTGCGTTCCTCCTGGCAAAGGATTGGCCTGACGATTATCCGCTCCTGGCGGCGGCGAGCGAACGCGTCTGGCAAGTGATTCGCCTCCTGACCGACCACATCGCGGAAGCGTTTGAACCCACCGGAGCGGAGGAGAAGAGCCTCCGCCTAGTCCGAGGCGAGAAGAACCTCCGAGCCTGGGACGATGAGCTCTACGCCGAGTTGTTTCACGAGACTCAGCTCGGCATGGTTGCTACGTGGTGGCTCGCTGACACTCTGACGCTCGAGCTGAACGAGTGGATTCGCGCTGTCCGCAAGGAAGTCGACCGCCACTACAGATGGGCGGAGGGCGTCATTCTCGTCCAGATGGGCGATGGCATCATCGACCCCCTGAGCCTAGCCCGCCTCGACTATGGTCCTGTGCTGACTTTGCCCACCCTTCCACGGTCACACGACGAGATCAAAGCGTGCGCCGAGGCGAGGGCCGCCGAGCAAGGGGTGGATCCGCAACGATTGAGCACGGGCGCCCTCTCTTTCCCGTTCCCCGACGTCACCCAGGCCAGCGCCGACAACGCCGACATGCCGGCCGAATAGTACCGAGCAGCTAGGTGTCGCCCACACGCCGCCTTCGCCGCGGCGAAGGCGCGCGCGCAATGCGGCGCCGCCGCGCAGCGCCTGACCGTGGGCACGACGAAGCGCCCCGCCTTCCCGGAGGAGGACGGGGCGCGGTCGCGTGCGTGGTCAGCCGAGGGGCTGCCACTGATCACCGGTCCAGACGTAAGGGCGTGTGGGGATCCACTGGCCGTCGAGCTCGGCCAGCGACCCGAGCGGCGGCACGTGCGGGTATCCGCACACCGGGCCGGCATGCCGGTCCCCGCTCGTGCTCACGACCGACAACGGGACGATCGTCGATCAGTCGAAGTTCTCGAAGGACTGGGCGCGGGCCGTGAAGGCCGCCGACGTCGGCCACGTGCGCCCCCACGACCTGCGCCACACCTACGCCTCCTGGCTACTGCAGGACGGCGTACCGCTCGCTCGCGTCGGGAAGCTGCTCGGGCACGTCTCCCCCGTCACGACGCAGCGCTACGGGCACCTCGACGAGACGGCCGCGGACGACATCCTCGCTGCGCTCGACAGGCGCAAGCCTCGGCCGACGAAGACTACGGACGCTCGCCCAATCGGTACCGGCCGAGCGCATCTACGCATCGTCCGCTGAACTAGCCGCTTGCCACTCCCGGACTGCCTGGCGGATATCTCGGCGGAGGTCGCTGTGCGCCTGAGGGTCTGCGAACCCCGCGCGGCGCCGGTTGCCATCTTCCTTGAAATCCAGCCACTCATCGACCAACCGATTTGCATCTACCCGATCAATGCCAGATGCGACCAGATCCCCGACCGCCTCACCGATGAAATCCGCTTCCTCATGCTGCGCCGCAATCGCTTGGTGAATCCGCCATGAGGGCACAACCACCCGTGTGAGGTGGTGCACCCAGCGCTGAAGAAGCAGGTTTACCCCGCGAGGTGACATAATCACGGCTCGCGCGGCGCGCTCAACGACTTCAGATGCCATTATTTGTGCACTATCAAATTCGACCGACACTGCTCCCTCCGGCCGTGCATCCGGAAGAACCATCCGTTTAATGTGGGTGGTCCAGTCGTCCGGGACCGGCTGCGTCCACGGAATCACCTCGGCTACGAGGAGATTCGGACGAAACTTCTGGCCTTGCCTCATCGAGCACGGATGCTGAAGCAGCGCAATTACTCCGCCGCTCTCGATCTCAAGCAAGTCTCCCGTGAAGAGGGGACGCTCGGCGAGTTCTTCGACCTCGTCGCCGCGCGCGAGGTACAGGTCTTTTGGCCGGTCAGGCGTCTCAAGAACGATGTCAGTCAACTGCTACTGCCTAGGCCGGATCGACAACAGCCCGTCCGAGGCCTCGAACACCTCGAACTTGTCGTCCACTCGCGTCTCGCGCCAACGGGGCTCGAACTCGTCCAGCACGCGGGTGCGATCGTGGCCCAGGATTGGGTCGTCGGTCGCGAGTTCGAGAACCAGGTCGACACGATCGACTGCCAGCATGTCCATCGCCGTCACGGAGACATCGCTAAGCACTGGCATCTCAAGCCAAGAGACGGGAGCGTTGATCATCTTGCGCTCCAGGCAACGCAGCAGCGCGACCACCCCAGCCAGGCGGAGTCGATTCTCTCCGGTCATCCCCGCGCCGCGGCGCCATTTCTGAACCGCAGGAACACTGACCCCAACCAGCCTGGCGACGTCGCGCCAGGCCATGCCATAGTCCGCAAGTTCGCGAAGAAGCTCGGACTCCCCCCTCGCAGCCTGCGCGTACTTTTCGTCAGCCCAGTCTCTTACCAACTCTTGGCGACGAAGTTCAGCAGCCCTTGGGGCGAGATCCTGCAACCGCCGGTGAATATCTGACGACTCTGCAAGTCGAGATGTCGCAGGAATGGGACGCTCCCGGAAAGGATGACTACCCCCTGTCACTACGTCCTCAATGACATAGCCCTCATTCTGCATCGAGCACCTCCGAGCGCAGTTGGTCCGTAAGCGAAGCTTCGAACAATTCCTTGACGTAACTGTGGAGAACGTCAGCCTCTGCCAGAACACTACCGGGATCGAGAGGCGGAACTTCCGCACCTGGCCCAGGCGTCCACGAAGCATCGGTGTCAACAAGGAAGAACGGCGAACTAGACGGCGCCTCCGGTCGAACGAGGGGGATGGCCTGGATGACCGAGGGTCCGTCTACAGCACCGTACCGGAGCACTACGCTAACGCCGGCGCGTTCTGTCGCGTACTGGACGACCGACTGCTGCTGTTGAACGACGAGAGCCCCTGCAGCCACCTCAAGAGCAGGGGGTGCGAGCTGCGGCTCGATCCAGGATCGCCAGTCAGGACGCTCGTCGCCCGGGATACGCACCTCGTCAACGTAGCGCAGCCCGATCCGCTCCACGCCGTCAACTGGCGCAACGTCCATGCGGGCTGCGAGACCGGTCTCTGCAAGAGCACGCAGGTCGTCCCAGGTTTCGTACTTGGTTGTCTCGATAGTGATCGAACTCGGCGCGTACGTCACCGACGTGCGCTTGTCGCGCGCGCTGAGCCGCAGGTGCTCCTCGGTCAACGCACGCGTGTTTGGCTGGCCGCCGTCCGCACGCGCTTGCATCTCGAACTGAGTCACTTGCTCGCGACTGGTCAGGGGGAGGCGCCCGGCGAACTTCGCCTTCAGCGCGGCCTCCTCCCCTCTGCCGATGGGCATGCTGACCGGATGCGTCACCTGCAAGATGACGTAGATGAGAGGTGCGTGGCGGTACGGGGCTCGTGGGGTCACATGGCCGACGATACCTAAACAGCAACCGAAGTGGATACCCTTCGGTCGGGTGAGTCGCGGGGCGTCCGTGTGACCTGCCTGCGGGGACGAGCCCGCCCATGTGAGCTCGACGCGTGGTCAGGATGCGTTGCAGATCCGTAGCAACCCCGGGCTCTGACGAGCTATCCTCGGCTACACCCGACGACCGACGGAGTCTCGCAGAATGTCCTTCCATCTGCACCGATACAACTCGGAGGCACGATGCGCTACACGACGCTTCGAGGCGGGTCGAGGCACTTCTAATCCGTAGGTTGCAGGTTCGAGTCCTGCTCGGGGCACCACGCAGAACCGTCGGAGTCCCAGCAGTTCTACGACTCGAACACCCAACCACTGAGGCACGCCGGAGTGCGCACCGCTGGCAATCTGCTGCGTCGAACGGCGAGGAGTGCACCGAGGCCTAGCCGTACTCGTGCGGACGGGACGGACGGACCACGATCATGTTCGGCAGACGCGCTAGACCTTCTGCAACGTGCGATGTTGTTGTGGTGAGGAGGTCGTCGATGGTCGTCGTCCAGGCCCTTGTCGCGACAGGGCTGACGCTCTGCGGACTAGGCTTCTTCGGGGTGGGAAGCTACTGGGTCAAGTCGCTCCGTGGGCCACGTTCCATCGCTGCCATGTACGTGGTCGGGGCGCTCTTCATCCTCGTCGGTCTTGGAGGATGGCTCGTCGGCTTCGCCGTCCTGCTGGGATCCCCGCTCGGGCGCGGTTACGCCTGGACATCCTGCGGCGCGTTCGCCGTGCTGGTGCTCGTGATCGAGCTCCTCGAGAGAAGGAGCAGGTCGGGTCGGCGCAGAGGTGCGGCGTCGGCGACAGGAGAGGCCTTCGAGCGATGGGCCGTTCTCGGGGCCGGCACATGCGGTGCGGTGTGTGCGGCACTCGTTGCACTCATCTAGCCGCCCCTGGGACGGACGGACCAACGCCGCGACGGGGTCGCTCCGATCAGGGTCGCCCCCGACGGCGAGGAGCGCACCTGGTTCTACGACGAGCACGTGCCCGAGGAGAACGTGCGCGCGGCGGAGCTCGTGATCGAGGCCTTCACGTCCGACCGGCAGGAGCGGGAGCCTCGTGCCGTCGACGGATCGCAAGGACCAGCTCACCGACCCTGAGCGACCGACGGGCGCAGGTGGGCCGCGACCAGGGCTCGTCAGCCGTCCGGGTCCCGCTCACGTCCGGCACCGCCGGGCGTCCCCGGAACGGGCGCGCGCGATCCCGCGGCGGAACTCGCCGGCCGCCCGAACGTTGGTCTGACATGGGGAGTTCTCACCCTCCCGATCCCCGGAAAGGGTAAAGATCCGGCCACCGGTCGTAGATATACTCGCCCGACCGGCGCAGGCCGGTTCCACCCGGTTCGCCCGGGTCGAGGGGGAGCCCGCGAGGGCGTCCTCCACCCGCCACCGACGGCGTCCGACGGCACGCACGAGCGAAGGACCGACATGACCGAGGCAGCACCGCTCCAGCCCCCCGCCCCGACGGAGACGCTCACGCTCAGCGCCCCGGAGCCCGTCAAGCCCGTCGCGGCGACCCAGGCACCGGCGCTCGCGCCGCGCATCGACGAGGCGGCCATCCCGGGTCTCGAGTCGAAGGTGTCGTCCTACCTCGACCAGCTCCTGACCACGGACACCCGCTCCCCCGAGTTCGGCGCGAAGGCGGACGACGTCCGCAAGATGGGCGACAAGGACATCCGCGCCGCGGCCGACGTCTCCAACCGCATGCTGGAGATGCCGGTCAAGGAGCTGCGCGAGGGCGGTGTGTCCGACAGCTCGAAGGTGAGCAAGTCGCTGCTCGAGCTGCGCCGCACCGTGGAGGACCTCGACCCGAGCGAGGCGAGCGTCGGCAAGAAGTTCCTGGGCCTCATCCCGTTCGGCGGGAAGCTCCAGGACTACTTCCGCCGCTACGAGAGCTCGCAGAAGCAGCTCAACGCGATCGTCCAGTCGCTCTACAACGGCCAGGACGAGCTCCGCAAGGACAACGCGGCGCTCAACCTGGAGAAGCAGAACCTCTGGGACACGATGGCGCGGCTCAACCAGTACATCTTCATCGCCGAGCGCCTCGACACCGAGCTGTCCACGAAGATCGCGGAGATCGAGGCGAGCGACCCGGAGCGGGCCCAGGCGCTGCGCGAGGACGTGCTGTTCTACGTGCGCCAGAAGCACCAGGACCTGCTCACGCAGCTCGCGGTGTCCATCCAGGGCTACCTCGCGATGGACATCATCATGAAGAACAACCTCGAGCTCATCAAGGGCGTCGACCGCGCGACGACCACGACGATCTCGGCGCTGCGCACCGCCGTCATCGTGGCGCAGGCGCTCGCGAACCAGAAGCTCGTGCTCGACCAGATCACGGCGCTCAACACGACGACGTCGAACATGATCGCGTCGACCTCGAAGATGCTGGCGGACCAGTCGGCGAGCATCCAGCAGCAGGCCGCGAGCGCGACCGTCGGGCTCCCGCAGCTCCAGCAGGCGTTCGCGAACATCTACGCCACGCTCGACTCGATCTCGACGTTCAAGACGCAGGCGCTCGACTCCATGGCCCAGACCATCGGCGTCCTGGAGACCGAGACGACGAAGGCGAACGAGTACCTGGACCGCGCGCGCCGCTCCGACCAGTCGCAGGCGGGCAGCGGCTCGCTCGACATCGGCCGGCTGTGACGCGCCGTCCCCCGACCACCCCTCCCCGCACCACAGATCGGACCCCGAGCTAGATGGGCTGGTTCTCCGACGTGATCGGCCGCCTCGGCGGCCGGTCCTCCGCGCCCGAGCCCGAGCACGAGCTGCCGGCCCCGCCCACGTCGACCGACATCCTCGCGTCGGTCGAGCGGGTCGAGCAGCAGATCGAGGGGCGCGTGCCGCCCGCCGTGACGGCGCGCGTGCACCGCATCACCGGCACGGTCGAGGAGATGGTCCCGCGCCTCGACCGCCTCGGCGGCGGGTCGCAGCAGGCGCACACGGTCGTCGCGACGGCGACGAGCTACCTGCCCGAGGCCGTCGGCGCCTACCTGCGCCTGCCGCGCGACTTCGCCGACCGGCGGGTCGTCGCGCAGGGCAAGACGTCGCTCATGCTGCTGTGCGACCAGCTCGACCTGCTCGGCGTGACGCTCGACAAGATCTCCGACGCCGTGTCGCGGGCCGACGCCGCGGCCCTCGTCGCGCACGGGGCGTTCCTCGCGGAGAAGTTCCGCGACTCGTCGATCGCGCTCGACCCCGGCGCGGGCCGGGGCACGCCGCAGCCGGGTCCGCCGTCGGAGCCCGGACGACTGGAGGCACCGTGACCACCCCGGACACCCCGACCCTCGCGGCGGCGCTCGACGCGCTGGACGCCGCCGCGCGTGCCGCGGGCGTCGACGAGGAGGCCGCCCGCGACGAGGGCGCGCGCCTCGCCGCGGCCGTCGCCGAGTCCTCCCCGGGCGCCCCGGCGGCGTGGCTCGCCGCGCTGGGCCACGACCCGGCGGCGACGGGCGCGTTCTTCACCGCGGCGTCGAGCGCCCGGCGCTGGCGCACGTCCCCGACCGACGTCCTCGCCGCCCTCGGGGCGGCGCGCTCGAAGCACGCGACGGCGTACGGGCAGGCGCTCGCCGACGTCGCCCGCGCGGCTGCGCGCCTCGGCTCCCCCGGCCCGCACGTCGCCGGGGCCGCCGCCTCGACGGCCGCGGTCCAGCAGGCCGGAGCCGGCCCGGTGGCCGCTCCCGCTGTCGGCCACGCGCCGGCGGGCCCGACGGCGGCGCCCGCCGCGGGCGGCCCGCTCGCCGCACCCCGCACGACGGGCGGCGCGGACCCGTTCGACCTCGGCGACCTGCTCGCCGCGCAGGGCTCGCTCGACGCGCTGCGCAGCCCGGCCCCCGAGGTCCCGTCCGTCGCGTCGATCCTCGACGCGCTCGGCGCGCGCGGGACCGGGGGCGGAGCCGCGCCGTCCGGCACGACGCACGCCCCGGCGTCGGGCACGACGGCGGGCGCGACCGCCGGGAGCGCGGAGACGGCCACGGAGACCGCCGCGGAGGCGGCGGTCGAGGAGGAGCCCGCGCGCTCGATCGAGGAGCTGCTCGCCGAGCTCGACGCGCTCACGGGCCTCACGCGCGTCAAGGACGAGATCCACCGCCAGACGGAGCTCCTGCGCGTCGAGAAGCTGCGCACCGAGGCGGGCCTGACCCGCCCCACGCTCACGCGTCACCTCGTGTTCCTCGGCAACCCGGGCACGGGCAAGACGACGGTCGCGCGGCTCGTCGCGGGCATCTACCGCGCGCTCGGGCTGCTCGAGAAGGGCCACCTCGTCGAGGTCGACCGCTCGGAGCTCGTCGCGGGCTACCTCGGGCAGACGGCCGTGAAGACGTCGGAGGTCGTCGCGACCGCGCTCGGCGGCGTCCTGTTCGTCGACGAGGCGTACGGGCTCGCGGAGGACCAGTACGGCGCCGAGGCGATCAACACGCTCGTCAAGGACATGGAGGACCACCGCGACGAGCTCGTCGTCATCGTGGCGGGCTACCCCGGCCCGATGGCCGACTTCCTCGCGACGAACCCCGGCCTCGAGTCGCGGTTCTCCACGACCATCACGTTCGAGGACTACGCCGACGCCGAGCTGCGCGACATCTTCGCGAGCATGGCCTCCCGGGCGGACTTCGAGCCGACCCCCGAGGCGCTCGACGTCTTCGCCCGGCTCGCCGCGGCGCAGCCGCGCACCGAGGGGTTCGGCAACGCGCGCTGGGCCCGCAACGTGCTCGACGCCGCGATCGCGCGCCACGCGTGGCGGCTCAAGGACGTCGACGCCCCGACGATCGACGAGCTGCGCCTGCTCCTGCCCGTCGACCTCGTGGACGGCGAGGGCGCTCCCGCGCTCCTCGCGACGCTCGAGCCGCCCGCACCCGAGGACGCGCCGGCCGAGCCCTCTGCCACCGAGACCATCGACGGCACCGACGGCACCGACGACGCACCAGACACCGCACCCTCCAGCGCCGAGGAGAACGCATGACGACCACCCCGGTCCGCCCGGCGGGCCAGCAGATCGTCCCGGCCGGCGGACCCGCGCCGGGCGGTGCCCTGACCGCCCCGGGCGGGGGCGCCGTCGTCCCGCAGGGGTCGCAGAGCGCCGCCGTGTCCCGCGCGCGCGGCGCGCTGCGACGGACGCCCGGCAAGCTGCGCCTCGTCATGGCGCTGTGCGTGGTCGCCGCGCTCGCGCTCGGCGTCCTCGGGTTCCAGGCCGGCAACCTCCAGTCGCGCGCGCTCGCCGCGGCGAGCGAGGACGCGGCCCAGCTCGTCGGGGTCCAGGAGGTCCGCAACGCGCTCGTCGCCGCGGACGCGACCGCGACCGGGGCGTTCCTCGTCGGGGGCCTCGAGCCCGCCGACCAGCGCGCGCGGTACGACGAGCTCGTCGACCAGGCCGCGAACCGCCTCGCCACGCTCTCGGGCAGCAACGAGGCGGACGCGGCGCTGCTGGGCCAGGTGGCCGCCGACCTCACGGTCTACACGGGCCTCGTCGAGCAGGCGCGCGCCACCAACCGGCAGGGCTTCCCCGTCGGGTCCGCGTACCTCGACCAGGCCTCGACGATCCTGCGCGAGCAGATGCTCCCCGCGCTCGACGAGGTCGTGCTCGACGACGCCGACCGCGTCGCCGCGGACTTCTCGGGCGTGCGCAACGCGCTGTGGGTGCTCGCGGCCGGCCTGCTGGCCCTCGTCGTCCTTCTCGCGAGCCAGGTCTGGCTCGCGCGGCGCACGCACCGCGTGCTCAACGTGGGGCTCGCCGTCGCCACGGCCGTGCTGCTCGTCGTGGGCGTCGTCTCGACGGTCCTGCTCTCCCAGGCGAGCGCCCGCGCGCACGACGTGCGGACCGGCCCGTACGCCGCGACGCTCGCCGCGTCGCAGGCGTACTCGCTCGCGAACGACGCGAAGTCCATGGAGGCGTTCACGCTCATCAAGCGCGGCTCGGGGCAGACGTACGAGGAGTCGTTCGTCGCCGCGACGGACGACGCGGCGGCACGCCTCGACACCGCGGCGGCCGAGGGCAACCTCGACGGGACGACGGCGCAGGCGCTCGACGCCTGGGTCGCGCGGCACGCCGAGATCCGCGCGCTCGACGACGCGGGCCAGTGGGACGACGCGGTCGCCCTCGCGACCGCGACCGACCCCGAGAGCCCCAACGCCGCGTTCGACGCGTTCTCGGCCGCGGCGCGCGACGACATCGAGACCCACGCCGCCGCGACGAGCGACCGCCTCGACAGCGCGGCGACCACGGCCACCGTCGCGGGCTGGCTGCTGCTCGCGGCAGGGCTCGTCGCGGCGCTGCTCGCGTGGCGCGGCGTGACGGCACGACTGGAGGAGTACCGGTGACCACGACGCCCGCCCCCCACGCCCGGCCCGCCGGGACCCGCCGCACCGGCACGCGCGCGCGCCGCGCCGGCGTCGTCACGACCGGGCTGGCCTCGGCGCTCGTCGCGCTGCTGACGCTCGGCGCGTGCTCCGGGCCGTCCGGCGCGGAGGACCTGCGCCTGACGACCACCCCGCAGGACGAGTCGGCCGCGGAGTCCCCCGCGGCGCCCGCCGCACCCGCCAAGTGCACCGACCCGCTCGCCTCGTACGCGCCCGAGGGCGCGCTGCCCGGCCCGGACGCCCTGCCCGGCGGCAGCACCATGGCCGCGATCCGCGACCGCGGCACGCTCGTCGTCGGCGTCTCGGCGGACACGCTGCTCATGGGCGCGCGGAACCCGCTGTCCGGCCAGATCGAGGGCTTCGACATCGACGTGCTGCACGAGGTGTCGCGCGCGATCTTCGGCGACCCCGACCGGCTGCAGTTCCGCGTCATCACGTCGGGGCAGCGGCTCGAGGTGCTCGAGAACGGCGAGGTCGACCTCGTCGCGCGCGCGTTCACCATCAACTGCGAGCGCTGGGAGTCCATCGCGTTCTCCGCGGAGTACTACCACGCGGGGCAGAAGGTGCTCGTCACGCGCGACTCGACCGCGAACGGGATCGCGGACCTCGAGGGACAGCGCGTGTGCGCGCCCGAGGGCACGACGACGCTCACGCGCCTCGAGCAGTTCTCCGGCATCGAGCCCGTCCCGGCGACCACGCACACGCAGTGCCTCGTGCTGTTCCAGCAGGGCAAGGTCGACGCGATCACGGGTGACGACACGATCCTCGCGGGCTTCGCGGCCCAGGACCCGTACGCGAAGGTCGTCGGCGAGGCGATCAGCGACGAGCCCTACGGCATCGGCATCCCGGCGCAGAACGTCGACATGGTGCGGTTCGTCAACGGCGTGCTGGAGCAGATGAAGGCCGACGGGCGCTGGGCCGCGATCTACGGCGAGTGGCTCGGCGGCCTCGGCCCGGCCCCGACCCCGCCGGCCGCGGTGTACGGCCGCACGCCGTGACGCGCTCCCCCGCACCCGAGGCGCCGGGACGGCTCGGCGAGGCGATCCCCGCCGCCGACCTCCTGGCGTACCTCGGCGCGCTCGAGACCTGGCTCGACGAGCGCCGCACCGAGCTCGACCGGCTCGACGCCGCCGCGCAGGCCGCCGCGACGCCCGACGCCTACACCGCCGACCTCGTGCTCGCGCTGTCGCTGTGGCAGGCGATCCGCTCGCGCGCCGACGAGATCCGGCCCGTGTGGGACTCGGGCCGGGCCGACGCCGTCGCGCGCGAGAAGATCTCCCAGCTCCTGTGGGGCCGGCTCGACTCGGGCTCGGGCGCCGCGCTCGTCTCGCTCGTCGAGGCGGTCAAGCTGTGCGACGCGCTCGTCGTGCAGCTGCGCACGCGTCTGTCCTTCGACCCGCACACGGCCGACCAGGTGGCGCGGCTGCGCGGCGTGCGCGCCGAGCTCGTGCGCTGCGAGGACCTCGCCGGCGCGGACGTCGACGCGCGCGGACGCGTCGAGACCCTCCGCGGTCGCCTCGACCACCTCGTCGCGCAGGCCGCGCGCGGCGCCGACGTGTCGGGCCCGCTCGCGGAGCTCGAGACCGAGGTCGCGCGCGCCGAGCGCGACCTCATCGTCGCGTCCGCGCAGCGTCGCGAGCTGCGCCGCGACCGCGCCCGCACCGAGGAGCAGCGCGCCGCGCTCGAGGCGCGCGAGCCCGCGCTGCGCGAGCTCGTCGCGCGCTGCCGCCGCGAGATCGCGCACCCGCCGCGGCTCGCCGTCCCCGACGTCTCGCGCCTCGGCCCCGTGCCCGACTCGCGGTTCGAGCTCGACGCCTACGCGGCCCGGCTCGCGACCGTGGCCCGCGCCGTCGAGACCGTCGAGGACGCCTACACCCGTCCCCTGCGTGCCCGCGCCGAGCTGCGGTACAGCCTGGAGCGGCTCGCCGCGCGGGCCGACGCGAACGGCCGCTCGGCGTCCCCCACGGTGCGCTCGGGCCTCGCCGAGGCGCGCGAGGCCGTCGAGACGACGCCGTGCGACGTGACGCTCGCGCGGTTCCTCGTCGAGCAGTACCAGTTCCTCACCCGCGACCTGCCCACCCCGGAAGGAGCGTCGTCGTGACGACCACCGCGACCGTCCCGTGCTCGGAGCCCGGCTGCCCGGGCACCATCGAGGACGGCTACTGCAACGTCTGCGGCGCGCCCGCGGGCGGCTCCGGCACCACGCCGACGCCCGCCGCGAGCGGCACCACCGGCGTGCCCGCGCCCGGGAGCGCGGCCGCCGCCTCGCCGTCCGCCATGCTCGGCACCGGGTTCGTGCAGGGCCGCCCGGGCACCGCCGGGGCGGGCGACCCCGACGCCGAGCGCTCCACGCGCACCGGCCGCACGAGCTCGAGCCGCCTCGCGTCAACCGCGCTCGGCTCCGCGCGCACCGCCGCGACCGGCTCCAAGGCGACCCGCCGCGTCGGGACGTCCTCGACGCGCCTGCGCGGCCGAGGCCTCGGCGCGGGCCTCACGACGGTCCCGTCGGTGCCCGTCCGGGACCCGCTGCAGTCCGTCATGGCCGTGCCCGAGGTCGCCGAGCGCAAGCGCTTCTGCCCCGCGTGCGGCGAGAAGGTGGGCCGCGGGCGCGACGGGCAGCCCGGCCGCACCTCCGGGTTCTGCCCCCACTGCGGCAACCGCTTCGACTTCACGCCGCAGCTGAAGCCGGGCGACCTCGTGGGCGGGCAGTACGAGGTCGTGGGCTGCCTCGCTCACGGAGGCCTCGGCTGGATCTACCTCGCGCGCGACCAGAACGTGTCCGGCCGGTGGGTCGTGCTCAAGGGCCTGCTCAACTCCGGCGACCCCGACGCCTACGCGGCGGCGATCTCGGAGCGCCAGTTCCTCGCGGAGGTCGAGCACCCGCTCATCGTCGAGATCTACAACTTCGCGATGCACGACGGCGCCGGCTACACCGTCATGGAGTACGTCGGCGGCGAGTCGCTCAAGGAGATCCTCCAGCAGCGCCGGGAGGACAACAACGGCGTCATCGACCCGATGCCCGTGGACCAGGCCCTCGCCTACGTACTAGCGATCCTGCCCGCGTTCGCGTACCTGCACGACCACAACCTGCTGTTCTGCGACTTCAAGCCGGAGAACGTCATCCAGCAGGGCGACGGCGTGAAGCTCATCGACCTCGGCGGCGTGCGCCGCACCGACGACCTCACGTCCGCGATCTTCGGCACCGTCGGCTACCAGGCGCCCGAGGTCGCGGAGGTCGGGCCGTCGGTCGCGTCCGACATCTACACGATCGGCCGCACCCTCGCGACGCTCGTCCTCGACTTCCGCGGGAACACGACGACGTACGTCGCGTCGCTCCCGCCCGTCGCGGACACCCCGGTGTTCCAGCAGTACGACTCGTTCTACCGCCTCCTCGCCAAGGCGTGCGCGCTCGACCCGGCCGACCGGTTCGCGACCGCGGACGAGATGCGCACCCAGCTCCTCGGCGTCCTGCGCGAGGTCGTGGCGGCGGACGCCGGCCCGGGCAACCCGGCGCTGCACTCCGCGGCCTCGGTCCTGTTCGAGGCGCCGGTCGCGGACGTCGCGTCCCGCCCGCTCGCCTGGGACGAGCTGCCGACGCTGCGGCGCGACGACCACGACCCCATGGCGAGCTGGCTCGCCGGGGTCAACGTCGTGGACCCGGACGCGCGCCTCGCCGCGCTCGCCGACGCGCCCGAGGACACGGTCGAGGTGCGCCTCGCCCGGGCGCGCGCCGCGATCGAGGCGGAGCGGTTCGACGTGCTGCGCGACACGATCGCGACCATCCTCGCGGACGACCCGTGGGAGTGGCGCGCCGCGTGGATCGGCGGCCTCGGCGAGCTCGCGCAGGGCGACCCGGTCGCGGCGCGCGCGTCCTTCAACGCCGTCTACGGGCAGGTGCCGGGCGAGCTCGCGCCGAAGCTCGCTCTCGCCGCGGCCTGCGAGCTGAGCGGCGAGCCCGACATCGCCGAGTCGCTCTACGTGATCTGCGCGCGCACCGACGCGAACTACACCGCGCCGGCCGCGTTCGGGCTCATGCGCGTGCGCGAGGCGCGCGGCGACCTCGACGGCGCGCTGCACGCGCTCGACCTCGTCGGCCCGACGCGCGGGTCGTACGTCGAGTCCCGCACCCTCCGCGCGCACCTGCTCGCCGCCTCGGGCCGCGGGCTGCCCGCGCTCGCCGACGCCATGGCGAGCGTCTCGACCGTCGCGATCGCGCCGCGCGAGCGGGCCGAGCTCGCGGTGGGCGTCCTGCGCTCCGCGCTCGACACCGTGACGGCCTCCGGCCCGGAGCCGACCACGCGCATCGCGGGCGTGCCCGCCGACGAGCCCGCGCTGCGCGACGCGCTCGAGGGCGCGTACCGCGAGCTCGCGTCGCTCACCGACTCGCGGGACGAGCGCATCACGCTCGTGGACCGCGCGAACGAGGTGCGCCGGTGGACGATCCGATGAGCGACTCCCCGGCGCCCGTGCCCGCACCACCGGTGCCCGGCGGCACGGTGGCGGAGCCGAGCGGCGTGCTCGCGTGCCCGGCGTGCGGGGAGCCGTCGCCCGAGGGCGCCCGGTTCTGCGAGGCGTGCGGAACCCCGCTCGCCCCGCTCCCGACGGCGACGGACCTGGCCGCCGGGACCGGAGCTGCCGCGGACCTCGCGACCGACGCCGCGACGGACCCCGCAGCAGCCGGGACCGGCGACGGCGGGCCCGGTCCCGACGCCGGGACCGACACCGGGACCGCCGTGCCGTCCGGCGAGGCCTCCGCCGAGACCGACGGCACCGAGAGCGGCGCGCGCCCCTGCGTGCGCTGCGGCGGCCGGGTCGCCGAGGACGGGTACTGCACCGAGTGCGGCGAGCCCGCGGCGTCGGAGCGCGACCACTGGGCCGAGCGGCCCGCGAGCTGGGTCGCCGGCGTGTGCGACCGGGGCGTGCGGCACTCGCGCAACGAGGACGCGATGGCCCTGGCGGCGAGCCCGTCCGCGACCGCCGAGCGGGCGTTCGCGGCGCTCGTCGTGTGCGACGGCGTGTCCTCCGCGCCCGACTCCGACGTCGCGAGCCTCGCCGCGGCGCGCGCCGCGCGCGACGTGCTCGCGGCGCGCGGCCCCGACGGGCCCGACCCTGTGACCGGCGAGGCCTCGGCGCGCATGGGCGCGTGGTCCGCGCTCCTCGGCGACGCGTCGCGCGCCGCGCAGGACGCGATCCTCGCGACCGTCGGCACGATGGCCGACCGCGAGAACCCGCCGTCGTGCACGTTCGTCGCGGCCGTCGTCGACGGACCGCTCGTCGTGGCGGGCTGGGTCGGCGACTCGCGCGCCTACTGGATCCCGGACGACGGCGACGCGCACCAGCTCAGCGTGGACGACTCGTGGGCGCAGGAGATGATCGCGCAGGGCGTGCCGCGCGCCCAGGCGGAGACGTCGCCACAGGCGCACGCGATCACGCGCTGGCTCGGCCCCGACGCCCCCGACCCGGTGGCCCGCACGGCCGCGACCCTGCCCGACCGCGACGGCTGGCTGCTCGTGTGCTCGGACGGCCTGTGGAACTACTGCTCCCCCGCGGCCGACCTGGCGGCCCTCGTGCGCAGCACGCAGGACCGCGTCGGCGACGACCCGCAGGTGCTCGCGGGCGCGCTCGTCGACTGGGCGAACGCCCAGGGCGGCCGGGACAACATCACGGCGACGCTCGCCCGGTTCTCCCGGGCGTCGTCCGCGACCCCGCCGCCGCCCCCGGCGGACCCCGCCACGGCCTGACGCGCACCGCGCGTCGGGCCCCGACGACCCGATAGCCTGCACGAACACCCGCACCACCGAAGGAGCCCCCATGGCCGAGTTCGCCGCCGAGGTCTACCAGAACGAGTTCCTGTCCGAGGGCGCGACGGACGTCCACGCGATCGTCACCGTGACGTGCCGCGGCGCCGGGAGCGCGGGGAGCGCCGGCGGCGCGGGCGGGGTGGCCGAGATCATCATGGTCGACACGTCGGGGTCGATGTCGGGGCGCAACATCGAGGCCGCGAAGCACGCGGCCCAGGTCGCGGTCGACCAGATCCTCGACGGCACGTGGTTCGCGATCGTCGGCGGCAGCCACGTCGCGAACCGTGCGTTCCCCTACCCGAACGCCCGCATGGCCATGGTGCAGATGGAGCCGGGCGCGCGCGCCGAGGCGAAGCGCGCGATCTCGATGCTCACGCCCGGCGGCGGCACGGCGATGAGCACGTGGCTGCGTCTCGCGGACCAGCTCTTCGCGACGGTGCCGCAGGCGACGCAGCGGCACGCGATCCTGCTCACCGACGGCAAGAACGAGTCCGAGCCCCGCGCCAACCTCTCGGCCGCGGTGCGGGACGTCACGGGCCACTTCCAGTGCGACGCGCGCGGCGTCGGCTCGCGCTGGCAGGTCGACGAGCTGCGCGAGATCTCGACCGCGCTGCTCGGCACGGTGGACCTCATCGCGGACCCGAACGAGATCGCCGCCGACTTCGAGAAGCTCATGCAGACGTCGATGGCGCGCGGCGTCGCCTCGGCCGACCTGCGCGTGTGGGCCCCGCAGGGCTCGCAGGTGCTGTTCGTGCGCCAGGTCGCCCCGACCGTCGAGGACCTCACGCACCGCCGGGCCGAGGTCAACCCGCTCACAGGCGCGTACCCGACCGGGTCGTGGGGCGACGAGTCGCGCGACTACCACGTCGCGGTGCGCGTGGCCTCGAAGCCCGTCGGCTCCGAGCAGCTCGCGGCGCGCGTCCAGCTCGCCGTGAACGGCGAGGTCGTGTCCTCGGGCCTGGTCAAGGCGAAGTGGTCCGACGACGAGTCGCTCACCACGCGCATCAACCCCGAGGTCGCGCACTACACCGGCCAGACCGAGCTCGCCGCGGCGATCCAGGAGGGCCTCGCGGCCAAGGCGTCGGGCGACGAGGCGACGGCGACCGTCAAGCTCGGCCGCGCCGTCCAGCTCGCGCAGCAGACGGGGAACGAGGAGGCGACGTCGCGCCTGCGCAAGGTCGTCGAGATCGACGACGAGGAGCACGGCACCGTGCGGCTCAAGCGCAACACCTCGACGCTCGACGAGATGGCGCTCGACACCGCCTCGACGAAGACGACGCGGGTGCGTCGGTGAGCGCCGTCGTCTGCCCCAACGGGCACCCCTCGGAGTCGACCGACTACTGCGACGTGTGCGGCGAGCCCATCGCCGCGGCGTCGGCACCCGCGGCGCCCGCGGCGGGCGCGGCGTCTCCTGCTCCGGGCGGGGCCTCCGCACCGGCGCAGGCCCTCGAGTGCCCGAACTGCGGCTCGCCCGCTCCTGCCGGCGCGCTGTTCTGCGAGAACTGCGGCTACGACTTCACCACCGGCGCCCTGCCCGACCCGGTGGAGCCTGCGTCGGCGCTCTCGCTCGACCCGCCGTCGCGCCCCACGCCGGCCACCCCGGCCGCACCCGCCGCTCCCCCGGCCGCACCGGAGGCGAGCCTCGCGTCGGGCGTGACGCCGCCCCCGCTCCCGGCTCCGGCCGCGTCCCCGGCGTCCGCGGCCACCCCGCCGCCGGGCGCCTCCGCGCCGCTCGAGGCTCCGGCGTCGACGCCGGCCACCGGGACGGGCACGGGCGAGCAGCCCGCCGGTGCGTCTGCGGACCCGGCCGGCCCCGCGCCGTCGGGCGCGCACCTGCCGACGCCGCCCGTGCCCGGGCCGGACCAGTGGGTCGTCGAGATCTGGATCGACCCGGACTGGTACGCGGCCCAGCAGCCCGAGGACCCCATGCCGTCGGCGGGCCTGCCGGGGCTGGTCGTGCTGCGCGAGCGCAGCGTGCTCGTGGGGCGCCCGTCGGTCTCGCGCGGCATCCACCCGCAGGTCGACTGCGGCGCGGACACCGGGGTCTCGCGACGGCACTGCCAGCTCAGCACGGACGGGCAGCGCTGGTGGGTCGAGGACCTGCAGTCCTCGAACGGCACCTACGTGAGCCCCGCGGGCGAACCGCTCCCGACGGACCCGATCCCCGCCGGCCAGCGACGCGAGCTGGCCGACGGGGACCGCGTGTACCTCGGGGCGTGGACGCGCCTCGTCGTCCGCAAGGCGCTCCCGGGCGAGGCGTGAGCCGGGCTCAGCCCTCGGACGTCTGAGGCTCGGCCTCGGCCGTGATCTGGGTCGCCGCGCCGCCCGCGCGGTGCGCGACCTCGATCCGGCGGGGCCGGGCCTCCTCGGCCACCGGGATCGTCAGCGTCAGCACGCCGTCCTCGTACGACGCCGTGATCTTGTCGAGCGCCAGGCCGCGCCCCACCGTGAGCTGGCGCGCGTACGTGCCGGACGGCCGCTCGCGGGCGAGCCACTGGACGTCCGGGTCGGTCCGGGGGCTGCGCTCGGCGCGGATGGTCAGCGTGCGGTCCTCGACGGACACGTCGATCGTGCCCGGGTCGACGCCCGGGAGGTCCATCGTCAGCACGTAGTGGTCCCCGGCGCGGAACAGGTCGAGCGGCATGCCGCCCGAGGCCGCCGAGGCGGCGGTCGCGCGGGCGCCGGACGCGAGCTGGCCGACGAGACGGTCCATCGCGTCGAAGGTGCTCGTGAAGGGGTCGGTCATCGCAGCCACACCTCTCACCTCCTCGTCGCACGGTCCCGGACGGTCCGGGACCGGTCGGTGCTCCCGCGAGGCAGGCACCCCGCGGGCGGCTACAGCTCCTGTTTTAGCACTCTCACCCCGAGAGTGCCAAGAGGTGCGACGAGCCGTGTCGCCCGGCCGGGCAGGCCGCGTTGTGCGGCTCCCACACCGACCCCGCGCCCGCGCCCCGGCGCGGTTGGAGGATCCCTCCAACGCCTTGTGCGATCCGTGCACGGCGGGCCGCGGAGGTGGTCGCGAGCGCCGTCGCCCGACGACCGCCGTCCCGGCCAGAGTGGACACGCCCGACCACCGACAGCAGGGAGCCCGCGATGACCGACGCCCGCACGGAGACGCCCGCCGCCACCCCGCCCGCCACGGCGCCCACCGCCCCGGAGGTGCTGCGCGCCGCACCGCGGGACGTGCCCGACCGTCGCCGCGGCCGGTTCGCGCTCGACGCCGGCGACGCCGCGCGGGTCGCGACGTTCGCCGCGCTCCTGGCCGCGCTCGGTCTGCCCGGCTCGATCGCGCTGTTCGGCAACGCGGTGCCCGTGACGCTCCAGACGCTCGGCGTCATGCTCGCGGGGGCGATCCTCGGCGCGTGGAGCGGCTCGCTCGCCGTGGCGACGTTCCTCGCGCTCGCCGCGGCCGGGCTCCCCGTCCTCGCGGGCGGGCGCGGCGGGCTCGGGGCGTTCGTCGGGCCGTCCGCGGGCTACCTCGTCGGGTTCCTCGCCGGCGCGGCCGTCGTCGGCCTGCTCGTCGACCGGCTCCGGCGCGTCACGTTCGCGCCCGTGCTCGTCGCGTGCGTCGTCGGCGGGATCGCGGTCGTCTACGCCGTCGGCATCCCGGTGCAGGCGCTCGTCACGGGCGTGCCGCTGCCCACGACCGCGCAGCTCTCGCTCGCGTTCCTGCCCGGCGACCTGCTCAAGGCGCTCGCCGCCGCCGCGATCACGGTGGGCGTCGTGCGGGCCTACCCCGCGGCCCGTCCGGTCGGGCGCACCGGCCGCGGCGACCGTGCCGCGGCCGACGGCCGCCCCGTCTCCTGAACACCTGCGAGAGTGTCCGCGTGCCCGTCGCCCACCAGGTCCTGACGCACGCCGCCGACCCGGCGGCGCGCGACCGTCCCGCCCTGCGCACGCCCGAGCGGTCGCGCACCTACGCCGCGCTCGCCGCGGACGTGCGCGTGGGCGCGACGCACCTGCGCGCGTCGGGCACGCGACCGGGCGACCTCGTCGCCGTGTCGCTGCCGGACCCGCTCGACCTGCTCACGGCGGTGCTGGCCGTCGACCACCTGGGCGCGACGCCGCTCGTGTGCGACGCCGCCTGGCCGCGCGCCCACCGCGCCGAGGTGCTGCGCACGCTCGCGCCGCGCACGTTCGTCGAGGTGCCGCTGCCGCGCGGGACCGGCACCGCCGACGGCGCGGAGCCGACGCCACCGCACGTCCCCGGTCCCGACGACCTCGCGTGGGCCGGGTTCTCGTCCGGGAGCACCGGCCGCCCGCGCGCGGTCGTGCGCACGCGCGCGTCGTGGGCGGGGTCGTTCGACGCGGTCACGCGGCTCCTCGGGCTGCGAGCCACGGACACCGTCCTCGTCCCCGGCCCGCTCGCGTCGTCGCTGTACTGCTTCGCCGCCGTGCACACGCTCGCCGTCGGGGCGTGCGCCGTCCTCACGCGCACCCCGGCCGCGACGACGGCGGCGCTCGCGACGAGCGACGTCGTGCACCTCGTGCCGCAGGTCCTCGACGACGTGCTCGACGCCGTCGCCGCGGGCGCGCCGTCCCGACTGCGGCACGCGGTCGTCGGCGGGGCGTCGCTCGCGCCCGGGGCGCGGGAGCGGGCGCGGGGCCTCGGCGTCGACGTGCTCGCGTACTACGGCGCCGTCGAGCTGTCGTTCGTCGCCTACGACCCCGACGGGTCGGGGCTGCGCGCGTTCCCCGGCGTGGACCTGGCGGTGCGCCCCCTGCCGTCGGCGAGCGTCGGCGAGGTGTGGGTCCGCTCGCCGTGGGTGTCGCGCGGCTACCTCGCGCGCGCCACGGGGCCGCTGCGGCGCGACGGCGCGTGGCACACCGTCGGGGACCTCGCCGACCCGGGCCCGGAGCCGCTCGTGCTGCGCGGCCGGGGCGACGGCGCGATCCTCTCGGGCGGCTCGACGGTCGTGCCCGAGGACGTCGAGGTCGTGCTGCGGGCCGTGCCCGGGGTGCGCGACGTCGTCGTGCTCGGGACGGCGCACCGGCGCCTCGGGGCCGTCGTGACCGCCGTCGTGGAGTGCGACGACCGGTCGGGGCTGCGTGCGCACCTCGAGCGGGTCGCCCGCGCGGCGCTCGCGCCGGCCCAGCGGCCGCGGCGCTGGTACGGCACGCGCGCGCTGCCGCGGACGCCGTCGGGCAAGCCCGCGCGCGGCGCGGTGAGCGAGGCCCTCGGCGGGACGGACCTCGCGCGGTCGGGCCTGGAGCCGCTGCGGTGAGCCGGCGGATGTTCGGGGCGACGAACGGCGCGCCCGACGCGACGCCCGTGGTGGTCGCTGCGCGCCGCACGTGGGTCGGCACGGCGGGCCACGGGCACCGGGCGCTCACCGAGGTGGACCTCGCGGCCGCGGCGCTACGCGCGACCCTCGACGACGCGCGGGCGCACGGCGTCGACGGTGACGTCGCGGACGTCGTGCTCGGGTGCTGCACTGGCCCCGGCGGGGACGTCGCGCGCGTCGCGGCGCTCGCCGCCGGAGCGGGCGTCGGCGTGCCCGGCCTCACGGTCGACCGGCAGTGCGCGTCGGGCCTCGCGGCCGTGCTCGTCGCGGCGCAGCAGGTCCGCGCGGGCGAGGCGGCGCTCGTCCTCGCGGGCGGCACCGAGAGTGCGACGCGCTCGCCCGCGCGGGCCCACCGCACGCCCTGGGGCGACGTCCCGTACGCGCGCGCGGCGTTCGCGCCCGTGCCGTGGGCCGACCCGGGGATGGGCGCGGCGGCCGACGAGCTCGCGCGGCGCCGCGGCGTGACCCGCGAGCGCCAGGAGGCGTACGCGGTGCGCAGCCACGCGCGCGCCCGCGCGGCGCACGACGCCGGCCGGTTCGCCGCCGAGACCGTGCGCGTCGGCCCGCCGGGCCGTGCCCTGGAGCGCGACGAGCGCGCGCGCCGCCTCGACCCGGCCGTCGTCGCACGCCTCTCCCCCGCGTTCGCCCCCGACGGGACCGTCACGGCGGCGACGTCGAGCCCGGTGAGCGACGGCGCCGCGGTCGTCGCGGTGGTTCCCGAGGCGGTGCGCCGCGACCTGGGCCTCGCGGGCCTGCGGGTCGTCGCGTCGGCCACCGTGGGCTGCGACCCGGCGCTGCCCGGGTGGGGCCCGGTGCCCGCGGTGCGCGCCGTGCTCGACCGCGCCGGCGCGCGGCTCGACGACCTCGCGGCGGTCGAGGTCGTCGAGGCGTTCGCAGCCCAGGTGCTCGCGGTCACCGGCGCGCTCGGCCTCGACCCGCTGGGCGACCCGGTGGACGACGCCCGGGTGTGCGCCGACGGCGGCGCCCTCGCGCTGGGCCACCCGTGGGGCGCGAGCGGCGCGGTGGCCGTGGTCCGGCTGTTCTCCCGGCTCGTGCGCGGGGGCGCGCGGGCCGGGACGCTCGGGCTCGCGACGGCGGCCGTCGGCGGCGGCCAGGGCGTCGCGGTGCTCGTGGAGGTGACACGGTGATCGCGCGCACGGCGCGCGCCGTGCGGGGGCGACGACGGGACCGCCCGGCCGACGCCGCGCCGCCCGCACCGGACGCCCCCATCGAGGACGACGCCGGGGGGTGCGTGGTGCGGCTCGAGGACGTGCACGTGCGGCTCGGCGAGCGCGACGTCCTGCGCGGCGTGAGCCTCGAGCTGCGCGAGCACCGGGTCGGCGTGGTCGGGGCGAACGGCTCGGGCAAGAGCACCCTGGCCCGCCTGCTCAACGGGCTCGTCGTGCCCACGGCGGGGCGCGTGCTCGTCGACGGCCTCGACACGCGCCGCCAGGGCGCGGCGGTGCGCCGGCGCGTGGGGTTCGTGTTCACCGACCCGGACGCGCAGATCGTCATGCCGACCGTGGCGGAGGACGTCGCGTACTCGCTGCGCGGCGTCCCCGCGGACGAGCGCGCCGCGGTCGTGCGGCGCGCCCTCGCCGCGCGCGGCCTCGCCGAGCACGCGGACCATCCCGCGCACCTGCTCTCGGGCGGCCAGAAGCAGCTCCTCGCGCTCACCTCCGTGCTCGCGGCGGGACCGCGCCTCGTCGTGGCCGACGAGCCGACCACGCTCCTCGACCTGCGCAACACGCGCCGCGTCGCCGCCGAGCTCGCGTCCCTCCCCCAGCAGGTCGTGCTCGTCTCGCACGACCTCGCGCTCATGGACGCGATGGACCGCGTGCTCGTGGTCGACGGCGGGCGGGTCGTCGCGGACGACGCGCCGGGCCCGGCCGTCGCGCACTACCGGCGCCTGGTCGACGCGGGGCCGGGATGACGCCGGGCGGCTACCGGCCGGGGACCTCGGTGCTGCACCGCCTCCCGGCCGGGGCGAAGCTCGTCGGCCTCGCGACGGCGTCAGGCGCGGTGCTGCTCGTGTCGTCACCGGTCGCGGTGGGGGTCGTGGTCGTCGTGGTCGCGGCGCTCTACGCGCTCGCGGGGGTAGGGGCCCGCGCGGCGTGGGAGCAGGTCCGACCGCTGCGGCTCGTCGTGCCGGTGCTCCTCGCGGTGCAGTGGTTCGCGCTCGGTCCCGCCGCCGCGGTGGTCCTCACGACCCGCCTCGTGGCGCTCGTCGCGCTCGCGGGCCTCGTGCTGCTCACGACCCGGACGGCCGCGGTACTCGCGGCGATCGAGCGCGGCCTGCGCCCGCTCGGCCGCGTGGGGGTCGACGTCGGCCGGGTCGCGCTCGTCCTGTCGCTCGCCGTGCGCTCCGTCCCGGTGGTCGCGGCGCTCGCGCAGCGCGTGCGGGACGCGTGCCGCGCGCGCGGCCGGGAGCACGACGTCCGGGCCTTCGCCGTCCCGCTCGTGGTGGGCGTCCTGCGCCAGGCGGACGCGCTCGGCGACGCGCTGCGCGCCCGCGGCCTCGACGACTGAGGCCGCCCCGGCGTCGTCTCGCCGGCGGTCCCGGTGCTGCGCCTCGCCGGTGTTCCCCGCCGTTGCGCTCCCGCCGCTGTGCCCGCCGGTCCGTCCCGCTAGCGTGCGCCGACGACGGCGCGACGGCCGCGCAGGGCGAGCGCCGCGGCGACGGCGATGCCCGCCACGGTCACGACGAGCAGCGCCCGGTAGTCCACGACCCCGACGAGCGCGGCCCCCACCACGGTGAGCAGGAGCTGGGGCACGTTGAGCAGCATGGTGCTCGCCGCGGCCACCCGGCCCTGGAGCGCGGGCGGCGTGCGGAGCTGGCGCTCGGTGACGAACCCGACGATCGCCCACGTGACGCCGAGGCCGACGCCGCCCAGCCCGACGACGACCGCCACCACGCTCGTGCCGGTCGCCGGGACGATGCCGAGCGCGAGCACGACCAGCCCCAGCGCGACGAGGCGCTGCGCGCCCCACCGGGCCGCGAGCCGGGCGGCGGTGAGGCCGGCCACGATCGCGGTCACGGCCTGGACGGACGAGACCGGGCCGAGCAGCGCGGCGGGCAGGCCGAGGCCGTCCTCGACGATCGCGAGGCTCACGGCGTTGAGCAGGCCCACCGCCCCGAACGCGACGCCGAGGGCGACGGTGAGCACGCCGAGCGGGGCCGTCCGCGCGAGGTGCCGGAAGCCCGCCGTCACCTCGGCGAGGTACGGCTCGCGCTCGTCGGCCGGCGGTGTCTCGCGCACCCGCACGCGCGCCACCACCGCGGCCGCGACGACGAACGCGCCCGACGCGGCCAGGACGAGCGGCCACACGCCCGCCATCGCGTAGGCGCCCGCGCCGACGACGGGCATGAGCAGGCGGAACACCTGGTCGATCGTCGTGAGGCGGCCGTTCGCGGCGGCGAGCGCGTCGTCGGGCAGCATGTCGCGCACGAGCCCGGACTGCGCGGCGGACGTCGCGAACCCGACCCCCGAGTACACGACCGTCACGAGGAGCACGAGCCACACCTGTCCCGGGCCGCGGACGAGGAGGAGCGCAAGCAGCACGGCCGCGCCGACGAGGTACGTCGCGACGAGCATCCGGCGGCGGGACACCCGGTCGGCGAGCTGGCCGAGGAACGGCGACGCGAGCGCGGGCAGGCCCAGCGCGGCGAACACGAGCCCGGCCGCACCGTTCGATCCCGTGAGGTCCTTGACCCACACGGCGAGGATGATCGCGAGCACCGAGTCGGCGAAGTTGGTAAAACCCCACGCGACGGAGAGCAGCCGGAAGGGGCGCCCGCGGAGCGCCGCCCGTGCGTCCGGTCCCGGCGTCGTGCTCTCGCGCTGCGGCGCGGACGCCCCGGTCGCCCTCTCCCCGGTCGCCGTCGGCGCGGCGGTCGACGTCGGCGCTGCGGTCGACATCGGTGCCGCGGCCTGGTCCGTGGCCGCCGGCTCGGACGGCGCAGTCACCGGGGGTCCGGGGGCGGGTCGGCGTTGACGACGGCGAACAGCCGCGCCGGTCGCGCGCCCTCGGGGCGCAGCGCCGGGTCCTCCCAGCGCCCGGCGAAGCGGTCGGTGAGCGCCTCGACCTCGCGCGCGAGCGCGTCGAGCTCCTCGCGCGTCGCGTAGAACGACGACGAGCTGAGCGTGGAGGCGAGCAGCCACCGCGGGTCCTCCGCCGCGGCGCCGGCGAGCCACGCCCGCACGCGCGCCGCCTCCTGGCCGAGCACGAGGTCCGCCACGGCGCTCGCCGCGGGCAGCGACTCGGGCACGTCGGGGTCGAAGCGGGTCTGGCGCCCGCGCCCGACCGTCCGCCACGGGCGCTCCTTGCCGCGCCGCTCGGCGGCCTCGACGTAGCCGTACTTCGCGAGCATGCGGAGGTGGAACGAGCAGCTCGCGACCGACTCGCCCGTGACCCCGGCGCAGCGCGTTGCCGTGACCTCGCCCTCGTCGTCGAGCAGCGCGAGGATCCGCAGGCGCAGGGGGTGCGCGAGGGCGCGGATGCTCGCCGGGTCGGTCGCGACCACGGGCTCCGGCGGGGTCGTGCTCTCGGGGGCGCCCGGCGCGGGGCGGTCGGCAGCGGTCGTCATGGCGACGACGCTACGTCACGAAAGATATCTTGCGCAAGAGTTCTCTTCTAAGCGTCGTCGGGCGCTGTCTCGACGGGTCGCGGCGGTGCCTCCGGTCGGGCCCGGAGGTCGTGCACCCGGCTGACCGCGACCACGACGCCGAGCACCGCCACGGCCAGGCAGAGCCCGGCGAGGACGTCCGTGAGGAAGTGGTACCCGAGGTAGAGGCGGCTCAGCGCCACGGTCCCGACGACGAGCACCGACGCCACGACCCAGACCGTGAGCACGCGCGCGTCGCGGTGGCGGTGCCACACGAGGTATCCCCCGACGAGCACGAGCGTCGCCGCGCCGATCGTGTGGCCCGACGGGAACGAGAACGACCGCTCCACCCCGGCCACGACCATCGAGACGTCCGGGGGGCGCGGTCGCGCGATCACGGCCTTGAGCACGCTCGAGACGAGGGTCGCGAGCACCATCGCCCCGGCGAGCAGGCCCGGCTCCCACCACGTCCCCGAGCGGCGGGCCCACACGACGCACCCCACCGCCACGAGGACGGGCAGCACGAACGGGCCGAACACGTTCGTCACGACCGTCAGCACCCCCGTGGCGACGGGAGTCCGGTGCGCGACCATCCAGGCCAGCAGCGGCTCGTCGAACCGCCAGAGGTCGTCCCGCTCCCGGACGGAGTCCAGCAGTCCGGCGAAGCCCAGGACGCCGACCAGGACCAGGAGCACCCCCGGCCAGACGCTCACGAGCACCGCCCGCGGCGACGTGCCCTCCTTCGACCCGCTCGTCGTCGCACCCATCCCCGGAGGCTACGGAACGCGAGCCGACGACGCAGCGCGGCACGGTCCCGGACCGACCCTCCGACGGACCGGACGAGCCCCGGGCGGTCCTGGCGAAAAACCCGTGCGTCCCCGGCGCCCGGCGTGGTCGTATGAGCACACACCGCGGTGGCGTCCGTCCGGTCCGTACCGGGCGGTGGAGGGTCCGGCCAGACCCACGAACCCAGCGTCACGAGAGCAGCACCATGCATCCCTTGATCACGTACGACGTGGCGGCCCTCAGCCGTCGCGAGCAGCTGCAGGAGCAGACCCTGCGCCGGTCGCAGCTGCGCCGCACCACGACCCGCGTCCCGGCGCACACCCGGCAGGCCCGCCTGTCGCGCCGCACCGCATGACGCGCACCGAGCGCTCGTCACGCCGGGGGCACACCCCGCCGGGCGAGAGCGCGACCCGTCGAAGGCCTCGGCCGTCCGGACCCTCCGTGGACCGGACCGCCGGGGCCTTCCTCGTGCGCGACTAGGCTGTGGGCGTGAGCCCTGTGAACGCGAACGAACGCATCGTCTGGATCGACTGCGAGATGACCGGGCTCGACCTGGGCGCCGACGCCCTCGTCGAGGTCGCCGCGGTCGTCACCGACTCCGAGCTCAACGTGCTCGGCGACGGGGTCGACGTCCTGGTCCGCCCCCCGGCCGAGGCGCTCGAGCAGATGGGCGACTTCGTGCGCCAGATGCACACGACGTCCGGCCTGCTGGACGAGCTCGACGAGGGCCTGACGCTGGCCGAGGCCGAGCAGCGCGTCCTGGACTACGTCCGCACCTGGGTGCCGGAGCCCGGGAAGGCGCCCCTCGCGGGGAACTCCGTCGGGACCGACAAGGCGTTCCTCGACCGCGACATGCCGGCCCTCATGAGCCACCTGCACTACCGGATCATCGACGTCTCCTCCGTCAAGGAGCTGTCCCGCCGCTGGTACCCGCGCGCCTACTTCTCCTCTCCCGAGAAGCACGGCGGGCACCGCGCGCTCGCCGACATCCTCGAGAGCATCGACGAGCTGCGCTACTACCGCGCCGCCGTCTTCGTGCCCGCGCCGGGGCCGGACTCGGCGACCGCCCGCAAGATCGCGGAGCAGGTCGTCACGACGAGCGTGACCCGGGGGCGCACGCGCCCCGCCGAGGGCGCGGACGCCTCCGACGACCCGGCCGTGGCGACCGTCACAGGGGCCGGCGAGGCCTGACGCGAGAAAGGCGTCCAGGAGCACCCCGCGGACCGGGTACACTTTTCGACGGCCGGTGCTCCAGGCGCCGGTCCGTGAGCACGGCTCACATGGTGGGTATAGCTCAGCTGGTAGAGCACCTGGTTGTGGTCCAGGGGGTCGCGGGTTCAAGTCCCGTTACTCACCCCAGACGGCGAGGGCCGGTCTCCGCACGGAGACCGGCCCTCGTCGCGTCCCGGGCCCGACGCGCCCTCCGTCGGCGCGCTCCGGGCTGCTCACGGCGCGCGGTGCGACGCGACGGCGAGGACGCCACCGAGGCCGATCATCATCCCGCCGCCCGCGGCCCGCACCGTGCCGAGGCGCCGGGGCGACGACGCGAACCACGACCGGGCCGCGCCCGCTGCCAGCGCCCAGACGCTGTCGCACACGAACGCGATGACGGTGAAGACGAGCCCGAGCACCATCATCTGCCCGGGCACGCGGCCCGCGTGGAAGTCGGTGAACTGCGGCAGCACCGCGACGAAGAACACGATCGTCTTGGGGTTGGTCACCCCCACGACGTAGCCCTGCCGCACCACGCGCCACCAGGGCTCGCGGACGGGGGCGTCGTCGACGGCGACGGTCCCGTCGCGCCGGTGGCGGATCGCCTGGACGCCGAGCCACACGAGGTACGCGGCACCGACGAGCTTGACGACCGTGAAGATCGCGACCGACGTCGCGACGACCGTCCCGACCCCGAGCGCCACCGCGACCACGAGCGTGAGCGCGCCCAGCTCGTTGCCGAGCACGCTGAGCACGCCGCCGCGGTGGCCCAGCGTGAGCGAGCGGCCGACGACGAAGAGCACGCTCGGGCCCGGGATCGCGACGAGCACGAGGGAGGCGAGCGCGAAGGCGAGGAGGGCGTCGAGGTGCGGCACAGCGCCACGATAGGACGGGGCGTGACGCGCGTCACGGGCGAATCCGGGCCCGCCGCTCGGACGCGGGGTCGAGCGGGCCACGGGGCCGGGCACGGAGCGGGCCGTCGGGGCGGACGGCCCGGTGGTCCGGGTGCGGCGTGTCGGTGGTTCGTCGTACGGTCTGGGAGACGCGCGGCACTGCGCTCGACGAGCCGAACCGCGGTCGTGGTTGGGTGGAGGCCGTTCACCGACTGTCGGGAGGCAGCACCCCATGATCGAGTTCCGATCGGTCACGAAGACGTACCCCGACGGCACGGCCGCGGTCGCCGACTTCGACCTCGTCATCCCACCCCACCGCACCACGGTGCTCGTCGGCTCCTCCGGGAGCGGCAAGACGACGCTCCTGCGCATGATCAACCGGATGGTCGAGCCCACGTCGGGCACGATCGAGATCGACGGCAGCTCCGTCCTCGACCGCGACCCGGTGAAGCTGCGGCGCAGCATCGGGTACGTCCTGCAGAACGGCGGGCTGCTCCCCCACTACAAGGTCGTCGACAACGTGACGACGGTCCTGCGCCTCGAGGGCACGCCCCGGCGACAGGCGCGCGAGCGCGCCCTCGAGCTCCTCGACACCGTCGGACTCGACCGCGCGCTCGCGGACCGCTACCCGAGCCAGCTCTCGGGGGGCCAGCAGCAGCGCGTGGGCGTCGCTCGCGCGCTCGCCGCGGACCCGAACATCCTGCTCATGGACGAGCCGTTCGGCGCGGTGGACCCGATCGTGCGGGCCGAGCTCCAGACCGAGACCATCCGGCTGCAGCGGGAGCTGGAGAAGACGGTCGTCTTCGTCACGCACGACGTCGACGAGGCCTTCCTGCTCGGCGACCAGGTCGTGATCCTCGAGAAGGGGGCGCAGATCGCGCAGATCGGGTCCCCGAGCGAGATCCTCGAGAACCCCGCGAGCGAGTTCGTCGCGAGCTTCATCGGCGCCGAGCGCGGCCGTCGTGCGCTGCGCACGAAGCGGACGGACCACGGCACGGTCCTCGTCGACGGCGCGGGCCGGACCCAGGGCGTGCTCGTCGGCGACGCCCCCGAGGACGGCGCATGACCTGGGTCCTGGACAACCTCGACCTCATCGGCCGCCTGACCGTCGAGCACCTGCGCCAGTGCGTCGTGCCGATCGTCCTGGGCTTCGTCGTCTCGATCCCGCTGGGCTGGCTCGCGTTCCGGTTCCGCCTCACGCGGGGTCTCGTGCTCACGCTCGTCGGGCTGCTCTACACGATCCCGTCGCTCGCGCTCTTCGCGCTGCTCCCGCCGCTCCTCGGCATCAGCTTTCTGTCCGAGGTCAACCTGGTCGTCGCGCTGACGATCTACGCGGTGGCGATCATGACGCGGTTCGTCGCCGACGCCCTGGCGTCGGTCGACCCGACCGTCCGGCAGGCGGCCCTCGCCGTCGGGTACGGGCCGTGGCGACGCTTCTGGCAGGTCGACCTCCCGCTCGCCGGCCCGGTGGTGCTCGCCGGGCTGCGCGTCACGGCCGTCTCGACCATCTCGCTCGCGACGGTCGGCATCCTCATCGGGATCGACAACCTCGGCTACCTATTCACCAACGGCTACCAGCGACAGATCGTCGCCGAGATCCTCTCGGGCGTCGTCGCCGTCGTCGTGATCGCCCTGCTCGTCGACCTGCTGCTCGTGCTCGCCGGACGAGCGGTCATGCCCTGGTCCCGGAAGGTGCGCGCATGAACGTCTTCTCCGACGCGGTCGCCTGGATCTTCTCCCCCGACCGGCTCACGGCCGCGCTCCCGCTGCCCGAGGCGATCTGGACCCACCTCGCGTTCACGTTCGTGGCGGTCCTGATCGCCGCGGCGATCGCGATCCCCGCGGGCTGGGCGATCGGCCACACCGGGCGCGGGCGGGAGGTCGCGGTCGCCCTCTCGGGCGCGGCGCGCGCCGTGCCCTCGTTCGGGCTCGTCCTGCTGCTCGTGCTCGTGCTCGGGGTGACGCACAAGGTCGCCGCGTCGGTCACGGCGTTCGTGCTCCTCGCGATCCCGCCCATCCTCGCGGGGGCGTACGCCGGTATCGAGGCCGTCGAGCGGCGCGTGGTCGACGGCGCCCGGTCCGTCGGTATGACCGGTCGCCAGGTGCTGTTCCAGGCCGAGGTGCCGCTCGGGCTCCCGCTGCTCATCGGCGGGCTGCGGTCCGCGACGCTCCAGGTCGTCGCCACCGTGACGCTCGCCGGCTACGTCGGCAACTGGGGACTCGGCTTCTACATCGTGCAGGGCATCCAGATCCGCGACTTCTCCCAGATCCTCGGTGCGGCCCTCGTCATCGTGGTGCTGGCCGTCGTGCTCGACGCGCTGTTCGCGATCCTCCAACGGCTCGTCGTGCCGCGCGGCGTCACGGCGGGCCGGTCCGCGGAGGACTCCCCGTCCCGGCGGCGCCGCCGCGCCCCCGAACCCACCACCGCCTGACGCGGACGGCGCTCCCCCGCCGCACGCGTCGAACCGACCCCTCCCGGTCCTCGGGACGGCCCTCAGAAAGGCAGACACATGCGCACCACCCGACGCACCGCCGCCCTCGTCGCCACCGCGGCGACCGCCGTCCTCGCCCTCACCGCCTGCGGCGGCGGGTCCGACCCGCTCGCCGACGACACCACGAGCTCCGACGGCGGCGGCAGCGCCTCGTCCGACACGATCGTCGTCGGCTCGCAGGCCTACTACTCGAACGAGATCATCGCGGAGATCTACGCGCAGGCGCTCGAGGCCGAGGGCTTCACGGTCGAGCGCAACTTCTCGATCGGCCAGCGCGACGCGTACATGCCGGCGCTCGAGAGCGGCGAGGTGCAGCTCTTCCCGGAGTACACGGGCAACCTGCTGCAGTTCTTCGACCCGGAGACCACGGCGACGTCGCCCGACGACGTGTACGCGGCGCTCCAGGAGGCCCTGCCCGACGGCCTCACGGTCCTCGACCAGTCGACGGCCACAGACCAGGACTCCTACAACGTCACCGAGGCGTTCGCCACGGAGAACGACCTCACGAGCCTGTCCGACCTCGCCGGCCTCGACGTGCCGCTCACGCTCGGCGGCCCTGCGGAGCTCGAGCAGCGCCCCTACGGCCCGCAGGGGCTCAAGGACGTCTACGGGGTCGACGTGTCGTTCGTCGCGACGGGCGACACGACCGTCCAGGACCTCGTCGCCGGGACCGTGAACATCGCCAACGTGTTCAGCGCGGACCCGCGCATCCAGACGGAGAAGCTCGTCACGCTCGAGGACCCGGAGGGCCTGTTCCTCGCCTCGAACGTCGTGCCCCTCGTCAACGCGGACATCGCCGACGAGATCGCGGACGTCATCAACCCGGTGAGCGAGGCACTCACGCCCGAGGGCCTCGTCGCCCTCAACGTGGAGTCCACCGTCGACCAGCGTTCGCCCGAGGACATCGCCGCCGACTGGCTCTCGGAGAACGGTCTCGCCTGAGCGGGCCCGCGTCGCACGACGGCGGCCCGTCCCGGTTCCGGGACGGGCCGCCGTCGTCGTGCGTGGGGCCGGAGCAGCACCGCCGAGGACGCATCGCCGCGTCGCTGCGGGTCGTCCTGCTCGGCCGCCCGGTGGCGCGGGTCAGCGCGCGACGCGAGCCGCGATCGCGTCGGCGAACCGGTCGAGCGAGCCCGGAGCGAGCGCGAGGAACAGCGACGGCTCGGTGAGCTCGAGCTCGATGACGACGACGCCGCCGTCGTCGTTGCCCGTCACGACGTCCACGCGCGCGTAGAGGAAGCTCGCCGGGTCCCCGCCACCGACGGCGTCGGCCGCCACGGCGAGGGCGCGGCGTGCGACGTCGAGCTGCTCGTCGGACGCGGTGAACGGGCTCATCTCCTCCTGCTGGTAGAGGCCGCGCGTCGGGCGGTGCGGGCCGGTGAGCAGGGCGTTCTTGCGCACGGCGTGCGAGAACTCGCCGTCGACGAAGACGAGGCCCGTCTCCCCCGCGGTGTCGACGCTCGTCACGTAGGGCTGCACCATGACCTCGCGCCCGGAGACGAGCAGGTTCTTGGCGTGCTGGATCGCGAGCCCGCGCGAGTGCGCCTCGCCCGCCTGGTACCGGCCCGTGTCCTTCGCGCCCGCGCTGACCACGGGCTTGATGACGAAGTCGCCCTGGGCGGGCAGGCGCGTGTGGATCGCGCGCGAGGAGAGGTTGCGCGCCGGGTCGAGCCACAGCGTCGGGATGACGGGGATGCCCGCGCCCTCGAGCTCGCGCAGGTAGCCCTTGTCGGTGTTCCAGCGCAGCACCTGCTCCGCGTTGAGGATGCGGGGGACCCGGCTCGCCCACGCGACGAACTCGTCGCGCCGGGCCGAGTAGTCCCAGGTCGAGCGCACGACGACGGCGTCGAACGCGGCCCAGTCCACGTCGGGGTCGTCCCAGACGGCGGGCTGCGCCGCGACGCCCCGGGCGTCGAGCGCCCGCACGAGCGGCGCGTCGTCGGGGTCGAGCTGCGGGAGGACGGAGCACGTCGCGAGGGCGACGCGCGGGGCGGTGTTCTCGGTCGTCACGCCCCCGAGCCTAGGCGACCGGGCCGCGGCGCGGGCGCCGGGCCTGCGCCGGGTGGTCCCTACAGCCCGTACTCCTCGAGCAGCCGCAGCCACACCTCGCTCACCGTCGGGTACGACGGCACGGCGTGCCACAGCCTGCGCATCGGGACCTCCCCCACGACGGCGATCGTCGCGGCGTGCAGCATCTCCGCCGCGTCGGGGCCCACGAACGTGGCGCCGACGACGACCTCGCGCGCGGCGTCGACCACGAGCTGCGCGCTGCCCGCGTAGTCGGCGGAGCGCACCGAGGAGCCCGCGATGTTCGCGAGGTCGTAGCGCACGACGCGCACGTCGAGGCCCGCGTCGCGCGCGGACGACTCGGTGTGCCCGACGGCCGCCACCTCGGGCCGCGTGAACACGACCTGGGGCGAGGCGACGGCGTCGGCGGTCGCGGCGAACCGCGACCACGGCTCGGGGTCGGCGCCGACGGCGGGCGGCCGCTCGCCCGCGGTCGGGGCGTCCTCGGCGTCGGGGTCGCCGAAGCGCGCGGCGACGACGTCGCCCGCGACGCGGCCCTGGTACTTGCCCTGGTGGGTCGTCGCGACGCGACCGGTGACGTCGCCCGCCGCGTACAGCCACCCGGTGCCGGCGTCCGGCCCGAGACCCTGGACGAGCATCGTGTCGTCGACGTCCAGCGCGCGGCCGGGCGCGAGCCCGACGGAGTCGACGCCGAGGTCCTGCGTACGCGGCACGCGACCGGTCGCGACGAGCACGCGCTCGGCGGTGACGGGCGACAGGTCGGGCGCGTCCCCGCCGTACGCGGGACCGGCGGCCGCGAGGGCGAGGCGCGCGCCGCCGTCGGGCAGCAGCTCGACGGCCTCCGTCGACACGCCGAGCCGCACGTCGACTCCCAGGTCCCGCAGCGACGCGGCGACCGCCTCGCCCGCCCAGGGCTCGGTGCGCCCGAGCAGGCCGCCGCGCGACAGCACGGTCACGCGTGCCCCGAGGTCGGCGAACGCGACCGCCATCTCGGTGGCGACCACTCCCCCGCCGACGATCGCGAGCGATTCGGGCACGTCCTCGACCGCGGTCGCCTCGCGGCTCGTCCACGGGTTCGCGTCCGCGAGCCCGTGGACGTCGGGCAGGACGGGCACGCTGCCGGTCGCCACGATCACCGCGTGGCGGGCCGCGAGCCGGCGGGTGCGCGGGAGGTCGTCCGGGTCGGCGTCGGGCTCCTCGGCGACGACCTCCACGAGGCGCGGGCCGACGATCCGCCCGAGCCCGCGCACGAGCGTGAGGCCCGCACCCTCGACCCAGGAGACCTGACCGGAGTCGTCCCAGTCGGAGACCATCTGGTCGCGGCGCGCGAGGACGGCGGCGACGTCGAGGTCGTCCCCGACGGTGACGCCCGGGACGCCCCGCGCCTCGGCCCGCACGGCCCCCGGGCGCAGGAGCGTCTTGGACGGCATGCACGCCCAGTACGAGCACTCGCCGCCCACGAGCTCGGCCTCGACGAGCGCCACGCTCAGGCCGGTGCGCGACGCGCGGTCGGCGGCGTTCTCGCCGACGGGCCCGCCGCCGATCACGATCACGTCGTAGGTCTCGTCAGGAGTGGTCGGTTGCTGCGCCTCGGACGTCATGGACCCCATCCTCGCGCGAGGGTCCCGTCGCCGCCCGGCGGTGCGGCGGCGGGTCAGGCGACCCGTGCCTCGTCGAGCCGGTCGAGCACGTGCCGGACGGTCCGCGCGACCGTCCACCCGGTCGTGTCGACGTGCAGCCCGCCGGGGGTCGCGCGGGCGGCGGCGGCGAACTCCTCCGGGGTCCAGGCCCCGTAGGCCTGCTTGTGGCGGCCGGCGTCGCGAGCGGCGAGGGTCGCGGCGTCCGGCGTCAGCACGACGGCGTAGCACGGCCGGGTGCGCACGCGCGCCGTGAACCGCGCGAGGTCGGGACCGAGCAGGATGTCCTGGACCACGGCCGTGACGCCCGCGGCCGCGTACGTGTCGGCCGCCTGCGCCGCGAGCGTCTGCCGCAGGTCGAGCTGGGCCCGGGCCGCGGCGGACAGGGGCGGCGCCGTCGACGCCTGGCCGCTGACCACGAACCGCCGGAACTGGTCCCCGCGCACGTGCGCGGCGAGCGGGAAGGTGCGGGCGAGCGCGTCGGCCACCGTGGACTTCCCCGAGGCCATCGCCCCGGTGACGACGAGGACCGGAGTCTCCCCGCCCGGGACGGCGGGGGCTGGCGTAGCGGAGGTCACGGCGCGACCGTACGGCGTCGTCGGCGCGCCGCGCGACGGAATTGCCGCGCGCGCGGACGCCCCCGGTCGGGACCGGGGGCGTCCTGCACAGGCCGCGGGGGTCGCCGTCGGGCTAGTGCACCGTCGCCTTCTCGGCGCCCGCCCCGGTGAGCGAGCGCACCTCCATCTCGGCGAACTTCTCGGGGTGCGGCTTCTCCCTGCTGAGGAGCGTCCCGACGATCCCGAGGAGGAACGCCAGCGGGATCGAGACGATCCCGGGGTTGCTCAGGGGGAAGATCGCGAAGTCGATGTCCGTGTTCTTGATCATCGACAGGCTGGCGCCCGTCACCGGGTCGACCTTCCCGGACACGACGGGAGAGAACGCGATGAGCACGACGCACGAGATCAGGCCGCCGTACATGCTCCACAGCGCGCCCGCGGTGTTGAACCGCTTCCAGAACAGCGAGTAGAGGATGGTCGGCAGGTTCGCGCTCGCCGCGACGGCGAACGCGAGCGCCACGAGGAACGCGACGTTCTGGCCCTGCGCGAAGATGCCGCCGAGGATCGCGAGGATCCCGATGACGACGACGGTGATGCGCGCGACCTTGACCTCGCCGTCGGGCTTGACCTCGCCGCGCTTGATGACGTTGGCGTAGATGTCGTGCGCGAAGCTCGCCGCCGCGGTGATGGTGAGCCCGGCGACGACGGCGAGGATGGTCGCGAACGCGACGGCGGAGATGAAGCCGAGGAGGATCTCGCCGCCGAGCGCGAACGCGAGCAGGGGTGCCGCGGAGTTCACGCCCCCTGGTGCGGAGCTGATCGTCTCCGGCCCCACGAGCGCGCCCGCGCCGTACCCGAGCACGAGGGTGAACAGGTAGAAGATGCCGATGAGCCAGATCGCCCACACGACCGACCGGCGGGCCTCCTTGGCGGAGGGCACGGTGTAGAAGCGCATGAGGACGTGCGGCAGGCCGGCGGTGCCGAGCACGAGCGCGAGGGCGAGCGACAGGAAGTCGAGCTTGGTGGTGCCGGTGGCGCCGTACTGCTTGCCGGGCTCGATGAGCGCCTCGCCGCCCGGGCCCGCCTTGTCGATCGCGCCCTGGAGCAGGTCGGACAGGTTGAAGCCGAACTTCGCGAGGACCCACACGGTCATGACGGCGGCGCCCGCGATGAGCAGCACGGCCTTGATGATCTGGACCCAGGTGGTGCCCTTCATCCCGCCGACCAGCACGTAGAGGATCATCAGCGCGCCGACGACCGCGACGACGACGCTCTGGCCCGCCGTGGAGTCGACGCCGAGCAGCAGCGCCACGAGGCCGCCGGCCCCGGCCATCTGCGCGAGCAGGTAGAAGAACACGACGGCGAGGGTCGCGAGCGCGGCCGCCATGCGCACGGGCCGCTGCTTGAGCCGGAAGGACAGCACGTCGGCCATCGTGAACTTGCCGGTGTTGCGCAGGAGCTCGGCGACGAGCAGCAGCGCGACGAGCCACGCGACGAGGAAGCCGATGGAGTAGAGGAACCCGTCGTAGCCGTTGATCGCGATGGCGCCGCAGATCCCGAGGAAGCTCGCGGCGGACAGGTAGTCGCCCGCGATGGCGGTCCCGTTCTGCGGTCCGGTGAACGACCGTCCGCCCGCGTAGTAGTCCGCGGCGGACTTGTTCTGCCGGGACGCGCGCAGCACGATGACGAGCGTCACGGCGACGAAGACGGCGAAGATCGCGACGTTGACGACGGGGTTCCCGACGTCCGTGGCCTCGGCGGCCAGGAGGTGCGCGCTCACAGCTCGTCCTCCTCGATCTCCCGGCGGAGCTCGTCCGCCTGGGCGTCGAAGCGCTTGTTGGCCCAGCGCGCGTAGATCATGGTGATCGCGAACGTGGACACGAACTGGCCGAGCCCGAGGAGGAGCCCGACGGTGACGTTCCCCCACACCCGGACGCTCATCAGGTCGTGCGCGTAGTTCGCCAGCAGCACGTAGACGAAGTACCACACGAGGAACAGCGCGGTCATCGGGAACACGAAGCTCCGGAAGCGTCGGCGCAGGTCCTGGAACTCGGGCGAGCGTTGCACCCGCTGGTAGTCGGTCTCTTCGGCGGGCCCCGGTCCGGGGGCGGCCGTCACGTCGGTCATGACGCCTCCGTTGGCTCATTCCGTGGACAGACAGAGAGCCCGCACCCCGCGGACGGTCGCCTGTCGACGCGACCGCACGCGACGCTGCGTGCCCGGGGCGACCTTCCACCCCCGGCACAATGTGCCGTAGATCACTGTTGTCCGCAAGGACCGCGCGCGGCCGGTCGCGAGGCCGTGCCGCGGGTCAGACGCGCACGTACTCCAGGTCCGTGATGACGCGGCCCGCGGCCTCGCCCTTGCGCTCGAACCCCGTGAGCACCCGGCCCTCGAAGCGCGGCGCGGCGTTCCCCGGGCCGTGCACGTTGCGCAGCCCCGGCGCGGCGTCCAGCACCTCGAGCATCTGCTCCGCGTACTCGGCCCAGTCGGTCGCGAGCCGCAGCGTCCCGCCGGGGCGGCCGTCGTCGCCCTCCCCCGGCGCGCGCAGGACGCGCTCGGCGAGCGCCGCGAACGACGGCGTCACGAGGCGGCGCTTGTGGTGGCGGGACTTGTGCCAGGGGTCGGGGAAGAAGACCCAGAGCTCGTCGACGCTCCCCGCGGGCAGCGTGGTGGCGAGGACCTCGGCCGCGTTCGCCTGGACGAGCCGCACGTTCGTCAGGTCGCGCTGCGACGCGCGCAGCACGGTCTGGGCCAGCCCGGGCGCGTAGACCTCGACGGCGAGGAAGTCCGTGCCCGGCTCGCGCTCGGCGGCGGCGACGACGGCCTCGCCCTGGCCCGAGCCGATCTCGACGACGAGGCGCGCGTCGCGTCCGAAGGTGGCCGCGACGTCGAGCACGTGGTCCGGGTCCACGGACGTCCGCGCGACGTCGCGCGGCACGTCGACGACGTAGCGGTCCCGGTACGCGTCCCACGCACGCTGCTGGCGCGGCGCGAGGCGACCGCTGCGCCGCACGAACGACACGGGCTGGGTGCGGTAGCGCGGTGGGGCGTCGCCGGTCCCCGGGGTCGCGGAGGGGGCGCCGGTCACGGGCTCGTCGAGGGTCTCGGGGGTCGGTTCGGGCACCGCACCAGGGTACGGGCGCCTCGCGCGGGGGTCGTGCCGCGCGAGGCGCCCGGCCCGTCAGACGTACGCCGCGTACGCGGGCAGGTCGAGCACCCCGTTGCCCGACAGCCCGAGGACGATCACCTCGGGCTCCGTCGCCGCGCGCGCGTGCGCGACCGCCGCCGCCACGGCGTGCGTCGACTCCGGCGCGGGGATGATGCCCTCGCTGCGCGCGAACAGCGTCCCGGCCGTGAACGCCTCGTCCTGGTCGACGGCGACGGCGTCCATCAGCCCGAGGTGCACCGCGTGCGACACCATCGGCGACATGCCGTGGTACCGCAGGCCGCCCGCGTGGATCGCGGGCGGGACGAAGTCCTTGCCGAGCGTGTGCATCTTGAGCAGCGGCGTGAGGCCCGCGACGTCCCCGAAGTCGTAGCGGTACTCCCCCTGCGTGAGCGAGGGGCACGCAGCCGGCTCGCACGCGACGAGCCGCGTCGTCGTGCCCTCGCGCAGGTTGCGGCCGAGGAACGGGAACGTCAGGCCCGCGAGGTTCGACCCGCCGCCCGCGCAGCCGAACACGACGTCCGGCGCGCCCTCGCCCGCCTCGTCGAGCTGGACGAGCGCCTCCTGGCCGATGACGCTCTGGTGCAGCATGACGTGGTTGAGCACGCTGCCCAGCGCGTAGTGCGCCGCGGGGTCCTTCGCGGCCGTCTCGACGGCCTCGCTGATCGCCATGCCGAGCGAGCCGGTCGTCTCCGGGTCCGCGGCGAGCATCGCGCGCCCTGCCTCCGTGAGGTCCGACGGCGACGGGTGGCAGATCCCGCCGTAGACCTCCATCTGCGCGCGCCGGTACGGCTTGGCGTCGTACGACGCGCGCACCTGCCACACCTCGACGTCGAGCCCGAGCAGCGCGCCCGCGAACGACAGCGACGCGCCCCACTGGCCCGCGCCCGTCTCGGTCGTCAGCCTCGTGGTCCCCTCGAGCGCGTTGTAGTACGCCTGCGCGACGGCGGTGTTCGGCTTGTGCGAGCCGACCGGGCTCACGCCCTCGTACTTGTAGTAGATCCGGGCCGGCGTGCCCAGCGCCCGCTCGAGGCGTCGCGCGCGCACGAGCGGCGACGGCCGCCACAGCGCGTAGATCTCGCGGATCGTCTGCGGGATCTCGACGTAGCGCTCCGTCGTCACCTCCTGCTGGACGAGCGCGAGCGGGAACAGCGGCGCGAGGTCGTCGGGCGTGAGGGGCTCGCGCGTGCCCGGGTGCAGGTGCGGGGGCACGGGCTCGGGGAGGTCGGCCGCGAGGTTGTACCAGTGCGTCGGGACGGTCGAGGGCACCTCGGCGCCCGTCGGCTCGAGGGACCGGACGGGCAGGGCCGTCGGCGGGGTCTGCGGTGTCGTCATGCTCGGCTCCAGCTCAGGGGGACGGCCGCTGGGCCGACGACGCGCGCACCGGGTTCACCGAGGCCGCCCACGTCGTCGGGGCACGGCCGGATGAGGTCACCGGCCGTCAGGCGGCCGGCCACCAGGGGGTCACGGACGGGTGCGTCACGAGGGCGACCCTACCCCCGCCCGCACGCTCGGGACCACCGGCGCCCGGGCGAGGACGATGGGCTCTCGCGCGCGCGGGCGCGCGGGCGCTGGGATGGGAGCAGACGCCGGTCGACGGCAGTGCCGGCGCGGACGGAAGGAGCCGTCATGGTCAGCAACCACGTCCCGGGCAGGTTCGAGGGCCGCACGGCGATCGTCACCGGCGCGGGCGCCGGCATCGGCCGCGCGACGGTCGAGCGGCTGCTCGCGGAGGGCGCGCGCGTCGTCGCCACCGACGTGCGGGAGGACCGCCTCGACAAGCTCGTCGCCGACGTCGGCACGGACGCTCTCGTCACCGTGGCGGGCGACGTGAGCGCGCAGACCACGGTCGACGCGGTGGTCGCCGCCGCGGGCGGCCGGGTGGACGCCCTCGCCAACGTCGCCGGAATCATGGACGGCTTCCTGCCGAGCGCCGAGGTCGACGACGCGACGTGGGACCTCGTCATGACCGTCAACGTCACCGCGGTCATGCGCCTCACGCGCGCGGTCCTGCCCCTCATGCTCGAGGCGGGGAAGGGCTCGATCGTCAACGTCGGGTCGGAGGCGGGCTCGCGCGCGTCGGCGTCGGGCACCGCGTACGCGACGTCGAAGCACGCGGTCATCGGCTTCACGAAGAGCACCGCGTTCTTCTACACGCCCCGCGGCGTGCGGGCGAACGTCGTGGCCCCCGGGGCCGTCGCGACGAGCATCGAGGCGCCCTTCCGCTCGCAGTACGCGGGCGAGCGGCTCGGACCGGTCATGGCGACGACGGTCCCGCCGGCAGCGAGCGCCGACGAGCTGGCCGCGGCGATCACGTGGCTCCTGTCGGACGACTCGGCCAACGTCTCGGGCGCCGTCCTGCACAGCGACGGCGGGTGGGCCGCCGTCTGACCGTCCCCGCTCCCCCGGCAGCCGGGCGAGCGACGGAGCGGCCCCCGGACCGTCCGGTCCGGGGGCCGCCCTCGTGCCGTCGGCACCGCGTCAGCGGCGCGTCGGCAGCGCGTCAGCGCCGTGTCAGCCGCACGCGAGCGCGTCGTACGCGGCGTCGGCCGCGAAGGACCGGCCGTCCCCGCTCGCGCCGACGTGCGCGGCGCCCGCCGCGACGTCGGACGCCCGGACGGAGAACGCCTGGTACGCCGACGCGCCGGGTCGCACGCCCGTGACGGTGCGCTCGCCGAACGGCGTGCTGAGCGTGACGTCGACCGGGACGGTGTCCGCGTTGCGGGCCCGGACGGCGACGTAGGCCGTGCCGGCGAGGCACTGCGTTCGCGCCGTCGTCTCGACGACGAGGCCGTCCTCGGCGGGCGCCGTGGTGAACGTGCTGACCGGCGAGACGGCGGTGCCGCCGCCCGCGCTGGTGACCGTGACGGTCCACGCGTGCGCGGCGCCCGGCTCGAGCCCGTCCCACGTGACGGTCGCGACCTCCCCCGACGGCACCGTGACGCTGCCGACCTCCTCGCCCGGCGCGTAGAGCGACACGGCGTCGGTCGCCAGGCTCGTGACGCGCGAGGTGAGGTCGACGGGGACGGTGAAGTCGTCCTCGCGGCCGTCGTAGCGCTGCTCGTCGTCGTACTCGGTGGCGCCGAAGTTCTCGAGCCACGGCGAGTAGGTGTCGACGATCATCTCGGAGCGGTCGACGTCGAACTGGAGCAGGCGCAGGAAGCTCGCGCCGAGCCGCAGGCCCTCGTCGGGCGCGTAGCCGCCGATCTCCGTGAGCCCCGCCTCTTCGGCCGTGACCTCGTAGAACTGGTAGTCGGCCAGCAGCTCGACGACCCCGCTGCCCGGCGTCCCGACGTCCTGGCGCACGTTGATGCCCACGCCGTGCCGGTGCCCCGCGAGGACGAGGAAGACGTTCGGGTTGGGCTCGACGACCTTGGCGTGCACGAGGCGGCCGTCGGGCGTCGAGATCTCGGAGTCTCGACCGTCGGGGTTCGAGCTCGGCACGAGGTAGTCGTGCGTGAGCACGATCGCGTTGCGGTCGGGGAACTGCTCGAGGACGCCGTCCGCCCACGCGGCCTCCTCGTCCGTCACCCCGTACGACAGGTAGACGGCGACGAAGTCGAGCCCGCCCGCGCTGAACAGGTCGTAGTGGTTCTGGTTGTCGCCCTCGCGCCAGGGCCCGCCGTAGGAGGCGTCCTCCCACCGCGCGGACAGGGCCTCGTAGCGCTCGGGGCCGTAGAACTCGTTGAACAGCGCCCCGGGCCCGTTGTCCTGGCCCGTGAGGTTGTCGTGGTTGCCGGCGAGGACCCCGTTCGGGATGTTCGCGTCGTCGAGGATCTGCTGCGCGGACGAGGAGAACGCGTACTCGCCCCGGATCTGGGCGGCCATCGCGTCGTCGGCGGGCAGGCGCGTGTAGTTCTCGTTCACGTCGCCCGTGTGGCCGACGTACGCGATCCCGCGCTCCTCGGCGTTGTCCACGACCCACTGCGTGAGGTCGGTGTAGGCCTGCGCCCACACCGCGCGCTCCTCGGCCGTCTCCTGCTCGACCGCGCCCTCGGTGAGGTACTGCGTGTCGGTCAGGTGGACCAGGGAGAAGTCGTAGTCCTCGCGGGGCGCGAAGTCGGTCTCGTCGCGCGACCCGCCCGCGGCGATGTCGTCCGCGAAGGGGTCGGTGCCCGTCACGAGGACGTGCACGGTCCCGTCGGTGGCGGCGCCGTCGCGGAGCACGGTGCTCAGCGACGTCGTGCCCTCGACCGCGCCGCGCGCGGACGCGAGCGGCTCCCACCGCTCCCCGTCCCACACGTGCAGCGTGGCGAGCCGCTGCGGGTCGACGACGCCCTCCCAGCGCACGACCTGGCCGGCGGTCGAGCCCTCGGCGGGCAGCTCGAAGCGCTGGTAGGTGACGTCGCGGCTCCGGGGCGAGTCGAGCGTCAGGTCGTCGCCCGGGGCGAGCGCGTCCGCCGCGGCGGGCTGCTCGCCCTCGACCGGGAGCGTCGTCGGGACCTCGGCCGACTCGCCCTGCGCGACGAGCGCGGGGGCGGTGACGTCGGCGCGGGAGAACGTGGCGGTGACGTCGCCGCCGCCGGGCGCCGCGACGCGCGCGGACAGGTCGACGCTCCCCGCGACGTCGCGCGTGCCGTGCGCGGGCGCGAGGTCGGTCGGGACGTCGGGCACGCCGAGGCTCGTGAACGCGATCTCGTGCGTGCTCGCGTTCCCGAGCACGTCCGTCGCGGTGACGACGAGCGTGTGCGCACCCGGGGCGAGCCCCGGGCCGACGGGCGCGCCGAGCTCGAGCGGCTCGCCGTCGAGCGTGACGTCGGGCCCGGACAGGACGCCGGACGCGTCCGCGAGCTCGACTGCGAGGCTCGTCGCGCTCGCGAGCTCCGCGCCCGCCGCCGGCGTGCTGGACACGATCGCGGGACCGGTGTTGTCGGTGGTCACCGTCCGGCGCGCGGCCGCACCCGCGGCGGTCGCCGACGTGATCGTGTGCTCGCCGTCGGCGAGCGTCGTCGTGTCGACGTCGGCCCGCAGGCCGGTCGCGGGCGCGTCGGCGTCGCGCGTCACGTCGAACGCGAGGTCGACCTCGCGCGGCTTCGTCGTGCTCGTGCCGCAGTCTCCGTCGCCCATCGAGTACGACGGCGCGATGCCCACGCCGGTCGCCGTGCCGTCGGTGACGTCGAGCGCGATCCCGGAGATGGCGAAGTCGTCGCGGTTGTCGCCGCACGCCGTCGGGTACGTGCCCGTGACGAACCGCACGACGTTGCGACCCGGGGACAGGAAGGCGTTCGGGACGTCGATCCGGACCGTCTCGCTCACGTAGTCGCGGTCCACGAGGTCGATGCGCTGCCCGTTGACGAGCAGGTGGTTGGTGTAGCGGGCCTCGATCGAGTTCGAGCCCACGGTGAAGACGAACCGCGACGAGCCGGTGCCGAGCGTCGCGACGGTGGTCAGCGGGGCGCCGTCCAGCTCGATGCCGACGGGCGGCTCGCCCCCGGCGGGCGGCGTGGCGAGCACGGTCTGCGGGCCGTGCAGCAGCGCGCCGTCCGCAGGGCGGATCACGGGCGCCCCCGGGGCGCCGTTGTTCACGGTGACCGCGCTCGTCGCGGTCGCGCCCGACGCGGTCGTCGCGGTGAGCGTGTGCGCGCCGTTCTCGAGCGTCGTGGTGTCGAGCTCCGCGGCGAGGCCGGTCGTGGCGGCCGGGTCCTGGTCGAGGTCGAACGTGAGGTCCGCCGAGAGGACGCGCGCCGTGTTCGTGCCGCACGAGCCGTCGCCGAACGCGTAGGAGAAGCTGTTGGCGGAGCCGTCGGCCGTCTCGCCCAGGAGCTCGAGCGACACGTCCGTGAGGTCGTAGTCGTCGTAGTTCGTGCCGCACGACGTCGTGACCGCACCGACGACGAACCGCACCCGGTTCTCGCCCGGCACGAGCCACCGCGCGGGCACGTCGAGCGCGACGCGCTCGGACACCATGTCCCGGTCGAGCTCGAGGCGCTCGCCGTTGACGAGCACGTGGCTGCCGTACCGCTTCTCGATCGAGTTGCTGCCGACGTCGAACAGCAGGCGCGCCGTCGCGGGCGTCGGGGAGGCGTCGAGGGCGGTGCCGTCGACCGCGAGCGCCGTGACGGCGTCGCCCGCGCGGACCGGGTCGGCCGCGACGCGCACCGTGCCGTCGAGGAACGTGCCGGTCGTCGGGCTCAGCACCGGCCGCGTCTCCGGGCCGGCCCCGGTGGACCGGGCGGCCGTCCGGTCGAGGGTCGGGGAGGCTCCCGGGGCGGTCGCGGCGGCGGCGCCGGGCGCGAGCAGGCCGGCGACCAGCACCGCCCCGAGCGCCCCGGCGACCGTGGCGCGGCGCCGCGCCCCACCGTCGGTCCGTCTGTCGGTGCGTCTCTCGGCGCGTCGCGAAGTCCTGTGCGTGGGCACGGACGTGTCCATCGTGGTTCCCTTCCGTGGCGAACGGGTCGACGGGCGCCGCTGCCGAGCGGCGACGACGCCCGCACCGGACCCTTCCCGGCGGGGGTGAACGGGAGGACGGCAGCGGGCGAACTCCGGCGAAACGGACGGCGACGGTTGCGGCGGGCGACCGGCACGGGAGCGGGAGGGCGGGTCGCCCGGGCGGCGGACGACGAAGGCCGCCCACCCGGAGGTGGACGGCCTGGTCAGGAAGGGTGCGCCATCAGGGACTCGAACCCCGAACCCGCTGATTAAGAGTCAGCTGCTCTGCCAATTGAGCTAATGGCGCGCGAGAGTGAACACTACCAGCGGCCGGGACCACCGATCTCCGCGAGGAGACCGGGCCCGCCCGCCGTGCCGGCTCTCGACCGGCACGGCTCGGGCCGCCCGCCATGCGGACGGCCCGATCGGTGGTGGTGCGCCATCAGGGACTCGAACCCCGAACCCGCTGATTAAGAGTCAGCTGCTCTGCCAATTGAGCTAATGGCGCGCGAGAGAAAACACTAGCAGCCGCGGGCGCGCCGGGAAAATCCGTTCCGCCCGCCCTCGTGTGACGTCGGCGACACGGCCCGGCGAGCCCGCGCAGCGGCCCCGGCTAGAGGTACAGCCCCGTCGGGCCGTCCTCCTCGACCTCCTGCGAGACGGCGTGCACGTCCCGCTCGCGCAGCAGCACGAGGTCCTTGCCGCCGAGCTCGACCTCGGCGCGCTCGTCCGGGTCGAACAGCACGCGGTCCCCCACCGCGACCTGTCGCACGTGCTCACCGGCCGCGACGACGACGGCCCACGCGAGCCGCTTCGGGCCCACGGCCGTCGCGGGGATGACGAGCCCCGCCGAGCTCTGCCGCTCGCTCGCGTCGACCTCCGGGTCCACGAGCAGCCGGTCGTGCAGCATCCGGATCGGGAGGTCGCGGGCGGCCGACCGGGACGGCGACGGGCGGGACGAGGCGGTGGCGGGGGCGGACGTCGTCTTGCTCACAGCGACAACGCTACCGGTGCCGCCCACCCTCACCTACGCTCGAACCACACCTTGGCCGGACCGAAGGAGATCCATGTCCACGCGCCTCACCGTCGGCGACACCGCTCCCGACTTCTCCCTGCCCGCCGCCGACGGCAGCACCGTCACGCTCTCCGACCTGCGCGGCAAGCACGTCGTCGTCTACTTCTACCCCGCGGCCGGCACGCCCGGCTGCACGACGGAGGCGTGCGACTTCCGCGACAACCTCGCCTCGCTCCAGGGCGCGGGGTACTCGGTCGTCGGCGTCTCCCCCGACCCGGTCGACAAGATCGCCGCGTTCGTCGAGGCCGAGCACCTGACCTTCCCGCTCGTGTCGGACGAGGACAGGTCCGTCCTCGAGGCGTACGGCGCGTGGGGCGAGAAGAAGCTCTACGGCAAGACGGTCGTGGGCGTCATCCGCTCGACGGTCGTCGTCGACCCGGAGGGCAAGGTCGAGCTCGCGCAGTACAACGTCAAGGCCACGGGCCACGTCGCGAAGCTCCGTCGCGACCTCGGCATCGACCCGAGGTAGCGCACCCGGGCGGCGCCGCCCTGGCCCGGTGCGCGTCGAGCGACGCGCACCGGCCGCCAGGGCCGCGCCGCCCGCGCCGTAGACTGACCACCGCGCGCGAGTGGCGTAACTGGCAGCCGCGCCAGGTTTAGGTCCTGGTGTCCTCGGACGTGCGGGTTCGAGTCCCGCCTCGCGCACCCTCCCCGGCCCTTCCGGAGTCCCCGTCGTGACGGCGCGGCAGCACTCCCCGGATTCACCCGCACCCGACCTGGACGACCGTCCAGTTCGGCGTCTACCGTGGTGGCAGAGCCGGTGCCCGCACCACTTGCCCCCTGCCGGTACGGGCACCGGCTCCACACCTGCCACGCAGCGCCCGCGCGCGAGACGGCCCATGACACGACGACGGCCCGGCACCCTCCGAGGGTGCCGGGCCGTCGTGGTGTCGTGCAGGCTCAGGCGTCCTGCGCCGGGGAGCCGTCGCTCGCCGCGGCGATCTGACGACGCACGTCCTCCATGTCGAGGCCCTTCACGGCGTCGACGACCTGCTTGAGCGCCGGGGCCGGGAGCGCGCCGGGCTGGGAGAACACGAGGATGCCCTCGCGGAACGCCATGAGCGTCGGGATCGACGTGATGTTGGCGGCGGCCGCCAGGCCGCGCTCGGCCTCGGTGTCGATCTTGCCGTGCACGACGTCCGGGTTCTCCTCCGACGACGCCTCGAAGACGGGCGCGAACATCTTGCACGGTCCGCACCAGTCGGCCCAGAAGTCGACCAGGACGATGTCGTTCTCCTTGATCGTCTGCTCGAACGTGGACTCGGTGAGCGTCTGCGTGGCCATGGATGTTCCTCCTGGGGGCTTGGGGGTCTGCTACGTAGAGCACACACCCTGCCCGGAGTATTCCCCGCGCACGACCGCGCAGGTCCGGCCGGCGCACCCTCTACGCTGCCCCTGTGACGCACGACACCACCGCGCACCGGCTCTCGCGCACCACGATCGCGGGCTACGCCGCCGGGTCCGTCGGCACCGGCGGGTTCGGCACCCTGCCCGGCCTGGTCCTGCTCGTGTACCTCACCGACGCGCTCGCGGTGCCTGCGGCGGCCGCCGGGCTCATCGTCACGGGCGCCAAGGTGTGGGACGTCGTCGTCGACCCGTTCATCGGCTACGGGTCGGACCGCGACCTGGCCCGCACCGGGTCGCGCCGTCGCTTCATGACGCTGGGCGCCCTCACGCTGCCCGTGCTCTTCGCGCTGACGTTCGCGGTCCCGGCGGCCGCGGGCCCGACCGCCGCCGCGATCTGGGTGCTCGTCGCGTTCCTGCTGGCCGCAACCGCGTTCTCGCTGTTCCAGGTGCCGTACATCGCGCTCCCCGCGGAGCTCGACCCCACGTACGACGGCCGCACCCGCCTGCTCGCGTGGCGCGTCGCGACGCTCGCGTTCGCGATCCTCCTGTTCGGGGCGGGCGGACCGGCGCTGCGCGGAGGCGGGGACTCGACGACGGGGTACCTCGTCATGGGCGTCGTGTCGGGTGCCGTCATCGGTGCCGGGATGCTCGTCGCCGCGCGGGTCGCCCCGCGTGCACCCCGCGGCGCCGGCACGCCCGCTCCCCCGGCCGGCACGACCACGGCCTCGGCCGGAGCGACCACCGCCTCACCCGGCACCGCCACGGGCTCGACGGCGCCGGCCTCGGCGTCGCGCGCCTGGACCCTCGCGGTGCGTGAGGCGGTCGACGCCCTGCGCCGCTCGCGCCCGTTCCGCACGCTGCTCGCCGCGTTCGTGCTCCAGGCCGTCGCGACGGGGCTCATGCTCGCCGGGGCGGCGTACGTCGCGCGGTACGTGCTGCGCGACGAGGCGGCCGTCAGCTACCTCTTCGCGGCGCTCGTCGCGCCCGCGCTGCTCTGCATGCCGCTGTGGACCCGGCTCGCGCGCCGCGACGGCAAGGAGCGCGGGTTCGTCGTCGCGACGGTGCTCTTCGCGGTCGCCGCGCTCGGGATGGTCCCGCTCGTGTGGGCACCCGGTGCGTGGGTCTACGTCCCCACCGCGCTCGCCGGCGTCGCGTACGCGGGCATGCAGGCGCTGCCGCTCGCGATGCTCCCCGACGCCATCGCGCATGACGCGCGGACGCACGGCGAGGGCCGCGGCGGCGCCTTCGGCGGCGTGTGGACGGCGGGCGAGACGACGGGCATGGCGCTCGGCGCCGCGGTGCTCTCGCTCGTCCTCGGGATCACCGGGTACGTGTCCACGCGGGCGGGCGAGACGGTCGCCCAGCCGGCCGCCGCGGTGGACGGGATCGCGCTCTCCTTCTCGGTCGTGCCCGCCGCGCTCGTCCTGCTGAGCCTCGTCCCGCTCGTGCGATACGGTCTGCGCAGGGGGGACATCGACGACACAGCACCGGAGCTGCCGCGTGACCACGCCCCGACCGACCGAGCCCGTGACTGACGCGGGATCGACCGCCCCCGGCGCCCTGCCGCGGCCCGCCGACGAGGTGCCGCTGCGCACCGACGGGATCCTCGACCGGCTCGCCGCGCTCCGCGCGGCCGACGCCCCGACGCACGGCGGACGCGTCCTGTCCTACGTCTACGACCCCGGTCTCGCCGAGCTCGACGAGCTCGCCGCCGCCGCCGCGCGGGCCGTCCAGCCGGTCAACGGGCTCGACCCCACGACGTTCACGTCGGTCGCCGTCATGGAGGGCGAGCTCCTCGGGTTCGCGCGCACGATGCTGCACGGCCCGGCCGACGGGCCCGACGCCGTCGTGGGCTCGGTGACGTCCGGCGGGACGGAGAGCTGCCTGCTCGCGGTGAAGATCGCGCGCGAGGCGTTCCGCGCCGAGCACCCGGACGTGCGCCCCCGCGTCGTGGCCCCCGTGAGCGTGCACGCCGCGTTCCGCAAGGCCGCTCAGCACCTCGACGTGGACCTCACGCTCGTCCCCGTCGACCCGGCGACGGGGACGCCCGCCGCCGCCGACCTCGTCGCGGCGCTCGACGCCGACGACGTCGCGCTCGTCGTCGTGTCCGCCCCGTCGTACCCGCACGGCGTCGTCGACCCGGTCGCCGAGGTCGCCGAGGCCGCCGCCGCGCGCGGCGTGCCCGTGCACGTGGACGCGTGCGTCGGCGGCTGGGTGCTGCCGTTCTGGGCCGCGGCCGGGGGCGAGGCGGTGCCGCCGTTCGACTTCTCCGTACCGGGCGTGACGAGCATCTCCGCGGACGTGCACAAGTACGGCTACGCGCCCAAGGGCGCGTCCGTCCTGCTCGTGCGCGGGCGCGACCGCCAGCGCCGGCAGTTCTTCGCGACGACGGGCTGGCCGGGGTACCCGGTCGTCAACCCCACGCTGTCCGGGTCGCGCTCCGCCGCGCCGCTCGCCGCCGCATGGGCCGTGAGCCAGGCACTCGGCACCGCGGGGTACACGGCCCTCACCGCGCGGTGCGTGCGCGCGACGCACGCCCTGCGCGCGGCGGTGGACGCGATCGACGGGCTCCGCGTCGTCGGCCGCCCCACCGGCCCGCTCGTCGCCGTGGCGACCGACGGGTCCGTGCCGCCCGAGCGGCGCGTCGACCCGCACCTCTGGGCCGACGCCGTCCGGTCCCTCGGGTGGGTGCTCCAGCCGCAGCCCGGGCTCGTCCAGGACGACGGCACGCGCCTGCCGCACACGACCCACCTCACCATCACGCCCGTCACCGAGGCCGGTCTCGACGGCCTCGTCGCCGCGCTCGGCGCGGGCGCCGACGCCGTCCGCGGCGCCGGGCGCCCCGACGTGAGCGGGGTGCTCGCCGCGCTCGCCGGTGAGTTCGCACCGAGGGCCGACGCCCCCACCGCCGACGAGATGTGGGGCGCGCTCGTCGGGGTGCTCGCCGCGGACGACGGCGGGCCCGAGGGCGACGACGACCGGGGGCCGCTGGCGTCGGTCCTGCCCGACCGCCTCGCCCCGCTCATGGCCCTCATGGAGGTGCTGCCCGCACCGGTCGCGGAGCAGGCGCTCGTCGAGATCGTGGCGCGCGTCTCCGAGCCGCACGCCGAGGCGCCCGGCACGGCGTGACGGCCGCACGACCGGGCAGTGGCGCCCGGGGCGGACTCGCCCCGCCGCACCGCTCGGGGTAGAACAGTCGCGTGACCGACACCGCCGACTTCCCGCCCGACGACTTCTCCCACGACAACCCGCGCCCCGCGGGCTGGCTCAGCGCCGAGGAGATCGCGGTCGCGCGCGCCCAGCTCCCGCTCGTCTACGTCGACGCCGTCCCCGTCCGGGTCGACGACTCGGGCGACGTGGTCGCGGTCGGGCTCCTGCTGCGCGTGACGCCCGAGGGCATGATGACGCGGGCCCTCGTCTCCGGGCGGGTCATGTTCCACGAGCGCATCCGCGACGCGCTGCTGCGCCACATCGAGAAGGACCTCGGCCCGGTCGCGCTGCCGCAGGTGCCCGCGTCCCCGCAGCCCTTCACGGTCGCCGAGTACTTCCCGACGCCGGGCATCACGTCCTATCACGACCCCCGCCAGCACGCGGTCTCGCTCGCGTACGTCGTGCCGGTGACGGGCGACTGCCGGCCGCAGCAGAACGCCCTCGAGCTCGCGTGGCTCACGCCCGAGCAGGCGTGCAGCGACGAGGTCCAGCTCGAGATGCGCGGCGGCCAGGGGGTGCTGCTGCGCCAGGCGATGGCGTACGTCGGCCGCCTGCCGTGACCGACGCGCCAGGCGTCCGGGTCGACGCGGGCCGGCACGTCGTGGCCCGCACCCTGCACACGCTCGTCGCCGTCGCGGCGCTCACGGGCGTCGTCCTGGAGGTCGCGATCGCGCTCGTCGACGGTCCCGGCACGGCCTCGAGCCAGGCCGAGCGCCTCGTGCGCCTGTTCTCCTACTTCACGATCCAGTCGAACCTGCTCGTCGGGGTCGTCTCCGTCCTGCTCGCGGCGCGACCCGCGCGCGACGGGACCGTCTTCCGCGTCGCGCGCCTCGACGCGCTGCTGTGCATCGCGGTGACCGGGATCGTCTACAACACCGTGCTGCGCGGTCTGCAGGACCTGACGAGCGCCGGCCAGGTCTCGAACCTCCTGCTGCACCTCGTCGCGCCGCTGCTCGCGGTGGCCGCGTGGGGACTCGTGGGCCCGCGCCCGCGGGTCGACGCCGCGACGGTCTGGTGGTCCGTCGCGTACCCGCTCGCGTGGATCGCGTACACGTTCGTCCGGGGCGCCGTCGTCAGCTGGTACCCCTACCCGTTCCTCGACGTGGGCGAGCTCGGCCTCGGCCGGGCGCTCGTCAACACCGCCGTCGTGGCGGTCGTCTTCCTCGCCCTCGCGTGGGTCGTGCGTCTCGTCGACTCCCGCCTGCGCCCCGCGCCCTGACCCTCTCGCGCCCCGGCAGTGCGCCCGGGACCAAGGGCCCGCACGCTCGTTCCCGTCGGCCCTGGGCCTCGCGCCCTCGGAGCCGGACGCTGGAGGGAGGGGACCCGTCCGGTCCGGACGGGCGGTCGACGAAGGGGTGAGCGCGATGGACGCCGCAGTGGTCTACGAGTCGATGTACGGCAACAGCGAACGCGTCGCGCAGGCCATCGCGGAGGGGCTGTGCGAGACGGTGCGCGTCGAGGTCGTCGACGTGACCGACCCGGCCGCCCACCCGGACGCCCTGCGCCACGTGCAGCTGGTGGTCGCCGGCGGCCCGACGCACGCCCTGGGCATGACGCGCCCCGCGACCCGCGCCGAGGCGGTGCAGCGCGCGACGGGCCCGGTCTCCGACCGGGCCACCGGGCTGCGCGAGTGGGTGGAGTCCCTCCCGCCACAGGAGGAGGGGCGGCTCGCCGCGACGTTCGACACGCGCGCGACGAAGGTCCGCTCGCTCCCGGGCTCGGCAGCCCGCGGCGCCGCCAGGGCGATGCGCCGCGCGGGGTTCCGGCTCGTCGTCCCGTCCGCGTCGTTCTACGTCGGCGACGTCGAGGGACCCCTGGACGACGGCGAGCTCGACCGGGCGCGCGCGTGGGGTCGCGCGCTGGGCAAGGTGCTCGTCCCGGCGGAGAGCCCGGCCGAGGGCCGCTGACCAGCCGGGCCCGCCCGCCCCCTGGCCACGACGCTCCGGCCGGTCCGGCGCTGAGGGCGCTGCGGGTCAGCCGAGCTCGAGCCGGGGCCAGTCGTCGAGGTCCTCGCGCATGCGGCGGTCGTGCGTCGCCACGACGACCGCCGCGGGCGTGACGCGCAGCGCCTGGGTGAGCTCGTCGACGAGGTCGATCGACAGGTGGTTGGTCGGCTCGTCGAGCACCAGCACGTGCGGCGCCGCGAGGAGCGCGCGAGCGAGGTCGAACCGTCGCCGCTGCCCCGCGGACAGCTCGCGCAGCGGGCGTTCCAGGTCCTCCTCCGTGAGCAGGCCGAGGAACGCGACGGGCACGAGATGGTCCGGGTCCAGGCGACCGGCGTCGAGCAGGTCGAGCGCCTCGCGCGCGTACTCGTCGAACCCGGTGCGGTCCTCCGCCTCCGGGGGCAGCGCCGGGCCCTCCTGCGCGACGACGCCCAGCCGCGCGCCGTCGACCACGGACCGCGTGCCGCGGTCGAGAGGCACCAGGCCCGCGAGCGCGGCGAGGAACGTCGACTTGCCGCTGCCGTTCGGCCCGGTCACGAGGAGGCGTCCCGAGGGCGGGAGCGCGACCCGGGTCCCGGGCAGGTCGAGGCGCGCGCCGCCGTCGGGCCCGACGCGCGGGCTGCGCAGCTCGAGCACCGGGTCGCCCGGCTCCCAACCGGGCGACATCGCGGGGAGCTCGGGGAACACGAGCTGGAGCGGCGGCACGGGCACCTCGACGGCCTCGGCCTCGAGCTGCTGGAGGCGCCGGTCCGCGGCCTTGACGTGGATCCGGGCGCGCGTCGCGCGGCGGTGCTTCTGGCTGCCCTTGGGCGGGCGCCACTCGTCGGACAGCCCTTCGTACGACGCGTCGAGCACCGCGGCGAGCTTCTCCGCACGCTTCTGCTCCGCCCGGAACCGCTGCCGCCACCGGTGCAGCGCCTGGTTCTTCGCGAACCGGTAGGAGAGGTACCCCGGCTGCCCGTAGAGCACCGGCTTCCCGTCCATCGCCGGGTCGAGGTCGAGGATCTCGGTCGCGACGTCGTCGAGCAGCTGCCGGTCGTGCGTGACCATCACCACGCCGCCCCGCCACGCGACGAGCTCGCCGGTGAGGAAGTCGATCCCGCCGGTGTCGAGGTGGTTCGTCGGCTCGTCGAGGAGGAGCAGGTCGGCGCGCTCGGCGAGCCGGCACGCGAGCCGCACGCGGTAGCGCTCGCCGACGGACAGGGTCGCGAGCTCGCGGTCCCGGTCGCGGCACGCACCGAGGCGCGAGAGCGCGACGTCGACCCGGCGGTCCGCGTCCCACACGGCGAGGTGCTCGGCGCGGGCGAGGATCTCCGTGAGCTCGGCGAGGTCGCCCGCCTCGTGGTCGAAGTCCCGGGCCGCCGCCTCGAGCTCGGCGGCGACCGCCCGCAGCCCGCTCAGCGTCGCGGCGACGAGCGTGCCGACCGTCTGGCCCGGCGCGATGGCGAGCTCCTGCTCGACGAGCGCGAGCGAGCCCGCGCGGCGCACCTCCCCGCGGGCGGGTGCGAGGTCGCCGGAGAGCACGTGCAGGAGCGTCGACTTGCCCGTGCCGTTCTCCCCCACGACCCCGAGCCGCGTCCCCGCGGCGACGCGCAGCCCGACCCCGTCGAGGACGGGGCGTCCTGGGTAGGCGAAGGCGAGGTCGTCGGCGGCGAGGTGCACGGGGACCACCCTATGTTCCAGGGGATCGACCCTCCGCGTCCCGGGATCGACCCGCCGGGGCCGGTCCGGGCCGTGCGGGGACGGTCCCGCGGGCGGGGTACCGTCGGGAGCATGACCGACCTCGCGCCCACCGGACCGCGTCCTCGTCGCCCCGGGCTCGTCGTGCTCGCCGCGCTGGCCGACGTCGCGTGCGTCCTTGCGCTCGCGACCGGCGGCCTCGCGACGCACTCCGCCGACGAGGGTCTGACCCGGCTGCTCGTCGTGGCGTGGCCGTTCGCCGCGGGCGCCGCGCTGGGCTGGCTCGTCACGCGCGCGTGGCGCCGCCCGTGGGCCCTGTGGCCGACGGGCGTCGTGGTCTGGGGCTGCACCTGGGCGCTGGGCGTCCTGCTGCGCGTGCTCACCGACCAAGGCGTGGCCCCGGCGTTCCAGCTCGTGTCGTTCGGGTTCCTCGCGGTGACGATGCTCGGCTGGCGCGGCGTGGTCGCGCTCGTCGGCGTGCTGCGGCCGGGCGACCGCCGACGCCGCGAGCGCGAGCTCGCCGGCCGCCCCCTACCGCGCTGAGAGCGCCGCGACGACGTCCGGCGCCAGAGCGCGGAACGCCTTGCCGCGGTGGCTGATCGCGTTCTTCTCCGCCGGGCTCAGCTCGGCCGCCGAGCGGGCCGTCCCCGCACCGGGCTGCTCGTCCGGCAGGAGGATCGGGTCGTAGCCGAACCCGTTCGCGCCGCGCGGCGCGGTGAGCAGGGTCCCGCGCATCTCCCCCGTCCGCACGACCTCGGTGCCGTCGGGCGTGACGAGCGCCGCCGCGCACACGAAACCGGCCGCGCGGTGCTCGGCACGCACGTCGCCGAGCTGCGCGAGCAGGAGCTCGAGGTTCGCGACGTCGTCGCCGTGCCGCCCCGCCCAGCGCGCCGAGAAGATGCCCGGCGCGCCGCCCAGCACGTCGACGGCGAGGCCGGAGTCGTCCGCGACGGCCGGCAGCCCGGTGGCCGCGACGAGGGCGCGCGCCTTGATGAGCGCGTTCTCGGCGAACGTCACGCCGTCCTCGACCGGCTCGGGCGCGCCGACGTCGCCCGCGCCGACGATCGCCTCCGGCGCGAGCTCGAGCCCCGGGTGCGCGTCGAGCTCGGCCGCGAGGATCGCGCGCAGCTCGGCGATCTTGCCCGGGTTGTGCGTCGCGAGGACGAGGCGTGCGCCGTCGGGCACGACGACGCCTGCCGTCTCGGACGTGCCGCTCATCGAGGGTCCGCCGCGAGCGCCGCGCGCTGGATCGCGGTGAGGTCGGCGGTGCCGGCCACCGCGAGGTCGAGCAGCGCGTCGAGCTCGGCGCGGTCGAACGGGGCGTGCTCCGCGGTGCCCTGCACCTCGACGAACGTCCCGGAGCCCGTGACGACGACGTTCATGTCCGTCTCGGCGCGGACGTCCTCGACGTACGGGAGGTCGAGCATGGGCGTGCCGTCGATGATCCCGACGCTCACGGCCGCGACGGAGTCGGTCAGCACGGGCTTGCCGCCCTTGATGTGGCCGTGCCGCTGGCCCCACGCGACGGCGTCGGCGAGCGCGACGTAGGCGCCGGTGATCGCGGCGGTGCGCGTGCCGCCGTCGGCCTGGAGGACGTCGCAGTCGAGCACGATCGTGTTCTCGCCGAGCGCGGAGACGTCGATGATCGCGCGCAGGGACCGGCCGATGAGGCGCGAGATCTCGTGCGTGCGCCCCCCGATCTTGCCCTTGACCGACTCGCGCTGGCTGCGCTCGTTCGTCGCACGCGGCAGCATCGCGTACTCGGCGGTGACCCAGCCCTCGCCCGACCCCTTGCGCCAGCGCGGCACGCCCTCGGTGAACGACGCCGCGCACAGCACGCGCGTGCGGCCGAACTCGACGAGCACGCTGCCCTCGGCCTGGTCGAGCCAGTGGCGGGTGATGGTCACGGGGCGGAGCTGGTCGGGCGTGCGGCCGTCGGCGCGGAGGGGCGCGGCCGTGCCCGGAGACGAGGAGGGGATGGTCATGCCGCCACCCTACCGACCCCCGGCCCACCGCTGAGCGCGGTGGATGGTCGCGTCTACGGGGCCGACGGCGACCCGTCCCCGCGCTCAGCGGTCAGAGGTCGAAGACCGCGCCCGTCGTGGCGACGTCGACCGGGCCGGTGTACGTCTCGCGCGCCTCGGCGCGCGAGCGCTCGGGGTCGTTCCACGCGGGCAGGTGCGTGAGCACGAGCCGGCGCGCGCCCGCCGCCGTCGCGACCTCGCCCGCGCGCCGCCCCGTGAGGTGGATGCCCCGCTCGACGCCGTCGTCGCGGCCCTCGTGGAACGCCGCCTCCGACAGCAGCAGGTCCGCGTCGCGCGCGAGCTCGACCACGCCGTCGCACGCGTCCGTGTCCCCCGTGTACGCGAGGACGGCGCTCTCCCCCGGGCGCAGCGTCGACGGCCCGGTGACGCGCACCCCGTACGCCTCGACCGGGTGGAACACGCGGTACGGCTCGAGGACGAGCGGGCCCACCCGGACCGGCGCGCCCGGCTCCCACGTGCGCACGTCGAGCTCCTCCGTCACGCCGTCGCCCGGCTCCGCGCCGTACGCCGCCTCGATGCGGGCGGCCGTGCCCGCGGGGCCGAGCACGGTGAGCCGGCTCGGCACGCCCGTGCGGGTCGAGCCGCGCACCGGGTGGTAGCGCAGGTAGACGTACAGGCCGCACACGTCGACGAAGTGGTCCGGGTGCAGGTGGGACAGCCCTACCGCGTCGAGGTCGAGCGGGTCGACGAACCGCTGGAGCGCGCCCAGCGACCCGTTGCCCAGGTCCAGCACGACGTTCCAGTCGCGCGCCTCGAAGCCCGCGGCCGCGGCCTCCGCGGCGGGGACCTGGACGAGGTACGACGACGCGGGCGACGCCGGGCCGGCGAACGACCCGGAGCACCCGACCGTGACGAGACGCATCAGGCCGCCTCCACGCTCAGCACCTCGGGACCGAGGAACCGGCGCGCGAGGTGCTCGAACGGCTCCGCGCTCCCCGTCGCGAGGAACCGGTGCCGCGGCGGCCCCGCGTCCCGCGAGCGCTCGAGGTCGTGCGCGACGAGCGTGCGGTACACGTCCTTCGCCGTCTCCTCCGCGCTCGACACGAGCGTGACCTCGTCGCCCATGACGTACGAGATGGCGCCCGTCAGCAGCGGGTAGTGCGTGCACCCGAGCACGAGCGTGTCCACGCCCGCGGCCTTCACCGGGTCCAGGTAGCGGTGCGCGACCTCCAGCACCTCGGGGCCCGACGTGACGCCCTGTTCGACCAGCGGCACGAACTCGGGGCACGCCTGGGTCGTCAGGGTCAGGCCGGGGGTCACGGCGAACGCGTCCTCGTACGAGCGCGACGTGATCGTGGCCCGCGTCCCGATGACGCCGATGCGGCCCGACCGCGTCGCGGCCACGGCGCGGCGCGCCGCCGGGAGGATCACCTCGACGACCGGGAGCCCGTGGCGCTGCGTGTACCGCTCGCGCGCGTCGCGAAGCACCGCGGACGAGGCGGAGTTGCACGCGATGACGAGCATCTTCACGCCGTCGTCCACGAGCTGGTCCATGATCGCCAGCGCCATCGCCCGGACCGCCGCGAGCGGCTTCGGCCCGTACGGGCTGTTCGCGGTGTCCCCGATGTAGAGGAGGGCCTCGTTGGGGAGCTGGTCGAGGATCGAGCGAGCCACGGTCAGGCCACCCACGCCCGAGTCGAAGATCCCGATGGGAGCGTCGTTCACCCGGCCGAGCCTACTGTCGCCGTCCCGCGCGAGGCGCCCCGAACCACGCGTACGTGGCTGTGGCAGCGCCCACAGGCCCCGGGCACGCTCAGTCCCGCGGCTCGGGGCGCGGACCGCCGCGCCCCGCCCGCAGGTCCGCGAGCATGCCGTCGACGAGCGACTCCTGGAGCAGCCCCGTGAGGAGGAACACGCTCACGAGGAAGCGGCGCGGCGCACCGCCCACCTCGCCGTCGTCGGGGCCGTCGTCGCCCTCGCGGTCCAGCTCGTCGTAGAGGCCCTCCACCTGCTCGTCCGTCCGCAGCCCCAGGCGCTCGGCCAGGACGAGGCGCACGTCGGTCAGCGCGCCCGCGACGTCCTCCGCCTCCTCGCGCCCGACGACGAACGGCGCCGCCTCGGCCGGCTCGGAGTCCACGAGCATCCGGCCGAGCAGCACCAGCCGTCCCACCTTGCGCGCCGCCAGGTCGTCCTGCGTGAAGCGCCGGAACTCGTGCGCCACCTCGACGTCGTCCGACGCGTCCGGGAGCAGACGGCGCACGGCCGGGTCCGGCGGCGGCGTCGCGTCCGACCCGCCGCCTCCGGGCATCGGGCCGGTCCAGCCCGGGGGCGACCACGCGTCGTCGGGCACCGCACGGCCCGGTGCGTCCGACGCCCGCCCGGGGACGCCCTCCTGGAGCATCTGCGCGACGTCGCCCGCGAGCTGGGCCAGCACGATCCGCTCCGACGGCTCGAGCTCGGCGACGTACCCGTGCGCCTCCGCGCGGAACGGCCTCACTGCTCGCCGTCCTTCTGGAGCGTCGCCCACAGCCCGAACGAGTGCATCGCCTGCACGTCGACCTCCATCCGCTCGCGGTCGCCCGTCGACACGACGGCCCGGCCCTCCTGGTGCACCTGCATCATCAGCTCGTGGGCGCGCGCGGTGGAGTACCCGAAGTACGACTCGAACACGTACGCGACGTAGCTCATGAGGTTGACCGGGTCGTTCCACACGAGGGTGACCCACGGGCTGTCGAGCCGGGTCCCCTCCTCGGTGCGGACCGCCTCCTCGGGCACGGTCAGGGACGCCCGCGCGGCAGCGGGGCGGGTGAAGATCGGGTGGGGTCTCACGTCACCACTCTATTCGCGGGCCTGTCGGCGCCCACCGCGGCGGTCGCTGCCCTACGGTATTCCGCATGAGCCTCGCCGACCCGGGCAGCGTCGCCCTCCCCGCGACCGACAGCGCTGCCCCCTCCGCCTCGCCGACGCAGCGGGTGTCGTACCAGCCGACGTACCAGCCCGGCGCGTCGACCGCGCTCCTCACCGACCGCTACGAGCTGACGATGCTCCAGGCGGCGCTCGCCGACGGCACCGCGGGCCGGCACTGCCTCTTCGAGGTCTTCACGCGCCGCCTCCCGCCGGGTCGGCGGTACGGCGTCCTCGCCGGGACCGGGCGGGTCCTGGAGGCGCTGTCGTCGTTCCGCTTCTCCGCGGCCGAGCTCGACTGGCTGCACGCGCAGTCCGTCGTCGACGACCGCACCCTCGAGTTCCTCGCCGGCTACCGCTTCACCGGCACGATCACCGGGTACCCCGAGGGCGAGGTCTTCTTCCCCCAGTCGCCGGTGATGACGGTCGAGGGCACGTTCGCCGAGGCGGTGCTGCTCGAGACCCTCGTCCTGTCGATCCTCAACTACGACTCGGCCGTCGCGTCCGCCGCGTCCCGCATGACGAGCGCCGCCGTCGAGCGCCCGTGCCTCGAGATGGGCGCGCGGCGCGCGCACGAGCAAGCGGCCGTCGCCGCGGCGCGGGCCGCCGTCGTCGGCGGCTTCGCCGGGACGTCGAACCTCGAGGCGGGCCGCCGGTACGGCCTCGAGACCATCGGCACCGCCGCGCACGCGTTCACGCTCCTGCACGACGACGAGAAGTCCGCCTTCGCGTCGCAGGTCGCGTCCCTCGGCCCCGGCACCACGCTGCTCGTCGACACCTACGACGTGCGCCGCGGCGTCGAGAACGCCGTCGAGGCGGCCGGCGGCCACCTCGGTGCCGTGCGCCTCGACTCCGGCGACCTCGGCGTCCTCGCCGTCGAGGTGCGCCGCCAGCTCGACGCCCTCGGCGCGCACGACACGAAGATCACCGTGACCTCCGACCTCGACGAGTACGCCATCGCGTCGCTCGCCGCCGCGCCCGTCGACTCCTACGGCGTCGGCACGTCCCTGGTCACCGGCTCCGGCGCCCCCACGTGCGGCATGGTCTACAAGCTCGTCGCCCGCGCCGACTCCAGCGGCGTGCTCCAGCCCGTCGCCAAGGCGTCGACCGCCAAGACGAGCACGGGCGGACGCAAGTGCGCCGCCCGCCGCTACGACGCCGACGGGCGCGCGGTCGAGGAGGTCGTCGTCACGGGTGCCGACCTCGCCGTGCAGGAGTGGGAGCCCGACGACGTCGACCTGCGCCGGCTCCAGGTGCCCCTCGTCGTCGACGGCGCCGTCGACTCGCGCTGGGTCGGGTCGTACGGCGTGGAGAACGCCGCGCACCGCCACCGCGAGGCCCGCGCCGAGCTGCCCCGCGGCGCGCGCCGCCTCTCCGCCGGCGACCCGGCGATCCCGACGGTCGTGCACACGCTGTCCTGACTCTCCCCGGGCCGCGACCCGGTCGCGGCCGGGCGGGCGCGTCCGGCCGCCGGGGCTACCGCTTCCCGACGAACCAGCCGCGCACCGTCGCGACCCGGGCGTCGAGCTGCTCGACCGTCGCGAGCGGGACCTCGGGCCCGCCGCAGCGGCGCCGGAGCTCGGTGTGCACCGACCCGTGCGGCTGCCCGCTGCGGCGCGCCCACGCGGAGACGAGCTGCTGGAGCTCCTTGCGGAGCTCCGCGGCGCGCCGGTGGTCCATCTCGGCGCGCTCGCGCTCCGCGGACTGGGTGGTGCGCGAACGCGCGCTCATCTGGTCGGCCTGCCGCTGGCGCAGGAGGGTCGTGACCTGGTCCGCGTCGAGCAGCCCGGGCAGCCCGAGGAAGTCGAGCTCCTCGTCCGAGCCGACGTCCGCGCCCGTGCCGAACTCGCCGCCGTCGAACAGCACGCGGTCGAACGACGCCTGGGCCTCGAGCGCCTCGAACGAGCCCTGGACGAGCTCGCCCGACGCCTTGTCCTCGCGGTTCGCCTCGGCGAGCAGCGCGTCCTCGGGGTTGAACCCCTCCCCCTGCTCCTCCGCCGTGAGCGGCCGGTCCAGCGCGTGGTCGCGCTCGATCTCGAGCCCGTTCGCGAGCTCGAGCAGGTGCGGCACGCTGGGCAGGAACACCGACGCCGTCTCGCCGCGCTTGCGGGCACGCACGAACCGTCCGACGGCCTGCGCGAAGAACAGCGGCGTCGCGGTCGAGGTCGCGTACACGCCGACCGCGAGCCGCGGGACGTCGACGCCCTCCGACACCATGCGGACGGCGACCATCCAGCGCGCGTCGCCGTCGGAGAACTCCTCGATGCGGCTGCTCGCGCCGTCGTCGTCGGAGAGGACGACCGTCGGCGACTTCCCGGTGATGCGCGCGAGGTGGCCTGCGTACGCGCGCGCGTCCGTCTGGTCGGTCGCGATGACGAGGCCGCCCGCGTCGGGGATCGCCCGCCGGACCTCGGTCAGCCGCTTGTCCGCGGCCGCGAGGACCGACGGGATCCACTCGCCGTTCGGGTCCAGCGCGGTGCGCCACGCCTGGCCCGTCATGTCCTTGGTGAGCGCCTCGCCGAGACGCGCGCTCACCTCGTCGCCGGCCTTCGTGCGCCAGCGCATGTTGCCCGAGTAGGACAGGAACAGCACCGGACGCACGACGTGGTCGCGCAGCGCGTCGCCGTACCCGTAGGTGTAGTCGGCGCGTGATCGTCGGATGCCGTCGGGACCGCGCTCGTACTCGACGAACGGGATGGCCGCGGTGTCCGAGCGGAAGGGCGTGCCCGTGAGCGCGAGGCGCCGGGTCGCGTCCTCGAACGCCTCGCGCACCGCGTCGCCCCACGACAGCGCGTCGCCGCCGTGGTGCACCTCGTCGAGGATGACGAGCGTGCGGTCGGCCGTCGTGCGCGCCGCGTGCAGCGCCGGCTTCGCGGCGATCTGCGCGTACGTGAGCGCGACGCCGTCGTAGTGCGCGCCGTGCCGGCCCTGGCTGTTGCGGAAGTTCGGGTCGATCCGGATGCCGACGCGCGCCGCCGCGTCGGCCCACTGGTGCTTGAGGTGCTCGGTCGGGGCGACGACCGTCACGCGCCGCACCACGCCCTGCTCCAGGAGCTCGGTCGCGACACGCAGCGCGAACGTCGTCTTGCCCGCGCCGGGCGTCGCGACGGCGAGGAAGTCGCGCGGCGCGCGCGTGCGGTACAGCTCGAGCGCCTCGGCCTGCCAGGCGCGCAGCTTGGACGCCGAGCCCCACGGGGCGCGCCGCGGGAACGCGGGCGAGAGGTGCGACGCCGCCGCGGAGGACGGGCTCTGGGGTGCCGGCGGCGAGGTCCTGCTACGGGAGTCGGGGGCGGAGTGACCGGTGGACGTCGTGTGGTGCTCCGCGCTCACTTGCCGGAGTCACCCTCGCCGTCCTGCGGGTCTCGCAGTCCCTCGTAGATCTCCTTGCACGTGGGGCACACGGGGAACTTGTTCGGGTCGCGGCCGGGCACCCAGACCTTGCCGCACAGCGCGATCACCGGCTTGCCGGAGAGCGCCGACTGCATGATCTTCTCCTTGCGCACGTAGTGCGCGAAGCGTTCGTGGTCGCCGGGCTCGGTCTGCTCGCGCGTCTCCTCGCGCTCGAGCACCCCGGTCGACGTGCCGGTCGTCGGCTCGGTCGCAGGAGTCCGGAACGGGTCCTCGGGACCCCCGGGTGGCGTGCTCGCGCGGAGTTCGATCATGGAGTGAAGTCTACGTCGCGACGCCCACACGTCGGGCGGCCGTCGCCGCGGCAGGTCCGCGCGCCGTGCGACACCCGCCGCGCGGACCACGGGCCGCGGGGACGGGAGACGACGAAGCCCGCCGACACACGGTCCAGGGGCGTGGACCGCGCGCCGACGGGCGGCTCGGTGTCGCGGGAGCTCCCGCGAGGTGTCGTCGACCCGTCGGGTCAGAGGCCCTGCCAGTCGGGCTTGGACGCGTACGTCTGGCGGTAGTAGTCGCCCAGCTGCAGGCGCGAGGCCGCCGCGTCGTCGACCAGGACCGTGGCGTGCGGGTGCATCTGCATGATCGTCGCGGGCCACATCGCGCTCACCGGGCCCTCCACCAGCTGGTGCACCGCTTCCGCCTTGCCCTTGCCCGTGGCCAGCAGCACCAGGTGCCGCGCCGACATGATCGTCGCCAGACCCTGCGTCAGACAGTGCCGCGGCACCCGCTCCACGTCGTCACCGAAGAACCGCGCGTTGTCCTCGCGCGTCTGGGCCGTCAACGTCTTGATCCGCGTCCGCGACGCCAACGACGACCCCGGCTCGTTGAACGCGATGTGCCCGTCCGTCCCGATCCCCAGGATCTGCAGGTCCACACCCCCCGCCCCCGCGATCGACTCCTCGTACGCCGCGCACGCCGCCACCAGGTCCTCCGCGTTGCCGTCCGGACCCTGCACCGCACCCGGGGCGAAGTCCACCCGCGAGGCGATCTCGGTCTCGATCACGTTGCGGTACCGCTGCGGATGATCGACCGGCAACCCCACGTACTCGTCCAGCATGAACGCCCGCACCCTCGCGAACGACAACCCCTCCTGCACATGACGCCGCACCAGCTCGTCGTACACCTTCAACGGCGACGACCCCGTCGCCAACCCCAGCACCGCCCCCGGACCCGACCGCACCACCGCCTCCACGGCATCCGCAGCCAGCACCGCCAACCGCTCCGCCGGAGCGATCACGACCTCCATCACAACACCTTTCGACGGCCGACGAGAGCAGCGCCCACGGCGGCGACCGGGACGTCCGGCGGCGCGAGGGAGACCCGCTCCGACAGACGCAACGAGGACAGGAAGGGGGACGTGCTCGACTGCGCGTCGAGCGCGTCGCGGACCGCGTCCAGCAGCGGCTGGCCCAGCGCGGACACGCCGCCGCCGAGCACCACGTGGCGCACGTCCACCGTCAGCTCGAGGATCCGCACGGCGGAGGCGACGGCGGACGCGAACTCGTCCTTGATCCGGATCGCGTCCGGGTCGCCCGCGGCCGCGGCCTCGAAGAGCTCGGCAGGGGCCGGCCGACCGTGGCGCGACGGCCAGCGCGCCGACACGGCGGAGCCCGACGCGTAGACCTCCACGCACCCGCGCTGCCCGCACGCGCACTCGGGCCCGCGCGGGTCGATCGGGATGTGCCCGATCTCCCCCGCCGCGCCGCTCACGCCCCGGCGGAGCTCGCCGCCGAGCACGATGCCGGCCGCGAGCCCGGTGCCGAGCGCGAGGAACGCGAGGTCCTCCCCCTCCGCGCCCCGCAGGTGCGAGGCACCGAGGGCGGCCACGTTGAGGTCGTTGTCGACCTGGACCGGGACGCCGCCGAGCTCCGCGGACAGCGCCTCGGCGAGGGCGAAGCGTCCGCCCTCGATGCCGAGGTTCACCGCGTGCACGACGGAACCGTCGGCGGGGTCCACCAGCCCGGGGACCCCGACGCCGACGCCGTCGACGTCCGCGAGGTCACCGCAGGCGCGCCGGACCACCTCGCGGACCGCGCGCGCCGCGCTGGACACGACGCCCTCCGGTCCGCGCACCGTCGGCAGGCGCAGGGTCTCGCGCGCGACCCCGTCGGAGCCGAGGAAGGCCGCGAGCACCTTGGTGCCGCCGATGTCGAGGCCCACCGCGCTGCCCGGGCCCCCGGGACCGCGTCGTGACGCGGTCCCGGGGCCGGGGCGTCCGGCCAGGGCTGCGGCCGCCTCGCCGTCGAGCGAGGCAGCCGTGCTCAGGTCGCTCACGTCAGCCCTTCACCGCACCCGAGACGAGGCCACCGGTCATCCTGCCCTGGACGATGACGAAGAAGATGACCACCGGGATCGCCACGATGACCGAGCCGGCCATCAGCGCTCCCCAGTTCGTCGCCATCGTCGCCTGCTGGAACGTGCGCAACCAGACCGGCAGCGTCATGGACTCCGGCCGGGACATGATGATCAGCGCCATGAGGAACTCGTTCCACGCCTGGATGAACGCGAAGACACCGGTGGCGACGAGGCCGGGCGCGAGCAGCGGGAACGTCACCTTCCAGAACGCCTTCGGTCGCGAGCACCCGTCGATCATGGCCGCTTCCTCCAGCTCCGCGGGCACGCCTTGGACGAAGCCTCGCAGGGTCCAGATCGTGAACGGCAGCACCGCGGAGATGTAGACGAACGCCAGCCCGGTGATCGTGTTGAGCATCTGCCAGCCGTCGATGATCCGGAAGATCGAGATCATCATGGCCTCGCCCGGGATCATCTGGATCACGAGGAGCGCGACGATGAACGACTTGCGGCCCTTGAACGAGAAGCGCGTGATCGCGAGCGAGGCGAGGAAGCCCAGGATCATCGAGACGACCAGCGTGATGAGCGTGACGGTGATCGAGTTGACCATCGCGGGCGGCAGCGGCGCACGACGGTCGTCGGTCCACACGTTCACGTAGTTGTTCAGCGTGAAGACGTCGGGGGTCGGGAAGAAGTGCAGGTCCGTCCCACGGATGAGGTTCGTCGGCAGGAACGACGTGTTGATCATCCAGTAGACGGGGAACGCCGACGCGACGAAGACGACGATCGCGATGATCGAGTAGACGACGTTCGCCGCGCGCTTCTTGCTCTGTCCCTCGCGCCGCGTCTTCCGGCCACCGCGGTCGGGGACCGCGGCGCGGGAGACGGGGATCGTCGGGGTGGAGATGGTGCTCACAGTTCTTCCTCCCGGACGGTCCGGCGCACGTAGTAGAACGAGATGCCGAGCATGATGAAGACGAAGATGACGGCGATCGCGCCGGCGACACCGTAGTGCCCCTGGGCCATGCCCATCTGGTAGATGTACACGCCGATCGTGTTCGTCTTCTCACGGTCGCCGCCGATGCCCTGCAGGGCGTAGACCTGCGTGAAGACGCGCAGGTCCCAGATGATCGACAGCACGATCAGCACCGTGTAGATGCTCCGCACGTAGGGGACCATGATGAGCCGGAACCGCTGGAACGGCGTCGCGCCGTCGAGCTGCGCGGCCTCGAGGACCTCGCCCGGCACCTGCGTCAGGCCCGCGTAGAGCGTGAACGCCACGAACGGGATCGCGCCCCACACGATGATGAGCGTCAGGATGAGGAAGAACTGCATCGGGTCGAGGAGCCACGAGTGGCCCATCCAGTTGTCCCCGGTGATCTTCGTGAGGAAGTTGTTGACGACGCCGTACTCGGTGTCGAAGAGCCAGCCCCAGACGATGGTGCCGGCGAGGGGCGGCATCGCCCACGCGAGCAGCAGCCCGATGGACACGAGGAGGCGGAAGCCCTTGTTGAGACGCATCATGAGCAGCGCCACGAGCGTGCCGAACAGCATCGTCAGCGCGACCCAGACGACCATCAGGACGAAGCTGCGGAGCAGGACCGTCCAGAACCCGTCGACGTCGGTGAGGACCTGTACGTAGTTGTCGAAGCCCACCCACTCGGCCGGCACGCCCATGAGCTGGGCGCGCTCGTACTCCTGGAAGGACATGACGAACAGCTGGACCAGCGGGTAGCCGACCATGATGCCCAGCAGGATGAGCGTGGGGACCAGCAGCGACCACGGCAGGACCGGTGGACGCCGCTTCTTGGGGGGCCGCACGGACGCGCGCGGGGGCGCTGTCCGGGGCTCGAGAGTGGTAGAGCTCATTTCCTCACTCCGTCGGATGGTGCGCGGTGGTGCGCAGTGATGACGTGCGGGACGCGTCGTGCGAAGGGTGGGGACCCCGGAGAGATCCCCACCCCTGACGAGCGTCCGGTGCCGTCCCGGGCGGACCCGGGGCGGCACCGGGCCGGCTCAGCTGTTGAGGATCTGCTCGATCTTCGCGTCGAGCTCCTCGGCGACGGTCTTCACGTCGTCGCCGTTGGCGATGCGCGTGAAGGCCGTCTGGAGGACGTTCTGCGCCTCGACGTCAGCCCACTTCGGCGACACCGGCGTGACCTGCGTGTTCATCGCGGCATCCACACCGGCCTGGGCGATCGGGTTGTCCGTCGGCACCTTCTCGGCGAGCGAGGTCTTGGCCGGGATCAGGCCGTTCTCGGCGAGGATCGTCTGGTACTCGTCGCTCATCATGATGGCGTAGGCCTTGACGGCGAGCTCGGGGTTGTTCGACTTCGACGCGACCGCGAGGTTCGAGCCACCGCCGAAGACCGTCGCGGTGCCGCCGTCCTTGCCGGGCAGCGGGAGCGCGGTGAGGTCGGAACCGTAGGTCGACTCGCAGCCCGGCGTCTCCGCGTCCTCCGGAGCCTTGATGGACCACTGGATCCACGTCGGGGCGGAGAGGTACGCGACCTTGCCCTCGCAGAACGGCACCTGGAGGTCGGTCTCCTGGCCGTCCTTCGGGGCGTGCGAGGCGTTGGCCATCAGGTCGGCGACCTGCTCCATGCCCTTGAGGCCACCCTCCGAGGAGAAGCCCGCCTCCCAGGTACCGTCCTCGCCCTGCTCGGCGATGAAGCCGCCGTTCTCCCAGATGAAGGGGAGAGCGTTGTACCAGTCCTGGCCAGGCCAGTAGAGGCCGGACACGTCCGGGGTCGTGAGGGCCTTGGCGCTCGCGACGTACTCGTCGAGCGTGGTCGGCACCGCGGCGCCGCCCGTGACCTGGGGCGAGTAGAACACCACGCGGGAGCCCGCGTAGTACGGCAGCGCGTAGTGCTTGTCCTCCCACGTGCCGGCCTCGACGAAGGCGGGCAGGAGGTCGTCGCCACCGTAGGACTCGAACTCGTCGGCGGTGATCTCGCGGAAGTAGCCCGCGGAGGTGAACGCGGCGGACTGCGTGTTGCCGACCTCGACGACGTCAGGGCTGTCAGAGCCCGAGAGCGAGGTCGTCAGCTTGTCGACGAGGCCCGTCCAGGACTGCTCCTCGATCGTGAGGGTGCTGCCCGGGTTCTCCTCCTCGAACGTCGTCTTGAGGTAGTCGCGGGCCGCGTCGGGGGTGTCGGAGCCCACGAGCCAGACGCGGATGTCGCCGGAGGCGGCCTCGCCGTCGCCGGAGCCGTTGTTCTCGTTCCCGCCGGTGCTGCAGGCGGTCAGCGCGAGCGCCAGGGTGATCGTCGACGCCACGGAGGCGGCGACGAGACGGTTCCTCTTCACTGGGTGCTTCCTCTCGGTGATTCTTGGTGGTGGCGGCGATGCCCCCACCGGAGGTGTGGCAGGAGTCCTGCGTAATCGAGCGTGTGCAGGGGTGCTGCTGTGTTACTGCGTTCCTGGGGGGTGCTGCACTGGGGGTCCCAGGAGGTCGTGAGGGGCGGGTCGTGGCCCGCGCCCCGGTCGGGCAGAGCGGGTCAGGCGGAGCGTCGTCGGCTCACGAGACCCCCAGCTGTCCGGAGAGGACGAGGACGGCGGCCCCAGCGAGGACGACGTCTTCGTCGAGCGTGGCCATCCGCACCTGCAGCCCGCTGCCGATGACCGGCATGGTGCGGGAGCGGATGGTCTCGAACGCCGACTCGCGCAGGGGGCCGTCGAGCAGGTCCGCAGGACCGCTCACGAGCACCTCCGCGAGGTTGAGCGCACTGACGACAGGGGCCAGGGCGATGCCCAGCGTCCTGCCCACCGACGCCAGCACGGCGTCGGAAGCCTCGGTGTCGAGCCCGTCCACCGCGCGGCGCAGCGCCGGCACGGACAGGACGGTCTCGAGGCAGCCGCGGCGCCCGCAGGCGCACGGCTCGCCGTCCTCGACCACGGTCACGTGGCCGAGCTCGCCGGCGGCGTCGGCGTGCCCGTGCACGCGCGCACCGTCGACCATGATGCCGGCGCCCACGCCCTCGCCCACCGTGAGGACGAGCAGGCCGTCCCCGGCCGCTCCCCCGAACGTGAACTCCCCGAGCGCGGCGATGTTGGCGTCGTTGGCGACGTGGACCGCGAGCCCGAGCCGCTCCGTGAGCTGGGCGGCGAGCGGGACGTCGTACCAGCGGCGGTTCGGCGCCTCGATGACGCGGCCCTCGGCGTCGACGACGCCGGGCGACCCGATCCCCACGCCGATGACCGGCTGGGTCGCGGACGCGATGAGGCCGCGGCAGAAGCGCATGAGGAGGTCGACGAGCTCGGTGCCGGTGCGGCCGTCCACCGCGAGGCTCTGCCGGACGACGAAGTCGCCCGTGAGCGTGACGACGGCGCCGCGCAGGACCTCGTCGTCGGTGAGGTCGACGGAGACGATCTGGTACGCGCTCGTGCGCATGCCGACGAGGATCGCGGGCTTGCCCACGCGCTGGCCCGGGCGGACGCCGAGCTCCTCGACCAAGCCCTCGGCGATGAGCACGGAGACGAGGTCGGAGATGGTCACGCGGGTGAGGGACGTGGCGCGCGCGAGGTCGGCGCGCGACGTGGGCCCCTCGTGGAACAGGTGCTGCAGCACGAGCGACCGGTTGTGGGCCCGAGCGTGCTCGGGGAGCACCTTCGAGGTCGGCCTGAGCCCTGTGCTCAGTCGCCTCCTCGGTGCGCCGGTGCCGGTGACTGCCGTTGTCATGTTTGTTAGTAGACTGCCTTTACTAAGTGACTGTCAACTCTCTCCCGGCTTCGTGACCGAAATGTAGCCGAGGAGGCCGCGACCCGGGACCTTGGTCCCACGGACCCGCACGTCACGACGTCGCGGCGATCCAGCCCCGCGCTCCGGCGTGCTCGACCGAGCGGGACGCGACCACCACGGCGTCCGCCAGCGCCGCGCGCCACGACGACCCACGCGCCGCCGCCGCGGCGAACGCGCCGTGGACCACGTCGCCCGCACCCAGGGTGTCGACCACGCGGCCCGGCCGCGGGACCGCGACCTCGTACCTCTCCCCCTTGTCGAGCACCTCGACGGGCCGCGGACCGCGGGTCCGCGCGACGAACCGCGGTCCGAGCGCGGCGACGGCGTCGAGCACGTCGCCCGTCGCGACGCCGGGCGGCCGGAAGTCCGCCGACACGACGACGGCGTCGCACAGCCCGATCATCGCGGGCGCGTCGCGCTTCCAGGAGCCCCCGTCCAGCACGACGGCGCACCCGCGCTCCCGCGCGCGGCGCGCGACCCGGAGCGCGAGCCCCGGGTGGTGACCGTCGAGCAGCAGCACGTCCCCGGGGCCGAGCTCGTCCAGCAGGTCCGCCGTGCGACCCGGCGCCGCGAGACGCGCATCGGTGAGGTCGCCGAAGCCGGAGGCGTTGGTGCTCACGACCGCGCGCTCGCCGGTCGCACGCGTGACCAGCACCGTCGAGACCGCGGGCTGCACCGCCCCGGCGACGCCGTCCGCCGCGTCGACGAGCGCGACGCCGGAGGACTCGAGCTCGGACCGCACGACCGCGGCGAGGGGCCCGTGGCCCACGGCGGTCACGAGGGTCGGCGGGACGCCGAGCGCGACGGCGGTGGCCGCGGCGTTCGCGGCCGGGCCGCCGAACGTCGCGGCGAGGGACCGCGCGACGACCTTCTCGTCGGGTCCGGGCAGGGCGTCGACGACCTGGACGACGTCGAGGGTCACGAGTCCGCAGCACACGAGCACGCACCCATCCTCGCTCGGGGACCGGCGCGTCCGCACGGCGCCGGGCGACGGTCGGATCACGGACAGTTCACAAGACGGTCACGATGTGGGTGCGGCTGTCCGGTTCGCGCGGTTGGCCCCCTACCCTCGCAGCATGCGGACCACTCGCCCTCTCGCCGTCGTCGCCGCGCTGGTGCTCGGCGGCGCGCTCCTGGCCGGCTGCTCCGCGACGCCGGGCGCCGGCGACGCCGCCCTCGACTCCGGCGCGGGGTCCGAGGCGGCGGTGGTCGACGGCACCGACACCTCGTCCGGCGCCCCGGCCGGGATCACGACCGGCGACGAGGACGCCGTGGTCGAGGCGGACCGCGAGATCGTCACGACCGGCTCGGTGACCGTCGTCGCGAAGGACCCGTCGGCTGCCGCCGAGCAGGTCGCCGAGCTCGCGGAGAGCGCGGGCGGGCGGGTCGAGAGCCGGCGGCAGTCCGAGCCCGAGGGCGACGCGCGGCCCACGGCCGAGCTGACGGTGCGCGTGCCGGCGGCCCAGACGACCGCGACCGTGGACGCGCTCGGTCAGGTCGGCGAGGTGCGCGACCTCGCGATCGAGGCGGTCGACGTGACCGGCACCGCGCGCGACCTCGACGCCCGCGTCGCGGCGCTCACCACGTCGGTCGAGCGCCTGCGGACACTCATGGGCGACGCGGCGACGACCGCGGACCTGCTCGCCGCCGAGCAGGAGCTCACGACGCGCCAGGCGGAGCTCGAGTCGCTCCAGTCGCAGCGCGCCGCGCTCACGGACCAGGTCTCGATGTCCACGCTGCACGTCACCGTCGTGCAGGTGGTGCCGACGGAGCAGCTCGCCCCCGGCGGATTTCTCGGCGGGCTGCAGAACGGCTGGAACGCTCTGCTGACCACGCTCAACGGCCTGGTCGTCGTCCTCGGCGCGCTGCTCCCGTGGCTCGTCGTCGTCGGCCTCGTCCTGCTCGTCGTGCGCTGGGTGCTGCGCCGGGTCCGCCGTCGTGCGCAGGACGGCGGCGCTCCCCCGGCCGACGACGGCGGCACGGGGCCGGACGACGACCCGCAGGCGCCGTCGTCGGGACGGGCTCCGCTCGTCGGGGCGTCCGCCCGTGACTGAGCCCGTCACCCCCGAGGGCACCGGTCGCGTCGCGCGCCTGTGGGCCGACGACGAGGGCACGGCCCGGCTCGCCGGTCACCTCGTGACGCGCGTGTGCACGCACTGGGACACGGTCGGGCCGCAGACGTTCCCCCGGCACGTCAACCCGGAGCCGCGCGTGCAGTGGCGGGCCCACCTCGACGGCGCGGGCGACGACGAGGACCTGTACAGCGACGACCCCGGCGCGCCCCCGCTCCCCCGTGACGACGACGACCGGCTCGAGGTGCGGGGGCGGCGGCTGCGCCTCGAGTGGCTCGACGGCGACGAGGCGGCGGCAGCCTGGGAGCGCCACGGCTGGTGACCGCACAGAGCGCCGATACGGCGACGGCCCGCACCCCGAGAGGGGTGCGGGCCGTCGCCGCAGGGGTGGAGGTGCGGGGAATCGAACCCCGGTCCGGTGACGCCGATCGAGGACTTCTCCGGGCGCAGTCTGCTGTCGTTTTTCTCGGCCCCCGCACTCACGCAGACAAGATGCGGACGGGCTCAGTCACCTGAAAGTCCCCGCAGCCCCGGTGACGAGGACTGCGAGCAGTGGCTCTCTAGATGACGCCAGGATCCGAGTCGAGAGCTAGCTCGGGCTGACGGACTTCGGGGCTCGCTCAGGCGGCGAGGGCGAAGTCGGTGCGCTTGTTATCGGCACCTGTGTTTTGCAGACATCGTTTACGAGATAAGCCTGCATCCTCGGCCCGCTTCTCCTCGAAGCACGACCACCGTCGAAACCGATCACCCCCTGTGCAGTTGTCAAGCACTGCGCGGCGCCCGGGCGGACCCGGACCTCGTGCAGCAGGTCCAGCCTACGCGATCAACGCCGTGCCCCGCACGGATATTTCCGCGCGGCCGGGTACCGGCGGTCGTGCGCCGCCGGTACCCGCGTCGCGGCTACTTCTTCCGGCTCAGCGAGTCGACGAGCAGCCCGCCGGCGATCCCGAGGAGGAACACGTCCTTCGCGAGCCCGGTCCCCTGCTCGGTGGGTCGCACCCCGTCCTCGCGCGTCATGCCCGGCGTCTTGAGGTACATGCCGACGAGGCCGGCCGAGAAGACGCCGAGCCCGACGGCGACGAGACCGGTCGGGACGAAGGGCGCCACGAGGGCCGCGCCGAGCGCGATCTCGGCGGTCGACAGGGTCTTGGTGAACTGCTTCGGCTCGACGTCCCCGAGGAACGAGTACGTGCCGGCGGCCATCCCGTGCAGTCCCTGCGCGGTCTCCTCGTCGGCACCGCGCTTGCTCAGGCCGGAGTTGAGGATGTACGCCCCCGCCGCGAGGCGCGGGATGTACTGGCGGAGCTTGACCATGGGGCCTCCTGGTTCGCGGTCGTCGTCTCGCCCTCGACCGTACGTCGAGGGCGACGGCATCACCAGCGGGTGGGGCCGACGTCGGGCACGGGACCGCGTGCGGGACGCCCCGCGCGGCGTCAGCGCAGCTCGCGCTGCCGCATGGCGCGCTGCGCCTCGCGGTTGTCCTGCTTCTCGCGGAGCGCCTGGCGCTTGTCGTACTCCTTCTTGCCGCGCGCGAGCGCGATCTCGACCTTGGCGCGGCCGTCGAGGAAGTACAGCGCGAGGGGCACGATCGTGTGCCCCTTCTCGCGCGTCTTGGACTCCAACCGCAGGATCTCCTCCTTGTGCAGGAGCAGCTTGCGCTTGCGGCGCGGGGCGTGGTTGTTCCACGTGCCCTCGGTGTACTCGGGGATGTGGACGTTCTCGAGCCAGGCCTCGCCGCGGTCGACCGCGACGTAGCCGTCGACGAGCGACGCCCTGCCCATCCGCAGCGCCTTGACCTCGGTCCCGGACAGGACGATCCCCGCCTCGTACACGTCCTCGATCACGTAGTCGTGGCGTGCCTTGCGGTTGCTGGCGACGACCTTGCGGCCGCTGTCCTTCGCCATCCGTGTCCTACCGTCCTTCTCTGCTGTCGGTGCTGTCGCCCGGGGTGCTCGTCCGGGGCACCGTCCGTGCGCCGGCCCCGAGCCGTGCGGGCGCCCCAGCGTACGGGTGCCCGACGGCGCCCGGTACCGATTATCCCTCGGGTGCGGTCGCGCGGGGGCCGGGGCGGGTCGGGCGCGACGCCCGGAGCGCGACCCGGCCCGGTCAGCGCAGCACGGACATCGGGTCGATCGTCGACCCGTTGACGTACACCTCGAAGTGCAGGTGGCACGCCCCCGAGAGGCCGGTGTTGCCCGAGTAGCCGATGACGTCACCCTTGTTGACGGTCCGGCCGGACGACACCGCGAAGCGCGTGAGGTGGTTGTAGCTCGTCATGAGGTTCTTGCCGCCCACCGTGCCGTGGTTGACGAGCACCTGGTTGCCGAAACCGTTGCGCCACTGGGCGTGGACGACCGTCCCGGGCCCGGCCGCCATGATCGGCGTGCCGCAGTAGGCGCGCAGGTCCGTCCCCGCGTGCAGGCGGTAGTAACCGAGGATGGGGTGCAGGCGCATCCCGTAGCTCGAGGTCACGTAGGGCACCGCCGTCGGGTACGACAGGAAGCTCGAGATGCTGCCGCGGTCGCCGCCGGAGGACGAACCGCCACCTCCGCCGCCGCCCCCGCCGGAGGACGACCCGCCACCGCCACCGCCTCCACCACCGCCGCCTCCACCACCGGACTGCTGGCTCTGCTGCTGGCGGCGTGCCTCCTCCTCGGCGGCCTTGCGGTCACGCTCGGCCTGCTCGGCGATGATGCCCTTGATCTCGCTCTGCAGGGACTGCTGCGCGGCCTCGTTCTCGGCGACCTTGGCCTCGGCCGCGGACTTGCGCTCCTCGATCGTCGCCTTCTTGGCCTGCTGGTCGACGATCAGCTGCTCGACCTCGGCCTTGCGGTCGGCCGCGGCCGTGCGCGCCGCCTCGGCGGCGACGAGGTTCTCGTCCGCCTGCTGCTTGAGGTCGGTGACCGTCTCGCGCACCGCCTGGAGGCGCGCCTCGCGGTTGCGCGACACCGACTCGGCCTCGAGCAGCTCCTGGAGCGAGCGGGACTGGCTGCGCGCCGCCGTCGAGGAGACGGCGTACTCCGCGATGAACTCCTCGGTGCTCTGCGCACCCGTGACGATGCCGAGGCTCGAGACGTCGCCCTGGCCGCGGTACGCCTGGCGCGCCATCTCGGCGATGCTCGACTTGGCGTCGGCCACCTCGGTCGCGCCGCGCTCGATCTCGGCGCTGATCGCGGCCTCCTGGCCCAGCGCGTCCTCGAGCCGCTGCGCGAGCAGCTCCGCCTCGCGCTGCGTCCGCTCGACCTCGGCCTGGGCCGCGTCGAGCTCGGCCTGCGCGACGGGCAGCCGTGCCTCGATGGCCTGGAGGTCGACGACGGCCTGCGCGAGCGCCGCGTCCGTGTCCTCGAGCTCGGACTGGAGCTGCTCGCGGTTGCCGAGGATCTCGGACTGGCGACGCTCCGCCGCCGCCCGGCGGTCGTCGATGTCGTCGGCGGACGCCGAGGCGACACCGCCCACGAGGAGCAGGGTCGTGGCGATCAGAGCCGCTGTCGCGCGGCGGAGGTCCCGGGTCATCTCACACCCTCGTGTGGCGGTTGAGCGTGACGACCGAGGACACGGCCGCCAGCAGGAAAGCGATCCCGACGAGCACGGGTGCGATGCGCAGCACGTCCGCCTCGTCGACGTAGGCCACCCACGTCACGGACTGGGACAGCCAGTCCGTGACGAGGTACTTCACGCCGACCCAGAGCCCGCCGACCGCCAGGACCGCGCCGAGCACGGCGGCGATCGCGCCCTCGAGGAGGAACGGGAGCTGGATGAACAGGTTCGACGCCCCGACGAGCCGCATGATGCCCGTCTCGCGCCGTCGGCTCAGCGCGGAGAGGCGGATCGTCGTCGTGATGAGCAGCACGGCCGCGAGCAGCATGACCGCCGCGAGACCGGCCGCGAGCAGGGACGCGCGGTTGAGCGCGAGGAACAGCGAGTCGAAGATGCGGCGCTGGTCCTCGACCACCTCGACGCCCGGCCGCCCCGTCACGACGTCGTTGACGACCTCGTAGTTCTCCGGGTTGGTGAGCTTGAGGCGGAAGGACGCCTGCATGTCGTCCACCGTGAGCTGCGTGCCCAGGTACCCGTCGGGGTAGCGCTCGGTGAACGCCGCGAACGCGTCGTCCTTGGACTCGAAGTAGACCGTCTGGATCTCGTCGCCGAGCTCGGTGTCGAACAGGTCCTCGATCGCCGCGATCTGGTCGGGCGTGGCCTCGCCGGCCGCGCACGTGGGCGACGGCGACCCGGCCGGGCAGAGGAAGACGGACACCTCGACCTTGTCGTACCAGTCGTCCTTGAGCTTGCCGATCTGCGCCTGGAGCAGCAGCGAGGACCCGACGAACGTCAGCGAGACGAAGGTGACCAGCACGACGGAGACGGCCATGGAGACGTTGCGCCGCAGGCCCTGGCCGAGCTCCGCGAGGATGAACTGGAGTCGCACGCCGCTCACTCCCCCGCCGTCGCCTCGACGTGGCGACGCGTCGAGCGTCGCCGGGGCAGCGGGGGCCGGCTCGACGCGTCGACCGCGGGCGTCGCGCCGGTCGCCGGCGTCCGGTCCGGCGCCTCGGCCGGGTCCTGCGTCGAGGACGGCGCCGGGTCGGGCGCCGCGGACGGGCGCGCGGTCCGGCGCACGACGGCGGTCGGCGCCGACTCGGGCGCCGGGCCGGTCGTCGGGTCGGGGATGACCTGGCCGCGCGCGCCGTACGAGCCGTGCGCCTGGTCGCGCACGAGCGTGCCGGTGTCGAGCTCGACGACGCGGCGGCGCATCTGGTTGACGATCTCCTCGTCGTGCGTCGCCATGACGACGGTCGTGCCGGTGCGGTTGATGCGGTCGAGCAGGCGCATGATCCCGAGGGACGTCGTGGGGTCGAGGTTCCCGGTCGGCTCGTCGGCGAGCAGGATCGGCGGGCGGTTGACCATGGCGCGCGCGATGGCGACGCGCTGCTGCTCACCGCCGGAGAGCTCGTGCGGGCGACGCTTCTCCTTGCCCGCGAGGCCCACCATCTCGAGCGTCTCGGGCACGGTGATCGCGATGGTGTGACGCGGCTTGCCGATCACCTGGAGCGCGAACGCGACGTTCTCGAACACGGTCTTGTTGGGCAGCAGGCGGAAGTCCTGGAAGACCACCCCGATCTGGCGGCGCAGCTTGGGGACGTTCCAGCTCGACATCGACCCGAGGTCGCGGCCCGCGACGAAGACCTTGCCCTTCGTCGGGCGCTCCTCGCGCAGGACGAGGTGCAGGCACGTCGACTTGCCGGAGCCGGACGCACCGACGAGGAAGACGAACTCGCCGCGCCGGACCTCCAACGACACGTCGTCGACGGCCGGCCTCGCGCCGCGCGCGTAGACCTTGGTGACGTTCTCGAAGCGGATCACAGCGGCACGTTCCTCGGGTCGGGGGTCGATCCGTGGACGAACAGGGTTCGTCGCACGATCCCGAGGGTAGGCATGCGTCTGCGGCCCGGCGGGGCGGACACGCCGCGCCCGGGTGCATCGATCCGTTGCTCGGATCAATCGGCCCGGGGCGGCCGCGGAGGGTCAGGCCTCCTTCTGCACCCCGCGGCGCCAGCGGATCCCGGCCTCGATGAAGTCGTCGATGTCGCCGTCGAACACCGCCGAGGGGTTGCCCACCTCGTGCTCGGTGCGCAGGTCCTTGACCATCTGGTACGGCTGCAGCACGTAGGAGCGCATCTGGTCGCCCCAGCTCGCCTTGATGTCGCCCGCGAGCTCCTTCTTCTTCGCGTTCTCCTCCTCCTGGCGCACGAGCAGCAGGCGGGACTGGAGCACGCGGAGAGCGGCGGCGCGGTTCTGGATCTGCGACTTCTCGTTCTGCATCGAGACGACGATGCCCGTCGGGATGTGCGTCATGCGCACCGCGGAGTCCGTCGTGTTGACCGACTGCCCGCCCGGGCCCGAGGACCGGAACACGTCGACCTTGATCTCCGACTCCGGGATCTCGATCGAGTCCGTCTGCTCGATGAGCGGGATCACCTCGACCGCCGCGAACGACGTCTGGCGGCGGCCCTGGTTGTCGAACGGTGAGATTCGCACGAGGCGGTGGGTGCCCGCCTCGACCGACAGGTGGCCGAACGCGTACGGCGCCTTCACCTCGAACGTCGCGGACTTGAGCCCCGCCTCCTCGGCGTACGACGTGTCGAGGACCGTCGTCGGGTAGCCGTGGCGCTCCGCCCAGCGCAGGTACATGCGCAGCAGCATCTCGGCGAAGTCGGCCGCGTCCACGCCACCGGCGCCCGCGCGGATCGTCACGACGGCCTCGCGCGCGTCGTACTCGCCTGCGAGGAGGGTGCGAACCTCGAGCTGGTCGAGGTCCTTGCGGATGGCGGCGACCTCGTTCTCGGCCTCGACGAGGGTGTCCTCGTCCTCCATCTCCTGGCCCATCTCGACCAGGGTCTCGACGTCGGCGATGCGCTGCCCGAGCTTCTTCACCCGGTCCAGCTCCGACTGCGCGGCGGAGAGCGCCGACGTCACCTTCTGCGCCGCGTCGGGGTCGTCCCACAGGTCGGGCGCCGACGCCTTCTCCGAGAGGTTCGCGATCGTCGCGCGCAGCTCCTCCGGGTCGCTCACGCTCTCGATGGACTCGAGCGTGCTCCGCAGCGCCTTGATCTCGGACGGGAAGTCGATGGTGGCCACGAGGTTCAAGGTTACGCGACCCCGCGCGCGGTCGGCGCCGTCGCGCGAGGTCACCGCGAGGGATCAGCGCGGGGTCTCCTCGCGGGGTCCGCGCGCGGGCCGCCGCGGGCGACGGCGCGGGGGTCGGCGCGGGGGTTCGGCGCCGCCGGGCGAGGGCCGCCCGACGGCGCGTCGCCGTCAGTCCTTCGTGCCGCCCTGCGGGGCGGAGCCGCCCGCGGTCGACGGCGCCGGCTCGGCGGTCGTCGCCTGCTGGCGGCCCTCGTCGCGCGCCTTCGCGAGCATCGCCTCGAGGCGCTGGCGCCGGCGTCGGCGGTCGTCCCGGACGCCCACGATCACGACCACGACGATCGCGAGGAGCAGGAGCTGCGGCCACGGGACCGCCCACGTGGTGACGGTGACCGTGACCGGCTCGAGCGGCGCGTCCACCTGGTCGTCGCCGACGACGGTCGGCGTCACGGTGATCGTCGTGCTGACCGGCCCGAGCGGCCAGACGTCGGCGAACGCGACCTTGCTCCGCAGGGATCCGCCCGGCAGGACCTCCCCGAGCGGCTCCGCCGTCGCCTCGTCCGTCACGGCGCCGAAGAGGGCGGACGTCGCGACCTGGCCCTCGGCGCCGAGGCGCACGTTGCCGTCGTTGGCGACGTCGTAGGAGACGCTGAGGTCGCCCGCGGCGAACGGGTTCCACGACGGCGCGTAGGAGGCCTTGACGTCCTCGATGGCGAGCGCGGGCTGGATCTCGCCGGTGACGCGCGTCGTGACGCGGAACCCGACACGGCTCTCGACGCCGACGCTCGTACCGCCCTCGCCGCCGCCCGTGCTCGTGACCGACGCGGCGATGCCCGCCGGGTGGTCGCCCGGGGTCGCGTTCTCGGGGACCGTGATCGTGTACGGGACGACCACGGTCTCCTTCGGGCCCACCTCGACGCTCTCCTGGACGGTGAACCACGTCCCCGCGTCGGTGGACTCCTGGTCCGAGGAGAGCATGTTGAAGCGCCCGTTGGCGGTGAGGTAGCCGTCCGCGGCCTTGAGCGCGAACGTGGCCGGCACGTCGCTGAAGTTCGAGACGGCGATGTGCTCCTCGACCGTCGTGCCCGGGTCGGCGACGAGGTCGACGCCGCGACGCCCGTCGGGACCGTTCGCGTCCGCGGGCTTGGCGCCCCACGTGATGCGTTCCTCGGTGTCGAGGGGCATCACCGTCGGCAGAGCGCTCACGACGTCGGCCTGCGCGCTCGCGGCGCCGGCGTGCGCGCTCGTGGCGGCGGTCGTCGCGGACGCGGCGACGGCGAGCGGGGTCGCGGGCAGGAGGCCGACGGCGAGGGCGGTCGCGGCGAGGACGAGACGACGCCCGCGACCGCGGGACGGGGACCCGGTGCGGGCGGGGTGCGTTGGTGCGGGGATCACGCAGGGGCTTCTCTCCGTACGACGACGGGTCGCCCGCCCGGCACGACCGTGGTCGTGCGGGACGGTGCGACCCGTCGTGTGACTACTCGGTCGGTGCCCGGCCGGAACCGGTCACCGGGACGTCGGGACGGCTCAGTCCTCGAACAGGGACAGCGTGATGGTCGAGTTGTACGCGCCCGGCGCGACGTCCTCGCCCGTGCGCAGCGTGAGGTTGGCGCCGGCGGTCCAGGAACCGGGGTTGACCTCGGTCGAGTCGAACGTCGAGACCAGGAGCTCCTGGTCGACGAGACCCGGGCCGTCCTCGAGGGAGGGCTCGACCGGCTCGCCCTCGGAGACCAGCCCGGTGTCGCCACCGTCGACGAGGGTCGGGGCCCAGCCGAGGTTGTCGGCACCGATCTCGCCCGCGTCGCCCGTGAAGGCCGACGCGCTGCCCAGCACGTACCAGTAGGCGCCCTCGGGCACCTCGGTCCGCGTGTCGGTGACGGTGACCTCCGGCAGCGCACCGTTGAACTCGCGCGTGCCCTCGACCGACGACTCGTCGGCCTCGGTCAGCTCGGTCGAGTTCGAGGCGACGCTGAGAGCGAGGTTGCCCGGCTCCACGTTGGACTCGATCTCCACGGAGACGTCGACGTCGGTGCCGTCCACCGGGTCGGCGGAGGCGGCGGACGCGAGGGCGACCGTGCCGATGAGCATCGCACCGAGGGCACCCCCGGCGACGAGCTTCTTCGTTGCTCGTGCGTTCATGTTGTAGCTCTCCATCGTTGGAGTTGTTGTCGGACCGGATCACCATAGCGGCGAACCTGGGGTTTTGACAGGGCCGAACCAGAAGTGGCCATCCAAAGTTAAGAAAGTGAACAAAGGCGCGCGAGCGCGCTCACGCGACGTTGCGGTATTCCTTTCCCTGGACGTTCTTCGTCGAACAGCAACAGGTGCTCACCACGCTCTGGCACGTGACTCTGCACGCACGATGATGCCATCACTCCACGCCCCGGTCACCCAGCTGATCATCGCGGGTCGCGCCCGCGCGGCAAGGCCGACCGACGCCGTGCGCCCGTCGCCGGTCGACGCGTCGGTCACCACGACCTCGCTCAGACCGGCGAGCGCCGCGGGGTTCCGGGCGAGATAGTCGTCGACGTCCGCGCGGATCCCGGCGTCGGTCAGCGTGAGGACGGCGCCCTCGACCGGCGGCGCGGCGCCGCCGGAGTAGAACGTCTCAGGGGTCGTCGAGTCGGCCGCCGTGAGAGCGAGCGCATCCGCGAGCGCGTAGAGCCGCTTGCGTTCGAGGTGCACCTCCGTGGCGCTCACCACGACCGTCACGAGGAGCAGCGCGAACGCGACGAACGCGCTCGTGAGCAGCAGGATGCGGCCGTCCTCCTCCCGCTCGTCCGAGCCCTGGAGCCGCGCGACGAGCGCCGTCGACCCGCGCACGACCGCGCCGGACCGCCGCTCGGGAGCGCGTCCGGGTGCGCCCCCGGATGTCGGGGTGCCCCGAGGTGCCGCCGTGCTCGGAGGTGTCGAGGTGCCCGCGGGGGTCAGGGCGCCTACGGGTGCCGGCGTGCCGACGGGTACCGGCGTGCCTCCGCGTGTCGTTGCGCCCAGGGGCGACGGGGTGCTCATGGGTGTCGGGGCGCTCATGGGCGACGCGGCGCTCGCGGGCGACGGGGCGCTCACGGCCGCCGCGCCGCGTACGCGTCGACGGACGCGACGTGCCGCGCCTCCACGGGGACCGCGAGGGGGACGACCCCCCGCACGAGCTCGGGCACGAGCGGGAGCGGCACGTCGAGCCGGACGTGCGCCGTCACCTCGCCGCCCGGCTCCAGGCAGGCCTGTGACGAGCAGGCGATCGTCAGACCGCCCGCGCTGGGGGCGAACCCCTGGTCGCCGAGCGCCAGGGCCACGGCCGCCGAGGCGAGCCGGGCGCCGTCGTCGCTCGACGGCGCCGTGACGAACGCGCGCGCCGCCTCGCGGGAGGCGCCCTCCACGGCGAACGTCGCGGCCTGCACCCGACCCACCGTGAGCACGAGGTAGAGGACCGGCAGGAGGAGGACGAGGGCGACGCCGAGGAACTCGACGACCGCGCTCCCCCGGTCCGAGCGCTGCCCCGTCAGCCTCGCGCGGAGCCGAGCGAGCAGGTGCGTCACGAGGCCTCCTCCAGCGCGTGACCGCGGACGGTGAGCGCTCCGGCCGGGCCGAGCAGCCCGACGACCGGGAGCGGCGCGGTCACCGTGACCTCGACGACGGGCAGACCGTCCACGACGGTCTGGCGGGCGACGACGTCCTGCGCGTACCGCGCCGAGAGCGCGGACACGACGAGGTCGCGCGTGCGGGCCGCGCCGTCGTGCGGGCCACGGTCGGCACGACCTGCGACGCGGGCGCCCTCCGCCGCGCAGTCCACCAGCGTCGCGCGCACGTGGACGGCGAGCGCGATCTGGACGACCCCGAGGAACAGCACGAGCACGAGGACGGAGACGAGGGTGAACTCGACGACGGCGGAGCCCCGCTCCGGGTCCTCGACGCCGGCTCCCGGACCACCGCGACGCACCATCTCAGGGGGCGCCGACGCTCGAGATGGCGTTGCTGAAGGCCTGCGTCAGCGCCGGCCCGGCGACGGCCCAGAGGGCGATCACCAACCCGGCCGTCATCAGGGTGATGAGCACCCAGCCCGGCACGTCGCCGCGTTCCGGGTCCTGACCGGTCAGCCGCCCGAGCGCGCCGCGCGCTGCGGCGCGCACCGCCTGGTTCCCTCGATTCCACCCCTGCATGGTTCTCCTTCGTCGTCGTTTCGATCGGTCGTGCCGGGCGGTCGTCCCGGACACTTGGTCGCTGCTGCTCAGAAGCCGAGCCGCAAGGTCGCGAGCGACGGGAAGACGGCGTAGACCACCGTCACGGGGAGGATGAGGAAGACGACGGGGACCATCATCACGACCTCTTTCCTCCCGCCCGCCTCCATGAGCGCGCGACGTCCCGACTCACGAACGTCCTGCGCCTGCGCCCGCAGCACGTCGGCGAGCGGGGTCCCCCGTTCCACGGCCACCGCGACACCCTCCGCGAAACGGGTGAGGCTCGGCAGCCCGGTGCGGTCGGCGAGCTGCTCGAGCGCCCGGGCGAGCGGGGTCCCGGCACGCACGGTCGCGAGGGTCGTGCGCAGCTCGCCGGAGAGCTCGCCGTGCGCGGTGGTCGCGACGCGCTCGAGCGCCGCGACCGGCCCCTCGCCCGCGTTCACCGCGAGCGCCAGGAGCTCGGCGACCGTGGGGAACTCGGCGAGCATGCGCTCCTCCCGACGTCGCACGGCGCGGGTCAGCGCGTGGTCGCACGCGAGCACACCGCCGACGCCGCACAGCAGCACGAGGATCACCAGGGCGGCGACGGACGACCCCCGCGTCGCCGCGAGCAGCACGGCGAGCGCCGTCCCGCCGCCGAGCCCGACGACGCCCCACACGAGCTGCCGTGCGCGAAACTGCTCGACGCTGCGTCCGCGGCCGGCACGGTCGAGGCGGCGCCGGACGTCAGCCGCCGTCGAGCCGAACCGTTCCAGCGCACGGCCCGCGTCGACGAGCAGCGGCGCGAGGAGTCGTTCGAGGGTCGGGAAGGGTGATCGCACGGGGTGGTCGCGCAGCAGGACGGACGTGCGGTCGTGGGTGCGCAGGTAGGGCGCGAGCCGCTCGTCGAGGCGGATCGACCGCCCCCGGAGCCCGGCGACCACGAGGAGGACACCGAGCCCGCCGAGCGCGCCGAGCGCGGCACCGGTCCAGGACACGTCGACGGCGCTCATCGCAGCACCCGCTCTTCCTCGGGCAGCCGCCCGATCCGCAGCATGAGCTGGTACGCCGCCGCGGAGCACGCCGCGCCGGCGGCGAGGACGACCGCACCCGCCATGGAGTTGTACGCGGCCGCCGTCTCCGGGCGCGTCGCGAGGAAGCCGAGCACGACCCACGGGCCGGCGACCGCGAGCCGTGCCCCGTTCACGGTCCACGACTGGCGGGCCTCGAGCTCACCGCGCGTGCGGGCGTCCTCGCGCAGGAAGGTCGACAGGGTGCGCAGGAGGCGCCCCAGGTCGGTGCCGCCGACGTCCCGCGTGATCCGGAGCGCCTCGACGATGCGGTCGGCGACCGGGTCCGCGAGCCGGTCCTTGAGCAGGTCGAGGCACTCCCCGAACCGGCCGGACGCGCGGTAGTCCCGCGCGAACTGGGTGAACGGCTCGCGCAGCTCGACCGGACCGCGCTCGCCGAGCTGGCCCACGGCCTCGGGCAGCGACAGCCCCGCGCGCACGCCCGAGGACAGGTGGTCCAGCACCTCGGGCCAGACCTCCCGCAGCCGTGCACGCCGCCGCCGGGCGCGGGACCGCACGAGGAGGGAGGGCGCTCCCGCGGCGATCACGGCGAAGCAGGCCGCGATGGTCCACGAGCGCGCGAGGACCGTCCCGACCACGAGGACGACGAGCCCGACGCCGACGCTCGCGACCACCAGGGCACCGGGCGTCACCGCCGGTGCACCGGCCTGGACGAGCAGGTCCTGCGTACGCGCCGCCCACCCGTCGGCACGGCGCACGCGCGGCGGCCCGGGCGCCCAGAACGACCACCAGACGCAGAACAGCCCCGCGCCGAGGAGGAGGCCCACCGCCACGCCCACGGTCAGCCCACCCTCGTCGGCGCGGCGCCGTCGAGCACGTCGGCACTGGCCGGGCCCGGCCGCAGGACCGCTGCCAGGTCGATGCCCGCGTGTGCGAAGCGCTCGGCACGCGGCGGGAAGCCCCCCGCCCGCACCAGCCGGTCGCCCGAACGCACGAAGATCTCCGCGGCCTCCACGACGCCCTGCTCGACGCGCCCCGTCACACCGAGGATCTCGCGCACGCCGCGGCGCCCGTCGGCGTCGACGCCCAGGTGCACGACGAGATCGATCGCGGAGGCGACCGTCGGCACCACGAAGCGGTCCGAGACGTTCTCGCCCGCGAGCAGGGGCAGCGTGCACATCTTGGTGATCGCCTCCCGGGCGGAGTTCGCGTGGATCGTGCACATCCCCGGGACCCCGGCGTTCAACGCGACGAGCAGGTCGAGGCTCTCCGCCTCGCGGACCTCGCCGATGACGATGCGGTCGGGGCGCATGCGCAGCGCCTCCTTGACCAGGCGCCGCAGGGGGATCTCCCCCGTGCCCTCGAGGCTCGGCTGCCGGCACTGGAGCGACACGACGTCGCGCACGGCGAAGCGCAGCTCGAACACCTCCTCGCACGTGACGACGCGCTGCGCGGGCGGGACCGACCCGGCGAGGGCGTTGAGCATCGTCGTCTTTCCCGCCTGCGTGGCTCCCGCGACGAGGATGTTCAGCCCGGCCCGCACGGACGCGTCGAGGAACGCGGCGGCCTGGGGCGGGAGCGCGCCGAGCCGGACCAGGTCGTCCAGGTGCGACGCCCGGACGACGTGCTTGCGGATGTTCACCGCCCACTCGCTGCGCGTGACGTCGGGGATGACGACGTGCAGCCGCTCCCCGCCGGGGAGGCACGCGTCGACGAACGGGCTCGACAGGTCGAGCCGCCGCCCGGACGACCGCAGCATCTGCTCCACGAGGTCGCGCACCTGCTGCGCCGTGAGGATCGTCGTCGTCAGCTCCGACGAGCCGCCGCGCGCCACGAACACCTGGGAGGGCGCGTTGATCCAGATCTCCTCGATCTCGGGGTCGTCGAGGTACGGCTGGAGCGGCCCGAGCCCGGCGACGGCGTCGACGACCGCGCGGCCGGCGGCGGCCGGGTCGGCGAGCGGCGCGACGACCCCGAGCGCGCTGCGCGTCTCGTAGTCCGCGACGACGTCGCGCACGAGCTGATCGACGGCGGCGCGGTCGCGCGCGGGGTCCACCCCGCGCCGTCGGACGAGCTCGCGCACCTCGCCCTCGAGCACGCCGACGGCGTGCGTGTCCGTAGACATGTCGAGCATTCCCCCTGCTCCGTCGGCCGGCTGCCCCGCCGGTCGTCAACGATCTGCGCCAGAGAGTAGGGCATGGACGCGCCCCCGTGAACCGCCCCTGTGGACGAGGTCGCGGGCGCCCCGGAATCCCGCGCCGTCGAGGCAAGACCTCCCTCCCGGCGTCCCACATCGTGGTCGTCGCGACGGCTAGGGTCGGGCCATGACGGACCTCCCGCCCGGCCGCTGGCAGGCCGCCGCGCGCGCCACGGGCCTCCTGGGCGCCGACGGCGCGGTCGCGGCGACGATCTTCGCCGAGATGACGGCGCTCGCGCAGCGCACCGGGGCGATCAACCTCGGGCAGGGCTTCCCGGACGTCGACGGCCCAGCCGCGGTGAAGCACGCCGCGGTGCGCGCGATCGAGGACGGCCACAACCAGTACCCGCCGGGCCCGGGCATCCTCGAGCTGCGCAACGCCGTCGCGAGCCACCAGCTCCGCCACTACGGCCTGGACCCGGACCCGGAGACCGAGGTGCTCGTGACGACGGGCGCCACCGAGGCCCTCGCGGCGACGATCCTCGCGCTCGCCGGGCCGGGCGACGACGTCGTGACGCTGGAGCCGTTCTACGACTCCCACGCCGCGTGCATCGCGCTCGCCGGCGCGCGGCACGTCACGGTCCCCCTGCTCCCCGGCCCCGACCGCTTCCGGCTCGACGTGGCCGCGCTGCGCGCCGCCGTCACCGACCGGACGCGCCTGATCGTCGTGAACTCGCCGCACAACCCGACGGGCACGGTCCTCGACCTCGACGAGCTCGACGCGATCGCGGCCGTCGCGCGCCGGCACGACGTCGTGGTCGTCACGGACGAGGTGTACGAGCACCTGACGTTCGACGACGCCCGGCACGTGCCGATCGCGACCCTGCCGGGGATGCGGCAGCGGACGATCACCATCTCCTCGGCAGGCAAGACGTTCTCGTTCACGGGGTGGAAGGTGGGGTGGCTGCACGGCCCCGAGCCGCTCCTCACGGCGGTCCGCACGGTGAAGCAGTTCCTCACCTACACGTCGGGCGCGCCGTTCCAACCGGCGATCGCCGACGCGCTCGCGGACGACGAGACCCCGCGCGCGCTCGCCGACTCGCTCGCCGCACGCCGCGACCTGCTGTGCGAGGGCCTGGTCCGCGCGGGGTTCGACGTCGTCGTGCCGCAGGGCACGTACTTCGTCATCGCCGACGGCGCCGCGCTCGGATTCGAGGACGGCACCGCGCTGTGCCGCGAGCTGCCCGCCCTCGCGGGCGTCGTGGCCGTCCCCGCGAGCGCGTTCTGCACCCCGGGGTCGACGACGGCGCGCGCGCTCGCGTCCCGCGTCCGGTTCACGTTCGTCAAGCGCGAGGACGTCCTGCACGAGGCGGTGCGGCGCCTGGCCGCGCTCGGCGCGTCGCGGCCCTGAGCGAGGTCAGGCGCACACGCCGTCGCGTGGCTCCTCCGTCGCGCCGGCTCCCGGGTCGGTCCCGGCACCGGGGTCCGTCGCGCCCGTGCCGGGGTCGACGGCTCCGGTCCCGGGGTCGGTGGTGCCCGGGTCCGTCCCCGCTCCGGGGTCGGTCGCACCGTCCGCGGGGGCCGTGGCGTCGTCGCGCGGGTCCGTGACGGGCTCGTGGCCGGGCGGGGGCGCGTCGTCGATCAGCCGCTGCCAGATCGCGTCGGCCTCCGCCGTCCACTCGACGCGGTTGCGGTCGCTCGCCGCGTCCACGACCGGGACCTGGGTGAAGACGACCTCGGAAGGCTTGATGGCCCGCAGGCTGAACGCCAGCCCGGCGAGCGCCGTCGGGTCCGCGATCGTGGGGTCCGCGCTGATGGAGCCGAGCACGGCCTCGATGACCCCGTAGAGCTGGGGCGAGTTGGTGATGATGTTCTGCGAGAGCAGCTCGCGCACCGCCGAGTCGATGAACGCCTGCTGCCGGGCGATGCGCGTGAGGTCGGAGCCCATCTCGAGGCCCATCCCCGTGCCATGACGCGCACGCAGGAAGCCGATCGCCTCGTGACCGTCGAGCGTGTGCTCGCCGGCGGGCAGGTCGAGGGTGCCGTACCGGGGATCCTCCTTGATCGGCTCTGGGAAGCACATCGTCACGCCGTCGATCGCGTCGACCACGCCGATGACCCCGGTCATCTTCACCACGACGTGGTTGGTGATGGGCACGCCCGTGAGGCTGTAGACCGACGAGATCGTGCAGCCGGCGGCCGCGTCCATGTCGTCGACGCCGCCCGACCCGATCTGGAACGCCTCGTTGAACATGGTGTTGCGCCGGGGCGAGGACATCGACCCGTCGGGCAGCTTGCACGCGGGCAGGTCGACGAGCGAGTCGCGCGGGATCGACACCACCTCCATGCGCGTGCGGTCGCCGGACACGTGCACGATGAACGTGGTGTCGGACCGCATGCCCTCCTCCTCGCCCGCGAGCGCGGCGTTCTCGGCGTCGCGGTAGTCCGTGCCCATGACGAGGATGTTGAGCGCCTTGCCCGCGAACGGGTCGGAGGGGTCCTTCGGTGGTTCCTCGGTCGGCATGCCGACCACGTACTCGGACACGTCGCTCACGGTGATCTTCGACTTGAGGTCGAGGTACACGGCTCCCGCGCCGACGGCGACGAAGACGAGCGCGCCGGTGAGGACGAGCCCGATCGCCCTCGCGACGCGGTGCGAACGGAGCGCGCGGGCGTGGTGCGGGCCCCCGGTGGGCTTGTCCGTCCCGCCCTCCCGGGAACGCGTCTCCTGCGTCGCGCGGGACCTCGCGCGTGCGGGCGGCGAGGCGGGGGCGGACTTCGGCACGGTCCGAGAGTAGAGGGTCGCGCGCGGAAACGTGCGCCGGACCGGCAGGAGGACGTGTGAAAGGGCGGCGAAGAACGGGTCAGACGGGCGTGTGCCAGCCTCCGCGGCGGAACGCGGGCGTGGCGAGCCCGAGCACGAGGATCGACGCGACGACCGCCCCGAGCATGACGGTGGACATCGCGACGGCGTCGCCGCCGAGGACGCCGACGAGCGGGCTCACGAGCCCGGCGACGCCGGCCTGGAACGCGCCGATGACCGCGGCGGCGGTGCCGGCGATCTCGCCGTGCCGCGTGAGCGCGAGCGCGGAGGCGTTCGCCGGGATGAGGCCCTGCATCGACAGGACGAGGAACAGCGCGGCGACGATCCCGACGATGCCGCCCGCCCCCGTCAGGGCGACCACGAGGAGACCGACGGCGAACACGCCCTGCACCACGAGCGCCGTCCGGAGCAGCCGCACGGGCGCGACGCGGCGGACGAGCGCGGCGTTCGCCTGCGCCGACAGCACGAGCCCGATGCCGTTCACGGCGAACAGGAGCGCGAACTGCCCGTGGCTGAGCCCGTACCCCTCCTGCAGGACGAAGGGTGAGCCGACGACGTAGCTCATGAGCACGGCCTGCCCGAGGCCGGGGAGCACGGCGAGCGCGACGAAGTGCCGGTCGCGCAGGAGGCCCGCGTACCCGCGCAGGACGGTGCGCGCCCCGGCGGGGCGACGACGCTCGAGCGGCAGGGACTCGGGCATGAAGAACAGGACGATCGCGCCGAGCACGACGCCGCCGAGCGCGAGGACCCAGAAGACCGCCCGCCAGGTGGCGTGCGCGCCGATGAACGACCCGATGGAGGGCGCGAGGAGCGGCGCGAGCCCGATGACGAGCATGAGCCGCGACAGGACGCGCGCGGCCTCGGACCCGGTGAACCGGTCGCGGATGGCGGCGATCGCGACGACGGACGCGGACGCGTTGAAGAACCCCTGGAGCACGCGCAGGCCGACGAGGATGCCGATGTTGGGCGCGAACGCGCACAGGATCGACGTGACGACGTGCAGCGAGAGCCCGACGAGCACGGGCAGACGACGGCCGTAGCGGTCGGAGAGCGGCCCGATGACGAGCTGCCCGACGGCGCCGCCGAGAAGCATGCCGGACAGCGTGAGCTGCGCGAGGGAGTCGGGCGCACCGAGCTCGGCGCCCACCTCGGGCAGGAGCGGGAGGTACATGTCCACCGTGAGCGCGGGCAGCGTGGCGAGCGCGCCGAGGAGCAGGACCCAGCGGGCGGACGATCTCGGTCGGGGCACGGCGGGGTCGACCGAGGAGGGTGGCATGACTCCCATCGTAACGATTCGATCGCGTGCGGACCGGGCTCACGGGCGTGAGCCTGCTCTCCCTTGGTACGGGCCTGACCGTCGCGCGCGCAGCCCGGCGGCCCTCCCCGGGCGCCCGCCCGCCAGCCCGGCGCGAGCGTGGGTGGCGTGCGGCACCCTGGAGGCATGTGCGGACGCTATGCCTCCTTCCGGGACGCCCAGGACCTCGCGGACGAGTTCGCGATCGCCGACGTGGCCGACGACGCGCGCCTCCTCCCGCCGTCGTGGAACCTCGCGCCGACGGACCCGGTGCGGATCGTCGTCGAGCGCGCCGCGAAGGACACGGGCGAGGTGCGCCGCTCGCTGCGGCTCGCACGCTGGGGCCTCGTCCCGTCGTGGTCGAAGGATCCGAAGGGCGGCGCGCGCATGATCAACGCGCGCGCGGAGTCGATCCTCGACAAGCCGGCGTTCGCCAAGCCGTTCGGCGTGCGGCGGTGCCTCGTGCCCGCCGACGGCTACTACGAGTGGCGCGTCCTGCCCGACGGCGCGTCCCCCGCCGGGTCCGCGGGCGCGCCGGCGCGCCGGGGCAAGGTCCCCAAGCAGCCGTACTGGATCGCGCCCGGGGACGGGCGCAGCGCCGCGTTCGCGGGGCTCTACGAGTTCTGGCGCGACCGCACCAAGGCGGACGACGACCCGGACCGCTGGCTCGTCTCGACGACCATCATCACGACCGACGCGGCGCCCTACCTCGCCGAGATCCACGACCGCATGCCGCTCGCCCTGCCGTCCGACGCCTGGGACGCGTGGCTCGACCCGGCGGTCGACGCGCGGGGCGCCGCCGACCTCCTCGGGCTCGGCGGCCCGCACGACGACGTCCCCATGGTCGCGCGCGAGATCTCGACCCTGGTCAACTCTGTGACGAACGACGGCCCGGGGCTCCTCGAGGCCGTCTGACCGGCACGGGTCCTGCCGCGCGGACGTCGGCGACCGCGCGCCCGGCGCAGCCGGTCAGCCGCGGTAGGCCCACTGGAGGCGCACGGGCTCGATCGTCCCGAGGCCCTGCACCTCGGTCTCGGGCTGCGCCGTGAGCGCGAACCGCTGGTCGCCGGCGAGCAGGCCCGCGGTCTCGCGGTCGACGAGCACCGTCGTCGGGTCGGCGATGTCGACGAGGCGCGCCGCGAGGTTGACGCTCGGGCCGAACACGTCGCCGAACCGCGACAGCACGCGGCCCCACACGAGGCTCACGCGTACGGGCGGCACGTCGACGTCCTCCTCGCGGCCGCCCGCCGCGGCCAGGCCGAGCGCGACGCGCGCGCCGGTCGCGACGTCGTCGGCCACGTAGAGCACCGCGTCGCCGATCGTCTTGACGACGCGCCCGCCCGCCGCGGTGATGACGTCGCGCGCGCTCGTCTCGAAGAGCTGCACGAACTCGGCGAGCTCGCTCGAGCCGAGGCCGCGCGTGCGCTGCGTGAAGGACACGATGTCCGCGAACCCGACCGCACGCGGCAGCGGGAGCTCGTGCTCGTCGACCGCGGTCGCGCGGGCGTCGGAGAACTCGACCGCGAACCTCCCGGCGACGGCCGCGAGCTGGCGCCGCCACGCGTGCAGGAGCTGTTCCTCGAGGACGGGCGCGAGCTCGGGCAGCCGGTCGAGCACGAGCAGGCGCGCGCTCGTGTCGTCGAGGTCGAACCGCCGCGTGAGGTGCTCGACGAGCGCCTCGACCTGCCACAGCACGAGGCGCTCGGTCGTGTGCCCCGTCGAGCGGATGAGCGTCGTGAGCGCGCGCTGGTCGAGCTGCTCCTGCTCGGCGAACGCGAACACGTCCGCGAGCGCCTGCGCGTCGCGCTCGGTGAAGGCGTGCTCCTCGCCCTCGGTGAGCGGGAGGCCGAGCGCCTGCCAGTAGGCGCGGACGCGGTCCTCGTCGACGCCGGCCCGCTCGGCGAGCCGTTCGACGGTCAGGGTGCGGGGTCCGCCGAGGAGCGCCTCGTCGAGCACCGCCTCGGTCGCCTCGGCCTCGGTGGTCGGCGCGCCGTCCTCCGCGGTCGTCGCGGACGGTGCGGGGGCGAGCTCGTTCTCCGGGTCCACTGGCACCCGGCGATCCTATTCCTCGGCCGGGCTCGTCGACGTCGGCGGGCGCACGCGAGATCGGCACGCACGACCGCCGATCCGGCCGCGGACCGCCGATCTCGAGGGGCCCTCCGGGGGCGGGTCAGGCGTGGGCCGGTCAGTCGTGGGGGCGCAGGTGGTGCACGTCGCCGCTGTGGTGGACGGTCGTCGTGCCGTCGTCGAGGCGGACCTCGAGGCCGCCGTCGGGGGCGAGCCCGGTCGCGAGCCCGAGGACGTCCCCGCCCGCGACGCGCTCGACGCGCACGCGCGTGCCAAGCGTCGCGCTGACCTCGGCGCAGTCGGCGTCGAGCCCGGCGGCGTGCGCGTCGCCCCCGGCGTCCTGCCAGCGCGCGAGGACCTCGCCGAAGGCCTCGTGCAGCGCGACGAGCACGACCTCCCGGTCGGTGGTCGCGGCTCCGGCGAGGGCGAGCGAGGTGGCGGTCGGGACGGGCAGCTCGTCGCGCCGCTGCGCGACGTTGACGCCGACGCCGACGACGACCCCGCCGTCGGGCAGCACCTCGGCGAGGATGCCGGCGACCTTGCGCAGCGGTGCGGGCTCGCCCGCGCCGGGGTCGGGGACGAGGACGTCGTTGGGCCACTTGACGACGGCCTCGACGCCGGCGGTGGCGCGCAGCGCGCGTGCGGTCGCGAGCCCGGCGAGCAGCGGGAGCCAGCTGAGGGCCTCGCGCGGCACGTCGGGCCGCAGGAGGAGGGAGCCGAGCAGGGCGGTGCGGGGCGGCGTCGTCCACGAGCGGCCGAGCCGGCCGCGGCCCCCGGGCTGGTGCTCGGCGACGAGGAGCGCGGGAGCGGGCCACGCCGCCGGGTCGTGCGCGACGGCGGCCGCGAGCTCCGCGTTGGTGGACGCGGACTCGGGCACGACCTCGAGCCGGGCGAGCGGACCGGCGGGCGCCACGAGCAGCTCGCGCAGGAAGTCGGCCCGCAGCGGGGGTCGCTCGTCGCCGGACGGGGTCTCGGGGTCGTGCGCGGTCGCCATGCCCGCCATCCTCGCGCACGGCGCGGGCGCCGCACGAGGCGGGGACCGGCCGACCTGCGACCGGCCGAGTTGTGGGGACCCACCAACCCGAGCCCCTGCGGTGCTGGCGGCGGCCGCATCGAGTGGGTGCGATCCTCCAACTAGGCTCGGGTGCGTGACGGACTCTGCGACGACCTCGCCCGCGACGACCGAGAGCGCCGACGCGCCCCGCCTCACCGGGACCGCGGCGAAGCTCGCCGACCTCGACCGCCGTCGCGCGGAGGCGGTCGGGCTGCCCGAGGAGGCGGCGCGGACCAAGCAGCACGCGCGCGGCAAGAAGACGGCCCGCGAGCGCATCGACGCCCTCCTCGACGAGGGGAGCTTCGTCGAGCTCGACGCGTTCGCGAAGCACCGCTCCCACAACTTCGGCCTGGAGAAGAAGCGGCTGGCGGGCGACGGCGTCGTCGTCGGGCACGGCACGATCGACGGCCGCCAGGTGTGCGTGTACTCGCAGGACTTCACGGTGTTCGGCGGGAGCCTCGGCGAGGTCCACGGGCAGAAGATCACCAAGGTGCAGGACCTCGCGCTGCGCACCGGGGTGCCGCTCATCGGCATTTCCGACGGCGGCGGGGCGCGCATCCAGGAGGGCGTCGCGGCGCTCACGCAGTTCGCGGAGATCTTCCGCCGCAACGTCGCGTCGTCGGGCGTGATCCCGCAGATCTCGCTCATCCTCGGCCCGAGCGCGGGCGGCGCGGTGTACTCCCCCGCCCTCACGGACTTCATCGTCATGGCCGACAAGACGTCGAACATGTTCATCACCGGGCCGGACGTGATCCGCGCCGTGACGGGCGAGGACGTGGGCTTCGAGGAGCTCGGCGGCGGCCTGACGCACAACGAGAAGTCCGGTGTCGCGCACTACCTGGGCAGCGACGAGGACGACGCGATCGACTACGTGCGCCACCTCGTGTCGTACCTGCCGCAGAACAACCTGTCGGACGCGCCGTCGTTCCTGCCCGACGACGTCGAGCTCGCGGTCACGGAGGAGGACGAGGAGCTCGACGCGCTCGTCCCGGACTCGGACTCGCAGCCGTACGACATGCGCACGGTGATCGAGCACGTGCTCGACGAGGGCGCGTTCCTCGAGGTGCAGCCCCTGTTCGCCAAGAACGTGCTGGTCGGGTTCGGGCACGTGGAGGGCCAGTCGGTCGGCGTCGTCGCGAACCAGCCGCTCGCCATGGCGGGCACGCTCGACATCGACGCGGCCGAGAAGGCGGCGCGGTTCGTGCGCACGTGCGACGCGTTCAACATCCCCGTGCTCACGCTCGTGGACGTCCCGGGCTTCCTGCCGGGCGTCGACCAGGAGCACCAGGGCATCATCCGCCGCGGCGCGAAGCTCATCTACGCCTACGCGGAGGCCACGGTCCCGCTCGTCACGGTCATCACGCGCAAGGCGTACGGCGGCGCCTACATCGTCATGGGGTCCAAGCAGCTCGGCGCGGACGTCAACCTCGCGTGGCCGACGGCGCAGGTCGCGGTCATGGGTGCGGGCGGCGCGGTGAACATCCTGCAGCGCGCGGCGCTCAAGCGGACGGCCGACGCGGGCGACGACGTCGAGGCGGAGCGCGCGCGCCTCGTCGCGGAGTACGAGGACGCGATCGTCAACCCGTGGGACGCCGCGGAGCGCGGCTACGTGGACGCGGTGATCCGCCCGTCCGAGACGCGCGTGCAGGTGGTGCGCGCGCTGCGGGCCCTGCGGACCAAGCGCGCGAGCCTGCCGCCCAAGAAGCACGGCAACATCCCCCTGTGAGCGCCGCGGACCGCACGCACCCGACGACCCGCCGCGCGAGCGGCCCGAGAGAAGGACGGTCATGAGCCACGAGGACGCCACGCACGGCCCCGCGCCGCTCGGCGCGGTCGACCCGGCACCGATGCACGCCGCGGTCGACGCGCTCGCCGCGGCGCTGCACGAGTACGTCGGCACCGCCGTGGGGGTGCGCGCCGAGTTCGGGGCGTCGGAGGCGGACGAGGACCCGCGCGTCCTCGCGCTCGAGGCGCGCGTCGGCGCGCTCAACGCCCAGCTCTTCGACGTGCTGCACGAGGCGCTCGGCATCCACCCCGACCTCACGTCGTCCGTGTGGGAGCCGACGGAGGGCGAGGAGGCCGACGACGCGGACGCCGCCCCGGCGGACCTGGAGGACGACACGTTCACCCTGGAGTACGTCGTCGTCTCGCACCCCGGCGGCCCGGACCTGGACGACGTCGTCGGGCTGCTGGACTCGTGGGGCCACGAGGCGCACGCGCGCCTCACCGAGGCGGGCTACGACGTCCCCGAGTGGGGCGTCGGCCGCGGCACGGACGAGCACGAGGACGACGCGTGAGCGAGCAGCAGCCGGTGGGCGCCACCCCGAGCGTGCGCGTCGTGCGCGGCGCCCCGGACGAGCTCGAGGTCGCCGCGCTCGTGGCCGGGCTCGCGGCGGCGGCCGCGGCCGGTGACGAGCCCGACGACGTCGCGCCCGTGGACGAGTGGACCAACCGCGCGCGCGTGCTGCGCGGGACGGGCGACGGCGCGACGGCGAAGAGCTTCGGCGGGCGCGCGGGCCGGCACAACGCCGACTCCTGGCGCTGGAGCCTGCGCTCGTGACGACGCCCGGCCCCTCCCCGCGCGTGCGGCGGCTGCCCGAGCGGGCGGTGCTCGTGGAGCAGGCTCCGACGGCCGACGCCGTCGAGGCCGACCCGACGGCGCTGCCGCCCGTCGCGCCCGTCGCCGCGTGGCGACGCTGGGCCTGGGCGGTCGCCTTCGCGCCGACGGTCGCGCTCCTCGTCTACCAGCGCGCGGGCGCGGCGCGCGGCTGGCCCGTGCCGGAGGCGCTCGTCGTCGTCGCCACCCTCGGCCTGCTGCTGACGGCCGTGCTCGCGCTCGTGCGCTACCAGGACGACCGCGCCGCGGCGCGCCTCGCGCGCGGTCGCGACGCGCTGCTCGCCGACCCCGTCCGAGCCACGGGCACGCTCACCGTGCCCGCACCGGCCACCGACGCCCCGCAGCCCGGTGCGCACGACGTGCGCGGGACGCTCGTCGTCACGACGGGATCGGGCGTGGCGACGGCACGGCCGGTGCGCGTCGTCGTGCCCGCGGGGACGGCGGGCCCGCGCCCGGGTGACCCGGTCGCCGTCTGGCACGCGGCCGACGACGAGGACGCGACCGGCGTGCTGCTCGTCCGCTACCAGCGCGACTGGGCCGACGACCTGCTCGCCGCGCTGCGCGGGGGCGGCCCGGCCGCGGACGACGGGGCAGACGTGGACGGGCCGGACGAGCCCGAAATTCGCACGGAGCGCTCGCCCCGCGCCGAGTAGTCTCGTCCGGGTGAGCGACACCACCACCACCCCCGCCGGCGCCTCCGCCGGGACCCCCGACCGCACCCCCACGCCGATCGACGCCGTCGCCGAGGCGTACGTCACGCGGGTCGCCGAGCTCGACCCGCTGGCCGCCACCACGATGGGCCTGTCCGGCTACGACCACCTCGTCACCGACCTGTCCCCCGCCGGGCACGAGGCGCGCGCCGAGGCCGACCGCGCGGTGCTGCGCGAGCTCGACGGCCTCGAGCCGGTCGACGACGTCGACCGCGTCACCCTCGCGGCGATGCGCGAGCGCATCGGCCTGCAGCTCGAGCTGCACGAGGCCGGCGAGCCGCTCGCGAGCCTCAACAACATCGCGTCGCCCGTGCAGGAGCTGCGCGACGTCTTCGACATCATGCCGACGGGCACCGTCGAGGCGTGGGAGAACATCGCGGCCCGCCTCAACGGCCTTCCCGGCGCGATCGACGGCTACATGGCGTCGCTCGCGGAGGCGGCCTCGCGCGGCAACGTCGCCGCGATCCGCCAGGTGCGGATCGGCGTGGCGCAGTCGCGCGAGCTCGCCGACCCGCAGGGCTCCTTCTTCACGACCTTCGTCTCGGGCCCCGAGGCCGACGCCGTCCTCGACGACTCCTCGGCGTGCTCGCTCGTGCGCAAGGAGCTCGAGCACGGCGCCGCCGCCGCGCGCGAGGCGTACGGCCGGCTCGCGGACTTCCTCGAGACGACCCTCGCCCCGCAGGCCCGCGCCGAGGACGCCGTCGGCCGCGAGCGGTACGCCCTCTTCTCGCGCACGTTCCTCGGTGCCGAGGTCGACCTCGACGAGACGTACGCGTGGGGCCTGGAGGAGCTCGCGCGCGTCGTCGCGGAGCAGGAGGAGATCGCGCGCCGCATCGCCGGTCCCGGCGCGAGCGTCGAGGACGCGGTCGCGGCGCTGGACGCCGACCCGAGCCGCAAGCTGCTCGGCAAGGACGCCCTCAAGGCCTGGATGCAGGAGACGTCGGACGCCGCGGTCGCCGCGCTGAACGGCGTCCACTTCGACATCCCCGCGCCGGTGCTCGACCTCGAGTGCATGATCGCGCCGACGCAGACCGGCGGGATCTACTACACCCCGCCGAGCGACGACTTCTCCCGCCCGGGCCGCATGTGGTGGTCCGTCCCCGCGGACGTCACCGAGTTCAACACGTGGCGCGAGAAGACGACCGTCTACCACGAGGGCGTCCCCGGCCACCACCTGCAGTGCGGCCAGGCCGTGTACGCGCGCGCGACGCTCAACACGTGGCGCCGCCTCGCGTGCTGGGTCTCGGGCCACGGCGAGGGCTGGGCCCTGTACGCGGAGCGCCTCATGGCGGACCTCGGGTTCCTCGACGACGACGGCGACCGCCTCGGCATGCTCGACGCGCAGCGCATGCGTGCCGCGCGCGTCGTGCTCGACATCGGCGTGCACCTCGGGCTCCCCGCCCCGCAGGAGTGGGGCGGCGGCACGTGGGACGCCGACAAGGCGCTCGCGTTCCTGCGCGCCAACGTCAACATGCCCGACTCGTTCGTGCGCTTCGAGCTCGACCGCTACCTCGGCTGGCCGGGGCAGGCGCCGTCGTACAAGGTCGGGCAGCGCCTGTGGGAGGCCACGCGCGACGACGCGCGCGCCGCGGCGCAGTCGCGCGGCGAGCAGTTCGACGCGAAGGCGTTCCACGAGCGTGCGCTCAACCTCGGCTCGGTGGGCCTCGACGTGCTGCGCGACGCGCTCTCGTCGTGACCCCAGCGCACGACCGGCCCGGGACGGCGGCGCGCCGTCCCGGGCCGGCCGGCGTCCGGGCGTCCTGACCCGTGGGCGCCGTCCTCACCGGCTTCGCCGTCATCGCCGTCGTCGTGGCCGCCGGGTACGTCACCGCGCGTCTGGGCATCGGGGGCCCCGACGCGCGGACGGCGCTCAACCGCGTCGGGTTCTTCGTCGCGAGCCCGGCGCTGCTGTTCACCGTCCTCGCCCGGGCCGACGTCGGCGCGCTGTTCCAGGCGCCCCTCGCGGTGGCCGCGACGTCCGCCGTCGTCACGGCCGGCGTGTTCGTGGTCGTCGACCGGCTCTGGCTGCGGCTGCCCGCCCCCGAGGCGACGGTCGGCGCCGTCGGCTCCGGCTACGTGAACGCGAACAACATCGGGCTGCCCGTCGCGGTCTACGTGCTGGGCGACGCGACGGCCGTCGTGCCGGTGATCCTGCTCCAGCTCCTCGTGCTCGCGCCCGTCACGCTGCTCGTGCTCGACGTGACGACGAGCGGACGGGCGTCGTGGCGGCTCGTGCTCGCCCAGCCCGTGCGCAACCCGATCATCCTCGGGTCGCTCGCGGGCGCCGTCGTCTCCGTGAGCGGCTGGACGCCGCCGGTCGCGGTCATGGCCCCGCTCGACATCCTCGGCGGGGCCGCGATCCCCATGATCCTGCTCGCGTTCGGCATGTCGCTGCACGGCACGCGCCCGCTGCGGCGCGGCGAGCCGCGCGCGGCCGTGGGCGTCGCGAGCGCCGCCAAGCTCGTCGTCATGCCGGTGGTCGCGTTCGTCGTCGCCCGGCTCGTGCTCGGGCTCGACGACACGGCCGTCGCCTCGGCGGTGACGCTCGCCGCGCTGCCCACCGCGCAGAACGTCTACAACTACGCGGCGCGGTTCGGGCGCGGCGAGATCCTCGCGCGCGACACGATCCTCGTCACGACGGTCGGCTCGCCCGTCGTGCTCCTCGTCGCCGCGCTGCTCCTCGCGTAGCCGGGGCGGCGAGCCGCGCCGGGTAGTCTGCGCGGGTGCTCCGACTGCTCCTCGCCTCCCGCTCCCCCGCCCGCCTCGCGACGCTCCGTGCGGCCGGCGTCGACCCGCTCGTGCGCGTGTCCGGGGTCGACGAGGACGCCGTGCTGCGCGACGCCGCCGCGGAGCGCGGCGGGCTCGCGCCCGTCGACGCCGTGCTCGTGCTCGCGCGCGCCAAGGCGGAGGAGGTCGTGCGCACGCTCGACCCGGCCGCCGCAGGGACGCCGGAGGACGACGCCGCGCTGCTCGTCGGGTGCGACTCGATGCTCGAGCTCGACGGCGAGGTGCTCGGCAAGCCCGCCGACGCGGACGACGCGCGCGCCCGCTGGCGCGCCATGCGCGGCCGTGCCGGCGTCCTGCACACCGGGCACTGGCTCGTGGACCTGCGCCCGGCCGACGCCGGGGGCACGGGCGCCGCCGTCGGCGCGACGAGCTCGACCGTCGTGCACTTCGCCGACCTCGCCGACGACGAGATCGACGCGTACGTCGCCACCGGTGAGCCGCTCCACGTGGCCGGCGCCTTCACGGTCGACGGCCTCGGCGGCCCGTACGTCGAGCGGATCGAGGGCGACCACCACGGCGTCGTCGGGATCAGCCTGCCGCTCGTGCGGTCGCTCCTGCGCGAGGTCGGCGTGGCCTGGCACGCGCTGCGCGCCTGACGCGCCTGCGCGGCGCCCGTTGTCGAGGCCGGACAACGCCGCGCACCTCTCGGAGCCCAGGGGCGGGCCGCTATGGAGGTTTCCGACAACCGCCCTCGGCGCGGCTTGGTTTGTTCTCCAATCTTGCCCGGTACCGCGCGCAGGAGCGTGAACCGCGCCGTGCGCACGCGTTACCGTGAGCCGTGCCCGCGAACCCCACCCGCCCCCTGAGCAAGGTCCTCGTCGCCAACCGTGGCGAGATCGCCGTCCGGATCGTGCGCGCGTGCGCCGACGCCGGCATCGCGTCCGTCGCGGTCTACGCCGACCCCGACCGCCAGGCCCTGCACGTGCACCTCGCCGACGAGGCGTTCGCGCTCGGCGGCACGCGCGCGGCCGAGACCTACCTCGACATCGCGAAGCTCCTCGACGTCGCGCGCCGCTCCGGCGCCGACGCCGTGCACCCCGGGTACGGCTTCCTCGCCGAGAACGCCGAGTTCGCGCAGGCCGTGCTCGACGCCGGGCTCGTCTGGATCGGCCCGCCGCCCGCCGCGATCGACGCGCTCGGCGACAAGGTCAGCGCCCGCCACATCGCGCACCGTGCGGGCGCCCCCCTCGTGCCGGGCACGCCCGACCCGGTCGCCGACGCGAGCGAGGTCCACGCGTTCGCGGCCGAGCACGGGCTGCCCATCGCGATCAAGGCGGCGTTCGGCGGCGGCGGCCGCGGCCTCAAGGTCGCGCGCACCACCGACGAGATCGACGAGCTCTACGAGTCCGCCGTCCGCGAGGCGACCGCCGCGTTCGGTCGCGGCGAGTGCTTCGTCGAGCGGTACCTCGACACCCCCCGGCACGTCGAGACCCAATGCCTGGCCGACGAGCACGGCACGGTCGTCGTCGTCTCCACGCGCGACTGCTCGCTCCAGCGCCGCCACCAGAAGCTCGTCGAGGAGGCTCCCGCGCCGTTCCTCAGCGCCGCGCAGGAGGCCGAGCTGTACAAGGCGTCCGAGGCCATCCTCCGGGAGGCCGGGTACGTGGGCGCCGGGACGTGCGAGTTCCTCGTCGGCGCCGACGGCACCATCTCCTTCCTCGAGGTCAACACCCGCCTGCAGGTCGAGCACCCCGTCTCCGAGGAGGTCACCGGCATCGACCTCGTGCGCGAGCAGCTGCGCATCGCCGCCGGGGAGCCGCTCGGGTACACCTCCACGCAGGTGCGCGGCCACTCGATCGAGTTCCGCATCAACGGCGAGGACCCGGCGGCCAACTTCCTCCCCGCCCCGGGGCGCATCACGCGCCTGCGCTTCCCGTCCGGGCCGGGCGTGCGCGTCGACTCCGGCGTCGTCGAGGGCGACACCATCTCCGGCGCGTTCGACTCGATGATCGCCAAGCTCGTCGTCACCGGCGCCACGCGCGAGCAGGCCGTCCAGCGCGCCCGCCGCGCCCTGCGCGAGCTCGAGGTCGAGGGCATCCCGACCGTCGTCCCGTTCCACCGGGCCGTGCTCGACGCCGAGGCGTTCGTCCCCACCGACGACGAGCCGTTCCGCGTGCACACCCGGTGGATCGAGACCGAGTTCGCCGACCGGCTCGCCACGCTCGCGCCCGCTCCCGCGGCGCCCGCGGACGAGGACGACGAGCCGCTCGCGACCGAGCGCGTCGTCGTCGAGGTCGGCGGCAAGCGGCTCGAGGTCGTGCTGCCCGCCGGGCTCGGCATGGCCGCCGGGCGTGCCCGCACCGCCAACGCCGCCCGACGCCCCGCGCGTCGCAGCGCCGCGAAGTCCAACGGCGGCGGCTCGGGCACGACGCTCGCCTCGCCCATGCAGGGCACCATCGTCAAGGTCGCCGTGGCCGACGGCACCCAGGTCGCCGAGGGCGACCTCGTCGTCGTGCTCGAGGCGATGAAGATGGAGCAACCCCTCCTCGCCCACCGCGCCGGCACCGTCCGTTCGCTCTCGGCGACCGCGGGCGCGAGCGTCAGCTCGGGCACCGCCATCTGCGAGATCGTCGACTGACCAGCGCGTCCTGCCCCCGGCGACCGACCGGGGTCGGCACGAGCGTCCCGAGATCGGCACCTCCGACCGAGCTCGGCACCCGAGGTCGAGGTCGGTAGCACCGACTGCCGATCCCGACCGCGGGTGCCGAGCTCGCCGTCTGCCTGCCGTCAGCCGGGCTGGGCGGCGGCGCGCATCGCCCGCCGTCCCGAGGGCAGCGCGACGGCGACGGTCACGACGACGAACATGAGGACGCCGGAGACCACGAGCAGCGACTCGACGGAGAAGCGGTCCGCGAGCGGGCCGAACACGACCATGCCGAGCGGCATCGAGACCGCCATGACGATGCCGACGAACCCGAACACCCGGCCCTGGCGCTCCGGCTCGACGGTCTCCTGGAGCACGGTCATCGACGTCGTGGAGAAGGGCGGCACGGAGAGCCCGAGCAGGAACATGAAGACGAAGAACACCCACATGTTCGTCGAGACGCCCATCGCGACCGACAGCAGGCCGAAGACGAACGTCGAGCCGACGATCATCGCGATCCGGTTCTTGAGGCCGCCCCACGTCGCGAGCAGCACGCCCCCGAGGAGCATCCCGACGGAGAACGCGACCTCGTTGACGGTGAGCTTCCAGACCTCCTCGCCGAAGGTGCGCGCGACCATGAGCGGCGTGAGGTACGACGGCGCGACGATGAGCAGGAACACGACGGCGTAGAGGCCCAGCACCCACCGGACGAACGGGTGCGACCCGAGGTAGCGGAACCCTTCGACGAGGTCGTCGAAGTACCCGGCACGCTCGCCCGCGGCGGCGCGCGCGAGGGTCGGGACGGGCACGAGCAGGAGGAGCCCGATCCCGACCACGGCGGTGACGACGTCGACGAAGAACACGGCGACCAGGGACAGGCTCGCGTACAGGGCGGCGGCGACCGCGGGCGCGAGGAGCATCATCGCGGACTGGATCGACTGGTTGATGCCGTTGACCCGCAGGAGCCTGCTCGTGGGCACGATCTGCGGGAGCAGCGCCGCGACGGCCGGGGTCTGGACGCCGGCGCCCGTCGAGCGGACCGCGAGCGCGGCGTAGATGAGCCAGAGGTCGTCGGCCCCGCCGAGCATGAGGAGCGCGAGCGCCAGCGTCGTCACGGCGATCGTGGCGTCGGCGGCGATGACGAGCACCTTGCGGTTCACCCGGTCCGCCCACACGCCGCCGAAGATGGAGACGACGGCCTGCGGCAGGAACCCGAACAGCGTGCTCAGCGCGAGCACCGAGCCGGACTTGGTCTCGATCGTCAGGTGCCACATGACGGCGTACTGGACGAGCATCGAGCCGAACAGGGACACCGTCTGCCCCGACAGGAACACCGCCGTGTCCCGGCGCCACCGGGGCCGGGCGAGCGTGTCGTCCTCGGCGGGACGGTCGACGGCGTCCGCGGGCGCGGCGTCGGTGTTCTCGTACGGCGTATGGCTCACCCGGACATCGTGCCGGGCGCCACCCACACGGTCCACGGAATTCGCCGACGGCGCACCGCCGCGCGCGGCGGGGCACGGCACCGGGCTGGCAGCATGGGGCTCGTGACGATCCCGACCGCCCCCCGCGACCCCGACGAGCCGCCGACCCGGCTCCCCCGCCACCTCCAGCCCGGCGACGGTTGGGTCGAGTGCGCGTGCGGACGCCGGCACTGGGGGCTGTTCGGGGCGGCCGGGCTGCTGCTCGCCCGGCGCGACGGCGCCGGGCGGCCGACCGACGTCGTGCTCCAGCACCGGGCCGCGTGGTCCGACCAGGGCGGGACGTGGGGCGTGCCGGGGGGCGCCGTCGGGCCGGACGAGACCGCCGCGCAGGGAGCCCTGCGCGAGGCGGAGGAGGAGGCGGGGATCGACCCCGCGGCCGTGCGCGTCGTGGGCGAGCGCGTGCTCGACCACGGCCCATGGCGGTACACGACGGTCCTCGCGGAGGTCGTGGACGGCACACCGGTCGAGCCGCGTGCGACCGACGCCGAGAGCATCGAGGTCCGGTGGGTCCCGGTCGACGACGTCGCGGGCCTCGACCTCCTCCCGGCCTTCGCGGACGCCTGGCCGGGGCTGCGTGCCCTGCTGGAGGGCCCGCCCGAGGATTGAGGGCCCGGGCGCCGTCCCGAGCACCGACCCCGCCCGCCCGGACACCGGCCGCCCTGTGCCGCGCGGGCCCGGGGCGGTAGCGTCACACCTCGTGAACCCCGCGCCGGCCCCCGTCGTCCCGCGCGACCGCGCCGACCTCGCCCTCCTGCTCCTCGTCGTCACCGTCACGGCGACGGTGGTCGAGCTCGTGCGGTCGAGCGGCCCGCTGCTCGACCACGCGTTCTCCGCGGGGGTCGTCACCGTGGCCCTGACGGCCCTCGCGACGTACGCGGCGCCGGGGCTGCTCGTCGCGATGATCGCCGCGCGGATCGAGCTCACCGGCCGCGTCGTGCTGCTCGCCGTCTCCGCGCTCGTCGTGGCGCGGCTCGTGCTCCAGGGGCTCGGCACGGCGATCGCCTCGGGCGTGGACCTCGGGCTCGTCCGGTACGGCGTGGGCCTGGCGACCGTCGCGCTCGGGATCGGCGTGCTCGTCCTCGTGGCGGGGTTCGCGAGCGGCACCCGCGCGGGCGCGGCCGACGGCCTCGCGCGGGGCCGCCTCGTGGCCCTGGGCGTCGTGCTCGGCGCGCTCCTCGCCGCGGCGCTGAGCGCGCTCCTGGGGACGTGGGACGCCTACTGGCGGGCCGACGTCGGCGCGTGGGTCGTGACGGCCGCCGTCACGGGGGCGGCGCTCGCCTGCGCGTGGGTGCTGCGCGGGCGCGACGCCCTGCCGGGGTCGCGCGGGCTGTGGGTGCTCGGCCCGTTCGTCGCGCTCGCCGTGCAGGTGCTGGTCAACCCGGCGTTCGCGGCGGCGCAGACGGGGGTCGCGCTCCCGTTCGCGGTCGCCGGGCTCGCCGTCGCCGCGCTGCTCACGGCCTGGGCCGTCCCGCGCCCCGCGCGGTCCGGTCCCGGTGCGGTGTGGCTCCCGCCCGCGGTGCTCGTGGTGGGCGTCGCCGTCGTCCTGCTCGTGGTCCCCCGCCTCGACGGGCCGGGCGCGTGGGGGTGGGTGCTGCTCGCCCTGCTCGTGCTGCTGGTCCCGGTCGCGGCGCGCACGCTCGCCCTCGCGCTGACCCGCCCGGCCCTGCCGCTCACGTGGCTCCGGCTCGCCGGCGCCGCGAGCGCCGCGGGTCTCGGCGTCGCCGTCCCGCTGCTGGGCTACCAGCTCGAGTACGACGTGCCGCTGCCGTTCCCCCACACCCTGCTGCCCGTCGCGGCCGCGCTCGCGGTGGCCGTCCCCGCCGTGGTCGAGGGAGGGCGTGCGCACCGCGCCGCGCCGACCCGGGACGACGAGCGGCCCGCCCGTCGGGAGCGCGGGCCGTTCGCGCTCGCCCTCGGGGGCGCGGTCGCGCTGCTCGCGCTCGTCGGCGTCACCCAGGTCCACGTGCCGACGACGGCGGCCGCCGTCGCGGACTACCCGGTGGGCGACCTGCGGCTGCTGGACTGGAACCTGCACTACGGCGTGAGCGCCGACCCGTCGGTCCGGCTCGACGAGATGGCGGCGACGATCGCGGAGTCCGGGGCCGACGTCGTGACCCTCCAGGAGGTGTCCCGCGGCTGGGTGCTCGGCGGCGGCGCCGACATGGCGACGTACCTCGCGCGCGCCACGGGCATGCGGGTCGTCTTCGCGCCCGCGGCCGACCGCCAGTTCGGCAACGCGATCCTCTGGGACCCGCTGCGGGGCGAGCTCACCGACGTCGTGCGCCACTCACTCCCCTACGGCGCCGGTCCCCAGGAGCGCTCGGCCGTCTCCGCCACGGTCGACGCCGCGGGCGTCCCGGTGCGCGTCACGTCGGTGCACGTGCAGCACCGGGAGGAGAACACCCCGACCCGCCTCGACCAGCTCGACGCTCTCCTCGCCGCCGAGCCGGTCGAGGACGCGTACGTCCTGGCGGGCGACCTCAACGCGGAGCCCGGCTGGGACGAGATCGCCCTCCTCGAGGATGCCGGTCTCGAGAGCGGGCAGGACGTCGCGGGCGATCCCGCGGCGCTCACGTCGCCCGCCGAGGCTCCGGCGCACCGCATCGACTGGGTCCTCGGCTCCCCCGCGGTGACGTTCCGGTCGGTCGAGGTCCTCGACGTCACGACGTCCGACCACCGCCCGCTGCTCGCCGAGCTCCGCGCGCAGGACTGAGACCCGTCCCGGCCACCTCGGCCCGGGATCCCGGCGCCCGCGGCCCGACCCGAGCGCGGGGCGGCGGGTTAGGGTCGACGGGTGCGCATCGAGCTGACCGTGACCGAGGCCGTCGAGATCGCCCGTGCGACGGGCGGCCTGCCGCCGTACGTGCGGTCGGTCGCGAGCGAGGGCGACGACGTGCGGGTCGTCGTCGACCTGCGCGAGGTGCCCGACCCGCCGTCGGCCCTCCGGCTCGCGGCCCGGCTCGTCCCGGTCGTCCGCGCGACGCTGCGCGTGGAGTCCGTCGTCGCGGGCACCGCGGTGCTCGCGGTCGAGGCGAGCGCGGCCGGCCTGCCCGCCCACAAGCTTCTCGGCTTCGTCGAGGCGCCGCTGCAGGGCGCGCTGCGCTCGCACGGCCTGCCGCCGGAGGCCGTGCGCGTGCTGCCCGAGGCGCGCGTCGCGGTCGACGTGCAGGCGCTCCTGGGCGGCGTGCTCGAGCACACGTTCCCCGGCTTCCAGCTCACCGAGCTCGCCTGGTCGGACGGGAGCCTGCGTCTCGACGGACGGCTCTGACGTGCCAGGTGCTCGTCCCCCCGGCGCCCGTCCTCGTCCTGCTCGGTCCCGCGGCGACCGGCAAGTCGACACTCGGCGCGCTCGTCGCGCAGCGGCTCGGGGTGCCGTTCGTCGACCTCGACGCCGTGGCCGACCGGTACTACCCCGAGGTCGGCTGGAGCGTCGAGCGCCTCGTCGAGCGCGTCGGCGTGGTGGGCCGCGTGGCGGCCGAGCGCGAGTGGGAGCCGGCCCGCGCGCACGCGACGGAGCGCGCGGTCGCGGAGCACCCGGGCACGGTGCTGGCGCTCGGCGCGGGGCACGCGTCGTACACCGACCCCGCGCAGCTCGCCCGCGTCCGCGCCGCGCTCGCGTCCGTCCCGCACGTCGTCCTCGTGCTGCCGAGCACCGACCGCGAGCACGCGCTCGGCGTGCTGCGTGCCCGTTCCCTCGCCGCCAAGGGCACCGACTGGCGACCCGCGGGGCACGACTTCCTCGCCGAGTGGTTCGACGACCCGGGGACGCGGAGCCTCGCGCACCGCACGCTCGTCACGGGCACCGAGGACCCCGCCGCGAGCGCCCGCCGGCTGGCCGCCGCGCTCGGCTGAGGCGCCGCGCCCGCCGGGACCGCCTGCGGGTGCTCAGTCCTCCCGGTGGTGCAGCATGCGCGCCACCTCGGCGATCGAGCCGCTGAGCGACGGGTAGACGGTGAAGGCCGACGCGACGTCGTCGACCGTGAGGCGGTGCGAGACCGCGAGCGTGATGGGGAACACGAGCTCGCTCGCGCGCGGCGCGACGACCACGCCGCCCAGCACGACCCCCGCCTCCGGGTGGGCGAACAGCTTGACGAAGCCGTCGCGCATGCCGAGCATCTTGGCGCGCGGGTTGCGAGCGAGCGGCAGGACGGTCGTGACGTACTTGCTGCTCTGCGCCTTGAGCTGCTCCTCGCTGTACCCGACGGTCGCGATCTCGGGCGCGGTGAAGATGTTCGCCGCGACGGTGCGCAGCTTGATCGGCACGACGGCGTCGCCGAGCGCGTGCGACATGGCGACGCGGCCCTGCATCGCCGCGACGGACGCGAGGGGCAGCACGCCGGTGCAGTCGCCCGCCGCGTAGATCCCGCGCACCGACGTGCGCGACACCTTGTCGACCTCGACGTGCCCGCTGGGCGTGAGCCGGACCCCGGCCTCCTCGAGGCCGATGCCGCTCGTCGAGGGGATCGCGCCGACGGCGATGAGCACGTGCGAGCCCTCGACGACGCGGCCGTCGGAGAGCGTGACGCGCACGCCGTCCTCGGTGCGCTCGGCGGACTCGGCGCGCGAGCGGGACATGACCGTCATGCCGCGCGAGCGGAACACGCCCTCGAGCAGCTCGGCGGCGTCGGCGTCCTCGCCGGGGAGCACGCGGTCGCGGCTCGACACGAGCACGACGTCCGAGCCCAGCGCGTTGTACGCGCCCGCGAACTCGGCGCCGGTGACGCCCGACCCCACGACGACGAGCCGCTCCGGGAGCTCGGAGAGGTTGTAGAGCTGCGTCCACGTGAGGATGCGCTCGCCGTCGGGCTGCGCGGTCGGGAGCACGCGCGGCGTCGCGCCGAGCGCGAGCAGGATGACGTCGGCGTCGAGCACGAGCGGGCCGTCGGTGCCGTCGGGCGCGTCGACCACGACGCGCTCGGGGCCGTCGAGCCGGCCCTCGCCGATGACGACGCGCACGCCCTCGCGCTCGAGCCGGGCGTGGATGTCGGCGGACTGCGCCGCCGCGAGCGCCATGACGCGCGTGTTGACGGCCTCGAGGTCGACGATGTGCCGCCGCATCGCGGGGTGCTGCGCCTTGGCCGTGTCGACGGGGAGGCGGATGCCGAGCTCGGCGGCGCGCTCGGCGATCGTCATCCAGTCGGCGGTGGCGATGAGCGTCTTCGAGGGGACGACGTCCGTCAGGACGGCCGCGCCGCCGAGCCCGTGGCGCTCGACGACGGTGACGTCGGCGCCGAGGCGACGGGCGACGAGGGCGGCCTCGTAGCCGCCGGGCCCACCCCCCACGACGACGATGCGGGTGCTGTCCGGGGCGGTCGAGGAGTCCATGCTCACGTGCGTCACGCCGCACATTCTGTCAGGCCGTCGCGTCCCTCGGTGTCAGCATGCGAGACGTCGCGGCAGGTCCGGCGCGCCGCACGGGACGGCGGTGCTCGTCAGGTCGCGGGCCCGGGGACGGACTAGCCTTGCGACCATGACGACGACGCCTCCGAGCACACCCCCGCTCGACGATCCCGCGACCGACCCCTTCCTCGTGGCCCGGGCCGCGGCCGACCACATCGCGCAGGCCACCGGGGTCGAGGGCCACGACATGGCCCTCGTGCTCGGGTCGGGCTGGGGCGGCGCCGCGGAGCTGCTCGGCGAGGTCGTCGCGGAGGTCCCGACGCACGAGATCCCCGGCTTCTCCGCACCCGCGGTCGCGGGACACCTCTCGGTGACGCGGTCCATCCGGGTCGAGCGCGCCGACGGCTCGGTGCGGCACGCCCTCGTGCTCGGCTCGCGCACGCACCTGTACGAGGGCAAGGGGGTGCGCGCCGTCGTGCACGGCGTGCGCACGGCCGCCGCGACGGGCGCGGAGACGCTCATCCTCACGAACGGCTGCGGCGGGCTCAACCAGGAGTGGGGCGCGGGCACGCCCGTCCTCCTCTCCGACCACATCAACCTCACGGCCCGCAGCCCTCTGGAGGGGCCGACGTTCGTCGACCTGACCGACGTGTACTCGCCGCGCCTGCGCGAGCTCGCGCACCGCGTCGACCCGACGCTCCCCGAGGGCGTGTACGCCCAGTTCCCCGGGCCGCACTACGAGACGCCCGCCGAGGTCCGGATGGCCGGGATCCTCGGCGCCGACCTCGTGGGCATGTCCACGACGCTCGAGGCCATCGCGGCCCGGCACTGCGGCCTGGAGGTGCTCGGCGTCTCGCTCGTGACGAACCTCGCCGCCGGGATCAGCCCGACGCCGCTCTCCCACGCCGAGGTCATCGAGGCCGGCCAGGCCGCGGGACCCCGGATCAGCGCCCTCCTGGCCGACATCGCGAAGCTGGTGTGACATGACGGACCGCACTGCGGGGCACCGGGCCGACCCGGCCGACGACCCGACCTTCGACCCGGGGACCGACCACGCGGCGTTCCTCGCGCGCGTCACGGCGTGGATCGACGACGACGTCGACGCGAGCGACCAGGACGAGCTGCGCCGTCTGCTCGAGCTCGTCGACTCCCCCGACCCGCGCAAGCACGACGTGCGCGTGCGGGCGCTCGCCGACCTGCAGGACCGGTTCTCCGGCCCGCTCGAGTTCGGCACGGCGGGCCTGCGCGGGCGCATGGAGGCGGGGCCGCACCGCATGAACCGCGCGGTCGTGATCCGCGCGGCCGCGGGCCTGGGCGCCTACCTGCTCGACACCCTCGGCCCGGCGGGCGCGGGCGGCGCGGCGCGCCCGCGCGTCGTCGTCGGGTTCGACGCGCGGCACCGCTCCCGCACGTTCGCGGTGGACAGCGCGGCCGTGCTCACCGCGGCGGGCCTCGACGTGCTCGTGCTGCCGTCGGCCCTGCCGACGCCCGTCCTCGCCTTCGCGGTGCGCCACCTCGGCGCCGACGCGGGCGTCATGGTGACCGCGAGCCACAACCCGCCCGCCGACAACGGGTACAAGGTCTACCTCGGCGGCCGCGTCGTCACCGACTCCGGCCAGGGCGCACAGATCGTCCCGCCGTACGACGCGCACATCGCCGCCGCGATCGCGGCCGTCGGGCCGGCGCGGTCCGTCCCGCGCGCGTCGTCCGGGTGGACCGTGCTGGACCGCGAGGTCGTCGTCGCCTACGAGCGGTCGGTCCTCGCGCTGTCCGACGGCGCACGGCGCGACCTCAAGGTCGTCACCACGGCGCTGCACGGCGTGGGCGGCGAGACGGTCGCGCACGTCCTGCGCGACGCGGGCTTCACGACGGTCGTGCCGGTCGAGGAGCAGCTCGACCCGAACCCCGACTTCCCGTCCGTCGCTTTCCCCAACCCCGAGGAGCCGGGCGCGATGGACCTCGCGCTCGCCGTCGCGCAGGACGCGGCGGCCGACGTCGTGCTCGCCAACGACCCCGACGCCGACCGGTGCGCCGTCGCGGTGCTCGACCCGCGCGTCGGGACGTACCAGGGGGCGGAGACGGCCCGGTCGAACGGCTGGCGCATGCTGCACGGCGACGAGGTCGGCGCGCTCCTGGGCGACGACGTCGCGCGCCGCGTCGCCGCGTCGGGCGCGCCGGGGGGCGTGCTCGCCTGCTCGATCGTGTCGTCGCGGCTGCTGGGCAAGATCGCGGCCGCGCACGGGCTCGGCTTCGCGACGACGCTCACCGGGTTCAAGTGGATCTCGCGCGTCGACGGCCTCGTGTTCGGCTACGAGGAGGCGCTCGGCTACTGCGTCGACCCGGCCCACGTCCGGGACAAGGACGGCATCAGCGCGGCGCTGCTCGTCGCGCAGCTCGCGAACCGCCTCAAGGCCGAGGGACGCTCGATCGTCGACGCGCTCGACGACCTGGCGCGCGCCCACGGCCTGCACGTGAGCGACCAGCTCTCCGCCCGGTTCGAGGACCTCGACCGCATCGGCGAGACGATGGCCCACCTGCGGGCCGCTCCCCCGCGCACCCTCGCGGGGGCCGGCGTCTCCGACGTCACCGACCTCTCCGCGGGCCTGGACGGGCTCCCGCCGACGGACGGCGTGCGGATCCTCACCGCGGACGGCACGCGCGTCATCGTGCGCCCGAGCGGCACCGAGCCGAAGGTCAAGTGCTACCTGGAGGTCGTGGTCCCGGTCGCCCCGGACGCCTCGCACGACGACCTCACCGCGGCCCGCGCCTTCGCCCGCGACCGCATCGACCGCGTCAAGGCCGACATGACGCGCGCGCTCGGCCTCTGAGCCACCACGAGCCGGGGTCCCCGGTCGCCGGAACGTTCCGGTGACCGGGGACCCCGGCTCGTCACACCTGCGCGACGACGGTCACCGCCGCCGTCACGACGCTCAGTAGGCCGCGTCCCCGGCAGAGGGGGCGTCCGCGCCGACGAACCCCGCGAGGACGGCGGCGGTACCGGACAGCCCGAGGCGCGTGGCGCCGTGCTCGATCATCGCGAGCGCGTCGGCGAGCGTGCGGACGCCGCCGGACGCCTTGACGCCCAGGCGACCGCCGACGGTCTCGGCCATGATCGAGACGGCGTGCGTCGACGCGCCTCCGGCCGGGTGGAACCCGGTCGAGGTCTTGACGAAGTCCGCGCCCGCCGCCTCGGACGCGCGGCACGCCTCGACGATCTCGTGGTCCGTGAGCGCGGCGGACTCGATGATGACCTTGAGGACCCTGTCCACAGGGACGGCGGCGCGGACGGCCGCGACGTCGTCGCGCACCGCGTCCCACGCGCCGGCCTTGGCCGCGCCGACATCGATGACCATGTCGACCTCGTCGGCGCCGTCGCGGACGGACCGGGCCGCCTCGAACGCCTTGACGTCGCTGTGGTGCTTGCCCGACGGGAAGCCGCACACCGTCGCGACGAGCAGCCCGCGCTCGCGCGTGGTCGCCGGGTCCAGGGGCAGCATCGACGGGGAGACGCACACGGAGTAGACGCCCAGGCGGACGCCCTCCTCGACGAGCGCCGCGACGTCCGCGGGGGTGGCCTCGGGCTTGAGCAGCGTGTGGTCGACGAAGCGGGCCAGGCCCGCCGCGTCCAGGGGCTGCGTACCGGTCACGTCGCTCACAGCTGCGCTCCTTCGATCTGCTGGTAGCCGGGGAGGATCACGTCGTCGACGAGCGCACGACGCTCGTCGTGGTGCACGAACGCGCTCCACGCGGCGGTCATCGTGACGTCCGCGAGGTCGTCGATGGTCCAGCCGGCGTGCTCGACGAGGAGCGCCATCTCCTGGGTCATCGTCGTGCGCGACATGAGCCGGTTGTCGGTGTTGAGCGTGACCGCGAAGTCGAGCTCCTTGAGGCGGGTGATCGGGTGGTCGGCGATCGACGTCGCCGCCCCGGTCTGCACGTTCGACGACGGGCACAGCTCGAGCGGGATCTGGTGGTCGCGCACCCAGTGCGCGAGGAGGCCGAGCGCGGCCGTCCCGGGCTCGCCCTCGGCGCTGTGCGGGAACTCCGGGTCGAACGCGATGTCCTCGACGATGCGGACGCCGTGGCCGATGCGGCTCGCCTGGCCGAGGTGCACGGCCTCGGCGATCGACTGCGGGCCCGCCGCCTCGCCCGCGTGGATCGTCACGGGGAAGTTCTGCTCGGCCAGGTAGCGCCAGATCTCGCCGTGGCGCGAGGGCGGGAAGCCGTCCTCCGCGCCCGCGATGTCGAACCCGACGACGCCGTTCCCGCGGTTCGCGACCGCGAGCTCCGCGATCTCCGACCAGCGGTCGGCGTGCCGCATCGCGGTGACGAGCTGCCCGACGCGGATGGTCCGCCCCTCCGCGGCCGCCTCGGCGACGCCCTGCTCGATGCCGGACTGGACGGCGTCGACCGTCTCCTGGAGGGTGAGGCCGCGCTGGAGGTGCTGCTCGGGCGCCCAGCGCTGCTCGGCGTACACGACGCCGTCGCGCGCGAGGTCGAGCACCGCCTCGCGGGCCACGCGGGCGAGGGCGTCGCGCGTCTGCATGACGGCGATCGTGTGGTCGAACGTCTCGAGGTAGCGCACGAGCGACCCGGAGTCCGCGGACTCCGCGAACCAGGCGCCGAGCGCCTCGGCGTCGTCCGCGGGGAGCTGGTGCCCCACGTCGGCGGCGAGCTCGAGGATCGTGGCGGGGCGGAGCCCGCCGTCGAGGTGGTCGTGCAGCACGACCTTGGGCAGCGCGCGGATGACGTCGACCGTCAGCGGGGCGTTCTCGGTGGTCATGCGCTCACGGTACCGGCCGGTACGCCCCGCCTCGCGCCGAGCGCACCGGCCGGGTGCGGACGGTCAGGCGTAGTCGTCGTCGCTGCCGGGCACGGCGGACGCCTGCTCGACGACGTCGGCCTCGGCGGCCTCGCCCTCCAGGTCGGGGCGCGGGGTCCGCGGCTGGTACTCGTCGACCTCGTGCACGGGGTCCTCGACCCCGGGGTCGTCGTCCTCGACCTCTTCCACCAGGCTGACGGCGTCCTCGCCCTGCTCGTCCAGACCGGCGTCCCGCCATGCGTCGTTCCCGGGCACGGTGCTCATCGCGACTCCTCCTCGACGATCGGCGTGCTCACCACGGTCGTGGCGGCTGCGCCCATCCTGCCGCCGGGCGCACGGCCTCGCCAGCGCGGCCGTCGGGCAGGAGCGCCCAGCACACGTGCGGCCAGCCCCCGAGCGCGTGGCGCACGGCGGGCACCCGGGCACCGTCGAGGAGCGCACCCGCCGCGACGGTGCGGAGCGTGCCCGACGACGGCTCGTAGACCCGGCACCACCTCGCCCCGGCGTCGGCGTCGGTGAGGAGCACGACGTGGCGCGGGACGGCGGTCGCGAGCCCGAGCGCGAGGTCTCCGCCGGTGAAGAGCGGCACGGGCACGCCGCGCGCCGCCGCGGCGAGCGCGGCGCGCACGACGCGCTCCGCGCCCGGCCCCGCGACGACCCGGTCCACGAACCGCACGTCCGCGTGGCGTGCGGTCCGGGCGGCGCCCCAGGGCGGCGTCCCGAGCGCCGCGGGCCACGGCAGCGGTCCCAGCGCGCGCCGGTTCGTGCGGCGCTTGAGCGCCTGCTGGAGCGTCCGGAACCGCTCGACGCCGCCCCGTGCGCGAGCGTCCTCCGGGTCGTGGCGCCAGGCGTCCCCCGGACGCAGCCCGGTGGCGAGCCACAGGGCGAGCACCGGGTCGCCCGCCGCGGCGAGGAGGCCCAGCACGGCCGAGCCGCACGTCGTGCCGTCGGTCTGGCGCGCGGGCGCGCCCGCGATCTCGAGCGGCCGGACCGCGGGCCCCTCGTCGGGCCGGTCGAGCCGGCGCAGCGGGTCGACGACGGCACGCCGGTCCGCGGGCCGCAGCCCGTCGAGGGTCGTCGCGAGCGCGCGTACGCGGTGCTCGGGGTGCCCCGCGCGGCGCGCGAGGTCGAGCACGTGGGAGGTCGCGGCGTCGGGCGCGTAGGCGCCGGGCGGCGGGGACGGCGGCAGGGTGCGCGCCGGGAGGAGGCGCGCGACGTCGGTCGCCCGCAGCGCCCCCGGACCGCGCCTCACGCGGCACCGCCGAGGACCCGGCCGAACGCCCAGGCCGCGCCCACGAGGGCGAGCACGACGACGAGGCCGCCGACGCGCACGAGGAACGACCACGAGTGCAGCCGCCCGTCGCGCGGGAGCCCGCCGGTCGGCGGGCGCAGCACCGCGGGGACGAGCGCGAGCACCGCCACCGCGACCGCCGCGCACACCGTGACCACGGAGCCGGAGCGCAGCCCGGCGGCGGCGAGCACGAGCGCCCCCACCACGACGCCGAGCACCGTGCGCTGCCACGCGAGCGCCGTGCGCTCGGGCTGCAGGCCCTCGTCCCGCGGCGGCACGGCGCCGGGCTCCCCCGACGGCACGCTCACCCTCCGGTCGCCGCCCCGACGGCGTAGCCCGCGAGCAGCAGGGCCAGCACGACGACGCCGACCACGAGCACCGGCAGGCCGCTCGGCGCCGGGAGGCGCCACCGCAGCCGCAGCGCCCGCTCGTTGCGGCGCCACGACACGAGCGCGTAGCCCGCGAACCCGGCGCCGGCGAGGCACGCGACCCCCGCGACGACGTCGAGCAGGCCCGCCATGCCCGCGAACGTCGCGAACGACGTCAGCGCGACGCCGCCCGCGACCAGGCCCAGCCCGGTGCGCACCCACGCGAGGGCCGTGCGCTCGTTGGCGAGGCTGAACCGCGCGTCGGGCTCGGTCCCCACGCCGTAGACCGACCGCGGCCGGCGCGTGTCGGCCGGCTCGGGCGGGTCCTGCTGGTCGGCCGACACGCTCAGTCGACGCGGTCCAGGACGACCGAGCCGCGCTCGACCACGGTGCCGGGCTCCGCGACGGACCACGCGCCGTCGAGAGCCTGCACCGCGCGCTCGAAGCGCTCCGGGGTGTCGGTGTGCAGGGTCATGAGGTGCTGACCCTTGCGGACGGTGTCGCCGGGCTTGGCGAAGAGCTCGACGCCCGCGCCCGCCTGCACCGGGTCCTCCTTGCGGGCCCGGCCCGCCCCGAGGCGCCACGCGGCGACCCCGACGGCGTACGCGTCGAGCCGTTCGAGCACCCCGTCGCGGTCGGCCACGACGTGCTCGCGCTCGCGCGCGACGGGCAGCGGGGCGCGCGAGTCGCCGCCCTGCTCGGCGATCATCTCGCGCCACTTGTCGAGCGCGCGCCCGCCCAGGAGGGCGTGGCGCACGTCGTCCTCGTCCTGCGGGCGGCCCGCCCCGGCGAGCATCTCGAGCGCGAGCGCGACCGTGAGGTCGACGACGTCCTGCGGCCCCTCGCCCTTCATCACCTCGACGGACTCGCGCACCTCGAGCGCGTTGCCCGCGGTGAGGCCGAGCGGGGTCGACATGTCGGTGAGCAGCGCGACCGTGCGCACGCCGGCGTCGGTCCCGAGGTCGACCATCGTGCGCGCGAGCTCACGCGCCGAGCCGAGCTCCTTCATGAACGCGCCCGAGCCGACCTTCACGTCGAGCACGAGCGCGCCCGTGCCCTCCGCGATCTTCTTGCTCATGATCGAGCTCGCGATGAGCGGGATCGACTCGACCGTCCCCGTGACGTCGCGCAGCGCGTACAGGAGGCGGTCGGCGGGCGCGAGGCCTGAGCCCGCCTGGCAGATCACGGCGCCGACGTGCTCGAGCGCGTTCATCATCTGCGCGTTGGTCAGCGCCGCGCGCCACCCCGGGATCGCCTCGAGCTTGTCGAGCGTGCCGCCCGTGTGGCCCAGGCCGCGGCCGGAGAGCTGCGGCACCGCGACGCCGTACACCGCGACGAGCGGCGCGAGGGGCAGCGTGATCTTGTCGCCGACTCCCCCGGTCGAGTGCTTGTCCGCCGTCGGGCGCGAGAGCCCCGAGAAGTCCATGCGCTCGCCCGACGCGATCATCGCCTGCGTCCAGCGGCCGATCTCGGCGCGGTCCATGCCGTTGAGGTAGATCGCCATCGCGAGGGCGGCCATCTGCTCCTCGGCCACGACGCCGCGCGTGTACGCGTCGATCACCCAGTCGATCTGCTCGGGCGTGAGCCGCGCCCCGTCGCGCTTGGTCCGGATGACGTCGACCGTGTCGAACGCCTCCGGCGCCGGTCCCTCGGTGCCGCGGTCCTCGCCGTCGTCCTCGATGCCGTCCTGCGTGGCCACGTCGTCGCTGGTCACGAGCGCTCCTCCAGATCCTCGGGCCCGAAGGCGTCGGGCAGCACGTCCCTCATCGTCTTGATACCACGCACCGTCTCGACCAGCAGGTCGGGCCCTCCGTGCTCCCACAGGAGCTGGCGGCACCGGCCGCACGGCATGAGCGGCGCGCCGTGCCGGTCGACGCACGCGAACGCCACGAGACGGCCGCCGCCCGAGCCGACGAGCGAGCTCACGAGCGAGCACTCCGCACACAGCGTCACGCCGTACGCGGCGTTCTCCACGTTGCAGCCGACGACGACGCGGCCGTCGTCCACGAGCGCGGCCGCACCCACGGGGAAGCCCGAGTACGGCGCGTAGGCGCGGGTCATGATGTCGCGCGCCGCGGTGCGCAGCGCGTCCCAGTCGACGGCCGGCCCGGCGGCGGACCCGTCGGGGTCCGTCCCCCCGCCCGGCCGGGTACCGCCGTCGTGCACGTCCGTCATGCCGTCCTCACTTGACGTAGGGGATGCCCTCGGCGGCCGGCGGGCGCACGCGCCCGACGAGGCCGGCGACGGCGAAGATCGTCACGACGTACGGCGTCATGAGCATGATCTGGCTCGGGATCGGCGTCCCGACGATGCCGAGCACCGTCTGGAGGTTGTCCGAGAACCCGAACAGGAGCGCCGCGACGAGCGCGCCGACGGGGTTCCAGCGCCCGAGGATCATCGCGGCGAGCGCGATGAAGCCCTTGCCGCCCGTCATCTCCTTGCCGAAGGCGAGCCCCGCGGCGACGGTGAAGAACGCGCCGCCGAGGCCGGCGACCGCGCCGCCGAGGATCGTGTTGCGCACGCGCGTCGCGTTGACCTTGATGCCGACGGTGTCGGCGGCCTTCGGGTGCTCGCCGACCGCGCGCAAGCGCAGGCCCCAGCGGCTGCGGAACAGGAAGACCTGCAGCAGGATCACGACCACGTACATGAGGTACACGAGGAGGGTCTGGCGGAACAGCACCGGCCCGACGACCGGGATCTGCGACAGCACCGGGATCTCGATGACGGGCAGCGGGTTGCGCGAGTTCCACGTCGCCGGGTCCGCGCTGAGGACCGTCGAGTAGAGGTAGCTCGTCACGCCGACGACCAGCACGTTGAGCACGACGCCGACGATGATCTGGTTCACCCAGTACTTCACCGAGAAGATCACGAGCAGCACGCCCACGAGCGCGCCCGCGATCGGCGCGGCGATGAGGCCGGCGTACGCCGACGACGTGAGCGAGGCGACGACCGCGGCGAGGAAGGCCCCCGCGAGGAGCTGGCCCTCGATCGCGATGTTGATGATGCCGACGCGCTCGCACAGCACGCCGGAGAGCGCGCCGAACACGAGCGGGACCGCGAGGAAGAGCGAGCCCTGGAGCAGGCCCGTCAGCGGGATCGCCGACTTCCCGGCCCCGGCCCAGGAGAGGAACGCGAAGACGACCGCGACGCCGTACACGATCGGCAGCCACACGCCGACCTTGCGCCGGTCGCGCGCGGCCCAGAACGACAGGCCGGCGAGCAGCAGCGCGAGGATCGACAGGAACAGCGCCGCCCCGGTGGAGCTCACCGTGATCGGCTCGATCTGGAAGAAGTCCTTCGCCGTCGAGAGGCGGAACGTCGTCTGCTGGCCGCCCGCGGGGAGCAGCGCGAAGAAGACGAGGGCCAGCAGCCCGATGACCCCGTACGCGACCGGGGCCTTCCAGCTGATGGGCGGCAGCGGCTTGGCCGCGCGCTCCGGCGCGGCGGCCGGTGCCGGGGTGGTGGTGGCGGTGCTCATGCTCCGGCCTCCTGGGTGGTCGTCGTGGTCGGGACGGCCTTCGCGCGGCGGCGGGCTGCCTGCCGTTCGGCGCGCGTCGGGCCGCCCGGGGTCGGGAGGCGGAAGATCGCCCGCACGAGCGGCGGCGCGGCGATGAAGAGCACGATCAGCGACTGCACGACGAGGACGATGTCGATCGGCGTACCCGTGCGGGCCTGCATGACGAACCCGCCCGCGCGCAGCGCGCCGAACAGCAGGCCGGCGAGCACCGTCCCGAGCGGACGGGACCGCCCGAGCAGCGCCACCGTGATCGCGTCGAACCCGAAGCTCGCCGCGACGCCGGCCGTGAGGACGTGCTCCGTGCCGAGCACCTGCGCGCTGCCCGCGAGGCCCGCGAGCGCGCCCGCGATGGCCATGACCCACACCGTCGTCCACGGGACCGACATGCCTGCCGTCCGGGCCGCGTGCGGGTTCTCGCCGACGGCGCGGAAGCGGAAGCCGAGCGTCGAGCGCTCCATGAGCCACCACACGCCGACCGCGACGAGCAGCGCGAGGACGAACCCCGCGTGGAGGCGGAAGCCCTCGCCCAGCAGCAGCGGGAACTGCGCGTTCCCCGGGATGCGCGGGCTGATCGGGTTGGAGCTGCCCGGCGCCTGGAACGGCTTCGTCGTGAGCAGGTACGCGACGAGGTAGATCGCGATGTTGTTGAGCATGATCGTGACGATCACCTCGTGGGCGCCCGTGCGGGCCTTGAGCACGCCCGCGATGCTCGCCCACAGGGCCCCGCCGAGCGCGGCGCCCAGCACGGCGAGCAGGAGGTGCAGCCCCGGCGGGAGCGCGAACGTCCAGCCGACGAACCCGGCGAAGATGCCGCCGAGGATGATCTGGCCCTGCGCACCGATGTTGAACAGGCCCGCGCGGAAGCCGATGCCGAGCCCGAGGCCCGCGAGGATGAGCGGCGTCGCGACCGTCATCGTCTCGGTGAGGGGGCGCAGCGCCCGCGAGACGTCGGGCGCGTCGACGTTGAGGACCGCGCCCTGGAAGAGCGCGGCGTACGCGCCGAACACCGCGTCCCAGACGGCCTGGAAGAAGTCCGAGGGGCGCGCGAAGAAGTAGGACGCCGCCTCCTGGACTGCGGGGTCGGCGGCCGCGATGAGGACGCCGCCCAGGATCAGCGCGGCGACGATCGCGAGCAGCGAGACGAGCCAGCTGCTCTCGAGCATCTCGCGCAGGACGCCCTGCCCGGCCGGCGCCTCCGGCTTCTGGGGGTCGCTCGGCGGTGCCGCCGTCGGCGGGAGCGCCGACGCGTCGTCGGGCGTGGCCTGCTGGGTCACTGGATCTCCTCCTCGCGGGCGGCGGCCGCGTCCTGTGCGGCGCCCGACGGCGCGTCCTCGGCGACGGCGTCCGCCTCGCCGAGGGTCGTGTGGTGCTCGGCGGCCTGCACGACGGCCTCCTCGAGCGGGACCCCGGCCATCATGAGGCCGAGGACGTCGCGGTCGGTGTCGCCGGGCACGACCCCGACGACGCGGCCGCGGTACATGACGGCGATCCGGTCGGCGAGGGCGAGCACCTCGTCGAGCTCCGTCGACACGATGATCACGGGGGTGCCGTTGTCGCGCTCCTGCACGATGCGCCGGTGCACGAACTCGATCGAGCCGACGTCGAGGCCGCGCGTCGGCTGCGACGCGATGAACAGGCGCAGCGGGCGCGACATCTCGCGCGCGAGGACGACCTTCTGCTGGTTGCCGCCGGAGAGCGTGCCCGCCGGGGTCTCGACCGACTGGGTGCGCACGTCGAACTCGCCGATGCGCTGCTCCGCGTTCGCGCGGATCGTGCCGCGCGCGAGCGCGCCGCCGCGCGAGTAGGGCGCGGACGTCACGAGGTCGAGCACGAGGTTCTCCTCGACGGAGAACGTCCCGATGATCCCGTCGGTGCTGCGGTCCTCGGGCACGTAGCCCACGCCCGCCTCGAGCACCTGGGACACGCTGCGCCCCACGAGCTCCTTGCCGTCGAGCAGGATCGAGCCCGCGACCGGCTTGCGCAGCCCGACGATCGTCTCCGTGAGCTCGGTCTGGCCGTTGCCCTGGACCCCGGCGACGACGAGGATCTCGCCGCGCGCGACCTCCAGGCTCACGCGGTCGACGACGGCCGTGCCGGCGTCGTCCATGACCGTGAGCTCGTCGACCTGGAACGTGGTGTCACCGTCCTCCGCGGGCGCCTTGTCGACCCCGAGGGAGACGGAGCGCCCGACCATGAGGGACGCGAGCTCGGTCTCGCTCGCGCTCGGGTCGGCGGTGCCGACGACCGTGCCGCGGCGGATGACCGTGATGCGGTCGGCGACGGCGCGCACCTCGCGCAGCTTGTGCGTGATGAAGACGATCGACGTCCCCGCGGCCTTGAGCTCGCGCATGATCGCGATGAGCTCGTCCGTCTCCTGCGGTGTGAGGACCGCGGTCGGCTCGTCGAGGATGAGGACGCGCGCGTCGCGCGACAGGGCCTTGATGATCTCGACGCGCTGCTGCACGCCGACGGGGATGTCCTCGACCATCGCGTCCGGGTTCACCTCGAACCCGAACCGGTCCGAGATCTCCTGGACGAGGCGGCGCGCGCGCCGCGCGTCGATGAGACCCGCGCCCTTCACGGGCTCGTGCCCCAGCGCGACGTTCTCGGCGACCGTGAACACCGGGACCAGCATGAAGTGCTGGTGCACCATGCCGATGCCGGCGGCCATCGCGTCGCCCGGGCCCGCGAACTGCACGGGCACGTCGTCGACGAGGATCTGCCCGTCGTCCGGGTCGTACAGCCCGTACAGCACGTTCATGAGCGTGCTCTTGCCCGCCCCGTTCTCCCCGAGCAGGGCATGGATCTCGCCGGGCTCGATGACCAGGTCGATGTGGTCGTTGGCGACCAGGGACCCGAAGACCTTCGTGATCCCTCGCAGCTCCAGCTTCACCGGTCTGCCTCTCCTCGTGCTTCGCAGTCGTACCGCGGTGTCGACCTCGATCCCGTCGAGGTACTCCATCGAACCGCACCCGCGGGAGCGCGGCGCGTCGTCGCGGCCCCGACGACACCGTCGTCGTCATGACGGTGGCCCGGGCGCTGGGCCCGGGCCACCGGTGCCGGTCGCCCGTGGGCGGCCGGCGGGTTCAGCGTCGCGTCACGGCGCGTTCGGCGACTCGACGACGAGGTCGCCCGCGATGATCTGCTCCTGGTACTGGGCGATCTGGTCCTGCAGCTCGGCCGGGACCGCGTCCTCGAAGTCGTGGAACGGCGCCAGGCCGACGCCCTCGTTCTCGAGCGTGCCGACGTACGGCTCGCTCGTGAAGTTGCCGTCCGCCGACTCGCTCACGGTGTCGAAGACCGCCGGGCCGATCTGCTTCATCACGGACGTGAGGATGATGCTCCCGTAGTCCGTCGTGAGGAAGCCGTCCGAGTCGACCCAGATGATCTTCGCGCCACCGCTCTCGGCCGCCGCGGCGGCACCGAGGCCCACCGGGCCGGCCACGGGCATGATGATGTCCGCGCCCTGGTCGATGAAGCCCTGCGTGACGTTCTGGCCGTTCGCCTGGTTGTCGAAGTCGCCGGTGAACGTGCCGGTCTGCGCTTCCTTGTCCCAGCCGAGGACCTTGACGTCGGTGCCGTTGTCCTCGTTGTACTGCGCGACGCCGTCGGCGTAGCCGTCCATGAAGATGGCGACCGACGGGATCTGGATGCCGCCGAACGTGGCGACCGTGCCCGTCTCGGTCATGCCCGCCGCGAGGTAGCCGGCGAGGAACGCCGCCTCCGCGGTGTTGAACAGGATCGGCTTCGCGTTGTCGATCTCGACCGACTCCGGCGGGTCGTCCGCCGTGGCGCCCGGGTTGCTGAACGCCGAGTCGATGAGGGCGAAGTGCACGTCCGTGTTGGCCTCGGCCGCCGACTGGATCGGGTCCTCGAGGAGGAAGCCCACGCCGATGATGAGGTTGCAGCCCTGCTGGACGAGGCTGTCGATGTTCGGGCCGTAGTCGGTGTCCGCCTGGGACTCGACCTCGTGCGTCGTGATGCCGAGCTCCGTCTTGGCCTTCTCGAGGCCCTCGTAGCCCGACTGGTTGAAGGACTGGTCGTCGAACCCGCCGGCGTCGGAGACCATGCACGCGGAGAAGTCGGAGTTGCCGCCCGCGGTGCTGTCGCCGCCGCCGCTCGTCTCGTCGTCCTCGGGCGCGGCGCCGCACGCGGCCAGCGCGAGCGCGGCGACCGCCGCGAGGGCGGTGACCTGAGTCGCTCTCTTCACCTGATAGCTCCTGTCGTTCTCGTAGCAGTGCCGCGCAGGGAAGGACCCCTGGGCCCTCCCGAGCACCGTTGCACGGGAGGACCGGTCCGTCGGCCTCTATAGGACCGAAGACTAATCAGCCCGAGGGGTCCAGCACGTTACTTGCCGGTAACGCGGGCGCTTCGTTATGCAAGCGTCACTTTGCGTCTGAGGCGTGACACACCCCTGTCCACGGGTCGGGACCGGTTCACCCGTCCTGGCCCGCAGCGACGCGCGCGAGGAGCCGCATGCCCAGGCCGATCGCGCGCTCGTCCACCTGGAGGTCGCCCTGGTGGATGTCGTAGCTGCGCCCGCCCGGCGTCCGCGTGCCGAGGCGGGCCATCGCCCCGGGCACCTTCGTGAGGTACCAGGCGAAGTCCTCGCCCCCGAGCGACTGCTCGGTGAGCACGACGCTGTCCGGGCCCAGGACGTCGCGCGCGGCAGCCTCGAGCAGGCCGGTGCAGCGCTCGTCGTTCTCGACGGGCGGGACGCCGCGCGTGTGGTGCACGGTCACCTCGACCTCGTACGGCGCGACGACCTGCTCCACCGCGTCGTGCAGCACCTGCCCCGCGAACTCCCACGCGCGCACGTCGAGGCAGCGCAGGGTGCCGCGGACCGTGCCGGTGCTCGGGATGGCGTTGTGCGCGGAGCCCGCGTGGACGGCGCCCCACGTGAGGTTGACGCCCGAGCGCGGGTCCAGCCGACGGCCGAGCACCGCGGGGACCTGCGTGATGACCTGGCCCAGCGCGTACACCACGTCGCCGGTCAGGTGCGGTCGCGACGTGTGGCCGCCCGGGGAGGCGATCGTCACGGAGACCTCGTCGGACGCCGACGTGATCGGGCCGATCCGCGTGCCGATGCGACCCACGTCGACCTTCGGGTCGCAGTGCACGGCGTAGATCTCGTCGACCCCGTCCATCGCCCCGGCCGCGAGGACGTCGAGCGACCCGCCCGGCTGGACCTCCTCGGCGGGCTGGAGCACGAGTCGCACGCCGCGGCGCAGCACGCCCTGCGCGTGCAGGTCCGCGAGCACGAGCCCGGCACCGAGCACGACGGCCGTGTGCACGTCGTGGCCGCACGCGTGCGCGACGCCCGGCACGGTCGACGCCCACGGGAGGCCGCAGCGGTCCTGCAGCGGCAGCGCGTCGATGTCCGCGCGCAGCGCGACGCGGCCCTCCGGGACGGCCGCGCCGTCGGGCACGCCCGCGGTGGTCGCGCCCGGCTCCGGGCCGACGTCGCACACGAGCCCCGTGCCCGGCAGGAGCCGCGGCTCGAGGCCCGCGGCGCGCAGGCGGTCGGCGAGCAGCGCCGTGGTGCGCGTCTCGGCGCGCGAGACCTCGGGGTGGGCGTGGATGTCGCGGCGGATCGCCACGACCTCGTCCACGTGGCGCGCGACGGCGGCCCCGATGCGGGCGGCGAGGGTCACGTCGGCGCTCACAGGAGCTCGTCCATCCCGAGCTCGCGCACCGTGTCGACCATCGACCTCACCTGCTGCGCGCGCGCCCGCGTCGTGACGAGGAGCGCGTCGGGGGTGTCGACCACGACGACGTCGTCGAGACCGAGGACCGTCACGACGCGGTCGCTCGCGGGCACGACGACCGAGCCCGCGCTCTCGCGGCGCACGACGCGCCCCGTGTCGCCGAGCACCTTGGAGCCCGCCCCGTCGACGGACGGGAGGAGGGCGGCCAGGGAGTTGAAGTCGCCCACGTCGTCCCACCCGAACGTGCCGGGGACGACGGCGACGCCCCCGACCGCGGCGACCGGCTCGGCCACCGCGTGGTCGATCGCGATCCGCTCGAGCGCCGGCCACCGCTCCGCGAGCACGCGGTCGCGGTCGGGGCCGTCCCACGCGGCCGCGATCGCGCGCAGGCCGTCGTGCAGCTCGGGGCGCTGGTCCGCGAGGTGCCCGAGGAGCACGGACGAGCGCACGATGAACATGCCGGCGTTCCACCGGTACTCCCCGGACGCGAGGTAGCGCTGCGCGGTCGCGGCGTCCGGCTTCTCCGTGAAGCCGCGCACGTGCTGCGCGGTCGGCGCCCCCGCGACGCCGAGCGGGGCGCCGCTGTGCACGTACCCGAACGCCGTCGACGGCCGCGACGCCGCGATGCCGATCGTCACGACGTACCCGGCGCGCGCCGCCTCCACCGCCTCGCGCACCGAGGACTCGAAGGCGGCACGACCCGTGATCACCTGGTCCGCGGCGAACGACCCGACGACGACGTCGCCGTGCCGCGCCTCGAGCACCGCCGCGGCGAGCCCGATGGCCGCCATCGAGTCCCGGGGCGACGGCTCCGCGAGCACGTTCTCGGCCGGCAGGCCCGGGAGCTGCGTGCGCGCCGCCGCGACGTGCCGGTCGCCCGTGACGAGCACGACGCCCTGCTCCCCCGCGAGCGGCACGAGCCGGTCGACCGTCGCCTGGAGCAGGGAGCGCCCCGAGCCGGTGAGGTCGAGCAGGAACTTCGGGGAGCCCGCCCGCGAGAGCGGCCACAGCCGGGTGCCGGCGCCTCCCGCGGGGACGACGGCGAAGAAGCCGGGGATCGGCGACCCGGACGGGCCGGAGGAGTCGTGCGGCGAAGAGGCCATGAGGGCCAGCATAGTGAGGGCCGCAGTTCCCCCGCGGGCTGTGGGATCAGTCACAAACCCATGCCAGCGGGCCGATCCGCCGCCCCCGGCGGTCCGCATCATGACGTCGATGTCACTATGGTGGAAGCCCTGAGACCGATGCCGACGACGGTCCCGGGGTCCGGACTGAGGGAGTTCCGGACCACGGCCGGAACGTGACATCTCCCCCTGATCTCGCCACAGGAGGCCCCCAAAGTGCCCAGTGCACCAGCCGGCACGCTCTACCGCGGCCGCGAAGGCATGTGGTCGTGGGTCGCGCACCGCGTGACCGGCGTGCTCATCTTCTTCTTCCTGCTCGTGCACGTGCTCGACACGGCGCTCGTGCGGGTCTCGCCCGAGGCGTACAACGCCGTCATCGGGACGTACCAGACGCCGATCATGGGCATCGGTGAGGCGGGCCTGGTCGCGGCCATCGTCTTCCACGCCTTCAACGGCATCCGCATCATCCTGGTCGACTTCTGGTCCAAGGGCCCGCGGTACCAGCGCACGATGCTCTGGGTCGTCGTCGGCCTGTTCGTCGTGACGATGGCCGGGTTCCTGCCGCGCCACCTGATGAACGTCTTCGGAGGGGGGCACTGATGGCCGCCGCACCCACGGTCGAGGTCGCGAGCCCGCGCGACCCGTACAAGCGCCGCAAGGCCACGCGCAGCAACTACGAGCTGTACAGCTGGATCTTCATGCGCGCCTCCGGCGTCGTGCTGATCGTCCTCATCTTCGGGCACCTGTTCGTCAACCTCATGGTCGGCGAGGGCGTGCACGCGATCGACTTCGGCTTCGTCGCCGGCAAGTGGGCCTCGCCGTTCTGGCAGATCTGGGACCTGCTCATGCTGTGGCTCGCCATGTTCCACGGCACCAACGGCGTCCGCACGATCATCAACGACTACGCCGAGCGTGACGGCACTCGCCTCGTCCTCAAGCTCGCGCTGTACCTCGCCTTCACGATCGTCACGGTCCTCGGCACGCTCGTGATCTTCACGTTCGAGCCCTGCCCCGCGAACGCCCCGGCCGAGCTGCTCGCGTCGTTCTGCACGGCCTGAGCACCGCACCACCGCACGCCCCCGTCTTCCTCTCGCTCCACCCGGCTCTCTCCCAGGAGGCATCGACCCCGATGCAAACCCATCAGTACGACGTCGTCATCGTCGGCGCAGGCGGCGCCGGGATGCGCGCGGCGCTGGAGTCGTCCGGCAAGGTCCGGACGGCCGTCATCTCCAAGCTCTACCCCACGCGCTCGCACACGGGCGCCGCGCAGGGCGGCATGTGCGCCGCGCTCGCGAACGTGGAGGAGGACAACTGGGAGTGGCACACGTTCGACACGGTCAAGGGCGGCGACTACCTCGTCGACCAGGACGCCGCGGAGATCATGGCCAAGGAGGCCATCGACGCCGTCCTCGACCTCGAGCGCATGGGCCTGCCGTTCAACCGCACGCCCGAGGGCCGCATCGACCAGCGCCGGTTCGGTGGGCACACCCGCAACCACGGCGAGGCCGCGGTGCGCCGCTCGTGCTACGCCGCGGACCGCACCGGTCACATGATCCTCCAGACGCTCTACCAGCAGTGCGTCAAGCAGGACGTCGAGTTCTTCAACGAGTTCTACGTCCTCGACCTCATCACCGACCACGACCTCTCCGCGGGCGAGATCCCCGACGACGAGACGGTCACCGCGACCGGCGTCGTCGCCTACGACCTCGCGTCCGGCGAGATCCACGTCTTCCAGGCGAAGGCGATCATCTTCGCCACCGGTGGCGCGGGCAAGATCTTCAAGACGACGTCCAACGCGCACACGCTCACGGGCGACGGCATGGCCCTGGCCTACCGCCGCGGCCTGCCGCTCGAGGACATGGAGTTCTTCCAGTTCCACCCGACCGGCCTCGCGGGCCTCGGCATCCTCCTGTCGGAGGCCGCCCGCGGCGAGGGCGGCATCCTGCGCAACGCGGACGGCGAGCGCTTCATGGAGCGCTACGCCCCCACCATCAAGGACCTCGCGCCGCGCGACATCGTCGCCCGGTCCATGGCGAACGAGGTCCGCGAGGGCCGCGGCGCCGGGCCGAACAAGGACTACGTCCTGCTCGACCTCACGCACCTCGAGCCGGCGCACATCGACGCCAAGCTCCCCGACATCACCGAGTTCGCCCGGACCTACCTCGGGATCGAGCCGTACACCGAGCCCGTGCCCGTGTACCCCACGGCGCACTACGCGATGGGCGGCATCCCGACGAACGTCGACGCCGAGGTGCTGCGCGACAGCCACAACGTCGTCAAGGGCCTCTACGCCGCCGGTGAGGTCGCGTGCGTCAGCGTGCACGGCTCCAACCGTCTCGGCACCAACTCGCTGCTCGACATCAACGTCTTCGGCAAGCGCGCCGGCCGCACGGCCGCCGCCTACGCCGCGACCGCGTCGTACAGCGAGCTCCCGGAGAACCCCGCCGCGGCCGTCGTCGCGCAGCTCGAGGAGATGCGAAACCGTCCCGACGGCGAGCGCGTCGCCGACGTCCGCAAGGCGCTCCAGGACACCATGGACGCCAACGCCCAGGTGTTCCGCACGGGCGAGTCGCTCAACCAGGCCCTCGCGGACATCCGCGACCTGCAGAAGCGCTACAAGAACGTGTCCGTGCAGGACAAGGGCCGCCTCTTCAACACCGACCTCCTCGAGGCGATCGAGCTCGGGTTCCTCCTCGACATCGCCGAGGTCACCGTGGTCGCGGCGATCAACCGCAAGGAGTCCCGCGGCGGCCACTACCGCGAGGACTTCCCGGACCGCGACGACGCCAACTACATGCTGCACACGATGGCCTACCGCCGTCCGACGTCCGCCAGCGACGTCGCCGACGGGCACGTCGCGGGCTACTTCGACCACGTCGAGCAGTTCGACGGCTACAAGGTCGCCCTGGGCTCCAAGCCCGTCACCCAGACCCGGTACGAGCCCATGGAGCGGAAGTACTGATGACTGCCACACTCGAGAGCCCGGCCGCCGAGCCCAAGGCCGGGGAGATCCCCTCGTTCGAGGTCACGCTCCGCGTCCGCCGCTACTCCCCCGAGTCGGAGCACGGCGAGGAGGCGTACTGGGACGAGTTCACCGTCCAGGCGCACGGCACCGACCGCGTGCTCGACGCCCTGCACAAGATCAAGTGGGAGCACGACGGCTCCCTGACGTTCCGCCGCTCGTGCGCGCACGGCGTGTGCGGCTCGGACGCGATGCGCATCAACGGCCGCAACCGGCTCGCGTGCAAGACGCTCCTCAAGGACGTCAACCCCGACAAGCCGATCACGGTCGAGCCCATCAAGGGCCTGCCCGTGGTCAAGGACCTCGTCGTGGACATGGAGCCGTTCTTCGCGTCCTACCGCGAGATCATGCCGTTCCTCATCACGTCCGGGAACGAGCCGAGCAAGGAGCGCCTCCAGTCCGCCGCGCAGCGCGAGCGCTTCGACGACACGACCAAGTGCATCCTGTGCGCCGCGTGCACGTCGTCCTGCCCGGTGTTCTGGACCGACGGCCAGTACTTCGGCCCCGCCGCCATCGTCAACGCGCACCGCTTCATCTTCGACAGCCGCGACGAGGGCGCCACGCAGCGCCTGGAGATCCTCAACGACAAGGAGGGCGTGTGGCGCTGCCGCACGACCTTCAACTGCACCGAGGCCTGCCCGCGCGGCATCGAGGTCACGAAGGCGATCCAGGAGGTCAAGCGCGCGATGATCACCCGCGCGTTCTGACACCCCCGCACCGCCACGAAGGGCGCCGACCGGACGGTCGGCGCCCTTCGTCGTCCCCGGGTGACGTCGCGGCCTCCTCGACGAGCGCCTCCGTGACCGACCGGCACGACCGTGATCGGCAGTCTCGACCGAGATCGGCATCTGCGGCGGAGATCGGCAGCCGCACATGCCGATCTCGGCAGCGCGTGCCGATCTCGACCCGCCGCCCGAGCGCGGCGGTCACGTCCCGCGCGGCAGGCGGCCCCGGCGGATTCCGCGGACCAGGGGGCTCCACGGGCGGTGCGACCCGTGACCGGCGCGGAGGTGCTCCTCGGTCGACGGGACGACGGCGTCGCGCGTGCCCTCGACGGCGTCGCGCCTGTCCTCGACATCGTCGCGCCTGTTCTCGACGGCGTGGCGGGGCGCCCGGAGGTGGCGGCCGTCGGCCGGGGTGTCGCCGTCGAGCACGGGCAGCTCGGGACGGCCGTCGCGCGCGTGCCGGGCGCCGTCGGGCACCGGGTCGGGCGGGCGCGGCGGGTTCGCCATCCACGCGCACACGGCCAGGAGGATGCGCGCGGTGAAGTTGACGAGGAGCAGCAGCGTCACGAGGACGGCGAACGACGCCAGGAGGGCGTTCCGCGTGGCGCTGCTCTCGACGAACGACGACCCGAGGTAGCGGAGCACGCCGAACCCGACGGCGGCGGTGAGCGATCCGACGAGGAGGTCGCGGCGTCGGACCCGCACCCCGGCGAGGAGCCGCACGACGACGACCACGACGAGCGCGTCGAGCAGGACGCTCACGACGAGGCCCGCACCGGTGACGAGGACGGCGGGCCCGCCGGAGAGCCCGATCGCCTCGAGGATCTGGTTGCCGAGGGACGTGACGGCGATGCCGGCGACGGCGGAGACGAGGAGGAACAGCGCGAGCAGGAAGAACCCGAGGAGGGCGCGCGCCCGGGCGAGCACGGGGCTCTGGCCGACGTCGCTCACGCCGAACATGGTCCGCACGGCGCCACGCAGGTGGTACATGAACGACACGACGGAGAAGAGCAGCACCACGCCCGCGACGACGCTCGTGACGCTGAGCCCGGAGTCGAGCAGGAGCTGGTCAGGCCGGATCTCGCCGGGCTCGCCGTCGAGGGCGATGAGCCCGGGGACGAGCTCGTTGATCTCGCCGAAGACGACGTCCATGAGCTCCTCGCGGCCGCCCAGGACCCGCATGAAGACGGTGTAGCCGATCGTCAGCGCGGCGAACAGCGAGAACAGCGCGGAGTACGCGATGCCGCCGCACAGGAGCGCGCCGCGCGCGTACAGGTAGCGGTAGGTCGCGCGGCCGGGCCGGCTGTCCTTCCAGCGCTCGACGAGCGCGTCCACCCGCGCGCGCGTGCGCGTGACGACGCGCGGGGCGGCAGGGCGGGGCGACGTCACGCCCCGAACCCTACGAGGCGGTCGCTCCCGCGGCATCCGCGCCGAGGGGGAACACCTGCTCCGGGCGCCAGACGCCGTCGTCCCCGTGCTCGTAGAGCGAGAAGCCGGCGACGTCGAACTGCGCGTCGTAGGTCGCCATCTGGTCGAACGCCGCGTCGAGCGCGGCCTCGGGCACCTCGTGCGCGACGGTCACGTGCGGGTGGTAGTTGAACCGCAGGTCCTGGGCGAGCGGGCCGGTGCGGATCGCGCTCTCGAGGTGCTCGCACTCCGCGATGCCCTCGACCACCTGGACGAACACCACGGGCGAGACGGGACGGAACGTCGCGCTCCCCCGCAGGTGGAGGCGGAACGGCGCCGCCGTCGACGCGACCTCGGTCAGGTGCGCGCGCGCCGTGTCGAGCGCGGTGCGGTCCAGGACCGTCGGGCCGAGGAGCGTCACGTGCGGCGGGATCGACCGCGCGAGCGGGTCGCCGAACCGTGCGCGCGCGTCCTGGAGCTGCGTCGCGAACGGCTCGGGCACCTCGATCGCGATGCCGATCCGCACCTGGTGGGGCTCGCGCTCCGGGAGGTTCACGCGGTCGTCCCGCCCACGGGCAGCAGGCCGACGCGGTCGTAGATGCGGGCGAGCGTGCCGGCCGCGATCTCGCGGGCCTTCTGCGCGCCGCGCGCGAGCACCGCGTCGAGCTCGGCCGGGTCCGCCAGGTAGGTGTTCGCGCGCTCCTGGAACGGCACGAGGAAGTCGACGACGACGTCCGCCAGGTCCACCTTGAGGCGCCCGTAGCCCTGGCCGTCGTACTCGGCGGCGATCGCCTCGACGTCCCGCCCCGTGAGCGCCGAGTAGATGGTCAGCAGGTTCGACACGCCGGGCTTGGCGACCGGGTCGTAGCGGATCTCCGTGCCGGAGTCGGTCGCAGCCGACCGGATCCGCTTGGCGGCGACCTTCGGGTCGTCGAGCAGCCAGATGACGCCCTTGCCGTTCGACGAGGACTTGCTCATCTTCGCCGTCGGCTCCTGGAGGTCGTAGATCTTCGCGACCGACCGGACGATGTGGGCCTCCGGCACGACGGCGGTCCCGTCGCCGAAGCGGGCGTTGAGCCGCTCCGCGAGGTCGCGGGTGAGCTCGAGGTGCTGGCGCTGGTCCTCGCCGACCGGCACGAGCGCCGCGTCGTAGAGCAGGATGTCGGCCGCCATGAGCACGGGGTACGTGAACAGCCCGACGGTCGTTCCGTCGGCGCCCTGCTTCGCGGACTTGTCCTTGAACTGGGTCATGCGGCCCGCCTCGCCGAAGCCCGTCTGGCACGACAGCACCCACGACAGCTCGGCGTGCTGCGGCACGTGCGACTGGACGAACAGCGCCGAGCGGTCCGGGTCCACGCCGCCGGCGAGGTACTGGGCGGCCGTGCGGCGGGTGCGCTCGCGGAGCCGCTCCGGGTCCGGGTTGACCGTCAGCGCGTGGAGGTCGACGACGCAGTACAGGGCGTCGTACGCGTCCTGGAGGGAGACCCACTGGCGCAGCGCACCGATGTAGTTCCCGAGCTGCAGCGAGTCCTCGGTGGGCTGCATGCCCGAGAGGATCCGTGGCCGGGTGCCCGTCGGGCTCCCGGGCTCCTGCGTGGTCTCCGGGACCGGTGCCGGACCGATGTGCGTCGCCTCGATGGACATTGCCCCATTCTGACAGGTGCTCGGGCGCCGGAACGAATCGCCGTCGTACCGCGGTCGGACGACGGGGTCAGGTGGCCTCGTCGTCGAACGGGGCGGGCCCCGTCGGCGCGACGGGAGCGGCCGGGCGGGGCGGGGAGACGCGCTCGGGCAGGGGGTCGTCGTCCAGGAGTGCCTCGCGGACGATCCGGCGCGGGTCGTACTGGCGCGGGTCGAGCTTGGCCCAGTCGACGTCCGACAGCTCCTCGCCGAGCTCCGCGTCCACGCGCGACTTCGCGTCGCGCAGGTAGCCCCGCGCCGACCGCACGAACGCCCCGAGCTGCTCCGCGTAGCGCGGCAGGCGCTCGGGACCGATGACGACGACCGCCACGATGAGGAGCACGACGAACTCGGCTCCGTTGATCCCGAACACGCCGACAGACTACTCGCTCGTGGCCTCGTCGAGGACGACGCGCACGTCGCGCTCCTGGTCGCCGGTCCGCACGCGCAGGGTCACCGCGTCCCCCGGCGCCTTCGCCCGGATCGCGACGATGAGCTCGTCCGACTCGGTGACGGGCCGGCCGTCGATGGACAGGATCACGTCTCCCGGCCGGATCCCGGCGGCGTCCGCCGGGCCGTCGGGCGTCACGGCGGGCGTCCCGGACTGCGCGTCGGTCGAGACCTGCACGCCCTCGCCCTGGTAGCGCTGGTCGAGGAGCACGCCGATCACGGGGTACGTCGCGACGCCGTCGGCGATGAGCTGCTCGGCGGTCCGGCGGGCCTGGTTCGACGGGATGGCGAACCCGAGCCCGATGCTGCCCGTGGCCTCGCCGCTCCCCGGCGGCTGCGCGATGGCCGAGTTGATGCCCACCACCTGGCCCCGGCCGTCGACGAGCGGGCCGCCGGAGTTGCCGGGGTTGATCGCGGCGTCCGTCTGGATCGCGTTGATGAACGCCGTCTCCGCCGCGGCACCCGCCTGGACCGGGCGGTTGAGCGCGCTGATGATCCCCGTGGTCACGGTCCCGTTGAGCCCGAGCGGCGCACCGATGGCCACCACCGGGTCCCCGACGACCACCTCGTCGGAGTCACCGAGAGCGAGCGGCGTGAGGCCCGAGTCCTCGACCTTGACGACCGCGAGGTCGTAGTCGACCGTGCGCCCGACGAGCTCGGCCGGGCTCTCGTGCCCGTCGGAGAAGAGCACGACGATGTCGCCGCCGTCGGCGGCCGACGCGACGACGTGGTTGTTCGTGAGGATGAAGCCGTCCTCCCGCAGCACGAAGCCCGATCCGGTCGCGACGCCGTCGGCCCCGCGGACCTGGAGCGAGACGACGCTGGGCAGCACGGTCGCCGCGATGTCCGCCACCGAGCCGTCGGGGCGGTCCGCGCCGGGCTCGACGCTCGCGGGCGGCAGCGCCGAGACGGACGAGCCGGAGGGCTGCGGGTCGGCGAGGCGGTCGGCCGCGACGCCGCCGACGGCGCCCGCGACGAGCGCGAGCACCGCGACGCCCGCGACGGCGGCCGGGCGCAGGCCGCGTCGCGGGGCGGTGCCGACCGCTCCGCGGGGCACGCCCACGAGGGTCGGGTCGACGGACCCGCCCGGGCGCGTCGGCGCCTCGGGCTGGCCGAACGCGCTCAGCCGCTCCCAGGGGTCCGTGGGCCCCGCGCTCGAGGGTTGCGCAGGCGCGGGCACCGCGGGCGGCGGCGGGACCGGTCCCGGACCGTACGCGGGCACGGCGTGGCCCGACGCAGCGCCCTCAGCGGGCCGTGGGGCCTCGGCGGGCCGTGGGGCCTCGGCGGACGGCGGGACGGGCACGCTGCGGTAGGCCGACGGCGGCGCGAACGGGTTCGGCGCGGCGTCGCGCGGACCGGGCTGCTCCGGTCCGGTCTGGGGGTCGGTCATGAGGTGCCGAGCGCTCCTGTCATGGTCGTCCAGCCCCGGGAGATGCGCGCCGGGACCCCGGCATCGTAGTCACGGGCCGGGAACGCCGCCACGAGGGCGGCGACCGTCTCCTGCTCGGTGTCGGCGACGACGTCGATCACCGTGTCGCCCGACTGCCACACGACGTGCCACGGCGCCTCGGACAGCACGTGCACGCGGCGACCGTCGACGTCCCACGTCTCGCCGCCCGCGAGCGCCGACGTGTCCAGCAGGCCGGTCTGCTCACGCACGACCGCCTCCCCGCCCGGCGCCTCGAGGTCGATCTCCAGCACGCCGCGCCGCGCGTCGTCGCGCACGTCGGTCACGCGGAAGCCCTCGGGGAGCGGCGTCGGGCAGGTCCAGCCCTGCGCGGCGAGCGCCGCGAGGGCGGACGCGCTGCCGTCGGCGACCGTCCCCCCGCCCGACCCGCCGTCCGGACCGTCGGTCCGCGCGCCGCCGACGACGAGCGCGCCCGTGGCCCGGGGCGCGGCCTGCGCGAGCACGGTGAGCGGGTCGCTGCGGTGCAGGTCCGGCGTGACGAGCGGGCTCTCCCCCAGCGCGAAGAGGCCGACCGCCGCGACGCCGACGCCGCCGACGACGAGGCCCACCACGCGTCGCCGGAGCGAGCCGCGGCGCACCTCGCCGCTCCACGCGCCGCGCGGGAGCGTCGCGGTCTCCGCCCAGGGGTCGCTCGGCGCGGGCGCCGCGCGCAGCGGGTCGCCGTCCGTCGGCGGGATCTGGGCGGACAGCGCGAGCAGGCGCGCGGCGAGGTCCGGCGCTGGCTCCACCGGCCCGGCCGCGCTCAGCGCGCGCCGGGCCGCCCGGGCCGCGGAGAGCTCTGCCGCGCACCGCGGGCAGCAGGCCACGTGCTCCAGGGCGCGCTCCGCCTCCGCGGGCGACAGCTGCCCGTCGACGAGCGCGGAGAGCCGCGAGCCGAGATGGGTCACGCCGCCCCCCGGGCGCCCACGGCGGTCGGCGCGTCGTCCGACGCCGGACGCTCCGCGGGGTCGCGGTGGGGCAGGGCGGCGCGCAGCTGCGAGCGCGCGCGGTGGATCCGCGAGCGGACCGTGCCGAGCTTGATGCCGAGCGTCACGGCGATCTCCTCGTAGGAGAGGCCCTCGATGTCGCACAGCACGACGGCGGCCCGGTACTCCGGCGAGAGCGCGTCGAGCGCGCGCTGCACGTCGTGGTCGAGGTTCGCGTGCTCGAACCCGCGCTCCGGCTGGGCCTCGGCGCGCGCCGGGTAGTGCCCGTCGTCGTCGCCCATGGCCTCCATCCGGATGCGCTGCTTGCGCCGGACCTGGTCGAGGAACAGGTTCGTCGTGATCCGGTGGAGCCAGCCCTCGAACGTGCCCGGGGTGTAGCTCGACAGCGAGCGGAACACCCGGACGAACGTCTCCTGCGTGAGGTCCTCCGCGTCCTGGCGGTTGCCCGTCAGGCGGTAGGCGAGCCGGTAGACCCGCGCCGAGTGCTCGCGCACGATCGAGTCCCACGACGGCGGCACCCACGTGCCCGCGTCCTGCTGGCCGTGCGTGCTGGTCCTCGGTCGTGCGTCGTCCACGTGGTCCATCGTCCCAGAAGAACGTCCCGCCCTCGGCGCGTGTTCCCCGGCTCGCGCGGGACGTGCGCGCGACGTCCACGGCCCGTGCACACGCGCGCGGCGCGGGAACGGGCCGGCGTGGGAGGGGGCGGGTACGATCCGAGACAGTGCCGGCCCGGCCCCCGGGGCCGGACGACGGACCACCAGGAGGACCTGATCACCAGCGACGTCGGCACCCACCGCAGCGCCAAGGCGGCGAGCTGGGTGTACAGCGAGGAGTTCGTCCCCGAGGACGAGGTCCTCCTGCGGGCGCGCGACCGCGCGGCCGAGCTCGGCTGCCCCGCGGTCCTCCCGGGCGTCGGCGCCGTGCTCCAGGTCCTGGCCGCGTCCCTCGCGGCCCGCGCGGTCGTCGAGATCGGCACCGGCACGGGCGTCGCCTCGATCTGGCTCCTGCGCGGCATGCCCGCCGACGGCGTGCTGACGACGATCGACGTCGAGGTCGAGCACCAGCGCGCGGCGAAGGCGGCGTTCGCGGAGGAGGGCGTGCCCGCGTCCCGCACGCGCACGATCCCGGGCCGCGCGAGCGACGTGCTCCCCCGCCTCACCGACGGCGCGTACGACCTCGTCCTCGTCGGGGCCGACAAGCACAGCTACCCCGAGTACGTCGAGCAGGGGCTGCGCCTCCTGCGGCCGGGCGGCGTGCTGGCGGTCGACGGCGCCCTCTCGCACGACCGCGTCGCCGACCCCGCGCGGCGCGACGAGGTCACGACGATCGTGCGCGAGGTCGGCCGGTCGCTCCGGTCCGACGAGCGCGTGCTGCCGGCGCTGCTGCCCAGCGGCGACGGCCTCCTGCTCGCCGTCCGCCGCTGACCGGCCAGGTCAGAGCCGGTCGAGCGCCTCGAGCAGCAGCCGGGCGCCGAAGCCCGTCGCCCCGGCCACGACCTCGTGCCGGTCGGCCGTCGCGCGCGCCGGTCCCGCGACGTCGAGGTGGGCCCAGGGCACGTCGCCCACGAACTCCCGGAGGAACAGCGCGGCCGTGATGGCCCCGCCGCCGGGGCTCTCGACCGGGACGTGCCGCAGGTCGGCGACGTCGGAGCGCAGGGCACCCGCGTAGTCCTCGACGAGCGGCATGCGCCACACCCGCTCGCCCGTCGTGCGGGCGGCGTCCTCCAGCGCGTCGGCGACAGCGTCGTCGGTCGCGAACAACGCGCCGTGACCACGACCCAGGCCCATGCTGGCCGCGCCGGTGAGCGTCGCGACGTCGACGAGCACGTCCGGGGCGAGCTCCTGCACGGCGTACCCGACGGCGTCGGCGAGGACGAGGCGGCCCTCGGCGTCCGTGTTCGCAACCTCGACCGTGCGCCCCGACCACGTGCGCAGCACGTCACCGGGACGGTAGGACGCCGCGCCGACGTGGTTCTCCGCGAGCGGCAGCACGGCGGTGACGCGCCGGTCCGAGCGCGCGCGGGCGGCCCCGAGCACGACGGCGAGCGCGACGGCGGCACCCACCATGTCGGTCTTCATGGGCACCATCGCCTCGCGCGGCTTGATGGACAGGCCGCCCGTGTCGTAGGTGATGCCCTTGCCGACGACGACCACGTGCCGCGGCGCGGAGCGGTCCGTCGCCGGGGTCACGCCGTGGTCCGCGGGGTCGTACGTGACGGTGACGAGCCGGGGCCCGCGCGCCGAGCCGGCGCCCACGGCGAGGAGGGCGCCGAAGCCCTCCTCGGCGAGCTCGGCGGGGCCGCGGACGGTGGTGTCGAGGCCGAGCGCGTCGGCCAGCCTGAGAGCGCGGTCGGCGAACCAGGCCGGGTCCTTGACGTCGGACGGCGTGTTCGCGAGGTCGCGCACGAGCCACGTCGCGGCGGCCGCGCGGGTCGCCGCCTCGATCGGTGCCGCCACGTCGGGACGGTCGGGCGGCGTGAGCAGCACGAGCTGCGCGGCGGCGTCCTGCGCGCCGGCGGGCGCGTCGCCGCGGCGCGGCTGGGCGTACGCGGCGAGCAGGTAGCCCTCGACGTAGGCGCGGACCTCGGCCGCCCCGGCGTCCGCGGTCACGGCGCTCACGACCCGCTCGAGGCCGCGGGACGCACGAGCCAGCGCGGCCCCGGCGCGGCGCAGGTCCGTCGCGGTGCCGGCGCCCACGCCGAGCAGCAGGAGGCGGGGCGGCAGGCCCGCCCACGGCAGCCGGGTCGTGGACCCGACGTGCGCGCGCGGCAGGTCCACGCGCACGACCTCGCCGGCCGCGCCGCGGAAGCCCGGGCCACCCGCGCGCTCGGCCAGCTCGGCGAGGTCGACCCCGTACCGCAGGGTCGCGTCGACCGTGCCGGCGCGCGGCTGCAGCCCGTCCTCCGCCTCGCGCGGCGGCGCGACGGCGACCACGACCGCGTCGGCCTGTGCCTCGTCGACGAGCGGGGCGTCGCTGAGCACGCCCCGTGCACCGACCACCTCCGGCAGCGCGCGCGGGATCTCCGAGGTTCCGGAGACCCGGCGCTCACGTGCGGGCAATCAGCCCACCACGGCCTGGAGCGCCTCACCCAGCTCGCTGGCCTCGGTCGCGTTGAGCTCGACCACCAGACGCCCGCCACCCTCGAGCGGGACCCGCATGACGATGCCTCGCCCTTCCTTGGTGACCTCCAGCGGTCCGTCACCCGTCCGCGGCTTCATCGCAGCCATCGATGGCACTCCATTTCCGTTTGTCCCGAGTCCACCCCGCACGCGCGAGGAGGGGCGTCCGACCTCGGACGACGCCCGGGGGACAGTCTAGTTCACGCGTGCCGACATCCCGGGCGTCCCGGTCACGGCGGCCAGCCCGACGGCGGGACCAGCCGCCACAGCGACCAGACCCACCACACCTGACCCACGACGCACGCGACGGTCACCGCCGCGAGCCACGCCCGCGACCGCGTCCACCCGACCGTCACCGCGCCGAGCGGGAACGCGAGCAGGAGGAAGCGCACGAGCGACGTGCCCGGCTGGACCGTCGCCACGAGGTACGCCAGGTACGCCCCGGACCACGCGTGCATCTCCGGGCCGAGACGCGCCGCCACCGGGTTGAGCACGAGCGCGGCGGCCACCACGAGGACGAGCGCGAGCAGCCACGGGCCGGCGTCACCCGCGAGCCACCGCGAGACGTCCACCCACGGCACGAACGGCACGACCTCCGCGCCGCCGCGCCAGGCCTCCTGGGTGCGGAAGTACGCCTGGTGCACGCCCGTCACCGCGCCGCACAGCCAGGGCCACACGAGCCCGCTCCCGAGGGCGACGACCAGCAGCCCGCCCAGCCGGGCGGCGTCGGGCCCGCGCAGGTCCCCGCGGCGCCACCGCACGATCCCGTGCCACAGCACGACCGCCGCCATCGGCAGCGCGACCGCGCGGCAGAAGCCGAGGAGCACGACGAGGAGCGCCGCCCCGGCGTAGCGGCGCCGCGCGAGCAGGAGCAGCGCACCGGCCACGAGGAGCAGGGCGAGCGACTCGGTGTAGGCGACCTGGAGGACCGGGCTGGAGGGGAAGACGCTGACGAGCAGCACCGTCGCGAGCGGGAGGCCCGGGCGGCGCTCGACGGCGGCCGCCCCGGCCGTCGCGACGAGCCGATGGACGACGAGCGCCGCGCCCGCCCCGCACGCGAGCGCGACGGTTGGTGCGAGCACCTCCCAGCCGAGCCCGGTGCCCGCGTCGAGCGCGCGGACGAGCGCGGGGAAGAGCGGGAAGAAGGCCCACACGTTCTGCTGCACGGCGCCGTCGGGGCCCACGGGGAGCGTGTCCGGGTAGCCGGAGGCGTAGATCTGCTCGTACCAGCTCGCGTCCCACATCCGGCCGACGTAGGCGAGGTACGACGGCGCGGCGTCGGTCCACAGGTTCTGCTCCTGGGACCGCGCGGCGACGAGCAGGACGCCGGCGCTCACCGCCCGGGCCAGGGCGTAGACCACGAGCACCTGCACCCACCACCGCCAGGTGGCGGGCCGCAGCAGCCGCGCCCGCGCCGCGGGGAGGGCGGCCGTGCGCGGCGTCGTCACGCGAGGCCCCGCAGGGCCGCTGCCGGGGCCGTCTCGTCGCGGACGGCGGAGACCAGGTCGAGGACGCGGCGCGTCGCCGCCACGTCGTGCGCGCGGAAGACGCGCGCGCCGAGCCACGCGGCGACCGCCGTCGCCGCGAGCGTGCCCTCGAGTCGCTCGGCGGCCGGGAGGTCGAGCGTCTCCCCCACGAAGTCCTTGCGCGACAGGGCCATGAGGAGCGGGAAGCCGAGCCCCGCGAGCACCTCGGTGCGGCGGAGCAGGTGCAGCGAGTGCCACGTGTTCTTGCCGAAGTCGTGGGTCGGGTCGACGAGCACCGACGCGCGCGGGACGCCGCACGACACCGCCCGCTCGGCCGCGGCCCGCAGCGTCGTCACGACGTCCTGCACGACGCCGTCGCGCGGGTCGGCCGCTCCGGGGCGGGCCGGGTAGTCGACGCGGACGGGGTCCGTGCGCGGCCGCGCTCCCCCGGTGTGGGAGCACACCACCCCGATCCCGTGCTGCCCGGCCACCTCGACGAGCCGCGGGTCGTGCCCGGCCCACGTGTCGTTGACGAGGTCCGCGCCCGCGAGCGCCGCCTCGTGCGCGACGTCGGCCCGCCACGTGTCCACGCTGACGAGGAGCTCCGGGAACTCCGACCGCACGCGGGCGACGAACGGGACGACCCGGCGGATCTCCTCCGCCGGGGTGACCTCCGGGCCGACCCCGGCGCGCACGCCGCCCACGTCGAGGATCTCGGCGCCCTCGCGGACCGCGCGCTCGACGGCGGCGAGCGCCTGGCGGTCGTCGAGCTGGCGCGCGCCGGCGTAGAACGAGTCGTCGGTGCGGTTGACGATGGCCATCACGGCGGGCCGGTCGAGCTCGCGCCCGCGCAGCACGAGCGACGTGCCGCGCGGCGGCACCCCGAGCGGCGGCAGCGGGACGGGCGCGCCCTCGGACGGGCGCGCCCCCGGCTCGCCCCCGCCGGAGCCGGGCGCGCCGGGACCTGCGGTCATCGTGCCGCGCCCGTCAGCTCGCGTCGCCGGCCTGCGCCCGGGCGAGCTCCTCGGTCGCCTCGCGCTCCTCCGCGCGCAGCTCGGCGCCGCGGTCGCACACGTACTCGACGGCCTCGGCCGGGTCGTCGCACAGGTGGACGAGGTCGAGGTCGTGCTCGCTGATCATGCCGCGCCCCACGACGGCGGTCCGCGCCCAGTCGAGCAGGCCGGTCCAGTAGTCCGTCCCGACGAGCGCGACGGGGAACTCGGTGATCTTGTGCGTCTGGACGAGCGTGAGCGCCTCGAACAGCTCGTCGAACGTGCCGAACCCGCCCGGCAGCACGACGAAGCCCTGGGCGTACTTGACGAACATCGTCTTGCGGGCGAAGAAGTAGCGGAAGTTCACGCCGAGGTTGACGTAGCGGTTCATCCCCTGCTCGAACGGCAGCTCGATGCCGAGCCCGATCGACAGGCCGCCGGCGTCGGACGCGCCCTTGTTGGCCGCCTCCATGATGCCGGGGCCACCACCGGTGATGACGGCGAAGCCCTCGTCGACGAGGAGGCGCCCGACCTCCTCGGCGAGCGCGTAGTCCGGGTGGTCCGGCTTGGTGCGCGCCGAGCCGAACACGGAGACGGCCGGGCCGACCTCCGCGAGCGCCCCGAACCCCTCGACGAACTCGCTCTGGATCCGCATCACGCGCCACGGGTCGGAGTGCACCCAGTCCGCGCTCCCCCGCGAGTCGAGGAGGCGCTGGTCCGTCGTCTGGCCCGGGATCTGGTCCCCGCGCAGCAGCACCGGACCCTTGCGGTACCCGCTGCCCGTCTGGGGCACGCCGTCGTCGGAACCTGGCTGGTCACGCACCGTGTCGCTCATGGTCACGAGCCTATGCCGCAGGGGCGGCCGTCAGCCACGCACGGAGCGCGTCGCGGCACAGCGCGAGCTGCCCGACGGGGCACCGCTCGTCGTCCTTGTGCGCGAGCAGCGGGTCCCCGGGGCCGAAGTTCACCGCCGGGACGCCGAGCTCGGCGAAGCGCGCGACGTCGGTCCAGCCGTACTTCGGGGCCGGCGCCCCGCCGGTCACGCCGAGGACGGCCGCCGCGAAGTCCGCCGCGAGCGGGTCGTCGAGGCCGGGCCGCGCGCCCGGCGCCGCGTCGGTGAGCGTGACCGCGAACCCGGTGAAGAGGTCGCGGACGTGCTGCTCGGCCTCGGCCACGCTGCGGGAGGGGGCGAACCGGAAGTTCACCGTGACGACGCACTCGTCGGGCACGACGTTGCCCGCGATGCCCCCCGTGATGCCGACGGCGTTCATGCCCTCCCGGTACACGAGGCCGTCGACCTCGATCTCCTGGGGGACGTACGCGGCCAGGCGGTCCAGCACCTCGTGCGCGGCGTGGATCGCGTTGGTCCCCGTCCAGGAGCGCGCGGAGTGGGCCGCGACGCCCGGCACGCGCACCTCGGCGCGCAGCGTCCCGTTGCACCCGCCCTCGAGGCCGGCGGACGTGGGCTCCCCGAGCACCGCGAAGTCCGCCTCCAGCAGGTCCGGGCGGTTGCGCGCGAGGCGCCCGAGCCCGTTGAGGTCCGCCGCGACCTCCTCGTTGTCGTAGAAGACCCACGTGACGTCCTGCGCCGGGGCGTCGAGCTCCGCGGCGAGCGCGAGCGCGACGGCGACGCCGCCCTTCATGTCGACCGTGCCGCGGCCCCAGACCTCGGCGTGCGCGCCCTCGCCGACGACGCGCGTCGGCAGGTTCGGCGGGACCGTGAGCGGCACCGTGTCGAGGTGGCCCGCGACGACGACGCGCCGCTCCCGGCCGAGCGCCGTGCGCGCGACGACCGTGTCGCCGTCGCGGACGACCTCCAGGTGCGCGACCGTGCTCAGCGCGGCCTCGACCGCGTCCGCGAGCGCGCGCTCGTCCCCGCTCACGGACGGCACGTCGCACACCGCGCGGAACAGGGCGACGAGGTCGCCGCGGAGGTCGAGCACGGGTCCGGTACCAGGGGTGGGAGACGTCACGCCAGCACCCTACCGGTGCCGGATAGGGTGGGCGCATGACTTCTGCGACCCCCGCGCCCGCCCCCTCGGCGGGCGCGTCCGAGCCGCGTACGGCGTGGGGCTACGGCCTGGCGACCGTCACCGACGACGGCACGACCCTCGACGTCTGGTACCCCGCGCCGGAGCTCGGCGCCGCCCCGGCGGACGCCGCCGTCCCCGCGTCCCTCGACGCGCTCGCCGAGCGCGACGAGCTGCGCGGCGTGGACGTCGTCGTGGTGCGGACCGAGATCGACCTCGACGCCGCCCCCGCCGACACCGCCGACGCCTACCTGCGCCTGCACCTGCTCTCCCACCGTCTCGTCGTGCCGCACGGCCTGAACCTCGACGGCCTCTTCGGCGTGCTGACGAACGTCGTGTGGACGAACCACGGCCCGTGCGCCGTCGACGGCTTCGAGGAGACGCGCCTGCGCCTGCGCGCGACCGGCCAGCCCGTGACCGTGCTCGGCGTCGACAAGTTCCCCCGCATGGTGGACTACGTCGTCCCGTCGGGCGTCCGCATCGCCGACGCGGACCGCGTGCGCCTCGGGGCCCACCTCGCGGCCGGCACGACCGTGATGCACGAGGGCTTCGTGAACTTCAACGCGGGCACGCTCGGCACGTCGATGGTCGAGGGTCGCATCTCGGCGGGCGTCGTCGTGGGCGACGGCTCCGACGTGGGCGGCGGCGCGTCGATCATGGGCACGCTGTCCGGCGGCGGCCGCGAGGTCATCTCGGTCGGGCAGCGTTCCCTGCTCGGCGCGAACGCGGGCCTCGGCATCCCGCTCGGCGACGACTGCGTCGTGGAGTCCGGCCTGTACGTCACCGCCGGGACCAAGGTGACGGTCGTCGGGCAGCAGGACGCCTCGGGCGAGCCGCTCGTCGTCAAGGCGCGCGACCTCGCCGGCCGGTCCGGCATCCTCTTCCGGCGCAACTCGCTGACCGGCGGGGTCGAGGCGGTCTCGCGGACCGGCGCGGGCGTCGAGCTCAACGCCGCGCTGCACGCGAACTGACCGGCCCCTGCCGAGCACGCCCCGCCTCGACGATGACGACGACGCAGCCCCCGCGCTCCCCGAACGCCCCGGCGCCGGGGCGCGTCCGGTCGCGCCGACGCCCCCTGCGCACCGCGGTCACCCTCGTCACGGTGGCCGCGGTGGGGGTCGGCGCGGTCGTGGTCGCGCTCAACCGGCTCGACGACGCGACGCCCGTCGCGGAGCGCTGCGCCGCGACCGCCGACGGCCGCACGTGGTACCTCTCCGTGACGCAGGCCGACAACGCGGCACTGATCACCGGGGCCACCGTGCGGCGCGGGCTGCCCGCCCGCGCCGCCACCATCGGGCTCGCGACCGCGCTGCAGGAGTCGCGGCTCGTCAACATCGACTACGGCGACCGCGACTCCGTCGGCCTCTTCCAGCAGCGCCCCTCGCAGGGGTGGGGCACCGTCGCGGAGATCATGGACCCGGTCTACTCGACCAACACGTTCTACGACGCGCTCGAGACGGTCGAGGGCTACGAGGGCATGGAGGTCACCGTCGCCGCGCAGACCGTCCAGCGGTCCGCGTTCCCCGACGCGTACGCGCAGCACGAGCCCCGCTCGCGCGCGTGGGCCTCCGCGCTGACCGGCTGGTCGCCCGCGTCGCTCACGTGCGACCTCGCGGCGGTCCCGGCGGAGGAGGTCCCGGCCGACGGCGACCCGGCCGAGCCGTTCCGGGAGCGCGTCACGCGCGACCTCGGGGACGCCGTCCGCGTCGCCCCGTCGGACGGCGGGGACGGGGGCCTGGTCGTGGTCGACGCGTCCGCGCTCCCCGGCGCCGCGGACGACGGCGGCGTCGAGCGGTCGGCGTGGGCCGTCGCCCAGTGGGCCGTGGCGACGGCGGACGCCACGAACGTCGTCGCGGTCGAGGTCGGCGACCGCCGCTGGTCGCGCGACGGCGCGACGTGGACGACCCCCGACCCGGCCGACCTCGCCCCGCTCGACCCGGGCGTCCTGCGCGTCCACGTCGCCGTCCCCGACGCGTCCTGACCGACCGCCGTCGGCCCGCGCCGGCGCGGTGTCGCGGACGGTGCCTCGCCGAGACGGGAGAAGTGGCCCCTCACGCACCCCGCGTCGGGGCCACGTCTCGCGTCTCGTCCCGGGGGTAGCCGCCGGACGGACGACGAGACGCCGCGTCGCTCACCGTGGGGTGAGCGGCGCGGCGTCTCGGTGAACGGGCGTCAGCGGTCGGAGACGGCGACGTAGTCGCGCTCGGTCTCGCCGACGTAGACCTGGCGCGGGCGGCCGATCTTGGTCTGCGGGTCCTTCATCATCTCGCGCCACTGCGCGATCCAGCCGGGCATGCGGCCCAGCGCGAAGAGCGGCGTGAACATGGCGGGCGAGAAGCCCATGGCCTTGTAGATGAGGCCCGTGTAGAAGTCCACGTTGGGGTAGAGCTTGCGCTCGATGAAGTAGTCGTCGTTGAGCGCGATCTCCTCGAGGCCCATGGCGATGTCGAGGAGCTGGTCCTTCTTGCCGAGGGTGGAGAGCACGGCGTCGGCCGACTTCTTGACGATCGCCGCGCGCGGGTCGTAGTTCTTGTAGACCCGGTGGCCGAAGCCCATGAGGCGGACGCCGTCCTCCTTGTTCTTCACCTTCTTCATGAAGGTGTCGACGTCGTACTCCGCGCCCGCGATCTTGTCGAGCATGGTGAGCACCGACTCGTTCGCGCCGCCGTGCAGCGGGCCCGAGAGCGCGTTGACCCCGGCCGCGACGGACGCGTAGAGGTTCGCGTGCGAGGACCCGACGACGCGGACCGTCGAGGTCGAGCAGTTCTGCTCGTGGTCGGCGTGCAGGATGAGCAGCTTGTCGAGCGCGTCGACCACGACCGGGTCGGCCTCGTACTGCTGGTACGGCGTCGCGAACGTCATGCGCAGGAAGTCGTCGACGTACCCGCGCGAGTAGTCCGGGTAGAGCAGCGGCTCGCCGACGCGGCGGCGGTGCAGGTACGACGTGATGGTGCGCGACTTCGCGAGGAGCAGGACCGTCGCGAGCTCGACCGTCTCGTCGTCGAACGGGTCGAGCGACTCGGGGTAGAACGTGGACAGCGCGTTGATCGCGGACGACAGCACCGCCATGGGGTGCGCGTTGCGCGGGAACGTGCCCATGAACGTGCGGAAGTCCTCGTGCACGAGCGTGTGCCGGTTGACGCGCTCGACGAAGGCGTCGAGCGTCGCGGCGTCGGGAAGCTCGCCGTGGATGAGGAGGTAGGCGACCTCGAGGAAGCTCGACCGCTCGGCGAGCTGCTCGATCGGGTAGCCGCGGTACCGGAGGATGCCGGCCTCGCCGTCGATGTACGTGATGCTCGACTCGCACGACGCGGTGTTCATGAAGCCGGGGTCGACGGTCACGAGGCCGGTCGACTTGAGCAAGGAGGACACGACGATGCCGTCGTTGCCCTCGGTCGCCGCGACCACGGGCAGGTCCTGCGCCTGGTCGTCGACGAGGAGGCGGACCTTCGCCTGCTGAGTGGTGGTCATGGTTCCCTTCCTGCTGCTGCTCGCGCCGTTGCCGCGCGGTCGACCGTACCCCGCCTCACCCGCACGTGACCAATCAGGAACCGTCACGAGAACACCACACCCGCTGTGATCCAGGTCACGCCAGCGGGAGGCCTCCGGAGAGTCGAGCCGCGGCCTCGTGGACCCGCTCGTCGGTCGCGGTGAGGGCGACGCGCACGTGCCCCGCACCCTCGGTCCCGTAGAACGCCCCGGGCCCGACGAGGACGCCCCGGTCCGCGAGGGCGGAGACCGTCAGCCAGCAGTCGCCGGCCGCCTCGTCGGCGGGCCGCGTCCACAGGTACAGGCCCGCCTCGGAGTGGTCGATCACGAGGCCCGCGCCGGTGAGGGCCTCGACGAGCACCTCGCGGCGGCGTGCGTAGACGTCCCGCTGCGCGGCGACGTGCGCGTCGTCGGACAGGGCCGCGACCATCGCGGCCTGGACCGGTGCGGGGACGATCATGCCGAGGTGCTTGCGGGTCGCGAGCAGGTCCGCGACGAGCGCCGCGTCCCCGGCCACGAACGCCGCGCGGTAGCCCGCCATGCTCGACTGCTTGGAGAGCGAATAGGTGACGAGCAGGCCGTCGTGCGACCCGCCGCACACCGCCGGGTCGAGCAGGCTCGGGACACCGGTCGTCGTGAAGGGCTCGGTCCACGCGAGCTCCGCGTAGCACTCGTCGCTCGCGACGACCGCACCGATCTCGCGGGCCGCGGCGACGACGCGCGCGAGGTGCGCGGCATCGAGCACCCGGCCCGTCGGGTTGCTCGGCGAGTTGACCCAGACCAGGCGCACGTCGTCGCGCCCGGCCCACGCGTCGACGTCGTCCGTCGCGAGGGGCGTCGCGCCCGCGAGGCGCGCGCCGACGTCGTAGGTGGGGTACGCCGTCCGCGGGTGCACGACGACGTCGCCCGGCCCGAGCCGCAGGAGCGAGGGCAGCAGCCCGACGAGCTCCTTGCTCCCGACGGTGGGGAGCACGGCGTCGGGGTCGAGGCCGGGGACGCCGCGACGGCGGGCGAACCACGCGGAGACCGCCTCGCGGAGGGCGGGCGTCCCGTGCGTCGTCGGGTAGCCGTGCGCGTCGGACGCGGCGGCGAGCGCGTCGCGCACCACGGCGGGGGTCGGGTCCACCGGCGTGCCGATGGAGAGGTCGACCACGCCGCGGGGGTGCGCTCGCGCGCGCTCCGCGTACGGGGTCAGCGTGTCCCAGGGATAGGCGAGACCGGAGAGGTCGGCGAGTCCCACGAGCGCCGGCGCCGAGGGCTCAGGCCTGCGGCGGCAGGGCGGCGATCATCGGGTCGTCCTTCTCGATGAGACCCATCTTCGCGGCACCGCCGGGCGAGCCGAGGTCGTCGAAGAACTCGACGTTGGCGCGGTAGTAGTCGCTCCACTCCGTCGGCACGTCGTCCTCGTAGTAGATCGCCTCGACGGGGCAGACCGGCTCGCACGCGCCGCAGTCGACGCACTCGTCCGGGTGGATGTAGAGCGACCGCTTGCCCTCGTAGATGCAGTCGACAGGACATTCCTCGATGCACGCCTTGTCCTTGACGTCCACGCACGGCTGGGCGATCACGTAAGTCACGACCGAGTACCTTTCTGGGTTCGTCCGGACCCGGCCCGGCGAGGGGCGAGGTCATGACAGGGACATGCACGACTAGTATCGCTCAGGTCGGGCGGTGCCCGACCCTCTCTGACCAGCCCGTGGACGAACGTCACACGACCCGAGGAGCCGCCGCGTGCCCGACTCGCCCTGGACGACGTGGGCGCCGGGGACGCGGGTCGTCGTCCGCCGCAGGCTCTCGCCCGACGACGCGGCCGCCGCGGGCAAGCCCCTCACCGACGTGATCGGGGTGGTCGTGGAGACCACCGCGACCACGCTCGTGCTGCGCGAGGACGCGGGCGGCAGCGCCCCGCCGCACCGCGGCCACGGCCCGCGCGACGACGCCCCTCCCCTGGTCTCCGTGCCGCTCGACGCGATCGTGGCCGGCAAGCCGGTCCCGCCGCGGCCGCCGCGACGGCCCGCCTCGCGCCCGGACTGACGACCGGGCCCGACGGACGACCGGTCGACGGGGCCTCTCGACGGGGCCTCGGCGACGACGTGACCCGCCCCGGGCGACGCCGGGACCGCGGTCGCACCTCAGGCGACGACGACCGCCCGGTCCTCGACGTCCACGACGACGGCGCCGCGGGCCCCCGCGGCGGTGAGCGTCTCGCGCCAGGTGCCCGCGTCGTCGAGGTCGACGCGCACGGGCTCGCCGGTGCCGCCCGTGGCGGCGCGCACCGGGTCGGGCCGGTCGAAGAACTCGCCCACGGGCGCATTGGTCTCCAGCGCGCGCACGAGCTGCTCGAGGTCGCGCACGACGACGCGCAGCGCGGACGCGACCCATGCGGCGTTGTCCGTGACCATGGCCTCGGTCCGGCGCGGGTCGGTGCGCCCCACGCGCGTCGCGTCGCGGAAGCTGCCCGCGGCGAGGCCCAGCGCGACGTCGCGCACGGGCGCGTCGGCGACGACGCCCAGGAGCTCGGTGGCCAGGACGTGCGGGACGTGGCTGACCAGCGCGGTGGACTCGTCGTGGACGTCGTCGGTGAGCACGTGCACCGTGCCGCCGAGCGGACCCGTGACGAGCCGCAGCACGGTCGTGAACGCGTCCGGTCGCGTTGTCGCGTCCACCGTCAGGGCCCAGCGCGCGCCCGCGAGCATCGCGGGGTCCGACGCCTCGAAGCCCGAGTGCTCGGTCCCGGCCATGGGGTGCGCCCCGACGTACCGGGCGTCGAGCCCGGCGGACCGGACGGTGTCGCGCACCGCGCCCTTGACGCTCCCGACGTCCGTCACGACCGTCGCGCCCCGCACGTGCCGGGCGACGTCGGCCGCCACCGCCCGCATGGCGCGCAGCGGCACGGCGAGCACGAGGACGTCCGGCTCGTCGACGCAGACCTCCGCGACGTCGCCGACCACGCGCAGGCCGGCGGCGCGCGCCGCCGCGCGCGTGGTCGCCGTGGCGTCGTAGCCGGTCACCTCGACGCCCCGCTCGTGCAGGAGCCGGGCGACCGAGCCGCCGACGAGACCGAGGCCGACGACGCCGACCCGGACCACCGCGCGGGACGCGTCCGGCTCCGGCGCGGCACCCGCGGCGGTCACCACAGCAGCCCCGTCGCGAGGCCCGCTGCGCCGGTCGACGCGTCGACGCTCCCGACCGGCACGTGCGCGGCGTCGACGTCGGCGCGCACCGCCCCGTCGAGCTCGCCGCGCGCCGGGACGACCCCGAGCGTCTTGAGCGCGTCCCCGGCCCGGACGAGGTCCTCCAGGACCGCACGCACCGGCGCGTCCCAGGGCGCGCCGTCGACCACGAGGACGAACGCGTAGGTGCCCGCGACGGCCTTGAGCGGCCGGGTGATGAGGCTCGACAGGTTGACGCGCCGTGCGCCGAAGGATTGCGTGATGCGGGCGAGCACCCCGGGGCCCGTGACGACGGGCGTGACCGCGAGCATCGTGCGCCACGTCGTCTCGCCGCTGCTGCGCGCGCGGCCGAGCGCCGCGGCGGCCTCAGCACGCGGTGCCAGCACGAGGAACCGGGTGCGCGCGCCCGCGAAGTCCTCGACCGCGCGCTCGACCGTCTCCAGGCCGTAGAGCTCACCGCAGATCGTCGGGCCGAGGGCGACCTGGTGCGGCCCGGCGTCGCGGCACGCCGCGGCGTTCGACGACGCCGCGACCGGGACGAGGCCCGTCCGGCGCACGAAGCCCTGGCACTGCGCGAGGCCGTGCGGGTGCGCCGTCACCTCGGTGAGGTCGCCGTGGCCCGGGCGCGCGAACGCGTCGAACGAGATGTCGAGCACGACCTCGTCGACCGCGACGACGCTCGCGCTCCCGACGATCGCGTCGAGCGAGGGCACGACGTACCCCTCGACCGTGTTCTCGATCGCGACGACGCCCCGCTCGTGCTCGCCCGCGGCCACGCCCGCGAAGACGTCCGCGACGGTCTCGCGGGCCGCGAGCCCGGCACCCACCGGGCCGTGCTCGGCCGACCACGCGGCCGCCGCCTGGTGCGTGAACGACCCCTCGGGGCCGAGGTACCCGACGCTCACGCGTGGACGGGGTCGGGGGCGGTCGCCCAGCACGGCTCGAGCGCGTCCGGGCCGGGCACGAACTCCTGCCCGGGCAGGACCGCGAGCACCCGGTGCGCGACGCCCCGCTCCCCGAACCCCGTGACGAGGGCGTCGAGCGTCGTCGCGTCGGGGCACGAGAACGCGCAGAAGAAGATGTGCGGGCCCGCCTGCGAGCGGTGGCTGCGCAGGTGCTGGAGGTCGATCCCGGCGGCGGCGACGAGCGCGAGCGTCTCCTGGAGCGAGCCGCGGTGGTCGTCCCGGGGCCCGAACGCGAGCCACACCTGGGCGACGCCCTCCGCCCGCGGCGCCGCGTCGCGGCTCTCCAGCAGCCCGTACCAGACGGGCGCGCCCTCGCCGAGGAGCTCGCTCCCCGGGAGCTCGGCGTAGCCGAGCGCGGCGAGCGGCCCGTGGGCCACCGAGCGCTCCACGACAAGGCTGCCGTCGGCGCCGGCGAGCGCGACCCGCTCCTCCAGCGTGGTGCGGGTCGGGACGAGCGACGGGCTGACGCCCATCGTGCGCAGCACGTGGCGCCGGTCGCGCATGCCCGCCTCGTCGACCACCACGTGCCCCGTCAGGTCGCGGGCCGCCGTCGACCGGCCGACCCAGACCCACTGCGACGGCACCGCCGACGCGCCGGTCAGCACGAGCGACGGCGGCGCCGCGAGCAGCGCGCGCTCGAGCTCGTGCGACGGCTGTGCCGGGTGGCCCAGGTGCACGACGGCGGCCAGCGCGTCGATGCTGGCGACGGTCGACAGCGTCGCCGTCGTCGACCCGAGGTCGAGCAGCGCCTCCGTCGGGTCGCCGTCGACCCATCCCGCCGCCGTGGCCGCGAGCAGCGCCTGCGCTCCCGACTCCCGTTCGCTGCGTCCGAGCATGGGACCTCCGTGGTGTGTGGGTGGACCGGGTCTACTCGCAGACGACCGCGTTGTCCGGCTTGTAGGTCCACCGGTAGGACTCGTCCTTGACGAGCTCGCCCTCGCGGTAGACCTTGCGGTAGTTCGTGATGGAGAAGCCGGGGCTGCCCGCGGGCGTCGGGGCGCAGTCGGCGCCCGAGTGCGTGACGGTCGTCGGCTGGACCACGTTCGACTTGCCGCTCGACGACGTCTCGACGTCGTAGTACTTGGTGCTCCAGACCGCGACGTGCAGCTGTCCGCCGCCGACCCAGGACTGCATGAGGACGCCGTACGGGGTGTCGTTCTTGAACTTCATGTCGATCGAGCCCACGAAGATCGTCGCCTCGCGGCCCGCGGGGTAGCGCTCGAACCAGTAGCTGTGCGGGCGGTGCTCGACGTCCTCGAGCCCTGCGAAGAAGCCCGCGTTGTACGTGGTCGTGGCCATCTGCGACAGGCCGCCGCCGACGCCCTCGGTGTGGCGCCCGCTCTCGACGATGCCGGCCGCGTAGTAGCCGCCCTCGAGCGTGATGGGCGAGAGCGTGTCGACGAGCGAGAAGGTCTCCCCCGGCTTGACGAGCGTCCCGTTCACCTTCTCCGCCCCGCGCTTCAGGTTCGCGGTGCGGACGGGGACGTTGGGGACGGGCGTCGAGAACTCCGACACCTTCTCCTTGATCCCCAGCGCCTCGAGCGCCGCGACCGACTGCTCCGGGTCCGACTCGACGAGCTCAACCGTCGCCGTGCGCTCGTCGCCCGAGGCGGCCGTCGTGACGGCCGTCGCGATGGCCGCCGGGTCGATCGTCGTGCCGGGCTGGCCGCCCTCGATCACCGGCGCGCCGTCCCGGAAGACGAAGTGCGCGTCGTCGGCCGCGGTGAGCAGGTCGTTCGTCCGGTCGACCACGGACTGCACGAGCGCCGGGCCGTCGAAGGTCAGCGTGAGGACGCCGTCCGTCGCCGCGAAGGAGGCGGCCGCGGCGAGCGCCTCGGGGGGCAGCTCCGGCGACTGGCCGCCGACGGAGACGACGACGGGCGCGGACACGACCTTCTCCGCCAGGGCGAGCGCGGCGTCCGTCTCGTCCTGCGTGATCGTGGGCTCGACGGGCTCGGTGGGCAGCTCGACCGGCCCGTCGGTGACGAGCCAGCTCTCCGTGATGGTCGCGGGCACCTCGTCCGTGACGAGCGCCGAGCCGTCCGCGGCCGGCGTGCTCGTGGGCGCGCCGTCGACGAACTGCACGGCCCCGTCCACGGGCTCGATCTCCAGGCTGCCGCGCAGCGCCTCGACCTGGGCGTCGAGGGCCGCGTCGTCGACCGTGACCAGGGGCTCCGCGTCCTTGCCGCCGAACAGGTGCTGCCACAGGCGCGCCGGGTTCATCGAGAACGACGTGAGCTCCTCGGCCGTCCCCGCGGCGTCGAAGGTCAGGCCCGCCGTCGCCGGGTCGAGCGTCGTGCTCGCTTCGCCCGCCGCGAGCGTGATCGGCTCGGCCGCGCGCGGCCCGAGCTCCGACTCGAGCCGGTCCTCGGCCGCCGTCCGGGACAGGCCACCGACGTCGACGCCGGCGACGCTCGTCCCGCTCGGGACCTTGTCGGAGTAGAACCACTGGGCGCCGGTGTACAGGCCGCCCAGGACCAGGACGGCGATCCCCGTCCACAGCAGCCCGCGGGCCCAGCCGCGCCGCGGCCCGTCCTCGTCGAAGCCCTCGAAGGGCGAGGCCTCGCGCGAGTCGTCGGGCGGGACCGGCGTGAACGCGCTGGGTGCGGCGGTCCCCGCGGCAGTCGCCGGGGCCGTCGCACCGGAGCTCTCGGCCGGGGCCCCTGCGGTGGCCTCCGTCGGAGCGGTCGCGCCGGCGGCGTCCGGCGCCGGGCTCGCCGGCTCGTCGGGGGACGCGGGCGACAGGATCGACGTGCGCACGACGGGCGCGGGCCGCGACCACGGGTCGACGGGTGGGATCACCTGCGTCGCGTCGGGTGCGGCGTCGCTCCCCTCGCCCGCGGGACGAGCCGGGCCGTCCGCCGGCGTCGGCACCACGGGCACGACGGCGGTCCGCTCGGCCGCGCGCTCGTCGGCCGGGTCTCCCCCGGTCGCGTCGGCCGACCGGTCGGCCGACGTCGCGCCGTCCGTTGTCGCGCTGCTCACGGACGAGGCGTCCGCGGCCGTGTCGTTTGAGGCCGTGTCGGCCGAGCTCGTGTCGGCGGAGGTCGTGTCGTTCGAGGTCGTGGGGTCCGGGGCGACCGAGGTGTGGGCCACGGGTGCCGGGGCCTCCTGGTCGGCGGTGCCCTCGGCCGGGGCGGCCGGGGCGTCGGCCTGTGCGCCCGGTGCGGGGACGAGCACCGCGGGGACGTCCGGGTCGAACGCGAACACGCGTGGGACGTACGGCTCCTCGTCGCCCTCGTCTGCGTCGCTCTGGCCGGGAGCGCCGACCGTCCGCGGGCTGCTCTCGGCCGTGGTCCCGCCGTCTGCGGTGCCGACAGGGGCCGGGCTCTCGGCAGCGCCGGCGACCGGCGCGTCGGAGGTGGTCGACGTCGGCGCGCCGCTCGCCTCGGTCGGGTCGGCCGTCGACCCGACCGGCGCGGACGCGTCCGCGACGGGCGACTCCGCGACGGGCGACTCCGGACCGCTCTCGACCGGGGTGTCCTGGGCGTCGGGCTCGACGGCGGCGCTCGCCGGAGCACCGGCGTCCGCGTCCGTCCCGGTCGTTGCACGGGTCTCGGCGCCGGCCTCGTCCGCTACAGAGGCGGGCGTCGTCGCGTGAGTCGCCGGGCTCGCGTCCACGGCGTCCGACGACGCGGCGGGTGCCGGGCTCGCGTCGTCGGGCACCGCGGAGCCCTGCTCCGAGGCGGCGGTGGGCTGCGCGGCCGTCTGCTCGGGGGCGGCGGCCGTCTGCTCGGGGACCGCGACAGACTCCGAGGTCACGAGCGGCTCCGCAGCGGCGACCGGCCCCGAGGAGGCGACCTCCGGGCGGCTCTCCGCGGCGGGAGAGCCAGCCGCGGACGCGTCAGCGGTGGCTGCGCCGGTGGCCGGCGCGTCGTCCGCCGACGGCTCCACGGACGTCGGCGCGTCGTCCGCCGGGGTCGCTCCGGGTGCGGGGCCAGGCTCGGCCGGGCCGGCACCCGCGGGACCGGGGTCCGCAGGCGCGGCGGGGGCGGTGTCCGCAGGCGCGGCGGGGGCGGGGTCCGCTGGCGCGGCGGGGGCGGGACCGTCCGGGGCGGTGTCCGTCGACGCGCTCGTGGGCTCGTCCGTCGGCGTGGGAGCGCCCGGGGCGACGTCGCCGGTAGCGTCGGTACGCTGCGCGTCGAGGCCGGACGCCGTCTCGGGAGCCGCGGGCTCGACCGTCTCGGCGGGCTCCGGCACGGCGTCCTGAGGGGAGTCGAGATCGGCGTCTCGGTCGGTCGGCTGACCCATCCACTGTCTCCGTGACGAAAGGCGCGCGGCGGTCCGCGCGACGACGAGGGGTGTGCGGGGATCCGCACGGCGAATACTAGCGGGACGCGAGGGGGTTCTCGGGTCCGTCGTGCCTGGTGGGACGCCCGTGCTGGGCCGTGCGGACCGGGCGGTCGCTGAACCACGACCGGGGCAGGAAGGCCGCCGCGGCGACCACGAGCATGCCGCCGTAGATCCAGACGTACCCGACGGGCTCGCTCGGGACGAGCACGTCGCCTCCCGGCCCCTCGAGCGAGAGGAGCTGCACGACGACGACCCACCCGATGCCGAAGCCCAGGAGACCCGCCATCCCGCCCCAGGCGCGGGCCAGGGTGGCCGCCGCGAGGACGGTGAGCAGGGCGAGCACGATGCCGAGCCCGGCCCCGCCCGGGAGGTCGACGCCCAGGAGGTGCGCCCGGTGCGCGACCGTGCCGACGAGCCCGACGAGCGCGCCCACGAGCGCGCACGCCACCCCGCGGCCCACGAGCCGCCCCGTACCGGTCTCCACGGGCCCCAGGCTAACGCGTGGGTCCGGGCGGGACCTGGTCGCCCGGGAGAGCAGGGCCGGAGGGAGCGTAGAACTCGTGTGAAGGGACGGGCGCCAGCACGTCGTTGCTCAGGGCGTACCACCCGAGCAGCACCGGCTCGCCCCCCGCGGCGGCCGTCACGTGCTGGACCTGCGTCGCGTGCGCGCGCATCGCGCCGAGCACGTCGTCGAGCACGGGCCCCACCGGCACGCTCACGAGCGCGGGCAGCGACGCGTCGGGACGCGCGAGCGGGGGCAGCGCCTCGTCCGGATCCGGGAGCGTGAGCCGCGCGTCGGCCGCGAGCAGCTCGAGCGCGCCGGGGTGCTCGGCGAGGGCGCGGCGTGCCGCGCGCACCGTGGTCTCGGGGGCGACGACCTGCCACAGCGCGGGCAGCGGCTCGCCGTCCGCGGCGAGGAGCTCGAGCGCGCGGACCGTGACATCGTAGGCCCGGACGTGGTCGGGGTGGCCGTAGCCGCCGCCCGCCTCGTACGTCGCCACGACGGCGGGACGCCGGTCCCGGACCACCGCCGCCAGGCGGGCGGCGGCCTCGTCGAGCGGGACGCCGACGAACGCGCGCGGCGGGAGCTGCTCGGTCGCGACCCCGCCGGCCACGCCCGGCGCGACCCAGGCCATGCCCGAGTCCTCGAACCGCACGGTCGCGCCGCCGTCGGACGGCTCGACCGGGCTCGTGACGGTGTCGAGGAAGACGTGGTCCCGCACACCCAGCGCGGCGAGCGCGCGGGCGAGCTCGGTCTCGCGGAACGCCGCGAGCGCGGGCCCGTCGCCCTCGAGGTGCCCGACGCCCGTCGGGTGCGCGGGCGTGTCGATCACCTCGCCCCGCTCTCCCCGCGTGCACGTCACGACGGTGACCGGCTCCCCCGCGCGAGCCCAGGTCGCGAGCAGCGCGCCCGTCGCCAGGGTCTCGTCGTCGGGGTGGGCGTGGACGGCCAGCAGGCCGCCGTCGGGCACGACGGCGGCCTGCTGGCTCTGCGGGACGGTCACCCCGGGGGTGGCGTCAGGCGCGCTTCGCGCGCGAGACCGCGCGGGCGCGCTCGGTCTGGTCGAGGACGACCTTGCGGATGCGGACGACCTCGGGCGTGACCTCGACGCACTCGTCCTCGCGCGCGAACTCCAGCGACTCCTCGAGCGTGAGGTGGCGCGGCGGCACGAGGTTCTCGAAGTTGTCGGCCGTCGAGGACCGCATGTTCGTGAGCTTCTTCTCCTTGGTGATGTTCACGTCCATGTCCTCGTTGCGCGAGTTCTCGCCCACGATCATGCCCTCGTAGACCTCCTGCGTGGGGTCGACGAAGAACGAGCCCCGCTCCTGGAGGTTGATCATCGCGAACGGCGTCACCTTGCCCGCGCGGTCGGCGACGAGCGAGCCCGTGGTGCGGGTCTCGATCGCGCCGGCCCACGGCTCGTAGCCCTCGGAGATCGACGACGCGATGCCGGTGCCGCGCGTCTCGGTGAGGAACCGCGTGCGGAACCCGATGAGGCCGCGCGCCGGGACCATGAACTCCATGCGGATCCAGCCCGTGCCGTGGTTCGACATGGTCTCCATGCGGCCCTTGCGCTGGGCGAGGAGCTGGGTGACCGCGCCGAGGTACTCCTCGGGGACGTCGATCGTCATGCGCTCCATCGGCTCGTGCGTCTTGCCGTCGATCGTGCGCGTGACGACCTGCGGCTTGCCGACCGTGAGCTCGAAGCCCTCGCGGCGCATCTGCTCGACGAGGATCGCCAGCGCGAGCTCGCCGCGGCCCTGCACCTCCCACGCGTCGGGGCGGTCGGTCGGGAGCACGCGCAGCGACACGTTGCCGACGAGCTCGGCGTCGAGGCGGTCCTTGACCTGGCGGGCCGTGACCTTGTGGCCCTTGCCGCCCTTGCCCGCGAGCGGCGAGGTGTTGATCCCGATGGTCATCGAGATGGCCGGGTCGTCGACCGTGATGAGGGGCAGCGGGCGCGGGTCGTCGGGGTCGGTGAGCGTCTCGCCGATCGTGATGTCCGCGATGCCCGCGACGGCGACGATGTCGCCTGGCCGGGCCTTGTCCGTGGGGACGCGGTCGAGCGCCTTCGTCTCCAGCAGCTCGGTGATCTTCACGCTCTGGAGCGTGCCGTCGTGGCGCGCCCACGCGACGACCTGGCCCTTGCGGAGCTCGCCGTTGAAGATGCGCAGCAGCGCGAGGCGACCGAGGAACGGCGACGCGTCGAGGTTGGTCACGTGCGCCTGGAGCGGCGCGCCCTCGTCGTACGTCGGGGCGGGGATCTTCTCGAGGATCGTCGTGAACAGCGGCTCGAGGTCCTCGTTCGAGGGGAGCTGGCCGTCCAGCGGCTGGTCGAGCGACGCGCGGCCGGCCTTCGCGGACGCGTAGACGACCGGGACGTCGAGGATCGCGTCGAGGTCGAGGTCCGGCACGTCGTCCGCGAGGTCGGACGCGAGGCCCAGCAGCAGGTCGGTCGCCTCGGCGACGACCTCGGTGATGCGGGAGTCGGGCCGGTCGACCTTGTTGACGACGATGATCACCGGCAGCTTCGCGGCGAGCGCCTTGCGGAGCACGAACCGGGTCTGCGGGAGCGGGCCCTCGCTCGCGTCCACGAGCAGCACGACGCCGTCGACCATGGACAGGCCGCGCTCGACCTCGCCGCCGAAGTCGGCGTGGCCCGGGGTGTCGATGACGTTGATCGTGATGCCGTCGGGCTCGCCCACCGCGGCGGCCGCCGGGCCGGCGTACCGCACCGCGGTGTTCTTCGCGAGGATGGTGATGCCCTTCTCGCGCTCGAGGTCACCGGAGTCCATGACGCGCTCGTCCACGTGCTGGTGCGCGGAGAAGGCGCCGGACTGGCGCAGCATCGCGTCGACGAGCGTGGTCTTGCCGTGGTCGACGTGGGCGACGATCGCCACGTTGCGCAGGTCGGAGCGCACAGACATCTACGGTTCTCATTTCGTGGGGTACGAGGGGCGACGACGGCCGGCCACCTCAGCGCGCACGACGGCGGGCTCGGCCCGCCGCAGCATCACGGAGCACGGGCCGTCACCCGGGCCCGGCTATCCTACCGGGTCCGCGCTCGGGACACCATGCCCGCCGTCGTGCACCGTTCGGAGGTGCCTCCTCAGGAGGTGCCTCCTCCGGAGGGCGTCTTGCGCCGCGGCCGACGCACGAGCGCGCGCCACCGGTCCGGGCGGTCGGGGTAGAGCTCCTCCCACTGCTCGGAGATCGACTCCGAGACGCGCGTCGTCACGTGCTCGGTGAGGGCGGCGCGCGCCGCGCGCCGCTCGGCGCGCAGGATCGCGGCGTGCTCGACCCGGAGCGCACGCACCGTGGACACCGCCATCCCGATCATCACCACGGAGAACGGCAGCGCGATGAGGATCGCCGCCGTCTGCAGCGCCTGGAGACCGCCCGCGAGCAGGAGCGCGATGGCCAGCAGGCCGGAAGTACCCGCCCAGAAGATGCGGCTCCAGGTGGGCGGGTTCGGGTTACCCCCGCTCGCGAGCATGTCGACGACGAGCGAGCCGGAGTCCGACGACGTCACGAAGAAGACGACGATGAGCACGATCCCCACCACGGCGAGGACGTTCCCGAGAGGCAGGCCGTCGAACAGCTGGAAGAGCGCGGTGTCCGTGTCGACCTCGCCGTCGACGAGCATGCTGCCGGGCTCCATGAGCTCGCGGTACAGCGCCGACCCGCCGAACACGGAGAACCAGAGCGTCGTGACGATCGTCGGGACGAGGAGGGTGCCGAGGACGAACTCGCGGACCGTGCGACCGCGCGAGATCCGGGCGATGAACACCCCGACGAAGGGGGCCCAGGAGATCCACCAGCCCCAGTAGAAGATCGTCCACTGCGACTGCCACTCGAGGCCGGCCTGGCCCTGGAAGGCGGTGGTGTCGAACGTGAGGCGCACGACGTTCTGCAGGTAGTAGCCGAGCGACTGGACCCACTCGCGCAGGAGGAACAGCGTCGGGCCGAGAACCAGCACGAGCGCCAGCACGACGCCGGCGAGGACCATGTTGCCGTTCGACAGCCACTTGATGCCCTTGCCCAGGCCCGAGACGACGGAGAGCGTGGCGAGGGCCGTGATCGCGGCGATGAGCCCGATCTCGAGCGCGGTGCTCGGTTCGACGACGTCGAGGTACCCGAGTCCGGCCGCGATCTGGAGGACCCCGAAACCGAGCGACGTCGCGACGCCGAAGACGGTCCCGATGATCGCGACGACGTCGATGACGTCGCCGAGGCGCCCCTTCACGCGGTCGCCGAACAACGGCTCGAGGGCCCAGCGGATCGAGACGGGGCGGCCCTTGCGGTGGATCGCGTACGCGAGCGCGAGGCCGGCGACGACGTAGATCGCCCACGCGTGGATGCCCCAGTGCAGGTAGCTCTGCCCCATCGCGGCCTGCGCGAGCGACGCGTCGCTCCCCTCGACGCCGGGCTTCGGGTTCACGTAGTGCGAGAGCGGCTCGGCGACGCCCCAGTAGACGAGGCCGATGCCCATCCCGGTGGCGAACAGCATCGCGAACCACACGGGCAGGCGGAAGAGCGGGGTCTCCTCGTCCTTGCCGAGCACGATGTCGCCGAACCGGCTCAGACCCATCCACAGCGAGAAGACCACGAAGCCGGCGACGACGATGACGTAGTACCACCCGAAGGCGCCGATCACGTCCGACTGCAGGGTCTCCATGACGGACGTGACGGTGTCCGTGAACAGCACCGTGAGCAGGACGAAGACCAGGATGATGCCCGCCGCCGGGTAGAAGACGCGCGGGTCCGGCCGACCCGTCCGGGGGGCGTCGGGATCGTGCGAGGACACGACCGGCGCGGAGCCGGTGCCCGGCCCGACAGCGTCCGTCGCCACGGCGTCGGTCGTCGCAGCCTCGGTCGTCGCGGCGTCGGTCGTCACGGCGCCCTCGTCGCGGGGCGCGTCGGCCCCTCCCCCGTCGGGCGCTGGCGCGGCCTCCTCGTCACGTGCTGGCTCGCGGGGTGTCTCGTGGTGCGGGGCGTTCATGGCCTCAAGGCTTGTCGGACGCGCGGGCCCCGGCAACCGGAACGCCCGCCCCGGCAGCAGCAGCGCCGGTCCTGGCAGCGGGAACGCCCCGGGGGCGGCCGCGTGCGCGGCCGCCCCCGGGGCGTCGTGAGGGCTCAGCGAGCCGTGGAGCGTGCGGTCAGAAGCCGGCGCCCGCGGTGGGCGGGGCGCTGCGCTCGTGGTCCACGTCCTCGCGCGCCGCTGCGAGCGCGCGCTCCTCGTCCGCCAGCGAGGACACCTCGTCGTTCGCGATGTCGCGGGCGGCGGCCTCGAGAAGGGCGTCGCGCGCGGCACGGCGCTCGCGCTGCGCGGCCGGGTCCGGGACGGGGACGGCGGCGAGCAGGCGCTGCGTGTACGCGTGCTTCGGCTCGTGCACGATCTGCGACGTGTCGCCCACCTCGACGAGCTTGCCCTTGTGCATCACGGCGATGCGGTCGGACAGCAGCTCCACGACCGCGAGGTCGTGCGAGATGAACAGGCACGCGAACCCGTGCTCGCGCTGCAGGTCGGTGAACAGGTCGAGGACCCTCGCCTGGACCGACACGTCGAGGGCCGACGTCGGCTCGTCCGCGACGAGCAGCTTCGGCTCGAGCGAGAGCGCCCGCGCGATGCCGACGCGCTGGCGCTGACCGCCGGAGAGCTCGTGCGGGTAACGGTTGCGCATCGCCCGGGGAAGCTCGACCTGGTCGAGCAGGCGCTCGACCTCACGGCTGAGCTCCTTGCCCTTGACGCCCTTGTGCAGCATGAGCGGCTCGCCGATCGACTCGCCGATGGGCAGGCGCGGGTTGAGCGACGACCCCGGGTCCTGGAAGACGATGCCGACCTCGGTGCGCAGCGGCCTGAGGTCCTTGGGCCGGGCGCCCACCATGTCCGTCCCGACGATCTTCAGCGAGCCGCCCGTGACGGGCAGCAGACCCACGGCCGCGCGGCCGATCGTCGTCTTGCCGGAGCCGGACTCGCCGACCAGGCCGACGACCTCGCCCTGGTGGATCTGGAGCGAGACCTCGTCGACCGCCCGGAACGCCGCCTGCCGGCCGCGGCCCGGGTACTCGATGACCATGTCCTGCGCGTCGAGCACGAGCGGCCGCTCCGGGATCGGGGCGCCCGCGGGCACGCGGTCCGTGGCGGTCGTCGTGCCGCGCTTGGAGCCGAGGTGCGGCACGGCCTCGAGGAGGCGCACCGTGTACGGGTGCTGCGGGTTGCCGAAGATCTCGGCCGACGTGCCGCGCTCGACGACCTGGCCGTCCTTCATGACCATGATCGAGTCCGCCATGTCGGCGACCACGCCCATGTCGTGCGTGATGAGGATGATCGCCGCGTCGACGCGGTAGCGCAGGTCGCGCAGGAGCTTGAGGATCTCCGCCTGGACCGTGACGTCGAGCGCCGTGGTGGGCTCGTCGGCAACGAGGAGCTTCGGGTCGCACGCGAGCGCCTGCGCGATCATCGCGCGCTGGCGCTGACCGCCGGAGAGCTGGTGCGGGTACGCGTCGAACCGGCGCTCGGGCTCGGGGATCTCGACGAGCCGCAGGAGCTCGATCGCGCGCTTCTTCGCGTCGGCGGGACCGACGTTGAAGTGCGTCCGGATGGTCTCGACGATCTGGAAGCCCACCGTGTAGACGGGGTTCAGCGCCGTCATCGGCTCCTGGAAGATCATGGAGATCTCCTTGCCGCGGACGTGCCGCAGCGAGCCGTGCGACATGCCGATGAGCTCGCGGTCGCCGAGCTTGGCCGAGCCGCTGGCGCGGCCGTTCGGCGGGAGCAGGCCCAGCAGCGCGAGCGACGACTGGGACTTGCCCGAGCCGGACTCGCCGACGATCGCGAGGACCTCACCGGAGTGGAGGTCGTAGCTCACGTCCGCGGCCGCGGGGTACCAGGCCTTGTCGACGTAGAAGTCCACGCCGAGGTTGCGCACGGTCAGCACGGGGCTGCCCTGGCGCGCGGCCGGGGCCGCGGGAGACGTCTCGATGGCCACGCTGATCAGTGTCCTTCCTGCTGGAGCCGGCGCTCGTGGCGCCGCGACTCTGCGAGCATGGGCGCATGGGTCCCACGCTGGTCTTCCGTTCGACGTACGGCCGAGTTCTCACGGTGGCGACGGGCGTCGTCGCCGTCGCCCTGGGCGTGAGCACGGCCCTGACGGGGGACGTCGGCGCGGTCGTCGGCGCACTGGTGCCCGCCGCGCTCGTGACGTACCTCGTCTGGATGCTGTTCTGGCGTCCCGCCGTCGAGGTGTCGGACGGCGGGGTCGAGGTCCGCAACGTCACGCGCACCGTGCACGTGCCGTGGACGGCGTACGAGGGCGTCGACACCCGCTACTCGCTCGAGGTGCGCTACGCGGGCGGACGCGTGACCGCGTGGTCCGCGCCCCGCTCGAGCGGCACGGCCCGCTGGCTGCGCAGCTCGCGACGGCGCGCCGTCGGCCAGGAGCAGGTGGTCACCGGCGCGAGCGCCGAGGCCGTGGCCGACGCCGTGACGCAGCGCCACGCGATGCTCACGGCGGCCGGCCACCTCGACCGGGCGGTCCAGGGCGCCCCCGGCGCCCGCACGACGTGGCACGTCGTGCAGCTCGCCGTGCTGGGCGCGCTCGCGGTGGGGACGGTCGTGGCGCTCACCGCCTGACCGCGGCGCGCCGCGCCGCCCGAGAGGTCCACGACCTCCCGGGCGGGCGGCGACGACGGCGGTCATCAGCTGGCCCCGGCCTCGCCGGTCGCGCTCGGCGCCGTGGCGGCCGTCGGGCGGGCGACGCGCTTCGCACGGGCCATCTTGCGCTCCGAGGGGATGCGCTTCTGACGGGGGTCGAACGCGTCGCGCAGGCCGTCACCGATGAAGTTGACGCACAGCGCGATGGCGACGATGAACAGACCCGGCCACCAGAACAGCCACGGACGCGTCGCGAACGCCTCCTGGTAGTCGCTGATGAGCTTGCCGAGCGAGGTCGCCGGCGCCTGGATGCCGACGCCGAGGTAGCTCAGCGCGGTCTCCAGCAGGATCGCCGAGCTCATAAGCAGCGTGACGTTGACGATGATCACGCCGACCGCGTTCGGCAGCATGTGCTTGAAGATGATCCGCCGGTCGCTCGCGCCCGCGACCCGGGCGGCGTCGACGAACTCGCGCTCGCGCAGCGAGAGGAACTCGCCGCGCACGAGGCGCGCGAGCGGCGGCCACAGCACGAGCCCGAGGAACGCCCCGAGGATGAGCGCGTTGCTGCCGCCCGAGAGCAGGGCCAGCACCGCACCGATGACGATGACCGGCATCGTGATGATGAGGTCCGTGAACCGCATCAGCCACGAGTCGGTACGACCGCGGTAGTACCCGGAGAGCGCCCCGACGAGGACGCCCGCGATCGTCGCGATGACGCCGACGGAGAGCACGACGAGCAACGAGGTCTGGGTGCCCTGCATGACGCGCGCGAACACGTCACGACCTGCCTCGTCCTGGCCGAAGATGTGCGCCTCGGACGGTGCACCGCCGTTGACCAGGGGGTACGTGGACCCCTGCCCGGAGGGCTTGTAGGCGTACCAGCCCTGCCAGCCGCCGATGCCGATCGAGGTGATCGCGAGCGCGACGATGCCGATCAGCACGACGAGCGCGACCACGGCGCCCTTGTGGTGGAAGAAGCGACGGCGGACGATCTGGCCCTGGGACAGGCCCTCGACCTCGCGCAGCTCGATCTGGTTCTCGACCGCGCCGCTCTGCGACGCGTCGTTCGGTGTGTTGGTCATGCGTTCACCCGGATCCGCGGGTCGAGGGCTGCGTAGATGAGGTCAGCCACGATGTTGGCGATGATGGCGAGGGCCGCGACGATGACGAGGTACGCCATGACGGGGTCGATCTCGCCGCGTTGCAGCGCGTTGAGGAAGAGCAGGCCCATGCCGGGCCGGGCGAACACCTTCTCGGTGATGATCGCGCCGCCCAGGAGCGTGATGACGTCGATCGGGACGATCGTCGCGAGCGGGATCAGCGTGTTGCGGAACCCGTGGCGCATGACGACGGTCCGCTCCGGCAGACCCTTCGCCCGCGCCGTGCGGATGTAATCCTGGCTCATCACCTCGAGCATGCTCGCGCGCGAGTAGCGGGTGTACCCGGCGAACTGGATGAGCACGAGCGCGATCGTCGGGAGCAGCAGGTGGGTGTACTGGTCGAGGACCTGCACCCAGAAGTTGCCGCCGAGGTTCGGCGTGCTGTTGCCGATCGTCGGGATGGGCCGGCCGTTGATCGCCGGTGCGCCGAAGTACGCGGGCCAGACCGACATCACCTTGTCGACGAAGACCATGGACCCGACGAGGAACGCGGTGATGGCCGCAGCACGCGCGGACACGCCCTTGTCGGGACCGCCCCACGCGTACCCGACCCCGATGCCGACGCCGACGGTGACCACGGCGAGCACCAGCACGATCCACCAGTTGTCGACCTGCTTGAGGACCGACTGGATCGGGAAGTAGACGACGACCCCGATCAGGACCGTGGTGAGCGACGCGTACAGGGCGCGGCGGTTCTTCAGGCCCGAGACGAGCGCGGTGATGGCGAAGGCCAGCGCGGCGCCCGTGACGACGATGATGACCGGCCCGAGGTTCGGCTTCTCCCACCAGCCGGAGAGCTGCAGGTAGAGCAGCGCGAGCGCGCTCGCCGCGAAGCCCAGGCCGAAGACCGTGAGCCGCCGCCGCGCGGTCCCGCCGAAGGCGAGGGACCACAGCAGGCCGGAGATCGCGCCGATGCCCACGATCACGAGGATCGAGAGGTTCGGGTCGCGGAGGAAGTCGTTGAAGCCGATCGCGCCCCACTGCTTGAGCAGGACGGCGACCCAGAAGGCCGGGAGCGAGTAGAGCACGAACGAGACGAAGATCGTCAGGTAGTCGAAGGTGCTGTACTGCCGCAGCGCGCTGACGATGCCGACCATGACGCCGAAGACCACGGCAAGGACGGTCGCGGCGGCGACGAGCTGGATCGTCGAGATGACCGCGCCCTGGAGCAGGGTCGAGACGGACTGGCCACTCTGCCAGGCCGTGCCGAGGTCACCGGTCACGAAGTCGCCGAGCCACTTGAAGTAGCGGATCACCGACGGGGTGTCGAGATCGAGGTCGGCGGTGCGCTGGGCGATCAGCTGGGCCTTGTTGGGCTTCGTGCTCGACTCGAGATCCGCGAAGATGTACGGCCGGATCGCGGCGTCGACGAGCAGGTACATCGCGAACGTGGACACGAGGAGGGTCGCCAACCCTGCCAGCACACGCCGCGAGATGAAGGAGAACATCGGAGGTCTTACCTCGCTGGTCGGTAGGGACCCCGGGTCAGGGGCCGGTCGATTCTACGCGCGGGTCTCGCGTGGTCGTGAACCGAGGGCCCGGGACGCCGCGGGTCTGGGCGTCGGGGCGGGTGCACGCGAGGACCGGGGGCCCCGGGCGGAAAGCCGCCGGGACCCCCGGTCTCACACCTGGACGACCCTGCCGCCGCACGGGGCGGCGGCAGGGCGCGTCACGGACTCAGGGCACTCAGCCCTCGAACGTCCAGTTCCAGAACCCGTGGAAGATCGTCGGGCTGATCGTGATCGACTCGACGCCCTTCAGGTTCTCGTCCCAGCCCTGGATGGCGGGGAACTGGAAGATCGTCACGCCGAAGCCGTCGGCCCAGAGGTTCTTCTCGACCTCGAGCTGGAGCTGGAACTGCTCCTCCGGGTCCGTCGAGACCTGGAGCTTGTCGAGCGCGGCGTCCACGGCAGGGTTGTTGTACTTGCCGTAGTTGTTGACGCCCGGGTTCGGCGCCCAGCGGAAGTTCGCGTCCGACTCGGTGACCGCGGTCGAGGTCGACTGCCAGCCGAAGAGCGACGCGTCGTACTGGTCCTGGCCGGTGGCGAGGAGCGTGCCCCACTCGGCGGCCGGGCGGCCCGTGTCGACGATCTCGAAGCCGGCCTGCGCCGCGGTGTCGGTGATGAGCGCGAGCTCGTTCACGCGACGCGTGTTCTCGTTGTTGTACGCGAAGCGCACCTTGACCGGGGTGGCGACGCCGGCGTCGGCGAGCAGCTGCTTCGCCTTCTCGATGTCACCCGCCGGCGGGTAGAAGTCGGAGCCGTTCTCGGCGACCATCTGGTCGTAGTTCGGCGACCCCGGGAGCAGGATGTTCGAGTTGCGCACCTCGGCGTCCGGGTTCAGCGGCTTGATGAGGTTGTCGACGATCGTCTGGCGCGGGATCGTCAGCAGGAACGCCTGGCGCACGGCCTTGGCCTTCTCGGCGTCGCCACCGTAGGTGTTGGCGTCGAACGGACCACCGTTCTGGAAGACCAGGTCGACGTGCTCGTACGTGCCCTCGATGCCCGAGTGGGTCTCGACGCCGTCGAGGCCCTCGAGCGCCGTGCGGACGTCCGCGGAGGCCTGCGGGCCGATCAGGTCGACCTCACCGTTCTCGAGCGCCTGGACCTGGGCCATCGGGTCGTCGATGTACCGGACCGTGATCGTCTCGACCGAGCCCTTGTTCTTGCCCTTGAAGTCCGGGTTCGCCTTGAGCGTGAGGTACTGGTTCTCCTTGTACTCCTCCAGCGTGTAGGCGCCGTTGGAGACGTAGAGCGACGGGTCGTCCGGCAGCGAGGTGAACTCGAAGCCCTCGTTCCAGAACTTCGAGATCTTCGCCAGCGCCGCGGTGTCGTTGTTGAGGATCGCGTCGCGGACGGCGGCCTTGGCCTCCTCCGGGTCCTCGATCTCGAGCGCCTTCTGGCCCACGACGTGCGCCGGGACGAACTCGTTCGTCCAGCTGAGCTCCCAGTCACCGAACGGCTTGTCGTACACGACGGTGATCGACTTGTTGTCGTCCGAGATCTCGGGGTTCTGCGAGATGAGCGCGACGCCCGGGTCCGAGCCGTCGAAGTAGACACCGGCGTCCACCTCGGCCTGGTTCGTGACGTTGCCCTCTTCGTCCGTCTGGGCCTCGACCGTGTTGAACTTGCCGGACTGACCGGCCCAGTCCAGCAGGATCTCCGTCGCGTCGACCGGCGTGCCGTCCGACCACTTGGTGTCGTCACCGAACGTGTACTTCACCGTCAGCGGGTCGTCCGAGAGCTTCTCGTACGTGCCGAACGACTCGTCCTTGACGATGTTCAGGTCGGCGTCGTAGTAGCTGAAGCCCGAGTTGAGCATGTAGTTGATGACGGCGTTCTGCGTCGCGTTGCCGTTCTGGGAGCTCAGGTTGAGCTCGTTGAGCGGAGCCTCCCACGCGACGGTGACGGCGGTCGCGGTGTTGATGCCCGCGTCGTCGCCGCCGTCGGTCTCGCCCTCACCCGACGTGCCGCTGCACGCCGAGAACAGCAGCGCCCCCGTGACCGTCACGGCCAGGGCGGCACTCGTGCGCCTGATCTTCAATGTTCCTCCTCCAAGGGATGGTGGACGCGGACGAGCGGGCGTCGATCGCCCCTCGGCCGCCCCGTCCGTCGCACGCTCGCCCTGCGGCCCGCGCGCGTGGACGGGCATGCCCACCACGGTTTGGGCTCACGCTACCCAGCAAGTTGCGAAGGATCTCCCCCTTGCCCGGTTGCGGCAGGTGATCGTTACCGAGTTGATACTGGCCGGTACGGGCGCGTTTCCGGGCCGCGACGGCCGGGAAACACGCGCGAAACGTCCGGCCCCGGACGCACGGACGCCCGCCGCGTCTCACGATGCGGCGGGCACCCAGGGCTGTGACCTGCGTCTCAGACGTTGAAGCGGAACTCCACCACGTCGCCGTCGGCCATGACGTAGTCCTTGCCCTCCACGCGCGCCTTGCCCGCGGCGCGCGCCGCGGCGACGGAGCCGGTCTCGACGAGGTCCTCGAACGAGACGACCTCCGCCTTGATGAAGCCGCGCTCGAAGTCGGTGTGGATGACCCCGGCCGCCTGGGGCGCCGTCCACCCCTTGCGGATGGTCCACGCGCGGGCCTCCTTGGGCCCGGCGGTGAGGTACGTCTGCAGGCCGAGCGTGTCGAACCCGACGCGCGCGAGCTGGTCGAGGCCGGCCTCGGTCTGGCCCGACTCCGCGAGCATCTCCTTCGCCTCGTCGGGCTCGAGCTCGACGAGCTCGGACTCGAACTTGGCGTCGAGGAAGATCGCCTGGGCGGGCGCGACGAGCGCGCGCAGGCGCGCCTGGAGGTCCTCGTCGGCGAGGCCCGCGTCGTCGGTGTTGAAGACGTAGATGAACGGCTTCGCCGTGAGGAGCTGCAGGCTCGCGACGTCCGCGAGGTCGAGACCCGCGGCGGCCGCGCCCTGGAAGAGGGTCGTGCCGGCCTCGAGGACCGCCTGGGCCTTCTGGGCCGCGTCGAGGAGGGCGGCGTCGCCCTTCTTGATCCGGACCTCCTTCTCGAGGCGCGGGACCGTCTTCTCGAGCGTCTGGAGGTCGGCGAGGATCAGCTCGGTGCTGATGGTCTCGATGTCGCCCTCGGCGTCCGTCGAGCCCTCGACGCGGACGACGTCCGGGTCGGAGAACGCGCGCGTCACCTGGCAGATGGCGTCGGCCTCGCGGATGTTCGCGAGGAACTTGTTGCCGAGCCCCTCCCCCTCGCTCGCGCCCTTGACGATGCCCGCGATGTCGACGAACGACACCGTGGCGGGCAGGACGCGCTGGCTGCCGAAGATCTCGGCGAGCTTGTCGAGGCGCGGGTCCGGGAGGGACACGACGCCGACGTTCGGGTCGATCGTCGCGAACGGGTAGTTCGCGGCGAGGACCTGGTTGCGCGTCAGGGCGTTGAAGAGGGTGGACTTGCCGACGTTGGGCAGGCCGACGATGCCGATAGTGAGTGCCACGTCGGCCGAGTCTACGGGCCGGGACCGCGGCGCGCGGTCCCGGCCCGCGCGTCAGGCGTACGACAGCACGCGCTGGAGCAGCTCGGGTGCCCGGCGGTCGTAGGTGCGGGCACCCCACCGCACCCCGAGCACGAGCACCACGGCACCCACGACCACGCCCACCGCGAGGGTGACCCACCCGAGCACGGGCAGGTCGGCGACGATCGCGATGACGCCCGGGACGAGGAACGGGAGGGACAGCGCCAGGACGAGGAGCATCGCGACCGTCTGGGCGACGAGGGTCGCCATCGCGGCGCCCTGCGGCTGCTTGAACGGGCTGTCGCCCGGCTTGGGCACCGGGTAGAGCAGGCGCGCCGACGTCGCGCTCGAGATGCCGGTCGAGGTGAGCAGCACGCCCGCGGTGAGGCCGAGCAGCGCGGGCAGCGCGTCCCAGCGCCCGGCCACCGCGACGGAGACCACCGCGAACAGGAAGGACACGGCGCCGCCGGCGACGAGCACGGGGAGCGCCCGGCCCCAGCGGTCCGCCCGCCCGGGGACGCCCGACGACACGTGGAGCGCGAACGCGGTGTGGTCGTAGGCGATGTCGGCCGAGATGGAGAAGCCGAGGATCCACGCCGTGAAGGGCGCGAGCGCGAGGAAGATCTCCGAGCCGGTGCCGCCGCCGACGACGAGCAGCACGACGGGGATGAGCGGCACGACCGCGATCGACCCGGAGTAGCGCGGGTCGCGCAGCCAGTAGGTGGCCGTGCGCGCGGCGACGGCGCCCGTGGGCGTCGCCGGGAAGCGCGAGAAGAAGCCGAGGCCCTTGGCGCGGCCGCCCCCGCCGGAGGTGGGCGGCGTGACGAGGGCGCGCGCGAGCGCCTTGTCCCACACGACCCACGCGACCGCGAGGGTCGCCAGCGCGACGACGAGCCGCGCGAGCGCGAGGCCCCACGCGCCGTCGTGCACCGCGGCGCCGAGGCCCCACGGCGCGCCGAACGGCGTCCAGGCCGCGACGTCGGCGAGGCGCGTCACCATGCCGCGCACCGCGTCGCCGTCGACCGGGCCCCCGCCCAGCTGGGACCCCAGCCACGCGAACGCGGGCCCGATGAGGACGAGCGGCACGAACGCGGCGATCGTCACGACCTCGCGGTAGCGCCGCGACTCGAGCAGGGGCGCCAGCGCGGTCGTCGTCGCGCGCGAGCCGACGACGCACAGCGCGACCGCGACCACGGCTCCCACGAGCGCGGCGAGGACCGCGAGGGGCGTGCGCCACCACGCGAACGACGCGCCGAGCGCCGCCAGGGCCGTGACGATGCCCGGGATCGAGACGACGCCCGCGACGGCGAGGCCGGCGAGCAGCCGACGCTGCGGGATGCCGAACAGCACGAAGCGCTGCGGGTCGAGGGTCGCGTCCACGCCGAACGCGAAGAGCGGGATCACCCACCACCCGAGGACGGCGAGCGCCCCGGCGAGGATCGTGATCGAGCCCGCGAGCGCGGCGTCCTCGGTGCCGAGGAAGACCATCCCGACGACGAGCATCCCGACGACGAACAGCCCGTAGAGGACACCCACGACGAAGCCGATCGTCTGCCACACGCTCCGGCGGAACGCGTTCCCCATGAGCGTGAGCTTGAGCCTTACGAACTGCGCAACCACGCGAGGCCCTCCGTGCTCTGCCGACCGCCCACGAGCTCGACGAACCGGTCCTCGAGGCTCTGGTCGCCGCGCACCGCGTCCACGGTGCCGGCCGCGAGGACGTGCCCGCCCGCGACGACCGCCACGTGGTCGCACATGCGCTGGACGAGGTCCATGACGTGCGACGACACCACGACCGTCCCGCCGCTGGCGACGTAGCCGGCGAGGATGTCGCGGATGTTGGCCGCGGAGACCGGGTCGACGGCCTCGAACGGCTCGTCGAGCACGAGCGTGCGCGGCGCGTGGATGAGCGCGGTCGCGAGCGCGATCTTCTTCGTCATGCCCGCGGAGTAGTCGACGACGAACGTGTTGGCGTCCTTCGCGAGGTCGAGGGCCGCGAGCAGCTCCGTGGTGCGCTCCGCCACCGTGTCGCGGTCCATGCCGCGCAGCAGGCCCGCGTAGGTCACGAGCTGGGCGCCGGTGAGGCGGTCGAAGAGGCGGACGCCGTCGGGCAGGACGCCAAGCTGGCGCTTGCCCGCGACCGGGTCGGCCCACAGGTCCGTCCCGTGGACGTGCGCGGAGCCGGCGTCGGGCCGCAGGAGGCCCGTCGCCATGGAGAGCGTCGTCGTCTTGCCGGCGCCGTTGGGGCCCACGAGCCCGTAGAACGAGCCCGCCGGCACGTCCAGGTCGATGCCGGCGACCGCGATCTTCTCCCCGAAGCGCTTCCACAGGGCGCGCAGGGACAGCGCGGCGGTGGGGTCCGGGGGCGCGGGCTGTCCCGGCGGAGCCGTGGGCCGGGGGTCGGGCGCGGCGCCCGGCACGCTGCCGGGGGCGGGCGCGCCGGCGGGCGCGACAGGTGGGGCGGGGTGGGGATCGACCATGGCGCCAAGGTAGCCGAGCCCTCAGCCGCGGGGCGGTGCCTTTTGTCACGACCTGCGCGACGACGCCCGCCCGCGCGCCGACCGGCCGTGCTGTCGGTGCCCCGTGGGAGGGTGCGGCCATGGACTCCTCGGGATGGTTGCTCTTCGCCGTCGGACTCGTGCTTGGGCTGGTGGCCGGCGCCGCGCTCGTGCTCGCGGTGCGGCGCGCCTCGCCCGACGCCGCGGGCGCGGAGGTCCGCCGTCTCACCCAGCTCCTGGGCCAGGCGCAGCAGGACGCCGCGCGCGGCGCGGGCCTCGCCGAACGGCTCGAGGCGGAGCGCGAGGGCTTCGCGCGCCAGCTCGGCGCGGCCCAGCGCAGCGCGGACGAGCGGCTCGACCTCGCCCGGGCCACCCACGAGCAGCAGCTCGCGGAGCTGCGGGCCGCGGCCGAGCGCCGCGTCGCGGAGATCCAGGGCGACCACCGGCGGCTCGAGGCCCAGTTCGAGGCGCTCTCGCGCAAGGTGCTCGCCGCGGGCACGGAGCAGTTCCTCGTGCAGGCGGAGGAGCGCATGCGGCGCAGCCAGGAGCAGGGGGCGGCCGAGCTCGCGCGCCGCGAGGAGGCCGTGCGCCACCTGGTCGAGCCGCTCGCCGGGGCGCTGGAGAAGGTGCGCGCGGAGGTCGCCGAGGCCGAGCGGGCCCGCCTCGCCGCGCACGGGAGCCTCGCGGAGCAGGTGCGCGGGGTGCGCGACGCGTCCGAGCTGCTGCGCGCCGAGACGTCGCAGCTCGTGACGGCCCTGCGCTCGTCGCAGGTGCGGGGCGCGTGGGGCGAGCTCCAGCTCCGCCGCGTCGTCGAGGCGGCGGGCATGCTCCCCCACGTCGACTTCGTCGAGCAGGACCAGGTCGCGACCGACGACGGCGCGCTGCGCCCGGACATGGTCGTGCGGCTCGCGGGCGGCAAGCAGGTCGTGGTCGACGCGAAGGTCGCGTTCCTCGGCTACCTCGACGCGCAGGGCGCCACCGATCCGGCCGTGCGCGCGGACCGCCTGGCCGCCCACGCCCGCCACATGCGCAAGCACGTCGACGACCTCGGCGCCAAGCGCTACTGGGACCAGTTCGGCCCGGCACCGGAGTTCGTCGTCATGTTCGTCCCGGCGGAGTCGTTCCTCTCGGCCGCGGTCGAGCAGGACCCGTCGCTCCTCGAGCACGCGGTGTCCAAGAACGTCGTCATCGCGACGCCCATGACGATGGTCGCGATGCTGCGGACGATCGCCTACGCGTGGCGGCAGGACGCCCTGGCCACGAACGCGCAGCAGGTCCTCACGCTCGGCAAGGAGCTCCACGGGCGGCTCGCGGTCATGGGGTCGCACCTGGCGAAGCTCGGGCGCCAGCTCCAGAGCGCCGCGGACTCCTACAACCGGACGGTCGGCTCGCTCGAGACGCGCGTGCTCGTCAGCGCGCGCCGGTTCGCGGACCTGCACGTGGTCGACGACGAGCTGACGACGCCCCCGACGGTGAACCCGCAGCTCAGCGCGGTGAGTGCGCCCGAGCTGCTCGCGTCCGTCAACGAGTCCGTGGTCGCGATCGACGAGCGCCCCGACGACCGCGACGAGCCTCGGCGGGAGCCGTCGGCCGGCGGGGCGAGCGCCTGAACGCTCCCCCGGGGCCGACGGCCGCGGAAGGCTCCGGCGCGGGCGTCAGACGGGCTGGACGGAGAGCGAGGTGCGGCCGCCGCGGGTGGGGCGCCCGCCGTCGGCCGTCGAGCCCTTGAGGTCGGCGCGCAGCTCGCGCGGCAGCGAGAACATGAGGTCCTCCGTCGCCGTGCGGACCTCCTCGACCGCGCCGAACCCGCGCTCCGCGAGGTAGGCGAGCACGTCGTCCACGAGGATCTCCGGCACGGACGCGCCCGAGGTCACGCCCACGGTCGTCGCGCCGTCGAGCCAGGCCGGGTCGATCTCCTTCGCGTGGTCGACGCGGTACGACGCCCCGGCCCCCGCCTGGAGCGCGACCTCGACGAGGCGCACGGAGTTGGACGAGTTCGCCGAGCCGACCACGATGACCACGTCCGCGTCGGGAGCAAGCTTCTTGACCGCGACCTGGCGGTTCTGCGTCGCGTAGCAGATGTCGTCGCTCGGCGGGTCCTGGAGGGTCGGGAACTTCTCCCGCAGCCTGCGGACCGTCTCCATCGTCTCGTCGACGGAGAGCGTCGTCTGGGAGATCCACACGACCTTGTCCGGGTCGCGGACCACGACGTCGTCCACGTGGTCGGGCGAGTCGACGACCTGCACGTGGTCGGGGGCCTCCCCCGCGGTGCCCTCGACCTCCTCGTGGCCCGTGTGGCCGATGAGCAGGATGTCGTAGTCGTCCTTCGCGAAGCGCACGGCCTCCTTGTGCACCTTCGTCACGAGCGGGCACGTGGCGTCGATCGTGTCGAGGTTGCGCGCGGCCGCGGCCGCCTTCACGGCGGGTGACACGCCGTGGGCGGAGAACACGACGCGCGCGCCCTCGGGCACCTCGTCGGTCTCGTCGACGAAGATCGCGCCGCGCTCGCTGAGCGTCTCGACGACGAACTTGTTGTGCACGATCTCCTTGCGCACGTAGACCGGCGCGCCGTAGTGCTCGAGCGCCTTCTCGACCGCGACGACGGCGCGGTCGACGCCCGCGCAGTAGCCGCGCGGCGCCGCCAGCAGGACGCGCTTGCGGGTCCCGTCGACGGCAGGGGTCGCGACGGGGCGGTCGGTCGGGGACGCGGACGAGCCGGCGGGGAGGACGCTCACGCTCCCGAGTCTAGGCGAGCGGCGGTCGCCCGACCCCGGTGAGCCCGCTCACCCACGGCCCGGCCCCGACGTCGTCACGTCCCGCGCGCGAGGCGCACACAGATCCTCCGCAGGCGCGGCGTGCGGCACGCGTGTCGCACCCGCCCGCCGGGCGCGCCGGGTCGACGTCCGTCCCGCCGCCCCCCAAGATCGAGGGCATGAGCGACGACCCGGGCGGCACGACGTCACCCGTGCCCGACGCGCCCCGACGGCGCCGCCGGGTGTGGTGGTGGCTCGTCCCGCTGCTGCTCGTCGTCGTCGCGGCGGCGGTCGTGGTCGTCGGGACGCTGGAGCACCGCGCGTGGGTCGCCGCCGTCGAGCGCTACGACGCCGAGGTCGCGCGCGTGACGCAGGACGCGACGGACGGGCGCGCGCGGGCCGAGGCGGCGTACCTCACGCGGCTCGTCCCGACGACCGCGGCGGAGGTCGCGGGCCCGGCGCTGCTCGCCGCGAGCGAGGGCCAGGTGGACGACCCGACGGTCCGCGAGCCCCTGGCCGCGGCGCTCCAGGAGGCCACCGCGCTCCGCACGACCCCGGTGACCTACCCGGAGGAGGACCGCACCGTGGACGCCCTGTCCCGCCCGAACCCGCTGCACCCGGGCTCGCGCCCCGCCGTCCACGTCGAGGTCGTGACCGGCTCCGAGCCCGCGGCGGACGCCCTGGACGAGGCCGCCACCGCCGTCGTCGAGGCGGCGGAGCCCGTCGCGACCGCGCAGCGGCAGTGGGCGTACGACGGTCTGGAGGCGGCGGCGACCGAGGGCCGGCCCGTCCTCGCGGAGTCGGCCGGCCTCGTCACGGACGAGGGCACGCGCACGACGCTCGACGGGCTGCTGGCCCAGGCGACGACGACGCTGGACGCGGGCCCGCGCGGCGCCCCGGTCGCCGAGACCGTGGCGCTGCGCGACGCGGTGCTCGCGGCGACGGAGGCCGTCTGGTCGGACCGGCTGGCGCTCCAGCTCGCCCAGCGGCGCGACCAGGCGCGGGCGACGGGCGTGGACTGCGCGGTCGAGCAGTGCGTGGCGCTCACGTTCGACGACGGGCCCGGTCCCGACACCGAGCGGCTCCTGCAGGTGCTCGCGGAGAAGCACGTCTCGGCGACGTTCTTCCTCGTCGGGAGCAACGTCGAGAAGCGGCCCGACGTCGTTCGCGACACGGCGGCCGCCGGCCACCTGCTCGCGAACCACACCTGGGACCACCCGCGGCTCACGACGCTCGACGACGACGCCGTCCGCGACGAGCTCGCGCGCACCCAGGCGGCGATCGAGAGCGCCGCGGGGGTCACCCCGACGCTCCTGCGGCCCCCGTACGGGGACGTCGACGACCGCGTGCGGTCGGTCGCGCTCCGCTCCGGGCTCCAGGTGGTGCTGTGGAACCTCGACACGCTCGACTGGAAGACGCGCGACGCCGCGGAGACGCGTCGCCGCGCGGTGGAGGGCGCGCGACCAGGCAGCGTGGTGCTCATGCACGACATCCACGCCTCGACCGTCGACGCCGTGCCCGGGATCGTCGACGACCTGCGCGCGCAGGGCTACCGCCTCGTCACCGTCGACCTGCTCGCGCCCTGAGCGCTCGGTCCGCGCGCCGGTCGGTGCGCTGGTCGGTGCGCTGGTCGGCGCGCTCGGTACCGCGGCGCGTTGGGTGGGCGTGGGTGGTGTGCGGCAGGCTGGTCCCGTGACCGCCTCCCTCCCGCTGCCCGACGACGCCCCGCGTCCGGGTGCCGCGCCCGCCGGCCCGGCGGCCCGCGGCCCCCTGCCGGCGCGCGCGCTCGAGACGAGCGCGGAGCACCCGTGGCCGGTCCGGCTCCTGTCGCGCAAGATCGAGCAGTACGTCGAGCGGATGGCGCCGGTCTGGGTCGAGGGCCAGGTGGTCCAGCTCAACCGGCGCCCGGGCACGTCGACGGCGTTCCTCACGTTGCGCGACACGGACCTCGACATGTCGCTCCCGGTGTCGGCCGCGTCCCGCGTGCTCCAGGGCACGCCGGTGGAGGAGGGCGCGCACGTCGTCGTGCACGCGAAGCCGGTGTTCTGGACGCGGCGCGGCACGCTCCAGCTCCAGGCGCGCGAGATCCGTCCCGTCGGCGTGGGCGAGCTGCTCGCGCGGATCGAGCACCTCAAGCGCGTGCTCGCGGCGGAGGGCCTGTTCGACGCCGACCGCAAGAGGCCCCTGCCGTTCCTCCCGGCCGTCGTCGGGCTGGTGTGCGGGCGCGAGTCCAAGGCGGAGCACGACGTCGTGGTCAACGCGCGCGCCCGCTGGCCCCAGGTCCGGTTCGAGATCCGCGAGGTGGCCGTCCAGGGCGCGCACGCGGTGCAGCAGGTGGGCGACGCGATCCGCGCGCTCGACGCCGACCCGGAGGTGGAAGTCATCGTCGTCGCGCGCGGCGGGGGCGCCGTCGAGGACCTCCTGCCCTTCTCGAACGAGGCGCTCGTGCGCGTCGCGGCGGCGTGCCGCACGCCGCTCGTGAGCGCGATCGGCCACGAGACCGACTGCCCGCTGCTCGACCTGGTCGCGGACTACCGCGCCTCGACCCCGACGGCGGCGGCCAAGCGCGTGGTGCCCGACGTGACGGAGGAGCGCGCCCGCGTCGCGCAGAGCCGTCAGCGCCTGCGCAGCGCGATCGCGGGGCGCGTGTCCCGCGAGCAGGCGGGGCTCGACGCGCTGCGGTCCCGGCCCGTGCTCGCCGACCCCGGGCGGATGCTCACCGACCGGCAGGAGCGGGTCGGCGGCCTGCGGGACCGCGCACGCCGGGCGCTCGACGCGCGGCTCGTGCGCGCGGCAGGCGAGGTCGGCCGGCTCGAGGCCCAGGTGCGGGCCTTGTCCCCGGCCTCGACGCTCGAGCGGGGGTACGCCGTCGTGCAGCGGGCCGACGGGCACGTGGTCCGCTCCCCCGGCGACGTCGCGACGGGCGACGCGGTGCGCGTGCGTCTCGCGCGCGGCGCGCTGGACGCGGCGGTCACCGGCACGCACGACGACGGACCCGCTCCCGGCCGGGAGGCGTCGTGACGCGCCCGCGCCGGTTCTGGACCGCCCGCCGGACGACCGGTCGGGCCACGACGCACAGATGGGGTTGAATACTGCCGTGACTTCCTTTGACAACGCTGTCACGTCCGACGTGTCGACGCTCTCCTACGAGCAGGCGCGCGACGAGCTCGTGCAGGTCGTCGCCCGGCTGGAGGCCGGGGGCGAGCCGCTCGAGGACTCGCTCGCGCTCTGGGAGCGCGGCGAGGCGCTCGCCGCGCGCTGCCAGGAGTGGCTCGACGGCGCGCGCGCCCGCCTCGACGCGGCACGCTCGCAGGACGACGCGACGGCACGCGGCACGACCGACCCCGACGACCCGACCGGAGACGACGCATGAGCACGAGCACGGACCCCGCCCAGCCCGCCGCCGCGGCGCCCACCGAGCACGTCCTCGTCGTCGGCGAGGCGCTCGTCGACGTCGTGCACCGCGCGGACGGCAGCGTCGCGGAGCACCCCGGGGGCAGCCTCGCGAACGTCGCGCTCACGCTCGGCCGGCTCGGGCGGGACGCCCGGCTCGCCACGTGGCTCGGGCAGGACGCGCGCGGCGAGGCGGTGCGGGCGTGGCTCGACGACTCTGCCGTGACCCTCACGCCCGGCAGCACCGACGCCCCCACGACGAGCGTCGCCACCGCGCACCTCGACGCGCACGGCGCGGCCACGTACGAGTTCGACCTCGAGTGGCGCGTCCCCGCGGGCACGGCTCCCGACGCCGGCACGCTCGCCGTGCACACAGGCTCCATCGCCGCCGTGCTGGAGCCCGGCGCGTCCGACGTCCGCGCGCTCGTGGCTGCAGCGCGCGACACCGCGACGATCACCTACGACCCGAACGCCCGGCCCGCCCTCATGGGCGACCCCGCCGACGCGCGCACCCGCATCGAGGCGCTCGTCGCGCTCGCCGACGTGGTCAAGGTGAGCGACGAGGACGTGGCGTGGCTCGTGCCGGGCAAGGACCCGGTCGCCGTCGCGCGCGAGTGGCTCACGCTCGGGCCGGCGCTCGTCGTCGTGACGTTCGGCGGCGAGGGCGCGGTCGCCGTCACCGCGACGGGCGAGCAGCGCGTCACGGCCCCGCGCGTCGAGGTCGTCGACACCGTCGGCGCGGGCGACTCGTTCATGGGCGCGCTCCTCGACGGGCTGTGGGAGGCCGGCCTGCTCGGCGCGGACCGGCGCGAGGCGCTGCGCGCGATCGACGCCACCGTGCTCGGCGACGTGCTGCGCCGCTGCGTCGCGGTCGCCGCCGTCACCGTCTCGCGCGCCGGGGCCAACCCGCCGCGACGCGCGGAGCTCGCCCCCGCCTGAGCCCGGTCACGGCTCCGAGGCCGCGCCCACGAACCCGGCTACGAGCGCGGCCGCGAGCCTGGGCACGCCCACGAGGCTGGGCACGCCTCGGCCGCCCGGGCACGAGCCCGGGCGGCCGAGACCTGCGTCAGACCTGCGCGTCCTGCTTCTGCGCCCGCTCCAGGGAGCGCTTGCGGTCCTCGACGTTCTCCTGCTCGATGCGCTCGGCCTCCGCGGTGTCGCGCGTAAGGTTCTCGCTCGTCTCCGGGTCGAAGATCATCATCTTCGTCGGGTCGAACCACAGGTCGGTCACGTCGCCGTCCCGCGCACGCGACGCCGAGTCGAGCGCCACGACGAACTGGGTGCGCACGCCCTCGCCGTCGAGCTCGCGGTCCAGCTCGTCGAGCTGCCCCTTCACGGACTCGTGCATCTCGAACGGGACGTAGGCGTAGAGCTCCGCGCCGAGCCACTCGGTGACGTCGATCTGCGCCTCGAACGTGTGGCCCCGGTCCTTCTTCGCCGGGTCGACGAGCCGCGCGTCCTCGAAGTGCTCGGGCCGCAGGCCGACGATCACGAGGCCCCGGTCGCCGACGGCCGTCGCGATGCTCTCCGGCATGTCGAACTCGCCGAACGGCAGCGTGATCTTCCCGCCCGAGACCTCGCCGGGCAGGAAGTTCATGGGCGGCGTGCCGATGAAGCCCGCGACGAACAGGTTGACCGGCTGCTCGTAGAGGCCGCGCGGGCTCGCGACCTGCTGGAGCACGCCGCGGCGCAGGACGGCGACGCGGTCGCCGAGCGTCATGGCCTCGGTCTGGTCGTGGGTGACGTAGACGGTCGTCGTGCCGAGCCGGCGCTGGAGGCGCGCGATCTCGGTGCGGGTCTGCCCGCGCAGCTTGGCGTCGAGGTTCGACAGCGGCTCGTCGAAGAGGAACGCCTTCGCGTCGCGCACGATCGCCCGGCCCATCGCGACGCGCTGCCGCTGCCCGCCCGAGAGGTTCGCCGGCTTGCGGTCGAGGTGCTCGCGCAGGTCGAGCATGTCGGCCGCGCGCTCGACCTTCTCCCGGATCTCCTCCTCGCTGTGCTTGCCCTTCGCGAGGCGCAGCGGGAACGCGATGTTCTCCGCGACCGTGAGGTGCGGGTAGAGCGCGTAGTTCTGGAACACCATCGCGAGGTCGCGCTCGCGCGGCGCCTTCTCGTTGACGCGCACGCCGTCGATCTCGAGCTCGCCCGCCGTGATGTCCTCGAGCCCGACGATCATGCGCAGGACCGTCGACTTCCCCGAGCCGGACGGCCCGACGAGGATGACGAACTCGCCGTCCGCGATGTCGAGGTTGACGTTGTCCACGGCGAGGAAGCCGTCGCCGTAGCGCTTGACGATGTCCTTGAGGGTGATCGACGCCATCAGCTCTCTCCTCGGGTTCTGCGTGCGGCACGGTGCCCGGCGGACCGGGAGGGCGTGCGGTGGTGGGCGGGGCGGGCCGGGGACGCGGTGCTCATCCCTTCACCGCCCCCTGGGTCAGGCCCGAGACGATCTGGCGCTGGAACAGCACGACGAGGATGACCACGGGGATGGTCACGACGACCGCGGCCGCGGAGATCGCGCCCGTCGGCTCCTCGAAGTACGACGCCCCGGTGAAGAACGCGAGCGCCGCCGGGACCGGTCGGGCCGCGCTCGTCGACGTGAGCGAGATGCCGTAGACGAAGTCGTTCCACGCGATGAAGAACGCGATGAGCGCGGTGGTGAACACGCCCGGCGCGGCGAGCGGGACGATCGCCTTGCGGAACGCCTGCCACGGCGTCGCGCCGTCGACCTGCGCGGCCTGCTCGAGCTCCCACGGGATCTGGCGGAAGAACGCCGCGAGCGTCCAGATGGAGATCGGGAGGGTGAGCGACAGGTACGGGATGATCAGGCCGAGCCAGGTGTCGTAGAGGCCGATGTTGCGCCAGAGGTTGAACAGCGGCGTGACGATCGACACGACGGGGAAGATCGACACGCCGAGCGCCGTGGTGAGGATGAGGCGCTTGCCCGGGAAGTTCAGGCGCGCGATCGCGTAGGCGCACAGCGTGGCGAGCACGACGGCGATGACCGTCGCGATGAGCGAGATGCCGATCGAGTTGCGCAGCGCGGACAGGAACAGCTCCTGCGCGGACCCGCCGGACGCGAGGATCTGCTCGTAGTTGGCGGTGCTCCACTGCGGCGGCAGGAACGTCCCGGAGTTGATGTCGCTGGGCCCCTTGAAGCTCGTCATGAAGATCGACAGCACGGGGAACAGCGCCCCGACGAGCACGACGACCGTGATGACGGCCCACCAGATCTTGGCCTTGGTGCTGAGGACGCTGCCCATCACTTCTCCCCCCTCGCGCCGGCGAGATCCACCTTGAAGAGCTTGATCGCGATGAAGCAGATGAGCACGACGCACAGGAACAGCAGCACCGAGATCGCCGAGCCCATGCCGATCTGGAGCTGGCCGATCGACGTGCGGTAGGCCAGCAGCGACAGCACCTCGGTGCCGTTGGCGCCGTTCGTCATGATGAAGACGTTGTCGAAGATGCGGAACGCGTCGAGCGCGCGGAACAGGACGGCCACCATGATCGCGGCCTTCATGTTCGGCACGATGACGCGGGTGAACCGCTGCCACGCGGTCGCGCCGTCGACCTTCGCGGCCTCCTCCAGGTCGCCCGGCACCTGCGCGAGGCCGGCGAGGAGCAGGAGCGAGATGAACGGCGTCGTCTTCCAGACCTCGGACGCGATGATGACGAACAGGCTCGTGCCCTGCTGCGCGAACCAGTTGAGGTCGGGCCCGACGCCCGGCACCCAGTCGAACCAGTGGTTGACGTACCCGGACGTGATGTCGAACGCGTAGAACCACGCGAACGCCGAGACGACCGTGATGATGCCGTAGGGCACGAGGATCGCGGTGCGCAGGAGCCCGCGCAGGCGCTTGATCGCGCGGTGCATGACGAGCGCGAGGGCGAAGCCGAGGATCAGCTCGATGACGACCGTGACGACCGTGATGAAGAGCGTGACCCCGAGGTCCCGCCACCAGACGGAGTCCGTGAGGATCACGACGTAGTTGTTGAGCCCGACGAACGACCGGTCGTCCGGCGCGGTGAGCTTGTAGTTGAAGAGCGAGTCGTAGACGGCCTGGAGGATCGGGTACAGCGTCACGGCGAGCATGACGACGAACGCCGGTCCGGCGAGGTACCAGCCGAGGCGGGCCTCGGCCCGCGAGCGGTCGCTGCGCGCGGCCTTGGCGGCGGCGTCCGGCGCGCCGCGCGACCCCGACCGGGGAGCGGCCCCGCCGCGCGGCGGGGCGTCGTCGGCCGCCGTCGACGGCGTGGTGGCGTGCCGGCCGCGGGGTGCGGGCTCGGTCGGGGGTCCGGCGTTCACAGGAGTCGCTCCCCTCGCAGGACGGCGGTGATGAACTCGGTGGACTCCTGCGGCGTCGTGTCGGGGTCGACCGACGCGGGCGGGTACCACGTCTGCTGGAGGCCCGTGGAGACCTCGTTGTAGAACGGCGTCTGCGGCCGCGGCGCCGCCTGGTCGAGCGAGTCGCGGATGACGTCGTACATGGGGAACGCCTTCTGGACGTCGGGGTCGTCGTAGGCCTTGATGCTCGCGGCCGGGTTGCCGTTGGTGACGAAGTACTCGGCCTGGTTCTCGGGGCTCACGATGCACTGGGCCGCCTCGTACGCGAGGTCGGTGTGCTTGCCGAACGCGCCGATGCCGAGCGAGATGCCGCCGTAGGGCGGCCGGGCGTCCTCGCCCTCGGTCGTGCGGGGGTACAGCGCCCAGCCGATGTCGTCGAGGAGCGCCTGGTCGAGCGACCCGGCCTCGACGGCGCTCTGGGTGGACGACCAGACGAACGGCCAGTTCACCATGAACGACCCGCGGTCGCCCTGGAACTTGGTGAGCGACGCAGGCTCGTCCTCGCTCGGCAGCCCCGGCCCGCCGACGCCCGAGGTGCCGATGCCGCCGATGATCTCTGCGGCGGCCTTGCCCGCGTCCGTGTCGAGGCCGAGCTTCACCTCGTCGGCCGGGGCCTCGGGGTTGTCGATGATGTGGCCGCCCGCGCCCTCGACGAGCGCGTTGATCCACACCGTGAGCGACTCGGCCTTGGCGCCCTGGACGGCCAGGAGCTTGTCCTGGTCCTGGGCCGCCTGCATGATCTGCTCCCACGTGACGGGCTGCGACATGTCGAGCCCGGCGGCCTCGGCCACGGACTTGCGGTACCAGAGGAGCTGCGTGTTCGCCCAGAACGGGATGGCGACCAGCTCGTCCTTCCACGTCGAGGCGTCGATCGCGCCCTGCACCACGTCCTGCGTCGTCGCCTGCGCGACGTCGTCGGGCACGGGAGCCAGGAAGTCCGCCTCGGCGAACTCCGCGATGAACACCGGGTCGAGGCTCATGATGTCGATCGACGAGTCCTTCGCCGCGAGGCGGCGGGCGAGCTGCTCGCGCTGCGACGCGGCGTCGCGCGGCAGCAGCTCGGTCGTGATGCGGTACGCGCCCCCGGCGGCCTCGGTGCAGGCCGCCGCGATGTCGGCCTGGCCCCCGTTGTCCGGGTTGATGTACCACGTGAGCTCCGGCGTCCCGTCGTCGCCCGGGCCGCACGCGGCGAGCGGCGCCACGAGCCCCGCGGCGACCAGGACGGCGAGCGCTCGGGTGCGTCGGCGCACGTCAGCTCCCCTCGGTCGCGCTTCCCCGAGTACCGGGGGTGTCACCCTCCATGGATACCGCCCCCCGGCGCGGCCCGCCATGCGAACGGGCTCGCGGGGCACGCCCCGACCTGCGCGATGATGGGAGCCATGACCTCTCCCGCCCCCGCACAGCCGGTCCGTTCGCTCACCCCCGCCGAGGCGTGGGCGACGCTGCGGACCGGGAACGACCGCTTCGTTGCCGACGCCCCGCTGCACCCGTCGCAGGGCGCGGACCGACGACGCGAGACGTCGGCCGCGCAGCACCCGCACACGGTCCTGTTCGGCTGCTCCGACTCCCGCGTCGCGGCGGAGATCATCTTCGACCAGGGCCTGGGCGACATGTTCGTCGTCCGCACGGCGGGGCACGTGGTGGACACCACGGTGCTCGGCTCGATCGAGTACGGCGTCGAGGTGCTGTCCGCGCCGCTCGTCGTGGTGCTCGGGCACGACTCGTGCGGCGCCGTGGGCGCGGCGGTCGAGACCCTGCGGACGGGCGCGCAGGCGAACGGGTTCGTCCGGGCCGTCGTCGACCGCGTCATCCCCTCCGTGGCGAAGATCACCGGCGCCGGGAACGGCACGCTGGAGAACCTCGACCCCGCCGTGCTGCGCCGCGAGCACGTGCGCAACACGGTCGACATGCTGCACTCCTACTCGGCCGGCCTCGCCGCGGCCGTCGCCGAGGGCCGCTGCGCGATCGTCGGCGTCGAGTACGACTTCGCCGAGGGGCGCGCGCACCTGGTCGACGTCGTGGGCGACGTCGGCGAGCAGCCCCGCGCCGACGCCTGACCCCACGGCCAGGGCTGGCCCGGCGGGCCCGGCGTGCTCGTCCCGGGCGGCTCCCGCCGACCTGCGCGCGACCCTCCCCGCAGCCCGCGTGACCTCGCTCACGCGGGTTGCGGGCGCCGGCGCGCGGTGCGGCAGGATGGCCCCATGACTGCATCTCCCGAGGCTCCCGGCGCCGCCGCCGGCGCGGCCGCACCGACGACCGAGTACCGCATCGAGCACGACACCATGGGCGAGGTGCGCGTGCCCGCGCAGGCCCTCTACCGCGCGCAGACGCAGCGCGCGGTGGAGAACTTCCCCATCTCGGGCACCCCGCTCGAGCGCGGCCACATCGAGGCGCTCGCCCGCGTGAAGAAGGCCGCGGCCCGCGCGAACGCGGAGCTCGGCGTGCTCGACGAGGACGTCGCGGCCGCCATCGTCGCCGCGGCCGACGAGGTCGCGTCGGGCGCGCACGACGCGCACTTCCCGGTGGACGTCTACCAGACGGGGTCCGGGACGTCGTCGAACATGAACACGAACGAGGTCCTCGCGACGCTCGCGACGCGCTCGCTCGGGCGCGACGTGCACCCGAACGACCACGTCAACGCGTCGCAGTCGTCGAACGACGTGTTCCCCACGTCGGTGCACGTCGCCGCGACGGCCGGGGTCGTGCGCGACCTGGTGCCCGCGCTGGGCCACCTCGCCGAGGCGCTCGAGGCGAAGTCCGCCGAGTTCGCGACGGTCGTGAAGTCGGGCCGCACGCACCTCATGGACGCCACGCCCGTGACGCTCGGCCAGGAGTTCGGCGGGTACGCCGCCGCGATCCGCTACGGCGTCGAGCGCCTGGAGTCGGCGCTCCCCCGCGCCGCGGAGGTCCCGCTCGGCGGCACCGCCGTCGGCACCGGCATCAACACGCCCGCCGGGTTCCCCCAGCGCGTCATCGCGCTGCTGGTCGAGGACACGGGTCTGCCCCTCACGGAGGCGCGCGACCACTTCGAGGCGCAGTCCTCGCGCGACGGCCTCGTCGAGCTCTCGGGCGCGCTGCGCACGATCGCCGTCTCGCTCACCAAGATCTGCAACGACCTGCGCTGGATGGGCTCGGGCCCGAACACGGGCCTCGGCGAGATCTTCATCCCGGACCTGCAGCCGGGCAGCTCGATCATGCCCGGCAAGGTCAACCCCGTCGTGCCCGAGGCCGTGCTCATGGTCGCCGCGCGCGTGATCGGCAACGACGCGACCGTCGCGTGGGCCGGCGCGTCGGGCTCGTTCGAGCTCAACGTGCAGATCCCCGTCATCGCGCAGGGCGTCCTCGAGTCGATCCGCCTCCTCGCGAACGCGTCGCGCGTCCTCGCGGACAAGACCGTCGCGGGCATCACGGCGAACGTCGAGCGCGCCCTCGCGCTGGCCGAGTCGTCGCCGTCGATCGTCACGCCGCTCAACCGCGTCATCGGCTACGAGGCGGCGGCGAAGGTCGCGAAGCACTCCGTCAAGGAGGGCCTCACCGTCCGCCAGGCCGTGATCGACCTGGGCTTCGTCGAGCGCGGCGAGGTCACCGAGGCGCAGCTCGACGAGGCGCTCGACGTCCTGTCGATGACGCGCCCGCCGCAGGCCTGAGCGTCCGCGACCCGGGTCCACGGAGGCCGGGCGGAGCGGGTCGTCCCGCTCCGCCCGGCCTCCGTCGTCCCCGGGTCGTGCGGGAGGACGTCAGTAGTCGACGGGGTCGAGGCGGCGCAGCACGACGGCGAGCAGGCGCGCGAGCTCGGCGCGCTCGGCCTCGTCGAGATCGACGAGCGCCGCGCGCTCCCGGTCGAGCTGCTGCGGGAAGACCTCGTCGACGAGCGTCGTCCCGGCGTCGGTGAGCGCGACGAGGACGCCGCGCCGGTCGCGCTCGGCGACGGTGCGCTCGACGAGACCGGCGCGCTCGAGCCGGTCGAGGCGCTTGGTGAGCGACGCGCCGGGGGCGCCGGTCATCGTCGTGACCTCGCCCGCGCGCAGCGGCCGCCCGGCGCGGCGCAGCGCCGCGAGCACGTCGAACTCCGCGCGCGAGACGTCGTGCCGCGCCGCGGAGCGCTCCAGCGCCGCCTCGAGCAGCGCCGCGACGCGACGCAGCCGCGCCCCGACCGCCGACGTCGCGGTGTCGAGGTCCGGGCGCTGCTCAGCCCACTCCGCGCGCACGCGGTCGACGTAGTCCACGGACCCAGGATAGGGCGCGTCTCACACTCTTTCACTGGTGAAACATCTGGGAATCATCGCTAGGCTGGTCCGTCGATGCCCCTCTCCTCCCCCGCCCGCCCGGCGCTCGCGCCCGTGCGCGCCGCCGCCCAGGACGTCCTCGACCCCGCCCACCTCCGCGACGCCCTGCGCGTGAGCCCCGCCGACGCGACGGTCGCCGCCGCGCTGCGCTGCGGCGCCGCGGTCGCGCTCGCGATCGCCGTCCCGGGCCTGCTCGGACGCGCCGACCTCGCGGCGTTCGCGTCGCTCGGCGCGCTCACGTCGCTCTACGGCCGGTACGACCCGTACCGGCGTCGGGCCACGCTCCTCGCGACCGTCGGCACGCTCATGACCGGCACGATCGCGGCCTTCACGCTCCTCGCCGCGGCGGGCACGCCCGCGCTCGTCACGACCGCCGCCGTCGCGCTCCTCGCCGCCGGGGCCACGGCCTTCTGCCTCCTCGTCCGCACGGGCCCGCCCGGCGCGACGATCGTCGTCTTCGCCGCGGGCGCGGGCCTCGCGGGCGCGCCGACGCTCGCCGACGTCGGCCCGCGCGCGCTCGCGGCCGCGTTCGGCGCGCTCCTCGCGGGGCTCGTGTGCACGGCCGGCGTGCTCGTCCGCCCGACGGCGCCCGCGCGCCTCGCCGTCCGCCGCGCCGCCGACGCCGTGCGCGCCGCCGAACGACCCGGGGCCGCGCGGCACGCCGCGCACGCTGCCCGGGGTGCCGTCGCCCGGGCGCGCGACGTCCTCGCGGACGACGCCTCCTGGTGGCGGACGCGGCCCGCCGTCCCCGCGCTCGCCGCAGAGCTCGACGCCGTCGAGGAGGCGCTCGACGCGAGCGGCGTGCCGCGCGGGGACACCGGCCCGGCGGTCCGCACGACCCTGCGCGCCCAGGCGCGGTCCCGGGTCGCAGGACCCTGGCGGCTCCCGACCGTGCGCGTCGGCGTCGCCGGGCTCGTCGCCGGTGCGGTCGCCGCCGTCGCCGGCCTCGGGCACGCGGCGTGGGCGACCATGGGCTCGACCGCGGTGCTCCAGGGCGAGTCGACGCGCCACGCCGTCGTGCGGGCGCTGCAGCGCGGGGCCGGCACGGTCGCGGGCGCGCTCCTCGCCTGGCCGCTGCTCGCCGCGCCGCTCGGGTTCTGGGGGACGGCCGCCGTCGTCGTCGTGCTCCAGACCGCCACCGAGACGATCGTGGGGCGCCACTACGGGCTCGCGATGCTCACCATCACGCCCATGGCGCTGCTCATGACCTCGCTCGCGCACCCCGCCGACCCGTCGGCGCTCGCGCTCGACCGCGCGCTCGACACGGTCCTGGGCGCCGTCGTCGGCGTCCTCGCGGTGGTCCTCGTCCACCCGCGGACCCGCCGCCGCGCGAGCGAGACCCCCGGTCCGCCGAGGTAGAGGCCTGGCACCGCGAGGTAGAGGCCTGGTCATGACCAGGCCTCTACCTCGGCGGCAGGTCAGACCTCGATCGACTCCAGCATCTCCGTGACGAGCGCCGCCACGGGCGAGCGCTCGGAGCGCGTGAGCGTGACGTGCGCGAACAGCGGATGGCCCTTGAGCGCCTCGATGACCGCGGCGACGCCGTCGTGCCGGCCCACGCGCAGGTTGTCGCGCTGCGCGACGTCGTGCGTGAGGACGACGCGCGACGACTGCCCGATGCGGGACAGCACCGTGAGCAGGACGTTGCGCTCGAGCGACTGCGCCTCGTCGACGATGACGAACGCGTCGTGCAGCGAGCGCCCGCGGATGTGCGTGAGCGGGAGCACCTCGAGCATCTCGCGGTCGATGACCTCGTCGAGCACCTGCGGCGAGACGAGCGCGCCGAGGGTGTCGTAGACGGCCTGGGCCCACGGGTTCATCTTCTCGGCCTCGGAGCCGGGCAGGTACCCGAGCTCCTGCCCGCCGACGGCGTACAGCGGCCGGAACACCATGACCTTGCGGTGCTGCCGGCGCTCCATGACGGCCTCCAGCCCCGCGCACAGCGCGAGCGCCGACTTGCCCGTCCCGGCCCGCCCGCCGAGCGAGACGATCCCGACGCTCTCGTCGAGCAGCAGGTCGATCGCGACGCGCTGCTCCGCGGAGCGCCCGTGCAGCCCGAACACCTCCCGGTCGCCCCGCACGAGCTGGACGTGCTTGTCCGCGGTGACGCGCCCGAGGGCGGACCCTCGCGGCGAGTGCACGACGAGACCGGTGTGGCAGTGCAGGGGGCCGGCCGCCTCCACGACCTCCGGGTCCAGGCTCGTGAGCTCGACCGACTCGTGCTCCCAGAGCGCCGCCGCCTCCGCGTCGGTGAACGAGATCTCGCCCATCCCCGTCCAGCCCGAGTCCACGGCGAGCTCGTGCCGGTACTCCTCGGCGCGCAGGCCCACGGCCGACGCCTTGACCCGCATCGGCAGGTCCTTGGACACCACCGTGACGTCGTGGCCCTCCGCCGCGAGGTTCGCGGCGACGGAGAGGATCCGGGTGTCGTTGTCCCCCAGCCGGAACCCGGCCGGCAGCACGCCCGGGTCGGTGTGGTTGAGCTCCACGCGCAGCGTCCCGCCGCCGTCGCCGACCGGGATCGGGGCGTCGAGCCGGCCGTGCTTGACCCGCAGGTCGTCGAGCATGCGCAGCGCGCTGCGCGCGAAGTACCCGAGCTCGGCGTGGTGGCGCTTGGCCTCCAGCTCGGTGATGACGACGACCGGGAGGACCACGTCGTGCTCGGCGAACCGCCCGATGGCGCGCGGGTCGCTCAGCAGGACCGACGTGTCGACGACGAACGTGCGGCGCGCGCCGTCCGGTGCGTCGTCCTGCGGGGTGGGTGAGGTACCGGGGGTGGGTGAGGAATGGACCACGAGGGCTCCCCTCCGGCGCACGCGCGCCGTTCTCTCTCTGGGCGAGGCGGGCGACCGGCCGTCGGGCCGTGGGTGCCACGGCTCAGCAGCGCCGGTGCCGGCCCTCCTGAGCGGAGCGTGAACCCCATCGGCTGGCCTCCCGGAGGACGGCGAAGGTGCCGTCCGTCTCCTCGAAACTACGCCCGTGTGATTCGGGTCACCACCCCCGACACGCCTCCGCGCGAGGTTTAACCCACCGTTCACGCGGAGGCCGCACCCGCGGGCCGCGCGAGATCGACCCGAGCGTCCGAGACCGGCCCTCCGGGGGCCGGCGTCGTGACGGTCGGGTCGATCCCGGACAGGTCAGTGCTCGACGTGCTTCGGCGCCATCGCGATCGCGGCGACGAACCCGAGCACGAGCACCACGGCCGTGACCGCGAGCGTCTGCCCGACGGCGGTCGCGAAGCCCTGGTGGAACGCGGTGGTCGCGGCGTCCGTGACCTGGCGCGCGACGTCGTCGGGCACCCCCGGCGGGAGGTCGAACGACCCGCCCTGGCCCCCCTGGAGCGACCCCGCGTTCGCGAACCCGTCGACGAACTGCTGGCGGAACTGCTCGGGGAGCGAGGCCGCCGCGTCCCGCGCGGCCGCCGGGAGGGTCACCGCGAGGCGCGCGGTGAGCGTCGCGACGATCGCCGCCGACCCGATCACGCCGCCCACCTGGCGCGTCGTGTTGAAGGCGCCCGCGCCCGCCCCGGCGGTGCGATGGTCGAGGCCCGACGTCGCGAGGTTCGCGAGCGGCGAGAAGACGCACCCGGTGCCGATGCCGAACAGCGTCATGGGGAGCACGATCGTCACCACCGACACGCCCGGCCCGACGACCGCCGCGAGCCAGCCGATCGAGACCGCGAGGACGCCGAACCCCGTCGCGACGACCCACTTCGCGGGCACGCGGTCGGACAGGCGCCCGGCGAGCGGCGCGACGATCCCCGACACGAGCGAGCCCGGCAGGTTCACGAGCGCGGCGTGCAGGGGCGACAGCCCGAGGATCGACTGGAGGAAGATCGTCAGCGGGAAGAAGATGCCGATCATCGCGAACGACACGGACATGCCCGCGACGTTCGCGAGCGAGAAGTTGCGCGAGCGAAAGAGCCGCAGCGGCAGCAGGGCGTCGTCGCCGAGCCGGCGCTGCCACAGCACGAACGCGGCCAGCACGAGCAGGCCGACGCCGATCACGCCCCACACCGTGACCGGCCCGGTGATCGTCCCCCAGTCGTACGTCTGGCCCTCCTGGAGCCCGAAGACGACCGCGAAGAGCCCGACGACGGACAGCACGACGCCGACCACGTCGAACGAGCGCTTGTTCGTCGCGAGCCGCGGGAGCCGCACCAGGGCGAGCCACAGCGCGACGACCCCGACCGGGACGTTGACGAAGAAGATCCACTCCCAGCCCCACGACTCGACGAACAGCCCGCCGAGCAGCGGGCCGGCGATCGTCGCGACGCCCGCCGTCGCGCCCCACAGCCCCATGGCCGCGCCGCGCTGCCGCGGCGGGAACACGCGCGTGATCATGGCCATCGTCTGCGGCGTCATGAGCGCCGCGCCGACGCCCTGGACGACGCGCGCGGCGATGAGCATCCCGATCGAGCCCGACAGCCCGCACCACGCGGACGCGAGCGTGAACACCGCCAGGCCGACGACGAACACCGGCTTGGGCCCGTACCGGTCGCCCAGGCGACCCGCGAGCAGGAGCAGCACCGCGTACGAGAGCAGGTAGGCGCTGTTGACCCAGCCGACCGCGACCAGCGAGGCGTCGAGCTCGCGCTGGAGCGTGGGGACCGCGATGTTCACGATCGTGGTGTCCACCATGATCATGAAGAAGCCGAGGATGAGCGGCGGCAGGATGCTCCAGGCGCTGCGGCCGTGGAGGTCGACGAGGGGCACGACGCGCGCGCCGGCCTCGGCGGGTGCCGGGGCCGGGCCGGTGCCCGGGGCGGGAGTGGTCACGAGGACTCCTGAGGTGAGGTCGTGCGGGAGTGGCGGAACGCGGGCCCGGGCTCCTCGGTCCAGCTCAGCGCGCCGGACGTGACGTCCGCGACGGTCGCGTCGAGCCAGGCGATCTCGGCCCGGGTCTGGTGGAGCTCGAAGTGGGCGTCGAGCAGGTAGCGGCGGGGCAGGCCGCGCGCGACCACGTCGTCGAGGCGCTCGCGCACCCCGTCGATCGCGGCCGCGAGCGCCGCGCGACGCTCGCGGAGCAGCGCGAGGGCGTCCTCGCGCGGGAGGTCGTGCACGAGCGCGAGCCCGACGGGGAAGGCGGGGTACTCGCGCGGCGTCTCGCGGACGAGGTCGCGCGTGCGGGCGTCGTGCGCGGCCACGCCTGCCGGGGTGATGGCGTAGAGCGTGCGCTCGGGGCGGTTGCCGTCCCGGTCGACGCCCGCGCGCTCGACGAGGCCGTCCCGCTCGAGGCGGTCCACCGCGTGGTAGACGGCGCCGGGGTTGAGCCGCACGAGGCGGTCGTCGCGCCGCTTGCGCAGGCGCACGAGCATCTCGTACGGGTGCATGGGCTGCTCGAGCAGCACGGCGAGCACGAGGGTCGCCGTGGGGCTGAGGCGCGGGGAGGTCACGGTGGTCTCCGGGACGGGGTGAAGGGGTGGCCGGCCTGCGGGTGGGGAGCTCACGCCCGGCTGGAATATTCCGGTTGGAATATACGCCCGCGCCCGGGCTGGTGTCGACTGCCGAGGCTGCGGCACGCGCGGCGTCGCGGAGGTCACGCGCGCGGGGTCCTGCGGGCGGGGTCGTGCGGGCGGGGTCGTACGGGCGGGGTCGTACGGGCGGGGTCGTACGGGCGGGGTCGTACGGGCGGGGTCGCACAGCGGGGTCGCGCGGGCGCGACGGCGCGCGTAGGTTCGCGAGTCATGAGCGCCCCCGAGCTCCTGGACCTGGACGCGACCGCGCTCGCCGGCGCCCTGCGCGCCGGCGACGTCTCCCCCGTCGAGGTCCTCGACGCGACGCTCGACGCCGCCGCCGGGGTCGGTGCCGCCGTCGGCGCCTTCACCGTGCTCACCCCGGACCTCGCGCGCACGCAGGCACTCGCCGCGCAGGACGCGCTCGTGGCGGCGCGGCGCGACGGCCGGGCCGGTCCCCGCGACGGCCTCCCGCCGTTCCTCGGCGTCCCCTGCCCCGTCAAGGACCTCACGATGGTCGAGGGCGTGCCGATGCGCGCGGGCTCGGCCGCGATCGACCCGTTCCCCGCCCCGTACGACGACGGCGTCGTGACGCTCCTGCGGCGCGCCGGCACGGTGATGGTCGGCAAGACCTCGACCCCGGAGCTCGGCCTCCCCTGCTACACGGAGCCCGACGTCGGCCCGACCGCCCGCACCCCGTGGGACCTCGCGCGGTCCGCGGGCGGGTCGAGCGGGGGTGCGGCCGCCGCGGTCGCGGCGCGCGTCGTCCCCGTCGCGCACGGGAGCGACGGCGGCGGCTCGCTGCGCATCCCCGCGAGCGCGTGCGGGCTCGTCGGGCTCAAGCCGTCGCGCGGGCTCGTGAGCCCGGGCCCGTACGGGGTCGACGGCGCGGGGCTCGCGACGCACGGCGTCCTCACCCGGTCGGTCCGCGACACCGCCGCGTTCCTCGACGTGCTCGCGCGCCCCTGGCCCGGCGACACCTTCACCGCGCGGCTCGGCGCCCCGCCGGACGGGCGGCGGCTCCGCGTCGGGCTGCTGCTGGAGCCCGTGATCGCCGCCGGCGCCCCCGTGCACCCGGCGTGCGCCGACGCCGCCCGCGCGGCGGCGGAGCTCCTCGTCCGGCTCGGGCACGACGTCGTCGAGATCCCGCCCCCGTTCGGGGCCGAGCGCTGGGACGCGTTCGCGGCACTGTGGTCCGTCGGGGCGCTCCAGGCGCCCGTCCCGCCGGAGCGCGAGCACCTGCTCGTGCCGCTCACGCGGTGGCTGCGCGAGCGCGGGCGCGCGGTGAGCGGGCTCGCGTACGCGACGGCGCTCGCGGGCGTGCAGCAGCTCACGCGCGAGGTCGCCGCCGCGTGGTCGGGCGTCGACGTCGTGCTCTCCCCCACGCTCGCGCAGCCGCCCGCGCTCGTCGGCAGCCAGCGCGTCGACGACGACCCGGCCGCCGACTTCGCGGCGCAGACGGCGTTCACGCCCTGGACGAGCGTCTGGAACCTCACGGGGCGGCCCGCGGTCTCCCTCCCGCTCGGCGAGGCGCGCGTCACCGACCCCGACGGGTCGGCGGCGACCGTCCCCGTCGGGGTCATGCTCGGCGCGGACCACGGCGACGACGCCCTGCTGCTGGCCCTCGCGGCGCGGCTCGAGGAGGCCGCGCCGTGGTCCCACCGTCGCCCGGGGACGTCGTCGTGACGGCGTACGCCTGCCTGCTGTTCGCCGTGAACGTGGGCGGGCGAAAGGTCCCGTCGACCGCGCTGCGGGACCTCGCGGGCGAGCTCGGGCTCGCGCACGCCCGCACGGTCGTGAACAGCGGGAACCTCGTCGTCGGGCCGGGGTCGTCCGGTGCGTCGTCGCCCGCGGACGTCGCACGCCTCCTGCACGACGGCGTCGCCGAGCGGTTCGGCGTCGACGCCGCCGTGGCCGTGCTCACGACCGAGCGCCTCCGGAAGATCGTGCGCGGGAACCCGCTGCCCGACGACGCCGCCGACCGCCCGGCCGGGCTGCTGGTCCACGTGGGCGAGGAGCCGGTCGACCCGGACGCCGCCGCCGCGCTCGGGCCGTGCCTGACGACCGAGCGCGCCGTCGTCGCGAACGGCGTCCTCTACGTCGCCTACCCCGACGGCGTCGGTCGGTCGAGGCTGACGGCGGCCGTCCTCGCGAAGGCGGCCGGGACCCCGGTGACGGGCCGGAACTGGAGAACGACGACGCGTCTCCTCGCGCTCGCCGAGGACACCCCGCCCTGACGCGCGCGGCGGGACGAGCGCCAGGAGACTGGACCGCGAGCCGGACACGTCGACCGCGAGGGGTGCGCCGCCCCGTAGGATCGTGGGCGGTGTGCCGGGAAGTCTGGTCGGCCACGGTCCGCGACGCGGCCGTGCGACACGACAGCGACCCCGGGAGCACGATGACCCACCCCGCCCTGCCCTCCGGCCCCTCGGCCACCCCGCCGACCGACCGCCCCTCCCCCGGTGCACGCCTGCGCCGCTGGGTCGGGCGCGAGACGACGGGCGGCGCCCTGCTCATCGGCGCGGCGCTGCTCGCGCTGGTCTGGGCCAACTCGCCCTGGCGCGAGTCCTACCTCACGCTGTCGAGCACCGTCGTCGGCCCGTCCTCCCCGCTGCACCTCGACCTGACGCTGTCGACGTGGGCGGCCGACGGCCTGCTCGCGATCTTCTTCTTCGTGGTCGGCGTCGAGCTCAAGCAGGAGTTCGTCGCGGGCAGCCTGCGCAACCCGAGGCAGGCGGGCGTCCCGGTGCTCGCGGCGATGGGCGGCATGGCGGTGCCGGCCCTGATCTTCGTCGCCGTCCTGCTGACCACGGGCGACCCGGGCGCGCTGCACGGGTGGGCGATCCCCACGGCGACGGACATCGCGTTCGCGCTCGGCGTGCTCGCCGTCTTCGGCCGCGGGCTCCCCGTCGCGATCCGCACGTTCCTGCTCACGCTCGCGGTCGTCGACGACCTGCTCGCGATCGTCGTCATCGCGATCTTCTACACGGCGGAGCTGCAGTGGGGCTACCTCGGCCTCGCGCTGCTCGCCGTCGCGCTCTACGCCGTCCTCGTGCGCGCTCGCCGCACCCGCTGGTGGCTCCTGCTGCCCGTCGCGGTGGTCGCCTGGGCGTTCATGCACGAGTCGGGCGTCCACGCCACGATCGCCGGCGTCCTGCTCGGCTTCACCGTCCCCGCGCTCGCGGTGCACGGGGAGCGGGAGCCGCGCACGCAGCGCTTCGAGCACACGGTGCGCCCGCTCTCGCAGGGCGTCGCGCTGCCGGTGTTCGCGTTCTTCGCGGCCGGCGTCTCGATCGTGGGCGGCGAGACGCCCGTCGGGGAGGTGCTGACGCAGCCCGTCGTGCTCGCCATCGTCCTCGGGCTCGTCGTCGGCAAGCTCGTGGGCGTGCTCGGGGTCACGGCGCTCGTCACGCGCTTCACGCCGCTGCGGCTCGCGGCCGGCATCGGGGTGCGCGACCTCCTGCCCGTCGGGTTCCTCGCGGGCATCGGCTTCACCGTCTCGCTCCTCATCGCGGAGCTGTCGTTCCCCGACGCCGAGCACACCGACGGCGCGAAGATCGCGATCCTCGCGGCGTCCACGATCGCGGCGGTGCTGGCCGCGCTCGCGCTGCGCTGGGACGCCCGCCGGGCCCGCTCGAACGACATGAACCGCGACGACCTCCCGGACGACGTCACCGACTTCATCGGTGACCCGAAGGACCGCCTGGAGCACTAGCCCGAGCGGGCCCGCCCTGCTCAGCAGGCGGCGGCGACCTCGAACCGGCCGGGCGCGGCCTCGCGCAGCGTCGTGACCGTCGCGTCGCCCTGGCCGAGGTACGCGAGCGAGCCGACCGCGTAGTACGGGTTGTAGGGGTTCACGCCGTAGGAGATCGCGCGCCCCGCGGCCCGGTGCTGCGCGTTCGTCGCGGTGCCGCACCACGGCCCGGTCGGCGCCTGCACCGTCACCGCGACCTGCGCGGTCGACGCGTTCCCCGCCGCGTCGACCGCGCGGGCCGTGAGCACGTGCGAGCCGGGCGCGAGCGCCGTCGTGTCCCAGTCGAACCCGTACGGGGCGGTGCGCAGCGTCGCGAGCATCGCGCCGTCGACGCTCAGCTCGACGCGGTCGACCGCGCGGTCGTCGGACGCCGCGACCTCCACGCGGACCGTCCCCGAGACGGCGGCGCCCGCGGCGGGCGCGGTGATCGCGACCGTCGGCGCCGTGACGTCCGGGTCGGGGCCCGGGTCGCGGTCGACGCGCCGGTTGCTCGCGAACAGGAAGTCGGTGAGGTAGGCCGGGTAGTCGATGCTGTTCGTCGACACGTAGGACCCTCCGGGGCCGCCGCCCGCGGGCCACGCGTGCGCGAGCCCGGTGTTCTGGACCAGCGAGACGCGCGGGCCGGCGGCGTCGGACCACAGCGACCCGGTGCCCGCGCGGTTCGTGCCCGCGAGCCCGGCGAGCGAGAACGACGACGTGGTCCCGGCTCCGTAGAGGTCGGCCATGACCTGGGCGTTGAGCGTCCCGTACCCGGTCGCGACCGTCGTGTCGGCGCTGCCGAAGACGACGGACGTCACCTGCGAGCCGAAGCCCGCCGCGTGCGTCCCCGCGAAGGTCCGGCACGTCGAGCGCGCCTGCGCGAGCGTCGTCGCGACGCTCCCGATCTGGCCCGACGTCGTCCCGACCGTCGGCCCCGCCGCGATCCCCACGCCCGCGAACACGTCGGGCGCGAGGCAGCCCATGACCATCGCCTGGCCGCCGCCGGACGACAGGCCGCTGACGTAGACCTGGTCCGGGTCGATGCCGAGCGAGGCGTCTGCCAGCAGGGTCGAGACGAGGTCGAGCAGGTTGTCGTCGTGCCGCGCGGGGTTCGTCCGGCTGTGGTTCGTGTCGTAGTAGTCCCAGCAGCCGAGCAGGACACCGCCGTTCGGCGCGGCGGGGACCGCGACGACCATGCCGTGCTCGTCGGCGGTCGCGGTCCAGTTGCCGCCGTTCTTGAGCACCTGCGACGTCTGGACGCACCCGTGCAGGGAGACCATGAGCGCCCGACCGCCGGGGAGCGCGGGCGCCGTCGACGGCCGGTAGAGCTCGACCGTCATCCCGCCGGCCGTGCGCTGGGACCACGACCCGGCGGCCGTGGCCGGTGCGGTGACGAGCGGGGCGAGCACGACCGCGAGCGCCGCGCCGAGGGCGAGCGCGACGGCGCTCCGGCGGGCGCGGGCGCGCTGTCTGAGGGAGTGCCTGACCATCTGAACCTCCACGTCGAGGTCGGGTCGCCGTCGGCGCTTCGCGCGCCGTGGCGCGCACCGTCGCGCGCCGGACCCGGGCGAACCGGACGCTACGTGTGACCTGAATCACCTGTCAACATCAGGCCTGCCGCGGCCGGCGCGCTCGCGACACCGGGCGCGCGGCGGTCCCTCCCGACGCGGGTTGACACCGCGCCGCCCGGGGATCCATGATTCCCGCAACCTGAATCGCCTCTCATGTTTGAGCGGCGCTCCCCCTCAGGACCACCCAACGAAGGGCGAAGTCATGCGGACGAAGAAGTCCCAGCGGTCGGCGCTCGCCGTCGCCGCGCTCGCGGCCGCGAGCCTCGCGCTCGCCGCCTGCGCGCCGACCGACGCGAGCGGCGGCGGCAGCGCCGGAGGCGAGACCAGCACGAGCGCCGACCCGGTCGACGTCGGCATCATCTACTCCAAGACCGGGCCGCTCGCGGCCTACGGCGAGGCCTACTACGAGGGCTTCCAGGCCGGTCTCGACTACGCGACCGACGGCACGGGCGAGGTCGACGGCCGCCCCGTCAACGTGACGTTCCACGACGACGGCGGCGACCCCGACAAGGCCGTCGGGCAGGCCAAAGACCTCATCGGCAAGGGCTACCAGATCCTCGGCGGCACGGTCGTGTCCGGCGTGGCGCTCAAGCTCGCCGAGCAGGCCGAGCAGAACAAGGTGCTCTACATCTCGGGGCCCGCCGCGGTCGACGCGCTCACGGGCATCAACGACTACACGTTCCGCTCGGGGCGCCAGTCGCTCCAGGACGTGGCGACCGCCGGCACGTTCGTCGACCCGGACGGTGCGAAGGTCGTCGTGTTCGCCCAGGACAACGCGTTCGGCCAGGGCAACCTCGCCGCGGTCGAGGCCGTCCTCGGCGCGCAGGGCGCCGAGGTGACGAGCGTGCTCGTCCCGGAGGACGCGACGGAGTTCACGCCGTTCGCGCACCAGATCGTCGACGCCGCGCCCGACCTCGTGTTCGTCGCGTGGGCCGGGGCGACGTCGGGCGCGATGTGGCAGGGCCTGGACCAGCAGGGCGTCCTCGACGCGACCACGGTCGTCACCGGGCTCGGCGACGTCGCGACCTACGGCGCGTACGGCGCCGCGGCGAGCAAGGTCGACTTCCTCAACCACTACTTCCCCGGCGCCGCGGGCACCGAGGTCGAGGCCGCGATGCTCGCGTCCGTCGAGGAGGCCGGGAAGCAGGCCGACCTCTTCACGCCCGACGGCTTCGTCGCCGCGCAGATGATCGTCCACGCGATCGCCGAGGGCGGCGACGACGTCGACGCCATGGTCGACGCGCTCGAGGGCTGGAGCTTCGACGGCCCCAAGGGCACGACGACGGTCCGCGCGTCCGACCACGCGCTCGTCCAGCCGATGTACCAGGTGAAGCTCGTGGCCGAGGGCGACGGCTGGGCTCCCGAGCTCGTCGCCGAGGTGCCGGGCGACGACGTCGCGCCGGCCGAGGCGGGCTGACGTGGGCGAGCCGCACACCCTCCCCGCGCTCGAGGTCCGCGACCTCGGGCTCCAGATCGGCGGCGCGCGGATCCTGCGGGGCGTGAGCCTCGCCGTCGGGCAGGGCGAGATGCTCGGCGTGATCGGGCCGAACGGCGCGGGCAAGACGACGCTCTTCAACCTGGTCTCGGGGATCCACCGCCCGACGAGCGGTTCGGTGCTCCTCGAGGGCGCGGACGTGACGACCACCTCGGTGGCCGCGCGCGCCCGCGCGGGCCTGGGCCGCACGTTCCAGACGTCGAGCCTGTTCCCGCGCCTGAGCGTCCGGGAGAACGTGCGGCTCGCCGCGCAGGGGCGCCTCGGCGGCGCCCTGTCGGTGCTGCGCTTCCCGCGTCGCGGCGACGCCGCGACGCGGGAGGCGGACCGGCACCTGGAGACCGTCGGGCTCGTGCGCCGCGCCGAGGTCGCCGCGGGCGACCTGTCGCACGGCGACAAGCGCAAGCTCGAGATCGCGGTGCTCCTCGCGACCGAGCCGCGCGTCGTGCTGCTCGACGAGCCCATGGCGGGCGTGTCGTCGGCCGACGTGCCCGGCCTCGTCGAGGTCATCCGCGACCTGCACGCGACCGGCTGCACGGTGCTCATGGTCGAGCACCACATGGACGTCGTGCTGGGGCTCGTGGACCGCGTCGCCGTCATGCACCACGGCGAGCTGCTCGCGTGCGACACCCCCGACGCCGTCATGGCGGACCCGACGGTGCAGAGCGCCTACCTCGGCGTCACGGCAGGAGAGGCAGCATGAGCGGCAGCAGCAGGAGCACCGCCCAGCCCGCGGTCGGGAGCGACGTGCCCGTCCTCGAGGTGCGCGGGCTCTCCGCGCGCATCGCGGGCCAGCAGGTCGTCGAGGACGTGACGTTCTCCGTCCCGGCCACGGGCGTCACCGCGGTGCTGGGCCGCAACGGCGTCGGCAAGACGTCGACCCTCAAGGCCGTGCTCGGCCTGATCGAGCGCCGGGGCGAGGTGCTGCTCGCCGGCGAGCGCGTCGACGGCGAGCGCACGGACCGGATCGTGCGGCGCGGCGTCGGGTACGTGCCCGAGGACCGGGAGGTGTTCGCCGGGCTCACGGTCGCGGAGAACCTGAGGCTCGCCGAGCGCGACGCCCACCCGCGGCGCGAGCTCGTCGCGGAGCTCTTCCCGGACCTCGTGCAGCGCGCCGCCCAGCGCGCGGGCACCCTCTCGGGCGGTCAGCAGCAGATGGTGTCGCTCGCGCGCGCCCTGCTCAACGCCAACCGCCTGCTCCTCGTCGACGAGCCCACCAAGGGCCTCGCGCCCCGGATCGTCGGCGAGGTGTCGGACGCGCTCGCGGAGGCGGCCCGCACGGTCCCGATCCTGCTCGTCGAGCAGAACCTCGAGGTCATCGAGCGGCTCGCCGAGCGCGTCGTCGTGATCGACGCGGGCCGCGTCGTGCACACCGGCCCCGCGCGCGAGCTCCTCGACGACCCCGACCGCGTCCAGCAGCTCCTCGGCGTGCACGCCGAGGTCGACCACCACGGAACCGAAGGGGCGGTGGCCCGGTGAGCACGATCGTCCTCCTCCTCGTCACGGGGCTCGGCCTCGGGGCGCTGTACTTCCTCGTCGCGTCGGGCCTGTCGCTCATCTACGGGCTCATGGGCGTCCTCAACTTCGCGCACGGTTCGTTCCTCACGCTCGGCGCGTTCGGCGGCTGGTTCGTCGCGCGCTCCCTCGGCGCCGACTCGTGGGGCGTCTTCGGGCTCTCGCTGCTCGCCGGGGCCGTCGTCGGGGCGGGGGCCGCGGCGCTCACCGAGCTCCTGCTCATCCGCCCGCTCTACGAGCGGCACATCGAGCAGGTGCTCGTCACCGTCGGGCTCTCGCTCGCGTCCGTCGCGCTGTTCGAGGGCATGTGGGGGTCGGACCCCGAGTTCATCTCCGGCCCGGCATGGCTCAAGGGCACGACCGACCTGGCGGGCGCGCCGGTGCCCAACGACCGGTTCGTCGCGATCGGCGCCGCGGCGCTCGTGCTCGGCGCGATCGTGCTCTTCCTCCAGCGCACCCGCTACGGGCTCATCATCCGCGCGGGCGTCGAGAACCGGTCCATGGTCACGGCGCTCGGCATCGACGTGCGCAAGGCGTTCACGCTCGTCTTCGCGGTCGGCGGCGCCGCCGCGGGGCTCGGCGGGGTCCTCGCCTCGCAGTACTTCGGGTACGTCTCCCCGCACCTCGGCGGGTCGCTGCTCATCTTCGCGTTCATCGTCACCGTCATCGGGGGGCTCGGCTCCCTGACCGGCGCGGCGGTCGCGTCCGTGCTCGTCGCGGTCCTGCAGCAGTTCGCGAACTACTACCTCGGCTACGGCGACCTGCTCGTCGTGCTCCTGCTCGCGCTCGTGCTCCTCGTCCGTCCCACCGGCCTCCTCGGGAGGGCAGCCGCATGACCACCCAGACCGCTCCCCCGGCCCCGGCCGCCCCCGCCGACGACGCACCGCGCGCCGACCGACCCGCCCGCCGGGCGCCGTCGGGCACGCTGGTCCGCACGCTCGCGGGCGTCGCGCTCGTCGCGGTGCTCGCGTGCCTCCCGCTGCTCGCGCTCCACGTGCCGGGCGTCCTGCCCGGCCCGACGTACACGCCCGGCGCGCTCCAGATGATGGCGATGTGCTGGCTCATCGGCGCCCTCGCGCTGAGCTACCACCTGCTGTTCGGGGTCGCGGGGCTGCTGAGCTTCGGCCACGCGCTGTACTTCGCGGCAGGGCTGTACGGGCTCGCGATCGTGCTCGACACGACCGAGATCCCGCTCCTGCCCGCCGCGGCGCTCGTGCTCGTCGGCGGGATCGTCCTCGCGCACGTCGTCGGCGCCGTCTCGCTGCGGGTCACGGGCATCTCGTTCGCCATGGTCACCCTCGCGTTCGCCCAGGCGGGCAACGTGCTCGTGCGCCGCAACCCCGGGGGCACGACCGGCGGCGAGGAGGGCCTCGCGCTCGCGACCCGGAACGTCCCCGACGCGTTCGTGGGCGTGCTCAACACGCGCAACCTCTACTGGCTCGCCCTCGCCGTGCTCGTCGTCGTCTACCTCGTGGTGCTGTGGGTCGAGCGGTCGCGCGCGGGGCACGTCGCGGCAGCGACGCGCGAGAACGAGATGCGCGTGCGCGTCATCGGCGGGCGCCCCTACCTCGTCAAGCTCCTCGTGTTCGTCCTCGCGGCGACGCTCGCGACCGTCGTCGGCATGGCGCACCTGCTGCTCCAGTCCGGCGCCGTGCCGCGCGCGACGTCCGCCGACTTCACGCTCACGCTGCTCGTCATGGTCGTGCTCGGCGGCGTCGGGTCCCGGTGGGGCGCGATCGTCGGCGGCGTGCTCTACACGATCCTCGACCAGCGGCTCGGCACGCTTGCGAGCTCCGCGGCCGTCGCGGACCTGCCGGCCGTGCTGCGCGTGCCGCTCAGCGAGCCGCTGTTCCTGCTCGGGACCCTCTTCATCCTCGTCGTGATGTTCCTGCCCGGCGGCATCGCGGGCGCCGCGTCGCGCCTCGCCGCGCGCCGCCGCCCGCGGGAGGATCGGGAGGAGGCCCGCGAGCGCCTGGAGGAGGTGGCATGACGACGCAGCACCAGGACGCCCAGGACGGCCTGCACACCCTCGGGCGCTGGACGCGCGACCGCGCGCTCGCGACGCCCGACCGCGTCGCCGTCGACGACCGCGGCGTGACCCTGCGCTACCGCGACCTGCACGAGCGCGCGAGCGCCCTGGCGGCGGCGTTCCGGGAGGCGGGCTACGGCGTCGGGGACCGCGTCGCGACCGTCACGGGCAACAGCGCCGACCAGGTCGTGCTGTTCTTCGCGTGCGCGCAGGCCGGGCTGGTCCTCGCGCCGCTGTCGTGGCGGCTGTCGCCCGGCGAGCTCGCCGCCCAGGTCGAGCAGGCCGACCCCGCGCTGGCGCTCGTGGAGCAGGAGTTCTCCGGCCTCGCGGACTCGGCGTTCGACCGGCTCGACCCGCTGCGCCGGCTCGACGGGGAGCGGCCCGGCCGCCCGCCCCGGCGGGCGGAGCTCGGGCGCAGCGGTGTCGAGGCGCACGTCCCGCCGCCGTCACGGCGGGGTCCCGCGCCGGAGCGCCGGCCCGTGCGCGACGACGACCCGCTCCTCCTCGTGTTCACGTCCGGCACGCAGGGCACGCCCAAGGGCGCGCTGCTCACGCACGCGAACTGCTTCTGGACGAACCTCTCGCTCTCGCGCACGGTCGAGCTGACGAGCCACGACGTCGTGCTGAGCGTGCTGCCGCAGTTCCACGCGGGCGGGTGGAACATCCAGCCGCTGCTCGCGTGGTGGACCGGCGCGACGGTCGTCCTGGAGCGCACGTTCGAGCCCGAGCGCGTGCTCCAGCTCGTCGCCGAGCGCCGCGTCACGACGATGATGGGCGTCCCGACGAACTACCTGCTCCTCGCGGAGCACCCCGGCTTCGCGGACGCCGACCTGTCGTCGCTGCGGCACGCCGTCGTGGGCGGCGCGCCCATGCCGGAGCCGCTGCTGCGCACGTGGCACCGCCGCGGCGTCGCCCTCTCGCAGGGCTACGGGCTCACGGAGGCGGGCCCCAACGTGCTGTGCCTGCCCGACGACCAGGCCCGCGAGCGCAGCGGCTCGGCCGGAACGCCGTACCCGCACGTCGAGGTCGCCGTCGCCGACCCGGTGACGGGCCGCCACCTCGACGGGCCCGCGGCGGGCGAGCTGCTGGTCCGCGGACCGGGGGTGTTCGCGGGCTACTTCCGCGACGAGGCCGCCACGGCCGCGGTCCTGCGCGACGGCTGGCTGCGCACCGGCGACCTCGTCGAGCGCGACGCCGACGGGTGCTACCGCGTGGTCGACCGCCTCAAGGACGTCTTCATCGTCGGCGGCGAGAACGTCACGCCGTCCGAGGTGGAGGCCGTGCTCCGCCGCCACCCCGCGGTGGCGGACGTGGCGGTGGTGGGCGTCCCCGACGACCGGTGGGGCGAGGTCGGGGCCGCGTTCGTCGTCCCGCGCGCCGGCCACCCCACCGACGCCGAGGAGCTGGAGGCGTTCTGCCGCCGCGAGCTCGCGCACTTCAAGGTCCCGCGCCGCTTCGACCTCGTCCCGTCCCTGCCCCGCACGTCGCTGCACAAGGTGTCGCGCCGCTCGCTCGCCGAGCGCGTGACCGTCCCGGAGGACTCATGAGCACCCAGCCCCGCACCGCCCGCGGCAACCGCACCCGGGCGAAGATCCTCGCCGCGGCCGAGCAGGTGTTCGCCGAGGTCGGGTACCACGACGCGTCGATCGTGAAGATCACCGAGTCCGCGGGCGTCGGGCAGGGCACGTTCTACCTGTACTTCGAGTCGAAGATCGACGTGTTCGACGAGCTCGTCGACGACCTCAACCGCCGCGTGCGGCACGCGATGATCGAGGCGAGCTCGCAGGCGACGACGCGCCTGGCCGCCGAGCGCGCGGGCTTCGAGGCGTTCTTCCGCTTCACCGCCGAGCACCCGGCGCTCTACCGCATCGTGCGGCAGGCCGAGTTCGTCTCCCCCGGGGCGCTGCGCCGCCACTACGCGCGCATCGTCGAGGGCTACATGACCGGGCTCGACAAGGCGCGCGCGAACGGCGAGGTCGGCCACGACGTCGACCCGGAGGTCGCCGCGTGGGCGCTCATGGGCATCGGCGAGATCGTCGGGATGCGCTGGGTCCTGTGGGGCGGGCGCTGGGACGAGGGCGCAGAGCCGCCGTCGTACGACACAGCGGCCGCCGAGGTCCCTCCGCACGTGTTCGAGCAGACCATGCAGTTCATCGAGCGCGCGCTCGCCGCGCCGCGGACCGCACCGACCGCGACCGGGCCCGCCACCTCGACCGACACCGAAGGAGACGCGCGATGACCGTCGCCGCCACCGTCCCCGCAGGCATCCCCGCCGGACCCGGCGCCCCGACGCTCGCCGGGCGCCGCGCGCTCGTCACGGGCGGCGCGAGCGGCATCGGCGCCGCGTGCGCGCGCGAGCTCTCCGCGCGCGGCGCGCACGTGACCGTCGCCGACGTCGACCCCGACGGCGCGCAGCGCCTCGCGGACGAGCTCGGCGGCGAGGCGTGGGTCGTCGACCTCGCCGACACGCGCGCGCTCGACGACCTCACGCTCGACGTCGACGTCCTCGTCAACAACGCGGGCGTCCAGCGCGTGAGCCCCATCGAGGACTTCCGCCCGGACGACTTCCGCCTGCTGCACGCGATCATGCTCGAGGCGCCGTTCCTGCTGGTCCGGGCAGCGCTCCCGAGGATGTACGCGCGCGGGTTCGGGCGCGTCGTCAACGTGTCGTCCGTGCACGGCCTCGTGGCGTCGCCGTTCAAGTCGGCGTACGTGTCCGCGAAGCACGGGCTCGAGGGCCTGTCCAAGGTGACGGCCCTCGAGGGCGGCCCGCACGGCGTGACGAGCGTGTGCGTCAACCCCGGGTACGTCCGCACGCCGCTCGTCGAGAAGCAGATCGCGGACCAGGCGCGCGTGCACGGCGTCCCCGAGTCCGAGGTGCTCGCGACCGTGCTCCTCGCGGAGTCCGCGGTGAAGCGGCTCGTCGAGCCGGAGGAGGTCGCGTCGCTCGTCGGCTGGCTGACCGGCCCGGACGCGTCGATGGTCTCGGGCGCGTCGTGGACGATCGACGGCGGCTGGAGCGCCCGGTGACCGCGGCCACGACCGCGCCGGACGACGTCACCGCCGCGACCCACACCTACGCGACGATCGACGTGCCCGTCGCGGGCGGGCGCCTGCGCGTCGGCGTGTGGGACCCGGTCGGCCCGCCCGCACCCGAGCCCGGCGCCCGGCCCGACGGCGGCGCGCACCCCGCGCACGACGCCGTCCCGACCGTCCTCGCCGTGCACGGCATCACGGCCTCGCACCGCGCGTGGCCGGCCGTCGTCGCGGCGCTGCCGGGCGTGCGCGTCGTCGCGCCCGACCTGCGGGGGCGCGGACGCAGCAACGGCCTGCCCGGCCCGTACGGCATGGGCGCGCACGCGGACGACCTCGCGACGGTCCTCGACACGCTGGGGATCGACCGCGTCGTCGCGCTCGGCCACTCCATGGGCGCGTTCGTGTCCGTCGTGCTCGCGCACCGCCACCCCGGCCGCGTCTCCCGGCTCGTGCTCGTCGACGGCGGCATCCCGCTCCCGCCGCCGACCGGGCTCGCGCCGGACGCGACGCACGACGAGGTCCTGCGCGCCCTGCTCGGCCCGGCCGTCGAGCGCCTCGAGCGCACGTTCGCCGACCACGAGGAGTACCGCGGCTTCTGGCGCGCGCACCCCGCCTTCGCGAGCGCGTGGGACGAGCCGTGGGCCGACGTCGTCGCGGGGTACGTCGACTACGACCTCGTCGGCGAGGCGCCCGCGCTGCGCCCGGCGTCGTCGGGCACGGCGGTCTCCGCCGACTCGCTCGAGCTCTACGAGGGCGGGCCGCTCGCGGACGCGCTCGCGGGCGACCACCCGCTCGACGTGCCCCTCGTACTGCTGCGCGCGCCCCGCGGCCTGCTCGACGAGCCCGAGGCCCTCTACTCCCCCGAGCACCTCGCCGTGTGGCGCGCGCGGCTGCCGGGGCTGCGCACCCGCGACGTAGCGGGTATCAATCACTACACGATCATCATGAGCCCGCCCGGCGTCGAGGCCGTCGCGGGCGAGACCCTGCGGGCCCTGGCCGCCGTCACGAGCGACGGACCCGGACCGGCGAGTGACGAGGAGGTCACGGCATGAGCCCCACGATCGCGTCCCCACGAGGGACCGGGCTGGACAAGGTGGTCGCGTCCGCGGCCGAGGCCGTCGCGGACGTGCCCGACGGCGCGTCGCTCGCCGTCGGCGGGTTCGGCCTGTGCGGCAACCCCATCGCGCTCATCGAGGCGCTGCTCGCCCAGGGCACGCGCGACCTGTGGGTCGTGAGCAACAACTGCGGCGTCGACGACTGGGGCCTCGGGGTCCTGCTCGGCGCCGGCCGCATCCGGAAGATGACGAGCTCGTACGTCGGGGAGAACAAGGAGTTCGAGCGCCAGTTCCTCTCGGGCGAGCTCGAGCTCGAGCTCACCCCGCAGGGCACGCTCGCCGAGAAGCTGCGCGCCGGCGGCGCGGGCATCGCCGGGTTCTGGACGCGCACGGGCGTCGGCACGCAGGTCGCCGAGGGCGGCCTCCCCCAGCGGTACGACGGCGCGGGCGGCGTCGCGCAGGCCAGCGCGCCCAAGGAGGTGCGCACGTTCGGCGTCGGGCCGCGCGGTCGCGACGGTGCGTTCGCCGACGAGGCAGAGTTCGTGCTCGAGGACGCGATCACCACGGACTTCGCGCTCGTGCACGCGCTGCGCGGCGACCGGCACGGCAACCTCGTGTTCCACCGGTCGGCCCGCAACTTCTCCCCGCTGGCCGCGATGGCGGGCCGCGTGTGCGTCGCGCAGGTCGAGGAGCTCGTCGAGCCCGGCGAGATCGACCCCGACGCCGTGCACCTGCCCGGCGTGTTCGTGCACCGCGTCGTCGAGGTGGGCCCGGACGTGCCCAAGCGCATCGAGCGCCGCACCGTGCGCTCGGCCGCCCCGACCGACCAGCCCGCGCCCGCGCCGTCGGGCACCGCGACCACCGTGAAGGAGGGCTGAGCCGTGCCGCTCACCCGCGACGAGATGGCCGCGCGCGCCGCGCGCGAGCTCCAGGACGGCTGGTACGTCAACCTCGGCATCGGCCTGCCGACGCTCGTGCCCAACTACGTGCCCGCGGACAAGCACCTCGTGCTCCAGTCGGAGAACGGGATCCTCGGCGTCGGGCCGTACCCGACCGAGGACGCCGTCGACCCCGACCTCATCAACGCCGGCAAGGAGACCGTCACCGTCCTGCCGGGCGCCGCGTTCTTCGACTCCGCGCTGAGCTTCGGCATGATCCGCGGCGGCAAGATCGACGCCGCGATCCTCGGCGGCATGCAGGTCTCCGAGACGGGCGACCTCGCCAACTGGATGATCCCCGGCAAGATGGTCAAGGGCCCCGGCGGCGCGATGGACCTCGTGCACGGGGCGGGCCGCGTGATCGTGCTCATGGAGCACGTGGCGCGCGACGGGTCGCCCAAGATCCTGCGCTCGTGCTCGCTGCCCCTCACGGGACGCGGGGTCGTGCACCGGGTCATCACCGACCTCGCGGTGATCGACGTGACGCCCGACGGCCTCGTGCTGCGCGAGACCGCGCCCGGCGTGAGCGTCGACGACGTGCGGGCCGCGACCGAGCCCGACCTCGCCGTCGCGCTCGACGACGCCCCGCTCGACGTCGCCGACGCCGGCCCGGGACCATCCACGCAGGCCGCGGGGACGCCGTCGTGACGCGCGACGTGCTGCGCCGCGACGTCCCGACCCCGCGCGGGCGCGAGCACGTGCGCGAGGTCGTGGCCGACGGCGACGCGCGGGCCACGGTCCTGCTCGTGCACGGCAACTGCTCGTCGTCGGCGTTCTTCGACCCGCTGCTGCGCGCGCTCCCCGCCGACGTGCGCGGCGTCGCCGTCGACCTGCGCGGGTACGGCGACGCCGAGCCCCGGCCCGTCGACGCGACCCGGGGCGTGCGGGACTTCGCCGACGACGTCGCGGCCGTCCTCGACGCGCTCGACCTCGCGCGCCCGCTCGTCGCCGTCGCGCACTCGGCGGGGGCGGGCGTCGTGCTGCAGCTCGCAACCGACCGGCCCGACCTGTTCGACGGCATCCTGCTCGAGGCGCCCATGTCGCCGTACGGGTTCGGCGGCACGCGCGACGTCGACGGGACGCCGCTCTCCCCCGACTTCGCGGGATCGGGCGGCGGGACGGCGAACCCCGCGTTCGTCGCGGCGCTCGCCGCCGGCGACCGCAGCGAGGACGCCGGGTCGCCCCGCGACGTGCTGCGCCGGTTCTACGTCGCCGACCCGGCGGCGCTCGGCGAGCCGCTCGGCGCGCTCGAGGAGCTCCTGCTCGACTCCGTGCTCTCCACGCGCACGGGCGACGACAGCTACCCGGGCGACCGGACGGCGTCGCGCACGTGGCCCGGCGTGGCGCCCGGGACGCGCGGCATGAACAACGCGATCAGCGCGAAGTACTGCGACCTGTCCGGCTTCGCGACGTCCGGCGCCACCGCGCCCGTCCTGTGGGTGCGCGGCGACGCCGACGCGATCGTCTCGGACACGTCGCTGTTCGACCTCGCGCAGCTCGGCGCGCTCGGCGCCGTCCCTGGCTGGCCCGGGGTCGAGACGCACCCGCCGCAGCCGATGGTCGCGCAGACCCGGGCCGTCCTCGACGCCTACGCGGCCGCGGGCGGGCGGTACCGTGAGGAGGTGCGGCCCGGCGTCGGGCACAGCCCCCACCTCGAGGAGCCGGACGTGTTCCTCGGGCTCCTGCTCGGGCTGGTCGACACTGCCCTTGCCGACGTCGACGCCGCCGCCGCACGAGCGGGCACCACACCCCCGGCGCCCGCGCAGACACCGCCGTCCGCACCCCTGGAGGTCCAGCCGTGAGCACCACCACCCCGCACTCCCCCGACGACGTCGTGGTCGTCGCCGCCGCGCGCACGCCGCAGGGCCGCCTCAAGGGCTCCCTCGCCGCGCTCACCGCGGTCGAGCTCGGCGCCGTCGCCGCGCGCGCCGCGATCGAGCGCTCGGGCCTCGGCGCGGACGCCGTCGACGCCGTCGTGCTCGGCCAGGTGCTCCAGGCCGGGGCGGGCCAGAACCCCGCGCGCCAGACGGCCGCCGCCGCGGGCGTCGGCTGGGACGTGCCCGCCGTGACGGTGAACAAGGTGTGCCTCTCGGGGCTCACCGCCGTCATCGACGGCACGCGGATGATCCGCTCCGGCGAGGCGGAGGTCGTGCTCGTCGGCGGCCAGGAGTCCATGACCAACGCGCCGCACCTGCTCCCCGGGTCGCGCGCCGGGTTCGCGTTCGGGGACGCGACGCTCGTCGACGCCGTCGCGCGCGACGGGCTCACCGACGCGTTCGACCACACCTCCATGGGCGTCTCGACCGAGCGCACCAACAAGGGCGACGTGTTCGTGTCCCGCGAGGAGCAGGACGCCGTCGCGGCGGCCTCGCACCAGCGCGCCGCGGCCGCGGCGAAGGACGGCCTGTTCGACGCCGAGCTCGCCCCCGTGAGCGTCCCGCAGCGCCGGGGCGAGCCGGTCGAGGTGCGCGACGACGAGGGCGTGCGCCCCGACACGACCGTCGAGGGCCTCGCGCGCCTGCGGCCCGCGTTCGACCCCGAGGGCACCATCACCGCGGGCAACGCGTCGCAGATCTCCGACGGCGCTGCCGCGCTCGTGCTCACGACCCGCGCCCGGGCCGAGTCCGCGGGCGCGCCGGTGCTCGCGACCGTGCGGACGTGGGGCCAGGTCGCCGGTCCCGACACGTCGCTGCACTCCCAGCCCGCCCGCGCGATCCGGCAGGCCCTCGACCGGGCCGGGTGGACGGTCGACGACCTCGACCTCGTCGAGATCAACGAGGCCTTCGCGACCGTCGTCGCGGTCTCCACGCGCGTGCTCGGCGTCTCGCCCGACGTCGTCAACGTGCACGGCGGCGGCATCTCGCTCGGGCACCCGATCGGCGCGTCCGGCGCCCGCCTCGCCGTGCACGCGGCGCACGAGCTCGCGCGCCGCGGGGGCGGGCGCGTCGCCGTCGGGCTGTGCGGCGGCGGAGGCCAGGGCGAGGCGCTGCTGCTCGAGGCGTAGGGCTCGCCCGGGTCCGGTGGACCGACGGCGCCCCGGCCGTTCGAGGGGACGGCTCGGGGCGCCGCGCCTACGATCGCGGGGTGCAGCCCACCGCGACGGAGACCCGCGCCCCCGAGCCCGTCGACGAGGAGCGCCCCCGGCACGGCGCGTGGGGGCGGTGGCTCCGGCGGTTCTCCGCGACCGGGCTCGTGGTTGCGCTCGCCTGGTTCTGCCTGTCGTTCACGCCGTCGCTCATCCCGCGCGCCTGGTACTACCAGGCCGTGATCTCGGGCGTGAGCGCCGTCGGCGGGTACGCCGTCGGCGCGCTCGTCGAGTGGTTCGCCGTGAAGGTCGGGCTGCGGATCCGGTGGACCGCGCGCGCGAGCCGGATCGCGTGGTGGGTGCTCGCCGGGGCGACCGTCGTGCTCGTGCCGCTGGCGCTGATCCTCGGGGCGCGGCGCCAGATCGAGCTGCGGCACCTGTTCGGCATGTCGGAGGACGTCCCCGGGCGCGAGGTCGTCACGCTGCTCGCGGCGCTCGCCGTCGCGCTGCTCGTGCTCCAGGCGGGCCGCGGCCTGCGCCGCGTCGCCCGGTGGCTGAGCGTCCTCGTCGGCAAGGTCGTGCCCGCCCCCGTGGCGCGGTTCGTCAGCGGCGTCGCGGTCGCCGTCGTCGTGGTCCTGCTGTTCAACGGCGTCATCTGGTCGGGCACCCTCAGCGCGCTGAACTCGGTCTACGCGGCGGCGAACGCCGAGATCAGCCCCCGGCTCACGCCCCCGACGCTCCCCGAGCGGTCCGGCTCGCCCGACTCCCTCGAGCCCTGGGACTCGCTCGGCGCGGAGGGGCGCAAGTTCGTGGTCTCCGGCCCGACCCTCGACGAGCTGCGCGCGTTCGCCGCGGCGGGCGACGTCGTCGACCCCGCGGACGTGCGCGAGCCGATCCACGCGTACGCGGGCCTCGACCCCGAGGGCGACCTCGACGCCACGGCGGCCCGCGTCGTCGACGAGCTCGACCGGACGGACGCGTGGGACCGGTCCGTCCTCGTCGTCGCGACCACGACCGGGACCGGCTGGGTGGACCCCGCCATGGTCGAGGCGCTCGAGCTCATGCACGGCGGCGACACCGCGATCGCCAGCATGCAGTACTCCTACCTGCCGAGCTGGATCAGCTTCGTCGGCGACCGCTCGACCCCGCCCGCCGCGGGCAAGGCGCTGTTCGAGGCGGTGTACGCGCGGTGGTCGGACCTGCCCGAGGACGACCGCCCGCGCCTGCTCGCGTTCGGCATCTCGCTCGGGTCGTTCGGGATGCAGGGCGCGTTCAGCGGCGTGCAGGACGTCGAGGCGCGCTCCGACGGCGCGATGTTCACCGGGACGCCCGGGTTCACGCCGATGTGGCGCGAGCTCACCGACGCGCGCGACCCCGGGTCGCTCGAGTACGCCCCCGTGGTGGACGACGGCCGCCAGGTCCGCTGGGGCGACCCGGTCGCGACCGGCGTCGCGGACCTCTGGGGCCCCGGCCCGCGCTGGGACGAGCCGCGCGTCGTGTACCTCCAGCACGCGTCCGACGGCGTCACCTGGTGGGGCCCCGAGACGCTGTGGTCCGAGCCCGACTGGCTCCGCGAGCCGCGCGGGCCCGACGTGCTCGGCGACGTGCGCTGGTACCCGTTCGTCACGTTCTGGCAGCTCACGGGCGACCTCTTCGTCGCGGCCGCGTCCGACATCCCGCCCGGCCACGGGCACGTCTACCAGCTCGAGTACGCCGACGGCTTCGCCGCGCTGCACGCACCCGACGGCTGGACCGACGCCGACACCGCGCGCCTCAAGGACGCGATGGTCGCTCCCGTCGAGGGCGGCTCGATCGGCTGACGGCCGACCGGCGTCCGCCGACCCGGCTCGCACGGACGGCGCGCACCGGGCGGAGCGCGCGCAGGCACGGGCCGGCTAACCCGGCGCGTGGGCCTCGAGGAACGAGAAGACCTCGGTCTGGTCGACGCCGGGGAACGCGCCGGTCGGCATCGCCGCGAGCATCGACGCGTGCGGGCGGGCGCTCGGCCAGGCGTGGCCGGCCCAGCGGTCGGCGAGGTCGTCGGGCGGGCGGCGGCAGCACGCGCCGTCGGGGCAGCGGGACACGAGCCGCTCGGTCGTGTCGCGCCCGAGGAACCACTTGACGTGCGCGAACGGGACGCCGACGCTCACGGAGAACTCGCCGTCGGCCGACGCCTGCACGCGCGACGTGCACCAGTAGGTGCCGCTCGGGGTGTCCGTGTACTGGCTGAACGGGCTGAGCCGGTCCTCGACGGCGAACACGGTGCGCGCGGTCCAGCTCCGGCACACGTACTGCCCCTCGACCGCGCCGAGCGGGTCGGCAGGGAAGCGCACGCCGTCGTTCTCGTAGGCCTTGTGGATCACCCCGGACTCGTGCACCTTCATGAAGTGCACCGGGATGCCGAGGTGCTTCGTCGCGAGATTGGTGAACCGGTGCGCGGCGGTCTCGTACGACACCGCGAACGCGTCCCGGAGGTCCTCGATGGAGATCTCGCGCGCGTCCTTCGCGGCGCGCAGTGCCTTGACCGCGTGCCGCTCCGGGAGCAGGAGCGCCGCGGCGAGGTAGTTGGCCTCGACGCGCTGGCGGAGGAACTCGCGGTAGTCGCGCGGCTCCGCGTGCCCGAGCACGTGCGGCGCGAGCGCCTGGAGCAGCGCCGACGTCGCGTTGGACCGCCCGCGCATCCCGTTGCTCGGCAGGTACACGCGGCGGTGGCGCAGGTCGAGCACGGACCGGGTGGAGTGCGGCAGGTCGCCGACGTAGTGCAGCGTGAAGCCTAGGTGGGCGGCGAGGTCGGCCGCGACGCGCTGGGGCATCGGCCCGCCCGCGTGCCCGACGCCGTCGAGCAGCCCGGCCGCCGCGTCCTCGAGCTCGGGGAAGTAGTTGTCCTGCGCGCGCATGGTCGCGCGCAGCTCCGCGTTCGCGCGGCGCGCCTCCTCGGGCGTGGCGGCGCGCTCGGTGTGCAGGCGCTGGAGCTCGCGCTCGAGGGCGACGATGGTCTCGAGCGCGTCGGTGGGCAGCGACTTGCCCACCCGCACGGGCCGCAGCCCGAGCGCGTCGAAGAGCGGGCCGCGCTGGGCGCGCTCCAGCTCGATCTCGAGCGCGTCCCGGCGCGAGGGCGCCTCCGGCGAGAGCAGGTCGTCGAGGCTCGCGCCGAGCGCGCGCGCCACCGCCTGGAGCTGGCCGAACTTCGGCTCGCGCTTGCCGTTCTCGAGGAGCGACACCTGCGACGGCGCGCGGCCGATCGCGGCGCCGAGCTCGTCGAGGGTCATGCCGCGCGCGGTGCGCAGGTGCCGGATCCTGCGGCCGATCGTCAGGGCGTCGGGCTCGCTCTCGAGCGGGATTTCCGCATGTTCCGCGATTCCGGCCGGTCGCGTCGTCGGGATAGCCATGACTGAGAGTGACACGCGCCACTCCTTGCGCACAAGAGAAGAACCGCGTTTCTTTCGTCCGATCTGGCTTGAGAAGGGCTTGCAGGCGGGAGGAAGGTCGAAGCACGGACCTCGCCGAGGTCCACCGACCGGCCCGGCCGGCCCGCACCACGCGGGCCGGCGCACCACCAGGAGGCACCCGTGAACAGGCCCACCATCGTCAGCCGCCGCTCCCCGTCCGAGTACGCGGGCGGCGCCCGCCCGCTCGGCGCCGTCGCGACGACGGCGACGGTCACCGGCCCCGGCTCCGCCCCGACCCCGGGCGACGCCTCGCGCCCGTCCGCCCGTCCGGGCGACCAGACGCAGAGCGCCGCCGAGCTCGCCGAGCAGTGGGCGACCGACCCGCGCTGGGCCGGCCTGCAGCGCGACTACACCGCCGAGGACGTGGTCGCGCTGCGTGGCTCCGTGCGCGAGGAGCACACGCTCGCCCGCCGCGGCGCCGAGACGCTGTGGGACCTCATCCACACCGAGGAGTGGGTCGCCGCGCTCGGCGCGTTCACCGGCAACCAGGCCGTGCAGCAGGTGCGGGCGGGCCTCAAGGCGATCTACCTGTCCGGGTGGCAGGTCGCGGCCGACGCCAACCTGTCCGGACAGACGTACCCCGACCAGTCGCTCTACCCCGCCAACTCCGTGCCCGCCGTCGTGCGCCGCATCAACAACGCGCTCCTGCGCGCCGACCAGATCGAGACGGCGGAGCGCGCGGCGTCGGACGGGCAGGCGCCCGACCGCGACTGGCTCGCCCCGATCGTCGCCGACGCCGAGGCCGGGTTCGGCGGCCCGCTCAACGCCTACGAGCTCATGCACTCGATGATCGCCGCGGGCGCGGCGGGCGTGCACTGGGAGGACCAGCTCGCGTCCGAGAAGAAGTGCGGCCACCTCGGCGGCAAGGTGCTCGTGCCCACGAGCCAGCACATCCGCACGCTCAACGCCGCGCGTCTCGCGGCCGACGTCGCGGGCGTGCCGTCGATCGTCATCGCCCGCACGGACGCGCTCGCCGCGGACCTCCTCACGTCCGACGTCGACGAGCGCGACCAGCCGTTCCTCACCGGCGAGCGCACGTCCGAGGGCTTCTACCGGGTGCGCCCCGGCTTCGACGCGGTCGTCGCGCGCGGCCTCGCGTACGCGCCGTACTCCGACCTCATCTGGGTCGAGACGGGCGAGCCCGACCTCGAGCTCGCGCGGACGTTCGCCGAGGCGGTCCACGCGCAGCACCCGGGCAAGAAGCTCGCCTACAACTGCTCGCCGTCGTTCAACTGGAAGAAGCACCTCGACGACGCCCAGATCGCGAGCTTCCAGAAGGAGCTCGCCGCGATGGGCTACGCGTTCCAGTTCATCACGCTGGCCGGCTTCCACGCCGTCTCGCACTCCATGTTCGAGCTCGCGCGCGGCTACAACGAGCGCGCGATGTCCGCCTACGTCGAGCTGCAGGAGGCCGAGTTCGCCTCCGAGGCCGACGGCTACACCGCCACCCGCCACCAGCGGGAGGTCGGCACCGGCTACTTCGACCGGGTCGCCACGGCTCTCAACCCCGACGCCGCCACCCTCGCGCTCGCCGGGTCCACCGAGACCGCCCAGTTCCACTAAGCCCTTCGCGAGGTAGAGGAGCGGTCCCGCGAGGTAGAGGCCTGGTCATGACCACGCCTCTACCTCGCGAGACCCGGGCCCTACCTCGGCCTACCAGAGCTCTACCTCGCGACATCGACCTTCGGAGCACGCCATGACCACGCTGACCACGACCACCTCTCCCCCGTCGACCCCCGCGCCCGCGAGCGGCCCGCGCGTCACCGGGACCCTGCGCGTCACCGGCACGCTCGGCGAGCGCTACCGCGAGATCCTCACGCCCGAGGCGCTCGACTTCCTCACGCTGCTGCACGACCGGTTCGTGGCACGCCGCCACGAGCTCCTCATGGACCGCCAGCAGCGCCGCCAGGACGTCGCCGACGGCATCGACCCCGACTTCCGTCCGTCGACGCGGCCCGTGCGCGACGACCCGTCGTGGCGCGTCGCGGGCTCGGCCGACGCGCCGGGCCTCGAGGACCGCCGCGTCGAGATCACCGGCCCGACCGACCCGAAGATGACGATCAACGCCCTCAACTCCGGCGCCAAGGTGTGGCTCGCGGACGCCGAGGACGCCTCCAGCCCGACGTGGCGCAACGTGATCGAGGGCCAGCTCGCGCTGCACGACGCGATCCGCGGGACCCTGACGCACACGGCCGGCTCGGGCGACCACCGCAAGGAGTACCGCCTGCGCTCGACGACGCTCACCGACCTCCCGACGATCGTGTTCCGACCGCGCGGGTGGCACCTCATCGAGAAGCACATGCGGTACGTCGACCGGGCGGGCGTGAGCGTCTCGGCGTCGGCGTCGCTCGTCGACTTCGGGCTGTACCTGTTCCACAACGCGCACGAGCTCGTGGCGCGCGGGCGGGGGCCGTACTTCTACCTGCCCAAGCTCGAGGGGCACCGCGAGGCCCGGCTGTGGAACGACGTGTTCGTGCTCGCCCAGGAGTGCCTCGGCCTGCCGCAGGGCACGATCCGCGCCACGGTGCTCATCGAGACGCTGCCCGCGGCGTTCGAGATGGAGGAGATCCTCCACGAGCTGCGCGACCACTGCGCCGGGCTGAACGCCGGGCGCTGGGACTACCTGTTCTCCGTGATCAAGGCGTTCCGCACGCGCGGCGACTCGTACGTGCTGCCCGACCGCGCGCAGGTCACCATGACCGCGCCCTTCATGCGCGCGTACACCGAACTGCTCGTGCAGACGTGCCACCGGCGCGGTGCGCACGCGATCGGCGGCATGAGCGCGTTCATCCCGGACCGTCGTCGGCCGGACGTCACCGAGCGCGCGTTCGAGCAGGTGCGCGCGGACAAGCGCCGGGAGGCGACGGACGGGTTCGACGGCACGTGGGTCGCGCACCCCGACCTCATCGAGGTCGCGCGCACCGAGTTCGATGCGGTGCTGGGGGACGCGCCGAACCAGCTCTCGCGGCAGCGCGACGACGTCCGGGTGGGCCAGCACGAGCTGCTCGACATCGGGTCGGCCCGCCGGGCCGGGGCCACCGTCACCGCTGCGGGGCTGCGCTCGAACGTCTCCGTCGGGGTGCGGTACCTCGAGTCGTGGCTGCGCGGCGTCGGGGCCGCCGCGATCGACCACCTCATGGAGGACGCCGCGACGGCCGAGATCTCGCGGTCGCAGGTGTGGCAGTGGATCGCGTCCGGCACGCGCACCGAGAACGGCGTGCCGATCACGCGCGAGCGCGTCGAGGCGCTGCTCGCGGAGATCGTCGACGACCTGCCGCGCACCCCGGGGAACCGGATCGACGACGCCGCGCACGTGTTCCGCGCCGTCGCGCTCGCCGAGGACTTCCCGACGTTCCTCACCATCGGGGCGTACTCGCAGTTCCTCGTGGGTTCCGAGGTGGACCAGCCGTAGCGCGGTCTCCCGCCCTCCACGGCCCCGGTGCCGTCGCCCCACCCGGCGGCGGCACCGAGGCCGCGCTCACGGGCGCGTGCCATCGCCCTCGACGGCGGAGACCGCAGTGTGGGAGCATCCGGCCACGCACGGTGGCACCTGTCGTCCGGGCGCCCGCCCGCACGACACCGGAGCACCATGAGCACCCCTGTGACGCCGCCGTCCTCGCCGACGCCCCCTCCCGGCCCGCCGCCCTCCTCCCCCGGCCCGGCCGCGCACCCGAACCCGTACGCGGCGCCGCCGTCCGCAGCGCACCCCGGCCCTCCGTACGCGGGCGCCCCGCAGCCCCTCGCACCGCACCCGGGACCGCCGCACCCCCACGTCCCGCAGCCGGCCCCGCCGCGCGCGGCACCGGGGCGTGGCGGTCTGTCTCGGACGGCCGTCGGGCTGCTCGTCGGGGTCGTGTGCCTCGTGGTCGGGGGCGGGACGGGGTACGCCGCGGGCGTCGCGACCGACGCCGGCGCCCGGATCGCCGCGTGGGTCACGGCCCCGACCGACGACGCGTACGGCGACGAGTGGCCGGGCGACGGCTGGTCGGACGAGGACTGGCCCGAGGGCGACTGGGAGGGCACGGGCACCCGCGACGACCCGTGGCTGTTCGACGGGTACACGATCGGCGGCGAGGAGTGGGAGGTCCTCCTCGAGGAGCCGTACGAGGCGACCGCGGACGTGCTCGCGCACGACGACGTCAACGCCCCGCCGCCCGACGGCGTCGAGTACTGGATCGTGCCCGTCACCGCCACCTACACCGGGTCCAGCTCGCAGGTGACCGCGTGGGGCGCGGTCGACGTCGGGTTCGTCGGCGACGACGGCGTCCACGCCGAGAGCGGGTGCGGCGCGGTGCCGCACGCGCTCGTGAGCACGGGCCTCATCGGCTCGGGCGACACCGTGACCGGCAACGTGTGCCTCGCGGTGCCGGCGGGCGCCCCCGGCCTCTGGACGCTCTCGCTGGAGCGGTACGAGCCCTGGTACCTGCGCGCGGCCGACCCGCTCGCGGGCTGACCGCCCTGCGTCCGACCCGCTCGGTCCCCCGCGGGTAGGACGGCCCCGTCAGCCCGCGGGGCGCCGCGCGTCGAACACGTCTCGGTTCTCGCGGATGGTGCGCGTGTGGGCGAGCGCCCATTCGACCAGCGCGAGCACGGGCGGCAGCAGCGTCTCGCCGAGCCCTGTGAGCGCGTAGTCGACGCGCGGCGGCACGACGGCGTGCACGGTGCGGCTCACGAGGCCGTCCCGCTCGAGCTGGCGCAGGTTGAGGGTGAGCATGCGCTGGGAGATCCCGTCGATCCCGTGGAGCAGCTCGGTGAAGCGCTGCGGGCCGGCGGAGAGCATCCCCAGGATGAGGACGCTCCACTTGTCGCCCACCCGGTCGAGGACCGAGCGCACCTCGCTCGTCGCCTCCGCCGCGGCGCAGCCGCGGTCGACCGGGATGCCGTGGCGCTCGGCGAGCTCGCGCACCACCGGCACGTCCGTGCTGGGCGTCGTCGTCATGGGTGTCTCCGTCTTCTCCGGGTGCTGCTCCGTGTGCCTCACGCACACCGGTGTGCCTTTTGTACCGGTGCTCATGGTTACCCATCATGTGCCCAGGCACAAAGAGTGACCGGCCATCCTGGGCCGTCGCCGCCTCCTCTCGAAGGACTCACGCATGAACGTCGCCCTGTGGATCGCCTCCGGTCTGCTCGCCGCCGCCTTCCTCGGCGCCGGGCTCATGAAGGCGCTGCGCCCGATCCCCGTGCTCCAGGAGCAGATGCGGTGGGTCACGCCCGAGCGCGCGGCGGGCGTGCGCGCCATCGGGTGGCTCGAGGTGGCCGGCGCCGTCGGAGTGATCCTGCCCTGGGCGCTCGGCGTCGCGCCGGTGCTCACCCCCGTCGCCGCGGTCGGGCTCGCGCTCACGCAGGTCGGCGCGATCCCCCTGCACCTGCGCCTCGGCGAGGCGAAGGCCGTCCCGGCGAACGTGGTGCTGCTCGCCCTCGCGGTGTTCGTCGCCGTCGGCCGGTTCGCGGCGCTGTGACCCGCGGGCGGGCCGCGGCCCGCCCCCAGGCCGCCCCGGGGCTGCGGGGAGCGCGCTGACGGCCTCGCGCAAGGGCGACAGGTCGGCCCTACCCCGACACTCTCGCGCGGCCGACGGTCCGCTGGACAGCCCCGCGGCCTCCGCTACGCCGTCGCGACGAGCGGGTACCGGCGGCGCAGGACGAGGCGCTGCCCGAGGGTCCACGTCACCGTCACCAGCAGGTACAGGCCCGCGGCGAGGGGCACGAAGCAGGCGATCACGGCGGTGACGAACTGCAGGGCACCGAGCGCGTTCTGCAGGCCCGGGCCGGAGAGCACCGCCGCACCGGACATGCTCGGCCCGGTGTCGGCACCGGGCGTCGTCCGGGGCAGCGCGAGCCGACCGCCGGGCAGGGAGGCGCGGCGCGTGAGCTCGCCGACGAGGGCGATCGCGAGCACGACCACGCCGGCCACGACCACGGTCGGCACACCACCCGCCCCGAGCCCGCCGACGAGGCTCGAGCCCAGGGGCGCGCCGAACAGGGTGTGGCCGAGCAGCGCGTTGCTGTGGCCGGCGATCTCCGCGTGCAGGAACAGCGCGTAGACCACCCCGACCACGGGCGCCTGGGCCAGCATCGGGAGGCACCCCGCGAGCGGCGTCGTGCCCTCGCGGGTGTAGAGCTCCACGGTTGCGCGCCGCAGCCGCTCGGGGTCGTTCCGGTGCCGACGCTGGAGCTCGGCGAGCCGCGGTGCGAGACGCGCGCGGTCGCGCTCCGCCTTCGCCTGCGACACGCCGACGGGGACGAGCAGGGCGCGCACGGCGAGCGTCAGCAGGACGACGGCCGCCGCGGCCGCGGCGCCGCCCGCGAGGGGTTCGAGCAGGTCGGACAGGCCCATCAGCGCGCGGTACGCGGCGTCGAGCACGGTGGAGACGAGCGGGAGGTCGAGCAGGTTCATGGTGGTGTCCTCGGTCGAACGTGCGGGGTACGCGTTCGCCGATCACCCTGCGGTGGGCAGGCAGCAGCACGCCGCGCAGCGACGCGGGTGCGGGTGGGGTCCCTCGGCCGGGTGATCAGCCGAGGAGTCGGCCGGGAGCCCGGGGTCGGGCACGACCCGGGGCGTCCGGGTCGCTCTGCGTGACGGCGGGACCGACGTCGACCGTGTCGCGCAGGCGGCCCGCGGGGCGAGCCGCCACACCGAGCGCGAGGGGTGCGCCCCAGCGCGCGGCCACGGCAGCCACGGCCGCGACGAGGGCGGTGGCGCCGAGGAGGAAGAGCGTGGCCGTGAGGGTCGACGTGCCGAGCAGGAGCGTGAGCGCGGAGGCGAGGTCGCGCGCCACGACGAGCAGGTCGTTCATCGCGCTGCCTCCTCTCCGGGCCGTCGGGGCCCCGTGGGGCCCGCCGTCGGGCCCGTCGTGGAGCCCGTCGGTGAGGTCAGCCTAGGCTATGTCGAGCGCCGCCCACTCGTCGTCGGTGAGCAGGCGCGACCGGATGATGAAACGCACGCACTCGGGCGCCTCGACGCTGAACCCCGCGCCGCGACCGGGCACGACGTCGATCGTCAGGTGGGTGTGCTTCCAGTACTCGAACTGCGCGCGGCTCATCCACACGGGCACGACGAACCGGCCCGCCGCGCCGTCCGCCCCGGCGGGGCCGTCCGCGCCGGGACCGTCCGTGCGACCGGGCGCGTCGACGACGAGGTCGCCGAGGTGCACGTCGGCGTCGCCGAGCAGGAATTCGCCCTGCGGGTAGCACATGGGCGACGACCCGTCGCAGCACCCGCCGGACTGGTGGAACATGAGCTCGCCGTGGACCGTCCGCAGCCGCGCGAGCAGCGCCGCGGCGTCGTCGGTGAGCGCGACGCGCGCGGGTGTCGCGCCAACCGGGCGGACCGAGGAAACGTCGTCGACCACGAAACTCTCCAAGTGTCGGCCGACCAGGCGATCCCGGCGCCGCGAGCAGGTGGTCGTGGTCCGTCCGGACGGCCGGACGAGCCAAGACCACCTGCTCGGCGGCCCCGGGGGGAGCCGAGCCCGTGGTCGGTAGGGCGGGCAGGGCGGGTGGGGTTGGGCTAGAAGAAGCCGAGCTTCTGGGCCGAGTAGGAGACGAGGAGGTTCTTCGTCTGCTGGTAGTGGTCGAGCATCATCTTGTGGTTCTCGCGGCCGACGCCGGAGCCCTTGTAGCCGCCGAACGCGGCGGCGGCGGGGTACGCGTGGTAGCAGTTCGTCCACACGCGCCCGGCCTCGATGGTGCGGCCCGCGCGGTAGGCGGTGTTGCCCGACCGCGACCAGACGCCGGCCCCGAGCCCGTACAGGGTGTCGTTGGCGATCGTCATGGCGTCGTCGAAGTCGGAGAAGTCGGTCACCGCGACGACGGGCCCGAAGATCTCCTCCTGGAAGATCCGCATCGAGTTCTTGCCCTCGAAGATCGTGGGCGTCACGTAGTACCCGCCCGCGAGGTCGCCGCCGAGCTCGGCGCGCGACCCGCCCGTGAGCACCTTCGCGCCCTCGGCCTTGCCGATCTCGATGTACGACAGGATCTTCTCGAGCTGGTCGTTCGACGCCTGCGCGCCGATCATCGTCTCGGTGTCGAGCGGGTTGCCCTGCCGCACCGCCTTCGTGCGCTCGATCGCGTCGCCGAGGAACGTGTCGTAGATGGACGACTGGATGAGGGCGCGCGACGGGCACGTGCACACCTCGCCCTGGTTGAGGGCGAACATCGTGAACCCCTCGAGGGCCTTGTCGTAGAAGTCGTCGCGCGCGTCGGCGACGTCGGAGAAGAAGATGTTCGGCGACTTGCCGCCGAGCTCGAGCGTGACCGGGATGATGTTCTGGCTCGCGTACTGCATGATCAGGCGGCCGGTCGTCGTCTCGCCGGTGAACGCGATCTTGCGGATGCGCGGGCTGGACGCGAGCGGCTTGCCCGCCTCGACGCCGAACCCGTTGACGACGTTCACCACCCCGGGCGGCAGCAGGTCCCCGATGATGTCCATGAGGAAGAGGATCGACGCGGGGGTCTGCTCGGCGGGCTTGAGCACGACGCAGTTGCCCGCCGCGAGCGCCGGGGCGAGCTTCCACACGGCCATGAGGATCGGGAAGTTCCACGGGATGATCTGGCCGACGACGCCGAGCGGCTCGTGGAAGTGGTACGCGATGGTGTCCTCGTCGATCTCGGAGATCGACCCCTCCTGCGCACGGATCGCGCCCGCGAAGTAGCGGAAGTGGTCGATCGCGAGCGGGATGTCGGCGGCGAGCGTCTCGCGGACGGGCTTGCCGTTCTCCCACGACTCGGCGACGGCGATCCGCTCGAGGTTCTCCTCCATGCGGTCGGCGATCTTGTTGAGGACGTTGGCGCGCTCGGTCGCGCTCGTGCGGCCCCACGACCGGGCGGCGCCGTGCGCGGCGTCGAGCGCGCGCTCGATGTCGTCGGCGGTGCCGCGCGCGACCTCGGTGAAGGTCCGGCCCGTCACGGGGCTCGGGTTCTCGAAGTACTGCCCGCCGGCCGGCGCGACGTACTCGCCGCCGATCCAGTGGTCGTACCGGGCCTTGTACTCGGCGATCGCCCCGTCCGTGCCGGGGGCTGCGTAGACCGTCATCGTCTGCCTCCTCGCAGTGCTGACTCGCAGTGCTGGTCCTCGCCGCGCCCTGGGGGAGGTCGCCGTCGGGCGGGGAGCGTCCGACGGCGGTGCGCGGCCCGGCGCCTCGTCGCGCCGTGCGGCCGACGCTAGGCGGCGCAGGGTTGCAGGACCGTTGCAGCGGGCGGCTCCCGCCGGACCTCAGGCGAGCTCGTCGTCGAGCAGGTCGAGGTGGGCGCGGGCGCGCAGCCACAGCGGGCTGCCGTGGTCCGCGACGCGCTGCAGCCGCGTCCACGCGGCGTGGTCCTCGGCGCCGTCGTCGGTGCGCGTCCACGCGTCGAGCACGTCGGCGCCGCCCGCGGCCACGACGGCGGTGCGCAGCTCGGCCCCGAGCTCGGCCCGCAGGTGCTCGACGGCGGGCGCACCCGAGCGCGGCAGGAGCGGCGCGCGGTAGGCGGCGACGGCGCTGCGGACGTCGCCCACCGCGAGGTGGTCACGCACGACGTCGGCGTCGGTCCGCAGTGGCCGGGCGAGCCGGTAGGGGCGCGACCCCGCGAGGAGCGCGCCCGCGACGCGCCGCAGGCGCGACACCTCGGCGCGGACGGTCACGTCGGAGAGCTCGCCGGGGTGCAGCAGGACGGCGAGCTCGTCGGCGGACAGCCCGCGGGGGTGCGTCGCGAGGAGCACGAGGATCTCGGCGTGGCGCAGCGAGAGGCGGTGGTCGAGGCCGTCCGGCGAGCGCAGCACGGGCGCCGTGCCGAGCACGAGCAGCTCGGGCGCGCCGTCGCGCGGCGGTCCCGGGACCCGGCCCGGGCCGTCGTCGGGACCCGTCGCCGCGGCGCGCTGGGCGAGCTCGCGCTCGAGGCTCAGCACCGTCGCGCGCACGAGCGAGAGCACGACGCCCGACGCGGCGGACTGGCGCCCCGTCACGTCGAGGACCCCGAGGACGCGCCCGCTCGCGGGGTCGTGGACGGGCACGGCCGTGCAGCTGAACGCCTGCACGGGGCGGGAGAAGTGCTCGGCGCCGAGGACCTGCACGGGGCTGCGCGTCGCGAGCGCGGTGCCGGGCGCGTTCGTCCCGACCCGTTCCTCGCGCCAGACCGACCCCTCGACGAACCCGACGCGGTCGACGGCGTCGCGCAGCGCCCGGTCGCCCTCGACCCACAGGAGGCGGCCCGCGTCGTCGGACACGGCGACGACCAGGCCGTCGTCGGCGGCGGCGTCCACGACGAGCTCGCGCACCACCGGCATGACGCCGGCGAGCGGGTGCGCCTCGCGGTAGGCGACGAGGTCGTCGTGGGCGAGGCCCGAGTCGGTGCGGGGCGCCTCCGGGTCGACCCCGCTGTGCACGGACCGGCGCCACGAGTCGGCGACGAGCGGGTGGACGCCGCGCGGGAGGACGCCGTGGTCGAGGAACGAACGGTAGGCGGCGCGGACGGAGCGCGGGTCGCGGCGCGCGTCGGGGCGTCGCGGGTGCTCCTCGGAGCGGGGCGGCGGTGCGGGAGTGCGCGGCACGGGACCTCCACGTCGTCGTGCGGTGCTGGGGCCAGTGTAGGTCGCGCGGGATCCGGCGCGAGCGGGCGTCAGCCGGTGCCGGGCGCCGCGGGACCGGCGACCTCGCGCGCGACGCGGCGCAGGGCGCCGAGCACGACGGTGGTCGCGGCGGTCGGCGCGGCCCCGCGGCGCACGGCCGCGTACACCCGGCGGGTGCGGGGCGCGCGGAGCGGGCGCGCGTCGACGGCGTACCGCGGGTCGACGGCGAGGCCCGGCAGCAGCGCGACGGACAGCCCGGCCTCGACGTGCGCGAGCAGCAGCTCGTAGCTGGGCAGCCGGGCGACGACGCGCGGCTCGAAGCCGGCCTCGCGGCACGCGCTCTCGACGAGCGTGGACAGGTAGCGCCCGGGGAGGTCGGCCGCCCACGGCGCGTCGGCGAGGCGCGCGAGGTCGACCGGTTCGCCGGGGGCCCGGTCGCCGCGCGCCGTGACGAGCACGACCGGGTCCTCGAGCAGCGGGACGGTCGCGACGTCGGGCCCGGCGAGCAGCGCGCCGTCGAGCAGGTCGGCGGTCACCGCGACGTCGACGTCCCCGTGCCGGAGCGCGGGCCCGCTCTCGCGCGGGTCGAGCTCGTCGACCTCCACCTCGACGCGCGGGTGCTCGACGGCGAGCCGCGCCGCGAGCGGGATGACGAGCGCGCGCACCGCGCTCGAGAACGCGGCGACGCGCACGACGCCGGCCGGCTCGCCGTCGGGATGGGCGAGCTCGGCCTCGGCGAGGGCCATCTGGTCGAGGATGACGCGCGCGTGCCGGGCGAGCGTGCGGCCGGCGGGCGTGAGGCGGACGCGTCGGCCCGTGCGCTCCAGGAGGCGTGCGCCGGTCTCGGCCTCGAGCGCGGCGAGCTGCGCGGAGACGGCGGACGGGCTCAGGTGGAGCGAGGCCCCGACCGCGCGCACGGTCCCGAGGCTCTCGAGCCGCGCGAGGATCTGCAGCCGGGCCGCGTTGAGCACGTGCGCACTCCTTTCTGTGCGGGTTCTCCGCACAGACTGTACGCAGACTCGCGCTGTACGCGCACAGCGGCGCGTCCCTACGCTCCGAGCATGACGTTCCCGCCCTCCCCCGCGCCCGCACCGCCGTCCGCCCCGTCCCCCGGTGGGGGCCGGGCCGCCGCGGACGACGCCGCGCGGTTCTGGGCCGACGCCGACCGCCACCTCGTGCGGTACGGCGGGCCGTTCACGCCGGAGATCGTCGAGAGCGCGGCGGGCAGCTTCGTCACGACGGCGGACGGGCGCCGCGTCCTCGACTTCACGTCGGGGCAGATGAGCGCGATCCTCGGGCACAGCCACCCGGCGATCGTCGAGACGGTGCGCCGCCAGGTCGGGACGCTCGACCACCTGTTCTCCGGGATGCTGTCGCGCCCGGTCGTCGACCTCGCGCGCCGGCTCGCGGACACGCTGCCCGACCCGCTCGAGAAGGTGCTCCTGCTCACGACCGGGGCCGAGTCGAACGAGGCCGCGATCCGGATGGCGAAGCTCGTCACGGGGCGGCACGAGGTCGTCTCGCTCGCCGGGTCGTGGCACGGCATGACGCACGCCGCGGCCGCTGCGACGTACAGCGCGGGCCGCCGCGGCTACGGCCCGACGGCGCCCGGCAACCTCGTCGTCCCCGTCCCCAACGCGTACCGGCCCGACCACCTCGCGCCCGACGGCACGCACGACTGGCGCCGCCAGCTCGACCTCGCGTTCGACCTCGTCGACGTGCAGTCGACGGGCAGCCTCGCGGCGTGCCTCGTCGAGCCGATCCTCAGCTCGGGCGGGATCGTCGAGCTCCCACCGGGCTACCTCGCGGCGCTGCGCGACAAGTGCCACGAGCGCGGGATGCTCCTGATCCTCGACGAGGCGCAGACGGCGCTGTGCCGCACCGGCTCCTGGTACGCGTTCGAGGGGCGCGACGGCGACGAGCCCGTGGTGCCGGACATCCTCACCCTCTCCAAGACCCTCGGCGCCGGGCTCCCGCTCGCCGCCGTCGTCACGAGCGCCGAGATCGAGGCGCGCGCGCACGAGCGCGGCTTCCTCTTCTTCACGACGCACGTCTCGGACCCGCTCGTCGCGGCGGTCGGCACCACCGTGCTCGACGTGCTCCAGGCCGAGCGGATGGACGCGCGCGTCCGGGTGCTCGGCGACCGGCTGCGCGCCGGGCTGCTCGACCTCCAGGACCGCCACGCGACGATCGGCGACGTCCGCGGGCGCGGGCTGCTCCAGGGCATCGAGCTCGTGCTCGACCGCGAGACGAAGGAGGGCGCCGACGCCCTCGGCGCGCTCGTCACCCGGCGGGCGCTCGAGCTCGGGCTCCACATGAACGTCGTGCAGCTCCGCGGCATGGGCGGCGTGTTCCGCATCGCCCCGCCGCTGACGGTGAGCGAGGACGAGCTCGACCTCGGTCTCGGGCTGCTCGACCAGGCCCTCGGCGACGCGACGCGCGAGCTCCTGGGCTGACCGGCCGGGCACCCGGACGGGACGTCCTCCGGGCGCGCACCGACGGCGCCTACCCCCACCGTCCGCAGCGTACGTTTACACCGTCTCAGCATGCGTCGTCCGCCTTCCGTGATGCGGACGGCCGACCTAGCCTGACGAGCGAACGCCCACCACGCGCCCGGAGGACACCATGCCCGCACCGCTCGACACCAGCGAGAAGATCACGCAGTACGCCCACCCCGACCGCCTCGTGAGCACCGACTGGCTCGCCGAGCACCTGGGCGAGCCGGGCGTCGTCGTCGTCGAGTCCGACGAGGACGTGCTGCTCTACGAGACCGGGCACATCCCCGGCGCGGTGAAGATCGACTGGCACACCGACCTCAACGACCCCGACACGCGCGACTACATCGACGGCAAGGGCTTCGCCCAGCTCCTCGGCAGCAAGGGCATCGCGCGCGACACGACGATCGTCGTCTACGGCGACAAGAACAACTGGTGGGCGGCCTACGCGGCGTGGGTCTTCACGCTGTTCGGCCACGAGGACGTGCGCCTGCTCGACGGCGGCCGCGGCAAGTGGATCGCCGAGGGCCGCGAGGTCACGACGGACGTCCCCGAGCCGGTCGCGGTCGAGTACCCGGTCGTCGAGCGCGACGACGTGACGATCCGCGCGTTCAAGGAGGACGTCCTCGCCCACATCGGCAACGGGCCGCTCGTCGACATCCGCTCCCCGCAGGAGTACACGGGCGAGCGCCTGCACATCCCGGACTACCCGGAGGAGGGCGTGCTGCGCGGCGGCCACATCCCGACGGCGCGCAACGTCCCGTGGGCGACGGCGGTCGCGGAGGACGGCACCTACAAGTCGCGCGAGCAGCTCGAGGCGATCTACCAGGAGGGCGGCCTCGGCCTCGCGACGGACGACGAGGTCGTCACGTACTGCCGCATCGGCGAGCGGTCGAGCCACACGTGGTTCGCGCTCACGTACCTGCTCGGCTTCGACAAGGTCCGCAACTACGACGGCTCGTGGACCGAGTGGGGCAACGCCGTGCGCGTGCCGATCGTCAAGGGCGAGGAGCCCGGCGAGGCCCCGGCGTCGCTCAACTGACCCGCGTCCCGCGCGAGCGTGCCCGACGGCGCGCGGCCCGTCCTCCACGACGGGCCGCGCGCCGTCGGCGTGCCGCGGGCATACGACGCGTCCGCGGAGCGTTCCGCACGGTGGGACTGCCGTCCCGCCGCCCCGGCCCCGATGCGAGGATCGCCCCCATGAGCTCCCCCTCCGACGCTTCGCCCGACCTGCCCGCGACGCTCGCGGAGATCCGCGAGGACTTCCTCGCGATGCCGGAGCGCGAGCGCCTCCAGCTGCTGCTCGAGTTCGCGAACGAGCTGCCCGACCTCCCCGAGCGCTACGCGAGCGCGCCCGGTCTGCTGGAGCGGATCGAGGAGTGCCAGTCGCCGGTGCGGGCCTTCGCGGAGGTCGACGACGCGGGCGTCGTGCACTTCTACGCGACCGCCCCGGCCGAGGCCCCGACGACGCGCGGCTTCGCGTCGATCCTCGCGCAGGGCCTCTCGGGCCTGACGGTGCAGGAGGTGCTCGACGTGCCCGACGACTTCCCGATGTCGATCGGCCTGACGCGCGCGGTGAGCCCACTGCGCATCGGTGGCATGAACGGCATGCTCACGCGCGCCAAGCGCCAGGTCCGCGAGCAGGTAGCGGCCCGCGGCTGACAGGAGTCCCACCCGGACCCGCCGAGCATGCGGTCGTCGCCCGCCCGGTCGCCACGACGGGACACCTCCGCATGGTCGGCGTCAGTCGGTTCAGGCGCGTCAGTCTCGGAGGGCCAGGCGTCGCGCCAGGACGGCGCACACGACGAGCTGGAGCTGGTGGAAGACGATCACCGGCACGGCGACGACTCCGGCGACCGCGACGGGGAACAGGACGCTCGCCATGGGCAGGCCCGTCGCGAGCGACTTCTTCGACCCGCACATGAGCAGGGCGGCCCGGTCCTCGGTCGAGAGCCCCAGCGCCGCGCCGCCCCACCACGTGGCCGCGAGCATCACGGCGAGGACGATCGCGCTGACCACGAGCAGCGCGACGATCGACCACCCGGACACGCTCGACCACACGCCCGCCGACGACGCCGCCGCGACCGCGCCGAACACCACGACGAGGATCGTGCCGCGGTCGACGCCGAGCGTGAGCCAGCGCCGCGCCCGGACCCAGTCCCCCGCCCAGGGCTGGAGGAGCTGCCCGACGACGAACGGCAGCAGCAGCTGGAGCAGCACGGTGCGCAGGCCGCCGAGCCCGCCCGTGGGCCCGTCGGCGCCCCCGCCGGTTCCCGTCATGAGCCACAGCACGAGCAGCGGGGTGATCACCATGCCCGCGACGTTCGACACCGTCGCGCCGCAGATCGCCCCGGCGACGTTGCCGCGCGCGACGGACGTGAACGCCACGGACGACTGCACGGTCGACGGGAGCAGGGAGAGGTAGAGCATGCCGGCGGCGAGCGGCGCCCCGACGAGCGGCTCGATCGCCCACGCCGTGACGAGCCCGAGCACCGGGAAGACGACGTACGTCGCGGCGAGGATCCCGCCCTGCAGGCGCCAGTTGCGCAGCCCGGCCCAGACCTCCCGCGTGGACAGACGCATGCCGTAGACGAGGAAGAGGACGGTGACCGCGACGTCCGCGGCGGCGTCGACCACGCGCTGCGCGCCCGGCCCCACGGGCACGACGAGCCCGAGCACGAGCACCACGAGCAGCGTCACGACGAAGGGGTCGACCCACCTGCTCAGGACTGCGCGCACGGGGACCGAGCCTAGCCCGGCGCACGACCCGGGACGGCGCCCGCCCAGTCAGAACAGCGTGTAGCCGCCGTCGACCGTGACGACGGCGCCCGTCATGAAGCTCGACGCCGCGCTCGCGAGGAAGACGACGGGCGGCCCGATCTCCTCCGGCTCCGCCCAGCGCTGCATCGCGGCGGGCGCGACGCAGTCGTCGTAGTACTCCGGCCGGTCCACCGGCGACGCCTCGGTGCGCACGTACCCGGGCGCCACCGCGTTCACGCGGATGCCGTGCGGCGCCCACTCGGCGGCGAGGCCCTTGGTGAGCTGATGCACCGCCGCCTTGGACGCGAGGTACGCGGGCTGCCAGCGGGGCCGGTTGACGATCGACGCGGACATCGAGCCGACGTTGACGATCGTCCCCGGCCGGCCCTGCGCGACGAGCTCCCGGGCGACGGCGCGCGAGCAGTACCAGACGCCGTCGAGGTTGGTGGCGAGCGTGCGGTGCCACACGTCGTCGCCGATCTCGAGGGCCGCGCCGCCGATCGACACGCCCGCGTTGTTGACGAGCAGGTCGACCGTGCCGAGGTCGGCGGCGGCGCGCGCGACGACGTCGTCCACCTGCTCGCGGTCGGTGACGTCGAGCACGTAGCCGCGGGCGTCGGTGCCGGCGTCCCGGAGCGCGGCGGCGGCCTCGTCGGCCGCCGCCGCGGTGGTCGCCGTGACCGCGACGCGGGCCCCCGCCTCGCCGAGCGCGCGGGCGACGGCGCGCCCGATGCCGCGGCTGCCGCCGGTGAGCAGGGCCGTGCGGCCGACGAGCGAGAACGAGTCGAGGACGGTCACGCGGGACAGTCGACCACGGGGCGCGTCAGAAGTCGAAGAGGTCCTCGAGCCACGACTCCTTCTTCTTGCGCTTGCGGTAGCGGGGGTCGTAGCCGTCGCGGCCGTCGTACCGGCGGTCCCGGTCGTCGCGGTACCGGTCGTCGCGGGAGCGCTCGTCGTAGCGGTCGTCGCGGTACCGGTCGTCGCGGTAGCGGTCGCGGTCGTCGTCGCGGCGGTCGCCGTACCGCTCCCCGGAGCGCGGGGCGGGGCTGCCGTAGTCCACGGCGGCGGCCGGCGGGTACGACGTCGGGGCGGGCGCGGCAGGGGCGGGCGGCGCGGCGGCGGCCGGGCCCGCGGCCTCGGCGGCGATCTCGCTCTCCACCGAGCGGTCGATGATCTTGTCCAGCTCGCCGCGGTCGAGCCACACGCCGCGGCACGTGGGGCAGTAGTCGATCTCCACGCCCTTGCGCTCGGTCATGACGAGCACGGTCTGGTCGGTGGGGCACAGCATGTCTGCCTCCTCGCGGGATGGGCCGGGCGCGGTCGGCGCCCGCACCGGTACTGCGCAGTCCAACGCGGCTCCCACGCGAGCGGTTCCCGGCCGAGCACGCTGCCGGTGCGGCTCAGCCCGTGCGGCGCTCGCTCGCGAGGCGGTCGCGCAGCTCGTCGGCGAGGTGCACCTCGTCGTCGAGGGCGGCGAGCGCATCGGCCACGCGCGGGAGGAAGTCGGCCCCGGCGCGGAACCACTCCACGCCCTCGAGGAACCGTGCGGCGGCCGCGTCGTCGTGCAGGGCGAGCGCGAGGTCGGCACGGAGCACCAGGGCGCGGAACCGGACGCGCTCGGCGACGGTGCGCGTCCGCACGCCCTCGGCGGCGAAGGCCCGGTCCAGGACCTGGGCGGCACCGGCCGGGTCTCCCGCCGCGCGGAGGATGCGCGCGTGCTCCAGGGCTCGGCCCAGGTCCGGCGGTTCCTCGGCGCCGCGGCGGGGCAGCCCGGGCACGAAGGCCTCACCAGCCACGCCGTACCTCCCGCCTCCCGCCGACAGCGCGCCCACACTAACCCTGGACGTGCGGCCCGGCACGGCGGGAGACGGGGAGGTCGACGGTTCAGCGCTGCACGCGCGCGCTGCCGCCCGACGCGAGCTTGCGGACCTCGGCGAGCGACGCCGTCGACGTGTCGCCGGGGGTCGTCATCGCGAGCGCCCCGTGCGCCGCGCCGTACTCGACGGCCTCCTGGATCGACCCGAGCTCCATGAGCCCGTACGCGAGGCCCGACGCGAACGAGTCGCCGCCGCCCACGCGGTCGAGGATCTCCAGGCCGGGGCGGTGCGTCGCCTCCGCGAAGCCCTGCACGCGCGACCACGCGATCGCGCCCCAGTCGTTGACCGTCGCGGTCCGCACCCCGCGCAGCGTCGTCGCGACGACCTGGAAGTTGGGGTACTCCTCGGCCGCGCGCGTGATCATCGCGCGGAACGCGGACGTGTCGAGGTCGGTGAGGTTCTCGTCGACGCCCTCGACCTCGAACCCGAGCGACGCGGTGAAGTCCTCCTCGTTGCCGATCATCACGTCGACGTACCGCGCGAGGCGGCGGTTCACCTCCTGCGCGCGCTCGACGCCGCCGATGCCCTTCCACAGCGAGGGGCGGTAGTTGAGGTCGTAGGAGACGACCGTGCCGTGACGGCGGGCGGCTGCCATCGCCGCCTCCGCGACGTCGGCGGACGACTCCGACAGCGCGGCGAAGATCCCGCCGGTGTGGAACCACCGGACGCCGCTGCCGAACACGGCGTCCCAGTCGACGTCGTCGGGCCGGAGCTGGGCGATCGCGGTGTTGCCGCGGTCGGAGACGCCGACCGCGCCGCGCACCCCGAAGCCGCGCTCGGTGAAGTTGAGCCCGTTGCGCACCGTGCGGCCGATGCCGTCGTCCTCGCGCCACCGGACCCAGCGCGTGTCGAGGCCGCCCGTGAGCATGAGGTCCTCGACGAGGCGCCCGACCTCGTTGTCCGCGAGCGCGGTGATGATCGCGCCGCGCAGTCCGAACGCACGACGCAGGCCGCGCGCGACGTTGTACTCGCCGCCGCCCTCCCACACGTCGAAGCTGCGCGCCGTCTTGATGCGGCGCTCCCCCGGGTCGAGGCGCAGCATGACCTCGCCGAGCGCGACGACGTCGTAGGCACAGTCGGCCGCGGGGCGGACGGCGAGCGGGGCGCGGGCGGTGGTCGTGTCGGTCATGGGTCAGGCTCCTTCGGCGGGGTGGGGGGCGGTCGCGGCGAGCGCGACGGCCTCGCGCGTGCGTCGGGCGATCTCGGCGGTGTCGCCCGCGCGCACGAGCGCGGCGTCGACCATCCAGGAGCCGCCGCCGGCGAGCACGGCGGGCAGGGCGAGGTAGTCGAGCAGGTTGGCGGCGCTCACGCCGCCGGTCGGCACGAACCGCAGGCCGGGGAACGGCGCGGAGAACGCCTTGACCGCGGCCGGCCCGCCGACGACGTTCGCGGGGAACAGCTTGACGACGTCGAGACCGAGGTCGAGCGCGGCGATGACGTCCGACGGCGTCGCGACGCCCGGGACGACGGGCACGCCGAGCTCCTGGGCGCGACGCACGACCGCGGCGGAGAGGCCGGGCGAGACGAGGAACCGCGCCCCGGCGTCGACGGCCTCGTCGACCTGGGCGGCCGTGACGACGGTGCCCGCCCCGACCAGCACGTCGGGCACCTCGCGCGCGATCGCCTCGATCGCCGCGCGCGCCCCGGCGGTCCGGAACGTGACCTCGGCGACGGGCAGGCCGCCGTCGCGCAGCGCGCTCGCGACGAGGACGCCCTGCGCCGCGTCGTCGACCACGACGACCGGCACGACGCGGGCACGGGCGATCCCCTCCAGGGGTCCCAGGGGTGACATCCAGGCTCCGTTTCGCTATGGTGAACACCTGTTGTTCACTACGGAACGCACTCTAGGCGAAGGAGTCACCATGGCGGAAGCCGGCCGTGCGCCGTCGGGCACCCCGGGGTCGGCGGAGAGCCCGCTCGGCAGCGTCGACAAGGCGCTCGTCGCGCTCGAGGCGCTCGCCTCGGCGGGCCCCGAGGGCGTCGCGCTCGGGGACCTCGCGCGCTCGCTCGGGCTGCACAAGGCGTCGCTGCACCGCACGCTCGCGGCCCTGCGGTTCCGCGGGTACGCCGAGCAGGACGCGACGACCGGCGACTACCGCCTCGGCCCCGCGGCGACGGCGCTCGCGACGGTCTACCTCGGCGAGGAGAACCTCCCCGCGCTCCTGCACCCGGTGCTCGTCGCGGTGTGCCGCGCGACCGACGAGCTCGTGCACCTCGGCACCCTCGCCGGGACCGAGATCGTCTACCTCGACAAGGTCGAGCCGGCCCGCGCCGTCCGCGTCTGGTCGGCCGTCGGGCGCCGCCGCCCGGCGGCGACCACCGCGCTCGGGCGCGCGCTGCTCTCCCAGCGGACCCTCGACGACGGCGCGCTCGCCTGGTACGCCGGCGCCGCACCCGAGGACCACCCCGTCACGCCCGCCGCGCTGCGGGCTACGTGCGAGGCCACGCGCGCGACGGGGTTCGCCACGGAGACGGAGGAGAACGAGCCGGGCATCAGCTGCGTCGCCGTCCCGGTCCTGCGCGCTGGGCAGCCGGTCGCCGCCGTGAGCGTCACGGCGCCCGCCGAGCGGCTCGGCCCCCGACGGCGGCGGGAGATCGAGACGGTCCTGCGGGAGGTCGTGCCGCCCCTCCTGCCCCCGACCCTGGCGGTGCCCGACGCCGCGCTCCGCGGCTCCGGCGACGGGGCGACCCGCCGACCGGCGACGGACGCTGCGCTGTGAGAGAGTTCAACCGCAGCACGACGGAATGACGGAAGGGCCCGCGCGATGACCGTCCTCGTGGCGTACAACGACTCCCCGCAGGGCGAGACCGCATTCCGGGCGGCCGTCGCCGAGGCGGTCCACCGCTCGACCGCGCTCGCGGTCCTCGTGCTCACGCCGCAGGACGCCGACGCGGGCGTCCCCGCGAGCCTCGCCCACCTGCTCGACACGCTCCCGGCCCAGGTCGCGCGCCCCGAGGTGTCGTACCGCCCCGAGCACCGCGACCCGGCCGAGGCGATCATCGACGAGGCCGAGCGCACGACCCCCGACCTCGTCGTCGTGGGGGCGCGCAAGCGCTCACCCGTCGGCAAGTTCCTGCTCGGCAGCACCACGCAGCGCGTCCTGCTGGACTCGCCCGTCCCCGTGCTCGTCGTCAAGGCGTCCCACTGACGGACGCCGTCGCGCGGCCGCCCGGTCGCCCGGACGGCCGCGCCGTCCGGCTCAGCCCTGCGCGACGGCGGCGCGCAGCCCGTCGACGAGCGGCGTCGTCGGGCGGCCCAGGAGCCGGCGCAGGTCCTCGGTGACCTCGGCGAGGAGGCCGTCGCGGATGTTGCCGTCCAGCGCGACGACGAACCCCGCCGTCCCCTCGTCCAGGCCGGCGCCCAGCAGGAGCGCGCGGTGCTCGTCGGGCGACACGCGCCGGTAGACGACGGGGCGCCCGAGCACCTCGGCGGCCGCGGCAGCCAGGTCGTCGTACGTCCACGCGACGTCGCCGCTCAGCTCGTACACGGCGCCCGCGTGCGCGGACGCGTCCTCGTGCGCGGCGAGCGCGACGACGGCCGCCGCCTCGGCGAAGTCCGCGCGGCTCGCGCTCGCGACGCGGCCGTCGCCCACGCTCGCGACGATCTCGCCGGACTCGCGCGCGCCGAGCACGTCGCCGACGTAGTTCTCGGTGTACCAGTTGTTGCGCAGCACCGTCGTGGCGAGGCCCGAGGCTGCGAGGAGCTCCTCGGTCGCCTTGTGCTCGGGCGCGAGCACGAGCGCGGACGTCGTCGCGTGCGGGGCGCTCGTGTAGATCACGCGCGCGACCCCGGCGGCCCGCGCGGCGTCGACGACGTTGCGGTGCTGCTCGACGCGCTGCCCCACCTCGGAGCCGGAGACGAGCACGAGGACGTCCACCCCGGCGAGCGCCGGGCCGAGCGTCTCGGGCCGTGCGTAGTCGGCCTCGCGGACCTCGACGCCGCGGTCGGCGAGGTCCGCGACCTTGGCGGCCGTGCGCGCGAGCGCGACGACCTGGGACGCGTCGGCCCCGCGGGCGAGGAGGGACTCGACGACGAGGCGGCCGAGGTGGCCGCTGGCTCCGGTGACGGCGATGGACATGCGCGGGCTCCTTCGAGTGCGGGGTACGCGGCCGGTCGGCCGCACGACCACCAGCATGCGCTTACTTTTCGTAAGTGCCAACCAATGGAGAGTGCGGTCTATCTCACAGCGCTGCATTCGGGAGGGCGCCGTATCCTGGGGCGATGACGACCGACGCCCGCCCCGCGGAGGACACCGGACCCACCGACGCGATGGTGGCCGACGTCTTCCAGCGCGGCTGCACCTCGCGCCACGTGCTCGAGGCCGTGACCGGACGCTGGGGCGTGCTCACGGTCGCGGGCCTGCGCGACGGCGCGGTGCGCTTCAACGCGCTCCGCCGCCGCATCGACGGGGTCAGCGAGAAGATGCTCGCGCAGACCCTCCAGTCCCTCGAGCGCGACGGCATCGTCGTGCGCGAGGTGCGGGCGAGCATCCCGCCCCACGTCGAGTACTCCCTCACCGACCTCGGGCGCCGCGTCGCGGACAGCCTCTCGGGGCTCATCGACGTCCTCGAGGGCGCGGTCGACGAGGTGTCGGCGTCCCAGCGCGCGTACGACGCGCGCCGGGACTGACCAGCTCACGTCTGCGAGCGCAGGTACCACCAGACGAGCGCGGCGACCACGAGCAGGCCCGCGACGACCGCGAGCACGATCTTGCCGACGCTGTAGGGGCGCCGCCCGACCACCTGTCCCGTGTTCGCGTTGACCATCACCTGCCACTGCCTGCCCGCGTAGACGTACGTCGCGACCCACAGCGGCAGGAGCACGAGCTTGAACATCACGTCGGCGTACGCGGTGCGGACCGACGCCACCCGCTGCTCGTCGCCGCCGATGTCGCGCTCGACGTCCCGCCGGATCACGGGCGCCATCTGCTGCTGCGCACGCTCGAGCCCGACGGGCGGCTCGACCTCGTAGCGGGCCGCCGCGAACCCCGCGAGGTACTCGGCGCGGAAGGGCACGGCCTGCGCGAGCGGCCACGGCCCGAGCCGGGCGAGGTCGCGCTCGGCGACCTGGGACGACGCGGGCACGAGCACGTCGTCGAAGTCGCGCTCGACGTGCCCCGCGACGTACGTCCAGCTCACGCGCCGCTCCTGGCGCTCCTGGTCCCCCTGCTTCACGGTGACGTAGTACGCGTCGCCGCGCTGGCCCGTGTACGCGGACGACGTGCGCGCGTCGAACGTCCAGTGCGGCACGTACGAGCCGTGCAGCGACTCGGTGTCGCCCACCTTCTTCAGCTCGCCCGGTGCGAACCAGCGCGAGCGCACCCACCGCCGGAACGCCTCGCGCGCCTGCGCCTGCTCGACGCCGAACGGCACGACCGCCTCCGGCTGCACGAGCCCGTCGGCCTCCGCCGCGACGACGAGGTGGCCCCCGCAGAAGCGGCACGCGACGGACAGGTCCGTGCCCTGCGTCGTCGCGCCGCAGCCGTCGCACACGAGCGTGCGCGCGTCGAGGAGACCGGCGCGCACGCCGCCCTGTGCCGCGGCCCACGCGTCGAAGGAGTGCTCGTCGACGGCGTCGCCCGCGGCGTGCACGATGTCGACCGTGCCACCGCACGCGACGCAGCGCAGGTGCTGCGTGCCCGGCGCGTACGCGAGCTGCGACCCGCACGCGTCGCAGCGCGTGCGGACCAGCTCGCCCTGGGTGTCGCTCACGGTCAGCCCGCCGCCGGGTCGCCGGAGGTGCCGGTCGGGGTGCCCGTCGGCGGCAGCGGCGGCGGGGTCGCGGCGAACAGCGGCGCGAGCGCCGGGACCTGTCCGGCGGGCGTCCACGCGTCCATGCCCTGCTGCCAGACGAGCGACCCGCGCGTCAGGGCACCGGACCGGACGTGGCCCGCGAGGTCCGCCGTCGTGCCGGGACCGGCCTGCGCGCCGTCCACGGCCCAGTACCAGGGCGACTCCGCGGCGGGCAGCGGCGGCGGGCCGGCGGGCGCCGCCGGGGCCTGCGGGGCCGACGGCGTCCCGAGCGACTGCGCGAGCTGCTGCCCCATGGCAGCCCCGAGGCCCATGCCCGCACCGAGCCCCAGACCGTCGCCCGCCCCGCCGGTGTTCCCCGCCGCGGTCTCGATCGCGTTCGCCGCCTGGAACCTCGTGTACTGGTCGAGGTTCCCGACGACCGCCATCTGGGTGCGCTTGTCGAGCGCCGCCTCGACCTCGGGCGGGAAGGAGACGTTCTCGAGGACGAAGCGCCGGACGGCGATGCCGTACTCCGACAGGTCCTCCGAGAGCTGGCCCGCGAGGCGCGTGGCGATCTGGCCCTGGTTCGCGGCGAGGTCGACCGCCGCGACGCCGGCCTCCGCGAGCGCCGGTCCGAGCTGGCCGACCACGAGGCGGCGGAAGTAGTCGCCGATCTCGTCGGTGCGGAACTGCGGGTCGGTGCCCACGAGCTGGCGCAGCAGCGCCGCCGGGTCGACGACCTGCAGGGCGTACGTGCCGAACGCGCGCAGCCGGACCGCGCCGAGCTCCGGGTCGCGCAGGATCACCGGGTTCTGCGTGCCCCACGTGAGGTCGGTGAGCTGGCGCGTCGTGACGAAGTAGACCTCCGCCTTGAACGGTGAGCTGAACCCGTGCTTCCAGCCCTGCAGCGTCGACAGGATCGGCAGGTTCTGGGTCTCGAGCGTGTACGTGCCCGGCCCGAACACGTCGGCGAGCCGGCCCTCGCTGACGAAGACGGCGCTCTGCCCCTCGCGCACGACGAGCTTCGCCTGGTTCTTGATCTCGTTGCCCTGGCGCGGGAAGCGCCAGACGATCGTGTCCCGGCTCTCGTCGAGGAACTCGACGATGTCGATCAGCTGGCCGCGCAGCTTCTCCATGAAGCTCATCCGGACTCCTTCGCTCGTCGTGCGGGACGGCCGCGGGCACCCTGGTCGACGGGCGCGCGGCCCGCCGCGGTCGCCCCCGGCGCGCCGAGCATAGCGGCATCCCAGCCTGCCGATGAAACCGCCAAGGGTTGGTAAAACCGACTGGTCGCCGCACGGTCGCGTGCGGCCCGACGAACCCGCGGTGGCTCCCCGCGGACGAGGCCGCCCGAGGAGGGACCCCGGGTTCGGCGGCGCCTATCCTGGCCGGGTGCCGATCCCGCCGACGACCGCGCCCGCGACGCCCACCGTCGCCGTCCTCCTCGCGGCCGGGGCCGGGACGCGCCTCGGGCGCGGGCCCAAGGCGCTGCTCCCCCACCGCGGCGGCACGCTCGTCGAGCACGCGACGGCGACCCTGCTCGCGGGCGGGTGCGACGCCGTCGTCGTGGTGCTCGGCGCCGAGGCCGCGCGCGTGCGGGCCGGGTCGTCGCTCGACGGGCCCGGGGTGCGCGTCGTCGACAACCCCGACTGGGCCACCGGGATGGCGTCGTCCCTGCGGGTCGGCGTCGCCGCCGCTCTCGACCTCGTCCCCGCCCGGGTCGTCGTCGCGCACGTGGACCAGCCCGGCGTCGGGCCCGACGACGTCGCGCGCCTCCTCGCCGCGCACCGCCCCGGGCGCGTGACCGCGTCGCGGTGGCTCGCCGGGGGCGCCGCGGAGGACGCTGCGGGGGCGGACCGCCCTCGGTGGGCGCACCCGCTCGTCCTCGACGCCGCGCTCGCGGCGCCCGCCGCCGCGAGCGCCCGCGGCGACCACGGCGCGCGGGACTTCCTGCGCGCCCACGCCGACCTGGTCGACGTCGTCGACCACCCCGGCGACGGCCGCGACCTCGACACCGCGGCCGACCTCGACCTCCTCGACCCGCCGCCCCGCCCCCGCTGAGTGCGGGAAACAGTCGCGCCGACCGACGTCGGACGCGACTGTTTCATGCACTCAGCGGGTGGGGGTGGCGGCCTTGATGCCCAGGTAGACGCGGTCGCGCGCGAGCGGGAGCTCGGTGAACCGCACGCCCGTCGCGGCGCGGATCGCGTTGGCGAGCGCGGGTGCGACGGGGTTGAACGGGCTCTCGCTCATCGACTTCGCGCCCATCGGGCCCACGGTGTCCGACGTCCGCGCGAAGTACACCTCGCTGCGCGGGGTGTCCGCGAACGTGGGCAGGTGGTACTGGCGGAAGATGTCGGTCGTCACGCGGCCCGTCTCGTCGACCACCACGTTCTCGTAGAGCGCCGCGCCGAGGGCCTGCGCGATGCCGCCCTCGACCTGGCCGCGGCACTGGCGCGGGTTGACGACCTCCCCGGCGTCGGCGGCCTGGACGGACTGGAGGATGCGGATCTCCCCCGTCCCGCGGTGCACCGCGACGCGGAAGCCGTGGACGTTGAACGCGACCGAGCGCGGGGTGCCGCCCCAGCGGCCCTCGGCGACGAGCGCGATCCCGGCGTCGTCGGCGGCACGCGCGACGTCGGTCAGCGGCAGCACCGTCCCGGCGCAGTCGACGCCGCCGGGCACGAGCCGGCAGTCGCCGGGCGCGGCGCCCGCGACCCCGGCCGCGACCTTGAGCACGGCCTCGGCCAGGTCCTGCGCGGCGGCGAGCGACGCCTTGCCCGCGACGACCGTGCCGGTGGAGCCGAACGCCCCGGTGTCGTGCTCGACGAGGTCGGTGTCGGACTGTCGCACGACGACGTCGGCGGCGTCCTGCCCGAGCGCGCTCGCGACGAGCTGCGCGTGGACGGTCGTCGTGCCGTTGCCGAACTCGGCGGTCCCGACCTCGGCCACCACGACCCCGTCCGGCCGCAGCCGCACGCGCGCGTGGGAGTAGTGCCCCCGGGGCGGGACGGTGTCGATCATGGACAGTGCCGTCCCCTCCCCGACGCCCCACTCCGGGCCGAGGTCCGGCAGCACGTCCGGCCCCGACCCGGCGCCCGCGCCGTACGCGGCGACGTCGCGCGCCCGGCCGCGCGCGAGCGCGTCGGCGGCCAGGTCGAGGCACTGGTCGAGCCCGTAGCTGCCGTAGAGCACGTCCTCCTCGGGCGTCGGGTGCGTGGAGAGCATGGGGTCGCCGTCGCGCACGACGTTGCGGCGCCGCAGCTCGACCGGGTCCATCCCGAGCTGCCGCGCGAGCTCGTCCACCGCGGACTCGACCGCGAAGATCATCTGCGACAGCCCGTACCCGCGGAACGCGCCCGCGGGCACGGTGTTCGTGTAGACGCAGTGGGCGTCGACCTTCTTGTTGTCGCACCGATAGACGGCGAGGGACTCGCCGCACCCGTGGAACATGACGCCCGGGCCGTGGTTCCCGTACGCCCCGGTGTTGCTGAGGACGTCGAGGTGCAGCGCCGTGAGAGTGCCGTCGCGGCGCGCGCCCGCGCGCACGCGGATGCGGAACGGGTGGCGCGTCGTCGTGCCGACGAACTGCTCGCGGCGCGTGAGCTCGAGCTGCACGGGCCGGCCGAGCCGCAGCGTCGCGAGCGCGACGACGTCCTCCGTGAGCACCTCCTGCTTGCCGCCGAACCCGCCGCCGACGCGCTCGCAGTGCACGCGCACGCGCTCCGGGTCGAGGTCGAGGACGCGCGCCAGGTGGCGGCGCGCGAGGAACGGGACCTGCGTGGACGACCGCACGACGAGCCGCCCGTCGTCGTCGAGGGACGCGACGGCGCAGTGCGTCTCGAGCGCGGCGTGCTGCACGCGGTGGGTGCGGTACGTGGCCTCGTGCACGACGTCGGCCTCCGCGAGCCCGCGCTCGACGTCGCCGAGCTCGCTGTGCACCTCGGCGACGACGTTCGCCTCCGGCCGCGAGACGCGCGCGGCGGCGGCGTCGAGCTCGGGGTGCACGAGCGGCGCCCCCGGGGCCATGGCCTCCTCCGGGTCGACGACGGCGGGCAGCGGCGCGTACTCGACGCGGACCCGGCGCACCCCCTCCTCGGCGGCGGCGACGGTCTCGGCGACGACGGCCGCGACCCGCTGGCCGACGTGCCGCACGACGTCGTCGAGGATCCGCGTGTCGTCGGGGTCGTCGGTGAACAGCTCGTGCTGCGCGGTCGAGAACCGCGTCGCGGGCGCGTCCTCGTGCGTGAGGACGGCGTGCACGCCGGGCACCGCGAGCGCGTCCGTCGTGTCGATCGCGACGACGCGCGCGTGCGCGTGCGGCGACCGCACGAGCTTGAGGTGGAGCAGGCCCGGGTAGTCGGCCGGGTCCACGTCGAGCGTGTACCGCACCGTCCCGGTGACGATCCCCCGGCCCGCGGGCGCGGGCACGTCGCGCCCGAACGCCCGGCCCGCCTCGCCAGAGCCCTGCTCCGCCGAGGGAGAGCCCCGGTCCGGCGAGGTAGAGCCGTGGTCCGCCGAGGTAGAGCCGTGGTCCGGCGAGGTAGAGGCCCGGTCGCCGCCCGACGGCGCACGCTCGCCCGTGCCCGGCGCGGTCCCGGTCGTGTCGCCGCGCCCGAGGACCGCGTCCTCGATCGCGCGGTACCCCGTGCAGCGGCACAGGTTGCCCTTGAGGTTGCGCGGCAGGTTCTCGCGCTGCGCGTCGTCGAACGTCGCGGCGGTCATGATCATCCCGGCGGTGCAGAACCCGCACTGGAAGCCCTGCGCGTCGAGGAACTGCTGCTGCACCGGGTGCAGCGCGTCCTGCGGGCCGTGGGGGTCGTGGTCGCACGCGCCCGCCGGCTCGTCCCCGGCGGCACCGCCCGGGCACGACGTCGCCGCGAGCCCCTCGATGGTCGTCACCTCGTGGCCCGCCGCGCGCCGCGCGGGGTAGACGCACGAGTGCACCGGGACGCCGTCGACGTGCACGGTGCACGCGCCGCAGTCGCCGCCGTCGCACCCCTTCTTCACGCCGAGCGCGCCCTGCTCGCGCAGGTAGGTGCGCAGGCACTGGCCTGCGCGGGGCTCGGTGCGTGCCGTGCGACCGTCGATCGTCACCGGCGGGACCGGGTGCGAGGCGGGCGTCGTCGTCATCGGAGGCCTCCGTCCGAGGTCGTGCCGTCGACGAGCTCCGCGCGGATCTGCTCGCCGAGGCGGTAGGTCATGTCCCGGCGCCACTCGGGCAGCCCGTGGATGTCGTCGTGGTAGAGGTCGGCGGGGATCGCGGCGTCGAGCGTGGCGACGAGGTCGGCGGCGGTGGGCAGCGCGTCCGCCGCGAAACGGAGCTGCACGGGCCGGCGCGTCGAGGCGGTGACCGTGAGGACGAAGGCGCCCCCGGCGTCGGGCGGGTCGACCCGCCCCAAGAGCAGCACGCCGGAGCGCCCGAGGTTCGACAGCGACAGGCGGCGGAACGCCGTGCGCGAGCGCAGCGCGTGGTCCGGCAGGCGGATCGCGCGCAGGAGCTCCCCGGGCGCGAGCGTGTTGCGCACCTCGCCCGTGACGAGGTCGACGACGGGCTGCTCCCGCCGGGTCCCGCCCGGCCCCCAGACCTCCGCGACCCCGTCGAGCGCCGCGGTGAGCGAGATCATCGGCCCGGCCGGCAGGGACGTGCAGACGTTGCCCCCGACGGTCGACGTGTTCCAGATCTTGAACGACGCGACGAAGCTGTCGCAGCACGGCCGCACGAGGTCCAGCGCGCGCCACCGGTCGCGCACGGGCGCGGCCTGCGCGCTCTCCTCGAACGCCCACAGCTCGGCGACGGTGCACGTCGCGGCGATCTCGAGGCCCTCGTCGGTGACGGTCAGCGCGGGCCACCCCGCGCTCGTCAGGTCGAGCAGGCGCCGGAGCGTCTCGCTGCCGTAGGAGAACAGGACGGTCCCGCCCGCGAGCCACGCGTCGCCCTCGCGCCAGTCGGCGGGGTCGGCGGTCGGGACGAGGTCGGTGACGGTGCCCAGGTCCATCAGGGGGCCTCCTCGGGGTGGGGGCGGTGCGTCGGTGCACCGTCCGGTCGTGCGGCGGGCTCCGCGTGGAGCGGGCCCGAGCTGCTGCTGAGCGGGACGACGGCGGAGCGCCCGTGCCGGGCGGCGACGAGCTCCGCGGTGATGGAGACGGCGACCTCCTCCGGCGTGACGGCGCCGAGGTCGAGCCCGATGGGCGACCGCAGGCGCGCGAGCGCGGCCTCGCCCACGCCCTCGGCACGCAGCGCGGCGACGCGCTGGACGTGCGAGCGGCGCGAGCCCATCGCGCCGACGTACGCGAGCGGCAGGTCCAGCGCGAGCCGCAGGAGCGGCACGTCGAACTTCGCGTCGTGCGTGAGGACGGCGACGGCGGTCCGCGCGTCGAGCCGGCCCGCGGCGGCCTCGGCGGCGAGGTAGCGGTCGGGCCACTCGACGACGACCTCCGCCTCGGGGAAGCGGCGCGGGTCGGCGAACACCTCGCGCGCGTCGACGAGCGTCACGCGGTAGCCGAGGAGCCGGACGTGCCGCACGAGCGCGCCCGCGAAGTCGTTGGCCCCGCACACGAGGAACCGCGGCGCGGGCAGCCGCGTCTCGACGAGCAGCGTGACGGGCTCGGCCGCGTCGCACGCGTCGCCGGCTCCTGTTCCTGCCGGAGCCGGTGCGGCGGCGCGCCCCGCCGACGGCGACGCGCCCGGGCCGCCGTGCGCCGCGTGCACGGTCGCCGTGCCGCCCGCGCGCAGCACCGCCACGACCTGCGCCGCGGCGGCGGCCAGGCTGTCGGGCCCGACGAGGCCGCGCAGCGCCCGGGCGACCGTTGCCTCGTCGGCGGTGCCCGGGTCGTCCACGACGACGGCCGTGCGCGCGCCGCCGTCGATGCGGCGGACGAGCGCCACGGGCGGGGCGGGCTCGGCTCGCGCCGCGAGCGCGTGCAGGGCGCGCGTCGCGTCGTCGTCGGGGAGCACGGGCTGGACGTGGACGTCGAGCGTCCCGCCGCAGCTCAGCCCGACGGCGAACGCGTCGTCGTCGCTGTACCCGAACGTCTCGCGGTGGCTCGTGCCGGACGCGATCGCGTCGAGCGCCGCGGCGTGGACGGCACCCTCGACGCACCCGCCGGAGAGGCTGCCGAGCACGGCACCGTCGGCGCGGACCGCCATCGCGGTGCCGACCGGGCGTGGCACGGACCCCGACGCGGCGACCACGGTCGCCACGGCGAAGGGCGGCTGCCCCGGACCGAGCCAGGGGGCGAGCCGGTCGACGATGTGGAGCATCGTGGCCTCGCTTCCGCCAGGGTGCCGGCGTACCGGCGTCCTTCCAGTGAACCCTTGCGGTGAGTCCCCTGCGCACCCGGGCCGGCGTCGGCTGTGACGCTCCCGGTCGCAGGGCTTGAATCCGCCCGTCGACGCCCCTCGCACGTCGAGGGGACATTCCGTCCAGCGGAACCCATCTTCCGCTCGACGGACTCCACGCTAGCACGCGGTGAGGCGCAGGTCACCGTCCTGGCGGGAGGGACGACTACGATCGGCCCATGACCGCCGTCTCGCTCGGGATGCCCAGGGTGCGGCCCGCCGTGCCCTCCGGCACCCCGGACGACCTGGACCCGGCCCGCCCGGCGACCGACGCGCTCGTCGACCGGTACGGCCGCGTGGCGCGCGACCTGCGCATCTCCATCACCGAGAAGTGCTCGCTGCGGTGCACGTACTGCATGCCCGCCGAAGGGCTGCCCGCGATCCCCCGCGAGGACCTGCTCACGCCCGACGAGATCGGCCGGGTCGTGCGGGTCGCGGTGGAGCGGCTCGGCATCACCGACGTCCGGTTCACCGGCGGCGAGCCGCTCCTGCGGAACGACCTCGCCGACATCCTGCGCGCCGCGCGCGCCGCCGCGCCGGACGTGTCCCTCTCGCTGACGACCAACGCGATCGGCCTCGACAAGCGCGTCCGCGGGCTCGTCGACGCCGGGCTCGACCGCGTGAACATCTCCCTCGACTCGGTCGACCGCGCGCACTTCGCGCGCCTCACGCGGCGCGACCGCCTCCCCGACGTGCTCGCCGGGATCCGCGCCGCGCTCGACGCCGGCCTCGCCCCGGTGAAGCTCAACGCGGTCCTCATGCCCGAGACGCTGGCGGGCGCGGCCGACCTCCTCGCGTGGGCCGTCGAGCACGGCTGCCACCTGCGGTTCATCGAGCAGATGCCGCTCGACGCCGACGGGCGCTGGACGCGCGACGACCTCGTGTCGGCGACGGACCTCCTGGCCGTGCTGGGCACCCGCTTCGACCTGCACGAGGTCGGGCGCGACGACCCGTCGGCGCCCGCCGAGGAGTGGCTCGTGGACGGCGGGCCCCAGACGGTCGGCGTCATCGCCTCCGTCACGCGCTCGTTCTGCGGCGCGTGCGACCGCACCCGGCTCACCGCCGAGGGCACCGTGCGCTCGTGCCTGTTCGGCGACGACGAGACCGACCTGCGCGCGATCCTGCGCTCGGCGGAGCTCGCCGAGGACGAGCGCGACGACGCCCTCGCCCGCGCGTGGCAGGGCGCGATGTGGCGCAAGCCGCTCGCGCACGGCAGCGACGCCCCGACCCTCGCCGCCGACGCCTTCGCGGCGACGACCCGCAGCATGGGCGCGATCGGCGGCTGAGGTTCTCAGCGCCCTACGTCGCGACGGCGCTGCGCGATCATCCGCTCGCGTGCGAGTCCACGGATCCGCCTCGTCGCGCCCGACGCTTCGAGCACCGACAGCACCTCCTGAGACTCCGACGACCCCGCGACCTCACGCTGCAGCCAGCGCGTCCACGCCGGTACCTCGTCGACAGCGACGTGATCGCCCGCGAGCACGCGATCGCGAAGGACGACGTCCCGCAGGCGCGCCCGCGGAAGGCCCTGGTGCTCCGCCGGCAGGAGGTCGACCCACTCCGTCGCCGTCGTCGGGTCGACGCGTTCGACCATCAGGAGGACGACGGACTCCGCCACGTGAGGATCGGGCTCCTCGGAGACGAGCCGAAGGAGGGCGCTCCACGTGGTCGGGTCCTCGACCGCGCTCGAGTACACCCACCAGCGCAGTGCTCGTCCTCGTCCGACCCGGGCGGGCCGACGCCTGTTCGTGCGGCGAGCGCCGCGAGCTCGGAAGACGCCTCCCGCGAGCTGCCCATGGCACCCCCTCCTGACCAGTCCTGGCTCCACGCGCGCAGGCACCGCCGCCCACCGGCAGCGGTGGCGCAGATCATAGGGTGAAGCCGGTCACCTCGGGGCATCAGCCCAGGTCAGAGCCGCCGTCTCTTCCTACCATGGATGTCGTGACGACGATCTCTCCTGCACCCACGAACCGCCCCTCCTCCTCGATCTCCGGCGCGTCCTCGACGACCCCGGACAACGGCGCGTCCGCGCTCCCGATCTACCGCACCGACGAGCGGTCCGCCGCCTGGAAGGCCGGCACCAAGAGCGTCCTGGGCGCGGCCGTCGGTGCCGTCGTCGGGGTCGTCGTGCTCAGCTGGTTCGGCCTCGTCCTCGGCACCGCCGTCGGCCTCGGCATCGGCATGCTGCTCGACAACCGCCCCGCCGAGCGCTGACCCGACCCTCCCCCCTCCCGGCCCGCACGGCCGGGTCCCCGCCCGACATCGTCGTCGCCCGGCGGATCAGAAGAACTCACGAGAGGCGAGAAGTGGCCCCTCCCCGGCTCCGGCCGGGGGCCACTTCTCGCCTCTCGTCGTCTCGCGGGCGGTCCAGGGACGCGTCCTACAGCCCGACCCACTCCGAGACGCCGTCGTCGAAGTGCTGACGCTTCCAGATCGGCACCTCGGCCTTGATGCGCTCGACGAGCAGCGAGCAGGCCTCGAACGCCTCCCGACGGTGGCCCGCGGCGGCCGCCGCGACGAGCGCGACGTCGCCGATCCCCAGGCTGCCGTACCGGTGGACCGCGGCGACCCGCAGCCCCGTCTCGGCCGCCACGTCCGCGACGCAGCGCCGGATCACGGCCGTGGCGTCGGGGTGCGCCTCGTAGTCGAGCCGCGTCACGCCCCGGCCGCCGTCGACGTCGCGGACCACGCCGCGGAACGTCACGACGGCCCCGCACTCGGGGCCCCCGACGGCGTCCTCGACGGCGCGCGACACGGCGTCGTCGAGGACGTCCGTCGTCACGCGGCTCGGGTCTGTGGGCGGCGCGCCGCCGTCCGTCGTCTGCGTCACAGCTCCCGCACCTCCACCTCGGTCCCGGCAGCCCACTCTGTCACGTCGGCCGGGACGTCCACGAGCACGTCCGCGCGCGCCATCGACGCGACGAGATGGGAGCCCGCTCCCCCGACGACGCGCACCGTGCCCCCCGGACCCGTCGCGCCCCGCAGGAGCTGCCGCTTGCCCGTGGGCGACGCCAGCGGCTCGGCGAGCACCGCCGTGCGCACGCGCTCGGCGCCGGGCAGCCCGGCGGCCCGCTCGAGCGGCTCGCGCAGGAACATCGCGAACGACACCTGCGCGCTCACCGGGTTGCCCGGGAAGGTGAGCACGGGCGTCCCGTCCGCGGTGCCGAACCCCTGCGGCCCGCCCGGCTGCATCGCGACGGAGCGGAACGTCACGTCCGACGACGCACCGCCGCCGAGGACGTCCTTGACCACCTCGTACGCGCCCTGCGACACGCCTCCCGACGTCACGACGAGGTCCGCGACCGCCGCGGCCTCGGCGAGCACGGCGGCGAACCGCTCGGCGTCGTCGCCACAGCGGGCCGTGAGCACCACGTCGCCCCCCGCGCGCCGCACGGCGGCGCCGAGCGCGTCGGCGTTCGCGTCGAAGACCTGCCCGTGCCCCGGGGCCTCCTCCGGGCCGACGAGCTCCGACCCCGTCGACAGGACCGCGACCCGCGGCCGCGCGACGACCCGGACGCGCCCGACCCCGCACGCCGCGGCGGCCGCGAGGTGGTGCGGCGCGAGGACGGTCCCGTCGGTCAGCAGGACGTCGCCCGGGCGGACGTCGGAGCCCGCCTCGCGCACGAAGTCGCCCGCCGCCCGCGGCACACGGACCTCGACGGGCTCCGGGTCGGCCGACGTCGTGGAGGCCTGTCCGGCCGCCGGGTCGGTGACGCCCTCCTGCGCAGGACCCGCGGGCGGGCGGGCGAACGTCCCGGTCGCGGTGTCCTCGACGGGCACGACGGCGTCCGCCCCCTCGGGCACGGGCGCGCCCGTCATGATGCGGGCAGCCGTGCCCGGCGCGAGCCGGGGCGGGACGCCCGGCGCCGCCGCGATCTCGGCGACCACGGCCAGCCGGACGGGCGCGTCCCCCCGTGCGTCGGCGACGTCCGCGGCGCGGACGGCGTACCCGTCCATCTGCGCGTTGCGGAACAGCGGGACGCCGACGGGCGCGAGGAGGTCTCCCGCGAGGACCCGGCCGAGCGCGTCGGCGAGGTCGACGTCCTCGGTGCGGGTGCGGCGTCGGGCCGCGTCCACGAGGGGTGCGAGGAGGGCCGCGACGTCCGCGCGGTGCTCGTCGACGCTCACCCGTGCTGTTCTTGCCATGCCTCGCCCTTCCCGCTCCCCGCACGCCGACGGGCCACCCCCAGGAGCGGGCGACCCGTCGGCCGTGCGGTCGATGTCGAGGCTCAGCCTCCCACGGCCGCGGTGAGCGGACCGCGCACGAAGTACACGACGAACCCGGCCGCGACCACCCACAGCAGCGGGTGGACGTCGCGCGCCCTCCCGCACGCGGTCCGCAGCAGGACCCACGTGACGAACCCGATGCCGATGCCGTTCGCGATCGAGTACGTGAGCGGCATCGTCACGATCGTGAGGAACACCGGCAGCGTCACCGTGAAGTCGGTGAGGTCGATCTCCTTGATCTGGCCCATCATCATCGCGCCCACGACGACGAGCACCGCGCTCGCGACCTCGATCGGCACCACCGCCGTGAGCGGCGTGAGGAACATCGCGACGAGGAAGAGCCCGCCCGTGACGACCGAGGCGAGGCCCGTCCGCGCCCCCTCGCCCACGCCCGCCGCCGAGTCGACGAACACCGTGTTCGACGACGACGACGTGGCGCCGCCCACGACCGCCCCCACGCCCTCGACGACGAGCGCCGACTTGATGCGCGGGAAGTTGCCGTCCGCGTCGGCGAGGCCGCCCTGCTTGGCGAGCCCCGTCATCGTGCCCATCGCGTCGAAGAAGTTCGTGAAGAACAGCGTGAACACGAGCATCGTCGCCGCGAGCGCCCCGATCCGGTCGAACGCGCCGAACGAGAGCTGCCCGAACAGGCTGAGGTCGGGCACCGAGACGAGCGAGCTCGGCAGGGCGGGCACGGTGAGGTGCCAGCCGCCGGGGTTCGTCTCCGACGCCCGGCCGAGGTGCAGCACGGACTCGGCGACGATCGCGACGACGGTCGTCGCGACGAGCCCGATGAGCAGCCCGCCCTTGACCTTGCGCGCCACGAGGACGCCCATGGTGAGCAGCCCGACGACGAACACGAGCGTCGGGACCGAGGTGATCGACCCGCCGTCGCCGAGCTGGACCGGCGGCCCGCCCGGGGTGCGCGTGACGAACCCGGCGTCGACGAACCCGATGAACGCGATGAACAGGCCGATGCCGACCGTGATCGCGGCCTTGAGCTGGCGCGGGACGGCGTTGAAGATCGCCGACCGCGCGCCCGTCACGGCGAGCAGCACGATGAGCAGGCCGTTGACGAGCACGAGCCCCATCGCCTCGGGCCACGTCACGTCGCCGATGACGGCGACGGCGAGGAACGAGTTGATGCCCAGCCCGGCCGCGAGCGCGAACGGGAGGTTCGCGACGAGCCCGAACAGGATGGTCAGACCACCGGCGGCGAGGCCGGTCATCGCGCCGACCTGCGCCGTCTGGAGCCACCCGCCCGCGACGTCGACGGGCGCGTTCTCGGCGCTCGTCCCGCCGAGGATGAGGGGGTTGAGGATGACGATGTACGCCATCGCGAAGAAGGTCACCAGCCCGCCGCGGAGCTCGCGCCCGGTGGTCGAGCCGCGCTCGGTGATCCGGAAGAAGCGGTCGAGCCGGCCGGGGGCCGGTCCGGTGCCGCGTGCGTCGTCGTTCCCGGCGGTCTCCCGCCGCATGCCGAGGAGAGTCACGTCCTTGTGCCCTTTCCTGAGGTACCGACCTGCCGCGCGGCCGGTCAGTACTCGACCCGGGACTCGAGGGCGCGCCAGGCGTCGAACGGCGCGGTGGCGGTGGCCGTGCGCTCGTGCACGACCTGCATGACCCGGTCGGCCGGGTCCGCGTCGAAGAAGTCGTAGAAGGCGGCGTCGTCGAAGCCGGCGCGCGCGGCGTCGTACCGGTCGGCGGCGTAGTGGACGGCGTGCACGCGCGCCCAGAGGGCGGACGCGAGGCACATGGGGCACGGCTCGCAGCTCGAGTAGAGCGTCGCGCCCGTGAGGTCGAAGGTGCCGAGCGCGGCGCACGCGCGCCGGATCGCGGTGACCTCGGCGTGCGCGGTCGGGTCGTTGTCCTGCGTGACCCGGTTGTTGCCCTCGAACACCTGCCCGTCGGCGGTGACGACGACGGCGCCGAAGGGTCCTCCGGCGTGCGCGACGCTGTCGACCGCGAGGGCGACGGCTCGGTCCAGGTGTGCGGTGTCCACGACAAGAGTGTCCATGGTGAGTCTCCACGGTTCGGGCAGCGACGCCGGGTGCTCCGCCTCCGGCGTCCGGGCTCGTCGGTGAGCCGGGAGGAGGCGGCCGGCGGGCCGCTGCAGGCGAGTTGTCACGTCCGCCTGGTAGGTAGCTGCCGGTGTCGGATCGAACGTGTCGACCACCGAGCGTGTCGCTCGGCCCGGGCCCGCCGTTGGCACGCTCGACGCTAGCAGCGCGTGACGGACGCCACAAGAGTTTCGGAAGAACTTTTCCACCATGTGGACGGGGATGCTCGCGGCTTCGCGCCCACGGCGCTCCTGCGAGGCCTGTTGCGGAAGGATCTGCCGCCCGGAAGAGTTGTCCCAGCGCAGGTCCGACGCCCGGGGCGTCGCCCCGTCCCGACCCACCCGGAGGCCCAGTGACCGAGCCCGCTCCGCCGTCGTCCCTCCCCGTCGTCCGCGTCCCCGCCCGGCCGGGCCCGCCGCTGCGCTTCCAGCTCCGCCCCGTGGCGACGTCGCTGCGCTCGTTCCTCGCGACGGAGGCGGGCGGCGCCGTCCTGCTCCTCGCCGCGACGGTCGTCGCGCTCGTGTGGGCGAACTCCGCGTGGTCGGGCGCCTACGACGCGCTCTGGTCCACGGAGGCGGGCTGGCGCGTCGGGCCGTGGGCGTTCGAGATGGACCTGCACCACTGGGTCAACGACGCCGCGATGGCCGTGTTCTTCCTCGTCATCGGCCTGGAGATCAACCGCGAGGTCACGAGCGGCGAGCTCCGCAACCGCCGCACCGTCGCCGTCCCGGCGCTGGGCGCGCTGGGCGGCCTCGCGGTCCCCGCGCTCATCTACGTCGCGTTCAACGCCGGGTCTCCCGCGGAGCACGGGTGGGGCATCGTCATGTCGACGGACACCGCGTTCCTCGTGGGCATCCTCGCCCTGTTCGGGCCGCGCTGCCCCGACCAGCTCCGGCTCTTCCTCCTCACGCTCGCCGTCGTCGACGACATCGGCGCCATCACCGTCATGGCGCTCTTCTACACCGACGACCTCTGGCTCCCGGGCCTCCTCGTCGCCGCCGTGCTCGTCGTCGTGATCCTCGTGCTGCGCTGGCTCGGCGTCTGGCGCCTCGCGCCGTACGCGCTCGCCGGGATCGCGCTGTGGGGCGCGGTCTACGCGTCGGGCGTGCACGCGACGCTCGCGGGGGTGCTCGTGGGCCTGCTCGTGCCGTCGCGCTCGTCGCGGCCCGTGGACGTCGCCGTCGTGCCGAAGTACGCCAAGCGGCTCGCGCAGGAGACGACGGCGGAGCGCGAGCACCTCACCGAGCTCGCGGCGCGCGCGGCCGTGCCCACGAGCGAGCGCCTCCAGCGCGTGCTGCACCCGTGGAGCGCGTACGTCGTCGTGCCCGTCTTCGGCCTCGCGAACGCGGGCGTGCAGCTCGACGGCGAGTCGCTGCGCGCGGCGGCCACGTCGCCCGTGACGATCGGCGTCGCCGTCGCGCTCGTCGTGGGCAACGCCGTCGGCATCTTCGGGGCCGCGACCTTAGCCCTGCGCCTCGGCCTCGGCGACCTCCCGGGGCGGGTGCGGTACTCCCACCTGCTCGGCGGGGCGATCCTCGCCGGCATCGGGTTCACCATCTCGCTCTTCATCGCCGAGCTCGCGTTCGATGACGAGGCGCTCGTCGAGCAGGCCAAGATCGGCATCCTCGCGGGCTCGCTCGTCGCCGCCGTGCTCGGCTCCGTGGCGCTCCGGCTGTTCGGCGAGCGCTGGCCTCTGTGCTCGCCCGGCGCGGACGGCCCGCCGCCCGAGCTCCCGCCGCTCCCCTGGCACCCGCCCGCGACCACGTGATCGCGCGGTGCGCCCGAGCACACGGCGCGGCACGGCACCGCACGGGTGAGAGGGACGCCGCCCGGGCGCCCCGGCCCCGCGAGCGCCTACGGCCGCGCCGCGGCGGTGATCGCGGCCCGCAGGCCCTCCGCGGTGACGCGCCCCCGGTAGCGGACGCCGTCGACGAAGAGCGTCGGCGTGCCCTGCACGCCGACCGCGAGCGCGTCGGCGTAGTCGCGCTGCACCGGCGCGGCGTACCGCTGGGCCGCGTCCCCGACGACCGACGCGCCGTCGAGCCCGAGCTCCTCGGCACGCTCGGCGAGCCCGGCCTCGCCGAGCTGGTCCTGGTGCGCGAACAGCGCGGCCTGCATCTCCCAGAACCGGCCCTGCGCGGCGGCCGCCTCGACGGCGAGCGCGGCCGACAGCGCGTGCGGGTGGATCTCGAACAGCGGGAAGTGGCGGAACACGAGACGCACCCGGCCGCCGGAGGACTCGACGACCTGCCGCAGCACCGGGGCGGCGGCGGCGCAGTACGGGCACTCGAGGTCGCCGAACTCGACGATGGTGACGGGCGCGGCGGGGTCCCCGAGGACGTGCGCGTCGGCGGGGACGAGCTGCTCGGCCGGGACGCGGTCGGAGGTCTGCTCGCTCACGCTGCCCAGCATGGCACGCGGGCGGCACCCGTGGTCAGGCGAGCGCGAGCGAGCGGGTCTCCTGGGCGGCGCCCGGTACGGGCTCCACGAGGCGCGCGAGGTCCGGGCCCGCGCTGTCGCGCCACCAGGCGAGGTTCCGCGCGTGGCGCGCGTAGACCGACGCGGGGTCGGCGCTGAGCGTCACCGCCGTCTCGGCGAGGTAGACGGCGTCGACGGTCTCGGGCGGGGTGGGCACGCCCGCGAGGACGCGCAGCGCGCCGCGGAAGCGCGGGCGATGGTGCAGGCGCTTGACGAGGTTGAGCGCGCCGAACAGCAGCCCGGGGCGGACGCGGCAGACGAGCTCGTCGTCCCGGTGGAGCTGCGCACGCAGCCGCTCCTCGTCGACGACGAGACCGCGCGCGACGGCCTCGCCGAGCATCCACAGCAGCGCGGTGTCCGACAGGGCGCGCGCCCGCGCGCCGCCGCCGACGTCGCTGTGCCCGCCGGGGAACCAGACCTGCTTGACCCGGGGCGCCATGGCCACGGGCACGTCCCAGAGGCACGGCTCGAAGGTGATGCGGCGGTCGTCGATGGCGAGCGCCTGGCGGGCGCACCGCACGTCGGTCGAGAGCCGCAGGTCGTGGAACCGGCTCCGGCGGCGTGACAGGCCGGGCACGCCGAGCGCGCCGACCGTGTCGAACACCCCGAGGAACGCGACCGGCACGTGGTCGTGGCAGTACGCGGCGCGGAACGTGCGGGCACGGTCGGCGCGGCGGGCGGGGTCGCGGTCGCGATAGACCTCCTCTGCCTCGCACAGGTGGTCGCGCGCGAGCGCGTCCTGGGTGAGCAGGCCGACGGTCGCGACCATCCCGACCACGCTGCGCGCGGTGTACGCCCCGCGGCTGAACCCGAACACGTAGATCTCGTCGCCGGGCTCGTAGTTGAGCGCGAGGTGGCGGTACCCCGCGACGACGTTGCGCGTCAGGCCGTAGCCGAACGCCCCGCCGAGGAGCCGGTCGACGAGGTAGCCCTGCGCCCCGACGCCCTCGACGGAGAACACCATCTGCTGGACGCCGTCCGGTCCGATCCCGGTGCGGACGGAGCGCGCGATCTTCTCGATGTTCGACACGCTCGCGTTCACCGGCGAGTTCCACGTGCCGTCGCAGCACAGCACCAGCCGCTTCATGGTCCCTCCTCGATCCGCCCCCGGCGGCGCGTCGGGGACACCATCTGGGGAGGGTCGTCGCGCCCCGGCTGATGCACGACGGCGCCCGCCGACGCACGGACCGGTCGGGGTTCGTGAGCAAGCCGTGAGCGTGTCCGTGCGCACCCCCGGATCCGTCCGGGAGGGCCGCCGTCGTGCCGTAGGTTCTGGCGGTGTGACCGCCACGAGCACCGCCCCGCCCACCGGCCCCGCGGACCACCCGCCGGGCGGCCGGGAGCGTCGGCACGCGCGCGCTCAGCGTCGGCACCGGGCTGCGTGGATCGCGGCCGTCGTGGCGCTCGTGCTCGTGCTGGGCGGGGGCGGCGGCGCGTTCGCCTGGTACCGGGACACCGAGTACGACGCGCTGGCCGACCGGGCCGCGACCGCCGAGGACCTGCTCGCGGCGTCGGACGGGAAGGTCGCGGACCCGGCGGTGCGGACCGCGCTGACGACCGAGGTGGACGACGCCCGCGCCCTGCTCGCGGCGCCGTTCCTCGACCGGATGACCACGGGCACGGACGCGACGGACCGGTCGCTCGTGTCGGCCTCGGACGCCGTGCACGCCTCGATGCTCGACCACGCGCGGAGCGAGGTGACCGCGGCGCGCGCGAGCCTCGCGACCGCCAGCGAGCTGGGCGAGAAGATCTACGCCGCGACGGAGGGGCTCGGCGCCGACGAGGCGGTCCGCGCCCGGCTGCGCGACGCGCTGGACACCGCGGCCGCGACCGACGCCGCCGCCGACGCGGGGCTCGCGGGCGACGACCTCGCGAGGCTCGAGCAGGCGGTGCTCGACCTGGGCGCAGGCCTCGGGGTCGTGAGCACGTCGACGGAGGAGACGTCGGTCGCACAGGACGCCGTCTCGTGCCCGGCACCGGACCAGGTGTGGGACCCCGACAGCGGCCGCGTGCCCGACGCCGCTCTCGCGCCGATCCCGTGGTCGCCCGGCGACCGGGTGCGCGCGGACGTGCTGGACGGGCTCGTCGCCCTCGACGCCGCGTACGTCGAGCGGTTCGGCGTGCACCTGACGATCAACTCCTCCTACCGGACCTTCGAGGAGCAGCAGGGCCTGTACGACCCGTCGTCGCCCATCGCGGCGCCGCCCGGGTGCTCGAACCACGGGCTGGGGTTCGCCGTCGACCTGGGCGGCGGCGTCCAGGCGTTCGGCACCCCGCAGTACGAGTGGCTCAAGCAGCACGCCGAGACCTACGGCTGGACGCACCCCGACTTCGCCGAGCCCGACGGGCGCGTGCCCGAGCCCTGGCACTGGGAGTCCGTGCTGGCGCGCGCGGACGGCTGAGCCCGCCGCCGGTCGCGCCGGGGACCCCGGGAGCGCCGGGGCGCGTCCTCAGGAGGCGTGCGCCCGCTCGACGTCGACGTGCGTGACGTCGCCCGGCGTGGGGCCGTCGCGCAGCCAGGCGACGAGGCGGTCGACGGCGTCCGGCGCCCCGGACGCGACGACCTCGACGGTGCCGTCGGGCCGGTTGGTCGCGGTGCCGTCGAGGCCGAGCCTGGCGAGCCGCTCGCGCGTCGCCCAGCGGAAGCCGACGCCCTGCACGCGCCCGTGCACGAGCGCCCGCACGGTGGCGTCCGCGGCACCGGGTGCCGCGCCCTCGCCCGGCCGCGTCACTGGTGCACGTGCGCCGGGGCGCCCGTCGACGACGCGATATCCGACTCGGCGTCGTCCAGCAGCCGGTCCGCGAGCCGGCGCAGCGCCCGCCCGACGGCGATCTCGTCGCCGATGAGCGGGACGTCGCGGTCGTGCGGGTCGCGCCGCGCCCGCCCGACGGTCCGCACGTGCTCCGGCGTCTCCGCGACGAGGACCGCCTCCGCCGTCGTCCGGCCCTCCGACTCGACGACGCTCACCTGCACGCGCCACACCTTCGTGGTGTCCGTGCCGTCGCCCGTCTCCGCTCCCGGGACGTGCTCGACGTAGCTGTCCGACCCCGGGTAGACGAGCGTCCGCTCGCCCGTGTCGGCCCACTCGACGAGGTACGGCGGCGAGCCGTCCTCGTGCCGCAGCTCGACCACGACCCCGTCGCGCACCGCCCCGCCGACGACGCCCGAGGCGGTCACGATCCTGTCCCCGACCGATGCCCTCATGGCTCCTCCTCGTACCGCACCGTCCTTCCATCATGCGACCGCCGGGAGTGCGCTGCACCCCCGGTCTCAGGGTGTCCGGGCGCCGAGCTGGTCCCGCAGCGCCGCGGGGTCGTGCACCGGGAGCCGGCACACGAAGTCCGCGCAGAGGTAGGCGCCCGGCCCGCGGTCGGCGAGCAGGGCGACGCCGTCGGCGGCGAGGGTCGCGGCGTCGTCGGGCGTCGCGGCGAGCAGCAGCGCACCCGGGTGGTACCAGTCGCGCGCGGCGGCGAGGAACCCCGCGTGCCGGTCGGCGTCGGCGACGACCACGAGCTGGTGGGGCGGCTCCGCGAGCCCGACGGCGACGCGCAGCACCCCCGCCGCGCCGAGCGGGTGCTCGCTCGCCGCAGCGGACGCGGCGGCGTGCGCGAGCGCCGCGTCCCGGTACCGCGGCTCGCCCGTCGCGAGGTGGGCGAGCCGCGCGGCCCGGGCGGCCGCCGTCGTGCCCGAGGGCACCGCGCCCTCCGACGGGTCGGCCGCCGCACCGGCCGCCAGCCCGAGGTCGGTGAGCACCGGGTCCGTGCCCTGCGGGGGCGTGAGGTCGCCGCCCGGGCCGACCGTCGCGTCGACGAGGCGCAGGCCCTCGCGCACGTACCGCGCCTCCCCGGTCAGGCCCCCGAGCACGAGGAGCGCCGTCGCGAGCGCGCCGTGGTCCTCCAGCGTCGCGACGGCGTCCGAGGCGACCCCGCCCTCCGACGCGCGCACGAGCGACCCGTCGGCCCGGACGTGGGTCGCGAGCAGCCGGTCGGCGGCCGCCCGCGCGGCGTCGGTGAGGTCGGGCAGCGCCAGGTGGTGCCCGGCGCGGGCGAGCGCCTCGATCGCGAGCCCGTTCCACCCGGTGAGCACCTTCGTGTCCAGCGGCGGCGGCTCGTGGTGCGCGCGCTCGCCCGGCGGGAGCAGGTAGTACCCGCCCTCGACGCGCTCGCCGTCCACGACGGACTCCGAGTCCTGCGCGCTCGCGAACGCGCCGTCGGCCAGGCGCAGCACGCGCAGGAGGAAGCGCCCGACGTCACCCGCCACCTCGGCGGTGTCCTCGCCCGCGTCGGGCGTGCCGGGCGCCTCGGCGGGCGTGCGCAGCGGTCCGTCCACGGGCCCGGTCCGGCGCAGCACGGCGAGCGTCGTCGCGGCCGAGAGCAGCTGCGCGTTGTCGTAGAGCATCCGCTCGTAGTGCGGCTCCGACCAGTCCGGCCGGGTCGCGTACCGGAAGAAGCCGCCGTCGACGTCGCGCAGCGGGCTCGCCGCCATCGCGTCGACCGTGCGTCCCGCCAGGACGAGCGCGCGCCGCGCGACCTCCGGGTCGACGACGGACGACGCCGCGACGTCGAGCAGGAGCTCGAGCGTCGGGGCGACGGGGAACTTGGGGGCGCCCCCGAAGCCGCCGTGCACGCGATCCTCCGCCGCCTCCAGCCGCTCGACGACCCGGCGGGCGTGCTCGGCCGGGTCGGCGACCGGCCCGGCGTCCGCGCCGCCCGACGCCCCCGAGCCGTCGACCGCCGTCGCCGCCGCGCGCGGCACGCCCGTCCGGCGGCCCGCCGCCGCGTCGCGCAGCGCCGCGCGGATCGCGTCCCCCGTCTCGACCGCCTGGTCGCGCCGCTGCTCCCAGGCCTGCGCGACGGCGTCGAGCACGTCCCGGAACGCGGGGCGTCCGGCCACGGGGACGGGCGGCCAGTACGTGCCCGCGTAGAACGGGGCGCCGTCGGGCGTCGTGAACACCGTGAGCGGCCAGCCCAGGTCCGGGGTGAACGCGCTCGCCGCGGCGAGGAGGCTCGCGTCGACGTCGGGGTGCTCCTCGCGGTCGACCTTCACCGCGACGAACCCCCGCGCGAGCAGCGCACCGATGTCCGGGTCCGAGAAGCTCTCGCGCGCCATGACGTGGCACCAGTGGCACGTGGCGTACCCGACCGACACCATGACCGGCACGTCCCGGCGGCGCGCCTCCGCGAACGCCTCGGCGCCCCACGGGTACCAGTCGACCGGGTTGCCGGCGTGCTGGCGCAGGTACGGGCTCACGGCGGCGGCGAGGCGGTTGACCATGACGTCCAGCCTCCCAGGTCGGCGCGCCGCTCGCGGCTCGGACCGTCGGAGTTGTCTGCTCCGTCCGGGAGCGGCGCGCTTGTAACGTTGCGCCCATGCCCGGCCCCGAGCAGTCGCCCCTCGCGGTGGCGACCGACGTCTCCGTCCGACCTGCCGCCGCTCCGGACGCCGGGCCGGGCCCCGCGCCGCTGCCCCGCCGGCCCGTCCGCCAGGTGCCGGCGAGCGGTGACCGCAAGGGCCCGTTCACCCTCGCCGACATGCTCGGGCACGGCGGGTTCGCGCACGTCTACCGCGCGACGGACGCCGACGGCGCGGAGGTCGCCGTGAAGGTGCTCACGGGTCTCCAGGAGGGTTCCCGCGAGCGCTTCGCGCAGGAGGCGAGGCTGCTGGAGGCCGTGGGCGGGCGCGGCTTCCCCGCGTTCGTGCGCTCGGGCCTGGACGACGACCAGCCGTGGTTCGCCATGGAGCTGGTCCCCGGCACCACGCTGCGCGAGCAGGTCCGCGCGTCGGGCCCGCTGGACGGACGGCAGGCGCTGCGGCTGGCGTCGCACGTCGCGGAGGCCCTGCTCGTGCTGCAGGAGCAGCACTGCGTGCACCGCGACCTGAAGCCCGCCAACATCATGGTCGACGGCGACCGGGCGGTCCTCATCGACCTCGGCATCGCCAAGCTGTTCGACACGGCGACGTCCACCCAACCCGTCGGGACGCTCGCGTACATGGCGCCGGAGCTGTTCGCCCGTCGCGTGCACCCTCGCTCGGACGTGTACGCGCTCGGCCTGCTCCTGATCTTCGCCACGACGGGGGTCGTGCCGGCGGACCTCAACTTCCTCGGCCGCGACCTCGAGGCCGGCGACCTCGTGCGGGAGGTCCCGGACGACCTGGTCGGGGTGCCGGCCGGGACGGAGCCGGCCCCGTCCCCCGCCGAGCTGCCCGAGATCGACCCCCACCTGCAGGACCTCATCCTGTCGGCGACCCGCTACCAGCCGAACCACCGCCCCGCGCTCGAGAGCGTCGTCGCGGTGCTGCGCGCCCGGCTCGCCGGGGAGGCCGCCGACGACACCCTGCTCCTCACGTCACGGATCGTGGCCGACGGCGCCACCGCGGCCGAGCGCGCGCTCGGCCCCGTCGCCGGGCTGGCCGCCGCCACCGGCGCACCCGTCCGGGCCGAGCGGGCGGCGGAGGTCACGCCGGTCGGCAGGGCGGCCGACGCGGCCCGCGTCCAGGAGCCGTGGCACGCCCTGGTCTACGACGCGACGCTGATGAGCGTGCTGGCCGAGGTGCACGGCGACGGGTTCGACGGCGCGGCCGCCGAGGTCATCGCGGACCACGTCGCGAGCATCGGCGCGCACGTGGCCGACGGCCGGACCCCGGCGGAGCTCAAGGACTGGCTCTGGCAGGCGATGCGGTGGCAGGCCGCGGCACCGCCCGCGGGCCACGCCGACACCCTGCGCGGGTGGCGCGAGTACCGTCGCCCGACGCACCCGATGCTGCTCGTGCCGGGCTCCGGCGCCGAGCCCGTGGCCCGGGCCGCGCGGTCGCGCACGGACGGCCCCGTCCCGGTGCCGGCGTCCGGCTCCCCGGACCCGCGTCCCTGGCCGGTGCCCGTGCAGCGGGTCTCCACGCTGGGCCGCGGTCCGTCGGCGCTACCCCGGCCGGAGCCGGTCCCGCCTGCGGTCGGACGGACCCGCGTCATGGACTCACCCGACCTCGTCGCCACGCAGGTCGGCCGGCCGGTCCCGCCGTCGGTCCCGCCGCGCCGCAGCCCCGTCCAGCACCTCGGCCCGACGCCGTCGTCGCCCTCCGAGCGTCCGGGGTCCGCCCGGCCACGGATCACCGGTGCGGCGGTCGCGAGCACCCCGGCGCCGCGCGCCGCCAGCACGTCCGCGGCCACGACGGCGCCGCGCCACGACGTGGCCCCGGCGTCCGTCGCGCGGTCCGCACGGCCCGGCCGACCTGCCGCGTCGTCGTCCTGGGACCGGTCCCGGGTCGGAGGCGCGCTCCTGCGCGCCCTGCCGCGCGTCCTCGCGGTCCTGGCGGTGCTGCGCACGCTGTGGCTCGTGCCCGACGGCGCGGCCCGCCAGAGCCAGCCGTTCGTCCCCCTGCCGCCACAGCTCCTGGAGACCCTGCGCGTCTCGGTCGACCTGGCCCCGCTCGTCGACGGTCCCGTGCTCGCCCTGGCCGCGCTCGCGGTGGCCGTGGTGCTGCGCGTCGCCGGGAAGCGCACGTGGACGTGGCCGTACGTCCTCGTCGCCTGCGCGTCGGTCGCTGCCACGGTCGTGCTCGTGCTGCGCGGCTGACCGGGGTCCGGGCCGGGTCGGGCGTTGCTCGGCGCGGTCCCGAGGGCGCGGTCAGACGTGCAGACGGCGCAGGAACGCGCGGGTCCGCTCGCGCTGCGGGTCGCCGAGCACCTGCTCGGGCGTGCCGCGCTCGTGGACGCGACCCTCGTGGAGGAAGCAGACCTCGTCGGCGACGCGGCGCGCGAACCCCATCTCGTGCGTCGCGACGAGCATCGTGCGGCCCTCCGCGCGCAGCTCGGCGAGCAGGTCGAGCACCTCGCCCACGAGCTCGGGGTCGAGCGCGGACGTCACCTCGTCGAGCAGGAGCAGCTCGGGACCGTTGACGAGGGCGCGCGCGATCGCCGCGCGCTGCTGCTCACCGCCCGAGAGCTGGTCGGGATAGGACGTCACCTTGTGCCCGAGCCCGACGCGGCCCAGCATCTCGACCGCCGCCGCCTCCGCCTCGTCGCGCGAGCGCCGGTGCACGAGCCGCGGCGCGAGGGTCACGTTGTCGAGCACCGTGAGGTGCGGGAAGAGGTTGTACGCCTGGAAGACCATGCCCATGCGCGCCCGCACGCGGTTCGCGTCGAGGCGCGGGTCGGCGACGTCCTCGCCGTCGAGCAGGATCTGGCCGTCGTCGACCTCGTCGAGCAGGTTGACGACCCGCAGCAGCGTCGACTTGCCCGAGCCGGACGACCCGACGAGCACGACGCACCGGTGCGCGTCGACGTCGAGGTCGATGCCGTCGAGCACGACCCGCCGTCCGCCCGGGGCGCCCGCGGCCGGGAACGTCTTGCGCACGCCCCGCAGGGACAGCAGATGACGCGCGTCCTGGGTGCTCGCGCCGGACGACGTCGCGGACGCGCTCACCGGATGTCCCCCGCCCCGCTCACCGTCGCGAGCGACCGGCCCCAGCCACGGCGCGCCTGGTACGCGTCGACCGCGCGCGTCAGCGGGAACGACACGAGGAAGAACAGGATCCCCGCGACGACGTAGGGCGTGAAGTTGTAGCTGCCCGTCGTCGCGATCTGCGCGGCGCGGATCGCGTCGACGGCGCCGAGGACGGAGATGAGGCCCGAGTCCTTCTGCAGCGAGACGAGGTTGTTCGCGAGCGGCGCGGTGACGTTCCGCACCGCCTGGGGCAGCACGACCCGGCGCGTCGTCTGGGCCCGCGTGAGCCCGAGCGAGCGCGCCGCCGCGACCTGCGACGGGTGCACCGACTCGATGCCCGCGCGGAACACCTCCGCCAGGTACGCGGTGTACGTGAGGACGATCGCGAGCGCGCCGAGGAACGCGCCCGACGTCGGCAGCCACTCCAACCGCAGCGCCGGCAGCCCGAACCCGACGAGCAGCAGCACGAGGAGGAGGGGCACGCCGCGGAACAGGTCGACGTACACCGTCGCGAACGCGCGCAGCGGGAACAGCGCCGGGATGCGGCTCGTGCGCGCGACCGCGAGGCCGAGCCCGAGCACCGTCCCGACGACGCCCGCGACGACCCACACGCGCAGGTTGAGCCACAGACCCTCGAGGATCGCGGGCAGCGACTCCCACGCCATCGCCGGGTCGAAGAACGCGGTCCGCGCCCGCTCCCAGCCCGGCGCGTTGACGACGACGAGCACGACCGCCGCGACGACGAGCACCGTGCTCACGAGCGCGACGAGGAGCGAGCGACGTCGTTGCGCGCGCCGGAACGCGGCGCGGTCGAGCGCGAGCGGCGACGGCGACCACGCGGCGGCCGGGACGGCGTCGGGCGACCCGACGCGACCGGGCGGGCGCGCGTCGTCGGGCACGGTCATGGCCGGGTCACTGGAGGACGGGGATGTCGTCCGACTTGAGCCACGTCGTGCGCAGCTCGGCGAGCGTGCCGTCCGCCTCCAGGTCGTCGACGGCCTGCGACACGCAGTCCGTGAGCTCCGAGCCGAGGTCCAGCACGAGGCCGTACTGCTCGACGACGCCCTCGTCGGGCAGGGTGCCGATGACGACGGAGTCCGGGAAGTACTCGGTCGAGGCGGCGACGCCCTGGTCGACGTCCATGACCATCGCGTCGATCGTGCCGGACTGCAGCGCCTGCATGCCGTCGCCCGCGGCGCTGTACGGCGAGATGTCGGCGTCCTCGCCCCACGCGGCCTCGGCGAGCGTGAGGCTCGTCTGGGCGGCGGTGACCCCGATGCGCGCGCCGTCGAGCTCGGCCAGCGTCGTCGCGCCCGCGTACGGGCCGTCCTCCATGACGATGACGCCCTGGCGCGTCGTGAGGTACGGGCTCGAGAAGTCGACGGCCTGCTTGCGCTCGTCCGTGATCGACGTCTGGTACGCGGCCACGTCGAACGGCTTCACGGCCGGGCTGATGATCTGCTCGAACGTCACCGTCTCCCACACCACGTCGTCGGCCGCGTAGCCCAGGCGGTCCGCGACGGCGTAGATCAGGGCCGACTCGAAGCCCTCGCCCGAGTCCTGCTCCCCCACGTACCACGGGGCGTACGGCTCGCCCGCACCGACGGCCAGCACGCCGTCGGTGAGCGTCGGGAGCGCACCGGGCTCGCACTGCGCGTCTCCCGACGCGCTCTCGCTCGGGCTCGCGGCGTCGCCGCCGTCGTCGGCACCCGACGAACAGGCCGCCAGTGTGAGCGCGGCGACCGCCGTGACGGCGGTCAGGACGGCGGGACGGGGACGCAGACGGCGCATGGTGACCTTCCGGGTGTCGGGCGCCCGCGGGAGTGGTGGGCACCGGCCACTGACGATAACGCCGGGCCGTGGGCCGTGGCTTCCCCCGCCCGCGCCTCGGCCGGGTGGGGCGCGTCACAGCACGAGGACACCGCCCGCGCACGGGACAAAGCGAGAGGCCCTCGGTCAGCATTTCTGCTGACCGAGGGCCTCTCCGGAGTAGCGGGGGCAGGATTTGAACCTGCGACCTCTGGGTTATGAGCCCAGCGAGCTACCGAGCTGCTCCACCCCGCGTCGGTGATCACTACTCTACGTGAGGTTCCGGACCAGGCCAAATCGGGTGGACGAGACGTGGGTCACGCCAGGACCTCGACCCCGAAGGCGAACTCCCGGACGGCCCCCGGCTCGAGCCGCACGTCGGCGGCACAGTCGGGACGGTTGAACGCGTCGGTCAGCGTCTCCACCGGCTCGACCGCGATCGCCGCGCGGCCGCGCCGCGCCAGACCGTCGCCCGTGTAGACGTGCACGAGGCCGCGCTCCTGCCAGACGGCGAGCCCCTGCCCCGTGGCGGGGTCGCGCACGACCGTGCGCACGCGGCCGTCGGCGTCGGCCCGGAGGTCGGCGAACGCATGGTCGAGGCGCACGCCCGCGAGCGGGAGCGGGCCGACGCCGTCGATCGCCCCGAACGCGGCCTCGCCCGCGAGCGGGAACATCCCGGCGTCGGTGACGACGGCGCGACGCGCGGGCACGGTGAGCTCCAGCGCGTCGACCGTGCCGTGCCCGGGGACCCGGAGGTAGGGGTGCCAGCCGAGCGAGACGGGGGCCGCCGTCGTCCCGACGTTGCGGGCGCGCAGCGTGACGTCGAGGGAGCCGGCGCCGAGGACGTACCGGACCTCCAGCACGAGCGCGAACGGGTAGCCCGCGTGCGCGTCGGCGTGGACGACCGTCCGGAGCGTCACGGACTCCCGCTCCGCCCCGTCGACGGCCGCCGCGTCGCGCGCGGCGACCCCGCCCTGCCCCGCACCGTCGACGACCGTCCAGTCGAGCGTGCGCGCGAACCCGTGCATGGTGAGCGGCTCCCAAGGGAGCACCGGGGGCACGTGGTGCCGGACGCCGTCGAACACGTACTTCCCGCCCGCGAGGCGGTTGACGAACGGCGCCATGAGCGCCGACCGCGCGGCGTCGTGCGCGGCGACCTCCGCCTCGTCGGCGTACCCGTCGACGAGGTCCTCGACGCGCTCGACGCCGTCGGCGCCGCGCCAGGGGGCGCGCCACGCGAGGACGGCCGCGCCGCGCAGCGCGACCACGAGCTCGGCGCCGGACCTGTGGTGCAGCCGCACCGCCGGCACGGTCGTGGTGTCGTCGCCCGCCGCGCTGAAAGCGTTGCTGCAAACCGTTGCAGAAGTCACGAGGAGCGATCCTCCCGCCCGGCGCGGGAAATGACAACTCCGTCCCGGTCGGCCGCAGACGACGGACGGGCGGGGACACTCGCTGGTGTCCCCGCCCGCCCGTGGCGCTGCGTCGCTCGCGCGACCGGTGAGTCAGCCCGCCGACGACTCGGTGTCGAGCGCCTGCTCGGCCGCGAGGGCCGACTCGAGCGCCTGCTGGAGGCGGTCCTGCGCCTCGCCGTAGGCCGCGAAGTCGCCCTCGGCGAGCGCCGCCTGGCCGTCCTCGATGGCCTGCTGCGCCTGGCGCAGCGCCTGGTCGAGCTCGGCGCGCGCGCCGCCGTCGACCGTGCCGCCGTCGGCCGGCGGGGCCGGCTCCTCGGTGGCCGGGGGCTCGGTGCCGGGGTCGGTCGTGCCCGGGTCGGTCGTGCCCGGGTCGGTCGTGCCCGCGTCCGGCGACTCGCCGTCGGCCGGCTGGTCCGGGACCTCGGTCTCGACGCCGCCGTCCGCGTCACCGGCGTTCGCGCCCGAGTCGCCGCCGAACACCTGGTCCAGCGCCTCGTCGAGCGTGTCGGCGAAGCCGATCTCGTCACCGAAGGAGACGAGCACCTTGCGCAGCAGCGGGAACCGCGTGCCCTCGGTCGACTGCACGTACACCGGCTGGACGTAGAGCAGGCCGCCACCGACCGGCAGCGTCAGCAGGTTGCCGTTGATGACCGTCGAGTCACCGCGGCGCAGCGCCAGCAGGCCGTCGGCCGCCGTCGGGTCGGTGTTGAAGTTGTTCTGCACCTGGCCCGGTCCGGGCACCGTCGCGTTGCGCGGCAGCTCGAGGAGCCGCAGCGTGCCGTAGTCCTCCGACCGCACGCCCGCCTCGCTGCCCGGTTCCGCGTCCACCGCGAGGAAGCCGGTGAGGATGTTGCGGTCCGAGCCACCTCCCGGGATGTACGTCGACATGAGCGAGAAGGTCGGCGCCTCCTGGCTCGGCATCTGCAGCGTGAGGTAGTACGGCGGCTGGAGCGGCTTGACGTTCCCGCTCGCCGTCGGGTCCTCGGGGCTGCGCCAGAAGTCCTGGCCCGAGAAGAACTCGTTCGCGTCGTCCACGTGGTAGCTCGCGAGGAGCGTGCGCTGCACCTTGAACAGGTCCTCGGGGTAGCGCAAGTGGCTCATGAGGTCGCCCGAGATCTCGGACAGCGGCTGCACGGAGCTCGGGAAGACGTTCGACCACGCCTGGAGGACCGGGTCCTCCGTGTCCCACGCGTACAGGTCGACGGAGCCGTCGTACGCGTCGACCGTCGCCTTCACCGAGTTGCGGATGTAGTTCACCTGCTGCGGGGCGAGCGCCTCGACCGAGTTGGCCGCGACGAGCGAGTCGCGTGTCGAGTCCTCGAGCGACTCCGACGTGGAGTACGGGTAGGCGTTCGACGTGGTGTAGCCGTCCACGATCCACTTCACGCGGCCGTCGACGACCGCCGGGTACACGCGCCCGTCGAGCGTGAGGTACGGCGCGACCTTCGCGACGCGGTCGCGCGGGCTGCGGTCGTAGAGGATCTGCGACTCGTCCGTCACGCGGTCGGAGAACAGGATCTGCTCGGACCCGAACTTCAGGGCGTAGAGCACCTTGTTGACGAACGACCCGACGCTCGGCCCGGCCGCGACCTCGTCCGTGGGGAACGTGTTGTTGACCTGGCCGCCCGCGTCGTCCACGGGGTAGTCGAGCTCCCACGGCTCACGACCCTCGGGCGCGCCGACGATCGAGTACTCGGGCGCCTCGGGCGAGAAGTAGATGCGCGGCTCGTAGCCGCCGGCGTCCGTGAACGCGCCCGTCGACGGGATCGAGCCCTCGTAGAACGCGGGCCGGCCGTCGGGGCCGATCTGGTTGCCGTACGCCGCCACGACGCCGAAGCCGTGCGTGTAGACCGTGTGGTCGTTGACCCAGTTGCGCTGGTCGGCACCGAGGCCGTCCTGGTTGAGCTCGCGCACGGCGATGACGGTGTCGCGGCTCTCGTCGTCGATCGTGTAGCGGTCCACCGACAGCGAGCTCGAGAACTGGTAGTACTGCTTGTTCTGCTGGAGCTGGCTGAACGACGGGCTGACGATCTCCGGGTCCAGGAGGCGGATCGACGCCGTCGTGTCCGCGTCCTCGCGCAGCGCGCCGGCCTCGGCCTCGGTCTTGGCGTTGTACTGCTCGGTCTCGACGTTGTCGATGCCGTAGGCAGCCTTCGTCGCGTCGATGTTGCGCTGGATGTACTCCTCCTCGAAGTCCTGCGCGTTCGGCGTGACCTGGAAGCGCTGGACGACGGCCGGGTAGATCCCGCCGATCGCGATGGCGGAGACCACCATGAGGCCCACCCCGATGGCGGGCAGGCGCCAGTTGCCGCGCACCGCGGTCACCACGAACAGGGCCGCGACGAAGAGCGCGACGACCGTGAGGATCGCCTTGGACGGGATCACCGCGTGCACGTCCGCGTACGACGCGCCGTCGAACTTCGCGCCGCCCGACGTGAGGATCGAGTACCGGTCGAGCCAGTAGTTCGCGCCGATGAGGACGAGCAGCAGCGCCGAGATCACCGAGAGCTGGACGCGTGCGGCGGTCGTCGTGCGCGGGCCCGCGTCGGAGCCGCCGCCGATCCGCAGGCCGCCGTAGAGGTAGTGCGTCGCGACCGCGGCGATGCCCGCGATGATGACGACCGCCATGAGGAAGCTCACGACGAACCGGAGGGCGGGCAGCGTGAAGACGTAGAAGGACAGGTCGATGCCCCACTGCGGGTCCGTCGTGCCGAACGGGACCGAGTTCAGCGCGAGGAGGACCGTCTGCCACTGCGAGGACGCCGCCGCGCCGGCGAAGAAGCCGACGAGCGCCGGGGCCACGATCATGACGACCTTGCGCAGCGGCTCGATCGCCTCGCGGTACTGGTCGAGGGTCGCCTGCTCGGGGGTGGACGGCGCGTAGATGGGCCGCGACCGGTACGCGAGCGAGAACGACAGGAAGACGAGCCCGCCCATGACGAGGAAGCCCGCGACGAACAGCGCGATGCGCGTGCCCCACTGGGTCCACAGGACGTTCGCGAAGTCGAGCTGCTGGAACCACAGCACCTCGGTCCAGAACTGGGCGAGCAGGAGCAGGAGGACGACGAGGGCGCCGACGACGGCGATCGCGATCCCGATCGGGCTCCGGCGCCGGGCGGGCCGCCCCCCGGAGGACGGCCGGCGGGGCGCTGCGGCGAATGACACGGTGGGTATACCTCTTCGGTCGTGGCTCGGGCGTGCACCGGGGTCAACGCCCGGTCCTCCCCCAAGGTTCCCACGGTCCGGCGCCTCGTGGGGGACGGCCGGCACCCGGCCCGCGGCGGCGCGGGGCGGCGCCGATGAGGGACGATGGGGTCATGCCCCAGCCTGACGACGCCGCCCCCGGTCCCGACGCCACCACCCCCGTGCCCGGACGCGACGCCGGTCCCGACCCGGTCGCGCCCGGCGGCCCCACCCCGCAGCACGCGCTCGCGCTCGCGGTGCACGAGATCGAGTCGCACGCGGCCGACGCGGGCTGGGACGTCCCGCCCCGGCTCTTCGCGCTCGTCGGGACGGCAGGCGCCCTCGGCGCCGACCCGACGCTCGCCGACCGGCTCCCGCCCGACGTCGTGGCCGCCGCCGAGGCGGACCCGCACCACCTGCTGTCGATCGAGCAGGAGGGCTTCTCCGTGGACGGCGACCTCGAGGACGGGCTCGCCCGCGTCGCGTGGCCGGCGGCGGTCGACGGCGCCGCGCTCGTCGTCGAGCGGATCGTGCTGCCGCCGGCCGCCGAGGAGGGCGTCCCCGACGACCCGGACGCCGCGCTCGACTACCTCACGAACCACCCTGACCGGCAGGACGTGCGCCTCGCCGTCGGCGTGCTGCGCGACGGCACCACGTGGTGCGCCGTCCGGTCGCGCGCCCACGACTCGGCGACGGACGTCGCGGGCGGACCGGACCTCGTGCCGGGGCTGGTCGAGGCGCTGCGCGCGACGCTCGAGGACTGACGGCCCGGGGCGTCGTCAGCCGCGCGCCTCGCACGTGGGCAGCGAGTCGCCCTCGCCCGCGCCGATCGCCTCCATCGCCGCGCGCGCGTCGGCGAGCGTGGCGACCGCCGCCACGTGCAGGCCGTCGGGCACGTTCCCCACGACCTCGGGGCAGTTGGCCTGCGGGGCGAGGAACCACGTCGCGCCGTCGCGCAGCGCGCCGTAGAGCTTCTGCTGGATGCCGCCGATCGGCCCCACGTCGCCCTCGACGCTCATGGTGCCCGTGCCCGCGATGACGACGCCGTTCGCCTCGTCCTCGGGCGTGAGCTGGTCGACGATCCCGAGCGCGAACATCGTGCCCGCGCTCGGGCCGCCGATGTCCTCGATCTGGATCTCGACGTCGACCGGGAAGTCGAACGCGGGGTCGATGAACACGCCGAGCAGCGCGGTGTCGCCGCCGTCGGTCGTCGCGACCGTGAGGTCCGTCTCCGCGCCGTCGCGCTGCACGCGCAGCGTCACGTCGTCGCCCGGGGCGACCGCCGCCAGACCGTCGATGAGGTCCTGGTACGTCCGCACGGGCGCGCCGTCGAGCGCGACGATGACGTCCCCCGGCTCGACGACGCCGTCGGACCCGCTGTCCGGCACCGTCCCCTCGACCGTGAGCGTCGCGGGCACGTCGTACCCCAGCTCGGTGAGGGCGGCGACCGTCGCGTTCTCCTGCGAGCTGATCATCTCCGCCTGGCCCTGCTGCTCGGTCTCCTCCTTGGTGCGGCCCGTCGGGAAGACCTCCTCGACCGGGCGCACGCTGCGCGACCGGTCGAACCAGCCCTGCACCACCTGGCCGAGGTTCACCGGGTAGCCCGGGCCGCCGGCGACGGACACGGTCGTCAGGAGCAGCTCGCCCGTCGAGTCGTACGTCTCGGCGCCCGTGATCGAGATGAGGGGCGTGCCGTCCTGCTGGCCGAGCGTGTCCTCCGTCGGGCCCGGCGACCGCACCGCGTACGGCGCGGGCAGGATCGCGAGGCCCGCGACGAGCAACGTCGTCGCGAGCAGGGAGATGCCGAACGTCAGCGACCGCCGGGTCACGGGCGGCGGGTCGTGCTCGTCCTCGGTGAGGAGGGCGTCGAAGGAGGGGGCGTCGCTCACCGGGACATCATCCCCGAGGTTGCTGGGATCTCCCTGCCGACGGCGTGGACGCCGCCCGGGAGCCGCCCCTAAGGGCGGCGCGAGCGGGCCTGCCGCCAGACGGCGGCCGTGCCCAGGACCGCGACGGCCGCCCCCGCCGCGCCGAGCGCCGCGGCGTCCCGACCACCGAACCGTCGACCGCCGACGCCCGTGCGGCCTCGCACCTCGGCGAGGAGCACCTCGAGCGCCGCGGCGCCCGACCACTCCGGCCGCCACCCGGCGTCGTGCAGGCGTCGCGCCGAGACCGACCACGGGTGCACGACGAACGCGAGGTCGTTCGCCGGTGACGGCAGCGCACCGACCCGGTGCAGCCGCTCGGCGGTCCCGAACGCCGTCGCGGGCGGGAGCTGCACCGTGCGCATCCCGGCCGCCGCGGCCACCGTCTCCGAGTCGAGCGCGTCGGGCTCGCCGTCGCGCACCGGTCCGGCCGTCAGACCGCCGACGAGGCCCTGGTCCAGCGCGACGCGCACCGCCCCCACCACGTCGTCGACGTGCACGAGCTGCCACGTGCGGCCGCCGCCGCGCACCGTGAGCAGGCGCGGGGCCTCGAAGTGCCGCGTGAGCACGGTGTCCACGCCCGGCCCGACGACGACCGCCGGCCGCACGAGCGCGAGCGGCACCCCGCCGAGCGCGTCGCGCAGCGCGTCCTCGAACGCGACGAGGTCGCCCGCGAAGCCGGGCCCGTCGTCGGCGGCCACGGGGTCGTCGTCGTCGATGACGCCCCGCTCGGGCGACGCGCCGTGCACCGCGGCCGACGACACGGCGACGACGTGCTCGATCCCCGCCGCGACCGCCGCCTCCCCCGCGCGCCGGCCCAGGAGCGCGAGGCGCGCGCGCTGCTCGGCGTCCGTCCGGGCGCGCGGCGTCCCGAACTCCCCCGCGGGCGCGACCACGACGAGCCGTCGCGCCCCGGCGGGCCAGACGAGCGCGTCCACGGGCGACGCCTCGGCGGCGCCCAGGCCCGCGCGCACCGCGTCCGCGACCTGCCCGACGCCGACGACCACCACCGGGTCGGGGTCGGCGACCTCGTCCGCCGGGCGGGTCACCGCGCTCGCCGTGGGGTCCTCCCCCGGACCGGCCGGGGGCTCGCCCGCCGCGGGGAGCGCCTCGCTGCGCCGTGAGCGAACCCGGCCCTCGGACATGGCCCAGCCCCCGTTCTCGGCGCTCGATCGTGGTTACGGTGATCACCGACGCTACCGTGAGGAGTCGCCATGAGCAGCCTTCCCCCCGACCGCACGCCCGGACCGGACGACGACACGCCCTTCGACCCGCGGTTCGAGGAGCTGCTCCGCTCGATGCTCGGGCCCGACGCCGACGAGGCGCTGCGCGAGCTGCGCGCCCGCGGGCTCGACCCGCAGGCGCTCGCCGCGGGCGGCGCGGCCGACCCGCAGCTCTTCCAGCACGTCCTCGCGAAGGTGCAGCGCATGCTTGCGACGCCGAGCGACGGACCGGTGAACACCAACGTCTCGCACGACGTCGCGCGCCAGGTCGCCGTCGCCGAGGGCGACCCGTCGATCTCGCCGGCGCAGCAGCGCGCGGTCACGGAGGCGCTGTCCGTCGCCGAGCTCTGGCTCGACGCCGTCACCGACCTGCCGCCGTCGGGCGGGAAGAGCCAGGCGTGGAGCCGGTCCGAGTGGGTCGAGCACACGCTCCCCGCGTGGAACGAGCTCGTCGCCCCGGTCGCCGCGTCCGTCGCGGACGCGCTCGCCACGGTCCTGCGCGACCAGCTCCCCGAGGGCATGGGCGACGACACCTCCGCCCTGCCGGGCGTCGGGTTCACCCTGCCCGGCCTGCCGGCCGGGGCGCTCGGGCTGCCCGCGGGCGACCCGGCCGCGCTCATGCGACGCCTCGGCTCCGCGGTGTTCGGCATGCAGGTGGGCCAGGCGGCCGGGACGCTCTCGCGCGAGGTCTTCGGCGCGACCGACGTCGGGCTGCCGCTGCTCGACCGGCCCGCGACGGTCCTCCTGCCCACGAACGTCGCGGCGTTCGCCGAGGGCCTCGACGCCCCCGCGGAGGAGGTCCGCCTCTTCCTCGCCCTGCGCGAGGCCGCCCACGCGCGCCTGTTCACGCACGTGTCGTGGCTGCGCGGGCACCTGCGCGGGCTCGTCGACGCCTACGCGCGCGGCATCACCATCGACCTCTCGGCGCTCGAGTCCCAGCTCGCCGACGTCGACCTCGCGGACACCGACGCGCTCCAGCGCGCGCTGTCGGGCGGCGTCTTCGGCCTGCAGAACACGCCCGAGCAGCAGGCGACCCTGGCGCGCCTCGAGACGACGCTCGCGCTCGTCGAGGGCTGGGTCGACGAGGTGACCGCCGTCGCGGCGCTCCCCCACCTGCCCCACGCCGTCCCGCTGCGGGAGATGCTGCGCCGTCGTCGGGCGGCGGGCGGGCCCGCGGAGCACACGTTCGCGACGCTCGTCGGCCTCGAGCTGCGCCCGCGCCGCTCGCGCGACGCGGCCGCCCTGTGGGCGCTCATCGCGGCGCAGTCCGGCGCGGGTGCGCGCGACGCGGTGTGGGACCACCCCGACCTGCTCCCCGACGGGACCGACCTCGACGACCCGTCCGGCTACGAGGGCCGGCGCGCCGCGACCCGCGCCGAGGAGGCCGACGTCGACCGCGCGCTCGAGGAGATCTTCCGCGCCGCGGAGGGTTCGCCCACCACCGAGCCGGGGCCGGCGACGGCCGACGGCTCGGACGACGACGCCCCGACGGACGGTCCCGCGGGCGACCCGGACGCGGCCGGACCGACGGACGACGGCGGGACGGGCGAGGCGACCGGCCAGGGCGGCGCGCCGCGCTGACCTGACCTGGGCGTCAGTTCCCGGCGTCCGCGGGCGGTGCCGCGGTTTCCGCGGCGCCGTCCCCCGCCTCGACGTCGCCCGGCTCGAGGTCCGCGTCGTCCGGCTCGAGGTCCGCGTCGCGCGAGAACGACACGCCCTCCAGGAATCCTCGTGCCCGCTCGGTACGCGGGTAGGCCTCGAGGAGCTTCCAGAACCCCGGGCCGTGGCCGGCGTGGAGCAGGTGCGCGAGCTCGTGCAGGAGCACGTAGTCGAGCACCCAGGACGGCATCCCCCGGACGCGCGTCGAGATGCGGATCGTGCCGTCGATGAGCGTGCACGAGCCCCAGCGGCGGTCCTGGTTCCCCGCCCACCGCACGCTCGTGGGGCGGGCGCGGCCGTCCAGGTACTTGTCGGACAGCTCGACGGCGCGGCGCGCCAGCTCGGCGTCCGACGGCCGCCGCCGACGCTCGGAGTCGGCGAGGCGGTCGAGCATGCGCTGGACCCACTCGCGCTCCTGCGCGCGCGTGAACCGCGCCGGGATCGCGACGATCGTGCGCTCGCCGTCGCGGTAGGCGCTCACCGTGCTCTTGCGTCGGCGGCTGCGCCGAACCTCCACGATCGTCTCCCGGACCACGCCTCAGACCGTAGTGGTTCTCGCCACGAAATGGCAGGGGCACGCCCGGAGTGGCGCGCTCTCCCGCGACGTTCGGTCGAGCGGACGATGTGGAGACCTGTGGCGACGGCAAAGAAATCCTCCCCGCGGGACCATCGCGAGGAGCCTGTGGACAACCGTCGGCGCGCCTCGGGGCCGTGCCAGGCTGACGGCGGGCGCCCGGCCGGGCGCCCGGACGATGACGGACGGAGGAGCCGTGCAGCGACGACGCGTGCTGCGACCGGAGGCGCCGCTCCTGCGGCGGGGCCCCGGCGAGGTGCAGGTCGGCTCCGACCCCCGGTGGTCGGTGCGGCTCACCGGGCTCGACGCCGACGAGGAGCGCTGGCTGCGCGCGCTCGCCGGGCCCGCGCGGCGCGGCGACGCACCCGACGTCCCGGGCTCCCCGGCGCAGCGCACGCGCCGCGCCGCGCTCGTCCGTCTGCTCGACGAGGCGCACCTCCTCGTGGCTGCGCGCCGGCGCCGGCCGGCGTCGCCCGCCCCGGGGCACGGCGCGGCGGACCTCGCGGTGCTGTCGGCCCTGCTGCCCGACGGCGCGGGGCACCGCGTCCTCGCGGCGCGCGCTCGGGCGACGGTCGGAATCGTCGGGCTCGGCCGGGTGGGTGCCGCGCTCGCCGTCCACCTCGCGACCGCGGGGGTGGGCGTGCTCGTGCTCGGCGACCCGGGCACGGTGCTCGCCACGGACGTCGGAGGCGGGGCGTACCGGCTGCGGGACGTCGGGTCGCCGCGCGAGGGCGCGGTGCGACGGATCGTCGAGGAGGTCGCTCCGGGCGTCGTGACGGCCTCGACCCCGGTCACGCCGGAGGAGGCACGGGCACCCGCGCCCGACGTCGTCGTCGTGGTCGAGCACGGAGCCGCGGACCCGGTCCGGGTCCGGAGGCTGGTGGGTGCGGGGGTCGCGCACCTGTCGGTCGTGGTGCGCGAGGCCGACGTCGTGGTCGGGCCCTTCGTCCGGCCGGGGCTCGACCCGTGCCTGACGTGCGCGGACCTGCACCGCGCGGACGTGGACCCCTGCTGGCCGCAGGTCGCTCGACAGCTGCGCGAGGCGTCCGCGCACCGGAGCGAGGAGACGCTGCTCGCGGCGTCGGCCGCGGCCGTCGCGCTCGGTCAGGTCCTGGCAGCCCTGGACGGGCTGGTGCCCCGCGCAGCCACGGCCTGCATCGAGATTCCTGCTCCCGATGCCGTGCCGCGGCTGCGCGGGTCGAGCCGCCACCCGCGCTGCGGGTGCGGCGAGCTGGCGCGCACGCCCCCGGACGGGGCGCCGCTGCCCATGTCAGGCCGCCGTCGAGGCGCCGACTGACGCCTCGGTCCGTGCGGCCTCCTGGGCCTGGCGCTCGGCCTCGCGGGCGAGCACCTCGGCCTTGCTCGGACGGCCGCGGCCGCGCTTGCGCGCGACCACGACGCCGTCCACGAAGACCTCGCCGCCCCAGACGCCCCAGGGCTCGCGACGCTCGACCGCACCGGCGAGGCAGCCCTCGACGAGCGGGCAGGTGCGGCACAGGGCCTTGGCCTCCTCGACCTCGGCGGTGCGCTCGGCGAACCAGAGCTCCGGGTCGTTGGTGCGGCAGGGCAGCAGGCCCGCGAGGAGGCGGTCGAACTCCGCGGAGTCGTTCTCGCCGAGCGGGGTGGCCAGCGGTTGGTGGGGGACCCAGGGGCCGGATCCCCCCTGAGCGGTGATGTTGTCGAGCAGCGCGGTGAGCCGCACGATGTCCTCCAGTGATGTCCTGTCGTGGGTGTGAACGTCGTCGTCACAGGACCCTGAGGACAGCGGCCCCGTCTCGTGGAGACGGGTGGTACCGGTGATCCTCATCGGCAGACGTGCTCGGAGAACACGAAGGCCGCGGGTCCTAGAGGGACTCCGCGGCCTGGAAGGTTCCGGTCGGTCAGACCGGGTTCGTCCTGGGGGCGGAGTCGGGAGCGGGGCGGGCGATGAAGGTGCCGCCGCGGTGCGCGATGGCACGCGGACGGAGCTCTCCTGGCGTGCCCGTGTACACGGACGCGTGATCCAGCAGGTTCGCCATGGCGATCTGGTTGTTCATCAGCTCTCCCACCCCCTCTCTCCATCAGGCGCCCGCCTCTCGGCGCGCCCCTTCCCAACAGGACTCGTCGACCATATGCCGCCCTTCACAGGAGGCACAACTTATTTACGGGAACTTCTTCGACGAGTTCACCCGGCCCTCGTCGACGGCCGCGCAGAGCGCCTCGTCAGCCCTCCGCGCGGCGCACGATCTCGAGGATCGTGGCCCCGTACCGCTCGATCTTCGCAGGCCCTAGACCGTTGATGCGCGCCAGCCCGGCCGGGCTCGTGGGGCGCGTCTCGGCGATGGCGGCGAGCGCCGAGTCCACGAGCACGGTGAACGCCGGCTTGTCCGTCTCCTGCGCGACCTGGCGACGCCACTCGCGCAGCTCCTCGAACAGCACCTGGTCGTACTCCCCCGTGAGCCGGACCTTCGCCTGCCCGACGCGAGCCCGCCGCGTCCCGCGCGCGCCGGGCTCGTCGGGCCAGAGCCCGTCGAGGAAGCGCGTGCGCCGGCGCGTCGCCCGGCCGCCCGGGTTGCGCGAGCGCGCGAACGAGAGCTCGAGGTGCTCGCGCGCCCGCGTGATGCCGACGTAGAGCAGCCGGCGCTCCTCCGCGACCGCCTCGTCCGTCTCGGCGAGGGAGATCGGCATGAGCCCCTCGCTCATCCCCGCGAGGAAGACGGCGTCCCACTCGAGCCCCTTGGCCGCGTGCAGCGACGCCAGGGTGACGCCCTCGACCGTCGGGGCGTGCTGCGCGGCGGCGCGCTCGTCGAGCTCGGCGACGAAGGCCGCGACGGTCGGGGCCGGGGCGTCGGACGCGGCGGCGAGCCCCGCCACGTCGTCGGCGAGCGCGACGAGCGCCTGCGTGGACTCCCAGCGCTCGCGCGCCGCGCCGCGCGCCGCCGGCGGCGCCGGGGCCCAGCCCGCGGCGGCCAGGACGTCGCGCACCGTCTCGGGCATGGGGACGTCCGGGTCGGCGGAGCGCGCCGCGCCGCGCAGGAGGACGATCGCGTCGCGCACCTCCTTGCGCTGGAAGAAGCGCTCCCCGCCCCGCACGAGGTAGCCGATGCCCGCGTCGGCGAGCGCCGACTCGAAGGCCTCGGACTGCGCGTTGGTCCGGTAGAGCACCGCGATCTCGCTCGCGCGCGTGCCCGCGGCGAGGAGCCGCCCGATCCGCTGCGCGATCCCGCTCGCCTCGGCCTCGTCGTCGTCGTACGCGGTGAAGGCGACGGGCGGCCCGGCCGGCCGCTGGGCGACGAGCTCGAGCGCCTGGTGGGCGCCGCCCGCGCGGCCCGCGCGCGCGAGGAGCTGGTTCGCGAGGTTCACCACCTGCGGCGTCGAGCGGTAGTCGCGCACCAGGCGGATCACCTGGGCCTTGGGGTGCGTGCGCGAGAACGTGAGGAGGTGGTGCGGCGTCGCGCCGGTGAACGAGTAGATCGTCTGCGACGGGTCGCCGACGACGCACAGCTCGTCGCGCCCCCCGAGCCACTGGTCGAGCACGAACTGCTGCAGGGGCGAGACGTCCTGGTACTCGTCGACGACGAAGTGGCGGTACTGGCGCCGCACCTCGTCGGCCACCGTGCCCTGCGTCGCGAGCATGTCGCCGAGCATGAGGAGCACGTCCTCGAAGTCGATGACCGACCGCTCGGTCTTCACGTCCTCGTAGGCCGTGAGGAGGCGCGCGACGGTCTGGTGGTCGTAGCCGGCCGGGGGCTCGCGGTCGATCGCCTCGCACGCCCGGACGTAGTCGTCGGCGGTGACGAGCGAGACCTTGGCCCACTCGATCTCGGACGACAGGTCCCGCACCGCGACGCGGTCCACCCCGACGCCGAGCCGCCGCGCCGACTCCGCGACGACGGGCGCCTTGTGCTCGAGGATGCGCGGCGGCGCCCCGCCGACGACCTTGGGCCAGAAGTAGCCGAGCTGGCGCAGCGCGGCCGCGTGGAACGTGCGCGCCTGGACGCCCGTCGCGCCGAGCTCGCGCAGCCGCGTGCGCATCTCGCCCGCCGCGCGAGCCGTGAACGTCACGGCGAGCACGCTCGTCGGCACGTACACGCCCGTGCGGACCCCGTACGCGATGCGGTGCGTGATCGCGCGCGTCTTGCCCGTCCCCGCGCCGGCGAGCACGCACACGGGTCCGCGCAGCGCGACCGCGACGTCGCGCTGGTCGGGGTCGAGCGCGTCGAGGATCTCGTCGGCGGAGCGGTGGGCGAGCGGGCGTGAGACCGGTGGCGTGGACATCACCCGCGATTCTCGCAGCCCCCGGTGACACGCGGGCGGGGAACAGCCCGCGCTCCCTCGGTGTTACCGTCACGACCCGACCGCCCGCGGCACGCGCCGCCCGGAACCGCAGCAGGAGAGCCCTCGATGAGCACCGCCCCGACCCTTCCCGACGCCGGTTCGATCGTCATGTACTCGACGACCTGGTGCGGGTACTGCCGCCGCCTCAAGACGCAGCTCGACGCCGAGGGCATCGGGTACACCGAGGTCAACATCGAGGAGACGCCCGGCACCGCTGAGTTCGTGGAGTCCGTCAACGACGGAAACCGCACCGTGCCGACCGTCGTCTTCCCGGACGGCTCCGCCGCGACGAACCCGTCCCTCGCGGAGGTCAAGAAGCGCCTCGCCGCCTGACGCGGTCGTGGGAGGGCCCGGTCCGGACGTCCGGACCGGGCCCTTCCGCGTCCCCGAGCAGGGGTCGTCCGACGGCGGTGCGTCGCGCCGCCCCTCGCCGCCCGCCGCTCTGAGCGGCCCTGAGCCGCTGTCAGTCGTCGGCGAGGCGCGCGCCGAACCAGTCCTCGACGAGCGCCCGCGCGATCGACGACCGGCCCGGCAGCAGCACCTCGCCCGACCGGACGGCGTCGGCGAGCTCGGCCCGCGTGAACCAGCGCGCGTCGGTGAGCTCGACGCCGTCCACGTGCAGCTCGGTCGTCAGCGCGCGCGCCGAGAACCCGAGCATGAGCGAGGCGGGGAACGGCCACGGCTGGCTCCCCCGGTAGGCCACGTCGCCGACGACGACGCCCGCCTCCTCCGCGACCTCCCGCCGCACCGCGTTCTCGAGCGACTCCCCGGGCTCGACGTAGCCCGCGAGGGTCGAGAACCGCCGCTCCGGCCAGTGCGCCGCGTGCCCCAGCAGCAGGCGCTCGTCGGACCCCTCGCCGTGCACGACCGTCATGATGACCGCCGGGTCCGTGCGCGGGTACAGCTCGACGCCCTGGGCCACGCAGCGGCGCGTCCAGCCGCCCTTCTCGACGGTCGTCCGGCCGCCGCAGCGCGGGCACCGCGGGTGGTTCGCGTGCCACGCCGCGAGCGCGACGGCCTCCGTCGCGAGCCCCGCGACGGGCGCCGCGACCTCGCCGACGAGGTCCCGCAGCCCCGACCACGTCCGCTCGCGCGCGAGCACGGCGAACGGCTCGGAGGCGTCCACGCCCTCGATGTCGACCTCCTCGGCGTCGGCGTCGTCGGGCAGGACGAGCGCGAGGTACGCCGTGCCGTCGCCCTCGCCGAGGAAGAGCCAGCGGCCCTGGTCGTCGTCGGTCGCCGGGTCGACGTCGCGCAGCTCGGCCGGGTCCAGGAGGGCGACGCCGTCCGCCGCGCCCGGGCCGCCGAGCGCGAGCCGGCCGCGGTGGACCAGCAGGACGCGCGTCGTCGGCTGCGACCGCAGCGTGCGCACGAGGTCCGGCTCCGCGCGGCGGTGCTCCGCGCGGTCGACGAACGCGCCGTCGAGCGGCAGCGGGAGGTGGTCCAGCGGGGTGCGCGGCAGGGCGCCCGGCCCGGGGACCGTGCCGGTCCCGGTGTCGGTCGGGGTGCCGGTCGACGTGGTCGTGGGTCGGTCCGGGGCCGCGGCGGGGTCGCTCGTGCCCGACGACGGCCGGGCGGCAGGGGTGCTCACCCCCCGACCGTAGGCCACCCCCGGCCGGGCCACCCGCCTGCGCGGGCGCCGCCGGGCGGGGTGCGGCGTCGGACGGCGTGGGTCGACCGGGCGCGTGCGGGGACCGACTACCGTGGTCGCGTGCCTCGCTCTCCGTTGACCCTCGCCGCGCTCGCGACCGCCGCCGTGCCCGGCCTGGACGCCCGCAGCGCGCGACCCGTCGAGGACCCGGGCGACTACGACACCGCCGTCGTCACCGACGCCGACGGCGCCCGCTGGACCGTGCGCGCACCCCGCAGCCTCCAGGCCGGCGCCGCGCTCGAGGCCGAGGCGGAGCTGCTGGGCTCGTTGCAGCACTACGCCGAGTCGGGGGTGCTGTCGTTCGCCGTGCCGCGCGTCAGCGGCACCGCGCTCCTGCCCGAGGGCGGGCGGGCCGTCGTGCACCCGGCGCTCGAGGGCGAGCCGCTCGACGTCGACAGCCTGCGGCCCGGACCGGGCCTCGCGGCCGACCTGGGCCGCGTGCTCGCGTCGGTCCACGAGCTGCCGCGCACGATCGTCGACGACGCCGGCCTGCCGGGCTACGAGGTCGAGGAGTACCGCGCGCGCCGCATGGCGGAGCTCGACGAGGCCGCGGCCACGGGCAAGGTCCCGCCGACGCTCCTGCGCCGCTGGGAGACCGCGCTCGAGGACGTCTCGCTGTGGCGGTTCCAGCCGGTCGTCGTGCACGGCGACCTGGGCCCGGAGCAGGTGCTCGTTGCCCGCGGACGCGTCGTCGCTGTGACGGACTGGGCGAGCGCGCGCGTCGCGGACCCCGCCGACGACCTCGCGTGGCTGCTCGTCTCGGCACCGCCCGAGGCCGTCGACTCGATCATGGAGGCGTACCAGCTGCGCCGCACCGAGCTCACCGACAAGCACCTGCTGGACCGTGCGCTCCTCGTCGGCGAGCTCGCGCTCGCGCGCTGGCTCCTGCACGGCGTGCGCAACGGGCTCGACGACGTGGTCGCCGACGCCCTCGACATGCTGGCCGACCTCGACGAGGCGACGCAGGACGCCGACGACTGAGGCGTCGCCGGCTCAGTCGGCGACCAGCAGCGCCTCGATCTCGGCCTCGCTCAGCAGGCGGCGCGGACGCACGGTCTCGTCGGACGCGACGTAGTAGAACGCGGCGTTCACCTGCTCCAGCGGCGCCCCCGTCCAGCGCGACCACGCGAGCCGGTAGACCGCGAGCTGCACCTCGCGCACGCTGCGCGCCTCCGGGTCGGACGGCGCACGCCCCGTCTTCCAGTCGACGACCACGACGGCGTCGTGGGCGCCGCCCGCGTGCTCCGGGAGCTCGGGGAACACCGCGTCGATGCGCGACCGCAGGACCGTCGACCCGACGGGCGTCTCGACGTCGACCTCGACCGCGACCGGCGTGCGCGTAGCCCACTCCGAGGCCAGGAACGTCCGCTGGAGCGTCTCGAGGTCGGCGTCGGGGTCGAGGTCGTCGTCGTCCGCCCCGGGGAGGTCCTCGACGTCGAGCAAGGACGACGTCGTGAAGTACCGCTCGGCCCACAGGTGGAACCGGGTGCCCCGGCGCGCGTGGACCGTGGGCTCGACCGGGACCGGGCGGCGCAGGTGGAGCGCGTACTCGTCGCGGTCCGCCGCGAGCCGCACGAGGCTCGACGCCGAGACGTGCGCCGGCAGCTCGACCTCCCGGCCCGAACGCTCGGCGCGCTCCGCGAGGAGGACGCGCGCGAGCGCGACGAGGTCACGCCCCTCGGCGTCGACGAGGACCCCGGAGGGCGCCGTGAGCCCGGCGGGGCCGCCCGTGCCGTCCACGCCCCCCTGCCCGGGCAGGGCGTCGACCGTCCCGGCCCCGGCGGGCGCGACACGGTCCGCCGCGCCGCGTCCCGCCGCGTCACGTCCCGCCGCGTCACGCTCGGCTGCCGCACGCTCGGCCGCCGCACGCTCGACGGCCGCCGCGGTGTCCCGCAGGACGGACCGCGCAGACCCGCCGGGAGCGTCGTCGGGCACGGGCCACGTCCCGGTCACCTCGACGTCCTCGAGCGGGTTGGAGTCGTCGGGGCCGGGAGGTGCCGACCACCCGTCGGCCGTCACGACCCCCGCCTCGACGAGCTCGACGAGGAACGGCGACAGCGCGCGCGGGCGCGACCCCGTCTGCCACCAGGACGCCGTGAGGTACAGCTCGCGCCGCGCGCGCGTGAAGGCCACGTAGGCGAGCCGTCGCTCCTCGGCGAGCTGGTGCTCCCCGCTCGCCGCGCGGAACTCGTCGCGCCGCGCCACGAGCTCCTTCGTGTCCGCGGCGAGGTCGAAGCGGAACTCCGGTAGGTCGGCGGCGTCGCCGCGCAGCGGGTACGGGAGCTGGCTCACGTCGGTGAGCCAGCCGCTGTCCGCGCGCACCCCCGACGACGACTGCGCAGTGGTCGGGAACACGCCGTCCACGAGCCCAGGCACGACGACGACGTCCCACTCGAGGCCCTTCGCGGCGTGCGCGGTGATGACCTGCACCGCGTCCGGGTCGGGCTCGCGCACGGGCAGGTCGAGCCCGTTCTCCCGGGTCGAGGCGACCCCGAGCCAGGCGAGGAACGCCCCGAGCGTCACGACGTCCGCCGTCTGCGTGAACGTCGCGGCGACGTCGCGGAACGCGTCGAGGTGCTCGCGGGCCCGGTCGCTCACCGCCTCCGGGTCGACGAGCCGCCGCGACGCGAGCAGCGCCTCGTTCGTCACGGCCTCGACGTCGAGGCCCAGGGCGCGCTCCGCCTCGACGACGAGCTCCGGGAGCGACAGGTAGGTGAGGCCGCGCAGCGCGCGCAGGGTCCGGGAGAGCGCCGAGAGCCGCGCGTGGCCCTCCGCGGAGAGCGTGCGCCCGTCCGCCGCCGGCTCGCCCGGGTCCGGGAGGTCGTCGAGCGCGTCGACGATCGAGCGGTGGTCAGCCACGTCGCCCTCGACGACCACGAGCCCCGACTCGGCGTCCTCCGCGGCGGGCGCACGACGGCGCGAGCCGAGCGCGCCCTCGAGCCGCGCGAGGTCCGCCGCGCGGCTCCCGAGCGCGTGCAGGTCGGCGGCGCCGAGGTTGAGCCGGGGCCCGGTGAGGAGACGCACGAGCGCGTCGCCGCGCGAGGGGTCGTGCACGGCCTCGAGCAGCGCGACGACGTCGACGACCTCGGGCGTCGTGAGCAGCCCGCCGAGGCCGACGACCTCCACGGGGAGCCCGCGCCGCCGCAGCGCGACCTCGACCGCCGCGAACTGGCTGCGCTTGCGGCACAGCACGGCCGCGGTGACGCGCCCGCCCGGCGCGCTCGCCGGGCGCCAACGCGCGGCGACGCGCTCGGCCACGGCCGCGGCCTCCTCCTCGGCGGTCGCCGCCACGTGCGCGGCCACCGCGCCCGGGCCCGCGCCGGGACGCAGCGCGAGCGGCGGCACCTCGACCCGGTCGCCCCGGCCACCGGCGACGGCACCGCGCAGCGGACCGGCCGTGACGTTCGCCGCCGCGAGGACGGCGGCGTCGTTGCGCCACGACGTCGAGAGGAAGCGCACGGCCGAGCGGTCGCCGCCCGCGCGCGGGAAGCGGTCGGGGAACCGCGCGAGGCCGCCCGCGCTCGCGCCGCGCCACCCGTAGATCGACTGGTGCGGGTCGCCCACGGCCGTCACGGGGTGCCCGCCGCCGAACAGCCCCGCGAGGAGCTCGACCTGCGCGTGCGACGTGTCCTGGTACTCGTCCAGGAGGACGACGCGGAAGCGGGCGCGCTCGGTCTCCCCCACCACGGGCACCTCGCGCGCGAGCCGCGCCGCGAGCGCCACCTGGTCGCCGAAGTCGAGGGAGTCGGTTGCGCGCTTGCGGCGGCGGTACTCCGCGACGACGTCGAGCAGGCGGACCCGTTCCGCGACGTCGCCGACGAGCTTCTCGACCTCCTTGGTCCGGGCCTTCTGCCGCGGCCCGAGCGGGAGCGCGTCGAGCTGCTCGACGATCTCGGCCAGGCGGTCCCGCGCCTCGGCGGGGTCGAGGAGGTGCTCGCCGAGCGCGCCGGAGAGGCCGAGTACCGCCGCGACGACCGTGCTCAGCGCGCGGTCGGTGCCCAGGTCGTCGTCCCACGACTCCACGACCTCGGACGCGAGCTGCCACTGCTGCGCCTCGCCGAGGAGGCGGGCCCCCGGCTCGACGCCGACGCGCAGCCCGTGGTCGCCGACGAGCGACGCGGCGTACGCGTTGTACGTCGCGACGGTCGGCCGGTCGAGCAGCGAGAGCGCCGACGCCGCCCCGCCCCGGGCGCGCGCGAGCTGGGCGAGCCGCACCTGGACGCGCTCCGCGAGCTCCCCCGCCGCCTTGCGCGTGAACGTGAGGCCCAGCACCGCGTCCGGCGGGACGAGCTCGTTCGCGATGAGCCAGACGACGCGCGCCGCCATCGTCTCCGTCTTGCCCGAGCCGGCCCCGGCGACGACGAGCGTCGGCTCGAGCGGCGCCTCGATCACCTCGACCTGCTCCGGGGTCGGGCGAGGACGTCCGAGGAGGTCGGCGATCCGCGTCGCGGAGAGCGTCGGCTGCGGCGCCTCCGCCGCCCGGTGCCCGTCGCCCGGGGCGTCGGCGCTCTCGACCGGGAGGCCGTCGGCCGCGACGAGACGCACCGTCGGCCCGCTCGCGCCCGCCTCCGGGAGCTCGAACAGCTCGCTGCTCACGCCACCACCCTCCTGCCCTCGGGCTGCACCGGGCACGCCCGGCGCACGGGGCACATCTCGCACAGCCCGTTCTGGCGGGCCGTGAACGTCGCCGCCGACATGGTGCCGGCGGCCTCCTCCACGAGGTCGCGCGCCCAGCTCGACCCGTCGGGCTCCGGCTCCAGCGCGGGCTGGGCCACGACGGCAGGGCCCACGTGGGTGCTCCCGACGTAGACGAGCTGCGCACCCGCGCTGCGCGTGCCCTCCGGCACGTCGAGCGCGCCCGCCTCGACCGCGAGCTGGTAGGCACCGAGCTGGGGGTGCTCCGCGCCCTCCGCCTTCGTGGCGGTGCGCCGACCGGTCTTGAGGTCGACGACGCGGACCTTGCCCTCCCCCGCTGCCTCGACCCGGTCGATCGTGCCGCGCAGCCGGGCGCGGCCGACGGTGACGTCGAACGACGGCTCGACGAGGAGCGGCTCGCCCGCCTGCGCGACGTAGGCCGCGAGCTTCTCGACCATGCGCTCGGCCCGGCGCCGGAGCTGGCGCGCAGGCCAGCCGTCGGGCAGCGCGAGCTCCGCCCACCGGCGGTCGAGCTCCGCGCGCAGCTCGGCGAGCGACCCGGACGGGTGGGTCTCGGCGATCGAGTGGACGAGCGTGCCGAGGCTCTGGTGCGTCGCGTCGGGCGCCGTCCCGCCGGCCGCCTCGAGCGACCACCGCAGCGGGCACGTCGAGACCGTCTCGACCTTCGAGGGCGACACCGTGACGGTCTCCTCCGCACCGCGCAGCGGCGCCGTGCTCGACACGCCCGCCACGCCGTACCACGTCTCCGGGCGGGCCTCCGCGACGCCGAGCGCCCCGAGGTCCGCCAGGAGCGTCGCCGCCGCGACGGCGCGCTCGTCCGGCCCGGGCGTCCCGGCGCCGCCGACCTCGCGCGCCGCCGCCTCGACGAGGACGCCGCGGGCCGCGGCGACCAGCCCGCGCAGGTCGAGAGGCGCCCCGACGCGCACGTGCCGCCGCTCGGCGGGCTCGGCCGGCTCGACCTGCCCGCCCCCGACGTCCGCGGCCCCCGGGCCGACGGGTGCGCGTCCGACCGGTGCGGGACCGGAACTCGCCGCGGGGCCGGCGGGTACCGGGCCGGCACCCGCCGCGGGTGCGCCCGGGCCGTCCTGGGGACCGCGCCCGTCGGGACCGTCCGTGCCCTCAGGGCCCTCGGGCGCCGACGGCGGCACGACGAGGTCGCAGAACACCGACGGCGCCTCCTCGGCGTCCTGCACGGCCGTCACGACCAGGCGACGCGTCGCACGCGACGTCGCGACGACGAAGGCCCGCAGCTCGTCGGCGAGCACCTGGGCGCGCGCCTGCGAGCCGACCCCGTGCGCGTCCTGCGCGCGGCCGGCGAGGAGCTCGACGAGCGCCTGCGAGCCGAGCAGCGAGTCGCGCAGCCGGAGGTCGGGCCACACGCCGTCCTGGACGCCCGCCACCACGACGACGTCCCACTCGCGCCCGGCCGCACCGGCCGGGGTGAGCGCCGCGACGGCGTCGGCCCCGCTCGCGCTCGCCGCGAGCGAGTCGGCGGGCAGGTCCTGGGAGGCGAGGTACTCGACGAACGCCCCGGCGGGCGCGCCCGGCATGCGGTCGACGAACGTCTCCGCGGCGCGGAACAGCGCGAGCACCGCGTCGAGGTCACGGTCCGCGCGCGCCCCGGCGGGGCCGCCGTCGAGCGCCGCCGAGCGCCAGCGCTCCGCGAGACCGGTCGCGGCCCACACCGCCCACAGGACCGTCTGCGCCGTCGCGCCGGGCTCGGCCGCCGCAGCCCGCCCCGCCGCGAGCGCCCGGGCGACCGCGACCGGTCCGCGACGCACCGTGGGCGGGAGCGTCGCGGCGCGCGCCGGGTCGAGGAGCAGCTCGACGAGCAGCGCGTCGGACGAGCGCCCGCCCCCGCCCTCGAGCTCCTCGGCCCGCAGCGCGCGGCGCAGACGGCGCAGCGCGACGACGTCGAGCGCGCCCACGGGCGACGTGAGCAGCGCCGCCGCGGTGAACGGGTCGAGGGCCTCGGGATCCTCCGCGTCGGCGACGCACACGCGCACGGCCGCGAGGAGCGGCGCGACCGCCGGCTCGTCGCGCAGCGGGACGTCGGAGCCGAGCAGCGTCACGGGGACGGAGGCGGCGACGAGCTCGCGGCGCAGCGCCGCGAGCCGCGTCCCCGTGCGCGCGACGACGGCCATCCGGTGCCAGGGGGTGCCGTGCAGCAGGTGCTCCGCGCGCAGCTCCCGAGCGACGAACGCGGCCTCCTGCGCGACGGCCGACAGCACCGCGACCTGCACGGGCGGGGCGCCGGGGCCGACGTCGGCCGCCTCGCCCGGACGCCCGTCGGCGTCCCGCGGCGCGGCGCCACGGTGCACCGCCCCGGCGACGGTGCCGACCTGCGCGGTCACGCGGCGCGTCACCTCGCGCAGCGGCGCGCTCTGGCGCCAGGCGGTGCCCAGCACGGCGACGCGCGCGCCCAGCTCGCCCCGGCGAGCGCCGTCCCGCCGGGCCGGGGCGGACGCCCGGCCCACGAGCCCCGGGCTCGCGCCGCGGAACGTCTGCACCGCCGCGTCGGGGTCGCCGAGCAGCACGAGGCGCGCGCCGTCGTCGTGCAGCACGTGCAGGAGGCGCGCGGTCGCGACCGTCGCCTCCTGGTAGTCGTCGACGACGACGAGGTCCCAGCGCGGCCGGGCGGCGTCGGGCACCTCGTCGTCCCAGGCGAGCAGCGCCTCCGCGGCCTCGTCGACGACGATCGCCGGGTCGAACCGCGACCCGGCGTCGGGCGTGCCCGTGCGCAGGGCGGTGACGTCGAGGTACTCCGCGAAGAGCTGCGCGCCGAGCGACCACTCCGGGCGGTCGTAGCGCTCGCCGAGGGCGGCGAGGTCGGCCGGGGTCAGGCCGCGCTCCGCCGCGCGCATGAGGAGGTCGCGGAGCTCCTGGCGCAGCCCCCGGAGGCCGAGCGCCTCCTCGGGCAGGCCCGCGGGCAGCGCGAGCGGGGTGCCGAGGTGCGCGAGGCCGCCGTCGAGATGGCCCTCCAGGAGCTCGGCGAGCACGAGGTCCTGCTCCGGGCCGGAGATCAGCGTGGGGACGGGCTCGCCCAGCGCGGCCGCGCGCTCCCGCAGGACGGCGAAGGCCGCGGACGCGGCGGTGCGCACCAGAGGCGCGCCGACCGTGCGGCGCGCGCGGGCCGAAAGCCGGTCACGGAGCGCGGCGGCGGCGCGGCGCGACGCCGCGAGGAGGAGCACCCGCTCGGGCGCCACGCCGTCGCGCAGGGCCGCGAGCACGACCTCCTGCGCGACGAGGGTCTTGCCCGTCCCGGGTGCGCCCACCACGAGGGTGGCCCCGGGGCCGGCCGCGGCGGCGAGCGCCGCGCGCTGGGAGTCGTCGAGCACCGCGTCGGCCTCGAGCTCGCGAGGCCGCGCGACGAGGCGGGGGGCGGTCGTCGTCCGGGGCACGGACCTGATCCCATCACGCGCCACCCACACCGCCGCGCGGGCGCGCGCCGTGGGGCCGGGGGTTACGGGACGGGCCAGCCGTTGGTCAGGCAGCCCTGGGCCGAGATGGACTGCTGGACCATGACCGGGGCGACGGCGCCCGGCGCGGGGCAGTCCTCGTGGCCGTGGCCGAGCACGTGCCCGACCTCGTGGTTGACGAGGTACTGCCGGTACGTGGCGAGGTCGTCGCCGAAGTCGGGCGCCCCGAGCACCCACCGCTCGAAGTTCAGCACGGCGGCGCCCGTCACCGAGTTGCCGCACGAGTAGCGGCTCTCGGTCGCCAGCGGGGCGCACAGGCGGTCGGTCGTGGCGGGGCTCGCGAGCACGACCCGGATGGACGCGTCGTCGGCCGCCGTCCGCGAGAACGTCACGCCGTCGGGGACCGACCAGCCGCGCGGGTCGTTGAGCGTCGCGAGCACCGCGGCGGCGAACACCTCGCCGTCGACGGGCAGCCCGGCCTCGACCTCGACCCGGACGGAGCGGACGGTGCCCGTCCCGGGCGCGGGGCTCTCCCCCGGCACGACGACGAGCGAACCGCCGAGGTCCGGCGCGACGACGACCGTCCCGACCAGACCGGAGCCGGGCTCCGCGACCGGGGCCTCGGGCGTCTCGACGGGTGCCGGCTCCGCGAGGGGCTCGGGCGTCGTCGTCGTGGGGGCGGGGGTGGGCTCGGGCGCGGTGATCGCGTCCGGGCGCGGCGCGATCGGGCCGAGGAGGCCCGGGCCCTGCTCGACGGCGCCCGCGCGCTCGACGGACGACCGGCTCACGGCCGCCGACTCGTCGCGCTCCGGGGCCGGCGGCTCCGCGCGGACGTCTGTGGCGGGAACAGCCGCGGTGCCCGCCGCCCGGCCCAGGTCCCAGACCTCCGCCGTCGCCGCACCGCCGCCGAGGCCGACGACGAGGCACGCGGCGACCGCGGCGCCGTGCCGCAGACCCGTCGTGCGACCCCCGGCACGGGCGGTCGAGAGGCGGTTCGGGGGGGTATGTCTGTCGGGCACCCGCCCATCGTCCCACTCCTCGCGACGCGAGGTCGACACGAACCGCGGTTTCCGTATCCTCCCCCCATGGGAGCCACCGAGGGACGCACGCGCGGCGCGGCCGCCGCTCCCCCGGGCCTGCGCACCCGGATGCCGCGCGACGAGCGCCGCGCGCAGCTCCTCACGATCGCCGAGGAGCTCTTCGCCTCTCACGGCTACCACCACATCTCGATGGACGACATCGCCGACCGCGCCGGGGTCGGCAAGCCCGTGCTGTACCGGCACTTCCCGTCGAAGCTCGACCTCTACCTCGCGATCGTCGACGACCAGGGCGAACGCCTCGTGGGAGCCGTGCACGCGACGCTGGACCCGTTCCGCGAGCCCGCGCCGGGGAACCCCGCGGGCGACCTCGACGCCCTCGCGGTCGACGGCCTCGCCGTGATCGAGGGCATCGTGCGGGCCTACGTCGCGTACGCGCGCGCGGCGGGCCGCTCGGCCGCGCTGCTCTTCGAGTCCGACGTCATGCGGGACCCGGTCGTCCGGGCGCGCGTGCTCGCGCCGGACACGACGATCGCCGGCGCGTTCGCCGACGTGCTCGTGCGCATCACGGACCTCGACGCCGACGAGGCGCTCGTCGTCGCGCGGACGTGCACCGCCGTCGGGCGGGCCGCCGCGACGGAGGTCGTGCGCCCCGACGGCGGCGCGACGGCCGACGACGTCACCCGCCTCGTGCCGCGCCTCGTGTGGCGCGGGGTGCGCGGCATGCTGCGGCGGCCGCCGTCGGGCTCCCTCAGCGCGCCCGACGGGTCGGCGACGGGAATCTGACTACTATCGATCGCGTTGTCGCCGGTGGGACGCCCACCGGCGGCCCGAGGCCCGTCGTCGCTGCGCCTGGCGCAGCCGCTGTGAGGAGAGCTGAGTGGAAGTCACGATCGGTGTGCAGAACCTGGCCCGTGAGATCGTCGTCGACACGGACCTGACCGCCGAGGCCGTGGCCACCGCGGTCGCCGACGCGCTCGGCGGCGCCCCCGCCCTCGAGCTCACCGACTCGCGCGGTCGCCGCGTGATCGTCCCGACGGCGTCGCTCGGCTACGTCGAGATCGGCACCGAGGAGCAGCGCCGGGTCGGTTTCGGCTCCCTCTGAGCCTGAAGGTCTGAACGTCGGGCCCCGAGCGTCGGGACCCAAGCGTCACGTGCCGCCGTCGCGCCCCCGGGCGCGGCGGCGGCTTCGTCATGCCGCGAGACCCAGGCGGTCCATCCGTCGGGAGTGCTCCGCCGTGAGGCGCGCGAACACCCAGGACTGCGTCGCGGGCGCGGGCCCGCTGCCGCCGCCCGCGGCGACCGGCTCGGCCCCCGCCGCCACGAGCCGGGCGAGCGCTGGACGCCGCGACAGCACGTCGCCGACGACGCCGAGCGCCTCGCCGACGAGACGCCGCCCCCACAGCGCGAGGCGCGACGCGAGCACCGGGTCCTCGGCGGCGACCTCGGCGATGACCGGGGCGTAGCGCTGCGAGGGGGTGTCGTGCGTGAGCGCCTCCACGACGACGTCGCGCGAGCGCTCGTCGAGACCCTGGGCAGCGAGGAGGCAGAAGTCGTCCGCGACGCCCTGGCCCACGTAGCCCTTGAGGATGCCCTCCCACCACGTGCTGGGCTTGGTGCGCGCGTCGAAGTCGTCGAACAGGCCGTCGAACGGGGTCATGCAGTCCGCCGGGTCACCGCCCAGCTCCTCGACGCGCACGAGCACGCGCTCCTGCCGGTCGAGCATCGCGGCCGCGAGACGGGACAGGGCCTGGCGCTGGCGCAGCGTGGGGGCGTGCGCGGCGTCGCCCGCGAGGCGCCCGAAGCTCGCGAGCTCGGTGTACGCGACGAGGCCGAGCAGCTCCACCGCGTCGGTGTGGTCCGCCGGGGGCAGGGTCGTGGGGCTCGCGTGCTCGGCGTCGCTCATCGGGCCAGGATAGTTCTCCGATATCATGGCCGACGTACATCGGTTGCCCGGTCGTCCAGACCTCACGCTCGTCACGCGTACGACGACGGCACGGCACGGTCCGCAGCGCGGGCCTGGCCACGACATCCCACGATCGGCTGCCGGCCACGAGGTGCGCACGACCGCGACCGGGAACCTCCCCGGCTCCGGGCCCCGACGGGCCCGCCGACGGTCGCGCGTGCCCGAACGAGACAGAGGCACCAGTGACCACCACAGACGCCACCACCACCGACGCGACGCCGGACGTGAGCGCGGACGCGACGTCCGTCGCCGCCAGCGTGCACGCGGACAACACGACCTTCGCGGACTTCGGCGTCCGCCAGGAGATCGTCGACGCGCTCTCCGACGCGGGCATCGTCCAGCCCTTCCCCATCCAGGCGATGACGCTCCCGGTCGCCATGTCCGGCCACGACATCATCGGCCAGGCCAAGACCGGTACCGGCAAGACCCTCGGCTTCGGCGTGCCGCTGCTGCACCGCGTCGTCGCCCCGGGCGAGCCCGGCTTCGACGAGCTGCCCTCCCCCGGCAAGCCGCAGGCGCTCGTCGTCGTCCCGACGCGCGAGCTCGCCGTCCAGGTCGCGAACGACCTCACCACGGCCTCGAAGCGCCGCTCGGTGCGCATCGTCCAGCTCTACGGCGGTCGCGCCTACGAGCCGCAGGTCGAGGCGCTGACGCGCGGCGTCGAGGTCGTCGTCGGCACGCCCGGCCGCATGATCGACCTGATGAACCAGGGCCACCTCAACCTCACGCGCGCCGCGACCGTGGTCCTCGACGAGGCGGACGAGATGCTCGACCTCGGGTTCCTCCCGGACGTCGAGAAGATCTTGGCTCGCACGCCCGCGCAGCGCCACACGATGCTCTTCTCGGCGACCATGCCGGGCGCCGTCGTCTCGATGGCGCGCCGCTACATGAAGCAGCCGACGCACATCCGCGCGAACGACCCCGACGACGGCGGCCAGACGGTCAAGAACATCGAGCAGGTCGTCTACCGCGCGCACGCGCTGGACAAGGTCGAGATGCTGGCACGCATCCTCCAGGCCGAGGGCCGCGGGCGCACCATCGTGTTCGCCCGGACCAAGCGGACCGCCGCGAAGGTTGCGGACGAGCTCGTCGACCGCGGGTTCGCCGCCGGCTCGATCCACGGCGACCTCGGGCAGGGCGCGCGCGAGCAGGCGCTGCGCGCGTTCCGCAACGGCAAGATCGACGTGCTCGTCGCGACCGACGTCGCGGCACGCGGCATCGACGTCGAGGACGTCACGCACGTCGTGAACTACCAGTGCCCCGAGGACGAGAAGACGTATCTGCACCGCACCGGCCGCACCGGCCGCGCGGGCAACAAGGGCACCGCCGTGACGTTCGTCGACTGGGACGACATCCCCCGCTGGTCGCTCATCGACAAGGCCCTCGACCTCGGCATCCCCGAGCCGGTCGAGACGTACTCGAGCTCGCCGCACCTGTACACCGACCTGCACATCCCCGAGGGCACGAAGGGCCGCCTCCCCAAGGAGCGGCGCACGCTCGCCGGGCTCGAGGCGGAGGAGATCGAGGACCTCGGCGAGACCGGCAAGCGGCACACGCCCGCGGGCGGGTCGCGCGGGCGCCAGGGCGGCCGGTCCGACGGCGGCCGCGGCCGTCCCGAGGGCGACCGGGGCCGGTCCGGCGGCCAGGGCCGCTCCGGCGGGCGTCGCGGCGAGACCGAGCGCACGGGCGCGCGTGCCGAGGGTGAGCGCACCGAGGCGACCGAGGGCGCCCCGGCGACCGAGGGCGGCGAGCGCCGCCGTCGGTCCCGCAGCCGCCGCCGCACGCGCGGCGGCCGCCCCGTCGAGCAGCAGGGCGGTGCCGCCGAGGCGACCGCCCAGCCCGCGGAGTAGCCGCTCCCGGCGGTTCCCGAGCCCGACGACGAACCCCGGGTCGCGTCCCACGGTCACCAGGCCGCGGGGACGCGGCCCGGGGTTCGTCGCGTCCGGGTCAGTGCACGTGCGCGTCGCGCCCGGCGAACCACACCGCGACGCCCTGGACGGCCGCCGCGGCGACGAGGAGCAGGAGCGGGACCGTCCATGTGCCCGTGACGTCGTGCGCGAGCCCGAGGCCGAGCGGGCCGGTCGCGGCGAGCAGGTAGCCGGCGCTCTGCGCCATGCCGGAGAGCTCGGACGTGTGCGCGGCGTCGCGCGCCCGCAGCGCCATGAGGGTGAGCGCGAGGCTGATCCCGCCGCCCTGCCCGAGGCCGACGAGCACGACCCAGAGCGCCGCGCCGCCGGGGGCGGCGGCGAGCCCGAGCAGCCCCGAGCCGACGAGCACCACGAGCACGAGGCCGATGCCGCGCTGGCGCGGCATGCGCCCGGCGAGGACCGGGGTGACGAACGAGCCGACGATCCCCGCGAGGTTGCACAGCGCCAGGAGCCAGCCGCCCACCTCCGGCGTCCGGCCGAGCGCGACCATGATCTCGGGCAGCCAGGCGTTGACCGCGTAGAACGACAGCGACTGCATGCCCATGACGACGGTGACAGCCCAGGCGAGCGGGCTGCGCCACACCGCCGACCGCGCGGCGGCCGGCCCCGCGCCGGGTCCGAACGCCACCGTGCCGGCGGGGTCGGGCCGCAGCGCGCGCGGCACCCACACGAGCGCCCCGAGCACGGCGAGGACGCCCCAGGTCGCGAGCGCGCCGCGCCAGTCGAGACCGGCCGCCGACGCGACCGGCAGGGTCAGGCCCGCCGCGAGCGCCGCCCCGCCGGAGAGCGCCATGGAGTACAGGCCGGTCATGAGACCGATGCGGTCGGCGAAGTCGCGCTTGATGAGCGCGGGCAGCAGCACGTTCCCGAGCCCGATCGCGCACCCGGCGACGACCGTCCCGGCGAACAGCCCGGCGGTCGAGGGCACGAGGCGCAGCGCGAAGCCGACGCACAGCAGGACGAGGCTCACGAAGAGCGCGCGCTCGAGCCCCCAGCGCCGCGCGAGCACGGGCGCGAGCGGCGCGAGGAGCCCGAAGCAGAGGACAGGAAGCGTCGTGAGCACGCCCGCCGCCGTCGCGCTGAGGCCCAGGTCCGTGCGGATCTCGCCGAGCACGGGCGAGATCGCGACGACGGCCGGCCGGAGGTTGAGCGCCGCGAGGACGATCGCGACGACGGCGGCCAGCCCCAGCGGACGGCGCAGCCCGCTCACGCCTCGACCTCGTCGGCGTCGGCGTCGGCGCGACCAGGACGGTCCGCGGCGGCCTCGACGAGCTGCGCCCGCACGGCGTCGATCGTCGCGACGACGGCGGCCTCGGCCGCGTCGGCGTCGGCCGCCCGGATCGCCGCGACGACCTCCTCGTGACCGGGGACGTCGCGGTGGTGCCGACGCTGCCCGCCGGACGGGAGCGTACGGACGAGCGCGTGGTCGAGGCCTCCGTAGAGGTCGGCGAGCAGGGGGTTGCCCCCGGCGCGCACGACCTCGCCGTGGAAGGCGACGTCGGCGGCCTGGAAGGCCTGCTCGTCCCCGTCGCGTGCCGCGACCTGGGCGGCGAGGGCCGCGTCGAGGCGGCGGAGGGCGACGGCGTCGGCCCGCCCGGCAGCGGCGCGCGCCGCACCGCGCTCGAGGATCTCGCGCACCTCGAGCACGTGGAGCGCGTCCGTGGTCCGGGCCCGCCGGGTCAGTGCGGCGTCGAGCCCGTCGGCCGCGCGCACGTAGGTGCCGTCGCCGCGGCGCGGCTCGAGGATCCCGGCGTGCTCGAGCGCGCGCACGGCCTCGCGCACCGTGTTGCGCCCGACGCCGAGCTCGGCGACGAGCTCGGGCTCGGGCGGGATGCGGGTGCCGACGGGCCACTCCCCGCGCTCGACGCGCTGCATGAGCCGTTCGACGACGAGCTCCGACACCTTGCGGGGAGGACTGATCGGCTGGTTCACCGAAAGAACCTAACATCCCCTGTTTGGCTCGGTGGTGAGACGGGCGTACGGGGTCCCGCGTACGGGGGTTGACCAGCGCGCGCAACCGCGAGGACCTTGCGACAGGACCGCTCCTTCGACGACGAAAGCGAGACCACCATGGACCCCACCCCGTCACGACGCCGACGACGACTGCGCAGCCTCCTCGCCCTGGTCGCCTCCGCCACGCTCGTCGGGACACTCCTCACCGGCACGACGACCGCCGCGGCCGCGGACACCGAGCTCGCCGTCAACGGCGGGTTCGAGTCCGGACTGTCCGGGTGGACGTGCTCCGGCTCCACGGGGCAGCAGGTCACGAGCCCGGTCCGCACCGGCAGCGGGGCGCTCCGGGGCACGCCCGCCGGGACCGACACCGCGCGCTGCTCGCAGACCGTCGCCGTTCGACCCTCGTCGACCTACACGCTCAGCGCGTGGGTCCAGGGCTCCTACGCGTACCTCGGGGCGAGCGGCGCGACGGCGCAGGACGTCACCACCTGGACGCCCTCGGCCGCGACCTGGCAGCGGCTCAGCGTGACCTTCACGACGACCGCGACGGCGACGTCCGCGACCGTCTTCGTGCACGGCTGGTACGGCCAGCCGGCCTACGTCGTCGACGACGTCAGTCTCGTGGGCCCGGGCGGCGGCACGGCGCAGCCGCCCGCGACCCCCACCGGCCTCACCGCCGGGACGCCCACCGCCACCAGCGTGCCCCTCACCTGGGGCGCCGTCGCCGGCGCCACCGGCTACGCCGTCTACCGCGACGGCACCCGCGTCGCCACGACCACGGCCCCGTCCACCACCGTCTCCGGGCTCACCGCCGCCACCGCCTACTCCTTCCAGGTCACCGCGACCAACGGCGCGGGCGAGTCGCCCCGCTCCGCCGCCGTCGCCGTCACCACGGCGACCGGCGGCACCGGGGGCGGACCCGGCGCCGGGCTGCCGGCGCACGCGCTCGTCGGCTACCTGCACACGTCGTTCGCCAACGGCTCGGGCTACGTCCGGATGGCGGACGTCCCGGACTCGTGGGACGTCATCAACCTCGCGTTCGGCGAGCCGACGAGCGTCACGTCCGGCGACATCCGGTTCAGCCTCTGCCCGCGGGCAGAGTGCCCGAACGTGGAGTCGGTCGCGGAGTTCAAGGCCGCCGTCGCCGCCAAGCGCGCGGCCGGGAAGAAGGTGCTCCTGTCGATCGGCGGGCAGAACGGTCAGGTCCAGCTCACGACGACCGCCGCGCGGGACGCGTTCGTCGCCTCCGTGAGCTCGATCATCGACACCTACGGGCTGGACGGGGTCGACATCGACTTCGAGGGGCACTCGCTGTACCTGAACCCGGGAGACACGGACTTCCGCTCCCCGACCACCCCCGTGATCGTCAACCTCATCTCCGCGCTCAAGACGCTCACGGCGCGGTACGGCGACGACTTCGTGCTGACGATGGCGCCGGAGACCTTCTTCGTCCAGAACGGCTACCAGTTCTACGGCTCCGGCCCGTGGGGCGGCCAGGACCCGCGCTGCGGCGCCTACCTGCCGGTGATCCACGCCCTGCGCGACGACCTGACGCTGCTCCACGTCCAGCACTACAACTCGGGGCCGATCATGGGGCTCGACGACCAGTACCACTCGATGGGCGGCGCGGACTTCCACGTCGCGCTGACGGACATGCTGCTCACCGGCTTCCCGGTCGCGCGCGACACGACGCGGATGTTCCCCCCGCTGCGCCCCGAGCAGGTCGCGATCGGCCTCCCGGCCAGCACGCAGGCGGGCAACGGCCACACCCCGCCCGCGCAGGTCGCCCAGGCCCTGGACTGCCTCACGAAGGGCACGGGCTGCGGGTCGTACCGGACCCACGGGCGCTGGCCGGGGCTGCGCGGCCTCATGACGTGGTCGATCAACTGGGACCGCTTCAACGGCGGGGAGTTCTCCCGGAGCTTCGACGCGTATTGGCCCTGACGAGCGGGTCACGGTCGCGCACGCGACCGGCGTCCGGGAACCCGCCCCCGGACGCCGGTCGCCTCCGACGGCGGGACGCGGTCAGGCGGTCTGGACGAACTCGATCACGGCGTCGGCGACGAGCTGCACGGCGATCGCCGCGAGCAGCAGACCGGCGATCCGGGTCACGAGGATCGTGCCCGAGTCGCCGAGGACGCGGTTGATGACGTTCGCGAAGCGCATCGAGAGCCACAGGCACACGTGCACCGCGACGACGCCCGCCGCGATGGCGACCCACTCGGCGACGCCCCCGCCGCGCTCCCCCGCGCGCTGCACGAAGACCATCGTCGCGACGATCGCGCCCGGGCCGGCGAGCAGCGGCGTCCCGAGCGGCACGAGCGCGACGTTGACGCCCTTGTTGCCCGACGGCTGCGGCTCCTCCATCTTCCCGGTGAGCAGCTCCATCGCCACGAGGAGCAGCAGCAGGCCGCCCGCCGTCTGGAGCGCGGGCAGCGAGATGTGCATGTAGCTGAGGATCTGCTGGCCGAACACCGCGAACGCGACGATCACGCCGAACGCCACGAGGATCGCGGTGCGCGCCGCCTGGTTGCGCTGCTTGGCGCCCATCGCGCTCGTCAGGCCCAGGAACACCGGCACCGTGCCGGGCGGGTCCATGATGACGAACAGGGTGACGAAGACCTCCGTGAAGAGCCGGACGTCGAAGAACTCGCTCATCGTCCGATCATCGGATCACGTCCAACTGTCCCAGCTCCTCGATCTGCTCCAGCACGGTCGGTGCTGTCGTGTTCTCCCCGAGCCGGTTCGGTTTGCCGGCCCCGTGGTAGTCGCTCGACCCGGTGACGAACAGGCCCAGGGTCCGGGCCAGGTCCTCGAGCCGTGCACGCTGACGCTCGTCGTGGTCGCGGTGGAACACCTCGAGCCCGGCGAGCCCCGCCTCGGCCATCTCCTCGATCACGGCGTCGGCCACGACGCGGCCGCGACCGTCCGCGCCCGGGTGGGCGAAGACGGGCACGCCGCCCGCGGCGCGGATCCCGCGCACGGCCACGACGGCGTCGGGCGCGTAGTGGGGCACGTAGTACGGGGTGTCCGTGGCGAGGATGGTCGCGAACGCGGCGGAGCGGTCGGGCGCGAGCCCGGCCGCGACGAGCGCGTCGGCGATGTGCGGTCGCCCGATCGTCGTCCCCGCGACGGTCTGGGCGAGCACATCCTCCCACGTGATCGGGTAGTCCTCGGCGATGAGGTCGACCATCCGCCGGGCCCGGCTCGTGCGCGCGTCGCGCGTGCGGTCCAGCTCGGCGAGGAGGGCGGCGTGCGCCGGGTCGTGCAGGTAGGACAGCACGTGCACGCTGATGCCGCCGGAGCGGGCCGAGATCTCCGCGCCGCGCACGAGCGCGACCCCGTGCGCGAGCGCCGCGTCCGTCGCCTGCGCCCAGCCCGCCGTCGTGTCATGGTCGGTCAGCGCGACGACGTCGAGCCCGGCCGCGGCGGCCGCCTCGACGACCTCCCCCGGGGCGTCCGTGCCGTCGGACGCGGTCGAGTGGGTGTGGAGGTCGATGCGCACGGGACCAGGATAGTGACGACGCACCGAGGCGGCGGCACGGGACCCCCACACGATGTCCACACGGGGCGCGGCCCCTCCCCACGGTCGTCCCAGGCTGGGGTGCCAGAGTCGGGAGCGATGACCCTCACGACGCCCCCCACGGCAGCCCTCGCGACGACCTCCCCCTCGACCCCCTCGACGCCGGCGTCCCCCGACCCCGCGCAGGCCCCGCCCGCGGTGGTCTTCGTCCACGGCATGCGCACCTCGGGCGCGATCTGGGACCACCAGGTCGAGCACGTGCGCGCCCTCGGCCACGACGCCGTCGCGGTCGACCTGCCCGCGCACGGCGCCCGCGCGCACGAGCGCTTCACGCTCGACCGCTCCTTCGAGGTGCTCGACGAGGCGGCCGCGTCGTTCGGCCCCGACCGCCGGGTCGCGCTCGTCGGCCTCTCGCTCGGCGGCTACACGTCGATCGCCTGGGCGGCCCGACGTCCCGCGAACCTCGCGGGCGTGGTGGCCGCGGCCTGCACGTCCGACCCCAAGGGCAAGCCCGTCGCGCTGTACCGCGACGTCGCGCGCCTCGTCGTCGCCGGGGGCGGCGCCGTCGGACGCGGCGCGCGCTGGGCCGCGCGCACGACCGCGACCGCGTGGGGCACGATCGCCCGCGGCGGCCGCGGCCTGCCGGGCGGTGCCGCGTCGTCGTACGCGCTGGCCGGGCCGGCCGACGCCGGGCCCCCGACGCCGGTCGCGCCCGGCTGGCACGTCGTCACCGACGCGCTCACCCAGCTCGCGGGCCGCTCGTGGCTCGCCCACGTGCGCGACGTCGACGTCCCGGTGTGGCTCGTCAACGGCGCGCGCGACCACATGCGCCTCGACGAGCAGCGCTACCTCGCGGCGGCCGCGGACGCAGCGCTCGTCGTCGTGCCGCGCGCCGGCCACGACGTCAACAGCGAGGCCCCCGAGGCCTTCAACCGCGTGCTCGGGCGCGCGCTCGCGGACTTCGGCCGCGTGCGCGGTGCGAGACTGGGGGCATGACCGACGCCACCCCCGTCACGCCCGCGCCCCCGTCCGAGACGCCCGACCAGACCACCGAGCACGCCGGTCCCGGCGAGACCCAGGACCTGGCCGCGCGCGGGAGCAACCGCTCCCAGCGCCCGGACTCCGACGCGTTCAAGGCCTTCATCACGAGCGGCTGGGCGCCGCGCGCCGCGCTCGACGTCGAGCCGCTGCCGGCCGCCCCGTTCACCGTCGCGCGCCGCGCAGCGCTGTCGGCCCGGTTCCCGGGCGCGCGCCTCGTCGTGCCCGCCGGCCCCCTCAAGACGCGGTCGAACGACACGGACTACCGCTTCCGCCCGCACTCGGCGTTCGCGCACCTCACCGGCTACGGCACGGACCAGGAGCCCGACGCGGTGCTCGTGCTGCACCCCGTGGAGCCGGGCACCGGGGACGCCGGGTCCGACCACCACGCCGTGCTCTACGTCCGCCCGCTCGCGGCGCGCGACACCGAGGAGTTCTACGCGGACGCGCGGTACGGCGAGTTCTGGGTCGGCGCGCGTCCGTCGCTCGACGACGTCACGACCGCGACCGGCGTGGAGGCGCGGCACGTCGACGAGCTGCGCGACGCGCTCGCGAAGGACGTCGGCGACGGCGGGGTGACGCTCCTCGTCGTCGCGGGCGCGGACGAGGCCGTGGAGGCGCTCGTCGAGGCGATCCGCGCGGAGGCGGGCGTCGACGAGGCCGCCGGGTCCGCCGAGGACCAGCAGCTCAGCGAGGCCGAGTGGCTCGCGCGCGCCGAGGCCGCGTACCGCCGCACGGACGCCGCGCTCGTCGAGGCGGTCTCCGAGCTGCGCCTGGTCAAGGACGCGCACGAGGTCGAGCAGATGCGCGAGGCCGTCGCGGCGACGATCGCGGGCTTCGAGGAGGTCGTGCGGAGCCTGCCGCGCGCCGTCGGGCACCGTCGCGGCGAGCGCGTCATCGAGACGACGTTCGACGCCCACGCGCGCCTCGAGGGCAACACGGTCGGCTACGAGACGATCGCCGCGGCCGGCGAGCACGCGACGACGCTGCACTGGATCCGCAACGACGGCGTCGTGCGGACCGGCGAGCTCGTGCTGCTCGACGCGGGCGTCGAGGTCGACTCGCTCTACACGGCCGACGTGACGCGCACGCTGCCCGTCGACGGCGAGTTCACCGACGTCCAGCGCCGCGTGTACCAGGCCGTGCTCGACGCCGCGGACGCCGCGTTCGCCGTCGCGGTGCCGGGCGCGCGCTTCCGCGACGTGCACGCCGCCGCGATGGAGGTTATCGCCGCGCGTCTGGAGGAGTGGGGCCTGCTCCCGGTGAGCGCCGCCGAGTCGCTCTCGCCCGAGGGCCAGCAGCATCGCCGCTGGATGGTGCACGGCACGAGCCACCACCTCGGCCTCGACGTGCACGACTGCGCGCAGGCGCGCCGCGAGCTCTACCTCGACGGGGTGCTCGAGCCGGGCATGGTCTTCACGATCGAGCCGGGGCTGTACTTCAAGGCGGACGACCTGGCCGTCCCGGCGGAGTACCGCGGCATCGGTGTCCGCATCGAGGACGACGTCCTCGTCACCGCCGACGGCAACGAGAACCTGTCGGCCGCGCTCCCCCGTCGGCCCGAGGACGTCGAGGCCTGGATGGCGCGGCTGCGCGGCTGAGCGGGCCCGGTTCGCCGGCGGAGGAACTGGGCTATGGTGGCCCGTTCATCCACCGGTGAGGGGAGGTGAACTCACGTGGCGAAGAGCATCAAGAAGGAAGCGTCGATGTCCATCAAGGAGAAGCGCGTCCAGAAGCGCGAGAGGGCTGCCGAGACCGCAGTGAAGTCGCGGAAGCGCTAGCGGCGCTTCCGCCGAGGGCCGGCCGACGGACGACGACGTCCGACGGTCGGCCTTCGTCGTCCTCCAGGTCCGGGGACGCCTGAGCCCGACCGGAGCGCGGTCGGGCTCGGGCGCTCGATCACGCAGGGCGCTCGGTCAGGCAGGGCGCTCGGGCTGGTCCGGGTGCGCGCCGGGGGCGGGCGCCGACCCGGGGCCCGCGTCGGGTGCCGGCGCGTCGGTCGGCTGGTCCGACGACGGGCGCATGGCGCCGTAGCGCGGCTCGCCGGACGGCGTCGTCCAGCGCGGGTCGGGCGTGCGGGCCGGGGGCGCGGCCGGAGGGGCCGGCGCGGGGACGCCCGCCGAGGGCTCCGGGGCCGGGGCAGGCGGCGCGGCGGGGGGCGTGGCGCCGGGGGTGCCCCAGCCGGGGTTGGCCGGCGCGGCGGGCCCGCGGACGCCGCCCGCGCCCTCGGGCATGCGGCCCAGGAGCTGGCGTGCCTCGCCCGCGCGCTCGGGCGCGCAGAGGATGCCGTAGGACGAGGCGACGATCTGGCTCTGCGACGTGAAGTCGCGCTTGCCCTGCGTCAGCGCGTACGACAGCACCGAGAAGAGCAGGCCGAACCCGGCGCCGATCCCGACGGCGGTGAGCACGAACCCGCCCTGGCCGGAGAACATGAAGAGCAGCAGGCCGACGAAGAGGCCGAACCACGCGCCCGACGCGGCACCCGCGATCGCGACGCGACCGTAGGTGAGGCGGCCCGTCACGCGCTCGACCATCTTGAGGTCGGTGCCGACGATCGTCACGAGCTCGACCGCGAACTTGTTGTCCGAGAGGAAGTCGACCGCCTTCTGCGCCTCGAGGTAGGTCGCGTACGACGCCACCTCCTCGCCGCGCGGCGGGGTGGGGACACGGGGGACGGCGCCCGGGCGTGACATGCTCATTCGCCCAGTCTGTCCTACCCGGGCGGAGCGCGCGAGGGCCGTCCCCGTCCCCGGCCCGCGACGGACGGCCGGCAGGCGACCGGTGACGCCCGCCACCTGCCGGGACGGAGCGCGGCGACGGGGGCGCGTGCGTAGGCTGGCGGCGTGAGTGCAGCCACCACCGTCTTCGTCGCGCGCCTGGCCGGGACCAGCGTGTTCGACCCCATCGGCGACCAGGTCGGGCGGGTGCGGGACGTCGTCGTGCTCATCCGGCCCAAGGGAGCCCCGCGCGCGGTGGGCCTGGTCGTCGAGGTGCCCGGCCGGCGTCGGGTCTTCCTGCCTCTGACCCGCGTGACGAGCATCGACGCGGGGCAGGTCATCTCCACCGGGCTGGTCAACATGCGCCGGTTCGAGCAGCGCGCGATGGAGACGCTCGCCGTGAGCGAGCTCCTGGAGCGCACGGTGCAGTTCGTCGACGGGTCGGGCTCGGCGACCGTCGAGGACCTCGCGATCGAGCGCCAGCGCACCGGCGACTGGCTCGTCACCAAGCTGTACGTGCGCCGGCAGGCGCAGCACAAGGGCACGCTCGGGCTGCGCCGGCGGGGCGACGCGCTCGTCGTCGACGTCGACGCCGTGACCGGGCTCGCCGGGAGCACGGAGGCGCAGGGCGCCGCGATGCTCCTCGCCGCGTACGACGACCTCAAGCCCGCCGACCTCGCCGACGTCATCCACGACCTCGGCGACACGCGCCGGCTCGAGGTCGCGGGCGCGCTCGACAACGAGCGGCTCGCCGACGTCCTGGAGGAGCTGCCCGAGGACGACCAGGTCGCGATCCTCTCCGGGCTCGACACCGACCGCGCCGCCGACGTCCTGGAGGCGATGCAGCCCGACGACGCGGCCGACCTCCTGCACGAGCTCCCCGAGGCCCAGGCCGCCCAGCTCCTCGAGCTCATGGAGCCCGACGAGGCGCGCGACGTGCGCCGCCTCCTCTCCTACGCCGAGGACACCGCGGGCGGTCTCATGACGTCCGACCCGGTCGTGCTCGGCCCGGAGACCACCATCGCGACCGCGCTCGCGCAGATCCGCCGCAAGGACCTCGCGCCCGCGCTCGCGTCGATGGTGTTCGTCGCGCGCCCGCCGCTCGAGACGCCCACGGGCCGGTTCCTCGGCGTCGCGCACTTCCAGCGCCTGCTGCGCGAGCCCCCGCACGCGGCCGTCGGCTCGGTGCTCGACTCCGACGTCGAGGGCGTCACGCCCGACGCGCCGCTCGGGCGCGTGACCCGCATCCTCGCGACCTACGACCTGCTGTGCGTGCCCGTGCTCGACGCGGAGAAACGCCTGCTCGGCGCGATCAGCGTGGACGACGTGCTCGACCACATGCTGCCCGACGACTGGCGCGAGACCGACGACGAGGACACCGAGGCCGCGCGCCGCGCCGTCGCGGGCGGGCGCACGCCCACCGCGGGCACGCCCGGCCGTCCGGGCACCGCGGGGGTGGCCCGTGGCTGACCGTCTCGACACCCCGAAGACCGCGCGCCGCACGTTCTTCCCGCGCGTCAGGGTCGACCAGGACGCCGTCGGCCGCTCGACCGAGGGCATCGCCCGCTTCCTCGGCACCCCGCGGTTCCTCGTCTACCTCACCGTCTTCTGCGCGCTGTGGATCGCGTGGAACTCGTGGGGCCCGGAGGGGCTGCGGTTCGACTCCGCCGAGTTCGGGTTCACCGCGCTCACGCTCATGCTCTCGCTCCAGGCGTCGTACGCCGCGCCGCTCATCCTGCTCGCGCAGAACCGGCAGGACGACCGCGACCGCGTCACCGCCGAGCAGGACCGCCAGCGCGCGGAGCGCAACCTCGCCGACACCGAGTACCTCGCGCGCGAGATGGCCGCGCTGCGCATCGCGCTGAGCGAGGTCGCCACGCGCGACTTCGTGCGGTCCGAGATCCGCAACCTGCTCGAGGAGCTGGAGGAGAAGGCGGCGCGTCAGCCCGACGACGAGGTCGCCGACCGCTGATCCCGAGGCCCTACCGCGTGCCCTCCGCCGCGACCCGGCGCAGGCGCGTGGCGAGGGCGGGGTCGCCCGTGACGACGAGCCCGTCCGCCGGGCCGCGGCCCCAGAGCCACAGGTCGAGCGCCCAGGCCGGGCCGGACACCTGCGTGGTCGTCGAGCCGGGCAGGTCGACGAGCTGGGCGACGTCGAGGTCGTACGCCGTCCCCGACTCCGGACCGGTCCCCGTGAAGCGGCCGAACGCGAGCTCCCAGCTCCGCGGCCGCTCCCCCGGCCCGTCGACGACGACGGAGACCGTCGCGCCGTCGGGCGTGAAGACGCCCCACCCGGGCACCCCGTCCACCATGACGGACAGCACCTCGTCGACGCCGTCCGCCGCGACGCCCGGGTCGGCGGGCGTGACCTGACGCCCGGCCGTGAGCTCCGCGTCGGCGCGGTGGACGAGCGCCTCGTGCGCCTGGCGTCGCAGCACCCAGCCGACGTGCCGGCCGTCGTCGTGCCACGACCAGCACGGCTCGTCGGGGTCGCGACCGGTGAGCGCCGCGACGAGCCGGCTCGTCGAGCGCTGGAGCAGCGCGGGCAGCTCGGCGTCGGACGCCAGCCGCGCGAGCGGCTCGACCTCGTCGCCGTCCATCCCCTCCCCGGGAGCCGGGCCGACGACGCGCGCCCAGAAGTCCTGCACCTCGGCGAGGTGGTAGAGCAGGTCGGCGCCCGTCCACTCGGGGCACGCGGGCACGCGCGCGTCGGGCTGGGCGCTGCGCACGGCGTCGCCGAACAGCTCGCTGTCCCGCGCGAGGGAGGCCAGGGCGTCCATCCGTGCACGGTAGCGCCGTTCCGCGGCGCTCGTCGTACGACGGGGCTCACGTCCGGTCCGGGACCTCCGACCCGGCCGACCGGGCTCCGGCCGCGCCTACGATGGGGGCATGCCCGACCCCGCCGCAGACCCGCTCGAGCACGCCGTCCGGCAGGCCCTCACCACGGTCCTGGACCCCGAGATCCGCCGCCCCGTCACGGACCTCGGCATGATCCGCTCGGTCGCCGTCGAGCCCGGCGCGCCGGGCGCCGTCGTGACGGTGGGGGTCGACCTCACGGTCGCCACGTGCCCGATGCGCGACACGCTCGCGCGCGACGTCGACGCCGCGGTGCGCGCGGTCGAGGGCGTGGCGGACGTCCGGGTCGACCTCGGCGTCATGACCGCGGAGCAGCGCGCCGAGCTGCGCACGATGCTGCGCGGCGGCGTGGGCGAGCCCGAGATCCCCTTCGCCAAGCCCGGGTCGCTGACGAAGGTGTACGCGATCGCGTCGGGCAAGGGCGGGGTTGGCAAGTCGTCGGTCACGGCGAACCTCGCGGTCGCGCTCGCCGCGCAGGGCCTCGAGGTCGGGGTCGTCGACGCCGACATCTACGGGTTCTCCATCCCGCGCATGCTCGGCGTCGACCGGCAGCCCACGCGCGTGGACAACATGCTCCTGCCGCCGATCGCGCACGGCGTGAAGGTCGTCTCGATCGGCATGTTCGTGCCCCCGGGCCAGCCCGTCGTGTGGCGCGGACCGATGCTGCACCGCGCGCTCCAGCAGTTCCTCGCGGACGTGTTCTGGGGCGACCTCGACGTGCTGCTCCTCGACCTCCCGCCCGGCACGGGCGACATCGCGATCTCGGTCGCGCAGCTCCTGCCCGGCAGCGAGATCGTCGTCGTCACGACGCCGCAGGTCGCCGCCGCGGAGGTCGCCGAGCGGGCCGGGTCGGTCGCGACGCAGACCCAGCAGGGCGTCGTCGGCGTGGTCGAGAACATGTCGTGGCTCGAGCAGCCCGACGGGTCGCGCCTCGAGGTGTTCGGCGCGGGCGGCGGCGAGCGCGTCGCGGCGAACCTGTCGCGCGCCACGGGGACCGCCGTCCCCCTCCTCGGCCAGGTGCCGCTCGACGTGTCGCTGCGCGAGGCGGGCGACGGCGGCACCCCGGTCGTGCTCTCCGACCCGGGCTCCCCCGCCGCGGCCGCGCTGCGCGACGTCGCCGCGGGTCTCGCGCGCCGGCCCCGCGGGCTCGCGGGGCGATCGCTCGGGGTCACGGTCGTCTGACGCGACGGCCTCCGGACGTCGGCCGGTCTTTCACCGCCCTTTTCCTGTCTTTTCCGCGCGCCACGGTATAGTCTCGCCCGCATCTCGTCCGGGGGGACGGCCGTCGGGCCGGTGAGGGGGATCGTGTCGTGGCATCGCCGCCGCTCCGCCCTGCCCTCGTCCCGCCCACCATTCCCCTGACCTGCGACGCCGCCCCGGCTGCCCGGGCAGAGCGCTGCGGTCCGCCAGGCGCGCACGCGGGCCCCACGCGGTCACGTCGACCTGACCGGTCGGTGACCCGCCGGTGACGAAGCCGCGACAGAACTCCTCCCCAGGGATGACGACGCCGTCCGTGTCGCCGCCCTAGCCTCGGGCCGGGCCGTCGTCGGCCCCGCCAGCAGCGCCCGCTCGCCGTCCCGCCACCGTCGTCCCAGGAGCCCGCACGTGGGTATCACCCGCCGGATCGTCTTCCCCGCCCTCCGCATCGTCATCTGGGCGGCGATCGCCGCCCTTCTCGCCGTGATCGCGTTCCGCTCGGCACCCGAGCCCGCGACCGACCCCGCGTTCCCCACGGCCGAGCTCGTGGAACCCCGCGTGGCCGTCTCCACGGGAGACGTCACCAACACCGTGAAGCTGACCGGGCAGGTCGTCGCCGACCCGGCCGCTCCGCAGAAGGTGACGCAGCGCGGGGTGGTCACGGCGGTGCTCGCCAAGCCCGGCGACGTGGTCGAGGCAGGCGCGCCCCTCCTCGAGGTGACCCTCGAGGAGCCCCGCGAGCCCCTCACCGAGACCGACCCGGAGACGGGCGAGGTCACGGTCACCGAGCGCCGACCGAAGGTCACGCGGGAGACCGTCGAGGCCACCATCGGCGGGACGGTCGCCACGTTCACCGCGCTCAAGGACCAGGAGGTGGCGGTCGGCGAGGACTTCGCGACCGTCTCGCCCGGCACGCTCTCGGTCACGGCCAGCATGGTCGCCGAGCAGCAGTTCCGGCTCCTCCAGATCCCCGGCGAGGCGACCGTCACGGTCACCGGTGGCCCCGCGCCGTTCGTGTGCACGAACTTGCGCATGGGCGCCGCCGCCGCCCCCGAGAACGCGCCCGAGGAGGGCGCACCCGACCCGGCGGGCGGTGCGTCGTCCGCGAGCGTGACGTGCGCCGTCCCGGGCGACGTCACCGTCTTCGCCGGGCTCGCCGCCGAGCTCGAGATCACCGCCGGCTCCGTCGAGGGCGCCCTCGTGGTGCCCGTGACGGCGGTCCTCGGACGCGTCGAGCAGGGCAAGGTGTGGGTCGTCGACGCGGAGGGCGAGCCCGAGGAGCGCGCCGTGACGCTCGGTCTCACCGACGGGTCCGTCGTCCAGGTGACCGAGGGCCTCGCCGAGGGCGACGAGGTCCTCGAGTTCGTGCCGGGCCAGGACGTCATGCCGGTCATGGACGACATGATGATGACGGACGACAGCGAGGCCTCGTACTGATGAGCCTCCTGGAGCTCAGCGGGGTCACCCGCTCGGTGCTGCTCCCCGACGACCGCGAGCTCGAGATCCTGCGTGGCATCGACCTCACGGTCGGCGCCGGCGAGCACGTCTCGATCGTGGGGCGCTCGGGAACGGGCAAGTCGACCCTGCTCAACATCCTCGGCCTCCTCGACAGCCCGACGAGCGGGGACTACCTGCTCGACGGCGTCCCGATCGGCCGGCTCTCGGGCCGCGCCCGGGCGAGGCGCCGCGGCACGGACTTCGGGTTCGTGTTCCAGCAGTTCAACCTGCTGCAGGGCCGCACCGCCCTCGAGAACGTCGTCGCCCCGCTGCTCTACGCGCGCGGGCGGCAGTTCTGGCAGCGGCGCACGCTGGCCGCCCAGATGCTCGAGCGGGTCGGCCTCGGCGACCGGCTCGACACGACCCCGGAGAAGCTCTCCGGCGGCGAGCAGCAGCGCGTCGCCATCGCGCGTGCGCTCGTGCGGGTCCCGCGCGTCATCCTCGCGGACGAGCCCACGGGAGCGCTCGACGTCGACACGGGCAGCGAGGTCATGGACCTGCTCGACACCATCGCCGGCGAGAACGGGTCCGCGCTCATCGCGATCACGCACGACCTCGCCGTCGCCTCGCGCGCCGCCCGCCAGTTCCGGCTCGCGGACGGGGTGCTCACCCCGATCTCCATCAGCGCGCGCAGCGCCGGGTCCCTCGGGGCGCTCGGCACCGCGCCGAGCACGGACCACGATCCGGGGACCGACCCCGGGACGAGCCACGACCACCAGGCCGAGCACGTGGCCCGGCCGCTCGTCGGGGTCGCTCACGCACTCTCCGCTCGCGCGTCCGCCGCCACCGCGGCCGGGACCCCGGACACCGCACGCGACGCGGGGGCCACGGCATGACCGGCGTCGTCGGCGCCCTCCTCGAGGCCTGGGACGAGCTGCGCGTCCACAAGGTCCGGGTGCTGCTCGCGCTCGTCGGCGTCGCCGTCGCGGTCTGCGCGATCACCGCGATCTCGGCGGCCGGGGAGATGCTGCGCCAGGTCTCCGCCGAGCAGAACGAACGCTGGGGCGGTCGCGCCGCGACGCTCCAGGTCTCGGCATGGCCCACGGGCGAGGGCGGGAGCGTCATGCCCACGTCGGAGGAGTACGAGCAGGTGTTCGACGAGATCGTCGACCGCTATGGCATCGGCTACTCCTCGATGCTGCGCGACGCGCCCGCACCGGTGCGGTTCCCCGACGGCACGCGCGAGATCACCACGACCGGGGTGGAGCCCGACTGGGCCACGATGCACCGCTTCCAGGTGACGTCGGGTCGCTGGTTCACCGAGGCGGACGCGGACCGCCTCGCGCCCGCGCTCGTCGTCAACCAGGCGTTCCTCGACGCGCTCGGCGGGACGACCGTGGCCGAGCACCCGACGGTGACGATCGGCGGGGACAACCCGGTCGTCGCGACCGTCGTCGGGGCCTTCCCCGACGACTGGCCCGACATGGACCCGGTCGCGTACGCGCTGGTCGACGCCCAGTCGACGTGGGTCACACCCGAGTCGATGGAGATGATGGGGCCGCCCCGGCTCGAGCTGTGGGTGCCCGACGACCTGTCGGACGCGCTCGTCGAGACGGTGCGCCGCGACGTCGCGGGCGCGCTCGAGGGTGTCCAGGCCGACGTCTACCGGTCCGACTCGCCGTCGGCGTCGGTCGTCGACGGCGCCATCCGGTGGGTCGTGCTCGGCGTGAGCGCGATCGCGCTGCTGCTCGGCGGGCTCGGGCTCGTGAACATCGCGCTCGTCACGGTGCGGTACCGGATCCGCGAGATCGGGATCCGCCGCAGCTTCGGCGCGAGCTCCGGGCGCGTGTTCTTCTCCGTGATGATGGAGAGCGTCGTGGCGACCACCGTCGCGGGGCTGCTGGGCGTGACGGTCGCGATCGTCGTCCTGCACAACGTCCCGCTCGACGTGCTCATGGGGTCGGCCGTCCAGGACGCGCCCGGGTTCCCGTTCTCCGCCGCGGTGACCGGCATGCTCGCCGCCGTCGGGATCGGCGCGCTGGCGGGGCTCCTTCCGGCGCTCGTCGCCGTGCGCGTCAAGGTGATCGACGCGATCCGGTACTGACCCGCTCGGCCCGGCCCCGTCGCCGGGCCGAGCGATGTTGGTTCCTGTTCGGTCATGTTGGATTTCTCGGCGATGTGGACAATACTGTCGGCATGCTCGCCTCACAGCGCCAGGAGCGCATCCTCGCGGAGATCCGCGACCACGGCGCGGTCCGGATCGGCGACCTGACGCGGGAGCTCGGCGTCTCGGACATGACGATCCGGCGCGACCTCGTGGAGCTCGCCGACCAGGGCCTCGTCCGGAAGGTCCACGGGGGTGCCGTCGCCCCGCACACGACCGCGCACGAGCCCGGCTTCGCCGCGAAGAGCTCGCGCGAGGCCGCGGAGAAGGAGGCCATCGCGACGGCCGCCGCCCACCTCATCAGCGCGAACGCGTCGGTCGCGCTGAGCGCCGGCACGACGACCCACCTGCTCGCCGCCCGCATCGCCGCGGACCCCGCGCTGCGCCCCCTGACGGTCGTGACGAACTCCCTCCCGGTCGCCGAGATCCTGCACCGGGCCAACGACCCGCGCCTGGAGACGATCCTCACCGGTGGCAGCCGCACGCCGTCGGACGCGCTCGTCGGCCCGCTCGCCGAGGCCGCGCTGTCGGGGCTGCGCGTCGACCTCGCGTTCGTCGGGGCGCACGGCGTCGACCCGGAGATCGGGCTCACGACGCCGAACCTCGACGAGGCCGCGACGAACCGCGCGCTCATCGAGTCCGCCGGGCGCACCGTCGTCCTCGCGGACCACACGAAGTGGCACACGACGGGCCTGCGCGTCTTCGCGACGTTCGCCGACGTGGACGTCCTCGTCACCGACGCCGGGCTCGCCGAGGACGAGCGCGCGCGCGTCCAGGACCTCGTCGAGCAGCTCGTCGTCGCCTGACCGGCGACCGCCGCGCCGGCTCCCCGCCTCCCCCACCGCACCGCGATCGGAACACCGCACGCATGAACCCGCACCTGCGCCGCACCTCGACCCGGCTCGCCGACGGCCGCGAGCTCGTCTACTTCGACGACTCCCCCGCGTACGTCTCGGGCGAGCGCACGCGACGGCTCGACGACCCGCGCCCGCTGCCCGACCGCTTCGCCCCGGTGCCGGGCCCCGACGGGACCCCGCACCCGTACGTGGGCCCGGAGATGCGCCGGGACCCGCTCACCGGCGACTGGGTCCCGCTCGCCGCGCACCGGATGAACCGCACGTTCCTGCCCGCCGCGGACTCGTGCCCGCTGTGCCCCGCACGGCCCGGCAGCGCGTACTCGGACGGAGAGGTGCCCGACACGGACTACGACGTGGTCGTCTTCGAGAACCGCTTCCCGTCGCTCCAGCGCGTGCCGGGCGTCCCGGACGCCGTGGTCGAGGACGCGCCGCTCCAGCACCACGCCCCGGCGGCGGGCCGGTGCGAGGTCGTGTGCTTCTCGAGCGACCACCGCACGTCCTTCGGCGCGCTCCCGCCGCAGCGGGTGCGCACGATCATCGACGCGTGGGCGGACCGCACCGCCGCGCTCGGCGCCGAGCCCGGGGTCGAGCAGGTCTTCTGCTTCGAGAACCGCGGCCAGGAGATCGGCGTCACCCTGCACCACCCGCACGGCCAGATCTACGGCTACCCGTACGTGACGCCGCGCACGCGCACGCTGCTCGACCAGGCCCGCGAGCACCACCGCCGCACCGGCCGCAGCCTGCTGCGCGACGTGCTCGAGTCCGAGCTCGCGGACGGCCGCCGCGTGGTCCTCGAGACGGAGCACTGGGTCGCCTACGTGCCCTACGCGGCGCGCTGGCCCGTCGAGGTCCACCTCGCGCCGCGGCGCGACGTGCCCGACCTGCCCGCGCTCACGGACGCCGAGCGCGACGACCTGGCCACCGCCTACCTCGAGCTGCTGCGCCGCCTCGACCGGTTCTTCGAGACCGCCGACGGCGAGCCCATCCCCCTGCCGTACATCGCCGCGTGGCACCAGGCCCCGGCCCGCGAGGGCCGCTCGGTCGCCGACGGCGGCACCGACGACGTCACCCTCGCTCGGCTGCACCTGCAGGTGTTCTCCGTCCTCCGCGCGCCGGGCAAGCTCAAGTACCTCGCGGGCTCGGAGTCCGGCATGGGGGCGTGGATCAGCGACACGACGCCCGAGCGCATCGCCGCACGCCTCCAGGAGCTCGCCCCGACGAGCGCCGCCCGGGGCTGGGTGCCCGCGCTGGCGGACGACGACGGCGCCGCGCGCGCCCGTGCCGTGCTCGCCGAGGCGTTCGGCGCGGACGAGCCCGGCGAGGAGGTCCGCGTGTGGGCCGCGCCCGGGCGCGTCAACCTCATCGGGGAGCACACCGACTACAACGCGGGCCTGTGCCTGCCGGTCGCGCTGCCCCACCGCACCTACGTGGCGCTGCGGCCGCGCACCGACTCGCTCGTCCGCCTCGCGTCCGCGCAGGCGCCCGGCGAGACGTGGACGGCCCGCCTCGAGGACGTCGGCCCGGGCGAGGTCGCGGGCTGGGGCTCGTACGTCGCGGGCGTGGCCTGGGCGCTGCGCGAGCACCTCGTCGCCCAGGGCGCGGACCCCGCCGCCGTCCCCGGGTTCGACGCGGCCGTCGACTCGAGCGTCCCGTTCGGCGCCGGGCTCTCGTCGTCCGCGGCCCTCGAGTGCGCGGTCGCCGTCGCGCTCGACGACGTCGCCGGGCTCGGCCTCGCGGCGACCGACGCGGGCCGCGCCGTCCTCGCCACGGCGAGCGTCCGTGCCGAGAACGAGATCGCGGGCGCGCCCACGGGCGGCATGGACCAGTCGGCGGCGCTGCGCGCGCAGGCCGGTCACGCGCTCCTCCTCGACTGCCGCCCCGGGCTCGACCCGGTCGAGTCCGCCACGCAGGTGCCGTTCGACCTCGACGCCGCGGGACTCGCCCTGCTCGTCGTGGACACCCGTGCGGAGCACCGGCTCGTCGACGGCCAGTACGCGCAGCGCCGCGCCACGTGCGAGGACGCCGCCCGCACGCTCGGGATCGGCTCGCTGCGCGAGCTCGCCGACGCGGTGGACGCGAGCGACGACCCGGCGGCCGCGCTCGCCCGCGCGCTCGACGCTCTGCCCGACGACGTCGCGCGCCGCCGCGTGCGCCACGTCGTCACCGAGATCGGCCGCGTCCGCGCGCTCGTGGCGCTCCTGCGCGAGGGCCGGCCGGACGCCGTCGGGCCGCTGATGAACGCGTCGCACGCGTCGCTGCGCGACGACTACGAGGTCTCGAGCGTCGAGCTCGACGTCGCGGTCGACGCGGCGCGCGTCGCGGGCGCCCTCGGTGCGCGGATGACCGGCGGCGGGTTCGGCGGCTCCGCCATCGCGCTCGTGCGCGCGGACCAGGTCGAGACCGTCGCCGACGCCGTGCGCGCCGCGTTCGAGCGCGAAGGGCTCGGCGCCCCGGGCTTCCTGCTCGCGACGCCGTCCGCGCCCGCCGAGCGCGTCGCCTGACCGTTCCCGCTCAGACGTCGTAGGTGACGACGAGGGGCGCGTGGTCGCTCCAGCGCTCCTCGTGCGACGGCGCGCGGTCGACCTCGACCTTGACCGCGCGCTCCGCGAGCGACGGCGTCGCGAGCTGGTAGTCGATGCGCCAGCCCGAGTCGTTGTCGAACGCGCGCCCGCGCCAGGACCACCAGGTGAACGGGCCCGGGCCCTCGCCGCCGTGGACGCGGCCCAGGTCCACGAGCCCGACCTGGTCCAGCCACACGTCGACGTAGGCGCGCTCCTCGGGGAGGAACCCCGCGCTCTTGAGGTTGCCCTTCCAGTTCTTGATGTCGACGTTGCGGTGCGCGATGTTGAGGTCGCCCGCCAGGACGACCTTCTCGCCCGTGGCCGCGAGCTCGCGCAGCCGCGCCGTCACCTTCTCCAGGTAGGCGTACTTCGCGACCATCGTCTCCGGCTGGCTCACGGTGCCCGAGTGGATGTACGCCGAGACCACGGTGAGACGGCCGCCGTCGGGCAGCTCCAGGTCGGCCTCGACCCAGCGACCGGTGTCGACCGGCGGCTCGGGCTCGCCGGCCCCGAGGCCGACGCGGACCGCGGACACCGGCAGGCGTGACGCGACCGCGACCCCTGCGCGTCCCTTGATGTCGCACGCCTGGTGGGCGACGTGCCAGCCCTCCAGCAGGTCGTTGACGACCGAGTCGGGGGCGCGCACCTCCTGAAGCAGCAGGACGTCGGGCGTCCGGGACGCGATCCAGGCGTCCATCCCCCGGCGGTAGGCGGCGCGGATTCCGTTGACGTTGGCGGTGGCGATCGTTGTGAGCACCGGGGTATCTCATCACGGCCCACCCACGTCGTCGTCAATGCTGGGAGTCGGGTGCGGCCCTCGAGCTGTCGGTACGGGATCCGTCCACCGGCACCCCGCTGATGGGAGCATCCGCGGGGACGAGCCGGGGAGCAGCGTTCCACAGCCTCACGAGGGCGTCGTCGTGCACTCCCTGCGACCACTCCTCGACCTCGGTCAGTTGTCGCAGATCAGGCAGAGACTCCAGATGACGCACACCCTCGAGGCGCCCGCTCAGCCCGATCGCCAGATGGTCGAGCCGCCGACAGCCGGCGAGCGGCCGGACGTCGATGCGAGGTACGTCCTCGGGGATGGATGTGGGGACGACGACGAGATACCTCAGTGCCGGTAGCCTCTCGACCCCCTCCAGGCTCTCGATGCGTCCGCGCTCGATCACGATCTCGGAGAGCAGCGGTAGCTCCGCGCCGGGGTCGAGACGCACCACACGGTTGGGGCCCGTGAGCGAGCACTCGAAGCGAACACGGGACAAGCCGGTGCATCCGCTCAGGCGGGCGAAGTCGGGATCACGCACTTTGCCGAGGTGCAGGCCCTCGAGTTTCTCGAGCCGCGACAGGTCTCCGGCGAGATGTTCGTCGTCGGCTGAGAGCGTGCGAAGGGCGGGCAGATTCTCCGTGCGGAGCACGTCGCGACGCGAGAGCCTGCCGAACAGTGAGAGGTGCTCGAGTCGACGCTGCGTGGCCGTGGGGATCGGCGGAAGAACCTTGCTGCCGAGATGGAGATACCTGCACGGAAAGTCGTCCAGCCAGTCCAGCGAACCGCGCTCCAGCCGCCCCGCCGTCTCGATGCCGATCCCGTCGAGCGCGGATTCGAGCAGCCGCTCCCTGTCCTCGGCCTCGGGTGGCTGGCGAAACCATGCAACCTTCAGTTCGCCGCCCTCCACCGGCTCCCGGCGAATCGCGACCCGGTTCAAAGGTCAGGCCTCGGGACCGGTGCGCCGGCAGGGCATCCCTCACCACCCAGGAATCGTCCAGCGGTCATGAATCGCACAGTACCTCCCGCTTGACCATGTACGTCACGGCCGAGGTCGTCCGGCCGCCAACCTACCCGCGTCAGACGACCGGTGCTCCGCCTGAACTGCGACATTCGTGTTCTCGTACCATCACCGTGGCGAGCATCAGGACGCGGGCCATCCCCTCACACGCCACCGACAACGACAGGCCCGGGCATCACGCGGGCGGCGTGGCCTCGCTCACGGGCGCCGCGACGACGCGAGCGGGCCGGAACGCGCTCGCGAGGACCGCCGAGACGGCGGCGAGCACGGCCAGCACGACGAACCCGACCCGGAGGTGGTGAGCGGTCGCGAAGACGCCGGTGAGGACCCCGCCGAGCACGGCGCCCGCGTAGGTGAAGACGTTGAGCCGCGCGACCGCACGGTCGGTGACCGTCGCCACGACCCCGGCGGCGGGCTCCCCCGCCGCTCCCGCCCGGCCCGACGCGACCGCCTCCCGGGCCCGGTCCCCGACCGCCGAGAACGCGAGCGGGGCGACGACGCCGAGCCCGAGGCCGGTCACGGCGAGGCCCAGCACGGCGACGGGCCACGCCGGGGCGGCCGCCACCGCGACGAACCCCAGGGCGCCGAGCGTGCCGCCCAGCCGCACGACCCGGACCCGGCCGAGGCGCTCGACGAGACCGTCCCCGACGAGCCGCGACACGATGAGCGCCGCCTGGTACGCCGCGTACCCGAGCGGGGCGGCGGCCGCGCTCGCCGCGAGGACGTCGCGCAGGAACGTCGCGCTCCAGCTCGACACCGCGGAGTCGGCGACGGGGAACGCGAGCATCCCTGCACCGAGCAGCGCGATCGTGCCCGCCGCGACCCACGTCACCGGTCCGGGCGCCGCCACGGCGCCCGGACCGGCCGGGGCGTCCCGCACGCCGGCATCCCCGACCACGGCATCCCTGACCTGGGCATCCCTGACCACGGCGTCCGGGGCGACGGCACCCGGGGCCGGGCGACCGCCGTCGGGCAGGCGCAGGGCGAGCCAGGCCGCGCCCACGGCGACGAGCAGCGCCACGAGCGGGAGCGCGAGCGGCTGGCCGAGACCGGCCAGCGCGCCGCCCGAGACCGCGAGCGCGCCGAGCACTCCCCCGGCCGCGTTCGCGGCGTAGAACGACGCGAGCAGGCTGCGGCCGTGCGCGCGCTCGACGTCGATCCCGAGCATGTTCATCGCGGCGTCGACGGCGCCGAGCGCGAGCCCGTAGAGGCCGATCGCCCCGAAGAAGACCGGCCACGACGGCGCGAGGCCGATCCCCGCCACCGCCGCTGCGGCGAGCAGCAGGCCACCGACCACCACGGTCCGTGCGCCGCGCAGCGCCGCCACGACGCCGGACAGCGCGCTGCCCAGACCGGCGAGGACGCACACGCCCAGCACGACGAGCGTCACGACGTCGTCGCCCATGCCGAGCCGGTCCTTGTAGCCGGGGATGCTCGTGAGCACCACCGCGAACCCGAAGCCCTGCACGGCGTACGCCGCCGTCGTCGCGATGCGCTCCGTCACCCGCGCAGACTAGCGCTCGCGCGCCGTCCCGGGAACGCCGCAGGGCGCGGCCGCGGGTGACCCGCGACCGCGCCCTGCGTCGAGCTCAGGCGGAGGCGCGCTCCGCCGCGTCGACGACGTTCGCGAGGAGCATCGCGCGCGTCATCGGGCCGACCCCGCCGGGGTTCGGCGAGATCCAGCCCGCGACCTCGGCGACGTCGGGCGCGGCATCCCCGACGACGCGGCTCTTGCCGGTCTCCGGGTCGACCTCGCGCGAGACGCCGACGTCGATCACGACGGCGCCCGGCTTCACCATGTCGCGCGTGACGATCCCGCGGACCCCCGCGGCCGCGACGACGACGTCGGCGCGGCGCACGAGCGCGGGGAGGTCCGTCGTGCCGGTGTGCGTGAGCGTCACGGTCGCGTTGACCGCGCGCCGCGTGAGCAGCAGGCCGATCGAGCGGCCGACGGTGACGCCGCGCCCCACGACCACGACCTCCTTGCCCGCGAGGGAGATCCCGTGCCGCTCGACGAGCTCGATGATCCCGCGCGGCGTGCACGGGAGCGGCGACGTGACCTCCTCGTTGACGCGCAGCACGAGCCGGCCGAGGTTGGTCGGGTGCAGCCCGTCCGCGTCCTTGGCCGGGTCGATGAGCTCGAGCACCCGGTTGGTGTCGATGCCCCGCGGCAGCGGGAGCTGCACGATGTACCCCGTGCAGGCCGGGTCGTCGTTGAGGCGCCGGACGGCGGCCTCGATCTCCTCCTGCGTCGCGTCGCCCGGGAGGTCCTCCCGGATCGACGCGAGCCCGACCTCCGCGCAGTCGCGGTGCTTGCCCGCGACGTACCACTGCGAGCCCGGGTCGTCGCCGACGAGGAGCGTGCCCAGACCGGGCACGACGCCCTTCCCCGCGAGGACCGCGAGGCGGTCCTTGAGCTCCGCCTTGATCGCGGCGGCGGTGGCCTTGCCGTCGAGGATCCGGGCGGTCACTGCTGGAGGCCCGGGTACAGCGGGAAGTCGGCCGTGAGCTTCTGCACGCGGGCGCGCAGCGCCTCGGCGTCGGTCGCGGCGCCCTCGCGCAGCGCGGTCGCGATGATCTCGGCGACCTCCGTGAACTCGGCGTCGCCGAAGCCGCGGGTCGCGAGCGCCGGCGTGCCGATGCGCAGGCCGGACGTGACGCGCGGCGGGCGCGGGTCGAACGGCACGGCGTTGCGGTTCACGGTGATGCCGACCTCGTGCAGGAGGTCCTCGGCCTGCTGGCCGTCGAGCGCCGAGTGGCGCAGGTCGACGAGGACGAGGTGGACGTCGGTGCCGCCCGTGAGGACCGAGACGCCGGCCTCGGCGACGTCGGCCTGGGTCAGGCGGTCCGCGATGATGCTCGCGCCGCGCAGGGTGCGCTCCTGGCGGTCGCGGAAGCCGTCCGTGGCCGCGACCTTGAACGACACGGCCTTGGCCGCGACGACGTGCATGAGCGGGCCGCCCTGCTGGCCCGGGAACACGGCCGAGTCGATCTTCTTGGCGTACTCCTCCTTGCTGAGGATGAAGCCGGAGCGCGGGCCGCCGATCGTCTTGTGGACCGTGGAGGACACGACGTCCGCGTACGGCACCGGGGACGGGTGCAGGCCCGCGGCCACGAGGCCCGCGAAGTGCGCCATGTCCACCCACAGCTTCGCGCCGGCCTCGTCCGCGATCTCGCGGAACGCCGCGAAGTCGAGGTGGCGCGGGTACGCGGACCAGCCGGCGATGATGACGTCGGGACGGGTCTCGAGAGCCTGCTTGCGGACCTCGTCCATCTCGACGCGGTACGACTGCGGGTCCACGCCGTAGGCGGAGACGTCGTAGAGCTTGCCGGAGAAGTTGATCTTCATGCCGTGCGTGAGGTGGCCGCCGTGCGCCAGCTCGAGGCCGAGGATCCGGTCGCCCTTGTTGATGAGCGCGTGCAGGACGGCGGCGTTCGCCTGGGCGCCCGAGTGCGGCTGGACGTTGACGTGCTCCGCGCCGAACAGCGACTTGGCGCGGGCGATCGCGAGGTTCTCCGCGATGTCGACCTGCTCGCAGCCGCCGTAGTAGCGGCGGCCCGGGTAGCCCTCGGCGTACTTGTTGGTGAGCACGGAGCCCTGCGCCTGCAGGACGGCGCGCGGGACGAAGTTCTCGGACGCGATCATCTCGAGGGTGTCGCGCTGGCGCGCGAGCTCCCCGTCGAGGACGGCCGCGATCTCGGGGTCGAGCTCGGCGAGCGGGGTGTCGAGGACGTTGTCGGCTGGCTGGGCGCTCATGGCGTCTCCTCCGCGGGTGTCTGGCAGTTCGTCGTCGATGGTCACGTTCCCGGCTCGCCGGGTACGCCCCACCAGGGGGTGACCCGGGGCCCAGGCGAACGACCCGTCGTCTGCACAGCGTGCCGCTCCCCGGTGGTGATCCACCCTGCCCGGGCGGAGTTCCACCGGGCGGCGCCAGTCGCGACGCGTCGATCCTAGCGCACGGCCCGTGGGCGGTCCCGGGCTACTCCTGCCCGACGGCGCCCGACTCGTTGCGCGCCTCGGCCTCGCCGAGGATGCGGCGGAGGTAGGTGTAGGTGAGGTCGCCCGCCGCCTTGTCGTACTGCTCCTCGTAGCCGTGCTTGGTGTACATGGCGAGGTTCTGCTTCGAGTCCTTGCCCGTGAACACCCAGATCTCCGTCGTCTGCTCGGGCAGGTACGGCAGCACCTCGAAGAGCATCTGGGTCCCGATGCCGCGGCCCTGCATGTCCGGCGCGACGGCGAGGCGGCCGAGCGTCGCCTTGCTGTCCTCGATCTCCACCCGCACGGAGCCGACCAGGCGCGGGCCGAGCCACGCGCCGATCGTCACGACGTCCTCGCGCGCGAGGTCCTCGCGCAGCTCGTGCAGCGTCTGGGTCAGCGGCGGGATGTTCGGGTCCTGGTAGAGCTGCGCCTCGGTGACGAACGCCGCCCGGCGCAGGGTCAGGAGCTCACCGGCCTCGGCGTCGGTGACGAGGCGGGTCGTGATCTGCGCGTCGTTCATGAGGACATCGTGTCAGACATCGCGCGCCGCGACCGTGCACGTCCGGGTCGGTGTCCGCGGGCGGGACCCGTGCGTCCTCCCGCCCGGCGCGCGGCTACCCTCTGAGGGGTGTCCACGACAGATCCCCGCGGCGCCGACGTCACCGACGTCACGGCGACCCGCACCGCGCAGTCCCCCACCGGCGAACCCACGCACTGGGTCCTCACGCTCTCGTGCCCGGACGGGCCGGGGATCGTGCACGCCGTGGCCGGGGCCCTCGCGCGGCTGGGCGGCAACATCACCGAGTCGCAGCAGTTCGGCGACCCGCTCTCGGGGCTCTTCTTCATGCGCGTCCAGGTCGAGGCCGCGGCGGAGCGCGCCGAGCTCGAGCGGGCCGTCGAGCAGGTCGCGGCACGGTTCGCCATGACGTGGCGGCTCGACGTGGTCGGGCGGCGCGTGCGCACCCTGCTCATGGTCTCGAAGGCCCCGCACTGCCTCGTCGACCTCCTGTACCGCGAGCGCTCGCAGGGCATGCCGATCGAGGTCGTCGGCGTCGTCGGCAACCACCGCGACCTCGAGGACATCGCGTCGTTCTACGGCAAGCCCTTCCACCACGTGCCCGTCACGCGGGACACGAAGGCCGCCGCCGAGGCGCGCCTGCGCGAGCTCGTCGAGGAGCTCGACGTCGAGCTCGTCGTGCTCGCCCGCTACATGCAGATCCTCTCGGACGAGCTGTGCCGCGAGATGCCGGGGCGCATCATCAACATCCACCACTCGTTCCTGCCGAGCTTCAAGGGCGCGCGCCCGTACGCCCAGGCGCACGACCGCGGCGTCAAGCTCATCGGCGCGACGTCCCACTACGTGACGGGCGACCTCGACGAGGGCCCGATCATCGAGCAGGACGTCGAGCGCGTCGACCACTCGCGCCGCGTCGAGGACCTCGTGGCGATCGGCGAGGACGTCGAGCGCCAGACGCTCGCGCGCGCCGTCCGCTGGCACGCGGAGCACCGCGTGCTCCTGGACGGGCACCGCACCGTCGTCTTCCGCTGAGCAGCCGCCGGGCGCGCTCCCGGCAGCCCGGGCGCGCACCCGCCGCTCTCCCCGGCACGACGACGGCCCCCGCCACGTCTCGGACGTGACGGGGGCCGTCGTGCGGCGGCGTGCCGGTTCGCCGCCGCCTCCCGGTCGCTCAGCGCGAACGGGTCACTTGGTGAGCTCCTCCAGGGTGGGGTCGCCCGCGTAGACCTCGGCGGCGTTCTCCTGCGTGACGATGACGGGCTCGAGCAGGAAGGCCGGGACGACCTTCACGCCGTTGTCGTACGACTCGGTGTCGTTGATCTCCGGCTCGTCGCCCGCCTGGAGCGCCGTGACCGCGTTGATCGACTCCTCGACGAGCTTGCGCGTGTCCTTGTAGATCGTCGAGTACTGCTCGCCCGCGACGATCGACTTCACGGACTCGACCTCGGAGTCCTGGCCGGTGATGACCGGGGTCTCCTTGCCGGCCTGCTTCGCCGACGTCAGGGCGGCGCGCGCCAGGGTGTCGTTCGGCGACAGGACGCCGTCGATCTCCTTGTCGGAGTAGCTGCCCGAGAGCACGGTGTCCATGCGCTTCTGGGCGTTCTCGGCCTTCCAGCCCTGCGTCGCGACCTGCTCGAACGACGTCTGGCCGGACGGGATGACGAGCGTGCCGTCGTCGATCTTCGGCTGGAGGACGCTCATGGCGCCCTCGAAGAACGGCGTCGAGTTCGCGTCGTCGGGCGAGCCGGCGATGAGCTCGACGTTGTACGGCGCCTCGCCCTTGCGCTCCTCGAGGCCCTGGAGCAGGGCCTGGCCCTGGAGCTCGCCGACCTTGAAGTTGTCGAACGCGATGTACTCGTCCACGGCGTCCGTGTTCTTCACGAGACGGTCGTACGCGATGACGGTCGCGCCGTTGTCCTTGGCGTTCTTGAGCTGGGTGCCGAGCTGCGACCCGTCGATCGCGCCGACGATGATCACCTTCGCGCCCTGCTCGACCATCGCGTCGATCTGGCTCTGCTGCTCGGAGACGCCGCCGTTGGCGAACTGGACGATCGGCTTGAAGCCGGCCTCCTCGAGACCGTCGTTGAACAGGCTCTCGGCGAGGACCCAGTTCTCCGACGTCTTCTGCGGCAGCGCGACACCGATCGTCGCGCCCTCCTCGAAGCCGGCCGCCGCGGACTCGCCGCCGCCGGACGTCTCGCCGCCACCGCTGTCGCCCCCGCGCTCGGAGGAGCAGCCGCTGAGCACGAGCGCGCTCGCGGCGGTGAGCGCCAGGAGCGTCGTGGTGAGCTTCTTCATGGGTACCACTTTCTGTCGGGCATCCGTCGTCGGATGCGGTCCGGGGGTCGTGCGGGAAGGTTCGGGAGGGCTCAGCCCTTGGCGGCCGTGGCGCCGGCCTCGACCGGGACCTCGGGCTGCGGGTCGTCGGCGCCGGTGACGGCACCGGTGCCCTTGTCGCGTCGCGAGGGGAAGATCAGCCCGATGATCGACGGGCGGCCCTGCACCTTGTTGTAGACGTCGAACGCGACCGCGATGAGGAGCACGAGGCCCTTGATGATCTGGGTGCGGTCCGAGCCGATGCCCATGAGCTGCAGGCCGTTGTTGAGCACGGCCATGACGAGCCCGCCGATGACGGAGCCGACGACCGTGCCGACGCCGCCCGAGACGGCGGCGCCGCCGATGAAGACGGCCGCGATCGCGTCGAGCTCCCACATGTTGCCGTCGAAGGGGCCGGACGCGGTCGAGCGGCCGATGAAGATCATGCCCGCGAGCGCCGCGAGGACCGACATGTTCATCATGACGAAGAAGTTCGTGCGCTTGATGTCGACGCCGGACAGCGCCGCGGCGGCCCGGTTGCCGCCGACCGCGTACACGTGGCGGCCGCCGACGGTCCGCTGCGCGACGAACTGGTAGACGATGACGAGCAGGATGAGGATGACCGCGGGCACGGGGATCGAGGTCCCGACGCGGCCCGAGCCGTAGAGGTACATGAGGTAGGCGATGACGGCGCTGAAGAGGACGACGCGCGTCACGGCGACCGACGTCGGGACCGGGTCGGCGCCGAGCTTGCGGGCGCTGGCCCGGCGGCGGAGCTCCGACCACACGACCGCCGCGATCGCGAGGACGCCGAGCAGGAGCGTCGAGTTGTTGAGACCGGTGCCCGGTCCCCACTCGGGCAGGTAGCCGCCGCCGATCCACTGGATCTCGGTCGGGACGGGGACGGTGTTGGACTTGCCGATGTACTGGTTGAGGCCGCGGAAGATCATCATCCCGGCGAGGGTCGTGATGAAGCCCGGGATGCCGACGTACGCGACCCAGAAGCCCTGCCACGCGCCGATGACCGCGCCGACGCACAGCCCCAGGAGGATGCCGAGCCACCACGGGATCCCCCAGTCCCGGATCGCGAGGGCGACGATGATGCCGGTCACCGCCGCGACCGACCCGACGGACAGGTCGATGTGGCCCGCGATGATCACGAGCACCATGCCGATCGCGAGGATGAGGATGTAGGAGTTGCCGTTGAGCAGGTTCTGCGCGTTGCTCGGGGTGAGGACGCGCCCCCCGGTCGCGATCTGGAAGAAGATGATCAGGGCGAGGAGCGCGAAGAGCATGCCGAACTGGCGCGCTCCGCCGCTCAGCAGCTGCTTGATGGACGACATCGTCGGTGGTTCCTTCTCGGTCGAGACGGGGTGGCTGGGGGTGGGGCGGCCGGGTCAGGCCGCGTCGGCGGGCGCGTCGCTCTGCGTCCCGGTCATGAGCCGCATGAGCCCCTCCTGGGTCGCGTCGGCCCGGGAGACCTCACCGGTGATGCGCCCCTCGAAGACGGTGTAGATGCGGTCGCACAGCCCGAGCAGCTCGGGCAGCTCCGACGAGATGACGACCACGCCGCGGCCCGCGTCCGCGAGCTTCTGGACGAGCCCGTAGATCTCGTACTTGGCGCCGACGTCGATCCCGCGCGTCGGCTCGTCGAGGATGAGGAGCTCCGGCTCGGTGTACATCCACTTGGCGAGCAGCACCTTCTGCTGGTTGCCGCCGGAGAGCTTCGCGACGCCCTCGTGCACGCTCGGCGCCTTGATGGAGAACGCCTTGCGGTAGCCCTCCGCCGCGACGAACGCCGCGTCGCGGTCGATGACGCCGGCCTTCGCGATGCGCGGCAGGTTCGCCGACTGGATCGTGCCCAGGATCGTGTCGAGCAGGTTGAGGCCGAGGGACTTGCGGTCCTCGGGGACGTACGCGATGCGGTTCTCGATCGCCGAGAGCACCGTGGGCATGGAGACCTCGCGCCCGTCGATGCGGACGACGCCCGAGAGGTAGCGCCCGTAGGTGCGCCCGAAGATCGAGCGCGCGAGCTCGGTGCGCCCCGCGCCCATGATCCCGGCGAAGCCGACGATCTCACCGCGTCGCACGTGGAAGGTCGACCCCTTGCACACGAGGCGGCCGGGCACCTCGGGGTGCTCGACGGTCCACCCCTCGACCTCGAAGAAGGTCTCGCCGATCGACGGGGTGTGGTCGGGGAAGCGCGACTCGAGCGACCGGCCAACCATGCCGCGGATGATGCGGTCCTCGTCGACGGCGTCGTGCTTCACGTCGAGCGTCTCGATCGAGCGGCCGTCGCGGATGATCGTGATCGAGTCCGCGATGGCCTCGATCTCGTTGAGCTTGTGGGAGATGATGATGCTCGTCATGCCGCGGGAGCGCAGGCCGCGCAGCAGGTCGAGCAGGTGCTCCGAGTCCTCCTCGTTGAGCGCGGACGTCGGCTCGTCGAGGATGAGCAGCCGCACGTCCTTCGCCAGCGCGCGGGCGATCTCCACGAGCTGCTGCTTGCCGACACCGATGTTCTTGATCTGGGCGTCGGGCGACTCCTGGAGCCCGACGCGGGCCATGAGCTCCTCCGCCCGGCGCCGCGCCACGCCCCAGTCGATGCCGAACGACCCCTTGACCTCGTTGCCGAGGAAGATGTTCTCGGTGATCGAGAGCTCCGGGATGAGCGCGAGCTCCTGGTGGATGATGACGATGCCCGCCTGCTCGCTCGAGCGGATGTCCTTGAACCGGACCTCGGCACCCTCGTAGTAGATGTCGCCCGTGTACGTGCCGTGCGGGTACACGCCCGAGAGCACCTTCATGAGCGTCGACTTGCCGGCGCCGTTCTCCCCGCAGATCGCGTGGATCTCCCCTGCGCGGACGCGCAGGTTGACGTCGTCGAGGGCGCGCACGCCCGGGAACTCCTTGGTGATGCCCCGCATCTCGAGGATCACGCGCTCGTCCGTCATCGGACCTCCTCCTGCCGAGGACAGCGCGCGGGGCACCTGTGCCCCGCGGACCCGGACACCCTCAGCGCCGTCCGAGCGGGCCCGACGCTATGCCCGTCGCGATCTTGGCGTCAACTCCTGAACGCAAGGCCGGGGCGAACTGTGATCGAATAGCGACCTTGGTCCTATGACAGCGCAGACATATGCCCCGGATGTGAGCGCGAACACGTGCGGTCTGGCCCAAGCGATCAGGACGTGAATGCTTGAGAGCGCTTTCAGGCGAGAGCGCACAGCGCTGCCGACAGGCGTGGTGCACCGAGGCGGCCGCGGCGGTGCCGGCCGTCCGGGCCTCGCGAGGTGGGAGCGGGCCTAGCGAGGTGGGAGCGGGCGCTTGAAGCCCTCGTGCGACTGCTCGTAACCGAGCGACCGGTAGAACCGGTGGGCGTCCGTGCGTCGCTTGTCGGACGTGAGCTGGGCGAGCGCGCAGCCTCGCGCGACGCCCCACGCGTGCGCCCACGCCATCATCGCGCGACCGACGCCCTGGCCCCGCAGCCGCCGGTCGACCCGGACGGCCTCGACCAGCAGCCGCGACGCGCCGCCGCGGGAGATCCCGGGGACCACGGTGAGCTGCATGGTGCCCACGACCTCGCCGTCGCGCTCCACGACCACCAGGGCGTTGTTCGGGTCCGCGTCGATCGCGGCGAACGCCGCCTCGTGCTCCGGGCCGACCTCGCCGGTGCGGGCGCGCGCGATCGCGTCGTCGGCGATGAGCTCGACCACCCGGGGCAGGTCGGCGGCGACGGCCGGACGGAAGACGAGACCCGCCGTCGGGCGGACGGCGGACGAGGGCGAGGTGGTCACGGCTCGCGACGCTAGCACCAGCCCCGGAGAGAACGACGCCGACCGGGGTGCGCCGAGGTAGAGCCCTGGTGAGCCGAGCGAGAACCGGGTAGGCCGAGGTAGAGCCCTGGCGATGACCAGGGCTCTACCTCGGCGGGTCGTCCTACCTCGGCGGTCGGCTCAGGAGCAGGTGGCTCCCTCGTGCTCGACGGTGAAGGTCGAGGTGACCTCCTCGCCGTCGACCACCGCGGTGGCGGTCACCGTGGCCTCGCCGGCCGCGACCGCCTTCTGGCGCGTCGCGAACGACTGGTAGACGTTCTTGCCGGGCGCGACGTCCGCGACCTGCTTCTCGCCGAACGGCGTGGCGAGCCGGACGTCCACCGGCACGGCGCCGTCGTTCGTCGCCCGGACCGCGACGTACGCCTTGCCCGCGAGGCAGCGCGTCTGCACGTCGACGGACACGGGCAGCTCCGCCCCGGCCTGCGGCTGCACCAGGACGGCGACGGACCGCCCGGGGACGGTCACCGTGCCGGTGGCCGCGTCCCACGTGGTGCCGCGCACGACGTCGTCGCTCCCCTCCTGCTGCACGGGCGAGAGCACGTACTCGCGGCCCGCGAGCGCGGACAGCGGGACGGTGACCTCGTCCGGGGAGGCGTTGAAGACGGCGAGGAGCCCGTCGAGCGCGGGGTCGACGTCGGTGCCGACGGTGTCGTCCACCGCCATCGCCACGACGCCCGGGACCTGGTCCGTCCCGGCACCCGGGAAGGTGACCTTCTCCCGGATCAGCTCCGGGTCGCCGAGCCGGAACAGCTCGGTCGAGTGCCGCAGCCGCAGGAGGTCCTGCGCCTGCGCCGACGCGGTGGCGATGTCGTCGGGCGACGGCTTGAGCGCCGGGTTCGCGAGGAGCGGGGCCATGAGCGGCCACTTGTCCTCGTTGTCGGCCGCCATCGGCAGGCCCTTGCCGAACCCGTTGTCCTGACCGGTCCAGTCGATCGCGTTGAACCAGTCGCCCGAGTCGTAGCTGTTGCGGTCGAGCGACTTCGACCGCAGCAGGTCCGTGCCCGCGTGCCAGAACGACGGCGTCTGGGAGAGCGCCGCGGTCGCGAGCGAGACCGTGTTCATGCGCACGCGCTCGTCCATCGGCGTGTCGGCCGGGAGCTTGAGCGCGAGCAGGTCGAACAGCGTCTCGTTGTCGTGCGCGTCGACGTAGGTCACGACCTCCTCGGGCGAGTCGGCGTAGCCGGCCGGCGCCCCGCGGTAGTCGATCTCGTCGCCGCGCTTCTCCTCGCCCGTCGACGTGACGAGCGTGTAGTCGCGCAGGTTGCCCGCGAGGCCGAGGCGCACGAGGTCGGTCTGGTGACCGAGGTCGGCGAGCTCGTCCGCGGACCCGTCGTTCACGGTCCCCGGCTCCCCCGCCCGGGCGGGCTGCCCGTTCGGGTCGGTCGCGAGGCCCGTGCCGAAGCCCTGCGTGAACGTCGTGGCGCCGTCGACGGGCGAGCCGCCGTGCACGGCGTCGCGCAGCCGGTCGGAGAAGGTCCCGATGCCCGTGCCGCCGAGCTGGCCCTGCGTGGCCTGCTCGAACAGCGCGTTGCCCGCGACCTCGCCGAAGTCCCAGCCCTCGCCGTACAGGTAGACGGACTTCCCGTCGACGCCGTCCTCGGCGAGCGTGAGCTCGTCGAGCGCGGCCCGGACGTCGAGCATGTTCTGCTTCGAGTGGTGGCCCATGAGGTCGAACCGGAACCCGTCGACGCGGTAGTCCTTCGCCCACGTGACGACCGAGTCGACCATGAGCTTGCCCGCCATCGCGTGCTCGGTCGCGACGTTCTGGCAGCACGTGCTCGTCTCGACGGAGCCGGTGGTCGGGTTCTGCCGGTGGTAGTAGCCCGGCACGACCTTGTCGAGGACGGACTTCGCGTCCTGCCCGCTCGCGGCGGTGTGGTTGAACACCTGGTCGAGCACGACCTGCAGCCCGGCACCGTGGAGCGAGCCGACCATGGTGCGGAACTCGGCCACGCGCGCGCCGCCGTCCGCGTCGAGGGCGTACGACCCCTCCGGCGTGCTGAAGTGCCACGGGTCGTAGCCCCAGTTGAAGCCGTCCTGCGCCTGCACCGCCGCGACCGCGGCCTGCTGCTCGGGCGAGTCGGGCGCGAACCCGGTGAGGTCACCGGTCGTGGCCTGGGCCGCGCGGTCCTCGGGGATCGACGCGATGTCGAACGTCGGGAGCAGGTGCACCGTGGTGACGCCCGCGTCCGCGAGCTCGCGCAGGTGCGTCATGCCGGCCGAGTCCTTCTCCGCGAACGCGAGGTACGTGCCGCGCCGCTCCGCCGGGACCGTCTCGTCGGAGATCGAGAAGTCCCGGACGTGGAGCTCGTAGATCGTCTGGTCGACCGACCGCTCGACGACCGGGGCGGGCGTGCCCTCCCAGGCGCTCGGGCGGAACGCGGGGTCGTCGAGGTCGACGGCCACCGAGTGCGTGGAGTCGAGCGTGAGACCCACCGAGTACGGGTCGGTGACGACGTTCGTCTCGACCTTCCCCGTGCTCGGGACGTAGACCTGCACCTCGTAGAGGTAGCGCGCGCCCTTCCAGCCGACGGCCGCGCCGCCGAGCTTCTTGTCGGCCGCCTTGCCGTCGAGGGTCCACGTGCCGTCGGCCTGGCGGGCGGCCTCGAACCGGCGCGGGTCGTCGTCGAGCGACGCCCCCGCGGGCCACGCGAGCACCGAGACGGCCTTCGCCGTCGGCGCCCACAGCGCGAACGACGCCCACTTGCCGTTGGCGTGCCACGAGACGCCGAGCTCGCGCTCGGCCGCGTCCTCGGCGAACAGGTCGTCGACGACGCCCGGCACCTGGACACCGGTCGCGGCCGTGAGCGCGCCGCCGTCGGCCCGGGTGACGAGGAGCTGGCCCGTGAGCGCTGCCTCGACCTCCGCGCGGTCGAGCGGCTCGCCGTCGTCGAGCACGCGCAGCGCGGTGTGCCCGGCCAGCGCCGGGAACTCGGCCGCGACGTCGTCGGGCAGGCCCGACGGGTCGACCTGGAGCGTGTACGACGCCGTGCCCTCCGGGGCCTGCACCTCGCCGTCGGCGCCGCCCGGGGTGACCGAGAGCCCGCCCTCGGGGGCGGACCACAGGGTCCACTCGTCGCCCGTGCCGAGGTCGCCCGGCCAGGCGACGACGCCCTCGCGCACCCAGTGCGCGGCCTGCTGGCCGGTGCCGGGGAGCGGCGGGTTCGCGACGTCGATCGTCAGGACGTGGGACGCGAGGTCGTAGGAGAACGTGACCAGCTCGCCGTCGCCGACGGAGAACTGGTAGTTCGCCCCGTCGCGCGCGCCGCCGACGCCGTAGTTCTCGGCCCAGCTCAGGCCGTGCGCGACCTTGCCCTCGTACGCGCCGGCCGCGAGGCGGTCGGTCGACCAGGTGTAGACGCCGTCGCCGTCCGGGTCCTTGAGCCAGGACGCCAGGCAGTCGGGCGCCCACGAGCCGGGGCAGCCGACCTGGTCCTGGAACGAGCCCGCGAGCGTGACGATCGGTCCCTGCGCGGTGCTCGAGAAGTCCTTGCTCACCGGGTCCCAGTAGAACGTCACCGGGCCGCCGGCCGTCGTGTACGTCGCGTTGGTGCCGTCCTGCACACCGCCGACGCCGTAGTTCACGGTCCACGACCCGTTGATCGCGACCTTGTACTCGTACGTCCCGGCGGGGACGTCGAACGTGCCCGCGTAGACGCCGTCCGCGCGCTTCGTGAGCTTCGCGGCCTCGCAGCCCGGGGCCCAGTCGCCCGCGCAGCCCATGGCCGCGTTGTGGCTGCCGGGCACGGTCACGAGGTCGATCTCGGGCTCGGGCTCCTCGCCCACGACCCCGCTCACGTCGACCCCGACGCTCGCGAACGTGGACGCGGCGGCGCGGTCGCCGTCGGCGTCGGTCGTCACCGCGCGGTACTCGACGAGCGTGCCGTCCGCGAGGCCCGCGACGTCGTGGAAGACGCGCGGCGCCGTGTCCTCCGCGGTGCCGAGCGGGTGCCACTCGGCGCTCCCGACCTCGCGCCACGCGAACGACGTCTCGGCCCACGCGTCCGGGTCGACGGTGGCGGTCACCGGCGCGACGCCCGTGACCGCTCCCCCGGCCTGCGGCACGGTGAGGGCGATGTCGCCCGACGAGTCCGCGCCGACCTCGCGGTCGGCCCGCAGCACGACCGTGCCCGTCGCCGGGACGGTCAGCGTGACGACGCCGTCCGCATCGGCGGTGACGGGGGCGGCCTGCTCGCCGTAGAGCACCTCGTACGAGGCGCCGGGCGTGAGGGTCGTGAACGTCGCCGTCCGCTCCTGCGCCGCATTGTTCAGCGCGACGAGGTGCTCGACCTTCTCCTCGCGGTCGACGCGGCTGAACGCGTACACGCCCGCGCCGTTCTCGACGTAGCGCTCCACCTGGGCGCCGTCGGCCAGCGCCGGGTGCGCCTCGCGCAGCGCGGCGAGCTCGGCGATGTGCGCGTAGAGCGGCGCGTCCGTGCCGAAGCGGTCGACGCTGCCCGCCTGCTCGCCGGTGACGAGCGGCTGGTCGGCGTACTCGTCGACCTGGGTCGCGAACAGGGTCTGGCGCGCGTCCTTGTCGCCGCCCTTCCCCGCGAAGCCCTGCTCGTCGCCGTAGTACACGACCGGCTGCCCGCGGGTCAGGTACATGAGGTCGTGCGCGAGCTCGTCGCGCGCGAGCGGGTCGTCCGTGCTCGCGAGCATGTACCCGACGCGGCCCATGTCGTGGTTGCCGAGGAACGTCGGCAGCGCCTGCGCGTTCGTCGTGGGCGTCGTGTACATGTCGTCGCTCGCGAAGAGCGACGCGAGGCCCTTGGCGCTGTTGCCGCTCGCGAAGCTCGTCGCGGCGGACTGGAACGTGAAGTCCAGCGTCGAGCTCATGTCCGTCTTGCGCACGTAGGGCGAGAGCTTCGCCGCGTCGGCGTCGTACACCTCGCCGAACATGAAGAAGTCGTCCTTGCCCTGCGCGTGCGCGTAGTCGAGGACCTCGGTGGTCCAGGTCTCCCAGAACTCGAAGTTCACGTGCTTGACGGTGTCGATGCGGAAGCCGTCGATGCCGAGGTCGATCCAGTCCTGGTAGACGTCGACGAACCCGTCGACGACCGTCGGGTGCTCGGTCATGAGGTCGTCGAGTCCGTCGAAGTCCCCGTACGTCACGGACTCCCCGGTCCACGTCGAGTTGCCGCGGTTGTGGTACAGCGTCGGGTCGTTGAGCCAGGCCGGGACCTTGAGGTCCTCCTTGCCCGCGGGGACGACCGGCGTGTAGGGGAACGACGTCGCGGCGTCCAGCGCCGGGAAGTCGCCGGTGCCCGCGTGGTCCGCCGGGTCGAACACGGTGCCCTCGGCGTCGCGGTACGGCGACGTGGCCTGGTCGACGTACGAGTACTGCTTCTCCTCGTAGTCGATCACGTCGGCCGTGTGGTTCGTGATGATGTCGAAGTAGACCTTGATCCCGCGGTCGTGCGCCTCGTCGATGAGCGCCTCGAGCTCGGCGTTCGTGCCGAGGTGCGGGTCGATCTGCGTGAAGTCGGTGATCCAGTAGCCGTGGTAGCCCGCCGACGCGTCGGCGCCCGTGCCCTGGACCGGCTGGTTCTTGAACGACGGCGTGAGCCAGATCGCCGTCGTGCCGAGGCCCTCGACGTAGTCGAGGTTCTGCCGCAGGCCCGCGATGTCGCCGCCCTGGTAGAAGCCCTTGTTCGTCGGGTCGAAGCCGGAGACGAGGGGGTCGTCGCCGAGCCCCGCCGTGTCGTTCGACGGGTCGCCGTTCGCGAACCGGTCGGTCATGACGAAGTAGAAGCGCTCGTCCGACCCGGGCTGGCGCACGGGGGGCACCACGAGGTCGGCGTCCTGCGCCTCGTCGTAGCCGCCCGCGAGCCCGAGCGGCGTGAGCGCGATGCGGTGGGTCGACTCGTCGAACGTGACGCGCACGGTCGCGTCGCCGCCGAGCACGAGGGGCGCGTTGTCCTGGCTGCCCTCGCGCCCGTACGCCTCGTCCCAGGCGTCGTCGTAGGCGACCTTGTACTCGTAGGTGCCCGCGGGCACCTCGAAGTCGGCGGACCAGACGCCGGCGGCGTCGGTGGGCGCGAGCTCGGTCGCCGCGCACGCGGGGTCCCAGTCGGCGGGGCAGCCGAGCTCGGACTGGAGGTCGCCCACGAGGGCGAGCGTGCGCTCGTCGGCCCCCGCGGCGGGGGCGGCGAACGCGGCGAGCGTGACGCCCGCCAGGCCGGAGGTGGCGAGCGCGACGGCGGTGACCGACGCCGTCGTGCGGGCCCCGCGCGTGCGGCGGGGCGTGGTGTCGGATGGGTGGGGCGACGGTGTGCGCGGGACGCGGCGACGTCGCGGCGTGGAGGTCATGAGGACTCCCTCGTCCGGTGGCTGGTGCGGGACCGCAGGCGTGAGCAGGCAGGTGCCGGCAAGGACGCGGACGACGGGACCAGCAGCGGGCGACGTCGACCGCGGCTTTCTCAGCGTACGGCTGAGCCGCACTGTACTGGTTGCAGTAACTTGCAGCAAGGTTCGGCAAACTCCGCACTTCGTGCCGTGCCATGCCGCTGCCCGGACACGACGACCCCGGGGTCGCCCCGCTCAGGAGGTCCTGACGGGGGCGGCCCCGGGTCCGGGAGGTCGCGGTGGTCAGCCCGCGAGATGGCCCCAGCGCGGGGCGAGCTCGGACCACGGCCCGACGGCGGCGACCCGGCCCTCGTCGAGCACGACCACGCGGTCCGCCCGGGCGAGCGCGGCGCGCTTGGACGTCGCGCCGACGACCGTGGTCCCCCGCTCGCGCAGCGACTCCCACAGCTCGATCTCCGTCGCCGCGTCGAGCGCGCTGGAGACGTCGTCGGCCAGCAGGAGCTCGGCGTCGGTCGCGAGCGCCCGCGCCAGGGCGAGCCGCTGGACCTGGCCGCCCGAGAGCCGGACGCCGCGGTGCCCGACGAGCGCCTCGTGCCCGCCCGCCTCGACGACGTCCCGCTCGAGACGCGCGGCCGCGACGGGCCCGTGGACGTCGCGCTCGTGGCCGAGCCGCACGTTGTCCGCGAACGTCCCCGACAGCACGCGCGGCACCTGCGCGACGTGCGCGACCTGGCCCGGCCGCAGGAACGTCTGGGCGTCGACGACGTCCGTGCCGTTCCAGCGGATGCGGCCCGTGTGCTCCATGAGGCCCGCGAGCGCCGAGAGCAGGCTCGACTTGCCCGCGCCGACCTGCCCGAGCAGCAGGACGAGCTCGCCGCGGCCGACGGACAGGTCGACGTCCTGGACACCGATCGTGCCGTCGTCGTGCAGCGCGGTCACGCCGTCCAGGTCGATCCGCTCGAGCGGCCGCCGGGGGCCCGGGTCGGGCGTGGGGGCGGCGCCCGTGAGCAGGTCGACGCCGGGCGGCAGGTCCATGAGGTCCGTCCCGGCGGCGAACCGGCTCGTCGCGCGCTGCCACGAGCGGGTGCCGGGCGCCTCGGTCACGACGGCGCCCGCGACGACCCCGAACCAGCCGAAGCCGGTCACGGCGTTGGCGACGAGGAGCGCCGTCGCGAGGTCCCACGTCCCGGTGAGCAGCCCGGCCCACGCCGCGACGACGCCGAGCTGGATCATGACGAGCGGGACGCCGTCGAGCGCGGCCTGCACGCGGTGCTCGAAGACGGCGGCGCGCACGCGCCCGGCGTCCACCTCGCGCAGGTGCGCGTGCACCTGCGGCGTGCGGGCGGCGAGCTTCACCGTCCGCGCGGAGTCGAGCGCCGAGACGAGCGCGCGGCCGAACCGGGCGCGCGCGGCCGACGACCGCGTCGCCGACCGCCCGGCGATCGGCCGCCCGAGCGCCGACGCCGCCGCGGACACCACCATGACGGCGAGGAGCACCGCGCCGGCGAGCCACGACCGGCTGAGCAGCGCGGTGACGCCCGCGATGACGAGGCCGTTGACGAAGTCGACCCAGCGGTCGGCGTACCGGACGAACCGGTCGGCGTCCATGGCCCGGGCGACGACCTCGCCGGGCGGCGTGGCCGTGAGCCGGTGCTGACGGGTCTGGCCCGCCATGACCGCCATGCGCACGCGCAGCAGCACCTCGACCCACCAGCGCGGGTAGACGTACAGCGCCCACGCGAGGCACAGGGGCGCGACCACGAGCAGCACGGCGAGCGGCACGAGCTGACGCGCCGGGAAGCCGGAGCCGAGGTCCTGGACCGCCTGGCCCCAGAGGAAGCCGGTGACGGCGCCCTGGGCCGAGACGAGGCTCGTGACGAGGAACAGGACCGCGCCCACCACGCCCCACGCCGGGCGGACGAACAGGGCGTGCGCGACGCCGCGCGCGAGGCTCGGCCCGTCGCCCGGGTCGTCGAGGACCGGCGGCTCGCCGCGCCGCCGGCGTCCGCCGACCGCGTCGGAGGCGCGGGCCGCGGGCGTCTCGCCCTCGGCGCCCGCGTCGTCCTGCGCGACCGCGTGGTCCTGCACGGCCGCGGACGCCGCGGGCACGGCGGCGGGCGACGGGTCACCGGGGGCGAGGTCGTCGACGTCGTCGCCGCCCGGGCCGCCGTCCTGCGCGACGCTCGCGACGAGCAGGTCGCGGTAGGGACCGGGGGCGTGGGCGAGCGCGGCGCGCTCGCCCTGCTGCACGACCCGGCCGTGGTCGAGGACGGCCAGCAGCCCTGCCCGATCGATCGTCGTGAGCCGGTGCGCCACGAGCACGCCCGTGCGCCCCGCGAGCAGCCGCTCCGACGCGGCGACGACGCGCGCCTCCGTGAGCGGGTCCATGCGCGCCGTCGCCTCGTCGAGCACGACGACCTGCACGTCGCGCACCAGCAGGCGCGCGAACGCGACGAGCTGCTCCTCCCCCGCCGAGAGCGACGTCCCGCCGGGACCGAGCAGGGTGTCCAGGCCGTCGGGCAGGCCCGCGACCCAGTCGTCGAGCCGCAGCTCGCGCACGGCCGCCTCGACGTCGGACCGCGGGACGTCCGCGAACAGCGCGACGTTCTCCGCGAGCGTGCCCGCGAGGATCTCGGTGCGCTGCGTGACGACGCCCACCGCCGCGCGCAGCGCCTGGAGGTCGAGGTCGCGCACGTCCACGCCGCCGACGAGCACGGCGCCGCGCGGCGGCTCGACCGCGCGCGAGAGCAGCGACGCGAGGGTCGACTTGCCCGAGCCGGTGCGCCCGACGAGCGCGACCGTCTCCCCCGCGGGCACGTGCAGGTCCACCCCGTCGAGCGCGAACGTGCCCTCGGCGTAGGAGAAGTGCAGGTCGCGCACCTCGATCCCGACCGGCCCGGCGGGCAGCGTGCGCCCGCCCGTCGGCTCGGGCTCGACGGCGAGCATCTGCCGGATGCGCGTGAGCGCGCCCAGGCCCTCCTGGATGTCCGGGAGGTGGTGGACCAGGTTGTCCACCTGCCCGACGAAGAGCGCGGTCACGAGGAACAGGGTGACGAGCCGGTCGACGCCCAGGTCGCCGTCCGCGGCGAGCGCGGCGCCCGCCACGGCCACGCCCGCGAGCAGCGAGGCGAGCACGAGGCCGGCACGGCGGAGCATGCGCGCCTCGACGACGAGCACGGCCTCGAACTTCCGGTGCACCCGGGCAGAGCGCTCGGCGAGGCGCCGGATCGCGAACGACTGCCCGAGGCTCGTGCGCAGGTCGTCCCGCGCGGCCACGGACTCCTCGAACGCTGCCGCGTGGTCCGTCCACGCCATCTCCTCGATGACCTTGCGGCGCGCGATCTCGCCCAGCATCGGGCGCACGATGAACCACGCGATCGCCCCCAGCACCGGGAAGAGGACCCACGCGGGCCACCAGGTGAGGCCGGCGACGACCCACATCGGCAGCACGCCGACGACGGTGCGGCCCGCGCCCCAGAGCTGACGGCGCACGAGCGTGCCGACGGCGTGCGTGTCGTCGTCGACGCGGTCGAGCACCTCGCCGACCGCCTGCTCCGTGAGCGTGGCGAGCGGCTGGTGCAGCGCCGCGGTGAGGAGGTCGCCGCGCAGGCGGCCCTCGGCGCGGTCGACCACGCCCGCCCACACGACCTGGCCGACGGTGTCGAGCAGCGCCGCGCCGACGACGCACGCGGCGAGGAGCTGGAGCGTCGCCGTCGTCGGGTCCTCGGCGAGCCACCCGGCGATGACGGTGCCCAGCGCGGCGCCGACCGCGCCCACGGCGAGCGCGAGCAGCGCGACGACGGCCTGCGGCCCCCGCAGGCGGCGCCAGTCCAGGCGCCGGGCCGGGTCGGGCGAGCGCGGGGCGGCGGCCGACGGCGCGGCGTGCGGGTCGGACGGGGGGTTCGTGGGCTGCTCGGTCGGCAGGGAGGCGTCGATCATGGCCCCACGACCCTACGGCGACCCACCCCCGCCGACGCAGGGATTTTCGCTGCCCGCAGCCCTGCCCGGCCCGGTCGGCGCGGGGCCGAGCCGGGCCGGCTCGCGTCGGCCCTGCCCGGCCCCGGACGCAGCGCGGCCCGGGTCCCGAAGGACCCGGGCCGCGCAGGTACGGCTCAGACCAGGCCGAGCTCCTCGACGGCCTGGCGCTCCTCCTGGAGCTCCGCGACCGACGCGTCGACGCGCCCGCGCGAGAAGTCCGACAGCTCCAGGCCCTGGACGATCTCCCACGACCCGCCGCGCGAGACCACCGGGAACGACGAGATGAGGCCGGTCGGGACGCCGTAGGACCCGTCCGACACGACGCCCGCGCTCGTCCAGTCGCCCTCGGGCGTGCCGAGGACCCAGTCGTGCACGTGGTCGATCGCCGCGTTCGCCGCCGACGCCGCCGACGACGCGCCGCGCGCGTCGATGATCGCCGCGCCGCGCTTCGCGACCGTCGGGATGAACGTGCTCTCCAGCCACTCGCGGTCCTCGGCGAGCCGCGCGCCCGGCGTGCCCGCGACGTCCGCGTGGAAGAGGTCGGGGTACTGCGTGGCCGAGTGGTTGCCCCAGATGGTCATCTTGCGCACCTCGGACACCGGGACGCCCGCACGCTTCGCGACCTGCGTGAGCGCGCGGTTGTGGTCCAGGCGCGTCATCGCGGTGAACCGGTCCTTCGGGACGTCGGGCGCGTTCGACGCCGCGATGAGCGCGTTCGTGTTCGCGGGGTTGCCGACGACGAGGACGCGGACGTCGTCCGCCGCGCCCGCGTTGATCGCCTGGCCCTGCGGCTTGAAGATGCCGCCGTTCGCCTCGAGCAGGTCGCCGCGCTCCATGCCCGGGCCGCGCGGGCGGGCGCCCACGAGGAGCGCGACGTTCGTGCCCTCGAACGCGGGCGTCGGGTCGTCGAAGATGTCGATGCCGGCGAGCAGCGGGAACGCGCAGTCGTCCAGCTCCATGGCCGTGCCCTCGGCGGCCTTCACGCCCTGCGGGATCTCGAGGAGGCGCAGGCGCACGGGGGTGTCGGGGCCGAGCATCTGGCCCGACGCGATGCGGAACAGCAGCGCGTAACCGATCTGACCGGCCGCGCCGGTCACCGTCACGTTCACGGGGGAAGTCATGCGCTCACTCTCCCACAACGCGACCCGCCCGGACGCGCGGGGCGGCGCGCCCGCCGGTGCCCCTCTCGCTCCCACAGGCCCCGGCACGACGACGGCGGCGCCCCCTGCGCAGGGGACGCCGCCGTCGGGCGTGCGGTGCGGGCCGGGTCAGCCCAGGCGCGCCTTGAGGTTCTCGTCCAGCGCGGCGAGGAACTCCTCCGTGGTCAGCCACTCCTGGTCCGGGCCGATGAGGAGCGCGAGGTCCTTCGTCATCTTGCCGGACTCGACCGTCTTGATGACGACGTCCTCGAGCGTCTGCGCGAACTCGGTGACCTCGGGCGTGCCGTCGAGCTTGCCGCGGTGCATGAGGCCGCGCGTCCAGGCGAAGATCGACGCGATCGGGTTCGTCGACGTCGGCTTGCCCTGCTGGTGCTGGCGGTAGTGGCGCGTCACCGTGCCGTGCGCGGCCTCGGCCTCGACGGTCTGGCCGTCCGGGGTCATGAGGACCGACGTCATGAGGCCGAGCGAGCCGAAGCCCTGCGCGACGGTGTCGGACTGGACGTCGCCGTCGTAGTTCTTGCAGGCCCAGACGTAGCCGCCCTCCCACTTCATGGCCGAGGCGACCATGTCGTCGATGAGGCGGTGCTCGTAGGTGAGGCCCTTCGCGGCGAACGCCTCGGCGAACTCGGCGTCGAACACCTCCTGGAAGATGTCCTTGAAGGCGCCGTCGTAGGCCTTGAGGATCGTGTTCTTCGTCGAGAGGTACACGGGGTACTCGCGCTGGAGGCCGTACGCGAACGAGGCGCGCGCGAAGTCGCGGATCGACTCGTTGAAGTTGTACATGCCCATCGCGACGCCGCCCTCCTCGGGCATGGTCACGACCTCGAACTTCTGCGCCTCGGAGCCGTCGGCCGGCTCGAACGTCATCGTGATCTTGCCCGGGCCGGGGACCTTGAAGTTCGTCGACTTGTACTGGTCGCCGTGGGCGTGACGGCCGATGATGATCGGCTTGTTCCAGCCCGGCACGAGGCGCGGGATGTTGGAGATGATGATCGGCTCGCGGAAGACGACGCCACCGAGGATGTTGCGGATCGTGCCGTTCGGCGAGACCCACATCTTCTTCAGGCCGAACTCCTCGACGCGCGCCTCGTCGGGCGTGATCGTCGCGCACTTGACGCCGACGTTGTACTGCTTGATCGCGTGCGCGGCGTCGATCGTGACCTGGTCGTCGGTCGCGTCGCGGTTCTGGATCGACAGGTCGTAGTACTTGAGGTCCACGTCGAGGTACGGGTGGATGAGGCGGTCCTTGATGAACTGCCAGATGATGCGCGTCATCTCGTCGCCGTCGAGCTCGACGACCGGGTTGACGACCTTGATCTTGCCCATGCGCAGATCGCTCCAACTGTCGGGGACTGGAGCCCCCGGGTGTCGGACGGCGACCGTGCGGCCCGTGGGCCCGGTCCGTCGCACACGAGGGCGTTGCTGACCGCGGTCCAGGGTACTCGACTTCTCGACGTCAAGATACTTTGGCGACGCCCGGCGGACCGTTCGGATCGTGAGACCCGGCGTCCGTTCTCAGGTGCGGCACCGCAGATTTCCACGCATCTCCCGGGTGGTGGTGGCAAGATGCCCCCAGATGCCGGAATGGCCGGGCACTCGGTCAGGCATCGTGCCGTCGTCCCGACGGCCCGCCGGTGCCGCACCGTGGCACACCGGGCCGGGACTGCCCGAAGTTCCCACCGAACCAGACAGGATCATCATGTCCCAGGACACCACCGCTCCCGGCGCACCGGAGGGCTACGTCGACGACGCGCGCCCCGCGCAGACCGAGGCCGTCGCTGTCGTCCAGCCCAGCCTCCTCGCGCGCCTCGGCGCCGAGGTCTTCGGCACGTTCTTCCTCGTCCTCGCGATCATCGGTGTGGCGCTGTACACCTTCGTCAGCCAGCAGAACGCCCTCGCGGTCGCTCTCGCGGGCGGCCTCGCGCTGCTCGCCGGCGCCGCCGCCGTCGGCAACGTCTCCGGCGGCCACTTCAACCCGGCGGTGACGCTCGGCGCCGCCATCGGCGGTCGCACCGCGTGGCGCGACGTGCTGCCCTACTGGGTCGCGCAGCTCGTCGGCGCGCTCCTCGCGGGCCTCGTCCTGCTCGCCACCGTCCCGAACTCGCTGCCCGCGCTCGTCGGGCAGGAGGACCGCGGCGGCCTGTTCGTCTCGACCGCGAACGGCTACGGCGACTTCTCGTCCCTCTCCACGGCGTCGCAGGGCGGCACCGAGTTCGGGCTGCTCGCCGCGCTGCTCATCGAGACCATCGCGACCGCGGTGTTCGTCGGCGTGATCCTCGGCGTGACCGACAAGCGCGCGACCGTGCAGTACGCGCCGGTCGTCATCGGCCTCACCCTCACCGCCCTGATCCTCGTCGCGGTGCCCGTCACGAACGCGTCGCTCAACCCGGCCCGGTCCATGGCGTCGGCCGTCTTCGCGGGCGACGGGGACCTGTGGAAGCAGCAGTGGGTCTTCTGGGTCGCGCCGCTCCTCGGCGCCGCGATCGCGGGCCTCTTCTACCGGGCGTTCGCGTTCGCCCCGAAGCAGGACGACCTGCTCGGCGAGGACCACGTCGTCACGCTGACCGAGGCCGAGGTCGCCGGTGGCGCCGCCGCTGGTGCGGGCGCGGCCGTCGTCGGCGCCGGTGCGGGCACCGTCGTCGAGGAGGCCGTCGTCGTCACGGACGAGAACGGTGACGTGGTCGCGGTCGAGGAGGTCGTCGAGACGGACGACCCCGACGCCCAGGCCCCCGGTGAGGGCACGGCCCCGCGGGTCTGACCCTGCTCGCACGCCCGACGGGCCCGGACCGCGCACGCGGTCCGGGCCCGTCGTCGTGCGGGTCTCGTCGTGCGGGTCTCCCGGCGTGCGGGGCGCTCGTCGCGCGGGTCGCACGTCGGCCGCGCTCCGCGCGGGGACGTCAGAGCTCGCCCTGGTCCAGGCTCAGCGCGAGGAACGCCATGACCGCGGCGGGGGCGAGGAAGAAGAAGACGTCGAGCCCGCGAGACCGGACGGTGATGCCGACCGGGCCGGGGCCCGGGATCGCCGCGCGGCACACGCCCGCGACGGCGAGCAGCCCGGAGAGCGCGAAGCAGCCCGCCCGCGCACCGGCGAGGACGGCCACGACCGTGGCGACGGCGACACCCGCGAGGACCAGCCACATCGCGGGCTGGCGGGACGGCGCGAGGCTCGCGGGCGGCTCGGGCACCGGGGGCGGGGTCGCGTCGTCGGGCACCGGAGCGCCCTCGGGAGCCGTCCCGTCGCCGGTCTCGTCGTCCACGTGGTGCCACACCGGCACGAGCGTCGCGCGTGGCCGGTGCCGCGTCCCCCCGTCCGCGGTGACGTCGCTCACGCTGCTGCACCTTCCACGCCCGGAAGCCTACCGTCGTGCCCTAGCGTGACGTGCATGCCGTCCGTCGTGCCGCCGGTCCCGTCCGCTTCCCCCGCCACCTCGACCGACCCCGCGACCTGCCCTGCGGCCGACCCCGCGACCGGCCCGGCGACCACCCGGCACGACGGCGGGCCGCCGTCGTCCGTGGTCGTCGTCGGCGCCGGGCTCGCGGGCGCCCAGACCCTCGCCGCGCTCCGCCGCCGCGGCTACACCGGGCGCGTCACGCTGCTCGGCGCGGAGGGCGTGCCGCCGTACGACCGCCCGCCCCTGTCGAAGGAGCTCCTCAGCCGGCCCTCCCCCGCGTGGCTCGCCGACGACCTCGGGGTGGACGTCGACGCGCTCGCCGACGACGTCCGCCTCGCCGACCCGGCCGTGCGCCTCGAGCGGACCGGGGCCCCCGACGCTCCGGTCTGGTCCGTCGAGACGCGGTCGGGCGACCGCCTCGTCGCCGACGCCGTCGTGCTCGCGGTCGGCTCCGTGCCCGTACGGCCGCGCGGCTGGGAGCACGCGCGCGTGCTCCACACCGCGGCCGACGCCGACGCCCTGCGCGCGGCGCTCCGGCCGGGCCTGCGCCTCGTCCTCGTCGGGGCCGGGTGGATCGGCGCGGAGCTCGCCGGGGTCGCGGCGGGCGCCGGTGCGCACGTCACCGTCGTCGAGGCCGCGGGCGCGCCGCTGCACCGCCAGCTCGGCCCGGACGTCGGGGCGCACCTCGCGCCCTGGTACGCGGCCGCGGGCGCCGAGCTCGTCACCGGCGCCACCGTCGCGGAGGTCCGGCCCGACGGCGTCCGGCTCGCCGACGGCCGCGAGCTGTCGGCAGACGTCGTGCTCGCCGCCGTGGGCGCCCGGCCCGCCACCGACTGGCTCGACGGCGTCGTGCCCCGCGACGCGCGCGGCGGCGTCCCCGTGGACGCGGACGGCGCCGTGCCGGGGCTGCCCGGCCTCTGGGCGGTCGGCGACTGCGCCAACCGCGACCACCCCGTGCTCGGTCCCGTCCCGGGCGGGCACTGGTCGGCGGCGCTCCACGACCCGGACGCGACCGTCGCGGCGCTGCTCGGCGACGACGGCGACCGGGCCGCGCACGCGCCGTACGTGTTCTCCCAGCAGCTCGGGCACGACCTCGCGCTGTTCGGGGTGCCCGCCGAGGGCGACGAGGTCGTGCTGCGCGGCGACCCCGCGGGCGGCGCCACCGGCCACGAGGGCTGGGCCGCGTTCTACCTCGCGCCCGCGGCGCGCTCCGAGCCCGGCGGCCCCGCCGCCGACGACCCGACCGCCCGGGGCACCGACGTCCGGGCCGTGCTCCTGGTCGACTCGCCGCGCGACGTCGGCCCCGTGCGCAAGGCGATGAACCGCACGGGCCGCCTGCGCGTCGACCTCGACGTCGCGCTCGACCCCGCCCGGCGCCTGCGCGACGCCCTCGCCTGACGTCCTCGCCCGACCTCCGCGACCCCGAGCGCGACGGCCCGCCGGTCCGCGGACCGGCGGGCCGTCGCGTAGTCGGGTCAGTGCGCGAAGTGACGCGTCCCCGTGAAGTACATCGTCACGCCCGCGGCGCGGGCGGCCTCGATCACCTCGGCGTCGCGGATCGACCCGCCCGGCGCGACGACGGCGCGCACGCCGGCGTCGAGCAGGATCTGCAGGCCGTCCGCGAACGGGAAGAACGCGTCGGAGGCCGCGACGGCGCCGCGGGCCCGCTCCTCGCCGTCCGCGAGCGTGTTGGCGCGCTCGACCGCGAGGCGGCACGAGTCGACGCGGTTGACCTGCCCCATCCCGACCCCGACGGCGGCCCCGTCGCGCGCGAGGAGGATCGCGTTCGACTTCGCCGCGCGGATCGCGCGCCACGCGAACGCGAGGTCGGCGAGCGTCGCGTCGTCGGCGGCGTCGCCCGTGACGAGCGTCCAGTGCTCGGGCGCGTCGCCACCGGTGACGTTCCCCTCGGCGTCGGTCACGACCGCGTCGACCCGGTCCGTGCTCTGCACGAGCAGCCCGCCGCTGACCGGGCGGGTCTCGACGGTCGTCGTCGGCGGGGCGTCGACGACGAGGAGACGCAGGTTCTTCTTCGCCCGGAGCACCTCGAGCGCGTCCGGCTCGAACCCGGGCGCGACGACCACCTCGGTGAAGACGGGCGCGATCTGCTCGGCGGCCGCCTTCGTCACGACGCGGTTCGCGGCGATGACGCCGCCGTAGGCGGAGACCGGGTCCGTCGCGTGGGCGCGCGCGTGCGCCTCGGCGACGTCCGTCCCGACCGCGATGCCGCACGGGTTCGCGTGCTTGATGATCGCGACGGCCGGCTCGGCGTGGTCGTGCGCGGCGCGCCACGCGGCGTCGGCGTCGACGTAGTTGTTGTAGCTCATCGCCTTGCCATGGAGCTGCGTCGCCTGGGCCAGCCCCGTCGCGCCGTGGCCGACCGTGTAGAGCGCGGCGCGCTGGTGCGGGTTCTCGCCGTACCGCAGCACGTCGGCGCGGTCCCACGTGGCGCCGATCCACGCCGGGAAGCCCGTGCTCACCGTCTCGCCCTCGGCGCCGCCCTCGACCGGGACCGAGTCCGTCGGCGCGACGACGTTGCCCATCCAGGACGCGACGGCGACGTCGTACGTCGCGGTGTGCACGAACGCCGCAGCGGCGAGCGCCTTGCGCTGCGCGTAGGTAAAGCCGCCCGCCTGCACCGCCGCGACGACGTCGTCGTACCGGGCCGGGTCCACGACGACCGCGACGCTCGGGTGGTTCTTCGCCGCCGCGCGGACCATCGACGGGCCGCCGATGTCGATCTGCTCGACGACCTCGTCCGGCCCCGCGCCCGACGCCACGGTCGCGGCGAACGGGTAGAGGTTGACGACGACGAGCTCGAACGGCGCGATGCCGAGCTCGTCGAGCTGCGCGAGGTGGTCGGCCTTGCGCGAGTCCGCGAGGATGCCGGCGTGCACGCGCGGGTGGAGCGTCTTGACGCGGCCCTCGAGGCACTCGGGGAACCCGGTGAGGTCCTCGACCTTCGTCACCGGGACGCCCGCGGCCGCGACGGTCGACGCCGTCGAGCCGGTGGAGACGAGCTCGACGCCCGCGGCGTGCAGCGCCGTGGCGAGCTCGACGAGGCCCGACTTGTCGTAGACGCTCAGGAGCGCGCGGCGCACGGGGCGCCGCGAGTCGTCGGTGAGCTGGACGTCGGGGGCGGAGGGCACGTGCGGGGCCGGGTGGGACATGACGAGGGGCTCCTCTGGGTCGCGGTCGCCGCGCCGACGGAGCCGACGCGAGTGGCAGAACCCAGGCGCCCAGGCGGTCGACGCTCCAGCAGGTAGATCCGGCCGCTCCCCGGTGGTCGTTCCCACCCTCGCCAGTCGCGGCCGTCGTCCAGTCTAGCGGCCCGACGGCGGCGCCCCCGGCTCGGTCGGGCCGGCACCCGGCACCGCGCCCGGCACGACCCCCGACGCCGCGAGGGCGGCCGCGTCGTCGGCCCACGTGTCGGGCGTGCCGACCCGCCAGAGCGGGCGGACCGCGCTGAGGACCGCGACCGTGACGACGAGGAGGCCCGCGAGCACCGCGAGCGCGGTCCCGAGCCCGAACCGGTCGAGGAGCCCGCTGCCGACGAGCGGGACGAGCGGGCCCGCCGCGAGGCCGGTGAGCCCGAGCACGGACGCGAGCCGGCCCTGGAGCTGCGGCGGGGTGACGGCCGCGGCGTACCCCGACAGGCCCGCGTTCACGGCCGGGACGAGCAGGAGGGCGAACGGCAGCACCGCCAGGTAGGCCGCGTACGACTCCAGCACGGCCATGACGACGGACCCCGCGGCGAGCACGCCGAGCGCCGCGACGACGAGCGCCCCCGCGCGGACCCGCGCGACGAGCCGGGGTGCGAGCACCGCGCCGACGAGCACGCCCACGCCGACCGCGAGGTCGACCAGGCCGATGAGGAGCGGCGCCGTGCCCGTCCGCACGAGCTCGAGGTTGATGCCGACCATGAGGCTGCCGAACGCGACGTTGATGACGACGAACAGGCCGAGCAGCGCGCGGAACAGCGGCACGGACCACACGAAGCGCAGCCCCTCGCGCAGCGCCGCGACGGGTCGGGTGGCGCGCGCGGCCGCGACGTCGCCGTTGAGCGGCTCGCGCACGAGCCACGTGCACACCGCGGTCGCCGCGTGCCCGATCGCGGCCCCCGCGAGCGGCACGGCGTGCGCGACGGCGTAGAGCGCCCCGCCGAGCGGGCCGGCGAGCAGGCTCGCCACCGCGTCCCGGCCCTGAGCGGCCGCGAGCGCCGTCGGGAGCTGCGGCACCGGCACGACCGAGCGGAACGCGCCGCTCGTCGCCGGGTCGACGAGCGCGCCGACGACCGAGGCTCCGAACAGGACGGCGGCGAGGTGCCACGCGGAGAGCGACCCGGTGCCGGCGGCCACCGCGACGGTCGTCCAGAGCAGCGCCCCGACGGTCGCCGCGGCCACGACGAGGCGCCGGCGGTCCACGCGATCGGCGACGACGCCCGCGGGCAGCGTCGCCAGGAGCGCCCCGACCTGCCCGACGGCGGCCACCACCCCCGCCTGCACGACGGACCCGGTGAGCCCGTACGCCACGAGCGGCACCGCGAAGAGCGCCACCCCGGCACCGAGCGACTCGGCGGTCAGGCCGGTCATGAGCAGCAGGTACGAGCGGTTGCGCAGGAGCGACGGCGGCGCGTCCGGCGCGAGGCCGACCGTGGCACCGGGGTCGGACGACGGAGCGGTGCGGGGTCCCGGGGGCGCGGGGGGCGGGTTCGACATGGCTGAGAACTTACGTGCGCAACGACAGTTGCGCAATAGTCATTGCGCACTTTGTGGTGAGCACTCCCCCGTGCGGACCACTCGGGCGTTGCTAGCCTCGGCCTGTGCTCGAGACCTTCCACGTCCAGGACCCCGCGGCGCTGCGCGCGATCGCGCACCCGCTGCGCCAGCGGATCCTCATGGAGCTCGCCGTCCTCGGGCACGCGCGCGCGGCGGACCTCGCCCGGGCCACCGGAGAGCCGGCCAACTCCGTGAGCTTCCACCTCCGCGTCCTCGCCCGGGCGGGCATGATCGTCGAGGCGCCCGAGCACGCCCGGGACCGCCGGGACCGCGTCTGGAAGAACGTCGCGGAGAGCTACGCGGTGGAGCCCGGGACGCCGGACGCGGTGCGCCACGTCGTCCGCCCGGCGCTCGCCTGGGCCGAGGAGACGTTCCGCCGCGGGAGCGCGATGGGCGCGCGCGAGGACCGGATCCTCGCACTGAGCACGCTCGTGCTCAGCCCCGAACAGGCGACGACGATGTCGCGCGAGCTCCAGGAGCTCGTCGAGCGCTGGAACACGCGCGCGCTCGACGAGGGGCGCGCGGACCCCGAGGCGCGCCGCGAGACCTACCAGGTCCTCGCGGTGCTCGCCCCGCGCGACCTGCCCCCGGCGGACGACGACGACCCCGCGCCCCCGCCGGGAGAGGACGCCTCCGGCCGACGAACCGAAGCGCCCGCCGACTAGCCCAGCACGACCCGGCGGCCGTCGACGCGCAAGCCCTCGCGCGCGACGCGCCCCACGGTCTCGACGAGCAGCGCCCGCTCGGCCACCTTGATGCGCTCGTGCAGCGACGACTCGTCGTCCCCGTCCTCGACCGGCACCGCGACCTGGGCGACGATCGGGCCGGTGTCGACGCCGTCGTCGACCACGTGGACGGTGCAGCCCGTGACGCGGACGCCGTAGGCGAGCGCGTCGCGCACGCCGTGCGCGCCGGGGAAGGACGGCAGGAGCGCGGGGTGGGTGTTGAGCGTTCGGCCCGCGAAGCGGCCCACGAACGCGGGGCCGAGGATGCGCATGAACCCGGCGAGGACCACGAGGTCGGGCCGGAACACGTCGACCGCCTGCGCGACGGCCTCGTTCCACGCGGCCCGGTCCGCGAAGTCGCCGGGGGCCACGACGACGGCGGCGACGCCCGCCTCGCGGGCGAGGTCCAGGCCGCCTGCGTCCGCCTTGTCGGAGACGACGCCCACGACGCGTGCGCCGTACCCGGCGTCGTCGTGGGCGGCGAGGAGCGCCGCGAGGTTGCTGCCCGCCCCCGACACCAGCACGACGACGCGGGCGGCGGAGGTGGACTCGACGGGGTGGCCGGACGGCGTCTGCACGGTGCTCCTGCGGGGTTTCGAGGGGTCGCGGGTCACGGAGCGCGACCGCGGCGGCGGGCCGGTGGGACGCCCGTCGGGGCACGCAGCCTCCGATGGGAGAATGTACCGCGAGCCGCCCGACCGACCGAGGAGCTGCCCGTGGGCAACCCGTACGCACCGCCCCGTCCCGACGCGCCGCAGCAGCCTCGACCCGAGCCCGCGCAGCCGGAGGACGGAGCGCGTCCGGACGCGTCGGCGCCTGCACCGGGCCCCGCCCCCGCGCCGATCCCCCCGGCCCCCGCGCGCCCGGACCAGCAGGCCGGGCCGGGTCACCGGCGCCCCGCGCCGCCCGAGCCCGCGGAGCCCGACCCGGAGCTCGCCCGGCAGGCGACGCGACGCACCCTGCACTTCGGCCTGCTCCTGCTCGCCGTCATCGTCGTGAGCACCATGCCGTTCCCGTGGCAGGCCGTGAGCCTCGCGCTCGCGCTCGGCGCGATCGTCGTGGGCATCCGGGCGCTGCTGGCCGTCTGGCGGGCCCGCGTGCGCGGCGCGCTCGTTCCGGCCCTCGGGATCGGCGTCGGGCTCTCGGCCATGCTCGCGCTCCAGATGGTCTCGACGCTCGTCACGTGGGACGTCGCGCTCGCGCACCAGCAGTGCCTCGACGGCGCGATCACCGTCTCGGCCGAGAAGCGCTGCGACGTCGAGCGCACGCACGCGCTCGAGGAGAAGTTCGCCCGCTGGTTCCCCACCCCCGCCCCCGCGTCCTCCTGACGCGTCGAGGCTCCGTCACGGGTTCGTGACGTCGCGCCCCTAGGGTGAGCGCGTGACCGCGCCGACGACGCCGCCCGAGGCTCCCCCGCCGCTCCCGCCCGTGCCGCGGGAAGGGCTGCGTCGCGCGGGGTCGCGCTGGTGGTGGCTCGCCGTCCCCGTCGCGGCCGCCCTGGTGGCGGGCGTCGTCGCGGTGGTCGTGCCGCTCGCGGCGCACGACGCGCCCGAGCTCGTCGAGGACGACCGGGTCCTGACCGTGGCGGCGGATCCCTGCGCGCGCGTCCAGGAGGCCGGCGCGACGCTCGCCGCAGCGACGTCTCCCGAGGGACGCGCCGCCGCCGCGCTCGACGTCGCCCAGGGTGCCCGTGCGCTCGCCGCCGCCGTCGGCGCGCTGCCCGCGGACGTCCTCGACGCCGACCGGCCGGCACGGTCCTGGGCCGAGGACTGGTCCGCCCTCGCGGACGGGCTCGAGGCCTGGGCGGCGAGCACCGCGGCCGGCGAGGACGCCCCGTTCGAGCTCCCGCTCACCGAGGACGGCTGGTCGGCGGTGACGAGGATGGATCTCGCCGCGTCTCCCGGGTGCGCGGTCCCGGCGTCCGTCGTGAGCCTCGACGCGACCCCGCCGCGCACCCCGCCCGCGAGCTGACCGCCGCAGAGGCCGCCGTCCGGCCGGACCCGGCCCCGGCCGACCCGCCGTGTCGCCTCCGCGGCTCAGCCGGCGTCGCGGTGGCGCCGGCCCAGGACCTCGAGCCGAGACCACAGGACGGCGAGCGCGGCGCCGCCGCCGATCTCGGCCGCGGCGAGCGCGCCGACGACGAGCGCGTCCGCGCCCACGACCTCGAGCCGGCCGGGGCCCACCGCTCCCCCGGCGAGCCAGCTCACGAGCCCGACGAGCAGGCCGGACGCGAGCGCGACGCCGGCGAGCGCGAGGACGACGGCGGACCAGGGGACGACGTCGTCGGGGTGGGTGCCCGTCACGTCGCGCAGGCGCCGCCAGACGAACACGCCCGCGACGACGCCGAGCGCGACGACGCCGGCCGGCACCCAGGGCGTGAGAGCGTTGGTCCAGTCGTCGCCGGGCAGCGCCCCGAGGAGCGGGATCGCGGGCAGCGCGCCCGGCTCCGACCCGCCGGGCGCGAACGTGCTCCCCTCGCCCACGGCGAACCCGGGGCCGACGAGCCACGCCCCCGCCCACGCCACGAGGTTGGGCAGCACGGCGAGCTGGCCGAGCGCGAGGACGATCCCCCCGACGGTCCCTGGCACGAGCCCGGCGACGATGTCGCCCGACGTCGCGCGGCCCGCGACGAGCCACGCGCCGACGACCACGGCGGACGCCCCGGCGAGCAGGCTCGTGCCGAGCAGACCGCCCCGCAGCCCGAGGCGCACCGTCGGCGGCACGACCCGGTCGAGACGCCCGGCGAGGTCGGCGACGAACGGCGCGTCCGGGCGCGCGAGGATCCCGCCGCCGAGCCCGAGCCCCCCGACGACGGCTCCTCCGACGACGGCGACCCCGAGCCCCCAGGGCGGCGTCGAGCCGGCGAGCAGGGCGACGCCGAGCGTCGTGAGCGCGTACGTGACGGTGCCGGCCACCCAGGCGGAGACCGCGGTGTGCGCCGAGCGGCGTGCCGACGCGAAGCAGCAGAAGAGCGCGAGGGCGGTGAGACCGAGCGGGACGAGCGTGACCGTCGTGCCGCTCGCGACGAGCGGGACGCCGTGGCCGAGGAGCCAGAAGCCCGCCGCGACGGTGACCGACTGTCCCCAGCCCGTCCCCTCGGACGCCCCGGTCGAGGACGCCAGGAACGCGACGACGCCCGGGAGCACGACGACGGCGAGCGACAGGGTGAGCGCCTGGAGCGCGGCGAGCACGCCGGACGGTGCACGGCGCACCCCGACGGGTGCGGGTGCCGGGCTGCCTTCCACGGTGCGCGTGCGCGCACCGCGAGTCGTGCTGGTGGTGCTCATGGTGCCCATCGTCGTCGATCGAGAGGTCGGTTCGGGGCATTCGCCCCGGCGCGCCAGACTACCGGCGCCACCGGCCCCGGGGACGACGACGCCCCGCGACCGGCGGACCGGTCGCGGGGCGTCGTACGGCGTGGCAGCGGGCCGTGCGGCCCGACGGAGCCAGGGGTCAGGCGAGGACCTCGCGCAGGAGCGCGGCGGTCTCGGACGGCGTCTTGCCGACCTTGACGCCGACGGCCTCCAGGGCCTCCTTCTTCGCCTGGGCGGTGCCCGCGGAGCCGGAGACGATGGCGCCGGCGTGGCCCATCGTCTTGCCCTCGGGGGCGGTGAAGCCCGCGACGTAGCCGACGACCGGCTTCGTCACGTGCTCCTTGATGTACGCCGCGGCGCGCTCCTCGGCGTCGCCGCCGATCTCGCCGATCATGACGATCGCCTTGGTCTCGGGGTCGTTCTCGAACGCCTCGAGCGCGTCGATGTGCGTGGTGCCGACGATCGGGTCGCCGCCGATGCCGATGGCGGTCGAGAAGCCGAGGTCCTTGAGCTCGTACATCATCTGGTAGGTCAGCGTGCCCGACTTCGACACGAGACCGACCGGGCCCTTGCCCGTGATGGTGTGCGGGGTGATGCCGGCGAGCGACTCGCCCGGCGTGATGATGCCGGGGCAGTTCGGGCCGATCATGCGCGTGCCCTTGCCCTGCAGGTAGGCCCAGACCTCGGCCGTGTCCTGGACGGGCACGCCCTCGGTGATGACGACGATGAGCGGCATCTCGGCGTCGATCGCCTCGATCGCGGCGTCCTTGGTGAACGCCGGCGGGACGAACAGGACGGACACGTTCGCGCCCGTCTCGGCCATCGCCTCGGCGACGGTGCCGAACACCGGCAGCGTGACGTCGTTGCCCTCGTGGTCCTTGTGCGTGACGGTCGTGCCGGCCTTGCGGGCGTTGACGCCGCCGACGATCTGCGCGCCCGAGTCGAGCATGAGGGCGGTGTGCTTGGCACCCATCCCGCCGGTGATGCCCTGGACGATGATCTTGGAGTCGGAGTTCAGGTAGATCGACATGGTGTTCTCTGTCTCAGCTTTCCGCGTCTACGGGCGATCAGGCGTTGGCCAGCTCGGCCGCCTTGGCGGCACCGCCGTCCATGGTCTCGGCGAGGGTCACGAGCGGGTGGTTCGCCTCGCGCAGGATCGCGCGGCCGAGCTCCACGTTGTTGCCGTCGAGGCGAACGACGAGCGGCTTGGTCGCCTCGTCGCCGAGGATCTCGAGCGCGCCCACGATGCCCTTCGCGACCTCGTCGCACGCGGTGATGCCACCGAAGACGTTGACGAAGACCGACTTGACCTGCGGGTCGTTGAGGATCACGTCGAGACCGTTCGCCATGACCTGCGCGTTCGCGCCGCCGCCGATGTCGAGGAAGTTGGCCGGCTTGACGCCGCCGTGCTCCTCGCCCGCGTACGCGACGACGTCGAGCGTGCTCATGACGAGCCCGGCGCCGTTGCCGATGATGCCGACCTCGCCGTCGAGCTTGACGTAGTTGAGGCCGTTCTCCTTGGCCTTGGCCTCGAGCGGGTCGGTCGACTCCTTGTCCTCCAGCGCCTCGTGGTCCGGGTGACGGACCTCCGACGCGTTGTCGTCCAGCGTGACCTTGCCGTCGAGCGCGATGATCGAGCCGTCCTCCGTGCGGACGAGCGGGTTCACCTCGACGAGCGTCGCGTCCTCGGCCGTGAACACGGTCCACAGCGAGCGGATGACGTCGGCGACCGGCGCCTTGAGCTCCTCGGCGAAGCCCGCGGCGTCGACGATCTCGCGCGCCTTCGCCTCGTCGATGCCCACGATCGGGTCGACGGCGACCTTGGCGAGCGCCTCGGGGCGCTCGACGGCGAGCTGCTCGATCTCCATGCCGCCCTCGACGGAGCACATGGCGAGGTAGTTGCGGTTCGAGCGGTCCAGCAGCACCGAGAAGTAGAACTCCTCGGCGATCTTGGCACCCTGCGCCACCATCACGCGGTGGACGGTGTGGCCCTTGATGTCCATGCCGAGGATCTCGGACGCCTTCTCGGCGGCCTCCTCGGGCGAGTGGGCGAGCTTCACGCCGCCGGCCTTGCCGCGGCCGCCGGTCTTCACCTGGGCCTTGACGACCACGGTGCCCCCGCCGAGCTTCTCGGCTCCCGCGCGGGCCTCCTCGGGCGTCGTCGCGACGACCCCGCCCAGCACGGGCACGCCGTGCTTCTCGAAGATGTCACGCGCCTGGTATTCGAACAGGTCCACCCTGCTGCGTCCTTCCGTCTGATGCGCCGTGTGCGGCATGACCGATGTCTCGACATCAAGACATCCCCGTACAGGGTAGCCCCCGCTCCGGGGCGCGCCTATCCGGGGCCGCTGCGGCGGCTCGCGGACCGGTGTTCCCTTCGTCACCCCGTACGGCGGGCGTCAACCACTGTTGACATCACGGCGAGCGTCAACCTAGATTGACACACATGGAACCCGTCGACATGGACGCCGCGAGCAGCACCGACCCGGACGTCGGGCTGCGGGCCGTGCGGTCGCTGCGCGTGCTGGCCGAGCGCCTCGAGGCGCTCCAGGTCGAGCACGCCCGGGCGCTCGGCTGGTCCTGGCAGGAGATCGCCGACCGGCTCGGCGTCACGCGTCAGGCCGTGCACAAGAAGTACGGCGCGTCCCGCACCACGAGGAGGTCGTGACATGTTCGAACGCTTCGCCGCCGACGCCCGGGAGACCGTGGTCGGCGCCCAGGAGGTCGCGCGGGAGCGCGGCGACGACACCATCGACGGGGTGCACCTGCTCCTGTCGCTCGCCCGGCAGGAGGGCGGCGCCGGGGCGGCCGCGCTCGGTGCGGTCGGCGTGAGTCCGGCCGACCTCGAGCGCGAGGTCGACGCCGCCGGCGGGCTCGACCCGCTCGACGGCCCCGCGCTCGCGGCGCTCGGGATCGACCTGGACCAGGTCCGGGCCCGCACGGACGCCGCGTTCGGCCCTGGCGCGCTCGACCGGGCAGCGGACGACGCGCGGGGCCGCGGGCGCCGCCGAGGCCGCGCGCACATCCCGTTCACCCCCGAGGCGAAGAAGGTGCTCGAGCTCTCGCTCCGCGAGGCCGTGCACGACGCGTCGCGCGTGATCGACTCGGGCCACGTCCTCGCGGCCGTCGCGCGCAGCACGGGCTCGACGGCGCACCGGGCGCTCACCGGCGCGCTCACGGCCGCCGGGTCGGACGACGCCGGCCTGCGCGCCGCGCTCTCGACCCGGCACCGCGCGGCGTCCTGACCGGCACGCCGCGCCGCACGTCGCGGTCGGGCCAGGGGCGGGCGAGCGGCCGACGGCAGCGTCACGGCAGGCTCCTCGGGCTCGGTCGTCGTGCTACGGGAGGACCGGGCGCGCGCCCGTGCCCGACGACGGGCTGACGCCCCGCGGCGCCCGGCGCACCTACCGTCGGGGTGTGCCCGACCAGACTGCGCTCCCCCACCGCTCGGACTCCCGCTCCGACGCCTCCGCCCTCCGCACGCGCTCCACGCCGGGCCGCCACGCCGGCGCCCCGGTGCCCGGTGGACAGCCGTGGGCGCGGGGCGCCGTCGTGCTCGCCGCGAGCTTCCTGCTCGGCGGCCTCACGTCCTTCGCCCAGGGCTTCCTGCCCGACGCCGCAGCCCCCTTCGCGAACTCGGCGAGCGGCTGGACCCTGCTCACCGCGCTCCTCGTCGCCTGGGCCGCGCGCGACGCGCGGACCCGGACCTGGCACGCCGCCGTGCTGGGCGCGGCGAGCTTCGTGCTGCTCACCCTCGGGTACACGGTCGCCGCCGACCTGCGCGGGTTCTTCTACGACCCGACGCTGTTCGGGGTGGTCGGCCTCGTCGTCGGCCCGTTCGTCGGGGTCGCGGCGGCGTGGCTGTGGCGCGCGGGCGTGCGCGCGGCTCTCGGCACGGCGGTGCTCGCGGGCATCGGCATCGGCGAGTCGGTGTACGGGCTCACCACGGTCGTCGAGACGACGGGCGCCACGTACTGGGTCGTGATCGGGCTCGCGTCGCTCGTCCTTCTCGCCGCGATGCTGACCCGGCGTCTGCGCGGCCCCGTCCCGGCGGCCGTCGCCGCGGGAGGCACCGCCGTCGTCGCGACGGCGTTCGTCCTCGCCTACCGCGCGCTCGGCACGATCGGCTGACGCGGCGGACGTCCCCCGCGCACGCAGGGCGCTCGACCGGCCGGTCGAGCGCCCTGTGTGTCGGCACGTGGTGCGTCGGAGCGTGGCGCGTCAGAGCTTGGTGACGGGCGAGTACCGCAGCAGCAGCCGCTTGGTGCCGTCCGCGCCGAAGTCGATCTTCGCGACGGCGTTCGGCCCCGCGCCCTCGAGCGAGACGACCGTCCCGAGCCCGTACGCGTCGTGCGTGACCTTGTCGCCGACGGCGAGGTTCGGCACCTCCCCGTCGGCCCGCGGCGTCGCCGAACCGAACTTCGCCCCGCCGGAAGGCGAGCCGAACGCGGCGCGGGCAGGGGCCGACGACGACGGGTCGTGGCGGGTCTGGCGGGAGCGGCCCGAGGAACGAGGGCCGCGGATGGTAGACCCGTCGTCGTCGGCGCCTGTCCGCGCCCCCGACCCGAATCCGGAACGCGAACCGGACCACGAGCCCGACCCGCGGCCCCAGACGGACCCGCCCGCGCGCAGCGTCGCCATCGACGACTCGCGCCGCCGCCAGTCCCACAGCTCCTCGGGGATCTCCTCGAGGAACCGGCTCGGTGGGAACTCGTTCGCCATGCCCCACGCGGAGCGCACCGCGGACCGCGACACGTAGAGCCGCTCGCGCGCGCGGGTGATGCCCACGTAGGCGAGGCGGCGCTCCTCGGCGAGCTCGGCGTCGTCGTGCAGGGACCGCATGTGCGGGAACGTGCCGTCCTCCATGCCGGTGAGGAAGACGACGGGGAACTCGAGGCCCTTCGCGGTGTGCAGGGTCATGAGCGTGACGACGCCCGGGTCCTCCTTCTCCTCGCCCTCGTCCTCCTCGTCGGCGCCGTCGTCCGCGGGGATCTGGTCCGCGTCGGCGACGAGCGAGACGCGCTCGAGGAAGTCGGACAGCGTGCCCTCGGGGTCGAGCTCGCTGAACTCCGTCGCGACGGCGTGCAGCTCGGCGAGGTTCTCGACGCGCGTCGCGTCCTGCGGGTCGTCGCTCGCGCGCAGCTCGGCGAGGTAGCCCGTGCGGTCGAGGACGGCGCCGAGGATCTCGGACGGGCTCGCGCCGGAGTCGGCGAGCTCGCGCAGCCCGGTCATCAGCTCCGCGAAGGCGCGCAGCGGGTTGAGCGTGCGGTTCGTCAGGCCGGGGATCTCGTCGATGCGGGCCAGCGCCGCGCCGAACGAGATGCGCTCGCGGTCCGCGAGCGCCGCGACGGCGCCCTCGGCGCGGTCGCCGAGACCGCGCTTGGGCACGTTGAGGACGCGGCGCAGGTTGACGTCGTCGTCGAGGTTGTCGATCGCGCGCAGGTACGCCACGGCGTCCTTGACCTCGCGCCGCTCGTAGAAGCGCGTGCCCCCGACGACCTTGTACGGCAGGCCGACGCGGATGAGCACCTCCTCCAGCGCGCGGGACTGCGCGTTCGTGCGGTAGAAGACCGCGACGTCGCCGGGGCGCACGCCCTCGGTGTCGCCGAGGCGGTCGATCTCCTCCGCGACGAACCGCGCCTCCTCGTGCTCGTTGTCCGCGACGTAGCCGATGACCTTCGCGCCCGCGCCGGAGTCCGTCCACAGGCGCTTGGGCTTGCGGTCGGGGTTGCGCGAGATGACGGCGTTGGCGGCCGAGAGGATGTTCTGGGTCGAGCGGTAGTTCTGCTCGAGCAGGATGGTCCGGGCGTCCGGGTAGTCGGCCTCGAACTCGAGGATGTTGCGGATCGTCGCGCCGCGGAACGCGTAGATCGACTGGTCGGCGTCGCCGACGACGGTGAGCTCGGCCGGGTCGAGCGCCGGGACCTGCGCCTCGCCCGTGCCGCTCGTCGCCGGGTCGGTCGCCGCGGAGTCCTCGCCCACGCCCGCGAGCTCGCGCACGAGCACGTACTGCGCGTGGTTGGTGTCCTGGTACTCGTCGACGAGCACGTGGCGGAACCGGCGGCGGTAGTGCTCGGCGACCGCGGGGAACGCCTGGAGCAGGTTCACCGTGGTCATGATGATGTCGTCGAAGTCGAGCGCGCTGGCCGCGACGAGACGGGCCTGGTAGCGCGTGTAGACGTCGGCGAGCACCTGGTCGAACTCGGGCACGTTCGCGCCGTGCTGGCCGGCCCGCGCCGCGAGGCCGTCGTCCGTCGCGTGGGCGCCGGAGTCGCGCGCGTAGGTCTCGGGGTCGATGAGCTCGTTCTTGAGGTCCGAGATCTTGTTGGCGAGCGACCGGGCCGGGTACTTCTTGGGGTCCAGGTCGAGCTCGCGCGTGACGAGGGTGATGAGCCGCTGGGAGTCCGCGGCGTCGTAGATCGAGAAGCTCGACCGCAGGCCGAGCGTCTTCGCCTCCCGCCGCAGGATGCGCACGCACGCCGAGTGGAACGTGGAGACCCACATGTTCCGCGCCGACGGCCCGACGAGCGCCTCGACGCGCTCGCGCATCTCGGCCGCGGCCTTGTTGGTGAACGTGATCGCGAGGATCTGGCCCGCGCGCGCCCGGCCCGTGGCGAGCAGGTGCGCGATGCGGTGCGTCAGCACGCGCGTCTTGCCCGACCCGGCGCCCGCGACGATGAGCAGCGGCCCGCCCGCGTGCACGACGGCCTCGCGCTGCTGCGGGTTGAGCCCGTCGAGCAGCGCGTCGGGGTCGAGGTGCGCGTACCGGCCGCGACGCTCGCCCGACGGCGCACCGCCGGTCGTGCCCGGCGCGCCGTCCGCGGCGGGCGACCCCGCGCCGTCGGGCACGGCCGGATCGTCGGTCCAGCGCGGGGCGGTCCGCGGGAGGCGGGACTCGCCGCCGTGGTCGACGCGCGGGCCGTCGAACAGCGTGTCGAGGCCGGGCAGCGGGAGGTTCTCGAAGAGCGAAGCCATAGCCCCTCCAGCCTAGGCGCCCGCGCCCACACCCGGCACCGCCCGGCCGCCGCGTCCACCGGCAGGCGTCAGGTGAACGTGAGCCCGATGCCCCACGTCGCGGCGGCGAGCAGCCCGCCGAGGAGCTGGACGAGGATCGTGATGCCGGTCGCCTGCATCGCGGCGACCGTCGCGCGCCAGGCGGCGCGCCGGTCGCGACGGCGCACGAGCTCGGCGAGGAACACGGCGAGCACGAACCCGATGAAGAGCCCGACCACCGGGATGACGAAGAACCCGACGACGCCCGCGATGCCGCCCCACACGAGCGTCGACCACGGGACGTCCGCCCGGCGCATGTGCCGACCCGCGAGCACGTACTGGGAGACCTCGGCGGCGACGACGAGCACGGCCGCGACCGCGAAGACGACCCAGGCGGCCGTGCCGCCCGTGACGATCGCCCACACGAGGATCGCCCCGAGCACGAGCACGTTCCCGGGCAGGATCTGCACGACGATCCCGATCAGCCCGACCAGGATCGCCAGCCCGACGAGGACCTCTCCACCGACGCTCACGGGGGAAACCCTCGCACGTCCGGCGCGCTACGCACGCCCCGCGGGCGGGACCAGCCGGGGGTGCGCGACGCCGTCGACCACCCACGAGCGGATCATCGCGCTGAACAGGTCGGGGTCCTCCGCGCTCCACTGGTGGTGCATGCCGGGCGCGAGGCGGACGACGGCGTCCGGCACCCGGCGGGCGATCGTCCCGAGCGCGGAGCGCGCGGCGCGCACGTCGCGCGAGCCCGCGACGGCGAGGACGCGCGCGCCCGACGCCTCGAGGCCCGTCGGCCAGCAGCCGCCGTAGACGTCGCGCAGGGTGCGGGCCATGTTGTCGCGGCGGATCGCGAGGCCGGACCGGACGAAGAGGTCGCGCGCGTCGGCGGGGAGGCGGAAGGCTCGCGCCTGTGCCTCCCAGTACCAGCGCCGGTCCCACACGCTGAGCTGCGCGCGCCCGACGGCGCCCGCGAGCCCGGGCACGCCGTCGACCGCCGCGCCGGACGCGAGGACGGAGCGCACGAGCCCGGGGTGCCGTGCCGCGACCCGGAGGGCGACGATCCCGCCGTACGACAGCCCGACGAGGTGCACGGCCCGGCCCGCGGGCAGCGCAGCGACGAGGGCAGCCACGTCGTCGGCGGTGGCGTCGAGCGACACGACGTCCTCGGCCGCGCGGGACCCGAAGCCGGGCAGGTCCGGCGTCCGGACGTCGAGGTCGGCGAGGTGCTCGACCTGCGGCTCCCACATCCACGACGCGACGTTGCCGCCGTGCAGCAGGACGACGGTGACGGCGTCCGGCACGCTCACGCGAGCACCTCGCGCTCGGTCTCGTCGAGCCAGGCGAGCTCGGTCCGGGCGTGCGCGAGGCCGTGGCGGAGCGTGGCGAGGCGCAGCGCGAGCCCGCGAGTGCCGCGGACGCGGTCGGCGTCGGGACCGCCGTCGGCGAGGACGGCGGCGACGCGCTCCTGCTCGGCGGTGAGCGCCGCGACCGCCTCCTCCGCCTGCGCGCGGCGGGACGCGAGGAGCTCCCGGACGCCTGCGTCGTCGAGCTGGTCGGCGAAGAACAACCGCCCGAGGAAGGGCTCGCGCGCGTCCTCCGGCTCGAGCGGCGCGGCGAGCCAGTCGCGGAGCGCCGCGCGGCCCGCGGCGGTGATCGTGTGGACCTTGCGGTCGGGGTAGCTCTCCTGCGGCACGACCTCCACCTCGGCGAGGCCCGCGTCGACGAGGGCCGCGAGCGTGCGGTAGAGCTGCGAGCGGTCCGCAGCCCAGAAATGGTGCACGGAGGTGTCGAACGCGCGCTTGAGGTCGTAGCCGGTCATGGGCCGGACCGTGAGGAGCCCAAGCACGAGGTATCGAAGGACCATGCGACTAGTGGACCATGCACCTAGATCCCGGTCAACGCTTCCCGAGACGACGACGGCCCGCCGACGCGGAGCGTCGACGGGCCTGGTGCCGGTGGTGCGGTCAGTTCCAGAACACGGCGACGAGGATGTTGACGAGGGTCAGCCCGCCGATGGCGTGCTTGAGGCCCGGCGCCACGGCGCCGTCGGAGGACTTGGCCCCCTGGCGCTTGGCGACGAACGCGAGGACGGCGACGACGAGGGCAATGACCAGCTTGACGCCGATCTTGGCCATGTCCGGGCCACCGTCGCCCCAGACCGAGGCCTCACCGATCCCGACCATGGCGATCCCCGCGACGAGCGCGGTGAGCGCCCCGTGGAAGACGCCCTTGTACAGGCCCGGCGAGCGCAGGGACGCGAGGTAGCCACCGAGCACGATGGCCCACCCGATGAAGTGCAGCGCGACGAAGACGTTGTAGAGGAACTCCATGGGCCCATGGTATTTGCTGACGACCCTGTCGTGAAACTTTGCACAAGGTGAGATGCGCCCGGTGATCCACGACGCTCGACAAAGCAGACTGAATCGGTCTACTATTTCCAGTTTCCCACCATGCGGACCGGGGCTGTCCACGCGTCCGGACCGCGGCTACTGTTCTCGGCATGACCACGGCTGCCCGCACCCTCCTCGTGACCTCCGGTCACGGGACGCCGGCGTGCGCGCACACGTGTCTGAGCTGTTGTCGCTGAACCGCGCCCGACTCAGCGCGAGCGATCGCTCGCCTCTCTTCCCGAGAACCCCTGAGAACCGGCGCGCGCCGTCGGTCCTCAGCCACTCGCAGCACCCTCGCTGAGCGCTCGCCGTCGCGCGTCCCCGCCCCCGACGAGGACACGAGGAACCCCGATGACGCAGGCACCGACTGCGCCCGAGGCCACGGACGGCAGCACTCCTCCCGCCCGTCCGCCGCGCACCGCCGAGCGCCCGGCCCGGACGCCGGGAGACCGCCCCGCGCGCGCCGCACGACCGAACGGGCAGTGGAAGGTCGACGGCACCGAGCCGCTCAACGCGAACGAGAAGTGGAAGCAGGAGGACGGCGGCCTGTCCGTCCGCGAGCGCATCGAGACGATCTACGCGCGCGACGGCTTCGACTCCATCCCCGGCGACGACCTCCACGGACGCTTCCGCTGGTGGGGCCTGTACACGCAGCGCAAGCCCGGGATCGACGGCGGCCGGACCGCGACGCTCGAGCCGCACGAGCTCGAGGACCGGTACTTCATGCTCCGGGTCCGCATCGACGGCGGGGCGCTCACGACCGAGCAGCTCCGCGTCGTCGCGGGCATCTCGACGGAGTTCGCCCGCGACAGCGCGGACATCACCGACCGCCAGAACATCCAGCTCCACTGGGTCGAGGTCGAGGACGTCCCCGAGATCTGGCGCCGCCTGGAGTCCGTCGGGCTGCAGACGACCGAGGCGTGCGGCGACGTCCCGCGCGTCGTGCTCGGCAGCCCGGTCGCGGGCATCGCCGCCGACGAGCTCATCGACATCGGCCCGGCCGTCGCGGGGATCACCGAGAAGTACATCGGCGTCCCCGAGCTCGCGAACCTGCCCCGCAAGTTCAAGACGGCGCTCACCGGCCACCCGAGCCAGGACGTCGTCCACGAGATCAACGACGTCGCGTTCGTCGCCCACCGCCACCCCGAACTGGGCGTCGGGTTCGACCTGTGGGTCGGCGGCGGGCTGTCCGCGAACCCGCGTCTCGGGGAGCGCCTGGGGGCGTTCGTCACCGAGGAGCAGGTGCCCGACGTGTGGCACGGCGTCGTGCAGATCTTCCGCGACTACGGCTACCGCCGGCTGCGCAACAAGGCACGCCTGAAGTTCCTGCTCGCCGACTGGGGTCCGGAGAGGTTCCGCGAGGTCCTCGAGACCGAGTACCTCGGGTACGCGCTGCCCGACGGCCCCCCGGCGCCCAAGCCGTCCGTCCCCGGCGACCACGTGGGCGTGCACAAGCAGAAGGACGGGCTCAACTACGTCGGGGCCGCGCCGTACGTCGGGCGCGTGTCCGGCACGATCCTCGCGAACGTCGCCGACCTCGCGGAGTCGGTCGGGTCGCACCGCGTGCGCCTCACCCCGCACCAGAAGCTCCTGGTGCTCGACGTGCCGGACGAGCACGTCGAGCACGTCGTGTCGACGCTCAAGGAGAACGGCCTCGACGCCCGGCCGAGCCCGTTCCGGCGCAGCACGATCGCGTGCACCGGCATCGAGTACTGCAAGCTCGCGATCGTCGACACCAAGGACACCGCGACCGCGACGATCGACGAGCTCGAGCAGCGGCTCGGGGACCTGTCCCAGATGAAGCCGCTCTCCCTGCACGTCAACGGCTGCCCCAACTCGTGCGCGCGCATCCAGACGGCAGACATCGGCCTCAAGGGCCAGCTCGTCATGGACGACGACGGCCAGCAGGTCCCCGGCTTCCAGGTCCACCTGGGCGGCGGGCTGGCCTCCGACGACCGCGAGGTCGCGGGCATGGGCCGGACCGTCCGCGGGCTGAAGGTGACCGCGGACGACCTCACCGACTACGTCGAGCGCGTCGTCCGGCGCTACGAGAGCGACAAGGACGGCTCCGAGACGTTCGCCGAGTGGGCGCACCGCGCGGACGAGGAGGCGCTCCGATGACCGCGGACCTGACCGGCGGGACCGCTGCACCCGCGGGCACCGACCCGCTCGCGGCGCTGCGCGCCGCAGCGCGGGCCAGGACGGAGCAGCGCGAGAGCGCGAAGGCCGCGCACCACGCGGAGCGTGCGCGGCAGGCCGCGCAGGGCCGGGAGAAGCGCTCGACCGACGAGCTGCGCGAGATCGCGCGGCGCGGCGCCGAGCTGCTGCACGGCGTGGGCACGCCCGGCGTCGAGGGCGCCACGCGCCCGGAGGCGACCGCCGACGAGGTCGTCGCCTGGGCGGCGCGCGAGTTCGGGACGTCCGTCGCGGTCGCGTGCTCCATGGCCGACGCGGTGCTCCCTCACGTCGTCGCGGCGCAGATCCCCTGGGTCGACGTGCTGTTCCTCGACACGGGCTACCACTTCGCCGAGACCGTCGGGACGCGCGACGCCGTCGAGCAGCAGCTGGACGTGACGATCGTCGACGTCAGGCCCGAGCTCACGGTCGCCCAGCAGGACGCGGCGCACGGCAAGGACCTGTTCGGTCGCGACCCGGCGCTGTGCTGCCAGCTGCGCAAGGTCGAGCCGCTGCACCGCACGCTCGCGGGCTACGAGGTGTGGGTCACGGGCGTGCGCCGCGACGAGGCGCCGACGCGGACCGGCACGCCGCTCGTCACGTTCGACGAGAAGAACGGGCTCGTGAAGATCAACCCGCTCGCGGCGTGGTCGTTCGACGACCTGCTCGCGTACGCGGCGCGGCACCAGGTGGTGCTCAACCCCCTGCTCCACGACGGCTACCCGTCGATCGGCTGCCAGCCGTGCACCCGGCGCGTCGCGCCGGGCGAGGACCCGAGGGCCGGCCGCTGGGCGGGGCTCGACAAGACAGAGTGCGGACTCCACGTATGAGGACGGGCATGACGACCATCGACCTGACGACCGACGCGCCGGGCTCCCCCGGCGCCTCCGCCGCCGCGGGCACGACCCCGGCCGCGGCGCTCCCCGGCGGGCGCCGCCTCGCCCAGCTCGACGCGCTCGAGAGCGAGGGCATCCACATCGTGCGGGAGGTCGTCGCCGAGTTCGAGCGACCGGTCCTGCTGTTCAGCGGCGGCAAGGATTCCGTGGTGATGCTGCACCTCGCGGTCAAGGCGTTCGCGCCCGGCCCGGTGCCGTTCCCCGTGCTGCACGTCGACACCGGGCACAACTTCCCTGAGGTCCTGGCCTACCGCGACGCCACGGCCGAGCGCCTCGGCCTGCGCCTCGAGGTGGCGCGCGTGCAGGACTACATCGACGACGGCCGGCTGCGCGAGCGCGCCGACGGCACGCGCAACCCGCTCCAGACGCAGCCGCTGCTCGACGCCATCTCGGGGCACCGGTTCGACGCCGTGTTCGGCGGGGGTCGTCGCGACGAGGAGAAGGCGCGCGCCAAGGAGCGCGTGTTCTCCCTGCGCGACGAGTTCGGCCAGTGGGACCCGCGCAACCAGCGCCCGGAGCTGTGGAACCTCTACAACGGGCGGCACCGCCCGGGCGAGCACGTGCGCGTGTTCCCGCTGTCGAACTGGACCGAGCTCGACGTGTGGCGCTACATCGCGCGCGAACGCATCGAGCTCCCCGAGCTCTACTACGCGCACGAGCGCGAGGTGTTCGACCGCGACGGGATGCTGCTCGCCGTCGGGCCGTACTCGGAGCCCCGCACGGACGCCGAGACCGCGTCGCTGCGGACGGAGACCGTGCGCTACCGGACGGTCGGCGACATGTCGTGCACCGGCGCCGTGCGCTCGGACGCGGCGGGCGTCGACGACGTCATCGCCGAGGTCGCCGCGACGCGCATCACCGAGCGCGGCGCGACCCGCGCCGACGACCGCCTCTCCGAGGCCGCCATGGAGGACCGCAAGAAGGAGGGGTACTTCTGATGGGCACCCAGACCACCACCGGCACCGTCGCCGCCGACGCGGCGCCCCCGCTCGACGACGCGCGCCGCGGCACGCTCCTGCGCCTCGCGACCGCGGGCTCCGTCGACGACGGCAAGTCCACGCTCGTGGGCCGCCTGCTGTTCGACTCGAAGTCCGTGCTCGCCGACCAGCTCGACGCGGTCGAGCGCGTCTCGCGCGACCGCGGGCTGGAGACTGCCGACCTCGCGCTGCTCACCGACGGCCTGCGGGCCGAGCGCGAGCAGGGCATCACGATCGACGTCGCGTACCGGTACTTCGCGACCGCGCGCCGGTCGTTCATCCTCGCCGACTGCCCCGGCCACGTGCAGTACACGCGCAACACGGTGACCGGGGCGTCGACGGCGGACGTCGTCGTGCTGCTCATCGACGCGCGCAAGGGCCTGCTGGAGCAGACGCGCCGCCACCTCGCGGTCGCGAGCCTGCTGCGCGTGCCGCACGTCGTCGTCGCGGTGAACAAGATCGACCTCGTCGACTACAGCGAGGCGCGCTACGAGGAGCTCGCGGCGGACATCCGCGCGGCCGCGACGTCGCTCGGCGTCGGCGACGTGCACACGATCCCCGTCTCGGCGCTCGTCGGCGACAACGTCGTGGACCGGGCGAGCGCGCGCACGCCCTGGTACGACGGCCCGAGCCTGCTCGAGCTGCTCGAGGAGCTCCCGACGGGCGACGACCCGGAGGCCGAGGCGTTCCGCTTCCCCGTCCAGGTCGTCATCCGCCCGCAGGCCGCGGCCGACGAGCGCTACCGCGACTACCGCGGGTACGCCGGGCAGGTCGCGTCGGGCGTCGTGACGGTCGGCGACGAGGTCGTGGTGCTGCCCTCCGGGCGCCGCACGACGGTCGTCGGGATCGACACCGCCGACTCCCTCGCGAGCGGCGCGGAGCTCACCGAGGCGTTCGCCCCGCAGTCGGTGACGATCCGCCTCGCCGACGACGTGGACGTCGCGCGCGGCGACCTCCTCGCGTCCGCGGCCGAAGCCCCCGACGTCACGCAGGACGTCGAGGGCACGGTCGCGTGGCTGGGCGACCGTCCGCTCCTGCCCGGCGCGCGCGTGCTGCTCAAGCACACGACCCGCACCGTGCAGGCCGTGGTGCGCGACGTCGTCGGGCGCCTCGACCTGGACACGGCCGAGCTCGAGCCCGCCGAGCGCCTGGAGCTCAACGACATCGGCCGCGTGACGCTGCGGCTCGCGTCGCCCGTCGCGGCGGAGGAGTACGTCGTGGCGCGCCGCACGGGCGCGTTCCTGCTCGTCGACGCGCAGGACGGCGGCACGCTCGCCGCCGGCATGGTCGGCGACGCGCTCGCCGCCGCCCGCCGCCCGGCGGAACGCCCCGGCTCCTACGCGATCTAGACGACACCTAGGCTGGCACCGTGACCGCACCCATCCACGAGACGTACCCCCTCGGCCTGCGCCTCGACGGCCGCCGCGTCGTCGTCGTCGGCGGCGGCCCCGTCGCCGCACGCCGCACGCGGGGCCTCCTCGACGCGGGCGCGGTCGTGACCGTCGTCGCGCCGTACGTGTGCGAGGACCTCGCCGAGCTGCTCGCGGCCCACGGCCCGGGGACCGCCGGTCACGCGGCGCACGCCCCGGCGGCCGTCCCGGCGCGGGACGCCCGGCTCTCCTGGGTGCGGCGCGACTACCTCACGGGCGACCTCGACGGCGCGTGGCTCGTCCACACCGCGACGGGCGACGCCCGCGTCGACGCCGAGGTCGCGGCCGACGCCGAGGCGGACCGCGTCTTCTGCGTCACCGCGGGCGACGCCGAGCGCGCGACCGCGTGGGTCCCGGCCGTCGCGCGCACGCTCGTGCCGGGCGCCGCGTCCGGGGCCGGGGAGGCCGAGGTCACGGTGGCCGTCAACGCGGGCCGGGACCCGCGCCGCGCCCAGCGCGTGCGCGACGCCGTCGCGGTGCTCCTCGATACGAGCGAGCTGCCGCTGCGGGCGGTGCGGCCGGCCCGCGCCGTCGTCGCGGGGTCCGGCGACGCCGGCCACGAGGCCGCTGCCGCGGGGGCCGTCACGGCCCCGCTCGTGCGGCCCGTGGGCTCCGTCGCCCTCGTCGGCGGGGGGCCGGGCGACGCGGGCCTGATCACCGTGCGCGGGCGCCGGGTGCTCGCGGAGGCCGACGTCGTCGTGGTCGACCGGCTCGCGCCGCGCGCGCTGCTCGCCGAGCTCGGCGACGACGTCGTGGTGGTGGACGTCGGCAAGACGTCGGGCAACCACCCCGTGCCGCAGGACGAGATCAACCGGATCCTCGTGCACCACGCGCTCGTGGGGAAGCGGGTCGTCCGGCTCAAGGGCGGCGACCCGTACGTGTTCGGGCGGGGCGGCGAGGAGCTCGACGCGTGCCGCGCCCACGGCGTCCCGGTGGAGGTCGTGCCCGGCGTGACGAGCGCCGTCTCCGTGCCCGCCGCCGCGGGCATCCCGGTGACGCACCGGGGCCTGTCGCGCGGGTTCACCGTGCTCACGGGGCACGAGGACGTCGGGAAGGTCCCCGCCGCGAACGACCACACGGTCGTCCTGCTCATGGGTGTCTCGCGCCTCGCGGAGACGGCCGCGGCGCTCGTCGCGCAGGGCCGCTCGCCCGAGACGCCGGTCGCGGTCGTCGAGGACGGCTACGGCCCGCGCCAGCGGACGACGGTCGGGACGCTCGCGACCATCGCCGAGCGGGCCCGCGAGGCCGGAGTTCGGCCCCCGGCCGTGACCGTCGTCGGCGACGTGGTGACCCTCTCCCCCGCCTGGCCGTCCCGCACCCCGCCTGCCCCGCGCTGAGTGCGGGGGCCGCAGCTCAGAGGAGGCGGCGCTGGGCCGCCCAGCGGGTGAGCTCGTGACGGGACGACAGCTGGAGCTTGCGCAGGACCGCGGAGACGTGGGTCTCGACGGTCTTGATCGAGATGAACAGCTCCGACGCGACCTCGCGGTACGTGTACCCGCGCGCGATGAGGCGCATGACCTCCTGCTCGCGCGCGGAGAGCCGGTCGAGCTCGTCGTCGTGCACGGCGACGTCGCCCGCGCCCGTGCCGAACGCGTCGAGCACGAAGCCCGCGAGCCGCGGCGAGAACACCGCGTCGCCGCCCGCGACCTGCCCGACGGCGGCCGACAGGTCCGGCCCCGAGATCGCCTTCGTCACGTACCCGCGCGCGCCGGCGCGGATGACCGCGACGACGTCCTCCGCGGCGTCGGACACGGACAGCGCGAGGAACCGCACGTCGCCCAGCACGTCGGCGCAGCGCTGGATGACCTCCGCGCCCCCGCCGCCGTTCCCGCCGGGCAGGTGCACGTCGAGCAGCACGACCGGGGGCCGCAGCTCGTGCACGCGCGCGACCGCCGACCCCACGTCGTCCGCCTCGCCCACGACCGTGACGAGCGCCGGGTCGAGGCTCGCGCGCACGCCGGCCCGGAACATGTGGTGGTCGTCGACGAGCACCACGGGCACCGGCCCGGTGGCGGGTGCGCCGTCGGGCGTCGCGCTGGGGATGGTCGTCACGGGGTCTCCTCGCTCGGTGCGGTCCGCGCCGGGCCGGGGTCCGTCGGCACGTCCGTCGACACGGCCCGCGGCACGCGCAACCGTACCTCGGTGCCCCACCCCGGCCGGCTGATGATCTCGGCCTTGCCCCCGCGGCGCTGCACGCGCCCGAGGATCGACTCGCGCACCCCGAACCGGTCGGGGGCGACGTCGTCCATGTCGAAGCCCTCGCCCCGGTCGCGGACGAACACCTCGACCGCGGCGTCGCTCACCTCGAGGTAGACGGAGTACGGCGGCCCGCCGTGCGCGACGGCGTTGACGAGCGCCTCGCGCGTCGCCTGGAGGAGCGCCGCCGTCTCCTGCGTCGGGGTGCAGTCCCCCACCACGACGACGTCCACGACGACCGGCCCCGGCTCGGGCGCACCGGGCGCCGCGCCGATCGGCTCGGCGCGGCGGCCCACGCGCCCGTCCTCGACCTCCGCGACGAGCGCGCGCAGCTCGGCGGCGAGCGACGTCCCCGGCGAGGGGCGGTCGTCGTAGAGCCACTCGCGCAGCTCGCGCTCCTGGGCGCGCGCGAGGCGCGCGACCGTGTCGGCGTCGGAGGACCGGGCGCGGATGAGGGCGAGCGTCTGGAGCACGGAGTCGTGCAGGTGCGCAGCGATGTCGGCCCGCTCGGCCTCGCGCGCCCGGGCGGCGCGCTCGTCGCCGAGCTCGCGCATCAGCCGCAGCCACCACGGGGCGAGGACGATCGCGACGCCCGCGAGCACCGCGACCGCGGCCACGGCGGCCCGGACGACCTGGGTGGGCCGCGCGTCCTGCCCCACCAGCAGCACGATGCCGACGAGCACGAGCACGACGCCGCCCGCGATGCGCACGACCCCGGCGGGCGTGCGCCCGCCCGCCCGCGTGAGCAGCCGGCCCCGCTCGACGGCGTCGAGCTGGCTCCACGCGAGCGCCGCGCCCGCGAGCGCGATGAGCACCGGGATCACCCAGGAGACCTCGACGTCGACACCCGTGCGCAGAGCCACGAGCAGCGCCGCGCCGCCCAGCAGGACGACGCCGATCGCGACGTCGCGCACGGGCAGGCGCCGCACGCTCCCCTGGAGACGCGGCGCGAGCCGGGACAGGGAGGCGGGGCGCTGCTCGTCGCGCGCGGCCAGCGGGTCGCCGGTCGGCACGGTGAGCCACCAGAACACGTACAGCGCGACGCCCGCGCCGCCCGCGAGCGCGAGGAGCGCCATGACGAGGCGCACGACCCCGACGCCGACGCCGAGGTGCGCCGCGAGGCCCGCGCACACGCCACCCACCCACCGGCCGCGCTCGGGGCGGCGCAGCGGCAGGTCGCGCGGTCGCGCGCCGGGCCGGGCAGCTGTCGTCACCCCCCGATCGTCACACGGCGCGGACGTCCCGAGCGCCCCCGGGCGGGGAAACCAGGGTCGGGCACCGGACGGTTCAGGGTCGGGTCAGGGTGGCACCCGATACCGGCGGCACCCCCCGGCGCACCAGCATGGTGGTCATGAGCACTCCCGACCTCCCCGGACCCGGCGCCCAGCCCGGGAGCTCCGGCGGCGACACCGAGACGCCCGGCGCGCAGCCGGGCACCGTCCCCCCGGGGCCGAGCGGCCCCGACCACGGCGGCGGACCGGGCTGGGCCGGCCCCGCCGGCCCGCCCCCGGGCGCACCGGGCGAGGCACCCCGGCGTCCGAGCGGCACCGACGGCTTCTTCGACGCGGTGCGCCGCGTCGGCATCTACCGCTCGGACGACCGCTGGATCGGCGGCGTCGCGTCCGGCGTGGCGGAGCGGTTCGGGATCGACCCGCTGGTCGTGCGCGGCCTGCTGTTCGTGACGTTCTTCCTCTCCGGCGCCGGGCTCGTCCTGTACGGCGCGGCGTGGGCGCTGCTGCCCGAGCGCCGCGACGGTCGCATCCACCTCCAGGAGGCGTTCCGCGGCAACGTCGACGTCGCGCTGCTCGGCGCCGCGGCGTTCGTCGTGGTCGGGTTCTCGTGGGGCGGCGGATGGTGGTCGTGGTGGGACGCGCTCCACCTGGGCTGGCTGACCGGCCTGTTCTGGGTCGCGGCCTTCGTCACCGTGGCGGTCGTCGCGGTCTCGGCGCTCACGCAGCGCGGTCCTCGCGGTGGCCAGGGCACGCCTCCGCATGCTCCGCCGTGGCCGGGCGGTCCGGGTCACGGCCCGGGGGGTCCGGGTCACGGCCCGGGGGGTCCGGGTCACGGCCCGGGCGGCGCCGGTCCGGCGCAGGGCCCGTACGCCCCGGGCCCCGGCCCGACGGCGACCCCCGGCGCCCCCGCGGGTGGCGCACCCTCGGACGCCCCGTGGGGCAGCCCCGGCTCGGCGTACCCGGGCGGCCCCGCGTACCCGGGCGGCCCGACGACGTCCGGCACCCCCGGCGGGACGCCCGCGGGCGGCGCGCCTACGGGGACGCAGGACGACGCGGTCTGGTCGGCGGAGGCGAGCCCGTACGCCGCCTCCACGCCCGGCGTGACCGCGCCCCTCCCCCCGCACGCGCCGTACGCACCGTCCCCGCAGGGCGCACCGCAGCCGCCGCTCCCGCCGCAGCCCGCGCGGGCCCCGCGCCCGCCGAAGCCCCCGCGCCCGCGCGGCCCGGGCGCGACGACGACCGGCATCGTCGTCGGGCTGAGCCTCCTGCTGGGGGCGCTGCTCCTCGTGGTCGACCGCCAGGGCGAGCTGCCCTGGCCGGTGTTCCTGACCTGGGCGGGCCTCAGCGGGATCCTCGCGGGCCTCGCCATCGTGGTGAGCGGGCTCCGCGGGCGGACGAGCGGCGGCCTCGGCTGGCTCGCGGTGGTCCTGCTCGTCGTCGCGCTCCCCGCCTCGGCGTGGCGCACGACCCCGTTCACCGTGTTCGTCGACGACTCCGTGCGGACCGTCACCGACGGCACGCACCGCATCACCGACCCCGACGTCGCCGAGCAGGGGTTCGGCGTGTCGTTCGGCGACCCGCGCATCGACCTGTCCGACCTGGACCTGTCGGAGGCGACCACCGGCTCGCCCGTCGAGGTCCCCGTCCGGCTCGGCGCGGGCGACGCGACGGTCGTCGTGCCGGACGGCGTCCCCGTCCGCGCCGAGGTCCAGGTGCTCGCGGGCAACGCGCGCTGGCACGTGGACGGCGACCGCCAGGAGATCGGCGGGGTCAGCACGCAGCCGGTGACGTTCGACAACGACGAGGTCCAGGCGGGCGACGACCCGCTGCTCGTGCTGCAGGTCGAGGTCGGCGCCGGCCAGGTCACGATCGAGGAGGACTGATGAACGACGAGAACCGCCGCGACGACGACACGCGGCCGCTCGGGGACGAGCTGTTCGACCCCGCCCCCGCGCAGGACCCCGAGCCGGCTCAGCAGCAGGGACGCCGGGAAGCGTCCGGGACGGACACGACGGTCCCGCTCCCCGCCGTGACGCCCGCGGCCGACGCCCGCGCGACGACCCCGCTCCCGGCCGCGACACCGCTGACCGACGTCGGCGCCACGACGCCGCTGCCCGCCATGCCGTCGACCGACCCGCTGTCGGTCGACGGACCGTCCGTCGACACGCCGCCCGTGGGTGCCCCGCCGGCCGGGACACCACCCGTCGGGGCGCCGTCCGTCGGTGCGCCGCGCTACGGCGCGGCCCCGACGACGTCGGGCGCCGACCCGTCGTCCACGGGCGGGGCGCCCGGCGCGCTCCCGCGGCGCGGCCCGCGCGTCGCGACGATCGTGTGGGGCTTCGTCATCGTCGCCTTCGCCGTCGTGGTGCTCGCGGCCGCGCTCGGCGCCCGCGTCGACCTGGGGCTCGCGACGATCGTCGTGCTCGCCGCGGCGGGCGTCACGCTCGTCGTCGGGTCGATCGTCTCCGGGGCACGACGCCGCCGGGGCTGAGCCGCACCGGGACCTCCGGGTACGCCGAGGGCCGTGGCACGTCGTGCCACGGCCCTCGGTGTGCCCGAGCGACGCCGCCCCGCACGCTCTCCCCGGTGCGACCCGGTGGGAGCGGGTCCTCGGCGCCCGGACGGGCTGCCGGGACGGTCAGGGGGTCGGCTCGTCGCCCCGCCGCGTCGGGCCGTCGGCCCGGTGCTCGGGCGTGGTCGGCCCGGTCGTCGTCGTGGGGGTGTCGGGCGAGGCCGCGGGCGAGGAGCCCGGTGCGCTCGGCGTGCCCGTGCCGGCGGCACCGGTCGGCTCGACGGGCGTCGCCGTCGTGCCGGGAGCGGCCGCGCGGGCCTCGGCGCCGGGGGTCGAGAGCGCAGAGGGGCGGCCCGGGGAGGTCGGCTCGGGACGCACGGGAGGCGCCGTCGGCGACGGCTCGACGTGCCCCGGCGCGGCGTGCGCGGGCGCGGCGTGCCGACCGGCGTCCGACAGGTCGCCCGACGACGAGTAGCCGCCCGGGGTCTCGACGGCGACGCTCGGCCCACCCGCGAGCCGGCGCAGCGCGATCCCGACGAGGATGAACAGGATGCCCAGCCCGATGACGAGCGCGCACACCCCGAACGCGACGACGGAGGTGAACAACGACGCGCGCAGGAACGAGGCCGTCATGACGGTCTGGCGCGTCGGGTCGTCCTGACCGAGCTCGGCGTAGGTCTTGCCGCCGCTCGCCTCGAGCGCGTGCTTGTTGATGACCTCGGCCTGCGCGTACGCGGTGAGCGGCCCGTTGACGTGGCGCCCCGCGAGGAACGACGCGTCGTCGGAGACGGTGATCTCCTCGGCGGACAGCTGGTTCGACACGACGATCCATGTGCCGATGCCCGCGAGGAGAAGGATGATGCCCGCGATGATCGACACGAGACCGATGCCCCGTGCCCCCTTCGTCGGTGTGACGGTGACGGTGCTCGACATGGCGCGTTCTCCCCTTCGTCAGGACCCACCTGCAACCGCCCGCACGAGACCGCCCGCGGGTGCGGGCCGGTCACGGGACGGTCGAACCACCCATACGGGGCCCACGGTAGCGACGGGAGCGGAGCACCGCGCGGCGAACGCGCACCTCAGGGCGGGCGCGGCGGCGACCGCGCGGCCCGCCGGGGCCGGGATGGGAGGATGCGGTCCGTGCGCATCACCCACCTGACCGACTGCTACCTGCCGCTGCTCGGCGGCATCGAGACCCAGGTCGCGCGGCTCGCGCAGCAGCAGGCGGCCGCCGGTCACGACGTCGCGGTCGTCTGCACGACGCCCGCGCGCCCCGGCGCGCACGGCGTGTCGACCGAGCGGGACGGTGACGTCACGGTGCACCGGCTCGCCGCGCGCGTCCCGGGCGGCTACCCCGTGCACCCGCGCGCGCCGCACCACGTGGCGCGGGTCCTGCGCGCCGACCGGCCCGACGTCGTGCACCTGCACATGGGCGTGCTGACGCCCTCCACCCAGGCGTCGCTGCGGACGGTCGTGCGCGCGGGGCTGCCCGCGGTGCTCACCGTGCACAGCGTCTGGGGCGGCGCGGAGCGCGCGTTCGCCGGGCTCGACCGCGTGGTCCGCTGGTCCCGCTGGCCCGTGCTGTGGTCGGCCGTGAGCGAGCTGACCGCCGCTCCCCTGCGCCGCATCGTCGGCGACCACGGCGAGGTCGTGGTGCTGCACAACGGCCTCGACCTCGACGCGTGGCGCGTCCCGCGCACCGAGCGCGCCGACCGCATGGAGGGCTCGGCCGTCCACGTCGTGGCCGCGACGCGGTTCGCGCCCCGCAAGCGCGTGCTGCCGTTCCTCGAGGTCGTGCGCGACGCCGTCGCGCGCCTCCCCGAGGGGGCGCTGCACGTGACGCTCGCCGGGGACGGACCCGAGCTGGCCGACGCGCGGCGCTTCGTCACCGAGCACGGGCTGGGGTCGGTCGTGTCGCTCCCCGGCCGCCTCGACGCGACGGGCCTCCAGCGGCTCTACGCGCGCGCCGACGTGTTCGCCGCGCCCGCCGTCGAGGAGGCGTTCGGCATCGCCGCGCTCGAGGGCCAGGCCGCCGGGCTGGCGGTGCTCACGCGCTCGCAGTCGGGCGTGGCGGAGCGCCTCACCGACGGCGTCGACGCGCTCGTGGTCGACGACGACGCCGGCCTCGCCGACGCGCTCGTGCGCCTCGCGACCGAGGACGGCCTGCTCGACCGGATCGTCGCCCACAACCGGGACGTGCCGTCGTCGGCGGGCTGGCCGCGCGTGCTCGCCGACGTGGAGCGGGCATACGAACGGGCCGCGACGATAGCCGTGGATCGTCGGGCCCGTCCGTCCCGCTAGGGGGTCACTCCCACTCGATGGTGCCCGGGGGCTTGCTCGTCACGTCGAGCACGACGCGGTTGACCTCGGAGACCTCGTTGGTGATGCGCGTCGAGATGACGGACAGCACGTCGTAGGGCAGGCGCGTCCAGTCGGCCGTCATCGCGTCCTCGGACGAGACGGGGCGCAGCACGATCGGGTGGCCGTAGGTGCGGCCGTCGCCCTGGACGCCGACCGAGCGGACGTCGGCGAGCAGCACGACCGGGCACTGCCAGATCTCGTCGTCCAGACCCGCCTTCGTCAGCTCCTCGCGCGCGATCGCGTCAGCGGCGCGCAGCGTCTCGAGGCGGTCCGCCGTGACCTCGCCGACGATGCGGATGCCGAGCCCGGGGCCGGGGAACGGCTGGCGCGCGACGATCTCCTCGGGCACGCCGAGCTCGCGGCCGACCGCGCGGACCTCGTCCTTGAACAGGGTGCGCAGCGGCTCGACGAGCGAGAACTGCAGGTCGTCGGGCAGGCCGCCGACGTTGTGGTGGCTCTTGATGTTCGCCGCGCCCTCGCCGCCGCCGGACTCGACGACGTCCGGGTAGAGCGTGCCCTGCACGAGGAACTTGACCTCAGCGCCGTGCTCGCCCGCGTCCTCGACGATCTGGCGCGCCGCGTCCTCGAACACGCGGATGAACTCGCGGCCGATGATCTTGCGCTTCGTCTCCGGGTCGCTGTGCCCGGCGAGCGCGGTGAGGAACCGCTCCTTCTCGTCGCGGATCACGAGGTTGACGCCCGTCGCCGCGACGAAGTCGCGCTCGATCTGCTCGACCTCGCCCGCGCGCATCAGCCCGTGGTCGACGTGCACGCACGTGAGCTGGTCGCCCACCGCACGCTGCACGAGCGCCGCGGCGACGGCGGAGTCCACGCCGCCCGAGAGGGCGCAGATGACGCGCGCGTCGCCGACCTGGGCGCGGATCGCAGCGACCTGGTCCGCGATGACGTTGCCGGGCGTCCAGTCCGGTGCGAGGCCCGCGCCGTCGTACAGGAAGTGCTCCAGCACGGTCTGGCCGTGGGCGGAGTGCTTGACCTCCGGGTGCCACTGCACGCCGTAGAGGCGACGCTCGCGGTCCTCGAACGCGGCGACCGGCGAGCCCGACGACGTCGCGAGGACCTCGAAGCCCTCGGGCGCGCGGTGCACGGCGTCGCCGTGGCTCATCCATGTGGTCTGGTTCTGCGGCGTGCCGTCGAGCAGCACGCCCGCGGCGCACACCTCGACCTCGGTGCCGCCGTACTCGCGCAGACCCGTCTGGGCGACCTCGCCGCCGAGCGCCTTCGCCATGGCCTGGAAGCCGTAGCAGATGCCCATGACGGGCACGCCGGCCTCGAACAGCGCCGGGTCGACGAACGGGGCACCCGTCGCGTACACGGACGAGGGACCGCCCGAGAGGATGATCGCGGCCGGGTCCTTGGCGAGCATCTGCTCGACCGTGAAGGTGTGCGGCACGATCTCGGAGTAGACCTTGGCCTCGCGCACGCGGCGCGCGATGAGCTGCGCGTACTGGGCGCCGAAGTCGACGACGAGCACGGGCCGCGGGGTCGAGGCCACCTCGGCGGTGGTGGGGGTGTCGGGAGCGGTGGCGGGTGACGTCACCCGTCCAGGATAGTCGCCGTGCGGCGGGGCTCGTCCCGCGTCTCAGGCGTCGGTGCGCACCTCGGCGCGCGCCGCGACGCGCTCGCGCAGGGCGCGGGCGGCCGCCTCCGGGTTGCTCGCCGCCGTGATCGCGCGCACCACCACGATCCGGGTCGCGCCCGCGTCGAGGACCGCGTCGAGCCGGTCCGCGTCGATCCCGCCGATCGCGAACCAGGGCGTCGCGGGCCGGGTCGCCGCGACGTCGCGCAGCAGGTCCAGGCCGACGGCGGCCCGCCCCGGCTTCGTCGGGGTCGCCCACAGCGGACCCACGCAGAAGTAGTCCACCGCCGGGTCGGCCTCTGCCGCGGCCGCCTGCGCGGCCGAGTGCGTGGACCGGCCGAGCGCGGGCCCCGCGCCGAGCAGCGCCCGCACGGCCGGGACCGGCAGGTCGCCCTGGCCCATGTGCACGACCGGCGCGCCCGTGACCGACGCCACGTCCGCCCGGTCGTTCACGGCCCACAGCGCGCCGTGCTCCGTCGCTACGCGCGCGACGAGCTCCTGGAGCTCGAGCTCGCGCGCGACGTCGAGCGTCTTGTCGCGGAGCTGCACGACGTCCACCCCGCCCGCGAGCGCCGCCCGCAGGAAGTCCTCGAGGTCGCCGCGCTCCTCGCGCGCGTCCGTGCAGAGGTAGAGCCGCGCGTCGGCGAGCCGGGCGCGTGCGGCGTCCCCTGCCGACGGGGCGGGAGTGGCCGGGGTGGTGGAGGTCTCGGAGCTCACCCGCGGGAGCCTAGCCTCGGCGGGCCCACGGCAGGAGGTACTGTGGCCGACAGCACGGGAGCCCCGCACGGGGCTGAGAGGGCGTCGCCGCCGACCGTCGAACCTGATCTGGGTCATGCCAGCGAAGGGAGCGCACATGAGCCTGTCCGTCCACCCGTCCGCGGGTGGCTCCGTCGTGCCCGACGGCGCGCGCGACGTCGTCGTCGTGGGGGGCGGGATCGTGGGTCTCGCCGTCGCGTGGCGCGCCGCGCGCGCGGGCCTGACCGTCACGGTGCTCGACCCGGCGCCGGGCGCGGGCGCGACGCACGCCGCAGCGGGGATGCTCGCGCCGGTGACCGAGGCCGACTTCGGGGAGGAGGCCGCCCTGCGGCTCCACCTCGCGGCCGCCGCGGCGTGGCCGGCGTTCGCCGCGGACCTGCGCGCGGCGACGGGGGCGGACGTCGGGCTGCGGACCGCCGGGACGCTCACCCTCGCCTACGACGCGGACGACCTCGCGCTGCTCCGCCGCGTCCTCGCCCTGCACGCCGCGCACGGTCTCGCGTCGCACGAGCTCACCGTCGCCGACGCGCGCCGCCGCGAGCCGTACCTGGGCCCGCGCGTCGCCGGGGCGGCGTGGGCCCCCGCGGACCACGCGGTCGACCCGCGCGCGACGCACGCCGCGCTGCTCGCCGCGCTCGGCGGGCGCGACACCGCGGGTGCGGGCTCGGCCACCGGGGCGCGCGTCGTCCGCGCGTCCGCGACCCGGCTCGCGCTCGATGCCGGGCGCGTGGTCGGCGTGCACGACGACGCGGGCCGGCTCCACCGCGCGGGTGCGGTCGTCGTCGCGGCGGGCTGGCAGTCGGGCGCCCTGCTCGCGGGCGTGCCGGGCGTCGTCGTGCCCACGCGCCCGGTGAAGGGTCAGACGCTGCGGCTCGACGCGGGCCCGGACCTCGCGCTCGAGCACGTCGTGCGCGGGCTCGTGCAGGGTCGGCCGGTGTACGTCGTGCCGCGCGACGCCGAGCCGACGGGGCCGCGCGCCGGGCACCGGGAGGTCGTCGTCGGGGCGACCACCGAGGAGAACCCCGACGACCGTCGCGCCACCGCCGGCGGCGTCTTCGCGCTCCTGCGGGACGCGCGCGCCCTCCTGCCGGGGATCGACGAGGCCGCGCTGGTCGAGGTGACGCCGCGGGGCCGCCCCGCGACCCCGGACAACCTCCCGCTCGTCGGGCCGACGGACGTCCCGGGGCTGCACCTCGCGACGGGCCACGGCCGCAACGGCATCCTGCTCGCCCCGCTCACGGCCGACGCCGTCGTCGCCGGGCTCGGCGGGCTCCCCGCGCTCGGCGGGACCGAGCACGGCGACGACGTCGCGACCGCCCTCGCCACCGCCCGGACCGACCGCTTCGCCCGCACCGCCACGACACCGAGGTGAGACCCGTGACCGCACCCGCACCCACCGCGCTCGTCAACGGCGAGCCGTACCCGCTCGACGGCGACGTCGACCTGGAGCGGCTCGTCGCCGCGCTCGTCCCCGCCTACGTCGCCGACGGCACGCCGCAGGGCGTCGCGGTGGCCGTCGGGGACGCCGTCGTGCCGCGCGGCGCCTGGGCGACGACCGTCGTCGCGCCCGGGGACCGCATCGAGATCGTCACCGCCGTCCAGGGCGGCTGAGGAGGACCCATGACCACGACCGACTTCTCCCCCGCCACCGCGAGCGGGCCGACCGGCGCCGACGACCCGCTCGTCGTCGCCGGCACCCCGATCGGGTCGCGCCTCGTCATGGGCACCGGCGGGGCCGCGAACCTGCTCACGCTCGAGGACGCGCTCGTCGCGTCGGGCACCGCCCTCACGACCGTCGCGATGCGACGCGTCGCCGTCCGCGCCGGCGGGGACGCGAGCCCCGACGCGGGGATCTGGGCGCTGCTCGCCCGCCTCGGCATCCGCGCGCTGCCCAACACCGCCGGGTGCTTCTCCGCGCGGGAGGCCGTCCTCACCGCGCACCTCGCGCGCGAGGCGTGCGGTACCGAGTGGGTCAAGCTCGAGGTGATCGCCGACGACGTGACCATCCTGCCCGACCCGGTCGGCCTCGTCGAGGCGGCCGAGCAGCTCGTGCGCGACGGGTTCGTCGTGCTGCCCTACACGAACGACGACCCGATCCTCGCGCGCCGGCTGGAGGACGTCGGCTGCGCCGCCGTCATGCCCCTCGGGGCGCCCATCGGCACGGGGCTCGGCATCCTCAACCCGCGCAACATCGAGGCGATCGCTGCCGCGGCCCGGGTGCCCGTGATCCTCGACGCGGGAATCGGCACGGCGTCCGACGCCGCGCTCGCCATGGAGCTCGGGTGCGACGGCGTGCTCCTCGCGACGGCCGTCACGCGCGCCGCCGACCCGGTCCGCATGGCCCGCGCGATGCGCCTCGCCGTCGAGTCGGGCCGGCTCGCCGCGGGCGCCGGGCGCATCCCCCGCCGCGAGGGCGCCCTGGCGAGCTCGTCCCCGCAGGGCCGCCTCGACCTGGCCCTCTGACCCCGTCGACCAGGCCGTCCCGGCGGGCCGAGCAGGCCATCCCGGCTCGTCCGCCGACCAGCACGCGCCACGACAACCTGGTCGACGTGCAGGGGGGGGACGTTAGGGGGCAGGAGGTTCCAGGGCGGCGAGGAGGGCCGGGACGCCGCCGACGACGGAGCGGGCGTCGAGGCCCGCGGCGCGAGCGGCGTCGGCGACGCGGGCCGACCGGCCGCCGACCGCGCACACCACGAGCACCGGACGGTCGGCGGGCAGGTCCGCGAGCGCCGCGGCGGCACCGGGGTCCTGCGCGCCGCCGAGGAACGCGCCGCTCGGGACGAGCGTCGACCCGGGGAGCGGGCGCACCTGCGCCTCCCAGTCCTCGCGGACGTCGAGGAGGAAGGGTGCGGCGTCGTCGGCCCGCAGCAGGGCGGCCGCGTCGGGGGCGGACACGTCGCGCGGCGCGGGCTCCGCTGCCCTGGTCGGTCCCGCCCCGGCACCGGGCACCGCCACGGCCTGCGCCGCGGGCCGGAGCCCGCAGAACGCGGCGTAGGCGTCGTCGCCCGGCAGGAGCGCGGTGACGGGCTCGCGCGTCGGGTCGGCGCGCACGGTGAGCTGGCGCCACGAGAGGTCGAGGGCGTCGTAGACGGCGAGGCGGCCCAGCAGCGTCGTGCCGGCGCCGGTGACGAGCTTGATCGCCTCGGTCGCCATGACGGAGCCGACGGTGCCGCACATCGCGCCGAACACACCGCCGGTGGCGCAGTCGGGTGCCGCGCCCGGGGGCGGCGGGACGGGGAACACGTCGCGGTAGGTGACCCCGCGCGGACCTCGCTCTCCCGGCCCCGCGGGGTCGGGACCCGCGGCGCCCGGGTGCGCGGCGTCGTCGGGCACGGCGAACCGGGGCGCGGCCCAGAAGACGCTGACCTGTCCCTGGAAGCGGTAGATCGAGCCCCAGACGACGGGCAGGCCGAGGACCTCGGCCGCGTCGGAGACGAGGTAGCGGGTCGGGAAGTTGTCGGCGCCGTCGAGCACGACGTCGTAGCCGCGCAGCACGTCGAGCGCGTTGTCCGCGTCGAGCCGCAGCGCGTGCTCGACGACGTGGACGTGCGGGTTGACGTCCGCGATGCTCTCGCGCGCGGAGTCGACCTTGCGGCGCCCGACGTCCGACCCGCCGTGGATGACCTGGCGCTGGAGGTTGGACGTGTCGACGGCGTCGTCGTCGACGATGCCGATCGTGCCGACGCCCGCGGCGGCGAGGTAGAGCAGCGCGGGGCTGCCGAGGCCGCCCGCGCCGACGACGAGCACGCGCGCGGCCGCGAGCCGCCGCTGGCCCTCGGTGCCGACGCCCGGCAGCGCGAGGTGGCGCGCGTAGCGCTCGAGCTCCGGCGTCGAGAGCTCGTGACCGGGCGCGACGAGGGGCGCGAGCGGCGTCGTCATGCCGCGTACTGCTCCTCCAGCGCGACGAGCTTCGCGTCGGCCTCGGCGTGCACCTTCTTCTCGAGGATGAACGACATGACCGGCACGACGCCCGCGAACACCATCGTCGCGAGGCGGCCCCAGCCCCAGCGCATCTTGGTCCACAGGTCGAGCACGGTGACGAGGTACACGACGTAGATCCACCCGTGGGCGAAGGGGATCCAGGACACGTAGCGCATGATCCCGTCGACGTCGACGAACGCACCGACCCCGTACTTGACGAGCATCTCGACGCACAGGATCAGCAGCATCACACCGGTGATGATCGCGAGGACCCGGTAGCGCGCGAGCGCGCCGCGCGCCTTGCGGATCGCGGTGCGCGCGGCCTCCGCGCTGGGGGCCGCCGCGTCGGCGGGGGCGACGACGGGCGCGTCGGTGGGGGTGGCCGGGTCCTGCGTGGTCATGGGAGAGGTCCTCGTTCCGGGCGAGACGGCCGCGGCGGTCTCCGCCGCGTGCGGTGGCGTGACGCGGTCGCCGCGTTAAACCGTCGCCGCGTGTCGGACGCCGAACCTAGGGTAGAACACCGTGCGACCCCTCCCTCTCCCCGACCCGGGGACCCCCGACCTGCGCGGCCCGTCCCGCTACCTCCTCTGGATCGCCCGGCGCCAGTGGACGGTGCTCACGGTGTCCGTGCTGCTCGGCCTCGTGAACTTCGCGTGCCAGGCGTTCCAGCCGTACATGCTCGGCCGCGCGCTCGACGAGGGGCTCACCGCCGGGTTCGGTGCCGAGCTGTGGCGGTGGGCGGGCCTCCTGCTCGCGCTGGGCCTGGGCATCGTCGTCACGGGCGTGACGCAGCACCGGTTCGACATCGCGAACTGGCTGCGCTCGGCGCTCACGACGTCGCAGCTCGTGGGCGACGTCACGGCCCGCTCGGGCGACGCGATCACCGAGGAGCTCCCGACGGGCGAGGTCGTGTCCACCGTCGCGAGCGACGCGATGCGCGTCGGCCAGCTCTTCTCGATGATGGGCCAGTTCCTCGGCGCGCTCGGCGCGTACGTCGTCGTGGCGGTCATCATGATCTCGACGTCGCTGCAGCTCGGTCTCGTCGTCGTGCTGGGCCTGCCGGTCGTGGCCGCGGTGCTCGCGCTGCTCGTCAAGCCGCTCCAGCAGCGCCAGGCCGCGCAGCGCGAGGCGCAGGGCCGTCTGACGACGCTCGGCGCGGACACGGTGTCGGGCCTGCGCATCCTGCGCGGGATCGGCGGCGAGGGCGTGTTCGTGGGCCGCTACGCGCGGCAGTCGCAGAAGGTCCGCGAGGCCGGCGTGAAGGTCGCGCACACGCAGGCCACGCTCGACGCGCTCCAGGTGCTCCTGCCCGGCCTGCTCGTCGTGCTCGTCGTCTACCTCGGCGCGACGGCGGCCCTGCGCGGCGAGATCACGCCCGGGCAGCTCGTCGCGTTCTACGGGTACGCGGCGTTCCTCGGCTGGCCGCTGCAGGTCGCGACGCAGATGCTCAACATCGCGACGCGCGCCCATGTCGCCGCGCGCAAGATCGTGCGCGTCCTCGCGGTCGAGCCGGCCGCGGGCGCGACCCCGGCCACCGCGCCCATGCCGCCCGAGGGCAGCCCCCTCGTCGACGAGACGAGCGGCCTGGTCCTCGAGCCGGGCCGCGTCGTCGCGCTCGTCTCGGCGGACCCGGACGCGTCGGCGGCCGTCGCGACCCGGCTGGGCCGGTTCGACGACGCCGCGGAGGCGGCCACGCCCGTGCGGCTCGGCGGGACGCCGCTCGCCGCGCTCGACAAGCACGCGCTCCGGCGCCGCGTCGTCGTCGCCGAGGCGACGCCGCAGCTCTTCTCGGGCGCCCTGCGCGACGAGCTCGACGCGCGCGGCACCGCGACGGAGGCCGAGGTGCTCGCCGCGGTGAGCACGGCCGACGCGCACGACGTGCTCGACTCCGTGCCCGACGGCCTCGCGGGCGAGCTGCCCGAGAAGGGGCGGTCGCTCTCGGGCGGCCAGCGCCAGCGCGTCGCGCTCGCCCGGGCGCTCCTCACGGACCCGGAGATCCTCGTCCTCGTCGAGCCGACGAGCGCCGTCGACGCGCACACCGAGGCGCGGATCGCCGCGAGCCTCGCGCAGGCCCGCCGCGGGCGTACGACCCTCGTCGTCACGGCGTCGCCGCTCGTGCTCGAGCACGTCGACGAGGTGCTGCTCCTCGAGGACGGCCGGGTCACGGCGCGCGGCACGCACCGCGACCTCGTCGACCGCGCCCACTCCCCCGCGACCGCGCCGGACGACGACGCGGCCCGGTACCTGCGCGTCGTCGGGCGCTCGCTCGACGACACCCCCGCCCTCGCCCGCACCGCACCCGAAGGAGGCCAGGCATGAGGCTCCCCGTCGCCGACGGCCCCGCCGTCCGCGCCGCCGCCGGGCGCCTGTTCGCCCGGCACCGCGGCACGTTCGTGCTCATCGCCGTGCTCCACACCCTGGCCGCGGTCGCGGGTCTCGTGGGGCCGTGGCTCCTCGGCCGGCTCGTCGACGCCGTCACCGAGGGCACCACGTCGTCGTACGTCACGACCGTCGTCGCCGTGGGCGCGGGCGCGGTCGTCGCGCAGGCCGTCCTGCGCCGGTACGCGCAGCGCCTGTCCATGGTCTTCGGCGAGACGGTGTTCGCCGAGCTGCGCGAGGACCTCGTCGAGACGGTGACGTCGCTGCCGCTGTCCACGGTCGAGCGCGCGGGCACGGGCGACCTCGTGGCACGCACGACGAACGACGTCGACCGCATCCAGCACGCGGTGCGGTTCGGCGTGCCGCAGCTCCTCGTCGCGGTCGTCACGCTCGTGCTCACCGCCGTCGCGGCCGTCGTGGTCGCGCCCCTCGTCGCGCTCGCGCTGTTCGTGGGCGTGCCGCTGCTCGTCGTCGTGTCGCGGTGGTACCTCAAGCGCGCGTCGGCCGGCTACCAGCGCGAGGCCGCCGCCTACGCGACGCTCAACGGCACCATCACCGAGAGCGTCGAGGGCGCGCGCACGGTCGACGCGCTCTCGCTCACCGAGCGCCGCCAGGCGCGCGTGCGCGCCGACCTCACCGAGGCGTTCGAGGCGGAGCGGTACACCCTCGGGCTGCGCACCGTGCTGTTCCCGGGCATCGACCTGGCCATCGCGATCGCGCCCGTCGCGGCGCTCGTGTGGGGCGCGTGGCTGCTCTCGCAGGGCCAGACGACGCTCGGCGCCGTGGCCACGGTGACGACCTACGCGTTCCAGCTCGCCGGGCCGGTGTGGAACCTCATCTTCTGGCTCGACGAGATCCAGGTGGCCGCGGCGTCGTACGCGCGCATCGTCGGCGTCGCGCAGGTGCCCGGCGACCGCACCCCGACGGGCGACGTGCCCGACGGCAACCGCCTCGTCGCGCGCGACGTCGAGTACGCCTACCGCGAGGGCCACCCCGTGCTGCACGGCGTCTCGCTCGACCTCGAGCCGGGCGAGCGGCTCGCCGTCGTCGGGCCGTCGGGCGCGGGCAAGTCGACCCTGGGCCGCATGCTCGCGGGCATCCACCCCCCGACGGCGGGGTCCGTCCGCTCCGGCGGAGTGCGGCTCGTCGACCTGCCGCTCGAGGACCTGCGGCGCGAGGTCGCGCTCGTCACGCAGGAGCACCACGTGTTCGTCGGCACGCTCGCGGACAACCTGCGCCTCGCGAAGGTCGACGCGGACGAGGCCGAGCTGCTCGACGCGCTCGACGCCGTCGACGCGCGCGGGTGGGCCGAGTCGCTGCCCGAGGGCCTCGCGACGACCGTGGGGTCGGGCGGGCACGTGCTCACCCCGGCGCAGGCGCAGCAGCTCGCGCTCGCGCGCCTCGTGCTGCTCGACCCGCACACGCTCGTGCTCGACGAGGCGACGTCGCTCCTCGACCCCCGGGCGGCCCGCCACCTCGAGCGCTCGCTCGACGCCGTGCTGGCCGGTCGGACGGTCGTCGCGATCGCGCACCGCCTGCACACCGCGCACGACGCCGACCGCGTCGCCGTGGTCGACGGCGGCCGCATCAGCGAGATCGGCCCGCACGACGAGCTCGTCGCCGCGGGCGGCGACTACGCGCGGCTGTGGCACTCCTGGCAGCAGGAGTAGCGCCGGTCGGTGCCAAGATGGTGCCGATGCCTGGAACCACGAGCGCCACCCCGCACGACCTCCCGACCCTCCCGAGCCCCTGGCGGGCCCGGGTCCCCGGCTACGCCGACATCGACGCGCTCGTCCGGCTGCGACGCCTGGACGAGCTCCAGGGGACGGGCTCGACGCACGTCGACCCCGCCGGGATCGAGTCCGAGGTCGCGGGGCTGGCCTCCTGGACGCGGCGCCAGCTGGTCGCCGTCGGGCCCGACGACGTCCCGCGCGCCTGGGTGACCGTGCACGACCGTGCCGCCGGGCGGGCCACCGTCTGGGGCTACTTCGACCGCGACGTGGCCGAGGTCGACGCGATCGCGGACGCGTTCTACCGCTGGGCGGAGCGCACGGCGGTCGCGATGGCTCGCCTGCGCGGCGTGACGGCGACGCGCCTCGACGAGAGCCCGTTCGCCGACGACACGCGCCAGGCGCAGTGGCTGACCCGGGCCGGGTACGCGCGGCGGCGCAGCTGGCTGCACATGACGCGCCCCGTCGTCCCCGACGAGGCCGCGCTCGCCCCGCGCGCCGGGGTCACGGTCCGCCCGGTCGAGCGGCACGAGAACGGGATGCCCGTCGCGGCCGACCTCCAGGTCGTGCACCAGATGCTGGAGACGTCCTTCCAGGACCACTTCAACTCCTACCGGGAGAGCTTCTCGGAGTTCGTGCAGCGGCTCCGCGAGGACCCGGGCCACAGCTGGGACCACTGGTGGCTCGCGTACGTGGACACCGACGACGGCCACCGGGTCCCCGCGGGCACGGTCGTGTGCTCGTCGATCGCCGCGGGCGAGAGCGGCGCGCCGGGCACCTACGTCGAGTACATCGGCGTGACGCGCGCCGCCCGCGGCCGCGGGGTGGCGAAGTCGCTGCTCGCGACGGTGATCGCGGACGCCGCCCGGGACGGTCGCGACCGCGTGGCGCTCGAGGTCGACGCCGACTCCCCCACCAAGGCCGACCAGCTCTACCGCTCGCTCGGCTGGGAGACGGACTACGTCACCGAGTCGTGGTTCAAGGACCTCGACCTCGACGGCTGACCGCGGGCGGCCGGGACGCGCAGCCGGTCGCGGGCCCGGACGCGCCGGTGCCCGGCCGTCGCGGACGACAACCGGGCACCGGGTGACGCGGCCTCGGGTGGCCTGACGGAGTCAGACGACCCGATGGGACGAGCGCGTCAGAAGCACGAGACGTGGATCGCCACCGACGCGTCGGTCGACGTCGCGTAGGCGGTGCCCTGGCCGTCGTAGTCGTACATCGTCACCGCCGCGCCCGCGCTGTTGCGCGCGCTGTTGGTCGTCCCGTTGACCCGGAGCGACACGTTCGTCGGCGCGCTCGCCGTGATCTTCGCGTCGCGGGTGCCGCAGTTGTAGGGCGTGGTCCTGCTCGCCGCGCTCGCGCTCGCCGCCGGCGCGAGGACCAGACCGATCGTGACCGCTGCCACCGCGAACGGTGCAAGACGCTTCTTCATGGAGTACCCCCGTGTCTCTCCGACCGCCGGGCGACGTCGACCGGCGGACCGCCCGGACGCTCTGTCCGGGCGGGATAAGACTGAGGTCCGTACATATGTCCGGCAAGCGCTGTGTCACGTGGTGAGACGGCGGTCCGTCCGCTCCCGGCCCGGGACGCGGCGCGTGCGCTCCCGGCCCGCTCTCAGGGGGTCGTTCGCGGGCCCGTCGCGTCGGCGTCGGCCGGGCCGGGGAGGCCGGCGATCCCGGCGTCCTCCCCGCGCGCGCGGCGCTTGCCGCCCGCCGCCTCGTCACGCACGAGCCGGACCCACAGCAGCACGGCGAACCCGCCGAACACCCACCACTGGAGCGCGTAGAACAGGTTCTGGAGGTTGAGCCCCGTGCCGCCCTCGATCGTCGGGCGCGGGAGCTGGGCCGGGCCGCCGTCGGCCGCGGACGGCTGCGCCGGGTCCGAGGACAGCAGCACGAGGTAGCCCGAGTACATGGGACCGCCCCACGCGTTGACCAGCTCGCCCGTGGAGATCGCGTCGGTGCGGCCGGGGGCGGAGCCGCCCTGCCCGGCGGCCTCGGACGCCTGGAGGTAGCCGGTGAGGCGCACGACGTCGTCCGGCGGGTCGAGCGCGGCGCTCTCCTCGGGCGACTCGACCCAGCCCCGCACGACGGGAAGGACCGGGGCGCCCGAGAGGTCGGCCCACGACGCCCCCTGGGTGCCGTCGTCGGTCACGTGGAGCGGGGTGAGCACGAGGTAACCGACGCGGCCGTCGAGCGCGCGACCCTCGACGAGGAGCTGCCCCTCCGCGTCGTACTCGCCCTCGACCCAGGCCTGCCGCCCGACGAGCTCGCCGGGGAACGTGGACTGCGGCGGGAGCAGCACGCCGACGCCCTCGGGTCCGGCGGCCTCGAGCTCGGCGGCCTCGTGCTGCGCCGCGAGCTCGGCGCGCTGCTGGGCGCGGTCGAGCTGCCAGACGCCGAGCCGCGCGCACACCGCCGCGGCGACGAGGAGGAGCACGAGCAGCCCGACGACCCGGGGCTGGCGGGCGACCGCCCAGAACGAGCGGGGCGCGGTGGGCTCGGGCACGACCCCACGGTATCCGGGGCGCGGGCGGGTGCCCGCATCCGGACCGACTCCCGGGCGAACGTCACACGCCGCCCAGCGGCCCCCGGCGTCGGGGACAACGTCCTCGGCCGTGGTTCGCGGGCACGGGACCTTGGACCTTTTGTGCCGTCGTGGGCGCAGGTCACACCGCCCGGCGCCAGGAGGAATAGTGCAGGCCCCCGGTCGATGGGGTTGTATGAAGCCGTAGTCGTTCACGGACCCTTCCCCCGCAGGAGCGTGAGATGAGCACGACCACCGTCACCGAGTCCACCGCCTGGCAGCCCACCGAGATCGCACCGCTCGACGACGACACCCTGCGTCGGGTCGACGCCTGGTGGCGCGCGGCGAACTACCTCTCGGTCGGCCAGATCTACCTCCTCGACAACCCGCTGCTGCGCACGCCGCTGGACCGCGAGGACGTCAAGCCGCGCCTCCTGGGCCACTGGGGCACCACGCCGGGCCTCAACTTCCTCTACGCGCACCTCAACCGCGCGATCGCGCAGCGCCGCCAGTCGACGATCTACGTCGCCGGCCCCGGCCACGGCGGCCCCGGCCTCGTGGCGAACGCGTACCTCGAGGGCACGTACTCCGAGACCTACTCGGACGTCACCCAGGACACCGAGGGCCTGCGCCGGCTGTTCCGCCAGTTCTCCTTCCCGGGCGGCATCCCGAGCCACGTCGCGCCGGAGACGCCCGGGTCGATCCACGAGGGCGGTGAGCTGGGCTACGCGCTCTCCCACGCGTACGGCGCGGCGTTCGACAACCCCGACCTGCTCGTCGCCGCGGTCGTCGGCGACGGCGAGGCGGAGACGGGCCCGCTCGCGACGAGCTGGCACTCGAACAAGTTCGTCAACGCTCGCAACGACGGCGTCGTCCTGCCGATCCTGCACCTCAACGGCTACAAGATCGCCAACCCGACGGTGCTCGCGCGCATCAGCGACGACGAGCTGCGCGACCTCATGATCGGCTACGGCCACACGCCGTACTTCTTCACGGGCGGGTTCGACGGCGAGGACCACTTCGAGGTGCACCGCCGCTTCGCACAGCTCCTCGACGAGGTGCTCAACCACATCGCGCAGATCAAGGCCGACGCCGCGGCGGGGAACGACGAGCGTCCCGCGTGGCCGATGATCGTGTTCCGCACGCCGAAGGGCTGGACGTGCCCGCCGGTCATCGACGGCAAGAAGACCGAGGACTCGTGGCGCGCGCACCAGGTGCCGCTCGCGAGCGCCCGGGACACCCCGGAGCACCTCGAGGTACTGCGCGGCTGGCTCGAGTCCTACCGGGCCGACGAGCTGTTCGACGAGGACGGCCGCCTGGTCGACGACGTCGCGGCGCTCGCCCCCGAGGGCATGCTCCGCATGAGCGACAACCCGCACGCGAACGGCGGCCTCCTGCTCAAGGACCTGCGCCTGCCGGACTTCCGCGACTACGCCGTGGACGTCACCGGGCCGGGCAGCAGCATCGCCGAGTCGACGCGCGTCCTCGGGCAGTGGCTCACCGACGTCGTGCGGAAGAACCCGGACAACTTCCGGATCTTCGGCCCCGACGAGACGGCGTCGAACCGCCTGCAGGCCGTGTACGAGGTCACGGACAAGCAGTGGAACGCCGACTTCTTCGGGCCCGACGTCGACGAGCACCTCGCGCGCGCCGGCCGCGTCATGGAGATGCTGTCGGAGCACCAGTGCCAGGGCTGGCTGGAGGGCTACCTGCTCACCGGGCGGCACGGCCTGTTCACGAGCTACGAGGCCTTCATCCACATCGTCGACTCGATGTTCAACCAGCACGCGAAGTGGCTCAAGGTCACGAACCACATCCCGTGGCGGCGCCCGGTCGCGAGCCTCAACTACCTGCTGTCGAGCCACGTGTGGCGCCAGGACCACAACGGCTTCAGCCACCAGGACCCGGGCTTCATCGACCACGTCGTGAACAAGAAGGCCGAGATCGTCCGCGTCTACCTGCCGCCGGACGCGAACACGCTGCTCTCGACGTACGACCACTGCCTGCGCTCGCGCCAGTACGTGAACGTCGTCGTGGCGGGCAAGCAGCCCGCGCCGCAGTTCCTGTCGATGGACCAGGCGATCGCGCACTGCTCGCGCGGCCTCGGCATCTGGGACTGGGCCGGCACCGAGGTCGAGGGCGAGGACCCGGACGTCGTGCTCGGCGCCGCGGGCGACGTGCCCACGCTCGAGGTGCTCGCCGCGGCGGACATCCTGCGCCGGCGCATCCCCGAGCTCAAGGTCCGGGTCGTCAACGTCGTGGACCTCATGCGGCTCCAGGACGAGAAGGAGCACCCCCACGGCCTGTCGGACAAGGACTTCGACACGCTCTTCACGACGGACCGGCCGGTCATCTTCAACTACCACGGCTACCCGTGGCTCATCCACCGCCTCACGTACCGCCGCACGAACCACGCGAACATCCACGTGCGCGGCTACAAGGAGGAGGGCACCACCACCACCCCGTTCGACATGGCCATGCTCAACGACATCGACCGCTACCACCTGGTGATCGACGTCATCGACCGTGTGCCGTCCCTGCGCTCGACCTACGCGGGCCTGCGCCAGGAGATGGTCGACGCGCGGCTGGCGGCCCGCCAGTACACCCGCGAGCACGGGGAGGACATCCCCGAGGTGCGCGACTGGGTGTGGCCGGACGTCGGTGAGACGGCGACCGAGGAGGGTGGCCCGCAGTACAACGGCGCGAGCGCCGCCGTGCAGGACACCGGAGGAGACAACGAGTGAGCGACACCGCTCGCAGCATCTACATCACCTCGCCCGAGGGCGAGACGGGCAAGTCCACGATCGCGCTGGGGGTCCTCGACCTGCTGGTCCGCAAGGTCCAGCGGGTCGGGGTCTTCCGGCCGGTCACCCGGGCCGCCGGCCCGGACGTGCAGGACTACGTGCTCGAGCTCCTGCTCGCGCACGACGGCGTGGACGTCACCGCCGAGCAGGCGATCGGCGTCACGTACGAGGACGTCCACGCCGACCAGGAGGCCGCGCTCTCGCGGATCGTGGCCCGGTACCACGAGGTCGCGAGCCAGTGCGACTTCGTGGTCGTCGTGGGCACGGACTACACCGACGTCGCCGGGCCGACCGAGCTGTCGTTCAACGCGCGCGTCGCGGCGAACCTCGGCGCACCGGTCCTCCTCGTCGTCTCCGGCAAGGGCCGCACGCCCGACGCCGTGGGCAACCTCATCGAGGTGAGCGTCGCCGAGCTGCGCTCGCAGCACGCGCAGCCCATCGGCGTCGTCGCGAACCGCGTGCAGCCGGACGACCTCGACGCGGTGCGCGCGCTGCTCGGGTCGCTGGGCCCGGACGGCGAGCCGCTCTCGGGCGGGACGTCGTCGGGCCCGACGGCGCAGCCCGCCCCGGGCACGCGGCTGCCGGGCTGGGCGGTGCCCGAGGACCCGTTCCTCGACGCGCCGACCGTGCGGATCCTCATGGAGGCCGTGGGCGGGACGCTCGCGTTCGGCGAGGAGGAGCTCCTCGCGCGCGAGGCGACCGACCTGCTCGTCGGTGCGATGTCGTTCGAGCACCTGCTCGACCGGCTCACCGACGGCGCCGTCGTCATCACGCCCGGCGACCGGGTGGACATCCTCATCGGGCTGCTCGCCGCCCACTCGGCGTCGGGCTTCCCGTCGCTCGCGGGCGTCATCCTCAACGGCGGGTTCTTCCCGCCCGAGTCGACGGCGCGCCTCGTCGCGGACCTCGACCCGAGCCTGCCGATCATCCGCACCGACCTCGGGACGTTCCGCTCGGCGAGCGCCGCCGCGAGCGCCCGGGGCCGCGTGACCAAGGAGTCGCAGCGCAAGGTCGACACGGCGCTCGCGCTGTTCGAGCAGAGCGTCGACGGCGCGGCGCTCCTCGCGGGGCTCGACGTGCCCCGGCCCGAGGTCGTCACGCCGCTGATGTTCGAGTACGAGCTGCTGTCGCGCGCCCGCGCGGACCGCAAGCACGTCGTGCTGCCCGAGGGCGACGACGACCGCATCCTGCGCGCCGCGTCCACGCTGCTCGGCCGCCAGGTCGCGGAGCTGACGATCCTCGGCGAGGAGCAGAAGGTCCGCGCCCGCGCGGCGGAGCTCGGCCTCGACATCGACGCCGCGCACGTCGTCAGCCCGCACGACCCCGAGCTCGTGGAGCGGTTCGCCGCGGAGTACCAGCGGCTGCGCGCGCACAAGGGCATGACGCTCGAGGAGGCGCGCGAGCGCGTCCAGGACGTGTCCTACTTCGGCACGATGATGGTCCACCTCGGGCTCGCGGACGGCATGGTGTCGGGCGCGAAGCACACGACGGCGCACACCATCAAGCCGTCGTTCGAGATCATCAAGACCCAGCCGGGCGTGTCCGTCGTCTCGTCCGTGTTCCTCATGTGCCTGCAGGACCGTGTGCTCGTCTACGGCGACTGCGCGGTCATCCCCGACCCGACGGCCGAGCAGCTCGCGGACATCGCGATCTCCTCGGCGGCGACGGCGCAGCAGTTCGGCGTCGACCAGCGGGTCGCGATGCTGTCGTACTCGACCGGCGAGTCCGGCTCGGGTGCCGACGTGGACAAGGTGCGCCGGGGCACGGCGCTCGTGCGCGAGCGGCGCCCCGACCTGTTCGTCGAGGGCCCGATCCAGTACGACGCGGCCGTGGACGCGTCCGTCGCGGCGTCGAAGATGCCGGGCTCGGACGTCGCGGGGCGCGCGACCGTGTTCATCTTCCCGGACCTCAACACGGGCAACAACACCTACAAGGCGGTCCAGCGCTCGGCGGGCGCCGTCGCGGTGGGCCCGGTCCTCCAGGGCCTCAACAAGCCGGTGAACGACCTCTCGCGCGGCGCGCTCGTGCAGGACATCGTCAACACCGTCGCGATCACCGCGATCCAGGCGCAGGCCCCGGCCGACGCCGTCGACCCCACCTCTGACTCCCAGGGAGCCACGTCATGACGATCCTGCCCGAGGGCGAGCGCCCCAACCCCTACAGCGCGTACGGCGCGCACGGGTCCGTGCTCGTCATGAACTCGGGGTCGTCCTCGCTCAAGTACCAGCTCGTCAACCCCGTCGGCGGCGAGGCGATCGCCGCGGGCACGATCGAGCGCATCGGCGAGGAGTCCGGGATCATCAAGCACCGGTTCGCCGGGAACACGACGACGCGCGAGGAGCCCGTCGCGGACCACGGGCACGCGCTGCGCATCGCGCTGAGCATGTTCGACGAGGTCGGCCCGACGCTCTCGGACGCCGACGTGTACGCGGTGGGGCACCGCGTCGTGCAGGGCGGCTCGCTGTTCGCCGACCCGGTCCTCGTCGACGACGGCGTGCTCGAGCGGATCCGCTCGCTGTCCCCGCTCGCGCCGCTGCACAACCCGGCGAACGTCAAGGGCATCGAGGTCGCGCGGTCGCTGCTCGGCGACGTGCCGCACGTCGCGGTGTTCGACACCGCGTTCTTCCAGCGGCTGCCGCAGCACGTCGCGACGTACGCCCTGGACGCCGAGGTCGCCGAGAAGTACGCGATCCGGCGCTACGGCGCCCACGGCACGAGCCACCAGTACGTGTCCGGGAAGGTCGCGCGCGTCCTCGGGCGCCGGATCGAGGGTCTCAACACGATCGTCCTGCACCTCGGCAACGGCGCCTCGGCGTCGGCCGTCAAGGGCGGCGTGCCGGTCGAGACCTCGATGGGCCTGACCCCGCTCGAGGGCCTCGTCATGGGCACGCGCACGGGCGACATCGACCCCGCCGTCGTGTTCCACCTCGCGCGCAACGCGGGCATGAGCATCGACGAGATCGACGACCTGTTCAACAAGCGCTCGGGCGTCAAGGGCCTGTCCGGCGTGAACGACTTCCGCGAGCTGCACCGGCTCATGGAGGCCGGCCACGAGGGTGCCCGACTCGCGTTCGACGTGTACATCCACCGGCTGCGCAAGTACGTCGGCGCGTACGCCGCCGTGCTCGGCCGCGTGGACGTCGTCGCCTTCACCGCGGGCGTCGGCGAGCACGACGCCGAGGTGCGCGCCGCCGTCGTCGAGGGGCTCGAGCCGCTCGGCCTCGCCGTCGACCCGGACCGCAACGCCGTCGACTCCGGCGAGCCGCGCGTCATCTCGCCGGACTGGACGAGCACGCTCGTCATGGTGGTCCCGACGATGGAGGAGCTCGCCATCGCGCGCCAGTCGGTCGAGGTCGTCGAGGCGGCCTCGCGCGCCGGCTGATCCCCGCACGCCCGGACTCGTCCGGGTGACACCTGCGCGGCTCAGGCCGCTCCCCGGCCGGTGAGCCGACGCCCGCGCGTCGGCTCGCCGGTCGGTGGCATGCTCGGGCGGTGACCGTTCTCATCGACCCGCCCACGTGGCCCGCGCACGGGACGCTGTTCAGCCATCTCGTGTCCGACGCGTCGCTCGCGGAGCTGCACGCGTTCGCGGCGTCGATCGGCGTGAGCCCGCGGGCCTTCGACCTCGACCACTACGACGTCGCCGCCGAGCGGTACGACATGGCGGTCGCCGCGGGCGCGGTGCCCGTCGGGGGGCGCGAGCTCGCCCGGCGCCTCGGCGCCTCCGGCCTCCGCGTGCCCGGCCGGGCGCGGCGCGCCGCGAAGGCCGACACGCTCCTCGCGCGCTGGGACGCGCTCCTCCCGGGCGCGCGCGACGTCGGCGTCGAGCTCGTCGAGCGCTGGCACGAGCCGCACCGCGTCTACCACGGGCCCGAGCACCTCGTGCACGCGCTCGACTCGCTCGCGCTCCTCGAAGGACGCCCGCCCGGCGTGCCCGACGCCGCCGGGCCACCCGCCCGCGCAGGTACCGCCGCCGCGTCGGGCAGCACGGCGTCGGGCGGAACGTCCGGCGGCGCGGTGTCGGGCGGCGCGGTGTCGGGCGGCGCGCCGAGCGGCGCGCTGTTGGGCGGCGCACCGAGCGGCGCGGCGTCGGTCACGGGCGTGATGCCGGCGGTGACGCAGCTCGCGCTGTGGTTCCACGACGCCGTGCACGACGGCGAGGCGGGCCGCGACGAGGAGCGGTCGGCCGAGCTCGCAGACGCCCGGCTGGCGGGCCACCTCGGCGCCCACGAGGTCGAGGAGGTCGTGCGGCTCGTGCTCGTGACGACCGACCACGCCCCGGCGCCGGGCGACGGGCCCGGAGCGCTCGTCTCGGACGCCGACCTCGCCGTCCTCGGGTCCGCGCCGGACCGGTACGCCCGCTACGCCCGCCAGGTGCGCGCCGAGTACGCCCGCGTGCCCGACGACGCCTTCCGGGCCGGGCGCGCCGCCGTCCTGCGCGCGCTGCTCGAGGGCGGCACGCTGTTCCGCACCCCGCAGGCCGCCGCGCTCTGGGAGGACCGCGCCCGCGCCAACCTCACCGCCGAGCTCACGACCCTCACCTCCCCCGCCTGACCCCTGGATCCCTCCCCCACCCCCACCCGCCGAACGGGCGGTCTTGATCCGTCCCGGACGGCGGACGGACCAAGACCACCTGCTCGGCCGGCCAGGAGCGCCTGGTCGACGCGGCGGCGAGGTTAGGGTCGGGGCGTGACCGACGATCCGGCGTCGCCGCCCGCCACCACGGCGTCAGCAGCAGGCCCAACAGCACCGTCGTCCGACAGGTCCTCGTCGGGGCGTCCGCGCCGGTCCCGACGGCGGCGCCTGACCCTCGGGACGGCCGCCGGGCTCGTGGTGCTCGTGCTGGCGCCGTTCGTCGTCGTGCAGGCCGTGGGGCGCGCGCACGTCGCCGACCCCGCGCACGTGCCGCCGAGCGACGCGATCGTCGTCCCGGGGGCGGGGCTGCGGCCGGACGGGACGCCGTCCACGTACCTGCGCCGTCGGCTCGACGCGGCGGCCGAGCTCTACGACCGGGGCGTCGCGCCCGTCGTCCTCGTGAGCGGCGACGCGCACGACGACTACGACGAGCCCGGCTCGATGCGCGCGTGGCTGCTGGGCCGCGGCGTGCCCGACGACGCGATCCTGCTCGACCGCGAGGGCTTCGACACCCACGCGACGTGCACGCGCGCGGCGTCGGAGTTCGGCGTCGGCACGGCGGTGGTCGTCACGCAGGGGTACCACCTGCCGCGCACGCTGTTCTCGTGCCGCGTCGCAGGTCTCGACGCCGTGGGGGTCGGCGTCAGCGCGGCGAGCGTGGAGCCGTGGAAGGCCGTGCTCTACCGCGCCCGCGAGGTTCCCGCGGCGACGAAGGCCGTGCTCGACGCCGTGCTCCGCTGAGCGGGCTCCGTCAGGGCAGCCGCAGGCGGCGCATGACGTCGAGCGCCGACGTGAGGACCTTGCTCGGCAGCTCCCCGCCGAGCTGGTAGAGCGTGTCGAGCGTGAGGCCCTGGTTCGCGCCGCGCTGCACGGAGATCGTCTGCGCCTCGGTGAGGGCCTCGATCCCCTCGCGCCCGTGGCGGCGCCCGAGGCCCGACGCCTTGAACCCGCCCATCGGCGCCCCGACGGAGCCCCACGTCGCGGAGTAGCCGTCGTTGACGTTGACCGTCCCGGCCTCGACGCGGGCCGCGATCCGGCGGCCCCGGGCGGCGTCGCGCGTCCACACGCTCGCGTTGAGCCCGTACTCGGTGTCGTTCATGACCTCGACGGCCTCGTCGTCGCTCGCGACCCGGCGCACGGAGACGACCGGGCCGAACGTCTCCTCGCGCGCGCACGCCGCGTCGTCGGGCACGTCGTCGAGGACGGTGGGCGCGTAGAACCACGGGCCGATGTCCGCCCGGTGCACGCCGCCCGCGAGGACGCGCGCGCCGCGCGCGATGGCGTCCTCGACGTGGGCGACCACGCGGTCGAGCTGCGCCTGCGACGTGAGCGACCCCATGTCCGCCGAGTAGTCGAGCCCGGCGCCGAGGCGCATCTCGCGCACGAGGGGCACGAACTCGTCGAGGAACGCGTCCGCGACGTCCTCGTGCAGCACGAGCCGCTCGATCGACACGCAGAGCTGGCCGGAGTTGGAGAAGCACGCGCGCACGGCGCCACGCGCGGCGGCGCGCACGTCGGCGTCGGCCGCGACGTAGAGCGGGTTCTTGCCGCCGAGCTCGAGCGTCGCGCCGATGAGGCGCTCCCCCGCCCGTGCGGCGACCTTGCGGCCGGTGGCCGTCGAGCCCGTGAACGCGATGTGGTCCACGTGGTCGGTCACCGCGGCGCCGACGTCTCCCCCGCCCGCCACGACGAGGAACAGGTCCGCGGGCAGCCCCGCCTCCTCGAGCAGCTCCGCTCCCCACAGCGCGGTGAGCGTCGTCTGCGGGTCCGGCTTGAGCACGACGGCGTTCCCCGCCACGAGGGCGGGCACGGCCTCGGCGAACGCGAGCGTCAGCGGGTAGTTCCACGGCGCGATGACGCCGACGACGCCCACGGGACGGCGGTGCACGCGCGTGCCGGTGAGCACGGGCAGCATCCCCGGCGCCCGCCGGTCGGCGAGGTAGCGCGGGCCGCGCTGGGCGTAGTGGCGCGTGAGGATCGCGACGTCCGCGACCTCCTCGAACGCGCTGCGCCGCGACTTGCCGGACTCCATCTGGATGAGGTCGAGGCCGTCGGACTGGCGCGCGAGCACGAGCTCGCCGAAGCGCCGCAGCACCGCCGCGCGCTCGCGCACGGAGCGGGCGGCCCAGGCCGGCTGCGCGGCCCGCGCGCGTGCCACGGCACGGGCGACGTCCTCGACGGACGAGACGGGGACCGCGGCGAGCGGGGCTCCCGTGGACGGCAGGACGGAGCGGTGCATGCCCGCCTCGTTGCTCGTGACGACGCGCTGCGCGAGGGGGGCCACGACCTCCGGCTCGAGGACGTAGGTCGCGGCCGGGTTCTCGGGGTCGATCAGGCCGTCCAGCGCGGCGCCGTCGCCGCGCCCGGAGCCGGGTGTGCCGGATGAGCTCGTCATGGGGACAGGCTACGTCGTGGCGCTGACAGCGCGTCGACGGGCTGCTCCCACGTGGTGAGCGCGGGACGGAACCCCTGCCGCGCCCAGAAGGGCGCGGACAGCGGGTTGAGCACGCCGTGGTGCAGCACGACGACGGCGCCCGGCCCGGCCTGCTCGTGCACGCGCGCGAGCGCCGCGTCGACGAGCGCCCCGCCGACCCCGGTACCGCGCGCGCTGCCCGTCACGTGCAGCAGGACGAGGTAGGCGACCGGCCCCGTCGTGACGGTCCCGGCCACGGCCCCGGAGCGCTCCGGCGGCTCGACCGCGACGACACCCACGACCTCGCCCGTCCGCTCCCCCGGCCCCTGGCGGCGCGCCACGAGGACCGTGGTGCGCGGGTGCTCGACGGCGGCGGCGACCTGGGCGGCGAGGTGCTCGGCCGCGAGCGGCCGGACGCGGGCCGCGCCCACGAGCTCGTCGTACGCGAGCTCGGCGCGCTGGTGCTCGACGACGGCGGCCACGTCGTCCGGGCCGGCGTCGGTCAGCACGACCCCGGGGAGGTCGGTGCGGGGCCGGGCCGGCGGGGCGCCGCGACGGGCAGCGAGGTGCACGGTCGGGCGCAGGCCGCTCGCCGCGAGGGCGCCCACGGCCTCGACGTCGCGGCTCGGCCACAGGAGCGCCAGGCCGTGGTCGCGGGGTGCGGGGCCCCGCTCGGGCAGCCCGTCGCCCGCCGGTGCGCTGCCCGGGTCGCGCGCGACGCGCGCCGTCCAGGCCGCGACGAGCGCGCGGACCGCGCCGCCCACGTCCGGTCCCGCCGCGCGCGCCCGCAGCCGGTGCTCGCGCAGCGCGCGGAACCCTGCCGCCGCGGAGCCGGGTCCGACGTCCCCGACGCCGAGGAGCCCCGCGGCCCGGGAGCCGTCCGGGAGCCGCACGGCGAGGAGACGCTCGTCGCCCGCGGTGGCGCCGAGAGCGGGGACCGCCACGAGCGGGTCGAGCGCGGCGACGCGCGCGCCGTGCTCGGCCTCGAGAGCGGCGAGCTCGTCGTCGTCCGGCCGCCACGCGGCGGGGGTCATCGTCCGGCGTCGCGCGCGTCCGGGGCGCCGAGCGGGCGGCCGAGCACGACGCACTCCTGGTCCGCGTACCCCAGGCGCTCGTAGAAGCCGCGCACCGCGTCGTTCGTGGCGCGCACCATGAGGCGCACGGCCCGCGCGCCCTGCGCGGCGAGCCACGCCTCCGCCGCGACGACCGTCGCACGACCCGCGCCGCGCCCCTGGACGCGTGGGTCGACCGCCACGTAGTAGAGCCAGCCACGGTGCCCGTCGACGCCGGCCATCGCCGTCGCGACGAGCTCCCCGGCCGCGACCCCGGGCGCCTCGGGAGCACCGTCCGGGGCCACCGTGGGCAGGTCGCGCGTCGCACGGCCCACGAGCACCGTCGAGGTCTCGCCCAGGCGGGCGTCGGCGAGGTCGCGGTACGGGTCGTTCCAGGGCCGGGTGAGCCCGCACTCCCGCCACAGCGCGACGACCGCCTCGACGTCGGCGTCCTCGACCTCGGTGAAGACGAGGTCGGTGGAGGCCTCCGTCGAGACCGCGTCCGCGACGTCCGTCTCCGGGCGGCCCGCGCCCGCGGCGGGCACGGAGCCGTTGCCGCCCGGCGCGCCGTCGCCGGCGTGCGTCATGCGCGGACCGTCGGCGATGCGTCCGGCCACGGCGGGCTCAGCGGGGCTGGTACGGGGAGACGACGACCTCGACGCGCTGGAACTCCTTGAGGTCCGAGTAGCCGGTCGTCGCCATGGCCCGGCGGAGCGCCCCGACGAGGTTGAGCGTGCCGTCCGCCTGGCGGCCCGGCCCGAAGAGGATCTCCTCGAGCGTGCCGGCCGTGCCGACGCGCACGCGCTCGCCGCGCGGGAGCTGGGCGTGGTGGGCCTCCGAGCCCCAGTGCCAGCCCTTGCCCGGCGCCTCCTCGGCCCGCGCGAGCGCCGCGCCGAGCATCACCGCGTCGGCGCCGCACGCGACCGCCTTGACGAGGTCGCCCGAGCGGCCGACGCCGCCGTCCGCGATGACGTGCACGTAGCGGCCGCCCGACTCGTCGAGGTAGTCGCGGCGGGCCGCCGCGACGTCCGCGACCGCGGTCGCCATGGGCGCGTGGATGCCGAGCGAGACCCGCGTGGTGTGGGCGGCGCCGCCGCCGAAGCCGACGAGGACGCCCGCGGCGCCCGTGCGCATGAGGTGCAGCGCCGCGGTGTACGTGGACGCGCCGCCCACGACGACCGGGACGTCGAGCTCGTAGATGAAGCGCTTGAGGTTGAGCGGCTCCGCGACGCCGGACACGTGCTCGGCGGAGACCGTCGTGCCGCGGATGACGAACAGGTCGACGCCGGCGTCGACCACCGTCTGGTAGTGCTCCTGGGTGCGCTGCGGCGACAGGGCCGCGGCGACGGTGACCCCCGCCGCGCGGATCTCCTTGAGGCGCTGCGTGATGAGGTCGGCCTTGATGGGCTCGGCGTAGATCTCCTGCATGCGGCGCGTCGCCTCGAGCGGCTCGAGCGCGGCGATCTCCTCGAGGAGCGCGGTCGGGTCGTCGTAGCGCGTCCACAGGCCCTCGAGGTCGAGGACGCCGAGGCCGCCGTGATTGCCGAGCGCGACGGCGGTCGCCGGGCTCATGACCGAGTCCATGGGTGCCGCGAGGATCGGCAGGTCGAAGTGGTAGGCGTCGATCTGCCACCCGACCGACACCTCCTCCGGGTCGCGCGTGCGCCGCGAGGGCACGACGGCGACGTCGTCGAAGGAGAACGCGCGCCGACCGCGCTTGCCACGTCCGATCTCGATCTCGTTGCTCACCGGGTCAGCCTACCGGCGGGCCGTGCCCGTCACCTGCACCGACCACCGTGTGGGTGGGCGCTGGCAGGGTGACGCTCGTCGCCGGGACGTCCGGCGACGACGGGAGCGCCGGGCGCCCCGGGCCCCGACCGGACGGCAGAGGTGGACCATGACGACGACGCCCTGGACGGCGGGACCGCTGCTCGGTCTCGACACCGAGACCACGGGCCTCGACGTCGACGTCGACCGCGTCGTCACCGCCGCGCTCGTGCTCCGCGAGCCGGGCGCCACGCACGTCCGTACGTGGCTCCTCGACCCGGGCGTCGAGATCCCGGCGGAGGCCACGGGGATCCACGGCATCACGACCGCGCAGGCCGCGGCGCACGGGTCGGTCCCCGCCGTCGCGCTCGACGAGATCGCGACGCTCGTCGTCGACGCCCAGCGCGACGGCGTCCCGCTCGTCGCCTACAACGCCGCGTTCGACCTCGCGATCCTCGACACCGAGCTCGTGCGGCACGGGCTGCCGACGCTCTCCGCGCGCCTGGGGCGGCCCGTGCGGCCGGTGCTCGACCCGCTCGTGCTCGACCGGGCGTGGGACCCGGCCCGCGAGGGCAAGCGCCGGCTCGTCGACCTGTGCGCGCGCTACGAGGTCCTCGACGTCGGGCCCCTGCACACGGCGGACGGGGACGTGCTCGCGACACTCGACCTGCTCGACGCGCTCGCCCGCGCGTACCCGGACCTGGCCGGGCTCGGCCCGGTCGCGCTGCACGACCTGCAGGTCGTCGCGCACCGGCGGTGGGTCGACGCCCTCGACCCGGAGCGCGACCGGCCCTACGTCGGCGCCGGGGCGGACGGCCGCTGGCCGGGCTGACGCGGGTTACGACCCCCGCGAGACACCTCGGCGCATATCTCATGATCCGGGTGAAGGTCGTGTGATGGTGGCATGGCGAGCACTTGAAGCAGGCCGCTCGCCGCGTCGATATCTCATCGATGAGTTATCGTCGCTCTCATGACAGCGATCGACGACGCACCTCTCACGCAGGTCGGCGCGCTCATCCGCGGCGCCCGCCAGAACCGGGGTCTCACCCAGACCCAGCTCGCGGAGCGGCTCGGGACGAGCCAGAGCGCCGTGCACCGCATCGAGCAGGGCTCGCAGAACCTCAGCCTGGAGATGCTCAACCGCATCGGGCTCGCGCTCGACTCCGAGATCATCAGCCTCGGCGGCCCCAAGCACGCGCACCTGCGCGTCCAGGGCGGCCACACCCTCTCCGGCCGCATCGAGGTGAACTCCTCCAAGAACGGCGCGGTCGCGCTGCTGTGCGCCTCGCTCCTCAACCGCGGCCGCACGACCCTGCGCGGCGTGGCCCGCATCGTCGAGGTCGACCGGATCGTCGACGTGCTGCGCTCCATCGGTGTGCGGGCCACGTGGACGACGGGCGGCCGCGACCTCGAGATCGTCGTGCCGGAGCGGCTCGACCTCGCCGCGATCGACGTCGACGCCGCGCGCCGCACGCGCTCGATCATCATGTTCCTCGGGCCGCTGCTCGGGCTGCGGGACACCTTCGAGCTCCCGTACGCGGGCGGCTGCGACCTCGGGACGCGCACCGTCGAGCCGCACATGATCGCCCTGCGGCCCTTCGGCCTCGCCGTCACCGCGACCGGCGGGAACTACCACGCGACGGTCGCGCCGGCGTCGGGCACGGACCTGTCGGTCGTGCTCACCGAGCGCGGCGACACCGTCACCGAGAACGCGCTCATGGCCGCGGCCCGCCGCGACGGCGTGACGACGATCCGCAACGCCAGCTCCAACTACATGGTGCAGGACCTGTGCTTCTACCTCGAGCTGCTCGGCGTCCGCGTCGAGGGCATCGGCACGACGACCCTGCGCGTGCACGGTCGCACCGACATCGACGTGGACGTGGAGTACGCCGTCTCGGAGGACCCGGTCGAGGCGATGAGCCTGCTCACGGCGGGCATCGTCACGGGCTCGGAGATCACCGTGGCCCGCGTCCCGATCGAGTTCATGGAGATCGAGCTCGCGACCCTCGCCGAGATGGGTCTGCGGTACACGCAGAGCGCCGAGTACGTGGCGCGCAACGGCCGCTCGCGCCTCGTCGACGTCACGGTGCACCCCAGCGAGCTGCACGCGCCGATCGACAAGATCCACCCCATGCCGTTCCCCGGCCTCAACATCGACAACCTGCCGTTCTTCGCGGTCATCGCCGCGAACGCGCAGGGCACGACCCTCATCCACGACTGGGTCTACGAGGGCCGCGCCATCCACCTCACCGACCTCACGCGGCTCGGCGCCGACGTGCGGCTCCTGGACGCCCACCGGCTCCAGGTGACGGGCCCGACGCGCTGGTCGGGCGCCGAGGTGAGCTGCCCGCCCGCTCTGCGTCCCGCCGTCGTCATCCTGCTCGCGATGCTCGCGGCCAAGGGCACCTCCGTCCTGCGCGGCGTCGACATCATCGCGCGCGGCTACGAGGGCCTCACCGAGCGCCTGCGCGAGCTCGGCGCCAACATCGAGACGTTCCGCGACTGACCCTTCGCCCGCCTCGGCGCCGGCGGCCTCGGCGCACGCAGAGCCCGCGGCGCCCGCACGACCACGACGGGCCGCCCTCCTCCGGGAGGGCGGCCCGTCGTCGTCACTTCGGGGAGGTCGTCGTCACTTCGGGTAGACGGCGTCGACCTCCACCTCGACGAGCCAGCCGTCGACCGGGAGGTTCTCGATCTCGAGCGCGAAACGCGACGGCCGGGCAGCGTTGACGACCATGGGCGCCGTCCGGGCCGAGCCGAGCTGGACCTCGAGCGTCGCGCCCGTCGCGAGGTTCGTGTTCGCGAAGAACTGCCGGTAGGCGCGGTTCCAGCCGGCGAAGTCCATCTTCTCCTGGCCGGCGGGGTTCTGGAGGAACACCCGCATGGAGACGACGTCGTCGTAGGAGAGCCCGGCTCGCTCGAGGTTCTCGCCGATCCGCATGAGGACGTTGATGCCCTGCGCCTCGGTGATCGTCACGCCCGCCGGCAGGACGCCGCCGGGGAAGACGTCGGTCGGCACGTAGCGCTGCTCGGCCGTCGCGCCGGGCGTCGTGTTCATCGCGGCGGGCCCGAGCCCGGACGACTTGTACCAGGCGACGTTCTTGCCGATCGCGACCCCGTCGGCGATCGACGGCGTGTCGCCGGTGACGAAGGAGTGGGCCTCGGTCGGCTTCGGCTCGAACAGCCTCCCGGCGGCGACGGCGGTGCCGGGGACGGCGACGGCGGCGGTGAGGGCGACGGCGACGACGACCTTGGTGCGGTTCTTCATGCAGGCCTCCCAGGGGGACGACGGGCGCCACCCTGGCGCCCGGGCTCCGGCCGGTCGCGAGGACCGCCGGGGGCCGTGACGCTAGCCAGCCCCCGTTTCCGTGCCGTGACGGTGACGTGTCGGGTCGTCGCCGGTGCCGGCGCACCGCGGGCGCACCACGGGCGCACCGCCGCGCCGTCCCGCGGACCGGCGAACGGACGGCGTCACGAGACGTTTACGCCGGACCCCGATCCGTTGACCGGCACGAAACGCGCCGGACCCGTGCTCGCGACGACACGTCCCTAGCGTCGGCCCCGGTGCTGACGGCGGCACCCGGCATCGTGGGCCGGGCTCCCCGCCCGTCAGGCCGTGGACGAGAGGGCTCCAGCCACATGGTCAATGACGAGAAGACGACCGGCGTCTCGCGCCGCAACTTCCTCCAGGCCGTCGGGGTCGGCTCCAGCGCCGGCGTGATGTTCGCGACGATGGGCGCGGTGGGCCTCGCCCCGACGGCCGCCGCCCAGCCGCGGAACGAGTCGTGGACACCGCCGCGGGGCAGCGACTTCAGCCTCACCGGCCGCTCCGCGAAGAAGGTCGTCGTCGTCGGCGCCGGGCCGGCGGGCCTCGCCACGGCGTACGAGCTGCAGAAGGCCGGCTACCGCGTCACGGTCCTCGAGGCGCGGCACCGCGTCGGCGGCCGGACGCTGACGATACGCGGCGGCGACGCGGAGACGGACGTCAACGGCGTCACGCAAAAGGCGCGGTTCGCCGACGGCGTCTACATGAACGCGGGCGCGGGGCGCATCGCCCAGTGGATGGTCACCATGGACTACCTGCGCGAGCTCGGCGTCCCCTACGAGGTGTTCACCAACGCCAACGCGGACGCCTACCTCTACAACGAGCGCTCCGGCGCGACCCCCGGCAACCCGGTCCGGTACCGCACCGCGAAGGCCGACGTGTTCGGCTACACGTCCGAGCTGCTCAGCTATGCGACCGACCAGGGCGCGCTCGACCAGAAGCTCACCGCCGCGGACAAGGAGAACCTGCGCGCGTTCCTCCGGTCGTGGGGCTCGCTCCAGGCCGACGGGAGCTACCGGGGCGGGAACAACCGCGGGTACGCGGTGTACCCGTCCGCGTGGAACGAGCACGGCACGCCGCTGCCCGGCCCGGGCTCGGTGTCGGAGGTGCTCGCCTCGAAGGTCGGGCAGTACTTCCCGTTCGAGATCAACTGGGAGCAGTCGATGCTCATGTTCCAGCCGAAGGGCGGCATGGACACGACCTACGACTACTTCGTCAGGGCGATCGGCAAGCAGAACGTCCAGCTCAGCTCGCCCGTCACCGCGGTGAAGAACACGCCGCGCGGCGTCTCGGTCACGTACACCGCCCACAACGGCAAGGCGCGGCAGATCGACGCCGACTTCGCCGTCGTCTCGGCGCCCGCGGGGCTCATGCGCCGCTGGGACACGAACTGGGGGCCCGACGTCGACGCCGCGCTCGGCGAGTTCGCCGTCGGGTCGCCCGCGGGCAAGATCGGGCTCCAGTACCGGTCGCGGTTCTGGGAGGACGACCACCGGATCTACGGCGGCATCACCGAGACCGACATGGACCTCGCCCACCTCTGGTACCCGTCCTACGGCTACGGGGAGCGCCGCGGGCTCGTCGTGGGCTACTACAACACCGGCGCGAACGCGCGCGCCTACGCGGACATGACGCCGCGGCAGCGGGAGATGCGCGCCGTCGAGCAGGGCGTGAAGATCCACGGCGAGAAGTACCGGACGGAGCTCGAGAGCTCGTTCTCCATCGCGTGGCACAAGGTGCCCTACATCGAGGGCGCCTGGGCCTACCCGAACACGCAGTCGTCCCGGTTCAAGCTCCTGCAGCAGGGCGCCGGGAACGTGTACTTCGCGGGCGACTGGATGTCCGAGATCTCGGCCTGGCAGCACGGCGCGTTCTGGGCCGCGCGCTACGCCGTCCAGGCGCTGCACGCGCGCGTCATGGCGTCGTGACCGCCCACCGCACGCACCGCTGACCGGACGACGACGGCCCGGCGCCACCCGCGAGGGCGGTGCCGGGCCGTCGGTCGTGGTGCTGCGCGCTCAGAAGCCCGTGTAGTTGGGGGCCTCGACCGTCATCTGCACGTCGTGCGGGTGGCTCTCCTTGAGCGACGCCGACGTGATGCGGATGAAGCGCCCCTTCTCCTGGAGCTCGGGCACGGTGCGGGCGCCGACGTAGAACATCGTCTGGTGCAGGCCGCCGACGAGCTGGTGCGCCACGGTGCCGAGCGACCCCTTGTAGGGCACCTGGCCCTCGACGCCCTCGGGGACGATCATGTCGTCGCTCGTGACCTCGGCCTGGAAGTAGCGGTCCTTCGAGTACGACTTCTTGCCGCGCGAGGACATGGCGCCCATGGAACCCATGCCGCGGTACGCCTTGTACTGCTTGCCCTTGACGAGGATCGTCTCGCCCGGGGACTCCTCGGTGCCCGCGAGCATCGAGCCGAGCATCACCGTCTCCGCGCCCGCGACGATCGCCTTCCCGATCTCGCCCGAGTGACGCATGCCGCCGTCGGCGATGACCGGGACCCCGGCCGGGCGCGCGGCGAGCGACGCCTCGTAGACGGCGGTCACCTGCGGGACGCCGACGCCCGTGACGATGCGCGTGGTGCAGATCGAGCCCGGCCCGACGCCGACCTTGACCGCGTCTGCGCCGGCGTCGACGAACGCCTGCGCGCCCTCGCGCGTCGCGACGTTGCCGCCGATCACCTGGACGTCGCGCGTCGCCGGGTCGGACTTGAGGCGCGCGACCATCTCGATGAGCATCCGGACGTTGCCGTGCGCCGTGTCCGCGACCAGCACGTCGACGCCCGCGTCGATGAGCGTCGTGGCGCGCTGCCACGCGTCGCCGAAGTAGCCGATCGCGGCGCCGACGAGCAGGCGGCCCTGGCCGTCCTTCGACGCGTTGGGGAACTGCTCGGACTTGACGAAGTCCTTGACCGTGATGAGCCCGGTGAGACGGCCGTCCGCGTCGACGAGCGGCAGGCGCTCGAGCTTGTGCTTGCGCAGGAGCGCGGTCGCCTCCTCGCGGGAGATGCCCGCCGGGCCCGTGATGAGCGGCTGGGGCGTCATGACCTCGTCGACCTTCGTCGTCGCCCACTCGGCGACGGGCGTGAAGCGCAGGTCGCGGTTGGTCACCATGCCGATGAGGCGGCGCTCGGCGTCGAGGACCGGGAAGCCGGAGATGCGGTACTCGCCCGCGGTCTTGTCGAGCTCCTCGAGCGTCGCGTCGGGGCCGATGGTCACCGGGTTGTCGATGATGCCCGTCTGCGTGCGCTTCACCAGGTCGACCTGGAGCGCCTGGTCCTCGATCGAGAGGTTGCGGTGCAGCACGCCGATGCCGCCCTGGCGCGCCATCGCGATGGCCATGCGCGACTCGGTGACGGTGTCCATGGCCGCCGAGACGAGCGGCACGCGGATCGAGATCTCGCGCGTCAGGCGCGTCGTGGTGTCGATGTCCGACGGCGCCAGGTCCGAGTAGCCGGGCTGCAGCAGGACGTCGTCGTAGGTGAGACCCAGGAATCCGAAGGGGTCACGGTCGGGGACGGCGGCGGGGACGGGCGAGGCGGTCACACCAGGATTCTACGCCGGGGGCCCTCGCCGTATTCCCGCCCGGTCCCCCGCCCGCCCGCGCCTGGAAGGCACGGACGGGCGGGAGGCACGTGGACGCGTGGGCGCGCACCGCGCCCGTCCGACCGGTCCCCGGACGGCTCAGCGCACGACGGCGAGGAGCTCGTGCAGGAGGCCCGTGAAGCTGCGCACCCGGTGGACGGTCGCGGCGAGCGGGAGCTCCTCCGCGGCCTGGTCGCTCGGGAGCCCGACGAAGAACGGCAGGCTCGGGTTCGCGTCGTGCGCGGCGTGCACGATGCCCAGGTCGGGGCGCGCCTGCGTGGTCACCATGGCGACGGCGGACGGCCGCACCATCGTCACGATCTCCAGCGTGCGGTGCACGTTCGCGGGGCCGGTGACGATGCGCGCCATCGCGCCGTGCGAGGCGAGCGACGCGGCGAGGGCGTGCGCGGCCAGCGGGAGCGGCTCGTCGGGCGCCGCGAACACGAGGACGATCCGCCGCATGCGGCTCGGGTGGTTGCGGGGCGGCCCCCCGGCGGCCACGATCGCGTCCTCGCTCGCCTGCGTGTACTCGCGCAGCGCGACGAGCGTCGCGTTGGCGAGCACGACCTCGGGCACCTCGCCCGGGCCGGCGAGCACGGTGCGCTCGGCCAGGCGCTCGAGCGCGGGCTCGACGAGGTCGGACCACCACGCGGCCGGGTCGCCGCCCGTCGGGATGCGCAGCAGCCGGTCGCACGCGCGCTGGTCGTAGGCGATCGCCGCGTCGACGACGTCGGAGACGCGCGTGGGCCGCGGTCCCTCACGGACGCCGACCGGACGGGGACCGGCGGCCCGTGCGGGCTCGCCACCCGGGACGGCGCGCAGGAACGGGCGCGACGGCGGCGGCTCGGGCGCCTCGTCGTCGGCCTCGGGCTCGTCGGCGTCGAGGTCGCCCGCGCCGTCGGCGCCGCGGTCGTCGAAGGAGATCGCCCCACGGTTCGCGGCGAGCTCCTCCTCGTCGGCGGCGAGCGCGGCGCGGGCCGCGTCGGCGGGCGCGACGCCGTCGAGCGTGAGGCGGCGCATCACGACGAGGCGAGCGACGTCGTCGTCGGTGTAGCGCCGGTGGGAGCCGGCCCGGTGCTGCGAGGGGCCGAGGCCGTAGCGACGGTCCCAGGTGCGCAGGGTCGCGGGCGCGACGCCGAGCCGGCGCGCGACGGCGGCGACGGCGAGGCCGGGGGACGAGGTCATGCTCGGTCGGGCTCCCTCGGGGTCGGGGGCGGACCGGACTGAGGTCATGGATCGATTCTGCCGAGCGGGCACCCGTCTCGCCACCTCGTAGAGGTCACAGTCGTGCACCCTTCGCGCCAGACCCGCGCCGTATTTGTTCGCTGCACGCGCAAACGCGCCGGGCGCCGCCGATCGCGTCAGCGCGGCAGGACCAGCCGACGCGGTTGAGCAGACCCGCACCGCTCCACGAGCGGTTCAACCTGCTCGTTCACTTTTTCCTCACAGGGGACTTGAACAACCCTTGCAACGCTTGTAGGTTGTTCGGCATGGCAGAGATCTCGAGGCTCCCCGGGCCCGTCATGGAGCTGTGGGAATGGCAGTACCAGGGTTCGTGCCGCGACGCGGACGACACGTTGTTCTTCCACCCCGAGGGTGAACGCGGCTCGACGCGACGACGGCGAGCGGAGGCCGCGAAGGCGATCTGCCACTCGTGCCCCGTGATGATGCAGTGCCGCGAGCAGTCGCTCCGCGTGCGCGAGCCGTACGGGGTGTGGGGCGGCCTGAGCGAGGACGAGCGCGCCGCCATCCTCGCGGGCGGCGCCCGCCGCACCGGCTGACGCACCCTCTCCCCGGGCACCACCGCGGTGCCTCCGCGCCACCAGCAGACCTGCACGGCCCCGGTCCGACGTCGTACCGGGCGCACGTGCGCACGACCCGTGGGACCACCGGTGGGGCGACCGGCCACGGAACGCAGCAGGGCCCCGCGACCGTCGGTCGCGGGGCCCTGCTGCTGAACCGGGTCGGCGTCAGCCGACCACCACGGCGAGGATGTCGCGCGCGGACAGGACGAGGTAGTCCTCGCCGCCGTACTTGACCTCGGTGCCGCCGTACTTGCTGTAGATGACCTTGTCGCCGACGGTCACGTCGAGCGGGACGCGGTTGCCGTTGTCGTCGACACGGCCCGGACCGACGGCCAGGACCTCGCCCTCCTGGGGCTTCTCCTTGGCGGTGTCCGGGATGACCAGGCCGGATGCGGTCGTGGTCTCGGCCTCGAGGGCCTTCACGACGATCCGGTCCTCGAGCGGCTTGATGGGGACCGACACGTCGGACCTCCCCTTTCGCGGTGAGAACTGCAACGGATGGGTCGAGCGCACCGGCTGGCCGTCGTCGCGGGTGCCGGACAGCCTGGTCGCACGTGGTGCCGCCTCCGCGAGCGGTGGCGGCACGTCTCAAATCTAGGTCCCGGTTAGCACTCGGTCAAGGCGAGTGCCAACGTCCGTCCTGCGGACGACCGGGCCCCGGCTGCGCGTGGTCCCCGGCCCCCGTGGAAGGATCGACGCCATGGACGCCGCCACGCTCACCAAGCTGCTCAGCCCCGAGGGCTGGGCCCTGCTCGGCGCGCTCCCGCCGTACGACGAGCAGCAGTCGCTCGTGCTCGCGGCAGGGCTGCGCGCGAAGGGCGTCGACCCGGACCTGGCCGCCGCGGCCCTCACCCAGTCCCGGCTGCGCGCCGCGGCGCACGGCAAGCTCGGCGCGTTCGCCGACGGCATGCTCTTCACGCAGGCGGGGCTGGAGCAGGCGAGCCGGCTCGTCGTCGCGGGCCTGCACGCCCGGCGGTACCAGGAGGCGGGGATCCGGCGCGTCGCGGACCTCACGAGCGGGATCGGCGTCGACGCGCTCGCGTTCGCCGCCGCGGAGCTCGAGGTGCTCGCGACCGACGTCGACGAGCTCACCGCGGCGATCGCGACCGTCAACCTGCGCCACTTCCCCGAGGCCGAGGTGCGCCACGGCGACGGGCTCGCGCTCGACCTGGAGGGCGAGCGGATCGAGGGCGTGTACGCCGACCCCGCGCGCCGCACCCGCGCCGGCACGCGCGTGTTCGACCCGAAGGCCTACGCCCCGCCGCTCGACGCGGTGTGGGCGCTGCGCGAGCGTGTGCCCGCGGTCGGGATCAAGGTCGGCCCGGGCATCCCGCACGCCGGCCTGCCCGAGGACGCCGAGACCGAGTGGGTGTCGGTCGACGGGGACGTCGTGGAGGCCGGGCTCTGGTTCGGCCCGCTCGCGCCCGAGGGACCGGGCCGGTCGGCGCTCGTCCTGTCGTCGTGGACCGGGCCCGACGGGACCGCGCGCACCACGACCCGCCGGATCGCCCACCGCCCCGGCGACGAGGACGTGGTGCCCGAGGTGGGCGCCGTCGGGCAGTACCTCTACGAGCCCGACGGCGCCGTGATCCGGGCGGGGCTCGTCGCCCACGCGGCGCGCGGGCTGGGCGGCCGCCTGCTCGACCGGACCATCGCGTACGTGACCACCGACTCCCCCGCGCCGCTCGACGCGACGGGGCTCGCGGACGGGCTCGCGCGCGGCTACCGCGTGCTCGACACCATGCCGTTCGGCCTCAAGCGACTGCGCTCGTACCTCCGCGAGCGCGGCGTGGGTCGTCTGACGATCAAGAAGCGGGGCACCGCCGTCACGCCGGAGCAGCTCCGCCGGCAGCTCGCCCTCACGGGCGACGCGACGGCGACGATCGTCCTCACGCGCGTCGGCGGCTCCCAGCAGGTGCTCGTCGTCGAGCCGCTCTCCGCTCCCCCGGCCGGCGCCGGGCAGGACGGGCCCCGGTGAGCGCCCTCCCGCGCCGCACGGCGATCCCCTTCGCGCGCTCGGAGCGCTCGACCGTCGGGCTCGAGTGGGAGCTCGCGCTCGTCGACGCCGACTCCGGCGACCTGCGGCAGGTCGCGCAGACCGTGCTCGACGCCGTGCGCCCGGCCGACGGCGGCCCGCACCCGTCGATCAAGCAGGAGCTCCTGCTCAACACGGTCGAGGTCGTGAGCGGCGTGTGCCGCACGGTGGGCGAGGCCGGCCGCGACCTGCAGCGCTCGGTCGAGGAGCTGCGCGCCGTGACGGACCCGCTCCGCGTCGAGCTCATGAGCGCGGGCACGCACCCGTTCGCGCGCTGGGCGCAGCAGAAGGTCACCGACAAGCAGCGCTACACCACGCTCATCGACCGCACCCAGTGGTGGGGGCGGCAGATGCTCATCTACGGCGTGCACGTGCACGTCGGCATCGAGGACCGCGCCAAGGTGCTGCCGATCCAGCGCGCGATGCTCACGACGTTCGCCCACCTCCAGTCGCTCTCGGCGAGCTCGCCGTTCTGGGGCGGCAAGGACACCGGCTACGCGTCGAACCGCGCGCTGATGTTCCAGCAGCTGCCGACCGCGGGCCTGCCGTTCCAGTTCGGGACGTGGGAGGAGCTCGAGGGGTACGTCGCGGACATGCTGCACACCGGCGTCATCGACGCGTTCGACGAGGTGCGGTGGGACCTGCGGCCCGCGCCGCAGTTCGGCACGCTCGAGACGCGCATCTGCGACGGCGTCACGAACGTCTCCGAGCTCCTGGCGCTGGCCGCGCTCACGCACTGCCTCGTCGAGCACTTCTCGACGATGCTCGACGAGGGGCGCGAGCTGCCGAGCATCCCGCCGTGGTACGCGCAGGAGAACAAGTGGCGCTCGGCGCGCTACGGCATGGACGCGATCATCATCCTCGACCGCGAGGGCAACGAGGAGCTCGTGACCGACGCCGTCGGGCGGCTGCTCGTCGAGCTCGAGCCCGTCGCGGCGCGCCTCGGGTGCCTCGACGAGCTCGACGGCGTGCGCACCATCGTGCGGCGCGGCGCGTCCTACCAGCGGCAGCGCGCGGTGGCGCGGCGCCACGGGGGCGAGCTGGACGCCGTCGTGCGCTCGCTCGTCGCCGAGATGCGGGCCGGCCGGCCCCTGTGACCCGGCCGGGCCGTCACACGTGCGTGACGGTGAGCGGCATCGACGAGTCGACGCCGATGTCCAGGCTCGACGGCGCGACGCCCGCCCGCACGACGGCCGAGCCGAGCGCGGCGATCATCGCCCCGTTGTCGGTGCAGTAGCGGATCGGCGGGATGCGCAGCTCGATGCCCGCCTCCGCGCAGCGCTCCGCGGCCATGTCGCGCAGCTGGGAGTTCGCGCTGAACCCGCCGCCGACGACGAGCGTCGAGATGCCGTGCCGCTCGCACGCGGCGATGGTCTTCGCGGTGAGCACGTCGGCGACGGACTCCGCGAAGGAGGCGGCGACGTCGTGCACGGGGATCTCCTCCCCCGCGTCCTGGCGGGCCTCGACCCAGCGCGCGACGGCCGTCTTGAGGCCGGAGAAGGAGAAGTCGTACGCGTGCTTCTCCTGGTCCTTGCGTGCGGTGAGGCCCCGCGGGAACCGGATCGCCGTGGGGTCGCCCTCGCGCGCGAGGCGGTCGATGTGCGGGCCGCCGGGGTACGGCAGGCCGAGCAGGCGCCCGACCTTGTCGAACGCCTCGCCCGCGGCGTCGTCGAGCGTCGAGCCGAGCTCGGTGACGGACGTCGCGACGTCGTCCACGAGCAGGAGCGAGCTGTGCCCGCCGGACACGACGAGCGCCATGACGCGCTCGGGGAACGCGCCGTGCACGAGCTCGTCGACGGCCGCGTGGCCGATGACGTGGTTCACGCCGTAGAGCGGCTTGCCGAGCGCGAGCGCGAGGGCCTTCGCGGCGGAGGCGCCGATGGTCAGCGGGCCGACGAGGCCCGGCCCGGCGGTCACAGCGATCGCGTCGACCTCGGAGAGGTCGACGTCGGCCGTGCCGAGCGTGCGCTCGAGCGTGGGGATCATCGCCTCGAGGTGGGCGCGCGACGCGACCTCGGGGATGATCCCGCCGTAGCGCGCGTGCTCGTCCATGGAGCTCGCGACCGTGTCGACGAGCAGCTCGCGACCGCGGACGAGCGCCACGCCCGTCTCGTCGCAGGACGTCTCGATGCCGAGCACCAGGGGCTCGCCGGAGCTCGCGGGAGCAGTGGGGACCATGGCGTCCAGGGTAGTCGCGCGCGGGGGCCGGACCGTCCGTGTCGCGCACGTCACACCGTCTGTTCGGAAGATGATCAAGGGTTCAACTGTTTGTCCCAGTCATGAGCACCGACACCCTCATCGAGTCCTCTGCCGCGCCGAGCGAGCAGGCCGACCAGCTCGCGATCGACGCGCAGGCCGCGGACCGCCTGTTCCGCGCGGCGCACACCACGCACGCGTTCTCGGACGAGCCCGTCACCGACGCGCAGATCCAGGCCGCCTGGGACCTCGTCCGCTGGGCGCCCACCGCGATGAACACCCTCCCGCTGCGGCTGCTCGTCGTCCGCACGCCCGAGGCGAAGCAGCGCCTCGGCGCGCACATGGCGGACTTCAACCGCGACAAGACGCTCGCCGCGCCGGTGACGATCGTCGCCGCCGCCGACCCGTCGTTCCACCAGCACCTCGGCACGCTCGCGCCGTTCCGCGAGGGCATCGCCGAGCAGCTCGACCCGCAGGCGGACCTGCGCGAGGGCATGGCCCGCACCAACGCCCTCATCCAGATCGGCTACCTCATCGTCGGGCTGCGCGCCGCCGGCCTGTCCGTGGGCCCCATGACGGGCTTCGACGCCGCCGGGATCGACGCCGAGTTCTTCGGCGAGTCCGGCTGGCGCACGCTGGTCGCGATCAACGTGGGCTACCCGGCCGACGAGGGCGCGCACTTCCCGCGCCAGGCGCGCCTCGACTTCCACCAGGTCGCCGAGGTCCTCTGAGCCCGTCCCGCACCGTCCGCGACGAGGCGGCACCCCACCGGGGTGCCGCCTCGTCGCGTCCGGGGGCTGCGCGCGCTCCTCCGTCCGGGAGGCGCGGCGTGCGTCAGGTCGCGACGGGGCGGCTGGGGTCGTTCGACCACTGCGACCACGACCCCGCGTAGAGCGCCGCGTCGACGCCGAGCGTCGCGAGCGCGGCGACCTCGTGCGCGGCGGTGACGCCCGAGCCGCAGTACACCCCGACGGAACGGGACGCCGCGCTGTCCCCGGCGGCGCCCTCGGTCGTGCTCCCGGGCTGCGTGGCCACCCCGAGCGCGACGAAGCGCGCGCGGAGCGCCTCCGGGTCGAGGAACGTCCCGTCGGCGGCGAGGTTGCCCGTCGTCGGGGCGCTCACCGCGCCCGGGACGTGGCCGGCCCGCGGGTCGACGGGCTCGACCTCCCCGCGGTACCGCTCGCCCGCGCGCGCGTCGAGCAGCACGCCCGACGCCGCGAGCCCGGCCGCGCCGTCCGCGTCGAGCACCGGCATCCCGCCCGGGGAGACGACGACGTCGCCCGGCTCGGGCCGCACGTCGCCCTCCTCGGTCGGGTACCCCGCCGCGCGCCACGCGGGCAGGCCGCCGTCGAGGAGGCGGACGTCGTCGTGGCCCGCCCAGCGCAGCAGCCACCACGCGCGCGCGGCCGACGTGCCGCCCACGGCGTCGTACACGACGACGCCCCGGTCGGCGCGGACGCCCCAGCGCCGGGCCGCCGCCTGCAGGTCGCCCGCCTCCGGCAGCGGGTGGCGGCCCGCGGCGGGCGACGGCGGCGCCGCGAGCTCGGTCTCCAGGTCCACGTACACCGCGCCCGGCACGTGCGCGGCGCGGTGCTGCTCGCGCCCGTCGGTGACGCCCAGCGCCCACCGCACGTCGAGCACGACGGGCGGGCGGTCGCCCGCGAGCGCCGCGGCGAGGCCGCGCGCGTCGACGAGCACCCGGTCGCGCCGCGCGTGGTCGCCCGTCACGCGACCACGTCGGCGGACGCCGTCCCGTAGTCCGGCTCGTCGCGCGGCGGCGGGGCGTCCAGCTCGAGCCGCATCGTGTACGCGTCCACGTCCTCGGGCTGGTAGTACCGCTTGCGGATGCCGAGCTGCTCGAACCCGTGCTTCGCGTAGAGCCCGAGCGCCGCGTCGTTGTCGACGCGCACCTCGAGCAGCACGGCGCTCGCCCCGAGCTCGCGCGACCGCTCGACCAGCGCCTCCAGGAGCACCGAGCCCACGCCCTGGTGCTGGAACGCCGGGTCGACGCCGATGGTCATGACCTGGGTGACGTCGCCGTCGAACCACAGGCCCGCGTACCCGACGAGCGGCTGGGGCCCCGCGGCGTAGAGCCGCACGGGCTCGGCGGCGACGTACCACCGCCCGAACCCGGCGAGCTCGTCGGCGAGCATCCCGTAGGTCCACGCGCCGCGCCCGAACAGCTCACGCTCGAGCTCGACGACCCGGTCGAGGTCCGCGGCCTTGAGGGGCCGCAGCCGGATCTCGTACGACCGCGTGCTCATCGCGACCGCTCCGGCGACGCGTCGCTCACGCGCTTGCGCGCCGCGGCCTCCTGGACGTCGGGGCGGCGCAGGTACAGCGGCTCGGTCGGCTGCTCGAGCCCGGCCGCCCGGCGCGCGATCGCCAGGCGCGCGAGCACGGCGGCGTCGGGGACCTGCGGCGCGTCCTGCGCGACGTCGAGCGCGTCGGGGTAGAGCTCGGCGCCCTCCCCGACCACGACGGCGCCCGCCGCGTGCGTCGCGACGTCGGCGGCGGGGCCGACGTCGGGCCCCGCGACGGTCTCGAGCACGGGGACCGCGTGCGGCCCCTCGTGCGCGACGACGCGGTACCGCGCCCAGTAGACCTCGCGACGGCGGGCGTCGGTCGCGACGAGGAGCTCGTCGTCGGGCGCGAGGCCGAGGTCGCTCACGGCCTGCGCGGCGACGGCGTCGAGGCTCGGGACGCCCAGCACGGGGACGCCGAGCGCGAAGCCCAGGGCCCGGGCGGTGACGAGCCCGACCCGCAGGCCGGTGAACGGCGCCGGGCCCGTCCCGACGGCGACGGCCGTGAGGTCGCGGCGGTCGACGCCGGCCTCGGCGAGCGCCGCCTCGACGAGCGGGGCGAGCGCCTCGGCGTGCCGGCGACGCTCGGGCGCGTCGCGGCGGGCGAGACGAGCGCCGTCGTCGGAGACGACGGCGACGGTGACGGAGGCGGAGGTGTCGAGCGCGAGAACAGCCACGGCTCCAGCCTACGGCCGGGAGCGGGGCCGTCCTCGTCGCCGGGCGCTACCGGGTGAGCGCGGCGACGTCGAGGCCGGCCCAGCGCGCCCCCACGCCGCGCACGGTCACGCGCCGCTCCCCCGCCTCGGGGGCGTCGTCGTCCGGGCCCTGCTCCGCGCCGACCCCGCCGCGCGGGCGCTCGAGCACGATCTCCAGGCGGTCGCCCGCGAGCGCCTCGACGAGGCCGCTGCCCCACTCGACGACCGTCACCGACTCGTCCAGGCTCGAGTCGAGGTCGAGCGCGTCGACCTCGTCGAGCGACCCCAGGCGGTACGCGTCCACGTGCACGAGGGCCGGGCCCCCGACGACGGACGGGTGCTCGCGCGCGACGATGAACGTCGGGGACGCGACCTGGCCGCGCACGCCGAGCCCCGCCCCGATCCCCTGCGTGAGCGTCGTCTTCCCCGCCCCGAGGTCGCCCGTGAGGATCACCAGGTCCCCCGCGCGCAGCACCGCGGCGAGGGCGCGGCCGAACGCGCGGGTCGCCTCGGCGTCGGGCAGCACGACGACGCCGCCCGGGGCGTCGTCGGCCGCGGTCCCCCCGGCGGCGGGCGCCGGGGTCGAGTGGTTCGGGTCGTCGCTCACGCGCGGACCGTCCTTTCCGTGCTGTCGTGCGGGCTCGGGTCGCGCGCCAGGAGCGCCCGCGCGCCGTCGTCGAGCACGTGCGTCCCCACGTGCTCGCGCGGCACGCGCGCACCGAGGCGCGTCGTGATCTCGTAGCTGATGGTGCCCGCGGCCTGCGCCCAGTCCTCGGCCGTGGGGACCCCGCCGCGCGCCACGCCGTCGCCCGCGCCGAACAGCGTGACGACGTCGCCCGCGCGCTCGGTCGCGTCCGGGCCGAGGTCGAGCACGAGCTGGTCCATGCAGACCCGGCCCGCGACGCGCACGACGCGCCCGCCGGGCTCTCCCGGGCGGGCGCCGACGAGCACCGGCCCGCCCGGCGCGCCCGCGGGCCCGCCGCCCGACGCGTGGCGCGGGATCCCGTCGCCGTAGCCGAGCGGCACGACGCCGAGCGTCGTGTCCTGCGGCGTCGTGTAGTGGTGCGAGTAGGAGACGCCGTGACCGCCGGGCACGCGCTTGACCGTCGCGAGGCGCGCCTCGAGCGTCATCGCGGGGCGCAGGCCGAACCGCGACGGGGGCCCGAGCTGCGGCACGGGCGTCATCCCGTACGCGGCCAGGCCCGGGCGCACGAGGTCGTAGTGGGTGCGGGGGGCGGTGAGCGTCGCGGCGGAGTTCGCGAGGTGGCGCAGCTCCGGCACGACGCCCGCCCGCGCGGCCTCGCGCACGGCCTCGTCGAAGACGTCGGCCTGCGCGACGACGGTCGGGTGGCCGGGCTCGTCCGCGAACGCCAGGTGCGACCACATGCCGACGACGCGCACGGCACCCTCCGCCTCGGCGCGCGCCACGGCGTCGAGCACGTCCGGCAGGTCCGCCGGCATGATCCCGTTGCGGCCCAGGCCCGTGTCGACCGCGAGGTGCACCCGCGCGGTCCGGCCCGCGGCCCGCGCCGCGGCGACGACCTCGTCCACGGCCCAGCGCGCCGCGAGCGACACGTCGACGTCCGCCTCCACGAGGTCGCGCAGCGGCGCGCCCGGCGGGTAGAGCCACGTGAGCACGCGCGCGCGGTCCGGGCCGACTCCCGCCGCCCGCAGCGCGAGCGCCTCGCCCGGCTGCGCCGTCCCGAGCCACGTCGCACCGCCCGCGAGCGCCCCGAGCGCGCTCGCGACGAGCCCGTGCCCGTACGCGTCCGCCTTGACCACGGCCATCACCTGGGACGACGGCGCGAGGTCCGCGAGCGCGCGCACGTTGTCACGGACCGCCGCCAGGTCGACGACGGCGCGGGCCGGGTAGGCGCGGGGGTCCGGGCCGTCGGAGCCGCTCGCGCGGGACGTCGGGGCGGGGCCCGCGAGGGAGCCCGCCCGGGCGCCGGTCGGGACGGTGCCGGGGGCGCCGGCGGGTGTGCCCGGATGTGTGCCGGGAGAGGTCGTGCGCTGGGTGTCGCTCACGGTCGTCGATTCTCTCACCCGCGCGTCACCACGCGGAGAGCGCGCGGTCCGTCGCGAAGCGGCGCTCGCGGCCCGTGAACGGGTCGGTGAACGCGAGCGACCGCGACACGAGCTGGAGCGGGCGCGAGTAGTCCTCGGGCGAGACGTCGTACGGCTCGGGGTAGAAGTTGTCGTGCACGATCGGCACGCCGAGCCGCGCCATGTGCAGGCGGAGCTGGTGCGTCCGGCCGCTGTGCGGCTCGAGCCGGTACCGCGCGAGCCCGCGCGCCGGGTCGGTCTCGACGACGTCGACGCGGCTCTCCGCGTTGGGCTCGCCGTCTACCTCCTCGGCCCGCATGACGCCGCGGCGCTTGACGATGCGGCTGCGCACGGTCGCGGGGAGGTCGAGCGACGGGTCCCACGGCGCGACCGCCTCGTAGGTCTTGCGCACCTCGCGGCGCGCGAAGAGCTCCTGGTACGCCCCGCGCACCTGCGGGCGCAGCGTGAGCAGCAGGACGCCCGCGGTCACCCGGTCGAGGCGGTGCGCCGGGCTGAGCTCGGGCAGGTCGAGGTCGCGGCGCAGCCGCACCAGCACCGACCGCGCGACGTACGCCCCGCGCGGGATGGTCGCGAGGAAGTGCGGCTTGTCGACGACCAGCAGATCCCGGTCGCGGTGCAGCACGCGGACCTCGAACGGCACGTCCGGCTCGACGGGCGGGTCGCGGTAGAGGAACACGAACCCGCGCGGCTCGTACGGAGTGCGCGCGTCCACCGGGCGCCCGCGGCCGTCGACGACCTCGCCCGCCGCGACCTTCTCCGCGAGGCGCGCGGCGTCGTCGGGGAAGCGGTGGCGCACGTAGTCGAGGGTGCGCGGGTACCGCGCGACGCTCTCGGCGTCGTGCGGCAGCACGAGGCGCGTCGGGTTGAGGCCGTCGCGCACGGGGAGGGGGACCACGCCCTCCACGGTACCGGCGGGGTGCCCGCGGTCGGTGCGGGTCGCGCGTGGGTGCGGTGGGGTGCGCGGCGGCGCAGTCGGCACGCGGGCGCAACCGGCGCGCGGGCGCAACCCGGCGTGGTCGACGCGCGGTGGGGTGCGCCGTGGGCGCGGTCAGCGCGCGGCGAGCAGCTCCGCGACGACGCCCGGGACCGCGTCCGCGACGTCGAGCGCCGCGACGGGACCGCCCGGGTTCGCGCGCTCGGCGGCGAGACCGTGCACGACGGCGGCCGCCGCGGCCAGCCGCGCGGCGAGGCCCGGCTCGCGCACGACGCGCTCCGCGTGCGCCGCGAGCAGCGTGCCGAGGATGCCGGCGAGGACGTCGCCCGCCCCGGCGGTCGCGAGCCACGCGGGCGCGTCCGCCTGCGACCACGCGCCCTCCGGCCCGACGACGACCGTCGCCGACCCCTTGAGCAGCACCGTCGCGCCGGTGGCCTCGTGCGCGCGGCGCGCCCAGCGCAGCGGCTCGGCCTCGACGTCGGTCCGCGTCACGTCGTCGCCGTGCGCCCGCAGGAGGGTCGCGAGCTCCCCGGCGTGCGGGGTGAGCACGACCGACGGCGGGCAGCGGTCGGGCAGCAGGGACAGAGCGCCCGCGTCGACGACCGCGGGCACGCGCTCCGGCGTCGCGTCGGTGGTCGTCGCGTCGGTCGCCGTCGCGGCGGTCGCCGTCGCGGCGGCGAGCGCCGCCCGCGCGCGCTCGTGCTGCCCGCCGTCATCGACCGGGTCGTCGCCCGGGCCGGGGACCGCCGGGACGCCCGGGCCCAGCACCCAGGACTGGACGCGGCCCGCGGCGGGCACCACCTCGGGGCGGGCCGCGAGGACGGCGCGCGTGGCGTCGTCGGGCCCGCCGTAGCGCACCATGCCCGGACCCGTGCGGACGGCCGCGGTCGTGACGAGCACCGCCGCGCCCGGGAAGGTCGGCGTGCCCGCCACGACGCCGACGACGCCGCGCGTGTACTTGTGGTCGGTCGCGCCGGGCACGGACCAGAGGGCCGCGACGTCCGCCGGCTCGAGCCGACGCACGACCGGCGTCATGGTCCCCCGGTCCGGGGCGGGCGCGTCGGGGCCGGGTACGCCGGGGGCGGGCGCACCCGGGGCCGGTGCGCCAAGGCCGGGTGCGCCAAGGCCGGGTGCGCCAAGGCCGGGCGCGCCAAGGCCGGCTGCGTCAGCGCCGGGTGCATGGGGGCCGGGTGCGCCCAGGCGCAGCCCGATGTCGACGACCGCGCCGTGCCCCGCGAGGTGCGTCGCGGGCGGCAGGAGCAGCCCCGGCTTGGCGGCACCGAACGTCACCGTGCGGTCGGCGCGCAGCACCGGGCCCGGCACCGTGCCGTCGTCGACACCGATGCCGCTCGGCGCGTCCACCGCGACGACCCACGGCCGACCGAGGCCTTCGGGACCGTGCGCGGGGCCGCAGTCGAGCACCGCGGTCAGCCGCTCCACGAGGTCCGCCGCGACCCCGCGCAGCGCCCCGCGGGCGCCGATCCCGACGAGACCGTCGAGCACGACGTCGGCGCGCGCCGCCTGGGCGGCGACGCGGTCGGCGACGTGCGGGTCGAGGTGGTCGTGGTGGCGGTCGTCGTGACCGTCGCCGTGCGCCGCGCCGTCGGGGCTGCCGACGAGCACCTCGACGCGCCCGCCCGCGTCCCGGAGCGCCGCGAGACCGCCGGCGTGCGCGTGCTCGCCCGTGAGCACAGCCAGCACCTCGACGCCGCGGCGCGCGAGGTACGCGCCCGCGTGCAGCGTGTCCCCGCCGTTGTTGCCCGAGCCGACGAGCAGGACCGCCCGGGCGCCGGTGACGCGCCCGTCGCGACGGCCGCCGTCGGGCAGGGCGATCGACCGGCGCCGGGCGAGGTCGCGCGCGACGACGGTGGCGAGCGCGAACGACGCCCGCTCCATGAGCGGGACGCCCGCGGTGAGCAGGGGCTTCTCGGCGGCGCGGACGTCGGCGACGGACCAGGCTTCGATCATGACCTCATCCTGCCCACCGGGCGCCGGGGCCGCCTGCGCGGCGCCCGCGCCGGGCCGGCCGGGGCGACGACCGCCGGACGGCCGAGGGCTGAGACGGTCCCCGCGGGCGCGCTGCGGGCCCCGCGGACCCGCATAGGGTGACGAGCATGCGATTCGGACTCTTCATCCCGCAGGGCTGGCGCTACGACCTCGTCGACGTCGCGCCCGAGGACCACTGGAAGACCATGCTCTCCCTGCTCCACTACGCCGACAACGCGGCGGCGGGCGAGCCCCTGCCCGGCGGCGAGTTCGCGTGGGACGGCGTGTGGGTCTACGACCACTTCCACACGACCCCGACCCCGAGCACCGAGGCGACCCACGAGGCGTGGACGCTCATGGCGGCGTTCGCCGCGGCGTCGCAGCGCGTGCGCCTGGGCCAGATGTGCACGTGCATGGCGTACCGCGAGCCGACGTACCTCGCGAAGGTCGCCGCGACGGTCGACCACGTCTCGGGCGGCCGCCTCGAGATGGGCATCGGCGCGGGCTGGTACGAGCACGAGTGGCGCGCCTACGGGTACGGCTTCCCCAGCGCGGGCGAGCGCCTGCGCGCGCTCGACGAGGGCGTGCAGATCATGGCGCGCATGTGGCGCACGGGGTCGTCGGGCACGTTCGAGGGCCGGCGCTACCAGGTGGACGGCGCGCTGTGCTACCCGCAGCCGCTGCAGCGCGTGGCGGTCGACGGCGAGGGTGCCGTGCCGAGCATCCCCCTGTGGATCGCGGGCGGCGGCGAGAAGAAGACGCTGCGCATCGCGGCGCAGCACGCCCAGTACACGAACTTCGACGGCTCGCCGGAGGGCTTCGCCCACAAGTCCGCCGTGCTCGAGCAGCACTGCCGCGACCTGGGCCGCGACTTCGGGGAGATCACGCGGTCGGCCAACTACAACGTCGTCATCGGCGAGACCGAGCGGGACGTCGCGGACCGCCTCGCCCGCGTCGAGGAGCACGCCCGCCGGTACTTCCCCGAGAAGGCGGACGACAGCATCGCGTCGTGGCGCAACGGCCCCCTCGTCGGGACGCCGGAGCAGATCGTCGAGACCCTCACGGCGCTGCGCGCCCAGGGCCTCGGCTACGCGATCGGCTACTTCCCCTTCGCCGCGACCGACCGCGACCAGCTCGAGCTCTTCCAGCGCCAGGTGATCCCGGCCCTCCAGCGCTGACTCTCTCCCCTTCCCCCTCCTCGGGCAGTCCGCCGAGCATGGGGTCGTGGCCTGTCAGAGCGACCCGACGGGCCACGACCCCATGCTCGGCGGGGGCCTTCCGCCGTTTCTGTGCAGAGCCGCCCGGACAGTACGGCCGATCGTCCCGACGTCGCGACCTGTGAAGCGCAGAACGTCGATCCTTCCCGTCGCGACCAGAGTGTTCTGCCGGGTTCGGTCTGAGAACACCGCATGCGGAGTGCTGTGGACATCCTGACCGTCCAGCTCGGCGACGAGCCACCGACCGTCGCGGTAGCGCCAGGCCAGGTCGCCCCGTGCGACGACCCTCCCGCCGTGGTCGTGGACGGGAAGCTGCAGCGTGTGCGGCGGCACGCCCTCGTCGATGCAGTCGAGCCGGGCGAAGGACTCGAGGGGTGACTCGGCCCGCGCGTCGGCCATCTCCCACAGCGTGTGTCGACTGGCGACACCGCGTCTCCCGCGCGCGTGCTCGTGCGCGCGGCGCAGCCCGTCCGCGTCGATGAGGTCCTGGTGGAGTGCGGAGTCGAGCACGGCGAGGCCGTTCGCGCGCGGGAGCTCGGGGACAGCCTGCGCGAGCGCCCAGTCGAGCGTCACGACCCGCCTGCCCCGAATCTCGACGGCCGTCATGCCTGCGTCGAACTGCCGTAGCGCGATCCCGTCGCGGTCGAGCCGGTTGCGCCCACGAGGGACGGCTGCCTCGGGCCGGAGTCGGCGGCAGCCCACGGACGCCGTGGAGGACGAGCGCACAGGGCCCGACCGCCACCGCGTCCTCGCCGAAGGCGAGCAGGCCCGTCCACGCGGCCCGGGCTCGGCGCTCGTCCCACGACCGGTCGGCGAGCGGCGCGGTACTGACGTCGTAGACGCCGCGCGTCACGCGCACGAGGGTCGCCCGGCGCGTCAGGCCGGCCACGTCCTTGTCGCTCAGGCCGTGCCCTCGGCACTGGACGATGGAGACGAGACCGCCCTGGACCGCGGCGACGGAGAGCAGTGACGGGGGAATCTGAGCACGACGCACGGGTGCCACCCCACCGCACGAGGACCCGTCGTCGTCGGGCCAGGCGACTGACCTGTGGACAACGACCCGACGTCGCGTCCTGTGGACGACGCCGAGACCCCACGGCCGCCGTTCACCATGCGGTGGGAGCCCGTCCGGCTTCGTTGACGGGCGGCAACGGCATGTTCGGCGGGATGGGGTCAGCCCTCTGCGACGACCATCGCCGAGGCGATGCCGGCGTCGTGCGAGATGCTCAGGTGCCAGGCCGTGATGCCGAGCGCGTCCGCACGTGCCGCGACCGTGCCGGTGATCTCGACCTCCGGCGGGCCGCCGACGACGCGGTGCACCGTCGCGTCGTGCCAACGCATGCCCGCGGGAGCGCCCAGCGCCTTGGCGATGGCTTCCTTCGCGGCGAACCGCGCGGCGAGCGACGCGGGCGGCAGGTCCCGCTCGGCCTCGGTGAACAGCTTCTCGCGGAGCCGGGGCGTGCGCTCCAGGCTCTCCATGAACCGCGCGACGTCCACGACGTCGATCCCCACGCCCTTGATCATGCGTCCACCCTACGGTGGCGACCAGGCCTCCCCGCCTCCACGAGCAGGTGGTCCTGGTTCGTCCGGGAGACCGGACGAACCAGGACCACCTGGTCGACGCAGGGGCGGGGCCGGGGGGCTACTCGACCGTGACCGACTTCGCGAGGTTGCGGGGCTGGTCGACGTCGAGGCCCTTCGCCGTCGCGAGCGCCATCGCGAAGATCTGCAGCGGCACGACGGCCAGCAGCGGCGAGAGCAGCGTCGGGGACTCGGGGATCCAGAAGATCTCGTCCGCGTAGGGGCGCACGGCGTCGTCCCCGTCCTCGGCGATGACGAGCGTGCGTGCGCCGCGCGCCCGGATCTCCTGGATGTTCGAGATGACCTTGGAGTGCAGGCCCTCACGGCCCTTCGGCGACGGCACGACGACGAACACCGGCTGGCCCTCGTCGATCAGCGCGATCGGGCCGTGCTTGAGCTCGCCGGCCGCGAAGCCCTCCGCGTGGATGTACGCGAGCTCCTTGAGCTTGAGCGCGCCCTCGAGCGCGACGGGGAACCCGACGTGGCGCCCGAGGAACAGCACGGACGAGGCGTCCTTCATCGACCGGGCGGTCGCGCGCACGTACTCGCCGCGCTCGATGACGGTCTGGATCTTGCGCGGCATCTCGCGCAGGTCCTCGAGGATCGCCGCGATCTCGTCGGGGAACTTGTTCCCGCGCAGCTGCGCGAGGTAGAGGCCCAGGAGGTACGCGGCGGTGATCTGCGACAGGAACGCCTTCGTCGAGGCGACCGCGATCTCCGGACCGGCGTGCGTGTAGAGCACGGCGTCGGACTCGCGCGGGATCGTCGAGCCGTGCGTGTTGACGATCGAGATGACCTTCGCACCCTGCTCGCGCGCGTGGCGCACGGCCATGAGCGTGTCCATGGTCTCGCCGGACTGGGTCACGGCGACGACGAGCGTCTTCTCGTCGACGATCGGGTCGCGGTAGCGGAACTCGTGCGCGAGCTCGACCTCCACCGGGATGCGGCACCAGTGCTCGATCGCGTACTTCGCGACGTGGCCCGAGTAGGCCGCCGTGCCGCACGCGACGACGATGATCTTGTCGACCGAGCGCAGCACGGCCTCGTCGATGCGCAAGTCGTCGAGCACGAGCTTGCCCGACGGGTCCGTGCGGCCGAGGAGCGTGTCGGCGACGGCGTGCGGCTGGTCGTGGATCTCCTTGTCCATGAAGGACGAGAAGCCGCCCTTCTCCGCGGCGGCCGCGTCCCAGTCGACCGTGTAGCGCTTCGCCTCGGCCGGGTTGCCGTCGAAGTCGGTCACCTCGACCGACGTCGGGGTGATCGTGACGATCTGGTCCTGCCCGAGCTCGAGCGCCTCCTTGGTGTGGGAGATGAACGCCGCGACGTCGGACCCGAGGAAGTTCTCGCCCTCGCCCAGCCCGACGACGAGCGGCGAGTCATGCCGCGCGCCCACGACCGTGTCGGGGGCGTCGGCGTGCACGGCGAGGAGCGTGAAGGTGCCCTCGAGCCGCCGCGCCACCTGCCCCATGGCGAGCGTGAGGTCCTTGGTGTCGCGGTACGCCCGCGCGAGGAGCTGCGCCGCGACCTCGGTGTCGGTCTCGGACCGGAACGTCACGCCCTCGGCGAGGAGCTCGGCCTTGAGGGTCGCGAAGTTCTCGACGATGCCGTTGTGGATCACGGCGAGGCGGTCGTCGTCCGCGAGGTGGGGGTGCGCGTTGGTGTCCGTCGGGCCGCCGTGCGTCGCCCACCGCGTGTGCCCGATCGACGCGGTCGCCGCGGGCAGCGGGTGCGTCTGGATCTCCTGCACGAGGTTCGCGAGCTTGCCGGACTTCTTCGCGAACGCGACGGCGTCGACGCCGGGCGCGACGAGCGCGACCCCGGCCGAGTCGTAGCCGCGGTACTCGAGCCGTCCGAGTCCTTCGAGAGCGACGTCGAGGGGTCGCCCCGAGGCCTCTCCGACCATGGTTCCAGGGCCTACGTAGCCCACGATTCCGCACATGGTGATCGAGTCTAGCCACGGACCCGCGCCGCTTCGGGGCCGCGCGATCCCGCGGTTCTTCGTGAGGTCCGCTGCCTAATCGGGGGCCCCGCGGCGCGCGAGCCGTCCTCGCGCCCGCGCCCGCGGCCTCGTCGTGTCCCGGTCCGTGGCGCGTTCGCCGGGCGTGGGACGCGCGGCACCGCGAGGCTGGTGCTCGTGCCCACCGTCCGGATCGGTCTCTCGGGGTGGCGGTACGCGGACTGGCGCGGACCGTTCTACCCCGCGGGGCTCCCCCAGCGTCGCGAGCTCGAGCACGTCGCCTCGCTCTTCCCCGCCGTCGAGCTCAACGGGTCGTTCTACTCGTTGCAACGACCGTCGTCGTTCGTCGCGTGGCGCGACCAGACCCCCGAGGGCTTCACGTTCGCGGTCAAGGGACCGCGCTTCGTCACCCACATGAAGCGGCTCCGGGACGTGCGGACGCCGGTCGCCAACTTCGTCGCGAGCGGCGTCCTCGCGCTCGGCAGCAGGCTCGGGCCCGTCCTGTGGCAGCTCCCCGCGCGGACCGCCTTCGACCACGACCTGCTCGACGCGTTCCTCACGCTCCTGCCGCGCACCACCGGCGAGGCGGCGAGGCTCGCGCACGAGCACGACGACCGCCTGCGCGCGCCCGCCTGGACGGAGACCGACGCGGACCGCCCGATCGTGCACGCGCTCGAGCCGCGGCACGCGTCGTTCGCCGCGCCGGAGGCGCTCGACCTCCTGCGCCGGCACGGGGTGGCGTTCGCCGTGTCGGACGGCGCGGGCCGGTGGCCGCTCGTCGAGGCGGTCACGAGCCCGCTCGTGTACGTGCGCCTGCACGGGGATCAGGAGCTCTACCGCAGCGGCTACCGGCCGCACGTGCTCGACGCGTGGGCCGAGCGCGTGCGTGCCTGGCACGCCGCGGGCCACGACGTCGAGGTCTACTTCGACAACGACGTGGACGCCCACGCCCCGGCCGACGCGCTCGCCCTCATGGCCCGCCTGCCCGACCTCGCGCTCCCCGGCTTGGGGCCCGCCGTCGAGCCGACGCCGCGCCGCCGTCGGGCCGCGCGCGGGGCCGACGACGCCCGCTGAGGCGACCCGCGGAGGGCAGCCCCGTGGTGCCCTCGCCAGGGCGCGGGGCCGCCCCGTGCACCGGCACGGGCGCGCATCCGGCAGAATCGGGCGGGTGTCCTCCCCCGCCGACGACCCGTCCGACCTCCTGCGGGCCCACCTGGCCGCGCCGTCGTCCTCGCCGTACGTCGATCTCGACCGGGCCGTGTGGAGCCGGCTGTCGGAGTCGACGCCGCTGCCGCTGACCGACGACGACGTCGCGCGCCTGCGCGGCCTCGGTGACCCGATCGACCTCGCCGAGGTCGACGCCGTCTACCGGCCGCTCTCGCGCCTGCTCAACCTCTACGTCACCGCGACGTCCGGCCTGCACGAGGCGACGTCGACGTTCCTGCGCGAGGAGACCGGCAACACGCCGTACGTCATCGGCGTGGCCGGCTCCGTGGCCGTCGGGAAGTCGACGACGGCGCGCGTGCTGCGCGAGATGCTGGCCCGCTGGCCGGAGACGCCGCGCGTCGAGCTCATCACGACCGACGGCTTCCTCTACCCCAACGCGGAGCTCGCGCGCCGGGGCCTCATGGACCGCAAGGGCTTCCCCGAGTCCTACGACCGTCGCGCGCTCATCCGGTTCCTGTCCAAGGTCAAGGCCGGCCACGCCGAGGTGCGGGCCCCCGTCTACGACCACCTCACGTACGACATCGTGCCGGGCGCCGAGGCCGTCGTCCGCAAGCCCGACGTCCTCGTCGTCGAGGGCCTCAACGTGCTCCAGCCGGCGCGCCCGAGCGCGCACGACGAGTCGACCGTCGCCGTGTCGGACTTCTTCGACTTCTCGATCTACGTGGACGCCCGCACGCGCAACATCCGCCAGTGGTACGTCGACCGGTTCCTCGCGCTGCGCCGCACCGCGTTCGCGCGCCCCGAGTCGTACTTCCGCCGCTACGCAGACCTCACGGACGAGCAGGCGGTGGAGCGGGCGAAGTCGATCTGGGACGCGATCAACGCGCCGAACCTCGAGCAGAACATCCTGCCGACGCGCGGCCGCGCGACCCTCGTCCTCACGAAGGGCTCGGACCACTCGGTCCAGCGCGTCCGCCTGCGCAAGCTCTGAGGCGGCCCGCTCGGCCCACGGGCGGAAGGTCAGGTCGCGCGGGGCGGGGTGCCCGACGACGTCGCCCCCGACGATCCGGGCGGCACCGTCCCGGAGGCGTCCGCCGCGCGAGGACCGGGCACGGGCTCGCCGGTCACCGGGCCGGTCACCGTGCGCCCGTCGGCCGTCGCGCCCCCGCCGGGCGAGGTCGCGGCCGGCGTCCCGCCGGTCGTCGGCGCGGTCCCGGCGGGGTCGGTCGCACCCTCCGCGGACGGCGCCTGCGGCGTCGGCGGCAGCTCGCCGCGCTGGCGCGCCCGCATCATGAGCACGCGGTCGATGACGAACCCGCTCCCGACGCCCAGCACGATGCCCACGACCATCGCGAGCAGCGGCTCGTGGCCCAGCCACCGGGCGGCGACGAGCCCGATGAGCACCGAGTAGACGGCCCACGTCACCGCCGCGACAGCGGAGAACGCCATGAAGCGGCGCCGCGGGTACCCGACGGCGCCGGCCGTCATGTTCACCGCGACGCGGCCCACGGGGATGTAGCGCGCCGCGAGGATGAACGACGCGCCGCGGTGCGCGAGGGCGCGCTCGGCCCACCCCACGGCGCGACGCCCGCGGGGCGTGCGCAGGATGCGCAGGCGCTCCGTGCCGACGGCACGACCGATGGCGAACGCGATCTGGTCCCCGGTCCAGGCGCCCAGCGCCGCGACGAGGAGCACGAGCACGAGGTTGGGCTCGCCGGTCGCGTGCGCGGAGACCGCGAGCGTGATGACGACCGACTCGCTGGGGACCGGCGGGAAGAACCCGTCGATCGTCGCGAAGCCGAACAGGGCGGGATAGATCCACGCGGACGCCGCGAGGGCGAGAATCCAGTGCTCGAGATTCTCCAGGAAGATCGACACGGCGTCGGGCAACGGCGTCCTCGTTCGTCTGCTGGCGGGGAGGCCAGGCGGGCGGTGGCGGCAGGTCGGTCGTCCTGCACCAGGACAAGCCTACGGAGCGCGAGGACGACGACCATCAGGGAGACCCCCGGTTCACCCCTGAGGACCCCGGGCGCGACGGCGCCGCGCCCGTGACGATTCTGCCGTGCCCGCCGCGGCAGTTCGTCATCCCGGCGGACGACTTCCCGCGGCGGGCCCGTACGTCGTGAGGACCAGGGGCCCGCGGACGCCCGGTGGGCTAGCTCCCGGCGCCCGGGAGCCGCGCGACCCCGAGGGTCGAGGACAGCGTGCGCAGGTCGGCGGAGTCGAGGTAGAGCTCGCCCCGCAGGTGGTCCGTCTCGTGCTGGACGATGCGCGCGGGCCACCCGGTCAGCACGTCGTCGAACGGCTCGCCGGCCTCGTCCTGGCCCGTGAGCCGGACGGCGTGCGCGCGCGTCCGCTCGGCCTGCCAGCCGTGCACGGAGAGGCAGCCCTCGAAGAACGTGCGGGTCTCCTCGCCGACGACCTCGTAGCGCGGGTTCACGAGCACCCGGTACTCCAGGGGGCTCCGCTCCCGGTCGTCGCCGACGTCCGGTGCACCCGGGTCCTCGACCACGGCCACCGCGAGGCCGATGCCGACCTGCGGCGCGGCGAGCCCCACGCCGGGCGCCGCGCGCATGGTCGTGCGCATCGCGTCGAGGAAGCGCGGCAGCGCGTCGCCGAGCTGGCCCGCGTACGGCACGGCCGGCGTGCGCAGCACGGGGTGGCCGGCCTGCACGATCGGCAGGACGCCGTCCGGGTACGCGGCGAGGAGCGCGAGCACGTGCTCGCGCAGCGCCTCGTCGACCCCCTGCCGCACGCTCGTGCCCGCCTCACGTCCCGTCGGCCGTCCGGACGCGCTCACAGGGCGAGCCGCTCGCGCACGACGCCGGCGAGCTGCCCGGCGACCGCGTCGGCCTGCTGCTGCGTCGCCGCCTCGACCATGACCCGGACGAGCGGCTCGGTGCCCGACGGCCGCAGGAGCACCCGCCCCGTCTCGCCCAGCGAGCGCTCCGCACCGGCGACCGCGGCCAGCAGCGCCTCGTCGGTCGACGCGCGCGCCTTGTCCACGCCGGGGACGTTGAGGAGGGTCTGCGGGAGCCGCTGCACGACGCCCGCGAGGTCCGCGAGCTTCTGGCCCGTCGCGCGGACGCGCGCCGCGAGCTGGAGGGCCGTGAGCACGCCGTCGCCCGTCGTCGCGTAGCGCGACATGACGATGTGGCCCGACTGCTCGCCGCCCAGGCCGTAGCCGTGGGCGCGCATCTCCTCGAGCACGTACCGGTCGCCGACCGCCGTCTGGACGGTGCTGATCCCCGCCGCGCGCATCGCGAGCAGCAGCCCGAGGTTGCTCATGACCGTCACGACGAGCGTGTCGTGCGGGAGCGCGCCCTCGTCCTTGAGCGCGAGTGCGAGGACGCCCATGATCTGGTCGCCGTCGACGACGGTGCCCCCGTGGTCGACCGCGATGCAGCGGTCCGCGTCGCCGTCGAACGCGACGCCGAAGTCGGCCTCGGACGCGACGACGACGGCCTGAAGCTGCTCCGGGTGGTTCGAGCCGCACGCCGCGTTGATGTTGCGGCCGTCGGGGCTCGCGTTGATGACGACGACGTCCGCCCCGGCCGCACGCAGCGCCGCGGGCCCGACGTCGCTCGCCGCGCCGTTCGCGCAGTCGACCGCGATCCGCAGGCCGGCCAGCGGCTTGTGATCCTCGTCGGCGCCGATGCTCGACATGAGGTGCTCGACGTACGCGCCGCCCGCGCGACCCGAGTCCGGGGAGATGCGGCCGACGACGCCGTGCGTCGGGCGCTCCCACTCCTGGCCCAGCAGGCTCTCGATGCGGTCCTCGACCGCGTCGTCGAGCTTCACGCCGCCGCGCGCGAGGAACTTGATCCCGTTGTCCTGCATCGGGTTGTGCGACGCCGAGATGACGACGCCGAAGTCGACGTCCATGGTGCTCGTCAGGTAGGCGACGGCCGGGGTCGGCAGGACCCCGACGTCCTTCACGTCGACGCCCGCGCTCGCGAGCCCCGCGATGAGCGCCGCGCCGAGGAACTCCCCGGACACGCGCGTGTCGCGCCCGACGACCGCGCGCGGGCGGTGCCCCTCCTCCTGACCGCTCGCGAGCACACGGGCCGCGGCGACGCCGAGGTCCAGCGCGAGCTCCGCCGTCACGTTGCCGTTCGCGAGACCGCGCACCCCGTCGGTGCCGAAAAGCCGTCCCATGGAAGTCCTTCCCCTCGTACCGGCCGTACGCCGACCGTACGACCGTCAGCCGCTGCCCGCCGTCGACGGGTCTTGGTCACCGCTCCTCACAAACGCCGTCGGCCCCGGTGGACCAGGTCCACCGGGGCCGACGAGCGCACAGCGCAGGATCAGCGCTTGGAGTACTGCGGTGCCTTGCGGGCCTTCTTGAGACCGGCCTTCTTGCGCTCGACGACGCGGGCGTCGCGAGTGAGGAAGCCGGCCTTCTTCAGCGCGGGGCGGTTGTGCTCGGCGTCGATCGCGTTGAGCGCGCGCGCGATCGCCAGGCGCAGCGCGCCGGCCTGGCCCGAGGAGCCGCCGCCCGTGATGCGGGCGACGACGTCGAAGCGACCCTCGACGTCGACCAGCTTCAGCGGGGAGTTGACGAGCTGCTGGTGGACCTTGTTCGGGAAGTAGTCCTCGAGCGTGCGCCCGTTGACCTTCCAGGTGCCGGTGCCGGGGACGAGGCGCACGCGCGCCACGGCCTCCTTGCGGCGGCCCAGGGCCTGGCCGGGGGCGGTGATGCTCTGGCCGCGGCCCGTGGGGGCGGCGGACTCGGAGGTGTAGGTGCTGGGCGTCTCGTCGCCCAGGGTGTCGGTGTCGACGGTGGTCTCGGCCACGGGTGGTGTCCTCGCGTCTCTCTGTGCGCTACGCCTGGGCGGCGATTACTGCGCGACCTGGGTGATCTCGAACGGCTTCGGCTGCTGAGCGGCGTGCGGGTGCTCGGCACCCGCGTAGACCTTCAGCTTGCCGAACTGGGCGCGACCGAGGGTCGTCTTGGGGAGCATGCCCCGGACGGCCTTCTCGACGGCACGCTCGGGGTGCTTGTCGAGCAGGTCGCCGTAGGCGACGGCACGCAGACCACCCGGGTAACCGGAGTGGTTGTAGGCCATCTTCTGCTCGCGCTTGTTGCCGCTCAGGGCGACCTTGCCGGCGTTGATGACGATGACGAAGTCACCGCCGTCGACGTGCGGAGCGAAGGTCGGCTTGTGCTTGCCGCGCAGCAGGGTGGCCACGTGGGTGGCCAGGCGGCCCAGGACGACGTCGGTCGCGTCGATGACGTACCAGTCGCGCTGGACGTCGCCGGGCTTCGGGGTGTACGTACGCACGGTCGTAGCCTTCGTTTCTGTCTCAGGATGTCTTCTTCGACCGCTGAAGCGTGCGGCCGAGAGGGCAGGTCGTTGCGCGGCGGGCTCGGTCGACACCCGCTCCTTGGCCGGCAGCGAGTGGGCGCGCTAGCGACACGGGTGTCGTGAGATGAGCACAACGACTCACCAGACTACCCGCGAGGCAGGCCGCCGGTCAAAGCGGCCGGGCGCTCCCGGACGCACGTCTCGCAGCGCGTCGAGCGGGCCTCGTGGACGCAGCCGGGGCAGTACAGGCGCAGGGTCCGGCAGCTCGGGTCGGCGCAGTTCTCGTACTTCGCCGTCGGCGCCCCGCACGCCGTGCACGCGCCGAGCGGCGTCGAGCCCGGGCCGAGCTCGACGTGCATGCGCTCGTCGAACACGTAGAGCGACCCCTCCCACAGCCCCTGCGAGCCGAACACCTCGCCGTAGCGCACGACGCCGCCGTCGAGCTGGTAGACCTCCTCGAACCCGCGGGCGCGCAGCAGCGCCGACAGCACCTCGCACCGCACGCCCCCCGTGCAGTACGTGACGACGGGTCGGCCCTTGAGGTCGTCGTAGCGGCCCGAGTCGATCTCGGCGACGAAGTCCCTCGTGGTCGCGACGTCGGGCACGACGGCCCCGCGGAAGCGGCCGATCGCCGCCTCGAACGCGTTGCGGCCGTCGAGCATCACGACGTCGTCGCCGCGCTCCTCGACGAGGTCGTGCAGGGCCTGCGGGCTCAGCCGCTCCCCGCCGCCGACGACGCCGCGCTCGTCGACCCGGACCTCGTCCGGCACGCCGAACGCGACGAGCTCGGGGCGCACCTTGACGGACAGGCGCGGGAAGTCGCGGCCCGTGCCGTCGGACCACTTGACGTCGACGCCCTCGAAGCCCGGGTACCGGCGGGTGGTCTTCACGTACTGCTTGAGGTCCTCGACCGTCCCGCCGAGGGTCGCGTTGATCCCGTGCTCCGACACGATCACGCGACCCGTGAGGTGCCACCGCTCCCCCAGCGCCTGCTGCCAGAGCTGCACGGCACGCGGGTCCGGCAGCGGCGTGAAGGCGTAGAAGAGCACGATCTTGTGGACGGCCATGCCCACCAGGATAGGGAGGGCTAGCGCGCCCGACGGACGCGCTCGACGTCCCAGACCGGCTCCGGCGCCTCGACGACCTCGCCGTCCTCGCGGAACACGAGGAACCGGTCGAATCCGCGCGCGAACCACCGGTCGTGCGTCACCGCGAGCACGGTGCCCTGGAAGGCCGCGAGCCCCGCCTCGAGCGCCTCCGCCGAGTGCAGGTCGAGGTTGTCCGTCGGCTCGTCGAGCAGGAGGAGCGTCGCGCCGTCGAGCTCGAGGAGCAGGATCTGGAAGCGCGCCTGCTGGCCACCGGAGAGCGTCTCGAAGCGCTGCTCGGCCTGGCCCACGAGCTCGTACCGGTCGAGCGCCCGGCTCGCGCCCTCGCGCCCCATGCCCGCCCGGTGCCCCTCGCCGCGGTGGAGGATCTCCAGCAGCGTGCGCCCGCGCAGCTCCGGGTGGTCGTGGTTCTGCGCGAACCAGCCCGGCCGCACCCGCGACCCGAGCACGGCCCGGCCCGTGTGCGCCACGGGAGCGGGTGCCGCCGGGCCGCCGGCCACGTCGTCGGGCACGGTGCCCGGCTCGGGGTCGCTCCCGCCCGCGGCGAGGAGGCGCAGGAAGTGCGACTTCCCGGAGCCGTTCGAGCCGAGCACCGCGACGCGCTCGCCGAAGAACACCTCGACGTCGAACGGCTTCATGAGCCCCGTGAGCTCGAGCCGCTCGCACGTCACCGCGCGCTTGGCCGTCCGCCCGCCCGTGAGCCGCACGGTCACGTTCTGGTCGCGAGCGACCACCTCGGGGCGCCCCGCCTCCTCGAACTTGCGCAGGCGCGTGCGCGCGGCCTGGTACCGGCTCGCGAGGCCGTCGTTGAACGCGGCCTTCGTCTTGAGCGTCCGCACGAGCTCCTGGAGCTTGGCGTGCTCCTCGTCCCAGCGGCGCGCGAGCTCGGCGAGCCGCTCGCGGCGGTCCGCGCGGGCCTGGGCGTACGTCGCGAAGCCGCCGCCGTGCACCCACACCGTGCCGCCGCCCGGCGTCGGCTCGAGCGTCGCCACCTGGGTCGCGGTGCGCGACAGCAGCTCGCGGTCGTGGGACACGAAGAGGACCGTCTTGGACGACGCGACGAGCCGCTCCTCGAGCCAGCGCTTCGTCGGCACGTCGAGGTGGTTGTCCGGCTCGTCGAGCAGCAGGACCTCCTCCGGCCCGCGCAGCAGCGCCGTGAGCGCGAGCCGCTTCTGCTCGCCCCCGGACAGCGACCGCACGTCGCGCCACTGCGCCTTCTCGAACGGGACCGACAGCACCTCGTCGGTCACCTCGTCCCACCCGGCCTCGGCGTCGTAGCCGCCCACGTCGGCCCAGTCCACGAGGGCCTGGGCGTAGCGGAGCTGGGCGGGCTCGTCGTCGACCGTCATGATGTCGTGCTCGGCGGCCGCGAGCTCGAGCGCCGCCTCCCGGACGGCGGTCGGCGCGAGCCCGACGAGCAGGTCGCGCACCGTGCGGTCGTCGTCGATGCGGCCCACGTCCTGGCGCATGACCCCGAGCCCGCCGCTGCGCACGACGGCACCGCCGTGCGGGGCGACCTCGCCGGTGACGATGCGCAGCAGCGTCGACTTCCCGACGCCGTTGGGCCCCACGAGCGCGACGCGCGCGCCGTCCGCGACCCGCAGGTCGACGCCGTCGAGCAGGGTGCGCCCGTCGGGCAGGTGATACGTGACGTCGCTGAGGTCGAGGTGTCCCACCCCGTCATGGTCCCCGACGTCGGCCGCGCGGTCACGCGCTTTCCGGACCCCGGCGTCCGGCACCTCGGCCGGGCCGGCGCCACCCGCCGGGTGGCGGGATGGCGGATGGCGGGTGGCGGGACGGCGGGATGGCGGGACGACTCAGCGCCGGCCGCCGCCGAGGAGGCCGCCCAGCCCGCCCAGGAGGTCGCCGAGACCGCCGCCGGAGCCCGACCCGCCGCCCAGGAGCCCGCCGAGGACGTCGCCCAGGCCGCCCCCGCCGGTCTGCGAGGTGCCCGGCCGCTCGCCCGCGCCCTTCCCCGCCGCGGTGCCGCCCGAAGTGCCGCCCGCCGTGCCGCCCGAGGTGCCGGTCGTGGCGCCGCCCGACGACCCGGCGCCGCCGAGCTGCTTCGCGAGGAAGGCCAGCGCGATCGGCGCGAGCGCGGGCAGCACCTTCGCGAGCAGGTCCTTGCCGGTGCCCGTCGACTGGGCGAGCTGCGCGACGACCGCCTGCTCGTTCTGCCCGAACACGTGCCCGACGATCTTGCGGCCGTCGTCGGTGTCGACGTCGTCGAGGTCGACGCCGCCCTCCACGAGCGCCGGGTCGTGCTGCGCGAGGGCCTCGCCGAGCGACGCCGCGCCCGCCGGGTCCTGCGCGTTGGCGCGCAGCCCGCCCAGCAGCGCGGGCAGCGCCGCGCCCACCGCGCGCTGCGCCGTCGCCTCGTCGACGCCGAGCCGACCGGCGAGCTGGTCGAGCGGGACGGTGGACAGGATGTCGTCGATGCCGGCCATGGGGTCGTCCTCCGGTTCAGGGGTGCTCCAGCGGGTGCGCACCGGGGCGCGGTGCGGCCCCACCGTAGTCCCGGCCGGGCGTCCTCGCAGGCACTCGCGTCCGGGGCTGCGTCCGGCCCTGCGAGGTGCCAGGGTGGGACGCATGAGCGAAGACACCACCGCCACGAGCCCCGACCCGGAGACGGGCGCCGAGGGCGACACCGACCAGCTCCAGCCCGAGGAGACGCTCCTCGACCGCGGCGTGGACGACGTGCTCGACGAGGGCTACTCCCCGCCCGAGCGCCCCCGCTCGAACCACTTCGGCGAGACGCCGTGGGAAGAGGTGCACGGCGAGACGCTCGACCAGCGCCTGGCCGAGGAGGAGCCGGAGGAGTGGGAGCGCGACCCGTCCGAGCGTCCCGACGAGACCCGCGCGGGCCGCCTCGTCGCGGACCCCGACGCCCTCGACGGGCGCCAGAACGACACGTACGCCGACGACGAGGGGATCTCCGGGGGCGCCGCGGGCGCCGAGGAGGCCGCCGTCCACGTCGTCGAGGAGCCCTGAGAAGCCCCGAGGAAGCCCTGAGGGCGAGCGCCCGCCCGCGGCCGGCTCAGGCCGGCTCGCGGGGCGGCGCGTCCTCCCAGACGTCCTCCTCGTTCCGCACGGCGCGGATGCGGTCGGCACGCGCCGCGAGCTCCGCGTCGGGCGGGTAGGTGACCTCCTCGAGCACGAGCCCGTGCGCCGGCACGACGCCCGCCCCCGCGTCCCGGCGCCGGCTCGCGAGGAGCTCCGCGGGCCACCCGACGTCGCGGCGCCCCTCCCCCACGGCGAGCGACGCGCCGACGAGCGCGCGCACCATGTTGTGGCAGAACGCGTCCGCGCGGACGTGCGCGACCACGAGCCCCGCGTCGGGCCCGTCCGTCGGGCGCGACCACGACAGGTGCTGCAGCTCCCGGATCGTCGTGGCGCCGGGTCGCGGCTTGCAGAACGCCGCGAAGTCCCGCACCCCGAGCAGGGGCCGCACGGCGGCGTCCATCGCCGCGACGTCGAGCGGCCGCCGGTTCCACAGCACCCACTCCCGGCGCAGCGGGTCGCGCTGCGCCGGGTCGTCCGCGACGCGGTAGGTGTACGCGCGGTGCAGCGCGGAGAAGCGGGCGTCGAACCCGGCCGGGGCCGGCACGGCACGGTGCACGACGACGTCCCCCGCCAGCACGCCGCCCAGCCGCGCGACGAGCGCGTCCCCCGGCGCGCGGTCGGACCGGCCGGGCAGCGCCTCCCACTGCGCCCGCGTGAGGTCGACGTGCGCGACCTGACCCCGCGCGTGCACGCCCGCGTCCGTGCGCCCCGCCACCGTGAGCCGCGGCGCCGCGCCCCGCAGGATCGTCGCGAGCCCGTCCTCGAGCGTGCCCTGCACCGTGCGCAGCGTCGGCTGCCGGGCCCAACCGGCGAACGCCGTCCCCTGGTAGGCGAGGTCCAGGCGCACGCGCACGACGTCGTCCGGCACGTCGGGTCGCGGGGCGTCGGGGTCCGGGAGGGCGGGGGGCGGGACGGCGGTCACGGGAGTTCACCGTAGTCGCCCGCCCGTGCGCCGCGCGCGCCGCCGTGCCTACGCTGCCGCCCATGACCGGCGACCCGCACGACGTCCGCACCCTCGCCGTCGACTGCGGCGGGGGCGGCATCAAGGCGAACGTGCTCGACGCGTCGGGCACCGCGCACGCCGCGGCGGTGCGCGTCCCCACGCCCTACCCCCTCCCGCCCGACCTCCTCGTCGAGACGGTCGCGGGCATCGCGGCCACGCTGCCTCCCGCCGACCGCGTCACGGTGGGCATGCCCGGGATGATCCGGCGCGGCGTCGTCGTGTACACGCCCCACTACGTGACGCGCAGCGGTCCCCGGTCGCGCGTGGACCCCGCGCTCGTCGAGGCCTGGACGAGCTTCGACGTCCGCGCGGCCGTCGAGCGCCGGCTCGGCGTCCCGGCGCTCGTGCTCAACGACGCCGAGGTGCACGGCGCGGGCGTCGTCGCGGCGTCCGGCCTCGAGCTGGTGCTGACGCTGGGGACGGGGCTCGGCTCGGCGCTGTTCCACGGAGGCCGGCTCGCGCCGCACCTCGAGTGGTCGCGCGCCCCGGTGCGGCGCGGCACCACGTACGACGAGTACGTCGGCGAGCCCGAGCGCCGCCGCCTCGGCGACGGGCTCTGGTCGCGCCGGGTCCTCGCGGTCGTCGAGGGGCTGCGGCCCGTGTTCTGGTGGGACCGCCTCTACCTGGGCGGCGGCAACTCGCGCCGGATCACCCCGAGCGTCCTCGACCGGCTCGGCGACGACGTCGTCGTGGTGCCGAACTCGGCGGCCCTCGTCGGGGGCGCCCGCGCGTGGGACCTCCCGCCGGCCTGACGCCTCAGCGACCGGCCGTGCCGCGGTCCGGCTCCCCGTCCGCGGTGCGCTGCCTGGGCGCGGCCGCGGCGGGCTCGAGGAGGCCCGGCAGCGCGCCCTCGTCCCCGCCTCCCGGAGGCACGCCCGCGGCGAGCGCGCCGTGCGCGTCGAGCAGGACGCGGTTGAACGCCACGGGCGCGTCCAGGCTCACCAGGTGCCGCGCGCCCGGGACGACGACGAGCCGGGCCGGGGCCCCGCCCGCGCGCGCCGCGGCGAGGAACCCGCGCTCCCCGAGCCGGAAGTGGTCCCAGCGCCCGTTGACGAGCCAGACCGGCGAGTCCGCCGCCGCGAGGGCCCGGACCGGGTCGACCGACCCCACCTCGCGCAGGATCGCGCTCATGACGTCGAGGGCGAACCCGCCGGCCGCGAGGTCGACGGCGGCCTGGGCCGTCATCGCCCGGTCGACGAGCGCCTGGTTCAGCCCGGCTCCCCCGTCCGGGAGCCGCTCGATGCCGCGCGCGAGGACGAGCCAGCCGCCGCGCAGGCGCGTCGACGGCGGCGTCGAGCACGCGGCGGCGACGAGCCCCACGACGCGCTCGGGGTGCAGCGCGCGCGTCTCGATCGCCACGTAGCCCCCGAGCGACAGCCCGACGACGAGCGCGCGGCCGCCGACCGCGTCGATCCCGGCCGCGACCGCCTCGACCGCGCCGTCGAGCGTGAACGCCTCGCCGCGCCGCACCCCGTGGCCCGGCAGGTCGACCGCGACCGCCCGCACGCCGGCGCGACGCAGCGCCGCGAGCTGGTCGCGCCACATCGACCGCGACGTGCGCGACCCGTGCACGAGGACGACGGGCGGCCACGTCCCGGTCCCGGTACCGGGCGACGCGTCGGTGGAGGTCACGTCTCGACCGTAGGCCCTGCTCCACGCGAGATCGACCGGGGGAACGCGACAGGGCCGGAGGCTCGCCAGAGCCGGGGACGCCGCAGGGCCCGGGACCGTACGGTCCCGGGCCCTGCGCGACGAGCCCCCGAGGGCTCGGGCGGGAAGAGGAGGCTCAGGCCTCCTTCTTCTCCTCCGTGGCGTCCTCGACGGGCGCGTCCTGGACGTCCTCGGCGGGAGCGTCCTCGACGGCGGCGTCCTCGACGGGCGCGTCCTCGACCTTGTCGGCCTTCTTGGACGGCTTGTCGGCCTTCTTCTTGCTCGCCTTCTCGGCAGCCTTCTCCGCCTCGCGGACGACGGCCTGCTTCGGGCTGACGGGCTCGGTCACGAGCTCGATCACCGCGAGGGGCGCGTTGTCGCCCTTGCGCGTGCCGACCTTCGTGATGCGCGTGTAGCCACCCTCACGCTCCGCCATCTGCGGGGCGATCTCGGTGAACAGCGTGTGCACCACGGACTTGTCGCGGACGACGCGCAGGACGCGACGGCGCGCGTGCAGGTCGCCGCGCTTGGCGAACGTGATGAGGCGCTCGGCCACCGGGCGCAGGCGCTTCGCCTTGGTCTCGGTGGTCGTGATGCGGCCGTGCTCGAAGAGCTGGGTGGACAGGTTCGCGAGCATCAGGCGCTCGTGAGCCGGTCCGCTGCCGAGCCGGGGGCCCTTGGCGGGGGTAGGCATGGGATGTGCTCCTTGGGAAGTGATCGCGCCGCAGGTGCGGACCCGGACGCGCTGAGGTGTCTAGAGCCGCAGGCTCAGTACTGCTGCTCGGTGTCCGAGAACGTCGCCTCGTCGTCGTCGCCGTCGTAGTACGCGGCGGCCGACGGGTCGAAGTCGAGCGGCGAGTCCTTGAGGGACAGGCCGAGCTCGGCGAGCTTCTCCTTCACCTCGTTGATGGACTTCGCACCGAAGTTGCGGATGTCCAGCAGGTCCGCCTCGCTGCGTGCGACGAGCTCGCCCACCTGGTGGATGCCCTCGCGCTTGAGGCAGTTGTACGAGCGGATCGTGAGGTTGAGCTCCTCGATCGGCAGTGCCAGGTCCGCGGCCAGGGCCGCGTCCGTCGGCGACGGACCGATCTCGATGCCCTCGGCCTCGACGTTGAGCTCGCGGGCGAGGCCGAAGAGCTCCACCAGCGTCTTGCCGGCCGACGCGAGCGCGTCGCGCGGCGAGATCGCCGGCTTCGTCTCGACGTCCACGACCAGCTTGTCGAAGTCCGTGCGCTGCTCGACACGCGTCGCCTCGACCTTGTAGGTCACCTTGAGGACCGGCGAGTAGATCGAGTCGACCGGGATCCGGCCGATCTCGGCGTCGAACGACTTGTTCTGGGAGGCCGAGACGTAGCCACGGCCGCGCTCGACGGTCAGCTCGATCTCGAGCTTGCCCTTGTCGTTGAGCGTGGCGATGTGCAGCTCGGGGTTGTGGACCTCCACACCCGCGGGCGGGACGATGTCCGCCGCGGTGACCGCACCAGCACCCTGCTTGCGCAGGTACATCACGACGGGCTCGTCGTTCTCCGAGGAGACGACGAGGTTCTTGATGTTGAGGATGACCTCGGTCACGTCCTCCTTCACACCCGGCACGGTGGTGAACTCGTGGAGCACGCCGTCGATGCGGATGGAGGTGACCGCCGCGCCCGGGATGGACGACAGCAGCGTGCGACGCAGCGAGTTGCCGAGCGTGTAGCCGAAGCCGGGCTCCAGCGGCTCGATGGAGAAGCGCGAACGGTTCTCCGAGATGACCTCTTCGGTCAAGGTGGGGCGCTGTGCGATCAGCACTGGTGGTTTCCTTTCGGTGAGCGTCCGCCATATGACGCTGCACGGTTCAAGGCGAGGTGCGTGCCTGCGGCACGCGGCCCCGGCCGGGACTCTGTCCACCCGGCCGGGAAGGGTGCGTCGACCCCGTCAGGAGGCGGCTGCCCCGTGACGGGCGCCGTCGACGGGCTCGGCCGGTCGGTGACCGGGCGGCCCGTCGACGGCACGTCGACGACGAGGGTCAGACGCGACGACGCTTGGGCGGCCGGCACCCGTTGTGCGCCTGCGGCGTCACGTCCTGGATCGAGCCGACCTCGAGGCCGGCCGACTGCAGCGAGCGGATCGCCGTCTCGCGACCCGAGCCCGGGCCCTTGACGAAGACGTCGACCTTCTTCATGCCGTGCTCCTGCGCCTTGCGGGCAGCGGCCTCGGCCGCGAGGCCGGCGGCGAAGGGGGTCGACTTGCGGGAGCCCTTGAAGCCGACGTCGCCGCCGGAGGCCCACGCGATCACGGCGCCCGACGGGTCCGTGATCGACACGATCGTGTTGTTGAACGTGCTCTTGATGTGCGCCTGGCCGGCGGGGACGTTCTTCTTGTCCTTGCGACGAGGCTTGCGCCCAGCGGCGGCGCGAGTCTTGGGAGGCATGTCCTTCTTCTCTCCTGGTCTGAGGTGGTCTGACCGCGGGGATCTCCACCCGGCACGGGACGGACCGTGAGGTCCGCGTCAGTGCGCGAGCAGGGCCCGCCCTGCGGACTGGCTCAGCGGGCCTTCTTCTTGCCGGCCACGGTGCGCTTCGGTCCCTTGCGCGTACGCGCGTTGGTCTTCGTGCGCTGGCCGCGCACGGGCAGGCCGCGGCGGTGACGCAGGCCCTGGTAGGTGCCGATCTCGACCTTGCGGCGGATGTCGGCGGCCACCTCACGACGGAGGTCACCCTCGAGCTTGTAGTTGCCCTCGAGGTAGTCGCGGAGCGCGACGAGCTCGGCGTCGCCGAGGTCCTTCACGCGGGCGTCCGGGCTGATGCCGGTGGCGGCCAGCGTCTGCTGGGCGCGGGTACGGCCGACGCCGTAGATGTAGGTGAGCGCGACCTCGAGCCGCTTGTCGCGGGGGAGGTCGACGCCGATGAGACGTGCCATGTGCCTTTCGGCTCCTCGTGCTTCGTCGGAGGTCTGTCGCACCGCCCTCCCACGGGGAGCTCCGTGGGCCCCGGCCTCCGAGCCGGGGGTTCCCCTGCCTGTGGCGTTCTCCTCCCGGACTCGCGTCCGGGGTGCCGAGCAGGTTCGTGGTGGTGCGCTGGTGGCCGGCCGTCGTCGTGACGGGCGGCCTGGTGACCGCGGTCCCGGAGGACCGTCACCCGTGGCGCAGGTGAGGGCTCAGCCCTGGCGCTGCTTGTGCCGCAGGTTCTCGCAGATCACCATGACGCGACCGTGCCGGCGGATCACCTTGCACTTGTCGCAGATCTTCTTGACGCTGGGCTTGACCTTCATCTTCGTTCCCTCAGTGGTGCCCCGCTCCGGGCGCGACCGACGAGCGGCCCCGGTGGTCCCGGGTGCGAGGCGGGTGAGTGGGTGGACGCGTGACGACTACTTGTAGCGGTAGACGATCCGGCCGCGGGACAGGTCGTACGGGCTCAGCTCGACCACGACCCGGTCCTCGGGGAGGATCCGGATGTAGTGCTGGCGCATCTTGCCCGAGATGTGCGCGAGAACCTTGTGCCCGTTGGCCAGCTCCACGCGGAACATCGCGTTTGGCAGGGCCTCGACCACGCTGCCCTCGATCTCGATGACACCGTCCTTCTTTGCCATGTCCTCCGCTAACTCTCGTCTGAACTGCTAGGACTCCCGCGCACGCCCGACCCGAGGGTCGTCCGATCGTGGGAGGTGCGTGGAGCCGCGTGCGGCGGTCGGTCGCCCGGGTCCCGAGGGACGGGGGCCGGATGAACGACGTGCACGGACTACACCCGACGGACCATCCTACGGCATCCGGCAAGGGACGGGAAACCGTGGCGGGTCGTGCGCGCGGTGCGACGCGTCACTCCCCCGTCGTGCGGGGTGCCGTCGGGCGCTGCCGGACGGGAGCGAGGCGGCCCGCGACAGGCCGGTGCGCGGTCAGGCCGCGAGCGGTGCGACGCGCACGCCGAGCTCCGCGAGCTCCGCGGCGCCGCCGTCGGGCGCGGTGAGGACCCAGATGCCCTCGTCGAGGATCGCGACGCTGTGCTCCCAGTGCGCGGCACGGGTGCCGTCGTCGGTCACGACCGTCCAGTCGTCCTCGCACACCTCGGTGAACCGCTCGCCCCGCGTGAGCATCGGCTCGATCGCGAGGCACATGCCCGGGCGCAGCCGCGGGCCCTTCTCACGCGTGCGGTAGTTCGGGACGTCCGGGGGCTGGTGCATCGCGGACCCGATCCCGTGGCCGACGTAGTCCTCGACGATGCCGTAGGTCACGCCGTCCGACTCCCCCGAGACACGCACCGAGTCCTCGATGGCGGCCCCGACGTCGCACAGCCGCTCGCTCGTCGCGAGGGCGGCGATCCCGGCCCACATGGCGCGGCGCGTCGCCTCGACGAGCGCCTCGTCCTGCGGGTCGCCCTCGCCGAGCACGAACGAGACCGCCGAGTCGCCGTGCCAGCCGTCGACGACGGCCCCGCAGTCGACGGAGACGACGTCGCCCGGGCGCAGCTCGCGCGGCCCGGGGATGCCGTGGACGACCTCGTCGTTCACCGACACGCAGAGCGACGCCGGGTAGCCCTCGTACCCGAGGAACGACGGCGTCGCCCCGGCGTCGGCGATGACCGCGGCGGCAAGCGCGTCGAGGTCGGCGGTCGTCATGCCCGGTCGGACGGCGTCGCGCACCGTCCCGAGCGCGCGCGCCACGACGAGGCCGGCGCTGCGCATGGACCGGACCTGGTCGTGCGTCTTGTACTCGATGCGCTCGCGACCGAACACCCTGCTGCTCCTCAGAACCGACGGAAAGACGTGCGGGCGCTCAGCCGACGAGCGCGGTCAGCGCCGACACGATGCGGCCGGTGACCTCGTCGATGTCGCCGATCCCGTCGACGCGCACCAGCAGGCCGCGGTCCGCGTAGGCGGAGGTGAGCGGCGCCGTCTGCTCCGCGTAGATGTCGAGGCGGCGCGCGATGGCCTCCTCCGTGTCGTCCTCGCGGCCCTCGATCTCCGCGCGCTTCGCGAGGCGCGCGAGCAGCTCGTCGCGGTCGGCGGTGAGCTCCACGACGCCGTCCAGCGCGACGCCCAGGTCGGCGAGGATCGCGTCGAGCTCGACGACCTGGGCCGCGTTGCGCGGGTAGCCGTCGAGGATGAACCCCTGCGCGGCGTCGTCCTGCGCGAGACGGTCGCGGACCATCGCGTTCGTCACCGAGTCGGGGACGAGGTCGCCCTTCGCGGTGTACTCCTGCGCGAGGCGGCCGAGCTCCGTGCCGCCCTTGATGTTCGCCCGGAAGATGTCGCCGGTCGAGATCGCCGGGATGGACAGCTGCTCGGCGAGCCGGGCGGCCTGCGTCCCCTTGCCCGCGCCCTGCGGGCCCATGATGACGAGGCGCGCGGGGCGCGCGGCGGACTGGCCGTCGGTGGCGTTGCTCAACGGAGGAACCCTTCGTAGTGGCGCTGCTGCAGCTGGGAGTTGATCTGCTTGACCGTCTCCAGGCCGACGCCGACGACGATGATGATCGAGGAGCCACCGAACGGGATGTTCGTGCTCACGCCGAGCCCGATGAGGACCAGCGTCGGCAGCAGTGCGACGAGCGCGAGGTAGATGGCACCCGCGGAGGTGATGCGGGTGATGACGTAGTCGAGGTACTCGGCGGTGGGCCGGCCGGCACGGATGCCCGGGATGAAGCCGCCGTACTTCTTCATGTTGTCCGCGACCTCGTCCGGGTTGAACGTGATCGACGTGTAGAAGAAGCAGAAGAACAGGATCATCAGCACGTACAGCAGGATGTGCAGCGGCGCGGACGGGTCGGCCAGGTTGGTGCTGATCCAGATCACCCAGTCGGCGCTCTGGTCGCCGAACTGCGCGATGAGGCCCGGGACCGCGAGCAGCGAGGCCGCGAAGATCACCGGGATGACGCCCGCCATGTTGATCTTGATCGGGATGTAGGTGCTCGAGCCGCCGTACATGCGGCGACCGACCATGCGCTTGGCGTACTGCACCGGCACGCGGCGCTGCGACTGCTCGACGAACACGACCAGCCCGATGACGAGCACGATGACCGCGATCATGATGATGAAGTTCGTCGCGCCGTTCGCGCCGCCGGCGATCGACCACAGGGCGGTCGGGAAGCTCGCGGCGATGGACGTGAAGATGAGCAGCGACATGCCGTTGCCGACGCCGCGCTCCGTGATGAGCTCGCCGAGCCACATGATGAGGCCGGTGCCCGCTGTCATCGTGATGACCATGAGGGCCATCGTGACGAAGCTGGCGTCCGGGATGACGTCGACGGAGCAGCCCTGGAAGAGCAGGCCGTTGCGCGCCGTCGTGATGACGGTCGTCGACTGGAGGATGGCGAGCGCGATCGTCAGGTAGCGCGTGTACTGCGTGAGCTTCGCCTGGCCCGACTGGCCCTCCTTGTGGAGCGCCTCGAAGCGAGGGATCACGACGCGCAGCAGCTGGACGATGATGCTCGCGGTGATGTACGGCATGATGCCGAGCGCGAAGATCGACAGCTGGAGCAGCGCGCCGCCGCTGAAGAGGTTGACCAGGCTGAGCAGGTCGTTGCCGTCGGCGGTCTCCGCGATGCACTGCTGCACGTTGGGGTAGTCCACGCCGGGCGTGGGGATGAACGACCCCACCCGGAAGATCGCCATGATCGCGATCGTGAACAGCAGCTTGCGCCGCAGGTCGGGCGTCCGGAAAGCCCGGGCGAATGCGCTGAGCACCTATCCTCCTGGCCCGCCGAGGCGGGATGTCGTGTCGCCGGGAGGCCCGGCGAGGTGTGACGCACGGCACGGGCGCCAAGAGGCACCCTAGCCGTAGCGCCGCGTCGAACGGCAAGTCGGTCCCGATCACCGGACGGGCCGGCCGTGGACCTGGGAGTGACGGCGGTCACCCCCGGGGTGCGGGGAGACAGCCGTCGGAGAGTCTAGACCGTGGTGCGCTGCCGGACGGACCACGGGTCGTGCAGGGAGGCACCCTCAGACGCGGACAGGGCCGACGGCGCGTACGCGCCACCGGCCCTGTCCAGGTGTGTCAGTCCTCCGAGACCGAACCGCCGGCCGCGAGGATCTTCTCGCGAGCCGCGCCCGAGAGAGCGTCGACCGCGACCTCGAGCTTGACGGTGATCTCACCCGTGCCGAGCACCTTCACGAGCTGGCCCTTGCGGACCGCGCCCTTCGCGACGAGGTCCTCGACGGTGACCTGGCCACCCTCGGGGTACAGCGCCGCGAGCTTGTCCAGGTTCACGACCTGGTACTCGGTGCGGAACGGGTTCTTGAAGCCGCGCAGCTTCGGGAGGCGCATGTGCAGAGGCATCTGCCCACCCTCGAAGCGCTCGGGAACCTGGTAACGAGCCTTCGTACCCTTGGTACCGCGGCCCGCCGTCTTACCCTTCGACGCCTCACCACGACCCACGCGGGTCTTGGCCTTCTTGGCGCCGGGAGCCGGACGCAGGTGGTGGACCTTGAGCGTGCCGCCGGCACCCTCGGTCTGCGCGGGGGTCTGCTCGGCCTTCGCCGGAGCCGACGCCTTCGCAGCGGTCTTCTTCTTCGGAGCCTCGGCGGTCTCCTTGGTGGCCTTCTCAGCCATGGTCACTCGACCTCCTCAACGGTGACGAGGTGCGCCACCGTCGCGACCATGCCGCGGATCTCCGGGCGGTCCTCCTTCACGGCGGTGTCGCCGATCCGCTTGAGGCCCAGAGTGCGCAGCGTGTCGCGCTGGTTCTGCTTGCCGCCGATGGCGGACTTCGTCTGGGTCACCTTGAGCCTGGCCATCAGGCGTTCACCCCCGCAGCACGGGCACGCAGGAGCGCGGCCGGGGCCACGTCCTCGAGCGGGAGACCACGGCGCGCGGCGACAGCCTCAGGCTGCTCCAGGTTGCGCAGGGCCTCGACGGTCGCGTGCACGATGTTGATCGCGTTGGACGAGCCGAGCGACTTGCTCAGCACGTCGTGGATGCCCGCGCACTCCAGCACGGCGCGCACCGGACCACCGGCGATCACACCGGTACCCGGAGCGGCCGGACGGAGGAACACGACGCCGGCGGCGGCCTCACCCTGGATGGGGTGCGGGATGGTGCCCTGGATGCGCGGGACCTTGAAGAAGTTCTTCTTGGCCTCCTCGACACCCTTGGCGATCGCCGCGGGCACCTCCTTCGCCTTGCCGTAGCCGACGCCGACGGTGCCGTCGCCGTCGCCCACCACGACGAGCGCGGTGAAGCTGAAGCGGCGGCCGCCCTTGACGACCTTGGAGACGCGGTTGATGGTGACGACGCGCTCGACGAAGGCGTTCTTCTCGGCTGCGTCGCCACGGCGACCGTCGCGACGGTCACCGCGACGGTCGTCGCGGCGCCCCCCGCGCGCGTTCTGGTCGCTCGACTCGTTGGCGGCACCCGTGGGGGCGCCGGTGTTGCTGCGCTGCCCTGCAGCCATCAGAGAATCCTTTGCTTCCGTGTGGGGATGGTCGGCGTCGTCACAGGGACAGACCGCCCTCGCGAGCGCCGTCGGCGACCGCAGCGACCCGACCGTGGTACTTGTTGCCACCACGGTCGAAGACGACGGAGTCGACGCCCTTGGCCTTCGCACGCTCGGCGACGAGCTCGCCGACCTTGCGGGCCTTGGCGCTCTTGTCGCCGTCGAGCGCACGCAGGTCCGCCTCGAGCGACGAGGCCGACGCGAGCGTCTGACCGATCGTGTCGTCCACGACCTGAGCCGTGATGTGACGCGTGGAACGCGTCACCACGAGGCGCGGACGACCGGCGGTCCCCTTGATCTTCTTGCGCAGGCGCAGGTGCCGGCGCTGACGCGCGACGGCCTTGCCCTTGCCGAGAACCTTCAGAGCCATCGTTACTTACCAGCCTTTCCAGCCTTGCGGCGGACGACCTCGCCGGCGTAACGCACACCCTTGCCCTTGTACGGCTCGGGCTTGCGGATCTTGCGGATGTTCGCTGCGATCTCGCCGACCTGCTGCTTGTCGATGCCGGAGACCGAGAACTTCGTCGGGCTCTCGACCGCGAACGTGATGCCCGCGGGCGGGGTCACGACGACCGGGTGGCTGAAGCCGAGGGCGAACTCGAGGTCCGAGCCCTTGGCCGTCACGCGGTAACCGGTGCCGACGATCTCGAGCTTCTTCTCGTAGCCCTGCGTCACGCCCTGGACGAGGTTCGCCAGGAGGGTGCGGGTCAGGCCGTGCAGCGCGCGGGACTCGCGCTCGTCGTTCGGGCGCGACACCACGAGGGTGCCGTCCTCCTGAGCGACCTGGATGGGGGCGGGCACGTGGTGCTCGAGCGAGCCCTTGGGGCCCTTCACGGTCACGAGCGCGCCGCTGATGGTGACGTCCACTCCGGCGGGAACCGGAACGGGGATCTTGCCGATTCGAGACATGGCGTATCTCCTTTCCGGGTTACCAGACGTAGGCGAGGACTTCGCCGCCCACGCCCTTCGTGGCGGCCTGCTTGTCGGTGAGCAGACCGGAGGACGTGGACAGGATCGCCACGCCCAGGCCGCCGAGAACCTTCGGCAGCTCGGTGGACTTGACGTACTTGCGCAGGCCGGGCTTCGACACGCGGCGCACGCCGGCGAGGCTGCGCTCACGGTTCGGGCCGAACTTGAGCTGGATGGTGAGGTTCTTGCCCACCGTCGCGTCCTCGACGCTCCAGCCGGAGATGTAGCCCTCGGCCTGGAGGATCTCGGCAATGTGCGACTTCAGCTTCGAGTACGGCATGGTCACCGTCTCGTGGTAAGCCGAGTTCGCGTTCCGCAGACGCGTCAGCATGTCTGCGATCGGGTCGGTCATCGTCATCGGGCTCTAGCCCTTCCTCGACGTGGTATCCGGGCGGGGCGCGTCGAGCGACGCGCTCCGCCAGGACCTACGACGTAGTTGTTACCAGCTGCTCTTGGTGACGCCCGGAAGCTCACCACGGTGGGCCATCTCGCGCACGCAGATGCGGCACAGGCCGAACTTGCGGTACACCGAGTGCGGGCGACCGCACTTCTGGCACCGGGTGTAGGCGCGGACCGCGAACTTCGGCTTGGCGGCCGCCTTGTTGATCAGGGCCTTCTTCGCCATGTCAGTTCTCCTTGAAGGGGAAGCCGAGACGGCGCAGCAGGGAGCGGCCCTCGTCATCGGTCGTCGCCGTGGTCACGATCGTGATGTCCATACCGCGGACACGGTCGATCTTGTCCTGGTCGATCTCGTGGAACATCGACTGCTCCGTGAGACCGAACGTGTAGTTGCCGTTCCCGTCGAACTGCTTGGGCGACAGGCCGCGGAAGTCGCGGATGCGCGGCAGGGCGATCGACAGCAGGCGGTCCAGGAACTCCCACATGCGGTCGCCGCGCAGCGTGACGTGCGCGCCGATCGGCATGCCCTCGCGCAGCTTGAACTGCGCGATGGACTTGCGGGCCTTGGTCACCTGCGGCTTCTGGCCGGTGATCGCGGACAGGTCGCGGATGGCGCCCTCGATGAGCTTCGAGTCCTTGGCGGCGTCACCGACACCCATGTTCACGACGATCTTCGTGACGCGGGCGACCTGGTTGACGTTCTCGTGCCCGAACTCCTCGCGCAGACCGGCGACGATCTCCTCGCGGTAGCGCTGCTTCAGGCGGGGCACCTCGGGGGCGACGATCTCGGTGCTCATCAGATGTCCTTCCCGGAGCGCTTGGCGACACGCACGCGCACGGTGCGCTTGCGGCCGTCACGCTCGACCTCTTCGGTGCGGTACCCGACGCGGGTGCCCTTCTTGGTCTCCGGGTCGACGACCATCACGTTGCTGATGTGGATCGGGGCCTCGACGGTCTCGATCCCACCGGTCCGCGTGCCGCGCTGCGACTGGCCGACCTTGGTGTGCTTGGTGACGCGCTGGACGCCCTCGACGATGACGCGGTCACGGTCGGTGAGCACCTCGAGGACGCGCCCCTGCTTGCCCTTGTCCTTGCCCGCGATGACGACGACGAGGTCGCCCTTCTTGATCTTGGCCATGGTCAGAGCACCTCCGGAGCCAGCGAGATGATCTTCATGAACCGCTTGTCGCGCAGCTCGCGCCCGACCGGGCCGAAGATGCGCGTCCCGCGCGGCTCGCCGTCGTTCTTGAGGATCACGGCGGCGTTCTCGTCGAACTTGATGTAGGAACCGTCCGGACGACGGCGCTCCTTGGCGGTGCGGACGACGACGGCCTTGACCACGTCGCCCTTCTTCACGTTGCCGCCCGGGATCGCGTCCTTGACGGTTGCGACGATGACGTCGCCGATTCCGGCGTAGCGACGGCCCGAGCCACCGAGAACACGGATGCAGAGAATCTCCTTGGCACCCGTGTTGTCGGCGACACGAAGTCGCGACTCCTGCTGGATCATGTAATGAACTCCTGTCGTCGAGCCGGTTCTCGCCGTGGGCGAGCCTTGCCGAACGGATAGCTGTCAGTGCCGGGTCCCTCGCGGGTGAACCGGCCAGGACCGGGCGGTGGACCCGCCCGACCTGTCCTCACTGGTTGCCGCACCGCGGTGCGGCACGAGAGCGGTCGTGACGAGCGAGCCGGGGCCCGCCCGTCACGACCGGTGGATCACTTGGCCTTCTCGAGGATCTCCGCGAGGCGCCACCGCTTGGTCGCGGACAGCGGGCGGGTCTCCATGATGAGCACCAGGTCGCCCACGCCGGCAGAGTTCTGCTCGTCGTGCGCCTTGACCTTGCTCGTGCGGCGGATGACCTTGCCGTAGAGCGGGTGCTTGACCCGGTCCTCGACCTCGACCACCACGGTCTTGTCCATCTTGTCGCTCACGACGTAGCCGCGGCGCGTCTTGCGGTGCGCGCGCTCCTCGGCCGCCTCGGGCGCGTTCGTTGCGTTCTCGCTCATTCCAGCCTCACTCACTCGGCGCTCGGCGCGGTTCGGATGCCGAGCTCGCGCTCACGCAGGATCGTGTAGATCCGCGCGATGTCGCGGCGGACGGCCTTGAGGCGCCCGTGGCTCTCCAGCTGGCCGGTGGCCGACTGGAAGCGGAGGTTGAAGAGCTCCTCCTTGACCTTCTTGAGCTCGGCGACGAGCGTCTCGTCGTCCATGGCGTCGAGGTCGACGGGGGCGAGCCCCTTCGTTCCGATTGCCATCAGTTGCCACCACCCTCGCGCACCACGAAACGGCACTTCATCGGGAGCTTGTGGATCGCGCGGCGCATGGCCTCGCGAGCCAGGTCCTCCGGGACACCCGCCAGCTCGAAGACGATCCGGCCGGGCTTGACATTGGCGACCCACCACTCGGGCGAACCCTTACCGGAACCCATGCGGGTCTCGGCAGGCTTCTTGGTCAGGGGACGGTCCGGGTAGATGTTGATCCAGACCTTGCCGCCACGCTTGATGTGGCGGGTCATCGCGATACGAGCAGCCTCGATCTGGCGGTTCGTCACGTACGCCGGCTCGAGAGCCTGGATGCCGTACTCGCCGAACGAGATCTGGGTGCCACCCTTCGCCGCACCGGAGCGCGACGGGTGGTGCTGCTTGCGGTGCTTGAGCCTGCGCGGGATCAGCATGACTCAGGCCTCCGTTCCGGTCTCAGGGGCCTTCGCCTCCGCGGCGGGAGCAGCCTGCTCGGGCGCCGCCGGCGACTCGGACGCGGGGGTCCGCTCGGCCGAACGCTCGGGACGACGGCCGCCACCACGACGGTCGCCGCCGCGCTCACCGCGCGGGCCGCCACGGCCCTGGCGCGGAGCGGCCGTGGCCTGCTGCGCGGCGAACTCCTTCTCGGTGACGTCGCCCTTGTAGATCCACACCTTCACGCCGATGCGGCCGAACGTGGTGCGGGCCTCGAAGAAGCCGTAGTCGATGTACGCGCGCAGCGTGTGCAGCGGCACACGACCCTCGCGGTAGAACTCCGACCGGCTCATCTCCGCGCCACCGAGGCGGCCGGAGACCTGCACGCGGATGCCCTTCGCGCCGGCGCGCTGCGCGGACTGGATGCCCTTGCGCATGGCACGACGGAACGAGACGCGGCTCGCGAGCTGCTCGGCGATGCCCTGCGCGACGAGCTGCGCGTCCGTCTCGGCGTTCTTCACCTCGAGGATGTTGAGCTGCACCTGCTTGCCGGTGAGCTTCTCGAGCTCGCCGCGGATGCGGTCGGCCTCGGCGCCGCGGCGGCCGATGACGATGCCCGGGCGCGCCGTGTGGATGTCCACGCGGACGCGGTCACGGGTGCGCTCGATCTCGACCTTGGAGATGCCGGCGCGCTCGAGACCCGTGCTCATGAGCTTGCGGATCTGGACGTCCTCGCGGACGTAGTCGCGGTACCGCTGGCCGGGCTTGGTGCTGTCGGCGAACCAGCGCGACCGGTGGTCGGTGGTGATGCCGAGGCGGTACCCGTGCGGGTGAACCTTCTGTCCCACTATCGGGCACTTCCCTTCGTGTTCTCACGCGGAGCGACGACCACGGTGATGTGGCTGGTGCGCTTGAGGATGCGGTTCGCACGGCCCTGGGCCCGGGGGCGGAAACGCTTGAGGGTCGGGCCCTCGTCGACGAACGCCTCACGCACGACGAGCTCCTGCTCCTCGAACGCTTCGCTCGCGCGGTCCGCCTTCACCCGGGCGTTGGCGATGGCGCTCTCCACGACCTTGCGGACGGGCTCGCTCGCCGCCTGCGGTGCGAACTTCAGCACCGCGACGGCCTCGGAGGCCTGCTTGCCACGGATGAGGTCCACGACGCGCCGGGCCTTCTGGGGCGTGACACGGACGAACCGCGCCTGCGCCTTGGCTTCCATTGCTGTCCTGCCTTCTTGTCTCTTGACCGTCCAGGTCGTCACCAGACTGACCCGGGGGTCAGCGGCGACGACCCTTCTTGTCGTCCTTCACGTGGCCGCGGAAGGTCCGCGTGGGAGCGAACTCGCCGAGCTTGTGGCCGACCATCGACTCGGTGACGAACACCGGCGTGTGCTTGCGACCGTCGTGCACGGCGAACGTGTGACCGAGGAAGTCGGGCGTGATGACCGACCGACGGGACCAGGTCTTGATGACGTTCTTGGTCCCCTTCTCGTTCTGAGCGTCCACCTTCTTCTGCAGGTGGTCGTCGACGAAGGGGCCCTTCTTCAGGCTACGAGGCATGTCTCCAGGCTCCTATCAGCGCTTCTTGCCGGTACGGCGACGACGCACGATCAGCTTGTCGCTCGGCTTGTTGGGACGGCGGGTACGACCCTCCGGCTGGCCCCAGGGGCTCACCGGGTGGCGACCACCGGAGGTCTTGCCCTCACCACCACCGTGCGGGTGGTCGATCGGGTTCATGGCGACACCGCGGACGGTCGGGCGCTTGCCCTTCCAGCGCATGCGGCCGGCCTTGCCCCAGTTGATGTTCGACTGCTCGGCGTTGCCGACCTCGCCGACCGTCGCGCGGCAGCGCAGGTCGACGTTGCGGATCTCGCCGGAGGGCATGCGCAGCTGCGCGTACGGCCCGTCCTTGGCGACGAGCTGCACGGACGCACCGGCCGAGCGGGCGATCTTCGCGCCGCCACCGGGCTTGAGCTCGATGGCGTGGATGACCGTACCGGTCGGGATGTTGCGCAGCGGCAGGTTGTTGCCGGGCTTGATGTCCGCGCCCGCGCCCGCCTCGACGACGTCGCCCTGCTTGAGCTTGGCCGGCGCGACGATGTAGCGCTTCTCGCCGTCCGCGTAGTGCAGGAGCGCGATGCGCGCGGTGCGGTTGGGGTCGTACTCGATGTGCGCGACCTTCGCCGGCACGCCGTCCTTGTCGTGACGACGGAAGTCGATCACGCGGTACGCACGCTTGTGGCCACCACCCTTGTGACGGGTGGTGATACGACCGGAGCTGTTGCGGCCGCCGCTCTTGGAGAGCGGGCGGACCAGAGACTTCTCCGGCTGCGAGCGCGTGATCTCGGCGAAGTCGGCGACGCTCGAGCCGCGGCGGCCGGGCGTCGTCGGCTTGTACTTACGGATTCCCATGGGGATCTGTCCTCAATCTGCTCTCGTCGGCTCAGCCGAAGATGTCGATCGTGCCCTCGCGGAGGGTGACGATCGCACGCTTGGTGTCCTTGCGCTTGCCCAGGCCGAAACGCGTGCGACGCGTCTTGCCCTTGCGGTTGATCGTGTTCACCGAGGCGACCTTGACCGAGAAGATCTGCTCGACGGCGATCTTGATCTCGGTCTTGTTGGCCCGCGGGTCGACGACGAACGTGTACTTGCCCTCGTCGAGCAGGCCGTAGCTCTTCTCGGAGACGACCGGCGCGAGGATCACGTCACGGGGGTCCTTGGTCACGGTGGTCACTTCGCGGCCTCCTCGGCAGCAGTCTCGTCCGCCTCGGTGGAGGTGGCGACGGCCTTCGCGGAGCGACCCGTGGCCGGGCCCGTCAGGAACGCGTCGAGCGCGCCCTGCGTGAAGACGACGTCGTCGGAGACGAGCACGTCGTAGGTGTTGAGCTGGTCGGCCACCAGGAGGTGGACCTGCTCGACGTTCCGCAGCGACTTGATCGTCAGCTCGTCGCCACGCTCGGTGACGACGAGGACGTGCTTGCGCCCGGAGAGCTTGGCGAGCGTCGTGACGGCGGTCTTGGTCGACGGCACGCCGTCGACGCCGAAGCCGGTCACCACGTGGACGCGGCCGTTGCGGGCGCGGTCCGAGAGGGCACCGCGGAGCGCGGCGGCCTTCATCTTCTTGGGCGTCCGCTGGTCGTACGAGCGCGGCGTGGGGCCGTGGACGACGCCACCGCCGGCGAACTGCGGCGCACGGGTCGAACCCTGGCGGGCGCGGCCGGTGCCCTTCTGCTTGTACGGCTTGCGACCACCACCGCGGACCTCGCCGCGGGACTTGGTGTCGTGGGTGCCCTGGCGTGCGGCAGCACGCTGTGCGACGACGACCTGGTGGATCAGCGGGACGTTGAGCTCGACGTCGAACACCTCGGCGGGGAGCTCGGCGGTGCCGGCCTTCTTGCCCTTGGGGTCCAGCACGTCAACGGTCAGAGCGGACATGGGGTTCACGCTCCCTTCGCGGCGCTGCGCACGAGGACGACGCCGCCCTTGGGGCCGGGAACCGCGCCCTTGACGAGCAGCAGACCCTTCTCGGCGTCGACCGCGTGGACGGTCAGGTTCTGGGTGGTCTGACGGACGTTGCCCATCCGACCGGCCATGCGCAGGCCCTTGAAGACTCGCGACGGGGTCGAGGCCCCACCGATCGAGCCGGGCTTGCGGTGGTTGCGGTGCGAGCCGTGGGAGGCACCCACGCCGGAGAAGCCGTGACGCTTCATGACACCGGCGGTGCCCTTGCCCTTGGTCGTGCCCACGACGTCGACCACGGCGCCGGCCTCGAAGGCCTCCGCGGTGATCTCCTGGCCGAGCGAGTACTCGGTGGCGTCGGTGGTGCGGACCTCGGCGACGTGACGACGCGGCGTGACGCCGGCCTTCTCGAAGTGGCCCTTGAGCGGCTTCGTGACCTTGCGCGGGTCGATCTGGCCGTAGGCGAGCTGCACGGCGGCGTAGCCGTCGGCGTCCGACGTGCGCACCTGCGTCACGACGTTCGTGCCGACCGCGACGACGGTGACGGGCACGAGGCGCCCGGCCTCGTCCCAGAGCTGCGTCATCCCGAGCTTCGTGCCGAGCACCGCGGTGACCGGGCGCGCGTTCTGCTGGGGGGTAGTCATGATGTCCTCCAGCCTCAGAGCTTGATCTCGATGTTCACGTCAGCCGGCAGGTCGAGACGCATGAGCGAGTCGACCGCCTTCGGCGTGGGATCGATGATGTCGATCAGCCGCTTGTGCGTGCGCATCTCGAAGTGCTCGCGGCTGTCCTTGTACTTGTGAGGCGACCGGATGACGCAGAAGACGTTCTTCTCCGTCGGCAGCGGCACCGGACCCACGACCGTTGCACCAGCGCGCGTCACCGTGTCGACGATCTTGCGCGCCGAGCTGTCGATGACCTCGTGGTCGTAGGACTTGAGCCGGATGCGGATCTTCTGTCCCGCCATGGCGTCGTCTGACTCTCTCTCTCGAACCGCTAGCTGTCCGACCCCCGCGCTCGGGCGTGTCGCGTAGTCGCGACGCACCTGGGCGCACACGCCGAGAGGCGCAGGGCCGTTGGATATGTGGACTCCCGCCGGGCTCCGTGCTGACGCACGGCTCCGCGAACCGGACCACAACGTTTGTGCGAGCCTGTCGGAACGTGTGTTCCGCGGGGTACTCGATCCATGGCGACACAGAGAGCTCAACCCGCAGACCCGGGAGAAGTCCCGGGGTCCTGGCCCTCGGCGAGAGGACCGGTTCAACACACTGTTCGACACGTGAAAGAGCGCACCCGTAACAGGCAACCTGAACAGTTTGCCACACGAAGCCGCCGTCGTCCAAGTCGGGACGACGCGACGCCGGTGTGACGGTGACCGCAGGCCGAAGGCCCGGCCCCGCGGACGGGACCGGGCCTTCGACGAGGTGCTGCAGAGGCAGCGTCAGATCACTTGAGGATCTTGGTGACGCGGCCCGAGCCGACGGTGCGGCCACCCTCACGGATGGCGAAGCCGAGGCCCTCCTCCATGGCGATCGGCTGGATCAGCTCGACCGTCATCTCGGTGTTGTCACCGGGCATGACCATCTCGGTGCCCTCGGGCAGCGTGATGACGCCGGTGACGTCCGTCGTGCGGAAGTAGAACTGCGGACGGTAGTTCGAGTAGAACGGGTTGTGACGGCCGCCCTCGTCCTTGCCCAGGATGTAGACCTGCGCCTCGAACTGCGTGTGCGGGGTGATCGAGCCCGGCTTCACGACGACCTGGCCGCGCTCGACGTCCTCGCGCTTGATGCCGCGCAGGAGCAGACCGGTGTTGTCGCCGGCCTGAGCCTGGTCCATCTGCTTGTGGAACGTCTCGATGCCCGTGACCGTGGTCTTCTGGGGCGAGCGGATGCCGACGATCTCGACGTCCGAGTTGAGGTCGAGCGTGCCACGCTCCACCTTGCCGGTGACGACGGTGCCACGACCGGTGATCGTGAAGACGTCCTCGACGGGCATGAGGAACGGCTTGTCGAGCTCGCGGACGGGCTCGGGCACGTTCTCGTCCACGGCCTCCATGAGCTCGAGGATCTTCGCGGTCCACTCGGGGTCGCCCTCGAGCGCCTTGAGACCGGAGACGCGCACGACCGGCGCGTTGTCACCGTCGAACTCCTGCGAGGAGAGGAGCTCGCGCACCTCCATCTCGACGAGCTCGAGGATCTCCTCGTCGTCGACCATGTCGGACTTGTTGAGCGCCACGAGCAGGTACGGCACGCCGACCTGGCGGGCGAGCAGGACGTGCTCGCGCGTCTGGGCCATCGGGCCGTCGGTCGCGGCGACCACCAGGATCGCGCCGTCCATCTGGGCGGCACCGGTGATCATGTTCTTGATGTAGTCGGCGTGACCCGGGGCGTCGACGTGCGCGTAGTGGCGCTTCGGCGTCTCGTACTCGATGTGCGCGATGTTGATCGTGATACCGCGCTGCTTCTCCTCGGGAGCCGCGTCGATCTCGTCGAAGTTGCGCTGCGTGTTCGCCGGCAGGTCCGGGTACGTGTCCGCGAGCGTCTTCGAGATCGCTGCCGTCAGCGTCGTCTTACCGTGGTCGACGTGACCGATGGTGCCGACGTTGACGTGCGGCTTGGTCCGCTCGAACTTGGCCTTAGCCACTGGGGTCCTCCTGGGACTTGGGTAGATGTGCCGAACGTTGCGAATGTCGACCGAGAGATCCTACATCCGCGGGGCGTTGCGGTTTCCTACAGGTTGATGGTTGTGCGGGTCTTCGACCTGTGGGGACTCACTCGCCCCGGGTCTTCTTGATGATCTCTTCGGCAACGTTCCGAGGAACCTCGGCGTAGTTGTCGAACTGCATCGAGTACACCGCACGACCCTGGGTCTTGGACCGGAGGTCACCGATGTACCCGAACATCTCTGACAACGGTACGTGGGCCCGGACGACCTTCACACCCGTCGCGTCCTCCATGGACTGGATCATTCCACGACGTGAGTTCAGGTCGCCGATGACGTCGCCCATGTACTCCTCGGGCGTACGCACCTCGACCGCCATCACCGGCTCCAGCAGAACCGGGTCCGCCCGCTTGACGCCCTCCTTGAGGACCATCGAGCCGGCGATCTTGAACGCCATCTCCGAGGAGTCGACCTCGTGGTAGGCGCCGTCGAGCAGGATCGCCTTCACCCCGACCAGCGGGAAGCCGGCGAGCACGCCGAGCTCCATCGCGGACTGGATGCCGGCGTCGACGCTGGGGATGTACTCGCGCGGGATGCGACCACCGGTGACCGCGTTGGAGAACTCGTAGAGCTCGCCCTCGGACGTGTCGAGCGGCTCGAAGGTCACCTGGACCTTCGCGAACTGCCCGGACCCACCGGTCTGCTTCTTGTGCGTGTACTCGATCTTCTCGGCCTTGCGGCGGATCGTCTCGCGGTACGCGACCTGCGGCTTGCCGACGTTCGCCTCGACCTTGAACTCGCGACGCATGCGGTCGACGAGGATGTCGAGGTGGAGCTCGCCCATGCCGCCGATGACGGTCTGGCCGGTCTCGTCGTCCAGCTTCACGCGGAAGGTCGGGTCCTCCTCGGCGAGCTTCTGGATCGCCGTGGAGAGCTTCTCCTGGTCGGCCTTCGTCTTCGGCTCGATCGCCACGTCGATGACGGGCTCGGGGAAGCTCATCGACTCGAGGATGACCGGGTTCGCCATGTCGCTCAGCGTGTCACCGGTCGTGGTGTCCTTGAGGCCGATGACCGCGTAGATGTGACCGGCGCTCGCCTCGTCGACCGGGTTCTCCTTGTTGGAGTGCATCTGGAAGATCTTGCCGACGCGCTCCTTCTTGCCCTTGGTCGAGTTCGCGACCTGCTGGCCGGGCTCGACACGACCGGAGTACACGCGCACGTAGGTGAGCTTGCCGAAGAACGGGTGCGCCGCGACCTTGAAGGCGAGCGCGGAGAACGGCTCCGAGGCGTCGGGGTGACGCTGGATGACCTTCTCCTCGTCCTTCGGGTCGTGACCGTCGATGGCCGGCACGTCGAGGGGCGACGGCAGGTAGTCGATGACCGCGTCGAGCATGGGCTGGACGCCCTTGTTCTTGAACGCGGAGCCGCACAGGACCGGGAACGCCTCGCCCGCGATGACGAGCTTGCGGATGCCGGCCTTGAGCTCGGCGATCGTCAGCTCCTCGCCACCGAGGTACTTCTCGAGCAGCTCCTCGTCGGCCTCCGCGACGGCCTCGACGAGCTCGCTGCGGTACTGCTGGGCCTTCTCGACCAGGTCCGCGGGGATCTCCTCGGTGTCGTACGCCTCGCCGAGCTGGGTCTCCCCGTGCCAGACGAGCGCCTTCATCTCGAGCAGGTCCACGACACCGGTGAAGTCGCTCTCGGCACCGATCGGGAGCTGGATGACCAGCGGCTTCGCCTTGAGGCGGTTGATGATCGTGTCGACGGTGAAGTAGAAGTCCGCGCCGAGCTTGTCCATCTTGTTGACGAAGCAGATGCGCGGGACGTTGTACTTGTCCGCCTGGCGCCACACCGTCTCCGACTGCGGCTCGACACCCTCCTTGCCGTCGAAGACGGCGACGGCGCCGTCGAGCACGCGCAGGGAGCGCTCGACCTCGACCGTGAAGTCGACGTGGCCGGGCGTGTCGATGATGTTGATCTGGTTCTTGTTCCAGTAGCACGAGACGGCGGCGGACGTGATCGTGATGCCGCGCTCCTTCTCCTGCTCCATCCAGTCGGTCGTGGACGCGCCGTCGTGCGTCTCGCCGAGCTTGTAGTTCACACCCGTGTAGAACAGGATGCGCTCGGTGGTCGTGGTCTTCCCGGCATCGATGTGGGCCATGATGCCGATGTTGCGGACCTTGCTCAGGTCGGTCAGCACGTCAAGTGCCACGGTCTGCTTCCCTCGTTAGATGGGTTGAGTCGGGGGCGCTGCTCGGACCGGGGTGACCGGCCTCGACCCGCCGACGGCGGCCCCGGGGACCGCTCCGGTCCCCGGGGCCCGTCGTGCGGACTACCAGCGGTAGTGGGCGAAGGCCTTGTTGGACTCCGCCATCTTGTGCATGTCCTCACGGCGCTTGACCGCGGCGCCGAGGCCGTTGCTCGCGTCGAGGATCTCGTTCATGAGGCGCTCCGTCATGGTCTTCTCGCGACGGGCGCGCGAGTAGTCCGTGAGCCAGCGCAGCGCGAGGGTCGTCGCACGCGCCGGGCGCACCTCGACCGGGACCTGGTAGGTCGCACCACCGACGCGGCGCGAGCGGACCTCGAGCGCCGGGCGGACGTTCTCGAGCGCGCGCTTGAGCACGACGACCGGGTCGCCGTCCGTCTTCGCCCGGACGCCCTCGAGGGCGCCGTAGACGATCGACTCGGCGGTGGACTTCTTGCCGTCGAGCAGCACCTTGTTGATGAGCTGCGTGACGACGGGAGACCCGTAGACCGGGTCGACGATGAGCGGCCGCTTCGGGGCCGGGCCCTTGCGAGGCATCAGCTCTTCTCCTTCTTGGCGCCGTAGCGGCTGCGGGCCTGCTTGCGGTTCTTCACGCCCTGCGTGTCGAGCGCGCCGCGCACGATCTTGTAGCGCACACCCGGGAGGTCCTTCACACGACCGCCGCGCACGAGCACGATGGAGTGCTCCTGGAGGTTGTGGCCGACGCCGGGGATGTAGGCCGTGACCTCGACCTGGGAGGAGAGCTTCACGCGAGCGACCTTGCGCAGCGCGGAGTTCGGCTTCTTCGGGGTGGTGGTGTACACGCGCGTGCACACACCGCGCCGCTGCGGGGAGCCCTTGAGGGCGGGAGTCTTGGACTTCCCCACCTTCGAGGTCCGCCCCTTGCGGACGAGCTGCTGGATCGTAGGCACTACGTCTCCGTGTCTTCTCGAGCTACCGGGGCTATCCCCGATGGTGGTCGTGCGGGCTGCTGGAGCCGATCGCACGAGGCACCCGCAGCGCGAGAGACGCTGCAGCAGCCACCTACCACCGGCTCGATGGTCCGGCTCCGGGCCGTGGGCGCGAGCGCGCCACCAGGACCGGGATCCGGAGTGCCCGGGCACTCACATCGGCCCGTCCGGAGACCGCCACGCGGCGGTGTGCGACGATCGCTCGCCCGCACCGTCCCGCCAGGGACATCACGGAGGGCCCGACGGCGCGGGCACGGTTTACCAGGTTACCTGCCACCCGGCAAGGAGTCAAAGGAGCAGGTCGCGAGCACGGCCGCTCCCCCAGGCCCGTCGTCGTCCCGCAGGAGGGACGACGACGGGTGCCCGCCGGCCACCGCGTACGAGGCGCGGCAGCCGACGGGCACCCGTCGTGGGACGTCAGCGGTAGTCGCCGAAGTCCAGGTCCTCGAGCGGGATCGCCTCGCCGGAGCCCATGCCGAGCGCCGGGAAGTCGATCTCGTCGTAGCCGAAGCTCGGGTAGAGCTCCGTCTTGGCCTGCTCGGTCGGCTCGACCTGGACCTTGGTGTACCGGGGAAGACCGGTACCGGCCGGGATGAGCTTACCGATGATGACGTTCTCCTTGAGGCCGAGGAGCGGGTCACGACGACCGCTCATCGACGCCTCGGTGAGCACGCGCGTCGTCTCCTGGAACGACGCGGCCGAGAGCCACGAGTCCGTCGCGAGCGACGCCTTCGTGATGCCCATCAGCTCCGGACGGCCGGAGGCCGGCTGGCCACCCTCCGCCACCGCGCGACGGTTCGCGTCCTCGAAGCGGCCGCGCTCGGCGAGCTCGCCCGGCAGGAGGTGCGAGTCACCCGAGTCGAGCACGGTCACGCGACGCAGCATCTGCCGCACGATGACCTCGATGTGCTTGTCGTGGATGTCCACGCCCTGCGAGCGGTAGACCTCCTGGACCTCGTCCACCAGGTGCTTCTGCGTGGCGCGCGGGCCGAGGATGCGCAGGACCTTCTTCGGGTCCACCGCACCCTGGACGAGCTGCGTGCCGACGTTCACGTGGTCGCCGTCCTGCACGAGCAGACGGGCACGCTTCGTCACCGGGTAGGCGATCTCCTCCGAGCCGTCGTCCGGCGTGAGCACCAGACGGCGCGAGCGCTCCGAGTCGTCGATCGCGATGCGGCCCGAGAACTCCGCGATGGGCGCCTCACCCTTGGGGGTGCGGGCCTCGAAGAGCTCCGTGACACGCGGCAGACCCTGCGTGATGTCGTCCGCGGAGGCGACACCACCGGTGTGGAAGGTACGCATCGTCAGCTGCGTGCCCGGCTCACCGATCGACTGGGCGGCGATGATGCCGACCGCCTCGCCGATGTCGACGAGCTTGCCCGTGGCGAGCGAGCGCCCGTAGCACTTGGCGCACGTGCCGACGCGCGACTCGCACGTGAGGACCGAGCGGACCTTGGCCTCGCGGACGCCCGCGGTGACCGCGGCGTCGATGAGGACGTCGCCCGCGTCGTCGCCGGCCTTGCCGACGACGTTCCCCTCGGGGTCGACCAGGTCGGCCGCGAGGGTGCGCGAGTAGACGCTCGTCTCCACCTTCGGGTGGCGCACGAGCTTGCCCGCGAGCTCCTCGGCGATCGGCAGGGTCAGGCCGCGCTCGGTGCCGCAGTCCTCCTCGCGGACGATGACGTCCTGCGACACGTCCACGAGACGACGCGTGAGGTAGCCCGAGTCGGCGGTCCGCAGCGCGGTGTCCGCCAGACCCTTGCGGGCACCGTGCGTCGCGATGAAGTACTCGAGGACGGACAGGCCCTCGCGGTAGTTGGACTTGATCGGGCGCGGGATGATCTCGCCCTTCGGGTTCGCCACGAGACCGCGCATACCGGCGATCTGACGGACCTGCATCCAGTTACCACGCGCACCCGAGCCGACCATGCGGTACACGGTGTTGCGGTCGTTCGCCTCGAGGTTCTCGCGCATGACCGACGCGACCTTGTCCGTCGCCTGGGTCCAGATCTCGATGAGCTCCTGACGGCGCTCGTCGTCCGTGATGAGACCACGGTCGTACTGCTGCTGGACCTTGAGCGCGCGCTCCTCGTGCTGCTCGAGGATGACGGCCTTCTCCTTGGGCGTCGCCACGTCGGAGATCGCGATCGTGACGCCCGAGCGGGTCGCCCAGCGGAAGCCGGCGGCCTTCAGCGCGTCGAGCGACGCCGCGACCTCGACCTTCGGGTAGCGCTCCGCGAGCTCGTTGACGATCGCCGAGAGGCGCTTCTTGTCGACGACCGAGTTCACGTACGGGTAGTCGACGGGGAGCGTCTCGTTGAACAGCGCGCGACCGAGCGTGGTGTCGAAGAGGATCGGCTGACCCTCCTCCCAGCCCTCGGGAGCCTCGAAGCCGGAGACCGGCGGGACGAGGTCCGTCGTGCGGATCTTCACCCGGGCGTTGAGGTCCAGGGTGCCCTGGTCGAACGCCATGATCGCCTCGGCCACCGAGCCGAACGCACGACCCTCGCCCTCGGCACCCTCGCGGTCGCTCGTCAGGTGGTACAGACCGATGATCATGTCCTGCGAGGGCATGGTCACCGGACGGCCGTCCGACGGCTTGAGGATGTTGTTGCTCGAGAGCATGAGGATGCGGGCCTCGGCCTGCGCCTCGGCGCTCAGGGGCAGGTGGACGGCCATCTGGTCACCGTCGAAGTCCGCGTTGAACGCGGCGCAGACGAGCGGGTGCAGGTGGATCGCCTTGCCCTCGACGAGCTGCGGCTCGAACGCCTGGATGCCCAGGCGGTGCAGCGTCGGTGCACGGTTGAGCAGCACGGGGTGCTCGGTGATGACCTCTTCGAGCACGTCCCACACGACCGGGCGGGCACGCTCGACCATGCGCTTCGCGCTCTTGATGTTCTGCGCGTGGTTGAGGTCCACGAGGCGCTTCATGACGAACGGCTTGAACAGCTCGAGCGCCATCTGCTTCGGCAGGCCGCACTGGTGCAGCTTGAGCTGCGGGCCGACGACGATGACCGAACGGCCCGAGTAGTCGACGCGCTTGCCGAGCAGGTTCTGACGGAAACGACCCTGCTTGCCCTTGAGCATGTCCGAGATGGACTTGAGCGGGCGGTTGCCCGGGCCGGTGACCGGACGACCGCGGCGGCCGTTGTCGAACAGCGAGTCCACGGCCTCCTGGAGCATCCGCTTCTCGTTGTTGACGATGATCTCCGGCGCACCCAGGTCGAGGAGACGCTTGAGGCGGTTGTTCCGGTTGATCACGCGGCGGTACAGGTCGTTGAGGTCGCTCGTCGCGAAGCGGCCACCGTCGAGCTGCACCATCGGGCGCAGGTCCGGCGGGATGACCGGGACGGCGTCGAGCACCATGCCCGTGGGCGAGTTCGTCGTGGTGAGGAACGCGTTGACGACCTTGAGGCGCTTGAGGGCACGCGTCTTGCGCTGGCCCTTGCCCGAGCGGATGGTCTCGCGCAGGGACTCGGCCTCCGCCTCCAGGTCGAAGTCCTGGAGACGCTTCTGGATCGCCGCGGCGCCCATCGAGCCCTCGAAGTAGGTGCCGTAGCGGTCCTGGAGGGCGCGGTACAGCATCTCGTCGCCCTCGAGGTCGGCGACCTTGAGGTTCTTGAAGCGGTCCCACACCTGCTCGAGACGGTCGAGCTGGGCGTCGGCGCGCTTGCGGATCTGCGCCATCTCGCGCTCGGCCGAGTCGCGGACCTTGCGGCGCGCGTCGGCCTTGGCACCCTCGGCCTCGAGCTCGGCCAGGTCGGCCTCGAGCTTCTGGGCGCGGGAGTTGATGTCGTTGTCGCGGGCGTCCGCGATCTCCTTCTTCTCCAGGTCGATCTCGTTCTGGAGGTTCGGGAGGTCCTCCTGGCGGCCCTCCTCGTCGACCGAGGTGATCATGTACGCCGCGAAGTAGATGACCTTCTCGAGGTCCTTCGGGGCGAGGTCGAGCAGGTAGCCGAGGCGCGAGGGCACGCCCTTGAAGAACCAGATGTGCGTGACCGGCGCGGCGAGCTCGATGTGGCCCATGCGCTCACGACGCACCTTCGAGCGCGTCACCTCGACGCCGCAGCGCTCGCAGATGATGCCCTTGAAGCGCACGCGCTTGTACTTGCCGCAGTAGCACTCCCAGTCCCGGGTGGGGCCGAAGATCTTCTCGCAGAAGAGTCCGTCCTTCTCGGGCTTGAGGGTGCGGTAGTTGATGGTCTCGGGCTTCTTCACCTCACCGTGCGACCACGCACGGATGTCGTCGGCCGTGGCCAGGCCGATACGCAGCTCGTCGAAGACGTTGACGTCGAGCAAGTTGTCCTACTTCCTTCGCCTGCCGGGACCGGCCGTGGCCGGCCCCGACGCCAAAAAGACGGTTGGTGTGGGGGTCGTCGGTGGGAGCGGGGTGACCCGCTCCCACCTGCCCGAGATCAGATCTCGTCGACGCTGGACGCCGCGTTGGGGCGGCGCGACAGGTCGATGCCGAGCTCTTCGGCTGCGCGGTACACGTCGTCGTCCGACTCCCGCATCTCGATGGACACGCCGTCGCTCGAGAGCACCTCGACGTTCAGGCACAGCGACTGCATCTCCTTGAGGAGGACCTTGAAGGACTCCGGGATGCCCGAGTCGGGGATGTTCTCGCCCTTGACGATCGCCTCGTAGACCTTGACACGACCGGGCACGTCGTCCGACTTGATCGTGAGGAGCTCCTGGAGCGTGTAGGCCGCGCCGTACGCCTCGAGGGCCCACACCTCCATCTCGCCGAAGCGCTGACCGCCGAACTGCGCCTTACCACCGAGCGGCTGCTGGGTGATCATCGAGTACGGGCCGGTCGAGCGCGCGTGGATCTTGTCGTCGACCAGGTGGTGGAGCTTGAGGATGTACATGTAGCCCACCGACACGGCCTCGGGGAACGGCTCGCCGGAGCGGCCGTCGAAGAGACGCGCCTTGCCGTCGGCGCCGACCATGCGGTCGCCGTCGCGGTTCGGGATGGTCGTCGAGAGCAGGCCCGTGAGCGCGTCCTCGTGGACGCCGTCGAACACCGGGGTGGCGACGGGACGGCCCGGCTCGGACGTCGCGGCGATCTCGGGGACGTTCTCCCGCCAGGAGAGGTCCTTGCCGTCGGCGAGCGAGATGTCCCAGCCCTGCTTCGCGACCCACCCGAGGTGGGTCTCGAGGACCTGGCCCACGTTCATACGACCGGGGACGCCCAGCGGGTTGAGGACGACGTCGACCGGCGTCCCGTCCTCGAGGAACGGCATGTCCTCGACGGGCAGGATCTTGGAGATGACGCCCTTGTTGCCGTGACGGCCGGCGAGCTTGTCGCCGTCCGTGATCTTGCGGCGCTGCGCGATGTAGACGCGCACGAGCTGGTTCACGCCCGCGGGCAGCTCGTCGCCGTCCTCGCGGTTGAACTCGCGCACGCCGATGACCGTGCCGGACTCGCCGTGGGGCACCTTGAGGGACGTGTCGCGCACCTCGCGCGCCTTCTCGCCGAAGATCGCGCGCAGCAGGCGCTCCTCCGGGGTCAGCTCGGTCTCGCCCTTCGGCGTGACCTTGCCGACCAGGACGTCGCCCGCGCCGACTTCGGCACCGATGCGGATGATGCCGCGCTCGTCGAGGTCCGCCAGGACGTCCTCGGAGACGTTCGGGATGTCCCGCGTGATCTCCTCGGGGCCGAGCTTGGTGTCGCGCGCGTCGACCTCGTGCTCCTCGATGTGGATCGAGGAGAGCACGTCGTCCTGCACGAGACGCTGGCTGAGGATGATCGCGTCCTCGTAGTTGTGGCCCTCCCACGACATGAACGCCACGAGGAGGTTGCGGCCGAGCGCGAGCTCGCCCTCGTCGGTCGCCGGGCCGTCCGCGAGGACGGAGCCGGGCTCGACGCGCTGGCCCTCGTCGACGAGCACGCGCTGGTTGTAGCTCGTGCCCTGGTTCGAGCGGCGGAACTTCGCGATCCGGTAGCTGCCGGTCGTGCCGTCGTCGTTCGCGACGAGCACGAGGTCGGCCGAGACCTCGGTGACGACACCGGGCTTCGTCGCGACGACGACGTCGCCCGCGTCGACGGCCGCGCGCCACTCCATGCCGGTCCCGACGAGCGGGGCCTCGGAGCGGACCAGCGGCACGGCCTGGCGCTGCATGTTCGCACCCATGAGGGCGCGGTTCGCGTCGTCGTGCTCGAGGAACGGGATGAGCGCCGTGGCGACCGAGACCATCTGGCGCGGCGAGACGTCCATGTAGTCGACCTGCGCGCCGGGGACGATCTCGACCTCGCCGCCCTTGGTGCGCACGAGCACGCGCTCGTCCGCGAAGGAGCCGTCGGCGTTGAGCGTCTGGTTCGCCTGCGCGATGACGTGGCGGTCCTCGTCGTCGGCCGTGAGGTAGACGACCTCGTCGGTCACCTTGCCCGCGGTCACCTTGCGGTACGGCGTCTCGATGAAGCCGAACGGGTTGATGCGCCCGTACGACGCGAGCGAGCCGATCAGACCGATGTTCGGACCCTCAGGGGTCTCGATCGGGCACATGCGGCCGTAGTGCGACGGGTGGACGTCACGGACCTCCATGCCGGCGCGGTCGCGCGACAGACCACCCGGGCCGAGGGCCGAGAGACGACGCTTGTGCGTCAGGCCCGCGAGCGGGTTGTTCTGGTCCATGAACTGCGAGAGCTGCGACGTGCCGAAGAACTCGCGGATGGACGCCACGACCGGGCGGATGTTGATGAGCGTCTGCGGCGTGATCGCCTCGACGTCCTGCGTCGTCATGCGCTCGCGCACGACGCGCTCCATCCGCGACAGGCCCGTGCGGACCTGGTTCTGGATGAGCTCGCCGACGGCGCGGATGCGGCGGTTGCCGAAGTGGTCGATGTCGTCCGTCTCGACGCGCACCTCGACGGCCTCGCCGTTGCGGGTGCCCGGGATGCTCGCGTGGTCCGCGTGCAGCGCCGCGAGGTACTTGATCGTCGCGACGACGTCCGAGACCGACAGCGTGGAGTCGCTGAGCGGCGCGTCGATGCCGAGCTTCTTGTTCGCCTTGTAGCGGCCGACCTTCGCGAGGTCGTAGCGCTTCGGGTTGAAGTAGAAGTTCTCGAGGAGCGCGCGACCGGCCTCGACCGTCGGCGGCTCGCCCGGGCGGATCTTGCGGTAGAGGTCGACGAGCGCCTCGTCCTGCGTGTGGACGTGGTCCTTCTCGAGCGTGTCGAGCACGGACGGGAAGTCCGCGAACTGCTCGCGGATCTCGGACTCCGTGAGGCCGAGCGCCTTGAGCAGCACGGTCACGGACTGCTTGCGCTTGCGGTCGACGCGCACGCCGACGGCGTCGCGCTTGTCGATCTCGAACTCGAGCCAGGCACCGCGCGACGGGATGATCTTCGCGGAGAAGATGTCCTTGTCGCTCGTCTTGTCGGCGGCGCGCTCGAAGTAGACGCCGGGCGAGCGGACGAGCTGCGAGACGACGACGCGCTCGGTGCCGTTGATGATGAACGTGCCACGCTCGGTCATGAGCGGGAAGTCGCCCATGAAGACCGTCTGGCTCTTGATCTCACCGGTGTTGTAGTTGACGAACTCCGCGGTGACGAACAGCGGCGCGGCGTACGTGAAGTCCTTCTCCTTGCACTCGTCGGCCGTGTACTTCGGCGGCTCGAAGCGGTGGTTGGAGAACGACAGCGACATCGAGGACCCGAAGTCCTCGATCGGGGAGATCTCCTCGAAGATCTCCTCGAGACCCGACGTCGAGGGCACGTCCTGGCGCCCGGCCTCGGCCGCGGCGGCGACGCGCGCCTGCCACGCCTCGTTGCCGAGCAGCCAGTCGAAGCTCTCGGTCTGGAGGCCCAGCAGGTCGGGGACCTCGAGCGGCTCGAAGATCTTGGCGAAGGAGAGGCGACGCGATGCGGTGCGGTTCGCGATGGCGTCGGCGGACGGAGCAGAAGGGGTGCGCGAGGCAGCCAAGAGGGGTCCTTCCCTGCAGATCGAAAGAACGCTGCACCGGCCGGGCTGGACACGATCACCGCCGCCACGACACCTCGCGGACGCGCACGTACGTCGTCGAGGGGGTCGGGGGTATATGAGATCGGGGGCACAGGACAGCGCAAAGCGTGAGCATACCCCAAGAAGGCGTCGCCACACAACCTCGGGGCACACTCCCCCGCCCGGCCCCGGACGCTGCGCGCCTCGCCGGTACTCGCACGGGCCTCGTCGCCCGTCCTCCGGCCCGCCGTGCGGGCCCTCAACCTGCTGCTGTCGACCTCGCTGTCCTGCGTCGTCGACCCGCACATGGTGGCACACTCGTGGCCGTTCCGTGAAGCCGGTGCGCCGCCGCCGTCGGATCCCGGTCGCCCCAGGAGGCCGCGCGACGCCGCGCGACGCCGCGGGGCCGCCCCCGGGCCCTCCTGGCCGCCCGGCGCTGCCCCCGGGGAACGACGAGGCCCGCACCCCGGGCGGGGTGCGGGCCTCGTGCGGCGTGCGACCGGTCCCGTCAGGACGGGACCGGTGCGATCACTTGAGGGTGACCGTGGCGCCGGCGCCCTCGAGGGCAGCCTTGGCCTTCTCGGCCGTCTCCTTGTTCGCGCCCTCCAGGACCGGCTTCGGGGCACCGTCCACGAGGTCCTTGGCCTCCTTCAGGCCGAGGGACGTGAGCGCGCGCACCTCCTTGATGACCTGGATCTTCTTGTCGCCGGCAGCCTCGAGGATGACGTCGAACTCGTCCTTCTCCTCCTCGGCCGGGGCGTCGCCCGAGCCACCCGCGGGGGCGGCGACCGCGACGGCGGCGGGGGCGGCGGCGGTGACCTCGAAGGTCTCCTCGAAGGCCTTCACGAACTCGTTGAGCTCGATGAGGGTGAGCTCCTTGAACTGCTCGATGAGCTCGTCGGTGCTGAGCTTCGCCATGATGGCGTTCCTTTCGGTCGGTGCTCGGCAGCGGCCCGGTGCGGGCCTGCCAGAAGCGGGGTGTGTGCTTGCGCTGCGTGGATCACGAGACCGGGGCGAGCCCCGGGCGCGGGATCAGGCGGCAGCGCCCTCCGATTCCTGCTTCTGACGCAGGGCATCGATGACGCGGGCGGCCTGGGCGGTGTTCGCGGTGAAGACGTAGGCAGCCTGGAAGAGCTTGGCCTTCATCGCGCCGGCCGCCTTGGCCAGCAGGACCTCGCGGGACTCGAGGTCCGCGAGCTTCGTGACCTCCGCGGCGGTCAGGGGGCGCCCGTCGAGGACACCGCCCTTGATGACCAGCGCGGGGTTCGCCTTGGCGAAGTCACGCAGACCCTTGGCAGCCTCGACCGGGTCCCCGGTGACGAAGGCGATTGCCGACGGGCCCTGCAGGTCGGCGTCGAGTCCCTCGACACCGGCCTCCTTGGCCGCGATAGCGGTCAGCGTGTTCTTCACCACGGCGTAGGTTGCGTTGCCGCTGAGCGACCGACGCAGCTGCTTGAGCTGCGCGACGGTGAGCCCGCGGTACTCGGTCAGCACGGCAGCGTTCGAGTCACGGAACTTCTCCGAGATCTCGGCGACTGCGGCTGCCTTGTCCGGCCTCGCCATGGCAATCCTTCCGGTGGTGGTACCACCGGCGTCCGTCCCGGAACGAGAAAGAGCCCCGCGCAGGCGCGGGGCTCGCAGTCGCACGCGCGGCGGGGCCGGGCGGACGTCGTCGATTCGCTACCTGCGCTGGCCTCCACCTCGTGGGCGGGACTTCGGTCCGTCACGTCCTGCAGACGGAGTCTGCGGGCAGCGTCGGACGACCGGCGGTCTTGGGTACACGCTCATCGTACGGGACGACGGCGCGTGCTCCAAACCGCGGCCCGTGCCGTCAGAGCACCAGCGGGCCGAAGCAGACCAGCGGTACCGGCTCGGGCTCGTCGGCGACCGCCCGGGCGAGCGCCGTCCCCGGCATGGCGCCGTCGCGCAGCTCGGCGTGGAGCGACGGCATGACGCGCGCCGCGACGTCGTCGCGCAGCGGGGCCACGCTCGCGATCACCGCGCGGGCGCCGAGCCGCAGCAGGACGCTCGTCAGGCCGAGCGACTCGCCGCCGATGCGCGGCGTCGAGAGCCCCACCTCGCACGCCGACAGCACGACGACCACGCCGTGCAGGTCGGTCCCGTCGAGCTCGTGCGCGAACAGCGGGCCGTCGGCGAGCCGCAGCGACGAGAACAACGGGTTGTCGGTCTCGTGCGTGCCGTGCGCGGCCAGGTGCACGACCCCCGCGGTGCGCAGCCCGTCGACGACGGCCTCGCACGTCGCCTCCTCCCCCGCGAGCGCCTCGGCTCCCTCCCAGACGGACGCGACGAGCTTCGCCTCGGCGCCCGAGAAGCGCAGGCCCGGTCCGGCGACGACGAGCGCCTCGTCCGCCCGGCGCACCGGCTCGCCGACGCGCAGGTCCACCCACGAGTTCGCCCACGTGCGCAGCCCGCGCCGCGAGGGCAGCGAGGCCCACGGCAGCGCGAGCAGCAGGTCGCGGGCAGCGACGTGGAGGTCGCCGTCCGCCTCGAGCGGGACGACGAGCGCGTCGTCGAGCGCGGCCAGCGTCCGGGACAGCGAGCCGACCGCGGCCTCGCGCATGGGGACCGGGATGAGCACGTTCGACAGGACCGCGAAGTCCGCGCGCGCACGGCGCACCTGCTCGGCGACCGCTGCGCGCGACGCGAGGCGCACGAGCCGGGAGCCCCGGGCGCTGACGCGGACGGCGAGCACGTCGTCGCCGTCCAGCATGAGGTCGGCCACGACCGCGTCGGACCCGACGTCGGCCAGCGTGGCGCGCAGCCGCCGCTCCGACGCGGGGACCGGGGCGGCGGCCCCTCCCCCGTGCTGCCAGGAGCGCCGTCGTGCGTCGTCCTGGAGGCGCCGCGCCGCCTGGAGGTGGTCCTGCCGGCGCGCGAGGCTGGCCGCGTCCGAGGGCGCCCCCAGCGCGCGGGCCGCCTCGACCTCGCGCCGGGCGGCGGCGAGGAGGTCCGCGAGGACCGGGTCCGCGGGCGGGCGCACGCGGCCCGTCCCGGCGAACGCCGCCCGGCCACGCTCGACGGCGTCGAAGATCGTCCCGGGGCGCCGGGTGCGCAGCGCCGCCTCGACGTCGACGTTGCCGAGCCGCACGCCGTGCACCGCGGACGCCGTCACCGCGTCCACGGACCCCAGCCGCGCGCGGTGGTCCGCGAGCACCGCCTGGCCGCGCCGCACGGCGCGGACGCCGGCGCGCCGGTCCCCCGCCACGAACGCGAGCTGCGCGAGGACCGCCTCGTGCTGGAGCCGGACGGGGAGCGGCGCGCGGCCGAGCCGCGGGGGCACGGCCCGCAGGACCTCCTGCGCCCCGCGCACGTCGCCCGCGGACACGAGCCACTCGACGGCGAGGAGCTGCGCGGGGACCTTGATCCCGAGGCCCGAGACGCTGCCCAGGGTCTCGCCGTCGCGCGCGAGGTCGAGCGCCCAGGTCGCGTGCCGGCGGGCGCGCGCCGGGCCCACGGGTGTCGCGCGGTGCTCCGTGAGCGCCGCCTGGAGCTCCGCGACGCGGGCGCGCAGCACCCACGGCCTGTTGCCGAGGCGGTCGAACCGGCGCGACGCCGAGCGGGCGAGGCGCCGCGCCTCGGCGTACCGCCGCAGGCCGAGCACGACGCGCGACCGGACCAGCTCGACCTCCGCGAGGTCGCGCAGCATGCGGTAGCGGGAGAGGTGCTCGCGCGCCTCGCTCAGCGCCTCGTCCGCCTCCGTGAGCAGGCCGGCGTCGAGCAGCACCTGCGCGCGGTCGATGAGCCCGACGGCGGCGTGCCGGTCCGGCGCCTGCGCCGCGGCCTCGTCCATGGCGCGCAGGGCGACCGGCAGGTCGCCGCGCAGGTACTCCGCGTACCCGAGGTTGTGCCGGGCCTTGGACACCAGGAGCTGGTCCCCGAGCGCGGTGGCCCGGTGGACGGCGTCGTCGAGGTCGCGGCTCGCCCCCTCGGCGTCTCCGAGCTCGAGGCGCAGGGAGCCGAGGTTGAGCAGCAGGACGGCCGCGTCGAGGGGGCGCGCGTCGTCGATGACCTCGGCCGCCGTCTCCATCTCGTCCAGCGCGGCGGCGACGTCGCCGGTCCGCAGCCGCAGGAGCCCGCGCTGCGACCGTACGACGAGCGCCAGGTCGCGCCTGGCCAGCGCGGCGCCGCGCGCCTCGACCTCGGCGAGCCGTTCGTAGGCGCCGTCGACGTCGCCCGTCAGCTCGAACTCGGCGAGCGCGAGCCCCAGCAGGGCGCGCGCGGCCAGATAGGCGTCGTCCCGGCTCGCGCCCCCGCCCGCGGCGTCGACGTCCTGGACGATCTGCGCGAACGCGCGGCTCGCGCGCCGGTGCTGGCCGCGCGCGTTCACGGCCTGCGCAGCAGCCAGTCGGGCCTCGAGCACCTCCCGGCCGCTGCGCACCACCGCTCATCACCTCATGCGTCGTCACCCGGGGTCGGGACCAGACCCGTCGCCAGGGTAATGGACGGCCACAGCCAGGCGCAGCGGTCCGGCGCGCCCTGGCCGGGCTCCAGGACGCCCGGGTCCGTCGGGTCGTCGGCGATCCGCTCGAGCAGGGAGGCCGCGAGCTCGCCCGCGAGGACGGGTGCCGCGAACGACGTCCCGCTCCACGTCGCGAACCCGCCCTGGAACCCCTCGGGGTCGATCGTGGCGCGGTATCCCGGGCCCCACAGCTCCTGGACGTGGCGCGTGGGCGCGACGGCGCCGTCGATCGTGCGCGGGATCGTGGACACGAGGGCCGCGCCCGGGCGGGTGCACGTGATCCAGGGGCCGTCGTTGCTGAAGAGCGACACCGTCCCGTCGGGGTTCTCCGCACCGACCGTGAGGACCGGCGGCTCGTCGAGGAGCAGCGTCACCCCCTCGAGCGGCACGGGCGGCTCCGCCTTCCGGTTGATGCGGGGGGCGAACGCCGCGGGGTAGGTCGGGCGGGTCTGGCCGTCGTTGCCCGACGACACGACGACGACGACCCCGTACCGGCGCAGCGCGCGGATGAGCGCCCCGAACGGGGCGTCGAAGTCCGCGTCCTCCGGGCGCTCGTGGTAGTACCCGAGAGAGAGCACGAGGACGTCGATCGGCGCGTAGCCGTCGCGACCGGCCAGGCCGAGCACGTGCCACAGGAGCACGCGGCGCAGCGTCCGCAGCAGGTCGCGCTCGGGCACGATGCCCGACCCGCCGTAGAGGCGCGGGGCGAGGATGACGGCGTCCGGGCAGAGCTGGTGCACGAGGCCCGCGATGAACGTCCCGTGGCCCGCGACCGGGTCGAGCGGACCGGTCAGGGGCGAGACGGACACGCCGCCGATCTCCGGGTCCTCGTACGGGTACTCCGTCGGCGGCAGGGTCGACAGCGGCTGACCGAGCAGCTCGGGGTCGCGCACGACGATCGTGCCGCGCGTCTCGAGGTCGTCGTCGAACCACGGGTGCTCGCCGACGCCGGTGTCGAGCACGGCGACGACGGGGCGACGGACGCCGTCGCCCGCGACCCACGGCGTGTCCCCCGCGGGCAGCGCACGGCGCGGCACGGGCCCGATCCAGCTCACCGGCGTGCGGCCGCCCGAGCCCGGCAGGGAGTACTCCGCGGTGCCCGCGAAGGGGTGCGGCTGCGTGTAGGGATGGGGCTGGGTGTACGGGTGCGGCTGCGTGTAGGGATGAGGCTGGGTGTACGGGTGCGGCTGCGTGTACGGGAACGGCTGGGTGTACGGCTGGCCGCCGATGAACGGGGTCGGCGCGACCATGTGGTCGAGCGCGAGCCGTGGGCTGTGCCGGTCGTCCGGGCACAGTCGTCCGCTCAGCTCCTCGACGAGGCGCCAGGCGTCGGGGAGCTCCCCCTGCGTGTCGTCGCGGTAGCGCAGGCGCACGGAGTAGCCGAACGTGCGGAGCAGGTCGGTCGTCGTCTCCGGGTCGAGGTCGGCCTCGCGCACGAGCTCGGCGTCGTCGATGCTCTCCTGCTGCACCTCCACGCGAAGGCGGAGGCGCTCGGCCGCGCGCTCGAGCCACCGCAGGGAGCGGTTCCCCTCGCGGTCGAACGGCGACTCGGGGATGAGGATCCGGTCGCCCACGTACCAGGTCGGGTGCGGGGACTGCTGCCCGGCGCGACGCTGCGCGGCGACCGGGTCGATCGTGCGGGTGCGCCACTGGAGCCGGCTCGGCCGGTCACCGAAGAAGCCGGGGTCCGCCGCGGCGGGGGGCTCAGGGGTCTCGCTCACGTGCTCCTCCTCGGGAGATGACGTTCGTCCGGTGCCGCGCGCGTCGTCGTCGACGGGCGGCCGCCCGCGCACCGCTGCGTGGGGAAGGGTTGCTGGTGGTGGTGCGGTCGGTGGGCCGCGGGCGTCGCCCGCGGCCCACCGGGTGCTAGAGCTCGACGACCGGCGTGCTCACGGCACCGCCGGCGCCGTCGGCGCGGCGGACCACGAGGCTCGCCGGGCCGCGGTCGACGGCCTCGAAGACGAAGCGGCCGTCGTCGTCGCTCGTCGTCTCGCTCACCACGCCGGGGCGGTGCAGCTCGACGCGCAGCGCCGTCGCGGGGGCGGCCCAGCCGTCGATGCGGATGCGACCGTCGTCCGTCGGGGACAGCGAGATCATCACCGTGACGGACTCGGACGTGAACGTGATCGTGCGCGCCTCGACCGGCGGCGCGTCGCCGCGCACGGACGTCGCGGGGGCCTGGACGTACTCCAGCTCCATGACCTCGGCCTCGAGCCCGGCGAGCGTGATCGCGAAGAGCGACCGCTCGACGAGGCCGTCCGGGACGGGGTCGATCTCCTCGGCGATCCGCGCGAGGTCGGCCAGGAGGGCGAGGTCGACGGCGTCGAGCGGCTCGTCGGGGCTGTGCGTCGGCTCGGTGCTCATGATGCTTCCCACGGTTCCCCCTGGTCGTCGATGATGTCGCGCAGCTTGGCGAGGCAGCGGCCCCGCGTGGAGCCGATGCTCCCGACGGGCATGCCGATGGCGGCCGAGATGGCCTTGTAGTCCGGACGGTCGGCGAGCGACACGAGGTGCAGGAGCTGGCGGCAGCGTTCCGGCAGCCGGTCGAGCGCGGCCCAGAGGGAGCGGTCGCGCTCGTTGCGGAGCACCTCGACGTCCGGCGTCGGGTCGCCCGACGGGAGCTCGGGGACGCCCTCGTCGGTGTCGTCCGGGAGCTCGGTGCGCCGTCGGGCCTCGTCGCGGTGCTTGCGCACGGCCTCCCAGGCCGCGCGCTTGGCCGTGATGAGCAGCCACTTGAGGACGGCGTGCGGCTCCTTGATGGTCATCGCGTTGCGCACGAGCGCGACCCACACCGTCTGGACGAGGTCGTCGGCCTGCTCGCGCTCGACGCCCTGCGCGCGCACCGTGTGCCACAGGAGGGGGGACGCCTCGCGGACGAAGTCCCCGAGCGCCTCCGGGCGGCCGTCGCGGTACTCCAGGAGCGCGAACGCGCCCCGGTCCCCCAGGCTGAGGCCCGGTTCGCCGGTGTCGGCCACCTCGTCGGTCGTTCTGGTCATGGGGCGCACTGTCCTCGGCACGCTCGTCCGGTCAGGCATCAGCGGGGGGTCCCCGGAAGCGCCTGATTCTACGGCCGGGCCGGTGGGGTCGACAACCATCGTCACTGGTCACACCCCTCCCGGCTCGTGCGGTTGCGTCGCATCTCGTCCCTCCGGCACACGGGCGGGAGCGTCTGGTCGGCGCTCCTCCACCCGGACGAGAGGGGCGGACCGCCCGTCTGATACATCGCGGTCGGTTCCGTCCGGACCGGTCCCGGTCCGAGACCCGCACCGGCGGACCCGTCCGGATCGCGCACCGCTCCGAACCCGGGGCGACGCGCGGAGAGGCCGCGCGACCACCGAGCGGAGACCACCATGACCTCGTCCCCGAACCGCCTGCTCGCAGCCGTCTTCGGCACCGTCTACCTGCTGGTCGGCCTCGCCGGCTTCGTCGTGACGTCGGGGGTCGGCTTCGCCGCCACCGAGGGCCGCAACCTCCTGCTGTTCGAGGTGAACCCCCTGCACAACATCGTCCACCTCGGCATCGGGGCGGCGCTGCTGCTCGCGTCGCGCAGCGTCCGGGCCGCGCGCGGCACGAACGTCGCGATCGGCGCGGTGTACCTCCTCGTCGGCGTGGTGGGGCTGTTCCTCGTCGACACCGGCGCCAACATCATCGCGCTCAACGGCGCCGACAACGTGCTGCACCTCGCCAGCGCGCTGCTGCTCCTCGGCGTCGGGCTCGCCGCGGACCGCGAGGACGCGGGCCGCGCCGTCACGGCATGACGACGCCCGTCCCGACCCGCCGCGTCGGCGCCGCGCTCGCGCTGCTCGGCGCCGGGATCGTCGACCTCGGGCTCGTCCGGGGCGCGTTCCCGGCGCCGTCCGGCCTGCTCGCGCTGGCCACCGGGGCCGGGGAGCTCGTCGTCGCGCTCGTGCTCCTCGCCCGCGGACCGCGGCCCGGGCGCCCGACGGCGGTCCCGCGCCTCGGGATCGCCCTGCTCCTCGTCGCGACCGTCGCCGGGGTGGCCGTGCCCGTCGTGTCCGGCGTGCCGCTCTCCGCGGGTGCGGCCGCCGCGGCCGCCCTGCGGGTCGCGTCGGCGTGCGTCCTCGCCCGACCGGCGCGCGTCCCCGCCGACGGCCCGCCGCCGCGCGCCGGGGCGCGGCTCGTCGCGCTCTTCTCGGTGTCCGTCGTGGTCGCCGCCGTCGCGACGTTCGGTCTCGGCGGGACCGACGCCGCGCGGCACGCCGTCCCGCACGGGTCCCACCTGCCCGCCCTGGGGCACCTGCCGGGTCACGGCCAGGCCCACGACGGCGGCCCCGGCACCGCGCCGTGAGGGCCCGACGGCGGCTGCGCCCGGAGCGGCGCCACGTCTTCCGGAGGGTACGAGTTCTCCCGTAACCGCGGGGCCCGAAGTTCGGGGGAATCCCTCATGCCGCGCGGAGGGCACCGGGCCTAGCGTCGGGAGCGACCCCTGCACCCACACCGCGGGTGCGGACCGGCGAGGCGCGACGACGCGCCCCGCCCGAGCACGAGGAGCACCTCCGTGAGAACAGTCCTCCCCGGCCGCACGCGCGGCCTCACCGGGCGCGCGCTGCGCGCCCTCGCCTCCGTCGTCGCCGCGGCGACCGTCGTCGCGGGCGGCGCGCTCGCCGCCGCGCCCGCGACCGCCGCGGCGCCGTCCGCCGCCCCCGCCGCTCCCGTGAGCGCCGCCGCGCCGTCGGGCAGCACGCAGTGGCTCACCGGCTACTGGCACAACTTCGACAACGGCTCCGTGACGATGCGCCTGTCCGAGGTCCCCCAGGCGTACAACCTCGTGGCGATCGCGTTCGCGGACAACCTCGCCGGGACCCCCGGCGGCATCACGTTCAACCTCGCGAGCGCGGAGCTCGGCGGCTACACCGAGGCCCAGTTCAAGGCAGACGTCGCGGCCATCCGGGCCCAGGGCCGCAAGGTCGTCATCTCCGTGGGCGGCGAGAAGGGGAACGTCATCGTCTCGAACGCGACCGAGGCGAAGAACTTCGCCGACACCACGTACGCGCTCATGCAGAAGTACGGGTTCGACGGCGTCGACATCGACCTCGAGCACGGCATCAACGCCACGTACATGTCGAGCGCCCTCCACCAGCTCGCGGCGAAGGTCGGTCCGAGCCTGATCCTCACCATGGCGCCGCAGACGATCGACTACCAGGCGACGAGCATGGGGTACTACCAGCTCACGCTCGCGATCAAGGACATCCTCACGATCGTCAACACCCAGTACTACAACTCCGGCTCGATGATGGGCTGCAACCAGCAGGTCTACTCGCAGGGCACGGTCGACTTCCTCACCGCGCTGACCTGCATCCAGCTCGAGATGGGCCTGCGCCCCGACCAGGTGGGCATCGGCGTCCCGGCCGTGCCGCGCGCCGCGGGCGGCGGCTACCAGCCGCTCGCGAACGTCGTCAAGGCCGTCGACTGCCTCGAGGTCGGCACCGGCTGCGGCGCCTTCAAGCCCGCGAAGCCGTACGGCAAGATCGGCGGCGTCATGACCTGGTCGATCAACTGGGACAAGACCAACGGCTACCAGGTCGCGTCCGTGATCGGCGGCCGCCTCGCGAGCGGTCCGACCACGCCCACGGAGCCGACCAACCCCACCGAGCCGACCAACCCCACCAACCCGACGAACCCCACCAACCCCGGGACCTGCACCGCGACCGCGTGGTCGGCCTCCGCCGTCTACACCGGTGGCGCCCGCGTCTCCCACCAGGGCCGCACCTACGAGGCCAAGTGGTGGACCACCAACGAGAACCCCGCGCAGAGCGGGCAGTGGGGCGTCTGGAAGGACCTCGGCGCCTGCTGACCCGGCCGGCGCACCCTCGGGCGACCTGCTGAGACGACGACGGCGCGGCACCCTGGTCGGGTGCCGCGCCGTCGTGCGTGGTGCGGACGGAGGACCGTCCGCGGGGAGGACTGCCGTCAGGCGGCGTCGTCCTCGAGCAGCTTCGTCGTCTTGGACTGGTCCAGCGGGATGCCGGGGCCCATCGTCGTCGTCAGCGTGGCCTTGGTGATGTACCGGCCCTTCGAGGACGACGGCTTGAGACGCAGGACCTCTTCGAGGGCCGCCGCGTAGTTCTCCACGAGCGCCTTCTCGTCGAACGAGACCTTGCCGATGATGAAGTGCAGGTTGCCGTGCTTGTCGACACGGAACTCGATCTTGCCGCCCTTGATGTCCGACACGGCCTTCGCCACGTCCATCGTCACGGTGCCGGTCTTCGGGTTCGGCATGAGACCACGGGGGCCCAGCACCTTGCCCAGACGACCGACCTTGCCCATGAGGTCCGGCGTCGCCACGGCGGCGTCGAAGTCGGTGTACCCGCCGGCGACCTTCTCGATCAGGTCGTCGCCGCCGACCTCGTCGGCACCGGCCGCACGGGCCTCCTCCGCCTTCGCCGCGTTCGCGAAGACGATGACGCGGGCGGTCTTGCCCGTGCCGTGGGGGAGGTTGACCGTGCCACGGACCATCTGGTCCGCCTTGCGCGGGTCGACACCGAGGCGGAACGCGACCTCGACGGTCGCGTCGTACTTCACGGTCGACGTCTCCTTGGCGAGACGGATCGCCTCGAGCGGCGCGTAGAGACGCTCGCGGTCGATCTTCTCCTCGGCGTTGCGGTACGCCTTGCTGCGCGTTGCCATCTGCTTCTCCTTCTGCAGTCGTGGTCAGCGGGTCCGCGCGGACCCTGCCACTGCCGCCCACGGTCGTGGACGGACACTTCCGATGTTGCCACGCTCGGCCCGACGCATCGTCTGCTCGGGCCGAGCGCCGCTCACGCTCCGGCAGGACTCGCTGGCGCTCGTCCTACCTCCGCGCTCGCTCTGCTCAGCCCTCGACAGTGATGCCCATCGAGCGGGCCGTGCCGGCGATGATCTTCGACGCGGCGTCGAGGTCGTTCGCGTTGAGGTCCTCGAGCTTGGTCTGGGCGATCTCGCGCACCTGGTCCGCGGTGATCTTCGCGACCTTGGTGGTGTGCGGCGTCGCCGAGCCCTTCTGCACGCCCGCGGCCTTCTTGATGAGCTCCGCCGCCGGCGGGGTCTTCGTCACGAAGGTGAACGAGCGGTCCTCGTAGACCGTGATCTCGACGGGGATGACGTTGCCGCGCTGCGACTCGGTCGCCGCGTTGTAGGCCTTGCAGAACTCCATGATGTTCACACCGTGCTGACCGAGCGCGGGGCCGATCGGCGGCGCGGGCGTCGCCGCACCGGCCTGGATCTGGAGCTTGATGAGGCCGGAGACCTTCTTCTTGGGAGGCATGACTCTTCCCTGGCTTTCTTCTCGTGGGCCGACGCCGTGGGCGATGACCCGGTTGCAGTGCTGCGCTCACGCGGGGCGGCTCGGGCCGCCCGCGCGTCAGATCTTGGCGACCTGGTTGAACGACAGCTCGACCGGGGTCTCCCGGCCGAAGATGGAGACGAGGACCTTGAGCTTCTGGTTCTCGACGTTGATCTCGGAGATCGTGGCGGGCAGCGTGTCGAACGGGCCGTCCGTGACGGTGACCGACTCGCCGACCGTGAAGTCGACCTCGACGGGAGCCTTCGCCGCGGCCTGCGCGGGCTTGCCGGCCTCCGGGGCGGGGGTGAGCATCGGCGCGAGCATCGAGAAGACCTCGTCGAGCGTCAGCGGCACCGGCTGGTGGGTGTGGCCGACGAAGCCGGTGACACCGGGCGTGTGGCGCACGGCGCCCCACGACTCGTCGGTGAGGTCCATGCGCACGAGGACGTAGCCGGGGATGCGCACGCGTCGGACGATCTTTTTCTGCGCGTTCTTGATCTCGGCCACCTCCTCCATGGGGACCTCGATCTGGAAGATGTAGTCCTCCATGTTCAGGCTCTGGATGCGGTTCTCCAGGTTGGCCTTCACACGGTTCTCGTAGCCCGCGTAGGAGTGGATGACGTACCAGTCGCCCGGCTGCGAGCGCAGCGTGCGCTTGAACTCCGCGACCGGGTCCTCGATGACGTCGCCGTCCTCGTCGGCCGGGCGGACCTCGTCGGCCTCGTCGTCGTCCGACGGCTCGTCGTCGTCCGCCGCGTCGTCGGTCTCGTCAGCGGCGTCGTCCGTCGCGTCGTCGTCGGCCTCGTCAGCGGCGTCGAGGGCCTCGTCGGCTCCGTCGACCGCCGGGACGTCCGTGGTCTCGTCGACGTCGTCCTGGGCACCCTCGGGCTGCGTCGGGTCGACGTTCTCCGTCTGGTCCAGCGACTCCTGGGACACGAACGAACCTGCTTTCTCAACGAACTGCTCGAAGACTTCTTCTGGAAGCGCCGACGGCGCCCCGAGAGGCGCCGGCTGCCATGCTGACCCGGCCTGGCCGGGGAAGGTCGTGCGCTAGCCGAAGACCCACCGGACGGCCTGGCCGATCCCCAGGTCGAGGACGGTCACGAACGCCATGACCACGACCACGAAGACGAGGACCACCGTCGTGTAGGTGATGAGCTCGGACCGCGTCGGCGTGACGACCTTGCGGAGCTCGGCGACCACCTGGCGCACGAACAGGGCGATGCGCGCGAAGACGTTGGGCTTCTTGTCCGCGGACGGACCGCCCTTCTTCTTCACCTCGTCGGCGCGTGCACCGCCTGCGCCCACGGCCTCTGACGGCGATTCGCTCACTCGATCTTCCCCATCGCTCACGTACGGGACCTGCTCGAACCCTCGGTGCGACCCGGTGCCGGGCCGCGCGCGGATCCCGGGAAGGTCCCGCGAGAGCCACGCCGTGCAGGGTAGACAGGACTCGAACCTGCAACCTGCGGTTTTGGAGACCGCTGCGCTACCAATTGCGCCACTACCCTTCGTGCCGACGGCGCCCCGCACGGCCTCGATCCCCGGACGAAAGTCGTCTCACGGGCGCGGACCAGCGTGGCGGGCGTCAACCACCGAGGGATCACTGTACGCGACGCGGCGCCCCTGGTCGAACCACCGTCCACCGATCGGTGGACACGAGGTCCGGACGAACGGGCGTCGCGGCCCGGGGGCCCGCGCCGACACGCTGGTCCCATGACGACGACACCCCTCCCCGCTGGCCCCCGCGGCGCCGGCTCCGGCCCCGGCGCCGGGCAGAGCGGACCGGCCGTGGACGTGCGCGGCCTGCGCAAGCGCTACGGGCCCAAGCAGGCCGTGGACGGCATCGACCTGCGCGTCGAGCGCGGCGAGATCTTCGCGGTCCTCGGCCCCAACGGCGCCGGGAAGACCACCACGGTCGAGATCCTCGAGGGCTTCCGCCGCCGGGACGCGGGCGAGGTCCGCGTGCTCGGCGAGGACCCCCAAGCCGCGGGCCGCGCCTGGCGCTCGCGCCTCGGCGTCGTCCTCCAGGACTCGCGCGACCAGGCCGAGCTCACGGTCGCCGAGCTTGTTCGGCACTTCGCGACGTTCTACCCGACGCCGCGGGACCCCGACGAGGTGATCGACGCCGTCGGGCTGCGGGAGAAGGCCCGTACGCGCACGCGCCAGCTCTCCGGCGGGCAGCGCCGACGGCTCGACGTCGCGCTGGGGATCGTCGGCCGGCCGGAGCTGCTGTTCCTCGACGAGCCCACGACGGGGTTCGACCCTCAGGCCCGCCGCGCGTTCTGGGCGCTCGTCCGGTCGCTGCGCGAGGACGGCACGACGATCCTGCTCACCACGCACTACCTCGACGAGGCGGCCTACCTGGCCGACCGCGCGGCCGTCGTGCGATCGGGGCAGGTCGTCGCGCTCGACGCGCCCGACCGCCTCGGGGGCGCGGAGGCGCGCCGTCCCGTCGTGCGGTGGCTCGACGGCGGCACCCGGCGCTCCGAGCGCACGGACTCCCCCACCGCGGTCGTCGCGGCGCTCGCCGCGCAGTACCCCGACGGCGAGGTCCCCGGGCTCGAGGTGACGCGCCCGAGCCTCGAGGACGTCTACCTCGAGCTCATCGGCGAGCCGGTCGCGTCGAGCGACCCGGCGCCCGCCCCCCATCGGCCCGGCGCACCCGCCGCGGCCCGCACGCCCGACGACGCGACCGTCGTCGTCCCCGAGGAGGCCCGACCGTGACCGTCGCCCCGACCACGCGCGCCCTGCGCGCCGCCCTGCCCGGGGCCGCCCGCCTCGGCATCGAACGCACGCGCGCCGAGCTGCGCGGGTTCTTCCGCGAGCGCGACGCGGTCGTCTTCATCTTCACGTACCCGCTCATCATGCTCGCGATCTTCGCGACCGTGTTCGACGGGCAGGACCAGGGCGACGCGGGCTACTCCGTGCCCTTCGCGCAGTACTTCCTGCCGGGGATGATCGCGACGGGCGTCATGCTCACGAGCTTCCAGTCGCTCGCGATCTCGATCGCGGTCGAGCGTGACGACGGCGCGCTCAAGCGCCTGCGCGCGACCCCGCTGCCCGCGTCGGCGTACTTCTACGGCAAGGTGGGCCTGGTCCTCGCGACCTCGATCGTGCAGACGGCGCTCCTGCTGCTCCTCGCGGCCGTCGTGTACGACGTCCCGATGCCCTGGGACATGCCCGACGCCGCGACCCGGCTCACGACGTTCGCGTGGGTGTTCGTGCTCGGGTGCGCCGCGGGCGCCGTGTGCGGGGTCGCGTTCTCGTCGCTGCCGCGCTCGGGCCGCTCCGCGACGGCGGTCGTCACGCCCGTCGTGCTCGTGCTGCAGTTCATCTCGGGGGTGTTCTTCGCGTTCTTCGCGCTGCCCGCGTGGATGCAGACCGTCGCCTCGGTGTTCCCGCTCAAGTGGATGGCCCAGGGGATGCGCTCGGTCTTCCTCCCCGAGCAGGCCGCGGCGCTCGAGCCGTCCGGGTCGTGGCAGCACGGCGCGACCGCTGCTGTACTGGTCGCATGGCTGGTCCTGGGGCTCGTGGTGGGCGCGCGGTCGTTCCGGTGGCGGCGCCGTGACGACGGCTGACCCGCCGTCGCCCGCGGGCGGGCTCCCGGCGGCCGGGGACCGGGCCGGGGGCGAGGACGGGGCCAGGGACGGTGCGGCCACGGCCCAGCTCGACGGCACCTGGGCGCGCGACGTGCGCTGGTGGGACGTGGCGTTCTACGTCATCGTCGTGCTCAGCGCGCTCGCGCTGCTCACCGCGGGCGTCGGCGACACGGCCCTCCTCGTGTCGCTCGCCGCGCTCGGGACGATCCTCCTGGCCTACCTCGCGTGGGGGCGGCGCGCGGCCCGCACGCGCGCCCAGGTGCCGGCGCACCTCTACCTCGTCGTCGCGATCGCCGGGACGCTCGTCGTCGTCGGGCAGGACGCGCTCGGCACGCTGCTGCTGTTCGCCGTCTTCACGCAGATCTGGATGCTCTCGGAGCACCTCTGGGCGCAGGTCGTGCTGTGCGTCGCGCTCGCGGCCGGTACCGCGCTCGCGCTCGCGTTCGACCCGGCGACGGGGCGCGTCGAGCCCGACGAGCTCGCGAGCGCCGCGCCCCAGATGGGCGTCGCGCTCGCGTTCGCGCTGAGCCTCGGGCTGTGGACGGCGCACACGATGCGGCAGTCGGAGCGGCACGCGCGCCTCGTCGACGCGCTGCGCGCGACGCAGGCCGAGCTCGCGCGCTCGCACCACGAGGCGGGCGTGCTCGCGGAACGCGAGCGGGTCGCCCAGGAGATCCACGACACGCTCGCCCAGGGGTTCACGAGCGTCGTCATGCTGGCGCAGGCCGCGAACGCCGACCTGGACCGGGGCGCCCCGGACGCGGCGCGCGAGCGCCTCGCGCTCGTCGAGTCGACGGCGCGCGACAACCTCGCCGAGGCCCGGGCCCTGGTCGCGGCCTCCGCGCCGGCCCCGCTGCAGGGCAGCACGCTCGGGGAGGCGCTGCGCCGCCTCGCGACGCGCTTCACCGAGGAGACGGGGACGCGCACGGAGCTCGCGGCCGACGACGTCCCGGGACTGTCGAGCGCCGAGGAAGTCGTGCTGCTGCGCTCGGCCCAGGAGGCGCTGACGAACGTGCGGCGCCACGCCGGGGCGGGCACGGTGCGGGTCGGGCTGCGCCACGACGCGGACGGGACCCTCCTGGAGGTGTGCGACGACGGTCGCGGGCTGCCCGCCGACGCGGCCGAGGGCTACGGTCTACGAGGCATGCGCGAGCGCGTCGCCGCGGAGGGCGGCAGCCTCGAGGTCGGGCCCGCGCCGGGTGGTGGTACGCGCGTCGGGGTGCGGCTGCCCGCGACGGGCGTGGGCACGGGCCGGACGGCCCCGACGAGGCGAGGAGCGGTGCGGTGACGAGGACGACGGGCCGGGACGGCGCGGTGCGGGTGCTCGTGGTCGACGACCACCCGGTCGTGCGCTCGGGCATCGTGGGGATGCTGGCCGCCGAGCCCGACCTCGCGGTGGTCGGGGAGGCGGGCGACGGCGTGCAGGCGGTGGAGCTCGCGCGCGAGCTGGCGCCCGACGTCGTGCTCATGGACCTGCGGATGCCCGTGCTCGACGGCGTAGGCGCGACCGCAGCGATCCTCGGCGCACCAGGCCGCGGACGCGGGGCCGCGGGGCCGCGCGTCGTCGTGCTGACCACCTACGAGACCGACGCCGACATCCTGCGGGCCGTCGAGGCGGGCGCCACCGGCTACCTGCTCAAGGACACCCCGCGCGAGGAGCTCGTCGCGGGCGTGCGCGCCGCGGCGCGGGGGCAGACGGTGCTGGCGCCGAGCGTCGCGACGCGGCTCGTGACGTCGGTGCGCGGGACGGAGCGGCTCACGGACCGGGAGGTCGAGGTGCTGCGGCTCGTGGCGCGCGGGCTGTCGAACGCGGCCGTCGGTCGCGAGCTGTTCATCGCCGAGGCGACCGTGAAGACGCACCTGCTGCGGGCCTTCGCCAAGCTCGGCGTGGACGACCGCACCGCCGCCGTGACGGTCGCGATGCAGCGCGGGTTCCTCCCCGGGGCGTGACGCGCGCGGGCGCCGTCGGCACCCCGACCTGCGGCGGGACCTGCGCCGCAGTCGTCCCGGGCCCGACGGCGGGCGCCGGGCGCTCGTGACAGACTCCCGCTGTGCGAGACCTGGCGACGCTCCCGAAGGCCCACCTGCACCTGCACTTCACGGGGTCCATGCGGCCCGACACGCTGCGCGACCTCGCCGCGCAGTACGGCGTGCGGCTCCCCCACGCGCTCGTCGACGGCGACCCGCTGCGCCTGCCGCCCACCGAGCGCGGCTGGTTCCGGTTCCAGCGCCTGTACGACGCGGCGCGCGCGTGCGTGCGGTCCGAGGCCGACATGCGGCGCATCGTGCTCGAGGCGGCGCAGGACGACGCCGCGGAGGGGTCGGGGCGGCTCGAGATCCAGGTGGACCCGACGTCGTACGCGCCGTTCGTCGGGGGCATCACCCCGGCCGTGGAGATCGTGCTCGACGCCGCCCGGTCCGCGAGCGCCGCGACGGGGACGGAGGTCGCGGTGGTCGTCGCGGCGTCGCGCACGCGGCACCCGCTCGACGCGCGGACCCTCGCGCGGCTCGCGGCGCAGTACGCGGGCGAGGGCGCGGGCGAGGTCGTGGGGTTCGGCCTGAGCAACGACGAGCGGCGCGGCGACACGGCCGAGTTCGCGCGCGCGTTCGCGATCGCGCGACGGGCGGGGCTCGCGTCGGTGCCCCACGGCGGCGAGCTCCTGGGCCCCGGCCACGTGCACGAGGTCGTGCGCGAGCTGGTCCCGGACCGCCTGGGCCACGGGGTGCGGTCGGCGGAGGACCGGCGCGTCCTCGACGACGTCGTGGACCGGGGGATCGCGCTCGAGGTGTGCCCGGCGTCGAACGTCTCGCTCGGCGTCTACGAGGAGGCGGGGCAGGTCCCGCTCGGCGCGCTCGTCGACGCGGGCGCGCAGGTCGCGCTCGGCGCGGACGACCCGCTGCTGTTCGGGTCCCGGCTCGTCGGGCAGTACGAGACGGCGCGGCGCGAGCACGGGTTCTCCGACACGGAGCTCGCCGACCTCGCGCGGTCGTCGATCCGGGCGAGCCGCGCGTCGTCGGGCACCAAGCGACGGCTGCTCGCGGGCGTGGACGACTGGCTCGCGGCGGGCTGACGCCCGCGTGCGCGCTGGCCGCCGGAGATCGGCGGGCTGACGAGAGCGGTCACGCGCGCGTCGCGACGACGAAGACGCGACGGAACGGCAGGAGCGTGCCTGCGCCGCGCTCCGGGTACGCGTCCCGCAGCGCGGCGGCGTACTGCGCGACGAACGCGTCGCGCAGGTCGTCGGGGAGGGCCTGGAGCACGGGGCGGGCGCCCGTCGCGGAGACCCAGCGCAGCACGGGGTCCGGGCCGTGGAGCACGTGGACGTACGTCGTCTCCCAGGCGTCGACGGTCCAGCCGAGCGTGGTGAGCGCGTCGAGGTAGACCTCGGGGTCGTGCGCCGCGGGGCGCTCGACGCCCGCGGCGTGCGTCGCGTACGGGGGTCGGGCGGCGAGCTCGCGCAGGAGCCGGTGGCTCGGCGCGTCGTGGTTGCCGGGGACGGAGAACGCGAGCGCGCCGTCCGGGGCGACGTGGTCGGCGAGCCGGGAGAGCAGGTCGAGGTGGCCGGGCACCCACTGGAGCGTCGCGTTGCTCACGACGACGTCGACGGGCGCGGGCGGCGCCCACGAGCGCACGTCCGCGAGCTCGTACCGCACCCAGGGGGCGGACGCGTCACGCCGGGCGGTGGCCACCATGGCCGGCGACGCGTCGATGCCGGTGATCGCGGCGTCGGGCCAGCGCGCGTGCAGGAGCGGGGTCAGGTGGCCGGGGCCGGACCCCAGGTCGACGACCGTGCGCGCGTCGACGGGGACGCGTGCCACGAGGTCGGCCATCGGGCGCGTGCGCTCGTCGGCGTGGCGGAGGTAGAGGGCAGGGTCCCAGTCGCGTGGCATGACGGCTCCGTCCTGTCGCAGTATCTAGACGTCAACAATCTTGACATCAAGATACACGTCCTCCCGGCTCGTCGCGCGGACTCTCATGTGCGTCTCATCCGGCTCTCCGATACTGGGTCCATGACTCGCCGGACCGTCGCGTGGCTCGTGGGGGCGCTCGTGCTCGTCCTCGCCGGCGCCGCCGCGGCGGGCGCGCTCGCCGCGCGGCCGCAGGACCGCGACGTCGGCGTGGCCGTCGTCGTGACGCCCGCTCCCCCGGCCGCGACCCCGACGACGCCGGCCCCGACGCCCAGCCCGACCGACGACGACGGTGACGGCGACGACACGGACGACGACCGCGTCACGCCCGCCCCGCCGTCGAGCGACGACGACCGGGACGACGACTCGGACGACGACTCGGGCGACGACCCCGACGACGACGCGACCGACGACCAGGACGACGACCGCGACGGCCCCGACCGGGGCGACGGGTGAGGCGCCGGGCGCGTGGCGCGGGGCTCACGGTCCGCACCCGGATGCTCGCGGCGTTCCTCGGCCTGTCCGCCCTCGCGCTGCTCCTCGCGGGCGGCGCGGCGTGGTTCCTGCAGCGCGGCCAGCTCGACGCGCGCATCGACGAGAGCCTCGTGCGGAGCGCGAACGAGCTCCGGCGGATCGCGGGCTCCGGCGTGAACCCCGTGACGGGCGAGCCGTTCCGGTCCGCCGAGGACGTCGTCGTCGCGTCGATCCAGCTCACCGTGCCCGCCCAGAACGAGGGCGTGCTCGGGCTGCGCGAGGGTCGCACGCCGCTCGTGTCGCAGCAGGACGTGCGCCTGCGCCTCGAGGAGGACGCCGAGCTCGTCGCCGCGCTGTCGCCGCTCGTGGCGGGCGACCACGTGGTGCTGCGCTCGGTCGGGACGGCGACCGCCGACTACCGCGCGCTCGTCGCACCTGTGCGCGCGACCGGGGCGGACGGCGCCGGGCCCCCCGCGGCGCTCGTCCTCGCCTACGACCGCTCGGCGGAGCACGCCGAGTTCGCCCAGGTCTTCCGCACGTACGCCGTCGTCGCGCTCGGCGCGCTCGTGCTCATCGGCGTCGTCGGCTGGGTCGTGGCCGGCCGGCTCCTGCTCCCGATCCGCACGCTCTCGCGCACCGCGCAGCGCATCGGCGAGACCGACCTCTCCGCGCGGATCCCGGTCACGGGCAACGACGACCTCTCGGACCTGTCCCGCACCGTGAACGGCATGCTCGACCGGCTCGAGGGCGCGTTCGACTCGCAGCGCCGGCTCATCGACGACGTCGGGCACGAGCTGCGCACGCCCCTCACCGTGGTGCGGGGTCACCTCGAGCTCATGGACCCGCACGACGCGACCGACGCGACCGAGACCCGCGACCTCGCGCTCGACGAGCTCGACCGCATGAACCGCCTCGTGGACGACCTCGTGACGCTCGCGACCGCCGGGCGCCCGGACTTCGTGCGCCCCCTCGACACGGACCTCGGGCGCCTGCTCGACGACGTCCACGACAAGGTCCGCACGCTCGGCGACCGGCGGTGGCTCGTCGACGCGCGCGCGGACGTCGCGGTGCGGGCCGACGCGCAGCGCCTCACGCAGGCGCTCCTCCAGCTCGCGGCCAACGCGGTGAAGTTCTCGGCGCCCGGGTCGGCCGTCGCGCTCGGCTCGGCCGTGTCCGACGACGGCGCGCGCGTGCGCGTCTGGGTCCGCGACGAGGGCGTCGGGATCGCCCCCGAGCAGCAGGAACGGATCTTCGAGCGGTTCGCGCAGGCCACCACGCCCGGCGCGGCGCACCCCGAGGGCGCCGGGCTGGGGCTCGCGATCGTCGCCGCGATCGCCGACGGCCACGGCGGCCGCGTCCACGTCGCCTCGACGCCCGGCGTCGGGTCGACCTTCACGCTCGACCTGCCGCTCGTGCCGGTCCCGGGGCCCGCCCCCGCGACGGCCGACGTCGCGACCCCGTACGGGGCGACCGCGCCGACCGCACCCACGGCGCCGTCCGCCGCGACCCCCGAGCTGCCGCCGGACACGCCGGACGCGCCGCCGACCAGCCCGGGGGCGGGCTCCGAGACCGGCACCCGGACCGGCACCGACGACGGCGCCGACAACGGCGCCCGGAGCAGCACCGAGACCGGCGCCCAGACCGGCACCGACCCCGACGGAAGGACCACCCGGTGAGCCAGATCCTCGTCGCCGAGGACGAGACCCGCATCGCGTCGTTCGTGGCCAAGGGGCTGCGCGCCGCGGGCTACGCGAGCACCACGGTCGCGACGGGCCGCGAGGCGTTCGACCTCGCGAGCAGCGGCGACTTCGCGCTCCTCGTGCTCGACCTCGGCCTGCCGGACCAGGACGGCTTCACCGTGCTGCGCCGGCTGCGGGAGACCGGGAACGCGATCCCCGTCATCATCCTCACGGCGCGCACGTCGGTCACGGACACCGTCGCCGGGCTCGAGGGCGGCGCCGACGACTACATGGCCAAGCCGTTCCGCTTCGAGGAGCTCCTCGCGCGCATCCGGCTCCGGCTGCGCAGCGAGCCCGCGGGCGAGGTCACGGTGCTCACGCACGGCGCGCTGAGCCTGGACCTGCGCACGCGGCGGGCCCGGACGTCGGACCGCGAGGTCGACCTCTCCGCGCGCGAGTTCGCGCTCGCCGAGGCGTTCCTGCGCAACCCCGGGCAGGTCCTCAGCCGCGAGCAGCTCCTGTCGCGCGTGTGGGGGTACGACTTCGACCCCGGCTCCAACGTCGTCGACGTGTACGTGCGGTACCTGCGCAACAAGCTCGGCGCGGAGCACTTCGTCACCGTGCGCGGGATGGGCTACCGCCTCGCGGACGCGCCGCGGCGCTCCTGAACCGACGACGACGCCCGCCCCGGGGGCCGGGGCGGGCGTCGTGCGGGCGCGGACGGCGAGGCCCGGGCCCGGTCAGGTCGCGGACTGCGGCGACGGCGGGGTCACCGGGCTGGCCGGCGTGCTCGCCGTCTGCGCGGTGCCCGCGGTGTCGGCCGTCGGGGCGGTGCTCGCGGTGTTCGCCGTCTGGCTCGTCACGGCGGAGGCCGCCGTCGTGGGCGACGCGGACGTGCTCGCGGAGCCCGCGGTGACCGTCGTGATCGACGTCCCGTTCTGGACGTCCGTCGGGCTCGGGGTGGCCGACGCGGTCGCCGCGGCCGTCGCGGCGTCGGACGTCGTCACCTCGACCGACGGGGAGACGACCGCCTCGTCGGGGGCGTCGAGCGCGCCCTGGGCGGCGGCCATCGTGGCCCCGAGACCGACCGCCCCGAGCGCCCCGGTGACGATCCATGCGCTGCGTGCCTTCATGGTGCTTCTCCTTCGTCCGATGGTGCGCACGACCCCTCGGCCGTGCAGGTCTCGAGCCTCCCGCTCACGCGTGAGAGGCCGAGGAGGTCGTCATGAGAGTGCTCTCAGGAACCGGCAGCAGCCCGTCGGCGACCGCGAGCCAGGCCTCCGCGAGCTCGCGCGAGCCCGCGCCCGGCACGAGGGACAGCACGACACCCGCGGCCCGGGCGCGCAGGCCCACCAGGTCGACGGCGGTCCCGAACACCGCGAGGCACCGCTCGACGAGCCCGCCCACGCCCCCGTACACGGTCGGCGCGAGCGCGGGCAGGACGGCGAGGTGCCCGACGAGGCACGCGAGGTCGTCCACGCGGTGGCCCGGCCCGAGCGTGTCCACGTCGAGCAGCGCGGCCACGCGCGGCCGCGCCGTCGCCCCCGGGACGTCGTCGGCGTCCGCGGCGGCGGCGAGCAGGACGTTCGCCTCGTAGAAGTCGCCGTGCGTCGCGACGACAGGGCCCGGGTCGCGCGTCGCGACCGCGTCCCCGACGGCGCGCGCCACGCGCCGCACCCGCCCGGCGTCGAGGCCGTGGACCGCGAGCGCCGACGCCGCGTAGTGCTCCACGCGCTCCGCCCACGCGGGCCGGCGGCGCAGCGTCGTCGCACGCGCGGGCAGCGCGTCGAGCGCGCGGAGCAGCTCGCGCGGGTCGATCGCGCCGGGCTGCGCGGCCGGACCCGACGCCGCGAGGTGCTGCGCGAGCGACGGGCCGCGCGCCTCCTCGAGGACCACGAGGCCGTCGTCGTCCCGGGCGAGGCACCGGGGGGCGCGCACGGCCCCGTCCTCGAAGATGTCGTGGCGGCGCGCGAGCGCACGCGCCCGGCCGGGCCGGACGACCTTGACGTAGAGCGTCCGCACGGGCGTCCGGGCGCGGAGGACCGCGCGGCGCAGCGGCCGGTAGGCGACCATCGCGACGGACTCGACGGCCTCGCCCGGGGCGAGCACGCCGGCGTCGTCCAGGCGGCGCGTGAGACCGGGCGCGTCGCACGCCGCCGCGAGCGCGGGCAGCAACGGGTCGGCCGGGTGCCGCCACACGTGCACGACGCGCGGCCCGTCCTCCAGGCGCGCGACGCCCGGCCCGACGGCGTCGGGCGGGAGGGGCGCGGTCGTCGCGAGCAGGTACGCGGTCGCGTCGACGGACGCCACCGCCCCGCCGGGCCGGGCCGGGAGCGTGCGGCGGGCGACGACGTCGTACCCGACGGTGACCTCCGCACCGGGGCGCGCGTGCACCTGGTGGACGCGCCACGTGCCGAGCCCGGCGCCGTCGGCCCCGAGCGCCGCGGCGAGCAGCCCTTCCGCGTCGGGCCCGGTGAGCAGGTCGAGCCAGGCGCGCTGGTCGGGGGCGGCGAGGGCGATCGTCATGGGCCCAGGGCATCGTGCGCGCGTGGGCCCGGGGTGAGAGCCCGATGAGAGTCCTCTCATCCCGAACGCGGAAGGACGGGCAGGTAGCGGCACACCCTTGACCCGGGCGCGACCTACGTGCGAATGTACCGTTGTGTTGATACAAAGCGTCTCGGAGGAGCCGGACGGGGTCGATCTGTTCCTCCCCGCCGCGTACGACCTGCTGTGGAGCGTCGTCGCCCTCGCCGTGCTCGCGGGCGTCGGGGCCCTCGTCGTGCTCGTCGTGCGCGCACTGACGCGCGAGCCGGCGCCCGCGCTGCACGGGCTCGCCGACGGAGACCCGGTGCGTCGCGCCGCCCGACGGCACGCGACGACCGTCAGCGTCGCCGCGGCGACCGCCGCCGCGCTCGTCGGGGCCGTCCTCGTGCAGGCCGTGACGACCGCCGTCGGCGGACTCGCGGAGGGCGTGCTCGTCGGGCTCTCCCCCGCGCTCGTCGGCCTGGCGTTCCTCGGCGCGCACGCCGTGGGCGAGCGCACGTGGCCGCGCCAGCGCACGGCGGTCCGGGCGGCCACGCTGCGGCCCCGCACCGTGGCCGACGTCGCGCCGCGCGGCCTGCGCCGCCTCACCTGGGCCCTCGGTGCGCTCGTGCTCGTGCTCACCGCGGTCGGCGGCCTCACCGCCGGGGCGGACGGGCGGTCCGTGACGCGCGTGCTGGGCGACGTCACGTCCACCGCGGGCCCCTACCCCGGGTGGTTCTACGGCGCCTGGCTCGCGGCCGGCGCGGTGCTGGTCGTGGCCGGCGCGGAGGGCGTGCTGCGGCTGGTCGCGCGCCGCCCCGCCGTGCCGCGCGTCGAGCCGGGGTGGGACGTCGCGCTGCGCCGCGCGTCCGCGCACCGTGTCCTGCGCGGCACCCAGCTCGCGCTCGGGCTCACCGCGGCCGGCACGCTCGCCTACGGCGCGAACGCGGCCGCCCGGGCGGGCTACCCCGGCGCGGCCGTGCTCGTGGCCGTCGCCGTCGCGATCGCCCTCGTGGCGATCGCCGTCGGCGTGCGGCCCGCCCCCGACCCCGACGCGGAGGCCGCCGCCTCGGCGTCCGCGGGGCACGGGCGTGGCGATGGGTGAGCTCCGCGTCGAGATCGACCTGCGCACCGGCCTGGCCCCGTACGAGCAGATCCGGAGCCAGGTCGTCGCGCACGTCGCCGCCGGGCGGCTGCGCGTCGGCGACCGCCTCCCGACGATCCGCGCGCTCGCGACCGACCTCGGGCTCGCCCCCGGGACGGTGGCCCGCGCGTACCGGGAGCTCGAGGCAGCCGGGGTCGTCACGACGCGTCGCCGGGCCGGGACCGTCGTGGCCGACGGCGTCTCCCCCACGGACGTCGCCGCGCGCCACGCCGCGCACGAGCTCGTGCGCGCCGGGCGCGAGGCCGGGCTCTCCGACGACGCGATCGTCGACGTCCTGCGCGGGGCGCTGCTCGGCGAGCCCCGGACCGACCGGGCCGCACCGCACTGACCTGGCCCCGGCCGACCGGCGCCGCGGTCCGTGCGTCACGACCGGGTCACGATCCACCGAGAACCGGTACCGTCGCCCGTCGGGGCGCGGTGCACGGCGCATGATGGACTCCGCGGCGACGCCGCGCCAGACGAAGGGGGACCAGGTGGAGCAGCGAACCGTCCGCTCGACCGCGGTGGCGACCACGGTGGCGACCGCACCCGGGACGCGACCGGCTGCGGCAGCACGTCGTCGCGGGCCCGCCCGGCGGGTGGTCGCGCGCGCCGTCGTGCCCGCGCTCGCCGCCGCGCTGGCCCTCGCGGGCTGCCAGGCGGGCCTGCCCGACATGGAGCCCGGGCGGACGCCGTCGGCCTCGGAGAGCCCGGCGTCGCCGGAGCCGACGAGCCCGAGCCCGTCCGCGCCGACCACGACGCCGGAGCCCACCCCCACCGAGACGCCCGAGCCCGAGCCGACGCCCACCGAGACGCCCGAGCCCAGCACGCCGCCGCCCGCCGCCGAGCCCGCGCCGGAGCCGACGCCCGAGGCACCGCCGGAGCCGGTCGAGCTGGCGCGCGGGGCGACCGGCGAGCGGGTCGTCGCGCTCCAGCAGCGCCTGGCCGACCTCGGCTACTTCATCGGCGCACCCGACGGCGACTTCGGCGGCGGCACCCAGCAGGCCGTGTGGGCCCTGCAGAAGGCGGCGGGCCTCTCGCGCGACGGCGTCGTCGGGCCCGCGACCCAGGCCGCGCTCGACGAGGGCGTCACGCCACAGCCGCGCAGCGGGTCGGGCAAGGTCGTCGAGATCGACCTCGACCGCCAGCTCCTGCTCGCCGTCGAGGACGGTCGCGTCGTCACGGTGGTCAACGCGTCCTCGGGCAACGGGGAGTCGTACGAGGCGAAGGGGCGCACCTACCGCGCCAGCACGCCGCGCGGCACGTTCCAGGTGGGCCGGCAGGTCGACGGGAACCACTCGTCGAGCCTCGAGCTCGGCGACATGTGGCGCCCCAAGTTCTTCACCGGGGGGATCGCGGTGCACGGGTCGGGGTCGATCCCGCCGTGGCCCGCGTCGCACGGGTGCGTCCGCGTCGCGAACTCGGCGATGAACTGGCTCTGGGACACCTGGCGCGCCGACCCCGGCACCACCGTCCTCGTCTACTGAGCCCCGCGCGTCGGGCGGGTCAGAGCGCGACGCCGACGAGCACCGGCTCCGGCACGAGCTCGACGCCGAACGCCTCGACGACGCCGTCGCGCACCGCGCGCGCGAGCTCGACGACGTCCTCCGCGCTCGCCCCGCCGCGGTTCGTCAGCGCGAGCGTGTGCTTCGTCGACAGCCGCGCGAGGCTCGACGGGCCGTGCACGCCGAAACCCTTGGTGAAGCCCGCGTGCTCGATGAGCCACGCGGCCGACGTCTTCACGAGCGTCGGGTCGATCTCGCCGAGGCTCGGGCCGGTCGTCCGGGTCGGCGTCGCCGTGCGGACCGGGTACCGCGGGGCCTCGGCCGGGAGCAGGTCCGCCTGCTCGGCCGGGACGACGGGGTTCGTGAAGAACGACCCGGCGCTCCAACGGTCGTGGTCGGGCCCCGCCGCGGGGTCGACGTCGGGGCCGACGCCGTCGAGCAGCATGCCCTTGCGCGCGCGCAGAGCGAGCACCGCGGCGCGCACGTCCGCGCTCGGCGCGCGGTCCCCGACCTGGACGCCGAGCGTGCGTGCCAGCTCGGGGTACGCGACCGGGGCCGACAGCGACCCCAGTCGCGCCTGGAAGCCGACGTCCAGCACCACGTAGCGCGGTGACGGGTACCAGGGGCCGTCGTCGTCCGACCCGGCGCCGGCGTCCACGTGCATGCTGCGCTTGAGCAGCGACGTCCGGTACCCGAACGCGAGCTCGCCCAGGGCGAGCGTGCGCACGCGCGAGCGCGCGCGGTCCCAGACCCGGACCGTCGAGACCACGCCCGCGACGTCCTGCCCGTACGCGCCGATGTTCTGGACCGGCGCCGCGCCCACGGTGCCGGGGATGCCCGACAGCGCCTCGACCCCGACCCACTCCTCCGCGACCGCGCGTGCCACGAGCTCGTCCCAGTCCTGGCCCGCCGGGGCGTGGAAGCTCGCGCCACCGCACGAGTCCTCCGCGTCGACGGTGATCCCGCGCCGCAGGTCGCGCACGACGACGCCACCGAACCCCTCGTCGCCCACGAGCAGGTTCGAGCCTCCTCCGACGACGAGGAGCGGCTCCCCCGCCTCGTCGGCGGCCCGGACGATCTCCAGCAGCTCGGCCTCGCTGTGCGCCTCGAGGTAGCGGTCCGCCGGGCCGCCCACGCGCAGCGTCGTCAGCTCGGCGAGCGACGGCGTCCCGACGGCCTCGGGGCGCAGCCCCGGGGCGGTCCCGACGATCTCGGGCAGGTCACGGTCCACGGGGGCGGCGGGTTCACAGGTCACGCGTCCAGCGTAGTTCGGGTTCCCCGGGCCGGGCCGCGCCTCCCGCGCCCGCCCGCTGCGCCGAGCGAGAACGCCGGTCGACCGGGCGCCGCCCGGAGGGCCGGGCGACCCTCAGTCGGCGTGCCCGGCGCGGTCGGCGCTCTGCGTGGCCTGCCGACCCGCGGTGCCCGCGGCCGTGGGGAGCGGGCGGGTCGCGCCGACGACGAGCAGGCCGACGACGACGGGCACCGCGATCACGAGGAGCGCGCCGCGGTAACCGACGTGCTCGGCGAGGAAGCCGATGAGCGGCGGGCCCATGAAGAACGCGGAGTACCCGATGGTCGCGACGACGCTCACGCGCACGGCGGCGCGCGCCGGGTCGTCGGACGCGGCGCTCATCCCCACGGGGAACCCGAGCGCCGCACCCATGCCCCACGCGACGACGCCGACGAGCGCGACCCAGAGGTTCGGGGACAGCGTGAACACGAGCAGGCCGAGCAGCGCGAGCGCGGCGCCCAGGCGCAGGACGGCGACCCGGCCGTAGCGGTCGAGCAGGCCCGTCCCGAGCAGGCGCATCCCGGTCATGGCGGTGAGGAACACCGCGAGGCCGACGGCGCCCATCGCGTCGGACGTGCCGAACCCGTCGACGACGGCGAGACTCACCCAGTCGTTCGCGGCGCCCTCGGTGAGCGCGGCCGCGAGGACGACGAGGCCGATGAGGAGGGTGCGCGGCTCGGTCCACGCGCTGAGGGCCCCGCGCGCGTCCTTGCCCGTGCCGTGCGACGCGCCGCTCCCGGCCGCGGCGGCGGGGTCGGCACCCGCGGCGTCCTCGACGGCGTCGGCGACCGCGTGGTCCACCTGGCCCGCGGGGAGGAAGAACCGCACGGACCACAGGACGCCGACGAGGCTCAGCACGACGGCGGCCGTGAGGTGCGCCTGGACCGGCACGTGGAGCGCGGCCATGAGCGCACCGACGCCGGCGCCGGCCATGGTGCCGAACGAGAACCCGGCGTGGAAGCGCGGCATGATCGCCTTGCCGAGCCGCTGCTCGACGGCGGCGCCCTCGAGGTTCATCGCGGCGTCCCACACGCCGGTGCCGATCCCGGCGAGGAACAGACCGACGCGCACGACGACGTCCTCCCCCGTCGCGACGCCCGTGACCGCGGTGACGAGACCGACGACGTTGGTCACGGCGAAGACCGTCACGGCCTTCGAGGCACCGAGCCGCTGGACGACCATCCCGGACAGCGGCAGCGCGAGCAGCGACCCGACCGCCATGAAGAGCAGCAGGAGGCCCATCTGCGCCTCGGTGAAGCCGAGCGAGTCCCGCACCGCGGGCAGGCGGGAGGCCCACGTCGCGAAGTTGAACCCGTTGAGGAAGAAGACCGCGAAGACGGACCAGGTGGCGAGGGCGACGACGCGGCGGTCGGGGCGGGCGGTGGTCATGCGGAGGTCTCCTCGCGGCGGTGCGACGGGCGGGTGCGGGGGCGGCGGGACGCGGCCCGGTGGGCGGTGGCGGAGGACCCCGCGCGGACGCTGCGCCACGGGCGGCGACGACGGGCGCCGTCGGCCAGGGCGGGGCCGCCCACGGCGTCCGGGGCGTGCGCGCCGGGGGTCAGGACGTCCACCGGACCATCCTGCACCGCGACGGGTGCGGCGTCGTCGGTGCCGAGCGCCGGGCGCGCCGCACGGGCGGCGGCGGTGCCCAGGGGTGCGACCTGGCGCGCGAGGAGGACGCTGAGGACCATCGCGGCGACGATGAGGACGAGCGCGTGGCGCGCGCCCATCGCCTCGGCGGCGAGGCCGAGGAGCGGCGGCGCGGCGAGCGACGCCATCGAGGAGAACGCCGACACGACCGAGACGCGGCTCGCGGCCCGCAGGGGCTCGTCGGACGCCGCGGCGATCCCGACGGGCACCGCGAGCGCGGCGCCGAAGCCCCACAGGACGACCCCGACGGCCGCGAGCGGGAGCGTCGGCGCGAACCCGAACAGCACGAGACCGGCGATCGACGCGACGCCCGACGCGCGGAGCACGGTGACGCGGCCGAACCGGTCGATGAGGCGCGTGCCCGCGAGGCGCATCACGGTCATGGCGGCGACGAACGTGCCGAAGACGACCGCGCCGACGGCCTCGGTCTGGGCGAACCCGTCCACGACGGCGAGGGACAGCCAGTCGTTGGCGGAGCCCTCGGAGAGCGCGGCCGAGAGGATGACGAGCCCGATGAGCAGCGTGCGCGGCTCGCGCCATGCCGACAGCGCGGCGCCGAGCCGGGCACCGCGCCGGGCGAGGCGCGCGCGCAGGCCCGCCGTCTCGACGTCGACGACGGCGTCGCCGAGCGCGTCGACCGGGGCCGGCGCCGCTGTGCCGGGCGCGGGGGTCCGCGTCGGGAGGGTGTCGTGGACCGTGGCGGGGATCGCGGCGAGCCGCCACACGGTGGCCACGACCCCGGTCGCGACGAACTGCACGACGACGGGCACCTCGGCGTGCGCGCACGCCGCGCCGACCAGCGAGCCGACGACGGCGCCGACGGAGAACGCGGCGTGGAACTGGGGCAGGATCGTGCGCCCGACGCGCCGCTCGATGCCCGCGCTCTCCACGTTCATCGGCACGTTGCCGAGCGAGAACGCCATGCCGTTGACGAAGATGCCCGCGGCGAGGAGCGCGACCGACCCGGTGGCGGGACCGAGCCCGAGCAGGAGGAACGCGACGCCGAACAGGCCCGCCGAGACGGCGAACGCGACCCGGCCGCCGAACCGCGTGACGAAGGGTCCGGCCGCGGTGACCGTGAGGAGCGCCCCGACGGCGCCCGCGAGGAGCACGACGCCCAGGTCTGCGGGGCCGAGGCCGAGCGCGTCGCGCACGGAGGGGAGGCGCGCGAGCCAGCTCGACATCATGACGCCGTTGAGCGCGAACACCCCGAGGAGCACCCAGCGGGCCCTGGCCAGGGCGCGGGCGTCGGACTCGGGGCCGGACGGGAACTGCGCAGCACCTCCTCGAATCGATTCGATCCGACGGACGAGAGTGCTCTTCGAATCGATTCGAGGCATGGTCACCAGTGTGCGGGTACGCTGGCCGCGCGTCAATCGAGAATCCCGCGCCCGCGGGAGGCAGGGAGCGTGATGAGCGACACCCCCGGGAACCGGGAGCCCGCGGCGCCCGCCGCGCCGGCTCACCGGCCCACGCTCGCCAAGGTCGCCGAGCTCGCGGGGGTCTCCGTCTCGACGGCCTCCCTCGCGTTCTCCGGCGCCGGGCCGATCACCCCGGAGACCCGTGCGCGCGTGCTCGACGCCGCGAAGGAGCTCGGGTACACCGGACCGAACCCGCTGGGCCGCCAGCTCCGCTCGGGCCGGTCGGGCGTCGTGGGGGTCGTCGTCGGCGACCAGCTCCGCCGCGCGTTCCGCGACCCGGTCGCCGTCCAGGTGCTCGACGGCCTCGTCTCGACCCTGGGCGAGAACGGCCTCGGCGTGCTGCTCATCCCCGGCATCCCGTCCGACGACCCCGCACGCGCCGTCGACCCGCTCGTCGAGAGCGCGGCCATGGACGTCGCGGTGCTCGTGTGGGGCGTCGGTACGGACGACGCGACGCTCGCCGCGCTCCAGCGGCGCGGCGTGCCCGTCGTCGTCGGCGAGGGCCGCCCCGTCGAGGGCGCCCCGCTCGTCCTCATCCACGACCGCGCGGGCACCGCGGACGCCGTGCGGCACCTGGTCGACCTCGGGCACACGCGCATCGCCGAGGTCTCGCTCCCCCTCGACACGTCCGACCGCAGCGGACCGCTCGACGCCGCGCGGCTCGCGCAGGTGGACCGCACCCCGACGGCCAACCGCCTCGCGGGCGTGCGCGACGTCGTCGAGCCGGTCGCGAGCTGGGAGACCGAGGCCTCGCTCGTCGAGCACGGCCGGTCCGCCACGCTCGCCCTGCTCGGCCGCCCCGCGGCCGACGGGACGACCGAGCCGGCCGACCCCGCGACCCGGCCGACCGCCGTCATCGCCCACTCCGACCTCCTCGCGGCGGGCGCGCTGCTCGCCGCGCGCGAGCTCGGGCTGCGTGTGCCCGACGACGTCTCGGTCGCGGGCTTCGACGGGCTCGACCTCCCGTGGCTGGCCCCCGACGTGCTGACGAGCGTGCACCAGCCGCTCGCGCGCAAGGGCGCCGAGCTCGGGCTGGCCGTCATCCGCCAGCTCGCGGGTGAGGCGCCCACCACGGTCGAGCTCGACGTCGAGCTGGTGGTGGGGACGACGACGGGCCCCGCCCCCACCACCTGAGCCCGCGCGTCAGCCCAGCCGGCCCGGCTGGAGCGGGTTCGCGCGCGCCGCGGCGAGCAGGTACCACGACGTCGCGCCGACGTGCTGGACCTGGAAGTACCCGAACCCGAACCCCGAGTCGAGCAGGCTCGACGCCGCGACGACGCCCGCGCGCTCGGGCAGCGGCGCGCCCCCGATCGTCTGACCGGCGCCGACGCCCTCCTGCACGCCCTGGACCTCCCGCAGCAGGCCCTCGGCGCGGACCCGGTCGTCGTCCCGCTCGCAGCCCCGGCGTCCCCGCCGCCGGTCGTCGCGACTCCCCCGCCCGCGCGCCCCGCGGTCCGCGAGGGCCGACGCGAGCTGCGCCGTCCCCTCCAGCCACACGCCCTGCGGGTGCACCGGCAGGTCGTTGTACGAGGCCGTCGACGTGAGGCTCGCGCTCGAGAACGTCACGCCCTCGACGACCGCGCCCGCCGGGAGCTGCGACACCCCCTCGCCCGCGACGTCGCGCGCGGCCAGCGCGTCGTCCGCCCAGTCCAGGGCACGGGCGTAGCGCCGCTCGCGCAGCGCGAGCCACCCCCACGTCTGCGGGTCGAGCGGGAGCGGGTCCCGGTTGATCTCGGTGCCGTCGTTCGTGCCGGTGTAGAGGTAACCGCCGTCGGGCTCCCACATGCGGTCGACGAACGCGCGCGCGTGCTCGGCGGCACGGCTCCAGCGCCGGTCGCGCGTCACGGACCCGAGCTGGCGGAAGAACGCGACGCAGTCGACGTTGTGCTCGGTCGAGCCGTTGGGGATCGGGGCGTTGCCGCCGTCCACGCCGAACGAGAACCCGCCGAGGGGCGCCTGCGACCACGTGTTCGCGACGATCCACTCGCCGATCCGCCGGGCGGCGTCGAGGTAGCGTCGCTCGCGCGTCACGGCGTGCAGGTGCAGCAGGGCGATGCCCGGCCAGGCCATGTCCCCGACCGCCGTCCCGAGGAAGCCGAACTGCCACCCGACGTTCGCCGTCCCGTCGGGGAGCACGAGCCCGTGCTCCTGCGGCGTGCCGTCGTAGAAGGTGTAGGGACCGACGTTGTACGCCTGCCGGAGCCGGCCGTCGTCGTGGTCGGGGTCGTGCTCGAGCGCGAACACGAGCCCGTCGCCGAGCGCCCGCGCGCGGTCGAGGTGGCGTCGCCCGGCGGTGAGCGTCGCGAGGATCGCGAGGGCGTTGTCGTAGACGAACGCGGTGGAGAACAGCCCGAGCTGGTCCGCGTAGGACTGCGCGAGCCGCGGGCCGGGGTTCACCTCCGGGTAGGCGTCGGTCGCCGCGGCGAGGAAGCCGTGGGCGCGCCGGACCGACGCCGCGCGGCCCCGCGCCGGGACGCCGGGCGCACCCCGCCCGAGATCGCCTGCGGCGGGCAGCGGACCGGTGCTCGTCGCCGCGGCCGGGGCGGCCGTCAGCCCCGCGAGCGCGAGCGCGCCACCGAGGGCGAGGACGGTGCGTCGGTCGACGCCGCGAGCGGGACCGGGGTCGTGCGCGGTGAGGTCGGGCCGTCCAGAGCGGCCGCCGTGCTGGGTCATGAGCGTCTCCTTCGACGTCGTGAGTGGCGCGACCCACCATAGTGGGAGCGCTCTCACGGCGAAAGGGGTCCCACGCGGGTCAGGCGCGGGTTCCAGCCCGCCTCCCTGGCTGCGGCTCATGCCCGGACAGGAGATGTGGTTCGCCCGGAGCGGGTGGGACGCGGGACGACGACGAGGGCGCCGCACCCGGCCGGGTGCGGCGCCCTCGTGGCGTCAGGAGCGCATGGTCGCCCAGGGCGACCGCAGGTCAGAGGCGGACGACAGCCTGCGTCTTGCCGAGCACGCGTGCGCCCTCGAACGTGACCGTGAGGTCGACGCGGACGGTGCCCGCCTCGCCGTCGATCGCGCCGACGGTGCCCGTCACCTCGAGCGTCGCGACGCCCGGGTTGGGCACGGGCACGGGACGCGTGAACCGGGTCTGGTAGTCGACGACCGCGCCCGGGTCGCCGGCCCAGTCCTCCACCAGCGCGACGGCGGCACCCATGGTGAACATGCCGTGCGCGATGACGCCTGGCAGGCCGACCTCGGCCGCGAACGCGTCGTTCCAGTGGATGGGGTTGAAGTCGCCGCTCGCACCGGCGTACCGCACGAGGCGGGCGCGGTCGACCTCGACCGTGCGCGTGCCGATCACGTCGCCCACAGAGAGGTCGGCGAGGACGGGACGGGTGACGTCGGTGCTCATGCGCCCTCCCCGCGGACCGCGAGGGTGGAGGTGACGGTCGCGACGGGCTCGGTGCCGGCGTCGGACAGGGCCGCGATCTCGCAGCGCGTGGTGACCATCGCGAGGCCGGCTCGCTCGACGATCGAGTCCACGTGCAGCACGGTCACGAGCTCGTCGCCCGCGACGATCGGCCGGTGGTGCGTGAAGCGCTCGTCCGCGTGGACGACGCGCGAGAAGTCGATGCCCGCCTCCGGGTCCTCGATGAGCTGCCCCTCCGCCCGCTGGGCGACGACGACCGCGAAGGTCGGAGGTGCGACGAGGTCCGGATAGCCAGCACCCCGCGCCGCCACGAGGTCGTGGTGCACGGGGTGGGTGGCGCCGACGGCGCCCGCGAACTCGCGCAGCTTCTCGCGCCCCACCGAGTACGGCGCGTTGGCGGGGCACTCGCGGCCGACGTAGGCCAGGTTGACGCTCACTGCGGGTCGCGGGTGCGGAGCCGGAGGCTCAGCGGGTCTCGCGGTGCGCGGTGTGCTTGCCGCAGCGCGGGCAGAACTTCGCGAGCTCCAGGCGGTCCGGGTCGTTGCGACGGTTCTTCTTCGTGATGTAGTTGCGCTCCTTGCAGTCCACGCAGGCCAGCGTGATCTTGGGGCGAACGTCAGCGCTCTTGCTTGCCACGGTAGTGAGCCACCTCTCGCGCCTCCGGAGGGCGCATGTGCTGTGCAGGTCGCACGACGCCGGCCGCCGTACGAGGTTGTCGAAAGTGGTAGCGGAGGCGGGGATCGAACCCGCGACCTCACGATTATGAGTCGTGCGCTCTAACCATCTGAGCTACCCCGCCGCGTGACTGAACGCGAGGTCGCCTTGCAGTATTCCAGCAAGACGACCCCGCGTCACCACAGAGCCCCGAAAGGGAATCGAACCCTTGACCTTCTCCTTACCATGGAGACGCTCTGCCGACTGAGCTATCGGGGCAGCGCGGAAAACTCTACACGGAACATGGCGCCGAGAGAAATCGGCGTCGTTCCGCCGTTTCCGGGCCGTCGGACCGTGCCCGGCGACGCGCTCGCGGGGCACGCGCCCCGCACCGGACCGGCACGACGACGGGGCGCCACCCGTGGGTGACGCCCCGTCGCTCCGGTGGCAGGTGAGGGATTCGAACCCCCGAAGGCTGAGCCGTCTGATTTACAGTCAGATCCCTTTGGCCGCTCGGGCAACCTGCCGTGTGGAGTTGTCGCTCGCCGGTGGTCGCTGCACCAGGTGCAGCCCCTGCCGTGCGGGCGAGCCAACGATACAGCCCGAGCGGACCAGGTGCGAAATCCGCGTGTGGGCGGCCCTCCGTACAGTGGTGCGGTGACCCACCCCTCCCCCGCGCCGGACCACCTCCCCGGCACCGGGACGCCCGCGCCCCCCGACGCCCCGTCCGCCCCCGCCGCACCGTCCGACGCCGCGGCACCCGCGCCGTCGGGCACGGACCGCGGCACACCCGCCCCGACGGGTCGCTGGGGCCTGCTGCTCGGTGCCGGCGCGTTCTTCCTCTGGGGCGCGATGCCCCTGTACTTCCCGCTCCTGGAGCCGGCCGCACCGCTCGAGATCATCGCGCACCGCGTCGTGTGGAGCCTGCTCTTCTGCCTCGTGCTGCTCGCCGCGACGCGCCAGCTCGGGGGCTTCGTCGCCGCCCTCCGGTCACCCCGGACGCTCGGGACGCTCGCCGTCGCCGCCGTCCTCATCGTGACGAACTGGACGGTCTACGTGTACGGCGTCCTCTCCGGCCACGTGCTGGACGCCGCGCTCGGGTACTTCATCAACCCGCTCGTCACCGTGCTCCTCGCCGTGGCCGTCCTGCGCGAACGGCTGCGGCCCGCGCAGTGGGTCGCGGTCGGCGTCGGCGCGGCCGCCGTCGTCGTCATCAGCACCGGTGCCGGCGGCCTGCCGTGGATCGCGCTCGTCCTCGCCGGCTCGTTCGGCCTCTACGGCCTGGTGAAGAACCGGGTGGGCCGCACCGTCGAGGCGCTCCCGGGGCTCGCCGTCGAGACGGCGGTGCTCACGCCCGTCGCGCTCGTCTACCTCGGGTGGCTGGGCGCCACGGGAGCCGGCACGTTCGGCACCGAGGGCGTCGGGCACGCGCTGCTGCTCGCCTCCGCCGGGATCGTCACGGCCCTGCCGCTGCTGCTGTTCAGCGCGGCCGCCCGGCGGCTGCCGCTGAGCGTCGTCGGCCTCCTGCAGTACCTGGGCCCGGCGCTGCAGTTCCTGTTCGGCCTGCTCGTGTTCCACGAGCCCATGTCGCCGACGCGGTGGGCGGGCTTCGGGCTCGTCTGGCTCGCGCTCGTCGTGCTGTCGGTCGACGGTCTGCGCACCGCCCGGGCGACGCGCCTCGCGGCCCGTCGCTGAGCACGCTCGACTACGGTGGGACCCAGCACCGTTCCCGGCCCGAGAGAGGACCACCCATGGCCGACTCGTCGTTCGACATCGTCAGCAAGGTCGACCGCCAGGAGGTCGACAACGCGCTGAACCAGGCCGCCAAGGAGGTCTCGCAGCGCTACGACTTCCGCAACGTCGGCGCGTCCATCGCCTGGAGCGGCGAGACGATCGTCATGGTCGCCAACTCGGCCGAGCGCGTGCTCGCGATCCTCGACGTGTTCGAGACCAAGCTCATCAAGCGCGGCATCTCGCTCAAGTCCCTCGACACGGGCGACAAGGAGCCCAAGGCGTCGGGCAAGGAGTACCGCCTCGTCGCAACCCTCAAGGAGGGCCTGTCGAGCGAGAACGCGAAGAAGATCACCAAGATCATCCGCGACGAGGGCCCCAAGGCCGTGAAGACCCAGATCACGGGCGACGAGGTGCGCGTGACGAGCAAGTCGCGCGACGACCTCCAGACCGTCATCGCGCTGCTCAAGGGCGCCGACCTCGACGTCGCGCTGCAGTTCACGAACTACCGGTAGCCACCGTGACCCTGCCCGACGGCGGCCCGCGCCCGGTCGCGCCGGGCCGTCCCGCCGCGTCGTCGAGCGGGCTCCCGCGCGTCGTCGCGACGGACCTCGACGGCACGCTCCTGCGTTCCGACGGCACCGTCTCGGAGCGCACCCGCTCCGCCCTGCGCGCGGCCGAGCACGCGGGCGTCGAGGTGGTGTTCGTCACCGCCCGGCCGCCGCGCTGGCTCGGCGCGCTGGCCGACGTCGTGGGCGGGCACGGGCACGTCATCTGCCTCGGCGGGGCCGCCGTCTGGGACCTCGCGACCGCGAGCCCGCTCGACGTGGTCGGGTTCGCGGACGGCCACGCGGCAGCGCTCGTCGCGGACCTGCGCACCGCCGTCCCGGGTATCGCCCTCGCGTTCGAGCGCGTCGACGGCCCCACGTTCGACCCGGGCTTCCGCTCAACGCCGGACGACGATGCCGACGTCGTCGCCGTGGTCGAGTCGACGCTCGACCCCGGCGCCGCGCCGGGCGGCTCGACGCGGCAGCCGGGCGGCGCGACGCGGCAGCCGGTCGGCAAGATCCTCGCGCGCGACCCCGCCGTGCCCGTCGAGGACTCCCCCGCGACGCAGCCGGTCGTCGTCGCGGACGGGCAGACGACGGCGCAGGAGACGTTCTTCGCGCGCGTGCGCGACGCCGTCGGGGACCGCGCCCACCTCGCCTACTCCGGCGCGGCGGGGCTCGCCGAACTGCTCGCCCCCACGGTCACCAAGGACGCCGCGCTCGCGCGCTGGTGCGCGCGCCTGGGCGTCGAGCCGCGCGACGTCTGGGCGTTCGGCGACATGCCCAACGACCTGCCCATGCTGCGCTGGGCGGGGCGCTCGTTCGCCGTCGCGAACGCGCACCCCGACGTGCTCGCGGCGGCGACCGACCGCACGGGCTCGAACGACGACGACGGCGTCGCGCGCGTCCTGCTCGACGCCGTCGAGGCCCTGCGCGGCGCGCCGAGGAGGACGACGGCCCGCTGAGCGCGGCCACCGCGCTCCAGGCCCCTGCACTCCGGTGCGCGCCGGTCAGTGGTAGGTGATGCCGCCGTAGCCCGGGCCGTGGCCGGCCATCGCCTCGAGGCGCTTGATGCGCTCCGCCATCGGCGGGTGGGTCGCGAACATCTTGCCGACGCCCGCGCCGCGGAACGGGTTGGCGATCATGAGGTGCGAGACGTCGACGAGGTCGCGGTTCTGGGGCAGCGGGGCACGCTGCGTCCCGGCGTCGAGCTTGCGCAGCGCGGACGCGAGCGCGAGGGGGTCGCCGGTGAGCTTCGCGCCGTCCTCGTCCGCGTCGTACTCGCGCGTGCGCGAGATCGCGAGCTGCACGAGCATCGCCGCGATCGGCGCCAGGACCACCATGGCGATCGCCGCGAGCGGGTTGCCGCCGCGGTCGCGGTCGCCGCCGAAGATCAGCAGGAACTGCGCGAGCGACGTGATGACCCCGGCGAGAGCGCCCGCGACCGACGACGTGAGGATGTCGCGGTTGTACACGTGCATGAGCTCGTGCCCGAGGACACCGCGCAGCTCGCGCTCGTCGAGGAGGCGCAGGATGCCCTCGGTGCAGCACACGGCCGCGTTCTTCGGGTTGCGACCCGTCGCGAACGCGTTGGGCGCCTGGGTGGGCGAGACGTACAGGCGCGGCATCGGCTGGCGCGCCTCGGTCGAGAGCTCGCGCACGATCCGGTACATGGCGGGCTGCTCGAGCTCGCTCACCGGGCGCGCGTGCATCGCGCGGATGGCGATCTTGTCGGAGTTCCAGTAGCCGTAGAACGTCGTGACGAGGCCGATGCCGACGAACACCCACAGCAGGTTCGCGCGCGCGCCGAACAGGGCCCACAGGCCCAGGACGATGGCCCACATGACGCCGAACAGGCCTGCCGTCTTGAGACCGTTGAAGTGCTGACGCCCCACGCTGTGCTCCCTTCCGCGCCCCGGGCCCGCCCGCGCGGTGTGCCGGGCGCCCGACGGGCGCCGACCCTGCCGACGCCCACCTGGATGAACGCCCGAGGCGACCGTCCCGTTCCCGGGCGGGGCGACGGCGTCGGGCACCCGCGACGAGGGAGGTCCCGGACCACGCCCGGGACGACGACGGCGCCCCACCCGGTGCGGGCGGGGCGCCGTCGGGCGTGCGGCCGGGGCCGGGTCAGCCGGCCTGCGACTGGCCGCGCGCGACGCGGATCATGTCCTCGCGCGGCACGACCTTGATGCGCTCGCGCCCGTGCGGCTCGCCGAGCGAGCGCTCGTACGCGTCCAGGAGCTCCCAGCCCGACCACTCGATCGGGTCGACGCCGCGCTCGCGCAGGAAGTCCAGGACGGCCTCGGGCTCGCCGAGCGGCGCGACGCGGCCCGCCGTGAGGTCGGCCGCCGCGACGTCGCCGCCGTCGCCCGCGCCCGTGACGTCCTCGACGAGGTGCCGGACGGTCTCGGACGCGTCGGACTTCGTGTGCCCGATGAGACCCACGGGACCGCGCTTGATCCAGCCCGTCGCGTAGACGCCGGGGAGGTGCTCGCCGTCGATGTCGACGACGCGGCCCTCGCGGTTGGGGATGACGCCCTTGAGCTCGTCGAAGGGGATCTCCGGGAGCGGCGAGCCGAAGTAGCCGACCGCGCGGTACACGGCCTGGACGGGCCACTCGTGGAACTCGCCCGTGCCGGACACCGTGCCGTCGCCGTTGAGGCGCGTGCGCTCGGTCCGCAGCGCCTCGACCTTGCCGTCGCCGAGGACGGCCGACGGCGCGTGGAGGAAGTGCAGGTGCAGGCGGCGCGACGCCGTGTTCTCGCTCGGGTCCTTGAGCGTCCAGTCGGTGAGGGTCTTGACGACCTGCTTCGTCTGGTTCGAGGAGCTGATGGCGGCCATCGAGCCCTCGTCGAACTCGAAGTCCTCCGGGTAGACGATGACGTCGACGTCCGGGACGTGGCCCAGCTCGCGCAGCTCGAGCGGCGAGAACTTGGCCTGCGCCGGGCCGCGGCGGGCGAAGACGTGCACGTCGGTGACCGGCGACGCCTTGAGCGCCTCGTAGACGTTCTGCGGGACCTCGGTCGGCAGCAGGTCGTCCGCGTGCTTGGCGAGCACGCGGGCGACGTCGAGCGCGACGTTGCCGGCACCGAGGACCGCGACCTGCTGGGCCTCGAGCGGCCACGTGCGCGGGACGTCGGGGTGGCCGTCGTACCAGGACACGAAGTCCGCCGCGCCGTAGGAGCCCGGGAGGTCGATGCCCTCGATGGGGAGCGCCGCGTCGCGGATCGAGCCGGTCGAGAAGATCACCGCGTCGTAGTACTGGCGCAGGTCGTCCAGCTTGAGGTCGACGCCGTAGTCCACGTTCGCGAGCAGGCGGATGTCGCCGCGGCTCAGCACCTTGTGGAGCGCGACGATGATCTGCTTGATGCGCGGGTGGTCCGGCGCGACGCCGTAGCGCACGAGGCCGAACGGCGCGGGCAGGCGCTCGAACAGGTCGATGCTCACGTCGAGGTCGGTCTTGGACAGGATGTCCGCGGCGTAGATCCCGGCGGGACCAGCGCCGACGATCGCGACGCGCAGTGGACGGATGCTGCTCACAGGACAGGGCGCCTTCCGGTCGAGGACGGGGGTCTCTCCCGCGCGGCCGACGGGCCGTTCCGCGTCGACCGGTGGGTACCGGCCGCAGGAGACCTCTCGATTGTACGACTGGGGTGAGGGTTGCCTCACTCGGACCCTCTCCTCCGTGATCAGCCTGACACCGGTCTCGCCTGCTGGATACCCCGTCTTGCGGTCCGGGCGAATGTAACGCCGGGGTCAGCGGTCGACGCGGAGGCTCTCCTGGACCGCGCGGATCTCCGCCGCGGCCCACGGGTGCTGGGTCAGCGTGCACGTCCCCGTCGTCTGCACGAGGTCGGCCACGGGGCCGCGCGGGACCACGACCGTGCGCACCGCCTGCACGAGGACCGTGCCCCCGCCCCCCTTGAACGACGCCTCCAGCCAGCGCCCCGGCAGGCCGTCGACGTCCACCTCGCCGCCGTCGAGCTCGCGCAGGCGCGGCATCGGCCGGAGCTTGCGGAGCACCTCGGCGTGCGCGTCGTCGAGCGTCTGCTCCGCCCGGATCCGCGACACCGTGACGATGACGTTCGGGTTGAACTCCCCCGGGTCGACCTCGCGGCCGAGCGCGAGCGGCAGGCCCACGTGCGGGAGCGGGACCCACCTCTCCGGCGCGACCACGCGCACCCCTACGGGCGCGGGGAAGTCGTCGCTCGGGTAGCGCAGCTCGGTCATGCGTCAGGTCCTCTCGTCGGGGGCGGGCGCCACGGGGCGCGTCAGCAGTCTCGCACCCGACGCCGGACGCGCGTACGCCGAGGGCGCGGGACCCTCTCGGGGTCCCGCGCCCTCGGCGGAGCTCAGCCGGATCAGCTGTTCGAAGCCTGCTCCTGCTGCTGCGCGTTCTGCGTGGCCTTCTGGCCCGCGTCCGTCAGCGTCTGCGCGACGTTGTTCAGCTGCGTCTGCGCGGCCGGCCAGTCGCTGCCCTTGAACTGCTGGGCGTCGGGGCCCTCCCACGGCACGCTCTGGATCTGGGAGTTCAGGTTCTGCATCGTCGTCCGGATCTCGTCCGCCTTCTGCTGCAGCGTCTGACCGAGCCCACGGAGCTCCTCGACGTTCGCGCCCCACATGCCACCAGCCATGGTGTTCTCCTTCTGTGTCTCGACCCCCACCCTGCGTGGACGTCGTCCCGTTGTCGATGGCAGTACTCAACCATCGGCCCACGAACGCCGTCGATGGGGAGGTGTCCCCATGAGGTGCCCGTGGTCGTCACGTCGCTACCGCGGGAGCGCGACGTGCAGCTTGCGCGCCCTCCCCGAGACCACGAGGAACCCGCGTCCCGGCGGGAAGTCCGCGCGACGGATGCGGCCCAGTCCCGTCCCGAGCAGCGTGTCGCCGTCGAGGTCGCCGGGCGTCAGCAGCAGACCGGTGCGGCCCGCCTTGAACGGCTGCGCGATCGCCCACGCCTGGCCCCACGTCGAGGACTCCGCCTCGCCCACGACGAGCTGCTCGGCCCGCGTGGCGGCCCGCACGAACGCGACGAGCGGCTGCTCGGCCGGGGTGCCGGTGAACTCGGTCACCGACTCGACCAGCACCGTGAGCGTGCCCGGACGCAGCGACCCGCCCTCGATCGCCTGGGTGAGCGTCTCGAGGAGCGTCACGACCTCCTCGGGCGACGTCGCGACGGTGTCCCACGCGTCGAGCGCCGAGATGCTCGTGCGGCGCGGCGAGAGGTACACGACCCGGCCCGCGCGCGCCCGGCGCACGGCCTGCGCGATGGTGACGAGCGCCGTCGTGCGGCCGCCCCCGGGAGGGCCGGAGAGCATGAACGTGCCGCGCGCGGGGAGCCCCACGGGCGCGATGTCGAGGTCGTCGAGGCCGATCGTCGGGCGCCCGCCCGTGACCTCGGGCAGCGACTCGAGCGCGAAGCCGTCCGGCAGCCGCTCGACGCCCGGCGCCTGCGGGATGCCGAGCCGCGTCATCGCGTCGCGGAGCTTGCCGAGCTCGCGCGCCTGGAGCGCGACGTTCGGGTCGCCACCCAGCACCGCGACCTGGACCTCGTTCTCGTCGAGGACGCCGCGCCCGGGCGGGGACGTCAGCGACAGCACGTCCTTCGGGACGCCGAGCGTCAGGTAGTCGTCCTCGCTCGCGAGGCGCAGCACGAGCCGCTTCTGGATCGTCGAGCCGAGCGACGTCGGGACGGACGCCGCGCGGTCGCCCGCGACGACGACGTGGACGCCGACCTGGCGCCCGTCGGTCGCGACGGCCGTGAACGCGCCCCACACGGGGAACGCGTGCGCGGGCCGGAACTCGTACGACTCGCGGAACGCGCCGATGCCGTCGACCAGCAGCAGGATGCGCGGCTCGTCGGGCGCGCCCGCGAGCCGGCGGTACTCGTCGAGGCTGCCCGCGCGGACGGCGGCGTAGCGGGCGGACCGCTCGTCCACGAGGTCGCGCAGGGTGCGCAGCAGGCGCTGCACGCGCTCCTCGTCGTCACCCGAGATGACGGCGCCGACGTGCGGCAGGTCCTCGAGCATCCGCAGGCCGCTCGCGCCCGCGTCGATCGCGTACACCTGGACGGGGCCGCCGCGCGCGGTGATGGCGGCCGAGACCGCGATCGTCCGCAGCGTCGCGCTCTTGCCCGAGCCGCCCGTGCCGTAGATCGCCATGTTGCCGTCGCGGTCGGGCTCGTAGAACACCGTCGGCTGGGCCTGGGACTTCGGGTCGTCCTCCACGCCGAGCAGCAGCATCGCGTCCGTGCGCGGGTTCGGCAGGCGCGCGAGGTCGTACGTCGGCGCGAGCTCGGCGAGCCACGGCTTGCGCGGCATCGGGACGGCGGCCTCGGTCGCGGCCCGCGAGATGGTCGCGACGACGCGCGCGATGTCGTTGGGGCCGGGGTCCGTGACCTCCTCGACCTCGGGCTCCGGGAGCTCCCAGCGCACCCCGGTGCCGAAGGACATCTCCTGGACGTCGATCCGGGGGCGCTCGGGGCGCGACGTCGTCCAGCCGCCGGCGTAGCCGGTCTGGAACGGGGTGATCCGGCCGGGGCCGGTCTTCACGGCGCCGCGACCCGGGATCGACGGGTCGAAGTGCGCGGCCATGGGGATGCCGAGGATGTCCGTCGAGTCGTCCTCGTCGGCCATGCGCAGCGCGACGCGCAGGTTCGTGTTGGCGCGCAGGTTGTCCTTGATGACGCCCGCGGGACGCTGCGTGGCAAGGATGAGGTGCAGCCCGAGGGACCGGCCGCGCTGGGCGACGTCCACGACGCCGTCCACGAACTCGGGGACCTCGTTGACCAGGGCCGCGAACTCGTCGACGACGATGAGCAGGCTCGGCGGCGCGTCCGGGTCGCCCGTGCGCTCGAGGGACGCGAGGTCCTTGGCCTTCTTCCGGTTGAGCAGGTGCTCGCGGTAGCGCAGCTCGGCCCGCAATGACGTGAGCGCGCGGCGCACGAGGTGGGGCGAGAGGTCCGTGACGAGCCCGACGGTGTGCGGCAGGTTCACGCAGTCCGCGAACGCGGCGCCGCCCTTGTAGTCGACGAAGAGGAACGTCACGCGGTCCGGGCTGTGCGCCGCGGCCATGCCGAGCACCCAGGACTGGAGGAACTCGGACTTGCCCGCGCCCGTCGTCCCGCCCACGAGCGCGTGCGGGCCCTGCGTGCGCAGGTCCAGGTAGAGCGGCTCGGTGCCCGAGTGGCCGACGAGCCCGCGCAGGTTGGTCGGCGCCGAGCGCCGCACCGGCGGGGAGCCGTCGCGCGGCGTGAGCGACCCGTTCTCGCGCCAGGCGTCGATGAGCCGGCTCGGGTCCTCCGCGAGCGCCGTGCCCGCGAGCGCGAGGTAGGAGACCGAGCGCGGGAGGTCGGAGTCGTCGTCGACGGGCGCGCCGACGTCGACCACCGGGGCCAGGATGCGCGCGACCTCGTGCGCCGTCGCGAGGTCCACCGTCTCGCACGCGACGGGGAAGGTCAGGCGCCCGACGCGGACCTCGCCGCTCGTCGCGCCGGCGGAGCCGCCCGGGGTGTCGGCGGTGTCGACGGTGTCCACGAGCACGAACGTGCGGCACGCGGCCGGGAGCTGCTCGACGGACGGCGCGACCCACACGACGTGCACGCCGGCGTCCGCGCCGCGCTCGACGAGGCGCGTGAGGCGCGAGCGGTCGACCGGGGCGTCGTCCTCGACGAGCACGACGACGGTCGGCAGGACCGGCTTGGGGGTGTCCTCCCCCTCCTCGGGGTCGATCGGCCCGCGCAGCTCGGCGTGCGTGCCGAGGTCGGCGCCGCGCAGCTCGACGAGGTCCTCGAGCCGGGACAGGAGCGACTGCGCGGCCCCCGGGTTGTCGGCGAGGTGCTCGCCGCCCAGCGGGCTGTGGGCCGACCCGGTGTGCGGGAGCCACTCGAGCCACTCCCAGTCCGCGCGCGAGCGCTGCGACGTCACGGCCGCGAGCACGAGCTCCGACGGCGAGTGCAGGCCCGCGAGCTGGACCAGCACGCCGCGCGCGACGGCGTCGACCGCGGCGCCCGCCCCCGCGACCCCGAGCGCGCCGTCGGTCCGCAGCCGCGCGACGACCGGGACGCCGGAGATCGTGGCGCACTGCGCGTGCAGCTTCTCGAGCTCGTTCCAGTACTCCGGCAGCGTGTTGTTCTCGTTCGGCTGCTCGAGCTGCGTGCGTGCGGGCGCGGAGCCGAGACCGATCCGGACGGAGAGGAACGCGTCGTGCTCCGGGCGGTGCGTCCACAGCAGACCGCCGAGGCGCCGCACCGCGTCCACCGTGTCGGCCACCGAGGGCGCCTCGGAGAGCCGCACCGCCCGCTCGACCGCGTGCGTGCGGTCGATCGTGTCGCGCATCGCGACGACGGCGGCCTCGAACTGCTCGCGCTGCGCCTTGAGCTTGCGCCGCGCCTGCACCTTCTGGTCGAGGTAGTTGCCGAGCATGAGGATCGGGCTGAGCCCGATGAAGACGATCGACAGGACGTTGCGCGTGACGGAGTAGAGGATCACGCCCATGAGGAGCGGCGCGACCATCGCGAGGTAGGGGAACCGCTGCGGCTCGGGCGGCTGCGGCGGCTTGGGCGCGCGCAGCTTGCGCTCGCCGAAGCGGGCCACGACGCGCGGGGACCGGTTGAACTCCACGACCGGGCTCGTCGGCGCGAGGCTCGTCGTGCGGTGCAGCGCGACGACCGAGACCACGGTCGTGCCGATCGTCACCGTGTCCGCGGACGTGAGCGTCGAGCGCAGCATGCGCTGACCACCCATGACCAGGCCGTTCGCGGAGTTCGTGTCCGTGATCTCGATCGTCTCGCCGACGGTGATGCGCGCGTGCCGCTTCGACACCTGCGGGTCGCTCAGGCGGATGTCCATGTTGCGGTCGCGCCCGAGGTAGCTCGTGCCGACGGGCAGCGAGAACTCGCGCCCCGCGTCCGGGCCCTCCAGCACGCGCAGCACGGCGACCGCGGCCCCGCGGTCCTGCCCGGGCGAGTCGAACTGCTCGGAGACCCGCACGATCGAGACGGTCGAGCCGGACCGCAGGCCCGCCTCGACGAGGTCGCTCGTCGGCGACAGCACACGGCCCTGGCCGCTGCCCGACGGCGACGTCCCGACCTGCAGCGTGAGCCGGTCCGGGACGGCGGTGCCCGCGCGCGTCGGGTCGCCCGCGAACAGCGCCTCGGCGACGTCGCGCACCGACGCCGTCGCGTCGGCCGTGACGGCGACGTTCGTCGTGCTGGCGTCGGGGCGGTGCAGCGTGAGCTTGATTCGCACGGGAGTTCCTCGTTCGGGTCCGGGTGGTCAGCGGCGGACGGCGAGCGGTCGACGGGCGCGACCGACCGGAACGCGCGGCGCGCGCTCGCAGGAGCGGGTCGGCTCAGCCGTCGTCGGTCAGGTCGAGCAGGGGCAGGTCGACCGCCGTCACGAGGCGCGACGCCACGGCGTACTCGACGAGGCGCGCGCGGCGGTTCGTCGCGAGCGCGCCGGGCCCGCCGCGCAGGCCCTTGACGCCGATCCGGTCGAGCTTGTCGCACACGTTGTCGAGCTTGCGGTTGAAGCGCGTCGTCGCCCAGCCGAGCCGGGCCGCCGCCGCGGCGGACGACGGGATCTCCGACAGGCCCGTGCCGTCGCGCCGCAGCATCGGCTCGGCGAGCGCCACGATGAGCTGCTTCTGGCTCGTCGTGAACGTGATCATGCCGATCGTCGTCGCGCCGCCCGCCTCCGGGTCCTCCGAGCGGATCTCCTGGTAGGGCGCGCCGCGCAGCTGCGCGGTGATCTCGTACGTCGTCGGCCCCGCGGTGAACACGATCGACGTCGTCGGGAAGACGATCGGCAGGCGGTTGCCCGGCGAGAGCCACGACTGGACGCCGCCGCCCGAGTCGCACACCGTCGCGGAGATGAGCGACCCGACGTTGGCGAGCCACCAGATGCCGCCCTCGTGCGCGATGCGCAGGAAGCGCCGGTGCAGGTACGGGTTGTCCTCGATCGCGAGGTCCCCGTCGCGCCCGATGTCGAACGGGTCGCCGTCGGTGGACGGGCGGAACCACTCGCCGCAGAACTCGACCGCCAGCTCGCTCATGCCGCCTCCCCCGTGACGCACATCCTCTGCGGCGTGGCCGAGACCTTGCCGTCCCGGTCGACGATGACCTCGATGCAGACCTGCTCGCCGGGCTTGGCCCGGAGCTCGACCGACGTCTTGTCGAAGTTCTCCTTGAACGGCGTCTCCTCGATCGGGTCGATCTTGCGCCACCAGAAGGAGTCGTCCTCGAGCGCCTTGTCCGAGTCGTAGGCCCACGTGAACGTCGCGACCTCGCGCGCCGGGTCGTAGGTGCCGACGAGGTCGTTCACCGGGGGCACGAGGTCGCCGAGGTTGTCCGACGGGACGAAGTCGTCGTCGGGCGAGGCCGAGCTCTCGCCGCCCGCGGTGGTCTCCGTGTCGTCCGGCGTCGCGTCGGGCCGCAGGAGGAAGAAGCCCCCGACGGCGACCGCGACGCCGACGACGCCCGCGACCGTCGCCCAGAGCGCGCCGCGGCCGGAGCGCTGCTCCTGCGGGGACGCGTCGTCGGGCGCCTGGTCCGGCCCGGCCGTCCGGTGCACGGTGTCCTCGACGGGCGGGGTGCCCCAACCACCGGGGCGCCGCGGGCCGGGGTACAGCCGCGAGGGGTCCGTGAGCTCCGCGACGGGCGCGCCGCCCTGCCCGACGGCGGTCGTCGGCACCGTGCCGGACGTCCCCGCCGAGGGCCCCTGGTCCCACGCGGCGGGCGCGTACGGCACCTGGGGGCGGTACGGCGCCGGCTGCCCGGGCGCGGTGCCCGGGGCGACGGTCTGCCCGGGCCACGCACCGGGCGGGGCGGTGTGCAGCGGCGTGGTCGGCTGCGTCGGACGGCCCGGCGCCACGGGCCCCGCGGACGTCCCGGTCCCGGACGGGTCGATCGAGACGACCTGGCGCAGGCGCGTCCCGGCGTCGTCGTCCGGCTCCTCCTCCTGGACGTGGCCCGAGTCGTCGAGCAGGTCGATCGGCGTCACCGCGTACGACAGCTCGTTCTGGACCTGCTGGAGGGCGCGCGCGAACGCGAGGACCGTCGGGTAGCGCGACGCCGGGTTCTTCGCCATCGCCGTCGCGAGCACGCGCTCGAGCGAGGCCGGGACGTCGGTGCGGCCCGTGGGCGGCAGGGGCGAGCCCTCGATGCGCGAGATGAGGTTCGCGCTCGAGTTCGACCCGCCGGGCACCTCGAACGGCGTGCGCCCGGCGAGCAGCGTGTACGTCGTCGCGGCGAGCGCCCAGACGTCGGTCGCGATGCCGCTGCGCGGGGGCTCCGCGAACGACTCCGGCGGGGACCACGGGATCGACATGCCCTCGGCGCGTGCCGCGTCGTCGACCGTGGACGAGATGCCGAAGTCCGTGAGCGCGGGGTGCCCGTACTCGGTGACGAGGATGTTCGCGGGCTTGATGTCGCGGTGCAGGATCCCGGCGCGGTGCGCCGTCTCGACGGCACCGGCGATCTGGACGGCCGTGCGCAGCGCCTCCGCGACGGGGAGCCGCTCGGTGCGGTAGCGCGCGCCGAGGTTGGGCCGCGAGCAGTACTCCATCGCGAGGTACGGGCGGCCGTCGTCCGCGATGTCCGCCTCGTACATCGTGACGATCGACGGGTGGGTCGAGAGCGTCGCCATGAGGTCGGCCTCGGCGTCGAACGCCGCGCGCTGCGAGTGGCTCGACCACTCGTGCAGCAGCACCTTCACCGCGACGCGGCGGCGCGGGCGCTGCTGCTGGTACAGGAAGACGTCCGAGAACCCGCCCGAGCCGATGAGCGAGACGTACTCGAAGCCGCGGATCTCCGGTGGTGGGGACGGTGCGCGCTTGCTGCTCACCGGATCCCCTCGAACCGCAGGGTCACGCCGTCGCCCAGGTCGGCGACGTCGCCGTCGACGACCAGGACCGGCTCGGACGGGTGCAGGCGCCGCGGCGGCTGGCCGGCGCGCAGGAGCGTGGTCCCGTTCGTCGTCGCCATGTCGCTGACGAGCACGTGCCAGCCCTCGAGCGTGATCTCCAGGTGCGAGCGCGAGATGTCCTGCTGCGGGCTCGGCACCGTGACGAGACGCGGGAGCTCCGCGGCCTGCGTGCGCGGCGAGCGCGGGCGACGGCCCACGACGACCGGCCGGTCGAGATCGAGCGTCTGGCCCGTCGAGACCACGACCCGGCCCAGCGGCGGGCGCACGGCGAGCTCGGCGTCGCCGTCGAGCGGCGCGTCGCACACGGCGCACGTGTCGCGCGACGGCGGGTTCGCGTGCCCCTCGGGGCACGTGCGCGCGAGGATCTGTTGCTGCCCCGGTGCGGGCGGCGGGCTGAAGGACGGGACCGGGGGCGGCACGGGCGCGTCCTCGACCGCCGGCTCCTGGGCCGCCGCGCGCAGGTCCGCGATCGCCGACGACAGCACGGTGTGGCCGTCGTGGTCGAGCCCGGCGACGGGCGCGGGCTCGTCGTCGGGCGTGACGGTCGCCGCCCGGTGCGCGGCGGCGGGCGTGGCGCCCGTCCACTCGCGCGGGACGCCCGCGATGAGGCCGTCCGGTGCGGGCGGCGGGGCGGGCACGGGCGCCTCGTCCGTCGGCGGGACGGGGACGGCCGGGACGGGCGGCGCGGGCGGCACCGTGGCCGACGGCGCGGGCTCGTCGGCCTCGTCCGTCTCCTCGTCCTCCGCGGAGCGGACCGCGGCGTCCTCGACGGTCCGCAGGATGGTGGAGCCCCACAGGTGGGCGTAGTCGTCGTCCTCCTCCGGGGGCGCCTCGGAGACCGGCGCGGCCGGCTCCACGACGGGCGGCGGCTCGACGGCGTCGGGCTGCGGCGCGATCGTCTCCTCCGGGAGCCGGAGCGTCGCCCCGAGACCGCCGAGGACCGTCGTCGCCGACGGCACCGCGGGCGCCTCGGCGAGCGTCGCGGTCTCCGCGGCGGCGTGGCTCGCACCCGGACCGGGCTGCGAGGCCTGGTCCTCGCGGGCGCTCGCCTCCGGGGTGACGAGCCGGTCGTCGTCCGGCCCGGGGTCGGAGCCGAGGTCCTCGCCGCCCGCGATGGGCAGCTCGGGGCGCTCGGGGCGCTCGACGAGCGGCCACGCGACCGCGGACGCGAGCACCACGCCCGACTCGAGCGGCACGGAGAGCACGTCCCCGAGGAGCGGCCCGCCGGGCGGTGCGGGCTCGACGGGCACCACGCCCGCGTCGGCCCGGACGAGCAGCTCGACGACGTCGTCGAGGACCCGCTCCGACCAGGTGGTGACGCCCTCGCCCTCGACCTGGACGCGGTCGCCGCCGTCGAGCTCGAGCGTGACGGAGAGGCGGCCGCGCGCGGCCACGTGGACGCGACGGCCGGTGACGACCGCGACGACGAACGGCGGCACCGTGCGCAGGCTCGAGCCGAACGCGCCCGTGAGGACCTGGAGGACCTCGACGACGCCCGCGTCGGTGCCGAGCTGGTCCCACACCTGCTCGACGAGCGAGGGCTCCACCGGTGCGGGCAGCACGACGACCGCGCCGCCGCGCACCACGGTGCGTGCCGTTCCGGTGACGTAGCGCAGCGTCACGTCAGACCCCCGATCTGCAGACGAACATCCCTGGGCAGCGTGTCCTCGTCGACGACCGGACCCGGCGCCGCCACCTGGTCCCGCGGCGTCGTGCTCCCGCCGCTCGTGTCGTCGGACACGCCCGTCGCGTCGACGACGACGACTGTGATGTTATCCCGGCCACCGGCCGCGATGGCCTCGTGGACCAGCCGCTCGGCGGCGCCCTGCGGGTCCGGCGTGGCAAGCAGGACCTCGGCGATCCGCTCGTCGGACAGCTCGCCGGTGAGGCCGTCGGAGCAGACGAGCACGCGGTCGTGCCGCTCGATGGGCAGGTACCAGAAGTCGGCCTGCGGGGCGTTGCGCGAGCCGAGCGCACGCGTGACGACGTGGCGCCGCGGGTGCGTGAGCGCCTCGGTCGGGGTGAGGAGACCGGCGTCGACCATCTCCTGCACCTCGGAGTGGTCGACGCTCACCTGCTCCAGGCGGCCGCCCGCCAGGTGGTAGGTGCGCGAGTCGCCGACGTTGACGACGAGCCAGTACGGGTTGCCGTCCTGCTCGGAGACGACGACGCCCGTGACGGTCGTGCCGGCGCCGCGCCCCGGCTCGGTGACGATCGCCTGCACGTTCTCCTGCGCGACCGCGATCCGGGTCCGCACCTCCTCGGGCGTGACGACCTCGAGGTCGGCGAGCGGGCGCAGGGCCTCGACGGCCGTCGCGCTCGCGACCTCCCCCGCCTCGTGCCCGCCCATGCCGTCGGCGACGAAGAAGACGGAGCGCGCGGCGAGGAAGCGGTCCTCGTTGAGGAGGCGGCGGGCGCCGCGGTGCGACGCCGCGCCCCAGGCCAGGTGCACCTCGGCGGGCTGGTCGGTGGTCACGAGACTCCCGGGTGGACGACGAGGCGACGGTCGCCCACGTGGATGGTCGCGCCGACGGGGACGCGCACGCGCGTCCCCGGCTCGGCGACGCGGGGCGGGGCTCCGGGCACCGACACGACGGTGCCGTTCGTCGAGCCGCGGTCGGTGAGCCACAGGCCGCTCGGGTCGACGCGCAGTTCGGCGTGCGTCTTGGAGACGGAGCGCGTCGGGTCGTCGAGGGCGACGAGGGTCCACGGGCCGTCGTCGGGCGCCTGGGGGTTGCGGCCCACGAGGGTCGGGCGGTCGACGGTGCGCCGCTCCCCCGACTCGAGCTCGAGGACGACGGCCACGTCGGGCGCGGGGTCCATCGCACGCACGTCGCGCGCGGACATCCGGGTGCTGTCCCACTCGGGCTCGGCGGCCTCGGGGCCCGCCGCCGGGGTGGCGGACCGCGCAGCAGCCGGGGCGGGCGTCGGCACGGGCGTGGGCGCCGGCACCGCGGCCGGCGGGGGCGCGGCGGGCGGCGGGGCGGACGTTCCGCTCCCGACGCCGGGGACGCCCGTGATGAGACCGCCCTCGGTGGGCGCGGGCGTGGACGGGAAGGCCCACGGGTCCGGCACGGGCGCGGCCGGCACCGCCCCGGACGCCTCGCCCGGGCGGGCCGGCGAGGCGGGAGACGGCGGCGGCGCGAACGACGCGGCGGGGGTCGCGGCCGACGGTGCGGGCGGGCGCCCGGCGTCGGGCGCCGGGTACGACGCCGGGTGGCCGCCCGGGGCGGCGGGGTACGCGCCGGGGGCGGCCGGGGCGCCGTACGCCCCGGCGGGGCCGCCCGCCACGAGCGAGGCGACGCCGTCGTACCCCGAGGACGTGGGGGCGACGCCGCGCACGTCGAGCACGAGCGACCGGCCCGCCTTGTCGTGCCAGCCCTGCGACCGGCCGGAGGAGTCGAAGCGCGGGCTGAGCAGCACGACGAGGATCCCGCCCAGCGGCACGACGCCCACGATGATCCAGCGCAGCGCCGCGCGCCCGAACCCGACCGGCCCGCGCGTGCCCGCGTCCACCGTCCGGATGCCGGTCGCGAGGTTGCCGAGCGTCTTGCCCGTCGACCCCTCCCAGAACCAGACGCCGACCCACCACGCGAGCGCGAGCACCGCGGCCACGACGTAGACCACGAGGATCTTGCCGAGCAGCGCGGCGGCCTCGTCCTGGGTCACCGTCTGCACGCTGCCGAGCGGCGCGCCCACGACCGCGAGACCCGCCACGAGGACGACGAGCGCGACGACGGCCGGCACGGCCGCGTCGACGAGGTACGCGAGGAAGCGGCGGCCGGTCCCGGCGAAGGGCGCGGCGGCGAGGGACGACGGCGACGCCCCGGCCGAGACCGGGACGAAGGCCTTCTGCGTCGCCGCGTAGACCTCGGGCTCGGTCGTCGTGTCCGGCGCCGAGTGCGCGACGGCGGCGTACGGCAGGTCCGGCCCACCACGGCCCGCGACGGCCTGGACGCCGCCGACCGGCCCGGCCGACGGCGCGGCGACGGGCCGGCCCGTCCGCGGGAACGGCTGACCGCACACCGCGCAGAACGCGGCCCCCGGGGACTGCGCGGACCCGCAGGCGGGGCACGTCACGTCGCTCATGACTCGTCTCCCTGTCGACTCGACGGCCCCGACGACGACCCTGCCGCCGGGGGCACGGCTCCACTCCGCGCACCGGCGCGGCGGCCGGGCAGCCACCGGCGCAGGCCCGCGGAACCGGCGCCCGCACGCACGGACCGCAGCGAGAGCGCGGCGCGCACCCGCGCGCGACGGTTCACGGAGGAGCGTAGCCCTCCGACGACGGAGTCGACGTCCGCCCAGAACGCCTCGATCTCCTGCTCCGTCGGCTCCCCGGTGCCGAACACCGTCGCGTCGGCGCGGTGCGCGAGCGGGATCGTCGCCGTCGCGCCGTACGCCTGCGCGAGCAGCCCGGCGCCCTCGCGGCGCGTCGAGCCGGCGGGGACGGGCGTCCCGAGGTCGGTCGCGGCGTCGAGCACCTCGCGCCAGCCGCCGCTCACGCGGTCGGCCGGCCGCTCCGCGGTGCGGCGCCGGGCCCGGCGTCGCGCCTTGTACGCGAGCACGAGCACGACGGGGAGCGCGAGCAGCGCGAGCGGCACGACCACGGCGACGCCGATGAGGACGGCCTGCCCCCAGTCGAACCCGTCGCTGTCGGCCTTCTCCTTCTCCTCGTCGTCGATCTTCCCGGCCTCGGCCTCGGCGGGCTCCTCCGGCGGCTCCGGGTCCTCGAGGATCGGGGGCTTGGGCACCTGGAGGCTCTTCGGCTCCGGCTGGATCTTGTTGTCCTCGTCCGGGATCGCCGTGATCGGCACCCAGCCGTAGCCGACGAACGGCACCTCGGCCCACGCGTGCACGTCGGTCCCGGTCGCGGTGTACGGCTCGCCCGGCTCGAGCGGGTTCTTGTCCAGGTCGGGGTAGAAGCCCATGACGACGCGCGCCGGGATGCCGGCCTGGTTGGCCATGAGCGCGAGCGCGACGGCGAACTGCTCGTCGTCGCCCACCATCTCCTCGTCGGCGAGCAGCGTGTCGATCCGCTCCGCCGAGTGGCCCGGTCGCGACGGCGGCTGCGTGTCCAGCCCGCTCGAGAAGATGCCGCTCGCGACGAGGCCGTCGCGCAGCGCGTAGAGCTGGTCGACGGGCTCGGTCTCCTCGCCCATGAACTGCGCGGCCTTGCCCGCGAGCGACGCGGGCAGCACGCCCTTCGGCGGCGTGGGGACCTGCACCGACTGGTCGATCGCCCCGGCGCGCAGGTCGTCCTCGGTGGGCTCGGCCGTGACGAGCGCGTCGAGCGTGTAGGTGTCGCCCGGGCGCAGCCCGGCGGTCGACAGCGCCGTGCCGGTCGTGCCGTTGTAGTACGTCGTGTCGGCGAGCTCGCGCGCCCGCTCGCCGGTGTAGGTGATGCCTGCGAGCTGGCCGACGTCCGGCACCCACACCCCGGTGTAGTCGCCGACCTGGACGTCGAGGCGCGTCGGCGTGCCGGGCGCGACCGTCGCGATCTCCTGGCCCGCGCGCGTGTAGACGCCCGAGCCGGGCAGCCCGCTCGAGACGTCGTAGACGACGCCGTTGTAGGTGTCGAGCGCGGCGAGGCGGACCTTCGCGCCCGGGGGCAGGCCCCGGACGGTGAACAGCTCGTCCTCGCGCATGTCCTTCGCGTACTTGCGGAACGCCGTGAGCGGGCTGACGTACTGGTGCAGGTCGAGCGGCGGGACGACCGTCTCGCGCAGGACGGTGCGCGGGTCGTCGGGCAGGAGCGCGGGGGCCGCGAACGCCGCCGCGACGCCCCCGACGACGAGCATCGCGGCACCCGTGCGCACGCGGTGCCACCACAGGCGCCGGGTCGCGGCGCGGCTCGCCTCCGTCGTGATCTGGTGCGCGCCGAGCCGCGCGGCGGTGACGCGCCACCCCGCCCAGAGCAGGCCGACGCCGCCGAGCACGAGGCCCTGCGCCACCGGGTACGCCGCGATGACGGTCCCGAGCAGGATGACCGCCACGAACGCGCCGGCCACCGGCACGAGCGCCCACGCGGCACGACGCGCGCGCCACGCGATCGTGCCCGCGAGGAGACCCGTGACGAGCATGAGCAGGTAGGGGACGACCGCGAGGTGCGGGAACGAGTGCAGCGGCGGGACCGTCGTGACGAACTCCTTCCAGCCCGTCACCGCCCCCCGCGCGAGGTCGGCGATCGTCGTGAGCGACGGGAGCACGCCGCCGATCGCGTCGGCGGGCAGGGCGAGCAGACCGCCCAGGAGGAGGTACGCGAGGACCGCGACCGGGAGCACGGTGTAGGCCGCCCAGCGCCGCCAGGCGCCGAGCCACGCGACCGCGAGACCGACGACGGCGCCCCCCGCCGCGGGGAGCAGGTAGCCCGAGGAGCCCCACACGGGGCCGAACCCGACGACCGTGGCACCGAGGACGAGGACGAGCGCGAGCGCGTCGACGGCGCCGAGCGCCGTGAGGGCGCGCGGCGTGTCGGCGCCGCGCAACCGGGTCGTGTTCCGCTGCGACGTGCCGGACGAGGGCGCCGGCGTGCCGACCGGCGTGGCGCGGCGCGAGCCGCGCGTCGTGGTGCTGGGCGCGCTCATCAGTCGTTCAGCCTCCGCAGGGCGAGGGGGAGCTCGCCGAGCTCGCCGATGGTGAGGACGACGAGCTCCGCGATCGCGTGCCGGCTGAGGGACGCGCCGGGCACGCACTGGATCGCCATGACGCGCACGTCCTGCGGCAGGCGCGCCGACGCCGCACGGAGCTCCGTCGGGGTCACCCGGCTCCCGACGATGAACGCCACGACGGACGCGTCGGTGATCGTCAGGCCCGCGACGCGTGCGACGTCGACGAGCGACGTGCGCTGCGACTGCGTCTCCACGCGCGCGAGGTCGTCGAGCAGCCGCGTGCGGTGGTCGCCGCGCAGGTTGCCGTCGTTGACGAGGACCGTGACGCCGCGGTCCTCCTTGATCGCCTGGAGCCCGAGGGACCCGCACGCGCTCACGGCGAGCTCGAACTCGTCGTCGTGCGCGTAGTCCTCGGCCCGCGTCGAGAGCAGCACCGCGAGGTGCGAGCGCCGCGTCTCCTCGAACTGGCGCACCATGAGCTGGCCCGTGCGGGCCGTCGTCTTCCAGTGGATGTGGCGGCGGTCGTCGCCGGGCACGTAGTCGCGCAGCGCGTGGAACGACACGTCGGAGTTCGAGATGTCGGTGGTCACGCGGCCCTCGAGGTCCTTGAGGAACCCGGTCGACGAGCCGGACAGGTTCTTGACCCGCGGGTGGACGAAGAGCTCCTCGGGCTCGGTCCACACGACCTCGCGCCGCAGGAGCCCGAGCGGGTCGGCCCGCACGGAGCGCACCGGGCCGACGGAGATGACCGACCGCCGGTGGGTCGGCACGGTGAAGATCTCCTCGTGGCTCCCCTGCGGGCGCAGGCGCGGCACGGGGAACGTCGCCATGCCCTGCCCCACGGGCAGCTCCATGACCGACGGGAGCAGCGGGCGGGCGGAGTCGTTGCGGACGTCGAGCCGGCCCACCGCGCGGTCCCCCACCGTCACGCGCTGCTGCGCGAGGTCGAGCACGACGGCGTACCGGAAGCGCCCGAGGACGAACGCGACGGCCGCGAGCAGCGCGACCGTGAGCAGGACCGCCACGACGAGCAGCTCGAGCCACGACAGCGCGAGCCCCGCCCACCAGGCCGCGACCGTGACGACGAGCGCCGCCCAGCCGAACGGGCTGACGGCGGACGTCACGGGCCCGACCGTCCGCGCGGCGGGCGCGAGCGCACGCCCGACCGGCGCGGTGACCCGCGCGAGGGGTGCGGCCAGGGGGCGGAGCAGCCCGGCGAGGGCGGACCCCGCGCGGGGTGCGCCCGGGCGGCCGCCGCTGGCGGTGCGGCCGGAGCGGGCGCTGGGGCGCCCGCTGGTCGGGCCGGGGGTGGCGTTCATGGCATGAGCTCTCGGTCGGTGCGGGCCGTCGGTCCGCCGGCGGCGGGACGGCGTGCGGCCGGCGTGCGGGACGCCGGTCGTGTCAGGCGCTGCGGCGCTCCTGCGGCGCCGCGACGTCGGCGAGCAGGCGGCCGAGCACGGCCTCGTTCGTCGCGCCCGCGAACTCGGCCTCGGGGTCGAGCACGAGGCGGTGCGCCCACGTCGGCTGCGCCAGCTCCTTGACGTCGTCCGGCAGGACGTAGTTGCGCCCGTGCGCGGCGGCCCACACCTTCGCGCAGCGCACGAGGGCGAGCGCACCACGGACGGAGACGCCGACGCGCACCTCGGGCGCGTTGCGCGTCTCCTCGGCGAGCCGGGAGACGTACTCGAGCACCGCGCCGTCGACGTGCACCCGTGCGCCGAGCTCGGCCATCTCCGTGACGGCCTGCGTCGTGATGAGCGGCTGGAGCGTCTTGCTCCGGTCGCGGACGGACGCGCCCGAGAGGATCTCGACCGTCGAGGCGTGGTCCGGGTAGCCGATCGACGCCTTCATGAGGAAGCGGTCGAGCTGCGCCTCGGGCAGGCGGTACGTCCCGGCCTGCTCGATGGGGTTCTGCGTCGCGATGACCATGAACGGGCGGCCGACGTCGTGGCCGACGCCGTCGACCGTGACCCGGCCCTCCTCCATGACCTCGAGGAGCGCGGACTGCGTCTTGGGCGAGGCGCGGTTGATCTCGTCCGCGAGGACGATGGACGCGAAGATCGGGCCCTGGTGGAACTCGAACTTCCCCGTCTTCTGGTCGTAGATCGTCACGCCCGTGACGTCGGACGGCAGGAGGTCCGGGGTGAACTGGATGCGGTTGTTCGTGCCCTGGACGCTCGCGGCGAGGGCGCGCGCGAGCGAGGTCTTGCCGGTGCCGGGCGCGTCCTCGAGGAGGATGTGGCCCTCGGAGAGCATGCACGTCAGGGTCAGGCGCACCACGTGCGCCTTGCCCAGGACGGCCTGGCCCACGTTGCCGACGAGGCGGTCGAAGGTCTGAGCGAACCAGGTGGCCTGCTCGGGGGTCATGGTGGTCATTCGTCGCTTCCGTTCGCTGTGCTGTCCGAGGTGGGGCGCGGTCCGCGCTAGTACCACGTCATGGTGTTCGTGCTCCCGATGGTCGTCTCGATCCGCGCCGAGCCGCCCGGCTGGCCGTAGACGCACTGCTGGCCGCCGGAGTAGTTCCCGTTGCCGTCGGTCCGCAGGGCGCGGCCCTGGGCGTCGCGGCTGTAGTTGCCGGAGCCGATCTGCGACCCGCCGCCGTAGCACGTCACCCGGAACGCGGTGTTGGCGGGGCCGTCCTTGATGGTGAGGTAGAGCTCGGCGCACGACGAGTGGCTGCAGTACCCCGGCCAGTTGCCGTCGGGGAGCTTGTGGTTGCTCCCCTTGCTCACCGTGAGGACGGGCTCGGGCTTCTTGTCGGACGTCGCCGACCTGCACGTCTCCTTCGCGGCGCCCTCCGTCGGGATGACCCGGACGCAGATCTCGCGCGTCTCGGAGTAGCCCACCGAGAGGCTCCCGGATCCCTGCTTCTGGTTCGACTGGACGGCGCCGCGCACCTGCACCGAGTAGTCCCGCCCGTTGCCCGCGGTCGACCAGCTGTACGTGATCGAGCGGTCGCCGCCGTTCATCGACACGACCGGCGCCGGGATGGGCCCGTAGGGCGACTCCTCGTTCGCCGTCGCCGCAGCGCCCGGCTCGCGCGCGCCGTCGACACCCGCGACCGCGCGCACCTTGATCGAGTACGGCTTGCCGTTCGACAGCCCGCCGACGACCTTGTTCGCGCCGAGCGTCTGCCAGCCGCCGCCGGCGTCGTACTGGTAGGTGATCTCGTCGGCCCGCACGCCGTTGCCCGACGCGGCGCCGAACGACAGCTGGATCTGACCGTCCGTGCCGTTGGCGTCGGCGCTGAGGTTCGACACCGCGCCCGGCTTCGCGAACGCGCGCACCGGGTCGGACGCGGGCGAGAACTCGGCGTCGCCGAGCTTGTCCGTCGCCTTGTTGTGCGCACGGACGCGGAATGCGTACCCGGTCGTGTCCGCCGGGACGCCGATCGTGGTGGATGTCGCGCCGCCGTCGGCGGTCGCGGTCTGCACGACGCTTCCGCCCCGCAGCGCCTCGATCGTGTACCGCGTGATCGGGGCACCGTTGCCGTCCGGGGCGCCCCACGAGACCTGCATCTGCGACGTGTCGCCGATCGACGTGCGCTGCACCGCCGGCTTCGCGGGAGCCGCCGGCTTGCCCGCCGGCGTCTCGGCCGCCGAGTAGTCGCCCCAGTCCGAGGGGTCGGGGGCGAGGTTCACGGCCTGGGCACGCACCTTGTAGGCGACGCCGTTCTGCAGGCCGTCCCACGTCACCGACGTCCCGGTCAGGGCCGTCTTCTGCACGGAGCCGCCCGGCGGCGCGGGCGAGATCTCGAGGTTGACGGCCTGGATCGGGGAGCGGTCGGTGTAGGTCTTGTTGGTCCAGGTGACCGTGAGGGACTTGTCGCCGAACTCGAGGGTGGGTGCGGCGGGCGGGTCGGGCTTCTCGTCCGGTCGGGCGACGGCGGAGGCCGGGGAGGCGGGGCCGTCGCCGACGGCGTTGGTCGCGTAGACGGTGAAGGTGTACTCGACGTTGTTGGTCAGCCCGTCCAGGGTGCAGGTGGTGGTGCCGCAGGCCTTCTCGTAGCCGTTCTGGGAGCGCACGGTGTAGCCGGTGATGTCGGCGCCGTTGTTGTTCGGCGGGTCCCAGGTGAGCACGACCGTCTTGGAGCGGACCTCGACGACCTGCGGGGTCGAGGGCGCCTCGGGCTTGCCCAGCACCTTGAGCTGGACGCGGCCCTCGACCATGCGGTCGGGGTCCTTCGTCGCGTCCTGGATCCGGTAGACGACCACCATGACGCCCACGAACGAGTCGGCGGGCGTCACGACGACGTCGCCCCCGCTGTACGACACGTCGCCGCTGCCCGTCTCGACGCTCGCGCCGACGATCTCCAGCGGGGTGTCGGGGAAGGGGTTGGAGTCGTTGGCGAGGACGGGCACGGTGGTGGCCTTGCCCTGGTGGGCGTCGTCAACGGTGTCGGGGTTGGCGCGCGCCAGGGGCCGGGTCGAGGCCACGACGGTCAGGGTCGCGGCGCCCTCGACCGGGGGGTGCTCGCCGTCGGTGACGGTGATCGGGACCTGCACGACCGAGCCCTTGGGCACGTCCGGGGTCGCCTGGGCGCGCAGGGTGGAGGTGCCCTCGACGGTCACGGTCACGCCCTGGGCCTGGCCGGTGGCCCGGAACGTCAGGGGGTCGCCGTCGGGGTCGGTCGCGAAGCGCGCGAGGTCGATCGAGGCCTCCTCGCCCGCCGCGACGTCGAGCGTCGGGGTCGACAGCTCCGGCGGCAGGTTCTCCGGCGGGAGCACCTGGACGGGGATCGTCAGGACGTTCGTCCGGCCCTCCGGGTCGTCCGGGCCCGACCCGTCCGTCACCTCGAACGACACCGACGCCGGGCCGGTGTAGTCCGCGTCCGGCGTGTAGACGATCTCGGTCACGGACGGGACCTGCCGGTCCCCCTCGGTGACCTTGACCTTGTCCTCGGTGGTCAGGCGCGGGGCGCGGCCCTCCACGACGAGCACGTGCTCGGTGAGGTCGATCGGCAGCGACTCCCCCGCCAGCACCTCGAGCTGCGTGCCCGGCCGCAGCGTGGGCTTCTGGTCGGTGAGGCCGGGGACCTTGACGAAGGCCTTGGCGGTCAGGCCGTCGATGTCGGTCGCGGTGTAGGTGATGACCTGGCGGCCCTCGGTGAGGGTGACGGTGAGCTCGCCGTCGGGGGTGACGCTCGCGGTGGTCGCGTCGGTGGTGACGGTGAGCTCGCTCGCGGCGCCGTCGGGGTCCTCGTCGTTGTCCAGGACGGGGACGGTGACCTCGGTCTTGCCCAGGATGTCCTCCACGGGCACGGTGTCGTCGCGCGCGACCGGGGGCAGCAGGGGCGCGTTCGCCGAGACGTTCACGGTGACCGCGCCGGTCGCGCGGGCGCCGTAGGTGTCCTGGATCTGGTAGTAGAACGAGTACGAGCCGTCCTGGTCGGGCGAGGTGAGCACGATGCGGTCGGCCACGACCTCGGCGTCCAGGTCGTGGGTGTCCTCGATCCCGCCCGGGACCAGCCCGACCTGGTCCCCGTCGGGGTCGGTGTCGTTGGCCAGCGCCGCGACCGAGACCGTGCGCCCCGGGCGCACCGTCACCTCGTCGTCCACCGCGACCGGCGACTGGTTGGTGTCCGCGGGACGGGCGATGCCGACGTTGACCGTGCCCGTGGCGGTGGCGCCGCGCGCGTCGAGCACGGAGTACGTGAACGTGTCCGCCCCGGTCGCGTTCTTCGACGCCGCGTACTCGATCATCCCGTCCACGACCCGGGCGGTGCCCTTGCCCGCGGGGGTGGCGATGCCGGTGACCTGGACGGAGTCGCCGTCGGGGTCGATGCCGTCCAGCGGGACCGCGATGCGCACGCTGGACCCGGACAGCACCCGGGCCTCGATCTCGCGCGGCTGCGGCGGGGCGTTGTCCTCGCCGTCGCGGATCCGGATCGTGACCTGGGCCGAGTCCTCCTGCCCGTTGACGTCCCGCACCCGGTAGATCGCGTACGCCGTGCCCGCCTCCGGGCCCGCCTTGAACCGCAGCGTGTCCTCCGACACGAACGCCTCGCCCAGCGCGGGGTCCACGTCCTGCTCCAGCTCGGGCTGCAGGAACAGCTCCAACCCGTCCGGGTGCGTGTCGTTCTTCAGCACCGGGACCGTCACCACGTCCCCCGCGTGCACCGTCACCTCGTCCGCGACCGCGTTCGGCGGCTGCAACCGCGTCGGCGCCGGCACCGGCACCACCCGCACCTCGCCCACGGCCGACTCCGTGCCGTTCGACACGGTGTAGGCGATGCTGACGGGGCCGTCGAGCCGCCGCAGCTCCGTGACGCGGAGCATCTGGTGCCCGAGGACGGCCACGGAGACGCCCGCGTCCGCCGGGACCGAGACCGACTGGACCACCAGGACGCCGCCCGCCGGATCGGTGTCGTTGGCGAGCACGTCGACCAGGGTCGAGCCGCCGGTGGGCAGCAGGGCCGTGTCGGTGACGACGATCGGGGCGCCCTCGGCCGCGGACGGGGGCAGGACGTCCACCCGCACCAGGCCCGTGGTCGCGTTCGGGCCGTCGGTCACCTGGTACGTCAGGTCGTAGGAGCGCGGCTCCATCGAGAGGAACGTGAAGGTGCCCGCGTCGTAGTTCGGCGTGATCTGCGCCGGGGCGGACTCCGAGACCGACGCCAGGCGCAGCTCGTCCCCGTTCGGGTCGGTGTCGTTGCGCAACGGCTCCACCGTCACCGGCTGCCCCGCCGGGACCACCACGTGGTCGCTCACCGCGACCGGCGGCTGCGGACCCGGCACCACGTCGACCAGCAGCTTGCCCTCGAACACGCCGCCCTGGCCGTCCGCCACGGTGACCGCGACGATCTTCCGGCCCGTCGAGCCGCCGCCGTCGCGCAGCTCGACCGTGCCGTCGGGGCGCGAGCGCACGTCGTCGCCCGCGACCGTCGCGGCCGCCGACGCGAGATAGAGGTCGTCGCCGTCCGGATCCTTGAAGTACGGCAGCACCTTGATCGACGCCGTCCCGCCCTGCTCCACCCGGACCACGGGGTCGCCCGTCTGCTCCGGCGGGGCGTTCTCCCCCCACGGCGAGACGCGCAGCGACACCGAGGCCTCCGCGGTCCCCCCGCGGCCGTCGGAGACCGAGTACCGGAACGACCCGGTGCCCTCAGCGTCCTCGGGGACCACGGCCTGGAGCGCGGCGCCGCCCATGATGGTCTGCACGGTCGCGTTCGACGGCGAGTCCCCGACGAGCGACGCCGTCATCACGTCCCCGTCCGGGTCCACGTCGTTGCCCAGCACTGGCAGGATCGTCGTGCGCCCCGGACGCACCCCGAACGTGTCGTCCTTGGGCTGCGGCGGCCGGTTCGGCTGGGACCGGTCCGCGATGAACTGGTCCACCTGCTCGGGGTTCGTCAGCTCCGCGTCGGCCTCCTCGCCCTCGGCCTCCTCGGGCATCTGGACGTCCCAGTCGTCGACCTTCTGGTACTCGTCCGCCGCCATCCACAACGTCCCCGCCGACAGGTCGTTGAGCACGATCACCTGCCGGTTCACCCGGTACTCCAGGCGAGCCTGCGGGTCGATCCCCTCCAGACGGGTGTCCAGGTCGCGGTCGGTGCCCTCGCAGTCGCGGATCACCTGGCCGGTCGAGGCCCACGCCCCGTACGTGCACGACCCGAGCTGCACGGGCGCCGCCGGGCGGCCCTCGGCCGCGCGGCGGACCGCGTCGCCGCCGGCGAGCGGCTGCGTGACGAGACCGTGCGACGTCGCGACCACCACGTCGTCGGACGCCGCCGAGGGCTGCTGCAACCGCGCCTCCGCGCCGTCCTCGAGCGCCACCGTGCGTCCGCCGGGCAGCACGAGCTGCGACGCGGAGCGGTCCAGCACGACCGGCTCGTCGCCGACCGCGGTCACCTCGACCTCGGCACCCGACCCCACGGGCAGCGTGGTGGACGCGGGCTCCCCCGAGACCGCGCCGCGCGCCGTCGTGCGGACCGTCCAGAGCGTCCCGGTCGACGGGACCGCGACGAACACCGTGCCGTCCTGCGCGACGACGACGTCCCCGTCGCCCTCGACCTCGACCGTCGGGTCGAGCTCCTCGGCGTCGAACGAGGTGGCGCCGTCGAACGGCAGGACCCACAGCAGGCCCTCCTCGCCGTCGAGGATCGCGGTCGTCGCGCCGCCGGAGGCGACCTGCGCCCCGGCCGGCAGGCGGATCTGCCCGGTGAGCTTGAGGTGGGCGACGTCCACGGGGGACGACGTGCTCGTCCCCTGGTCGTCGAGGAGGACGCGGCCCGCGTCCTGCTGCACGTCGAACGACGCGCTGCCCGCGTTGAGCGTGCCGTCCATCGCCTGGGACTCGTAGTTGAACCGCCCCACCAGGCCGGCCGACGTCTTCGTCACCCACACGCCCGAGTCGTTGAGGTCCACGTCCGCCGTGGCCTCGCCCTCGGTGAACAGCGCGAGTCCCACCAGCGCCGTGGAGAACACCGACACGGTGCTCACGGACGCGACGGTACGGCGGTGCTCACGCAGGCGCGCCAGGAAACCCACAAGTCCTCCGAGGTGCCGGATCGGGAGGCGACCGGTCCCCTTCGCCGGCCCCCTCGATCTCGCACTTGCCAGGCGGCCCCACCGATCGCGCAACCGAGGATAACGGGAGGGCGAGTGAGATCCGACACCCGTCCCATGGGGAGAACTCCCCTCGCAGTCCGCGCGCCCCGGGCCCCCGGCGCGGACCGCCGTCGGGTGTGCCGCTACCGGCCGGGCCGGACGGGTGTCCCGGGCAACCGGCCCGGGCACCGGGACGCCCTCGCGCCCACGACACCCGCGACCGGAAAGTTCACCCTCTCGGCGCGTCAGGCGGCGCGGTCCGCCAGGGCCTCCGCGAAGGAGCGCAGCGCGTCGCTCACCGGCCCGGGGGGCAGCGTGTCGAGCTCGTCGACGGCGGAGCGGGCCCACCGGACGGCGAGGGCGCGCGTCTCGGCGAGCACCTCGTGGCGGCGCAGCGCCGCGACGGCCGCCGCGAGCGCGGCGTCGTCGGTCAGGTCGGAGTCGAGCAGCTCGACGAGCGCCGCGTCGTCCTCCGTCGCGGTCCCCTGCGCGATGCGCGCGCGCAGCAGGAGGACCGGCATCGTGGGGACCTTCTCGCGCAGGTCGGTGCCCGGGGTCTTGCCCGACTCGTCTCCGGAGGACGCGAGGTCCAGGACGTCGTCGGCGAGCTGGAAGGCGACCCCCAGCCGCTCGCCGTAGGCCGCGACCGTCTCGACGACGTCAGCCGGGCAGCCGGCGAACATCGCGCCGAGCCGTGCGGACGTCGACAGGAGCGACGCCGTCTTGTCCGCGAGGACCTCGAGGTAGTGCTCGACGGGGTCGTCGCCCTCGCCCGGCCCCGTGGTCTCGTGGAGCTGGCCGAGGCAGAGCCGCTCGAAAGTCCGCGCCTGGATGAGCACGGCCTCCGGGCCGAGCGCCGCCACGGTCGACGCGGCGCGCGCGAAGAGCAGGTCGCCGACCATGATCGCGACGGAGTTGCCCCACACCGCGTGCGCGGACGGAGCCCCGCGCCGCACGGGCGCGGAGTCCATGACGTCGTCGTGGTAGAGCGACGCGAGGTGCGTGAGCTCGACGACGACGGCCGCCTCCGCGACCTCGGGCCGTGCCCCGTCCCCGAGCTCGGCCGCGAGCAGCGTGAGCAGGGGGCGCAGGCGCTTGCCCCCGGCGTTCACGAGGTGCCGCGACGCCGAGTCCGCGAGCGGGTCGGCGTGCGCGACGGCGGCCCGGAGCCGGGTCTCGACCTCCGCCAGGCGCTCGGTGAGGGCGGCCGCGAGCTCGGGGTCCGAGATCGGGATCGCGGTGGTCGTCACGGGAGCGGTCCGCTCGCGCGGGCCGCGGGGCCCGGCGGGCGCGGAGGGGACGGGAGGCACGGAGGTCACGGGACGAACTTAACCGCCTCGGCCGCCAGATCGAGAACCGGGGAGGGGAACACACCGAGGAGGAGCACCCCGATCGCGCACACGGCGATCGCCACGGTCGTCGGTCCGGTCGACCGCACGACGGTCACGCCGGTGCCCTCGGAGGCCTCCGCGCCGCCGTCCGCGCCGTCGCGCACGCCGCCGGACGGCGCCGTGAAGAACATGAGCACGATGAGGCGGACGTAGAAGAACACCGCCACGGCCGAGGCGAGCACACCGACCACCGCGAGCACCCACGTGGAGCCGCCGCCCTGCCCGTCGGGGCCGGCGATCGCCGCGCCGAACGCGGTGAACTTCGCCACGAACCCGGCGGTCAGCGGGATGCCCGCCATGGAGAGCAGGAAGAGCGAGAAGACGCCGGCGAGCCACGGGCTGCGGCGCCCCAGACCCGCCCACTGGGCGAGGTGGGTGGCCTCGCCGAGCACGGCGACGGGCTCCCGGGACGAGCCGTCCGTGACGTTGTCCGCCGCGTCCGAGCCGTCGGCTCCCCCGGCGCCCGCCCCGACGGTGGCGGGCACCCGCTCGCGGACGGGGGCCGTCTCGCGGACGAGCGTGACGACCGCGAAGGCGCCGACCGTCGCGAGGCCGTAGACGAGGAGGTAGAACACCGTCGCCCGCAGCGAGAGCTGGGAGAACCCCAGGACGCCGACGAGGATGAACCCCGCGTGGGCGATCGACGAGTACGCGAGGAGCCGCTTGACGTCGGTCTGGACGGCACCGACGACGGTCCCGACGACCATGGTGAGCAGCGTGACGATCCACAGCGCGACGAACAGGTCCTCGCGCGTGGCCGGCGACGACTGCGCCAGACCGAGGCTCACGACGTACAGCACGCGCAGGAGCGCCCCGAACGCCGCGGCCTTGGTGCACGCCGCCATGAAGCCGGTGATCGGCGTCGGGGCCCCCTGGTAGACGTCGGGGGTCCACGAGTGGAACGGCGCGGCGCCGATCTTGAACAGCAGCCCCGCGAGGATGAGCAGGGCGCCGACGACGACAAGGCCGGGCATGCTCGCGAGCGGGCCCTCGGGCGTCGCGAGCGACCGGTACACCTCGACGAGGTCCACCGAGCCGGCGAACCCGTAGACGAGGGCGACGCCGAACACGAACAGCGCGGACGCGAACGCGCCGAGCAGGAAGTACTTGAACGACGCCTCCTGCGACAGCAGACGGCGGCGCCGGGACATCGCGGACAGCACGTACAGCGGGAGCGAGAGCACCTCGAGCGCGACGAACATCACGAGGAGGTTGCCCGTGGCGGGGAAGATCATCATGCCGCCGACGGCGAACAGCACGAGCGGGTAGACCTCGGTCTGCTCCAGCCCCTTGCGCCGCGTGAGGTCCTCGTACGGCGAGCCGGGGACGGCGGCCGCGGACGGCGCGAACGCGTCCTGGCCGGTCGACGTCCGGTCGGCGATCACGAGGATCGCCAGGAACGCGAGCAGCACGACGATCCCCTGGATCGCGAGCCCGAAGGGGTCGATGACCATCGACCCGCCGAGCACCCGCACGCCGTAGGCGGCGCCGTCGGTGCCCTGGACGGCGGGGTCGCGCCACAGCACGACGACGAGCGCGAGCGCCGCGGCGGTCGCGAGCAGGGCCAGCACGACCTGCACCGTGCGCCGGACGCGCGCCGGGACGAACGCCTCGACGAGCACGCCGACGACGCCGGCACCGAGCACGACGAGGACCGGGGCGAGGTACAGCCAGTCGACCGTGGGGGCCACGAAGGAGTCGTTCACGACTCGCTCCCTTCGTCGGAGCTACGAGTGACGGACGTGCCCGGGCTCGAGGAGGCGACCTGCTCGGTCCCCGCGGCGAACGGGTCGGAGCGCGGCGGGTCCTCGACGCCCGCGACCACGAGGTCGGAGAGCGTCACCTCGGCGGGCTCGCGCACGAGGTCGAGCGCGGGCACCGGGTAGAACCCGAGGACGAGGAGGGCGACCAGCAGCGGCGCGACGACCCACTTCTCGCGCGCGCCCAGGTCGGGGAGCCGGTCGAGCCCCTCGCGGGTTCCGCCCGTGAAGATCCGCTGGTAGGTCAGCAGCACGTAGAGCGCGGCGAGCACGACGCCGAGCACCGCGACGAGCGCGGCCCACGGGCTGCGCGCGAACGTCCCGACGAGGACCATGATCTCGCTGACGAACGTCGACAGGCCGGGCAGCGACAGCGCGGACAGGCCCGCCACGAGGAACGTGCCCGCGAGCACCGGGACGACCTTCTGCAGGCCGCCGTAGTCCGCGATGCGCTGCGAGCGCTCCGGGTGCCGCGCGACGAGGAAGCCCGCGATGAGGAACAGGGCCCCGGTCGAGATCCCGTGGTTGACCATGTAGAGCGACGAGCCGGACACGCTGAGCGACGTGAACGCGAAGATGCCGAGCACGATGAACCCGAAGTGCGACACCGACGTGTAGGCGATGAGGCGCATGAGGTCGCTCTGCCCGATCGCCATGAGCGCGCCGTACAGGATCGAGACCACGGCGAGCACGACGACGACGGGCGCCGCCCACCTGCTCGCGTTCGGGAACAGCGGCAGGCACAGCGTGAGCATCCCGAACGTGCCCACCTTGTCCAGGACGCCGACGAGCAGCGTGGACGTCCCGGCCGGCGCGTGCTGCGCGGCGTCGGGCAGCCAGGTGTGCACGGGGAAGAGCGGCGCCTTGATGGCGAACGCGAGGAAGAAGCCCAGGAACAGCAGCCGCTCGATCGTGACCGGCATCGGGTTCTCCGCGAAGTACCCGACGAGGTTCGTCGTGAGGAACGCGTCTTCGGGCCGCGCGCCCGTGGCGGGGTCGATCGGCACCTGGACGTAGAGCGCGATGACCGCCGCGAGCATGATGAGGCCGCCCGCGAGCGAGAACAGCAGGAACTTCACCGCGGCGTAGCGCCGCCGCGCCCCGACGCCGAACCCGCCGATCATGAAGTAGACCGGGATGAGCATGGCCTCGAACAGCACGTAGAAGAGGAACACGTCGCGCGCGACGAACACCGCGACCATGAACGCCTCGAGGAGCAGCACGAGCGCGAGGTAGTGGCGCAGGCGGCGGACGTCGCCGTCCTGCTCCTTCCACGCGGCGAGCACGACGAGCGGGACCAGCAGCACCGACAGCGCGACGAGCGCGAGCGCGACGCCGTCGGCGCCGACCGCGTAGCTCGCCCCGATCTGCGGGATCCAGCGGTACGTCTCGGCGAGCTGGTGGGTACCGGCCGCGGACGTGTCGAACGCGGTGAACGCGCCGACGAGCAGGCCGAGCTCGACGAGCGCCGCGCCGAGCGCGATGCCGCGCACGGCACGCAGCGCGCCCGCACCGACGCCGCGCGTGCGGGCCGCGGCCGTGAGCCACACCGCCGCGGCACCCACCAGGGGCCAGGCGATGAGCAGGGACAACCAGGGGACGGAGGTGGTCATGGGTGTCTCCCTCTCAGCTCGCGGAGCCGGTGGTCAGGGCGAGGACGACGGCGACGACGACCACGAGGCCGCCGAGCATCGTCGCGCCGTACGAGCGCACGTAGCCGTTCTGCCACCCGCGGAGCCACTCCCCCACCTTGCCGACGAGGCCGGCCAGGCCCATCCAGCCGCCGTCGACCATCTCCTTGTCGGCGTAGACGAGCGAGCGCGTGAGGTACTGGCCGGGACGCATGAACACCGTCTCGTTGACGTCGTCCTGGTACAGGTCGCGGCGGGCCGCGCGCGTGAGCACGGAGCCGCGCGGGGCGCGGACCGGGACGCTCGACATCGCGTACTGGCGCCACGCGAGGGCGACGCCCGCGAGGACGAGCAGGAGCGTCAGGGCGATGAGCGACCAGACGGGCAGCACCGGCTCGTGGTGCTCGGCGTGCCCCGTGACGGGCTCGAGCCACGTGACGAAGCGCGAGCCCGCGGCGAGGATGCCGCCCAGGGCCACCGACCCGACGGCGAGGACGATCATCGGCCACGTCATGAGGCGCGGGGACTCGTGCGGGTGCTGGACGGGACCGTCCTGCGGGCCGAGGCCGTCCAGGGAGCCGCTGCCGTCGTTCCAGCGGCGGCGACCGGAGAACGTCATGAAGAACAGGCGCGACATGTAGAACGCCGTGATCCCCGCGCCGAGCAGCGCCACGCCGCCGAAGACCCACGCCCGCCACGGCTCGCCGTCGACGGGGACGAACGCGGCCTCGATGATCTTGTCCTTGCTCCAGAAGCCCGAGAACGGCGGGATCCCGAGGATCGCGAGCCAGCCCATCATGAAGGTGATCCACGTGACCTTCATGTACCGCGCGAGGCCGCCGAACCGGCGCATGTCGACCTGGTCGTCCATGCCGTGCATGACGGACCCCGCGCCGAGGAACATCCCGGCCTTGAAGAAGCCGTGCGTCACGAGGTGGAAGATCGCGAACGCGTAGCCGATCGGGCCGAGCCCCGCGGCGAGGATCATGTAGCCGATCTGCGACATGGTCGACGCGGCGAGCGCCTTCTTGATGTCGTCCTTCGCGCAGCCGACGATCGCCCCGAAGAGCAGCGTCACCGCACCCACGATCACCACGACGAGCTGCGCCGTCGGCGCGCCCTCGAAGATCGGCGCGGACCGGACGACGAGGTAGACGCCCGCCGTGACCATGGTGGCCGCGTGGATGAGGGCGGAGACCGGCGTCGGGCCGGCCATCGCGTCCCCGAGCCACGCCTGGAGCGGGAACTGCGCCGACTTGCCGCAGGCCGCGAGCAGGAGCGCGAGGCCCGTCGCCGTGAGCAGCGCGGTCGAGGCCTCCGGCACGCGGGCGAAGACCGTGCTGAAGTCGAGCGCGCCGAACGTCGCGAACATCAGCATCATCGCGACGATGAGGCCGATGTCGCCCACGCGGTTCATGACGAACGCCTTCTTCGCCGCGACCGCGTACGCCCGGTTGTGGTTCCAGAACCCGATGAGCAGGTACGACGCGAGGCCCACGCCCTCCCAGCCGACGAACAGCAGGAGGAACGAGTCGGCGAGGACGAGGACGAGCATCGCCGCGATGAACAGGTTGAGGTACGCGAAGAACCGGCGCCGGTCGCGGTCGTGCGCCATGTAGGCGACCGCGTACACGTGGATGAGCGTCCCGACGAACGTCACGAGGAGCACGAACGTCAGGGACAGCGGGTCGATCCGCAGCCCGACGGCGAGGTCGAGCCCGCCGGACGCGATCCAGTCGAACAGGCGGTAGTCCACGACGCGCTCGTCGACCGGGAGGCCGAGCATCGACACGAAGAGGACCAGGCCCACGACGAACGCCGCGGCGGACATCAGCACGCCGAACCAGGCGCCCCAGCGGTCGCTGCGGCGGCCCGCGAGCAGCAGGACGGCCGCCCCGACGAGCGGGAGCAGCACGAGCAGCGGTGCGGCGAGGAACGCGCCCGGGACCGTCTCGGTCGCGGGCACGACGTCGGTCGCGGTCAGCAGTCCGCCCGCCGACGGCAGGGCGGGAAGGAGCATCGTCATCGGTGCCGGCCCCTCAGCTCTTGAGCAGGTTGACGTCGTCGACCGAGGCGGACCGACGGGTGCGGAAGATGGACACGATGATCGCGAGGCCGACGACGACCTCCGCCGCCGCGACCACCATGACGAAGAACGCGAGGACCTGGCCGGTCACGTCGCCGTGGATGCGGGCGAACGTCACGAACGCGAGGTTGGTCGCGTTGAGCATGAGCTCGATGCCCATGAACACGATGATCGCGTTGCGGCGCAGGAGGACCGTCGCCGCGCCGATCGCGAAGAGGATCGCGGCCAGCACGAGGTAGTGGGTGAGCTCCATCAGTCCTCTCCTCCCGGGGTCGCGCCGGGCACGCGGGACCGGCCCGGGTCGTCGGGACCCCCGACGTCGCCGGCGGGCGGCTCGCCCTCGGGCTGCTCGGCCGTCGCGGCCTGCACCACGCGCTCGTTCGCGTCCTGGGCCCGCAGCGCGGGCAGGGCACGGTGCGGCTCGTGCTCGACGAGCACGTCGCGCTCGGCCTCGAGGATCGTGCCGGCCGAGCGCTCCTGGCCACGGATCCGCAGGATGCGGGACACCGACTCCTCGATGGGCCGCCCCTGCGGGTCGAGGGCCGGCGTGTCCATCGCGTTGTTCTGCGCGTACACGCCGGGCGCGGCGAGCGGCGTGAGCCGGCCGCCCGAGGGCAGTGCCGCGACCTTCGCGTCCGCCTGCTCGCGCTGGCCGACCTTCGGGGTGAGGCGGCGCCGGTGCGTGAGCACGAGCGCCGAGACCGCGGCGGTGATGAGCAGGATGCCCACGACCTCCATCGCGAACACGTAGTCCGCGAAGAGCACGCGCGCGAGCGCCGTCGGGTTTGTCACCGCGTTCGCGGCCTCGAGACCGACCGCGGGCGGGAACGCCGCCTGCGAGACGACGCCGACCAGCACGGCCCCGAGCCCGAGCCCGAGCAGCACGCCGATCCAGCGCTGACCGCGGATCGTCTCGACGAGCGAGTCCGACGCGTCGACGCCGACGAGCATGAGCACGAAGAGGAACAGCATCATCACGGCGCCCGTGTAGACGACCACTTGGACGACGCCGAGGAACGGCGCCTCCTGCGCGATGTAGAGGATCGCGAGGTCGACCATGACGAACATGACCGCGATGGCGGCGTGCACCGCCTTGCGCGCGAAGAGCAGCGAGAGCGCCGCGAGCACCATGAGGGGGGCGAGGACCCAGAAGAGGACCGCCTCGCCGCCGCCCCCGATCACCGCGCGCCCTTCCGGGCCGACGGACGGGCGGACCGCCCGGACGGCTGCGTGACCCGCCGGACCTCCGGCTCGCGGCCCGCCGGCTCCGGCGGGAGCGTCGGGTCGTCCGGCCTGTGCTCGCGCACCCACTCCACCTGCTCGGCCACCGGGCCGCTCACCTCTCCGCGGTAGTACTCGGTGTCCGACGTCCCGGGCACCATCGGGTGCGGCGCGGCGAGCATGCCCTCGCGCAGCGGCGCGAGCAGGTCCTGCTTCTCCCAGATCATGCCCTCGCGCGTCGGCCCGGCGAGCTCGTACTCGTTGGTCATCGTCAGCGCGCGCGTCGGGCACGCCTCGATGCACAGCCCGCAGAAGATGCAGCGCAGGTAGTTGATCTGGTAGACGCGGCCGTACCGCTCGCCGGGCGACATGTGGCCGCCGTCGGGCAGGTCGGCGTTGTCCGCGCCCTCGACGTAGATCGCGTCCGCAGGGCACGCCCAGGCGCACAGCTCGCACCCGATGCACTTCTCGAGCCCGTCGGGGTACCGGTTGAGCTGGTGCCGGCCGTGGTAGCGCGGCTTGGGCGGCACCTTCTGGCGCGGGTACTGCTCCGTCACGGTCGGCCGGAACATCGAGGAGAAGGTCACGCCGAACCCGGCGACGGGCGCGACGAGCTCGCGAAAGCCCTTCGCCTGCGGGCGGCGGACCTCGTACTCGCCCGGCCGGTCCGGCTTCTGGTCGTCAGCCACGGTCGACCTCCTTGTCGTGCGGTGTGTCGCGGGGAGCACCGGCACCCGGTGCGGACGTCCTGGCCGCGCCCGCGTCGTCGGGCACGAGGGCCCGACGGCGCGGCGAGGGCGGGAGCGACTGGCCGGGCAGCGGCGGGACGGGGAAGCCGCCGGCGAACGCGTCGAACGGCTCGGGCGCGGCGCCCGCGGCGCGCGGAGCGGCGCCGGGTGGCGCCTTCTTCTCGGGCCAGAACCAGACGACGACCACGACCACGAGGGCTATCGCGACCGCGATCCCGATGAACACGCGCAGGTCCACGTCGAGGAACTGGCGCACGGCCTGGGCGACGGCGAGGAGCACGAGCCACGCGAGCGCGAAGGGGATGAGGACCTTCCAGCCGAAGCGCATGAACTGGTCGTAGCGCAGTCGCAGCAGCGTGCCGCGCACCCACACGAAGAAGAACATGACGGCCCAGACCTTGACGAGGAACCAGAGGATGGGCCACCAGCCCTCGTTGAACATCCCGTCGTTGATCGCCGAGAGCGGCCACGGGGCCCGCCACCCGCCGAGGAACAGCGTCGTCGCGACCGCGGAGACGTTGAGCATGTTGATGTACTCCGCGAGGAAGAACCACGCGAACTTCATCGACGAGTACTCGGTCATGTACCCGGACACGAGCTCGCCCTCGGCCTCGGGGAGGTCGAACGGCAGGCGGTTCGTCTCGCCGACCATGGAGATCACGTAGATGACGAACGCCGGCAGGAGCGGGAGGAACCACCACAGCTGCGTCTGCGAGTCGACGATGCGCGAGGTCGACATCGACCCCGCCATGAGGAAGACGGAGACGAGCGAGAGGCCCATCGCGAGCTCGTAGCTGATGACCTGGGCCGTCGAGCGGACAGACCCGAGCAGCGGGTACGTCGAGCCGGACGACCAGCCGCCGAGCACGATCCCGTACACGCCGAGCGACGCGCACGCGAGGATGTAGAGCGTCGCGACCGGGAAGTCGGTGAGCTGGGCGGGCGTCACGTAGTCCGTGAACGGGATCTGCACCTCGGGCCCGAACGGGATGACCGCGAACACGAGGAGCGCGCAGAACACGGAGATCATCGGCGCGAGCAGGTAGACGAACTTGTCGGCCGCCTTGACGGTGATGTCCTCCTTGAGCAGGAGCTTCATCGCGTCGGCGAGCGACTGCAGCAGGCCGAACGGGCCGTGCCAGTTCGGGCCGGGCCGCACCTGCATGCGGGCGACGACCTTGCGCTCGAACCAGATCGCGAAGAGCACGCTCGTCAGCAGGAAGACGAGGATGAGGACGGCCTTGACGAGGTACGTCCAGCCGTTGTCCTGCGAGAAGTTCGCCGTGATGCCGGGCACCGCCGGCGTCTCGGTGGCCAGCGCGTGGAGCGCGTGCAGGCCGCTCATGCGCCCTCCCCTCCGTCGGTGGTCCCCGGCTCGAGCCGGACGAGGTCGCCCGGCACCGCGCCGAGCGTGGCGTGCACGGACGACCCCGGCGAGCGCAGCGGCAGCCACACCACGTGGTCGACCATGTCGGTCACCACCACGGGGAGCGTGACCGCGCCCCGGTCGGTGACGACGCGCACGAGCTCGCCGTCGAACACGTCGACCGCGGCGGCCGTGGCCGCCGACAGGCGGGCCACGGGACGCTTGGCCGTGCCGGCGAGGTACCGCTCGCCGTCCTGGCCGCGCGCGTCGTCGAGCAGGAGGCGCCAGCTCGCGAGGACCGCGGTCCCCGGCGCGACGGCGGGCGGCTCGGTCGCGTCGACCGTGGGCGCCGCGGCGCGCGCGCCGTCCCACGCGCCGTCGCCCACGAGCTGCTCGAGCTCGGCGCGCACGGCCTCGAGCGTCGGCAGGCCGAGCGGGGCGCCGGCGGCGTCCGCGAGCGCGTCGAGCACGCGGTGGTCGGGCATCGCGGTCGAGGCGAGCGCGGCCGGGAACGGGCGCACGCGCCCCTCCCAGCTGACGAACGCCCCGGCCCGCTCCACGGGCGGCGCGACCGGGAGCACGACGTCGGCGTACTCCGTCACCGCCGAGCGTCGCACCTCGAGCGAGACGACGACGTCCGCCGCCTCGAGCGCGCGGCGCGCGTGCGCCGGGTCGGGCAGGTCGTCGAGCTCGAGCCCACCCACGAGCACGCCCGCGAGCTGGCCGACCGAGAGCGCGTCGAGCATCTCCCCCAGGTCGCGGCCCGGGGCCGTGGGCAGCCCCGCGGGGTGGTCCTCGGTCGTCGCCGCGCCCCACACGGTCGCGACGTCCACGCGGGCCGCGGCGTCGGCGACCGGGCGTCCGCCCGGCAGGAGGTTGGGCAGCGTGCCCGCCTCGACGCCGCCGCGCTCGCCCGCTCGGCGCGGGACCCAGGCGAGACGTGCACCGGTCGCGGCGACCGCGCGCAGCAGCGCGCTGTACCCGCCGGGCGTCGCGGCGAGCCGCTCGCCCACGAGGACGACCGCCCCCGGCTGGCGGAGCGCGTCGCTCGCGTCGGCGAGGACGTCGTCGGTGCCGCTCGCCTCGTCGAGCGTGCGGACCCGGTCGCCCGCGGCGATGCCGTCGAGCCACTCGGCCTCGGTCCCCGGGGCGGCGGGGAGCAGCGTGCCGTGCATGCGCTGCACGCCGCGCGACGCGAACGGCGCCACGGAGAACACGCGGACCCGGTGCCGCAGCGCGCCCTTGCGCAGGCGCAGGAACGCGACGCCCGCCTCCTCCTCGGCCTCGAGGCCGACGAGCAGGACCGCGGGGGCCTTCTCGAGGTCGGGGAAGGTCACGCCGAGACCCGTGCCGGCCACGGCGTGCGCGAGGAAGTCCGCCTCCTCCGCGCTGTGCGCGCGGGCCCGATGGTCGACGTCGTTCGTGCGCAGCCACGTGCGCGCGAGCTTGGCGTACGCGTAGGCGTCCTCGACCGTGAGCCGCCCGCCCGGCAGGACGCCGACCCCGCCCGCGTCGCGGGCCCGGGTCAGGGCGTCAGCCGCGACCTCGAGCGCCTCGGCCCACGAGGCCGGGCGCAGCTCGCCGCGCGTGACCGTGCCGTCGGGCGCGACCTCGCGGTCGCGCACGAGCGGGTGCGTGAGGCGGTCCGGCGCGGACTGCCACGTGAAGGCGAAGCGGTCCCGGTCGGTGATCCACTCCTCGTTGACCAGCGGGTCCTGGCCCGCGAGGCGGCGCAGCACGACGCCCCGGCGGTGGTCGACGCGGATCGCCGACCCGGACGAGTCGTGCTCGGCGACCGACGGCGTCGAGACCAGGTCGAACGGGCGCGACCGGAAGCGGTAGGCCGCCCCCGTGAGCGCGCCGACCGGGCAGATCTGCACGGTGTTGCCGGAGAAGTACGACGCGAACGGGAGGCCCGCCTCGTCCTCCAGGGCCAGGCCCACCGGGCGGTCGCCCGGCGCCTCGCCCGCGGGCGGCGCGAAGTCGAGCACGGCCTCGTCGAAGCGCCCGATCTGCTGCGCGGCGCCGCGCTTCTGCAGGTCGATGAACGCGTCGCCCGCGATCTCCTGGGAGAAGCGCGTGCACCGCTGGCACAGGACGCAGCGCTCGCGGTCGAGCAGGATCGTCGTCGAGACGGCGATCGGCTTGGGGAACGTGCGCTTGACGTCGACGAACCGGCTGGTAGCGCGCCCGTTGCTCATGGCCTGGTTCTGCAGGGGGCACTCGCCGCCCTTGTCGCACACCGGGCAGTCGAGCGGGTGGTTGATGAGCAGCAGCTCCATGATCCCGTGCTGCGCCTTGTCGGCGACCGGGCTCGTGCGCTGGGTCTTCACCACCATGCCCGGCGTCGCCTCGAGCGTGCACGACGCCTGTGGCTTCGGCATGGGTCGCACGTTGCCCTCGCGGTCGGGCGCCGCGACCTCGACGAGGCACTGGCGGCACGCCCCGGCGGGCTCGAGCAGCGGGTGGTCGCAGAACCGCGGGATCTGGATCCCGATCTGCTCGGCCGCGCGGATCACGAGCGTGCCCTTGGGCACCGACATCTCGATGTCGTCGATCGTGAACGTCACCTGGTCCGCGGGGGCCGGGGGCTTGGCCGCGCCGCCCGAGGGCGCGACGGCCGAGGAGCCGGTGCCCGGGGCGGGGGTCGTGGTCGTCATCAGTGCACTCCTGCCGTCAGGACGCGGGCCGGGCGGGGCGTGTAGTCGAAGAGCGCCGAGGCCGCCGGGTCGAACGGGCAGCGGTGCTCCGTGATGTGCGCCTCGTACTCGTCGCGGAACAGCGCGATGCTGCTCGTGACGGGCGACGTGGCGCCGTCGCCGAGCGCGCAGAACGCGCGGCCCAGGATGTTGTCGCACGTGTCGAGGAGCAGGTCGAGGTCGGCCTCCGTGCCCTGGCCCGCCTCGATGCGCGCCAGCACCTGCTTCATCCAGTACGTGCCCTCGCGGCACGGCGTGCACTTGCCGCACGACTCGTGCGCGTAGAAGTCGGTCCACCGGCTCACGGCCCGCACGACGCACGTCGTCTCGTCGAAGAGCTGGAGCGCGCGCGTGCCGAGCATCGAGCCCGCCGCGGCGACCGACTCGTAGTCGAGCGGGGTGTCGAGGTGCGCGTCGGTGAACAGCGGCGTCGACGAGCCGCCCGGCGTCCAGAACTTCAGCGCCTTGCCCCCGCGCATCCCGCCCGCGAGGTCGAGCAGCTCGCGCAGCGTCGTGCCGAGCGGAGCCTCGTACTGCCCCGGCCGCGTCACGTGCCCGGAGAGCGAGAACAGGCCGACGCCGGCCGAGCGCTCCGTGCCCATCGAGGTGAACCAGTCCGCGCCGCGCGCGACGATCGACGGCACGCTCGCGATCGACTCGACGTTGTTGACGACCGTCGGGCGCGCGTACAGGCCCGCGACCGCGGGGAACGGCGGCTTGAGCCGCGGCTGCCCGCGGCGGCCCTCGAGCGAGTCGAGCAGCGCCGTCTCCTCGCCGCAGATGTACGCGCCGGCCCCGGCGTGGACCGTGACGTCGAGGTCGAAGCCCGACCCGAGCACGTCCTTGCCGAGGTAGCCCGCCTCGTACGCCTCCTCGACCGCGCGCAGCAGGCGGCGGTACACGTGCAGCACCTCGCCGCGCACGTAGATGAAGGCGTGCCGGCACCCGATCGCGTACGACGTGATCGCGACGCCCTCGACGAGCGCCTGCGGGCTCGCGAGCATGAGCGGGATGTCCTTGCACGTGCCCGGCTCGGACTCGTCCGCGTTGACGACGAGGTAGCGCGGGCCGCCGTCGGGCGCGGGCAGGAAGCCCCACTTCATGCCCGTGGGGAACCCGGCGCCGCCACGGCCGCGCAGGCCGGACGCCTTGACCGTCGCGACGACGTCGCCCGGGTCCTGCCCGAGCGCGGCGCGCAGGCCCGCGTAACCGCCGCGGTCCAGGTAGGACGCGAGCGTCCAGGACCGGTCCGCGTCCCACGTGTCCGACAGGACCGGGGTCAGCGGGTCCGGCGCCGGGCGCGTCTCGGTGCTCTGCTGCTCGCTCATGCGTCCGCTCCCTTCGACGGGTCGGGCTTCGTGCCGGGCGACTCGGCCTTGCCGCCGGGGTCGACGTCGGCGTCGGTCGTCGGCTTCCGCTCGGCGCTCGACTGCGCCTCGCCGGCGTCGGGCGCACCGCCGGCGGGGGCGCCGCCGTCGGGGGCCGCCTCCGCGTCCGTGTCGCCGGCCGGGGCGGTCCAGCCGTGCTCGCGCGCGAGCCGCAGGCCGGCGAGAGTGGGCTCGCCCGCGCCGACGCCCTCGTCGGCGCGGCCGTCCGGGAAGCCGGCGAGCACGCGGCTCATCTGCTTGAACGTGCACACGCTCGCCGCGCCGCGCGTCGGGGCGACGGGCTCGCCGGCGCGGAGCCGGTCCACGACGTCCGTCGCGCTGCCGGGGGTCTGGTTGTCGAAGAACTCCCAGTTGACCATCATCACGGGTGCGTAGTCGCAGGCCGCGTTGCACTCCACGCGCTCGAGCGTGATCGCGCCGTCCTCGGTGGTCTCGTCGTGCCCGACGCCGAGGTGGTCCGACAGCTCGTCGAAGATCGCGTCGCCGCCCATGATCGCGCACAGCGTGTTCGTGCAGACGCCCACGGTGTAGGTGCCGTTGGGGTGGCGCTTGTACTGCGTGTAGAACGTCGCGACGGCGGAGACCTCCGCCGCGGTGAGCCCGAGCTGCTCCGCGCAGAACAGGATGCCGTCGCGCGAGACGTACCCGTCCTCGGACTGCACGAGGTGCAGCATCGGCAGGAGCGCGGAGCGGGACTCCGGGTAGCGCGCGACGATCTGCGCGGCGTCGGCGGCGAGGCGCGCCGTCGTCTCCGCGTCGTACCCGGGGCGGGCACGCCCGGCGGGCGTCCCGTCCGTCGCAGGTCCGGCGTCGATGGTCATCGGTCCACCCCTCCCAGCACCGGGTCCAGGGACGCGACCGCGACCACGACGTCGGCCACCTGGCCGCCCTCGCACATCGCCGCCACGGCCTGGAGGTTGTTGAACGACGGGTCGCGGAAGTGCGCCCGGTAGGGGCGCGTGCCGCCGTCGGACACGAGGTGCACCCCGAGCTCGCCGCGCGGGTGCTCCACGGTCTGCCACGCCTGCCCCACGGGGACCCGGAAGCCCTCGGTGACGAGCTTGAAGTGGTGGATCAGGGCCTCCATCGAGGAGCCCATGATCTCCTTGATGTGCTCGAGCGAGTTGCCCTGGCCGTCGCTCCCGATCGCGAGCTGCGCGGGCCACGCGATCTTGCGGTCGCCGACCATGACGGGCTGGCCCGCCGTCGCCTCGAGGCGGTCCAGGCACTGCGCGACGATGTGCAGCGACTGGTAGCACTCCTCGAGCCGCAGCACGACGCGGTCGTAGCAGTCGGCGCCCGTCGCGGTCGGGACGTCGAAGTCGTACGTCTCGTAGCCGCAGTACGGGTCGGCCTTGCGCACGTCGTACGGGTGGCCCGTCGAGCGCAGCACCGGCCCGGTGACGCCGAGCGCCATGCAGCCCGCGAGGTTGAGGTGCCCGACCCCGACGAGGCGCCCCTTGAAGATGGGGTTGGCGAGCATGAGGTCGCCGAGCTGGCCGAGGTAGCGGCGCACGAGCGGGTCCGCCCGGCGCACCTGCTCGACGAGGTCCGGCGGCACGTCCTGCGCGACGCCGCCCGGGCGGACGTACGCGTGGTTCATGCGCAGCCCCGTGACCGCCTCGAAGATCCGCAGGATCTCCTCGCGCGCGGTGAACGCGATGGTCATGACGGTCGTCGCGCCCATCTCGTTGCCGCCCGTGCCGAGGCACACGAGGTGGGACGCGATGCGGTTGAGCTCCATCATCAGCACGCGGATGACGCTGGCCCGCTCGGGCACGTCGTCCGTGATGCCGAGGAGCTTCTCGACCGCGAGGCAGTACGCCGTCTCCTGGAACAGCGGCGCGAGGTAGTCCATGCGGGTGCAGAACGTGACGCCCTGCGTCCACGTCCGGAACTCCATGTTCTTCTCGATGCCGGTGTGCAGGTAGCCGATGCCGCAGCGCGCCTCGGTGACCGTCTCGCCGTCGATCTCGAGCATGAGGCGCAGCACGCCGTGCGTCGACGGGTGCTGCGGGCCCATGTTGACGACGATGCGCTCCTCGCCGAGCGCGGCGGCCGCGACGGCGCTCTCCGCGATCTCGGCCCAGTCGCCGCCGGACGCCTCGAAGCTCGGGACGCCGGGGTCGAAGTCGCCGACGGGCGGACGGGTGGCGTGCGGGGCGCCGCCGGGGGCGCCGGTGGTGTGCGTGCTCACGAGTACGACCTCCTCGTGTCGGGCGGGGGCACGGTCGCGCCCTTGTACTCGACGGGGATCCCGCCGAGCGGGTAGTCCTTGCGCTGCGGGTGGCCCGGCCAGTCGTCGGGCATCTCGATGCGCGCGAGCGACGGGTGGCCGTCGAAGACGATGCCGAAGAAGTCCCACGTCTCGCGCTCGTGCCAGTCGTTCGTCGGGTAGACGGACGTCGTGGTCGGCACGTGCGGGTCCGCGTCCGGCACCGACACCTCGAGCCGCAGCCGCCGGCCGTGGGTGATCGAGGTCAGGTGGTAGACGGCGTGCAGCTCGCGGCCGACGTCGTGCGGGAAGTGCACGCCGCTCACGCCCAGGCTCAGCTCGAAGCGCAGGTCCTGGTCGTCGCGCAGCGCCCGGCACACCTCGACGAGGTGGTCGCGGTGCACGTGCAGCGTCAGCTCGGCGTGCGCGCCGGGCGGGTCGACGACGACGCGCTCGACCGCGGCGTCGAACCGGACGCCGGACGCCTCGAGCACCTCCGCGAGGACGTCCACGACCTCGTCGAACCAGCCGCCGTAGGGGCGCGCGCTCGCGCCCGGCATCGCGACGGGCTGCACCAGGCCGCCGTAGCCGGACGTGTCGCCCGAGCCGTGGACGCCGAACATGCCCTCGCGGACCTCGACGACCTCGAGCGTGCGGGGCGCCCCGGCACCGGTCACGAGGTCGGCCGACCGGGGGCCGTTCACCTCCTCCGGCTGCGGCACCGGCGTGCCGGCGCCGCTCTTCTCGTCCGTCACCGCAGCAGCCCCTTCATCTGGAACGTGGGCGTCGCCTCGAGCGCCGCCGCCTCTGCGGCGCGCGCCGCCTCCTTGCGGTTGACGCCGAGCGGCTCGTGCTGGATCTGGTCGTGCAGCGCGAGGATCGCGTTGATGAGCATCTCCGGCCGCGGCGGGCAGCCGGGCAGGTAGATGTCCACCGGGACGACGTGGTCGACGCCCTGGACGATCGCGTAGTTGTTGAACATGCCGCCGCTCGACGCGCACACGCCCATGGACAGGACCCACTTGGGCTCGCTCATCTGGTCGTAGACCTGCCGCACGACCGGCGCCATCTTCTGGCTCACGCGCCCGGCCACGATCATGAGGTCCGCCTGGCGCGGCGACGCGCGGAAGACCTCCATGCCGAAGCGCGACAGGTCGAACCGCGACGCGCCCGCCGCCATCATCTCGATGGCGCAGCACGCGAGGCCGAAGGTCACGGGCCACAGCGACGCCTTGCGCAGGTACCCCGCGAGGTCCTCGATCGTGGTGAGCAAGAAGCCCGAGGGAGCTTCCTCGATCCCCATGGTGTCTCTCCTAGTTCTCTCGCCGGTGCCCGCCGGGGCCCCCGCTGGGTGCCACCGTCAGTCCCACTCGAGGCCGCCGCGGCGCCACTCGTAGACGAACGGGACGGTGATGAGCGCGAGGAACGCGAGCATCGCCACCAGCCCGAACGTCGCGAGCGTCGCGAAGTCGACGGCCCACGGGTAGAGGAAGACGACCTCGATGTCGAAGACGATGAACGTCATCGCGACGAGGTAGTACTTGATCGGGAAGCGCCCGCCGCCGACGGCGTGGGGCGTGGGCTCGATGCCGCACTCGTAGGCGTCGAGCTTGGCGCGGTTGTACCGCTTGGGGCCGATGACCGCGCTCGCGGCGACGCCGCCGAGCGCCAGCACGGCGGCCACGCCCATGAGGACGAGCAGCGGGACGTACGGGTTGGTCATCGTCGACTCCTCGAGTGGGGGCTCGGGACGGGTCTCCCCGGACGACGTCGTCCGGGACCGCGGTCAGGTGGTGCGAGTGCCGGCGCTGCGCCGTGCGCGGGTGCCGGCCCACCTCGTGGGCTCATGACGATGGCACCACCCTGGTCAGCCCGGCGATGACGCGGTCGACCCAGTCGCCGCCGCGGGGCTCGTAGCAGTCCGACAGGAGCTTGAGGACGAACCGCATGACGACCGGGCGCGGGAGCCCGTAGCGCGTGCAGATCCGCATGATCTCGGGGTGCTCGATGAGCTTCACGAAGTACCGGCCGAGCGTGTAGTACCCGCCGAGCTCGCGCCGCATGAGACGCGGGTACGTCTGCAGCGCGCGCTCGCGACCGCCGTCGGTGAGGCGCGCGCGCGACTGGGCGACGACGTCGGCCGCCGCCCGCCCGGCCTGCATCGCGTAGGCGATGCCCTCGCCGTTGAAGGGGCTGACCATGCCGCCCGAGTCCCCGACGAGCAGCACGCCGCGCGTGTACAGCGGCGTGCGGTTGAAGCCCATGGGCAGCGCCGCGCCGCGCACCGGGGCGAGCCGGTTCTCCTCCGTGAACTCCCACTCGGCGGGCGCGTTGCGCATCCAGGTGGCGAACAGGTCCTTGTAGTCGACGTTCGCCGCGGACTGCCGCGCGGGCGTCGAGCTCACCGAGCCGAGGCCGACGTTCGCCGTGCCGTCGCCGAGCGAGAAGATCCAGCCGTAGCCCGGCAGGAGGTTCGACTCGCGGGGCTTGCCGTCCCACAGCTCGAGGTGGGACTCCATCCACGGGTCGTCGTGGCGGGGCGTGCGGAAGTAGGTCCGGACGGCGACGCCGATCGGGCGGTCCTCGCGCCGCGCGAGGCCGAGGGCGAGCGCGAAGCGGGACGAGACGCCGTCGGCCGCGATGACGACGGGCGCCCGGTAGGTGACCTCGTCCCCGGCGCGCCGGCCCTTCTCGTCCACGGGGCGCGCCGTGACGCCGACGACGCGGCCCGTGCGCTCGTCGAGGACGGGGCCGGTGACGGCGGTGCGCTCGAGCAGCTTGGCGCCGGTGCGCTGCGCGTGCTCGGCGAGCGTGCGGTCGAACGAGTGGCGCGCGCGGGCCATGCCGTAGCTGGGGTACGACGCGAGGTCCGGCCACGCGAGCTCCCACGAGCGGCCGCTCGCGACGACGCGCAGCCCGCGGTTGCGGATCCAGCCGTCCTCGGCGCGCGTGGGGACGCCCATGCGCACGAGCTCGGCGACCGCGCGCGGCGTCAGGCCGTCGCCGCAGATCTTGTCGCGCGGGAACGCCGACTTCTCGAGGAGGAGGACGCTCAGGCCCGCGGCGGCGCAGTAGTGGGCGGCCGCGGAACCGGCCGGGCCGGCGCCCACGACGATCACGTCGGCGTCGTCGAGCCTCGCGCCCACCGTGCCCACCTCGCCGTCCCGTCGTCGGAGTCCTCGTGCGATGCTCCACCGTGGCCCGGCTCGGGACACGGTGCACCCACTGTCCTTGTGAAGTCGGTCACAATGGACACCGCCACTCTAGTCACTCCGGACGGGAGATGTGTAGCAAGGCGACCCTTCCCTGGGAGATCCTGTGACGAAGGTCCCGGCACGCGGCGACACCCGACCCTGGGGACGAGGACTCGCGGGCAAGGGGGCCGGCGCCACGATGGCCTAGCCTCCCGCGCGTCCGCGCTCGCCCGGGGCACCGTCGTCCCAGGTCAGCGCCGCGCACGCGTGCCGACGCGGCCGCGCGCCGCCGGGGTCGCCGAGAAGGCCCCGCGCGGCACGCGCGGGGCCTCGTCCTGGTGTGGCGTCAGGCCGGGCGCACGCCCCGGTGCAGCGCGACGATCCCGCCGGAGAGGTTGCGGTAGGCGACCTTCTCCCAGCCCGCGCGCAGCAGGAGACGACCCAGGCCCTGCTGGTCCGGCCACGCGGCGATCGACTCGGCGAGGTACTCGTACGACCCGCCCTCGCGCGTCACCGCCGAGGCGATGCGCGGCAGCGCCTGGACCAGGTACTCCTGGTACAGGACGCGGAACGGCGCCCACGTGGGGGTCGAGAACTCGCAGATCACCACGCGCCCGCCCGGCCGCACGACGCGCAGCATCTCGCGCAGCGCCCCCTCGGTGTCGACGACGTTGCGCAGCCCGAACGAGATCGTCACCGCGTCGAACGTGCCGTCCGCGAACGGGAGCCGCGTCGCGTCCCCGGCGACGAACGGGAGGTCCGGGCGGCGCTCCTTGCCGACCTGGAGCATGCCGATGGAGAAGTCGCACGGGACGACGCGCACGCCGTCGTCGGCGAACGGCTCCGAGGACGTGCCCGTCCCGGCCGCCAGGTCGAGGACCTTCTCGCCTGGCAGCGCGCCGACCGCGCGGACCGTCGCCCGGCGCCACGCGCGGTCCTGCCCGAGCGACAGGATGTCGTTGGTCAGGTCGTACCGGGAGGCGATCCCGTCGAACATCGACGCGACCTCGGAGGGCTTCTTGTCCAGGTTGGCACGGGGCATGGCGCCCATGCTTCCACGTCCCCGCGCCCGCGGTCGCACCGCCGCGGCTTACGCTGGGAGGCGATGAGCGCAGAACCGTCGGCCACGGCCGCACAGCCCCACCCGCTGGTCGTGAGGACCACCCGGATCCCCGACCTGCCCGGCGGCCTCGACGCCCTCGTCGACCTCCTGCCGGACACGCGGCCCCTCGCGTGGGTGCGCCGCGGCGACGGGATCGTCGGCTGGGGCGAGGCGCTGCGGCTCGAGACGTGGGGCCCCGGCCGGTTCGCCGACGCCGAGGCCGCGTGGCACGAGACGCTCGCGCGCGCGGTCGTGCGCGACGAGGTGGGCCTGCCCGGCACGGGCCCCGTCGCGTTCGGCTCGTTCGCGTTCGACGACTCCGCGCCGGGCGACGACGCCCACGACCCGGTCCGGGCCGGCGGGGTGCTCGTCGTGCCGCGCGTCGTCGTCGGGCGACGTGACGGCCACGCGTGGCTCACGACGGTCGACACCGCCGGCTCGCTGTCCTCCTCCCCCACGGACGCCCTGCGCCGCACGCCGCGCGAGCCCGTGCGCGCGCCGGGTGCGGTGGCCTGGCACGACGGCGCGCTCGGCGCCGACGACTGGGCCGCCGTCGTCGCGGAAGGCGTCGAGCGCATCCGCTCGGGCGCGCTGGAGAAGGTGGTGCTCGCGCGCGACGTCGTCGCCCACACGAGCGAGCCCGTGGACCCGCGCTGGCTGCTCGCGCGCCTCGCCTCCGCCTACGAGGCGTGCTGGACGTTCTCGGTCGACGGGCTCGTCGGCGCGACCCCCGAGCTGCTCGTCCGCAGCGAGAAGGGCCTCGTGACGTCCCGCGTGCTCGCCGGCACGATCCGGCGCGGCGGCCTGTCCGACGACGAGGCGCTCCTGCGGGCCGCGCAGCTCGCCCGGTCGTCGAAGGACCTGGAGGAGCACGAGTACGCCGTCCGGTCCGTGGCGCAGGCGCTCGCCCCGTTCTGCTCGTCGATGAACGTCCCCGACTCCCCGTTCGTGCTGCACCTGCCGAACGTCATGCACCTCGCGTCCGACGTGACGGCCGTCCTCGCGCGCGGCGCGAGCGCGCCCGGGGCGTCGGGCGGCGCCGCGGCGGGGCCGACGAGCCTGGCGCTCGCGGCCGCGCTGCACCCGTCCGCGGCGGTGTGCGGGACACCGACGGTCGTCGCGCGCGACCTCATCCGCGAGATCGAGGGCATGGACCGCGGCCGGTACGCCGGCCCGGTCGGGTGGCTGGGCGCCGACGGCGACGGCGAGTGGGGCATCGCGCTGCGCTCGGCCGAGCTGTCGGGCACCGACCCGCGCTCGGTGCGGCTCTTCGCCGGGTGCGGCATCGTCGCGGCGTCCGACCCGGCGGCCGAGGTCGCCGAGTCCGAGGCGAAGCTCGAGCCGATGCGCTACGCGCTCGGCGACGCCTGACGCCCCACCGCCCCGCGCCCGTACCCCGGCGGAAGGCCCCCGACGAGAGACCCCCGGACGACGACGAGCGGCCGGCACGGAGATCCGTGCCGGCCGCTCGGTGCGGTGGGCCGCCGGGGCGGGGACGTCCCCGACGGCCCACCGTCCCGCCACGGTCAGAGGAGGTGGCGGGACGGGGTGCGGCGCCAGCTCAGCCCTGGCCGCCGAAGAACCAGTCGAACGGGTTCGGGACGTTGCCCGGGTCGGTCGGGTCGCCCTGCTGACCCTGGTCGCCCTGCTGGCCGCCCTGGTCGCCCTGGCCGGGGAGCTGCCCCTGGCCGTCCTGGCCCGGCGTCTGCCCCTGGCCGTCCTGCGACCCCTGGCCGGTGGTCTCGTCGTCCGCCGGGCGCGTCGCGAGGGTGACGTCGAGCTCGAGCGTCTTGCCGTCGCGGACGACGGTGAGCTTCGACTCGGCGCCCGCGGCCCGCTCGCGCACGAACGCGGTGAGCGACTCCGCCCCGCCGACCGGGTGGCCGTCGATGGCGACGATCACGTCGCCCGAGCGGATGCCCGCGTCGGCGGCCGGCGAGCCGTCGGTGACCTCCTGGACCTCGGCGCCGCGGCGCGTGACGCCGTCGGCCGTCGCGGTCGCGTCGGCGAGCGTCACGCCGAGGAACGCGTGCTCGGCGGTCCCGTTGTCGACGAGCTGCTGGCCGATCGTCTTGGCGAGGTTCACCGGGATGGCGAACCCGAGGCCGATCGAGCCGGACTGCGTGCCGCCGCTCGACAGCGTCGCGATCGACGACGTGATGCCGATGACCCGGCCCTGCGCGTCGAACAGCGGGCCGCCGGAGTTGCCCGGGTTGATCGCGGCGTCGATCTGGATCGCGTTGGTGACGACGGACGTGCCGCCGCCCTCGCCGGACGCGGACACCGGGCGGTCGACGGCCGACACGATGCCGGTCGTGGCCGTGTTCGCGAGGCCGAGCGGGTTGCCGACCGCGAGGACCGACTCGCCGACGGTCACGTCGTCGGAGTCGCCGAGCGTCGCGGGCTGGAGGTCGTCGGGGGCGTCGACGAGCTGCACGACGGCGAGGTCCGTCGCCGGGTCGAGCCCGACGATCTTCGCGTCGAACAGGCGGCCGTCGCTGAGCGTGACCTGGACGGTGTCGTTCTCGGCGCCGGACACCACGTGGTTGTTCGTCACCACGTGGCCCTTGTCGTCGATGATGACGCCCGAGCCCTCGGCCCCGCCCTGCGGGGTCTGGACCTGGATCGCCACGACCGACGGCGCGACGGCCTTGGTGACGGCCTCCCAGTCGGGGTTCTGCGACGACGAGTCGGCGACGGGCGCGGCCGACGTCTCGTGCTGCTGGCCGACGTCGGCGAGCGACGCGGAGTCCTGGTCGGCGCCGAACGCGCCGGTGAGGCCGGCGGTGCCGACGCTCGCGAGGAGCGCCGCGGCGGCCGCGGCGCTGACGACCGGCACCCAGGTGCGGCGGCGCTGCGGGGCGCCGCTCTCCCCGGCGGTGACCGGGGCCGGCGGTGCGGGCGGCGGGCCGAAGCTGCCGGACGGCGTGTGCGCGCCGGGCGCGCCCTGCGCGGGGCGCGCGTACGGGTTGGCCGGCGCCGCGGCGGGCGTCTGCCCCGCGGGCGCCGCGCCGTGGCTCGTCGGGGCGGGCTGCGGTGTCGTGAGGTGCTGGACGGGGTGCGGCGGGAGCGGCTGCGTCGGGTGGCCGGTCGGGTGCGCCGACGGCTGGACCGGTGCCTGCTCGCCCGAGGTCGCGGCCGGCAGCGGCTGCGTGGCGTCGGGCGTCGGGGTGGGGGTGGGCTCGGTGCCCGGGGTGTTCGTCATGGTGGGCCTCCTTCTTCTGCCCACTACTTCACACCGCCGCGCTTGAACGACGCTTGAACGAACCTGGGAGTCCGCTGCGAGTTTTTCGCGCCCCTCAGCCGCCCGAGGACAGCGCCGCGCGCACGGCCGCCCGGACGTCGTCCGCGAGGCGCAGGCCCTCGCGACGACGGTCCGCGCGCCCGACGCGCACCTCCAGGACCTGCACGCCGTGGCTCGGGGCCGCGAGGGCGTGGCGCAGCGAGGGGACGTCCTGGACGAGCTGGTGGTCCACCCCGTACCCCGCGCACAGCGGCGCGAGGTGCGCGCCGTGCGGCGTGGCGAACACGCGCTCGAACGTACGGCGCTCTCCCTCGGACGACTCGCCCAGCGCCCCGGGCTCGAGCCCCGCGAAGATCGCGCCGCCGTCGTCGTTCACGACGACGAGCAGCAGGTCCGCGTGCGGCTCCCCCGGCCCGCGCAGCAGCCCACCGACGTCGTGGAGGAAGGTGAGGTCGCCGAGCAGCGCGCGCGTGCGCCGGTGGCCCCGGCCCGTCGCGAGGGCCGCGCCGAGCGCCGTGGACACGGTGCCGTCGATGCCCGCGAGCCCGCGGTTGGCGAGCACGCGCGGGCCGGGCCCGTCGAGGCCGAGCACGAGGCCCAGGTCGCGGACCGGGCTCGACGATCCGACGACGAGCAGGTCGTCCGGGCCGCCCGCCGCGGCGACCGCGCGTGCGACGCTCGGGCCGTCCGTCCGGGTCCCGTCGGTCGCCGCCGCGACGACGTCCGCCGCCGCGGCCGACGCCGCCCGCCACCGCTCGGCCCAGCCCGTGGCGGGCGCGGGGTCGAGCCAGCCCGCGGGCACGACGGGGAGCACGGTCGAGGCGTTGCGTGCGGCGTCGGGCCAGGGGCGCGAGCCCGGCGCCACGACGGTCACCGCGAGGTCACCCCGGCCGAGCAGGCGCTGCACCGGCCGCGAGAGCGTGGGCCGCCCCAGCACGACGACGTGCTCCACGTCGTCCACGAGAGCGTCGGCCCCGAGCACGAGCGGGTGGGCGACGACCAGGCGCGGGCCGCCCGCCGCCCCGGACGACGGCTCGGCGAGCAGCGGCCAGCCGCGCGCCTCGGCGAGGTCGCGCGCGACGGGGCCCGCGCCGTCGCCCGCGACGACGACCGTCCGCTCGCCGGGGACCGGCATCTCGACGGGGCCGACGGGGGTTCCGAGCGGCTCCGTGACGTCGCCCGGCGCGACGGCGGTCGGCACGGCCGCGGGGGCGGCCGGCACGACGACGACCGGGCGGACACCCGGGAGGTCCGGATCGAGGGCGGCGGGGGCGGTGGGCCCAGCGAGCGCGGCAGCGGGAGGAGTGCCGGGCAGGCCGACGGGCACGAGCGGCTCGCGGTAGGCGAGGTCGAGGTGCACAGGACCGGGGTGCCCCGAGCGTGCGCCCACGGCCTCGGCGAGCGCGCGCGCCGCGACGGCGAGGAGGTCGCGGACCTCGCCCGGGCGGCCGTCGGGCGCCGGGACGTCCGCGGCGAACCGCGTCGCGGGGCCGAAGATCCCGGCCTGGTGGGTCGTCTGGTTCGCGCCCGTGCCGCGCAGCTCGTGCGGCCGGTCGGCGGTGAGGAGCACGAGCGGGACGCCCGTGTGGTGCGCCTCGAGCACCGCGGGGTGCAGGTTCGCGACGGCCGTCCCCGACGTCGTGACGACCGCGACGGGCCGGGGCAGCGCGACGCCGCCGCGCACGAGCGGCCCCGCGCCGCGCGAGAGCCCGACGGCGAGGAACCCGGCCGCACGCTCGTCGACGCGCACGTGCAGCGTGAGGTGGCCGAGGTCGGCCGCCGCCGCGAGCGCGTACGCGAGCGGAGCGCTGCGCGACCCGGGGGCGAGCACGACGTCCGCGACGCCCTCGAGCGCGAGGCGGTGCACGAGCGCGAACGCGCTGCGCACCGCGGGCGGCTGGGCGTGCAGGCCGTCGAGCAGCGGGTCGAGGGCGGCGCTCATCGCACGCTCCCGGCGGCCACGAGGCCGGCGACGCGGTCGAGCCGCGCGCGCCACCGCCGGTCGGTGCCCGGGTCGGGCGCGGTCGCCGCGAGCGCCTCCGCGCTCGGCGCGGGGCGGGCCACCGGCAGGGCCCCGTCGACGGGCACGAGCGGCGCGGCCACGACGTCGGCGGCGAACAGGTTCACGGTCGCGAGGCCGCACGCGTACGGCAGCGCGGGGAGCGCGGCGGCGAGCGCGACGCCCGCGGCGATGCCGACCGACGACTCGAGCGCCGACGACACGACGACGGGCAGCCGCACCTGCTCGGCGAGATCGAGGCACGCGCGCACGCCGCCGAGCGGCTGCACCTTGAGCACCACGACGTCGGCCGCGTCCGCGCGCACGACGGCGAGCGGGTCCTCGGCGCGCCGGATCGACTCGTCCGCGGCGACGGGCACGGCGGTGTCGCCGCGCTGGCCGCGCCGCACGGCCGCGAGACCGGCCACGTCGGGGCACGGCTGCTCGACGTACTCGAGGCCGCCCGCCGCGCGGTCGAGGTGCGGGAGGCGGCGCAGCGCCTCCTCGGGCTCCCAGGCGCCGTTCGCGTCGACGCGCACCCGACCGCCCGGGCCGAGCGCGTCGCGCACGGCCTCGAGGCGCGCGACCTCGGCTCTGAGGGGTTCGAGCGCGCCGTCGGGCCCGCGCTGCGCGACCTTGACCTTGGCGGTGCGGCACCCGCCGGACGCGGCGACGAGCTCCCGGGCGCGGTCCGGTCCGACCGCCGGGACGGTGACGTTCACGGGGACCCGGTCGCGGACGGGGGCGGGCCAGCCGTCGTCGGCCGCCTCGTGCGCGGCGCGCAGCCAGGAGGCGGACTCGGCGTCGTCGTAGTCCCAGAAGGGCGAGAACTCGCCCCAGCCGGCGTCTCCGCGCAGGAGGACGCCGTCGCGCGCGTCGAGCCCGCGGAACCGGGTGGTGAGTCGGGTGCGGTAGACGACGGCGCGGGAGTCGGGCACGCGCCCAGGCTATGCCACGCGTCGTCGTCGGCCCGCGGCACGGGCACGGCCGCGGCGGGCGGCGCTCACGCGTTGACGAGCACCACGACGACGAGCGCGACGATCACGGCGTTGAACGCGAACGCGACGACGGCGTGTGTCGTGACCATCCGGCGCGTGACGGGGTCGAGCACCGTGACGTCGGCGGTCGAGAAGGTCGTGCTCACGCCCGCGGCGAGGTACACGTAGTCGGCGTAGGCGCGCGGTCCCTCGCCGGGGAACGCGAACCCGAGGCCGTCGCCGGCCGCGACGTCGCGGCGCGCGTAGTGCACGGAGTGGGACACGAGCACCGCGACCCACGACACGACGATGACCGCGACGCCGAGCACGGTCAGCGCGGGGGCCGCGGCCCACGCGACGCCCTGCGCGAGCGCGAACCCGACGAGCAGCGCCATGACCGCGAACTGGACGGACCACGCCGTCGACCCGCCGCCGAGGAGCAGCGTGCGGACGCGGCCGCGCCCGTCGGGGTGCGCGCGCAGCAGGGCCCGCTCGAGCTCGGGGCCGCGGCGCCCGGCGAACGCGACGCACGTCAGCGTGCAGGAGAGCCCGGCGAGCACGACCCACACGAGGAGGCCCGCCGCAACGGGCACGGTGCGGTCGTCGAGGCCGAGCGGGCCCTCCGCGAGGAGCACGACGACCGGACCGGTCACGAGCGCGACGACGGTCGAGACGAGGGTCCGGGTGGTCTCGGGGACGAGGCGGTCGCGCAGGGCGGGTCGGGCGGTGGACGGGCGTCGGGTCATGGGCCGCGAGGCTACCCGGCGGCGGCGCCCGACCTCAGCGCGGTCCGGGTGCCACGAGCTCGCCGACGAGGCGGACCGCGAGCGCTCGCACGTCGCGGCCCTCGCTCAGCGCGCTCACGGCGGCGCCGTCGACGACCGCGACGAGGAGCGACGCCGCGACGTGGCCGAGGCCCCGCACGGCGAGGAGCTGCGCGACGGCGTCGTCCAGCCCCTGCCGACCCTTCCCGTAGGCCCGGGCGAGCGCCGGGTAGCGGCCCGCGCCGACGAGGTGCTCGTAGAAGCCCCGCAGCTCGCTCTCCCCGCCGGGCGGCAGGACGGCGTCGACGAGGACGCGCGCGTCCTCCCGGGCTCGGTCCCCGCCGCGCGCCGCGCGCTCCGCGGCGCCGTGCGCGTGCTCCGCCCACCCGGTGACGATGAGCTCGCCGGCCGCCCCCATGAGGTCGTCGAGGCCGGTGAAGTAGTAGGTGGTGGCGGCGAGCGGGACGTCGGCGCGCGTCGCGACGGCGCGGTGGGTCACCGCCGCGGGGCCGTCCTGGAGGATGAGGTCCGCGGCGGCGCGGACGATCGCGTCCCGGCGCGCGACACCGCGCGCCTGGCGCCGCGGTGCGGGTCGTCGGTCGGCGGTCTCGGTCGGCGTCGTCCCCACCCGCACACCGTAGGGCACCGGCCGGGCGCTCGTCAGGCGGGCAGGCGTCCCGCGCCCGCCGCCCGCAGCGCGTCGACGACGCGCGCGACGTCGGGCTCGCGCACGCGCGCCGTGCCGACGACCACGCCGTGCTCGACGCGCTCGACGCTCGTCCCGCTCAGGGGCTCGACGGGGACGCCGGCCGCGCGCAGCCCGTCGACCGCCACGTCCTCGGCCGCCGGGCCGGGGAGCGGGACGACGAGGTGGAGACCCGCCGCGACGCCCCCGACCGAGACGCCGGGCAGGGCCTCGCCGAGCGCGGCGAGCAGCGCGCGGCGCCGCCGCTGGTAGACGACCCGGGCCCGGCGCAGGTGCCGCTGGTACGCGCCCGAGCCGAGGAGCGCCGCGAGCGCCGCCTGCTCGGGGACGGACGTGCCGAGGTCGGCGTGGCGCTTGGCCTCGACGAGCGGCCCGACGACGCGCGGTGGCGCGACGACCCAGCCGAGCCGCAGCGCGGGCGACAGGAGCTTGGAGACGGACCCGAGGAGCACGACCCGCTCGGGGGCCAGGGGCTGCACCGACGCCACGGGCCGACGGTCGTAGCGCAGCTCGGCGTCGTAGTCGTCCTCGAGCACGAGGCGGTCCCCCGCGGCGGCCCACGCGAGCAGCGCACGACGGCGCGCCGGGGCGAGCACGACGCCGAGCGGGAACTGGTGCGCGGGCGTCACGAGCGCGGCGCGCGCGTCCTCGGGGAGCAGGTCGGTCCGCAGCCCGTCGGCGTCGACGGGCACGCCTGCGGGCCGGGTCCCCGCGTCGCGCAGGAGCTCGAGCGCGCCCCGCGACGACGGGTCCTCGACGGCGACCGTGACGGGCCCTGCCCCTGCCCCTGGCCCTGACCCCGGCCCGGGCGCCACCCGGCCCGCGGCGAGCAGCCGTGCGAGCAGCGCGAGCGCCTGGGCGACACCGCTCACCACGACGACGTCGTCCGCGGTCACGTGCGCGCCGCGGCTGCGGCGCAGGTGCTCCGCGAGCGCCTCGCGCAGCGCGGGCAGGCCCTGGGGGTCCGGGTAGCCGAGGTCGGCGTCCGCGAGCCCGCGGACGCCGTCGCGGACCGCGCGCGCCCACGCCGCCCGGGGGAACAGCGCCGGGTCCGGGGTCCCGACGCTCACGGGCCGGGGGCCCGCCGTGCCGTGCCGGGTGCTCCCGGTCCCCGGGCCCCGCGCGGGCGGTGCCCCTCGGGGGGACGGCGCCGCGGGGAGCGCCGCGACGACGACGCCCGACCGCGGCCGGGACACGAGCAGCCCCTCGCCCACGAGCACGTCGACCGCCGTCGTCACCGTGCCGCGCGAGAGCCCGAGCGCGACGGCGGCGTCCCGGCCCGACGGCAGGACCGTGCCCGCCGCGACCCGCCCCTCGACGACCGCCGCGCGCAGGCCGTCCTGCAGCCAGCGGCCGACGTCGCGCGCGGGGCGCGGGCCGAGCACGAGCAGGAGGGCCTCGGGCGCGAGCCGGGTCGTCATCTGGCCCAGTGAACCAGGCACGACCTGGCCCTGCACCCTGGTCCACGACGCTCCTACCGTCGAGGCATGACACCCGCACCCGAGCGTCCCGGCAGCCCGCGGACCGGCGACCTGCGCTGCGCCGCGGGCATGGCGATCGTCGGCTCGTCGTTCGTCGCGTCCGCCGCCCTCGCCGGGTTCCCGGTGCTGGGCGGCCAGGCCGCGCGCTACGCCGTCGCCGCGCTCGTCCTGCTCGCCGTCCTCGCCGTGCGCCGGGTCCCCTGGGTGCTGCCCTCACCCCGCGCGCTCGGGCGCCTGACCGCGCTCGCGGCCACGGGGCTCGTCGGCTTCAGCGTCCTCGTCGTCGAGAGCGCGGGCCGCGCCGACCCGTCGCTCGTCGGGGCCGTCGTGGGCGCCTCGCCCGTCGTCCTCGCGGCCGCGGGGGCGCTGCGGGCCCGACGGCTCGCGGTCCGCACCCTCGCGGCCGCCGTCGTGGTGACCGCCGGGGTCGTGGTCGTCGAGGGCGGCGGCGCGGGCGACCCCGTCGGCGTCGCGCTCGCGCTCGGCGCGCTCGCGTGCGAGGTGTGCTTCTCGCTCCTCGCCGTCCCCCTCCTGCCGACGCTCGGCGCGCTGCGCGTGTCCGCCTACGCGTGCGTCCTCGCCGTGCCGCAGCTCGCCGTGCTCGGGCTGGTGCGGCAGCAGGTGTCGGGGAGCCCGTTCCTCGCGGTGCCCGACGGCGCCGAGCTCGCCGCGCTCGCGTACCTCGCCGTCGTCGTCACGGCCGTCGCGTTCCTCCTCTGGTACTCCGGCCTCGCGACGATCGGGCCCACGCGCGCCGGGCTGTTCGCGGGCCTGCTGCCCGTGGCGGCGCTCGTCGCGTCGGTCGTGCTCGGGTTCGAGGAGCCGACCGCGCGGTCGGTCGTCGGGACGCTCGTCGTCGGGGCGGGGCTCGTGCTCGGCCTCGCCCCGGCGCGCGCACGCCGCCCGCTCGCGCACCGGCTACCGTGGCGGGCGTGAGCAGCACCGACCCCACCCCCGCCGTGCCCGACGACGCGAGCCGCGCCCCCGCCCGCCGGGAGCACGCCCTCCCCCGCCAGGTCTCCGAGACGTTCGACCCGCGCGCCTGGCGCGAGGTCGACGGCTTCGAGGCGCTCACCGACCTCACCTACCACCGCGGCGTCGAGCGCGACGCCGACGGCGCCGTCGTGCGGGACCTGCCCGTGGTCCGCGTCGCGTTCGACCGGCCCGAGGTGCGCAACGCGTTCCGGCCCCACACCGTGGACGAGCTGTACCGCGTCCTCGACCACGCGCGCATGACGTCCGACGTCGGGACCGTGCTCCTCACGGGCAACGGGCCCTCGCCCAAGGACGGCGGGTGGGCGTTCTGCTCGGGCGGCGACCAGCGCATCCGCGGGCGCTCCGGGTACCAGTACACGACCGCGCCCGACGGCGGCGGCGACGTGCACACGCGCGACGCCGTCGACCCGGGCCGCGCGGGGCGCCTGCACATCCTCGAGGTGCAGCGGCTCATCCGGACGATGCCGAAGGTCGTGGTCGCGGTCGTCAACGGCTGGGCCGCGGGCGGCGGGCACTCGTTGCACGTCGTCGCGGACCTGTCGATCGCGAGCCGCGAGCACGCGCGGTTCAAGCAGACCGACGCGAACGTCGGGTCGTTCGACGGTGGCTACGGCTCGGCGTACCTCGCGCGGCAGGTGGGCCAGAAGCGCGCGCGGGAGATCTTCTTCCTCGCGCGGGAGTACTCCGCGCAGGACGCGTACGAGTGGGGCGCGGTCAACGAGGTCGCGGACCACGCGGACCTGGAGGCGCTCGCGATCGAGTACGCGCGCGTGATCGCGACGAAGTCGCCGCAGGCGATCCGGATGCTGAAGTTCGCGTTCAACCTCGCGGACGACGGGCTCATGGGGCAGCAGGTCTTCGCGGGCGAGGCGACGCGGCTGGCGTACATGACGGACGAGGCCGTCGAGGGGCGCGACGCGTTCCTCGAGCGTCGCGACCCGGACTGGGGACGCTTCGGCTACGCGTTCTGACGGCCGCGGCTCAGGAGCCGCCGACGAGGCTCGTCAGCATCTCGAGGAGGCCGCGACCGACGAACGCCGCCGCGACGGCGAGGCCGAACAGGAGCCCGACCGAGACGACGACCGGGACGGCCGAGCGGGCGGCGCCCGGCTCGTCGTCGCGCGACGTGCGCGGCGCGTACGACGGCGGCAGCGAGGTCGGGGCCGGGCGCTGCGGGGTGCCCTCCGACGGGGTGCGGGGCTGGGACGGGTGGACGGGGTGCGGGACGACGGTTGCCATGACTCCACGGTGCCGCCCGGGACCCCTGCCGCGCGTCGGCCCCGCGGCTCGACCTGCGCGGCGGACGGTCCCCCTCGGGGCGGAGCGGTCGTACGCCGTGGGGAGGACGCCGTCCGCCCGACGGCGGAGGGTCAGCCCACCGCCCAGCTCCCGGACGCCGTCGGCACGAGCTCGATCCACGACGCGCCCGGCTCGAGCTCGACGGGTGCGCCGTCGGCGCCGCTGAGGACGAGCGGGGCCTCGACGCCCTCCTTGGACCACGTCACCGCGACCTGCTTGCCGCCGCTCGCGACGACGCCCTCGCCCGTCCCGACGAGCTGCGTCTCGGGGACCGGCACCCCCGCCGGGTCCTTGAACGGCGTGTCCACCATCGTCGCCGCGAGCAGCACGACGTTCGTCGCCGACAGCCGCACCTCGTCCGCGGAGACGGCCGGGCGGTCGCCCTCGCTGCGCACGTAGCGGCCCTCGCCGCCGTCCCACTCCCACACCGCGCGGCTCGCGTGGGTGAGACGCACGTCGAGCCGGGTCGCCGCGTCGCCCGCGACCGTCGCGGTCGCCGTCCCGGGCTCGCGCGCGAACACGAGCTGCGCGGGCGGCGGGGACGTGCGGTCGTCGTCGGCCTGGGCCCAGAACGCCTCGGGGCTGCCGTACACGTTGTGCGGGGCGCGCCGCGCGCGCGTGGTCGTGAAGCCGTCGTCGCCCTCGTCCATGACGACCGACTGGACGCCCGCGGCACCCACGGCGTCGATGAACGGCTGCTGCCCGCCGGTGTACGCGAGGACGCCGTGCAGCGGCGCGACGATCGCCGGGTCCATGGGACGCACCGAGCGGACGGGACCCACGCTCTCGGGCACCTGCGAGTGGTAGACGGCGACGAAGCGCGTGATGCCGCCCTCGACGACCTCCTCCCACACGACGTCCGCCTGCTCGAGCCCGGTCTGCGGGCGCGCCTGGGGCGCGTTCTCGACCTTCACCGCGAGCGCCGGCCGGTCCGCGACCTCGTCGGCCGCGACGCCCGTGAGCGGCCACACGAGGGGGACGTCCGGCGTCGGGGGCACCCCCTTGGTGCCCGACGTGTCGGGCTCGACCGTCGTGGTGCTCGGCGCCGTCGGCTCGCCCGCGCACCCGGCGAGCGCGACCACCGCCGCCGCCACGACCGCGGCGAGCGCGCTGCCCCGGAGTCCTCGTCTGGTCCTCGTCACCCTCGACCTCCCGACGGCCCGGGGCCCCTGCCCGTGCCGGCACCACGACGGACCTGTGTCCTCGGTCACGGTACGACCCGACCTAGGCTGATCCGGTGAACCGCGCCGTCGTCCCCGCCGATCTGGACGCCCTCGTCGCGGCGGTCGGGGCCGCGCTCGACGGCGACGGCCCGCCCGTCGCGCCCGTCCCGCTGCTCCCCCGGCCGCCGGGCTCCGGGCCGACCTCGGGCGACCTGCCCGCGGGCACCGCGCTCCTGCTGCGCACGTCGGGCTCGACGGGCGCGCCCCGGGAGGTGCTGCTCGGTGCCGGCGCCCTGCGCGCGTCGGGCGCCGCGACGCACGAGCGGCTGGGCGGCCCGGGGCACTGGCTCCTCACGCTGCCCCCGACGCACGTCGCGGGGGTGCAGGTCGTCGCGCGGGCCCACGCCGCGGGGCGGGGCCTCACGGTCGCGCCCGCGGACGAGCCCTTCACCCCCGGCGGGTTCGCGGCGCTCGTCGCGCGCGCCCCGCGCGGCGAGCGGCGGTACGTCTCGCTCGTCCCGACCCAGCTCCACCGCCTCGTCGAGGCGGCCGACGCCGGGTCCGCCGACGGCACCGCGGCACTCGACGCGCTCCGCTCGCTCGACGCCGTGCTGCTCGGCGGCGCCGCGACGCCGCCCGCGCTGCTGCGCCGCGCGCGGTCCGCGGGAGCGCGCGTCGTCACCACGTACGGCATGACGGAGACGTGCGGCGGCTGCGTGTACGACGGCGTCCCCCTCCCGGGCGCGCGCGTCCGGCTGGTCCCGGCGGGCGACGCCGAGGGCGAGGGGGCGGGCGTCGTCGAGCTCTCCGGCCCGTTCCTCGCGCACGGCTACCTCGGGGAGCCGGACGGGACCGCGGCCGCGTTCCGCACCGACGACGACGGCACGCGCTGGTTCCGCACGAGCGACCTCGGGCGGCTCGACGGCCCCGCGGACGCGCCGGTGCTCACCGTCCTCGGCCGCGCGGACGACGTGATCGTCTCGGGCGGCGTGAACGTCGCCCCGGCGGCTGTCGAGGCCGTGGTCGGCGAGGTCGGGGGCGTCGGGGAGGCGTGCGTCGTCGGGGTGCCGCACCCCGAGTGGGGCCAGGAGGTCGTCGCGGTCGTCACGCTGGCGGGCGCGCAGCGCGACGACGGTGCCGCGTCGGGCACGGCGGGCACGGCGGGCACGGCGGGCACGGCGGGCGCCGGGGGCGTGACGAGCGCCCCGCCCGAGCTCGTCGCCGCCGTGCGGGGCCGCGTCGCGGATAGGCTGGAGCGGGCGGCCGCACCCCGCCGCGTGCTCGTCGTCCCGGACCTCCCCCGGCGCGGGCCCGGCAAGGTGGACCGCGCCGCGGTGGCCCGGATCGCCGTCGGGCACGGGCGCACCCTGCCCGGCTGAGCCGGCCGGACCACCCCGGGCACGACCGAGCAGCACGACCCGAGACGCACGACCGAGACGCACGACCGAGACGGAGCACCATGGCCAGCACCACCCAGTGGGTCGCGGGCGCACGCCCGCGCACCCTCCCTGCCGCCGCGACGCCCGTCATCGTGGGTTCCGGCGCCGCGGCCCAGGTGGACGGGTTCGCGTTCTGGCCCGCGCTGCTCGCCCTCGGGGTCGCGCTCGCGCTCCAGGTCGGCGTGAACTACGCCAACGACTACTCGGACGGCGTGCGCGGCACCGACCTCGACCGCGTCGGCCCGCTGCGGCTCACCGCGTCCGGGCTCGCGCGGCCCGCGCAGGTGCGCGCCGCGGCGTTCGCCGCGTTCGGTGTCGCGGGCGTCCTGGGGCTCGTCCTCTGCGCGGTCACGGGCCACTGGTGGCTCCTGGCGGTCGGCGCCGTCGCGATCCTCGCCGCCTGGTACTACACGGGCGGGCGCAACCCCTACGGCTACCGCGGCCTCGGCGAGGTCGGGGTGTTCGTGTTCTTCGGCCTCGTCGCGACGCTCGGCACCACGTACACGCAGGCCGGGGTGGTCACGTGGCCGTCCGCGGTCGGCGCGGTCGCCGTCGGGCTGCTCGCGTGCGCGATCCTCATGGTCAACAACATCCGCGACATCCCGACCGACGTCGTCGCGGGCAAGCGCACGCTCGCGGTGCGGCTCGGCGACTTCCGGGCGCGCCGCGCCTACGTCGCGATGATCTGGGTGCCGCTCCTGCTGGCGGTGGTGTGCGCGTTCGCGTCGCCGTGGGCGCTCGGCACGCTCGTGCTCCTGCTGCCCGCCGCGCTCCTCACCGTCCCGGTGGTCGCGGGTGCGCGCGGTCCGCTGCTCGTCCCGGTGCTCGCGGGCACCGGCCTGTTCGAGCTCGGCTACGGCGTCCTGCTGGGGGTCGGGCTGGCGCTCTGAGCGCGGACCCGCTCGGGGCGGGCCGGCTCTGGGCGGGCCGGCTCTGGGCGGGCGGGCTCGGCCTGACCGGCTCCGGCGTCCCCGGTCAGCGCGCCGGGGAGGCTCCCGGGCGGCCGGTCGCGTCGGCTTCTGCCTCTGCTTCGGCCTCGGGGCGGGACGTCCCGTCCGCCGCGGCGGGGTCCGTGGACCCGGCGGCAGCCGCGGCGCCGTCGACGGCCGCGTCCTCGGCAGCCGCGTCGTCCTCGATCTCCCGGGAGAACCGCTCGCCCGTGCGGGCGCGGTGCTCGGCCCGGGCGGCGAGGTAGCGCGAGGCCGCCTCGCGGGGCTTGCTCAGCGTCAGGTACGACAGCATGAGCGCGACGGCGGCCGCGACGAGCACGAGCAGCCAGCCGCGCAGGCCGGCGAACCAGAGGGCGCCGAGCGCCACCGCGAAGAGGAGCAGACGCAGGACGGAGTAGACGACGACAGGCACGACTCCAGGGTACGGCCCGTAGGCTGGAGCCATGCTCCGCGTCCTGCTCCCGCTGCTCGCCGTCGGTCTCGCCGTCTACGCGCTCGTCGACCTCGCCTCGAGCGACGAGGACGAACGCGGCGGCATCCCCAAGGGGCTGTGGGTCGTGCTCATCATCCTCCTGCCGTTCCTCGGCCCCATCGCGTGGATCCTCGTCAAGCGCTCGGCGTCGCGGTCCGGGACGCGCTCCCGCCCCGCCGGCCGCCCCGGCCCCGGCTCGGCCCCCGGGGGCACGCGGCGTCGGCGCAACGCGCCCGTCGCGCCCGACGACGACCCCGAGTTCCTCTGGCGGCTCGAGCAGCAGCAGCGCCGCCAGGCACGCGACGACTCCCCGGCACCCGCCGACGACGCTCCGGCCACGGACGCGACGCCCGGGGACGAGCGCACCGACGACGGCGACGCGCGCCGCCCCGGCGCGAGCAACCCCTCGGAGGACGGCGACGACGCGACGCGCTGAGGCGCCCGGCGCGACTTGAGGCTCCCGCGACGACGAGGCTCGCACCGCCGAGTCCGCGACACCACGACGCTCGCACCGCCCAGCCCGCAGCACCACGAGGCTCGCACCACCCAGCCCGCAGCACCACGAGGCTCGCGCCACCCAGCCCGCGGCATGACGAAGGGGGCCGCCGTCCGATCCGGACGGCGGCCCCCTTCGTCGTGCCGCGCCGCGTCGTCGTGCTGCGCGGCGGTCGGTCAGTCGCCCGGGTTGAGGCCCGAGTACGAGTGCTTGCCGTTGAACAGCAGGTTGACGCCGGTGAAGTTGAAGAGCACGCACGCGTAGCCGACGATCACGAAGTACGCCGCGCGGCGGCCGGACCACCCGCGGGTCGTGCGCGCGTGCAGGTAGGCCGCGTAGACGATCCAGACGACGAAGCTCCAGACCTCCTTGGGGTCCCAGCCCCAGTAGCGGCCCCACGCGTGCTCGGCCCAGATCGCCCCGCCGATGATCGTGAACGTCCACAGCACGAACGCCACCGCGTTGAGCCGGAAGCTCAGGGCCTCGAGCTGGAGCGCGCCCGGCGTCGAGTCGAGCCAGCGCCACCCGCGGGCCCCGAGGAACGCGTTGCCCGAGTCGCGCGAGTCGCGCAGGAGCTGGAGCACCGAGGTGACGAACGCGACGGTGAAGATGCCCGTCGCGATGATCGCGACCCCGACGTGGATGACGAGCCAGTAGGACTGGAGCGCCGGCTGCACGCCCGTCGCGACGACGAAGAACGCGTTCTGGGCGAGCACGAGGAACAGGACCGACAGCCCCGTGACGAACGAGCCCAGGAAGCGCACGTCGCGCTTGAGGGAGACGGCGAGGAACGCCGCGAGCGCGACGAACGTGCCCACGAGCGTGAACTCGTACATGTTGGCCCAGGGGGTGCGCCCGGCCGCGACGCCGCGCGTGACGATCGCGACGAGCAGCAGCGCGGTACCGAGCCACGTCAGCGAGACGCCGATGTTCGCGGCCTTGCGCGACGGCGGCGCGGCGTCCGCCGGGTCCGCGTCGGCGGCGTCCGTCGTGCCGGGCCCGTACGGGGAGGCCGACGAGGCACCCGCGGCGGTGAGCACCTCGGCGCGGTCCGCGGAGCGCTCGCGCGCCCCGGCCCGGGCGTCGGCACGCTCGAGGTCCGCGCGGCCCGCGAGGCGCGCGAGGTCGATCGCGAACGCGACGAGCGCGACGGTCAGCGCGGTCGCTGCGGCCCAGACGAGGTCCTGGCTCAGCTCGGCGAGGGTCATCGGTCAGCCTTTCGTGCGCGGTCGCGCGAGGTCGGGTCCTGTGCGGGACGCCCGGTGGGGCGGGTGCCGTCCGCCGGGGCACGCCCCGGCGACGAGGTGAGGTCGCCCTCGTCCGATGGTGCCACGCCCGGGAGCGCGGCGAGAAGCGAGTCGACCTCGCCCTGCAGCCCGGCGTCGTCGCCCCGGGCGAGCCCCGCGACGGCGACGACGGTCCGCTCGCGCGGGGCGTCGTCGTCGCCCGTGCCGGGCACCTCCTCGCGCCACGCGCGCACCCAGACGCGGCGGCGGGGCGTGAAGAGGGAGACGGCGAGGCCCAGCAGGGCGCCGAGCGAGAAGACGAGCACCCACGTCAGCGACGGGTCGTGCCGCAGGTCGAGGGCCACGTAGCGCGGCAGGGAGTCGAACGTGATGGTGCCGAGCCCGTCGGGGAGGTCGACGGTCTCGCCGGGCGCGACGAGGATCTTCACGCGCTCGCCGTCCTCGTCGACCGACGGCGTGAGGTCGTCGGTGTCGAGGCGGTAGACGTTCTGGGGCAGGCCCTCGTCGAGGCCCAGGTCGCCCCGGTACACCTCGAGCACGAGGAGCGGGTTGATGGGCTGCGGGTAGATCGAGGCCGCCGTCTCGCCGTCCTCGCTGATCTCGGCCGTCGGCAGGAAGTACCCGACGAGGCCGATCTGGTCGAGGCCGTCCGAGACGTCGGGCACCTTGATGACGCCGCGCGACGTGTACATCGTGTCCTCCGGGAGGAACGGCACGCGGCCCGAGAACGCGGTCTCGCCGTCGGCGTCGCGCACCGTGACCTCGGGCGCGAACCCGTTGCCCTGGAGGTAGATCTTCGCACCGCCCGCGGTGAGCGGGTGGTTGACCTTGATGGTCTCCTCGTGGCGGGCGCCGTCGGGGTCGCGCACCGTGACGAACGCCGTGAAGTCGCGCGACTGGGCGAACGCGGCGGCGTCGGCCGCGAACTCCGACTCGAACGCGTCGAGCGTCATGGAGAACGGGACGAGCGACGACGGGCGGAACCAGGCCCCGTTCTCGAACGTGTCGTAGTCGACGACCGCGTTCGCGAACCCGCGGCCCTCGGTGACGATGGCCTGGCCGCGGTAGTGCAGGAGCTGGCCGGTCGCGACCGCGACGAGCAGCCCGACGAGGGACAGGTGGAACAGCAGGTTCCCGGTCTCGCGCAGGTACCCGCGCTCCGCGGACACCGTCCGCGCGGCGGGCCGGGCGGCGGCGCGTCCGCGGGCGGGCGCCGCGTCCTCGGCGCCGGTGTCGACGCGGAAGGTCGGGAGCCAGGACAGGCGTCCGCGCAGGTGCGTGCTCGCCGCCTCGACGACCTCGTCGGGCGTCGCGTCCGTGACGGCGCGGCCCTGCGCGGGGAACCGGTCGAAGCGGCGGGGCGTGCGGGGCGGGCGGGAGCGCAGCGCCTGCAGGTGCGCCTTGGTGCGCGGCAGGATGCACCCGACGAGCGAGACGAACAGCAGGATGTAGATCGCCGAGAACCACACCGACGCGTAGACGTCGAAGAAGCCGAGACGGTCGAGCCACTCCCCCGTCGTGGGGTTCTCCTGGAGGTAGCGCAGCACCGCCGCCGGGTCCTGCGGGCGCTGCGGCAGGACCGACCCGGGCACCGCGGCGACCGCGAGCAGCATGAGGAGCATGAGCGCGACGCGCATGCTCGTGAGCTGGCGCCACGTCCAGCGCAGCGCACCGCGCCACCCGAGCGACGGGAGCGCCGGGCCGCCGTCGCCTCCCGCGCCGCCCTTCCCGCCCGACGGCGTCCGCTCCCCCGGGCCGTCGCCCGCGGAGAACGCGTCGTCGATGCCCTCGGGGCGGTAGCCCGTCCGCACGGTCGTGCCGGCCTTCTCGGCCTTCTCGGCCTGCTCGGTCTTCTCGGTGTTCCCGGGCTCCCCGGTCCGCCGGCTCATCTCACACCACCGTCACGTATCCGCCGATCCAGCCCTGCAGCGACGTCGTCCACGTCGTCCACAGGCCCGTGACCAGCGCCAGACCGATGAGCACCAGCAGCCCGCCGCCGATCCGCATGATCGCGAGACGGTGCCGGCGCAGGAACCCGAGCATGCGCTGCGAGCTCTGCAGCCCCAGCGCGATGAGGAGGAAGGGCACGCCCAGCCCGAGGCAGTACGCGACGCCGAGGATCGCGCCGCGCCCCGCCGACGCCTCGCTGAGCGACAGCGCCTGGACGGCAACGAGCGTCGGGCCGAGGCACGGGGTCCAGCCGAGGCCGAACACGATGCCGAGCAGGGGCGCCCCCCACAGCCCGGCCTGCGGGCTCACGTGCAGGCGCCGCTCGCGCTGGAGGAAGGGCAGGGAGCCGAGGAACGCGAAGCCCATGAGGATGACGACCACGCCGAGCACGCGCGTGATGACGTCCTCCCAGCGGACCAGGTGCACGCCGATCGCGCCCGCCGCGAACATGAGCGCCACGAACACGAGCGTGAACCCGGCGACGAACAGCCCGACCCCCGCGAGCACGCGGCCCCGGCTCGGTGCCGCGACCCGGGTGGCCGTCGTCGTGCCCCCGGACGCCTTGCCCCCGCTGCCGGTGGTGGCCGCGGCCATGCCCGAGACGTAGCCGACGTACCCCGGCACGAGCGGCAGCACGCACGGGGACGCGAACGAGACGAGGCCCGCGATGACCGCGACGGGCACCGCGAGCAGCATCGAGCCGCTCCACACGGTCGTCGCGAAGGTGTCGCCGATGCTCGACGCGGCGGCCGCGGGGACCGCGGCGGCGAGGGGCGTGAGGACGGGCACGGTCAGCCCTCGGCGAGGACGTCGTCGACCAGGGCGGTGAGCGTCGAGCCCTCGACGAGCCCGATGACGCGCGCCGCGACGCGGCCCTCGCGGTCGAGCACGACGGTGGACGGCACGGCCTGGAGCGGGACGGTGCCCGAGAGCGCCGCGACGACCTCGCCGGAACGGTCGTCGATCGACGGGTAGGGGACGTCGAACCGGCGCTGGAACGCCTGGGCGGCGCCCGCCTCGTCGGTCGTGTTGATCCCGAGCACCTGCACGCCGTCGTCGGCGCGGTCGTTGGCGAGCGCCACGAGGTCGGGCGCCTCGGCCCGGCACGGCGCGCACGCCGCGTACCAGGTGTTGAGCACGACGACGTCCCCGAGCCACGCGCTCGTGTCGACCTGCTCGCCCTCGTAGTCCGTGCCCGTGAGCGCGACGACGTCGCCGCGCTCGTCGGCGTCCCACGTGCGGACCGACCCGTCGCCCGAGACGAAGCCCTGCCCCACGACGTCGGTCGAGGCGCCGGAGTCCTGCGCGCACGCCGCGAGACCGAGGGCCGCGGCGAGCACGACGGCGCCCGTCAGCGCACGGCGCACGGGTCGCCGACGCGACGGCAGGGCAGCGGCCCGCGCCTCGACGGAGAGGGGGCGCGCGGCACGCGCGCGCGAGTCGGCGGTCACGACGGCATCACGGGACGCACCCTGCCCGCGCTTCCTGAACGGGACCTGAGAGACGTGACCTCCGCCACGCCCGAACCGTGCAGTTCGGACGCGACGGCCGTGGCGACAGCGCTGGACATGACCGACGTCACGCCCCGGAGACGGTCGCCGCGCCCGGGAGGAGGTCCGCGACCGGCTCGGTGTAGTGGAGGCCGACCAGGCGGTCGTCCTCGAAGTGCAGCGACGTGAGCGACGCGAGCGAGCACTCGCGCTTGCGCGGGTCGTGCCAGAGCCGGCGGTTCTCGAAGCTCAGGCGCGTGAGCCACACCGGGAGCTGGTGGCTGACGAGCAGCGCCTCGTGCCCGGCCGCCTTGTCCCGCGCGTCGGCGACGGCGGCCCGCATGCGCGCGACCTGCTCCACGTACGGCTCGCCCCACGAGGGGCGGAACGGGTTCCACAGGTAGGGCCAGTGCTGCGGGTGCCGCAGCGAGCCGTCCCCGACGCCGAAGGTCTTGCCCTCGAAGTGGTTCGCGGCCTCGATGAGCCGCTCGTCCGTGCCCAGCTCGAGCCCGAACGCCTCGGCGGCAGGCGTCGCGGTCTCCTGCGCGCGCTGCAGCGGCGAGGCCACGACGACCGTGAGGTCGGCGCGGGGGCGCGACGTGCCGTCGGGCCCGGGCTCGCCCGCGAGGTGCGCGGCGACGCGGCGGGCCATCTCGTGGCCGCGCTCGGAGAGGTGGTAGCCGGGGATCCGGCCGTAGAGGACGCCGTCGGGGTTGTGGACCTCGCCGTGGCGCAGGAGGTGGACGATGGTGGAGACCATGCCCACCAGTGTCCCGCACTCGGGGCGAGCGCACGCCACCGCGAGCCGGTGCGACGGGCCGGGACGGGTGGTCAGGCGTCGCGGTCGGCCTTGCACGCCTCCGCGACGGCCGCCATCGCCTCGCCCAGCGCCCGGAACTGCTCCGGCGTGAGCACGTCGACCAGGTACCGGCGCACGGCCGCCACGTGGGCGGGCGCCGACGCGACGAGCACGCGGTAGCCCTCGCTCGTCATCGCGCAGTTCACGCCCCGACGGTCGCCCGAGCTCGCGGAGCGCCGGACCAGTCCGCGCGCCTCCATGCGCGCGACGGTGTGCGTCACGCGGCTGCGCGAGCGGGCGAGCCCGTCCGCGAGCGCCGACATGCGCAGGGTGTGGTCGGGGCTCTCGGAGAGACGCACGAGCAGCTCGTACTCGTTGAGCGACACCTCGGACCGTTCCTCGTGGTCCCGGCCGAGCGCCTCGATGAAGCGCACGGTCCCGTCGAGGTACGCGCGCCACAGGCGCTGCTGCTCCGCGTCGAGCCAGCGCGGCTCGGCGGCGGGGGCTGCGGGGGTGCGGACGGTGCTCGCCGTCGGGGTGTCGACGTCGTTGCGGGTCATGGGTCCTCGGCGGTGCGGGGGCGGTCGGGGGCGTGGGGGCGTCGCGAACATTGTTCCACCCCACGGGAATAGACGGACCGAGGGGTGCTGTTGATACGCTCGTTCCGAAGTTGAACGTTCAACCACTTGGTCCGCCCGGACCCCGACCACCCGCAGGAGCACCCATGGCCTCGTCGCTGCCCGCCGGCCTCACGACCGGTACCTACGCCCTCGACGCGTCGCACTCGCAGGCGTCGTTCACCGTCCGCCACGCCGGGATCTCGAAGGTCCGCGGCACCCTCGCGATCACCGACGGCACGATCACCGTCGGCGACGACCTCGAGTCGACGTCCGTGACCGCCCAGCTCGACGCCGCGTCCGTGAGCACGGGCGACGAGAACCGCGACAACCACCTGCGCAGCGCCGACTTCTGGGACGCGGAGAACAAGCCGACGTGGACGTTCACGTCGACGCGCATCACGGGCGACGGCGACGACTACGTCGTGGCCGGCGACCTGACGATCAACGGCGTCACCAAGCCGGTCGAGCTCGAGACGGAGTTCGCGGGCACCGCGACCGACCCGTTCGGCAACCCGCGCGCCGGCTTCGAGGCGACCACCGAGATCTCGCGCAAGGAGTTCGGCCTCACCTGGAACGCCGCGCTCGAGACCGGCGGGGTGCTCGTCGGCGACAAGATCAAGATCGCGCTCGACGTCTCGGCCATCAAGCAGGCCTGACCGTCGTCCCGGGCACGTCCCGGGCGAGACCGGCACCCTCCGGCAGGGGAGCCGCCCCGAGGGGCCGCGTGCACCGGCACGCGGCCCTTCGTCGTCCCCGGGTCCGGACGCCGGGGCCGCTCAGCGCTCCTGCGACGCCGCGAGGGCGCGGGCCTGCGAGTGGAACGCGAGGATCTGCAGCTCGCTGCCGACGTCGACGCCGCGCACGTCGACGTCCGCCGGGACCTGGAGCGCACGCGGCGCGAAGTTGAGGATCTCGCGCACCCCCGCCGCGACCACGCGGTCCGCGACCGCCTGCGCGTGCGCCGCGGGCGTCGCGAGGACGACGATCGACACCTTCTCGCGCTCCACGACCTCCTCGAGCGCGTCGACGTGCTCGACGACGAGGCCCGCGGCCCGCGTCCCGACGACGTCCGGCGACGCGTCGAGGAGCGCCGCCACGTGGAAGCCGCGCTGCTCGTAGCCCGAGTAGTTCGCGAGCGCGTGCCCCAGGTTGCCGATCCCGACGATCGCGATGCGGTGCTCGTCGACGAGGCCCAGGGCCTCGGTGATGTACTGCGCGAGCGAGTCGACGTCGTAGCCCACGCCGCGCGTGCCGAACGAGCCGAGGAACGACAGGTCCTTGCGCAGCTGGGCCGGGCCCACGCCGGACAGCTCCGCGAGCTCGACCGACGACGTCGTCCCGACGCCCCGCGCCACGAGGTCCCGCAGCGCGCGCAGGTAGGACGGGAGCCGCGCCACCGTCGCGCTCGGGATCCCCGGCGCCGTCACCTCACCGACTACCTGCTCAGCCACCGTCACTCCGTCGTCCAGGGACCGTCCTCGTCGACGGTCACGCTCCACGGGAGGAATCATCCCAGGTCCGCGCGCGGCGCCGAAATCCGGGCCACCGCACGCGCCAGCCGGCGCGCGTCCACGCGCCAGAACCCCTGCTGCACCCCGCCGACCGTGACGACCGGCACGTACTCGCCGTACTGCTCGCGCAGGGCCGGGTCCGTGCCCGGCGCGTCCAGGTCGACCTCCGCCCACGCGACGCCCGCCTCGGCGCACACGGCCTCGACGACCGTCCGCGCGTCGTCGCACAGGTGACAGCCCGCGCGGCCGAACAGCAGGACGGGGGCGGGGGCGTCGGAGGTGCTCACGCCTCCCAGGGTACGAGGCCCCGGCAGGCCGACCGCCTAGAGTGGAGGCATGGCGACGTCTCCCGGCCCGGGCCCCGACCCGACCTCCCGGCCGACGCTCCCCGAGGAGGCGCCCGCGCGCGCGCCCGGGCCGCCGCACCGCACCGCCGCGTTCTTCGACGTCGACAACACGATCATCCGCGGCGCCTCGTCGTTCCACCTCGCGCGCGCCCTGTACCAGCGCGAGTTCTTCTCGACGCTCGACATCGTGCGCTTCGCCGTGCACCAGGCCCGGTACCTCGTGTTCGGCGAGAACAAGCAGCAGATCGACCGCATCCGGTCGCGCGCGCTCGCGCTCATCGCGGGGCGCTCCGTCGCCGAGGTCACCGCGATCGGCGAGGAGGTCTACGACACCGTCCTGTCGCTGCGCATCTACCCCGGCACGCGCCGCCTGCTCGACGAGCACCTCGCGGCCGGGCACCAGGTGTGGCTCGTCTCCGCGACCCCCGTCGAGATCGGCGAGCTCATCGCGCGCCGGCTCGGAACGACGGGCGCGCTCGGCACCGTCGCGGAGCACGAGGACGGCTTCTACACGGGACGGCTCGTCGGCGACATGATGCACGGCCGCGCCAAGGCTGCCGGGGTGCGGGCGCTCGCCGAGCGCGAGGACATCGACCTCGAGGCGTCGTACGCGTACGGCGACTCGCTCAACGACGTGACGATGATGGAGGCCGTGGGGCACCCGTGCCCCATCAACCCGGACGCCCGCCTGCGCCGCCACGCGCAGGACGTCGGCTGGCCCATCCGCGAGTTCCGCGGGCGGCGGCGCCGCGTCGCCCGCAGCAGCGTCCGCACCGCGAGCTGGGCCGGCGCCGCCTGGGCCGCCGCGCTCGTCCTGCGCTCCGTGCGCCGCGCCGTCGACCGGCGCATCGCCCGCCTCTGACCCCGCCCGGGCCGCGCCCGGAGACGCGTCGAGCCCGGTCCCTCGGGAGGGGCCGGGCTCGACGACGGGTCGGCGCGTCAGGACGCGCGCGACGTCACTTCTTGTTACGACGCTGGTGACGCGTCTTGCGAAGCAGCTTGCGGTGCTTCTTCTTGGCCATGCGCTTGCGGCGCTTCTTGATGACGGAGCCCATACGGTCCTCGCAATGCTCGAGCGGCGTGTCGGTCGGCGACCGGTCGACCGGCCGCGGGTGGTCCACGGTTGATCGGGGCCCCGGCGACCACGAGGGCGCCGCAAGCCGACCAACACGAGAGAAATCCGCCCCCTAGCCTACCCGCTCGCGCCCGTGCCCCGGTACGCGACCGGTCGCGGGGCGTCTCAGTCGAAGTGCGCGTCGAGGCCCAGCAGCGGGAAGACGGCCCGGCGCGTGGCCGCGACGGCGCGGTCGACGTCGTCGTCCGGGTCGTACCCGCTGCTCCACCGCCGGACCTCGACCTCGGGCCCGAACGCGAGCGGCGCGTCGAACCCGGCGACCTCCGCCACGCGCTCGCGCCACTCCGCGGGCAGGGGCACGCCCGCGGTGACGGGCCGGTGCACGACCTCCCCCACGACGGCCGACCACACGAGCGGCACGACGCGCGCGATCGCGTACCCGCCCCCGCCGAGCGCGAGCCACCGCCCGTCGGTCAGCTCGTGCGCGAGCCCGTGCATCCAGGTGGCGGCCGTGCGCTGCGCGTCGACGGACACGTCGAGGTCGGACAACGGGTCCTCGCCGTGCGCGTCGCACCCGTGCTGGGTGACGAGCACCTCGGGACGGAACGCGCGCAGCACGGGCGGCACGACGGCGTCGACCGCGCGCAGCCAGCGGGCGCCGTCGGTGCGGCGCGGGAGCGCGACGTTGACCGCCGTCCCCTCGGCGCCGGGGCCCCCGAGGTCGGTCGGGTGGCCCGTCCCGGGGAAGAGCGTCGCGCCGCTCTGGTGGACGGAGACGGTGAGGACGCGCGGGTCGTCCCAGAACGCCTCCTCGACGCCGTCGCCGTGGTGGGCGTCGAGGTCGACGTACGCGACGCGCTCGACGCCGTCGTCGAGCAGGCGCCGGATCGCGACGGCCGCGTCGTTGTAGACGCAGAAGCCCGACGCCGCGCCCGCCTTCGCGTGGTGCATGCCGCCCGCGACGTTCACCGCGTGCCGGGTGCGACCCGCCGCGATCTCGCCCGCCGCCTCGTACGAGCCCGCGACGATCCGCGCGGCGGCCTCGTGCATCCCGCGGAAGACCGGGTCGTCCTCGGTGCCGAGGCCGCGGGCCGGTTCGGGCGTGCCGTGCTCCGACGCCGCGCGCACCGCCGCGACGTACGCGGGCTCGTGCACGAGCTCGAGCACGTCGTCGGACGCGGGCTCGGGCCGCACGACCCGCAGGTCCGCGTCGTCGTCGAGCAGGCCGAGGGCGCGCACGAGCCCCATCGTCAGGTCGAGCCGGGCCGGCGCCATCGGGTGGCCGGGACCGAAGTCGTAGCCGAGGAGCTCGGGGCTCCACACGACGCAGGCTCCGGGCGCCGCAGCCGCCCCGGTCGGGGCGGGCGACGACGTCGGGTCGGTCGTGGGCATGGCTCACGGTAACGCCCGACGGCGCGCCCCCGCCCCACCGACCGCGCGACGGACCGCGCGCGACCGCCGGTCCGGGCCTCCGCCGGGTCTCCGCGAGCCCCCGGTGCGGCGTCCGGGCCCGCGAGCGGGCATGATGTCCCGGCGCCGGAGCGGCGACATGACGGGCCACCGGGCCCGTGGCAGAGTGGCGCGAGTGGTGAGGGAGGCTCCATGCCGACGAGCATGACCGGGCGCCTGTTCCGGGGGCGGGAGATCGTCGACCGCCTCGCCCGGCAGTCCCCCGCCCGCCTCGCCGTCACCGTGTTCGCCGCCGTCATCGCCGTCTTCACCGCCCTGCTCATGGCGCCCTGGGCGACGGCGAGCGGCCGGTCCGCGCCCTTCGTCGACGCGTTCTTCACCGCCACGTCGGCCGTGTGCGTCACCGGTCTCGTCGTGGTCCCCACGGGGACCTACTGGTCGGGGTACGGGCAGGTCGTCATCCTGCTCGGCATCAAGATCGGCGGCCTCGGCGTCATGACGCTCGCGTCGATCCTCGGCATGGCCGTGTCCCGGCGCATCGGCCTCACGCAGAAGCTCCTCACCGCGTCGGAGACGAAGACGACGCGCCTCGGCGAGGTCGGCTCGCTCGTGCGGGTCGTCATCATCACCTCGACGTCGCTCGAGCTCCTCATCGCGCTGCTCCTGCTGCCGCGGTTCATCGTGCTGGAGGAGACGTTCGGCGAGGCCGCGTGGCACGGCATCTTCTACGGCATCTCCGCCTTCAACAACGCGGGGTTCATCCCGACGGAGCACGGCCTCGCGCCGTACGTCGGCGACTGGATGCTGTGCCTGCCGATCATCCTCGGCGTGTTCATCGGCTCCCTCGGCTTCCCCGTCATCCTCAACGTCATGCGCAACCGCCGCCGGGCCTCCAAGTGGAGCCTGCACACCAAGCTCACGCTCACGACGAGCGCGGCGCTCGTCGTCGTGGGCACGGTGCTCTTCGCGGCCGTCGAGTGGGGGAACCAGCGGACCCTCGGGCCCCTCGACCTCGGCGAGAAGCTCCTCGCGTCGCTCTTCGCGGGCGTCATGCCGCGCTCCGGCGGCTTCTCGACCGTGGACACCGGCGGCATGCACGAGGCGAGCTGGCTCATCACCGACGCGCTGATGTTCGTCGGTGGCGGCTCCGCGTCGACCGCGGGCGGCATCAAGGTCACGACGCTCGCCGTCATGCTCATCGCCATCGTGTCCGAGGCGCGCGGCGACCGGGACATGGAGGCGTTCGGGCGACGCATCCCGCGCGACACCCTCCGGCTCGCGGTCGCGGTGTCGTTCGTCGGTGCGACGGCGGTGCTCCTGTCGAGCCTGCTCCTGCTGGAGATCACCGGCGAGACGCTCGACGTCATCCTCTTCGAGACCATCTCGGCGTTCGCGACCGTCGGCCTGTCGACCGGCATCACGCCCGACCTGCCCGACGCCGGGAAGTACGTCCTCATCGCGCTCATGTTCGTCGGGCGCACAGGCACCATGACGTTCGCCGCCGCGCTCGCGCTGCGCGACCGCCGCCGGATCGTGCGCTACCCCGAGGAGCGCCCCATCATCGGGTGAGCAGGCCCGCCCGGCGGCGCGACCGCCGGACGCGACCGCCGCACGAGACCTCACCGACACGCCAGACACCGCACCACCGGACCGACGAAAGGCCCCACCGTGACCGACCCGTTCACCCGCGCCGCCGACGGGAAGGACGGCGCGTCCGCGGACCCCGTCGCCCAGCGCATCGTCGAGCGCGGCCGCGCGGAGCGCGCGCGCCGGGACGAGGCGAAGGCCCCGCGCAAGGACGCGGGCGTCCTCGTCATCGGCCTCGGCCGCTTCGGCACGGCGATCGCCGCGACGCTGGACCGCCTCGGCCAGGACGTGCTCGCCGTCGAGCGCGACCCCGACCTCGTCGCCCAGTGGAGCGGACAGCTCCCGCTCGTCGAGGCCGACGCCTCCAATCCGGTCGCGCTCGAACAGCTCGGCGCACGCGACTTCCCCGTCGCGGTCGTGGGCGTGGGCACGTCGCTCGAGGCGAGCGTGCTCATCACCGGAAACCTCGTCGACCTCGGCACGCCCCAGATCTGGGCCAAGGCGATCTCGGCGGAGCACGGGCGCATCCTCCAGCGCATCGGCGCGCACCACGTCGTGTTCCCCGAGGCCGACGCCGGCTCGCGCGTCGCGCACCTCGTCTCCGGGAAGCTGCTCGACTACATCGAGGTCGAGGACGGGTTCACGATCGTCAAGATGCGGCCGCCCCGCGAGGTGCAGGGGTTCACGCTCGCGCAGTCGAAGGTGCGCGAGCGGTACGGCGTCACCGTGATCGGCGTGAAGTCGCCCGGCGAGGAGTTCCTCTACGCGACCCCCGAGACCCGGATCAGCGCGAACGACCTGCTCATCGTGTCGGGTCACGCCGACCTCCTGGAGCGGTTCGCCGCTCGGCCGTGAGGGTCGGGTTCGATCGGGTTCACAGCCCGCGGGTCGGGCCCGCGGTGGGGTCGGACCGTGCGCTCGGACTGGCGCACCGTCGCCCTGGTCCTCCGGGCGGGGGTCGGAGGAGTGCGCCTTGACGTCCTTCGCGCACGGTCCGACCCCACCGCTCGTCCCGTCCTGGCCGTCGCGCTGGTCCTCCGGGCAGAGGTCGAAGAAGTGCGCCCCGGCGTCCTTCGCGCACGGTCCGACCCCACCGCTCGTCCTGGCCGTCGCCCTCCGTCCCGTGGTCCGGGTCCGGGTCCGGTGGTCGCGCGCGGTCGGCCTGGCGCTGTCGTGCCACGCGGGTCCCGACGTTCGCGCCACGGGAGCCCAGGGCTGTCGTGCCGCGGGGCCGCACCGTACGGTCCTCCCGCGCGGTCTCACCGACCTCGGCCGGTCGGGGTCAGGAGGGTGGGCGGTGCAGGACGAAGAGGCCTCGGTGCAGGGGGCGGTCGTGGCGGTCGGCGTCGGACGCGACGTACTCGTCGAGGACGGCGAGGATGCGGCGGTCGAGCTCGGCGACGTCGTCGTCGGAGAGGTGCAGGTAGAACGCCGCGGACGTGGTGACGGCGTCCGGACCGGCGGCGAGGGCGTCGTCGAGCGCCGCGGCGACGGGGCCGAACCGCGCGCCGGGCTCGGCGTCGCGCAGCGGGTCGTCGAGCCACCACGTGGCGCCCGTGGCGCGGTAGGGCCGCTCGAGCGCCCCGCCCGCCCCCGTGCGGACCTCCGCGGGCTCGAGCAGCCCGGCACGCACGAGGAGGCGGACGTGGTGCAGCGCCGTGCCCGGCGGGACGCCGAGGTGGTCGGCGAGCTCCTTGTTCGTCATCTCGCGCGTGCCGCACTGCCGCACGATGCGCTGGCGCAGCGGGTGCGCGAGCGCCTTCGCCTCGAGAGCGGTGGGCGGACGGCGGCCCGGGACGCCGGGGGCGCCCGGCCTGGGGGCGGGCCCGGCGGTGGGATCCGGGATCGACTCCAAGGTCGACTCCGGGGTGGGCTCGGGGGTCATGGGCTCATCGTACGGACCCTCGATCGAGAGCGCTCGATCGATTGGGGTTTCTCGATCACTGTGCCATGCTGGGCGACATGGCCTCTCGACCCGGGCGCCGTCGCCCCGCCGCCGCACCGCTCGGCGCGCCGTTCCGGCGCCTGTGGGCCGCGTCCACGGTGTCGAACCTCGCCGACGGGGTGCTCAAGGTCGCGCTCCCGCTCGTCGCGGTCCGGTACACCGACTCGCCGGCGCTGGTCGCGGGGCTGACGTTCGCCCTCACGCTCCCGTGGCTGCTCTTCGCGCTGCCCGCGGGCGCGCTCGCCGACCGTCTGGACCGGCGGCTCGCGATGGTCGGCGCCAACGTGGCGCGCGCGGTCCTCGTGGTCGCGCTCGCGGCCGTCGCGCTCGTGCCCGACGCCGGGAGCATCGCCGTGCTGTACTTCGTCGCCTTCGCCGTCGGCGTCACCGAGACGCTGTACGACACCTCGGCGCAGTCGATCCTCCCGCAGGTCGTGCCGCGCACCGCGCTCCCCCGCGCCAACGGGCGCCTCTACGCGGCGGAGCTCACCGCGAACCAGTTCGTGGGGCCACCTCTGGGCGGGCTGCTCGTGGCCGCGGGCGCCGCCGTCGCGTTCGGCGTCCCCGGGGCGCTCTGGGCGCTCGCCGTGGTGCTGCTGCTGGGGCTCCCGGGCACGTACCGGACCGTGCGCACGACCCGGACGACGCTGCGCGCCGATGTCGCCGAGGGCCTGCGCTTCCTGTGGCACGACCGCATCCTGCGCACGCTCGCGATGATGGTCGGCGGCATCAACTTCGCGAGCAACGCCGCGTTCGCGGTCTTCGTGCTCTACGCCGTCGGCCCCGACTCGCCTCTCGGCCTGTCCGAGCCGGCGTACGGCGTGCTCCTCACCGCGACGGCGGTCGGGGCGTTCGCGGGGTCGTTCGTCGCCGAGCGCGTCGTCGGGACGATCGGGCGCGCGCGCTCCCTCGCGCTGACGATCCTCGGCACGGTCGCCCTCGTCGGCGTCCCCGCGGTGACGACGAACGCGTGGGTGATCGGCGCCGTCTCCGCCGTCGGCGGTGCCGGGATCGCCGTGTGGAACGTCGTGACGTTGTCCCTGCGGCAGCGCATCACGCCCGACGCTCTGCTGGGCCGGCTCAACTCGTGCTACCGGCTCCTCGCCTGGGGGACGCTGCCCCTCGGCGCCGCGGTGGGCGGCCTGCTCGGCGAGCTCTTCGGGCTGCGCACGGTGTTCGTGGTCATGGCGGCGGTGTCCGGCGCCACGCTCCTGGGGATGCTCGTCGTCGACGACCGGGCGATGGACGCCGCGGAGGCGGCGGCGGACGCACGCGACACCGACGCGCGTCTGGCCGACGCCGCGCGGCCTGGCGCCGAGGCGGAGCCGCAGCCGGAGAGCTGACCCTGCGGGCGTGCCGACGGGGTGCGCCCGGAGTGGTGCGCGGGCTCAGGCCGCGCCGCCTCTGCCTGCTTGACGGCGCAGCGCCGCCCCGGCCAGGACCGCCGCCCCGGCCAGCGCCGCGACGAGGCCCAGGCCCGCGCCCGTCGTCGCCAGGCCCGGCCGCGAGGAGCCTGGCCCTCCGCCCGCCGCCGCCCCACCCGAGCCGCCGGCGCCCCCGGGCCCCGCGGACGGCGTCATCCCGGGCTCGTGCGGCTCGCCGGGGGCGGCGAGCACGAGGAACGACTCGGACACCACGTCGGCGCCACCCGCCGTCGGGACGAGCCGCACGTGGTGCTCGCCCGGCGTCGTCCCCGCGGGGATCGTCGCGACGAAGAGGAACGCCCCGTCGGCGTCCGTCGTGACGGCGCCCAGGAGCACGGGATCGCTCTCGAGCCAGACCTCGTGGACGGCGTGCGGCGCGAGGCCGGTCCCGCGCAGCTCGAGCCTGCCGCCGACGACGAACGGCCCGGAGCCGACGACGGCCACGCGCGGCGCCGTCGGCACCGCGCGCTCGGTGATCTCGACGCTGACGCGCACGCCGTCGGCGGGGTCGGGGACCGAGATCGCGAGCGGGGTGGCGGCCGGGGTGGCGGCCGCTGCAGGGATGGTGGTCGGCGTCGTCGCGCCGGCCGTGCTCGCGGGCACGACGAGCGAGCCGGCGAGCACGAGGGCGGCGAGCAGCCTGCGGGTGGTCGTCGTCACGCGGGGAACCTCTTCGTCCGGCCCGGGGCGGGCACCGCTGGGTCGCCCCCGAACCCGACTGGACGGTCGTCCAGTTCACGGACATCCTGCCATCCTGGACGCCCGAACTGAACACCCGTCCAGTTGTTCACCCACGTGTCGCACCGTCGACAGGCGGGCACGGCTCGGCCCCCGCCGCTCCGCGGAGCAACGGGGGCCGAGCCGGACCCGGGCGGTGCCGGCACACCACCCGGGGGTCCGGCACCCCCGGCCCGGCCGAGGCCGGACCGGGGGACGGTCAGGCGCAGTCGAGCGCGTCGACCGCCGCCTCGCGCGTGGCCGTCACCTCCCGGCCGTCGAGGGTCGCGACGCCGGTCACCGTGACCGTGCCCGCCGGGACCGCCGTCGTGCGGGCGGCGAACGACTGGTACGCGTTCTTCCCCGGCGCGACGTCGGCGACCGTCTTCTCGCCGTACGGCGTCGTGAGCGTCAGCGTGACGGGGACGTCCTCCCCGTTCGTCGCGCGGACCGCGACGTACGCCTTGCCCGCGAGGCAGCGCGGCGTGACCTCGACCGCGAGGTCGAGCTCGGGCACCGGCGGCTGCTCGCCGTACGCCGCGAGGAGCGCGGCGTGCTCGGCGGCCGTGATCGGCAGCACGGTGCCGTGGCGCGGGCTGCTCGGCAGGTGGGCATCGACCGACGTCCACACGCCCGAGTCGAGGTCGGTGGACTCGAGCGGCAGGTAGCCCTGGCCGCCGTGGTAGCTCGGCTGGTCGACGAAGAGGTACCACTTCTCCTCGGTGTTCGACTTGAAGACGGTCGGCCCCTCGCCCGCGGTGAGGGTGCCGCCCCACGGGTTGGGCTGGCCGTAGCCGATCTTCTCGGCGACGAGGTCCCAGTCGGTCGAGCGCAGGTCCGTCGACTTCTCGAGGCGCGGGATCATGTACGCCTCGTCCTTGGTGAACCGGTAGTAGGTGCCCTCGTGCTCGACGATCGACGAGTCGATCATCCCCAGCCCGTTGCCGCGCTTCTCGTCGATCCACACCTGCGGCTCGGAGAACGTCACGAAGTCGCGCGTCGTGGCGTACATCATGCGCTGGTAGGAGTCGGCGATGCGGCGGCCGTCGGTCGACGTCGTCGGGTAGAGCGCCGAGGCCCAGTAGACGATGTACTCGCCGCGCTGGGCGTCCCAGAACGCCTCGGGCGCCCACGTGTTGCCCGCGTACGCGCTCGACACGGTCACCATGCGCTGGTCGGACCAGTGCACGAGGTCGGTCGACTCCCAGATCATCAGCGCGCGCGACCCGCGCTCCTGCGCGTTGCCGAAGTTGTTGCCGCCGTAGATGCGCAGGTCGGTCGCGAGGAGGAAGAACCGGTCGCCCTCGGGCGAGCGGATGATGAACGGGTCGCGCAGGCCCTTCTCGCCGAGCGTCGACGTGAGCACGGGCTCGCCGTCGTTGAGCTCGACCCAGTCGAGCGGGTCGTTCCCGTTGCTCGCGCTGAAGTAGACCGACTCGCCGTCCGCGGTGCTCTCCCCCTCGAAGTACGGGAAGAAGTAGCCCTCGTAGTCGGCGGCGGCCGGCAGCGGGCGGACGGTCGCGTCGTAGGTGTGCGTCGCGGTCGCGCCGTCCTTGGTCGCCGTGACGGTGAGCCGCACGACGGCGGCCGGCTCGCCGTGGGCGGGCCGGGTCACCTCGCCCGTGGCCGAGACGGTCGCGGGGTCGGAGCAATCCCACGTGAGGGCGGAGCCGTTGGCCCCCTCGGCCGGCAGCGTGAGGTTGCCGCGCACGTCGTCGAGGTGCGGCACGACGACGTGGCTCGCGTCCCACGCCACGGCCTCGGCGGGCGCGAGGTGGGCGAGGACGGTGACGTCGAACTGCGCGGTGCGCGCGACCGCGCCGCGCGTGACGAGGGCCGTGAGCGTCACGGTCGCGTCGTCCTCGCCCGCGGCGGGCCGGGTGACCTTCCCCGTGGCGCCGACGACGCCCGCGTCCGACGACGTCCACGTGACGATCGAGCCCTGCGCGCCCGTGGTGGGCAGCACGAGGTCCGCGGTGACGGCGCTCGTGTCGCCGAGGTCGAGCGCGGCGAGGTCGGCGTCCGCGGCGGCCGTGGAGGTCCGGGCCGCGAGCTCGGCCGCCTCGGCCGGGCTCAGCGCACGGTCGTAGAGGCGGAAGTCGCGCACCTGGCCCTTGAGGTAGCGGTCGCCGGAGTAGAGCGAGCGGCCGACATAGTTCGCGGTCGTCTGCCCGCCGCCGATCTGGCCCGGGTCGGTCGTGACGTTCGTGGCCTGCTTGACCTGCACGCCGTCCTCGTAGAGCGTCGCGGTCGTGCCGGTGAGCGTGTACGTGAGGGTCTTCCAGACGCCGCGCTGGAGGTTCGCGCCCTTGGTGACGGTCTGCTCGGTGGTCCAGCTCCCGGTCGCGATCGACGTGCGGTACGCGTTGCCGGTCGTGAACAGGTAGCCGTTGCCGTTCGACCCGCTCGTGTTGCCGAGCCCGTAGACGAAGTACGGCGTGCCCTGGTCCTGGCTCACGAGCACGTCGAGGCTCACGGTGGCGTCCGTGAGGCCCGCGAGCAGGTGGTCGGGCAGGTCGACGTAGTCGTCGGTCCCGTCGAGCGTCGTGCCGTCGGCCGTCGTCGTGCCGCCCACCACCGTGGCCGGGCCGAACGTCGAGCCCTCGGCGCGGTTCGCCGTCGTGCCGCCGGTCGTGCTCGCGGCGTCGAGCGGGTACCACGCGACGAGCCCGTCGTCGGTGGGCCCGCCGACGTCCGCCACGGCGGGCGCCGCGACGGCGGCGGCGAGCGTCGTGGCGGCGAGCGCCCCCACCAGCCCGGCGGCGAGCGCCGAGCGTGCTCGGTGTATGGAAATCATGTCGTCCTCTCCTCGTCGAGATGCAGGTGTGTCGCGAGGTAGAGCCCCGGTCCCGCGAGGTAGAGGCGTGGTCGTGACCACGCCTCTACCTCGGCTCACCGGGGCTCTACCTCGGGGATCGTCAGCCGCAGGGGTGGGCGTCGTAGGCGACGTCGTAGGGCGTGGTGACCGGGGTGCCGTCGAGCACGGCCGTGCCGGTGACCGTCACGGTGCCCGCCGGGACCGACGTCGCCCTCGTCGCGAACGACTGGTAGGCGTTCGCGCCCGGGGCGACGCCCGCGAACGTCTTCGTGCCGTACGTGGTCGTGAGCGTGACGTCGGCGGGCACGTCGCCCGCGTTCGTCGCCCGCACCGCGACGTAGACCTTGCCCGCGAGGCACCGCGGGGTGGCCTCGACGGTCAGCTCGACCCGGGGCGCGGGGGCGACGTCGACCGGGTCCACGCTCTCGAGCGTCGGCACGACCTTCTGGATGAGGCCGTCCTCGCCGAACGTGAGGCGGTCGATCGTCGTCTCGCGGTTCGTCCCGTTGCCACCGGGGATCGCGAACCGGTGGTACGCGATGTACCAGTCGTCGGTGCCCTCGACGTTGAGGATCGAGCTGTGCCCGGTCCCGAGGATGCCCTGCGAGGCGTCCTTCTCGAGGATCACGCCGCGGTACGTCCACGGGCCGTCGATGCTGTCCGACGTCGCGTACCCGACGCGGTAGCTCTCCGAGCCCGTGTCGTCGATCGAGTACGTGAGGTGGTAGACGCCGTCCCGGTAGTTGAGGAACAAGCCCTCGCGGAAGTCGGTCAGGCCGGGGATGCGTCGCAGCGTGTCCTGCTTGATCGACGTCATGTCGTCGTCCAGCTCCGCCATGACCGGGCCGTCCGACGGCCCGCCGTTGCCCCACAGGAGCCAGTACTTCCCGGTCTCCGGGTCGCGGAACGCGGCCGGGTCGATGGCCTGGCCGGACGTGACCGCCTCGCCGTTCGTGATCATCGCCGTCGGCTGCGCGGTGAACGGCCCCTCGGGGCTGTCGGCCACCGCGACGCCGATCGTCTTGCGGTCGTACGTCGGGTTGTGGCCGGAGAAGTAGAACCAGTACTTCCCGTCGCGCTCGATGATCGTGGGCGCCCACGCGTTGCCCGTCGCCCACGGGACGTTCCCGTTCGCGCCGTCGAGCGTGAGGAACGGCTGCTCCGAGCGCTCCCAGGTCACGAGGTCGGTGGACTTCCAGACGTAGAAGTCCTTGCCGCCCCAGCCCGGGGTGCCGTCGGTCGTGGCGTAGAGGTAGAACGTGTCGCCGAACTGCGCGATGTTCGGGTCGGCGTACGTGCCCGGGAGCACGGGGCTGCCCATGACCTTCGCCTGGACCGTCCAGGTGCGCGACGACCCGTCCGGCCCGGTCACGGTGTACGCCACGGGCTGCGTGAGGTCCTGCACCGAGCCGTTCGCAGGCGTGACGGTCGCGCGCGGCGAGACGGTGAGGACCGGCGCGAGCGCGGAGACGTCCGTGCCCGGCTCGACGGCGAGCGTCACGGTCGAGCTCGCCCCGTCGACGATCGCGGGGACCTTGAGCGCGTCGAGCTCGGCGCCCGTGACGGCCGTGTGGTCGGCCCCGACCTGGTAGACCTCGTCGGCCGTGAGCGCGCGGTCGTAGATCCGGAAGTCGCGCACCGAGCCCTTGAGGTAGCGGTCGCCCGAGTACAGCGAGCGGCCGATGTAGTTGGCGAGCGTCGAGCCGTTCCCGATGTCCTTCGGGTCGATGGTGACGCCGGTCTGGCGGCCCACCTCGACGCCGTCCTCGTAGAGCACGGCCGTCGTGCCGGACAGCGTGTACGTGAGGTGCTTCCACACCCCGCGCTGGAGGTTCGCGTTCTTGGTGACGGTCTGCTCGGTGGTCCAGTTCCCCGTCGCGATCGACGTGCGGTACGCGTTGCCCGTGGTGAACAAGTACCCGTTGCCCGCCGTGCCGCTCGTGTTGCCGAGGCCGTAGACGAAGTACGGCGTCGCCTGGTCCGTCGCGACCTTGACGTCGAGCGCGACCGTGACGTCGGTGAGCCCGGCGAGCAGGTGGTCGGGCAGGTCGACGTAGTCGTCCGTCCCGTCGAGCCGGACGCCCTCACCGGTACCGGAGAAGGCCGCGCCGTTGGTCAGCGTCGCCGGACCGAACGACGACCCGGGCGCGGTGTTCGCCGCCGCCGTGCCGCTCGTCTCGTCGAACGCGTACCGCACGACGAGCCCCGGCACGTCGGCCGTCACCTCGACCGCCACGTACGCAGTGCGCGACCCGTCGGCCGTGGTCGCCGTGACGAGCGCGTGGCCCTCGCCGACACCGGTGACGACGCCGTCGGCCGAGACCGTGGCGACGTCCGCGTCGTCCGACGCCCACGTGATCGCGCGCGCCGTCGCGTTCGCGGGCGTGACGGTCGCCGTGAGCTGCCGCGTGCCGCCGACGCCCACCTCGAGCGACTCGGGGGTGACGCTGAGGCCCTCGACGGGGACGACGTCGTCGGTCACGGTGACGACCGCGCGGGCGCGGACGCTCACCCCGCCGCCGAGCGTGCCGGCGACCTCGAACGAGCCCGCCTGCGCGTACGACGCCGGGTCGACCGCGTCCCACGTGACGTCCGCCGAGCCCGTGGAGCCGTCGGCGAAGCGTGCCGTGACGCTCGCGGGCAGCACCGGCGCGGAGCCGGTCTGGACGGTCACGGCGACGTCCTCGACGGACTCGACGAACGCGTCGGGCTGGTACGTGCGCAGCAGGCGGTCGTACTCGGCCTGCGTGACGGGGAGCACCGTGCCGTGGCGCGGGCGCGACGGCATCTCGTAGTCGGTGGACATGGTCCACTCGGCCGCGTCGAGCGAGGTCGACTCGAACGGCACGTAGCCGCGGCCGCCGAACTCGTCGATGAAGAGGTACCACTTCTCCTCGGTGTTCGACTTGAAGATCGTCGGGCCCTCGCCCTGGTTGATCCCGCCGCCGAGCGAGTTCGCCTTGCCGATGCAGTCGGTGATGAAGTCGTAGTCCGTCGAGCGCAGCTCGGCCGCCTTCTCCGCGAGGATGAACTTGGAGCACGGCGTGGACGACGTGTTGTTCCGCTCGTCCTTGGTGAACCGGTAGTACTGGCCGTCGTGCTGCGTCACGGTCGAGTCGATGACCGAGTAGCCCGGGTCGACCCACACCTGCGCCTCGCTGAACGTCACGAAGTCGCGCGTCGTGGCGTACATCATCCGGTTGTAGGTGTTGCCGGTGTGGCCCGGGTCGTCCTCCGCGTAGAGCTTCGAGGCCCAGAACACGACGTACGCGCCGATCGTCTCGTCGTAGTACGCCTCCGGCGCCCACGTGTTGCCCGCGGTGTCGGGCGAGACCTGCACGAGGCGCTGGTCGGTCCAGTTCACGAGGTCCGTGGACTCCCACACCATGATCGACTTCGAGCCCGTGCGCTGGGACGCGTCCCAGTTCCCGTTGCCGTAGATCTTGAGGTCGGTGGCGATCTGGTAGAACTTGTCGCCCTCGGGCGAGCGGATGATGAACGGGTCCCGCAGGCCCTTCTCCCCCAGCTCCGACGTGAGGACGGGCTGGTTGTCGTTGAGGTTCTGGTACTTCAGCGGGTCGTTGCCCTGGCTGAGCCCGAAGTAGACCTGCTCGCCCGTGGCGGTGCCCTCGCCCACGAAGTAGGAGAACAGGTAGCCCGCGAGGTCCTCCTGCTCGGGCAGCGGCGGGACGTGCGCCGCGAGCTCGCGCGTCGCGGTGGCCGCGCCGACCGTCACCGTCGCGGTGAGGGCCACGGTCTCGGCGTCCTCGCCGTGCGCCGGGCGCGTCACCTCGCCCGTCGGGGTGATCGTGCCCGACGACGACTCCCACGTCACGCTCGCGCCGTGCAGCCCCGTGGTGGGCAGCGTGAGGTTGCCGCGCACGTCGTCGAGGTTCGTCACCTCGAGCGCGGCGGCCGCGGCGTCGGCCTTCGCCTGGTCGCCGTCGCCCGGCAGGACCGTGACGTCGAACGTGCGGGTCGCGGTCGCGCCGCGCAGCGTCACCGTGGCGGTGAGCGTCGCGGTCGCGGGCTCGTCGCCCGCGGGGCGCGTCACCGCGCCGCTCGCCGAGACGACGCCCTCGTCGGAGCTCGACCACGCGACGGCGGAGCCGCCGACGCCCTTCGCGGGGAGCACGAGGTCCGTGCCGACGGCGCTCGTGTCGCCCAGGTCGAGCGCGGCGGCGTCGGCCGTGACGGCGTCCTGCGCGGCGTCCGACGCGAGGTCGGCGACCTCCTGCGCGGTGAGCGCGCGGTCGTAGAGCCGGAAGTCCTTCATGCGCCCCTTGAAGAGGTTGTCGGCGGCGTAGGCCGACTTCCCGAGCGCGTTCGCGATCGTGGTGCCGCCGCCGATCGCGCCGGGCGTGATCGTCACCGCGGTGTTCTGCCCGACCTGGGTGCCGTCCTCGTACAGCCGCGCCGTGCCGCCCGCGAGCGTGTAGGTGACGGTCTTCCACACGCCCCGCTGGAGGGCGCCCGCGGGGGTCTTGGCCGTGTTCTGCTCGCGGCCCCACGCGAGGTCGGAGATCGTCGCGCGGTAGTTCGCGTTGCCCGTCGAGAACAGGTAGCCGTTCCCGGACTGCGGGGTCCCGACGGCCGGGTTGCCGAGGGTGTAGAAGAAGTAGTTGCCGCTGAGCGACGTGTCGACCCACACGTCCGCGCTCACCGTCACGGCGTCGTAGCCGGCCAGGAGGTCGTCGGGCAGGTCCACGTGGTTCGCGCCGCCGAACGTGAGCCCCTGTCCCGCGCGCCACCCGCCGCCCGAGCCGACGAGCGCGGCGTCGAGGCCGTGACCCGACGCGTCGTGCGCGACGGCGCCCTCGGTCTCGTCGAGCGGGAGCCAGAGCCGCAGACCGTCCGTGGTCGGCTCGGCCGCGGCGGGGACCGGTGCGGGCGCCGCGGGCATCGGGCCGGCGGCCGCCGCGCCCACGGGCGCGAGCGGGGCGACGAGCGCGAGGCCGAGCAGCGCCGCGAGCGAGCGGCGTCGGCGTCGGGCGCGGGGCTCCGCGGGCGTCGGGGGTGGTTCGTGGCGTGAGGTCATCGGTGACTCCTCGTCGTCGTGCCCGGCGTCGGCGCCGGTCGCGGGTCCGCCGTCGGACGCGCGTGTGAACGCTAACATGTGAACGCAAACATGCCTAGGGACCCCGGGACCGACAACGATGTCGAAAAGTGCGTGAGGACTCCCGGGCGCACCCGGACGCCGACGCCGACGGCGGCCCGCACCCCCGGGTGGGGTGCGGGCCGCCGTCGGGCAGTGCTGGTCGTCCGGGTCAGCCGCAGGACAGGTCGCGGTAGGCGGCCTCGTGCGCGGTCTCGACCGTGGCGCCGTCGAGCACCGCGATGCCCGTGGCGGTCGCGACCCCGGCCGCGAGCGACCCGGACCGCGTGGCGAACGACTGGTACGCGTTCGCCCCCGGCGCGACGTCGCGCACGACGCGCGTGCCGAACGGGGTGACGAGCTCGACGTCGGCCGCGACGTCGGCGAGGTTCGTCGCGCGCACCGCCACGTAGGCCTTGCCCGCGAGGCAGCGTGCGGACGCGGTCACGTCGAGCTCGACGGCCGGGCCGGCGGCGTCGGCCGCGAACTCCCACGTGTCCACCTCGACGAGGTCGACGCCCGCGGGGCCGGCGAACGTGAAGTACACGTCGTGGACGCCGCTCACGCCCTCGAGGGCGGCGGTCACGTCCGCCCACTCGCCCACGGGGGTGTCGAGGTCGAGCGTGCCGACGACGGCACCCTCGCGGTCGTCGAGGCGCACCTCGACGGTGGCACCCTCGACGAGCGGCTTGACGCGCGCCGTGACGCTCGCGGCACCGTCGCCGAAGTCGACCGACGACAGCGCCGACCAGTCGCCGGCGTCGACGTCGCGGACGACGAGGTTCGGCGCCTGGTCGCCGAACTGTGCCGAGCCGCCGTCGACCTTCGCGGTGGTGAGGCCCTGCTGCCACGCGAACGTCTCCGCCTCGAGCACCTGGAACGGGTCGAGGTCCTTGACCTGGTCCACGCCCGCGTAGTCGCCGACGACCTGCTGGACCGTGCCGTCCGCGTTGAACGTCAGCTCCTGGATGTGCGGGCTGCGGTAGCCCTGCGTGGTGCTGCCGTTGATGCGCTTGTTGAGCGTGGGCGCGTGGTACGTGAAGTAGTACTTGCCGTCCAGCTCGAACACCGACTGGTGGTTGTTGCCACCCGTGCCCGCGCCGAAGAACTGCGACTGGTTCGGGAACATCACGCCGGCGTACGTCTCCTTGGGGAACGACATCGGGTCGTCGGAGATCATGTAGCCGATCTGCCCGCCGCCCGGGTACCCCGGGAGCGTGGCCTGGTTGCCGCCGAAGTCGTTGCCGCCGAAGTGCGACGAGTACGACAGGTAGTACTTCCCGTCGCGCTCGAAGACCTGCGCCGCCTCGAACGCCACGGGCGCGTCCACGACGGCCGCCGTGCCCTGCGTGGAGACCATGTCGTCGCCGAGCTCGATGACGCGGATGTTCTTCGGGTTGTTGAACCGCTCCGCCGCGGGCATCGACGTCGACGCCGGGCCGCCGCCGAAGTAGAGGTACGCGCCGTCGTCGGTGACGAGCGGCGCCGGGTCGAACTTCCAGGCCACGGCCTCGGCGCCCGGGGTGCGCCCGTCGATGAGCGTGCTGTCGCGCTCGCTCGTCCACGGCCCGAGCGGCGAGGCGCCCGTGATGACGTTCGACGACCCGCCGCCGTTGGCGTAGTAGAGGAAGTACTTGTCGACGCCGTCGACCGTCTTCTTCGCCATGCCCGGCGCCCACGAGTTGTTGGTGAAGGGGGCGACGCCCTGCGGCCCCGCGACCTGGATCTCGCCGTGGTCCGTCCAGTTCACGAGGTCCTCGGACGAGATGAGCGTGATCTGGTTGATGCTGCCGTAGTTGATCTGCGGCGAGACGCCCGTCACCGGGTCGGGCGCGTAGCCCTGGGTGTCGTTCGTCATGTACATGTACACGCGCCCGTCCTCGACGAACCCGAACCCGTCGGCCCCGAACTTGTGGGAGATGAGCGGGTTGTGCTCGCCGGGCAGCTTGCCGAGCACCTCGATCGTCTTCGAGGGCGGTCCGGACGGGGCCGCGCCGACGACGGAGACGTCGTCGAGCACGAAGTCCATGAGGTGCGTCGCCGGGTCTGCGGACGGGTTGCTCGTCCACGGCGTCTCGAAGAACAGCCGCGCGGTGCCGACGTTCTGGTCGGCCGGGATCGTGAACCGGCCGTCGAGCGTCGCCCACTGGCCCTTGGTGGCGGTGACGCTCACCAGGTTCGTGTACGACCCGCCGCCGTAGTGCATCGTGGCGAAGAACTGCTTGGTGGCCGGCGCCGCGGCGGCGTCGTACCGGATCTTCGCGGTGAGCTCGTACGTCTCGCCCGCGCGGACCTTGCCGCTGAGGTCCTGCATCGGACCGGAGCCGGTCGTCGCGCGCTCGGTGGTCAGGGCCGCGGCCTCGCCCGCGAACGCCTGGTCGGTGGTCGACAGCACGGCCTTGTCGGTCGCGTTGCCGTTGTTGACGAACCAGCCGGTCGTGCCGTCCTCGAAGCCGCCGTTGACGACCAGCTCCTCGTCCGCGGCGTACGACGGCAGCGCGGCGAGCGACGCGGAGAGCAGCGTCACGAGCGCGGCCCCGGCGACGGCGCCGCGCAGGCGACGTCGTCTGCGGTGGTGCGTGTCCATGGATCCTCCTCGATCGATGTGGGTGTCCTGCGCGTCCGCGCGCCTCGCGCGGACGGTCGTGCCCGACGGCGGTCCCCCGCCGTCGTCCTGCGTCCTCCCTCCTCTCGCGCCGACCCGGCGCGGCCTGCGCGGCCCGCCGGGTCGGGAGCGGGTCAGCGGCCGAACGGCACGGTGCGGGTCGTCGTCGCGGCGTCGGTCGAGCGCGTGACCGTGACGGTGACCTCGCCGGCCGGCGCCTGCGACCGTCGCGTCGGGAACGCCTGGTAGGCGCTCGCCCCCGGTCGGACGTCGGCGAACGTGCGGCTGCCGTACGGCGTGGTGACCACCACGTCCACCGGGACGTCCTCCTCGTTCACGACGCGCACGGCGACGTAGTCGGTGCCGGCGAGCGCGCGCAGGCTCGCCTCCGCCGCGAACGCGACGTCCGGGGACGTCGTCGGCTCCAGCGACGCGACGGCGAGCGCGAGCGCCCGCGCGGGGGCGTCGGCCTGGTTCTGCGTCGACGGCGCGGTCGTCGACCTCGCCCAGGCGAGGGCCTGCTCGACGGCGGCCCACGACTCGGCCGTGTGGTCCGCCGGGTCGAGCCCTTCGGCCTCGGCGACGACGGCGTCGAGCGCCGTCCGGTCGGCGCCGCCGTCGGCGTCGAGCACGTCGCTGAGGAGGAAGTGGTCGAAGTCCACGTGCCCGCCGGTCCGCTCCTTGGCGTAGGAGAAGAGGCCGAACCGGTAGCCCATGAAGTGGGACAGGCTCCAGTCCATGACGAGCGGCCCCTGGCGCGGCCCGAGCGGCTGCCACGTGCGCCCGTCGAGGCTGTAGGAGTACTGCACCCAGAGCTGGCCGCCCGGCGAGGCGAAGTCCGCGTCCGCCTTGAGGTGCACGTCCGCGCGCTCCCCGAGCGGGACCTGCGACCCGGGGACGAACGACTCGACCGCCTCGCGGTCGATCGTGTCGGTGAACGGCTGGAGCCGCGTGACGAGGCCGAGCGTGCGCTCGCCGTCGACCTGCTGGACCCCCGCGTACGCGAAGCTGCGGCCGTAGACGGCCAGGCCGGCGACGTCGCCGTCGAGCATCCCCGACACGTCGACGCGGGTCTCCGCGGAGGCCGTCGGCCCGAAGGTGCGCTGACCGAGCGTGTTGCGCGCCTCCTCGAGGTAGGTGAGGTCGCGCCCGGGCGCCTTGGTGTACTCCGCCTCGCCGCTCACGACGTGCCCGTTGGTCAGGCGCAGCCAGCCCTCGCGCTCGGTGAGGGACCAGTACCGGTTGTCCGGCGCGTGGTTCCACTGCCAGGCGAGGTCGAGGTCCGAGCCGTTGTACGACACCTCCTCGAGCGTGGGCGTCTCGACGGCCGGCGCGCGACCGACCACGGACACGTCGTCGAGCAGGTACTCGACGCTCGACGACGGCGGCTGCGGGTTGCCCCACGGCGTCTCGACCGCGAGCTTGAAGGTCCGGACGTCCGCGTCCTGCGGGACGGTGTAGGTGCCCCGCACGGTCGTCCACTCCCCCAACGTGGCGTTCGCCCACGCGAGCGTGGTGACGCCCGCGCCCCAGTCCCCGACGAGGTTGAAGCGGACCTGTGCCGGCCCGGAGGCGTAGCGGACCCGGGCCGAGACCTCGTACGTCACGCCCGCCTGGATCTTCCCGCCGAGCTGCTGGTTCGGCCCGGAGCCGTTGAGCGTCCGGCCCGCGACGCGCAGCGCGCCCGTGCCCGACGCCGCGCCGCTCGTCTCGCGCGACAGCGTCGCCCCGAACTGCGCGGCCCACGGCGCGGTCCCGGCGTCCTCGAACCCAGGGTTGGCGACGAGCTCGACGCCGAGCAGGGACTCGTCGTACGTGGGCGCGTCGGGGACCTCCCAGACGGTGTCGCTGAACGCGCGGTGCTCGGCGTCGTTCGCGAAGTCGTCGGAGGCGACGATGCTCTTCAGCCGCTCCCGGCGCTCCGTCGCCGGGTCCAGCTCGATCGGCTTGGCGAACGTGTCGCCGACGCGGACGACGCCGTCGTCGCCGAACGTGGGCCAGCCGTCCTCCCACGTCGCGGGGATGAGCGCGGGGATGCGGCCGAGAGGGTAGGTGTCGCGGAAGAACATGCCCCACCACTCGTAGCCGCCCGCGCCGTCGGGCACCTCGACCAGCCCGCCCTGCGCGAAGCCGTCCGAGTTCAGCGCGCTGCGCGCCTCGTACGGGTTCGACCCGTCGGTGGTCTCGTAGCGGCCCAGCAGGTGCGGGGAGCGGAACAGCACCTCCTGCCGGTTCTGGCCGCTGGGCCACGTGATGATCGCGACGTAGTACTCGCCGTCGATGTAGTGCACCTGCGCGCCCTCGAACAGCCCGCCGACGAACGGCTCGCCCGCGTAGTCCGCGGCACGGAAGATGTTCGGGAAGTCCGCCTCGATCGCGGTGAGGTCGTCGTTCAGCCGGACGGCGCTCGTCGCGCCCGAGCCGTAGAAGATGTAGGGCGTCCCCCCGTCGGCCTCGTCGAAGAACAGCGACGGGTCGTGGAACCCCCGGCCGAGCGCGGTGCGCTCCCACGCGCCGTGCTCGACGTCGTCCGTGCGGAAGAGGTACGACCCCCCGAGGTCGTTGGTGTTGAACACCACGTAGAACGTGCCGTCGCGGTAGCGCAGCGAGGACGCCCACTGCCCGTTGCCGTAGCCGTTCTTCCCGTTGCGCAGCGACGACACGTCGCCGACGCCGAGACGGTCGTAGACGTAGCCGACGATCTCCCAGCTCACGAGGTCGTACGACTTCATGATCGGGGCGCCGGGCGCGAGGTGCATCGTCGTGCTGATCATGTAGTAGAGGTCGCGGCCCTCGTCGTTCTCGGCCGCGGGGACGCGCGTGAGGCTGATGTCGGGGACGTCGCTGCGCAGGAGCGGGACGTCGTAGGTCCCGTCGCCGCGGTCCGTCGTGGTCAGCCCGGTGAGGGCGGTCGCCGCCGGGGGCGCGTCGTCGGTCGTCGTGGTGGCGTGCGCCGCGGGCAGGCCGGCGCCGAGCGCCAGCACCCCCGCCACGATCGTCGCCGCGGCTCGTCGTCTCCGGTGCCTGCTCATGTCGTTCCTCCTCGTCGAGGTCCTGCTGCTGTCGTGGGTTCATGGCGGGGATATCGATGTCGGTACCGATATCGACTGACGCCGCGTCGCCGTGGTGCGGCGTCCTCGCGGCCCGTCGGACCGACCGCGAGGACGCCGGTGCGGCGCGCGGGTCGCTCAGCCGCAGGTGCGCGGCTCGATGTCGACGTCGTGGGTCGTGGAGACCGGGGCGCCGTCGAGCACCGCCGTCGCGGTGACCGTCGCGGTGCCGGCGGGGACCGCCGTCGCGCGCGACGCGAACGACTGGTACGCGTTCGCGCCCGGGGCGACGCCCGTGGACGACCTCTCCCCGTACGGCGTCGCCAGGGTGACGTCCACCGGCGTGGCGCCCGTGTTCGTCGCCCGGACCGCCACGTAGGCCTTGCCCGCGAGGCAGCGCGACGAGACCTCGACGTCGAGCGGGACGACGGCCGTCGCCCCCGGCACGATCTCGACCCGGTAGGTCGTGGCGGTCTCGTGGTCCTGCGCGACGCCGACGACCTCCACGGTCCGAGCGCTCCCGTCCGCCGGGAGCGGCACGACGCGACCCTGCGTGTCGTCGATCAGCACGCCGTCGACGCGGACCAGGCCGCTCGGCACGTGCGGGTCGGCGTCGAGCACGACGCCCGTCGTGCCCGCGGGGACGGTGAGGGTGTAGTCCGTCACCGCCGGGTCGAACGCAGGGGCGAGCGACCCGGTGTCGAACGCGAGCGCCGCGAGCCCGGGCGTCGCGTCGTACGACGCCGCGCGGTCGACCCGGACGCCGAACACGCCTCCGGCCCAGCCGCCCGTCGCCTGGAAGCGGACGGTGACCACGGGGATGCGCTCGCCGTCCTCGTCGAGCACGTACTCCCCCGCGCTGTCGACCTTCCAGCGCGTGCCCTCGCCGATCTCGAGGTACTTCGCCGGGAGCTGCGTCGTGTCGACGTAGAACCCCTGCTCGTCCTTGGTCGGGGCGTTCGCGACCGTGGTGATCGTCTTCAGCTTCTCGTCGTTCACGTACACGTCGAACACGCGGCCCTGGTCGCCCGAGTAGAGCGTGACGCCCAGGTGGTTCGACGCCGAGGCCGGGTCGACCATGAGGTCGTAGCTGAACCAGCCCGTGCCGTTCGCGTGGCGGAACTGACGGCCGGAGAACGTCCCGACGGACGACCCGCTCTGCTGGAGGTTCTTCGCGTTCTCGAAGTTGTTGTTGTCGAAGCTCGTCAGGCTGTCGACGGTGCGGTCGGCGTCGCGCAGCTCCTGCTTGGCGCGCAGGATGCGCTCCTGCGACGCGGCCGAGTCCGGCTCGTCGAGGTGGAGGTAGAGCCCGTACGTCACGTCCCAGTTGGTGTGGTGGGGCGTGAAGACGAGGTCGCCGCCGTCGGCGGTGTTCCGCAGCTCGAGCTGGACCCGACCCTCGGCGTCGTCCTCGACACGGACGAGGTTCTCCGCGATCCGCTCCTTCCACTCGTCGGCGCCCATGTTCGCGGCCGTGATCGTCGTCTGGGCGTCGGCGTCGCGCGTGGACGAGCGGACGAGGATGCCCGTGCCCTGCCACGCCGGCTCGGGGATCTCGCCGAGGTTCGCGGAGAGGACGACGGGCCCGTACCGGAAGGCCACGAAGTACGGGTTGTCCGGGGTGTCGACGACGGACGCCGCCATCGGCATCGTGTACCGGACGACGTCGCCCGCGGCGACGGGCAGCACGACGTACCCGCGCGACACGTGCGGCTCGACGGCGGCGCCGTTCACCTCGACCGCGGGCTCGCCCGCGATCCACGACGGCACGCGCAGGCGCAGCGTCGCGTCCTCGGCGACCGCACCGCCGTCGAGCGCGTCGACGCGGAAGGTCACGGTGTCCTCGTTCGGCAGGTTCGCCTCCTGCGTGAGCCGCAGGTTCTGCTCCGCGTGCTCGACCGTCGAGGAGAAGAACATGTTGACCCACACCGAGCCCTGGCCGGTGAAGTAGATCGAGTCGCCGAGCTTGGAGAAGCTCTCCATGCCCGTCCCGGTGCAGCACCAGAACTCGGTGAACGGCAGGTTGTAGACGCGGTGGTAGCCCGACGCCATGGGGTTGAAGTACGTCGTCGTCCCGGTCTCCGGGTTCTGCGACGCGAGGATCGTGTTGATGAACGCGTTCTCGTAGTAGTCCGCGTACCGCACGTCCTTGCTCAGCGTGAAGAGCTCGCGCGCGAGCTTGAGCATGTTGTACTCGTTGCACGTCTCGGCCGTCTCGGCGTTGCGCGCGGTGCCCTGCTCGTCTGCGCGCTCGTGCAGCGACCCGGGCGCGTGGAAGTGCTCCGCCTGGCTGTTCGCGCCGGTGACGTAGGTGTGGTCGCGCACCACGATGTCGAAGAAGTTCTCCGCCGCCGCGAGGTACATCGGCAGCTCGTCCTTCTCGGCGGGCGTGAGCAGGTCGTAGTAGGCGGGGTTCTGCGTGAACACCTGGTAGCGCTTGAGCGCGCCGAGCAGCTTGGGGATCTGCGTGTTGGCGTGCTTGCCCGGCAGCACGTCCTGGCCCGCGGCGAGCTGACGGAAGAACGTCACCTCGTCGAACGCCTCGGCCGCCTCCTTGATCCGGACGTCGCCCGTGAGGTCGAACAGCTCGTACAGCGCCTCGTTCATGCCGCCGTACTCGGTGCGCAGCATGACGTCGGTGCTCGGCAGCTTCGCGACGCGGCCCTGCACGTAGAGCCCGAAGTCGGTCGCGACGGCGAGCGCCTGGTCACTGACGGGGTCGTCCACGTGCTCGGCGACGTCGAGCAGCCCGGCGAGCACCTTGTGCAGGTTGTACCACGGCACGATGACGTTCTCGTCCGACGTCCCGGTGCCCTGCACCTGGTCGAGGATCGACTCGCGGAACGCGGAGACGTAGCCCGCTGAGCCGGGGTGCGCGGCGGCGTACGCGTCCTGCACGCGCGCGAGCCCGCCCACGCCCTCCTCGATCTCGGTGAACAGCGCGTCCTTCGTCGCCTCGTCCTGCGTCGAGGACCACGACATCGCGAGCGCCGAGAGGTAGTGGCCGAACGCGTGGCCGCGGAAGTTCACGGCGTTGCTGCGCTCCCAGCCGCCGTACCCGGCGGCCGTGGTCGGGGTCAGCCCGCCGACCTTGTAGAACTCGTAGAGGAACGTCTCGGAGTCCAGGCTCAGCAGGTACTCGTGCTCCTTCGCGGCAGCGTTCTGGAGGAAGTCGTCGGAGAGCAGCACCGACGGCAGCGCGGTCTCCTCGAGCGGCGTCTCGTCGACGAGCGCGGGCACGACGACCTCGAGGTCGCGCGTCACCGGCTCGCCGTCGAGGTAGCGCACCGTCGCGGTCAGCGTGACGTGCGCGTCGTCCTCCCCGATCGCGGGCCGGACCACGGTCCCGTCGGTCGCGACCACCTCGGGGTGCGATGACCGCCAGGTCACGGCCGACCCGCGCGAACCGGTCGCCGGGAGCACGAGCGCGACCGTCGCGCGCTCCGGCAGGGACAGCGCGTCGGCGTCGTCCTGCGCGATCGCGTCGCGGTCCACCGTGCGCCCGCTCTCCTCGTACAGCCCGACGACGTCGCCCAGGTCCGCCACCGCGTCGTACAGGCGGTAGTCGTCCAGCGCGGCCTTGAGGTAGGCGCCGTTGTACTGGGGCCCGTTGAACCCGATCGTCTTCGGCAGCGCCGGGTCGGAGCCCAGGACCCCCGTCGCGTCGCCGGCGACCGCGCTGGCCACCGTCGACGGCACCTGCTCGCCGTTGCGGTAGAACGCGACGGCCTTCGTCGCGTGGTCGTACGTGACGACGACGTGCGTCCACTCGTCCGCGGGGAAGAACGCCGCGCGGTCGGAGCTCGCGACCCGCACCTTGTACGGCTGGCCCGACGCCGGCCCCACCGACAGCGCGAGCGGCACCGTGTCCGACTCGGACGACAGGTACCAGCCGTCGGAGTTGTAGGCGCGCTTGTTCCACGTGACGACGTGCTCCCCGGACAGCTTCCCGCTGGGCTCCACCCAGAACGAGAGCGTCAGGTCCTCGGGCTGGAGCGCCGTCGACGACCCGAGGTCGAGGTACGTGCTGCCGCTCAGGCGCAGGGCCTGCCCCGCCCCGTCGACGCCGTCGACGTAGGAGAAGCCGGTCGGCGCGGAGCCGGAGTGACCGCGCAGGGCCACGGGGTGCGCGAGGGAGCTCGCGTCGGCGACGTCGCCGTCGAACGCGAGGTCGAGGACGGGCGCGGGCAGGGCGTCGGCCGCGACGGCGGACGGTGCCCACGCGGTCACGGCGAGCGCGGCGGCGGCCGCCACGGCCGCCAGCCGGGCCACGCCGCCGGGTCGACGGCGGACGCCGTCGGTCGGTCGGGGGTGCATCGGTGCTCCTCTGGTCGGCGCGGGCGTCGTCGCCCGCGCGTCGAGACGTGCGGTGTCGTGCGGTGTCGTGCGGTGTCGTGCGGTGTCGTGCGGTGTCGTGCGGTGGCGGCCCGCGCGGGGAGCGCGGGCCGCGCCCTCGTGGCCCGCCGGACCGGCCACGAGGGAAGCGTGCTCTCGCGAGGTAGAGCCAGCGGTCGCGAGGTAGAGCCCGGGGGCTTCTACCTCGCGACCTGCGGTTCTACCTCGGCATGGTTCAGCCGCAGTCGAGCGCGTCGTAGGCGACGTCGACGGTCGAGGTGACCTGCTCGCCGTCGAGCGTCGCCGTGCCCGTCACCGTCGCGGTGCCGGCCGGGGCCGACGTCGCGCGCGCCGCGAACGACTGGTACGCGTTCTTGCCGGGCGCCACGTCCGCGAACGCCTTCTGCCCGAACGGCGTCGCGAGCGTCAGCGTGACGGGGACGTCCTCGCCGTTCGTCGCGCGCACGGCGACGTACGCCGTGCCCGCGAGGCAGCGCGGCGTGACCTCGACCGCGAGGTCGAGCTCGGGCTCCGTGTCGGACGCGTGCAGCCGGACGAACGTGATCGAGTGCGCGGGGAACTCGTAGGAGAACTCCTCCCCCACGCCCGTCAGGGTCCGCTCCACCGGGACGACCCGCTCGGGGTCGGCCTTGGTGTTGGTGTCCGACGGCGCGCCCACCATCTCCGTGACCGTCGCCTGGTCCGCGATTCCCTCAGAGCCCTCGACGTGCACCTGCGTGCGCGCGGCGGTGGCGGTGGGGTTGACGACCTTGACGACGACGTCACCTGTCTCGTCGTCGCGCGTGACGACCTGGTAGAGCGACTTGGTCGACGGCTGCTCGTAGGACATCTGGAGCTCGCCGTCGAGGTAGAGCTCGATCGTCGAGCCCTCGACGACGACCTTGACGTGGTACGGCTGCCCGGCCTCGATGCTGTGGTTCTCGACGGCCTGCACCTCGTTGGCGCTCCCGCCCGACGCGCGCTGGAGGGCCTGGCGCGTGTTGTTCCACCCGCCGAGGTTCCACCAGTAGTAGTCGTTCGGGCCGCCCGCGGCGAAACCGACGAGGAAGCCCTCCGCGCCCGACGTCTTGCGCGCGTCGAGCTCGAGCGTGTAGCTCGACCAGTCCTTCGCGTACGCGCCGGCGACGATCGACCGGGCGTCGGTGACGTTCGTCGCCGACTGGACGTAGGCGCCGTCCTGCGCCGCCCACGTGCCCGACTGCGGCTCCCACTGCGAGGCGCCGGACTCGAAGTCGTCCGCGAACAGCACGTCGCCGCTCGCGTTGTCGGTGACGCGCACGTTGTCGTACTGCGCGGCCGTGTTCCACGTGGAGAGGAAGACGCCGCCGTCGAGCGTCGCGTCGGCGGGCGCCGGGCCGGAGTGCGTGCTGGGCACGACCTCGTCGCCCGCGTTCGCGGAGAACAGCTGCTGGACGTAGTAGTTCACCGAGCCCCAGGACTCGTCGTTGTCGAACCAGATCGCGTCGGGCGACCACTGGACGTACGACTCGTTCGCGAGCAGCGGCGCGTACGACGCGAGCCGCACGACGTCGGAGTTGCGCTCGAGGCCCGTCATGAAGGCGGCCTCGGACAGCGCGTTGGCGAACGTGTTGCCGCGCGACGCGTACTCGCCGAGGAACACGTGCGGCCCCTCGCGGTCGTAGGAGTCGTAGCGCTCGTCGTTCTCGAGGAACCACTGCGGGTCGTTGTAGTAGTGCTCGTCGACGAGGTCGACGTCCTGCTCGCGGTTGAACTCCCAGAGCTCGTCGAAGCGCTGGCCCGTGTCGTCCGGCCCGGAGTTCGAGATGATCTGGACGTCCGGGTAGGCGGCCGCGATCGCGTCGCGGAACGCCGGGAAGTTGGCCTCGAACGTCTTCGTGTTCTCCTCGTTGCCGAGCCCGACGTACTTCAGGCCGAACGGCTCGGGGTGGCCCAGCTCGGCCCGCACGGCGCCCCACTCGGTCGTCACGTCGCCGTTGGCGAACTCGATCAGGTCGACCGTGTCGTCCACCCAGCGCTGGATCTGCGCGGGGTCGGTCATCTCGGGGATGGTGCTGCCGCAGCCGTTGGCGCCGACCGACACCACGGGCAGCGGCGTCGCGCCGAGGTCCTCGGCGAGGAGGAAGTACTCGAGGTACCCGATGCCGTACGACTGGTTGTAGCCCCAGAAGTTCCAGTTGGTCGCGCGCTCCTCGACCGGCCCGATCGTCTCCTTCCACTGGTACGTGCGGCGACGGTCGGTGAAGCCCGACTCCTCGTACGTGCGGAACGTGCCGACGTTCGTCACGCAGCCGCCGGGGAAGCGCAGGAACTGCGGGTCGAGCGCGTCGATCTTCTCGGCGAGGTCCTTGCGGAGCACGGACTTCCCGTTGACCGGGCCGACCCACGTGTCCTGCGGGAAGAGCGACACCTGGTCGAGCGCGAGCGTGCCCGCCGCGCCGGAGAGCAGCGCGAGGCGCCCGGCGTTCGTCGTGCCCGTCGCCGTGAGCGTGACGTCGTACCTCTTCCACGCGTTCGAGCCGTCGACGGCGACCTGGCCGGTCGCGTACGCCGCGGTCCCGGCGGTGTCCTCGACGCGCACGGTGACGGTCTGCGCCGTCGCCGACCGCGCCCAGACGGAGAAGTCGTACGACTCCCCCTCCTCGACGAACAGCCCCGTGTTGTACCCGGCGTTGCGCACCCCGGCGCCCGCGGCGGTCGTCGTCAGGTCGAGGTAGTTGCGGTTCGTCGCGTTGAGCCGCCCGGCGTCGTTCACGACCTGCGTCGTCGCCGTCGCGCCGCCGCGGTTCGCGGCGCTCCACGCGGTGAGGCCGGTGAACGACGCGTTGTCCTGGTTGTTGAACTCGAACGACCGGTTGCGCACGAGCTCGGCGTACAGGCCGCCGTCGGCCGCGTAGTTGATGTCCTCGTAGAAGATGCCGTACAGCTCGTCGCTCATCTCGGTGCGCTCGCCCGCGAGGTCCACGGTGATCTCGTGGTCCGCGCTCGTGGCGGGCGTGATCGTCAGCTTCGTGGCCGCCTCGCGCGGGCCGAGGACGAGCGCGCCGTCGGACGCGCGCACCCCGGCGTACCGCTCGGGGTCGGCCGCGCTGCGCAGCCAGACCGTGCCGCCGCCCGCGTCGGTGAGCCGCAGCGCCGTCGCGTCCGCGGCCCCGAGGGAGAGCCGGGACGCGCCGGAGACGACGACGGGCCGGTCGCCGACGGCGAGCGTCACCGGGGACGTGCCCTCGGCGCCGTCGACCGCCGTCGCGGCGAGCGCGACGGTCGTCGCGGGGCGCTCGTCGTCGAGGGCGAGGCCGTCGTCGGTCGCCACGAGGTACCGGGCGTCGCCCGGGCCCGCGAACGTGAACGTGCCGTCGGGCACCTGGTCCGCGCCCTCGGCGGCCTGGACCGCGACGTAGTCGAACGCCGCGGTGTGCGCCGCGCCGCTCTGCGCGGCGAGCGCGTAGAGGCCGACGTGCGTCGTCGGGAAGTCGACGGTCACGGAGCCCGCGGGCTGCCACGCGGTGCCGTCCCAGAAGCTCGTCGCGATCGTGTCGCCGGTGCGCTGCATGCGCAGCGTCTCCCCGGTGGAGCCCGGGCGGTCGGTGAAGGCCGCCGCGCTGAAGACGCCGCCGGTCTCGACGTCGTTCTCGATCGCGCGGCCCGACGGCGAGAGGTCACCCACGAAGGTCAGGCCCGACCGGACGTAGTTGTCCATGTCCTGCCACGCGACGAGGCCGGCGCCCTGGTAGACGGAGGCGACGGGCGCCTCCAGCCGGGTGACGACGGTGAAGTCGCCCGCCGGCACGTCGAGCAGCACGACGTTCTTCGCGCTGTTCGCGTCCTGGTACGTGTCGCCCGGCTGCGAGGTCAGCGTGAGCTTCCCCCCGCCGACGGACAGCGCCTCGGGCACGGGGTTGACGACGGTCCAGTCCGGGCCGAGCGCGGCGCCGTCGAACGTGTCGACCCATGCGCCGTCGGGCAGGTCGGGCTCCGCGGCGGCGGCCGGCAGCGACGTCGCGAGCGCGGCCGTGCCGACCATGCCCGCCACGAGGGCGACGGCGACGGACCGGCGGCGCGCCGGTCTGCGCCGGGGCGTGGGGAGGGACGGGTGAACAGACGTTTCCATAGGGCTTCCTCTCATCGTCGAGAGACACGCACCATTGCGTGTGAGCGTTCACAAGTTCGGCCCGAGCCTAGTGTGAGCGCTCACATTCTACAAGGGCGGCGTCATGACACCGCCGGTCGGGCGTACGCCCGAACGACCCAGGGGTGCCGGCCCCCGTCCTGCTCCGGTGATCCCGGGCCGTCAAGCCCGGGCAGACGGCCGCGGCACCGGCCCCGCGCCGCGGACGTCCCGAGGACGTCCGCGACGGGGCCGGTGCCGCCGGCTCACCTCCGCCTGACGACGAGGACGCGCTGCAGGATCACGAAGACCAGCAGCAGCACGCCGATGACGATCTTCGTCCACCACGAGCTGAGGGTGCCCTCGAACGTGATGATCGTCTGGATGAGGCCGAGCACGAGCACGCCGAGCACGGACCCGAGCACGAAGCCCGTCCCGCCCGTGAGGAGCGTCCCGCCGATGACGACCGCCGCGATCGCGTCGAGCTCCATGCCGACGCCCGTGAGCGAGTAGCCGGACCGCGAGAACATCGCGAACAGCAGGCCGCCGATGCCGGCGCACGTGCCGCTCACCACGTACACGAGCACCTTGGTGCGCGCGACGGGCAGGCCCATGAGCATCGCCGACTGCTCGCCCCCGCCGATCGCGTAGACGGTGCGGCCGAACTGCGTGTAGTGGAGCACGTAGAACGCGATCGCGACGACGACGAGCGCGATGATGACCGCCGTCGTCAGGCGCCAGCCGTCGCCGATCTCCTGGCTCCAGCCCGCGAGCGCCACGAACGACTCGTTCGTGATCGGGATGGACTGGAGGCTGATGACGTAGCACAGGCCGCGCGCGAGGAACATCGCGGCGAGCGTCGCGATGAACGGCTGGATGTCGAACACGTGGACCATGAGCCCGACGGCGAGCCCCAGCACGGTGCCGATGAGGACCGCGATGACGAGCACCACCGCGACCGGCCACCCGCTCTGGAGGAGCGACGCCGTCGTGATGCCCGACAGCGCCACCACGGCGCCCACGGAGAGGTCGATCCCGCCGGTGAGGATGACGAAGGTCATCCCGACCGCGAGCACGATGAGGAACGAGTTGTTGATGAACAGGTTGGAGACGACGCGGGCCGAGAGGAAGTTCTCGTACCGGCTCCCGCCCACGACGAGCATGAGCGCCAGCACCGCGAACGTGCCGAGGACCGGGAGGTAGCGCCGGTCGAGGCGCACGCGGCTCGTGAGTCGCTCGGTCATGGTCGGTCGGCCTCCGGGGGCGGCGGTCTCGGCGCCCCGGGGGTCGGGCGGCGAGGTCGGGGCAGGGGTCTGCACGGCGGACATCAGGCGCTCACCTCCGCGGCCGCGGCGGCCGTCGGGGCCGCGCGACGTCGTCGGGCGGCGACCAGGTCGCGCACCTTCGGGGACTGCGCGAGGCAGACCGCGATGACGACGATCGCCTTGAACAGGGGCGTGACGGACGGCGAGATGCCGAGCATGGTCACCGTGAGGGTGAGCGTCTGGATGATGAGGACGCCGACCAGGGTGCCGGAGAGCGAGAACTTCCCGCCCGCGAGCGACGTGCCGCCGATCACGACGGCGAGGATCGCGTCGAGCTCGATGAAGAGCCCGGCGTTGTTGGCGTCGGCCGCCATGGTGCTCGACGAGATCATGAGGCCGGCGAGGCCCGCGAAGAGCGCGCAGACCGCGTAGACGGTCCAGATGATGCTGCGCGCCTTGACGCCCGCGAGGCGGCTCGCCTCGGGGTTGATGCCGACCGACTCGATGAGCATGCCGAGCGCGGTGCGCCGCGTGAGCAGCGCGACGGCCGCGAAGACGATGCCGGCCAGCACGACCGCGACGGGGATCCCGAACCAGAACCCGGACCCGATCGACTTGAACGGTGCGCTGTTGACCGTCGTGATCTGGCCGCCCGTGATGAGCATCGCGACGCCGCGGCCCGCGGTCATGAGCACGAGCGTCGCGATGATGGGCTGGATCCCGAGGACGGAGACGAGGAACCCGTTCCACACGCCGAGCACGAAGGACAGCGCGAGCGCGATCCCCACCGCGACGAGGACGGTCGTCAGGCTGTCCGGCGTGGGCGACGACGCGATGAAGCTCAGCGCGACGGCCCCGGAGATCGCGACCACCGCGCCGACCGACAGGTCGATGCCGCGCGTCGCGATGACGAGGGTCATGCCGAGCGCGACGAGCAGCAGCGGCGCGCCGTTCTTCAGCAGGTTGACGAGCGACCCGAAGAGGTGGCCGTCCTGCAGCCTGATGGACAGGAAGCTCGGCCGGTTGACCGTGTTGACCGCCAGCAGCACGACCAGCGCGACGATCGGCCAGAAGAGCCGGTGCTGGACGGCGCGCTGCCAGGCGGGTGCCGTGGTGCTCATGACTCCTGCCCTCCGCTCGCGATGAGCTCGACGACGTCCTCGACCGTGACGTCCTCGTCGTTGGTGATCTCCGCGACCTTGACCCGGTCGCGCATGACGGCGATGCGGTGGCTGAGCCGCAGCACCTCCTCGAGCTCGGCCGAGATGAACACGACCGACATGCCCTCGCCCGAGAGCTGGGCGACGAGCTTCTGGATCTCGGCCTTCGCCCCGACGTCGATGCCACGCGTCGGCTCGTCGAGGATGAGCAGCCTGGGCGCCGTCGCGAGCCAGCGCGCGAGGAGCACCTTCTGCTGGTTGCCGCCCGAGAGGTTCTTGATGAGCGCGTCCGGGTTGGCGGGGCGGATCGCGAGCGCGCTGATGTACTTCTCGACGATCTCGTCGACCTGCTTGCGCGGCAGGCGCCGGGCCCACCCGCGCTCGGCCTGGAGACCGAGCACGATGTTCTCGCGGATCGTCAGGTCGCCCACGATGCCCTCGGCCTTGCGGTGCTCCGAGGAGAACGCGATCTTGCGCTGCATCGCGGAGCGCGGCGTGCGCAGCCGGGCGAGCGCGCCGCCGACGCGGACCTGGCCGCTGTCCGCGCGGTCCGCGCCCGCGAGCAGCCGGGCGAGCTCGGTGCGGCCCGAGCCGAGGAGGCCCGCGAGCCCGACGACCTCGCCCGGGTAGACGTCGAGGTCGAACGGCTGCACCGAGCCCTTGCGGCCGACGCCGAGCGCCTGGACGAACGGCGTCGCCTCGCGGTCGGCGACCGAGCGCTTGGGCGCCTCCTCGAGCTCCTCGAGCACCTCGAGCGAGGTGCCGATCATCTTGGAGACGAGCTCGAGGCGCGGCAGCTCGGCGGTGACGTACTCGCCGACGAGCTTGCCGTTGCGCAGCACGGTCATGCGGTCGGAGATCTCGTACACCTGCTCGAGGAAGTGCGAGACGAAGAGGATCGCGACGCCCTCGTCGCGCAGGCGCCGCACGACGGCGAAGAGCTGCGCGACCTCGTCCGCGTCGAGGCTGGACGTCGGCTCGTCGAGGATGAGCACCTTGCACTCGACGACGAGCGCGCGGCAGATGGCCACGAGCTGCTGCACGGCGAGGGAGTGGCTCGAGAGCGAGGACGCCGGGTCGATGTCGAGGTTGAGGCGCGCGAGCATCTCCCCCGCCCGACGGCGCGTGGCCCGCCAGTCGATCGCGCCGAGGCGGCGCGGCTCGTGGCCGAGCATGATGTTCTCGGCGACCGAGAGGTTCTCGCAGAGGTTGACCTCCTGGTACACCGGCGAGACGCCGGCGGCCTGGGCCTCGCCCGGGCCGGAGAACGTGTGCTCGGAGCCGTCGACGAGGATGCGACCGGAGTCGATCGAGTAGACGCCGGTGAGCGCCTTGATGAGCGTCGACTTGCCGGCGCCGTTCTCGCCCATGAGGGCGTGGACCTCTCCGGGCCGGAGCGTGAGGTCGACTCCGTCGAGCGCCTTGACGCCCGGGAACTCGATCGAGATCCCGGTCATCTCGACGACGGGCCGACCGTCGGGGACGGCGGTAGTCATGGGTGACCTTCCGTGCAGCGGTGGCGGCGGGGCTGCCGGGCCCCGGGGCGCCTCAGGACGCCGGCGGGGTCGGCATGCCGGCGGTGGTGCGTCGGCCGCGCGCCGGGGAGCCGTGCTCTCCCGGCGCGCGACCCGTCCGTGGTAGCGGGGCCGGTCGGCGTCGACCGGCCCCGCCGGGGCGGTGCGGAGCGGGTGCCCGGAGGTCCGGGCCGACCGCTCGGCGCGCGCGGTGCGCTCAGTACTCGCGCGTCGGGAGCGCCTCGATCGCCTGCTCCTGCGTGAAGGACTCGTCCTTGACGACGATGCGCTTCTCGACCTCCTCGCCCGCGACGACCTTCTTGATGATGTCGGCCAGGTCCGGGCCGAGGAGCGGGTTGCACTCGACGATGAAGTTGATCTTGCCGTCGGCGAGGGCCTGCATGCCGTCCTTGACCGCGTCGACGGTGACGATCTTGATGTCCTCGCCCGGGACGAGACCGGCGGCCTCGATGGCCTCGATGGCGCCGAGGCCCATGTCGTCGTTGTGCGCGTACACGAGGTCGATGTCGTCGTGCGCCTGGAGGAAGCCCTCCATGACCGTCTTGCCCTCGGCACGCGTGAAGTTGCCGGTCTGCGAGTCGATGATCGTCACGTTGGGGTTGTCCGCCGTGGCGTTCTCGAAGCCGGTCTTGCGGTCGATCGCGGGCGCCGCGCCCGTGGTGCCCTGGAGCTCGACGACGTTGATGGGCTCGGTCGCGAGGTTCTCGGAGACCCAGTCGCCGGCCATCTCGCCCTCGAGGACGAAGTCGGAGCCGATGAACGACTCGTAGAGGGTGTCGTCCTCGGAGTCGACCGCGCGGTCGGTGAGGATCACGGGGATGCCGGCCTGCTTGGCCTCCTCGAGCACCGCGTCCCAGCCGGACTCGACGACCGGGGAGAACGCGATGACGTCGACGCCCTGCGCGATGTAGGAGCGGATCGCCTGGATCTGGTTCTCCTGCTTCTGCTGCGCGTCGGAGAACTTGAGGTCGAAGCCGTTCTCGGCCGTGAGCGTGTCCTGGATGGACTTGGTGTTCGCCGCGCGCCAGCCGGACTCGGCGCCGACCTGCGAGAAGCCGACGGAGATCGTGTCGCCGCCACCGCCGCCGTCGCCGCCCGCGTCGTTGCTGCTGCCGTCCGTGCTGCCGCCCCCGCTGCTGCACGCCGCGAGCGCGAGGACCGCCACGCCGGCGAGGACACCCGTCAGACGCGTGCGCGCCTTGGTCGTGCTGAACATGCTCTCCTCCTTGAGATGCGACCTCGGCGCCGTGCCGAGGACCGTCGGGTCGTACCAGCCCCTCATCGGACTGTTGACTCTTGTTGATACATGTTTGCTTGTGTCAATGTCTAGCGGTGTCAGGGCCGCTCCCGCAAGCCCCCACTCGGCATTCCGCATCACCGTTCGGTAACCATTCCGGTCACCGCTCGGCACTGCGACGTGCTCGAGCTGCGGAGCCAGGCGAGGGGCAGGACCCCGGGCCCGCGGATGTGATCGCTCACAGCCTCCCGAGAGACGATGTTAGCGCTCACACGGCTCCAGGGGAAGCCGCCGCCCCGTCACGGTTCGGTCACGGCCGGTGGCCGTGACGGGACCGTGCACGGACGGCTCCCCCAGGCGTCAGAGGCCCTGCGCGAGGCGGTAGTAGACCTGGTTCCACCGCACCTGGTCGCGGAAGCCCCGCCGCGTCGTGCTCTCGTCGATGACCAGGAGCTCCGTGCGCGCGATGTCCGCGAAGACCTCGAACGCGTCGATCCCCGCAGCCGTGGAGAGCACCGTGTGGTGCGCGCCGCCCGCCGTCAGCCAGGCCTCGGCGGACGTCGCGAAGTCCGGCCGCGGCTCCCACACCGCACGTGCCACCGGCAGGTGCGGCAGCGGCGCGCTCGGCGGGACGACGTCCACGACGTTCGCCGTGAGCCGGAAGCGGTCGCGCATGTCCGCGAGGGACACGACGACGCCGACGCCCGGGTCGGCGTCGAACACCATGCGGACCGGGTCCTCCTTGCCGCCGATGCCGAGCGGGTGGATCTCGACGCGGGGCGTCGAGGTCGTGAGCGACGGGCAGATCTCCAGCATGTGCGCGCCGAGGATCTTCTCGCTGCCCGGGGTCAGGTCGTAGGTGTAGTCCTCCATGAGCGACGCACCGCCGGGCAGCCCCTCGCCCATGACCTTCGCGGCGCGCACGAGCACGGCCGTCTTCCAGTCGCCCTCGGCCCCGAACCCGTAGCCCTTGGCCATGAGGCGCTGGACGGCGATGCCGGGGAGCTGGCGCAGGTCGCCCAGGTCCTCGAAGTTCGTCGTGAACGCCTTGGCGCCCACGGACTCGAGGAACGTCTCGAGCGCGATCTCCTGCCGGGCCGCGTACCGCAGCGAGGCGTGCCGGTCGCCGTCCTTGCGCAGCTCGGGGACGACGTCGTAGAGGTCCTCGTACTCGGCGACGAGCGCGTCGACGTCGGCCTCCGAGACCTCGTCGACCGCGCGCACGAGGTCGTTCACGCCCCACGTGTTCACGCTCACACCGAACCGGAGCTCGGCCTCGGTCTTGTCGCCCTCGGTCACCGCGACGTTGCGCATGTTGTCGCCGAAGCGGGCCAGGCGCAGCTCGTGCGTCGCCGCCCAGCCGGCGGCGCCGCGCACCCACGAGCCGACGCGCGCGATGACCGCCGGGTTCGAGACGTGCCCGACGACCGTCGTGCGCGCCACCCCGAGCCGCGTCGCGACGTACGCGTACTCCCGGTCGCCGTGCGCGGCCTGGTTGAGGTTCATGAAGTCGAAGTCGATCGTGTCCCACGGCAGCTCGACGTTCGCCTGCGTGTGCAGGTGCAGGAGCGGCTTGCGGAGCTGGTCGAGACCGCCGATCCACATCTTCGCGGGGCTGAACGTGTGCATCCACGTCACGACGCCGAGCACGCGGTCGTCGGCGTTCGCGTCGAGCATCGCGCGGCGGATCGCGCCGGCGTCCTTGAGGACGGGCTTCCAGACGACGGTCGCCGGGACGTCCGGCGACGCGTCGAGGGCGCGCGCGACCTCCTGCGACTGCTCGGCGACCTGCCGCAGCGTCTCCTCTCCGTACAGGTCCTGGCTGCCGGTGAGGAACCAGATCTCGCGGTCCGCGTAGGGCTTGCTCATGTCGGTCCATCTCTCGTGTCGTGGGCGAGGGCCGCACCGCTGCGGTCCCGTCCCGGTGGTCGTGCTGCGTGTCCTGCCGGTGCGCCGCCGGTCCGGGGGAACCGGGCCGGAGCGGCCCGCCGGTCAGCGCGCGGGCTGCTGCCCGTAGACGTGCTGGTAGCGCGCGTAGAGCGCGTCGACGTCGTCCTGCGCGATGCGCGTGGGCTCGCCGAGCTGGCGGCTGACGTGCACGGTGCGGGCGACCTCCTCGCACATCACGGCCGCCTTGACCGCCGCGCGCGCGTCCTTGCCGATGGTGAACGGCCCGTGGTTGCGCATGAGGACCGCGGGGCTGCGCGACCCGCGCAGCGTCTCCACGATGCCGCGCCCGATCGAGTCGTCCCCGATGAGCGCGAACGGTCCGACGGGGATGTCGCCCCCGAACTCGTCGGCCATCATCGTCAGGACGCACGGCACCGGCTCGCCGCGCGCGGCCCACGCCGTCGCGTAGGTCGAGTGCGTGTGCACCACGCCGCCCACCTCGGGCAGGTGGCGGTAGACGTACGCGTGCGCCGCCGTGTCCGACGACGGCGACCGGTCGCCCTCGACGAGGGCCCCGTCGAGGTCGCACACGACCATCGCGCCGGGGGTGATGTCGTCGTACGCGACGCCCGACGGCTTGATGACGAGCAGGTCGGACGCGCCGTCGGGCCGCGTGGTGTCCCGGACGCGCTCGGACACGTTGCCCGCGGTCCACACCACGAGCTCCCAGCGGGGCAGCTCGGCGTGCAGCGCGGCGACGCGCTCCTTGGCGGCGTCGACGGCGTCGCGCAGGTGCGCGGGCACCGCCGGGACGGCGGGTCGCGCGTCCGTCACGTCCGCGGACGGGGTGGGCGTGCTCATGCGGGGTCCTCTCCTCCGATGCGGGTGGGCAGCGCTGTCACGGCGGCGCGCTCGACGGCGAGCCCGGCCGCGTACCGCTCGAGGTACGCGGCGAAGCCGGCGACGTCCGCAGGGTCGGGCTCGACCGTCACGGTCTCGGCCGTCGCGAAGACGTGGTCGCGCAGGTAGCCGCCCAGGTCCGCACCGACGTCGGCGCCCGGCGCGCGCTCCCCGGCACGGGCGCGCGCGAAGGCCGCGAGCACCGCGATGCCCCAGGCCCCGCCCTCGCCCGCGGTGCGCCCCACGCTGACGGGCGCGCCGATCGCCGCCGCGAGGAGCCGCTGCGCGACGCCCGCGGTGCGGAACATCCCGCCGTGGGCGAGCATCCCGTCGATCCGGACGCCCTCCCGCGCGAGCACGCGCATGCCGAGCGCGAGGGTCCCGAAGGCGCCGTACACCTGCGTCCGCGCGAAGTTGGCGAGCGTCAGGCGGCTGCCGGGCGTGCGGACGACCAGGGGGCGACCCTCGTCGAGCCCGGTGATCGGCTCCCCCGCGAGGTAGTTGTAGGCGAGCAGCCCGCCGCCGTCGGCGTCGCCGTCGAGCGCGGCGCGGAACAGCGCGCCGAAGACGTCGTCCGGGCCCGCGTCGCTGCCGACGGCCGCGGCGAGCTCGCCGAGCAGTCCGGCCCACGCCTCGAGCTCGCTCGCGCCGTTGTTGCAGTGGACCATCGCGACGAGGTCGCCCGCCGGCGTCGTGACGAGGTCGAGCTCGTGGTGCACGGCGGCGAGCGGACCCTCGAGCACGACCATCGCGAAGATGCTCGTGCCCGCGCTGACGTTGCCCGTGCGCGGCGCGACGGCGTTCGTCGCGACCATGCCCGTGCCCGCGTCGCCCTCGGGCGGGCACAGCAGGACGCCGGGCTCCAGCGACCCGGTGGGGTCGAGCCAGGCCGCGCCCGCAGCGGTCAGGCGCCCGGCGTCCTCCCCCGCGACGAGCACGTCGGGCAGCAGCTCGGCGAGCTTCGGCCCGGCTCGGTGGGTGGCGGCGCGCTCGTCGACGAGCGCGAGGAGCGCGTGGTCGTAGTCGCGCGTCGCCGGGTCGACCGGGAACATGCCGGACGCGTCGCCGACGCCGAGCACGTGGCGGCCCGTGAGCCGCCGGTGGACGTACCCGGCGAGCGTCGTGAGCGACGCGACGCGGGTCGCGTGCGGCTCGGCGTCGAGGATCGCCTGGTACCAGTGCGCGACCGACCAGCGCAGCGGGACGTTGTAGCCCAGCAGCTCGGTGAGCTCGGCGGCGGCCGGGCCGGTCGAGGTGTTGCGCCACGTGCGGAACGGGACGAGCAGCTCGCCGTCGGCGTCGAACGCGAGGTAGCCGTGCATCATCGCGGAGACGCCGAGCGCCCCGTACGTCGTGGGTCGCACGCCGTACCGCTCCTCGACGTCGGCCACGAGGCGCGCGTAGCACTCGCGCAGCCCCGCCTCCACGGCGTCGAGCGGGTACGTCCACGTGCCGTCCTCGAACCGGTTCTCCCAGGCGTGGCTCCCGCTCGCGAGCGGCGTGCCGTCACCGTCCACGAGGCACGCCTTGATCCGCGTCGACCCGAGCTCGATCCCGAGCGCGGTGTCCCCCGCCACGACGGCCGCCCGACGGCGCCCGACCTCGTCCTGCTGCACCATTGCTGCTTCTCCTCGTCGCGGCGTCGCGCCTCGGTCGTTGAGTGTCCTTCGAATGTTAGCGCTCACAACCGGCGAGGCCAACTCCCTCCGTGCTCGCCCGTGCGAGCGCGCGGTCAGTCGCGCGGCGTGCCCGTGCTCTCGCGCACCATGAGCTCGGGCGGGATGGAGACGGGTCGGACCGTCGCGCCCGCCAGCGCGTCGATCATCATCCCCATGCACCGGCGCCCCAGGGACCCGAACGGCTGGCGCACCGTCGTCAGCGGCGGGATGAAGTGCCCGGCGCCCGCGACGTCGTCGAACCCGACCACCGAGACGTCCGCCGGCACCCGCACGCCCTGCTCCCAGAACGCGCGCAGCAGGCCGAGCGCGAGCTGGTCGTTGCCCGCGAACACCGCCGTCGGGCCGTCGCCCGCGCGGACCGCGGCCGCGAGCTCGCGCCCGACGGCGTACCCGCGGTCCGACGACCAGTCGCCCCGCACCGGCTCGGGCACCGGGGCGCCGCGCTCCTCGAGCGCGGCGCGCCAGCCCGTCTCGCGCTCGCGCGCGTCGAACCAGTCGAGCGGCCCGGACAGGTGGAGCACCGTGCGGTGGCCCAGGCCGAGCAGGTGCTCCGTCGCGACGCGCGCACCCAGGCGCTGGTCCACGGCGATGGACAGGATCGCCCCCGGCGCGCCGAGCGCACCGGGCGCGGGGCGCACGACGTCGGTCGCCTCGCCGTCCGCGGGGAGGTCGCGCGCGGCGATCATGATGACGGGGACGGGTGCGCGGAACGAGTCGACCGCCGCCGCGACGTCCGTCTGCGGCGCGATGACGACGATGCCCTCGACGCCCTGGTCCATGAAGTGCTCGAGCACGCGGTGCATCGTGTCGGCGTCGTAGCGCCGGATCGTCGCGACGCTCACGAAGTAGCCCTGCTCGCGGGCGGCCTCCTCGACCGCGATGAGGGTCGACGTCGGCCCGTACAGCGCGGAGCCGGTGGTCACCACGCCGATCGTGCCCGAGCGCATCGTCACGAGGGCGCGCGCCGCGCTGTTGCGGCGGTAGCCGAGCGTCGCGATCGCGTCGAGGACGCGGTCGCGGGTCTCGGGCCGCACGCTCGGGTGGTCGTTGAGCACGCGGGACACGGTCTGGTGCGAGACGCCGGCGAGCCGTGCGACGTCCGACATCGCGGGCGGGCGAGTGCGGGGCGACGGCCCGTCGCTCACGACCCCGCCCCCTCGGTCCCCGCGCGCGGCGCCGGGGCGTCCGCGAGCGCCGCCGCGAGCTCGGCCGAGCGGTCGCGCGCGGCCTCGAGCGCGTCGAGGAACGCGGCGCGCACCCCGCCGGCGTCGAGACGGCGCAGGGCCGCGACCGTCGTGCCGCCCGGCGAGGAGACGCGCTCGCGCGCGATCGCCGGGTGCTCGCCCGTCTCGCGCAGCATCGTGGCCGCGCCGTGCACGGTCGCGGTCGCGAGCTCGAGCGCCGTCGCGCGCGTCAGGCCGAGCAGCACGCCCGCCTCGGCGAGCGCGTCGATGACGTAGAAGACGTACGCGGGCCCGGAGCCGGAGAGCGCGCCGACGGCGTCCTGGTCCTTCTCCGCGACGCGCACGACGAGGCCCGTCGAGGTGAGGAGCCGCTCGACGAGCGCGACGTCGTCGTCGTCCGCCGCGCTCCCGCCGCTCACGGCGCTCACGCCCGCGCCCACGACGGACGGCGTGTTCGGCATGACCCGCACGACGGCGGTGCCCGCGGGCAGCCGCTCCTCGTAGAAGGCGGTCGGGAGGCCGACGACGACGCTCACGACGACCGTGCCCTCGCCCACCGCGTCGTGGACCTCGGCGAGCAGCGCGCCGACGTCCTTCGGCTTCACCGCGACGACGACGACCCCGGCGCCGCGCACGGCCTCGACGTTGTCGCGCGTCGTCCGGACGCCGTGGCGGGCGGCGAGCTCGTCGGCGCGCTCGGGCCGGCGGACCGTGGCGACGACGTCGTCGGGTCGCCACCCCGACGCGAGCGCACCCGCGAGGACGGTCTCGCCCATGACGCCCGTGCCGAGGACGGCGAGCCGGGGCGCGGAGGGGGTGGGCAGGTCGGTCATGGGCGATCAGCTCCCGGGAGTCGGTGAAGGGCATTCTTGCGCACCCGGAGAGTCCGGGCCGCCGCGAGGGCCCCGGTGCTCAGAGCGGGAAGGCGGCGTAGACGTCGGCCACGACGTCGGCAGGCCCCGTCGCCTGGAGGACGGCCGTGTCGTTGCGCCACGTGACGGTCGCCCGGCCGTCGCCCGCGTCGGTCACGGCGTACCGGCCCGCGACCTCCCCGGCGACCTCGACGTCGCCCTCCTCCGTGGGCGTGCCCGCCGCGGCGACGAGGTCGTCCGCCGCGGCCTCCGCCTCCGCAGACGTCGGCCACTGGCCCGCGACGACGGTGACCCGGGTCGCGTCGTCCCCCTCGCCGTCGGCGTACTCGAGCTGGTACGCCTCCAGGGCGCGCGCGGCGGTCCACGCGTCCGTCGCCGAGTCGCTGCGGAGCACGAGGTCGAGCACGGTGTCCGGGAGCGCCTGCGCGAACGCGGTCGTGCCGGTGCGTGCCACGGGCTCGAGCGTCGGCGTGGGCGGGTCGGCGGTGACGGTGACCGTCGGCTCGGGGTCCGCGGCGGCGTCCGAGCGGGCGAACCCGGGCCACACCCAGGCGAGGAGCGCCAGTACGAGACCGACGACGACCAAGAGACCGACCAGCACGACGAGCCGGCGACGCCGGTACACCGCCGCCGACGGGGGGCGGGAGTGCCTCCGGTCCCGCGCGCCCGTCGCGTCCGCGGGACGGCGGGGACCCGACGCGCCCGCCGTCGCCCCAGGGCGCGCCGGGGTGGCGGCCCGTCCTGGCGTGCCCCCGCCGGGCGGCTGGCTCATCGCGCGCACCTCTCTGCTCCCGGCCGTCCTCGTGGGCCGCCGATCCTCCGGGGCGTGGCCCCGCGGCCCAGCGTAGGACGCGCGCGGGCCCGACCCCCTGCGGTGACGCGGGGTGTCGTCCGGGCGGAGCGGGTTCACCCGGTCGTCGTGCCCCGGCGTCCGCCTCGGGGACCGCCCGCCGGGAACCGCCCGCCCGGGACCGTGGGCCACGGGCCGCCGGCCGGCGACGTCAGTCGGGGCGTCGCTCGGTGCGCACCGCGCGCTCGCGGTGCTCCGCCCGGGCCCGCGCGCGCGACGTGGCGATCGACACCAGGACGCCGACGACGACGAGGTCCAGCACGATCTGGACCATCGCCACCATCTTGGCGGCCTCGCCCGTCGGGTGGACGTCGCCGTAGCCGACCGTCCCGAGCGTCACGACGGCGAAGTACAGGGCGTCGGTCCGGTTCTCGATCCCCACGAACTGGTCCGCGAGGAGGTAGTAGACGAGGGCGAAGAACGTCACGACCGGCAGCAGCAGGCCCATGACGGACTGGACCCGCACGCTCGGCGTCTCCCACGCGCGGAGCTGGCGCCGCACCTGGACCACGAGGAGCCCGCACAGCAGCGCCAGCCCGACGCCGAAGGAGACGAGCTGGACCACCTCGGGCGCGTCGTCGTCGGGCAGCGGCACGCCGTAGTAGACCGTGAGGCACGCGGCCGTCGAGGTCACCGTGAGGATCGGCGTCCACCACGGGCTGTCGTGCGGGAGGCCGCGCTTGCGCATGGGCCCAGCATCCCGCGCCGACGCCCGCTCGTCGCGGCGTGCGGCGGCGTGCCGGTGTCAGGGGTGCTGGCTAGGTTGGGGCGCGTGACGTCGTCGACCACCGCGGCCCGCTCCGCGGCCGCCAAGCGAGCCCGCCCCGCCTACCGCTGCAGCGAGTGCGGGTGGACCACCGCGAAGTGGGTGGGCCGGTGCGGCGAGTGCCAGGAGTGGGGCACGGTGACGGAGGACGCCCCGGCCGCCTCGGGCCCCCGCACCACGGCCGTGTCCCCCACGCGCTCCCCCGCGCGCCCCATCGGCGAGATCAGCGTCGAGGCCGCGCGCGCCACGCCCACCGGCGTGTCCGAGTTCGACCGCGTGCTCGGCGGCGGCATCGTGCCGGGCGCCGTCGTGCTCCTCGCCGGGGAGCCGGGCGTCGGCAAGTCGACGCTCCTGCTCGCCGTGGCGAGCAACGTCGCCGCGGGCGGCTCCGACCTGCCGACGGTCCGGCCCGCCGGAGAGCGTGCGCCCGCGGAGCCTGCGCGCCCCGCGCCCGTCCCGCGGCGCGTCCTCTACGTCACGGGCGAGGAGTCGGCCGGGCAGGTGCGCCTGCGCGCCGAGCGCGTCGGCGCCCTCGCGCCCGGGCTGCTGCTCGCGGCCGAGACGGACCTCGCGACCGTCCTCGGGCACATCGAGGCCACGGAGCCCGACCTGCTGGTCGTCGACTCCGTGCAGACCGTCGCGTCCGCGCAGGTCGAGGGCGCGCCCGGTGGCGTGAGCCAGGTGCGCGAGGTCGCGGCGTCGCTCATCGCCGCGGCGAAGGCCCGCGACCTGCCCGTGATCCTCGTCGGTCACGTCACGAAGGACGGCTCGGTCGCCGGCCCGCGCACGCTCGAGCACCTCGTGGACGTCGTGTGCCAGTTCGAGGGCGACCGGCACTCGCGCCTGCGCCTCGTCCGCGCGGTGAAGAACCGCTACGGGCCCACGGACGAGGTCGGTTGCTTCGACCTCACCGAGAACGGGATCGTGGGGCTCGCCGACCCGAGCGGCCTCTTCCTCTCGCACACCGGCGCGGGCGTACCGGGCACGTGCGTCACCGTGACGCTCGAGGGCCGCCGGCCGCTCGCGCTCGAGATCCAGTCGCTCGTCGTGCCGAGCTCGCTGACGAACCCGCGCCGCACCACGAGCGGCGTCGACTCGAGCCGCCTCGCGATGATCCTCGCCGTCATGCACCGCCACGCGGGCGTGCGGCTCGTCGACCAGGACGTCTACGCGTCGACCGTGGGCGGCGCCAAGGTGACCGAGCCGGCGGCCGACCTCTCGATCGCGCTCGCCGTCCTGTCCGCGCGGGAGGACGAGGCCCTCCCGCAGGGCACCGTCGCGTTCGGCGAGGTCGGCCTCGCCGGGGACATCCGCCCCGTCGCCGGCCTCGACCGCAGGCTGGCCGAGGCCGCGCGGCTCGGCTTCACGCGCGCCGTCGTGCCGCGGGGGTCGTTCCCGCGCCCCGTCGAGGGCATGACGATCCACCCGGCGCGGCACCTCGGCGAGGCGGTCGAGCTCGCGCGGAGCTAGGCGGACCACGACCCGGTCCCCGGCGAACCGGGGCCGGTCAGGTGCCCGGCGCGCCGCCGACGCTCACCGCGGCCCGGCCGAGCCGTACGCGCCGAGACCGGATCGTGACCGCTTTGTGGCGTGGCGCCGGGGTTTTCCGGAGGTGCGGAGGGGCTCGCAGCGTAGGATTCCCCCGTGGCCAACTCCCCCGCGCACCCCGACGAGCTGCTCCGGGAGACCCTCGCCGCCGTGGCACCGGGCACCGAGCTCCGTGACGGTCTCGAGCGCATCCTGCGCGGCCGGACCGGCGCGCTCATCGTGCTGGGCCTGGACAAGGTCGTCGAGGAGATGTGCTCGGGAGGCTTCCAGCTCGACGTCGGGTTCTCCGCGACGCGGCTGCGCGAGCTGTCGAAGATGGACGGCGCCGTCGTGCTCGACCGCGACGCCAACCGCATCCTGCGCGCCGCCGTCCAGCTCCTGCCTGACCCGACGATCGAGACCACCGAGTCCGGCACGCGGCACCGCACCGCCGAGCGCGTGGCCAAGCAGAGCGGCTTCCCCGTCATCTCGGTGAGCCAGTCGATGCGGATCGTCGCGCTGTACGTCGGCGGCCAGCGCCACGTCCTGGAGGACTCCGACACGATCCTGTCGCGCGCCAACCAGGCGCTCGCGACGCTCGAGCGCTACCGCGCGCGCCTCGACGAGGTGTCCGGCACGCTGTCCGCGCTCGAGATCGAGGACCTGGTCACGGTGCGCGACGTCTGCGCCGTCGTGCAGCGCCTCGAGATGGTCGCGCGCATCTCCGAGGAGATCGCCGGCTACGTCATCGAGCTCGGCACCGACGGCCGCCTCCTCGCGCTCCAGCTCGACGAGCTCATCGGCGGCATCGGCTCGGACCGCGAGTTCGTCATCCGGGACTACGTCGACCTGGGCCGCAAGGACCGTTCGCTCGCCGAGGTGCAGAAGGCCCTCGGGGGCCTCGACTCCACGCAGCTCCTCGACCTCGGCCAGATCGGCCGCGTGCTCGACCTGCCGGGCGGCGGTGACGCGCTCGACGCGGCGGTCGCCCCGCACGGGTACCGCCTCCTGTCGAAGGTGCCGCGCCTGCCCGCGACGATCATCGACCGGCTCGTGGCGCACTTCGGCGGCCTGCAGAAGCTCCTCGCCGCGAGCATCGACGACCTCATGACCGTCGACGGCGTCGGCGAGCAGCGGGCCCGCGCGGTGCGCGAGGGCCTGTCCCGGCTCGCGGAGTCGAGCATCCTCGAGCGCTACGTCTGACGCTCCGACCGTCCGCACGACGCACACGGAGGGGACCGTGGACCACGTCGACGAGTGGTCGGCACTGGCCGACGCCTGGGCGCGCTGGTGGGCGCCCGCCGCCGAGCCCGCGCAGCGGGCGATCCTCGACGCCGCGGGCGTCGGGCCGGGCTCCCGCGTGCTCGACGTCGGGTGCGGCACGGGCGAGCTCGTCGCCCTGGCCGTGGCCCGCGGGGCCGAGGCGGCCGGGTGCGACGCCGCCGCCGGGATGGTCGACGTCGCCCGGCGCCGCAGCCCGGGCGCGGACCTGCGCGTCGCGCAGGCGGAGCGACTCCCCTGGCCGGACGACTCCTTCGACCTCGTGACGCTCGTCAACGCGCTCGCCTTCACCGACGTCGCGAGGACGCTCGTCGAGTGCCGCCGCGTCGGTGGGCTGGTCGCCGTCGCGACGTGGGCCGAGGACGCGCTCAACGACCTCACCGTGCTCGAGCGCGCGGTCGCGGGCGAGGACCACGAGCCGAGCGACGAGAGCCGCGAGGAGGGGCACCTCGGCGCGCTCCTCGCGGAGCACGGCTTCACGCCGGTGACGGAGGGCGTCGCGGACGCGCCGATGGTGCTCGCCGACGCGGACGACGTCGTCGCCGCGATCATGTTCGGCGAGTCGGACGAGCTGCGCGCCGAGCTCCGCCCCGACGTGCTCCGCGCAGCGCGCCCGTACCGCCGTCCCGACGGGTCCTACCTGCTGCGCAACACCTTCCGCTGGGCCCTCGCCCGCCGCTGACGCCCGCGCCCGGGAGCGTCCGAAAGGCCCCTCCCAGAGGCGGGTCAGCGCCCCGGGCGGGGGCGGCGCCGCCGGTCTACGCGCCGTCGGCCGGAGGATCGGACGGGGCAGGCGGCTCGGCGCCCTCGGCGGGCGCCGTCCCCTCGGCCGGCGGCGCTCCGTCCGCCGGGGCCGTCCCGTCGGCGGGAGCGGTCCCGTCCGCCGGGGCGCCCTCCGGCGGGGTGGTCCCGTCCGCCGGGGCGGTGGGCTCGGCCGGGTCCGGCGTGGGCGCGGGCGGGGCGAGCAGGGTGAAGGTCACGGGCTCGCTCGTCGCGCCGTCGACGCCGGCGATGCTCACCACCGCCGTGTACGTGCCGGGCGCGACCTCGGGCTGGTCGGGCGCGCAGCCCTCGACCGAGCGGTGCCGGTCCCACCGCACGAGCCGCGACGGGTCCTCGTCGCCCGTGCTCATGAGCAGCAGGCGCTCGGTGGACCCGCAGTGGGCCGACGACCACACGAGCTCGTCGCCCGAGTAGACGAGCACCTGGCGGCCCGCGTCGGAGCCGTCGACGAGGCACGGCCGCCCGCCGGAGTGCCGGACGGTCACGTCGAGCTGCACGGCGCGACCGGGCTCGTACTCGGCGGCGTTCGTCGTCACGGCGAGCTCGAGCGACGCCGCCGTGCAGTCGCGGGGCGGCCCCGCCGCCTCGGGCGTGGGGGGCGGGGACTTGCCCTCCTGCGCGCTCGCGTCGCCGCTCAGCAGCGGCCCGACGGCGCGGACGGCCACCTGGCCGAGCAGCACGAGGCCGACGACGAGCGCCACGAGCAGGAGGAGCGCGACGAGCCGACGCCGCACCAGGGCGGCGCGCGTGGGAGCGCCCGGCCCGGTGCTGGGGCGGGTGCTCGGCCTCGGGGTGCGGTCGGTCCGCGGCGTGCTCACGGGTCCTCCGTCGTGCTCGTGCTGGTCGGGACCACGCTAGCCGCGGCGCCGCCCCGCGGGGCCGGTGCCGCGCCGACGGCGGCCCAGGTCGGGGCACAATGTGTGCGGCCCGACCCCGACCCTCCCGAGGACCCACCACCCGTGCCCGCCCCCACCCCCCGCCCGGCGCGCGCCGACGACCCCGTCCGCACGGCGCCCTCGACCGCGCTCTCGACCGCGCCCTCAGACCCGCACGCGGGGCTGAGGGGCGCCGTCGGGCGCTGGTTCGGCGCGACGGCCCGCGACCTGCCGTGGCGGGCCGCGGACCGCACCGCGTGGGGCGTGCTGGTGAGCGAGGTCATGCTGCAGCAGACGCCGGTCGTGCGGGTCGAGCCGGCGTGGCGGGCGTGGATGGAGCGCTGGCCCGAGCCGGCCGACCTCGCCGCCGCACCGACCGCCGACGTGCTGCGCGCGTGGGGCCGGCTGGGCTACCCGCGGCGCGCGCTGCGCCTGCAGGAGTGCGCGCGGGCGATCGTCGAGCGGCACGACGGCGAGGTGCCCCGCGGCGAGGAGGCGCTGCGCGCGCTGCCGGGGGTCGGCGAGTACACCGCCGCAGCGGTCACCGCGTTCGCGCACGGGCGCCGCGCGGTCGTCGTCGACACGAACGTGCGCCGTGTCCTGGCGCGCGCGGTCGGGGGCGTCGCGCTGCCCGCGCCGTCGTACACGGCCGCGGAGCGCGCGACCGCCGCCGCGGTCGCCCCGCCCGACGACGACGACGCGGTGCTGTGGGCCGCCGCGTCGATGGAGCTCGGCGCGCTCGTCTGCACGGCGCACGCGCCCCGGTGCGGCGTCTGCCCCGTCCGCGACGCGTGCGCGTGGCGCCTGGCCGGCCGTCCCGGCGACGAGCACGCGGCCCGACGCCGCACACAGGCCTGGGTCGGCACCGACCGGCAGGCGCGGGGCCGGGTCATGGCGGCGCTGCGCGACGCGCCGGGCCCGGTGCCCCGCGGCGTCGTGGCCGAGGTGTGGCACGACGCCGCGCAGCTCGACCGGTGCGTCGCGAGCCTCGTGGAGGACGGTCTCGTCGAGCAGGAGGACGGGCCGGGCGGGGTGCTCTACCGGCTCCCCGTCTGACGCGGCGGGCGGGCCGTCAGCCGCGCGCGACGTCCGCAGCCCGGTCGCGGTCGAGGTCGGCGGGGCCGCCGGGGACGGCAGGGCCGTCGAGGTCGAGCAGCATCCGCGTGTTGCCGAGCGTGTTGGGCTTCACGCGCGCGAGGTCGAGGAACTCCGCGACGCCGTCGTCGTGCGAGCGCAGGAGCTCGGCGTACACCTCGGGGGACACGGGCGTCCCCTCGATGGTGCGGAAGCCGTGCGCGCGGAAGAAGTCGACCTCGAACGTCAGGCAGAACACGCGCCGCAGGCCGAGGGCGCGAGCGCGGGCGACGAGCTCGACGACGAGCGCGTGCCCCACGCGGTGGCCGCGCCACGCCGGGTCCACCGCGAGCGTGCGGATCTCCGCGAGGTCGTCCCACATGACGTGCAGCGCCCCGCACCCGACGACGCGCCGCGCGTCCGCGCCGTCCGCCGCGTCCGGGTCCGGCACCTCGGCGACGACGAACTCCTGGACCGCCTCGTAGTACCCGACCATCTCCTTGGCCAGGAGGATGCGGTCCTCGGCGTAGGGCTGCACGAGCGCACGCACCGTCCGCACGTCCGCGGGCAGGGCGGGACGGACACGGACGGCGGAGGTCGTGGGCACCGCGACACTGTACGCGCGCGGAGCACCCGCTGCATAGTCATGCATCGGAACGCATATGTGCACTGGGTGCTCAGGAGCCCCCGACGAGGTGGGCCGCCGTGATCTCGTCGACGACGAGGTCGGTCACCACGCCCGCGCGCAGGGCTGCGCGCAGGGGCGCCACCTTGTTGTCGCCCGCGACGGCGCACACCCGCCGCGGCACGCGCCGCAGCTCCTCGGGGGCCGGCCCCGTCGCGCGCTCGTTGAGCGCGATGTCGCGGTAGGTCCCGTCGGCGCGGAGGAACACGGTGCAGACGTCGCCGACGACGCCCTCGGCGTCGAGGACCGCGATGTCGTCGGGGTCGAGGTACCCCGCGGAGTACACGTGCGACGGCACGCCGCCCGCGACGGCCCCGACGGAGAAGAGCGCGATGTCGGCCCGGTGCTGCACGTCGAGCACGCGGCGCACGGACCGCTCGCGCCACATCGCGCGCTTCGTCTCCGCGTAGTCGAAGAACGCGGGCACTGGGAAATGGTGCACGTGGGCGTCGAACGCGCTGCCGAAGCCGGCGATGAGGTCGCCCGCGTAGTGCACGCCCGACGTCCGCGTGTTCGCCGCCCCGTTGAGCTGCACGACGGCGCTCCCCCGGGTCGGCTTGCGCGGCAGGTGCCGGGACACGGCCGAGAGCGTCGTGCCCCACGCGATCCCGAGGATCATGTCGGAGTCGAACCACGTCGACAGCAGGCGCGCGGTCGTCAGCGCGACCTGCTCGAGCCGCTCGACCTGCGGCGCCTGGTCGGGCACGGGGACCACGTAGGCGTCGATCCCCCACGTGCTCGCCAGGTGCTGCCCGAGCCCCGGCCCGCGGCTGCGCGCGGGGCGCAGCGAGATCTCGACCAGGCCCGTGTCGCGCGCCCGCTTCACCAGCCGCGACACGGTGGACCGCGACGTGTGCAGGTGCTTGGCGATCGCCTCCATCTTCATGTCCTGGAGGTAGTACATCGACGCCGCGCGCAGGACGTCCTGCTCCCGATCGACCATCGCGGTCTCCTTCCCGTCAGCCCCATTCTGCACGTTCGTGCACCACGGTTGCGCGGGCGTTCGCCGCGTGGTGGTCTGGACCGTGTGCCTCCGCGCCGGAGACCCCGGTGCACGCACGGCGGTTCCCGCTCGCGCACCCTGGTCGGGCGTGGGACCGTCGCTGTGAGCGCACCGTGGGCGCGATCGTCCCGCGGCGTGCCGCAGCACCGAGGGACGAGAGAGGAAGACGGATGGCATCCACGAGACTCACCGCGGACTCCCGGCGGCAGGCGCTCGCCGCGCTCGAGGCCAGCACCAGCGCGGACGCCGAGCTCGACGTCCTCGTGATCGGCGGCGGGGTCACCGGCGCTGGGATCGCGCTCGACGCGGTCACGCGCGGGCTCTCCACTGCGATCGTCGAGGCGCAGGACTGGTCGGCAGGGACGTCGAGCCGGTCGAGCAAGCTCGTGCACGGCGGCCTGCGCTACCTGCAGATGCTCGACTTCCACCTGGTCAAGGAGGCGCTCACCGAGCGCGACCTCCTGCTCAAGGAGATCGCGCCGCACCTCGTGCGCCCCGTCCCCTTCCTGTACCCGCTCGAGCACCGCGTGTGGGAGCGTGCCTACGTCGGCGCCGGCATCGCGCTCTACGACACGCTGGCGAGCGTCGCGCCCGGTCGCCGCGCGATGCCGCTGCACCGGCACCTGTCGCGCAGCCGCATGGAGAAGAAGTTCCCCGACCTCGCGCACGACGCGGCCGTCGGCGCCGTCCAGTACTGGGACGCGTCGGTCGACGACTCCCGACTCGTCTCGACGCTCGTGCGCACCGCGGCGTCGTACGGCGCGCACGCGGCCTCCCGCACGCAGGTCGTCTCGCTCACCAAGGGCTCGACGGGCGCCGTGAACGGTGCCGTGCTCCAGGACCTCGAGACGGGCCGCGAGATCACCGTCCGGGCACGCGCCGTCATCAACGCGACCGGCGTCTGGACGGAGGACACCGAGGCGCTCGCCGGCAGCGAGGGCGGGCTGCGGGTCCTCGCGTCCAAGGGCATCCACATCGTCGTGCCGCGCGAGCGCATCAAGGGCCAGGTCGGGCTGATCCTGCAGACCGAGAAGTCGGTCCTGTTCGTCATCCCGTGGTCCCGGTACTGGGTGATCGGCACGACCGACACCCCGTGGGAGCAGGAGCTCCAGCACCCCGTCGCGACCGCGGCCGACATCGACTACGTGCTCGAGCACGCGAACGCCGTGCTCGCCCACCCCCTGACGCGCGACGACATCATCGGCACGTGGGCGGGCCTGCGGCCGCTGCTCCAGCCGGGCACCAAGGAGGGCACCAGCTCCGCGAAGGTCTCGCGCGAGCACACGGTCGCCTCCCCGACCCCGGGCCTCACGGTCATCGCCGGCGGCAAGCTCACCACCTACCGCGTCATGGCGAAGGACGCGGTGGACTTCGCGATCGGCCAGCGCGCGAGCGCCCTGCCGTCCATCACGCACAAGATCCCGCTGCTCGGCGCCGTCGGCCTCGACGCCGTGCGTCGCCAGGCGCGGCCCTGGGCGTCCCGGTACGGCTGGACCCCGGCCATGGTCGACCACCTCCTGCACCGGTACGGGTCGAACCTGCGCGAGCTCGTCGAGCTGTGCGAGGCGCAGCCCGACCTCGCCCGCCCGCTCGAGCACGCGCCGGCCTACCTGCGCGCGGAGGTCGCGTACGGCGTCTCCCACGAGGGGGCGCTGCACCTCGAGGACCTGCTGCTGCACCGCACGCGGCTCAACTACGAGGTGCCCGACCGGGGCCTCGCCGCGCTGCCCGAGATCGCGGCCGTCGCCGCCGAGATCCTCGGGTGGGACGACGCGACGCGCGACGCCGAGATCGCGAGCTACACCGCCCGCGCGGAGGCCGAGGCGGCCGCCGAGCAGGCGCCCGACGACGCGTCCGCCGAGCGCACCCGGCTGGAGGCGCCCGACGTGTCACCGCTCCAGCCGCTCCGCACGACCTGACAGCTGCACATCGCCGCGAGCGAGCCCCGGGGGCTGACCGACGGGTCGGCCCCCGGGGCCCCGCACACCGACCCCACGGGGCGCACGCCGACGGCGGACCGACCCGAGGACCCGACGCTCAGGTGCGTCGGGACGGTTGAGACAGAGAAGTCCACCACGAAAGAGAGAGCACGATGGATCAACTCCTCATGAACGCCTTCTGGTCCGAGATACTCGGCACGGCGACACTGATCCTCCTCGGCGCGGGCGTCGTCGCGAACGTCGTCCTCCCGAGGACCAAGGGCTTCAACGGCGGCTGGCTCCTCATCAACTTCGGATGGGGCCTCGCGGTCTTCGCCGGCGTCTACGTGGCCTACAAGTCGGGTGCGCACCTCAACCCGGCCGTGACCATCGGCCTCTTCACCGCCCAGGAGCCGTTCTTCTCCGCGACCGGCCCCGAGGGGCTCGTGACGGCGACCATCGAGCCGACGGTCGGCAACATGTTCCTGTACTTCGGGGCCCAGATGATCGGTGCCTTCGTCGGCGCCGTGCTGGCGTTCCTGGCGTACAAGAAGCACTTCGACGAGGACGCGCCCGGCGCGACCAAGCTCGCGGTGTTCTCCACCGGCCCGGAGATCCGCTCCTACGCGTGGAACTTCGTCACGGAGGTCATCGCGACGTTCGTGCTCGTGTTCTTCGTCGTGGCGTCCGGCAAGACCCCGTCGGGCCTGGGGCCGCTCGCGGTCGCGCTCATCGTGGTCGGTATCGGCGCGAGCCTCGGTGGTCCCACCGGCTACGCCATCAACCCTGCCCGTGACCTCGGTCCCCGCATCGCGCACGCGGTGCTGCCGATCCGGGGCAAGGGCTCGAGCGACTGGGCCTACGCCTGGGTCCCGGTCGCCGGTCCGCTGGTCGGCGGCGTCCTCGCCGGCCTGCTCGGGGCCGCCTGGGTCTGACCGACCCGGACGACCGGACCTCTCCCCCGCGTGACCGGGGAGCCGGGGGCCTCCCCGGTCACGCGACCCGCGCCGTCGGGCGCCGGGCACCTACGCCGCAACCACACCCACACCGACGTGAAGGACTGAACGCACCATGGCCGACTACGTTCTCGCCATCGACCAGGGGACCACGAGCTCCCGGGCCATCGTCTTCAACCACTCCGGGGAGATCTACTCCACCGGGCAGCTCGAGCACGACCAGATCTTCCCGCGCGCGGGATGGGTCGAGCACAACCCCGAGCAGATCTGGAACAACGTGCGCGAGGTCGTCGGTCTCGCCCTCACCCGAGGCAACCTCACGCACGAGGACATCGCGGCCGTCGGCATCACGAACCAGCGCGAGACGGCCGTCGTCTGGGACAAGACCACGGGCAAGCCCGTCTACAACGCCATCGTCTGGCAGGACACGCGCACCCAGAAGATCGTCGACGAGCTCGGCGGCGACGAGGGCCCCGAGAAGTACAAGTCGGTCGTCGGCCTGCCGCTCGCCACCTACTTCTCCGGCCCGAAGATCAAGTGGATCCTCGACAACGTCGAGGGCGCGCGCGAGAAGGCCGAGAAGGGCGACCTGCTGTTCGGCAACACCGACACGTGGGTGCTGTGGAACATGACGGGCGGCACCGAGGGCGGCGTGCACGTCACCGACGTGACGAACGCGTCGCGCACGATGCTCATGGACCTCGACACGCTCTCCTGGCGCGAGGACATCGCCGCGGACATGGGCATCCCGCTGTCGATGCTCCCCGAGATCCGGTCGTCGTCCGAGGTGTACGGCCACGGCCGTCCCCGCGGTCTCGTCCCCGGCGTCCCGATCGCCGGCATCCTCGGCGACCAGCAGGCGGCCACGTTCGGCCAGGCGTGCTTCGAGGTCGGCCAGGCCAAGAACACGTACGGCACCGGCAACTTCCTGCTGCTCAACACGGGCACGGAGAAGGTCATGAGCAAGAACGGCCTGCTCACGACGGTCTGCTACAAGATCGGCGACGCGCCCGCCGTGTACGCGCTCGAGGGCTCGATCGCCGTGACCGGCTCGCTCGTGCAGTGGCTGCGCGACAACCTGGGCATGTTCGAGGACGCGCCCGACGTCGAGTGGCTCGCGGGCAAGGTCCAGGACAACGGCGGCGCCTACTTCGTGCCGGCGTTCTCCGGCCTGTTCGCGCCCTACTGGCGGCCCGACGCGCGCGGCGCGCTCGTGGGCCTCACGCGGTACGTCAACCGCAACCACATCGCGCGCGCCGCGCTCGAGGCGACGGCGTTCCAGAGCCGCGAGGTCGTCGACGCGATGAACGCCGACTCGGGCGTCGACCTCACCGAGCTGCGCGTCGACGGCGGCATGGTCGCCAACGAGCTCCTCATGCAGTTCCAGGCCGACCAGCTCGGCGTCGACGTCGTGCGCCCCAAGGTCGCCGAGACGACGGCGCTCGGTGCCGCGTACGCCGCGGGCATCGCCGTCGGCTTCTGGAAGGGCGAGCAGGACGTCATCGACAACTGGGCCGAGGACAAGCGCTGGAGCCCGTCGATGGAGTCCGGCGAGCGCGAGCGGCTGTACCGCAACTGGAAGAAGGCCGTGACGAAGACGATGGAGTGGGTCGACGAGGACGTGGAGCAGTAGCCCGTCCCGGGACCACCCGTCGAGGGGGTGGGGTGTGCGGCGCCGCGGCGTCGCGCACCCCACCCCCTCGTCGTGCTCCCACGGGCGAGTCGCGCGCGTCGTGCCTAGCGTCGAGGTGCCGCGCCCCGCGGCCCGACGACGGGAGACGACATGACCGGCACGCACCACGAGCAGCCCCACGCGAGCTCCGACGAGGTCGCCACGGTCCGCGACCTGATCAAGGACGAGAAGATCGCCATGCTGACCACCGTCGCGACCGACGGGAGCCTGGTGAGCCGGCCGATGGGCGTCCAGGCCGTCGACTTCGACGGCGACCTGTGGTTCTTCGCCGCCGCCGACTCGCACAAGGTCGCCGAGATCGCGCGGGACTCGGCGGCGAACGCGGCCTTCTCGGGTTCGACGTCCTGGGTCTCGGTGTCCGGGCGCGCCGCGGTCGTCCGCGACCGCGAGAAGATCCGCGAGCTGTGGAACACGGTCGCCGACGCCTGGTTCCCCGACGGCCCGGACACGCCCGGCGTGGTGCTCGTCCGGCTGCACGCCGACTCCGCGGAGTACTGGGACTCCCCCGGCGGCCGCGTCGCGACGCTGTTCAGCCTGGTCAAGGCGAAGGTCACCGGCTCGCGCTACGACGGCGGGGAGAACGAGACCGTCGAGCTGTGACACGTGCCGCCGGCCGCCCGGAGCGGCGCGGCTAGGGTGGCGGGGTGAGCGTCGCCCGCGAGACCGCGTACACCCTGCCCGGCATCCACGTCACCGACCGCGAGCTCGAGGTGCCGCTCGTGTGGGACGACGACACGGACCCCCGCCGCCTCACGCTGTTCGTGCGCGAGCTCGTCGACCCGGTCCGGCGTCACGACGACCTGCCGCTGCTCGTGTTCCTCCAGGGCGGCCCGGGCGGCAAGGGGCCCCGGCCCACCGGGCCGGACGGCTGGGTCTGCACCGCGCTCGCGACGCACCGGGTGGTGCTGCTCGACCAGCGCGGCACCGGCCGGTCCTCGGCCGTGCGCGGGGCGGCGCTCGCCGCGCGCGGATCGGGGGCCGCCCAGGCGGAGTACCTCTCCCGCTTCCGGGCGGACGCGATCGTCGCCGACGCCGAGCACGTGCGCCGGACGGTCTACGGCGGGCGGCGGTGGACGTCGCTCGGCCAGTCCTACGGCGGCTTCCTCACGATGACGTACCTGTCGCGGGCGCCCGAGGCGCTCGCCGCGTGCTACGTCACGGGCGGGCTGCCGGGCCTGACGGCGGACGCGCGCGAGGTGTACCGCCGCACCCAGCCGCGCGTCGTCGCGAAGAACGCCGCCTACCGGGAGCGGTACCCGGACGACGCGGCCCGCCTCGCGCGCGTCGCGGACCTCCTCGCGGCCGACGACGTGCGCCTGCCCGACGGCGACCGGCTCACCGTGCGCCGGCTCCAGTCGATCGGCACGGACCTCGGGATGAAGCCCGGCCCGGAGCGCATCCACTGGCTCGTGGACGAGGCGTTCGACGCGGACGCGCCCGACACCCTGACGGACACGTTCCTCGCCGAGGTCGCGGCGGCGACGTCGTTCCGCACCAACCCGCTCTACGCCGTGCTCCACGAGTCGATCTACGCGCAGTCGGGCACCGGCCCGACGGCGTGGGCCGCCGAGGCGGTCCGCGCCGAGGAGCCGGCCCTCGACCCGGCGGCGCGACCGCTGCTCCTCACCGGCGAGATGATCTACCCCTGGATGCTCGAGGAGATCACCGCGCTCCGGCCGTTCCGCGCGGCGGCGGACGCGCTCGCCGCGCGCGAGGAGTGGCCCGACCTGTACGACCTCGACGTCCTCGCGCGCAACGAGGTGCCGGTCGAGGCGGCGGTGTACTTCGACGACATGTTCGTCGACGCCGGGCTCTCGCTCGACACGGCGGCGCGCGTGGGCAACGTCCGCACGTGGGTGACGAACGAGTTCGAGCACGACGGCCTGCGCACGGGCGACGTCCTCGCGCGCCTGGTCGAGCGGCTCGGCGCCCGCGGCGGCCCGCGCACCTGAGGCGTGCCGCGCCCGGCCGGACGGACGGGCTACGGCGTCGGGCTCCCTGATCCCCGGTGGGCGGAGTCAGGCCGTCTGGTCGCGGCGCGCGCGCAGCACCCACGCCCCGGACACGAGCGCCCCGCCCAGCACCAGCGTGAGCAGGTCGAACCCGGCGTCGCCGCGCGGCGGGGCCGGTGGCACCGCGGCGAGCGCCTCGCCCGCGGCCACGACGACGGCGCGCGACGGGTCCGCCGTGCCGACCACCGGCGCCAGGTCGAGCGCGGGCCCGTCCGCCGTCGTCGGCGCGGACGCGTCCGGTGTCGCAGCGGGCGCCGGGGCGGCCGGAGCAGGCGACGCGGGCGGGGCGGCGGGCGCCTCGGGGACGGCCGGCCCGTCGAGCACGAGCTCCCACGACGTCTCGCCGACGAGGACGTAACCGTCGAGCGCGCGCGCCGTCACGGTCACCGTGCCCCGGGCGGGATGGCGGCCCGGGGCGAGGACCCGCTCGTCGAGGACGAACTCCACGCCGTCGGCCCGCGGCACCTCGACCGCGGCCGCCGCGCCCGGGCGCGCGGCGACGACCACGGGCGCCGGCGCCCGGACCTCGGTGAGACCGGAGAACACGAGCTCGACGGCGCGCGACCCGTCCGACCCCGGCAGCACCGGCTCCGCCGCGCCCTCCGCCGCGAGCCGCAGGCCCGCCGCCGGGGAGAGCGTGAGGACGACGCGCGCCACGTGGTCGAGGTACCCCTCGACGGCGTGCGTGCTGCCGGGCGGGAGCACCGCGCCGGTCGCGTCGCGGACGACGAGGCCCTCGGCGTCGGGCACGGTGTACGTGTCCGCCCTGCCCGGGCCGTCCTGTGCGGCGGGGAGCACCGCCGTGACGACGGGGAGCAGCTCCGTGACCGCCTCGGCGGCGGACCGCCCGTCCGGGAGCTGCAGCACGTGGCCGTCCTCCGCCGCGGCCGTCGCCCGCAGGACGCCGCCGTCCCGCGGCGCCTCGACGGTCCGGTACCCGTCGACCACCACCACGGTGCACGCCATCGGCTCGCCGCCCAGGGACCAGCGCACGCCCTCGACCACCGGCACGAGGTAGACCGCGTCCCCGGCCGCCGCGCGGACGAGGACCGGCGGCAGCACGACCACGCGGGGCGCGGGCTCGCCGTCGGGCACGGTGGGGTCGGGGCCGGGGGGCGTCTCGCCCTCCTCCGGGGCCGCCGGGTCGGGAGCGGGGACGGAGGGAGACGCGCCCTCCTCCGGAGCGGCCGACCCGGGCGCGGGAGGCTCCGGTCCGTCCGGCACGGGAGCACCGGGCACGGCAGGCACGACGGGCCCGACGCCCACGGTGCCGGCGCCCGCGCCGGCACCGGAGTCCATGCCCGCGCCGGGGTCCGTGCCCGATGCCGCGTCGGGGCCCGTGCCGTCGGCCGCAGCGGTGGACGCCGCCGCACCCGCGGCACCGGGCCGGCCGTCCTCCACGACCCGCACGAGGGTCTCCGTCGCCACGGGCGCGACGCCCGGGTCTGCCGCGGCGCGGGCGACCGGGACGGCGTGGGCCGTCGTGGACGCGCCGACCAGGACGGCGCCCACCAGCACCGCGGCGAGCGCGGTCCGCGGGCGGGCCCGGTGCACAGACATGGGCGTGCGGCTCCTCTCCGGTCGCGTCCGCGGGTGGGCGCGCCCGAGGCCCCTATGCACGCGACGGGCCACGCTGTCCGCATCGTCCCCGCGCGTCCCGTTTCGTCCGGGCTGGAGGGAGCCGCGGGCGACCCGGTTCGAGCGCTTCACCCGCCTTCCCCGAGAACCGGCGCACCTCCTCGCCTAGGGTGAGAGCGGATCACGGCGCGGTGCCGGCTCTCGGGGCGGAGCCGTGGCCGGACGCGGTTCGCCGCCGTCCGTCCGCCCGCCCGTGGAGCGGGGGAAGCACGGAGGCAGCATGTCGGTGACGGACACGACGACGTTCCGTCTGTACGGGGCGCCACGCCCCCCGCACACCGAGCTCGTCCGCGAGCGCCTGCTCGACCGGCTCGAGGTGGACGCCGCGCTCCGCGTGGTCCGCGGCCCCGCGGGTGCGGGCAAGACCTCCCTCCTCGCCGAGTGGTCCCGACGCCGGGCCACGCCGGGGCTCTGGCTGTCCGTCATCCCGGAGATGTCCCGGACGGACCTCTGGCGCGCGGTCGCGCGCCGTGCCGCGCGGGCCGGGCTCGAGGCGTTCGAGGCCGCGCTGGGGCCGGCGGAGCTCGCCCCCGAGGACGTGCCCGGCCGCCTGGCCGACGCGTTCCTCGCGGTGCCCGGGGAGGTCGTGGTCGTCATCGACGACTACCAGGACGTCACGGACGCCGCGGTCCACGAGGACGTCCTCGCCCTGCTGCGCCTGTGCCCGAACCTCTCCGTGGCCGTGGCCACGAGCACGGTCTCCCCCCTGGAGGCCGCCTCGGTCGGGCTCGAGCTCGACCGGACCGTCATCACCGCGGACCAGCTGCCGCTGACCCGGGACGAGACGGCCCGCATGCTGCGCCAGGCAGGCGTGGACCTCGACCCCGCCGAGGCGCACGTCCTCACCGGCGGCCAGCCGCTGTACCTGCGGGTCGCGATGCTCGCCGCGGAGATGGCCGGTTCCCACGGGACCCCGGCGCACGTCCAGGTCGCCGACGAGCTGCTGCGGGCCGCGCTCGAGAAGCAGCTCGAGGGCGCCGAGCGCCCTCGGCTCGAGCAGGTCCTGCGGCGGTGCGCGGTCGCGGACGTCCTCACCGCCGACCTCGCCGTGGCGCTGACGCGGGAGCCCGCGGCGCCGCAGCTGCTGTGGATGCTCGAGGAGCGCGGGCTGGGTGCGTGGGAGCGACGTCCCGCGGGCCGGGTCTTCGTCCTGTTCCCGGTGGTGCGGACGTTCGTGGCGGAGCGCGTCCGCGAGGAGCACCCGGACGAGTGGGTGCTCGCCCAGCTCGCCGCCGCGCGCTGGTACCTGACGAACGGCTATCCCGTCGAGGCGCTGCGGCACGCGGTCGGCGCGGGCGACCTCGGGCTCGCGTCCTCGGCCGTCTCGCGGTACTGGGGCGAGCTGCTCGAGCCGCAGGCGCTGGCCCGCCTCGACGTCCTCAAGAGCCTCCCGCAGACGGACCTGCGGCGCTGGCCGCTGCTCGCCGGGGCCCTCGCGATCCACCACGACAGCGTCCCCGGGGAGCGCACCGAGGCGATCGAGACGTACCAGCTGACGCTGGCCGCCCTGCGCCCCCGGGCGAGGACGACCTCGACGGCGGAACGCGTCGTCCTGGACGTGCTCGAGAGCGTCGCGCTGCGGTCGACGAACGCGACGCAGCGCGCGCTCGAGCCGGCGCGCCGGGCTCGGCAGACGCTCGACGAGCTGGGTGTGGACGAGCGCCGGGAGCTCGTCCGCGAGCTGCCCCGGCTCCGCGCCGAGGTCGCGATGTCGTTCGCGCGGGCGGGCGCGGACGAGGAGGCGCTCGCCACGCTCGAGGACCTCGGCGGCTCCCCCGCCGTCGACCCGCGCACGCTCTACGGCCTGTCGCTGCGTGCGCTCGTGCTCGCGCTCCGCGGGGACCTGCCGGAGGCCGTGCGCGACCTCGAGGTCATCGAGGCGTCGCCCCACGCCGAGGTCCGCGCGGGGCGCGACGACCACCTGTACCGCATCGCCCGCGCGATCGTGTGCCTCGAACGCTTCGACGCCCGCGGCGCCCAGGCCCACCTCGACGTGCTGCGACCGCACCTCGCGACGCTCGAGACCCGCCCGGTCGTCGCCACGGTCCAGGCCTACGTCGACCTGGTGTCCTTCGAGCCGGCCCTGGGCATCGAGCGGCTGCGCCGCTACATCGAGTCCGAGCGCGGCCGCCGACGCATCTCCGCGCGCGACATCGACCACCTCGACTACGTGAGCGGCCTGCTCGGGCTCGCGCGCGGCCAGGTCGGCGCGGTGCACTCCTGGCTCAAGGTCGCCCCGGCGACGTCGTCGCTCACCTGGCTGCTGCGGGCCCACGCGGCGCTGCTCACCGGCCGGTGGAGCACCGCGCGGGACGTCCTCGTCGCGCACACGCCGCCGCGGACCGCCGCGCCGCGCCTGCGGGCCGCGCACGCCGTCCTGCTCGCCGCCGCGCTCACGCACGCGGAGGAGGAGACGCAGGCGCGCGACGCCCTGGACAAGCTCGCCGGCGTCGCCGAGGACCGGCGGCTGCGGTTCGCCCTCGCGCTCCCCGCCCGGCACGACCTCCTCACGCTGGTCGAGCTCGCGGCACGGAGCAAGGACCAGACGGCGCAGCGCCTCATCGGGGACGCGGAACCCGTGCCGGAGCTCTTCGCCGCGACGGCCGACCTCCCCCAGCCCCTGTCCGACCGCGAGGTCGTCGTCCTCGACACCCTCATGCGCCACGCGACCGCGGTCGACATCTCCCGGAGCCTCACCGTGTCCGTGAACACGGTCAAGAGCCAGCTCCGCTCGATCTACCGGAAGCTCGGCGTGCGCCGGCGCGAGGACGCCCTCGCCCGCGGGATCGAGCTGGGACTGCTCCCGGCCCAGCGTCCCCTGCCTGCGAGCGGCACGGACGGGCGCTGAGGACCGGGCCGGTCAGACCAGGTCGTCGACGATCTTGGCAGACGCGCGCATCTCGGCACGCGCGAGGTCGTCGTCGATCTCGCGTCCCGCGGCGATGAGCGCGGCGCGCGGCAGCCACGAGAAGACCACGAGGACGGGGTAGCTGTCCTCGCCCACGTACACGCGGCGACGCCAGGCGGCCCACGCCACGGCGCGCGTGAGCGTGCGCACCGGGTCCTCGAGCTCGTTCGCCGCGTGCGCGGCGTTCTCCCACCCGTGCTGCGCCTCGCTCATGACCCGCGCCCCGCCGTGCCCGAGCGGCCGGGCGAGCGCCGCGAGGCCGATGTCCTCGGCGATCACGACGGCCTCCGACGGGACCAGGTCCAGGCCGTCCCGGTACGTGCCGAACGTCGCGGGGTCCAGGTGGCGCCACGGGTCGTCGTCGGGCAACGAGTCCAGGAGGTCGGTGAGGGCGCCGGCGAGGAGCGTCACGGCGCGCAGCGGGTGCGCCTTCGCCTGCGCGCGCATCGCGGCCATGGTGGCGAGCCGGTCGTCGGGGTCGATGAGCGGCTCCACGAGGCCCACGGCCCAGATGGCCCAGGTCGTGTCGTCCCACGGCGCACCGGCGCCGTCCTCCTCCGGGGTCACCGCGACACCACCCCGCCCGGGGCGTCGGCGGCCCGGCACGGCGACGCCGTCGAAGCGCAGGACGCTGCGTGCACCCGGTCCACCTCCTGATCTCGTCCTGCCCTGTCCAGCCGGCGAGCCCGTCGCCGAGGACAGCATCCCACCGTGGCGACGTCCGCGAAACACCCGCGGCGGGCGAAGCGTGCGGAGATCACCCGCTGCCCGGGGCACCTGAGGGTGAAGTCCGGTGTGAAAGACGGTGTCCCGCGCGCCAGGAGCCCCTCCGGGTCCGCATGCTTGGACCGTGACCGACCGGACCCTGCTCGACCCGCGCCCGCAGCGGGCGCGCGACGCGCGTCCCGTGCGCGCCGTCGACGAGGGCCCGCAGGAGGACGACGACCCCGGGGCGCTCCGGGACGAGGTCGCCCGCGTCGTCGCGATCGAGGACGACGACCGGTACCGCGCCGCGGTGTCGGCCCTCCTCGCCGCCCACGCGACGCAGTGGCGCCGGATCGCGGCGCGCCTGTGCCGCACCAACTCGGTGCCCGCGGCGCAGCACCTCGACGACGTCGCGGCGATCGTCGTGGAGACAGCCTGGGAGATGCTCGAGCGGTCCCGGCGCGACCCGGCGTACCTGCGCAGCATGCGCTCGTTCCTCGCCATCGTCGTCTACACGGCACGGCCCCGGGTCCGCTCGTTCCTCGACCACGCGACCGCGCCGGCGTCGGGCATGGTGGCCGCGCAGCGTCGCCGCCGCGAGCTCGCGCGCACGCGCTCGGAGCTCGCCGCGCTGCGCGGCGCGGCGCCCACGGTCGAGGAGGCCGTCCGCGCCACGAACGAGCGCCTCGGCGCCCACCGGGCCGACGTCGTCCGGCAGGGCATGGTCGTGACGGAGGCCGACGAGCTCGTGCTGCGCGGCGCGCTGTCGTTCGACGAGGCCCTCGACTCCGCGCGCACGACCGACGCGCACGCCGACTGCGTGCTGCACGCGGTCGAGGTCCCGGCGCTCGTCCGCTCCGTCGTCGACGCGGCGCACGCGGAGGACCCGGTCCGCGGACGGGTCGCGGCGCTCTGGATGTCCGAGGCGTACGGGGGCGGCGGGCCGCTCCCGGGCCACGACACGGTCGTGTGGATCGCCCGGACCCTGGGTCTGCCCCGGCACCGGACCGTCGCCCACATCGACCGGGTCCGGGAGCTGGCGGCGCAGCACCTCCGGGACGTCGGCATCGTCCTCGACGCCGTGGACAGCGTGTGAGCGCGAGCGTCGCTCCACGACCCGTACCTGCCGGGAGGCCCGCGGCGCGCCGCGGCGAGCAGGAGAACCGCACCGTGGCGCGCACGGGGACGAGGGGGCGGCCGCAGGGCGGGCGCAGGAGCACAGGGGGCAGCAGGACATGTCTGACGAGGGACCCGGGTCTCGACGCTCGGTCGTCGAGGACGCGCGCGTCGTCGCCGCGACGGTGCCGGAGGGCGAGCGCGAGCGCGCGGTGGCCGGCCTCGTCGCCGCGCACGCCGTCGGGCTCGCGCGCGACGCCCGGCGGCACGTCCGCGCCGCCGGGGTCTCGGGGACGGACCAGGTCGCCGCGCTACGGGCGGTGACCGACGCCCAGCGCGCCGTGCTCGACGACCTCGTCGCCGGCCGTCGTCCGCTCGAGGGCCGCGCCTGGTCGCCCACCGTGCGCTTCGAGGCCCTGCGCGCCGTGCGCGCGCTGGCCGCGGAGGGCGCGGTCGCCGTCCCTCCGTACCGCCACCGCCTCGCGGCCGACCGCGCCGCCCTGCTGCTGCTCCGGGAGACCGCCGCCGTCGTGGACCGTCCTGCCCCGCGGGAGGTCGTCCGCACGGGTGCCGTGGCGGCGGGGCTCCCGCCCACGCCGCACCCGCTGGACGAGGCCACCGCCACGCGCCCGCTCCCGACGTCCCGGTCGGCAGCGACGGTCTCGTCGGCGCACGCCCCAGCACGCCCGGAGCGTCGCCGTGCGCCCGGGGTACGGGGCCGCGCGCGCTCCAGCGGCCCGGGTCGTCCCGTGCGCTGGGGCGCCGCCGCGGTGCTCTCGGCGGCGACGCTCGCGTTCGGGGTCGTCGTCGCGCCCGCGCAGGACGAGGTCGGTGGTGGCCCGGGCGTCTCGGTACGGCCCGAGCAGGTGCTCCTGAGCACGACCCCGGGGACCGGCTCGACCGCGTGGGCGCCGCTCGACGGCGCCGGCGCCGCGTCCGTCCGCCTCGACCTGTCCTCCCCGGTGCTGACGGGCCTGGCGCCGTCATCGGCACCCGCCGTCGAGCTCGTCGACGAGCCGGTGGACGAGCCGGTCGGTGCGCGGGTGGACGACGCCGTCGACGCGCCCGGCGACGAGCCCGTGGTCGAGCCGCTGCCCGTGGTCGTGCCGGCCGCACCGGGCCCGGCCGACCCGGAGACGCCCGCGCCGGCTCCCGCCCCCGGCTCCGGAGCGGCACCAGCACCGGCTGCTCCGCCCCAGCCCGCGCCGCCGGCTGCGGCGAAGCCGTCGCCGAAGCCGACGCCGAAGCCGAAGCCCGCGCCGGCCGTTCGTCCCGCACCGACGCCCGTGCCCGCGCGACCGGGGCCGCCCGTCACGCGCCCGGCTCAGCCGAAGCCCGACCGTCCCGCACCGCGGTCCGACGAGGCGCGCGGCTCGTCCCGGCCGGGGACGGCGAAGCCGCAGCCGCAGACCCGCGACGACCGGCGCACCGACAAGGACGCGGGCCGGCAGGACCGCGGCCACGGTGGCGGCCGCGGCGGACGCGGGTAGCGCTCGGCGGGCCTCCCGACGGGACGGGCACCCCCGACGGCGGCTCTCCGCCGCCGAGGACCCCGCACGTCCCGTGCGGCGCGTCAGGGCCGCGCGTCGAGCCCCAGCAACGCGCGGGCGCGCGCCTCGCCCCCGGGCGCCCCGAGCGCGGCGGCCCGGTTGTCCGCGGCGACCTGGTCGACGATCTCGGCCCGGTGGACCCGCACCTCGCGGGGCGCGTCGATCCCGACGCGCACCCCGTCCCGGCCCACCGACACGACCGTGACCACGACGTCGTCGCCGACGAGGATCCGTTCTCCCACCTTGCGTCCCAGCACCAGCATCGCCACGTCCTCCTGACGTCCCGCGTGTCATCCTGACCGTTCGGATTACCTATGCGGGCGCGGCCCGGGTCAGCCTGCGGGCCGCAGCTCCGGGAGCCCGAGCGCGAGCACGGAGTCGGGCGTCGTCGTCAGCTCGCGCCCGACCACGACCATGGCGCGGACCAGCACGAGCCGCTGCACCTCGGCGACCCAGCGCTCGGTGTCCGCGGGCTTGCGCGAGGCGTCGACCACGACCGCGACCTGCTCGGCGCCCAGCTCGTCGAGGACCCGCGCCACCCCGGCCGCGTCCACGCGCACCCCGACGGCCACGACCGTGGCGCGGGCCGCGCGGACCCCGCGGGCGCGCGCCTCGGTCGCCGCGCGGCGGTCGTCGACGCGCACCGTGTCGCCGTCGGTCGCGCTGCCCGCGCAGGCCGTGAGCAGGCCCTCCCGCTGCGCCAGCGCGCGGGCCGCCGGGACGACGTCCGCGGCCAGCCCGACGAGCGCCACGAGGTCGCCCGGCGCCGCGCGCGGCAGCGGCGACGCGGGCACGGGCGGGGCGGTGACGGCCGCGGGCGGCGGCTCCGCCGTCTCGGCCACGAGCTCGTCGAGCAGCGCCGCGAAGTCGTCACCCCGGGTCGAGACCTCGACCGCGGCCGACGGCGCCGGGCGCAGCGCGTCGCCCTCGTCGGCGTCGTCGAGCAGCGCCGCGATGCCCGCCCGGCGGGCGGCGGGGAACCGGACCGGCCCGACGGCGGTCCGGGGCGGCGCGTCGCCCACCTCGACGACCGCCTCGTAGTGCTGCCGCCCGAAGAGCCCCTTGAAGCCGCCCGTGATGACCCGCTCGGCGGAGACGATCCGCGCGTCCGGGCCGTGCAGGCGCCGTGCCTGGGCGAGCACGGCGTCGAGGGACTCACCCTCGAGCCGCAATCGCCGGGGCATCGTTCACCACCCCGACCGTCTCGATGAGCGCGTTGCCCGCCGTCACCTCGGTGTACGACAGCACGGCGAGGTCGGGCACCTGCGTCGCGACGAGGCGCCGGACCGCCGCGCGCAGCGACGGCGCGCACACGAGGACGACGTCCTCGCCGGTGGCCCGGGCCGCCTGCACGCGCTCGCCCACGGACGACCGGAACGCGTCGAGGCGCGCCGGGTCGACGACGATCGCGGTGCCCTGGTCGCCGCCGGGCTGGCGGCCCGCGAGCATCGCCTGCTCCAGGGCCGGGGCGATCGTCACGACCCGGATCGTGCCCGCGACCGTGTGCCGGGCCGGGATCGCCGGTCCGAGCGCCGCGCGCGCCGCCTCGACGAGGTGCTCGGGGTCGGTCGAGCGCTTCGCGGCGAGCGCGAGCGCCTCGTAGATCCGGGGCAGGTCGTTGACGGCGACCTGCTCCTCGAGCAGCCCCTGCAGGACGCGCTGGACCTCCGCGAGCGACAGCAGGGCCGGCGTGAGCTCGTCGACGGCCGACGGGTTGGTCCGCTTGACCTCGTCGGTGAGCACGCGCACGTCCTCGCGGGACAGCAGCCGCGCCGCGTTCGCGGCGATGAGGGCGGACAGGTGCGTGACGAGCACGGAGACCCGGTCGATCACCGTGGCGCCCGCCATCTCGGCGCTGTGCCGCATCTCCACCGGGACCCACTTGCCGTCCATGCCGAACACCGGGTCGACCGTCGCCAGCCCGGGCAGGGCGGCGAGGTCGTCGCCGAGCGCGAGGACCTTGCCGGCCGGCGCCTGGCCGCGACCTGCCTCGACGCCGGCGATCCGCACGGCGTAGGTCGACGCCGGGAGCTCCAGGGAGTCGCGCGTGCGGACGGGGGGCACGACGACCCCGAGGTCCGTCGCGATCTTGCGCCGCAGGGCGCGGACGCGTCCGAGCAGGTCGTCGTGCGCGCCGGTGACCAGGTCGACGAGGTCGGGCGCGAGCAGGATCTCGAGCGCGTGCACGCGCATCTGCTCGAGGAGGTCCTCGGTGCCGTCGCTGCGCGTGCCCTCCTTCTCGATCTGCTCGGCCGCGGCGCGCGCCACCTCGGCCCGCCGCTGGCTCGCCTTGATCTGCTGGGCCGCGATGATCAGGCCCACCCCGAGCACGAGGAACGGGAGCTTCGGCATGCCCTCGATGAGCGCCATGGCGAACGCCGCGACGCCCGCGATGGCGAGCGCCTGCCGCGACTGGACGAGCTGGCTCGACGCCTGCGAGCCGACGTCGCCCTCGCCCGAGTTCGAGCGCGTGACGATCATGCCCGTGGCGACCGCCATGAGCAGCGCGGGGACCTGGGTGACCAGACCGTCGCCCACCGTGAGGATCGAGTACGTGTCGACGGCCTCCATGGCCGGCATGCCGTGCATGACGACGCCGATCACGATGCCGCCCAGCAGGTTGATGAGCGTGATGACGATGCCCGCGATGGCGTCGCCCTTGACGAACTTCGACGCGCCGTCCATCGCCCCGTAGAAGTCGGACTCCGCGGAGATCTCGGCGCGGCGGGCCCGCGCGTCCTGCTCGCTGATGAGCCCCGCGTTGAGGTCGGCGTCGATCGCCATCTGCTTGCCGGGCATCGCGTCGAGCGTGAAGCGCGCCCCGACCTCGGCCACGCGCTCCGCGCCCTTGGTGATCACGAGGAACTGGATGACGACGAGGATGAGGAACACGACCATGCCGATGACGAGGTTCCCGTCGACGACGATGTGGCCGAACGCGCCGATGACCTCGCCCGCGTAGCCGTCCCCGAGCACGAGCCGCGTCGAGGCGACGTTGAGGCCCAGCCGGAACAGCGTCGCGACGAGCAGCAGCGACGGGAACACCGAGAAGTCGAGCGGCTTCTTGACGAACATCGACGTCAGCAGGATCACGAGCGACAGCAGGATGTTGACGATGATGAGCACGTCGAGCAGGGCCGCGGGGATCGGCACGACGAGCAGCAGGACGATGCCGACGACGCCGAGCGGCACGGCGATCATGGCGAGGGATCGGTTCTTCACGCGGAACGCTGGTCCTTCCGGGTCCGGGGCGTCGGCGGCTGCTGACGCGACGTCCTATGCAGGTCGTGGCCGCCGCAGCGCGCGCCGACGGCTGGGCCGGGCGAGGTCATGCGGCCCGCGCGTCGTCGGCGGCGGGCCACTCGCCCGGCGCGATCGCCGGGCGGGCCATGCGGTGCGGGACGGACGAGGCCGCCGCGCCGCGGCGCGTGAGCGCCATGACGAACGCGAGGACGCGCGCGACGGCCATGTAGAGCTCGACGGGCACCTCCTGCCCGACGTCGCACGCCCGGTGCAGGGCGCGCGCGAGCGGGACGTCGCGGACCATCGGCACCCGCGACTCCTCGGCCTTCTCGCGGATGCGGGCGGCGACGTGGTCGGCGCCCTTCGCGACGACGCGCGGTGCGGAGCGTCCGGGCTCGTACCGCAGCGCGACGGCGACGTGGGTCGGGTTGACGACGACGACGTCCGCGTCGGCCACGGCGGCGATCATGCGGTTGCGCGTCATCGAGCGCGCCATCGACCGGCGCTGCGACTTCACGAGCGGGTCGCCGTCGGTGCTCTTGTTCTCGTCCTTGAGCTCCTTCTTGGTCATGCGTGTCTTCTTGCGGTTGCGTCGCGCCACGACGAGCACGTCGAACAGCGCGAGCGTGAGGCCCGCCGCCGTCGCCCAGACCAGGAGCGAGCGCACGCCGGAGCCCGCCGCCTCGAGCAGCGAGGCGATCGGCAGGCCGCCCGCGGCCAGGAGGACCGGCATGAGGGACTGGACGACCGCGTAGAGCACGACGCCGACGACCGTCGTCTTGAGCAGGGCCTTGGCGCCGTTCCACAGCGCCTGCGCCCCGAACATCCGCTTGAGCCCGCTCATCGGGTTGAACTGGTCGGCCTCGGGCCTCAGCCGCTTCAGGTGCAGGCCGCCCTGCGCGACCGACGCGAGCAGCACGGCGACGGCGATCGCCCCGAGCAGCGGCAGCATGGTCGGCACCACGGAACCGAGCGCGTCCTGCGCGAGCTGGAGCGCGACCGCGGGCTCGGGGTTCTCGATCACGGTGCGCAGCGACAGCACCTGGTCGGTCGCGGCCCGCGCCGCGGCGCTCACGGTCAGCGGGATCACCGCGCCGGCGATCCCGACCCCGACCCAGGCCGTGAGGTCCTGCGACTTGCCGAGCTGGCCCTTGGACCGGACCTCCTTCATCTTCCGGTCGGAGGCCTGCTCGGTCTTCTCCTCGGTGGAGTCGGCCATCAGCCCACCCCGCCCATGCGCTCGACGGCCTCGGCCGTGAGCACCGAGACGACGTGCGGCAGCGCGACGAGCACGGTCCCGACGAGCGCGAGCGTGAGGAAGATCTTCAGCGGGAAGCCCATCGCGAACGCGTTGAGCGCGGGGGCGACCCGGTTGACCAGGCCGAGCCCGGCGTCGGCCAGGAAGAGCACGACGACGATCGGGCCGGCGATCTGCAGCCCCGCCACGAACGAGCCGGTGAGGGCCTCGACGAACGACGCCGCGGGGACGCCGGCCAGGCCGCCCACCGGCACGGCCTCGTACGAGCGGGCGAGGCCGAGCACCATCAGCTGGTACGCGTCGGACGCGAACATGAGCACGACCGCGAGGAGCGCGAAGAGGCGCGTGAACTGCGACCCGTTGACGTTGGTCTGGGGGTCGTACGCCATGCCGAGCGAGAACCCACCGAACAGGTCGAGGTGGGCGCCGGCGGCGGTGACCGCCGAGAAGACGACCATGACGAGCGTCCCGAGCATCGCCCCCGTGACCGCCTCGGCGACGAGGTGCGCGAGGAACGTCGCGGTGCCGGTCGCCTCGTACCCGGGGGCGGCGCGACCGGAGACCACGAGCCCGAGCGACACCGCGAGGATCGCGCGCACCTGGCGCGGGATGGCGTGGTGCGAGAACGGCGGCGCGATGGTCATGAACGCGGCCATGCGCACGCCCGCGAGCATCGTCGCCTGGAGCCACGCGAGGTCGATCTCGAGCTGCACGGGACGTCAGCCCCCGTTCAGCAGCGACGGGATGAGGTCGAACATCTCGTGCGTGAACGTCACCATCTCGCCGATCATCCAGTTGCCGCACACGACGAGCGCGACGGCGACCGCGAGCGCCTTGGGGACGAACGAGAGCGTGATCTCCTGAATCTGCGTGACGGACTGCACGATCGAGATGGCGAGCCCCACGACGAGCGACGTGACGAGCACGGGGGCCGCGAGCTTGGCGGCGAGGACGAGCGCCTGCGTGGCGACGTCGAGGACGGCGGCGGTCTCCACGGTCAACCCATCCCGTACGAGCCGATGAGCGACGTCGTGATGAGACCCCACCCGTCGACGAGGACGAAGAGCAGCAGCTTGAACGGCAGCGAGATCATCGTGGGCGGCAGCATCATCATGCCCATGCTCATGAGGGCCGCGGCGACGACGAGGTCGATGACGAGGAACGGCACGAAGACGACGAACCCGATGATGAACGCGGCGCGGAGCTCCGAGATGACGAACGCGGGGACGAGCGTCGTGAGCGGGACGTCGACGGGGGTCGCCGGGTTCTCGAGGTCGGCGGCGCGCGTCATGAGCGCGAGGTCCTCCTCGCGCGTGTGGGCGAGCATGAACTCCCGCAGCGGCACGGCGCCCGCGTCGAGCGCCTGGCTGAAGGTCGTGGTGCCGTCGAGGTAGGGCTGCACCGCGGCGTCGTTGATCTCGCCGAACACCGGCCACATGACGAACAGCGAGAGGAACAGCGCGAGCCCGGCGAGGACCATGTTGGGCGGCACCGTGGCGGTGCCCAGCGCGTTCCGGGTCAGGGCGAGGACGACGAAGATCTTGGTGAACGACGTCATCATGAGCAGCAGCGTCGGCGCGAGCGACAGCAGCGTGATGCCGACCAGCGTGACCAGGGACGACGACGGCTCGCCGTTCGGCCCGTTGATCTCCACCGAGAGCGTCGACCCCCCGTCCTGCGGGTCGAGCGGCTGGGTGGGCGGTGCCGGGTCGGTCGGGTCGACGACCGCGGCGCCCGCGTGGGGCGCGAGCAGGACGGTCGCGACCGCGACGAGGAGCAGGACCGCCCCGACGAGCACCGCGACGCGCAGCGCGCGGCGCGACGGGAGGGCGCGTGTCACCGGGCACCTCCTCGCACGACCCGCGCGGCCTTGCGCCACGTGTCGGGCGCGAGGAAGGTGCGCAGGGCGCTCGTCGGCACGGCCGGCGCGACGACGACGGCGGTCCCGGGGGTCCCGACCCGAGGCCCCGAGACGGCCGGGGGGGCGGCGGCGGGCACGTCGGCGCGCACGTCGGCGGGCACGTCGGCGGGCACGTCGGCGGGAACCGAGCCGGGCTCGCCGTTCCACGCCGGGGCGTCCCCGTTCGCGGGCGGCTGCGCGAGCCACAGGCGGGCCGCGGTGACGGCGTCGTCGAACGAGGGCTCGGCCGAGGTCGGGGCGTCCGCGGGCGCCGCGTCTGTGGTCGGGACGACGGCGGGAGTCGCGTCCGCGCTGGTGCCGGGCGCGGGCGGGGCGGCGGACGGCACCGGGGACGGGCCGTCGATGACGGTTACGGACGACTCCGTCACGCCGAGCAGGTACCGCCGGCCCCCGGCCTCGAGCAGGACCGCGGCGCTCTTCTGCGACAGCCCCTGGCGCGCGACCACGGTCAGCTGCTCCTGGCGCCCGCGCGGCGCGGAGCGCGAGGTCTTGCTCGCGACGCGGTACGAGACCCACAGGAGCCCGAGCACGACCGCCAGCGAGAAGGCGACGCGCAGCACGGTGGTGACGTCCATGCCGGTCAGTCGTCCGCGTCGAGGATCTTGGTGATGCGCACCCCGTAGTCGCCGCCGTCGACGACCACGACCTCGCCCTTGGCGATCGTGCGCCCGTTGAGCTGCACGTCCGCCGGCGCCCCGGCGGACCGGTCGAGCTCGACGACGGCGCCCGGCTCGAGGCTGAGCACGTCCCGCACCGGCATCCGGGTGCGGCCCACGATCACGGAGAGGCGCATCTCGACGTTGGAGATGCGCGCGAGCCGGGCGCCGGTCACGGCCTCGTCGGGCAGGCTCTGCAGCGCGCGGCGCGTGCGCACGACGAACCAGCCCGCCGTCGGGCCGTCGTCCGTGGAGAGCTCGAACACGACGGACTCCGGGTCCTCGAAGAGCGCGGTCGCGTCGGCGACGCGCACCTCCCCGAGCACGCCGACGCCGGTGGTCGCCCCCGCGGCCTCCAGGGCGGGGCGCAGGACGTCGGTGACGTCGAGCGCCGCCTCCTGGGAGGCGTCGGCGAGCGCGTCCTGGTCGATGAGGGCGAGCGCGAGGTCGGTGCCGGAGTCCCCCACGTACGAGGCGACGACCGCCCGCGCGGCCTGCGGGCCGACGGGGGCGCCGCCGCGCAGGGCCGCGCGCAGCGGGGTGCTGGTCGGGACGAGCTCGACGAGCGCGTGGGCGGCGGCCGACGCGGCCTCGACGACGGACTGCTCGACCGGGGTGGCGGTGCTCATGGGTCAGTTCTCCTCGGTGGTGACGATGCGGCAGGCGAGGCGGGAGCCGGACGAGCCGACGGCGCCGCGGGCCAGGACGTGGCCGTCGACGATGACGTCGAGCGGGCGGGACTGGGCGTGGGGGACGTGCACGACGTCGCCGACGGCGAGGTCCAGCACCTCGGTCGGCGTCATGGACGCGCCGGTGAGCTCGACGGTGACGTCGACGAGCGAGCGCGCGACGTGCTGGCGCGTGCGCCGGGTCGCGTCGGCGGGGTCGTCCGCCGGGTTGGCCTCGCCGAGGTGCGGCAGCAGCGCGACCGACGGCACGGCGAGGGTCGCCCGGCACGCGCGCTCGCCGACGCGGAGGTCGAACTCGGCGACGATCATGAGCTCGGCGGTCGGGGCGGCCTGGGCGAACTGCGAGTTGTGCTGGATCGACGAGATCCGCAGCGGGTTCTCGAGGAGCCGGCCCATCGAGTGGCGCAGGTCGCGCAGCGTCTCGGTGAGCAGCGACGTCACGAGCGTGCGCTCGACGTCGGTGAACTTGCGGTCGACGACCGGGATGGACGGCCCGGCGCCGAGCATGTGGGCGATCCACGTGAGGGCGTCCGTGTGCGGGAACTGCAGGACGGCGCGCGGGCCGATCCCCTCGAGCTCGCACACGACGAACGTCGTCGTCACGGGCAGCTCGGCGACGTAGTCGTCGTAGGTGCGCATCGCGACCGCGGCGAGGTTGACCTGGCTCACGACCCGCACGCGGGCCGTGAGCTGCGTGCCCCACTGGCGCGCGAAGCTCTCGAACGCCATCTCGAGGATGCGGTGGTGCTCGCGGACGAGCGTCGTCGGGCGGCGGAAGTCGTAGACCTCGACCTTGCGGCTCGGTGCGGGCTGCTGGACCCGCTCGGGTGTCGTCGTGCTCACGACCGCTCCTATGCGGGCGCGCACGACGCGAGCCTGCGCGACGCCGCGCAGGCTCGACGGACCGCGTCACTCCCCCGGTGCGCCCGCCTCTCCCGCCGTCTCGGCGGCCCGCGCGAGAGCCCGCGCGTCCGCCTCCGCGGCCGGGACGTCCGCCGCGCTGAGCTGCCCCGAGAGCACCTGTGGGATGAGCGCGCGCACGGCCTCCGGCGCGGACGAGAGCACCATGATGTCGACGCGGCGGTTCGTCGCGAGCGCCTCGGGGCTCGTGCCCTCGGCGAGCGGGCGCGCCGAGCCGAAGCCCACCGCGGCGATCCGGTGCTCGGCGAGACCGTCCTGCTCGACGAGGTGGCGCAGCACCGCGGTGGCGCGCGACGACGACAGCTCCCAGTTCGACGGGAAGACCGACGTCACGGTCGAGGTGTAGTCCGCGTTGCCCTCGATGCGGATCTCGTGCGCGGTCGGCGCGAGCGCCGGGCCCACGACGTCGAGCACCGCCCGCGCCTCCTGCGTGAGGTCCGCGCTCCCGGGCGAGAAGAACGTGTCCGCGGACACGAGCCGCACGGTCAGCCCGCGCTCGTCGATGTCGAACCGGACCGTGTCGGACCGCCCGTGCGCGGCGAGGTCGCGGGCCATCGCGTCGCGCAGCGCCGAGAGGTCCGACACCTCGTCGAGCGCGCGCTCGAGGTCCGTCTCGACGTCGACCGGCTCCTTGGCCGGGTTCTCGACGACCTCCTCGACGACCGCGGCGTCCTCGACGTTGCCGAAGCCCTCCGCGAGGGAGGACTTCAGCTCCTGGTACTTGCCCTGGTCGACCGAGCTGATGGCGAACAGGACGATGAACAGGCACATGAGGACGGTCACCATGTCCATGTACGACACCATCCAGCGGCCGGAGCCGCCCGTGTCGTGCCCGCCACCGCCGCCCCCGCCGCCGTGGCCGCCCCTGCGACGCCGCGCCATCAGGCGGCCTTGTCCTCGGGCAACGACCACTCGGGGACCATCGTCTTGAGCCGCTCGTCGATGACCCGGGCGCGCGAGCCCGCCTGGATCGACATGTAGCCCTCGAGGAGGACGTGGAGCCGCTCGATCTCGAGGTCGGACAGGCGCTTGAGCTTCGCGCCGATGGGCAGCCAGATGAAGTTGGCGGAGAGGATGCCCCACAGGGTCGCGATGAACGCCGCGGCGATCATGTGCCCGAGCTTCTCGGGCTCGGACAGGTTCTCCAGCACGTGGGTCAGCGAGACGACGGTGCCGACGATGCCGATCGTGGGGGCGTAGCCACCGATCGCGTTGAAGAAGTCGTACGCGACGGCGTCCTCGCGGGCCTTGGTCTCGATCCGCTCCTCGAGCAGGGTGCGCAGCTGCTCGGCGTCCGAGCCGTCGGCGAGCGACTGCAGCGCGCTGCGCTGGAACGGATCGTCGGTCTTCTGGGACTCGGCCTCGAGGGCGAGCAGGCCGCCGTCGTTCTGGACGATCTCCGCGGCCCGGACGACCTCCTCGATGGCCTCCGCGGGACGGGGCGCCTTGCCCGTGAACGCGCGCGGCAGCGTCTTGAAGGCCCGGACCGAGTCCTTGAGCGTCCCCGACGCGACGGCGGCGAAGATGCTCGCCCCGAAGACGAGGATGATCGGTGCCGGGAGCAGGATCGAGGTGATCTGCGACCCCTCGAGGTACACCATCGCGATGAGCGAGCCGAACGCGACGAGGATGCCGATGATGGTTGCGGGGTCCATGGCCTACTTCGTCCTCGTGTCGGGCAGGGGTGCGAGGGCGACCGGGCGGTCGCCGGGGGCGGGGGCGTCGTCGGGCGCGGACCGGACGACCTCGAGCGGCGCGCGCTCGGCGGGGGCGGGCAGGGAGCGCGCGAGCGCGAGCACGCGCGCCTTGTGCTCCTCGACGAGGCGGATCACGACCTCCATGGGCTCGGTCACGATGTAGCGCGAGCCGTCGATGAGCGTCACGCGCGTGTCCGGGTTGGTCTCGACGCGGGCCACCAGGTCCGCGTTGATCGCGATGCGCTCGGAGCTGAAGCGCGTGAGGACGATCACGGCTCTCCCTTCGGGTGGGACGGGTCCGGGTCAGGTGCGGACGGGTTCGGGACGGAGGTGCGGGACGGGGGTCGGTGCGGGGTCCGGTCCGGGGTTCGGTGTGGTGCCTCCCGGTCGGGCCGGGAGGCACCCCACCGCGCCCGGGTCAGCGCTTGAGGTTGACGAGCTCGGTGAGCACCTCGTCGGACGTCGTGATCACGCGCGAGTTCGCCTGGAACCCGCGCTGCGACACGATGAGGTTGGTGAACTCCTGCGAGAGGTCGACGTTCGACATCTCGAGAGCGCCCGCGGTGATCGAGCCGAGGCCCGGGTCGCCCGCGGCGCCGACCAGCAGGTCGCCCGAGTACTGCGTCGCCGCGAAGAGCGAGTCGCCCGCCTTCTCGAGCCCGCCGGCGTTGGTGAACGTCGCGAGCGCGACCTGGCCGAGGACCTCGGTCCGGCCGTTCGAGTAGCGGCCGACGATCGAGCCGTCGCCGGAGACGGAGTACGACGTGAGCGACCCGGCGGCCCCGCCGTCCTTGCTCGCGACGGCGACGTTGGACAGCCCCGCGTACGAGGTGAGCCCGTCGAGGCCGACCGTCACGCCGCCGACGGCGAGGGACCCGCCGCCGGTCAGGGCGCCGCCGGTGAACGTGAGGGCCTGCGGGCCGGCGACCGTGGCGCCGGTCGCGCCGTCCCGGGCGCTCACGGACCAGCCGCCGCCCGCGGCCGCGAAGACGAGCGAAAGCTTGCTCGCCCGGCCCGCCGCGTCGAAGACCTCGACGTCACGCACGAGCTCGGTGCCGTCCGCCGCGTCCGAGGGCAGGTTGCCCCCGAACGTCACGCCCGTGGTCGCGCGGGGCGGGATGACGTCCCCGACGGGGATCGTGAGGTTGCCGAGCGGGCTGCTCGTGTTCACCACGCCGTCGGTGGCGGTCCAGCCCTGGACGAGGTCGCCGCTCGCGTTGACGAGCCGGCCCGCGCCGTCGAACGTGAACCCGCCGTTGCGCGTGTAGTACGCCTGGCCGCCCCGCTCGACGACGAAGAACCCGTCGCCGTCGATCATGAGGTCGGTCGGGACGCCCGTCGTCTGCGCGGCGCCCTGGGTGAACTGCGTCGTGATGGCGGCCGTCGTGACGCCGAGGCCGATCTGCGCGGGGTTCGCGCCGCCGACCTGCTGGTCCGGCGCGACACCCGCCGCGACGAGCTGGGACAGCGTGTCCTGGAACTGGGTGCGCGAGGACTTGAAGCCCGTCGTGTTGACGTTCGCGATGTTGTTGCCCGTGACGTCCAGCATGTTCTGGTGGGCGCGCAGGCCGGAGATTCCGGTGTTGAGGGAGCGGAGCACGAGAGTCCTTTCGGGTCAGGCGGCGGAGCTGCCGTGGTCGTCGGTGGCGCCGTCCGTGGCTGCCGGGGTCCCGGTGGCATCCGTGCTGACCGAGGAGGTGACGGCGGAGACGTGGTCGAGGTCGACCGTCACCCCGCCGATCGTCACGGTGGGTACCGCGTCGCGGTACGACACCGCGGTGGCGGTGCCCGTGTGCTCGACGCCGTCGGCGTCGAGGTAGGAGACCGTGTTGCCCAGGAGGTCGGCCGCCGACTGGCGCATCTGGAGCGCGAACGACTCCTCGACGAGCCCGGTCATCCGCGTGAGCGCCTCCATCATGGCGAGCGACGTCGTCTGCGAGACGATCTCGCCGGTGTCCATGGAGCTGGACGGGTCCTGGTTGCGCAGCTGGGTCACGAGGAGCCCGAGGAAGAGCTCGCTGTCGTACTCCTGCTTGGGCGTGCGCGTGTTCTTCGTGGCATACATCGATGCAGGCGCCGGCGCGCTCACGGGTTCGACGGGCACGGGGTTCCTCTCCTCAGACGAGGACGTCGAGGCGCCGGGCGGCGCCGTACGTCCTGCCGATGACTGTCGGCTCGGGGTCGGGCTCGGTGGCCCCTCGGTGCGGGTGGGCCGGTCCGCGGTCGTGCGCCCCGGGTTCCTGCGGGTCGCGGCGCGCGCCGGAGCCGTCCGCGGTGGCACCGCGGCCGTCCCGGCCGTCCCGACCGTCCACGGCCGCGGCCGGTGCTCCCGCGTCCGCGACGGTGACCGACGACGCCCCGCCCGCGATGCCCGCCAGGTCGCGCCGCAGGTCGGCCACGATCGCGCGCAGCGCCTCGCGGCCCGTGTCGTGCGGCGCGTAGAGCTCGATGCGCAGGTCACCGCCCGCGACGTGCGCGCGGACCGTCACGGGCCCGAGGTTCTCGGGCGTCACGGAGAGCGTGAGCACGTGGTCGCCGTCGCCCGCCTCGGCGAGCCGGACGACGGGCCCGGTGACCTGGGCGTGCAGCGGCTGTGCCGGGTGCGACGCCGCCGCCGGGGCGGTCACCGCGGGCGCGCCGGCGGCGGCCGGTGCGGCAGGGGCCGCGACGGGGGCGGCGGCGAGGAGCTCCGCGGCGGCCCGCGGCGCGGCGTCCGGCGCGGGGGTCGTGCCCTCCGGGCCGGTCGGGACCGGTGACGTCACGCCGTCCGCCTCCGCCGGTGCAGGGGCGACGGCGACGCCCCCCGAGCTGGTCGGCGCACCCGGCGCGGCGGGGACCGGCGCACCCGGCGTGGCGGGGACCGGACCCGGCGGCGGGGTCGTGGTCGTCCCGGCCCCGGGCCCGGCGCTCGCCAGGGGTCCGGCCGTCGCGACGGCCTCTCCGGCAGCACCGCTCGCCCGCGTCGCGGCGGGCACCGTCACCGGGCCGTCCGCCGTCGCCGTCGCGTCGGACGACCACGGTGCACCGGTCGGCGTCCGAGCCTCGCCCGGCCCGGCCGCCGCCGCGGTGCCGACCGCCGAGGCGGTGCCGGCCGCCGAGGCTGTGCCGGGTGCGCCCGGGCGGTCGCCCGTGGCCGAGGCAGCCGTGGACGCGTCCGGGGCGCCCGCGGCGTCGGCCGACGACGCGGCGCGCGTCGGACCGTGCTCGTCGCCGGGCGCCGCGTCGTCCGCGACGGCGGCAGCTGCCGCGCCGTCCGGCGTGGCGGTGCCGGCGAGCGCGCCGTCGAGACCGACGGGCGCCGCGTCGGGGAGCACCGGCAGGCCCGGCAGGCCGACGGGCACGGGCGGCCCGGCGGGCTGGTCGTCCGCGGCGGTGGCGCCGTCCGCCGAGGAGTCGGCGCCGGGGGTCCCGATGGTCGCGGGCCCGTCGGTCGAGGACCCGTCGGTCGAGGGCCCGGCGGTCGAGGTGCTGTCGTTCGAGGACCCGGCGGCGCGCGTGCCGTCGTCGACGGCCCGGTCGGCAGGGGTGCCGCCGCGAGGCCGCGCGAGCTCCGGGCGGCCGCGGGCCGCCTCGCCGAGCGCGGCGTCGAAGCTGCGGCCGAACGCGTCGGCCGACGCTCCGGACGCCGCCCGGGGCCGCGCCGTCGTGGCCGGTGCCGGGGCCGCGACCAGGGCGTTCGTGGTCAGGGTCATCGTGGTCCTCCTCAGCCGATCACGCGGCGGACGGTCGTCACGGAGGCGTCGGTGACGTCCGTGACCTCGACGGTGCGGCCGGGCTTGGGCGCGTGGATCATCTGCCCGTCGCCCACGTAGATGCCGATGTGCTTGCCGCCGCGCTGCACCACGAGGTCCCCGGGGCGCGCCTCGGCGAGCGAGCCGACCTCGGTCCCCTGGCGCATCTGGTCGCGCGCGACGCGCGGCAGGTCGACGCCGTGCGCGGAGTACACGAGCTGGACGAGGCCCGAGCAGTCGAGGCCGCCCTCGCCGAGGCTCTCGCCGCCCCACACGTACGGCACGCCGAGGTACTGGCGCGCCGTCTCGACGACCGACCGTCCCGCCACGCCGTCGGTCGCGCCGTCGGGCGCGCCGTCGGGCGCGGTCGCCGGGCCGGCGGGCGCCGCGGGCGCCGCGGGCACGACGGCCGCCCCCGCCGCGGAGCCCGGCGACGCCCCCGCCCCGAACAGCGCGCTGCGCGCGAGCTCGTCGGCGCCCGTCGCCCCGGACAGCGTGCCGAGCAGGCGCCCGACCACGTCCGAGCCGGTGCCCGCCGCGCCCGTCGTCGGCAGCGCCGCGAGCGCCGAGAGCGCCGACGCGAAGTCGGTCGCGCTCGTGGACGACGACGCCGGAGTCGACCGGCCGGGGGCGGTCACGACGTCGTGCAGCGCCACGATCTCCGTGCGGATCTCGCCCACGCGGGCGAGCGCCTGGGTCATGCTCACGTCGTCGACCCCCCGGCCGTCGTGCGCCGCGCGGCCGAGGCGATCTCGTCGAGCGCGGCCTGGTCGGCGCGCCCTTCCGCGCGGGCCGTCTCGGCGTCGTGCCGCTCCTCGAGCTTCTCGAGGCCCAGCGCGGCGGCGCGGGCGCGCGCGAGCTCGGCGCGCGCCTCGTCCACGGCGTGCGCGCGCACGCGCTCCTCGGACTCCAGCACGGAGAACAGCGCGCTCGCCGCCGCGCGCGAGGCCGCGAGACCGGACAGCGCCGCGCTCGTCGTCGGGCGCTCGGGCGAGGCGTCGAGGTAGGCGGCCAGACCGCCAGCCTCCTCCACGGTGCGGGCGAGGTCCGCGTGCGCTCCCGCGAGCGCCGCCTTGGCGCCGTCCTCCTCGAGGCGACGCAGGCGCAGCACGCCCGCGAGCCGGAACTTCCCCGCCATCAGTCCTCCCCTCCGGCCAGCACCTGGGTGAGCCGCGTGAGGCGCGCCCACGACTCCTCGGCCGGCGTCCTGTCGGTCATGACCTGCTGCAGGAAGGCGTCGATCGCCCCCTGGTGCTCGAGGCTCGCGTCGACGAGGGGGTCGGTGCCCTTCTTGTACGCCCCGATGTCGAGGATGTCCTGGGCCTTGCGGCGCGCCGCGAGGACCCGGCGCAGCGTGAGCGCGACCGACCGCTGCTCGGGCGTGGTCACGCGCGACGCGACGCGCGAGACCGACGCGAGCGCGTCGACCGCCGGGTAGTGGCCCGAGACGGCGATGGACCGGTCGAGCACCACGTGCCCGTCGAGGATCGAGCGCGCCTGGTCGGCGATCGGCTCGTTGTGGTCGTCGCCGTCGACGAGGACGGTGTAGATCCCGGTGACGGAGCCCGTCGCCGCGGTGCCCGCGCGCTCGAGCAGGTTCCCCATGAGGGAGAACGTCGACGGCGGGTAGCCGCGCGTCGCGGGGGGCTCCCCCACGGACAGCCCGATCTCGCGCTGCGCCATGGACACGCGCGTGAGGGAGTCCATCATGAGGACGACGTGCGACCCGGCCTCCCGGAACGACTCGGCGATCCGGGTCGCCGTGAAGGCTGCGCGCCGCCGCATCATCGCGGGCTCGTCGGACGTCGCGACGACGACGACCGACCGGGCCAGGCCCTCGGGGCCGAGGTCGTCCTCGAGGAACTCGCGCACCTCGCGCCCGCGCTCGCCGACGAGCGCGATGACCGACACCTCGGCGTCGGTCCCGCGCGCGACCATCGACAGCAGCGACGACTTGCCGACGCCCGAGCCGGCGAACAGCCCGATGCGCTGCCCCCGGCCGAGCGTGGTGAGCGTGTCGAGGACCCGCACGCCGGTCTGGAGCGGCGTGTCGATGCGCGCCCGCTCCATCGCGGCGGGCGCGTCCGCGTCCACGGGCACGCGGGGCGCGCGCCCGAGCGGGCCGCGCCCGTCCACGGGGCGGCCGAGCGCGTCGACCACGCGGCCGAACAGCCCGCGCCCGGTCGGGACGAGGACCCCGGTGCCGCGCGTGCGCACCGGGTCGCCCGCGCGGACACCGGAGAGCCGGCCGAGCGGCATGCAGCGCGCCCTGCCCTCGGCGGTCGCGACGACCTCCGCGTCGAGGGGGTGCGGGCCGTCGCCGACGTGGACGAGGTCGCCGATACCGCAGCTCAGGCCCGCGACCTCGAGGCTCAGCCCGACGGCCGACGTCACGACGCCGACCCGCTCGGGCCGCGCCACCGCGACGAGGGAGTCGAGCGCGGGCGGGCGGGAGTGCGGGCGGGACGCGCCCGCCGCGGTGCGCATGCTCGGGGCGGCCGAGCCGACCGGGGCCGTCACGACGACCCTCCGGACGCGCCGGGCCCGGCGTCGGGCGTGAGGTCGGGCCCGACGTCGAGCAGCGCCAGCTCGGCCCGCGCCCGGTCGACGGCGGCGCGCACGCGCGCGTCGAGGAAACCGTGCTCGAGCTCCGCGACGGCGTCGCCGCGGTCGAGCGACGCGTCTGCGACGAGGCGGACGTCGTCGACCCCGGCCTCGGTCAGCAGGCTCACGTCGTCGGGGTGCAGCCGGACGGCGACGACCGCGCCGTCGGCCACGGCCGTCGCGCGCGCGAGGGCCGCGCGGGCGGCCCCCGGCCGGTCGGTGAGCTCGTACCCGAGGACCGACCCCGCGAGGTCGAGCGCGCCCCGGACCGTGGCGTCCTGCGCCGCGGCGACGACGGGGACCGTCCGCTCGCCGAGCGCCCGGGCGGCCTCGCGCAGGACGGCGACCGCGCGCGCGGTCCGCTCGTCCCGCTCGGCGGTGCGCCGCGCGTGGTCCGCCTCGAGCGCGGCGCGCAGGCGCTCCGCCTCGTCGCGGGCCGCGCGGGCCCCGGCCGCGTAGCCGGCGGCGTACCCGCGGGCCGACGCCGCCGCCTCGACCTCCGCGACGCGGTCGCTGCGCAGGACCGGCACGGCCCGCGGCACGAAGGAGGCGTCAGTAGACAAGCTCGTCCCCGTCCGTGCGGTGGATCGTGATCTTCTCGTCGGCCTCGAGGTTGCGGACGACGCGGACGATCTCCGCGCGCGCCTCCTCGACCTGGCTGATGCGCACCCCGCCGAGCCCGGCGACCTCCTCCTCCAGCAGCGCCCGGTTGCGCTCGGAGATGTTCTTCGTGATCGTCTCGACGACCTTGGCGGTCGTGCCCTTCATGGCGAGCGCGAGCACCGACATCTCGACGCCGCGCAGGATGATCTGCACGTCGCGCGCCTCGAACGAGGCGATGTCCTCGAAGGTCAGCATGCGCGAGCGGACTTCCTCGGCGAGCTGCGGGTCGCGGGCCTCGAGCCCTTCGAGGACCGCCTTCTCGGTGGCGCCGTCGGAGCGGTTGATGATGTCGACGAGCGGCTGGACGCCGCCGAGGATCTCGACCGGCTGGCGCGGGGTGATGCTCGCGCCCATGCGGGTGCGGAACTGCTCCGACACGATCTTCACCGCGTCGGGCGACGCGGTGCCCATGGTCGCGAGCGCCTGCGCGACGTCGGTGCGGTAGTCGTCGGCCAGCTTGGCGAGCACCGCGGACGCGACGCCCGAGCTGAGGTGCGCGAGGACGAGCGCGACGGTCTGCGGGTGCTCGCCGTCGAGCAGGGACACGATCTGTCCCGGCTCGGTGCCGTCGAGGTACTCGAACGCCTTGCCCTGCATGCTCGCGACGAGGCGCTCGACGACGTCGGCCGCCCGGTCGGCGCCCATCGACGCCTCGAGCAGCCCGACGGCGAAGTCCTTGCCCCCGCGCGGGCGCGGCGTGCCGGACAGCGCCATGTCGTAGAACTCGTCGAGGGCCGCGACCGCCAGCTCCTCGTCCACCACCTGGGTGCGCATGATCTCGGCGGCGACCTCGGAGGCCTCCTCCTCGGAGAGCAGCGACAGGACCGTCGCCGCCCGCTCCTGGCTGAGCTGCATGAGCACCAGGGCGACCTTCTGCACCCCGCTCATCGCGGCGACCTTGCGCGCGGCCTCGGTCGCGAGCGCCGCGGCGGCGGGGTCGAGGGCGGCCGCCAGGCCGGCGGCGCCGGTGCCCGCGGGCGCCGTCTCCGGCGGTGCCGTCGTGACGCTCATCGCTGCGCCCCCGCCCGGTCCTCGGCGAGCAGCACCCGCAGGTACTCGGCCGTCTTGTCGGGGTCGGTCGCCGCGAGCGCGTCGATCTCGGCCCGACGCTGGTCGAGGCTCGTGAACCGCGGGGTCGGCGGCTGGATCTCCGGCCGCTCGGGCACGGGCTCGAGCTCGCCCTGACCGCCGCCGGACAGGAGCGCCGGGTGCTCGTCGTCGCGGTCGAGCTCGTGCAGGGTCGTCATGCGGAGGTCCTCGAGGTCGACCGTCTCGCGCCGCTCGCGGCGACGACGGGCGCGCCGCACGGCCACGAGCACGATCACCAGGGCGATGAGCACCCCGGCGACGACCGCCGCGGTGCGCAGCATCTGCGCCCGGCTCTCGGCGGCGGCCGCCTCCTCCGCCGCGGCGAGCGCGGCCTGGGCCGACTCCGCGGCGCCCGTGTCGAACGGCAGCACCGCGACCTCGACGGTGTCCCCGCGCTCGGCGTCGATCCCGGCGGCGGCGGAGACCATCGCGGTGATCGCGGCCGTGTCCATCCCCCGCGCCACCTCGGCGTCGAGCGCGACGGACACGGCCTGCCGGGTCAGCGCGCCGGCGGGCGTCGTCGTGGTCTCGGTGACCTTGTCGATCGCGTTGTTGCGCGTGGCGTCCTCGGACGTGTAGCTGCTGTCCGCGCCGGCGCCGCCCGGGACGGCGATGTTGTCCGGCCCGAGCACCCCCGCCGTACCCCCGGCCCCGCCGGTGTACTCCTCGGTCGTCGTGGACTCGTTGAGGACCGGGCCGCCCTCCGGGGTGCGGAACGTCTCCTCGAGCCGCTCGGAGCTCGCCACGTCCATCTGGGCGGTGACGGCGACGGTCGAGTTCCCCGCGCCGACGACGCGGTCGAGCATCGCCTGCACCTGCCCGGAGACCTTCTCCTCGTACTGCCCGGCCTGCTCGCCCGACGACCGCGCCCCGACGCCGACCTCGGAGAGCACCTCGCCCTGCGCGTCGACGACCGCGACGTCGGTGGGCGCCATGCCGTCGATCGACGCCGAGACGAGGTGGACCATCGCCTCGACCTGCTCGGTCGTGAGCTTCTGGCCCCGGGCGGGAGCGACGAACACCGACGCGGTCGGGGTGCCCTGCTCGGCCGCGAAGACCGTCTCCTCGGGGATCGCGAGCTGGACGGTCGCCGTCTCGACGCCGTCCATCGCGGAGAGGGTGCGGGCGAGCTCGCCCTCGAGCGCGCGCTTGTACGTCACGTCCTGCTGGAACTCGCTCGACGTGACGCCCATCTCGTCGAGCAGCGAGTAGCCGCCCGTCGACTCGTCGGCGGGCAGGCCGGCCGTCGCGGCCGCGAGCCGCTGCTCGTAGACCCGCTCCTCGGGCACGAGCACCGTGCCGCCGCCGTCGGTCAGCTCGTAGGGCACGCCCTGTGACCGGAGCTGGTCGACGATCGCGGCGGCGTCCGCGCTCGACATGCCGGAGAACAGGGGCGTGTAGCTGGGGCGCGACGCCCACGAAACGAGCGCGACGATCCCGACCACGAGGATCGCGAGGGCGAGCAGCGCGAGCGTGCGCTGGGCGATGGTGAAGTCGCGGACGGCGCCGAACGCGCGGCCGAACGTCGACCTGATCTTCTCGGGCATCGTCAGGCCTGCATCCTCATGATCTCGTTGAACGCGTCGACCGCCTTGTTGCGCACGGCGGCGACGAGCTCGAGGGTCGTCTGGGCACGGGTGGAGGCGATGGTCGCCTGGTGGACGCTCTCGAGGTCGCCCGTGACGGCGGCGATCGCCAGCTCGTTCGCGGCGCCCTGGAGCTGCTGCGTGCTGTCGACCGCGCCGCCCAGCACGTCGGCGAAGGCGCTCGCGCCCGCGGCACCGGTCGACCCGGTCGCGGCGGCGGCGGTCGCGGAGAGGCTCTCGACGCCGGTGAGGTACCCGGTGCCGGTCGTGGCCTCGACGGAGGGGATGGGCATGAGGATCACTTCCCGATCTGGAGTGCTGCTTCGTAGGCCGTCTTGGCGCGGTCGATCACGGCGGCGTTCGCCTGGTAGCCGCGCTGGGCGAGGATGAGGCTCCCCATCTGCTCGGACATGTCGATGTCCGGGTAGCGCACGTAGCCGTCCTCGTCCGCGAGCGGGTGGTCCGGCTCGTACGTGAGCCGACCCTCCGCGCTCCCCCACGCCGCCCCGGCGACGTACGCGCCGGGGTTCTTCTCGCCGCCCTCGGTGGCGAGGACGTAACGGGCGCGGAACGCCGCGTCGTCGGTCGACGTGACGGTGTTGACGTTGGCGAGGTTGTCCGCGACGGCGTCGAGCCACTTGCGGTGCAGGGTGAGGCCGGTGCCGGCGATGCCGAGAGCGTCGTTGGTCATGTCAGGCCGTCCGCATCGCCGCGCGCAGGGCGGCGGCCTCGCCGCCGACGGCCTGGGTCGCGAACTGGTAGCGCAGGACGGTGTCGACGTTCGAGACGGTCTCGGTGTCGAGGTTGACGTTCGAGCCGTCGAGCCGGGTCGGCTCGAGCGAGCGGTCGACGGTGAAGGCGGTGCGCCGGGCGTCGCCGTCGGCGACGGAGGCCGCCAGCGCCTCCTCGAACTGCACGCGCTTCGCGGTGTAGCCCGGGGTGTTGATGTTGGCGACGTTCTCGGCGATGGCGCTCTGCCGGGCGGACAGCCCGTCCAGCGCGCTCTGGATCGCTACGGAGGTGACGGAGTCGAACACGGTCGCGGATTCCCCACGTCGTCGGTGTCGGCCGTCCGATGGCCTGCGGGGGGAGCGGTCCGTGCTCACCCTGAGCTGCCGACGACCGAGGGGCCGCCGTGCGTCGTGCGCGCGCAGCGGGGACGCGTGCTGCGCGGTCGGTCGTGTGCTCACCCGACCCCTATGCAGGGTCGCGACGTGTGAGCCGCACTCGCCCGGGAGCGCCGCCGGGCCGGAGGTGTCGCGAGGGTCAGGCGCTCACGTCGAGGTACGCCGCCGCGGTCGAGTCGTGGGCGCGCGGCACGCACGTCAGGGCACGGGAGTGCCGCCGGTTCTCCACGATGGCGGCGTGCAGGCGGTCCACGACGTCGGCCTGGCGGACCAGGACCTCGAGCGCGCGGTCCACGAGCTCGGCCGGGAGCCGCCCCAGCCCGGTCGGAGGGGTCCACGCGGCCAGGTGGGCGACGGCCGTCTCACCGGCGTGCTCGCCCGCGACCGACGCCATCGCGTCGAGCTCGTCGAGGGCACGGGCCCAGGCCGTGAGCGTGCCCGCGCGGTCAGGCGACACCGGTCGCTCCGCCGCCGTGCGCCGCGGCGCTCCCGTGCCCGGCGGGCAGCACCTCCGCGGCCTGGCGCCACGTCTCCTGGAGCGGCACGACGATCTCGAGGACCTCGTGCGTGCGCCCGATGTCGCGGTGGACGTTCGCGGCGACCAGCGCCTCGTGGACGTAGACGTAGAGGGCCATGAGGTCCTCGGCACCGTCCCAGACCGTGGTGTCGAGCGAGCCCATGAGCTCGGCCACGATCGCCTGCGCGTGCAGGAGCTGCTCGGACGCGGCGGCCCACCGCTCCTCGCCCTGCGCGGCCTCGGCCCGGCGCAGGTCGAGCACGAGACGGTCGTAGAGCAAGGTCAGCAGGCGCGCGGGGGACGCGGTGAGGATGGCGTCGCGCCCGTAGGCGCTCCGGGCGAGGTGGGTCACGGCGGTTCCTTCGCGGGAGGTGCGGCTCAGCGCTTCGAGGACGAGGAGGGCATGAGGGTCGCGAGCTGGCCCGTCAGCCACTGCTGCTGCGAGTCGAGCTTGGCGAGCTGGACCTCCATGACGGTGTACTGCGCGGTGAGGCGCTTGAAGCGCTGCTCGAGCCGTTGGTCCCACCGGGCGATCTGGTCGTCCAGGCGGGTGGCCTGGGTCTCGCGGTTCTTCACCGACGTCGTGAGGAGGCCGTCGTACTTGTCGGAGAGCATCTCGGAGGCCTTCTGGACGCGCGTCGCGACCTGCGTGAACGTGCTCATCGTCGTGTCGGGGTCGGCGGCGAGGGCCGCCGAGAGCTTCTCGGCGTCGAACGTGACCTCGCCGTAGCGCGTGATCTCGATGCCGATCGACGACAGCGACGCCCCGTCGACCGGGTCCGTGACGGCGCCGAGCAGCGACTGGCGCGCGTTGCGCACGATGGACTCGCCGGCGAGCGTCGCGCCGGAGGTCGAGCCGTCGGACCCGATGGTCACCTTGGTCTGCGTCCCGATGCGCGCGAGGATCGCGCTCACGGCGTCGACGAGGCTGCGGACCTTGTTCGCGCGCGCCTCGGGGTCCTCGCCGACGGTGACGGTCACGGGGTCGGCGGACGCCTTCGAGACGGTGACGTCGATGCCGGGGAGGAGGTCGGTGAACGTGCTCGACGCCGAGGTGACGGTCTGCTCGGCGGCGGTGCCGGCCCAGAGGCGCACCACGGAGTCGGCGGCCGCCGTGACGGTGGCCGCGCCGGGAGCGGCGAGCAGGTTCGTCGCGGTGCCGGCGTCCACCTCGGCGGCGGTCCCGGCGTGGAACGAGAACGCGCCCGAGGCGCCCGTCGCGGCGCCCGTGAGCTGGAGGCGGTAGAGCTTCTCCCCCGTCGCGGCGTCGGTGCCCGCGCCGACCTTGACCGCGGTGACGCCCGCGTCGGCGCGGTTGATCGCCGCGACGACGTCGTCGAGCGACGTGGAGGCCGCGGTCAGCTCGGCGTGCTCGCCCGCGGCGTCCGTGAGGGTGAAGCGCGTGGTGGGAGCCGTCGTGAGGGTCGCGGTGACCGACTTCTGCGCGGTGGCGACGGCGTCGACGACGACGTCGATGCTCCCCGGGGAGGCGCCGACGCGGGCGGCGACCGAGACCGCGTCGGACGAGCCCTTCGCGGTGAAGAGCGCGAGCGCGTCGCCGGCGGTGAGCTCCTTGGCGAGCTTCGCGAGCGCGGCCACGCGCGTGTTGAGGTCCTGGAGCGCGGTGATCTCGGAGCGCTCGGCCTTGACCTTGGCCTGGAGCTGCTGCTGCGGGATCGACTCGACGGCGATGAGCTGCTTGACGAGGTCTGCCGTGTTGAGACCGCTCGACAGCCCGGTGAAGGAGATGCCCACGCGGATCACCTCCAGGTGTGGGACGGGGGACGTGCTGGGGACGTGGTGCGGAGAAGACCCGGCGGACGGCGCGGAGGGCGGTCCGTGCCGCCCGCCGGGTGGCCGTCAGGGTCAGCCGAGGAGCTGGAGGACTCCCGAGCTGGCCTGGTTCGCCTGGGCCAGCATCGCGGTGCCGGCCTGGGACAGGATGTTGGTGCGCGAGTAGTTCATCATCTCCTTGGCCATGTCGACGTCGCGGATGCGCGACTCGGCGGAGGTCAGGTTCTCCGTCGCGACGTTGATGTTGGAGATGGCGTACTCCAGGCGGTTCTGCGTCGCACCCAGGCCCGAGCGAGCCGTCGACACGGCCTTGAGCGCCGTGTCGATCGTCTCGATCGCGGCCTGCGCGTTCGCCGCCGTGTCCACCGTGAGGGAGCTGCCGCCCGCGGCGGCGTACACGCCCGCCTCGATGACCGTCTGGAGGTCGTTGGTGGTGAGGTCGATGGTGATGGTGTTGCCGTCACCGGTGCCCTCGGCGCCCACCTGGACCGTGAGGTCGGTCGCGCTGGCCTTGAGCAGGTCGATGCCGTTGAAGTTCGTCGAGTCGACGATCCGGTCGAGCTCGTCCGCGAGCTCGCCCAGCTCCGAGCTGATGGCGGTGCGCGCGTCGGCGTTGTTCGTGTCGTTCGCCGCCTGCACCGACAGGTCGCGCATGCGCTGCAGGATCGACTGCGCCTCACCCAGCGCACCTTCCGCCGTCTGCACGACGCTGATGCCGTCCTGCGCGTTGCGCGCCGCGACGCTGTAACCGTTCACCTGGGCCTTGAGACCCTCGGCGATCGACAGACCCGCGGCGTCGTCCGCCGCACGGTTGATCCGCAGACCCGACGACAGCTTCTCCAGCGACTTGCTCTGGCTGTTCTGGGTGCTCGTGAGGTTCCGGTACGTGTTGAGTGCCGAGACGTTCGTGTTGACGCTGAAGCCCATGATGAGTCCTCCGTGAGACGGGCGAGTGGATGATCCCCCAGCCCATCCGTGGGCCGGTCACCGAGCACTCTCGGCACCCACCGCCACGTCGTGGGGGGCGACTTTCGACGAGTTCCCCGTCCCGTCGGGGGCGCCCGCGGTGCGCACAGCACGACGGCGCCGCACCGGGTGCTCCGGTGCGACGCCGTCGGTGGGGACGGCCGCGCGGGACCGGCCGCGCGGCCGTCAGGATCAGCCGAGGAGCTGGAGCACTCCCGAGCTGGCCTGGTTCGCCTGGGCCAGCATCGCGGTGCCGGCCTGGGACAGGATGTTGGTGCGCGAGTAGTTCATCATCTCCTTGGCCATGTCGACGTCGCGGATGCGCGACTCGGCGGAGGTCAGGTTCTCCGTCGCGACGTTGATGTTGGAGATCGCGTACTCCAGGCGGTTCTGCGTCGCACCCAGGCCCGAGCGAGCCGTCGAGACGGCCTTGAGCGCCGTGTCGATCGTCTCGATCGCGGCCTGCGCACCGGCGGCGGTCGCGACGTTGAGCGACGTCCCGCCGTTGGTGGCGTCGTAGACGCCGGCCTCGATGATGCCCTGCAGGTCGTTGGTGGTGAGGTCGATCGAGATGGTGTTCCCGCCGCCCGCGCCCTCGGCGCCGACCTGGACCGTGAGGTCCGTCGACGTCGACTTGAGCAGGTCGATGCCGTTGAAGTTCGTCGAGTCGACGATCCGGTCGAGCTCGTCCGCGAGCTCGCCCAGCTCCGAGCTGATGGCGGTGCGCGCGTCGGCGTTGTTCGTGTCGTTCGCCGCCTGCACCGACAGGTCGCGCATGCGCTGCAGGATCGACTGCGCCTCACCCAGCGCACCTTCCGCCGTCTGCACGACGCTGATGCCGTCCTGCGCGTTGCGCGCCGCGACGCTGTAACCGTTCACCTGGGCCTTGAGACCCTCGGCGATCGACAGACCCGCGGCGTCGTCCGCCGCACGGTTGATCCGCAGACCCGACGACAGCTTCTCCAGCGACTTGCTCTGGCTGTTCTGGGTGCTCGTGAGGTTCCGGTACGTGTTGAGTGCCGAGACGTTCGTGTTGACGCTGAAGCCCATGATGAGTCCTCCGTGAGACGGGCGAGTGGATGATCCCCCAGCCCATCCGTGGGCCGGTCACCGAGCACTCTCGGCACCCACCGCCTCCTCGTGGCCAGTGACCTGCGTCACTTCTCGAGAGCCTCAGGAGCCTCCGCCCAGGAGCTGCAGCACCGACGACGGCGCCTGGTTGGCCTGGGCGAGCATCGCCGTCCCCGCCTGCGCCAGCACGTTCAGGCGCGCGCCGTCGCGCAGCTCCTGGGCGAGGTCGGCGTCCCGGATCCGCGACTCCGCCGCGCGCAGGTTCTCCCCCGTGCTGCCCGCGACGCGCGCCGCGTGGTCGAGCCGGTTGATCGTCGCGCCCATGCGCGAGCGCTCCTCCGAGACGCGCGAGATCGCGCGGTCGATCGCCTCGACCGCCGCACGCGAGGTCATGTGCGCGAGCTCGGGGTACCCCGCGCCGGTCAGGCTCACGCGCAGGTCGCCGTCGCCCGCGACGAGCACCGACGACACCGCCCACGTCACCCGCGGGAGCTGGACGGCGATCGTCGAGGCGGCGTCCCCCTCGGCACCGACCTGGAAGGTCACCGTCGGCTCGCTCGCGAGGAGGAGCTGGTCGGCGAAGGCCGACTCGTTGTGGGTCCGGCTCACCTCGCGCGCGAGCGCCGACAGCTCGTCCTCCATCGCGGCGCGCGCGTCCGGCCCGTTCGTGTCGTTCGCGGCCTGGAGCGCGAGCTCGCGCATGCGCTGGAGCATGCCCTGGATGCCGCCGAGCGCGCCGTCCGCCGTCTGGAGCATGGCGACCGCGTCCGCCGCGTTGCGCTGCGCGACGGCGCTGCCGTTCGCCTGGGCCCGCAGGCCCTCCGCCGTCGTCAGGCCCGCGGAGTCGTCCGCGGCGGTGGTGATCCGCAGGCCGGACGCGAGCCGCTCCGCCGACGCGCCCTGCTCGCGCTGCGTCGTCGCGAGGCGGCGGTACGTCGTCGTCGCCGCCACGTTCGTCACGATCGAGAGACCCATGCGTGCGCTCCTGTCCCGCGCGGCCCCGGGCGGGCCGGCTCGTCCGGTACCGGCCCGTCACCTCGACCGGCCTGCTCCTGGGGACTGTCGGACGCCGCGGCCCGACCGTGGCCGACGTCGGCCGACACCGGTCGACGCCGTCGCGCCCCGGGTCACGACGCCGCGGGCACCGCCCAGGCGGAGCGCTGCGTGGCACCGCCCGCGACGCGCTCGCCCATCGCGGCGAGGTACTCCCGCCGGCGGGCCGTGAGCGGCGCGGCCGGGCCCTTCGCCTCGCGGCCCGAGTAGTGGGCCTCGAGCCCCTCGCGGAGCAGGCGGACCGCCTCGATCCGCGCATGCGAGACGGTCGAGTGGCTGATCCCCAGCTCGGCGGCGAGGTCGCCGACGCTGCGCCCCGCGAAGTACACCTGCTCGACGACGTGCCGCAGCTGGTCCGGCAGCGCCGCCACCGCCTCGCGCACCACGTGCCGTTCCTCGACGGACAGGACCTGCTCCTCCGGGGTCGGCGCCTCGAGCGCGACGTGGTCGTAGGTGGTGTCCTCCATCGCCACGATCGAGCGGCCGGCGTCGTCGCGGGCCGCGCGCACGTCCGCGACCGCGACGCCCATCGCCTCGGCGACCTGCGCGTCGGTCGGCTCGCGACCGAAAGACGCGGTGAGCGACGCCGTCACGGCCGTCAGCGCCTTGATGCGGCGGCGCGCCGAGCGCGGGGCCCAGTCCTGCGAGCGCAGCTCGTCGGCGAGCGCCCCCACGATGCGGCGCCGCGCGTACGCGCCGAACGGGACGCCGCGGGTCGGGTCGAAGCTCGTGGCCGCCGTGGTGAGGGCGACGGCGCCGACCGACGCGAGATCCTCGCGCGAGAGGTGGTCGGCCCGCGCGCACAGGTCGGAGACGAGGAAGCCGACGAGGGCAAGGTTGTCGACGACGAGAGCGTTGCGCTCGGAGAGGTTCACGCCGAAGCACCTTTCTGCTGGGGCGGGCCCGGTACGGCACCGGGAGACGCGGGTGAGGCACGCGGTGGCACCGCGTCCTGACCTCTCCCATGCAGCGGGCGCGGGGATCAGCCGCCACATCCGCACCGCACGTGCCGACAGTGGGTCTCGAGCGGGCGCTGCCCGCCGCCCCGACCGACCACCGCGCACACAAGGGAGAGCCACGTTGGGCCCTCAGGAGCTGTCGACCCTGCTGTGGCGAGAGCGCGAGCTGCTCGAGATGCTGCTGTTCAAGCTCGAGGAGGAGCAGCTGCTCCTCACCGCCGGCCGCACCCGCTGGCTCGCCCACGCGAACCGCGAGGTCGAGACCGTGATGGAGAAGGTGCGCGAGGCGACCCTCGTGCGCACCGTCGCGTCCGAGACCGTCGCGGCCGAGTGGGGCCTGGCGCCCGACGCCACGCTGCGGGAGATCGCCGCGGCCGCCCCGGCCGCAGGCCCCTGGCGCGAGATCTTCGAGGGCCACCTCACGGGCCTCACGGAGCTGACGGTGCGGATCAAGACCGTCCGCGACACGAACACGCAGTTCGTCAACCACGCGTCGCGCTCCACGCAGGAGACGCTCGCGACGCTCGGCGGCGAGCCCCGCACCTACGACGCGACCGGCGCCACCACGGACCGGTCCGACGTCGCCCGCCTCTTCGACACGGTGCTGTAAGGAGTCCCGCCCATGAGCTCGTTCTCCATCCTCAACACCGCCTTCCGTGGCATGAGCGCCGCCCAGGCGGGCATCGACGTCACCGGTCAGAACGTGGCGAACGTCAACACGCCGGGCTACACGCGCCAGCGCGTGCAGCAGTCGGCCACGGCCCCGCTCACCGAGATGGGCCTGGGGCGGCTCTCGCAGTCCGCGCGATCCGGCCAGGGCGTGACGATCGACGGCGTCGCCCGGCTCGGGAACCTCTTCCTCGAGTCGCGCGTGCGCCAGACGGCGTCCGCCGACGGGTACGCGAGCGTCCGCGCCGCGGCGTTCACGGCCGTCGAGGACATCCACGGCGAGCCCTCGGACACCGGGCTGTCCGCCGCGCTGCAGTCGTTCTGGGGCGCGTGGCAGGACGCCGCGAACTCCCCCGGCAAGGACGCCCAGGCCTGGGTCGTGGTCGAGGAGGCCGGCGCCGTCGTCGACCGGATCGTCGACGGTCGCGCCCGCGTGGAGGCCGCGTGGGGCCAGGCGCGCACGAGCGCGGGCTCGCTCGTGGCCGAGATCAACACGGTCGCCGACAAGATCGCCGCGCTCAACACGCGCATCCTCGACGCCTCCGGCCAGAACGGCTCCGCCAACGAGCTCGTCGACCAGCGCAACCAGCTCGCCGCCGACCTGGCGCGCCTCGCGGGCGCCCAGACGAGCACGAACCCCGACGGCACCGTCAACGTGCTCCTCGGCGGGAACCTCCTCGTCGACGGCCACCACGTGAACGAGGTCCGGCTCGTCGGGTCCTCGACGCTCGACGGCGCGGCCGACGACGCGGTGCGGCTCGAGTGGTCGCACCGCCCGGGCGCGGCCGTCGGGCTCGAGGGCGGCGAGCTCGCCGGGCACCTGTCGGCCCTCGCGCCGGTGTCGTCCGGCGGGATCTACGCCCAGGCCGCGGCGGGCTACGACGCGCTCGCGTCGGCGCTCGTCACGCAGGTCAACGCGCTGCACACGACGGGCCTGACGCCGTCGGGCACGCCGGGCGGCGCGTTCTTCGCGATCGAGCCCGGCAGGTCCGCGGGCGCCGGCCTGCGGGTCGCGGTGACCGCGCCCGGCCAGGTCGCGACCGCCGCCGTCGGGGCGGGGTCCCTCGACGGGTCCGTGGCCGACCGCATCGCCGCGCTCGGGACCGCCGGCGGCGGTCCCGACGCGGTGTGGTCGACGCACGTCACGCAGCTCGCCGTGAAGTCGAGCTCGGCCGGCTACGACGCGAAGCTCGCGACCACGGCGTCGACCGCGGCGTTCAGCGACCTGCTCTCGCACTCCGCCGTCTCGCTCGACGAGGAGACCGTGAACCTCATGCAGTACCAGCACGCCTACCAGGGCGCGGCCCGCGTGCTCACCGCCGTCGACGAGATGCTCGACCACCTCATCAACCGCACCGGCCGCGTCGGGCTGTAGCCCACGACCAGGTCCGCAAGGGGAGAACCGTGCGCATCACCAACCAGATGCAGGCCTCGTACGTCACGAGGAGCCTGCAGTCCAACCTCGCGAGGATCGCCGAGCTCCAGGAGCAGGGCACCTCGGGGCGCAAGCTCACGCGCGCCTCGAGCGACCCGTCGTCCGCGGCGGACGCCCTCGCGATCCGCGGCCGCCTCGCGGCCGAGCAGCAGTACGACCGCAACATCGCGAACGGCGAGGGCTGGCTCGCGACGCTCGACTCGACGCTCGGCACCGTGACCGACATCGTCCAGCGGGTGCGCGACCTCGTCCTCCAGGGCGCGTCGGACACGACGTCGACGGAGGGCCGGGAGGCCGTCGCCGCAGAGCTCGTGGAGCTGCGCGACGAGCTGCTGCGCCAGTCGAACTCCACGTACCTCGGGCGCACCGTCTTCGCCGGGACCTCGGACGAGGGCGTCGCGTTCCGCGACGACTACTCGTTCACGGGCGGCGGGGCGTCCGTCGAGCGCCGCATCGGCGTCGACTCGACGGTGCGCGTCGACATCGACGGCGCCGCCGTCTTCGGCACCGGGTCCGGCTCGGTGTTCGCCCTGCTGGACACCGTGGCGGCCGACCTGCGCGCCGGCAACGGCAGCGGCGGCCATCTCGCCGCCGTCGACGCGCGGCTCGACGCGGTCCTCACCCAGCACACGACCGTCGGCGCGCGCCAGAACCAGCTCGAGCGCGCCGCCGACACCAACCTCGGCAACCGCACCTCGCTCGAGACGCGCCGCGGCGCCATCGAGGACGTCGACCTCGCCGAGCTCGCGATCGACCTCCAGCTCAAGCAGGTCGCCTACCAGGCGACCCTGAGCATCGGCGCCACCCTCCTGCAGCCCTCCCTCCTGGACTACCTCCGCTGATGACCACGCTCACCTTCGTCACCCCGCCTCCCGGCCTCGCGGCCCGCCGGTTCGAGCTGCTCACCGAGCAGGGCGACGGCGTCTACACGCTGTCCGCGCTCGACACCCCGGGCGTCGAGATGCTCGTCCTCGACCCCGGCCGCTGGGTGCCCGGCTACTCCCCCGCGATCCCGTCGTCCGACCTCGCGCGCATCGGGGCCGAGGACACCGACCCGCTCGTGCTCGTCGTCGCGAGCGTGCGCGCCGGCGGCGTGCACGCGAACCTCATGGCGCCGGTGCTCGTGCACCCCGACACGGGCGCCGCGGTCCAGTCCGTCCTCGACGGCCAGGGGCTCGACCTGCGACGGACCCTCGTCACCGCCTGACCTCGCGGACGACCGCGTCCCCACCCCGACCACAGCCACCCCGGCGCCGCTCACGGCACCGGGGTGGCTGTCCGTCGTCGTGCCGTGCCGTGCGGTGCCGAACGCGCGCCGGGGCGGGCACCGGGGACGAGCACCGAGCCGGGGGGACGACGAGAGGCCGGGCCCGGGGCGTGCGCCCCCGGCCCGGCCTCCGCACGGGTCTCGGTCCCGTCGCCGTCAGGCGAGGACCACCGTCAGCGCCCCGCCGCCGTAGCCGGCGATCTCGATCTCCGCGTCGAGCCGGCGACCGGTGCTGCGCAGGAACGACACGGGCGCGCCGGGCAGCGGCCCGCGCGTCGAGTCGAACACCTCCGCGAGCTTGAGGTGCGGCGCGTCCTCCGCGTTGAAGAGAGCGGCGGTGACGTTGAGGACCTCGGACAGGTTCTCGAGCAGGACGTCGCTCAGCGTGCCCTCGGCCGCCGCGTCCTGGGCAGGACCGGGCGGCACGAGGCCGATCGAGGCGCCGAGGTGGGCACCGAGCGGGACGTCGACGGCGACGACCGCCTCGACCTGCGCCCGGTGGCTGACGTAGGTCGCGGCGATGACGCCCGGCCTCGTCTCGGGCGTCAGGAGCGCGCTCGCGCGCACGGCCGTGCACCCGCGGCCGACCAGTCCCGCGTACAGGTCGCGGATCTCCTTGAGCTCGGGCAGGGGGGTCGTGGTCACAGGGGGCTCCTCCGGGGGGACGTGCGTCGGGTCAACGGACGTGGGGACGCAGGACGTCCTCGAACGTGTCCGCGTCGAACGGCTTGGCGATGAGGAACAGGGCGCCCTCGGCGTCCGCGAGCTCGCGCATCTGCGGCGAGCCCTCCGACGTGACGAACCCGAACGGCACGCTCGACCCCGCGGTGCGCAGCGCGCGCAGGACGTCGATGCCGTTCATCTCCGGCATGTTCCAGTCGGACAGCACGAGGTCCGGCTGCTCCGCCAGGGTGAGGGCGAGCGCCTCGGCGCCGTCCCCCGCCTGCAGGATCTCCCAGTCCTTGAACCCCGCCTGGCGCAGGGTCCGGACGACGATCTGCCGCATCACGCGGCTGTCGTCCGCGACGACGACTCTCACAGCTGTTCTCCGTCCTTCGAGGTCCACAACGAGATGACGAGGGGTTCGCCGCGCCACAGCAGCGCCTGCGCGTGGTCGGCCGCTCGCGCGACCGCCGGGCCCGTGGTGTCGACCACCGGCAGGGTGAGCGAGGAGCCGCCGTCGAGCATGCCCTTGAGGTTCCCGCCGACGACGTTCGCGACCTCGCCGAGCGCGTCGCGCACGTCGTCGAGACCCACGGTCTCGTCGTCGTCCAGCTGGAGGAGCGCGCGCGCGATCCGGTCCGCGGTCGGGCGGGCGGTCACGACGAGCGTGCGCCACGAGGTCGGGCCGACGATGTCGACCCACGCGTGCACGGGGTCGGGGATCGGCGCCCCGAGGGCGTCGACGGGCTCGAGCAGGCCCGGCTCGCCGTCGACCATGGCGGCGAAGAGGTCCTGGGCGATGGGCAGGACGCTCTGGGTGAGCGTGTCCCGGGTGTCGATCATGCGAGCTCCTTGGTCGGCAGGAGCCCGAGCATGTCGAGCTTGCCCATGAGTGCGTCCGGCGTGAACGGCTTGATGAGGTACTCGTGGGCACCGGCGGCGAGCGCGCGCACGATGCGCGACTGCTCGGACTCCGTGGTGATCATCATGAGCGTGAGGTCGCGCCACTCGCGGCGCGCGCGGACGGCCTGCACGAACTGCAGCCCGTCCATCACCGGCATGTTCCAGTCGACGCACGCGAGGTCGAAGCGCTCGCCCGCCTCGAGCAGGTCGAGCGCCTGGCGTCCGTCACCCGCCTCGGCGGTCTCGAAGCCGAGATCCCTCAGCGTCGTGGCGACGATGCGGCGCATCACGCGGGCGTCGTCGATGATCAGCGCTCTCATGCGCTGCCTCCTCGGAGTCGGTAGATGGAGCCCTGCGTGACGTCGACCCGTTCCCACGCGGGATCGACGCCGACGGTGGTCTCGGCGGCCCCCAGCAGGAGGAAGCCGCCCGGCCGCACCCGGCTGCGGAGCCGGGCGAGGATCGACTGCTTGGTCGGCATGTCGAAGTAGATGAGCACGTTGCGCAGGAAGACGATGTCGAACATCCGCGGCCCGGGCGGCGCCGTGAGCAGGTTGTGCTGCTGGAACGTGAGGTTCTCCCGCAGCGCCGGGTCGACCTCCCACTCGGCGCCCACGCGCCGGAAGTTGCGCACGAGCATGGGCGCGGGCAGGCCGCGGTTGATCTCGAGCTGGCTGTACCGGCCCGTCCGGGCCCGCTCGACGACCTGCGCGTTGATGTCCGTCGCGAGGATCCGGTAGCTCCGCACCCGCTCCTCGCGCAGGACCATCGCGATGCTGTACGGCTCCTGGCCGGTCGAGCACGCCGCGGACCAGATGCTGAGGTCCGCGCCCGCGAGCTCCGGCAGGATCGCCCGGCGCAGGGCGGTGAACGGCGAGGTGTCGCGGAACCAGGACGTCTCGTTGGTCGTCATGGCCTCGACGACGCGCACGGTCTCCGTCGGGGATCCGCCCCGCAGGTAGCGGCGGACGTAGCTGTCGACGGCGTCGGGACCCTGCAGGCCCTTCTCGCGCGCGAGCGGCCCGAGCCGGGCCTCGACGAGGTACTCCTTGCCCGGCGCGAGCTGGATCGCGCTGTGCTTGCGGACCAGGTCGCTCACGTAGGCGAACGACTGGGTCGAGACGGTCATGCGTGCGCTCCTTCGGCCGCACCGACGATGGCGCGGGCGACCTGGTCGAGGGGAAGGACCGCGTGGGCGTGCCCCGCGGTCGTGACGGCACCCGGCATGCCCCAGACGACCGAGCTCTGCTCGTCCTGGGCGAGCACGTGGCCGCCGGCGCGGGCGATCTCCCCCGCACCGTCGCGGCCGTCGGAGCCCATCCCCGTGAGGACGACGGCGAGCAGGTCGCCGCCGAGCGTGCGGACCGCGGAGCGGAACAGGACGTCGACGGCGGGGCGCGTGAAGTTGACGGGCGGCCCGTCCGTGACGAGGGTCGTCAGGCCCGTGCCCTGGCGGCCGAGCTCGAGGTGCCGGCCGCCGGGCGCCAGGTAGGCGTGCCCGGGACGGAGCACCTCGCCGCCGGCGGCCTCGACCACGGTCGTGGGTCCGGCGCGGTCCAGGCGCTCGGCGAGCTGCCGCGTGAACACCGGCGGCATGTGCTGGACCACGAGCATCGGGACGGGCAGCGGCGTGGTCAGGGACGACAGGACGGTCCGCAGCGCCTCCGGCCCGCCCGTGGAGGAGCCGACGACGACCGCGCGCACCGGTCGGGCCGGGGCGGGGCGCCGGACCACGGCCGTCGTCCCGCTCGCCCGCGCCGCCGGGGCGGCGGGCGCGCGCGGGACGAGCGCCTTGATCTTCGGCGTGAGCTCCAGGCCGACGCGCTCGAGCGCCGTCTGGACCGACCCGCTCCCGCTCGGCTTGGTGACGTAGTCCGTGGCTCCGGCCGTGAGGGCGTCGAGCGTCGCGGACGCCCCGCGCTCGGTGAGCGTCGAGAACATCACGACGGGCATGCGCCGGCCGGCCGCGCGGAGCGCCCGGACCGTCTCGATGCCGTCCATGACGGGCATCTCGATGTCGAGCGTGACGACGTCGGGGTCGAGCTGCTCGACCTTCGCGAGGGCGAGGCGGCCGTCGGCCGCCGTGCCGACGACGGTGATCTCGGGGTCCCGGTCGAGCGTCTGCGCGACGAGGCGACGGATCACGACGGAGTCGTCGACGACGAGCACGCGGATCACGGTCGTCCTCCTCGGGCGCGGGGCGCGCCGGCCGGGCGGGGTGTGGGCGTCATGGTCAGCGGTCTCAGAGCCGGAACCGGGAGACCTGGGCGTCGAGCTGCTCCGAGACGTGGGCGAGCTCGCCGACGGCGACGTTGAGCTGCTCCATCGACCGGGCGCTCTCCCGCGCGCCGGCGGCGATGCCGGTGATGTTGCCCGCGATCTCGCTCGACCCCGTCGCCGCCTCCTGCACCCCCCGCGACATCTCGTTCGTCGTCGCCGTCTGCTCCTCCACCGCCGACGCGATCGTCAGCTGGTAGTCGTTGATCCGCCCGATGATGTCCGCGATCTCCCCGATCGCCTCCACCGCCCCCACCGTGTCCCCCTGGATCGCCTCCACCCGACGCGCGATGTCCTCCGTCGCCTTCGCCGTCTCCTGCGCCAGCTCCTTCACCTCGCTGGCCACCACCGCGAACCCCTTGCCCGCCTCACCCGCACGAGCCGCCTCGATCGTCGCGTTCAACGCCAACAAGTTCGTCTGCTCCGCGATCGACGTGATCACCTTGATCACGTCACCGATCTCCTGCGACGACGTCCCCAGCTTCTGCACCGTCTCGTTCGTCGCCGCAGCCCGCTCCGTGGCCTTGTTCGCCACCTTCGCCGCCTCGTTCGAGTTCTGCGCGATCTCCCGGATCGAAGCCCCCATCTCCTCCGCACCCGCAGCCACCGTCTGCACGTTCTGCGACACCTGCTCCGCCGCCGACGCCACCACACCCGACTGCGCCGCCGTCTCGTCCGACGACGCCGAGAACTGCGCACCCGCCGCAGACAGCTGCTCCGTCGCCGCAGCCACCGCCTCCGACGTCCCCGCCACCTCCGCGATGATCCCCCGCAAGTTCTCCTGCGCACTCGTCAACGCCGCAGCCATCTGCCCCAGCTCGTCACGACCCCCCACCTCGGCCCGCACCGTGAGGTCGCCGTCGCCCAGCGCGGTCAGGCTCCTCGACACGGCCCGGATCCGCAGGGCGATCCCGCGCGCCACGACGTAGGACAGCGCGGTCGCCGCGAGGGCGCCGAGCACCGCGACGAGGATCGTGGCGAGCAGCGCCCGCGCCGCGAGCGTGTCCGTCTCCTCGGCGAGCACCGCCGCCTCCTCGCCCTGCGACGCCGTCTCGACCTGCATCGCGTCCATGACGCCCGTGGTGAGGGGGCGGACGGTGCCGTCGAAGTACGCGGCGAAGCCCGCGGTGTCGCCCGCGTCCGCGAGCGGGAAGAGCTCGCCCTCGGCCGCCGCGTAGTACGCGTCCAGGGCGGCGACGAGCGCGTCGACGTCGCTCTGGCTCACCGCGTTCGGGCGGTACGCCTCGATCTGGGCGTCCAGGTCGACCTTGCGCTCCACCAGCTCGTCGAGGAGGCTCGCCCGGGTCTCCGCGTCCGCGATCCCGTACTGGATGACGCGGGCGCGGTCACCCTGGAAGGCGCGCTGGATCTCCGTGAGCTGCTGCAGCGGCGTGACGTTGCTGCGGTACATCTCGTCGGCGTCCGCGCGCAGCTCGCGCATCGAGACGAGCGCGACGGCCGTGATGACGCCGGTCACCACCACCATGACGAGGACCGACGTGAGGATCTTGACGAGGACGGGACTGTCCCTCCACGGGCGTCGGGGAAGGTCCTGCTGCTGGTTCGTGGGCATCGTGGTCGTCTCTCTGCGGAAGGCGTACGGGTGTCAGGGGGGTCAGTAGGTGAACCGGGAGGCGCGGCTGCGGAGCTCGGCGGCCATGCGGGCGAGCTCGGCGATCGAGCCGTTCATCTGCTCGACGGCCTCCGCCGTCGACGACGCGCCGGCGGCGATGCCGGTGATGTTGCCCGCGATCTCGCTCGACCCCGTCGCCGCCTCCTGCACCCCCCGCGACATCTCGTTCGTCGTCGCCGTCTGCTCCTCCACCGCCGACGCGATCGTCAGCTGGTAGTCGTTGATCCGCCCGATGATGTCCGCGATCTCCCCGATCGCCTCCACCGCCCCCACCGTGTCCCCCTGGATCGCCTCCACCCGACGCGCGATGTCCTCCGTCGCCTTCGCCGTCTCCTGCGCCAGCTCCTTCACCTCGCTGGCCACCACCGCGAACCCCTTGCCCGCCTCACCCGCACGAGCCGCCTCGATCGTCGCGTTCAACGCCAACAAGTTCGTCTGCTCCGCGATCGACGTGATCACCTTGATCACGTCACCGATCTCCTGCGACGACGTCCCCAGCTTCTGCACCGTCTCGTTCGTCGCCGCAGCCCGCTCCGTGGCCTTGTTCGCCACCTTCGCCGCCTCGTTCGAGTTCTGCGCGATCTCCCGGATCGAAGCCCCCATCTCCTCCGCACCCGCAGCCACCGTCTGCACGTTCTGCGACACCTGCTCCGCCGCCGACGCCACCACACCCGACTGCGCCGCCGTCTCGTCCGACGACGCCGAGAACTGCGCACCCGCCGCAGACAGCTGCTCCGTCGCCGCAGCCACCGCCTCCGACGTCCCCGCCACCTCCGCGATGATCCCCCGCAAGTTCTCCTGCGCACTCGTCAACGCCGCAGCCATCTGCCCCAGCTCGTCACGACCCCCCACCTCGGCCCGCACCGTCAGGTCACCGGAGGCGAGCGCGCCGAGCGCGTGCTGGACCGTGCCCGCGGACCGACGGATGCGGTTGGCGACCCGCACGCCCACGAGGACCGCGAGGAGGAGCCCGACGACCGCGACGACGATCATGAGGAGGAAGGCGCGCGCGGCCTTCGCCGCCGCGTCGTCCGCGACCGTGTCGAGGTAGGCGTAGACCGCGTCACCGGACGCCGACAGCGAGGCGCGGTACGTCGCGATGATCTCGTCGTTGGCCGCCTGGATCTCGGGCGTCACGGCCTTCGCCTCGACCGCCGGCATGAGCGTCGCGTCGCGGAAGGCGAGCCACTCGGCCCAGCTCGCCTTGAACGCGGTCCAGTTCGGCTCCTCCACCCCGTCGGCGGCGAGCACCGCGTCGATCAGGCCGATCTGCTCCTCGACGCGGGCGTCCGTCGCCGCCATCTGCTCCACGGTCTGCTCGCGAGCCTCGCCCTCGACGATGTCGTACTGGTAGGTGAGCCGCCACGCCTCCTGCGTGTCGTGGTCCACCTCCGCGTTGCTGCGCAGGAGCGAGCTCGCCACGCCCGCGACCGACGCCGTGTCGTCGGACGTCGACCGCAGGCTCTGCAGCGCGAAGGCCACGACGAGGACGAGCACGACGGCGAGCACGCCGAGCGCGGTGAGGATCTTCGTGCGGACGGAGAAGTCGGCGAAGCGACGCCGGCGCGTGGGCCGGGGGGTCTCGAGCGTGGACATCGGTGGCTCCTGGGGGGACGAGGGTCGAGAAGAGGGAAGGGCGAGCCCGGCGGGCTCAGGACGCCGCGGCGTCGACGTCGAGCGCGAGCAGCAGCCGGTCGGGGAGCTTGTACGCGCCGCGGATCACGGCACGCAGCTCCTCGGGGAGCGTCTGGGGCGGCGTCTCGAACTGGTCGGCGTCGACCTCGAGCACGTCGCCGATCGTGTCGACGAGCAGGCTCACGGTCTCGTCGCCGACGAAGACGACGACCATCATCTGGTCCGCGTCGTGGGCCGTCATGCCGAGGCGACGCCGCAGGTCGACGGAGAGCACGACCTGCCCGCGGAGGTTGACGAGGCCCCCGACGTCGTCGGGCGCGAGCGGAACGCGTGTCCGGGCGCGGCCCGGCAGGACCTCCTGGACGCGGTCGACGGGGATCCCGCAGAGCCGGTCGGCCAGCGTGAACGTCACGAGCTGCTGCGTGGTCATCGGGCACCTGCCAGCGACAGGTCGTTCTCGGCCGTCGCGTCGAAGGGGTCGAGGTCGTCGTAGAAGCCGGGGTCCGCCGCCTGGACGGCGCTGCGGACGTCGAGCAGCTCCGTCACGCGGTCCTTGAGCACGGTCGACCCGGTGAGCCCGTGGCCGTCGATGTCGCTGCGCCGGCGCGCGTCGTCCTCGACGATGTCGAAGATCTCCGTGACCGCCATCGCGATGCTGCGCCCCGCGCGGGTGTACACGACGATGTCGAGCTCGTCCGCGGGCGGGCCGCCCGCCGCGCCCAGGAGCTGGTCGAGCCGGACGAGCGGCAGCAGCGCGCCGCGGTACTGGAGCACCTCGCGCGAGCCGACCTGCTCGATCGTGGCGGCGCGGATGCGTTCGAGCCGCGTCACCGCGGAGAGCGGGATCGCCACGCGGCGGTCCCCCGCCCCGACGACGAGCATCTGCTCGACGGTCGTGGCGCTCTCCGTCGTGTCCTGCGCGTACGCGCGGGCCATGTCCGCGGCGTCCGACGTGAGCACCTTGCGGGCGATCGCCTGGAGGTCGAGGATGAGCGCCACCCCGCCGTCGCCGAGCACCGTCGCCCCGGAGTACATGCCGATCTGCTTGAGCCGGTTCGCGAGCGCCTTGACGACGATCTCCTCCATGTTGAGGACGCGGTCGACGATCACGCCGAAGCGCTGGTCGTCGGCCTCGACGACCGCGATGACGCGGCCCTCGGACTCCGGGTCGAGCCCGAGCACCTCGGAGAGCGACAGCAGCGGGAGCAGCGTGCCCCGCAGCCGGAAGACGGGCGCGGTGCCGACGTGCTCGATCTCGCCGTGCTGGTCGCCGAGGGCGACGAGCTCGAGGAGGCTGACCTGCGGGATCGCGTAGACCGCGCCGCAGCACATCACCGTGAGGGCGGGCATGATCGCGAGCGTCAGCGGGATCCGCATGCGCCACGTCGTCCCAGTCCCGACCGTCGACTCGACGTCGACCGAGCCGCCGATGGCCTCGATGTTCGTGCGGACGACGTCCATCCCGACGCCGCGCCCGGACACGTTCGTGACCTTCGCCGCCGTCGAGAAGCCGGGCAGGAACAGCAGGTCGAGCAGCTCGGACGGGGCCATCGCGGCGACGTCGCGCGCCGTCCGCAGCCCCTTGGCCACGGCGGTGCGGCCGACCTTCTCGGGGTCGATGCCCGCGCCGTCGTCCGTGATCTCCACGACGACCTGGCCGTTCGAGTGGTACGCGCGCAGCGTCACGAGCCCCTGGGGCCGCTTGCCGGCGCGGCGCCGGTCCTCGGGCGCCTCGATCCCGTGGTCGACGGCGTTGCGCACCAGGTGCGTCAGCGGGTCCTTGACCGCCTCGAGCAGGGAGCGGTCGAGCTCGGTGTCGCCGCCCGTCATCTCGATCCGGACGTCGCGACCCAGCATCTTCGCGAGGTCGCGCACGACGCGCGGCATCTTGGACCACACGTGCTCGATCGGCTGCATGCGCGTCTTCATGACGCCCTCCTGCAGCTCGGACGCGATGAGGCTGAGGCGCTGCGCGGATCGCTTGGTCTCCTGGTCCTCGCCCGCGCCGGCGATCCGGTCGATCTGGTTGCGCACCAGCACGAGCTCGCCGACCTGCCGCATGAGCGTGTCCAGGAGGTCGACGTCCACCCGGATCGAGCCGTCCGCGGCGTTGCGGGTGTGCGGCTCGGGCTCGGGTGCCGGCTCGGGCGCGGGCGCCGGTCCGACGACGGGCGCGGGCGCCGGCTCGGCGGCGAGCACAGGGGCCGTCCGGGGCGTGGGATCCGGCTCGGGTGCGGGCGCCGGCTCGGGTGCGGGGCCCGCCGCGGACGTGGGCTTCGGCTCCGGCTCGGGAGCGGGCTCGGGGTCGGGCTCGGGGTCGGTCTCGGGCGCAGAGTCGGGCGAGGTACCGCCCGCGGCGTCGGGCGCGACGTCCGGCTCCGGCGCCGCCGTGCCGTCCTGGACCGCGACGATGCGCGCGACCATCGGGTCGACGTCGAGGTCGTCCCCGGCACCGGCCTCGACCTTCGCGAGGATGGCACGCAGCGTGTCGACGAGCGCGAGCAGCACGTCCGCCGTCGGCTGGTCCATCGCCCGCTCGCCGTCGCGCAGCTCGGACAGGAGCGACTCGCCCACGTGGGACACGCGCTCGAGGTTGGCGAACCCGAGGAAGCCGCTCGTGCCCTTGATGGTGTGCACGGTGCGGAAGATGCTGCTCAGCAGCGCGCGCGACGACGGGTCGCTCTCGAGCGCCACGAGGTCCTGGTCGAGCTGGTCGAGGTTCTCGTAGGACTCGACCAGGAACTCGTGGACGATCTCGTCCATCTCGTCCACGTCCGTACCTCCCCGCCATGTCTGGCGTGTGTCTGTCTCGTCGCCGGTGTCCGGCGTGCGGCCCGGGTACCCCCGCGGGTGCCCGGGTGGCCGACCCGTTCGGCACGGGCGGTCACGGCGTACTCTCGGTACGCGCTGCCGCCTCGTGGGGTGCGGGTCGTCCGGGGTCGTGTCAGGCGGTGGCCTTCTGCGCGGCGCGGTTCACGAGTCCCGCGGCCTCCGGGCGCGTCATGCCCTGCAGGACGAGCTCCTCGACCAGCGAGGCGATGAGCTCGTGGACGTCGCGCGGGTTGAGCGGCGAGCCGGACCGGCGCCGGGCGAGCTCCTTGTTCAGCGGGGCGCAGCGTTCGGCGATGGTCGTGCGCGGGCGTGCCGGGACGGCGGCCATGGGGTCTCCTCTCGGTGCCTCGCGGGCGAGGCGCGTCGGTGGTCGTGAGGTCCTATGCGACGAGCGAGCGCTTCTGGCCACCCGTGCGGGCCGCGGCCACCAGGTCCGCCAGCGCGCGGCGCACGGCGAGCGGCGTCGCGCCCAACGGGGCGCCGGGCAGCGCCGCGGCCGCCGTCAGGGCGGCGAGGTAGCGCGCCGCGTCGCGCGTCGTCTCGCCGGTCCCCCGGTCGGGGTCCCACGCGGAGCGCGCCTCGTGCTCGTGCTCGAGGAAGACGGCGGTGAGCTCGGCGACCCAGGCCGCGTCCACACCGCAGCCCGCGACGGCCTGCTTGACGGCGACGCGGGTGCGGGAGACGGCGGGCCGGCCGGGGCGCGCGCGGTCGGCGAGCGCGTCGCGGACGAGCAGGTCCGCGATCCGGGCGCCGTACTCGTGGTCGGCGAGGGTCGAGAGCCGGTCGCGGTCGAACGCGGCCCAGAGGCGGCCGAGCAGGACCGCGCGGCGCTCGTCGGTGGTGGCGAGCAGCCCGACGACGGACCGCAGCGCGAGGTCCTCGTCCTCCTCGACCCACCCGAGCATCCGGGCGCGCACGTCCGGGTCGAGCGGGCGGTCCAGCTCGGGCAGGTCGAACGCCTCGCGGATCGCGCCCGCGTCGATCTGCGTGCGGAGCACGCCGCGCTGCCGCGCGGCCGCGCTCACGTGCGTCTCGTAGAGCTGCTCGAGCTGCGCGGAGCGCCCCGCGTCGACGACGTCGGTCGCGGGGTCGGGGACGACCGGCAGCTCGTGCAGGAGGCCCGCGAGCCGGCCCTCGTCGTCGACCGTGCCCTCCAGCAGGTCGGTCGACACGATCTGCCCCACCCGGCGCGCGCTGCGCACGGTGCGCAGGAGCGTGCGATGCATGAGCGTGTAGTCGCCGAGCGCCTGGCGGATGGAGCCGGCCGCGCTCGCGCCGTCGGCGAACACCTCGAGGTCGAAGAACTTGGTGCCGTTGCGTCCCGTCGAGTCGCCGGTCGCGCCGTCGGCGCTCGGGAGGTCGAGGAGCTTGCGGGTGTAGAAGTCGACAGCCGCCTCGACCATGTCGTCGTGCAGGAACCGCGCGACGTCGTGCCGGTGGCAGTACCGCAGCGTCTCGGACGGGATGATCCCGGTCCGGAAGACGGCCTCGAAGACCGCCATGCGGGCCTCGCGCTCGGGGAGCGCACCGGCGCGCACGCGCAGCGCGAGGTCGGTGGTGAGGCGGTCGAGCTCGTCGCTCGCGCGGTCGTGGGTGCGGGGGGCGGGGACGTCGGTGGTGACGGTCGAGGTGTGCATGGCGAGGGTGTGTGCGGCGCCCGCGCGAAAATCGGCCGCTCGCAGCCCCGCAGCGCTGTGATGTCCGTCACACCATGGCGGGCGGCGCGCGAGGTGGCCCGCGCAGGTTGGCGCACGCCCCCGCCGCATAGGCGTGGAGACCACCACGACGAGAGGACCCCTGTGGAGCACAGACGCCGGACGTTCGACGCCGGACCGGGAGCGGGCCTCCTGCTCCCCTCGTCCGCGATCGAGACGGTGGCCCGCCTGCACCGCTGGCAGGCGTTCGCCGGCCTGGCCGACGGCGAGGTGCTGCTCTCGCCCCTGTCCGCGTCACCGCTCCCCCTGCCGTGGACCGTGCCCGCGGGCCGTCGGCGGTGGGCCACCGTGCGCCCCGAGGCGATGTGGCACCCGCTCCTGTGGCTGCCCGAGCGCCTGAGCACGCCGCGGGTCCTGCGCGACCCGGTGACGGGCGAGACGTGGGGCGAGACGTACGACGAGTGGGCGCTGCGCGTCGTGCTCGAGCTCACGGAGGCGGGCCCGGTGACGCTCGACGGGCAGGAGTGGGTCCTGCTGCACGACCCGGCGCACGACCGGTTCGTGCGCCCCGCCGGGCCGGAGGACCACGACCTCGTCCCCCTGTTCGACGTGACGACCGGGACGTGGCTCGACGTGCTGTCGACCGTGGGGCTCGACGTCGACGACCCGGCGGACGTCGCCCGGGTCGAGGCGTGGCTCGCCGGCGCGGCCGACGCCGCGCTCGACGCGGTGGACCTCGACCGGCACCTGCAGGCCGACGGGCGCGACCCGGCGTGGTCGCTCGACCGGGTACACCGGCCCCTCGCCGGGCCGGGCGAGTCCCGGACCTACGTCGAGGACCTGCGCGACGCGTCGTCGGCCCTCGTGGCCCGCGAGCTCGGCGAGCGCGCGGCCCGCCTGGGACACGGCAAGGCCCCCGCGCGCGAGCTCGGCCGGCAGGTCGGCACGCTCGCGCGCATCGCGTCGACGCTGCTCTCCCCGCGCGAGCTCGTCGCCGAGGACCTCGGGCTCGCGCTGTCGCTCGTGACCGCGAGCGCCGAGCGGGCGACGACGAGGCGGGCCGCGCTCGACGCCGTCGCCGACCTGCGCATGGTGCTCGGCCCGGTCGCGCAGGCGGCGGCCGTCGGGCTCGACCGCGTCGCGCTGCGGTCGGAGATCGAGACGACGCAGGTGCACCGGCAGGTCGCGGCGCTCTCGGGCCGGCCGGTCGCCTGAGGCGCGCTCGCCCGGCGCCCCGTCAGGCGTCCCGCGGAGCGTGCTTGGCGAGGAACGCGTAGACCTCCGTCGCGTCGACGCCGGGGAACGCGCCGCTCGGGAGGGCGGAGAGCACGTGCTGGTGCATGCGCGCGCTGGGCCACGACGCGTCCTCCCAGCGCGCGGCCGCGTCCGCGGCCGGGCGGCGGCAGCACGACTCGTCCGGGCACGACGACTGCCGCCGCACCGTCGTGTCCCGGCCGCGGAACCACTTCGCCGAGGCGAACGGCACCCCGACGGCGATGGAGAACTGGCCGGACGTCGTCGTGCCGGTCTGCGTGGAGCACCAGAACGTGCCCGCGGGCGTGTCGGTGTACTGGTACGACTCCTGCGCGCGGTCGCGGCGCGTGAACGCCTCGCGGGCGGCCCACTTGCGGCACACCATCTGGCCCTCGATCGAGCCCGTGACGTCGGCGGGCAGGGGCAGGCCGTCGTTCTCGTAGCCGCGGAACAGCGCGCCGTCGTCGCCGACGCGCAGGAAGTGCAGCGGGATGCCGAGGTGCACGGTCGCGAGGTTCGTGAAGCGCTGCGCGGCGGCCTCGTGGGTCACGCCGAACGCGTCGCGCAGGTCCTCCACGGCGAGGTCCTTCTCGCGCTTGCGCCGCTCCAGGAAGTCGACGGCCGCGCTCTGCGGGATGAGGCAGCACGCGGCGAAGTACGTGATCTCGACGCGCTGGCGCAGGAACTCGGCGTAGGAGCGCGGCCGCTCGTGCCCGAGCACGCGGTGCGCGATGGCCTGGAGCGCGAGCGAGCGCAGCCCGTGGCCGCCGGGGATCGACGCGGGCGGCAGGTAGATGCGCCCGTTCTCCAGGTCCGTGACGGTGCGCGTCGAGTGCGGCAGGTCGTCGACGTGCCAGATGGTGAAGCCGAGCTGCTCGGCCATGCGCGCGACGGTGCGGTGGGTGAGCGCGCCGACCGTGTAGCCGGCCTTGCGCGTCATCTCCTCGGCGAGCGCCTCGATCTCCGGGTAGTAGTTGTCGCGCGCCTGGCGCTCGAGACGCAGCTCGGTGTTGGCGCGGCGCGCCTCCTCGGGGGTCGCGACGGCCTCGGTCGCGCGGCGCTGGAGCTCGGCGTGCAGGCCCACGAGGTTCTCGAGCACCGGCAGGGGCAGCTTCTGGCTCGCCTTCACGGCGGGCAGCCCGAGACCCGCGAACAGCGGGCCGCGCTGGGCGCGGTCGAGCGCGATCTCCAGCGCGGCGCGGCGCGACGGCGGCTCGTCCGTGAGCAGGTCCGTGACCGGGACGTCGAGCGCCTGGGCGAGCTGCTGGAGGAGCGACAGCCGCGGCTCGCGGCGCCCGTTCTCGATCATCGACAGCAGGCTGGGCGCGGTGCCCACGGCCTCGCCGAGCGCGTCGAGGGTGAGGCCGCGCGCCGTGCGGAAGTGCCGCACGCGCCGGCCGAGCGTGATGAGGTCCGCCTGGGCCGCGGGCTGAGGCTCGGGACGGTCCCCGGAGCGGCTGGACGACGCCGTGCTGGCCATGGCTTGACAGTACGTCAAGATCGACGAATCTTCACAGCGTTCTGAGACGAAATCCCCGCTGGTTCCGCGTGAGGCTGGAGGCACAGCACCGCCCACCCGCCGAGCGAGGAGAACCCATGACCACCGCCGCAGGCCCCCGCCAGACCCGCCGCACCCGCCAGGCCGCGCTGCTCGACGACGTCGAGACCGACCTCGCCGGGCTGTCGACGGACCGGTCGCCGGGGCAGCAAGGCGGCACGGCCGACCCTCGTCCGCGCGACGCGCGCGCCTGGGTGCGGGAGATCGCGACCCTCACCGAGCCGGACGCGATCGTCTGGTGCGACGGCTCCGCGGCGGAGAAGCAGCGCCTGACCGACCTCCTCGTGGACGCCGGGACGCTCCTGCCCCTCGACCCGGAGCTGCGCCCCGGGAGCTACCTCGCGCGCTCCGACCCGAGCGACGTGGCGCGCGTCGAGTCGCGCACGTTCATCTGCTCGCGCGAGGAGGTCGACGCCGGCCCGACCAACAACTGGCGCGAGCCGGAGGCCATGCGCGCCGAGCTCCGCGGCGTGTTCGAGGGCTCGATGCGCGGCCGCACGATGTACGTCGTGCCGTTCTCGATGGGCCCGGTGGGCGGCCCCATCTCCCAGGTCGGCATCCAGGTCACCGACTCGCCGTACGTCGTCGTCAGCATGGGGATCATGACGCGCGTCGGGACGGCCGTCATGGACCTCATCGACGCCGGTGCCGCGTTCGTGCCCGCCGTGCACTCGGTGGGCGCGCCGCTCGTCGACGACACCGGGGCGGTCTCCGAGGACGTGCCGTGGCCGTGCAACGACACGAAGTACATCGTCCACTTCCCCGAGACGCGCGAGATCTGGTCGTACGGCTCCGGGTACGGCGGCAACGCCCTCCTCGGCAAGAAGTGCTTCGCGCTGCGCATCGCGTCCGCGATGGCGCGCGACGAGGGCTGGCTCGCCGAGCACATGCTGCTCATCCGCGCGACGTCGCCCGAGGGCCGGGCCTACCACCTCGCCGCGGCCTTCCCGTCCGCGTGCGGCAAGACCAACCTCGCGATGCTGCGACCGACGATCCCCGGCTGGACCGTCGAGACCATCGGCGACGACATCGCGTGGCTGCGCCCCGGCCCCGACGGCCGCCTGCGCGCGATCAACCCCGAGGCCGGCTTCTTCGGCGTCGCGCCCGGCACCGGCGTCGAGACCAACCCCGCCGCCGTCGAGACGTTCGCCCGCGACACGATCTTCACGAACGTCGCGCTCACCGACGACGGCGACGTCTGGTGGGAGGGCCTGACCCCCGAGCCGCCCGCGCACCTGATCGACTGGACCGGCCAGGACTGGACGCCCGACGCCGGCCGCCCCGCCGCGCACCCCAACTCGCGGTTCACCGTCTCCGCGGCGCAGTGCCCGACCATCGCCGACTCCTGGGAGGACCCCGACGGCGTCCCGATCGACGCGATCGTGTTCGGCGGGCGCCGCGCGACCAACGTCCCGCTCGTCGCGCAGGCGTACGGCTGGGAGCACGGCGTCTTCATGGGCGCCACCATCTCCTCCGAGCAGACCGCCGCCGCCGAGGGCACCGTCGGCGCGCTGCGCCGCGACCCGTTCGCGATGCTGCCCTTCTGCGGCTACAACATGGCCGACCACTGGGCGCACTGGCTCCGCGTCGGCGCCTCCCTCGACCCCGAGAAGCGCCCCAAGATCTTCCAGGTCAACTGGTTCCGCAAGGACGCCGACGGCCGGTTCCTCTGGCCCGGGTTCGGCGAGAACGCGCGCGTCGTCGCATGGATCGCGGCACAGGTCGACCGCTCGCGCGGCGTCCGGACCGACAGCGGCGCCGTGAAGAGCCCCGTCGGCCTGCTCCCCGCGCCCGGCGCGCTCGAGCTCGGCGGCCTCGACCTGGACGACGCCGACCTCGACGCCCTGTTCGACGTCTCGCCCGAGCAGTGGCTCGCCGAGGCCGAGCTGACCGCCGAGTTCTTCGACACCTTCGGCAACCGCGTGCCCGACGAGCTCTGGGCGCAGCTCGCGCGGCTGCGGGACCGGCTGGGCGCGTGACCGCGTGCGCCCGGGCCGGGCGCGGCTAGTGTCGGTCGCATGGTCGAACGACGCCCTTGGCAGTCCGAGGCCGACCTGCTGGGCAGGGCGGACGCCGCCCACCCGACGGCCTGGTTCGAGCAGCTCTGGGCGTCCGCGGCGAGCGGCACCGTGACGACACCGTGGGAGCACGACGACCCGCACCCCGCGCTGGCGGAGCGGGTCGTCGCCGCGCCGGACGGGGAGCACCGCACGGCGGTCGTCGTCGGGTGCGGGCTCGGCGCCGACGCGGAGCACCTGTCCCGGCTCGGCTACGTCACGACCGCGTTCGACGTCGCGCCGTCCGCGGTCGCCGCTGCGCGCGACCGTCGCCCCGGGTCAGCGGTGACGTACGCCGTCGGCGACCTGCTCGACCTGCCCGCTGCGTGGCGCCGAGCCTTCGACCTGGTCGTCGAGGTCTTCACGGTCCAGGCCGTGCACCGGGTCGTCCGCGCCGAGCTCACCGCCGGCGTGCGCTCCCTCGTCGCGCCGGGCGGCACGCTCCTCGTGATCCAGGCCGTCGCCGACGAGCCCGACGACGACGGGCCGCCCTGGCCCCTCACCCGAGCCGAGATCGACGCGTTCGGCCAGGACGGGCTCGTCGCCGTCTCGGTCGAGCGGCTGGACCGGTCCGCGCCGGGCGGGCGCGGGCTGTGGCGCGCGGAGCTCCGCCGGGCGGATCAGTAGGCGGTTCCCATGAGCTCGCGGACCTCGGCGAGGGTGCGCTCCGCGGTCGCGTTCGCGCGGGCGTTGCCCTCGCGCAGCACGTCGAGCGGGTCGGGCCCGTCCCCCGCGGCGAGGGCACGACGGCGCGCCCGCAGGGGACGCAGGTGCTCGACGAGCGCCTCGGTCACCACCTGCTTGAGCCGGCCCGCCCCGGCGGCACCGACCTCGTCGGCGAGCGCCTCGGGCGTCGTCCCGGCGGCGAACGCGCCCAGCGTGAGGAGGTTCGCGACCTCGGGCCGGCGCTCGGGCTCGTACGTGACGTGCCGCTCGGAGTCGGTGCGGTGGCGGCGGACGAAGCGCGCGGTGGCGTCCTCGTCGTCGCGCAGCTCGAGCGCGTTGCCCGCGGACTTGCTCATCTTGCGCCCGTCGGTGCCGAGCACGGTGGGCGCGGGGGCGAGCAGGACGTCGGGCTCGGGGAAGTAGGGCTGCGCGGCGGCGTAGCGCTGGTTGAAGCGTCGCGCGACGGTGCGCGTGAGCTCGACGTGCGGGAGCTGGTCCTGCCCGCCGGGCACGAGGTTGCCGTGGCAGAACAGGATGTCGGCCGCCTGGTGCACCGGGTAGGTGAACAGCAGGCCGCTCATGGGGCGGCCCTGCCGTGCGGCGGCCGCGACGGCCTCGGCCTTGACGGTCGGGTTCCGCTCCATCTCGGCGGTCGTGACGAGGCTGAGGAACGGCAGCAGGAGCTGGTTGAGCGCCGGGACCGCGGAGTGGGCGAACACCGTCGTGCGGGCGGGGTCGATCCCGGCCGCGAGGTAGTCGAGGACGACCTCGCGCACGGTGGCGCGCAGGTCCCCGGCGTCGTCGCGGTCGGTGATGACCTGGTAGTCGGCGACGACGAGCACGACCTCGACGCCGTCGTCCTGCAGCCGGACGCGGTTCGCGAGGGTGCCGAGGTAGTGCCCGAGGTGCAGTGCGCCCGTCGGGCGGTCGCCGGTGAGGACGCGGAAGCCGGACGGGTCGGTCGCGAGCCGGGCCTCGATCTGCGCGGACCGCTCGCGGGCCGCCGCGACGGACGCGGTCGACGCGGACAGCCCGGACGTCGTCGCGGACGAGAGGGCCGACGGCGCGGGGTCGAGGGTCGTGGTCATGGTGCTCTCCTTCGGTGGGGAGCCACGCACCACGCCCGGTCGAGGACCGGACCGGCCCGGACATGACGACGTCCCGGCTGCGGCGCGCAGCTCGGGACGTGGGCAGGACTGGTCACGGCTGCGGAGGCAGCCACCACCAGCTCTGCGTGATCATGCGTCCACCCTACGCCCGCCGCGCGGGGCGACGGCCCTCGGCGAGAATGGTCGGATGCCTGAGATCTCCGTCGAGAACGTCACCGGTCCCGTCGCCTACCACGCGGAGGGTCCGGTGTGGTGGCCGGGCTGGGGCGGCCTGCGGTACGTGGACATGCTCGCGGGCGACCTCCTCACGCTGCGGCCCGACGGCGGCGTCGACCGCCTCCACGTGGGCGACCACGCGGCCGTGGTGCGGCCGCGGACCGGGGGCGGGTTCGTCGTCGGGCTGGCGCGGTCGGTCGCGGTGGCGGACGGCGACGGCGCGCCGGTGCGCGCGCTGGCGTCGCTCGTCGACGACCCGACGGTCCGCCTCAACGAGGGGGCGGCGGCGCCCGACGGCGCGTTCTACGTGGGCGGCCAGGCCGAGGGCGAGCGGCCGAGCGCGCTGTACCGGGTGGAGGCCGACGGGTCGTCGCGCGTCGTGCTCGACGGCGTCGAGGTGTCGAACGGGCTCGGGTTCTCGCCGGACGGGTCGCGGGCCTACTACGTCGACTCGGCGACGCGACGGATCGACGTGCTCGACGTGGTCCCCGTCGCGGAGGACCCGCGCGGGCTCGTGCGGCGTCGCCCGTTCGTGGAGATCGACCCCGACGACGGCATGCCCGACGGCCTCACCGTCGACGCCGAGGGCGGCGTCTGGGTGGCGCTGTGGGGCGGCGGGGCCGTCCGGCGCTACTCCCCCGACGGCGCGCTCGACGCCGTCGTGCCGCTCCCCGTGTCGCAGGTGAGCGCGTGCACGTTCGGCGGCGACGACCTCGACCGGCTGTTCGTCACGACGTCGCGCCAGGGGCTGGACGACCCCGACGCGGACGAGGCCGCGTCGGGGTCGCTGTTCGTGGCGGACCCGGGGGTCCGGGGGCTGCCGGCACTGCCGTTCGCGGGCTGAGCGGCCCCGCGGGTCGTCAGCGGACGGCGTCGCGCACGCGCTGCTCGGCGCGGCCCAGGCCGTCGATCTCGAGCGCGACGACGTCGCCCGCGCGCAGGTAGGGGAAGCGCCCGGACAGGGCGACGCCCTGCGGGGTGCCGGTGTTGATGAGGTCGCCCGGCTCGAGGACCATGTACTGCGACAGGTGGTGCACGAGGTACGCGACGTCGAAGATCATGTCGGCCGTCGTCGAGTCCTGGCGGGGCTCGCCGTTGACCCAGGACCGGAGCCCGAGGTTCTGGACGTCCACCTCGTCGGCAGGGACGAGCCACGGGCCGAGCGGGTTGAACGTCTCGCAGCTCTTGCCCTTGGACCACTGCCCGCCGGAGACCTTCATCTGGTAGTCGCGCTCGGAGACGTCGTGCGACAGGACGTAGCCCGCGACGTGGTCGAGCGCCTCCTCCGGGGACGACAGGTAGCGCGCCCGGCGGCCGATCACGACGCCGAGCTCGACCTCCCAGTCGACCGTCGTCGCGCCGGGCGGCACGAGCACGTCGTCGTGCGGGCCGACGACCGTGTTCGAGTGCTTCCAGAAGACGATCGGGACGTCGGGCGGCGTCGAGCCGGACTCGGCGGCGTGCTCCGCGTAGTTCATCCCGATGCAGACGACGGCCGTCGGCCGGGCGACGGGCGCGCCGACGCGCAGCTCGTCGGCGCCGTCGAGCACGGGCAGCGCACCCGCGGCGAGCGCCGCGCGGACCCGGCCGACGCCGTCGGCCGCGAGGAACGCGCCGTCGATGTCGCGGGTGAGCGGGTCGAGGGAGTACACGACCCCGTCCTCGCGGACGGCGGGACGCTCCTGGCCGAGGGGGCCGAGTCGGACGAGCTGCACGGGTGGGTCTCCTAGGTCGGGGCGGGTGGCGCGGGTCCTCAGGCGAGGGCGCGCGCGTGGTCCGGGTTGACGATCGACGGCACGGGGCGGCCCGCGAGGAAGTCGACGGCGTTGCGCGCGGTGTGCACGGGGAGGTCCTGCATGGCCTCGGGCGAGAACCACGCGGCGTGCGGGGTGAGCAGCACGTTGTCCAGGGCGCGCAGGCGCGAGTCGGCGGGCAGCGGCTCGGTCGCGTAGACGTCGAGCGCGGCCGAGCCCACGTGGCCGGACGCGAGCGCGTCGGCGAGCGCGTCCTCGTCGATGAGCGGCCCGCGGCACGTGTTGACGACCCGCACGCCCGGCTTCGCGGCGGCGAGCGTGCGGGCGTCGAGCAGGTGGCGCGTCGACTCGGTGAGCGGCGCGTGCAGCGTGATGACGTCGGCGCGCGCGACGGCCTCGTCGATCCCCACGGCCTCGTGCCCGTCGGAAGCCACGGCCTGCGGGTCGACGAACGGGTCGTGCACGAGCACGCGGTAGCCGAGCGCGCGGGCGGAGCGCGCGACCTCGGAGCCGATCCGCCCGTACCCGATGACGGCGACGACGGTGCTGGACAGGCGCGCGGCGTGCTGCGCCGTCGGGGCCCACGTGCCGGCGCGCAGCGCGCGGTCGTAGGCGACGAGACCGCGGTCGAGGGTGAGGATCATCGCGACCGTGTGGCTCGCGACCTCCTCGATGCAGTAGGTCGGGGTGTTCGCGACGGCGACGCCGCGCTCGGTGGCGGCCGCGACGTCGACCATGTCGTAGCCGATGCCCATGCGCGAGACCATGCGCACCCCGCCCGGCCCGGCGACGGCGTCGAGCACGCGGGCCGTGATGGGGGCCCACTGCACGACGAGCGCAGAGGGCGCGGACCCGCTCGCGGCGGCCTCCTCGACGGCGGCGATCACCTCGTCCTCGGTGCGCGCGGCGGCGCGCACGGCCCGGAGCCCGGCGGCGGTCAGGGTGTCCTCGCACGCGGTCCCGGGCAGGTCGCAGTCGGTGATGACGACGGTGTCGGCTGTCATGCGAGGAATGCTATAGCAAATAGCACCCTCGACCAACCCTCGGGCCGGACGGATGCTATAGCGTGGGCTCATGACCCTTGCCCCGGACGGCGCCCGCCGCCGCCTCGCCCTCGTCACCGGCGCCAGCTCCGGCATCGGCGCCGCCACCGCCCTCCAGCTCGCGCGCGACGGGCACGACGTCTGGCTCACGTACACCGGCGGCGAGGCCGGCGCGCGCGCCACCGCCGCCCGGTGCGAGGAGGAAGGTGCCGCGACGCGCGTCTCGCGCCTCGACCTGCGCGACACCGCGTCCGTCGAGGCGCTCGTCGCCGAGGTCACCGACGACTGGGGACGCCTCGACGTGCTCGTCAACAACGGCGGCGTGTGCCCCTACCGCGCGCTCGACGACATCGAGCTCGACGAGTGGGACCTCGTCATGGAGACGAACGCGCGCGGCACGTTCGTGCTGTCGCGCGCCGCGCTCCCGCTGCTGCGCGCGGACCGTCCGTCACCCGCCGGGGCCACGGCCACGCCCGACGAGCGGACCGCGCGCGACCGCGCGATCGTCAACCTCTCGTCCATCGCGGGCGAGCAGGGCGCGCTCAAGACCGGCGTGCACTACGCCGCGAGCAAGGCCGCGATCCTCGCGATCACGCGTTCGTTCGCGCGCATCCTCGCGAGCGAGGGCATCCGCGTGAACGCCGTGACCCCCGGCCCCGTGACGAGCGCCATCACCGACCAGCTCGCCCCCGACGCGCGTGCCGGCCTCACCGCGTCCATCCCCCTCGGGGACTTCGGCACGCCCGACGACGTCGCCTGGGTCGTCGCGTCCCTCGCCTCCCCGCGCGCCGGGTTCGTCACCGGCGCGACGTACGACGTCAACGGCGGCGTCCGGATCGACTGACCGCCGGTCCGCCGGTCCGCCGGTCCGCCGCGACACTCGCCCACCACTGCCCGAGGAGGCACCCATGAGCACGTCCCCGTCCGCCGTCGTCACCGCCCAGGTCGACGCCTTCAACGTCCGCGACCTCGACGGCTTCTGCGCGACCTACGCGCCCGACGCCGTCGTCAGCGGCGTGACTCCCGAGCCGATCGTCGGCCGCGACGCCCTGCGCGCGTTCTACGCGAGCCGGTTCGAGGACACCGCGCTGCACTGCGTCATCGACGCGTCCGTGACGTTCGGCGACCGCTGGCTCGTCGCGCGCGAGCTCGTCACGACGTCGAACGGCACCGGCGAGACCATCGCGACGTTCGAGGTCCGCGACGGCCTCATCACCCGCGCGAGCATGGTCAAGGGCTGACGCCCCGGCCTAGGCGCCGACGGTGAACTGCCCCTGGAACGGTGAGGGGTGCCACTCGTGGGTGGTGAAGGTGACCAGCGGCGCATCCCACGAGTCGACGACGCCGTTGTACATGCGCACGGTGCCCTCGGCCCACGGCCACGACCGCGTCGTGCCGGTGACGCGCGAGAGGTCGACCGTGATGCGCGCGGAGGTCCCCTCCGCGCCCTGGTAGCCGTCGACGTCGACGGTGAACACCATCCCCCCGTTGAGGACGTCCCCGTCCGGGCCGGGGTCGCCCCACTCGTGGACGACGCTGACCGCCGACACCTCGCAGCTCCCGACCACCTCGCGCGAAGCGTCGCTGACGATCTCGCAGCTGTTCCCGGTCGACCAGTCGCGTGCGGTGGCCGTCGCGGAGAACGTGGCGCCGTCCGTCCAGGAGGCCGTCGTGGCGGGAGCGGTCACCTGCACGAGGAGCAGGCACACCAGGAGGGTGGCGGCGGCGCTCGCGAGCCGTCGGAGGGTCCGGGTCACGACTCGCTCCCCGAGGGCTGAGGGCTGGGGCGCCGGTCGCGTGCGCGTTCGTGTCCGGTGCGCGAGGCGGGCATCCGGCTGAGCGCGAGGAGCGCGGCCAGGGCGACGAGCAGCGGCACGGCCGTGCTCGGGCGGGTCAGGCGGGTGATGAAGTCCCCGCCGCCGGGAACCCGCCACCGCGGGCTGAGGACGGTGTCGTCGGTGACGACGTAGGCGCCGCCGTCCTCGGTGTCGTTCGCGTCGCCCTGCATCCGGACGTGCCAGGTGCCGTCGTCCTGCGGGGCGATGTCGACCACGCGATGGGTGACCAGCACCCCGGTGGCCGGGTTCGGCAGGGACACGACGTCGCCGACCTCGACCTGCTCCACCGGCACGGGGGTGTCCAGGAGCAGGTCGCCGGTCATGATCGCCGGTTCCATCGAGCCTGACACCACGACGAGAGGCTGGACCAGGCCTGCCTGGCCGGCCGCCCACAGGGCGCCGCAGAGCACGCCGATCACGGCCAGCGTCCACACCAGGACGTCAGCGAGGGCTTTCAGCGCGCGCAAAAGGATCATCACCTCCAAACCACGGGGGACCGAGCGCGACGGCTGGGCAGATCCCGAGCCTCCCCAGCCGTCGCGCCCAGCGCAGGCGACCGACGCCTACGCCTGGCTGACGCCGGTGAACGACACCGTCAGGGCACCAGCCGCACCCTGGTACGACGGGTCCCAGTCCTCCGGGGTCGTGATCGTCAGGGTCGCGGTCGCGGTCTCCGCCGGGGACAACAGCACGTCGTCCGGCACGCTCACCGTCGCGCTGGCCGGATCGGACCCCTCGAACAGGGATCCGGTGGCGCTGACCTCTGCCTGCCCGCCGAGGCTGAGGTCGACCGACCCGGAGTTCTTGAGATGCAGCGTCACCTGCCGCGTCTCCCCCTGGTTCATGCGAGCGAACGCCGCCTCGTCGATCGCGACGGCCACCCCGTCGCCGACGGTGTCGGCGTCGACCCACGACGTGCCGTCGGTGCTCGCCTGCAGCTCGACCTGGGCGGCCCCGGCGCTGCCGGTGAACCACGCCTGGTCGGTCCACGAGGCGCTCGTCACCGCGGCTCCGATACCCAGGACTGCGACTGCGGCGAGCCCGAAGCGCAGGTAGGTCTTGCGATCGCGGCGCTCGGTCTCGACGGCGGTCTCGATGTTGGACACAGTGTGCTCCTCTCCCACATGAGCGCCCTGTCGGGCGGGACGGTCGCGTGCGTCATGCGGGAGCGTTCAGCGCTGGACGCCTCGCCGGGCACGGGCACAGGTGGACCGGGCACCGGTTGTGGCGCCCTCGCCCCGCGATGTCGTCACGCCGGGCCCTGGTGGCCCTGGCTGTGGTCGTGGCGCCTTCGCCCAGCGGTATCCGCACGCCGGAACAGCGCCCTGGACAGGTGTCCAGATGTCCAGTTGACCGATCACCATTATATGAACGTTCGGCGGGCATAAGAAAAGCGTTCGGCGGGCCGTGGGCAGTCCGCTCGGTCGTCGCCGCGACGACGGGACGAGAAGCGAGAAATGGCCCCTGTCGCCGGCCTGCCAGGGGCCACGACTCACTTCTCGCGCCCAACGCTGCGGGCTCGTCGGGTTCGTGTGCCCGGGTCAGGCGAGGCCGTAGCGCGCGTCGAGGTCGGGGTCGTGGGGCGGGTTGCCGAACGACGCGGTCCAGGCGCCGTCGGCCGCGATCGACTGGCCGGACACGTAGCCGGCCTCGTGGGACAGCAGGAACGCGACGAGCGCGGCGATCTCGGCGGACTCGGCGATGCGGCCGAGCGGCGGGCCCTCGGCGAGGGCGCGCTCCTCGGCGGCCGGGTCGGCCGCGCGGGCGATCTGCGCGTCGAGGTGCGGGGTGCGCACCCCGCCCGGCGCGACGGTGTTGGCGCGGATGCCGTACCGCCCGTACGTCACGGCGACGGAGCGCGCGAGCGCGTCGATACCACCCTTGGTGAGCTCGTAGGCGGCGTGGTCGGCGAACGCCGCGCGGCCGTGGATCGAGCCGATGTTGACGATCGACCCGCCGCTCACCTGGTCGGTGAACGCCTCGACGGCGGCGGCGCAGCCCCACAGGTAGCCGAGACCGTTGATCTCGACGACGTCGCGCGCGTCCTGCTCGACCTGCGCCGCCCGCTCCGGGTCGGCGAGCGCGTGCAGCGGCGTGCGGACGGTGATGCCCGCGTTGTTCACCCATCCGGCGAGCGGCGCGAGGTCGCGCGCGGTCCGCGCGGCCTCGCGGTGGGCCTCGCGGTCGCGCGAGTCCCCCAGCACGACGGCGGCGCACACCCCCTCCTCGACCGTCCCCGAGCCCGGGGTGCGCTCCAGCCCGACGACGGTCCACCCGTCGGCGGTGAGGCGCCCGGCCACGGCGCGGCCGATGCCCTTGCCGCTGCCGGTGACGACGACGCTGCGCCGCTCGCTCGCGGGTCCGTCCGTGGGTCCGGTCACGGGGTCGCCTCCAGGTCGAAGCGGTCGGGGTCGAGCGTGAAGCCCAGTCCGGGCGCCTCGGGCGGGGTGGCGTGGCCGCCGTCGAGCACGGGACCGCCGCGCACGAGCAGCGGCGCGGGGTCGTAGGGGTTGCCCGCGGGCGAGCGGTCGAACGTCTCGACGCCGATGCCCGCCGCTCCGCCCAGGTGCACGCTCACCTCGGGGTACACGTGGCTCGACACGACCTTCCCCCGCGCCGCCCACGCGCGCACGAGCGGGTCGGCGGCCGTGATGCCGCCGATCGCGACGACGTCGACGCGCGGCACGTCGAGCGCGCCCAGCGCGTCGAGCCGGGCGAAGACCTCGGGGTCGGTGACCTCGTCGCCCACGGAGAGCGGCAGCCCGGACGCGTCGCGGACGCGCGCCGCGCCGGCCGCGTCCTCGGGCAGCAGCGGGTCCTCGAGCCACGCGAGCGCGGGCGCGCTCTCCCCCGCCGCACCCGTGACGCCCCACGCGTCGAGGTCCGCGAGCGCCTCGTCGGCGTCGCGCCAGCCGAAGCCCACGTCGACGACGACGCCGCTGCGCCCCGCGACGGTCGGGCGACCGGTGGCGTCGGGCAGCTCGGCGCGCAGGATCGCGAGCAGGTCGCGCATGAGGGCGCGGTCGGGCGAGCGCGAGATCTTCAGCAGCGGCCACCCGGCGCGCGCGTGAGCGAGCACCTCGTCCGCGACGTCGCGCGCGGTGCGGCCGGGCGTCGGGTACGCCGCGACGAGGATCGCGGGGCGTGGCACTGCGACGGCCGCCCCGGACGAGACGTCGCGGGGACTCCCGGCGACGCCAACTGCCGGAACGCCCCTGTCGCCGCCGACACCCGGCTCCGCGGACCCCGCGAGGTCCGGGCCGTCGTCGAGCAGGGACCACACCGGACGCCCGGCGAGCCGCCCCGCGAGGTCCCACAGCGCGACGTCGACCAGGCCGACCGCGCGCCGCACGAGGCCCACGCGGCCGACGATCGCGGACCCGCGGAGGGCCGCGTCCCACGCGGCGCCGACGCTCTGGCGCGCGGCGACGCCGTCGGACGCCACGACCTCGCGACCCACCACGTGCGGGGCGACGAGCCGGTCCACGAGCTCGGCCATGGGCGCCTCGCGCGTGAGCGCGTACGACTCGCCCGCGACGGTGCGGCCGTCGTCCGTCTCGGCGACGACGCGCACGCCGACGTACTCGCGGCGCTCGACCGTCATCGCGCCGAGGCGCAGCGGCTGCGGCAGCGGGACGACCGTCGTCGCGGTACGGACGGCGACGACGCGCGCGGCGGTCCCCACGCTCACTCCGGCTTCTTGGCGAGCGGCACGCCGTAGTCGACGAGGAACCCGCCGTCGACGTAGACGGTCTGCCCGACCATGTACGCGGCCTGGTCGGACACGAGCCAGCTCACCGCGTTGCCGATCTCCTCCGGCTGGGCGAGCCGGCGGGCGGGGATGCGCGCGAGGATCGTCTCCTCCGAGAGCGTGCCCTGGGCGACGCCCTGGCGGAACACGCCCGTGTCGATGTACCCGGGCGCGACGGCGTTGACCCGCACACCACGGGCGGCCCACTCGGCGCCCGCGGTCGCGGTGAGCCCGATGACGGCGGCCTTGGTCGTGGAGTACGGAGCCCGGCCGGCGGAGCCGCGGGCCGAGACGGACGAGATGTTGACGACGGCGCCCCGGCCCGCCGCGAGCATGTGGCGACCCGCGGCCTGGAGGCACGCGAAGACGCCGTGCAGGTTGACGTCCACGACGGCCGACCACTCGTCCCACGTGAGGTCCTCGAGCGCGCGGTGGCGCTGGATGCCCGCGTTGTTGACGAGCGCGTCGATCCCGCCGAACGCCGCGGCGAGGCCGTCGAACGCGGCGCGCACGGCGGCGTGGTCGGTGACGTCGAGCGGGGCCCACACGAGGCCGGGCGCGTCGGGCACGGCGCCGAGGTCGAGCGCGGGCAGGTCGTGCTGCACGACGTCCGCGCACACGACCCGGAACCCGTCGGTCGCGAGGCGCTCGGCGACGGCACGGCCGATGCCGGCCGCTCCCCCGGTGACGACGGCGAGCGGGACGCGCGGGGCGTCAGGGGCGGGGGTGGTCACTGGTCCTCCTCGGGGACGGGACGGGTCGGGGCGGCGGACGTCGGTGCGGCGGGTGCCGCGTCGCCGGGGGGCCAGGCGGCGGCGTCGGCGAGCACGTCGTCGACGACGGCGCACGCGTGCCGCTCCAGGCGTTCGAGCGAGCCCGGCGCGAGCGGCGACTGCCACGCCTGGTAGGCGCCGACGTCGTACGCCTCGCGGGTGGGCAGGTAGACGAAGCCGGGCCCGTTCGTGAGGTTCGCGACGACGACCGGCCGCGTCCCGGCATGGGCGCGCACCGTGCGCTGGAGGCGCGAGTACGCCTCGCCCGGGTGCGCGACGAGCAGCGCCTCGCCGACGCGCCACACCCACGTGGGGTGCTGGACGGTCGGGCCGGTGACGTAGCCGTCGCGCAGGTTCCGCGCGCGGCGCAGGCGCTCCTCGCGCGAGCGCGGGTCGATGTCGGCCCACTCGGCCTCGAGCTCGTCCCACGTCGGGAGGTCGCGCAGGTCGAGCGTGACGGGCTCCGTCACGGCGGCGAGCGTCCGGGCGTCGGGCCGTGCGTCGGCGCCGGTGCCGGGGCCGGGGAGCGCGGCCGACGGCGCGGGCTCCCAGACCGCGAGCGGCGCGCCGGACTCGACGACGTGGGTCAGCTGCAGCTCCGTGCCCGGCGGCGGGAGCTCGGCGAGCGCCGCGAGCACGGCATGGCCGAGCGAGGTGCCGTGCCGGTCCGCGACGGCGGTGTCGCCCGTGTACTGCTCGCGCGGCGCGAGCTCGCCCGACGCGCCCTGCAGGAACGCGACGGGAGCGCCCGTCTCGCGCTCGACGAGGTCGCGCATCGCGCCCACGTAGTCGGGCGAGACGAGCCGGTTCTGCCAGGCGAGCGTCGTCGGGTGGCACGCGTAGTTGACGATCGTCGCGAGGGTGACGTCCTCGCCTGCGGGCGCGGCGCCGTCGGGCCGCGTCTCCCCGGCGGACGCCGGGCGCGCGGTGAGGCGCCCGACGACGACCGTGTCGTCCGCGGGGTCGGCGCCGGGCGAGCGCGGGGTGCCGGCGTCGGGGTTGAAGCCGACGAGCGGCCGGGGCGGCGTGCTCTCCGCAACGGCTCCCGCGGTCGTGCCCGCGTGCCCGCCCGCGCAGCCGTCGAGCAGCGCCTCGCGGTTGGACGCGAGGCCGCAGCGGCCGGTCGTCCACTCGAGGGTCGCGGGCCGGAGGGCCGCGATCGCCTCGACGGCGGCGTCGGCCGCTGCGCGCGCGAGGCCGTGCAGGTAGGCGACGCCGCGGTCGCCGCCCGCGAGGTCGGCGTCGCCCGAGCACAGGACCGGCCCGGCGTGCGTGTGGGAGAGCGAGACGAGCAGGCGCTCGACGGGCAGCCCGGTCGCGTCGAGGACGGTCGCGCGCAAGGTCGCCTCGTCGTCGACCCGCCGCCACCACGTGCCGTCGATCGTGACGAGGACGAGGGGCTCGGCGGCCCCGGGGTCGGGGCGCTCCTCCGCGAGCGCCACGGCGGTCAGCGTCATCGCGCGGTGGGCGCCCTCGGAGACGTCCCAGTCCGCCGGGCCCCAGTTGCGGGCCCGGATGCCGGGGGCGGGCGTCACGTCGCGGACGGCGACGCCGGCCAGGCCGACGAACGCGGGGACGGGGGCCCGCGTGTGCAGGGCGACCATCGCACCTCCTCTGGGCTCGGGAGTGCCGATGCTATAGCATGTAGTCCGGTCGGGACGCCCCCGGGACGGCACCGTGGCCGCTATCCTTCAGCGGCGCCCCACCCTCGACGATCCGAGCCCGCCGCCCCCACGACACCACGGAGAAACCATGGCGCTCAAGAGCGTGCCGGACCAGAACGTCGCCGACCGCGTCACGGTCGAGCTGCGCGAGGCGATCTTCAGCGGCGACCTCGCGCCGGGCGAGCGGCTCGTCGAGCGCAAGCTCGCCGAACGCCTCGGCACGAGCCACATCCCGGTGCGCGAGGCACTGACGCGGCTGACCCAGGAAGGCCTCGTCGAGCGGCTCCCCCACCGCGGCGCACGCGTCGCCGCGCTCACGAGCCGCGACCTCGAGGAGATCTCGAGCCTGCGCACCCTGCTGGAGCAGTTCGCCGTCGTCCGGGTCCAGGACGCCTGGGACCCGGCGAAGGAGGCGAAGCTGCGCAAGACGGTCCAGCAGATGGTCCAGGCCGCGGAGAAGGGCAGCAACGCCCGCGTCTTCGAGCTCGACCGGCGCTTCCACGAGCAGCTCTGGGAGATGGCCGACCACCGCATGCTCATGACGCTCAACGCACAGCTCCGCAGCCGCATCACCGGCTTCCTGCGCGCCGCGAACGCCGCGCTCGAACCCGAGGCGCGCGTCGCGCACGCACGCACGCACGACCTCATCGTCGACGCCATCGCGGGCGGCGACCCGGACGCGGCCCAGCGCGTCATGGCCGAGCACATCGGCGAGGCCGCCGCGCGCCTCGCGAGCCACACGGAGAACGAGGCGGAGCCCGCCGTCGGGGCCTGACCGTTCGCCTCGCACGTCCAGGCCTGCCAATGCTCTGGCCGGGACGAGCCCGATCCGCATACGGTCGCGCGATGGACATCGTGCGTGCCGCCGAGACGTTCGCGTCCTGGGCGCAGACGCATCCGCAGGACTTTGGCGAGTGGGAGACGGACTACGAGGAGTGGCCCGCGACGTACGCCTGCGCCCGGGACCTCGTCGGCGAACGCCCTTTCACGCGATGGAGCGACGCGGAGAAGGCCTCCTTCCTCTACCTCCTCGCGCGCGACAACGAGGTCGAGGACCTGGCCGACCTGCTCTCCGAGCACCCGGTGACGCTGGCCGGCGTCGCCGAGCACGTCTGCGCTGCGCCGGGGTGCGCAGAGCCCGACGCACGGTGGCAGATCGCGGCGTATCTTCCCGCCATCGGGCCTGACGCGACCCCGCTGCTCCTGACGCTCTTCGCCGACGACGACGAGTACGTCCGGCGTCGCGCGCTGCTCTCCCTCGGCGAGCTCGGCGTACCGGCTGCGGAGGGGTGTGCCGTCGCCGCCTGGGAGTCCGGCCTCGAGTACCAGCGGATCGCCTCGCTGCACGTCCTGCACCAGATCGGATCACTCGAGCTCGAGACGTACGCGAAGCGCGCGGCGGGCGACCCTCGCTCGTTCGTCCGCCAGGCAGCCCGGCGGCTCGCCTGATCTCCGGCGAGACCACAGTCCTGGGTGGCGGCAGCGCCGCCACCCAGGAGGGTCGCACGCGCCCAGCCCGGCCCGCGCGGTCCGTCGCGTCGCACGCCGACGGTCGTCCCGCGACCCTACTTTTGCTATAGCATCCCGTCAACACCGGCCCGGACCCTGGACTGCCATGCACCTGCGCACCGCCACGCCCGACGACGTCCCCGCGCTCTACGCCCTGTGGGGCCGAGCGTTCGACGCGCCGCTCATGGTGCCGGTCTACGAGACGGACGACGGCCGGCTCGACCGCACGCACGTCGCCGTCGACCCGGACGACGGCCGCGTCGTGGGCTCGGTGTACTGGACCCCGCGCAAGCTCGGCGGGCCCGACGGCGGCATCCTCCGGGCGGGCGGGGTCGCGAACGTCGCGACCGCCCCCGAGGCGCGGGGCCGGGGCCTCGTCCGCGCGCTGCTCGCGCGCGCCGTCGAGCAGATGGAGCGGGACGGCGCGGACGTCGCGCTACTGTTCACCGGCACCCCGGACGTCTACCGGTCGAGCGGCTTCGAGGCGTTCGACGTGCCGCTCCGGCGCGGCGCGCCGCGTCCGGTCGACGAGCCGGACCCCGGGCACGACGACCTCGACGACGACGGGCTCCCGACGGATGCCGCGCCGTCGGACCTCGTGGGCGACGCCCCCGTGCGGACCCGCACCGACCGCCTGCCCGGCGTCCCGTGGCCCGCGTGGTCGGTCGCGCTGCGGTGGGAGCAGCTCGCCGTGCTGCACGACGCGTTCGACACCGTGGCGGACGGGCCACGCCCCCTCGCGACCCGACGCACCGCCGAGCACTGGGAGCAGCGCATCCCGCTCTGGTACTCCGGCGCCGAGGTGCTCACCGCACGAGCCGCCGACAGGGAGGTCGTGGGCTACCTCGTCCTCGAGCCCGAGCCGGACGTGCTGAAGGTCCGCGAGCTCGGCGTCGACCCGGCCTCGGACCGCGCGCACGACGTCGTCGACGCCCTCGCTCGCACCACGCTCCACCGCGCGCACCTGCACGGCGCCCCCGCCGTCGAGGTGCGCCTCCCCGCGCACGCCCTGACCGACCGCTTCGCCGCCGCGGTGCTCGACGCGCCCGTCGTCGCGACCGACACGACGGGGATGCTCCGGCCCGTCCGCGCGGCGGCCGACGTCGTCGCGCACCTCCGCGACGCCGCCGCGGCCGGGGTGGGTTTCCACTGGCCCGGCGACTACCTCTGACCTGCTGACCCACCCCACGAGGTAGAGCCCCGGTCCGCCGAGGTAGAGCCCTGGTCACGCCACCAAGGCTCTACCTCGCGCGACCACGGCTCTACCTCGGCGACGTCGGCACGTGCGCTCCCGTGGGAAGGCAGTTGCTATGGCACTTTTCGAGGCGCCACAGCAACCTGACCTGCGCAGATGCGCTCAGGCTTGCTCTTGACGATGCCATAGCATCCCGCTACTCTCCGAGTGTCCGGTTCACCGTCGCAACGACGCGCACGAACCCGCTGACCCCGACCCAGCACCGGAACCGCACGACCCCCGCAGCACCGCTCCCCCGGAACATCCCGCAGCCCCGGGCCGCCGGAGCCACCGCGTCGCCCGCCCGCACGGCGTCCTCCCGACGTCACGAAGGGTGCCCCCGTTGTCCACTCCCCGATCCCAGACCCGCACCGCGTCCGACGACCCCAGCGCGACCGGCCCCACGACCGCCGAGGCGTCGTCGTCGCCCTCGCGCCGCCACCTGCTGCGCGTCGCCGGCATGGCCTCGCTCGCCGCGGGCGCCGTCGCGCTCGGCACCGGCAGCGCGCACGCGGCGCCCCTCGCCGGCACGCTCCCCGCAGGCAAGAACGACACGCCCGACGACGAGGTCCTCGTCGCCGCCACCGTCGCGCAGCTCACCGGCTGGAAGGCCAAGAAGCTCGACGACGGCGCCGTCGCCCAGCTCCTCGGCCACGCGACCCCGGGCGACGGCGCGGCCCGGCTCCTGCGCTACGACGCGCGGTCCACCGCGGCCCGGAACGGCGGCACCGTCCTCGCCCCCAGCGACGCCGGTGCCACCGGCCGCTGGCACACCGTCCACACCGGCACCGCGGACTTCCGCTGGTTCGGACTCTTCGGCCCCGAGAACCCCGCCGACGACGCCCTCGACGCCCTCGTGAACGACCCCAGCATCACCCGCATCGAGGCCCGCACCGACCTCAACTTCACCCGACGCCACACCTACACCCGCTCGAACCTCGAGCTCGACTTCGGCGGGCGCACGGTCACGACGGAGGGCATCGAGCGCAACGCCCACGACAACCCGTTCGGCGCGGTCCTGTTCTTCCAGGGGCGCGTGACCGACGAGACGCAGCAGCGCACGCTCGCCGCGACGCTCCCCGACCTCACGGACGTCTTCGAGGTCGCGGACGCGGGCGCGTTCGCCGTCGGGCAGTGGTGGGCGCTGCGCTCGGACGAGCGCCCGGGCGGCGGCAGCGACGAGCGCGAGCTCCAGCGCCTGGTCCAGGTCACGCAGCTGCTCGACGCGACGCACGTCCGCGTCGACTACAAGAACGGCTGGGAGCTGCCCGCCGGGCGCGTGCTCACCTGGACGCGCGTCGAGCCCGTCGAGCAGGTGCACGTGCGCGCGATGACGTTCCACGGGTCCGGGCCCTTCGACGGCCCGGCGAACGGCGAGCTGCCCGACGACCGCGAGATGACCGGCTCGCACCCCGTCGCGTTCGAGTACGCGGTGCGCTGCGACGTCTCGGACGTGCACGGCCACCGCACGTGGTGGCCGGTGATCATGCGGCGCTGGAACACCCACTTCGTCACGGAGCGGTGCTCGGTCGCCAACCCGCCGACGGTGTTCTACGGCGGCGCCGGCTACCTCACGCAGCAGATCTACTGCCTGTACGGACGGGTCTCCGACTGCACGAGCCACAACGCGCGGCACCTCAACGACCTCACGGCGTCGGCGTACTGCCTCGTGGAGAACTGCCACGGCGACGGGGACGACCAGGGCGGCAACCCCTTCACGACCCACGGCCAGTACGAGCACGACCTCGTGTTCGTCGGCAACAGCGGGCTCATGGACATCGCCAACTCGGGCGGTCAGTGGGGCACGGCGGCCAAGCGCATCACGGTCAAGCACCACACGTGCTCGTGGTTCGTCGCGGGCACCAAGATCACGGACCTCACGCTCGAGGACGTGCACGTGGTCGCGCGCTCGACCTTCGACCCGCAGGCGACGCTCACGATCAACGCCGACGGCGCGCAGGTGCGCGGGTGCACGGCCGGCTTCTTCGCCGTCGGGCAGCGGTCGTCGCTGTCGCGGCGCCCGACGGTCGTCGAGGACTGCGCGTTCGCGCTGCCCTCGGGGTCCGTGCTGCACCAGACGCCCGTGACGAACCCCGTGCACTTCGTGCGCACCCGCATCACCGGCGTGGACGGCACGATCCTGCGCGGCGCCGGCCCCGTGACGTTCACCGACTGCGAGCTCGTCGGCGGCACGGACGACGCCCCGGCCGCGCCCGTCGACCTCGGCTCCGCGGACGTCACCGTCACGGGCGGGTCGTGGCAGGGCGTGGGCGTGCGGCTCAGCGGCGCACGCGACCAGCGGCTCGTGCTCGACGGCGTCCGGGCCGCGGGCACGACGACGGCCGGGGCCCTCGTCTCGCGCGGCACCGGCGCGGGGGCCGTGGACGTCACGCTCCGCGGCGCCGACCTGCGGGCCGCCGACGGCACCGCGCACGTCGCGCTGCGGGCGGGCGACCGCTACGCCGCGACCGGGTCGCGGTTCACGGGCGGCCGCCTCGACCTGCCCGACGGCGTGCGCGTCCTCCATGCCCGCAACGTCGAGACCGGCGTCGACCGCGCGGGGCTGCCGACCGCGGGCGACGGCGTGCTCGTCGACGCGAACCTCACCGTGTGACCCGCCCGGGCGACGCCTGGGCACCCTGTTCCCGCCTCCCCACCGACACCCGCGCCGTCGCGCCGGGCCGACGAAAGGACACCCCCATGACCCTCGAGACCACGACCGAGCCGACGACGGCCGCGCCGGGCGAGGCCGCCCAGCCGCCCTCGCGGCGCAACCTGCTGCGCGTCGCCGGCATCGCCTCCCTCGCCGCGGGCGCCGTCGCCCTCGGCAGCGGCAGCGCGCACGCGGCGCCCCTCGTCGGCGCGCCGCTCGCGGCGAAGAAAGACGACAAGCCCGACGCCGAGGTCCTCGTCGCCGCCACCGTCGCCGAGCTCACGGGCTGGAAGGCCAAGAAGCTCGACGACGGCACCATCGCCCAGCTTCTCGGCCACGCGACCCCCGGCGACGGCGCCGCCCGGCTCCTGCGGTACGACGCGAGGTCCACCGCCGCCGCCAACGGTGGCACCGTCCTCGCCCCGCAGGATGCGGGAGCCAAGGGCCGCTGGCACACCCTGCACACCGGCACCGGAGACTTCCGCTGGTTCGGCCTCTTCGGCCCCGACACCCCCGCCGACGACGCGCTCGACGCCCTCGTGAACGACCCGAGCGTCACGCGCATCGAGGCGCACACGGACCTCAACTTCACGCGACGCCACACGTTCACGCGCTCGAACCTCGAGCTCGACTTCGGCAACCACCTCATGACGACCGAGGGCATCGAGGACGCCGGGCAGGACGACCCCTTCGCGGCCGTGCTGTTCTTCCGCGGGAAGGTCACGGACGACGTCTGGAAGAACACCCTCACGGCGACGATGCCGGAGCTGCGCGACGACTACGAGGTCGCGGACTCCTCGCAGTTCGAGGTGGGCCAGTGGTACGCGGTCGAGGTCAACGCGCTCGCCGGCCGGTGGGAGCGAGAGCTGCAGCGCCTCGTCCAGATCACCCAGATCGTCGACGCCACCCACGTGCGCGTCAACTACAAGGCGGGCTGGTCGCTCGCGAAGGGCCGCACGCTCACGTGGACGCGCGTGGAGCCCGTCGAGCAGGTGCACGTGCGCAACCTCGCGTTCCGCGGCCGGCCCGACGGCGACCAGTACACGGGCTCGCACCCGATCGCCTACGAGTACGCGGTGCGCTGCGACGTGGAGAACGTGCACGGCGTCGCGACGTTCTGGCCGCTCGTCATGCGCCGCTGGAGCACGTTCTTCCGCACGGCGGGCTGCTCGCTGACCAACCCGGCGTCGGTCACGTGGGGCGGCGCGGGCTACCTGACGCAGCAGATCTACTGCAACTACGGGCACGTCGTGGACTGCCACACGACCAACGCGCGGCACCTCAACGACTGGACCGCGTCGTCGTACGGGCTCGTGGAGAACTGCCACGGCGACGGCGACGACCAGGGCCCGTTCGTCACGCACGGCCAGTACGAGCACGACCTCACGTACGTGGGGAACTCGGGCCTCATGACGTTCGCCAACTCGGGCGCGGCCTGGGGCGGCGCGGCCAAGCGCATCACGGTGACGCGGCACGTGTGCTCGTGGTTCGTCGCGCGCGTCAAGGTCACCGACCTCACGCTCGAGGACGTGCAGGTCATCCGCAAGGACGGCCTCGCGGGCTCGGGGATGCTGTGGGTCAACGCCGACGGCGTGCAGCTCCGTGGCTGCCAGGCCGACGACACCCTGATCATCTCCCAGGCGTCGGCGCTGTCGAAGCGGCCCAACGTCATCGAGGGGTCGCGCTTCGCGGTCCTGCCGGACACCGCGATCACCCAGGCGAACGTCACGAACCCGGTGCACCTCGTGCGCACGACGCTGAACGGGCTGAAGAACGCGTCGTTCGCCGGGAAGGGCGCCGTCGTGCTGGACACGTGCACGCTCGAGGCGGCCGAGGGCGAGGGCACGGTGACGGTGAGCGGCGACCTCACGGTGCACAGCGGCGTCGTGCGCAACGTCGCCCTCGTCGCGGCCGGCGCGTCCGACCAGACCGTCCGGCTCGACGGCGGCGCCCGGCTCGAGGGCAAGCCCGCGGGCGGGAGCTTCCTGCGCCGGGCGAAGGCGGACAAGCCGGTCACCTGGGCGCTGGACGGCGTCCGGAGCACCGCGCCGTCGGGCGACACTGGGCACGTGAACCTCGACGCCGGCATCAACAGCTGGTCCGCCACGGGCTCGACCTTCGCGGGCGGAACCCTGGCGCTCGCACCGTCCGCCCTGGGCGGCGACTCGTCCGTCCTCCACAGCGGCAACGTCGAGCAGGGCGTCACCCGCACGGCGTTCCCCGACGACGGCGACCGCGTCGTCACGACGGGCAACCTCGTCGTCTGACGCGCCCGCACCCACGCCGCTCTCCCCGCCGGGCGCACCCCGGCGCGGGAGCAGCGCGCGAGGTGGGACGACGAAGGGGCCGGGGGTGGTGAGTGCGGGTCGTGGCGGGCCTGGCGGGAGCGCCGCGAGGAACGAGCAGCGCGGATGGTAGACCCGCACTCACCGCCCCCGGCCCCTGCCCACGACGACCACCGCGCCGGCACCCCGAGCCGCGGCACGAAAGGTCACAACTCCGCATCGCGTCGTGCGCGAGTTAACACGAGCGCCGATCTGGCGTAACATCGGCATGGCAGGCTTGCTATAGCAAATAGCAAACGAGGCCTGCCAGGGCCGGGAGACCCCCGCCCCGCAGGACCATCGCAACGGAGCAAGGACCGCACACGTGACCCCCACCCCCCAGCCTGTCACCGTCGCCCTCGTCGGCGCCGGGAACCGCGGACAGACGTACGCGCGCTGGATCGCCGAGCACCCGGAGCGCGCCCGTCTGGTCGCCGTCGCCGACCCTCGGGCGCACCAGCGCGGGCTCGTCGTCGACCAGGCCGTCGCGGCCCAGGCCGCCGCGGCTCAGGCCGGCGGCCCCGCCGACCCGGCCGTCACGCCCGCCGCCACCACCGCTGCCGCGCTCGCCGCCGACACGTCCGCGCCCGCCGTCGGCCTGGGCGCGGCGCTCCCGCAGGTCGCGGAGTTCGCCGGCTGGCAGGACCTCGTCGCCGCGGGCGACGCCGACCGGGCCGCGGGGGGCACGGGCCGGGTCGCGGACATGGTCATCGTCGCCACGCAGGACCGCGAGCACCGCGACCCCGTCGTCGCGCTCGCGCCGCAGGGGTACGCGGTCCTCGTCGAGAAGCCGCTCGCGCCGAGCCCGGAGGAGTGCCGGGACGTCGTCGACGCGGTCGAGGCGTCGGGCGTGCTCTTCGGCGTCTGCCACGTGATGCGCTACATGCCGTACACGGACCTCGTGAAGTCCGTCGTCGACTCGGGCGTCCTGGGCGAGATCGTCAACGTCCAGCACCTCGAGCCCGTCGGCTGGTGGCACGACGCCCACTCCTACGTGCGCGGCCCGTGGCGCTCGGAGAAGACGTCGAGCCCGATGCTCCTCGCGAAGTCGAGCCACGACCTCGACTGGATCCGCTACGTCACGGGCAAGCGGATCGCGACGGTCGCGAGCTTCGGCTCCCTGAAGCACTTCCGGCCCGAGGAGCGGCCCGCGGGCGCGGCGGACCGCTGCCTGGACTGCCCGCTCGAGCCGACGTGCCCGTACTCGGCCCCGCGCCTGTACCTGTCGACGCTGCGCGAGAAGGGCCCGATCTGGCCGGTCTCCGTCATCACGGACGCGACCGACGAGGCGGGCGTCGTCGAGGCGCTGCGCACGACCGACTACGGCCGCTGCGTCTACGCCTCGGACAACGACGTCGTCGACCACCAGGTCGTCGCCATGGAGCTCGAGGGCGGCGGCGCGGCGACGTTCACCATGACCGCGTTCTCCGAGCAGGACCACCGCAAGACCCAGATCTTCGGCACCCACGGGTGCCTCGACGGCGACGGGGAGAAGGTCCGCGTGACCGACTTCCGCGACGGCAGCGTCACCGTGCACGACGGCGGCCACCACGGCGCCACGAACGCCGCCGACGACCACGGCGGCGGCGACTCGGGGGTGATGGACGCGTTCGTGCGCGCCGTCGCGACGGGGGACCCGAGCCACGTCCGGTCGGGCGCCGTCGAGTCCTTGCAGAGCCACCTCGCCGTGTTCGCGGCCGAGGAGTCGCGCCACCGGCGCACCGTCGTCGACGTCCCGGCGCGCTGACGCGCCGGGCCCGACGACCGCACCACCACAGCACCACACCGCCCAGCAGCACCCCCACCCCCACCCGCCCACCCGGGCGGGACCTCACCAAGGAGACACGTCGATGACCCTGCGCACGACGAAGCGCCTCTGGACCGCCGCGCTCGCGGTCGGCACGCTCGGCGCGCTGAGCGCCTGCGCCGGCGGTGCCGGCGCCGGCAGCTCCACCCCCACGCCCGAGGACGGCGCCGCGTCCGGCTCCGTCACCATGTGGACGTACCCCGTCATCGCCGACGAGGCCGCCCACAAGGCCTTCTGGGACGAGCAGGTCGCCGCGTTCCAGGAGGAGAACCCCGACGTCGACGTCAAGGTCGAGATCTACCCGTGGGCCGGCCGCGACGAGACGCTCGCGACCGCGATCGCGGGCAACAAGGGCCCCGACGTCGTCTACCTCATCCCGGACCAGATCCCGAAGTACGGCAAGTCCCTCGCCGCCGTGGACAACTACGTCACGGACCAGGTGGGCGACCTGCGCGAGAACGCGTCGAAGGCCGTCACGGTCGACGGCGCGATGCTCGGCTCGCCGCTGATCATGAACAGCAAGCCGCTCGTGTGCAACGCCGCGGCGTTCGAGGCCGTCGGCGAGGCGGGGAACTACCCGGAGACGTGGGACGACCTCATGGCGCTCGCGCCGACGTTCCAGGCCGCCGGCTACGACGTCACCAACTACTGGGGCTCGGTCGACGCGACGCTCAACGAGTCCTTCTACCCGCTGCTGTGGCAGGCGGGCGGGTCCGTCTTCTCCGAGGACGGCTCGTCGGTCGCGTTCGACTCCCCCGAGGGCGTCGAGGCGCTGCAGTTCGCGGTCGACCTCGCCGAGGGCGGGTACATCGAGAAGGACCTGCTGACGACCATCCCCGCGTTCGAGCAGACGAACACCGCCAAGGGCAAGATCGCGTGCACCTGGCAGCAGGGCCCCGCGGACGTCGCGGGCTTCTGGGGCGAGGAGAACGTCGTCGTCCTGCCGCCGCTCAAGGAGGCCGAGGCGGTCGCGTTCGGCACCGTCGGCTCGCTGTCCGTGCTCAAGACGGCCGACAGCCTCGACGCCGCGGGCAAGTGGGCCGCGTTCGCGACCTCGCCCGAGGTGAGCGCCGAGTACGCCCAGGCCGCCGGCTGGTTCTCGCCGTACGAGAGCGAGTCGGGCCTCTACGCCGACGACCCGGTGCTGTCCGCGCTCGAGGAGACGCTCCAGTACACGACGGCCGGCGAGGTCAACGAGAAGTCCCGTGAGGTCATGGGCGTGCTCGCCCCGGAGCTCCAGGCCGCGCTCATCGGCGAGAAGACGCCCGAGCAGGCCCTGAAGGACGCGGCCGCGGCGGCGAACCCGCTGCTCGGCTGACCGACGCCGCGGCGCGGGCAGCCGTCCCCCTGCTGCCCGCGCCGCGGTACCTCGCGGTACGAGAGGAGAACCCATGACCGCGACCGCCCCCACCTCGGACGGGCTGACCGCCGACGGGCCCGACCGGCGCCCGACGCCGTCGAGGCCCTCGCGCGGCACGACCCGCCGCGTCCTGGAGCGCCGTGAGGCGAGGATCGGCCTGCTGTTCGCCCTCCCCGCGTTCCTGCTGTTCCTGCTGTTCCGCTTCGGCCCGGCGATCGCCGGCGTCGCGCTGAGCTTCTTCGACTACACCATCGGCGTCGGCGCCGAGTGGACGGGCGTCGAGAACTTCCGGCGCATGGTCGACGACCCGATCTTCTGGTCGGCGCTGCGCGTCACGGTCGTGCTGAGCGTGCTCATCGTCCCCGTGTCGCTCGCGATCTCGACGTTCATGGCGCTCATGGTGCGCCGCTCGTTCCGCGGCTCCGGCTTCTACCGCTCGGTGTTCTTCCTGCCCGTGGTCACGAGCCTCGTGCTCGCCGCGACCGTGTTCACGTGGGTGTTCTCCACGAACGGCCCGTGGTCGAAGCTCATGGGGGCGCTCGGGTTCTCGACCGACTCCTGGCTGGGCGACACGCTGCTCGTGCTGCCCGCGCTCGCGATGGTCGCGATCTGGTCGCGCTTCGGCTACGGGATGCTCATCCTCCTCGCGCGCATGCAGGACCTGCCGCGCGAGCTCGAGGAGGCGGCCGCGATCGACGGGGCCGGGCCGTGGAAGCGGTTCTGGTTCATCATCGCGCCGCAGCTCAAGCCGACCCTGTTCTTCCTCGCCGTCATCGAGACGACGGCGTCGTTCCAGATCTTCGACCTCGTCTACGTGATGACGGCGGGCGGGCCCGCCCGGGCGAGCTACAACCTCGTCTTCTACATCTACGACCAGGGCTTCAAGTACTTCGACCTCGGCTACGCGAGCGCGCTCGGCGTCGCGCTGTTCGTCGTCACGCTGGTCGTCGCCCTGATCCAGCGCTACGCCATCGGGAGGGACAAGTGACCGCCGTCGACCCCACCACCACCGGGCGGGTGCTCGAGGGCGCCGCGATGCCCGTGCGCCCCACCGCGACCCGCCGCCGGCGCGGCCGCAAGGGCGCGAGCGACCTGTCGCTGCGCGGCAAGGTGCTGCGCTACGTCGTGCTCTCGCTCGCCGCCGTCGTGACGATCTTCCCGTTCTACGCGATGGTCGTGCTGTCGCTGAAGCCGGCCGCCGCGATCGACTTTCCCGCGTCGCTCCTGCCGACGAACCTCACGACCGAGGCCTACGGCCGCGTGCTCGGCGCGGGCAACATCGGCACCTGGCTCGTCAACACGCTCGTGTACTCCGTCGTCTCCGTCGTCGCGGTGCTGCTGCTCGCGTCGATGGCCGGCTACGCGTTCGCGAAGAAGAAGTTCCCCGGGCGCGAGGCGATGTTCTGGTCGTTCCTCGCGATGGTCATGGTCCCGTACCACGTGACGCTCATCCCGACGTTCATCCTCATCGCGCAGGCGGGCGGGCTCGACACGTACTGGGGCCTGATCCTGCCGACGCTCGCGAACGCGCAGGCCGTGTTCCTCATGCGGCAGTTCATCCTCGACCTGCCCGACGAGCTGTTCGAGGCCGCGAAGCTCGACGGCGCCTCGGAGTGGCGCATCTTCCTGCGCATCGTGCTGCCGCTGTGCAAGCCGATCCTCGCGACGCTCGGCACGTTCGTCTTCCTGTGGCACTGGAACGACTTCCTGTGGCCGCTCATCATCGGCCAGGGCACCGACCACTGGACGCTGACCGTCGGCATCGCCTCGCTCCAGCAGCAGGACGTGCCGCTCAACATGGTGCTCGCGGGCGCCACCATCTCGTTCGTTCCGATCTTCGCCTCGTACCTCGTGGCCCAGCGCTTCTTCGTCGAGGGCGTCACCTCGTCCGGCATCAAGGGATGACTCACCACATGACCACGCAGACCAGCACCACCGCCCTGAAGGCCCCGACGTCCGTCGCGGAGCTCGAGGAGCTGCTCACGACGCCGTCGCCTGCCCTCGTGGAGGACCTGGCCGCCCGCTCGGGCGACCTCGTCATCCTCGGCGCGGGCGGGAAGATGGGCCCGAGCCTCACCGTCCTCGCCCGCCGGGCGCTCGACGCGGCCGGGCGCACGGGCGACGCCGTGCACGCCGTCTCGCGGTGGTCCGACCCCGAGCAGGCCGACCGCCTGCGCGACGCCGGGGTGAACGTCGTCGCGGCCGACCTGCTCGCGCCGGACGCGGACCTCGCGGCCCTCCCCGACGGCGCGGACGTCGTCTACATGGTGGGCGCCAAGTTCGGCACGTCGTCCGCGCCGTCGCTCGCATGGGCCGCGAACGCAGCCCTCGTGCACGACGTCGCGCGCCGCTACGCCGACTCGACCATCGCCGCGTTCTCCACCGGGAACGTCTACCCGCTCGTGCCCGTCGAGTCGGGCGGGTGCTCCGAGGAGCACCCCGTCGGGCCGGTCGGCGAGTACGCGATGAGCTGCCTCGGCCGCGAGCGCGTGCTCCAGCACGCCGCGCTCTCGCGTGGCACGAAGGTCGTGACGATCCGCCTCAACTACGCCGTCGACCTGCGCTACGGCGTCCTGTTCGACGTCGCGTCGCCGATCCTCGCGGGCGAGCCCGTCGACCTCACCACCGGGCACGTCAACGTCGTGTGGCAGGGCTACGCGAACGAGGTCGCGCTGCGCTCGCTCGCGCTCGCGTCGTCGCCCGCGACGGCGATCAACCTCACCGGACCGGAGACGGCGTCGGTGCGGCGCCTCGCAGAGCTCCTCGGCCGCGGCCTCGACCGCGAGGTGTCGTTCACGGGCGAGCCCGCCCCGACGGCGCTGCTCAACGACGCGACGCGCTGCCACGAGCTGTTCGGCTACCCGCAGGTGCCGCTGCGCACGCTCGTGGACTGGCAGGCGCAGTGGCTCGCGGCCGGGCTGCCGACGAGCGGCAAGCCGACGAAGTTCGCCGTGCGCGACGGGGCGTTCTGATGACGGCCCCTACCACCCCCGCCGCGGCGCCGGCCACCCCGCGCCTCGCCGACGACGTCGCCGCGCTCCTGCGCGCGGGGACCGTCATCCCGGCCCAGCCCCTCGCGCTCGACGCGGACCGCCGCCTCGACGAGCGCCGCCAGCGCGCGCTCACGCGGTACTACCACGCGGCGGGCGCGGGCGGCGTGGCCGTCGGCGTCCACACGACGCAGTTCGAGATCCGCGAGCACGGGCTCCTGCGGCCCGTGCTCGAGCTCGCGGCCGAGGTGTCGCGCGCGACGGCCGCGGGCGACGCGCCCGCGGGCTCGCTGCACACCGGGCCCCGCCCGCTCGTCCAGGTCGCGGGCGCGGCCGGTGACGTGCGGCAGGCCGTCGCGGAGGCGGAGCTCGCGGCATCGCTCGGCTACGACGCGGTGCTGCTCGCGCCGCGCGTGCCCGGTCTCGCCGGCTCGCGCGAGGAGGTCGAGCGCGTGCTGCTCGACCGCGCCCGCGCCGTCGGCGAGGTGCTGCCCGTCATCGGGTTCTACCTCCAGGAGGCGATCGGCGGCCCGCGCCTGTCCGTCGGCTTCTGGCGCGAGTACGCGTCGATCGAGGCGGTCGTCGCGATCAAGGCCGCGCCGTTCCACCGCTACCGGACGATCGACGTGCTGCGCGGCGTCGCCGCCTCGGGTCGCGGCGACGAGATCGCGCTGTACACGGGCAACGACGACGCGATCGTCGCCGACCTCACGCAGCGCCTCGACGTCCCGGTGACCGACGCCGAGGGCCGCGCCTCGACCTTCACGGCGCGGTTCGTGGGCGGCCTGCTCGGGCAGTGGGCGGTCTGGACCCGGGGCGCGGTCGAGACGCTGGCCCTCGCGCACGCCGCGCACGGCGTCGGTCCCGACGGCGGGGCCACCGTGCCCGACGCCACCGCCCTCGCGACCCTCACCGCGCGCGCGGCCGGGCTCACCGACGCGAACGCGGCCGTCTTCGACGCGGCGCACGACTTCGCGGGCGTCATCGCGGGCGTGCACGAGGTGCTGCGCCGCCAGGGCCTGCTCGACGGCATCTGGTGCCTCGACCCGGACGAGACTCTCTCCCCCGGGCAGGCCGACGAGCTGACGCGCGTGACGGCGTCGTACCCGTGGCTCGTGGCCGCGGACGACGCGCTCGTCGCGGAGCACCTCGAGGACTGGCTGCGGTGACCGGCGCGCCCGGCCCGGAGACCGTCGCGGGGCCCGGCCCGGGTACCGGGGCGGCCCGGGCGGTCGTCGCGGTCGCGCCGTGGCTGCGCACCGAGCTGTTCGCCCCTGACGTGTGGGAGCGCCTGGCCGGCGCGGGACCGTTCGACGTCGTCGACGACCCGCGCGCGCTCGGCGCCGCGCTCGACCGGTTGGGCCCCGCGGCGCGCGAGAGCGTCGACGCGCTCGTCATCTCCTGGGGCACGCCGCCCCTGGACGCGGACCTCCTGGACCGGCTCCCCGGCCTGCGGCTCGTCGCGCACACGGGCGCCTCCGTCAAGCCCTTCGTCACGCCCGCGCTGTGGGAGCGCGGGGTCCGCGTGACGCAGGCGGGCCAGGCGATGGCACGCCCGGTGGCCGAGGTCTCGGTGACGTTCGCGCTCGCGCTGCTCCACCAGGTCCCCGCGTTCCACAACGCCCTGCACGACGGCGTCCCGTGGGCCGACGCGGAGGCCGCACCCCCGCGGTACGAGATCGCGGGCACGCGCGTCGGCGTCGTCGGGGCGTCGCGCACCGGGCGCGCGGCGATCGCGATGCTGCGCGCGCTCGGCGCGGAGGTCGTGGTCGCCGACCCGACCCTCTCCCCCGCCGACGGCGCCGCGCTCGGCGCGACCCTCGTCGGGCTCGACGAGCTGCTCGCGACGAGCCGCGTGACGATGCTGCACGCACCCGTGCTGCCCGAGACCCACCACCTGCTCGGCGCGCGCGAGCTCGCGCTCCTGCCCGACCACGCCGGGCTCGTCAACACCGCGCGGTCGTGGCTCACGGACGAGGACGCGCTCGTCCAGGAGCTCGCGAGCGGGCGGATCAGCGCCGCGCTCGACGTCTACGACGCCGAGCCGCTGCCCGAGGACCACCCGCTGCGCCGCCTGCGGAACGTGCTCCTCACGCCGCACCACGCCGCCGCGACGGTGCAGGGCCGGCTCGCGCAGGGCGCGATCGTCGTCGACGAGCTGGAGCGCTTCCGCGCGGGCGAGCCGCTCGTCCACGAGGTGCGTGAGGCCGACCTCGACCGCATGGGCTGAGCCCGCGGCGGGGCCGGGTCGGAGCGTGTCGCACCGGGCGGGCAGGGTACGTCGGGCCGGGTCGTACCGGCCGGAGCGGGTCAGGCTCGCGCGGCCGGCACCGCGGGCACCGGGGCGACCCGCCGCCCTGGGAGGGTCGCGACCGCGACCCCGGCGAGGCACAGCGCGCCGCCCGCGAAGGTGACCGGCGCCGGGACCTCCGCGAGCACGAGCCAGGAGAGCACCACCACGAGCGGCGGGACGAGATACGTCGTCGCCGCGGCCCGGCCCGCGCTGAGCCGCGAGAGCGCGTAGCCCCACGTCGTGAACGCGACGGCCGTCGGGCCGAGCCCGAGCAGCACGACCGCCCACGTCGACGACGGCGGCGCCGCGGCGGCGTCGGCCGCGAGCGCCGGGGCGAACGGCAGGAGCGCGACCGTGCCCGCGAGGCACCCGACCCACGTCATCGTCAGGGCGTCGACGTGCGCGAGGAGGCGCTTCTGCGACGTCGCACCCGCGGCGTAGAGGACGGCGGCGGTGAGCCCGAGCGCCACGCCGACGACGTCGCGCTCGCCCGAGGACGTCGCGGCCGCGATGATCGCGACCCCGGCGAACGCCGAGGCCATGCCGACCAGCAGGCGCCGCGGGAAGCCCTCGCCGAGCAGGACGCCGGCGAGCACCGCGACGAGGACGGGCGCGACGTTGACGAGGAGCGCCGTCGTGCCGGCGTCGAGGTGCTGCTCGGCCGCGTTGAGCGCAAGGTTGTAGAGGCTGAACCAGCCCACGCCCCACGCGAGGACGCCCGCGAGCACGCGGCCGCGGGGCAGCACGGGCCGGTGCCCGCTGCGCAGCCACCGCACGGCGACGACGGCGGTGAGCCCGAGGCTGCCCGCGAGCTGGCGGCCCAGGGCGAGCGATCCCGGCGCGTAGTCGTGCCCGGCGGCGCGCACGCCGATGAACGCCGACGCCCACAGCACGACGGTCACGGCCACTGCGAGGACGACGGGCAGCCCGGCGCGACGGGCCGGCCCGCGGGCGGAGGGCAGGCCCGGCCGGGCGGAGCCGACGGGTGTCGTCGTCGAGGTCTCGGGTGCGGTCACGGGTCGATCGTCGCCCCGCCGCACCGTTCAGCACCAGCACGTGTTCCTACCGTTCGATGCAGTACGGCTGTAGCGTGAGGGGATGCTGGACGTGCACCGTCTCCGGATCTTCCGCTCCGTCGTCGCGAGCGGCTCGGTCCAGGCCGCCGCCGCCAACCTCGGGTACACGCCGTCGGCGGTGAGCCAGCACGTGGCCGCGCTCCAGCGCGAGACCGGGCTCGCGCTCCTGGAGCGCGCCGGGCGGGGCGTCCGGCCGACGGCCGCCGGGCTCGAGCTCGCCGCGCAGGCCGACCGCGTGCTCGCCCGGCTCGGCGAGGTCGAGGCCGTCGTCGCGGACCTGCGCGCCGGGCGGACCGGGACCCTGTCGCTCATGTACTTCGCCTCCGCGGGCTCCGCCTGGCTGCCGCGCGTCGTCCGACGGCTCACCACCAAGTTCCCCGGGGTCCGGCTCGACCTCGCCCTCGGCGAGGCGATCCCCGACGACCCCGACGCCCGCGCCGACGTGCAGGTCGCCGTCGCGTCGCCCGCCTTCGTCCCCGGCACCGGGTTCCGGGCGCACCACCTGCTCGACGACCCGTACGTCGCCGTCCTCCCCACCGACCACCCGCTCGCCGGGCAGCCCGAGGTGGAGATCGCCGCGCTCGCGACGGAGCGCTGGGTCGACAACGACTTCGCGCGCGGGTGGTGCCGCCGCAATCTCGTCGAGGCGTGCACCGCGGCGGGGTTCAGCCCGCCGTTCCACGTCGAGGCCCACGACTACCCGACGGCGGTCGCGTTCGTCGGCGCGGGCATCGGCATCACGGTGCTGCCGCGGCTCGGCGCGGTGCACCTGCCACCCGGCCTCGTCGCCGTCCCGGTCGTGCGGCCCGCGCCCGTCCGGTCGGTCTACGCCGTCGTGCGCGACGCCGCCGCCTCGACGCCGCCCGCCCGGGCGGTGCTCGACGAGCTGCGCGCGGTCGCGCGCGCGGGCGCCGCCGTGCCGGCCGCGCGCTGAGGCCCGACGCCGCCCGTCACCCTGCGCTGTAGGAGCGGCCGGGCCAGTAGGCCCACTCCTCGAAGTGCTCGACGCGGCCGTCGGGGGCGAACCGCAGGACCCACAGGTCGCGGTACTCCTGCTCGCGCGGGGCGAGGTAGCGGACCTCGAGGCGCACGACGGCGTCCGGGCCGTCCACCGCGACGGGCTCCGCCGTCACCGTGAAGCGCGCGTCCTCGTCCACGCGCCAGAACCCGCGGATCGCGTCGTGTCCGTGCAGGGGCTCGTCGTCGTAGGGCGAGCGCAGGTACGTCGCGTCCGGGGTGAAGAGCCGCTCGACGGCGTCGGCGTCGCTCGCGCGCCACGCCTCCTCGTAGGCGGCGACCCACGCCATGACCTCCTCGCGGCCGCGCTCCCCGGTCACGGGTGGCCCGCCGTAGGGCGAGCAGGAACGTTCTGGTGCACGAGAACCTCCACGGTGGTCGTCGTCGACCCGTCGACGCTACCGAGATAGAGCCGAGGTCCGCGAGGTAGAGCCCAGGTCCACCGAGGTAGAGCCCAGGTCCGCCCTGGCTGGCTACCACGCCTCTACCTCGGCGAGTCCAGCCCTCTGCCTCGGCAGGGCGCGCCCCGTGCCGCGGGGCGCACCTCCCTCGCAGCGCTGCGAGAATCGGGGGCGTGAGCGAGACCCCCGACCCCCGCACCGACTGGCGACCGCACGTCGCCGACCCGGCCACCCGACCGCCGTCGACCCTGCCCCACGTGGTGTTCTTCGAGCCGCGCATCCCGGGGAACACGGGCAACGCGATCCGCCTCGCCGCAGTGACCGGGGCGCGTCTGCACCTGGTCGAGCCGCTGGGCTTCGACCTGGACGAGCCCAAGCTGCGCCGCGCGGGGCTCGACTACCACGACCTCGCGAGCGTCGAGGTGCACGCGGACCTCGACGCCGCGCTCGCGACCCTCCCGGGCCGGGTGTTCGCGTTCACGACCCGCGCGACGACGTCGTTCACCGACGTGACGTACCGGCCCGAAGACGTCCTGCTGTTCGGCCCGGAGCCCACCGGCCTGCCCGACGACGTGCTGGCCCACGACCGGATCACGGACCAGCTGAAGATCCCCATGCTGCCCGGGCGCCGCTCGCTCAACCTCACCAACGCGGCGGCGATCGCCGTCTACGAGGCGTGGCGGCAGACGGGCTTCGCCGGAGGCGCGTGACCGCGGTGCCGACCCGGCCCACCGCCCCCGCCGACCCGTGAGTGCGTGAGACAGTCGCGCCCGAGAGCCTCGGACGCGACTGTCTCACTCAGCAGGGGCGGTCAGACCAGGTCGCGGACCGCCGCGTACTGCTCGCGGATCGCCGGGACCGGGTCGGCCTCGACCACCGTGCCCGACGACGCGGCCCACGTGGGCGGGGCGACGTCCGCCCCGGAGCCGCCCGCCTCGTGCGCGGCGAGGACCCACGCCGCCTGGCGTGCGGCGCCGTCGGCGACGTACTCGCCGGGCTCGGGGACCGTGACGGGCAGGCCGAGGACCTGCGGCGCGATGCGCCGGACCGCCTCGGACTGCGCGCCGCCGCCGATGAGCTGCACGCGCTCGACCCGGACGCCGAGCGCCCGCAGCGCGTCGAGCCCGTCCGCGAGGCCGCACAGCATGCCCTCGACGTACGCGCGCGCGAGGTGCTCCGGCGTCGACGTGCCGAGCCGGATCCCGTGCAGCGTGCCCGACGCGTCGGGACGGTTGGGCATGCGCTCGCCCTCCAGGTACGGCACGAGCACGAGCCCGTCCGCGCCGGGGGGCGCCTGGAGCGCGAGCCGCGACAGCCCCGTGTGGTCGACCCCGAGCACCGCGCGCGCGGCGTCGAGCACCCGGCTCGCGTTGAGCGTCACCGCGAGCAGCAGGTACCGGCCCGTCGCGTCGGAGAACCCGTTGACGAGCCCGGAGCCGTCCGCCGTGCGGTCGTCGGTCACGGCGGACACGACGCCCGACGTCCCGATCGACACCGCGACGTCGCCCGCGACCATGCCGAGGCCGAGCGCGGCCCCGGCGTTGTCGCCCGCACCGGGGCCGAGCAGCGTGCCGCCCTCGACCGCGCTCCCGGCGACCGAGGCGTGCGCGACGCCCGCCGTCGCGGACGGCGCGACGACGCGCGGCAGCACGACGTCGGTCCGTCCGAGCGCGAGCTCCAGCAGGTCGAGGCGGTACGCGGCCCGGCCGTCGGGTCCGTCGTCCCTCGTCGCGTCGTAGTAGCCGGTGCCCGACGCGTCGGACGCGTCGGTGACGAGCGCGTCGAGGTCCGGCCCGAGCGGCGCGGACTCGTCGCCCGCGGGGCCGTACCCCGCGATGCGCCACGTGAGCCAGTCGTGCGGCAGCGCGACGGCGGCGACGCGCGCCGCGTTCTCCGGCTCGGCGTCGCGCAGCCAGCGCAGCTTCGTCACCGTGAGCGACGCGACCGGCACGGACCCGATCGCGTCGGCCCACGCCTGGGCGCCCGCCTCGGTCGCGGACTCGACCCGGTCGTGGGCGTCGGGGACGCCCTCGGCGAGGCGGGCCTCGCCGAGCTCCCGGATCAGGTCGCGCGCCGCGGGCGCCGAGCGCGTGTCGTTCCACAGGAGCGCGTCGCGCACCACGTTCCCGTCCGCGTCGAGCGCGACGAGACCGTGCTGCTGGCCGCCGACGGCGAGCGCCGCGACGTCGTCGAGCCCGCCCGCCGCGGACGCGGCCTCGCGGAACGCGTCCCACCACGCGTCGGGGTGGACCTCGGTGCCGTCGGGGTGCTTGGCCGAGCCCGTGCGCACGAGCGCGCCCGTCCCGGCGTCGCGCACGACGACCTTGCAGGACTGCGTGGACGTGTCGACGCCGGCGACGAGCACGCGCTCGCCGCCGGCGTCGGACGTCCTGGCTTCGGTGGCCACCTCAGCCGATGAGGTGCTCGAGCGCGAGCTGGTTGAGGCGCACGAAGCCGAAGTCGCGGTTCGCCGCGGCGTCGACGTCGAACTCCTCGTACGCGCTGCGGTCCGCGAGCAGGTCGGCGACGGACTCGCCCTCGCCCAGCGTGGACTGTCCCAGCTCGAAGACGCCCGAGTGCGCGAACGCCTCCTGGACGCGGCTGTCGGCGCGGTACGCCGCGGCCTTGCGCGCGAGCAGGCGGTAGGTCTCCATGTTGGCGCGCGCGGAGTCCCACACGCCGACCTCGTTCTCGGTGCGCGACGGCTTGTAGTCGAAGTGGCGCGGGCCCGTGTACGTGGGGCCGCCGTTCGGGAAGCCGTTCTCGAGCAGGTCGACCGTGAAGAACGCGGAGAGCAGGTCGCCGTGGCCGAACACGAGGTCCTGGTCGAACTTGATCGAGCGCTGGCCGTTGAGGTCGATGTGGAAGAGCTTGCCCGCCCACAGCGCCTGCGCGATGCCGTGCGTGTAGTTGAGGCCCGCCATCTGCTCGTGGCCCGTCTCCGGGTTGAGGCCCACGATGTCGCCGTTGTCGAGCTTCGCGATGAGGCCGAGCGCGTGGCCGATGGTCGGCAGGAAGATGTCGCCGCGGGGCTCGTTCGGCTTGGGCTCGAGCGCGATCTTGAGGTCGTAGCCCTTCTCCTTGATGTACGCCGCGGTGAGGTCGATACCCTCGGCGTAGCGCTCGTGCGCGGAGTGCAGGTCCTTGGCGCCGTCGTACTCGGTGCCCTCGCGGCCGCCCCACATGACGAACGTCTTCGCGCCGAGCTCGGCGGTGAGGTCGACGTTGCGCAGCACCTTGCGCAGGGCGTAGCGGCGCACGCCGCGGTCGTTCGACGTGAGGCCGCCGTCCTTGAAGACGGGGTGGCTGAACAGGTTGGTCGTCACCATCTCGATGACGAGGCCCGTGTCCTCGGCGGCCTGGCGCACCGCGCCGAGGCGCTTCGTGCGCTCCTCGTCGTCGGAGCCGAACGGGACGACGTCGTCGTCGTGGAACGTGAAGCCCCACGCGCCGAGGTCGGCCAGGCGACGCACCGACTCGGCCGGGTCGAGCTCCGGGCGGCTCGCGCTGCCGAACTGGTCCTGCGCGGTCCAGCCCACGGTCCACAGACCGAAGGAGAAGTTGATGTCCTGGATGGGCTCGTCGGCCACGGTGGTCTCCTCGTCGAGAGGGCCGGAGCGACGTCGGTCGACCCCGGCCTATTTATGTCGTACGGCTGAACTTATCCGTCCGGGTCGGTAAGGTCAAGACCGTGAACCGCAGCGTCGCGACCCGGACGGGTCCCCCAGCAGCCCGCCAGGCCACGCTGCGCGAGCACAACCTCGCCCTGGTCGCGCGGGCGGTGTTCGAGGCGTCGCACCCGTGCTCGCGCGCCGACATCGCCGGCGCGAGCGGGCTCACGCGCGCCACCGTCTCGACGCTCGTCGACCGCCTCGTCGCCGCCGGGATCGTGGCCGAGCTGCCGCCCGCCACCCCGCAGCGCGCCGGACGGCCGGCCGTCCCGCTCGCCCCCGCGCCGCGCACCCTCGTGGGTCTGGGGCTCGAGGTGAACGTCGACTACCTCGGCGGGCGCGTGCTCGACCTCACCGGCGCCGTCGTCGCCGAGCAGGTCGACCCCGACGACCTCCACGACAGCGACCCGACCGAGGTGCTCGCCCGCCTCGGCCGCATCGCGCACGACCTCCTCGCCCAGGTCCGCGCCGACGGAATGACGGTCGCGGGCGCGCGCCTCGCCCTGCCCGGCCTGGTCGACCCGCGCGCCGGCCGGCTCGAGGTCGCACCGAACCTCGGCTGGTCCCACCTCGACCCCGTCCGCCTCCTCGGGCTCGGCCCCGACGTCGCCGTCGAGATCGGCAACGAGGCCAAGCTCGCCGCGCTCGCCCAGGCGAGCCACGGCGTCGTGCCCGACGACGCGACCGGGCCCGCGCCCTCGACGTACCTCTACGTGTCGGGCGACGTGGGCATCGGGTCCGCGATCGTCGTCGACCGCCGCCTGTTCCACGGCCGCCACGGCTGGACGGGCGAGGTCGGGCACGTCGTCGTCGACCCGCACGGCCCCCGGTGCCGCTGCGGCGCGACGGGCTGCCTGGAGCAGTACGCGGGCAAGGACGCGCTCCTGCGCGGCGCGGGCCTGCCCGTCGACGCGGCCACCGGCACGCTCGTCGCTGCCCTCGACGCCGGCGAGCCGGACGCGCTCGCCGCGGTCGAGCGCGCCGGGACAGCGCTCGGCAGCGCCCTCGCCGACTACGTCAACCTCGTCGACATCGACACCGTCCTGCTCGGCGGCATCTACCCCGCGCTCCTGCCCTACCTGCGCCCCGCCGCCGAGGCCGAGCTCCGGGCCCGCGTCCTCGCCGCCCCCTGGACCGACGTCGTGCTGCTGCCCGCACCCGTCGGCGACCACGCCGCGCTCACGGGCGGCGCGCGCGAGGTGCTGCGCGGCGTCGTCGAGGACCCGAGCGCCTGGGTCGCCGACGACTGAGCAGGCGATCCTGGCGGGCCGAGCAGGCCCTCCCCGCGCGTCCGGCGACCGGGACGAGCCCGGACCACCTGCTCGGCGGCCGGGACGCGCCGAACCGGGGGTCTAGCTCGGGGGCGGGGCGGTGCTCGCTCGCTCGACGAGGCGGGTCGGGACCAGGCGGGTGCCGGCCTCGTGGACGCCCTCGCGGACCTGCCGGAGCACCTGCTCGACGAGCCGGCGCCCGACCTCGGCGAAGTCCTGGTGGACGGTCGTGAGCGGGGGCAGGAACTCGCTGGACTCGGGCAGGTCGTCGAACCCGACGACGCTCACGTCCTGCGGGACCCGTCGGCCGGAGTCGTGCAGGGCCCGGACGAGCCCGAGGGCCATCTGGTCGTTGGCGACGAACACGGCGGTGAGGTCGTCGCGGCGCGCGAGGCGCAGCCCGGCCTCGTACCCGGACGACGGCGACCAGTCGCCCCGCTCGATCGGCGGGACCTCGCGGCCCGCGGCCTCGAGCGTGGCCCGCCACGCGGAGGTGCGGCGCTCGGCCGCGAACGAGAGCGCGGGCCCGGCGAGGTGGTGCACGGTCCGGTGCCCGAGGTCGAGCAGGTGCCGCACGGCCTGGCGGGTGCCGTCGGCCTGGTCCGTGTCGACGACGGCGTAGCTCTCGCCCGCGTCGGAGTCGGCGACGACGACCTGGACGCCGGGCGGCAGGCTGACCTGCGCGACGTCGAGGAGGTGCACCTCCATGAGCAGGATGATCGCGTCGACCGCGAGCTCACCGAGGCGCGTGAAGGCGCCGTGGACGCCGTCCTGGGTGGGCGCCGCGACGGGGATGACCGTGATGGCGTAGCCCTCGGCGGCGGCCGAGGTCGCGATGGCCTCGAGCGTGCGGACGTTGCCCGTGGTCGCGAGCGAGAAGAGGATGACGCCGATCGTGCGGAACGACCCGCTCTTCAGCGCGCGGGCCGCGCTGTTGGGCCGGTAGCCGAGCTCGGTCATCGCCTCGAGGACGCGCGAGCGTGTGCTCTCCACGACGCCCGGGTGCCCGTTGGAGACGCGGGAGACGGTCTGCGCGGAGACCCCGGCGACGCGCGCGACGTCGGCCATCGAGACGCGCCGTGCCGTGCGGACGGCAGCCCCCCCGGTGCGCGTCAGGGCGGGGGTCTCGTCGTCGAGCCCGTCGGTCATGGCGTCCTCGTCCTCGTGGTGTCGGCACAGTACCCGCGCCGGACCGGTGTCGTGGCCGGTCGGGACCCACAGTAGGCGATGTTTGCGCAAACACCGAACCTCGTGCCATGCTCATGTTTACGCAAACAACGGCGACGACGGACGTCGCCGTCCCCCGATGACGAGGACCACAGCATGACGACGACGTCCCCACCCGTGGCAGCGCTCCGGCCACCGGTCGGCGCTCCTTCGTCCCTCCCGGCGCGGCGCCGACGGCGCTCGTGGACCGGCTGGGGCTTCGTGGGGCCGTTCATGGCGGTCTTCGCGCTCGTGTTCCTCGCACCGATCGCGTACTCGATCTACCTCAGCCTGTTCCGCACCCAGATGGTGGGCGGCACGCAGTTCGTCGGGTTCGAGAACTACGCCCGCGCGTTCTCGGACCCGCAGTTCTGGTCGGGCGTGTCTCGCGTCGGGCTGTTCCTCGTGGTCCAGGTCCCGATCATGCTCGGCATCGCCCTGCTCGTCGCGCTCGCGATCGACTCCGGGCGCCTGTACGGGCGGAACTTCTTCCGGATCTCGATCTTCCTCCCCTACGCCGTCCCGGCCGTCGTCGCGACGCTCATGTGGGGCTTCATGTACGGGACGCGCTTCGGCCTCGTCGCGAACATCAACGACGCGCTCGGCACGACGATCCCGAACCCGCTCTCCCCCGACTGGGTGCTGCTGTCGATCGGCAACATCGTGACCTGGGAGTTCGTGGGCTACAACATGCTCATCTTCTACTCGGCGCTGCGCGTCGTGCCGACCTCGCTCTACGAGGCCGCCGAGCTCGACGGCGCGTCCCAGTGGCAGGTCGTCCGGGCGATCAAGATCCCCGCGATCCGGGGCTCGCTCGTCATCGCGACGATCTTCTCGATCATCGGCTCGTTCCAGCTCTTCAACGAGCCGAGCATCCTGCAGAGCCTCGCGCCGAACGCGATCACGACGTACTTCACCCCGAACCTGTACGCGTACTCGCTGTCGTTCTCCGGCCAGCAGTACAACTACTCGGCGACCGTCGCCATCATCATGGGCGTCCTCACGATGATCGTGGCCTACGTCGTCCAGCTGCGCGGCATGCGCAAGGAGGCCTGACGATGACCGCCACGACCCCCTCGACCCCGGCGGTCCCCGCCGCGTCCCGCACGACGACGAGCGCCACGACGCGCAAGCCCGTGCGCCTGCGCTCGCGCGCCCCGCACGGCGTCACGCGCCCGCGCCGCAGCGTCCTGCTGACGGTCCTCACGGGGATCGTCCTGCTCTACGCGCTCGTGCCGCTGTTCTGGCTCGTCGTCAACGCGTCCAAGACGCAGTCGAGCCTGTTCTCCTCGTTCGGCCTGTGGTTCAGCGGCGACTTCGCGCTCTTCGACAACATCGCCCGGACGCTCACCTACGACGGCGGCATCTTCGGTCGCTGGTTCGCGAACACGCTGCTGTACGTGGTGGTCGGGGCCGGCGGCGCGACGTTCCTCGCGGTGCTCGGCGGCTACGCGCTCGCGAAGTTCGACTTCCCCGGCAAGCGCGGCGTGTTCGCGACGGTCATCGGCGCGGTCGCGGTGCCGGGCACGGCCCTGGCCGTCCCGACGTTCCTCATGTTCAGCCAGATGGGGCTGACGAACACCCCGTGGGCCGTCATCATCCCGTCGCTCATCTCGCCGTTCGGCCTCTACCTGATGTGGGTGTTCGCCGCCGAGTCGATCCCGACCGAGCTGCTCGAGGCCGCGCGCGTGGACGGGTCGAGCGAGGGGCGCACGTTCTTCCAGGTGTCGCTGCCGCTGCTCGCGCCCGGGATCGTCACGGTCCTGCTCTTCACGATGGTCGCGACGTGGAACAACTACTTCCTGCCGCTGATCATGCTCAAGGACCCCGACTGGTACCCGCTGACGCTCGGCCTCAACGCGTGGAACGCGCAGGCCGCGACCGCCGGCGGCGAGGCGATCTTCGACCTCGTGATCACCGGCTCGCTCCTCACGATCCTGCCGCTCGTCGCGGCCTTCCTCCTGCTCCAGCGCTACTGGCAGTCCGGCCTCGCGGCCGGGTCCGTCAAGGAGTGACGCCCGCGCCGCCGCACGGGCCGGCCCACCACCCCCGCACCCACCCCGCCCGATCCGTCTGACGACGAAGTGAGAGGAACCCTCATGTCCATCCGCACCACCCGCGCCCTGCGCGCCGTCGCCGCCACCGGCGTCGTCGCGCTGGCCCTGGCCGCCTGCAGCTCGGGCGGCGGCAACGACTCCGGCGGGGACGCCGGCTCGGCCGACGACGTCGCCGCGGCCCTCGAGGAGGGCGGCAGCCTCACGGTGTGGGCCTGGGAGCCCACGCTCGAGCAGGTCGTCAGCGACTTCGAGGCCGAGTACCCGAACGTCGACGTCGAGCTCGTCAACGCGGGCACCGGCAACGACCAGTACACCGCCCTCCAGAACGCGATCGCCGCCGGCAAGGGCGTGCCTGACGTCGCGCAGGTCGAGTACTACGCGCTCCCGCAGTTCGCGCTGTCGGACGCCGTCGCCGACCTGTCGTCGTTCGGCGCCGACGAGCTCGACGGGACCTTCACCCCCGGGCCGTGGAACGCCGTCCAGCAGGGCGAGGGCATCTACGGCCTGCCCATGGACTCCGGCCCCATGGCCCTCTTCTACAACGAGGAGGTCTTCACGCAGCACGGCATCGAGGTGCCGACGACGTGGGACGGCTTCGTCGAGGCGGCGCGCGCCCTGCACGCGGCCGACCCGAACGTGTACATCACCAACGACACGGGCGACGCCGGGTTCACGACGTCGCTCATCTGGCAGGCCGGCGGACAGCCGTTCCAGGTCGACGGCACGGACGTGACGATCGACCTCGCGGACGAGGGCAGCACGCAGTTCGCGCAGACCTGGCAGACGCTCATCGACGAGGACCTCCTCGCGCCCGTCAGCTCGTGGAGCGACGAGTGGTACCAGGGCCTCGGCAACGGCACGATCGCGACGCTCGCGATCGGTGCGTGGATGCCCGCGAACCTCGAGTCGGGCGTGCCCGACGGCGCGGGCAAGTGGCGCGTCGCCCCGCTCCCCCAGTGGGAGGAGGGCGCGTCCGCGAGCGCCGAGAACGGCGGCTCCGCGCTGTCCGTCCCGGCCGCGAGCTCGAACCAGGCGCTCGCGTACGGGTTCCTCGAGTACGCGAACGCGGGCGACGGCGTCCAGACGCGCGTGGACGGCGGCGCGTTCCCGGCCACGACGGCCGAGCTGGAGTCCGACGATTTCCAGGGCTTCGAGTCCGAGTACTTCGGCGGCCAGAAGATCAACGAGGTCCTCGCGCAGTCGGCGTCCGACGTCGTCGAGGGCTGGTCGTACCTGCCGTTCCAGGTGTACGCGAACTCGATCTTCAACGACACCGTGGGCCAGGCCTACGTCTCGGGCACGACCCTCGCCGACGGTCTGAAGGCCTGGCAGGACGCGTCCGCGAAGTACGGCACCGAGCAGGGGTTCACCGTCACCGAGTGACCCGGCCCCGCCGGGCGCCCGCCGGGGCGCCCGGCCCTGCCCCGTCGGCCGCGTGGTCGCGCCTCCCGGCGCGACCACGCGGCACCCCGCCGACGGCCCACCCCGCCGTCGACCGCTCTGCGAGCACCTGAGGAGCCTGCATGTCTTCCCCCACCCCGTTCCGCTGGCTGCGCCGTCCCGGGCCGCACACGCCGCCGGGCGAGCCCGGCGCGCACACGCCGTCGGGCCTGTCCTACGGCGCGGACTACAACCCGGACCAGTGGCCGCGCGAGGTCTGGGACGAGGACGTGCGCCTCATGCGCGAGGCCGGCGTGACGGTGGTCTCGCTCGCGATCTTCTCGTGGGCCCGCATCCAGCCGACCGAGGACACGTGGGACTTCGCGTGGCTGGACGACGCGATGGACCTGCTCCACGCGCACGGCATCACGGTCGACCTCGCGACGGCGACCGCGTCGCCGCCGCCGTGGCTGACGACGAAGCACCCGGAGGTCCTGCCGCAGACCCGCACGGGCGAGACCCTGTGGCCGGGCGCGCGGCAGCAGTGGCGCCCGACGTCGCCGGTCTTCCGGGAGCACGCGCTGCGCCTCGTCGAGCGCATGGCCGAGCGGTACGGCGACCACCCGGCGCTCGTCGCGTGGCACGTGTCGAACGAGCTCGGCTGCCACAACGTCTACGACTTCTCCGACGACGCGGCCGCGGCCTTCCGCGCGTGGCTGCGCGACCGCTACACGACGCTCGACGCGCTCAACGCCGCGTGGGGCACCGCGTTCTGGTCGCAGCGCTACAGCGCGTGGGAGCAGGTCCTCCCGCCGCGGCTCGCCGCGTCGCACCCGAACCCGACCCAGCAGCTCGACTTCAAGCGCTTCTCGTCCGACGCGCTCCGGCAGTACCTGCGCGCCGAGGCGGAGATCCTGCGCCGCGTCACGCCGGACGTGCCCGTGACGACGAACTTCATGGTCATGGGCGAGACGAAGGGCATGGACTACGCCGCGTGGGCGGACGAGCTCGACTTCGTCTCCAACGACCACTACGTCCTGCCCGGCCCGCAGGCGCTCGACGAGCTGTCGTTCTCCGCGAACCTCACGGGTGGCATCGCCCGGCACCGCCCGTGGTTCCTCATGGAGCACTCGACGAGCGCGGTGAACTGGCAGCCCGTCAACGTCGCGAAGAAGCCGGGCGAGCTCGCGCGCGACTCGCTCACCCACGTGGCCCACGGCGCCGACGCGGTCTGCTACTTCCAGTGGCGCCAGTCCGCGGCCGGCGCGGAGAAGTACCACTCGGGCATGGTCCCGCACGCGGGCGAGCGCTCGCGCCTGTTCCGCGACGTCGTCGCGCTCGGCGCGACGCTGCGCGACCTCGCACCCGTCGCGGGCAGCACGCAGAAGCCCGCGCGCGCCGCGATCGTCTTCGACTGGGACTCGTGGTGGACGAGCGAGCTCGACTCCCACCCCACCGACCGGCTGCGCTACCGCCAGGAGGCGCTCGACTGGTACTCGGCGTTCCTCGCGCTCGGCGTGCGCGCGGACGTCGTCCCGTCCGCGACGGACCTCGCGACCTACGACGTCGTCGTGGCGCCCGTGCTGCACGTCGTCCCGGCCGGGCTGCGCGACCGCCTCACGGCGTTCGTCGAGGCGGGCGGCCACCTGGTCACCACGTACTTCTCGGGGGTCGTCGACCAGGACGACCACGCGTGGCTCGGCGGCTACCCGGGCGCGCTGCGCGACCTGCTCGGCATCCGGGTCGAGGAGTTCGCCCCGCTGCTGGACGGCGAGAGCGCGACGGTCGAGCTCGCGGGCGAGCAGCTCGAGGGCACGGTGTGGACCGAGCCGGTGGACGTCGTCGACCCCGACGTCGAGGTGCTGGGCTGGTACAAGACCGGCGAGCAGGCCGGCCGCGCCGCCGTGACGCGGCGGACGGTCCGCACCGGGGACGGCACGGGCACCCGCGAGGGCTCCGCCGCGTACGTCTCCACGCGCTTCGGCCGCCAGGGCCTCGTCCCCGTGCTCGCCCGTCTGCTCGACGACGCGGGCGTGCGCAGCGAGCTGCCCGCCGCCGTGCGCGGCGACGTCGAGCTCGCGGTGCGCACGGACGGCACGGACGACTTCTGGTTCCTCGTCAACCGCACGGCCCGTCCGGTCGAGGTGCCCGACGTCGCGGGCGACGTCCTCGCCGGGCGCCGCCTCACGGCGTCGGGCACGACGGACGGCGCGGCGGGAAGCACGGGGGACGGCGCGCTGCTGCTCGAGCCGCGCGGCGTCGCCGTCGTCCGCCGCCCGGCCGCGCCGACCCCGCCGAGGAAGAACCCCGCCACCGCGAGGTAAAGCCCCGGCTCCACGAGGTAGAGCCCCAGTACCGCGAGGTAGAGGCCTGGTACCGCGAGGTAGAGGCCTGGTATCGCCGAGCCGGAGGCCGTGGTCGCCGTCGTCGAGACCACGCCTCTACCTCGGCGGACCAGGGCGCTACCTCGGCACGACAGACCCCCGCGGGAACGACCCGCACCCGGTGCACCCCGCCGGTTCGCAGCGACGCGAAGGAGGTGGCTCAGGGATGAGCCCGACCGAGACCGACACGACCACGCGGGGTGGACCACCCGGTCCTCGCCGCACGGGCCTTGGCGGCCTGGCCGTCCGCCGGACGGGGGCCCGCGTCGTCGCGGGCCTCGGTGCCGGGGCGCTCGTCGCGGGCTGCGCGCTCGCGGCCCTGCCTGCGCAGGCCGCGCCCGCGGGCGCGGTCGCCGCGACCGGCACGACGGCGGCCCCCGCCGACGTCGCGGGCGTCACCGTGACGCCCGACCCGTCGTACGCGGGCGCGCCGTTCGAGGGCTGGGGCACGAGCCTCGTGTGGTTCGCCAACGCCACGGGCGGCTACCCGGACGAGATCCGCGACCGGCTCGCGGACATGGTGTTCGGCGACGAGGGCCTCAACCTCAACATCGCGCGCTACAACGTCGGCGGCGGGAACGCTCCGGACGTGCCCGACTACCTGCGCGCCGGCGGCGCCGTCGACGGGTGGTGGAAGGCGCCCGAGGGCACGACGCGCACCGACGTGGACTGGTGGGACCCCGAGAACCCGGACCACTGGGACGAGGACGCGGACGCGACGCAGCGCTGGTGGGTCGACCGCATCAAGGACGACGTCACGCACTGGGAGACGTTCAGCAACTCGCCGCCGTGGTTCATGACCGTGAGCGGGTACGTCTCGGGCGGGTTCAGCTCGACCGCGGACCAGCTCAAGACGGAGAGCATCGACGACTTCGCGGCGTACCTGGTCGGCGTGACCGAGCGCCTCGAGGACGCGCACGGCATCGAGGTCGACACGATCGACCCGTTCAACGAGCCCAACACCAACTACTGGGGCACGCAGCTCGGGGCCGACGGCAACCCCACCGGGGGCCGTCAGGAGGGCGCCCACATGAGCCCCGCGCTCCAGGCGAAGGTCGTCCCGGCGCTCGCCGCGGCGCTCGAGGGCTCCTCGACCGACGCCGTGATCTCGGCGATGGACGAGACGAACCCCGGCACGTTCGCGACCAACTGGAACGCGTACCCGCAGGCGGTCCGCGACCAGGTGTCGCAGCTCAACGTCCACACCTACGGCACGGGCCAGCGCACGACGGTCCGCGACATCGCCAAGGGCGAGGACAAGCCGCTGTGGATGAGCGAGGTCGGCGGGAACTGGAGCTCGACGGGCCAGGACTTCGAGACCATGGAGTCCGGTCTCGGCAGCGCGCAGCACATCGTCGACGACCTGCGCGAGCTCGAGCCGAGCGCGTGGGTGTTCTGGCAGCCGGTCGAGGACTACGCCAACATGGCGCCCGGCGGCGAGAGCGCGAACGGCATGAACTGGGGCGAGATCCAGATCCCGTTCGACTGCACCGCCGAGGACACGCTCGAGACGTGCCCGATCTACACGAACACGAAGTACTGGGCGACCCAGAACTTCACGCACTACATCGAGCCGGGCGACTCGCTGATCCGCTCGGACGACGCGAGCAGCACGGCCGCGGTGTCGGCCGACGGCACGTCCGCGACGGTCGTGCACGTCAACGCCACGAAGGGCGAGCGCGCCGTGACGCTCGACCTGTCGAAGTTCGGTGCGGTCGGGTCCGATGCGACCGTCACCCCCGTGGTCACGAGCACGGCCGGCTATCTCGTCGAGGGCGAGCCGGTGGCCGTCACGACGGGTGCGGACGGCCCCAGCGCGACGCTCGTCGTGCCGGCCGAGTCCGTGACGACGTTCGTCGTCGACGGCGTCTCCGGCGTCGCGGACGACGCCGCGCTCGTCCAGGACGGGCACGCCTACCGTCTCGACGGCGTGCAGGCGGACCGCTCGCTCGCGCCGTCGGCGTCGGGCACGGGCGTCGTGATCCGCACCGACGCGCCGGTCGCGGAGCAGGCGTGGGAGCTCACGGCGCTCGGCGCCCCCGAGGGCTCCGGCACGCACCGCACGCGCTACGCCGTGACGAACGCGGCCACGGGCCGCCAGCTCGCCGTCGCGGCCGACACGTCCGCCGTCCTCCGGGACGCGCCCGCCGACGTCGCGGACACCCCGCTCGCCGCGCAGTGGATCCTCTCGACGACCGGCGACGGCACCTTCACGCTCGTCAACGCGTCCTCGAAGACCCTGCTCGAGGTCGGCGGCCAGGCGACGGCGGACGGCTCGCCCGTGGGCACGTACCTCGCGAACTCCGGCGTGAACCAGCGCTGGCGCGTGGTCGACGAGACGGTCCTCGGCACCGAGCCCGTCCAGGCGTTCACGACGCCGGGCACCGCGCCCGAGCTCCCCGCGACGGTCACCCCGGTCTACCGCGACGGGGCGCGCGGCGCGCTCCCCGTGACGTGGGACGTGCCGGACGACGACGCGTGGGCCGAGCCCGGCACCGTCGAGGTGACCGGCACCGTGGCCACGCCGACCGGCGGCGAGGTCGCCGCGACGGCGACCGTCGTCGTCGACGAGCTCACGTCCACGCTCCCCGCGCGCGCCAAGGCGTACGCGGGCGGCACCCCGGCCCTGCCCGCGACCGTCACGGCGGTCGCCGCGGGCGGCGCGGAGGTGCAGCGCCCGGTGGTCTGGGACGACGCCCCCGCGGGCGCGTACGACGCCGTCGGGGTCGTCGAGCTCACGGGCACGGCCGACGCCGGGGCGGGCGCCACGCTCCCTGCCACCGCCCGCGTCCAGGTGACCGAGGCGACGTCCGCCAACGGCGCGCTCGCCGCGGGCACGACCGCGAGCGCGACGTTCACCGAGCCGGGCTACGCCGTCGGGGGCGTCGTGAACGGCAACCTCACCGACAAGGCGTGGTCGAACTGGGTGTCGGGCACCAAGCGCACCTCCGACACGCTCACCGTCACGCTCCCCGCGGACCGGGACGTCACGGGCGTCGTGACGCGGTTCTGGAAGGACGGGTCCAGCGCGAGCTGGGCGCAGTCCGTCCGGCTCCAGGCCCTCGTGGGCGGCACGTGGACCGACGTCGGCGCGCCCGTCACGGTGGACGCCTCGCCCGACGGCCCCGCGCCCGCGGTCGAGATCCCCGCGGACGTGCGGACGTCGTCCGTGCGCGTCGTCCTCACGGCACGGGCGAACACCCACCTGGTGGTCTCCGAGATCGAGGTGCTCGCCAAGGTGCCCGGCACGGGGACCGACGCCGCGGCGTCGGGCATCACGGTGGCCGGCGAGCCCCTCGCCGGGTTCGACCCGGCCGTCACGGCGTACGACGTGCCCGTCGCGGGCGGGGTGCCCGCCGTCGAGGCGGTCGCGCACGACCCCTGGGCGACGGTCGCGGTCGAGGCCGCCGACGCCGTCCCCGGCACGACGACGGTGCGCGTGACGGCAGAGGACGGCACGGAGCGGGAGTACGCCCTGCGCTGGACGGCCGACGCCGGCGCGGCGCCGGTGACGGTCACCGCCGAGACGCGGTGCCTGGCCGGCAAGGTGTACGTCGCGGTCCGCGCCACGAACGACGGCGACGCGCCGCTCGACGTGACCCTCGCGACTCCGTACGGCACGCGCACGGTCGCCGCCGTGGCGCCGGGCGCGAGCGCCTACCAGTCGTTCGCGTCGCGCGCGGCGTCCGTCCCGGGCGGGACGGCCGTCGTGACGGTCGACGGGTTCGCACCGCTCGAGGTCGCGTTCGACGCGCGCTCCTGCTGAGCCGTCCGGCCGCCCGGCGGGCCGGGTCGGCGTCCTCCGCGACGCCGTCCCGGCCCGCCGTGCGGCCCTCGTCGTGGCTCCCTCGCGCCGCCCTCCGCGGCGCGGGAGAGGCACGTCACCCGATGATCGCGGCCACGCCGCGACACTGCCTCGCGTGCGTCGGCGGAGCCGCGTACCGTATCCCGGGTGCCCGGTACAGTGCCGGGACCGAGGAGGAGCCCACCACCGTGACCCCCACCACGAGCGGAGACGTCCTGACGACGGCCGGCGGCACGCGCTGGACCATGCGCGGCGAGATCGACGCCGCGGTCCAGGCCCGGCGCGAGGACGAGCTGCTGCGGCTCGCGCAGTCGGCCGACGGGCGCATCCACATCGACCTCGGCGCTGTCACCTTCATGGACTCGGGCGGCCTGCGCCTGCTCTACCACGCCGCCACGGCCGGCTCGGGGGCACCCGTGCTGGAGCGCGTCCCGCGCCGCGTCCGCGACCTGCTCGAGCTCAGCGGTGTCGCCGAGCTGTTCGAGCTCACCGACGACGCCGGACCTGCCGAGGACGAGGCGTGACCTTCGCCCACGCGGCGGTACCGCCCGGCTTCGTCGAGATCGGTGCCTGGCCGCTGCGCACGCTGGCGGACCTCGCCACCCTGCGGGAGGGCCTGCACCGCATGCTCACCGGCGCCCCGCTGCCCGCGGACCGCGCGCTCGAGGCCACGCCCGAGCGCGTCGTCCTCGTCGCGAGCGAGCTCGCGACGAACGCGCTGCGCCACGGCCTCCCCCCGACGCAGGTGCGCCTGCTCAGCGACGGGCGCGAGCTCGTCATCGACGTCGTGGACCACTCGCCGGACGTCCCCGTGATCGCGGGCCGGCGCTCGCCGGGCGCGGGCGGGTTCGGCCTCGTGCTCGCGCAGCGCGCCTCGACGGCCGTCGGCTGGTTCCGCGCCGGCACCGGCGAGAAGCACGTCTGGGCGCGCTTCGACGTCCCCGTCTTCCGCGGCGGTGCGGGCGTGCGCAGCGCGCTCCTCCCCGCCGGCTGACGCTCCGCCGCACCGCCCCGCCGCGACGCTCTACCCCCGCACGCACGCACGCACCCCGGCGCGCGCGCCTCAGGCGTCGCGCCGCACCAGGAGCAGGGTCGCGTCGTCCGCAGAGCGCGGGTCGCGCGCGGCGGCCACGACGCCGTCGACGTCGACCGTCCCCGGCTCCGCCGCGAAGAACGCCGCGAGCCGCCGCAGGCCGTCGAGGATCGACTCCTCGCGCCGCTCCACGAGCCCGTCGCTGTACAGCACGAGCGCCCCGCCGGGCGGCACCTGGACGTGCTGCGCGGGCGGCACGCGGTCCACGAGGCCGAGCGGCGGCACGATCGCGCTCTCCGTCCAGCTCGTGGTACCGTCCGGCGCGACGACGAGCAGCGGCGGGTGCCCCAGGGACACGTGCTCGACGACGCCGGTCACCGGGTCCAGCACCGCGACGGCGATGGTCGCGACCTCGCCGGGGAGCGTCCAGCGCGCGACGTCGCCCAGCAGCGTCACCGCCTCGACCGCGGAGCCCGTGCTCACGAGCGCGGCACGCAGCGTCGTCCCGAGCTGGCCCATCGTCGCCGCGGCCTGGAGCCCGTGGCCCGTCACGTCGCCCACGACGAGCGCGAGGCGCCCGGACGGCAGCACGAGCGCGTCGTACCAGTCGCCGCCCACGAGACCCGTGCCGGCCGACTCGTACCGCGACTGCAGCGTCCACCCCGGGACGTCGGGCAGGAGCGCGGGCAGGAGGCTCCGCTGGAGCTCCTCCGTCGCCCGCACCGCCTTGCGGCCGCGCAGGTAGAGGGCCTCGACGAGGTGGCCGCGCAGCGACGTCGCGACGTCCGTCTGGTCCGACGTCCAGGGCACGCTGTGCCCGCGCACGACCTCGCGCCACCGCTCGAACGACTTGCGCGGGCTGAGCCGCACCGAGTCGTCCTCGCCGCGGGCGATCTCCTTGTTGTACGGGTCGCCGCCCCAGTCCACGTGCCGCAGGACCTCGTCGCGCACCCACAGCACGACCTGACCCTCGGGCAGCACGATCCCGAGGACGCCCGCGACGTCGGGCACGAGCGCCGCGACGTCCGGCGCGTCCCGGTGCAGGGCGTCGGACATGACCAGGTCCTCGCCGTGCCCGAGGACCCACGCGACGAGCGCACGGCACCCGTCCTCGTCGGGCACGTTGCCGACCGCGATGAGGCCGCCCTCCGCGACGACGACCGCGCCGTCGGCCCGCACGAGGCGGCGCAGCCACCCCGAGCGCGTCAGGGCGATGCCGATGGGGACGCTCTCGTCGCGGCTGTCCGCGGCCAGGTGCGCGAGGACGCCTTCCGCGCGCCGCACCTCGGTCTCGCGCTCGTCCTCCGCCTGGGAGACGAGCCGGACGGAGAGCGCGGACCCGAGGAACTCCGCGGCGGTGCGGACCTCGAAGGGCGGCTCGTGCGGCCCCGAGTAGTGGTGGCACGCGACGAGACCCCACAGCCTGCCGTCGCGCAGGAGCGAGATCGACATCGACGCCCGCACGCCCATGTTGCGCAGGTACTCGAGGTGGATCGGCGAGACGCTGCGCAGCGTCGAGTACGTGAGGTCGAGCGGCGCACCCGTCGTGGGGAGCAGCGTCGGGACGATCGGCTGGGGCGCGTAGTCCACGTCCGCGATGAGCCGGATCCAGTTCTTCTCGTACAGCGCGCGCGCCTGCGGCGGGATGTCCGACGCCGGGTAGTGCAGCCCGAGGAACGCGTTGAGGTCGTCCCGGCGCGCCTCGGCGACGACCTCGCCGTTGTAGGCCGCGTCGAAGCGGTAGATCATCACGCGGTCGAAGCCCGTGAGCTCGCGCACGTGCCGGGCCGCGTCGTCGTACAGCTCGTCGAGCGTCGCGGCGCGCTCGAGGTCGCGCAGCGCCTGCCGGACGGCGAGGTAGGTGTTGGGGAACGTCAGCGGGCGCGCGCCCGACGCGGTCTCGATCTCGACGACGAGCACCGGCTCGGACCCCGGGCCCTCCTCCGGCAGCGGGGGCCGGTGGAGCACGGCGTCGACGTCGAGCGGCCGGTCGTCCCAGCGGTCGAGGTGCAGGGTGACGGGGTTGCGCGTCGCGAGGTCGCTCCCGTTCGCCGCGTGCGCGAGCAGGTCGCGCGCGGGCTCCTCGCCGAGCACGTCGGCGAGCGGCCGGCCCGCGAGCTCCTCCGCGGGGACGCCGAGGTGCCGTTCCACGTTCGCCGACGCCTGGAGCAGCACGCCGTCCGCCTCGCGGACCACCAGCAGGACCCCGCGCGGCTGGATCATGCCGGGGACGTGGATGGGCTCGCGGGCGCAGTTGTCGAGGTCCACCGCCTCGCCGGGCGCGAGGAGCTCCGGCTCGTCGACCGTCCTGGTCACGATCCTCCGTCCGGGCATCACGTCCCGCGGACGGTTGCCGTACTACGGTCGGCGGACCACCTTGGCTCGAGGATCCGGAGACGCGTGCCTCAGGCTACCGCGCCCCGCCGACCGTTCGTGCGCCGCGTCCGTGGAGGTCGGCGGGCGAGCCCCGTGAGCGACGCCACGGAACTCCGCGGTAGCGTCGTTCGTCGGACGAGCGGGAGCCCGGACCGCCCGCCCGGACCCCGACGACCAGAAGGTGACCCATGAGCACGACGACGACCCCCCTCCTGCGCGCCAGCGGCCTCGCGGCCGGTTACGGAGGCCCCGACGTCGTGCACGGCATCGACCTCGACGTGACGCCCGGCACCACGCCGGTCGGGATCGTCGGGGAGTCGGGCGCCGGGAAGTCGACGATCGTGCGCGCGCTCGTCGGCCTCGTGCGCCCCACGGCGGGGCACGTCACCTACGCCGAGCGGACGGCGGGCAAGCTCTCCCGCCGGGACAAGAAGCAGTTCACGGCCGACGTCCGCCGCGTCTCCCAGGACGGCCTCGCCGGCATCGGCATCGACCCCCGCTGGACGGTGGACCGCACGCTGTCCGCGGCGCTCAAGGACGCGCGGCGTGCCGGCCGCCCGAGCGGACGCTCCGTCGAGGACCTGCTCGGCGACGTCGCGCTCGAGCCCCGCTACGCGCCGCGGACCGTGCAGTCGCTCTCGGGCGGCGAGAAGCAGCGGGTCGCGCTCGCCGTCGCGCTCGCGACGCGCCCGCGCGCCCTCCTCCTCGACGAGCCGCTCACCGCCGTCGACCCGGCGATGCGCGGCGACGTCGTGCGGCACCTCGCCGGCGCGACCGCCGAGCTCGGCACCGCGGTGCTGCTCGTCTCGCACGACCTCGAGCTCGTCGAGCGGATGTGCCCCACCGTGCACGTGCTCGCCGACGGGACGTTCGTCGCGTCGGGGTCGCTGCGCGACGTGTTCGCGGGCACCGCCCCGGGCGCCGACCACCCGGCCGTCCGCGGACTCGCCGAGGCCGCCCCGCTCGCCGTCCAGCGCTTCCGCTGACCCGCGAGGTAGAACCTCCCGGCGCGAGGTAGAACGCCGCGGGCTCTACCTCGCCGCCGGTGGTTCTACCTCGCGAGGACGGACTCGATGGTGGCCGTCTCCTCCGGGGTGAGCGGGGGCGCCGAGAGCGCCGCGACGTTGTTCTCGAGCTGGCGGACGCTGCTCGCCCCGACGAGGGCGGAGGTGACGCGGTCGTCGCGCAGCACCCAGGAGAGGGCGAGCTGCGCGAGGGTCTGGCCGCGGGCACCCGCGATCTCGTTGAGCGCCCGGGCGCGCTCCAGGTAGGTCTCGTCGAGGTTCTTCTCCGACAGGAACGGCGAGTCCGGGCGGGCCGCGCGCGACCCCTCGGGCGCCGACCCGGAGAGGTACCGGTCCGTGAGCAGACCCTGCTGCAGCGGCGAGAACACGATGGTGCCGACGCCGAGGTCGCCCACGACGTCGAGCAGCGACTCGGTCTGCACGCCGTCGTACGCGTCCTCGTGCGCCGGGTCCTCGACGTGGCGGTTGAGCATCGAGTAGCTCGGCTGGTGGATGAGCAGCGGGGTGCCCAGGTCGGCGAGGATCGCCGCGGCCTCGCGCGTGCGCGCCGGCGAGTAGTTGGAGACGCCCACGTACAGCGCCTTGCCCTGCTGGACCGCGTCGTGCAGCGCGCGCATGGACTCCTCGAGCGGCGTGCTCGGGTCCGGACGGTGGTGGTAGAAGACGTCGACGTAGTCGAGGCCCATCCGGCGGAGCGACTGGTCGAGCGAGGAGAGCAGGTACTTGCGCGAGCCGCCGTCGCCGTAGGGGCCGGGCCACATGTCGTAGCCGGCCTTCGACGAGATGACGAGCTCGTCGCGGTACGCGCCGAGGTCCTGCGCGAGGTGCCGGCCGAAGTTCTCCTCCGCCGAGCCGTACGGCGGGCCGTAGTTGTTCGCCAGGTCGAAGTGCGTGATCCCGAGGTCGAACGCGCGGCGCAGCACCGCGCGCTGCGTCTCGAACGGGTTCACGTCACCGAAGTTGTGCCACAGACCGAGCGAGATCGCGGGCAGGTCGAGGCCGCTGCGCCCCGTCCGCCGGTAGGTCATGGTGTCGTAGCGGTCGTCGGCGGCGAGGTAGCGCGGGGCGAGAGGCATGGGGCCATTCTGGCGCGCGCCGGCCGCGACGCCCACCCCGGTCCACGACCGCGCCGCCCGGGCCCGGTCCCCGTGCCGGCGACGGAGCGCCTTCCTAGAGTGGCCGGGTGAGCGTCGTGTACACGGTGGGGCACTCCACGCGTCCGGTCGAGGAGCTCCTCGCGCTCCTCCGGGCGAACGGCATCCGCCGCCTGGTCGACGTCCGGACCGTCCCGCGGTCGCGGCACAACCCCCAGTTCGGCCAGGACGCCCTCGCGCCCGTCCTGCGGTCCCACGGGATCACGTACCGCTGGGTGCGCGCGCTCGGCGGCCTGCGGCACGCCCGTCCCGACAGCCCGAACGGCGCGTGGCGCAACCTGTCGTTCCGCGGGTACGCGGACCACATGCAGACGCCGGAGTTCGGCGCCGCGGTCGACGACCTCGTGCGGCGCAGCGCCCACGACGACCTCGTGCTGATGTGCGCGGAGGCCGTCCCGTGGCGCTGCCACCGGTCGCTCGTCGGGGACGCGCTCGTCGTCCGCGGCGTCGAGGTGCGCGACATCGTCTCCGACGCCGCGCCACGGCCCCACACCCTGACGTCCTTCGCCCGCGTCGAGGGCACGCGCGTCTGGTACCCGCCGGAGCCGGACCACACGGCGGGCTGACGCAGCGGGCTCGTCGTCCCGCGTCAGCGGGTCGGGGTCTCCACGACCTGGCCCGCCCACGCGAACCCGCCGCCGAAGCCGAAGAGCAGGGCCGGGACGCCCGCGGGGATCTTGCCCGCGTGCCACCACTTGGAGAGCCCGAGCGGGATGGACGCCGCGGACGTGTTGCCGGACTCGACGATGTCCGTCACGACGACCTTCGACTCCATCCCGAGCGCCTTCGCGAGCGGCTCGATGATGCGCAGGTTGGCCTGGTGCGCGACGAGCACCTCGATGTCGTCGAGCGAGACGCCGGAGCGCTCCACGACGGTGCGCGCGCGCTCGGCGGCGCGCGTGATGGCCCACTTGAAGACGGCGCGGCCGTCCTGGGCGAACTTCTCCTGCGGCGCCTCGATGAGCACGGCCGGGGTGAGGTCGGGCTCGGAGCCCCAGGTCACCGGGCCGACGCCGGGCTCGTCCGTCGCGCGCAGCACGGCCGCGCCCGCGCCGTCCGCGGTGAGGATGCACGTGCTGCGGTCGGTCCAGTCGGTGAACGCGGTGAGCTTCTCCGCGCCGACCACGACGGCCGTGCGCGCCGACCCGCCCCGGATCGCCTGGTCGGCGAGGCCGACGGAGTGGGCGAAGCCGGAGCACGCGACGTTCACGTCGAGCACCGCCGGCCCGACGACGCCTCGCAGGTCGAGCTCGGACGCCTCCTCGGGCGTCGACTGCCCAGGCATGACGCCGGTGCGCAGGTGGTACGCGACGCGTCCCGCCGTGTTGGGCGAGCGGTCCGTCGCGGTCGCCGTGGCGACGATGACGAGGTCGACCTCGGCCGGGTCGACGCCCGCGTCGTCGAGCGCGTGGCGGGCCGCCGCGGTCGCCATGTCGGCGACGGTCGTGTCGTCGTCCGCGACGTGCCGCGTGACGATGCCCGTCCGCGAGCGGATCCACTCGTCGTTGGTCTCGACGAGCTGCGCGATGTCGTCGTTCGTCAGCGTCTTCTCGGGCTGGAAGTGACCGAGGCCGACGATGCGCGACCCGGCCGCGCCGGTGGCGGGAGTGAGCATGAGGACGATCATGTCACGCGGCCGCTCGTCGTCAGAACGCTCCGGGCGGGGCTCCGGGAGGTCGTGCGCCACACCCGTGACGTACCGTCGGGAGGTCCGCCGTCGTGCCACCGAAGGAGCCGTCGTGTCCCGTCCGCCGCTGCCCTCCCGTCTCGTCGAGATGCTCCGCCGCCCGAACGCCGCCGTCATGGCGACGGTGCGCTCCGACGGCGCGCCCGTCACCGCCGCCACCTGGTACGTCTGGGAGGACGACGGCCGCGTGCTCGTCAACCTCGACGAGTCCCGCGTGCGGCTCAAGCACCTGCGCAACGACCCCCGGGTCTCGCTCACCGTGCTCGACGAGAACTGGTACACCCACGTGACGCTCATCGGTCGCGTCGTCGAGCTGCGCGCCGACGAGGGCCTGGCCGACATCGACCGCATCTCGCGCCACTACACCGGCCACGAGTACGCGAACCGGACCGACCCGCGCGTCAGCGCCTGGGTCGAGGTCGAGCGCTGGTACGGCTGGGGCGAGGCGAGGTCCGGCGACGACGCGTAGCGCCGTCGGCCGCCCGTCTCCGGCGGCACACCGCGTCGCACCGCGCCGCGACAGACGGTCGCGAGAAAGGTGTCGATCTCGGCGACCGGGCTTCGTCGTCCTCCCGTACGGCCGCCCGGGCCGTGCGAGAGGAGGAGGCACGATGACGACGTTCCTGGAGACGATCCTCGCGGCGGACCGCGAGCACCCGCCGGACCGTGCGCGGTACCGTGACGGGCGACGCTGCGCCGGGGACGGGACGTCCGCCGCCGACGTCGCGTCCTCCGGGCCGACGGTGCTCCGCCGGCCCGCGGCGACGAGGGCGGAGGACCTCTGATGCGCTACCTCATGCTCGTGCTCGGCACCCCGGACGACCCGGGGCTGCCGCCCGAGGAGGCCGAGGCCGCGGCCCCGATCGGGGAGTGGGTCGGGCGGCACTACGGCAGCGGCGCCGCGGTGGTCGGCGACCGGCTGCGGCCGCCCGAGGACGCCGTGGGCGTGCGGGTCCGGGGCGGCAAGGTGCTCGTCACGGACGGGCCGTTCTCCGAGACGAAGGAGTCGATCGCGGGCTTCGACGTCCTCGAGGCGCCCGACCTGGACACCGCGATCGCCATCGCGTCCGAGCACCCCATGGCGTACGGCGGCGCGATCGAGCTGCACCCCGCGTGGCCGCTGGACCTCGACGGGTCCTGACCTGCCGGCCGCGACGGACCCCGTCGAGGACGCGTTCCGCACCGAGTGGGGACGCGTCCTCGGCGCCGTCGCGCGCAGCACGGGCGACCTCGACCTGGCCGAGGAGTCCGCGCAGGAGGCGTTCGCCGCGGCGCTGCGGACGTGGTGCCGCGACGGCGTGCCCGAGCGTCCCGGCGCGTGGCTGACGACGACCGCGCGCCGCCACGCGATCGACGTCCTGCGCCGTCGTCGGGTCGAGGCGGAGCGGGTCGCGGCCGCGGGCCGCCTGGGCGAGCGCGTCGACCCGGGTCCCCGGGGCGGGAGCCGAGCCGCGGACCCGGTCGTCGAGCAGGTCGCGCGCGGCCTCGACGACGACCCCTGGGACGCCGACGACCCGGACGGCGACCTCGTGCGCCTGCTCTTCACGTGCTGCCACCCGGCGCTCCCCGCCGAGGCGCGGGTCGCGCTCACCCTGCGGTCGCTGACCGGCATGACGACCGCCCAGGTCGCGCGCGCCTTCCTCGTCCCCGAGGCGACGATGGCGCAGCGCCTGGTCCGGGCCAAGCGCCGTATCCGCGCCACCGGCATGACCTTCCGCGTGCCGCCGGCCGCGCTGCGGGCCGAGCGCGTCGAGGGCGTCCTCGCGGTGCTGTACGTCCTGTTCACCGAGGGGTACGACGCCTGGGCGGAGCCCGCCGACGCCGTCGAGGGCTCGGCCGAGCGGCGCGCGCTCGCCGACGTCGCCGTCCGGCTCGCGCGGCTCACCGCGCGCCTGCTCGACGACGAGCCCGAGGCCCGCGGGCTGCTCGCCCTGCTGCTGCTCCAGCACGCGCGCCGCGACGAGCGCGTGGGGCCCGACGGCGTCACGCGGACCCTGACCGAGCAGGACCGCGCGCGCTGGCGGCACGACGAGATCGCCGAGGGGCTGTCCGAGCTGGACGCGACGCTCGCCGTCGGGCGGCCCGGGCCGTACCAGGTGCAGGCCGCCGTCGCGGCCCTCCACGACGAGGCGACCGACGCGGCCGCGACCGACTGGCCGCAGATCCTCGGCCTCTACGACGTGCTGCTCGACCTCACCGGCTCGCCCGTCGTCGCGCTCAACCGCGCGGTCGCGGTCGCGGAGGTGCACGGCGCGGACGCAGGGCTGGCTGCGCTCGACGCCGTCGCCGACGAGCCGGCGCTCGCGGGCTACCACCTCCTGCCCGCCGTCCGCGCCGAGCTGCTCGTGCGGGCCGGGCGCCCCGCGGACGCTGCCGTCGACCTGCGCCGCGCCCTCACGCTCGTGGACCGCGAGGGCGACCGCCGGCTCCTGGAACGCCGCCTGGCCGCCCTGCCCCGCGCGAGACCGGCCTAGCCGTCGCGAGACCCTCGCGGGACGCGCGCACGGCGGTCCGCTCAGAGGCCCGTCTCGGCGTAGAAGCCCTCGATGTGGGCGCGCACCGCGCGGGCCGCGCGCTCGCCGTCGCCGCCCGCGACGGCGCCGAGCACCGCGCGGTGCTCGGCGCGCAGGCGCTCGGCGGTCCGCTCCCACGACGGGAGCGCGGCGCTGCCCGCGGCGACGTACGACTCGATCGCGCCGCGCAGCCCGGTCATGACGGCCTCGACGAGCGCGTTGCCCGCGAGCCGCACGAGCAGCACGTGGAACGTCGCGTCGAGCTCGCGGAAGTCGGCCGCGGGCAGCGTCGGGTCGTCCATGCGGTCGAGCAGGGCGCCGGCCTCCGCGAGCGTCGCCGCGGCCTCGTCGTCTCCCGCACCGACCCGCTCCCCCGCGGCCCGGACGGCCCACGTCTCCAGCAGCACGCGCGTCTCGACGACGTCGCGCACCGCGAGCGTCCCGGACGCGACGTGCAGGCGCACGGCCGCCCCCAGCCCGGCGGCGGGCCGGTCGACGACGGTGGCGCCGGCGTCGGGCCCGGAGCCCACGGCGGTGCGCACGATGCCCATGGCCTCGAGCACGCGGAGCGCCTCGCGCACCGAGGGTCGCGAGACGCCGAGCTCCTCGGCGAGCGCGCGCTCGGCCGGGAGGCGCTCGCCGAGCGCCCAGCGGCCCGCGGCGAGGTCCGCCTCGATGCGGGCGAGGACGCGTTCGTGGGTGCGCACCCGCTCAGGGTAGGCGACCCCGGCTCGCTGTGGTCAGACCACGCCGGCCTCGTGGTCTACAGTGGACGGACTGTGGTCAGACCACAGCCGCGGCGCCTCACCGCGGCGGTCTCGGCAGGCGGCACCGACGCGGCCCGGCGAGACTGGACCCGACTCGCCTCCCCCGGAGCCCTGATGCGCATAGCCCTCACCGCGACCTGCATCGGCGACGTGATGTTCCCCCAGGCACCGCGCGCCACCGCCCTCCTCCTCGAGCGCCTCGGCCACGAGGTGTTCTTCCCCGAGCGCCAGGCCTGCTGCGGCCAGATGCACGTCAACACGGGGTACCTCGACGAGGCGGTCCCCGTGGTGCGCAACCACGTCGAGGCGTTCTCCCCCGTGCTCGACGGCGAGTGGGACGCGATCGTCGTCCCGTCCGGGTCGTGCACCGGGTCCGTGCGGCACCAGCAGGGCATGGTCTGCCGGCGCGCCGGTCTCGACGACCTCGCGCGCACCGCCGACGCGGTCGCCGCGAAGACGTACGAGCTCTCCGAGCTGCTCGTCGACGTGCTCGGCGTGACCGACGTCGGCGCCTACTTCCCGCACCGGGTCACCTACCACCCGACGTGCCACTCGCTGCGCATGCTCCACGTCGGCGACAAGCCGCTGCGCCTCCTGCGCGCGGTCGAGGGCATCGACCTCGTCGAGCTGCCCGCCGCGGAGGAGTGCTGCGGGTTCGGCGGCACCTTCGCGCTGAAGAACGCCGAGACCTCGACGGCGATGCTCGCCGACAAGATGACGCACGTGAAGGCGACGGGCGCCGAGGTCCTCACCGCGGGCGACGCGTCGTGCCTCATGCACATCGGCGGCGGCCTGTCGCGCATCCGCGCGGGCGTCCGCACGCTGCACCTCGCGGAGATCCTCGCGTCCACGAAGGACACGCCCGCCCCCGCCGGGGTCGGGCCGTCGACGCGCGGGGGTGCCCGGTGAGCCGCACGTTCCTCGGCCTGCCCGTCCGGCGCGGCGCGCGCACCCTGCCCGACGACGTCGCCCACCCGGGCGGGCACGGCACCTCGGCGGGTGCCGGGCCGGCGTCGGACGCGTTCGGCGACGTGCCGCACCCGGACGCGCCGCTGCGCTGGGGCGGGTCGTTCCCCGACGCGGCGCGCGAGGCGCTCCAGAACACGCAGCTGCGGCGCAACCTCGCGCACGCGACGTCGACCATCCGCGCCAAGCGCGCCGCCGTCGTCGGCGAGGTGCCGGACTGGGAGGCGCTGCGCGACGCGGGCTCCGCGATCAAGACCGACGTCATGGCGCGCCTGCCCGAGCTCCTCGAGGAGCTGGAGCGCAACGTCGTGGCGCGGGGCGGCGTCGTGCACTGGGCGCGCGACGCGGACGAGGCGAACCGGATCGTCGCGGACCTCGTGAAGGCGAAGGGGGTCGACGAGGTCGTCAAGGTGAAGTCCATGGCGACGCAGGAGACCGGGCTCAACGAGGCGCTCGCCGCCGAGGGGATCGCGGCGTACGAGACGGACCTCGCGGAGCTCATCGTGCAGCTCGCCGACGACATGCCGTCGCACATCCTCGTGCCCGCGATCCACCGCAACCGCGCGGAGATCCGCGAGATCTTCCTCGCCCGCATGGGCGACGCCCCGCCGGACCTGTCGGACGTCCCGCGCGAGCTCGCGATGGCCGCTCGCGCCCACCTGCGCCGCAAGTTCCTCTCGGCGAAGGTCGCGATCAGCGGCGCGAACTTCGGCGTCGCGGACACGGGGACGCTGACCGTCGTCGAGTCCGAGGGCAACGGCCGCATGTGCCTCACGCTCCCCGAGACCCTCATCACGGTCATGGGGATCGAGAAGGTCGTGCCCGCGTACACCGACCTGGAGGTGTTCCTCCAGCTCCTGCCGCGGTCGTCCACGGGCGAGCGCATGAACCCCTACACGTCCCTGTGGACGGGCGTCACGCCCGGCGACGGCCCGCAGGAGTTCCACCTCGTGCTGCTCGACAACGGGCGCACCGACGTCCTCGCCGACGAGGTCGGGCGGGCCGCGCTGCACTGCATCCGCTGCTCGGCGTGCCTCAACGTGTGCCCGGTGTACGAGCGGGTGGGCGGCCACGCGTACGGGTCGGTGTACCCCGGCCCGATCGGCGCGATCCTCACGCCGCAGCTCACGAAGTCCTCCGGCGGCCTCTCCGGCCACCACGACCCCAACGCGTCGCTCCCCTACGCCTCGACGCTGTGCGGCGCGTGCTACGAGGTGTGCCCCGTGAAGATCGACATCCCGTCGATCCTCGTCGAGCTCCGGGCGCGCGAGGTCGACGCCGACCGCGGCCGCCCCACCGGGTGGGGCGCCGCGATGAAGGCGGCCTCGTTCGTCATGTCCGACGCGCGCCGGTTCGAGCTCGCGGAGAAGGCGGCGGGGGTCGGGCGCCTGGTCGCCGGTCCGAAGGGCCGGATCTCGACCCTCCCGCCGCCCGCGTCCGCGTGGACCCGCTCGCGCGACCTCCCGGCGCCCGCGAAGCAGACCTTCCGCGACTGGTGGCGCGACCGCCCGGCCGACGAGCCCCGCACCGAGGGAGGTGAGGACCGGTGAGCGCGCGCGACGACGTCCTCGCCCGCGTGCGCACCGCGCTCGGCGGGTCGACGGCGGCGGGCGGCCCCGCGGCGTCGGGCAGCGTGCCGCGCGCCTACCGCGAGCACGGCGAGCTCACCCCGGGCTCGCCCGAGGTCGTGGACGTGCTCGTCGACCGGCTCGTCGACTACCGGGCGCACGTGCACCGCGCCGAGACGGCGGCGGACGTGGCGACAGTCGTCGGTGACCTGCTCGCCGACGCGACGTCCGTCGTCGTGCCGGCCGGTCTCGACGAGGCGTGGCTCGCGGGCCTGGGCGCCGGGACCGCCGTCGTGCGGGACGCGCGCGACGACCCGCGCACGCCCGACGAGCTCGACCGCACGGACGCCGTCGTCACCGCGGCGCGCGTCGCGGTGGGCGACACCGGGACGATCGTGCTCGACGGCGAGCCCGACCAGGGCCGCCGGGCGATCACGCTCGTGCCCGACCTGCACGTGTGCGTCGTGCGCACGGACCAGGTGGTGCAGACCGTGCCCGAGGCCGTGCGCCTGCTCGCCGCGCACCCCGGGCGCCCGCAGACGTGGATCAGCGGCCCCAGCGCGACGAGCGACATCGAGCTCTCCCGCGTCGAGGGCGTGCACGGCCCTCGCACCCTCCACGTCGTCCTCGCCCCGCCGAGGGAGAGCCCCGGTCCGCCGAGGTAGAGCCCTGGTCAGCCGAGGTAGAGCCCTGGTCGTGACCAGGGCTCTACCTCGCGCGACCGGGGCTCTCCCTCGTGGGGAGTCCTGCCCGACGGCGGTGGCGCACCTCCGCGAGGACCGTCGCCAGGCGGACGGGGAAGTCGTCGGGCGTGCCGGGCGGCAGCGCGTCCACCGGGAACCACGCGACGTCCTCGCTCTCGTCGCTGACGACCGTGCGCGCGTCCGGGTCGGCGAACGCGACGAACCCGACGTCCCAGTGCGTGCGGCAGGTGCCGAACGCCGCGGCGAGGTCGTGCCGGTGCACGTCCACCGGGGCGGACGGCGCGGCGCCGGCCCCGACCACGGGATCCGCACCCTGCTCGGGGTCCGCGTCCAACGGGACGCCCGGCTCGGGGTCCGGGTCGAACGGGACGAGGTCCTCGATGCCGCTCTCCTCGCGCGCCTCGCGGTAGGCGGCACCCGCGAGCGTCGTGTCCTCCGGCTCGGTGTGGCCGCCCACCTGGACCCAGAACCGGCCCTTGCGGTGGAAGCACAGCAGCACGCGGTCGAGACCGGGGCTGAGCACGAAGCAGCTCGCCGTGAGGTGCTGCGGACCGCCGTCGCGCCGCATCGCCTCGGCGCGCGGGCCGGCGTCGCCGCGGACGAACGCGCGGTACTCCGCCGCGAGCGCCCCCTGACGGGGATCCACGGGCTCCCACCGGTCGAGGCGGTCGAGGGCGTCGCGGGCGAGCAGGGCGGCGGGGTCCGGAGCAGTCACCGGGGAAGGCTACGCGCCCCACCCGACGCCCCGCCTCGGGGCTCGCGCCGGACGCTGCGACAATGGTGTCCCGTGAGCGACCCTCAGCACGACGCCGACGGCGGCCCCACCGACGCCGCCACCCGGACCGACCCGGTGCCGACCGGACCCGCCGGGGACCCGGCGCTGTTCGACCTCCCGCCCGGGTCGCGCGAGGTCCCGACGCGGATCGTGCTGCTCACCGGGGCGTCGGGCTCGGGCAAGACGTCGCTCACCCGCCGGCTCGGGCTCCCGGTCGTCGCGCTCGACGACTTCTACCTCGACCACGACCACCCCGACCTGCCGCAGCGCTTCGGCATCGTGGACTGGGACGACCCCCGCTCGTGGGACGCCGAGGGTGCGGTCGCGGCGCTCGTCGACCTCGCGCGCGCGGGCCACGCCGACGTGCCGGTCTACGACATCCCGACGTCGCGCCGCACCGGCACGACCCACGTCGACGTCACGGGCTCGCGCGTCGTCCTGGCGGAGGGCATCTTCGCGGCGGAGATCGTCGCGGCCTGCCGCGCACAGGACGTGCTGGCCGACGCGATCTGCCTCTACCGACCACGACTCGTGACGTTCTGGTTCCGCCTGCTGCGCGACCTCGCCGAGATGCGCAAGCCGCCGCTCACCCTGTTCCGGCGCGGGTGGGCGCTGCTGCGCGCCGAGCCCGCGCTCGTGCGGCACTGGGAGTCGCTCGGCTGCCGCGCGCTCACGCCCGCGCAGGCCGAGAAGGAGATCCGCGCGCTGCTGCGGCCCGCCTCGGCGTAGGCGTCAGCCCGGCGGGGCGGCGATCTCGATCGTCGCGACCGACGGTCCGCCGCACTCCGACGCGGTACCGTCCGCGCTCTCCCACGTCGGGTCGATCTCGCGCTCCACGACGACGTCGCCCGAGGCGACCTCGACGACGCGGACGAGGACCGGACCGACCGGACCGTTCAGCGCGGACCCGGTCCACTCGGCGACGGAGGGCGCGTCCTGCGCCTCTTCGCTCGGCTCGGGCGAGGTCTCGACGGCCTGGGGCGGGGCCGGGTCGACCGGATCGACCGGATCGACCGGATCGACCGGGTCGACCGGGTCGACCGGGATCGTCGTGGGGGCCGGCTCCGGGCCGGGCAGGAGCGTGCCGTCGCGCACGAGCCCGCAGGGGTCGGCGCCGACGCAGGCCACCGTGACGCCGTACGCGTCGCGGTCCGGCCAGGAGTCGTCGAGCCGGACCTCCAGACGAGCCGAGTAGCCGACCGCCGGGCACGCGGTGACCAGACCTCCGGGACCGCTGCACGCCGAGAGCGCGGCGACGAGCAGCGCACCGGCCAGGCCGTGCGCGCGCCGTCGCGCTCGTGCGGTGCTCACCGACGTCCCCTCTCGCGGCCCGCCCGCCCGTCGGGCCCTCGTCCACCCTGTGTCACGGACGGCCCGCGCCTTGCACCACGGCCCACGTTCTCCTTCGACGGGCCTGCCGAGACGTGAGAAGTGGCCCCTGACCCGCGCGTCGCAGGGGCCATTTCTCACGTCTCGTAGGGGAGCGTCCCGACGACGATCGTCGCGCCGATGTCGTCGTCCCGGACGACGCGCGCGACCAGCCCGGCCCGGCCGAGCACCGCGACGGCACCCGCTGCCTGGCGCTCGCCGGACTCGGTGAGCAGGTGACCGCCGGGGGCGAGCCAGGCGGACGCCTCGGTCGCGACGCGGCGCAGCACGTCCAGCCCGTCGCCGCCGCCGTCGAGGGCGACGTGCGCCTCGTGGTCGCGTGCCTCGCGCGGCAGCAGCGGGATCTCGCCCGACGGGACGTACGGCACGTTGGCGAGGAGGAGGTCGACCCGCCCGCGCAGACCGGCGGGCAGAGGGTCGAAGAGGTCGCCCTCGTACGCGGTCCCGCCGACGGCCCCGACGTTGCGCGCCGCGCACGCGACCGCGGCCGGGTCCACGTCGCTCGCGTGCAGCGCGGCGGCCTCCGCTCCGCCGAGGCCCACCGCCGTCGCGAGCCCCAGCGCCCCGGCGCCGCAGCACAGGTCGACGACGACCGTCCGGCCGTCCCTGCCACCCTCCGGACGGCCGCCGGGGCCGCTGCCCGGGCCGCCGTCGGACAGCTGCGCCGGGCGCCCGGCCCGCCGCCCGAGCGCGACCGCCTCGTCGACGAGCAGCGTGGTGCGCTGGCGCGGCACGAACACCCCGGGGTCCACGGCGACCCGCAGCCCGTGGAAGTCGACGTACCCGAGGACGTGCTCGAGCGGCTCGCCCGCGACCCGGCGCGCGACGAGCGCCTCGAGGTGCGCGTCGTCGTCGGCCCGCTCGGCGAGGAGCGCGGCCTCGTCCTCCGCGAAGACGCACCCGGCGGCGCGCAGGCGGGCGGTGAGGTCGTCGAGCCTGCTCTGGTCCACGCTCCGGACGGTACTCCGGGTCGCGGCCGCCCGGGGATCCTCGACCGGCTGGCGATCGACCCGCGCGCCCGAGATCAGCCCGCGCCCTGGATCGACCCGTACGCACCGGTCCGACCCGCAGAGGGTCGACCCCATGACGCCCGGGTCGATCCCCGCGACGGTGACCGTCAGTCGCGCAGGAGCGGGAGGAGCCGGGTGCCCTGGCGCTCGATCTCCCGCAGGTACGGGGTGTCGGACAGGACGAAGTGCGTCACGCCGAGGTCCTCGTAGCGCCGCAGCGACTTCGCGACGTCCTCCGCGGAGCCGACGAGCCACGTCGTGCCCGCTCCCCCGCCGCCGAACCGGCCCGGGGCGGTCCACAGGTTGTCGTCGAGCACCTCGCCCCGCTCGGCCAGGTCGAGCAGGCGCTGCTGCCCGACGGCGGTGCTCCGCCCCCGGTCGCGGGCCGACCACGCCTCGCGCTCCGGCGACCGGGCCGCGAGCTGCGCGACCTTCGCCTCGGCGTCGACCCACGCCTCCTCCGTCGTGTCCCGCACGAACGTCGTGACGCGCAGCCCGAACTCGAGCGGTGCGTGCTCACGGCCGAGCTCGGCGCTCAGCCGCCTCAGCCGGTCGATGCGTTCCGCGATCCCGTCGAGCGGCTCGCCCCAGAAGAGCTGCACGTCGGCCTCGGTCGCCGCGACGCGCTCCGCCGCCTCCGAGGCGCCGCCGAAGTAGATCCGCGGGTGAGCGCGGTCGCCGCGGACGACGGGCCGCGGCCCCAACGACGAGCGCGTCACCGAGAAGTGCTCGCCCGCGTACGTGACCTCCTCCTGCGTCCACAGGCGCCGCACGATCTGCAGGAACTCGCGCGTGCGGGCGTAGCGGTGCGCCGGGTCGGCCTCGCCGTCGCCGTACGCCTCCTGCCCGTCGGTGCCGGACACGACGTTGACGCGCAGCCGGCCCCCGCTGAGGTGGTCGAGGGTCGCGGCGGCGGACGCGAAGTGCGCGGGCCGCCAGAATCCGGGCCGGATCGCGACGAGCGGCTCGAACGTCGTGGTGCGGGCGGCGAGCGCGGTCGCGACCGTGAACGTGTCGGGACGCCCCCAGCTCGTCCCGAGCAGCGCGCCCGCGAAGCCGTGGCGTTCCAGGGCGTGCGCGTGGCTCGTCAGGGTGTCGAGGCTGTTGTGGTCCTCGGTGGTGTCGTCGCCGCGGTGCCCCGGCCGTACCTGGTTCGGGATGTACCAGAGGTGCTCCGCGCTCATGCGAAGGCCCCCTCGACGACTCGTGCCCCGCCGTCGGACGACGTCCCGGCGGGGGCCGCGTCCGTGTAGCGGTTGGCGGGCCGTTCGAGCCCGTAGTGCTCGCGCAGCGTCCGGCCCTCGTACTCCGTGCGGAACAGGCCGCGCTCGCGCAGCACGGGCAGCACGTGCTCGACGAACTGCTCGAGCCCCGACGGCAGCACCGCAGGCATGATGTTGAACCCGTCGGCGGCCTCGGCGTCGTACCAGTCCTGGATCGCGTCGGCGACCTGCTCGGGCGTGCCGGCGAACGTGCGGTGGCCCCGCCCGCCGCCGAGGCGCCCGATGAGCTGGCGCACCGTGAGCCGCTCGCGGCGCGCGAGCTCGACGATCAGCGTGTACCGGCTCTTGGCCCCCTCGATCTCGTCCTCGGTGGGCAGGCCGTCGGGAAGCTCGCGGTCGAGCGGCAGGTCCTCGGGCGCGAGGCGCAGCGTCTTCGCGAGCTGGGCGCGCGCGTACTCGGGGACGATGAGCTCGTCGAGCTCGCGCTCCCGCGCGAGCGCCTCCGCCTCCGTGGACCCGATGACGGGGACGATGCCGGGCAGGATCTTCACCGTGTCCGGGTCCCGCCCGACGGCGACCGCGCGGGCCTTGAGGTCGGTGTAGAACGCCTGGGCGTCGGCGAGCGTCTGGTGCGCGGTGAACACGGCCTCGGCGTAGCGCGCGGCGAGGTCCTTGCCGTCCTCGGACGACCCGGCCTGCACGATGAGCGGGCGCGCCTGCGGCGAGCGCGGCGTCGTGAGCGCGCCGTGCACGGAGAAGTGGGTGCCGACGTGCGCGGGCCCGTGGATCTTGGCCGGGTCCGCCCAGACGCCCGCGGCCTTGTCGGCGAGTACGGCGTCGTCCTCCCACGAGTCCCAGAGCCGGAACGCGACGTCGAGGAACTCGGCCGCGCGCTCGTACCGCACGGCGTGCGCCGGCTGGTCGTCGAGGCCGAAGTTCCGCGCGATCTCCGGCCCGGCCGTCGTGACGACGTTCCACCCGGCGCGGCCGCCCGAGACGTGGTCGATCGACGCGAAGCGCCGCGCGAGGTTGTAGGGCGAGTTGTACGTCGTCGACGCCGTCGCGATGAGCCCGATGCGCTCGGTCACGGTCGCGATCGCCGTCAGCACGATGAGCGGGTCGAGCGAGCCCGCCGGGCGACGCTCGACGTCGGACCGCAGCCCGGGGGCGTCCGCGAAGAAGATCGAGTCGAGCTTCCCCGCCTCCGCGACCTGCGCGAGTCGCTGCAGGTGCGCGATGTTCATCGAGGTCCACGACGGGTCGCTCTCGGGCAGGCGCCACGACGCCTCGTGGTGGCCCGTGCTCATGAGGAACGCGTTGAGGTGCAGGCGGCCGGGGCGGTGGCCCGAGGAGGCGTGGCGGGTCATGCGGCGGTGTCCTTCCGGTCGGGGGTGGTCGGGGCGTCGCGGACGACGCCGAGCGCGTCGAGCAGCTCGGTGCGGAGCCGGGCGAAGCGGGGGTCGGCGGGGTCGCGGGCCTCGGTGGGGCCGTAGCTCCGGTCGACGCGACGCTCGGCCGCGATCCGTCCCTCGTCGAGCACGACGACGCGGTCCGCGAGCACGATCGCCTCGTCCACGTCGTGCGTGACGAGCAGGACCGCGGGGCGGTGCCGCGCGCACAGGTCGCGCAGCAGGGCGTGCATCCGGATGCGCGTCAGGGCGTCGAGCGCGCCGAACGGCTCGTCGGCGAGCAGGAGCCGCGGCGAGCGCACGAGCGAACGGGCGAGCGACACGCGCTGCTGCTCGCCGCCCGAGAGCTCGTTCGGCCACCCGCGCTCGCGCCCGGCCAGGCCGACCTCCGCGAGGCTCGCGCGGCCGGCGTCCCGCGCGGCGCTCCGCCCGCGCGCCCCGGCGTCGAGACCGAGCACCACGTTGTCCAGCACGCGCGCCCACGGGAGGAGCCGCGAGTCCTGGAAGACGACGGACACCTGGTCCGGCACCACGACCTCGCCCGAGCCCGCGACCCCGTGGTCGAGCGCGGCGAGCGCGCGCAGGAGCGTGCTCTTGCCCGAGCCGGACCGGCCCAGGATCGCGACGAACTCGCCGTCGTCCACGGTGAGGTCGAGGTGGTCGAGGATGCGCTGCTCCCCGTACGACCGGACGAGCGAGCGGACCCGCACGGCCGCGCCCGGCGCCGTCGGGCGGGCCTCCTGCGCGGTCAGTCCTCCAGCGTGCGCCGCCACGAGAGCACCCTCCTCTGCAGGAGGCGGACGGCGAGGTCCGCGGAGTAGCCCAGCACGCCGTAGACCACGAGGCCGACGAGGATGATCTCCGTCTGCCCGTACGTCCGGGCGAGCTCCATCATGTAGCCGATCCCGGCCGTCGCGTTGACCTGCTCGACGACGACGAGCGCGAGCATCGACCCCGTGACCGCGAACCGCAGCCCGAGGAAGAACCCGGGCAGCGCGCCCGGCAGGATGACGCGGCGCACGAACTGCCACCGCGAGAGCTGCACCGTCTCGGCGAGCTCGACGTAGCGGCTGTCGATCGCGCGCAGGCCGTTGTGCGTGTGCAGGTAGATGGGGATGAACACGCCGAGCGCGATGGTGATGACCTTCATCTCCTCGCCGATGCCGAACCACAGGATGAGCAGCGGCAGGAGCGCGAGGTTGGGGATGGCGCGCTTGACCTGGATCGGGCCGTCGAGCACGGCGTCGCCCACCCGGCTCAGCCCGGCGGCCAGCGCGAGCACGACGCCCGCGACGATGCCGGCCGCAAGCCCGAGCGCGGCGCGCGTCAGGGACACGCCGAGGTGCGCCCCGAGCTTGCCGTTCGCGACGAGCTCCGCGCCCGTCGAGACGACCGTCCACGGCGCGGAGAGCACGCGCGGGTCGACGAGCCCCGTCGCGGACCCCACCGACCAGACGACCGCGAGGAGCGTGACCCCGACGAGCGCCGCGAGCGGGACCGGCCGGCCGAGCCCGAGGCGCGTGCCGCGCGGTCGCACGTCCGCGAGGGTCGACGCGGCGTCGGCCCGCGGGACCGCGACGTCGACCCGGTCGGCGACCGCGGCGCTCACTGCGCGCCCCCGTCCTGCGCGGCAGCCGCCGCCTCGCCCGCGACCGGGCCGAAGCGCACGTCGAACAGGTCGGCCGCGTCGAGCGGCTGCTCGTCGAGCTCCGTCGCGAGCAGGTCGACCGTCGCCTGCGTGCGCTCGATGCCCTCGGTGAGGTCGGACGGGACGTCCGGGACCGGCGCGTGGTCGACGAGATACTGCGCGTCCTCCTCGCTCAGCCCCTGGTCCTCGATGTAGTAGCCCTGCTTCCACTCCTCGGGGTGCTCCGCGACCCAGATCTTCGCGGCCGCCCACGCGGCGACGTACTCCCGCAGCGCCGCCGCCCTGGCCGGGTCGCGCACGACCTCGGTCGGGCCGTAGAGGTGCGACGCGTCGTCGCGCAGGTGGTGCTGGACCGACGTCGCGCCGTCGGCCTCGTACGTCGCGAGGTACCGGAAGAGCTGCGTGCCGCCGAGCGGCGCGACGTCGACCTCGCCCGCCGCGAGGGCCGTCGAGTAGACGTCGCCCGTGCTCGGGAGCTCGACGAGCTCGACGTCGTCCTGCGTGAGCCCGGCCTCCTCCAGCGCCTTGAGGACGATCGCGCCCTGCGCCTGGCCCGGGCTGAACGCGATGCGGTGACCGCGGAAGTCCTCGAGCGAGTCGAGCTCGATCCCCGGCGCCCCCGCGAACTCGTAGACCGGCGCGTCCTCCCAGTTCTCCCGGTAGACGGACGCGTAGACCTGCACGTCCAGGCCCGTCCACGTCGCGTGGATCGGCGGGATCTCCGCGACGGCGCCGACGTCGAGCGAGCCGGCCCGGAACGCCTCCGTCGTCGCCGGGCCGCCCGAGATGTTGGCCCACTCGATCTCGAACGAGAAGTCGCTGTCCAGGTCGTCGCCCGCGAGCTCGAACGCCTTCTGCGTCGTCGGGTCGCCGACCCGCAGGACGGTGCCCTCCGGCACCTCGGTGGGCAGCTCGGCGTCGGGCGCGAGGGTGCCGCCGTCGGCCGGGTCACCGCCCCCGGACGCCTCGGCGGTGCTGCACGCGCCGGCGGCGAGGAGCGCGACGAGACCGAGCGCGACGGCCGTCGCCCTCCGGCGGCCGGGCGGTGCGGACGGACGGAGCGGGGAAGCAGGCATGACGGGTCCTCTCAGGGAGAGCGCACGGGGACGCACGAGGGCGCGCGGGTGCCGTGCGCGGGAGGGTGGTGGGACGGCGCGACGGCGGCCCGGGGCGGCCGTCGGTCAGTGCGTCGGGGTGCTCAGCGGCACGGGGTCGGACGACACGCGGCCCGACGGCGCAGGCGCGCACGCAGGGCGCGACGACACGCGAGTCCGGGCACGTGCCCGGCGTCGGTGGCGGGGAGGGCGACGAGGCCCCCCGGTGTCGTCGGCATGCGGCGACTGTGCCAGCGTGCGCAGACCTCGCAAAGGGCCGTCGCCCCCCGTCCCACGACGAGGACGGACGTAACGCCGTGCAACGGCCCCTCGCCCGCCGACCAGGTGGTTCCCGTCGGCCGAGCAGGCGATGGTGGTGCGTCGGTCGCCCGGGACGCGCCACGACCACCTGCTCGGCGGGAGAGGGGGCGCCGGGACGACGACGGGCCCCGACCCTCCCGGAGGAGGATCGGGGCCCGTGTGTCAGGCGTTCAGGAGTGCGTCACTCCGCGCCGGCCTGCAGCTCGCCCGTCGGGGGCAGGTCGCGGACCGAGACGCCGGTCGGGGCGTCGAGCGCGGCGGCCGCGCCCACGCTCACCGGGCCGCGGTCGTGCTCGCCCTTCGAGACACCCCGGAAGGTGAACTCGCCGAGCAGGCCCTCGCCCTCGGCGTCGACCAGGACGATCTCGCCGGCCTTGAGCTCGCCGAACAGGATCTTCTCCGAGAGCACGTCCTCGATGTCGCGCTGGATCGCGCGGCGCAGCGGACGAGCACCCAGGACCGGGTCGTAGCCCTTCTCGGCGAGGAGCTGCTTCGCGGGCTGCGTGAGCTCGATGCCCATGTCCTTGTCCCGCAGGCGGGCGTCGAGACGGGCGATCATCAGGTCGACGATCTGGATGATCTCGGCCTGCGAGAGCTGCGGGAAGACCACCACGTCGTCGACGCGGTTGAGGAACTCCGGCCGGAAGTGCTGCTTGAGCTCGTCGTTGACCTTCGCCTTCATGCGCTCGTAGGACGTGACCAGGTCGCCGCCGGCGTTGAAGCCGGTCTGGACGCCCTTGGCGATGTCCCGCGTGCCGAGGTTGGTCGTCATGATGATGACGGTGTTCTTGAAGTCCACGACGCGGCCCTGCGAGTCGGTCAGGCGACCGTCCTCGAGGATCTGCAGGAGCGAGTTGAAGATGTCCGCGTGGGCCTTCTCCACCTCGTCGAACAGGACGACCGAGAACGGCTTGCGCCGCACCTTCTCGGTGAGCTGGCCACCCTCGTCGTACCCGACGTAGCCGGGGGGCGAGCCGAACAGCCGCGAGACGGTGTGCTTCTCGGAGAACTCCGACATGTCGAGCTGGATGAGCGCGTCCTCGTCCCCGAAGAGGAACTCGGCGAGCGCCTTGGCCAGCTCCGTCTTCCCGACGCCCGTGGGGCCGGCGAAGATGAACGACCCACCGGGGCGCTTCGGGTCCTTGAGGCCCGCACGCGTCCGCCGGATGGCCTGCGACAGCGCCTTGATCGCGGCCTCCTGGCCGACGACGCGCTTGTGCAGCTCGTCCTCCATGTTGAGCAGGCGGCTGGACTCCTCCTCGGTGAGCTTGAAGACCGGGATGCCCGTGGCCATGGCCAGGACCTCGGCGATCAGCTCCTCGTCCACCTCCGCGACGGTGTCCAGGTCACCGGACTTCCACGCCTTCTCCTTGTCGGCGCGCTTCGCGGTGAGCTGCTTCTCCTTGTCGCGCAGGCCGGCGGCCTTCTCGAAGTCCTGCGCGTCGATCGCGGACTCCTTCTCGCGGCGCGCCTCGGCGATCTCCTCGTCGAGCTCCTTGAGCTCCGGCGGGGCCGTCATGCGGCGGATGCGCAGGCGCGCGCCCGCCTCGTCGATGAGGTCGATCGCCTTGTCCGGGAGGAACCGGTCGTTGATGTACCGGTCCGCGAGCGTGGCCGCGGAGACGAGCGCGGAGTCCGTGATGGACACGCGGTGGTGCGCCTCGTAGCGGTCGCGCAGGCCCTTGAGGATCTCGATGGCGTGCGGGAGCGACGGCTCGGCGACCTGGATGGGCTGGAAGCGACGCTCCAGGGCCGGGTCCTTCTCGACGTGCTTGCGGTACTCGTCGAGCGTCGTCGCGCCGATGGTCTGCAGCTCGCCGCGCGCGAGCATCGGCTTGAGGATGCTCGCGGCGTCGATCGCGCCCTCGGCGGCACCCGCCCCGACGAGGGTGTGGATCTCGTCGATGAACAGGATGATGTCGCCGCGCGTGCGGATCTCCTTGAGCACCTTCTTCAGGCGCTCCTCGAAGTCGCCGCGGTAGCGCGAGCCGGCCACGAGCGCGCCGAGGTCGAGCGTGTAGAGCTGCTTGTCCTTGAGCGTCTCGGGGACGTCGCCGCGGACGATGTCCTGGGCGAGGCCCTCGACGACGGCCGTCTTGCCGACGCCGGGCTCGCCGATGAGGACGGGGTTGTTCTTGGTGCGGCGGCTCAGCACCTGCATGACGCGCTCGATCTCGAGGCTGCGCCCGATGACCGGGTCGAGCTTGCCCTCGCGCGCGGCCTGGGTGAGGTTGCGCCCGAACTGGTCGAGCACGGCCGAGCCGGACGGCTGGCCCTCGGTGGGACCGCCGGCGGCGACCGGCTCCTTGCCCTGGTAGCCGGACAGGAGCTGGATGACCTGCTGGCGCACCTTGTTGAGGTCGGCGCCCATCTTCGTCAGGACCTGGGCGGCGACGCCCTCGCCCTCGCGGATGAGGCCGAGCAGGATGTGCTCGGTGCCGATGTAGTTGTGGCCGAGCTGGAGCGCCTCGCGCAGCGACAGCTCGAGCACCTTCTTGGCGCGCGGCGTGAACGGGATGTGCCCGCTCGGGGCCTGCTGGCCCTCGCCGATGATCTCGGTCACCTGGGTGCGGACGCCGTCGAGGGAGATCCCGAGGGACTCCAGCGCCTTGGCCGCGACACCCTCGCCCTCGTGGATGAGGCCGAGGAGGATGTGCTCGGTGCCGATGTAGTTGTGGTTGAGCATCCGCGCCTCTTCCTGGGCGAGGACGACGACCCGACGGGCTCGGTCTGTGAATCTCTCGAACATGTGCTGCTCCTCGTGAGCGGCGTACACCTGCCCGCCGGACGACGGGTACAAGCCTGACCGCATTGACTCTATGCGGTTCGAACGAGCCGCACCCCCTCCGTATGCCGTTGTTCGCCAGGGGCGTGAAAGAGGGGTCGCGCCGTGACCTCCCGGGCGGTCCCGGGTGCCCGACGGCGGAGATCACCCGGCCCGACACGCGCCGGGGGCGTTGACCGCGGCCCGCGCCACGGGCAGGCTCGGGAGTGCGCCCCGCACGACGTCCAGAAGGGTGGCGAAGAGCGATGCACCAACCGGACCAGCCGCCGGAGGACACCCCCGCACCTGACGCGGACGAGCGAGAGGCACGCCCCACGGGCTCGGCCGCGTCGTGGGAGCAGGTGGTCGCGCGGTTCCACGGCGCCGTCGCGGAGGTCGACGACCCGCTCACCTGGGGCCTCGACCTCGACGAGGAGACGCTCACGGGCGCCGGCCACGGGGCGCACGACCCGGCTGAGGAGCGCTTCCTGCGCTCCTACGTGTCGTTCACGGGCGAGACGCTCGACGTCGAGACGCTGCGGGTGCGGGCCGCGCACGACGAGCAGGCCGAGGACATCGCCCGCACCGCGCTCAGCGGGGCGCTCGCCGCGCCCCTGCACTCGGACACCCCCGGCGACGACGACTTCCTCGACTCCTACCAGGAGTACCGCGCCGCGATGCGCGCGATCGTCGAGGAGGTGGACGTCGCGCCCGTCGTGCGCACCACGTTCCGGGTCGACGGCGAGACCCGCCCCTGCCTGTACGTCACCGTGCGGGAGCACGCCGCGGCGTACGTGCCGGTCGAGGACCGGGCGCTGGTCGTCTCGGGCCCGGCGGACCTGCTCGCGCGGGTCGACGTCGTCACCCGCCCCCTGCGCAACATCCTCCAGGACGAGCCCGACCCGCGGTTCTGACCGGCGCCGCGCCCCGCGCCGCGGGACTCTCGTCCACCACCCCGGGACGCCCGTCCCGGGCGCGGCGCGGCCCCGCGGCCTAGGGTCGAAGTCAGCACCGGCGCCGCCGACGGCGTCGGGACAGCACGCCGACGGCGCACGCGGTCGGCCGACCGGGCGGGGGTGGCGAGATGCGCGGCGTGATCGTCGGTGTCGACGGGTCGGAGGAGTCGGGCGGCGCGCTCGACTGGGCGCTGCGCGAGGCGGCGGACCGGGCGGTGCCCCTGACGGCCGTGCTCGCGTTCGAGTCGCGGCAGGGGCCGGGCGACGGCCCCGACGCGGCGGCCGAGGAGAAGCGGGCGCTCGTCCAGGAGTGGCTCGACGCCGCGCGCGCCCGCACGGGGATCGGCCCGGACGCGGTCACCGCGACGTCGATCGCCGAGCGCGGCAGCCCCGCGGCCGTCCTGCTCGCCCTCGCCCAGCCGCGCGTCGCGCAGGCGGCCCAGGACGACGTGCGGCCCGACGCCGCCGACGGAGACGACGCCGACCTGCTCGTCCTCGGCCGCTGCGGCCGGGGCCGCCTCGGCCGGATGGTCCTCGGGTCGGTGCCGACCGCCGTCGTGCAGCACGCGACCGTCCCCGTGACCGTGGTGCGCGGGACGCCCGACGCGCGCCACGACCACGCGCGGCCCGTCGTCGTCGGGGTCGACGGGTCGTCGACGTCGGTCCAGGCGCTGCGGCACGGCGCCGACGTCGCGCGGCGCACGGGCGCGACGCTCGAGGCCCTGTTCTGCTGGCAGATCGTCTCGCTCGCGCCCCTGCCCGACTCGTGGGGATGGACGCCGCCCATCGACGACTACGAGAAGTTCGCCGCCCAGAAGCTCGACGCCGCGCTCGAGGCGGCGGGGGTCGACCTGCCCGACGACCGCCTCGTGCGCAGCGTGCAGCACGTGCACGCCGCGAAGGGGGTCATCGAGGCGTCGTCGCGCGCGGAGCGGCTCGTGCTCGGCAACCGCGGCGTCGGCGGGTTCGACCGGCTGCTCCTGGGGTCCGTGAGCCGGCACGCGGTCGAGTACGCGCACTGCCCGGTCACGGTCGTGCGGCCCGCGGACGCGACGCACCCCTCGGGCACCCACGACAACTGAGGCCTTGCCCGACGCGCGGGCGGCAGCGACGCCCGCCGCGCGGCATGATGGAGCTCCCCGACAGGCCGGAGCCCCGATGACGAACGTCGACCTCCTCACGGAAGCCCACCTCACGACCGCCCGCACCGCGCCGAACGGTCGCAGCGCCGAGGTCGTGCTGCACGACGGCCCGCTGCGCCAGACGATCCTGGCGCTGCGCGCGGGCGTCGAGCTCGGGGAGCACAACTCCCCGCCCGCGGCGTCGATCCAGGTCCTGCGCGGGCGGGTCCGGGTCACGGCGCTCGGCGAGGGCGACGTGGAGCTGGGCGAGGGCGAGCTGCGCGTGCTCACGCACGAGCGGCACGCGGTGAGCGCGATCGAGGACGCGGCGTTCCTCCTGACGACCGTGACGAGCGTCCCGGGCAGCTGAGCGCCTGCTCCTGCGAACCGCCCGCACGGCTGCCAGGGTGGTGCGGATGAGAGCCTCGACAACGACGACCGTCCTCGCCGCGAGCGCCCTGGTCCTCGCGGCCTGCACCGCGACCCCCGGCGACGCCCCGGGCACCCCGGAACCGTCGGCCCCGGCCCCCTCGACCTCTGCCGCGACCCCGGCACCCGGCGATCCCGCCGCGGCGCTCCCGACGGACGCGCCCGCCGACGTCCTGCTCCCCGCGGGGGCGTGGGGCGGCGAGGGAGCACGCGACGAGGCGGAGGGGGTCGCGGACTGGCACCTCCCGGAGGCGTGCGCCGACGGCGGCCCCGCGGACGCCACGGCGATGCGCACCGCGACCGAGGGCGACGGCGCGGACGAGGGCACCGTGGGGGTCCACCAGGTCGCGGTGTTCGCCGACGCCGACGCCGCCACCGCGGAGGCCGCGCGGCTCGCGGACCTGCTCGCCGCGTGCGCGGCGCAGGGCGGCGCGGAGGGCACGGCGTACACGGCCGAGCCGCTCGACGTCGGCGCCCAGGGCAGCGGTCTGGCCACCGACTACTACGGGTCGGGCGGGAGCGGAGACCTGGACACGGCGCTCGGCACCTACCTGGCGACCACGCGCCGCGGTGCCGCGGTCACGCTCGTCGCGCTCGACGGCGGGGAGAGCACCGTGGGCGCGGCCCGCGAGACGGTCGCGGAGCAGACCCGCGCCGCGTGGGAGCTGCTGTGCCGCTACGAGCAGGCGGGCTGCTGACCGACGGCGCCCTCCCGCCCGGGGGGTTCACTCCCGGGACGTCGTGCCCGGGTCGCCGTGGCGGCCGCTCAGCCCCTGACGGCCCAGGCCGCGAGGGCCAGCGCCGTGACGTCCTCCGCGACGGCGCCCGGCCAGTCGGGCCGCTCGCCGACGGCGAGGCGTCGCCACGCCGCACCGCCCCACGTCCCGACGGCCCCACCCGCGGCTCCCGCGGCGGCGGCGAGGACCAGCCCGACGGGACCGGTCCGGTGCCGGGCGACGAGCACGCCGCCCACGGCGCCGCTCGCGACGCGGACGACGGGGCCGGGCGGCGCGAGTCGGCTCGGCGTCTGCGGCAGCTTGTCGCCGACCAGCTCGCCGACGACGCCCAGGAGCGCCGCGCCGCGCGCGAGCGGCCCGGGTCCATGGCCCGACCGGCTCGACCCGCCGGGCCGCACGAGGCCGGCCAGCACGGGCGCCGCGACCCCGAGGCTGCTGCGCGAGCCCGCGGCGACGCCGAGCGCGAGCGCCCGGGCGAGCACCGCCGTCGTGCCGCGCGGCGCGGAAGCGTCCTGGGACGTCATGGGGTCCTCCTGCGGTGTGGTGGTGGCCCGGTCGACCGGGCTCTCCCGAACGTAGCCGCTCCCGGGGCGGCCCACCCGGCGGCGCGGCGCCCGCCCGCCGCGTCCCGCGCCCGGGCCCGCCCCCAGCGACGCCGAGGTCGGCGAGCAGGCGCTGCGCCTCGCGGTCGCCCGGGCGACGACGCACCCCGGCGCGTGGCGGTCCGGTGCCCGGTCGTGCTGCGGGAGCCCACCCCGCGCCCCTGCCGCCGCCCCTCACGGACGGGTCGCGCTCGAACGGTTGACGGATCGGCACCACGGGGGCATGATCGGGAGGAGACGATACCCCCTAGGGGTATCAGCAGCCGAGAGGAGACACGGTGGACCACCGCACGGAGCCCGGCCCCGGGCGTCGGACCGGCGCGGACGGCGAGCACGAGCACCACGAGGCGCACGCGCACCCCGAGGCGCACGGGCACCCTCGCGCGTCGGCGACCGCCGCCGTCGACCACGCCACGCACGACCCGGCCGCGCACCGCGGCCACGACACGGCGGGGCACGAGGACCACCACGCGGGTCACGCCACCGCGGGTCACGGCACCGCCGGGCACGAGGGCCACGGCACGTCCGGGCACGAGAGTCACGACACGGCCGGTCACGGCACGGCGGGCCACGCCGGACACGACATGGCGGGTCACGGGGGTCACGGCGGGCACGGCGACCACGTCGGGCAGTTCCGCCGCCTGTTCTGGATCATGCTCGTCCTCGCGGTCCCCACGGTCGCGCTGAACGCCATGTTCGCGATGCTCCTGGGCTACGACCTGCCCGACGCCGCGTGGGTGCCCTGGGTGTCCCCCGTCCTGGGCACGGTGATCTACGCCTGGGGCGGGCGCCCGTTCCTCACCGGTGCGGTGAGCGAGCTGCGGAGCCGCAAGCCCGGGATGATGACGCTCATCTCGCTCGCCATCACGGTCGCGTTCGTGTCGTCGCTGGGAGCGAGCCTGGGCCTGCTCGCGCACGAGCTCGACGTCTGGTGGGAGCTCGCGCTCCTCGTCGTCATCATGCTGCTGGGCCACTGGCTCGAGATGCGCTCGCTCGCGCAGACGGCGTCCGCGCTCGACTCGCTCGCCGCGCTCCTCCCGGACGAGGCGGAGCGGGTCGCCGAGGACGGGACCGTGACGACCGTCGCGCCGACGGACCTGCGCGTGGGCGACCTGGTCGTCGTCCGGCCGGGAGGGCGCGTGCCCGCGGACGGCGAGGTCGCGTCCGGCTCGGCGGACGTCGACGAGTCGATGATCACCGGCGAGTCGCGCCCCGTGCGCCGCACCGTCGGGGACGCCGTCGTCGCGGGGACCGTCGCGACGGACGACGCGCTGCGCGTGCGGATCACGGCCGTCGGCGAGGACACCGCGCTCGCGGGCATCCAGCGGCTCGTCGCGGACGCGCAGGCGTCGTCGACGAAGACGCAGCGCCTCGCGGACCGCGCCGCCGGGTGGCTGTTCTGGTACGCGCTCGGGGCGGCCGCCCTGACGATCGGCCTCTGGCTGGTCTTCGGCACGCCCGAGCAGGCGCTGATCCGGGCGATCACCGTCCTCGTCATCGCGTGCCCCCACGCGCTGGGCCTCGCGATCCCGCTCGTCGTCTCGCTGTCGACGGAGCGTGCCGCGAAGGCGGGCGTCCTCGTCAAGGACCGCCTCGCGCTCGAGCGCATGCGCACCGTGGACACCGTCCTGTTCGACAAGACCGGGACGCTCACCGCGGGCGAGCCGGTCGTCGTGCACCTCGCGACCGCGGGCGGCACGTCCGAGGCCGCGCTGCTCGCGCTCGCGGCGGCGGCCGAGGCGGACAGCCAGCACCCGCTCGCCCGCGCGATCGTGCGGGCGGCCGAGGAGCGGGGCGACGACGTCCCCCGCGCCACCGACTTCCGGTCGCTCACGGCCGTCGGCGTCGAGGCGACCGTCCTGACCCCCGACGGCGCGCGCCGCGTCGCGGTCGGAGGGCCGGCACTCCTGCGCGAGCGCGGGCTCGACCCCCTGCCCGACGCCGCGGCGTGGGCCGAGGACGGGTCGACCGTCCTGCACGTGGTCGTCTCGGACGACGCCGGCACCCGCACCGGCACCGCGTCGGACGCGCGGTCCGGAGAGGTCGTGGGCGCGTTCGCCCTGGCGGACGCGATCCGCCCCGAGTCGCGCGAGGCCGTCGACGCGCTGCACCGGCGCGGCATCCGGGTCGTCATGATCACCGGCGACGCCGAGCCCGTCGCCCGCGCGGTCGGGCGCGAGCTCGGCATCGACCAGGTCTTCGCGGGCGTGCGCCCCGAGGACAAGGACGCGAAGGTCGCCGAGCTGCAGCACGGCGGGCGCGTCGTCGCGATGGTCGGCGACGGCGTCAACGACGCCCCGGCGCTCGCCCAGGCGGACGTCGGCATCGCGATCGGCGCGGGCACCGACGTCGCGATCGCGTCCGCCGGGGTGATCCTCGCGAGCTCCGACCCCCGGGCGGTGCTGTCGATCATCGAGCTGTCGCACGCGTCGTACCGCAAGATGCAGCAGAACCTGTGGTGGGCCGCGGGCTACAACATCGTGGCCGTGCCCCTCGCCGCGGGCGTGCTCGCGCCCGTCGGGTTCGTCATGCCGATGGCGGTGGGCGCGATCCTCATGTCCGCGTCGACGGTCATCGTCGCGCTCAACGCGCAGCTGCTGCGCCGCACGGACCTCGACCCGGCCCGGCTCGCGTCGCGGTGACCGGGGCCGCGAGGCCCCCTCGACCACGAGGTTGCTGTCGTCCTGCCGCGCAGGACGACAGCAACCTCGTGGTCGGCCGCGCGGAAGGTCGTGCTCGACCGTGAGGGACCCCGTGCTCGCTGCGAGACTGGGCCGGTGACCACGCAGCAGCCCGACGACCGGCCCGTCGCCGGCGTCCTCCTCACGCCCGGCGCCGGCGCGAGCCGCGACCACCGCGCGCTCGTCGCGATCGACGACGCGCTGGCCGCCCTCGACCCGCCCGTCCCCGTGCGCCGCGTCGACTTCCCCTACCGGATCGCCGGCAAGCGGATGCCCGACCGGCCGCCCGTCGCGATCGCGCACGTCCGCGACGAGGCGGAGGCGTTCGCCGCCGAGCTCGGCACCACGACGGACCACCTCGTGCTCGGCGGCCGCTCGTACGGCGGCCGCATGTGCTCGATGGCCGTCGCCGAGGGGCTCCCCGCCGCCGGGCTGGCCCTCGTCAGCTACCCGCTGCACCCGCCGGGCAAGCCCGAGCGGCTGCGGACCGAGCACTTCCCGGACCTCCACGTACCGGTCCTCCTCGTCTCCGGGCGCACCGACCCGTTCGCGACGCCGGACGAGCTCGCCGAGCACACCGCCGCGATCCCCGGTCCCGTCACGCGCGTCGAGCTGCCCGGTGCCCACGACCTCAAGGGGCAGGACGCGGCCGTGTGCGAGTCCGTCGTCCGGTGGCTCGCGACGCTCGGGGCCTGACCCGCCCCAGGGCGCCGCCCCGGCGTTCCGACCGGCCCGCGCGACTGCGTACGATGTGCCGCGGACCGCTCCCGAACGACCCGGAGGTGCTGATGCGTGCCGCTGGCCGCCTGCTCGCCCTCGCACCCCTGGCGGTGCTCGTGGTGGCCGTCGCCGCCGCACCCGCGACCGCCGTCGGCCGGGACGGCGAGAGCGGGCTCGAGGTGAGCGTCGACGGCGTCTCGTTCGACCCGGAGCGCCTCTGGTCCGAGTGGGGCGCCGTCTCCTACGCCGTGAGCGCGCCGGACGGGAGCCGCGAGCGGTACTACTCCGACTCCTACGGCCCGCGCGACTCCGCGGACGGGTTCCTGGCCTTCTCGGTGCCGGCGCGCACGTTCCCCGACGGCTACTGCGTCACGTGGGCCCAGGTGTCCGGCCTGCGCGCGCAGCACGCGCGCTGGAACGGGGACGACCCCGTCTGCACGACGGCGCAGGCCGCGCCCTCCCCCACGACGCCGCCCCCGGCGCCGACCCCCGACCCCCCCGCGACCTCGGCCCCGACGGCCGAGGCGCCGCCGGCCGCGGCTGTCGTGGAGGCGCCCGTCGAGACGCCGGAAGCGCCGGAGCCGGACGTCACGGAGGAGCCGACCGCCGAGCCGACGGAGGAACCGACGACGGACGCCCCCGTCGAGCCGACGGCGGCCGCCGCGCCTACGACCGCGGGCCCCGAGCCCGCGCGCGTCCCGCTCGCGTCCGTCGACCGCACGTCGCCGCCCCCGCCCGCGGGCGAGACCTTCCCGACCTTCGCCGCGGTGGGCGTCGGCGGGCTTGTCGCCGCTGCGGCCGGCGGCGTGATCCTGCTCGTGCGCCGCGTGGGCTGAGGCCTCGACGAGGCTCTGCGGCGGGCCGGGGGTCCACGGCGACACCGTGCTCCGGGAGCAGAAAAGGCCGGGTCCGAGGACCCGGCCTGACCTGCCGTGATGGAGCCGCCTAAGGGAATCGAACCCTTGACCTATTCATTACGAGTGAATCGCTCTGCCGACTGAGCTAAGGCGGCGTGCTACGTCCCGGTCCGCTCGGCGAACCGGTGGGCAACGAGCGCCTACTGTACCCAACGACCGGGCCAGATTCCAAAGCGGGCCCGGGGGCCGCCGTCGGGCGCGCTTCGGCTCAGCAGCGGAGCCCGTCCTCGGGGACGGTCCCGTCCACGAGGTAGGCGTCCACGGCGTCGCTCAGGCAGTCGTTCGCGCGCCCGTACGCGGTGTGCCCCTCGCCCTCCCAGGTGACCAGGACGGCGGAGTCGAGCGTGTCGGCGAGGCCCTCGGCCCACACGTAGGGGGTGGCCGGGTCGTTGGTCGTGCCGATGACGAGGATCGGCGCGGCGCCCTCCGCGGCGAGGTCGAACTCCTGGTCGACGACGGGGTACGCCCAGCCCTCGCACGTGAGCCCGCCGAACGCGAAGAAGTAGCCCATCGTCGGGGCCTCCTTCTCGAGCCGCTCGAGCTGGGCCTGCATCGCGGCCGGGTCGTCGTCCTGGCGCCCGTCGAGACAGTTCACGGCCCGGAACGCCTCGGACGAGTTCGACGAGTACGTGCCGTCGGCGTTCCGGTCGTTGTAGAAGTCGGCGAGGTAGAGCAGGCCGTTGCCGGTGCCCTCCTCGAACGCCTCGGTGAGCGCCTGCGTGAGCACGGGCCAGCTCTGGTCGTTGTACAGCGTGACGGCGACGCCGTAGAAGCCGAGGGTCTGCGTGACGCTGCGACCCGAGTCCGTCGGGAGCGGGTTCGCCTTCGCGGCGTCGAGGAGCGAGCGGATCTGGCGCATCCCCGCGTCCGTGTCGCCCTTCAGGGGGCACTTGGCGCCGGCCTGGCAGTCCTCGACGTACGCGCGCAGGGCGTTCTCGAAGCCGACGGCCTGCTGCTCGGAGATCTCGTCCGGGTCGAGCGAGGTGTCGATCGCCCCGTCCAGCACCATGCGGCCGACCTTGTCCGGGAACAGCCCGGCGTACGTGGCCCCGAGCTGCGTGCCGTAGGAGTAGCCGAGGTACGCGAGCTTCTCGTCGCCGAGGACGGCGCGCAGCATGTCCATGTCGCGCGCGGCGCTCTGGGTGTCGACCTGGCCGAGCAGCTCGCCCGTGTTCTCGGCGCACGCGTCGGCCCACGCGCGACGGTCCTCCGCGAGCGCCTCGAGCCCCGCCTCGTCCGTGTCGAAGTCGCGCGACAGGGACTCGTCCTTGGCGGCGTCGTCGAGGCACACGACGGGCGACGACTGCCCGACGCCGCGGGGGTCGAAGCCCACGAGGTCGTAGGCCGCGGTGACGCTCTCGCCGACGGTCGGCGCGAGCGACGCGACGAAGTCGACGCCCGACGCGCCGGGCCCGCCGGGGTTGGTGAGGAGCGAGCCGATGCGCTCGCCGGTCGCGGGCTGGCGCTTGACCGAGAGCTCGATCTCGCCCGCCGCCGGGTCCTGCCAGGAGAGGGGGGCGCGCGCCGTCGTGCACTCCCAGCCGGCCCCGCACTCCTCCCACGCGAGGGTCTGCCCGTAGAACTCCTCGAAGCCCTCCGGTCCCGTCTCGCCCGTGCCGGTCGACGACGCGGTCGGGACGTCCTCGACCGGGGTCTGCTGCTTCGGGGGCGCCGAGCACGCGCCCGCGACGAGGGCCAGCACGAGGGTCGCGGCGCAGGCCAGGGCGCGGCGAGCGGGGCGGGAGGAGGGGGACGTCGTCACCCGGACACGGTAGCCGCTCGCCCGTCGCGCGGGAGACGGCCCACCGGCGGCGGCCCGTCCTTTCACGCGCTCTTCACCGCGCGGGTCGTCACCCCGCGGTCCAGGCGAACTCGCCGGCCGCGCCCTCGGCCGGCGGCGGCACGACGACGGTCCCGCGGTCCCCGAGCACGACGCTCACGTCGGCGCTCGTGTCCACGTCGTCGGGCACCGCGACGACGGACGTCGCGGGGACGTAGTCCATGGTGCACGCGGTGTCGGCGGGGATGTCGACGAACGACACGACGACGTCGCTCCCCTCGACCGCGGCGTCGTCCTCGGCGAGCAGCGGGCACGAGCTGGACCCGAACGTCACGACGAGCAGGAGGCCCGGCTCGGCGCTCCACGCGGCGCCGGTGCCGCCTTCGGTCGGCGCGTCCGCGCCGGGCGGCAGGCCCTTGCCGTGCGCGCCCGCGACGACGTCCATCGTCGCGGCGTCGGGCAGGCCCTGCTGCTCGTCGGTGGCGTCGTCGGTCGGCTCCGCCGAGGGGTCCGACGAGGGGTCGCCGTCGGGCTCCGTGGTCTCCTCGGTGGCGCTCGTGCCGTCACCGCCCCCGTCAGTGTCGGACGCGCACGCCCCGAGCAGGGCGACCGTGGCCGTGAGCGCGAGCGCCGCGGTGAGGCGCGCGGTCCGGGCGGCGGGACGACGGGCGGGGACCATGGGGACTCCTCGGTCGGCGACGGGTGCGCGACCATCGTGGTCCGCGCCGGGACCTCGCGCGCGCCGAACCGCCGACGCGCCGCGGGATCGTGACCCGACGGTGACCCGGGGTGGGAGCATCCCCGCATGGACGCACCGCACCCGACCCGCGGCACCGAGCGGCCCCCGCTGCGCTGGGGCCTGCGCACCGACCTCCTGCGGCACGGCGACGGCGGCGACTCGAGCCGCGTCGGGTACGTGGAGCTGTTCTTCGACCTGGTGTTCGTGTTCGCGGTCACCCAGCTCTCGCACGGGCTCATCGCGCACCCCGGCGTCGAGGCGCTCGGGCACACGCTCCTGCTCGGCGTCGCCGTCTGGTGGGTGTGGGTCGACACGATGTGGGTGACGAACTGGCTCGACCCCGAGCGCCTGCCGGTGCGGGGCCTGCTCGTGGTGCTCATGCTGCTGGGCCTCGTCCTCGCGAGCGCGATCCCGGAGGCGTTCGGCGACAAGGGCCTGCTGTTCGCCGTCATGCTCGTCGCGATGCAGGTGGGGCGCAGCCTCTTCACGATGGTCGCGACGGGCCGCGTGTGGCCCGAGAACGCGGTGGACTTCGTCCGCATCACGACGTGGCTCGCGGCCTCGGGCGTGCTCTGGGTCGCGGGCGGTCTCGTCGAGGAGCACCGCCTGCTGCTGTGGGCGGTCGCGGCCGCGATCGACGTCGCCGGGCCGCGCGCGATGTTCTGGCTCCCGGGGATCGGGGCGTCGCGCGCGAGCACGTGGGTGGTCCGCGGGGAGCACATGGCCGAGCGCGTCAGCCTGTTCGTCATCATCTGCCTGGGCGAGTCGATCATCGTCACGGGCGCCGCGTTCGCCGAGCTCCCCCTCGACCTCACGACCGTCTCCGCGTTCTGCTCCGCGTTCGCGAGCACCGTGCTCATGTGGCTGCTGTTCTTCGACCGGTCCGAGCGGCGCGCGACCGAGTACTTCACGTCGCGCGCCGAGCGCGGGATGGTCGCCCAGACGGCGTACACGTACGTCCCGTTCGTCATCGTCGCCGGGATCGTGCTCACCGCCGTCGCCGACGAGCTCGTGCTCCTGCACCCGCTCGGGCACGACGGCGGTCACGCCGACGCCTGGACCGCCGGCCTCGTGTGCGGGGCGGCGGCGACGTACCTCGTCGGGAACGCGCTGTTCCGGCGCGCGACGGGCGGGCGCTGGTCGCTCCCGCACGTGCTGGGCGCGGTCGCGGTCGGCGTGCTCTTCGCCCTCCACGCGTGGCTCTCGCCGCTCGCGCTCAACTGGGTGACGGACGGCGTCCTGCTGGCGGTCATCGTGGGCGACGTGGTCCGCGCGCGGCGGGTCCCGACCCCACCGTCGGCCGCGCCGTCGGACGGGCCGTCGGGTGCGCCGTCGGACGGGCCGGGCGCGCCGACGGGGCCACCCCCCGAGGCGCCGTCCGGGACCCCGTGAGCCGGGCACCGTGCGTCTCGCCGGGCGCGATCGTCGCGACGTCGCTACGTTCGCCCTGATGGCGCGGGGCAGCAGGCCGTCGCGTCGCGGGACCCGTCGAGAAAGGGCGTGACCGTGGACTTCTGGGACTTCTTCTGGCTCCTCGTGTGGAGCTTCTTCTTCATCGCGTACCTCATCGTGCTCTTCCAGATCATCGCGGACCTGTTCCGTGACCGGGAGCTCTCCGGGTGGTGGAAGGCGGTCTGGATCATCTTCCTCATCTTCCTGCCCGTGCTGACGTCGCTCGTCTACCTCATCGCGCGCGGGCGCGGCATGGCGGAGCGGCAGGCCGCGGCCGTCGTGCAGGCGAAGCACGACACGGACGCCTACATCCGCCAGGTCGCGACGACGTCGCCGGCCGAGCAGATCTCCCACGCCAAGGCGCTCCTCGACTCGGGCGCCATCACCCCCGAGGAGTTCGCGCAGCTCAAGGCGAAGGCGCTCGCCTGACGGACCCCTGCCTCCCCGGGCCGGGCGTACCCGCGTGCGGGTGCGTCCGGCCCGTCCGACGATCGAGACATGACCCGCTTCGGCTACACCCTCATGACCGAGCAGTCCGGCCCTCGTGCGCTCGTGGAGCACGCGGTCGACGCGGAGCGCGTCGGCTTCGACTTCGAGGTGATGAGCGACCACTACTTCCCCTGGCTCGACGCCCAGGGCCACGCCCCGTACGCGTGGTCCGTGCTCGGGGCGGTCGCCCAGGCGACCGAGCGCGTCGGCCTCATGACGTACGTGACCTGCCCCCTCCTGCGCTACCACCCCGCGGTCGTGGCGCAGAAGGCCGCGACCGTGGCGCTCCTGTCCGACGACCGCTTCACCCTCGGGCTCGGCGCCGGGGAGAATCTCAACGAGCACGTGGCGGGCGAGCGCTGGCCCGCCGTCGGCGAGCGGCACGACATGCTCGAGGAGGCGGTGCAGATCATCCGCTCGCTGCTCGACGGCGAGCGCCTCACGTTCGACGGCGTCCACTACCGCGTCGACTCCGCCAAGCTCTGGGACCTGCCCGACGAGACCGTCGAGATCGGCGTGGCCGTCTCCGGGCCGCAGTCGATCGAGCGGTTCGCCCCGCTGGCCGACCACCTCGTCACCACCGAGCCCGAGGCCGGTGTCGTGCAGCGGTGGTCCTCCGTCCGCGAGCGCGCCGAGCTCGCGCCGTCGCGCGTCGTCGGGCAGATGCCGATCTGCTGGGACCCGGACGAGGAGACCGCCGTGGCGCGCGCGCACGAGCAGTTCCGGTGGTTCGGCGGCGGCTGGCGCGTCAACGCGGACCTGCCGACGACCGAGGCGTTCGAGGCGGCGACGGCGTTCGTGCGGCCCGAGGACGTGGCCGCGTCCATCCCGTGCGGCCCCGACCTGGACGCGGTCGTCGAGGCGGCGTCCGCGTGGTGGGAGGAAGGATTCACCGACCTGGCGCTCGTCCAGGTGGGCGAGGTCGGGCAGCGCGAGTTCCTCGAGACCGCGGCCGGGCCGCTCCTGGAGAAGCTCCGCGCGGCGGCGCCGTCGAGCTAGCGGCCGTCAGCCCTGGGGGCGCAGCGCGACGACCATCGCCTCCACGGCGAGCAGCGGCGCGACGTTGCCCTCGAGCCGCTCGCGCGCGACGCCGATCGCGTCCATGCGCCGCACCGTCTGCTCGGGCGTCGAGTCCTGCGCGAGCGCGCGCACCGTCTCGGCGAGCTCGGTGTTGACGAGCTCGACCTGCGCCCCGAGCTGGACCACGAGCACGTCGCGGTACAGCGAGAGCAGGTCGACCATCGCGCGGTCGAGCACGTCGCGCTGATGGCGCGTCGCGCGTCGCTTCTGGTCGGCCTCGAGGTCGCGGAGCTGGGAGCGCAGCCGCGGCGGGAGCGTCTCGCCGTCCGCGACACCGAGCGCACGCAGGAGCTCGGCCTTCTCCGCGGCGTCGCGCTCCTCCGTCGCCGCCTTCGCCTCGGCCTGCGCGAGGTCCACGAGCTCCCCCGCGGCGAGCACGGCGTCGCCCACCCCGCGGACCCGCCGCGCGAGCGACAGCACGGACGTGCGGCGCTCGCGCGCCCCCGCGTCCCGCGCGAGGCGCCGGGCGAGCCCGATGTGGCTCTGGGCCGCGCGCGCCGCGACGAGGGCGACGTGCTCGTCGACGCCGTCGCGCTGCACGAGCAGGCCCGCGACGGCCTCGACCGGCGGCACCCGCAGCACGACCCCGCGGCAGCGTGAGCGGATCGTCACGAGCACGTCCTGCGGGCTGGGCGCGCAGAGGATCCACACCGTGTGCGGGGCGGGCTCCTCGATCGCCTTGAGGAGGACGTTCGTGGTGCGCTCCGCCATGCGGTCGGCGTCCTCGACGACGATGACCCGGCGCCGGCCCTGCGACGGGCTGCGGCTCGCGACCGTCACCAGGTCGCGCACGTCGTCGATCTTGATGGTCACGAGCTCGGTCGCGACGAGCGTCACGTCCGGGTGCGTCCCGGCGAGCGTCGTGCGGCACGCCTGGCAGCGTCCGCAGCCGCCCTGCTCGCACTGGAGCGCTGCCGCGAACGCGCGCGCGGCGTTCGAGCGGCCGGACCCGGGCGGGCCGGTGAGCAGCCACGCGTGGGTCATCGCGGCAGGGTCGGTGGCCGCGGCACGGAGCGTCGCGACGGCCTGCTCCTGCCCGACGACGTCGTCCCAGACGCTCATGCGCGCGCGTCCCCGGCAGGCCGCGCCGGGGCGCCCGGCAGGAGGTCCGTGCCCGGCGCGTAGCCGATCGCGCTGTCCGTGTCGTCGAAGCCGTCGTCGGGCAGCGCGGCGACCGTGTCCTCGGCCTCCTCGACGACGGGCGTGAGCTCGAGCCGCGCGGCGACGTCGACCCGGATCTGCGCCTGGAGGTCGTCGACCGAGCCTGCGGCGTCGAGCACGACCCAGCGGTCCGGGTCCGACGCCGCGCGCGTGAGGAACGCCTCGCGCGTGCGGCGGTGGAACTCCGCGCCCGCGCGCTCGAGGCGGTCGTGCTGGCGGCGGATGCGCCCGGCGGCGACCGTCGGGTCGAGGTCGAGCAGGATCGTCACGTCCGGCAGGAGGTCCTGCACGGCCCAGCGCGAGATGAGCTCGACCTCGTCCGCGCCGAGCTCGCGCCCGCCCGCCTGGTAGGCGACCGACGAGTCGAGGTAGCGGTCCGTGACGACGATCGCCCCGCGCTCGAGCGCGGGGCGCACGAGGCTCGCGACGTGGTGCGCGCGGTCCGCGGCGTAGATGAGCGCCTCCGTGCGGGGGTCCATGTCCTGCCCGTGGAGCACCGCGGCGCGCAGCTCCTTGCCGAGCTCCGTGCCGCCCGGCTCGCGTGTCAGCACGACCTCGCGCCCCGTGAGCTCGCCGAGCCACTGCCCGAGCAGGCGCGCCTGCGTCGACTTGCCGACGCCGTCGCCGCCCTCGAAGGAGATGAAGTACCCGGGTGCGCTCACGGCGACCACCCTAGTCGCGACGTCGGACACGGGCCGGTCCCCCGGGCGCCGGACGTGCGGGACAGCCGCGGGCGCCGGACGCGCGGGATAGCCTCGGGCCATGCCCGATCCCGTGACCGCCCCCGTGACGGACCCCCCGCCCGCTCCTCTGCCCACCCCCGGCGTCGCGTTCGCCGGCCGGACGTTCGACGCCGTGCTGTTCGACATGGACGGCACCCTCATCGACTCGGTCCCGGCGGTGGACCGGAACTGGCGTCGCTGGGCCGCGGAGCACGGGCTGCCCGACGCCGAGGACTTCCAGATCCAGCACGGCACCCCGGCGCGCACGCTCATCGCGACGCTCCTGCCGGCCGACCAGGTCGAGCCCGCGTACGACCGCATCCACGAGCTGGAGCTCGAGGACAACGAGGGCGTGACGATCCTGCCGGGGACGCGCGACGCGCTCGCCGCCCTGCCCCCGGAGCGGCAGGCGATCGTCACGTCGTGCACCCGCCCCCTCGCGGCGGCGCGCATGGCCGCGTCGGGCCTCGTCGCGCCGTCGGTGGTCGTCACCGCGGACGACGTCGCCCACGGCAAGCCCGACCCGGACCCGTTCCTCCTCGGCGCGGAGCGCCTGGGCGTGGACCCGGCGCGGTGCCTCGTCGTCGAGGACGCTCCGGCCGGGGTCGCGTCCGCCCGCGCCGCGGGGTGCGCCGTGCTCGTCGTGACGGGCACGCACACGGCCGACGAGCTCGCGTCCGCGTCCCCTGCACCCGACGCGCTGGCGGCGGGCCTGGCAGCGGTGCGCTTCGCCGCGGGCCCGGACGGCATCCGGATCACGGACGCCTGACCACCCCGCCGACCATGGGGTCGTCTCCCGTCCTCGTCCCCGGACGGGCCAGACCCCCATGCTCGGCAGGGTGCAGCGGGCTGATCCTCAGTAGACGGACGCTCGCTGGGCGGCCGCGACGACCTTCGACGCGGCGGCGTGGATCTCCGCCAGCTCGTCGAGGGTGAGGCCCGTCGCGGCGACGATGGCGGGCGGGATGCGCTCCGCGTCACGACGCCGCGCGCGCCCCTCGGGCGTGAGCGTCACGCGGACCTGGCGGCCGTCGTCGGGCGATCGGGACCGGCGCACGTAGCCGAGGGTCTCGAGCCGCTTGAGGAGCGGCGAGAGCGTCCCCGCGTCGAGGTGCAGCCGCGCGGCGAGGTCGCCGACGGTCGACGTCGTGCCCGCCGCGTCGTCCTGCCACAGCGCGAGCAGCACGAGGTACTGCGGGTGGGTGATGCCCAGGGGCTCGAGCAGCGGCCGGTACAGGGCGACCATGCCGCGCGCGCCCGCCGAGAGCGCGAAGCACACCTGTGCCTCGAGCGCGAGCGGGTCCGCGAACAGCGTCGCCGCGCCCGGTGCGGACGCCCCGCCGTTCTCCTCGCTCGTCATGGCGCCATGCTACCGAGGATCGCGCTATTCTTGGTACGCCAATCATTGGTGCACCAACCATCAGCGGACGAGCACCAGCCACCGGCCTCCGGGCCGGCGACGCGACACCAGCGGAGGACACCGTGGCGCGCAAGAACGACAAGCGCACGCTCGGCATGCGCATCACCGAAGGCTTCCTGCCCATCTTCGGCCCGGCACAGCTGGGGCGGCAGGAGGCCGACGGCCGCGGCGTGTCCGACGCCGAGCGCGAGCGCGACCAGGAGCTGCGCACCCGCTTCGAGCGGGTCACCGGCCCCGACGGCCGCAGCTACGTCGTCGAGCACACCGACTGACGCGGCGCCCGCCCGCGGGCGTCACTCCCCGGGGTAGACGACCCCGACCTGGCGGCGCACCTCGTCGAGGGTGCGCATGACCTCGAGCGTCGAGTCCCACGACATGCGCGGGCTCTGCGTCTCGCCCGCGGCGACACGGCGCGCGACCTCGGCGGCCTGATACTGCTTGCCCTCGCCGGAGAAGCCGTCGTAGTACCAGGACGCGCCGTCGTGCCGGACGACCCGGAACGACGTCGGCGCGTAGAACGTGCCCTCGACCTCGATGCGGCCCGCCGTGCCCGAGATCACCGCCGTGTTCGCGGTGCGCGACCACAGCGTGGTCGAGAGCGTCGCCTGCGTGTCGCCGTAGCCGAGCACGATGCTCACCTGCCCGTCCACGCCCGTCTCCGTGAGCGCACCGACGGCCGTCACGGTCGACGGCGCGCCCAGCAGGTCGTGCGCGAACGACACCGGGTAGACGCCCAGGTCGAGCAGCGCGCCGCCCGCCAGCTCCGGCGCGTAGAGCCGGTGCTCGGGGTCGAACGGGAACCACTGGCCGTGGTCGGCGCTGAGGTTCACGACGTCGCCGATCTCGCCGCGCGCGATCACGCCGCGCAGCGCGGCGACGTGCGGCAGGAACCGCGTCCACATGGCCTCCATGACGAACACGCCCGCCTCGCGCGCGGCGTCGAGCACCTCGACCGCCTCGGCCTCGTTGCGCGTGAACGCCTTCTCGACGAGGACGTGCTTGCCCGCGCGGATCGCGAGCAGGGCGTGCTCGTGGTGGTGCGAGTGCGGCGTCGCGACGTACACGACGTCCACCTGCGGGTCCTCGACGAGCTCGTCGTAGCCGTGGTGCGTCGTCGGGACGCCGTGCGCGGTCGCGAAGCGCTCGGCGCGTACGCGGTCGCGCGAGCCCACCGACGCGACGCGACCCTGCGTGTGCAGGCGCACCGCCTCCGCGAACGACGACGCGATGCCACCCGCGCCGAGGATGCCCCAGCGGATCGGAGGCGCGCTGCGCGGGTCGGGGACCGTGCCCGTCACCTCGGCGGACAGGTCGGGGAAAGGGTGGACGCCGAAGGCGGCCGGGGTCTCGTCGGGGTGCGCGGCGGGCTGCGGGGCGACGGTGCTCATGCGGGCCACGCTATCGCCCTGCGCAGGCCTCGCCGCCGCTCGTCCACAGGCCGCGCGCCGGGCCCGGCAGCAGCCCTCCCCCGCACGGGTGGTGCGCGCCGCCGCGCGGCACGTCACGATGGGGGCATGACGACCCCCGCGCCCCGGACCGGCACGCCGACCGACGCCGGACCCGAGCCCGAGGCACGGGCGAGCGCGCGCGACCTCGTCAAGGTCTACGGCTCCGGCCCGACGGCCGTCCGCGCGCTCGACGGCGTCGACGTCGACTTCGCGCGCGGCCGCCTCACCGCGATCATGGGGCCGTCCGGCTCCGGCAAGTCGACGCTCATGCACTGCCTCGCCGGCCTCGACTCCCCGACGTCCGGCAGCGTCGTGATCGACGGGCAGGAGATCAGCCGCATGTCGCAGCGGCGGCTCACGGCGCTGCGCCGCACGCGCGTCGGGTTCGTCTTCCAGGCGTACAACCTCGTCCCGACGCTCACGGCCGCGGAGAACATCACGCTCCCCCTCGACATCGCGCGCACCCGCGTGGACCGCGACTGGTTCGACGAGGTGACGACCGCCGTCGGGCTCACCGACCGCCTGCACCACCGCCCCTCCGAGCTGTCCGGCGGGCAGCAGCAGCGCGTCGCGTGCGCGCGGGCGCTCGTGTCGCGGCCCTCGATCGTGTTCGCCGACGAGCCGACCGGCAACCTCGACTCGCGCTCCGCGGGCGAGGTGCTCACGTTCCTGCGCCGCTCCGTCGACGAGCTCGACCAGACGGTCGTCATGGTCACGCACGACCCGCGCGCGGCGTCGTACGCGCACCGCGTCGTCTTCCTCGCGGACGGGCGCCTCGCGGGCGAGCTGCACGACCCCACGCAGCAGGACATCCTCGACGCGCTCGCGCTCGCCGCGGACTCCGGCGCATGATCCGCGTCGCGCTGCGGGGCGTGCGCGCGCACGTCGTGCGGTTCGTCCTGTCGGTGCTCGCCGTCACGCTCGGCGTCGCGTTCGTCGTCGGGACGTTCGCGTTCCGCGGCATGCTCTCCTCCACGTTCGACGACATCATCGCGACGACCCTCACGGCCGACGTCTACGTGCGCGGCGCGCAGGAGGTCGAGAGCGACACGTCCGGGCCCGGCGGTGGCGGCGCCGCCGGCGGGGGCGGGTTCGCGGGCGACCGCACGCTCGTCCCGGCCGACCTCACGACGGAGGTCGAGGGCGTCGACGGCGTCGAGCGGGCCGTGGCGGACGTGTCCGGCCCCGTCGTGCTCGTCGCGGCCGACGGCACCGCCGTCGTGACCACCGGCCCGCCGAGCACGGCGTTCTCCGTCGACCCGGAGGACCCGAGCCTCACGCTGCTCGACGGCGCGTGGCCCGGCGCGGGCGAGATCGTGCTGGAGCAGAGCGCGGCCGAGACCGCGGACCTCGCCACGGGCGACGAGACCACGGTCGTGCTGGGCGGGGAGCCGCGCCCCGTGACCGTGTCCGGCGTGTTCGGCATCGAGGCCGCCGCCGCGGGTGCGGTCCTCGTCGGGATCGACGGGGACACCGCGCGCGAGGTCTACGCGCCCGACGGGCTGGTGCCCCAGATCGCGGTCTGGGCGGACGCGAGCGGGCCGGTGGACGAGGACGCGCTCGCGGACCGCGTCGCGTCGGTCCTGCCGTCCGGGGCGGAGGCCGTCACGGGCGAGCAGGCGCGCGCCGAGGCGAGCGAGGCGGTCGAGGAGGTGCTCGGGTTCGTCGAGACCTTCCTGCTGGTGTTCGCCGCCATCGCGCTGTTCGTCGGCGCGTTCATCATCGCGAACACGTTCGCGATGTCGGTGCGCGAGCGCCTGCGCGAGCTCGCCCTCCTGCGCGCGCTCGGCGCGTCGCCCGGCCAGGTGTTCGCGTCGGTCCTCGTCCAGGCGCTCGTCGTCGGGCTCGTGGGTGGCGGGTTCGGCGTGCTCGCGGGGGCCGGCCTGGTGCGGGTCATCCGGTGGGGGCTCGCGCTCGCCGGCTTCGAGTTCTCCGGCCGGGTCCCGCTCGGGACCTCGCAGGTCGTGGCCGCCGTCGCGCTCGGGGCGGTCGTCAGCGTCCTCGCGGCCGTGCTGCCCGCGCGGCGGGCCGCAGCGATCCCGCCCGTGCAGGCGATGCGCGACGACGTCGCGCCCGACCGCGGCACCGGGCTGCGGGCGGTGGGCGGGGTGGTCGTCGTCGCGGCGGGCGCCGGTGTGCTGTGGCTCGCGGCGTACCTGGGTTCCTCCGTCGTGGACGCGCCGACCGGGTGGGCCTGGGTCGACGACCTGAGCCCCCGGCTGCTCCTCGGCGTCGGGGCCGGGCTCGTGCTCGTGGGGGTGCTCGTCGGGTCGCCGGCCGTCGCGCGCGGCGTGCTCGCGGTCCTCGCGTGGCCGCTCGTCGTCGCGCTGCGCCCGCTCGGCCGCCTCGCGCGCGGCAACGTCACGCGCAACCCCCGCCGCACCGCGAGCACCGCGGGAGCCCTGCTCATCGGCATGGCGCTCGTGTCGGTCACGGGCGTCATCGCCGCCTCGACCCAGGCGTCGGTGCGGAGCATCGTCGAGAACGAGGTGCGGGCCGACCTGGTGGTCGACTCCGCGACGCTTGTCGTACCCGAGGGCGCGGTCGAGGCCGTGACCGCGACGCCGGGCGCCGCCGTCGTGGACACGGTGCGGCTCGGGTCGGCGCCGGTCGCCACGGTCGGCGGCGGCTCCGGCACGGACGACCGCACGGCCGACGGCACGGACGACGGCGCGCGCGGGACCGACGTCGCGGGCGTGCCCGCCGGGTTCTTCGACACCGCGCTCGAACCCGTGACGCTCGCCGGGGACCCGACGGCCACGCTCGAGGACGGGGACGTCGTCGTGCACCGGCGCACCGCGCGCGAGCGCGGCTGGGAGGTGGGCGACACGCTGCGGCTCGGCGAGGGCGACGCCGCCGTGGAGGCGCGCGTGGGCGCGGTGATCGACAGCCAGCTCGTGGGGACCGGCGTCCTCGTGCGCGACGACGTGTTCGACGCCGTCGTGCCGGCCGCCCAGGCGAGCGTGCGGATCGTCTACGTGTCGGCGGCCGACGGCGCGAGCCCGGCCGACGTCGAGGAGCTGCGCACCGCCCTGACGTCGGCGGTCGAGCCGTTCCTCGTCGTCACGGTGCTGGATCGGGAGCAGACCGCGTCCGCGTTCGCCGACCAGGTGAACCAGGTGCTCGTCATCCTCTACGCCCTGCTCGCGCTGTCGATCGTCATCGCGCTGCTCGGCATCGTCAACACGCTCGCGCTGTCGATCATCGAGCGCACGCGCGAGATCGGGCTGCTGCGCGCCGTCGGGCTGGGGCGCCTCCAGCTCGCGGGGGTCATCGCGATCGAGTCGGTGCTCACCGCCGTCTACGGGACGGTGCTCGGCGTCGCGACGGGCATCGGCATCGGCGCCGCCCTCCCGGGCGTGCTCGCCGACGAGGGGCTGAGCACGCTCGCCGTGCCGTGGGGCCAGGTGCTCGCGATCCTCGGCGTCGCGGTCGTCATCGGGCTCGTCGCGAGCGTCTGGCCCGCGATCCGCGCCGCCCGCCTCCCGGTCCTCGACGCGGTGACCGTGGACTGACCGCCACTCACGGCACGGGGAGGGGGTCCGGTGCCGGGGTGCGGTAGCGGCGCAGCGGGGCGTTGCGCCACGCGACGAGCCCGACGACGGCGCTCGCCACCAGCCCGCCCGCCACCAGCGCGACGGGCGCGGACGTCAGCGACGCGAGCACTCCCCCGCGGAAGTTCCCGACCTCCGGGCCGGCGACACCCACCACGTGCTCGACCGAGGACACGCGGCCCCGGAACTCGTCGGGCGTCTCGAGCTGCACCAGCGCGCCGCGCGTCACGACCGACACCGTGTCCGCCGCGCCGGCGACAGCCAGGCACGCGAGGGCGAGCCACAGCGGCCCCGCGAGCCCGAAACCGGCGAGCGCGACGCCCCACGTCGCCGCCGCGGCGAGCTGCAGCGCGCCCGAGCGCGTCGCCCGCGTCACGGCCCCCGAGAGCAGGCCCGCGCCGATCCCTCCCACCGCGACCGCCGAGAGGAACAGGCCGAGGGTGCGGGGGTCGCCGTCGAACCGGATCTCGTTGACGAGCGGGAACAGCGAGATCGGCATGGCGAGCACGGTCGCCGCGACGTCCGTCGCGAACGCGCCGCGCAGCGTCGGCTTGCGCCACACGATCGACCACCCGCCCGCGGCCGCCCGACGGCGCGGCGCGGGCCCGGGCGGCGCGGCGGCCGGGCCCGTCGTGGCCGAGGGACCGACGGGGAGCGGGGGCAGGGGCGGGAGGCGGACGAGCCCGAGCAGCGCGACGACGGCGGCCACCGCCTGGAGGCCGTACGCCGCGGGCAGGTCCCAGCGCGCCAGGACCAGGCCGGCGAGCGCAGGCCCGACCAGCATGGCCACCTGGAACGCGAGGTTCTGCAGCGCGAGACCCGCGGCGACCTGGTCGGGCGGCAGCAGCCGGGGCGGCACCGTCCGGCGCGCCGGCGAGCCGAGCGCGTTGCACGCCGCGCCGGCGGCGACGAGCCCGAGCAGGAGCCACACCGACCGGTTCCCCGCGAGCGCCTGCGCGGCGAGACCAGCAGCGGAGAGCACCTGCCCGACCGCGGCGAGGCGCATGAGGGTGCGGCGGTCGTGCACGTCGGCGAGGTGCCCGCCCACCAGGCCGAGCGTGAGGAGCGGGACCGCCGTGGCGAGGCCGATCGTGCCCGTCCACAGCGGGCTGCGGGTGAGCTCCCAGACCTGGAGCAGCACCGCGACGTTCGCGATCTGGAACCCGAGGCCGCCCACGGCGGACCCGGCCCACAGGTCGCGGTACGCGCGGCTCGCGCGCAGCGGCCGCAGGTCGAGGACGTGGTCGCGCACCTCAGCGCTCCCGCGGCGCCGGGTGGCCGGCCGCGTCGAGGCGCTCGACGAGCCGCTCGCGCAGCGACCGACGGGCGAGCACGCGCTCCAGCTCGACGACGACCGCGCTCAGGGCGTGCGGCAGCTCGTCGTCGATCTCGGCGACGGACTCCTCGGTCGCCCGCCACTCCGCCTCGAGGAGCGGGACGAGCTCGCGCGACCGCGCGGTGAGCGCGACGCGGCGCGTGCGGGCGTCCGCGCCTGGCGCGGTCTCGACGAGGCCCTCGCGCCGCATGGCGGTGACCGTCTGGCTCATCGCCGAGTGCGTGCGGCCGAGCGAGACGGCGAGCTCCCGGATGGTCAGGGGGCCGGTGTGCGCGAGCCGGATGAGCGGGTAGACGAACCGCGGGCGCACCCCCACGATCCCGCGGTCCGCGTAGACGGTCTCGATCTCGTCGTCGAGGCGTCGGAGCACGGCGTGCAGGGAGTCCCAGCGGCCAGGGACCGTGGTCGGGTCCAGAGAAGTCATAGCACTGTTATAACAGCACTCATGCGATTCGCAGGTCGCCGGTCCACCGATTACTAGGTTGCCGCCCTAACTAGATAGCCGTACTGTCTAGTTCATGAGGTTCGACGAGCGGCTCGACCGCGAGCTCCTGCGCGGCGTGCTGCCGCTGTGCGTGCTCGCGGTCGTCGCGACCCACGGCCCCACCTACGGCTACGCGATCACGCGGTCGCTCGCCGACGCGGGCCTCGGCACCGTGAAGGGCGGCACGCTCTACCCGCTGCTGCAGCGTCTGGAGGACGACGGCCTCGTCACGACCTCCTGGCACCAGGGCGAGCGCGGGCCGAGCCGTCGGTACTACGCCGTCACGGACCAGGGTCGCGTCGCGCTCGCCGACGCGACCTCCCGCTGGGACGCCATGACGACGGCGGCGACCACCCTCGTCGCGGGCGTGTCCGGCGCGCCCTCGCCGGACCGCCCGCGCCCGGCCGCGAGCCTCGACCCACGGGCTGGCGCGCGCCCGGACCCCGACCCGGGAGCCGGACCGGTCCATGAGCCGGTCCACGAGCCGGGCGCGTTCCCGGCCGACGCACCCCCTCCCGACCCCACCCCGACAAGGACTCCCCGATGAGCGACACGACCCGCTACACGATCGAGCGCCGTCACGCGCCGCACGTCGACCCGCGATGGGCCGAGGCGCTCCTGCTGGAGCTGCGGCTCCAGGGCGTCGCCGGAGCGCGCATCGGCGCGGTGCTCGCGGAGGTGGATGCGCACGTCGTCGACTCCGGCGAGACCGCGCAGGAGGCGTTCGGCGACCCTGTGGCGTACGCGCGCTCGCTCGACCTGCCCGAGGACCCCGCGCAGTCGAGCTCCTCGATCGGGCGGACGGTCGCCGCCTCCGCCGTGCAGACGGTCGGGATGCTCGGCGTGCTGTGGTCGCTGCGGCCCGCGCTCGACGGCGGCGCCCTCGTGGTCCCGGCCGGGATGCTGCTCGTCCTCGTCGCCGCGCTCGCGGGCTTCGTCGGGCTGTGGCGCGCCGGCGACCGCGTGCTGCGCGCCGCGCTCGCCCACCCCGTGCTGACCGTCCTCGGGAACATGGTCGTGACGGCTGCCCTCGTGGCCGTCGCGGTCACGCTGCGCGCCCCGGTCGCGAGCCTCACTGCGGTCCCGGCCCTGGTCGCGGCCGCCGTCGCGCTCGTCGTGGGGACCGTCTGGGGCCTGCGCGAGCAGGGCTCGGGCGACCCCGTCGTCGACCCGCTCGACGACGCGCCGCACGCCCGCACCGACCGCACGGGGCGCTGGGGCGTGCTGCTCCTGCCCGCCGTGACGGTGGTGCTCGGGACGATCACGGTGCTCGTCCGCTGAGCCGGGAGGGGACCTAGGTCACGCGACCCGGCGTCCCGGTGGTGGTCCCCGGGGACGCGTGACACGGTGGGGAAGGCCGGCGGGCACCGGCCTCGCACGGCTGCGGCGCGCCCGACGGCGACCCACCGACTCCACAGGAGGCCACGATGTCCGAGGTTCCCGTCCGCACGCTCATCAGCCCGCTGCGCTACGTCCAGGCCCGCGGTGCGCTCACGCGGCTCGGCGAGTTCGTCCGACCGATCGGCACGAAGCCGCTGCTCGTCGCCGACGACGTCGTGTGGGGCATCGTCCAGGACACGGTCGCCGTGTCCTTCCAGGAGCAGGACCTCCCCCGCCACCGCACCGGGTTCGGCACCTACGCCACCGCCGCGGAGGTCGACCGGCTCGCGCGCGAGATCGACGAGCTCGGCGCCGACGTGATCGTCGGCATCGGCGGCGGCTCGACCATCGACGCGGTGAAGGCCGCGGGCCACCTGCGCGGCATCCGCTGGGTGTCCGTGCCGACCGTCGCGTCCACCGACGCCCCGTGCTCCGCCCTGTCCGTGATCTACACCGAGGACGGCGCGTTCGAGGAGTACCGGTTCTTCCCGCACAACCCGGACCTCGTGCTCGTCGACACGGGCCTCGTCGCGAACGCGCCCGTGAAGTTCCTCGTCGCCGGCGTCGGCGACGCGCTCGCGACGTGGATCGAGGCGCGCGCCGTCGCCGAGGCGAACGCGTCGACCATGGCCGGCGGCCTCCCCCTCGTCACGGGCACGGCGCTCGCGCAGCTCTCGTGGGACATCCTCTGGGAGAACGCGCTGCCCGCGATCGACGCGGTGAAGGACCACCTCGTGACGCCCGCGGTCGAGAAGGTCGTCGAGGCGAACACGCTGCTGTCCGGGCTGGGCTTCGAGTCCGGCGGCCTCGCCGCGGCGCACGCGATCCACAACGGCCTCACCGCCGCGCCCCAGACGCACGGCCTCACGCACGGCCAGAAGGTGAACATCGGCTCCGTGACGCAGCTCGTCCTGGAGGGCGCGCCGACCGAGGAGATCGAGGAGTTCGTGCGCTTCACCACGCGCGTCGGCCTGCCGAACACGCTCACCGAGATCGGGCTGACCGCCGACGACGTGCACGACCTCACGCGCGTCGCGGAGTCCGCCACCGCGGAGGGCGAGACGATCCACGCCATGCCGTTCCCCGTGCGCGTGCCCGAGCTCGTCGACGCCCTGCGCTCGATCGAGGGCTTCTCCCGCCGCGTCCGCGCCGAGGCGGGCCTCCCCGAGCCGGTCAAGCACACCGCGCACTGACCGTTCCCACCGGGCCGGGCCCCGCCGTCGCCGGAGGGGCCCGGCCCGGGACGGGCCGACCAGGCGGTCCCGACCGGCCCACCAGGTGGATCTGGTGCGTCCAGCGGCCCGGACGCACCACGATCACCTGGTCGGCCGACGGCTGACGGCCGACGGCTGATGGCCGACGGGTGAGGGCTGACCGCGGCTACTTCTTCGCGGCCGTCTTCTTGGCGGGGGTCTTCTTCGCGGCTGGCTTGCGGGCCGTGGTGCGCTTCTTCGCCGGGCCCTGCGCGCGCTTCTCCGCGAGGAGCTCGATCGCCTGCTCGGGCGTGATCGACTCGGGCGTGACGTCGCGGGGCAGGGTGCGGTTCGTCTCGCCGTCGGTGACGTACGCGCCGAACCGGCCGTCCTTGACGACGATCGGCTTGCCGCTGTTCGGGTCGTCACCGAGCTCGCGCAGCGGCGGCGTCGCGGCACGCTGGCCGCGCCCGCGCTTGGGCTGCTTGTACAGCTCGAGCGCCTCGTCGAGGGTGACGGTGAACATCGACTCCTCGTCGGGCAGCGACCGGGAGTCGGTGCCCTTCTTGAGGTAGGGGCCGTAGCGGCCGTTCTGCGCCGTGATCTCCTCGCCCGACTCCGGGTCGGTCCCCACGACGCGCGGCAGCGACAGCAGGCGCAGCGCGTCGTCGATCGTGATCGTGTCGAGCGACTGCGTCTTGAGCAGCGATGCCGTGCGCGGCTTGGGCTGCGCGGCCTTCGCCCTCTTCTGCGCGGCGGCCGAGAGGCTCGCGTCGATCGGCGGGAGGTCGAGCACCTCGGTCACGTACGGGCCGTAGCGGCCCGCCTTCGCGATGATCTCGTTGCCGGACACCGGGTCGGTGCCGAGCACCTTGCCGTCGTCGGCGCCCGCGGCGAGCAGCTCGCGCGCCTTGGCGACCGTCAGCTCGTCGGGGGCGACGTCGTCGGGCACGGACGCGCGCGGCGGGTTCTCGCCCTCCTTGACGGGGACGGAGAGGTCCTCCACGTAGGGCCCGTAGCGCCCGACGCGGAGCTGGATGCCCTCGCCGATCGGCACCGAGTTGATGCCGCGCGCGTCGATGTCGCCCAGGTTCGCGACGAGGTCGCGCAGGCCCTCGGCGTCCTCGCCCTTCGCGGCGTCGCCGAAGTAGAACTCGGTGAGCCACGCGACGCGGTCGCGGCGACCGGCGGCGATCTCGTCGAGGTCGGCCTCCATGCGCGCGGTGAAGTCGTAGTCGACGAGCCGGTCGAAGTGCTCCTCGAGCAGCCGCACGACGGCGAACGCGAGCCAGCTCGGCACGAGCGCCTGCCCGCGCGACAGCACGTACCCGCGGTCCTGGATCGTCGAGATCGTCGAGGCGTACGTCGACGGCCGCCCGATCCCGAGCTCCTCGAGCGCCTTGACGAGGCTGGCCTCGGTGTACCGGGGCGGCGCGGACGTGGAGTGACCGTCGGCGGTGAGGTCGTCGGCCCGCAGGGCGTCGCCCTCGCTCATCTGCGGCAGGCGCGCCTCGTCGCCGCCCTTGGCCCCGACGACGGGCGCGTCCTCGGCGTAGCGGTCGACGTCCGAGCTCTCCTCGTACGCGGCGAGGAAGCCGCGGAACGTGATGACGGTGCCCGACGCGGCGAACACCGCGTCGCGGCCCGCGACGTCGCCCGCGGCGGCCGAGAGGGTCGCGCCGAGGCGGACGGACGCCGTCGACCCCTTCGCGTCCGCCATCTGCGACGCGACGGTGCGCTTCCACACGAGCTCGTAGAGCTTGAACTGGTCGTCGCTCAGCTCGCGCTTGACCTGCGCGGGCGTGCGGAACGAGTCGCCCGCGGGGCGGATCGCCTCGTGCGCCTCCTGCGCGCCCTGGTTCTTCGCGGCGTAGACGCGCGGCTTCTCCGGGACGAACTCGGGCCCGTACAGCTCGGCCGCCTGGCGGCGGGCCGCCGTCGTGGCCTCCGCCGACAGCGACGGCGAGTCCGTACGCATGTAGGTGATGTAGCCGTTCTCGTACAGCGACTGCGCGGTGCGCATCGCCTGGCGCGACGACATGCGCAGCTTGCGGCTGGCCTCCTGCTGGAGGGTCGACGTCGTGAACGGCGCCGCGGGACGGCGCGTGTACGGCTTGGTCTCGAGCGAGCGCACCGCGAACGCCGCGTCCGCGAGGCCGGTCACGACGGCGCGCGCCGTCGTCTCGTCGAGGTGCGCGACGCCGTCGCGCGCCGCCGCCGGCTTGAGCTGCCCGCGGTCGTCGAAGTCGCGGCCCGAGGCGACGCGCGCGTCGCCGAGCTGCACGAGCCGGGCGCCGAAGGCCTTGCCCGCGTCCGGTGCCGACGCGTCGGCGTGCTCGAAGGTGCCCGTGACGTCCCAGTACTCGGCGGGGACGAACGCCATGCGCTCGCGCTCGCGCTCGACGACGAGGCGCGTCGCGACCGACTGCACGCGGCCGGCCGAGAGCCCCTGGGCGATCTTGCGCCACAGCACGGGCGAGACCTCGTAGCCGTAGAGGCGGTCGAGGATGCGGCGGGTCTCCTGCGCGTCGACGAGGTGCTCGTCGAGGTCGCGCGTGTTCTGCAGCGCCCGCTGGATGGCCTCGCGCGTGATCTCGTGGAAGACCATGCGCTTGACCGGGACCTTGGGCTTGAGCGCCTCGAGGAGGTGCCACGCGATGGCCTCGCCCTCGCGGTCCTCGTCGGTCGCGAGGTAGAGCTCGTCGGCGTCCTTGAGCGCGCGCTTGAGCTCGGCGACCTTCTTCTTCTTGTCCGCGTAGACCTCGTAGTACGGGTCGAAGCCGTGGTCGACGTCGACCGCGAACTTCCCGTACGGGCCCTTCTTCATGTCCGCGGGCAGCTCGGACGGCTGCGGCAGGTCGCGGATGTGCCCGACGCTCGCCTCGACCTCGTAGTCGTCGCCGAGGTAGCCCTGGATCTTGCGAGCCTTGGCGGGCGACTCGACGATCACGAGCTTGCGTGGCATCCGATCCTGCTTTCGTCCGTGCGTACGTGTCCGTGGCGGGCGCTCCCTGCCCGACGGCGGCGGGCCCCGCCGGGGCCCCGGCGACCCGGACGACCGTCCGGTCGCCCGCCGTGGCAGCCTACGACGTTACTCCCGTCGCGCCAGCCGCACGCACCCTACCCCCGAACGGGACGACGGTCGGGGCGGGCTGTGGACTGACGGACGAGGAGCAGCACCGCGAAGGCCGCGGCCGTCACCGCCAGCACGCCCGCGACGCCGCCCGCGTAGGCCGTCACCTCCTGCGCCGCCGTCGTGCCCCAGGTCGCGGGCGTCGCGCGCAGCGCGAGCGCCGCCGCGACCCCCACCGCGGCCGCGCCGAGCAGGAGGAGCACCGCCGTCACGGTGGAGCCGGGCGTGGGCCCGGCGCCCGGGTCGAGCGACGACCTCGGCGTGAAGACGCACACGAGGGCGGCCCACGCGAGGACGACGAGTACGGCGGCGACGACGTCGCTCGGGCGGTGCCACTGGCCGACCAGGGTCGAGACCCCGGTGGCCGCGGTGTACGCGCCGCCGAGGACGGCGACGAGCGCCCGGGCGCCGCGCGGCACGACGAGCAGCAGCGCGGCCGCGACCGACCCCGCGACGGTGGTGTGGCCGCTGGGCAGCGAGTTCTCCCAGTGCCAGCCGCCGATGAGCTCCTCGCGGCCAAGGAGGGAGTGCTTGACGAGCTGCGTCGTGACGTTCGCGCCGACGACGAGGAACGCGACCTGCACCGCGAGCCCCCAGCGGCGGCGGAGGAGCGCGATGCCCATCGCGGCGCCCAGGCCGCCGACGACGAACGCGACGGAGACCGTGTCGAGCACCGGCTCGGCGACCGCCCACAGCTCTCCCTGGCCGGTCACGGCGCCGTCGAACGCGGCCCGCTCGAGCATCTGCCCGGCGAACGTGTCGACGAAGAACCGCCACACGAGCCACGCCCCCGCGACCGCGAGCAGCGCGACCACGGCCGCGACGACGCGCGAGCCGGTGCTCGGTCCGTCGGGACCCGGGACGGCGTGCGCGTGCGGCGCCCGGCGCGGCGCCGGGGCCGAGGGACCGCCCGCGGCGGCCTGCGGGACGGGCGGGTACGGGGTCCCGGCGGGGGGCGCTGCGGCGGGGCCTGCGGGAGGCACTGCCGGGGGCGCTGCGGCGGGCGGCGGCGCGGCCGTCGGTCCGGGCGTGGGCGGCATCGGCTGCGTCGCCGGGAGCGGCCGCGTACCCGCCCCGCCGCTGGTCGGCAGCGGCCGGGTCGGGGCGTGGTCGGAAGGCATCCCACCACCGTAGAGGACGCGTGTGCGCATTCGGGGAAGACGACGGGAAGAGCTGCGGGCGCTGCCCCGGACCGGTCCGGGGCACGGCCCGCCCGTCCGGGTCGAGGGGCCCGGGCACGGCGTCGCAGGCCGCCAGTAGGGTGACGCCATGACCGACGCCTCCCCCGCGCCGAGCGCCCCCGGCGACGCCGACGCGAGCGACTCCGCGTCCCCCCGGAGCCCGCGGCCCCGGCGCCCGCGCCCCGGGACCGCCGAGCGGAGGGAGGAGATCCTGCGCGCGGCGATGCGCGTCTTCGGGTCGCGGGGCTACCACCAGGGGTCGCTCGCCGAGGTCGCCGAGCAGGTGGGCATCACGCACGCCGGCGTGCTGCACCACTTCGGGTCCAAGGAGCGCCTGCTCACCGAGGTCCTCGCGTCCCGCGACCGCGACGGCGTCGCGCACCTCGAGGGGCAGCACATGCCGGGCGGGCTGGACCTGTTCCGGCACCTCGTCGCGACCGCCGCGGCGAACGCCGAGCGCCCCGGGATCGTGCAGACCTACACGGTCCTCGCGGGCGAGGCCGTCACGGACGACCATCCCGCCCGCGCGTGGGTCACCGCGCGCTTCGCCGGGCTGCGCGCCGACGTCGCCGGCGCGCTCCGCGAGGTCGTCGAGGAGCGGCGGGCCGCGGGCGACGAGACGGCGGCCGTGCCGGACGACCGCGCGCTCGACCTCGCCGCCTCGACGATCATCGCCGCGATGGACGGTCTCCAGACCCAGTGGCTCCTCGACCCCGACGCCGTCGACCTCGCGGAGGCGACCGCGTTCGCGATCGAGGCCGTCCTCGCCGCGACCCTGGCGGGCGCCCGCCGCCCCCGCCCGCTCGCCTGACGCGCTACGTCGCCACGCTCTCCCGCACGGGATCGGGCACCGGCTCGGCCGCGGGCTCGGCACCGCCGTCCGACGGCGCGGCGTCGCCCTCCCGGCGGCCCTCGCGGTACGCGGCGATGGACAGCGTCCGCAGGCGCGACGACCGGCCCGTCGGGTTGTCGACGAACCCGACGGCCGAGATGTAGGGCTCGATGACGTGGATCTTCTGCAGCGGCGTGACGATGAGCAGCTGCAGCCCGAGGCGGCGGAACAGCTCGAGCGCGAAGCGCGTCGACTCGTCCGACCCCCGCCCGAACGCCTCGTCGATGACGACGAACCGGAACGCCGTCGACCGCACCGCGCCCCAGTCGAGCTTGAACTGGTAGGCGAGCGACGCCGCGAGCACGGTGTACGCGAGCTTCTCCTTCTGGCCGCCGGACTTGCCGCCGGAGTCGGAGTAGTGCTCGTGCTCGGAGTCGTCGGCGCGGGACCGCTCGGACGCGGAGAGCACGAACCAGTTGCGCACGTCGGTCACGCGGCGGCGCCACGCCTCGTCGAGGTCCGTCATGCCCTCGCGGCCGCGGAACCGCTCGACGAGCGCCTTGACCCGCAGGAACCGGTCCTCCGAGTAGGACAGCGCGCCGTCGGCGAGCGACCCGTCGCCCTCGGCGAGCGCGCGGTCGTCCTCGGCGAGGATCCCGTCGCCGTCGGTGCACGCGCGCAGGTCCTGCTGGAACTCGCGCACCTCGAGGTTGGGCGTGCGCGACATCTCCAGACGGATGTACCGGCCCGGGTTGTAGTCGATCGCGCGGAGCGAGTCGTTGATCGTGTCGATCCGGTCGCGGATGACGTCGGCCTGCTTGGCGAGCTCGGCCCCGAAGCCGGCGATATCGCGGATCGCGTTCGTGTTGAGGTACGCCTTGAAGTCAGCCTCGAACCGCGGGAGGTCGTCGCGCACGAGCCGGTCGTGGATCTCGCGGTAGCCGTCGGCCGACCGCACGTCCGCGTCGAGCTCCGCCGTCTCGACCGGGTACGCCGACCGGAACGAGGCCATCTGCCCCGCGATCCGCGTCCCGAGGTCCGCGCGCTCGCGCTGCGCCTGCTCGGCCTCGGCCGTGAGCCGCGAGCGCACCGCGTTCTCGACCGCGTCGAGGTCGGCCGCGCGCGTCGGGCCGTCGGCAGCGCCGCCCGGGCCCACCGCGCCGAACCCGGCGAGCTCGCGGTCGAACTCCGCGGCGAGGGCCGCCGTCGTCTCCTCGTCGAGCGTCTCGCCCGCGCCGTCGAGCACGGCGCGCGCCCGCTCCCGCGCCGTCCGCGCCTCGTCGAGCGCGTGCCGGTCGGCGCCGAGCGTCGCGACGACGCGGTCGCGCTCCGCCTCGAGCTCCGCCTGGCGGCGCGCGTTGTCGTCGAGGAGCGCCGCCAGGCGGCCGAGCTCGTCGCTCGCCTGCTCGAGCCGTCGCTTCTCCTCGGCGAGCTCGGCGATGCGCGCCGTCTCGGCCCCGCGGTCGAGCTCGTCCCAGTCCCGGTAGACGTCGAGCCGCCCGAGCGCGGCGGAACGGGCCTGGAGCGCCTCGCGCGTGGCGGCCGCCTCGTCCCGACGCCGTGCGAGCGCGTCGCGACGCGCCGTGACCTCGGCGGCCTGCTCGAGCAGCGCGTCGATCTTCGCCTGGGTCGACCAGCCCAGCACGTAGCCCCGGCGGTCGTCGACCGCGCGCGTGTCGTTCTTCTCGTGGTGGTCCGGCGAGTGCTTGACCTGGCCGGCCCGCGTGATCGCGCGCGGGAGCCGGCGGAACGCGTCGAGGTCCGGCGCGCACGCGTGGTCGGCGCGGCGCTCGAGCTCGGCCTCGACCCACGCCGTGAGGGTCGGCGCGTCGTCGAGACGGCGCACGTCGAGCAGGTCGGCGAGGAGCGGGACGCCGTCCTCGCGCGGAGCCGGCCGGGCGGCGGCGACGCGCTCGGGCACCCGGTGGTAGACGAGCCGCAGCCCGAGGTGCTCACGGTCGACCCACGCGGACACCGCGTCGTAGTGCGCCGCCGGCACGAGGAGCGACAGCGCGAAGCCGCGCAGCACGCGCTCGGCCGCACCCTCCCAGTCGGCGTGCTCGGGGCGGACGGCGAGCAGCTCGCCCACGAAGGGGACGTCGCCCGGCGCGAGCCCGACGCCGTCGCACAGCCGGTCCCGGACCTCCAGGTGGGTGCGCGGCAGGTTGGACCGGCGGTCCGCGAGGCTCGCGAGCTCGGCCTTGACGTCGGCGGTCTCCTGCTCGACGGCGCGCACCTGCGCCGCGACCTCGCTCGCCTGCTCCTCCGCCCGGGCGACGTCGTCGCGCACGCGCACGGCGGCGTCGTCGGCCGCGCGACGGAGCGCCGCGAACGCCTCGGCGTCGACGAGCGCGGCGGCCACCGCGCCCGCGGTGGCGCCCTGCCCCGGCCCCGCCGGGACGGAGTCCCCCGCCGCGGCGTCGGCGCCGTCCGGGGCGCCGAGCGTCAGGCCGGCCGCCGCCGCGTACCCGGCGAGCTGGGCGACGCGACGCTCGCGCGCGGCGCGCTCGACCTCGCGGCGCGCGACCTCACTCTCGATCGCGGCGAGCCGGTCGCCGCCGTGGCCCGCGCGCTCCAGCTCGAGCCGCTGCCGCTCGGCCCCGAGCAGCCCGAGCTCGTCCACGACCCGGCGACGGCGAGCCTCGCCGTCGGCCACGCGCTCGTCGAGGGCGGCGGTGAGACCGTCGAGGTCCGCCACGCGGCGCGACGCGGTGAACGCGCGCAGGGCGTCGCGGCGCGCGACGAGCGCCTCGGCCCGCTCCCCGAGCGCGTCGTGCGCGTCGCAGTCCGCGAGCAGGGGCGCGAGCCGCTCGATCTGGGCGGTGGCCCGCACGACGGCGTCGTGCGCGCTCGTCAGGTCGTCGAAGTGCGCGACGAGCCGGTCGGTCCAGCGGTCGGCGTCGAACGGCTCGAGCATGTGCTCGCGCACGAACTCGCCGAGGTCGCCGACGGACTTCATCGACACCGTCTGGTGGAACAGGTCCATCGCCTGCTCCGACGGGATGCCGAGCAGGCGGCGGAAGTCGCGCCCGTAGTCGGGGAAGTGGTCGCGCACCTGCGCGCCGGACTCGCGCAGGCGGCGGCGCAGCGCCGTGACGTCGCCGCCGAAGCCCGCGAAGTCCTCGGTGATCGTCAGCGGGCGGTCCGCCGTGACGAAGAAGCGGTCCGGCTGGCCCGCCTGGCCCGGGGCGAGCCAGAACACCTGCGCGAGCGTGACCTCCTGGTCGAACCCGCGGTTCGAGAACCGCCCCAGCACGACCGAGTACGTGCCGCGCTCGCGCAGGCCCACGTGGCGCGTCGTGCCGGTCGCCTCGTCGCGCTCGGACTTGTAGTGCCCCGCGACGTACGACCGCAGCGACCGCTCGCGCGCCCCCGCCCCGGCGGCCTTGTTGTACGAGATCCGGTGCGACGGCACGAGCAGCGTCGTCACCGCGTCGACGATGGTGGACTTGCCCGAGCCGATGTCGCCGGTCAGCAGGGCGTTGCGACCGTCGAGGTCGAACGCCCACACGCGCTGGTCGAACGTGCCCCAGTTGAGCACCTCGAGCCGTTCGAGGCGGAACCCGGCGCGCGCGTCGAGGTCCGCCGCCGGGTCGTGCAGCTCGACCGCGCTGAACAGGCCCTCCATCACGCCACCGTCCTCGTCGTCGTGCCCGCCGTACCCGTCGCCACGCCTGTCCCCGCGCCCGCCGCTCCCGTGCGCGTCCCCGCCCCCGGGCCGCCGCCGTCGGCGGCGAGCTCCAGGTACTGCGCGAGGCGCGCGTCGAAGTCCGCGAGCCACTGCGCGTCGACGAACGCCTTGAGGATGCGGCGCACCTCGTACCGCCGGGCCTCCGCGTCGGCCGGGTCGCCGGGGTCCCCCGGCGCGCCGGCGTCGGGCCCGTCCGGGTCCGGGCGCCCTGCCGGTCGCAGGAAGCCGAGCTCCACGACGCGCCGCACGAGCGCGTCCACCCGGTCCACGAGGCGTGCCTCGTTCGCCGCGGCGCCCGCGTCCTGGGTGAGGAAGACCCGCAGCAGGTCGACGATCTCCGAGCGCGTGAGGACGAGGCGCGTCTCGCCGCCCTCCGAGTCCGCCTGCGCGAGCCGCTTGCGCAGCAGGGCGAGCAGCAGGCTGACGTCGAACGGCAGCTCGCGGCGCGGGATCAGCCGCGGCACGCGCTCGTCGCGCTCGTGCTCGGGCTGCGAGCGCAGGTAGGCGTAGCCGTCGCCCTCGTCGACGACGACCTGCAGCCCGAGCATCGCGACGGCGTCGCGCACCTGCGCCTCGCGGGCGAGCAGGTCGCGCCACAGCGCCTCGCCGGACTCGCGGTAGACGACGCCCTTGAGCAGCGATGTCACGACGACGGACAGCTCCGGGTCGCGCGCGGTGCGGGTCGTGCTCACGGGGTCTCCTCCGGGCTCGGGTCGGGGGCGGCGTCGGGTCGTGCGTCGGGTCGCGCGGCAGGGGGCCCGCCGGGCGGGGAGCCGCTCGTCCGCCGCGCGTACGTGACGCGGGGCAGCCGCGCGACGCGCACCACCGGGTCCGGCGCGCCGTCCTCGGCGACGGGCCCCGCCGGGGCCTCGCCCTCCCAGCGCACCTCGTCGCTGCGCTCGTCGTCGTGCACGACGACGAACCGCGGGTCCTCGAGCGACAGGTACGTCACGAGCTCGGCCAGCCCGTGCTCGAGCGGCGCGTCGGCGAGCAGGTCCGCGAGCGCGACCTCCCCCGGGCCGCCGGGCCGCGAGAGCGTCGCGCGGACCGTGCGCGCGAGGCGCTCCGGGTCGACGTGCACCTGGTCGTAGAGCGCGTCGACCTCGAAGTCGTCGTCGCCGACCTCGACGTGGTCGGAGTCGAGGCGGGCCGTGGGCCGCGGCGTGAAGAGCGGCCGCTCCGTCGGCAGCACGACCTCGGGCGCGACGGCGTCCACCGGCATCCCCGGCGGCGCACCGGCGCGGCCTGCCGCGCGGGCGACGTCGCGCGCGGCGAGCGCCTTCGCCTCGACGCCGCGCAGGATGTCCATGACCCGTCGGTTCTCGAGCCACACCTGGTCGTCGAGGAAGCGGCGGAGCTGCTCGGAGAGGGTCCGCACGGTCGCCTGGGTCCGCTCGCCGGCGTCGAGCCAGTCGTAGTGGACGCGGCGCAGGCGCCGGTGCTCCTGCTCCCGGGCGGCGGCCTGCGCGGCGGCGTCCACGGCCGGGCCGGGCGTCCCGGGGGCCGGCCGGACGACGTCGGGCGCGATCGCGTCGAGGGACTGCACGCGCTCGACGAGCGCGGCGAACTCCTCCTGGCGGCGCCGGTCGAGGAGGAAGTCGTAGAACGCGTGGAACGACCGCCCCTGGTCCGACTCCGCGATGGCCGTGCGCGACCGCACGACCTCCTCGAGCAGCTCGCCCTTCGCGCCGTCCCACCCCGTGATGCGCTCGCGCAGCTCCCGGTCGAGGGAGCGGAAGTTCGCCTCGACCTCGCGGAAGTCCGAGAGCAGGTCGGCCGCCGTCTGGGTGAGCTGCTGGTAGCGGTCGCGCTGCGCCGCCGCGTCGAGGACGGCGACGCGCCCCGCGCGGACCTGGGCGATCTCGTCGTCGATCGCGGCGCGGCGCTCCTCGAGCTCGCGCAGGCGCTCCGCCGGGTCGGTCTGCGTGCCGACGGCGAGCTGGCGCAGCAGCTCGAAGACGGTGTTGAGCCGCGACTCGGTGCCGACGAACCCGCGCCCGCGCAGGGACGCGACCCAGCGCACGGCCTGCTCGACGGCGGGCGTCGCGTCGTAGTGCGGCTCGGCCGAGCCGGGCGGGTACCAGGCGCGCAGCCAGCTCTGGTCCGGGTGCGTCCAGTGGTCGACGTACGCCTGCGGGGCCCGCGGGTACCGCGGCTCCGTGCCGGAGGCGCGCGCGGCCCGGCCGTCGACGGCCCACAGGTGGTCGTCGAGGCGCGCGACGAGCTCGCTCTCCGGGATGGCGCGCACGTTGTCCTCGACGAACAGGGTGCCGAGGAACGAGAGCACGAGCGGCGCCGTGTCCGCGCGCAGGAGCCGCCACGCCGCGCTCGACCGTCGCAGGGAGTCGACGTCGTCGTGCTGCACGCAGGTCCTCTCGGGCGGGGCGGGTCGGTGCCCGGCGCGGCGGCCAGGGCGCGCCACGCGAGGGGGCGCCCCCAGATCTTAGGGCGGACCGCCCGCACCGCCCCCACGACCCACCGCGAGGCCGCCCTCCCGCCGGGCTCGGTGGGCGTCCGACCGGTCGGCCCGGGACCGCCCGAAAAGCGCCCCGGATCCGGGACCATGGTCCCTGTCGGCCCCGCCGCGCACGTTCGTACGCTGGGTGCGGCGCCGGGCCGGCAGCGCGCCCACCCTGCCGGCCGGCGCCACCTTCTGCCCCGCCCGCCGGACCTCTCCGGCGGGGCCCCGCGGACCCGAGGACCGCCCGTGACCGGAACGACCACCGCGCTCGCGGACGACGCCCGCTCGCCCGGCCCGACGGCGTCGGGCCCCACGCCGGACGCGGGCTTCGACCCCTTCGCCCGGCCCACCGGCTGGACCCACTCCCGCGGCGTGCTGTTCGGCGAGATGCTGCTGTTCGGGCTGCTCAGCCTCACGGCGGCGTTCGTGCTGTCGTACGACGCCGTCCTCCTCGCCGGGGACCCCGGCGCGGTGCTGTCGTGCGACGTCAACACCGTGCTGTCGTGCGGGACGGTCGCGCAGTCGTGGCAGGCGCAGGTGTTCGGCTTCCCCAACGCGTTCCTCGGGCTCGTCGCGGAGCCGATCGTCATCACGACGGCGGTCGCGGCGCTCGGCGGGACCCGCTTCCCCCGGTGGTTCCTCTTCGCCGCGCAGTGCGTGTACCTGCTCGGGGTCGTGTTCGCGTACTGGCTCTTCTACCAGTCGATGTTCGTCATCGGGGCGCTGTGCCCGTGGTGCCTGCTCATCACGGTCTCCACGACGCTCGTGTTCGCGTCGCTCCTGCACTGGAACGTCCTGGAGGACAACCTCTACCTGCCGCGCGGCGCCCAGGCGCGCCTGCTCGGGTTCGTGCGGTCGGGGGCGTACGGCTACCTCGTCGCGGCGTGGCTCGTGGGCCTCGCCGCCCTCGTGCTGCTCAAGTACGGCCCGGCGCTGCTGGCCTGACGGCCCACGCGGCCGAGCACGAGGCTGCTCCCGGGAAGCGGACGGGAACGACGGCAACCTCGTGCTCGGCGCGCGGCGGGCGGGTCAGGGCGTCGTCGCCCCCAGCGTGTAGGCGCCCGAGCCGGAGTACGCCTGGACGACGAACCGGTAGTAGCCCGCGGCCCCCGAGTAGGAGACGGACTCGTTCGCGCCCGGGGAGGTCGACTGCGCGACCGTCGCCCACGTCGACCCGTTCCAGCGCTGGAGGTAGAGGTCGAAGTCGGCGCCGCTCGGACCGCTCACGCACGCGCGGTGCGTCCCGGCGGCCCCCGCCGTGTAGTACGACCCGTTGGGCTGGACGGCCGTCGTGCCCGCGGCGAGCGACCCGGTGTACGTGCGGGCGTAGCCGCTGCAGCCCGTCGGCGGCTGCGGCGTGCCGCCCCCGCCGTCGCTCGTGAGGAGCGTCAGGCCGTACGCCGAGAGGATCTCGCCCACCGGCTGGAAGTACGTCGTCCCGCCGGAGCTGCAGTTCCCGGACCCGCCGGACGTGACGCCCTGCGCCTGGTTGCCCGCGAGGAGCGAGCCGCCGGAGTCGCCGGGCTCGGCGCACACCGTCGTGCGGATGAGGCCGGTGACGGTCCCCTGCGGGTAGGTGACGGACGCGTTGTACGCCTGGACGGTGCCGCAGTGCCAGCCGGTGGTCGAGCCCGAGCGGCAGACGGAGGCTCCGACCGGCGCCTGCGTCGCGCCCGCGACCGCGACGCGGCCCCCGGCGTAGTTGTCCACCGCGCCGACGGGCGTGTTGCCCGCGTCGACCTGGACCCACGCGTAGTCGTTGCCCGGGAAGCTCGACCCGCGGAACGTGCCCGCCGGCCCGGACGTGCGCGCGCCGGTCGAGCCGCAGTGCCCGGCGGTGACGAACCCGCCCTGGACCGCGAACCCGACGGAGCACCGGCTGCCGCCGCCGATCGTGTACGCGTTGCCGCCCACGACGTCGATCAGCGGCCGCGGGGACTCCGTCGTCTCCTCGTACGCGACCGCGTCGGCGGGCACGCCCGCGGCGGCGACCTGGGCGGCGACGTCGGCCTGGCCGCCCTCGCGCACCGAGACGACGACGCGGTTGCGCGTGACGTCGACGTACCAGCCCGGCAGCGCCGCCGGGTCGTCGGCGAGCGCGCCGTCGAGCGTCGCGCGCCAGGTCTCGAGGTCGGCGAGCGTGTGGTCCACGTCGACCGCGGTGGCGCCCTCGGCGCGCACCGTGCGCGCGTCGGCGGCATCGGTGACGCCGACGTAGAGGACGTTCGCGGCGTCGTCGACCCACGCGCCCGCGTAGTCGGCGCCGAGGCGCCGCTCGAGCGCGGCCTCGGTGCCCGCCGCGTCGGACTGGAAGGCGAGGCGCGTCCGTGCGTCCCGCGCGCTGAGGCCCAGGTCGCGCTCCAGCGCGCGCTCCAGGCCGGGGGCCGTCTTGGGGACCGCGCGCACCGTCGCGCGCTGGTCGTCGGGTGCGGGCGTGGCGGCGACGGCGTGCGTCGCGGCCCCGCCCGCCAGGAGCGTCGCCGCGGCGGTGACCGCGGCGAGCCTCCTGCGGAGTGGTCGTGTCATGTCGTCCATTCCCTTCGCCGGGCCCGGGTGGCCCGGTCGAGGGCCACGCTAGGGACGCGTCCAGGGCGCGCCCAGATCACGATCAGGTCATACGCGGGCGCTATGTGCGGGCTCGCCCCTACGCGGTCTCCACCGGGTGCTCGGCGCGCCACCGCCGGTAGCGGGGCGAGCGCTGCACGGCGTCGCGGTGCGCGCCCGTCGCGGCCCGCAGGACCGCGTCGACCGGGAGGCGGTCGACGGCGTCGCGCCGCCACCCCACGTGGTGCGTCCAGCGCAGCGGGGCGCCCTCGAGCGCGACGGTCCGCACGCCGGGGGCGTCGAGGAGCACGGGCTGGACGAGCGCGACGGCGTGCCCGCCGCGCACCTGGTCGATGCACGACATGCGGTCCGACTCCCCCATCGCGCGCGGCGTGAAGCCCGCCCGCGCGCACGCCCCCACGAAGCAGCGCTCGAAGCACCCGCTCCCGGGGGCCGTGAGCCACAGCGCGTCGGCGAGCTCGCCCAGCCCGACGGCGTCGCGCCCGGCGACGGGGTGGTACTCGTCGACGAGCACGAACACCGGGTCGGTGGACACCGCCGTCCACACCAGGCCCCCGGCCGCGGGCGGGGACGCGTCCCCGCACATCCCGACGAGCGCGACGTCGAGCGTCCCGCTCGCGAGCCGGTCCGCGGTCTCCTCGACGGACCACGACGTCGCCGTCGTGACGAGCAGGTCGTCGACCCCCAGCGCGCCGGGCAGCGCGGTGTGCAGCCGGCTCGCGAACAGGCCGCCGATCGCGGAGCTCACCGTCCCCACGTGCACGCGGCCGACCGTGCCGTGCTCGCTCGTGAGCCGCCGGGCGTCGTCGACCAGCGCGGACATGGCGGGCAGCACGACGCGCGCGTGCCGCAGCACGAGCTCGCCGAGCTCCGTGGGGCGCGCGCCCTGCCGGTCGCGCGTGAAGACGCACCCGCCGAGCGTGCGGTCGATCCGGTTGAGCTGGGCGGTGAGGGCGGGCTGCGCGAGGCCCAGCGACGCCGCCGCCTTGGTCACGCTGCCCGTCTCGGCCACCGTCACGATCATGCGCAGGTGCCGCACCTCGAGGTCCATGCCGCCCCAACGTATCGGTGCGGCCGGGGCGTGTCGCGCGCGTCAGCCCACGGGCGCGAGGAAGCCGTCGCGCACGAGCCCGCGCACGTCGGGCAGGAGCTCGCCCGCGAGGTCCTCGGCGCCGACCTCGAACAGCGCGGCGATCGCCCCCACGAGCTGCCCGACCGTCAGCTCGCCGTCGCTCGCGCCGACGAGCGCGGCGAGCCCCGTCGTCGCCCGCACGGCGCGGCCCAGACCGTCGCCCTGGCGCAGCAGGACGACCGTGGGGTCGGGCGCGCCGGGCGTGTGGAACCGCTCCTCCGTGACGTCGGGCGCGACGGCGAGCCGCTCGCCCGCGAGGGCCGCGTCGTCGCGCGCCGCGAGCCAGTCGTGCGCCGCGAGCGACGCCGCGAGGTGCGCGCCGAGCGGCTGGCGCACCGACCCGGTGTGCTCCTCGAGCCGCCGCAGCGTCGGGCGGGCGCCCGCGAGCGGACGGCGCAGCGTGACGATGCCGAAGCCGACGGCCTCCACGTCGCGCGCGGCGAAGTCGTCGAGCCACGCGCCGTACGCAGCCGCCCACGCCGCGGGCTCGCGCTCGGGGGTCGTGCCGCCGTCGCGGATCCAGGTCTCGGCGTACTCCGCGGGGTCGAGCACCTCGCGCTGGACCACCCAGCCGTCAAGGCCGGCCTCGTCGAGCCACGCGCCGACGCGCTCGTCCCACGGCACGCCGCGGCGGTGCTCCCAGTTGCCGAGGAGCTGGGCCACGCCGCCGGGCTCGAGCACGGCGCCGACCCCGGTCACGAGGTCGCGCACGAGGTCGTCGCCCGACCGGCCGCCGTCGCGGTACTCGTAGTCCGGGAGCGCGCCACCGGCGGCGCGCGGGGTGATGACGAACGGCGGGTTCGACACGACGAGGTCGAAGCGCTCGCCCGCGACCGGCTCCAGCATCGAGCCCTCGCGCAGCTCGACGCGCCCGGTCGCCGGGCCGCGGGGTGCGGCTCCGGCGGCGGGGCCCGACGCCTCGTCGAACGCCGCGTCGAGCGCCGCGTTGAACGCGGCGAAGCCGAGCGCCCGGCGCGAGACGTCCGTGCCGACGACCGCGCGCGCGTGCCGCGCGGCGTGCAGGGCCTGGATGCCGCAGCCCGTCCCGAGGTCCAGCACGCGCCCGACCGGCGTCCGGACCGTCACCTGGGCGAGCGTCAGGGACGCGCCGCCCGCGCCGAGCACGTGGTCCGGGGCGAGCCGGCGGCCCGTCGCGAGCTCGCCCAGGTCCGACGACAGCCACCACGTGACGGGGCCCGCGGCGTCGGTCGCCGCGTACGGCCGCAGGTCGACGAGCGCGCGCACCGCGTCGTCGTCGCCCGCGCCCGCCGCCTCGACGAGACCCAGCCGCCGTGCGCCGTCGACCCCCGTGCGCCCGAGCGCCGCGTCGAGGGCGCGCCGGGGCACGTCGTCGCCGAGGAGGAAGAGGGCGGCGAGAGCGGCCGTGGGGTCGGCCCCCTCGCGACCGCGGTCGCGCAGCGCGCGCCGCGCCGGGACGGCCTGCTCGCGGTGCAGCGCGGCGGACGCGACGGGACCGAGCACGCGCTCGACGCCGTCGACCGTGAAGTCCGCCGCCGCGAGGTCCTCGCGCAGCGTCGCCGCGGCGGCCGCGAGGTCGGCGGGGGCGAGGCCCGCGCCGGGTGGGACGGGACCGGGCCCGTCCGCGGCGGTGCGTGACGACGGGCTCGGGGTGCTGGTGGCGGGAGGCATGGCTCCATCCTCACCGATCCGCGCGCGGCGGCCGAGGGCCCGCGCCGCCCCGGACGCGACGGACCCCCGGCGCGCCGAGGCGTGCCGGGGGTCCGTGGGGGACGACGTCGTCAGCAGTTCTGCGTGCCGTAGACCGCGACGTTCTGCGCCGAGGTCTGGAAGGTCTCGTCCGTCATGAGCGACGTGATCGAGGAGATGTCGGCGTTGGCCGGGTCGTCGACCGCGGTCTCGAGCGTGTCGGTGAGCTGGCGGAAGACGCCCGTGACGTTGTCCCAGTCGGTGCTGATCTCGGCCGGGGCCTCGGCGGCCTCGAGCGACGCCGTGAACGTCTCGAACTGCGTCACGGCGGCGGCCGGGTCGCTCGTGTCGATCGAGCTCAGGGTCGTCTGGGCGTCGAGCAGGGCGTCGTAGGCGGTGCAGAAGTCGCCCGACGCCTCGGTGTCGCCGGACTCCTCCTCGGCGGGCTCCTCGGACGGGGTGGTCTCCTCCTCGGCCGACGTGCTGGTCTCCTCCGCCGGCGTGGTCTCGGAGTCGGTGCTCGCGTCGTCGCCGGAGCCGCCGCAGGCGGCCAGGCCGAGCACGAGGAGGGCGCTCGTCGCGAGGGCGGTCGTGGTCTTGGTGATCGTCAGTCGGGTGCGCATGACGACCATGGTTTCCCACGGACGCGCGTCGCGCGCCCTCAAAGCCTCGAAGTGGGGACCGCTCCCCATGTGGCCATCGCCACGGGGTGAAGTTCCGGCGCGTGCCGGTCAGCGCGCGCAGCCGGCCCGGAAGTACTCGGTGACGGCCCGGGACGACGACGTGAGCGCCGCCGTGTCGATCCGGCGCCCCACGCGGTCGATCGCCCGCGACAGCTCGCCCGTGTCCCGCGTGCCGGTGGCCTCGACCTCGTCCGCGATCATCGTGAGGTAGGTCGTGACGACCGCCCAGTCGCGCGCGACCGCCGCGGGCGGGGTGGCCCCGGCGAGCGTGTCGCGGGCGGTGGTGAACCCCTCGACGAGGGCCTCGGGGTGGTCGACCGTGAGGTTGACCTGCGCCTTGGCCGCCGCGCCCCACGCGACCTCCGCCTCCCGGCACGCCGGGTCGACGGCGCCCGCCCCCGGGTCCGTGCCGTCGTCGGGTGCGGTGGTCGCGGCGAGGTCCGTCTCGGCAGGGTCCGTGCCGTCGGCGGGTGCCGCGCCGTCGTCCGCGTCGTCCCCGGCACCCGGGGACGACGCCGCGGGTGCGGCGGGCGCGGGCGGTGCGGCGGCGGGTGCTGCGCCCGGGAGGGACACGACGTCGAACGCCCCGCTCGCGACGACGGCGAGGCACAGCCCGGCGACGACGGCGAGGACCGCGGCGTGGGCCACGGCGCGCACCGGTGATTGCATGGCCCCTATGATGACGCCTCCCGCGGGCGCGAAGAACCCCGCGGGCCTGGCCGGCCGGCGGGGTCCTCGGGGTCGCCGCGGCGTCAGCCCATCGTGTTGACGATGAGGCCGATGTGGGTGAAGAAGTTCATCGCGCCGAACAGCAGGAACGCGACGCCGGACAGGCCCCAGGCCCACCCGATGACGACCCGCACGACGCGGCGCCCGGAGCGGACCGCGAACGGGAAGAGGATCGCGCCGACGCCCACGAGCGCGATGAGCCCGGACATGAAGATCGCCTCGACGAGCGGGTAGGCGGCGAACGCGCCGGAGATCGGCTCCTCCGGCGGCGCGGCGAACAGCTGGTACGTCACGCCGGCGATCGCGATGGCGACGAGGCCGAGGCCCATGCCGAGCACGAACACCGACACGGGGCGCGCGACGGCCTGCAGGTGCTCGGTGGCGTCGGCCCGCTCGAGCGCGGCGCGGCCGCGGGTCCAGAGGTAGAACGCGGCGGCGAGGAGCAGCACGCCGAACGCGAGGCTCGTCTCGCCGAAGATGATGTTGTCGAACGGGAAGCCGCCCGCGGCGAGCGGCCACGTGAGCGTCATGTGCAGCCCGGTCGCCGTGAGGATCGTGCCCAGCACGCCGAACGCGAGCGACCAGCCCTCCACGACGATCTTCCCGGGCGCCCGCAGGAGCTCGCGGCCGAGCATGACCAGCAGGATCAGCCCGGCGCCGACGGCGACGGACATCACGGTGTTGTAGGTGGGCATCTGCGCCCAGTCGATGACGAGCCCCTCGGCGGCGACCATCCTTCTCCACTCCTCGTTCGTTCCACGGGCCGCGCTCGCGGTCCGAGGGCGATAACCATACGCGCGTATAGGTTATTCCTCACTACGATGGCAGCGTGGACGACGCTGCGGGTGCCCGGGACCGGTCGGCGACGAGCGGCGCGCGGGGCGCACGCACCACGGTGCAGGGGCGCAGCGCGGAGCGGCAGCGTGCGATGGTCGACGCCGCCGCGCACCTGCTCATCGACCAGGGCTTCGCCGCGGTGACCCACCGGCAGGTCGCCCGCGCCGCGGGCGTGCCGCAGGGGTCGGCGTCGTACTACTTCCCGACGAGCGCCTCGCTCGTCGCCGCCGCCGTCGAGGCCGCGGAGGACGTGCGCGCGACGGCCGCGCAGGAGCACGCGGACGCCCTCGCCCACCGGCGCCGCTCGAGCACCGCGACGGCGCGCGAGCTCATCGAGACGCTGTACGCCCCGCACGTGGACGACTCGGTGGTCGACGTGCGCCTCGACCCCATGCTCACGGCCATGCGGGACCCCGCGTTGCGGCCGATCATGCGGGCGTCGCGCCCGCGCCTGCTGGCGGCTGCGCGGACGGTGCTCGACGCGTCGGGCCACGGGCGCGTGACGGACACCGACCTCGTCGCGCACGTCGTGGACGCGGCGCTGCTCTCGGGTGCCGCCGCGGAGGACGGTCACGTGCTCGACCACGCGACGCGGACCGTCGCCCGCTTCCTCGACCACTGGCGCTGAGTCAAACTTACTGACCAGTTACTTGGTTTCCGATAGGCTGGTGGCGCCCGGTCCGCCGACGCCGTGCCCGCACCCGCGGCGCCGCCGGGTGCCGTCGCCGCCGCCGTGGAAGGACCGTCCGTGAGCACCCTGCCCTACCTCGACCCCGCCGTGCCCGTGGCCGACCGCGTCGAGGACCTCCTCGCCCGCATGACGCTGCCCGAGAAGGTCGGCCAGATGCTCCAGCTCGACGCGCGCGACGGCGTCGGCCCCGCGGTGCTCGAGAAGCACGCGGGCTCGCTGCTGCACACCTCGCCGGAGAACGTCCTCGCCGCGCACGAGCTCACCGGGCGGACGCGGCTGCGCATCCCCCTGCTGCTCGCCGAGGACTGCATCCACGGCCACTCGTTCTGGGTCGGCGCGACGATCTTCCCCACGCAGCTCGGCATGGCCGCGACGTGGGACCCCGCGCTCGTGGAGCAGGTCGCGCGCGCGACCGCGGTCGAGGTCGCCGCGACCGGCGTCCACTGGACCTTCTCCCCCGTGCTCTGCATCGCGCGCGACCTGCGCTGGGGCCGCGTCGACGAGACGTTCGGCGAGGACCCGTTCCTCATCGGCGAGCTCGCGTCCGCGATGGTCCGCGGCTACCAGGGCGACGGGCTGTCCGACCCGACGGGCATCCTTGCCACGGCGAAGCACTTCGCGGGCTACTCCGAGACGCAGGGCGGCCGCGACGCGAGCGAGGCCGACATCTCGCAGCGCAAGCTCCGGTCCTGGTTCCTGCCCCCGTTCGAGCGGGTCGCGCGCGAGGGCTGCGCCACGTTCATGCTCGGCTACCAGTCCATGGACGGCGTGCCCGTCACCGTGAACGGCTGGCTGCTCGACGACGTCCTGCGCGGCGAATGGGGCTACACCGGCACGCTCGTCACCGACTGGGACAACGTGGGCCGCATGGTCTGGGAGCAGCACATCCAGCCCGACTACGTGCACGCGTCCGCCGCGGCCGTGCGCGCCGGCAACGACATGGTCATGACGACGCCGCGCTTCTTCGAGGGCGCGCTCGAGGCGGTGGACCGCGGCCTCGTCGAGGAGGCCGCGATCGACGCCGCCGTCCGGCGCATCCTCACGCTCAAGTTCCGCCTCGGCCTGTTCGAGGACCCGCGGCGGCCGGACGTCGCGCGCCAGCAGGCGGTCATCGCGTCGGCCGAGCACGCCGCGGTGAACCTCGAGGTCGCGCGCCGCTCCCTCGTGCTCCTCACCAACGACGGCACCCTCCCGTTCGCGGGCGGGCTCGACCGTGCCGCCGGCACGCCCGACGGCCGGGCCCTCGCCCCGGCCGGGGCGCCCGCCCGGACGATCGCCGTCGTCGGCCCGAACGCGGACGACGACCACACGCAGCTCGGCGACTGGGCGGGCGCGTCGGGCCAGGCCGACTGGCTGCCGGACGGCCACCCGCGCGAGATGACGACGACCGTGCTCGACGGCTTCCGCGCGCTCGCCCCGGAGGGCTGGGCCGTGACCCACGCGCGCGGCGCCGACATCCTCACGCTCGCGCCCGACCCGGAGGGCGAGCTGTTCCCCGACGGGCAGCCGCGGCCGCAGGTCGTCGTCCCGGCGGCGCCCGACGACGCGCTGATCGCCGAGGCCGTCGCCGCCGCGCGCGACGCCGACCTCGCCGTCGCCGTGGTGGGCGACCGCATCGAGCTCGTGGGCGAGGGGCGCTCGACCGCGACGCTCGAGCTCGTCGGCGGCCAGGTCGCGCTGCTCGACGCCCTCGTCGCCACCGGCACCCCCGTGGTCGTGGTCGTCGTCGCGTCGAAGCCGCTCGTCCTGCCGCCGTCGGCGCACGCGGCGGCGGCGGTCGTCTGGGCGGCCAACCCCGGGATGCGCGGCGGCCAGGCCGTCGCCGAGCTCGTGCTCGGGCTGATCGAGCCCGAGGGCCGGCTCCCGATCTCGTTCGCGCGCCACGCGGGCCAGCAGCCGACCTACTACAACGTGGTCCGCGGCCAGCACGGCGTCCGCTACGCCGACCTCACGCAAAGCCCCGCGTTCGCGTTCGGCGAGGGCCTGAGCTACACCACCGTCGAGTACGCCGACCTGCGGGTGCTCGGCACGGAGCACGGGCCCGACGACGTCGTGCGCGCCGAGGTCACGCTGACGAACACCGGGTCGCGCCCGGTGCGCGAGACCGTCCAGGTCTACGTGAGCGACACCGTCACGTCGGTGACGTGGGCCGAGAAGGAGCTCAAGGCCTACCGCAAGGTGGACCTCGCGCCGGGCGAGTCGGCGACCGTCGGCCTCGAGGTGCCCGTGGCGGACTGCACGCTCGTCGACGCGCGCGGGCGCCGCGTCGTCGAGCCGGGCGAGTTCGAGCTGCGCGTCGGGCCGTCGTCGCGCGAGGACGCGCTCCTGCGCGCGTCGTTCACCGTCGCGGGCTAGTCCCGCGCACGACGGAGGGCGCCCGGGTCGGCCCGGGCGCCCTCCGTCGTCTGCGGTGGCCGGGCGTCAGGCGCCCGTCGCGACGCGCTCCCGCTCGACGGCGGACTCCTCGCGGTCGACGCGCGCCGCACGCAGCCGCGACATGATCACCGCGCCGAACGCGATGGCCGCCGCGACGACCGCGATCGCGATGCGCAGGACGTGGTTCGCGTCCTCGGGCACGCTCATGAGCACGACCGCGGGCGCGATGAGCACCGACACGAGGTTCATCACCTTGATGAGGGGGTTGATCGCCGGGCCGGCGGTGTCCTTGAACGGGTCGCCGACCGTGTCGCCGATGACGGTCGCGGCGTGCGCCTCCGAGCCCTTGCCCCCGTACGCGCCGTCCTCGACGATCTTCTTCGCGTTGTCCCACGCGCCGCCCGAGTTGGCGAGGAACACGGCCATGAGCACGCCCGCGCCGATCGCGCCCGCGAGGAAGCCGGCCAGCGGCCCGACGCCCAGGCCGAAGCCGACGGCGATGGGCGCGAACGCGGCGAGCAGACCGGGGGTCGCGAGCTCGCGCAGCGAGTCGCGCGTGCAGATGTCGACGACCCGGCCGTACTCGGGGCGCTCCTGGAACGTCATGATCCCGGGGTGCTCGCGGAACTGGCGGCGCACCTCGAACACGATCGCCCCGGCCGCGCGCGTCACCGCGTCGATCGCGAGGCCCGAGAAGAGGAACACGGTCGCGGCGCCGAGGATCACGCCCACGAGCGTGATCGGCGAGATGATCTGGTAGTCGAGCATCGCCGTGACGAGACCGCTCCCGACGCCCTGCACGTCCGCGAGCGCGTGGCTCACGGCGTCGGCGTACGACCCGAACAGGGCGGTCGCCGCGAGGACGGCCGTCGTGATCGCGATGCCCTTGGTGATCGCCTTCGTCGTGTTGCCCACCGCGTCGAGGTCCGTGAGGATCTGCGCAGCCTCCTCATCGCCGTCGCCCGACTCGCCGACCGACATCTCGTAGATGCCCTGGGCGTTGTCCGAGACGGGGCCGAACGTGTCCATCGCGACGATGACGCCGACCGTCGTCAGCAGGCCGCACCCGGCGAGGGCGACGAGGAACAGCGCGAGCCACACCGACCCGCCCGCGAGGAGGAACAGGCCGCAGATCGCCGCGGCGATCACGCCCGCTGTGTACACGGCCGACTCGAACCCGACCCCGATGCCCGACAGCACGACCGTCGCCGCGCCCGTGCGCGAGGTGGCCGCCACGTGCAGGGTGGGCTTCGACGTCGTGCCGGTGAAGTAGCCCGTGATCCACAGGATGATGCCCGCGAGGACGATCCCGATGACGACGGCGAGGCTCGCGACGACGCGCGGGTCGGCCGCGATCCCGGACAGGTCGCCGAGGTCGGCCGTGCCGGCGAGCGCGGCGAACGACGACGGCAGGTAGACGAACGCGGCGACGGCTGCGAGCACCGCGCCGATGAGCGCCGAGAGGTAGAACCCGCGGTAGATGGCCTTGAGGCCGTTCTCCTGGCCGCGCACGCGCGTGATGAACACGCCGAGCACCGCGACAAGCGCGCCCAGGGCCGTCACGACGAGCGGGAACACGAGGCCCTCCTCGCCCATCGCCGCCTTGCCGAGGATGAGCGCCGCGACGAGCGTCACCGCGTACGACTCGAACAGGTCGGCCGCCATGCCCGCGCAGTCGCCGACGTTGTCGCCCACGTTGTCCGCGATGGTCGCGGCGTTGCGCGGGTCGTCCTCGGGGATGCCCTGCTCGACCTTGCCGACGAGGTCCGCGCCGACGTCCGCCGCCTTGGTGAAGATGCCGCCACCGACGCGCATGAACATCGCGAGCAGCGCCGCGCCGAACCCGAAGCCCTCGAGCACCGCCGGGGCGTCGCCCTTGTAGACGAGCACGACGCCCGCGGCGCCGAGCAGGCCGAGGCCGACGACCGACATGCCGACGACGCCGCCCGTCCGGAACGCGATGCGCGCGCCCTCCGAGCGTCCGCCCGGCCGGGTCGCGGCCGACGCGACGCGCACGTTCGCGCGCACCGCGAGCCACATCCCGAGGTAGCCGATCGCGGCCGAGAACCCGGCGCCCACGAGGAACGCGACCGAGCGCCCCACGCGGATGCCGCCGTCGCCCGGCAGCAGGAACAGGAGGCCGAAGACGATCGCCGCGAACAGCGCGAGCGTGCGGAACTGGCGGCTCAGGTACGCGCCGGCGCCCTCCTGCACGGCCTGGGCGATGTCCTGCATCTTCGCCGTGCCCTCGTCCGCGGCGAGGACCTGTCTGCGCAGGACGACCGCGAAGGCGAGGGCCACGAGGGCGATCGCCGCGATGACCGCGACGATGGTGAGACTTTCCGTACCGAGCGTGAGCATCCGTCCTCCTTGACGAACCGCGCGACCGTCGCGCCGGTCCCCTGCCGGAGCGATGGGGGTGAGTCTACGCACGTGTGTCGTACGTCACGACCACTCGTGCACGACGTCACGAGCGCGCCCGGCGACGGTGCCCCGGGCCCTGTCAGCCCGGCGGTCGCGCGGTCGCTCCGCCGGCGTCCGGGGCGAGGTCCGTGGCGAGGCGCGCGACGGCGTCGGGCCGGGTGAGCGGGTAGAGGTGGCCCTCCCCCGCGAGCCCGACGCGCGGGACCCCGAGCCGGTCCGACAGCTCGCGCTGCGCGCGCAGGAACCGCGCGCTCGCCCGCAGGCCGGTGACGAGCAGCGGCTCGGCGCCCGCGGGCAGACGGCGGCCGTCGTCGAGCAGGTCGCGCACCCGCGGCGCCTGCTCCCAGCTCGCGAACCACTGGTGGGCGAGCAGCGTCCACGCCTCCCGCGAGCCGTAGCGGGCGCGCGCGACGTCGTGCGGGAGGCGGTCCGGGGCGCGCGTGACCACCCGGACGCCCACGCGGCGCAGGGTCGCGCCCGTCACGGCCAGCCCGGTCGCGAGCACGCCCGCCGCCGCGGTGCCCGCCCGGGCCGTGACCCGCCCCGTGTGCAGGGCCGGGAGATGGGCCTCCCACGGGCTCGTCGGGTCGAGGAGCACGAGCCGACGGACCTCGTCCGGGTGCCGCAGCGCCCACTCGATCGCGGTGAGCCCGCCGACGGAGTGCCCCACGAGGTCCACGGGCCGCGACCCGTCGACGCCGAGGCCCTCCCGCACCACGTCGACCGGTCCCGTCACGGGCACGCGCCACGCGTCGAGGACGCGGACGTCGTCGGTGCCGGACGCGGTGCCGAGGGCATGCGCGAGCGGGGCGAAGTCCTCGGGCGTGAGCGCCAGGCCCGGCAGGACGACCCAGGTCATGCGGACTCCTTCTCTCGCGGTGCGCGACCACCCTACGGAGCGCTCCTGGGCGTGCGTAGGGTGGAGCCTGTGTCGACGCCCAGCACCCCCGTGACCGACCCGACCCTCCACGACCGCGCCCTCGCCCACGCGCACGACCTTGCGACGTTCGTCGAGGCGTCCCCGTCGTCGTACCACGCGGCGCACGAGGTCGCGCGCCGGCTCGAGGCCGTCGGCTTCGAGCGTCTGGACGAGACCGCGGCGTGGCCGTCGATGACCGAGGGCGACGGGCCCGCGGGCGGGCGGTACGTCGTCGTGCGCGACGGCGCGGTGATCGCCTGGGCCGTGCCCGCGGGCGCGACGGCGACCACGCCGTTCGCGATCCTCGGCGCCCACACCGACTCGCCCGGCTTCAAGCTCAAGCCGCGCCCGAGCGTCGGCCGCGAGGGCTGGTGGCAGGCGGGCGTGGAGATCTACGGCGGCCCGCTGCTCAACTCGTGGCTCGACCGCGAGCTCGAGCTCGCCGGTCGCCTCGTCACGGCCGACGGCGAGGAGCACCTCGTGCGCACGGGCCCCCTGCTGCGCATCCCGCAGCTCGCGATCCACCTCGACCGCGCCGCGAACGACGGGCTCACGCTCGACAAGCAGCAGCACACGCAGCCCGTGTGGGGGCTCGCGTCGGCGTCCGGTCCGGCCGGGTCCGACGTCGCGGGCGCGCCGCACGGGACGAGCGGCGGGGACGTGCTCGCCGAGCTCGCGCACCACGCGGGCGTGCGGGCGAGCGAGATCGCCGGGTACGACGTCGTGGTCGCCGACACCCAGTCGCCCCGCGTGTTCGGTGCGCACGGCGCGTTCCTCGCGTCCGGGCGCCTCGACAACCTGCTGTCGGTGCACGCCGGTCTCGTCGCGCTGCTCGAGGTCGCGGGCACGCCCGACCGGCCCGTCGAGGGCGCCGCGATCCCCGTGCTCGCCGCGTTCGACCACGAGGAGATCGGGTCCGAGTCGCGCTCCGGCGCGTCCGGCCCGTTCCTCGCGGACGTGCTCGCCCGGGTCGCGGCCGGCCTCGGCGCGACGGAGGAGGAGCGGCACCGTCAGCTCGCGGGGTCGCTGTGCGTGTCGAGCGACGTCGGCCACTCGGTGCACCCCAACTATCCGGAGCGGCACGACCCCGCGAACCGGCCGCTCGCCGGCGGCGGACCGATCCTCAAGATCAACGCGAACCAGCGCTACACGACCGACGCGCACGGCGCCGCGGCGTGGGCGCGCGCCTGCGCCCGGGCCGGGGTGCCGAGCCAGGAGTTCGTCTCGAAGAACACCGTGCCGTGCGGCTCGACCATCGGGCCGCTCACCGCGACCCGCCTCGGCATCCGCACGGTCGACGTGGGCGTCCCCATCCTCTCGATGCACTCCGCGCGCGAGCTCACCGCCGTCGTGGACCCGTGGTACCTCTCGCGCGCGGTGCTCAAGATCTTCCAAGGCTGAGTCTCCCCCCACCCCACCGGCCGAGCAGGCGGTTCGGGTCCGTCCCGGGCGCGGGACGAACCACGACTGCCTGGTCGGGCAGCCGCGATCGCCTGGTCGGGACCAGTCAGGGGCGCTCCGCGCGGTCGCGGACTCCGCGCAGCATCTTCTGCGTCATGAGGAAGCTCACGGGCTGCACCGCCTCGACGACCACGCGGCCCGCGGCGCCCAGCGGCACGTACCGCTCGCGGACGAGCAGGCGCGACCGCGGGGTGCCGTCCGCCCCCGGCGGCAGCGGACGCACGACGAACGCCCACGAGAACCGGAACGGCATCGTGTCCGGCTGCCCGGGCCCCGGCGCGCCGAGCAGCACGAGGTGCGAGCCCGGCTCGAGCGCGGCCACCCTCAGGACGGCCTCGTCGGCCAGGTGGACGTCGTCGCCCACCGCGAGGCCCTGCCAGCGCTCCTCGATCGCGTCCGCGCTGCGGATGCCCAGGCCGACGAGGTTCTCGAGCGCGTCGTAGGAGTAGAAGCCGCCGCGGCCCTGGCCGAGCTGGACGAGCCACGGCCAGACGTCGGCCGGCGGCGCGTCGACCGTCACGGCCCGCGTCGCGACGACGGCGCGCGCGTCGGGGACGAGGTCGTCGCCCGGGAGCACGCACTCGTGCTCGCCCTCCCACGTGCCCCACGTCTGGGTCATGCGCCGGGTGAGCAGGAGCGCCCCGGCGGCGAGCGCCGTCGTCGTCAGGACCCGGACCCCACGCCACGCTGCCATGCGTCGATCGTCGGCCGTGCGCCCCGCCCCGCGCGAGGGCCGGAGGTCCCGAGCACGGCGCCTCTCGGCCGAAGCGTGGGCCCGAGGTGGGACACTCGGAGACGTGCTGCACGCCCCCACCACCTCCCCGCGACCGACGAGCGCGACGCTGCTCGACGTGCTGCGCGCGGGCGGTCGGCGCGACGAGCGGCTGCGGCACGTGCGCGAGCTGCCCGCGCGCCCCGGCACCCAGGGCGAGTGGCCCGCGTGGGCCGACGCGTCGCTCGTCGCCGGGTACCGCGCGCTCGGGGTGGAGCGCCCCTGGGAGCACCAGGTCGAGGCGGCCGACGCCGCGTGGTCGGGCCGGCACGTCGCGCTCGCGACCTCCACCGGCTCGGGCAAGTCACTCGCGTTCTGGCTCCCGGCGCTCACGGCCGTGCGCGCCGACGCCGCGGCGCGCGTGCTCGACCCCGGCCGCATCGAGTCGGTCGCACGGCGCGGCGCCGTGCTCTACCTCTCGCCCACGAAGGCGCTCGCAGCCGACCAGCTCTCCGGTCTCCAGCGCCTCCTCGACGCCGCCGGGACACGCGACGTGCGGGTCGCGACGTGCGACGGCGACACCGGGCAGGACGAGCGCCGGTGGGTTCGCGAGCACGCCGACGTCGTGCTCACCAACCCGGACTTCCTGCACTTCGCGCTCCTGCCGCACCACCGCGGCTGGACGCGGCTGCTGCGGGACCTGCGGTACGTCGTCGTGGACGAGGGGCACGCCTACCGGGGGGTGTTCGGCGCGCACGTCTCCCTCGTCCTGCGGCGCCTGCGCCGGCTCGCGGCGCACTACGCGCGCGAGGGCGACCCGCCTCCGACGTTCGTCGTCGCGTCGGCGACGACCGCCGACCCGGCGACGAGCGCGGCGCGGCTCGTCGGGGTCGAGCCCGACGACGTCGTGACCGTCGCGCGCGACACCTCCCCCGCGGGGCGCAAGACGTTCGCCCTGTGGGAGCCGCCCGTCGTGGTGGGCTTCGAGGCGTCCGCGGACGACGGTCCCGCCGAGGGCCACGACGACGACCCGGCGGTCGCGACGCCCGCCGAGGGGCCGGAGCACCCCCGCCGCAGCGCCACCGCCGAGACGGCCGACCTGCTCGCCGACCTCGTCATCGCGGGCGCCCGCACGCTCGCGTTCACGCGCTCGCGCCGCGGCGCGGAGTCCGTCGCGGTCCAGACGCAGGACAGCGTGCGCGTCGTCGACCCCCGGCTCGTGCGCCGCGTCGCCGCCTACCGCGGCGGCTACCTGCCCGAGGAGCGGCGCGAGCTCGAGGACGCGGTGCGCACCGGCGACGTGCTCGGCCTCGCGACGACCAACGCGCTCGAGCTGGGCGTCGACATCTCGGGGCTCGACGCCGTCCTCATCGCCGGCTGGCCCGGCACCCGCATGTCGGTGTGGCAGCAGGCGGGCCGCGCCGGGAGGGCGGGCGCCGACGGCCTCGTCGCGTTCGTGGCACGCGAGGACCCGCTCGACACGTTCCTCGTGCACCACCCCGAGGCGGTGTTCGACGTACCGCTCGAGGCGACCGTGTTCGACCCCGCGAACCCCTACGTCCTCGCGCCGCACCTGTGCGCCGCGGCGGCGGAGGTGCCCCTGCGGTCCGAGGACCTCGCCGCGTTCGGCACGCCCGACGTCGTGCGCGGCCTCCTCGACGTGCTCGTCGCGCGCGGCGCCCTGCGGCGCCGGGCCTCCGGCTGGTACTGGACGCACGCGCAGCCCGCGTCGGGCATGACCGACCTGCGCGGCTCCGGCGGCGCGCCCGTCCGGGTCGCCGAGGCGCGCACCGGTCGGCTGCTCGGGACCGTCGACGCCGCCTCCGCGGACGGCTCGGTGCACGACGGCGCGGTGTACGTCCACCAGGGCCGCACCTACGTCGTCGAGCACCTCGACCTCGCGGACCACGTCGCGCTCGTGCGACGGCAGGACGTCGACCACGGCACCTGGTCCCGGTCGACCACGTCCATCACGATCGTCGACGAGCCCACGGACGGGGACGTCGCGACGGGCCGCGAGGTCGTCGAGCGCAGCTGGGGTCCGGTCGGCTGGGGCTACGGCCCGGTCGACGTGTGCTCCCAGGTGGTGAGCTTCCAGCGCCGCCGCCTCCTCGACATGCAGGTCCTCGGCACGGAGACCCTCGACCTTCCCGAGCGCACGCTGCCGACGATGGCCGTCTGGTGGACCGTCCCCGCCTCCGTGATCGAGGAGGCGGGCGTCGACGCCGACGAGCTGCCCGGCGCGCTGCACGCCGCCGAGCACGCGTCGATCGGTCTGCTTCCCCTCCTCGCGACGTGCGACCGCTGGGACCTCGGCGGGGTGTCGACCGCGCTGCACGCCGACACCGGCGAGGCCACGGTGTTCGTCCACGACGCCTACCCCGGCGGGGCCGGCTTCGCCGAGCGCGGGTTCGAGCTCGGCGCGACCTGGCTCCGCGCGACGCGCGACGCCATCGCCCGCTGCCCGTGCCACGACGGCTGCCCGGCGTGCGTGCAGTCGCCCAAGTGCGGGTCGTACAACGCCCCGCTCGAGAAGGCCGCCGCCGTCCGGCTGCTCGACGCCGTGCTGGCGCACGCCCCGGCCGCCGCGACCGAGGCCGAGGCCGATGCCGATGCCGAGGCCGATGCCGATGCCGCGGAGCGGACCGCAGGTCTCCCGCGATAGGGCACGGCACGTCCACAGGGTCGAGGACGAGTACCGTCCGGTCGTTGACGGCACCCGTCCCACAAAGGATCGCGCCCGCCGGTCACAACGCTCGCGCCGCCCGACGGACCGCTGCCCCTGCCGGTGGCGGTCGCTCATCGCGCGCTCGCCGGGCCGGCGCGGGCGGCGGCGGTCGCGCGGCCGAACGTGACGCCGAGGAACGTCACGCCGGCGCTCGACTCGGCATCCACCCGGACGACCCCGGCGCCCTGCTCCGTGCACGCGACGACCACGGCCCGGTTGCGCGCAGCGGCCTCGCGCGCCCGGCCGCAGGGTTCCCACCCGTCGCGGACTGCCGTCGCCGCCGCGAGCGCCGCGAGGTCAGCTCCGGTCTGCGCGGTGCCACGCGCCGCCTGCGCCTGCGCGAGCCCGGCGAGCGCGAGCGCCAGGACGAGGACCGCCGCGACGACCCCGAGCACGAGCACCGTGCCTGCTCCGTGCTCGACGTCGAGGTGGACGGCCACCCCCGGCCTCGCACCTGGCCGGCCGTCGGTCTCGGTCCCGATCGCGGTCTCGATCCCGCTTCCGGCCCGAGTCTCGGCGCCAGACCTGGTCCCGGACCCGGTCTCGGTCTCGGTCTCGGTGCGCCGTCCCCGCGGAGGCCGCGCCGCGGTCACGGCTCCGCCCACGCGACGGCCGCGCCGCTCGCGCGCAACGGCGACCCGGCGAGCCACCCGCCCACGACGGGCGTCGTGACGCGCACCTCGACCCACGGGTCGCCGCGCAGCACGCCGACCGTCGCGCCGGCTCCGGCGACCCGGAGCGCGGTCGCGCGCACGGTCGCGTCGTCCTCACCGATGGCCACCGCCCGGGCGGCGGCCCTCGCCGCGTCGGCGGAGCGCATCTGGGCGCCCGCCGCCGCGGCGAGGGTGAGGACCACGACGAGCACCAGGACGACCGCGGGCAGGGCGACCGCGAGCTCGGCCGTGACCGCACCTCGCTCGCCGCCCTCACGGACCCGACCCCTCGGCCGGCGGCTCTCCGCCCCGGCGTCCCGTCGCACGGGCTCAGCCCAGCGAGAGCGCGCTGCGCACGATGCCGAGCAGCATCTCGCGCACCTCGCCGCTCTTCAGCACGACGATGAGCAGCCCGGCGAAGCCTGCCGCCGCGACCGTCGCGATGGCGTACTCAGCCGTCGCGAGACCCGCCTCGCCGTCCTGCCCCGTGCTCGTCCCCGTCAGGCGCGCGAACGCGCGTCGCGGCTGTCGTGTCATCTCCGGCTCCCCTCGTGTGGCCCGCGTCGTGCGGGCGGTCGGGGAGACCCTGCCGGGACCTGCACCCCTGCCGCACCCCACCACGGGGCGTCGGTGGACGGGGCCCTCAAGACGACGACCTGTGCACGGCAGTGCGCGCTCCGCTCGCGTCGACGGGTCGAGCCACCAGCACTCCGTCGCGCGATCAGCACCCGGTCGACGGGGTCGAGCCACTAGCACTCCGTCGCACGAACAGCACCCGGTCAACAGGTCGAGCCACCGGCACCCCGTCGCATGATCGGCACCCCGTCGACAGGTCGCGCGAGCAGCACCCCCGTCGACGGGTCGAGAGACCAGCCCCGGCCAACCGGGGCGCGGTCAGCCCCAGGTGAGCGGGTCGAGCTCGAGGTGGAAGCGGAGCCTGCCCAGGTCGACCGGGGACCCGTAGCGCGGCGCGAGCGACTCCTCCAGGGCACGCGCGTGCTCCGGCCAGGTGTCCTGGGCGTTCGCCAGGAGGAGGGAGAGGTCGGCGTGCCTGTCGGCGACCCCGAGCCGCCCGACGTCGACGAACCCGCGGAGCTCCAGCGTCCCGGGGTCGAGCAGGACGTTGGGCAGGCACAGGTCGCCGTGGCAGACCACGAGGTCCGTCGCCTGCTGCTCCCGCCGCCACGGCAGCTCGGCGATGAGCTCCGCGAGGAGGTCCGCGGGGTCACGGGACTCCTGCTCCGGCCGCAGGAACTCCGGGTGCACGCGGCCGCCGTCGACCACGTCGCGGGCGAGGGCGACTATGGCGTCGAGGCTCCGGTCGAACGGGCAGTCGGCCACGGCGAGGTCGTGGAGGGTCCGCGCCGCCGCGAGGACGCTCGTCCAGGCGCGGTCGACCTGGTCGGGGCGGACCGTGTCGGCGGGCACGCCCGGCACCGTGCGCGTCACGAGCACGGCCTGCTCCCCCGTGTCCTCCCACGCCAGCACCTCGGGGACGACGATCCCGCGCTCAGCCGCCCAGAGCGCGCGGTCCCGCTCGTCCGCCAGGTCGGCCGCCTGGTCCGGGCCCACGACCTTGGCGTGCCGTGCGCCGTCCGCGCTGACGAGCACGCGGGCCGAGGACTCGCCGCTCCCGACGTCCCGCCAGGCGTCGTCCCGGAGCGCAGCAGGCACATCGGAGACAGGGGACGGGTCCATGCGGCCACCGTAGCGACCCGACCCGACACCGGCCCCGGCCCCGGCCCCGGCCCCGGCCCCGGCCCGAAAACAACACCGACGCCCGCCTCTGTCTCCGGACCTCCGACGCCTATCCGGAGAGCAGACCCGCCCCGAGGGAGACGAGGACGGGCAGCAGCCCGACGAGCACGAACGCGGGCAGGAAGCACGCACCGAGAGGGAGCACGAGGTGCACGGCGAGCCGTGCCGCGGCAGCCTTGGCCGCCCCGGTCCGGTCCTGGCGCGACGCCCCGGCCGCCGCCCGCAGCGACGACGCCGGAGCGGCGCCGTGCAGCCACGCGGGCCGCAGCGCGCGCTGCACGACCCCGAGCCGCGGCGGTGCACCCGCCCAGGCCCCGTCCCACGACGCCCCGAGGAGGAGCGCCGCGCCGGCGGCGCGCAGCCCCGCACCGTCGCGGCCACCGACGCACGACCCGACGACGTCGAGCGCTCGCGGGATCGCCGCCCCCGACCCGACGGCGGCCGCGAGGAGCTCGAGGAGCACCCCGGTCTCGATGCCGGGTTCGCGGTCGTCGCCCCGGCGCCGTCGGCCACTCGGGTTGCCGGCGGGATCGTCCGGCGCGGGCGCTGCCCGCCCGACGGCGACGGCGCGCCGTCCGGCCTCCGTGCGCGCGGACCACCACGGCGCCGCGCCCGCCAGGACGCAGAGCGCCACGAGGACGAGGGTCATCGGTGCTCTCCTTCTCGGGCGGGCCGCGCCGCGCGCCGCGCGGTCACCGGTCGTCCCCTGCGGTGCGCGCCCGCTCGACGAGCCGAGCTGACCACGTGCGGCCCGCGACGAGCAGCAGGACCCCGAGGAGCACGCCTGCCGTCCCGAGGCCGCCGTCGGTCGCCGTGCCGAGCGGGTCGGCGCCCAGCACGTAGCCGAGCAGCACCCCGACGACCGGGAGCCAGAGCAGCACGCGGGCGGTCGCGCGCGGTCCGGCGAGCGCCGCCTCCCGCTCGGCCCCCGCCTCAGCGTCCGCGGCCACGGACACGGCAACCTCGTCGAGCACGGTCGCCAGCGGCGCACCGAGCTCCGCGGCCAGCCGGCACGCCGCGACGAGGGCACGCGCCGTCGCCGGGCCGCCGACGTGCGGCGCGAGGTCCGCGACCCGCGGGACGCCCCCGCCGTCGACCCGGACCCCGACCGCACGACCCCACGCGACGCCCGGCGCGGCTCCGGACCGCAGGAGCGCGCCGACCTGCGTCACGACGACGCGCACGAGCTCGGGCACCGCCTGGGGTCGGGCCGGGCGGCGCAGGACGGACCACCGCACGCCGCGCGACGCCGACCGACCGACGACCTGGCGCGCCGACCGACCGCCCCGGGCCGTGGCGCACCAGACCGCGGTACCGACGAGCAGACCCACGAGGACCGTCATGCGCGCGCTCCCCCGCCGCGCACCGTCCGGGCCGCACCGGCGCGGAGGCTCCCGGCACGTCGTCGCGTCATGCGGACCACCGCCCCACGAGCTCGTCCCACGCCGGTCCCGCGACCGGCCCCGCCGCGCCCGGCGACCCGTCTCCCGTCGAACCGCCGCGCGGCGACCCGGCGCCCGGCGACCCGCCTGCCGTCGACCCGCCGCCCAGCGAGCCACCGCCCGGTGACCCACCGCCCGGCGGCACGACGGTCCCGTCCCACGACCCCGCGACGTCCACGCGCAGGGCGCCGCGCTCGTCCTGCCGCACGACGCCGAGCTGCGCGAGGACGCGCCGGGTCGTGCCCGCCGTGCGGACGCGGCGCAGGTGCAGCACGACGTCGAGCCCGCCCGCGGCCTGCGCGGCGACGGCGGCCCGGTCCATCCCCGCGAGCGCCGCGAGCGCCTCCAGCCGGGCGGGGACCACCTCGACGTCGTTGGCGTGGATCGTCGCGAGGCCGCCGTCGTGGCCGGTGTTGAGCGCCATGAGCACCTCGCGGACCTCCGGCCCACGGCACTCGCCCAGCACGATGCGGTCGGGCCGCATGCGTAGCGCGGCGCGCACGAGGTCGGCGAGGTCCACGCCGCCCGCGCCCTCGACGTTGGGACGCCTCGCCGTGAGCGGGACGACGTGGGGGTGGTCCGGGTCGAGCTCGCGCGCCTCCTCGACGCAGACGACCCGCTCGTCGGGCGGGACGAGCGCGAGGAGGGCGGCGAGGAGCGTCGTCTTGCCGGTGCCGGTGCCGCCGGAGACGAGGACGTTCGCGCGCCGCGCGACGAGGCCGCGCAGCACCGGCTCCCACGCGTGCGGGACGGTGCCGCCCGCGACGAGGTCGTCGAGCCGGAACGTCCGGGTCCGCAGGACGCGCAGCGAGACGACGGCCCCCGTCGCGCACACGGGCGCGACGACGGCGTGCAGGCGCGTCCCGTCCGGGAGGCGGGCGTCGACGACGGGCGACGCGTCGTCGAGCCGCTGCCCGCCCGCCGCGGCGAGGCGCACCGCGAGCGCCCGCACGGCCTCGGGGCCGCCGAGCGCGACCTCGACCCGTTCGAGGCCGGCGCCGCGGTCGACCCACACGTCGTCGGGCCCGTTGACGAGCACGTCCGTCACGCCGGGCTCGTCGAGGTACCGCTGGAGCGGCCCGGCCCCGAAGATCTCCGCGTGGGCCGTCCGGGTCAGCTCGCGCAGCGCGGTCGTGCCGAGCACCCGGCCCGACGCCCGCAGCGCGTCCGCGACGGCCGCGTCGCCGAGCACCTCGGTGGCGCCGCCTGGGTCGTCGCTCGACCGCACGAGGCGGTCCCGGACCCCGTCGAGCAGGGCGACCCGGCCGCGCTCGGCACGCGGCGGCTCCTCCCCGCGGCGCTGCGCCCCGTCCGCGACACCTCCGTCCCGACCACGCCCGCCGCGCGGCGCACGCGCCTCCCGCGCGCTCACCGGGCGGGCCCGAGGTAGCGCGCCGCGAGCTCGCGACCGGCCCGGACGACCGGCCCGCGCCCGACGCACGGCCCGTGCCCCCGCTCGACCGCCCCGGCGAGCGCGCGGTCCCACCCGGCGGTGGCGGCGACGTCCAGCCCGACGGCGGCGGCCACCTCGGGCGGCGAGAGCCGACCGGGTGCGGGGCCGCGCACGACGAGGGCGGCCCGGCCCGGCAGACGGTCGCGCACCGCGGCGGCGCCCGCGACCCCGGCGACGTCGAGCGGGGTCACGAGGAGCACCTCGTCGCAGGCCTCGAGCAGCGACGCCCCGGCCGCGCCCGCCCCGAGGGCCGCGCGGTCGGCGTCGAGCACGAGCACCCCGGACCTCGCCGCCGTGGCCTCGGCGAGCGCGGCGACGACGTCGGCGAGCGCCGCCTGATCCGGGCCCCCGCCGCGCTCGGTGCTGACGACCGGCACGGTGCCCCAGCGGGGCAGGCGCGCGAGGAGGTCGTCGCCGTCGATCCGGCCCCGCGCGTCGGCGAGGTCCGGCCAGCGCACGCCCGGGTCCTGCTCGACGCCGAGCAGGACGTCGAGGCCCCCGCCCAGGAGGGAGAGGTCGACCAGGCACGTCGGCGCGCGCCGCCGCGCGACCGCCCGGGCCAACGATGCGGCGACGACGCTCGCCCCCGCCCCGCCGCGCGCACCGACCACCGCCACGACCGCTCCGTCCATCGCGCTCCCCCGCCCTCCGTCGACCGGGGACCACCGTGGCCCCTGGGCGCGGGCCGCCGTCGGCCCGTCACCCGCCCTGGGGACGGGCCGGTCGGCGAGCGCTCCTGGGGACGGCCACGTTCCGCCGCTAGGCTCGCGACCGTGACCCCGCTCCCGGACCCGACGGACCCGCCGCGCGCCGGCCGGGTCGCCGCGTTCTTCGACCTGGACAAGACGATCATCGCGACGTCGTCGGCCGCGGCGTTCTCGCGGCCGTTCTTCGCGGGCGGGCTCATCAACCGCGGCGACGTGCTGCGCAGCGCGTACGCGCACTTCCTGTTCATGGTGGGCGGGGCCGACGCGGACCAGACGGAGCGCATGCGCGCGCACCTGTCGAACCTCGTGACCGGCTGGGACGTCGCGACCGTCTCCCGCATCGTCGAGGAGACGCTCCACGAGCACATCGACCCGGTCGTGTACGCGGAGGCGGTCGAGCTCATCGAGTCGCACCACGAGCACGGGCACGACGTCGTCATCGTCTCCGCCTCGGGCAGCGAGGTGGTGGAGCCCATCGCCGCGGTGCTCGGCGCCGACCACGCCATCTCGTCCCGGATGGCCGTCGAGGGCGGGCGCTACACCGGCGCGATCGACTTCTACGCGTACGGCGAGAACAAGGCCGTGGCCCTGCGCGAGCTCGCGGAGCGCGAGGGCTACGACCTCGCGGCGAGCTACGCGTACTCGGACTCGGTGACCGACGCGCCGATGCTGAGCGCCGTCGGCCACGCGTTCGTCGTCAACCCCGACCGGACGCTGCGTCGTCTCGCCGCCGAGCACGGGTGGGGCGCGCTGACGTTCTCGCGGCCCGTCGCCCTGCGCTCGCAGCTCGCCGCGCCGACGCCGGTGCTCGCCGCCGCGGGCCTCGTCGGGCTCGGCGTCGTCGGGTGGCTCGGGTGGCGGGCCTGGCGCCGCCGCTCGCGCGGCTGACCCTCTCCAGCGTCGCCGCCCGCGCGGCTGACCCGCGCGTCCGGCCCCCGCGGACGCCCGCCGAAGGGCCCGATCCGGACCTCCCGGACCAACCGCACCGGCGTGTTCGAACCCCGGTAGAACACAGTGTGGAAGAACCCCCGGAGCGCTTGCGCCCGCCGCCCCGGCGGGCTGTGATGGAGGGACAACAGCACCGCGGCGGTACCCACGCGCAGGGCAGTCCACCGAAGGACGCGCTGACCGGGGCGGACCAGGCCACGACGGCCCCGACCCGTTGCAGCGACTTGGAGCGAGCGCGCCTGTTCACCGCCGCCGCTGGCGACCACGGCGTCCGCGAGGGCGCCGTCGTCGTGTCAGGGCTCACGCGCCCCGTTCCCGCGTCGTGGCCCGCCGGCCGGGCGATACTGGGGCCCATGACGTCAGCGCCGAGTGTCTCCTCCTCCATCACCGCCCGCCTCCAGGTCGAGGCCCGCCCCACCGCCGTGAGCGAGCTGACGACGGCGATCGAGCACACCGGGGGCATCGTCACCGCCCTGGACGTGACGGCGTCGGGCCACGAGCGCATCACGGTCGACGTCACGGTCGCGACGCGCGGCGAGGAGCACGCCGGGCAGATCGTCGAGGCGCTGCGCGCGCTCCCGGGCGTCGTCGTGGACCGCGTCTCCGACCGCACGTTCCTGCTGCACCTGGGCGGCAAGCTGAAGATCGAGTCCAAGGTGCCGATCCGCAACCGCGACGACCTGTCGATGATCTACACGCCCGGCGTCGCGCGCGTGTGCGAGGCCATCGCCGCCAAGCCCGACGACGCCCGCCGCCTGACGATCAAGCGCAACACCATCGCGGTGGTCACCGACGGGTCGGCCGTGCTCGGGCTGGGCGACATCGGCCCCCTCGCGTCGCTGCCCGTCATGGAGGGCAAGGCCGCCCTGTTCAAGCGGTTCGCGGACATCGACGCGTTCCCCATCGCGCTCGACACGACCGACGTCGACGAGATCGTGCGGACGGTGAAGGCGATCGCGCCCGTGTTCGCGGGCATCAACCTCGAGGACATCTCGGCCCCCCGGTGCTTCGAGATCGAGGCGCGGCTGCGGGCCGAGCTCGACATCCCCGTGTTCCACGACGACCAGCACGGCACCGCCATCGTGGCGCTCGCCGCGCTGACCAACGCGCTCAAGGTCGTGGGCAAGCAGCTGCCCGACGTGCGCATCGTCCTCTCGGGCGCGGGCGCGGCCGGGACCGCGGTGCTCAAGCTGCTCCTCGCGGCGGGCGCGCACGACGTCGTCGTCGCGGACATCGAGGGCGTCGTGCACCCGGGCCGCCCGGGCCTGTCCCCGTCCCTCGCGTGGACCGCGGTCAACACGAACCCGCGGCGCGTCACCGGCACGCTGCGCGAGGCCGTCGTCGACGCGGACGTGTTCATCGGCGTCTCCGCGCCGGACGTCCTCACGGGCGACGACGTCGCGCGCATGGCCCCCGACGCCATCGTGTTCGCGATGGCGAACCCGCGGCCCGAGGTCGACCCGGTCGAGGCGGCGGAGCACGCGGCCATCGTCGGCACCGGGCGCTCCGACTTCGCGAACCAGATCAACAACGTGCTCGCGTTCCCGGGCGTGTTCCGCGGCCTGCTCGACGCGCGGTCGCACCGGATCACCGACGCGATGCTGCTCGCCGCCGCCCGCGCGCTCGCGTCCGCGATCCACGAGGACCAGCTCAACCCGACCTACATCATCCCGAGCGTGTTCAACCCCGAGGTGACGACGCTCGTCGCCGCGGCGGTCGAGCGCGCCGCGCGGGAGGACGGCGCCGCCGAGCCTCCCGCCCTGACCGGCGGCCTCCCGCGCGTCGCGACCACGACGTCCGCCCCGACCACCGCCCCGGAGGCCTGAGCGTGCAGCGCGTCACGACCCGCAACGCGGCGTTCCAGCAGTGGGAGGCCCTGCTCACCAACCGCACGAAGCGGCACCGGGCGGGCGAGATGGTCGTCCAGGGGGTCCGGCCCATCACGCTCGCCGTCGAGTCCGGGTGGACCGTGCGGACGTGGCTCGTCGACGCCGACCGGTCGCTGTCGTCGTGGGCCCACGCGATGCTCGACCGGGTCCGCGCGCAGCGGTTCGCCGTGTCGTCCGCGCTCCTGCGCGAGCTCGGCGGCAAGGAGGACGAGACGCCCGAGCTCCTCGCCGTCGTCGCGACGCCGCCCGACGACCTGGGCCGGATCGGCGGCGGCACCGTGAGCGCCGACTTCCTCGGCGTCGTGCTGGACCGGCCCACGAGCCCGGGCAACGTGGGGACCGTCGCGCGGTCGCTCGACGCGTTCGGCGGGAGCGGGCTCGTCGTCGCCGGGCACGCGGCCGACCCGTACGACCCGCGCGCCGTGCGCGCGAGCACCGGCTCGATCTTCTCCGTCCCGACGGTCCGCGTCCCCGCGGGCCGCGACGTCCTCGACTGGGTCGCCGCGCAGCGCTCCTCCGGGGTCCCGCTGACCGTGCTCGGGACCGACGAGCACGGCGACGTCGAGCTCGCCGCGCACGACCTCACGGGCCCGACGCTCGTCGTGACGGGCAACGAGACCACAGGCCTCAGCGCAGGCTGGCGCGAGGCGTGCGACGTCATGGTGAGCATCCCCATGCTCGGCTCGGCGAGCTCGCTCAACGCCGCGAGCGCGACGACGGTCGTGCTGTACGAGGCCGTGCGCCAGCGCCGGGCGCGCTGACGGCACCCACGGCGGCGGTCGGCGCACGCCCGACGGCGGGTGCGGCGTCCGAGGGGCGCCGCACCCGCCGTCGTCCCCGCGTCAGGACGAGCGCGGCGCCGTGCTGCCCGGAGCGCGGGTGATGTGGTGCACCGCCTGCGTGCGCAGGCCGGCCCCGTTGAACTCCTGGTAGATCTCCTTCGCCTCCTGGAGCGCCTGCTTGACCTGGTTCTTGTCGAGGTGAGCCGCGGTCAGCTGGTTCTGGTAGAGGTACAGGAACGTGTTGAAGTCGATCTTCGTCAGGTCCACGGTGGACTTGACCGCGACGAACGCGCTGATGCGCTCCATCTTCTCGTAGATGCCGCGGGCCGAGACGTTGAGGTACCACGCCTTGAGGTCCACCCGGACGATGGACAGGCCCTCGGTCACGACGTAGTACTCCTCCATCGTGCCCGTCGACGCCGACGCGCCGCCGAGGAACACGGTGAGAGCCTCGGAGATGAGGCCGCCCACCCCGTCGATGATGCTGTCCGCCGTCCCCGAGACGAACGACTTGAGCGACGACTTCACGGTGTCGGCGAGGTGCTCCGCCGACGTGGACGTGAAGGCGTGCACCTCCTTCTTGGACGCGAGGATGGACGTGATGGGCACGGTCGAGTTCGTGCCTCCCGCCCCGCGCAGCGACTCCTGGATCTTCGCCTCGAACAGCTCGGCCTTGGTCTCCCCGAGCCGGGCGAGCGACTCCACGACCTCGCGCTGCGTCTGCGCGAGCTCGTCGCTGTTGTCGAACTGCTTGACGATGTCTCTCACGAGCGACATGACTTCCTCCGATGACGTGTGGTGCGGTGTCGGAGCGCGGCGACCGCCCCGCCCCCGTGGCGCGAGGTCAGAAGACGACCTGCGTGCCCTGCAGGTCGACCTGCCTGCTCAGCGCGTCCGGCCGCGGGTAGCCGGCGGTCGCCGGGACGGGCCGGTTGTAGCCGTAGACCCAGACGCCCTCGAGCGCCCGCTCCTCCTCGAGCGCGAGGGCGAGCCCCGCCGAGAAGTTGGAGACGTTCTCGGCGCACGCGTGCACGAGCACCGGGCCGACCGGCCCGGGCACCCGGGCGAGGAGCCGTGCGACCTGCCGCCGGTTCCACCCCCAGTCGTCGGCGCCGTGCCCCTCGTCGCCGATCTCCTCGTCGTTGCCGTGCGCGGACAGGCAGACCGGGCCCCGCGCCGTCGCGAGCGCCGCGACGAGCGCCCGTTCCGCCGCGGCCCGTGAGCCCTTCGGAAGCAGGACGACCTCGCCCCACGCGTCCGCCCCCGAACCGTGCCTCTCGACGGCCTCGCGGATGTCGTCGTCCTGTGTGCAGACCACCAGCATGTCGTGCCCCCTCTCGTGCGTCGGCGGGGCTGCGTCGCCCCGCCGTCGGCCCGGTGCCTTCGTCCGGGTCCGTCGCCAGGATCCGCCGGGCGCCGACCGCCCCACATCGTCAGTTCTGACTATCTGCGGACGGGACGGCCGCCCCGTGCCCGCGCCAGGGCGGCGGAGGCCGCGAGCTGCGACGAGACGCCGAGCTTGCCGAGGATCGAGCGGACGTGGGCGCGCACGGTCGCGACCGACAGCACGAGCGCAGCAGCGATCTCGGCCACCGACCGACCGCCCGCGAGGTGCTCCAGCACCTCGGTCTCCCGTCCCGTGAGCGACGCCACCGCCCGGCGGTCGCGCACGACCCCGACGAGCTGGTCCACCAGCAGCGCGTCGCCCGCGCGCACGTCCCCCGCGAGCATGCGGGCGACCGTCCGCACCTGGTCGCCGAACGGTCGCTCCGCGGCGACGACCAGGGCGCCGGCCCGCGCGGCGAGGAGCAGCCGGTCCGCCGCCACCGCGCCGCCCACGACCACGACCGGGCCCGGGCGCCGCAGGACCGCGAGCAGCGGCGGGCCGGGGAGGGAGCCCGCGTCGTCGGCCACGAGCACGAGCCCGCGGCGGCCGCCGGACCCCGGCCGGAGGGCGTCCTCGGGGACCGTGCGCGCCCCGCAACGGCCGACGGCGCGCAGCCCGGCGGCCACGGCGACGGCGAGCACGCGGTCCCGGGACGCGACGTCGACACCGTCGTCCCGGCGTGCGGGCGCGGCAGGGCGCGACCGCGCGCCCCGCACCGCCGCGTACGCCAACCCGCCCCCTGTGCCTCGCCGTGAGGCCGCACGCTCCGCGAGGAACGTGAGCCCATGGTGGGGCACCACCCCCCGCGCGGCAACAGCGCGCCGGGGTGCCCGGCGGGCCGTCCGACGGCGTGCTCCCCCGCCGTCCGGGGCGCTCGCCCGCTCCTTTGCGAGCACTCTCGCCGAATCCCGGACGGATGTGACCGCGCTCACCGCAGGAGGTCTACACTCGCCAGGTCGGGGCCCCGGTCGTGCGGCCGTCCGCCCCGTCGTACCGTCGTACCGTCACGCCGCCCCCGGGCGGCCGCCGCGGTCGGCGGGACCGCACCAGAGTCGATGCGCACCGGAGGTCAGCGTGCCAGAGAACGAGCCCGAGGCCGCAGCAGCGGCCACCACGTCCAGCCTGGAGAACCTCCTCCACGAGACCCGGAGCTTCCCCCCGAGCCCCGAGTTCGCCGCGCAGGCGAACGCGCAGCCCGAGCTGTACGAGGAGGCGCGGGCCGACCGGCTCGCGTTCTGGGCGCGGCAGGCGAACGACCTCGTCACGTGGCAGACCCCGTTCACCGAGACCCTCGACTGGTCGCAGGCGCCCGTCGCGCGCTGGTTCGCCGACGGCACGCTCAACGCCGCGTACAACGCGGTGGACCGCCACGTCGAGGCGGGTCTGGGCGACCGGGTCGCGATCCACTTCGAGGGCGAGCCGGGCGACACCCGGACGGTCACGTACGCCGAGCTGCAGCGCGACGTCTCGCGCGCGGCCAACGCGCTCGCGGCCCTCGGCGTCGAGACGGGCGACCGCGTCGTCATCTACCTCCCGATGGTCGTCGAGGCCGTCGTGGCGATGCTCGCGTGCGCGCGCATCGGCGCCCCGCACTCGGTCGTGTTCGGCGGGTTCTCCGCCGACGCGCTGCGCAGCCGCATCGCCGACGCCGAGGCGAAGCTCGTCATCACGGCCGACGGCGGCTACCGCCGCGGCGCGGCCTCCGCGCTCAAGCCGGCGGTCGACGAGGCGCTCGCGCCGAAGGACGGCGCGGAGCCGACGACGGTCGAGCACGTCCTCGTCGTGCGCCGCACCGGCCAGGACACCGCGTGGACCGAGGGCCGCGACGTGTGGTGGCACGACGCGCTCGAGGCCGCCGACACGACGCACACCCCGGTGTGGGTCGAGGCGGAGCACCCGCTGTTCATCCTCTACACGTCGGGCACCACCGGGAAGCCCAAGGGCATCCTCCACACCACGGGCGGCTACCTCACGCAGGCCGCATACACGCACCGCAACGTGTTCGACCTCAAGGCCGACACCGACGTCTACTGGTGCACCGCCGACATCGGCTGGGTCACGGGCCACTCGTACGTCGTCTACGGCCCGCTCCTCAACGGCGCGACGCAGGTGATCTACGAGGGCACCCCGGACTCCCCGCACCAGGGCCGCTGGTGGGAGATCGTCGAGAAGTACCGGGTCTCGATCCTCTACACCGCGCCGACGGCGATCCGCGCGTGCATGAAGTGGGGCGAGGAGATCCCCGCGAAGTTCGACCTGTCGTCGCTGCGCGTGCTCGGGTCGGTGGGCGAGCCCATCAACCCCGAGGCCTGGACGTGGTACCGCCGCGTCATCGGCGGCGACCGCACGCCCATCGTCGACACGTGGTGGCAGACGGAGACGGGCGCGATCATGATCTCGCCGCTGCCGGGCGTCACGGCGGCCAAGCCGGGCTCCGCCCAGGTGCCCCTGCCGGGCATCGTGGCGGACGTCGTCGACGACGAGGCGCGCTCCGTACCGAACGGCGGCGGTGGGTACCTCGTGCTGTCCGAGCCGTGGCCGTCGATGCTCCGCGGCATCTGGGGCGACCTCGAGCGCTTCAAGGACACGTACTGGTCGCGCTTCCCGGGCATCTACTTCGCGGGCGACGGCGCCAAGAAGGACGAGGACGGCGACATCTGGCTGCTCGGCCGGGTCGACGACGTCATGAACGTCTCGGGGCACCGCCTGTCCACCACGGAGATCGAGTCGGCGCTGGTCTCCCACGAGATCGTCGCGGAGGCCGCGGTCGTCGGCGCGAGCGACGACCTCACGGGCCAGGCCGTCGTCGCGTTCGTCATCCTGCGCGGCGAGCACGCCGGCCGAGCGTCCGACGCCGACGGCGCGGCGGCCGTGCAGACCGAGCTGCGCAACCACGTCGCGAAGGAGATCGGCCCGATCGCCAAGCCGAAGCGCATCCTCGTCGTGCCCGAGCTCCCGAAGACGCGGTCCGGCAAGATCATGCGCCGCCTCCTGCGCGATGTCGCGGAGAACCGGACGGTGGGCGACGCCACGACCCTCGCGGACTCGTCCGTGATGGAGCTCATCTCGGCAGGTCTGCAGAAGCCGTCGTCCTCGGACGACTGACGCGCCGCTCGTCGACCACGGGGTCGGTGCCCTCATCCGCGCGATGACGGCACCGGCCCCGTTCTCGTGCGCCGACCGCCCGGCCGGTGCGCACCGCGATATGCCCGTGCCCGGCGTCCCCACGACGGCGTAGCGTCGAGGCGTGCCCCGCGTCCCCGCGGCCGACGGCCGCGCCCTCCTCGTCGAGCAGCTCGACCTGCGCAGCGACTGCTCCCGCTGCACGGGCCTGTGCTGCGTGGGGCTGCACCTCGTGCGATCCGCCGACTTCGCGATCGACAAGCCCGCCGGCACGCCCTGCCCCAACCTGCGCACCGACTTCGGCTGCGGCATCCACGCCCGGCTGCCCGAGTCCGGTTTTCCCGGCTGCGTCGCCTACGACTGCCTGGGCGCGGGCCAGCGCGTGACGGCCGCCGTCCGGGCGGCGCACGACGGCGCGACCTGGCGCGACGACCCCGCCGCCGCGCGCGACGCGTTCGCCGCCCTGCCCGTCGTCACGCAGCTCCAGGAGCTGCTCTGGTACCTCGCGGAGGTGCTCGCGCTCCCCGCGGCCGCCGCCGTGCACGACGACGCCCGGCAGGCGCTCGACCGCACCGCACCCCTGGCGGACCTCGCCGCGGCGGACCTGCTCGCGCTCGACGTCGGCGCCGTCCGTCGCACCGTCGGCCCGCTGGTCGACCGGGCGAGCGCGCTCGTGCGCGACGCGGCGCGCGGCGCGACGCGCGACACCTGGCAGGCGCGCGACCGCCGGCACCGGGACGGCCGCCGCGGCGCCGCGTCGCCGCACGGCACCGCCCGCGCAGCGGTCCCGCCCGATGCCCCGCCGGCACTCCGGGCTCCGGGCGCGGGGGTGCGACGTCGGCTGCGGCCGGGGGCGGACCTCGTCGGCGCGGACCTCCGCGGGCTGGACCTCACGGCGTCGGACCTGCGGGGCGCGCTGCTCCTCGGTGCCGACCTGCGCGGGGCCCGGCTCGACGCCGTCGACCTGCTCGGCGCCGACCTGCGGGGCGCGGACGCGCGCGGCACCGACCTCTCCCGGGCGCTGTTCCTCACCCCGGCGCAGGTCGGCGCCGTCCGCCGGGACGAGCGCACGGCGCTCCCGGCCGTGCTCGCCTGACCCTGCCCGCAGCCGCCCACCCCGCGACATCGGCACCCGCAGACCGGATCGGCGGTCGCGACCACCGATCCCACCCCCGGGTGCCGATCTCGGCGGCCGTCGTCAGCGGAGCGCAGCCCGCCGCGCGAGCGGAGCCGCCACGACCGCGCACACGACGACGAGCGCCGCCGCACCCCACGCGAGCGCGCCGTACGACGAGAACCCGATGATCGCGCCCGCGAGGATGCCGCCGACGGCGCCGCCCGTGTTCATCGCGAGGTCCGACAGGCCCTGCACGGCGGTGCGCGACGGCCCCGGCGTCGCGTCCACGAGCAGCGCCGACCCGGCGACGAGCCCGCACGACCACCCGAGCCCCAGCAGCACCAGGCCGACCGTGAGGCGCGCGGAGTCCTCGCCCGGCGCGCCCGCCACGACGACCGCCGCCGCGAGGAGCAGCGCGCCTCCGGCGTACAGCACGCGCGCGTGCCCGAGCCGGTCCGCGAGCCACCCGACGACCGGGCTCAGCGCGTACATGCCCGCGATGTGGGCGCTGATCACGAGACCCACGACCTGGAGCGTCGCGCCGCCGTGGTTCATGTGGACCGGGGTCATGGACATGAGGCCGACCATGACGAGGTGGCTCAGCACGATCGCGCCGAGCGCGAGCCGCGCCGTCGGGCTGGCCGCGACGACGGCCCAGCCGGCGCGCAGGCCGTCGCGCCACGACGCCGGGCCCGGCGCTCCACCCGCGCCCGGCGCACCCCCGTCGCCACCCGCCGCACCGGAGGCCGCCGCACCCGAACCCGTCGCGCCGGAACCCTCCGCGACAGTCCCCGCCGCACCCGCCCCCGACGGCGCGTGCGACGCGAGCAGCGGGTCCGGGCGCAGCCACACCGCGACGACGGTCGCCGCGAGGGCGAACGCGAGCGTCGCGAGCACGAACGGGGCCGCGCTCGGCGCGGCGCTCCCCGCGGTGCTCCCGTGCTCGGCGTGCGCGTCCCCGAGGCGCAGGGCGGGCCCGGCGACCCGGTCGGCGACGCCCGCGAGCGTCGGCCCGACGACGGACCCGACGGTCGTCGCCCAGACCACCACGGACAGGTCGCGGGCCCGGCGCTGCGGCGTCGCGAGGTCCGTCGCGGCGAAGCGGGAGGCGAGACCGGCGGCCGTGCCGGACCCGAAGAACAGCATCGCCACGACGAGCAGCGGCCACGAGCCCAGCAGGACGGCGACCGTCGCGAGGACGGCGCCGCCCGTCGCGAGGCCGAAGCCGAGCAGGAGCGACGGCCGCCGGCCGCGTCGGCCCGCGACCTGGGCGAGCGGCAGCGCGACGAGCGCCGCGCCGACGACGCCCGAGGTCGAGGTGAGCCCCGCGATGGCGTCGGACCCGGACAGCGCCGACGCCACGAGCGGTGCGACGGCGATGCCGCTCGCGACCCCCACGCCGGACAGCACCTGGGTCGCGGCGAGGGTCGCCAGGGTGCGGCGCTGCGTCGGGAGGGCGGGCGCGTCGACCACGGTCGGGGCGGGCTCGCGCGCGGGGTGCGGGTCGGGGGCCTGGGAGGACTCGGTGCTCACGGGTGCACGCTAGGGCTCCGCGGCGGGCGCTGACGAGCCCTCACACCGCCACCGGTCGCCGAGATCCTGCCGCGGGGCTGCTGCCGGACTGTCGACCGAGCGCCCGCAGCACGCCGCGCGCCGCCTCGCGTCCCGCCCGGTTGGCCCCGATCGTCGAGGCGCTCGGCCCGTAGCCGACGAGCTGGACGCGCGGGTCGCTCGCCGCCGTCGTGCCGTCGAGCACGATCCCGCCGCCGGGCGCGCGCAGGCCGAGGGGCGCGAGGTGGTCGAGCGCGGCCCGGAACCCGGTGGCCCAGAGGATGACGTCGGCGGGCTGGTGCAGGAGCCCGTCGTCGTTCGCGCCGGGGGCCCACTCGACGCCGGTCGCCGTGACGCGCGCGAACATCGGCCGACGCCGCAGCACCCCGCTCGCGATCCCCGCGCGGTAGCGGGGCGTGAGCGGCAGACCCGTGACCGAGACGACGCTCCCGGGCGGCAGCCCCGCGGCCGTGCGCTCCGCGACGCGCGCGACGGCGGCCCGGCCGAGCTCGGGCGAGAACTCCTCCTCGACCCACACGGGCTCGCGGCGCGTCACCCACGTCGTGCCCGACGCGTGCGGCGCGATCTGGAGCAGGAGCTGCGTCGCCGACGCCCCGCCGCCGACGACCACCACGTGCTGCCCCGCGAAGTCCTCGGCGGAGCGGAAGTCGTGCGTGTGGAGCTGCCGCCCGCGGAACGTCTCCATCCCGGGGTAGCGCGGCCAGAACGGGCGGGTCCACGTGCCGGTCGCGTTGACGAGCGTGCGCGTGCGGACGACGACGTCGCGCGCGTCCGGCCCGGCGCCGACCGTGGCGCGGACCAGCAGGAGCGCGGGGTCGTCGGGGTCGTCGCGCACGTCGTGCACCGTGACGGGCCGCACCACGCGCAGGTCGTTCTCGCGCTCGTACGCGGCGTAGTAGCGCGGGACGGCGACGTTGGCGCGCTCGCCCGGGTCACCGGCCGGGAGCGGGACGCCCGGGAGGTCGTGCACCGCGTGCGTCTCGGCCATGGTCAACGAGTCCCAGCGGTCCTGCCACGCGCCGCCCGGGCCGCGACCGCCGTCGAGCACGAGCGGGTCGAGCCCGGCGCGCCGCAGGTGGTACGCCGCCGAGAGCCCGGCCTGGCCCGCACCGACGACCACGACGTCGTGCACGGCCCCGCCCGGCCCGAGCAGGTCCGCGCCCGCCGTGCCCGGTGCCGCCGTCTCTCCCCCGTGGGTCCGCTCGCTCACGCCGACCACAACGACCCGCCCTGACGGAACCTTCCCGCGCCGAGCACGGGGTTGCCGTCGTTCTGGCGCTCTGGACGACGGCAACCCCGTGGTGGAGGGCGACCGACCCCGTGCTCGGCGTTCGGTCGTGCGCGGGCGCGGGGGCAAGATGGACCGGTGGAGACTGCGATCCTCTGGCACACCGGGCCGCTCATCGACGACGTCGAGATCGCGCAGGTCCACGACCTCGCCGCGGCGGCGGAGCGGGAGGACGGCGTGGCTCCCCTCTCGGAGCAGCCGCTGCTCAACCTGCGCGAGGCGACCGACGACGTCGTGCACCTCCTCACGTGGCGCGGGGGCGAGCTCGCGGGCTACGCCCAGGTGGACAAGCGCGGGGACGCGCCGAGCGCGGAGCTCGTCGTGCGCCCGGCGCACCGCGGCCACGGCCTCGGGTTCCACCTCCTGGGGAGCGCCGCGGACCGCGCCGTCGAGCCGCGCCCGTCCGAGCGCACCGCGGACGAGCGCGCCACGGACGAGCGCGGCCCGGACGGGGCCGCGACGGACGGCGCGCCCTCCCCCGGCAGAGACGTCCCGCCGCTGCGCGTGTGGGCCCACGGCGACCTGCCCGCGGCGCAGGCACTCGCCGCGCGGGCGGGGTACGGCGTCGTGCGGGAGCTGCTCGTGCTCGAGCGCCCGCTGGGCGGCCCGGCGGAGCACCCGCGCCCCGCCGTCCCGGCGGGTCTGCGGTTGCGCGCGTTCGTGCCCGGGGACGACGACGCGGCCTGGGTCCGGGCCAACGCGCTCGCGTTCGCGCACCACCCGGAGCAGGGGCGGCTCACGGTCGACGACCTGCGTGCGCGGATGCGCGAGGACTGGTTCGACGCCGCCGGTCTCCTGCTCCTCGAGCGCGACCCGGCGCCCGGCGACGGTGCGCCCGAGCTCGTCGGGTTCGTCTGGACCAAGATCCCGACGGGCCAGCCGGACGGCGCACGCGAGGGCGAGATCTACGTCGTCGGCGTGGTCCCGTCCGCCCAGGGCGAGGGGCTCGGGCGGCTGCTGACCGCCGTCGGGCTCGCGCACCTCGCGGAGCGCGGGGCACGCACGGCGGTGCTGTACGTGGACGGCGACAACGTCCCGGCGGTGCGGACCTACGAGCGGGCGGGGTTCGTGCGGCGTGCCGTGCACGTGCAGTACGCGCGGCCCGCCCGCTGACCCCCGCACCGACCGCGCGGTGACCCGCGTCACGCACCGTTCATCAACTGGTGCCACCATGAACCCATGACCGACACGTCCACGCAGCGCACCCTCGACCCGGACCTCGCCGCGCACATCGCGGAGCACATCGCCGAGGAGCCCGAGATCGAACCGGTCGGTGCGGAGCTCGACCTCGGTCCGCTGCCCGACGACCGGTTCGCCGACCGCGAGCTCAGCTGGCTCGCGTTCAACCAGCGCGTGCTCGAGCTCGCGGAGGACCCGAGCCAGCCGCTCCTGGAGCGCGTGCGGTTCCTCGCGATCTTCGCGTCGAACCTGGACGAGTTCTTCATGGTCCGGGTCGCCGGCCTCAAGCGCCGCATGGCGACGGGCATCGCGGTCACGGCCGCCTCCGGGCTGTCGCCGCGCCAGGTGCTCGACGCGATCAGCGAGCGCGCGCACGAGCTCATGGACCGCCACGCGCGGGTCTTCGCCGACGACGTCCAGCCGGCGCTCGCCGCCGAGGGCATCACGCTCGTCCACTGGGACGAGCTGGAGACGCGCGAGCAGGAGCGCCTGCACAAGTTCTTCCGCAAGCAGATCTTCCCCGTGCTCACGCCGCTCGCCGTCGACCCGGCGCACCCGTTCCCGTACATCTCGGGGCTCTCGCTCAACCTCGCGGTCGTGGTGGCGAACCCGACGACCGGCAAGGAGCACTTCGCGCGCGTCAAGGTGCCGCCGCTGCTGCCCCGGTTCATCGCCGTGGACGCGCGCGGCCGCCCGAGCGCGCCGACGTCGCAGACGGCGTCGCCCGACCGCGGGCCGACGTCGTTCGTGCCGATCGAGGAGGTCATCGCGCAGCACCTCGACCACCTCTTCCCCGGCATGGAGGTGCGCGAGCACCACCTGTTCCGCGTCACGCGCAACGAGGACGTCGAGGTCGAGGAGGACGACGCGGAGAACCTGCTCCAGGCGATGGAGAAGGAGCTGCTGCGCCGCCGGTTCGGCCCGCCCGTGCGCCTCGAGCTCACGCCGGGCATCAGCCCGCGCATCCGCGCGCTGCTCGTGCGCGAGCTCGGTGTCGTCGAGGAGGAGGTGTACGAGATCCCGCTGCCGCTCGACCTCACGGGCCTCAACCTCATCGCCGACCTCGACCGTGCGGACCTGCACTTCCCGCCGTTCGTCCCGACGACGCACCGCCTCCTCGCCGAGGTCGAGAGCTCGTCCCCGACGGACGTGTTCGCCGCGATCCGCGAGCGCGACGTCCTGCTGCACCACCCGTACGACTCGTTCTCGACGTCGGTGCAGACGTTCCTCGAGCAGGCGGCGGCCGACCCGGCGGTGCTCGCGATCAAGCAGACGCTGTACCGGACGTCGGGCGACTCGCCGATCGTCGACGCGCTCATCGACGCGGCCGAGGCGGGCAAGCAGGTGCTCGCGCTCGTCGAGATCAAGGCCCGGTTCGACGAGCAGGCCAACATCTCGTGGGCGCGCAAGCTCGAGCAGGCGGGCGTGCACGTCGTGTACGGGATCGTCGGGCTCAAGACGCACTGCAAGCTCTCGCTCGTCGTGCGCCAGGAGTCGGACGGCCTGCGCCGCTACTGCCACGTCGGCACGGGGAACTACCACCCGAAGACGGCCCGCCTGTACACCGACCACGGCCTGCTCACGTGCGACCCCGACGTCGGACAGGACCTCACGCGCCTGTTCAACCAGCTCTCCGGGTACGCGCCGCAGTCGCGGTTCCACCGCCTGCTCGTCGCACCCCGCACCGTCCGCTCCGGCCTCGTCGAGCGGATCGACCGTGAGGCGGTCGCCGCGCGCGACGGCCACGAGGCGTGGGTCAAGATCAAGGTCAACTCCGTCGTCGACGAGACGACGCTCGACGCGCTCTACCGGGCGTCGCAGGCGGGCGTGAAGGTCGACCTCGTGGTGCGCGGCATCTGCGCCGTCCGCCCGGGCGTGCCCGGGCTGAGCGAGAACATCCGCGTGCGCTCGATCCTCGGGCGCTTCCTCGAGCACTCGCGCATCTACGCGTTCGCCAACTCCGCCGGCCCCGCCATCGGCGAGGGCCCGGAGAGCGGCCCGGAGGTGTTCATCGGGTCGGCCGACCTCATGCACCGCAACCTCGATCGCCGCGTCGAGGCGCTCGTGCGGATCACCGACCCCGACCAGGTGATGGAGCTGCTCGACCTGCTCGACGCGTCGATGTCCGAGCGCACGGCGTCGTGGCACCTCGACGCCGACGGCACGTGGCACCGCCCCGACACCGCGCCCGACGGCTCGCCGCTCGTCGACCTCCAGGCCAGCCTCGTCCAGCGACAGCGCCGCCGGCTCGTCGGGAGGCGGTAGCGGATGGGAGTGCCGTCCTCCGCGCTCCGCGGCGGCGTGCCGCTCGTGGACACGCTCGGCCCGACGCACGTGTCGCACGCGCCCGTCATCGAGTCGGCCGGTGCCCTCGTGTGGCGCGTGCGCGACGACGAGCTGCAGGTGCGCCTCGTCCACCGGCCGCGCTACGACGACTGGTCGTGGCCCAAGGGCAAGCTCGACCCGGGCGAGACGTTCCAGGCGGCCGCGGCGCGCGAGGTCGCCGAGGAGACGGGCAAGCCGGTCGTGCTGGGCGTCCCGTTGCCCGGCCTGCAGTACCTCACGCCCGAGGGCCGCGTGAAGCGCGTGCACTACTGGGCCGCGCGCCGCGCGTCGGGCCGGTCCGACGCCGGCGCGCTCGCCGCGCGCGCCCCCGTCCCGCCGGTGTCGCCCCAGGAGATCGACCGCGCCGCGTGGCTCTCCGCGGACGACGCCGCGCGGCGCCTCACGCGGCAGGCCGACCGGGCGCCGCTCGAGGCGCTCGTGCGCGAGCGCGACGAGGGCCGCCTCGCGACGCACGTCGTCGTCATCGCGCGCCACGGCAAGGCCGTGGCACGGTCGGCGTGGCACGGCGACGAGCAGGACCGCCCGCTCACGCCCGCGGGCCACGCCCAGGGGGTCGCGCTCGTGCCGGTGCTCGCGGCCTACGGCGTCGAGACGATCGTCACGAGCCGCTGGGACCGCTGCGCCCAGACGATCGCGCCCTACGCGACCGCCTCGGGGCTCGCCCCGGTCAGCATCGACCACCTCACCGAGGCGCAGCACGAGCGGTCCCCCGCGCGCGTCGCGCGGACGGTCCGGGAGCTGCTCGAGGCGGAGCGGTCGTCGGTGCTGTGCACGCACCGGCCCGTACTGCCCACGGTGCTCGACGTCCTCGGCCAGCACTCGCGGCGCCCGGTCGCGAACGCCCTGCCCGCGCACGACCCGTTCCTCGAGCCCGGCGAGATGATCGTGGCCCACGTGGCGCGCACACCGAAGGGCCCACGCGTCGTCGCGGCGGAGAAGGTCGCCCCGCCGCTGCACTGAGACCCGCACCGGCGTCCCCGCGCCGCGACGTCCGGACGCACGACGACGCCCCGCCGGCGGCCGCGAGGCCTCCGACGGGGCGCCGTCGTCGTGCGAGGGGACCGGCGTCGCCGGTGCCCTGGGGTCAGAGCAGGATGGGGCTGAGGATCCAGTAGACGACGGCCGCGACGAGCGCGGCGGCAGGGATCGTCAGGACCCACGCGGCGCCGATGTTCTTGGCGACGCCCCAGCGCACCGCGGACAGGCGCTTGGTCGCGCCGACGCCCATGATCGCCGAGGTGATGGTGTGGGTCGTCGAGACGGGCGCGTGGAAGATGAACGCGTTGGCGTAGAGCACGACGGCGGACACCGACTCGGCGACGAAGCCGCGCGCCGGGTCGAGCTCGATGATCTTGCGGCCGAGCGTGCGCATGATGCGCCAGCCGCCCGCGTAGGTGCCGAGCGAGATCGCCGTCGCGGCCGACAGCTTGACCCACAGCGGGATCGTGTTGTCGTCCTGGAACCCGCCCGCCACGAGGGCGAGCACGATGACGCCCATCGTCTTCTGCGCGTCCTGCAGACCGTGGCCCAGCGCCATCGCGGCGGCGGAGGCCGTCTGCGCGATCCGGAACCGGCGGAACGCCCGGGCGGGCGCCGCGTTCCGGAACACCCACAGCAGCAGGACCATGAGCGCGAACGCGAGGCCGAAGCCGATCAGCGGCGAGAAGATCATGGGGAGCACGACCTTGTCGAGGATCGCGTCCCAGTGCACCGTGATCCCGGACGCGAGGCCGACGCCGGCGAGGCCGCCGATGATCGCGTGCGTCGACGACGACGGCAGGCCCAGCCACCACGTGATGAGGTTCCACGTGATCGCGCCGACCAGCCCGCACAGGACGATGACGAGACCCTGGTGGGGTGGCACGTCGCCGACGGCGACGATGTCCTCCGCGATGGTCTGCGCCACGGCCGTGCCGAGCAGCGCGCCGATGAGGTTGAACACCGCCGCCATGAGGAGCGCCGCGCGGGGTGTGAGGGCCCGGGTCGACACCGAGGTCGCGATGGCGTTCGCGGCGTCGTGGAACCCGTTGGTGTAGTCGAACGCCAGGGCGAAGGCCACGACGACGACGACGAGCACTGCCTCCACGGGGCTCAGGACTCCTTGAGGGCGATGGTCTCGACCGTGTTGGCGACCTTCTCGAAGGCGTCGGCCGCCTGCTCGAGGACCTCCACGATCTCCTTGAGCTTCATGAGGAGGACCGGGTCGGACACGTCGTCGAAGAGCTCGGCGAGCAGCTTGCGGTGGACCTTGTCCGCCTGGTTCTCCAGGCGGTTGACCTCGACCCAGTACTCGGGGAGGTCGTCCATCGAGCGCAGCCGCGGCATCGCCTCGGCCGTGAGCTCCGACGCCCGCTGGAGCACCTGGACCTGCTCGGACACGCGGGCCGGGAGCTCGTCGACCTTGTAGAGGACGATGAGGTCGGCCGCCTCCTCCATGTAGTCCATGCAGTCGTCGAGCGCCGACGCGAGGGCGTAGATGTCGTCCCGGTCGAACGGCGTGACGAACGTCTGGTTGAGGCGTCGCATGATCGAGTGCGTCGCGTCGTCCGCGAGGTGCTCGGTCTCGCTCAGCTGCTTCGCGAGCTGCTTGCGCGTGGGGCGGTCCGCCCCCAGCAGCTCCGCGAGGAGCGTGGACCCTGTGACCAGGTGCTGCGCCGAGGCGGCGAGGAGGTCGAAGAACGAGGTGTCGCGCGGTGTCAGGCGCAGGCGCACGGGGGGCTCCGGAAGGGACGCGGGGTAGGGGTCTGAGCTGGCGTCGGCCGCGGGGGCCGCTCGACCGCCGGGGTGACCGGACGGCCGGGGTGGTCACGATCTCTGGTCGGATGATCTCTCGGTGAACGCACGTCGAACTCTCGTCAAATGTAGCCGACGCGCGGAGCGATGCTGGAATCGTCGGGCCCAAGGTCCCGGATGCTCAGGACGCCCACAGCCTGCGCCCGGCCTCGTCGCCGGTGCGGCCACCGCGCCCGCGCACCGCACGAGAGGCGGCGCGCGGTGGGCGCGAGGGGGAAGTAGTGACGCCGGACCGGGAGCGCCTCTCGGCGCGTGGCCGCTCGTAGCGGCTGAGTGTGGAGCCCGGGGCTACCGCGGCCCGGCGTCGAGATCCATCGTACGTGCCGCACCCCGCTCGGGGTACCCGTGTTCGCGCTCCGCGAGACCGCCCCCGCCCGCCGTGCGGGCGCGCCGCCGATCCCGCACCCTCGCGCCCGCGGGGTCCCGACGGGCCCGACCAGGTGGCTCCGGTCGGTCGAGCAGGCGGTCCGGGCGCGTCGGGTGGCACGGACGCGCCAGGTCCGCCTGCTCGGCGACGACCGGGGCTCCGCAGCGGGGAGGAGCGCGCGCTCAGTCGAGGCGGTCGGCGCGCCAGAGCTCGGCGGCGTGCTCGAGCTCTTGGGCGGTCCGCAGCAGCGAGCCCGCGCCGCGGGTCGTGCGCAGGGCGCCGTCGGGGTCGGCGACCTCTCGCGCGTCGGCGTCGAACGCGGCGCCGGTGGCGAGGATGCGGCAGAACGACCCGGCGCGCTCGAGCGCGACCGCGAGGTCGCCCGTGAAGACGCCGGACAGCACCGCGTCGGCGAGGTCGCGCACGTCCTGCGGGCCTGGCGGCCGGGGCACGCCCGCGATGGCCTCGTGGACGGGCGCCGCGTCGACGCCGAGCCGGTAGCGGAGGGTGACGGTCTGCGGGTCCCGGCGCACCCACTCGCGCAGCACGTAGAGCCGCCAGAGCGCCCCCGGCAGCGAGTTGGGCGCGGCGTCGGACCACAGGCCGGCCACGACGTCGAGGCCCTCGGTCTCGACGAGGTGGACGAGCCGCTCGACGACCTCCGGGTCCTCGGTGTCGCGGGCGCGGTGGACGATGGCGTGCGCGGTGGTGTGCGCGACCCGGTCGCGGAGCGCGGGGTCGAGCTCTCCGGGCAGCTCGTCGGCGTCGCGCGGGTCGAGCATGGCGGGGCGCCGGGGGCGCTGCGTGCGGTCGGACCGACCGGGGTCGGGCCGGGCTCCGGGGGTGGGGACGTCGTCTGGCACCCGCCCAGTCTCCACCCGGGCCCGCGCCGCGCGCAGCCGCCCAGGGGGCGCTCGGGGCTGGACCTCGTTCACCGCGCCACGGTCCGCACCCCGCCCTACAGTGACGACAGAAGGACGACAGGAGCTGCCACCGGCTCCGGGACGGAGCGGAGGGCGAGATGTCGAGCAGCGGCGCAGCAGGTCAGAGGACCGTGAGCGAGCGGAGCGCCCACCGGAAGGCGATCGGTCTCGCCGTCGCCGCCGCGGTCGGCGGCTTCCTCTTCGGGTTCGACAGCTCGGTCATCAACGGCGCCGTCGCGGCGATCGAGGGCCAGTTCGACCTCGACTCCGCGGTGACGGGCCTCGTCGTCGCGATCGCTCTCCTCGGCTGCGCGCTCGGCGCGTGGTCGGGCGGCCGTCTCGCCGACCGGTGGGGCCGCACGCGCGTCATGGTGTTCGGCGCAGTCCTGTTCTTCGTCTCCTCGATCCTCTCGGCGATCGCGTGGTCGGCCTTCGACCTGGCCATCTGGCGGTTCATGGCGGGCGTCGGCATCGGTATCGCCTCGGTCATCGCGCCCGCGTACATCGCGGAGATCGCGCCGGCCCGCCTCCGCGGCCGCATGGGCTCGCTCCAGCAGCTCGCCATCACCATCGGCATCTTCGCGGCGCTGCTCTCCGACCAGCTCCTCGCGGAGACCGCGGGCGGGGCGTCCAACGAGCTGTGGCTCGGGTGGGAGGCGTGGCGCTGGATGTTCCTCGTCTGCGTCGTCCCCGCTGCGGTCTACGGCATCCTCGCCCTGCGCATCCCCGAGTCGCCCCGATACCTGGTGGCGAAGGGCCGGGACGACGAGGCGCGCGCCGTGCTCGAGTCCGTGCTCGGACCGGACGAGGACGTCGACGACCGCATCGCGCAGATCCACCGCTCGATCGCCGTCGACGAGAAGAACGCGCAGGAGGGCACGCTCCGGGGGTCGACGTTCGGCCTCAAGCCGATCGTGTGGGTCGGCATCCTGCTCTCGGTGTTCCAGCAGTTCGTCGGCATCAACGCGATCTTCTACTACTCCACGACGTTGTGGCAGACCGTCGGCTTCGACGAGAGCCAGTCGTTCCTGTTCTCCACGATCACCGCCGTGACCAACGTGGCGGTGACGTTCGTCGCCATCGTCCTGGTCGACAGGGTGGGCCGACGGCCGATCCTCCTCGTCGGCTCCGCGGGCATGACCGTCTCGCTCGCCGTGATGGCGTTCGCGTTCACCCAGTCGAGCGGGAGCGGCGACAACATCTCGCTGCCCGACCCCTGGGGGCCGATCGCCCTGGTCGCGGCGAACGCCTTCGTCGTGTTCTTCGGCGCCTCCTGGGGGCCGCTGGTCTGGGTCCTGCTCGGCGAGATGTTCCCGAACCGCATCCGTGCCGCCGCGCTCGGCGTCGCGGCGATGGCTCAGTGGCTCGCCAACTTCACCGTCACGATCGCCTTCAAGCCCGCCCTCGACACGTTCGGCGCCACCGTCCCGTACACCGCGTTCGCCGTCTTCGCGGCGCTGTCCTTCGTCTTCGTCCTCGCGAAGGTCCCCGAGACGAAGGGCGTCGAGCTGGAGGACATGGGCGAGCAGCCCTCGGGCCGCTCCGCGCACTGACGGCCACCTCTGGGTCGTCACCGAGCCCGGCCCTCCCCTCGCCGCCAGGACGAGGGAAGGGCCCGGGCTCCGTCGTTCCCGCCACCAGCTCTGCCTGCCGGGAATTCCTTGCCCCACACAATGGTTGCTGAAAGCAACTTCGCGGAGTATGCTTGCCTGCAGCAACCAAGGAGTGCCTGTGCCTGTGACCGCCCTTCCCGCGACCGACGTCGCGCACCCCGGACTCACCCCCGACCCGTCCCCCGCGGCGGGACTCGTCCGCGCGCTCGACGACCTGGCGCGCGCCCAGCGGGAGTCCGCCGTCCGGATCGCCCGCGACCTCGACATGCCGCGGGCGTCGTTCGGCCTGCTCCGGATGCTCCAGCACTGCGGCCCCGTCCAGCTCGGGGACGTCGCGGCGAAGCTCCGGGTCGACCTCTCCGTCGCGAGCCGCCAGGTGAGCCACCTGGTCGACGCGGGCCTCGTGCGCCGCACGGTGGACGACGACGACCGGCGGGCCCGGACCGTCGAGCTCACCGAGGCGGGCCGCGCGCTCCTGGTGCGGGCGTACGAGCACATCGACGTCCTCGCCGCGACGACGTTCGCGGACTGGGGCGACGAGGAGATCGTCGAGGCCACGCGCCACATCGAGCGCGTCGCCGCGGCGGTCGTCGCGGTCCACGACTCCCCCCGCGCCGCCGGGTGACCGACGACGTCCGGCGGCCCTGCGCCGTCGGGCCCGCGCCCCGACCACCGGCCGCACCGCGGACCGGCCCCCGACCACCTGACACCGCCCCCCGACACGTGCGCCCCGCCCCGGCCTCGTGAGCAAGGAACCCAGCGCCTGATGACCAGCACCCCCGCAGAACGCACCGCACCGCCCGGCAGCGCCGGAGCCCCCGCACCGATGACCCGCCGCGAGGTCATGGAGTCCCTCTCCGGGATCCTCCTCGGCATGTTCGTCGCGATCCTCGCGAGCTCGATCGTCTCGAGCTCCCTCCCGAAGATCGTCAGCGACCTCGACGGCTCGCAGTCGTCGTACACGTGGGTCGTCACCTCGACCCTCCTCGCCATGACGATCTCGACCCCCATCTGGGGCAAGCTCGCCGACCTCACCAACCGCAAGGTCCTCATCCAGATCGCGCTCGTCGTCGCGGTCGTGTCCTCCGCGCTCGCGGGGCTCTCGCAGAACGTCGGCACCCTCATCGCGCTGCGCGCGTTCCAGGGCATCGGCGCCGGTGGCCTCATGGCGCTCGCCACGGTGCTCATCACCGACATCATCTCGCCGCGCGAGCGCGGCAAGTTCATGGGCCTCATGGGCGGCATCATGGCCGTCAGCCAGATCGGCGGGCCCCTCCTCGGCGGCGTCCTCACCGACGCCGTGAGCTGGCGCCTCAACTTCTTCGTCGGCCTGCCGTTCGCCATCGCCGCGATCGTCGTCCTCCAGCGCACGCTGCACCTGCCGAAGGTCGCGCGCCGCGTCGTCCGGATCGACTACTGGGGCGCGATCCTCATCAGCGCCGGCGTGTCCTCGCTCCTGCTGTGGGTGACGTTCGCCGGGCAGAACTTCGAGTGGCTCTCGTGGCAGACCTTCGCGATGGTCGGCGGCGCGGTCGTCGCGCTCGTCGGTGCCGTGCTCGTCGAGCGCGTCACGCCCGAGCCGCTCATCCCGCTGCACCTGTTCAAGAACCGCACGTTCGTCCTCGCGGTCGTCGCGTCCGTCGCGGTCGGCGTCGCGATGTTCGGGACCGCCGTGTTCCTCAGCCAGTACATGCAGGTCGCGCGCGGCAAGACGCCGACCGAGTCCGGCCTCCTCACGATCCCGATGATCGTCGGCACGTTCGTCGCGTCGACCCTGTTCGGCCAGCTCATCACGCGCTACGGCCGCTACAAGGCGTTCATGGTCACCGGTGGTGCGGTCCTCGTCGCGTCGCTCTTCGCGCTGTCGACGATCGACTACCACACGAGCTTCACGCTGATCAGCGTCTACCTGTTCTTCCTCGGCGTGAGCATGGGCATGCTCATGCAGAACCTCGTGCTCGCCGTGCAGAACACGCTCGCCGTGGAGGAGATGGGGGCCGGGACCTCGACCGTCGCGTTCTTCCGCAGCCTCGGCGGCGCGATCGGCGTGTCCGTGCTCGGCGCGGTGCTCGCGAACAAGGTCACGACGTCGATCCAGGACGGCCTCACCCAGCTCGGCGTGCCGGCCGGGTCGATGGGCGGCGGCAACGCCGTGCCCGACGTCTCGACCCTGCCCGCGCCGATCAAGGACCTCGTCGAGAAGTCCTACGGCGACGGGATCGCCGAGATCTTCCTCGTCGCGGTGCCGCTCGCGCTCGTCGCGCTCATCGCCGTGTCGTTCCTCAAGGAGGTGCCGCTCGGCACCAAGACCGGCCTCCAGGAGCGCCTCGAGAAGGAGGCGGCCCTGCTCGGCGCGGACGCCCCCGTCGACGCGACCCCCGGTCGCGTGACCCTCGCGGAGGAGACGGAGTCCACGCTGCTCGGCGCCTATGAGCCCGCGGGCGTGGTCGACGACGAGGCGACCGCGCGCCGGTCGCGCTGACGTCGGCGTCCCCGCCGCACGGGGGCACCGCCGACACACCCCGAGGGGGTGGTCCCGGACTGTCCGGGACCACCCCCTCGGTCGTGCGCGGGGAGCTCCCGTCGCCCCGTGCGGGTGAGGTTCCGGGGAGGAAGGTGACCGGGCCGTGCCCTTCGCGCCATGATGGCCCTGTGCCCCCCGAGACCGCTCCGGCCCGCCCCGCTCCCGACACCGCGCACGTCGACGACGACGCGTACGTCGACCTCGAACGCGAGCTGCGGATCCTGCTGCGCCGCGCCGGCGCGGTCGCCACGGGCATGGCCCGCCGCATCCATCCCGACCTGGAGGCGAGCGCCTACCCGCTGCTCGCCCACATCGCCGACCACCCCGGGGTCCGTGGCTCGGAGCTCGCGGCGCAGTTCGGCGTGGGGCGCGCGACGATCTCCCGCCAGCTCAGCCGCCTGCACGACCTCGGCCTCGTCGCGCGCGAGGTCGACCCCGACGACTCGCGCGGCCAGCTCATCACCCTGACGCCCGACGGCGAGGCGCGGCTCCACGCGGCGCACAGCGGGCGGGTCACGTCGATCACCGAGGCGCTGGAGGGCTGGGACCAGCGCGACGTCGCGACGCTCGCGACGCTCCTGCACCGGTACTCCGAGGACGTCGTGCGCTGGGCCGCGAACCGGTGACCCTGGCTCCCGGCGCGGCATGACCGTGCCCGACGGCGCCCGCCCGCCCCACGTCGCCCCGCGCGGTCGCCGGGTGGCCCGGGTCCGACGGCGGCCCGTCGTCGCGCTCGTCCTCGCGCTCGTCGTGATGGTGGGCTTCGTCGTCGCGACGCGCGTCCCCGACCCGTGGGGCGACGTCGGCGGCGACGTGCTCTACGCCGTCGCGACCTTCGTCCTCGTGGTCCTCGTGGCGCCGCGCGTGCGCCCGCTCGTGGCGGGCGCCGTCGCGCTGGGGTGGTGCTGGGCGGTCGAGGCGCTCCAGGCGACGGGCGTCGCCGCCGCCGTGAACGACGCGGTCCCGCCCGCGGCGTGGCTGCTGGGCAGCACGTTCGCGGTGCGGGACCTGGTCTGCTATCTGGTGGGCGTGGCGCTCGCGTGCGTGGTCGACGCGGGCGTCGGCGCCCGGTCGGCTACTCCGCGCCGGCCTCGAACGTCAGGCTGACCGAGTTCATGCAGAACCGGTCGCCCGTCGGGGTCTGGGGCGCGTCGTCGAACACGTGGCCCAGGTGCGAGCCGCAGCGCGCGCAGCGCACCTCGGTGCGCACCATGCCGTGGCTGCGGTCGGTGAGCAGCTCGACGCGGTCGCCCGCGAGCGGGCTGAAGAAGCTCGGCCACCCGCAGTGCGAGTCGAACTTCGTGTCGGAGCGGAAGAGCTCGTTCCCGCACGCGCGACACGCGTAGACGCCGACGCGCTTCTCGTCGAGCAGCTCGCCCGTCCACGCGCGCTCGGTCCCGGCCTGCCGCAGCACGGCGTACTCCTGCGGGGACAGCTCGGCGCGCCACTCGTCGTCGGTCTTCACGACCTCGTAGGGCTGGTTCTCGTGGGTCTGGCTGGTCATGATCCACCTCCGACGGTCCCAACCACGCCGACCGCTCCCGTGTTCCCGCCCCGCCTCACCCGCTGAGCGCAGAAAAAGCCGCGGCCGAACCGGTTCGACCGCGACTCTTTCCTGCACTCAGCGTGGGGGGCGTCAGCGCGGGCTGGAGGTCGAGTAGACGGTGCTCGACCCGCCGGCGGGGCGCTGCGCACGGCCGCGGCCGCCACGGCGGCGGCCGCCGCCCTGGCCTGCTGCGCCGTTCCCGGCGCCCGAGGTGCCGCGGCCGTCCCGGGCGCCCTCGGGGCGACCCGCGCCCGTCGCGCGCTGCACGGGGCGCTGACCGCCCTGGCCGCGCGACGCCGTCGTGCCCTGGCCCGCGGGCTGCGCGGCCGGGCGTGCGCCGCCCTGGCCGCCACGGCCACGGCGCGACGCGCGCGACCCGCCGTTGGACGAGCCCGTGCCGCGCTTCGCCTGCGTCTGCGGCGGCGTGATGTCGGACGGGCGCACGTACTCCGCGACCTCGCCGACGAGCCCCTTGATCGTCGCGTCGCCGGGCGCGACCGGCTGCGGCTGCGCGGTGATCTTCGCCTTGCGCGTGAGGTCGCGCACGTCGCCGCGCTGCTCCGGGAGCATGACGGTGACGACGACGCCCTCCGACCCGGCGCGGGCGGTACGGCCCGAGCGGTGCAGGTACGCCTTGTGCTCCGCCGGCGGGTCGACGTGCACGACGAGCTCCACGTCGTCGACGTGGATGCCGCGCGCCGCGATGTCCGTGGCGACGAGCACCTTGACCGCGCCCGACGAGAACGCCTCGAGGTTGCGCTCGCGCGCGCCCTGGCCGAGGTTGCCGTGCAGGTCGACGGCGGGCACGCCCGCCGCGGTGAGCTGCTTCGCGAGCTTCTTCGCCTGGTGCTTGGTGCGCATGAACAGCACGCGACGGCCCGTGCCCGAGGCGAGCTCGTGCACGATCTGCTTCTTCGCGTCCGCGTCGCGCACCGCGAGGATGTGGTGCGTCATCTGCGGGGGCGCGGCCGCGGCGTCGTCCACCGAGTGGCGCACCGGGTTGCTGAGGTAGCGCTTGACCAGCTGGTCGACGCCGTTGTCCAGCGTCGCGGAGAACAGCATGCGCTGCCCCTGCTTCGGCGTCTTGTCCATGATGCGCTTCACGCCGGGCAGGAATCCGAGGTCGGCCATGTGGTCGGCCTCGTCGAGCACGGTGATCTCGATGCCGTCGAGCGTGAGCAGGCGCTGGTTGAGGAGGTCCTCCAGGCGGCCCGGGCACGCGATGACGATGTCGGCGCCCTTGTCGAGCGCGGCGACCTGGCGCGACTGCGCGACGCCGCCGAAGATCGTCGTCGTCACGAGCCCGAGCGCCTTGGCGACCGGCTCCATCGTGGCGTTGATCTGGTTGGCGAGCTCGCGCGTCGGGCACAGCACGAGCGCACGGGGCCGGCGCGGGTGGCGCGACGACTTCGCCCACGACAGGCGGGCGACGGTGGGCAGCGAGAACGCGAGCGTCTTGCCGGAGCCGGTGCGGCCGCGGCCGAGGACGTCACGGCCCTTCAGCGAGTCGGGCAGCGTGGCGGTCTGGATGGGGAACGGGGAGTCGATGCCCTGGCGCGAGAGCTCGCGCACGACAGGGGTGGGCAGGCCGAAGTCGGCAAAGGAAGTCACAGGTGATGGGCCTCTCGGGGCTCAAGGTCGGGGTCCGCCGCACGCAATCCGGGGGGATCTCCACGACGCCGGGCGCGCGGGATCGCGCTGCCCTCGAACGTCCAGTGTCTCATGCCCGACGACGGGCGGCCGGGTGAGGTGCGTCTCGGCACCCTCGGGCACAGGGCCCTGTGGTGGAATGTCGCGCGTGCACGCCCTGGCGAACGCCCTCACCGTCCTGCCCGCCCTCCCCCGCGGCGGGGTCGCGGGAGCGCCCGACGGCGCCTCCACCGCGGGCGGTGACGTCGCCGCGTCCGTGGGGGACGTCGTCGGGCAGGTGTGGGAGGCCGCGACGACGCCCGTCCCTCCCCCGGCGGCCGCCGTGGTCGTCGCGATGGGCGTCCTCGCGCTCGTCGTCGTGCTCGTCACGCCCGTGTGGCGCGTGGCCCGGCACGTCGTGACCATCGCGCACGAGGCGTCGCACGCGATCGCGGCCCTGCTCACGGGCCGTCGGCTCGCGGGCATCCGCCTGCACTCCGACACGTCGGGGCTCACCGTCTCGTCCGGGCGCCCGCGCGGGTTCGGCATGGTCCTCACCGCGTTCATGGGGTACGTCGGCCCCGGCCTCATCGGCCTGGGGGCGGCCGCGCTGCTCCGCCAGGGGTATGCCGTCGGGCTGCTGTGGCTGCTCGTCGTGCTGCTCGCCCTCATGCTGCTGCAGATCCGCAACTGGTTCGGGCTCTGGTCCGTGCTCGTCACCGGCGCCGCGCTCGTCGGGGTGTCCTGGTGGGCGACGCCGCCCGTGCAGAGCGCCGTCGCCTACGCCGTGACATGGTTCCTGCTGCTGGGCGCCGTGCGGCCGGTACTGGAGCTGCAGTCCGAGCGGTCGCGCGGCCGGGCGAGCACCTCCGACGCCGACATCCTCGCGCGCCTCACCCGGATGCCCGGCCTGTTCTGGGTCGGGGTGTTCCTCGTCGTGACGGTCGGCGCCGCCGTGCTCGGCGGGTCGTGGATCGTCGGGCCCGCCGCCTGACCCTCGCGTACCGGTCGCACCCCGGTCGAGCGGGCCTCGCACGCCGGTCGAGACACGACGACGGGCCGCCCGCCGGAGCGAGCGGCCCGTCGTGGGACCGAGGACGCGCCTGGAGGAGGAGGACGCGTCGTCGAGATGGTCCGGCGCGAGCGCCGGGAACGTCCCGTCAGCCCTGCGGCGTCAGGACGAACGCCGGTCCCTGCGCGTTCGGGTCCGTGTCGAGCGTGAGGTTCGCGAGGGTCGGTGCCGTGGCGGACTCCACGAACACCTTCGCCTCGCCGTTCTCCACGACCGTGTCGTCGGGCTGCGGGGCGGGGACGAGCGCGAGCTCGAAGCTGCCCGCCTGGTCCGCCGACTCGGCGATCCGCAGACCGCCTCCCTCGGGGACGCCGGCCTGGGTCTGCAGGTCGTGGACAGCGGTACGGGCGTTGTCGGTCAGGGTAAGCACGAGAGCTCCTCTCGTCGCCGGGCGGAACCTGCGGGACACGTCCGTGCGGCCCACGCCTGGCCGGCGTGACCTGCCGTCGGTGCACCCTCCCGCGGGCTCCTCGGTCTTCTCCACCGAAACAAGAACCCGCGACCGTCGCAAGCGAAACGCCCGGTTCTCACCAAATTTCTCACGGAGCAAGACCGCGCGTGACACGTCGAGGAGCGCCGCATAGGGTGCGCGCCCGCCGGGGGTCGCGGTCTGAGATCGGCACCCGCTACCGGGGTCGGCACGTTCTGCCGCGTTCGGCAGTCGCACGTGCCGATCTGCGTCGGGACTGCCGAACTCGGTCGGGACTGCCGACGGCGGGGCGCGGGTAGCCTGTGCGTGGACGCCACCAGCGTCCAGGGCCTCTAGCTCAATCGGCAGAGCTGCGGACTTTTAATCCGTAGGTTGTGGGTTCGAACCCCACGGGGCCCACTGCTGACCTGTGGACGCCCCGGCACCCGTCAGGCGCCGTCGAGCGCCGCGACGACGAGCCCGAGGACCACCGCTACCAGTGCGAGGGGCCAGCCCCAGCCGGCGAGCGAACGACGCAGCCGCGGGTCCTGCGTCACCACGTAGGCCGAGCGCAGGAGCACTGCGGCCAGCAGCCCCGTGACCAGGGCGAGCAGCAGCAAGACGTCGACGAGCACGCGCGCACTCTCTCACGACGCGGCTCGGCGGACGGCCACACCCCCGTCGGCACCGGTCAGCGCCCGCGCGCAGGGTCGGGTCGGGTCAGCAGACGCTCAGGCCGTGAACGTCGCCCAGACGGTCTTGACGTCGTCGGTCCGGTACCAGCCGACGTCGAGCGAGAGCTGGCGGGCCATGTGCAGGCCGACGCCGCCTGCGCCGGGGATGCGGCGTCCGGCGTAGACGGGCTCGGTGGACACGTCGTGGTCGGCGACCTCGAGGAGGAAACGGTCGCCGCTGCGGGCGAGGCGCACGATCGTCGGGGGCAGGCCGTGGCGCAGCGCGTTGGTCGCGAGCTCCGAGGCGATGAGGACGAGCTTGTCCGGCGTGGACGAGAGCCGACCGGTCGACGGGACGCCCTGGCTCTCGAGCGTCGCCACGAGGCCGGCGCGCAGCGCGGAGAGCTCCTCCGTCGTGGAGAGCACCCACTCCTCCACGAGCTGGTACTCCTCGGGCGGCATCGACGTGATGAGGTCGGCGTCGTCGAGGGGGACGTCGATCAGGGTCTGGTCGTCCACGCGCGGGTACCTCCAGCGGCTTGAAGGAGCGGAGCGGCCACCCTGACACGCGGACCCCCGGCCCGCACCCCGTCCCGCCCGGCTCGCCGGGAGCCCGCCGGCCCGGCCACCGGGACCGGGCTGGTCAGCGGCCCGACGGCGGCCCGACCGCGGGCCGACACCGCCCGTTCATCCGCCGTTGGTTGCGCGCGGGACGGGTGCGGCCGGACCGTCGGACCATGGCGATCGAGGACGAGGACCGCGAGATCGACGTCGTGGTGGAGCGGGTCAGCACGCGCTTCCCGGACGTGCCGGTGGACGACGTCCGCGAGCAGGTGCTCGCGGAGCTGGGCCGGTACCAGGCCGCGCACGTGCGCGACTTCGTGCCGGTGCTGGTGGAGAACGCGGTGATGGACGTGCTGCGCTCGGGCGAGCGGGCGCACCGGCCGCCCCGCGGGAGCGTGCGCCCCGACCGATGAGTCCGGGTGTGGGCGGTCGTCGGTACGTTCGCGGCGGGTCGATCGACCTGCCCCGACGACGAGGAGCTCGCATGTCCTTCCAGGCCTATCTCGACGCGGTCGAGGACAAGACCGGTCTGACCCCGCGCCAGCTGGTCGACCTCGCGCACGAGCGCGGGTTCGACGAGACGACGAAGGCGACCCCGATCCTCGAGTGGCTCCGGGACGACTACGGCCTGGGCCGCGGGCACGGCATGGCGATGGTCCACGTCATCACGAAGGGCCCGCAGATCTCGTCGAAGCACGTGGGGTCCGACGGCTCGCACCGCGACGACTCCGACACGCTGTGGCTCGACGGCAAGGCGACCCGGCCGGCCTGACACCCGGCGCGGCCGTCCCCCCGGCCCGCACGCCGGTGCCCGACGACGTCCCGGGAGCGGGCGTCGTCGGGCACCGGGGCGCGGGGCCGCTCAGGCGACGGGCGCGGTCAGAGCGTCCAGCGCTGGGCCTCGGTCTGGTTGCAGGTCCAGAGCTGGACCTTCTGGCCGTCACGCAGCGGTGCGCCGCCCTGGGCGTCGAGGCACTTGCCGGACTGCGGGTTGCGCAGGGCCTTGGTCGCGGAGTCGTACGTCCACTTCTGCGCGCCCGTCCCGTTGCACGTGTAGATCCACACGGCGGTGCCGTCGGCCGTCCCGCTGCGCGCGACGTCGAGACACTTGCCGAGGGCGCGCACCGTCCCGTCGGTGCCGCGCGTCCACTGCTGCGCCGCGTTGCCGCTGCAGGTGGCGAGCTGGACCTGGTTGGTGTCGGTCGGGTCGGCCCACGGGACGTCGAGGCACAGCGTGCTCCCGATGCGGAGCGCGCCCGTCCCGGCGGGCAGACCGCCGGGGGTGCCCGGCTGCTCGGTGCTGCCGCCGTTCCCGAGGGGCGTGGCCGTGCCGGTGAACGGGTCGAGCTTGATGTACGCGGCCTGGGGGTTGCCGTCGTGGACGAGCGACTCGTGCGCGCCGACGTCGTCGAACGCGAACGCGTACGCCTTGCCGTTCGCCATCTGCTGGTGCGCGAGCTTCGCGTAGACGTTGGTGCGCGCGTCCTGGTAGAAGCCGGCGCTGTTCGCGTCCGGCTGGTTCGGGTTGGTCAGCGCCGTGGTGCGGACGAGCGCGGCGCACAGGGTGCGGGCGATCGGCCCGACGACGTGGTCGTTGGGCGCCTGGAGGTCCTTGTGGCACCCGTACACGCTCGACGCGTCGGGCTTCTTGAACGCGGCGACCTCCTGCCCGGACCCGCTCCTGAAGCGGAACCAGTCGCCGTCGACCCGGCCGCGGAACTGCGTGCCGGGCTCGTGGGAGAACGGCGTGACGACCATGTCGCGCGTGCGGTACGAGTTCCACACCTCGGTGACGTAGGAGTCGATCGAGGCCGACGAGATCTTCCCGACGTCGATCCCGTGCGACGGGTTGAGCGCGCGCAGGCGGCTCCCGTCGGGCGCGCGCTGCACGAGCCCGCCCCACCCCGCGCCCTCGAGGGCCGTGTAGAACGCCTCGTAGCCGTTCGGCTTGAGCATGCCCGTGCTGAGGACCTGCCCGTCGGCGCGCTGGACGCCCACCTGGTACGGCGCGGACCAGTGGTCCACCTGCGTGCTGTTGATCCACAGGCCGCCGTCGTTGAGCGTGTACTCGGTCCAGTTGAAGAGGATGTTCCGGTTGGGGTCGGAGTCGTTCTGGACGGCGGGCTGGACGAGCCGCCCGTCGAGCACGATCTGGAACGTCATCTTCTGGCCGTACGAGTAGTAGACGCGCCCGGACAGCTTCGGGAGTCGGATCGTCACGGACTGGCCGGGGCCGGGGCCCGCGATGGACGCGTCGGGTGCCGGGACGGGCACGGGCCCGACCCCGCCGGGCCACGGGTGGAACGTGCCGCCCGCGTCCGCCCAGCCGGCGACGCCGTCGCGCTCGCCGAGGACGTACAGGTAGATCGGCCCCCTGCCCGAGTCGTTGGTGATCGTCAGCGGGATGGTCGCGGGGACTGCGCTCGCGGGCGCCGCCACGCCGACCAGCGCCCCGCTCACCGCGAGGACCGCGGCGCACAGCGCGGCCCACGCTCGTCTGCTGCTGTTCTTCCTGTCGTGAGGCATACGGGATCTGCTCCTGTTCGGTTGCTCCGTCGAAACCGGTCGCCGGACCGTTCCGGCGACAGCGTTGCCACAGGAGGTGTGGAAGCGCTGCCACGACCGTAACGGACAGCGGCCCGCGACGCCAGGGAGCGCTCCCTCGGTCCGGTGCGGCGTGCTGGGGGGCCATGGATCGACGCCGCGGCCCTCCCTCCGTGCGCGGCCCCGGGAGGCAGCCGGTCGCCCGTAGACTCGAACGAGTGCAGTGCCACCACTACGACGCCGGCCGGTGCCGGTCGTGCACCCTCCTCGACCTCGCGTACCCCGCGCAGGTCACCGGCAAGCAGGAGCACTGCGCCGAGCTCCTCACCCCGCTCGCGCCGGACCTCACCTGGCTGCCCACTGTCGAGTCCGCCGAGTCCGGCTTCCGCAACAAGGCGAAGATGGTCGTCACCGGCACCACCGACGCCCCGGTGCTCGGGATCCTCGCGGAGGGCGGCGGCGTCGACCTCACCGACTGCCCGCTCTACCCGCCCGCGCTCCAGGCGTCGTTCCCCGCGCTCGCGGCGTTCGTCACGCGCGCGCGGCTCGTCCCCTACGACGTCCGCACCCGGCGTGGCGAGCTCAAGTACGTCCTCGTCACCCTCTCCCCCGACGGCGACCTCATGGCGCGGTTCGTCCTGCGGTCCACCGAGTCCGTGCCACGGGTCCGCAAGCACCTGCCGGCCCTCCTCGACGCTCTCCCGTCGCTGCGCGTCGTGTCCGTGAACCTGCACCCCGAGCACAAGGCCGTCGTCGAGGGCGAGACCGAGATCGTGCTCACCGAGGCCGAGACGCTGCGCATGCACGTCAACGGGATCGACCTCCACCTGCGCCCGCAGAGCTTCTTCCAGACCAACACCGACGTCGCCGCGGCCCTCTACCGCCAGGGCCGGGCCTGGGTGGACGACGCCGCACCCGCCACGGTCTGGGACCTCTACTGCGGCGTGGGCGGGTTCGCGCTGCACGTCGCGGGGCCCGGTCGCGACGTCGTCGGCGTCGAGACGAGCGCCGAGGCCGTCGCGAGCGCACGGCTCACCGCGCGCGACGCCGGGCTCGACCGCACGACCTTCCTCGCCGAGGACGCGACCGCGTTCGCCCTCTCACGGCAGGACGTGCCGGACCTCGTCGTCGTGAACCCGCCGCGGCGCGGCATCGGGGAGTCGCTCAGCACCTGGCTGGAGCGGTCCGGCGTCGGGCACGTCGTCTACTCGAGCTGCAACGCGACGACGCTCGCCCGCGACCTGGCCCTCATGCCGTCGCTCCGACCGCGCGAGGCGCGCGTGCTCGACATGTTCCCGCAGACGTCGCACTACGAGGTCGCGGTCCTGCTCGAGCGCGCCTGACCTCGCCCGGCGTCCGCGAGCGCCGCGCGGCTCAGGGGCGCTCCCCCGCGCGTCGGGACGCCTCGACGGCCGCGGACTCGACGCGCGCGCGGTAGGCGACCCACTCGTCGTCGTCCAGCGCGGGCAGGTTGCCCCGCCCGTCGCCCGCCGCGCCGTCGACGAGCTCGCGCACGATGTCGGCGTGCCCGGCGTGGTGCGCCACCTCCGCGAGCACGTGCACGAGCACCTGGTGGAGCGTGACGTCCCGGTTCTCCGGGCGCCACCACGGCACGTGCCCGGGTGCGTCGAGGTCGAGCGACGCCACGGTCGCGTCGCACAGCTCCGACGACCGGCGGAAGAGCCTCAGGATCTCCTCCCGGCTCTCGTCCGCCGTGGCCCACATGTCGGCGTTCACCTCCGCGCCGTCGGCGAACCAGGGCAGGTCGAGGTCGTGCGTGCCGCCGAACGCCTCGTGCAGGTAGCCGAGCTGCACGCTGCCCACGTGCTTCACCAGGCCCAGGACGTTCGTGCCGGTGCGCGTGAGCGGACGGCGCACGTCGTACTCGCTCAGCCCCTCCGCCTTGGCGAGCAGCGCGTCGCGCTCCCGGCTCAGGTACCGCAGCAGCGTCGCCTTGGGGTCGTGGCCCGGTGCCGTCCTCGTGCTCATCCACCGGACGTTACCGACGCCCTCCCACGCCGGTGCCAGACTCCCCTCATGGCCACCGTGCACGCAGAGATCACCGACCGGCTGGCGACGTTCGTCCTCGCGCAGCCGGTGTTCTTCGTCGGCACCGCGCCGCTCGCGGCGGACGGTCACGTCAACGTCTCGCCCAAGGGCATGGCGGGGACGTTCGTCGTCCTCGACGCCCACCGGGTGGCCTACCTCGACTACACGGGCTCGGGCGCGGAGACGGCCGCGCACCTGCGCGAGAACGGGCGGATCGTCGTGATGTTCTGCGCGTTCGAGGGGCCGCCCAACATCGTCCGCTTCCACGGGAGCGGGCGGTACGTCGAGGCCGGCACCCCGGAGTTCGAGGCGCTGCGCCCCGCGTTCGCGAAGGAGCGCGAGCTCGGCCAGCGCGGGATCGTCGTCGTCGACGTCGAGCGCGTCTCCGACTCGTGCGGATTCTCCGTGCCGCACATGGACTTCGTCGCGGACCGGGACGTCCTGGACCGGTCGCACGAGCGCCGCTCGCCGGAGTACTTCGAGACGTACTGGCGCGAGCGCAACGCCGCGAGCCTCGACGGCCTCCCGGCGATCGGCGACGGCCCCCGCACCGTGGAGGCCACGACGCCACCGGAATCCCTCGGGCGCTGACGCCTCACGGCCGGCTCCTGGGTGCGTGCGTTTCCGAGAGCCCGAGAGCCCGCTGCGCGAGCATGGGCGCATCCCCCAGTCAGGCCCTACCGGGCCTCTACCTCGCCGAGGCAGGGCCCCGGTTCGTGAGAGAGCCCTGGCCCCGCGAGGCAGAGGCGGGTTCTCGCGAGGTAGAGCCCGGGTCCGCGAGGTAGAGGCCTGGTCCCGCGGAGTAGAGGCCCGGTCCCGCGAGGTAGAGGCCTGGTCCCGCGGAGTAGAAGCCCGGTCCCGCGAGGTAGAGGCCTGGTCCCGCGAGGGAGGACGCTCGATCTCACGAGGAGGGCCGCTCGTCCGCCGTCGCGGCGAGGTAGGCCCTCCCGCGCGGCGAGAGGCGGTACCCGACGTCGAGGCTCTCGGTGAGGCCGAGCTCCTTGAGCCGACGCACGCGCACCTTGAAGTCGTCGCGGGCCATGCCGAGCCCGGCCGCGAGCTCGCGGGCGACGACGCCCTCGTGCGCGCCGATCAGCTCGAGGTACCGGCGCGTCCACGGCTCCGCGGCGGCCCGGTCCTTCCGCGCGAGCGCGGTGCGAAGCTGCTCGACGGCGTCCGCGTCGAGGTCCGCGTCCTCCCGCAGCGCGGCGCGCGGGTCCGGGCCGGCGAGCCGCAGGCCCACGCGGTAGAGGTCGCCCTCGCGCCCGGCGCCCCGAGCGAGCACACGCTCGGGCGAGGTCATCCCCGCGAGGCGGGCCTCGTCGTCGGACACGACGGGCGCGCCGTCCGGACCGACGGGCACGCGCTCGACCGACGTCACCTCGACGACGCCCACCCGCGTGCGCTGGAGCGTCCCGACGCGAACGCGCGGCGTCGTCCAGCGGCGGAACGTCAGCGTCACCGTCCCGTCCTGGAGGCCGCGCAGCGTGCGGGCGTCGAGGAGCACGCTCCGAGCCTACGACCACGCCGCCACGCCCTCCCGAGGGAGAGCCCGTCCGGTGAGGTAGAGCCGAGGTCACGACCAGGGCTCTACCTCGGCCCACCAGGGCTCTACCTCGCGCGACCAGGGCTCTACCTCGCGCGACCAGGGCTCTACCTCGGCCCACCGGGGCTCTACCTCGCGCGACCAGGGCTCTACCTCGCGAGCCCGCGCGACCGCGGCTCTACCTCGGCAGGGCAGGCAGGTCAGGCGAGCTCGGGGCGGCGGGCGACGGTGAGGACGTGGGTGTCGGGCCAGTCGACGGGCTCGCCGGTCGTGGCGTCGTGCAGGGCGGCGACGGGCGCGAACGCGTGCTCGACGACCCACTCGTTGCGCCACGCCCCGCTCCCCGGCTCGAGCTCGAACCCGGCGGCGGTGAGGAGGTCGGCCCACCGGGGGCCGGTGAGGTCGCAGAAGCGCTCGTGGCTCTCGGACAGCCAGTTGTCGACGTAGTCCTTGCGCGTGAGGAACTCCATCGCCTCGCGCAGCGTGAGCCGCCACGACCCGGGGCGCACGCGCTCGGGCCGGAAGTCGGCCCCGGAGAGGCGCGGGAAGTCGTACGCGAACTGGACGAGCCGCGCGTCGGTCGAGAGTGCCCCGACCCACGCCGCGACGTCCTCGCGCGCGAGGTCGTCGAGGTCGGTGCGGGCGCCGCCGGGCCCGTCGCCGGTCGCGGGGGCGCCGTCGTCGGTCCGCAGCGTGAGCACGACGACCCGGTCCGGCTCCGCGGGGCCGCACACGTCCGAGTTGATCCACACGCCGCCGGGCCGCGTGTGCGCGTGGACGCGGCGCGCGAACGTCTCGACGTCGCGCACGCCGTCCCCGTACGACGACACCTCGTGCGTGAGCGCGACGGTCAGGGTCGTGTCGACGGAGGCGTCGGGCATCACGGACCGGTCGAGGATGTTCGCCTGCACGAACCACACGTGCGGGTTCGCGAACACGCCCTGCGCCTTCTTGTGCTCGGCCTCCGCGACGAGGTGCCGCGCGACGTCGACGCCGAACAGGTCCGACTCGTGCAGGCGCGGCTCGCGCGCCACGTGCTCCAGGAGGCCGCCCGTCGCACACCCGATGTCGACGATCCGGCCGGGCCGCACGTGCGGGGCGACCTGGGCCCACTTGCGCGCCGACGCGTCCTCGAACGCGGCGGCGTACGTGCGGTAGTCGCGCGTCGAGGTGAGGTCGCCGTCGCCGGACACGACCGGGTCGGCGAAGATACGCCGGACGTCCTCGACGAACCGGTAGCGCGCGAAGAACTCCGGCACGGCGGGGTGCGCGACGTCGCGCCAGCGCTCGTCCCCCGCGGCGATCTGCTCGACGACGTCCCACGGCCGCGCGGGGAGGTCGCCGCCCGGCTCGGCGGCGTCGAGCTCGACCCCCGCGACCCGGTAGCCGAGCGCGCGGTACGCGTCGACGAGCGCGGGTGTCGAGCACGCGACGACGGTGTCGGCGGGGTCGGGCGCGACGCCGGTCGCGGTCGCGACGCTCGTCACGACGAGGTGGGCGAAGCGGTCGTCGGGCGCGACGTCGGGCACGGGCACGACGACGGACGCGAGGCCCTCCCGGGTCGTGACGTTCTCGACGAGCGCCTCGCGCCGGTGCCCGGGCAGCGGGTTGCGGCGGGTGCCCGCGTGGTTGGCGGACGTCACGACCCAGACGACCTCCACGTCGGGGGCGCAGCGCACGCGCCGACCGTCGAGGTCGTGCACGAGCCCGGCGCGCAGCGCCCGGAGGTAGTCGACCTGGTAGCGCGTGACGACGTGGTGGCGGCCGGGGAAGAGGATGCGGCGCACGGGCGGGCCGTCGGTGGGGAGGGGCACCCGCACACGGTGCGGCCAGCCGGCACCCGGGCGCAACCCGTCTCACCTCTCGGGCCGACAGCCGCAGCCCTGGGCGCCACCCGTCTCACGTCTCGGGCGGCCGGACGCAGCACCCGCAGGGCCCGCGTCCGGGGCACGGGCGCTCACGAGGCGCGGAACGGCGCGGTTCCGCGGGTCCGGGCACGCGTCCGCGCCGCGCGACACGCCCGACCTGGACGGCCGTCCACGATGCAGCTGGGCGCGCCGTATGCGACGGTATGGGCGATGTTCTGGATCGTGGCAGGGGCTGTGCTCGTCGTGTCCGGCCTCGCGATCGCCGCGACGGCCGTCCGTGGCGCGCGCCGCGCCGGGTCGACGGGTGCGAGCGGCATCGCGATCGCGGTCGGCGGCGGCCTCCTCGTGTGGGGCGCCGTGGCCCTGCTCGTCGGCCTGCTCACCGAGGGCTGACCGGCACCTCCCGCGCGTCCACGAGCTCCGCCCCGCTCACCGCGCCCGAGAGCCCGCGGCGCGAGCGGGTGAACGGGACCGCGACCACCGACACCACCGCGAACAGGGCCGCGAGCGGTGCCGCGACCGAGGCGGCCACCCCCACCGCCGCAGGGATCCCGGCCGGCAGGTCGCTCAGCAGGCCGAGCGCTCCCCACAGGGCGCCGCCCGCCGCCGCGCGGGCGACGCGCTGCGCCGTCGTGCCGCGCCGCCCGGCCCAGCGCGGGGCGAGCCATACCGTCCGCTGGCCCCACGAGGCGCCGCTGCCGAGGAACGTCGGCACCACGAAGACGACCACGAACGGCACGAGCGTGCCGAGCAGCCACTGGGCCCAGTCCGCGCCGTCGGGCAGCGGGCGCCCGAGCGCGTAGAGCACCGTGCGGTAGGCGACCTGCAGCACGACGCCCAGCGCCGTGACGAGCAGCGCGTCGAGCAGCATCCCGAGCCACCGCCGCCAGACGGTCACCGGCCGGGCCTCCTCGCGGCGCGCCTCGAGCTCTCCCGCACGCGGCATCCAGCGCAGCAGGAGGGGCGCCGCGAGCGCCCCGAGGAGCGCGCCGAGCGTGTTGGTCAGCACGTCGTCGACGTCGGCGACCCGGTACGAGCACGGGATGATCCCGAAGATCCCGGTGTACTGCGTGGTCTCGACGAGGAGCGACACGAGCAGGCCGGACAGCGTCGTGACGAGCACCCCGCGGCCGAGGTAGCGCCGCACGAGCACGCCCCAGGGGACGAACAGGACGACGTTGAAGACCACCTGGAGCACGGCCGTGCTGCGCAGGGTCGCGCCGAGCCCGAGCCCGGCCGTGTCCCGTCGGACGTCCGCGAGCGAGTGGAACGGCACGAGCTCGGCGCCCGCGACGCCGTACTGCGCGCACCACCGCGCGAGGTCGCCGCTCGGGAGCGGCAGGAGCGTGTAGGCGACGAGCGCGACCCCGTAGACCGCGACGGCGGCCGCCCCGAGCAGACGCCGGCCGCTCAGGCGGCCGTACCGCCGGTACTGCCACGCGAGCGCGGGCACGAGGAAGGCGGCGAAGAGCAGGGCGCCCCCGAGCAGGCCGACGTACGCGGGCCACGTCCATCGGTCGGTCACGCGCGGGCTCCGCCCTGCGCGGGACGGCGCGCGGCGCGCGTCACGGTCGGGTCCGGGGTCGGGTTCGGCGTCACGGGCCCCAGTATCGCGGCCGACGACGACCGGCCCCGTCCGGCGGGACCTTCGGCGCGGCCCGGGGCGGGAGCTCGGGCCTACCGTGGAGGTGCGGTCGGGAGTCACGGGTCGCCGCGGGTGCACCGAGGACCGGTCCGGGACCGGCCGCCGCGCACCGACCGGTGCGCGCGGCACGAGGGACGAGGTGAGCACGATGAAGGCGGCGCGGTACCACGGCAAGGAAGACCTCCGGATCGAGGACGTCCCGGAGCCCGAGACCCGGCCGGGGACCGTGAAGATCCGGCCCGCGTGGACGGGGATCTGCGGCTCGGACCTGCACCTCTACCTCGAGGGCCCGTTCCCGCCGGCGCCGTCGGAGACGCAGCCGCACCCCCTGTCGGGCGAGACGCTGCCCGTCGTGTTCGGGCACGAGTTCTCCGGCGTGGTCGAGGAGCTCGGCGAGGGCGTCGAGGGCCTCGCGGTCGGGGACGCGGTCGTCGTCGAGCCGTTCATGGTGTGCGGCGAGTGCCCGCCGTGCCGCGACGGGCTCTACAACGCGTGCGTGAAGATGGGCTTCATCGGCATCTCGGGCCGCGGCGGCGGGCTGGCGGAGCACGTCGTCGTCGAGCGGCGGTGGGTGCACCCGGTGGGCGACGTCCCGCTGGACCAGGCGGCGCTCATCGAGCCGCTGGCCGTCGCGTACCACGGCGTCCGCCTCTCCGGGGCGCAGGCGGGCGACACGGTCCTCGTCGGCGGCGCGGGTCCGATCGGCCTGCTCACGTGCGCCGTGCTGCACGCGATCGGGGCGCGCGCGATCGTCACGGAGGTGAGCGGGGCGCGCAAGGCCAAGGCGCTGGAGACCGGGGTGGCCGACGACGTCCTCGACCCGCGCGAGGTCGACGTCGCCGCGCGCGTCCTCGAGCTCACGGACGGCCGCGGCGCGGACGTCGCGATCGAGTGCTCGGGCGCGCAGCCCGTGCTCGACACGCTGACCCGCGCGCTCAAGGCGGGCGGCACGCTCCAGATCGTGGCGCTGTTCTCCGAGCCGCCGACGCTCGACGTCATGACGGTCCTGCTCCGCGAGCTGACCATCAAGGGCGCGATCGGGTACGCGGACGACCACCCGGCCGTGATCCGGCTCGTGCAGGAGGGCAAGGTCGACCTCGCCCCGTTCGTGACGAGCCGCATCGCCGTCGAGGACGTCGTGGAGAAGGGGTACCGAGAGCTCATCGACCACAAGGACGACCACGTGAAGATCGTCGTGTCGGTGTGAGACGGCGGCCCGCGGCCCCCACCGTCCCCGGGGGCCGCGGGCCGCGCTGCTCGACCTGCGGTGCGCGGCGGGGCGTGCCACGGTGGAAGAGCACCGCAGCACCCGGCCCCGGGAGGCCCGCATGGACGTCCTCGCCGCCCACGGCGACGCGATCGGCGCGTTCGACGCGCTCGTGCGCCCGCTGCCCGACGACCGCTGGCCGCTCCCCACGCCCGACGCGGACTGGACCGTGCGCGACCTCGTCAACCACGTCACGGCCGAGCAGCTCTGGACCCCGGAGCTCCTCGCGGGCCGCTGGATCGAGGACGTCGGCGGCGTGTTCGACGGGGACGTGCTGGGCGACGACCCCGTCGACCGCTGGGTCGACGCGTCCGTCCAGGCGCGCGAGGCGTTCCTCGCGCCGGACGCCCTCGACCGTCGCGTGCACCTCTCGTACGGCGACGAGTCGGGTGCGGAGTACTGCGCGCAGATGACGTTCGACCTCGTGGTGCACGCCTGGGACCTGGCCCGGGCGACGGGCGGGGACGAGGAGGTCGAGCCGGCGCTCGTCGCGTGGGCGCTGCGCTACGCCGAGGCGCGCTCGACGTTCCTCGAGCCCGGCCCGCTCTTCCGCGGTCCCCTCGACGTCGACGACGGCGCCGACGACCTCACGCGCCTCCTCGCGCTCACCGGCCGCGCGCGCTGACCACCGCCGCACGACGACCGGGTGAACGTCGGCGGAACGTCCGGCGCGCGGCGTCCTGCGCAGGACGGCCGGGCGCGCCGCGCGCGAGACTGGCCCCATGCCGCTCGACCGCACCGCACCCCGGACGCCGGCGGAGCCGCCCGGCGCACCGGGTCGCGCCCGGCTCCTCGAACCGGCCGCCGACCGCGCGGGCCGGCCGCTCGTCGTCGGGCACCGGGGCAACTCGTCCGTCGCGCCGCAGAACACGCTCGCGGCGTTCGAGGCGGCGTGGCGCGCGGGCGCGGACGCGATCGAGCTCGACGTGCACCTCACGGCCGACCGGCACGTCGTGGTGCTGCACGACGACGTCGTGGACGAGACGACGGACGGCACCGGCCGCGTGGACGGACTGACGCTGGCGCAGGTCCGCGCGCTGGACGCCGGGTCGTCGTTCGCGCGGGCGTTCGCGGGCCAGCGCGTCCCCACGTTCGAGGAGGCGGCGCGGTTCGTCGCGGAGCGGCCGGGCCTGGAGCTGCTCGTCGAGCTCAAGGGCGTGTGGTCGACGGACGACGCGGCGCTCGTGACGGGGGTCGTGGACGCCGCCGGGATCGGGGAGCGGGTGGTCGTCCAGTCGTTCTGGCCGCCCACGGTCGCCGCGCTGCGCGACGCCGCGCCGCACCTCGACCGGGCGCTGCTGCTCGCGCTGCACCCGGACAGCCTGGGCGAGCTGGTCGCGGTGTGCGCGGACCTCGGGGTCGTGGGGTGCCACCCGGAGGTCGCGCTCCTCGCGCACGAGCCGGGCATCGTGGAGACTCTGCGCGACGCGGGCCTGCGCGTGCACGTCTGGACCGCGGACACGCCGGACGAGTGGGACGACCTCCTGGTCCAGGGCGTCGACGGCATCATGACCGACCGACCCGACCGTCTCGTCGGCTGGCTCGACGCGCGGCTCGGCCCCGCCGCGCACGCGGGCGCCCGAGAGGTGGACCTCGCCGCGTCGCCCTAGCCTCGACGGATGAGCGCGACGACCCCGCCGACGCCCCCGGGCGCGCACCCGCCCGGCACCGCGACGAGCCCTGCCGCGCCCGGCGGCGCGCCCCGGTCTCCTGCGGTGTGCGTGCTCGCCCTGACGCCGCTTCTCGCGATCGAGATCGAGCCCGCCGGGCCGACCGAGACGTCGCCCGAGGTGCACGTCCACCCGGGCGGGCAGGGCCTGTGGCTCGCGCGCATGGCCTACTCGCTCGGGGCGCACGTCGTGGTCTGCGGGCCGTTCGGCGGCGAGACGGGCAGCGTCGCGGCGCACCTCGCCCGCACCGAGAACCTCGAGCTGCGCACGGTCGGCACCGGCGGCAACGGGGCGTTCGTCCACGACCGGCGCAGCGGCCAGCGCACCGAGCTCGTGACGATGGACCCCTACCCCCTGAACCGGCACGAGGTCGACGACCTCTACAGCACCGTCCTGGTCAGCGCGCTCGACGCGGCCGTCACGATCCTCACGGGCTCGGAGACGGCCGTCGGGGTCCCCGCGTCGTTCTTCCGGCGCCTCGCCCACGACCTGCACGCCTCGGACCGCCAGGTCGTCGCGGACCTCTCCGCCGACCAGGCGCAGGCCGTCGCCGACGCGCCGGGGGTCGTGCTCAAGATGAGCCACGAGGAGCTCGTCGAGGGCGGCTTCAGCGACGACGAGTCCGAGGAGTCGCTCCTGCGGTCCGCGCGCGCCATGGTCGACGCCGGCCCGCGCGCGCTCGTCGTGTCCCGCGCGCACGACCCCTCGCTGCTCGTCACGCGCGAGCACACGTACCGGGTCACGACGCCCCGCGTCACGACCGTCGACCACCGCGGCGCGGGCGACTCGATGACGGCGGGGATCGCCGTCGGGCTGGGGCGCGGGCTCGAGCTGCCCGACGCCGTCCGGCTCGGCGCCGCGGCCGGGGCGCTCAACGTCACGCGGCGGGGCCTCGGGACGGGCCGCCGCGACCAGATCGAGCGCTTCGCGCGCAGCGTCACGGTCGAGGACGTGACCTGACGCCCGCCCGCGGAGCGTGACCGAACACCGAGACCCGGACCCGAACCCTCAGGAGGACCGCGTGCGCGCACTCGTGACCAACGACGACGGGATCGACTCCCCCGGCCTGGCGGTGCTCGCCGGGGCGGCGCTCGACGCCGGGTACGAGGTCGTCGTCGCGGCGCCCGCCCGGGAGTCGTCCGGGGCGAGCGCCGCGCTGCTGGGCGCCGAGCGCGACGGCCGGCTGGCCGTCGAGCCGCGCAGTGCCCCCGGCCTGCCCGACGACGTCACCTCCTACGCCGTGCGCGCCGCCCCCGCGCTCATCGCGTTCGTCGCCGCCTACGGCGGGTTCGGCCCGCGGCCCGACCTCGTGCTCTCGGGCGCCAACAAGGGCGCGAACACGGGCAACGCGATCCTGCACTCGGGCACCGTCGGCGCGGCGCTGTCCGCGATGACGCACGGCATCCGGTCGCTCGCCGTCTCGGTCGACGCCGCCGAGCCGCGGCACTGGGACACCGCGCGGCTCGTCACCGACCACGTGCTCGCCTGGATGGACAGGAGCGCCGACGACGTCCCGCTCGACCGGCGCACGCTCAACGTCAACGTGCCCGACGTCGCCCCCGACCGCCTGCGCGGGCTGCGGCAGGCGCCGCTCGCGTCGTTCGGCCTCGTCCAGGCGAACATCCACGAGGACGGCGACCGGCACCTCGTGCTCCAGTACTCGGGCACCGAGCGGCACTCCGAGCCCGACTCCGACACCGGCCTGCTCACGCGCGGCTGGGCCACCGCGACGCTCCTCGTCGCCCCCTACGCGGACGCGAGCGTCGACATCCCGACCCTCCCGCCCCTGGCTTGACGACCCCCGCCGTCGAGCACGGGGTCCGCGACCGCGTCGCGGCCGATCCGGTCGTCAACCCCGTGCTCGACCGTCGCCGGTGTCGTGATCGGGGGTCTCGTCGTCCGGCACCGTCTCGTGCTCGGCGGTGCGCTCGCGCTCCTCGATGACGTCCTGGCCGGGCCCGGCGAACGCCCGCGAGCGCTCCTCGCCCTCGGGCGTCCCGCTGAAGAAGGCGGACTCCGCGGCCTCGGGCAGGGCGTCGTCGTGCCCGACGGCGGGCAGCGGCCGGGTGCTGCCCGGCGCCTCCGCGTCGACGCCCCCGTCCGCCGCGGTCGGCCCGGTGCGGCCGGGACGACCCGCGCCGTCGTCCGGGCCCGGCACCACCCCGACGAGCCGCGTCGGGTCCTCGCTCGGCGCGGCGCCCGCGCCCCGGCCCGCGCGCCGGATCGTGCCGAGGACGACGGGCGCGTCGGCACGACGCGCACCTCGCTCCGCGGGGAGCCGCGGCGGCCGCGCCGGGGCGACGGGACCGCCGTCGTCCGTGGCGTCGCGGCCGGAGCCACCGGACGCGTCGGACCTGTCCGGCGCGCCGAGCCCGTCGCGCTCGTCCGGCCCATCGAGGTCCAGCGCGTCCACCGCGCGCTCGAGCCGCGTGCGCGGCAGGCCCTGGGGCGCGGCGCGCTGCAACCAGTCGACGAGTCCCTCGCGCACGAAGCACCGCAGGTCGAACAGCGTCGGGGCGTCGTGCGCGCTGACGAGCGCGCGCACGCGGACGAGGCCCCCGACGGCGTCGGTCACCTGGAGGATGCCGACGCGCTCGTCCCACAGGTCCGTGAGCCCGAGCAGCCGCCGCAGCTCGGCGCGCATGGGGCCGACCGGCACCTCGAAGTCGAGGTCGAGCTCGACCGTGCCCAGCAGGTCGGCCGCGCGCCGGGTCCAGTTCTGGAACGGCGTCGTCGTGAAGTACGTCGACGGCATGATGAGCCGGCGGTCGTCCCACAGGTGCACGACGACGTACGTCATCGTGATCTCCTCGATGCGCCCCCACTCGCCCTCGAGGACCACGACGTCGTCGACGCGGATCGCGTCGGTGAACGCGATCTGCATGCCCGCGAAGACGTTGGCGAGCGACGTCTGCGCCGCGAGCCCCGCGACGATCGAGATGAGCCCGGCCGACGCGAGCAGGCTCGCCCCCGCCGCGCGCGCGGCGGGGAACGTCAGCAGGATGCCCGCGACCGCGCACACGACGATCACCGCGACGGTGAGCCGCCGCAGCACCGTGATCTGCGTCCGGACGCGGCGCGCGTGCCGGTTGTCCGCGGTGTCCATGCGGTAGCGCTGGAGCGCGGAGTCCTCGAGCACGAACGCGATCGCGCCCACCCACCACGCCCCGACCACGATGAGCGCGATGAGCAGCAGGTGCTCGACGGCGGGCCGCCACGGCGTCCCGGCGTCGGTGGTGACGCGCACGGCGATCCAGACGGCGACGACGGTGAGGACCGCGCGGTCCGGCCGCCGGAGCCGTCGCGACAGGTCCCGGGCCAGCTCGCTGCGCCGCCCGGCCCGCCGCACGACGGCGGAGATCACCGTCCCCAGCACGAACGCCAGGACCACGCCCGCCGCGACCGCACCGAGGGTGAGCAGGACGTCGGTCGTGTTCTCGAGCTCGGTGTCCATCCCCCCAGGCTAGGCAGGGTGCGAGACCGTCACCTCCGGGCCGCGCGACGGACGCGGGGCGCCCGGGACCGCGGGGGGCGGGCCAGCCACGGGGCGAGCACCTGCGTCACGCGCGGCAGCACGAGGTAGGTCATCACGGGCGTGAGGACGAGCGTCGTGGCGAGCACGCGCGGGACGACCGGCACCGCGTCCCACGCGGGGACCAGGCTCCCGACGAGCAGGGTGAACGCGAGGTTCACGGGGAAGAACCCGAGCCAGATGCTCACGGACTGCTTCCAGCGGGGCGGCGCCGCGGCGACCGCCGCGCCCGACGATGCGCCCGACGACGCGCCCGGCGTCGGGTCGTCGAACCAGCCCTCGATGCCCGTGCGGCGCTCGACCCGCGTCTCCTCGACGAGGTCCCGGCCTCGCGCGAGCCAGCCCACCCGGTCGGGCGAGGTCTCCCAGGCGTCGAGCGTCGCAGCGTCCGCGAACCGGTAGAGCATGTGCCAGTCGTGCGACCCGGCCGAGGCGCGCACCCAGCCGGAGCCGAGGAAGCCCGGGTAGCGGTTGGCGAGGTTGACCCCGTCCTGCACCCAGCGCGTGACGGCTGGGACGTTCTCGGGCCGGACGCGGCGCTCGATCGCGACGGTCACGGGACCGGCGCCGGTGCGGGCCGGGCCGGAGCGGGGTCGGGCGGGCGGGCTCGGGGGCAGGGCGCGGGCGGGGTCGCCGCCGGTCCGCCGCACGTCCCCGGGGACGTCGTGGGTCATGGGACGAGTGAACGCGGCGGGTGTTTCCAGGTCGTGAACGCGCGCGGGCGCGGGACGGATCGTCCCGCGGGTCGGGACGCGGGAGCCGACGCGCGCGGCGGCCGGGCCGGGCCTACCGTGGCAGGCATGATCTCGTGGGAGCTCGCGCTCGCCCTGCGCGACGCGGGCGTGCGGTGGTCCCCCGCCTCGGGCGACCGCTTCCGCCTCCTCACCACCGGCGCCGACGGCGACGTCTTCACCGTGAGCGACATGACCATCGAGCCGCACGAGTTCGACACCGGCGTCGTGCTCGGCTTCAACGGCACGACGGAGTGGGCGCTCGACTCCGTCGCGCTCGAGGACGCGCTGTGGCACCCGCTGGAGGGCCAGCTCCGCGAGCTGCTCGGCGGCACGTTCCGCACGCTCGAACGGACCCCGGACGGGTACGTCGTGCGCACCGAGGTCCTCGGCGAGGCGGCCGAGCACCGCGCCACCGACGCGGCCGACGCCTACGCGGACGCACTGCTCGCGCTCGTCGCCGTGAGCGCGGAGGGCCCGCCCTGACCCGCCGTCGGCACACGACCTGGCTCGACGACGTCCGGCGCGCCCCGGGCGTCGTGCGCCGGGTGCTGCGTGCGCTGGGCGACGAGCCGCCCCTCGCCGTCGAGCCCGAGCCGCCCGAGGTCTCGCCCGACCTCGTCCCCCTCCTGCGCGAGCTCGGGACGGCGCTCCTCGACTCCGGCCGCTCGGTCACCGACGTCGAGGACGACCTCGAGGCGGTCGCCCGGCGGTCGGGCGCCTCGACCGTCGGCACCCTCGTCCTGCCGACGGGCGTCTTCGTCCGGGTGAGCACCGCGAGCGGCGCGGTCGCGGACTTCTCGGCCGCGGAGGCGAGCGGTCTCAACCTCGACCAGATCGGGGCGCTCATGACGCTCGTGCGCCGCCTGCGCACGTCGGACGTCCCGCTCGCCGACGCGCGGGCGCAGCTGCGCGCGATCGTCGCCCGCCCGCCCCGGTTCGGGGCCGCGCTCACCGTCGTCGGGCACGGGCTGCTCACCGTCGGGTTCGGGCTCGTGCTCAACCCGACGGGCCCGCTCCTGCCCGTCTACCTCGCCCTCGGGCTGCTCGTCGGCGCGCTGCGCTGGCTCGGCACGCGCTGGCCGACCCTCGCGACCGCCCTGCCCGTCGTCGCGGCGTTCGTCGTCACGCTCCTCGCCGTGGACGTGGTGCACCCGTGGTTGGGCGACGACCCGCTGAGCGTGCTCGTCCCGCCGCTCGTGTCGTTCCTGCCCGGGTCGGTGCTCACCGTCGCGGCGATCGAGCTGACGAGCAACCAGATCGTCGCGGGGGCGAGCCGGCTCGTCTACGGCGTCGCGCAGCTCCTGCTCCTCGTGTTCGGCGTCGTCGCCGGCGCCGCCGTCGGGGGCCCGCTCGTCGCGGCACCGCAGGGCGACCGCCTCGGGTGGTGGGCGCCGTGGGTCGGGATCCTCGCCGTCGGGCTGGGGCAGATGCTCTTCGCGTCGTCCCCGCGCGGGTCGCTCCCCTGGGTCCTGCTCGTGCTGCTGGGCGCCTACGCGGCCCAGCTCCTGGGGTCGCTCGCCGCGGCGCCCCTCGCCGGGTTCTTCGGGGCGCTCGTCATCGCCCCGCTCGCCGCGCTCGTCGAGCGCTCGCGGCACGGGCCGCCGGCGGCCGTCACGACGCTGCCCGCGTTCTGGCTCCTCGTGCCCGGTGCCCTGAGCCTCCTGGGTCTCTCCGACCTCGTGAACGGGGGCCCGGAGGCCGCGCAGGAGATCGCGAACGCGGTCGTCGCCGTGTTCGGGATCGCGCTCGGGACGCTCGTCGGCTCGGCGGTCACGCGCGACGCAGGACGCGTGACACGTACCCTCTTCACGTCCTGAGCACACGGTCCCCACGCCATTCCCGGGGCTTCCCCTCGTGAGCCCACCCCTCTGGACGTCCGTCTAGTTGAAGATGGAACAGCCGACAGGCCTCCGCGGTCCACCCCGAGACCGTGCCTGTCGGCGTCGTGGTGAGAGGGCGCGCTCGCGTCCCGCCCGACCGCACGCCGTCGTGGTCACCCCGCGCTCCCCTGCGCAGGTGCCCAGGGACCGGAGCGCGCCGCGCTCGATGCCCGCGACCACGACCCGATGATCGGATCGTCCGCTTGACCACTGCACAGCACCTCACGTCCACCCCGACCGGCACCACCGGCGCGTACCCCGCCGTCCGCGGCGAGGCGCGCTAGATGGGCCGCCACACCGCGCGCCGGGCCTCGTTCCCCGCCGCACTCGTCTCCGCTGCCCGCCGTGGCACGCACAGGACCGGCTCTGCCGCGCCCCGGCGCCGCCGCACGCTCGGGACCGGCGCCGCCGTCGCGGCCGTCGCGCTCACCGCGAGCACCGCCGCGGCGGCCTTCGCCGACGGCGCGGTGCCGTCCGCGGCGACCGACGCGACCGAGGCGGCGCCCGCCGGCGCGCCGACCCCCGGCACCGCGGTCGCCCCCGTGTCCCTCGGGACGTCCGCCGCCCCGGCGACGGCCGACCCGGCGACCGTCGACGCCGCGGGCGACGTGCTCGTCCGGGCCCAGTTCCTCACCGGGGAGGGCGCCGCGGCGCTCACGCCCGAGCAGGTCGCCCAGATCGAGGACGCGCGCACGCGGCTCAGCGAGGCCGTGTCCGAGGCGTCCCCGTCCGAGGATGCCACCACGCTCCTCGGCTCCCCCGCGGGGTCCGGGCTCGCGAGCCCGGACGACGGCGCCACGGCGACCGCCGAGGCCACCGAGGAGCCCGCGACCGACGACACGCTCACCGCCGCCGAGACGCTCGGCGCGAGCGTGCCCGCGCTCGACGGCCGCGCCGACGACCGTGCGAGCCGGTCCTCGGCCCGCACGCCGCTCGACGAGCTCGAGGCCGCGGTCCCGACGCTCGGCACCGCGACGCCGGGCCTGGCCACGGCGCCCGACGACGCCCCGCCCGGGACGGACGCCGCCGCGCCGTCGGCCGGCGCTGACGCGGCGACCGAGTCGCCCGAGGAGGACGCGGCGGCCGCGGACACCGCGACCGACGCGCCCGACCTCACCACCGGTACGGGGAACGCGAACGCCGGTGCCCCGGCCGCAGACGCCGAGGCACCGGCGGACCCGGCGGCTCCCGCCGGCACGGAGGAGATCGCCGCGCTGACGGCGGAGCTCACGACCCTGCTCGACGCCGCCGGCTCGGGCGTGACCGTCCAGGTCGTGCCCGGACCGCCGTCGGCCGAGGAGGTCGCCGCCCAGCTCGACCAGTGGGCCACGTCCACCGCGGGCTACGGCAACGGCCAGATCCCGGCGAGCGCGCTGTGCGAGCTGTCGTTCGCGCCCGGCGAGCAGCTCCGCTGCGACGCCGCCCACCAGATCGAGGCCCTCAACGAGAAGTACCGCGAGGCGTTCGGCGCGAACCTGTCCGTCACGGACTCGTACCGCTCGTACGCGTCCCAGGTCGCCGTGAAGGCGTCCCGCGGCTACTTCGCGGCGCCGCCCGGCATGTCGAACCATGGCTGGGCGCTCGCGCTCGACCTCGGCGGCGGCATCCAGAGCTACGGCACCGCGCAGTACGAGTGGATGCGCGCCAACGCGCCGGCCTACGGGTGGGAGAACCCCGAGTGGGCCCGCGCCGGCGGCTCGAAGAACGAGCCCTGGCACTGGGAGTACGGCGACATCTCCTGACGGGCCGCTCCCCCACGACGACGGCCCCGGCACCGCGACGACCTCGCGGGACCGGGGCCGTCGTCGTCCGTGCCCGGCGACGCGGGGCGCGTCAGGTGAGGGCGTCCGCGAGGAGCAGCATCGTCACGAGGAACCCGGTGACGAGGTTGAGCCACAGGAACGCCCGCCACCCGGCGTTGGCGCGCTCGCAGTCGTCGTCGCGCACGTCGCGGAACCGCAGCACGTTGACGGCGTACGGCAGCGGGAGCAGAGCGGCGAGGACGCCGGGCCACGGGAGCACCGCGAGCACGACGGCCGCCCCGACGTACGCCGCCGCCGCGGCGAGCACGGTCGCGTGCGCGCCGATCGCCGTCGCGACGGACGCGATGCCGCCCTCGCGGTCCGCGCGCACGTCCTGCACGGCGCCGAACGCGTGCGACGCCATGCCCCAGAGCACGAAGCCGACGAGCACGGGCCAGACGGCGCGCGCGGACAGGTCCGCGTCGACGAGCACGAGCGCGTACAGCAGCGGCCCGGCGAAGTGCATCGCGGAGGTGAACGAGTCGAGGAACGGACGCTCCTTGAACCGCAGCCGGGGCGCCGAGTAGGCGACGACGCCGAACACCACGAGCGCGAGGACCGCGCCCGCGAGCGGGTCGCCGAGGAGCAGGAGCGCGACAAGGAACGGCACGTTGGTCGCGACGCACGCGCGCAGGATGCGCCGGTGCGTGACGCGCGCGGTCGCCGGGTCCGCCAGCGCACCCTCGATGCCGCCCTTGCGCGGGTTCCGCAGGTCGCTCGCGTAGTCGAAGACGTCGTTCACGCCGTACATGAGCAGGTTGTACGGCACGAGGAAGTACAGCGTCCCGACGACGAGCGCGAGGTCGACGCGGCCACCGGTCGCCACGAGGTACCCCGCGGCGAAGGGGTACGCGGTGTTGATCCAGGAGAAGGGCCGCGACGCGGCGAGGACGTCCTTCACCGCTCGTCCTCCGTGGCACGCCCGCGCCCGGACCCGCGCTCGGCGGTGCGGTCGCGACCGCGGGCGCCGAGCACCGTCCACAGCACCGGCATCCCGAGCGCGGCGGCGAGCGCGTACGCGAAGTCCTCGAGCGGCGCCCCCCACAGGTAGACGCCGAGGATCTTGTCCGGGTGGTAGACGTACAGGTCGGCGGCGATCATCAGCGTGTCGAACACGAGCGTGAGCACGCACATCACGACGGCCGTCCACACGAGCGGCCCGGGTCGCAGCCGGCGCAGCACGCGCCACGACACCGCGACGAGCACCGCGAGGACGATGACGTTGAGCACGATGTTCGTCACGCGTCGTCCTCCCCGGCGCGGCGGGCCGCGAGCACGCGCTCGGCGCCCCGCCAGACGAGCAGCGCGTTGTAGCACAGGAGCGTCAGGAACACCGCCTCCTCGACGGGGAGGTCGGGCGCGAGCAGCAGCCCGGTCATCCAGGGGCTCTCCCCGCGCGCGAAGATCCCGAGCGCGAGACCCGCGACGTCCCACGCGAGGAACCCGACGACGCCGAGCCCGACCGTGAGCGCGGCCCGCCGCGGGTCGGACCAGAACGCGAGCCGGAACCGGCGGTCGAGCACGGCGAGGCCGCCGAGCGAGACCGCGAGCGCACCGAGGTAGGCGAGGCCCGTCACCGGCGGACCGCCACCGGCCGGTCCGCCGGCCGGAGCCGTTCGGGCCGGCGGCTCGCGGCGAGGAAGCCCTCGCGCAGCGGCTCGGGCAGCGGGCGCGCGGACGTCTCGCCGAGCAGCCGCTTGGCGACGAGCTCGGCGCTGATCAGGCACATCGGCAGTCCCACGCCCGGGATCGTGCCACCTCCGGCGTGGTAGAGCCCGTCGACACGGCGGGACGCGTTCCCCGGGCGCCACAGCGCGGACTGCCGCAGGGTGTGCTCCATGCCGAGCGCGCCGCCGCGCCACGCCGAGAGCTCGGTCGCGAAGTGCGCCGGGCCGAGCACGCGTCGCGTGACGACGCGCCCCGGGAGATCCTCGACCCCAGCCCAGCGCCCCACCTGGGCGAGGTAGCGGTCGGCCAGCCCTTCGAGCGTGCGCTGCGACGGCTCGTCGCCGCCGAGCGTCGGGTCGGCGGGGAACGGCACGAGGAGGAACAGGTTCTCGTGGCCGGGCGGCGCCGCGGGGGCGGCCGACGTCGGCCCGTCCGTCGCGCTCGTGCGCGACACGTAGAGCGAGGCGGGCTCGGGCACGCGCAGGCCGCGAGGGTCGCTGCGACGGTCCGGGCCGAGCACCGCGTCGAAGTTGGCGGGCCAGTCCTTCGTGAAGAACAGCGAGTGGTGCGCGAGCTCGGGCAGCTCGCCGCGGACGCCCGCGAGGACGAGCAGCGCGGAGATGCCGGGGCCCTTGTCCTCCCACGCCGCGGCGGGGAGGTCGGCCCAGCGCGGCTCGAGGAGCGCCGTCTCCGTGTGGTGCCGGTCGGCGGCCGAGACGACGACGTCCGCCTCGACGAGCTCGCCCGACGCGAGGCGCACGCCGGCGACCCGCCCGCGGCGACCGGCGCCGGGCACGACCTCGATCCCGGCGACGTCCGCGCCGGTGCGCACCTCGGCGCCCGCGTCGCGCGCGAGCCGCTCGACGGCCTCGATGAGCGTGTACATGCCCCCGCGGGGGTACTGGACGCCGTCGACGAGGTCGAGGTGGCTCATGAGCGAGTAGAGCGCGGGCGCGCGGTAGGGCGACGACCCGAGGAACACGGCGTGGTACCCGAGGAGCTGCTGGAGCCGCGGGTCGTCCACGGCGCGCGCGGCGCGGTCGGCGAGCGACTCGCGCAGGAGACCGGCCAGGCGCGGCAGCCGACGCAGCACCGCGGGCGAGAGCGCCCGGTCGGGGCGCTCGAACGTCGTGTAGAGGAAGTGGTCGAGCGCCAGCCCGTACGCCTCGCTCGCGTCCTCGGCGTACGCGGCGACCCGGCCCCCGGCTCCCGGCTCGATCGCGTCGAGCCGCGACCGGTTGACCCCGGCGTTGCCGGACAGCTCGAACGTCGACGCCGCGCCGTCCGCGCCCGGCTCGAAGAACACCCGGTACGCCGGGTCGAGCGGGACGAGGTCGAGGTGGTCCTCGACGCGCGCGCCGAGCAGCCCGAAGAAGTGCTCGAACACCTCGGGCATGAAGTACCAGGACGGGCCGGTGTCGAAGCGGAAGCCGTCCACCTCGAGCGTGCCCGCGCGACCGCCCACCTCGTCGTGCCGCTCGAGCAGGGTGACGCGGGCGCCGCCGCGCGCGAGCAGGGCGGCGGTGGCGAGCCCGGCGATCCCCCCTCCGACGACGACGACGCGCGGAGCCCTCACGCGAGCACCTTCCGCGGGCGCGGGGACCGGGCGGACGCCACCTGGCCGAGGAGCTGGCCGCCGGCGGCGCGCGCCGCGAGCGCGACCTTCATCGTGTCCGGGATGCGCACGCGCGCACGCAGGATGTCCTCCGGCGGCGTCGCGGCGAGCCGCGCCAGGAGCCGCTCGTAGACGGCGACGGTCGCGGCCACGGCGATGCGCGGGCGCACCGGGAGCCCGGGGAGCGCGGCGCGGGCGGCGGCGAGGTCGCCCTCCACCTCGCGGCAGAACGCCTCGACGTCCCGGCGGCGCAGTCGGCCGGGGACGACGCCGGGCAGGTAGGCGCGCCCGAGCTCGTCGTGGTCGGTGCGCAGGTCGCGCAGGAAGTTGATCTTCTGGAACGCCGCGCCGAGCGCGCGGGCGCCGCGGACCAGCACCGGGTCCGGGACGCGCAGCGGCTCTCCCGGGCGGCGCCGCGCGTTGAGGAACACCGCGAGGCACATGAGGCCGACGACCTCCGCCGAGCCGTACACGTACCGCTCGTAGCTCTCGCGGTCGTGCACGCGCACCGTGAGGTCGGTGCGCATCGAGGCGAAGAACGGGTCGACCTCGTCGTGCCCGAAGCCGCAGCGGCGCGCGGCACGGGCGAACGAGTGGACGACGAGGTTCGTCGACCAGCCCCGGTCGAGCGCCCGCGCCGTCTCCGCCTCGAGCTCGTCGAGGAGGTCTGCCGCGCCGTCGCCGCGGCGCGTGTCCACGACCTCGTCGGCGATCCGCACGAGCCCGTACACCGCGTCGATCCCGTCGCGGGTCGGCGTGTCGAGCAGGCGTGCGCCCAGCCCGAACGAGGTCGAGTACGCCGCCAGCACGACCCGGCTCGTGCGTGCGGCGGTCAGGTCGTACAGCCGTGCCGGGTCGCTCTCGTCGCCCACGTCGTCGTCCCGCCTTCCGTCGCCGGGGCACCTCCCCGGTCAATCCTCAGCATGCTGAGGGATGTAGGATCGCACGGGACGCCGGATTTCACACCTCGGAGGCGGCCTCGCGCGTCGTGTCGATGCGGCGGGGCCCGGACTGCCAGGCCTCCCACGCCGACGCGATGATCTCCGGCAGGCCGTTCGTGGCGCGCCAGCCGAAGAGCTCGTTGATGCGGCGGGGGTTCCCGACGAGCTGCGGCGGGTCGCCCGCGCGGCGCGGCAGGACCTCCGGCGTGACGTCGAGCCCGCTGACGCGCCCGATCTCGTCGATCACCTCGCGCACCGAGGAGCCCTCGCCCGTGCCGACGTTGAAGACGTCGAACGGACGCTCGTCCACGTCGAGGTACTCGAGCGCGGCGAGGTGGGCCTGCGCGAGGTCGAGGACGTGGATGTAGTCCCGGATGCACGTGCCGTCCGGCGTCGGGTAGTCGTCCCCGAAGATCTTGGGCCGCTCGCCGCGCTCGAGGCGGTCGAGGACCATGGGCACGAGGTTGAGCACCGCGGGGTCGCCCAGGTCCGGCCAGCCCGCACCGGCGACGTTGAAGTAGCGCAGGGCGACGAACCGCAGCCCCCACGCGCGGCTCGCGGCCCGGCCCAGCCACTCCCCCACGAGCTTCGTCTCGCCGTAGGGGTTGATCGGCTCGGCGTGCAGCTTCTCCTCGACCAGGGACACCGACGGCATGCCGTACGTCGCCGCGGACGACGAGAAGACGAGGCGGTCGACGCCGGCCGCCTGCATCGCGGTGACGAGGTTCGTGAAGCCCCCGACGTTCTGCTGGTAGTACCAGGCCGGCTTCTCGACCGACTCCCCCACCTGCTTGCGCGCCGCGAAGTGGACGACCGCGCGCACGTCGTGCTCGGTCATGGCGCGCGTGAGCACGTCCACGGCCTCGGGCGACGCGACGTCGACCTCGACCAGCACCGCGTCACCGACCCGGTCCGCGCGGCCCGTGCTCAGGTCGTCGACCACGACCACCTTCTCGCCGCGCTCCTGCAGGAGGCGCACCACGTGCGCGCCGATGTACCCGGCTCCGCCGGTCACGAGGATCGTCATGGCACCACCCTAGTGCGCGCGCCCCGGCCGGCGACGGCCCGTCCCCAGGGTGTCCGGGCCGCACGCCGGAGCGAGTCCCGACGGCCCTCAGGCGTGGCCGTGCGCCTCGCGGTCGCGCAGGGCCGCCGTCTCGAGCTGGAAGGTCGAGTGCTCGACGGAGACCGGGAAGTGGTGGGCGACGCACGTGCGCACGCGCTCGACGATCTCCAGCGCGTGCCCGTCGCGGAAGCACGCGTCGTCCACGACGACGTGCGCCGAGATGGTCGGGAGCCCCGTCGCGACGGTGGAGGCGTGCAGGTCGTGGACGTCCTCGACGTGGTCGAGCGAGAGGATGTGCCGCCGGACGTCGTCGAGGTCCAGGCCCTCGGGCGTGAACTCCATGAGGACGGCCGTCGCCTCGCGCAGGAGGCGGAACGCGCGCGGCACGATGAGGACGGCGATGAGCAGGCCGGCGATCGCGTCGGCCCGCTGGTAGCCCGTCGTGGCGATCACGACGGCGGCCACGATGACCCCGACGGAGCCCAGCGCGTCGTTGACCACCTCGAGGAACGCGGCCCGCAGGTTGAGGTTCGCGCGCCGCCCGGACGCCAGGACCGCGATGGCGACGAGGTTCCCCACGAGGCCGACGATCCCGAACACGAGGAGCTCGGAGGAGGGCACCTCGGGCGGCTCGAGCAGGCGCCGGACGCCCTCGACGGCGGCGTACGCGCCGACGGCCAGGAGCAGCGCCGCCTGCGCGAGGGCCGCGAGCACCTCGACACGACGGAAGCCCCACGTGCGGTGCTTGGTCGCCGGGCGCAGCGCGAGCGACGCCGCGACCAGCGCGACGGCCAGCCCGGTCGCGTCGGTGAGCATGTGCGCCGTGTCCGTGAGGAGCGCCAGGCTCCCCGTGAGCACCGCGCCGACGGCCTGGGCCGCGAGGATCGTCGCGGTGATGCCGAACGCGACGGCGAGCCGCCTGCGGTGGTCGGGCGCGTCGAGGCCACCTGCGCCGTGGTCGTGACCCGCTCCCATCGCTCCTCCATTCATCGGTGTGTACCGATGATATCGATGAACACCGATGTTTTCTAGGCGGGGTGCGCCGTGACACGCGTCACGCGCAGGGGTCAGGGGGCGAGGGCGACGTGCTCCGCGTCGGCGAGGAGGTGCGCGACCTCCGGGCGCACGAGGCGGTACCAGGACGACCGGCCCTCCCGCCGCACCGCGACGACCCCCACCTCGCGCAGCGTGGTGAGGTGCTCCGAGACGGTCGACTGCGCCAGCCCGAGCTCGCGCGTGAGGTCGACGACCCGGCGCTCCGAGCCCGTGAGCAGGTGCACGATCGCGAGGCGGCGCGGCTCGGCGAGCGCGTGGAGCAGGCGCGCGACCGCCTCGTGGTCGTGCGCGCCGTCGTGCCGGGGGTCGCTCGCGGCGCTCGTCGTCACCCGCCGATCGTAGCGATCGGCCGGCCCGGACCGCCCGGGCTCAGCCCCAGCCGAGCTCGTGCAGCCGGTCGTCGTCGATGCCGAAGTGGTGCGCGATCTCGTGGACGACGGTCACCGCCACCTCCTCGACCACGTCCTCGCGCGTCTCGCAGATGGCGAGCGTCGGGTTCCGGAAGATCGTGATGCGGTCGGGCAGCGCGCCCGCCGCCCACATGTGGTCGCGCTCCGTGAGCGGGACCCCCTCGTAGAGCCCGAGCAGCTCGGGGTCGTCGTCGGGCGCGTCGTCCTCGACGAGCACCACGACGTTGTCCATCTGCGCCGCCAGCTCCTCGGGGACGAGGTCCAGCCCGTCGCGCACGGCGTCCTCGAAATCGGCCCGCGTCATCTCCACCACCCGCCCATCCTCCCCCGCGCGGGCGGCGCATCCGACGAGGAGCCCCCGGCGGCGCCGCTGTACACTGGCCGACGTTCCTGAGCCCCCATCGTCTAGCGGCCTAGGACCCCGCCCTTTCACGGCGGTAGCACGGGTTCGAATCCCGTTGGGGGTACGCGAGATCGCGTCGGGACCGGTGGTCACCGGCGGATTTACGGATCGGCTCACCGGTACGGTACGATCCTCTCGGTTCGAATGCGGGCCACCACACCACCAGGATCGCTGGTGAAAATCACCGGGTTCCCTGGTGCTAAGGTGTGTCTCGCGAAGAACAGCAAGGCCCTGTAGCGCAGTTGGTTAGCGCGCCGCCCTGTCACGGCGGAGGTCGCGGGTTCAAGTCCCGTCAGGGTCGCGTGAGGCGAAGAGCCCGGTCGGCATCGGCCGGCCGGGCTCTTCCCCCATGGCTCTGTAGCTCAGTTGGTAGAGCGTTCGACTGAAAATCGAAAGGTCACCGGATCGACGCCGGTCGGAGCCACCGAGAGACCCCCGCCCGGGATTCCGGACGGGGGTCTTCTGCGTCCCGGGCCCGCGCGGTGTCCCTCGCGCGACCCTCCTCGCCCCCGGGCACCGCGCGCACCCCCGGGGAAGTTGCGCGCCGACCCCGGTGCCGGTTGAGTGGTGGGGGATCACCTGCGGAAAGGCTGAGAGATGAGCGACTGGATCGACGGGCGCATCCCGCCCGAGGAGCAGAAGCCGACGGTCGGACAGCTCGTGGAGCGCTTGTCCGAGCAGGCGACCCGGCTCGTCCGCTCGGAGATCGCCCTCGCGAAGGCCGAGCTGACGACGAAGGCGAAGCACGCCGGCATCGGCATCGGCCTGCTCGTCGTCGGCGGCGTGCTCGTGCTGTACGGCCTGGGCTTCCTGCTGCACTCCGCCATGGAGGGCCTCGCGACCGCCATGCCGCTGTGGCTCGCGGCGCTGATCGTCGGCGGCGTCCTCGTGCTGGTCGCCGGTACGCTCGCGTTCGTCGGCGTCAAGCAGCTCCAGCGGGGCGTGCCGCCGACGCCGACCGGTGCGGTCGAGAGCATCAAGGAAGACGTCGCGACCATCAAGGAAGGACTGCGCCCGTGAGCGGAACCGGCGAGACCCCCGACCCCCAGCTCTCCCCGTCCCAGCTCGAGGACGAGATCGCGCGCACCCGCAAGGAGCTCGCGGGGACGATCGACGAGCTCACGACGCGGCTCGACCCGCGCGTCCAGGCCAAGGCCGCCGCGCAGCAGGCGAAGCAGGCGGCGAGCGACACCGGGGCGTTCCTCTCCGGCAACGGGCTGCCCGAGGAGGACCCGGACCGGTCCCGCAACGTCAAGCTGCTGCTGGGCGCCGCCGTCGTCGGTGTCGCGCTGGTGGCCGCGGCGATCCTCCGCCGCCGCTCGTAACGACCCCCTCGACGAACGCCGTCGACCCCGCGCCGGTGCTCCACCGGACGCGGGGTCGGCGGCGTTCCGGCGTGCGGGAAGGTTCGACGACGCGCGGGGCGTCCGGCACGCGGGAGGGTTCGGGGACGCGGGACGTCCGGCGTGCGGGAACGTCGCACGCGCGCAGGGCTGGGTGGCAAGGCCGGCGCCGACCGAGAACGCGCGTCGTGCCGGCGTCCGTTCGGGTGCGCGCCGCCACGTCGGCGTGCCGTGGGCCGGGCGCGACCCCGGGTCAGGACTTGTCGGTACCGTCCGCGGGCTCGCTCGCGGCGCCGAGCAGGGCCCGGACCTCGGACTCGCGGTAGCGCCGGTGGCCACCGAGGGTGCGGATCGACGACAGCTTGCCCGCCTTCGCCCAGCGGGTGACGGTCTTGGGGTCGACGCGGAAAAGGCTGGCGACCTCGGCGGGCGTGAGCAGAACCTCGGACTCCCCGTGCATGGACATCACGACACCTCCTCCTGGTACGCGCTGGTCCGGCAGATACCCCGGATCACGACGACAGCACGACGCCAGTACCTTCCATTGTCGCAGCATGCGGATTTCGGGCGACTTGACGGACGGGTGAATTAGGCGCTCTATGGTCGGATCGGCCGGATAGGCGCTCCTGCGGCATACGAGAGCGTTGCCGCAGGTGGTCCGCAGGGGCCCTCCGCACCGCCGGACCCGGTCCGGGCGAGGCCGCGCGGTGGAGACTGTGTGACGGTAGGCACGTCCACGGCTCGACCAGGGTCTCTGAGTGGATGGAATAGGCCCTGAGCATGTACCGTTGGACCCTGAACAGACGAAACTACACCCCGGGGCCGCACGTCTGAGTACGTTGCCGCCCCGCTTCTACGTTGAGGGGGTCGGAGCCATGGGCCGCGGCCGTCAGAAGGCAAAGCAGACCAAGGTCGCTCGCGCGCTGAAGTACTACAGCCCCGAGACGAACTACAGTGCGCTCGAGCAGGAGCTCACGGGTCACAGCCGTACGGATGTCGTGACGGACTCGCGCTTCGGCGCCGAGCCGGACGACCTCGAGCGCTACGACCAGCGCTACAACGACTGGTCCGACGACCGCTGACGGTCGTCCGCGACACCCCCTCCGCCGTCTCGCACGGACGCACCTGACCTCGACGGCGCCGCCGCCTGCCCGCAGGCGGTGGCGCCGTCGTCGTGCGTCTGCGACGGATCACCCACTGCGACGTCCATGCCGGGTCGCCCCACCGCGACGTCCTTGGCGGATGGACCCGTCGCGCCCGCGGGACGGCAGCCCCGGTCGGGCCGACGCCGCGATCCGCGCGCCGACCCGACCGGGCGGTGATCAGGGTCGGTAGTCCCCGACGAGGCGCACCGCGCCCGCCTGGACGCCCTTGGTGCCGGCGACCAGGTCGCCGTCGGCGAGGTCGCGGGCCGCGTCCGGGTCGAAGGCCTCGACCGTGCCGAGCACCCACGCGGACACGCCGAGCGCGGCACACCGCGCCAGGGCGGCGTCGACGCCGTCCGCGCCCACGACCGCGACCATCCCGACGCCGAGGTTGAGGGTGTTCTCGAGGTCGCCGCGCGGCACCCCGCCCAGCTCGCGCAGGAGGCGGAAGACGGGCGGCACGTCCCAGCTCCCCCGGTCCACGACCCCGACGAGCCCCGCCGGGAGGACACGCGCGAGGTTCGCGGCCAGGCCGCCGCCCGTGACGTGCGTGAACGCGTGGACCTGGGCCGTGTCGTCGGCGGCCAGGGCGAGGCAGTCGCTCGCGTAGACGCGCGTGGGGGTGAGCAGCTCCTCGCCGACGGTGCGGCCGAGCTCGTCCACGTGCCGCTCGAGGCCCCAGCCCGCGTGCTTCAGCACGGCGCGCACGAGCGAGTAGCCGTTCGAGTGGAGACCCGACGACGCCATGGCGACGAGCACGTCGCCCTCGCGCACGCGCTCCGGGCCGAGCAGGGCGTCCGCCTCGACGACGCCCGTGGCCGCGCCCGCGACGTCGTACTCGTCCTCGCCGAGCAGGCCCGGGTGCTCGGCCGTCTCGCCGCCGACGAGCGCGGTGCCGGCGACCTCGCAGGCCGCGGCGATGCCCCGCACGATGCCCGCGATGCGCTCGGGCACGACCTTGCCGCACGCGATGTAGTCGGTCATGAACAGCGGCTTGGCACCCACCACCACGATGTCGTCGACGACCATGCCGACGAGGTCGAAGCCGATCGTGTCGTGCACGTCGAGCGCCTGGGCGATCGCGACCTTGGTACCGACGCCGTCGGTCGACGTCGCGAGCAGCGGACGGCGGTACGTCGCGACCTCGGAGAAGTCGTACAGGCCGGCGAACCCGCCGACGCCACCGAGGACCTGCGGCCCGTGGGTACGGCGCACGGCGTCCTTCATGAGCTCGACGGCCTTGTCACCGGCCTCGGTGTCGACCCCCGCGGCGGCGTAGGTGAGGCCCGTGCGGGGCGAGTCGGCAGTCATGGTGTCGGCTCCAAAGGTGTCTCGCGGCGCGCGCGCCGGTGGTGCGGAGAGTGCGGGTCAGGGGTGCTGGAGGGCGCCGGCGCCGCCGGCGATCACCGAGAGGCTGCGCAGCCCGTCCTCGGGCGCCCCGAGCGGGAGCTCGGCCTGCTCGAGGAGGTGCTTGCCGAGCTGGTCGTCCGGCGGCAGCTCGATGGGGTACTTGCCCGTGAAGCACGCCGTGCAGAGCTGGGACGACGGCTGCTCGGTCGCCGAGATCATGCCCTCGGTCGAGATGTAGCCGAGGCTGTCGGCACCGAGCGACTGGCCGATCTCGTGCGGCGACAGGCCGTTCGCGATGAGCTCGGCGCGCGACGCGAAGTCGATGCCGTAGAAGCACGGCCACTTCACGGGCGGCGAGCTGATGCGCACGTGCACCTCCGCCGCGCCGGCCTCGCGCAGCATCCGCACGAGCGCGCGCTGCGTGTTGCCGCGCACGATCGAGTCGTCGACGACGACGAGCCGCTTGCCGCGGATCACGTCGCGCAGCGGGTTGAGCTTGAGCCGGATGCCGAGCTGGCGCAGCGTGTCCGACGGCTGGATGAACGTGCGGCCCACGTAGGCGTTCTTCGTGAGCCCCTGGCCGAACGGGATGCCCGACTCGGCGGCGTAGCCGACCGCGGCGGGCGTGCCGGACTCGGGGACCGGGATGACGAGGTCCGCCTCGACGGGGTGCTCGCGGGCGAGCTGGCGGCCCATCTCGACGCGCGCCGCGTGCACCGAGCGGCCGTTGATGCTCGTGTCCGGGCGGGCCAGGTAGACGTACTCGAAGACGCAGCCCGCGCGCTCGATGGGCGCGAAGCGCTGCGAGCGCAGGCCCTCCGCGTCGATCGCGATGAGCTCGCCGGGCTCGACCTCGCGCACGAAGGACGCGCCCACGATGTCCAGAGCCGGCGTCTCGCTCGCGACGACCCAGCCGCGCTCGAGGCGGCCGAGCACGAGCGGGCGCACGCCCTGCGGGTCGCGCGCGGCGTACAGCGTGCGCTCGTCCATGAAGACGAGCGAGAACGCGCCGCGCAGGCGCGGGAGCACCTCGAGCGCGGTCGCCTCGAGCGTGTGGTCGGCGTCGCCCGCGAGCAGGGCGGTGACGAGCGCGGTGTCCGTCGTGTTGCCGCGCGCGAGCTCGCCGCGGCGCTGGCTCCCGTAGCGCTCGGCGACGAGGTTGACGAGCTCGGCGGAGTTCGTGAGGTTGCCGTTGTGCCCGAGGGCCACGGTCCCGGACGCGGTGGCGCCGAGCGTCGGCTGCGCGTTCTCCCACGTCACGCCCCCCGTGGTCGAGTAGCGGCAGTGCCCGACGGCGATGTGCCCCGTCAGGGCGTTGAGGGCCGTCTCGTCGAAGACCTGGGAGACGAGGCCCATGTCCTTGTAGACGAGGATCTGCTCGCCGTTGCTCGTCGCGATGCCCGCCGACTCCTGGCCGCGGTGCTGCAGCGCGTAGAGCCCGAAGTAGGCGAGCTTGGCGACCTCCTCGCCGGGCGCCCAGACACCGAAGACGCCGCAGGCGTCCTGGGGGCCTTTCTCGCCGGGCATGAGGTCGTGGTTGAGAAGTCCATCTCCGCGGGGGGCCACGTACCTCAGTGTCCCACAGCGTGCGGGCGAGGGCGGAAGCGGACGACCAGGCGGACGGCCCCCGGCCGTCGTTCACGGTGGCGTTACGTCGTCCCACCTGTCGGTCGGGGGTTTCGCTGCGTGGGAACGCCGCGCTTGAATCTCGACTTACCCGACCGCGGGGGTCCAGTATGGCCGCCGCGCCGGGCCCGTTCCACCACCGCTCCCGCTCCCCGGGACCCCGACGAAGGACGACACCATGCGACGCCTCCGGACGACGATCACCCTCGCGGCTGCCGCGGCAGCCACCGCCCTGGTCCTCACCGCCTGCGCGCCGACCGCCGTCGACGGGTCGGGCGGGGGCGACGCGAGCGGCGACGGGGGCTCCGACGTCGAGCCCACGACGCTCTCGCTCGTCGGCTTCGCCGTGCCGAAGGCGGGCAACGACGCGGCGCAGGAGCTGTGGGGCGAGACCGAGGACGGCCAGGGCGTGACCTGGGAGACGTCGTACGGCGCGTCCGGCGACCAGAGCCGCGCGGTTGCCGACGGGCTGGAGGCCGACTACGTGCACTTCTCGCTCGAGGGCGACGTGACGCGCCTCGTCGACGCGGGCCTCGTCGCCGAGGACTGGAACGCGGGCGAGAACCAGGGCATCGTCAGCCAGTCCGTCGTCGTGCTCGTGGTGCGCGAGGGCAACCCGAAGAACATCCAGAGCTGGGAGGACATCGTCCAGCCCGGGGTCGAGATCGTCACCCCGAACCCCGGTTCGTCGGGCTCGGCCCGCTGGAACATCCTCGCCGGGTGGGGCAGCGTCATCGCGAACGGCGGCTCCGAGGAGGACGCGACCGAGTACCTGCGGAAGTTCTTCACCAACGCGGTGGCGCTGCCCGGCAGCGGCCGCGACGCGACGACGGCCTTCACGTCCGGCACCGGCGACGTCCTGCTCTCCTACGAGAACGAGGCGATCCTCGCGCGGCAGAACGGCGAGACGTTCGACTACGTGGTCCCCGACCAGACGCTCCTCATCGAGAACCCCGCCGCGGTGACGGTCGACGCCGACCCCAAGGCGCAGAGCTACCTCGACTTCGTCCTCACGCCCGAGGGCCAGGAGGCGTTCGCGCACGTGGGCTTCCGCCCCCTGACCGGGGACGTCGACTTCGAGGTAGAGGGCGCCAACGACCCGAGCGACCCGTTCCCCACCGTCCCGACGCTCCTCACCATCGCCGACGACTTCGGCGGCTGGTCGGCGACCAACGACAAGTTCTTCGGCGACGAGGGCCTCGTGACCAAGATCCAGGCCGAGACCGGGAAGCAGTGACCCGTGTCCTCGACCCTCGCTGAACGACCGGGCCGGGCGGCGCGCGAGCGCCGCCCGGCCTCGGCCGCGCCTCCCCGCCGCACGCGCCGTCGGGCGCCCAACGGCCCCTACCGGCTCACGGCGACCTCGGGCCTCGGGCTCGGCGTCGCGCTCGTGTGGTTCTCGGCCCTCGCCCTCGTCCCGCTGATCGCGGTGCTCGTCGAGACGTCCGTCGGCGGCTGGCCGGCCTTCGTCGCCGCCGTGACGCAACCGCAGACCGCCGCGGCGCTGACCCTCACGGTCACTCAGGCGCTCGCCGTGACCGCCGTCAACGTCGTCATGGGCACGCTCGTCGCGTGGGTCCTCGTGCGCGACCGGTTCCCCGGCAAGCGGCTCCTCGAGGTGCTCATCGACATCCCGTTCGCGCTCCCCACGATCGTCGCCGGTCTCGTGCTGCTCGCGCTGTACGGGCCGTCGGGGCCGCTGGGGATCGACGTCGCGAACACGCGCGCCGCCGTCTTCCTCGCGTTCCTGTTCGTCACGCTGCCCTTCGTGGTGCGCAGCGTGCAGCCCGTGCTCGCCGAGCTCGACCGGGACGTCGAGGAGGCCGCCGCGTCGCTCGGCGCGACGCGGGCCACGACCTTCCGCCGCGTCGTCCTCCCGGCCCTCGCGCCCGCGATCACCGCGGGCGCCGCGCTGTCGTTCGCGCGCGCGATCAGCGAGTACGGCGCGCTCGTCCTGCTCTCCGGGAACCTGCCGATGCGCACCGAGGTGGGCTCCGTGCGCATCCTCAGCTACCTCGAGAACGGCCAGCCGGAGCAGGCGGCGGCCGTCGCGTCGGTGCTCCTCCTCGTCTCGCTGCTCGTCATCGCGACGATCCAGCTCCTCCAGCGCAGGGTGGCCCGCCGTGGATAGCTCTCCCTGGGTGCGCCGCACGCTGCGCGCCGTCGTGGTCGTCTACCTCGTGCTGCTCGTCGGGTGGCCGGTCTCGCTCGTCGTGCGCGGCGCGTTCGCCGACGGGCTCGAGACGTTCCAGCGGGCCCTCGCCGACCCGTCCGTCGTCTTCGCGCTCCAGCTCACCGCCGCCGTCGCGGTGCAGGTCGTGCTGATCAACACCGTGTTCGGCGTCGGGATCTCGATGCTCATCGTCCGGTACGACTTCCCGGGCAAGGCGCTCCTCAACGCCCTGCTCGACCTCCCGCTGTCCGTCTCCCCGATCGTCGTCGGGCTCTCGCTCGTCCTCGTGTACGGGAAGAACGGCTGGTTCGGCGGCGCCCTCGAGGACGCCGGGCTCCAGGTGATCTTCGCGCCATCGGGCATCGTCCTCGCCACCGCGTTCGTGTGCCTCCCGCTCGTCATCCGCGAGGTCGTGCCGGTCCTCACGGAGCTCGGCACCGACGAGGAGCTCGCCGCGACGAGCCTCGGGGCGAGCCGCCTCCAGACGTTCCGGCGCATCACCCTGCCGGCGATCCGGTGGGCCGTCGTCTACGGGGTCGTGCTCACCCTCGCGCGCGCCCTCGGCGAGTTCGGCGCGGTCAAGGTCGTCTCCGGCAACTTCGAGGGCCGCACGCAGACGTCCACGCTGCTCGTCGAGCAGCGGTACCAGGACTTCGAGCAGGGCACCGCCTACGCCGTCGCGTTCCTCCTCGCGTCGGTGTCCGTCGCGTGCATCGTCGCCGTGACGTTCCTGCGCTCCGACGACGCCGCCGGCCCCCGCCCCCGCCGCTCCCCCCGCACCGTCAGGTCCACCCGCACCGCCGCCCCCACGGAGGCCGACGCATGAGCATCGAGATCCGCAACGTCCGCAAGACCTTCGGCGACTTCGTCGCGCTCGACGACGTCTCCGTCTCCGTGCCGACCGGCCGCCTCACGGCCCTGCTCGGCCCGAGCGGCGGCGGCAAGTCCACGCTGCTGCGCGTCGTCGCCGGGCTCGAGGTGCCGGACTCCGGCCAGGTCGAGATCGAGGGCCGCGACGCCACGAACCTGCCCGCGCGCCGCCGCAACGTGGGCTTCGTCTTCCAGCACTACGCGGCCTTCAAGCACCTGAGCGTCGCGCGGAACGTCGCGTTCGGGCTCGAGATCCGCCGCACGCCGAAGGCCGAGATCGCCGAGCGCGTCGACGAGCTGCTGCGGCTCGTGCACCTCGAGAGCTTCGCCCACCGGCTGCCCTCGCAGCTCTCCGGCGGGCAGCGCCAGCGCATGGCGCTCGCCCGCGCGCTCGCGATCCGCCCGAGCGTCCTCCTGCTCGACGAGCCGTTCGGCGCGCTCGACGCGAAGGTCCGCAAGGAGCTGCGCGACTGGCTGCGCCGCCTGCACGACGAGATCCCCGTGACCACGGTCTTCGTCACGCACGACCAGGAGGAGGCGCTCGAGGTCGCGGACGAGATCGTCGTCGTCAACGAGGGCCGCATCGAGCAGGTCGGCACGCCCGACGACCTCTACGACCGCCCCGCGAACGACTTCGTCATGGGCTTCCTCGGCCCGGTCACGCGCCTCGGCGGCGTCCTCGTGCGACCGCACGACGTGCACGTCGAGGTGCTGCCGGACGGCGGGGCGAGCCTCGACCCGTCGGCGCACCGGGGCGTCGCGATCGGGGACACGGCGGACGCGGCGGGCGTGACCGGCGTCGTCACGCGGACGACGCGCGTGGGGTTCGAGGTGCGCGCAGAGGTGACCGCGTGCGACGAGGTGGTGTCCGTCGTCGTGACCCGCGCGGAGGCGCGGACGCTGGGCCTGGCGCCCGGCGTGGCGGTGCGGCTCTCCCCCGCCGTCGGCGCCCCGACCGGTACGGCGTCCGAGCCGGCGGACCGGCGCGTGGCCGAGCCGCTCGTCGGCTGAGCGGTCAGCGGCGCCCGCGCAGGCTGCGGCGGTCGGCGACGACGGCCCACACGCCCGCGACCGCGGCGCCGAGCGCCGCGCACGTCACGAGGATGACCGTGAAGTAGACGCCGGGCTTGAAGACCGGCGCCGCCGCGGGCGACTGGAGCCACGCGCCACCGATGCCCAGGCCGAGGACCGTGCCCAGGAGGATGCCGACCGTGAAGAACGCACGGTAGCGGGGGGCGCGGCGGACCGTCGCCGGGTCGACCACGGACTCGATCTCGACCTCCTCGCCACCGGCGGAGGCGGCGTCGTCGGATGCCGCGCCGGGCGTCTCGTCCGCCCTCGTCCCCGGCCCGGCGGCCTCGGGCTCAGCGCCCCCGGGCTCGGCGGCCTCGGACCCGGCCTCGGGGCGCGCGGCGTCGGGCGCGGCGGCGTCGGGCGCGGCGGACGGGTCTGGGGTCGTGCCGTCGGGCACGCGGGACTGCTCGGAGCTCACGAGCACGACCCTACCCGCGCTCCCTGGGACTCCCCGCAGAGTCCTCGCCCCGGACGCACCGCGACCCGGGCCCGTCGGACGGGACCCGGGTCGCGGGATGTGGCGCCGCCTCCTCGGCGGCGCCGCACGGCGTCAGGCAGGCGTCAGCCGCAGGTCTGACCCTCGAAGGGGATCTCGTACTCCTGCGTCACGCCGTCGAGCGTCGCGGTCACGGTGACCGTCCCGCCCTCGACCGACGTGGCCCGGGTGTTGAACGACTGGTAGGCGTTCTTGCCCGGCTGGAGGTTCGGGAACCGCTTGGAACCGTAGGGCGTCTGGAGGACGACCTCGACCGGCGCGTCCTCGCCGTTGGTGGCGCGGACCGCGAGGTGGACGAACTTGCCCGTGCAGCGCGCGGTGGCCTCGAGGTTCACGAGCTCCACCGTCGGGGCGGCGGCCTCGACCGTGACGGGGATGCGCGCCGTCGTGCCGCTCGGCGACGCGACGACCCACAGGTCGTACTCGCCCGCCGCGGCGTCGGCCGGGACCGTCGCCGTCAGGGTCGCCGCCCCGCCCGTCACCGTGGCGGTGCCCGCCGCGGTGCCCGGGTTCGCCGGGTCGAACGTGGCGTCCGCGGCGACGAGGTACCCGTCCACCGACGTGTTCGTCGGCGACCCGAGCGACGTGAGGTTCAGGCCCGAGAGCCCCACGCTCACGTCGGAGCCCGCCGTCACGGTGCCGGGCACCTCGTCGACGACCACGCGCGAGCGGTCGAACGACGGCGACACCGGCGAGCTCTGCTGCAGGTACGCGATCCACGCGTCCCGGTCGACCAGACCGGAGTCGCGCGGGTCGGTGCCGTCCGTGAACACGCGGAAGTTGTCGCCCCCGGTGGCCAGGAACGAGAACGTCGCGACGCGGTACTCGCCGGCGGGGTCGATCGGCTCGCCGTCGATCGTCACGGACGAGACGTTGCTCCCCGGCGCCGCGTTCGGGTCGGCGGTGCTCGCTGTCCACGACACGTTGTCCGAGAGGCCCAGGGCGAGGTACGGGCGCGACGGGCGGTTGCCGTTCGCGTCCGTCTGCCACTGCTGCTCGAGCATCTCGACGACCTGCTCGCCCGTGAGGGTCACGGTCCACAGGTTGTTGACGAACGGCAGGACCGCGTTGGCCTCGGCGTACGTGATGACGCCGTCGTCGCCGTGCAGGAGCTCGGCGCGCAGCCCGCCCGGGTTGACGACGCCGATGTCCGCGCCGCCGCGCGCCGGGTCGGAGAGCGTCGCGAGGAGCGAGTCGGCGACGAGGTTGCCGAGCGTCGACTCCGAGGCGCGGTCGTCACGCCCGGACGTCGGGTCCGGGCCGGGGCCCGCGTACGTCCCGCCGGGGCCCGTGTACGCGCCGCCCGCGAACGCGGTCGTGATGTCCGCGGTGACCTCGCCGATCGGGGTCGCGCCGATGATCTCGGCCTGCTGGAGCGCCGCGTCGACGATCGTCTTGACCTCCGCGACGCGCGGGTACGTCGCGACCAGGGTCGCGTCCTCCGCCTTCGTGCGGGCCACGTTCTGCGCCGTGTACGCCGTGACCTCGTGGGTCGCGGTGTCCACGGTGAGCGACACGTGCCCGATGAACTCGCCGTAGTTGCCGGTCTGGACGATCGGGCGGGTCTTGCCCGGGACGCCCGGGACGGGCGCGTCCCACGCGTACTGCTTGTGGGTGTGGCCCGTGAAGATCGCCGCGACGCGCGCGTCGGTCTCGTCGACGATGTCCGCGAAGGCGCCGCCCGCGGCGACCTCCTCCTCGAGCGTCGCGCCGTCGGGCGTGCCCGCGGACGCGCCCTCGTGGACGAGGCCCACGACGACGTCCGCCTCGCCGTTCGCCGGGTCGCCGTCCTGGAGCTGGGCGGTGACGCGGTTGAGCGCCTCGACGGGGTCGCCGAACTCGACGTCGGCGATGCCCGACGGCGTGACGAGCGTCGGGGTCTCCTCCGTCACGACGCCGACGAAGCCGACGTCGAGGCCGTCGATCTTGACGACCTGGTACTCCGGCAGCGCCGGGTTCGTCGTGCCCTTGTCGTAGACGTTCGCGCCCAGGTAGGCCCAGTCGGCCTCGTCGGTGACCCGACCCGTGAGGTCGTCCATGCCCTGGTCGAACTCGTGGTTGCCCACCGCGGACGCCGCGAGGTCGAGCGCGTTCAGCACGTCGATCGTCGGCTGGTCCTCCTGGAGCGCCGACGCGAACAGCGAGGCGCCGATGTTGTCGCCCGCCGAGACGAAGGCCGTCCCGTCGGGGTTCGCCGCGCGCAGCTGCTCGATCGTGCCCGCGAACTTCACCGTGTTGGCGTCGATGCGACCGTGGAAGTCGTTGATCGCCAGCAGGTCCAGCTGCGTGGTGCCGGGCTCGGCGGCGCCGAGCTGGAGGCCCACGAGGACGGGGTCGTGGTCGGACGACCGGAACGGCGTCGTGTCGTAGAGGATCGACGCGTTGTAGTTGTACCGGCTGTACTCGTTGGCGATCGGCTCGACCGAGTTGATGTTCCACACGTCGGTGCCGGTGACGGCGTCCGCCGCGGCCGACGACGCGAACACGTGGTCGAGCGACCCGACGTACCCGTCGAACAGGTAGGTGTGCTCGCCCGTCGACGCACCGAGGTCGGTGTAGCCGGCGTCCTTGAGCACCTGCAGCGGGTCCTCCTGCTCGTAGGAGTTGAAGTCGCCCGCGAGCAGGACCTTGTCCGTCCCGGCGTCGGCCGCGACGTCCTCGGCGAAGGCGACGAGCGCCGTCGCCTGGCCCACGCGCGCCTTGTTGTACGCGCCCTGGCCGTCGCCGGTGTCCTTCTGGTCGGCGGGCGCGGAGTCGCTGCCGCCCTTCGACTTGAGGTGGTTCGCGACGACGAGCACGTCGTCGCTCGCCGCGTCGTCACCCTCGGTGATCCCGCCCGCGGGCTGGAACACCTGGGCGAGCGGCTCGCGCGCGTTCGAGAACGCCGGGTCGTCGAGCAGGATCACGGAGTCGCCGACCGGCTCGGCCTCGGCCACCTGGTAGATGTACGCGAGGCGGATGACGTCCTCGTCCGTCGGCACCGTGGCCGGGGACGGGACGAACGCCCACTCCTCGGCACCCGCGGCCGCGTTGAGCGCGTCCACGAGGTCCGACAGCGCCTGGTCGCGGTCCTTGCCGAACGGCTCGGAGTTCTCGATCTCCATGAGCGCGACGACGTCCGCGTCGAGGGCGTCGATCGCCGCGACGATCTTCGTCTGCTGCCGCTCGAGGTTCGCGGCGTCCGCCGCGCCGCGCGCGTCGCAGCCCGTGCGGACCGTGACCGGGTTCCCCGCGCGGTCCGTGTAGAACTGGCAGCCCGCGACCTGGTCGCCCGTGGTCGTGAAGTAGTTGAGCACGTTGAACGTCGCGACGGAGAGGTCGCCCCCGACGTCGGCCGGAGCGTCCTCCCGCGTGTTCTCGAACGTGACCGGCTGCACCGTGGCGGCGTTGCCGCCGTCGCCCGCGGTGAGCTGCGTGCGCGGCTGGAACGTCCAGGCGTCGAACCGGTAGTCGAGGATGACCGGCGTCGTGAACGACACGGCCGCACCCACGCGCGCCGGTGCCCCGCCCGTGAGGTACGGGAGCGGGACGCCCTTGTTCGCGGTGTTGTTGAAATTCGTGGTGGCGCCGTCGTCGAGCACCACGGCCCGCGCCGCACGGTCCGCGACGGCGGCCGCCGCCTCCGCGCTGCCCGGCCGCCCGGCCGACGTCGGCTGGACGAACGGGTCCGTCCCCGCCGCGAGCACGAACGACCCGTAGTAGTTCGTGTCGTAGTTGTCCGCGACGACGTAGTCACCGGCGGGCTGCACGAGCATGCCCTCGAGGACCTCGCGCTCGGCGTCGGTCGCCGGGAACGCGACGTTCGCGGGCTTGACCTCCTGCGCCGCCTCGTCGAGCACGGTCCATCCGCCCGCCGCGGGCGTGATCTGGGTGAGCGTGAAGTACTCGGACACCGCGCCCGTCACCTCGACGTGGTCGCCGACCGCCACCGCGGCCGCGCCCGCCTTCGAGTAGACGAAGATCGCGTCCGACGCCGTGTGCGACGCGTCGAGGTCGCCGCCCGTGCCCTCGGTCTGCAGGTAGAAGCCGTCGTAGCCGCCCGTGGGGTACGTCGCGGTGACGACGCCGCGCGTGGTGACCGTCTGCCCGACGAGCGGGCTCGCCGCCCCCGTGCCCTGGATCTCCGCGATCGGGACGACCTCGCCCGGCTCGGGGCCCGGGCCGCCGCCGTCGTCGCCGCTGTTCTGCGGCGTCACGGTGCTGGAGAGCGTGAGGTCCTTGCTGTTGTCGTCCGTGTCGGCGTACCCGGTCCGGTTGATCGACGCGGGCACGTTGTTGGCCGACGGCGCGGGGCCCACGGCCGTCTCGAACGTGTTCGAGGTGCCGTACCCGATCAGGTCGACGACGTTCGCGGCGCCCGCGGCGTTCCCTGCCGGCAGCGTCACCGGAGAGGTCGACCGCACGAGCGCCAGGGTGCCCGTCGTGCCCGACGGGTTGAGACCGCCCGTCGCGTCGGGCGTGGGCAGCGCGGCGCCGTTCGAGCCGTTCGACCCGCCCTGCACCAGGTAGTAGCCCCCGGGGGCGACCGAGCCGGTCAGCGCGGTCACGCCCGTGAAGGCGCCCGTGCTCGTCGCCGAGCGGTACTGCAGCGACATCCCGGAGAGGTCGATCGCCGCCTGCGTGGGGTTGTACAGCTCGACGAACTTGTGGGTGTACGGGGCGTTGGCGCTGCCGCCGCTCAGGTAGGCCTCGTTGATGACGAGGCCCGATCCGTCGGGCGCCGCGCTCGCGGCGGTGGCCGCCGCGACGGAGAACGGCACGGCGAGGGCCACGGTCAACGTGCCCGCCACCACCCTCCGTCGCCGCAGGTGCTGGTGGTCGGTCACGCTGACTCCTTCATCTCGTGCGGACGGCCGGGCAGCAGCTCGCGCGTTCCCGTGGGTCGGGGACGAACCTCGGACGGGGCGACACCCTGCCTCCGCGGGACATCGCACCTCACCTGGATGAACGTGCGGTTGCTGCCGTGTCACCGTCACGAGAACGCCAGCGCACGTCGTCGTGCCGCGAGCGCCCGCGCGGACGGCGGCCGGTCATCCTGGGACGCTAGTCCCCCGTCCGGCGCTCCGCCAGACCGGCCCCGAGAACGTTACCCACCGGTAACACGCTCGCCGCCCCGAGCGGATGCCGAGGCCCCCGCCGGAGGGGTCAGCGCGGCCGGGCCGCCTGGAGCGGCAGCAGGAAGGAGATGTCGGAGCGCTCGCCCGACGCGCGGACCCGCCCGTCTGCGACGGCGTCGGCCCAGGCGACGGCCCCCGTCACGAGGCCCAGCCACGTCTGCGGGTCCGTCTCGACGACGTTCGGCGGCGTCCCGCGCGTGTGCCGCGGTCCCTCGACCGCCTGGACGGCCCCCGCGGGCGGTACGCGCACCTCGACCGTGTGCCCGGGCGCGACGTCGGCGAGCTCTTCGAGCGTGAACCGCACCGCCGTCGTCACGGCGCGGCGGTCGGTGGGGTCGTCGCGCCACGTCGCCAGGGCGAGGCGGCCGGCGGCGGGGTCGGTACGGCGTCGGGCAGGCACGGGGACCAGCCTAGGCCGGGTAGTAGGGCCTCAGCCGACGGTGAACCGGACACGGCGCTCGGGCACCGACGCCTCGCGCAGCGTGGCGCGGACCGGGTCGCCGAGCGGGAGGTCCGTCCCCTCGACGGGGGCGCGCACCGCGGGGTCGGCGAGGACCACCTGGCCGCGCCGTGCCCCGCCCGCCTCGTCGGCGTCCTCGCGCTCGAGGCGGCGGGCGCGCTCGCGGTCGTCCTCGACGTCGACCACGACGCCGTCGAACTCCTCGCCCTCGCGACCGGTGAGCAGCGCGGCCTCGACGACGTCGACGATCGCGCGCTCGTACGCGCTCGCGCGCTGGCCCGTGCGGGCCATGGTGCGCGGCAGGCCGGGCAGGGCGTCGAGCACCCACCGCGGCACGTCCTCCCCCGCGCACAGCGCGAGGCACACCTCGGTGCCGTAGCGATCCACGAGCCGGCGCAGGGGCGCGGTGACGTGCGCGTACTCCGCGCCGATCGCGGCGTGCGCCGCGTCGTCGGGCACGCCGGGCTCCTGGCCCGTGCCGCCGAACGCCTCGTACGACGCGCCCCGGAACAGCGACGTCGCCTCGTTGAGGAACGCGGCGTGGCGCGGGACGCGCGAGTCGAGCGTCGGGACGAGCTCGGCGTACGGCGTCTCGCGCGGCCAGTCGATGCCGAGCGCGCGGGCCGTGCGGCGCAGGCGCGCGACGTCGCGCGGGTCGGCCTCCGGCAGCGCGCGGAAGACGCCGACGCCGCCCGCGCGCATGATCCGCGCCGCCGCGATGCCCGTGAGCAGCGACACCTGCGCGTTCCAGGCCTCTGCCGGGAGGGTCGAGCGGAACTCGAGGCCGAACGAGCCGTCGTCGCGCGTGACGATCTCCTGCTCCGGGACCTCGAGCGACACACCGCCGCGCTCGCGCTCGCGCGCGAGCCGCAGCTCGCCCACCTCGCGGAGCAGGAGGAGCGCGTCCCCTGCGTCGTCCCCGGCGCTCCGAGTGTCGATCCGGGCCTGCGCCTCGTCGTAGGTGAGGCGCTGCGTCGAGCGCACGACGGCGCGCCGCACCGTCGCGTCGAGGATCTCGCCGCGGGCGTCGAGCACGACGCGCCACGCCGCGGCCGGGCGGTCCTCGCCCGGCAGGAGGCTCGCCGCGCCCTCGGACAGCACGGCCGGGTGCAGCGGGGTGCGACCGTCGGGCGCGTAGAGGGTCGTGCCGCGCTCGTGGACCTCGGCGTCGATCGCTCCGCCCGGCACGACGAACGCGCCGACGTCGGCGATCGCGTAGTGCACGACGAACGCGGCGCCCGCCGGGTCGTCCGGCGCTCCCCCGGCCCGCTCGAGGTGCAGCGCCTGGTCGAGGTCCATCGAGCCCGGTGGGTCGATCGTGACGAACGGGACGTCGCGCAGGTCGACGCGTCCCGGACCGGGCACCGCGGTCCTCGCGCACGACCTCCTCGGCCTCGGCGAGCACCCCGTCCGGGAAGCTCTCCGGTACCTCCATCTCGCGGCGCAGCGCCGCGAGCGCGTCGGTGACGAGGGCGGTGGTGCTCGGGGCGGAGGGCTCGGGTCGCGCGAGGCGCAGGTGACGGGCGGGCACGAGCCCGACCCTACCCACCCGTCGCCGGGCACGTCCTGCGTGGCAGGACGGACGACGACGGACGGGGCGAGCGCGCGGGCCAGGGCGTCCGACTGACCTGGCCCGCGCGACGCGCACGCGTCACCACCGACGCGTGCCGCCGGGCAACCCCCGCTGCCCGGACGACGAGGGGACGGGCGACGCCCGTCTCACATGCCGCGCGTGCCGAAGCGGTCGCGGGCGACGGCGTCGCCCCCGCCCGCCGCGGCCGCGGCGAGCTCGCGGCGCACCTCCTCGCGGAGGCGGCCGTGGTTCTGCGGCTCCGGCGCCGCCCCGAGGAGCAGCTTCGTGTACTCGTGCTGCGGGTCGAGGATGACCTGGTCCGACGGCCCGCGCTCGACGACGTTCCCGCGGAACATCACGAGGATCTCGTCGCTGAAGTGCCGCGCCGTCGCGAGGTCGTGCGTGATGTAGAGGACGCCGAGGTTCTCCTCGCGCTGCAGGCGCGCCAGCAGGTTGAGCACCCCGAGCCGGATCGACACGTCGAGCATCGACACGGGCTCGTCCGCGACGAGGAACCGCGAGCCGGGCGCGAGCGCGCGGGCGATCGCGACGCGCTGGCGCTGGCCTCCCGACATCTCGTGCGGACGCTTCTCCGCGAACGTCCCCGGGGGCGTGAGGTTGACGCGGGTGAGGAGCTCGTCGACGGCCGCGTCGAGCTCGGCGGCCGTCTTCGCGAGCCCGTGGATCCGCAGCGGCCGCTCCAGGTGGTGGCGGATCGAGTGGAAGGGGTTGAGCGACGCGAACGGGTCCTGGAACACCATCTGGACGTCGTGCCGGTACGCGGACAGGGCGCGACCGCGCCGGGCGGACGGGACGCCGTCGAGCAGGATGTCGCCGGACGTCGGCGTCTCGAGCTTCGCGATCATCCGCGCGACGGTCGACTTCCCGGAGCCCGACTCACCGACGATGGCGATCGTCTTGCCCGGCTCGAGCGTGAACGACACGTCGTTCACCGCGCGCAGCCGCGACCGCTTCCACCCGTTGCGGATGACGAAGTCCTTGGTGAGGTTCCGGATCTCGAGCGTGCCCATCAGGCCACCCCTCCCGTGCTGTCGGCGGTGTCCTCGCCGGACCGGACGAAGCCGCCCCGGTCGCCCGTCAGGCTCGGGAACGACCCCAGCAGGCGGCGCGTGTACTCGTGCGCGGGCGCGTTGTAGATCTCCTCGGCCGTGTTGAGCTCGACGATCTCGCCGCGGAGCATGACCGCGATCCGGTCGCTGATCTCCAGCAGCAGCGGCAGGTCGTGCGTGATGAAGACGACGGCGAAGTCGAACTGCTCGCGCAGCCGCATGATCTCGCGCAGGATGCCGCGCTGGACGACGACGTCGAGCGCCGTCGTCGGCTCGTCCATGATCATGACCTGCGGCTGGAGCGCGAGGGCCATCGCGATCATGACGCGCTGGCGCATGCCGCCGGAGAGCTCGTGCGCGTAGCTGTCGAGCCGGTTCGGGTCGACGCCGACGAGCTCCAGCAGCTCACGGCTGCGCTCGAGCTTGTCCTTCGCGGACATCCCCGGGCGGTGCGTCGCGAAGACGTCGAACAGCTGGGCCTTGATGCTGATCACGGGGTTGAGGGAGTTCATCGCCCCCTGGAAGACCATCGAGACCTTGTCCCAGCGGAACGCCCGCAGCGCGTCCCCCGACAGGGCGGCGACGTCGATGTCGTCGCCGTCCTTGTCGTGGAGGACGATCTCCCCGCTCGTGCGCAGCGCCGGCGGCTTGAGGAGCTGGTTGAGCCCGTACGCGAGGGTCGTCTTGCCGCAGCCGGACTCGCCCGCGAGGCCGAGGATCTCGCCCCGGTGCAGGGTCAGGGACACGTCCTTCACGGCCTGCACGACCGGGTTCACCTGGTACTCGATCGAGACGTTCCGCGCCGTGAGCACCGGGATCGCGCCGGGCGGGGCCCCGAAGTCGCCCGCGGCCTTCGCGGTGAGGGTCGGTGTGCTCATGACTGGACCTTCTCGTCGTCTCGGGCCGGGGTGCTCGCCGGGCCGTCTGCCGTGGCGGCAGCGCCGGCGGCCGGCGCGGTCGCCGCCGCACGCTTCGCGCGCTGCTTGCGGGCGAGCCGGACGTTCTTGACCGCGGCGGGCGCCGTCCGCAGCCGGGGGTTGATGATCTCGTCGATGCTGAAGTTGATGAGCGCGAGCCCGCACCCGAACAGCGCGATGAGGAGGCCCGGCGGCACGAACCACCACCAGCGTCCGTAGGCCATCGCGTTCTGCGTGCTGGCCTCGTTGAGGATCGTGCCCCAGGTGACCGACCCCGACGGCCCGAGGCCGAGGTACGAGAGGCCGGCCTCGCTGAGGATCGCGAGGAGGACCGCGCCCAGGAAGTTCGCGGTGAGGAGCGGCAGCAGGTTCGGCAGGATCTCGACCAGGATGATGCGCGGCGCCTTCTCGCCCGCGACCTTGGCCGCGTAGACGTAGTCGCGGCTCCGCAGCGACTTGGCCTGGGCCCGCAGCACGATCGCCGCGCCCGCCCAGCCGGTGATGCCGAGGATCAGGGCGACGAGGAAGAGCGAGCGGGACTCCAGGTAGGCCGAGATCACGATGATCAGGGGGAGCCCGGGGATCACGAGCATGATGTTCGTGACGAAGGACAGGATCTCGTTCGTCCAGCCCCCGACGTAGCCGGCGAGGATGCCGAACAGGAGCGAGAGGACCATCGCGATCACGCCCGCGAGGAGGCCGACCGTCAGCGAGCCGAGGCCTCCGTGCGCGACCTGGGCGAAGATGTCGACGCCGATGTTGTTCGTGCCGAGCAGGTGCTCGGTGCTCGGCGGGAGGTACGCGGGGTTCGACGTCGCCCGCGGGCTCTGGCTGAACAGCGGCGTCACGACGGAGAAGAGCACGATCCCGAGCGTCAGCACGAGGCCGACGACGAGCTTGCCCGAGCGGCGCGGGAGCATCGCCCGGATGCCGCGCTTCGGCGCGGAGCTCGTCGGGACGGGCTCGCCCGCGACGACGGCCTCGGGCGGGGCGATGGGCACGTCCGGCACGATGCCGGCGGTCCGGTTCTCGGGCGGCAGGCCGTCCACCACCACGGAGGCGGCGGGGGCGGCGTCCGCCGCAGGCGTCACGGTCTCGGCGTCACGGGTGGGGTCAGCCATTGTTCCGCGTCCTCGGGTCGATGATGCCGTTGATCAGGTCCATGAGGAAGTTCGCCGCGAGCACCACCACGGTGATCACGAGGAAGGCGCCCTGCATGAGCGCGTAGTCCTTCGCCTGAACCGCGGTGAAGAGCAGCTTGCCGATGCCGGGGTAGCTGAAGGCCTGCTCCATGACCACCGACCCGGCGACGACGAAGCCGAGCGCGATGCCGAAGCCCGTGACCGACGGCAGGACCGCGTTCCGCGTCGCGTACGTCAGCGCGACCCGGAAGGGGCGCAGGCCCTTGGCCTCGGCCGTCGTGACGTAGTCCTCGGCGATGGTCGAGACCATCATGTTGCGCATCCCGAGGAGCCAGCCGCCCATCGCCGACAGGATGATCGTCACGGCCGGGAGGGTGCCGTGGTAGATCACGCTGCCCACGAAGTCCCACGACCACTCGGGACCGCTGTCGAACTCGAAGATGTCGTACGCGCCCACGATGGGGAACCAGCCGAGCGACACCGAGAAGATCGAGATGAGCACCAGGGCGAGCCAGAAGTACGGCACCGCCTGGAGGAAGGTCGACGCGGGGATGATGTGGTCGACCCAGGTACCGCGCTTCCAGCCGACCCACGCGCCGAGGCCGACGCCGAGGAGGAACGCGATGATCGTCGCCAGCCCGACGAGGCCCACCGTCCAGGGGAGGGCCTCGCCGAGCAGCTGGCTCACGGGTGCCGGGAAGTACAGGACCGACGTACCCAGGTCACCCGTGAAGATGTTCTTCCAGTACGCGAGGTACTGCTCCCACAGGGTGGCGTCGTCACTGCCGAAGAGGACGTCGACGCTCTGGATGAGACCAGGAGTCAGCTCGCCGTTCTTCCGGAGCATGGTGTCGAGGTAGATCTGCTTGGGGTCACCAGGGATCGCCCGCGGCAGGAGGAAGTTGAGCGAGACGGCGGCCCAGAAGGTGACCACGTAGAACGTGATCCGCCGTGCGTAGTACCTCATGCGACTGACTCCTCGTTCACCCGAGCTCCTCTTCGGCAGTGCGACATCAGCTCGCGGGCTCGAGCTGGGAGAGGATCACGCCGTTGCTGATCGTGGCCCACGACGGCGGGAAGGCGTACATGTCGTCCTCGGACGGCCAGCCGGTGTAGTCCTTCGTGTTGACGAACGACATGGTCGGGTTCACGACGAGGGCGATGTAGGGGAGGTCGCGGGCGATCTCCTTCTGCACCGTGGCGTACGCGGCCTTCTTCGCGTCCTCGTCGTTGGTGCCGGCGGCGGTGGCCACGGCCTCGTCGACGAGCGGGTTCGAGTAGCGCGGGAAGTTGAAGCGGCCGGCCTCGATGGTCTCGCCCACCGGCGTCGTGTACTCGGTCGTGAGCCACTGGCGGTAGATGGCGAACGGGTCGTCGAGCGAGGTGCCCGTGATGCCGCTGATCATCATCTGGTAGTTGCCGCTGGTCCGGGCGTCGGACATCTCCTGCTGCGTGATCTTCACGTGGTTGATCTGCACGCCCGCCTCGAGCGCCTGCTGCGCGATGAGGTCACCGGCCGCGTTGTGGTCGCTCCAGCCGTCGACCGAGATGAGGTCGACCGAGAGCTTCTGGCCGTCCTTCTCGAAGATGCCGTCGGCACCCTTGGTGTAGCCGGCCGCCTCGAGGACCTTGGCCGCCTCGGCCGGGTCGCTCTCCTGCGGGCTCTCCTTCTCGATCTCCGAGGAGATCCAGCGGTCGTCACGACCGACGAGCGCGAGCGACGGCGACGCGACGGCCGCGTGGCCCGAGAACGCCTTCTCGTTGATCTCGCCGCGGTCGACGAGCAGGTTGACCGCCTGGCGGACGGCGAGGTCCGTCTGCGGGCCCGCGCAGCCGAGCGCCGCGTTCGAGCACGACATGATCGTGGTCGGGTCCTGCGGGGTGTTGAGCAGCGAGACCTGGCCGCCCCCGGTGACCGTCTCCGGGTCCGCGATGAACATCGTGGTCCAGTCGATCTTGCCGGTGGCGAGGAGGTCCTGGGCGCTCTGGTTCTTGTCGAGCGCGAGGAAGCGGACCTTCCCGAGGCTCGGCTCGCCGCCCCAGTAGTCCTCGTTCGGGACGACGGTGTAGGTCGCGTTCGTGATGGTGTCGAGCGTGAACGGCCCGGTGCCCACCGGCTCGTCGTTCGTGAACGTGATGAGGTCCGACACCTCCTTGAAGAGGTGCTCGGGCACCATGAGCGTGGTGCCGAGGATCTGCACGGCGCTCGTGAACTGCGCGCCGTTGAACGTGAACTTGACGGTCGACTCGTCGACCTTCTCGATCGTGTTCAGGTAGTCGCGCTTCGCCGCGTCGTTGGTGTACGAGAAGATGACGTCCTCGACCGTGAAGTCCTCGCCGTCGGACCACTTCACGCCCTCGCGGATCTTGACGGTCAGCTCGGTGCCGTCCTCGCTCCACTCGTAGGACTCGCCCAGGCGGGGCGTCGGGTCGCCGGCCTCGGCGCGGTTGTAGAAGAAGAGCGGCTCGTAGATGCCGCCGTTCGTCACGTGCAGCGGGTTGGGCGCGTACGGGTTGAAGTTCGCGACCATGGGCGTCTGGGTGCCGGCCCAGACGTTGAGGACACGGGCCTCACCGCCGTTGCCCTCACCCTCGCCCTCGCCGTTGCCCCCGCCGGTGCAGGCGCTCGCGAGCAGCGAGACGCCCGTCACGAGTGCCGCGGCCGTGAGCAGACGCTTGCGCGCCGTGCTTCGAATCATCTTCGGTCCTTTCGCATGGACGACGCGTCCTCACGTCGTACTTCGGCGCCCGCAGGCGTGTGGCAGGAACACTAACTAATAGCCACCGGCCCTCCTACGAATACGACAGGAAAGTTACCTAACTGAGACATCGATACCAGGATCGCGCCGCGACGGGCTCGGCCGGACCCCGTGGAACGGGGTCCGGCCGAGGTGCCGAGGACGGTCAGGAGGGGGTGGGGCGGCCCGTGGCCGGTCCCGGCGCAGCGGGTCGTGCGGGGCGCAGCGCGTCGTGCGGGCGCAGCAGGCCGCGCTGGCGGGAGCGGTCGGGGACGGGGTCGGGGACCGGGACGGCGGCAGCGCCGGCGGCGAGCCGGGAGCGAGCCGCGAGCGGGGTCAGCGAGCGGCGTCCAGCGCGGCGCGCGCGGCCCGCGCGACCTCGGGGTCGGTGACCTCGTAGCCGGCGTCGCCGCCGCCCCCCGGCCCGGCGTCGTCCGCGACGACGCGCTTGGCCGAGAGGTGCACGGCGTCCACGCCGGCGGCCACCAGGGCCCCGACGTCCTGCGGCCGCACTCCCCCGCCGGCCATGACCTGCACACGCCCGCCGAGCGCGTCGCGCGCGTGCGCCGCCATGGCGCGCAGCCGGTCGGTGCCGTCGATGCTGCGCGACGCACCGCCCGACGTGAGCACGCGCACGACCCCGGCCCCGGAGAGCGCGTCGAGCGCGGCGAGCGGGTCGGCGACGACGTCGACGGCGCGGTGGAACGTGACCTCGCGCCCGTCGGCGGCGTCCACGAGGGTGCGTACGGCGCCGACGTCGACCAGGCCGTCCGGGGTGAGCGCACCCACGACGACGCCGCGCGCCCCGGCCGCCACCGCGGCCCGGACGTCGCGCACCTGGACGTCGAGGTCGGTGGGCGTGAGAACGAAGCCGCCGGGGCGCGGGCGCACGAGCACGTGCACCTCGACGCGCGGCCCGGGGCCGTCGGCCTCCGCCGCGGCGGCGACCGCGGCCTCGACGAGCCCGGCGCTGGGCGTGAGCCCGCCCGTCGCGCCGAGACCCACGCACAGCTCGACCCGGTGGGCACGCACGGCCGCGGCCACACGGACGCCGTCGGGGTCCTGGACGGCCAGCTCGAGGGCCACGTCGCGGGCCGCGCTGCCCTCGGGGTGGGTGGTCGTCATGGCGCTCTCCCGTCGTCCGGTCCGGCGGCCGTCGCGTCGCGCGACCCGCACGACGGCGGCCGTCGGCCAGGGTAGACGACTCCGGGCGGCGCTTCGGGCGCGCGGGCTCAGGCCGGCGTCGGCCGTCCCGCCGCGACGGCGGCGAGGCACGCGGACCGCAGGGTCGCGGCCACCTCGTCCGGGTCGCCGAGGTACCCCGCGACCATCGCGCCGTCGCGCAGCATCATGAGCTGCGCCGCGGTCGCGTCGGCGTCCGCGACACCCACCGCCGCCGCGAGCCGCGCGAACACGTCCCGCGTCCAGCGCCGGTGGCGGTCCACGACGACGCGCACCGGGTCCTGCGGGTCGGGCGTCTCCGCCGCGGCGTTGATGAACGGGCAGCCGCGGAAGCCGGGCACGCAGCTCACGGCGCCGATGGCGCCCGCGAGGGCGCTCAGGGCGTCGAGCGGCTCGGCGTCGCGCAGGGCCTCGTCGACCACCGCGCGGTCGCGCGCGGCCTGCTGCTCGAGGTACGCGACGACGAGGTCGGACTTCGTGCGGAAGTGGCGGTAGAACGTGACCTTGGTGATGCCGACCTGCTCGATGATCCGGTCGGCACTCGTCGCCCGGATGCCCTGGGCGTAGAAGAGCGCCGAGGCGGCTTCGAGGATGCGGCGGCGCGTGTCCGCCGCGGTGCCGCGGCCCGTCGCCCCGGACGTCGGCGAGTCGTCGACCATGGCCCCCTCCTTCTCTCCGCCCCTTGCGCGCGGTCGGCCGCCAGTCTAGGTTCCTTGATGTAGACGTACTAGTAACTCTACGTCGCATCACGACTCTCGAAAGGCACCTCGATGGCTGACACCCTCTACACCGCCGTGGCCACAGCGACCGGCGACGGCCGCGCCGGAGGCCGCGCCGTGTCCGACGACGGCCAGCTCGACGTCACGCTCGCGGTCCCGCGCGCGATGGGCGGCCCCGGTGGCGGGACCAACCCCGAGCAGCTGTTCGCGGCCGGGTGGTCGTCGTGCTTCCACTCGGCGCTGAAAATGGTCGCGGCGCAGCGCAAGGTCCCCGTGACGGACTCGGCCGTCGTCGCCGAGGTCGACCTCGTCCCGAACGGCGACGGCGGCTTCTCGCTCGGCGCGACGCTGCACGTCGAGCTCGGGGGCGGCGTCACCCAGGAACTCGCCGAGGAGCTCGCGGAGGCCGCGCACGCCGTCTGCCCGTACTCGCTCGCGACCCGGGGCAACATCCCCGTCACGGTCCGCACGACCGTCGCGTAAGGCACCCCGGCACCACCGCCGGGACCGGCTCGCGGATCGGTCCCGCGGGTCGGGCCCGGCGTTCAGTCCAAGCAGAACTCGTTGCCCTCGACATCCTGCATGACGATGCAGGACTCGTTCTCCTCGTCCGCGAGCATCGCACGCACGCACGTCGCGCCGAGCGCGACGAGCCGGTCGCGCTCGGCCTCGAGCGCGGCGAGGCGCTCGGCACCCACGAGCCCGGTGCCGGCACGCACGTCGAGGTGCACGCGGTTCTTGACGACCTTGCCCTCGGGGACGCGCTGGAAGTACAGGCGCGGGCCGGCCCCGGTGGGGTCGCTGCACGCGGACCACGCGTCCCGCTCCGCGGCCGGGAGGGAGGCCTCGGCGTCGTCCCACGTGGTGAAGCCCTCCGGGGGCGGCGCCGGGACGTAGCCCAGCACCTCGCACCAGAACCGGGCGACGCGCCGTGGCTGCGCGCAGTCGAACGTGACCTGGACCTGCCTGACCGTCGCCATCCGGCCACCCTAGGCGCCCGGGCCCTCCCGGTCCGAGGGCATTCTTCCCGCGCCGGGAGACCGGGCCGGACACGCCCTCGCGCGCGCTGCGCCGCGGCTCGTGACTCGGCGGGACCGGGTCAGGAGCCACTCGCCGAGCGGGAGGGCTCGGACGCCCGGCCCACGTAGATCCCGAGCACGCCGGGGGCGATCAGCAGCACGACGCCGAGCACGATCGCCACCGCTCCCCCGACGGGATTTGCGGCGCACACCCGTCCCACGTCCGGGGAGAAGCACCGGTCGTCGAAGGCACCCGCGGCGAAGAAGAGCGCCGCGAAGGCCAGCGGGAAGGCGGGAACGTAGAGGAGCGCCGCCACCACGAGGCCGAGGACCGCGCTGCCGGCGCGCTGCCCGACCGTGCGCCCGGCGCTGTTCGCCGGCCGGCCGGTCATGTCGTCGGGCTCCACGACGACCGAGCATAGGCCGCTCGCCACCCCGTGTGGAGCGTCGCTCCTCGCTCCGTGCCCCACAGCAGGGCGCGGATCTCCGCCGGGGCACGGTGCCGCGCCGGCCTCGCGCGCACGACGGCCGCCGGTGCCACCGCTCTGCGCGGGGCGCCGACGGCCGTCGTCGTGCGGCTCGGGTCAGATGACGCCGAGCGCGAGGATCGCGTCGGCGACCTTGGTGAAGCCTGCGATGTTGGCGCCGAGCACGTAGTTGCCGGGCGTGCCGTACTCGTCGGCCGTCTCGACGCAGCGGTCGTGGATGCCCGCCATGATCTGCGCGAGGCGGTCCTCGGTGTACTCGAAGGACCACGCGTCGCGCGACGCGTTCTGCTGCATCTCGAGGGCCGACGTCGCGACGCCGCCCGCGTTGGCTGCCTTGCCCGGCGCGAAGAGGACGCCCGCCTCCTGGAGCAGCGCGACGGCGCTCGGCGTCGTGGGCATGTTGGCGCCCTCGGCGACCGCGACGACGCCGTTCGCGACGAGCTGCTTGGCCGCCGCCTCGTCGAGCTCGTTCTGCGTCGCGCACGGGAGCGCGACGTCGCACGGCACGTCCCAGATGGACCCGTCGGTGACGACGCGGGCCCCGGGGCGGCGCGCGGCGTAGTCGGCGACGCGCCCGCGCTCGACCTCCTTGATCTGGCGCAGGAGCTCGAGGTCGACCCCGGCCTCGTCGACGACGTACCCCGACGAGTCGGAGAACGCGACCACGTTCGCGCCGAGCTGCTGCGCCTTGGCCGTCGCGTAGATCGCGACGTTGCCCGAGCCCGAGACGACGACGCGGCGCCCGTCGAGCTCCTGCCCGCGCGTCTCCAGCATGTTCTGCGCGAAGAGGACCGTGCCGTAGCCCGTGGCCTCCGTGCGGACGAGCGAGCCGCCCCACGAGATGCCCTTGCCCGTGAGGACGCCGGACTCGTACCGGTTGGTGATGCGCTTGTACTGCCCGAAGAGGTAGCCGATCTCGCGGCCGCCCACGCCGATGTCGCCCGCGGGGACGTCCGTGTTCTCGCCGATGTGCCGGTAGAGCTCCGTCATGAACGACTGGCAGAACCGCATGACCTCGCCGTCGGACCGCCCGCGCGGGTCGAAGTCGGAGCCGCCCTTGCCGCCGCCGATGGGCATGCCCGTGAGCGAGTTCTTGAAGATCTGCTCGAAGCCGAGGAACTTCACGATGCCGAGGTAGACCGACGGGTGGAACCGCAGGCCGCCCTTGTACGGGCCGAGCGCGGAGTTGAACTCGACGCGGAAGCCGCGGTTGATCTGCACGCGCCCGGTGTCGTCCACCCACGGGACCCGGAAGATGATCTGGCGCTCCGGCTCGCACACGCGCTCGAGGACGGCGGCCTCGACGTAGCGCGGGTGCTTGCGCAGCACGGGGCCGAGCGAGTCGAAGACCTCGCGCACGGCCTGGTGGAACTCGGCCTCGCCGGGGTTGCGACGCAGGACCTCGTCGTAGACGGACTGCAGTCGGCTGTCCATGGGTACTCCTCGTCTGACGCGGGCGGAACTCCTGCTGACGGTACGCCTGTGCCAGAAGCTCCCGTCACACCGTCTCACTCCGCGCGCACCGGCACGGGCGGCCGCGGGGCCGGCTCGGCCCGCACGAGGCGGCACCGGGCGGCACGAGGAGCACCGGCGACGACACATCCGTCCACCCACTGAGAAACCCTACCGATCCGGTGCAGTTTCCCGGGGCGGTTGCTATACCCGTCCCCAGGTCACGAGCGCCAGCGCCAAGCCCCGGCTCGCTGGCCGGCAACCCCCTGTCACGGCGGGGTGCTCCGGGAGATGACCAGGCCGGGCCCGGCCTGCCCCGCCACCGGCGAGGACGGCCCGCACGGCAAGCGTGATCGACGACTACTGCGAGGTGCACATGACCCACCACCCCACCCACCCGACGGTGCTCGCCGTCTCCGGCAACCCGCGGCCGGGCTCGCGCACGCTCGGCGCCGCCGAGACGGTCGCGCGCCGCGTCGCCGGCCTCCTCGGCACCGGAGACGTCGCCACGGTCGACCTGGCGTCGTTCGCCGCCGAGGTGCTCACCGCCGACCACCCGGCGGCCGACGCCGCCCGCGCGCAGCTCGCCCGGGCGACGGTCGCCGTCGTGGCGACCCCGGTCTACAAGGCCTCGTACACCGGGCTGCTCAAGGCCTTCCTCGACCTCTACGGTCCCGACGGGCTCGCGGGCGCCGTCGTGGTCCCGCTCGTCGTGTCGGGCAACCCGGCGCACGCGCTCGTCGGGGAGGTGCACCTGCGGCCCGTGCTCGTCGAGCTCGGCGCCGTCGTCCCGACCCGGTCGCTCACGGTCACCGAGCCGCAGCTCGCGGACCTGGGGCCGGTCGTGGACGCGTGGCTCGCGCGCGAGGGCGACGCCCTGCGCCGCGCCGCGGCACCGCTCCCCCCGGCGGAAGACCGCCCGTCGGCCCGCACCGAAGAGGCCGTCGCGGACGCGTTCGCGGGGGTGGCCCGATGACCGCCGAGCTCACCCACCTGGAGGCCCTCCTGGCCGAGCAGGACGAGCCCCAGCTCTCCCCCGACGAGTACAAGGCCGTGTTCCGCGGCCACCCCGCGGGCGTCGCCGTCGTCGCGCTCGAGCACGGCGACCGCCTCGTCGGCTTCACCGCGACGTCGGTCATCTCCGTCTCGGCCGCGCCCCCGCTGCTCGCGTTCTCGCTCGCGTCCACGTCGTCGTCGTGGCCCGCGGTCTCGACGGCGCGCACGCTGACCGTGAGCTTCCTCGCCGACCGCCAGGACGACGTCTCGGCCCGGTTCGCGACGAGCGGCATCGACCGGTTCGCGGACGGCGGCTGGTCCCGCCTCCCGACGGGCGAGCCCGTGATCGACGGCGCGCTGTCGTGGGTGCGCGGGCGGGTCGTCCAGCGCACCCCGGTGGGCGACTCCTACCTCGTCTCGCTGCGCGCGCTCGCGTCGAGCGTCGGCGCCGCGCCCGGGGCGCCGCGGGGGGCGGCGTCGCCGCTCGTCTACCACGACCGCACCTACCACCGGATCGGCGACCACTCCGCGCTCTGAGCGCGCGGACGGGCGAGGGGCCCGACGGCGGTCGTCCCGCCGTCGGGCCCCTCGCCCGTCCCGTGCCGCCCCTCACGGGTGGTCCGTCACCAGCTCCAGCCGCGCGCGCTGAGCTCGAGCTCCTCGCGGAACCGCTCGTCGTCGCCGGTGCGGAAGCCCGCGCGCAGGGGCGCGTCCGCCACCGGGAGCCCGGTGAGCCGGCAGGCCTCGCGCAGCAGCGCGTCGTAGGCGCCCTGGACGGCGAGGTAGTGGTGAGCCCGCGCGTAGACGTCCGGGTCGGCCTCGATGCGCCGGAGCTCCGCGGCGAGCTCGGTGAGCCGCACCTGGAGCGCGAGCGTCGCGAGCGGGTCCGGTGCCGCGGCGGCACGACGGCGCGCACCCGCCCGGTGGCTCGGAGGTCGCCCGGCCCGGCGCAGCACCCACCACGCGGCGGCGGCCGTGCACGCCGTCGCGCACCAGATCATGAGCAGCCACGACATCGGAGCCGACCTCTGCGCGGGGAGACCCACCGGACCTCTCCAGTCTAGGTCTCCCCGGCCCCGCGGGGCAGGGCGGGCGGGCCCCGTCCTCGGCGCGCGACGGGTCCGGGCGGGGCCCCGCCGGGGGCGGCGGACGGTCCCGCGCGGCCCGCGCCGCGCGTCGGGGTCAGCCGTCGAGGAGGTCCGGCTGCGGGTGCCGCACGCCCTGGACGGCCGCGCGCGGGATCGCCGCGCCGATCGTCGCGACGTCGTCCGGCGTGAGCCCGACGGTGGCCGCCGCGACGTTCTGCTCCAGGTACGCGACGCGCTTCGTCCCCGGGATCGGGACGACGTCGTCGCCCTGCGCGAGGAGCCACGCGAGCGCGAGCTGTGCGGCCGTGACGCCGTGCTCCGCGGCGAGCTGCTCCAGGGAGCGCACGAGGCCGCGGTTGTGCTCGAACGCCTCGCCGGCGTACCGGGCGTGGGCGCGGCGCACGTCGTCCTCCGCGAAGCCGTCGGTGGCGTCCACGGTCCCCGTGAGGATGCCCCGGCCGAGCGGCGAGAAGGGCACGAAGCCGACCCCGAGCTCGCGCAGCGTCGGCAGCACCTCGTCCTCCGGGTCGCGCGTCCACAGCGAGTACTCGCTCTGCACGGCCGTCACGGGGTGCACGGCGTGCGCGCGGCGCACGGTCGCGGCGGACGGCTCCGAGAGGCCGATGCCGCGGACCTTCCCGGCCTCCACGAGACCCGCGAGCGCGCCGACCGTGTCCTCGATCGGCACCTGGGGGTCGACACGGTGCAGGTAGTACAGGTCGAGACGGTCGGTGCCGAGGCGGCGCAGGCTCGCGTCGACCGCGGCACGGACGTACTCGGGGCGGCCGTCGACCGGACGCCCGTCGGGGTGGCCGCCCGCGGGCGGGAGCCCGAACTTCGACGCGAGGACGATCTCGTCCCGGTGCGGCCCGAGGACCCGGCCGAACAGCTCCTCGTTGCGGCCGTGGCCGTAGACGTCGGCCGTGTCGAAGAGGGTCACGCCGAGGTCGAGCGCGCGGCGCAGCACGGCCTCCGCCTCCGCGGCGTCCGCGGGGCCGTAGGCGTCGGTGACGGACATGCCGCCGAACCCGACGGCGGAGACGACGAGCGCCGCCTCGCCGGTGCCGAGCGTGCGCGACGGGAGGGAGCCGGGGGCGGAGGTCCGGGAGGTGTCGGTCATGGGCCCAGCGGACCACCGCGCGCCGCCCGGGGCAAGGGCGGACGCCGTCCTCTCACCTGGCGGGAGGACGTGACGCGTCGTGCCGCGGCTCGGCGCGCGACGAGCCCCGCCGCAGGTCAGGCACGCCTCTCCTTGCTGGCGAGCGCGCGGAATGCTGCCTAGTCTGGAATCGTTCAAGTGAACGGCACCGACGGAAGCCGGGTGACCGCCGCACGATTCCGGGCGACCCCCGAGAGAGCGAGGAGCACCATGTCCGCACCCACCATCCACCGCACGACGGCCCGCTTCGAGGCGTCGGAGAAGCTCCGCGCCCACCTGCAGCGCGTGCTGGTCGCGCTCGTCGACCTGCACGTCCAGGGCAAGCAGGCCCACTGGAACGTCACGGGCCGCGGGTTCCGCGACCTGCACCTCCAGCTCGACGACGTCGTGGACGCCGCGCGCGAGCACAGCGACACCGTCGCCGAGCGCATGCGCGCGCTCCAGGTCGTGCCCGACGGCCGCACCGAGACCGTCGCGACGACGACCGACCTCTCGCCGTACCCGGCCGGCCTCGTGTCGGTCGGCGACACGGTCGACGCGGTCGTCGAGCGCATCGCGCAGACGGTCGAGGTCGTCCGCGCCGTGCACGACGACGTCGACGCCGAGGACCCGACGAGCGCCGACATCCTGCACGAGATCATCGCGGACCTGGAGAAGCAGGCCTGGTTCCTCTCCTCGGAGAACCGCGAGGCCTGACCCGGTCCGCCGCCGCGAGGGAGAACGGCCCGTCGCGAGCTAGAGCACGTCGTGCTCTACCTCGCGACGGGCCGTTCTACCTCGCCGTGCGCCCCAGGCGCGCGCGGCGGCCGGGGATGGCCGCGACGAGCTCACGCGTGTACTCCTCCTGCGGGTCGAGCAGGATCTGCTCGGCCGCCCCCTGCTCGACGACGCGCCCGCGGTGCATGACACCGACGTGGTCGGACACCTGCCGCACGACGGCGAGGTCGTGCGAGATGAACAGGTACGCGAGCCCGTGCTCGGCCTGGAGCCGCACGAGCAGCTCGAGGATCTGCGCCTGCACGGACACGTCGAGCGCCGAGACGGGCTCGTCGAGCACGACGAGCGCCGGGTTCAGGGCGAGCGCCCGCGCGATGGCGACGCGCTGGCGCTGCCCGCCCGAGAGCTCGCGCGGTCCCCGGCGGAGCACGTCGGGCGGGAGCGCGACGTCCTCGACGAGCGCGCGCGCCCGGTCCGCCCGCTCGGACGGCGAGCCGACCCGGTACGCCCGGAGCGGCTCGGTGACGATCTGCTCGACGGTGAACCGCGGGTCGAGCGACGCGTACGGGGACTGGTAGACCACCTGGAAGCCGCGACGCAGCGACCGCAGCCGCTCGCCGCGCGCCGTCGTGATGTCCTCGCCGGCGAACTCCACCGTGCCCGCGGTGGGCCGCTCGAGCCGGAGGGCGAGGCGCGCCGTCGTGCTCTTGCCCGACCCCGACTCCCCCACGAGCGCGTACGTCTCGCCGCGCCCGACCGCGAGGCTCACGCCGTCCACCGCGACGAGCGTCCGGTGCGCCGACCCGCGCGGCAGCGTGAACTCCTTGCGCAGGTCCCGCACCGCGAGGACGGGCGCGCTCACGGGGTCCGGGCCGGCGGCGTCGGGCACCGCGATCCCCTGGTCGACGGCGCGGCTCGCGACCGCGGCGCGGCTCGCGTCGGCGCGCGGGACGACGCCGTCGTTCGGCGCCGTCTCCGGGGTGCCGCCTGCGACGAGGCGCGAGCTCGCGAGGCTCGGCGCCGCCGCGATGAGCTGCTGGGTGTACGGGTGGCGGGGGTCGTGCAGCACCTGGTCGGCCGTGCCCTCCTCGACGACGACCCCGTGCTCCAGGACGACGATGCGGTCGGCGCGGTCCGCCGCGACGCCGAGGTCGTGCGTGATGAGCAGGACGGCGGTGCCGAGGTCGCGCACGAGTCCGTCGAGGTGGTCGAGGATGCGGCGCTGGACCGTCACGTCGAGCGCGCTCGTGGGCTCGTCCGCGACGACGAGGCGCGGCCGGGCCGCGACGGCGATCGCGATGAGCACGCGCTGGCGCATCCCGCCGGAGAGCTGCGACGGGTACTGCCGCGCGCGGGCCTCCGGGTCGTCGATCCCGGCCTGGCGCAGCAGCTCGACCGCACGCTCGCGCGCCTCCTTGCGCCGCGCGAGCCCGTGGATGACGAGCACCTCCGCGACCTGGTCGCCCACGCGCGTGACGGGGTTGAGCGACACCGTCGGGTCCTGCGGCACGAGCCCGACGTCGCGGCCCCGCACCTGCTGCCACTCCTTCTCGGAGAGCCGTCCGACGTCGCGCCCACCGAGGCGGATGGTCCCTGCCGTCACCTCGCCCCCGCGCGCGAGCAGGTGCAGGGCCGCGTGCGCCGTCGTGCTCTTGCCCGACCCGGACTCGCCCACGAGCGCGACGACCTCGCCCGCCCCGACCGTGAGGTCGACGCCGCGGACGGCGGCGTACGAGCCGCCGTCGCGCGTGCGGTAGGCGACCTCCAGACCGCGGATCTCGAGCGCGGGCGCCTCGCCCGACGTCGGGCCGGGACGCTCCTGGGTGGTCGGCGTCGTGGCGGTCATGCGTCCCCTCCGGTCCGCTCCAGGGCCCGCGCGATGCGGTTCGCCGACAGCACGACGGCGACGATCACGAGGCCCGGCATGGTCGTGAGCCACCACGCGGTGGCCAGGTAGTCGCGCCCGCCCGAGACGAGCGACCCCCACTCCGGCGCGGGCGGCGGCGTCCCGTAGCCGAGGAAGCTCAGGGCCGAGATGGCGAGCACTGCCGTGCCGAGCTCGAGCGCGACGAGCGCGAGCACCGGTCCCGTCGAGTTGGGCAGCACGTGCCGCCCGAGCACGCCGTACCAGCGCACCCCCGACGCGCGGGCCGCCTCGACGTACACCGACGTCGAGGTGCGCACGACCTCGGCCCGCATGACGCGGGCGAACGTCGCGACGCTCGTGATGCCGACGGCGATCGCGACCTTGACCGTCCCGAACCCGAGCGCCGTGATGATCGCGAGCGAGAGCAGGATGCTGGGGATCGCGAGCAGCACGTCGACGAACCGGCCGACGACGTCGTCCACCCACCCGCGCACGAACCCCGCGAGCAGGCCGAGCAGCGACCCGGCGACGAGCCCGACCGCGACCGCGACGACGGTCGCGCCGAGCGAGGCCGACGCGCCGTGGACGACGCGCGCGTACACGTCCCGCCCCAGGTGGTCGGTGCCGAACAGGTGCGCGCCCGACGGCGGCTGCAGCCGGTCCGCGGGCACGCCCGTCAGCGGGTCGTACGCCGTGAAGAGCTGCGGGACGACCGCCCACGCCGTGACGAGCAGGACGACGAGCACGGCGACGACCAGGCCGGGCCGCCGCACGGCGTACCGCGCCCCGCGCCGCCACCGGCCCGCCGTGCCCCGGGTCCGCACGCGGCCGTGCCGGAGGATCGCGCGCGCGTCCTCGCGGTCCTCGACCTCGATCTCCGCGGGCGTGCGTCCCCCGGGCGCGTCGGCGGGCGGGGCGTCGGGGGCGAGCGCGCCCGACGGCGGCACGTCCGCCGCCGCGGCACGGTCCGCGACCCGGGCCTCGTCCCGGAGCACGATGCGCACTCCCGGCCTGGCGCTCATGCGGCCACCGCCTTCTGTCGTGCGTCAATCCGGGGGTCGAGCAGGGGGTAGAGCAGGTCGACCACGAGCGTGACGACCACGAACACGAGCGCCGAGAGGACGACGACCGCCTGCACCACGGGGATGTCCTGCTCGTCCACCGACGTGACCGTGAGCCGTCCCAGGCCCGCGCGCGAGAACACCGTCTCGGTGACGACCGTGCCGCCGAGCAGCCCGCCCACGACGACGCCCAGCACGGTCAGCGCGGGGATCGCGGCGTTGCGCAGCGCGTGACCGAAGTGCACGCGCGCGCGGCTCGCGCCCTTGGCGCGCGCCGTCTCGACGTACGGCTCGCCGAGCGTCCCGCGCAGGCTCCGCGCGAGCACCTGGGCGAGCGCGGCGCTCGCCGGCACGGCGAGCGTGATCGCCGGCAGCACGAGGCTGATCGCGCCCTGGTTGCCGATCGCGGGGAACAGCGGGAGCTGGAAGGAGAACCACTGCAGCAGGAGGAGGCCCAGCCAGAACGGCGGCAGGGCGACGCCGAGCGGAGGGAGCGACGCGAGCGCGTGGCGCAGCCAGGCCGCGCGCGGGAACGTGCTCGCGATCGCGATGCCGGCGCCCGCCACGACGGCGAGGACGAGCGCCGCGGCGGTGAGCCGGAGCGTCTCCGGGAGCGCCTCGAGCACGAGCTGCGTCGCGGGCGCCCCGGACGCGTACGACGTCCCGAAGTCGAGCCGCAGCGCGTGCCACAGCGCGTCGGCGTACTGCACGAGCACGGGCCGGTCGAGGCCGTACTGGGCGCGCAGGGCGTCGAGCAGCGCGGGGTCCACCTGGTCCGCCTCGCCTCCGCCGCTCGCCATGAGCGCGGCCGGGTCGCTGGGCAGCAGGTAGAGGACGAAGAACGAGATGGTGAACGCCGCCCAGAGCACGAACAGGCCCTGCCCGGCGCGACGCAGGACGTACCGGCCCATGGTCGGCCTCCTTCGTTGGGGGATGCCTGCCTGCCCGACGCCGCGGCGTCGGGCAGGCGGGCCCGGCGGGTCAGCCCTGGGTGACCCAGGCGTCGTAGAAGTCGAGGCGCGACGACGCCTCGAACGTCAGGCCGTGGACCGTGTCGGCGGCCGCGATGGTCGTCGAGAGCTCGTAGACCGGGATCGCGTGCCCCTTCTGCACGAGCAGGCGCGACGCCTCCGTGACGAGCTCCTGCCGCTCGGCCGGGTCGGTCGCCGCGGCCGACGCGTCGAGCAGGTCGTCGACCTCTTCCGCGTCACGCTGGTTGATGTTGCGCGCGTTCGCCGAGAAGATCGTCCGCAGCACGTCCGGGTCGGAGCGCGTGAGGTTGTAGTAGTCGAAGTCGAAGTCGCCGCTCTCCTTGATCGCCTGCGACTCGGCGACGGTCACGTGCTGGAGCTGGAGGTCCACGCCGATCTGCGCGAGCTGCTGCTGGACCAGCTCGAGCGGCTCCGGCACCTGCCAGAACGTCACGGTCGTGGAGAGCTTCTGGCCGTCCTTCTCCCGCACGCCGTCGGCGCCCTCGACCCAGCCCGCGTCGTCGAGGATCTTCTTCGCGCCCTCGGGGTCGTAGGCGAGCTCGTCCGCGACGCTCTCGTAGAGCGGCGTCGAGTGCGACAGGACGCTCGTGGCCGGCTCGTCCTGCGCGCTGAGCACGGTGTCCGCGATCTGCTCGCGGTCGATGCCCTTGAGGATCGCCGTCCGCACGGCCTCGTCGCCCGCGAGCGGGCTCGACTCGTTGGGGAAGAGGTTGAACACGACGCCCGGGTTGGCGCGGTACTCGAGCCAGAACCCGTTCCCGTCGAACTGCGGGAGGTCGACGGTCGAGATCGCGGCCGTGGCGTCGATCTGCCCGGACTGCAGGCTGCCGCTGCGCACGCTCGCCTCGGGGATGACCTTGAACGTCACCGTGTCGAGGTAGGCCTCGCCCTGGTGGTCGCTCGCCTCCGAGCCCCACGCGTAGCCCGCGACCTTCTCGAGCACGATCTCCTGGTCCTGCGTGTACGACTTCACGGAGAACGGGCCGGAGCCGACGAACTTGCCGGCGCAGCGGTCCTCGACGCTCAGGTCGGCCGAGGACGGGGCGAGGAGGCCGAGCGAGAACGTCGACGTCGCCTGGAGGAACTGCGCGCTCGGCTCCGCGAAGTCCACCGTGAGGGTCTGCGGGTCGGTGACGGTCGTGCCCTCGTAGCCGACGAGGTACTGCGACCCGAGCGACGCCGTCGCGCCGAGCGCGACGATCGCGTCGAAGTTCGTCTTCACCGACTCGGCGTCGATCGGCGTGCCGTCGGCGTACGTCGCGTCGTCGCGCAGGTGGAACGTGTAGCTCGACGCGTCGTCGTTCACCTCCCAGCTCTCCGCGAGCCACGGCAGGATCTCGCCCGACTCCGGGTCCTGCGCCGTGAGCGACGCGACGGTCTGGCGGGCCGCCGCGATGGCGTCGTTGTTGCCGACCTGCTGCGGGTCGATGCAGTGCGAGTCGACCGTGAGGGCGAACGTCAGGTCGCCGCCCGTCACGGGCTCGCCGGACGGGCTGGGCGACCCGTCGCCGTCGGACGCGCCGGAGCCGCCGCCCGCGCACGCGCTGAGCAGGAGGCCCGTCGCGGCGGCCGCCGCGGCGACGGTCAGGGACCGGCGTCGGTGAGGTGTGGGGATCATGTCGTGCTGCTCTCCTCGTGTGCCGGCTGAGGACCGGCGGTCGTCCGGCGCCGGTGGTCGACCGTGCCGGGCCCAGGGCCGGCGCGGCGGGGGACCCACCGGGGTGCCGTGCTTACCGCGCGGCGGGAGCCACGCGGTCAGGTCGTTCCCGGAGCACCCCGTCACGTCGAAGGGTTGCTGGTCAGCGAGCCGGGCCTGCGTGCTGACGCTCGTCACCTGGGAGCAGGAAAGACAATCTCGACCAGGTGAGTCAAGTATCGAGACGGCCGTCCCGCCAGACGGACGGTTGTTTCCTGCTCCGCGACGTCGTGACCCGTCGGCGGGGCCGTCACGAGCACGGCGAGGGCCCGCCTCGCCATGCGAGACGGGCCCCTCCGGTCCGGCGATCGCTCAGGCCGCGGTGAACCCCGCCGCGCGGCGGGCGTCGGCCGGGCTCCACAGGTCCGTCTTCACCTCGGCCTGCACGACGGGCACGACCTCCTCCGCGAACCGGCGCAGCACGTCCTCCTGCTGCGCCGCGGGGATCAGGTGGTTCACCGAGACGGACTGCAGGTCGTGCCGGTACGAGGCGTGGTAGTCGAGGATCTTCTCCGCCACGCGCTCCGGCGACCCCACGAGCGCGGGCCCGCGCTCGACGGCGTCCTCGACCGTCCGGAAGCTCGGTGCCTTCCCGACGGCGTCGGGCCCGTACCCCCGGCGCGCCGCCGCCGCGACCTGGCCCTCGTAGATCGGGCGGTACTGCTCGATCGCCTCCTCCGTCGTGTCGGCGAGGAACAGCCCGCCCGAGCCCGACCCGACGAACCCGTACGCCGGGTCGTGCCCGTGCGCCGCGTACTGCTCGCGGAAGCGGTCGATGAGCACCTGGTAGTTCTCGCGCGGCTGCAACGCGTTGGCGCTGACGATCGGGTCCCCGTACCGGGCCGCGAGGTCCACCGCGAAGCGCGACGTCGCCGACCCGTGCCAGATCCGGAACGGCCCGGCGAACGGTCGCGGCAGCGTCGTCGCGTGCTCCAGCGCGTGGCGGTGCCGCCCGCTCCAGCTGACGTCCTCCTCCGACAGCAGCAGGCGCAGCAGCTCGTAGTTCTCCTGGAGGTACTCGTACTGCTTGTCGAGGTCCAGCCCGAGCAGCGGGTACTGCAGCACCTCGTTGCCCTTGCCGATGACGATCTCCAGCCGCCCGCGGCTCAGCTGGTCGACCGTCGCGAGGTCCTCGGCGACGCGGATCGGGTCGAGCAGGGACAGCACCGTGACGCCCGTGCTCAGCAGGATGCGCGACGTCCGCGCCGCGACCGCGCCGAGGATCACCGTCGGCGCCGACGACAGCACCTCTCCCGCGTGCCGCTCCCCCACCGCGAACGAGTCGAACCCGAGCTCCTCCGCCAGCACCGCCGTCTCGACGACCCGGTTCAACCGGTCGGACGGCGCGACCGCCTCCCCGGTCACGGGGTGGGGCGGGTTGAACACGATGTCGAGTACCTGGAACCGCACGTCCTTCTCCTTGTTGTTCGTCGTCGTCCGGGGGGCCGGTACCGGCGCGTTCGGCAGCTCCGGCCGTGATCGGCACCCGCAGGTGCCGAATCCGACCGGAGCTGCCGAAGCGGGGCGGGGTTGCCGATCTCTCAGGCCGCGGCGGCCTCAGCGGCGGCGGCGTCGCGCTTCGCGACCTCCTCGCGGACGAGCGGGATGACGTAGCGACCGAAGTCGACCGCGTCGTCCAGCAGGTCGTAGCCGCGCGCGGAGATGACCCGGACGCCGAGGTCGTAGTAGGCGAGGAGCGCCTCGGCGACCTGCTCGGGCGTGCCGACGAGCGCGTTGGAGTTGCCGGCGCCGCCGGTGGCCTTCGCGGTCGCGGTCCACAGCGCGGTGTCGAAGCGCTCGCCCTGGGCGGCGATCTCGAGCAGCCGCTGCGAGCCCGCGTTCTCGGGCTTGTCGATCGGGTGCCGACGGCTGAGCTGTCCCCCGGCGGCGGCCTTGCGCGCCTCGATCCGGTCGAGGATGCGGTGCGCCTTCTCCCAGGCGAGCTCCTCGGTCGGCGCGACGATCGGCCGGAACGCGGCGTGGATGCGCGGCGGCGTCGTGCGGCCCGCGGCGGCGGCCTCGGCGTGCACGCGCGCGATCTGCTCGGCGGTGCGGTCGAGCGGCTCGCCCCAGACGGCGTAGATGTCGGCCTCGGCCGCGCCGACGCGGAACGCGGCGTCCGACGACCCGCCGAAGGAGATGGTCGGGGTGCGGCCCTCGAACGGCTTGGCGTCGAGCACGAAGTCGTCGAAGTCGTAGAACGGCCCGTGGTGGTCGAACGGCTCGGCGCTCGACCAGGCCTGCTTGACGATCTGGATGTACTCGTGGGTGCGCGCGTACCGCTCGTCCTTGGTCAGCGTGTCGCCCTCGCGCCCCTGCTCGTGGTCGTTGCCGCCGGTGATGAAGTGGACGGAGAGCCGCCCGCCGGAGAGCTGGTGGAGCGTCGCGAACGTCTTGGCGGCGTACGTCGGGTAGGACACGTTGGGCCGGTGCGCGAGCAGCAGCTCGATCGACTGCAGGCGCGCGGCGGTGTAGGCGGCGAGCGCGGCGGGCTCGGGGCCGGAGGAGCCGTACGCGAAGAGGACGCGCGTCCAGCCGTTGTCCTCGTGCGCGCGCACGAGGCGCTCGAGGTAGGCGGGGTCGAACGGGGCGGTCGTGCGCTCGGTGGTCTCCGACGCGTCGTTGGTCGTGGCGATGCCGAGGAACTCGACGGGCATGAGGGTCTCCGTGGTGTCGGTGCGGGTGGCTCGGGGTGCGGGTTCGCGGACCGGACGTGCGCGGCTGCGCACGCGTGTCGACTCAGGGGACGGCGGGCGCCGTCGGCTCGGGGGACGCCGTCGGCTGCGCGGGCGCCGTCGGCTGCGCGGGCGCCGTCGGCTGCGCGGGCGCCGTCGGCCCGGAGGACGGAGCGGGCGCGTCGACCGGGTCGGACGCCGGGAGCCCGGCCTCCTTCCACGCCGGGAACCCGCCGTCGACGTGCGAGACGTTCGTGTACCCGCGCCGGGCGAGCGCCTCGGCGACGGGCCCGGAGCCGTTCGGCGACCCGCACACGACGACGACCGGCGTGTCGAGCGAGACCACCGGGGCGTCGGCAGGGCCGAACAGCGCGTCGAGGTCGTGGCGGTCCGCGAGCGTGGCGCCGGGGATCTCGCCGTGCGCGGCGCGACCTCCGGCCGAGCGCACGTCGATCAGCAGTGCGCCGTCGGCGACCTGTGCGGCGGCGTCGGCCGCGGTCCGGAGGGGCGGGGTCGTGGTCATGGGTGTCTCCTTCGGGTGAGGTCGCGAGATCGACCCGCACGTCCGAGATCGACCCTCTGCGGGTCGCTCGGGAGACGCGCGGGTCGATCTCGCGTCAGCGGGTGGTGGCGAGGGCGGGTGCGACGTCGGGGGTGGCGGCGGCGCGTGCGGCAGCGTCGGCGTCGTCATCCGCGAACCAGTGCTCGGCGAGCAGCGCGAACGAGCGCCGCGCGTCGTCGGCGTCGTGGGTCGCGGTGGTGACGAGCAGCTCGTCGGCGCCGGTCGCGCCGCGCAGGGTCTCGAGCCGCCGCACGACGGTCTCGGGGTCACCGACGATGCGCGTGTCGACCCGGTCCGCGACGAGCGCGCGCTCGGACTCCGGGCGGTCCTCCCACGCGGGCGACGTGCCCGGCTCGGGGTAGGCGATCGCGCCGTCGGCGCCGCTGCGGATGGAGAGCACCCAGTCCGCGAACGGCGTCGCGAGCTCGCGGGCCCGTTCGATCGTGTCGGCGACGAGCACGTCGGCGGACACGACGACGTAGGGCTCGTCGAGCACGCCCGGCCGGAACGCCTCGCGGTACGCGGCGACGGTGTCGAGCGTCGCCGACGGCGCCACGTGGTAGTTCGCGGCGAGCGGCAGCCCGAGCTCGCCCGCGACGCTCGCGCTCTCGCCCGCGCTCGACGCGAGGACCCACAGGTCCCAGTCGGCGCCCTCGACGGGCGGGCTCACGTACGACGTCCCGCGCTCGTCGCGGTAGGTCCCGGCGCGCAGCCCCAGCACGAGCTCGAGCTCGTCGCGGAAGCTCGCCGGGGTGCGCGACGCCCCGACGATCCGCTTCTGCGCGAGGATCCGCTCGCGCAGCACGGAGTCGTTCACGTCGGCGGGCGGCGCGCCGGGCACGTACAGCCCGTCGACGACCCGCGGCCCGGTGGCCGGCCGGGCCCGCCGCGGCGGCGCCCCGGCCCCCTTCTCCCCCGTCGGCGGCGTGAACGCCCGGCCGAGCCCGAGGTCGACGCGGCCGGGGTGGAGCGCGGCGATCGTCCCGAACTGCTCGGCGGCGACGAGCGGGCTCGTCGTGCTGAGCAGCACCGCACCGCTGCCGACGCGGATGCGCTCGGTCCGGGCCGCGACGGCGGCGGCGAGCACGGCGGGCGACGCAGAGCCGACGCCGGGCGACAGGTGGTGCTCGGCGTACCAGACGCGGTGGTAGCCGAGCCGGTCGAGGTCGCGCGCGAGCCCGACGGCGCGGCGCACCGCGTCCTGGCCCGTCGCCCCCTCGGGGACGATCGCGAGGTCGAGCACGGACAGCGGGACGCGGCCGGACGCCGGTCGCGGCCCGCCGGGGGTGGCGGTCGGGTGCGGGTGCTGGTGGGACATGGCTTCCTCTGGTGGGGTGCGGTGGCTCGGGGCGACGCGGTCGCGTGGGGGCCCGCCGGGCTACTTGGACGGGAACCCGAGCGCGGCGAGCGTGGTGCGCAGGTGGGCGCGCCCGCGCAGGGCGCCGGGGACGCGCAGGCGGTCGACGACGCGGTCGCGCCAGCCGCCGTCGAGCCCCTCCTCGCGGTAGAAGGGCGCGATGCGCTCCTCGTACGCCGCGACGTGCTGGTCCTGCCCGACGGCGCGGTAGCGCTCGGCGTGCAGGACGGCCGCCTGCGGCAGCCGCGGCTTGACCCGTTCGCCGCCCGCGGGGTCGGGGTGCCCGACGACGAGCCCCACGACCGCGACGACGCCCTCGGGCAGGCCGAGCTCGGCCGCGACCTGGGCGGGGTGGTTGCGCAGCGCGCCGATGTACACGGTGCCGAGACCGAGCGACTCCGCCGCCACGACGGCGTTCTGCGCGGCGAGCGCGGCGTCGAGGAACGCGACGACCGTCGTCTCGAGGTAGTCGGTCGCCTCGAGCCGGACGCCCTCGCGCTCGCCGAGGGCGCGGGCCCGCGCGACGTCGGCGAGCCAGACGAGCAGCAGCGGCGCGGTGCGCACGTGCTCCTGGTCGCCCGCGAGCGCCGCGAGCCGCGCCTTGCGCACGGGGTCGGTGACGGCGACGACGCTCCAGAGCTGGAGGTTCGACGACGTCGGGGCGGACTGCGCGGCGGCGACGAGCGTCGGCACGACGTGGTGGGCCAGCGGGTCGGTGCGGTAGCGGCGCACCGTCCGGTGCCGGAGCTGCGTCGCGAGGACGGTGCCGGGACGGTCCGCGGCGGGTGCCAGGCCCGCGGCCGCACCGGGCGCGACGTCCTCGACCGCGGCGAGGTCGACGCCGTACCGCGCCGCGAGCGCGGCACGAGCCCCGCCGGTGTCGTGCGTGGCGTGCGTCTCGGGGCCCGCGGCCGGAGCCGGAGCGTCCGCGGCGGTGGGTGCGGGAGCGATCGTCATGAGGCGGTCCTCTCGGGGAGTGCGGCGAGGCGGGCGAGCGCGAACCGCGCGGCGGCGGTGCCGCCGTCGGGCAGGGCGCCGGGGGCGGTCGCGAGGTCGGCGAGCACGCGCCCGACGGCCGGGGCGAACTTGAAGCCGTGGCCGGAGAACCCGGCGCCGACGACGACCGGACCGCGGCGGTCGAGCACGAAGTCGTGGTCCGGCGTCGTGGTGTACGTGCAGCTCACGGGGACGTAGGCGTCGGGGTCGAGGCCGGGCAGCCAGGTCCGCACGTAGTCGCGCAGCGCGGCGAGCCGGCCCGGCTCCGGCCGGTAGGAGCGCCGGTCGGGGTCGACGACGGGGCCGACGCCGTGGAAGCCGACCTTGACGCCCTCGCCCGGGGTCGCGAGCCCGTAGACGCCGCTCGGCCACGCGGTGCCGGGACCGACGTCGTGCGTGAACGCGGGCCACCCCGCGGGCGACGTGCCGGGGGCGAGCGCGAAGTGGGCGGGCTGCTCCTGCGTGACGACGAGCGGGAGCTCCTGCCCGAGCAGGCCGCCCGCCGGGGAACCCAGCAGACCCGCGCTCCACGCCCCGACGGTCACGACGACGACCCGCGCGACGACGTCGGCGCCGTCGGTGACGACGCGCACGCCCTCGGGGACGCGCTCGACGTGCCGGACGGCGACCTCGTGCCGCACGTCGGCGCCCTGGGCGGCCGCCGCCCCCTGGAGGGCCGCGACGGCGCGGTCGGCGTGGAGCCGGCCGGCCGTCGCGACCTCGTGCAGCACCCGCCCCTCGAACCGCAGCCCCGGCCAGCGCTCGGCCGCGGCCGCGGGGTCGAGCCACTCGTGCTCGATCCCCCGGGCCGCGAACGCGGCGCCGATCGCGTCGGCGCGGCGCTCGGCCGCGCCGTCGCGACGCCCGTGGCTCACGCCGCCGGTGACGTCGAGGAGCTCGGTCCCGGTCTCGTCCTCGACCTCGCGCCACAGGCGGAGCGCCTCCTGCGCGAGGTCGAGGTACTCGGGCTCGGCGTACGTCGTGCGGTAGATGCGCGACGTCCCGTGCGAGGCGCCGTGCGCGTGCCCGGGCGCGAAGCGCTCGAGCAGCACGACGTCGCGCCCGCGCCGCGCGAGCTGCCACGCCGCGGCCGAGCCCATGACGCCGCCCCCGACCACGAGGTGGTCGACGTGCTGGGTGCTGGTGGTCATGCGCGGGTCACTCCGTCTTCGGCAGGCCGGGCGGGTTGGTCTGCGACTCCTCGACGGCCTCGGACTCCAGGCCCCACCGCTGGAGCACCTCGAGGTACGTGCCGTCCTCGATGGCGTGGTTGATCGCGGCGGTGATGGCCGGGGCCGCCTCGTTGCCCTTCTTCGTGGCGACGGCGATCTGCGCCGTGTCGGGCCAGCCGCCGTTGAGCGTGCCGACGACCTTGAAGTCCTGCGGGGAGATCGCCGCCTGGTACGCGAGCGACGCGTTGGGGCCGACGTACGTCTCGATGCGCCCGGACTGGAGCGCGAGCAGGACGTCGGAGAACTGCTCGTAGTACTCGGGGCCCTGGACGGGCTCGAGGCCGTCCTCCTGGTTGAGGCGGTCCCACTCGAGCACGATCTTCTCCTGGTTCGTCCCGGAGCCGACGGCGACGACCTTGCCCGCGATGTCCTCGCGCTTCGTGATCGACGTGATGTCGGAGTCGGCGCCCACGAGCCAGCCGAGCTCGTCGTTGCGGTACGTGGAGAAGTCGATGGTCTCCTTGCGCTCCTCGGTCACCGTGACGTTGGAGATCACGGCGTCGACGTCGCCCGAGCCGAGCGCGAGCGGCCAGTCGGCCCAGGCCTTGACCTCCAGGCGCAGGTCCTTGCCGAGCGCGTCGGCGACGAGCTGCGCGATGTCGGTCTCGTTGCCGATGGGCGTCTCGTCGTCGTCGGCGAGGAAGCCGAGCGGCGGCGCCGCGCCCGCGGAGATCGCGACGACGAGCTCGTCCTTGTCCTTCCAGGCGTCCGGGAGGAGCGCGACGGCCTCGGCCGACTCGGTCGTGCGGATGCGGTCCTGGTCGGGGCTCGTGCTCACGTCGAGGGCGTCCGAGACGGACGTCGTGCTCTCCGTCGTGCCGTCGGAGGACGCCGCGCCCTCGTCCGCCGCGGCCGGGGCCTCGGTGCTCACCCCGGAGCAGGCCGCGAGCGCCAGCAGGGGCACGACGGCGAGGGCGGCGAGCGCGCGGGGGGCGCGGGCGCGGGTGGTCGTTGCGGTCACGGGTGTCCTACCTCTCGGGTGGTGCGTCGGGGTGACGCAGGGAGTGCGGGTGTGCGGGACGGCCGGGCGGCCGGTCGCGGGTCACGACGGCGGGCGTCGGTGGACGTCGGGTGGGTTTCAGAGGACTTTCTGGAGGAAGGCCCGGGTGCGGTCGTGGCGCGGGTGGTCGAGCACCTCGGCGGGCGTGCCCTGCTCCACCACGACGCCGTCGTCCATGAACACGACGGTGTCGGCGACCTCGCGGGCGAAGCCGATCTCGTGCGTCACGACGACGAGCGTCGTGCCGGTGCTCGCGACGTCCTTGATGACCTCGAGCACCTCCCCGACGAGCTCGGGGTCGAGCGCCGAGGTGGGCTCGTCGAACAGGAGCACCTTGGGCCGCAGCGCGAGCGCACGGGCGATGGCGACGCGCTGCTGCTGCCCGCCGGAGAGCTGGCGGGGTCGCGCGTCGGCCTTGTCCGCGAGCCCGACGCGTTCCAGCAGCGCGCGGGCCTCGGGCTCGACGTCCTCGCGGCGCCGACGCTGCGCGGATACCGGCGCCTCGACGACGTTCTCGAGCGCGGTGAGGTGCGGGAAGAGGTTGAAGCTCTGGAAGACGAACCCGATCTGGGTGCGCTGGCCGAGGATCTCGCGCTCCTTGAGCTCGCGCAGGGTGCTGCCCTTGCGGCGGTACCCGATGAGCTCGCCGTCGAGCGAGATGAACCCCTTGTCGACCTTCTCCAGGTGGTTGATCGCGCGCAGCAGCGTCGACTTCCCGGAGCCGGACGGGCCGAGCACGACCGTCACGGACCCGGGCGGCACGGTGAGCGACACGTCGCGCAGCACCTCGAGGGTGCCGAAGCTCTTGTGGACGCCGTGGATCTCGACGAGCCCGGCGGTCGCGACGTCGGCGCTCATGCCGCACCTCCCGACGTGCGCGCGGTGCGGGTCAGCACGCCCACCCGGGCGCGGGCCGCGTACGCGGGCGGGACGGCGTCGGGCACGGGGCGGCCGGAGAGCCGCGACGCCCAGACGAGCACGGTCCACCGCGCCTTCTGGAGCGGGGTCGGGGGCAGCGTGCGCACCGCGCCCTTCGCGTAGTGCCGCTCGACGTAGTACTGGACGACCGTGATGAGCGTCGTCAGCACGAGGTACCAGATCGACGCGACGATGAGCAGCGGCACGACGCGGCCGTTGCGGCCGTAGATGACGCTGACGATGTAGAACAGCTCGCCGTACGCCAGCACGTAGACGATCGACGTGCCCTTGAGCAGCCCGATCACCTCGTTGACGGCCGTCGGGATGATGGAGCGCATCGCCTGCGGCAGGATGATGCGGCTCACCTGGCGGCGCTTGGGGATGCCGAGCGACGCGGCGGCCTCCTGCTGCCCCTGGTCGACCGAGAGGATCCCGGCCCGCACGATCTCGGCCGAGTACGCGGCCTGCGAGAGCCCGAGCCCGAGGATCGCGGCCCAGAACTTGTCGATCACGGACAGCGTGTCGAAGTACAGGAACTCCGGCCCGAAGGGGATGCCGACGCTCAGGTACGGGTACAGGTAGGCGAGGTTGTACCAGAGCAGGAGCTGGAGCAGCAGCGGCACGGACCGGAACACCCACGTGTACGTCCACGAGACCGACTGCAGGAGCGGCGAGCGCGACAGCCGCATGAGCGCGAGCACGGTGCCGAGCGCGAACCCGACGACCGACGCGACGAGCGTGAGCCGGATCGTCGCCCACGCGCCCTCGAGGATCGAGGGCCAGGTGAGGTACTGCGCGACGACGCCCCACTCCCAGCGGTCGTTCGTCACGAGCGAGCTGACGACCATGGCGAGGAGCACGGCCACGCCGGCCGTCGCGACCCAGCGGCCCGGGTGCCGGGCGGGGACGATGCGCAGGCTCTCGAGCGGCAGCGCGTCCTCGACACCGCCGCGCGGGTCGGCGGGGTGCCGGCCCGACGGCGGCGCGAGCTGCCGGGACTCGTCCTGCGGGAGCGACACGGTGCTCATGGCGCGACCTCCAACCACTTCTCGAAGGCGAGCGGGCCGATCTCCTCGGGATCGGTCCCGGTGTCGAACAGGGGCGTGTAGCCGGTCGCGAGGTACAGACCGGCGGCCTCGGGCTGGCGCGGGCCCGTCGTGAGGTACACGCGCCGGTAGCCGCGCTCGACGGCCCGGCGCTCGAGCTCGGCGAGCACGAGGCGCGCCAGCCCGCGGCGCCGGTGCGCCGAGTGCGTCCAGATCCGCTTGAGCTCGGCGGTGCGCACGGCGGGCGTCCCGTCGGCGCGGCGCGCGGCCGGCCGGGTGAGGCGCGCCGGGTCGCCGAGCTCCGGCTCGGCCCGACGGCGGAACGCGCCGCCCGCGACGGGCTCGCCGTCCTCCAGCACCAGCACGAGCTCGCCGTGCGGCGCCGCGAAGTCCTGCGCGGGGTAGTGCTCCATCTCGGCGCGGAGCTCCTCGGCGCTGAGCACGCGCTGGTACCGCGTCCAGTACTCGTGGGAGAGCTCGTCGAGCAGCGGCCGCACGAGGGGGTCGTGCATCGCGACGGACCGGACCTCGCGCGTCCCCCGCCCGGCGGGGCGCGCGGCGACCGCGGTCACCGGGGTGCCCTCTCGCCCGCGGTGACGGCGAACGGCACGTGGTTGCCCTCGACCGGCGCCGGGCACGTCCCGAAGTCGCTGAACGCGTACGGCAGGTTGACGGCCCGGTTGAGGTCGAGGCGCACGCTCCCCGCGGTGCCGGGCACCGCGTCGGCGTCCACGCGCAGGACCCGCCAGGGGGCGACGCCGTCCGCCTCGTCGCTGAAGAGCAGCGTCACCGCGCCGTCCGGCGCGCCGGTGAGGGCGAGCGTCGCGCCGCGCCGGGCGCCGTCGCGCTCGACGACGAGGTCGACCTCGCCGACCGTGCGCACGTGGTGCACGAGGCCGGGCCGGGCGGCGCCGACGACGACGGGCCGCGGCGCGTCGTACCAGCGCACCGGCGCGTCGACGACCCAGGCGGGGTCGTAGGCGAACGTCGGGACGCCGTCGAACGCCGTCCGGGCCGGGGCGAGCGGGTCGCGCACGCGGACGGCGTAGCGGCCCGTGCGGCGCACGACCTCCACCGCGACCTCGCGCGTCTCGCCCCCGTCCGCCGGGTCGCCCGCGTCCCGGTCGTGCGGCAGGAACGTGCCGGCGACCGTCGACCCGCCCTCCGCGACGACGACGGTCCCGACGGCGCTGCCCGTCGTCGTCCGGACGGCGCCGCCCTCGTCCGCGCTGTGGTGCGCGCCGTCGGCGTCGGCCCACCAGAGCCCCGGGATACCCGGGAGGGCGGCGGGCTCGGCCGGGAGCGCGTGGTACGCGACGAGGCTCAGCCAGCCGTGCGGCGGGCGCAGCCCGTCCTCGCGCTCGGCGTGCCAGGCGGCCCACGCGGCGGCGGCGGGCGACGCGGACGCGACGGGGTCGGCGGGTGCGGTGGCCACGGCGCCCGTGGCGGTCGGCGTGCTCGTGCTCATGGGTCCTCCGAGGTCGGTGCGGGTGGTCGGTGCGGTGGTCGCCGCGGTGCCGGCGGCGGTCAGCCGACGAGCTCGGCGGAGTGCGCCGCCGTCGGCCCGTGGTCGGTGCGCGTCGCGCCGGGGCGGGCGAGGCCGAGGTGCTCGCGCAGGGTCGTGCCCGCGTACTCCGTGCGGAACGAGCCGCGCTCCTGGAGCAGCGGGACGACCTGGTCGAAGACGTCGTCGAGCCCGCCCGGCGTGAGGTGGGGCACGAGGATGAAGCCGTCGGAGGCGTCCTCCTGGACGTGCCGGTCGATGTCGTCCGCGACCTGCTGCGGCGTGCCGACGAACCCGCCGCGCGACGTCACCTGGATGACGAGCTCGCGGATCGACCACCCGTTCGCCTCGGCCTGCTCGCGCCACGCCGCGGCGACCGCCGCCGGGTCCTTCGCGTGCCGCACCCGGCCGCGCGTGATCGACAGGTTCTCGGTGTCGGGGTCGACGTCGGGCAGCGGGCCCTCGGGGTCGTACGCCTCGAGGTCGCGACCCCAGACCTGCTCGAGGAACGCGATCGCCGTCGGGCCCGAGACCTGCTGGAGCCGGATCTCCCGGGCGCGCTCCTCCGCCTCGGCGGGCGTGTCGCCCAGCACGACGACGGTCGCGGGCAGGATCTTCAGGGAGTCGCGCTCGCGACCGTGGGCCGCGAGCCGCCCCTTGACGTCCTCGTAGAACGCGCGCCCGACGTCGAACGTCGAGTGCGCGGAGAACACGACGTCGGCGGTCGCGGCGGCGAACTCGCGCCCGTCGGCCGAGTCGCCCGCCTGGAACAGGACGGGGTGGCCCTGCGGGCCGCGCGGCGTCTCGAACAGCCCGACGACGTCCGCGTACGTCCCGTGGTGCGCGACCGGCCGCACCGCCCCGGGCCGCAGGAACTCGCCCGCGATCCGGTCGGCCAGCACCGCGTCGTCGTCCCACGAGTCCCACAGGGCGCGCGCGACCTCGACGACCTCGGCCGCCCGCGCGTACCGCTCGGGGTAGGGCAGGTACCCGCCGCGGCGGAAGTTGGCGCCCGTGAAGGCGTCGGGGCTCGTCACGAGGTTCCACGCCGCGCGGCCCTCGGAGAGCAGGTCGAGCGTCGCGAACTGCTTCGCGAGCTCCCACGGCTCGTTGAACGTCGTGTTGATCGTGCCCGCGAGGCCGAGCCGCTCCGTGACGGCGGCGAGCGCGGCGAGGACGGGCAGGGTGTCGGGGCGGCCGACGACGTCGAGGTCGTGGATGCGGCCCTTGTGCTCGCGCAGGCGCAGGCCCTCGGCGAGGAAGAAGAAGTCGAGCCTCGCGTCCTCGGCGCGGCGCGCGAGGTGCTCGAACGACGCGAAGTCGATCTGGCTGCGCGAGCGGGGGTCGCTCCACACGGTGGTGTTGTTGACGCCCGGGAAGTGGGCGCCGAGGTGGATCTGCTTGCGGGGTCGGGTGCTCATGTCGCGTCCGTCCGAGCTCAGGCGATCGCCGCGTAGCGGTTCGCGGGGTGCGGGAGGCCGAGCGTGTCGCGCAGCGTCGTGCCCGGGTACGCGGTGCGGAACAGGCCCACGCCCTGGAGCAGCGGCACGACCCCGTCGACGATCGCGTCGAGGTCCGTGCTCAGCGACGACGGCCGCAGCAGGAAGCCGTCGGCGGCACCGGCGTGCGCCCACTCCTCGACCGTCGCCGCGAGGTCGCGCGCCGTGCCGACGTGCGTCAGCGAGTCGGTGTCCCACGAGACGCCCTCGAGGTCCTCGAGCAGGTCGAGGCGGGCCTGCGCGCTCGCGCGCGTGTCCCCGACGACGACGTACGCGTCCACGAGGACCCGCAGCCCGTCGGGGTCGCGCCCGGCGTCCGCGGCGGCGTCGCGCACCTGCGCCCGCAGCGCGACCGCCTCGTCCCGCGTCGCCGCGCGGACCCGCACGACGTCGCCCCGCCGGGCCGCGAGGCCGAGCGACGCCGGCGTGCTCGCCCGCACGACGACGGGCGGCTGGCCCTGCGGCGGGCGCGGCGTGATCGACGGCCCCTTGACCGCGAACCGGATGCCCTCGTGGTCGACGTAGTGCAGCTTCTCGCGGTCCACGAACCGGCCCGTCGCGACGTCGCGGATCTCGGCGTCGTCCTCCCACGAGTCCCAGAGCCGCGTGACGACCTCGACCGCCTCGTCGGCCTCGGCCACGGCGTCGGGCTCGTCCTGGGCGCCCTTGCGCCCGAAGGCCGCGGCCTCGGCCGGGGTCGTGGACCACCCGACCTGCCATCCCGCGCGGCCGGAGCTCACGTGGTCGATCGTCGCGACCGCCTTGGAGACGTGGAACGGCTCGGTGTGCGTGGTGGTGACGGTCGGGACGAGGCCGATGCCCGCGCTGCGCGGCGCGAGCCGGGATGCGACGAGCGCGGCGTCGAGCCGGCCGCGCACGGACCCGTTGCGACCCGGCTGGAGGGTGAACGCGTCGTCGAGCGTGACGAGGTCGAGCAGGCCGCGCTGGGCGGTGGCCACGAGCTCGACGAGGCGCTTGGCGTCGAACAGGCGCTGGGCCTGGGAGCCCACGGTCCGCCAGGCGGCGGGGTGCGCACCGGCGTCGGTGAGGTCGACGCCCAGGTGGACGGTGCGGGCGGGGCGGGGGTCGGGCATCGCGAGGATCCGTTCTGGGACAGGCGCCGGCGGCGCGCTCAGGGTGCGGCGGGGTGCCGGGGGTGGGCAGGGTCGTCCCGCCGCGGGGCGGCAGGGCGGGGCCGGGGAGGCCGGAGGGAGGCCCGTCAGGGCGTGCGCGCGGGGGCGCGCGGCGTCAGGAGCGGGGCGTCGTCAGCGACAACAGGTGACGCGCGCGGGGGCGCCGACCGGACAGGAGACGGCGGCCGCAGCGCAGACCGGACAGGGGCACGTCGGCGCGTGCGGGGTGCTCACCGCGGTGCTCGACTCTCGCCGGTCCATCGTCCGTCTCCTTCGTGCCCGTCTCCGGACGCCGCGTGTTGCCCCGCACCGCGCGGGTCGCGCGACGCGGGACCTGGTCCTCACCCGGGGCACCCCGCCGCGCGGGAGGGTTGCCGTCCGACGAGCCGGGGCTTGGCGTCGGAGCTCATGACCATGTCCTGTGCCGGGGTCCGTGGACCTCGGTTGCCGGGAACCTACGAGCGGTCGGAGAGGGTGTCAACGCACCGCCGGGACCTTCCCACATACTGGACTCGATCGGTCAACTTTGAGCAGCCGAGGCCCTCGTTTGCACTGAGTGCATCGATGCACCTAGTGTCAAGAGGTGCCTCTCCTCCCCGGACCCGAGCGCCCGACCGCGCCCGCGACGGACGCCGTGACCCCGGACGCGCCGAGCGCGGACGTCCCCGGCCCGGACGCCGCGGCTCCGGACCGTCGCGCGGCCCTGCGCGCACGCCACCGCCGTGCGATCGTCGCCGCCGCCGCGACGCTCATGGAGGAGAAGGGCGGCGCGCGCTTCACCGTCGACGAGCTCGCGGCCCGGGCCGACGTCGCGCGCCGCACGATCTTCAACCACTTCGCGTCGCTCGACGACGTCGTGGTCGAGGTCTGCGAGGACGTGCTGGGCTCGGTCGTCGAGACGCTCGGGGCGAGCGCGGCCGAGCCGGGCACCGACCGCCCCACGCCCCTCGACGACGTCACCGCGGCGCTGCGCGGCACGGACCTCGTCGGCCCCATGGCCTACCTCACGCGTGCCCTCGGCGGTACCGCGACCGAGCCCACGCCGCGCGTCACGACGATGGTCGTGCGCACCTTCACCCACCTCGCCGAGCGCCTCGTCGCGGCGACCACGCGCCGGCACCCGGACGTCGACCCGCTCGAGATCGAGATGCTCGTGGGCGCGCTCATGGCCGGGGTCCTCGTCATCCAGCGGCGCTGGTGGGCCGAGACCGGCGCCGCCGACGACGACGCCTCGCGCGCGGTGTGGTCGGGCCTGCTCGACCGCCTCGTCGAACGGATCCGCGCCGGCTGGGCGGACCCCGCCTGACACGATCCGCACCCTCCCCGCGACCACCTCTCCCGCAGCATCACCCCCGCCACCCCGGGCACACCCGCCACCGGACTCCCACCGAAGGACCCTCATGGCTGAACTCCTCTACCGCCTCGGCCGCGCGTGCGCGCGCCGCGCGCGGACCGTCCTCGCCGCGTGGCTCGCGGTGCTCGTGCTCGCCGGGGCGGCGTTCGTCGCGTTCGGCGGCACGCTCGCCAGCAGCTTCTCGATCCCCGGCACCCCGACCGCCGACGTCACCGAGCGCCTCCAGACCGCGCTGCCCGAGGCGTCGGGCGGGAGCGGCACGATCGTCTTCGCGACGGACGACGGCACCCCGTTCACGCCCGAGCAGGAGGCGGCGATCGCGGACCGCTTCGCCGCGGCGGAGGAGGTCGACGGCGTCGCGTCGGTCGTCGACCCCTTCGCGACGCAGGAGGAGCTCGCCGACCAGCGGAAGCAGATCGACGACGGCCGCACCCAGATCGCCGCGGGACGCGAGCAGATCGAGGACGGCCGCGCACAGCTCGCCGCCGCGCAGGAGCAGGTCGACGCCGCGCGCGCCCAGCTCGACGCCGGCCAGGCCCAGCTCGACACCGCACGCGCCCAGGCGGAGGCCGCGGGCGGGCTGGAGCAGGCCGCGCCGCAGCTCGACGCGCAGCAGGCCGAGATCGACGCGGGCCGTGCCACGCTCGAGTCGCAGGCCACGACGCTCGACCAGCAGGTCACCGCGCTGGAGGACCAGAGCGCGACGCTCGAGGAGCAGTCCGCGCAGCTCGAGCTCTCCGCTCCCCTGCTCGACATGGCGTCCGACATCCGCCTCGTGTCCGCGGACGGGAGCGCGGCCGTCGCGAACGTGACGTTCACCGAGCCGAACATGAGCATCGACCAGCAGACGAAGGACGACCTCGTGGCCGTCTTCGCCGACGACCCGGTCGACGGCGTCCAGACCGACTTCTCGTCCGACATCGCCCAGGGCGTGCCGCAGGTGTTCGGCGTGGGCGAGGCCGTCGGACTCGTCGTCGCGGCGATCGTGCTCGTCGTCATGCTCGGGACGCTCGTGGGCGCCGGCCTGCCGATCCTCACGGCACTCATCGGGGTCGGGATCGGCGCGCTCGCCGCGATGTCGCTGTCCGGGGTCGTGGAGATGTCGTCGGTGACGCCGGTGCTCGGCCTCATGCTGGGGCTCGCCGTCGGGATCGACTACTCGCTGTTCATCGTCAACCGGCACCGGCGCCAGCTCAAGCAGGGCGACGAGCTGCACGAGTCGATCGCGCTCGCGAACGGCACGTCGGGCAACGCGGTCGTGTTCGCCGGGGCGACGGTGCTCATCGCGCTGCTCGCGCTCAACGTGACCGGCATCCCGTTCCTCGGCCTCATGGGCACGGTCGGTGCGCTGTGCGTCGCGATCGCCGTGCTCATCGCCGTCACGCTCACGCCGGCCCTGCTCGGGATGATAGGCCCGCGGATCCTCAGCCGCCGCGAGCGCGCCGCGCTCGCCGGGCCCGCCGCGTCGGCGGGCGCCTCGACGGGTGCGGCGGCCGGCGCGTCGGCCGGGACCGCGTCGTCGGAGCCGGGCACCGCGGGCGGCCTGCCCGCCGCGGAGCCCGTGCGCCCCATGTCGACCGTCCGCGCGGTGGGGACGGCCCTGCTCGCCGTCGTCGCGCTCGGCGTGATCGCCCTGCCCGCGCTCGACCTGCGGACCAACCTGCCCGACGGCTCGTCCGAGGCGCACGACTCCACGCAGTACCGCGCGTACTCGACCGTCGCCGAGGAGTTCGGCGAGGGCACGAACGGGCCGCTGCTCGTCGTCGCCGACCTGCCGGGCGAGCCGACCGAGGCCGAGGCGCTCGAGTACCAGGTCGGCGTGGCCGAGGAGCTGTTCTCGCAGGACGACGTCGTGGCCGTCGCCCCGATCGGGACGTCCGAGGACCGCACGGTCGCGGCGTTCCAGGTGATCCCGGCCGAGGGTCCGACGAGCGAGTCGACCGAGGAGCTCGTGCACGCGCTGCGCGCCCTCGAGCCGCTCGACGGCGAGGCCACGCTCGGCGTCGCGGGCTCGGCCAGCGGCAACATCGACATCTCGGAGAAGCTCGCGCAGGCCCTGCCGATCTACCTCGCGGTCGTCGTCGGGCTGTCGCTCGTCATCCTCGTGCTCGTCTTCCGGTCGATCTTCGTGCCGGTCGTCGCGACGCTCGGGTTCATCCTGTCGTACTTCGCCGCGCTCGGCGGGGTCGTCGCGATCTACCAGTGGGGCTGGCTCGCGGGGGTGTTCGGCGTCGAGACGCCGGGCCCGATCCTCAACTTCCTGCCCACGATCCTCGTCGGCATCCTGTTCGGCCTCGCGATGGACTACCAGCTCTTCCTCGGCTCGGGGATGCGCGAGGCGTACGCGCACGGCGCCCCCGCGCGCGTCGCGATCGTGCAGGGCGTCCGCGCGGGCCGGGCCGTGGTGACGGCCGCGGCGATCATCATGATCTCCGTCTTCGGCGGGTTCGTCTTCTCGCACAGCGCGATGATCCGCCCCATCGGGTTCGCGCTCGCGTTCGGTGTGCTCGTCGACGCGTTCGTCGTGCGGATGCTGCTCGTCCCGGCGCTCATGCACCTCGTGGGCGACAAGGCGTGGTGGCTCCCCCGCTGGCTCGACCGCATCCTGCCCGACGTCGACGTGGAGGGCGCCGCGCTCGAGCGCCGGCACCCGCACCACCTCGACGGGTCGACCGACCCGGCGGCCCAGGGCGGCGCGCCCGACGCCGGCACCGACCCGGGCACCACCGGCCCGGACGCGACCGAGCCGGAGACCGCGCGCGGCTGAGGCCGCGGAGCCCCCACCGGACCCGGTGCCACCGGTCGACGAGCGAGCCCGCTCGTCGGCCGGTGGCGCCGGGTCCGCCGTCGTCAGGGGCGGGGCACGTGCACCGTCGCGACGATCGCGCGGTGGTCGCTGCCCACGACGTGCAGGGAGCCGACGTCGGTCACGACGTTCTCGCGGTCGGTCACCACGTGGTCGAGGTTGAGCAGCGGCGGCACGACGCCGGGGCGCGGCGACCACGACAGGTCGAGCCCGCCGCCCGAGGCGCGCGTCGCGTCGTGGAACCGGTCGCCGAGCAGCCGGCGGAACGTCGCGTGGTCGTGGGTGGAGTTGAAGTCGCCGACGAGCACCTGGGGCAGCGGGTCGCCGTGCGCGCGCTCGGCGAGCGCGTCCGTCTCCTCGTGCCAGATGTCGACGTACTCCGGGATCGGCGGGATCGGGTGCACCGCGGTGACCCGCACCGGGACGCCGTCGACCTCCACCGTCGCCGACGGCATCGCGTCGTTCGAGAACGGCTCGACGTCCACGTCGCGGAGCGGCAGCGCGCTCCACAGCCCGCTGCCCATGGCGCCGCGCCCGACCTTGCCGTCGGCGCTGTACGGCAGCACGTCCTCGATCCCCGCCGCGACGAGCCGCTCGCGCAGGTCCGTCGTGAGCTCCAGCACGGCGAGCACCTGCACGTCCTCGGTGCGGACGAGGTCGACGAGCGCCTCCGCGTCCGCCGCGCCGTACCAGGTGTTGGCGCCCATCACGCGCAGCGTCACCGCGTCGTCGGGCGGCGCGGGGCCGGGCACGAACGCGGGGACGAGCCACACCGCCTGGACGGCGACGCAGACCGCGAGCAGCGCCGCGAGCAGCCACCGGCGCGCGAGCAGCGTGAGCACGAGCCCCGCGACGGCGCCCAGGGCGACGAACGGCGTGAACCCGACGAGCTGCGCGACGGGCGTCCACGCGTCGTCGGGCAGCATGCGCACGAGCGTGAGAAGGAGCACCGCGACGGCGCCCGTGGCGAGCACGACCGTGAGGGGTCGGCCGCCCGGTCGGCGCCGCGTCGTGACGCGCGCGGGCGGGAGGCGCGTGGTGGCCGAGGTCATGCCCGGACTCTCGCAGCGCCGGCCCCGCCGCCGCGACCCGCCCCACCGGCCCGCCCGGCGATCTCCACCGAACCCGCCCACCCGCCCACCCGTTCCGCCCGCCGAGCACGAGGTTGCCGTCGTTCCGCGGTCCATGGCGACGGCAACCTCGTGCTCGGCCGGGGGCCGGACCGGGAGACGAGACGACGACGCCCCGGTCACCGTGCGGTGACCGGGGCGTCGGTGGAGCGGGTGTCAGCCGAAGATGGCCGGCAGCGTGCCGCGGAAGGCCGCGTCCGCCTCGCTGAGCGGGACGGTGAACAGGCCCGCGACCTCGAGCGCCTCGCCCGACTCGGCGACGGCGCCGGGCTCGGTGCCCGTCTCGCCGATCTTCAGGACGGGGACGCCGCGCGCGACGCACGCGTCGACGAGCTTGGACTCCTCGCCGCGGGGCACCGCGACGAGCGCGCGGGCCGTCGACTCGGAGAACAGCGCCTCGAACGCCGTGACGCCGTCGCGCTCGGTCAGCGCGTCGAGCGACACGGTGGCCCCGACGCCGAAGCGCAGCGACGCCTCGAGGAGCGCCTGCGCGAGCCCGCCCTCGGAGAGGTCGTGCGCGGCCGACACGAGGTCGTCGCGGCTCGCGTTGACGAGCACGCCGGCGAGCGCCTTCTCGGCCGCGAGGTCGACCCGCGGAGGCACGCCGCCCAGGTGGCCGTGCTCGACGTCGGCCCACGCCGAGCCGTCGAGCTCCGCACGCGTGGTGCCGAGGAGGTAGATGCTCTCCCCCGTCTCGCGCCAGCCCGACGGCGTGGCGTGCGCGACGTCGTCGAGCACGCCGAGCACGCCCACGACCGGGGTCGGGTGGATCGAGGAGTCGATCTGCCCCGGCTCGCCGGTCCCGTTGTAGAGCGATACGTTGCCGCCCGTCACGGGGACGCCGAGCTCGCGGCACGCGTCCGCGAGGCCCTCGATCGCCTCGACGAGCTGCCACATCGAGTCGGGGTCCTCGGGCGAGCCGAAGTTGAGGCAGTCGGTCACGGCGAGCGGGCGGGCGCCCGTCGTCGCGACGTTGCGGTACGCCTCGGCGAGCGCGAGGCGGGCGCCCGTGCGCGGGTCGAGCTTGCCGTAGCGGCCGTTCGCGTCCGTCGCGAGCGCGACGCCGAGGCCCGTGCTCTCGTCGACGCGGACCACGCCCGAGTCGTCGGGCTGCGCGAGCGCGGTGTTGCCCTGGACGAACCGGTCGTACTGGTTCGTCACCCACTCCTTGGACGCGAGGTTCGGCGACGCGAGGAGGCGCAGCGCCGTCGCGCGGAGCTCGTCGCCGCTCTCGGGGCGGGCGAGAGCGTCGGCGTCCACGGTGCGGGCGTTGAGCCCGTCCTGCCACGACGGGCGCGCGTACGGGCGGTGGTACACCGGGCCCTCGTGCGCGACGGTCCGCGGGTCGACGTCGACGATGCGCTCGCCGTGGTGGTCGATCGTCAGGCGCCCGGAGTCGTTGACCTCGCCGATGACGGCGGTCTCGACGTCCCACTTGGCGGTGATGGCGAGGAACTCGTCGAGCTTCTCCGGCGCGACGACCGCCATCATGCGCTCCTGCGACTCGGACATGAGGATCTCGCCCGCGTTGAGCGTCGGGTCGCGCAGCAGGACGTCGTCGAGCCACACGTGCATGCCGCCGTCGCCGTTCGAGGCGAGCTCCGACGTCGCGCACGAGATGCCGGCGGCACCGAGGTCCTGGATGCCCTCCACGACCTGCGCCGCGTAGAGCTCGAGGCAGCACTCGATGAGGACCTTCTCCATGAAGGGGTCGCCCACCTGGACGCTCGGGCGCTTGGCGGGCACGCCGTCCTCGAACGTCTCCGAGGCGAGGATCGAGGCACCGCCGATGCCGTCGCCGCCCGTGCGGGCGCCGAACAGCACGACCTTGTTGCCGACGCCCGAGGCGTTGGCGAGGTGGATGTCCTCGTGGCGCAGCACGCCGAGGCACAGCGCGTTGACGAGAGGGTTGCCCTGGTACGAGGAGTCGAAGACGAGCTCGCCGCCGATGTTCGGCAGGCCGAGGCTGTTGCCGTAGCCGCCGACGCCGCTCACGACGCCGTGCACGACGCGCGCCGTGTCCGGGTGGTCGACGGCGCCGAAGCGGAGCTGGTCCATGACGGCGACGGGGCGCGCGCCCATGGAGATGATGTCGCGCACGATGCCGCCGACACCCGTCGCGGCGCCCTGGTAGGGCTCGACGAACGACGGGTGGTTGTGCGACTCGACCTTGAACGTCACGGCCCAGCCGTCACCGATGTCGACGACGCCCGCGTTCTCGCCGATGCCGACGAGCAGGTGCTTCTTCATCTCGTCCGTGGTCGCCGCGCCGAACTTCGACAGGTGGACCTTGGACGACTTGTACGAGCAGTGCTCGGACCACATGACGGAGTACATCGCGAGCTCCGCGGCCGTGGGGCGGCGCCCCAGGATGTCGCGGATGCGCTGGTACTCGTCTGGCTTGAGGCCGAGCTCGGCGAACGGCTGGACCTCGTCGGGCGTGGCGGCGGCGTGCTCGACGGTGTCGAGCGTCGGCGCGGCGGGACGAGCCTCGGAGCGTGCGGAAGCCTGGGGTGCGGGGGCGGTCATCGTTTCCCTCGGGTGGGCGCTGAGCGGGGAGCGCACGACGGCGCGCGGCCAGTCTACCGGCGCCCGGGGAGAGGCCGTCCGGGCGTCTCGCGTCGCGGGCGACCGAGAAGTGAGACGAGCGTCTCGCCGTGCGGAAACCGGGTTTCCGGGTTCCGATGGAGGGGTGACCACCCTTCTCGAACCGACGTCCGGCACCGCCCGCAGCAGGACCAGCGACCTCCTCGACCCGCACCTGGAGCGGCTCGGCCACGAGCTCACGCTCGTCGAGCGCCAGCTCAACGGCTACTCCCGGCGCACGGGCTCCTACGTGGGCCGCGGGGCCGTCGAGACCGTCGAGCCGGCGGAGGGCCGCTACCGGGACGAGCTCGAGGCCGAGCGCGAGCGCATCCTGTCGCGCCTCGAGATGCTCAGCGCCATGCGCGTCGCCGCGTCCTGCTGACCACGACCCCGACCGCGACTCCGAGCGCGGCCACCGTGGGGCGCAGGACGGCTCAGAGCGTCAGCCCCAGCACGACCCCCAGCACGCCGAGCGCGGGCGGCACGAGCTGGACGAGCGCCGCCCGCGCCTTCGACGGCGACGACAGGATCAGCACGAGCCCCGCCGCGACCATCGACCCGGCCCCTGCGACCACGAGCGTCAGGCCGACGTCCTGCCGGTCCGCCGCGTACAGGACGATGCCGAGCACGACGAGCACCGCGAGGAACAGGTTGTAGAACCCCTGGTTGAAGGCCATCTCGCGCGTGGCCGCCGCCTCCTGCGGCGACGTGCCGAACGTGGCGCGCGTGCGGTCGCTCGTCCACGTGAGCGACTCCATGACGAAGATGTACACGTGGATCGCCGCGGCGACCCCCGCGAGCGCCAGCCCGAACCCGATCATCGTCGGTCCCTCCCGGTCCGCGAGGCCGCACGGTGCGCGGACCCCGGCATACCGACCGGGTGTCGCTGCCTCAGCGCTCCTCAGCGTTCCACAGGAGCGGCTCGGCTGCCGCGAGCGCCACGGCCAGCGCGCCGACCACGAGCCCGACGCGCGTGTGCGGCAGCCGCACGCCGCGGTCGCGCAGCCGCTCCCCGCGCCGGTAGACCCACTTCTCGCCCGCGACGACGAGGGTCGTCGCGAGCGCGAGCCCGGCCGCCGCGCCCGCGACGGCGACGCCGGCCGGCACCGGCGTGGTGTCGTCGTCGGTCGTCGCCCAGGTGTTGTCCTCCCGCGGGGCGCCGTCGGCGGTCGTGGTCCCGGACGTCGCGTCCGTCCCGCCCGCGTCCGCCTCGCGGGCGGCGTCGCGCAGGGAGCGCAGGCCCTCGCGCGCCTCGGTCCCCTCGGTCGTCGAGGTGAACGTCAGCGCGACGGCGGCCGTCGCGACGGCGGTCTTGGCGAGCGCGCGCGCCCAGCGCGGGCGGACGACGTCGGGCACGGCGTACCACGCCACGGTGGACAGCCCCGCGATCGCCACGGTGCGCGGGTCAGCGGCCCGTCGGGTCGGCGCGTGCTCGGTCATCATGTCCCTTCGTCGGCAGGTGTGCTCACGGGGCCTAACGGCTCGCGGCCGTGCCGGGTTCCTGCGGCGCGCAGGCGTTCGCGCAGGTAGCGCACCGCGGGGGCGTCGGTCATGGTCGCGCGCCACACGACCGTGACCGGGCGGGTCGGGACGGGCTCGCGCACGGGCACCGCGACGACGTCGGCCGGCAGCGGGCCGCGCCCGAGGCGCGGCACGAGCGCGACGGCGAGGTCCTGGGCCACGACCTCGACCTGCGACGCGAACTCGAGGCACCGGAAGTCGATGCGCGGGACGCGCGGCTCGCGCGCGAACATGTGGCAGAACCACTCGTAGCAGATGGTGCCGTCGGGCGTGCAGACCCAGGTCTCGTCGAGCAGGTCGGACGGCGTGAGCGCGGCCCGCCCCGCGAGCGGGCTCAACGCGTGCACGAGCACGTCGGCCTCGTCGCGGAACAGCTCCTCGGCGCGCAGGCTCGGCGGGAGCGCGAGGCCGACGCCCTCCCAGTGGTGCACGAGCGCGAGGTCGAGCGTGCCCGCCGCGACGGCCGCGACGGCGTCCCACGGCTCGGTCTCCTCGACGACGAGGCGCAGGTCCGGCACGTCGTCGCGCACCCGCGCGAGGAGCGGGGCGACGACGCCGCGCACGGCCGTCGAGAACGACCCGAGGCGCACGGTCCCGGTGGGGCGCGCCCCGGCGTCGTGCAGGCGAGCCCGGAGCGACTCGACCTGCTCGCGCAGCGCGCGACCCTCCTCGACGACGCGCCGCCCCGCGGCCGTGAGCACGACGCCGCGCCCCTGGCGGTCGAGCAGGCGCGCGCCGAGGTCGCGCTCCAGGCGCTTCACCTGCTGCGAGACGGCGGAGGGCGTGTACCCGAGGTCGCGCGCCGCGGCGTGCACGGTGCCGGTGCGCTCGACGGCGAGCAGCGCGTCCACGGCGGCGAGGTCGATCATGCGACCGATGCTATCCGGAAGCGGCGCTACCGGGAACCGTGCACGACTGTGCGCTGGACGTGCACGATGCGGCGGGCGCACCCTCGATGCCATGCCGCTGCGCCCGTCCCTCCTCGCCGTCCTCGTCGCCGTCGTCTGGGGCGTGAACTTCGTCGTCATCGACCTCGGGCTCGGCGACGTGCCGCCGACGCTGTTCGTCGCCCTGCGCTTCCTCGTCGTCCTGGTCCCGGCGGTGTTCCTCGTGCCGCGGCCCCGCGCGCGGTGGCGGGACGTGCTGCTCGTCGGCACGTTCATGAGCCTCGGCCAGTTCGGCCTGCTGTACACCGCGCTCTCGCTCGGCATGCCCGCCGGGCTCGCGTCGCTCGTGCTCCAGGCCCAGGTCGGGCTCACCGTGCTGTTCGCCGCCGCGGCGCTGCGCGAGGTCCCGACGCGCGCGCAGCTCGTGGGCGTGCTGGTCGGGGCGGCCGGGCTGGTCGTCGTCGGCGTGGGCCGCAGCGCCTCGACGCCGGCCCTCGCGTTCGTCGTGACGCTCGCCGCCGCGGCGTCGTGGGCGGTGGGGAACGTCGTCGCCCGACGCGCCGGGAGCCGCCGCGACCTGGCCTCTCCCTCGCGTGACCAGGGCTCTACCTCGGGTGACCAGGGCTCTACCTCGGGCGACCAGGGCTCTACCTCGCGCGACCAGGGCTCTCCCTCGCGGCCCGGGCTGGAGGGGCTGTCGATGACGGTGTGGTCGGCGCTCGTGGTGCCGGTCCCCATGCTCGGGCTGTCGCTCGCGCTCGACGGGCCGGACGCCGTCGGGCACGCGCTCACCCACCTCACGCTCGCGCCGGTCCTGTCGACCCTCTACACCGCCTGGCTCGCGAGCCTCGTGGGCTACGGGATCTGGAACACGCTCCTCGCGCGGTACCCGGCGTCGGCGGTCGTGCCGTTCACGATGCTCGTGCCGCCTGTCGGGATGCTCGCCGCGTGGCTCGTGCTCGACGAGGTGCCGAACGCGGCCGAGGTGGTGGGCGGCGTCGTGCTCCTGCTGGGCGTCGCGACGACGACGGGCGTCCTGGGGCGGCGGCGCTCGCCCGGCACGGCGGTCGTGCCTGGCGCGACGGCCGTCCCCGGCACGGCGGTCGCGCCCGACGCGGCGGCGTCCTCCGTCGCGACCGACCCGCCCTCCGCTGGCGGGCGCCCCGACGCGACCGCGACCGACGGTCCGACCGCGACACGCGCGCGTTCGCGCTGACAGGACGCCCGCGCGGGGGTTCCATGGGAGTCCGGGACGTCCGAGACGCGAGGGAGCCTCTCATGAGCGAGACCGCGGGCCGCACGCAGGAACGGCAGCAACCGGAGCTCAAGCGCGTCATGGGGCCCAGGCTGCTCCTGCTGTTCATCGTCGGGGACATCCTCGGTACGGGCGTGTACGCGCTCACCGGCCAGGTCGCGGGCGAGGTCGGCGGGGCGGCGTGGCTGCCGTTCCTGCTCGCGTTCGTCGTCGCGACGATCACCGCGTTCTCCTACCTCGAGCTCGTCACGAAGTACCCGAGCGCCGCGGGCGCCGCGCTCTACACGCACAAGGCGTTCGGCATCCACCTGCTGACGTTCGTCGTCGCGTTCATGGTCATGAGCTCCGGGATCACGTCGGCCTCCACCGCGTCCAACGCGTTCGCGGGGTTCGTCTCCGACGGGTTCGGGCTCGAGCTGCCGACGGGCGGGGACGGGCGCCTGCTCATCGCCCTCGCCTTCATGGCCCTCGTCGCGCTCGTCAACCTGCGCGGGGTCGGGGAGAGCGTCAAGGCGAACGTCGTGCTGTCGCTCGTCGAGCTGTCCGGCCTCCTGCTCGTCATCTTCGTGGGGCTGTGGGCGACGACGCAGGGCCGCGCCGACTTCTCGCGCGTCGTCGTGTTCGAGAGCGCCGACGACAAGAGCGTTTTCCTCGCCGTCACCGCCGCGACGACGCTCGCGTTCTTCGCGATGGTCGGGTTCGAGGACTCCGTGAACATGGCGGAGGAGTGCAAGAACCCCGTGCGGGACTTCCCGCGCATGATGCTCACCGGGCTCTCGATCACAGGCGCGATCTACGTGCTCGTCGCGATCACCGCCGTCGCGCTCGTCCCCGTGGGCGACCTCACGGACGACGCCAAGGGGTCGGCGCTCACGCAGGTCGTCGCGGCGGGCGCGCCGAACCTGCCGTTCGACACGATCTTCCCGTTCATCGGGATGTTCGCCGTCGCGAACTCCGCGCTCATCAACATGCTCATGGCGTCCCGCCTGCTCTACGGCATGGCGAACCAGGGCGTGCTGCCGCGCGCGTTCGGCCAGGTGCACCCGTTCCGCCGCACGCCGTGGGTCGCGATCCTCGTGACGACGGCCATCGCGTTCGCGCTCATCGTGTACGTCGTGCGGCAGTCCGGGACCGCGGCGGGCACCAACGCGATCGCCCTGCTGGGCGGGACGACGTCGCTGCTCCTGCTCGTGGTCTTCACGATCGTCAACATCGCGCTCCTCGTGCTGCGCCGCGACCGCGTCGACCACGAGCACTTCCGCACCCGCACCTGGCTCGCGGTGCTCGGCGCCCTGACGTGCGCGTACCTCGCCGGGCCGTGGGCCCGCAGCGCCGAGCAGCAGGAGCAGTACGTCATCGCGGGCGCGCTCGTGGCCCTCGGGGTCGTGCTCTCGTTCGTCACGTGGCTCTACAACCGCTCGGTGCGCCACCGCCGGATCGCGTTCTCCGACGTGTCGCGCCTGGAGGACGACGTCGACGACGACGGCCCGGGGCGGTGACCGCCGTCGCGCATGATGGGTCCATGCAGATCCGCGTCGCCGCCTACGCCGTGGTCGTCCGCGAGGACGGCCGGATGCTCCTCCCCCACTGGAGCGAGGGGGACCGCGGCGGCTGGACGCTGCCCGGCGGCGGCATCGACCCGGGCGAGGACCCCGCCGCCGCGGCCGTCCGCGAGGTGCGCGAGGAGACCGGCTACGACGTCGAGCTCGACGGCCTGCTCGGCGTCGACAGCCTCGTGATCGACGCCGCCGACCGGATCCGGCCCGAGGACCGCGACCGGTCGCTGCATGCGATCCGCATCGTCTACCGGGCCCACGTGGTGGGCGGCGAGCTGCGCGTCGAGGAGGACGAGTCGACCGACGACGTCGGCTGGTTCACGCCCGACGAGGTCGACGCGCTGGACCGCGTCGGCCTGGTCGACGTGGCCCGCCGCTGGGCCGGCCTGCTCCCCGTGCCGTCGTGACCCGCCCGCGCCGGGTGGCCGGCGGGCTGCCCGGGACGACGGTGCTGGGCGCGCTCGCCGTCGCCGTCCTCGTCCCGGCCGCGCTCGCCGCGTGCACGCCCGGCACCCCGGCGCCGGACCCGGACGTGGTGACGTCCGCACCGGTGCAGGTCCCGTCGCCCGGCCAGGGCGCCACCACGGAGGACGGCGGAGCCGCGGACGACCCGGACGGCGACACCGAGCCCGCGTCCGTGCGCGTTCCGGTGGGGACGGCGACGGTCGAGCTGGCCGTACTCCCGCCGACGTCGGGCGGGGCGACGCCTCCCCGCGTCACGGCCGACGCCGAGGGTGCGTCCGACGTCACGCTCGCCCTCGCGGGCGCCCCCGCCGTGGTCTCGGTGGAGGGCGGCTCGCTCGTGCGCCACGCGGACGGCACGCTCACCGTCCTGGACGACGGCGGCACGCCCGTCGGCGGGCTCGGCGCCCCGCGCGTCGTGGGCCGGCACGGCGCGCCGGGCACGCCCGGCGCGGACGGCGCAAACAGCGCAAGCGAGGCGGAGAGCGGGACGGCGAGCGGGACGGTCGACGGCACGGACGCCGGCCCCACGGCGGGCACCCCCGCACCCGGGACCCCGCGCGTCCGGGTCGCGCTCGTCGACGCCCACCGCGCGGAGGTGACGCTCGTGGGGACGGCGGGGACGGCGACAGCGGGGAGTGCGGGGACGACGTCGGACGCGGACGACGCGGCGGGCGCTCCCGCCGGGGACGCGGACGGGGCCGCGACGACGGACGACGCCGCGGCGTGGGACGTCGTCGTCCCGCTCGGTACGCGCGCGGTGCGGAGCACCGACTGGGGCGAGCGCGAGGGCGGGCGGTCGCTCGCCGTCGACCCGACGGCGTGGGCCCGCGCCGCGGGGCAGGCGGGCCGGGAGCTCGTGTGGGCGCAGGTCGTCGCCGCCGAGCCGGAGGCCGACACCTCGACGATGCACGACCAGCTCGTGTGCCACGCCGTCGGCGCCCCGGACAAGGCGACGTGGAACCTCGAGCCCTGGCGGCCCGACGTCGGGCTCCTCGCCACGATGTCCGCGCGCTGCAACCCCGCCTGACCGCCGCCGTCGTCCCGACTGCGGCCCGCGCACCGGCTCGGCCGCCGAGCACGACGTCCCTCAGCGTCGAGCACGAGGTTCCTGTCGGCATCCGCCTCGGAACGACAGGAACCTCGTGCTCGGCGACCGAGACGGAGACCGAGACGGAGACCGAGACGGCAACGGCCCGGGCGGCACGACGGCTGGTGGACGTCGTGCCGCCCGGGCCTGACCCTCGGCAGCGGTACCGCTCCGCCTGCGACGCCGAGGACGTTCCGGGGTGGCGCCGAGGACGACGCCGGGGTGGTCAGCGGGCCTGCGGGCCGCCCTTCGCGGCCTTGCGCAGCGACTTCTCGCTCCGCGGCTCGTCGCCGCTCGCGCGCAGGCGCCGGTAGTAGTCGCGCGCCTCGTCCTGGCGCTCCTTCTCGATGCCCGTCGCGATCGTCGCGCGCAGGTGCTCGGGGCCGTAGCCCCAGGCGTCCACGAGGTCCTGCGCGTGCGGACGCAGCCGGTCGATGAGGCGGTCGAGGTAGCTCGTCACCGTGCGCGCGCGCTGCGTCGAGAGGCGCCCGTTGAGCAGGTACCAGGCGAGGTGCCGCTCGACGAGGCTCAGGCCGAACAGGTCGCGCACCGTGGTGAGGACCTCGCGCGTGCCCGCGTCCTCGATCGTGTCGAGCGCCTGCGTGAACGCCTCCCAGCGCAGCAGCTCCGCGTGGGCGCGGGCCGCCTCGACGAGCTCGACCTGGTGGGCGTTGAACAGGTTCGTCGCCGTCTCCGGGTCGGCCTTCTGCGCGGGGCGCAGCGCCTGCGCGACGTCCGCGACCATCGTCTCGACCCGGTCGGTGAGCAGCGCGCGCTGCGTCTCGGGGTCGCGCAGGTGGCCGGCCGCACGGCGCGGGTCGCCGACGTCCGCGAGCGCCTGCGCGGCCCGCTTGAGCGGCGTGCGGTGCAGCGCCATGTCGCTCGCGCGCTCGACGACGACGCGCGCCATCTGGCCCGGGGTGATGCCCTTGAACTGCTTGCCGTAGTCGGCGAGCAGGCGCTTCGCGACGAGCTGGAGCAGCACGGTGTTGTCGCCCTCGAACGTCGCGTACACGTCGAGGTCGGCGCGCAGGCTCGTGATGCGGTTGGTCGTGAGGAACCCGGCCCCGCCGCACGCCTCGCGCGTCTCCTGGAGCACGTCGAGCGCGAACCGCGTGCTCGTGGCCTTGAGCGCGGCCGCCGTCGTCTCGAGGTCCTCGCGCTGCTCCGGGGTGTCCTCCTCGCCGGAGAACACCGAGTGGAACAGGTCGAGCAGGCGGTCGTGCGCGAAGTGCGCCGCGTAGGTCTCCGCGATGGGGACGATCAGGCGACGCTTGTGCGTGCCGTAGTCGAGGAGCACGACCTCCTCCGTCGGCGTCGCGCCCGTGAACTGGCGGCGCTCGTTCGCGTACCGCACCGCGATCGCGAGGCCGAGCTTCGCCGCGGTCACCGCGGCGCCGTCGAGCGACACGCGACCCTGGACGAGCGAGCCGAGCATCGTGAAGAAGCGGCGTCCGGGGCTGTCGATGGGGCTGGAGTAGGTGCCGTCGGCGTCCACCGAGCCGTAGCGGGCGAGCAGGTCGGTGCGCGGGACCCGCACGTGGTCGAAGTGCAGGCGCCCGTTGTCGATGCCGTTGAGCCCGCCCTTCTGGCCGTCGTCCTCGCCGCCCACGCCGGGCAGGAAGGGCAGCCGGCCGAGCTCGTCGCGCTCGCCCGCGGTGTCGCGGATGGGGACGTAGAACGCGTGCACGCCGTGGTTGACGTTCTTCGTGATCAGCTGTGCGAACACGACCGCGGCGACGCCGTGCACGCCCGCGTTCCCGAGGTAGTCCTTCCACGCCCCGCGGAACGGGGTGTGGATGACGAACTCCTCGGTCTCCGGGTCGTACGTCGCCGTGGTGGCGATGCTCGCGACGTCGGACCCGTGGCCGATCTCCGTCATCGCGAACGCGCCCGGCACCGAGAGGTCCATGGCGCCCGGCAGGAGGCGGTCCTGCTGCTCGGGCGTGCCCAGGTGCAGGATCGCCGAGCCGAACAGCCCCCACTGCACGCCCGCCTTGATCTGCAGCGACGGGTCGGCCGCGACGAGCTCCTCGAACCCGGCGAGGTTGCCGCCCGCGTCGTCCGCGCCGCCGAGGCGCTCCGGGTACCCGCGCCACACCTGGCCCTTGCCCACGAGCAGGTGCATCTGCTCCAGCACGCGCTCGCGGTGCTCGCGCAGGCTCTGGCCCTCGATGCGCTGGAACGCCTCCTCGCCCGCGGTCGCGCGCGCCGCCGCGCGCAGGTCGGCCCACCGGCCGAGCAGGGTCTTCTCGAGGGCGGCGACGTCGACGCGGGCGTCGCCCTGCGACGTCGGGCCCGCGTCGCCGGCGCTCGTCGTGCGTGGTGCGAGCGCGGGACGGTCGGACGTGGCGGTCATGGCTTCTCCTTGAGGTCTGAGGCGGTCGCCGGGTGCGGAGGGCGGTCGGAGGGGACGCGGTCGGCGTCGGGGCGGGTCGTGCCCGGGTTGTGCGAGAGGACGCCGACGGGGCCGGCCCACAGCCACGCGGCGACGCGCTCGGTGAGCTGCTCGCGGTCGGGGACGTCGGCGCGGTCGCGGTGGGCGAGCCACCACTCGCCGGCGCCTCGGACGAAGCCGACGGCGCCCGCGGCCCACGCCGCGGCGTCGGTCGGGGAGACGTCGGTGACCCGGGCGAAGGGCTCGGCGACGAGCTCGATCACCGAGTCGAGGAAGGCGGCGAGCGGGGCGCGGTCGGCGCCGCCCGCGCCCTGGGTGAGGCCGCTCGCCGCGAGCTGGGCGGCGGGCTCCTCCGTCCCCGCGACGGCGCTCGTCCGGGTGACGAAGTAGTACACGTTGGGCGAGCTCTCGATCATCTCGAGGTACACGCCGACCATCGCGCGCAGCGCGCGCTTGGGCGTCTCCGCGGCCTCGGCCGCCTGGGTCAGGGCGTCGTGCATCTGCCCCACGACGGCGGAGCCCAGGGCGACCTGGAGCCCGGTCTTGTCGTCGAAGTAGCGGTAGATGATCGACTTCGACGTACCCGACGCCGCCGCGATCTCGTCCATGGAGACCCCGGGGCCTCCCCGGTGCACCGCCTTGCTGGCCGCCCGGATGAGCTCCGCGCGGCGCGCCGCCCGGTGCTCGTCCCAGCGGGTCGACCGACCGTCGACCGCGGCGGCCGGCTGCACCCGCCCTCGGGTGACCGGTCGCGCGTCGGCACCTGCGTTCACGTCGTCCTCCGTTGCGCCCGACCTCGATGTCGTCGGCACCTCGTCACGGGTGCCGTGCCGGGGCAGGGCACAGCCCTGTGACCCGACTCACGAAACTGAGAGTATCAGGTACTCTTGGTATTGGACACCAACCGGCCCTCTCCCCCGCCTCGCGCACGCCGTGCCGAGGCGCTCTCCCGGGCCGGCACCGAACGCAGCGCAGCGAGCACGGACAGGAAGTGAGGCACAGTGGCCACCAGCACCAGCCCCCGCCCGACCCCCGAGCAGTCCCCCCGGGAAGACGCCCCCGCGGGCGCTCCCCGCGACGCGTGGGTCGTGGGCGGGAACCGCATCCCGTTCGCCCGCGCCGGCAAGAAGTACGCGTCCGCGAGCAACCAGGAGATGTTCACCGCCGCGCTCGAGGGGCTCGTCGCGCGCTTCGGCCTCCAGGGCGAGCGGCTCGGGGAGGTCGTCGGCGGCGCCGTGCTCAAGCACTCCCGCGACTTCAACCTCGTGCGCGAGTCCGTGCTCGGGTCGTCGCTCTCCCCGCAGACCCCCGCCTACGACCTCCAGCAGGCGTGCGCGACCGGCCTGGAGGCGACCATCGCCGTCGCGAACAAGATCCGTCTCGGCCAGGTCGAGTCGGGCGTCGCGGGCGGCTCCGACACCGTGTCCGACGCCCCCATCGCCGTGAGCGAGGGCCTGCGCCGGGCGCTGCTCGAGGCGAGCCATGCCAAGACCTTCGGCCAGCGCGTCAAGGCGTTCGCGAAGGTCCGCCCCGCCGACCTCGCGCCGCTCACGCCCGCGACCGACGAGCCGCGCACCGGCCTGTCGATGGGCGAGCACCAGGCGATCACGACGGCCCGCTGGGACATCTCGCGCGAGGCGCAGGACGAGCTCGCGCTCGCGAGCCACGAGCACCTCGCGGCCGCGTGGGACGCCGGGTTCTTCGACGACCTCGTCACCCCGTTCCGCGGGCTCGTGCGCGACGACAACCTGCGCGCCGACTCGTCGCTCGAGAAGCTCGCCGCGCTCAAGCCGGTGTACGGCAAGCGCCTGGAGGGCGTCACCCCGACCATGACGGCGGGCAACTCGACCCCGCTCACCGACGGCGCGTCGACCGTCCTCCTCGCCTCGGCCGAGTGGGCGCGCGAGCGCGACCTGCCGCTGCTCGCGCGCGTCGTCGACGCGGAGACCGCCGCCGTCGACTTCGTGCACGGCCACGAGGGCCTGCTCATGGCTCCCGCGCACGCGGTCCCCCGCCTGCTCGCCCGCAACGGGCTCGCGCTCGGCGACTTCGACCTCTACGAGATCCACGAGGCGTTCGCGTCGACCGTGCTCACGACGCTCAAGGCCTGGGAGGACGACGAGTACTGCCGCACCGAGCTCGGGCTCGACGGCGCGCTCGGCTCGATCGACCGCTCGCGGCTCAACGTGAACGGTTCCTCGCTCGCCGCGGGCCACCCGTTCGCCGCGACCGGCGGGCGCATCGTCGCGACGGCGGCCAAGCTCCTCGCGCAGCGCACCGCCGAGACCGGGGCACCCGCGCGTGCGCTGATCTCCGTGTGCGCCGCGGGCGGCCTCGGCGTCGCCGCGATCCTCGAGTCCGTCCCCGCGACCGACGCCGCCTGACGCCCCGACGACCGAGAGGAACACCCGTGACCGACTCCTACGTCCAGGCCGTCAACTCCGGCTTCACGAAGACGCTCGCCAAGAAGCTCGGCCTCCCGCGCCCCGCGGTCCTGCGCCGCTTCCGCGCGGGCGACCCGCTCACCGTCGGGCCCGTGCTCGTGCTCGGCGGCACGCCGGGCGTGCGCGACGACGCCGACCTCGTCGCCGAGGCCCTGCTCGGCTGGGACCTCGACGTCCGCCAGACCCCGGACGACACGACGCGCTGGGGCGCGGTCGTCGTCGTGCTCAGCGGGATCGAGCGGCCGCAGGACGCGTCCGCGCCCGTCATGGCGCTCTCGGCGACGCTCCGCCGCCTCGCGCCCAACGGTCGCGTCGTGACGATCTCCCGCGCCACCGCCGACACCGACTCCCCCGAGCTCGCCGCCGCCCGCGAGGGCGTCGACGGGTTCCTGCGGTCCGTCGCCAAGGAGCTGCGCTACGGCGCGACCGCCAACGGCATCCAGGTGACCGACGACGCCCCCGTCGACAGCCCGAGCGTCCTCGCGACCCTCCGCTTCTTCCTGTCCGCCAAGTCGGCGTTCGTCGACGGCCAGCTCCTCCGGGTAGGTACGAGCGCGACCGACGGCGCCTCCGGGAGCACCTCCGCCGACCTCGACCAGCCGCTCGCCGGCAAGGTCGCCGTCGTCACGGGCGCGGCCCGCGGCATCGGGGCGCAGGTCGCCCGGACGCTCGCGCGCGACGGCGCGAAGGTCGTCGTCGTCGACGTGCCCGCGGCGGGCGAGGCGCTCGCCCGGGTCGCGAACGAGATCAAGGGCACGGCGCTGCAGCTCGACGTGACCGCCGACGACGCGGGCGCCCGGATCCTCGAGCACGCCCGCGCACGGCACGGCGGGCTCGACGTCCTCGTGCACAACGCCGGCATCCTGCGCGACAAGCTGCTCGCCAACATGTCGCCCGACAAGTGGGACGCGGTGGTCGCGGTGAACCTCGCCGCACAGCTGCGGATCACGGAGTACCTGCTCGGCGCGAACGGGTTCTCCTCCGCGCCGCGCGTCGTGTCCCTCGCTTCGACGAGCGGGATCGCGGGCAACCGGGGCCAGGCGAACTACGCGTTCTCCAAGGCGGGCGTCATCGGGCACACGCGCGCGTTCGCCCGCCTGCTCGCGGCGCCGGGCGGTCCGGGCGGGACGGCGAACGCCGTCGCGCCGGGCTTCATCGAGACGGACATGACGGCGTCGATCCCGTTCGTGCAGCGCGAGGTCGCGCGCCGCGTCGCGTCGCTCCAGCAGGGCGGCCAGCCCGTGGACGTCGCCGAGGCGATCGCGTTCCTCGCGTCGCCCGCGGCCGGGGGCGTCAACGGGCAGGTGCTGCGCGTGTGCGGGCAGAACGTGGTGGGCCGGTGACGGCGCCCGCGGGCGCCCCGGCGCGCGTCGAGACGCTGCCCGCCGTCCCGGGTCTGGGCGGCCTGTACGTGCGCGGGCTCGCGGCGTCGGGCCGAATCGCGGCGGCCCACCGGCTCCCCGTCCGGGGCGGCCCGACGGAGCTCACGCTCCCGGACGTCACCTACCGGGTCGCGGCCGTCCCGACGGGCGACGACGCGACGCCGGGCCACGTGGGCAGCGCCGCGCACCTCGCGCGGTACGCGCGGCTCGTGGGCGAGGCGCCGTCGGACGTGCTGCCCGCCGGGTACCTGCACGTGCTGGGGTTCCCGCTCGCGACGGCCGTCATGGTGCGGGCCGACTTCCCGCTCCCGCTGCTCGGCATGGTGCACCTCGCGAACTCGGTGTCCGTGCTGCGCCCGGTGCGGCTCGGGGACGCGCTGGAGGTCCGCGCGTGGGTGCAGGACCTGCGCCCGCACCGCCGCGGGGTCCAGGTGGACCTCGTCACGGAGGTCTCGGTGCTGCGCACGGACGACGAGCGCGCCGCGGGGAGCGGGCTGGCCGCGACGACGCTCGCCTACCGGGGCGTCTCGACGTACCTCGCGAAGGGCGCGTCCCTCCCGGGCGGCCCCGCCCCGGCCGACGCCGACGGACCGGCCGCGTTCGTCCCACCCCTGCCCACCGCGCGGTGGGCGCTCGGGGCGGGGACCGGCCGCGCGTACGCGGCGGTGTCGGGCGACCGCAACCCGATCCACACCTCGGCGCTGGGGGCCAAGGCGTTCGGGTTCCCGCGGGCCATCGCGCACGGCATGTACACCGCCGCGCGGGCGCTCGCCGAGGCAGGCCCCGGCCGCGGCGACGCCTACGACTGGACCGTCACGTTCGCCAAGCCGGTGCTGCTGCCCGGCACGGTCGACGTCGCGCTGCGCCCGGCGGGCGACGTGCCCGCCGAGGTGCGGGACGCCGTCGGGCAGGTCGCGGCGGCCGTGCCCGACGGCGCGGGCGACCCGGGCACGGGCGTCACCTACCAGGCGTGGGACGGCAAGGGCCGCCTCCACCTCGCGGGCCGCGTCACCCCCCGCCCCTGACCCCCGCTGCCGAGCACGGGGTTGATGTCGTTCTCGAGCGCATGACGACACCTACCCCGTGCTCGACGCCACGCAGGCTCGTGCTCGGCGGGACAGCCCCGTCAGGGCAGGCGGGCGAGCAGGCCGGCGCGGACGGTCGGCCACTCGTCGCGGAGGACCGAGAAGTAGGCGGTGTCCTGGCGGGAGCCGTCGGGCGCCACGCGGTGGCTGCGCAGGACGCCCTCCGGCACTGCGCCCAGGCGCCGGATCGCCCCGATGGACCGGCTGTTGCGGGCGTCGGCTCGGAGCGCGACGCGCGCGACCCCGAGGTCCTCGAACGCGTGCCGCAGCAGGAGGTACTTGCACGCCGGGTTCGTCGTCCCGCCCCACCACTCGCGCGCGTAGAACGTGGACCCGAGCTCGACCCGGCCCTGGGACGGGACCCACTCGTAGAGCGACGTCGAGCCACGGACCACGGCGTCGGCGGTCGCGCCGTCCGCACCGGGTGCACCGGGAGCGCCGGGAGCACCGAGGACCGCGAACGCGAGCCGGCCCGGCGCGGCGGCCGCGTCGCGCACGTAGCCCTCCATCGCCTCCGTGCCGCGCGGGACGGCGCTGGACATGCCCGCCCAGATGCCGTCGTCGACGAGGGCGCCGAGCGCCGGCGCGTGGGTCGCGGCGAGCGGTTCGAGGCGGACGCCGAAGCCTTCGAGGACGGTCTCGTGCTGCACCCGCACATCCCACCACACCACCGGTGCTCCGACCGCGTGCGAACCCGGCCGACCGTGGTTACGGTCGAGAGGTACCGACGAGAGGAGCACCCATGGGACTCGGAGACAAGGCCAAGCACGCCGCCGAAGAGGCGGGTGGCAAGCTCAAGGAAGGCGCGGGCAAGCTCACGGACAACGAGCGGCTCGAGGCCGAGGGCCAGGCTGACCAGGCCAAGGCCAACGTCAAGCAGGCGGGCGACGACGTCAAGGACGCGTTCGACCGCTGACGTGCTCCACCGTTCTGCTCACGAGGGCTCCGCTCCGGCGGGGCCCTCGTGGCGTCTCCGGGACCGTTCGACCGGGACGCGACGACCGGGATGCGACGACCAGGACTCGACGAGCGGGAGCCGCGACGGTCAGGACGCGGCGAGCGGCCGGACGTCGGCCGACGGCGCCGGGGCGAGCACCGGGACGACGCGCGGGGCGGTGATCCGCGCGAGGAGGCCCACCTCGACCCCGGGCCACTCGGGCGCGAGGATCGAGAACAGCACGGAGTCGGCGCGCGTCCCGTCGGGCGCGGTGCGGTGCCCGCGCATGACGCCCTCCTCGTGGGCGCCGAGACGGCGCATCGCACCGAGCGAGCGCTCGTTGCGGGTGTCGACGCGGAAGCCGACCCGGTGCACGTCCCACGTCTCGAACGCGTGGCGCAGCAGGAGCCACTTCGTCACGGGGTTGACGAGGCTCCCCCACGTGGAGCGCGCGTAGAACGTGCGGCCCACCTCGACGCGGCGGTCGACGAGCGACAGGTCGCGGAACGCGGTGCTGCCGAGCACGGCACCGGGCGCGCCGTCGGGGTCGACGGCGCGCACGACGAAGCCGGTGAGGTCCGGGGCCGCGCGGGTCGCGGCCACGAGATCGGCCATCCCCGCGACCCCGTAGGGCAGGGGGATGCTCATCCCTGACCACATCGCCTCGTCGACGAGGCCGGCCAGCGTCTCAGCGTGCTCCAGGGCCAACGGTTCCAGCCGGAAACCGTGCCCCGAGAGGACGACGTCGTGCAGCACAGCGCATATCAGAGCACACGCGGAACACCGCGCCAAGAGGGTCCGGCGACGCGGTGGACAACGCTCGGCGACGGTCCGGTGAACGGGCTCCGCCGTCGGCCGCCGACGCCGGTCAGACGGCCGGCCCGCAGCCCGCCGCGTCGGCGAGGAAGCCCGCCGCCGCGGTCGCGAAGAGCCCCTCCAGGCCGGACCCCGCGGGGACCGGGCGCGGGTCGTCCACGACGGCCCAGCAGCCGTCGACGACCTCGTACCGGGTGGTCGGTCCCTGCTCGACGTACGCGCGCACCGCCTCGACGAGGCGCACGACGTCCGCGCCCGTCGTCCCGACGCCCACCGAGGCGCGGATCGCGCCCGCGTCGTAGCCGAGGCGCGCGAGCAGCGGGTGCGCGCAGAACCGGCCGTCGCGCACGCCGATGCCGTGCTCGGCCGAGAGGTAGGCGGCGACGAGGCCCGGGTCGTGGCCCTCGACGGCGAACGTCACCACGCCGACCGGGTCGACGGCGTCGTCCCACACGCGCACGACCCGGACGCCCGGGACGGCCTCCAAGCCCGCGACGAGGGCCGCGCGGAGCGTCGCCTCGTGGGCGTGCAGGTCGGCCGGGTCGAGCGCGGCGAGCGCGTCGCACGCCGCCGCGAGCGCCGCGGCGCCCACCACGTTCGGCGAGCCGGCCTCGTGGCGCGCGGGCGCCGTCTGCCATTGCGTCCCGGTCACCGCGACCTGGCGCACGGCGCCGCCGCCCGCGAGGTAGGGGGTGCCCGCGTCGAGCCAGTCGCGCCGACCCACGAGCGCCCCTGCGCCGAACGGCGCGTACGTCTTGTGCCCGGAGAACGCGACGTAGTCGACGCCCGACGCGGCGAGCGAGAACCCGCGGTGCGGGACGAGCTGCGCGCCGTCGAGCACGACGCGCGCCCCGGCGTCGTGCGCGGCGCGGACGACCTCGGCGACGGGCAGGGACTCGCCCGTGACGTTGGAGGCGCCGGTCACGGCGACGAGCGCGTACGGGAAGCGTGCGAGCTCGGTGCGCAGGCCCGAGAGCGTCTCCGCGACGGACGCGCCGCCCGCGAGGACCGTCGCGCCGCCGGCGCGCTGCCACGGCAGCAGGTTCGCGTGGTGCTCGACGTCGAGGACGAGCACGCGCCCGGGCGTGCCGTCCGGGTTCGCCGGGACGCAGCCCGCGAGCAGGTTGAGCGAGTCGGTCGTGTTGCGCGTGACGACCGTGACGTCGTCCTCGCGCGCGCCGACGAACGCGCCGATCGTGCGGCGCGACGCCTCGTAGAGCGCCGTGGAGACCTGCGACAGGTAGCCCGCGCCGCGGTGCACGCTCGCGTAGAGCGGCAGCACCTCGGTCACACGGTCCGCGACCGAGCGCAGCGCCGGGGCCGACGCCGCGACGTCGAGGTTCGCGTACGGCACGCTGCGGCCGTCGACGAGCGGGACGAGCGTGTCCCCGCCGACGACGGGCAGGAGCGCGGGAGCGCCGGCGAGCGCCGTGAGGTCAGGGGCCGGGGCGTCGGTGGGACACGAGACGTCCGCGAGAGCAGTCATGGCACAGTCCTCCAGGGTCGTCCGGGGAGAACCTCCCCGCGCTTGCCGCCCGCCGGTCGGCGTGCGGCCTGGTCGTCACCCGGGGCACCCCGCCGCGAGAGGAGGGTTGCCGGCCAGCAAACCGGGGTTTCGCGCTGGCACTCATGACCTGCGGACCAGGATGTCCGCGCGGACGGCGGCGTGTCAACCGGTGGTCACGGCGTCTCGGATGGCGGGACGCAGTCCGCCGGCGTCTCGAGGCGCCACCCCGACTCGTCGACCGCGAACGACTCGAGCACCTCCCCCGTGCCGGCGTCGAGCACGACGACCGAGTCGGCCGGCCACCGCGCCGGGTCGCCCGGCGGTGTCGCTGGCGGGCGCTGGAGGCGCACACCGCGCGTGTGGGCCTCGATCACCGCGCCCGTGCGGGTGCTCGCGAGCACGACCTCCGGGTGCGCGTCGGCGTAGGCGTCGCACGCCGCGCCGTTCCCGTCGGAGCTCCACCAGCCCTCGTAGCCGCCGACCGTGCGGTCGGCCAGGTCGACCGGCTCGCCCCGGTGCGCCGCGGCCCCGTCCGACGACGGCGGGGGCGGGTCGAGCCGCTCGCCGTCGGGCCGCTCGTCGTCGGGTCGCTCGGCCTCAGGGCGAACCGGGTGGACGGACGGCCGCTCCCCGGGCGCCCGCGCGGCATCGTCCCCGACGGGCCCCACGCTCACGACGCCCTGCGGGGGCCCCTCCCCGCCGGACGCGGCCCACCACCAGGCGCCCGCCGCGACGACGACCGCCGCCACGCCCGCGCCCGCAGCGCGCGCTCGTCCCGTCCGCATCGACTCCCCCTGCCCGCCGGGACCCCCGCCCGGCCGCGCGGCCACGCTAGCGGAGCCACGCGGCGTCGGGCACCCCCTCCACAGGCCGCTCCCCGAGACGGGCGTTCCCCACGTCGGACGCGTGGCGTACGATCCGAGCCAACCATCCGGAGCGGCCGAGTGACGTGGCACGTCGACGCCGCAGCAACCCCCCGGACCGCCTCGGCGGCCGGGCGCAGGGTGCTACTGCCACGATCGATGGAGGAGGACTCTCATGAGCGACCAGTCCCAGCAGGCGTCGGCACCCTGGCCGGCACCCCCCGAGGCGCGTCCCGCCGTCGGCTACGCCGGCGACCTCACCCCGCAGCAGGCATGGGACCTGCTCGCGCACGACGAGCGCGCCGTGCTCGTGGACGTCCGCACCGAGGGCGAGTGGCGCACCATCGGCGTGCCCGACGCCACTCAGCTCGGCCGCGACGTCCTGTTCGACGAGTGGGTGACCCCGGCGGGGCCCAACCCGCGGTTCCTCGACCGGCTCGTCGAAGCAGGCCTGACCCCCGGCGACGAGCGCCCCGTCGTGTTCCTGTGCCGCTCGGGCCAGCGGTCGATCGGCGCGGCGCGCGCGGCCACGGCCGCCGGGCTCGGGCCGTCGTACAACGTGCTCGAGGGCTTCGAGGGCGCCCAGGGGTTCTCGGGCCTGCGGGACGTCGAGGGCTGGAAGGTCCGCGGGCTGCCCACCACGACGTTCGACGAGGCCGCCCGATGAGCGCGGTCGTGCCCGGCGGCTCCGGCCGCAAGCCCCTGCCCGCGAGCGCCCGTCCCGCGACGCTCGCCGTGCGCGGCGGCCACGCGCGCACCGAGTTCCAGGAGACGTCCGAGGCGCTGTTCCTCACGCAGGGCTACACGTACGACCGTGCGGCGGACGCCGAGGCGGCGTTCAAGGGAGAGCTCGACCGGTTCGTCTACTCACGCTACGGCAACCCGACCGTGCACACGTTCGAGGAGCGCCTGCGCCTCCTGGAGGGTGCGGAGGCGTGCTACGCGACGGCGTCCGGCATGTCCGCCGTGTTCACGGCGCTCGCCGCGCTGGTGCGGTCCGGGTCGCGCATCGTCGCGGCGCGCGCGCTGTTCGGGTCGAGCCTCGTCATCTTCGACGAGATCTTCGCGAAGTGGGGCGTGCGGACGGACTACGTCGACGGCCACGTGCTGTCGCAGTGGGAGGAGGCGCTGTCCACCCCCGCGGACGTCGTGTTCTTCGAGACGCCGTCCAACCCCATGCAGGACATCGTCGACGCGCGGCGCGTGAGCGAGCTCGCGCACGCCGCCGGCGCGGTCGTCGTGCTCGACAACGTGTTCGCGACGCCGTTGCTGCAGCGGCCGCTCGAGCTCGGGGCCGACGTCGTCGTCTACTCGGCGACCAAGCACATCGACGGGCAGGGCCGCGTGCTCGGCGGCGCGATCCTCGGGACGGAGGAGTACGTCACCGGCCCGGTGCAGACCTTCATCCGCAACACCGGGCCGTCGCTCTCGGCGTTCAACGCGTGGGTGCTGCTCAAGGGCCTCGAGACGCTGCCCGTGCGCGTCGCCGCGCAGAACGCCGCCGCGGCACAGGTCGCGGAGGCGCTGGAGCAGCTCCCCGGGATCGGCCGCGTGCGCTACCCGTTCCTCGCGTCGCACCCGCAGCGCGAGCTCGCGCGGTCGCAGCAGAGCGGCGGCGGGACCGTCGTGACGTTCGACCTCGCCGTGCCCGAGGGCACCGACCCCGAGACGGCGAAGAAGCGCGCGTTCACGTTCCTCGACGCGCTCCAGGTCGTCGACATCTCGAACAACCTCGGCGACGCCAAGTCCCTCGTCACCCACCCGGCCACCACGACCCACCGCAAGCTCGGCCCCGAGGGCCGCGCCGCCGTCGGGATCGCGGAGACGACCGTGCGCCTGTCGGTGGGCCTGGAAGACCCGCAAGACATCATCGAGGACGTCGCACAGGCGCTGAACTCCTGACCCCCGCCTCCCGCCGAGCAGGCGGTATCGGTTCGTCCCGGCGCCGGGACGAACCACGACCGCCTGCTCGGCGGGCAGAAGGGGCGTGTTCGACCCGGGTAAGTCGCTCTAGCCTGACCCGGGTGACCGCCTACGTCCGCCCGCCGATCCTCCGCCAGGTGTTCCACGACGCCGACGGGGTGCCGTTCGAGTACGGCAGGCGCTGGGACCATCTCGACGGGCCGCCCGAGGACACGTACTCCGTGGACTCCCACCCGGAGCGGTTCGCGCCGCTCGCCGGCGTCGCCGACGCGCTCGTGCGGCACCTCGCGGCGACGTACGCCGTCACGGTCGAGGACGTCGACCTGCGCGGCGTCGACCTGGCGTCGCACACCGCGGTCGGGCCCGCGCACCCCGTGCTCGCGGGGGTCCGGAACGTCGGTCCGGACGCCGTGCGGGCGGTGCGCGTCACGCCCGCGTCCGACGACGCCGCGGCGCTGGCCCTCGTCGTGACGGACTACCCGGGAGTCGTGGTGCGCGCCGGGGTGCTGCACGAGGACACGTTCCCGTCGTGCGGGTGCGACGCGTGCGACGACACGGCGGCGGGCGCAGCAGAGGCGCTCGAGGACCTCGTGCTGGGGGTGGCGGCGGGCCGGTTCTCGGAGGCTGTGCGGCGGGCGCTCCCCGGTCGTCACGAGTGGTGGGTGGCGCACCGCCTCGACGAGCCCGACGGCGGGTACTCCGCGGGCGAGGGCCGCACCCGGCTGGCGCGCGGCGTCGGGCAGCAGGCAAGACGGCGCCTCGCCACCCTCCCGGGCGGGCTCTGGCAGCCCTGGCCCGCCGCGGACTGAAACCCTCGCGCCGCGAAGGCGGACTCGCGTCGTCCGGGGACCGGAACGGGCCGCCACCGCGCGCTCGGCGGCCGGGCGCGCCTGATCGAAAGACGTGGCTCGTCGCCCGGGGTGCGGCCTACGGTCGTCGGGTGCCCGACGCCGTCTTCGACGACCCCCGCCTCGCCGCTCTCTACGACCCGCTCGCCCCGGACCGGTCCGACCTCGACGCCTACGTCGCGATCGTCGACGAGCTGGGCGCGCGCCGAGTGCTCGACGTCGGGTGCGGCACCGGGACGTTCGCGTGCCTGCTCGCGCAGCGCGGCGTCGAGGTGGTGGGCCTCGACCCGGCGGGTGCGTCGCTCGACGTCGCCCGCACGAAGCCGGGCGCCGAGCGCGTGCGCTGGCTGCACGGCGACGCGACGACCCTCCCCCCGCTCCAGGTCGACCTCGCGACGATGACGGCGAACGTCGCCCAGGTGTTCCTCACCGACGACGCGTGGGCCGCGACGCTGCGGGGCGTCCACGACGCGCTCGTGCCGGGCGGGTGGCTGGTGCTCGAGACCCGTGTCCCCGCCCGTCGGGCCTGGGAGGGGTGGGTCCGCGAGGCGACGGTCACGCGCGTGGAGGTGCCCGACGTCGGCCCGGTCGAGTCCTGGACCGACCTCACCGACGTGTCGCTCCCCTTCGTGTCCTTCCACGACACGACCGTGCTGCCCGACGGCACCACGCTCCACTCCGACTCGACGCTGCGCTTCCGGGAGCGCGACGAGGTCGAGACGTCGCTCGTGGCGTGCGGGTTCGAGGTCGTGGACGTCCGGGACGCACCCGACCGCACGGGTCGCGAGTGGGTCTTCGTGGCACGGCGCGGCTGAGCCGCGCGAAGCGCTCTCGCGTCAACCGCGACGGTCGCCCAGCACGACGACGTCCTCCGGGCGGCCGCCCGACCGTGCGGTGTGCGACCGGACCGCGTCCAGCTCGTGCGGCAGCAGGAGGAAGCTCACCGACGTCCCGGTGTCGTTCACGTCCCAGAGCAGCGTCCCGTCCTCGTCGAAGCCCGAGCCGCAGATCGTGAAGGGGGCGACGGCGAGGGCGAGGTCGAGCTCGCGGTCGTCGCGCGGGTCGAGCTCGAGCGAGATCGGGGGCTCCCACCCGAAGCGCCGGGCGAGGCGTCCGCGTCGTGCGCGGCGCAGCTCGTCCAAGGCGTGCACCGCGTCCGTCGCGTCCGGTGGCCACGGCTCGTCGGAGTACACGTCGACCTGGAGCCGTGCCACCCGGTCGCGCAGCGCCAGGAGCGCGCCGCGGCACGCGGCCGCGACGGTGCCCGCCGCGGCGCCGTCGGCGATCGTGCACAGCACGGCCGTCGTCCTCGGCTGCCGCATCGGGCCTCCCTCGGGTGCAGGTTCCGCCGCGGCCTCCGCGCGCGTGCGGTGCGGACAACGTAGTCCCCGGGCCGCCTGTGGACGGCGGTTCGACGGTGTGGGTCGCACCTCGTAGATTCCTCGTAGCGCACGGCCACGGGCCGGGCACATGATCACGCCACCACCACCGACAGGGGTCCTCTTGCTGCACGTGCACCGCTCCGAGCGTGCCGAGGCGCTCGTGGCGCCGCTCGCCGCCGTGCTCGCGGAGGTCCCGGCGGACCCGTTCACACCGGACGTCGTGGCGGTCCCGACGCGCGGGGTGGAGCGGTGGCTCGCGCAGCGGCTCTCGCACCACCTGGGCGCGGGCGAGACGGCGGGGATCTGCGCGAACGTGGACTTCCGGGGCCCGCGGCGGCTCGTCGAGCAGGTGGTGGCCGACCTCACGGACCTCGACCCCGACGACGACCCGTGGCGGCCCGAGCGGCTCGCGTGGTCGGTGCTCGAGGTGCTCGACGCGCACCTCGCCGAGCCGTGGGCGGCGCCGCTCGCGCGCTACGTCGGCGACCCGGGCGACGAGGTGCGGCGGGGCCGGCGGCTCACGCTCGCGCGACGGCTCGCCGACCTCCTGGTCGGCTACGCCCGCCAGCGGCCCGAGGTCGTGCTGGCATGGTCGGCCCCGGTCACGGGGACCGCCGTCGCGCCGGACGACCTCGCGTGGCAGCCCGAGCTGTGGCGCCGCCTGGTGGAGCGCGTCCCGGCGACGGACCCGGCACGGCGCGTGACGGAGGCGGTCGCGGCGCTGCACGCGGACCCGGCGGCCGTCGACCTGCCGCCGCGGCTGTCCGTGTTCGGGCCCACGCGGCTCCCCGAGGACGAGCTCCGGGTCCTGCGCGCGCTCGCCGAGCACCGCGACGTCCACCTGTGGCTCGTGCACCCCTCGCCGGCGCTGTGGGCGACAGTCGCCGCGTCCGCCGGCGAACCCTTCACGGGCGGCGCGAGCGCGAGCGCAGACCACGCGGGCGCGCCCGTCTGGCGTCGCGCGGACCTGCCGACGTTCGCGCGCCACCCGTTCCTCGCGTCCACCGGCCGGGACACGGTCGAGCTGCAGCTGCGGCTCGCCGCGGGCGAGGCGCGCGAGACCCACCACGAGGCGGCGCCCCCGCCACCGACCCTGCTCGGCGCGCTGCAGTCCGCGCTGCGGGCCGACGCACCGGACGGCACCCACGCGCTGGACCCGACGGACCGCTCCGTGCAGGTGCTCGCGTGCCACGGCCGCGCCCGGCAGGTCGAGGTGCTGCGCGAGACGCTCGTCGGCCTGTTCTCCGCCGACCCGACGCTCCAGGCGCGCGACGTCATCGTGCTGTGCCCCGACGTCGAGACGTTCGCGCCGCTCGTCACCGCGACCTTCGGCGCCGTCCCCGAGCTCGGCGACGACGCGCACCCGGGCCAGCGGCTGCGGGTCAGCCTCGCGGACCGCGGCGCCGGGACCACCAACCCCGTGCTCGCGCTGCTCGCCACGCTGCTGCGCCTCGCGGACGGCCGCGTCACGGCGTCCGAGGTGCTCGACCTCGCGGCGAGCGGCCCGGTCCGCCGCCGGTTCCGCTTCTCCGACGACGACGTCGACCGCCTGCGGCAGTGGGCCGTCGAGGCGGGGGTCCACTGGGGCGAGGACGGCGAGCGGCGTGCCCGCTTCGGGATCGACGAGCACGTGCGGCAGGGCACGTGGGACGCGGCGCTCGACCGCATCCTGCTCGGCGCCGCGATGGCCGACGAGGACGCCCGGTTCGTCGGGCCCGCGCTCCCGCTGGACGACGTCGGCTCGACGGACGTGGACCTCGCGGGCCGGCTCGCGGAGCTCGTCGCGCGGCTCACGGAGATCCTGCGCGGCCTCGACGGCGTGCACCCGCTCGCGCACTGGCTCGACACCCTCGACCGCGCGCTCACGCTCCTGGCGGAGGCGCCGCCGACGGAGGCGTGGCAGATCGGCTCCGCACGCCGCGCGCTGGGCGACGTGCGGGCGGCGGGTGCCGCGCACGGCGGCGTCGCGCTGCGGCTCGCGGACGTGCGGGCGCTGCTCGACGACCGCCTGGCCGGGCGCCCGACGCGCGCCGGGTTCCGCACGGGCGCGCTCACCGTGTGCTCGCTCGAGCCGATGCGCTCCGTGCCGCACCGGGTGGTCTGCCTCCTCGGGCTCGACGACGGCGTGTTCCCCCGCACCGCCGCGCCCGCGGGCGACGACCTGCTCGCCCGGCACCCCGAGATCGGCGAGCGCGACGCGCGCAGCGAGGACCGGCAGATCTTCCTCGACGCCGTCGCCGCGGCGGGCGACCACCTCGTCGTCGTGCACACGGGTGCCGACGAGCGCACCGGGGCGCCGCGCCCGCCCGCGGTGCCCGTGGCGGAGCTGCTCGACGCGCTGGACCGGGTGGCCATCACGGCCGACGGGCGCACCGCGCGCGAGCACGTCGTCGTGCAGCACCCGCTCCAGACGGTCGACGAGCGGAACTTCACGCCGGGCGCGCTCGGCGTCCCCGGACCGTTCAGCCACGACGACGCGGCGTTCGCCGGGGCCCGCCAGGCGCGCGAGAAGCGTGAGCCGGTCGGGGCGCTCGTCGACGCACCGCTCTCGCTGCCGACCGGTGCCGCCGTCGGCTCCGTGGAAGGACCGGGGTCGCCCACGGCGACCGGGCGCCGCGCCGACGTCGAGCTCGACGACCTGGTCCGCCTGCTCGAGAACGCACCCCGCTGGTTCGCGCAGCACACGCTCGACGTGGGTCTCGTGCTGGAGGAGGAGGACGTCGAGGACCGGCTGCCCCTCTCCCTCACGGGGCTCGCGGGCTGGGGCGTGGGCGACCGCGTGCTGCGGGCCGCGCTCGCGGGCGTCGACCCGAACCGCGCGATGCAGGCCGAGTGGCGCCGCGGCCAGGTCCCGCCGCGCGAGCTCGGCCGGTCGGCGCTCCAGGAGGTCGTCCGGGCCGTGGGGCCGCTCCGGGTCGCGTCCGTCGAGGCCGCGCGCGAGGCCGACGTCGCGGCCGGTCGTCCCGTGAGCCAGGACGTGCTGAGCTCCGCCGAGACGGTCGACGTGCGAGCGACCCTCCCGGACGGCGGCGCGCTCGTCGGCAGCGTGCCGGGCGTGCACGGCGCGCGCGTGGTGCGTACGGAGTACTCGCGGCTCGGGCCGAAGCACCGGCTGCGCGCCTGGGTGCAGGCGCTCGCGCTGCGCGTGAGCGACCCGGACCGCCCGTGGGACGCCGTCGCGATCGGCCGGTCCCCCCGCGGCCCGGGGGTCGCGTGGTCGACGCTCACGCCGCCCGACCGCGACACGGCGGCCGCCGTGCTGGCCGACCTCGTGGCCCTGCGCGACGAGGCCGCCCGCGAGCCCCTGCCGCTGCTCCCCGAGGTCGCGCTCCGCTACGCCGAGGAGCGGCGCACCACCGACGCGCGCGACGCCCTGATGCGCGCCGGGTGGGCGTGGAACAAGGGCTTCGAGCGCAAGGACCCGTACGTCGTGCTCGCGTGGGGCCAGGACCCGGCGCTCCCCGACCTCGCGGGCCACGCGACGACCGCCGACCTGGGCCGCTTCCCCGACGACCCGACCCGACTCGGCGCGCTCGCGCGCCGCGTGTGGGACCCCCTGCTGGAGCACGAGCTGCGAGGTGCGCGATGAGCGGCCCGACGTCCGCACCCGCCACGCCCGCCGCGGCGTCCGGACCCGCGGTGCCCGGACCCGTCGCGGGGAGCCCGCGGCGCTTCGACCCGTTCGGCGACCTGCCGCGCGGGACGGTCGTGCTCGAGGCGAGCGCCGGCACGGGCAAGACGCACACCATCGCGACCCTCACCACGCGCTACGTCGCCGAGGGCGTGGCGGCGCTGCCCGAGATCATGCTCGTGACGTTCGGCCGGGCCGCGACGTCGGAGCTGCGCGACCGCGTGCGCGAGCGCCTCGTCGCGACCGAGCGCACGCTGCGCGGCCCCGACCCGGCGCACAGCACCGACGAGCTCGTCCGGTTCCTCGCCGCGGTCGACGCCGACGAGCTCGCCCGCCGTCGCGAGCGCCTGCGCGTCGCGCTGTCCCAGCTCGACGCCGCGACGATCACGACGACGCACGGGTTCTGCCAGCAGATGCTCACCGCGCTCGGGACGGCGGCCGACGTCGACCTCGCGACGAGCTTCCTGCCCGACGTGGCCGACCTCGTCGAGGAGGTCACGGACGACCTGTACGTGCGGCGGTTCGCCGACCAGAGCGAGCCGATCCTCTCGCCGCGCGACGTGCGCGCGGTCGCCCGCGCGGCGGTGAGCGACCACGGGGCGGTGGTCGCGCCGTCGGACGCGGCCGAGGGCTCGGTGGCCGCGGCGCGGTACGAGGTCGCCGTCGCCGCCCGCCGCGAGGTGGAGGCGCGCAAGCGCGCGATGCACCTGCTCGACTACGACGACCTCCTCGTCCTGCTGCGCCGCGCCCTCACCGACCCGGAGCACGGTGCGACGGCGACGCAGCGCGTCCGGTCGAGGTTCCGCGTGGTCATGGTGGACGAGTTCCAGGACACGGACCCCGAGCAGTGGGCGATCCTGCGCACCGCGTTCCACGGGCGGCCCGACGAGAGCAGCGCGCTCGTCCTCATCGGGGACCCCAAGCAGGCGATCTACGCGTTCCGCGGCGCGGACGTCGTGACGTACCTGCAGGCCGTCGAGGACGCGACGGACACCGCGACGCTCAGCACGAGCTGGCGCAGCGACGGCCCGCTCCTCGCAGGCCTGCACGCGCTGCTCGGCGAGACGGCGCTCGGCGACCCGCGCATCGTCGTGCGCCCGGTCGACGCGGCGCACCCCGAGGCGCGGTTCTCCGGCGGCGCGCCGGTGCGGCTGCGGCAGGTGACGCGCCGCGCCTACCGGCTGGGCGCCTCGTCGGCGCCGTCGGCCCCGGACGCGCGCGGCCTGCTCGCGAAGGACGTCGCGGCCGACGTCGCGAGCCGTCTCGGCACCGCGTCCGGCGGGGGCGACCGCGTGCGCGACGACGTCGGCGGGGCGGCGGGCGACGCGGCGCGCTGGCGCCCGCTCGAGCCGCGCGACGTCGCCGTGCTGACGCGCACGAACGCGCAGGCCGAGGCGGTGCGCTCGGCGCTCGTCGCGCTGGGCGTGCCCGCGGTCGTCTCCGGGCCGTCGAGCGTGTTCGGGTCGGCCGCGGCGCAGGACTGGCTCACGCTCCTCGCGGCGCTGGAGCAGCCGGGCCTCCACCGGCGCGCGACGGCGCTCGCACTCACCCCGTTCGTCGGCTGGGACGCGCAGCGCCTCGCGACGGCGGACGACGCGGACCACGACGAGCTCGGCGACACGGTCCGGGCCTGGGCGCACCTGCTCGCCGACCGGGGCGTGGCCGCGGTCGCGGAGGTCGCCGCACGGCGCGGGGCGACGGCCCGTGTCATGGCGCGCGCCGACGGCGAGCGCTACCTCACCGACCTGCGCCACGTCACGCAGGCGCTGCACGAGGCCGCGACGACCGAGGGGCTCGGCACGGCCGCGCTCACGGCCTGGCTCCGGACCCGGATCGCCGAGGTCGGGACGGTCTTCACCGACGAGCGCACCCGCCGTCTCGAGACCGACGCCGCCGCCGTGCAGGTCGTCACCGTGCACGCCGCGAAGGGTCTGGAGTTCGGCGTCGTCTACGTCCCGTTCGGGTGGGAACGGTTCGAGCCCGACGACCAGGAGCTGTTCGCGTTCCACGACGACCACGGGCAGCGCGTGCTGCACCTCGGCGGGGTCGGCTCCCCCGGGTTCGTGGACGCCAAGGCGCGCTGGCGCGACGAAGAGCTCGGCGAGGACCTGCGCCTGCTGTACGTGGCGCTCACCCGGGCTCGGCACCAGGTCGTCGTGCACTGGACCCCCACGAAGCGCAGCACCGGATCGGGACCGCTCACCCGCCTCCTGCTCGCCGACCGGATGCTCGGCGGCGAGCCCGGGCGCCACGCACGGCCCGACGCGATGCGCGACGACGCCGTCCGGTCCGCGTTCGAGGCGGTCGCGGCGCGGTCGGGCGGGACGGTCGTCGTCGAGCAGGTCGACGCGCGGCCGAAGGGCGAGCGCTGGTCGCCCGGCACCCGGTCGGGCACGGACCTCGCGCTCGCGACCGCGGCCCACCTCCCGGACCGCGACTGGCGTCGGGCGTCGTACTCGGCCCTGACCGCGGCCGCGCACCACGGCCCGGTCGGCGGGATCGAGAGCGAGCCCGAGGACCCGGGCGTGCAGGACGAGCCGGAGGAGACCGCCGACGACGACACCGCCGCGCCCTCGGCCCCGGCCTCGACCCCGCGACCCGGCGCGGACGTGCCGTCCCCGTACGAGGGGCAGCCGGGCGGCACCGCGTTCGGCACGCTCGTGCACGAGATCCTCGAGTACGTCGACACCGCGGCCGACGACCTCGACGCCGAGGTGCGCGCCCGCTGCGCGCAGGCGGCGACGGTCCGCGTGCCGGGCGTCGAGCCCGTCGCGCTCGCGACGGCGCTCGGCCTGTCGCTGCGCACGCCGCTCGGCCCGATCGCGGGCGGGCTCACGCTCGCCGACGTCGACCCGCGGGACCGGCTGCCCGAGCTCGAGTTCGAGCTCCCGCTCGCCGGGGGCGACGAGACGGAGGGCGTGCGTCCCGCGACGCTGCGCGACCTCGCGGACGTCCTGCGGGCGCACCTGCCCGCCGACGACGCGTTCGCCCGATACCCCGACCTCCTGGCGGCGCTGGCCGACGAGTCCGAGACGGGCACGAGCACCGGCGGCGTCCCGCTGCGCGGCTACCTCACGGGCTCGATCGACGCCGTGCTGCGCGTGCCCGCCCCGGGTCCCGACGGCGCTCCGGACGGGGATCCGGGCGGCCGCCGCCGGTACCTCGTCGTCGACTACAAGACGAACCGCGTCGGGCCGCTCGGGGTCCCGCTCGCCGTGGGCGACTACCACCCCGACGCCATGCGCGACGCGATGCTCGCCTCGCACTACCCGCTGCAGCTCGTGCTCTACCTCGTCGCGCTCCACCGCTACCTGCGGTGGCGCGTGCGCGACTACGACCCGGACCGCGACCTCGCCGGCGGGGCGTACCTCTTCGTGCGCGGCATGGCCGGGCCGGACACGCCCCGCGGCCCCGACGGCACCCCGTACGGCGTCGTCGCCTGGAGCCCGCCGCCCGGGCTCGTCGTCGCCCTGTCCGCCCTGCTCGACGGAGGTCGCGCATGACCACGACCACTCCCGGGTCGGCGCTCCGGCCCACCGCTCCTCCTGCGGGCGACACGGTCGACGAGGGCGACCCGCGGCTCGCCGTCGGCGTGCCGGCGGGCCTGGCGCCGTTCAACGTCGCGCGCGTGGTCTCGGCCGCCGACGTGCGCGTCGCGCTGCGGCTCGGCCGGCTCACGGGCGAGCACGACGACCAGGTGCTGCTCGCCGTCGCGCTCGCCGTCCGTGCCGTGCGCAGCGGCTCCGTGTGCGTGCGCCTCGACGACCTCGGCTCCCTGGCGCTGCCCGAGGACGAGGAGGCCGCCCGGACCGACGCCGCGGACCTGCCGTGGCCGGACCGCGCCGCGTGGGCCGGCGCGGTCGCGCGCAGCCCGCTGGTCGCCGTCGGGGTCGACGGCGCGCCCGACAGGCCCGCGCGCTGGGTCGGGGGCGCGCTGTACCTCGACCGCTACTGGCGAGACGAGCTCGCGGTCCGGCACGACGTCGACGGCCGGCTCGCGGCGCCCGACCTGCCGGTCGACGCCGACCGCCTCGACGCCGCGCTGGCCCGCCTCTTTCCCGCGGCGGAGGACACGCGCCAGCGGCTCGCCGCCGCGCACGCCGCCACGCGCCGGCTCACCGTCCTCACGGGTGGCCCCGGCACCGGCAAGACGACGACGGTCGCGCGGCTGCTCGCCGTCCTGCACGACGCCGTCCCGCACGACGCTGCCCGCCCCGCGGCCGCGGCGGCGCCCGCTCCGTCGCGCGCGGGGGCGACCGCCCCGTCCGACCAGGGCACGGCGCTGCGCGTCGCGCTCGCCGCCCCGACCGGGAAGGCGGCCGCACGGCTCCAGGAGGCGGTGCGCGAGGTCGTCGCCGGGTTCGGCGACGCCGCCGACCGCGCGCGCGTCGGGACGCCCGTCGCGACGACGCTGCACCGCCTGCTCGGGTACCGGCCGGGCAGCAGCACCCGGTTCCGTCATGACGCGCACCACCACCTGCCGCACGACGTCGTCGTCGTCGACGAGACGTCGATGGTCGCGCTGCCGCTCATGGCGCGGCTGCTCGAGGCGCTGCGGCCCGACGCGCGGCTCGTGCTCGTCGGGGACCCGGACCAGCTCGCCTCGGTGGAGGCCGGTGCCGTGCTCGGCGACCTCGTGCACCGGCAGCCCGTCACGCCGCCGGCCACCGCACCGGTCGTGCTCACGGCGGCCGAGACCGCGCTGGCCGACGCGCCGCCGCCCGCCGACGGCGAGGTCGACGACCGGGCGGTGCTCGGCAACGGAGTCGTCCGGCTGCGCACCGTCCACCGTCAGGACCGCGACTCGGAGATCCTGCCGCTCGCCGCCGCGATCCGGGCCGAGGACGCGGAGGCGACGCTCGCCCTGCTGCGCGCGGGGCACGGGTCCGTGGAGTTCCTCGAGACGCCCGACGACGAGCCCGACGACGCGGCGCTGGCCGCGGTCCGCGCGGACGCCGTCGCGGCGGGGACCCTGCTCGTCGAGGCCGCGCGCGCCGGGGACGCGGCCGCCGCGCTCGACGCGCTCGCGCGGCACCGCGTCATGGTGGCGCACCGGCGTGGGCCCGCGGGGCGCGGCCGGTGGGCGGCGCAGGTCGAGGCGTGGGTCGAGGAGGCGACCGGCCACCACGCGACCGACTCCCCGTGGGTCGCCGGGCGGCCCCTGCTCGTCACGACGAACGACGCCGAGGTCGGCCTCTACAACGGCGACACCGGCGTGCTCGTCGCGGAGCCCTCGGGCGGGGTCGTCGCCGTGTTCGGGGACCCGCGCGCGCCGCTGCGCGTGCGCACGCACCGGCTGCCGCCCGTGGAGACCGTGCACGCCATGACGGTCCACCGCGCGCAGGGCAGCCAGTTCGACCGCGTCACGCTCGTCCTGCCGCCCGCGACCTCGCCGCTGCTCACGCGCGAGCTGCTGTACACGGCGGTGACGCGCGCGCAGTCGTTCGTGCGCGTCGTCGGCTCCGAGGACGCCGTGCGCACCGCGGTGACGAGCCCGGTCCACCGGGCGAGCGGGCTGCGGACTCCGCTGCCCGGCGGTCAGTCCTCGGTGCGCTCCGCCTGATCCCGCTCGCGCAGCTCCTTGAGGCGGCCCCAGGGCACGAGCACGATCCAGGCGACGGACGCGACGGCGGCGCCCATGATCATCGAGGGGACGTCCATGGCGACCATCCTGGCAGGCGTGCGCGGTCGCCCCGGGGAATGAGGCACGGGGGTGGCCGGTTGGCACCAGGGTGAGCACCCAGACCCCCCGCCTGTCCGTCCTCGACCTCGTGCCCGTCCGCTCGGGCCAGTCCAGCACCCAGGCGGTGCGAGCGTCGCTCGACCTGGTCCGCCTCGCCGACCGGCTCGGCTTCGAGCGCTACTGGTTCGCCGAGCACCACAACATGCCCGCGGTCGCGGCCTCCACCCCGCCCGTGATGATCGCCGCGGCGGCGTCGGTGACGGACCGGATCCGCGTCGGCTCCGGCGGCGTCATGCTGCCCAACCACGCACCGCTCGTCGTGGCCGAGCAGTTCGCCGCGCTCGAGGCGATCGCGCCGGGGCGGGTCGACCTGGGCCTCGGCCGCGCGCCCGGCTCGGACCCGGTCGTCACGCAGCTCCTGCGCATCACCGGCCCGACGGCCGACGTCGACCGCTTCCCCCAGCACGTCACGGACATCCTCGCGCTCATGAGCCCGCAGGGCGCGACGCTGCGCCTCACGAGCGGGCAGGTCTACGACGTGCACGCGACGCCCGCCGCGGACGGCACCCCGACGGTCTGGCTGCTCGGGTCGAGCGACTACTCCGCGCGCCTCGCCGCCGAGCTGGGCCTGCCGTACGTGTTCGCGAACCACTTCTCGGGCCAGGGCGTCGACGAGATCCTCGCCCTGTACCGCGAGGGCTACCGCCCCAGCGAGGCGTTCCCCGAGCCCCGCACGTTCCTCACCCTCAACGCCGTCGTCGCGGAGACCGACGACGAGGCGCGCGCCCGGGCACTCCCCCAGGCCCGCATGATGGCGCGCCTGCGCACCGGGCAGGCGCTCACCGCGCTCGAGACCGTCGAGGAGGCGCAGGCCGCGCCGCTCGACGGTGCGGCCGGGGAGATGGTCGAGGACAGCCTGCGCCGCTGGGCCGTCGGGACGCCCGACGCCGCGGCGGCCGAGGTCCGTCGGCTCGCCGAGCGGCACGGCGTGGACGAGGTCATGGTCGTGCCCGTCGCCGCGTCCCGTGCGGACGAGGCGCTCGACGCGACGCCGGGCCGCGCGCGCACGCTCGAGCTCCTCGCGGAAGAGCTCGCCGCCTGACCCGGAACCGCCGAGCACGACGAGATTCTCCCGCCAGCGGGTACTTGCCACGCCGGGCGACTCAGTCGTCCTGCCCTACGCAAACACGACGGCGGACGCCGCCTACGACGGACACGACTGCTGACACCTTCAAGACCAACCATCGCGGTCCGGTGATGTTTGGCAGCACCGGACCGCGATGCTCGCTCTCCCCACCGTCTCAGGTGCACACCGGCACGACGACGTCCCGCGCGACCTCCTGGGTCGCTCTCCCCGGGCCGGTCGCTGTGACGGTCACGGGCACGTCCGCCCCCGTCTCCACACCGCGCACGGCGAACGACTGGTACGCGTGCGCACCGGCCGCCACCGCGGCGAAGGTCTTCTCCCCCGCGCCGGTGACGAGCGCGACGGCGACCACGCCGTCGGACACGTTGCGGGCGCGGACCGCGACGTACGGCGCCCCGGCGAGGCACCGCGCGGACGTCTCGACCTCGACGAGCGGCGCTGTCGGCTCGCCGACGACCTCGCCGTCCACGGTGAGCGTGCCGTCGGCGTTCACGACGACGTCCGCCGCCATGGCGGCCGCAAGGTCGAGGCGCTGCCACTCGGCCGCGCCCGCGACATCGAGCGCGTAGCCCGAGTCGAGCGCGGTCGCCGCGAGGACGAGCCGCCGCTGGTCGCCGGTGAGGTCGGGGAACGCCGTGCGCAGCAGGTCCTCGGCGCCCGCGGGCACCTGGATCTCCCGGCCCACCTCCCCGACCCGCGGGAACCCGTACGTGAGGCGCTGGTCATAGACCGCGAGCGCCTGGTCCGTCGCCAGGTACGGCACCTGGTCCTCGGCGCACACGGCGATCTCGTCGCCGCACGCCCGCTCCAGCACGGTGACGAGCTCGGTGCGCGCCTGTTCGAGGAGCACGCGGAACGCGGGGTCGGACCACCGGAGCTGCGCGATGTTCTGCCCGGCCATGCGGCCGCCCATGACGTCGAGCGGGTAGTGGAAGCCGAGCACGAGGCGGTTGTCGCCGTACTCGGACGCGCGCGCGAGGATCTGCGGCGCGAGCTCCGGCAGGAGGGTGGCGAGCACGGTGCCCTGCGCGTAGCCGTGGTTGGTGTGCCCGCTGGGGAACGAGCCGTTGTTGCGCAGCCCCTCGTAGCTGCCGGACGTCTCGAAGGCGTTGACGTGACCGCCGGCGGACGTGAAGCCGAGGCGGACGAACGGGCGCTTGTAGTCGTACGCGGCCTTGGCGGGCTCGTGGTTGCCGACCGACTTCTCGACGCGCCCGGACAGCAGGGCCTTCGTCTTGGGGAGGCGGCCGTCGGCGAGCGCGTCGCGGTAGATCGGCCCCAGCTCGCTGCCGAGCGCGTCCGCCATGGTCTCGTACGCCGAGCCGCGCCCGTCGGTCAGTGCACGCTGGACCTGCGGGTCCCCGGCGACGTAGGCGTTGTTGCGCGCGAGCGAGCCGAGGTCGTTGGCACTCGTGGGCTGGCCGGGCTCGTTGGGCGAGAGGATCTCGGGGTGGTTCGCCCGCAGGTCGGCGAACCCGCGCAGCATCCAGGTGAACCAGTCCTGCCCGGTCGGGGCCGACGGCGTCGCGTCGGACGCGTAGGTCCGGTCGAGGACGTCCTGCGGGAACGGCATCGACGGGTCGTCGGTGGTGGAGAGCGCGAGGGAGAAGAAGACGTCCGAGCTCGTCTCGTTGCACTGGTGGATCTCGACCGCGATCGTGTTCTCGCCCGGGACGAGCACGTCGGCCGGGATGACGAGAGTCTCGCGCAGCGGCGCGGTCGCGCCGGCCTTGTCCTGGTACTGGAGGTTCCGGGTGATCATCGAGTCGCCCCAGCCCGCGACACGCTCGCCGTTGACGTACACGGTGGCGGAGTCGTCGTAGACGAGCGTCCCGCGCAGGCCGGTGATCTCGTCGAGCGTCGCCTCGTCGAGGGTCACGGTCGTGCGGAAGAAGTAGGCGGGCACGACGACCTTGGGCGTCTGCGTGATCCAGTAGTCGAGCAGGGTCGTGATGGTGTGGCCGCCGCCGATGCCGCTCGCGGTCCCGTTGACCGCGCCGAAGCCCGGCCGGCCGGTCTTCCACGCGGCGTCGTCGAACGCCGGGTCGGCCCACACGGTCCGGTCCGCGTTCCCCGCAGCGGGGTCGGTGTTGTCGTCCAGGTAGCGCCAGGTCGTGCCGGCGCCGACCACCTCGGTCGGTGTCGACGCCTCCGCGGCGCGCGCCGCCGGCGCCTGGAGCGCCGCGGCGAGCAGGAGCGCGAGCGTCGTGAGCGCCGCCAGCAGGGCGAGCGGCGCTGTGGTCCGGCGGTCGCGGGGTCGCGGGGCCGGGTACGTCGTCGTACCGGTCATGGGTCGTCCCTCTCGTCGTTGTCGGTCGTGCGTCGGTGCGGTCGGTGAGACCGGTCCTGCGGTACTGCGGTCGTGCGGTGCTGCGGGTACAGCGGTCGAGCGCGACGGCGGGCACGCACCGAGCGCTCGGTGCGTGCCCGCCGCCGGTCAGGCGCAGCGCGGGACGACGACGGTCTGCGTGACCGTCTGCGTCCCCTCCTCCCCCGTGGCCGTCACGGTGACGTCGACGTCCCCGGTCGCGCCGCGGGCGGCGAACGACTGGTAGGCGTTCGCGCCGGGGGCGACGGCCGTGAAGGACCGCGAGCCCACGCCCGTGGTGAGGTCGACGTCGACGGCCCCGGCGGAGACGTTCGCCGCGCGCACCGCCAGGTACGGGGTCCCGGCGAGGCAGCGCGGGGAGACCGTCACGTCCACGAGGTGCACGTCCGCGGCCGGCTCAGCCGCGATCGCGAAGACGTGCAGGTCGTCGACGTCGGGGAACGTCACCGCGACCACCCGCCGGCCCTCGGGCGCGGTGTACGGGGCGGTGGCGAACACGAACGCGCTGTCCTTGTCGCCGTTGCGCCGGTTCATCTGCGCGACGACGGAGTTGCCCTCCACGGGCGACCCGTCCGCGCTGGGCAGCACCCAGTCACCGAAGCCGATCCTCGTGGACGCGGTGCTGCCGTCGTCGAGCGTGACGACCGCGGTCCCGCGGTGGGTCCCGTCGGTCGCCGCGCCGACGAACGCGAGCCGGCTCGTCGGCACGTCGAGCCGCACGGTCTCACCGGTGAGCGTGACCGAGTCCGGGCGCCCCACGGGCGAGGACGGCCACGTGAACGCCAGGCCGTCGACCTCGTGCACCGACCCGGGCGTGAGCCCGGCGTCGGCGAGCGCCTCGCGCGAGAACGAGTTGCCGGCCGCGTCGAAGTTCCCGACGCCGCGGTTCGCCTCGGGCGCGGTGCCGACCGTGTCGTACGCCGCGACGAGCGACCCGGGCGCGGCGACGAGGACGGTGAGCGGCACCTCGACGTCGTCGTCCCCGGCCGCGACCACGAGCCGCGCGTCGTGGTAGCCGGACGCGACGCCGGCACCTACCTGGACGGGGACCGTGCCGGTGAGGTGGCCCGAGCCGTCGTCGACGAGCGCGGGCTCGCCGACCCCGATGCCGTCGGGGGCGTCGACCGCGACGCGCACGTCCGCGGCGTCGGCGCCGAAGAGCTGCACGGCCACCGACGCGTCGGCCGACCCGCCGGGCGCGACCGTCACGAGGCCCGGGTCCGCCGCGGCGACGACGGCGGACTCGCCGTCGCGCCACGACGGCGGGGCGTCCGCGACCGCGGTCCCCCACGTGGTGTCGCGCTCGGTCGACATCGCGAGCTCGACGACGCCGCCCTCGTGCGCGATGTGGCGCGGCAGCGAGGTCCCGTCCCAGGCCGCGCCGTCGATGGTGACGCCGCTGATGTAGCGGGCGCCGGTCGAGGCGCCGGTGGCGCGCAGGTCGAGGGTCTCGCCCTCGCCGAGGTCGACCACGACGCGGTCGAAGCGCGGCGCGTTGAGCGCGAGCACGTCCGTGCCCGGCGTGGTCGGGTACAGGCCCATCGCGGCCCACACGTACCAGCCGGCCTGGGCGCCGAGGTCGTCGTTGCCGGGCTTGCCGTTCGGCTCGGGGCGGAACAGCGTGGACGTGAGCTCGTCGACGAGCTCGCTCGTGCGCCACGGCTGGCCCACGTAGTCGTACAGCCACGGGACGCCGAAGTTCGGCTCGTTGCCGATCCACAGGTACGGCTCGTTCGGGCCGGCGTTGTGCTGCGCCGTGAAGGCGTCGAGCCGCTCCGCGACGGCCTCGCGCCCCCCGAGCGCGTCGGTGAGCCCCGCGACGTTCTGCGGCACGAGCCACGTGTACTGCTCGGCGTTGCCCTCGTCGAAGCCCTCCTGCCCGAACCCGCCGCCGCCCTGCGACCGCACGAACGTGCCGTCGTCGTTCCGGGCGCCCGCCGTGCGGGTCACGGGGTCGTGGACGTTCTGCCACCACTGGCCGCGCGCGGCGTACTCGGCGGCGACGTCGTCCTGGCCGAGCGCGGCCGCGAGCTGCCCGATCGCGAAGTCGGCGATCGACCACTCGAGCGTGATGGACGCGCCCACGACGCGGTGGTCGCCCCGGAACTCCTCGGTCTGCGGCGCGTACCCGCGCTCGAGATACGTCTCGATCCCACGCCGCTGCACGTAGCCGTTCGCGGTCGGGGCGGCGCTCGTCGCGCCCTTGACCATGTGCGCGAGCGCCGACTCCGCGTCGAAGTCGCGCGCCCCGAACGCGTACATGCTCGCGATGAGCGGCACCGAGGAGTCACCGGTCATCTGGCCCGTGTGCTGGTTCGCGACCGGCCAGCGCGGCAGCCAGCCGGACTGGTCGGCGACCTCGACGAGCGACTGCGCCATGTCCGACGCCCGGTCGGGCGCCAGCAGCGCCTGGAGCGCCCCGAGCGACCGGTACGTGTCCCAGTCCGAGAAGTTCGCGTACCGCTCGTGCCCCTCGGGTGCCTGGTGGATCTCGCCGTCGAACCCGACGTACCGGCCGTCCACGTCGGTGAACGTGTTCGGGTGCAGCAGCGAGTGGTAGAGCGACGTGTAGAACATCGTGAGGTCGTCGGCGTCCTCCCCCGCGACGCGGACCTTCCCGAGCAGGTCGGACCACGCGGCGCGGTTCGCGTCCCGGACGGCGTCGAAGTCGAAGCCCGGGATCTCGGCCGCGAGGTTGGCGCGCGCGCCCTCGACGCTCACGTAGGACATGCCGACCTTCGCGTGCACCGTCGCGCCGGGCGCGAAGGTGAGCCACGCGCCCGCGCCGTTGCCGTCGGCCGACGGGTCGCCGGGCGAGACGGTCGAGCCCTGCCACGTGCCGAACGCCTGCGCGTCCTGGTCGAGCTCGATCGCGAAGTACGTCGTGTGGGTGTTGTTCTTGCCGCAGAACCCGCCGCTCGTCACCGAGCCGGTGACCGTGCGCGCGTCCTCGACCTCGACCGTCGCGTTGCGCACGCTCGCGAGCGAGCCCGCGGCGTTGACGATCACCTGCGACGCGGCACCGCCCTCGGGGTAGTCGAACGTCAGTCCGCCCGAGCGGGTCGCGGCCGACAGCTCCGCCTCGATCCCCGACGACTGGAGCGCGACCGCGTACCGGCCGACCTCGGCACTCTCCGCGTCGTGGCTGAACGACTCCTTGCGGTCCCACGGGTACTGCCCGACGTCGCCCGTCACGGGGAGGATCGGGACGTCGCCGAAGATCCAGCACCCGGCGGCCGCGTGCGTCATGGAGAAGCCGCGGATCGCCTGGTGCGAGTAGCGGTAGCCCGCGTACGCCTTGTCGCCGTTGCCCACGGAGACCTGGGTGTCGGGCGAGAGCTGCATCATGCCGAACGGCATCGACGGCCCGGGGAAGTTGTTGATCTCCCCGACGACGCCCGTCGCCTGGCCGGTCCCGACGAACGGGTCGACGAAGGAGACGGGGTCCTCAACGAGGTCGGGTGCGGCCGCGACCGCCGGGACCGCGAGCCCGACGGCGGGCGCGATCGAGAGTCCGGCGGCCAGGACCGCCGTGGCAGAGAGCGCCGCGACGGAGCGCCGCACCGTGGTGCGCGCAGGACGTGTTCGAGACATGCGGGTCCTCACAGGACGAAGGAGCGGGAAGGAGCGTGGAGGACGGTGGCGCGGGACCGTACGGCCCCGCGCCACCGTCGATCAGGAGCAGGCGGCGGCGTCGTACGCGGCCGTGACCTGCTGGGGCTCGCCGTCGGGCGTCGTCACGGTCACCGTGACCTCGCCCGCCTCGACGGCGGCGGCGCGGGTGGCGAACGACTGGTACGCGTTCGCCCCGGGAGCGACGTCACCGAAGAGCTTGGAGCCGTACGGGGTCGCGAGCTCGATCGCGGCGGGCTGCTCGCCCGTGTTGAGCGCGCGCACCGCGACGAACGCCTTGCCGCCGAGGCAGCGGGCCTGCGCCGTGACCTCGACCTGCGGCGCGGGGACGTCCCCCGTCGCGTCGGTCGCGATCGCGAACACGTGGAACCGCTCGTCGCTCGGCAGCGTGACCGACGTCAGGACCTTGCCCTCGGGGATCGCGACGGGCGCGGTGGCGTAGAGGCCGCAGCCGATCTTCTGCACGTTCTCGCGGTCGCCGCGCGCCCCGGCCTTCGCGACCGTGATGTTGCCGGGCTCGGGCGAGCCCGTGCACCAGTCGCTGAGGCGCACGTCGACGGTCTGCGACGAGCCGTCGGCGAACCCGAGGACGAGGCCGCCCCCGTGCGTGCCGTGCGTGCTCGTCCCGACCACCGAGAGGTGGCGGACCGAGCGCAGGTGCTCGGGCACCTCGAGGACCTCGCCGCTCGCGGCGACGTTGTCGGGCGCGCCCGCCCGCGGGGCCCCGAGCGTGTAGGTGAGGTCCGTGCCCGGCACGGTGAGCTCCAGGCCCTGGACGGCGCCGAGGTCCGCGAGCAGGTCGCGCAGGAGGTAGGCGCCCGAGCCGTCGAGGTTCGCGTTGGCCGCCCCGGCGTCGCCGATGCCGACGTTGTCGAACGCGTCGGCGATCCACGACTCCCCGGACACGACGACCGAGACCTCGCGGACCGCCTCGGTCCCCGCGGCGTCGCGCACGACGAGCCGCACCGTGTGCAGACCCGGCTCGGCGTCGGCGGGAGCCTCGATCGTCACCGTGCCCTCGACCGTGGCCGGCAGGCCGTCGGACTCGGCGGTCCACTCGGCGAGGTCGGTCGTCGCGGTGACCGCGCCGTCGGACGTCACCTCGAGCGTCCCGCTGGACGTCCCCGCGCCCTGGGCGACGACCTGGACTGCGACCTCGGTCCGCCCGCCCGGGGCGAGGACCGGCTGCCGCGGCGTCGCGCCGACGAACAGGCGCTCGACCGTGCCGTCCGCAGGCACGACGGCGCCCGGCGAGGCCGCGGGGTCGGTCGCCCACGCGGACGGCTCGGTGCCGACGGTCACGTCGAGCGTGCCGGCCGCGGTGAGCTCGTCGCCCGTGACCCAGGCGCGATCGAGCGGCTCGCCGCCGAGCGACACGGACTGCGTGTAGTGCGTGTCGGGCGCGACGCCGTCCGCCGTGAGGCGCAGGGAGTCCCGACCGAAGACCTCCGGGTCGAGCGTGATCGTCACGTCGTCGAAGAGCGGCGTCGTCAGGCCCCACAGATCGGCGCCCGGCACGATCGGGTACACGCCGATCGACGACAGCACGTGCCACGCGGACATCGTGCCGAGGTCGTCGTTGCCCGTGACGCCGTCGGGGCCGTCGGTGAAGAGGGTCGACGCGGCGCGCACGACGTCCGTCGTCTTCCAGGGCTGCCCGGTCCACAGGTAGACGTACGGCGCATGGAGGTTGGGCTCGTTGTTCGGGTTGTAGGTCTCCCAGCCGTAGTAGTCGTACGTGCCGTTGACCCACACCTCGCTCGCGACGTGCGGGGGGTCGGCGACGAGCTCGTCGTACGCGAAGAACGCATCGAGGCGGTCGACCGCGGCGTCGGTGCCGCCCATGAGGTCGAACAGGCCCGGCACGTCCTGGGGCACGAGCCACTGGTACTGCACCGCCGTGCCCTCGTGGAACCCGTCGGAGTGCGCGGGGTCCGCGTCGCCCACGAAGAAGCCGTCCGCGTTACGCGCCCGGAAGTTGCCCGTGCGCGGGTCGAACACGTTGCGGTAGCTCTGGCCGCGGGCGGCGTACCGGTCGGCGTCCTCGTCGTGGCCGAGGCCGCGCGCCATCGTCGAGAGCATCGCGTCGGCGAGGGCGTACTCCATGGTCGCCGAGGCGCCGTGCTGGAGATCGTAGTCGCCGGGCTTGCCCGAGCGCGCCGGCTCGTGCGGGACGAACCCGTCGCGCAGGTACTCGACGTTCGCCGCGCGCCCGTTGAAGGGCGAGTCGGCGGGCGGGACGCCGTCGGCGTTCTCCCTCAGGACCGCGTACGCCTCCTCCTCGTGGCCCGCGAGCAGGCCCTGGCGCCAGGCGCTGACGAGGAACGGCGTCGCCGGGTCGCCGGTCATGATGTTCGTCTCGACCGTGCCGTAGCCCCAGCGCGGGAGCCACCCGCCCTGCTGGCCCTGGCGCACGAGCGAGAGCGCCATGTCGGCCGACTCGTCGGGCGCGAGCAGGTACAGGAGCTGCTGCTGGGTGCGGTACGTGTCCCAGAGCGAGTAGTTCTGGTAGTAGGTGAAGTCCGGTTCCGCGGCGTGGACCTCCTGGTCCCAGCCGCGGTAGCGCCCGTCGACGTCGGAGCCGACGTTCGGCGCGAGGAAGCTGCGGTAGAGCGAGGAGTAGAAGGTGCGCAGGTCGTCCGGGTCGCCCTGCGCGACCCGCACGAGGCCGAGCCGCTCCTCCCAGGCCGAGCGCGCGGCGTCGTGCACGGCGTCGAACGTGCCGGCCTCCGCGGCGAGGTTCGCCGCGGCGCCGTCGGCGCCCACGTAGCTCATCGCGGTGACGGCCTCGACGTCGAGGTCGCCGCCGGTCGTGTCGAACGTGACGTACGCGCCGCGACGGCCCTCGCCGCCGGACGCGGCGTCCGCGCCCGCGGTGACGACCTGGCCGTCCCACGTGCCGTGCGCGACGAACGGCCGGTCGAAGGTCGTGCGGGTCCAGATCGTCTGCGGCTCGGTGTCCTGGCAGAAGCCGCGGACGGTGATGCGCGTCTCGACCGTGCGGTCGTCCACGACGCGCACGTCGGACTCCGTCACCCGGTTGAGCGCCTGGCCGGCGTTGAGCAGGACGTTGGCCTGCGCCGTCGCGGGGAACGTGTACCGCTGGACGCCCGTGCGCTCGGTCGCGGTGAGCTCGGCCTCGATCGTGCCCGCCGGCGCCTGGAGACCCACGCGGTAGTACCCCGGCGAGGCCTCCTCGTCGTCGTGCGAGAAACCGAGCGCGTACTGGCCGTAGTCGGTCGAGGTGATCGCGCCCGTCGTCGGCAGGGTCGGGAGCGGACCGCCGAGGCCGCAGCCGACGCCGGACAGGTGCACGAGCGAGAACCCGCGCACCGACGTGCGGTCGTAGTCGTACCCGACGTTGTGGCCGTTGTCCGGCGAGAGTTGCACCATGCCGAACGGCACGGCAGCGCCCGGGTAGGTGTTGCCGTCGTCCTTGGTCCCGATGAACGGGTTGACGTAGTCGACCAGCGGGCCGTCGACGGCGGCGGCATCGGACCCCGTCGCTGACTCCGTCCCGGCGGTGGCCGTGGGCGACGTCGCGAGCCCGGGCGCCGCGTACGCGGTCAGCGGGAGCGCCAGGCTCACCGCGGTGGTCAGCGCGACGACGGCGCCCGCGCGACGCCGACGCCCGCCGGGACGCGACGGGCGAGAGCGTGACGGTCCGGTGCTCGAGAATAGATCGCGATCAGCGTTGACAGCGCTGTCTCTCCGCATGCGGTGCTCCCCTTGGTCCCACGGCGGCGTGGGGTCGGTGGTCATCTATGACTCGGAGGCCGGGGCCTGGCCACGACGCCGGTCCCCGCGGCATACCCTCGCACACGTTGACAGCGCTATCAAGGCCATCGCGACGACCCACCGTCGGTCGCCGCCATTCGACAGCCCACGACCGACCACCGTCTGTGCAACGGCGCTGGCCCCGTCCGCACCGACGTGCACCCGCGCAGTCGGTGCCGCCTGCGTGGCCGCGCTGGTCGTGAGCGGTGCCGTCGCCTTCGCACTTCCTGCGTCCTCCTCACCAGGGCAGAGCGTCACGTCGCTGCGCGACTCGAGGCCGAGGATTGACTGATGCCAGATCTTCCCCGAGCGGACGCCGGGCCGCCGGCCCCTTGCGGGTTGACCAGACGCAGGATCGGTCAAGGTAGCCCGCATCTCGACAGTCGTGGTGGGCGTCGGTGGCGTCGGCAGGACGCGGTAGCGTCGCGCGCATGACCACGAAGTACGACGACGCGTCCTGGCACTTCGACGGCGAGGGCTACCCGCCCGAGGCCGGTCCCGAGGCGGGCGCGACGCACATCGGCATGTTCCTCGCGTGGGCGGCGCTCGCGGGGCACGTGTCCCCGGAGCTCGAGGAGGACTCCGAGGACGAGCTCGCTGCGCTGCGCGAGCGCACCACCACACCGGGCGCGTTCGTGCACGAGTCGTGCGAAGGCAAGCTCGTCGACGTCGACCTCGACGACGTCGGCGCCGCGTTCGCGAGCGCCTACTACGCGGGCGACGACGAGGACGAGGACGACGGCGGCCTGTACCTCGAGGACTACGTGGACGCCGTGAGCCCCGGCGACGGGGAGCCGGAGGACGTGTACCGCGTCCCGGACACGTGGGAGACGTACGAGCTCGTCGCGCCGCTGATCGACGCGCGGTTCGCCCAGTGGGACGACGAGGGCCGCCCGGCGGTCCTGCGGCACCGCGCGTGACATGAGCGCCCCGACGCCCGTCACGCGCCTCGCCGCCGTCCTGCGTGCGGACAACCCCGGCCCCATGACGCTCGACGGCACGCGCTCGTACGTGCTGCGCGCGCCGGGCTCGGCGTCGTGCGTCGTCGTGGACCCGGGGCCCGAAGACGCGACCCACCTCGACGCGCTCGCCGCCGCCGGGCCGGTCGAGCTCGTGCTCGTGACCCACCGCCACGCCGACCACACGGCCGGGTCCCCCGGCCTGCGCGCGCGCACCGGCGCCCCCGTGCGGGCCGCCGACCCGGACCACTGCCACGGCGGCGCGCCGCTGCGCGACGGCGAGGTGATCGAGGCCGCGGGCCTGCGGGTCGTGGTCCTCGCCACGCCCGGCCACACCGCAGACTCGGTCTGCCTCGTCCTGCCCGACGACGGCCCGGTCGCCTCGACCGACGACCGCGCCCGCCGCACGGCGGACCCGGGCCCAGCGGGCTCCGGCACCGGCACCGCGGGCTCCGGGACCGCGGCGGACGAGGGCGCGCGGACGCCGTCGGGCACGACGATCCTCACGGGCGACACGGTGCTCGGGGCGGGGACGACGGTGATCGCGGCGCCCGACGGGTCGCTCGGCGCCTACCTCGCGAGCCTCGACGCGATCGAGGCCGTGGCGGGCGGTCCAGGCCTGGTGACCGGCCTCCCCGGCCACGGTCCGGTCGTCGACGACCTCGCGGCGCGCGTGCGCGCGTACCGGGAGCACCGTCACGAGCGTCTCGCCCAGGTGCGGGACGTGTTGACCACCCTCGGCCTGGCCCCGGATGCCCAGGACGCGGTCGACGAGGTGGTCGCGCGGGTCTACGCCGACGTCGACCCCACGGTGCGAGGAGCCGCCCGGCAGTCCGTCACCGCGCAGCTCGCGTTCCTCGCCGGCCCAGACACCGAAGCGGGCACCGGCACCGGCACCGGCACCGGCACCGGCACCGGCACGATCGCCGACATCGGAACGGACGCGGCCGACGACACCCCCGGCACCCCGAGCCGCGACGGCTGACTGTGGGTGCCACGGTGCACGATGACGGGATGACGACACCACGGCTCGGTATCGCGTTCGTGCCCACCCACGCACCCGAGAGCCTGCGGCGGCTCGCGACGACGGCGGAGGACGCCGGCCTCCACGACCTCTGGGTGTGGGAGGACTGCTTCAAGCAGTCCGGACTCGCCTCGGCGGCCGCTGCCCTGGCGTGGACCGACCGCGTGCGCGTCGGCATCGGGCTCATGCCCGCCCCGCTGCGCAGCACGGCGATCACGGCGATGGAGGTCGCGACGCTCGCGCGGATGTTCCCTGGTCGCCTCGTCGCGGGGGTGGGGCACGGCGTCCAGGAGTGGATGGGGCAGGCGGGGGTGCGCGTCGCGTCGCCGCTGACGCTCCTGCGCGAGCACGCGACGGCGCTGCGCAGCCTGCTCGCGGGCGAGGAGGTCACAACGGACGGCCGGTACGTCACGCTCGACGCCGTCCGGCTCGACTGGCCGCCCACGGAGCCCGTCCCGCTGTGGCTGGGCGGGTCCGGGCCGCGGACGCTCGCGCTGGCCGGCGAGCTCGGCGACGGTCTCATCCTCACGAACGCGCTGACCCCCGAGGACGTGCGGGGTGCGGAGGCCGTCGCGCGCGAGGGCGGCGCGGGCCCCGAGTTCGACGTCCACGCGACGCTCATCGCCGCGACGGGGCCGGACGCGCAGGCACGGGTCGACCGCGAGCTGCCGGTGTGGGGCGCGGAGCCCGGTCGGGGCATCGGCGCCGCGGGCGACGCGCAGGCGGTCGCGGCGGGCGTCCTGGCTCTCGCGGAGGCGGGCGCGACGGCCGTGGCGGTCCAGCCGACCGCGGACGAGCCCGACGTCGAGGCGTTCGTGCGCTTCCTCGGCCACGAGGTCGCGCCGCTGCTCAGCTCCCGGTGACGCGCCCGGTGTCGCCCTCGGTGCCCGCGGCGCCGGGCCGCTGCCGCAGGCCGTGGACGAGGGCGACCACCGCGCACACCAGCGCGACGGCGCCGACGGCGAGCGCGAGACGGACGGGGAAGTCGGTGTAGAGGTCGGTCACCTCGCCGACCGGGAGGCCCCAGCCCGCCGCGGTCTCCCGCACTTCCGCCGCGAGCGCACCGATCCGTCCGGGCACCCGCGTCACGGCTGCGGAGACCCACCCGAGCAGCTCGAGGACGACGGAGGCCACGGAGTGGGCGCCGGACGCGAGGGGGATCACCGGTCCACCCTAGCGGAACCGGACAGCGCGGTCATATGCGGCACGGCGGTATCGCCTCAGGTCAGCGGCTTGGCGAAGCACAGCGCGACGTGGTTGTCGCCGTCGTAGGGCGGGAAGTGCGCGGCGGCACGGAAGCCGAGCGAGCGGTAGAGCGCGATGGCGCCGGGCTGGCGGATGCCCGTCTCGAGCAGGAGCGTGGAGACCCCGCGCTCACGCGCCGCCGTCTCCAGCCCGTCGAGGAGCCGACGCGCGGTCCCCGTGCGGCGCGCGCTCTCGCGCACGAACACCTTCTTCACCTCGAGCGCGTCCTGCGGCGCGCCGGGCTCGGGCCGTCGCAGCGACGCGCATCCGAGCGCCTCGCCGTCCCGGTACGCCACGAGGGTCACCACGACGTCGACTCCCAGGTGCGCGTCCACGGCCTCGAACCCCCCGGCGGAGTCGAGACCGCCGAAGAGCTCGGGATACAGGACGGCCGACGACGTCTCGTGCATCTCGCGGCGCAGCGCGGCCGCGTCGGGGTCGTCCCACGGGACGGCACGGAGCTCGACCGCGGCTCCCCCGACGACCGGGCCGCCCGCCGCGGCGCCGGACCCCGACCCCGCGCCGTCCGGCGCAGCGCCCCGTGGTCCGGTGGCATCCGGCGCGGCGGTCCGCGCTCCGGCGGCATCCGACGCAGCGGCGGGCGACACGCGCAGGTCGAGCGCGAAGCAGCGCGAGAGCGGCTGCCCGGCGTAGTGGCCGTACGACTCGATCGGCACGTACCCGAGCGCGAGGTAGAGGTCGATGGACTCCGGCTGGAGCGTGCCCGTCTCGAGCACGAGCCGGTCGAGGCCCGCGGCGACCGCGCGCTCGTGCAGGGCGCGCATCGCGGTGCGCGCGTGCCCGCGACCGCGGTGGGCGGGCTCGACGTACAGGCGCTTCACCTCGCCGGTCCGCGCGGGGTGCGTGCCGCCCCGTCCGTCCGGCGTGCCGGAGACGTCGCGCAGCGCGACGAACGCGACCGGTTCGCCGTCCTCCCGGACCACGACGTTCGCGAGCGCCGCCTCGGGGGCGAACGTGCCGGCGTCGGGCTCGCCGTAGCGCACCGCGAGCTCCGCCTGCTGCCGCGACCGCAGCCGCTCGGCCGCGGCGTCGTCCGCAGGGACCGTCGCCACGGTGACGACCCCGGTCCCGGGGCGCCCGACGGCGTCGGGTAGGACGCGCGGGGGCGTCACGCGCGGACGAGCGCGCCCAGGACGGACGTGAAGAACCCGAGGCCGTCGGTGCCGGCGCGCGGGCCGGCCTCGGCGGCCGGGCCGAAGCCGGGCTCGACGGCGTGCTCCGGGTGGGGCATGAGGCCGACGACGTTGCCCGCCGCGTTCGAGATGCCCGCGATGCCGCGGCGCGACCCGTTCGGGTTCCAGCCGTCGTAGCGGAAGACGACGCGGCCCTCGGCCTCGAGCTCGTCGAGCGTGCGCTCGTCGGCGACGAACTGCCCGTCCTGGTTCTTCAGCGGGATCGTGATGCGCTGGCCGGCCGTGTAGTCGCGCGTCCAGGCGGTGTCGGCGTTCTCGACCACGAGGACCTGCTCGCGGCACACGAAGTGCAGGTGGTCGTTCTTGACCATCGACCCCGGGAGCAGGTGCGCCTCGGTGAGGATCTGGAAGCCGTTGCAGATGCCGAGCACGGGCATGCCGCCCTTCGCGGCGTCCACGATCGACTCCATGACCGGCGCGAAGCGGCTGATCGCGCCCGCGCGCAGGTAGTCGCCGTAGGAGAAGCCGCCGGGCAGGACGACCGCGTCCACGCCGTGGAGGTCGGCGTCGGCGTGCCAGAGCGACACGGCCTCGCCGCCCGCGAGACGCACCGCGCGCGCGGCGTCGCGGTCGTCGAGCGTGCCGGGGAAGGTGACGACGCCGACCGTGGCCGTCGCGAGAGCCGAGGCGGTCATCAGGCGAGACCCTGCGACGTGATCGTCGCGGCGGCGTCCGTCTCGATGTCGGCGACGCGCACGACGTCCTCGATGACGGGGTTCGACAGGAGCTTCACCGCGGCCTCCTCGGCGGCGGCGAGGACCTCCGGCGTCACCGGGCCCTCGACCTCGAGCTCGAACCGCTTGCCCTGGCGGACGGACGTGAACTGGGTGAAGCCGAGGCGCGGCAGCGCCCCGACGACGGCCTTGCCCTGCGGGTCCAGGATCTCGGGCTTGGGCATGACCTCGACGACGACGCGTCCCACGGGGGCTCCTTGGCGAGAGTGTTGGGAGGGCCGGGGCTCCGGGATCCCGGCCACGTCACGGGCGTCGAGGACGCCCGGGGGGACGGGACGAGCGGGAGCCGACGGCGGGATTCCGCGCTCAGTCTAGCGGGCGCGCGCACGCGCCCGGTCGGGCGTCCGCACGGTGAGCGGGCGTGCTCAGCCGCCCGCGGCGCGGCGCCGGTCCGGGGCGTCGACCGGGATGTTGCCGTCGAGCACGTGCTTGCGCCAGGCCCGGTCGACGTGGGTCCGCCGGAACAGGAACCCGCTCAGGAGCGAGACCGCCATGAGGAGAACCGCAAACCAGAGCTCGGGCCGGTTGACGTCGTTCGAGAAGAGGACGTGGCTCAGGACGGGCCACCCGTAGAGGATCGCCAGCGCGCTCCCCAGGCTGCCCAGGGTGACGCGCCACGGGTAGAGCGCCCCGTGGATGTCGTCGGCGACCCACCACCAGTACCGCGCGGGGAGCCGCAGGTCGAGCGACCGGTAGAGCAGCCAGCGCCCGAGCGGCGGGTGCTCGCGCCACCGCAGCGCCCACCCCGCGCGCACGAGGCCCCACGCCTCGCGGGCGCCGATGCCGCGGAGAGCGGCGCCGGCGTCCGGCTCGGGCGCCAGGTCGAGCAGGACGGCGAGCGCCTCGTCCCCGTGCAGGTCGCGCCAGCGCCGGGGGTAGGCGCGCAGCCAGAACCGTGCGGACCGCTCGTACCGGTCGACGCCGCGCGCCCCGCGGGCAGGGCGACCGGGCTGCGCGCCGTCGGCGGCGGCCCGCCGCCCGGTCACGCGCCGCTCCCGGCGAGACCGTCGGCGGCACCCCGACCGGCACCGCGGGAGAGCGACCGACGTGCGCGCTCCGCGAGCTCGGCGAGGCGGAGGGTCTCGGCGCGGGCTGCGCGGCGCCCGTCGTCGGTCGCGCGGTAGTAGCGACGCAGTCGGCCGTCGACGACCTCCTCGCCCGTCGGCTCCACGAGACCGGCCGCGACGAGACGGTCGAGGTTCCCGTAGAGGGTGCCCGCGCCGAGGCGGGTACGGCCGCCGGAGAGGTCGCGCACCGACCGGATGACGGCGTAGCCGTGGAGCGGCTCCCCGCTGAGGGCGAGGAGCACGAGGTACGCCTGCTCCGTCATGCGGAACGGGGCCGAGGAGACCATGGTCGATATATATCGCTCGGCGACCTATGTGCGCAAGCGCCCGGCGCGTGTCGGAGGGTGGGGCTAGTCTCGAACACGTGTTCGAGACGCACGCTCGAGCACGGTGCGAGGGCGGGGTCCTGCCCCTTCCCCGCCCTCGCACGACACCTCGCCCGACGACGCACGGAGGCTCCCCATGGACGCACCGGCAGCACCCGTCCCGACGATCGACCGCGGCCGTTCACGGCCCGCGCCGGCCACCGTGGCCCGCGTCCTCGCGCGCGACGGGACGTGCGTCTTCCCGGGCTGCCGCGTACCGGCGTTCCGCTGCGACCTCGACCACGTGGTCGCCCCGCGGCCGGTCACAGGCACGGGCACCGGCACCGGGATGGACGACGACGCGAAGCCCGCGCACGGGGCCGACAACCTCGTCGCCCTGTGCCGCCACCACCGGGTCGTCCGCGCACGCGACGGCTGGCGCCCGGCGCTGCTCACCGACGGGTCGGTCCGGTGGACCGCGCCGAGCGGGCACACCTACCTCCGGCCCGGCACCCTCCGGACCGCGTGAGGCGTGAGGAGAGGCGTCAGGAGAGAAGCGTCAGGCCTCAGGCGAGCGTCGACCCGGTGAGCCGCTCGTACGCCTCGAGGTAGCGCGCGCGGGTGCGCGCGACGACGTCGGCCGGGATCGACGGCGGCGGGGTGTCCGCGGCGCGGTCCCAGCCCGACGCGGGCGACGTGAGCCAGTCGCGCACGAACTGCTTGTCGAAGCTCGGCTGCGCGCGGCCCGGCTCCCACTGGTCCGCGGGCCAGAAGCGCGACGAGTCGGGCGTGAGCACCTCGTCGCCGAGCACGGTCTCCCCCGTCGCCGGGTCCACGCCGAACTCGAGCTTGGTGTCCGCGAGGATCACGCCGCGCTCGCGCGCGATCTCCTCGGCGCGCGCGTACACGGCGAGCGTGAGGTCGCGCAGGCGCGTGGCGTCGTCGAGGCCGATCTGCTCGGCCACGACGTCGAACGAGACGTTCTCGTCGTGCTCGCCCACGGCCGCCTTCGTCGCCGGCGTGAAGATCGGCTCGGGCAGGCGCGACCCGTCGACGAGGCCGTCGGGCAGCGGCACGCCGCACACCTCGCCGCCCGCGCGGTACTCCACGAGGCCGGAGCCCGTCAGGTACCCGCGCGCCACGCACTCGACCGGGAACATGTCGAGGCGGCGGCAGATCATCGCGCGGCCGGCGACGACGTCGGGCACGAGGCCGTCGCCCGGCACCGCCGAGACGGCGGTCGAGACGACGTGGTTCGGCACGAGGTCGGCGAGCTGCTCGAACCACCACAGGCTGAGCTGCGTGAGCACGACGCCCTTGTCCGGGATACCGGGCGACAGCACGTGGTCGTAGGCGCTCACCCGGTCGCTCGCGACGACGAGCACGACGTCGCCCAGGGGGTGCACGCCCCCGACGGCCGGCAGGTCCGGCGTGTACAGGTCGCGCACCTTGCCGGAGTACGCGTGCGTCCAGCCGGGCAGGTCGAGCGCGGCCGTGTCGAGGGCGTCGGCCTCGCCGAGCGAGAGGGCCGAGCCGGGGTCCTGCGGGGTGTGGGTCACGGCCCCTAGTGTCGCACCATGCGACTCGAACCCGGCCCCTCGTCCACCTCGGGAGCCGCCCCCGACGGCGGGCTCGACGGCACGCCCGACCAGGGCGAGGACGTCGGGCGCCCCACGCACGACCCGGGGGTGCGCGACTTCCTCGCCACCTTCTCGGCCTTCATGGAGACCGCCAACGAGCAGGCCCAGCGGCAGCGGACCGACGTTGGGCCGTCCGTCGCGGACGTGCTGCGCGAGCACCTCGGCACCGACCCGCGCTCGATCGCGGTCGTCACCGAGACGGTGTCCGCTCTGCGCAGCGTCGACGCGGACGTCGCGATCGAGGCCGTCGTCGCCCGTCACGGCGGTGGCCGCGTCGTCGGCGTCGGTGGCGGCGAGCAGCGGATGCACACGTCCTTCTCCGAGATCGTCGAGCACTCCGCCCTGTGGCGCCAGTTTCCCGTCGGCGCGGTGGACTACGCGCGCGCGGCGACGGGCCCCGAGAGCGAGCGCCGCACCGTCTCCTTCGGTCTGCACCTCTTCGCGTACGCGGGCACGCCCGTCGCGCTCCTGCAGCGCGCGGCGAACCCGCGGCACGGCGACGAGGGCAGCGTCGAGGTCATGTGCCCCCAGGAGGACGCCGCCCTGTCGCTCCTCGCCGAGCTCCGGGCGGCCATGGTCGAGCACAGCGTGCTGCGCGGCCAGGTCGTGACGTTCACGGCGTCGGACTACGGCGCGCAGGCCGGCGGCATGACGTTCCTGCCGCGGGACCGGGTCCCGGCGACCGACGTGGTGCTCCCGGACGGCACGCTGAGCAGGATCGAGCGTCAGGTGCTCGGCGTCGCGCGGCACCGCTCGGAACTCCTCGCGGCGGGTCAGCACCTCAAGCGCGGCGTCCTGCTCTACGGTCCGCCGGGGACGGGCAAGACCCACACCGTCCGCCACCTCGTCGGCGAGAGCCCGGGCACGACCGTGATCGTCCTCGCAGGGGGTGCGCTCCGGCTCGTCCGGCTCGCCGCGGAGACGGCCCGCGCGCTCCAGCCCGCGATCATCGTGCTCGAGGACTGCGACCTCATCGCCGAGGACCGCTCGTTCCACGACGGCCCGCAGCCCCTGCTGTTCGAGGTGCTGGACGCCATGGACGGCCTCGGCAGCGACTCCGACGTCGCGTTCGTCCTGACGACGAACCGCGCCGATCTCCTGGAGCGCGCGCTCGCGCAGCGCCCCGGCCGGGTCGACCTCGCGGTCGAGATCCCCCTGCCCGACGCGTCGGCGCGGCTCCGGCTGTTCGAGCTCTACCGCGGCGAGCTGCCGTTCACCTCCGGTGCGCTCGCCGACGCCGCCGACCGCACGGACGGCGTGACCGCCTCGTTCGTCAAGGAAGTGGTCCGGCGCGCCGTCCTGCGCGCGGTCGAGGCGGGGCACGACGTGGGAGACGAGGACCTCGGGTCCGCCGTGCACGAGATGACCGCCGACGCCGAGCGCATCACGCGCTCGCTGCTCGGCTCGTCGCCGGACCTCCTCGCCGAGGAGACGTTCGAGCCCTGATCGGGCACCAGCCCGGCGCTCCCCGCGCCGGACGTCCTCCGCACCACACCCGTCGCGCGTGCCGATCGACCGGCGTGCCGCTAGCCTGCTCGTCAGGACGGCCGTGGGAGCGCTCTCCCGCCGTCAGGGGGCCGCACCGGAGCGACTCCTGCGGGGGCGCGTGCGCTGCTGTCCGGGCCTGCCGACGGCGGCGGGCCCCATCCGCACGGAGGAGGCAACGATGCACCACCGCACGATGCACCATCGCCTGACAGCGCTAGCGGCCGGAGTGGGGGTGGTCGTCGCGAGCGTGGGCCTCGCGACGACCGCGCACGCGGGCGCTCTCGGTGCCGCGGGCGCGCCCCTGTCCGCACCGAGCCCGACCCCGTCACCGACGACCGCGGGCGCCGCCGTCCCCGGCCCCGACGACCTGTCGGAGGGGCAGCTCCGCGCCTTCGAGCGCGACCTGGGGCTCGATGCCGCAGGCGTCGCCGACCGGCTCGCGCTCGACGCCGCGACGGCCACCGTCGAGCGCGCGCTCAGCGACGGGCTCGGGACGGCGTACGCCGGCACGTGGGTCGACGCGGAGGCGGGCGCCCCCGTCGTCGCCGTGACCGACCCGGCGGCCGTCGCCGACGTCGAGGCGGCCGGCGCTACGGCCGTCGTCGTGGAGCACGGCCTGGCTGAGCTCGACGACGTCGCGGCCCGGCTCGACGCGACCACCACCCCCGACGCCGTCCAGGCCTGGTACGTCGACGTCACCACGAACGAGGTGGTCGTCGAGTCGCTCGACCCCGCGGCAGCGCAGGCGTTCGTCGCCGCGTCCGGGGTCGACGCCGCCGCGGTGCGCACCGAGGTCCTCGCGGCGCCGTACGAGCTCACGGCCGACGTGCGCGGCGGCGACCGCTACATCACCCGGGACCCGGGCGCGTCGTCGGGCTCGGCCTGCTCGATCGGGTTCGCCGTCCAGGGCGGCTTCGTCACGGCGGGGCACTGCGGCGCGGCGGGCAAGGAGGTGCTCACCGCGAGCTGGGCGCGCATGGGGACGGTCCAGGCGGCGTCGTTCCCCGGCCACGACTACGCGTGGGTGCGCGTCGACGCCGGGTTCTCCCCCGTCCCGCGGGTGAACAACTACGCCGGCGGCACCGTCGACGTCGCCGGCTCGGCCGAGGCGCCCGTGGGTGCGTCGGTGTGCCGCTCGGGCGCCACGACCGGCTGGCGCTGCGGCGTCATCGAGCAGAAGAACATCACCGTCAACTACGGCAACGGCGACGTTCCCGGCCTCGTGCGCGGCAGCGCGTGCGCGGAGGGCGGCGACTCGGGCGGGTCGGTGATCTCCGGCAACCAGGCGCAGGGCGTCACGTCGGGCAGGATCAACGACTGCTCGAACGGCGGCAAGTTCCTCTACCAGCCCGTCAACCCGATCCTGTCGGCCTACGGCCTGTCGCTCGTGACCACGGGCGGCGGGTCGGGCAGCGCGCTCGTCGGGCTCGCGGGCAAGTGCATCGACGTCCCCGGGTCCGACTTCAGCGACGGCAAGCGCCTCCAGCTGTGGACGTGCAACGGGTCGAGCGCGCAGCGCTGGACGTTCGAGGCCGACGGCACCGTCCGCGCGGGCGGCAAGTGCATGGACGTCGCGTGGGCGGCCACGGCCGACGGCACGGCGCTCCAGCTCGCGAACTGCAGCGGCAACGCGGCCCAGAAGTTCGTGCTCAGCGGCGCGGGCGACCTCGTGTCGGTGCTGGCGAACAAGTGCGTCGACGTGCCGAGCAGCAACAGCGCCGACGGCACCAAGCTCCAGATCTGGACGTGCAACGGCACCGCGGCCCAGAAGTGGCGCCGCGCCTGACGCCTCACCCCTGAGGTGCTGAGCACGGCACGGCGGTCGCTCCCCCGTGGAGAACGAGCGCCGTGCCGTGCTCGACGGCGCGGTTCTCAGCCCGCGAGCGTGACCTCGCCCGCTGCGGCCCTCGCCGCGATGTCCGTGCGGTGGTGCGAGCCCGGGAGCACGATGCGGTCGACCGCGGCGTACGCCCGGCGGCGCGCCTCGGCCAGGTCCGCGCCGCGCGCCACGACCGACAGCACGCGGCCGCCCGAGGCGACCAGGCCGCCGTCGTCCGCGCGCGACGTGCCCGCGTGCAGCACGTGCACGCCCTCGACGCCCTCCGCCGCGTCGATCCCCGTGATCGGGTCGCCGCCACGGACGGCGCCCGGGTAGCCGTGCGCCGCGACGACGACGGTGACCGACGCGTCGTCGTGCCAGCGCAGCGGGCCGACCTCGGCGAGCCGCCCCTGGGCCGCCGCGAGCATGACCGCGGACAGCGGCGTCGCGAGGCGCGTGAGCACGGACTGCGTCTCCGGGTCGCCGAAGCGCGCGTTGAACTCGACGACGCGCGTGCCGCGGCTCGTCAGCGCGAGGCCCACGTAGAGCACGCCGACGAACGGGGTGCCGCGCCGCGCCATCTCGTCGATCGTCGGCTGCGCGACGCGCGTGACGACCTCCTCCACCAGGCCGTCGGGCGCCCACGGCAGCGGGCTGTACGCGCCCATGCCGCCCGTGTTCGGGCCCGCGTCGGCGTCGAACGCACGCTTGAAGTCCTGGGCGGGCGCGAGCGGCACGACCGTCGCGCCGTCGCTCACGCAGAAGAGGGAGACCTCGGGACCGTCGAGGTACTCCTCGACGACGACGCACGGGTCCTCGGGCGTGCCGTCCGCCGCACGGCGGGGCGTCGCGAAGCACGCGGCGGCGTGCTCGAGCGCGGCCTGACGGTCCTCCGTGACGACGACGCCCTTGCCCGCGGCCAGGCCGTCGTCCTTGATGACGTAGGGCGCGCCGAACGCGTCGACGGCGGCCGCGACCTCGTCGACGTCGGTGCACACGTGCGCGAGCGCCGTGGGGACCGACGCGGCGGCCATGACGTCCTTCGCGAACGCCTTGGAGCCCTCGAGCCGCGCCGCCTCGGCGCTCGGCCCGAACACGGGGACGCCGGCCTCGCGCACCGCGTCCCCGACGCCGGCGACGAGCGGCGCCTCCGGGCCGACGACGACGAGGTCGACGCCCAGGTCCGTCGCGAGCGCGGCCACCGCGGCGCCGTCGTTCTGGTCCACGGCGTGCAGCGTCGCGAGGTCCCCGATGCCCGGGTTCCCCGGGGCGGCGTGCAGCTCGTGGCGCTCCGCGCCCGGGCGGTCGGCCTCGTGCGCGAGGGCGTGGACGATGGCGTGCTCGCGGGCACCGGTCCCGACGACGAGGATCTTCACGGGCGCCGAGTCTACCGAGACGGCCCGGACGCCCCGCGGGGCGTCCGGGCCGTGGTCGGCTGGCGTCGTCGGCTCAGTGGATGAGGTCGTGGCGCGCGATGATCGCGTCGCGGCTCGGGCCGACGCCGATCGCGGAGATCCGCGTGCCCGACATCTCCTCCAGCGCGTGCACGTAGCGCTGCGCGTTGACCGGCAGGTCGTCGAACGTGCGGGCGCCGGAGATGTCCTCCCACCAGCCGTCGAGCTCCTCGTAGATCGGCTTCGCGTGGTGGAACGCGGTCTGGTCGAGCGGCATCTCGTCGTACCGGACGCCGTCGACGTCGTACGCGACGCAGACCGGCACCTTCTCGAAGCCGGTGAGGATGTCGAGCTTGGTGAGCACCATGTCGGTGATGCCGTTGACGCGGGTCGCGTAGCGCGCGATCACCGAGTCGTACCAGCCGCAGCGGCGCGCGCGGCCCGTCGTGACGCCGTACTCGCCGCCCTGCTTGAGCAGGTACTCGCCGTTCGCGTCGAACAGCTCGGTCGGGAACGGGCCCTCGCCCACGCGCGTCGTGTACGCCTTGATGACGCCGATCACGGAGCTGATGCGCGTCGGCCCGACGCCCGAGCCCGTGAGCGCGCCGCCCGCGGTCGCGTTGGACGACGTGACGAACGGGTACGTCCCGTGGTCGACGTCGAGCATCGTGGCCTGCCCGCCCTCGAAGAGGACGTTCTTGCCCGCGTCGAGCGCCTTGTTCAGCTCGAGCGCCGTGTCCGCCACCATCGGCTTGAGCCGGTCGGCGTACTGCAGCAGCTCGGCCACGGTCTCGTCCACGGTGATGGCACGGCGGTTGTAGACCTTCACCAGCAGGTGGTTCTTCTGGTCGAGCGAGCCCTCGATCTTCTCCGCGAGGATCTTCTCGTCGAACAGGTCCCAGATGCGGATGCCGACGCGGTTGATCTTGTCCGCGTAGGCCGGCCCGATGCCGCGGCCCGTCGTGCCGATGCGGCGCTTGCCGAGGAACCGCTCGCTCACCTTGTCGATCGTGCGGTGGTAGCCCGCGATGACGTGCGCGGAGCCCGAGACGAGCAGGCGCGAGACGTCGACGCCGCGCGAGATCAGGTCGTCGAGCTCCTGGAACAGCACCTCGATGTCGACGACGACACCGTTCGCGATGACCGGCGTGACCCCCGGGGACAGGATGCCCGACGGCAGCAGGTGGAGCGCGTACTTCTCGTCCCCGATGACGACCGTGTGGCCGGCGTTGTTGCCGCCGTTGAACTTGACCACGTAATCGACCCGGGACCCGAGGAGGTCGGTCGCCTTGCCCTTGCCCTCATCGCCCCACTGGGCACCGACGAGCACCACGCCTGGCATGGAATCCCCACTTTCGCGCTGCCTGTTCCTCGGGCCGGTCATGGTCGTGGGCGCGCACCGGCGTCCGGAGCGGAGCGGGCACGGCGTGCCCGACGGCGCCGGGCCCGCGGGCCCGAGGCGTCACCCGGGCGGCAGAGACCCGGGGACCGGCGCCGAGTTTACCGGTCGGATGACGGAAATTGACCTTCGAGGCGGCTATCGACCGCGTCACGCCCGGGATGGGCAGAATGGCCTCATGAGCGACACCCACCCGAACCTCCTCGACGGCCCCGCACCCGTCCGCCTCCCCGACGACTACGCGCACGTCCGCGACGCCATCGCGGCCGACGGCGACCCGTACGAGATCGCGGGCCGCTCGCCCGCGAGCTCGCTCGCGTGGGCCTACCTCGCCGAGGACTTCCTCCACGAGAACGGCTCGCGCGGCGCGGTGACGGCCTACGCGTTCGCGCGCACCGGCTACCACCGCGGGCTGGACTCCCTGCGGCGCGCCGGCTGGCGCGGCCAGGGACCGATCCCGGCCGACCACGTGCCGAACCAGGGCTTCCTGCGCGCGCTCCTGGCCCTCGCCGAGTGCGCCGCGTACCTCGGCGAGGTCGAGGAGGCGGAGCGCTGCGAGCAGTTCCTGCGCGACGCCGGGACCTCGGCCGACGAGGTGCGCGCGCTGCGCTGACCGGCCGCGCGTCCGCCCGGCGACCACCGGGTGGGCGCGCGACGCACCCGGGCGGCGTCTAGAGTCGTGGGCATGATCGAGATCGCCACGTCCCCCGCGACGACGACCCTCGTCATCGCCGGAGACCTCGATCTCGCCGAGCGCGACCAGTTCCCGGAGATCGCGGCACGCGTCGTCGGGCTGCGCCGTCAGCTCCTCGTCATCGACATGTGCCGCGTGACGTTCATGGACTCCACCGGCGCGGCGTTCCTCATCTCGCTCGCCGACGCCGGTCGCAAGCGCGGCGGTGCGACGGTGCTGCGCGGCTGCGACGACCGGGACCTGTTCGTGCTCGAGGTGTGCGGCGCGCTCGAGCTGTTCCGCATCGACAACGACCACCGCTGCGAGCCCGCGACGCCGCCGTCCGGCTTCGCCAAGGTCGAGCCCCCGGCCTGACGCCCGCGGGCCGTCCTAGCGCCCCGAGGGCCGCAGGGTCGCCCACACGAGCTTGCCCGACGCCGTCGGGCGCCACCCCCAGTCGGCGAGCCGCTCGACGATCTGCATGCCGAAGCCGCCCATGCGGTTCGGGTGCCCGTCCGTGGGGACGGGGGGCGCCGGGTTGGAGTCCTCGACCTCGACGCGGATGCCGTCGCCCGTGTCGAACAGGCGCAGCGCGAGGTGGCCCCACCCGTGCAGCACGCCGTTCGCGACGAGCTCCGAGACGACGAGCTCCGCGTTCGCGCTCTCCCGGACGCCCCACGCCTGGCACGTGCGCACGACGGCGTGCCGCGCCCGCCCGATCGACGCCGGCTCGCTCGGCAGGAGCCAGCGGCGGCTGCGCGGGCTGAGCACGACGGCGGACGCGTCCCGCTGCGGGTCGGGGATGCGCACGACGACGAGCGCGACGTCGTCCTCGGGGGCGTCGGCCAGGCGCGACAGCAGCTCCTCGCCCACGCCCGCGGCGTCGACGGCCGTGACCGCCTCGGACGCCGCGACGAGCGCCTCCAGCCCGACCCGCAGGGCGCGGTCGCGGCGCTCGATGAGGCCGTCGGTGTAGAAGACGAGCGTGTCGCCCGGCAGGAGCGTCGCGACGCCCGTCGAGCGGCTGCGGCCGCCGAAGCCGACGAGCGCTCCCCCGGCGTCGTCGAGCTGCGTCACGGTGCCGTCGCGCAGCAGGAGCGGCGGCAGGTGACCGGCGCGCGAGTACTCGATCCGCCACGCGTCCTCGGGCTGCGCGGCGTCCGGCTGCGTGAGCGCCGCGTACACGAGGCTCGCGGAGCGCGGGATGCGCATGCCCTGGACGAGCTGGTCGACGCGCTCGAGCACGGGGCCGGGCGTCGTGAGCTCGTACGCGTACGAGCGCACCACCGAGCGCAGCTGGCCCATGGCGGCCGCCGCCTCGACGTCGTGCCCCACGACGTCGCCGATGACGAGGCCGACGACGTCCGGCGCGATCTGCAGGACGTCGTACCAGTCGCCGCCCACCTGGGCGTGCTCGGAGTTCGGCGCGTAGTACGTCCACACGTCGAGGCCCGTGACGTCGGCCTGCTCGGGGAGCATCGCGCGCTGGAGCGTCTCGGCGAGGCGGTGCTCGCGCGCGTAGAGGCGCACGTTGTCGATCGCGGTGCCGGCCCGGCGCGCGATGACCTGCAGCAGCGTGCGCACGCCCTCGCGGGCCTCCGCGTCGGTGCCGAACCCCTGCGGCGGAGTGTCGGGCAAGTCTCCCGTGACGAGCAGGCCGAGGATGCGCCGGCGCCCCGGGACGGCGGACACGGTCACGGACCCCGGCCGCCGCGGCAGCCCGGAGAGCCGGTGGTGGAGGTCGCGCTGGAGCCAGCCCGAGGCGGACCACTGCGGGTACGTGGCGGAGAGGTCGAGCGTCACCGGCCCCTCGATGCGCCCGTCGAGCACGTCCTGGACGCGGTCGGGCACGTCCACGCGGACGCGCGGCACCGAGCCGGTGACGGAGGCCGAGTCGCCGAGCGCGTCGGTCGCGTGCACGCCCGGGGCCAGGGGCAGGACGCCGGGCGTGTAGCGGCCGTGCCGCTGGCCGCGCCCGCTCGGGGGCGCCGCCGTGTCGACGCCCTCCGCGTACCGCAGCCCGTCGTCGTTGAGGTAGAAGCCTGCCCAGTCGACGACGTACCCCGCGAGCAGCGCCGTGATGTCGCGCAGCGCGTACGGCTGGTCGAGGTCGGCGAGGAGGTCCGAGCTGCGGGCGACGACGTCGAGCACCGCGCGCTCGCGCCGCTCGAGCGCGAGCGACGCGACCTGGGCGGCGTACCGGTCGAGGTGCTCGGAGACGTCGACCTGCGCACCGACCCAGTGGGTCACCGCGCCGTCGGGGCCGGTGAGGGGCGCGAGCGAGAGCTGCGTCCAGACCGCTACCCCGTCGCGCCGGAACGTGCGCACCGTGTAGGTGAGCTCGCGCTCGTCGGCCACGGCGGCGCGCAGCTGCTGGGCGTCGACGGGGTTCGCGAGGAGCGACTCGAGGACCTGGGGGCTGCGGCCGAGCACCTCGGCGGCGGTGAACCCGGTCTGCCGCTCGAACGCGCGGTTGACCCAGACGATCGGCATCTCCGCCGACCGAGGGCCCGTGACGAACATCGCGACCCCGGTGGCGTCCATCGCGCGCGTGCACAGCTCCTGGACGTGCGCGGGCAGGTCGGTGCCGAGCCCCGGCGAGCTGCCCATCGTCACCTCCGACGGTCCGAGCGTCGATCGTCTGGAAACGGACGCCACGGTCGCGTTACTGTCCCGACTGGACATTCAACCGTAGATTGGTGCTTCCCGAGACCGGAACCGGTCCGGACCACGCCAGAGAGGAGCGCCGGTGCGCGAAGGTACACCCCCGGCCGCAGACCGCCCGGTCGGCGTCGCCGGCGACCCCGCAGGAGCGGGCGACCCCGCGAGCGTGCACGTCATCGTGGGCACGACGCGAGCCCGCATCGTGCTCTCGGGCGAGATCGACGCCGACCTCGGCGCCGACCTCCAGGAGGCGACCGCCGCGGCGGAGGACTCCGGCCTGCCCGTCGAGATCGACGCCCACCACGTGACCTTCATGGACTCGTCCGGTGTGGCGTTCCTCGCACGTCTCGCGTCGCGCGGCCCGCACCGCGTGCGCGTCCTCCGCGCCCCGCCCACGGTGCGGTTCCTGCTCGAGGTGACCCGCATCGGCGAGCTGCTCGACATCGTCGACGTGGACCCCGGCTTCGACCTCGACGAGCCTCCCGGCAACGGCGCGGGCACGACCGACTGACGCTCGTGGCCGCCTGACGCCCGTCGCCGGGCGCGCGCGGCCGCAGCACGACGAAGGCCCCCGGTCCTCACGGACCGGGGGCCTTCGTACGACGCGGGCCCGGAGCGACGCCGGGCCGTGCGGCGTCAGCGGATCTTGTTGCCCGCGGAGCGCAGCTGCTGCGACGCCTCGATGATGCGCGCGGCCATGCCGGCCTCGGCCAGCTTGCCCCAGGCGCGCGGGTCGTAGGCCTTCTTGTTGCCGACCTCGCCGTCGACCTTCAGGACGCCGTCGTAGTTCGAGAACATGTGGCCGACGACGGGGCGCGTGAACGCGTACTGCGTGTCGGTGTCGATGTTCATCTTGATGACGCCGAAGTCCACCGCCGCCGAGATCTCCTCGGCCGTGGAGCCGGAGCCGCCGTGGAAGACCAGGTCGAACGGGTTCTCCTTGCCGACCTTCGCGCCGACGGCCTCCTGGATCTCCTTGAGGATCTCCGGGCGGAGCTTGACCGCACCCGGCTTGTACACGCCGTGCACGTTGCCGAACGTGAGGGCCGTCAGGTAGCGGCCCTTCTCGCCCGTGCCGAGCGCCTCGATCGTCGCGAGACCGTCCTCGACCGTCGTGTAGAGCTTCTCGTTGATCTCGGCCTCGTGGCCGTCCTCCTCGCCGCCGACGACGCCGACCTCGATCTCGAGGATCGTGCGCGCCGCCTGCGAGAGCTCGAGCAGCTCGGCCGCGATGGTGAGGTTCTCGTCCAGGGGGACGTCCGAGCCGTCGTACATGTGCGACTGGAACGTCGGCAGGCCGCCGTTCTTCACCTGCTCGGCCTCGATGGCCAGGAGCGGGCGGACCCAGGAGTCGAGGTTCTTCTTGACGCAGTGGTCGGTGTGGATCGCGATCTGCACCGGGTAGTTCTTCGCGACCTCGCGCGCGTACGCCGCGAGCGCGAGCGAACCGGCGATGCGGTCCTTGACCGTCGAACCCGAGCCGTACTCGGCGCCGCCCACGGAGACCTGGATGATGCCGTCGGACTCGGCCTCGGCAAAGCCCTGGAGCGCGGCGGTGATGGTCTGCGACGAGGTGATGTTGACGGCCGGGTAGGCGAACGAGCCTGCCTTCGCCCGGTCGATCATCTCGGCGTAGACCTCGGGGGTTGCGATGGGCATGCGGAGCTCCTGTGGAGTCGTGCGGGGTGGACTGTCAGGTCAAAGTCTGGCATGGATGACAGCGCGAGGTCAGGGCCGTTCGACCTGTGGTCCCCGGATGACCACGCCTCTACCTCGGCGGCCCCGTGGGCCCCAGGTGCTGCGCCGCCCAGGCGTGCAGGGCGATCGCGCCGGCGGCGCCGGCGTTGATCGACCGGGTCGACCCGTGCTGCGTGATGTGGAGCACCGCGCGGCACGCCTCGACCGCCTCGGGCGTCAGCCCGGCCGACTCCTGGCCGAGGAGCAGCACGCACGACGCGGGCAGCGCGCAGCCCTCGATCGGCACCGACCCCGGGACGTTGTCGACCCCCAGGAGCGGCAGCCCCTCCCCCGCCGCCCAGTCCGCGAGGTCCGCCACCGACGCGTGGTGGTGCACGTGCAGGTAGCGGTCGGTGACCATGGCGCCGCGGCGGTTCCACCGCCGTCGCCCCACGACGTGCACCCCGGCCGCGTTGAACGCGTTGGCGGTGCGGACGACGGAGCCGATGTTGAGGTCGTGCGCCCAGTTCTCGATCGCGACGTGGAGCCGGCGGGCCGGGTCGCGGCGCGCGTCGAGGTCGGCGACGACGGCCTCGACCGTCCAGTACCGGTAGGCGTCGACGACGTTGCGGCGGTCGCCGTGCGCGAGCAGCTCGGGGTCGTACCGGGGGTCGAGCCGCGTCGCCCCGGGCGGTCCGGCGGGGTCCGGGACGCGGGGCCACGACTCCGGGCCGCCGGGCCACGGGCCGACGCCGACCTCGCGCTCGTCCGCCTCCCGCTCGCCCACCTCGCCCGCGCTGCTCGCCATGGCGCACATTCTGCCGGGCCCCGCAGGTCCGTCGTCGCCGGACCTCCACGGCGGGTGCACGCCGACCGCCGGGCCGCGCTGCCCCGCCCGGCTACGCTGGTGACCCGTGAACACCCTCGCCGAGCTCGCCTCCGCCCTCCCGGGGGCCGCGCACGCCGCGGGCCTCGGCGCCGCCGGACCGGTCGCCGCCCTGGGCCCCGACTGGATGGACCCGATGACGCTCATCGAGCGCTTCGGCGACGCCGCGCTCGTCGGGATCGTCGTCGTCATCTTCATCGAGACGGGCCTGCTCTTCCCGATCCTGCCGGGCGACTCGCTCCTGTTCACCGCGGGCGCGCTCGTCGCGCAGGAGTCGCTGCAGATCAGCCTGCCCGTGCTGCTCGTCCTGCTGTTCGCCGCGGCGTTCCTCGGCGACCAGACGGCGTACCTCATCGGACGCACCGTCGGGCCCAAGGTGTTCGACCGGCCCGACTCCCGGTTCTTCAAGCGCAAGTACATCGACCAGACGAACGCCTACTTCGAGAAGTACGGCGGCCGGACGATCGTCATCGCGCGGTTCGTGCCCATCGTGCGCACGTACGCCCCCGTCGCGGCGGGCGTCGGCAAGATGCACTACCGGCACTTCGTCGGTTTCAACGCGCTCGGCGCGCTGCTCTGGGCCGTCGGCCTCACGTGGCTCGGCTACCTCCTGGGGAACATCACGTTCGTCAAGGAGAACATCGAGGCGCTCGTCCTCCTCATCGTCTTCCTGTCCGTGCTGCCCATGGTCGTCGAGGTCTGGCGCGGGCGGCGGGCGGAGAAGCGGGCGGCGGCGCTCGAGGCGCAGATCGCGGCCGACGCCCAGCAGAAGACCGGGGTCGCGGAGGACGCGACCGCCGTCGGCCAGGCCGACACGGACGGGAAGGACGCCTGACATGACCCGAGAGATCACGAGCTGGCTCACCGACATGGACGGCGTGCTCGTCCACGAGGGCCACGCGATCCCCGGCGCCCCGGAGTTCGTGCGCGCGCTGCGCGACAAGGGCCGGCCGTTCCTCATCCTCACGAACAACTCGATCTTCACGGCACGCGACCTGCGGGCGCGGCTCGCGACGTCGGGCATCGACGTGCCGGAGGAGTCGATCTGGACGTCGGCGCTCGCGACGGCGCAGTTCCTCACCGACCAGATCCCCCAGGGCAGCGCGTACGCCGTGGGCGAGGCCGGGCTGACGACCGCGCTCTACGAGGCCGGCTACACGCTCACCGAGTCCGACCCGGACTACGTGGTGCTGGGCGAGACGCGCACGTACTCGTTCGAGGCGATCACCAAGGCGATCCGCCTCGTGCTGGGCGGGTCGCGGTTCATCTGCACCAACCCCGACACGACCGGGCCCTCGCAGGAGGGCCCGCTGCCCGCCACGGGCGCCGTCGCGGCGATGATCACCTCGGCGACGGGCCGCAAGCCGTACTTCGTCGGCAAGCCCAACCCGATGATGTTCCGCTCCGCGCTCAACCGCATCGACGCCCACTCCGAGACGACCGCGATGATCGGCGACCGGATGGACACCGACGTCGTCGCGGGCATCGAGGCGGGCCTGTACACCTACCTCGTCATGACGGGCTCCACGACGATGTCCGACGTCGACCGCTACCCGTTCCGGCCGAGCAAGGTCGTCGACTCCGTCGCGGACCTCGTCGACCTCGTCTGAGGGCACGTCGGACCGGCCGGTCCAGCTCCCGAGGGCCCCGCACGCACGACGACGCCCGGTCACCGCGAGGTGACCGGGCGTCGTCGTGCCGGGGACCGGGGTCAGCCGGCCGCGGCCACCTCCACGCGACCCACGCGACGGCGGCGCACCGCCAGGAGGGCCGCACCGGTGAGCAGCAGCGTCCCGGCCAGGAGCGCGAGGCTCCCGGCGTCGGAGCCGGTGGTGGCGAGCGCCCCCGAGTAGGCGTCGCACTCGACGTCGCCGCCGACGGGGAAGCTGACCGTCACCGGCGAGAGCGCGGTCCCGGCCTCGTAGAACCCGGCGAACGCCTTCGCGCCGGCGGCCGTGAGGGTCGTGGGGACGCCGCTCCACGTGATCGTGGAGCCCGACGTCGCCTTCTTCCCCGACAGGTCCAGGCTCGCGAACGCGACGCCGGTCGACGAGGACTTGTTGCCCTCCATGTCGCTGCTCTGCACGTCGACCACGAGCGTGCCCGACGACCCGTCCACGACCACCCGCGGGTTGCTGATCCGCAGGTCCAGGATGCCCTCGTGCCCGGAGAACGACACCGACCCGCCGAAGCTCGCGCGGCCCTTGCCGAGGTCCGTGTTGAACGAGCCCTTGCCGCCGCTCCACGTGAACGCCGAGCCGCCGTCCCGCACGCCGTCCGTCGAGACCGAGCCCTTCGCGATCGGGCCGGTGACGTACGACCGGAACCGGTCGCTCACGCCCCACGAGAGGGTCGCGCCGCTGACGCCCTGCGCGAAGCACTGCTCGGCCGCGCTGCCCGACCCGGAACCGGTGCCGGTCGTGCCGGCGCCCACGATCGTGAGGGGCGCGGACGCCGTGTGGTCCGCACCGACGAGGAGGAGCGTGTGCTCGCCCGGCGCGACGTCCTTCGGGATCGTCACGGTCGAGCTCGCGGCGCCACCGGCGTTCGCGGTCGTGCCCGTCGCGAGCGTGCGCGGCGTGGAGCGGAGCTCCGTGCGGATGCCCGACTCGCGCGCACCGAACCCGACGCCGCTGATCGTCACCTCGTCGCCCGGGCGTGCCTGCGCCACGGAGAGCGTCGCCTTCGTCAGGTCGGTCGTGCCACCCGGGAGCGGCACCTCGGTCCCGCCGCCACCGCCGCCCGGTGCGGTCGAGGCCGCGCCGACGGTGAACGTCACGGGCGCGAGAGGATCGCCCGCTGCGTAGAACCCCGAGAAGGCGGCGGAGCCCGCGGCCGTGAGGGTCGCCTCGGCGGCCCGGTAGGTGACCGCCCCGTCCTTCGCCGTCGAGGCAGGCGGGAGGGACAGCGTCGCGAAGGCGACACCCTTCTTCGCGAAGGTCGTCCCGTCGAGGTTCCTCGACGAGACGTCGAGGACCAGCGTCGCGGACCGCGGCCCGTCGATCCGCACGCGCGGCTCGGAGACGGTGAGGTGCAGCAGACCGCCGTGGCCCGAGAACCGCACCGTCCCGTGGTAGCCGGTCGTGGTGCCCGTTGCGGGCGCCGCCCACGGCGTCGACTGGCCGAACGCGAACGCCGACCCGTCGCGCGTGGCCCCCGCGCTCACCGCCACGTCGCCCTTCGCGACCGGGCCCTCGATGTAGTCCACGAACGAGCCGCGCACGCCCCAGGTCAGGCTCCCGACGGTCGTCGGGACCGCGGGCTGCGGGTCCACGGGAGGAACGACGACGGGCTTGGTGGTCACGGTCAGCGTGGTGCTGCCGGTCAGACCGAGCTCCGACGTGACGACGACGGGGACGGACCCGGCGGGGGTGCCGGCGGGGACCGTGAGCACGAGCGTCGCGCCGTCGCGGGAGTACGACGCCGGGGCGCCGTCGAGCGTCACGGCCTTGACCGCGTCGTCCGCAGCGAGGCCGTCCACGGTGAGACGGACCGTCGAGCCGGCCTCCACCGTGATGGACGCGGGCGTGACGGTGAGCGTGCCCGGTGCGTCGTACGCGACGGGGACGAAGAGCTCCTGCGCGGCGTTGCTCACGCCGCCGGCGCCGTACGTGTAAACGCCGTAGCGCCCGCCCTCGAGCGCGGCGGGGTTCTTCACGACGAGGCGCGCCTCGAACGTGCCGTCCGGCGTGATGTCCGTCCACTGCGCCCGGACCACCGACTGGTACTGCGCGGGGACCTGGTCGAGCACGGGCTCGGCGAGGGCCCACACCTGCGAGCCGACCTTGCGGGTCGACGCCGCGGCGCCCTCGGACGGCCGCCACTGCTCGGCGAAGCTCCCGAACACGACGTAGGTGCCCTGCGGGAGCGTCGCCGGGATCGGGACGCCGCGCCCGCCGACGTTCGCCGCCGGGTCGAAGCCGGTGCCCCGGACGACGATCGTGTCGCCCGCTGCTACAGGGGTGTCGCCGAGCGGCGTCGTGCCGTCCGCGGCGAGCACCGAGATCTCGGGCTCCCACACGGGCGCCTCGGGCTCGGTCGTGAACGCGACGGGCGCGTACAGCTCCTGCGCGGCGTTGACCGTGCCGCCCGCGGCGTACGTGTAGACGCCGTACCGGCCGCCCTCACGCTCGAGCTCGCTCGCGACGAGCTCGGCGGTGAACGTGCCGTCCGGCGCGAGCTCGGCCCACTGCCCGCGGATCGCGGACTGGTAGCGCGGGTCCACCTGGTCGAGCGCCGCGGACGAAAGGGCCCACTGCTGCGAGCCGGCCGTGCGCGCGCTCGACGGGGCACCCTCCGACGGGCGCCAGTCGGCCGCGAAGCTGCCGAAGACCACGTAGGTGCCGGCGGGGATGCCGCCGGAGATCGGCGGGCGGTTGCCCGCCGGCGCGACGTTCGCGGCCGGGTCGAAGCCCGAGCCCTTGACGACGATCCTGTCGTCGGGGCGGACGGGCGCGTCCCCGAGCGGCGTCGTGCCGTCGGCGGCGTAGAGGGTGATCCGCGGCTCCCACACCGGCTCGGGCGTCGTGCCGCCCTGGACCGCGACGGGCGTGAACGTGTCGAGGCTGCGGTCCGTCGCCGAGAGGCCGTGCGCGGCGGACGTCGCCACCACGTACTGCTTCGCCGGGTCGAGCTTTCCGGCCGGGACGGTCAGCGTCGTCGTGAACGCGCCGTCGCGCACCTGCTGCGGCATGACCCAGCCCTGGGCGAGCCAGCCGCTCGCGACGAGAGGGCCGCTGCCGTCCCAGATCGAGGCGTCGCCGAGGAGCACGTACGCGCCGTTCGCGGCGCCTGCGCCGACGAACCCGGTGCCCTGGATCGTGAACGTGTTCTCCACCGCCGGGTCGACGGGCGCCGACGGCGACACCGTGACCGCGGGGTCGACGGCAGGCTCCGGCTCCGGCTCGGGCTCCGGCTCCGGCTCCGGGGCGGTCACCGTGTGCGCGACGGCCGCGGAGGTCGAGGCGACGAACGCGGCCGGGTCGGCGGGCGCGAAGGCGGCGCTCAGCTGGTGGCTGCCCGGGGCGAGGGCCGCGGTCTCGAGGCGCGCGACGCCGTCGGCCACGGGAGCGGTGCCGAGGGCGGTGCCGCCGTCGCGGAACTCGACCGTGCCCGCGGCGGCGGGCGCGACGGTCGCGGTGAGCGTCACGCTCGCCCCGGCCGCGGACGTGCCCGCGGGCGCCGCGGCGAGCGTGGCCGTCGTCGCCTGCGCGGGCGCCACGGGCTCGGGCGACACGACGCGGGCGGTCAGGGTCGACAGGGGCTTGCCCGCGTACGACGCGAAGTACGGCGAGACGTTCCCGAGCGTCCCGACGACGGTCCCGTCCGCCATGAACGTGACCTCGTCACCGGCCCGCGTCGCGGTCACCGTGACGTCGGCGACCTTGACGTCGTTGCCTGCACCGGCGTTCACCGTGCCCGCGAAGTCCGCGTAGACCGCGCCCGTCGTCGGGCCGGTGAGGTCGAGCCGCACGTCGGAGATCGTCACGTCGAGCGCGCCGTGGTGGCCCTCGTACCGGGTCGATCCACCGAGGCGGATCGATCCCGTCCCGGACGCGGCGTCGTAGCTGCCGGACGCGGGACCGTAGGACGCCTGGCCGCCCTGGAGCGGCGGGGTGATCGTGCCCTGGGCGATGCCGCCCGTGACGTACGACGTCCACGAGTCGACGAAGTTCCAGGTGGCCGACCCGCCGGTCACGTCGGCCGCGGCCGCCTGGGCCGGGGCGCCGGTGCCGGCGACGGTGAGGCCGGCGGCGAGCGCCGCGGCGAGGAACGAGGCGAGGGCGCGTCGGACGCGTCTCGGCGATGAAGTGCGCACAAGGTCTCCCGTGCTGGTCCGGGCGAGGTCCCGGCGGGGAGCGGGACCGAGAAGGGAGCGTGCTCACGCTCCGCCGAGACGGACGATATAAGGGTCGCCTCACCAAAGCAAGGTAAGCCTGACCTATCGAGATGTGACGCGCGCCTCCTCCCGCCACGACGACGCCCCGCGGCCCAAGGGGCCGCGGGGCGGTGCGCCGCGTCGAGCGGCGGGAGACGGAGCGGGAGGGGCTCAGGCGAGGCCGAGGTCCTCCAGGCTGAACAGGAAGTGGTACGGCACGCCGAGCGCCTCGATCTTCGCGCCCGCACCCGTGGCACGGTCGACGATCGTCGCGACGCCCGCGACCTCGCCCCCGGCCGCGCGCACGGCCTCGATCGCCGTGATCGGCGAGCCGCCCGTCGTCGTGGTGTCCTCGACCACGACGACGCGCCGGCCCGCGACGTCGGGGCCCTCGATCTGGCGCTGCATCCCGTGCGCCTTCGCCGCCTTGCGCACCACGAACGCGTCGAGGTCCTGGCCGCGGGACGCGGCGGCGTGCAGGAGGGCCGTCGCGATGGGGTCGGCACCGAGCGTCAGGCCGCCGACGGCGTCGATCTCCGCCGTACCGAGCCCCTGCTCCTCGAGAAGGTCGAGGAGCTGGTGGCCGATGAGCGGCGCCGCGCGGTGGTGCAGCGTCACGCGGCGCAGGTCCACGTAGTAGTCCGCCTCCTTGCCCGAGGAGAGCGTCACGCGGCCGTGCACGACGGCGAGCTCACGGATGAGGCCGAGCAGCTGCTCGCGGGGGGTCGAGGCGAGCGTCGAGGCGGGGTCGGTAGTCACGACCGCCAGGGTATCGGGCCCGCCCCGTGCCTAGCGGTACTTGCCGATCGCGCGGACGGCGGAGCGCGGCATCGCGCGCAGGGCCGCCGACGCGACCCGGTACCGCACCGACGGCGTGGAGATGACGACGCCCCGCCGCACGTCCGCGAGCGCCTCGGCGACGACCCGGTCGGCGTCGAGCCACGCGAGGTCGGGGAGCACGGACTTGTCGATGCCCGCGCGGTCGTGGAACTCGGTGTGCGTGAAGCCGGGGCACAGCACGGTCGCCGTGACGCCCGTGCCGTGCAGCTCGACGGCGAGCCCCTCCGTGAACGACCGCACCCACGCCTTCGCCGCCGCGTACGTGCCGCCCGCGGTGAGGGCCGCGACCGACGCGACGTTGAGGATCGCGCCGCGCCCGCGCTCCGTCATCTGGCCCGCCGCCGCGTGCGACAGCACCATGACCGCGCGGACCATGACGTCGAGCGCCTCGAGCTCGACGTCGAGGTCACCCCCGACGAAGTGCTGGTGCGTCGCGAAGCCCGCGTTGTTGACGAGCAGGCCGACCGGGCGCTCGTCCGGGCCGCCGGTCGTGGCGAGGCGCTCCGCGACGCGCGCGACGTCGTCGGGCACGGACAGGTCGGCGCGCAGCACCTGGACGCGCACCCCGGCCGCGGCACGGATCTGCCGTGCGGTCTCCTCGAGGCGCGCCTCGTCGCGCGCCACGAGGACGAGGTCGTGCCGCGCCGTGGCGAGCTGCCACGCGAACTCCAAACCCAGGCCGGCGCTCGCGCCGGTGATGAGTGCTGTCGCCATGGTCACAGCCTACGGGCGCCCGGGTGACCCGGGCGCCCGCAGGCGGGGTGGAGTCGTGTCACCGGGCCGGCGGCTTCACGGCGAGCACGGGGCACGCGGCGCCCAGCAGGATCTGCTGGGCGGTGGAGCCGAGCACGAGCTTCCCCACGGGGGTGCGGTGCCGCACCCCGACGACGACGAGGTCGGCGTCGACCTCGGCCGCGACACCGAGCACGACCTCCGCGGGCAGCGCGGAGGACTGCAGGTGCCGCACCTCGTGCTCGACGCCCGCCTCCTCGAGGATCGTGCCGACCTCGACGAGCTGGTCGTGGTCGGCCCAGCGCGGGTCGACGAGCCGGTCGCCGCGCGTCGTGTTGACCACGACGACGCCGGTGCCGAGCAGGACGGCCGCCCGGGCCGCGGCCCGCGTCGCGGCGGTCCCGAGCTCGCCGGGCGCGTAGGCGAGGACGACGGTCATCAGCGCACCTCCTGGTCCTGGGCCTCGACGCGGACGTCCTCCGCGAGCGCCGCGAGCTCGGCGCCGGTGCGGCGCTCGCGTCGGCGCAGCCAGAGGCCCGCGAGGACCACGACGGCGACGAGGGCGTAGGCCGTCGCGGCGAACGGGCTGGTGACGAGCGTCGTCAGGTCGCCCTGGCTGATCGCGAGCGAGCGGCGCAGGCGGTCCTCGGCCATGGGGCCGAGGATCATGCCGACGACCATGGGCGCGACGGGGTAGCCGTAGCGCCGCATGAAGAACCCGATCGCGCCGATGACGAGCAGGATGAGCACGTCGACCGGGGAGAAGTTCAGCGCGTACGAGCCGAGCGCGCCGAACAGGAGGATGCCCGCGTAGAGGTAGTGCCGCGGGATCTGGAGCACCTTCACCCACATGCCCACGAGGGGCAGGTTGAGCACGATGAGCATGAGGTTGCCCACGTAGAGGCTCGCGACGAGTGCCCACACGAGCGCGGACTGGCTCTCGAAGAGCAGCGGGCCCGGCTGGATGCCGTACGACTGGAACGCGACGATGATGATCGCGGCGGTCGCCGTCGTCGGGAGGCCGAGCGTGAGGAGCGGCACGAGGACGCCGGACGCCGCGGCGTTGTTCGCCGCCTCCGGGCCCGCGACGCCCTCGATCGCGCCCTTGCCGAACTCGTCCTTGTGCTTCCCGGCGGACTTGCGCTCGGCGGCATAGGAGAGGAAGGTCGCGACGTCGGCGCCGCCCGCCGGGATGGTGCCGACCGGGAACCCGATCGCCGTCCCGCGCAGCCACGGCTTCCAGGACCGCCGCCAGTCCTCGCGCTTCATCCAGGAGCGCCAGCCCTTCTCGACGGGGATGACGTGCACGGGACCGTGCCGCAGGCGCGACCCGACGTACAGCGCCTCGCCCACCGCGAAGAGGCCGACGGCGACGATGACGACGTCGATCCCGTCGGCGAGCGTCGGGACGCCGAACGTGAACCGCTGCTGGCCGGTGAGCGTGTCGGTGCCCATGAGCCCGAGGAACAGGCCGAGCGACAGGGACGCCATGCCGCGCGGCACCGACGACCCGAGCAGGGCGCCGACGGTCACGAACGCGACGACCATGAGCGCGAAGTAGTCGGGCTCGCCGAGCTGCACGGCCCAGCGCGCGACGTACGGCGCGACGAACGTCAGGGCGACGGTCGCGATGGTGCCCGCGACGAACGAGCCGATCGCGGCGGTCGCGAGCGCGGCCGCCCCACGGCCCATGCGGGCCATCCTGTTGCCCTCGAGCGCCGTGACGATCGACGACGACTCGCCGGGCGTGTTGAGCAGGATCGACGTCGTCGACCCGCCGTACATGCCGCCGTAGTAGATGCCGGCGAACACGATGATGGCGGCCGTCGCGTCGAGCGAGTACGTGAGCGGCAGGAGCAGCGCGATCGTCATCGCGGGGCCGATGCCGGGGAGCACCCCGACCGCGGTCCCGACGAACACGCCGAACAGCGCGTAGAGCAGGTAGACGGGCTGGACGACGGTCGCGAACCCGTCGAGCAGCGCGGTGAGGTTATCCACGGAACCAGGTCACCCCCTCCAGGAGCGGGCCGGGCGGGAGCGACAGCCCGAGCACGCCCCCGAACAGGACCTGGATCACCAGGGCCAGGACGAGGCCGAGCACGGCGGCGCGCCACCACGGGCGAGCGCCGAGGACGATCGCGGCCCCGGCGAACAGGAGCGTCGCGGCGAGCGGCCACCCGACGAGGTTGATCGCGTAGACGTGCACGAACAGCACCGCACCGAGGAGACCGACGGTCAGCCAGTCGGTGCGGGCGTCGGGGTCGACGTCCTCGCTGTCCTCCTCCTGGCCGCCGTGCCCCCGCCAGACGGCGACGAGCAGCACGAGGCCGGTGGCGAGCAGCAGCGCGCCCACGAGGTAGGGGAACGCGCGGGGACCGAGCGTGTTCGACGAGCCCGGCACGACGATCGTCCCCGCGTCGAGGAGCACGAACACCCCGAGGGCGGCGGTGACGCCGGCGACGACGAGCTCGCCGGGTCGCCGCCGGGGACCCGCGGCGGGGGTGGCGCCTGCGGGGTCCCCGGCGGCCGGGCCGTCGGCGGGGTCGCCGACGGCCGTCGCCGGCGCCGGCCCGGGGCGGGGCTCGGCATCGGACGGTCCTGGCTCGGGAGCCGCGGCGGACGACCCCGCGGACGGAGCCTCCGACGACCCCGGCTCGCGCGACGCGTCGGGTGGCGCGTCGCGCGAGGCGCGACGCCTGGTCACGGCGCGACCAGGCCGACGTCGGTGAGCGTCATCTTGATGTCGGCGATGTTCTCCGTGAGGAAGCCGTCGAACTCCTCGCCCACGAGGAACGCGTCGTCCCAGCCCTTCTCCTCGAGCGTCGCCTGCCACTCGTCGGACGCGACCATCTCGCTGACGAGCAGCTCGAGGGCGGCGCGGTCCTCGTCGGAGAGGTCGCCCGGCGCGACGACGCCGCGCCAGTTCGTGAGCTCGACGTCGTACCCGGCCTCGGTCATGGTCGGCACGTCGGGCAGCAGGTCCGTGCGCTCGGCGCCGGAGACCGCGAGCGCCCGGACGGTCCCGGCCTTGACCTGCTCCGCGTACTCGCCGACGCCGGAGATCCCGGCGCTGACCTTGTTGCCGAGCAGCGCGGCGAGCGACTCGCCGCCGCCCGAGTAGGCGACGTAGTTGAGGAGCCCGCCCACCTCGGCCGACGGCACGTCGGCCGCCTGGAGGAGCATCCCCGCGAGGATGTGGTCGGCCCCGCCGGCGGAGCCTCCGGTGATGGAGACGGACTTGCCGTTCGCCACGACGTCGTCGACGAGGTCCTCGAGCGTCTGGTACGGCGACGACGCGGGCACGACGACGACGAGGGGCTCCTCGGTGAGGCGCGCGATCGGGGTGGTGTCCTCGATGCGGGCCTGCGACTCGTTGGTCTCGACCGCGCCGACCATGACGAGGCCCATGACGAGCAGCGTGTGGGGGTCGGTGGTGTTGGCGAGCGACGCGAGGCCGACCGTGCCGCCGGCGCCGCCGACGTTCGTGACGGTCGCGGTGCGCACGAGCCCGGAACCCTGGAGGTCCTGCTGCATCGCGCGGCCGGTCTGGTCCCAGCCCCCGCCGGGGTCGGCCGGGACGACGATCGCGAGCTCGTCGACCGACGCGGCGGCCCCGCCGGACGCGTCGCCGGAGCCGCCCGTCGTGGGGGCGCCGGGCTCGAGGCCCGAGCACGCGGCGAGACCGAGGACGAGTCCTGCGGCGAGCGTCGCGGTGAGAGCGTGCCGCGGGCTGACGGTGTGCCCGGAGCGCGGGCGGACGACGGATCGCATGTCTCCTCCTTGAGCGGGACCCGCAACGGCGCGGGCCTCACGACCTGATCCGGGGAGCCTAGGAGCGCGGGGCGGCGCGGCGAGGGCTGCGGTCGTACTGGACGTTGTGGTCGATCCGGTGGTTGCGGTCGTTGTGGTCACGGCCGAGGCCCGGGTGCGGCGCACCTGGGGCACACTGGTGCGGTGGGTCGAGCAGTGTCGCTCCGGGTGCAGCTTCTCGTGCTGCAGGTCGCCATCGTGCTGCTGGTCGTGGCGTCGGCGGGGGCCGTCGCCTCGACCCTGCAGCACCGCCAGCTCCGCGACGCCTACCTCGACCGCATGACCGCGGTCGCGTTCTCCGTCGCGCGCCTGCCCGCGATCATCGACGCGTTCGACGACGACGACCCCGCCGCGACGATCCAGCCGATCGCGGAGGTCATCCGCGAGGCCTCCGACGTCACGTACATCGTCGTCACGGACGACGAGGGCGTGCGGTACTCCCACCCGGACCCGACCCGCATCGGCGAGACGGTCTCGACCGACCCGTCGGTCCCGCTCTCCGGCGAGGTGTGGACGGGCACGCAGACCGGCACGCTGGGCGAGTCGTGGCGCGTCAAGGTCCCGGTGTTCGGGCCCGAGGGGGACGTCGTCGGGACGGCGAGCGTCGGCATCCTCGAGTCCGACCTGGCCGACGACCTCGCCGACGACCTCGGGTGGCTGCTCGCGGCCCTCAGCGTCGCGGCGGCCCTCGGCGTGGTCTGCGCGGCGTTCGTGACGCGCGCCGTGCGCCGCCGCATCTTCCGGCTCGAGCCCGAGGAGATCGGCCGGCTGCTCGAGACGCGCGACGCGATGCTCCACGGCATCTCCGAGGGCGTCGTCGCGCTCGACCGCGACGGCGCGGTCGTGCTCGTCAACGACGAGGCGCAGCGCCTCCTCGGGATCGCGGCGGCCGACGCCGTCGGGCGGCCCGCGCACGACGTCCTCGACCCGCAGCTCCTCGCGCTCGTGCCCGACGCCGCGGGGCCCGCCGACGCCGACGCGCCCGCCGCCGGGCCCGAGGAGGGCGGCGCGCTCGTCCTCGCGGGCGAGCGCGTGCTGCTCGCACGCGCCGACCGGGCCCGGGTCGCCGGACGCGCCGTCGGCACCGTGCTGCTCCTGCGCGACCACACCGAGCTGCACGCGCTCCTGCGCGACCTGGACGGCGCGCGCGGCCTCACCGACGCGCTGCGCGCGCAGTCCCACGAGTTCGCCAACAAGCTGCACGTCGTCTCGGGCCTGCTGGAGCTCGGGCAGGCCGACGAGGCCGTCGCGTTCATCGAGCGCGCCGGGCACGGCGGGCTGCTCACCGCGTCGGGCGTCGCGCCCGGCGTCCACTCCCCCGAGGTCGCGGCGCTGCTCCTGGTCAAGGCCACGACGACGCGCGAGCGCGGCTCGCGCCTCGAGGTGTCGCCGTCCGCGCACCTCGCCGCGCCCACGGGGCCCGACGACGCCGCCCTGCACGGCGACGCCCTCACCGTGCTCGGCAACCTCGTCGACAACGCGGTCGACGCCGTCGGGGCCGGGGGCCGCGTCCGCGTGCTCGTGACCGACCGCGCGGCCGACGGCACCGGCCCGACGCCGGGCGACCGCGTGGTCGTCGTCGTCGAGGACGACGGGCCCGGCATCCCCGCGGGCTCCCGCGCCGACGTCTTCGCCGCCGGGTACACCACGAAGGCGGGCCCGCCCGGGCGCGGGATCGGTCTCGCGCTCGTGCGGCGCGTCGCCGCGCGGCGCGGCGGGATGGTCGAGGTGACGACCTCCGTGCTCGGCGGGGCGCGCGTCGCCGTCGCCCTCCCCGCGGAGCCCGTCGACGCCGCCGCGGGCGCCCGGGCCCGGACGCCGGAGACGGCGTCGTGACCCCCGCCGGCCGCTCCCCCGCCCCCACCGGCGCGCCCACGGCGCCGCCGGGCGACCGGCTGCGCGTCCTCGTCGTCGAGGACGACCCGACGATCGCGCGCCTGCACCGCGGCTTCGTCGAGTCGCACCCGCGCTTCGTCGTCGTGGGCGAGGCACGCACGGCGGCCGAGGCGCTGCGCGCGTTCGCCGTGCTCGACCCGGACGTCGTGCTGCTCGACATCTACCTGCCGGACGCGACCGGGCTGCACGTGCTGCGCCAGATCCGGCGCCGGCCGTCCCCGCCCGTCGACGTCGTCGCGACGACCGCCGCGCGCGAGCTGGAGAGCGTCCGCCAGGCCATGGCGGGCGGCGTGCAGCACTACCTCGTCAAGCCGTTCACGGCCGCGGCGCTGCGCGGCCGGCTCGACGAGGTCGCCCGGCTGCGCGACTCGCTGCGCACCGCGGGCGACGAGCTCGACCAGGACGCCGTCGACCGCCTCGTGCGGCGCGGGACGCCCGACACCGCCGCGCTGCCGAAGGGGCTGTCCGAGCGCAGCCTGCGGCTCGTCGTCGAGGCGCTCGCGGCCGCGTGCGCCGACGCGGGCGACGCGTCGGCGGGCGAGGTCGCCGCGCGGACCGGGATGTCGCGCGTGAGCGCGCGCCGCTACCTCGAGCACCTCGTCGCCACGGGGCGCGCCGACGTCGCGCCCCGGTACGGCGCGGCCGGGCGGCCGGAGAACGGCTACCGGCCCGCCTGACCGTCGGGGTCGCTGCGGTCGCTGCGGGTCGCGCCCAGGACGCCGTACGGTGGGGCCCGTGCGCCTCGCGACCTGGAACATCAACTCCGTCCGTGCCCGCGTCGACCGCGCGGTCGCGTTCCTCGAGCGGACGGGGACCGACGTCCTCGCGCTCCAGGAGACCAAGTGCACGGACGCGCAGTTCCCCGTCGCGCCGTTCGAGGCGGCCGGGTACGAGGTCGCGCACGTCGGCGTGAACCAGTGGAACGGCGTCGCCGTCGTCTCGCGCGTGGGCCTTGACGACGTCGAGACGTCGTTCCCCGGCCAGCCCGCGTTCGGCGACACGGTGGAGGCGCGCGCGCTCGGCGCGACGTGCGGGGGCGTGCGCGTGTGGAGCCTGTACGTGCCGCACGGGCGTGAGGTCGGCGACCCGCACTACGCCTACAAGCTGCGCTGGCTCGACGAGCTGCGCGCGCAGGCCGCGGGCTGGCTCGCCGCCGACCCGGCGGCGCAGGTCGCGCTCGTCGGGGACTGGAACGTCGCGCCGCTCGACACCGACGTGTGGGACGTCGCGTACTTCGCCGGGAAGACGCACGTCACCCCCGCCGAGCGGGACGCCTTCGCCGCGTTCGGCGCCGCCGGGTACACCGAGGTCACGCGTGAGGCGATCCCCGCCGAGCGCATCTACACCTACTGGGACTACCAGCGGCTGCGGTTCCCCCGGAACGAGGGCATGCGCATCGACTTCGCGTACCTGTCGCCCGCCGCCCGCGCGCGCGTCACGGGCGTGACGATCGACCGCGACGAGCGCAAGGGCAAGGGCGCGTCGGACCACGTGCCGGTCGTCGTCGACCTGGCGGACTGACCTCCGGGGCGTCCGCCGTCGGGCTCGGGCCGCCGGTCCAGGCCGCGGGTCCGGGCCGGGCGGGGCGCGTCCCCTCGCTACGGTGTGTCCATGACGACGCCACCCGTCCCTCCGTACGGGTCCCCCGACGAGCCCGCCGACCCGTACGCCCCGCGGCGTCCGCACCAGCCGCCGCTCACGCCGTACCACCCGCCCACCGAGGACGCCCCCGCCGCGCCGGACGACGGCGGGTTCGTCGCGCCGTCGGGGGCCGGGGGCGGGTACGGGAGCACGCCGGGCGGCGGGAGCGGGTCCGGGAGCACACCGGGCGCCGGCGCCCCGTACGGCGCGCCGGCCGCGCCCGCCGGGTCGCCCTACGGCCCCGGCTCCCCCTACGCCCCCGGGGCGACGTCGTCGTACGGCGGGACGCCCGGGTACGCGGCGCCGCCCGGACCCGCGGCGTACCCGGCGCCCGGCTACGGGGGCTACCCGCCGCCGTACGGCGCGCCCTACGCGCCCCCGCCGCGGACGAACGGGCTCGCGCTCGCGTCCATGATCGTGTCGATCGCGAGCCTCGTGCTCTGCGCGGGCTTCCCCGGCCTCGTCGGCCTCGTGCTGGGCATCGTGGCGCTCAACCAGGTCATGCGCGACGGCACGCGCGGGCGCGGTTTCGCGGTGACCGGGATCGTCGTCGGCGCGGTGGGCACGGCGTTCGCGATGCTCGTCGTCCTCGCCGGCACGCTCGGGGACTCGGCACCGTGAGCGACGACGACCTCTTCGCCCCGCCCGGCGGCCGCGCGTCCGGGCCCTCGGGAGGCCAGCCCGTCCCGCGCCCCGCGGGAGCGCCCGGGGCCTCAGAGCCCCGCGCCGCGGACGGCGCGCCCCAGGCCGGCCCGACGCCGCACGGCCCCTCCGGTGCGGCGGCACCCGTGCCGCCGCCCGGGCCCGGCGACCGGCCCGGCTTCGCCTCCGAGACGTACTACGCGCCCGGGTGGCAGCCCGCAACGCCCGGCGTCGAGCCGCTCGCCGTCGCGAGCGTGCCCGCGGGCGTGGTGCTCGGGCCGGTCGGAGTCGGCCTCGGCGCCGCGGCCCTGTCGCGCGTCCGATCCCGCGGCACCCGCGGACGCGGCCTGGCCGTGGCCGGGATGGTGCTCGGCGCCGTCGTGACGCTCGGATGGGTGGTGGGCGGGATCACCTGGTGGCAGGGCGAGCAGGCGCGTACGCCCCTCGCGGGCGACGTGGACGCGCCCCGCACGGTGAGCGCGGTGCAGCTCGTGCTGGGGACGTGCCTCGACGAGCTCCCGCCCGACGGCGAGGTGACGCGCGTGCGCGCCGTCCCGTGCGCCGACGAGCACCGGGCGCAGGTCGTCGGCCGCACCGACCTGGGCGCGGACGAGGTCTGGCCCGGCCAGGACGCCGTGGACCGCCGCGTGGCGCGCGTGTGCACGCCCGAGACCCTCGGTCCGGATGCCCCGGAGGACGTGCGGCTCGTGGTGTGGGCACCGACCGAGGCGTCCTGGCGCGGCGGCGACCGCACCGGGCTGTGCCTGGCGAGCAGCGAGGCCCCGCTCCCGGCGGACCTGATCGGCTGACGTCCCGGGCGGACCGCGCCGTCAGCGTTCGGCGTCGGACAGCACGAGGCGCAGGTACGCGCGCAGGTCCGCGGCCATGTCGACGCGCTCGGGCCGCGGGCGGTCGAGGGACAGCAGCCACTGGACCTGCAGACCGTCCATGAGCGCGACGAGCTGGCGGGCCGCGACCTCCGGCTCGACGCCGTCGCGCAGGCCGCCCGACCGGGCGCGCCGGGACAGCTGCTCGCCGATGCGCGCGACGGTGGACTCGTAGCGCTCGACGAAGTACGCGTGCGCCGGGTGGTCGGGCGACGTCGCCTCGGCCGCGAGCGCCGTGAACAGCTCGACGATCGGCCGGCGCAGGGCGTTGCGCTCGACGAGCCGCACGAGCGCGTCGAAGAAGTCGGTCCCGCGCGCGAGGTCCTCCTCGAGGTCGGCGCGGTCGACGGTCTCCCGGTGGTCGAGCACCGCCTCGAGGAGCGCCGCCTTCGTCGGGAAGTGGTGGAGCAGCCCGGGGTGGGACATGCCCACGCGGGACGCGAGCTCGCGCAGCGACGCGGCGTGGAAGCCGACCTCGCCGAAGAGCACGACGGCCGCCTGGAGGATCTCCTCGCGCTTGGCGCGCCCCTTCGCGTACCCGCGGGCGGGGTCGGGCGCCGCGGCGCGGCGGGAGCCCGTGGGGTCCTGCCCGGCGCCGATGGCCGCGCTCGTCATGGCACTGCTCCGTCCGTCGTCCGACGAGGGCACACCCTACCGACCGCGGTGCGGCCCGGCGGGGTGCCCGCGCCCGGGCGGAGAAGGTTCAGGGTGCGGGGGCGAGCGTCGGGGCGGGCTCGTCGGCGCTCGACGACGGCCCGGGCACCGCCACCGACGGCCGGTCGGTGGAGGGCGTCGGCGCGGGCTCGGCCGGGGGCGTCGGGCCAGGTCCGGTGGGGTCCTCGACGTCGGGCGGCGCGGCGCGCAGGGCCTCGGCGGTCGCCGCGGTGACGGTGCCGTCGGGTGTGAGGCCGTGCGCCTTCTGGAACGACCGCAGCGCGGTGCGCGTGGCGTCGTCCATCGTCCCCGTGACGGCGACGTCGGCACCGTGCACCCGGAGCCGCTCCTGGACCCACGAGACGGACCCGGTGCCGGGGTCGGTCGTCGGGGAGGACGTCGGGGCGGGCTCGGTCGGTGCCGGGGTCGGCTCGGACGCGGTGGGAGCGGGCGCGGGCTCGGTGGTGGGCGCGGGCGCGCCGGGCGCGGCCTGCTCTCCCTGGCCGCTCGCGGACGGGCGCGGGGACGGGGCCGGGCGCGCGTCGTCGGACGTGCCGTCCGCCGCGTCGGGCGGAGGGATGCGGGTCACCTCGGGGCGGGGGGTGTCGGGGCGCGGCGTGACCGCGGGGACCGTGTCCTCGCCGTTCGCGCCGCCCTCGGCAGAGACCCCGCCGACGACGACCGCCTCGCCACCGCCCGTCGCGGCACCGACCATGCCCGCGACGGCGACGACGAGCGTCACCGCCCCGGCACCGGCGGCGACCGTGACCCACGGCGTGGCGGTGCGGCGCGCGGGCCGCTGGAGGGGGGCGGTGCGGTCCCGCTCGGCGGGTCCGGACCGGTCGTGGCGTCGGCGCACGTCGCCTCCTTCCGGGGCTGTCGAGGGGGCGGACGGCGCGACACGCTGCCCGCCGGGGCGGTCGGGTGGACGTCCACCCTGCCCCATCCCGGCTCGTGTGTCACGCCCGACGCCCTCACCTGCGGCGATACCCGCCACGGCTCCCCCGGTCCAGCGGGGCGGCGCCGCGCCTCCCACGGAGGTCGCAACGCAGGTTCCGCCCTGCGCCGCAAGACCCGGTGGGGGCCCGCGCGACAGCCTGGTAGGGCACCGCACGGGAGGCCCGTGCGGGACGCACGAGGGAGGGACCGGCATGACCACCATCCACGTCTCCGGGCTGCGCAAGGCGTACGGGGCGTTCGACGCCGTGCACGACGTGACGTTCACCGCCGCGCCGGGCCGCGTCGTCGGGCTGCTCGGCCCGAACGGCGCCGGAAAGACGACCACGCTCCACGTCCTGCTCGGGCTCGCGGCCCCGACCGCGGGCACCGCGACGTTCGACGGCCGCGCGTTCGCGGACCTGGCGCACCCGGCCCGCACCGTCGGCGCGCTGCTCGACGCGGGCGGCCTGCACCCGGGACGCACGGGGCGCGACCACCTGCGCGTGCTCGCCTCCGCCGGGCGGATCCCGGCGCGGCGCGTCGACGAGGTGCTCGCGCTCGTCGGCATGACGCCCGCCGCGGACCGCCGCGTGCGCACCTACTCGCTGGGGATGCGGCAGCGCGTCGGGATCGCGGCCGCGCTGCTCGGCGACCCGGAGGTCCTCGTCCTCGACGAGCCCGCCAACGGTCTCGACCCCGCCGGGATGCGCTGGCTGCGCGACCTCGTCCGCGCGTTCGCCGACGACGGCGGCACCGTGCTCCTCGCGAGCCACGTGCTGTCCGAGGTGCGGCAGGTCGCGGACGACCTCGTCGTCGTCGGGCAGGGGCGCGTCGTCGCGGAGGGGCCGCTCGACGAGCTGCTGCACGGGGAGTCCCTCGAGGACTTCTACCTCGACCTGACCGCCACGACCGAAGGGGTGCGCTGATGTACCGCGCCGAGATGCTCAAGCTCCGCACGACCCGCGCGACGTGGGTCGTCGCGGCCGTCGCCGTCGCCGGGATGCTCGTCGTCCAGGCCTTCACCCTGCTGCTCCCCACGATCCTGCGCAGCGCCGACGCGGCCGGCGGCGGCACGACCGTCGGGCTCCAGGCGCCGCCCGAGATGGTGGCCGAGCTCGCGCCGGATCTCGGTGCGCTCGCCGACGTCTCGCAGCCCGCGTTCCAGCGCTCGATGCTCGACCTCCTCGGCACCGGCCTCGGCGGCTCCGGCTCCGTCGGCGTCGCGACCGTGTGCATGCTCCTGCTCGGGGTGCTCGCCGTGACGACCGACTTCCGCACGGGCGGCATCGTGCCCACGGCGCTCGTCCAGCCGTCGCGGCTGCGCATCCTCGGCGCGAAGGCGGGCGCGACGGCGACCGTCGCGCTCGGCGTGGGCGTCGTCCTCGCCCTCCTGGGCGCCCTGGGCCTGCTCGTCGCGATCGTCACGACGCCGGGCGCGGGCCTCGCGCTCGGCCCGGGCGACGTCCTCGGCGTCTGGGCCCGCGGGCTCGCGGTGCTCGTCCTGCTCGCGTGGCTCGGGCTCGGCATCGGCACCCTCGTGCGCGGCCAGGTCGCGGGCGTCGTCACGGTCGCCGCGCTCGCGCTCGCCGAGCCGATCGTCCGCGGCGCGGTGACGCTCCTGTCCGGCGGCGACTCGGCCGCGGCCGAGTGGCTCCCGCTCGGGCTGGGCGCGCTCGCGTCGACCGGCGGGTCCGCCGCGACGCTCCTCGGCGGCGCGGCCCCGCTCGGCGCGCTCGCCGCCCTCGCCGGGCTCGCGGCGTGGGCCGCGCTCCTGCTCGGCGGGGGCGCCGTGAGCCTGCGCCGGCGCGACCTCGTCTGACCACAGCAGGTTCGGCTCCCGACGCGACGACCCGGTCGTCCACAGGCCGGGAGCCGCACGGCGCCGTCGGCCCGCCCGCCCCGTAGGGTGGGCGGGCCCGACGGCGCACCCCGTCCCCGCACCCGTCGCCCGTTGGAGGAGGACCGTGACCGAGACCCTGCGCCGCGCGCTCGACCGGGTCGGCGTCCGCACCGACACCGGCCGCGACGCCGTGCTGGCCGGCGTCGTCGCCCTCGCGACCGTCGCGCTGTTCCTCGGCATCGAGCGCGTCCTCGCGACGGAGGTCGGCGCCACGTTCGGCGCGGGCCCGGGCGAGAGCGTGATCGGCCCGGGCGTGCGCGCGACCGTGCTCGCGCTCGTCGTCGGCCAGGCCGCAGCGCTCGTGCTCCGCCGTCGGGCACCGCTGGTCTGCCTCGCGCTGACCGTCGTCGCGCAGGTGGCGATCACCGCCCTCCTGCCGCCGTACGTCGGGTTCCAGGCCCCGGCCACGCTCGTCGCCGCCTACTCCGCCGGGGCCTACGCGCCCCGCCGCGCGCGCCTCGGGGCGCCGGCGCTCGCGGCGCTCGCGCAGGTCCTGCTCGTCTTCGCGCTCGGCGGGTTCGGTGTCCCCGCCGGGGCCGGGCCCGCGCAGCACGCGCTCCAGGTGGGCGGCGCGCTGCTCTCGGCGGTGCTCACGTTCGTGGGCGCGGCGCTCGTCGGCTCGTACGTCGCGACGCGGCGCGAGCTCGTCGCCGAGCTGCGCGACCGCGTGGTGCGCGCCGAGCGCGAGCGCGAGGCGCTCGCCGCGCAGGCGGTGCTCGAGGAGCGTGCCCGCATGGCGCGCGAGCTGCACGACGTCGCGGCCCACCACCTCTCGGGCATCGTCGTGCAGGCGTCCGCGGCGGAACGGCTCGTCGACGCCGACCCGGAGCGCGCCAAGGAGTCGGTGCGCTGGATCCGGTCGCAGGGCCGCGAGACCCTCGACGACCTGCGCCTCGTGGTCGGCATCCTGCGCGGGCGCGACGACGAGGGCGACGAGCGCGAGGCCCCGCAGCCGACGCTCGCCGACCTCCCCGCGCTCCTCGAGACGGCCCGCGCGGCGGGCACGACGGTCACCGTCGAGACCGAGGGCGAGCCCTGGGAGCCCGCGCCCACCGCGCAGATCGCCGTCTACCGCGTGCTGCAGGAGGCGCTCGCGAACGCGCGGCGGCACGCACCCGGGCGACCGGTTGCGGTGCGGCTCGCGTGGAGCCCGGCGGCCGTCGTCGTGACCGTGCGCAACCCCGCCGGTCGCGCCGCTCCCCCGCAGGACGCGCGACCGGGCCACGGCCTCGTCGGGATGCGCGAGCGCGCGGCCGTGCTCGGCGGCACGCTCGACGCGCGGCGCACGCCCGACGGCGCGTGGCTCGTCCGGCTGACCGTCCCCCGCGCCCCCGCGCGCGACCCTCGCACCCCCGCCCAGGAGGCCTCGTGACCCGCGTCGTGCTGGTGGACGACCAGGCCGTCGTCCGCGCCGGTTTCACCGTCATCCTCGAGAGCGAGGGCCTGGAGGTCGTCGGCGAGGCGTCGAACGGCGCGGACGCCGTGCGGGTCGCGCGCCGCGAGCGCCCCGACGTCGTGTGCATGGACGTGCGCATGCCCGGCGGCGACGGCATCACGGCGACGCGCGCGCTCGCCGGGCCCGACGTCGCGGACCCGGTGCCCGTCCTCGTGGTGAGCACGTTCGACCTCGACGACTACGTGTTCGGGGCGCTGGAGGCCGGGGCGAGCGGGTTCCTGCTCAAGGACGCGGAGCCGGAGGTGCTCGTGGACGCCGTCCGCCGCGTCGCGTCGGGCGACGGCCTCGTGGACCAGTCGCTCACGCGCCGCGTGCTCGGCGAGTTCGCGCGGCGTCGTGCCCCGGTGTCGCGGGACGACGACGCGGCCGCGCTCCTCACGCCGCGCGAGCTCGACATCGTGGCGCTGCTGTGCCGGGGGTCGTCGAACGCGGAGATCGCGACGGCGCTGTTCCTCGAGCCGAGCACCGTGAAGTCGCACCTGAGCCGGGCCATGACGAAGACGGGCGCGCGCGACCGCGTGCAGCTCGTCGTGTGGGCGTTCCGGCACGGGATCGTCGACCCGGCCGCCTGACCTCAGCGCACGGGCCGCGGGACCGCGAACCGGGCGTGCACCGGCGCGGCGACGTGCACGAGCGGCGGGTCGGCAGGCGGCAGCCCGAGGCGGTCGAGCAGGTCGGTGTCGAGGACGTCGAGGGTTCCGCGTCGCAGGGTCCACGGCTCGTGCACGACGGGGAACCGCCACAGCCGCCCGGCCCGCGCGCCGTACGCGGACCACCGTGCTGTGAGCCACCGCACGAGGCCCGACGACGCATCCACCTCCTCGTGCGCGCGCACCTCGGCGTGCAGGGAGAGGTCGCGCAGCCCCGGGTGCTCGTGCGGCACGCGCAGGGGCCCGCGGCCGTCGGACCGGAACCGGTAGCGCACCGCGGACGGCGCCCCGGCCCGGTCGCCGCGCGCGTGCACCGCCGCGCGGGCCGGGTGGTACGGGACGCCGGCCGCGCGCGTCGCGGCGACGAACGCGCGCGACGTCGCCCACAGGCCGAGGAACCACACGCCCTCGGCGCCCGCACGGTCGCGCACGTACACGCGGACGTTGAGCTCGGGGAACGCCGACCACGCGCCCAGCGGCGGCAGCGGCGGGACCCGGACGCCCGCCATGGAGAACGGGACCACCCCGAGCCACGTCGTCCCGCCCGCCTGCTGCACGGTGAGGCCGGGCGGGAGCCAGCCCTGCACGACGGCCGGGTCGACGGGCCAGTGCAGGAACGTCAGGGCCTCCCAGCGCTGGGCGTTCACCACGACCCGCGGTGCCGGGTGCGGCGACGCACCGGGCGGCGGCGTGCTCGGCCCCGCACCGGGCGGGGCCGCCGGGTGGGCGCTCACCGCGTGCCCGCCGCGTCGGCCGCGTCGGCCGCGAGACGGAGGTCGTCGACGAGCGCGGCGAACGCCGCCTCGCGCTGGGCGCGGTCGCGCACGCGCAGCAGCGCGGACGGGTGGGTGGTGAGGACGACGCGCGGCGCGTCCGTCGGCCGGGGCAGGCGGGCGCCGTCGGACGGCTCGGAGCGCCCACCGCCGCCGGGTGCGCCCGGGGAGAACGGTGACGCCGGCTCCGCGTCGCCGAGGTCGAGGACCCGTCCCCGCTCGGCGGTCACGCGCACGGGCCGCCCCAGGACGGCGCGCCCCGCGGTCGCGCCCATCGCGACGACGACGCGCGGCCCCACGGCGGCGACCTCGGCGGTGAGCCACGGCAGGCACGCGCGGACGTGCGCGACGTCCGGGCTCTTGTGCAGGCGTCGCCCGCCGCGCTGCTCGAACCGGAAGTGCTTGACGGCGTTCGTCAGGTACACGTCGTCGGCCGCGAGACCGGCCGCGTCGAGGGCGTCGTCGAGGAGGCGCCCGGCCGGGCCCACGAACGGCTCGCCCTCGCGGTCCTCGTGGTCGCCGGGCTGCTCGCCGACGAGGGCGAGCCGCGCGTCGTGCGGCCCGCGCGAGAACACGACCTGCGTCGCGTCCGCCCAGAGCTCGCACCCGTGGCAGTCGTGCGCCGCCCGGTCGAGCGCCTCGACGTCGTGCACGGCGCGGCCGCGGGGCAGCCACTCCTGCGCGCCGGGACGCTCGGGCGGTCGTGGGCTCATGGCCCTACGGTGCTCCCCCGCGCTCGTCCTCGCACGAGGTCGGCGCGCCGGTCAGAACAGGCTCAGCGGTTGCCGGGAGCGCCGCGCGTGAGGTCCTCGGACTCCTCGGGGTGGTAGACGCACACGTGCAGGGCGTCCGGCCGCACGCTGACGTCGAGCCGCTCGGCCGGATCGATGACGTCGCCGTCGAGCTGGCGGGGCTGCGGCCGGTCGGACACGACGGACACCTCGCGCCCCCGCACGACCTCGCGGCTCGGCACCCGGCTCTTGCCGCGCACCACGCCCCACAGGAGCTGGACCCAGTGCTGGAGGTTCCGGGGCGCGATGATCGCGACCTCGAGCTGGCCGTTGTCGGGTTCCGCGTCCGGGAGGAGGTTCGTCCCGGCCTGGAGCCGCCCGACGTTCCCGACCACGACGGTGCGCGCCCGACGGCGGCGCGTCCGCCCGTCGACGGTGACCTCGACGTGCATCTCGTCGTCGGCCAGGTGCTTGAGCGCGGAGAAGACGTACGCGATCGAGCCCGCGCGGGCCTTGAGCGCCGTCGGCGCGTCCTGCATCATCGCGGCGTCGAGGCCCATGCCGGCCATGATCGCGAACGTCTGGCCGTCGGCCACCCCGACGTCGATCGTGCGCCGGCCGCCCCGCAGCACGAGCCGGATCCCCTCCTCGGCGTCCGACGGGACCCCGAGGTTGGCGGCGAGCAGGTTCCCCGTGCCGCCCGGCAGGATCGCCAACGCGGCGTCGGTGCCCGCGAGCCCCTCGACGACGGCGCGGACCGTGCCGTCGCCGCCGCTCACGAAGACCACCTCGGCGCCGTCCTCGACGGCCTGGCGCGCCTGCCCCGTCCCCGGGTCCTCGGCCGTCGTCTCGAGCCACGCGGGCTCGGGCCACCCGGCGTCCGTGAGGCGCGCGACGATGAGCTCGCGCAGCGCGTCGAGCCCCTCGACGCGGTTCGGGTTGACGATGACCGCGGAGCGGCGCGGGACGTCGTCGGGCCGCCGCTGCGCGGAGGTGGTCGCGGAAGAGGTCGTCTCGTCGGTCGGCACGGACCGAGTATGTCCCGGTCGCCGCGAGGACGCTCGGCCGAGGACCGCCGAGGACCGCCGAGGCGCGAAGACGCCGCGGCCCGTGCCGCGCCCCGCCCGCGGGGGCAGGGCGCGGCACGGGCCGCAGGTCGCGTCAGGCCGTGAGGATCTCCGTGCCGAGGGCGAGGCCGTCGCCCTCGGGGTCGCGGTCGACCCGCACGACGTCGCCGTCGGCGACGTCGCCCGAGAGCAGCATCCGCGCGAGGCGGTCGCCGATCTCGCGCTGCACGAGGCGGCGCAGCGGGCGCGCCCCGTACGCCGGGTCGAAGCCCTCGAGCGCGAGCCACTCGCGGGCGGCCGTCGTCACGTCGAGCGTGATGCGCCGGTCCGCGAGGCGCCGGCCGAGCGCGGCGACCTGGATGTCGACGATCCGGCCGAGCTCCTCGATCGTCAGCGGCTCGAACACGATGACGTCGTCGAGCCGGTTGAGGAACTCGGGCTTGAAGGACGCCCGCACCGTGCTCATGACGGCCTCGCGCTTCTCCGCGTCGTCGAGCATCGGGTCGACGAGGAACTGCGAGCCGAGGTTCGACGTCAGCACGAGGATGACGTTGCGGAAGTCGACCGTGCGGCCCTGGCCGTCGGTGAGACGGCCGTCGTCGAGCACCTGCAGCAGGATGTCGAAGACCTCGGGGTGCGCCTTCTCGACCTCGTCGAGCAGCACGACCGAGTACGGCCGACGCCGGACGGCCTCGGTGAGCTGGCCGCCCTCCTCGTAGCCGACGTACCCCGGGGGCGCGCCGACGAGCCGGGCGACCGAATGCTTCTCGGAGTACTCGGACATGTCGATGCGCACCATGGCGCGCTCGTCGTCGAAGAGGAAGTCGGCGAGCGACTTCGCGAGCTCCGTCTTGCCGACGCCCGTGGGGCCGAGGAAGAGGAACGAGCCCGTGGGGCGGTCCGGGTCGGCGACGCCCGCGCGCGAGCGGCGGACGGCGTCGGACACCGAGCGGACGGCGGCCTGCTGGCCGATGAGGCGCTCCCCGATGACCTCCTCCATGTGCAGGAGCTTCTCGCTCTCGCCCTGGAGCATGCGGCCGGCGGGGATGCCCGTCCACGCGGACACGACCTCCGCGATCTCGTCGGCGCCGACCTTGTCCGCGATCATCGGCGCGGCCTCGGGGCCGGACGCGGCGAACGCGTCGTCGGCCTGCTCGGCCGCCTCGGCCTCGTCGAGCTCGCGCTGCACCTGCGGGATCTCGCCGTACTGCAGCCGGCCCGCGGTCTCGAGGTCGCCCTCGCGGATCGCGCGCTCGACCTGGACGCGCAGCTCGTCGAGCTTGGCGCGCAGGTCGCCGACGCGGTTGTGGCCCGCCTTCTCGGCCTCCCACCGCGCGGTGAGCGCGGCGAGCTCCTCACGACGGTCCGCGAGGTCGGCGCGCAGCTTCTCGAGCCGTTCGAGCGACGCGGGGTCGGTCGACTCGGACAGCACGACCTCCTCCATCTCGAGGCGCGTGACGGCGCGCTGCAGCTCGTCGATCTCGATCGGCGAGGAGTCGAGCTCCATGCGCAGGCGCGACGCCGCCTCGTCGACGAGGTCGATCGCCTTGTCCGGGAGCTGGCGCCCGGTGATGTACCGGTCGGAGAGCGACGCCGCCGCGACGAGCGCGGAGTCGGCGATCGTCACCTTGTGGTGCGCCTCGTACCGCTCCTTGAGCCCGCGCAGGATCGCGACCGTGTCCTCCACCGAGGGCTCGCCGACGAACACCTGCTGGAACCGGCGCTCGAGCGCCGGGTCCTTCTCGATGTACTCGCGGTACTCGTCGAGCGTGGTCGCGCCGACGAGGCGCAGCTCGCCGCGCGCGAGCATGGGCTTGAGCATGTTGCCCGCGTCCATGGCGCCCTCGCCGCCCGCGCCCGCCCCGACGACGGTGTGCAGCTCGTCGATGAACGTGACGACCTCGCCGTCGGAGGACTTGATCTCCTCCAGGACGGCCTTGAGGCGCTCCTCGAACTCGCCGCGGTACTTCGCGCCCGCGACCATGCTCGCGAGGTCGAGCGACACGAGGCGCTTGCCCTGGAGCGAGGTCGGGACGTCGCCCGCGACGATGCGCTGGGCGAGACCCTCGACGACGGCCGTCTTGCCGACGCCCGGCTCGCCGATGAGCACCGGGTTGTTCTTGGTGCGGCGGCTGAGCACCTGCACGACGCGCCGGATCTCGGAGTCGCGACCGATGACGGGGTCGAGCCTGCCCTCGGCGGCCCGCGCCGTGAGGTCGGTCCCGTACTGCTCGAGCGCCTTGTACGTGCCCTCGGGGTTGGGGCTCGTGACGCGCGCGCTCCCGCGGACGGCGGGCAGCGCGGAGCGCAGGGCCTCGGCGGTCGCGCCGGCCTGCTGGAGGATCGTCGCGGCCTGCGACGACCCGGCCGCGATGCCGAGGAGCAGGTGCTCCGTCGAGACGTACTCGTCGCCGAGCGCCTGGGCCTCCTTCGCGGCGGCGTCGAGCGCCGCGGACGTGGCGCGCGACGGCGTCGGCTGCGCGACGGCCGAGCCGCTCGCGGTGGGCAGCGCGACGAGCGCCGCGCGCACCTTCTGCCCGACGGCCTGCTTGTCCGCGCCGACGGCGTCCAGGAGCCCGACGGCGACGCCGCCCTCCTGCGTGAGCAGCGCGGCCAGGAGGTGGGTCGGCTCGAGCTGCGGGTTGCCGGCGGCCGACGCGGTCTGGATCGCCTCGCCGATCGCCTGCTGCGACATCGTGGTGAACTTCGTTTCCATAGGTGCTCCGTGTGCTGCTCGAAAAGATGGTCTGACCAGTGGAACGACTCCTAAGTTGAGTGTATTCCGCTCAACTTCGATCGGCACCCCCGCGCGGCCTCTCCTCGCTCGCCCGCGTCCCCGGAGCGGATGAAGTCCGGCCGCATTCCGTCTCAAAACGGCATCGACCCTCGCCCCGGGCGACGATCCGCGACATGCTGGGCGGGTGAACTCCTCACCCTTGCGCAGACGACTCGGCCTCGGTGCCCTCCTCGCCACCCTCGCACTGTTCCTCACGGGGTGCATGAGGATGGACATGGCCATCACCCTCAACGAGGACGACACGTTCGACGGCAGCGTCGTCATGGCGTTCTCGGACGAGGTCGCCGAGTCGATGGGCTCGGACCCCCAGGAGCTCTGGGACCAGATGGGCTCCGAGATGGAGTCCGAGATGCCTGAGGGCGCGACGCAGGAGCCGTACGCGCAGGACGGCTACACCGGCACCAAGATCACCTACGCCGACCAGCCGATCGCGCAGCTCGACACCGGCGCCGCCGACTCGATCTCCGTCACCCGCGAGGGCGACGAGTACGTCGTGAGCGGCTCGATGGACATGACGGGTGAGGAGTTCAACCCGGACACGGGTGACGCGGCGACCGACGAGATGTCGCGGCAGATGATGGAGGGTCTCGACATCAAGATCGCCATCACGTTCCCCGGCGAGGTGGCCGAGTCCAACGGCGAGGTCGACGGCAACACCGTGACGTGGACCCCGGTGGTCGGCGAGGTCAACGAGATGACGGCGCGCGGCTCGGCCGTGCCCGGCGGCTCCGCGGGCTCGGGGACGGACGAGGGCACGGACGAGGGGACCGACGACGGCGCGACCGCGCCCGACGCGGACAGCTCCGACGGGTCCGGCTCGTCGGCGTGGATCTGGTTCCTGGTCGGCGGCCTCGTGCTGCTCGGCATCATCGGCCTCGTGCTGTGGCTCGTGCTCCGCTCGAAGCCCGGCACGCAGGACGGCCAGGGCGCGGGCTTCCCGCAGGGCGGGTACCCCGGCCAGCCCGGACAGCAGGGCGTCTACGGCGCGCCGGGTCAGTACCCGGGCCAGCCCGGCCAGCAGGGCCAGTACCCCGGCCAGCAGCCGTACCCGGGCCAGCAGGGCCAGTACCCCGGGCAGGGCCAGCAGGGCCAGTACCCGGGCCAGTACGGCCAGCCCGGCGCGCACCCCGGCCAGCAGGGCCAGTACCCCGGGGCCCCGGGCCAGCCGGGTCAGTACCCCGGCCAGTACCCCGGCCAGCAGGGCCAGTACCCGGGCCAGCCCGGCCAGCCGCAGGGCTACGGGACGCCGTCCGGCCCGGGCCAGCAGGGTGGCCCGTACGGCGGCCAGCCGCCGGCACCGCCGCAGCAGGGCGGCTACCCGGGCGCCGCGCCGTTCGCGCCCCCCGGCGCGCCGCACCCGCAGTCGTCCCCGACGACGCCGCTGCCCGCCCAGCCGCCCGTCCCGCCGGGCGCGACCCAGCCGCTCCCGCCGCACCAGCCGCCAGCACCGACCCAGCCGCTCCCGCCGCAGCCGGGCCCCGCGGGCCAGGACGGCCCGGGCGCGCAGGCCGGTCCCGACGACGAGATCGACGACGCGACGCGCCTGCGCCCGCCGACCGACTGAGCGGTCCGCACCCCGCACGACATGACGGCCCGCCCCGGGAGACCGGGGCGGGCCGTCGTGCGTCCGGGACCGCTCAGGACTCGACGGTGACCTCGAGGACGTCACCGACGGCGTCGAACCGCACGGCAGGCCAGTAGCCGTCGAGGAAGTGCTCGCCGCACGTGTCGGCGAGGTGCACGACGACGCTCCCGTCCTCGTGCCGCTCCACGAGCTCGACGACGAGGTCGTCGTGCGCCGCGGCGAGCTCGTCGGGCGTCGGCTCCCCCTCGCTGAAGCGGCGCACGACGGCCTCGACCGCGCGGCGCGCGAGCCGCGGGCCGAGGGCGTCGTCCCACAGCGCCTCCGCGGGCACGTAGGCGAGCGCCTCGGCGCCGAGCGCGGGGTCGACCTCCGCGAGCGTCGCGGGGCGCCACGACGGGTCGCGGTCCTTGTCGACCACCTGCGCGCGGATCCCCTCGACGAGGTCGGGCTGCGTGTCGACGAACCAGCAGACGAGCCCGTACTCCTGGGCGAGCGCCGCGCGGAGGTCGGGCAGGCCGCGCGCGCTGCGGACGGCCGCGAGCGCGACGGTGACCGCCGTGGGCGACAGCCGTTCGAGCTCGTCCGCCTCGGCGCCCGCGCGCTCGTCGCCGTCGGCCGCAGCCGCCCGCAGGCGGGCCACGATCTCCGGCACCGTGTCCGCCGCGTACGCGGCGTCGATCGCGGCGCGGCGCGCGACGAGCCCGGACACCGGCGCCGGGAGGGCGTGCCGCCGCGCGACGTCGCGCACGGCCTCGACGTCGAGCGGGTCGACGCCCGCGCTCGCGAGCGCGGCGAGGTCCGCGCCGAGCACGGGCAGCCGCTCGCTCGGCACGTAGTGGTCGGCGAACCCGGCGTGGATCGCGTCGGCGGCGTCCATCGTCACCGCACCGAGCGCGAGCATCTCCCCCAGCCGCCCGGGCGCGCGGGCGAGGAGCCACGACCCGCCGACGTCGGGCGTGAAACCGATCCGCGTCTCGGGCATCGCGACGCGCGAGCGCTCGGTGACCACGCGGACCGGCGCGTGGGCCGCGACGCCGACGCCGCCGCCCATGGTGATGCCGTCCATGATCGTCACGACGGGCACGGGCAGCTCCGCGAGCGCCGCGTCGACCGCATACTCGCGCCGGAAGTACCGGCGCGCGTCGGCCTGCCGCCCGGCGACGACCGACGCGTGGAGCTCGCGGATGTCGCCGCCCGCGCAGAGGCCGCGGTCGCCCGCGCCGTCGAGCAGCACGAGCCGCACGGTCGGGTCGACGCGCCACTCGTCCAGCACGTCGGCGATCTCGCCGAGCATCGAGTACCCGAGCGCGTTGAGCGCGCGGGGCCGGTCCAGGGTGAGGTGCCCGACGCCGTCGTCGACGCGGGCGAGGATCTCGCTCGTCATCCGCGTCACGCTACCGCCCGTCGGCGGCCGCGGGCACGCACGACGTGGGACCCTGGCACGGCAGAGGGGTCGGGCCGGCGGTGCCGGCGGCAGCGAGGAGGCGGCGGTGGACGAGGCGACGCGGACGGACGGGACCTGGCGGCCCGACGTGCTGGGCGGGGACTGGGTCGCGCGCGACCTCGACCTCCCGGACGGCGCGGTGGCGACCCTGGTGCGGCGCGACGCCGCGGCCCCCGCGGGCGACCGGCCCGCGGTGCTGTACGTGCACGGGTTCATCGACTACTTCTTCCAGACGCACGTCGCGGAGGCGGTCGAGGCGCGCGGGTACCGGTTCTACGCCGTCGACCTGCGCGGCTACGGGCGCTCGATCGGCCGCGGCTCGGGCGCGCCGTCGCGGCCCGACGACGACCCGAACTTCGTCACCGACCTCGCCGTCTACGCGCAGGACCTCGACGCGGCGGCGCGCGCGGTGCGCGCCGAGGGGCACGACCGGCTCGTGGTGCTCGGGCACTCGACCGGCGGTCTCCTCGCGAGCCTGTGGGCCGACGCGCGGCCCGGCCGGCTCGCGGCGCTCGTGCTCAACAGCCCGTGGTTCGACCTCAACAAGCCGTGGGCGTTCCGCGGCCCGGTGACGTGGGTGGTCGACGTCGTCGGGCGGGTCGCGCCGCGGCTCGTCGTGGGCGCGCTCGACCCGCACTGGGCGGAGGCGCTGCACGCGAGCACGGGCGGCGAGTGGGACTTCGACCTCGCGTGGAAGCCCATCGAGGGGTTCCCGGTGCGCGCCGGGTTCCTGCGGGCGGTGCGCCGGGGCCACGCCCGCGTCGCGCGCGGGCTGCACGTCGACTGCCCGGTGCTCGTGCTCGCGTCCGCGCGCAGCGGCCCGGCGGCGGGCTGGCACGACGCCCTGCTCACGACGGACAGCGTGCTCGACGTCGGGCACATCACGTCGCGCGCCGAGCGGCTGGGCGACGACGTCACGGTCGTCACGGTCGAGGGCGGCGCGCACGACCTCGCGCTCTCCCCCGAGCCCGCCCGGTCCACGTACCTGCGCGAGGTCCTCGACTGGCTCGACGCGCGGGTCTGACGCCGCCCACCGTCGTGTCCGAATCCCGCTAGCCAGGGCGTGGTCCGGCGGGTGAGGATCGAGTCATGACGACGACCCTCGCGACGCCCCCGGCGACCACGGACCCCGTGTTCGCCGAGCGCTACCGCGCCATCGCGTCGCGCGACCGCCGGTTCGACGGGCAGTTCATCACCGCCGTGAGCAGCACCGGCATCTACTGCCGGCCGTCGTGCCCGGCGCGCACCCCGAAGCCCGAGAACGTCACCTTCTACCTCACCTCGGCCGCCGCCCACGAGGCGGGCTACCGCGCGTGCAAGCGCTGCCTCCCGGAGGCGGTGCCGGGCACGCCGAGCTGGGACCTCGGGCACGACCTCTCGGCCCGGGCCATGCGGCTCGTCGCAGACGGCGTCGTGGACCGCGAGGGCGTCGACGGCCTCGCCGCCCGCCTCGGGTACTCGGCGCGGCACGTGCACCGCGTGCTCGTCGCGGAGCTCGGCGCCGGTCCGGTCGCGCTCGCCCGCGCGCTGCGCGCCCAGACGGCGCGGGCGCTGCTCACGGGCACGGACCTGCGGCTCGCCGACGTCGCGTTCGCCGCCGGCTTCGGGAGCGTGCGGCAGTTCAACGACACGATCACCGAGGTCTTCGACACGACGCCGGGCGAGCTGCGCCGTCGGGCCCGGCCCGACCGGGCGCCGTCGACCGGCGACCCGCGCCGCCCGCCCGCCGCCGCTCCCGCCGGGTCCACCCCGGACGACGGCGGCGCCACCGCCGCGCTCGACCTCACCCTCCCCCTGCGCGAGCCGTTCGACGCGCGCGGCGTGTTCGCGTTCCTCGCGGCCCGCGCCGTCGACGGCGTCGAGGTCGTCGACCTCGACGGCCCGCTGCTCTCCTACGCGCGGACGCTCGCGCTGCCGCACGGGCCGGGCGCGTTCCGGGCCACCTACGGGCCGCCGCCCGGGAGCCGACGGCGCGCACCGCGCTTCCACGTGGAGCTCGAGCTGACGTCCGTGGCCGACCTCCCGGCCGCGATCGCGCGCGTCCGGCGGCTGTTCGACCTCGACGCCGACCCGGCGGCCGTGGACGCGGCCCTCGCGGCGGACCCCGCGCTCGCCGCCTCGGTGCGTGCGGTGCCGGGGATCCGCGTCCCGGGCGCGGTGGACCCCGCCGAGATCCTCGTGCGCGCGCTCGTCGGGCAGCAGATCTCGGTAGCGGCCGCGCGGACGCACCTGTCGCGGCTCGCCGTCGCGCTCGGGACGCCCTTCGCGTCGCGGTTCGGCCCGACGCGCCTGTTCCCGACCGCCGCGCAGCTCGCCGCCGGGGGCGCGGACCACCTGCGCGGCCCCGCCCGCCGCACGGCGGCGGCGCTCGGCGTCGCGCGCGCCCTCGCCGACGGGTCGCTCGCCCTCTCCCCGGCCGACGACCCCGCGGCCCAGCGCGCGGCGCTCGAGGCGATGCCCGGCGTCGGGCCGTGGACGTCCGGGTACGTGGCGATGCGTGTGCTGCACGACCCCGACGTCCTGCTCGACGGCGACCTCGCGCTCCGCGCCGGTGCCGCCGCGCTCGGCCTGCCCGACGACCGCCGCGCGCTCGCCGCCCGCGCCGAGCGCTGGGCGCCGTGGCGCTCGTACGCCGCGATGCACCTGTGGCGCGCCTCCGCGCCTGCCCCGACCCCTCCGAAGGAGACCCCGTGACCACCGCACCCGCCCCGACCCCCACCGCGACGGCAGGCACGAGCCCGGCCGTCACCACGACGCTCACCACGCCCGACGGCCCGTTCACGGTCGTCGTCGACGCCGCCGGCGCGGTCCTCGCGTCCGGCTGGACGGACGAGCCCGCGGACCTCGTCGCGCTCGTGCACCCCGGCCTGCGCCCGGCGACGGTCTCCCCCGTGCCCGACGACGACCCCGCCGTCGCGACCGCCGTCGCCGCCGTCCGGGCCTACTACGCGGGCGACGTGCGCGCGATCGACGCCGTGCCGGTGCGGCAGGCCTCGGGTCCCTACCGCGCGCACGCGTGGGACGTGCTGCGCACGGTCGAGCCCGGCGACCCGGTGACCTACACCCGGTACGCCGAGCTGTCGGGGCGGCCCGCCGCCGTGCGCGCCGCCGCGGGCGCCTGCGCGATGAACGCAGCAGCCCTGTTCGTGCCCTGCCACCGCGTGCTGCGCACGGACGGCAGCCTCGGCGGCTTCCGCTACGGCCTCGACGTCAAGCGCAGCCTCCTCGACCGGGAGGCCCGGGCGACCGCCTCGGCACCGGTGCGCTGAGCCCGCCGGACCGAGCGCACCGGTATCACGCCGCCGGAGCGCGCGCCGGCTCCGCGGCCGCGAGCGTGAACCGGGCCCCGAGCGTCGCCGCCGCCACCACCCCGGCGGCAGCGACGAGCACGACGTCCTTGAGCACGTACTGACCCATGAGGGTCATGCCGTCGCCGAACAGGTCGCCCGGGAAGAGCGCGACCGGGGAGAGGACGCCGGCCAGCGTGACGGCGAGCACGACGAGCCCCGCCCGCAGCGCGCGACCGGTGAGGAGCGCGAGCCCGACTGCCGTCTCGACGACCGCCGTGAGGACCACGGCGGCGGTGCCGTCGACGAGGCCGAAGGTCAGCGCCTCGACCGTGCGGCGCACGATCTGCTCCGCCGGGCTCGCGCCCGGGAAGAACTTGAGCACCCCGAAGCCGAGGAAGACGAGGCCGAGGGCGACCCGCAGTGCCGGCACGGACCAGACGGCGAGGCGCTCGCAGAGCCCCTCGCGGAGCCGCCGGGCAGCGGCGCGCCGCGGCTCCTCCGCGACGGGGGCGGTGGTGGACGGGGACGGTGCGGCGGGTCCGGTGGGGGCCATTCTGAGCTCCTCGTCGAGCAGTAGCGTTCCACTTTCCGGCGATAAGATAGCGGGCCTGCGATATTCACCGCGCGTGGCCCGGCTCCCGCGAGACGCGGGACGGGCGGTGCGCCCGCCGACGGGAGGGGCCGGGGCTCAGCCCCAGCCGAAGACCTGCGTCCAGGCCCCGTTCGCGTGCCCGACGCCGATCTCCCGCAGGCCGCAGTCGAGGATGTTCGCGCGGTGGCCCGGCGAGTCCATCCACCCGCGCACCACGTCCTGGGCGGTCCGGTAGCCCTTCGCGACGTTCTCGGCACCCGGGTTCGGGTAGCCCTGCGCGTGCGCCCGGTCCCACGGCGAGCGGCCGTCGAGGCTCGTGTGGTCCAAGTACCCCTGCGCGTCCATGTCCTCGCTGTGGAGCTGCGCCGCGGCGGTGAGGCGCTCGTCGACGGCGAGCGGCTCACACCCGGCGGCGGCCCGCTCCGCGTTCGTCAGCTCGACGACCGCCGCGCCCTCCGCCGTGATCGTCCCCGGACCGGCTCCGCCGGGCGCCGCCACCCCGGCGGCCGAGGCGGTCCCGGCAGCCGGCGCGACGCCGTCGGCCGTTCCGGTGCCGGGCGTCGGGCCCGACGCGGTCGCGCCGTCCGGGCCGGCCGGGTCCGCCGGGCCCTCGGCGGGCGGCACGTCCTCCGGGGTGGGCGTCGGCACCGGGTCGGCGGGAGGCTCCTCGGTCGCCGCGGGCGCGGGCGCGGTCTCCGCGGGCGGCGCGTCGTCGGCCCCGGGCGCACCGGGCGCCGTCGGGGCGTCCGCGGGGAGGTCGTCGCGCGCGTCGGCCAGGGTGCGCGACGCGCGGTCGTCGCGCGGGTCGCGCCCCGCGAGCCACTCCTGCGGCGCGCTCCCCTGCCACGGGAGCGCCGCGACGACGGGGCCGAGCGGGCCCACGTTCTCGGGCCGGATCTCGCCCGTCACCGTCGCGGCCGTGAGGCCCAGCGGAGGGCCGAGCAGCAGGGCGGCGGCGACGCCCGTCGTCACCGCGACGCGCGGACCGCTCCGCAGGTGCCGGGCGAACGGACCGCCGCGCGGTCGTGCGGGCGCGGCGGAGGACGCGGGCTCGGGAGACGGCGCGGGCGCCGCCCCCGCCGAACGGTGCCGGGGCGTGCGCTGCGAGGCCATCGCTCGACCCTACCCATCAGGACCACGGATGTGTACCGCTTCGTCCGTTCTGCGCCCGTTCGACGGCGGGGGTCGGCCGCCGGGTCAGACGATCGACGGCTCCTCCGGCGCGGAGACCGTGAACACCGCGCCTGCGATGAGCGGCACGGACGTCACCCGGCGCTCGAGCTCGTCGAGCCGGCGGGCGACGGACGTCTCGGACTCGTCGCCGCGCAGGTCCACGCTCGCCACGAGGTACAGCGCGCGCGGCCCGACGTACTCGAGCCGCAGGTACGTGACGCGCTCGACCTCCGGCAGGTCGCGGATGCCCGCGAGCACCGCGGCGCGCGTCGCCGGCATCGCCGCCTCCCCCACGAGGAACCGCCGGTTGCGGTCGATGAGCACGACGGACACCACCGCGAGGACGAGGCCGACGACGATCGACCCGACGGCGTCGGGCACGGGCGACCCGGTGAGCTGGTGGGCCAGGACGCCCCCGAACGCGACCACGAGGCCGATCAGCGCGGCGGCGTCCTCCGCGAACACCGCGCGCAGCGTCGGGTCCGACGTGACGAGCACGTGGTGCAGGGTGTCGCGGTCCGCCGCCCGCGCCTCGGCCCGCGCCTGCCGCCGGGCGCGCAGGAACGACACCCCCTCGAGCACGAACGCCAGGGCGAGGACCGTGTAGGCGACCACGAAGTCGTCCGCCGGCTGCGGGTGCACCAGCTCCTGGATGCCGTGCGTGATCGACACCCCCGCGCCGACCGCGAACAGCCCGATCGCCGCGAACATCGACCACACGTACGCCTCGCGGCCGAACCCGAGGGGGTGCTCGGTGTCCGCCGGGCGGCGCGAGCGACGGTCGGCGACGAGGAGGAAGACCTCGTTGCCCGTGTCCGCCCACGAGTGGACGGCCTCCGCGAGCATCGACGCCGAGCCGGTCACCGTCGCGGCGACCGTCTTCGCGCCCGCGATGAGCGCGTTCGCGAGGAACGCGACGATCACCGTGACGGTGCTGTCGCCGCCGCCCTCCGGTCGCGCGACGCGCGGGTTGCGCGACTCCGGCTGCGGCGGGGCGGGCATGGGGGCGTCGGGCATGCTGCCGGTCTACCAGCCGCGTGCACGACCCGCGCGCGGAGGCCGGTGGCGCGCAGGCCGAGCGCGCACGGGCCGGCGCACGGGCCGGCCCGGTCCGGCACCGTGCGTGCGCGCGGCGGCGTCAGCGCGCCGGGCCCTCCGCGTCGGCGGGGCGACCCGCGTCGTCGGGCCCGGGGTCGCCCGTGTCGGCGAGCTCGACGCCGCCGGTGGCGCCCGGCTCGCCGTGCCGGTCCGCGTCGTCGTGCTCGCCCGTGTCCTCGCGCTCCGCCGCCTCCTGGTCGCGCGTGAGCTCGTCGACGACGAGCAGGTCCGTGCGCACCTTGCCCGTGCGGTAGCCCGCACGGCCGACCATGTGCGCCGCGACGGGCGACGTAAGGAGCTGGAACACGACGACGAGGAACAGCGTCGCGACGGCGCCCCACGAGCGCAGCCGCAGGCTCAGGCCGGCGAGCACGAGGATCAGCCCGAGCACCTGGGGCTTGGTCGCCGCGTGCATGCGCGCCAGCAGGTCGGGGAACCGCACGACGCCCACGCCCGCGGCGAAAGCGAGGAACGCGCCGCACAGGAGGAAGACCGCGGACACGACGTCGGCGATCGTGTCCCACAGGCCGGTGTTCGGGTCCATCAGCGCACCTCCCCCTCGGGCGCGCCGCCGTGGTGCTCGGCGTCGACCGCCGAGTCCCGGTCGGACTCCTCGGCCTCGCGGCGGGCGGCGTCCTCGGCGGCGATCTCCTCGGCCGTGCGGATGCGGCCCTCGTCCTCGGGCTCGACCGACGCGAACCGCGCGATCGTCACCGAGCCCACGAACCCGACGAGCGAGAGCACGACGAGGATCGGGATGGTGTCCGTGCGCCGGGAGAACGCGGCCTCGAGCGCGATCGCCCCGACGAGCGTCGTCGTGAAGACGTCGAGCGCGATCGTGCGGTCGAGCATCGACGGGCCGCGCTCGGCGCGCGCGACGGCGAAGGTGGCCCCCGCGGCGAGCAGCACGGCGCTCACCACGACGATCACGAGGTAGACGGTGTCGCTCATGCCTCGGCCACCTCTCGCGCGGACGGGACGTCGTACAGGCCGGCGGCCCGCAGCTCGTCGTTCGACGCGAACGCGTGCAGCACGCGCGCCTCGAGCGCGAGCGTGTCCTCGCGGATCTTCTCCACGCCGCCCGCAGTCTCGACGTCGAGCACGTGCAGGTAGAGCATCCCGGTGAGGCGGTGCGCCTCGACGACGATCGAGCCGGGCACGAGCGACGACAGCTCGGCCGTGATGGTCAGGTAGATGTCGGACGGGTTCCGCAGCCGCACGCCCACGACGGCGCCGCGCGGCGTGTGCCGCGGGTTCAGCGCGAGGAGGCTCACCTGGAACGACGCGACGACGAGGTCGGAGACGAAGCGCCCCACGAGCACGAGGAACGGCCACGGCCGGAACTTCCCGCGCGCCGCGATCGACGGCAGCGGGAAGAACGTGATGACGGCGAACCCGATGATGACGCCCGCGAGCACGTTGCCCACGGACAGGTCGCCCCACAGCATGACCCAGACGATCGTCAGCCACAGGATGGTGCGCCACTGCGTGGTGACGCGGGCGAACCAGCCGGAGGCGAGCGCGCGGCGGCGGCGGTGCAGGCTCATCCGTCCGCACCTCCGTCCGTGCCGGCGGGTTCCGTGCCGGCCGGTTCCGTGCCGGCGGGTTCCGTGCCGTCGCTCTCGCCCGTCGCGACCTCGTTCGACTCGCCCTGGCCCCGGTCGGAGTCGCCGGGGAACACGGCGTCGACGTACGTGTAGCCGTCGAGCAGCGTCGCGGCGGCGCGCTCGGTGTACGAGTAGAGCGGGCCCGCGACCACGGTGAGCGCGAGGCCGAACGCGACGAGCGCCGTCGCCGGCCCGACCATGCCGCGCGGCAGGCGCGCGTCCGCGGGGATCTCGACGGGCGCCGTCTGCCAGAAGGCCTTGTTCCACGCCTTGACGATCGCGTACAGCGTGAGCAGCGACGTCACGACGGACCCCACGACGAGCGCCCACGTGAGCGGCGTGCCCTGCGCGACGCCCTCCTCGAGGAGGCCGACCTTGCCGAGGAAGCCCGACAGCGGCGGGATGCCCGCGAGGTTCATCGCCGGGATGAAGAACAGGATGGCCAGCCCGGGCGCGAGCTTGGCGAGCCCGCCGAGGCGGTCGAGCGACGTCGACCCGCCGCGGCGTTCCACGAGGCCGACGACGAGGAACAGCGTCGTCTGCACCGTGATGTGGTGCACCACGTAGAAGATCGCGGCCGCCATGCCCGGCTCGGACGCGAGCGCGATGCCGAAGATCATGTAGCCGATGTGGCTCACGAGCGTGAACGACAGCAGTCGCTTGATGTCGTTCTGCGCGACGGCGCCGAGGATGCCCACGACCATGGTCAGCAGCGCGAGCCACATGAGGACGTCGTCGACGACGCTGTCCTCGGGGAAGAGCAGCGTCTGCGTGCGGATGATCGCGTAGACGCCCACCTTGGTGAGCAGGCCCGCGAAGACCGCGGTGACGGGAGCGGGCGCCGTCGGGTAGGAGTCGGGCAGCCATGCGGACAGCGGGAAGATCGCCGCCTTGATGCCGAACGCGAGCAGCAGCAGGAGCTGGATCGCGAGCGCCGTCCCGGGGTCGATCTCCGCGTACCGCTCCGAGAGCTGGGCGAGGTTGACCGTGCCGGTCGCGGCGTAGGTCAGCGCGATCGCGACGAGGAAGACGATCGAGGAGAGCAGCGCCACGACCACGTAGATCGACCCGGCGCGGATGCGCTCGCCCGTGCCGCCGAGCGTGAGGAGCACGTAGCTCGCGGCGAGGAAGATCTCGAACCCGACGTAGAGGTTGAACAGGTCGCCCGAGAGGAACGCGTTGAACACGCCCGCCGCGAGCACCATGAACGTCGGGTGGTAGATGGCGACCGGCGCCTCCTCGTCGCCGTCCGCCACGCCCTGCGCGAGCGAGTACAGCAGGACGCACAGCATGACGAAGCTCGACACCACGAGCATGAGCGACGAGAGCCGGTCCGCGACGAGGTCGATCCCGACCGGCGCCGCCCAGCCGCCGACGTCGACGACGATCGGCCCCGAGTCGGCCGCGACCAGGAGGCCGACGGACGCCGCGAGGACGAGCGCGAGCGCGGCCACGGTGATGATCCGCTGGGCGCGCGGGTGGCGCCAGAGCGCGAGCGCGAGGCCGGCCGCGACGAGCGGCAGGACGACGGGGAGCGGGACGAGGGCCGCGGCGGTGAGGCTCATCGCGGCTCCTTCCCGTCGGTCCGTCGGTCGTCAGGTCGTGCGTCGTCGTCCCGGGCGTCGGAGCCGCCGGTGCGGCCGTCCGTGGCGTCCCCGGCGTCCTGCCCGGCCGGGCCCGACGGCGGTTCCTCGCCGTCCGTGACGCCGTCGCCGTCGCCGTCGGTCTCGTCGCGGACCTGGGCGGCCTCGTCGTCCAGGGTGGCGCCGCTCTCCTCCGTGTCCGCGTCCTCGAACGCGGGCGCGTTGCGCGCGGCGTGCCGCGCGACGCGGCGGTCCTCGAGGTCGTCCTGCACCTCGTCGTGGCCGTGGAGCTGCCACGAGCGGTAGGCCATCGCGAGCACGAACGCCGTGATGCCGAGCGTGATGACGATGGCCGTGAGGACCATCGCCTGGACGAGCGGGTCGCTCATGTCCTCCTCGGGCGTCGTGCCGATGAGCGGCGCGCCCCCGGCGCGCCCGCCCGCGACGAGGAAGAGCAGGTTGGCGCCGTTCCCCATGAGGATGAACCCGAGCAGGACGCGCGTGAGGCTCCGCTCGAGGAGCAGGTAGACGCCCGCGGCGAACAGCACGCCGATCGCGAGGACGAGGACGACGCTGGGCGTCATGTCGATGACGTTCACCGGCGGCCACCTCCGATCGAGTCGGGCTCCATGGCCTCGAACGGCCCCGTGTCCTCGCCGGGCTCGCGGCCCGCGGCGGCGCGTTCCGCGTGCCGGTCGATCTCGGCGCCGAGTGTGCGCAGGATGTCGAGGACGAGCCCCACGACGACGAGGAACACGCCGACGTCGAAGAACAGCGACGTCACGAGGTGGATCTCCCCGACGAGCGGGAGCGCGAGGTCGTAGGCCTCGCTGCCGAGCACGTTGCCGGTGAGCAGGAACGCGACGAGACCCACGCCCGCGGACAGGAACAGGCCCGTCCCGAGGAGCAGACCGGGGTGGACGGGAGCGGCCTCGCCGAGCTCGTACCGCCCGCCCGCGAGGTACCGCACGATGAGCGCGATGCCGACGACGAGCCCCGCCGCGAACCCGCCGCCCGGCGCGTTGTGGCCGGAGAACAGCAGGAAGAGCGCGAAGACGATCATGGCGTGGAACAGCACGCGCGTGACGACCTCGAAGATCACCGAGCGGCGTTGGGGCGCGAGGGTGCGCCCGGCGCTCAGCCACACGAGCATGCGCGGCTGGTCCTTCTCCGTGACCCCGCGGCGGCGCAGCGCGGCACCCGGGTCGTCGGTGTCGCTCCAGACGCCGGAGCCGGTGGCCGTGGTCGCGGGCCGGGCTCCCGACGCGCGCAGGATCTCGCCGCTGCGCGAGCGCAGGAACACGAGCGACGCGACGCCCGTCGCGGCAGCCAGGAGGACGGAGATCTCGCCCATCGTGTCCCACGCGCGGATGTCAACGAGGGTCACGTTGACGATGTTCTTGCCGTGCCCGAACTCGTAGGCCTCGGCCGGGAAGTCCACCGAGATGGGCGTCGCGACGCGCGCGAGCGGCGCGACGAGCGCGAAGCCCATCATGACGACGGCCACCGCGAGGCCGATCCCCAGGCGGACCCACCGGCTCGCCGCGAGCGGCCGGTTCGAGAAGTACGCGGGCAGGCGCCGCAGCACGAGCACCATGACGACGAGCGTGATCGTCTCGACGAGGACCTGCGTGAGCGCGAGGTCGGGCGCGCCGTGCAGGAGGAAGAGGACGGCGTTGCCGTACCCCGCGATCCCGACGAGGATCACGGCCTTGAGCCGGCGGCGCGAGCGCGCGGCGAGCACCGAGGCGATGCAGATCGCGGCGACGGCGACGAGCTGCGCGGGACGGTCCCAGGCCCGGAGCTGCTCGGGCCACGCGGTCTGCGCGACCATGACGACGCCCGGGCCGAGCACGAGGACCACGAGGATCGCGCCGAGGTAGAACGGGAGCGAACCACGCTGGGTGACGGCCGTGACGTCGGCGGCCAGGTCGTCGAGCTTGCGCATGACCTTGCGGTACGTGACGTCGGCCTCGGGCCCCGTCCACAGCGACGCCTGGAACCGCTCGACGCGCGACCGCTGCCAGAACAGCGCGACGCCGACCGCGAGCACGAGGACCGTCAGCGCGAGCGCGGGCGTGAGGCCGGCCCACAGGACGAGGTGCCCGGGCTCGCCGACGGGGTACGTGTCCGCGTACGGGGCGAGGAGGTCCTCGCCGAAGTGCGGCACGAGCGCCGTCGCGAGGCCGAGGACCGCGAGCACGACGGCCGGGCCCACGAGCAGGAACGGCTGGCGGTGGATGCGCGCCGGGTCGATCGGCGGCTCCTCGGCCTCGACGGCGGGGCGGCGCGCGGCGCCGACGCCCCACGCCTTCTCGTGCGCGTTGGCGCGCGCGGGCGACCGGCCGAGGTGCGGCTTGGACGCGAACGCGCCCCACCAGAAGCGCAGGCCGTACGCGACCGTGAACATCGAGCCGACGACGACCGACCACAGCACGACCGTGTCGACCCACACCGGCCCCTCGCCGTGCAGGAGCGACTCGAGCGCCGCCTCCTTCGCGACGTACCCGGCGAACGGCGGCAGGCCGATCATCGACGCGGTGGCCAGCCCGCCCGCGACCGCGGTCCACGGCAGCGCCTTGCCCACGCCCGTGAGGCGGCGCAGGTCGCGCGTGCCGGCCGCGGCGTCGACCACGCCGACGACGAGGAACAGCGAGGCCTTGAACATCGCGTGCGCGCCGATCATCGCGAGCCCGGCGAGCGCGGCCCCACGCGTCCCGAGGCCCACGAGCAGGATGATGAGGCCGAGCTGGCTCACGGTGCCGAACGCGAGGACGAGCTTGAGGTCGTACTGCCGCAGCGCGCGGTAGCCGCCCACGAGCAGCGTGCCCGCGCCGAGCACGACGACGAGCGTGCGCCAGACCGTCGTGTCCGAGTAGGCGGGCGCGAAGCGCGCGACGAGGTAGACACCGGCCTTGACCATCGCGGCCGCGTGCAGGTAGGCGCTCACCGGCGTGGGCGCCGCCATCGCGGCAGGCAGCCAGAAGTGCAGCGGGATGAGCGCGGACTTGCTCGCCGCGCCCACGAGGAGGCAGACGATCGCGGCGGTCACGGCGCCGCCCGTCGGGGGGTCCGCGATGATCTCGGACATGCGGAACGTCCCGCCCTGGACGCCGAGGATCACGACCCCCACGAGCATGGCGAGGCCGCCCGCGGTGGTGAGGATGATCGCCTGCATGGCGGCACGACGGCTCGCCTTGCGGTCGGCGTAGTGGCCGATGAGCAGGTACGAGAAGACGGTCGTGAGCTCCCAGAACACGAACAAGAGCAGCATGTCGTCCGCGGTGACGAGGCCGACCATCGCTCCGGCGAACGCGGTGAGGACGCCCCCGAACCGCCGCAGGCCCTGCGCGGTGGGCGAGAAGTAGGCCGAGCAGTAGACCAGGACGAGCGCGCCCACGCCGCCGACGAGCAGCAGCATGAGCCACGACAGCGTGTCCATGCGGAAGGCGAGCTCGAGCCCCAGCCCGGGCACCCACTCGACGACCTGCGTCGGGTGCTCCCCCGACATCACGCGCTCGGTCCAGGCGAGCGCGTAGACCGCCGCGGACGCCGGCGCGAGCGCCATGACGAGGAACGCCCGGCGGCCGAGGAACGAGACGAGTGCAGGCGCGCCCAGTGCCATCACGAGATGGGCAAGGAGCACGTAGAGCACGGGCCGCTCCGTCCGGGTCGGGGGCGGGTGGGCGAAGTTCCTGCTGGACTTGTCATCGCCGCGCCCGGGCGGGGGGAAGCCGCAGGGCACGACAGTTCACGGCGCCGACGAGGCCGGGCCGAGAACCATTTTACCGACTCCTCAGCCGTGCGGGGCGCCCGCGCCCCGTCCGTGACCGATTCCTCAGTCGGTCGTCACAGATCCTCGGGGTCCACGAGGAACTCAGCCTCGTCCGCGATCTCCCCGCCGACCGCCTGGTGCAGCGTCCGCGTGACCTGCGTGACCACCTCCGCGGCGCGCTTGCGCGCGATCTGGTGGTCGAGCGAGGGCTGCTCCCGCTGGGACTCCGCGAGGTCCTGCGGCTCCCAGCGCACGCGGTAGCTCACCGCGCCCCCCACCGTCCACGGCAGCCCGCGCAGCAGGAGGGGCAGCGCCTCCTCGCCGCCGACCTCGACCGCGACGAGCCCGTCCATGCCCAGGTCGACGAGGAGGCCGTACCCGTCGAGCACCGCACCGGTGGTCAGCGCCTTGATGTCGACGTCGTCCGCCGCGGCGTGCAGCGCTCGCCGCAGCTCGGGGTCCATCTTCTCGCCCGGGTAGAGCGGCAGCTCCGCGATGCCCTTCGGCGGCCCCTCGTACGGCTTGCCCTCCGTCGCGAGCCGCGTGCGGGGGTGGAGCCGTCCGACGAGCGCGAGCGCGGCGTGCGGGTCGAGCCACACGTCCGAGTACAGCGTCATGTCGACCGCGACGCCCGGGTCCGGCGTGAGGACGACGCCCGCCCCCGCCGGGTTGCCGACGTCGGTCCGGACCGACCCGCCGAGGCGGCGCGCCGCCGCGACGAGGAACGCGACCACGCGCTCCTCCTCCCGGACCGGCAGGCCGCCGGGGAACGCGCGCCCGACGCCGTCCCGGTCCCCGCCGCCCGGGTAGGGGACGTCCCCGCGCTCGCGGGGACAGACGACGTCGAACACGAGCGCGGTGCCCGGCACGCCCGAGCCGGGGCCCGCGTACGGGCCGGTGAGCGTCGTGTGGCGCGACGTGCGCAGGACCCCCGGCTCGCCCGGCCGCGCGGTGCGCGCGGGCGGCACGAGGGGCTCGGTGCCCTCCGGCGCGACGTCCCAGCGCGCGCCCGCGAACCGCGAGAGCGCGAGCGTCTCGACCTCGTCCACGTGGACGTCGGCGGGCAGCCCCAGCACGTGCCGCGCCTGGTAGGACTGCGCGGCGCCGGGCCCGGCGGGGTGCGGCAGCGGCGGGAGCGGGCTCATGCGGTGCGGTCCTCCGGTCCTCGGGTCCTGCGGGGTCGAGCGGCGTCCGACGCGGCGGGCCGCGCTCAGACGTCGGTGCGGTGGAAGTTCTGCCACGAGCGGGAGGCCGTCGGGCCGCGCTGGCCCTGGTAGCGGGAGCCGTAGACGCTGGAGCCGTACGGGTTGTCGGCGGGCGAGGACAGCCGGAAGAAGCACAGCTGGCCGATCTTCATGCCCGGCCACAGCGTGATCGGCAGCGTCGCCACGTTGCTCAGCTCGAGCGTCACGTGCCCGGAGAAGCCCGGGTCGATGAACCCCGCCGTGGAGTGCGTGAGGAGGCCCAGACGGCCCAGGCTCGACTTGCCCTCGAGGCGCGCCGCGACGTCGTCGGGCAGGGTGACCGTCTCGAACGTGGACCCGAGCACGAACTCCCCGGGGTGGAGCACGAACGGCTCGGCCGGGTCGACCTCGACGAGCCGCGTGAGGTCGGGCTGGTCCTGCGACGGGTCGATGAAGGGGTACTTGTGGTTGTCGAACAGCCGGAAGAACCGGTCGAGGCGCACGTCGATGCTCGACGGCTGGAGCATCGCCGGGTCGTACGGCTCGAGCTGGACGCGGCCGGCGTCGAGCTCGGCCCGGATGTCGCGGTCGGAGAGCAGCACGGGCCCACGCTAGCCGACGCCGGAGCGTCCCCGGACCGGGCTCCGCACCGTGGATCGGCGCCCTGGATCGGCACCCCCGACCGGCGCCCTGGATCAGCGCGGGCCGAGCGCCGTCGGGCGCGGGGCCGCGCCGGCTCGTCGTCGAGGCGGCGCTGCCCCCGCCCGCGGACGGGAGGTCAGGCGCGCAGCGGGCGGCCCGTCGAGTCCACGGAGTAGTAGCCCGTCTTCGAGGTCAGGTAGAGGATGCCCTCGACCAGGCCCCAGATCGCGATGACCGGCGCCGCGAACCCGAAGGACAGCACCGACACGAGCAGCATCGTCAGGCCGATGCCGGTGTACCCGAGGTAGAAGCGGTGGATCCCGAGGCTGCCGACGAGGATGCCCAGCAGGCCCGCGGCGAGACGCGACTTCGCCTGGGGGTCGTACGCCGGGTCGTAGCCGGGCTGGCCGTACGCGCCGGGCTGACCGTAGGCGCCCGGCTGCGCGTAGCCCGGCTGCTGGCCGTATCCCTGCTGGGCGTAGCCCGGCTGCGGCGCGGAGCCGTAGCCCTGGTCGGGCGCCTGCTGGCCGTAGCCGGGGGCGCTCGGCGTCCCGTACGCCTGCTGGCCGTACGCGTCACCGGCCGCTGGCTGCTGGTCGTAGCCCGGCGTCGGGCCCGACGGCGTGGCGGAGCCGCCGTAGACCGGGTCGCCGGGGGCGCTGTTCCCCTGCGACGGGTCGGGCTGCTGCTGGTACGGGTTCTCGGACAAGGCGGCTCCTCGGGCGGCGCGCCGCTCGTCGGCGCGGGACTGGTCGTGGTGCGGGCGGTTCTGGCATCACCGGCGTCGTCCGCTATGATCGGGTCGCGCGCTGGTTCGCCGAGGATCCTCCCAGAGGGCCCGGGGCGGACGCCATCGGCGCCGCGCGGGTGTAGTTCAATGGTAGAACTTCAGCTTCCCAAGCTGATAGCGCGGGTTCGATTCCCGTCACCCGCTCAGCCTGCGAGAGCCCCGCACCGGTCCGGTGCGGGGCTCTCGTCGTCGTGGGCCACAGGCCCGACGCGCTTCGTCACGGCCATGCCGCCAGCAGATCGTCTGCCGTCCACACCCGGGACAGGCGCAGATCGCCCTCGGGGGCGACGTCACGCGCGGCGAAGGGCGTGCGGGCGTGCCACGGGACGCTCCCGACGAACACGGAACCCCCATCAAGAAGACCACTCTTGATGGGGGTGTCGTCGCCGAGCCCGAGGTCGCGCGCCACGGCGACGGTGACGTGGCGCGCGACCCCGGCCTCGGCGGTCGGAGGCCCGGGCGTCAGCCCAGGATGCTGCCCGCGGCCTTGGCCGAGGCGGCGAGGGAGCCGGTGAGCGGCAGGTCGGGCAGGATCACGGCCTGGGCCGCGTGGTAGACGTCGGGCTTGCCGACCCACGTGACGCCGTCGGGCCGGTTGGCGGTGTCGAGCTCGTGGTGCCACGACCCGCGCTCGTGGTCGACGAGGTGCTCGTCGATCCACGCCCACCAGCCCGCGGCGGCCTCGGCGAACCGGGGGTCGCCCGTGACGCGGCCCAGCACGTCGGCGGCCGCGACGGCCTCCGCGGCGACCCAGTGGTAGCGCCGGGGCTCGACCGGCGTGCCCGACCAGTCGACCGTGTACACGAAGCCGCCGCCGTGCTCGCCGTCCCAGCCGTCCGCGACGGCCCGGTCGAAGAGGGCGACCGCGGCGTCGGTGCGGGCGCCGGGCGTCCCGGCCGCGACGTCGGCCTGGAGCAGCAGGCGTGCCCACTCCAGGCCGTGGCCCGGCGTCGACCCGTAGGGCTTGAAGGGGTCGCGGGGGCGGTCCGCGTTGTAGTCCGGCAGGGGGTTCCAGCCGGCGTCGAAGTGCTCGGGGATGCGCCAGTCGTTCTCGCGCGCCCACCCCACGACGCGGTCCGCGACCGACGCCGCGCGCGCGAGCCACTCGGGGTCGCCCGTCGCGTCGTGCGCGGCGAGGAGCGCCTCGACGGAGTGCATGTTCGCGTTGACGCCGCGGTACTCGTCGAGCACGGTCCAGTCGCGCGACCACTCGTCGGCGTGCATCCGCGGCCCGGGCTCCCAGAACCGCTCGTCGAGCACGGCGAGCGCCGCGTCGAGCAGCTCGCGCGCGCCCTCGCGACCCGCGATCGTGCCCGACGCCGCGGCGAGCACCACGAACGCGTGCGCGTAGGCGCTCTTCGTCCCGTCCACCGGGACGGCCTCGCCCGCCGCCGGGTCGTGCCCGTCGCCCGGGCGCCGCGCGGGGCCGCGCGACGAGACCCAGCCGCCGTTCTCGGCGTCGACGAGCACCGCCCGCAGCCCGTGCAGCGCGGCGTCGGCCCGCTCCCCCGCGCCCGGCACGCCGAGGAGCGACGCGAACGCGTAGACGTGCGCCATGCGCGACGTGATCCACGTGTGCACCGGCTGCGACAGGTCGGGGCGCCCGTCGTCGTCGAGCCACTGCGCGGCGCCGTCCGCGCGCAGCGACGCCTCGCCGAAGCGCAGCAGGTCGGCGAGCTGCTCGCGACGCCAGCCCCGCAGGTCGGTCGCTGGCGTGGACTGCTCGGTCGGGTGCTCGGTCATCTCTCGGTCCTTCTCGTGCTGGGTGCGTGGCGCCGCACCGGGCGCGGTGCCCGTACGGCGCGGTGCCCCGGGACGATCATCCCGGGGCACCGCCGGTGGTGCATGCCTGCCTCACCCCGGTCGGACGCGGGGCGGGGCGGGCTCAGGGGTTCAGCCGCAGGTCACGGCGACGTAGTCGGCCTGGATCGACGCCGTCACCTCCTCGTCGCCGGTGCCACGCGTCGCCTCGACGGTGACGGTGCCGGCCTCGACCGCCGTGGCCCGCGTCGCGAACGACTGGTAGGCGTTGGCGCCCGGCGCGACGGCCGCGACCTCCTTGGTGCCGAACGGCGTGACGAGCCGGATCGCGAGCGGCACGTCCTCGCCGTTCTCGGCGCGGACCGCGACGTACGCCTTGCCGGCGAGGCAGCGGGTGCTCACCGTGACGTCGACGGCGAGCGCCGGCTCCGCCTCGGTCACGGTCACGGGGACCTCGACCACCTGGCTGGTCCAGCCGTCGTCGACCACGACGTACGCCGTGTACGTCCCGGCCGCCGTGTAGGCGTGCGAGCCGGAGACCGACCCGTCGGCCACCGCGCCGGCCGCGACGTCGGAGCCGTCGCCCCACGTGACCGCCGCCCGGAGGTCGGCGCCCTCGCGGCCGCCCGCCACCTGGGCGAGCGCCACGTCCGTGGTCTGCCCGACGGCGAGCGTCACGCCCTCCGCGGCCGTGACCTCGAGCGCGGGGTGCTCGGCGAACGTGCCGTCGTGCGCGACCGCGACCACGTGGATGCGGCCGTCGCGCGAGAGCTCGCCCGGCTGGTCCGGGAGCGTGATGCTCACGGGCCGCTTGCCCTCGGGCAGCGTGATCGGCGCCGTCGCGAAGAACGCGGCGGGGGTGCCGGTCTGCGGGCTGCCGCCGCGGAGGCGGCTGTCCGTCACCGCGACGGGGATGTTGCCGAACACGGGGTTGCGGGCCGCGCCCGACCAGTCGCCGAAGCTCAGGTCGATCGGCTGGGTCGAGCCGTCGTCGAAGGTCAGCGTGCCGGTGGCCTGCTGGTTCTTCTCCGTGCCCGTGCCGATCACCGAGAGCTGCTCCGCGTCCGCGGGGACGTCGAGCTCGATGGTCTGCCCGTCGCCCGTCGCGTTGTCCGGCTGACCGGCGGGGACCGCCGGGACGTCGAACGCGAGGTCCGTGCCCGGCACCGTCGCGCGCTCGCCCTGGACGAAGCCCTTGGCCGCGAGCTGCGCCCGGTCGAAGAACACGCCCTGGCCGTCGCACGAGCCGACCGTCGTCCCGGCGTCGCCGATGCAGACGTTGTCGTACGCGGCGAGCAGCGAGCCCTCACGCAGGAGGGAGACGTTGACGTACGAGGAGGTCGAGACGGTCTCGATCCCCTCGCCCGAGACCGTGACGGTCACGGGGTAGACGCCGGGTGCGGTCCACGTGTGCGCGGCGTCCACCGCGTACCCGCCGAACGCGCCCGCCCGCAGCGTCCCGGCGACCGGCTCGGAGCCGTCGCCGAACGCGACCTGCACGTCGAGCGCCGCGACGTCGCCCTCGACCCCGGTGAGGGTCGCGAACGAGCCCGAGACCTCGCGGCCCGTGACGCCGTCACGGTCCGGCGCGGCCGAGAGGGTGAGCTCCTCGGCCCCCGAGTCCTTCGGGTCGGCGAGGAGCTCGACCTCGGCGAGCGACAGCGCGCCGGAGCCCGACGTCGCGGTGACCGTGACCCGGTACCGCGCGAACGCCGTCGGCTCGGCGACCGTGAACGGCCGCGTCTGCAGGGCCCAGCGGAACTGCTCGCCGGACCGCTCGTCGAGCGTCGTCCACGTCTCGCCGTCGTCGGAGCCCTCGAGGGTCCACGCGGACGGCGACGCCGTCCCGCTCGCCCCGGAGGTCAGCGTGTACGACCCGACGGTCGGGCGGATGCCGTTGCCCGCCCACGTGATCGACGGCGTCGTGGTGGCGAACGTCGTGCGCGTGCCGGACGTGTTGTCCGTGAGCGCCGCGGCGCTCGTGGTCGCGTCGCCGTCGGCGACGGTCGTCGTGCCGAGGCCCGCGGTCGTCGCGTCCTGCACCGGCGTCGGGGGCTCGTCGCCCTCGGTGAGCGACGGCGGCGCGTCGTCCTCGCCCGTGCCCCAGTCCGACGGCTCCGGACCCATGACGAAGTCCAGCGTCGCGCCGCCCGAGAGGTCGGCCTGCGAGAGCGACGTCGAGGTGCGGGCCTCGCCGTCCACCGCGAGGGACTGCACGTAGACGTTGTCGACCGAGTTGTTCTCGGCGTTGACGACGAGGTCGCCGTCCGGCAGGTGCACGGTCGCCTTGTCGAACAGCGGCGAACCGACCGCGTACTGGTCCGAGCCGACCTGGAGCGGGTAGAAGCCGAGCGAGGCGAAGATCCACCACGACGACATCTCGCCGTTGTCCTCGTCGCCCGGGTAGCCCTGGCCGATCTCGCTGCCCACGAACAGGCGGCGGGTGACCTCGCGGACCTTCTCCTGCGCCTTCGACGGCGCGCCCGCGGCGTCGTAGAGCCACGGGATGTGGTGCGACACCTGGTTGCTCATGCCCCACTGGCCCATGCGCACGTCGCGCGCCTCGCGCTGCTCGTGGATGCCGCCGTTGCCGGCGCCCTTCTCCGGCGTGGAGAAGAACTCGTCGAGCTTGTCCTCGAGGCCCTGCTTGCCGCCGTAGAGGTTGGCCAGGCCCTGGCCGTCCTGCGGGGCGTGGAACGCGAAGTTCCAGCCGTTCGTCTCGGTGTACCCGCCGCCCCAGGCCTCCGGGTTGTACGTCTCCGGTTCGACGGCCCACGAGCCGTCCTCGTGCCGCGGCACGAAGAAGTCGACCTCGGGGTCGAACAGCTCGACGTAGTGCGTGGCCCGCTCGAGGAAGTACGCGGACTCCTCGCGCAGCGTCTCGCGGCGCTCGTCCGGCGTCGCCGGGTCCTCCGCCAGGGCGGCAGCCATGTTGCCGATGCCGAAGTCGTTGACCAGGCCCTCCAGGCCCCACGACACGGACTCGTGCGTGGACTCCGGCGTGAACCCGAGGAACGGCGAGGTCTGCAGGCCCTTGCGGCCCACGGCGTTGCTCGGCGGCGCGACGGTCGCGTTGCGCAGCGCGGCGTCGTACGCCTCGAGCGCGGTGCCCGTGGGGAGCGAGCCCTTGAGGTACGCGTCGGCGAACGCGACGTCGGAGCTCGTGCCCGTCATGAGGTCGGCGTAGCCCGGCGAGGACCAGCGCGCGATCCAGCCGCCGTCGCGGTACTGCTGGACGAACCCGTCGACCAGCTCGGCCGCGAGCTCCGGGTAGAGGAGCGAGTACGCCGGCCAGGCCGTGCGGTACGTGTCCCAGAACCCGTTGTTCACGTAGATCTTGCCGTCGACGACCTTCGCGTTGGTCTGCGTGTCCGTCGCCGAGCCGGTGGTCGCGGAGACCGGGCTCGCGTACTTGTACACCGGCTCCTGCGCCGTGCCCGTGTTCTCGAACTGCGAGTTCGGGTACAGGTTGAGGCGGTAGAGGTTCGAGTACAGCGTGACGAGCTGGTCCTCGCTCGCGCCCTCGACCTCGATGACCCCCAGGCGGTCGTTCCACGCCTGCGCGGCGGCGGCCTTGACCTCCGTGAAGGTCTTGCCCGTCACCTCCAGGTCGAGGTTCTTGCGCGCCTGGTCGAGGCTGATGAACGACGTCGCGACGCGCAGCTCGACCGTCTTGTCGGACGACGTGTCGAACGTCGCGAAGCGCGCGTCCGCACGGTTGCCCGCCGCCGTCCCGACCGCCGTCGGACTACGGTCGAAGGTGCCGGCGACGAACATGCGCGTGCGGCCCACGGACAGGCCCGAGCCGTTCTCGACCCAGCCGGAGATCGTGCCCGTGGCCTGGTCGTACGTGAGCTTGGAGGAGCCGTCCACCTTGTCCACGAGCACGTGGCCCTTGGCTCCGGGGTAGCTGAAGCGGAGCACCGCGCCGTGGTCGGTGGGCGTCGCCTCGATCGCGGACCCGTTGGTGAACGTGACCCCGTAGTAGTCCGGCCGCGCCGTCTCGTCGGCGTGGTCGAACTCGAGGCCGCGCGTCGAGAGCGTGGCGTCGGGCGTCCCCGACGCCGTCGACGGGAGGAACGTCAGCTGGTTGCGGTCGCCCATCCACGGGCTCGGCTCGTGCGAGATCCCGAAGCCCTGGAGGACGGGCTTGTTGTTGGCGTTGTTGGCCTTGTGGTACTCGTACAGCCAGCTCTGCGAGGAGGCGTTCGTGTACGGCGTCCAGAAGTTGAACCCGTTGGGCGTCGCCGTCGCGGGGATGTTGTTCCCGCGCGAGAAGCTGCCCGACGCGAGCGTGCCGCGGCGCGTGTCCACGTAGTTGGCGAGGCTCGACCCGTCGATCGTGGCCGGCTCCGCCGTGATCGCGACGTCGTCGAGCCAGCCCGCGAACTTCGTCCCGGCGTGACCGCCCGGGTTGTCGTACCCGAGCAGCACCTGGTCCACGGTCTTGCCCGCGGCGACGTCGCCGAGGTCGACCCGCACCGAGTTCCACTGGTCGGCGTAGAGGATCTTGCCCTCGCCCTGCGCCTGCGCGGTCGCGACCGTCTCGTGCGCGTCGCGCGCGCCGAGGTCGGACAGGTAGGTCCCGTCGGTGAACAGGACGTCCACCGCCGCGTACGTCGACGGGTACTGCAGGTCGTCGAGCAGCTCGGGGAAGATCGTGTAGCTCAGGCGCGTGTCCTCGCCGACGACGACGTCCACGTCGTCGTAGAGCACGTTCGTCGCGTAGGTCTCGCCGTCGGCGAGGTGCGAGCCGTCGTACCGGAGCGAGTGCAGGCCGGAGAACCCGACGCCCGCCTTGTTGGTGAAGCTGACGCGCGGCCCGGTGCCGACCTTCGTCGTCATGGGGGCCGCGGACGGGCCGGCGCTCAGGTCGGCCGAGAGGTCCCACCCGGCGAGCTGGACGATGGAGTCGCCCGAGTTCGCCGTGACGTTGAGGCGCAGGTACGTGTACGCCGCGGTGGGCGCCTCGAGCTCGAACGTGCGCGTCTGCTGGCGGTTCGGGAAGTCCTCGTCCGTCCGGCGGTCGAGCGCGGTCCACGTGGACCCGTCGTTCGACCCCTCGACTGTCCAGGTCTTCGGGTCGCGACCGGCGGCGTCGTCGCCGGAGGTCATCGTGTACGCGACGAACGAGACGGGCTCGGCGAACTCGTACCGGACCCAGCCGGTCGACGCGAACGCGAGCCACTTGGTGCCCGAGCTGCCGTCGGCGAGGTTCGCCGCGCCCTCGTTGGGCAGGTTCTGCGCGCTCGCCGTGACGCCCTTCAGCTGCCCGAGGACGCTCCCGGGCAGGCCGGCCGTGAACGAGCCGACGTTCGCCTGCCAGGGCGCGCCGTCGCGCTCGGCCACCGTGGTGGGCAGCGCCGCCGGGTCGCCGGACTCGAACGACGACGAGAAGTCGCCAGGCTCGGCGGCCGCGGCGGGAGCGGCGGCGAGAGCTCCCGCGGGGGCCGTGAGAGGCACTCCGAGCGGGACGGCGAGAGCGGCGGCGAGCACGAGGCCGAGAGGCCGGGCGCGGCCGCTGCCGGACCGCGCGACCGCGCGTCCGGACGGGAGTGGTCTGGTCATGCCGCGATCTCCTTCGATCGTCTGACAGCGCTGTCAGGCTGCAGGGATGCCCCTGACAACGCGCAGGGGGGAAGCGTTGTCAGGGGCGACCTGAACCTATGCGTCGGTTCCGGGCTTTGTCAACGCGGCCAGGGCCCCGCCGGGAGGGCGCGGACGAGAGGACCCTCGGGCGCGAAAGTCACGCTCGGTGTGACTTTCGCGCTACCCGCTCGACCGCCGAGGGCGTCGCGCGCCGTCAGCACGACCGTGCTCGCACCGCCACGCGCACGGGCACCGCGGCCACACCTAGGCCCCGGGGCCGGGGACCTCCCCCGTGCCGCGGACGACAAGCCGCGTCGGCACCACGACGAGCCGTGGGGCGAGCTCCGGGTTCTCGGCACGGGACACCGCGAGCGCCGCCGCCTGCCGGCCCATCTCGACGACGTCGTACCCCACGACCGTCACGTGCAGCAGGTCCGCGAGCTCGAAGTCGTCGAAGCCGACGAGCGCGACGTCCGCCGCTCCGCCCGTCGACTCGCGGTCACGCAGCGCGTGGAGCGCGCCGACCGTGATCTTGTTGTTCGCCGTGACGAACGCCGTCGGCGGCTCGGGCAGGGCGAGGAGCTCCGCGACGAACACGCGTGCGAGGTCGGCGTCGTGCGCGCCGTCTCGCACGTAGCGGCCCGGGTCCTCGACGCCCGCGGCCCGCAGCGTCGCGACGAACTCGTCGCGACGCTCCTGGAACGTCCACAGGCGCGACACGTCGCCCACGAGCGCGATCCGGCGGTGCCCGTGCGCGAGGAGGTGCGTCACGGCGTCGCGCACTCCCCCGCGGTTGTCGATGACGACCGTGTCCGCCTCGACGCCGCGCGCGGGGCGGTCGATGAACACGACCGGCAGGCCGTCCTCGAGCTCGCGGCGCAGGCCCGAGTGGTCCGTCGACGTCGGGGTGACGACGAGCGCGCCGACGCGGCGCTCGACGAGCGCCTCGGTGAGCGACCGCTCGCGCTCCGGCTCCTCGTCCGAGCTCGTGGTGATGAGCTGGAGGCCGTGGTGGCGGAGCTCGCGCTCGATACCGCTGGCCAGCGCGGAGTAGAACGGGTTCGCGAGGTCGCCGGTGACGAAGCCGACGAGCCGCGACGAGCCGCCGCGCGCGAGGTCCGCGGCCACGGCGTTGCGCCGGAAGCCGAGACGCTGCGCGGCCTCCTGGACCTTGGCGCGCGTCTGCGGCGCGACGTTCGGCTCGTCGTTGAGGACGCGCGACGCCGTCTTGAGGCTCACACCGGCGACCTCCGCGACGGAGGCGAGCGTCGGGCGCCGGCCTCCGCGTCCGCCGTGCGGACGCGCCACGGCCGCCTCCGTCGGGGTGTCGGGCACCACGACCCCGACCTCGCCCGGCGGGACCGTCCCCGCGCTCTCCCCCTGCATCACCATCTCAGACCTCCCGTCGACCACGAATCAGCATGTCGACGACGATAGCGAGCAGCAGGACCGCTCCGGTCACGATGTACCGCGTGGCCGTGTCGAGGTTGAGCAGCGTGAGCCCGTTCGCGATGGACTGGAGCACGAGCACGCCGAGCAGCGCCGACCACGCGCTCCCGCGCCCGCCGAACAGGCTCGTGCCGCCGATGACCGCGGCCGCGATCGCCGTCAGGTAGGTGTCCGCCGCGCCGGTCCCCTGGTTCGCCGCCGCGAGCCGTCCCGCGGCGAGGACGCCGCCGAGCGCGGCGAACGTCGAGCACGCGACGAAGCACGAGACGACCGTGCGGCGCACCGCGACGCCCGCGAGGAGCGCGGAGCGCCGGTTGCCCCCGACGGCGCGCACGGAGCGTCCCCACCGCGTGCGGCGCAGCAGCACGTCGACCACGACCACGAGCGCCACGAAGAGCACCACGGTGTAGCCGATCCCGCGCGCCGTCCCGAGGTACGCGACCGTCGCGACGAGCACCGCCGCGAGGACCGTCGTCCGGACCGCGACGCGGGCCAGGCCCGGGCTCGGGAGCTCCGCCCGGACGCGGCGCACGTGGTCGGTCACCCGCAGCGCGGCGTACCCCGCCACGACCACGACCACGAGGCCCCACGCGACCGCGGGGGCGAGGAAGCCCTGCTGGACCGTGCGCACGAGCCACGACTCGAACGGCAGGTTGATCGATCCCTTGGGACCGAGGACGCGCAGCTGCACGCCCGCGAGGATCAGGAGCCCCGCGAGCGTGAAGACGAACGACGCGAGCCCGAGGCGTGTGGACAGCAGCCCGTACCCGAGCCCGACGACGACCCCGACGGACAGCGCCGCGACGATCGCGATCCCGACCGGCCAGCCCAGCCCGACCGTCCCGACGGCGAGCACCGCCGCGGCGAGCCCGCTCACCGAGCCGACCGACAGGTCGATCTGGCCGACGAGCAGCACGAGCACGACGCCGAGCGCGATGATCCCCGTGGGGGCGCTCTGGAGCGTGAGGTTGACGAGGTTCTCCGCGGAGAGGAACGCCGGGTTGATCGCGCCGAGCACGACCCAGATGAGCACGAGCGCGGCGACGATCGGCAGCATGCCGAGGTGCGCGCCGCGCAGCTGCTGCACGACGGACCCGGACAGCGCGCCCGTCAGGGGCCGGTCGAGCGCCGCGCCCGAGGTGCGGCCGGGGACGCTCATCGGTGCACCGCCCCGGTGCCGCCCGTGCGCCGCTCGCGCTCGGCCCCGCCCGCGCTCCCGCTCGGTCCGCCCGGGCGCGCCGGGCGCACGGCGCCCGTCATCGCGGCGAGCAGGTCCTCGTAGGACGTGTCGCCCGCGAACTCGCCGTGCACGCGGCCGAGCCGCAGCACGAGGATGCGGTCGGCGACGGCCTGGAGGTCGCCCGCCTGGTGGCTGATGAGGACGACGGCGTGCCCGCGCTCGCGCAGCTTCTCGATGAGGTTGAGGACCTCGGCCGTCTGCCGGACGCCGAGCGCCGCCGTCGGCTCGTCGAGGACGAGGACGCGCGGCGACCCGAGGAGGGCGCGCGCGACCGCCACGACCTGCCGCTGGCCGCCCGAGAGCGTGCGCACCGGCTGCCGCACGGACGGGACGGTCGCGGCGAGCTGGTCGAGCAGGCCCCACGCCTCGCGCTCCATCGCGATCTCGTCGAGGAACGGCCCGTGGAGGACCTCCTGCCCGAGGAACACGTTCTCGACGACGTCGAGGTCGTCGACGAGCGCGAGCTGCTGGAACACCGCCGCGATCCCGTGCTGGCGCGCGGCCGCCGGCGAGTCGAGCACGACGGGCGCGCCGTCGAGCAGCACCTCGCCCGCATCGGGGCGGAACGCGCCCGCGACGACGCCCGCGAGCGTCGACTTGCCGGCACCGTTGTCGCCCACGACGGCGAGGACCTCGTGCTCGCGCACCTCGACGTCGACGTCGACGAGCGCCCGGACGCCGCCGAAGCTCTTGGAGACCCCGCGCAGGGTCAGGACGGGGGCGCTCACGGTGCCGCCTCCAGGAGACCGGCGTCGACGCACGCGTCGACGTAGGACGGGGTGCAGATCTCGTCGACCGTGTAGACGCCGCCGTCGACGAGGACGCGCCGGACGTCGTCGACGCCGACCGCGCGCGGCGCGAGCAGGAGGCTCGGGACGCCGTCGATCACCGCGGTCGCGCGCGGGTCCTCGCCGCGCAGCACCCGCACGGCGAGCTCGGCGGCCGTGCGCGCCTGCTCCGTCGTGGCCTTGTAGACGGTCATGTACTGGTCGCCCGAGACGACGCGCTGGACGGCCGCGAGCTCGCCGTCCTGGCCCGTGGTGGGCGGCACCGGGTCGAGGCCGGCGGCCTTCATCGCGGCGATGGCGCCGCCCGCGATGCCGTCGCTCGCCGCGAAGACGCCGTCGACGCGACCCGGGTACTGCGTGAGCTGCCCCTCGACCCACTCGGTCGCCTTGTCGGGGCTCCAGTCGGGCGTGTCGTACTCGGCGAGCACGTCGATGTCCTCTCCCTCGAGCGCGCGGTGTGCGCCGGCGGCGAGCTCCGCGGCGTTCGGGTCGGTCGGCGAGCCCTGGACGAGCAGGACGCCCGGCCGCCGGCCCTGCGCCGGCGGGTCCTGCTCCGCACGGTCGAGGACCGCGCCGACGAGCGCCTCCCCCATGAGGTACCCGATGAGCTCGTTGTCGAACGAGACGTAGTAGTTCGCGCCGTCGACGAAGCGATCGTAGGCGATGACGGGCACGCCGAGGCGCTGGGCCTCGGCGACGACGCTCACCGCCGCGACGGCGTCGACCGCGTCGAGCACCAGGACGTCCGCGCCGCGCGCGAGCATCGACTCGGCCTGCTGCTGCTGGTTCGCGGCGTCCTGGGCGGCGTTCGCGTACAGCACCTCGCACGACGGGCAGCGCCGCTCGACCACCCCGACGAAGGTCGGGCGGTCGGTCGTCTCGTAGCGGGCGGTCTTGGCCTCGGGCAGCAGGAGCCCGATGGTCCCCTCCGACGGCCCGGCGGGCTCCTCCGGCGGCGCGCAGCCCGCGAGCGCCAGGAGGGCGACCACGACCGCCGTGACGGCCGTCGTCACCGCACCCCGCGCGCGACGGCGGGCGCCCCCGGCCGGGACGAAGGCCCCCGTCATGCGGTCACCCCCAGGGAGCCGCTCACGCGCGCGAGGTCGAGCGCGACGGCGAGCGCGCCGCGCACCTCGGCGGCCGACCCCAGCTCGGACGCGACGACCTCGACCGGGCCCGCCGTGCTGGGGACCGTGCGCTGCTCGAGCGCGGTGCGGAGCGGGCCGAGCAGGGCCTCGCCCGCCTCGGCGAGCTGCCCACCGACGACGACGATCTCCGGGTCGACGAGGTTGCACAGGTTCGCGGCCGCGACGCCGAGGTGCTGCCCGGCGTCGAACAGGACGCGACGGCAGCCGGGGTCGCCCTCCTGGGCGCGCGCGATGACGTCGCGCAGCGTGAGGTGGCCGCGGCTCTCGGAGAGCATGGACAGCAGCACGCCCGCGCCGACGTACATCTCGAGGCACCCGCGGTTGCCGCACCGGCACACGGGGCCGTTCTCGTCGATCGTCACGTGCCCGATCTCGCCCGCGACGCCTGCGCGGCCGTGCACGACGCGCCCGCCGAGGACGAGCCCGCCGCCCACGCCGTGGGACACGCGCAGGTAGGCGACGGCGTCGTGCCCGACGGCCGCCCCGAACCGGGTCTCCGCGAGGGCGCCGAGGTTGGCGTCGTTGTCGACCGTCACGGGCGCGCCGAGCTCGGCCTCGAGCAGCTCGGGGACGACGACGCCGTCCCAGCCCCGCATCATGCCGACCGTCGCGATGCGCCCGGCGCGCACGTCCACGGGGGCGGGCACCCCGACACCGACGGCGAGCAGCTCCTCGGGGGACGCGTCGACCGACGCGACCATCTCCCCGACGAGCAGCGCGGCGCGCTGCAGGCCGGTGTCCGCGCGGTGGTCCGGGGCGAGCGGCATGCGCTGGTCGGCGAGCACGCGCATGGACGCGTCCGCGAGCGCGACGCGCATCGAGCGGGTGCCGAAGTGCACCCCCGCGACGAGCCCGAGGTTGCGCGCGAGGGTCACCTGGAGGGCGCGGCGCCCGCTGCGCGTGGACGGCGAGGTGTGCAGGACGCCCGCGCCGGTGAGCTCCTTGACGATGTTGGAGACGGTGGCCGGGGACAGCCCGGTGACGCCGGCCAGCTCGATCTGCGTGAGGGAGCCACGCTGCTGGACGGCGCTCACGATCCGGGCTCGGTTGGCCTCACGCAGTGAAGTCTGCGAGCCCGGTGTCACCCGGTCAGCGCGCACGTCGGTCAGGATACCGCCGGGACGCGCCGGTCCTGGTGGGGCGCCTCGCCGTGCAGGTGGGGGCGGACAGCTCGACAGGGATCGGACAGCGCTGTCAGAATGATGGTCACCGCACGACCACGCGGTTTGGATCCATGTCCTGACGCGTACATCACGATTCAGCGACGCTTGCGTTCATTTCTTGACATCAAGCGTCGGGCGCCGTTGTATGGGCCTCGGGTTCGAGGGCGCGCCGGTGCGCCCGGCCGGTGCGACGTGGTCGTCCCGCCGGTCCCCCACGACCGAAGAAGGCGTAGGGATATCACGATGCGAATCGATCGCAGGACGAGCGCGACGGTGGCGACGGCCGCCCTCGTGGGTCTCGCACTCGCCGCGTGCAGCGGCGGTGGTTCCGGTGACGGGGGCACCGGTGACGGGGGCGCTTCGGGGGGCGGCGACGAGGTCGAGGTCTTCACCTGGTGGGCCGCCGGCTCCGAGAAGGCGGGTCTCGACGCGCTGGTCGGCGTGTTCGAGGAGCAGCACCCCGACGTGGAGTTCATCAACGGCGCGGTGGCCGGCGGTGCCGGCTCGGCCGCCAAGGACCTCCTCCAGTCCCGCCTCCAGGCCCAGGACCCGCCGGACACGTTCCAGGCGCACGCCGGTGCCGAGCTCCAGGACTACATCGACGCCGCGCAGATCGAGGACGTCTCCTCGCTCTACGACGAGTTCGGCCTCACCGACGTCTTCCCGGCCGACCTCGTCGACCGCCTCAAGTCCGACGACGGCGCGATCTACTCGATCCCGTCGAACATCCACCGCGCGAACGTGGTCTGGGCGAACCCGACGGTCCTCGAGGCCAACGGCGTCGACCCGGCCGCGACCTACGCGGACCTCGACGCCTGGATGGCGGACCTCGACAAGCTCCAGGCCGCGGGCGTCACGCCGCTGTCGGTCGCGACGACCTGGACCCAGGTCAACCTCCTGGAGACCGTGCTCCTCGCGGACCTCGGGGCCGAGGGCTACAACGGCCTGTGGGACGGCTCGACCGACTGGGAGGGTGCCGAGGTCACGGCCGCCCTCGAGGACTTCGAGAAGCTCATGAGCTACACCAACACCGACCGTGACGGGCTCGACTGGCCCGAGGCGACCCAGATGGTGATCGACGGCAACGCCGCGTTCAACGTCATGGGCGACTGGGCCGTCGCGGCGTTCGAGGAGCAGGGCAAGACGCTCGGCACCGACTTCACCGCGTTCCCCGTCCCGGGTACCGACGGCGTGTTCGACTTCCTCGCCGACTCGTTCACCCTCCCGGTGGGCGCCCCGCACCCCGACGGCGCCAAGGCGTGGCTCGAGACCGTGGGCTCGCTCGAGGGCCAGGTCGCGTTCAACAAGGCCAAGGGATCCATCCCGGCTCGCACCGACGCCGACCCGGCCGAGTTCTCGGAGTACCAGCAGACGGCGATCGAGTCGTTCGGCAACGACACGATCGTCTCCTCGCTCGCGCACGGCGCCGCCGCCCCGGTCGCGACGCTCAACGCGATCTCCGACGCGACGAGCAAGTTCACGTCCGGCGGGTCCGACCTCGCGACCTACCAGTCCGAGCTCGCCGCGGCCACCGCACAGGGCTGACACCGCTCCACGGAGCCGCCGCGCGTCGTCGGGCACGTCCCGACGGCGCGCGGCAGCCCCGCGAGCGGAACACGTCCCCCGGGGACGCCGGCGCTCCCGAGCGCCGCGTCCCCCGCACCCCACGACCGGGAAGACCCACCATGCTCAAGTCACTGCGACGAGCCGGCCCAGCGCTGCTGCTGCTCGCCCCCTCGCTGATCCTCGTCGGCGTGTTCGTCTACGGCCTGATCGGCGCGAACTTCAGGACGTCGATCACGGACAACCACACCGCGGCACAGGCCACGGGCCAGAAGCCGTCGGTCGTCGTGTGGTTCGAGAACTACACGGCCCTCCTCGGCAGCGAGGCGTTCCAGCACTCGCTGAAGAACCTCGTGCTCTACACGGTGGTCTTCCTCGCCGGCACGATGCTCATGGGCTTCCTGTGGGCGTGGATGCTGGACAAGCCCGTCAAGGGCGAGGGGATCTTCCGCTCGGTCTACCTGTTCCCCATGGCCGTGTCGTTCGTCGCGTCCGGTGTCGTGTGGCGCTGGCTCCTCAACTCGAACCAGGGCGAGCAGGCGAGCGGCCTCAACCGGTTGTTCCAGATCGTCGGGCTCGACTTCCTGCAGAACAACTGGTGGAACAACGTCACGTGGGGCATCACGGCGATCGCGATCCCCGCGATCTGGCAGCTCTCCGGGTACGTCATGGCGCTGTTCCTCGCCGGGTTCCGCGGCATCCCCGACGAGCTGCGCGAGGCCGCCCGCATGGACGGCGCGAGCGAGTGGAAGCTGTACCGCCACGTGCTGTTCCCGCAGCTCTCGCCGATCGCGCTCTCGGCGCTCATCATCATCGGCCACATGTCGCTCAAGGCGTTCGACCTCATCATGTCGATCTCGAAGCCCGCGAACTACCAGACCAAGGTTCCGGCCGTCGACATGTACGTCTTCAAGTCGAGCTTCGACTACGCCAACGCGGCGGCCGTCGGCTCGATCCTGCTGATCATCGTGGCCGTCGTCATCGTGCCCTACCTGATCCGCACCAACCGTCAGGAGAAGCGATGACGACCACCTCGACGCCGGCCGTCCCCGCCCCCGACGTCGTCGGCACGCCGCGCCAGCCGGCGCGCCGCACGCCGCGCGAGCGCTTCTCCGTCGGCCGCACGCTCAAGTACGCGGCGCTGGTCCTGTTCCTCGTCATCGTCCTCATCCCCGTCTACGTGCTCTTCGTGACGAGCTTCAAGGGCGCGGGCGACGCGTCGCCCGCGCGCGCGTGGTCGCTCCCGCAGACGTGGACGACGGAGAACTGGCAGACGGCGTGGACCGCGCTGTCCCCCGCCATCTGGCGCACGGTGCAGATGGTCGTGCCGTCGGCGATCATCGCGGCCTTCCTCGGGTCGCTCAACGGGTTCGTGCTCTCCCGCTGGTCGTTCAAGGGCGCGAACATCGTCTTCACGCTGATCCTCTTCGGGATGTTCATCCCGTACCAGGCCGTGATGATCCCGCTCAACCAGCTCGTGCTGGGCCTGGGCATCCCGAGCGGCGTGCCGTCGCTGATCCTGCTGCACGTCGTCTACGGCATCCCCATCACGACGCTCATCTTCCGCAACTACTACATGACCGTGCCGCACGAGCTCGTCGAGGCCGCGCGCGTCGACGGCGCGGGGATGCTGCGCACCTACTGGTCGATCATCCTGCCGATCTCGATCCCGAGCTTCGTGGTCGTGCTCATCTGGCAGTTCACGTCCGCGTGGAACGACTTCCTCTTCGCCGTGTTCTTCTCCTCCAGCCAGAACGGCCCCGTGACGCTCGCGCTGAACAACCTCGCGAACGGCGCGCTGCTGCAGAACTACGGCGTCTCGATGGCCGGCGCGCTCTTCGCGTCGCTCCCGACGCTGCTCGTGTACATCGTCCTCGGCAAGTACTTCGTCGGGGGTCTGATGTCCGGCTCGGTCAAGGGCTGACCCGACCGACCGCCCACCGCGGTCCCGAGGCCCGTCGGGGAGCATGGTCACCACCACGCTCCCCGACGGGCCTCGGCGCGTTCCCCGCCGCCCGCGGCTTCACCCGCGGCAGTTTCGCCGAACCTCTGGACTCTGCCAGACAGCGCTGTCAGGATGGCGGGCACCGGAGCTCCGCACCCCCGCACCCGCACCCCGCACCCGCACCCCGCGCCGCACCGCCGTCCACGGCGGACCCGCTCCCGACGACGACGACGAGAGACCCCCACCATGACCCGATCACCCGCCCGGCCCCCGGCCGCGCGCCGCGCGCGGCGCCGCACCACGACCGCCGTCCTCGCCCTCGCGACGGCCGGCTCCCTCCTCCTGGCCCCCGCGACCGCCCAGGGCGCGCCGACCGCTCCGCCCGCGGCCCCGGCGTCGACCACGGCCGATGCCACGCCCGCGTACGGCGCCCCCGACGAGACCGCCGCCGACTACTACGGCGCCCTCCTGCGGCACACCCGCTGGGTCGAGACCGTCTGGGACGAGTCCGCCGGGGTGTACCAGCTCAAGGACTTCAACTTCGCCGTCGTGCTGGGCAACGCCGTGCTCCTGACCCACGGCGAGTACGACGCCGAGCTCGCGGGCGTCTCGGAGGAGACGCTGCGCGCCCGCACGCTCGCGACGATCCGGCACTACGCGGCCACCAACCGGTTCGTGGACCCGGCAGGCACGTGGGGCAAGAAGCTGTTCTGGGACTCGACGTTCCAGTCGTACTTCCTCGCGGCCGGGACGCTGCTGTGGGACGAGCTCGACGCGACGACGCAGGCCAACCTCACGACCATCGCGACCGGCCAGTCGAAGTACACCGCCGACCTGGACTTCGGCAAGGACCCGCTCTCCGGGTCGTGGACCGCGGACTGGCCGACGGGCAAGCACGAGGGCGACACCGCGCAGGAGGAGGTCGGCGTCTACACGCAGGCCCTCGCGCCCGGCCTCGCGTGGGCGCCCGACGACCCCGACGCCGCGCGCTGGGCCGAGCAGCTCGGCGACTGGGGCCGCAACGCGGCGGGACAGCCGACGGCCGACCGGAACAACCCGGCCGTCGTGGCGGGCAGGCCCGTGTCGACGAACACCATGCAGACCATCCACGACACGTACCTCGTGGAGAACCACGGGTCGTTCGGCCCGCACTACCAGTCCGACATCTGGCGGTCCGGCGGGCGCAACGCGATCCACTTCCTGCTCCGCGACGAGCCGCTGCCGGAGATCCTCACGCACCAGCCCAACTCGGCGGAGCTGTGGGAGTCGATCAAGCTCGTCATGTCGGACGCGGGCGAGCCGTTCATGCCCATGGTCGCCGACCGCGAGTTCCTCTACGGCCGCGACGCCATCCCCATGGCGTTCCTCGGCCAGGTCCTGCGCGACCCCGACGCCGCGCGCGCCGAGGCGAACCTCGCCGCCGCGCTCGAGGACTACCAGTCGTACGCGCCGGTCCACCGGCTGGCGAAGTTCTCGGGCGAGCCCAAGTACGAGCCCGAGGCGCGCGCGGAGATCGCGATCTCCTACCTCCTGCACGTCGAGGCGGCCGAGTCGCCCGAGGGCCCCGTCGAGCCGACGCCGCAGGACGAGTTCTTCGAGCGCCTCGCCGGGGTGCGCGACTTCGGCGCCGGGCCCGGCCTGACCGTCCAGCAGACGGCGGACGCGTGGGCCGCGGCGTCGAGCCGCAAGGGCTTCGTGAAGTTCCCCTGGGTCCCGTCGCACGACTCGTGGCTGTTCCACGTCTCGGGCTCGACCCCGTTCCTCTACCCCACGACCGGTGCCACGGTCGACGACCGGCACGTGCGGACGTACACCGGCCCGCGCGACGGCTTCGAGGGCACGTCGTCGGTGTTCCGGGTCGGCAGCGGCTACGCGGGCCAGGTCACGCTCCCGACCGGCGCCGCCGTCTACGCGTCGACCGGGGCGGGCACGGAGGACGCGAGCCTGTCGGTCCGCAACCTCGCCATGAACGGCTACTCGGGCCTCGACGGGTCGCGCACCTACACGACCGCCGAGGGCGAGACCACCGCGACGCTCCCCGTGACGCGTCCGGCCGACCCCGCGGACGCGAAGGCGGTGCGCGTCGACGACCTGTCGTTCGCGCCCGTCACGGCGCGGTACGTCCGGCTCCTCGGGCAGCAGGGCCACCCGCAGTACGGCTACTCGATGTTCGCGTTCCACGCCTACGGCGACGAGGGGTCGACGACCGACCTCGCGGCCGGGAAGGTCGCGACGGCGTCGAGCCAGGACACGGCGGGCGGCCGCACCGCGGCGCGCGTGACCGACGGCAACCCGTCGACCCGCTGGGCCGTCGCGGTCGGCGAGCGCACGCGACCGGACTCGTGGATCCAGGTAGACCTCGGCGAGGAGACGACCGTGGGCGCCGTGCGGTTCGCGTGGGAGGCGAGCGCGGGCGCGCGGTACCTCGTCCAGACGTCGACCGACGGCCAGACGTGGACCACCGCGACCGCGTACGGCAAGGCCCCGGCGGACGTGAACGTCGCGCGGCTCGACACCGTCGACCTCACCCCGGCGGGCGCGGACGAGCCCGCGCCGGTCACCACGCGCTACGTCCGCATGCAGGGCGTGCGCGGCGACGCGACGTACGGCTACTCGCTCTACCACCTGCGCGCCTTCTCGCCCACGGGGACGGACGTCGCCGCGGGCAAGCCGGCCACCGCGTCGAGCGCCAACGGGTCGAACCCCGCGAGCGCCGTCACCGACGGCTCCGCCACGACTCGCTGGGCCGTCGCGGTCGCGGACCGCACCAAGCCCGACTCGTGGGTCCAGGTCGACCTCGGCGCACCCACCGCGGTGAGCCAGGTCCAGCTCGGCTGGGAGGTCGCCGCGGGCCAGGAGTACCGCGTCCAGACGTCGCTCGACGGGCAGACGTGGCACGACGCCGCGTCGTTCCGGTACACGGGCGACCAGGTGCTGAGCAGTGACGGCGACTGGCTCAACGTCGAGGGCGAGGCCGGGTTCGTCGTGCGCGGCTCGGACGCCCCCGTGACCGTCTCGCGCGCGACCGACACGCGGCACGTCGTGCGGCTCACCGACGGCGCGGCCGGGCCCCGGCTCGTCGAGATGGTCCCGGGCGACGCCGCGGCGACGGCCGCGCAGGCCGGGGCCCGCGTGCCCACGGCCGACACGGCGGGCGTGCTCGTGAGCGCGGTCGACGGGTACGTCGTCGCGTTCAACCTCACGGGCGCCGACGTCGCGACGACCCTCACCGTCCCGCACGACGGCGGGGCCGTCCCGGTCTACGCCGGCACCCAGACCGTCGGGGCGGACGCCTCGACGCTCGCGGTCACCGTCCCCGCGGGCGACGCCGTCGTCCTCGCGCCGCGCGCGACGGTCGCCACGCCGGCCGGGCATGCTCCCGCGGGGGTGACGGTCGCCGTCGCCGACGCGCGCTCGTTCCGCGTCACCGGCGACGGGGCGCCGGTCGAGCTGCGCCACGCCGAGACGGGCGCGACGCGCACGGTCGGGGCGACGCCGTCGGGCACGCGGGTCACCCTCCGGGACGCGACCCCGTTCCCGGTCGCGGACCACGCGCTCAGCACGCTCACGTTCCCCGCGTCCGTGCTGCCCACGGGCATGACGTGGCCCTCGCTCGCCGTCGACGGTGACGCCGCGACGTCGTGGGTCCCCGGACCGGACGGCCGCATGGTCACCGACCTGGGCGCCCCGCGCGAGATCGGCACGGTCGTCGCCGCGTGGGAGCGCGGCGGGGCGCCGGAGTCGGTCGTCTCGGTGAGCGACGACGGCCTGACGTTCACCGACGTCGGCACGATCGGCGCCGGTGACGCGCGCGGCGCGCTCGCCGTGGACCGCACGGCCCGGTACGTCGCGCTGAGCACGTCGTGGCAGGACGGCGACCCGGGCCTCACGGCGCTGCGCGTGCTCGCGCCCGGCGCCGCGGACCCGGCGGTGCACCCCGGGGTCGCCGTGACGGCGACGGCCGAGGTGCGGTGCCTCGCGGGCAAGGCGTACGTGGCGGTGCGCGTCGTGAACGACGACGACGTCCCGCTCGACGTCGACGTCGCCACCCCGTGGGGCACGAAGAGCTTCCCCGGGGTCAGCCCGGGGAAGAACGCGTACCAGTCGTTCGCCGTCCGCGGGGCCACCACCGGCCCCGTGACCGCGACGGCCGCGCCGTCCGACGACGCCGACGAGCGCGAGACCGTCGCGACGCCGGAGCACGGGCAGCCCGCCTGCGGCTGACCGTCCCGGTCCCCCGGACCCGGGGTCGTGCGCCCGCCCGGGGCGCGCGGCCCCGGGTCCGTCGCGTCCGGCGCGCGCGTCCCGCGTGGGGCTGCGTCGGGCCTGGACCGGGCCCGGATCGGGCCCGGCAGGTCGGGACCTTCGGCCGGTCCGGCGCGGGGGCCCGCGAGGATACGTTCGAGGTCCTGACGGCACCGCCGTCAGGAGGTCCGGACCGCCGGGCCGTCGTGGTCCGAAGGAGCCGCCGATGACCCGCCCCGGCCTCGTGGTCGCCGGACTGGACCGGCTGTCCGTCACGGACTGGCCCGGCCGACGGGTCGCCACCGTCCTCACCCAGGGCTGCCCGTGGCGCTGCGGCTACTGCCACCACCCGGGGCTGTGCGCGGTCGCCGCGCTCGGCGGCCCGCCGCCGCAGGACACGGTCCCCTGGTCCGAGGTCGTCGCGTTCCTCGCGCCGCGCCGCCGCCTGCTCGACGGCGTCGTGTTCTCGGGCGGCGAGCCGACCCTGCACCCCGGGCTGCTCGGCGCGATCGACGACGTGCGGGGCCTCGGCCTCGACGTCGGGCTCCACACGGCCGGCCCGTGGCCGGCGCGGCTCGCCCGGCTGCTGCCGTTCGTCGACTGGGTGGGCCTCGACATCAAGCACCTGCCGTCCCGCTACCCCGTCGTGACGGGCACGATCCCGTCGGGTCGGCGCGCGTTCGAGGCGCTGGCCGTGATCCTGCGCTCGGGCGTCGACCACGAGGTGCGCACGACCGTCGACCCGAGCGTCCACTCGCGCACCGAGCTCCTCGCGCTCGGCACGCACCTGCGCCGCCTCGGCGTGCGCGAGTGGGTGCTCCAGGAGGCCGTGCCCGACGGCGCGTCCCCCGCCTGGGCGCGCGGCCTCGCGGGCCGCCGCCTCACCGACGTGCTCGACGCGACCGACCTCGCCTGGGCGCGGCGGCGGGTCGCCGCCTGACGTCGCGCTGCGGGTGCGCGGGGCCGGCCCCCGCACCCGACGGCCCGATCGGGCGTGCCGGCGCCGCGCGGGCCCGCCCGTCAGACCGGGCGGACCGGCTGGCGGAGCACGGTGCGCAGCCTCGCGGGGTCGGTGCGCCGGACGTCGCTCAGGTAGATCTCGTGGTGCGGCCCGGCGAACGTGAGCCCGTGCTCGGGCAGGTAGACGTCGTGCAGCTCGGCGAGCACCGGGCCCTCGTCGTCGTACGGGCCGACGTGCAGCGTCTGCACCGACCGCCCCTCCGCGAGACTCGTGCGGCGCACGAGGTCGAGCGCGACCGGCGGCTCCTTCTTCGCCCGGAGCGTCTCCGTGGCGGCGACCACCGTGTCCTCGTCCACCCAGTCGGGCTGGAGGACGAGAAGGGTCCACCGCCACTCGCCCTTCTCGCGGCGCACGAACGTGCCCGGGTCGTCGGCCGTCCACAGCCCCTCGAGCGGCCCGACGACGTAGTCCCGCCCCGCGCGCTTGCTCGCGAACTTCACGGCGTAGGACAGCGAGAACAGCGCCTCGACCGCCTGCGCGTAGGCCGGCGCCGTGTTGGGGTCGCCCTCGCCGTCGACGGCGAGATAGGCCAGGGTCGGCACGTCCACCTCGACGAACCGGCCGCGGGGCGGCGCGTAGAGCTCGCGGTGGGACGCCTTGAGGTCGACCTTGTCCGACGGCATGGCCCGACGCTACCGGGCCCCTCCGACACGCGAGCGCGCCACCGGACGGTCCGCGCACGATGCCCGCACGCCTGATATCCAGGACGGGTGACCTCACCGCCGCCCCACCCCCCCGCACGACCCGCGGCACGGGTCCGCGTACGGCGGCCCCCCACCGGGGCCGCACCCCGCCTACCCGCCGCACCCTGGGCACCCGGATCCCGGAAATCCGCCGCACCCCGGGCACCCGGGGCACCCGGGCCTCGGGTATCCGGCACCGGGGTATGCACCGCCGCCCCCGCCGCCGGCGGCCGCCTTCACACCGAGGTACCGACGCACCGCCTGGGTGCTCATCTGGGTGCCGGTCGTCCTCATGGTCGTCGCGGGCGCGCTGAGCATCGGCCTGCTCGCCTACGCGGACAGCGACCCGTCGAACAACTCGGCCGCCGGCTACCTCGCGCTGATGATGTGGGCGGCGATGCTCGTCGTCGGGCCGCTCCTGCTCGGGGCGTTCGTCCCGGGCTGCGTGATGCTCGCGCGCTCGAACCGCGCACGGGCGCTCACGCAGGTCACCGGCTACCGGCCGCCGGCCTGACGACGGGCTCCGGGTCGGGCCGCGCGGCGGGTGGCGTCACGTAGTCGACGACCGCCCGCACGACGTCGGGGTCGCGCAGCAGCCGGTGGTGCCCGAGCCCGTCGGTCGTGAGCAGCTCGCCCTCGGGCCAGGCCGCCGCGAGCGCGGCACCCACGGGGTACGGGACCTCCTTGTCGGCGCGGTCGTGCACGACGAGCGCCGGCGGCACCGGGTGGGTGCGCAGCGTCTCGCGCACGTCGAGCTCGGGCAGCGGGCGCCCAGCCAGGTCGGAGAGCCGGCTCTGGAGGAGCTCGCGCGTCGGGCGCGACAGGCCCAGCAGGTCGGCGAACCCGTCGAGCTGACCGAGGACGTCGGCGATCGCCGCGACGAGCACGAGGCGCCCCGCGGGCAGGCCGTCGCGCACCGCGAGCACGGTCGTCGCCGTGCCGAGCGAGTGCCCGACGACGGCCGTCGCCTCCCCGTGCTCGCGCACCACCGCGGCGAGGGCGTCCGCGAGCTCGGGCATCGTGCTGCGCCGCGGACCGAGGCGGCCGGGCCCGGAGTCCCCGTGGCTCGGCGCGTCGAACGCGACGACGCGGTGGCCCGCGGCACGCAAGGGCTCGACGAACGCGCCGAGCTGGCCGCGCCGCCCGCCCCACCCGTGCGCGAGGTAGACGACGCCGGCCCCCGCCCCGTGGCCTGCGGTCCCGTCGGCCGCGTCGTCCGCGGAGGCGTGCGGATCCCAGGACTCGACGACGACCCGCGCGCCGGACGACGTCGTCACGGTGCTCAGCGCACCGGCGACGGCGCGGTCGTCGCGGCGACGACCCGCGCCGTCGGGCGGGGTGCACCACAGGTCGAGGGCGAGCCGGGCGGCACGCCGGGGCGACACCGTCTGGAGCACCGCGAACCGGGCGCGCACGAGCGCGAGTCGAGCCGCGGCCTTCCGACGACGCGCGGCGCGCCGTCGGTCCAGGCGAACGGTCGTGCTTTTCTCGGCTCGCGCGGTGGTCACGAGGATCCTCTCCGTCGGGGTGGGTCGGGTGCGGGGCAGACGCTCAGGCGACCGGCACGGGTGCGCGCGACCCGTCGAGGAGCGCCTCGAACGCGCGACGCGCCCGGTCCTCGGCCAGCGGGTCGGCCATGAAGACGTGCGCGTGGTGCAGCGCGAGCATCACCCCGTACAGCTCCGACGCGAACTGCTGCGGATCCACGTCGTCGCGGAAGCCGCTCTCCGCGACGCACGTCCGGTAGACCTGTGCGACGGCGTCGTACAGGTCCTGGTGGTCGCGCACGAGCTGGTCGCGGACCGGCCCCTCCTGGGCGGCGAGCTCGGTCGCCGCCTTGACGAACAGGCAGCCGCCGGGCTGCTGCCGCAGGTCGCACACGAGCCAGCGCTCGAACAGCTCGCGCAGGCGGCGCTCGCCCCGGGGCGTGCGCAGCGCGGGCGCCACGACCGTGTCGACGAACTCCGCGCGCGCCTGGTCGAGCACCGCGAGCTGGAGCGACTCCTTGGAGCGGAAGTGCGCGTAGAGCCCGCTCTTCGACATGCCCGTGGCGCGCGCGAGCTCACCGATCGTCAGGCCCGCGAGGCCGACGCGGTACGCCGCCTCCACGCCGCGGTGCAGGATCGTCTGCCGCGTGTCGTCGCCCTTGGTCACCCGGCGAACGTAGCACGACCGTGCGGAAACCGGGAGGGCAGGTCGCCCGGCCGCGGCGTCACGCGACGCGCGGGAAACGACGAACGGCCCCACCCGTCGGGTGAGGCCGTTCCGCTGTGCGCCCGGAGGGATTCGAACCCCCAACCTTCTGATCCGTAGTCAGATGCTCTATCCGTTGAGCTACGGGCGCTGGTCGTGCTGGCCGTTGATCGCTCACCGGCCGTCGAGAACACTACCGCGTCCTCGCCCTGATCCCAAACCGGGTCCGGGCCCGGAGGCCGCGGCGTGACGGACGCCACGCCGTCCGACCCTCGCCGCACCGACGACGCCCCACGGTCCCCCCACGGTCGGACCCGGGCCGGGCGACGTCCCGTCCCCAGCCCGACGCGGCGGCACCGCTCCCCGGCGGACGATCGACGCATGACGTTCACCGGCCCCACTCCCGTCCCCGGCGGCTCGCCACTCGTCGCGAGCGCGCTCACCAAGGTCTACGGCTCCGCGCAGACCGCGACGCACGCCCTCGCGGGCGTGAGCCTCACGGTCCGTCCCGGGGAGTCGCTCGCGATCATGGGCCCGTCCGGGTCCGGCAAGACGACGCTCCTGCACTGCCTCGCGGGCATCATCACGCCGACGTCCGGCTCGGTGTCGTGGCGCGGCGAGGACGTCGCGACGCTCTCGGAGGCGCGGCGCACGATCCTGCGCCGCCAGGACTTCGGCTTCGTCTTCCAGTCGGGCCAGCTCCTGCCCGAGCTGCCCGCCGTCGAGAACGCGGCGCTGCCGCTCATGCTCGCCGGCACGGCCCGCGCGGAGGCCACCGCGGTCGCCGCCCGCTGGCTCGCCCACCTCGGCCTCGCCGGGATGGAGCAGCGCCGGCCGGGCGAGCTCTCCGGCGGGCAGGCGCAGCGCGTCGCGATCGCGCGCGCCCTCGTCGGGTCGCCGGGCGTCGTGTTCGCCGACGAGCCGACGGGCGCCCTCGACCAGTCGACCGGCGCGGAGGTGCTCGACGTCCTGACCCGCGCGACCCGCGACTCGGGCGCCGCGCTCGTCGTCGTGACGCACGACGCCGGGGTCGCACGGCACTGCTCGCGCACGGTGACGATGCGCGACGGGCTCGTCTCCGGCGAGTTCTTCGCGCCCGGCCACGACGTCGCCGCCCCGGCCGTCCCCGGTCAGGAGAGCGCCCGATGAGGACCGTCGACCTCTGGTGGCTCCTGCGCCGCCGCAGCGCCGACGAGCGCGACCCGCAGGGCCTGACCAACGTGCTCGCCGTCATCGCGTTCGCCACGACCACCGCGATCCTGCTCGTCGTCGTGGGCGGGTTCGGGGCGTTCCTCGGCCGCGCGGGCGGGATCGAGGGCATGCAGGAGGGCGTGGACGCGGCCGTGACGTCGTACGACACGCAGTACCCGATCTTCGCCGGCATCGCCTCGCTCCTGCTGCTCATCCCGCTCGTGACGCTCGGCGGGGCGGCCGCGCGGCTCGCCGTCGCGCGCCGCGACGCGCGCCTCGCGGCGCTCCGGCTCGCAGGGGCCACGACCGGCCAGGTCACGTCCCTCACCGTGCTCGACGCCGCCGCCCAGGCCGTCACGGGGGCGCTCGTCGGCCTGGTGGGCTACGGCGCCCTCCTGCCGCTCGTCGCGCAGCTGCGCTTCCAGGGCCGCACGTTCGACGTCGCCGAGCTGTGGGTCGGCGTGCCCGCCCTGCTGGGCGCCGTCGTGCTCGTGGTCGCGGTCGCGCTCGTGTCCGCGCTCGTCAGCCTCCGGCGCGTCGCGATCACGCCGCTCGGCGTCGCCGCGCGCGTCACTCCCCCGGGCCTCAAGGCGGTGCGCCTGCTCGCGACCGGGCTCGCGGCCGTCGCGATGATCGTCGCGACCAACCTGTCGTTCGGCTCGGCCGCGGTGGGGATCACCGTCGTCGTCGTCATCCTGCTGATCGGCTTCGCGACGCTCAACCTCGTCGGGCCGTTCGTCATCTGGGTCGTCGGCAGGATCACCGCCGGCTCCGCGCGCCGCGTGCCCACGCTGCTCGCCGGACGGCGGATCGTGGACAACCCGAAGACCGCGTGGCGGTCCGTGGGCGGGGTCGCGCTCGCGACGTTCATCGCGGGCCTCGCGAGCATCTTCGCGCTCTTCGACCCGGGCATGGCGTCCGACCCCGCGGAGGCCCAGTTCCTCGTCGACATCAAGACGGGCGGCTTCCTCACCCTCGCCATCGCGGGCGTCCTGGCCGCCGTCTCGACGGGCGTCATGCAGGCGGGCCGGGTCATCGACCAGCGCGGCGAGTACCGCACGCTCGTCCTCGCGGGCACCGACCTGCGGACGCTCGACCGGGCGCGCTTCCGCGAGACGCTCGTGCCGCTCGTCGTCAGCGTGGGCGTCGCGACCGCGGCCGTGCTGCTGTTCATGGTGCCCGTCCTCGGCATCAACGCCTTCACGAACGCGAGCGTCGCCCTGCAGTTCCTGCTGTGCGTCCTGGGGGCGTCCGCGCTCGTGCTCGCCGGGGCGGGCGCGTCGCGGTTCGTCGTGCGGTCGGCGCTCGCGACGACCGGTACGGCGTAGGGCGCGGCCCACGGCGCAGGGCCGACGTCGGGGCGTCACGCAGGGCCGGTGACGGCACCGGGGCGGCTGGGGCTCGCCACGAGCCCGGCCGCCCCGCCCGCGCGTCGGGCGGTAGGGGCCGCACGATCCCGGGCAACAGAAAAGGCCCCGGGTGCGTGCACACCGAGACCTTCCTGAGCGGAGACGGAGGGATTTGAACCCTCGAACGGGTTGCCCCGTTACCACCTTAGCAGGGTGGCGCACTAGACCTGACTATGCGACGTCTCCTCGCAGGACTCTGCGGAGAGCCTGCGTCGCCCAGGGTACAAGGGCGTCGCCACCAGACCAAACCGCTGGCCCGACGGCGTCCCCTCCTACCGCTCGAAGGTCCACTCGCGGTCGGTGAGCATGCGTGCGACGGCGAGCCCGATCGCGAGCGCGACGATCACCAGGCCCGCCTCCACGGCGTAGGCGAGGGCCTGCGCCGTCGCCCCGGTGTTGAACTCGTACACCGCCCGGTACGCCGTGACGCCGGGGACCATGATGACCACGGCCGGGACGGACACCGTGATGCGGGGGACGCGCAGCGCGGGCGCGACCGTCGCCGCGAGGAGCCCCACGAGCAGCGCCGCCGCCGCGGCGGCCGCCTGCGGGACGACCTCGGCGTCGACGAGGAGCAGGCGCCCCACGTTGGCGACCATGCCGATCGAGGCCGCCCCCAGCGCCATCGCCCAGGGGCTGTTGAACATCAGCGCGAACCCGAGCACCCCGAGGAAGCTCGCGACCGCGCGCAGGCCGAACAGCAGCGGCTCCGCGAGGACCGGTGCGGGCACCGGGTCCGGGGCGAGGCCCGCGGCAGCCGAGACGCCCCACACCGCCAGCGCCGCCGACGCGAGGATCATGAGCGCGTACGTCACGCGCGCGACGCCCGCCGAGAAGTCGAGCTTCGCGAGGTCGAGGGCTCCCGTCACGAGCGCGAACCCCGGCACGAGGAACAGCACCGCCGAGACGTACCCCGCCTCGTGGCCGCCCTCGACCCCCGCCAGCGCGGAGAGCCCCAGCACGAGCCCCAGGTACGCGATGCTCGCGACCGCGGCCGCGAGCATCGTCACGCCGAACTGGTTGATGCCGCGGTGCAGCATCGCGCGCCGGACGCCCTGCCCCAGCGCCGCCGCGACGAGCACCGCGCCGCACTCGACGAGGCCCCCGTGGTTGAGGAACGCGAACGCGGCGCACGCGATCCCCGCCCACAGGGCGTTGAGGAACGCCCCGTAGAGCGGCGGTCGGCGCGCGATCCGGTCGAGCTCCGCGTCGACCTCGTCGAGGTCGGCCCCCGCCGGCAGCGTGGCCGAGAAGCGCTCGAGCTGCGCGAGCCGGTCCGCGTTGATCCCGATGGAGCGCACCTCGGTGAGCTCCGTGCGGAAGATCGGCCCGCGGTAGGACGTCGCGGTGATCTCCGTCAGCGTCACGTGCGCCGCGATGCGGTCCAGGCCCAACGCCCGGGCCGCGCGCGTCATGTGCGACTTCACGCGGTAGCTGCCGGTGCCCGCGGACAGCGCGAGCCGACCGATCCGCAGCACGGTGCCCGACCGGCGGATGAGGTCGACGGGCTCGAGACCGGCTTCGTCGGCCGGGGAGGGCTCAGGCGTCACGACGCCATGATCCCGTACCGCCCCGCGACCGGCACTCGCCGAAGGTCCCGGACCTCCCGGCCAGAGCCCCGCGCCGTCGTGGCGTACCGTCTGCCCATGGCCGCCGACGTCCCCCGCACCGCCCCCGCCGACGTACCCGGGCGCGGTGGCCCGCGCGTCCCGACCGACTTCGACGTGCTGGTGGTCGGCTCGGGGTTCGGCGGCAGCGTCGCCGCCCTGCGCCTCACCGAGAAGGGCTATCGCGTCGGCGTCCTCGAGGCGGGCCGCCGCTTCACCGACGAGGAGCTCCCCCGCACGTCGTGGCGTCTCCGGTCGTTCCTGTGGGCACCCGCCCTCGGGTGCTTCGGGATCCAGCGCATCCACCGCCTCCGCGACGTGCTCGTCCTCGCCGGCGCCGGTGTCGGCGGCGGCAGCCTCGTGTACGCGAACACGCTGTACGAGCCGCTCGACGACTTCTTCACGGACCCCGCCTGGGCCGACGTCGCCGACTGGCGGTCCGAGCTGGCGCCCTGGTACGACCAGGCGCGCCGGATGCTCGGCGTGACCACCTACGCCGGACGCACCCCCGCGGACGACGTCCTGGAGGACGTGGCCCGCGAGACCGGGGTGGGCGACACCTTCGTGAAGGCGCCGGTCGGTGTGTTCTTCGGCCGAGGCGGGACACGGGAGCCGGGGGTCACCGCCCCCGACCCCTACTTCGGCGGGGCCGGGCCCGAGCGGCGCGGCTGCACCGAGTGCGGCGCGTGCATGACGGGGTGCCGGGTCGGGGCGAAGAACACGCTCGTGAAGAACTACCTCTACCTCGCCGAGCGCGGCGGCGCCCAGGTCCTGCCGCTCACGACCGTCACCGAGGTGCGGCCCGTGCCCGACGGCGCGGGCGGCGTCGTGCACGAGGTCCTCGCCCATCGCTCGGGGCGCCCCTGGGCAGGACGGCGGCGCTACACGGCACGACACGTCGTGCTCTCCGCGGGGGCGCTGGGCACGCAGAGACTCCTCCACGCCATGCGGGACTCGGGACGCCTGCCGGGGGTCTCCGAGCGACTGGGACACCTCACGCGCACCAACTCCGAGGCCCTGCTCGGCGCCACGGTCCGGCGTCGCGACCACCAGCGACGGTCCGACGCACCCGACTACTCGCGCGGCGTCGCGATCACGTCGTCGTTCTACCCGGACGCCCGGACCCACGTCGAGCCCGTGCGGTACGGGAAGGGGTCGGGGGCCATGGGGCTGCTCCAGACCGTCCTCACGGACGGTGGCCCGGGCAGGTGGCGCACCTGGATGCGGGAGCTGTGGCGCCGGCGTCGGGACCTGCCGGCGATGGCCGACCTGCGCGGCTGGTCGTCGCGGACGATCATCGCGCTCGTCATGCAGAGCCACGACAACTCGCTCACCACCTCACTGCGGCGCGGGTTCCTCGGCCGCAAGGTCCTCACGTCCCGCCAGGGGCACGGCGCGCCCAACCCGACCTGGATCCCGGCCGGGAACGACGCCGCGCGCCGCATGGCCCGGCGCATGGGCGGCATGCCGGGAGGGACCGTCGGCGAGCCCTTCGACGTCCCGATGACGGCCCACATCCTCGGCGGGTGCGCGATCGGCGCCTCGCCGCGGACGGGTGTGATCGATCCGTACCACCGTGTCCACGGTCAGCCCGGCCTGCACGTCATGGACGGGTCCGCGGTGAGCGCGAACCTCGGGGTGAACCCGTCGCTCACGATCACGGCGCTCGCGGAACGGGCCTGTGCGCTCTGGCCCAACGCGGGGGACGAGGACGTGCGCCCGCCGCTCGGCGGTGCGTACGCCGTGCTGGACCCGGTGGCACCGCGGCACCCGCTGGTCCCGGCGCACGCCCCGGCAGCACTGCGCCCGGCGCGCGTCAGGCCGGGACGGAGCACGGCTCCCGACCCGGCCTGACGGCACGACTGGCGGAGGGCGAGGGATTCGAACCCCCGGTGCGTCGCCGCACAACGGTTTTCAAGACCGTCACATTAGGCCGCTCTGTCAGCCCTCCCGGCGAGCCATTGTGGCACGCCCCGCCCGTGCACGACGACGGCGGGCCGACCCGTGGAGGGCGGCCCGCCGTCGTGCGGTGGCGCGGGGTGCGGGAGCGGTCAGGCCGCGCCGCGGAGCTGGCGCATCGCGAGCTGGACGAGCGCGATGAGCGTCTGCTTCGTCGCCGCGCGCGAGCGCGCGTCCGTGTAGAGCATCGGCACGTGCGGCGGGATCTGCAGCGCCTCGCGGACGTCCTCGAGCTTGTGCTTGGCCACGCCGTCGAAGCAGTTGACGCCCACGACGAACGGGATGTTGCGCGACTCGAAGTAGTCGATCGCCGGGAAGCACTGCTCCAGGCGGTCGGTGTCGACGAGCACGACGGCGCCGATCGCGCCGCGGACCAGGTCGTCCCACATGAAGAGGAAGCGGTCCTGGCCCGGCGTGCCGAACAGGTAGAGCCACAGGTTGCCCGGCAGCGAGACGCGGCCGAAGTCCATCGCGACGGTCGTCGTCGTCTTGCGGTCGGACACGCCGCCCGCGTCGTCGACGCCCACCGAGTGCTCCGTCATCGCGGCCTCGGTGTTGAGCGGCTCGACGTCCGAGATCGAGCCGATGAACGTCGTCTTGCCGACGGCGAAGCCGCCCGCGACGACGATCTTCACGACCGTCGGCGCGGTCCGGGACGCCGCCGCGCCCCCGGGCTGCGCCGCCGCGGCGGGCGGAGCCACGGGCGCTGCCGCGACCGGGCGCGCGGGGGCCGCCTGCTGCACCGGGGCGACCGGCTGAGCGGGCGCCTGCTGAGCAGGCGCCTGCTGAGCGGGAGCCACGGGCTGCGCGGCAGCCAGGGGCTGCGGCGCGGTGCGCGGCTGGGCCGCGGCCTGCGCGACGGGAGCCGACGCAGGCTGCGCGGCGGCCGGGGACGGCTGCGCGGCGGCCGGAGCAGGAGCGACCGGCTGCGGTGCGGCCGGAGCCGCCGCGGGCTGCGTCGCCACCGGCGCGACAGGCTGCGGTGCCGCCGGCTGCGGCGCCGCCGGAGACACGGGCTGGGCCGCGGCCGGCTGCTGCGGTGCCGCAGGCTGGCCGGGCGTCGCCGGAGCCGCCTGGGTCGGCACGCCGACGGGGGCGCTCACCGGAGCCCACGCCGTCTGGCGCAGCGCCGGCTGACCGCCGGGCGCACCCCCGCTCGCCCCGGACGGCTGCCCTGCCTGCGGCCCGCTCCCCGAGCCGTCAGAGGGTGGAAATGCCATTGAGAACACTCTCCAAGACGCTCAGGGACAGACCCGAGTGGTTGCTGCCGTGACCCGTGTGGACGTTGAGCGGGGTCGACGTGTGGACGGTGATGTAGTTGTCCTCCTGCAGGTCCGCGACGAGCACCTTCGTCACGCCGAGCGGCAGGCGCAGGAGCGCGGAGAGCTCGGCGATCGAGACGTACGTGTGCGCGGCGTGCTGGAGGATCGAGCGCTTCTCGGGCGGCAGCCCGAAGCTGTTCACGGCACCCGGCATGACCTCGACGAGCGCCTCGAGCGGGAGGTCGGACGTGGCGGACCGCACGCGACCACCCGTCACCGCGTACGGGCGGACGGTCGCCGCCTCGTACCCGTCGTGGGCTCCCATGCTGCCGAAAGGTACGTTCGTCATCGATCAGTCCTCATCCCACCGGGGTTCGGGTCGCACCGTCGACCGGAAGGCTACCCCGCATCTCCGAGATGAGCTGCGGCGTCAGGGTCGCCTCCGTGCGCGAGACGAGGAGCGCCATCTCGTAGCCGATGAGGCCGATGTCGCAGTTCGCCTCGGCCACCACGCCCAGGACGGAGCCGTTCGACACGTTCATGAGGAACAGGAACCCGTTGTCCATCTCGATGATGGCCTGCCGGACGTTCCCGCCGTTGAGCTGGCGGGCCGCACCGCGGGTCAGGCTCGACATGCCCGAGACGATCGCGGCGAGCTGGTCACCGCTCGTCCGGTCGAGCTGGTCGGACATCGCCATGAGCAGGCCGTCCGCCGACACCACGAGCGTGTGCCGGCTGCCCGGTACGGTCCGCACGAAGTTGTCGAGCAGCCACCCGAAGTTCGTGGCCTCGGTGCTGAGCGCGTTCACTGTTCCTCCTCGTCAGTTGCCGCAGACGGCATGTCGTCACCGCGCCTGCGGCGCTGAATCAGGGACATAATCCATGGCCTCGGGGTTCCACGTCGAACTCGTCTCGTCCTGCCCCTCGACACGCCCGCGGGCGGTCGCCGACTGGAACGCCGACAGGCGCGCCCGCAGCTGCTCCGGGTCGCGGTCGATCCGCGCCGTGAAGCGGTCGACGTACCCGTCGCGCTCCTCGCCGCGCGAGCGTCGCGCGAGGCCCGACGCCGCGGCGTCGACCTTGAGCGGCTGGTAGATGCCGTCGTTCGGGTCCGCCAAGGTCGCTTCCTGGAAATCGGTGCTGCCCTGCAGCAGGGTGGACATCTCCTCGTACAGCACCGCCGACGCCATCCAGTCCGACCGCGCCTCGACGGAGTCGGACACGTAGCCCGCGTCCAGCGGCTCGAGGGACTCCGCGACCGGGCGCCGGGCGAGCGGGCTCGGCGGACCGTAGCCCGACGCCGCGTCCCTGGCGGGAGCGGCGTCCCACGCGGCGGCGGGGGCCGGCTCGGGCGCGGACGGTCGGACCGCGGGGTACGGGTCGTCCTGGACCGGGGGGAGGCTCCGCGTCTCCTGCACCGGAGCCGCCGGCGCCTCGGGGGCGAAGGACGGCGTGGGCGCAGCAGGGAGGTCGGTGCGCGGCGCGAACGCGGACGTGCGTGCCGGCGCGCCCGGCTCCTGCCGCGCGGCCGGGGCCCCCTGGACCGGGGCGGGCGCCGCGGGCGCAGGTGCCACCGGGTTCGACGCCGCGGGTGCGGCCGCCGCCGGTGCCGGCGCCGGCGTCGAGACCGCCGGGCGCGAGGCGAGCGCCTCCGCCGAGGGGCCGGCGGGTCGCGTCGCCTGCGGCGTGGCGGTCGTCCGCGGACGACGCCCGAAGAGACCGCGCTTGCGCGCCTGGCTCTCGCGCAGCGATCGGCGCGTCGGGAGGTCGGCCATGAGCTCCTCGAAGCGCGGCAGCGCCTCGAACGAGAGCTCGGCGGGGATCTCCTCTGCGCCGTCCCCGGCACGACCCTCGGCCACGACAGGGACGTCCGTCGTCTGCTCCGGGGCGGAGGGCGCCACGGGCCGGACCTCGGTCGCGGCCTGGCTCCGGTCGGCGAGCGGCGCGCGCTCGGCCGCGGGCTGCTCGGGCTGCACCGCCACGGGCGGGACGACGCGGGTCGCGTCGAGCGGCTCGTCGGCGAACGACGACGGCGCCCAGCCCGCAGACGCGGTCTCCTGGGCAGGCTCGGGCTCCCACGCCTGCTCGGCGGGCTGCTCCGGGGTCCACGCCTGCTCGGCGGGCTGCTCCGGGGTCCACGTCTGCTCGGCGGGCTGCTCCGGGGTCCAGGCCTGCTCGGGCGCCCAGGCCTGCTCCGTGCCCGTGGCCGCGCTCGGAGCGGCCGGCTGCTCCGCGACCTCCGGCGGGGTCCAGACGACCTCGTGGTGGACGGCGGCCTCGGCCGTCGGCACGTCGCTCACCAGCGGGATGTCGGTCGCCGTGACGTCCGGCGCGACCGGCAGCTCGACCGGGTTCTCGGTGACCGGCCGCTCGCCCACGGGGCGGAAGCTCGAGAAGAGCGCGCTGCGGGTGCTGACGTCGAGCACCGGGATCTCGGCCGAGACGGGCTCGACCGGGGTCGTGGCGGCACGGGACCGGCTCGGGAGCGCCGACGCGGCGGGAGCCACCTCCGCGGGCGGGATCCAGGCCTCGTCCGCGGCGGGCAGCTCGTCCGGGAGTGCCGGGGTCGCGAGCGGCGGGAGCACGATGGCGCCCGTCTGCGGGCCCGACGCGAACGACGCGCTGGGTGCGGCCGCCGCCGGGTCGACCGTGCGGGAGCGACGGCGCGGCATGCCCGTCTGCGTGGTCCCGTCGGTGAGCGCGTCGAGGTCGACCGGCACGGCGGCGGGCGCCTCGGGCTCCACGGCCGCGGCGGACGCCGCCGGGACGGGTGCGGGTGCGGGAGCGGCGGGCTCGGCGGGGAGCGCCGGCATCACGCCCGTGCTCGTGAGCTGCTGTGCGGCGGCCTGGGTGCTCGTCTCCAGCGGGTCCGTCGGCTGCGGGAGCGGGACGTTCGAGTCGGGGACGAAGAGGACCGCCGGGAAGGACACGACGACCTCGGTGCCCTGCTCGTCGCCCCCGGCGCTGAAGCGGACCTTGGCGCCGAGCCGCTCCGAGAGGCGGCCGACCACGAACAGGCCCAGGCGCTGGGCGCCGACGACGTCCGAGGCCGCGTGCGTCGCGACCTTGCGGTTCGCCTCCGCGATCTCCTCGGCCGTCATGCCCAGACCGTGGTCCCGGACGGTGATGTGCACGAAGTCCGCGTCGCGGCCGGTGGTGACCTCGACGGGCGTGTGCGGCTCGGAGAACATCGTCGCGTTCTCGAGGAGCTCGGCGAGCAGGTGCGCCGCGTTGAGCGCGTTGTGCCCCAGCATGAGCGGGTCGACGACGAGGTTGAGGCGCACCCGGTCGTACAGCTCGATCTCGGAGGACGCGGTGCGGATGACGTCGGAGGCCGGCATCGGCTGGCGCACCCGACGGCCCGAGTCGATGCCGGCGAGCACGAGCAGCGACTCGGCGTTGCGGCGCATCCGGGTCGCGAGGTGGTCGAGGCGGAAGAGGTTGGACAGCGTGCCCGCGTCCTCCTCGGAGCGCTCGAGGTCGTCGAGGAACGCGAGCTGGCGGTTGAGGAGCACCTGGTCGCGGCGGGCCACGTTGACGAACATCTCGGCGATCGAGCCACGGAGCGCCGCCTGCTCGCGGGCGACCTTGATCGTCGTCTGGTTCACGTCGTTGAACGCGGTCGCGAGCTGGCCGACCTCGTCGCTGGACTCGACGGTGATCGGCGCGAGGTCGATGCCCGGGCCCTGGCCCGGCACGGCGACCTGCTCGACGAGCTTGGGGAGCTGGTCACGGACGTCCTCGGCGGCGTCGGTGAGGCGCCGCAGCGGGTTGACGATCGCGCGCGCGATGAAGCCCGCCACGAGGATCGAGGCGACGACCGCGGCGAGCGTCACGAGGATGGTGATCACGGCGCGGGTCGTGGCGGCCGCCGCGAGGTCCGAGGCCTTCTCCGCGGTCTCGGTGCGCACGGCGTCGCGCACGGGGGCGGTCTGGTCGCGGTCCTCCTGCGAGAGGGTCGGCCACTGCGCTGCCTGGCTGGGCGGGGTGGCTGCCGGGCGCGACCCGATGAGGTTCTCCCGGATCTGGTTGTAGGTCGCCGTCGGCGTCTCGAGGCGGAACTCCCCCGGCAGCTGGCGGACCGCGGCGCGTGTCCGACCAGCGAGTGAGTTACCGGTGGTGATGAGGACGGCGGCCTGCTGGTTGGTGGTGTCGCTCTGCTGCCCCGCCTGCGCGGCCTGGAGCACCGCTCCGGCCAGCGGCTGCTCGAGCGCCTGCTGGGCGAGCAGCTCGTCGAGGAGCACGTAGGTGTCGAGGTACTGCGCGAGGCTGCGGTCGGGAGTGGTGTCCGCGAGCGTGCGCGGCACGTCCAGCGCCGCGTCGATGAGGTCGCCGTACAACGAGTTGCGCTGCAGCTGGCCGAGACCGGACCGGTCGATCGCCTGGCGGACACCGACGAGCTCGGACCGGTCACCGATCGTGTCGGCCATGGCCTTGCGCACGCGGGGGTCGAGCGCCGACGTGTTGAGCCGCTCGTACGCGCGGTCGCGCGCGTCGAGCGCGCGGTCGGTCTTCTCGCGCTGCGCCATCATCTGCGCCTCGGCCTCCTCGGCCGTGTCGCGCGTGCTGTTGGCGTCGAGGAACGAGTACGTGCGCTCGGCCGCGATCTCCGTCCCGGCCGCGTCCTGCGCCGCGAGCGCCGCGACGAGCGCGCTCGTCTGGCTCGCGTCGCGCGCGGTCCCGATGGCCTGCGCCGAGATGATCGCCGCGGCGGCGAAGAGGACGAGGACGGGCACCGCGAGTGCCGCAAGGATCTTCCCGCGGACGCTCAACCTGCGGAGCATACGAACCTGCCTCCATCACCTGGTCCACCCGTTCGGCGGCATGGTCGACGCGCGTGGCAGCGGCGCCTCCCGGGCTCGCTCCCCGGTCGTGCGTACTAACTATCGGTGCACATCTCCCGGACACCTAATCCGCGAGGAACGCGAACAATCGCCCTCGTCCCGCGGTGCCCCCCGTCGGCGAACCGGCGCCTCCCGGGCCGTCCGCGTAGTCTCGGCGATGTGCGAGGCGTCACGATAACGGGCCCCGGTGGCCCTGAGAAACTAACGGTTTCCACGCTCCCTGACCAGACCCCTGGGCCGGACGAGCTCGTGGTCGACGTCGCTTCCGCTGGCGTGAACCGTGCTGACCTGCTACAACGCGCTGGATCTTACCCTCCGCCGCCCGGCGCACCCGACTGGCCGGGCCTCGAGGTCTCGGGCACGGTGGCCCGCGTCGGGGACGCGGTGTCGGGCTGGTCGGTCGGCGACCGGGTGGTCGCGCTGCTCGACGGCGGCGGCTACGCGGAGCAGGTGCGGGTGCGCGCGACGCAGGTGCTCCCCGTCCCCGACGGCGTCGACCTCGTGGACGCGGCCGCCCTCCCCGAGGCGGTGTGCACCGTCTGGAGCAACGTGGTCGACGTCGGCCGTCTGGCGCCCGGAGAGTGGCTGCTCGTGCACGGCGGCTCGGGCGGCGTCGGGACGGTGGGCGTCCAGCTCGGCGCGGCGCTCGGGGCGCACGTCGCGGTGACTGCGGGCGGTCGCGACCGCGCCGACCGGTGCCTCGCGCTCGGGGCGAGCCTCGCCGTCGACCACCGCACGGAGGACTTCGTCGCCACGGTGCGGGACGCGTCGGGCGGCCACGGCGCGGACGTGGTGCTCGACGTCGTCGGCGCGGCCTACCTGCCGCGCAACCTCGAGGTCCTCGCCACGGGCGGGCGCCTCGTCGTCATCGGCATGCAGAAGGGACGACGCGCGGAGCTCGACCTCGGCCTCCTCCTCGCCCGCCGCGCCACGGTGGCCGGCACGACGCTGCGGGCCCGCCCGCCGCAGGAGAAGGCGCGCATCGTGCACGAGGTGCTGACGCACGTCTGGCCGCTGGTGGAGGACGGCCGGGTGCGGCCGGTCGTGCACGCACGGCTGCCGCTCGACGAGGCGGCGCGCGCGCACGAGCTGCTCGACTCGGGCGAGGTGTTCGGCAAGGTGCTGCTCGTCCCGTGACGGCGGGGGGCGCCCGTCGGTGCGCGCGGGGGTGGCACGCGCAAGACTGGACCCATGGCTGACGAACCGCGCGACCCCCGTCCCGACGAGCCCACCGCTCCCGACCCCGCGGCGACCGCGCAGGGCGACGACGAGCCCGGCCGTTCCACCGTGGTCATGCCCGACGGCACGGGGGTGAGCGTCGTCGAGAGCGACGACTCGACCGACCCCGACCGCAACCCGGCGACCGTCATCGAGGAGCCGGCCAAGGTCATGCGCATCGGCGGCATGATCAAGAAGCTCCTCGACGAGGTGCGCGACGCCCCGCTCGACGAGGCGGCGCGCTCGCGGCTCGCGGAGATCCACGAGCGGTCCCTCACGGAGCTCGAGGAGGGCCTCTCGCCGGACCTCGTCGAGGAGCTGCACCGCATCACGCTGCCGTTCTCGGACGACAGCGTCCCGACGGACGCGGAGCTCCGCGTCGCGCAGGCGCAGCTCGTGGGCTGGCTCGAGGGGCTGTTCCACGGCATCCAGACGGCGCTCGTCGCGCAGCAGATGGCCGCGCAGGCGCAGCTCTCGCAGATGCGCCGGGCCCTCCCGCCCGGCTCGCTGCCGCCCATGGGCCCCGGTGCGCCCGGCGGCATGCCGGGGCAGCAGCCGCGACCGGACGAGCACGACGGCCGCCCCTCGCCCGGCCAGTACCTCTGAGGACCCGGTCCGCTCAGGCGGGCGGGGGGTCGGTCGGCAGCACGTCGTCCGGCTCCCCGCGCCCGCCCGCGCCCGGGCGCGCGGCGGTCATGGCGATCGCCCCGGAGACGAGCACGAGGCCGACCAGCTCCAGGGGGCTCGGGACCTGCCGGAGCACGACGGCGCCCACGACGGCCGCCGTCGCCGGGAGCAGCGCGAGGAGCACCGAGAACGTCGCCGCGCTGACGCGGCGCAGGATCACCTGCTCGAGCGCGTAGGGCACGACGGACGAGAACAGCGCGATCCCCACGACGGCCAGGGCGTGCCGCCAGTCGCCGAGCACCGGGACGGCGTCCGGCGCGAGGAACGGCGCGAACGCGAGCGCGCCCACGGTCATCCCGACCGCGAGCGACGTGACGCCCGAGCCCCCGACGGCGACCCGACGACCGAGCACGATGTACGCGGCCCAGCACGCGGCGGCGACGGCGATCGCCGCGAGACCGAGGACGGCGTCGTCGTGCGGGAGGTCGGACCCGACCGTCACGCCGGCGAGCAGCACGACCCCGGCCGCCGCGACCGCGATGGCGCCGCGCTCGCGCCAGCCGCTGCCCGTGACCGCCGCGACCGCGACCGGGCCGAGGAACTCGATCGCGACGGCGGTGCCGAGCGGGAGGTGGTCGATCGCGACGTAGAACGCGAGGTTCATCGCCGCGAGCGCGACCCCGAAGACCGCGGCCCACGCGAGGTCGTGCCGCGTCCAGCGCCGCCGCCACGGGCGGCGCCAGGCCAGCAGGAGCAGCGCGGAGGCCGCGATGCGCAGCCAGCCCACCTCGACCGCCCCGGCGACGGCGAACAGCCCGACGGCGATCGCCGCGCCCAGGTACTGCGTGAGGCCCGAGACGACGAACAGGGCCGGTGCCGGGACGCGGTCGAGGGCGGCGGTTCGGGTGGGCACCGACCGACTCTACGACCGCGCCCGCCCGGAGACGTCGCACGCCGGTCGTGCGACGGCGGCCCGCCCGCCGTGCGGGACGGGCCGCCGCCACCATCTCGCCGCGGCCGGCGTCAGCCCTTGACCGAGCCGGCGAGCAGGCCGCGCACGAAGTACCGCTGGAGCGCGAGGAACACGACCACGGGCACGACCATGGAGATGAACGCGCCCGCCGGGAGCAGGTGCCAGCTCGCGCCCCGCGAGCCGGACAGCTCGGCGAGCCGCACCGTGATCGGTGCGGTGTCCTGGCCGGACGCGAACGTCAGCGCGACGAGCAGGTCGTTCCACACCCAGAGGAACTGGAAGATGCCGAACGCCGCGATGGCGGGGACGAGGAGCGGCATGAGGACCTGGAAGAAGATCTTCACGTGCCCCGCGCCGTCGACCCGGGCGGCCTCGACGAGCTCGCGCGGGATGTCCTTCATGAAGTTGTGCAGCAGGAAGATCGCGAGCGGCAGCGCGAAGATCGAGTGCGACAGCCACACGGGCCAGAACGAGCCGTCGATCCCCCAGTCCACGTACTGCGTGAGCAGCGGGACGAGCGTGACCTGGATGGGCACGATCTGGAGCGCGAAGACCGCGACGAACAGCAGGTTGCGGCCCTTGAAGTTCACCCACGCGAACGCGTACGCGGCGAGCGACGCGAGCGTGATCGGGATGATCACCGCGGGCAGCGTGATGACGAGGGAGTTGACGAAGTAGGTCGCGAAGCTCGTCGAGCCGCCGAACAGCGCGTCCGTGTAGTTGTCGACCGTGAACTCGGGGTTCGCGAACGCCTCCCACCACCCCGACCGGCGGATCTCGCGCGGCGGCCGGAACGACGTGACGAGGAGCCCGAACGTCGGGATCGTCCACAGGACGGCGAGCACGATCGCGATGATCGACGCCGGCCGCGACGAGACCTTGCGGCGCACCTTGTCGGCGCGCGCGTCCAGGCCGGCGACGACGCCCTTGCCGCTGCCCTCCTCGACGGTCTCGTCGACGAGCGGGGCGTCGGGCACGGAGGCGGACAGTGGGGTGCTCATCGGATCTCCTCCGCCTGCTTCAGCTGCCGCACGTTGTACACGATGATCGGGATGACGAGCACGAAGAGGATGACGGCGAGCGCGGCGCCCAGGCCCTGCTCGCCCTGGCGCAGCGCCTGCGTGTAGAACTCGTTCGCCACGACCGACGTCTCGAACCGGCCGCCCGTCATCGTGCGGACGATGTCGAAGACCTTGAGCGTGCCGATGGCGATCGTCGTGAGGACGACCACGAGGGCCGGGCGGATGCTCGGCACGGTGATGTAGCGGAACATCCGCATGCCGCCGACGCCGTCGAGCCGGGCCGCCTCGACGATGTCGTCCGGGATGGCGCGGATCGCGGCGGCGAGGATCGTCATGGCGAACCCGGCCTGGATCCAGATCATCACGAGGATGAGGAAGAACGTGTTCGCCGGCGCGCTGAGCAGGAACTGCTGCGGCTCCAGCCCGAGCCACACGAGGACCTGGTTGAACAGGCCGATCTGCGGCTGGCTGGCCGGCTTGTACTCGTACATGAACTTCCAGATGATGCCCGCGCCGACCATGGAGATCGCCATGGGCAGGAAGATCAGGGTCTTCGCGAGCTTCTCGAAGCGGGACCGGTCGACGACGACCGCGTACACCAGCCCGAGGAACGTCGAGACGAGCGGGACGACGATGACCCAGATCGCCGTGTTGCGCAGGACGATCTGGAACTCGTCCCGCGTGAACGCGGTGACGTAGTTGTCGAGCCCGACGAACGCGGAGCCCGTGCGGTTGTAGAACGAGTCGCGGATGGTGCGCAGCCCTGGGTACAGCAGGCCGAACGCGAGCATGACGACCGCGGGCCCGGCGAACGCGATCGCGACGACCCAGCCGGGCACGCGCTTCGGCCGGTCGACGAGGAAGAGGATCAGACCCATGACGACGACGAAGAGCAGGATCGCGACGACCATCACCGCGAGCTTGCCCCCCGTCCCGGAGGGTTCGAGCAACCAGTCCATGTGAGGCTCCTGAGGTGGCCGGCGGCGGCCGGGAGGACGAGGTGGACGACGAGGGACGGTCGGCGAGGGCGGGCCGCCCGGGTCCTGCCAGGGCGACCCGCCCCCGGGTCGACGCGCGGGCCCGGGGCCCGACGACGTGGCTCGCGCCGCGCCGTCAGCCCCCGGGCCGCTCGCGGGTCAGGACGTCGGCCAGGACGCCTCGATGGCGTCGAGCACGGCCTGGTCGGACTTGTCGCTCGCGATCCACTCGGTCATCTCGGACCAGAACGAGCCGGCGCCGACGGCGGCGGGCATCATGTCCGAGCCGTCGAAGCGGAACGTGTAGCTCTCGTCCGTGAGCAGCTCGTACGCCTGCTGGTCCATCGGCGACTGCAGCAGCTCGGGGTCGAGGCCGTTGTTGGCGCTGATCCAACCCTGCGGGGTCACGCTCGCCTTGGCGTTGGACCACTCGGGGCTCGACAGGTACGCGTGGAAGGCCTGGACCTCGGGACGGTCGTTGAACGCCGCGACGAACTCGCCGCCACCGAGCAGCGGCTTGTCGTCGGCCGACTCGCCCGGCAGGTAGAACGCCCACACGTCGCCGTCCTCGGCGACCTCGAGGTCGGGGTCGAGGGTCGTCCAGTTCGCCTGGTAGAACGTGGCCTGGCGGTGCATGTAGCACAGGCCGTCGATGATCGGGTACCCGCCCTCGGTGAACTCGGTCGTCGCGATGCTGCTCACGTCGCCCAGGCCGCCGTTGACGTAGTCCTCGTTCTTCAGCACGTCGCCGACCGTGGCGAGGGCCGTGGCGATCTGCGGGTCGTTGAACGGGATCTCGTGGTTGACCCACTGGTCGTAGACCTCGGGGCCCGCCGTGCGCAGGACGACGTCCTCCATCCAGTCGGTGGCCGGCCAGCCGGTCGCCTCGCCGGACGCGATGCCGGCGCACCAGGGCTTGACGTCGCCCTCCGGGTTGTCGGCGACGATCTGGTCGGAGAGCTCCATGAGCTCGTCCCACGTCGTCGGGACCTCGTAGCCCGCCTCCTCGAACATGGACGGCGAGTACCAGACGAACGACTTCACGTTCGCGCCGAGCGGCGTCGCGTACAGCGTGCCGTCGACGGTGCCGTACTCCTTCCAGGACTCCGTGTAGTACTGGTCGACGTTGGCCGCGGCCTGGTCGCCGACCGGCTGGATCGCGTCAGGGAAGTCCGCGACGATGCGGCGCAGGAGGCCGGGCTGCGGCAGGTACGCGATGTCGGGCGCGCTGCCCGACTGGATGCGGACGGGGAGCTGGGCCTCGAACTCCTTGGAGCCCTCGTACTCGATCGTCGCGCCGGTGCACTCCTCGAACGGCTCGTACGACGCCTGCTGCTGCTCGGCCTCGGTGTCGACGATCGTCGAGTAGACCGTGACGGTCTTGCCGGACAGGTCGCCGTACTGCTCGAAGTCGGCGCAGTCCACCTCGGCGCTGGGCGACTCGTCGTCGCCCCCGCCGCCGCCCCCGCTGCTGCACGCCCCGAGCACGAGCGCGAGGCTCGCGCCGCCGGCGGCGACCGCCAGCGTGCGGCGACGCGCCGCGCTGGTCCTCGTGGTCCTGGTCATCTCAGCCTCCACCTCGTCGTGGGTCCGGACGCCGTCACCCCGGTCCGGTGAGGACCGGGCGCATCGCGACGTCGCGAGCGCGGGTGCGCTCTCGCCCTCCCACCATGCAAGCGGTTGCATCCCCTGGGTGCAAGCACAGCGGAGGTGAGTTTGCGTAACGATTCCGTCACGCGCGGCGGGTGCGCGCTCTCTCGGGGCCCGGAAGGCTGGCCGCGCTCCCACACCGTGCGCCCGCAGGGCGTCCCGGTGTGGGCCGGGGTCGCGGCCGGCCCTACGCGCCCGGGGGGAGCCGCGCCGTCGAACCGCGCCGGACGAGCTCCGTCGGGTACGTCAGGCTCTCGGGCACCGGGGCACCGTTGATCATGTCGAGCAGCAGGAGCGCCGCGTCGAAGCCCTGCTGGTAGGCGTCCTGCGCGATCGTGGTCAGGCCGACGAGCTCGCCGAGGTCGTGGCCGTCCACGCCCACGACGGACAGGTCCTCCGGCACGCGCCGGCCGAGGTCGCGCGCCGCGAGGATCGCGCCCATCGCCATCTCGTCCGACGCCGCGAACACCGCGGTCACGTCCGGGCGGCGGCGCAGCAGCTCCGCGGTCGACTCGCGGCCGCCCGCGACGTCGAAGTCGCCGTTCACCTCGAGGTCCGGCTGCACGACGACGCCCGCCTCCTCGAGCGCGCGCACGTACCCCCGCGCACGCTCCACGGGCGGGGACCACGACGACACCAGGTCCGGCACCCCGGTCACGTGCCCGATCACCCGGTGCCCGAGGTCGAGCAGGTGGCGCGTCGCCGCCCGCCCGGTCGCGACGTCGTCGAGCCGCACCGTCACCTGCTCCGCCGGCCCGGACCCCACGAACGCCAGCGGGCGCGCCAGCCCGACGAGCGAGCGCACCTCGTCGTCGTCCAGCGGCAGCCCGACGACGAGCGTCCCGTCCACGCGGTGGCGCAGCACGCTCGGGTCGACCCGCCGGCGCGACGACGTGCGACGGACGTCGAACGTGTAGAGCAGCACGTCGTAGCCGAGGTCGCGCAGGGCGCGCTCGGCGCCCTCGATGACGTTGGCGAAGAACCACCGGTTCACCCACGGGGTCAGCACGCCGATCGTCCGGGTCCGCCCCGTCGCCAGGGACGACGCCGACGGCGTGGGCACGTACCCGAGCCGCGCCGCCTCCGCGAGCACCCGCAGGCGCGTCGCCTCGGAGACGTTCGGCAGGCCGCGCAGGGCGCGCGAGACGGTCGCCGTGGACACCCCGGCGGCCTGGGCGACGTCGTCGATACCTGCCACGACGGGTGATGCTGCCACGCCGGGACGGAGCCTGGCGAGGCGCCGTGCCGCATCGTGAGCAGATCGATGCAAGCGCTTGCTCCCGCGGGGACCGATATCGTGGTCGGGCCCGCCCCCGGCACCGCTCGGCACGCCCGAGCCCGCCGCGCCGTCGTCGGGCACCACCACCTGCGAACCGGAAGGACCACGATGATCGAGCTGAGGACCCCGCGGGAGATCGAGCAGATGCGGCCCGCCGGACGGTTCGTCGCCGACGTCCTCACCACGGTGCGCGCCGCCACGAAGGTCGGGACGAACCTGCTCGAGCTCGACGAGGTCGCGCACCGGATGATCCGCGACCGCGGGGCCGAGTCCTGCTACATCGACTACCACCCGTCGTTCGGTGCGAGCCCCTTCGGCAAGGTGATCTGCACGTCCGTGAACGACGCCGTGCTGCACGGCCTGCCCCACGACTACGCGCTGCGCGACGGCGACCTGCTGAGCATCGACTTCGCCGCCTCCGTCGACGGGTGGGTCGCGGACTCGGCGCTGTCGTTCGTCGTCGGCACGCCGCGCGCGGGCGCGCTCGGCGAGGCGGACGCCCGGCTCATCCAGACGACCGAGCGCGCGCTCGAGGCGGGCATCGCCGCCGCGCAGCCGGGCAAGAAGGTCGGCGACATCTCCGCCGCCATCGCCGACGTCGCGCACGCCGCGGGCTACTCGGTGAACACCGACTTCGGCGGGCACGGCGTCGGCCGCACCATGCACGGCGAGCCCCACATCCCCAACGACGGCCGCCGCAAGCGCGGGTTCCCGCTCAAGCCGGGCCTCGTCATCGCGATCGAGCCCTGGTTCCTCGAGACCACCGACGAGATCTACACCGACCCCGACGGCTGGACCCTCCGCTCCGCCGACGGGTCGCGCGGCGCGCACAGCGAGCACACCGTCGCGATCACCGAGGACGGTCCCGTCGTGCTCACCGCGCGCGAGCCCCGCGACTGACCGTCCCCGAGGTAGAGCCGCGGTCCGCCGAGGTAGAGCCCCGGTCCGCCGAGGTAGAGCCGCGGTACCGCGGGTCGGCGGGCATCGTCACTGCGGGCGCCGAGCGACGTCCGAGCACCGCCAGACGTCGCCACCCGCCCCCTTCCGCCGCACCGTCCGGGACGCGCCTGACGCCGGGACGCGCCTGACGCCGTGGCGCCACGTTCCCGTCGTCGATCGAAGAGGATGCAGGGATGACGCACGACGCTCACGGACGCGACCTCGACCGAGGCTCCGGGGAGGCGCGGACCACGGTGGCCGGCCGCCCCCGCGACGCTCGGCGGCGGCGAGCCGCTGCCCGCCTCACCGGCGGTCTCGCCGTCTCCGTCGTGCTCGCCGGGTGCGCACCGGGCGCGGTCGACACCGACACCACCGAGAGCGTCACGGTGGTCGAGGACTTCTTCGCGAGCCTGGAGGCCGGGAGGGCGAGCGACGCCGCGGCGCTCACCACGATCGACCTCGACGAGGATCTCGTCGACGACGACTTCTACCGCGCCTCCGTGGCCCGGCCCACCGACGCGCGCGTGGTGGCGTCCTCCGGCTCGTCGGCCGGCGCGAGCGTGACGGTCGAGTTCACCCTCGACGGCGTCGACGGCCCCGTGAGCCTGGAGGTCCGGACGACCCGCGACGGCGACCGCACCACGATCAGCGACCTGGGCACCGCCGACACGATCGGTGCGGGTCAGCCGGTGTCCGGCACGCTGACGGTCAACGGCCAGGTCGAGTACCCGGCGGCAGAGCTCACCCCCGTCACGTTGCTCCCCGGTGCCTATGCCGTCGAGTACACCGACCCGACCGGTCTCCTCGAAGGATTGCGCCGGGGCTCGTCGTTCACGGCCTACGTGCCCGACGTCGTCCGGGAGGACGGGGGCGTGGCCGAGGGCTTCGCGTTCACCCCGACCCTGCGGCCCGACGTCGAGCCGGGGGTGGAGGAGGCGGTCGAGGGCCTGCGGGCCGCCTGCGAGGACGAGGGTCTCACCGGTCCGTCGTGCCCGTCGGAGCTCGTCGAGAACGCACGCGAGACCTCCCGCACGGAGTGGTTCGCCGAACCCGGGCCAGAGATCCGGTACGTCGACGGGGCGTACCAGGCCACGGCGGAGTACACCGTCCTGCTCTGGGACGACGGCGACCTGCCCGCCGAGGTGCGCGCCTCGTACACCGGGACCGTCTCGCGCGACGCGGCGGGAAAGGTCACCTTCACACGGACCTGAGGCGTACGCCCCGGTCGGGTGCGGACCGGCCTGCCCTCCTGCCCCCGGTGGGAGCCCGGAGATGACCGCGTCTCTACCTCGGGGTACCGCAGCTCTACGTCGCGGGCAGGAGGCTCTGCAGGACGCGCGCCGCGCCGTCGTCCTCGATGGTGCCGGTCACCTCGTCGGCCGCCGCCTGCACGACGTCGTCCGCGTGGCCCATCGCGACGCCGCGGGCCGCCCAGCGGAGCATCTCGACGTCGTTGCGCCCGTCGCCGACGGCCACGGTCCGGTGCGGCTGGACGTGCAGGGTGCGACGCACGAGCTCCAGGCCGGTCGCCTTCGTGACGCCGAGGGGCGCGAGATCCATCCATGCCGTCCAGCCGACGGCGTACGTGACGTCGTCGAGGCCGAGCCGCTCCACGAGCTCGTGGAACTGCTCGCTCGTCGACCCCGGCGCCCGCACGACGACGCGCGTCACCTCGCCGGACCACAGCTCGTCGAACTCGACGACGCGATGCACGCCGTCGAGCTCGCCGTCGGGGAAGAGCTCGTTCATGCGGAACCCGACGCCGACGTCCTCGACGGCGTACCGCGCGTCGGGCAGGTGCTCGCGCAGGAGCCGCAGGGCCGGGCCCGGGTCGAACGTCACGACGTCCTCGAGGACGTACCCGTCGGGCTCGTCGGGGTCCAGCCGCGCGGTCACGGCGCCGTTGGACGCGACGACCCAGCCGCGGTCGATCCCGAGGATCTCCGCGACGGGCGTCATCGCGATGAGCGACCGGCCCGACGCGAGCACCACGTGGTGCCCCGCGGCGCGCAGGTCCGCGACGGCGTCGCGCACGTCCTCCGACAGCTCCTGGTCGTAGGACATGAGCGTGCCGTCGATGTCGAGCGCGACGAGCAGCGGCTCGGCCGCATCGGTGGTCTCCCGGGCGTCCGTCACGCCACCACCGGCTCGAGGACCTCGAGGCCGCCGAGGTACGGCCGCAGCCCTTCGGGCACGCGGACCGACCCGTCGGGCTGCTGGTGGTTCTCGAGGATCGCGACGATCCAGCGCGTCGTGCCGAGGGTGCCGTTCAGCGTGGCGACGGTGCGCGTCTCCGTCTTGCCGTCCGCCTCGACCCGCTCGCGGACGTTGAGGCGGCGCGCCTGGAACGTCGTGCAGTTCGACGTCGACGTGAGCTCCAGGTAGCGCTGCTGGGTGGGCAGCCACGCCTCGCAGTCGAACTTGCGCGCGGCGCTCGACCCGAGGTCGCCCGCCGCGGTGTCGATGACGCGGTACGGCAGGTCGACGAGGCGCAGCATCTGCTCCTCCCAGCCGAGCAGGCGTTGGTGCTCCGCGGCGGCGTCGGACGGGTCGCAGTAGGAGAACATCTCGACCTTGTGGAACTGGTGCACGCGGATGATGCCGCGCACGTCCTTGCCGTGCGAGCCGGCCTCGCGGCGGTAGCACGCGCTCCACCCGGCGTACCGCAGCGGGCCGCCCGACAGGTCGACGATCTCGTTCGCGTGGTAGCCCGCGAGCGCGACCTCGCTCGTGCCGACGAGGTAGAGGTCGTCCTTCTCCAGGCGGTAGATCTCGTCCGCGTGCGCGCCGAGGAACCCGGTGCCCTGCATGACCTCGGGCCGCACGAGGGTCGGCGTGATGACGGGCGTGAAGCCCGCCGCGACCGCCGTGTCCATCGCCGCGTTGAGCAGCGCGAGCTCGAGGCGCGCGCCCACGCCCGTGAGGTAGTAGAACCGGGCGCCCGAGACCTTCGCGCCGCGCTCGGTGTCGATCGCGCGCAGGCCCTCGCCCAGCTCCAGGTGGTCGCGCGGCGTGAACCCCTCGGCCGCGAAGTCACGGATCGTGCCCTCCTCGCGCAGCACGACGTAGTCGTCCTCGCCGCCAGGAGGCGCCCCCTCGACGACGTTCGAGATGCGGAACAGCAGCCCGCGCAGCTCCTCCGACGCGGCGTCCGCGTCGGCCTGGCGCGCCTTGACGTCGGCGGCGAGCTGCTTGGTGCGCGCGAGCAGCTCCTGCTTCTCCTCCCCCTGCGCCTGCGCGACCTGCTTGCCGAGGGACTTCTGCTCGGCGCGCAGGCTCTCGAACTCGCTCAGCGCGGCACGGTGACGCGCGTCGGCGTCGAGGGCGGCGTCCACCAGCGCGGGGTCGTCACCACGGGTGACCTGGCTGGCACGGACGATGTCGGGGTTGTCGCGCAGGAGGCGGAGGTCGATCACGCCAGCAGCCTAACGAACCCGGCGGCGCAGCGGTCGTGGTCCTCCACAGGCGGAGGTCGACCACGCCAGCAGCCTCACGAACCCGGCGGTGCGGCGGTCGTGGTCCTCCACAGCCACGACCCCGCTACGGTGTCGCCATGGCCTGGACCCTCTGGGTCGCGATCGCGGCGCTCGCCGTCGCCGTCGTGGCCCTCGTCGTCGCGCTGGGGCTGCGCGCCCAGCAGTCGCGCCTGCGGCGCGCGCACGGCGCGGACCTCCCCGTCGAGGAGACGCCCCCCGACGACGACCCGCGCGAGCTCGTCGCGTTCGTCGCCAACCCGTCGAAGCCCGACGTCGTCGGGCTGGAGGCCGTGGTGCGCCGCGCCTTCGCCGACGCCGCCCTCCCGGACCCGCTGTGGTTCGAGACGACGATCGCCGACCCGGGCGTCGGGCAGACCCGCGCCGCGCTCGCCCAGGGGGCGGACGTCGTCGTCGCCGTGGGCGGGGACGGCACCGTGCGCGCGGTCGCGGAGGGCATGGTCGGCAGCGGCCGCACGATGGGCCTCGTGCCCGTCGGCACCGGCAACCTCCTCGCGCGCAACCTCGACCTGCCCGTGGGCGACGCCCGCGCGGCGCTCGCCGTCGTGATCGCGGGGTCGGACCGCCCGATCGACGTCGGCTGGGTCACGGTCCTGCGGTACGCGGACCCCGCGGGCCCCGGGGACGTGGAGGGCACGACCCTCGACCCCGTCCGGGAGCCCGGCAAGGAGCACATCTTCCTCGTCATCGCGGGCCTCGGGTTCGACGCCGCGATGGTCGCCGACGCCGACGACGAGCTCAAGGCCAAGGTCGGGTGGGTCGCGTACTTCGTCGCCGGGATCCGCCACCTGCACGGCCGCCGCATGCGGGCCCGCATCCAGCTCGACGACTCGCCGCCCGTCGACGCGCGGCTGCGCTCCCTCATGATCGGCAACTGCGGCCGGCTCCCCGGCGGCATCACGCTCCTGCCCGACGCCGTGATCGACGACGGCGTGCTCGACGTCGCCGCGGTCGACACGCGCGGCGGCGTCGTGGGGTGGGCGCAGCTCTTCGGCGAGGTCGTCATGCAGGGCCTCGGCGTCCGGAACGACCTGCCCGCCAAGATCGGGCGCATCGACCACGCGCGCGCCCGGCGGGTCCGGGTGCGCGTCGAGGAGGGCGAGCAGGCGCAGGTCGACGGCGACGTGCTGGGCCTCGCGGTCGAGATCGAGACGCGCGTCGGCCCGGGTGCGCTGGTGGTGCGCACGGCCTGACGTGCGGCCGCGTCCAGGCGCCTGGATCGGCACGTCCAGAAGATTGCGCGCAGCCCCCGTGGAGGCGGCGTGAGCGTCGCGCGCGGACCTGCGCCGACGCGGTCGGGCCGGTCGGGGGCGGCGCGTCGCGCCCCCGTAGGCTGGCCCGGTGACGTTCCCGGCCGCCGCGCTCCCCCCTGCCCGCACCCAGCCCGTCCGCCGGGACCGGGGCCTCGGGCGGCGGACGACGGCGCTCGCCACCGCCGTCGCGCTGCTGCTGACGCTCCTCGCGACGGCGGGCCCGGCGGCGGCGACCGCCACGGCGGCAGCGGCGACCGGGGCGCCCCCGGCGGTCGCGGCGGGAGGCTCGGGCACCGCGGCCGGCGTCGCCGAGACCACGAGCCCGCTCGCCGCCGCACCGACGCACGACCCGCGGCCCGTCGTGCTGGTCGCGGTGGCCGGCCTGTACTGGAGCGACGTCTCCCCCACCGCGACGCCCACGCTGTGGTCGATGATCCGGACGGGGTCCGTCGCGTCGCTCAACCTCGGGCGCACGGCGTGCACGACCGACGCGTGGCTCACGCTCTCCGCGGGGCGCATGGTCTCGGCCCAGACGGCGGAGCAGCCCGCGGAGCCGCTCCCCGCCGACGCCGAGGAGCCGGCGAGCGGCTGCCTCCCCGTGCCCGTGCCCGCCGTCGCGACGACCGGCACGACCACGCCCGACGCACGCCCCGCGGACGTCCCGGGCTGGGCCGTCCTCACGGCGCCTGCCACGGAGGAGACGCCCGCGCAGGCGGCACGGCACGACCCCGGGACCGCCGCAGCCCGGATCGCCGGGACGGGCGTCTGCACGACCGCCGTCGGGCCGGGTGCCGCGGTGATGCTCGCGGACGCCGTCGGTCACGTCGAGCGGTACACGCCCTCGCTCGCCGCCCTCCCCGCCGGCGGCCTCGACGCGTGCGACGTGACGGTCGTCGACCAGGGCGAGATCGTCGACTCGGCCACCGGGCGCGGGGAGAGCCTCGACGAGCTCGACGAGGCCCTCGCCCGGATCATGGACGAGGTCGATCGGGGCACGCGCGTCGTCGTGGCCGGCGTGTCCGCCGGACCGGTCGGCGAGACGGGGCTCCAGGTCGTCGTCGACTGGCGCAAGGGGCAGCCGACGAGCCGGTGGCTCCACTCGCCGAGCACGCAGAAGGACGGCATCGTCCAGCTCACCGACCTGACGGCGACCGTCGTGGAGTCGGCGGGCGGCAGCACCGAAGGCCTTGAGGGCGCCGCCCTGGAGCAGGGCGAGGTCCGTCGCATGGACGTGGCCCGGACGGTCGAGAACCGGCAGTACCTCAACGTCCTCACGAGCACCATCCCCACGCTCTACCCCGTGCTCGTGGGCCTCCTCGTCGCCACCCTGGTCCTCGCGCTCGGCGGCGTCCTGTGGGCGCGCCGCGCCGCCGTCCGCCGCGGCCGCGAGCCCGGCCCGGGGCCGCGCGGCCTGCGCGTGCTCTCCGCCGTGCTCATGGTGGTCGCGGCGGCTCCCGTCGCGGCGTCGCTCGCGAGCCTGTCCCGCTGGTGGGTGTGGAGCGCGCCCGCCCCGGCGCTCACGCTTGCGCTCGCGGTGAGCGCGGTCGTCGTCGCCCTCGTCGCGTGGGTCGTCTCACGTCTCCTCCCGCGGCGCCCCTGGGCGCTGCCGTCGGCCCTCGCGGGGGTGACGTGGCTCGTGCTCACCGTCGACGGCGCGACCGGCACGACGCTCCAGCAGGCGTCCCTGCTCGGGACGTCCGCCGTCGTGGGCTTCACGCGCTTCTACGGCTTCAACAACGTGACCTTCGCCGTGTACGCCGTCGCCGGCCTCGTGCTCGCGGGCGGCCTCGCGTCGGCCGCGACCGCCCGCGGACGGCGTCGGCTCGCGGCCTGGTCCGTCGTCGCCGTCGGGGTGGTCACGGTCGTCATCGACGGCTGGCCCGCGTTCGGCGCCGACTTCGGCGGCATCCTCGCCCTCGTCCCCGCGTTCGCCGTCCTCGCGCTCCTCGTGGGCCGCATCCGCATCACGTGGCTGCGCGCGCTCGTCGTCGCGCTCGCGACGGTGCTCGTGGTCGTGGTCGTCGCGGTCGTCGACTGGCTGCTGCCGGGCGGGCGGTCCCACCTCGGCGGGTTCGTCCAGACCGTCGTGGACGGCGCCGCGCTCGACGTGATCGGCCGCAAGGCGCTCGGCGCGTGGGCGACCCTCGCGAACCCGCTCGGCGCGGTCGCCGCGGTGCTCGTGGTCCTCGTGGCCGTCGCCGTGCTGCGCCCCGAGCGCTTCCGCCTCCCGGAGGTCGCGCGGGCCTACGAGACCTGGCCGGTGCTGCGCCCGCTCGTCGTCGCGCTCGTCGTCGTCGCGGGCGTCGGCTCCGTCCTCAACGACTCGGGGGTCATCATCGCCGTCATGGTCGTGGTGGTCGCGACCGCGATGATCGTCCCGGGGTTCCTCGCGCGCCCCGCACCCCGGCAGACCGCGGGAGCCGTCCCCGAGCCGGGGATCCGGCGCATGCCGACGATGCTCGCGACGGTGGGGGGCGGGCTCCTGCTCGTCGTCCTCCTCGCCGCCACGGTGCTCGCCTCGACCGGGCTCCGACCGGCGGCCAGCGCCGCCCCGGCGGGCGGCGAGGCGTCGGTGACCCGCTCCGACGCGATCGCGACGGACCGGCCGGTCGTCGTCGTCGGGACCACGGGCGTCACGTGGAGCGACGTCACGTCGTCCGCCACCCCGAACCTCCACGCCCTGCTCACCGACGGCGCGGGAGCCGGCGGCGTCTCCCAGCCCACGGGCGCGGCGAGCCGCTGCACCGTCGGCGGCTGGCTCGCGCTCTCCGCCGGGCAGCTCGCCGAGGTCGCGACCGAGCGCGCGCCCGACGGCGCGTGGGCGTGCCCGACGGCGCAGCCCGCCCCCGACGGCGCGGACGGTGCGCAGGTCGAGGGCTGGGACGACCTGGTCGCGCTCCAGCGTGGCTCGGGCTACCAGGCGCGCCTCGGCGTCCTCGGCGACGCGCTCGCCGCGGCGGGCGCCGACGGCGCGGTGTGCGCGACGGCGGTGGGCCCCGGCGCGGCGGTCGCCCTCGCGGACTCCACGGGCCAGGTCGCGCGCTACCGGGACCTCGCGGACGCGACCGCACCCGGCTCCGACGCGTTCGCGTGCCCCGTGACCGTCGTCGATGCCGGCGACGCGACCCCGCCGGTCGTCGACCCCGACCTCCCGGCGGACGAGCGCGCCACGCTGCGCAGCACCCTGCGCGCCGACCGCCTCACCGCGGTCGACGCGACCGTCGGTGCCGTGCTCGACGCCGCTCCGAGCGGCACGACCGTGCTCGTCGTGGACGTGGCCGGGACACCCGGTACGCGGCCCGCGCTCGGCACGACGCTCGTGCGCCCGTCGTCCGACGGCCCCGACCAGTCGCGCTACCTGACGAGCGCCGCCACCCGGACCGACGGCGTCGCGCGCGTGCTCGACGTCCCCGCGACGGTGCTCGACGCCGCGGGCGCCGCCACCCCGGCGCGGATCCAGGACACGCCGCTGGCCTGGGGCTCGCCGCGCCCGGCCGACGCGACGTCGACCGCCGACGCCCTCGCCGACCTCACGACCCGCGACCACGTGCGCCGCGCCGTGTACACCGCGTTCGTCGACGTGCCGCTCTACGCGGGGCTCGTGATCGCCGGGCTCTGCCTCCTGCTCGCGCCGCGCGCCGCGCGCGCGACGGGCGACCGTGCGCGCGCCCGCTGGGCCCGGGCGGCGCACTGGGCCCGCGGGGCCGCGCTCGTCGTCGCCGCGGCGCCCACCGCCGCCTTCCTCGTGTCGCTCACGGGCTGGTGGCGGTTCGGGAACCAGACGCTCGCGATCGTCGTCTCCACGGTCCTCGCGACGGCGGCCGTCGCCGGCCTGGGCGCGCTCGCGCCGCGTCGGCCGGTGTGGCTCGGGCCCGGGATCGTCGCGGGCATCACGTTCGCCGTGCTCACGCTCGACGCGCTCGTCGGCACCCCGCTCAACCGGGCCAGCCCGCTCGGCTCGGCACCCACCTTCGGCGCCCGCTTCTACGGGTTCGGGAACCCGACGTTCTCCGTGTACGCGGTCGCGGCGCTCGTCGTCGCCGCGGCGCTCGCGCAGTGGCTCGTCGCACGCGGCCACCGGTACGCCGCCGCCGCGACGGTGGGGGTCATCGGCCTCGTGACGATGGTCGTGGACGTGTGGCCGACGCTCGGCGCCGACCTCGGCGGCGGTCTCGTCGTCGTGCCCGCGTTCGCGGTGCTGGGCCTCGCCGCCTCGGGCGCGCGCGTCACGTGGCGCCGCTTCCTGCTCGTCGCCACGGCGGGCGTCGCGCTCGTCGCCGCCGTCGGCGTGCTCGACTGGCTGCGCCCGGCCGACGAGCGCTCGCACCTGGGCCGGTTCGTCGGGCAGGTCGTCGACGGGTCGGCGTGGGAGACGCTGCTCCGCAAGGCGGGCTACGCGGCGCGGTCCGTGCTCGGCGGGGTGCCGGTGTGGCTGACGATCGCCGTGCTCGTCGCGGCCGCGCTGCTGCTGTTCTGGCCCCGACGCTTCACGCCGCGCTGGTTCGCGCGGACGGAGGCCGCCTGGCCGCTCGTGCGCCCGACCCTGCTGGCCCTGTGGATCGTGGCCGTCGCGGGCTCTCTCGTCAACGACTTCGGCGTGCGGATCGCGCTCATCGCGCTCATCCCGGCGGTGCCGCTGCTCACCGTCGCCGCGCTCCATGCGGCGGACGACGCCGACGGCACGGCCGAGGGCGAGGGCGAGGACCCGGACGAGCGCACCGGGGCGGGCTCCGCGTCGCGAGTCGAGAGCGCCACGTCGTGACGCGCTACACGAGGACGAGCTCCGTGCCGCCCGTGGCGTGGTCACCGAGGGCGACGCTCCGGATCGCCGGGTCCTCGTAGGTGTTCCAGTAGTACGTCGAGGTGCGGGACGAGAAGAGACCGGTGTACACCGTGATCTCGAACTCGCCCGACCCCATCGCGGCGCAGCCGTCGACCATCGCGACCTGCTGCAGCGTGTGGAACGCGCGGCTGACGTTCTCCTCCTCGGTGCCCTTCGTCGGGTAGTGGGAGTTGACGTACGCGGCCCGGACGAACCGGGACGGCGAGTAGTAGTCGCCGGGGACGCCGCGCATGTGCGAGCCCGAGCCGAACGGGGCGAGGTGGGCCCGGCCCACGACCGTGTCCTCGGGGAAGTCCGGCGAGACGTTGAGGTAGTTGCGCAGGTTCTCGTGGTGCCAGTCGAACCCGGGCTGGTTCGTGAGCACGTCGACGTCGTCCTGGAACACGTGCAGGCCGTCCGCCGTGTGCTCGAGCACGATCGCGCGCTGCGCGTCGGCGACGATCCAGTGCAGCATCGAGCTGGGGTACTTCTCGTTGATGGGCCGGTCGACGACCACCACGTCCGCCAGGGCCGCCTCCACCTCGTCCACGCTCGCGAACTGCGCGCACACCCACAGCGGGAGCTCGAACGCGGCGACGTTGACCGCGCCGTCGACCGGCCCGGGCGCGTAGGCCGCGTAGCCCGGGAAGTTGAGCCCCGCGACGGCCAGGCCCGCGTCGTTGCCGCAGTCGAAGTAGAGCGGGGTGTCCTCCTCCACGATGCCCATGCCGATGACCGCGTGCTCGATCGCGCGCACGGCACCGAACGGCGAGCGTGGCGCGTAGCCCGTGGGCGTCACCACGACCTGCTGCCCGTAGCCGCTCGTCCAGTCGAGGTTGCGTGCCAGGTACACGCTGCCCTGGTCGTCCGAGAACCTGATCCCTGTGCACATCGCGCTGCCCCCGTCGTCGTCGGCGCGGCACGCGGGACCGCGCGCCGCCGGGTCACGACGTCGTGCCCCGTCCTCCCATGGTGCGTCCGGGCACCGATCGGGGCCACCGGCCGGGGCGCGCCTCAGGGCTGCAGGTAGACGGCGATGTGCTCCTCGACCGCGCGCTCCGCGCGGTCCGGGTCGGCCGACCGCAGCGCCGCGAGCAGCTCCCGGTGCTGCTCGACGACGGCGTGCGGGTCCTCGTGGTGCGGCGCGTCGCGGACGAAGTACGCCCGGACGCGCGGCTGGATGAGCCGCCAGATCTGCAGCGACTGCGTGTGGCTCGCGGCGGCGATCACCGCCTCGTGGAACTCGAGGTCGAGGTCGGCGAGGCGACGGGCGTCGAGCGGGTCCGCCGCGCGCTCCATCGCCGCCACCGTGCGGTCGAGCGCGTCGAGGAGCGCGGGGTCCTGCGCGCGCGCCGCCGAGCGGAAAGCGACCTTCTCGATGACGGTCCGCACCGGGACGAGGATCTCGGCGATCTCCTCCTGGGAGATGTCCACCACGACGGCGCCGCGGTACGGGTGGGAGACGACGAGCCCTTCCTGCTCGAGCACCATGATCGCCTCGCGCACCGGGCCGCGGCTGATGCCGTAGGCGGCGGAGAGGTCGCGCTCGACGAGGCGGTCCCCGGCGGCCAGGTCGCCGGAGGCGATGCGTTCGCGCAGGTGGCGCAGGACCCAGTCGCGCCGGGACTCGGGCGGCGATGCGGGCAGGACGGGCACGACGGCGACCTCTCACTCGGGAGGGCTCCACCCTAGTGGGTGGCCGATGGTTGACCATCTACCATCTGCGGACCTAGAGTCGCGGTCCACGGCACCGACGAGAGGACACCCATGAGGATCACCGCCATCACCGCCGCCGGGCTGCGCGGCGCCACCCCCGAGGGCGGCTGGCAGGAGGAGCTGCGGCAGGACGACGTCGTGCACACCCTCGTCGCCGTCCACACCGACGAGGGTCTCGTCGGCGTCGGCAGCGTGTTCACCACGGAGGACCTCGTGCGCGGCGCGCTCGACGTCCTGCGGCCCCTGCTCCTGGGGGCGAACGCGCTCGAGCCCGAGCGCACGAGCGAGCGGCTGCACCGCACGACGTTCTGGATGGGCCGCGGCGGGTCGATCACGCACGCGATCAGCGGCGTCGACACCGCGCTGTGGGACCTCCTCGGCCAGGCGACGGGCCAGCCCGTCGGGCGCCTCCTCGGTGGGCGGTACCGCGACCGGGTGCGCCCGTACGCCTCGCTGCTCATGGACCAGCCCGACGCGCTGCGCGACCACCTCACCGCGCTGCGCGCCGAGGGGTGGACCGCGTTCAAGATCGGCTGGGGTCCCTTCGGCCGGGTCGACGAGCGGCTCGACGAGCGCATCGTCGCCGCGGCGCGCGACGCCGTCGGCCCCGACGCGATGCTCATGGTCGACGCGGGCGGCAGCGACAGCGCGTGGAGCCAGGGCTACAAGTGGGCCCTGCGCACCGCGCGCATGCTCGACGCGTACGGCGTCGCGTGGTTCGAGGAGCCGCTCCCGCCGGACGCGATCGAGGACTACACGCACCTGCGCAGGCGCTCGCCCGTGCCGATCTCGGGCGGCGAGGTGCTCACGCGTCGGCAGGCGTTCCAGCCGTGGATCGAGGGCGGCGCCCTCGACATCGTGCAGCCCGACGTCACGAAGGTCGGCGGGACGAGCGAGCTGCGGCGCATCGCGTGGTCCGCGCACGACCACGGCGTCAAGCTCGTGCCGCACGGGTGGAACACCGCCGTCGGGCTCGCCACGGACCTCCAGCTCGCCTCCGCCCTGCCGGACACGGACCTCGTCGAGTATGTCACCGGCTCGCCCTACATCGACGACCTGACGACCCACCGCTGGACGCTCGACGCGGACGGGATGCTCCCGATCCCGGACGGCCCGGGCCTCGGCATCACGCTCGACCGCGACCGCCTCGCGCGCTACTGCGACGTCGACGCGCTGCTCGGGAGCGCGGCGTGAGCCCGCGGTCGCTCGTCGTGACGGGCGCGGCGTCGGGGATCGGCCGCGCGGTCGCCGTGGGCGCGGCGCGCGACGGCTGGTTCGTGCACGTGCTGGACCTCGACCCCGACGGCGCCGCGGCCACCGTGGACCTCGCCCGGCAGGCGGGCGGGGACGGGCGCGCGCACGTGCTCGACGTGACCGACGCCGCCGCCGTCGCGGCGGCGGTCGGGACGGTCGCGGAATCCGGACCGCCGCTGCGCGGCCTCTTCGCGGGCGCCGGGATCGACCTGGGCGGGGCGGCGCACGAGCTCGACCCGGCCACGTGGCGCCGCGTGCTCGACGTCAACGTGACGGGCACGTTCCTCGTCGTGCGCGAGGTGCTGCGCGCGATGATCGACGGCGACGGCGGGAGCGTCGTGCTGTGCGGCTCGCCCGCCGCGACGGTCGGCTTCGCGGCCGGGGGCGCGACGGCGTACGGCGCCTCGAAGGGCGCGGTCTCGTCGATGGTCCGGACCCTCGCGGTCGACTACGCGCGCCACGGGGTCCGGGTGAACGCGATCGTCCCCGGCCCGACGGAGACCCCCCTCATGTGGGCCAACGTGCCCGCCGACGAGGTCGCCGCGACGCGCGCGCAGATCGAGCACGAGGTCCCGCTGGGTCGGCTCGCGCGGCCCGAGGAGATCGCCGAGCCCGTGCTCTGGCTGCTGTCGGACCGCTCGTCGTACACGACCGGGTCGCTCGTCGGGTGCGACGGCGGCGTCCTCGCCAAGTCGTCGATCAGCGTATGAGCGCGCCGGACGCCCCGGCACGTCGCCCCCGGGTCGGGGCGACGTGCTGGGCGATCGGCGACGGCTGGATCCCGCCGTACGGCACGGGCGACGACCCGACCCTCGCGAGCCACGAGAGCCTGTGCCTGCTCAACGCCGGTCCCGACGACGCGCGCGTCGAGATCCGGCTCTACTTCGCCGACCGCCCGCCGGCCGGCCCCTACGTCGTGGTGGTGCCCGCCGAGCGGGTGCGCCACGTGACGCTCAACGACCTCGACGACCCCGAGCCCGTGCCTCGCGGCACCGACTACTCGGCCGTCGTCGTCGCGTCGGCGCCCGTCGTCGTGCAGCACACGCGGCTCGACTCGCGGCAGGCCGCCAACGCCCTGTTCAGCACGATCGCCCACCCCGTCGACACCCTTCGAGAGGACCTCCGATGACGCAGACCTCCACCCCGACGACCCTCCGCCGGGGCACGCCGTGAGCGCCGCGACGGGCCGCTTGGGCCACGGCGCCCTCACCCCGCTCGTCGTCGCGTCGACCGTCGGGGCGGCGCTGGGCGGGTTCATGTTCGGCTTCGACACGGCCGTGGTCAACGGCGCCGTCGACGCCCTCAAGGCCGAGCTCGGCGTCGGGAGCGCGCTCGTCGGCGTGATCGTCGCGAGCGCGCTCCTCGGCGCGGCCGTGGGCGCCTTCGCCGCGGGCACGATCGCGGACCGCTTCGGGCGACGGCGCCTCATGATGGTCGCCGGGACCCTGTTCGTCACCACGTCGGTGCTGTGCGCCGTCGCGCACGACGGCCCGACCCTCGCGCTGTGGCGCTTCCTGGGTGGCGTCGGGGTGGGGATGGCGTCCGTCGTCGCCCCGCTCTACATCGCCGAGATCGCCCCCGCCCGGCTGCGCGGGCGGCTCGCGACGGCGCAGCAGATGTCGATCGTCCTGGGCATCTTCGCCGCGCTCGTCTCGAACGCGTTCCTCGTCCGCGCGGCGGGCGGGGCCGAGGCGGAGCTGGCCCTCGGCCTGCCCGCCTGGCGGTGGATGTTCCTCGTCGCGGTCGTGCCGTCGGTGGCGTACGTGGTCGCGGCGGTCCTGCTGCCCGAGTCGCCGCGGTACCTCGTGATGCGCGGCGACCGGGACGGCGCCGCCCGCACGCTGCGCCGCCTCCACCGCGTCCCGGAGGGCGACGCGCTGCTGGGCGTCGCGACCATCGAGGGGACGCTCCACGAGGCGCGGCCGGCGTGGTCCCACCTGTTCTCCGGCCCGGGCCGCCTCAAGCCCATCGTCTGGCTGGGGATCGCGCTCGCCGCGCTCCAAGCGCTGGTCGGGATCGACGTCATCTTCTACTACTCGACGTCGCTCTGGGCGCAGGTGGGCTTCGGCGAGCAGCAGGCCTTCTGGCTCTCGGCCCTCACGTCGCTCGTCAACGTCGCGGCGACCGTCGTCGCGATCTTCCTCGTCGACCGCGTGGGTCGGCGTCGCCTGCTGCTCGTGGGGTCGGTGGGCATGACGGTCGCCCTGGCCGTCATGGCGACCGGGTTCGCCCAGGCGCAGCAGACCGCGGACGGCGTCGCGTTCGTCGACGCCTGGGGCGTCGTGACCCTGGTCGCGGCGAACGTCTTCGTCGTGACCTTCGCCGTCTCGTGGGGTCCGGTGGTGTGGATCCTCGTCGGGGAGATGTTCCCCAACCTGCTGCGCGCCCGCGCCGCGTCGCTCGCCGCCGCCGCGAACTGGGCGGCGGGCATCGCCGTCAACCTCACGTTCCCCTCGCTCCGGGACCTGTCGCTCCCCGGCAGCTACGCCCTCTACGCGGTGTTCGCGGCAGCGTCGTTCGTGCTCGTGCTCCGCGCGCTGCCCGAGACGGCGAACCGCCCGCTCGAGGAGATGCGGGAGGACACCGCGTCGGGTGGACAGCAATCACTTTAGGAGTGTTAAAGTGATTGCATGATCCAGAACTCCATCACCCCGGAGCAGGCCCGTCGTCAGCTCGGCCAGGCGGAGGAGGTCGCCGCCCAGGCCCACCGCGCGACCCGCTGGTACCCCTGGCTCAGCGTCGGGCACGCCGTCGCCGCCCTCGCGTACACGATCGCGATCGACGCCCTCGACGCACCGTGGTGGCCCGCCACCACGGTGCTCGTGGTCGTCCTCGCGCTGCTGTGGTCCGCCGTCGCGCGGCACCACCGGACGGCGCCCCGGCACTGGGTGCGCGACATGGGCATCGCCCTCATCACCTGGGCGGTGCTGTACTTCGTGATGCTCGACCCGGCGCTCCAGCTCGTCGGCGCGACGTCGCCCGCCTGGTGGGTCGTCGCCGGCGTCGTCGCCGCGTCCCCGTTCGCGGCGTGCGCGTTCGCGAGCGCACGCCGGTGAGCCACCCGCGCAAGGGCCTGGACGCGCTCATCCACTCGCCCGTGCGCTTCTCGATCCTCGCCGCCCTGGCGAACGTCGAGAGCGCGGACTTCCGCTTCCTGGCCGACCTGGTCGAGCTGAGCGACTCGTCCCTCTCCCAGGCCCTCACCGCGCTCTCCGACGCGGGCCTCGTCGAGATCCGCAAGGAGGCCGCCGGACGTCGGACGCGCACCTGGGTCCGCATCAGCGACCGAGGGCTCGACGCGTTCCGGCAGCACGTGCGCACGCTCGAGCAGATCGCCCGCACCGGCGCGATCGAGCCCCAGCCCGACCCGACCCCGAGAGGCACCGCACCATGACGCCGACGTTCCGTCGAGCCACCGCCGCCGACGTCCCCGCCGCGGCCCGCACCCTCGCCGCCGCGTTCCACGACTACCCCTGGACCCGCTGGGCCGTCCCGGAGGACGACTACCCCGAGCGCCTCGCCGCGCTCCAGGAGATCTACCTCGAGCACGCCCTCGCGCACGGGATCGTGGTCGTCCACGACCCGGCGGACGCCGTCGTCGCGCTCATGCCGCCCGACGCCCCCGCTCCCCCCGGGGACGTCCAGGAGCGCGTCGCCGCGCTGCACGGCCCGCGCCTGCAGGCCGTGGCCGCTGCCGAGCTGCCGCCGCCCCCGCCGGACGCCTGGACGCTCGCGACGGTGGGGGTCCTGCCGTCGCTCCAGGGCACCGGGCGCGGCAGCGCGGTGTGCCGGGCCGCCCTGCGCGACCCCGCCCTCGGGGACGCGCCCGTCGCGCTCGAGACCTCCGACGCGCGCAACGTCACCTTCTACGAGCGGCTGGGCTTCGTGCGCACCGCGACCACGCAGGTGCACGACGGCCCCGTCGTGCACGGCATGGTCCGCACGCCGACGCCCTGAGCGCCGCCTCGGTCAGTGGTCGCCTGCGCGCACGCGGTCGACGGCGGAGCGCATCTTGCGCGCGTTCACCGCGAGCAGCACGTCGCGGTACTGGGCGGCGCGGTGGAGCTGACCCTTGAGGTCGTTCGACGACGCGCGGTGGCGCAGGTCGCACGGCACCTCGACCGCCACGTACCCCTTGCGGAGCAGGTCGATCGTCATGCCCGTCTCGACGCCCCAGCCGCGCGCGAGCGGCGTCGCGGCCTCGAACGCCTCGCGCGTGAGGCACCGCATCCCGGAGAGGGGCTGCGTCGGGGTCCACCCCGTGAGGGACTGGATCGCGCGGCGCGCGGCCCCCACGACGATCCCCCGGCCGCCCGCGCCCGGCTGCGGCGGGAGCAGCGCGATGGCGACGTCGGCGTACCCGTCGAGCACGGGCGCGACGAGCGGCGCGGTGTTCACCGCGGTCTCTCCGAGGTCGCCGTCGATGAAGAGCAGGAGGCGCGGCGGGCGGTCGGCCGCGTCGCGCATCGCGACGACGGCGGCGCCCGTCTCCATGGCCGCGGCCTTCCCGCGGTTGTGGGAGTGCCGCACGACGACGGCGCCCGCCTCGCGCGCGACGTGCTGGGTGTCGTCCTCGCTCCCGTCGTCGACGACGAGCACGAGGTCGACGTGCGGGATGGCCTTCGCGGCACGCACGGTGGCGGCGATGCGGCGGGACTCGTCCTTCGCGGGGATGATCACCGCGACGCGCTGGCGGACGGCGCGGCCCGTGCGCCCGTCACCGGCCACGGGGCGCGGCGTGCGCGCCCGCGTGCCGGACGCCGACAGATACGTCGGCGGCGTGCTCGCCGTGCTCGTGGGGGCACTCCCCGTGTTCTTCCCCGTATCGGTCGACCGATGGTCCGCGTTCACGCCGTCCAGCCTAGTAGTGCAAAGAGTTGGCCGCAGATGTGTCGTCGTTCCACCAGCGGATCCGCTCGGGATCTCCGCAGGACGACCGGGCTGCGTTCCCAGGTCTCCCGGATCCTACTCGACGCGAGAGCCCGCCGACAGGGGCGTCGGCGGGCTCTCGGCGTGGTCACGCTCCCGCGTCGTGCGCTCGCGCGGGGGCTCTGGATCAGCAGAGCATGCGCGGGGTCAGCGGAGCGTGACCTGCCGGGACACGATGCCCGCGCGCGCACGGCGCTCGTTCGCGTCGAGCGGCTGCGTGACCGCGAGCGCCTCGGTGAGCCGCGCGTCGAGCTCCGCGACCGGGCCCTCCAGCTCGTCCGCCTCCGTGCCGCGGGGCAGCTCCCACACGGGGACGAGCAGGCCGCTCGACCGGAAGGCGCCGACGAACTTGCCGCCCGCGAGGCCGGACTCGCGCTTCGCGTGCAGGCGCGAGATCGCGTCGATGAGGGCGTCCTCCGGCTCGGGGCGGGCCCAGCGCAGGAACTCGCGCGACATGCGGCACCAGTACGCAGACTCGACCGCGTCGAGCTTGACGGTGGGCACCATCGACTCGGCCGCCTGGTCGAGCGAGGCGCGCAGGTCGGGCGTGATCTCCGCCGACGGGTCGAGCCAGAACGCGAAGTCCTCGTGCACGGTGACGTCGAACGGGACGGAGAGGTCGAGCACGTCCTGCAGGCGCGGGCCGGCGTCGGGCAGGGCGCTCGTCTCGATGGACGTGCCGGGCTCGGCGTCGATCGCCTCGAGGAGCGCGGCGGCGAGGTCGCGGCTCGTGTCGCCCGAGCCGGCGAGGGTCTGGACGGCGAGGAGGATCGCGCCGTCCTGGCGGTGCAGCGCGGCCCAGCCGGCGGGCAGGACCGTCACGACGAGGACGTCGCGCGCCCCGTGCTCGGCGGTCGTGCGCGCGGTCGCGGTGGCCGAGGGGACGACCTCGCGCATCGCGACCCAGTCGGTCTCGCCGGGGAGCCCCTCGAACGGGCGCAGCACGAAGTCGGGCGTGGTGTTCTTGGCCATGCGCGGCAGTCTACTGGCGCGGCCTACGGGCGGGGCGGCGCGGCGGGCCGGGTGCGCGGGCGCAGGCGGACGTCGGGCAGCGCGGGCGCGGGCAGGGGTCCGCCGTCGTACCCGACGACCTCGCCGTAGCGGCGCTCGCGGGCGCCGTCGGCGTACCGGGTGCCGCCGCGGTTCGGGCCCTGGTCCCCCGTGACGACGAGCTGGGCCTGCCAGTCCGCGCGGGCGCGCGCGACGTCGTCGTGCGAGCGGCCCACGAAGTTCCACCACATGACGATGTCCTCGCCGAACGGCTCGCCCCCCACGAGCACCGCCCGCGCGGGGGCGTCCGGCCCCGCCTCGACGACGAGCGTCGTGCGGCCGGGCTCGACGTACCCCAGCGACGACGGCGGCACGGGCGAGCCCTCCAGCCGCACGACGCCCTCGTCGACGAGGAGGCCGTGCTCGAACGTCGAGTCCACGTCGAGCGTGACGCGTGCGCCGGGCGCCAGATCGAGCTGCGCCCCGACGATCGGCGTGTACGTCGTGGCGGGCGAGCGCAGGGCGGCGCCGCCCACGCGGAGCGCGCCGAGGAAGACCTGCACGCGCGCGCCGTCGACCGTGGCGACGGGGAGGTCGGCGTGGTGCTCGAACGCGGGCGGGTCCGCGAGGCGGTCGCCCGGGAGCGCGACCCAGAGCTGGACGCCGTGCAGGACCGGGGGGCGCTCGCCGCGCGGCGACTCCTCCGAGTGCGAGATGCCGCGGCCCGCGGTCATGAGGTTGAGCTCGCCGGGCCGCACCGTCTGGAGCGACCCGACGGCGTCGCGGTGCAAGATCTCCCCCGCGAACAGCCACGTGACCGTCTGGAGCCCGGTGTGGGGGTGCGGCGGCACCTGCATGCCGTCGGTGCCGTCGCCGATCGCGGGCAGCGGGTCGGGCCCGTAGTGGTCGAGGAAGCACCATGCGCCGACGAGCGACCGCGCACGCTGCGGGATCGTGCGCCGCACCCGCATCGCCCGGGTGCCCCCGAGCGGGACGTCGCGGTGCTCGAGGATCTCGACCGCGGCGCCTCCGCCGTCGTCGTGGGGCGCGCCCGCCGAGCAGACGCGCTCCTCGGGCCGGGTCTCGAGGTTGCTCATGGCACGAGCGTAGGCGCGCGGGGCGGAGCCGTCCTGCGCCTGTCGACGGTCTTCGCGTCGGGCCGTGCCCGCGGGAGAATGGGGACGAGGCCCCTCGGAGCAGGATTCCGAGGGGCCTCGCCGTGTCCGCGCGACCCCGGGGCGGTCGGGCCGGGTGGCCCGTCGGGGCGCCGCTCGCGACGTGGCGGCCCGGCGCCCTCGCGTCCGCCCGGGTGCCCGGGCAGGTGCGGTGACGCCGATCGCGGTCGGCCTTCCGGGTCCGGTAGGAACCTGCGCCGTCGCGCGCAGCCCCGCAGCAGGGGGTGGCGGGTCGTCCACCGTTCTCCGGTCGGCCGTGCCCTCGCGTGCGCGGCGAGACGTCGTGCGGTCCTGGCGAGGCCCTCAGACCCCTGCGTGATGCGTGCCGGAACCCCGTCGTCCGTGTGCGCCCGTCCGGGCCGTTACGGACGTTTGTAGTCCTCGGCCCGGGGGTCTGCAAGAGTTCCCACCGTTGTCATTTGGGCCGGCCGGATCACCACAGGTTCGTCCACAGGACGGCCCGCGCCGTTCCCACGCCGCCCACAGGCCTGTGGATGAATTCTGTGGACAGGCCTCGCCGCGAGCCAGGCCCGTCCGACCCCGCGGCGCGGCCCGTGCGCACGCCCTCAGACCCAGAACCGCGCCGACGGTGCCGCCGCCGGGGAGAGCCGCTCGTCGAGGTCGAGGTCGCGCACGACGAACCCGCCGTCGTCGACGAGCGTCCCCGCGAGCCGGCCCTGGAGCATCGCCGCGAGCCGGGCGAGCAGCACCCGGGCACGCGAACGCGCGATGACGTGCAGCCCCGAGGGCCGCTCGACCGCGAGCTCGTCCGGCTCGGTCGGCACCCACGTGAGGCGGTAGGCGTGCGGCCCGTGCTCGCGCCAGTCGAGGCCGTCGAGCGCGAGCGGGACCCGCGCGACGCGTCGGGCCTCGAGCCGCACCTCGCCGTCGTACGGCGTCTCGCCCGACAGCACGTACTCCGCGAGGCCGTCCGCGCCCGGCCGCACCGCGACGACCCCCGCGCCGGGGACCGTCGTGCGCAGGACGCCGAGCGCGTCGTCGGGCCCGAGCACGTGGGCGCTGTAGAGCGTGAGGTCGACGCCCGACGCCGGGTCGGGCGTGAGCACGGTCCGGCCGTCCGCGACGACCGCGCCGCCGACGCGCCGGGCCGCGGCGACGGCCCAGCCCAGCACGCGGAGCTCGAGCCCCTGCGGCAGGCCTGCCGGGAACGCGCGCACCAGCCCGTCGCGGTCGTCGGTCAGGGAGCCGGTCGACGTGCCGGTCGACGTGCCGGTCGACGTGCCGGTCGACGTGTCGGCCCAGGCGCCGGTCCGCGCGACGGGCGCGAGCCGCGCGTCGGGGTGGTCGACGTGCAGCGCGAACGCCTCGGCGCCCCCGCCCGCGAGGCCGAGCGCCTGCGTCTGCGGCGGCGTGAGCGCGAAGGGCCCGACGACGCGCGCCCCCTCGGCGAGGCGCAGCTCGCCCGGTGCGACGACGCCGTCGGGCACCACGCCACGGAACCGCGCACCGGCCATGGGGCGCGCCGCTCCCCCGCCGCCCGGCGGGGTCGTCCAGGCCGCGCCGACGAACCAGGCGCGCGCGAGCGCGTCCACGGGCGTGCGGGCCGCGCCGCGCGAGCGGGGCGTCGCGAGCAGGTGCGCACCGGCGTGCGCGTCCGGCACCAGGCCGGCGACGGGGGCGTCCATGACCGGAACGTAGAGCGCCCCGGAGGCGACGGTGTTACGGCGGTGTCACGAGCGTGGGTCCGCTCACCGGACCCCGCGGGCGTCAGGCGCCGACGTCGTGGAGGTGGTGGACGACGTCGTGCACGAAGTACTGCCCCAGCGTCCGGACGGTGAAGACCGACCCGTTCGAGCGCCGGCCGGGACGCTCCCACTGGTCGGGGACGAGCGCGTCGAAGCGGCCCGCGACGCGGTCGCCCGCGATCCGGAGCTCGCGCGCGACCACGGCCGGGTCCTGGTGCGCGTAGTCCTCCGCGACCGCGGTCGCGTCCTGGTCCCAGTTGGCGAACCGCGGGTCGTCGCCCTCGACCATGGACTGCACGCGCACGTCGAACACCGTGAAGACGTCGCGGACGTGCGCGGCGTACTCGAGCACCGACCAGGTCGTCGGGTCGGGGCGGGTCCGCGCGTCCGCGCGGCCCAGGGCCGCGACGTAGCGCGGGACGGCGTCGCGGACCGCGGCGCCCACGCGGTCGGGCGTGACCTCGGCGGCGACGAACCCGCACTCGGGGCACGGCCGCTCCATGACCCACGTCCAGTCCTTGGTGTCCGCGGGGACGGGCGGGAACTCCGGGTCCGGGGCGGCGGCGGGGACGCCCTCGGGCGACGCGGTCGTGTCCATGGCGGCAGTGTGCCAGACGGCGCAGCGCCCTCCCCGAGGCCCGGATCGTCGGGGATTAGCGTTCTGACACGACCTGCCTATGATGTCAGCATGCCCAAGATCATCGGAGGGTCCCTCCACGAGCACCGCGCCCAGACCCGGCAGAAGCTCTTCGCGGCGCTCTCGACCCTCATGATGGACCGGGGCTTCGACGCCATCTCGCTCGCGGACATCGCCGCCGCCGCCGGGGTCGGCCGCACCGCGGTGTACAACCACTTCCCCGACAAGGAGGCCCTGCTCCTCGGGTTCATCACCCACGAGACGGAGCAGTACGTCGGGACGCTGGAGCGCGCGCTGGAGCACGTGGACGACCCGGTCGAGCAGCTGCGCACGTACATCCGCCAGCAGGCGCAGCTCAAGCGCATCTTCCACCTCGCCCCGGGGCCGGACCTGCGCACCGTGCTCTCGCGCACCACGCGCCAGCGGCTGCGCGAGCACGCCGAGCTCGTCGAGGCGATCCTGCGCCGCATCGTCCGGTCGGGGATCGAGGCGGGCGAGTTCCCCGCGCAGGACATCGACACGACCGTCCAGCTCGTCAACGCGTGCCTGTCCGGGCGGCTCGTGCCCGACGACCCGGTCGCGCGCGAGCAGGCGATCGAGGCGACGGAGGCGTTCGTGCTGCGCGCCGTGGGGGCCGACGCGACCTCGCCCGCGCTCGCGGGCTGACGCCGCCCTGCCCGTCTCGCGGGGCCGGATGACGGACAGAGGATAGGCAAGCCTCACCTCCGTGGGTTACAGTTCCTGACGCATCGTCATGACATGGCGTCAGGACGTGCAGTCCCGCCCCGACGCACCCGCAGGAGCCACCCCGTGACTGCCCTCACCCACGACCTCCACCGCGCCGACGAGTCCGTCCCGCTGTCGCAGCGGCTGCGCGAGGGCACGCGCCCCGAGCACGAGCAGGCCGAGGGCTCCGGGTTCGTCGAGCGACTCATGTCCGGGCGTCTCGACGTCGCCGCGTACGCCGACCTCGCCGCCCAGCAGTGGGCCATCTACGGCGCGCTCGAGGACGCGAGCGCCGCGATGCGCGACGACACCCAGGGCGCGAGCCTCGTGTTCGACGAGCTGACGCGCACGCCCGAGATCGAGAAGGACCTCACGTTCCTCGTGGGCCCCGACTGGGCCGAGCGCGTGACGATCCACCCCGCGACGGAGCGCTACGTCGCCCGCCTGCGCACGGTCGGCGGGTTCTTGCCCGCGTACGCCGCGCACGCCTACACGCGCTACCTCGGCGACCTCTCGGGCGGGCAGATCATCAAGCGCATGCTCGAGCGCCACTACGGGCTCTCCGGCGACGGCCTCGCCTTCTACACGTTCGTCGAGATCCCCAAGTCCAAGCCGTTCAAGGACGTCTACCGCGAGCGCCTCGACGCCCTGGTCCTCACCCCCGAGCAGCTCGACGAGACCGTCACCGAGGCCAAGCACGCCTTCCGCCTCAACAGCGACCTCTTCGCAGACCTCGGCACCGCCCACCCGTAACCCGATGACCGCCCGGCCCACCATCCCGGCTCCGCCGACCAAGCGGTTGCGGCTCGTCTGACCCGACTGACGGGCCAGAACCCCATGCTCGCCGGGGGCGGGCGGGCAGGCTCCGGGCGGCGGGCGGGGAGCGGGCGACCGCGCGCGGCGTGAGGCGAGTTACCTCCACGACGGTCGAGAAACGTCCGCGGGTCAGGTTAGGCTCGTCTTACCTGGTGGCGGCGGCCGTGGCGGCCGCGCCCTCGGACCGCTTCCTGGAGAACTCCCCATGCCTCACGCTGCCCGCCCTGCGCCGCACCCCGGCTCGTCGCCGCGCCGCCCGACGTCGCCCGCAGGCACGTCGGGTGCCGCGCCCCGCCGCGCACGCCGGACCGTGACCGCGCTGGCCGGGGCGGGCGCCGTCGTCCTGCTGGGCCTGGTCGCCGCGTGCGCGCCGCTCCCCTACGAGCCCCCCGCGACGCCGTCGGCCGCGGCGAGCCAGGACGCGGAGCCCGTCGAGGCGACCCCGACCGAGACCCCGACGACCACGGCGCCCGCCTGCACGACGCTCGAGGAGTCCCGGGCCGCGGGCGGCGGCTCCGACGTCGACCCCGCATCGTTCCCCACCGGGCCCACGAGCGCGACGTTCGCCGACGACGCGATCCACCCGGTCGCCGAGGCGCCCGCCCCGCAGCTCCCGGTGACGGTCGAGTCGGTCGACGGGCGCCAGGTCGAGATCACCGACGTGAGCCGCATCATCCCCGTCGACCTGTACGGGACGCTCGGCGAGATCGTCTACAGCCTGGGGCTGGGCGCGAACGTCGTGGGCCGCGACCTGCCGACCGGCTTCCCCGAGGCCGCGGACGTCCCCGTCGTCACGGGTGCCGGCCACGCGCTCGACGTCGAGGCGATCCTCGGGCTGGACCCCTCCGTGATCCTCACCGACGCGACGATCCTCACCGACGACGTGCGCGGCCAGCTCGAGAGCTCGGGCATCCCCGTCGTGTACTTCGACGAGGCCCGCACGCTCGACGGCGTCGACGACCGGATCCGCGCCGTCGCGACAGCGCTGGGCGTGCCCGAGCAGGGCGAGGCGCTCGTCGAGCGCACGGACCGGCAGATCTGCGCGGCCCTCGCCGCGGTGCCGCAGGACACCGGGACGCCGCGCGTCGCGTTCCTCTACCTGCGCGGGGCGAACATCAAGATGCTGTTCGGGCCCGGCTCCGGCGCCGACGACCTGATCCGCGAGATCGGCGGCGAGGACGCCGGAACGGCGATCGGCCTCACGCAGCAGTACGCGCCGGTCACGAGCGAGGCGATCATCAGCGCCGCGCCCGACGCCTACCTCGTCATGACCGACGGGCTCGAGTCGATGGGCGGCCTCGACGCCATGATGGCGATCCCCGGCCTCGCGCAGACGCCCGCGGGCGAGGCGCGCCGCGTCGTCGACATGGACGGCTCGCGCCTCCTCACGTTCGGCCCCCGCACCGGCTCCACGATCGCGGCGCTCGTCGAGGCCTTCTACGGCGTGCCCGCGCCGGAGCTCCCGGCGTCGTGAGCGCGCCCGCCACCCGCCCCCTCGGCACTCCGGAGGACGCGCCCGGTCCCGCAGGCGTCGCCGTGCCCGACGGCGCCCCGCGCCCCGGTGGTCGGCCCGCCGGGGTGGGGCCCGCCGTCGGGCGGCAGCGCCGCCACGCCGCCCGGTGGCTGATGGTCGGGCTGGGCGTGGCGCTCGCGGTGCTCACCGTCGTGTCCGGCATGACGGGCCAGGTGCCGGTGTCGCCCGCGGAGGTGCTCGGCTCGCTCGCGCACCACGTCGGGCTCGACTGGGGACCCATGCCGTCGCACCCGCAGGGCGAGAACGCGCTGTGGGTCGTGCGGTTCCCGCGCGTCGTCCTGGCGATCGTCGTGGGCGCGGCGCTCGCGTGCTCGGGCGCGCTCATGCAGGGCGTGTTCGGCAACCCGCTCGCCGAGCCGGGCGTCATCGGGGTGTCCTCGGGCGCGGCCGTGGGCGCGTGCGCGGTCATCGTCACCGCGGGCGCGCTCGTGCCCGGCACGTGGGTCGCCGCGGCGGCGTTCGCCGGCGGGCTCGTCACGACGTTCGTCGTCTACGCGCTCGCGCGCGCCGGCGGTCGCACCGAGGTCGTGACGCTCGTGCTCACGGGCATCGCGGTCAACGCGTTCGCGGGCGGGATGCTCGCGTTCTTCACGTTCGTCGCCGACCCGGCCGCGCGCGAGCAGATCGTCTTCTGGCAGCTCGGCTCGCTCGGCGGCGCGACGTGGCAGTCCGTCGCGGTCGTCCTGCCGATCGCCGTCGTCGGCGTCACCGGCGCGATGCTCGTGCGCCGCAGGATGGACCTGCTCGCGCTCGGCGAGCGCGCCGCGCAGCACCTCGGGGTCGACGTCGAGCGGCTGCGCCAGCTCGTCATCGTCCTCGTCGCGCTGCTCGTCTCCGCCGGGGTCGCGTTCACGGGGATCATCGCGTTCGTCGGGCTCGTCGTGCCGCACCTCGTGCGCATGGTGTGCGGGCCGAGCCACCGCACGCTCGTCCCCGCGTCCGTGCTGGGCGGCGCCGTCGTGCTGCTCGCCGCCGACCTCCTCGCGCGCAGCGCCGTCGCGAACGTCGAGCTGCCGCTCGGCATGATCACGTCGCTCGTCGGCGGTCCGTTCTTCTTCTACCTGCTGCGCCGCACGCGCTCGCGCCAGGGAGGCTGGGCATGAGCGACCTGCGCCACGAGGGGTCGTCGTTCCTCGGCGCGCTGCGCACCGCCGTCACCGGTGCCCGACGGCGGCCCCGCCTCCCCCGGCCGGCCGTGCCCGGCGACGTGGTCACCGCCGCGCACGGCGTGTCCCTCACCCTGGGCGAGGCGCCGATCCTGCGGGACGTGTCGGTCGACGTGCGCGCGGGCGAGGTCCGCGCGCTGCTCGGCCCGAACGGGGCCGGGAAGTCGTCGCTGCTGGGCGTCCTCACCGGCGACCTGCGCCCCGAGGCCGGGGACGTCACCGTGGACGGCCGCCCGCTCGCCGCGTGGACCCCGACCGAGCTCGCCCTGCGCCGGTCGGTCATGCTCCAGCAGGTCTCGCTGAGCTTCCCGTTCACCGCCGTGGACGTCGTGCGCATGGGCCGCTCGCCGTGGCGCGGCAGCCCCTTCGAGGACGACGACGACGCCGCGGTCGCCGAGGCGCTCGCCGCGACCGACGTCGAGCACCTCGCCGACCGGCACTTCACGTCGCTGTCCGGCGGGGAGAAGGCCCGCGTCGCGCTCGCGCGCGTGCTCGCCCAGCGCACCGCGCTCCTCATGCTCGACGAGCCGACCGCCGCGCTCGACCTCAAGCACCAGGAGCTCGTGCTCCAGCTCGCCCGGGCGCACGCCGCCGCTGGCGGTGCGGTGGTCGTCGTCGTGCACGACCTCTCGCTCGCGGCCGCGTACGCCGACCAGGTCACCGTCCTCGCGGGCGGGCGCGTCGTCGCCGACGGCGGTCCGCGCGACGTCCTCACCGCCGAGCTGCTGAGCGGCGTCTACGACTACCCCGTCGAGGTCGTCGACCACCCCGGCGGCGGCGCGCCGATCGTCGTGCCGCGCCGCTGAGGACGATAGGCTCGGGAGCACGAAATCCCCCACGCCTCTCCACGATGCGCAACCCGGGGGATCTTCTCTGCGCGGGGTCGAAGACCGTGGAGCACCGCCCGTCGAGAGGGCCCGGCCTAGCGACTCGCCCCGACGCCGCCGGGGAGCACCTCGTAGCGGTCGGGCGCGGCCGTGAACGACCCTCGCCCGCCGGTGATCGAGCGCAGGTCGAGGACGTAGCGGGTCAGCTCGGCCTCGGGCACGAGCGCGTCGATGCGCACGCGGCCGTCGGGCAGGGAGTCGGTCGCGGTGATGTGGCCGCGCCGCGCGGAGAGGTCGCCCATGACGTCGCCCTGCGCGTCGGGCGGGACGGTCACGGTCACCGCGGAGACGGGCTCGAGCACGACCGTCCCGGCCGTGGCGAGCGCCTCCCGCACCCCCACGCCGCCCGCGGTGCGGAACGCCATGTCGGACGAGTCGACGGAGTGCGCCTTGCCGTCGAGGACCTCGACGCGCAGGTCCACGACGGGGTAGCCGTGCGGTCCGCCGCCCGCCATGGCCTCGCGCGCGCCGCGCTCGACCGCAGGCAGGTACTGGCGCGGCACCGCCCCGCCGACGACGGAGCTGACGAACGCGAACCCCTCGCCGCGCGGGAGCGGGGAGACGCGCAGCTGCACGACGGCGAACTGCCCGTGCCCGCCGGACTGCTTCTTCACGCGGCCCTCGACCTCGACGGCGCGCGTGATCGTCTCCCGGTACGCGACCTCGACGGGCTCGGTCGTGACGCGGACGCCGAAGGACCGTTCGAGCCGCTCGACGGCGACGGCGAGGTGCGTGTCCCCGAGGCCGCCGAGGACCGCCTGGGAGCCGGTGAGGTCGACGTGCAGCGTCGCGTCCTCGGCGCGCAGCCGGGTGAGCGCGGCGGACAGCTTGTCGTCGTCGGACTGCGACACGGGCCGCAACGCGAGCGTGTACACCGGTGGCCGGGGTGGCAGGTCGCGCGCCGCGACGGGCATCCGGCGGCCCGCGAGGAGCGTGCCGGTCGAGGCGGCGGAGAGCTTCGCGACGGCGGCGACGTCGCCCGCGACGACCCGGTCGACGGCCAGGTGCTCGCGGCCGCGCAGCCGGAAGAGCCCGTGGACGCGGTCGTCCGCGCCGGTCGCGGTGCTCACGAGCCGGTCGCCCGTCGCGACGGTCCCGGACAGCACCTTGAACACCGACACCTGCCCGACGAACGGGTCGACGACGGTCCGGAAGACGTGGACGAGCGCGTCGCCCGCGGGGTCGGCCACGACCTCGGACGTCACGGCCTCGCCCGACCCGGCGGCGTCGGGCAGCGCGACGACGGCCGGGCGGTCCGCGGGCGACGGCCCGAGCTCGCACACGAGGTCGAGGACCCGGTCCACCCCGACGCCGGTGACGGCGGACGCGAGCAGCACCGGCACGGCCTCGCCCGTCAGCACCTCGTGCGCGAGCGTGCGCTCCAGGTCGGCCGGGCCCGGTTCGTCGCCGCCGAGGTAGGCCTCGAGCTGGTCGTCGTCGTGCGTGACGATCTCCTCGACGACCTCGTCGTGCAGCGCGTGCTCCTCGTCGCGGACGTCGGCGGGGACCTCCTCGTCGTGTCCCTGCCAGACCCCCTGCCCGCCGCCGCCGTACTCGAGGGCGCGCTCGGTGAGGACGTCGGCCACGCCGTGCAGCGTCTGCTCCTCCCCGAGCGGGAGCTCGAGCGGCGCGAACGGCGCGTCGAACACGGCCCGGAGCGCGGCGAGGACGGTGCGAAAGCTGGCCCGCGCGCGGTCCTCCTGGGAGACGACGACGAGGCGGGGGATCCCCGCCTCGTCGCACCGTCGCCAGACCTCCTCCGTGCCCGACTGCACCCCGTCGACGGCGCTCACCACCACGACCGCGAGGTCCGCCACCGCGAGCGCCGCGTCCACGGACCCCGCGAAGTCGGGCGAGCCGGGGGTGTCGAGCAGCGTGACTTGGTAGGTCGTGCCGTCGGGCGCGCGCCAGTCGAGGTGCGCGACGCCGAGGCTCACGGAGATGCCGCGCGCGACCTCCTCGGGCTCGTGGTCGCACACGGTCGTGCCCTCCGCGACGGAACCAGGGCGCGGGACGGCGCCCGCACGGTGGAGGAACGCCTCGGCGAGCGTGGTCTTGCCCGAGCCGCTGTGCCCGACGAGGGCGACGTTGCGGGTCGTGGCCGGGCCGGTGGACGTCGACGTCGTGGCCATGGCTGCCTCCTGGCGGCGGCGGGGCGCCGTGTCCCGCCGGGGTTCCAGGCTAGTGACGTCGAACGGATCGTGCCCGGGCCGGAGGTCCCGGCCCGGGCCCGGGGCTACAGGTGGGCGTCCGCGTACACGCGCAGGGCGTCGCGCACGAGCGTCGCACCCTCGACGCCGCCGTAGTTCTTCGCGAACCGCTCGTCTGCGACGTACATCTCGCCGAGGCCGACGACGTACTCCTTGACCGGTGCCGCGCCGGCACCCGGGGTTCCGGGGATGCCGCCGAGCCACTCGACGTGGCGGCGCGCGAGCTGTTGCGCCTCGTCGGACGCCGGGTCGACGCCCCGGGCGGCCGCCGCGGCCCAGTCCTCTCCGAGCGCGCGCGTGCGGTCCTGCCAGACGGCGCGGTCGTCGTCGGACATCCCCCGCCACCAGGTGTCGCTCCGCGCGTACGCGTCCTTCCCCCAGCGGGCCTCGACCTCGTCGCGGTGCTGCGTGTGGTCGAACCCGTCGAACATGTCGTCCGCCATGAGCTCGCCACCTCCTTCCATCGTGGTGATCGTCCGTTCGACCGACGCGATCTGCCGCGCCAGCCGCTGCCGCTCCGCCCGCAGCCACCCGAGGTGGCCGCGCAGCGCCCGCACCTGGGCCTCCCGCCGGGCGCTGGCCGACGGCGGCCCGTCACCCTGCCGGGCGGGCGGGCCGTCGAGCGCCTCGCGGATCGCGGGGAGGCCGAGACCGAGGTCGCGCAGGAGCAGGATCCGCTGGAGCCGGACGAGCGCGTCGGCGTCGTAGTGGCGGTAGCCGTTCGCCGCGACCCGGCTCGGGGGGAGGAGCCCGACCGCGTCGTAGTGACGCAGCGTGCGGCTCGTCGTCCCGGCCAGGCGCGCGACCTCCTGGATGGACCAGTCGGCCGTGCGGGCGCCCGTCGTGCTCATCTCCCGCTCCTCCCGTGCGTCGGTGGTGCTCTCGTGCGGCACCGGGACCACGGTAGAAGTTGACGTCACGTCAAGGTCAACTGCTTCGAGCTCTCGGAGTTCTCGATGCTGCTCGCGGGAGCGGTCTCGGGCGCGTCCTCGGTCGCGCTCCCGGACGCGGTCGCGTGCGCCACGTGGTGCCACCCGGCGTCGCGCGACGTCGCGGCGAGGAAGCACGCCCGGACGAACGCCGCCTGGAGGAACAGGTCGTAGAGCAGCTCGGGCAGCACGAGCACGGCGAGCAGCCGGCCCCGGGGCCCGTTCCGCCACACCGTCACGACCCGTTCGAGCACGAGGACCCCGCCCACGGCAAGCCACGCCGGGACCACCCGGAACGTGCCCGCGACGACCGTCAGCGCCGTGAGGACGAGGAGGCTCGCGAGCATGAGCGTGCTCAGCACGAGCATCGCCTGCTGCCCGACGTACCGGGCAGTGACGCGCGTGAACCCGTACGCGTGCAGGTTGTCGAGCATCCCCTTGTACCAGCGGACGCGCTGGCGGTGCAGGTCGCGGCACGTCGGCATGAGCTCCGTCGTGCAGGACATCCGCACCGGCGACGCGAGCTCGTAGCCGAGCGTGCGCAGCGCGAGGGTGAGCTCGGAGTCCTCGGTGATGGCGCCGACGTCGTACACGTCGCCGCGCCGCCCCGGGAGCCGGTCCCCGCGCGCGGCGGCGACCGCCCGCAGCGCCTCGGTCCGCACGAGCGCGGCCGTGCCCGTGAGGACGGACGTCCGCCCGGTCACGTCGATCTGCACGCCGTACCGCTCGTACTCGTCGGACTGGAGCTGCTCGAGCATCGAGCGCGGCGGGGTGCCGCGGAAGACACCACCGACCGCGCCGAGCTCCGGGCGCGCGTCGAGCAGGGCGAGGCCGTCCTCGACGAACGTCGGGGCGATGGTGGTGTCCGCGTCGAGCACGAGGACGTTCTCCGCCTCCACCCCGCGCAGCGCCTGGTTCAGCGCCCCGGCCTTGCGGCCGGTGTTGCCGACCGTCTCGACGACGTCGGCGCCCAGGCGGCGCGCGGTCTCGACCGTCGCGTCGGTGCTGCGGTCGGACACGACGACGACCCGGTCGACCGGGCGCGTCTGCGCCCGGACCGACGCGAGCGTCGTCGGCAGGGCCGCGGCCTCGTCGTGCGCCGGGACCACGACCACCACCCGTGGGAGCGTCGCCGCGCTCATCGGTGCTCCGCGAGCCGCCTGCGCAGGACGCGCGCCGTCATGACGAGCGCGAGCCCCGCCACGACGAGCGTCCAGGCTCCCACCACGTAGAAGCCCGCGATCGCTCCCGTCGTCGCGAGCACGGTCCCTGCCTGAGTCGTACCGAGCTGGTACACGATCCACCTCCTGTCGTCGTCGGTGGTTCCACCGTCCGTCGCGGAGGCCGGTACCCATCCGGGCCCGGGCGGCGGTGGAGCACCGCCCGGGACGTCGGGTGAGCACGCGGGGGCCGCGGAGGAGTGCCCTGCCGTCGGGCGGTGGGTACACGACGACGCCCGGCCTCCGCGGGGTGCGGGGACCGGGCGTCAGTGGTGGCGCGTCAGGCGGTCGGCGCCGTCCCACCGTCGGACGGGGCGGAGCCGGGGCCGGGGCCGTCGGACGGTGCTGGCGAGGGCGCCGAGGTCTCCTGCGACGGGGCGGCGCGGCGCCGTCCGAGGACGAACCCGACCGCCCCGCCCACCAGCAGGGCTCCGGCTCCCGCGAGAAGCGCCGCGGCACCCGGCGGGTACGCGCCCACGGGGACGAACGTCGTCCCGGAGACCGGCGCGTACGCGAACCAGCCGAACGACGTCGGGCGGCTCGCGACCCAGAGCGCGGCGAGCAGCAGGCCCACCCCCAGCACGACGAGCGCCACCAGGGCGACGGCGGCGACGCGCGGACGGACCGGACGGGGCGCGGGCTGCTCGGGGGCGGTCACGTCCGCCATCGTCCCGGGCGACGGCCCCCGCGGCAACCGACCGCGGCGCTACTCCCCCACGGTCCCGTCGATCGCCTCGCGCAGCAGGTCGGCGTGACCGTTGTGCCGCGCGTACTCCTCGACCAGGTGCACGAGGATCCAGCGCAGCGTCCAGCGCTCGCCCGTGTGCCGGTCGGCGCGGGCGCTCAGCCGGTCGAGCCCGCCGTCCGCGAGCGCCGCGTCGAGCACCGCGTCCGACGCCGCGACCGCGCGGTCGAACAGCATGCGCAGCTCCTCCGGCGAGTCGCCCGCCGCGGAGGTCCAGTCCCAGTCGCGGTCGTCGGCCCAGTCCGCCGTGTCGAACGGGGGCATGAGCTCCTCGCCGCGGAACACCTGCGAGAACCACTGCGACTCGACGAACGCGAGGTGCTTGAGCAGCCCGCCCAGCGTCATCGACGACGGCCGCAGCCGGTGCGCGAGCTCCGCGGCGTCGAGCCCGGACGTCTTCCAGCGGAGCGTGTCGCGGTGGAAGTCGAGGAAGCCGCGCAGCGTGGTCACCTCGTCGGCGGCGACGGGCGGGTCGGTGCGGTGGTCGGTCACGGCGCCACCCTAGCGACCGCGCCGGTGCGCCCGCTCAGGGCAGGTCGGCCTCCCACGCGAGCCACTTCCGCCGTACCGCCGCCTCGACGTCGACGCCCTGGGAGCGCGCGAGCAGCAGCAGGTGCGCCAGGACGTCGGCGACCTCGTCCGCGAGCGGCGAGGCTCCGCCGTCGGGCCCGGGCGTCCCCGCACGTCCGCGCGGGCGGGTGCGCCCCGTCGCGGCGAGGAACGCCTGGGTCAGCTCGCCGACCTCCTCGGTGAGCTTGAGCATGAACCAGTCCGGGTCGCGGTCGACGCCGAACTTGCGCGCGTACAGCGCCGACACCGCCTCGACGCGCTCGCCGAGCGCGGGCAGGGTGAGGGGCGCGTCGTCGTCCATCGCGCCAGTGAACCACCTGGCACCTCCGACCGTTCGGCACCCACGGTCCGCGTTCGGCAGCACGAGGTGCCGAACCCCGCACGACCTGCCGAACAGCGGACCTACCGCACGACGAGCGCGACGACGAGCAGCAGCACCGTCGCGACGATCTCCCCGGTCCCGACGGCCCGCGGGCTCAGCCGTCGGCCCGGCAGCACCGCCGCCCGGGCGGTCGCGGCGGCGAGGAACGCCGTCGCCCACCACCACGTGGGGTCGTGCACGACGGCGACGACGCCCGCCGCGAGGGTGACCGCCGCGTGGTACGCGACCGAGGCGACGACGTACGACCGCACGCCGCGCTCGCGGATCATCGTCTTGACGTAGAGCACCGTGCCGAACAGGTACGCGAGGAGCAGCGCGGCGACCAGCCAGACGACGGCCGGGACGGCGAGCACGGACGCACCCGCGGGCCGGCACGCGGCGTACGCGACGACCGTCATGAGCGCTGCCGCGACCGTCAGGGCGCCGCCCGCGGCGACGGACCGCTCGGTGCGCCGCGCCGACGCCCACAGCCCGAGCGCGAGGAACGGCACGAACGCGGGCGCCCAGGCCGCGAGCGCCGGGTCGAGCGCGAGCACGACCGTCCCGAGCACGGCCGCAGCCGCGCCGTACGTGAGCATCGGGCGCCGGTAGCGGGGCCGGCGGCGGGACTTCAGCCACAGCCCGGCCGCGGAGTAGGCGAGGTACCCGGCGAGCCAGAGCGCGCCGAGCGCGAGGGTCACCGGACGGAACCCGGCGTCCTGCACGCCGCGCACCGTGCCGACCACGAACGGCAGCAGGAGCATGGGCCACGCGCCGTGCTGGTTCGGCACCCAGCCGGGCGGACGTCGGGCCACGTCCCGAGGCTAGCGCCGCGGCGGCCGGCTCCGGCCGCGCGGAGTCCCCCGTGCGCGTGGCCGCACGTCCCGGCCGCGCGGGACCTTCGTCCTGACCTTCGACGGCGTCCCGCGGCGCGCCGTCGTCCGCCGTCACGCGCGGTCGTCGGACTAGATATGGTGGCGCAGCCGTGATTCACACCCCACATGTTGGGGTACGGTCCGTCGCGCAACCCCTGCGCGCCGGCGAGAACCCGGTGGGCAGAGGGGACGAGCGATGACCGCCATCGAGCTCGACCAGGCAGCACCGCACCGCACGACCGCCACGCTGGAGGTCCTCAAGCGCGACGGCCGGCGACGGCCGTTCGACGACGCCCGCATCCGCGCCGCCGTGACGAAGGCGTTCGCGGAGGTGCACGGCGACCTCACGGCGACGCACCGCCGCCGCGTGGCGGAGGTCGTCGACCAGGTCGACGCGGAGATCGCCGCGCGGTTCGACGCGACCGTGAAGATCTACGAGATCCAGGGCGTCGTCGAGCACGTGCTCCTCGAGTCGCACGAGTACGACGTCGCGCGCGCCTACATCGACTACCGCGTGCAGCGCGACTTCGCGCGCAGCCGGGCGACGGACCTCAACCACTCGATCGTGCGGCTGCTCGACAAGGACTCGACGGTCGTCAACGAGAACGCGAACAAGGACAGCGAGGTCTTCAACACCCAGCGCGACCTCACGGCCGGGACGGTGGGCAAGGCGATCGGGCTGCGGATGCTGCCGCCGCACGTCGCGAACGCGCACCAGAAGGGCGACCTGCACTACCACGACCTCGACTACCACCCCTACGCGCCCATGACGAACTGCTGCCTCATCGACTTCCGGTCGATGCTGTCGAGCGGCTTCCGGATCGGGAACGCGCAGGTCGAGCCGCCCCGTTCGATCCAGACCGCGACGGCGCAGATCAGCCAGATCATCGCGAACGTGTCCTCCAGCCAGTACGGCGGGTGCTCGGTCAACCGCATCGACGAGCTCCTCGCTCCCTACGCCGAGCGCAACCTGGAGAAGCACCTCGCGGACGCGCGCCGGTGGATCGCCGACGAGTCCGCGCACGAGGAGTACGCGCGCGAGAAGACCCGCAAGGACATCTACGACGCGATGCAGTCGCTGGAGTACGAGATCAACACCCTGTTCACGTCGAACGGGCAGACGCCGTTCACGTCGGTCGGGTTCGGTCTCGGCACGGGCTGGCTGGAGCGCGAGATCCAGCGCGCGATCCTCCAGATCCGCATCCGCGGCCTCGGCAGCGAGGGCCGCACGGCGATCTTCCCCAAGCTCATCTTCACGCTGCGCCGCGGGCTGAACCTCGACCCCGGCGACCCCAACCACGACCTCAAGCAGCTCGCGGTCGAGTGCGCGACGAAGCGCATGTACCCGGACGTGCTGTCGTACGACAAGATCGTCGAGCTCACCGGGTCGTTCAAGGTGCCCATGGGCTGCCGGTCGTTCCTCCAGGGCTGGCAGGACGAGCACGGCCGGGACGTCTCGGAGGGGCGCATGAACCTCGGCGTCGTGACGCTCAACCTGCCGCGCATCGCGCTCGAGGCGGACGGCGACCTCGACGCGTTCTGGCGCCTGCTCGACGAGCGCCTGGAGACCGTGCACGACGCGCTCGTCTTCCGCATCGAGCGCTGCAAGGAGGCGACGCCGGGCAACGCGCCGATCCTCTACGTGCACGGGGCGTTCGGGGAGCGCCTCGCTCCCGGCGACGACGTCGACCGGCTCTTCCGCGACGGCCGCGCCACGGTGTCGCTCGGGTACATCGGGCTGTACGAGGTCGCCGCCGCGTTCTTCGGCGGCGCCTGGGAGCACGACCCGCGGGCCAAGGAGCTCACGCTCGACGTGCTGCGGTCCCTGCACGCGCACGCCGCCGGGTGGACGGCGCGGCTCGGCTACCGGATCAGCGTCTACGCGACGCCGAGCGAGAGCCTGACCGACCGGTTCTGCCGCCTCGACCGGGAGCGGTTCGGCGCGGTGCCCGACATCACCGACAAGGACTACTACACGAACAGCTTCCACTACGACGTCCGCAAGAGCCCGACGCCGTTCGAGAAGCTCGACTTCGAGGCCGAGTACGCGCGGTACACGTCGGGCGGGTTCATCCACTACTGCGAGTACCCCGTGCTCCAGCAGAACCCGCGGGCGCTGGAGGCCGTCTGGGACTACGCGTACGACCGCGTGGGCTACCTCGGCACCAACACGCCCATCGACCGCTGCTACGCGTGCGGGTTCACGGGTGACTTCGACCCGACCGCGCGCGGCTTCGCGTGCCCGTCGTGCGGCAACGCCGACCCGCGCACGTGCGACGTCGTGAAGCGCACGTGCGGGTACCTCGGCAACCCGCAGCAGCGCCCCATGGTGCACGGCCGCCACGCGGAGATCTCCGCGCGCGTGAAGCACCTGCCGGACTCGGCGTCGGCGTGACCGTGGCGCGCACCCCCGGCCCCGGCTGGCGCTCGGACCGCGTCAGCCAGGGGTACGTCGCGGACTACAAGCCGTTCGTCATGGTCGACGGCGAGGGAGTGCGCTGCTCCCTCTACGTGAGCGGGTGCCTGTTCGCGTGCGAGGGCTGCTTCAACGAGGCCGCGTGGAGCTTCCGCTACGGCCGCCCGTACGACGACGCCCTGGAGGACCGCGTCCTCGCCGACCTCGCGCACCCCGCCGTGCAGGGCCTGTCCCTGCTCGGCGGGGAGCCGTTCCTCAACACGGGCGTGTGCCTGCGGCTCGTGCGCCGCCTGCGCGCCGAGCACGACGACCGCCGGGACGTGTGGTGCTGGACGGGCTACACGTTCGAGGAGCTGCGCGCGGGGACCGCGGACCAGCGCGCGCTCCTCGCCGAGGTCGACGTGCTGGTGGACGGCCGGTTCGAGCTCGCGCGCCGCGACCTCACGCTCGCGTTCCGCGGCAGCACCAACCAGCGCGTGCTCGACGCGCGGGCCTCGCTCGCGACGGGGCGCGCCGTCCCGTGGGTGTCGGACCGCGCGACGACGAGCGCCTGACGACAGCAGCCCCGGGCCGCCGGATCACCGGGACGCGCGGCGCCTGGGAGCGGCGTCGGGTTCCGCGGGGCGGCGGATGCTCCCGATCATCTCCCACGTCGCCGTCGTCATCCGGAAGGTTCCCCAGAGGAAGAGGACGAACCCGCAGACGTAGAGGGCGTTGAGCGCACCGCGCGGGACAGGTGTGGTGACGTCGGGAGCGTCCGGGGCGACGACGACGGCGGTGAGGAAGGAACCCACGGCGGCGGCACCGAAGAAGATCACGCAGGCGATCACCGCGAGCACGAGCCCGGAGACCGCCTTCTTCGCCGGCGTGGTCCACGACATGTCGTCCTCCTGGTGGTCGGTTGCGCTCGACGATCTCATGGACGCCCCCGACCCACCACGGACGGCGACCACGCCCGCCGGAAGCACCTTCACCCCGCGCAGCCGCGCCTGGTGAGCCGTCAGACGGTCTTGCGGGTGCGGCGGATGCCGACCCACAGCCCGACGGCGCACGTCACCGCCGCGGCGACGAAGCCCCACAGCACGTCGGGGTCGGCGAACGACCCGGCGAGCAGCGCGCGCTCCGCGTCGACGATGTAGGTCAGCGGGTTGAAGAGCGCCGCGGTGCGCATCCACGCCGGCCCGGCCTCGAGCGGCAGCATCATGCCGGAGAGGATGAGCAGCGGGAACAGCAGCGACTGCTGCACTCCCCAGAACAGCCACTCGCGGTTCTTCGCGGCGAGCGCGAGCGCGATCGACAGCGCGCCCACCCCGATGCCGAACAGCCCGAGCAGCAGGAGCCCGACGAGCAGGTGCAGCGGGTAGAGCGTGAAGCCGAACGGGACGCACACGAGCGCGATGAGCAGCCCCTGCACGACGAGCGGCGCGAACTCCTTGAGCGAGCGCCCGACGAGGATCGCGGAACGGTCGAGCGGCGTCGCGAGCACGCGCTCGTAGGAGCCGGTCATCATCTCGTAGAGCAGGTTCGACCCGCTCATGGACGTGCCGAACAGCGAGATCATGACGATCACGCCCGGGACGAACCACTGCAGCGTCTCGGCCGTCGACCCGCCGCCCCCGGGTGCGCCGCCACCGAACCCGCCGACCGCGCCCGTGAGGAGCGGGCCGAACAGGCCGAGGAAGATCAGCGGCTGCAGCAGCGAGAAGATCAGCGTGAACGGGTCGCGCAGCACGAGCAGGATCTCGCGCGTGAACACGGCCCACGTGTCGCCGAGGAACTTCGCGACGCCGGTCCGCATCGCCGTGTCGGCACCGGCGGCCGGTGCCCCGACGCGTGCGCCCGCCAGGTCGGTCCGCGTGCTCATGCGGCCTCCTCTCGCAGGCTGCGGCCGGTGAGGTTGAGGAAGACGTCGTCGAGGCTCGCCTGCTTGAGCTCCGCCGAGCGCACGGCCAGCCCCGCGACGCGCAGCGCCTCGATGGCCTCCGGGAGACGGTCGGCGCCGTGCGTCGTCGAGATGCGGACCGTCACGACGCCGTCCGCGCCGGTCGTGGTCGCGACCCGGCCCGCGTCCTCGGCGAGGGACGCGCGGACGCGGCCGACGACGTCGGGCACCGCTCCCGGTGACGCCTCCCCCGGGGCACCGCCGCCGGGCGCCGGGACCACGGCGAGCGTGATGACGTCGTCCGCGTGGTCGTGCTTGAGGGAGTCCGGCGTGGCGTCGGCGATGATCTCGCCGTGGTCGATGACGACGACGCGCTCCGCCATGCTGTCGGCCTCGTCGAGGTAGTGGGTCGTGAGCACGATCGTCATGCCGTAGCGCTCGCGCATCGCCGCGATGTGCTCCCAGAGGTTCGCGCGGGCGTGGGGGTCGAGGCCCGTAGTCGGCTCGTCGAGGAAGAGCAGCGGCGGGTGGTTCATCAGCCCGAGCGCCACGTCGAGGCGACGGCGCTGGCCGCCGGACAGCGACTGCACGGTCCGCTTCTCGAGCCCACCGAGGTCGAGGGCGTCGAGGAGCTCGGCGGCGCGCCGCGTGTACTCGGAGGGCGGCAGCCCGTAGAAGCGGCCCTGGTTGTGGAGCTCGTCGAGCACGCGGTAGGAGAACCCGCCGCCGTTGCCCTGGCCGATGAAGCCGATGCGCGAGCGGACCCGCGCCGGGTCGCGCGCGACGTCGTACCCGGCGACCTCCGCGGTCCCGGCGGTCGGTGCGAGGAGGCTCGTCAGCATCCTCAAGGTCGTGGACTTGCCGGCCCCGTTCGGGCCGAGGAAGGCGACGAGCTCGCCCTCCCGGACGTCGACGTCGATGCCCTTGACGGCCTCGACGGTCTCTTTCTTGCGGTGGAAGGTCTTGGTCAGGCCGCGGGCTCGGATCACCGGAGCCACCCTCTCGTACGCCGTACCGAAATGGAGCGACCACGCTAGCATACGGTGTACGGGAAAAGGCAAGCCTTCGTCGCACGCTCGCACCGGAGGCGAGATCCCGCGGGAAGTCGGGGAGGATACGCACGTGACGACCGACCCGACCGACGCCCGCGCGGCCGACCGTGCGCCGTCGGCCACCGCGCCGACCCCGCCCGCGACCCCGGACCCCGAGGGTTCCGAGCGTCCGCGCGGCGTCGCGGCCGCCGCGGACGCCGGGGTCGCCTCCGCGGTGCAGGCGGCCGAGCACGCGCGCGCCCAGTTCACCGAGATCGTCCGCACCCCCGAGATCACGCGCCGCCTCGCGCTCCTGTGGGACCCGCCGGCCCCCGCGACGCGCGGCCGCAAGCCGCGCCTCACGCTCGACGACGTCGTGCGGGCGGGGATCGCCGTCGCGCAGGAGGGCGGGCTCGACGCGCTGTCCATGCGCCGCGTCGCGACCGAGCTCGGCGTCGGGGCGATGTCGCTCTACACCTACGTGCCCGGCCGCACCGAGCTCGTCGACCTCATGATCGACCGCGCGTACGCCGAGCTCGACCTGCCCGCCGCGGGAGCCCCGTGGCGTCCCGCGCTCGCGCAGTACGCGCACGAGCTGTGGAACCTCTACCTGCGCCACCCGTGGATCCTCCAGACCAACATGTGGCGCGCCCCGCTCGCGCCGCACGTGCTCGACGCCCAGGAGGCCGGGCTGCGGACCATCGTCGACACGGGCCTCTCCGAGCTGCAGGTCGTCGACACCCTCGGCCTCGTCGACAACTACGTCCAGGGCCTCGCGCGCGCCACGATCGCCGAACGGACCGAGCGCGACGCGACCGGCGTGGGCAACGACGAGTACTGGACGACGCTCGGCAGCTTCTGGGAGGACTGGTTCGACGTCGAGCGCTACCCCGTCATGACGCGCGTCTACGTCGCGGGCGGCTTCGACGCGCCGCAGGGGCCCTTCGACGCGAGCCTCGACCGTCTGCTCGACGCCGTCGAGCTGGCCATCGACAGCGCGAGCGCCGACCGGTCCGACGACCCCGCCGCCGCGCCGGAGGACCCCGACCCCGCGGGCTAGGGAGGTCGTGCCGAAGGTCCCGCGGCACGACGTCCGTCCCGGCTGACGTGCGGGCGCCACCCCTGGCAGGATCGACCCATGGATCCCCGCGCCGGCACGCCCGCCCAGCCCAGCGACCTCATCGACGTCGACGCCGTGGTCGGCGCCTACTACGACCTCGCGCCCGACGTCGACGACCCGGCCCAGAAGGTCGTGTTCGGCACGTCGGGCCACCGGGGGTCGAGCCTGGACCACGCGTTCAACGAGGCGCACATCATCGCGATCACGGCCGCGATCGTCGAGTACCGGCGCTCGCAGGGCACCGACGGGCCGCTGTTCATCGGGCGCGACACGCACGCGCTGTCGCTCCCGGCGTGGCAGACCGCGCTCGAGGTCCTCGTCGCGGCGGGCGTCCAGACGTACGTCGACGCGCGCGACTCGTTCACCCCGACCCCCGCCGTCTCGCAGTCGATCCTCCTGCACAACGAGGCGACGACGGTCGACGGCGTCCGCACCACCGGCCCCGGCCTCGCGGACGGGATCGTCGTCACGCCGTCGCACAACCCTCCGCGCGACGGTGGCTTCAAGTACAACCCGCCGCACGGCGGCCCCGCCGGGTCCGAGGCGACCGGCTGGATCGCGGACCGCGCGAACGAGATCCTGCGCACCGGTGTCGGCAGCGTGCCGCGCGTGCCGCTGACCCAGGCGCTCACGTCCGAGCACGTGCACAAGCACGACTTCCTCACCACGTACGTCGACGACCTGGCGAACGTCCTCGACCTCGACGCGATCCGTGACTCCGGCGTGCGGATCGGCGCCGACCCGCTGGGCGGCGCGTCGGTCGAGTACTGGGGCGAGATCGGCGAGCGGTACGGGCTCGACCTCACGGTCGTCAACCCGCAGGTCGACCCCCGCTGGGCGTTCATGACGCTCGACTGGGACGGCAAGATCCGCATGGACTGCTCCTCGCCGTACGCGATGGCGTCCCTCGTCGCGGGCATGACCGGGGAGTCCGGGAACGCCGAGGGTGGCGCGCCGTTCGACGTCGCCACCGGGAACGACGCCGACTCCGACCGCCACGGGATCGTCACGCCCGACGCCGGGCTCATGAACCCCAACCACTACCTCGCCGTCGCGATCCAGTACCTCTACGGCGGCGCGCGCGAGGGCTGGCGCGACGACGCCGCGATCGGCAAGACGCTCGTGTCGTCCGCGCTCATCGACCGCGTCGCGGGCGGGCTGGGCCGTCGGCTCGTCGAGGTCCCCGTCGGGTTCAAGTGGTTCGTGCCCGGCCTGCTCGACGGCTCGGTCGGGTTCGGCGGCGAGGAGTCCGCGGGGGCGTCGTTCCTGCGCAAGGACGGCCGCGTCTGGTCCACGGACAAGGACGGCCTGCTCCTCGCGCTGCTCGCGTCGGAGATCATCGCGACCACGGGCCGCACGCCGTCCGAGCACCACCGCGAGCTCGTCGAGCGCTACGGCGAGTCCTGGTACGCGCGCGTCGACGCGCCCGCGACGCTCGAGGAGAAGGCGACGCTCGGCAAGCTCTCGCCCGAGCAGGTCACCGCGACCGAGCTCGCCGGCGAGCCGATCACCGCGAAGCTCACGAACGCCCCGGGGAACGACGCCCCGATCGGCGGGCTCAAGGTGACGACCGAAAACGCGTGGTTCGCGGCCCGGCCGTCGGGCACGGAGAACGTCTACAAGATCTACGCCGAGTCGTTCGTCTCCGCGGAGCACCTGACCCAGGTCCAGGCCGAGGCGAAGGACGTCGTCTCCGCCGCCCTCGGGAGCTGACGCCCCCGCCGAGGTAGAGGCGTGGTCACGACCACGCCTCTACCTCGCGAAACCGGGGCTCTACCTCGCGGGACCACGCCTCTACCTCGCGGGACCAGGGCTCTCCCTCGCGAGAAGGGGCTACGTCGTCCGACGGCGCTCGCGCTCGTCCCACGTGTCCGTCGCGACGCGCTGGGCGTCGCGGAGCGCGCGGGCCGGGTCGACGCCCTTGGGGCAGACCTGCGTGCACGCACCGATCTGGATGCACGGCCAGGCGCCGAACTCGGTGTCGAGGACGTCGGCGCGGTCGAGCTCGCCCGCGTCGCGCGAGTCCTCGTCCCAGCGGCGCGCCGTCGCGACGACGGCCGGGCCGAGGAAGTCGGGCGCGACGTCGAGCTGCGGGCACGCCGCGTAGCAGAGCATGCAGTCGATGCACTCGGCGAAGCCCTTGAACGCGGCGAGCTCGCCCGGCGTCTGCCGGTGGCCCGACGCCGGCCCGACCGCCCGCAGCACGTCGCCGCCGTCCGGCGTCCGCGAGCCGTCGACGTCCTCGCCCACCTCGCCCCCGGCGCCGGCCCCGGCCGTCGCCCCGACCCCGGCCGAGGGCGGGTCGACGAGCGGGAGGCGCGTGGCGCCGTCGGGCACAAGCCAGGGCTGCACGGTGGCGAGCTTGCCGAGGAACGTGTCGGTGTCCACGACGAGGTCGCGGAGAACCTCGGCGTGCGCGAGCGGCTCGACGACGAGGCCGGACGTGCGGTAGCCGCGCACGAACGTCTCGCACCCGAGCACCGGGCGGCCGTTGACCATGACGCCGCAGCTCCCGCAGACCGCCATCTTGCACGACCACCGGAACGTCAGCGTGGGGTCGGCGTGGTCCTTGACCCACTGGAGCGCGTCGAGCACGGACGTGCGGTCGTCGTAGGGCACGTCGAACACGTCCCGCCCGCCGGTGGCCGCGCCGTCGGGCGACGTGCGCGCGACCTCCAGCCGCACCGTCTGCTCGCTCACGCGCCCTCTCCCTCCTTCGCCGAGAACGACGTCGTCGTCGTCCCCGAGCCCTTCCCGACAGCAACCCCGTGCTCGGCGGGGGTCCCGGCGCCCACCGGGACGTGCGCCACCTCGATGGTGCCGCCCGCGCCGAGGCGGACCTCGGAGTGGCGCGCCACCGCGTCCGGCGCCGGGAAGTCCAGCCGCTGGTGGGCGCCGCGCGACTCCTCCCGCGCGAGCGCGGCGGCGACGGTCGCGTGCGCGACGAGCAGCGTCGCGCCGAGCTCGACGGTCGTCGCCCAGTCGGTGTTGAGCACGGCGCTCGTGTCGGCGACGCGCACGTCGTCGTACCGAGCCCGCAGGTCCTCGACGGCCGCGAGCGCCCGCCGCAGGCCGTCGGCGTCACGGTAGATCCCGGCGTCGGCGTCGAGGACGCGCCCGAGCTCGGCCCGGATCGCGGCGGGCGGCTCGGTCCCCCGGCCGCGCATCGCGAGGTAGCCGTCGGCGATCTCGGCGGCCCGGTCCACGACCTCGGGGCCCGACCGGACGGCCGGGGGCCCGCCGTCGGCCCCGGGCGGGCCCATCTCCCGCGACCACGCGAGCGCCGCCTCGCCCGCCGCGCGCCCGACGACGAGCGTCTCGACGAGCGAGTTGGACCCGAGCCGGTTGGCGCCGTGCAGACCGGTGGAGGCGCACTCCCCCGCCGCGAACAGCCCGGCGACGCCGGTCGTGCCGCGCGCGTCGGTGCGGATGCCGCCCATCGTGTAGTGCGCCGTCGGGCGGACGGGGACGGGCTCGGCCGCCGGGTCGACGCCCGCGAACTGCTTGGCCAGGCCGGTCACGAGCGGCAGGCGCTCGGCGAGCCGCTCCTTGCCGAGGTGCCGCAGGTCGAGCAGGACGACGCCGCCGTCGGGCGTGGGGATCGTGCGGCCGTCGCGGTCGGCGTGCCAGAACGCCTGCGACAGGCGGTCGCGCGGCCCGAGCTCCATGGTGCGCGGCACGGGTGCCCCGACGGGCGACTCGGGCCCGAGGCCGTAGTCGGCGAGGTAGCGGCGGCCGACGGCGTCGAGCAGCACCCCGCCCTCGCCGCGCGCGGCCTCGGTGAGGAGGATGCCGCTGCCCGGGAGGCCAGTCGGGTGGAACTGGAGGAACTCCAGGTCGCGCAGCGGCACGCCCGCCCGCAGCGCCATCGCGGTGCCGTCGCCCGTGCAGATGCCCGCGTTCGTGCTGGTCCCCCACGCGCGCGCCGAGCCACCCGTCGCGAGGACCACGGCGGGCGCCTCCAGGAGCAGCGGCTCGCCGCGGTGCTGGTCGTGCACGACGACGCCGCGCACCCGGGCGTCCGGCCCGCCCGGGTCGTCGACCAGGAGGTCGAGCACGTGGTGCTCGTCGTACCGGCGGACGGGACCGTCGGGGCCGGAGTGCCGCAGCGACGTCTGGAACAGGGTGTGCAGGAGGTGGAAGCCGGTCTTGTCGGCGGCGAACCAGGTGCGCGCGCGGCTCATGCCGCCGAACCGGCGGACGGCCACGTCGCCGGCGTCGGTGCGCGACCACGGCAGCCCCCACCGCTCGAGCCGGTAGAGCTCGCCGGCCGCCCGCTCCACGACGAACCGGACGGCGTCCTCCTCGCACAGCCCTGCGCCGCCCGCGAGGGTGTCGGCGACGTGCTGCTCGAGCGAGTCGTCGTCCCCCACGACGCCCGCCGCGCCGCCCTCCGCGGCGACCGTGTGCGAGCGCATCGGGTACACCTTCGACACGAGCGCGACCACGGGGGCGCGACCGTCGTCGCGGGCCGCCGCCTCGGCGACGGCGAGCGCCGCGCTCAGCCCGGCGGCGCCGCCCCCGACCACGACCACGTCGGCGCGCTCGACGCGCAGCGCGGTCACCGGCGTCCTCGGGGCGTGCGGGAGGGGCTGGCCGGTGCCGGGGGTGCAGGGCGGAGCAGGGGGAGAGCGTGCCGAGGCATAGGGGAAGGGTCCCCGCGCCGCCGGGGCAGCGCAACAGGCGAAGGTCCCGGTCCGGGGCCCCATGGGCACCGCTCCCCATCGAGCCCACGACCCGTCTGTGGGTAAGGTCCGTGCGGAACCCCTCCCCGAACCACCGGAGCACTCATGCGTCCCGCCCGTACCGCCGCCCGCCTGACCGTCGCCGCCGCGCTCGCGCTCGGCCTCACCGCGTGCACCGTCGCCGTCGACGGCGGGGACGCCCCGAAGACGTCGGCCCCCGAGGAGACGACGACGGAGGAGTCCGCGCCCGCCGAGGACGCCGAGGAGACCGACGACGCGGCGGCGGAGACCGCCTCGGACGGCGAGCTCCCCGACTGGGCCAACCCCGTCGCGACGCCGGGCGAGCAGATCTCGACGTTCACGGTCGGCGACGTCCGCGTCGACGTCTACCAGGTGGGCGTCACGCAGGCCTCGAAGGACGGCCTGTTCGTCGACCCCGACACCAACCAGCCGCTCATCGCCGCGGGCGACGACATCGTCTTCATCAACTACGTCATCACGAACGAGGGCGCCCCGATCGACCTCGGCTCGAGCCTCGTGAGCATCGACGAGCGCTACGACGACTGGCCGTACATGCAGGGCATGGACACGATCGTCGACGACGCGCTGTACGAGGCGCAGGGCGTGCACGACGACGCGATGCACAACCAGGCGTACCGCGAGCCGTCGGTGTACCCGTTCGCGACGGGCCAGTCGTACTCGTACGCCACGAACTTCCGCTACCAGCCCGGCTCGCCGATCACGTTCGACGCCGTGATCACCCCCGTGGACGCGGAGGGCGAGCTCCTGCACGACGAGCGCATCGAGGGCGAGGGCACCGGCACGATCTCCTGACGCCGCCCGCGCCTGCCGCGAGAGCCCCGGTCCCGACGGACCGGGGCTCTCGCGTGCTCAGCGCCGGGTCAGGTCCTCGTACTCCGGGTGCCGCTCGACGTACGCGCGGATGAAGGGGCACAGCGCGACGACGCGCTCGCCCGACTCCCGCACGCTGTCGAGCGCGCCCGCCGCGAGCGCGGACCCGACGCCGCGCCCCTCGAACGCGGGGTCGACCTCGGTGTGCGTGAAGATCACCGCGCCCGGCTCCCGCACGTAGGCGGCGAAGCCGGCGACGACACCGTCGTCGGTGCGGGCCTCGAAGCGGTCGCCCTCGTCGGTGACGGTGACGGTGGGCGTGCGGGGTGCGGGGCTGTCGGTCATACCGCCATCGTCGTCGGCCCGGCGCCCCCGGACAACCGCGGCGCGACGCCTGAGACGGCCGTCACGTCGGGCCCTCGCGAGGCGAATTCGCTACCGGCCGGACGGCTTCCGGGTGCGACACTGGGACGGTGGTCCAGGATTCCCCGTCGCGCGCTGACGACCCCGAGAACCCCGAGCACCGGCGGGACGACCTGACGACCGAGGGGACGACGTCGGGCACCGCGCCCGAGGCCCCCGTCCGGGCCTCCCGCAACCCCTACCGCGCCGTGCTCACGCTGCCCGGCGCGTGGCGGTTCTCCGCCGCGGCGCTCGTCGCGCGCCTGCCGATGTCGATGGTCGGCATCGGCACGATCCTCATGATCCAGGGCATCTACGGCGAGTACGCCCTCGCGGGACGCGTCGCGGCCGCGCTCGTCGTCGCGCAGGCGGTCGTGTCGCCGCAGATCGCGCGCCTCGTGGACCGCACGGGGCAGCGCGTCGTCATGCTGCCGCTGCTCGCCGCCGCGACGCTCGGGCTCGGCGGGCTCATCCTGTGCGCCGTGCTCCGCGCGCCCGAGTGGACGCTCTACGTGCTCGCCGCCGTCTCCGGCGCGACGCAGGGGTCGTACGGCTCGATGGTCCGCGCGCGCTGGGCGCACGTCGTGCCCGACGCGCGGCGCCTGCACACCGCGTACTCGCTCGAGTCCGCGCTCGACGAGCTCGTGTTCGTCGTCGGGCCCGTGCTCGCGACCGTGCTCGCGACGAGCGTGTCGCCGTCGGCCGGGCTGGTCGTCCCCCTGGTCGCGGCGGTCGTGGGCGGGCTGTGGTTCCTGTCCCAGCGTGCGACCGAGCCGCCCGTCGTCGTGCCCGAGGCCGGCGTCAAGCAGCGCTCGGCCATGCGGTCGACGGGCATGATCGTGCTCGCCGTGATCTTCGTGGCGATGGGCATCGTGTTCGGCGCGACCGACGTCTCGACCATCGCGTTCGCCGAGGAGGAGGGCCAGAAGGGCGCCGCCGGCGTCATCCTCGCCGTGTTCGCCCTGGGCTCGCTCATCTCCGGCCTCGTCTACGGCGCCCGCCACTGGGTGTCCCCGCTGTGGCGCCGGTTCGTCATCGGGATCGTCGCGCTCGCCGCGGGCGTCTCGCTGTTCTTCTTCGTCACGTCGATCCCCGTCCTCGCGGCGGTCATGTTCGTCACCGGGTTCGCCATCGCGCCGACGCTCATCAACGGCAACAACCTCGTGCAGAACCTCGTGGCCCCGACCCAGCTCACCGAGGGCCTCGCGTGGGTCGGGACGTCGCTCGGCGTCGGGGTGTCGATCGGGTCGTCCGTCGCCGGGTCGCGCATCGACGCGGGCGGCGCGCACGCCGGGTTCGAGGTCGTCGTCGCTGCGGCCGCGCTCGCCGTCGTGCTGGTGCTCGTGGCCCTGCGGTCGCTGCGACGCAGCGCCGACCGCGAGGACGTCGCGGACGGCACGCCCGCCCACTGACGCGGGGCACGCCGCGCGACGGTCGACGTCGAGCCGCCCGAGGACGTCGGCGTCAGATGATGCCGAGGTAGCTCTGCACGGCCCGCTCGAGCGCGTCCAGGTCGTCTCGAAGAAGGAAGTCGACCGGCTCCCCGACGACGTCGTCGGTGTCGATCACACGGAGCTGGTCGACCAGGAGCACGGTCTCCTGGCCGGCGATCTCGAGGACGGGCCGGAAGATCGCACGCTGCGCGCTCGTCGAGGTCGGCACGATCGTCGCGACGGACCAGGGCATGTTCGTCGGGGACAGGACCACCCCGTACCGCCGACCGCCCTGCTCGTGGCCCCGGGGGTCACCGAGGTCGACGCGGTAGACGGCGCCGCGGATCACCAGGCGTCCGGCTCGTCGTCGAGGTGCTCGTGGGCGAGACTCTCCGCATCGACGCGGGCCTGGTCGACCCACTTCTCGTGCGCGACCAGGTGCAGGCCACGGCGGACGGCATCGCTGGCGGTGACGCCTTCGTCGCGGAGGCGGTCGAGGATCCGGCGCTCCTCGGGGGTGGGTCGGAACGTGACGGAGTCGCGCTTCGTCGAGGCGCCCTCGCCCTTCCCGCCCCGCGGGGTCCCCCCGGCAGGCACGTCCTTCCCGCCCCGCGAGGTCGAGCCTCGGGGGGTCGTTCTCTCGTGCGTGGTGCTGCGGGTTCTCGTCGCCATGGTCACGACACTACGCCGCGTGTCCCACATTTGTCAGACACGGCCCGGCGCGGCTGACGCCGCGCCCGAGAGGTGGGCCCGCTCGCCCTCCTGGTCGAAGATCGTGAGGATCTCGACCGGGCCGTCGTGCGCGCCGAACGAGTGCGGCACCATCGTCGAGAACTCCGCCGCCTGGCCCTCGTGGACGAGGATCCGGCGGTCCGCGAGGTAGACGACGGCCGTCCCGGACAGCACGGTGAACCACTCGTGCCCCGGGTGGACGCGCTGGTGCTCCGGCCCGACGGCGCGCTCGGGCGTGAGGCGCATCTTCGCGACCATCGTCCCGGTCCGCTCGCGCGACAGCAGCCACGTGGTCTCCCCCGGGCGGCGCTGCGGCTCGGGCCGGATCACGACGTCCTCGTCGTCGACGGGCTCGACGAGCTGGTCGAGGGTCGTGCCGAGCGCGCGGGCGATCGGCACGAGCTGGTCGAGCGCGATGCGCCGGTGCCCGGTCTCGATGCGGCTGAGCGTGGACGGGCTGAGGAAGCAGCGCGCGGCGAGCGCGTCGAGCGTCCAGCCGCGCGCGAGCCGCAGCCCGCGGATGCGTTGCCGCACGACGGCGTCGAGATCCGGTTCTTGCGTCATGAGCAAGATCCTATGCTCAGCACGCATGGTCGTCCTACGGTGGAGTCATGGACCTCCCCGCCCCCGGGCGCCCCGCGCCCACCCCCGGCGACGCGCCCGGGCACGGCCACACTCACACCCACGGCCACGCCCACGGCCCGCACGACGGCGCCGGGCTGGCCGAGCTGCTCGAGCTCGACGCGCTGGTCTTCGCCGGTCTCCTCGACGAGGCCGTCGCGGTCGCCGTCGGGCACGCCCCGGCCCCGACGCGCGCCGTCGTCGACCTCGGCGCGGGGACCGGCACCGGCACCCGGGCGCTCGCGCGGGCGTTCCCCGACGCCGAGATCGTGGCGGTCGACGCGGACGCCGCGATGCTCGACCGCCTGCGCGCCCGGCTCGCCGGGACGGGTCTCGCGGACCGCGTGCGCACCGTCGAGGCCGACCTCGACGCCGGCTGGCCTCCGGTCGGCGTCGCGGACGTCGTCTGGGCGTCGGCCTCGCTGCACCACGTCGCCGACCCGGCGCGCGTCCTGCACGACGCCCGCGACGCGCTCGCCCCGGGCGGCCTGCTCGTCGTCGTCGAGATGACCGCGACGTCGCCGGTCCTGCCCGACGACGCGGACCACGCCGACCTCACCGCGCGCCTCGAGCGCGCCATGGCGCACGCCGGCTGGAACCGCTACCCCGACTGGACCCCGTACCTGACCGACGCCGGGCTGGAGGTGGTGGACCGGCGCGAGCCGACCGCCGTCGTGCCGCCGGGGCCGGAGACGTCCCGCTGGGCGCACGCGACCGCGCTGCGCCAGCGCGAGCACCTGGCGGACCGGCTGGAGCCCGCCGACCTCGCCGCGCTCGACGCCGTGCTCGCGGCGACCGCGCCCGGCACGACCGACCACACCGTCCGCGCCCGGGGCGGCCGCGTCCTCTGGGCCGCCCGCCGCCCCCGCTGAGGAGAGTCATGGACACCACCACCGAGAAGAACGCCCCCTACGACGTCGCGATCGTCGGCGGCGGCCCCGCCGGGCTGAGCGCGGCAGTGACGCTCGCGCGGTCGCTGCGGTCCGTCGTCGTGCTCGACGCCGGCGAGCCGCGCAACGCGCCCGCGCAGGGCGCGCACAACCTGCTCGGGCGCGAGGGAGTGCCGCCGCGCGAGCTGCTGGCCACCGGCCGCGCCGAGGCCGAGGGCTACGGCGCCGAGGTCCGCGACGCGCGCGTCGCCCGCGCCGACGGCGACGCCGGGTCCGGCTTCACGCTCACGCTCGACGACGGCGGGACGGTCTGCGCGCGCCGCGTGCTGCTCGCGACCGGCCTCGTCGACGAGCTGCCCGACGTCCCCGGGGTCCGCGAGGGCTGGGGGTCGAGCGTGCTGCACTGCCCGTTCTGCCACGGGTGGGAGGTGCGGGGGCAGCGGATCGCGGTGCTCGCGACCGGGCCCGCCGCGGCCCACCAGGTGCTGCTGTTCCGCCAGCTCACCCCGCACGTCACGCTGTTCCAGCACACCGCCCCCGAGCCCGACGACGCCACGTGGGAGCAGCTCTCGGCGCTCGGCGTGCGCGTGGTCGAGGGGGAGGTCGCGCGGCTCGACGTCGACGGCCGGTCGGTGCGGGCGGTCGTGCTCGCCGACGGGACGTCGTTCCCCGTGGAAGCGGTCGTCGTCGGGCCGCGGTTCGTCGCGCGCGGCGAGCTGTTCGAGCAGCTCGGCGGGACCCTGGAAGACCACCCGGCGGGCCGGTTCGTGCCCGCCGACCCGCGCGGCGCGACCGCCGTGCCGGGCGTGTGGGCCGCGGGCAACTCGAGCGACCTCATGGCGCAGGTCGGCGCGTCGGCGGCGGCCGGGGTCATGGCCGGCGCGGGGATCCACGGGGAGCTCGCGCAGGCGGACGCCGCGGCGGCCGTCGCACGACGACGGACGCCGTTCGCGGCGCACGCCGAGCCCGCGGTCTGAGGCGGCGGCCCGAGGCACCGGGCCGGGCCCGCGGTCGGGGGGCGACCGCGGGCCCGGCCGCGCGGAGGGTGACGCACGAGACGCCCGCTCGCGCTGCGCGGCCGGGCGGCCCGTCGCACGATGGAGGACGACCCCAGCCCACCGTGGAGGTACGTCATGCCGTTCGGAATCGGTCGGTCCCCGCAGGACAAGCGCAACCGCACGGTCGCCGACCTGCTCGTCGCGCAGCTCATCGAGGCGGGGGTGCGCCGGATCTACGGCATCGTCGGCGACAGCCTCAACCCCGTGGTCGACGCCGTGCACCGGTCCAACGCGGGCGAGAACGCGGGCAAGGGGATCGAGTGGATCCACGTGCGCCACGAGGAGGCCGCCGCGTTCGCCGCGGCTGCCGAGGCCGAGGTCACGGGCAGCCTCGCGGTCTGCGCGGGGTCGTGCGGGCCGGGCAACCTCCACCTCATCAACGGCCTGTACGACGCCAACCGGTCGCGCGTGCCCGTGCTCGCCATCGCGAGCCACATCCCGAGCAAGCAGATCGGCACCGGGTTCTTCCAGGAGACCCACCCCGACCGCCTCTTCACCGAGTGCTCCGTCTACTCGGAGATGATCTCGAGCGCCGAGCAGGCGCCGCGCGTCATCAACTCCGCGATCCACCACGCGTACGGCGCCCGCGGCGTCTCCGTCCTCACGCTCCCGGGCGACGTCGCCGACCTCGACGCCCCGGCCGCCGTGCCCGACGTCGCGTGCCGGCCCGCGCCCCCGCGCGTCGTCCCCGACGCGACCGCCGTCCAGCAGCTCGCGGACGCGATCGACGCCGCGAAGAAGGTCACGATCTTCGCCGGCGCGGGCGTGCGCGGCGCGCACGACGACGTGATCGCGCTCGCCGACAAGATCGCCGCGCCCGTGGGCCACTCGCTGCGCGGCAAGGAGTTCATCCAGTACGACAACCCGTTCGACGTCGGCATGTCCGGCCTCCTCGGCTACGGCGCCGCGTTCGACGCCATGCACGACTGCGACCTCCTCGTGCTGCTCGGCACCGACTTCCCGTACGACCAGTTCCTCCCGGAGTCGGTCCGCACGGCGCAGGTCGACGTCGACCCGACCCACCTCGGCCGGCGCACACGCCTGGACCTCGCCGTCGTGGGCGACGTCGGCGAGACGGTGCGCGCGCTCCTGCCGCTCGTGAAGAAGGCGCGGTCGCGCAAGTTCCTCGACTCGATGGTCGCCAAGCACGAGAAGGCGATGACCGGCATCGTCGGGGCGTACACGAAGAAGGTCGAGCGCACGACGCCGATCCACCCCGAGTTCGTCGCGGACACGCTCGACCAGGTCGCCGCCGACGACGCGGTGTTCACCGTCGACACGGGCATGTGCAACGTGTGGGCCGCGCGGTACATCACGCCCAACGGGAAGCGCCGCGTCATCGGGTCGTTCATCCACGGCTCGATGGCCAACGCGCTCCCCCACGCCATCGGCGCCGCGGCCGCCGGGCGTGCAGGGGGCCGTGAACGTCAGGTCGTCGCCATGGCCGGTGACGGCGGCCTCTCGATGCTTCTCGGCGAGCTCGTGACGCTCAAGCACTACGACCTGCCGGTCAAGGTCGTCCTGTTCGACAACGCGAGCCTCGGCATGGTGCGCCTCGAGATGCTCGTCGACGGCCTGCCGATGTTCGGCACCGAGTCGCCGCCCGTGGACTACGCCGCGGTCGCGAACGCGATCGGCATCCCGGCCGTGCGCGTCGAGAAGCCGAAGGACCTGCGCCGCGCCCTCCAGGAGGCGCTGAACCGGCCGGGGCCGGCGCTCGTCGACGTCGTCACCGACCCCCGGGCACTCTCGATCCCGCCGAACATCACCGCGGGCCAGGTCCGCGGGTTCGCGGTCGCGATGAGCAAGGAGGTCCTCGGCGGCGGCATGGGCGAGGTCGTCTCGATGGCCCGCGCCAACCTGCGCAACGTGCCCCGCCCGTGACCGACGAGCCCACCCTCGCCGACGTCCGCGACACCGCCCGGGAGGTCTTCGGCTACCGCGACCTGCGCCCCGGGCAGCGTGAGGCGATCACCGCGCTCCTCGACGGCCGCGACGTCCTGCTCGTGCTGCCCACGGGGGCCGGCAAGTCCGCGGTCTACCAGCTCCCCGGCCTCGAGCTGCCCGGGCCGACGCTCGTCGTCTCGCCGCTCATCGCGCTCCAGCAGGACCAGGTGCGCTCCCTGCTCGAGCTCGGCGACGACGACGCGCGGGCCGCCGCCGTGAGCTCGGCCGTGCCCGCGTCCGAGCGCCGCGCCGCGCTCGAGGCCGCCGCCGCGGGCGAGCTGGAGTTCCTCTTCCTCTCGCCCGAGCAGCTCGCCAACGAGGAGGTGCTCGACGCCGTCCGCACGGCCCGGCCCAGCCTCGTCGCGGTCGACGAGGCGCACTGCGTCTCGACCTGGGGGCACGACTTCCGGCCCGAGTACCTGCGCGTCGGCGAGCGCCTCGACACGCTCGACCCGCGACCGCCCGTGCTCGCGCTCACCGCGACGGCGTCCCCGCCCGTGCGCGAGGACGTCGCCGAGCGCCTGCACCTGCGCGACGCCGCGGTGATCGTCCGCGGGTTCGCCCGCCCGGGGATCGCGCTGGAGGTCGTGCGCACGGTCGAGGCGGCGGACAAGGACCGCGCGGTCGTCGAGCGGGTGCGCGCGGAGGCCGAGCACGGCGTGGGGATCGTCTACGTGGGCACGCGACGTCGCACGACCGAGGTCGCCGACGCGCTCGCGGAGGCGGGCCTGCGCACCGCGGCCTACCACGGCGGGCTGCGGCGGGCCGAGCGCGACGAGGCCCAGCGGCGGTTCACGGACGACGAGGTGGACGTCGTGGTCGCGACGTCCGCGTTCGGCATGGGCATCGACAAGCCGGACGTGCGGTTCGTCGTGCACGCGGACGTCCCCGGTTCCCCGGACGCCTACTACCAGGAGGTCGGCCGCGCGGGCCGCGACGGCGAGCCCGCCGTCGCGGTGCTCTTCTACCGGCCGGAGGACCTGAGCCTCCAGCGCTACTTCGCGGTCGGCGTGCCCGACCGTGACGACCTCCGCGAGGTCGCGCGCGTCCTGGGCCGGGGCGGCCCGGCGTCGGGCACGTCGTCGTCAGGAGGGCGGGCCCGGCTGCCCCGGCGTCTCGCTCGCCTGCGCGCGCTCGTGGAGGACGCGCGGGCGCTCGCCGGCGAGGACGCGCGCCCGGGTGCGGTGGCCGACGTCGCGCACGAGCTCGCGGAGGCCCGCCGCCGGGTCGACGACTCGCGCCTGCAGATGATGCGCGCGTACGCCGAGACCCCGCAGTGCCGCCGCCAGTTCCTGCTCGCCTACCTCGGCGAGGAGCTGCCCGAGCCGTGCGGGCGCTGCGACAGCTGCTGGGCCGGGACCGCGGAGGAGAGGGCCGCCGACGACGCGTCCGCGCCGTGGTCGACGGGCACGACGGTGCGTCACCCGGAGTTCGGCGAGGGGACCGTCATGGGCTACGAGGGCGACGACCGCGTGACGGTGCTCTTCGAGACCCACGGGTACCGGACCCTGAGCCTCGACGCGGTGACGGACCAGGGCCTGCTCACGGCGTCCTGACCCGCGGCCGGTGGCCGGCGCGGGCGCGCGTCCGGCGCCGCCTGCCCGGGCGGTAGCATCGCCGCGTGCTCACCAGGACGACGGTCACGGACGACCAGCTCGCGGCGCTCGTGGCGCCGCTCGGCGACGCGCTGCGGTCCGAGCCGCTGAGCGGCGGGATGTTCGCGAGCGTCTTCGCGGTCGACCTCGCCCCGCGGCCGGGCGCGACGCCCGACGACGTCCCGGGCCGCGTCGTCGTCAAGGTCACGGGCGCCGACACGTCCCGGCTCCTGCGCTACGAGCACGGCATCCCCGGCACCGAGGCGGCGGCCTACCGGGCCGCCCACGCCGCGGGCCTGCCCGTCCCGCAGGTGCTGCACGCCGACCTGACGCGCGAGCACGTGGACGGCGACGCGCTCGTCGTGACGTTCCTCGACGGGACCCTGTGGAGCGCGCGCGAGGCCGACGCGGCGGAGTCCGCCGCCGTCCGCCGCGGGCTCGGGTCCTTCATGGCGCGGCTGCACCGGATCGCGGGCGACCGGTTCGGCTACCCGGCCCCCGCGTCGGACCTCGCCGCGGCGACCTGGCCCGATGCGGTCGTGCGCATGGTCGACGCCGTGCTCGACGACGCGCGCACGTGGGGGGTCGAGCTCCCGGAGGCCCGGGTGCGCGACGCCGTCGACCGGTACCGCGAGGTCCTCGCCCGCGTCGAGGTCCCCCGGCTCGTGCACGCGGACCTGTGGCCGGGGAACGTGCTGCTCGCGCCGAACACCCCGCGGATCGTCGGCGTGCTCGACGCCGAGCGGTCGCTCTGGGGCGACCCGCTGTTCGAGCTCGCGGGCGCCGACCAGCTCGGTGCCGGGCCCGTCGACGCGGACCTTCTCGCGGGCTACGCCGCCGAGGGCGGCGACCTGGGCCTCGGCGACGGCACGCCCGGCAGCGGCGACCCCGCCGCGTGGACGCGCCTGCGCCTGTACCGCACCTACCTGTCGTGCCTCCTCGCGGTCGAGGTGGTGCCGCGGGGCTACGAGGGCGACTGGGTCGAGGGGTACGCCGGCACGGCCCGCGCCAACCTGCTGCGGATGCTGGACGAGCTGGGCGTCTGAGACTCCCCCGTGGGGAGTCCTCCCCATGTGACGTACCCCCGGATCGCCCCACGGCACGGTCGGGTCACGGTAAGGTGTGCGTACGTTCACGACAACTCCACACGCCACTCCCGCGCCGTGGCCACCCGTCCGAGGGGACCTCGCATGATCGCGTTCATCGTCATCGGCATCGCCGGACTCGCCCTCCTGCTCCTCTCGCTGCTCGTCGGCGAGATCGTCGACCTGGGTGACGGCGCGGTGTCCGGGACGACGCTCGGCGTCGGTGGCGTGGTGTTCGGCGCCGTCGGCGTGATCGTGGCCTCCAACGACCTGCCGACCTGGCTCGCGTACGTCGGGTCCCTCGTCGTGGCGCTCGTCGTCATGGTCCTCGTCCAGCTGCTGGTCAAGAACCTGCGCGCGTCGGAGGACGGCGTCCCCGTGTCCCTCGTGGGCGTCCAGGGCACCGCGACCACCGCGATCGACCCCGCGCGCGGCGAGGTCTCGCTCGACGCGGCGCACGAGCTCGAGCGCCGCCTCGCGTGGTCCGACGAACCGATCCCGGAGGGCGCGCGCGTCGTCGTGCTCGAGCAGTCCGGGAGCCGCGTGCGCGTCCAGCGGCACTACCCCAACGACTGAGGTCCGACGGACCGACTACGACGCCCCGCGCGTCGTCCCGTGGGTGCCGCGCACCCGCACGACTGCCGCACGTCCTGACCTGCCCGCACCCACGGAAGGAGACGCGCCCCGGCGCGGACCATGTTCGACGACACGAACCTCATCACGACCCTGGCGATCGTCGCCCTGGTCATCGCGTTCTTCGCGGTGGTCATCTTCATCAGCAAGCGCATCCGCCGCGTCCCGCCGAACGAGGCCCTGGTCATCGTCGGCCGCGGCGCGGGCCGCAAGGAGGCCGGGGGCAGCGGGCAGAAGGTCGTCGTCGGCGGCCGCACGTTCGTCTGGCCGATCCTCCAGCAGGGCTTCTCCATCTCGCTCGAGCAGCGCCAGATCGGCATCACGGTCGAGGGCGTGGACAAGAACCGCATCAAGATCGCCATCAAGGCGTCGATCAACTTCAAGGTGCGGGGCGACGAGGAGGGCGTGCGCCGCGCGGCCCAGCGCTTCCTCTCCCAGCAGGGCACGCTCACCGAGATCATCAAGGAGTCGCTCGAGGGCTCGCTGCGCTCCATCGTCGGCGACATGACGATCGAGCAGATCATCTCCGACCGCAAGGGCCTGTCCGACCGCGTCGTCGAGTCCACGAAGGCCGACCTCTCGGAGCAGGGCCTCCAGGTCGACCTGCTCAACATCTCCGACATCTCGACGCCGGGGTCGGACTACCTCGCGAACCTCGGCCGCGCCGAGTCGGCCCGCGCCCGCCAGGTCGCCGAGGTCTCCGAGGCCGAGGCCCAGCGCGCCTCGGAGTTCGCCGTCATCGAGGCGGCCGAGCAGATCGCCGAGCGCCAGAAGGCCCTCGACCTCAAGCGCGCCGCGATCAAGGCCGACACCGACCGCGCCAACGCCGAGGCCGAGGCCGCGGGCCAGCTCGCGCGCGCCGAGCAGGACCGCCTCGTCGCGCAGCAGGAGCGCGAGGCGCTCGCCGAGCAGGCGCGCGTGACGCAGGAGCGCCTCGACATCGAGGTCCGCAAGCCCGCCGAGGCCAAGGCGTACGCGGAGGTCCAGGAGGCCAACGCGCGTCGTGACGCCGCGAACGCCGCCACCGAGGCCGACGCCTACAAGCGCACCGTCATCGCCGAGGCGAACAAGACCGCGGCCATCCAGGACGCCGAGGCGTCCGCGCAGGCCGTGCGTCGTGCCGGTGAGGCCGAGCGCGACCGCCAGGTCGCCCTCGCGGCCGGTATCCGCGCCGAGGGCGAGGCCCGCGCCGCGGCGATCGAGGCCGAGGGTCGCGCCGAGGCGGCGGCGACCGACGCCAAGGCCGACGCGCTCCAGAAGTACGGCGAGGCGGCGCTCGTCCAGGAGCTCATCGAGCGCCTGCCCGAGATCGTGCGGGCCGCGGCCGAGCCGATCGGCAACATCCAGGGCATGACCGTCGTCTCGACCGACGGCGCGTCCGCGCTCACGAAGAACGTCGCGTCCGTCCTGGGCGAGGGCCAGGGCGTCATCAAGCAGCTCACCGGCGTCGACATCAACCAGCTCATCGCCAACCTCGCGGGCACGCAGCTCGCGGGCTCGGGGGACGCGCCCACCAACGGCACGTCGCACTGACCCACCCCGCCGAGCATGCGGCCGTGGCCCGTCCGGACCTCCGGGCGGGCCACGGCCGTCTGGTCGGCGAGCTGGCCGGCAGAACCGGGGCCGGTCAGGCCCAGCCGAGGCGCCCGAACGCGTTGAGCGCGAGCAGCACGCCCAGCGCCCCGAGCACCCAGCCCGTCATGTCCGTCGCGTTCTTCGTGAGCCACCGGTCGAGACGGTGCAGCACCGGGTCGACCGCGCGCGCCGCGACGAGCCGGCCGAGCAGCAGCAGGAGCGCGGGCGCGACCATGACGACGCAGTATGCGGCGAGGATCGCAGCGTTCCCGGGCCAGCCGACGTCGGACGTCGTGACGATCCCGATCGCGGCGAGGTACGGCAGCATCGTCCCTACCTCGATCGCGACGGCACCGAGGGCCAGTCCCATGAGCGGCAGCACCGACGAGCGCGTCCGGACCACCCCGGTCCCGACGGCGTCCGCCTCGATCCCGAGCGCACGCTCGCGCCACCGCGAGAGCCTCCCCGGGCGCGGGGGCGCCGACGGCGCCCCTGGCCCGGCAGTCTCGGCACCGGCACCGGTCCACGGGCTGGGCCCCACGGCGTCGGGCCGGCCGGCGGCGGACGGGGCGGCGTCGGACTGCGCGGCCTTGCGCGCCGCGCGCTTGCTGTCGAACCGGAAGCTCAGCGCGAACAGCCCGATGCCCAGGAGCAGCTGCACGATCGCGGCGGCGCGTGTGTCGAGCGCGTCGCCGAACCGGTCGAGGAACGCGCCCGCGCCGAGCAGCACGACGATCCCGACGGCGAGGTAGAACCCCGCCACTGTGCCGAGGTACACGAGCACGCGCCCCGCGCGCAGCCGCCCGGGCGCGAGCAGGAGCCACACGGGGATGAGCAGCGTGCCGAAGCTCGTGGAGTCGATGAGCGCCAGCACGACGAGCACGCCGGCCATCGCGGCCAGGCCGAGGCCCGGACCGCCGACGGCGTCGAGGTCGAGGGGGAGGTCCATGGCCCGAGCCTCCCGTCCGGGCGCGCGCGCGTCGTCCGGCGAACGACCGACCCGTGCGCCGCACCGCGGGGCCGCGGAGGCGCGAGGTGGGCGCGGATCCGGGGAGCGGGCGCGGGCGTCGTACACCGTTCGACCGATCCGTCGCCCGACGGGCTGTGCTGGGATGGGGGCGTGAGCACGCACGACGAAGGGACGCAGGACGCGCGCGCGGCCGCGCCCGGGCGCACCGGGCGCTGGCGCGCGGCGGCCGGTTCCCTGCGCGGCGTGTGGCGCATCGAGGACCGGCGCAACGACCTGTTCTCCGCCGTGACGACGTTCGCCCTCGGGTGGGTGCTGCTCGAGGTCGGGCTCGTCGGCATCGTCCGCGCGTCGTTCGTCGTCGAGCCCCCGCACGCCTGGTGGCGGGCCGCGCTGCTCGGCGTCGGGTGCCTCCTCATCCTCGTCAAGCGCGCGCACCCGATCCTCGCGCTCCTCGGCGGGGTCGTCGTCACCGCCGTCGACCTGCGGTGGGGCGGGAGCCTCGCCCTCATGCTCGTCCTCTGGGACCTGCTCTACGCCGCGGCCCTCTGGTCGCGGCCCCGGGCGCGCGCGTGGCTCTGGGGCGTCGCGGCGACGGTCGTGGCGGTGGGCGCCGTCGGGGCGGGCGAGGCCACGCGGGACGTGCGGGAGTTCGTCTACATGGGGCTCCAGCTCAGCGCCCTGCTCCTGGTCCCGATGTGGTGGGCCACCAACGTGCGCACCACGAGCGAGCTCGCCGAGGTCGCGAGCGAGCGCGCCGACCTCGCCGCGCGCGAGGCCGAGGCGTCGGCCCGCACGGCGGACCTCGAGCGCCAGCGCGCGAGCGACCTCGAGCGCATCGCGCAGCTCGACCGGCACGAGGCCGTCCGTGCGGAGCGGGCCGCGATGGCGCGCGACCTGCACGACGTCATCGCGTCGCACCTGTCGACCATCGCCATCCACTCCGGCGCCGCGCTCGTCCTCCCGCCCGACGCCGCGAAGGACCGCGCCGCGCTCGAGCAGGTGCGCGCGAGCGCCGTCGCCTCGCTCGACGAGATGCGGTCCATGATCCTGCTGCTGCGCACGGAGGGGCGGCGCGAGGACGGCGGTGCGTCCGACGCCGTCGTCGCCCCCGGCCGCCTCGCCGGCCTCGACACGCTCCTCGACGCCGCGCGCGCGACGACGACCGTCACGCTCCACGACCCGGACGGCGTCGCGGCGTCGCCCCTGCCCGCGGCGGCGGACCAGGCGCTGTTCCGCATCGCGCAGGAGGCCGTGACGAACGCGCTCAAGCACGCGCCGGGCGCCCCGGTCGTCGTCGAGCTCTCCCGGCACGAGGCGGCCGTCGTGCTGGAGGTGCGCGACGCCGGCGCCCCCGGCTCCGGGACGGTCGAGGCGCCGCTGAGCGCCGGCACCGGCCTGCTCACGATGCGCGAGCGCGCCGACGGTCTCGGCGGCACGTGCAGCGCCGGCCCGCTGCCCGCGGGCGGGTGGTCCGTGCGCGCCGAGATCCCCGTGGCCGGGCTCCCCGTCGAGAGGCAGGACGCGTGACGCGACGACCGGTCCGGGTGCTCCTCGCCGACGACCACGCCGCCATCCGGGCGGGCCTGCGCCTCCTGCTCGACGCCGCGCCCGACGTCGAGGTGGTCGGCGAGGCCGCGGACGGCACCGCCGCCGTCACGAACGCCCGGGCGCTGCGGCCCGACGTCGTGCTCATGGACCTGCGGATGCCGGGCGTCGACGGCATCGAGGCGACGCGCGTCATCACCGGCGAGCGCCTCGCCGAGGTCCTCGTGCTCACGACGTTCGACCTCGACGAGTACGTGGACGGCGCGCTGCGCGCCGGGGCCGCGGGGTTCCTCCTCAAGTCCGCCGAGCCCGCCGCACTCATCGACGCCGTGCGGCGCGTCGCCGACGGAGACGGCGTCCTCGCACCCGAGGTCACCCGCCGACTCCTCGTCGCGTTCGCGCGCGACCCCGTGCCCGACGCCGCCCCCCGGCCCCACTCGGGATCGCGCCCGGGCGGCGCGGACGGTCCCGGGGACCCCGCGGCGTCGGGCGGCGGGGGCGTCGTCGACGACCGGCCCGACCCGCGGCTCGCCGACCTCACGCCGCGCGAGGTCGACGTGCTCGCGGCGCTCGGCCGGGGCCTGTCCAACCAGGGCATCGCGACCGACCTCTACATCACCGAGGCCACCGCCAAGACCCACGTCTCGCGCGTGCTCGCGAAGCTGGGCGTCGCGACCCGCATGCAGGCGGCGATCGTCGCGCGGGACTGCGGCCTCGCCTGACCGCCCCTTGCACCCGACCGCCGACCACGCGACCGCCGCCCGCCCGAGCACGGGGTTACCGACCGGAACCCGCCCGATCCGGTCGCCGACCCCGTGCTCGCCGGGTGGGCGGGGGCGGGGCGTGGGCGGCGGGCCGGGGTCGGGGCGGGGCAGGCGAGGGGGTCGTCAGGGCTGGTCAGGCCGGGGCCAGGTCCGGGCTCTGCACGACGAGGGCGGCGTGCCGGGCGCCCGCGCGCATCGCCTCCTCGACGCCTGCCCCGCGCAGGTGCGCGTCGAGGAACCCGGCGAAGAAGCCGTCGCCGGCGCCGTTCGTGTCGACGACGTGCGGCACGGGCTGTGCCGGGACCTCGACGAATCCGCCCTCCGGCGTGAGCGCGACCGCGCCGCGCGAGCCGTGCGTGCAGACCACCAGGTGCGCGCCCGCCGCGACCCGGGCGGTCATGAAGCCGCGCCAGTCGTCGAGCCGGTCCCCGCTGAGGAACACGTGCGTGCCGGCGTCGACCCAGGGCCGGTGGAACGCGGACTCGCCGTCGTAGTCGTGCAGGTCGACCCAGACGTCGCGGCCGCGGGCCACGGCGAGGTCGAGCACCGGGAGCGCGGGCACCGCGAGGTCGACGACGACGGCCCGCGCCGCGTCGAGCGCGGCGACCGTGGCGTCCCACGCCTCGCCCTGCGCCGGGACCTCGCCCGGTGCGCGCAGGTAGACCGAGACGCGGCCGCCGTCGTCGTCCATGAGGTTGAGGTGGCTCTCGGTGCGGCCGTCGGGCGACGGCTCCGCGAGCACCCGCACCCCCGCGCCCTCGAGAACGGACCGGACGCGCGCGCCGTCGTCGTCCGCCCCGAGCACGGTGCGCAGGAGCACCGACCGGCCGAGGCGCGCGAGGTTGAGCGCCTTGCCCGCGGACGTGCCGCCGACCGTGTGCCGGTGCGACCGCGCGAACACGGTGTGGGGCGTGGGAGCGGGCAGCTCGTCGAGCTGGACGAGGAGGTTCCACGACGCCGGCCCGGCCACGAGGACCTCGGCCTGCGGGGCCGCCATCAGTCCGTCACCGTGATGCCGAGGCTGTGGGCGAACGTCGCGGCCAGGCGGGCGAGCTGCATCGAGTCGATGGTCGATCCGCGCAGCGACTCGATGCCGCCGAGCTCGTCGATCTCGGCGCCACGCAGGTCCACGTGGGCGAGCGTGGCCCCCTGCACGTCGAGCCGGCGCACGCGCGTGCCCTCGAACGCGACGCGCAGCGCGTCGGACGCGACGAGGTCGAGCTCGTCGATCGTGCAGTCGGTGAACACCACGTCGCGCAGCGACGCGCCCCGCAGGTTGACGAACCCGAGCTTGCAGCCGACGAACCGCACCCCGGCCCACGACGACTCGTAGAGCTCGGCGGACCCGAGGCGCGCGCCCCGCACCTCGACCTCGCGCCACCGGCCGCGCGTCCCGCGCACCACCGGGACGTCGAGGCGCCCCAGCACGACCTCCGTGAGCGTCACCGCGCCCAGGTCGGCCTCGTCGGCGCGCACCTGGTCGAGCCGCGTGGAGAACACGGTCGCGCCGTGCAGGTCGAGCCGGTCGAGACGGAGGTCCGTGATCTCGAACCCCTCGAGGTCGGCCTCCGCCCCGAGGTCGTAGGCGTCGCCGGGCTGGAGGTCGTCCAGGACGACCGGGTCGATCGCGGGTGGTTCGGTCGTCGGCTTCTTCGGGGGCACGCCCCGAGCCTAGGCCGGGCCGCCCACGCGGCGAGGAGCGGCTCAGGGCTCCGGGTGCAGGGCGTCGTAGCGCCAGAACCGGCGCTGAGCCCGCACGACGAGCCACAGCACGACGACGCACGCGACACCCCCCACGACGGCGGCCCACGCCTCCCCCACCCAGGTGGCCTGCGCGCCGAGCACGAGCTCGCCGAGGCGGGGCCCGCCCGCGACGACGACGATGAACACGCCCTGGAGGCGGCCGCGCATGTCGTCGGGCGTCGCGGTCTGGAGGATCGTCTGGCGGAACACCGCGCTCACGGCGTCGGACGCGCCCGCGAGCGCCAGCGCGACGCTCGCCGCGACGACGCCGCCCACGAGGACGGTCGTCGGGGTCGTCGCGCCCACGCCGAGGAGCACGACGCCGAACAGCACGATCGACAGCCCGTAGGCCGTGATCGCCCACACGATGACGCGGCCCTGCCACCGCACGCGGGACAGGCCGCCGGAGAACACGCCCGCGAGCACCGCCCCGACGGCGAACGCCGCGGTGAGGACGCCCGTCGTCGCCTCGCCGCCCCCGAGGAACACGACCCCGGCGGCGGGCAGGAGCACGCGCGGCGAGGCGAGCACCATCGCGGCGAGGTCGACGAGGAACGTCGTGCGGACGTTGGGCCGGGTCGCGAGGTACCGCAGGCCGTCGACGACGGACCGCCACCCCACGACGCGGCGCCGGCGCCCCGCGGGGGCGGCGGCGACGGCGGCCGGGGCGCCGGGCCCGGCGGGCAGAGGCGGGATGTCGGGGAGCCGCCACACGGCCCACAGCGCGGCCGTGAACAGGACGGCGTCGATCGTGTACGCGACCTGGTAGCCCCACAGCGCGACGAGGAACGCGCCGCCCAGCGGGCCGACGGTGAGCGCGACGTTCCACGCGATCGTCTGGAGCGCGTTCGCCGCGGGCAGGAGCCGGGGCTCGACGAGGCGCGGGATGATCGCGGAGCGCGCCGGGTTGTTGATCGCGAACGCGGCGGACTGCGCCGCGACGAGCGCGTAGAGCACGCCGACGGAGTTCAGGTGCAGCCACGCCTGGACGGCGACGAGCGCGGTGACCACCCACAGCGCCGTCGAGGCCGCGAGCGCAACCTTGCGGCGGTCGTACGCGTCGACGAGCGCGCCGCCGTAGAGCCCGAGCACCACGAGCGGCACGAGCGCGCAGAGGCCGAGCACGCCGACCGCGAGCGACGAGCCCGTGAGCGCGTACACCTGCAGGCCGACGGCGACGACCGTGAGCTGCGAGCCGAGGTTGGAGATCCCGAGCCCCCACCACAGGCGGCGGAACGGCGGGGAGATGCGCAGCGGGGTCGTGTCGGCGAGAAGACCGTTGACTCGAGCCACGACCGCCGAGCCTACGTCAGCCGGCCGGCCGCGCGGGCAGACCGGGCGCGCGACCGCCCCGGGCGTCGACGGTGGCATCCTGGGCGATCCCTGCGAGCTCCCGGAGAAAGGTGGAACCCGTGGCACCCTCCGCTGCGTCTAGCAGTCGTGAGGAACCGACGTCGGCCGAGGTGCCGACCGCAGCAGGGGGGCGGTCGGCGATGACGGACGTCGCGACCGAGCGGTGGGGCGGCGCGCCCGAGGTGCAGGTCGTGCGCGTCGGCCTGACCGCCGAGGAGCGCTTCACCGAGTTCGCCCGGACGAGCTCCGCCGACCTGTACCGGTACGCGTACCTGCTGTGCGGGGACGCCCACCGGGCGCACGACCTGGTGCAGCTCGCGCTCGAGCGCACGTTCCGCGCGTGGACGCGCGTGGGCGACGGGCCGTTCGCCTACGCGCGGCGCGTCGTGATGACGGCTCGCATCGACTCGTGGCGGCGCACCCGGAGGGAGGTCTCCGTGGAGCACGACACGCTCGTGGGTCTCGAGGTCCCGGCGACGGGCGACTCGTCCGGGATCGAGGACCGGGACCGGGTCGTGCGGGCCCTGCTCGCCCTCCCCGTCAAGCAGCGGCGGGTCGTCCTGCTGCGCTACGTCCTCGACCGGTCCGAGGCCGAGACCGCCGCGGAGCTCGGGATCGCGGTCGGCACCGTGAAGTCGACCGGGTCCCGGGCCCTGGCCCGCCTGCGCACCCTGATCGCACCCGAGCACGGGACGGAGACCGAGCGATGAGCACGACGCCGGAACGCAGGACCCCGGACGACGAGGACCTCGTGGAGCGGGTGCGCGCCGCGCAGACCGCCGTCGAGGTGCCGCCCACGCTGGACCCGGACGCTCTGGCGCACCGCGCGGTCCGGCGCGTGCGGGCACGACGGCGCGTGGTCGCCGCGAGCGGGTCGGCCGTCGCCGTGGCGGCGCTGGTCGCGGTCGCGGCGATCCTCCCCGGGGCACTGTCCCGCGGGTCGGCGCCGGCGCCCGCCCTCGCGGCGGCCCCCGCGCGGACCACCGCACCGGCGTCGGAGGGACCGGCCCCCGCTCCCGCGGCGCCGCCGCAGGAGCCCGCACGCTACCTGCCGGTGGGCGACGGCGAGCTTCCGGCGCTGCCGGGTGTCGAGCACGGCGTCGTCGGCACGCACCACGGGGACTACACCGTGCAGGGCGGGCTCACGTACACGCTGCCCCCCGGGGGGTGGGAGGTCGAGGGCGAGGCGTTCGGCGAGCCCGCGTCGGTCCGCTGGAAGGGCCCGGAGCACTGGGCCCTCCAGGGGTCGGAGATCCCCGCGGACGCGGTCCCGCCGCCCATGGTCGACTCCGGCGCCACGGTGAGCATCGACGTCGATCCCGGGGCCGCGTCGTGGGTGGTGCCGGCCCGGGACTCCGGGGCCTGGACGGTCGAGGTCCCCGGCTCGGACTTCGTCGTGGTGACGCGGGGCCCGTCCGACGACCCGGACCTCGCTCGCTGGGAGGCCCGGGTCCGGTACGGGGGAACGGGCTGGACGATCCGCCTCGACTTCACGGACGACGCCGTGGGTGACGAGCTCGCCCGCAACTTCCTCGGCAACCTGTGGTTCGAGGCCGAGGGCGCGCCGGAGTGGTTCAGCCCGACGTACACGTACCCGGAGATCGGCCCGCTCACCACGGGCACGCCCGCCGGGTGGCAGACGGCCACGACGGGCACCCTCTCCTACGCCGTGCCGCCGGGATGGACCGTCGCCGACGTCGAGGGCAACTACGGTCCCGGCGTGGAGTGGACGGGCCCGTTCGCCACGAACCCCGGGCCCATCCGGGACGGCTCGTCCCCCGACGTGCACTGGAACATGTTCGTGCAGCGAGGTGGCTCCGGGGCGCGCGCGTTCGACTACTCCGGCGAGGAGTGGCACGGGCAGCGGATCGAGGTCCCGGGCGCCGACTTCGCCGAGCTGCTCCTGTCCCAGGGGCCGTTCTGGGCGGACGACGGGATGTCGGAGCTCAGCGCGGACGTCCGGGTCCACGGCGCGGACGGCGGAGAGAACCTCATGCTGATGATCTCGCTGCCCGGTGACGACGCGGGGCTCGAGACGCTGCGCGGGATCCTCGGCTCGCTACGGTTCTGACGCTCCGCCGTCAGCCGGTGCCGGCGCTGCCCGCGGCGTCCTCCGCCGCCGCGATCTCGCGCGCCTCCGCCTCGCCCCACGCGTCGACGTGGCGGTGCGGAGGTCCGGGCGGCGGCGAGTACCCGGGGTGCGGCCCGGGCGTGAGGTAGGTGCGCGCGAAGAACAGCGAGGCGGCGAGGTCCTCGCGCCGCTCGGCCGCGGTGCGGGCGCGCCGCGTCGAGATCTCGACGACGACGTCCCCCTCCCAGCCGCGGCGCACGAGCTCGGCGAGGACGAGGTCGCACGGCTGGTCGCCGCGCCCGGGGACGAGGTGCTCGTCCGTGATGGACGACGACCCGTCCGCGAGGTGCACGTGCGCGAGGCGGCCGTCGAACACGTCGAGCAGCGCGAGCGCGTCCTGCTGCGCGACGGCGGCGTGCGACAGGTCGAGCGTGACGTGCTCGTAGCCGTGCTCGGACGGGTCCCAGCCGGGCAGGTACGCCTGCATCTCGCGCTTGCGGCTGCGCCACGGGTACATGTTCTCGACCGCGATGGTGACGCCCTCGGTCTCGTCGAGCTCGCCGACGAGGTCCTCGAACTCGCGCGCGTACCGGTACTGCCAGCGGAACGGCGGGTGCACGACGACGGTGCTCGCCCCGACCTCCTGCGCCAGCTCGACGCTGCGCCGCAGCTTGGGTCCGGGCGACCGTCCCCACACCCGCTGGCTCACGAGGAGCGTGGGCGCGTGGATGCTGCGGATCGGCACGTCGTGCTCGGCGGAGAGCCGGCGCAGCGCCGCGGCGTCCTGCGTCGTCTCGTCGGACCACACCATGACCTCGACGCCGTCGTACCCGAGGTCGGCCGCCGCCTCGAAGGCGTACTGGGCCTTGCGCGGGTAGACGCTCGCCGTGGACAGCGTGACGTGGATGCGCGGCTGCTCCCCCGGTGACCGGGGGGCCTCTCGCGGCGTCGTCGCGTCTGACATGCCGGTCACCCTAGACCCGTCCGCTGTGGCCCACACCAGCGGGCGGCCGTCGTCGACGACGCCGCGGCGCACGGAGGGCTTCCGACCCTCCCCTTTCCGGGCCGGATCGCCTAGGATGCACTGGTCCAGACCACTTGTCTGCCGGAGGAACACCATGGACCGTGCCGTCGTCGTCGCGATCACCGAGGGCCTGCACGCCCGCCCGGCCGCGCTCTTCGTCAAGACCGCCGCCGCCCAGCCCGCGCCCGTGCGCATCGCCAAGCCCGGCGGCGACGCCGTCGAGGCGGCGAGCATCCTCGGGGTCATGACGCTCGGCGTGTCCGCCGGGGACGAGGTCGTGCTGTCGACCGACGCCGACGGCGACGACGCGAGCGCCTCGATCGACGCGCTCGTCGCCTTCCTGGAGCAGACCGAGGTCTCCTGACGCCGTGCCCGGAAGCGTCGTCGCGGGGCCGGGCACGGCGCTCGTCACAGACCCAGCTCGTCGAGCACCGGGAGCCGGGCGCGCACCGCCGCGCGCGCGGCGTCGGGCGTGGGCTGCTGCAGCGCGAGGAACGCGAGCTCCTCGCACTCCTCCGACGTCGTGGCCGCCAGCACCGCGGCGACGTCCGGGAGCGCGCGCGGCGTCATGGACAACGACGTCACGCCGAGCCCGACGAGCACCGGGGCGAGCACCGGGTCGGCCGCGGCCTCCCCGCACACGCCGAGCGGTCGCCCGTTGAGCGCCGCGCCCGAGCCCGTGGCCCCGACGAGCGCGAGAACCGTCGGCTGCCACGCGGTGGACAGGCGCGCGAGGTCGGAGACCTCGCGGTCGGCCGCCATCGTGTACTGCGTGAGGTCGTTCGTGCCGATGCTCGCGAACGCCGCCCTGGCCAGCACCCAGCGCGCGCCGAGCGCCGCGGCCGGCACCTCGATCATCACGCCCGCCGTCGCGAGGCCGTGGTCCGCGCACAGCGCGACGAACGACTCCGCCTCGTCCGGCGTCGCGATCATCGGCGCCATGACCCACACGTCCGCCGTCTCCGCCTCTGCCGCGCGCGCGACCGCCGTGAGCTGGCGGTCGAGCACGTCGGGGTGGCGGCGCGCGGTCCGCAGGCCGCGCACCCCGAGCGCCGGGTTCGGCTCGGCGTCGGGCGTGACGAACGGGAGCGGCTTGTCGGCGCCCGCGTCGAGCGTGCGCACGACGACCTTGCGGCCCGGGAACGCGGCGAGCACCTCGCGGTAGGCCGCGACCTGCTCGTCGACCGTCGGCTCGACCGTCCGGCCGAGGAAGCAGACCTCGGTGCGGAACAGCCCGACACCCTCCGCGCCCGCCTCGGCGGCGGCGCGCGCGTCCGCGCCGTCCGCAACGTTGGCGAGCAGCTCCACGCGGCGGCCGTCCGCCGTCCGCCCGGGACCGTCGAGGCGCCGCCGGGCGCGGCGCGCGCCCCGGGCCGCGACGACCGCCGCCACGTCGTGCTCCGCCGGGTCGCGCTCCACCGTGCCGAGGCCGCCGTCCACGAGCACGGTCTCGCCGTCGCGCAGCGCGAGCGCGCCCTCGACCGCCACGACGGCCGGGATGCCCAGGGCGCGCGCGAGGATCGCCGTGTGCGACGTCGGCCCGCCGCCGCGCGTGACGACCGCGAGCACGCGCTCGGGGTCGAGCTGTGCCGTGTCCGCGGGCGCGAGGTCGTCGGCCACGAGCACGAAGGGATGACCCGGGTCGGGCACACCCGGCACGGGGAGGCCGAGAAGGGTCGCGACGATCCGGTCGCGCACGTCCCGCACGTCGCGCGCCCGCTCGGCGAGGAGGCCGCCCAGCGCCTCGAGCCGCCCGACGACGACCCCCGCCGCGTCCCACACGGCCCGGGCCGGGGTGGCCCGCTGCTCGCGCACCCGCCCGACGGCGTCGCGCGCCAGGGCGGGGTCGGCCGCCATCGCGGCGGTCACGCCCAGGACCTCCGCCGCGGTGCCCTCGGCCCGCGCCGCGCGGGCCGTGAGGTCCTCCTGGACCGTCGTCACCGCCGCGAGGACCTGCGTCACCGCGAGGTCGACGTCGGCGTCCGACGCGTCGGCGGGCAGCGGCGCCGGGCCCGGCTCCGCGACCGAGCCGGGCATCCGGGCCACCGGCCCTGCCGCCCGCCCGGGGCTGACCGGCACGCCGGTCAGCCCCGGGTCGGCGGCCCGCGCCGGGGCGCGCGTCGCGTCGTCGGCGAGCGTCACGCCGTGCCCCCGCTGCCGGACGCGCCCGCCCGGCCCCGGGCGCCCGCCTCCGCCGCGTCGGCGTCGCGTCGCACCGACGAGACCTCCGCCGCCGAGGCGTCGGGCCGCGCGTCCTCCGTGGTGTCGACGGCGCCGGTCGCCTGGACGGCGCCCTCCGCGTCGTCGTCCTCACGACCCGGTGTCCGCAGGTTCCAGCGGGTGATGACGAAGCGGAAGAGGACGTAGTAGAGCACCGCGTACCCGAGCCCGATGGGGATGAGGAGCAGCGGCATCTCGGCGATGCGGAAGTTCAGCAGGTAGTCGATCGCGCCGGCGGAGAAGCCGAACCCGTCGCGGATGCCGAGCGCGTTGACGAGCGCCATCGACGTGCCGGTAAGCACTGCGTGGATGACGTACAGCGGGTAGGCGACGAACACGAACGCGAACTCGAGCGGCTCGGTGACGCCCGTGACGAACGAGACGAGCGCGGCCGAGCCCATGATGCCCGCGACGACCTTGCGCTGCGCCGGCTTGGCGGTGTGGACGATCGCGAGCGCGGCGGCCGGGAGCGCGAACATCATGATGGGGAAGAACCCGGTGAGGAAGGTGCCCGCGGTGGGGTCGCCCGCGAGGAACCGGAAGATGTCGCCCTGCGCGACCGTGCCGTCGGCGGCGGTGTACTCGCCGAACTGGAACCACGGCAGCGAGTTGAGCAGGTGGTGCAGGCCGATCGGCACGAGGAGGCGGTTGAGCGTGCCGAAGACGAACGCGCCGAGGATGGTCGAGCCCGTGACGAACCCGCCGATCTGCTCGTTGATGAGCCAGTCGAACGCGGGGTAGATCAGCGCGCCCACCACGGCGATGAGCACCGAGACACCCGCCGTGACGATCGGCACGAACCGCCGGCCGCCGAAGAACGCGAGGTACTGCGGCAGCTTGATCCGGTAGTACTTCTGGTACAGCAGCGCGGCCGTCAGGCCGATGACGATGCCGCCGAGCACGCCGTAGTTGATGAGCGCCTGCGTCTCGCCCTCCGCCGCCTCACCGAGCACGTAGGGCGAGAGCGAGTCGCTGACGCCCTTGAAGACGAGGTAGCCGATGAGGGCGGCGAGCCCCGTCGTCCCGTCCGACTTCTTCGCGTACCCGACCGCGACGCCGAGGGCGAAGATGATCGGGAGGTTGCTGAACAGCGCGTTCCCGGCGGCGCCGAGGACGTCGGCGACGGGCTGCATCCACGCGAAGGTGCCGGCGACGCCGTCGGCTCCGAGCATGTCCGGCTGGCCGAGGCGCAGCAGCAGCGCGGCGGCGGGCAGCGACGCGATGGGCAGCATGAGCGAGCGCCCGACGCGCTGGAGCTGCGCGAAGCCGGGCACCCCCCTCTTGGTCCTCGTCGGTTCGGCGACGGTCGTCATGTCCTTCTCCTCCTGGGCAGGCCTGGGGCGCAGGCGAGGTGCGTCGAGCGGCGGCTGTGGCGCGACGTCGTGCGGCGTCGTTGCCGGTCCCGAGGCGCGACGAGAAGACCTGGGGTCGTCGTGCCCGGGCTGTCGGTCCAGGTTGTCTGGACCACTTGCAGGAAGAGTGGTCTAGACCTCATGATGTGTCAACCCCCGAGGGTGACCCGGGACACACGGCGGGCCCCGCGGGGCGCGTCGTCGCAGGTCGCACGACGGCCGGGCGACGACAATGCAGCCGTGGAGAACGCGGCACCGGAGCAGGGCGGTCGGCGACGACCGGAACCAGGGACGGCACGAGGACGAGGACGCGGCACGACGATGAGCAGGTCACGATCGCAGGCGAGCGAGCACAAGTACCTCACGGTGCGCGCCTACCTCGCCGACCTCGTGGCGAGCGAGCTCTCCGTCGGCGACGCGGTGCCGTCCGAGCGCAGCCTCACCGAGAAGTTCGGCGTCTCGCGCATGACCGTGCGCCAGGCCGTCGACGCGCTCGTCACGGAGGGCGTGCTGGAGCGCGCGCAGGGGCGGGGCACCTTCGTCGCGCCGCCGCGCGCCGACTTCGAGATGCGCCTCACGACGTTCGGCGAGGAGGCACGACGGCGCGGCATGGAGCCGGGCACCGAGGTGCTGGAGGTCGGGACCGTCCCCGCGCCCGCGTCCGTCGCCGAGTCGCTCGGCCGCGCGACCGGCGACCCGATGCACCACGTCGTGCGCCTGCGCACCGCGGACGGGTCGCCCATGAGCGTCGAGGAGGCCTGGATCCCCGTGGACCTCGCCCCCGAGCTGCTCGACGACGGCGTGCCCGAGAGCCTCTACGGCGCCCTGCGCGAGCGCGGCCTCGCGCCGACGTGGGGCGAGGACACGATCACCGCGTCCGACGCCACCGTCCAGGAGCAGAAGCTCCTCGGGCTCCGCGCCTCGCGAGCCGTCATGCGCACCGTGCGGCGCACGTTCGCGGGCGACTCGCCCCTCATGTACTCCCGCTCCAGCTACCGCGGCGACCGGTACAGCGTCTTCGTCCCGCTGCGCGAGGCGCGCCCGACGCTCGTGCCCCGCAGCACCACCGCCGACGACGCCGCCGCGGACGGGGGAGCCGTCACCGACGACGCGCCGACCGACCAGCTCGCCCCCGTGCCGGTGCCGGCACGGGCGACCGAAGGGAACGACCGATGACACAGTCCGACGCGGAACGCGCCGCGACGATCCTCGCCGGCCTCGGCGGGGTGGGGAACATCGAGGAGATCGACCCGTGCACCACGCGGCTCCGGTCGCTCGTCAAGGACCCCGCGCTCGTCGACGCCGCGCTCCTGCGCCGCGCCGGCGCGTTCGGCGTCATGGTGAACGGGCGAGTCGTGCAGGTGGTGGTCGGCCCGCAGGTCGACACCATCGCGTCCGACCTCGCCGACCTCATGTGAGGAACCCGGCCCGGGCGCGACCCGGGCCACCGCCCTTCTCCGCGCACCCCGCGCACCCCGACCGGCACGGCTGCCGGCCGGCCCCCCGACCCGGCCCCGGCCGGACCCCGACCACGAGGAGCACCCGTGAGCAAGGCAGAGCAGATCCTCCGAGGCCTCGGCGGCGACGCGAACGTCCTCGACCTGGAGGCGTGCATCACGCGCCTGCGCGTCGAGGTCGAGGACCCGGCGCTCGTCGACGACGCCACGCTGACCGCGGCCGGGGCGATCGCCGTCGTGCGGTCGGGCGCCGCGATCCAGGTCATCGTCGGCCCCGAGGCGGACAACATCGCCTCCGACATCGAGGACCTCCGCTGATGGCGGCGCCGCTCACGGTGCTCGTCCCCGTCACGGGCACGGTCGTGGACGTCGGCGACGTCGACGACCCCGTCTTCTCCGCCGGGCTCGTCGGCCCCGGGCTCGCGGTCGAGCCCGACGACGCGCAGGGCGGCGAGGCCGTCGCGCCCATCACGGGCACGGTCGTCAAGCTGCACCCGCACGCGTTCGTCGTCCAGCACGACGACGGCCGCGCGGTCCTCGTACACCTCGGCATCAACACCGTCCAGCTCGGCGGCGAGGGCTTCACGACGCACGTCGCGCAGGGCGACCACGTCCAGCGCGGCACGGTGCTCGTCACGTGGGACCCGAAGGCCGTGCGCGCCGGCGGCCGGTCGGCCGTGTGCCCCGTGGTCGCGCTCGAGGCGGCGCCCGACGACGTGACCTCGCTCACCGAGGTCGGTGCGTGGGCCGCCCACGGCGAGGAGCTGCTCACCTGGGGCTGACGCCGCCGCGCCGCGCGGGCCTCGGTCCGCGCGGTCAGCCGCGCAGCGGGAGCGTGAGGGACGGGACGTCGCCCGGCTCGCCGCGGTCGACCACGCGGACCGGCACGCCCCAGTCCTGCTGCGCGAGGTGGCACGCGGGGAACACGTCCGGGTCGGGCTCGCCGTCGGGGCCGAGCGGGACGACGTCGCACGACGCCGCCCGGGCCGTCACGTGCAGCACGCCCTCCCCGACCGCGGGGTTGATGACCAGGTCGCGCCCGAGCTCGACGCCGACGCCCTCCCCGGACAGCAGGAGCTCGGGCGGCGTCGCGCTCACGCGCAGCTCCGTCGACGGACCGAACCGGTCGTCGAGCTTCTGCCCCGGCGCCGGGACGAACGGCACGTCGAGCCACAGCGGCCCGGCCCCGATGTCGGTGACGGGGCGCTGCGTGCGGTGCGCGCCGCCGTCGAGCACCTCGCCCGCGAGCGACGCCGGGAGCGCGACGCGCGTCAGGCGGTGCGCCGCGGACTCCACGACGAGCAGGTGGACCTGCGGCTCGCCGTCCGGCCCCTCGCCCACCTGCACGACGACGCCGCTCGGCTCCGCGAGGCCCGTCGCCAGGGTCGTGACCTCGCCGGCGAGGCGGGTTCCGAAGGTGTCGTCCCCGACGCTCCCGGCGTCACCGGCCGCGGGCGCGAACCGGCGCAGCGCGCCGTCGTAGGTGTCGGCGACGACGACGCTCCCGTCGGGCAGCGTCGCGACCCCGAGCGGGTGCTGCATCAGCGCCTGCTCGGCCGGGCCGTCGCGGTGGCCGAAGTCGAACAGCCCTTGCCCGACGGCGGTCCGCACCTCGACGCCCTCGGGCACCACGGCGACGCCACCGCCCAGCCCGGACACGCGGCGCAGCGCCGAGGTCTCGGCGTCGGCGACCCAGACGGCGCCGTCGGGTGCGACCGCCAGCCCGGACGGCTGGGCGAACCAGGCCGACGCTCCCGGCCCGTCCTCCAGACCCTCGTTCATCGTCCCGGCCAGCAGCCCGAGCTTCCACCAGTCGAAGGCCCACAACGTGTGATGGCCCGCCATCGCCACGACGAAGCCGGCCAGCTCGTCCGACCAGGCGACGTCCCACGGCGAGGAGAGCCGCACGTCGCGCGGGTCGTAGGTGGAGCCCGGATCGAACGGTCCGAACCGGGGCGTGCCCTCGTCGTCAGGGACGACCACGTTCTCGACCCCGCCCACCATGAACTGGTCGCCCGTGCCCGCGACCGTCGTCACGTGCCCGTCGGCGAGCCGTACCCCGCGGAGCGCATGGTTCGCGGTGTCCGCCACGAGGACGTCGAACCCGTACGTCGCACGCTCGCGCTCCGGGACGAGGCACAGCCCGTTCGGCTCGGCGAACCGCGCGTCCTCGGGGCCGCCGTCGGCGAGCCCGCGCTCGCCGGACCCGATGCGCCGGACGAGGGTCTCGCCGTCGGGCAGGAGCTCGGCGAGCGCGTGGTGCCCGGCGTCCGCGACGAGGATGTTGCCACCGGGCAGCTCGATCGCCTTCGCGGGGAAGCGCAGCGTGCCCGACGACGGCTCGGGCGCCACGTACGGGCCGTCGCCCCGGTGCAGCGTGCCCTTCGCGTCGTGCTCCGCGACGAGCTCCTCGACGAGCGCGGCGATCGCGGACGCGTGCCCCTCCCCCGCCATCTGCGCGACGACGTAGCCCTCGGGGTCGACGACCACGAGCGTCGGCCAGGCGCGCGCCGCGTACGCGGACCAGGTGACGAGCTCCGGGTCGTCGAGCACGGGATGGTGGACCTCGTACCGCTCGACCGCGGCCGCGAGCGCCGCCGGGTCCGCCTCGTGCTCGAACTTCGGCGAGTGCACGCCGACGACGACCAGCACGTCTCGGTGCCGCTCCTCGAGCTCGCGCAGCTCGTCGAGGACATGCAGGCAGTTGACGCAGCAGAAGGTCCAGAAGTCGACCAGGACGATCTTGCCGCGCAGGTCGGCGAGGGTCAGGTCGCGGCCGCCGGTGTTGAGCCAGCCGCGCCCGACGAGCTCGGACGCGCGGACACGGGGAAGTCGCTCGGTGGTCACGCGGCCATTCTCGCGCGCCGGCGCGCTGTGGACCGACGACGCCTCAGGGCCGGCGCAGGTCTCGGCGCAGCGCGTGGAGCTCCCGCGTCGCGCCGAGGCCGACCACGGCGACCAGATCGCCCCCGACACGCAGCTCGGTGAGCAGCCCGCCACCGTCGAGGGTGCGGTGCTCCGGGGTCGCGCCGGGCACGGCGACGCCGAACCCGGCGACCTGGGCGCCGTGCAGCACGAGGGAGAAACCGGCGTCGGGCACGTACGGGCCGAGGTCCGGGCCGCCGACGAGACGGCGCAGGACGGCGCGTGCCGCGTGGGCGCCCTGCGCGACGGCGGCGTCCCAGTGGTCGGTCCGGAACCGTCGTCCGCGCCGGTCCCGGTGGACGGCGACCGCCCCGGCGGCGAACAGGCCGGGCGCGCCGGGAACGGCGAGGCGGTCGTCGACGTCGACGCCGCCGCCGGTGCCGGGTGCGGCGGGCGCGGTGCCGTGCGCGACGACGGCGAGGTCGGACTCCAGGACCGTCCCGCCCACGAGGCGCACGGTGACGCCGCCCGGGCGCTCGGTCACCGCCTCGACCCGGCGGCCGAGGTGGGCGTCGAGGTGCTCCTCGTGGCGCAGGGCGACGGCGCGCGCGACCGCGGTCCCGAGCGCCCCCGCGAGCGGGAGCCGGGAGCGGGCGACGAGGTGGACGGTCGCGCCGACCTCGGCGAGCCAGGCGGCGGTCTCGGAACCGACGAACCCGGCACCGAGCACGGTGACCGTGCGCCGCGCGGGATCGGGGCCGAGCAGGGCACGCAGCCGTTCGGCGTCCCGCGCGGTGTGCAGGTGCACCACGCGGGGCTCCCCGCCGTCGGCGCCCGCGAGCGCCGGGACGCGGTCCACGGCCGGCCCGGGGCGAGGCACCGCGCCGGTCGCGAGGACGACGGCGGCGGCGGTGAGCTCGCGCCCGTCCGCGAGGACGACGGCCCGCCGCGCGGGGTCCAGCCCGATCGCGCGCCCCCGTACGAGCTCGACGTCGAGCGGCACCGGCAGGGCGGCCTGCTCCGCGGTGAGCAGGCCTTGGAGGATCGCCTTGTCGACGAGGGTGCGCAGGTAGGGCTCCCCCTCCTCGCCGTGCACGAGGACGACGCGACCGTCGAACCCCTCGCCGCGCAGCGTCGTCACGGCGGCGTGCCCGGCGGCTCCGCCGCCGACCACCACCACGTCCGGCCTGTCCACGTCGCCCATCTCTCCTCCTTGACCTAGATACCCCCTGTGGGTATATTCGCCATCCTAGCCATACCCCATGGGGGTATCAGCACGGAGGAGGAACGTCGTGAGCATCGTCGAGATCGAGTACCAGGTGACCGGGATGACGTGCGGCCACTGCGAGATGTCGGTGCGCGAGGAGGTCGGGCAGGTGCCCGGCGTCACCGCGATCGACGTGAGCGCGACCACCGGTCGGCTGGTCGTCACGGCCGACCAGCCCCTCGACGACGCCGCGGTCCTCGCCGCCGTCGACGAGGCCGGCTACACGGCGGAGCGGACGCGATGAGAGCCCCCGCCCGGATCGCGCTCTACGTCGCCGGGCTCGGGGTCGTGTTCGTGGCCTCGGCCGCGGTCGCGGGCGCCGTCGTCCCCGAGGGCGCGCTGTCGGAGCCGCCCGCCGCGCACGCGCCGGAGCAGCACGCCGCCACGAGCGACGACCCCCCGCAGGAGACCACGAGAGGAGCGGACATGGTCGGCGGACCGTCCCTGGAGCAGGGCGGCTACACGCTCGGCGAGGTCGAGGCGCCGCAGTCGCCCGGCACGCCCGGCGAGCTCGCCTTCACTCTGACAGACCCCGCGGGCGCGCCGGTGACCGACTTCGCCGTCGCGCACGAGCAGCGCCTGCACCTCGTCGTCGTGCGCTCCGACGGGGCGCACTACCGCCACGCCCACCCCGAGCTGGACGACGCCGGCCGCTGGTCGGTGCCCTGGACGTGGGACGCCGCGGGCACCTACCGCGTGTACGCCGACGCCGTCCCCGCCGGCGGCGACCCGCTCACCCTGAGCCGCACCGTCGAGGTCGCGGGCGACGTCGTGCCCGTCCGGGCGGGAGCCCCCACGACCACGGCGTCCGTCGACGGGTACGACGTCACGCTCGACGGGAGCCTCCAGGTCGGCACGGCCTCGCGCCTGACGCTCGAGGTCACGCGGGACGGCGAGCCGGTCACGACGCTCGAGCCGTACCTCGGCGCGTTCGGCCACCTCGTCGCGCTCCGCGACGGCGACCTCGCCTACCTGCACGCCCACCCCGAGGGCGCCGAGGCTGCGCCCGGCGAGGTCTCGGGCCCGACCGTGGCGTTCGCCGTCGAGGCACCCACCGCGGGCCGGTACCTCCTGTACCTCGACTTCCAGGTCGAGGGCCAGGTGCGCACCGCGGCCTTCACCGTCGAGGCCACCGGCGCCACGGCGACCCCGGACGACGCCCCGGCCGACGCCCCGGCCGACGCCCCGGCCGACGACGACCCCGCCGCGCACGACGACCACTGACCACCCTGCACCGGGCAGCCCGCTGCCCGGCCGGAAGGAGAACCTCATGACGGCATCGGCCGCCCCGTCGCCGGGGACGTTCGTCGAGCTCGAGATCGGGGGGATGACCTGCGCCTCGTGCGCCATGCGGATCGAGAAGAAGCTCAACCGGCTCGACGGCGTCACCGCGACGGTGAACTACGCGACCGAGAAGGCGAGGGTCACCGTCCCGGACGGCGTCGACGCGGCCACGCTCATCGCGGAGGTCGAGAAGACGGGCTACACGGCGCAGGTCCCGCGCGCCGAGGCCCCCGCCTGCGAGGAGGACGCGGGCACGGACGCGGACGACCCCGAGCTCACCGCGCTGCGGCACCGGCTGGTCGGCGCCGTCGTGCTGTCGGTCCCGGTCATCGCGATGGCGATGGTCCCCGCGCTCCAGTTCACGTACTGGCAGTGGGCGAGCCTCGTGCTCACCGCGCCCGTCGTGGTGTGGGCGGCGTGGCCGTTCCACCGCGCCGCGTGGACCAACCTGCGCCACGGCGCGGCCACCATGGACACCCTGATCTCCGTCGGGACCAGCGCCGCGTTCCTCTGGTCGCTGTACGCGCTCTTCCTCGGCACGGCCGGGGAGCCGGGCATGACGCACCCGTTCACGCTCTCGGTCGCCCGGACCGACGGCGCGGCGAACATCTACCTCGAGGTCGCCGCGGGCGTCACGACGTTCATCCTCGCGGGCCGCTACTTCGAGAAGCGGTCCAAGCGGCAGGCGGGCGCCGCGCTGCGCGCCCTGCTCGAGCTCGGCGCGAAGGACGTCGCGGTGCTGCGCGACGGCGTGGAGACCCGCGTCCCGATCACCGACCTCGCCGTGGGCGACGAGTTCGTCGTGCGCCCGGGCGAGAAGATCGCGACGGACGGCACGGTCGTGGCCGGCACGTCCGCCGTCGACGCGTCGATGCTCACGGGCGAGTCCGTGCCCGTCGAGGTCGGGGAGGGCGACGCCGTCACCGGGGCGACCGTCAACGCCGGCGGGCGGCTCGTCGTGCGCGCGACGCGCGTCGGCGGCGACACCCAGCTCGCGCAGATGGCGCGCCTCGTCGAGGACGCGCAGTCCGGCAAGGCGCAGGTCCAGCGCCTCGCCGACCGGGTCTCCGCGATCTTCGTCCCCATCGCCATCGCGATCGCCGTCGGCGCGCTGGGCGCGTGGCTCGGGGCGGGTGCCCCGGCCTCGGCGGCGTTCACGGCCGCCGTCGCGGTCCTCATCATCGCGTGCCCGTGCGCCCTGGGCCTCGCCACCCCGACGGCGCTGCTCGTCGGGACGGGACGCGGCGCGCAGATGGGCGTCCTCATCAAGGGGCCGGAGGTCCTGGAGTCCACGCGTTCCGTGGACACCGTGGTGCTCGACAAGACCGGCACCGTGACGACGGGCGTCATGACGCTCGCCGACGTCGTCACCGGGACGGGCACGGACCGCGCGGAGCTCCTGCGCCTCGCGGGCGCGCTCGAGGACGCCTCCGAGCACCCCGTCGCCCGGGCGATCGCCCGCGGCGCGGTCCAGGAGGTCGGCCCGCTGCCCGTGCCCACGGAGTTCACCAACGTCGAGGGCAAGGGCGTGCAGGGCGTCGTGGACGGGCACGCCGTGCTCGTCGGCCGCGAGTCGCTCCTCGCCGAGTGGGCGCAGCACCTCCCGCGCGAGCTCGCCGACGCCAAGGCGCGCGCCGAGGAGCAGGGCGGCACGGCCGTCGTCGTCGGCTGGGACGGGCAGGCCCGCGGCATCCTCGTGGTGGCCGACGCGGTCAAGCCCACGAGCGCCGAGGCGATCCGCCAGCTCCGCGCGCTCGGCCTCACCCCGGTGCTCCTCACCGGGGACAACGCGACCGTCGCCCGACGGATCGCGGCCGAGGTCGGCATCGACGAGGTGATCGCGGAGGTCATGCCGCGCGACAAGGTCGACGTCGTCAGCAGGCTCCAGGGCGAGGGCAAGGTCGTCGCGATGGTCGGCGACGGCGTGAACGACGCCGCCGCGCTCGCCCAGGCGGACCTGGGCCTCGCCATGGGGACGGGCACGGATGTCGCGATCGAGGCCGCCGACATCACGCTCGTGCGGGGCGACCTCCGCTCCGCGGCCGACGCGATCCGGCTCGCGCGTCGGACGCTCGGGACGATCAAGGTGAACCTCTTCTGGGCCTTCGCCTACAACGTCGCCGCGATCCCGCTCGCCGCGCTCGGCCTGCTCAACCCCATGCTCGCCGGTGCCGCGATGGCGTTCTCGAGCGTCTTCGTGGTGGGCAACAGCCTGCGGCTGCGGTCGTCCTCCAGCCGCGCGACGGGCTGACCGCCGGAGCGGTCCCTCACACCCGGACGCGTCGAGCGGTGGAGGCTCAGGCGCGCGACGCCGTCACGTCGCCGACGACGCGCACCTCCACGTCGACGCCGTCCACGGTCTCGGGGACCGCGACGTCGTCGGACGTCACGTTCACGCGCAGCAGCCAGTCGTCGCCGACGCCGGACGTCCCGGCCCCGCGCACCGGGGCGCCGTTCAGGTCGGCGCGCGCGATGCCGACGCCGGTCACGCCGTCGAGGCCCGCGAGCTCGTCGCGCAGCGCAACCTTGGCCTCCCGGGCTCGTTCGAGGGTCGCCACGGCAACCACCTCCCGCACCCATTGTGCGCCCGACGGCGGCCGGAAGGCAGGGCCGAGCGTCCCGCCCCCGAGGGGCCGGGCGAGCAGACCCGTCCGGACGGCCCGGGCAGCGTCGCGCCGGCTCAGCCGAGCAGCGTCGCACCCAGCCGATCGAGCACGGTCCCGATCGGGTTGCAGTACGTGAGCCCGGTGCCGTTCGCGCCGCCGGTCTCCGACCCCGCGAACAGCAGCCCCAGCGCCACGCCGTCCTCGCGGTACACGAGCGACCCGGAGTCGCCGACGCGCGAGAAGGGCCCGTCTCCCGTGGACTCGACCTCGATCTGGTCGTCGAAGCGCAGCGCGCCGAGCCCGTCGCCGTACCCGACCACGACGTCGTCGAGCTCGATCGCCGTGACCCGGCCCGCGGTGACGCCCGTGGTCCGGCCGGACTTGCCCACGACCTCGCCGCCCAGCGCGACCGCGGTCGTCGTGATGCGCCCGACCGGGTACTCCGGGTCGACGCCCGGGTCGTCGAGCAGGGCCACCGCGGCATCCACGGCCTGCGTGACCCCGGCCTCCAGCGGGACCAGCCCGGCGAGGGTGCCCACGCGGTCGTCGGGCGCGCGCCCGCCGTCGGCCGGGCCGGGCTGCACGACGACGTCCCCCACCCGCGCGGACGGCGAGCCGACGAGCACGTGCCAGTTGGACAGCGCATAGACCGACGCCTCGTCGGCGCCGTCGACGGCCGGCGGGGCGACGCGCACGAACGCTCCGAGCGTCCCCGCGGTGACGTCCACGTGCGCGACGGAGACCCCGGGCCGCAGCGGCCGGACGCGGCCCGTCTCGCCGGTCGCGTACGCGGTGACGACGGGCGGGCGCACGCCCGGGCGGTCGTCCCGGGCACCCCCGGCGCCTGGCGCGGCGGCGAGCGGACGGATGCGTCCCGTGCGCCGCACGTCCACCGTGTCGCCCGCCTCCGAGGCGACCTTGCGCGCGATGCTGCGCGCGGTGGGCACGCCGAGGCGGTACCGGACCGCGATCGCGTACCCGCCGTCGTCGTGCGGGGCGAGCCCGATCGCGAGCGTGGGGGCGCGCACGGCCTCCGCGGCGTCGGGCACGTCCCGCGCCTCGATCACCGCGCCGGACCGCTCGGCGAGCTCGCGCGCGTAGTCCGCGAGCTGCGACTTGATCTCCCGTGCCTTCTGCTGGTCCATCGGTGCACCGTCCCCTCGCCCGGCGGACGGCTCCCGCCGCCCGCGTCCTGCCGAGCGAGTCTGGCGGCAGCCGCCCACACGCGCACCGCGGCGCGCCGCACCCGCGTCAGGCGCGCAGGAGCTGCTCCACCCGGACGGACCGGCGGCGCGCGACGACGAGCGTCGTCACCGCGACGGACACGAGGCCCCACAGGACCAGCGCCACGGCGTCGCCCGCTCCCCCGGCCGCGCCGGGGTCGACGATCGACGTGAGCAGGCGGAGCGCCGAGCCCACCGGCAGGACGTCGCGCAGGCTCGTGAGCGCGGCCGGGACGGTCGCGACGATGCCGGTCGCGACGAGCAGCACCGCGACGAGCAGGCCGATCGCGCGCCCCACGTTCCCGAGGAGCGCGGCGAGCGCCTGGTTGAGCGCGACGAACACGACCGACGCGAGCGCCCCGGACGCGAGCAGACCGATCCAGCTGCCCACGCTCGCACCCTCGACCGCGGCGAGGACGCCGCCGACCACGAGACCGGTCGCCGCGGCGATCCCGGCCGGGAGCGCGAGCGCCGCGAGCGCGAGCCGGCCGGGGCCGCGCGTCGATCCCAGGAGCCGTGCCGGGACCGGCGGGAACGCGACGAAGATCGCGAGCGCGCCCAGCCACAGCGCGAGCACCGCGAACAGCGGGCCGGTCGAGCCGGTCCCGAGGTCGTCGACACCGGGCGCGGCCACGGGGTCGGCCACGACGCTCGCGAGGTTCTCGCGCTCCGCGTCGGTGTACGAGGGGATCTGCCCGGTCGCCTCGCCCAAACCGTCGGCGAGGTCGGACGTGCCGCCCGCGAGCTGCCCGACGCCGCCCGCGAGGTCGCCCGCGCCCGTCGCCAGCTCCTGGGTGCCGGTCGCGAGCTGGTCCGCGCCGGTCCCGAGCGCGCCGACGCCGTCGGCGAGCCGGTCCGCGCCGCTGCCGAGCGCCCCGACCCCGGCGGCCAGGCCGTCGGCCCCGGTGGACAGCCGGCCCGCGCCGCCGGAGAGCTGCGCCGCGCCGTCCGCGACCTGGTCCGCCCCGGGCGCGAGCTGCCCGAGCCCGGCGGAGAGCGCGGCCGCGCCCTGGGCCACGCCGGCGGCCCCGGTCGACGCCTGCGCCGCGCCTGCGGACAGGTCGTCGGCGCCCGTGGCGAGCCGGTCGACGCCCGCCGCGAGCGCGTACAGGCCGGTCGGGGCGCCACCCTGGCCCGACGGCGAGCCCGCCAGGGCCGCGTTCCCCGCGGCGACGCCCGTCGCGCCTGCGGCGAGCGGACGCAGCGCGGCGAGCTGCTGGTCGAGCGCCTGGCACGTGGGGTCCGTCGACCCGTCGACGCATCCCGCGGCGACCCGCTGCTGCTCGAGACCGGCGACGACCTGCGCGAGGCCGTCGGCCACGTCGCGCGAGCCCGTCGCGAGCGCGGTCGCGGTCTCCGGGAGCGACCGGCCGGTCGACGTGCCGTCGGGCAGCCGCACGTCCGCGATCGAGGCGTCGAGCGCGCCGAGACCGCTGGCGAGGTCCGACGCCCCGGTGGACAGCTCACCCACGCCGCCCGCGAGGCTCTGCGCCCCGGAGGCCAGCTGCCCCGCGCCCGCGGCGCTCTGGTCGACGCCGTCGGCCACCTGCCGCGACCCCGCGGCGAGGCCCTGGGCGCCGTTCGCGACGCCCTGCGCGCCCGACGCGAGCTGGTCCGCGCCGCTGCCGAGCTCCCCCACCCCGGCGGCGAGGCCGTCCGCGCCCGTGCCGAGCTCCCCCGCCCCGGACGCGAGCACGCCCGCCCCGGTGGCGACCTCGCCCGCGCCGGACGCGAGCTGCGTCGCCCCGTCGCTCGCCTGGGCGGCGCCGTCGGCGAGCTGGTCCGCGCCGTCCGCGGCCTCGCCGAGCTGGTCGTGGAGCGTCGTGAAGCCGGTGAGGACGCCGTCCACGTAGTTCTCGGTGAGCGTCGTGCCGAGCACGGACGTCGCCGTCGTGGTGACGATGCGCGCGAGCGCCTCGTCGACGACCCGCCCGCCGGGCGTCGTCTCGACGGACAGCGTGGCCTGCGTCGCGGCCGACGGGTCGCCGCCGAACGACGTGGCCGCCGCGGAGAAGTTCTCCGGGATCGTCACGACGGCCGCGTACGTGCCGTCCGCGAGCCCGGCCGCGGCGTCGTCCGCGTCGGTGATGACCCAGTCGTAGTTCGTCGTCCCCGGGTCGGGCTGCACGGCGACCGCGCCGGTGTCGGTCGAGGCGGCGCCGCCGCTGACGAGCCCGGCGGTGAGCTGACGGCCGAGCGGGACGGTCTGGCCGTCCACCTCGACCGGCTCGTCGAGGTTCACGACCGCGGCCTTGACCGTGTCCAGCCGCTCCTGCGGGTTCCACAGCGCCCACAGGAGCAGGCCGAGGACGGCGAGGGGCAGCGCGACGGCGGCGGCCACGGTCCACGCGCGCCGGGCGTCGACGCGACGGGGGCGCGCCCCGCCGGTCGGTGCCGCCGGCGCGGTCGGGTGGGCGGTCGGGTCGGCGGTCGGGTCGGTCGGGACCGGCTCGGGCGGGAAGACGCTCATGCGGGCACCTCCTCGGTGCGCGGGCCGACGACGGGCGCGGCGGGGACGGTGCGGTCGGGCTGGTGCGGGTCGTGCAGGTCGAGCACGGGCGTCCCGGGCGGGGCGAGGTCCGTCGGTGCGGGCCCGACGGCGCCCAGCACCACCGCCGTGCCGCGACCCGCCGCGTCGGCGAGCACCTCGGCCAGCGCGGCCCGCTCGGCGGGCGACGTGACGGCGTCGGTCCCGACGACGGCGAGGAGCCGGGGCCGCTCGCGCAGGACCTCGGCGACGCTCGCCGCCGCCGGCACGCGGTGCGCCGCGGGCGCCGGGGCGTCGCCGGGGAGCGCGGCGACGTCCGCCGCGAGGTCCACGAGCGCGACGCGCCGCCGCACGGTCAGCGCACGCTCCGGCAGCACGAGGCCCGTGACCTTGAGCGCCCCGCTCGTCGGGCGCAGGCGCCCCGCGAGTGCCAGCACGACCCCGGACACCGCCGCGGGCGACTCCCCGTGCACGACGAGCGACCCGCCGTCGGGCACCCGGACCGTGACCGGCTCGGCCAGCGGGCCGCGCGCGCCGGCGACCACGAGGTCGTGCGCGACGACCGCGTCCGTGCTGCCCGGCTCCGGCCAGTCCGCGAGCGCGAGCTCCTTCGACAGCCCCTCGCCCTCGACGTCGAACGACGGCAGCACCCGGTCGAGCCAGCGCGGCATCCACCACGCCTTGTCGCCGAGCAGGGCGAGCACGGCCGGGACGAGCGTCATGCGCACGACGAACGCGTCGACGAGGACGCCCACCGCGAGGCCGAGCGCGATGGGTTTGAGGCTCATGTCGCCCTCGGGCACGAACGCCACGAACACGGCGAACATGATGACCGCGGCCGCGGTGACGACCTTCGCCGACGCCTGGAACCCCGTGAAGATCGACCGCCGGGCCTGGCCCGAGTGCACGTAGTCCTCGCGGATGCGCGCCACGAGGAACACCTCGTAGTCCATCGCGAGGCCGAACAGCACGCCCATGAGGACGATCGGCATGAACGAGATGACCGGCCCGAGCCGTGTCACGTGCAGCGCGTCCGCGAGGAACCCGTGCTCGAACACGAGTGTCACGACGCCGAACGCGGCACCGACCGAGAACAGGTAGCCGAGCGTCGCCTTGATCGGCACCGCGACCGACCGGAACACCATCGTCAGCAGCACGAGGGACAGGCCGACGACGACGAACGCGAACGGCAGCAGCGCCGCCCCGAGCTTCGCCGAGACGTCGATCCCGACGGCCGTGAAGCCCGTGACCGCGAGGTCGACGCCGTACTCGTCGAGGAAGTGGTCGTGCTGCGCGCGGATCTCCGTGACGAGGTCCTTCGTCTCCTCCGAGTCCGGCGCGCCGGTCGGGACGACCTGCACGATGCCCGTGTCCGCCGTGAGGTTCGGCGTCGCGAGCGGCACGTCCGCCACGCCCGGGAGGTCCGCGATCTCGTCGCCCAGGTCGTTCATGAGACCGACGGGGTCCGTCGACGTGACGATCGTGCCCGTGACGATGAGCGGCCCGTTGAAGCCCGGGCCGAAGTGCTCCGACACCAGGTCGTACGTGACGCGCGCCTGGTTGTCCTCGGGCAGCGTCCCCGCGTCGGGCAGCGCGAGCTGCAGGTCGCGCGCCGGCAGCGTGAGCAGCACGATCGCGGCGACGACGAGCCCGATGGTCAGCAGCGGGATCCGCGTGACGGCGCGCACCCACCCCGCGAAGAAGCGGTTGCGGTGCTCGGTCGTGGTCGGGTCGGAGACGTCTCGGGTCGGGTCGGAGGCGTCCCGGGTCGGGTCGGAGAGGTCCCGGGTCGGGTCCGCGGTGGGGGCGCCCTCGGTGCTCGGGGCTGCCGCGCCGTCACCCGGGTCGTCCGGGCGGGGGTTCACGAGCGCGGCTTGACGCCCTGTCGCATCCGAGGCCGCCCCCACCGCTCGTCCGGTCCGTCGCCCGAGCGACCCGGTCGCCCCGGTCGCCCCGGTCGCCCCGGTCGCCCCGGTCGCCCCGGTCGACCTTCCGCCGTCCGCTCCCGCGGCCGCACGCCGTCGCCCACGCCCTCGACGGCGCGGTGCCTTCGGGCGGAGGCGCTCGCCCGCGAAGCCCAGCATGGCGGGCAGCAGCGTGATCGAGACGAGGACGGCGAGCCCGACCCCGACGGCGGCGGCGACGCCCATGACGGTGAGGAACGGGATGCCGGCGACGCCGAGGCCGACGAGCGCGATCATGACGGTGAGGCCCGCGAAGATGACGGCCGAGCCGGCGGTCGCGACGGCCCGTGCCGTGGCCTCCTCGACGCTGAGGCCGGTCGCGAGCTCGTCGCGCTGCCGGGACACGATGAACAGCGCGTAGTCGATGCCGACGGCGAGGCCGAGCATCACGGCGAGCATCGGGGTCGTGGAGTTGATCTGCGCGACGGCGGTCGCGGCGAACAGGAGCCCCATGCTCACGCCGACCCCGACGACGGCGTTGAGGAGAGGCAGACCGGCGGCGACGAACGAGCCGAACGTGAGCACGAGCACGACGAGCGCGACGAGGAGGCCGAGCGCCTCGGTGACGGTGAGGGTCGGGAACTCGGTGCTGAAGAGCTGGCCGCCGAGCGCGGCCTGCGCGCCGTCGGGCAGGGCCGCGGCGAGGTCGTCGACGACGTCGCCGAGCGCGTCCTTCGTGGCGTCGGTGACCTCGCTCTGGCCCTCGTCGAGCTGGACGGTCATGAGGGTCGCGATGTCGTCGTCGCTGACCGACGCGGGCATGGTGTCGTCGTAGGGGGAGGTGACGGCGGCGACGCCGTCGACGTCGCCGAGCGCGGTGACGGCGTCCTCCACGGGGCCGCGGACGGCGTCGTCCTCGATGGTCGACCCGTCGGGAGCGACGACGACGACCTGCGCGGACGCCCCGCTGACCTGCGGGAACGTGGCGGCGAGACGGTCGAGCGCCGCCTGGGACTCGGTGCCGGGGATGGTCACCTCGTCGTCGAGGCCCTGACCGACGAGCCCGGCGAGCCCTCCGGCCAGCACGAGGATGCCGATCCAGGCCACGAGGACGAGCCGGCGCGCCCCGACCGCCCAACGGCCGAGCGAGTACAGCGCTGAGGACACGAGCGGCCTCCCGGGGAGAGTGCAGACGGATTCGAGGATACGCCGCTGTATCCGATGCGCGAACGTATCGGATACACTCGTGCATCGCAAGGCCGCCCGGTTCGGGCGGCGCCGTCCGACAGTGGGAGCATGTCCGGCGTGACGACGGACCTCGACCCGACCCGAGTCGACCGCGCGGAGAGCGACGCGCCGCTCTCGCGGCGCCGCGAGCGCACGCGCGAGCGCCTGCTCGACGCCGCCTACGGCCTCTTCGCCGAGCACGGCATCAACGGCACCTCGATCGAGGCGGTGTGCGAGGCCGCGGGCTTCACCCGCGGCGCGTTCTACTCGAACTTCGAGTCGAAGGAGTCGCTGTTCCTCGCCCTCACGGAGCGCGAGATCCGGACGCGCATGCGCAACCTCGAGGCCGCCGTCGAGCACCTGCCCGACGACCCGGTCCGGGACGGCGTCATCGCGCCCGACACCATCGCCGCGATCGTCGCGGCCGTCATGGCCGACCCGCGCGACGAGCGCCGCTGGTGCCTCATGAGCGCGGAGCTCGAGCTGCTCGCGCTGCGCGACCCGCAGGTCGCGGCGCGGTTCGCGGACCAGGAGGAGTCGTTCCGCGCCGAGCTCGCGGGCATCCTCACCCGCGTGCTCACCGAGGTCGGCATGCGGTTCGCGATCGACCCGGCCGCCGCAACGCGCGTGCTGATCAGCGCGTACACGAGCGCGGCGCGCGACGCGTTCCTCAACCCCGCGGGCGACGACGCCGTGCAGCGCGCCCAGACCGCGGACTGGCTCCCGGCGCTCGTCGGCCGGCTCGTCGAGCCGCTGCCCGCCGCGGACTGAGAACCGCCCCCGGTGTGGGTGGCGCGCGTCACACTGGCGGCATGACACTCACCTTCAGCGGCGCCGTGGTCGACTGCGCCGACCCCGCCGTCGTGGCGGACTTCTGGCAGGCCGCGCTCGGGTGGACGGGGCGCGAGACCGGGCCGCACGGCGAGGCCGTGCTCTTCCCGCGCGACGGCGAGACGATCCTCGGGCCACCGAGCCTCGTCTTCCAGCGCGTCCCCGAGGGCAAGACGGTGAAGAACCGCCTCCACCTCGACTTCTCGTCGTCGACCCAGGCCGCCGACGTCGCACGGCTCGAAGAGCTCGGCGCGCGCCGCGTCGACGTCGGGCAGGGCGAGCACGAGACGTTCGTCGTCCTGGCGGACGTCGAGGGCAACGAGTTCTGCGTCCTGCGCGGCGACTGACCCCGGGTCACGCGGGGTCGGGGCGGTACACCGCGGCCGAGCCCGGGGGCGGCTCCCCCACGTCCGCGACGGGGCGCGGGTCGTACGCCTCCGCGGTGAGGTCCGCCCGCTCGACGCGCGAGAGCCGGAACCAGCGGATCGCCTCGCGCGTGCGGCACCACGCGACGAGGTACCAGCGGCCGTCGGTGTGCGCGAGCAGCACGGGCTCCACGCGACGCGTCGACGTCGCCCCGCGCCCGTCCCGGTAGCGGATCGCCAGCACGCGCCCGCCCGCGATCGACTGCTCGACCGCGCGCAGCACCCCGAGGTGGGTCCGCGCACGCCCGACGACGTCGCCGCGGCCGGACGCGGTCGTGTCGCCGTGCGGCTCATCCGGGTGGACGGCGGCGGGCGGGACGGCGTCGGCCGGGACGGCGGGCGGGCCTGCTGCGGGCGGGACGACGTCGGGCGGGCTCGCGGGCGGGACGGCGTCGGGCGGGCTCGCAGGCGGGACGGCGTCGGGCAGGTCCGGCGCGGCGTGGCGGACCCACACGCGGGCGGCGAGCGCCTCGGCCCGCGCGCGGTCGCCCGCGCCGAGCGCGTCCCACACCTTGCCGCGGGCGGCGAGGGCGTCGACCGCGAACGGGCTGCCGGGCGGGAGCGTCGCGAGCGCGACGGCCACGGCGACGGCCTGGCCGGGCGTGAAGTTCACGGGCGGCAGCGACGCGCTCGGGTCGAGCACGTACCCGCCCCCGGGGCCCGCCTGGGCCCAGATCGTGAGCCCGGCCTGCTGGAGCGCGGCGACGTCGCGCTTGATCGTCCGCTCGCTCACCTCGAGCGCCGCGGCGAGGCGCGGCCCCGTCGTCCCGGTCCGGCCCGCGCGGCGCAGCTCCTCCGCGAGCGCGTAGAGGCGCTCCGTCCTGTTCACCCGAGAATGGTGACAGACAGGTGTCACCGACACCCTGCGAGGGTGGCTGCATGAGCACCCACGGAACACCCGAGCAGCCCGTCCACGTCGTCCTCGTCCCCGGCTTCTGGCTGGGCGCGTGGGCCTGGGACGACGTCGTCCCCCACCTCGAGGCCGCCGGCCTCGTCCCCCACCCGGTGACCCTGCCGGGCCTGGAGCCCGGCGCGACCGCGGCCGACCGCGCGCACGTCACGCGCGCGGACCACGTCGCCGCGGTCACGCGCCTCATCGAAGAGCTCGACGGCCGCGTCGTGCTCGTCGGGCACAGCGGCGGCGGGCCGGTCGTGCAGGAGGCCCTCGACCGGGACCCCGCGCGCATCGAGCGCGTCGTCTACGTCGACACGGGCCCGCTCGTCGACGGCGCGGCGCTGTCGCCGGAGCTTCCGGCCGATGCCGCAGAGGTCCCGCTCCCGACGTGGGAGGAGCTCGCCGAGGCCGGGTCGAGCGTCGACGGGCTGGACGAGGCCGCGCTGGCGCGTTTCCGCGAGCGGGCGGTGCCCACCCCGGGAACCGTCGCGCGGGGGGCCGTGCGGGTGTCGGACCCGCGGCGCCTGCGGGTGCCCGCGACCGCCGTCTGCTCGTCGATCCCGTCCGCCGTCCTCGCCGAGATGGCGCACCCGGGGCCGCCCCTGCACACCGAGCTGGGCGAGGTCGAGGACCTCACCTACGTCGACCTCCCGACCGGCCACTGGCCGATGCTCTCGCGCCCCCGGGACCTCGCGGCCGTGATCGTCGACGCCGTGTCCTGACCTCCGGGTGAGACATCGTGCACGTTCCGGAAAAAAGTCTCCGAAGTCGCGTCACAGACGGAGACTTCTGCCGTCTCCTCGTGTGGACGGCCGACCGGCCGCCGCAGAACGACGGACGACGAGACGGACCATGCACGACACCCTGCCCTCCGCCCCCTCGCGCACCGAGGTGCGCACCGCCCTGCTCTGGGCGCTCGAGAACGACCGCGACGCGCTCCTCGAGCACCGCGAGACGACCCAGCACTGCCTGTGGGCGGCCGCGCGCGGCGCCGCCGACCGGCGCCTCGTGCGGCGCTGGCGCGCGGCGGCCGCGGGGCTCCCGTCGACCGTCGCCTGACGACCGTCGCCTGACGCCGGTCGCCTGACGCTGACCGTCGGTGGAAGCCCTGCGGGTCGCCGCCCGCGGGCGGCGACCCGGTCAGCCGAGCGTCGTCGGCAGCGCGGCGTCGCCCTCGCCCGGGGCGGCCCCCAGCACGTGCTCCGCGAGGAAGGCCAGGACCACCTGGTACCAGACCTTCGCGTGCTGCGGCTGGAGGATCCAGTGGTTCTCGTCCGGGTAGAAGAGGAACCGGTGCACCGTGTCGCCGTCCGGGCCGGCGGGCAGCCCGGACGACGCGAGCAGCTCGTACCAGAGCCGCAGGCCCTCGCCGATCGGCACGCGGTAGTCCTTGTCGCCGTGGATGACGAGCATCGGCGTCACGATGTCCTGGACGAACCGGTGCGGGCTGTTCTCCAGCGCCATCTCGTCCGTCATCTCGCGCGCCCAGTAGTACGCGTGGTCGGTCGTCGGGCCGAACTGGTCGAGCGCCCACAGGCTCGCGTGCGTGACGATCGCGCGGAAGCGGTCCGTGTGGCCCGCGACCCAGTTCGCCATGTACCCGCCGAAGGACCCGCCCATCGCGGCCGTCCGGGTCGCGTCGATCTCCGGGCGCGCCTCCACGGCGTCCGTGATCGCGAGCAGGTCCGTGTACGGGGCCTTGCCCCACGCGCCCCACCCGCGCTGCACGAAGTCCTGCCCGTACCCGGTCGACAGCGCCGGGTCCGGCAGCAGCACCGCGTAGCCCTGCGCGACCATCAGCCACGGGTTCCAGCGCCAGCTCCACGCGTTCCACGACCCGAGCGGGCCGCCGTGGATCCACAGCAGCAGCGGTGCCGGGTCCTCCGCGGACGCGCCGTGCGGCAGCGCGAGCCAGCCCCGCACACGCACGTCGTCCCCCGCCGCCGTCTCGACGTCGACGAGCGTGCCCGGCAGGTCGGGCGTCGCGACCGGGCCGCGCAGCGGCGTCGCGGGCACCGGCGTGCGGCCGCCCGGCGTGCCGGAGTCGAGGAACGTCCCGAGGTCGACGCGCACCGGGTGCGCGGGCTCCAGGTAGCTCGTCCGCAGCGCGTAGAGCGTCCGGCCGTCGGGCGCGACCTGCACGTCCGTGAACGTCGCGTCGTCGCTCGTCACACGCTCCGCCGTGCCGTGCTCGGCCGCGCCGTTGCCCGCGGGGTCGAAGGGGACGAGGAAGACCGGGCCGCGGCCGTCGTCGTCCGCGGTGACGAGCAGGCCCGAGCCGTCGGGCAGCCAGCGCAGCGACGTCGGCCAGCGGTCCCAGTGAGGCACGAGCGTGCGCGGCGACGCGTGGTTCTCGGCGCGCGTCGTCGCCGAGTCGTCGTGGCCCTCCGCGGTCCCGGCGGGCCCGTCCGGCGCGTGCAGCGGCACGACGGCGAGGCTCTCCTCCGGCGCCTGGTGCGGCGTCGAGATGGTCTCGCGCACGAACGCGACCCACGCGCCGTCAGGCGAGATGCGGGGCGAGTGCGCCTCCGCGCGCGGCTCGTCGACGAGCGTGCGGCGCGCGCCCGTCGCCGTGTCGATCGCGACGAGCGTGCTGCGCACCTGCGGGCCGGGACCCGGCACCTGCCACGTCGTGACGAGCGTCGTGCCGTCGGCGGACAGGTCCGCCGAGTGCTCGTGCAGCGCGCGCCCCGGCGCCGTGCCGTCGTGCCCGACGCCGCGGCTCACGTCGCGCAGGTCGAGCAGCCGCGCGTCGTGCTCGGCGGCGGCATGCTCCGCGGCGGTGAGCGGCGCGGTGCTGGCCGAGCCCGCCGGCGCGTCGGTCGGGGCGGTCGGGGCGTCGGTCGGGGCGACCGGGGCCGGGAGGGGCTGCGCGGGCGCGTCGACCAGCGTCGTGAGGTCACCGACGAACCGGTGCGCCTCGTCGGGACCGCGGTCGTGGTCCCACTGCCGCACCGGGTAGGCGCTGTGCAGGATCGCCGCGACCTTCGCGTCCTTGCGCGCCGACCGGAGCTCGGCGTCGTGCGCGAGGTCGCGCGCGCTCGGCAGCACCGACGCCGCGACCGACACGACCGGCGCGTCCGTCGCCGCGAGCGGCCCGCTCACGCCCGCGGGCGCCGTGGCGACCACGCGCGCCTCCCCGCCCGACGCCGGCAGCAGCCACAGCGCCGCCGTCGCGTCGTCGTCGGCGCCGCCGTCCGGGTCGGGCCGCGCCGACGTGAACAGCACGTCACCTGCGCCGGTGAACGTCGCGCTCGACTCGCCCTTCGTGCTGCGCGTCAGCCGACGCGCGGGCGCCTCTCCCGCCGGGTCGACCTCCCACAGCGCCGCCCGGTACCCGGTGCGCTGCGGGTCGAGCGTCTGGACGGTCGTGACGAGGCGCGTCCCGTCGGGCGAGAGCGCGAGGCCCCCGACGCGCGGGATCGCGAGATATCGGTCGAGATCGTGGAACGGTCCCACGGTCGGGTCGGGTGTACCGGGCGTGCCAGCCAGATTGCTCACCCGTACGTCCTATCACGCCCCTCCCCCGGAAACGGGCTCCCGCCGGACACGACGTTACTGGCGGCATGAGGCCGACAACGGGAACAACGTCGTCGTGGAGGCGGGGAAGGGTCGTTCTCGGCGTGGGGGGCGCAGTATGGGCGCTCCGGTGGGGGCCGACGGGTTGCGCCGCGGTCCACAGGGCAGCGTGGCGCACTCTTCGTCCACAGGCTGCGGGCTCGTCGGTGCCCTGTCCGCCCGCGCCTGGTCGGATGGCCCGATGCGTCCGCTGACCGCCGTCCCGTCCGCGCTCCTCGACCTCGCCGAGCGCCAGGCCGGCCTGGTGTCCGCCGCGCAGTGCGACGCGTACGGGGTGAACGCGAACCGCCGGTCACGGCTCGTCGACCAGGGGAGGTGGCGACGCCCGACGGGCGGCGTGCTCGAGCCGGCACCCGGGACGCTGCCGCCGTCGGACCCTCGGGCCCACGACCGCCGTCGACGACGCGCCGCCTGGCTCGCTCTCCTCGCCTACGGGCCGGAGGCCATCGCCGTCGGGCCGTGCGCGCTCGTCCTGCTCGGCGTCCAGGGGGTCGGTCTCGACGTCGTCCCGCAGGTGACGTTGCCCGGCGCGCGCGGCGCGCTGTCCCGGGACGGGATCCGCCTGCGCCAGTTCGACGACGGGTTGACCGTCGTACGGGCCGAGGGACGCGCCGTCGCGAGCCCTGCCTGGGCACTCGCCCAGGCCGTTCCCGAGATGGGCCGGCGACGAGCGGTCGCGGCGATGGACAGCGCGGGGCACCTCGGCCTGCTCGACGCCGACGGCCTGGCGCGCGCCCATGACCTCGCGCGCGGTCGGCGCGGCGTGGCGCGCACCCACGCCTGGTGGGCCGAGTCCGACGCCCGCGCCGAGTCACCGCTCGAGACCTTCGCGCGCCTGGAGTGCGTCGACGCAGGGTTCGGGCCGGACGACCTCCAGGTCGACGTCGTCGACGACGGCCGGTTCATCGGTCGTGGAGATCTGGGGTGGCGGCTGCCGCGAGGGCGGTGGCTGATCGCGGAGATGGACGGCAGGGACGTCCACAGCACGCCCGAGGCGCTCCTGCGAGACCGCACGCGGCAGAACGCCCTCGTGACCCACGGCGGGGTGGAGCTGCTGCGCTTCACGGGCCGTGACCTCGCGGTCCCGGGGACGAGCCGCCCCGGTCGCATGACGACCGCCCTGCGTCACCATCTCGGTCGAGCACGAGGTTCCACGCCGTCGAGCACGAGCCTGCTGTCGTTATCAGGCCGATGACGACAACAACCCCGTGTTCGGCGGGACGGAGGCGTCGGTCAGTCGTTCCGCTTCGACATTTCCGCGAGCATGTCGTTGTACTCCTGGAGCTCGGCGTCGCCGTCGCGGTCGGCCTGGCGGTCGCGGCGTTTGGCCTCGCGCTCGTCGGAGCGCGTCCACATGACGGCGACGACGATCGCGAGGATGAGGGTCGGCAGCTCGCCGATGCCCCACGCGACGGCGCCGCCGCGCTGCTGGTCGGCGATGGCGCTCGGGCCCCACTCGCGGCCGAGGAGGCCGAACCACTCGGGGACGAGCAGCTCCTCGCCCGAGGTGAGCGCGACACCGAAGAACGCGTGGAACGCCATGGTCGCGAACAGCAGGAGCAGACGCTGCGGGTAGGGCGGGCGGTGCGGGCCGGGGTCGATCCCGACGAGCGCGTTCGCGAACAGGTACCCCGCGAGCGTGAAGTGCACCAGCATGACGAGGTGGCCGGCGTACGTCGTGAGCGCGTACTCGAACGCGGGCGTGTAGTAGAAGACGATCATCGAGCCGGCGAAGTTCACCGCCGCGACGATCGGGTTCGCGAAGAACTGGCCCACGCGCGACGTGACGAGGGCGAGCACCCACTCGCGCGGTCCCCGCGACCCGTCCTTGCGCGGCGGCACCGCGCGCACCAGGAGCGTCACGGGGGCGGCGAGCACGAGGAAGATCGGCACGACCATCGCGAGGATCATGTGCTGGACCATGTGCGCGCTGAACAGCACGTGGCCGTACATCGCCGGGCCGCCGGACGTGACCCAGAACAGGACGAGGATCCCGAGGCACCAGGAGACGGTGCGCCCCACCGACCACGAGTCGCCGCGCCGCGCGAGGCGGCGCACCCAGCGCAGGTACACGACGATCGCCGCGACGCACGCGAACGCGGGCAGCAGGTCCCAGCGCCACTCGGTGAACCAGCGGGCGAGCGTCGGCTCCGGCGGGAGCGCGTGCCCCGTCACCTGGTACGCGGCGGAGGTGTCGAGCGGCTCCTCCTGCGGCACGGGCGGGGCGGTGGACCCGAGCGCGACGGCGACGCCGGACACGGCGCCCATGATCGCGAGCTCGACCGCGACGAGGCGCCAGAACAGCCAGCGCGTCCCCTCGGCGCCCGCGGCCCGTGCGCCCGTGGACGACGACGCCCCTCCCGTCCCGGCACCGCTCGCCGGGGCGCCGTCCCCGGCCGGGCGGGTGGCCGCCGTCGGGCCGGCGAGGCGACGCACGACGAGCTCGCGGTGCGCGAAGCCGACCGCGCCGAGGACGAGCAGGAGCGCGAGCTTGGTGAGCAGGAGGATGCCGTAGTCGGTGGTCAGCCCGGCGAGGGAGTCGACCCGGATGCTCGCGTTCGCGATGCCCGACACGGCGACGGCGACGTAGCACCACAGCGCGATCGCGGAGTACCGCGCGACGGACGACGCGAAGTCCGCGCGGCCCAGGCCGCCGCGCACGCGCACGACGGCGAGCGTCCCGAGCCCGCCGACCCACAGCGCGGCGCCGGCCAGGTGCAGGAACATCGAGGAGACGGCGAGCTCGTGGCTCACCGCGCCGGCCGCGTGGCCGGTGTTGGCCTGCATCGCGAGGGCGACGAGGGCGAGGGCCGCGGTCCACATCGCCCCGGTCGCGCTGCGCACGGCGAGCGCGACGGCGGACGTCAGGGCCGCGACGACGACGATCGCGAGGTAGTTCCGGCCGAGGCTGACCTGCGAGACGAAGAGGCCGAGCTGGTCGCCGAACGTCGGGTTGGTGACCGGCGTGCTCGAGATGGAGGAGTAGCGCAGCACGACCTGCAGGACGGTGAGCACCGCCCAGGTGGCCGACGCCGCCCCCGCGACGCCGAGCGCCTTGCGCACGGGCGTCCCGGCGGGCAGCACGCACGCCGCGAGGACGAGCGAGCCGAGCGTGAGCGCGACGGCGAGCTCGGTGAGCACCGTGACGACCGGGGTGCCGAGGCGCGCGAGGGCGCCCGGGTCCGGGAAGCCGGCGGGGACGGTGAACGCGGCCGAGAACGCGCCGGCGGCGAGCACGGCGACGACCGCGACGACGACGGCGAACGGCCCGGCGACGACGAGCCACCACGGGTTCGCGGGTCGGGCGTCCGAGGGCGCGCGGCGCAGGGCAGTGGTGGTCACCCCACCAGGGTATCGACCGCGCGGGCCCCTCCGGTCACGGCTCAGGGCCGGGACAGGCGGGCCATCCCGTAGACCTTCGTCGCGCGCACGCGCAGCACCTGGCGGCGGTCCGCGACCATGGCGCGCCGGAACTCCTCCCAGTCCGGGTGCTCGCCCCCGGTGGCCGCACGGTAGGTCGCGACGAGCTCGTCGGCGGCGGCGTCGTGGGGGTCGACCGCGACGGCGCTCAGCTCGGCGTCGCCCTCGACGACGGCGTAGCCCGCGAAGTCCTCCGCGCTCACGTGGAGCGAGACGCGCGGGTCGCGCGCCGCATTGCGGGTCTTCGCGCGGTCGGCGGTGACGGAGACGCGCGCGAGCCCGTCCTCCGGGTCCCAGACGTAGAGCACGTTGGAGAGCTGGGGCCGCCCGTCCTTCTTCACGGTCGCGAGGACGCCCTGGCGGCGCGCGGCGACGAGGTCGAGGAGCGCGGGGTCCCCGAGCGGGGCGCGCGGCGCGCGGCCGGGGGCGTCGCGGGCGGTGTCACGGGAGATGTCGCGGGCGTCGGTGCTCATGCCGGGGCAACCGTCGCCGGCCCGTGGGGCATTCCCGGCGCACCGCACGTGGGGACCTCTCCCCACCCGGACCTGTGGACGACGCCCGGTCCGGCGGGGTCCGCGCTGGCATACTGGGCCGGGTTCGCCGGGGGCTCGCGAGGCTCCGTCCGCCCTCCGGCCGCGCACGGGACCACACCACCCGCACCACCCGGAGGACGACCGATGGCCGCAGGGCACGGCAGCATCTCGACGCAGGACCTCGACCGCGCGAGCCACCTGCTCAAGCGCGTCGGCCAGGTCTTCGACCAGCGCGTCGTCGGGCAGGAGGCTCTGCGCACCGCGCTCGTGAGCACGCTGCTCGCGGGCGGGCACATCCTGCTCGAGTCGGTCCCGGGCCTCGCCAAGACGACCGCGGCGCAGACGCTCGCCGCGGCGGTCGACGGCTCGTTTCACCGCATCCAGTGCACGCCGGACCTCATGCCGAACGACATCGTCGGCACGCAGATCTTCAACTACGCGACCGGCCAGTTCACGACCCAGCTCGGCCCGGTGCACGCGAACGTCGTCCTGCTCGACGAGATCAACCGTTCCTCGGCCAAGACGCAGTCGGCGATGCTCGAGGCGATGCAGGAGAAGCAGACGTCGATCGGCGGCGAGAACTACGCGCTCCCCGACCCGTTCATGGTGCTCGCGACGCAGAACCCCATCGAGGAGGAGGGCACGTACGTGCTCCCCGAGGCCCAGATGGACCGCTTCCTCATGAAGGAGGTGCTCACGTACCCGACGCCGCCGCAGGAGCTCGAGATCCTCCAGCGCATCGCGACCGGGCAGATGACGCGCCCCCTCACGGCACAGCCGATCTCGCTCGACGACGTGCGCTTCCTGCGTGGTCTCGTCGACGACGTGTACGTGGACGACTCGATCAAGCGCTACGTCGTCGACCTCATCAACACGACGCGGTTCTCGGGCCCCCGCCCGGTGCCGGGCCTGGAGCGCCACGTGCGCGTGGGCGCGTCGCCGCGCGGCGGCATCGCGCTCATGCGCGTGGGCCAGGCGCTCGCGATCCTCGCGGGCCGGGCGTACGTCATCCCGGACGACATCAAGGCGGTGCGGTACTCGGTGCTGCGCCACCGCCTCGTGCGCACGTTCGACGCGCTCGCCAACAACGTGCCGCCGGAGCAGCTCGTGGACGCGGTGTTCGACGCCGTCCCCACGCCCTGACCGGTCCGCCCACCGTCCCGAGAGAGCACCACGTGCCCGACGTCTCCCGTCTCGCCCAGGTCCGGGCCCGGCTCGACCTGCCGGTCGCGCGCCGGGCGTCCGGCCTGCTCGAGGGCCGGCACCGCTCGGTGTTCAAGGGGCACGGGCAGGACTTCGACGACCTGCACCTGTACGCGCCGGGCGAGGACGTCGGCGACATCGACTGGAAGTCCTCGGCGCGCGCCGGGCTGCCGATCATCCGCCGGTTCGTGCGCGAGTCGAACCTCAACCTCGTGCTCGTCGTCGACACGGGGCGCACGATGGGCGCGACGGCGCCGAGCGGGGAGACGAAGGCGGAGATCGCGAGCTTCTGCTGCGCGCTCGTCGCCTACCTCGCCCGCGACCGGGGCGACCGCGTCGCGCTCGTCGCGGGCGACGCCGAGCGCCTGGTCCAGCTCCCGCCGCGCGCGAGCACGCGCGACCTCGAGGTGCTGCTGCGCACCGTGGAGGGGCTGTGGCGCCCGGACGCCCCCGGGAGCGACCTGTCCCGTCCGCTCGACCGCGCGCAGACGGCGTTCCGGCGCCGCTCGCTCGTGGTCGTCGTCACCGACGAGGCCCGCCCGGCGGCCGAGCACGAGCAGCTGCTGCGCTCGCTGCGCGTGCGTCACGAGGTGATGGTCGTGCAGGTCGCGGACCTCTCGCCGGTGGGCGCCGGGACCGGGGAGGTGGCCGACGTCGACGGCACGCTGCGCCTGCCGCCGTTCCTGCGCGGGCGGGCCGCGCTCGCGGCGCCCGCCGCCGAGGCGCTGGCCGCGCGGCGCTCCGAGGTGGCCGAGCGGCTGCGCGCCCTCCAGGTCGAGGGCGTGCTCGTCGAGGGGTCCGACGATGTCCTGCAACGGTTCGTCGAGCTCCTGGGGAGGCAGAAGCGTGCCCGTCGATGAGCTCGTCGACCCCGTCGGCTACTCGGGGTGGTGGACGGCCCTGGGGATCGTCCTGGTCCTCGCGGCCGCCGCGGTCGTGTTCCTCGTGATCTGGCTGACGCGCGCGAGCGCGGAGGAGAAGAACGCCCCGCGTCCCGCGCCGCTGCTCCCCACCGGCCCGCACGACCCGTACGCGTCGCTGCGCGCGGAGTACGAGCGGCGTCTCGACGCCGTCGCCGAGCGGTTCCGCGCGGGCGAGCTCGACGAGCGCACCCTGCACCTCGCCCTCTCGGCGGAGATGCGCGGCTTCGCGACCGGTCGGCTCGGCCAGGACGCGTCGTCCATGACGCTCTCGGAGATCCAGCAGCTCGCCGAGGCCGGGCGGCTCACGCAGCTCATCGCGCGCTACTACCGGCCGTCGTTCGCGGACCACGACAACGACCCGGCGGCGCGCTCGACGGACGGCGAGGACTCGATCGACCGCGCCCGGGCGGTGGTGCGCGGATGGTGAATCGCTCCGTCGCGGCGAGCACCGCCGTCGTCCCGGGGCCGCAGGGCCCGTCGATCCTGTGGCCGTGGCTGTGGGTCGTCCTCGTCGTCGCGGTGCTCGCGGCGGCGGCGGTGGCGTGGTGGCTCGCGCGGCGGCGCCGGTCGCGCGACGCGGACGCGGGCGTGCTCTGGGTCGCGAACTCCGACTACCTCGCGCGCGTCCCGGCGTTCGCCGCGTGGGTGCGCCGCTACCGCGTGCTGCAGGGCCTCACCGCGGCGGGGCTGCTCGTGGCGGTCGTCGGGGCGGGCGCGGTCGCGGCCCGCCCGGTGGAGACGGACGTCGTCGTCGACCGCCTCGGCACGCGCGACATCGTGCTGTGCCTCGACGTGTCGGGCTCGATGATCGAGTACGACGGCGCGGTGCTCAAGGTGTTCCAGGAGCTCGTGGACAACTTCGAGGGCGAGCGGATCGCGCTGTCGATCTTCAACTCGTCGTCGCGCACGGTCTTCCCGCTCACGGACGACTACACGCTCGTCCAGGAGGAGCTCCAGGCCGGGATCGCCGCGCTCGACCAAGACCCGGCGACGTTCGACTACACGGGCGGCACCGACGACGCGGAGATCCTCGAGTACGCGCAGTTCACGGCGGGCACGACGGCGAACCTCTCGGGCGCGAGCCTCATCGGCGACGGGCTCGCGAGCTGCGCGCTCCAGTTCGACGCGGAGGACACCGAGCGCTCGCGCTCGATCATCCTGGCGACGGACAACTACGTCTCCGGCGAGCCGATCTACACGCTCCCGCAGGCGGCGGACCTGGTCGCGTCGCGCGACATCACGCTGCACGGCATCTTCGGCGGGTCCCAGCGCTACGAGGGCACGCCCGAGGAGACCGAGTACCGCGAGACCGTCGAGTCGGGCGGCGGCCTGTACTTCCTCGCGGACGACCCGGCCGCGGTGCAGGGCATGGTCGACGACGTCGTCGCGCAGCAGGCCGTCGAGCTCGACGCGTCCCCCGAGGTGGTCGTCACGGACCGGCCCGCGGGCTGGTTCCTCGTCGCGGTCCTCGGCGTCGCGCTGCTGCTCGTCGTCGCGTGGCGGGTGAAGGAGTGACGCGCCGATGAACCTCGCCGGACTCACGTTCCAGCCGCTCGTGCCCCTGTGGGCGCTGGCGCTGCTCGTGCTGCCGCTGCTCGGCCTCGCCGGGTGGCAGGCGGTCGTGGCCGGGCGCCCGGGGCCCGACGGCGCCCCGCGCCCGGGCGCCCCGCGCGCGGCCTGGGTGCGCCGCGCCGGGGTGGTCGTGCTGCTCGGGATCATCGGGATCGCGCCGTCGGTCGCGTCGACGGACCGCGACACGTCGGTCGCGAACGTCGACATGTTCTTCGTCGTCGACCGCACGGGGTCGATGGCGGCCGAGGACTACGGGCCCGAGGGCGGTCAGGAGCGCCTCGACGGCGTGCGGCACGACATCACGAGCCTCACGGAGGCGATCCCCGGGGCGCGGTACTCGATCATCTCGTTCGACTCGCAGGCGTCGCGCCAGCTCCCGCTGACGACGGACGCGCGCGCGATCACGTCCTGGGCCGACACGTTCCACCGCGAGATCACGCGGTACTCGCAGGGGTCCCTCACGGACCGGCCGCTCGACGAGCTGCGGTCGGCGCTCGAGGGCTCGGCGGAGCAGCACCCGGCCAACGTGCGGCTCGTCTTCTTCCTCACCGACGGCGAGCAGACGGCCGAGGGCGAGCCGCGGTCGTTCGCCGACCTCGCGCCGCTCGTCGACGGCGGAGCGGTGCTGGGCTACGGGACCGCCGAGGGAGGCCGCATGAAGGAGTACGACCCGGACGTGGACCCCGAGGACGCGGAGTACCTCGTCGACTGGTCGAAGCCGAGCGACGGCGGCGAGCCCGTCGAGGCGCTGTCCGTGCTGGACGAGGCGACGCTCACCGCGCTCGCCGACCAGTTCGGCGTGCCGTACGTGCACCGGCAGGAGCCGTCGGAGACGGCGTCGCTCGTCGCGGGCGTCGACCCGCAGCAGGTGGCAGCGGACGGACGCCGCGACGTCACGGCGTACCGGCCGGTCGTGTGGCCGTTCGCCCTCGCGCTCGTGACGCTGCTCGGCGTCGAGGCGTGGTTCTGGGCGCGCTCGGCGAGCCGCTCGCTCGTCCGCCCGACGGCACGCGACCGGGCGGAGGTGCGCCGATGACCTGGACCCCTCCCCCGGCACCCCCGCCCGGCGCCCGCGCGCCCCGGCCCACCGGCGCGGCCGCCCTGCGTGCGGCGCGGCTGCGGCGGCGCCGGTGGTGGCTCCTCGGGACCCTGCCCGTCGTGCTCGTGCTCCTCGTGCTGGGGTTCACGCTCGCCCTGCGCGCCCCGGTCGCCTCGCTCGCGAAGGACCGCTACGACGCCGGCGACACCGAGGGCGCGGCGAGCACGTACGGCCTCCAGCGGACGCTCAACCTCGTCGAGCCGTGGAAGGCGCACTACAACCACGGGACGGCGCTCGCGCGGACCGAGGACTCGTGGTCGCTGTACGACGCGATCCGATCCCTCGACCGTGCCTACGACCTCGCGGAGAATTCGTCTCCCGAGGAACGGTGCATGATCCAGACCAACCTGTCGCTGACGTACGAGATCCAGGGCGACGGCGACATGGCCTACGCCGACCGCAAGGCGGCGGAGCTCGCCCTCGTCGAGGAGGCGATCGCCGCCCGCGACGCGGGCCTGCCGTACGACGAGGGGGTGCTCGACCCGTACGGGGACGGCACCGAGCCCGACCCGGCGGAGCTGCGCCAGGACGTCCAGGACTGGTACGAGTACGCCGAGCAGGAGTACGCGACGGCCGAGCAGATCCGCGGCTGGCCCGACTGCGGGGAGTCCGAGCAGACCCCCGAGCAGCAGGAGCAGGACGCGGCCGCGCAGCAGCGTCTCCAGGACAAGCAGCAGGAGGCGCAGGACTCGCAGCCCGAGAACCAGGACGGTGGCGACACCTCGGAGGGCGAGGGCGACGGCTCCGAGGGCGACGAGCAGTCGGACGCCTCGGGCGGCGACGGCGCGCAGGGCGAGGACCAGCAGAGCCAGGCCGAGCGCGAGGAGCAGCAGCGCCAGGAGCAGCTCGAGCAGCAGGGCTCCGAGGCGCGCGACGAGCAGGAGCGCCTCGAGCAGGAGTACCGCGACCTCTACGGGGACCAGCCGGGCACCGGCAGCGACCCGGGCGACAGCACCGGGGGCGGCACCAAGAACTGGTGAGCCCCGGCTGCGCCGCGGCCGATCCGCCGTCGTCCGCCGGCCGCTCCGACGTCCGCCTGCTCACCTCGTCGGCCGGTGGAGCGGGACGCGTCGCAGGGGTGCCCAGCCTGCGAGACGACGGGCACGACCCGAGGACGCGCCGGCGGCTCGCCCGTACCCTCGGCGACCGTGACCACACCCGAGGACCTGCCCGTCCTGCGCGCGCTCCACTCGACGCCGTCGCGCCGCTACCTCTCGCCCGACCCGGTGCCCGACGACGTGCTCGACGCGATCCTCGACGCCGCGGTCCGCGGGCCCAGCGGGGGCAACCGGCAGCGGTGGGCGTGGGTCGTCGTGCGGGACCCCGCGACGAAGGCCCAGATCGCCGCCTGGTACCGCGAGGGGTGGCGCGCGGCGTACGGGGACCGCCGCGACGCCGTCCTCGGTGCCGCGACCGACGACGCCGGCGTGAGCGAGGCGGGCTTCCGCGCCGTCGAGCACCTGGCGCTGCACCTGGAGGAGGCCCCGGTGTGGGTCGTGCCGGTGCTGCGGGACGCGGCGCGCTCGGCCGACCCCCGGCTCGGGGCCTCGATCTACGGCGCGGTGCAGAACCTCGTCCTCGCGGCCCGGGCCTACGGGATCGGGACGACGCTCACGACCTTCCACACCGTCCGGGAGCGCGACGTCGCCGCGCTGCTCGGCCTGCCCGACGACGCGCTGACGATGGGCCTGCTCCCGCTCGGGTACCCGACCCGGGGCCGCTGGTCCGAGCCGCGGCGGCGCCCGCTCGCGGAGGTCGTGCACCGGGACCGGTGGCACGGCTGAGCGCGCCGGGAAGAGGCGACCGCCCGGACGCGTTCGCCCCGGAGGACACGCACGGCCGGACGGCCGCGACGACGGCACGGCACCCGGGCGACCGGGCGAGGAGGAGCAGCATGACCGCGACGAGCACGGGGCCCGGCACCACCGGCGTCGACGACCCGGCCCTGGACAACCCGTCGTGGAGCGCGCTCACCGGCGCGCACGCGCACCTCGCCGAGGGCGACGACCTGGCGCGTCGCTACCCGGCCGACGTCTCCCCGATCACGGGCGTGCGCTCGTGGACCGACCCGGGCGTGTGGGACGCGATCGCCGCGCTCGTCGGCCCGGGCGGGCACTTCTCGGCGCCGCCGGTCGGGGTCGAGCCGCCGCAGGGCTGGACGGTCGAGGCCCGCGTCGAGGGCGTCCAGCTCGTCGAGACCGAGCGCCTCGTCACCCGACCCGACCCGGAGGCGGTCGTGCTCGGCGCGGACGACGTCCCGGAGATGCTCGCGCTCGTCGAGCGCAGCCGACCGGGTCCTTTCGAGGCGCGGACCTACCTCCTCGGCCGGTACGTCGGGTTCCGCGACGACGACGGCCGCCTCGTCGCCATGGCGGGCGAGCGCCTGCGGCCCGCGGGGTGGACCGAGATCAGCGCCGTGACGACCGACCCCGACCACCGCGGGCGCGGCCTCGCCTCACGCCTCGTGCGCGACGTCGCGTTCCACGTGCAGGAGCGGGGCGACCGCGCGTTCCTCCACGCCGCGGCGCAGAACGTCGGCGCGATCGGGGTCTACGAGCGGCTCGGGTTCGCCCTGCGCCACCGCCCGACGTTCGGGTCGCTGCGCGCACCGGACTGACGGCCTCGTCGGCGGGCCCCGCGCCACGGTCCTGCCACGCGGCCCGGCAGCGGGCCGGACGCTCGGCGCCCCCTGGCTAGTCCTCGATCCCCTCGACGAGCAGCGTGCGGGGGCCAGGGCCCTCGTCGGCGAGCGCGTCGTGCGGGTTGACGAGGACGCATCGGCGCAGCGACAGGCACCCGCAGCCGATGCAGTCCGTGAGGTGGTCGCGCAGGCGCGTGAGCTGCTCGATGCGCGCGTCGAGGTCGGCGTGCCACCCGGCCGAGAGCCGGTGCCAGTCCTTCGCCGTCGGCGTGCGGTCCCCGGGGAGCGTCGCGAGCGCGGCGCGGATCCGGGCGAGCGGGATGCCCACGCGCTGCGACGCGCGCACGAACGCGACCCGCCGCAGCGTCTCGCGCGTGAAGCGCCGCTGGTTGCCAGGCGTCCGGCGGCTCGTGATGAGCCCCTCGCGCTCGTAGAAGTGCAGCGCGGACACGGCGACGCCGCTGCGCGCCGCGAGCTGGCCGACGGTGAGCTCGTCGCTCGGGGACGGGGCGGCGTCGGGCACGGCGGTTCCTCCACGCGGACGGGTCTCGCCGCGACGCGGCGGACACGGCAGTCCGTCCGTCGGCACGGGCGCTTGACCTGAACAAATGTTGAGGTTCGAGACTAGCAGGGCGCGACCTTCGGGCCGCGTGACCGCGACGCCGCGCGACCGCACCAGCGAAGCCGTTCGCCCGGAGACCGACCGCGTCGCCCGGCACGACCGCCCAGCACGACCGCCCGGCACGACCGGCCAGCACGACCGCCCAGCACGACCCCGACCCTGAAGGAGCACCCGTGGACGCCATCCGCCTGCACGCGTTCGGACCACCCGAGAACCTCGTGCTGGACCAGGTCCCCGACCCGGTCCCCGGCCCCGGCCAGGTGCGGGTCGCCGTGCGCGCGCACGGCGTCCACCTGCTCGACACGACCCTGCGCCGGGGCGAGGCCACGGGCGGCCCCCTTCCGCTCCCCGCCCTCCCGACGATCCCCGGGCGCGAGGTCGCCGGGGTGGTGGACGTCGTCGGGCCGGGCGTCGACGCCGCGTGGCGCGGGCGACGGGTCGCGGCCCACCTCGGCGCCACGCCCGACGGCGGCGGGTACGCGCGTCTCGCCGTCGTGCCCGTCGAGGCGCTGCACCGCATCCCCGACCACGTCACGGCGCCCGACGCGCTCGCCATGATCGGCACCGGGCGGACCGCCGTCGGCGTCCTCGACCTGGCGGAGCTGACCGCGACGGACACCGTCGTCGTCACGGCCGCGGCCGGCGGGCTCGGCACGCTGCTCGTCCAGAGCGCGCTCGCGGCGGGGGCGCGCGTCGTCGCGCTCGCCGGCGGGCCGGAGAAGGTCGCGCTCGTCCGGTCGCTCGCCAGGGAGGCGCAGGAGGATCGACTCGCCGCCGTCGACTACCGGGCGGACGCCTGGCTCGACGAGGCGCGGGCCGCCGTCGGGCAGCACGCCCCGGAGGGCGCGACCGTGCTCCTCGACGGCGTCGGCGGCGACGCGGGCGCCGACGCCGCGAGCCTCGTCGCACCGACCGGTCGCCTCGTGCTCTACGGCTGGGCGTCGGGGGCACCGAACCGGGCCGGTGACGTCGACCACCCGGACGAGAAATCGGGGGCCGCGGGCGGCACGCCGGACGTACGGTGGGCCGTGGGACCCCGGGCCCGACCCTGGGGAGACCTGTCCACGCTGCAGGAGCGCGCGCTCGCGCTCGCGGCGGACGGGACGTGGCGGGTCGTCACGCACCAGATCCCCCTCGCGGAGGCCGCGCGCGCCCACCGCGAGCTCGAAGCGCGCGCCACCACCGGAAAGGTCGTTCTCGTATGACGGCGGACCCCCGCACCGACGCCGACGCACCGGCGTACGGCTCCCCCGCGCCCGGCGCGGGCGAGACCGGCACGGGAGACGTCGGCGTGCCCGAGACCGGCCCCGCGACCAGCCCCACCGAGGCGGGCACGCTCTCGCCCGGGACGCAGCGCACGGTGCTGTTCGGCATGGTGGCGTTCGTGTTCCTCGGCGCGTTCGAGGCGCTCGCCGTCGCGACCGCCATGCCGACGGTCGCCGTCGAGCTCGACGGTCTCACGCTGTACACGCTCGCGTTCGCCGCGTCGCTCGCGTCGAGCGTCGTCGGCATGGTGGCGTCCGGCCGCTGGAGCGACCGCGCCGGCCCGACCACCCCGCTGTGGACCGGCATCGGGCTCTTCCTCGCCGGGCTGCTCGTCGCCGGGCTCGCGCAGGACATGCTCGTGCTCGTCGCGGGCCGCGTGCTCCAGGGCGTCGGGACGGGCCTGTACATCGTCGCGCTGTACGTGCTCGTCGCGCGCGTCTTCCCCACCGACCGGCGCCCGAAGGTCTTCGCGGCCTTCGCGGCGGCCTGGGTGATCCCGTCGATCGTCGGGCCCGCCATCGCGGGGCTCGTGGTCGAGCACGTCGGGTGGCGCTGGGTGTTCCTCGCCGTCCCGGTCCTCGCGGTGCCCGCGCTGTTCCTCATGCGCCCGGGCATGCGCGCGGCCCGCGGCTCGGCCCCCGAGCCCGCCCCGGCGTCCGCCCCGCAGTCCGGGGACCGGCCCGACGACGCCGAGTCGCCGCTCGACCGGACCGCACGCCAGGCGTCGCTCACCTGGGCCGTCGTCGCCGCCGTCGGCATCGGGGCGCTCAACTACGCGGGCCAGCTGCGCGGGGTCGGGCTCGCGGCCCTGCTCGTCGCGTCGCTCGCCGCCGTCGCGCTCGCCGTCCCCCGACTGCTCCCTCGCGGCACGACCCGCGCGGCCCGCGGCCTGCCGAGCGTCATCGCGATCCGCGGCCTCGTCGCGGCCGCGTTCACCGGCGCCGAGGTGCTGCTCCCGCTCCTGCTGTCGCACGAGCGCGGCCTCTCGCCGTCGCTCGCGGGCGCCGTGCTCACGTTCGGCGCCGTCGGCTGGTCGACGGGGTCGTGGCTCCGCGGCCGGGCGACCTGGGGGCTCCAGCACGCGGGCTACGTGCGCCTCGGCGGGACGCTCGTCGCGCTCGGGATCGGCGGCGCCGCGCTGCTCGCCTGGACGGCCGTGCCGCCCGTGGTCGGGATGGTCGCGTGGACCCTTGCCGGGCTCGGCATGGGCATGACGCACCCGACGCTGTCCGTGCTCACGCTCGAGCTCTCGCCCGTCGCCGAGCAGGGCGCGAACTCGTCCGCGCTCCAGGTGTCCGACGCCGTCGCCGCCGCGACCGCGCTCGCCGTCACCGGGTCGCTCCTGTGGGCCCTGCACCCCACGCTCGGCCTGGCGTCGTACGTCGTCTGCTTCGGGGTCACGGTGCTGCTCGCGGCGGGCGTCGCCCTCCTCGCACCGCGCACGCGCCCGGTCCTCAGGGCGTAGCGCGCAGCCCGGCGGCGGCGTCGGCGTACCGGTCGAGCACGATCGCGGTGAGCCGCGGGTCGGGCGCGAGCGGGCCGGTCACGACGTCGGCGCCCGCCTCCAGCACCCGGTCGTAGAAGAAGCCGGGCGCCAGGAGGTAGGCCGCGACGACGACCCGCCCGCCCGGGGCGAGGCCCGCGCGGGCGGCGGCGACGGCGTCGGGCACCGTGGGCGTCGCCATGGCGCCGTAGCCGACGGAGACCGGGCCGGGGACGCGCTCGCGGAGCCCGGCGGCGAGCGTCTCGACGTCGCGCGCGGCGCCCGGGCGGCTCGACCCCGCGGCGGCGATCACGACGGCGTCGCCGTCGCGCAGGCCCGCCTCCGCGAGCCGCTCGGCGAGCAGGTCCACGAGGCGCGGGTCGGGGCCGAGCGGCCCCGACGCGGCAGCGGCCCCGGTGCCGGGGCCGCGGTCCTCGACGGCCGCGGCGACGTCCACGCTCACGTGGAACCCGGCGGAGAGCAAGAGGGGCACCACCACGGCGTCGCCGGGCGCCCCGCCGTCGGACGGCGCGACGACGGCGGTCACGACGTCCGCCACCTCGGGCTGCTGGACGTCCACGAACGCCTCGCGCACGTCGAGGTCGGGGCGGGCCGCGCGCACGTCGTCCAGGAGCGCGCGGACCACCGCGCGCCCCGCGAGGTCGTCCGTGCCGTGGGAGCAGCCGACGAGCGCCGGCGCCGCGGCGCGCGGGCCGGCCGGAGCATCGGCGACGGCGTCGAGGGAGGTGGGACTGTCCGGGCTCATGCGAGCTCCAATCGGTATCCGCGCTTGACGACGGTCTTGACGAGGTCCCGGCGGCCGGTGGCCTCGCGCAGGCGCGCGACCGCGACCTCGGCCGCGTGCGGGTCGCGCGAGTCGCCGGGCAGGACGTCGAGCACGTCGTCGCGCGTGACGACCTCGCCGCGGCGCGCGGCGAGGAGGCGCAGCACCTCGAGGCTGCTGGGCGAGAGGGGCAGCACCTCGCCGTCGAGCACGGCGACGCGCGAGCGGATCTGGAGCGTCCCGGCGACGGTCGCGAGGGCCATCGTCTCGGCCTGCTCGTAGTGCGCGACGAGCGTCCGCACGAGCGCGCCGAGGCGTCCGCGCTCGGGCTGCAGCGGCGTGACGCCGCGGTGCTCGAGCGGCCGCGCGGTGACGGGACCGACGGCGGCCGCGACCATCGACCCGTCCTGGAACCGGGACACGACGAGCCGCCCCACGCCGTGCTCCTCGGCGGCGCTCAGCCACGCCTCGGCGCCGGGGGCGGAGGTGAACACGACGGCGTCGATCTCCCCGACGGCCGCGGCCTCGACCGACGCGCGCAGCGCCTCGGGGTCCGGCGGCGGGCCCCAGCGGTAGACGACGAGGCTCGCAACCTCGGCGCCCGCCTCGGCGAACACGACGTCGAGGCCGTCGGCCCCGGCGCCGTGGTGCTGGACGGCGATCCGCAGCCCGGCGACGCCCTCGCCGAGCAGCACGTCGGCGATCTCGGCCGACGTCTCGGACTCGGCGACCCAGTCGGCCGTGAGCCCGGCGGCCTGGATCGCGCCGCGCGCCTTGGGCCCGCGCGCGACGATCCGCGCGTCGGCGAGCACCTCGAGCAGGCGGTCGGCGAGGCCGTGCGCGTCCGCGGCCTCGACCCAGGACCGGAAACCGATGCCGGTCGTCACGACGACGACGTCCGGCGGTCGCTCGACGAGGTCGCGCGTCCCCGCGAGGAGCTGCTCGTCGTCGGCGTGCGGGATCATGCTCAGCGCGGGCGCGTGGCGGACCTCGGCGCCCCGGCGCTGGAGGGCGGCGGCGAGCTCGCTCTTGCGGCGGTCGGCCGTGACGAGCACGGTGCAGCCCGCCATGACCTGGCCGAGGGCGGGGCGCTCCCCGTCGGGGCCGGACTCGCTCACGCGACCGTCGCCGGGTCCGGTTCGAGCCGTCCCGCGGCGGCGACGTCCCCCACCACGATGATCGCGGGGGCCCGGACCCCGACCTGGGCGGCGCGCTCCACGACCTCGCCGAGCGGGGCGCGCGTCACGCGCTGGCGGGGCGTCGACCCGTTCTCCACGATCGCGACGGGCAGCGCAGGGTCGGCCCCGGCGTCGAGGGCCTGGGCCGTGATGCGTGCGAGCTGCGAGACACCCATGAGGACCACCAGCGTAGCCGTGCGGTCGCGCACCCCGGCGAGCGCGGCGGCGTCGAGCCCGTCGTGGCCGCTCACCACGTGGAACGCGGCGACCGTGCCCCGGTGGGTGAGCGGGATGCCCGCGAGCGCCGGGACGCTCAGCGCGCTCGACACGCCCGGCACGACGTCGACCGGCACGCCCGCCGCGCGGCACGCGAGCACCTCCTCGCCGCCGCGCCCGTAGACGAACGGGTCGCCGCCCTTGAGCCGCACGACGCGCCGGCCGCGCTGCGCGTGCTCCACGAGGAGGGCGTTGATCTCGTGCTGCGGCACGGGGTGGTTCCCGGGGGCCTTGCCGACGTCGATCACCTCGACACCGGGGGCGAGCTCGTCGAGCACGTCGACCGGCCCGAGCCGGTCCGCGACGACGACGTCCGCCTCCGCGAGCGCCCGGCGGCCCCGGACCGTGAGCAGGTCGACCGCGCCGGGCCCTCCGCCGACGAGCGTCACGCGCCCCAGGCCTCCCGGCGCAGGACGGTGGTGGCGCTGGTCGGCGCCGCCGGAGCGCAGGTGGTCGGCGATCGCGTCGCGTACCGCGCGCGCCCGCCGCGGGTCCGGACCGCGCCGCTCGGCCGCGGCGTCAGCCGCTCGTCGTTCCCGGACGTCCGCCGGCACGCCGACCGCGGGGGCGTCCGTGACGACCCCGACGAGGACGTCGCCGCTGCGGGTCGTCGCGGGCGTGCGCGCGGTGCCCTCGTGCGCCGCCCCGGCGTGGACGCACCAGGTGCGGCGCGCGGCGGCCCACGCGGCGACGTCCCGGTTGGTCCCCGAGTCGTCCGTCGCCGCGAGCACGAGCCACGCGTCCTCGAGGTCGGACTCGCGGACGTCGCGCGGCGCCCAGGTGACACGACCACCCGGCGCGACCTCGCCGTCGGCCCGCAGCCCGGCGGGTGAGGGTGCCCGGAGCGGGGCGCGCAGCGAGGCGGCGACGAGATCGCGCAGGTCCTCGCAGACGTGGGGCGCGACGACGCGGACGTGCGCGCCGTCGTCGGCCATCGCCCGCGCGCGGCGGGCCGCGACGGGGCCGCCGCCCGCGACGAGCACCGTGCGCCCGGCGAGGTCGATCCCGAGGAGCGTCGTCACGACGCACCGTCCGCGGGCCCGGCGGCGTGGGGGCGCACGCCCACGTGCACGACGCCGTCGCGCACCTCGGCGGGCCACGTCGCCAGGTCCGGCGCGAGGCCTTGGACGGGCACGTACCCGGCGGCCTCGAGGCACCGGCCGGTCGTGAGGTCGAAGACCTGCTTGTACATGGGGCCGGCGACCGTCGGCACGCCCCCGCGCGTGCCGACGATGCCGCGCGACAGGACGTTCGCACCGGAGAACGGGTCGCGCTGCTGCACGACGCGGACCGTGTCGTCGGGGAGGCGGAACAGCGCGACCTGCACCCCGCCGACGAGGGCGGCGGCACCGCGTTCGACGAGGAGGTCGCGCAGGAGGCACACGCGCTCCCACCCCGCCGCGTCCGACGTCGGCGTCTCCACGGGGTACGCGGCCTGCTCTGCTGGCACGACGCTCATCGACGGACCTCCAGGGTCGTGCCGGCGATCACCACGGGGCCGGCGGGGACGGTGGCGAGACCCGCGGCGCGGGCCTCCTCGAGGGCGGCCCGCTCGTCCGCCCTGGCGGGCCGGATCTGGCCGCGCTCGGTGACGTACGCGAGGTCGGGGTCGGGCTCGGCGGGCGCGTTGACGAACGAGCCGAAGCGGCGCAGCTTCTCCGGGTCCTCGAGGACCGCGCGCCACTCGTCCTCGTAGTCGCCGACGTGGCGGGCCATCGCGGCGTCGAGGTCGGCACCGATGCCGAGCGAGTCCTCGACGACCACCTCGCGGATCGCGTCGAGACCGCCTTCGTGGTCCTCGACCCACGCGGCCGTGCGCTGCAGGCGGTCGGCCGTCCGCACGTAGTACATGAGGAAGCGGTCGACGGTGCGGACGAGCGCCTCGTCGTCCAGGTCCTCGGCGAGGAGCTGCGCGTGCCGGGGCGTGAACCCGCCGTTGCCGCCGACGTACACGTTCCAGCCCTTGTCCGTCGCGATGACGCCGACGTCCTTGCCGCGCGCCTCGGCGCACTCGCGCGCGCACCCCGAGACGCCGAGCTTGATCTTGTGCGGCGAGCGCAGGCCGCGGTACCGGAGCTCGAGCTCGACGGCCATGCCCACCGAGTCCTGTACGCCGAACCGGCACCACGTGGACCCGACGCACGACTTCACCGTGCGCAGCGACTTGCCGTACGCGTGGCCGGACTCGAACCCGTGCTCCACGAGCCGGCGCCAGATGTGCGGGAGCTGCTCGATGCGCGCCCCGAACATGTCGATGCGCTGGCCGCCCGTGATCTTCGTGTAGAGCCCGAAGTCCTTGGCGACCTGCCCGATGACGAGCAGCCCGTCGGGCGTGATCTCGCCCCCGGGGATGCGCGGGACCACGGAGTACGTGCCGTCCTTCTGCATGTTCGCCAGGACGTGGTCGTTGGTGTCCTGCAGCGTCGCCTGCTCACCGTCGAGGACGTGACCGTTGCCGAGCGACGCGAGGATCGACGCGATCGTGGGCTTGCAGATGTCGCAGCCGCGCCCGGCGTCGCGCACCAGCACGGCACCCTGCGTGTCGGTGACCGGCTCGGGCACCCGGCCGAACCGCCGGACGATCTCGCTGAACGTGTGCAGGTCCGCGACGCGCACCGCGTCGAAGAGCTGCGCGCGCGAGAGGTCGAAGTGCTCGCACAGCGCGTTCGAGACCTCGACGCCGGCCCGGGCGAGCTCGGTCGTCGTGATCTTCTTGACGAGCGGCAGGCACGACCCGCAGCTCGTCCCCGCGCGCGTGCACGCCTTGACGCCCGCGAGGTCGGTGCAGGCGTGCTCGGTGACCGCGCTCCGGATCGTGCCCGCGCTGACGTTGTTGCACGAGCAGACCGTGGCGTCGTCGGGGAGCTCGAGGCTCGGCACCCCGCCGCCGGACCCCTCGGGAAGGAGGAACAGCCCCGGGTCGCCCGGAAGCTCCGTGCCGAGCATCGGCCGCAGCGACGCGTACGGCGCGGCGTCGCCCACGAACACCCCGCCCAGGAGGGTGCGCGCGTCGTCGGACAGGACGAGCTTCTTGTAGACGCCCGCGACCGGGTCGGCCCAGACGAGCTCCATCGCGCCCTCGGTGCGGCCGTGCGCGTCGCCGAAGCTCGCGACGTCGACCCCCTGGAGCTTGAGCTTGGTCGCCGTGTCCGCGCCGGGGAACGTCGCCTCGCCGCCGAGCAGGCGGTCCACGACGACCTCCGCCATCGCGTAGCCCGGCGCGACGAGGCCGAGGCACCGGCCCTCGAGGCACGCGACCTCGCCGACCGCCCACACGTGCTCGTCCTCGGTGCGGCACGCGAGGTCCACGACGGCGCCCCCGCGCTCCCCGACCGCGAGCCCCGCCGCGCGCGCGAGCTCGTCGCGCGGCCGCACGCCCGTCGCGAGGACCACGACGTCGACGTCGAGCCGGCCGCCGTCGGCGAAGTCGAGCCGGCCCACGTGCCCGGTCTTGCGGGAGACCCTCAGCTCCTTGGTCCCGGTGTCGCACCGGACCGCGATGCCCATCCCGTTGATGAGGCGCTTGAGGGCCTCGCCGCCGCCCAGGTCGATCTGCGCGTCCATGAGGTGCGTGCCGAACTGGACGACCGTGGCCTGCGCGCCCAGGGCCTTGAGCGCGCCCGCGGCCTCGAGGCCCAGGAGTCCGCCGCCGATGACGGCGCCGCGCACCGGGCGTTCCCAGCCACCCTCGGTCGTGGCGCTGCGCCGCTTCTCCTCGACCCAGCCGCGCAGCGCCGCGACGTCGTCGATCGTGCGGTAGACGAACACGCCGGGCAGCTCGTTGCCGGGGATCGGGGGGCGCGCGGCGTTCGAACCGGTCGCGAGGACGAGCTCGTCGTAGGCGTGCACGCGCCCGAGCCGGTCCGTGACGGTCTGCGCCTCGCGGTCGATCGACGTCACCGCGCAGTCACGGTGCAGCGTGACCAGCGGGTCGTCCCACAGGGCAGGGTCGCCGAGCGTGAGCTCCTCGGCGTCGCGCGCCGAGAAGTAGCTCGTCAGGGCGACGCGGTCGTACGGCTTGCGCGGCTCCTCGGCGAAGAGCGAGACGCGCCACGTCCCTTCGGCGTCGCGCGCGCGCAACGCCTCGACGAGCCGCTGCGCCACCATGCCGCCGCCGACGACGACGAGGTGCCGGGGCGCACCGGGGGCCGGGGCGGGGGCGGGATCGGTCTCAGGTCCGGTCACGGCGGGCTCCTGGGGGCGTCGGGGCGGATCGGTCACCGTCCGCGGGGTCCGACGAGAGCGAGGAGAGGCCCCCGGGGATGGTGCTGACGACGCTACGGACGGGTGGTTTCGCGACCGTGCCCCGCCCGTTGCCCGTCCGTAACGGTGTTCTCACCCGGCCGGACGCCGCCGTGTGAGGTCGGCGGAGCGGTGCGAGACCGGCAGGTCGTGTCCAGATCGGCGATCGTGACCGCCGATCTCGGCAGGGCTTGCCGACCTCACGCGCCGAGGCCGACGCTCGCCCGTGCGCCGTCGGCCTGCGGCTGCTCCGGGTCGGTCTGCGCGAGCCAGTCGACCAGGCCGCACACGACGTCCTTGCACCCGCCGCAGCCCGTCGTCGCGCGCGTCGCCCGTGCGACGTCGTCGACGCTCCGGGCGCCGTCGTGCCAGCAGCCCACGACGTCGCCCTTGGTCACGCCGTTGCACGTGCACACGGTCGTGCGGTCGGGCATGAGCGTCGGGGACGACGCCGGGGCGGGCGCCTGCGCGACCGGGCGCAGCAGCAGGTGGGCCGGGTCGGCGGGCACGGGGACGCGGCGCGTGTACGCGGCGGCGAGGTCGGCCCCCACCTCGGGCGCGCCGACGCACGTCGCGCCGACGAGCACCCCGTCCGCGACGACGACCTCGACGTGCCGCCCCGCCGCCGGGTCGCTCAGCGTCACGGACCGGTGCGCCGCGTCGGGCGCGCGACGCTCGCCGCACACGCCCATCGTCACGATCTCGAGCCCCGCCGCCTTGACCCGCACGACGTCGGTCCCGGCGGTCGCGCGCGTGCCGACCCCGGGGTCGGACGTCGGCGCGAGCGGGCGCGCGACGACGTCCGTGGCGAGCCGCAGCGCCACGCTCGGCCGGTCGGCGGCCGGTCCTCGGCGCGCACGCCGCCGGTCGGGCGCGGCCCCCTGCGCGGCGCCCGGCCTCCCCGCGCCGTCGGCCCCGGCGGCGAGCCGCTCCGCGAGGTGCTGCGCGAGCCGGCGCGCCTGGTCCCACCCCTGGGCGATCAGCCCGGTGCCGCCCTCGGGCGGCTGGGCGCAGTCGCCGATCGCGAACACGCGCGGGTCGTCCGGGCTGGCGAGGTCGGGCCCGACGACGACCCCACGGTCGACCGTGAGCCCCGCCGCCCGTGCGAGCCCGGCCTCGGGCACGGTGCCGCACGCGAGCACGACGAGGTCGGCGTCGAGGTCGACGCGACGCACGCCGTCCGGCACTCCCCCGGCCGCGCCCGGCCGATCCGCCGCGGGGTCGTGCGGGCCAACGTCGGGCACGCGGAGCGTCACGCCCCGCACGCTGCCGCCGGCCACGACCACGCGCTCGGTCCGGGCTGAGGTCCAGGCGCGCACCCCGAGGCCGGCGAGACCGCGCGCGACGACGCCGCCCGCCGCACGGTCGAGCTGGCGGTCCATCACGCTCGCGCCGCCGTGCACGAGGCTCACGGCGACGCCGCGACGCGCGAGCCCGCACGCGACCTCGAGGCCGAGGACGCCCGCTCCCACGACGACGGCGTGCCGCGCGTCGAGCGACCTCGCGACGATCGCGCGTGCGTCGTCGAGCGTCCGCAGGACGTGCGCGCCACGCGGCAGGCCGCCGGGCAGGCCGGTGAGGCCGGGCACCTCGGGGACGCGCGCCGCGGCGCCCGTCGCGAGCACGACGACGTCGTACGGGTAGGCACCCTCGCCCGTGAGGACGCGGCGCGACGCCCGGTCGACCGCGAGGGCCTCGGTGCCCCGCCGGACCGTGACGAGCGCGTCGTCCGCGACAGGCAGGGCGATCGTCGCGACGTCGGCCCGGCCCGCGACGACCTCGCTGAGCAGCACGCGGTTGTACGGCTCGTGCTCCTCCGCGCCGAGCACGGTGACCTCGACGTCGGCGGACGCCCCGGAGCTCCCGCACCGCGCCGCGAGGTCGCCCGCGAACCGGGACCCGACCATGCCGTGACCGACCACGACGACGCGCGTCATCCCGCGACCTCCTGGAGCGCGGGGGCGCGCCGCACGTCCACGGCGCAGACCTTGAACTCGGGCATCCCGGAGACGGGGTCGGTCGCGTCGGTCGTCACCCGGTTGACGCTGCCCTCGCCGCCCCAGTGGAACGGCATGAAGACGGTGTCCGGCCGGACGCGGTCCGTCCACCGCACGACCGCCTCGATGGCGCCGCGCGCGGTCGTGAGGCGCGCCCGGTCCCCGTCGTCGACGCCGAGGCGCGTGCCCAGGACCGGGTGGACCTCGACGAACGGCTCCGGGACGAGGCGGTCGAGCTCCGGCACGCGCCGGGTCTGCGCGCCCGACTGGTAGTGCTGGAGCACGCGGCCGGTGACGAGGTAGAGCGGCGCGTCGGGGCGCACGTCGTCGCTCGGGCCCGTGTGGTCGACCGCGACCAGGCGGGCACGTCCGTCCGGCGTCGCGAACCGGTCGAGGAACATCCTCGGGGTGCCCGGGTGGTCGGGGGACGGCACCGGCCAGTGCAGGCCCGGGCCGCCGTCCGCCTCGTCCGCGTCGAGGCGCGCGTGGCTGAGCCCCGCGTAGTCCGCGACGCCGCCCGCGGACGCGCGCGCGAGCTCGTCGAAGACGGCGGCCGGGTCGGTCGGGAAGGAGACCGAGGACCCCAGCCGGCGCGCGAGCTCCGCGAGGATCCACAGCTCCGACCGCGCTCCGCCCGGCGCGTCGGCCGCGCGGCGCCGTCGGATCACGCGCCCCTCGAGCGACGTCATGGTGCCCTCCTCCTCGGCCCACTGCGTCACGGGCAGCACGACGTCCGCGAGCAGCGCCGTCTCCGACGGCACGAGGTCGCACACCACGAGCAGGTCGAGGGCGCGCAGGTTGGCCGTGACTCGGTCCGCGTCCGGCGCGCTGACCACGACGTTCGACCCGTGCACGAGCAGCGCGCGCGGGCGCCCGTCGTCGGCGTAGGTCGTGGTCGCACCGCCCGGTCCGGGCCGCGCCCCGAGCGACCGCAGGAGCTCGACGGCGGGCATCCCGGGGCCGGGGAGCGTCGCCGGGTCGACACCCCAGACCGCGGCGACGTGCGCGCGGGCGGCCGGGTCGTCGATCCTGCGGTACCCGGGGAGCTGGTCCGCCTTCTGCCCGTGCTCGCGTCCGCCCTGACCGTTCCCCTGGCCGGTGATCGCGCCGTACCCCGACCCCACCCGGCCGGGCAGGCCGAGCGCGAGGGCGAGGTCGATCGCCGCGGTCACGGTCGCCGTGCCCTGCGAGGACTGCTCGACGCCGCGGCCGGTGAGCACGTACGCGCCCGCGCCCCCGTGGACGGGCGACGCCGCCGCGAGCAGCCGGGCGACGTGCCGCAGCCGTCCCGCCGGCACCCCGCACACCGACTCCGCGCGCTCGGGCCACCACCCGGCGACGGAGCGGCGGACGTCGTCGAACCCCGTCGTGCGCGCGTCGAGGTAGGCCGTGTCCGCGAGCCCCTCGGCGACGACGACGTGCAGCAGCGCGAGCAGCACCACCAGGTCGGTCCCGGGGACCGGCTGCAGGTGCACCCCCTGCCCGACGGCGTCCCCCGCCTCCCCCGTGAGCGCCGCCGTCGCGCTGCGGCGCGGGTCCACGACGACGAGCCCGCCCCGCGCGCGCACGCCCGCGAGGTGCTGGACGGACGGCGGCATCGTCTCGGCGACGTTCGACCCGAGCAGCAGCACGGCGTCCGCGCCGCCGAGGTCGGCGAGCGGGAACGGGAGCCCGCGGTCGGCGCCGAACGCGCGGTTCGCCCCCGCCGCCGCGGACGCCATGCAGAACCGCCCGTTGTAGTCGATGTTCGCGGTCCGCAGCACCGTGCGCGCGAACTTCCCGAGCGCGTACGCCTTCTCGTTCGTCAGGCCGCCGCCGCCGAACACCGCGACCGCGTCGCGGCCGTGCGCGGCCTGGACCCGACCGATCCCGGCCGCGACCGCGTCGAGGGCCTCGTCCCACGACGCGGGCCGGAGCTCGCCGTCGGGTCCGCGCAGGAGCGGGCTCGTGAGCCGGTCGGGCGCGCGCAGCACCGTCGCGCTCGTCCAGCCCTTCTGGCACAGCCCGCCGCGGTTGGTGGGGAAGTCGCGCGGGGCGACCGTGACCGGCAGCGGGCCGCGCGCGGGCGTGAGCGTCATGCCGCACTGGAGCGCGCAGTAGGGGCAGTGGGTGTCCACGCTCAGATCCCGGCCGCGGCGAGGGCCGAGCCCTTGCGCAGGTAGACCGCCCACGCGACGACCGCCATCACCGCGTACATCCCCACGAACGTCCACAGGGCGGGGACGAGCGAGCCGGAGAGGCTCGTCGACGCGGCGAACCCGCGCGGGATGAGGAACCCGCCGAACGCGCCGACGGCGCCCGCGATCCCGATGCACCCGGCCGCGGCCTGGCGGGCGCGGACCCGGGCCGCGGCCAGAGCCGCGGGGTCGCTCGCCGTCGGGCCGTCGAGGTCGCGGGCCGCGCTCGCCTGGAAGACGGCCGGGATCATCCGGTAGGTCGAGCCGTTGCCGACGCCCGTCGCGACGAACAGGACGAGGAACGACGCGAAGAAGAGGCCGAAGCTGTGCGTCTCCAGCGCCCGGGTCGCGCCGACCGCGCCGAGCGCCATGACCCCGTACGACGCGATCGTCACGCGCGCGCCGCCCAGGCGGTCCGCGACGATGCCGCCCAGCGGCCGGGACACCGAGCCGACCAGCGCGCCGAGGAACGCGATCGAGAGCGTGACCTCCGGGAACTGGCCCGCGAGGAGCGTCGGGAACGCACCGGCGTAGCCGATGAACGACCCGAACGTCCCGATGTAGAGGAACGAGATGATCCACGTGTGCCGGTTCCGGGTCGCGACGGCGAACGACCGCGGGTCCGCCTTCGCCGTGGCGAGGTTGTCCATGAACCGCCACGCGAGGAACGCGGCGAGCAGGACGAACGGGATCATCATGAGGCCCGCGCGCTCGAGCGCGACACCCGCCCCGGCGACGATGACGAGCGGCACCGCGAGCTGCACGACCGCCGTCCCCAGGTTGCCGCCCGCGGCGTTGAGGCCCAGCGCCTTGCCCTTCTCCCGCTCCGGGTAGAAGAACGAGATGTTCGCCATCGAGGACGCGAAGTTGCCGCCGCCGAAGCCGGCGAGCGCCGCGACGGCCAGCATCACGCCGAACGACGTCCCGGGGTCCTGCACGACGACCGCGAGCGCCGCCGTCGGGAGCAGCAGGAGGAGGGCGGACACGACCGTCCAGTTGCGCCCGCCGAAGAGGGCCACGGCGAACGTGTACGGGATGCGCAGCGTCGCTCCGACGAGGCTCGGCACGGCGATGAGCCAGAACTGCTGGTCCACGGTGAAGGTGAACCCGGCGGCGGGGAGCTGCGGCACGACGATCGACCACAGCGCCCAGACCGCGAAGCCGAGGAACTCCGCGAACACCGAGATCCCCAGGTTGCGGGTCGCGACCCGGCGGCCGCCGTCGCGCCAGAACGTCGGGTCCTCCGGGTCCCAGCGGTCGATCCACCGCCCGGAGCGGCGGTGCGGCGTCCTCGGTGGTGCCGGGGCGAGTCCTGGGGCGGGCGGCGTCGCGGGCGCGACGCCGGACGGGCGGGCTGCGGACTGCTCACCCTCGTGGGTGGTGGGGCTCGTGGGCGCGGGCATGGCGGCTCCTTCAGCAGGTCCCGGTCAGTGACCAGGACGCTAGGAACGCCGTGTTTCCCCCGCGCGCGACCCCCGTTAAGCCCGTGTGAGGTCTTCCGCACACCCGCTCGGCGGGCGCTGTGAGCGGCCGTCCGCGCGCTCGCCGTCAGGCCTCGACGCCGGTCGCCTCGTGGGACGAGCCCGCCGGCTTGGACTCGGGCGACCCGCGCTCGCGCAGGTAGATCGCGAGGACGACCATGCTGAGGACGGCCAGCATCTCGGACTGCCAGTTCTGGAACGTGCGGCTCCAGAAGTCCGGCATGGACAGGTACTCCGTCCACGGCACGGGGTCCTGGAGGTCGCGCAGCTGCTCCTCGCTGAACGCGACCGCGCCGGCCGCCGACTGCGCGGCCCAGGACCCGAGGAAGATCGCGCCCATGACGAGCGACAGGGAGCGCGAGTAGACGGCGAGCCGCCAGCCTCGGGCCCGGGCCCACGCCGGGGAGTCGGCGGTCGCGTGCTCGCCGACCTTCTGGTCCTCGTCGGACTCACGGCCCACCTGGTCGAGCTTCTTCGACTCGGGCGAGCCCCGCTGCACGAACCACACCGTCGCGGTGATGAAGAGGAGGAACTGCAGGTACTCGGACTGCCAGTTCTCGGTGACGTCGACCCAGAACGCCGACGACAGCACGTACTGGCCGAACGTCACCGGGTCGAGGCCCGCCGCCCGCTGGTCGGTGTTGAAGACGGCGACGCCGCTCACGGCCTGCGCGACGAGCGACGCGAGGAACGCGAGCGCGAAGAACAGGCTCAGCGAGCTCGCGCGCAGGCCGCCGAGGACGCCGCCCTTCCCGCTGCCGGCGCTCATCGGTGCACCGCCGCCAGCACGAACGTGACCGCGAGGCCCGCGACGACGAGCACGAGCGTGGCCCAGAACATCAGCCGCGGGACCCTCATGCCTCCACCTCGCAGTCGTAGGGGCGGTCGTCGCGGGGCGTGCAGCCTGCTGCGGTGACGACCCACGCGTCGCCGGAGAGCGCGAGGAAGACGGTGTCCGTCGCCGTGACGACCTGCGCCTGACGCCCCGCGACGTGCACGTCCTCGACGACGACCTCGGTTCCGGCCGCGGTCAGCCCGGCGAGGGGGCCGTCCGGCGCGGTGACGACGTCCGCGCACGGCTCGCCCTCGTCGGCGGCGAGCGCGTCGGCCGCGGCGGGCAGGATCAGGGCGCACGCGGCGTCGCCGTCCCCCACGGCGAGCGCGCCCGCGAGGTCCTCGACGACGTCCTGCGCCTCTGCCGCGCCGGGTCCCGCGCACCCCGCGAGCGTGGCCGTCACGAGCGCGAGGGCCGCGAGCCCGACGCCCGGACCTGTCCGTGACCCCCGACCAGCACTCCCGAGCACACGACCCTCCTGTGGCGGCACCGCGCCGACCGGGTCGCCGACGCTGAGCCTCATGCTTGCGGTTCTCGATGCGCTCGCAAGCAGTGGCCCCGGGCACGGTTCGGCACGGAGCGTGCCCGCTCGGCACCTCGAGGTGCCGAGCGGCGCAGCGTGTGCCGACGCGCGTCCCGCGTGCCGACGGGTGGGCTCAGCCCCAGACGAGACCGCGCGCCGGGTCCTCGAGGATCCGCGCGACGTCGGCCAGCACGCGCGCGCCGAGCTCGCCGTCGACGAGGCGGTGGTCGAAGCTCAGCGCGAGCTGCGTGACCCAGCGCTTGCGGATCTTGCCCTTGTGGACCCAGGGCTGCTCGCGGATCGCGCCGAACGCGAGGATCGCGGCCTCGCCGGGGTTGAGGATGGGCGTCCCCGTGTCGATGCCGAACACCCCGACGTTGGTGATCGTGATCGTGCCGTCGGACATGTCGGTGGGCGACGTGCGCCCGGCCCGCGCGGTCGCGGTGAGGTCCGCGATCCCGCCGGCGAGGCCGTGCAGGTCGAGGCGGTGCGCGTCCTTGATGTTCGGCACGACGAGCCCGCGCGGCGTCGCCGCCGCGATCCCCAGGTTCACGTAGTGCTTGTAGACGATCTCCTGCGCGGCGTCGTCCCAGCTCGCGTTGATCTCCGGGTGGCGGCGCACCGCGAGGAGCAGCGCCTTGGCGGTGACGAGCAGGGGCGTGACGCGCACGTCCGCGAACTCGCGGTCCTCCCGCAGGGTGCGGACGAGCTTCATGGTGCGCGTGACGTCGACCGTGTGGAAGACCGTCACGTGGGGGGCGGTGAACGCGCTCGTGACCATCGCCTCGGCCGTGCGCTTGCGCACCGACTTCACGGGCACGCGCGTCTGGCGGCCGTCGGCCGTGACGGCGCCCGTCGCGAGCCACGGCTGGTCGTCGTCGGCGTACGTCGCGAGCGGCTGCGCCTTCGCCTGCTCGTGGTAGGCCTGCACGTCCTCGCGCGTGACGATCCCGCCCGGGCCGGTGCCCGCGACGCTCGCCAGGTCGACGCCCAGGTCCTTCGCGAGCTTGCGCACCGGCGGCTTGGCCAGCACCGGCAGGGTCGCGTGCCCGACGGCGGCCGGCGCGCTCGCCCGCGCGGCGGGGGTCGGGGCCGGGGCCGGGGCCGACGGCGCGGTGCTCGCCGCCGGGGCCGTCCGGTCCGGGGTCGCCGGGCCGGGGCGGTCGGTCGCGGGTGCTGCGGCGGTGGGCTCGGCCGCGGGCGCTGCGGCGGCCGGCTCGGCCGCGCGGCGCCGCCGTCGGGCCGTGCCCGGCTCGACGGTGCCGTACCCGACGAGCACCGAGCCGGAACCCTCGCTCGCGGCGGGCGTCGCGTCCCCGGTGCCCGTCTGCGGCGACGCGGTCGCTGCGGGCGCGTCCGCGCCGTCGGGCACGACGCCGGCCGGTGCGGTCGGCGCCGGGGCGGTGCCGCCCGGGTCCGTGTCCACGACGATGATCGGCACGCCGACCTCGACCGTCGTGCCCTCGGGCGTGAGGATCTCCGTGACGACGCCCGTGTACGGCGACGGCAGCTCGACGAGCGACTTCGCCGTCTCGATCTCGACGATCGTCTGGTTGACCGTGACGGCGTCGCCGACGGCGACGTGCCAGTGCACGATCTCGGCCTCGGTGAGGCCCTCGCCCGCGTCGGGGAGGTTGAACTTCTCGAAGGTGGGCACTGCGTGGTCCTCCTGGTGGTCCCGGTCGGCGCTGTCGAGGTCGCGGCGGACGCGCGTCAGAACGCGAACGCGCGGTCGACGGCGTCGAGCACGCGGTCGAGGCTCGGCAGGTAGTCGTGCTCGATCTTCGCGACGGGGTACGGCGTGTGGAACCCGCCGACGCGCAGCACGGGCGCCTCGAGCGAGTAGAAGCACTCCTCGGTCACGCGGGCCGCGACCTCGGCGCCCGAGCCGAGGTAGGTCGGTGCCTCGTGCACGACGACGCAGCGTCCCGTCCGGCGGACGGACTCGACGACCGTCGCGGTGTCGAGCGGCGAGATGCTGCGCAGGTCCACGACCTCGATGCTGCGGCCCTCCTGCTCGGCCGCCGCGGCGACGCGGAGCGCGGTCGCGACGGTCGGACCGTAGGCGACGAGCGTGAGGTCCGTGCCGGGGCGGACGACGCGCGCCCGGTCGAGCACGGTCGCGCCCTCGCCGCGACCCGCGACGTCGACCGGCCCCTTCTCCCAGTAGCGGCCCTTGGGCTCGAAGAAGAGCACCGGGTCCGGCGAGGCGACGGCCTCCTGGATCATCGTGTACGCGTCCTGCGGCGTGGACGGCGACACGACGCGCAGGCCGGCCGTGTGCGCGAACAGCGCCTCGGGGCTCTCGCTGTGGTGCTCGACCGCACCGATCCCGCCGCCGTACGGCACGCGGATCACGACGGGCACCTGGAGCTTCCCGCCCGAGCGGTAGCCCATCTTCGCGAGCTGCGTCGTGATCTGGTCGTACGCGGGGAAGATGAACCCGTCGAACTGGATCTCGCACACCGGCCGGTAGCCGCGCAGCGCGAGACCGATCGCCGTGCCGAGGATGCCGGACTCCGCGAGCGGCGTGTCGACGACGCGGTCCTCGCCGAAGTCCTTCTGCAGGCCGTCCGTCACCCGGAAGACGCCGCCGAGCGCGCCGATGTCCTCACCCATGAGCAGGACCTTGGGGTCGTTCTCCAGCGACCGGCGCAGCCCCTCGTTGATGGCGCGGGCCAGGGTCAGGGTCTTGCTGTCGCTCATCGCGCCACCTCCGCGGTCGGCTCCTCGAAGGACTGCTGGTAGTCGGCGAACCACGCCTTCTCGCGCTCGACCACGGCGTTCGGGGTCGCGTAGACGTGGTCGAACATGCTCGACGGGTCCGGTGCGGCGAGCGCACGGACCTCCTCGCGCAGCCGCTCGCCCAGCGCGTCGGCCTCGGCGGCCAGGTCGGCGGCGAACGCGTCGTCCCACGCGTCCTCGGCGCGGAGCAGGTTCTCCAGCCGGTCGATCGGGTCCCGACGGCGCCAGTAGTCCTCCTGGGCACGCGACCGGTACTTCGTCGGGTCGTCGGACGTCGTGTGCGCGCCCATGCGGTAGGTGAACGCCTCGACGAACGTCGGGCCGCCGCCGGAGCGGGCACGCTCGAGCGCCTCCGCGGTCACGGCGTAGCACGCGAGCACGTCGTTGCCGTCGACCCGCACGCTGGGGATGCCGAACCCCCCGCCGCGGCGGTAGAGCGGCACGCGGGTCTGCCGGGTCGTCGGCTCCGAGATCGCCCACTGGTTGTTCTGGCAGAAGAACACGACCGGCGCGTTGTTCACGGCCGCGAAGACGAGCGCCTCGTTGACGTCGCCCTGCGACGTCGCGCCGTCGCCGAAGTACGTGACGACGGCCGCGTCGCGCTCCGGGTCGCCCGACCCGACGAGGCCGTCGCGCTGGACCCCCATGGCGTACCCCGTCGCGTGCAGCGCGTGCGACCCGATGACGAGCGTGTACAGGTGGACGTTGTGCGCCGTCGGGTCCCACCCGCCGTGGTCCACGCCGCGGAAGAGGCGCAGGCGCGCCGTCGGGTCGATGCCGCGCACGTGCGAGACGCCGTGCTCGCGGTACGACGGGAAGACGTAGTCCTGGGGGGCGAGCGCGCGGCCGGAGCCGATCTGCGCGGCCTCCTGGCCCTTCGCCTGCGCGAACAGGCCGAGCTCGCCCTGGCGCTGGAGCGACGTCGCCTCGTCGTCGAAGCGGCGCGTGAGCACCATGTCGCGGTAGAGACCGCGCAGCGCCGCGGCGTCGAGGTGGGCGACGCGCTCGCGGTAGCCGTCGGTCTCCGGGGTCGTGACGCGGGCGCCGGCGGGCGTCACGAGCTGGAGCAGGGGTGCGTCGTCGGGACCGCCCGCGACGTCGGGGAGGTCGGGGTGCGTGCTCGCAGCGTCCCGCACGCCGGTTCTCGCGTCGTTCTCGGTCACGCGACTCTCCTTCGGTGCGGCCCGGCCGGCGGCCGGCCCGCTCGGGGGCAGGAGGCGCCCGGTGCGGGGCGCCGTCGGAACCTACGTCTCCGTAGCCTACGCAAGCGTAGGCTACGACCCCGTAGGTAGCGCCTCCGACGTGTCGCCCAACGTCCGTCACGACCGGCTGTAGAGAACCTCCAATCCCCACCGGCGCACCCCCGGCCCCGGGAGGGCTGCCCCTACCGCGGGTAGACGCCGCCCGAGCGCAGCGCGTCGCGCTCGCGCAGGACCGGCCAGCGCGAGAACGCGAACACGAGGAACATGACGACGTTGAGGATCGGCACGAGGCCCACGAGCACCCACCAGCCGGAGTAGCCGGCCTTCTGGATGATCCGGACGTAGGCGATGAAGAAGATCACCGCGACCGCGACGTAGAGGACCAGGGCCGCGCCCCCGAAGAGCCAGCCGTTGTCCTCGACGAACTGCTCCCACTCCTGGTTGTCCATGCCGCGAGTCTTCTCGCGTGACCAGGACCCGGCAACCGCGCCGCCGTCGCCGGCCGCTACGCCGCGCCGTCGTCGTCCGCTCCGACGAGCGCGCGGGCCACGTGCTGGGTCGTGGCGCCGAGCTCGAGGACGGTGTCGCAGGCCTGCTCGACGCGAGGGTTGTGCGTCGCGACGACCACGGCACGCCCCTCGTCCGCGAGCTCGCGCAGGAGCCCGACGATCGCGTCGGCGTTCCCCTCGTCGAGCGCCCCCGTGGGCTCGTCGGCGAGCACGACGCGCGGCCGCTTGAGGAGCAGCCGCGCCACGGCGACGCGCTGCTGCTCGCCGCCCGACAGCTCGTAGACCGCCGCGCGCTCGTAGCCGCCGAGCCCCACGCGCTCGAGCACCTCCTCGCGCCGGCGCGCGCGGTCCGCCCGCCGGACGCCCCGGCTCACGAACGCGACGTCGAGGTTCGCCGCCACCGTCGCGTTGTCGATGAGCGCGTAGTTCTGGAACAGGTACCCGAGCTCGTCCCGTCGGAACAGGCGTCGCCCGTGCGGGCTCAGCGCGGTGACGTCGCGCCCGTCCACGAACAGCGTCCCCGCGTCCAGCCGGTCGAGCAGGCCCACGCAGTTGAGCAGCGTCGTCTTCCCCGAGCCGCTCGACCCCACGAGGCCCGCCATCGAGCCCGCCTCCACGCTCAGCGTGAGGCCCGTCCAGACCGTCCGCGCCCCGTAGAACTTGGCCGCACCCACGACCTCGATCATCGCCATCCCCCTTCGTTCAGCTGTCACTGGATCGCGTCCGCAGGAGCCTGCGCTGGGCCACCGCGAGCGCGGTCACCAGCAGGGCGGACGACACGAGGCACACCGCCACCGCGACGAGCGGCTCCGCTCCCCCGAGCAGCCGCGGTGCGGCGGCCGCGACGACGGCGCCGAGGGCCGGCGGCGTGCGCGGCGGGTTCGCCGCCACGTACGCGACGAGCAGCACCGCCGAGGCGGCCTCGGCGAGGAACGCCGCGCGGTACCGCGCGGCGAACGACCACCCCGCGATGTAGCGGACGAACACGCTCTGCGCGTACCGCCGCGTGTACGCGCTCGACACCACGACCGCGGTGAGGAGCACGACGCCGGCCGCCGCCGCGATGTTCGCGAGCCCGAGCCGGAAGCTCCGGACGAGCTTCTGGTACTCCTCGGCCGCGGCGTCGGCGATCGGCGTGACCGAGAGGACGTAGTCGCGGATGCCCGCCGCGCGGCTCTCCTCCAGCACGTACGCCGGGTCGAGGAAGACGACGTCCCCCGTCGAGGTGTACGCGCCGTACCCGTCGGCGCTCACGACCTCCGAGGCCGGGTCCACGACGAGCACGACCGGCTCGTCCACGAGCGGTGACGCGCTCGGGTCCGCGGCGTTGCCGTAGTCGAACAGCGTGCTGCCCTCGGCGAGCGGCGCACCGCGCTCGACGGCGCACGTCGCACCGAAGTAGTCCGCCCACGAGCCGACGGCGGCCACGACGTCGTCCTGCTGGTCCGCCCGCAGCGTGGTGGGCAGGTGGATCGTGAGGCACGACCCCGGCGCCGGGACGAGCCGCGACCCGGTCGCGTCGCGGACGTCCTGCTCCTCCAGGTACGACGGGCTGACGAGGAGGACCGGCTGGTCCTCGGGCGCGACCGTCACCGTGCCGAACGCCGAGACGGGCTGCCGCGCGGCGAGCACCGCCTCGCGGTCGTCGAGCGCCCGCACGACGACCTCGCCGAGGCGCTGCGCGAACTCGCCCGCGCGGGCCTGGTCGTCGCCGCCGACGCCCACGGAGGTCGCGCCGCCCGCGCTCTGCCAGGCGGAGCGGGCGGCCTGCTGACCCGCGATGAGCTGGCCCGCGTGCACGGCGGAGAAGATCGACGCGACGAGGATGACGAGGGCGCAGAACCGCACGCCGAACGCGGCGGGGACGACCCAGGCCCCCACGGACTCGCCCTTGATCGCGGCCGCGAGCGGGATGCGCTGCGCGGCGGCCGTCGAGACGGCGTGGGCGGTCACGGTGACGAGCAGCAGCCCGGCGAGGACGGCGCCGGCCAGGCCGAGGAACGTCGTCGCCTGCGCGAACCCGTTGTAGGCGCCGAGCACGATCGCGCACACGACGGCAGCACCACCCAGGTGGAGGGCGAGGCGTCGGCCGATCGGGGCGAGGTCGCGCCGCAGGATGCTGGAGAACGGCGCGCCCTGGAGGCGCTGGACCGCGTACGCCCGGGCGTTGAGGAGCGCGCCGCACCCCGCGAGGAGCACGACGGCGACCGCCGCGATGGCGTAGCCCGCCGGGATCGGCGTGCCCGCGAGGTAGCGGTGCCACGAGAGGATCGTCGGGTAGGAGTCGGCCGACGCCGTCACCCCGGCCTCCCGCAGCGCGGCGGCCAGCGCCTCGGCCTCCGCCGTGCCGCACGAGAGCCCGTAGGAGCCCACCGGGCTCGTGGCCCCGAGCTCGGCGCCGGGGTGCACCTGCGTGGTGACGCCGCGGCTGAAGTCGGCCACGCCGTGGTCGAGCCACCGCCCGCCCGGGTCGGCCGAGCCGTCACCGAGGACGGAGAGGTGCCGCGTCGAGACGTCGGTGAGGTCGAAGGTCACCTTGGCGACGGTGCAGTCGCGGGAGGTCGCGAAGGTCGCGATCGTGCCGTACGCCTCGGCGCTCGACGCGGTCGTGCCGAGGGAGTCGACGCGGAGCTGGGCGTCGAACCCGCGGACCGCGAACTCGCTGTACGCCTGCACCGTGAAGAAGGCGAGGAAGAGGCTGACGACCACCGCGAGGGCGTAGGCCAGGCTGAGGCTTCTGTTCGGCATGGAGGCTCCGCGCCGGACCGGGCAGGGGCGGCACGGCGCCGCCCCTGCCCTGCGTCCGTGCTACGCGCACTTGTGCCAGTAGGCGTGGTCCACGCGCATGGGCCAGTCCTTGGCGTGCACCTTCGCCCAGACCCCGGGCTTGATGTTGGTCACCCGGTAGAGCTTCCCGTTGTGCACGGACGCGCCGTGGCACTGGGTGTTGTGCAGGTAGTGCGAGTAGATCGCGCCCGCACTGGTCCCGTAGTTCCAGATCCCGCCGCCCACGAGCTGCGAGCCGGCGAACGCCGCCGCCGGTGTGAAGGCCAGGACCCCGGCGACCATCGCCGTCGTCAGTACTCGACCAAACCTCATATCTCCCCCTTCGGAAGTGATTGCTACGTAAAAGTAGCAATCCGGAGACGCGAGCACCAGGGGTTCGGTCGATCTGGGGAAGTTCCGTTGCCGGAACGCAGAGGGGCCGTCGAGGAAGGGCTACAGCCAGGTCGCGCTGACGCGCAGGAAGAGGTCGGTCGCCTCGGGCTCGCCCACGCTCACGCGCAGGCCCTCGCCCGCGAACGGGCGCACGATCGCGCCGGCAGCACGCGCCTCCTCGGCGCGCTGGGCCGTGCGCTCCCCCAGGTCGAACCACACGAAGTTCGCCTGCGACTCCGGCAGGGACCAGCCCTGGTCGCGCAGACCCTCGACGAGGCGGGTGCGGTCCGCCACGAGGTGCTCGACCCGCTGCAGGAGCTCGCCTCGCGCCCCGAGCGACGCGATCGCGGCCCGCTGCGCCACGTGCGAGACCCCGAACGGCGTGGAGACGGCACGGATGCCCGCCGCGAGGCGCGGACGCGCGACGGCGTACCCGACGCGCAGGCCCGCGAGCCCGTACGCCTTGGAGAACGTGCGCAGCAGCACGACGTTCGGGTGCTGCGCGTACACCGCGAGACCGTCGGGGGCCTCCGGGTCGCGCACGAACTCGAGGTACGCCTCGTCGAGCACCACGAGCACGTCCGACGGCACCGCCGCGAGGAACGTCTCGAGCTCGTCGCGGTGCACCGCCGGACCGGTCGGGTTGTTGGGCGTGCACACCATGACGACGCGCGTGCGCTCGGTGACCGCCGCGGCCATCGCGGGCAGGTCGAGGCGCCCGCGGTGCTCCCCCGTCCGGAGCGGGACCCGCACCGACGTGCCGCCCGCGACGGCGACCGCGATCGGGTACGCCTCGAACGAGCGCCACGGGTAGACGACCTCGTCGCCCGGCTCGACGACCGCCTGGAGCACGTGCGCGAGGACCGCGACCGACCCGTTGCCCACCACGACCTCGTCGGCCCCGACCCCGAGGTCCGCCGCGAGCGCCTCGGTGAGCTCGGTCGCGTACATGTCCGGGTAGCGGTTCGCGTCCGCCGCGGCGTCGGCGATCGCCGCCACGACCGAGGGCAGCGGCGGGTACGGGTTCTCGTTCGAGGAGAGCTTGAACGCCGCCGCACCCGGGGCGACGCGCGCCCCCGGGACGTAGGCCGGCAGGGCGGCGACGGCAGGACGCAGGGGGACGCGGGGTTCGTGGGCCACGGTCCTCGATCATGCCACTCGTGCACCGCGGTCCGTGGCGGACGACGGCGCGCCACGCGCGGCGCCCGTGCCGCACCACCGCCCGGATGGCAGGATGCCGGGTATGAGCTTCGTCGTCCGCGTCCTCATCACCGGTCTCGCGATCTGGCTCACGAGCCTGTTCATGGACGAGCACTTCCAGATCGTCGGCTCCGACACGGCCGGCGGGAAGGTCGTGATCGTCCTCGTCGTGGCGCTGCTCTACTCGCTGGTGAACGCGGTGATCAAGCCGATCGTGCAGGTCCTCTCGATCCCGCTCTACATCCTCACGCTGGGGCTGTTCTCGCTCGTGGTCAACGCGCTCATGCTCATGCTCACCGCGTGGATCACCGAGCAGACGGACTGGGGCATCCGCATCATCGGCGGGTTCTGGTGGGCGCTGCTCGCGGCCCTCATCATCGCCGTGATCAACTTCCTCGTCTCGGCCGTCGTGCCGAAGGCCCAGGACCGCTGACCCGAGCGCTCCACCGCGCGCGCCGCTGCCCGCCCTCCCGACCGGCCCGCCGGGGGACGGCACCGGGCCGTCACCGCGCATCGTCCTCGCCACCACCCGTCCCGGCGCCCCCGAGCGTGCCCGTGCCGCCGAGCGTGCCGGAGCCACCGGTCGTCCCGGACGGACCCGGCGTGCCGAGGGACGGGCCCGGCGCCGTCACGACGCCGTCCGGAGCCGGCCACGGGGGCCACGGCGGCCTCGGCACCGCGAGCTCACCGACGCAGAACGTCGTCTCGGGGTCCGGGACGAGACGCGCCTCGTAGACGAGCGGGTCCTCCGCCTCGCCGTCGAGCCAGTGCTCCACGTCGGCGAGGTGCTCCTCGAGGCCGCGGTCGCCCACCTCGACCGCGGCGTCGAGCACGTCCTGGTGGTAGCCGACGGAGTGCGGCACGTCGAGCGGCGGCCCGCCGCCGGGCGCGAAGACGGTACCCGTCACCGTCACGCGCTCGGGCGTCGCCGGGTTCGGCTTCCCGTCGAGGCCGGAGACCCCCTCCCCGCTGGTCTCGAGGTGCGTGGCGCGCACGCCGGGCGGGAGGCCGTGCCCCCCGACCGGTGACCCGGCCGTCACGACGTGGCGCACCTGGTAGGTCCCGACCGTCGCCGCCGCGATCGTGGCCGCGACCATGCCGCCCTGGCTGTGCCCGACGAGCACGACGTCGTCCCCAGGCGCGATCCCCGACTGGCCCATCGCGTCGAGCACCGCCCGCACGCTGTCCGCCCGCGCGCGCTGGGACTCGTCGTCGGACATGAGGTCGTAGTTGGACGTCATGTTCCACACCGTCCGGAGGTTGCCGGGCTGGGTGCCCGGGATCGCGACGACCCACGTCGGCGTCCCGCCGTCCTTGACGATGCGCTGGACGCTCAGCACCGAGTCCGTGCTCCCGAGCGCCGCCACGGCGCCGAGGGCGGACCGCGTGTCCGTGGGGGTCGGGAGGTCGTAGGGCGCCGCGTCGACCCGCCGCACCTCCGGGTCGGGCAGGAACCGGTCGCGCAGCGGCTGGACGGACGCCCGCAGCACCGCCGCCGCGTTCCCGACCGTCGGCACGGCGTACCAGGGGCGGTCCGGGTCGAGCATGCCGATCGTGCGGCCCAGCGCGCGGACGGTCGCGGGGTGCAGCGCCTCGCCCGTCGTGACGAGCCGACCGAGAGCGGGCCCTCCGTGCAGCAGCGACTGCGCGAGCCCGGCGAGGCCCTGCGCGACGATCATCCCGAGCCCGGCGGCGCCCGCCCCCACCAGCCCGTAGTGCCGTCCCGCCACGACCAGCGCGGTGTCGGACCACCCGGCGGCGGCCGCGGCGTCCGCGTCGTCGTACACCCGGACCGCCTGGTGCAGCCGCCCGGCGAGCCCGCGCAGCCGCTGCTCCTCCCGCCCGGCGAGCAGGGCCGCCGCGTCGAGGCCGTCGAGGAGGGCCGCACGCACGGCCCGGACCTCCGCCGACCAGAGCGGCGTCGTCGTCAGGTTCGCGCCCGCGGCCGCCCCGAGCGGCTCGGCCGGGACGAGCCGCCCGGCGAACGCCGTCGGCGTGGCCGTCGTGACCTCCACCGCGTGCCGCGCGTCCCGCAGCGCCCCTGCCGCTCCCGCCAGGAGGTCCGCACGGGCCGCGAGCACCGCGGCCTGCGCGACGACCCCCGCCGTCTCGACGACCGTCGGCTCCGTCCCGCCACGGATCACGACGGACGGGCCGGGCGGCGACCCGCTCACGAGCCGCCTCCCGCGGCGAGCCCCGCTGCCAGCCCCGCCCGCAGGCTCGTGACGTCCGCCTCCGCGAGCACGGTGAGCGCGTCCAGCCGCACGAGGCACGTCCCGAGCGCCTCGTCGAGGCGGAGCAGGGCTGCCCGACCCTCCGCCGTGGCGTCGTCGTACGCGTGCCGCGCCTGCCCGGCCCACGGGAGGTCGGGGGTCTCCAGGGCGGCGCCGGCGCGCGCGGCGTCGTCGGTCGCCGTGCGGACCCGGTCGCGGGCGCGCGTGATCCCGAAGGGTGCGGCGAGGCACGGCGGTGGTGGCGGGGTCGGCATGGCGGCGACCGTACGGAGCCCCGTCGGCCGACGGCGCGGCAGGTCGCCAGGCTGTGGACCGAACCCTCGCGCCCGGACGCTGGGGACGGCCACGGGCCGCGCGACGGCTCCGTTGCCCGGACTGCGGGCGGCACCGACCGCCGTCGGGCACGCGTGGGAGAATCAGGGGCGTGCCCGAGAACCCTGCCGCAGCCGCCCCTGCCCGCGTGAGCCTCGCCGAGGTGACCCCGCCGATCGCGCTCGGTCCGCTCGACGGCCGCTACCGCGCCGCGGTCGCCCCGCTCGTCGACCACCTCAGCGAGGCCGCGCTCAACCGCGAGCGCATCCACGTCGAGGTCGAGTGGCTCATCACGCTGTGCAACGGCGTCCAGGCGGTCGACGAGAACGCGGTCCGCCCGGTCGTGCCCGGCGCGCCCCAGCTCTCCGACGCCGAGGTCGCCTACCTGCGCCGCATCCCCGCGACGTTCGGTGGCGACGAGATCGCCGAGCTCGCCGCGATCGAGCGCGAGACGGTGCACGACGTCAAGGCGGTCGAGTACTTCGTCAAGCGCCGCCTCGCCGCGGCGCCCGACACGCTGGGCCCCGACACGGTGCTGCCCGGCGTCGGCGAGCTCGTGCACTTCGCGTGCACGAGCGAGGACGTCAACAACCTGTCCTACGCGCTCATGGTGCGCGGCGCCGTCGAGCACGTGTGGCTGCCCGCCGCGACGGCGCTCGCCGACCAGCTCGCGGACATGGCGCGCGAGCACGCCGACGTGCCGATGCTCTCGCGCACGCACGGCCAGCCCGCGACGCCGACGACGCTCGGCAAGGAGCTCGCCGTCCTCGCGCACCGGCTGCGCCGCCAGCTCCGCCGCGTCGGCGCGGCCGAGTACCTGGGCAAGCTCAACGGCGCGACGGGCACGTACGGCGCGCACACCGTCGCCGTCCCGGGCGTGGACTGGCCGTCGGTCTCGAAGCACTTCGTCGAGGGCCTCGGTCTCACGTGGAACCCGCTGACGACGCAGATCGAGTCGCACGACTGGCAGGCCGAGCTGTACGCGGACGTCGCGCGGTTCAACCGGATCCTCCACAACCTCGCGACCGACGTGTGGACGTACATCTCGCTCGGGTTCTTCACGCAGATCCCCGTGCCGGGCGCGACCGGGTCGTCGACCATGCCGCACAAGGTCAACCCGATCCGGTTCGAGAACGCCGAGGCGAACCTCGAGATCTCGTCCGCGCTGCTCGACACGCTCGGCGCGACGCTCGTGACGTCGCGCCTCCAGCGCGACCTCACGGACTCGACGACGCAGCGCAACGTCGGCCCCGCGTTCGGCCACTCGCTCCTCGCGATCGACAACGTGCGCCGCGGCCTGAAGGCCCTCGCCGCGAACGCCGACCTCATGGCGGCGGACCTCGACGAGAACTGGGAGGTGCTCGGCGAGCCCATCCAGTCGGCCATGCGCGCGGCGTCGGTCGCTGGCGTCCCCGGCATGGAGAACCCGTACGAGCGCCTCAAGGACCTCACGCGCGGCCAGCGCGTCGACGCGGCGCGGCTCCGCGAGTTCGTCGCGGGCCTCGGCCTGCCCGACGACGTCGCGCAGCGCCTCGCGGACCTCACCCCCGCGACGTACACGGGCCTCGCCTCCCGCCTGGTCGAGGACTACCTGGACTGACCGGCCGGCGTCGAGAACGGGGCTGCTGTCGTCGTCCGACGGATGACGACAGCAGCCCCGTTCTCGTCCGCACGCACCGTCGTGCTCGACGGCGCCCGGGTCAGACGGCGGTCGGCGCGCCCGGGCGGGAGCCGCCCCGACTCCGCACCCCTCCCGCGGCGGCGAGCCGGGCGCGGTGCGCCGCGCGCACCTCGGCGAGCTCGTCGAGGCGGTTGACGACCCAGGTCAGGACGAGCGTCGCGGCGGCCGCGAGCGCGAGCAGGCCGAGCACGTTGCCGAGGTCCGCGGTCTGGACGTTCACGGTCCCCGACCAGAAGTAGGCCGAGCGGCTCAGCACGCCTGCGAGGGCGAGACCGCCGAGCACCGGGACGGCCGGCCGCGTCCGGCGCCACAGCAGCGCGACGCCGAGGAGCAGGACGACCGGCGCAGCCAGCGCGGGAGGCGTCCACGGGCTCAGCGCGACCCCCGACCACCACGGCGCCCCGAAGCTCGCCGCGTCGGCAGCGGTCGCCGCGGCGAACCCGCCGAGGGCGAGAGCCATCGCCCCGAGGGTCGCCGCCCGGAGCGTCCACGGCTCAGGCCCGACCCGGCACGCCCGACGCGCGGCGAGCACGCCCGCGTAGACGGACACCGCCGCGACCCACGGCGCGTCGAGGTACGCCGCATAGCTGCTCCCCGCGCCGAGCGAGACCGCGAGCCCGCCCACCCCGGCGACGGCGGCGAGCACCGCAGCAGCGAGGCCGACGCGCTGCGCCCCGGCGAGCGTGAGGGCCACCGCCGCGAGCCAGAGGGTCCACATCGACGCCGTCGGGACGGTCGTCAGGAGCGGTGCGTGCCCGCTCGGGCCGAGCACGGCCCCGACGATCGCCGCGGCGAACGCGAGGACGCGCGAGGCCATGACCACGAGCACGGCGGGCAGGACCACGAGCAGGAGCCCCGTCGCCGCGCGCCGCTGCCGTGGGGACGAGCCCAGCGGCGCGAGCAGCCACTCGCGCGCGGCGGCGCGCAGCAGGTCCCACCGCTCGGCCCGCGTCGGCCGGGACTGCCCGGGCCGCGCGCCGTCGACCAGGTGCCCGAGCATCTCGGCCTCGTGCGCCCGCCGGTAGGTGTACGGGAACAGGCGCAGCAGCCGCCGGTAGTCCCGCACGAGGACCGGCGCCACCGGCAGGAGCGAGTCCGCGGGCGATGCCGCCACCCCGGTCACGCGGCAGCCGCCGTGCCGTCGGCCGCCGCCGCCAGGAACGCGCGGTGCGCGGCGCGGGCGGCGGCGAGCTCGTCGAGGCGGTTGACGACCCAGCGGGTCGCGAGGGTCAGCGCCACCGATATCCCGACCACCCCCAGCACGTCGCCGAGGTTCACGACCGTCGTGTCGAGCGCGCCGGACCAGAAGACGTCCGACCGGCTCAGGGTCATGGCCAGGAGCGCGCCGCCGAGGACGGGAGCGGCCTGCCGGACCGGGCGGACGAGCACGAGCAGCGCCACGGCGCTCAGCCAGAGCAGACCGACGGCTTGGACGGAAAGGCTCACCGACGCGGACGCCCAGACATGCTCCTGCGAGACGACCGAGGCACCGCCTCGTGCCGACAGCGCGAGGGTGGCCGCCGTCATCCAGAACGCCACCGCTCCCGCTCGCGCGCCGAAGACGGGCGCCTCCTGCCGTGCCCGCGCGACGAGGGTCAGGAGGAAGGCCAGGAGGACGACGACCCAGCCGACCGCCTGGAACGCGACGAACGCCCGTTCCGCCGAGACGAGGGCCCCGACGGCCACGACTCCCGCCGTCGCGGCGAGCGCGGCGAGCACGAGCGCCGTCCGCCGTGCTCCCACGGCGACGGCGACGAGCGCGGAGAGCCACGCCAGCCAGGCCGGCGCGAGGGGCACCGCGACCAGTGCCGCCACGGTCGCCAGCAGCACCGGGGAGGAGAGCGACCCGAGCACCTCTCGCGCCGAGTCGTCGGTCACCGCCTGGACGGCGCGCACGAGGTCGTACGCCGCGGGGGCCGCGAGCACGGCGGTCAGCACGACGAGCACGACCACCGAGGCCGAGGCACGCTGGCGCTCCGTCGGACCCAGCGGCGCGAGCAGCCACTCGCGCGCGGCGGCGCGCAGCAGGTCCCACCGCTCGGCCCGCGTCGGCCGGGACTGCCCGGGCCGCGCGCCGTCGACCAGGTGCCCGAGCATCTCGGCCTCGTGCGCCCGACGGTAGGTGTACGGGAAGAGACGCAGCAGCCGCCGGTAGTCCCGCACGAGGACCGGCGCCACGAGCACCGGGCCGGCGGCATCCGTGTCGCGGTAGCCGTCGTGGTCGCTCATGCCGGCACCGCCCCGCCGTCGACGACTCCCCCGTCGAGCCTGCGCGCGGGGCGGGGCGCAGTGCGGTCGCCCGCCGGGGCGGCCGTGCGGCGTCGGGCACCGAGACGCTCGAGCGCGCGGCGTGCCCGGGCCTCGGCGCGCTCGGCCTCGGCGGCGAGGCGCGACCCGCCCTCGCTGGTGAGCCGGTAGTACCGGCGCAGCCGCGAGTCGACGACCTCCTCGTGGTCGACCTCGACGAGCCCGGCGGCGACGAGCCGGTCGATCGCGCCGTAGAGCGTGCCGGCGCGCAGGGTCACGCGCCCGTCGGAGCTGGACTCGACGTCCTGCGCGATGCCGTAACCGTGCAGCGGCCCGGCGGCGAGCGCGGACAGCACGAGGAACGCGGGTTCCTGGAGCGGTTTCGATGCCATGGTGGCGACCATACTCTCGCCGCGAAGGCATAGGCAGGACCCGCAGCGCACGGCGCGTCGCGGCCCGCCGGGCACGGGCCGGGAGAGTCCACCTGGCGACCCGCACCGCGCCGGGCCCCGGAGCACCGACGACCCCACGCTCGGCGCCGCCGCCGGGAGCGTGTGGCGCAAACCTTCACAGACACGACGTTCTGTGAAACTATCTGCCACATACTCGACGACCCGGAGGATCAGCAATGACGCTCGACGGCTCCCCCACGTCCCCCGCCCCGGCCGGCGTCGGACGACGACAGTTCCTCACCCTCGCCACGGCGGGCGTCGCGGCGAGCACGCTCACCGTGACGGTCGGCTCGCTCACCCCGGCCGCCGCGCTCACCACGCCCGGCGCGACCCACGCCGCACCGACCGCGGCCCCGGCGCCCCGCAAGCGCGAGCTGCGCGCGATGTGGATCTCCAGCGTCGTGAACATCGACTGGCCGTCGGCGTCGGGACTCTCGGCCGAGCAGCAGAAGGCCGAGCTCCTCGGCTGGCTCGACGTCGCGCGCGACTTCCGTCTCAACGCCGTGTTCGTCCAGGTCCGCCCGACGGCCGACGCGTTCTGGCCCAGCCCCTACGAGCCGTGGTCGCAGTACCTCACGGGCGTGCAGGGCCAGGACCCCGGCTACGACCCCCTCGCGTTCGTCGTCGAGGAGTGCCACCGGCGCAACCTGGAGATCCACGCCTGGTACAACCCGTACCGCGTGTCGATGCAGGCCGACCCGGCGCGGCTCGTCCCCGAGCACCCCGCGCGGCAGCACCCGGAGTGGGTGTGGGCCTACGGGGGCAAGCTCTACTTCGACCCGGGCCTGCCCGCGGCGCAGGAGCACATCAAGAACGCGATCCTGCACAGCGTCGAGAACTACGACATCGACGGCGTGCACTTCGACGACTACTTCTACCCCTACGCCGTCGCGGGCGAGACGATCCCGGACGCCGCGACGTTCGCGACCCACGGCGCCGGCTTCGACCGGGTCGAGGACTGGCGCCGCCACAACGTCGACACGTTCGTGCAGTCCATCTCGCAGCGCATCAAGCAGGCGAAGCCGTGGGTCAAGTTCGGCATCAGCCCGTTCGGCATCTGGCGCAACGCCTCGACGGACCCACGCGGCTCGCAGACGGGCGGCTCGCAGTCGTACGACATGCAGTTCGCCGACACGCGCAAGTGGGTCCTCGAGGGCTGGCTCGACTACATCAACCCGCAGATCTACTGGCAGCTGGGGCTCGCCGTCGCGGACTACGCGAAGCTCGTCCCGTGGTGGGCCGACGTCGCCGCGCAGTCCGGCACGCACCTGTACATCGGCGAGGCGCTGTACAAGGTGACGTCGGGCGTCTTCACCGACCCGGCCGAGCTGTCGAACCACCTGACGTTCTGCCGGGAGCAGGAGCACCCGGTGCACGGCAACGTCTACTTCTCGGCCAAGCACGTCCCGGCCGACCCGCAGGGCTCGATGACGCGCGTGCGCGACGACCACTACCGGTACCCGGCGCTCGTCCCGGCCATGCCGCACCTCCCGGGCACGAAGGTCCGCACCCCCGTGCTCGCGTGGGCCGGCTGGCGCGACGACGGCGTCCGCGTGCACTGGACCGACGCCGGCGGCCGCCGGTTCGCGGCGACGTCGTTCGCGATCTACCGTGCCGACGGGTGGGTGCAGCACGTGGACACCGAGAACCCCGCGAACCTCGTCGCGACGCAGCGCGCCGAGGGCCGGGTGGTCCAGGACTTCCTCGACCCGACCGCCGTGCGCGGGCGCCGGTACACGTACGCCGTGACCGCGCTCGACCGCGTCTGGAACGAGTCCGCACCGAGCAGGGTCCGCTGGTCGGTGTGACGATCGTCGTGCCGGGCCTCGGCCCGGCACGATCGCCCTTCGCCGGAACTGGGGCCGCGCGAGGGGCAGGCCCGACGGCGCGTGGTTCGCTGGGTGCGCCACGCGCCGTCGGGGTTCCGCGGCCGCCCCGCCGTGGGTGCCGGGTGGCACAGTGGGACGCGTGAGCACGCCCGACCTCCGCCCCGCCGACCCCTCGACCGCCGGAGCGTCGGCCCCGCCGTCCGACCTCCCGCCCCTGCGCACCGTCGGGTGGGTGAACGTCCGTGACGGACGCCTGCTCGCGGTGCGGACGACCGGGAAGGACCGCTTCTTCATGCCGGGCGGCAAGGTGGAGCCCGGTGAGACGGACACCGAGGCGCTGGTGCGCGAGATCCACGAGGAGCTTGGCGTGCGCCTGGACCCGGGGACGGTCCGGCCCGCGTTCGTCGCCGAGGCCCCGGGGCACGGGCTGGGCGGGCGCGTCGTGCGGATGCACTGCCTGTACGCCGAGCCGCTGCCCGGGTCCCCCGAGCCGGCGCCGAACGCCGAGATCGCCGAGCTCGCGTGGCTCACGCCGGCCGACGCCGACCGCGTCCCGCCCGCCGGCCGCATCGTCCTCGAACGCCTCGCGGACATCCTCGCGGCCTGACCGCGCGCCCGCCGGCAGGCCGCTCGGACGCGGCATGGGGACCTCGCCCCATGAGCACCCCGAGACGCGGGGGCGCCCGTCCACGTACGCTCCGGAAGCACGATCCGCCGCGACAGAGGGACGACCATGGGGTTCTACGGTGCCGACATCGGCGAGCTGCGCAGGCTCGCGCAGAGCCTGACGACGGCGTCGGAGTCGCTCGAGACGACGCGCGGCGGCCTCCAGTCCACCGTCAGCGGGGCCCGCTGGGCCGGGCCCGACGGCGACGAGCTGCGCGGCCGCTGGACCTCCGAGCTCGGCCCCGCGCTCGCCGCGGCCGCGGCGACGCTGCGCGACGCGGCCGACAAGGTGCGCACGAACGCCGACCAGCAGGAGAGCGCCAGCTCCGACGGCACGGGCGGGAGCGCCGGAGGTCCCGGCGGGTCGAGCGGGTCCGGATCGGGGTCCGGCGGCTCGGGCTCCGGAGGGTCGGGGTCCGGCGGCTCGGGCGAGAGCGGCGACGGCCCCGCCGGACCGACGGTCTCGGTGAAGGGGAGCCAGAGCGGCGGCTCCGACAACGGCGGCCTGGGGAGCCCCGCGACGGAGGGCACGGACTCGAAGGTCGGCTTCGGCGTCTCCCACGACCCGGGAAGCGGCGAGACGACGTACTCCGGCAGCGGGTCGCTCGCCGACTGGTTCAAGACGACCGACGGCTCCAAGGTCTCGTTCGGCGTCAACGGCGGCGCCGAGTACACGGTCGGGGAGAAGTCGGAGGACGGCTTCACCACCTACACGTCGAAGTCGGACGTCTCGATCGGCGTCGAGGGCGGCGTCTCGAAGGGCGGCACGGGCGTCAGCGGCGGGTACACGACGGGCGTCACGTCCGAGTACACCCTGAAGATGCCCGACGGCACGGACGTCGACCCCGGGTCCGTCAACCCGTTCGACCCGCGGAGCATGCCGGTCGGCTCGTCCGTGACGATGGACGGCGGGAGCTACTCCAAGACCGAGCTCGACGCCGCGTTCCGGCACATCGCGCTCGAGTCGTCCGTCAAGGACTCCGAGGGCGTGAGCAGCCTCATCGAGCGCACGGGCGACGACACGGTCCGCGTCACCGCGGGCCCGACGGAGGCGATCGCGAACCACGCGGGCCTCGGCCTCGACTTCGACGCGGTCAAGGTCATGCTCGGCAACACGACGTCGCTCGACGGCGCGTCCCTGCGCAGCGCCGAGTTCGACCTGTCGACGCCCGAGGGCCAGGCCGCCTACGACACCTACCTCGTCACCGGCGAGATCCCCGGGGACCCGTCGACCGGGATCTCCGGCACGACGACCATCGAGCGCGTCAACTACGACTCGACGTCGACCGTCGGCTTCGACACGCCCGTCGGCGGGGCCGAGTGGCAGATCGGCCAGAACACGGGGTCGCTCGTCGCGACGACCTACCCCGACGGCAGCACCGAGCAGCTCATGACCGCGACGTACGGCGAGCGGGGCGACTTCCGCCTGTCGCAGTCGTTCGACGCCTCCGGCACGGAGGACCTCTCGGCGCGCACGTACTCGTTCGACGTCACGGCCGACGACATGTCGTCGCAGTACTTCAACACGCGCGACTTCTCCGGCTTCTCGCCGTCCGGCGAGGTGTCGCCCGGCCAGCAGGTGACGATGACGCTCACCGAGTCGCAGATGAACCGCCTCGCCGACAGCGTGCGGACCGCCGTCGAGAACGACGCCCTCGGCATGCAGACGCGGGCCGTCGTCACCGACTACGACATGCAGCCGCTCTCGGACCCGTACCAGCTCGCCACGAGCCTGGCCCGGGCGGCCGACTCCGACCTGGACCTCGTCATGATGATCAGCGAGATCAACGCCGCGGGCGACGGCTCGGTCACGGACCGCTCCGCCGCCCGGTTCCCCGGCACGGTGACGCCGGGCGGCTGACGCCGCGCCGCCCGGAGGGGCGCGGCGCCGGGTCGGCTCAGCGGGGCTTCTGCGCCGAGAGGTACGCGGTCGAGACGAAGCCCGTCCGGCCCCCGGCGGTCACCTTGAGCCACCCCTTCGAGGCGGTGCCCGCGTGCGTCACCACGGAGCCGCGCCCGAGCCGTGCGACGACCTTGGACGAGGTCGACGCCGACGCCCGCAGGTTGAGGCTCGACGCGGTGACGTACGACGTCGCGGCCTTGGGCGGTGCGGGCTTCGCGGGCGCCGGCTTCGCGGGCGCCGCCGGTGCGCTCGTCGAGGTGTACTGGGCGGAGACCCAGCCGGTCCGTCCGTTCGCGGTGACCTTGAGCCAGCCGCCCGAGGTCGACGCGACCGCGAGCTTCGTGCCCTTCGCCAGGCGTGCGACCACGGCCGAGGACGTCGTCGCCGACGCCCGCAGGTTGAGCGACGCGGCCGTGACGTACCGCGTCGCCGGCTGGGGCGCCGACGGCTTCGGCGCCGGCTGGGGTGCCGGCGGCTTCGTCACCGGGGGCGTGCTGACCGGCGCGGGCTTCGTCGGCCCGATGCTCGCGGCCGGGACCCAGCCCGTCGTCCGCCCCGACGTGACCCGGCGCCACGTGCCGCTCTCGTCCCCGGGCTTGCCGACGACGGTCGCCCCGCGCGCGACCCGGGCGACGACGGCGCCGGTGCCCGCCCCGGCGCGCACGTCCACGGCGGCGTTCGTGTAGTAGGTGCACGACGTCGCGGTCGACCGGGCGGCCACGCGTGTCGCGTCGCGCCCGAGGTCGACGCCCTTGCCCTTGAGGTAGGCGAGCGGGTCGGTGTGCGACGCGCCCGACCCGTAGGTGCCGTTCCAGACCTCGAGGTGCAGGTGCGGCGAGGTGGAGATGCCGGTGGAGCCGACGTCGGCGATGCGCTGCCCGGCCTTGACCGTCTGTCCGGGCTTGACGTACTTGTCGCCGTCGATGACGTGCCCGTAGACGCTCGAGACCGTCTTCCCGCCGATGGTGTGCCGCAGGACGACCCACTGCCCGAACCCGCTGACGCTGCCCGCGCGCAGCACGGTGCCGTCGGCGATCGCGTTGATCCGCGTGCCGGAGGTCGCGCCGAGGTCCTGCCCGAGGTGCCAGGTCGACGCGCTGGCGACCGGCATGCAGCGCGGGCCGTAGTAGGAGGAGACCGAGTAGGTGCGCGCCCCCAGCGGCGCCACGACGGCGGCCGCCGCGCTCGCGCTCGGGGCGACGAGCAGCCCGCCGAGCCCCGTGGCGAGCGCCGTCGCCATCGCCACGCTCGCCACGCCCGACCAGCGCCTCGCGTTCCGAACCATCCTCTGCCCCCTGAAAAGAAATCAGACATACCCGGCGTGTCGGGTTGACACGCCTCAGGAACGGTAAGCCCAGTCCGCGGGGACCGCCAGATGGACGACCGTCCAACACTGCCCGGGGCTGGACGGCGCGGGGCGTACCGTCGTGCCATGACCGTCGGGACGGGACGCGCGGACGACGACCTCCTCGCTGCGACGCTGCCCGTGCTCGGCCTCGCGCTCGCGTCGGTCGCGGCCGTGCGCGACGCCGCGGCGCGGGCGGGCGGGTTCGACCCCGGACCGGGCCCGGACCCCGAGCGCGTCGCGGCGGCGTTCGCGAGCGACCGGCTGCTGCGGGTCGACGGCGCTCCGGTGGACGGGTTCGCGCCGCTGTCCGGCTTCTTCCGCACGGCGGACGGCTGGGTCCGCACGCACGCGAACTACCCGCACCACCGCGCGCGGCTGCTCGCGCTCCTCGACCTGCCCGCCACGGTCGCGGACCACCCGTCCCGGGACGACGTCGCGACGGCGCTCGCCGCGCGGTCGGCGCAGGAGGTCGAGGACCCCGCGGCCTCGGTCGGCGCGATCGCCGTGCGCGTGCGCTCCGCGGACGAGTGGCGCGCGTCCGCGCCGGGCCGGGCCGCGGCGTCGGGCCCGCCCGTGCGGACCGCGGTGCGCGACGACGCCGCTCCCCCGCGCCCGCTCGCCGTGGGGCCCCGGCCGCTCGTCGGCCTCCGCGTCCTGGACCTGACCCGGGTCATCGCCGGGCCCGTCGCGACCCGGACGCTCGCGCTGCTCGGCGCGGACGTCCTGCGCGTCGACCCGCCGGGGCTGCCCGAGATCGAGGTCCAGCACCTCGACACGGGGCAGGGCAAGCGGTCCGCGCTGCTCGACCTCGCGACCCCCGACGGTCGGGTCCGGGCCCAGGAGCTGCTCGACGCCGCCGACGTCCTCGTGACGGGCTACCGCCCGGGCGCGGTCGAGGCGTTCGGCCTGCGCCTGCCGGGCGGCGCGGTGCACGCGCGCGTCAGCGCGTGGGGCGACGACGGCCCGTGGGCCCCGCGCCGCGGCTTCGACTCGATCGTGCAGGCGGCCAGCGGGATCGCGCTCGTGGAGGGCACCCGGGACGGGACCGTGGGCGACGCCTCGACCGCCGCGCCCGGCGCCCTGCCCGCCCAGGCGCTCGACCACGCGACGGGCTACCTCCTGGCCGCGGCCGTCGTGGACGCCCTCGCCGACCGCGCGGCCGACGGCCGCGGGCGCGACGTCGACGGCGCGCTCGCCCGCACCGCGCACGCGCTGCTCGTCGCCCCCGGGCGCGACCCCGCGCACGGGCCTCCGCGGACGCCGGGGGCGCGGTGCGTCGTCGGGCACCGGGTGCGCCTCGACGGCCGGGACGTCGAGGCGACGACGACCCGGCCCGCGCTCGACCGCCTCGCGGGCGAGCCCGTCGACGACTACCCGGCGCCGGCCCGGCCGTGGGGCGCGGACGCGCCGCGGTGGACGACCCCGCGCGGCACGTCCGGAGCCGACGGCTGAGCGGGAAGCCGGACGTCAGGCGTGGTCGAGGCGGCGCAGGATCGCGCCCTCGCGCAGCGCCCACGGGCAGATCTCGACCTCGTCCACGCCGAGCGCGCGCATCGTCTCGACCGCGACCACCCCGCCCGCGACGATCTGGAACGTGCGCTCCGGCGTGATGCCCGGCAGCGCGGTGCGGCCCTCTGCCTTGATGCGCGCGAGCCGTGGCACCCAGTCCGCGAGCTGCGCGCGACGCATCCGCCACCGGTCGTCGGGGCCGACGGCCTCCGTCTGCATGCCCGCGAGCCGCGCGAGCGAGCGGAACGTCTTGGACGTCGCGACGACGTGGTCCGGCTGCGGGAGCCGGGCGAACCGCGCGACGGCGGGCGCGAGCGTCGCGCGCACGTGCTCGCGCAGCGCCTCGACGTGCTCGGGCGCGGGCGGGTCGTCGGGCAGGAAGGCCATGGTCGTGCGGCCGGCGCCGAGCGGGAGGGACACGGCGAGGTCGGGCTCCTCGTCGACGCCCGACGCGATCTCGAGCGACCCGCCCCCGATGTCGAGGACGAGCAGCCGCCCCGCGGCCCAGCCGTGCCAGCGGCGCGCGGCGAGGAACGTCAGGCGCGACTCGTCCTCGCCGGAGAGCACGTGGACCGGCTGCCCGACGCGCTCGCCGATCGCCGCGAGCACCTCGGGCCCGTTGGTCGCCTCCCGCAGCGCCGACGTCGCCATGGGCAGCATCTCGTCGACGGCCGACTCGCGCGCGAGCGCCATCGCGTCGTCGACGGCGGCGAGCATCGCCGCGACACCCTCCGGGGACAGCGACCCGTCGGGCCGGAGGTAGCGCATGATGCGCACGACCGTGCGCGCCCCCGCGGCCTGCACGGGACGCGCCGCGTACGCGGCGTCGACGACGGCGAGGTGCACGGTGTTCGAGCCGATGTCGAGGACGCCCAGGCGCGTGGTGCTCACGCGGCGAGCCTAGCGGCGCGGCGAGGGCCGCCGTCGGGCGTGCTGCCCGACGACGGCCCTCGACCGGTGCGCGGCGCGCACCCGCGGCGACCTGCCGGTCAGTCGCAGGCCAGCGCGTCGTACGCCGCGTCGACCGTCGACGTCGTGCCGTCCGCGGCGACCACGGTGACGGTCGCCGTCCCGGCCTCGACGGACGTCGTGCGCGTCGTGAACGACTGGTAGGCGCTCCTGCCCGGCTGCACGTGCCGGACCGTCCGCTCGCCGAACGGCGTCGTGAGAGTCACGTCCACCGGCGCGTCGGCCGTGCTGGTCGCGCGGACCGCGACGAACGCCCGGCCGCCGAGGCAGCGCGCGCTCGCCTCGACCTCGACCGGCGCGGGCGGGGCGACGGCGGAGACCGACGGGATGCGGTCGGCCGCGCCGGTGCCCCACGTGAGGCCCGCGCTCGTGCCGGACAGGTCGAAGTCGAGCGTGCCGCCGTCCTGCAGCGCCGCGACGTCGAGCCACGCGGCGGTGTGCGCGACGCCGTCGACCTCCAGGCCGGCGACGTAGCTCGGGAGCTTCTCGTTCGCGCCCGCCGCGTCGATGCGCAGCGTCGCCCCGGCGTCGGTCGTGAGCGTCGCGGCCTGCACCTTCGGCGCGTTGAGCGCGAGGATCCCCGAGCCCGGCATGACGGGCTCGAACCCGAGCGACGCCATGACGTACCAGGCGGCGAGCGTGCCGAGGTCGTCGTTCCCGACGCCGCCGCCCGGGGTGTCCGGGAAGCGGTTGAGGTTCGCGGCGAGGACGTCGTTCGTCTTCCACGGCTGGCCCACGTAGCCGTAGAGCCACGCGTTCATGATCGTCGGCTCGTTGCCCGGGTTGTAGCGGATGGTCGTGTAGTACGAGCTGCCGCCCTTGGCCCACGTGCTCGGCGAGACGCCGGGGTTCGCGGCGAGCGCCGGCTGGTCGAAGTAGTAGTCGAGACGCTCGACGAAGCCGTCCTCGCCGCCCATGACCTCCTGGAGGCCCGTGACGTCCTGCGGCACCATCCACTGGTACTGCCACGGCACGCCCTCGTGGAAGCCGGAGCGCGTGACGTCCGTCAGCTCGGGCAGCGTGACGAACTCGCCCGTCGGGCGCTTCGCGTTGACCATGCCCTGGAAGCCACCCGAGAGCTCGACGTCCGGGTTCCAGAGGTTGCGCCAGTTGCGACCCTTGTCGAGGAACGCCTGGCCGCCCTCGCGACCCGTGCGCTCGGCCGCAGCGCCGAGGCTCGCGTCGGCGAGCGCGAGCTCGAGCGTCGCCGAGCCGCCGTGGCGGTACTCCTCGAACTGGCCGCCGAGGCCGCCCTCGTTCTCGGGGTAGAACGGCACGTGGCCGTGCTCGGCGTAGAACTCGGTGCTGCGCCGCCCGACGGACGCGACGTCGTCCGGCGGGGTCGTCGTGGCGTTCTCGACGAGGTAGTCCCACAGCTCGTCCGCGATGTCGTCGGGGACGGTGCCGAGCGCGAAGTTCTCCGCGAGCCACGGCGTGACGGGGTCGCCCGCCATGATGTTGGTCTCCAGTGCACCGAGGGACCAGCGCGGCAGCCAGCCGCCCTCGACGCGGTGCTGGTACATCGAGCGCACGATGTCCTGCGCGCGCTCGGGCAGCAGGAGGGCGTGCAGCGTCGCCTGCGTGCGGTACGTGTCCCAGAGCGAGAAGTTCTGGTAGTAGTCCCAGCCGTCGGCCTGGTGGACCTCGAGGTCCATGCCGCGGTACCGGCCGTCGACGTCGCTGCCGATCGTCGGGGACAGCAGCGTCTTGTAGAGCTGGGTGTAGAAGATCCGGCGCTGGTCGGGCGACGCGTCGATCGCGGCACGGCCCAGCTCCGCGTTCCACGCGTCGCGGGCCTCCTCACGCACGGTGTCGAACGCGACCTGCCCGCCCTCGTCGGTGGCCTCGGCCTCGCGGTTGGCGCGCGCGCCGTCGACGCTCACGAAGGACACGCCCACGCTCACCTCGACGTCGCGGTCGGTCGTGGTGTCGAACACCGCGACGGCGCCGTTGTTGCCGCCCGCGACCTCGCTCGTCGTGGAGCCCGCGACGTAGCGCGCATCGGTCCCCCACGTGCCGCTCGACGCGACCGGGCGGTCGAACGTCGCGCTGAAGAAGTACCGCTGCTTGTCCGGCGTGCCGCCGCAGAAGCCGCCGTTGTCGACCCAGCCCTCGAGCGTGCGGTCGTCGACCCACGTCACCGAGCTCGCGCCGGCGTCGCGCAGGGTCTGGCCCACGTTGAACGACAGGTGCGACGTCGTCGAGGCGGGGAACGTGTAGCGGTGCGCGCCGACGCGCGTGGTCGCGGTGAGCTCGGCGTGCACGTCGTTCGCGAGGGTCACCTCGTAGAACCCGGCCGACGCGCGCTCGGTGCTCTTCTGGTCCTTGATGGCGATGAAGGAGCGCGACGTGCGCGGGGTCGCGCTCGTGTCCGGCGTGACGAGCAGCTCGCCCGCCGCGGGGCAGCCCGCGCTGTTCACGTGCCGGTGGCTGAAGCCCCACACGCGCCCCGCGTTCGTGCTGTACGACGTCGAGGCGTAGGAGTTCGTGTTGTCCGGGCTGAGCTGGACCATGCCGAACGGCACGGTCGCGCCCGGGTAGGCGTTGCCCTCGCTCTCGGTGCCGACGAACGGGTTGACCTCGAGCGTGAGGTCGTCGCGAGCGGCGGCGGTGACGGTGCCCTCGTCGGCGGGGGCGGCGCCCGCGGCGGCGGGCAGCAGCGTGCCCGGCGCGACGGCGAGCGCGAGCCCTGCGGCGAGCAGGGCGAGTCGTGGTCGTCTCATGCCATGTCCTCTTCGACGTGCGACCGGGCGTCGTCGCCCGGGGCGCCCCGGGGCCGTCGGTCAGGTGCCGCCCGGGCCGCTCGTGGCGGGGCGACGGTGCTCCTGGTCGACGACGGGCGTCCGTCGGCCACCCTCTCCCGGCTATGACTGCGCTGTCAATCGCGTGCCCGAGGCAGCGGGTCCGTCGAGCGGACGGGGGTCAGCGCGCGCCGGCGGCCTCGTGGACGAGCGCCTGGGCGTCCGCGACGACCGCGCGCTCCTCGGCCTGCGCAGCCGCGACGGCCTCCGCACGGGCCGCGACGATCGCGCGGTGCAGGTCGGCGTGCACGCGGCGCCGCACGCCGCGCGCGATCTCGTCGGCCTCGTCCGGCTCGACCGGGTCGCCGTCCGCCTCGCGCAGCGCGACGACGTCGGCCACCTCGAGCGCGACGCGCCGCTCGGCGTCGGCCAGCAGGGCGACCACGGCGGTGTCCGCCGCCCGCCCGAGGCGCGTCTCCTCGAACGCCCGCGTCGCCTCGTCGACGATCGTGCGCGCCTGCGTCACGAGCTCGGACGCGATCGACGGCGAGTGCGCCGCGAGCGTCGCGAGGTCGTACAGGAGCACGCCCTCGACGTCGGCCACGCGCGGGTCGACGTCGCGGTGCAGCGCGAGGTCGAGCACGACCGTGGGGCGCGCGACGGGCTCCTCGCCCGCTCGCACCGCAGCCCGCTCGCGCGCGCGCACCACCGCGGCGGCGTCGAGCACGTGCTCGATCGCCTGCTCGCGCCGCTCGGCGCCCGGGCGCGCGGCGTCCGCCCGCCCGCGCGCGCCGCTGCACGACACCACGAGGTCCGCGTCCTCGAGTGCCGCGACGAGGTCCGTCACGGCCTCCACGCCGCGCGCGGCGGCGAACTCCTCGGCGCGGCCGGACTGCGAGTAGACCCGCACGTCGTCGCACCCGAGCGCCCGCAGCGCGGCGAGGCTCGCGCCCGCGTACGACCCGGTGCCGATGAGGACGGCGCGGACCTGCGGCCACGGCGGCAGCTCGGCGGCGGCGAGGTCGAGCCCGAGCGCGACGACGGAGCGACCGGCCCCGCCGAGCGTCGTCTGCGTGCTGACCTTCTTGGAGGTGCGCGACGCCGTCTGGAAGAGGAGCTCGAGCGTCGAGGACGTGACGCCGTCGGCGTGCGCGGTCTCCAGCGCCCGCTTCACCTGGCCGGCGATCTCGCGCTCTCCCACGACCATCGAGTCCAGGCCCGACGCGACGGCGAACAGGTGCTCGGCGACCTCGGTCCCGGCGCGCGTGCGGAACGACGCGAGCGCCTCGGCCACCTCCACGCCCGACGCCTCGGCGACCATGCGTGCGACGTGCTCGGTCGCGTGCTGCACGCCGGTGCCGTCGAGGGGGGCGTCCACGTCGAGGTACAGCTCGAACCGGTTGCACGTCGCGAGGACGACCGCACCGGTGATCACGTCGCACGCCGCGACCGCGGAGCCGCCGATCGAGTGGGCCCCGGTGGAGAGTCGTTCCAGGGCGTCGAGGTCCAGCTCGTGGTGGCTGGCCGTGAGGGAGAGAAGAGCCACAGTGCCTCCGATTTAATCATTCCCCCGGGAGAGAGGCAGAATCGGTAGCTGTGATTCCTGTCGCCCTTTCCCCGGGCCATCCCCTGACCGACGGCCGCACGGACCGTTCCCCGCTCGTGCAGGCCCTGCGCGCGGGCACGACCGGAAAGCGCCCGGAAATCACACCCGTGTGGTTCATGCGCCAGGCCGGCCGCTCGCTGCCGGAGTACCGCGCCGCGCGCGAGGGCGTGAGCATGCTCGACTCGTGCCTGCGCCCCGACCTCGCGTCCGAGATCACGCTCCAGCCGGTGCGCCGGCACCGCGTGGACGCGGGCATCTTCTTCTCGGACATCGTGGTCCCGCTGCGGCTCGCGGGCGTCGAGGTGGAGATCGCGCCGGGCGTCGGCCCCGTCATGGGCCAGGCGTACCGCACGCCCGACGACGTCGCCCGGCTCGTGGAGAGCGAGCTCACCGAGGACGCGCTCGCCCCGATCCGCGAGGCCGTCGCGCTGACGGTCGACGCGCTCGGCACGACGCCCCTCATCGGGTTCGCCGGGGCGCCGTTCACCCTCGCCGCCTACCTCGTGGAGGGCCGGCCGTCGCGCGACCACCTCGCGGCGCGCGCCCTGCTGCGCGGCGACCCGGAGACGTGGCAGCGCCTCGTCGACTGGGCGGCCGACCTCACCGGCACGTTCCTGCGGACGCAGGTCGCGGCGGGCGCGAGCGCGGCACAGCTCTTCGACTCGTGGGCCGGCTCGCTCTCGCTCGCGGACTACGCGGCCGGCGCCGCCCCGGCGAGCACGCGGGCGCTCACCCACGTCGCGGACCTCGGCGTGCCCGTCGTCCACTTCGGCACGGGCACGGGCCACCTGCTCCCCGCGATGCGTGACGCCGTGACCGCGGCCGGGGTGCAGGACGTCGCCGTGGGCGTCGACTACCGCACGCCGCTCGACGACGCCGCCCGGCTCCTCGCCAAGGGCCACGCCCCCGTGCCGGTGCAGGGCAACATCGACCCCGCGCTGCTCGCCGCGCCGTGGGACGTGCTCGAGGCGCACGTCCGGGACGTCGTGCGCCGCGGGCGCACGGCCCCGGGGCACGTGGTCAACCTCGGCCACGGCGTCCCGCCGGACACCGACCCCGACGTGCTGACGCGCGTCGTCGCGCTCGTCCACGCGCTCGCGGACGACGCTCCCGACGCCGCCACCGAGGAGGCGACCCGACGGTGAGCACCGAGCCGACGACGCCCCGTCCGCCCGCACCCCCCGCACCGGAGGGGGTCGAGACCGCGGACGCGGTCGTCGTCGGCGCGGGCGTCGCCGGGCTCACCGCCGCGCGGACCCTGCGCGCGCAGGGGCTGCGCGTCGTCGTGCTGGACGCCGCCGAGGTGCCCGGCGGGCCGGTCCGCGGCGGGGAGCTGCCCGGCCTCGACGGCGTGCGCGTCGACCTCGGGGCCGAGTCGTTCGCGGCCCGCGGTACGGCCGTCGGCGACCTCGTGCACGAGCTGGGGCTGGACGTCGTCGAGCCGTCGGGCGCGGGCGCGTGGGGCTACGCCGCCGGGCACGCCTACCCCCTGCCGCGCGCGGGCGTCCTCGGCATCCCCGCGGACCCGTGGTCGCGCGACGTGCGCCGCGCCGTCGGCCTCGGCGGGTCGCTGCGCGCGAGCCTCGACCGGGTGCTGCCCCGCAGGTTCACCGACCTGCGGACGCTCGAGACGTTCACGCGGTCCCGCATGGGGGCGCGCGTGACCGAGCGGCTCGTCGCGCCGGTCGCCTCCGGCGTGCACTCCGCCCCGCTCGACCGGCTGGACGTCGCGGCGGTCGCGCCCGGGCTGCGCGAGGCGTTCGAGCGCGAGGGGTCGCTCGCGCGCGCCGTCGCGTCGATGCGCGCCCTCGCCCCCGCCGGGTCGGCCGTGCGCGGCATCGACGGCGGGATGCACCGGCTCGTCGAGGGGCTCGTCGCGGGGACCGACGTCCGGCTGCGCCACGAGGTCACGGGGATCTCGCGCACCGCGGCCCCGGACGGCGGCCCCGGAACCTGGCTCGTGCGCGCCGAGACCCCGAGCGGCCCGGTCGACCTCGCCGCGCCGCGCCTCGTCGTGACGACCCCGGCGCTCGTCGACGCGCTCGGCCCGCTCGTCGGGACGGCGGCCGACCTCCTGCCGGACCCGGAGCCCGGCGCGGACGTGCGGCTCGTGACGCTCCTGCTGCGCGCGCCCGAGCTCGACGACGCCCCGCGCGGGACCGGCCTGCTCGTCGCTCCGCCGCACCGCGACGCCGGGCGCGCGGCGCCGCCGTCGGACGTCGAGGCCAAGGCGCTCACGCACTCGACCGCCAAGTGGCCCTGGCTGCGCGACCGCGTCCGCGCCGCCGCCGGCCCGGGGCACCACGTGGTGCGCCTCAGCTACGGGCGCATCGGCGCGACGACGGAGCCCGACCTCGACCGCGTCGTCGCGGACGCGTCGCGCCTCTTCGGCGTCGACCTGCACGGACGCGTCCTCGGCCACGTCGTGACCCGGTGGAACGGCGCGCTGCCCCCGCCCACGCCCGCGTTCCGGCGCGAGGTCGCGGCGTTCGTCGCGCGCGTGGACGCCGTGCCCGGGCTGGCCGTGACCGGCGGCTGGATCGCCGGGACGGGGCTCGCGTCGATCGTCGGCCACGCCCAGGAATGCGCGCGCGACCTCGCGTCCACGGAGTGAGGGAATCCTTACCGGATTGCACGCCGGAATAGTCCCGAGAATTCCGCGCGAAATGACCTGACACATTGTCCGTAACTTCCTGACCGGGCGTCAGGACCACGTCACTCCCCGCATCATTCCCGCGCTGTGACGTGCACATTTTCGTGGAATGCCGAAGTGGGGAGAGACTGGTTCCGTGAGTCCTGCAGGTACGACGCCCCTCCGCGTGGGCACGCGCGGCAGCGCCCTCGCGACGACCCAGACCGGCCACGTCGCCCGCCGCCTCGAAGAGCTGACCGGCCGCGACGTCGAGATCGTGCGCATCCGCACCGACGGTGACGTGCTCACCGGATCGCTCGCCCAGATGGGCGGGACGGGCGTCTTCGTGACCGCGCTCCGTGAGGCGCTGCTCGACGGCCGGTGCGACGTCGCGGTGCACTCCCTCAAGGACCTCCCGACCGAGCCCGCGCCGGGGCTCACCGTCGTCACGCCCGAGCGCGAGAACCCGCGCGACGTCCTGTGCGCGCGCGGCGGCCTGACCATCACGACGCTCCGGCGCGGCGCGCGCGTCGGTACCGGCTCGCCGCGGCGCGCCGCGCAGCTCCGGTCCGTCCGCCCCGACCTCGACGTCGTCGACATCCGCGGCAACGTCGACACGCGCCTCGCCCGGGCGCTCGGCGAGGAGGCGGACCTCGACGCCGTCGTGCTCGCGTACGCGGGGCTCGCCCGCCTCGGCCGGCTCGAGGCCGTGTCCGAGGTGATCGACACCGCGATCATGGCGCCCGCCGCCGGGCAGGGCGCGCTCGCCGTCGAGGTGCGCACGTCGTCCCTCGACGACCCGGTCCTCGCCCGCGCCCTGCACGACCTCGACCACGAGCCCACGCGCCTCGCCGTGCTCGCCGAGCGCGCGCTCCTCGGCCGGCTCGAGGCCGGGTGCGCGGCCCCCGTCGGCGCGCACGCCGTCGTGGAGGACGGCGACGTGGCCCTGACGGCCGTCGTCGCGCGGGTCGACGGCGCCGAGCAGCTCACGCACTCCGCGCGCGCCGCGCTCCCCCCGAGCACCGGGTCGCTGGCCGCCGCCGCGACCGCCCGGGACGACGTCGCGCGCGGGCTGGGCGCCCGCGTCGCCGACGCGCTCCTCGCCGACGGCGCCGCGCGCCTCGCGCCGCTGCGCGAGACCGGGGCGGGCACCCCTGTCCTCGACGCCCCGGCCGCGGAGGCGCCGGCGACCGACCGCGCCGTGGAGGCTGCCCGCGAGCAGCTCCGCGACGGCGGCTGCCGCGGCGCGGCGGAATGAGCCCCGGACCGCTGCGCGACCCGTCGCGGGGACCCGCGCCCGTGGTGCCCCCGCTCCCGGCGCGCGGCGCGGCGGGCGCCGTGAACGCTGTCGACGCCGCGAAGACGGTGGACGCCGTGGACGCCGTGGGGCCGGGGGACGACCTGGACGCGGCCCGCCGAGCCGACGCGCTCGCCGGTCGGACCGTCCTGGTCCCGCGTGCGCCCGAGCGCGCCGCGGGCCTCGCGGCGACGCTCCGCGGCGCGGGCGCCCACGTCCTCGTGAGCCCGGCGATCGAGCGCGCGCCCGTCGAGGACACCGCGCCCGTCGACGGCGCCCTCGCCCGCCTGCTCCACGGCGACTTCGCGTGGGTCGTCGTGACGAGCGTCAACGCGATCGACGAACTCCTCGCGAGCGCCGCCCGCCAGGGCGTCGACCTCGGCGACGCCGCGCGCCGGGCCCGCTGGGCCGCCGTCGGGCCCGCGACGCGCCGCGCCCTGGAGGCGGTCGGCGTCACCGTCGAGCTCGAGCCCGACGAGAACTCCGCCCGCGGCCTCGTCGCCGCGTTCGCCGCCCTCCCCCCGTCGGACCAGACCTCTACCTCGGCCGACCAGGCCTCTACCTCGGGGGACCACGGCTCTACCTCGGGGAACCAGGCCTCTACCTCGCGAGGTAGAGGTGTGGTCCTGCTGCCACAGGGGGACCTCGCCGCGCCGACGATGCACGACGGCCTGCACGACCTCGGGTACGTCCCGCACGTCGTCACCGTCTACCGCACCGTCACGCACACGCTCGCGCCGGACGTCGTCGCGGCGTGGCGCGCGGGCGCGGTGGACGCCGTCGTGCTCACCTCGGGGAGCGTCGCGCGCGAGGTCGCGCGGCAGCTCGGCCCGCGCGACGACGTCGTGGGCGTCGCGATCGGCGACCCGACCGCCCGGGCCGCGCGCGACGTCGGGCTGCGGCTCGATGCCGTCGCGGAGCGCCCGACCGACGCCGCGCTGGCCGCCGCGCTCGTCGGCGCGCTCGCCGCCACCCGCACCACCGCCGGCTCCGCCGCCCTGCCCGACGACCCGGCCGCTCCCCCGGCCGCCGGCACGACCGGCGTCGACCCGACTCCCGAAGGAGACCCCTCGTGACCCACCAGCTCCCCGTCGGGCACCACCGGCCGCGCCGCCTGCGCACGAGCCCGCGCGTGCGACGGCTCGTCAGCGAGACGCGCGTGCACGCGTCCGACCTCGTGCTCCCCCTGTTCGTCAAGGAGGGCCTCGACGCGCCGCGCCCCATCTCGTCGATGCCGGGCGTCGTGCAGCACACCGAGGCGACGCTCGCGGACGCCGTGCGCGACGCCGCGCGCGCCGGGGTCGGCGGCGTCATGCTCTTCGGCATCCCCGCCGAGCGCGACGCGACCGGCACCCAGGCGGACGCCGAGGACGGCATCCTGCAGCGCGGCATCCGGATCGCGGTCGAGGCGGCGCGCGAGCACGCGAACGGCGGGCCGGTCGTCATGGCGGACACGTGCCTCGACGAGTTCACCGACCACGGGCACTGCGGCGTGCTGGCCGAGGGCCGGGACGGGGGCGTCGTCGTCGACAACGACGCGACGCTCGACCGCTACGCCTCGATGGCCGTCGCGCAGGCGCGGGCGGGCGCGGACGTCGTCGCGCCGTCGGGCATGATGGACGGCCAGGTCGCGGTGATCCGCGAGGCGCTCGACGCCACCGGGTTCGACGACGTGGGCATCCTCGCGTACTCCGCGAAGTACGCGAGCGCGTTCTACGGGCCGTTCCGGGAGGCCGTGGACTCGGCGCTCCAGGGCGACCGCCGCACCTACCAGATGGACGCGGGCAACGCCCGGGAGGGCCTGCGCGAGGCCGACCTCGACCTCGCCGAGGGCGCGGACATGGTCATGGTGAAGCCCGCCGGGTCGTACCTCGACGTGCTCGCGGCGGTCGCGGAGATGTCGGCGGTGCCCGTCGCGGCGTACCAGGTGTCGGGCGAGTACGCGATGATCGAGGCGGCCGCGGCGAACGGATGGATCGACCGGCGCGCCGCCGTCACGGAGTCGGTGCTCGGCATCAAGCGCGCCGGCGCGGACGTGATCCTCACCTACTGGGCGACGGAGCTCGCGGGCTGGCTGGACGAGAACGACGGAAGGACGCGGGCATGACGGACACGGGCGGTTTCGGGACGGCGGAGGCCGTGCAGGCGCAGGACGCGGCGCTGTTCGGCGCGCCGGGCGCGGGCGGGGCGGACAACCACGCCGCGTTCGTGCGCGCGCAGGGCGTGCTCCCGGGCGGCGTGAGCTCGCCCGTGCGCGCCTACGGGTCCGTGGGCGGCGACCCGCGGTTCCTCGCCTCGGCGCGCGGTCCGTACGTGACCGACGTCGCGGGCCGCGAGTACGTCGACCTCGTGTGCTCGTGGGGCCCGGCCCTGCTCGGGCACGCGCACCCCGACGTCGTCGCCGCGGTCCAGGAGGCGGCGGCCCGCGGGCTGTCGTTCGGCGCGCCGACGCTCGGCGAGGTCGAGCTCGGGGAGGAGATCCGCCGCCGGGTGCCCGCCGCGGAGCGCGTGCGCCTCGTGTCCACGGGCACGGAGGCCACGATGACCGCGATCCGCCTCGCGCGCGGCGTGACCGGGCGCGACGTCGTCGTGAAGTTCGCCGGGTGCTACCACGGGCACGTGGACGCGCTGCTCGCCGAGGCGGGGTCCGGCGTCGCGACGCTCGCCCTGCCCGGCTCGGCCGGGGTCACCGAGGCGACGGCGGCCGAGACGCTCGTGCTCCCGTACAACGACCTCGCGGCCGTCGAGGCGGCGTTCGCGGAGCGCGGCTCCGAGATCGCGGCCGTCATCACCGAGGCGTCGCCCGCAAACATGGGCGTCGTCCCGCCCGCGGAGGGCTTCAACGAGGGCCTGCGCCGCATCACGGCGGCGCACGGCGCGCTGCTGATCCTCGACGAGGTGCTCACGGGCTTCCGCGTCGGGCCGAGCGGCTGGTGGGGCCTCGAGAACGCGGTGCTGCGCGGCCAGGGCGCGGACGGCTACACGCCCGACCTGTTCACCTTCGGCAAGGTCGTGGGCGGCGGGATGCCCGTCGCCGCGGTCGGCGGACCGGCGAGCGTCATGGACCAGCTCGCACCGCTCGGCCCCGTCTACCAGGCGGGCACGCTCTCGGGGAACCCCGTCGCGGTCGCGGCGGGCCTCGCGACGCTGCGGCTCGCCGACGAGACGGTGTACGCGCGCGTGGACGAGGTCGCGGGCGTGCTGTCGGCGGCGGTGAGCTCCGCGCTCGACGCCGCGGGCGTGCCGCACCGCGTGCAGCGCGCGGGCTCCCTGTTCTCCGTGATGTTCGGCGAGCTCGCCGCGACCGCAGGGGTTCGCGACTACGCGCAGGCCCAGGCGCAGGAGACGTTCCGGTACCGCGCGTTCTTCCACGCGATGCTCGACGCCGGGGTCAGCCTGCCGCCGTCGGTGTTCGAGGCGTGGTTCGTCTCGGCCGCCCACGACGACACCGCCGTCGCCCGCATCCTCGACGCGTTCCCCGCCGCCGCCCGCGCGGCCGCGGAGGCCCGCCCCGCCTGACGCGTCCGGCCGGAGCATCCCACCCGCCGAGCACGGGGTTGCTGTCGTCCTGACGCTCAGAACGACAGCAACCCCGTGGTCGGCGGGGGTCAGTACGTGCCGGGTGCTGCCGCGCGTCCGGCCTGTCGGCCGAGCGAGCGGATCTGGACGCCGAACGCGATGAGCATGACGCCCCAGACGATCGCGAAGAGCGCGAGCAGCCACACGATGGACACCAGGCCGGCGTTGACGTTGAACAGCACGAGCAGACCGAAGACGATGCCGAGCAGGCCGGCGACGACGCCCCAGCCCCACCCGCTCCCGGGCACCTTGCGCAGGTCGAGGCTCGCGACCGTCTGGAACAGGCCGTAGACCACGGCCCAGAACCCGACGATCCAGGTGAGCACGATCGCGGTCTTGCCCGGCCAGACGAGCAGCACGACGCCGACCGCGAGGCTCAGGACGCCCATCGTCACGAGCAACGCGGTGCCGCTGCCCGTGCCGCGGCGCCGGACGCCCTCGACGATCTCGACGATGCCGTCGACGACGGCGAAGATGCCGATCACCCAGATGACGACGGCCGCCGTCTTGTCCGGCCACGCGAGCGCGATGATGCCGAAGAGGATGGCGAGCACGCCGCGGATCACCGGCCAGTACCAGACCTGCTTCGCGGTGCGCGAGAAGGCGGTGAGGATCGGGTCCTGGATCGTCATGGTCACTCCCCTGCCGAGGTGACGGGCCGGCTCCCGACGGCCTGGGCCCGGGCGCCTCCCGCTTCGCCTCCATGGAACACCCGGCGGTGCCGCGTGTCGCGGCGAACCGCGCGTCTCGCCCGTCCGGGGTGACCCGGGCAGCGGGCCGGGTCGCGCCGCTCAGGCGCGCGCGGGGTGCGGGGCGAGGGCCGGCGAGGGCGCGCGGCGTCGTCGGCCTCTCCAGACGACGAGCGCCGCGAGCGCGAGCACGCCGGCGAACGCGAGGACGGGCCCGGCGAAGAACGGCCCGATCCGCTTCTCGGCGACCACGGCGTACGTCGGGGTGAAGGCGACGTCCGCGGCGGCGGGGGCGAAGGAGAAGTCGGAGACGATCTGCGTCGCCGGCTCGGTGAACACCTGCTCGTGGGCCGTGACGAAGCCGCCGGCGGCGAGCAGCGCGGCGAGCTCCTGCGACGTGACGTCCGCCGGGTCGAGACGCCCGGCGAAGCGCACGGTCGGCTTCTGCGCCTCGGCGGTCGGGTCGACGCGGTCGACGCGATGGTCGGCCAGGACGTACGTGCGCGTGCTCTGGGTGTCCTCCGCGACGGCGGACATGCGCATGGGGTAGACGAGCGAGCCGCTCGGGAACGTGACCCGGAGCGGCTGGAGCGTGCCGTCGAACGCGGCCGCCTCCTCGGGCGCGAGCCGGGCGGCGACGAACGACCAGCCCTCGCCGACGTAGGGGGCGAGGGCCGTCCGGATCGTCTCGGGGAGCTGGAACCCGCGCTCGGTGAGCCAGGCGTCGAGCGCCCCCGTGTCGGTCGCGCCGAGCGTCGTGACGTCGAGCGGCCCGAGGCGGACCTCGTCGAGCACCGTGACGCCCGCGCCCGCCACGGCGTCCGCGCCGCTCCCGAAGCCGAGCTCGGGCCACCACCGGGTGTCGGAGACGACGGCGCGCGGCCGGGTGAGCTCGTCGAGCTCGCGGAACACCTGCGGGTCGGCGAGCGCGACCTCGGCGGGTGCGGGCGTGGGCAGCAGCAGGCCGACCTCGGGCGCGTTCGACAGCGTGGAGAGCTCGACGAGCATCGTCTCGGTGGTCCCGTCCCACTGGAGGACCGCGGTCTCGTGGGAGACCGCCGTGTCGTACGCGGGCCCGTCGACGAGGCCGCCGCACGCGCACGCGCCCGCGGGTGGCGCCGCGACGACGCCCGTTCCCGCGAGCGCGACCGACACCACCGCCACGCGCAGCGCGCGTCGTGCTCCGGCTCCCCTGCCCATGCTTGGGAGGGTAGGTGCGTGCCCGGGGCACCGCGCGGCGGGTGCCGAATCGTGATGCCGTCGTGACGGCGTCGTGACCGGCCGTCAGCCGACGGCGGCGCTCACCCCGAGGTGCACGACGACGCCCAGCACGAGGGCCCAGGCCGCGACGGCCACGACGCCCCACGTGAAGACGCGGGCGCGCGGGGCCCCGAACCCGACCATCGCCGCGGCGGTGACGTGGCTCGGCAGGAGCAGCGGCCCGAGGAGGCTGACGCCGGGCACGCCGTAGCGGTCGAACACCTGCCGCATCCGCTGGCGCTTGGGCGTGGTCTCGACGGTCCGTCCGCGCGTGATCCCGCTGCGTGCGGCGCCGATGACCCAGACGACCAGGGCGAGCGCGATCGCGTTGCCGACGATCGCGACCGGGATGGCGACGAACGGGTTGACGCCCGCCACGACCCCGAGGACCGCCGCGCCCTCGGCCTCGACGTAGGGGATCGCGCCGGCGAGCAGGACCCCGACCCAGCGCAGGAAGGGCGGCAGGCCCTGCGTGAGGTCCTGGAGCCCGGTGACGATGTCGGTCATGGTGCGCCTCTCGTTGGTGGTGCTTCCAGCCTCGCGGCGGCACGGCGTCTGCGGCAGTGCGGCCCGTCACCGGACGGGGTGGAGTCCTCACCCGACGGGCATGACACGTGTCATGCGCTCGGAGGGGATCGTCGAACCTCCCGACGGATACCTCACGGGGGTATGATGGGGCGTACCCTGACGGGGTATCACCGCCGCACCACCCGCGCGGCGGGCGCGCTACCGCGTCCTGGACGAGGAGGAGAGCATGAGCGACACGACCGAGGCGACGGCCGTCGAGCAGGAGCAGGCGGTCCACACCGGTCCGCACGGCTACGCGTCCGACAAGGAGGCGTACCTCAAGCGCATGCGCCGCATCGAGGGCCAGGTGCGCGGCATCGCCCGCATGATCGACGAGGACGTCTACTGCATCGACATCCTCACGCAGGTCTCCGCCGTCACCAAGGCGCTCCAGGCCGTGAGCATCGGCCTCGTCGAGGACCACCTGGGCCACTGCGTCGTGGACGCGGCCCGCCAGTCCGAGGCGGAGGGCGCGGCCAAGGTCAAGGAGGCCGCCGACGCCATCGCCCGCCTCGTCCGCAGCTGACCACCCCACCACCCGAGGAGCACCATGAGCACCGTCACGACCCTGGGCGTCACCGGCATGACCTGCGGCAACTGCGTCGCCCACGTCACGAAGGACCTCGAGGCCGTCGCCGGCGTCGAGAACGTGAGCGTCGAGCTCCGCGTCGGCAGCACGTCCGAGGTCACGGTCTTCTCCGACGACCCGCTCGACGAGGCCGCGCTGCGCGAGGCCGTCGACGAGGCCGGGTACGAGGTCGCGTCGGTCGAGGTCCAGCAGGACGCGCTCGCCGCGCAGTACGCCGAGCAGGCGGCCGACAAGCAGGAGGCGCACGACTGCACGTGCGGCTGCGGCACCGAGCCCGCCGCCGACGCCGCCCCCGCGACGAAGACGTACGACCTTCAGGTCCCGCCCCGCGCCTGACCGTCCCCGGTCCGCACCTCCCCGGTGCCCGACGGCGGGACGCGCCTCGACCGCACGAGGCCGCGACCGTCGTCGGGCACCCCGGGTCCCGGTCGCCACCGCGACCCCGACCCCCGCGCCCACCAGCAGCGCCGCGCACGCCGCGACGGCCACCACGCCGGACCACCGCGGCGACCTCGCCCCGCACCCCGTCGAGGAGCCCCACCGATGACCGCACAGCCCGCGCCCACCCCGACCGCCGCACCCGGCGGAGCCGCGGAGGCCCGGCCCGTCGCCGAGGTCGACCTCGCGATCGGCGGCATGACGTGCGCGTCGTGCGTCGCACGCGTCGAGAAGCGCCTCAACCGCGTCGAGGGCGTCACGGCGACGGTCAACCTCCCGCTGGAGACCGCGCACGTCGTCCTCGCGACCGACGTCACCGACGCCGACCTCGTCGAGGCCGTCGAGAAGGCCGGCTACACGGCCCGCGTCACGACCCGCCGCGCAGCCGCCGCGACCGACCGGGGCATTCCCCCGGCGGATCAGGGCGAGACGACCGCCGTAGCGACCGCCGAGGCGGCGGTGCGGCCGGAGGACCCGGAGGCGGGCCCGCGCACCTCCGCCGACCCTGCCACCGAGCCGGGCCCCGCCATCGGGCCCGACCGCGCCGCCGGGCCTGACCGCGCCACCGCCGCACCCGACGACGGCGCCGCCCCGACCGACCGCGGCGTCGTGCTGGCGCAGCGCCTGCGCGTCGCGGCGGTGCTCACCGTGCCGGTCGTCGCGCTGTCGATGGTCCCGGCGCTGCAGTTCACCGGCTGGCAGTGGGTCGTCGCGGCGCTCTCGCTGCCCGTCGTCACGTGGGCCGCGTGGCCGTTCCACGCGGCGGCGTTCCGCGCGGCCCGGCACGGCGCGTCGACGATGGACACGCTCGTGTCGCTCGGCGTGGTCGCCGCGACGCTCTGGTCGCTGTGGGCGCTGCTGCTGGGCGGCGCGGGCGAGCTCGGGATGCGCATGGAACCGACGCTCGTCCCGTCGCGCGGCCACGCGGGCGCCGCCCCCGAGCTCTACTTCGAGGTCGCGGCCGTCGTGACGACGTTCCTGCTCGCGGGCCGGTACGCCGAGCACCGCTCGAAGCGGCGCGCGGGCGACGCGCTGCGGTCGCTGCTCGCGCTGGGCGCGAAGGACGCGGAGCGCGTGCTGCTCACCCCCGACGGCACCCCGCGCACCGGGCCCGACGGCGCGCGCGTCACCGAGCGCGTGCCCGTCGCCGACCTCGCCGTGGGCGACGTGTTCCTCGTGCGGCCGGGCGACAAGGTCGCGACGGACGGCGTCGTGCTCGAGGGGTCGAGCGCCGTCGACACGTCGCTGCTCACGGGCGAGCCGGTGCCGGTCGACGTCCGCCCCGGCGACGCCGTGACCGGCGCGACGGTGAACGCGGCGGGCGCGCTGCTGGTGCGGGCGACGCGCGTGGGCGAGGAGACGACGCTCGCGCAGATCGGCCGCCTCGTCACGCAGGCCCAGACGGGCAAGGCGCCGGTGCAGCGGCTCGCGGACCGCATCTCCGCGGTGTTCGTGCCCGTCGTGCTGGTGCTCGCGGTGGGGACCCTGGCCGCGTGGCTCCTCGCGGGCGCCGGGACGCAGCTCGCGTTCACCGCCGCGGTCGCGGTCCTCATCATCGCGTGCCCGTGCGCGCTGGGGCTCGCGACGCCGACGGCCCTGCTCGTCGGCACGGGCCGGGGTGCGCAGCTCGGCGTCCTCATCAAGGGCCCGGAGATCCTCGAGTCGACGCGCCGCGTCGACACGGTGGTGCTCGACAAGACGGGCACGGTCACCCAGGGCGCGATGGCGCTCGAGACGGTCGTCACGCCGTCGAGTCGCGCGCCGCTCGACCGGCTCGTGGCCGACGGCCCGACGGCCGCGGACGCGCGCGACGCCCTGCGGCACGCGGGCGCGGTCGAGGCCCTGAGCGAGCACCCGATCGCGCGCGCGATCACCGCGGCCGCGCGCGACCTGCCCGCGGGCGCCGCGGCGTCGGACGACGGCCCCCGGGTCGGGGCCGACGGCGTCGCGGTGGGCTCGCTGCAGGCGTTCGACTTCCGCAGCGCCCCGGGCGGCGGGGTCGAGGCCGTCGTCCGGACCGCGCACTCGGGTCTCTCGCTGGGCGCCGACGGGGCGGGGCTCACCGCGCGCCGGGTGCTCGTCGGACAGCCCGCGTGGCTCGCGCGCGAGGGCGTGACCCCGGAGCCGGCTCTCGACGACGCGTTCGCGGCGGCCGAGGGGTCGGGGGCGAGCGCCGTCGTCGTCGCGTGGGACGGCCGGGCGCGCGCCGTGCTCGTGCTGCGCGACCCGGTGAAGCCCACGTCGGCCGAGGCCGTGCGCGAGCTCCGGGAGCTCGGCCTGCGGCCCTACCTGCTCACGGGCGACGGCGAGGGCGCGGCCCTCGAGGCGGCGCGCGCCGTCGGCATCGCGGAGACGGACGTCGTCGCGCGCGTCCTCCCCGACGAGAAGGTCGACGTCGTCGCCCGGCTCCAGCGCGAGGGGCGCGTCGTCGCGATGGTCGGGGACGGCGTGAACGACGCCGCCGCGCTCGCGACGGCCGACCTCGGGCTCGCGATGGGGACCGGCACGGACGTCGCGATCGAGGCGAGCGACCTCACGCTCGTGCGCGGCGACCTGCGCAGCGCGGCGACCGCGATCCGGCTGTCGCGCCGCACGCTGCGCGTCATCCAGCAGAACCTCTTCTGGGCCTTCGCGTACAACGTGGCGGCCATCCCGCTCGCGGCGGCCGGCCTGCTCAACCCGATGATCGCGGGCGCGGCGATGGCCGCGAGCTCGGTGCTCGTCGTCGGCAACTCGCTGCGTCTGCGCCGCGCTGCCTGACGCCCGGCACCCGCCCCGGAACCGACACCCGCCGAACACGGGGACGGCGACCGGAACCGCTCGGATCCGGTCGCTGACCCCGTGCTCGGCGGGAGGGGTGGGGGTCAGAGTGAGGGTCAGCGGAAGCGGCGGCCCTCGTCGCGGCGGTAGGCGCCGACCGCGAGGACGGCGAACAGCACCGTCCAGCCCAGGAGCACGAACCACGCCGCGCCGTACGCCGGCTCGCCCGTGAGGGCCTGGACGAGCAGGTCGCGGCCCGCGCGGGTCGGGGTGGCCTTCGAGATGGCGTCGAGCCAGTCGGGGAAGAGGAACGGCGGCAGGAACAGGCCGCCCGCGAACGCGAGCGGGAAGAGGATCACCTGCACCACCGGGAGCGCCGCCTTCGCCGACAGCGAGTAGCCGATCGCCATGCCGAGCAGCACGAACGGCACGGACACGAGCAGCACCGTCCCGACGCCCGCGAGGAGCTGGGTCGCGGTGACGCTCGCGTCGGTGAACAGCCAGCCGATGAGGATGAGCGGCACGAGGCCGAACAGCGAGAAGATCCCGCCGTTGAGCACGCGCGCCGCCATGCGCGGCGCAGGCCCCGCGGGCAGCGTGCGGACGAACGGGTCGAACGGCAGCTGCCGGTCCTCCGCGACGCCGAGCCCGTACGTGAACAGGCTCGCCGAGCAGATCGCGAACAGCCCGAGCGAGGCGACGGCCATGGTCGCCGCCACCGGGTCCTGGGCCACGGCCTTCTGCGGCACGACGAAGAAGAACATCGCGAGCGCCGGGAACAGCAGGTTGCCGAGCACCGCGACGGGAACGCGCACGGTCTCGAGGAACTGGTACTTGAGGTGCAGCCACGTGAGGCGCAGCGGCCCGGGCAGCGCCGCCGTCCGCGGGGTGGTGGTCGTGGTGGTCATCGGGCCCGTGCCTCCGTCGTCGGGGCCGCGCCGCGCGCGACCATCTGCTCGAACGCCTCCTCGAGGCTCGCGCCCCGGATCTCGAGGTCGTGGAAGTCGACGCCCGAGGTGACGAGCTCGCGCACGAGGGCGTCGGCGTCGGGCGTGTACAGCTCCTGGCGGCCGTCGCCGAGCCGGTCGGCCCGCACGACGCCCGGGCGGTCGCGCAGGTCGACGGCCGACCCGACGACGACGCGCCGCAGGGACACGCGCCGCAGGATCGCGTCGAGCGAGTCGTCGGCCTTCACGACGCCCTGGTCGATGACGACGACGCGCTGGGCGAGCGCCTGCACCTCCTCGAGGTAGTGGCTCGTGAGCAGCACCGTCCCGCCGCCCGCGTGGTACGCGCGGATCGCGTCCCACAGCGCCTGGCGTGCGCCGACGTCGAGGCCCGTCGTCGGCTCGTCGAGCAGCACGACGCGCGGGCGGCCCACCAGCGAGAGCGCGACGGCGAGGCGGCGCTTCTGCCCGCCGGACATCGCGCCCGTCTGGCGGCCCGCGAGCTCGGTGAGGCCGAACTGCTCGAGCAGCTCCGCCGTCGGGACCGGGTCGGGGTAGTGGCCGCCGACGAAGTCCACGACCTCCCGCACCTTGAGCGTCGCGGGCAGGCCCGTCTCCTGCGGCGTGAGGCCGAGACCGACGCGGCTGCGCGCGTCGCGCGGGTCGCCCCCGAGGAGCCGCACCGTCCCGGAGTCGGGCCGTCGCTGCCCGCTGACCAGGGACAGCAGCGTCGACTTCCCGGCGCCGTTCGGGCCGAGCAGCCCGACGAGCTCGCCGCCCCCGACGGTGAGGGAGACGTCGTCGAGCGCGACGACCGCGCCGAAGCGACGCGTCACGCGGTCGACGGCGACCACGGGCGGGGTGCGGTCCGTGCCCGACGGCGCGGGCTCGGCTCGGGCGGTCCGGACCGGGCCGGTGCGCTCGGTGCGCTCGGTGCGCTCGTCGCTCATGGTCGGGCTCCCTTCAGGAGGGCGTCGAGGGCGGTCGTGTAGTCCTCGAAGGCGACGCGACCGCGGGCGGTGAGGGACAGGTAGGTGGCGGGCGTGCGGCCCTCGTGCGTCTTGGTGACGGTCACGTAGCCGGCGTCCTCGAGCTTGCGCAGGTGCGTCGACAGGTTGCCCGCGGTCATGTCGAGGAGCTTCTGGAGCTTGGGGAAGGACAGCTCGTCACCCGTCGGGAGGGTGGCGAGCGTCGCGACCACGCGCAGCCGCGCGGGCGCGTGGATGACGGGGTCGAGCTCGGTCTCAGGCATCGGCCGCACCCTCCGCCGGCCGGGCGGGCACGGGGCGGGACGCGCGGCGCCGTCGTCGGACGCGCACGACCTGCTCGATCCCGGCCATGACGAGGAACCCGCCGCCGCCCGCGAGCGCCATGACGAGGTAGGTGAGCGGCAGCCCGGCGAAGGTCGCGACGGCTGCGGTGAGCAGGATCCACACCCCGAGGACGAACAGCCCGCGGTCACCGAACGCGGCGGCGCCGCCGAGGTAGAGGAGGCCGACGACGACGCACGCGAACGCGTTGCTCGCGAGCGCCATGACCTCCTCGGACGCCCCGGCGCGGGCCAGCCCGCCGAGCACGAGGCCGAAGCAGAGGAACCCGAGCATCCACGACCACCCGTACATCGCCCCGGTGCGGGCGCTCACGCCGCGCGTCCCGGCGGTGCGCGTGACGCTGTGGACGATCGTGAACGCGACGGCGGCCGCGATGAGGCTGAAGAAGACCCAGAAGGCCCACGGCTCGGGCTGGGCGCCCATGACCTGGCCGGCGCCGCTCGTGACGCGGACCGTAGCGGTCCCGTCCGCGACCCGGACCGCGCTCGTCCACAGGCACAGGTAGCCGACGAGCCAGGCGACGCCCCACGCGAGGAACAGCAGCCGGGAGTCGGGCTCGGTCGCCTGGCGCGCGCGCTCCTGCTGCTCGCGGATGAGGCGGAGCGTCTCGGCGGCGCCGAGGGACGGCTCGTCGGGCTCGCCGACGGCCCCGTCGTGGACGGCGTCGCCGTGGTCGGTCGTCATGGTGGCCTCTCGGTGGTGCGGGTCATTCCGGAAACTACTTTGCGCTGCAAACCTGTTTGTAGATTCCCACATGTGGGCGCGGTCGCGCAAGACCCGGGGGGCGGATGGCGGCGCACCTCCGAAATGTGATATCACTTTGCTATACACGACGCGGCCCCGCCGCAGGAGAGGACGACCACCGTGACCGAGAGCGCAGCACCCCCGCAGGAGTCCGTCGGCGGCGAACCGACCGGCCGCCCCGTCGGCCACGACGGCACGCGCGTCGACGTCACCGAGCGGCCCGCCTGGTCCCTCGGCGCGGGCGGCGCGGCCGCCGTCATCGCGCTGAGCATCGTCCTTCTCCTCGGCGGCACGGGGCTCGTCGTGGCCGCCGCGACGGAAGCCGGCAACCCCGCCGTGCTCATCACGCTCGGCGTCCTGGCGTTCCTCGCGGGCGTGCTCGTCCCGACCGGCGTCGCCGTCATCAACCCCGGCGAGACGGTCGTCGTCCAGTTCTTCGGCCGCTACCTCGGCACCGTCCGCACCACGGGCCTCGTCGCGACGGTGCCGCTCAGCACCCGCCGCCGCGTGTCCGTGCGCGTCCGGAACTTCGAGACGAGCGAGCTCAAGGTCAACGACGCCGACGGCAACCCCATCAACATCGCCGCGATCGTCGTCTGGCAGGTCGCCGACACCGCCAAGGCGTCGTTCGCGGTCGAGGACTACGACGACTTCGTCGTGGTCCAGGCCGAGTCCGCGCTGCGCCACGTCGCGATGTCCCACCCCTACGACGACGCCGAGGCCGGCGAGGAGTCGCTGCGCGGCGCGACGGAGGTCGTCTCGGCCGAGATCGCGGCGGAGGTCGCGGAGCGCGTCGTCGTGGCGGGCGTCGAGGTCATCGAGGCCCGCATCTCCAACCTCGCCTACGCGCCCGAGATCGCGCAGGCGATGCTCCAGCGCCAGCAGGCCGGGGCGATCATCGCGGCACGCTCGCGCATCGTCGAGGGCGCGGTCTCCATGGTCGAGGACGCCCTGTCCCGCCTCGAGGCCGAGGACATCGTCACGCTCGACGACGAGCGCCGCGCGACGATGGTCTCGAACCTCCTCGTGGTGCTCTGCGGCGACAGCCGCGTGACGCCCGTCGTCAACACGGGGTCCCTGTACCAGTGACGCCCGTCGGGCCCACGCCGCCCGAGAAGCGCGACGCGCCCGACGACGGCGACCAGCCGTCGTCGGGCCGCGGCGTGCCCGCGGGCGGGCAGCAGGCCACGCCGGAGGGCGACGCACCCTTTCCGGGCGAGCAGGCGTCGTCGGGCACGGGCACAGCCCCCGGCGCGGGCACGGGCACGGGCACGGGCCGAGCGCAGCGGCCGCAGCGCAAGTCGGTCCTCCTGCGCCTCGACCCCGCCGTGCACGACGCCCTCGCCCGCTGGGCCGGCGACGACCTGCGCAGCGTCAACGCGCAGATCGAGATGCTCCTGCGCCGAGCGCTCGACGACGCGGGCCGTCTCCCCCGCGACGTCCGCCCGCCCCGCCGCCCGGGCCGCCCACCCCGCCAATAGCCCCTCCACCCGCCGAACACGGGGTCCGCGACCGCTCTCGCCCCGATCCGGTCGCGGATCGCGTGCTCGCGGGGTGCTCCGCCCGTGGTCGGCGGACAGGTATCGTCCAGGAGGCGCCGAGGTGGCTTTCGGTGAGCGGTGCTATAACCGGACGGTGCCCGACCTGACCGCTCCCGGCTCCCCCGCCGCGCCCGTGCCCGGCCCGACGGCCGCCGTCGTGCCCGGCACCGCCGACGGCGCTCCCGCGCGCCCGGACCGCGCCACGCGCCGTCGTATCGGCGCGGAGATCTGGATCGTGCTCGGGCTCAGCCTCGGCAAGTCGGCGGTCTACGCGATCATCAACATCGTCGCGCGGCTCACCGCCGGGACCCCGCTCGGCGAGCAGTCCGCGAGCCTCAACGTGAGCCGGTCGGCCCGCCCGTACCTCGACCTCACCTACCAGCTCGTCGGGATCTTCTTCGCCGTGCTGCCCGTCGCGCTCGCGCTGTACCTGCTCAGCGCGCGCGGCCGCTCCGCCGTCCGTGCCATCGGGCTCGACGGCGCCCGGCCGCTGCGCGACGTCGGCTGGGGGTTCGCCCTCGCCGCGGCCATCGGGATCCCCGGCCTGGGGTTCTACGCGCTCGGCCGTGTCCTCGGCATCACGGTCGAGGTCCAGGCGTCGGCGCTCAACGCCGCGTGGTGGACGGTGCCCGTGCTCATCCTCGCCGCGCTGCAGAACGGCCTGCTCGAGGAGGTCATCGCGGTCGGCTACCTGTTCGAGCGCACGCGCGACCTCGGCTGGGGCCGCGTGAAGTTCGTCGTGTGGAGCTCGCTCCTGCGCGGGTCCTACCACCTGTACCAGGGCTTCGGGCCGTTCCTCGGGAACGTCGTCATGGGCGTCGTGTTCTCGTGGTTCTACACGTCCCGCTGGGGCCGGCACCGCGTCATGCCGCTCGTGATCGCGCACACCCTGCTCGACGTCGTCGCGTTCGTCGGGTACGCGCTCCTGCCCCTGGAGTGGAAGCAGTCCCTGGGCCTCGCCTGACGCCGCCCGCCGAGGGAGAGCCGAGGTCGTCCGGATCAGGGCTCTACCTCGGCAGACCAGGGCTCTGTCTCGGCAGACCACGGCTCTACTTCGGCAGACCAGGGCTCTACTTCACCAGACCACCGCTCTACCCCACGGGACCACGGCTCTCCCTCGGCAGGCCAGGGCGTCAGGCGCCGCGGAGCGCGCGGAGCTGCTCGCGGCGCTCCGCCTGGAGCACCGGGTCGGGCACGGGCAGGGACGCGAGGAGGCGCTGCGTGTACTCCTCGCGCGGGCTGCCCAGCACCTCGGCGCCCGTACCTTCCTCGACCAGCCGCCCGCGGTAGAGCACCGCGATGCGGTCGGACAGCAGGTCCACGACGGCGAGGTCGTGCGACACGAACAGGCTCGCGAAGCCCAGCTCGCGCTGCAGCTCGGCGAACAGCTCGAGCACGCGCGCCTGCACGGAGACGTCGAGCGCCGACGTCGGCTCGTCGGCTACGAGCAGCTCCGGGTCGAGCGCGAGGGCCCGGGCGAGCGACGCGCGCTGGCGCTGCCCGCCGGAGAGCTCGTGCGGGAACCGGTCACCGTACGACCGCGGGAGCTGCACGGCCTCCAGGAGCTCGTCGACGCGCCCGCGCGCCGCCTGGGGCGACTCCGCGCGCCCGTGCACGACGAGCGGCTCCGCGACGCAGTCCGCGATCGTGAGCAGCGGGTTGAAGCTCGTCGCGGGGTCCTGGAACACGAACCCGATGCGCGGCCGCACGGGGCGCAGCTCGCGCTCCTTCACGCCGTTCATCTCGACGCCGAGCACGCGCAGCGACCCGCCCGTCACCCGGGTGAGGCCGGCGACGGCGCGCGCGAACGTCGTCTTGCCGGAGCCGGACTCGCCCACGAGGCCGAGCACCTCGCCGGGCCGGATGGTGAGCGAGACGTCGTCGACCGCGGTGAAGCCGGGACGGCGCAGGCGGCCCGGGTAGGTGACGGTCAGTCCCTGCGCCGCCACCACGGGCTCCGCGTCCGCCCATCCGACGTCGCGGGCCGACGCGCGGGCCTCGGCCCGCGCGGTCCCCTCGCCGACGCGCGGCACCGAGTCGAGCAGCGCGCGCGTGTACGCGGCCTGCGGGGCGGCGAAGAGCTCGCGCGCGGGCGCCTGCTCGACGACCTTCCCCTGGTACATGACCGCGACCCGGTCGGCGAGGTCCGCGACGACGCCCATGTTGTGCGTGATGAGCACGATGGCCGTGCCGAACTCGTCGCGGCACCGGCGCAGGAGGTCGAGGATCTCGGCCTGGACGGTCACGTCGAGCGCGGTCGTGGGCTCGTCCGCGACGATGAGCCCCGGGTCGAGCACGAGGGCCATGGCGATGACGATGCGCTGCTTCTGCCCGCCGGAGAACTGGTGCGGGTAGTGGTCGACGCGCGTCTCCGGGTCGGGGATGCCGACGCGCCGCAGCACGTCGACCGCGCGCCGGCGCGCCTCGCGCCGCGACACCTTCGTGTGCGCGCGGATGCCCTCGACGATCTGCCAGCCCACCGTGTACACGGGGTTGAGCGCGGCGGACGGCTCCTGGAAGACCATCGCGACGTCGGTCCCGCGGACCTGGCGCAGCCGCTCCCCGCCCAGCGTCACGACGTCGTGGTCGGCCGTCCCGGCCTTGTTCGTCAGCACGACGGCGCCGCGCGCGGTCGCGGTCGACGGCAGCAGGCCGAGGATCGTCTTCGCGGTCACCGTCTTGCCGGAGCCCGACTCGCCGACGACGGCCAGCACCTCTCCGGGCGCGACCTCCAGGTCGACGCCGTCGACGGCGCGCACGGCCCCGGCGTCGGTCGCGAACGACACCGCGAGGTCGCGGATCGTCACGACGGGGCGTGCGGCGTCACCGCTCTCGCGGCGGGTCGTCTCGGTCACGGCGCTCATCGCCGGTCCTCCGTCTCGTCGTGGGGTGCGTCCGCAGGAGCAGCCGCAGGACCGACCGCGGGGCCCGTCGCCGGACCTGTCGTAGGGCCGCCGTCGTCCGGGGTGCTGCCGACCCGCCCGTCGAGCCCGACGGCGTCGGGGTCGCGCTGCCCGGGGACGGCCGCGAGCTCGTCGGAGCGCGAGCCCGCGCCCTCGATCGCGTCGAGGCCGCCGGGGCCGGCGGTGAGCGTGCCGCCCGGGACGACCGACGTCTCCGCGACGTCGCCCGACACCTCGGCGGACGCGCGGCGCGAGCGCAGCCGGGGGTCGGCGAGGTCGTTGAGGCTCTCGCCGACGAGCGTGATGCCGAGCACCACGAGCACGATCGCGAGGCCCGGGAAGAGGGCGGTCCACCAGATGCCGCTCGTCACGTCGGACACGGCCTTGTTGAGGTCGTAGCCCCACTCGGCGGCCGCGGTCGGCTCGATGCCGAACCCGAGGAACCCGAGCCCGGCGAGCGTGAGGATCGCCTCGGACGCGTTGAGCGTGACGATGAGCGGCAGCGTGCGGGTCGAGTTCCGCAGGACGTGGCGCACCATGATGCGCCGGTGCGGCGTGCCGAGCACGCGCGCCGAGTCGACGAACGCCTCGCCCTTGATCCGCACGACCTCCGCGCGCGTGACGCGGAAGTACTGCGGCACGAACACCACGGTGATCGAGAAGGCCGCGGCGAGGATGCCGCCCCACATGCTCGACTGGCCGCCGGAGATGACGATCGCCATGAGGATCGCGAGGAGCAGGGACGGGAACGCGTAGATCGCGTCGCAGACCACGACGAGCAGGCGGTCGGCCCAGCCGCCGAAGTACCCGGAGACGAGCCCGAGCAGCACCCCGACGACGATCGAGGCGAGGATCGCCACGACGATGACGAGGAGCGCCGTCTGCGCGCCCCAGATGACGCGCGACAGGACGTCGTAGCCGCCGACGGTCGTGCCGAGCAGGTGCTCGGCGGACGGCGGCTGCTGCGCGCCGAACGGCCCGTCCGCGGTGCGGAGCTGGCTGTACCCGTAGGGGGCGAGCACGGGCGCGAGGGCGGCGGTGAGCAGGAAGAGGCCCGTGATGACGAGGCCCGTGACGAGCATGCCGCGCTGCAGCCCGACGCTCTGCCGGAGCTGGTGGACGACGGGCAGGCGCTTCCACCACGCGACGCGCCCGCGCTCGGGGACGACGACGGGGACGGGGCCCCCGGTGCCCGGACCGGCCGGGACGACGGTCTCCGCGACCATGTCAGTACCTCACCCTCGGGTCGATGAGCGCCGCGATGATGTCGACGAGGAAGTTCGTGACCGCGACGATCACGGCCATCAGCACGACGATCCCCTGCACGGCGACGAAGTCGCGCGCCTGGAGGTACTCGGCGAGCTGGAAGCCGAGCCCCTTCCACTCGAACGTCGTCTCGGTGAGCACGGCGCCCGCGAGGAGCATCGCGACCTGGAGCCCGATGACGGTGATGATGGGGATGAGCGCGGGGCGCCACGCGTGCGCGCGCACGAGCCGGGACTCGCGCACGCCGCGCGACCGCGCCGCGACCACGTAGTCGGTCGAGAGCGTCCCGATGACGTTGGTGCGCACGAGCCGCAGGAACACGCCCGCCGTGAGCAGCCCGAGCGCGAGCGCCGGGAGGACGGCGTGCTGGAGCACGTCACCGACGATCGCCGGGTCGCCCGTCCGGATCGCGTCGATCAGGTAGAAGCCGGTCGGGTCGTCGAGGAACTGCAGCTCGATCTCCGCGTCGGTGGACGCGCGCCCGGACACGGGCAGCCAGCCGAGCCACACCGAGAAGACGAGCTTGAGCATGAGGCCGGCGAAGAACACGGGCGTCGCGTAGGCGAGGATCGCGGAGACGCGCAGGATCGCGTCGGGCACGCGGTCGCGCAGGTAGCCCGCGAGCATGCCCAGCGGGATGCCGACGACGAATGCGACGAGCAGAGCGTAGACCGCGAGCTCGAGCGTCGCGGTGCCGTACGTCGCGAGCACCTCGGTGACCGGGCGGTTGTCGCTGATCGTCGTGCCGAAGTCGCCGCGCACGATGCCGCCGAGGTACTCGAGGTACTGCACGACCACCGGGCGGTCGTACCCGGCCTCGTGGATGCGCTCGGCGAGCTGGTCCGGCGTGAGCCGGCCGCCGAGCGCCGCGGTGATCGGGTCGCCCGTGGCCCGCATGACCACGAAGACCGTGGTCACGAGGATGAAGACCGTCGGGATGATGAGCAGCGCGCGGACCAGGATGTAGCTCCCGAGCCCGCCGCCGCGGCGGCGGGTCGTGCGCGGGGTGCGCACCCGCCCCGCGCGGCCGGGGCCGCGGGGCGCGTCCTCGCCGACGGGCACGTCGGTGGTAGTGGTCGTCATGTCGTCTCTTCCTCAGGTGCCCGGGCGTCGGCGTGGTCGCCGGTCCGGACGAGCGGTGCCCGGCCCTCCCCGCGGGTCGCGGGGGGAGGGCCGGGCGGCTGGGGCAGCTGCCGGTCAGCCCTTGGACAGCGCCGCGTAGCGGAACTTGAAGGACGGGTCCAGCGTGTCCTCGGCCCCCTCCACGTCCGTCCCGACGACCGCGACCTGCGCGCCCTGGAGGTACGGGAGCGTGGACAGGTCCGCCGCGACCTTGCTCTGGATCTCCTCGATGAGCGCGGTGCGCTCGTCGGCGTCGGGCGTCGCCGCCTGCTGGAGGATGAGGTCGTTGACCTCCTGGTTGGCGTAGTGGTTCACCAGGAAGTTCTCCGTGAGGAAGAACGGCGTGAGGTAGTTGTCCGCGTCGGAGTAGTCCGGGAACCAGCCGAGCTGGTACGCCGGGTAGACGTCGGACGTGCGCTCCTTGGCGTACGTGACCCACTCGGTGGTCTGCAGGTTGACCGTGAAGAGGCCGTCCTTCTCGAGCTGGTCCTTGATGAGCGCGTACTCGTCGGCCGACGACGGGCCGTAGTGGTCGTTCGAGTACTGCAGGTTGAGCGTCACGGGCGTCTCGACGCCGGCGTCGGTCAGGAGCTGCTGCGCCTTCGCGGCGTCGGGCTTGCCCGCGCCGTCGCCGTACATCTCCTTGAGCGGCTCGGCGGCGCCGGTCAGGCCCGCGGGGACGTAGGAGTACAGCGGGGTGTAGGTGCCCTTGTAGACCTGGTCCGAGAGCTCGTCGCGGTCGATGAGCGACGCGGCGGCCTGGCGCACGGCGAGCGCCTTCGCCGGGTCGGCCTCCGGCGTCTTCGCGCCGAACGGCTGGGTGTCGAAGTTGAACGTGATGTAGCGGATCTCGCCGCCCGGGCCGTCCACGACCTTGACGTCGTCGTTGCCGCGCAGGTCCTCGATGTCCGTCGCGGACAGGCTGCGCCACGCGACGTCGATCTTGCCCTGCTGGATCTCGAGCTTCATGTTCGACGCCTCGGCGAAGTACTTCACCGCGACCTTGTCGGTCTTCGCCGGGCCGAGGAGGCCCTCGTAGCCGTCGTACGCCTCGTAGGAGACGAGCTCGTTGAACTTGTAGCCCGTGATCGTGTACTGGCCGGCGAACGCCTTGCCGTCGACGATGTCCTGGTCCGAGGTGAGCGCGTCGGCCGCGAAGACGTCCTCGTCGACGATCGGGCCCGCCGGGCTGGACAGGATCTGCGGGAAGAGCTGGTCGTTCTCGCTCTTCAGGTGGAAGACGACGGTCGTGTCGTCGGGCGCCTCGACGCTGTCGAGGTTGTAGAGCAGCGACGCCGGCCCGTTCTCGTCGTTGATCGCGACCTGGCGGTCGAACGAGAACTTCACGTCGGACGACGTGAGGTCGTTGCCGTTGGCCCACTTGAGGCCCGGCTTGAGCTTGACCGTGTACTCGGTCGGCGAGGTGAACTCGGCCGACTCCGCGATGTCGGGCTCGACGTCGGGGCTGCCGTACGGGGTGTTCATGAGGAACGGGAAGACCTGGTTCATCACGGCGAACGAGCCGTTGTCGTACGAGCCGGCCGGGTCGAGCACCGTGACCTTGTCGGTGGTGCCGATGACGAGCGAGCCGCTCGCCGAACCGCCGCCGTCACCGTCGCCCTCGCCGTCGCTCGAGCCCCCGCCGCACGCGGTCAGGGTCAGCGTCACCGCCGTGATGCCGGCGGCCGCGGCGAGGAGCCGCTTCCTGGACACCGCTGTCATGTGTCTACCTCTTTCTCGGGTTTCTCGGGGTGCGAGACACCGGTGGCGCGACCTTGCACGCACCAGGACCCCGACCTGTCGGCGGAGTGCCGTGATTTCTAGCACAGTGCCGTGTCGCACAGGTGTCAGGATCGACAGAAACCCGGACAGAACGCCAGCGTTGTTACCCGGTCGTAACCCTGCGCCCCGGGCAACGGTCGTGACGTGAGACACACTCACGGCGGTCGCGCCGTGGGTGTAAGGTCCCGCCCCTTTCGGGGCGCCCGGCCCTGGCGGACGACGGCCGCACGGCCCTCAGGAGCCCGCGCGGTCCTCCGGTCCTGCTGCCCCGGGACCACCCGCTGCCGGGCCGTCCGGGGCAGGCTCGACCGGGGCGGGCTCCACCGGGGCGGGCTCGGCCGGCGCGGGGTCGGCCGGGGCGAGGTCGCTCGTCGGGGACGCGTCGGGCGCGGGAGCCGCCGGGTCGGCGGCCAAGGTTCCGGCGGGCGCCCCGCCCACGGCCGACGGCGGGGCGACGCCCGGGTGCACCGCGGCGGCGCCCAGCACCGACCCGCCCGTCACGACGACGCCGGCCGCGACCGCCTGTGCGCGGAGGTCGGCGAGCTCCCGCGCGACCGCCCGGACCGCGAAGCCGGAGACCACGTGGATCGCCCCTGACACGAACGCGTACAGGGCGAACACCACGGTGACGAGGCGCAGCACGTCGAACGCGTCGAGCGGGCGTGTGACGAGGAGGATCCCGAAGAGCACCGACACGATCCCCACGGCGAGCATCCACGCCCAGCCGAGGTCGCGGTTGCGCACGAGCGCCGCCGCCCCCGCGATCGTCGTGATGCCGAGGACGAGCACCCAGACGGCGAGGACGTAGTACAGCGCCGTCGCGCCGAGGTCCGGCCACAGCGCCACCACCACGCCGAACACGACGTTGACCCCGGCCTGCGCGAGCCACCACGCCGACCCGACCTGCTTGCGGTGCACGAACCCCTGGACGGCGACCAGCACGCCGTCGGCCACGAGGAACGCCCCCAGCACGACCCGGAGGGTCCCCAGCTGCTCGAGCGGCTCGATCATGAGGAGCAGGCCCAGGACGACGAGGAGCGTGCCCCGGACGACGGGGAGCCACCACACCCGGCGGAAGGGGTTGCGCTCCTGCCCGCTCTCGTCCGGCGTCGCGGGTGCGGCGCCTCCGGCCTCGTCGCGCTGCGTCGTCGTGCCACGTGCCATGCCGACCTCCCCGGGAGTGCGTGCCCCCCCATGCTAGAGAGGCCTTCCTCACACCCGCCCGTCGAACAACCCCCCACGGGCATCGGACAAGCGGTCGAACCGGGCGAATCACCCGGAGGAATCGGCCAAATACCGCGCCTGCCGGGACCCCCGGACCTAGACTCGCAGGCATGTCCTCCCCCGCGCCCGAGCCGACGACGGGCGACACGCCCCACGGGGGCGCGGTCGTCGAGGTCGGGTCGCTCGCCGCGTCGGGCCGGCGTGACGCCCGTCCCCAGACCGGCGCGCTCGAGGCGCTGCTCGCCCCGCGCGGCCGCGACGACGACGGCACGGTCCGGGTCGTCGACACCGCCGAGCAGCGGGTCCGGCACCCGATCGACTTCGTCAACCTCGTGCTGTGCGCGGTGGGTGTCGCGGTCGTCATGCTCATGTCGGTGTACGCGCACGGCACGACCGAGGGCGTCGCGGAGGACGTGCAGAACTTCTCGGACGTGCTCGCCCGCGTGCTCTTCCTCCCGGTCACCGTGCTCGAAGGGCTCATCACGCTCTTCGTGCCGCTCGCGGTGCTGGTCGAGCTCGGTCTGCGCCGGTTGGGGCGGCAGGTCGTCGAGTCCATCGTCGCCGCCGCGCTCGGCCTGCTCCTCGGGGTGCTGGTCGTGCTCGCGCTGCGCACGTGGGGCTCCGACGACCTGATCCGCGGGCTCTCCGCGTTCATCGACGGGTCGTGGCAGCTCACCATCCCCGACTACCTGTACGTCGCCGCGATCGCCGGCCTCCTCACGGCCGCGGGCACGCGCACCCGACGACGCACCGTCAAGTGGTCGTGGAACCTGCTGTTCGTCGCGATCGGCGTCGTGCTCATCACCGGCCAGGTCTCGCTGCCGGGCATCATCATCACGCTGCTGCTCGGGCGCATCGCCGGGCTGGCCGTGCGGTACGTCTCCGGCGTCCGCAGCGAGCGCGCCTACGGGCCCGACCTCGTGGCCGGGGTCCGACGCGCGGGGTTCGCCCCCGTGGCGCTCGTCCGCGTGCGCGACGTCACCGACGACGACGAGCTCGCCGAGGCGGCGGACGACCCCATCACGGAGGTCGACGCCGAGGGCCGCATCACGGCCGAGGTGCACGTGGGCGTGCTGCGCGCGCCGGGCGCGGGCGACGACGGCGGGACCGTCCTCACCGCCGACGCGGCCCTCGCGGCGCACCACCTCGGGGCCGCGCACCCCGACGAGAGCGAGGCCCCGCAAGGCACGGACGCCGCCCCCGAGCCGCAGGACGCCCCGTCCGACCCGGCCGCGATCGCGCTGACGCGCGCGGGCGACAACCGCGTCTACGCGATGCTCGCGGAGGACGACGTGCGCCGCGACGTCGTCGTGCTCGACGGCGACCGCCAGGTCGTCGGCTTCCTCACCCGCTTCTGGCGGTCGCTGCGCCTGCGCGGCAGCGAGGGCCGCGCCGCGATCTCGCTGCGCGCCGCCGCGGAGCGCACGGCCCTCCTGTCCTACGCGGCACGGGCGGCCGGCGTCCGCACGCCGCGGCTCCTGGGCGTCGCCGAGTCCGCCGACTCGATGGTGCTGGTCCAGGAGCACGCGACGGGTGCCGTGTCGCTGCGCGACCTGCCCGTCGAGGACGTCACCGGCTCGGTGCTCAACGAGGCGTGGCGCCAGCTCCGCCTCGCCCACTCCGCGGGGATCGCGCACCGTGCCCTGACCTCCGACGTCGTGCTCGTCTCGCACGAGCCGGCGACGGGCGCCCCGGAGGTGTGGCTCACCGGGTGGGAGCAGGGCGACATTGCGTCGTCCGAGCTCGCGCGCCGCATGGACCTCGCCCAGATGGTCGCGCTGCTCGCGCTGCGCGTCGGGGCGCAGCGCGCGGTCGAGTCGGCGGTGAGCGTGCTGCCCGACGACGACATCGCCGCCATCGGCCCGCTGCTCCAGTCGGTCGCCCTGCCGCCGAGCACGCGCGAGGAGATCCGGCAGGACAAGGAGCTGCTCAAGGAGCTGCGCGCCGCGCTCGTGGAGCGGCTGCCCGAGGCGGACGTCGAGCCGCAGCGGATCACGCGGTTCGGCGCCCGCACGGTGCTGACGATCGCGCTCGTGATCGCCGCGGTGACCGCGCTCGTCACGTCGTTCAACTTCGAGCAGATCGCCGAGGCCGTCACCGAGGCGAACCCGTGGTGGGCCGTCCTGTCGTTCGTCCTCGGCATCCTCACGTGGGTCGGCGCCGCGATGACGCTCACGGCGTTCTCGCCGAAGCGCCTGCCGTTCTGGCGCGTCAACCTGACCCAGGCGGCCGGCTCCTACGTCGCGCTCGCCGCGCCCGCGGGGATCGGCCCGGCGGCGCTCAACCTCCGGCTGCTCACGAAGCGCGGCATCTCGACGCCCATGGCGGTCGCCACCGTCGCGCTCGTGCAGGTGTCGCAGTTCGTCGTGACGATCCTCATCCTCGTGGTGCTGTCGGTCTTCACCGGCGAGGGTGGCCTCGTCCAGCTCCCCTCGACGACGGTGCTGCTCGCCATCGGCGGCGTCGCGCTCGCCGTGCTCGCGACGCTCCTCGTGCCCGCGGTGCGGACCTGGGCGCTCGCCAAGCTCCGGCCGACCGTCCAGCAGGTGTGGCCGCGGCTCTCGGAGATGCTCGGCCAGCCGGGGCGCCTCGCCGTCGGCCTCGCGGGGAACATCGTCATGACGCTCGGCTACGTGCTGGCCTTCGACGCCGCGCTCGCGGCGTTCGGGCAGGAGCTCGACCTCGTCGACGTCGCCGTGATCTACCTGGTCGGCAACGCGGCGGGTGCCGCCGTCCCGACGCCGGGCGGCCTGGGCACCATCGAGCTCGCGCTGACCGCGGGGCTCACCGCGGCCGGCGTCCCGGTCGCGCTCGCCACGTCGGCCACCCTCCTCTTCCGCGTCGCGACGTACTGGGCGCGCATCCCCATCGGCTGGTTCGCCATGCGCTTCCTGCAGAAGAAGGGCGACCTCTAGCCCGCACGCCCGGCCCCGTCGCGGTCCGCGCACCGCGCGGGCGGACGCCGCGGCCCCGGGGACGTTCGACCCGGGACGGCGCGGGCAGCCCCCGATAGGCTCGCCGCGCACCCGCCGTCCCCACCGGTCGCGCGCGTGCCGACGACGCCCGACGAGGTGAGGAGCCCGCACGTGAGGATCGGTGTCCCCCGCGAGGTGAGGGACGGGGAGCGGCTGGTCGCCGCCACCCCGCGCACGGTCGAGCGCCTGCGGGCGCTCGGGTACGAGGTGGTCGTCGAGCACGACGCGGGCGCGGGAGCCACGTTCTCCGACGCCGCGTACGAGGCCGCGGGCGCCGCGGTGGTCGACGCCGCGACGGCGTGGGGGGCCGACGTCGTCACCGCCGTGAACGCGCCCACCGACGCGCAGGTGGCGCTCCTGCGCCCGGGCGCGACCCTCGTCGCGATGCTCGGTCCCGCGAACGACCCCGACCTCGTGCGGCGCCTCGCCGACCACGGCGTGACCGCGCTCGCGCTCGACGCCGTGCCGCGCATCTCGCGCGCCCAGGCGCTCGACGTCCTGAGCACGCTGTCGAACGTCGCGGGCTACCGCGCCGTCGTCGAGGCCGCGGCCGAGTACGGCGGCATGTTCGCCGGGCAGGTCACCGCCGCGGGCAAGACGCCGCCCGCGAAGGTCTTCGTCATCGGCGGCGGCGTCGCGGGCCTCGCCGCGGTGGGCGCGGCCGCGAGCCTCGGCGCGCAGGTGCGCGCGTTCGACGTCCGGACCGAGGCGGCCGAGCAGATCGAGTCCATGGGCGGCACCGCCGTGCGCGAGCCCGCGGCGCAGCAGGGCATGTCGGCCGACGGCTACGCGAAGCCGCTCACGCCCGAGCAGGAGGCGGCGGCCCTCGCCGTCTACGCGCGCGAGGCGGCCGACGCGGACGTCGTCGTCACGACGGCGCTCGTGCGCGGCCGGGCGCCGCGCACCCTCACGGCCGAGGCGATCGCCGGGATGCGGCCCGGGAGCGTCGTCGTCGACCTCGCGGCCTCGGGCGGCGGCAACTGCGCGTTCACCGTGCCGGGCGAGCGCGTCGTCACCGAGAACGGTGTCGTGGTCGTCGGCTGGACCGACCTCGCGGGCCGGCTCCCGCAGCACACGTCACAGCTGCTGGGGACGAACGTCGTGCACCTGCTCGAGCTGCTCACGCCCGGCACGGACGGCGTGCCCGTGCTCGACCTCGACGACCCGGTCCAGCGCGGCATGACCGTCGCGCGCGCCGGCGAGGTCCTCTGGCCGCCGCCACCCGTCGCGGTGAGCGCCGCGCCGTCCCCCGCCGCACCACCACCGCCGGACCCCGTACAGGAGGCCGCGGACCGCGAGCGCGCCGCCGCGGAGGCCGCCGCGGCCGCGAGCCTGCGCCGCCGCCGTCGGACCGTCGGCGCCGCGCTCGCCGCGGTGCTCGTCACGCTCGCGCTGTCGTTCGCGCCGCCGTCGCTCGTCGGGCACGTCACGGTGTTCACGCTCGCGGTGATCGTCGGGTACTACGTCATCTCGAACGTCACGCACTCCCTGCACACGCCGCTCATGGCCCAGACGAACGCGATCTCCGGCATCATCCTCGTCGGCGCGCTCCTGCAGCTCGGCTCCGACGACTGGGTCGTCACGACGCTCGCGCTCGTCGCGGCGACGCTCGCGAGCATCAACGTGTTCGGTGGCTTCCTCGTCGCGAACCGCATGATCGGCATGTTCCGCAAGGACGTCCCCGCCCGCGCGCAGGGGGTGGCCCGATGACCGCCACGTCCGTCGCCCAGGCCGTCTACGTCCTCGCGGCCGTCCTGTTCGTGCTGAGCCTCGCGGGCCTGTCGAAGCAGGAGTCCGCGCGCCGCGGCAACGTCCTCGGCATGGTCGGCATGGTCCTCGCGCTCGCCGCGACGATCGTCCTCGCGCTCGGCACGAGCGCCCGACCCGTCCTCGTCACCGCACTGCTCGTCGCGATCGTGCTCCTCGTGGGCGCCGCCGTCGGGACGTGGCGGGCCCGCCGCGTCGAGATGACGCAGATGCCCGAGCTCATCGCGATCCTGCACAGCTTCGTCGGGGCCGCGGCCGTGCTCGTCGGCTTCAACTCGTACCTCACCGCGCAGGCCGCGGGGCACGACGACGTCGCGCACCTCGTCGAGGTCTCGCTCGGCGTGCTCGTGGGCGCCGTGACGTTCACCGGCTCCGTCGTCGCGTTCCTCAAGCTGTCCGGTCGCACGCGGTCGGCGCCGCTCCAGCTCCCCGGCCGGAACCTGCTCAACCTCGGGGCGCTCGTGGCGAGCCTCGGGCTCGTCGCGTGGTTCGTCGTCGCGCCGTCCGTGTGGCCGCTGCTCCTGCTCACCGTCGTGTCGCTCGCGCTGGGCTGGCACCTCGTCGCGTCGATCGGGGGCGGCGACATGCCCGTCGTCGTCTCGATGCTCAACTCGTACTCCGGCTGGGCCGCCGCCGCGGCGGGCTTCATGCTCGGCAACGACCTGCTCATCGTCACGGGCGCGCTCGTCGGGTCCTCCGGTGCGATCCTCAGCTACATCATGTGCCGGGCCATGAACCGGTCGTTCGTGTCCGTCATCCTCGGCGGTTTCGGGGCCGAGGAGGGCGCGGCCCCCGCGGGCGGCGAGGGCCCGCAGGGCGAGCACCGCGAGGTGAGCGCCGACGACGTCGCGGCCCTCCTGCGCGACGCGCGGAGCGTCGTCATCACCCCGGGCTACGGCATGGCGGTCGCCAAGGCGCAGTACCCCGTCGCCGACCTCGTGCAGATCCTGCGCGACGGCGGCGCGCAGGTCCGCTTCGGCGTCCACCCGGTCGCGGGCAGGCTCCCCGGGCACATGAACGTGCTGCTCGCGGAGGCGCGCGTCCCGTACGACATCGTGCTCGAGATGGACGAGATCAACGACGACCTGGCCGGGACGGACGTCGTGCTGGTCATCGGGGCGAACGACACCGTGAACCCCGCCGCCCTCGACGACCCGGGATCGCCCATCGCGGGGATGCCCGTGCTGCACGTGTGGGAGGCGAAGCAGGTCGTCGTCTTCAAGCGGTCCATGGCGGCCGGCTACGCCGGGGTGCAGAACCCGCTGTTCTTCCGCGAGAACACCGGGATGCTCTTCGGGGACGCCAAGCAGCGGGTCGAGGACATCGTGGCGGCGCTCCGCGCGGGCTGAGGGGCCGCGGGCGACGGGGACGGCGCGGGCCCGCGGAGCGCGCCCCGGCGATCAGCCGGGCACGCGCTCCCGGGCAGGGGCGAACGTCAGCGACGGCAGCGTCTCGAGCGTGCGGTGCGCGGCGACGTAGTCCTTGAGGTCCCCACGGAAGACGACGCGACCCGGCAGGTCGAGCAGCGTCTGGGGCCGCACCTGCCACCGCTCGACCCCGAGGTCCCACACGCCCGCGCCGTGCAGCACGTGGTAGACGAACTCCGAGCAGAAGAACCGGTCCTCGGCCTCGTGCCCGCGGCCGAACCGCGCGCCGACGAGGCCGCGCACGTTGTACGAGAACGCGTGCGAGTCGAGCAGGAACTCGGTGATCCGGACGCGGATCGCCTCGTGCTGCTCGGGGGTCACGGGCACCGCGAGCACGACCCCCGGCACGACGTCCATGCCGCGGTACAGGCCGTCGTCGAACCGCTCGCGCCGGAAGCAGCCGACGAACGGGTTGCCCGCCCGGCGTCGGCCGAAGCTGAACATGAGGTCGAGCCCCTGGTCGAGCGCCAGGGAGGAGTGCGTGAACTCGTCGCGCGTCGCCAGCGCGATCGTCCGGGACAGGACCGTACGACTGCGGGACAGGACGACGTAGACGTTCACGCGAGTGACCATACGATGCCCGAGCCCGCAAGCGGAACGGGCGGAGCGGGGTATTTGTCCGGTCAGCCGCGACGAGGCGCCGTCGGCCGGGCCCGCGAGCGCGAGATCCTCGCGCTCATCCGTCCGACGGCGCCCGGTCGAGAACCACCCGGTCGAGGACCGCCCGTGCGTGCCGGAGGACCGGCTCGTCGACCATGCGGCCCTCGAACGTGAAGACGGCGCCCGCGCCGCCCGGGTTCGCGGCCGCGGCGTCGAGCAGCGCGCGGGCGTCCGCCACCTGCTCGGCGGTCGGTGCGTAGGCGGCGCGGATCACGGGGACGTGGCTCGGGTGGATGCACGCCGTCGCGGCGAACCCCGACGCGGCCGCGTCCTCGGCCTCGGCGCGCAGCCCGTCGAGGTCGCCCACGTCGAGGTGCACCGCGTCGACCGCGGCCTTCCCCGCCGCGCCGGCCGCGAGCAGCACCGCGGCGCGGGCGTGCCGCGCGACGTCGCGGTAGGTGCCGTCCGGGCGTCGGCTCGACGTCCCGCCGAGCGACGCGACCAGGTCCTCCGCGCCCCACATGAGCGCGACGACCTCGGGCCTGCGGGCGAGCTCCGGCGCAGCGACGACGCCGGCCGCCGTCTCGCACAGCGCGAGCACCCGCACCCCGGGCAGCGTCGTCGCGAGCGCCCCGAGCGACGCGAGCAGCTCCGGCCCGGCCTTGGCGACCATGACCGTGCGCAGGCGCGTGTCCGCGAGCGCCGCCACGTCGAGCGCGTGCTCGGGCGTCCCGACGGGGTTGACGCGCACGACCGTGCGCGCCGGGTCGAGCGTCGCGGACGCCTCGACGACGGCACGCCGCGCGGCGTCCTTGGCGTGCGGGGCGACGGCGTCCTCGAGGTCGAGGATCACGGCGTCGGCGCGGTCGGCGGCCTTGGCGAACCGGTCGGGACGGTCGCCGGGGCAGAACAGCAGCGCGGGCCCGAGGCCGAACCCGCCCTCCGGCGGGACGGCGCGAGCGTGCCCGACGTCGTCGGTCACCACGCGCTCTCCTCGTCGCCGCGCTCGAGCACGGGCTCGCGCTCCCCGCCCCGTCCCGACCCGGGCTCGGCCGCCGCCACGGCCGCCCCACCGCCGTCGGGCGACGACCCGTCGGGCATGGAGCGGGCCGCGTCCTCGTGCGCGACGCGCGTCCAGAAGAGCGCGGTGCGGACGGCGCGCGCGACGAGCACGCCGTCCTGGTTGAGGCCGCGGTGCTCGAGGGTCACGACGCCCTGCCCCGGCCGCGACGCGGACAGCCGCTTCTCGACGACCTCCGTCTCGGCGTAGAGCGTGTCGCCGTGGAACAGCGGCTTCGGGAACTCGACCTCGCGGAAGCCGAGGTTCGCGACGATCGTGCCCTGCGTGACCTGCCCGACGGACAGCCCGACGAGCGTCGACAGCGTCATCATCGAGTTGACGAGCCGCTGCCCGAACGGCTGGGTCGCGGCCCACGCGGCGTCGAGGTGCAGCGCCTGGTGGTTCATCGTGAGCGTGGAGAAGACGACGTCGTCCGCCTCCGTGAGCGTGCGGCCGGGACGGTGGCGGTAGACCACGCCCGTCTCCAGCTCGTCGTAGTACAGGCCCCGCTGGACCACCTCGCGCATGCTGCTCCTCCCCTCGTCCCTGACGTCGCCAGCCGCCGACCACGAGGTTGCTGTCGGGATGACCGTCAGAACGACAGCAACGTCGTGGTCGGCGTCGGTGCCGCGCTAGCCGTCCAGTCCCAGGCTCCTCGCGATGACCATGAGCTGCACCTCGGTCGTGCCCTCGCCGACCTCGAGCACCTTCGCGTCGCGGTAGTGCCGCGCGACGGGGTTCTCGTTGAGGAACCCGTAGCCGCCGAAGATCTGCGACGCGTCGCGCGCGTTCGCCATCGCGGCCTCGCCGCCCACGAGCTTCGCGACCGACGCCTCCGCCTTGAACGGCTTGCCGCGCACGAGCTTCTGCGCGGCGTCGAGCCACGCGAGGCGCGCGGTGTGCACGCGCGCCTGCATGCGGGCGAGCGTGAACGCGACGTGCTGGTTCTCCCCGATCGACCGACCGAACACGACGCGCTCGCGCGCGTACCGCAGCGCCTCCTCGAGGCAGCCCTGCGCGGCGCCGGTCGCGAGGGCGGCGAACGCGATGCGGCCCTCGTCGAGCGCGCGGAGGAAGTTCGCGTACCCGCGGCCGCGCTCGCCGAGCAGGTTCCCGGCGGGCACGCGCACGTCGGTCAGCGTGAGGGGGTGCGTGTCCGAGGTGTGCCAGCCGACCTTGTCGTACGACGGCCCGACCTCGAGCCCGGGGGTCCCCGCGGGGACGATGATGCTCGACAGCTCCTTGCGCACCTCGCCGTCCGGGCTGACCGTCTCGCCCGTCACGGCGGTGATCGTCACGAGGCTCGTGATGGGCGTCCCCGAGTTGGTGATGAACTGCTTGGACCCGTCGATCACCCACTCGTCGCCGTCGAGCCGCGCGGTCGTGCGGGTGCCGCCCGCGTCGGACCCGGCCCCGGCCTCGGTGAGCCCGAACGCCGCGAGCGCCCGCCCGGCGAGCAGGTCGGGCAGCCACCGCTCCTGCTGCTCGCGCGAGCCGTGCCGGTAGAGCGGGACGATCCCCAGCCCGACCCCGGCCTCGAGCGTCACCGCGATCGACTGGTCGACGCGCGCGAGCGCCTCGACGGCGAGGCACAGCGACACGTAGTCCTGGCCCTGACCGCCGACGTCGCGCGGGAACGGCAGCCCGAACAGCCCGAGCTCCCCCATCTGCGCGATGATCTCCATCGGCAGGCGGCGTTCCGTGTCGTAGCGGTAGGCGGCGGGCGCGACGACGCTGTCCGCGAAGTCGCGCACCACCTGGCTGAGCTTCCGCTGCTCGTCGTCGAGCAGGACGTCGGCCTCGATCATGATGCTCCCTGGGTGTCGGGTTGCGGGACCGGGGCGGCGGGTTGTGCCGCACCGGAGTCGTGAGGGTGGACGACGGCGACCACCTGGTCCCGGCGCACGAGGTCGCCGGGTCGCACGCGCACGTCGGCGACGCCGTCGTGCGGGGCGAGGAGCGGGTGCTCCATCTTCATGGCCTCGACGGTGACGAGGACGTCCCCGGCGGTGACGGGCTCGCCGTCCGCGGCGGCCGTCACGACCGTGCCGGGCATCGCGGCGCGCACCTCGGGGTCGGTCGCGCCGGGCGCGTCACCCCGTGCCCGACGGCGGTCGGCCCGCGCCCGGGCGGCGCGCTGCTCCCGGTCCGGGGCGGCCAGGGCGACGGTCCGCCCGTCGCGCCACACCCACACCGTCGCGGGCTCGCCGTCGGCGGGGGGTGCGTCGAGGGCGAGCCGCACGCGCTCCCGGACACCGTCCAGGGTGAGCCACCACGCGCCGTCGACCCCGGGGTCGCGGGCGAGCGACGCCCGGACCGCGCGCGTCGTCGAGCCGGGCCACGCGCCGTCGTCGGGTGCTGGCACGCGCACGACGGCGTCCCCCACCACCCCGGACACCCGCACCTCGTGCGCGCCCCCGCCGGCATCGACGAGCAGGACCCGCCGCGCCGCCGCGTCCCCGTTGAGCCGCCACCCGTCCCCCGCCCGCCAGGGATCGCCGTCGGCAGCCACTCCGACGTCGAGCAGGCGGTCATGGCCCGTCCCGCCCCCCGGACGAGCCACAACCGCCTGCTCGGCGAGGAACAGGGCGGCGGCGACGAGCTCGACCCAGTCCGCGCCGCCGGATGGCGAGCCGACCTCCGAGGCGAGGGGGCGGGGGGTGTGCGCGCCGTCGTGGTCGGGCCTGGCGGGAGCGCCCGAGGAACGAGGGCGCGGAGGGTAGACGGCGCGCGCACCCCCCGGCCCCTCGCCGGACCCGGCCATCCCGGAACCGGCGGAGACCAGACGGTCGATCAGGCCGGTGTCGAGCCGGCCCGCACGGACGTCGTCGTCCGCGAGCAGGGACCGCAGGAACGCCGTGTTCGTCTCGACGCCCAGCACGACCGTCCGCGCGAGCAGGCCGTCGAGGCGCCCCACGGCCTCGTCGCGCGTCTCTCCCCAGGCGACCGCCTTCGCGAGCATCGGGTCGTAGTGACCGCCGACCACCGAGCCTGCGCAGATGCCGGAGTCCAGGCGCAGCGGCGCGGCGCCGGGCCCGGCAGGGGCTTCGCCGTCGTCGTAGACCCGGACCGACCCGGTGGCCGGGAGGAAACCGCGCTCGGGCGACTCGGCGTAGAGGCGCGCCTCGACGGCGTGGCCGCGGAGCACGACGTCGCTCTGCGCCAGGCCCAGCGGCTCGCCCGCCGCGACGCGCAGCTGGAGCGCGACGAGGTCGAGGCCGGTGACCATCTCGGTCACGGGGTGCTCCACCTGGAGGCGCGTGTTCATCTCGATGAAGAAGAACTCGTCCGGGCTCGCGGCGGGGACGAGGAACTCGACCGTCCCGGCGCCGACGTACCCGACGGACCGCGCGACCTCGCACGCGGCCTCGCCCATGCGGGCGCGCTGCTCCGCGGTGAGGAGCGGCGACGGCGCCTCCTCGACCACCTTCTGGTGGCGGCGCTGGAGCGAGCACTCGCGCTCGCCCAGGTGGACCACGGTCCCGTGCGTGTCGGCGAGCACCTGCACCTCGATGTGGCGCGGCGCCTCGACGAGGCGTTCGAGCAGGAGCGTGCCGTCGCCGAACGACGACGCCGCGACCCGCCGCGCCGACGCGAGCGCGCCCGGCAGGTCGGCCTCGGCGCGCACGACGACCATGCCCTTGCCCCCGCCCCCGGCGGACGGCTTGACGAGCAGCGGGAACCCGACGGCGCCCGCGGCGGCGAGGAGGTCGTCGTCGGACATGCCCGGCTCGCCCGCCCCGGGCACGACGGGCACGCCCCGCGCGCCGACGATGCTCTTCGCGGCGAGCTTGTCGGCCATCGCCTCGAGCGCGTCGACGCCCGGCCCGACGAACGCGATCCCCGCGCGCTCGCACGCCCGGGCGAGCGCCGGGTTCTCCGAGAGGAAGCCGTAGCCGGGGTGGACCGCCTCGGCCCCGGTCGCGACCGCCGCGGCGACGACGGCGTCGACGTCGAGGTAGCTCTGCGTCGCGGGCGCGGGCCCGAGCCGGACCGCGACGTCGGCCTCGCGCACGTGGCGCGCGTCGGCGTCGGCGTCGGAGAAGACGGCGACGGACCGCACGCCGAGGCGGCGCAGCGTGCCGATCACGCGGCACGCGATCTCGCCGCGGTTCGCGACGAGGACCGTGCGGAAGCCAGTCCCGCCGGACGGGTGGGCGGTCGCGTCGAGGAAGGTGCGGGAGGTCATCGGCTCACATCCGGAAGAGGCCGAACCGGTCACCGGTCCAGGTCTCGGCGAGGGGCGTGCGCGCGCACACGCCGAGGGCGAGGCCGAGCACGCGGCGCGTGTCGGCGGGGTCGATCACGCCGTCGTCCCACAGCCGCGCGGTCGCGTAGTAGGGGCTGCCGTGCTCGTCGTAGTCGGCGCGGATGCCGGCGGAGAACGCGGCCTCCTCGTCGGGGTCCCACGTCTCGCCGCGCGCCGCGAGCTGGTCGCGCTTGACGGTCGACAGCACCGACGCGGCCTGCGGGCCGCCCATCACGGAGATGCGGCTCGCGGGCCACGACCACAGGAAGCGCGGCGAGTACGCGCGCCCGCACATCGAGTAGTTCCCCGCCCCGAACGACCCGCCGACGATCACCGTGAGCTTCGGGACGCGCGTCGTCGCGACGGCCGTGACCATCTTGGCGCCGTCCTTCGCGATCCCGCCCGCCTCGGCGTCCGTGCCGACCATGAAGCCGGAGATGTTCTGCAGGAACAGCAGCGGGATGCCGCGCTGGTCGCACAGCTCGACGAAGTGCGCCCCCTTGAGCGCGGACGCCGAGAACAGCACACCCTGGTTCGCGAGGATCCCCACCGGGTGCCCGTGGATGCGCGCGAAGCCCGTGACGAGCGTGTCGCCGTACTCGCGCTTGAACTCGTCGAACCGGCTCCCGTCGACGAGCCGGGCGATGACCTCGCGGGGGTCGTAGGGAGCCTGGACGTCGGCCGGGACGGCGGCGTACAGATCCTCCCCCGGGTCCTGTACGGCGGCACCCGCGACGCGGGGAGGCTCGCTGGTCGCGACGTCCCACGCGGGTTCCGGGTCGGGCGGGAGCGTCGCGACGATGCGCCGCACGGTGTCGAGCGCGTCCTCGTCGTCGTCGGCGAGGTGGTCGACGACGCCGCTGCGGCGCGCGTGCAGCTCGCCGCCGCCGAGCTCCTCGGCCGTGACGACCTCGCCGATCGCCGCCTTCACGAGCGGCGGCCCGCCGAGGAAGATGGTGCCCTGCCCGCGCACGATGACGGTCTCGTCGCTCATCGCGGGCACGTAGGCGCCGCCCGCGGTGCACGACCCGAGCACCGCGGAGATCTGCGGGATCCCCGCCGCCGAGAGGCGCGCCTGGTGGTAGAAGATCCGGCCGAAGTGGTCGCGGTCCGGGAACACCTCGGCCTGCCGGGGCAGGAACGCACCGCCCGAGTCGACCAGGTAGACGCACGGCAGCCGGTTCTCCAGCGCGATCTCCTGCGCCCGCAGGTGCTTCTTCACCGTGAGCGGGTGGTACGTGCCGCCCTTCACGGTCGCGTCGTTGCACACGACCATGACCTGCCGCCCGCTCACGACGCCGATCCCGGCGACGACGCCCGCGGCCGGCCACGCGCCGTCGTCCACGCCGTACCCGGCGAGCGGCGCGATCTCCAGGAACGGGCTGCCCTCGTCGAGCAGCCGGTCGACGCGGTCGCGCGGGAGCAGCTTGCCGCGCGCCACGTGCCGGTCGCGCGCCGACGCCGGGCCGCCGCGCGCGACGTCCGCCGTGCGCTCGCGCAGCTCCTGAGCGAGCCCGCGCTGCGCGGCGTCGTTCGCCCGAGCCGCGTCCGACCCGGGCTCGACGGCGCTCGTCAGGACGGTCACGCGACCACCTCCTGCCGGCTCCCGGCGAGGAGCGCGAGCGCCGGGTCCTCCAGCAGGGCACCCAGGTCGGCGAGGAAGCGCGCGCCCTGCTCGCCGTCGACCACGCGGTGGTCGAACGACAGGCTGAGCGTGACGACGTCGCGCAGCGCGACCTCGCCGTCGTGCTCCCAGGGCCGACGCCGCACCGCCCCCAGGCCGAGGATCGCCGCCTCGCCGGGGACGAGGATCGGGGTGCCCGCGTCGACGCCGAACACCCCGACGTTGGTGATCGAGATCGTCCCGCCGGTCAGGCGCTCGGGCGTCGTGCGGCCGTCGCGCGCGGTGGTCGTGAGGTCGGTCAGCGCGACCGCGAGGTCGGGCAGGTCGAGCGCCTGCGCGTCGGGCACGTGCGGCACGACGAGCCCCCGGTCGGTCGCGACCGCGATCCCCAGGTGCACCCGTCGGTGCCGCACGATCTCCGCCGAGCCGTCGGGGAGGTCGCGCCACGCGCTGTTGAGCGCAGGGTGGCGCGGCAGCACGAGGCACAGCGCTCGGGCCGCGAGCGCCAGCACGGTGATCCGCGCGCCGCGCGCGAGGCGGTGGGTGCGCAGCCGTTCCAGGAGCTCGACGCTCCGCGTCACGTCCACCGTGAGGAACACCGTCGCGTGGGGCGCCGTGAACGCGCTCGCCACCATCGCCGCCGCGGTGTGCTTGCGCACGCCCCGCACGGGCACGACCTCCGCCTCGAGGCCGGCCGCGCGGTCGGCGGCCACGCCCGTCACCGCGCCCGGCGCCGAGAGGGGAGAAGTGGCCCCTCGGCCGCGGTCCGGAGGGGCCAGTTCTCGCTTCTCGCCGCTCGGTGCCCCCGGGCCGGCGGCCGTCGCGGGGTGCGCGTGGTGCTCGTCGCGCGGTCGGCGGGCGACGTCGCGGTGGCAGCTCACCGCCGCGAGGACGTCCTCGCGCGTGATGAGCCCGTCGCGGCCGGAGCCCTCGACGCGGTCGATCCGCACGCCGAGCTTCTTCGCGAGCGCGCGCACGGGCGGCGTCGAACGGGGCCGCTCGCCGGACACGGTGGTGCGGCGGGGCGCCTCGGCGACGTCGGGCCGTGCGCCCGGGGTGTCGGACGACGCCCGCCGGGGTCGACGCGCGGGCCGCCCGACCCGGTCGGGTCGGGCCCCGTAGCCGACGAGGTTCGGCTCAGGCGCGTCGGCGGGGTCGGCCAGGGTGGCGGCCGGGGCGGCTCGCACCTCGGCGACCGCCCCGACCAGGGCGGGGACGGCGTCGGGCACCCGGGCCGGGACCTCGGCGGACCCGGGCGCCGCGGCGCCGTCCGCCACGGGGGCGGCACCGCCGCCGGACACGGGGGCCGCGCCGTCGTCGACCTCGAAGGTGACCAGCGGCTCGCCGACGCTCACCGTCTGGCCCTCCTCGGCGTGGAGGGACGCGACGACGCCCGCGTACGGGGACGGGAGGTCGACGAGGGCCTTCGCGGTCTCGACCTCCGCGATGACCTGGTTGAGCTCGACGCGGTCGCCCGCGTGGACGTGCCAGCTGACGATGTCGGACTCGGTGAGGCCCTCGCCCAGGTCGGGGAGGCGGAACTCGCGCAGGGCCGTCATCGGGCCACCTCCGCGACGGGACGCCCGGACGACGGCACGAACGGCTCGACGCGCCCCAGGACGCGGTCGACGCCGTCGAGGATGCGGTCGAGGTCGGGCAGGTAGTGGCCCTCGAGCTTCGCGGGCGGGTACGGCATGCCGTGGCCCGTGACCCGCACGGGCGGGGCCTCGAGGTACTCGAAGCAGCGGTCCGTCACGGTCGCGGCGATCTCCGCGCCGAGCCCGGCCTGGCGCGGGGCCTCGTGCGTGACGACGACCCGACCGGTCTTGCGGACCGACGCCGCGACGGTGTCGTGGTCGATCGGCGACAGCGAGCGCAGGTCGACCACCTCGACGGAGACGCCGTCGTCCGACGCGGCGACGGCCGCGTCGAGCGCGGTCCCGACGAGGCCGCCCCACGTGACGAGCGTGACGTCGTGGCCCTCGCGCACGACGCGGGCCCGGTCCATGGGCGGCGGGTCGACGGGGTCGAGGTCGACCTCGCCCTTGAGGTGGTAGCGCCGCTTGGGCTCGAAGAAGATCACCGGGTCGTCGCACGCGACGGCCTGGCGGAGCACGGTGTACGCGTCCTGGGGGTTCGCGACCGACACGACGCGCAGCCCGGCCGTGTGCGCGAACAGCGCCTCGGGCGACTCCGAGTGGTGCTCGGCCGCGCCGATGCCGCCGCCCACGGGGATGCGGATCGTGATCGGCAGGCGCACCTTGCCGCCGGTGCGGGCGTGCATCTTCGCGAGCTGGGACAGGATCTGGTCGAACGCGACGAACACGAAGCCGTCGAACTGGATCTCGCACACCGGCCGGTACCCGCGGTACGCGAGCCCGACGGCCGTCCCGATGATCCCGGACTCCGCGAGCGGGGTGTCGAGCACGCGCCGCGGTCCGAACTCCGCCTGGAGCCCGTCCGTCACGCGGTAGACGCCGCCCAGGCGTCCGACGTCCTCGCCCATGACGACCACGCGGTCGTCGTCCGTCATCGCGCGGTGCAGCCCGGCGCCGAGCGCCTTCGCGAGCGTGAGGGTCGTCATCGCGCCTCCTCCCCGTCGAAGCCGGCGAGGTAGTGCGCGTACTCCGCGCGCTCGCGGTCCAGCGCGTGGTGCGGCTCCGCGTAGACGTGGTCGAAGAGCGAGAGCGGCGGCGGGTCGGTGAGCGCGACGCACCCGGCGCGCAGCTCGGCGGCCGCCGCGTCGGCGACCTCCTGCACGTGCGCTACGCCCGCGTCGTCGAGCACCCCGACGGCGCGCAGGTACGCCTCGAAGCGCGCGATCGGGTCGCGGCGCGTCCACTCCTCCACCTCGGCCGCGTCGCGGTAGCGCTTCGGGTCGTCGGCCGTGGTGTGCGGGCCCATGCGGTAGGTGACGGCCTCGATCAACGTGGGGCCGCCGTCGTGCCGGGCGCGGTCGAGGGCGGCGCGGGTCACGGCGAGCACGGCGAGGACGTCGTTGCCGTCGACGCGCACGCCCGGCAGGCCGAACCCGCGGGCGCGCTCCGCGAGCGGGACGCGCGACTGGAGCGCGACCGGCTCGGAGATGGCCCACTGGTTGTTCTGGCAGAAGAACACCACCGGCGAGCGGTACGTGGACGCGAAGACGAACGCCTCGTTCACGTCGCCCTGGCTCATCGCACCGTCGCCGAAGTACGACACCCCGACCGGCAGCCCGGCGGCGGCGTCGACGCGGCCGGCGTCGACGTCGTTCTGCACGCCCATCGCCCAGCCCGTCGCGTGCAGCGCCTGGGCGCCGATGATGACCTGCGGCGACGCCATGCCGATCGCGTACGGGTCCCAGCCGGAGACCGCGACGCCGCGCCAGACGCGGACGAGGTCGACGAGCGCCGCGCCGCGCACCCGCGCGACGGCGTGCTCGCGGTAGGAGGAGAAGACGAAGTCGTCGTCGCGCAGCGCGCGCGCCGAGCCGACCTGCGCCGCCTCCTGGCCGAGGAGCGGCGGCCAGAGCGCGAGCTCGCCCTGCCGCTGGAGCGCCGTGGCCTCCGCGTCGATGCGACGCGCGACGACCATGTCCTCGTGGAGCCGCAGCAGCGCCGACCGGGCCGCCGCGCGCGCGGCGTCGTCGGACGCCGTCGGGTCGAGGTCCGCGAGCCACCGGTCGAGGTCCGGGTCGCGGTGGCGGGTGCCGTCCTCGTCGAGCACGCGCAGGGTCGGCGTCGACCCGGGGCCCGGGTCGGGCGGGTCCTGCCGCGGCGCGTCCTTGCGCACGTCGCGCACCACGTTCTTCCGGTCTGCTCGTGCGTCGCGCGGGGTTGCCGCCCGGTGACCGTCGTACGCCTTCGGCGGGGTCGCCGCCGTCGGTCCGGTCCGCACCGCAGGTTCGCTGGGCATCGTCGCCACCTCACCTCGGGGAGCCGGTCCTCTCCGTCGAGGACCGAGGTAGGGGGAACGTAACCCGCGTCACGCACATGGCTCCACCGACGCCTGCCGCACCGTGCACTGTGACCGCTATCACTCGGTTAGGGTGAGCACCATGCACAGCGCCGACGCTGTCGACCTCGACCTCCTGCTCGCGCTCGCCGACGACCCGCGGGCCACGATCGTCGCGCTCGCCGACCGGCTGCGGCTCTCCCGCAACACGGTCGCCGCGCGGCTCGCCCGCCTCGAGGCCGAGGGCGCGTTCCTCGACCTCGACCGGCGCATCGACCCGCACGTGCTGGGACACCCCCTCACGGCGTTCGTCGAGGTGCAGCTCCGGCAGAAGGAGCTCGCGCGCATCGTCGACGACCTCGCGCGCATCCCCGAGGTCGTGCAGGCGTTCGGGCGCAGCGGCACCGCGGACCTGCGCGTCACCGTCGCGTGCCGCGACACGGACCACCTGTTCCGCATCGACGCCGCGATCCTCGCCATCGACGGCGTCGAGCGCACGGAGACCTCGCTGTCGATGGGCGAGCTCATCCCCTACCGGCTGCGGCCGCTCATCGAGAAGCAGCGCCGCGGCCCGCGCTGACGGGGACGGTCAGCTGAAGCCGATCGCGCGCTGCGCGACCCGGTAGGCGAGGACCGTCACGCGCCGTCCCGCCGGACCGGGGAGGTTGGCGATCTGCCCGAGGCCCGACCAGCGCACCTGGTGGTAGAGCTGGGGGTCCTGGGCGCGCAGGCGCGACCAGAGCCGCTCCTTCTCCACGAGGCACGCGGGCGTCCCCGCGCGCACGAGCAGGATCGACGACACCGCGCAGATGATCTCCACGTAGTGCAGCAGGTAGCGGCGCAGGCGCCGGTCGGTCACCGGGGTCCGGGAGACGTGCTCGAGCATGAGCCAGTTGACGCGGAGCTGCTGGTCGAGACGCTTGAGCATGACGGCCTCGTGCACGGACTGGTCCTCGCGGCCGATGAAGTACCGGTAGAGGTCGACGTCGAGGTAGTACAGCGTGCGCACGTGCGCGAGCGGCACCAGCGCGTACAGGTTGTCCACGTAGAACGTGTGCTCCGGGAGCCGCAGGCCCGCGTCGCGCAGCACCTGGGTCCGGTACATGAGGGCGTGCATCATCATGTACTGGCGCTTGGCGAAGCGGCGGGTCTGCGACCACGTGAGCACGCGCCCGCGCGGCAGCGCGCCGCGGTACCGGACGGCCGTCTTCACGCGCTTGCCGACCTTCTCGTACACGAAGTTGCTCACCAGCAGGTCGACGGGCTCCCCGCCGGGGGTGCCGGCGTCCACGAACCGGCGCACGAACCCGCGCAGCGTCGCGAGCACCTGGGCGAGCGCGGCGCGGTCCACCCAGTCGTCGGCGTCCACGACCTTGAGGTACTCCCCCCGCGCGTGGTCGAGGCCGGTGTTGATCGCCGACCCGTGCCCGCCGTTTGCCTTGCGCAGCACGTGCACCTCGCCCGGGAACCGGTCCGCGTAGCCCTGGGCGAGCGCCGCCGTCCCGTCGGTGGAGCCGTCGTCGACGACGAGCACCTCCACCTCGGGACCGAACCCGACGAGCGAGTCGAGGGCGCGCGCCAGGTACGGCTCGGCGTTGTACGCCGGGACCACGACGGTCAGGAGCGGGGTCACGACGCACGCACCTCTCCGGCGTGCTCCGCCTCCGGCGCGGCCGGCGTCTCGGGCACCTGCTTGAAGATGACCTTGAAGATCGGGAAGAACACCCAGAACGAGATCGCGGCGTTGATGATCATCGTCGTGAAGTCCGCGAGGGTCTCACCGGCGCCGCCCAGGCCCCACGTGTCGATGAACAGCTCGTAGATCGGCGTCTTGTACAGGCCCTGCGCGGCGGCCGCCGCGATCGAGATCACGACGTACGCGATGGTGTACCAGAGCGCGGCCTTCGCGACGGACGAGTTGGACTTGAACGTGATGGTGCGCTGAGCGAAGAAGTTGATCACCTGCGCCACCAGCAAGGTGATCTGCACGGCGAGGAAGTATGCCAGCCCCCCGCCACCGCCCGGGAGCGGGCCGGCGGCGTAGTCGAACACGTAGAACGTCGACCCGTCCGGGTTCGTCCCGACCGGCCAGACCTGGAACGCGACGTCGACCAGGGCGGTCATGCCGAAGACCCACTTGATGAGGGGCATGAGCGCGAGCTGCAGCACGGTGATGCCGTTGCTCAGCACGAGGAACACGACGAACTGCGCGGTCCCCGGTCGCTTCTCGGAGAACCGGCGCCAGGCGTCGCGGAGGCGGGTGAGCATGGGTGTTCCCTTTCGAGCGGGTCAGGCGTCGCCGCGCAGCGTGCGGGCGGTACGACGGTCGGCACGGCGGTTGCGGACGAACCCGCGCACGACGGCGCCGGTGCCGCGGAAGAAGTGGCCGTTGACGATGCGGACGATGCCGTCGACCATCGCGTCGTCGACCATGCCGCCGGTCATCTTCCCGATGGCCCGGAACGGCATGTTGAGCAGGAAGAGGACGTTGAGGTCCGGCGCGCCCTTGCGGTCCGCCACGTCGCGCCGCCAGGACAGGACGCGGAACGCGAGCCGGGCCAGGGGCGAGCGCGCGTCGGCGAGGCGCGAGAGCGGGTCGTTCACGCCGAGCGCCCCGGACCACGCCGCGGTCGGGACCGGCCGACCGAGGAGCGCCGCGAACTGCGCGTCCGACACGTCGTGGACGCGTCCGGTGCGGTACGGCTCGGGCAGGTCGTCCTCGGTGCGCGGAGGCACCGTGCCGTCGAGCTCGACCGTCGCGCGCAGCGGGAGGTCGTCGACGTGGGAGCCCACGAGCACCGACCAGGCACCCTGCTCGACCTGCCACGCCCCGGTCGCCACGTCCCAGTGCCGGAACGCCGCGTCCCCGAGGGGGACGGTGACCGTGCGCGACTCGCCCGGGTCGAGCTCGACGCGCGCGAACCCCGCGAGCGTGCGGTCCGGGCGGTGGACGCCCGGCATCTCCCGGCGCACGTAGACCTGCACGACGTCCGCCCCCGCGACGGGCCCGGTGTTGGTGACCGTGACCGTCACGCCGACGGCTCCCGCGTCCGCGTCGACCACGAGGTCGGAGTGCGCGAACGTCGTGTACGACAGCCCGAAGCCGAAGGGGAACGCGACCGGGACGTCGGCGCTCGTGTAGTACCGGTAGCCGACGTACAGGCCCTCGCGGTAGACGGCGGTGCGCCCGGTCGCGGGGAACGACGCGGCGGTCGGGGTGTCCGCGAGCCGCACGGGCAGCGTCTCGGCGAGCCGCCCCGACGGGTTGACGGCGCCGGTGAGCACGTCGAGGACGCCCCCGGCCCCGGCCTGCCCCCCGAGGTAGCCGTGCACGAGCGCGCGAGCCGCGCCGAGCCACGGGGTGGAGATCGCGCCCCCGCCCGCGAGGACCACGACGGTCGCGGGGTTGACCGCGGCCACGGCCTCGAGGACCTCGACCTGCGCCGGGTGCAGCGCGAGCGTCGTGCGGTCCAGGCCCTCCGACTCGGCGATCTCGTCGAGGCCGAGGAACAGCAGCACCGCGTCCGCGCCCTGCGCGGCCGCGACCGCCTCCTCGCGCAGCGCGGCGTCGGGCGTGCCGTCCCGACGGAAGCCGGGGGCGAACGTCGTCAGCTCGAGCCCCGAGCCGTCGATCACGTCGAGCACGCTGTCGAGGCGGGTGGGGTTGACCGCGGACGACCCGGAGCCCTGGTAGCGCGGGGTGCGCGCGAAGTCGCCGACGACCGCGACCCGCGTCCCCGCGGCGAGCGGCAGGAGCGCGTCCTCGTTCTTGAGCAGCACCGCCGAGCGCGCCGCGACCTCGCGGGCGAGCGCGTGGTGGGCGTCGGCGTCGACGGCCGGGGCGGTGCCCGGCTCGCGGGCCGCGGCGACGAGCCGCAGCACCTCCTCGGCGCGCGCGTCGAGGTCGGCCGCGTCGAGGCGGCCCGACCGCACGGCGTCGACGAGCCGGCGCGCCGAGCCCAGGCCGGCCGCCGGCATCTCGAGGGTGCCACCGGCCGCCGCGGCGGCGACGACGTCGTTCGAGCCGCCCCAGTCGGAGACGACGGCGCCGTCGAACCCCCACTCCCGGCGCAGGACCTGGGTGAGGAGGAACGGGTCCTCGTGGGCGTAGACGCCGTTGACGAGGTTGTACGACGACATGACCGTCCGGGGCCGGGCCTCCGCGACGACGATCCCGAACGCCGAGAGGTAGACCTCCCGGAGCGTGCGCTCGTCGACCACGGAGTCCGAGACCATGCGACGCAGCTCCTGGGAGTTCACCGCGAAGTGCTTGGGGCACGCGGCGACGCCGTGGGACTGGATCCCGCGCACGTAGCCGGCGGCCATCCGGCCCGCGAGCAGCGGGTCCTCGGAGAAGTACTCGAAGTTGCGCCCGCCGAGCGGCGAGCGCTTGATGTTGAGGCCCGGGCCGAGCAGCACGTCCACGTCCTGCGCCGCGGCCTCGGCGCCGAGCGCGGAGCCCACGCGCTCGGCCAGCTCGACGTCCCACGTGTTCGCCACGGCGGCCGCCGTCGGGAAGCACGTGGCCTCCTGCGAGGCCGCGATGCCGAGGTGGTCGGCGGCGCCGAGCTGCTTGCGGACGCCGTGCGGGCCGTCGGCCAGCCAGAGGGAGCGGACGCCGAGCCGCGGGAGGTCGTGCGTCTCCCACACGGTCTTCCCCGTCAGCAGGGCCGCCTTCTCCAGGAGCGTCAGGCTCGCGGTCGGGACGACGGCGGTCGTCGTCCCCGGGGCCGCGGCCGTCTCGCCGGCCGCGGCGGTGGTCTCGCCGTGGAGCTGCACGGTGCTCTCCTTGCGTGGTCGTGGGGTCGTGCGGGGTGCGTCGGGGCGGTCCCGGGCAGGCCGGGGCCGGCCGTCGGCGGGTGCGCCGCGGACGGCGACTGGTCGGACGTGCGGGGCGGGGGCCCGGTGCCGGACGGCGGTCCGGGCCCTGGCGTCGGGCCGGCGGTGGTGGGCGCCACCGGCCCGACGGCGCCGGGTGCCGGGTCTCCCGGGCGGTCGCCCGCCCGGGAGGCCCGGTGGTCACCGGCTACCGGGCGGCGGGGACCGCCGGCTCGGAGGCGGGTGCGGCGACCTCCTCGGCCGCCGACCGGTGCCGACGGACGCGCCGGACCACGAGGAAGGCGCCGACCAGGACGAGCAGCCCGAGCAGGACGGACACGCCGATCTGGACGTAGACCCAGGTGGGCGGCGTGTACGTGACCGTCGCGCCGGGGGCGAGCCCGTTCATGGCGTTCGAGTTGGCCACCGTGAACAGGATGTTGTGGGTCGCGTTCCGGATGTCCGTGACGGCCTTCGCGGACGACGTGTCGCCGAACGACTTCGACGGCTGGAAGGTGAGCGTCAGGTCCGTGCCCCCGTCGAGACCCTCGTTGGGGTTCATGTACGGGTACAGGTTGAAGTCCGTGATCGCGAAGCCCTCGAAGCCCCACTCCCCGCGCAGCACGTCCGTCATGAGCGGCTTCGAACCGCCCGTCCACGTCGCGCCGATGCGGTTGAACGAGCTCATGATGCCGAGCGCCCCGACCGTCGTCTCCTCGATCGTGCCCTCGTCGTCCGCGATGTAGCGGACGTCCAGGGAGACGTCCTTGATCGCGAGCTCGAACGGCTTGAGGTAGATCTCGCGGATCGTCTGCTCGGTCGCCCAGGTCGCGGGGCCGTTGTCGACGCGGTTCGTCTCCTGCTCGTTGAGCGCGAAGTGCTTGAGCATCGTGTAGACGCCCTTGCTCGCCGCGCCGTTCGACACGGCGGCGGCCATGCGGCCCGAGAGGAGCGGGTCCTCCGAGTAGTACTCGAAGTTGCGGCCGCCGAACGGCGAGCGGTGCAGGTTCACCGCGGGCGCGTACCAGCCGTTGAGCCCCTTCTGCAGGGCCTCCTCGCCGATCATCGTGCCCATCGCGGTGCCGAGGTCGACGTCCCACGTCTGCGCGATGAGCACCTCGGACGGGTAGGCGACGCCGTTGATCGACGAGTTGATGAAGGACGAGAAGCCCGCCGGGCCGTCCGGCTCGACCGTCTGCGGCTTCGCGATCGAGGCGATCGCGGCCGTCTGGTAGGCGCCGTTGAGGAGCATGTCCGTCATGTCGCCGACCGTCAGCGAGTCGAGCAGCTCCTCCCACCGCGGGTCGTCCTTCGGCAGCCCGCGCAGGTCGACGAGCGTCAGGTCGGAGCGCTCGCCCGTCGTGGGCATCTCGCCGTCGAACGCGGCGGCCTCGGCCTCGTGGTCCCAGGCGGCGAAGCCCTCCTGGGTGGCCTCGTCCGCGACCGACTGCTCGGCCGTCGGGGCCTGCGGGAACGTGCCCGCGAAGTCGGCGCGGGACATCGGGACGACCGTGCCGTCCGCGCCGTCGGCGCTGAAGCGCGCGGAGACGTCGTCGAACCGGTTGGTCACCTCGGCGAGGTCCGACGCGCGGTGGTCCTCGCCCGTGTACACGACGTCGGACGCGACCGGGTAGGTGATCGGCTCGGTGCCCGCCGCGACGGTGTGGGAGTCGGTGCGCAGGCTGAGCGTGTAGTCGCCCGCCTCCAGGACGTACGCCTGCGCGCCCAGGTGGTCGTAGGACGCCATGTCCTCGACGGCGAGCTCGAGGGTCACCGTCTCGCTCGCACCCGGCGCGATCGTCCCGGTCTTGGCGAAGTCGCCGAGGACGACCTCGGACTTCTCGATCCCGCCGGGCGTGTACGGCGCGGAGTAGTAGAGCTCGACGACGTCACGGCCGGCGACGGTGCCCGTGTTCGTCACCTCGACCGTGACCGCGACGGTCCCGTCGACGTCGCCCGCCTCGGTGCCCGTGACCGCCCACGCGAAGTCGGTGTAGCTCAGGCCGTAGCCGAACGGGTAGACCACCGCGTCGTCGTAGTCGATGAAGCCCTCGGCCGCCGCGGTCTCGTAGTAGCGGTACCCGACGTAGATGCCCTCGCTGTAGTTCACGAACGGCGCGTTGCTCGTGACCGTCGCGTTGGACGTCGCCTTCTCGACCGCCGAGACGGGGTAGGACGCCTCGACGTTCGAGTAGAAGAAGCTCCCGAAGTTGGCGAACGTCGGGTCGGCCGTGAAGTCCGCGGCCCACACGTCGACCGTGCGGCCGGACGGGTTGACCTCGCCGGTGAGGACCGACCCCAGGGCGTTGAAGCCGGTGGCGCCGGGCGAGCCCGCGAGGAGGATCGCGTCGACCTCCGGGTCGGCCTGCAGCTCGCCGAGCTCCAGGGTCGTGGACGCGTTGACGACCACGACGACCGTCTCGAAGCTCGACTTCGCGAGCGCGATCAGGTCCTTCTCGTCCTTGTTCAGCTCGAGCTGGTGCTGACCGGGCTCGGCGTGGTCGTCCCAGCCGGTCATGTCGCGCGTGAGGTCGCCGCCCTCGCCGCCGGGGCGGCCGATCGTGACGATTGCGGCGTCGCCGAACTCGGAGAACGTCCCGGACCGCGCCTCGTAGTCGCCGACGGGCAGCTCGCCGACGGTGTAGCTCGACGCGTCGGGGTTGTCCATCTCGATGTGGCCGCGCGGGTTCTCCGCCGCGAACGCCTCGATCGTGGCGTAGACCTCGTCGTTGACCGTGAGGCCCGCGTTCTCGAGGCCCCCGCGGACGGTCACGGCCGAGTTCGTGTCGACCGAGCCGGAGCCCGAGCCGCCGAACACCGGGTCGGCGGACGCGCGGCCCAGCATGGTCACGCGGGCGTCGGGCGTGAGGGGCAGCGCGCCGGCCTCGTTCTTCGCGAGGACGATGCCGCCGGCCGCGATCTCCTCGACGAGGGCCTTCGCGGCCTCGTCGACGGACTCCTGGCTGTCGTGCTCGGCCGTGTAGTACGCGGTGTCCCAGCCCGAGGACTCCTCGGAGTTGGTGAACGTGTAGGTGCCGGACCCGAGCTGGGACGCTACCCAGCCGCCCGCGACGTTGAGCGCGACGTTCGCGACGACGACGAGCACGGTCACCGTCGCGAGCACGGGGACCCAGATCCACAGGAACTTCTTGTTCGACATCGGTGTCCTGGCACCGTCGGCGTTCTTCGCCCTGGCGTTCACTGCATTCCTCCTCGAGTGCGGCCCGTTCCTCAGGCTAGGAGCGGGGTACGGCGCCGCCCGCCGCGGCTGCACGATCGGTCGTTTCTGCGGCACGGACGGTCGTCCGTGCTCGACCCGTGCCGTCCGGTGCCCCCGCCGTCCGCCTCGCCGTCCGCCCGGCGAGGCGGGCGGGGAGGCGGACGGCGGGGAGCGGTGCGGCTACTCCCCGGCCGGGGTGATGGTGCCGTCCTGGTCGATCTGCCACGTCTCGCCGGTCTCGGCGGAGTCGGCCTCGATCGTGTACTTCCCGTCCTTGATGTCGACCGTGCCCTGGACGCGCGAGGCGGCGTCGGAGGGGACGAACGGCACCACCAGGAGGCCGTACTTGACCGTCGGCTCCTTGACGTCGCTGGCGAGCATGATCTGCGCCCAGCTGTCGTCCTCCGCGAGCGCGTCGGCGACCGCCGTGCGCGCGTTCTCGAGGTCGGTCGCCACGTCGACGTCGGTCGCCTGGCTCTCGGACGACGACGGCCCGGCGGCGGAGTCGTCGCCGCTCCCGCACGCCGTCAGCCCGAAGGCCCCCGTGACGGCGACGAGCAGCCCGATCCCCGTGGTCAGCGCCTTGTTCCGCTTCACTTCCTGCTCCTTGGTTCGTTCGTGCCGCGGGCCCACCCCGCGGCCTGGTCGGGGCCGGACGGCGCCGGACGGGCGCCGTCCGCCCCGGGCGGGCGGCCGCTCGTGCGACCGCCCGCCCGTGCGGTCCGTCAGTCCGTGATCGGCCCGCCGTAGCTCAGCCCGAAGCCGTAGTCGTAGGCGTTGCCCGCAGCGTCGGTGTAGGGCGTCATGTCCTTCGCGACGTCCTCCTGCTGCGCCTCGACCGTGTCCATGTCCTTCGGGAACTGGACGGGCAGGCGGCCCTGGGGCTCGTGGAGGCCGAGCACGACCTCGAGGAGCGCCTGGTCGCTCGTGCCGAAGCCGACGACGATCGCGTCGGACGCGGCCTCGAACTCGGCCGGGACGACCGGGTTGGTCGCCTTGAGGACGGTGACGACCGGGATGTCCTTGCCGGTCGCCTCGACGGCCGCCACGGCGCGCTCGAACGCGTCGAGGTCGGACTCGTTCGCGATCTTCGACGTGCTCCCGAAGTAGGAGCGGTTCTGGCGCGTGCCGTCCGGGAGCAGGTCGCCGGAGATCGAGGTCTGGCGCACGTTCGGGCCGTCCGCGGTGTACGGGCGGTACTGCAGCGATAGCGGGTACCAGGTGTCGTTCTCGAGGTCGTGCCCGATGTTCGAGAACGTGCCGCCGTTGTCCGGGCTGTCCATGCCGACGAGCACGAGGTCGACGTCCGACAGGTCGGGAGCGGTGTAGCTCGTGACCTTGTCGTCGGCGTCCGTGACGGCCTCGTCGGTGAGCACGGTGCCGAAGTACTGCTCGGCCACCTCGAGGTCGATCCCGGCGCCCTCGGTGTACTCGCCCGGACCGAACGAGCTCGCGAAGCCGGTGTTGAAGCTGCGCGGGATGTAGACGGTCTTGTCCTTCCACGCCTCCGCGTCCGCGGCGGTGACCGTCTCGCCGTCGTTCTTCAGCAGGACCACGGAGTCGAGCTGCGCCGCGTAGCCCGCGTCGACCTTGTCGTCGCTCGCCAGGATCGACGTGGACTCGTCGAGGTCCAGGTACGCGTTCTCGTACAGGCCCGGGTTGAAGAACATCGTGAGGATGCGCGCGCCGGATTCGCGGAAGCGCGTGTCGGCGTCGACGTCGTTCGTGCCGGCCTCGAAGTCGGCCTGCCACATCTCGTGGGCCGCGAGGACCGGCGCGACGTCGTTGTTGCCGCCGAACATGTCGTGCCCGGTCTTGAGGATCTCGTAGTGGCGCTGCTCCTTGGTGAGGTCCTCGGCGCCCCAGCCGGTCGCGATGACCGCGCCCTCGTCGTTCATCCCGGTCGTGACGCCCCAGTCGGTGACGACGACGCCCTGGTAGCCGTTCTCCTCGCGGAGCAGGTTCATGCGCGTGTCGTCGTACGCCGTGCCGACGCGCTCGCCGAACAGCGGCTCGCCCGCGCCGTCGAGCGCGATCGAGTACGCCGACATGACGGCCGCGGAGTCGAGCGACCCGAGGAACGCCTCGGTGTGCGCGTCGAAGTTGCCGCCCGGGTAGACGCCGTACTTGCCGGCGTCGGTGTGGGCCTCGCGGCCGCCCTCGCCGGGGCCGTCGCCCGCCCAGTGCTTGATCATCGCGTTGACGGACTCGGGGCCCCAGCCGTCCTGGCCGGTCGTGCTCTGGTAGCCGTCCACGTAGGCGGCGGCCAGCTCCGTGTTCTGCTCGACGTCCTCGCCGAACGTGCCGCCGACGCGCAGCCACCGCGGCTCGGTCGCGAGGTCGATCTGCGGGCTCAGGGCCGTCGTGATCCCCAGCGCGCGGTACTCCGCGGAGGACATCTCGGCGAAGTTGTCCATGTGCTCGACGTCGAACGTCGCGGCGAGGCCGAGGTTCGACGGCCACCGCGAGATGTCGGCGCCCTCGGCGTTGTAGCCGCCGGAGCCCGCGGTCGAGCGCGGGTCGGAGGCGAAGTTCACCGGGACGTAGGGCTCGTCCGCGGTCGCGAGCGACTCGGCGTAGGCCTGCATCTCGTTGGCCCACGTGACGGTCGCCTCGACGTCGCTCGGGCCCGCGTGCAGGACGTTGCGCAGGTGGGAGTCCGTCAGGTACTCCTTCTGGGCGTCCGTGAGGCCGTCGGCCTGCGACCGCTCGTGCGAGCTGAAGAGCATGAGCCCCGCGATCTGCTCGATCGTGAGCTCCTCGGCGAGGGCCGCCGCGCGCTCCTCGGCCGGCTCGCGCCAGTCCTCCCACGTGTCGAGCGTCCCGTTCGCGTTCATGTCCTTGAACGCGAGCTCCTGGCCGTCGACCTCCTCGGTGAGGAGCTCGACCGCGCTGTCCTTGCCGTAGGAGAGCGTGGGCCCGTCGCCCGGGTTGTCGACGACCACGAAGGACGTGGTCCCGTCCGTGACCTCCCGGGTCGTGAACGCGTCGGCCGCGCTCTCGTCGTCCGTGGTGCCCGCCGTGCATCCCGCCGCGGCCACGAGCGCGAGGCTCGCGAGCGCCGCCGCTCCCTTGACGCGGCCCGCCCGGTTGTCGCGGTGTCCCGCCGTTGTCGTTGTCTTCATCGACCTTCCCTTGTCGTCTCCGCGCCCACCCGCTCCGCACCGACCCCGGCGACCCACCCGGAGGCGCGTGCGTGGCGCAGCGAGCTCTGCGAACCCGTCGAGGCCCGGGACGTCGTGGTCCCTGAGCCGCGCCGTCACGCTATGGACGCGGCGGACGGCGGGGGCGGCCGGGTGCACGAACCGTCGCTTTGCGTCCACGAACGGTCGTCGAGGTCACGGCGGGGTCACGGTGAGCGGGTCCCAGGTCCCGCCCGGACGGGTCGTCCGGCGGCCTCCGGGGCGGCGGTCCGTGCGGCGGTCCGCGCAACTCCGGGCCGGGGTCCGTGGCCGCGGGGCGCGGGTCTACGCCGGGTGCGTGGCCGACGCCGCCTGCCGCGGCGAGCCCGTGGGCGGACGGTCCTCCGGCATGGGCAGCAGGACGCGCAGGAGGAACCAGCGGTCCTCGGTGTTCACGGTCATCGACCCGCCGTACTTCTCCGCGGTGTACCGGATGGACTTGAGCCCGTACCCGTGCCGGGTGCGGTCGGCGCGCCGGGTGACGATGTCTCCGCCCTCGGTGCGGAGCTCGCCGGAGAAGTAGTTCTCGACCGTGAGCAGCACGAAGCGGTCGCGCGCGTAGACCGCGACCTTGATGATCCGCCGCTCCGGGTCGGGGACGGCCATGACGCCGTCGATCGCGTTGTCCAGGGCGTTGCCGAACACCGCGGCGACGTCCATCGCGGACATGAAGTCGAGCAGGGCGCCGTCGACCACGCACGTGAGGTCGATGTCGCGCTCCGCGCACTCCTGGCTCTTGGTCGTGAGGATCACGTCGAGCACGCCGTTGCCGGTGTCGGCCTGCCGGGCGTGGCCGGAGATGCTGGCCTCCAGGTGGTCGAGGTAGGACGCGCGCCGGCCCGGGTCCGCCTCGGCGCGGATCACCCCGATCTGGTGCTTGAGGTCGTGGTACTTGCGGTGGACGATCTGCATGTTCCGCTTCGACTGCAGGTACTGCTCGTGCTGCCGGCGCAGCATCTCGTCGATGGCGCGCACCTCGGACCGCGCCTGGTGCTGGAGACGTTGGCCCTGCTGGGCGTAGAGGGCCACGAAGCCGCACAGGTCGACGAGCGTGCGGATGTAGAAGATCTCGAGCCCGAGGCGTCCGCTGAACGGCGTGTTCGCGTTGAGGAAGCTGATGTTGCTCATGAAGAACGTGACGAGCGCGATCGCGACCGCCGACGCGAGCTCGCCGACCGTGACGTCGAGCTCCTGGCCGGGGCGGAAGTGGCGGGACTCGACGACGTACGCGACCCCGTACCCCACCGCGTACACGAGGACGAAGAACGCGACCTGCCAGGCCGTGCCGGGTCGGCCGTCGGGCAGGAAGAAGAAGCAGTGGACCTGCCAGTGCAGCGCCGCCACGAGCTCGGCGAGCACGAGCGCGCGCGCCGCGAAGTACCCCGCGTCGCGCGCCGAGACGCGCGCCGCCGCGACGATGAACCCGTACATGCACGCGACCGCGGCGGCCATCCCGACGGTCCACAGCTGGCGCGGCAGCAGGTCGGCGAGCGCCTGCACCCCGACCTGCGCGGCGAGGGCGACGACGGCGAGCGCCACGAGCCGGGCCCGCGGCAGGCGCGGTCGGCGCAGGAGCACGTAGACCAGGCACGCGAGCCACTCCGCGAGGCCGGTCAGCGCGCGCGGGATGTCGGGCAGGGTCGCCATGAGGTCGGTCGCGGCGCTCATGCCCGTCGTGCCCCGAGGTAGTCGGTGAGGGCCGCGAGGAACGCCTTCTTCCGCGCCCGGCTGATGAGCAGGTCGTGCCCGCCGACCAGGAGCACGCTGCTGCCCTGGACCGCGAGCACGTGCCGCAGGTTCACGAGGTAGCCGCTGTTGCTCCGGAAGAAGTCCCGGCCCTCCAGCTGGGCCTCGAGCGCCTTGAGCGGCCCGACGACGGAGTGCCTCCCGTCCACCGTGTGCACGGTGGTGCGGTGCTTCGCGCTCTCGAGGAACACGATGTCGTCGGTCGCGACGCGGGCCAGGCCGCCGTCGACCGCGAGCAGGAGGTAGTCGGCCGACCGCCGTCGGAGCCGGGCCACGGACCGCTTGAGCTCCTGGGAGAACGCGAAGTACCGCAGCGGCTTGAGCATGTAGCTCAGCGCGTCGACCTCGTACCCCTTGATCGCGTGCTGGGTCATGTTGGTGATGAAGATCAGGACGACGTCCGCGTCGACCTGGCGGATGCGCCGGGCGGCGCTGAAGCCGTCGAGGTTCGGCATCTCGACGTCGAGCAGCAGGATGTCGAAGTCCGGCCGGTACCCGGTGACCACCTGCTCGCCGTCGGCGAAGAGCGCGACGGCGAACTGCTCGCCGTGCTCCTGCTCGTAGCGTCGCAGGTACTCCACGAGCAGCGCGCTGCTCGCGGGGTCGTCCTCCACGATGCCGATCCTGATCACGATGCCGTTCTCCAGGGACTGCGCCCCCGGGGCGTGGCCCGACGACCGGACACCTCCGTGCGCCGTCGCGGCCTCGCCCCCGCCTACGTTGCCGATGAGCCCGCCGTCGTGCGGCGGATCCCGAACATTATGGGCCACCCGGCAGAGAAACGGGCCACCCGGTAGGGATTTCGGTCAGCGCAGGTCCCGGACGTACGCGGCGGCGCCGTCGTACGCGGCGATCCGCCGCTCGTAGTACGTCGCGATGATGAGCAGCAGGCCGCCCGCCGCGGCGAGCGTGAGCATCCACGGCCCGGCGGAGATGCGCGTGCCGAGCTGCGAGACGAACACGACGAGGATCTCGACAGGCAGCACGGCGACGCCCAGCAGGAACGGTGCCGCGAGGTGCTTGCGCGTCCCGACGAGGACCGCCGCGAGCGCGAGCACGACGACGAGCATCGCGCGCCACGTGCGCGCGTCGGTGTACGTCGCGAGCACCGACGGCCCGACGAGCGCGAGGAGCCCGGGCGCGAGGGTGCGCCACGACCCGACGACGCCGACGGGCCAGCCGCCGAGGGGCCGGGCCGTGCGCGCGGGCGCGGCCGGGAGACCGCTCGGTCGGCCCGCGGCCGTGCCCGCCGCGAGCGCGAAGTAGCCCGCGACGAGGAGCCCGGCGCCGAGGGGCAGGGAGAAGACCTCGACGCGCAGCTCGCGCGGCGACCACGCACCGATCGCGGCGACGAGGGCGAGCAGCCACAAGAACCACGCGGGCGGGAGGTCGAGCCGCCCGCGCACGGCGCGACGCACTCCCACCACGAGCACCGCGAGCAGCGCGACCTCGACGAGCCAGACCGTCGCGATGACGCCCCACACGGGTCGCACGTTCGCGACGGCGCCGACCACCACGAGCGTCAGGGCGGGCGCGACGGCCCAGCGCCGCGCCGCCGCGGCGGCACGACCCGACGCCGCGCGCGCCGCGACGAGCCCGGCACCGAGCGCCACGCCGCCCGCCGCGAGCGCCCACGCGAACCCGAGGACGAACAGCGCACCACCGCCGGGCACGTGCGCGACGTGCAGCGACTCCACCGTCCCGGCGACCGCGGCGAGCACCGCGGCCCCGGCGAGCCGGAGCGCACCGGCACGCCGCCACGCGCTGCGGGTCGTCGCGGCCGGGGCGACGCCGCCCGCCGTCGTCCCCTGCCGGAGCAGCACCGAACCGGCCACCGCCACCGCACCGGCGACGACGAGCAGCGACGCGCGGACGTCGCCCGCGCCCGGGGCCGCGCCCAGGACGAGCACCGACGGCACGACGAGCAGCACGAGACCCGCGCCCGCGAGCTCCCACCCGCGCCGCGCACGGCGGGCGAGGAGCGCGCCGACGACGACGGCGGCGAGCGCGGGCGGCGCGGTGTACGCCTCGACGAGCCCGACCTCGGCGGCCGCGAGCGCCGTCCACAGCGCCGCGGTGCCGAGGACGGCGGCGAGCCACCACTCCCCCCGCCGATCGCGGTCGCGCGCGGCGAGCCCTGCGCCGACGGCGAGCAGGAGCAGGACGGCGACGGCGATCGTCGGCCCCGCGGCGGGGCGCCCGTACGCGAGCCCGACCGCGATGGCCCCCGTCACGGCCGCGCTCGCCTCGACGGCGACGCGGCCCGCCCCGAGGTCGAGCCGTGCCGCGAGCGGCCGGGCCCCCGCGAGGGCCGCCGCGACGAGGGCGGCGACGACGGGCAGGACGACGGGCGAGCCGCTGCCCGGGAGCACGAGCGCGCCCGCGCTCACCACGGCGACGGCCGCCGTCGGGAGCACGAGGGCCGCGGCGAGGACGCGCAGCGCCGTCACCGAGCCGGGGCGCCGGGAGCCGACCAGGACGACCTCGAGCGCGAGCATCGCGAGGCACGCCGCGACGGACCAGGTGCTGCGCTCGTCGACGACGGTGAGCACGCCGAGCCCGAACGGCACGGCCGTCACGCCGAGGACCGCCCACCACGAGTCCCGGTCGACGCGCGGCGCGAGCGTCACCGCGAGCGCCGCGAGCGAGGCGACGCCGGACACCCCGCACAGCACGACGACCGTCCCGGCGCCGCTCCACGCGAGCGTGACCCCGAGCACGAGCAGCGCGTACCCGTAGGCGACCCCGACGAGGGGCGCGTGCAGGGACCGCGGCGCGGCGGCGCGCGCCGCGAGGAGGAGCAGGCCGACGACGACGGCCCCGGCGGTCGCCGTCGGGCGCGCGACCCACGACCCGGCGACGAGGAGGACGAGCACGAGGACGGTGCCCGCGACGGCGGCGGCGTGCGCGGACCGCCGCTCGGACCGGCCGACGGGCAGCAGACCGTGGCGGACGGCGGTGCGCGCGCCGGGCACGAGACGCGCGACGGGGCGCAGGGCGCGTCCGAGCCCGCGTCGGACGGCACGCACGACGGCGCCGGGCGACGGGGCGCCCGCGGAGGGATCGGTGCCGGCGGGCGCGGCGGCCGGGGCCGGCCGCGCCGTCACGACGAGCAGCGCCGCGACGAGCAGCGCGAGCAGGACGAGCGACGTGACGCCCGCGAGCCGCGGGTCGAGCGCCAGGGTGAGGACGAGCGCGAGGGCCGCCCACGGGGCGAGCGCGCGCCCGGTCACGACGAGCGGCGCCGTCCCGAGCCGCGGCGCCCCACCGAGGAGGGGCGCGGTCCGCGGCGTGCGCAGCGGGAGCCGGGCCGCGACGAGCAGGACGACGAGCACGGAGAGGAGACCGACGAGCGTGCCGTCGAGCAGCGTCGCGCCGACGGTCCCGGGCGCCGTGCCCTCGCCCGCCAGCCCGGCGGACAGGACGCCCACGCCCAGCGGCGCGGCGTCGAGCACGGCGCTCGTCCCCGCGGTCGGGGTCACGAGCACCTCGGCGGCCCGCAGGCCCGCGAGCGCGAGGGCCGGGCCCGCCATGACGAGCACGACGACGGCGCCCCCGAGCAGCGCGTCGGAGCGCCCGATCGGCGGGACCGGCACCCGGAGCACCCCCGCCGACACGCGGCGGCCGGTGAGCACCAGCACGACGACCCACGCGAGCGCGCCGAGCGCGGGCGCGAGGCCCACGAAGCCGACGCCGTCACCCGTGCCGAGCAGCGCGCCGGCGAGCACCGCCGCGGCGCCGCCGACCGCGTACCAGCGCCGCTCGCCCGTCGTGACCCGGAGCAGCGTCGCGACGAGCGCCGCCCCGAGCGCGACGAGCGCCGCACCCGCTCCCCCGGGCAGCCCCGGCGGCGCGGCGACGGTGAACCCGACGAGGACCGCGAGGAGCACGGCGACCGTGCGCACGACGCCCAGGAACCCGCGCTCCGCGCCGAGGGTGCCGCCCACGCGCGCGCCCGCCGCCGCGGCGACGGGGCCGGCGACCGCCGTCAGGCACGCCGTCACGAGGAGCGCGACCGCCCAGCCCCACGACGCCTGCGCCGCGGGCGCCGCGACCAGCGGCACGAGAGGACCGAGCACGACGGCGCCCGTCACCCAGGCCCGGACGCGCGCCCGCTCGCCCACGACGCCGAGGCCGACGAGCACGACGGCGAGCAGCGTCGCGCGCGCCGCGGCGGCACCCACCGGGTCGAGCGCCCACGCGCTGAGCGCGAGCTCGACGTCGACCAGCGCGAGCACCACGGCCAGCGCCGCGACGGCCTCCGCGGACGACCGCAGTCCGCGCGACCGCAGGAGCACCGCGGCGCCGACCGTGAGCGCGGTGACCACCCCGGTGACGAGGGCGCGCAGCGCCAGGTCGTCGGCGAACGTGAAGAACACGAAGACGACGGCGGCCACGGCGAGCAGCCCGGCCCCCGCCCCGGCGAGGACGGGCTGGAGGCCGACGGACCGCGCGGGCGCCGCACCCGGACCGACGCCACCGGCGCGCGGGCCCGCAGGCCCGGGCGCAGGCACCGGCACGACCGGGCCGGCCGCTCCCGGACGCACCGGCCCACCCGGTCCGGCCACGGGCGACAGGGTCGACGAGCGAGGCCCCGCCGCGCCGCGCCCGCTCGCGTCGAGCAGGCGCATCGGCGGCGGGCCCGCCGGGGTCCGCCAGCCGCCGCCCGCTGCTGCACCGGGCCGACCACCCGGCCGGATGCCGGGGAGCATGCCGGGCGGGGGCGCGACGGCGGCACGGGCGGCCCACGCGGCCGCCTCGGGCTGGGCGGCCCGGAGCGTGTCGAGGGCGGTCTGGCGCCGCCGGAGCGCGTCGGCCGCGTCGGTCGACGCCGCCGCCACCTCGAACGCGAGCGGCCCGACGAGGTCGAGCAGGCACCGGTCGCACCGCGACGACCGCAACGGCGCGGCGCACGCGGGGCAGGAACGCGTCTCGGGGAGCCGCGCCAGCGCGACGTCGACCCACGGCTCTCTCATGACGGACATCCTGGCGAACCTGTGAGGCGCCTGGGGACACGTCCACAGGGGGTCGCGTGGCGGTCCGGTGAAGAGCTCGGCCGCGGTCGTGAGGAACCGCGCGCGTCAGCGCGGGCGCAGCCCGCCCAGCGCCGTGTCGAGGACGCGGTCGACATACGTCGCCCGCCGAGTCGGAGCCATCGTGGGCTACCGGTGCCTGAACAACTCTCTGCTCGGACGCGTCAAGCAACGCGGCCCCGCGTTCTTCACGAAGTGGCTGTACACCGCAACCGCGCGTGGCGTCCACGACCATGAGATCGCTGCGCCCGTGCTGGACAACCGTGTGCTCACGTGGATCAACGAGAAGACAGACATGCGGCTCGCCACTGGCACACCGACGACTACGCCACGTACCTCGCTGCGCTAGAAAGCTGGGCGCGGTTCGCGACATCGAGGCGAACAGCGGCGGGTTGGGAAGGGGCAATCTTCTATCGGATGGGTGGCTGACACCGCGAGACCGCTCCGTGTGGAGCACGGGGCATCACTTCCGACGTCGAGCAGGGGCCGGTCGCTGCGCGACGACCGGGCCCTACCCCGCCCCGGAGCACCTGGGGCGCCTTCAGCTCATTCCAGCGCTTGCCGGTCGATGTCGTTCAGTCGACAGGTCTCGACAACTGTCTCCTCGGCATAGTCGACGGCGAACGACTCGGCATCGTGCCTGCTGTCGAAGGCCCGTAGACCGATCAGGTTTCGGGGGCTTCCTACGCTCACGACGTGCACCACGTCGGATCCAACACGGCCAACTCCTGGTTCGGTGTGCTGCCACGGGACCGATTCCCAGCGCACTTCGAGCTCTGGGTTGATGCGGGCGAGCTCTGATTCGACGTGTGTGATCTCGGCCAGGTCGGACACGCACGAGACTCGTGGCTCGTCTTCCCCAGAGCCACTTCGTGCATAGACAAGCAGCAGGTGCGTTGATTCGGTTCCCATGGTCGACACGTCCTCGCTAAACGGTGCAGCCCAGCTCGACGCGGGGGGTATACACACGCGCGTAGTACGTCCTACCAAGGTAGACGATCGTGCCGAGAGTCGTGCCGCCGAAGTCGGTGTCGATGTTGCCGAGGCAGTAGTACTCGATGTTCTTCTGGGTGTAGTTCATGACGCCGCGGTTGCCGCCAGTCTTGTTGAGCGCGACAAGCCAGAGCCCAAAGTACTCGTACCGAAGCGTGCTCTCGTGGTGGATGGAGGTCACGTTGTTGCTGCACTTCGTGTACGGCTTGAACCCGACTGCGCCCTTGTTCGACGAGGTGCGGAAGTAGACGACAGACGGGTGCAACTTGCACGGCCCATAGTTGACCGACGCGGCGGACGTCCTCGCGAGACCCTCGTTCGACTCGAGGCTGTCGAAGATCTCGATCGCCTCCTGGGGAGAGTCGGCCTCGACATAGGGGACAGGTTCGGTCGACAGGCGATCCCAGTCGACATCCCACGATTCGTCCCCGTTCTGAGCCAGGAGAGGGGCTTCGACGAACTCGCCGCCAACGTGGGTCCCACCCGGCACTCCGACCGCGGGAACCACGCCGAGCGTCGTCAGTATCGCCGCGATCACAACGGCGCTCGCCGCGCGGGCGCTTCGCTTCATAACAGTTGCCTCCTGCTTGAAAGAGGAGAACCCCTGCGGCCCCCCTCCGCGCCTGGCATCCTGCCGTAGATACTGTGGGTCTCCAACTCGGCCCCCGCCCCCAGCACTTCGCGCAATCCGCGCGCGCGTGATTGGGGCTTTCGTCAGACGCTCACGCAGCGCAGCGGTTCATCCGGGGATATAGATCCGGGAACTCCCTTACGCGGGCACCACTCGTGAGTTGATTCAAGCGTCGAGCGAGCGGCGGGTGCTGCCTGCACGGGCGGCGATATCGACCTTCGTCAGCAGCTCGGCGCGGTAGATGCCCCGGACGACAGTGGGGTAGCCGGGCGGTGCTGCCGCACCTGCGGCGCCAGGGCTCGGGCCACGTGCTCCAGATGTCGAGCATCGCCGCGCTAGCTAGCCGGCTTCCCGAGCACGGGTCTGTACAGCGCGAGCAAGTTCGCGCTCGAAAGGATGGGGGAGGCGCTCGCGATGGAGGCGGGCAATTCGGGGTCTCGGTCACCGTCGTGCAGCCGGGCGGGTACTGGAACGGACCTGTGGGATCTCGCGACAGCGTCAGGACACGTGGCGGCGGGGAAGCACGCGAGCCGCGCCGCCGAGCAGCCGTCGCGGCGCCCGGCCCGGCCGCGGGATGAGCCCGCGCGCCGGGAGACCTCACGACGGCCGCGTTCAGCCCCCGAGTCGCTCGACGAGCGCGCGCGTCAGGGGCGCGTCGACCCCCGCGCGGTCGGCGGCGCGCACGATCGCGCCCCCGATCGCGTCGGTCTCGAGCGGGCGGCCCGCCTCGGCGTCGCGCAGCATCGAGGACTTCGCGTCGGCCCCGAAGCGGTCGTAGAACATCAGGGTGCGGTCCGGGTCCGACGGCGCGCCGCTCGCCGCCGCGACGGCGGCGACCTCGCGGACGAGCGCCTCGAGCTCGGCCCGGTGCGTGGTCCGCACCTCGCCGATCGGGGCGCGGTGCGCCGTCGTGAGCAGCGCGAACGGCGCGAGGAAGCCGAGCTTCGCCCACATCAGCGCCGTCTCGTCGTCGTGCACGGTGGTGGGGATGCCCGCACCCTCCAGGAGCGCGCGCACCGCCTCGACCCGCTCCGGGTCCACCCCACCCGGCGCGACGTCGACCTCGACGAACGCGCTCGTGTGCTCGATCTCGCCCGGCGCGACGCGCGTGGACTCGACGCGGACCGTCGCGGGGAGCACGCGCGCGGTGCCGTACCGCGCGCGCAGCGCGTCGAGGTGGTCGAGGCCGTTGAGCATCGGGACGACCACCCCGTCGCCGAGCACCTCCGGCGGCACGCGGTCGAGCGCGTCGTCGAGCGCGGTCTGCTTGACCGCCACCACGACGACGTCGACCGGGGCGTCGAGGCGCGTGGCCGCGCGCGCCGGGACATGGAGGTCGCCCACCTGGCGGCTGCGCACGTGCAGGCCGCGCTCCGTGAGGGTGGCCGCCGTGGCCTCGCCCGCGAGGAACGTCACCCGGGCGCCCGACCGGACGAGCAGCGCGCCGACCAGCCCGCCGACCCCGCCCGGCCCGAGCACCGCCACGTCCCGGCCGTCCCGGCCGCTCAGGCCGTCCGTCGTCTCCGTCACCGTCGTCCTCTCGTCGTGCCGCCGGGTCGCCCGGTCGTCGTGACCGCGCGGGCGGGCGCCCCGCCGTCAGGTCGCGGGGACCTCGACCCTACCCACGGGGACCGACCGCGCCGAGCCGGCGCCGGGCACGGTGAGCGCCGCGATGCCCGTGGTGATGGGGATCGCGAGGACGAGCCCGATCGAGCCGACGAGCGTGCGTACGACCTCCTCCGCGATCTCGCCCGAGGTGAGGCTGGTCGCGAGGTTCTGGTCGGAGAGGTAGACCGCCATGAGGAGCGGCAGCGCGGCGCCGACGTACGCGAACGCGATCGTGTAGACGGTCGAGGCGATGTGGTCGCGCCCGATGCGCATCGCGCGCGCGTACAGCTCGCGCCGGGTCGCGAGCGGCGCGACGGCGCGCAGCTCCCACACCGCGGACGCCTGCGTGATCGTCACGTCGTTGAGCACGCCCATGCCGGCGAGCACGATCCCGCACAGCACGACCCCGCGGATGGAGAGCTCGGGCGCGTACTGTGGGATCCACAGGGACTCCTCCGACGTGAGGCCCGTGATGTTGGCCGCCCCCGACCCCCACCAGCCCAGCACGGCCGTGAGCACCAGGCCGACGAGGGTGCCGAGCAGCGCCGTCGACGTCCGCGCGGTGAACCCGTGCGCGACGTACAGCACGACGAACATGACGAGCGACGACGTCACGAGCGCGACGCCCAGCGCGTTCTGCCCGGTGAGGAGCGCGGGCAGCGTGAACGACGTGATGACGACGAACGCCCCCGCGAGCCCCGCGAGCGCCGCGAGGCCCCGCCACCGTGCGACGGCGAGCACCACGACGGCGTACGCGACCGCGAGGACGCCGATGGGCAGCCCGCGCTCGAAGTCCATGAAGACGTAGGGCGTGCCGCCCGCGCCCGCGGCCTCGGCGATGTACAGGACGCGCAGGCGGTCGCCCTCGTCGAACCCGTAGGCGACGTACTCGGGCGGCGCGTTGACGGTGATCGCGTCGCCGCCCACGTCCTCGCCGCCCGCGCGGGAGCCCGCGTCGAGCCGGGCGGGCACCTCGCTCGTCGCCTCGTCGACCGGCCCGGTGACGGCCGCGCGCAGGACGGTGCTGCCCTCCGCGGCGACGGGGATGCGTGCGGGCACGTCCGCCGCGGCGGGCCACAGCGCGACGAGCCCGGCGAGCGTGACGAGCAGCGCGGGCACCAGGAGCGCGGCGAGCGTGACCCGCACGCGCCGGGTCGCGGGCGCGGCCGGGCCGTGCGCGTGGGCGTGGGCGTGGGCCGGGGTGCGCGCGGTGCCGCGCGCCAGGACGTCGGGCACCCGCCGGGACCGCGTGCGGCGCTCGCCGCGCCCGGGCGTCTCGGGAGGGGTCGGTGCGCTCACGCGAGGATGCTGCCACGGCGGCCCGACGACGCCCGGCGGCACGCGCCGTCGGGCACCGATCGCGCGGGCCGGGCCGTCCGGGGCCCCCGCCGGCTCACTCGGGGAGCGTCACGCGGCCGCGGCGCACGCCCGCGACGAGGCGGCGCGGGAGCGTGACCTCGCGGCCGTCGACGACGACGGTCACGAGCGCGGGCACCTGCGCCTTCCACTGCGAGCGACGGGCGCGGGTGTTCGAGCGGGAGAGCTTGCGCTTGGGCACGGCCATGAGGGGTCCTTCCGGTGGGCGAGCGCCCAGCCTACCGGTTCGTGAGAACGATTCTCAAGACAGTCGGGCCGTCGGTCCGGCCCGGCGGTAGCATCCCCGGGGCCGCGCGCCCTGCCACGACCCGGCGCGACCGCCGCACCCGCCACCACGACGCACGAGGAGCCCTCATGGCCACGGTCGACTACTTCCTCTCCGGTGACCCGGAGGTCGCCAAGCAGCACCTGCACGCCGCGCTCCAGGAGCAGGGCTTCACGGTGACCACGCGCCCCACGGGCCAGTGGGCCGCCGAGCGCGGCAGCAAGCAGAAGACGTTCTGGCTCGGCGCGTTCGCCGGCAAGGCCCAGCACCTCGTCTTCACGGTCGACTTCATGGTCCACGGCGACCAGCTCGTCGCGCGCATCGACCGCCCGACCGGGCACGGCGCGATGGCCGGCGCCGTCGGCGTCGCGCGCTCGAACAAGGCGTTCGGCGAGGTCGACCAGGCGATCGGCACGCGCCTCACGCAGCACGGCATCCTCGCGAACGTCGTGCACGCCTGAGAACGCGCAGGTCGCCGATCACGAGCCTCCTCGCGGTCGAGCACGTCGTTGGTGGCGCCATCACGCCGATGACGACGTCAACCCCGTGCTCGGCGCCGGGGGTGCGACGCACGAAGGCCCGGATCCCCTCACGGGGGTCCGGGCCTTCGTGCTGCTGACCGGGCCGGCGACGGCCGGTCAGCGGGACGTCACTTGGCGACGGCCTTCTTGAGCAGGCTGCCGGCGCTGATCTTCACGCCGTAACCGGCCGGGATCGAGATCTCCTCGCCCGTACGGGGGTTGCGGCCCGTGCGGGCGGCACGCTCGACGCGCTCGACGGACAGGAGGCCCGTGACCTTGACGGCCTCGCCCTTGCCCAGCGACTCGATGAGCACCTCCTGGAAGGCGTTGAGAGCCTTCTCGGCGTCCGCCTTCGACAGGTCGGCCTTGCTGGCGATGGCCGAGACGAGCTCGGACTTGTTGAGCGACATGCGAATCCCTTCTTCGGTTCACGACGCGCGGTGGTCACCACCCGTCGTCACGGTCTCAGTGTGCCAGCCGCGGGGCCGTGCACCGGGGACAACACTAGGGAACACGCGGAGTTTCGCGCGACTTCTCGCGGCTCTCGTCGTCGCGTGTCCTCGCTCAGCCGTCCTCGTGCTCGTGGTCGTGGCCCTCGTGCTCGTCGTGCGCGGGCTCGTCGTGACCGTGCTCGCCGTCCTCGTGGGCGTGCTCGTCGGCCTCGTGGCCCCCCGTGGTGGCCGGCTTGCCGGTGACCCCGTTGAGCTCGTTCGGGACGACGTCGAGCTCCGCGCTCTTCCACACCTCGCCGCCCACGTAGTCGACCGCGTGGATCGCGCGACCGGCCGGGTCCGTGACGTAGGCGATGCCGTCCTGGACGAACAGCGCCGGCCGCGGCTCCTGCCACTCCTCGGGCTCCTCCCACGCGCCGACGACGGGGACGGACCGCACGACCGTGCCCGACTCCGGGTCGATGACGTGCAGCGACCCGTCGGTGCCGAGCACGAGCGCCTCGCCCGCGTCGCCCCGCCCGAGCGAGCGGAACGTGTAGCTCGCGGGCAGGTCGACGAGGCGCAGGCTCGCGTCGCGCGTGTCCACGAGGGAGACGCGCGTGGGCCGCTCGAGCTCCGCGTCGGGGTCGGACTTGTAGTCGCCGAGCACGACGGGCGACGCCTCGCTGCCCGCCTGGTTGCCGATGCGCCCGTAGGCGTCCGGGGCGGCGACCTTGGTGATCGCGCCGCCCGCGACGACGAGCACGCCGTCCTCGCAGCCGATGACGACGGCCTCGCCCGCGGCGACGGCCTCCCCGTGCACGCCGGGGCACTGGTCGTTCGCCGAGACCTCGTCGCCCGCGGCGTCGAGGAGGCGGACGCCGGTGCGCGCGTCCTCGGTGCCCTCGGAGACGACGAGCGAGCCGTCGGACAGCTCGACCGCGACACCGTGGTGCGCCGCGGGGGTGGTCAGGGTGCGCGCGTCGTCGATGCCGTGCGGGTCGGCCACCGTGGCCGAGTCGAGCACGGTGATCTCGCCCGTGCCGTCGTCGAAGAGCGCGGTGCGGCCGTCGTGCACGACGACGTGGCCCGGCTTCTCGGCCGCGTACGTCACGTCCGTGAGGACCGGGTCGGCCGTGTAGTAGTGGGCGTGGTCGCCGTGCGGCTCGGCCCAGGTGCCGGCGTCGAGCACCTGGAACCCGCCGGACGTCGAGACGAGCAGGTGCCGCCCGTCGCCCGCGGGGTTGAGGCGGTTGAAGCCGTCGAGCTCGAGGTCGTCGACGACCTCGAGCGTCGTCGCGTCGAGGACCTGGACGCCGCCGTCGTAGGTGATCGCGAGGCGGGGGGTGAGCGCCGCGGCCTCGCTCACGTCGGACGTGGCCGACGGCGCGGGCTCGGCCGCGTCGCCCTGCTCGCCCTCGGCGCCCGCGCCCTGCGCGCACGCCGCGACGAGCGTGAGCGGGAGGGCGAGGCCGAGCGCGAGGGCGAGCGGGCGGCGTCGGGCACGGGCGCCGGGAGGGGCCGTCACCCGGGCGGGATCGGCAGCGGCGTCGGTCGGGTCGGGTGCGGTGTGGTGCATGCGTGGTCGGCCGCCCGGACACCCGGGCGGCCGCTCCTCTCCGGTGGTGGTGGTGCGCGGGTCAGCCCTGACGGGCCTTCCAGCGCGGGTTGGCCTTGTTGAGGACGAAGGTCTTGCCGTGCCGGCGCACGACCTTCGCCCCGGGCTTGTCCTTGAGCGAGCGGAGGGAGGCGCGGACCTTCATCGCGCGCCCCCGCCCTGCGCGCCGCCGCGGGCGCCGTAGCGCTGGCGGAACTTCTCGACGCGGCCGGCCGTGTCCACGACGCGCTGCGTCCCCGTGTAGAACGGGTGGCTCGCGCTCGAGATCTCGACGTCGACGACGGGGTAGGTGTTCCCGTCCGTCCAGGTCACGGTCTCGCGCGGGACGCCCGGGCCCTGCGGGTGGTCGCCCGCGAGGGTCGAGCGGGTCAGGAACGAGAAGTCGGCGGACTTGTCGCGGTAGACGACGGGCCCGTAGACGGGGTGGATGTCCTTCTTCATGGTGGTCTCCTTGCTGAGCCGGGGCCGTCCGCCGCTCGGGGCGGCGGTCACCAGCTCGACTTCGTGACTCCGGGCAGCTCGCCGCGGTGCGCCTGCTGGCGCAGGCGGACGCGCGAGAGTCCGAACTTCCTCAGGTAGCCGCGCGGGCGGCCGTCGACGACGTCGCGGTTCCGCGTGCGCGTGGCGCTCGCGTCGCGGGGCTGGCGCTGGAGCTCGCGCACCGCGTCCGCCTTCTCCTCGAAGGACGAGGACGGCGACGCGACGACGCGCTTCAGCTCGGCGCGACGCTCGGCGTAGCGGGCGACGACGGCCGCCCGCTGCTCGTTGCGCGCGATCTTCGACCGCTTCGCCATCAGCGCTCCTCGCGGAAGTCGACGTGGCGGCGGACGACGGGGTCGAACTTGCGCAGCACCATGCGGTCGGGGTCGTTGCGGCGGTTCTTGCGGGTCACGTAGGTGAACCCGGTGCCCGCGGTGGACCGGAGCTTGATCACGGGACGGAGGTCGGTGCGGGTAGCCATCAGAGCTTCTCCCCTCGGGCGAGGATCCGCGCCACGACGGCGTCGATCCCCTGGCGGTCGATGGTCTTGATGCCCCGGGCGCTGACGCGCAGGGTCACGTGGCGACCCAGCGACGGCACCCAGTAGCGCTTCTTCTGGATGTTCGGGTCGAAGCGACGCTTGGTCCGCACGTGGGAGTGCGAGATCGCGTGGCCGAACCCGGGGGCGGTGCCGAGCACCTGGCAGACGGCGGACATGGCGGTTCCTCTCGGGGTCGGTCGGGGCGACGGGGACGACACTAGATAGTGAGAATCATTCCCGTCAAGACGCTATGCTGACCCGCTGTCGAGAACAGTTCTCAGGAGCAGGTTGTTCCCGAGCCGGCCGCCGCGCCTCCCGGGACGCCCCAGACCACGGATCGGAGCGCTTCATGCCCTTCTCGTCGCACCCCTCGCCGGACCCGGCGCCCGACGACACCCGCGTCGCCCTCAGCGTCCTCGCGACGATCGACCCCGTGCTGCGCGACAGCGCGGTGTTCGGGCTCGTCGTCGGGGCACCGCGCGTCGTCGCGCTCCGCCACGACATCCGCGCCGCCGAGGGCGCGCTGCGCCGGGTCGTCGTCGACGCGAGCGGCGTCGTCGAGGACGAGGTCGTGCCGCTCGAGCACGCGTGCCTGTCGTGCGCGGTCCGGGAGGACGCCGTCCCGACGCTGCGGCGGCTCGCGGACGACGGACGCTGGGACCACGTCGTGCTCGCGCTCCCCGTGGCGGCCGAGTCGCTGCCCGTCGTGCGCGCCCTCGCCGCGCAGACCACCCCCGGCGCCGAGCTCGAGCGGCTGCGCCTCGCGACCGTGCTCGCCGTCGCCGACGTCGACACGCTCGAGCACGACCTGCTCGACGACGACCTCGTCGCCGAGCGCGGCGTCGGGCTCACGGACGACGACCAGCGGGCCGTCGGGGAGGTGCTCGCCGCGCAGCTCGAGCACGCCGACCTCGTCGTGACGACCGGGGACCCCGTCGCCGCCGCGACCGGGGCGGGGCTCGTCGACCGGCTGCGCGGCGTCGGGACGCGCCGGGTCGACGGGCTCCACGCGCTCGCCGCCGCCGACCTCGCGGGGCGCCCGCACGACCCGGTGGCCGGCGAGCGCCGGGCGCACCCGCTCGGCGCGCGGGGCCCGCTCCCCCGGCACGCGCGCCCCGCGGGCGACCGGAGCTGGACGGTCGAGCTGTGCTCGGCCCGCCCCTTCGACCCCGAGCGGCTGCTGCGCCGCATCGAGGACCTGGGTACGGGGCGGGTCCGGTCGCGCGGGGTGTTCCACGTCGCGAACCGCCCCGACTCGCTGTGCGCGTGGGACGGCGCGGGCGGCCAGCTCTGCATCGGCACGCTCGGCACGTGGGACGACGCGACCACGGCCGAGGGGCGGCCCGTCGAGCCGCACACGCGCGTGGTGGTGGTCGGCGCGACGCCACCGGACGGCGAGACCGGCGACGGCGTGCGCGAGCGGGTCCTCGACGCGTTCCGCGACGTGCTCGCGACGCCGGACGAGCTGGCCGACGGCGGGCTGCGCTGGCTCGGGCGCACCGACGTCCTCGCGCCCTGGCTCGGCGCGCGCACGGACGCCGTCTGAGGTCGGTGCCGCTGCCGCCGGGACGCGAGGGCGGGCCGCAGGGAGGGCGGAACCTCCCGGGGACGGGAGAACCGGTGGCGATCCGCCGCGAGAGCTCCCCCCAGCGAAGCTCTCGTCGCGGACCGCCACCGGTCCAGGTGTGTCGCCACGTGACCCGTCGTGGCGACGTCCCCCACCAGTGCAAGAGCACCGGGGCGCCCGTTCGTGACGCGCGTTGCCAGTGATGTGGATCACAGTACGACGCGGGCTGCTCGACCGCGCGCGCACGTCATACCCCGACCCGCGTCATGATCGCGGCCCGAGAGCGTCTTCCTCCCTGAGGGCCGCCGGACGGAGGCGGCCGGGACGGGAGCGGCGTGCACACGCAGGACCTGACGGAGCTCGGCGACGAGCAGCTCGCCGACGCGGTGCGCGCGGGCCGCGCGGAGGCGTTCGCCGTGCTCTGGGAACGGCACGCGGCTGCCGGGCGCTCGGCGGCCCGCCGCCTCACGGCGACGTACGACCCGGACGACCTCGTCCAGGAGGCGTACCTGCGCGTGCTCGGCGCGCTGCAGTCCGGCCACGGGCCGACCGGCCCGTTCCGGCCCTACCTCTACACGACGCTGCGCAGCGTCGCGGCGAGCTGGGCCCGCACGCCGGACCCGACGCCCGTCGAGGACGTGCCCGAGGTCGTCGACCCGCGCGACCTGTCGACCGAGGTCCTCGAGCGCTCGGTGACGGTCCGCGCGTTCCGCCGCCTGCCGGAGCGGTGGCAGGCCGTGCTCTGGTACACCGAGGTCGAGGGGATGGAGCCGCGCGAGGCGGCGCCGCTGCTCGGGCTCTCGGCGGCCGCGACCGCCGCGCTCTCCTACCGCGCCCGCGAGGGCCTGCGCCGCGAGTGGCTCCAGGCCCACGTGAGCAGCGACGCGGTGGCCCCCGAGTGCCGTTGGACGGTCGAGCGCCTGGGCGACCACGCGCGCGGGACGCTGTCGCGCGCGGCGCAGGACCGCGTCGAGGAGCACCTCACCGGGTGCCTGTCGTGCTCGATCCTCGCGGAGGAGGTCGACGACGTAGCCTCGCGCCTGCGCATCGTCCTCCTCCCGCTCGTCCTCGGCGTCCCGGCCGCCGTCGACGCCGCGACGGGCACGCTCGCGGCGACGACCGCCGCACGCGGCACGCCGACGGGCCCGGCTCCCGGCACGACGACGGGCCTGACGACCGGCACCACCGGGGGCGGGGTCGGCGGAGCGGCGTCCGGCGCCGGGGCCGGAGCCGCCGCGGCGGGAGCCGCGGTCCCCGGTGTCCTGGTCGGCGCGCTCGCCGCGGTGGTCGTGGCGGCCGTCGTCGGCGTGCTGGCCGTGGCGCGGCCGTGGTCCGCTGCCGACCCGCCCGCCGCCGCGGCCGGGCAGCAGTCGTCCGCTCCCGGTCTCGCCGCGCCGCTCCCCGTCCTGCCGGACGGCGACCCCGCGGAGAACGGCGCGGACGACGTGCCGGTCGCGACCGAGCCGGACGCCCCCGCCGGGGCGGGCGACCGCCCCGAGCCGCCCGCCGCGGGCCTCGACGCCCCACCCGCCTCCCGTCCGGACGGGCAGGACGCGCCCGGAGCCGGCGAGACCGCGCCCGAGCCGGCCCCGCCGTCGGTCGAGCCGGCCCCGCCGGAGCCCGAGCAGCCCGGTCCGGAGCAACCCGCGCCCGAAGAGCCCGGGCCCGAGGAACCGGCGCCTCCGGCACCCGTCGTCGACGAGGCGCCCCCGGCCGGGACGCTCACCGTCTACCCCGCCCTGCGCGGCACCGGGGAGCCCGGGGCGCGCGTGCGGGCGCTCGACGCGACGGGAACGGTCGTCGGCACGACGACCGCCGCGGACGACGGCCGCTGGGCGCTCGTCCCGACCGGGCTCGGTGCCACCGGGGAGCACGTGCTCGACGTCGTCCAGGAGGTCGACGGCGTCGTCTCCGCGGCCGCCGCGCCGCTCGGCCCCTACGTGTTCGACCTCCCGCGCGTGCTGTCGCCGGGCCCCGGCGAGACGGTCCTCGGCGCGCGCGAGACCGCGCCGTGGGAGGACCCGCGCTTCTCCGTCCTCGTGACCTTCGCGGGTACCGCGGGCCTGGTCGTCGAGGCGTTCGTCGACGGGCGCTCGACCGGCAACCTCCACGAGCTCGGCGACGAGCCCGCGGTGCGCCAGGTGCGCGGCCTCGCCCCCGGGCCGCACACGTTCGGGATCCGGTTCGTCGAGCCGTGGTCGGACACCGCCGGGTTCGGGCCGACCGTGAGCGTCGGCTTCACCGTCGCGGGCCCCTGAGCGCGGGACACGCGACGGCTGCGGGCGTCACCCCCGCGCGCGCCGGCGGGACCACGCCCCTCCCGCGACGCCGACGACGCCCGCCCCGAGCACGACCGCCCCGACGAGCGGGCCGGTCGGCGTCGGGGAAGCGCCCGCCGCGACGGGCGCGGGGGCGAGGGAGGCCGCCGTCGCGACGAACGTGGGTGCCGGACGGGCGCCCGCCGGGTCGGTGTCCGTCCACGCGTACGACGCCCCGGACGGGCACTCCTGCACCGCCGGGAAGACGAACGCCTGCCCGGGTTCGCCCGTCACGCGGACGTCGAGCGTGAAGGCCGCGCGCTCGCCGTCGGGCACGGGCTCGCCGGCCCACGCGACGGCGTCGTCCGTCACCTCGGCGGTCCAGCCGGCCGGCTGACCCGCGTCCAGCGCCTCGACGCCCGCGGGCAGGGTGACGCGCAGGGCGTCGGTGGGCTCGCCGTCGCACCCGTGGTCGAACGTGAACGTGAGCCGCGACGTGCCGTCGCCGCGCGGCTCGACCGTCTCGATGAGCACGTGCGCGGCCGCGGGTCCGGCCGTGAGCAGGGCGAGCGCCCCGGCGGTGGCCAGGGCGAGGAGGGCGCGCGCGCCGCGGTGCGGCCCGGGCGGCCGTCGGTCGGGGGTCATGAGGTCACCTCCACGGGGATGTGGACGATCGGGTTCTCGTACTTGGACGTCCGCACGCTCACCTCGAGCGTCCAGGAGCCGGGCATCGGCAGGTCGAGCGTCGCCTCGTACGCGCCCGGCCCCGTGCGCGTGAGCGGCCGCGAGAACGGGCCCAGCGCCGGGTCGGCGAGCGTCGTCGCCAGCTCCGGCACTGCGACCGGCTCGAACGGCGCACCGTCGGCGTCGAGCAGCTCGATCTCGAGCGCGTTGACGCCCACGCGCCCCGGCGTGACGCGCGCGCGGAGCGTCCCGTCCCCGAGCTCCTCGACCACCTCGACGCCGGAGGTCGCGGCGTCCTGCGCGGACGGTGTCGGCGGGACGACCGGGCTGCGCGAGACGAGCACGCCCGTCGCGGCGAGCACGAGCACGAGCAGCGCGGCCTCGACCGCGACGGTCCGGCCGAGCCGACGGCGCGCGGTCGTCGCGGTCGTGCCGCCCGCCGCGCCGGGTCCTCCGGGCCCGGCGACCTCGGGGACGAGCCGGTACCGGTTCCACGCCGCGATGCCGACGAGCACGAGCGCGACGCCGACCTTGACGAGCAGCGTCCGGCCGTACGTCGTCGAGACGAGCGCGTCGAGGGTCCCGAGGATGCGCCACCCGAGGACGGTCCCGGTGACCGCGAGCGCGAGGACGACCCACGCGCCGAGCGCGGAGAACCGCGCCACGGTCACACCCGCGCGGCGGGCGTCCACGTGGGCGGACGGCGCGAGCACGAGCGCGAGCCCGACGACGCCGCCGAGCCACACCGCCCCGGCCGCGACGTGCAGCGCGTCCGCCGTGACGACGAGCCACGGCGGCCCGAAGGTCCGCGTGTGGCCCACGAGCACCAGCGAGCCCAGAGCGAGCGCGGCGGCGCCGAGCACGGTCCCCGCGGGCCACGCGGCCCGGGTCTCGCGCGCGGCCCGGGGCGCGAGCAGCGTCGCGACGACGAGACCCGCGAGCCCGAGCGCGCCCGCGACGGTGGTGTCGGAGGCGAGGCCCGCAGCCCACGTCGCCGGGTCCGCGAGCGCGCCCAGCCCGCCGCCCGCCTGCCAGGCGGGCGTGAGCGGGACCGCGAGCACGGTCCCGACGGCCGCGACGCCGAGCGCCCCGCGCCGGACGCGGTGGAGCCGCCGCCGCAGCACGGGGGCCGCGCCGGGCGAGACGTGCAGCACGAGGAGCTCGAACACGACGAGCCCCGCCACGAGGAACGTCCCGGCGTAGACGGCGGCCTGGTCGAGCGCCCGGACGGCGACGAGCGCCGCCGTCGGCTCGGCCACGCGCGCCTCGACCGCGGTCGTGCTCGGCGCGCCGACCGAGAACGTGAACGCCCCCGCCACGGGGTGGGTGTCGAGCGACACGACGCGCCAGCTGACGACGTAGGTGCCGTCGCCGAGGGTCGTGCCGGGCGTGACGACGAGCGCGTCGTCGACCGCGGCGACGTCCACGTCGACCGGCGTGCCGTCGGCCGCGAGGACCGTCGTGCCGCCGGGGACGACCTGGACGGGCTCGTTGAAGGTGAGGGTCAGCGCGTCGGGCGGCGCGTCGAGGACGGTGCCGTCCTGCGGGTCGGTGCCCACGAGGACGGCGTGGGCCGCGGCCGGGCCGCTCGCGAGGATCGCGAGCAGGACCGCGGCCGCGGCACCGACGACGACGGCCACCGCCCGGCGCAGCGCCAGGGGGCGGCCCACGGGTCAGGCCCGCGGGCGCGAGCGCGCGAACCCGAGCAGCCCGAGCACGAGGCCGGCCGCCGCGAGGACGAGCGCCGTCCACGTGACCGCGGGGGCCGGGCCGCTCGACGTGCTCGCGGCGGCCTCCGTCGTCTCGCCGTCCGCGGCGGCCGGCTCGGCGGCCGCGTCCGCCGCGGCGTCCTGCGTGCCGTGCGCGTCGCCGCCGGACGCGGCCGTCAGCTTGAACAGCGGGGCGGGCAGGTCGAGCTCCTCGCCGTCCTCGCCGTCGGCCGGGACCTGCACCCAGGCGCTCTCGCCCTCGGCGCACTCCTGCACGGTCGGGAAGACGAGCGTCTCGCCCGCCGCGTCGGGGAGCTTGAGCGACAGCACGAACGCGTCGCGGTAGCCGTCGGGCAGCGGTGCCTTCGCGGTGTACACGACCTCCGCGACGCGCTCGGTGTACTGGCCGCCGTGCCCGTCGTCGACGGGCTCGGCGAGGTCCTCCATGACCTTCTCGACGTCCCAGCCGGGGTTGACCGTGGGGGTCACGGTGACGACCTGCTCGGGGACCTGGACGGAGACCTTCGTCGTCGGGGAGTCGCCGCAGCCGTGCGGGACGCCGAACGTCAGGAGGGCGTAGGAGCCCGCCTCGGTCGTGTCGGGCGTGACGGTGACGTGGGCGGACGCGGCGGCCGCGCCGGTCACGACGAGCCCGGTGGTGAGTGCGGCGGCGCCGACGGCGCGCAGGGTCTTTCGCATGGTGGTGCCTTTCGGGGAGAGGTGCGGGGAGAGGGGACGCTGGCTCCGGCGGGCACGACGGCGCGCCGCGCCACGGGTCGGCGGAGCCGGCCGGCGGCGGGTGGGCGGTCGCGCGGGCGCGCGGGAGCGGGACGCCGCGGACGTCGTCGGGCGACGGCGTCCGCGGGGGCGTCCGGGAGAGGTCAGGCGGGAAGGGGCGGCCCGCGCCCGGGCGCGGCGCCGCGCACGAGCAGGTCGCGCACCGTCGGCAGCGCGCCGACGGCGGGAGGGGCAGCGAGGACGACGACGGGCCGCGGGCGGCCGGGCACCCGGCGTCCCGCGAGCCACGTCCACAGGCGCCACAGCACGGCGTCGCCGTACCGCAGCACGAGCGCGACGGCGAGCGTCGCGACGGCGTGCGCGCCGAGCATCGCGAGCGGCGAGGAGGAGTGCGCGTGCGCGGCGGCGTCGGCCGGGGACAGCGCGGCGCAGCGGTCGAAGACGACGTGGAGCACGAGCTGGCCCGCGCCGAGCAGGCCGAGCAGCCGCGGCAGCCCGACCTCGCGCCGGGTGAGGGGTCGCACGGCGACGGCGGTGAGGACCGCGAGGACCCCGAGCGGGACCGCCCCGGGGTCGGTGCCCCCGGCGAGGCCGTGCGCGACGACGGACAGCCCGACGACCGCGGCGGCGAGCAGCAGCACCCGCACGCCGCGGAGCACCCCTGCTCCGGGCGACGTCACGGACGCACCCTAGCGGGAGAAGGGGCTCCGGCGGCAGGGGCCGGCGCCGCCCTCTCCGCGCGGGAGAGGGCGGCGTGCGCCGGCACGGTCAGCCCTGCGGGTCGTGCGGGGCGCCGTCGTCGGTGCCGGCGTCCGGGCCGGGGCCCCGACGGCGCAGCACGACCACGACGACGACCGCCGCGGCGACGACGAGCGCGCCGAGCCCCACGAGCACCGGCAGCAGCGACGAGGTGCCGTCGTCCGCGGTCTCGGCGGCGTCGGTCGTCGTGGTCGCGGAGGGCTCGGTCGTGGTGCCGGTCGTCGGCTCCTCGGTCGCGGTCTCCTCCGGTGTCGCCGTGTCCGTCGCGGGGTCGTCCGTCGCGGGCGCCTCCGGCTGGGCTGCGACGGCGAACGCGAACGTGCCCTCGATCGGGTGCCCGTCGGACGAGACGACGCGCCACGCGACGGTGTACGTGTCGCCGCCGAGCGCGACGGCCGGGTCGAGCGCGAAGGTCGCGGTGCTGCCGTCGATCGTCGGCGCACCCTGCGTGACGACCGTGCCGGCCGAGTCGGAGACGACGACCTGCGGCTCGACGGGGAGCGGCTCGGTGTTGAACGTCAGCGTGATCGCCGCGGGCGGGGCCGCGAGCTGTGCGCCGTCGGCCGGGTCGGAGGTGAGGAGCCGGTCGTGCGCGGACGCCGGGCCGGCCGTGAGCGTCGTGACGGTCGCGGTGAGGCCGAGCGTCAGGGCCGCGGCGGCGAGGAGGGCGAGCAGGGCCGACAGCGGTCGGCGCAGGGAGAGGGTCATGAGGTTCTTCCGTCCGAGGCGCGGCCGGTGGCCGCACGGTGGTGCCCGGGGGCCCGGCCGTCGCCGGGTCGGCCTCGTCGGGTGCCGCGTCAGGACGCGGCGAGGGGGCGCAGCAGTGCTCCCGACGGACCGTGCGCCCGCGGCGGTCCGCGCGTCGGGGCCCGGAGCGACCGCCACACGCCGACGACGCGCACCGGGCGCGCGGGCACGACGCCACGGCGGCCGGGGACCGTCGCGCGGGCCGGGAGCGGGAGCGCGCCGCGCGGGGTCACCCACGTGAGGAACCGCTCGAGCGCCCGCTCGCCGTGCGCCAGCACGAGGGCGAGCACGACCGTCGCGGCGGCGTGGGCGGCGACCATCCACGCGCCCGACGCCGCGAGGTGCTCCGGGTGCAGCGGGGACGCCGCGCCGTCGGCCGACGGCACCGCGCACACGACCGCGCCCGACGACGCCGCGAGGTGCGCAGCGTGCCCGGCTCCCCCGCCGACGGCGTGGCACGACCCCGGGGTCAGGACGGTGAGCGCCTGGTGGAGCGCGAGCTGCGCGCCCCCGAGGAGCACGACGAGCCGGGCGGGCGTGAAGCGCAGGCGCGCGGCCGCCGTCGTGCCGGCGAGCGTGAACGCAGCGAGCGCCGCGAGGACCAGCGGGTCCGGGAGAGCGCCCCCGGCGACGCGGTGCGCGAGCGCCGTCAGCGCGAGCACGAGGGTCGCCACGAGCGCGGCGCGGGCGACGCGCAGCGGACCGACGACCGGGGAGGGCACGAGGACACCCTAGCGGGGCCGTCGCCACGGGCGCCCGAGCCGACGGCGGACCGCCGCGCGGGTGGACTCCGGGAACGACCGCCACACGGGCCACGCGAACGCCAGGGTCCACGCTCCCGCACCGCCGAGGAGGACCGCCCCCGTCTCGACGTCGTCACCGGTCGCGGCGTGCTCGACGTCCGGGACCGCCATGACCGTGCCCGCGTCCTGCGGGTCCCGCAGGACGTCGAACGTCCCCGCGTACGGAGCCGGTGCCGGGTGCCACCCCGTCTCGCCGATCTCCTCGCCGTCGGCCCACGCCCCGACGAGGTACACCTCGGCCGGCCCGTGCGGCAGCTCGACGACGGCGCGCACCGCGTCCACGTCCAGGGTGCTGCCGCGACCGACGGCGATCACGTGCACCTCCGCCCCGCTCGCCGTCGTGAGGACGCCGTTCTCGGCGAGCCTCTCGGCGACCCGCTGGTCGCCGCGGTCCGCTATGACGATCCCGGCGAGCACACCCGTCATGACCAGCCCGACGACGAACGCACCACGGCTCCAGCCCCACCGTGCGCGGCGACGACCACCACCCCACCGGTCGGACGGACGACGCCTCACCCGCCGGCCCGTGCGGCGCGCGGCGCGGTCACGGGCGCTCGCCCGACGCGACGACGTGCATGCTGCGCCCGGCGCGCTCCGGGTACCGGCCGATCGCGGGGCCGGTGGGCAGGAGCCGGTCGAGGCCGACGATCACGAGCCCGAGCACGAGGAAGCCCGCCCCGTAGAGCACGACGTTGACGAGCAGCCCGGTCCAGCCGAGCGCGTCGAGGTCGACGAACCCGTACGGGTACTCGCTGCCGGGGCTGACGAACCCGCGGATCGTCGTGAACGCGAAGTACGCGAGCGGGTACAGGAGCCAGCGCGCGGCGTCGAGGCCGCGCAGGCGCCGGTGCGCGTCGAGCAGGAGGAAGTCGGCGACCACGGCGAGCGGGAGCACCTCGTGCTCGATCTGGCCGTCGGTGAGCCCGAGGAAGACGGCGGGCGCGCCCGGGTCCTCGGGCGCGAGCACGAGCCACGACACGAGGCCGGTGATCGCGGCGAACAGCGTCACGCCGCCCTTCAGCCACCCCGGTGGCTGCGGGCGGCGCAGGAGGGACGCGACGCCCGCCCAGGCGAAGACGACCGCGATGAGGAAGCCCGTCTGGTTCGTGAAGTAGACGAGGCCCTCGATGTCCCCGTCGCGCCAGATCGCGCGCGTCCCGACGAGGGCGAGGACGACGAGGAACAGCCGGAAAAGTCCGACGACGACGTGCATGCGGGCTCCTTCGCGCGCGGTGTGGCTCCGGTCGAGAGCCTAGTCCCCGCGGCCGGGGGACGACCGCCGTCGGGCACCGCCGCGCGCGTCGATGTCCGGGCACGCCGAAGGGCCGCGCACGAGGCGCGGCCCTCCGGTGGAGATCGTCACCCCCGCCGGCGCGAGGCGCCGGGCGGGAGCGGGATCAGAGTGCCTGGATGTTCGTCGCCTGCGGGCCCTTGGGGCCCTGCGTGACGTCGAAGGAGACGCTCTGGTTCTCCTCGAGCGAGCGGTAGCCGCTCGACTGGATCTCGCTGTAGTGGGCGAACACGTCCGCGGTGCCGTCGGAGGGGGCGATGAAGCCGAAGCCCTTCTCCGCGTTGAACCACTTCACGGTGCCTGTAGCCATGGTGTTTTCCTTCGTCGAGACGACCGGCCCACGTGCGCGGGTCCGGGTACCGCGCCCTGCAGGGCGCCGGCGGTTCGGGGTGTGGTCGCGGCGGGAGCCCGCCGGGCGACCGGGCGGGGCGCTCAGATGGCGCCGCGCGTGCTCCAGGGCGGCGACGACGGTCACGGGCCGCGTGAAGCGGTCGTGGACGTGGAAGCCGTCCGGGCGTCGGGTGACCATCCCGGCGTACTCGCCGTCGGCCGTCGCGACCCACAGGTCGTCGTCGGCGCGGCGCAGCACGAGGTCTGGTCCGGGCGTGCCCGCGGCCGCAGGAGCGGTCGCCGGGCGATCGAGGATGGTGGAAGAAGTGATGTGTTTCTCTGCTCTCGCTCCGCGCGCTTCTGGGGCGGAGATCGTCGTCGGCAGCGTCTGCTGCCCGGCGCCCACGGTCGTGCTTCGATGCCGAGGACCGAAGATCGTCGCGAGACCCTGCTCGCGACCTGAGCGCAGCCCTCACGCTACACCATGGCGTGTGGCGGACGGTCGCCCCGGGCGATGATGGGGGCATGACGACCTCCTCCACCCCCGCCCGCACCGCCCCTCGCACCGCGCGCCGCAGCGTCGCCGTCGTCAACGGCTACGTCGTGCCCGTCGCGTCCGACCCGATCGAGAACGGGACCGTCCTCGTCGAGGACGGGGTCATCACCGCGGTCGGCGCGGACGTCGTCGTGCCCGACGGCGTCCCGACCCTCGACGCGCGCGGCCGCTGGGTGCTGCCCGGCTTCGTGGAGGCGCACGCCCACATGGGCGTCATGGAGGAGGCCGAGGGCTGGGCCGGCAACGACACGAACGAGATGACCGACCCGAACGGCGCGGCGCTGCGCGCGATCGACGCGATCAACGTCGAGGACGAGGGCTTCCGCGACGCGCTGGTCGGCGGCGTGACGAGCGCCGTCGTGAAGCCGGGCTCGGGCAACCCCATCGGCGGGCAGACCGTCGCGATCAAGACGTGGGGCGGCCGCACCGTCGACGAGCAGGTGATCCGCGAGGCGGTCTCCGTGAAGTCGGCGCTCGGCGAGAACCCCAAGCGCGTGTACGGGGACCAGAAGAAGACGCCCTCGACGCGCCTCGGCGTCGCGAAGGTCATCCGTGCCGCGTTCGTCGACGCGCAGAACTACGCCGCGCGGCGTGACGCGGCCGAGGCGAAGGGCGAGCCGTTCGACCGCGACCTCGCGAAGGAGACCCTCGCGCGCGTCCTCGCGGGCGAGCTGTACTGGGACCAGCACACGCACCGCGCCGACGACATCGCGACCGCGCTGCGCCTCGCGGACGAGTTCGGCTACCGGCTCGTCGTCAACCACGGCACCGACGGCGCGGCCGTCGCGGACGTCCTCGCCGAGCGCGACGTGCCGGTGATCTTCGGCCCGCTGTTCACGTCGCGCTCGAAGATCGAGCTGCGCAACCGCGACATCGCGAACCTCGGGGCGCTCGCCCGCGCGGGCGTGCGCGTCGCGATCACGACCGACCACCCCGTCGTGCCGATCAACTTCCTCGTGCACCAGGCGTCGCTCGCGGTGAAGGAGGGCCTCGACCGCGACACCGCGCTGCGCGCCCTCACCGTGAACCCCGCGGCCTTCCTCGGTCTCGACGACCGCGTCGGCGCGCTCGCGCCCGGCCTCGACGGGGACGTCGTCGTGTGGTCGGGCGACCCGCTCGACGTGACGTCGCGCGCGGAGCACGTGCTCATCACCGGCACCGAGGTCTACACGTGGGACGCGGCGGCGGCCGACGGGCGCGGCGCGGGCCGCGTCGTCGAGCGCGGCGAGCGCTTCCGGGCCTGACGCCGGCCCCGCTCGCCGGTCGCGCGCGGCGTCGCTAGCGTTCCTCCGAGGGCCGTCGCGCCCGCCGAGGGGGACGCCATGGCCCGGACCGCCACCTCGCAGCACCCCGCCCGGCCCGCCGCGGCGACCATCACGGCCACGTCGCTGGTCATGCTCAACGTCGCCGCGGTGGTCAGCCTGCGCGGTCTGCCCGCCGAGGCGGAGTACGGGCTCTCGTCCGCGTTCTACTACCTGCTCGCCGCCGTCTGCTTCCTCGCACCCGTCGCCGTCGTCGCGGCCGAGCTCGCGTCCACGTGGCCCGAGGAGGGCGGCATGTTCCGCTGGGTCGGCGAGGCGTTCGGGAGCAGGTGGGGTTTCCTCGCGATCGCGATGGTGTTCGTCGAGGGCTGCATCTGGTTCCCGACCGTCCTCACGTTCGCCGCCGTCACGCTCGCCTACACCGGGCCCGACGCGCGGTTCGACGAACGGGTCGCCGACGACCGGCTCTTCGTCCTCGCGATCGTGCTCGTCGTGTTCTGGGCCGCGACGCTCATCGCCCTGCGCGGCGCGTCCGCGTTCGCCCGCACCGCGCGCTGGGGCGGGATCGTCGGGACGCTCGTCCCCGCCGCGCTGCTCGTCGGGCTCGGCGCCGCCTACCTCCTCGGCGGCGAGCCGTCCCGGACCACGCTCTCCTGGGGCGCGTTCGTCCCGGACCTCACGCGTCTCGACAACATCGTGCTCGCCGCCGGGATCTTCCTCTTCTACGCGGGCATCGAGGTCAACGCGGTCCACGTGCGCTCGATCCGGCGGCCGGAGCGCACCTACCCGCTCGCGATCCTCGTCGCCGCGCTCGTCGCCGTCGTCGTGCTGACCCTCGGCACGCTGACGATCGCGGTCGTCGTGCCGCAGCAGGACATCAGCCTCACGACGAGCCTGCTCCAGGCGTTCGACCACCTGCTCGCCTGGGCGGGGATCGGCTGGGCCGGGCCGGTCGTCGCGGCGATGCTCGCCGTCGGCGTCCTCGCCGGCGTCACGACGTGGGTCGCCGGTCCCGCCACGGGCCTGCACGCCGTCGCGCGGGCGGGGTTCCTCCCGCGGTGGTTCCACCGGACGAACGACCGCGGCATGGCGACGAACATCCTCCTCGTCCAGGCGCTGGTCGTCACCGTGCTGTCGGTGCTGTTCGTCGTCATGCCCTCCGTGCAGTCCGCGTACCAGCTGCTCAGCCAGCTCACCGTGATCCTCTACCTCGTCGCCTACCTCCTGATGTTCGCCGCGGTCGTCGTGCTGCGCCGCACGCAGCCCGACCGGCCGCGTCCCTACCGGGTGCCGGGGGGCCGCGTCGGGGTCTGGGCGGTCGGCGGGCTCGGGTTCGTCGCGTCGCTGCTCGCGCTCGTCACGAGCTTCGCCCCGCCCGGCCAGGTCGCGGTCGGCAGCCCGACGACGTACGTCGTGCTGCTCGTCGCGCTCGCCCTCGTCTTCGTGGCCCTCCCGCTGCTCCTGTACCGCGCCCGCACACCGGCCTGGCGGGACGACTCGTCGACGTTCGCGCCCTTCACCTGGCAGTCCGCGGACGGCGAACCTCACCGGGGCGGTCCCGGCGCGCCGGGGTGACGGGCGAGGTTCCCGTGGCGCGAACCCGCGCGGCGGCGGACCATCGGAACATGCCTACCCGACCCGCTCCCCGCCCTCGCAGCGCCGCGACCGGCCCGGTCGTCGGTCTCGTCGTCCTCGTCGGGGCGCTCGCCGCCTGCTCCGGCCCCGGCCCGGGCGACAAGGACGTCGAGTACGACTCGCTCGACGCGCTCCACCACGCCGCCACGTCCGCCGGCCTCACGTGCCTGTCGTTCACGACCGAGAGCACGGACAGCGAGGACGTCGAGCTGGGCGCGTGCGACGACACGACGCTCCTCGCCGTGTTCGCCGACGGGATCGCCGAGGACGAGTTCCTCGCGCTCCTGCCGCGTCAGCCCACCGAGGAGGGCGAGGCCGCGCTCGCCGGGCCGAACTGGGTCGTGCTCGGCGACACCGGCGACCTGCTCGAGACCCAGGCGGGCATCGGCGGGCAGTTCCTCACCGACGAGTGACGCGGCGTCAGCCGCCCGCCATCTGCCGCTGCGCGAACACGAGCCCGTACGGGAGCGCGGTCGCGGCCATGGCCCACGTGTGCGCCTGACCGGGCTCCTCGCGGAGCTCGACGGTCTGCCCCTGGTCCTCGAGGTCCTGCGCCATCCGCCGCACCGTCGTGAGCGCCTCCCGCGGCGCGTCCTGCCCGGAGTCGAGGAAGACGGGCACCGGGTGCGTGAACGTCATCGTGGGCAGGTACGTCGTCGGGGTGTTCGCGTCGATCTCCGCCTGCGTCGAGAGCATCGTCCGTTCCGGCCCGGGGCCGGGGTTCCCGTAGGGCTCGATCGCGAGGATCGCCCCGAACAGGTCGAGGTTCCGCAGACCCACGTTGAGCGCGCAGAACCCGCCCGACGACATGCCGCCGAGGACGCGGTGCTCGCGGTCCGCGAGCGTCGGGTACGTCGCGTCGACGGTGTCGACGACGGTCGTCGTCAGGTACGTCTCGACCTGCTCGCCACCCGTCGTCGAGTCGAGGCACTCGGTGTCGAGCCCGCCCGGCCCGGTGCCGTTCACCGTGGGCGCCACGACGATCATCGGGTCGACGAGCCCGCGCCGGACCAGCACGTCCATCGTCCGCGGCACCCGCCCGGCGGCGAACCAGCTGCTCGGGTCGTCGGGCGACCCGTGGATCAGGTACACGACCGGGTAGCGGGTCGAACCCTGGGGGTCGAACCCCGGCGGGAGGTACACCCAGGCGTCCTCGTCCACGATCTGCTCGGCGGCCGTCCCCGGGATCGCGAGCGTCCGCACCTGACCCCGGTCCGCGCCGCCCGGCGCGTCGGCCGACAGGTCGGCCAGACCCAGCGCGACGAGCTGCACCCGGGCGGCCCCCCACGTCGGGACGTAGCCGGAGTAGGCGTTGGCGCCGACCGCCAGGCCCAGCACGAGGGACAGCGCACCGAGCGTCGCGAGGGACGCCGTCGCGACGCGTGAGCACCACGGCCGGCGCGGGTCCTCGCCCCGGGCCCGCCGCTCGCGCCGCGTCCGGGCGCCGCGCCGCGCGCGGACCACGGCCCACGCCACCGCTCCCGCCCCGAGCACCGCCAGCGCGACGGCGACCGGGTAGCTCGTCAGGTACGTCTCGGCAGGCTGCAGCTCGCGCAGCACGGCCGCGGGCAGGGCCGGGTCGGTGTCGGGGACGGGGAGGCCGGTCGCCACGGTCAGGACCGGCGCTGCGGCTTCACGAACGGGAAGGCGAGCGTCTCGCGGATCGACGCGCCGATGATCGTCATGTAGATGCGGTCGACGCCGAGGCCCAGCCCGCCGGTAGGCGGCATCGCGAACTCGAGCGCCGAGAGGAAGTCCTCGTCGATCTCCATGGCCTCCGGGTCGCCCGCCGCGGCGAGGAGCGACTGCTGCGTGAACCGCTCCCGCTGGTCGATCGGGTCGATGAGCTCCGAGTACGCGGTGCCGAGCTCGGCGCCGAACGCGACGAGGTCCCAGCGTTCCGCGAGGCGCGGGTCGCGGCGGTGCACGCGGGTGAGCGGCGACGTCTCGACCGGGAAGTCGGTGTAGAACGTCGGCTCGACCGTCTGGCCCTCGACGAGGCGGTCGTACATCTCGTTGACCACCGCACCGTGCGTCTCGTCCTCGCCGACCTCGATGCCGAGCCGGGCGCACAGGGCGTGCAGCTCCGCGTCGGGGGTGTCCGGGGTGACCTCGGCGCCGACGGCGCGCGAGACGGCGTCGTGCACGGTGACGACGGGCCACTCGCCGTCGAGCCGGACCTCGCTGCCGTCGGGCCGGCGCGACACGGCGTCGCCGTGCACCGCGACCGCGGCCGCGACGACGAGCTCGCGCGTGAGGTGCCGCATCGTCGTGTAGTCGCCGAACGCCTGGTACGCCTCGAGCGACGTGAACTCGGGGTTGTGCGTCGCGTCGGCGCCCTCGTTGCGGAAGTTGCGGCCCAGCTCGAAGACGCGCTCGATGCCGCCGATCGCGAGCTGCTTGAGGAACAGCTCCGGGGCGATGCGCAGGTACAGGTCCATGTCGTACGCGTTGATGTGCGTGCGGAATGGGCGCGCGTTCGCGCCCCCGTGCACGCGCTGCAGGATCGGCGTCTCGACCTCGATGAAGCCGCGCTCGACGAGCGACGAGCGCAGCGAGTGCACGGCGGCGGAGCGGCCGCGGAGCGTCACGGACGACCGCGTGTCGAGCGCGAGGTCGACGTGGCGCAGGCGCATGCGCGTCTCCGGGTCGGCGAGCCCGCGGAACTTGTCCGGCGGCGCCTTGAGCGACTTCGACGCCATGACCCACGACCCCGCGTGCACGGACAGCTCCCCCGTCCGGCTGCGCGCGACGGTCCCCGTGACGCTCACCTGGTCCGCGAGGTCGACGACGCGGCGCCAGAGCGCGAGGTCGGCGGCGCCGTCGGCGGTGAGCATCACCTGGCGCTCGTGGTTCTCCTCGCGCAGGACGGCGAAGACGACGCCCCCGAGGTCACGGAGCCGCACGACGCGCCCCGAGACGGACACCTCGTGCCCGAGCAGCAGGTCGTCGACGTCGGCGAGCCGGTGCGTGCGCGGCACGGCCACGGGGTACGCGGGCATGCCGGCCGCCGCGAGCACGTCGAGCTTGGCGCGGCGGGCGCGCTCCTGGTCGGTGAGCCGCCGGGTCGGCACGTCGAGCGCGAGCAGCGCGTCCTCCTGCTCGCGCACGGCGGCGCCGAGCGCGGCGTCGGCCGTCGCGACCTGCTGGCTCCCGGTGCCGCCGCGCGCGCCGGGCCACTGCGGCACGAAGCCCTCGGCCTGCCCCGCCGCGAGCGACACGGACGTGAGCTGCGCGGGGGCGGCGTAGCAGAGGTAGCGCGTGCGCCAGCGCGGCTCGTACTTCTGGTTCGAGCGGTAGAGCTGGTCGAGCTGCCACCAGCGCGACGCCGTGAGGACGAGGCGGCGCAGGAAGCGCTGGAAGGGGCTCGCCGCGACCGACTCGCCCTGCTCGATCAGGCCGCGGAACATCGCGAAGTTGAGCGAGACCCGGTCGATCGCCATGCCCGCGCCCTCGCTCGCGAGCGTCGAGATCATGAGCTCCGTGACGCCCGGCACCGCGTCGGGCGACCGGCGCATGTAGTCGAGCGAGACCCCCTTGCGGCCCCACGGGACGAACGTGAGCAGGCCGCGCGGCGCGCCGTCGCGGTCGTGCGCGGTGACGACGAGCACGCGCGGGTCGCGCGGGCTGCCGAGGCGCTCCAGTGCCATCGAGAAGCCGCGCTCGTCCTCGCCGTGCCGCCACGCGTCGGCGGCCTGCGCGAGCGCCGCGAGCTCGTCCGCCGGGATCTCGCGCTGCCGTCGCAGGCGCACGGTGTACCCCTCGCGCTGGGGCCGCGCGACGGCGTGCCGCACGGGCCGCATCGACGGCGACGCGAGGTCGAAGGACCGCGTCTCGACGATCGCCTCGTCACCCATCGTGAGGACGGCGAGCCCGGCGTCGCGGTAGGCCCGCGCGCCCTTCTCGCTCGCCGAGAGCACGCCGGGCGCCCACCCGTGGCGCCGCGCGTACGCGAGCGTGCGCTCGATCGCGTCGGGCCACGACGCCGGGTCCCCGAGCGGGTCGCCCGCGGCGAGCAGCACGCCGCTCACCACGCGGTACGACACGGCGGCGCGGCCGTCGCCGGAGAAGATCGCGTCGCGGTCGTCGCGCGTCGCGAAGTACTCCAGCGAGTCGTCGCTCGGGTGCTCCAGGAGCAGACGGCGCACCGCGAGCTCCTCGTCCGGGGAGCGTGCGGCGTCGCGCGGGCCGGTCCGCAGGAACACGAGCACGGCGAGCAGGAGCGCCGCTCCCGCGAGCAGGCCGCCGACGAGCGCGAGCCAGCCGGGCGCGCCGCCGTCGATGGCGAACGGCTCCTCGTGCGGCGACAGCCCGACCGAGACGCTCAGGGCCCACCCGAGCCGCGCCGACTGGTCGTCGAGGCTCGACGGCACGACCTGGAGCAGCGCCCACACGACGCCGGTCGCGACGGCGAGGCCGAGCACGAGGACGAGCGCCGCCGTCCACCACGCACCCCGGGCGATGCGGGCGGGGAACGCGTGGCGCGCGGCGACGAGCACCACGACGAGCACGAGCCCGACGAGCCCGCCCGCGTACGCCGTCCAGTGCACGTCGTCGAGCACGCCGGCCGCCGGGTCGATCCGGTCGAGCACGATCGCGAGCAGCATGACGAGCGCGGACGGGAGCTGCCAGACGAGGACCACGAACCACAGCGCGGCGCGGCGACGGCGCAGGAAGCCGCTCGCGACGAGCCCGACCACGACCGCGGAGAAGAGCGACGGGTACGACGGCACGTTCGTGACCGACAGGACCTCGGCGACCGGGCGCTCGGCGTGGTGCGCGACGGGACGGAGGATCAGCGCGACGAGGAGCCACACCGCGTAGACCTCGAGGATCCGGCCGCCCCAGCGCGCGACCGTCTCCGCCCAGGGCGACGCGACGGCGGGCGGCGCTGGAGCGCGCCGTCCGCCGTCCGGGGTGGGCGTCTCGCGCCCGACGGTGCTGGTACCCGTCACGTGGTCTCCTCCGGGTCGCGCGGTGCGCGGGCGGGCGCCGGCGCGGGCTGCGTCGGCGGGTTGACGAGGACGTCGTCGGCGGTCTGCCGCTCCGCCGCGGTACGACGGTCCCACGTGGGGCGCCGCAGCGCGTAGAAGAGGAGCGGCGGGCCGCCGAGCACGACCACGACCCCGGCGACCACGATCGGGTAGGCGGTCTCGGAGAGGCCGCTGAAGCCGGACGGCCGGACGAACGCGAGCACGAACGCGGCCGCGCACGCGACGAACCCGAGCCCCGCGACGAACCGCATCGCGGGCGTGCGGTAGGTGCGGACCACGTCGGGCTTGGTGCGCCGCAGCCGGATCGCTGCGGCGAACATGAGCATGTACATGACGAGGTACAGCGCCGCCGCCATGTCCACGAGCGCGATGAACGCGGTGTTGCCGTTCGGCACGAGCACGAACAGCAGCGCGAGCAGCGTGACGATCCCGCCCTGCACCGCGAGGATGCCGACCTGGACCCCGGCCTTGTTGCGGCGCTGGAGCGCGGGCGGCAGCAGGCCGGTCCGGGCCGCGGCGAGCAGGCCGCGCGACGGCCCGGCGATCCACGTGACGACCGACGCGAACGCCCCGAGGGCGATGAGGAGCGAGATGACCGGGGTGCCCCAGCTCATGCCCCAGTGGTCGAAGAACGCCTTGAACGCGAGGTTGATGCCGTCGGTCACGCCGAGCGTCGACTTCGGGACGGCCACGGAGATCGCGAGCGTCGGGAGGATGAAGACCACGAGGATGAGCACGGTCGCGATGGCGATCGAGCGCGGGAAGCCGCGCCCGGGGTTGCGCAGGTCGTTCGCGTGCACCGCGTTGACCTCCATGCCCGCGTACGCGAGCACGTTCGAGACGATGAGCACGATCGACGCGATCCCGGTCCACGGCGGGATGACGGCGGACGCCTCGAGCGTCGTCTCCGAGCGCTCGCCGGTGCCGAGCCAGACCGCGCCGAGCACGATGAGCAGGACGGCGGGCAGGATCGTGCCGAAGACGCCGCTCCACGAGCCGACCTTGGCGAACAGGTTGCCGCCGGCGAGCGTGATGAGCGTCGACCCCCAGTACAGGACGAGGATCACGACGGCCGTGTAGAGGCCGTTCTGCGTGAGGCCCGGGTCGCCCACGACGAACGACAGGCTCGCCGCGATGAACGCGATCTGCGTGGGGTACCAGACGACGTTCTGGATCCACTGGAGCCAGATCGCGACGAACCCGGCGCGCTCGCCGAACGCCTCGCGCACCCACGTGAAGACGCCGCCCTTCCAGCCGGTCGCGAGCTCGGCCGCGACGAGCGCCGTCGGGACGAGGAAGAGGATCGCCGGGACGATGAAGAGCGTCACCGAGCCGAGCCCGTACGACGCCATCGCCGGCAGCGAGCGCAGCGACGCGACCACCACCACGGTGAGCATCGCGAGCTGCACGACCGACATGAACGTCGTCGCGCCCGCGGCGGGCGCCCCGATGGCGGGCCCCGCGTGGCCCGGCGGCTGCCGGGAGCCGGGCGACCCGTACGGGTGCGCCTTGACATGCGCTGCCGTCGGCGCGTGCGTGCCGTCGGCCCGGACGTGCGGTCCCGAGCCTCCGGGCGGATCCTGTGCTGCCCCCTGTGCCATGGTCCGTCCTTCCCGCGGTCGTCCGGGTCAGTGGTGGAAGTTGGAGCGCTGGCCCTCGGTCGGCATCGGGCCGGTGAGAGCGTCGAGGAGCGCGACCTCGTCGCGCAGGTCCGCGAGGAACGCGGACGCCAGGTCGTGGCTGAAGCCGTTGCGCACGACGACGCGCTGGACGGTGAGGTCCGTGAGGTCGTCGGGCATGGGGTACGCGGGCACGAGCCAGCCCTTGGTGCGCAGCCGCTCCGACAGGTGGTAGAGGTCCCAGTTCTTCGTGTGGCCCTCGCGCAGGCGCCACGCGAACACGGGGATGTCCGAGCCGTCGTTCCACAGCTCGAACGCGGGCATCTTCGCGATCTCGCCCGACAGGTAGAGGGCGACGTCGCGCGACGTGCGCTGCACGGCCTCGTAGCCGGTGCGCCCGAGCCGCAGGAAGAGGTAGTACTGGAGGAGCACCTGCGCGCCGGGGCGCGAGAAGTTGAGGGCGAACGTCGGCATGTCCCCGCCGAGGTAGCTCACGCGGAACACGAGGTCCTCCGGCAGCGACTCCGTGTCGCGCCAGACGACCCACCCGAGGCCCGGGTAGACCAGGCCGTACTTGTGGCCGGAGGTGTTGATCGACGCGACGCGGGGGACGCGGAAGTCCCACTCGAGGTCGGGCTGGAGGAACGGGGCGATCATCGCGCCCGACGCGCCGTCGACGTGGATGGGCACGTCCAGGCCGGTGGACTCCTGGATCCGGTCGAGGGCCGCGGCGATCTCGGCGACCGGCTCGTACATGCCGGTGTAGGTCACGCCCATGATGGCGACGACGCCGATCGTGTTCTCGTCCACGTACGTCTCGAGGTCGTGGCCGTCGAGGACCTTGTGGTCCTCGGAGATCGGGACGTAGCGCGCCTCGACCTCGAAGTAGTTGCAGAACTTCTCCCAGCACACCTGGACCGCGCTCGAGAGCACGAGGTTCGGGCGGTCGGTCGGCTTGCCGGCGGCGCGGCGCGCGTGCTGCCAGCGCCGCTTGAGGGCGAGACCGCCGAGCATGCACGCCTCGGACGAGCCGATGGTCGACGTCCCGATGGTGTGCTCCGGGTCGGGCGCGTGCCACAGGTCGGCGAGCATCGTCCAGCACCGCGTCTCGACGGCCGCCGTCTGCGGGTACTCGTCCTTGTCGATCATGTTCTTGTCGGCGGCCTCGAGGTACAGCCGCGCAGCGTGCTCGTCCATCCACGTGCCGACGAACGTCGCGAGGTTGAGCCGCGCGTTCCCGTCGAGCATCGCCTCGTCGTGGACGATCTGGTACGCCGTCTCCTGGAGGGACTCGTCCTCCGGGAACCGGAACTTGGGCAGGGCCGTCGCCTCCCCCGGTCTGGCGAAGATCGGGTTGAGCTCGACGACGTCGGGTTCTCCGGTGTGCCTCTCGGCCCGGCGCGTGTTCGTGACCATGTCCGCCCCCTCGGGTTGGTGTGGCCGCGGACCTGCGGCCGCTCTCTCGACGGTACGACCGTGATCCCGGGACCGCCTCTGGGCGGGTGAGATAGGCAACACCTGTTGCTTAAGTGATTGCCTCGGCGTAACGTCGAGGACGAGGCAGCGCACGGCACGACGCGGAGGAGGTGGCCGTGGACAAGCGCACCGCCCGCACCGCCGCGGCCCTGCGGACCGCGATCCTCGCGCTCGCCGCGGAGCAGGACGTCACCCGGCTCACGGTGTCCGCCGTCGCGGCCCGCGCGGGGATCAACCGCGTGACGTTCTACGACCACGCGTCGAGCCCGTCCGAGCTCCTCGCGCGCGTGCTCGGCGCCGAGCTCGACGCGATCCGCGACCGGTTCTTCGCCGACGTCCGGGCTGCCGAGACGGCCGACGACGTCGCCGCCCGCTCCCGCGAGGTCGTCGACCACTGGAGCCGCGCGCTCGTCGTGCACGTCGAGGCCCACCTCCCCGTCTACGAGCGCGCGCTGGAGGGCGGCCTCAGCGCGCCGCTGTTCCGGCTGCTCGCGAGCCATGTCACCGGCACGCTCGTCGAGCACCTGCACGCCCACCCGGGCCTCCTGCCGTCGGCCCCGGTCGGCACCCCGGCGGGAGTCCCGGCCGACCCGCCGGCCGGAGCCGCGACCACCGCGACGGCCGACGTCGCGGCGCGCGCCTTCGCGACGTACGTCGGCTTCGGCACGGTCGGCGCGCTCGAGGTGTGGCTCGCCACGCCCCCTCCCCGTGACCCCGGGCTGTTCCCGCGGGTCGCCCGAGACGCCCTGCCCGCCTGGTGGACCACGCCGTCGCCCTGACGAGCCGTCCCCTCCGCCGGTCGACCGCGGTCCCCGGCGGGCAGGTGCGCACCACCCGCGCGACGACGCCCCCGCTCACGAGGCGGGCCGACGCCGCCGTGCCCCCGCAAGGAAAGGAGCCCCACCATGGGCAGCACTCCCGGAAGGGTGCAGAACAAGGTCGCGATCGTCACCGGCGGCACCGGCGGCATGGGCGTCACGAACGCGCGCGCGCTCGTCGCCGAGGGCGCGAAGGTCGTGGTCGCGGACCTCGACGACGCGAAGGGCGAGGCGCTCGCGCGCGAGCTCGGCCCCGACGCCCGCTACGTGCACCTCGACGTGACGAGCGAGGACGAGTGGGCGGCCGCCGTCGCGGCCACGCTCGACGCGTTCGGGCGCGTCGACGTGCTCGTCAACAACGCGGGCATCGCCAACGGCGGTCCCATCACGGAGTTCGACGTCGCCGCCTGGCGCCGGATCATCGACATCAACCTCACCGGCACGTTCCTCGGGATCCGCGCGGTGTCGCCGATCATGGCGAAGGCCGGCGCGGGGTCGATCATCAACATCTCGTCGGTCGAGGGCATGCGCGGGAGCGCGGGCCTGCACGGCTACGTCGCGTCGAAGTTCGGCGTCCGCGGGCTGACGAAGTCCGTCGCGCTGGACCTCGGCCCGTACGGCGTGCGCGTCAACTCGGTGCACCCGGGGTTCATCTCGACGCCCATGACCGCGTCGCTCAACCCGGACGACCTCCTCATCCCGCTCGGCCGCCCCGCGGCGCCCGAGGAGGTCTCGCGCATGATCGTCTTCCTCGCGAGCGACGAGGCGTCGTACTCGACGGGCTCGGAGTTCGTCGTGGACGGCGGCCTCATCGCCGGCGTCCCGTCGAAGAAGGGCCACGGCCAGCTCTGACCCGGCCGCGGCGGGCCGGGCCGCGGCGGCCCGGTCGCGGCGGGCCCGGTCGCGGCGGGCCCGGTCGCTCAGTGCACCGCGGCCGCGCACGCGACGCAGGTCCGCGCCGTCGGGCGCGCCTCGAGGCGCCCGGCGGCGATCTGCTGCCCGCACCCCGCGCAGACGCCGTAGGTCCCCGCGTCCAGGCGCGCGAGGGCGGCGTCGACCTCCTCGACCCGCGCGGCCGCGTCCCGCGCGAGCGCGTCCACCTGGGCGCGCTCGAACGCGATCGTCGCGCCGTCGGGGTCGTGCTCGTCGTCCGCGTTGGAGTCGCGCGACGCCTCGACGATGCCCGCGACGTCGGCGCGCAGCGCCCGCAGGCGCTCCGACGCCTCCGCGCGCACGGCGAGCAGCCGCTCGCGCGCGGGCCGCGGGTCGAGCGGGTGGCCGGGGTCCTCGGACGGTGTCGTCATCACCCTCCCCAACGCTCAGGACGGGGTGAAACCGTCCCGGACGGGTACTCCTGCCCACGTCCGCCGCATGACAGCGGCGGTCCGCGATGGAAGAGTGGAACCGCCCGGCCACCCCGGGGCCACCGCGCGGACTCGCCCTCGCGGTGGGCGACCGACGGCGAGACCACGGGGGTCGGCATGAGCACGGTCGTCGTCTTCGAGGAGTTCGGCGGGCCCGAGGGCCTGCGGGTCGACGACGAGGAGGTCGGCGCTCCCGGCCCCGGCCAGGTGCGCGTCGCGAACCGCGTCGTCGGCGTCAACCCCGCGGACCTCAAGCGGCTCGCCGGCGCGTTCGGTGGCCGCGTCCCCGGCGTGCTGGGGTTCGAGGCGGCCGGGGTGGTCGACGCCGTCGGGCCCGACGTCCCGGACCTCGCCCCGGGCGACGAGGTCGTGTGGCACGGCACGGGGGCGCAGCGCGAGCTCTCGCTCGTCCGCGCCGACCACGTGCGGCGCAAGCCGTCGTCCGTCCCGTTCGACCAGGCCGCGGTCCTGCCCGTCGCGGCGGCGACCGCGTTCTCCGCGCTCGTCCAGGCCGACACGGGCGAGGGCGACGTCGTGCTCGTGCACGGCGCGAGCGGGGGCGTCGGGTCCGCGGCGGTGCAGATCGCGACCGCGCTCGGTGCCCGCGTCGTCGGGACGGCCTCGCCCGCGAACCACGACTACGTGCGCGACCTCGGTGCGACGCCCGTCGCGTACGGCCCGGGGCTCGTCGACGCGGTCCGCGCGCTGCCCGACGGGCTCGACGAGGTGAGCGTCGTCGTCGACCTCGTCGGTACGGAGGAGACCGTGGCCGCGACCGTCGCGCTGCTGGGCGAGCACCTCTCCCCCGCCGACGCCGACGACGCGCCGAGCGCCGTGACCGTCGTCGGGACGGACGCCTCGCGCGCCGCCGGGATCGCCGACAAGGTCGACGCGAAGGGCGCCCTCGACGAGGTGCTCGCGCTCGCGGAGGACGGGCGGCTCCGGGCGGAGATCTCGGCCCGGTTCCCGCTCGCCGAGGCCGCGGAGGCGCTGCGCCTCGTCGCCGAGGGGCACGTGCGCGGGAAGGTCGTCCTCGACGTCGTGTGACGCGACGCGCTCCTTTGTGACGCTGAGCACAAGCTCGCCGCATGAGCCGCGAGATTCCGCGGCTCCCGCCCCGGCGCCCGCTCAATCTTCTTGCGCCCCGCGTGCGCCAGAGTGTGGAATCGTTAGCATGCGTAAGCTTCTTGCCGCCACCGCGGCGCTCTCCTGTGCCCTCCTGCTGGCGTCCTGCGCCTCGCCGACCGACCCGGCGAGCGACGACGCGGCGACCACCCCCGCGACCGAGACCACGACCGAGGCGGCCCCCGAGGTCACGCCGACCGTCGTCGCCGTCACCACGACGTGCAGCACCTTCTACGGCGGCGAGTACTCCGCCGAGCGCCTCGTCACCGAGACGACGCCGCTGCTCGCCACGCCGGACGACGAGGACGCCGCCGCCGCGATCTACACGACGCGCGAGCGCATCGCCGCGGTGCAGAACTTCGCCGACCCGGAGCTCCAGGAGAACCTCAACGGGATCAAGGCTCCCTTCGAGGCAGCCGTCCAGGGCGAGACGGTCAGCACGTCGAAGCTCCAGGAGTCGCTCGACGCGTTCCGCGCCCAGTGCGTCGAGGCCGGGTACGCGTTCGCGTCCTGACGCCACGCGCCGCGGTCCGGACGGCCCGTCCCTCGTCGAGGGGCGGGCCGTCCTCGCGTCCGGGCCGCTCGAGCACGGGGGCGCGCCGGTGCCGGGCTCGTCGCGACCTGAGGCGGGCGGCGAGGCGCCGCCCGGCGTGGGAGCATCCGACCATGCCCGTCGTCGAGTCCTCGCTCGTGGTCCCCGTCGACCCCGCGACGGCGTTCGCCGTCTCGCAGACGACGGGCGCCGTCCGCCTGCGCTGGGACCCCTTCATCCACCACCAGCACTTCCTCGACGGCGCGACCGCGCCCGCGAAGGGCGTGCAGACCTTCACCCGGCACCGCAGCGGGCTGTCCATGGTGAGCGAGTACGTCTCGTACAACCCGCCGACCAACGTCGGCATGCGCATGGTCCGCGGGTCGTGGTTCTTCGAGAACCTCGCAGGCGGCTGGCGCTTCGCGCCCGACCCGGGCGGCGGCACGCGCGCGACGTGGCGCTACAGCTTCCGCTGCCGGCCGCGCTGGCTCGCCCCGGTCGCCGAGCGTGTCGGGTCGTGGGTGCTCCAGCGCGACGTCGACCGGCGCATCGCCGGCTTCGCGCGCGGGTGCGCCGACCCGGTCGTGCTCGACGCGGTGCACGACGGCGCCTGACGCCCGCGCCTCCGCCCGCCGCCACGCGGCACCCCGGGGCCACGCGACCCGGCACCCCGGGACGACGTCGCCCGGTACCCCGGTCGGACGCGGCCCGGCCGCACGCGGCGTAGCGTGCGACGCATGGGCCCGCTCGACCGCCGCCGCCCCCGGGCGTTCCTCGCCGTGGTGCTCGCGGTGGTCACGGTCGTCGGTTCCGTGGGCGCGACGCACGGCCAGCCCGGTGCCCGGCCGCTCGACGCCGCGGCGCTCGCGCTCCTCCTCGTGCCCCCGCTCGCCCTCGTGCTCCTCGTGCGGTGGCCGGTCGTCGCCGTCGTCGTGTCCGTGGGTGCCGCGGGCACGTTCCTCGTCGCCGGGTACGCGTGGGGCCCGGTGCTCGCCGGTCCCGTCGGCGTGCTCGTGGGGGTGCTGCTCAGCGGACCCGCGGTGCGCGCGCGCCGGGTCGCGTGGGGCGGGGCGGTGCTGCTGGCGGGCGCGGTGGTCGCGGCGGCGGCGCTCCGCCCGGACGCGCCGCCCCCGGCGACGCTGCTCGGCGGGACGGCGTGGACCGTCGTCGTGCTGCTCGTCGCCGGGACGGTCCGCGACCGGTCCGCGCGTCTCGCCGCGGCTCGCGAGGCCGAGCGCCTGGCGCGCGCCGAGCGGGAGCGGACCGCCGTCGCCGACGAGCGCCTGCGGATCGCCCGCGAGGTCCACGACGTGCTCGCGCACTCGCTGTCCGCGATCACCGTCCAGGCGGGCGTCGGCCTGCACCTGCTCGACCGCGACCCCGAGCAGGCCCGCGGTGCGCTGACCGCGATCCGCGCCGCGAGCACGGAGGCGCTCGACGAGGTGCGCGCGGTGCTGGGCGTCGTGCGCGGCGACGCGGGCGACGACGGCGCGCCCCTCGCCCCGACGTGGGACCTCGCGGCGCTCCCCCGGCTCGTGCGGCAGGCGGAGGGCGGCGGCCTCGCGGTCACGCTCGACGTCGACCCGGCCGCGGCGGGACTGCCCGACCGGCTCGCAGGCGTCGTCTACCGCGTGGTGCAGGAGTCGCTGACCAACGTGCGCCGGCACGCGCACGGGGCCACGCGGGCGGACGTGCGGGTCGCGGTGCGTCCCGCGCCGCACGGCGCGGTGACCGTGACCGTGACCGACGACGGCGCTGCCCCGGGCGCCGAGCCGGAGCCGGGCTATGGCCTGCGGGGCATGCGCGAGCGCGTCGAGAGCGTCGGCGGCTCGCTCGCCGCCGGCCCGGCGCCGTCCCCCTCTGGACGTGGCTTCCGCGTGCGGGCAGTCTTTCCCTGGCCGGGCTCCCCGCCCGGACCGGGCACCCCCGGACGGTCCGACGCGGCCGACGACGCACCGCCGCAGCGCGAGGAGGCACCGTGATCGACGTCGTGCTGGCCGACGACCAGGCTCTCGTGCGGGGTGGCTTCCGCGCGCTCATCGACTCCGAGGACGACATGCGCGTCGTCGCGGAGGCCGCGACCGGCGACGACGCCGTCCGCCTCGCGCTCGAGCACCTGCCCGACGTCGTGCTCATGGACATCCGCATGCCCGGTCTCGACGGCCTGGAGGCGACGCGGCGGATCGTCGCGGACCGGGCGGCGTCGCACGTGCACGTCGTGGTCGTCACGACGTTCGAGCTCGACGAGTACGTGACCGACGCGATCCGCGGCGGCGCGAGCGGCTTCCTCGTCAAGGACACCGAGCCGGTCGACCTCGTCCGGGCGGTGCGCGTCGCGGCGCGCGGCGACGCGCTGCTCTCGCCCACCGTGACCCGGCGGCTGCTGTCGCGGGTCGCGGACGCGACGCGCGCCGTCGGGCCGGTGCGTGGTGTCGAGGAGCTCACGCCGCGCGAGCACGAGGTGCTCGTCGAGGTCGCGGGCGGGCTGTCGAACGAGGAGATCGCCGGGTCGCTCTTCCTGTCGGAGTCGACCGTGAAGACCCACGTCTCGCGGGTCATGGCGAAGCTGGGCGCGCGAGACCGGGCGCAGCTCGTCGTCGCGGCGTACGAGTCGGGCGTCGTCCGTCCGGGCTGGGCGGGCTGAGCCCCGACCATCGCGGGCGGCACCCGGGGACGAGCGAGGTCGGCACGCCCGGGCGACGACGCGGCGTCGGGCGGGCGCGAGCCTGGGGGTGCGGCCGGCGGACGGCCGCCCTCGCCGGGACCGGCGAGGCGCACCGACACCGGAGGTCGTCATGCTCACCGCACTCACCGGGGCGGCCGGCGCGCTCCCCACGGACGCCGTCGCGTCGTGGGGGCACGCCGGCTGGGGGCCCGGGCCGTGGTGGTTCGTGTTCCCCCTGCTGTGGTTCCTGCTCTTCGCGTCCGTGGTCTTCCTGCTCGCCCGCCGCGCCCGGCGCGGCGGGGGCCCGGGCGGCTGGCGCGCTACGGGCCCTGACCCGGTCGCGATCCTCGGCGAGCGCTACGCGCGCGGCGAGATCGACGAGCAGGAGTACCGCTCGCGCCTCGCCGTCCTGCGCGAGGGGCGCCCTCAGCCCTGACGCCGAGAACGACGTTGCTGCCGCCATCCCACGGACAACGGCAGCAACGTCGTGCTCGACGGCGAGGAATCGCCTGGTCGGCCTCAGGCGGAGGCGCCCACGCGCTCCTTGGTGCCCGACGGCGTGGCCTCCGCGGCCTCGGCCGGCGCCGGGGACTCCGTGGTCGTCTCGGACGACGCGTCGTCGTCCTCGTCCACGAAGAGGTCCTCGGCCGTCGCGGCCTCGTACTGCTCGAGGTCGAGGATGCCCTCGCGCTTCGCCACGATCGTGGGCACGAGCGCCTGGCCCGCGACGTTCACCGCGGTGCGGCCCATGTCGAGGATCGGGTCGATCGCGAGCAGCAGGCCCACGCCCGCGAGCGGCAGGCCCACGGTCGAGAGCGTGAGGGTCAGCATGACGATCGCGCCGGTGAGGCCCGCGGTCGCGGCGGAGCCGACGACGGACACGAACGCGATGAGCAGGTAGTCGGTGATCGACAGGTCGATGCCGAAGATCTGCGCGACGAAGATCGCCGAGATGGCCGGGTAGATCGAGGCGCAACCGTCCATCTTGGTGGTCGCGGCCAGCGGCACGGCGAACGACGCGTACTCGCTCGGCACGCCGAGGTTGCGCTCGGTGACGCGCTGCGTCACGGGCAGCGTGCCGATCGAGGAGCGCGAGACGAACGCGAGCTGGATCGCGGGCCACGCGCCGCGGAAGTAGCTCGAGATCTTCAGGCCGTTGGTGCGCAGCAGGATCGGGTAGACGACGAACAGCACGACCGCGAGGCCGACGTAGATCGCGACGGCGAACCACGCGAGCGACGCGAGCGACGTCCAGCCGTACGCCGCGATGGCGTAGCCGATGAGGCCGGCGGTGCCGATCGGCGCGAGGCGAATGATCCACCACAGCACCTTCTGCACGATCGCGAGCGCGGAGCGGTTGAACGCGAGGAACGGGTCCGCCTTCTTGCCCGACTTCAGCGCCGCGATGCCGATGACGAGCGCGACGACGAGGATCTGCAGCACGTTGAAGCTGACGGACGTCGACGCTGCTCCGGTGAGCGCGCCGTCGTCACCGGTCTCGAGGCTCGTCGAGGCGCCGAGACCCAGGACGTTGCCCGGGATGAGACCGTTGAGGAAGTCGAGCCACGTGCCGGTGCGGCCCGGCTCGGAGGCGGCGTCGAGCGAGACCGACGCGCGGTTGCCCGGCTGGAACAGCAGGCCCAGGCCGATGCCCACGGCTACCGAGATCGCGGCGGTGATGGCGAACCACAGCAGCGTCTGACCGGCGAGGCGCGCGGCGTTGGTGACGGTCCGCAGGTTCGCGATCGACGCGACGATCGCGGTGAAGATCAGCGGCGGCACGACCGCCTTGAGCAGCGTCACGAACGACGAGCCGACCGTGTCGAGCGTCGTGGTGAGGCCGTTGGGGACGTCGCCCGCGGCGTCCTGCGGGCCCATGGCGAGGGCGAGGGCACCGAGCCCGACGCCGACCGCGAGGCCGAGCAGGATCTGCACGCTGAACGAGGGGAACCGGCGCTTCTTCTTCGCGGGCGCAGCGGCCGGAGCCTGCTTCGCCTGCGGGTCGGCCTGCGAGGAGGCCGTCGAGGGGGTCGAGGACACGGAGGACCTTTCGGGGTGACGCGGGCGCACGAGCGCCCGCTCTCGGGAGAGGGGCTCGGGACGTCGTCGCGGGGCGCCGGCAGCAGCGCGGCCCGGGCAGGGACGCAGGCACGGAGGTAGCCAGCGGCCTGACGGGGGCGCGCCACGCGCGTCAGCGGCTCAGGTCGCGAGGCGACCCGGGGTCCTGACGGGTGTGCGGAGGCGGGGAGGCGTCAGCGGCGACGGGGGGTCAGCGACACAGCGCGCTGGCGACTCGACGGAGGTCGACGTCGCGGCGCTGGGTGAGCTGCCAGGCAGGCACGCTGACGAACACGGAGGTTCTCCCGGAACGGTGGGTTCTCGCTGGACGCGGGCATACGGACGCCCGCGGCAACCGATCATACCCGCTCGTGGACAACCGTCCGGCGGCCGGACCTATTCCGGCCGCCGGGGAGCGGCGGGCGTCAGGCGTTCGGCGCGTCGAGGAACGCGTGCATGAGCGGCCCCGCCGTCACGGCGCCGCCCTCGCCCGTCTCGACGAACACGGCGACCGCGAGGTCGCTCTGCGTCGCGATCATCCACGCGTGGGACTGGCTGCCGTCGCCGTACTGCGCCGTGCCCGTCTTCGCCCCGGGCTCGCCCGGGAGGTCCTGGAGGATCGACGCCGAGCCGTCCGTGACGACGCCGCGCATGAGCTCGCGCAGCGTCGCCGCCTCCTGCTCGGTGAGGGTCGAGGCGGGCTGCTCCTCGGCGACGGTCTGCACGTCCGGGTGGACGAGGACCGGCGCCACCGTGCGCCCGGCGGCGACGCTCGCGGCGACCGTCGCCATCGCGAGAGGCGAGGCCTGGACCTTGCCCTGCCCGATCATCGACGCGGCGTGCTCGGTGCCCTGCGAGTCGGTCGGGACGTCGCCGAAGAACGCGGGCGCGCCGAGCTCGGACTCGACGCCCAGCCCGAGCGAGGCGGCGGCGTCGTGCAGCGCCTGCTGCGACACGGCCTCCCGCTGCCCGATCATCGCCGTGTTGCACGAGTTCGCGAACGCCGTGCGCAGCGGCACGTCGCCGAGCGCCGCCGTCGGGTAGCCGGGCACGTTCTGGAACTCGCGGCCCTCGACGGTCAGCGTGGGCGGGCAGGAGACGGTCGTGTCCGGGGTGAGGCCCGCGCGCAGCATCGCGAGCGTCGTCGCGACCTTGAACGTCGATCCCGGCGCGTACTGGCCCGTCGTGGCGGTCGAGAGACCCTCGCCCGCGGTCGAGCTCGCCGCCGCGAGCACGGAGCCCGTCGAGGGCTGGATCGCGACGATCGCGCTCGGTCCCTGCCCGGCGAGCACCGCCTCGGCGGCGACCTGCATGTCCGGGCGCAGCGTCGTGCTCAGCGGCACGCCGTCCACCGGATCGACCGAGAACACCTCCGTCGGCTCCGCGTCCGCATCCGCCTCGCCCGGCACGACCTCGATCGACAGGCCCGGCACCCCGCGGAGCTGCTCGTCGTACTGACGCTGGAGGCCGGAGATACCGACCCGGTCGCCCGCAGCGACCGCGCCCTCGGACTCCTCGACGATCTCCGCCGTCGCCTCGCCCACGCGCCCGAGCAGGGGACGCGCGAACTCGCGCGTCGGGGCGAGGGGGATCGCGTCGTCGATGACCGCGACGCCCTCGATGCCGCGCGCCGCGTCGACGTCGACGCCCGCGGTGTCCTCCGTACGGACGGTGATGGCCTCGACGAACGCCTTCTCCCCGGCCCCGGCGACACGCTGCGCGTACTCCTCCGGGTCCAGCCCGACGACGCCCGCGAGCGCCCGCGCCGCGCCGTCCCACTGGGCGGAGCCCACGCGCGTCTTGTCGACGCCGATCCGGTAGACGGGACGGTCCTCGACGATGGGGACGCCGTCGGCGCCGAGGATGCCCGCACGGACCGCCGGCACGCGGCTCACCGCGAGCCGGCCGCCCTGGCCGAGCTCGGGGACGAGCACGTCGGGCTCCCACACGACGTCCCAGGCGCCCGGGCCGTCCTCGCCCTCGCCCGGCTCCGCGAACGTGAGCTCCGCCGTGGTGGTGTACTCCCAGGCCTGGTCGCCCGCGACCTCCCAGCGGTAGGCGAGGGTCGCCGTCGCGCGGTCGCCCGCGTCGTCGCCCTCCTCGTCGACGTCCACCGACTCCACCTCGACCGTGCGCTCGTAGGGCTCGAGCGGCTCGAGCACCGCCTCCAGGTGGCCCTGGACGTCCTTCGCGGCGCCGTTGCGGAACTCCAGCGCGCTCACGTCGCCGGCCTGGAGGGCGTCGGCGAGCGCGGCTGCGGCGTCGGACGCCTCCGGGCGGTCGGGCGTGCACGCCGCGAGGGGCAGGGCGAGGACGGGGACGAGCGCCGCGGCCGTCGTCCAGCGGGCGGCCCTCCCGCGCCACCGGCCGTGCGTGCCGGACCGACCGTGGCCGTGCGCGACGCTGCTCACTCGTTGTGCTCCCCTGCTCCGTGCCGTTCGGGACGAGACGGACGCTACCCGACGGCACCGACGCCGCCGGCACCGACGGACGGACCGGCCCGGTTCGTCCGCCGCTTCTTCACCTCCCACAACTTCTCCCACGTCCCGCGGAGCCGCGACGCGCTCCCCTTCCCCGCACGCTCGCCCGGTCTTTGCGCAGGTGTGCGGGCGCGCGCCGCGATCCCGGGCTGATCCTGCGCTTTTCCTGAGGAACAGGTGCGCCAGAGTTGAGGAGGACTCCGTACTTTTCGAGTCATGACTCTCCACACCCCCGAGACGACTCCCGCCCCGCGCCGCGACAAGCGCCGCGCCTTCGCCGCCTTCGGGCTGGCGGCACTCGCCGTCGGCGGCATCGGGGCGGCGCTCACCAGCGCCGCCTGGACCGACAACGCGTTCTTCGCGGCGCCCGCGACGGCCGCGACCTTCGACCTCCAGGGGTCGCTGGACGGGACGACCTGGAAGGACTCGGCCGACCCGGACGCCATCGAGCTCGTCGTGCCGTCGGACGCGCTCGCGAACCTCCTGCCCGGCCAGACGCGCACGATCGACCTGTGGGTGCGCAACGAGAGCTCGGTGAAGGCCGCGCTGACGTCCAGCGTCCGCTTCGCCTCGGGCTCGACCTTCACCACGAACCCCTCCGCCTCCGTCTCCGGCCTCGCCACGACGCTCGACGCCACCGGCGGCACGTCCAGCGACCAGTTCCGGCTCACCGTCACGGCGCCGAGCGACTGGGCGCCGTCGAACCAGGGGGCCACCGGGACGCTCGTCGTCACGGTCTCCGCCACCGCGACGGCCTGACCCGACGCCGGACGCAGGAGGAGGAGAACCACCGATGCAGGTACTGCGGCGCGGGGCCGTCCTCGTCCTGTGGGTCCTCGCCGCCTTCGGGCTGGTGTGCGGGGCGGTGTGGGGCGCGACCGCGGCCGGCCTCATCAAGCCCCTCGTCGTGATCTCCGGCTCGATGGAGCCGGGGATCATGACGGGCGACCTCCTGGTCGCCCGGCCGGTCCCGGCGGCCGACCTGGCCGTCGGCGACGTGGTGAGCCTGCCCAGCGAGCTGACCGGCGACCTGGTGACCCATCGCGTCGAGGCCGTCGAGCAGACGGGCGACGACCGCTACACGGTCAGCATGAAGGGCGACAACAACGCCTACGCGGACGCCCTGGACTACACCGCCTCGGGCGACGTGTGGAAGCCCGCGGTCCAGCTCGCCGGCTGGGGCACCGCGATCGTGCGCCTGACGACCCCCGCCGTGGCGGTCCCCCTCCTCGTCGGCCTGCTCGGCCTGCTCGGCCTCACCCTGCTCGTCCCGCCCGCACCGCGCCGCGTGCCGGTCCGCCGATGACCGGCGCCCGGACCGGCCGACGGGCCGGCGCGACGGCCGGTCAGACGGCCAGGCGCCGCACGCTGAGCCTGCTCCTGGCGGTCCTGACGCTCGTGACGGCGTCGTGGTGGGGCGTCGCGCACGCGGCGGTCGAGCCCACGACGGCCGCGTGGACGGACCAGGCCCGGGCCGCCGCGCCCGTCACCGCCGGCCGGTGGCAGACGACGACGGCCGGCACGTGCGTCGCGCGCGGCGAGGGACGCACCGTCCTCTCCGGCTGCACGGTCCGCTCGATCTCGTTCGAGACGTGGGGCGAGCCGGGGAGCCAGGTCCGCAACTACTACGTGGCCTTCACGGTGCCCGCGGGCACGCGGTCGGTGTCCTTCGACGTCGACCTCCGGGCCGCGACCGGCCAGGAGACCTCGTGGCGGTGGAGCGGCGCCCGCGTCGTCGCGGGGGGCCAGTTCACCCCGCAGCAGGGCTGGACCTGCGCGGACCTGCCGCGCGTGCGCGGGGAGGGCGCCGACTGGCAGAACCCGATCTACTTCCAGGTCGCCGAGCAGGGCGGCGGGGGCGCGTCGGCCTGCCCGTGACGGGCACCGTCGTGGCGCGCGTCAGTCCGGCGTGACCGGGCTGATGACGTACCAGAGCCGCACCGACGCGTCGCCCCCCGGCCCGGGCTCGTGGCTGATCTGCACGGACGTCTCGACGTCCCCGTTCGACCCGTTGATGCCCGTGCGGGCCCGCGTCCCGCCCGCGCGCGACGCGTCGAGCGACGCGGGCAGCTCGTCGAGCCACCGGTCGACCTGCGACCGGGGGAAGCCCAGGACCTGCGCGTCGGCCACGAGCTGGTCGTGCACGGCCTGGCCGCCGGAGAGCGTGCGGAACACGTTGATCGCGCTCACGTACCCGCGCCGGGGCTGGATCGTCAGCTCCTCGGCCGTCGTGGTCCACGTGCCGTCGGGGAGCGTCAGCTCGACCTCGGCCGCGCCGTCCGGCACCTGCACGACGGCCATCGACTCGCCCAGCCCGACGGACTCCGCGGTGATCGGCCTGCTCACGTCCCAGCGCACGGTCTCGCCCCTCTCGATGTCGTCGATCGTCGTCGTGCCCGTCGCGCCCCCGCCGCCCTCGCCGCCCGACGACGTCGGGCCTCCCGGGGCGGTCGTCCCGCCCGGTCCGGTGGCCGCGTCGTCCGGGTCGCCGAACGTCACCGTGCACCCCGTCAGCACGAGAGACCCCGCGAGCGCCCCCGCGAGCAGGACCGCGGCGACGCCGGCCCTCGGCGCCGTCCCGTGCGCGCGACGGAACCCCCGGCTCACTGGTCCACGTCCACGTCCCACTCGGTCAGTCTGTCAAGGATGCGTCCGATGCGGGCGGGGTTCGTGAGCCGGTAGTCGGCGATCCGGTCGGACACGTCGGTGCCGATGATCTGCGCCGCCTGGTCCGGGTGCTGCGTGACGAGCTGCTGGTAGGCGGGCAGCGTGTCGTTCGAGATGTACTCCCAGCGGGTCGCCTGGTCGGCGATGTTGCCGCCCGGCAGCGGCGTCTGGACCGTCACCGTGCCCTGCACGGGGTTGTCGAACGTGATGCCCGTGAACGGGATCCCGAGGTTCTCCGGGCCGGGCGTCTCGACGCTCACCGTGAAGGGGTCGTGCTGCGCGTACGTGCCCGCGCCGGGGATCGACGGCTCGCCGACGAGCGTCATGAGGTACGTGAACGCCTCGCCCGTGACCGGGTGGTCGCGCATGGTCTGCCAGTCGTCGGCGATGATCTGGTTCTGCTCGCGCCACAGCAGCGCGGTGTTGCCGTCCGCGAGCGCCTGCGCGTCGCCTGCCCGGCCGGCCTCGACGTCCGCCCACGCCTGGTACGCGGCGCCGTCGATGACGCCGGCCTCGAGCAGCCGCTCCATCTCTTCCAGACCACCGTTCAGGTACGCCTCGTGCATGACGGCCTGGTCCACGAAGATCTCGCGCTGCATCGACAGGAACTGGTTCTCGTAGAAGCCGAGCTCGGCGTCCGACATCGTCGCGATCGCCTCGAGCGCCGCCCGGTCGACGCCGGGCGGCAGCGCCCGGGCGCCGCTCGCGACGCCCTGCGCGAGCTGCCGCATCATGTCGAGGTCGAAGAACCCGGCGGCGAACGACGGCCCGATCATCGCGGCCATGCCGGCCCACTGCATCCACGGGTTGTCCAGGTAAAGCTCGCCGTAGTACGTGTAGACGCTCTCGATGATCTCCCGGTTGGCGGACGCCCCCGCGGACGGGTCCCAGTCGGCGAAGTCGAACCCCGCCTCGCCCGCCGCGACGCGCGTCCAGTGCGTGACGGCGAGCTCCGCGAACCCCGGGGAGTCGGGGTCGACGCCGAGGCGCACCATCTGGTCGTAGAGCGCCGCGACCTGCGCGTCCGTCGCGTTCTCGAGCCACGCGGCGCGCTCGCCCGCGTCCATCGCGGCGTACTCGCCAGGCGTCGGCGTGGGGACGGTCTGCTGCGGCCCGCCCGGGCCGGACGTGAGTGCGCCGCCCGGGCCCGCGAGGGCGCCGCCGTCGGCGCTCGCCGACTCCTGCTGGTCGGCGTCCGTGGCGAGGCGGTCGGCCGCGGCGTCGAGGAGGCTCGCGGTGCCGGTGAGCGAGGGCCCGAGCGTGCTGGCCCACTCGCTGCGGAACTGCGCGGCGTCGGGCCCATCCCACCGGGTCGCGGCCTCGACGACGGCCGCCACCTGCGCGCGATGGGTCCGCAGCGCGTCGGCGCCGGAGCGCAGGCCGGACGCGAGCGCGCGCAGCGCACGGACGTCGGCGCCCCACATCCCGCTCATACCGTCCCCTCCCGCCCCTGCGCGTCCCCTCACGCGCACGCGTCGACGCCTTCGTCCTCGACGGTCGCACGCCGACGGTACGCGGCCGGGTCGGCCGCCGCGATGGGGACAACTGCCCATGCCCGGACAGGGCGGGCGCGGCGGCGCGCCTCAGCTCAGGCGGCGCTCCAGCCGCACCACGACCGTGTCACCGACGTCCTTGCCGAGGCGCTTGCGCACGCCCGCGTTGAGCGACAGCATCAGCCCGCCCGACCCGGTCGGCATGAGCCCCACGTTGCGCAGCGCGACGTCGTCGACGGTCGCGTCCACGCGGACCGCGCGCAGCGACCCGAAGAGCTCGCGCGCCCCGGGCACCTCCACGCAGGGCCACGTGTCGCCCTTGACGTCGACGCCGACGGGCGCGGTGAACGTGTGGTCGAGGAGGACGGGCTCGAACGGCATGGGAGTGCTCCGGTGGGTCGTGCGGTCGTGGTCGGGGGGTCTGACCGGCCGAGGGCCGAGAACTCGTCGGTCGTGGTCGAGCGACGTTCAGGCGTCCCGCACCGACGTGCCCATGCGCTCGACCGCCTCGGTGAGCACGTCGACGCCCGTCGCGAGGTTGAGGCGGACGTGCCCCTGCCCGCCGGGGCCGAACCGGCGCCCGTCCTCCAGCGCGACGCGTGCGCGGTCGAGGAACCACGACCGGGGGTCCGCACCCGCCGGGCCGGGCAGCCCGCGCGCGTCGAGCCACGCGAGGTACGTCGCCTCGCCGGGCCGGTAGCGCACCGCGGGCAGGTGCTCCGCGAGCAGGTCGGCGAGGAGCCACGCGTTGCGCTCGACGCCCGCGAGGACGTCGTCGAGCCACGCCTCGCCGTGGTCGAGCGCCGCGACGTGCGCGAGCACGGACACGTGCTGGACGCCGTGGCTCGCCTCCTCGGGGATGCGCCGCAGGTCGTCGGCGGCGTCCGGGCCGGCGACGGCCGCCGCCGCCTTGAGGCCCGGCAGGTTCCACGCCTTCGACGCGGAGACGATCGCGACGGCCGAGCCCGCCCCGGGGACGGTGAGGAGCGGCGTGTGGGTCGTCGCGGGGCGCCCGTCGAGGCCGGGCCGCGTGAGGGGCGCGTGGATCTCGTCCGCCACGACGCGCACCCCGTACCGCGCGGCGAGCGCCAGGCCGGCCGCCAGCTCCGCGCGCGTGTGCGCGGTGCCCGTCGGGTTCTGCGGGTTGCACACGAGCCAGACGGCGCGACGACCGCTCCCCGGGCCGTCACCGTTCGCGGCGGCACCGGTCGCGTCGGCGAACGCCCGCTCCAGGGCGTCGAGGTCGAGCCGCCCGTCGGGGCCCAGCGGCGCGTCGACGACGCGGCGCCCCTCGTTCGCGGTGAAGCCGTAGAACGGCGGGTACACGGGCGGGTTGACGACGACCGCGTCGCCCGGGGACGTGAGGACGCGCAGCACCTCGACGATCGCGACCATGACGTCGGGCAGCGTGCGCGACGTCGCCGCGTCGAGCGTCCAGCCCCAGCGACGCCGGGCGAAGCGCGCGTACGCCTCGCCGTACGCGGTGCCGACGTCGTACCCGGTGTCGCCCGAGCGCAGCGCGGCCGTCACGGCGTCCACGACGGCGTCGCACGGTGCGACGTCCATCTCGGCGACGAACAGCGGCAGCACGTCGGGCGCGAAGGTGCGCCACTTGACCGACGTCCGACGGCGCAGCTCGTCGAGCGTGAGGACGTCCAACGGTGTGCGCATCGTGCCCCTCCTCGGTGCGGGCCGGGTGACCGCCCGGCGCCGGGCCGACGGGGCTGCCCCGGTCGACCGACCCGCCCCACCCTAGGCGGGCTCGGACTCCGTCGCCGCGGGCGCGCCCTCCTCGGCCGCGGCGTTCGCCGGGCTCGTCGCGAGCACGACGCACCCCCCGACGGCGGCCAGCGTCGCCACGACGGCGGGCACCGCCCAGCCCGACCGCACGACGTCGCCGAGCACGGCGAGGCCGACGATCCCCGGGGCGAGCACCTCGATCACGGAGACCGTCGCGGCGACCGTCCCCACGGCCCCGCGCTCCAGGGCGCGCAGGTAGGCGAGCGCGCCCGCGACGCCGCCGAGCACGATCGCGAGGGCGAGCGGCTGGAGCACGGTGTCGAGCAGGTCGCCGGACGCGTGCGCGCCGCGCGCCGCCACGGCGGCGACCGAGTAGCCGAGGCCGCCCAGGACGGCGAGCAGCACGGGGTGCCCGCGCCGGTACGCGGCGGCGGTGCCGACCGCCACGACCACCCCGGCGACGTTGACCCAGGTCGTGAACCCGGCCGGCGGGTGCGTCGCGGGCTGCTCCCCCGCCGCGAGCGCCAGCACCACGAGGCCCGCGACGACGACGCCGATCGACACGACGTCCGTGCGGCGCAGCGTCGCGCCGAGCACGAGGCGGGCGAGCATCACGACGGCGACGAGCGACGCGGCGACGACGGCCTGCACCACGAACAGCGGCAGGTGGTCGAGGGCGAGGAGGGAGAGGAGCCAGCCGACGCCGTCGACCACGAGCCCGCCGACGACGAGCGGCTGGGCCACGGCCGCGAGACCGTGGGCCCGGCGCGTCGCGACGGCCTGCATGATCGTGCTCACCGCGTACAGGAGGCTCGCGGCCACGGCGGCGAGCAGCGAGAGGATCACGACGCGGCCCCGGGACCGGCGCCTGCGGCGGGCGCGACGTGGGCCGCGCGCACGGGCACGCTGGGCCGTTCGGTCGGGGCGGGCACGTTCCGATCATCCGCCACGGCGCCGCGCACCGCGCGGGCGGGACTCCCGGCCGGCCGGACGTCGGGCCGAGGTGGTCAGGCGCCGCCGCGGGCGGACGCCGTGGTCAGGCCTCGTCGCGCGCGGGTGCCGCGTCCCGACGGCCGCGCGCGTGGGCGGGGCGCTCGTCGTCGTGCACCCAGCGCCAGACCCGCGTCACGACGAACCACACGACCGCCGCTGCCACGACCGCGATGACGATCTTCTGGAGGACGCCCGCGTACTCCTCGACGACGTGCCACTGCTCGCCGAGCGCGTACCCGGCGTAGACGAAGATCGTGTTCCACACGGCGCTGCCGGCGGTGGTGAGCGCGGTGAACTTCCACAGGGGCATGCGCTCGACCCCGGCGGGGATCGAGATGAGGCTGCGGAAGATGGGGATGAAGCGGCCGAAGAAGACCGTCGCGCTGCCGTGCCGGAGGAAGAACTGCTCGGTGCGGTCGACGTCCTCGACCTTGACGAGCGGGAGGCGCTCCGCGATCCACCGCGTGCGCTCGCGCCCGATGATCGCCCCGACCGCGTAGAGCGCGAGGGCGCCGACGACGGACCCCGCCGTCGTCCACAGGATCGCCTCGACGAGCCCGAAGCTCCCCTGGCTCGCCGTGAAGCCCGCGAGCGGCAGGATGATCTCGCTCGGCAGCGGCGGGAACAGGTTCTCGAGCGCGATGGCGATCGCGGCCCCGACCGGGCCCAGCGTCTCCATGAGGTTGACCGCCCAGCCGGCGACGCCGTCGAGAGCGGGCTCCGCCGTCGTGGCGGCGGGCACGGCGGCCGTCAGGGCGGCGGAGAGTCCGGAGGGCATGGGTCACGAGCCTAGGCGAGCGGTCCGCGGCGCGAGCGCCGATGCGGCCGGGAGGGTGTGGAGGTCTCGTGCGGAGGCGCGGGACGCGCGGAGGACCGGCCCGCTCAGCCGCGGACGATCTCGTCGAGCCGACGGATCGGGTCCCAGGCGCCCGCCTCGCTGTTCGACAGCACGACGACCGTCACGCCCGGCGCCCCGGCCGGCGGGAGCGCGTCGGCGCCGTCCCCGGCGGCCACCGGGTCCGGGTAGTGGCGCAGGATCGCGCTCGCCCCCGTGTTGATGCCGTCCTTGTACGCCGAGCGCACCGACCCGTCGGCGAGCAGCTCGAACTCGAGCCCGAAGCCGTAGTGCACGCTCGGTGCGGGCTCGGCCCCGTCCGTCTCCCCCGTCCCGCCCTCGTGGTGCAGCACCTGCGGGGTGAGGAACGCGCGCGTGAGGTCGGGCGGCAGGAGCTCGCCGTCGCGCACCGCCGTCCAGAACCGGGCGAGGTCGCGCGCCGTGACGTGCGCGCCGCCGTCGGGCGAGCCGACGGGCGGGTAGGAGTAGACGTTCTGCCGCCACCCGGTGACGGGGCCGTCGTCGTCCGGGCCCTCGTGCACGGGCTCCCAGCCCTCCGCGACGTCCGGCTCGGCCTCGTCCATGCGGAAGAACCCGGAGCGGTCCATGCCCGCGCGCGCGAACACGTGCTCCCGCACGTGCTCGCGGTACGAGGTCCCGGTGACAGACTCCAGGGCGAGGCCCGCGAGGACGTAGCCGACGTTGCAGTAGCGGCACCCCTCGCCGGGCGCGAAGTTCGGCTCCTTGTGCACGAACCCCGGCAGGAAGTCCGCCGTGCGCGTCACGGAGTAGCTCGGCCGGTCGACCCACAGCTCCTCGTACGACTCCCCCGCCTCCTCGTCGGCGTCGTCGGCGATGCCCGACGTGTGGGTCAGCAGGTGCCGGATCGTCACCTCGCGCGGGATCGTCGTGCCCGCGAGGTCCACGTGGTCGTGGACGCGGTCGTCGAGCCCGAGACGGCCGTCGCCCACGAGCTGGAGCACCGCGACGGCGGTGAACAGCTTGGTGACGGACGCGACGTCGAACCGCGTGCTCGTGCGGACCGGGACGCTCCAGCGGCGCGACGCGACGCCGTAGGCGCGTTCGAGGAGCACCTCTCCGTGGCGTTCGACCCGCACGACGCCGGAGAAGTCGTCGGCGTCCGCGGCGGAGCGCAGGTGCGTGTCGAGGGCGGCGAGAGCGGCGTCGTCGAGCGCGGTCATGGCCCGACCGTAGGCGGGCCGGGGCGCTCCCGGCCAGGACTTTTGTCCCGGAGAGCCGCACGTCGTCACGGGTGGGAGCGCTATCACGGTACGGTCGCCGCATGGCGACCTCGACGACGACCCCCGCGCTCGGCGTGATCCTCCCGCGCGAGCTCCCCGCCGACCTCATCGTGCCGTTCGCGCGCCGCGCGGAGGAGGTCGGCCTCGACGAGCTGTGGGTCGTCGAGGACCTCACCTTCCACGGCGGGATCGCGCAGGCCGCGACGGTCCTCGCCGCCACGCAGCGCCTCACCGTCGGCATCGGGATCCTGCCCGCCGCCACGCGCGCGCCGTCGACCGCCGCGATGGAGGCCGGCACGCTCGCCGCCCTGCACCCCGGCCGCCTGCACCTCGGGCTCGGGCACGGCATGCCGGCGTGGATGCGGCAGATCGGCGTGTGGCCCGCGAGCCCGCTCGCGATGCTCGAGGAGACCACCGCGACCGTGCGCGCGCTGCTGCACGGCGAGCGCGTCAGCGCCGCGGGCCGCTACGTCACCGTCGACGACGTCGCCCTCCACGCCCCGCCCGCCTCGCCGCCGCCCGTGCTCGCCGGCGTGCGCGGCCCGCGGTCGCTCGAGGTCTCGGGCCGCGTCGCGGACGGGACCATCCTCGACATGCCCGTGACCCCCGAGTACCTCGCCGTCGCGCGCGCCGCGATCGACGCCGGGCGCGCGAGCGCCGGGGACGCGGCCCCGCCCGCGCACCGCGTCGTCGCGTTCTCCGTCGGCGCCGTGCACGACGACGTCGCGACGGCCCGCGAGATCGTCCGCCCCTACCTCGCGGTCCTCGGCGAGGCCGACTGGTCCGCCCAGATCGACCCGCTGCCCTTCGCCGCCGACTTCCGCGCCCTGCGCGACGCGAGCGCCACCCCCGACGACTTCGCCGCCGCGATGCCCGACGCGTGGGTCGACGCGCTCGCCGTCGTCGGGTCGCCCGGAGCCTTCCGCGCGCGGCTCGCCGAGCTCGGCGCCGGCGGGGTGTCCAGCGTCGTCCTCGTCGCCACGACAGCCGACCCTGCCCGGCCGGACGACCCGTTCAGCGCGCTCGACGCGCTCGCCGCGGTGACCCGCCCCGCCGTCTGACGGCGGCCGTCGACCTGCGAGACCGCGCCGGAGAGCCGACCATGGGCAGGTGAGCGAGCACGCACCGACCTACACCGAGACCTGGCCCCTGCTGAGCCCGGGAGACCGCCGTCGGCTCGAGGAGCTCGACGACCTCGAGACCGACATCCTCCGCCAGCTCTCCGAGGCGTTCGCCGACGAGGTGGACGCCCCCACGCTCGGCGAGGTCCAGGTCGAGCGGCTGCGGGTCTACCGCGACGCGCAGGCCCGCGCACAACGGCAGCGGACACGCGCCTGACCGCCCCATGAGCGCCCCGGGGCCACGCGCGTCCCTCGTCGACACCGTGCTCGGCGCGGTGCGCGAGGGCACGTCGGTCGTGGTCTCCGGGCTCCCGGGCTCCGGCCGGTCCACGCTCCTCGCGCGCGTCCGGGCCGCCGTCCTCGACGACGACCGGCACGTCCTGTCCCTCGTGGGCGTCGGCCCCGGCGCCCCGCGTCCGCTCGAGTCGCTCGTCCTCGCCGGGGTGCTCGACGCCGCCCCCGGCCAGCCCGTGTCGCTCGGGCGCGCGGTCGACGCCGTCGAGCGGGCGCTCGGCACCGGGCCGGCGGTCCTCCTCGCGGACGACGCCGACGCGCTCGACGACACCTCCGCCGCGGTCCTCGGGGCGGTCTCCGCCCGCCAGGACGCCACCGTCGTGCTGAGCCAGCGCCCGCCCTACCCCGCGGCCCCGGTCGAGACCGTGCTCGGCGGCCGACCCGCGACCGCGCTGCCGATGCCGCCCCTCGCCTTCGAGGAGATGCACGCCACCGCGAGCGCGCTGCTCGGCGGCGACCTCGACGCCGGTGTCGCCGGTCGCCTGTACGGCCTGTCCGGCGGCCTGCCCGGCCTGGTCCGGTCCGTCGCCACCGAGGCCCGGCGCGCCGGCCGCCTCGTCGAGGAGTCCGGGACCTGGGTCGCGCGCCGGGACCTCGTGACCTCGGCGCTCGCCGGCGACGTCGGCCGCCTGGTCAGCGGGCTGTCGCCCGAGGAGGTGGACGGCGTCTGGGCGCTCGCGGCGACCGGCGCCGCGGAGCTCGGGACGGTGCACCGGTTCCTGCCCTGGCCCGTGCTCGTCGCGCTCGACGACCACGGCCTGGTCCGCTTCGTCGAGGCCGAAGGTCGCACGACGGTGACGCTCTACCCGCCGCTCGTCGGGGAGCTCCTGCGCCAGACCGGGGGCGCGCGGGCGCTGCGCGCGGCGGAGCAGGTCGCCGACGCGCTCGGCAGCGGCCGGGCGGACGAGTGGGACCCCCTCGCGCGCACCGTCGACACCGCCGTCCCGACCGGCTGGGCCGCGTCGCGCGAGTCCGCGGCGATCCTCGGCCGCGCCCTGCGCCGGCACACCGCCGCCCAGCTCCTCGCGCGCCGCGACGCCTGGGAGCGCACCCCGACGACGCGGAACACCGTGCGCTACCTCGACGACCTCGCCAACGACGAGGCTCCGCCGGACGCGATCGAGCAGGTCCTCGCGCGGGCGCACGACCTCGCGCCCGCGGAGACCGGTCGCGGGAGCTTTCTCGCCGCGTGGGAGGCCGTCTACCGCGCGGTCGTGCTCCACGAGCGCGACGCGGCCCTCGCCCTGCTCGAGCCGACGACGACCGCGCACGACGACGTCGAGGACGCCGTCCGGGAGGCCGTCGCCCAGCACGTCCTGCTCGCCGTGGGCGACGTCGAGGGCACGGGACCGTCCGCGGAGCTCCCGCCGCCCCTCGACCGCCCTCCGGCGCGTGCGGACGTGACGGTCCCGCCCGGAGAGGCGCTGCTCGTCGGGCCCGACAACGTGGTGCGGCTGGTCCGCGGCGAGGTCATGCTCGCCCGGGGGCGGGTCGACGACGCGGGCGTCGAGCTCGACCGTGTCGTCGTGCCGCAGTCGGCGGACCGTCAGGACGCGCCCTCGTGGCGGTCCCTCGCGCTCCTCTGCTCGGGCGAAGTGGAGGCGGCCGTCGAGCGGTCGCGTCGGCTGCTGGACCAGGCGCGCGACCGGTTCGCGGCGTCCCAGATCGAGCCGCACGGCCACGTCGTCGCGCTCGGCCTGTACCTCCAGGGCCGGTTCACGTCGCTGCGCGAGCACCTGACGAGCGTCTTCGCCGCCGGCGCGCACGCGCCCCTGCGCCCGAGCACCCGCGCGGGACTGCGCTGCCTCGGCGCCGAGCTCTCGCTCCGCGAGGGGAACGTCACGAGCGCGCGCTCGCTCGCGCGCCAGCTCGACGCGCTGCAGCTCCTCGCGGCGTCCACGCCGCTCGCCCGGCCGCACCCGCTCGCCGCGGAGCTCGCGCTCGCGACCGGCCAGGCCGGGCCCGAGGTCGCGACGCGCGCGGCGTGGGAGCTCGTCGAGGCGATGGACCGCCGCGGGTACCTCGTCGCCGCGCTCTTCGACGCGGCCTGGCTCGTGACCCTCTGGCCCGACGCGCGTCGCGCCCGGCAGGTCGCGGAGCACGCGGCCGCCGCGCAGGGCACCCTCCTGCCGGCCCTCGGCCACTACGTCGTCGCCGCCGCCGACCGCTCGCCCGAGGCGCTCCTCGCGGCAGCCGACGACCTGCGCGCCCGCGGCCTCGTGCTGCACGGCACCCAGGCCCACGCGACCGCCGTCCGCCTGCTGCGCGACGACGGTCGCACGGCCCTCGCCACCGACGAGGCGCACCGGCTCCGCACCCTCGTGGCGACCGGGGGCGAGGAGCTGGACCTGCTCGTGCCGCCCGTCGCGCCTGCGGACACCCTGAGCCCGCGCGAGCGCGAGGTCGCCCGGCTCGTCGCGCGCGGGCTGAGCAACAAGGACGTCGCGCGCGAGCTCGTGCTCAGCGACCGCACCGTCGACAACCACGTCTACCGGATCTTCCGGAAGCTGGGCATCACGTCGCGCGACCAGCTCCCGTCCGTGCTCTGACGACCGACGTCGTCCCGGCGGCGCCGCGCATCAGTAGCGCCAGGCGCGCATGTCCTCCTGGTACGTGCGCTGGACCGTCGGGGACAGCAGAGTCGACGGCGGCAGGTCCCGCGGCGGGTTGTCGGCCGGGAGGCGCGTGGCCGCCGCGAGGGACGCGGCGTCGTGGAAGCGCAGCCCGTCCGGGAGGGGCGTGCGTGCGAAGGGGCCGGGCACGACGTCGGCCGGTCCGCCCGGGAGCGAGAGCGCGAAGCCCCACTCCCCGAAGGAGGGGACGTTGACGGTGAGCGGCACGACGGTGCGCCCGGGCGCCGCGGCGCGGACGGTCGAGACCACCTGCCAGAAGGCGTCGGGCGTGAAGTACGACGACGTCGCCTGCGTCGCGAACGCGCCGCCGGGCCGCAGGTGCGCGGCCACCATGCCGTAGAACTCCTGCGAGTAGAGCTTGGCGACGCGCTCGGAGGAGGGGTCGACGAGGTCGACGAGCACGACGTCGAACGTCTGCGGCGTGTCCTCGACCCAGCGGAACGCGTCGGCGTTGACGACCGTGACGCGGGGGTCGTCGAGCGCGTGCTCGTTCACGGCGGTGAGGAGCCGGTTCTCGCGCGCGAGGTCGGTGACGGCGGGGTCGAGGTCGACGAGCGTGACCTCCTGGACCGAGCCGTAGCGCAGGACCTCGCGCGCGAGGAGGCCGTCGCCGCCGCCGAGGATCGCGACCGACGCGGGCGCCGCGACGGACGTCATCGCCGCGTGCGCGAGCGTCTCGTGGTACCGCGCCTCGTCGACGGAGGAGAACTGGAGCTGGTTGTCGAGGTAGAGCCGCGTGTCGCCCTGGTACGCGGTGACGACGACCTGCTGGTAGGCGCTGCGCTCCTGCGCGACGACCGGGTCCTGGTACATCCCCGCGCTGATGCGCGCCTCGAGCCACGACGACGCCGCGAACCCGGCGAGGAGCACGACGAGCGTGACGCCCGCGAGCACCGACCACCGCGGCGGGTGGCCCATGCGCGCGAGCATGAACCCCGCGACGGCGACGTTGAGCACCGCGACCGCGAACGCGGTGCGCACGAGGCCGAGGTACGGGAGCAGCAGGAACGGGAACAGCAGCGAGGCGGCGAGCGCCCCGAAGTAGTCGAGCGCGAGCACCTTCGACAGCAGCGAGACGGAGCCCTCGCTCCCCCGCTCCTTGAGCACCGCGACGAGGAGCGGGATCTCGACGCCGATCGCCGTCCCGATCGCGAGCGACAGCACGACGAACACGACCCACGCGAGCTCCGTCGTCGCGTACGCCCAGAACAGCGCGAGCACCGACGTCCCGCCGAGGAGCGAGAGCACGAGCTCGTTGCGCACGAAGCTCAGCCCCGCGGTGCGCTGCAGGCGCGGCGCGAGGAGCGAGCCCAGGCCCATGCCGAACAGCGTGAGCCCCGTCGCGACGGAGAACGCGACGACCGAGTCGCCGAACAGGTACGACGCCGCCGTCCCGAGGATGAGCTCGTAGACGAGCCCGCCGACGGCGACGAGCAGCGCGGCGGCGAACACCGTCGGCCGGTCGAGGTGGCGCGCCCCCGACCGCCCGGCGGGCACGTCGCGGTCCGCCGCCGCGCCCGCACCGGGCGGGCCGCCGGGCGGGACCTCCTGCTGGTCGAGCACGGTCAGGAGCTGATCGTCCCCGCGATGATGAGGCCGATCGCCACCGCGAGGCCCGCGATCATCACGCCGAACGCGACGTTGTGCTCGTCGACGAGCTCGCGGTGCAGGTTGAGCCGGAACACCTTGTTCGCGACCACGAGCGTGACGAGCAGCAGCACGATGCCGAGCACCGAGTAGAGGACGGTCGAGAAGAAGGACCAGAGGAACGCCAGCGGGGCGGCGGCTGAGATCACGGGGTCTCCCGGGTTCGGGTCGTGGGACGGGCGGACGGGTGCAGGGGTTCGGGGCCGGGACGGGCGGGCGCGGGTCGGGTCACTTGCCGAGCCCTCCGCCGCCCCCGCCGTAGACGGTGCGCCGCACGCACGTGCCGTCGTCGGTCGTGCCGACCTGGCCCGTGGTGGGCGACGTCGTGACGACGGAGCGGGGCGTGCACGACGCGCTGCCCGAGGCGGCGCGAGCCGCGCACGACCCGAGGCCGAGCAGCACGACCGCCGCGACCGCGAAGGCGACGAACCGCCCGCCGGGGACCGTGCGCGGCGCGACGCGGCGGCCGAACAGGCGCTTCTGCTCGGCGCTGTCGAGACGGCGCCCGTGGTAGACGGACGTGACGGGGCCGAGCGGTCCGGTCGTGCGCTCGATCGACACGATCGCCCCGTGGGCCGAGAGGTCGACGTACTCGACCTCCTGCCCGACGGCGAACGGCTCGGCGAACTGCCCCTCGACGTGCTCGACGCGCCCCGTCCCGTGCTCGCGCACCGTGAGCGTGTGCTGCCGCCCCTCGAGAGTCAGCCCGAGGGTCCGGCCGGTCCGCAGGCCCGAGAGGTCGACGACGGGCGGCCACGGCTCCGTCGGTCGCAGGAGCGTCACGTCGCGCGTGTCGTGGTCGTACTCGACCCAGACGTCGGAGCCGTCGTGGGCGAGGAGCTGCCACTCCTCCCACGTGAACGTGGAGCCGCCGTGCACGGTCGAGAGCACGGCGACGGCGCGCGGCGTCGCGCGCTGCGGCGGGGCGCCCACGAGGTCCTCGCCGACGCGCATCGCGAGCCGCGGGCGGGGCGTCCGGCTCACGCGAGGCTCCGCACGGCGACCTCGGTGGCGCCGAGCTCCTCGGCGAGGAGCGCGCGCACGTCGTCCGTGAACGTGGCCGACGCCGGGGCGCGGCACGTCGTGAGGGTCACGTAGGCGGTGCCGTCCTCAGGCCAGGTGTGCACGGCGAGGTGCGACTCCGCGAGCAGCAGCACGACGCTCGTGCCCTGCGGCTCGAAGCGGTGGGACACCTCCCCCAGCGGCGTCATCCCGGCCTCGCGGACGATCGCGTCGAGGCAGCGGCGGACGGTCGGCTCGTCGTCGAGCAGCGCCGGGTCCGCGCCCGTCACGTCGAACACGTGGACGAGGTTGCGCTGCACGTCCACGCCCCTGTCGGTCTCGGTCCTGCCGGCCGGCGCGGGCGAGCGGCCCGCGGTCCGGTGGCCGCCGTCGGGCCGGGCACACCCTAGCCGACCTGCGGCGTCGACCGACGGGCGGACCCGCCGCGCGAGACCGGCCGCCCGCCCGCACGGGCAGATCCCGTCCAGGGAGCGGGCGACGGCCGTTCGCCTACGATGCGCGGATGGATGCCGAGTGGTTCGTCGACGCCACGGCGCAGTGCGCCGTGGGTCGGCAGGCGCGCGAGGTCGCGTGGGAGCGGACACCGCTGGGCCCGCCCGACGAGTGGCCCGAGGCGCTGCGCCACGCCGTCCGCCTGTGCTTCTCGACGCAGTTCCCCGTCATGCTGGTCTGGGGGCCGGACCTCACGCTGATCTACAACGACGGCTACGAGGAGATGCTGGGCACGGCCAAGCACGCGGGCGCGCTGGGCGCCCCGGCGGCGGTGGTGTGGGCGGAGATCTGGGACGAGGTCGGGCCGCTGTTCGACGAGGTCCTGCGCACCGGGCGTGCGTCGTCGGACCGGGACCTGCACCTCGTGATGAACCGCTCCGGCTACGACGAGGAGACGTTCTTCACCTTCTCCTACAGCCCGCTGCGGGACGACGACGGCCGCATCGCGGGCGTGCTCGACATCTCGACGGAGACGACCCTGGCGGTCGTCAACCAACGCCGCCTCGCGATGCTCGGGGAGCTCCAGGGCGCGCTCCCGACGACGTTCACCGACCTGGCGACGTTCGGCCGCCCCGTGCTCGACGTCCTCGCCGGGAGCCCCGACGTCGCGCGCGCCGCGTTCTACGACGTGCGCGGCGCGCGCCCCCGCGTGGTCGGGTCGGTCGGCCCGGAGGCGGAGCCGGCGGAGACCCGCCTCGTCGAGCGCGTGTTCCGGACCCGCCAGCGCATCGTCTCCCAGGGTCTCGTCGTCAAGCCGCTGCGCGACGCCCTGCGCGGCGGCGTGGCCGGGATCCTCGTGCTCCGGGCGAGCCCGCTGCGCCCCTGGGACCGCGACTACGCGCGGTACCTCGCCGGCCTGGCCGCGACGGTCGGGGCCGCGCTGCGCGACGCGGTCCGCCTGCGCACCACGATGGACGCGCTGCGGCTGCGGGTCGAGCGCTCGGAGGAGCAGACGGCGCAGATGCGCGAGGTCGCGCTCGCGCTCCAGCAGGCGGTGCTCACCGAGCCGCCCGAGCCGGACCACCTCCAGGTCTCCGTGCACTACCAGCCCGCCGCGCTCGACCGCGACATCGGCGGCGACTGGTACGACGGGTTCGTGACGCCCGACGGCGCGACGACCCTCGTCGTGGGCGACGTCGTCGGCCACGACCTCGCGGCGGCGGTGATGATGGGGCAGCTGCGCGGGCTGGTGCGGGCGATCGGCTACGACAGCGGCGCGTCGCCCGCGCGCGTCCTTGAGCGCGTCGACGCGGCTGTGCAGGGGCTCGCGCTCGGGAGCGGCGCGATCGCGACGGTGATCCTCGCGCGCATCGAGCAGCGCCCGGAGCAGCGTCGCCGCGGGGCCCGGACGGTGCGGTGGTCGAGCGCGGGGCACCTGCCGCCGATGCTCGTCCGGGCGGACGGCCGCGTCGACACGCTCACGCGGCGGAACGACCTGCCGCTCGGCCTCTCGTCGGGCACCGTGCGGACCGAGCACACGGTCGAGCTCTACCCGGCCGACACGCTCGTGCTGTACACCGACGGGCTGGTGGAGCGTCGCGGGCACAACCTGCGCGACGACCTGGCCGACCTCGCCCGCGCGCTGGAGGGCACGCACCGCGGGCCCATCGAGGAGGTCGTCGAGGCGGCGCTCACGCGGATGCTGCCGGGGCCGGGCGAGGACGACGTCGCGCTCGTCGTGCTCCGGACCGGCCCGGAGGACGCCCCGGTGCCCGGCACCGCCGAAATGCCGGGCGACACGTCCGCCGAGCTGCCGTCCGAGCGCGGCGCGCCCGTGGCCTGACCGGCGCGACGACGGGCTCCCGGGGTCTCTCGGCGGGGTGCTGCGGTCGCACGGGAGTACGACGAGGGGTCGTCCCCCGCCCGTGACGGGCGGGGGACGACCCCGGGTCGGTGGCGCTCAGCGGCGCCGGTCGGCCGTCAGCCGCAGGTGGTCGCGGCGTACGGCGCGACGACCTCCGTGCTGACCTGCTCGCCGTCGACCGTCGCCGTGGCGGTGACGGTCGCCTCGCCCGCCTCGGCGGACGGGGCGCGCACCGCGAACGACTGGTACGCGTTCGCCCCCGGGGCCACGGCCGTGACCGCCCTGGTCCCGAACGGCGTGGCGAGCGTGACGTCCACGGGGACGTCCTCGCCGTTCGTCGCGCGCACGGCCACGTAGGCCTTGCCCGCGAGGCAGCGGGTCTCGGCCGTCACGGTCACGTCGAGCGCCGGCTCCTCGCCGTCGTCGCCGGCGTAGACCTGGGCGACCTCGGCGTCGGACAGCGCGCGGTCGAAGACGCGGACGTCGTCGATCGTGCCGGCCCAGTAGTCGACCGGGTTGCCGCTCCACTGCCCGCGCCCGATCGTCAGCGGACCGGACGGCGTGGTGCCGCCGCACACGTCGGACTGGCCGACGAGCTCGCCGTTGACGTAGAGCTTGAGCTTCTGGTCGGCCGCGTCGCGGACGCCCACGACGTGGTACCAGTCGCCCAGCACGGGCTGCACGACGTACTCCGCGCGCGGCTCGCCGTCGTACGAGAAGGCCCACCGGCCGCCCCCGCCGTACTGGAGGTAGAACGCGCTCGAGCCCGTGACCGAGTCCTGGCCGACGATCGTCGACCACGCGCCACCGGGCGTCTTGTCGAGCTGCGCCCACGCCGAGATCGTGTACGAGCCGGTCGTGTCGACGACGGGCCCCTCGGTCGTGAACGACTGGTTCGTGCCGTTCAGCCTGATCGCGGACTCGCTGTCGCCGTGACCGGCGACCCACGTGCCCGTGCCCGACGCCGCGTGGTCGCCCACGCCGTCGGCCGCCGTCGTGCCCTGGCCCTCGTCGAACGACCAGCGGCCCGTGCCGGTCAGTCCCGGGGTGCCCGGGTCGACGGGCGCCGAGCCCTGCACCGCCGCCGCGACGACCCGCTCGTTGACGTCCTTGACGCGCGCGGCGTCCATCTTGAGGACGCGCCGGTCGTACGTGTAAAAGCCGTTCAGCTCGTTCTCCACGTCGGAGATCTCCGTGTACACCGAGCCGGACAGGTAGCACTGCGCCGGCCGCACGAGCTTCTCGGTGTTCTGCACGTACGCGTCGGTCAGCGCCTCGCTGTTCGCGACGCCCCCGTACGGGTTGGCGGACACGCCCGGCCACATGTGGCCCGGGACGCTCATCGAGAAGCCGCCGTGCTCGCCGTCGATCGCGGCGCGCGTCGCGTCCGGCTTCGGCAGGGCCGGGCCGGTGTACTGGTGCCAGTCGATGATGTCGCCCGTCTTCGAGTCACCCTTCGACGCGCAGCAGTTGTAGCCCGAGTGCGTGTTGAGGATGCGGCTCGGGTCGTACTCGTCGATCACGTTGCCGATCCGCGCCGTGTCGGCCAGGTTCCACTCGCCCCAGCCCTCGTTGAACGTCACCCAGCCGACGATCGACGGCACCGAGCGGTGCTGGTCGATGATCGTCTTCATCTCCTGCTCCCAGAAGACGCGCGACGCCGGGTCCGTGTCGCCGTTGTTGAACCACCCGCTCGGGATGTCCTGCCAGACCATGAGGCCCAGCGTGTCGGCGTGGTGGTACCAGCGCGCCGGCTCGACCTTGATGTGCTTGCGCACCGTGTTGAAGCCCAGGTCCTTGTGCGCCTGGAGGTCGAACACGTACGCCTCGTCGGACGCGGGCGTGTAGATCCCGTCCGGCCAGTAGCCCTGGTCGAGCGTCGACATGAGGAAGGTCCTCTCGCCGTTCAGCAGGATGCGCTGGACGCCGTCCACCTCGGAGACCTCGATCGAGCGCATGCCCGCGTACGACGCCACGGTGTCGGTCGAGTCCCCGTCGGTGAGCGTGACGTCGACGTCGTAGAGGTACGGGTCGTCGGGCGACCACAGGTGCGCGTCCGGGATCTCGACCGCGAGCAGCTCGTTCGCGGCGCCGGTCGCGGTCCCGACCTCGGTGCCGTCCGCGTCCCGCACGACGGCGGTGACCTCGGCGGCGTCGGACGCGGCGGCCGACTGCGCGGTCACCGCGAGGACGCCGGCCTCGACGTCGGGCGTCGTGACGACGGCGTCGATCGCCGCCGCCGGGACGGGCTCCATCCACACCGTCTGCCAGATGCCCGACGTCGGGGTGTAGAAGATGCCGCCCGGGTTGAGCGTCTGCTTGCCGACGGCCTGGTTGCTGCCGTCCGTCGTGTCGACGACGCGCACGACGAGCTCCTGCTCCGCGCCCGCGACGAGCGCGTCGGTGACGTCGAACGAGAACGCGTCGTAGCCGCCGCGGTGCGTGCCGACCTCCTGGCCGTTCACGTACGCCGTCGCGACGTAGTCGACCGCGCCGAAGTTCAGGCGCAGCCGGTTGTCGCTCCCGACCGCCCAGTCCTGCGGCACCTCGAACGTGCGGCGGTAGAACATGTCGTCCTCACGCCGCTCGATGCCCGACAGCGCGGACTCGACCGCGTACGGGACGACGATCTCCTCGGCGAGGTCGCGGCCGCTCGGCACGGCGTCGTCGGACTCCGCCGCCTCGAACTGCCACACGCCGTTGAGGTTCTGCCACGCGTCGCGCGTGAGCTGGGGACGCGGGTACTCCGGCAGCGGGTTCGTCGGGTCGAAGTCGTCGGCCCACGGGGTCTGGATCCGGAACTCGGAGCCGTTGGTGACCGGCAGGTTGAGCGGGCCGACCTTCTCCCCGCCGACCGTCAGGTCGCCCTCGCCGTCGTAGACGAGGCGCGCGGTCGACGCACGGTCGACGGGCTCGGCGAGCGTGATGCCCAGGACGTCGCCCTGCGCCGCGACCTGCGCGACGGGCCACGCGAGCTGGTCCACCTGCACCTTGAGGTGGTCGACGAGGCTCTCGTCGACGCCGCCCGCGGCGCCCTCGAACGCCACGTTGAGGCTCGTGCCGTCGCTCTCGAGCGCGGCCTGCGCGGGGAAGACGACGAAGTCGTCGGGGTACGTGAAGGCGTCGGTCGGCACGATCTCACGTTGCTGCGAGGGGCTCTGCCACCGCAACCGGAGGTGCGACCCGCCGGTGTTCTGGAACATCTCCATGCGGAACGCGTACTCCTGGCCCGCCTGGAGCTGCACCGGCGCGGACGTCTGCTCGACGTCCCAGTCGTCGACCCAGTGGTCGATGACGAGCCGGTCGTCGATCCACAGCCGGAACCCGTTGTCGCCGATCGCGGAGAACGTGTACGCCTCGCTGTAGTCGGGCGTGATCTGCCCCGTCCAGCGCGCGGACGTGCGCTCGCCGCGGCCGGTGAGCTCGGCGAACGTCGGGACCAGGTTGGGGAACTCGATCCGCTGGTCGGGGATCGTGGCCTTGAGGTCGGTGAGTGGCCAACCAGGGCCGCCGGACAGGAAGTACTCGCCCTTGAGCCCGTTGTCGAGGGCGAGGTCCTGGGCCGCGACGTCCTGCGTGGCCTCGTCGGTCGGGGCCGACGGCGTCGCGGTCGCCCCCGCCGCCGTCGCCACGGCCAGGGGCACCGTGAGCGCGGCGGCCAGTGCCGCCGCCAGGATCCTCGCCGGTCTGCCCCGTGGGGGTGCTACCGCTGTCATGGACTGCATCCGTGCTTCCTCCTCGTCGAGTGAATCCAGGGACTGCACGACGCGGCGGCGAACCGGGCACCGATGCTCCGGTGGTCGCCGTCCTTGGCGCACCGCACAACGTCTCCCCAGAATCAAACAACTTCCACCAGAAAAAGACAACAGGTCACAGCGCAGAACAGAACAGGGGACCGCGGCCCTGGCGCGCGTCGGGGTGTGGACGGGCGGCGCTGGAGCGACGCGGGCGGCGTCGCGTGCGTCGCATCGCGCCTGCGGAAGAGGCCGGAGCACGGGAGCGCCCGGCACGCAAGACCCTCGGCCGGAGACCGAGGGCTGCGAAGGGGTCAGCGGTGGATGAGCGACGTCCAGTCGGGCGGCACGCGGTCGGCGGGGCCCGGCGACCCCTGCTCGGGCGGGCGGGACAGCGGCGCGGCGAGGTGCGGACCCTCGAGCACCTGCTCGGTCTCGAAGTCCCAGTACCACTCCTCGCCCGGCTCGAACGAGCGCATGACCCGGTGGCCGGTCTGGTCGTAGTGCGCCGTCGCGTGCTGCGCGGGCGACGTGTCGCAGCACCCCACGTGCCCGCACGTCGCGCACCGGCGCAGGTGCACCCACCAGCCGCCGGCCTCGTCGCACTCGGCGCACCCGGTGCCGCTCGGCGGCACCTCGACGCGCACGGCCGTCGCGAGCGCGGCCGCGAGCGCAGGGTCGTCGAGACCCTCGCCGTTGACGTTCGGGGCGCGGTCCGTCGTCACCGGGCCCCCGCCCCGGCGGCCCGGACGACCGGCGCCCACGCCTCGGGGTCGAGAGCGGGTGCGGGCTCTGCCGCAGCCCAGGCGCGGCAGTCGTCGATCGTCGCGGAGAGCAGCGCGCGCAGGCGCTCGTCCGGGTCGCTCACGCACGCCTCGGCGATGCCCTGCACGGCCGCCGAGATGATGCTCGGTGCGGCGTCGCGCACGAACCGCGTGGGCCGCAGGCGCGCGCCCTCGCAGAACCGCTGCGCCCACCGAGCGGTGCGCGGGCAGCTCGCGAGCGCGTCGGCCGACTCGGCGCTCAGCGTGCCCGCGGGGCGGTCGTCGAGGACGTCGAGCATCTTCTCGGCGCCGATGATCGCCACCGCGAGGGTCTGCTGCCGGTCCGCCGGGGCGATCGGCAGCGCCGTCACGGCGGCGCGCAGCGCGATGCGCACGTCCCAGTGCGGGTCGTCGCTCGTCAACCCGATGACGGACGGGATGAGCGGCGCGAGCTTCGGGCGCTCCGGGTCGACCGTGAGGTCGTTCACGGCGCGCGCGAGCATCGCGAGCAGCGGGTGCGTGCACCGTGGATGGTCGCTCCAGCGCTCTCCCGCGAGATACGACGCGAGCTCCATGAAGCACGCACCCTTCTTCGGGTTGCGGTGCTTGCCACGGCCCAGCATCGGCAGCATGTCGTAGGTGTCGGTCACGAGGTCACCCCCACAGCGGGTCCGGTCCTGCGTCCAGTCTGCGCCGGGGTCCTCCTGTTGGCAACGGGAGGAGTGACGCGGGTCACGTTCGTCGCTCGGTCCGGCCGTCCTCCTCCCGCGTGCGCCTGCCGGACCTCCGTCAGGGCAGTCAGAGCGCGTGCAGCTCCGGGACACGCCACGTGCCGTCGAGGACTTCCGCGCGAGGGCGGTAGAGGCGGACGAGGAAGTTCCACCGCTCCGGGACCGGGATCGTGTTCGGCGCGTCTCCCACCTCGGTGCGCGGGGCGAATCGCACGGTGACCCCGCCGTCCGGGTCGGGCACGGCCGTGACGCTGTTGACGCTGTAGACGCCCTCGGGGTTCGGCTCGAAGAAGCCCTTCTCGTCGTAGACCGAGACCGACCAGAACGCGTCGACCGGGACGTCGCGCAGCGTGAGCGCGTACCGGCCGGGCGGCACGCCCGGGTCGACACCGACGTACGACGCCTCCGTCGTGGGCAGCCCGCCCCAGCCCGCCGCGGTCCCCACCAGGTGCCGCACCGGGTCGACCTGCTCCCGGGTGCCGAACATGCCGTCGAACCTGCGCAGGCCCGCGGCGAGCGCGAGCAGCGCGTCCCGGGTCGCGTCCATGCTCACCGCGTCGTAGTCGGGAGACACGAACGGATCCGCCGAGCCGGCACGCAGCACGACGCCGTCCTGCACCGCGGCGACGGCCTCGAGGTCGGCCGGGTCGGCGGGGTCCACGAGCGTGCGGACCGCCACGACGGCGTAGCGCGTGCCCACGCCCGTCGCGTCGAGACGATGCTCGCCCGGGGCGTGCAGGACGTCCGCCACGAAGTGGTCGTTGTCGACGACCATCGCTGACAGGTAACGGTCCCCGGCGTCGGGCAGAGTCAGTGCGGCACCGGCGGACAGGTCCACGACGGCGAAGCTGTAGAGCGTGTCCCGGTTCAGACGCACGACCGTCTGCCGGTCCACGGGCGCAGGCTCCCGGTTGTGGAAGAACTGGTTGACCCCGCCCGCGTCCCGCTGCAGCGCGGCGAACATCCTGTCGGTCTCGGCGCGCACGAAGTTGTCGGCGTCGACGTGCTCGGTCATCGCTGTCCTCCCTGGTCTGTCCGCCCCGGCGGACCACGCTGGTTCGCCCACCCAAGCACCTGTCCCCCCGACGAGCGAGCGCAGCGTGGGGCCCCCGGCGTCGGCCGCCTCGGGACCGGTGCCTTAGGCGCCGGGGACCACCTCAGACCTCTCGACACCCGGATCCTCGTGCGCCTAAGGCACCCCCGGACGAACGGTGCGCGGTCGACCGATGCGACGGCCCGGTGCTCAGGACGACTGTGAGTGTCGGACAGGCAGGGAGCCTGGGAGACGGGGACGACCATGAGCACGCACATCGATCCGACGTTCGACGCGGACCTGGAGTACCGCGCGGAGCGTCTGCGGGCGGACCTGCGGCACAACGAGCCCGCGCTGCTGCACTGGTGGCGCGGCCGTCGTCGTCGCCACGACCACCCGGCGCGGTGACCGCGCCGCCCGACGCCGCCGACGAGGCACCTCTCGCCGGCGGCGTCGTCGTGTCCGGCGAGGAGTCCCGACCGGCCGGGGGCGGCCAATCGGCTGGTCACGTGTCGGTGCCCGCTGCGAGGATGGGGACCGTGCCCCGACCCTCCACGCGCGCGCCCTTCGTGGCCCGCGCGGCCGAGCTCGACGTGCTCGCCGCGGCGGTCGAGCGCGCGCGCCGCGGCGAGCCGGGCGTGGTGCTCGTCGGTGCCGACGCGGGGGTGGGCAAGACGCGCCTCCTCACGCGCGCGGCGGAGCTCGCGGCCGGGACGGGCGCCACGGTGGTATGGAGCCACTGCGTCGACCTCGGCGAGGTCGGCCTCCCCTACCTCCCCTTCTCCGAGGCGCTCACGACCCTGCGCGCCCAGCACCCCGCCGTCGACGAGACGGTCGCGGCCCGTCCCGCGCTCGCGCGCCTGCTCGACGCCGGCACCCCGGCCGACGACGAGCAGAGCCAGGGCGAGCGCCTCCAGCTCTTCGAGAGCGTCGCCGCCGCGATCGCGGCGTCCGGGACGCCCGAGGCGCCGCTCGTGCTCGTCGTCGAGGACCTGCACTGGGCGGACCCGTCGAGCCGCGACGTCCTGCGCTTCGTCGTCGCACGCCTGCGCGCGGAGCACGTCCTGGTCGTCGCGAGCTACCGCGCGGACGACCTGCACCGCCGCCACCCCCTGCGCCCGGTGCTCGCGGAGCTGCTGCGCCACCCGCGCGTCGAGCACGTGCAGCTCTCGCCGTTCACCGAGCGCGAGCTGCGGGAGTTCACGACGGCGCTCGCCGGCAGCCCGCTGCCGCCCGCGGCGTTCGAGTCCGTGCGCACCCGCTCCGAGGGGAACGCCTACTTCGCGGAGGAGCTCGTCGAGTCGGGCCTGGGCGACGAGCTGCCGTGGTCGCTCGCGGACGTGCTGCGCGCCCGCCTGGAAGGGCTCGACCCGGCCGTCCAGCACCTCGTGCGCGTCGCGTCGGTCTCGGGACGCCAGGTGAGCGAGCCGCTCCTGCGGGCCGCGCTGGCGCGGGACACCGACGCGGGCGAGCCCGCGGACCGGTCGTCCGGGCGCCCGTTCGACGCCGCGCTGCGCGAGGCCATCGCGCACCACGTCCTCGCGGTCGAGGGCGACGGCGCGCGCGACACGGTCGTGTTCCGGCACGCGCTGCTCGCCGAGGCGGTCGCGTCCGACCTGCTCCCGGGCGAGCGCGTCGGCGTGCACCGCGCCTACCTCGCCGCGCTCGACGACGACCCGCAGCTCGGCTCCCCCGCCCTGCGGGCCCACCACGCGCTCGCCGCGCACGACCTCCCGGCCGCGCTCACCGCGTCGCGCGCCGCGGCGCGCAAGGCGGCGCGCGTGCTCGCGCCCGCGGAGGAGCTCCGGCACCTCGAGCAGGTGCTCGCGCTGTGGCAGGCCGTGCCCGACGCCGCGACCCTCCTCGGCGAGGACCGCGTCACCGTCGCGCTCGCCGCTGCCGGGGCCGCGAGCCGCGCGGGCGAGCCGGACCGCGCCGTCGCGCTCGCACGACGCGTCGTCGAGGGCACCGCCGACGACCCGATGCGCCAGGCCTCGCTGCGGCACGTGCTGTCCCGGTACCTGCTCGGCACGGAGGAGGTCGAGGAGACCCTCGCGCACACCGAGGCGGCGCTCGCCGTCCTGCCCGTCGAACCGCCGTCGCTCGACCGCGCCTGGACGCTGGCCATGCGGGCGCGCGCCGCGATGAACGCCGACCTCGACGAGCTCGCCGCCGAGGTCGCGGCCGAGGCGATCGACGTCGCGCACCGCCTCGACGCGCCCGACGTGGAGGCCGACGTGCTGACCACGATGGCGATCCTCGAGGTCGCGGACGACGACCGCGCCGCGGTGCTGCTCGCCCAGGCGCGCGAGCGCGCGGTCGAGGCGGGCGACATCCTCACCGAGCTGCGCTGCTGGTACAACATCGCCGCGAACCGCTACTACGCGGGCCGCGTCGACGAGGCCCTCCAGGTCACGGAGGACGGCCTCGACCGCGCGCGGGCGACCGGCCTCGGGTGGAGCGCGTACGGCGTCGAGCTGCGGCTGTTCCGCGACCTCGTCCGGTACGTGCTCGGCGACCTCACCCGCACGGACACCGCGGGCGAGACCATGCCCGAGGGTTCCGCGCCGCAGCTCTCGTGCGTCCAGCTCTACGCCGCCGTCGCGCGCGGCGACGCGGACGCGGTCGCGCGGGGCACCGCGCTGCGCCGCGACTGGTTCCGGGACGGGCAGATCGCGCTCATCTCGGGCGGGTGCTCGATCGACGCCCTCACGTGGGCCGGACGCCGCGACGAGGCGGTGGCGCTCGCCGTCGAGCTCGTCGACCACCTGGGCCGCACGTGGAGCGACTACTTCCTGGGCCGCATCTGGATCTCCGCCCTCGCGCTCGCCGCCCTCGCCGACGCCGCGGACGCCGCCCGCCTCCAGGGCGCCGCCGGGGCCGCCACGGTCCGCGAGCTCGTCGCCCGCGGGGCCGAGCTGCTCGACGCCGCCCGCACGACCGCCGAGCGCGGCCGCCCCCGCGGGGGTCGGCTCGGGCCGGAGGGCCGCGCGTGGCTCGCGCGCGCCGCGGCCGAGCACTCGCGCCTCACCGGCACGGACGACCCCGCGCTGTGGGAGGAGACGACGCGCCTCTTCGACTACGGCTACCGGTACGAGGTCGCGCGGTCCCGGTTCCGGTGGGCCCAGGCCCTGCTCGGGGCGGGCGACCGCAACGCCGCCGAGATCGAGGCGGCGCAGGCGCTCGAGGAGGCCGAGGCCATGGGCGCCGCGCCGCTCGCCGAGGCGGTCCGCGCGGTCGGGCGTCGCGGTCGCCTCGACCTGCCCGGCGTCCGCCGGTCCACGACGGCCGTCCTCACCGAGCGCGAGGAGGAGGTCCTGCTGCTCGTCGCGCAGGGCCTGACCAACCGGCAGATCGGCGAGCGCCTGTTCATCTCGGGGAAGACGGTGAGCGTGCACGTGTCGAACGTCCTCGCCAAGCTCGGGGCGTCGGGGCGCGCCGAGGCCGTCTCGCTCGCGCACCAGCGCGGGCTGCTCGAGGTCTGACGCGTGGACCCGTCGCCCGGGGCGCTCGTGCTCGTGCGGCACGGGGAGAGCACGTTCAACGCGGGCGACCGCTTCACCGGGCTGCTCGACGTGCCGCTCTCCGACGTCGGGGTCGCCGAGGCGCGACGCGCGGCGCGCCTCCTCGCGGGCGCCGTCGCGCGTCAGCCCGCGCTCGCCCCGCGGCGCGTCGTGACCTCGCCGCTCGTGCGCGCGTCCGCGACGGCCGCCGTCGTGGCCGAGGCCCTGCCCGGGCCCCCGCCGCTCGCCGTCGAGTGGCGGCTCGTCGAGCGGCACTACGGCGCGTTCACCGACAAGCTGCGCGACGTCGTCCGCCGCGACTACGGCGAGGCCGCCTACTGGCGCTACCGCCGGTCGTACCTGCACCGGCCGCCGCCGCTCGCCGACGACGACCCGGCGCGCGCCCTCGTCGACGACACGCTCCTGCGCCTGCCCGACGCCGCGCGCGCCACCCTGCGGCCGGACGCCGAGTCCCTCGCGGACGTCGTCGAGCGCCTGCGCCCCTTCTGGGCCGCCACCCGCGCGCGGCTCCTGCACGGCGAGGCGGTGCTCGTCGTCGGGCACGGCAACTCGCTGCGCGCCCTGTCCGTGCTCGTCGACGACCTCACGCCCGAGGAGGTCCAGGACCTCGACGTGCCCACCGGGCACCCGCTCGTCCACCGCTTCACGACCGGGCCCGACGCCGCGCTCGTCCCCGAGGTCCGCGGCGGCACCTACCTCGACGCGCAGGGCGCCGAGCACGCGGTCACGGACCTCCGGGCCCGCGGAGGCACCTGACGGGTCCACGTCCACCGCGGCGCACCGGCCGGGAGCGTGCCCGCGCCCGCGCGCCGATCACGGTCCCGCCGCGCGCTCGGCGGCCTGCTCCGCGGAGCGCGCCGACGAGACCAGAGACACGTCGAGGTGGCACTGTCGCCAGGCGTCCCCGTCCACGCCACCCGGGTCGATGTCCCAGTGGCTCGGCAGCACGTCCGGCTCGGCCTCCCGCGCGGCGAGACAGGCGCGGAGCGCGGTCTCTGGCTCGTCCCGAGGCCCGGGCACGAGCGGGAGGAGGCGGTCGAGGACCGACCGGTCGAGGACGGAGGGCGGCGTCTCGACAGGCGCGACCTCCCGTGTCCGCGGGTCGTACGAGGACCGGCAGCCCGGGTCCCGGTCCGGGTCGCTCAGCGGCTCGCCGCAGGTCACCAGCGTGTAGTTGTTGCCGTCCGAGTACGTCGTGGAGGACAGGACGCCGCGGACGTCCGTCACCCGTCCCGCCTCCGGCCCGAGGAGCGCGGCGTTGAGGAACAGCCCGCCCGCCCAGGCGTCGGGGAGCCGGAACGTCGGGCCGGTGCCGCCCGGTGCCTCCCCGGCCACGGCTACCCACGTCTGATGGCGGTCGCGCTCCCACGACGGGTCCGACCCGGCCGAGGTGCTGGACGACTGCACGCTCAGCACGAGCCCGTCCTCCCCGCCGGCGCGCTGGAGCAGCACCAGGTGCTCGAAGCCGTCGTGCACGAGGGTCCCTGCGTCGTCGCCCCGGCGCAGGGCGGCGAGGTCGTCGTCGTCGCCCGCGAGAACACGCAGGCCGCGCGGGTTCTCGCTGGCCGCCGGTACCGGGTCGTACTCGACGAGGAACCGCTCGCCGTCGCGCCACGCGCCGAGGCCGAGGTCGAGGACGTACGTGCCGTCGTCGCGCAGGTACGTCGCGGGCTCGGCGACGGCGACGACGCCGGGCGCGACGTCGACCGTGGTCGGCTCGGCGACGAGCACCTCGTAGCCCGGGGAGCCGGTGACGACCTCGCGCGCGAGCTCGCGCACGCCGCCGGGGCCGCCCGCCGTGACGACGCCCGTCCCGACGAGCCCCAGCGCGACGACGCCCGCGACCCCCGCGAGGGACCGACGCCGCTGCGCACCGCGCCGGCTCGACCGCAGGACCACGTCGAGGTCGAGCGTGGAGGGCGGGACGGCGTCGTCGGCCGTGCGTCGCAGCCGCGCGAGGAAGTCGTCGTCGGGCGGGGCGGGGGTCGAACCGGTCTCGCGGCTCATCGGGCGGTCCTTCCGCTGGTCGTCGGGGCGCTCTCGTCGAGGGCGCCGAGGAGGGTGCGGAGCCGGGCGAGGCCGCGCGACGCCGTCGACTTCACGGTGCCGACGGGCATGCCGAGCTCGGCCGCGACCTCGTTCTCGCTGAGGTCGAGCAGGTGGCGCAGCACGACGACCCGCCGCTGCCGGACCGGGAGCGCGAGCAGCGCGCACACGACGGCGTCCCGGTCGTCGACCGCGGCCGTGCCCGCTCCGCCGTCGCGCGCCACCGGACGGGCCGCTCGCTCGGCGGACGAGAGCTCGTCCGGCCCGGCGAGCACCTCGCGCCGGGTGCGGCGCCACGTGTCGATCCGCAGGTTCGCCAGGACGCGGCGCGCGTAGGCGAGCGGGTCGCGCTGCGCCGCGCGCGACCACGCGCGGTAGGTGCGCTCCAGGGCGTGCTGCGTGAGCTCCTCCGCGCGGTGCCGGTCCCCGCACAGGAGGTACGCCATGCGGTGCAGCGGGTCGCGGGCCTCACGCATGAACGCGGTGAACTCCTCGTCGCGCGTGCGGCGGGCGACCACGTCGACCTCGAGCAGCACCTCGGGCGGCCACCCGTCGTCAGGCCCGCGCTCCTCGTCCTCCCGCACCCCGTCCCCCTGCTCGAGCACGAGCTCGTACCGCCTCGGGCGGTCCCGCGCGCTCACCGTGCCGCCCCGCTCGGGGAGCGGCCGCCGTCGTGTCGTCGTCTCACGAGCGGAACACGCAGCACCCGCACGCGACGTTCCCTTCTGTCCGATTTCACCCCCGACGCCGCGCCGGGTGGGGCGGGTTGCGCTGTTTGACCAGGCTCGTCCCGGTGATACTGGACCATGACCGACGCCCAGGCGATCCACGAGCTCGTCCAGGCGGGGCTCGCCGAGCCGGCGTCGGACGAGTCGTTCGACCGCTTCGCGCGGCTCGTGCACCGGCAGCTCGGGGTGTCGTCGGCGCTCGTCACGCTGGTCCTCGACGACGAGGCGGTGCTGCCCGGCGCGCACGGTCTGCCCGAGCCGTACCAGTCGGCGCGCCGGACCCCGCGTAGCCACACGTTCTGCCAGTTCGTGGCGAACGAGGCGCGCCCGCTCGTGGTCGAGGACGCGCGCACCGTCCCGCACCTGGCCACGCTGCGGGCCGTCGACGACATCGGCGTGGTCGCCTACGCGGGCTTCCCGATCTTCGACCCGCAGGGCCGTGCGGTCGGGTCGCTGTGCGCGTTCGACCCGCGCCCCCGCACCTGGTCGGACGACGAGCTGGCGACGCTCGCGGACCTGGCGTCCGCGTGCACGTCCGAGCTCCGGCTGCGCCTGGCGCGGGCCCGCGCGAGGCGCATGCAGCGTGTCGCGCTCGCGGCGAACAAGCGGTCGCGCCTGCTCCTGGAGCTGTCCGAGTCGTTCGCCGCCGCGACGTCCGTCCGCGACGTCGCCGAGCGGCTGGCCGCCGTCGGGGCGGCCATCGGCGCGCGCTACGCCGGGCTCGCGCTGCTCGACGGCGGCGGAACCCGCCTCGAGTTCACGACGCTGGACCACCTGGAGCCGGGGGTCCCGGCGTCGTTCCGCCGCATGCGCGTGGACGCGGACCGCGCCGCGTCGACCGCGGCACGGACGCGCGAGCCCTTGTTCTTCCGTGACCACGTGCAGTACGGCGAGCGGTTCCCCGAGGCCGCGTCGCTCATCGCGCCCGACACGGTCGAGGCGCGCTCGTTCGTGCCCGTCCTCGCGGACGACCGCCTCCTGGGCGTCGTGGCGCTCGCGTGGGACACGGTCCGCGAGTTCGACGACGACGCCGTAAAGACGGAGACGACGATCGCCTCGTACGTCGCGCACGCGGTCGAGCGCGTCCGGCTGCTCGAGGAGCGCCACCGCGTCGCGGCGACCCTCCAGGCCGCGATGCTCACCGAGCTGCCGCCGGTGCGGGGTGCGGAGCTCGCGGCGACGTACGCGTCCGCGACCCGCACGGACCAGGTCGGCGGCGACTGGTACGACGCGGTGGTGCTCGACGACGACGCGTGCGTGCTCATGATCGGCGACGTCACCGGGCACGACATGCGTGCCGCAGCGCAGATGGGACAGCTCCGGTCGATGCTGCGGACGTTCGCCTGGTGCCAGGACGAGCCGCCCGCCGTGCTGCTGCGGCTGCTCGACCGGGCGAACCGCGGGCTCGCGCTGCACTCCAGCGCGACGGCCGTCGTCGTGCGGCTCGACCGCACCCCGCAGGGGTTCGACCTCACGTGGTCGAACGCCGGGCACCCCCCACCGCTCGTGCTGCGCGCCGACGGGACGGTCGACCCGCTCGAGTCCGCGCCCGACCTCATGCTGGGGGTGCTGCCGAGCACGTCGCGGCACGACCACCGCACGCGCCTCGCGCCGGGCGACACGCTGCTCCTCTACACCGACGGCCTCGTCGAGCGCCGCGGCACGTCCTTCGCCAAGCGCCTCGCCGGCCTGCGGGCCGTCCTCGGCGAGCACGCGGGCACCGCGACGTCGGCCCTCCCGGACGCGCTCGTCCGCCGCCTGGTCGCCGACCAGCGGGACGACGTCGCGGTCCTCGCCCTGCGCGTGCGGCACACGGTCTCGCGGGCACCGGCGCCCGGGCGCCCGTCCGTGCTGACGCGGCCGGTCGAGCACACGTCGGCGGCGATCGGCCCCGCGCGGCGGTGGGTCGACGACGTGCTCGAGAGCTGCGACGTGTCGCCCGCGGTGCGCCGCGTCGCGATGCTCCTGACGAGCGAGATCCTCACGAACGCGGTGCAGCACGGGACGGCTCCGGTCCGGGCCGTGCTCGAGGTCGGGCACCGGGTGGTGCGGGTCGGCGTCGAGGACGGGTCGACCGCGCTGCCGAGGCTGCGCTCGCCGCGGCCGGAGGAGACGGGCGGCCGGGGCGTGCAGTTCCTCGAGCGGTGCGCGTCGCGCTGGGGCGTCGACCTCCACGACGACCCGGCGGCCGGAAGCGCTGCCGACAGCGGCGTGGCCGGCGGCGGTGCGGCCGACGGCGGCGCGGCCGACGGCGGCGCGGCCGACGGCGGCGCGGCCGACGGCCACGCGGCCGACGGCCACGCGGCCAAGACCGTGTGGTTCGAGCTCGACCTCGACGACTGAGCCGGACGGTCGTCCGGTGCCCCTGTGCGGTGTCGGAGGGCGGCGGTAGCGTGTGTGAGGTGGGCCACTCCCCCCGGGCACCGCGCGCGATCCCGTGACCCCTCGTGCACGTCGAGACGACCGAGTCCTGAGAGGCAGCACCATGACCGACCTCGCCACCCCTGCGACCCTGCGCGGCGACGCCACCGCGACCGCCACTGGCACCGCCCCTACGCCCGCCCCCGCCCCGCTGCCCGACCGCGAGCACCTGGACGCCGTCCTCGACGGCCACCGGCGCGAGCTCACGGGCTACTGCTACCGCATGCTCGGGTCGTCGTTCGAGGCCGACGACGCCGTGCAGGAGACGTTCCTGCGCGCGTGGCGGTCCTACGACCGCTTCGAGGGCCGCTCGGCCCTGCGCTCGTGGCTCTACCGCATCGCGACGAACGTGTGCTTCGACGCGCTCGGCGCGCGCAAGCGGCGCGAGCGCCCGATGGGCCTGGGCGGCCCGCAGGCCCCGGAGCTGGAGAACCTGGGCCAGGTGCTGCCGGAGGAGACGTGGGTCGAGCCCGTCCCCGACGACCGGGTGCTGCCGCACGACGGCGACCCGGCGCAGGTCGCGGTGGGGCGCGAGAGCATCCGCCTCGCGTTCGTCGCGGCCCTCCAGTTCCTGCCGCCGCGGCAGCGCGCGGTGCTGCTGCTGCGCGAGGTGCTGCGCTGGCAGGCGAGCGAGGTCGCGGAGCTCCTCGACACGACGGTGGCGTCGGTGAACAGCGCGCTCCAGCGCGCCCGCGCCACGCTCGCGGCGCGCGCGCACTGGGACAGCTCAGGGCTGGGCGACGAGACGGGATCCGCCGCGCCGGTCGCGGCGAACGCGGGCCTCGGCGACGAGGAGAAGCTCCTGCTCGAGCGCTACCTCGACGCGTTCGAGCGCTACGACATGGACGCGCTGGTCGCGATCCTGCACGAGGACGCGACGCTGTCGATGCCGCCGTACCCGCTGTGGATGCGCGGCCAGGCGGACATCGTCGCGTGGATGACGGGCCCGGGTCACGAGTGCGAGGGCTCGCGCATGGTCCCGGTCGCGGTCAACGGCACGTTCGGGTTCGGCCAGTACCGCCGCGCGGCGGGCGGCGGTCACGAGCCGTGGGCGCTCCAGGTCGTCGAGACGGAGGGCGGCCGCGTCACGGCCATCAACGCGTTCCTCGACACGGCCTCGTGGTTTCCGCTGTTCGGGCTCCCGGAGCGCCTGGACGACTGAGGTGCCGCGGGTCAGCCGAACGTCTCGAGGAGCGTGCTCCGCTCGGCGTCGGTGAGGTTCGTCGCGACGAGCGTGCCGTGGACCCCGTGGAACCGCTCGCCGACGCGGTCGAGGTCGCCGTCCTCGGTGACGACGAACAGCGCCGACGTCCCGGGCGTCACGCCCTCGCGGATGCGGTCGAGCTGGTCCTTGTCGATCCCCACGGCCTCCATCGCCTTCGTCGACGCGCCGATCGCCGCCCCGGCCGCGGCACCGAGCACGGGTACCAGGAACAGCGACCCGAGCAGCAGGCCCCAGAAGGCGCCCCAACCCGTGCCGCGCCACTCGTCCTGGTGGCCGTGGCGCGTCGTCGGCTTGGCCGCGCCCTCCGGCCACGACACGACGGCGGTGTCGACGATCTTGACGGCGTGCTCGGACGCCGAGTCGTGCAGGATCCGGGACGCCGCGTCCGCGCCCTCGGGGGAGTCGAACTTCCAGACGGTGAAGGTGGCCATCGTTCTCTCCGTTCTCTCAGCCGATCGGTCGCCGGCCCGCGCCCCGCACGTTCAGCGTGCGGCGCGCTCGGCCTCGTCGCCGTGCACGACGAGCGCCCACAGGACGAAGACGTCGAGCACGATGGTGACGAGCGACCACCACGGCGTGACCTGCAGGGTCGTGAACTGTGCGATCGCGTTGATGACGACGAGCACGATCGCGACCATGCGCGCCCAGCCCTTGCCGGACAGCAGCGCGAAGCCGGTGAGGACGAGCAGCACCCCGATGACGAGGTGGATCCAGCCCCACGTCGACACGTCGAGGACGACGATGCCCGCGTCGGAGACGCCGACGAGGCTGTTCGGGGAGAACACGGCGACCAGGCCGCTGATGGCGTTGAAGAAGCCGATCGTGACGAGCACGATGCCGGCGAACCAGACCCAGCCGACCCATGCCGTCACCTGTGACGAGCGTGCCATGCCATCCTCCTGAGAACCGTGGAGCCTCGACCGGACGAGCGTGCGGATCGATCGTGGCACCGGCCGCACGGTTCGGCATCCGGAAGGTCGGCGCGTCCCGGGACCGCTGCCCGGCCGCCCCGCTAGGTTCGTGGCCATGACGACGCCGCCCTCCACCGACGACCCGTGGTCGGGCGTCCCGGACGCCGGCACACGCCCCGTCCAGCACGACTCGCGACGCCCGCCGCGCTGGGTGCCGCGCGCGCTCGCGATGGCCGTCGTCGCGGTGTTCGTCGGCGTCTTCGCCTGGTACGCCCTCGGCCAGCTGAAGGCGCTGGGCGTCAACATCCTCATCGCGTTCTTCGTCGCGCTCGCGCTCGAGCCGATCGTCGTGTGGCTCGTGCGGCACGGTTGGCGCCGGGGCGCGGCCGCCGCCGTGGCGCTCCTGGGGTCGCTCGTCGGGATCCTCGTCGTGCTCGCCCTGTTCGGGAACCTGTTCGTCCAGCAGCTCGGGCAGCTCGTCCAGTCGATCCCCGCCCTGTACGCGAGCGTCCAGGACTTCGTCGCGGACCGCTTCGACGTCGTCATCCCGGACTCCGACGACCTCCTCAAGCAGGTCATCAACGACTTCGGCGACGACGTCGCGTCCGGCGCCATCGTCGTGACGACGACGATCGTCGGCGGCGTCTTCGCGAGCCTGACGATCCTCCTCGTCACCTACTACCTCCTCGCGGCGGGACCGCGGTTCCGCGCGGCCGTGTGCCGCTGGCTCACGCCGAACCGGCAGGAGGAGGTGCTGCGCCTCTGGGAGATCACCCAGGTCAAGGTGTCGGACTTCATCAACTCGCGCATCGTGCTCGCCGCGCTGTCGAGCGTGTTCACGTTCGTCTTCCTGCTGATCCTCCAGACGCCGTACGCCCTGCCGCTCGCGGTGTTCACGGGCGTCGTCTCGCAGTTCGTGCCCACGATCGGGACCTACATCGGCGGCGCGCTGCCCGTCGCCGTCGCGCTCACGTCGCAAGGGCTGCCGCAGGCCCTGGGCGTGCTCGCGTTCATCATCGGCTACCAGCAGCTCGAGAACCTGTACTTCTCCCCCAAGGTCTCCGCCCGGGCGCTGGAGATGAACCCGGCGGTGAGCTTCGTCGTCGTGCTCGCGTTCGGCGCGGTGTTCGGTGCGCTGGGCGCGTTCCTCGCCCTGCCCATCGCCGCGACGATCCAGGCCGTCGGGAACACCTACCTCCAGCGGCACGAGCTCATCGAGTCGCACATGCTCCACGACCCGGACTCCGAGGGCCACACGCCAGGCAAGGGCAAGGGCAGCGGGAGGGGAGACGGGAAGGGCAAGGACGACGAGAGTCGCACCGCCCGCCGCCGACGCCGCAACCGCGAGGCGAACCTCGAGGCCGAGCGCACGGTCGACGAGCGGCGCGCCGAGGGCATCGACTGAGCGCGGCGCTCCGCTCCCGGGGGGAACGGCGCGGGCTCGCGGGCCGGGGAGCGCTCAGGCGTTCTCGTCGAAGGCCGCGCGGAGCTTGGCCTCCTCGTCGGCGGAGAGGTTCGTCTGCACGAGCTCGCCGTGGATCCCCTCGGCCTGCAGCGCCTCGTGCACGCGGTCGACGACAGCGCCCGACGTGAGGACGAACAGCGCGGACGTGCCCGGGGTGACCTTGCTGCGCACGGAGTCGATGAAGTCGTCGTCGATGCCGACGTCCGTCAGCGCGCCGGCGATGGCTCCGGACGCCGCGCCGATCGCCGCGCCGAGGAGCGGGACGAAGAACAGGAGCCCGAACAGCAGGCCCCAGAAAGTGCCGCCGAGCGCCCCGACGGCGGTCGTGTTGTTCCCCTGGCGGGTCTTCGGCTTCTTCTTGCCCTCCTCCCAGGACACGGTGGCCGCGTCCTGCACCTGGATGAGCTCCTGCTTCTGGAGGGCGAGGAGCGCGTCCTCGGCGCGCTGGGCGCCCTCGGGGGTGTCGAACTTCCACACGGTGAGCGTTGCCACGTCAGACCTCGATCCGGATCGTTCGTTCGGCGGGGGCGCGCCGTCGCGCCCCGTGACGCGTCGAACGTATCCCCGCCTCCCGGGTCGCGCGCGGCGAGCGCGAGGACCCCACGGGGGCCGGGGCGCGGCGCCGCGGCTCCGGATGCGGTGCGGTCGGGTGCGTGGTTCTCTTCCCGTGTGTCCGACGCGCCGGCAGCCGCCACGACGTCGGGTCGCCTCCTGCGGTCCGTGGTGCCGGCCCTCGTCGTCGGGGTCGTCAGCGCCCTGACGCTGCTCGCGCTCTCCGAGCTCGCGACGTGGATCCAGCACCTCGTGTGGGACCGGCTGCCGGAGGCGTGGGGGATCGCGAGCACACGCACGTGGTGGACCGTCCTCGTGCTCACCGTCACCGGGCTGCTCGTGGGCGTCACGGTCCGGTGGGCCCCGGGGCACGCCGGCATCGACCCGGCGACGACGGAGCTCGTCTCCGAGCCGCTCCCCCTGCGCGCCCTGCCCGGTCTCGCGCTCGCCCTCGTCCTCGGCCTCGCCGGCGGGGTGAGCCTCGGGCCCGAGAACCCGATCATCGCCCTCAACGTCGCGCTCGCCGCGTGGTTCCTCTGCCGCCCGCGGTTCGGCGTGCCCGTCGCGGGTGCCGTCGGTCTGGCGCTGGCCGGGACCATCGGCGCGATGTTCGCCACCCCCGTCGCCGCCGCGCTCGTCCTCACGGAGAGCTTCGCGGAGCGCGGCGGGCAGAGCGGTCCCCTCTTCGACCGGCTGTTCGCGCCGCTGGCCGCGGCCGGGGCAGGCGCCGTCACCATGACGGCGGTCGGGGCCCCGACGTTCTCCGTCGACCTGCCCGACTACCCCGGTCCGGCCCTCGGCGACGTCGCGAGCAGCGTCCTGATCGGCGCCGCCGCCGCCCTCGTCACGGCGCTCGCGGTGGTCGCCCTCCCGGTCGTGCACGCGCTGTTCCACCGCCTGCGCAGCCCCGTGCTGGCGCTCGGCGCCGGCGGGCTCGCCCTCGGGCTCCTCGGGGTCCTCGGCGGGCCGCTCACGCTGTTCAAGGGCCTCGACGAGATGAAGGAGCTCGCGCAGCAGGCCGACACGTTCGCCTGGTCCACGATCCTGCTCATGGCCGTCGTCAAGGTCGCGGCCCTCGTCGTCGCGGCGGCCGCCGGGTTCCGCGGCGGCCGCATCTTCCCGGCGGTGTTCATCGGCGTCGCGCTGGGCCTCTCGGCGTCGTCCCTCGTGCCCGCCGTCCCGCCCGCGATCGCCGTCTCCGCCGGCGTGCTGGGCGCCGTCCTCGTCGTGGCGCGCGACGGCTGGCTCGCGCTCTTCATGGCGGCCGTGACGGTCGGCGACGTCCACCTGCTCCCGGTGCTCTGCGTGGCCGTCCTGCCGCTGTGGCTCGTCGCCCGCTCGATGCGGCCCCTGCGTGTGGAGGTCCCCCCGGGCACCCCCGAGTTCCCCGCGCTCGCCCCGGCGGCCGACCCGACGACGACCGGGCACGGCGACCGCAGGGCGCGGTGACCGCAGGGCGCGGTGACCGCCGCCGGCGTCGTCAGCCGCGGGTCGTCGCCTCGCGGATCCGCTTGTCCTCCTGGCGGCGGTCCCACCAGCGGGTGAGGACGAGCCACCCGAGGAGCCAGCCGCCGAGCGCGCTGATCAGCCAGACGACGACCGTCACCCCGATCCACGTGGAGGCGCCGGAGATCTCCAGGCCGTCGCCCACGAGCGTCGCGATCCACAGCGCGAGGAACGTCGACACGAGACCGATGCCGCCGAGCACCGCGGACGCGTACTTGCGCGCGACGTTGAACACGAAGGGCGCGAGCACCCCCTGGGCCACCGCGAACACGAGGACGGCGACCGTGAACCCGGAGGCGTGCACCGTGACGCCGTCGAAGACGTTCGCGGCGACGAGGAGGCCCACGGCGGCGAGGACCACGTTGATCGCGAAGCTCAGCAGGAACCGGATCATGCCGCAACCGTCCCGCCGCGCGAGAGGTTCCGCAACCGCTGGTGCGGCGCGGGAGGCCCGCCCCGGGCGACCTGCCCGAGAGGTCGGGACACCTGCCCCTGGGGCCCGGGACGCCGCCCGGCCGACGCTGCGGAGGCCGTCGCACCGCGTGACGGGCCCCGGCCGCGGGAGGCGGCCTCGAACGGAAGGTCGTCCCATGCAGGACAGCTCGCTCACCACGCCGTCGGCGGTCGCCGACGGCACGCCCCGCCGCGCCCGCGGGACGACGCCCCGCGCGTGGGCCTGGACCGGGGTCGTCGCCGGCGTCCTCGGTCTCGTCTCGATCCAGTCCTCGATGGCGCTCGGCGTCAACTGGGAGGAGACCGCGGGCGACGCGGACGCGATCGTCGCCGACCTCTCCGGCCGCACGGGCACGCAGATCGTGTTCCACACCGCGACGATCGCGTGCGCGCTGCTCGTGCTCGTCTTCGCCGCCGGGCTCAAGCGGCGGCTCGACGGGCAGGCTCCCGCCGGGTCGATCCTCCCGACGGTCGCGGGCTGGGGGCTCGTGCTCGTCTCCGTCGCCGGGCTGCTGGGCTCGGGCCTCGACACGCAGTTCCTCTTCGGCCTCGGCGACACGGCGCTCATCGTCCCGGAGTCGGGCGCGTTCTACAGCGACTGGGTCGCGACGATCCCGTGGCTGTGGGTCGGCGCGGGCGTCGCGGGCGTCGCGCTCGGCGTCGCGGCGCTGCGGCACGCGGCCGCACCGCGCTGGCTCGGCGTCGTCGGGTTCGTGCTCGGCGGACTCGCGCTCCTCACGGGCGTGTCGCCGCTGCAGTACATGGCGGGGTTCGTCGGCCCGATCTGGCTCCTCGTCACCGCGCTCGGCTTCGCCCTCGGGGACCGGCGCTGAGCGCGACGCGCGAGATCGGCGACGCGCGACGAGATCGGCGGGTCCGGTCGGGATCGGCGGTCTGGACCGCCGATCCGGCACGGGACCGCCGATCTCGCCGTCGTCCGCGGCCGGGTGATCTCCCGCCCGGGCCCTTCTCGCCGCGCGTGCCGCGGCCCTACCGTGGGCCTGTGGCCGAGCCCGGGCCCGGCCGCGCCGGGATGCCCCGCACGGGCTGGACGATCGGCGTCCTCGCCTGGGTGCTCGGCGTGTCCGCGCTCGCGCTCCAGCTCACGTCCGGCGTCCCGCTCCTGCTGGGCGACCTGCTGTTCGTCGTCGTGGACGCGACGGTCGCGCTCGTCTACGGCACGGTTGCGGCGGTGATCCTGGTGCGGCGGCCGCACGTCGTGGGTTGGCTCGTGGCCCTCGCCGCGATCGGCGGCGGGGTCGCGGCCCTGGGCGGCGGGTGGCGCAGCTACGCGTCGACCCACCCCGGCCTGCCCCCGCTCACGCCGCTCGCGGACGCCTACGGGTGGGCGTGGGTGCCGGGCACGGTCGGGCTCTTCGTCCTCGTCCCGTGGTTCGTGCGCGGCGGGCGGCTCGGCGCGGGCGCGTGGTGCGGGGTCGCGGGCGGCGTCGCGTCCATCACCTTCTTCTTCCTCGCTCCCTCCGACGACCCGCGCCCTGCGATCGTCGGCGTCGTCGTCATGGGGCTCGTCACCGCGGGCGCGACGGCGTGGCGTCGGTTCCGCGGGCCGGTCGAGGAGCGGCGCGGGCTGGGCCTCCTCGCGCTCGGGACGGCGCTCATGGCGCTGTCGTTCCTCCCGCTGCTCGGCACGTGGGCCGACCCGGACGCGCTTCTCGCGCTCCCCCTCACGCACCTCGCGTGCCAGGCGCTGTTCCCCGCCGCGATCCTCGTGTGCGTGCTGCGCAACCGGCTGTGGGGCATCGACCTCGTGCTGTCGCGCGCGACCGTCGCCGCGATGCTCGCCGTCGGCCTCGCCGCCGTCTACGCGGTGGTGGTCGTGCTCGCGACGGCCGTCGTCGACGGCCCCGCCGCGCAGGTCGTCGCGGCGGTCGGGGTCGCGCTCGCGGTGCAGCCCCTGCACACGTGGCTGCGGCACCGCGTGCGCACGCTCGTCTACGGGGAGGGCAACGATCCGGGCCGGGCGGCCCTGAGCGTCGGCCGCCACCTGTCGTCCGCGTCGACGGCCGACGACCTCGTCGTGAGCCTCGCCGTCGGCGTGCGCGAGGCGCTGCGCCTGGAGAGCGTGACGATCGAGCGGTCCGCACCCGGCCCGACGGCGTCCGCCAGCCCCGCGGGCCCGGCGCCCTGGGCGGGTCCCGGCAGCCATCCGGTGGGGGACGCCGTCACGCTCCCCGTCGAGCACGGCGGCCGCGTGCTCGGCCGGGTCCACGTCGTCGCGCGGGCCGGCGAGCGGCTCGACGCCCGGACGCGGGACGCGCTCGAGCAGCTCCTGCCCGTGCTCGGCGCCGGTCTCGCGCTCGCGCGGGGCGCGCACGAGCTCGAGGAGGCGCGCGACGCCACGACCCGCGCGCGCCTCGCCGAGCGACGCGTGATCCGCCGGGAGCTGCACGACGGCGCCGGGCCGTGGCTCGTGGGCCTGCGCCTCGGGCTCCAGGGCGCGCGGAACACGCTGCGGACCGACCCCGAGGCCGCGGCCGCGGTGCTGGACGCCCTGGGGGTCGAGGTCGCGCAGCGCGTCGACGACGTGCGCGCGCTGTCGCGCAGCCTCCTGCCGCCGTCGCTCGACGAGCACGGTCTCGAGGTCGCGCTCGGCGAGCTCGCGGGGCGGCAGGCGCTCGGCGGGTTCGTCGTGGACGTGCGCTGCGACCCGTGCGGGGGCCTCGACCCGCGCGTCGCCGCGGCCGCGTACGCGATCGCGAGCGAGAGCGTCGTCAACGCCGCCCGGCACTCCGGGGCGCCGGAGTGCCGCCTGACGGTACGGCTCGGGGACGGCGCGCTCGTCGTCACGTGCGAGGACGACGGTCGGGGCGTCGCGCCGGACGCGGTGGCCGGCGTCGGCTCCCGGTCGCTGCGCGAGCGGGCCGACGAGCTCGGCGGCCGGCTCGAGGTCGCCGCGGTGCGGCCCGACGGCGAGCGCCCGGGCACGCGCGTCCGCGCCACCCTCCCGCTGGTCCCGGCCGGGGCGCTCGCGCGCGGGGCGGCGTCGTGATCCGGGTCGCGGTCGTCGACGACCACCCCGTGTTCCGGCTCGGCATGGCCGCGCTGCTCGACTCGTTCGACGGCGTGCGCGTCGTGGGGAGCGCGGCGTCGGCCACGGAGGCGCGCGCATTGCTCGGCCTCGGCCCCGGCGAGGATGCGGGCACTGGGGCGCGGGCCGACGTCGTGCTCCTGGACCTCGACCTCGGCGACGCGTCGGGCGTGGACGTGACGCGCGACCTCGTGCGCGCGGACCCGGCCGCGCGCGTGCTCGTCGTGACGATGCACGAGGACGAGGACGCCGTCGTCGCGGCCGTGCGCGCGGGGGCGCGCGGGTTCCTCGTGAAGTCCGCGAGCCCCGCGGAGGTCGAGCGCGCAGTCCGCGCGGTGGCCGACGGCGCGATGATCCTCTCCCCGTCCGTCGCCGACCGGGCGATGGCGTACGTCGTGGGCGGGCGCTCCGCCGTGCGCGCCCCGTTCCCCCAGCTCACCGACCGCGAGCGCGAGGTGCTCGACCTCGTCGCGGCCGGGCTCGACAACGCGTCGATCTCCCGACGGCTCGTGCTGAGCCCCAAGACGGTGCGCAACCACGTCGCGAACGTCCTCGCCAAGCTCGCCGTCCGCGACCGCGCCGCCGCGATCGTCCGGGCTCGCGAGGAAGGGCTGGGCGGCGGCTGACGCGTCAGGCGTCGTCGTCCTGGATGACCGACAGCACGTTGCCCGCCGGGTCGGTGAACCACGCGATGAGCGGGCCGCCGCCGCGGAAGACGAAGTCGTCGTCCGTCTCGACGGGCGTGCCCGCGTAGCGCTCGAACGCCACGCCGCGCTCGCGGAGCGCGGCGACCGTGCCCGGCACGTCGGCGACCGGGAAGTTCAGCACCGTGAACGACGCCGGGGCGTGGGCCTCGCCCTTCGGGTAGACGAGCACGCGCGCACCGCCGCCGATCTCGAGCCAGAGCATGTCGTCCCCGCTGACGGTGAGGCCGAGGTCGTCGGCGTAGAACCGCCGCGCCGCGTCGACGTCGTCGACCGAGAACCCGCTGAACGCCGTGTCGAGCATGTCTCCTCCTGAGGTCGCGCGGGCGGGCGCCCGCTCTCCTCAGGGTCGACCGGCCGCAGGCCACCGGCTCATCGGTCGCGGGGCATCAGGCCTCGCGGCGGAGGTGCAGCAGCAGGAACGGGCGGCCCTGGTCGTCCGTCTCCGACCGACCGGTCACCTCGAACCCGAGCGCCCGGTAGAAGGCCCGCGCGCCCGGGTTCTGCTCCGTTGACGTCGAGCTCGACGACCGGGTGACCGCGCCCGACCGCGTCGAGCAGCGCGCGGCCGATCCCGCGCCCGTGCAGCGCGGGGTCCACGAACAGCATCTCGACCCGGTGCCCGACACGCTCCCGCACAGGAGGGGCACCCGCACTTGGCGACTGCATCGAGACCTGTCAATATAGAAGCATGTCGATACGATCCACGCGGCCCTGGGTCGTCGCAACCGACGGGCCGGACCTCCCGTGAGCACGCCCAGCACCGCACCGGGTCCACGACTGTCGGCGCTCGACCGGTGGCTGCCGCTGTGGATCGGGCTCGCGATGCTCGTCGGCCTGGCCCTGGGCAGGTTCGTCCCCGCTGTGTCCGACGCGCTCGCCGCGTTGGAGGTCGGCGGGATCTCCGTGCCGATCGCCCTCGGCCTGCTCGTGATGATGTACCCGGTGCTGGCCAAGGTCCGCTACGAGCGGGTGGGTGCGGTCACCGGCGACAAGCAGCTCCTGGCCTCCTCGCTGGTCCTGAACTGGCTGGTCGGGCCTGCGCTGATGTTCGCCCTGGCGTGGGCCTTCCTGCCGGACCTGCCCGGGTACCGCACCGGTCTGATCGTCGTCGGCCTGGCCCGGTGCATCGCCATGGTCGTGATCTGGAACGACCTGGCGTGCGGGGACCGGGAGGCCGCGGCGGTGCTCGTCGCCATCAACTCCGTGTTCCAGGTCGTCGCCTTCTCGTTGCTCGGCTACTTCTACCTCACGGTGCTGCCCGCGTGGCTGGGCCTGGACACCCAGGGCCTGGACGTGTCGGTGGGGCAGATCGCGCTCAACGTGCTCGTGTTCCTCGGCGTCCCGCTGGTCGCCGGGTTCGCCTCGCGCCTGGTCGGGGAACGCGCCCGGGGCCGTGCCTGGTACGAGGACCGGTTCCTGCCGGTGATCGGACCCTGGGCGTTGTCCGGGCTGCTGTTCACGATCGTGCTGCTGTTCGCCCTGCAGGGCGAGGCCGTCACCTCCCACCCGCTCGACGTCGCCCGGATCGCCTTGCCGCTGCTGGTGTACTTCGCCGCCATGTGGGGCCTCGGGGTCGTCACCGGCAAGGCCCTGGGCCTCGGCTACGCGCGCACCACGACGCTGGCGTTCACCGCGGCGGGCAACAACTTCGAGCTCGCGATCGCCGTCGCCATCGCCACGTTCGGTGCGACCTCCGGCCAGGCCCTGGCCGGAGTCGTCGGTCCGCTCATCGAGGTCCCCGTCCTGGTCGGTCTCGTCTACGTCTCCTTGTGGCTCGCACGCCGCTGGTTCGCCATCGACCCCTACGCCGACCCGACCCGAGCACGAGAGCTGGAAGAGGTGAGGTCATGACCACCGCTCCCCTGCCGATGACCGTCACGGACGCCGACTGCACGCCGCAGGTCGAGGCGCACGCGATCGGGACCGAGGTCGCGGGCGCCGTCGCCACGACGCTCAAGGCCCTCGCCGAGCCGCTGCGGCTGCGCATGCTCTCCTTCATCGCGACCTCCACGGCCGGTGAGGCGTGCGTGTGCGACCTCGCCTCGCTCACGGACGTCTCGCAGCCGACCGTCTCGCACCACCTGAAGGTGCTGCGCGACGTCGGGGTGCTGACGTCCGAGCGACGCGGCACCTGGGTCTGGTACCGCGTCGCGCCGGGGTACACGACCGCGGTCACGACGCTGCTGGACTCCTTCGCCCCGGCGGCGCTCGGCGCCAGGCACGGCGCGACCGTCCTCGCCGGGCTCGACGACGTCGACGCCGCCCTCGACCACCTGGCCGAGGACCTGGCCGGGACCTTCGCCGACGTGCGGTTCGACGTCGTGCAGCGCGTGGTCCGCGAGTCGTACACCGACCTGGCCCGCTCGGCGAAGGTCTCGGCCCACCTGGTGCCGCTCACGGAACGGTTCGCCCGCCAGCGGCTGAGCGACCTGACCCGCCCCGCGGACGCGGGACCGCAGGTGCTGTTCGTCTGCGTCGCCAACGCCGGACGCTCCCAGCTCGCCGCCGCCCTGCTGCGCCGCTACGCCGGCGACCGGGTCGTCGTCCGGTCCGCGGGGTCGGCGCCCGCGTCCGACATCCACGAGGGCGTGCGCGAGAGCCTGACCGCGCTCGGCATCACCGCCGACGACGCGTTCCCCAAGCCGTTGACCGACGACGCCGTCCGCGCCGCGGACGTCGTCGTCACGATGGGCTGCGGAGACGTGTGCCCGGTCCTGCCCGGCACGCGGTACGAGGACTGGCTCGTGGGCGACCCGGCCCTGGCCTCCCCGGCCGGGGTCGCCGCGATCCGCGACGAGCTCGACACCCGCGTGCGCGCCCTGCTCGCCGACCTCCTGCCCGACCTCGACCTGCCCCCAGCCTGACCCCGGGAGACATCACCATGACCGAGAACGCCACCGCGAAGCCGTCCGCCCTGTTCGTCTGCGTGCACAACGCCGGCCGGTCCCAGATGGCCGCCGGGTACCTGCGCGCCCTGTCCGGCGGGGCCGTGGAGGTCCGCTCTGCCGGGTCCGCCCCGGCCGACCAGATCAACCCCGTCGCCGTCGAGGCCATGCTCGAGGAGGGCATCGACCTCCGCGCCGAGCAGCCCAAGGTCCTGACCACCGAGGCGGTGCAGGCGTCCGATGTCGTGATCACCATGGGCTGCGGGGACGCCTGCCCGATCTTCCCGGGCAAGCGGTACGAGGACTGGGCCCTGGAAGACCCAGCCGGACAGGGCATCGAGTCCGTGCGCCCGATCCGCGACGAGATCCGCACCCGCGTACTGACGCTCCTCGACGAGCTCGGCGTCGCCCCGGTCGCTCTCCCGCGCGGCTGAGGAGCCGGCCGCGCGCCGGTCCCACCCGGACCCGACGCGCGGCCGGGCGCTCAGCCGTCGTCCGCGTCGCCCGAGCGGCCGTGCACAACGCCGGTCGCGAACCCGACCCCGGCCGGTGCCCCGACCCCGAGGGTGACCGGCTGCGGCGCCGCCGGCGCGGTGCCGCAGCACGACCCGCTCGCCCCCGCGCCGTCCGCCTCCAGAGCGAGGTCGGTCGAGCAGACCCCGGTCGCGGGGAGGGCCAGCTCGACCGCGTCGGCCGCAGCCCGGTCCCCTGCCAGCGCCGCCGCGATCGAGCGCACCTGCTCGTAGCCGGTGGCGAGCAGGAACGTCGGCGCACGCCCGTAGGACTTCATGCCTGCGAGGTAGAACCCGTCGTCCGGGTGGGACAGCACCTGCTCGCCGTGCGGCGGCACGGTGCCGCAGGAGTGCTGGTTCGGGTCGATGAGCGGAGCGAGCGCCGCGGGTGCCTCCACGACCGGGTCCAGGTCGAGGCGCACCTCGCGCAGCATGTCCAGGTCCGGCCGGAAGCCGGTCGCGTCGACGATCTGGTGCACCTCGAGGCTCAGCGCCCCGTCGCGCACGGTCCCCAGCACCTGGACGGTTCCGGCACCGGGGACGAGGCGTTCGATCGAGACGCGCGTGAGCAGCGTCAGCCGCCCAGCCTCCACGGCGGCCCGCAGGCGCGTGCCGAGCAGGCCTCGCGCAGGGAGCTCGTCGTCGGCTCCACCGCCGAAGAGGCGACGCGCGGAACCACCGCGGATCGCCCACGTGATCGTGGTGCCGGGCTCGGACTCGGAGAGCTCGACGAGGTTCAGGAGCGTGTTCGCCGCGGAGTGGCCCATCCCGACGACGAGGGTGTCCCTGCCTGCGAACCGGTCGCGCCGGGTGCCGAGCACGTCCGGGAGAGGTCCGGTGACGAACGCAGCCGACTCCTCCTCGCCCACGGCCGGAAGACCCGAGACCCCCAGCGGGTTCGACGTCGAGAACGTCCCCGACGCGTCGATCACCGCGCGGGCCAGCACGTCGGTCACCGTGCCGCCGGCGTCCACCGTCCGCACCCGGTACCCGCGCCGCTCCCGGCCGAGGGAGCGTGTCTTGTCCGCACCGTCGCGGGCGACCGACACCACTCGCGTGCCGGTACGCAGTCGGGGCGCGATCTGCGGCGTCGCGGCCAGCGGAGCCAGGTAGCGCCCCACGAGCTCCCCGCCGGTGGGCAGCGCGTCCGGATCCGGCTCCACCCACCCCGTCGCCTCCAGCAGGCGCCGCGCGGCGGCGTCGACGTCGTAGCGCCACGGCGAGAACAACCGCACGTGGCCCCACGACGCCACGGCCGCACCCGGCCCGTCGCCGGCCTCGAGCACGATCGTCTCCAGCCCGCGCTCCAGCAGGTGCGCCGCCGCGGCCAGACCCACCGGACCTGCACCGATCACCACGACCGGGAGCTCGTCCCGCCCCACCTCGACCATGAGCACTCCTCGTATTGAAGGTTATCGATGCGAGCATCGTGGACCACCCATCGATGAGTGTCAATGTGTGGCAGGATGGCCGCATGACGACGGCCACGCTGCCCCCGGCGCCCCCGCGCGGCGCACCCGGCTGCTGCGGCCCGGCCGCCACCGGGGCGGCAGACCCCGATGCTGCGCGCGAGCTCGCGCGCACCTTCAAGGCCCTGGCGGACCCGACGCGGGTCCAGCTCCTCGCGATCGTCGCTGCCCAGGAGGGGCACGAGGCGTGCGTGTGCGACCTCACCGGGCCGGTCGGGCTCTCCCAGCCGACCGTCAGCCACCACCTCAAGATCCTGGTCGACGCCGGCCTGCTGACCCGCGAGCAGCGCGGCCGCTGGGCGTACTACTCGCTCGTCCCGGGCGCCCTCGCCCGCGTCGCACGGTCGCTCACGGAGACCGCGGGGAGCTGAGCGCCGCTCTCGCCGCGCACTCCCGTCGTCCTGCGGACCGTGCGCTGGCGGCGTGAGGACGTCGGCCCGCAGCCGGTCGAGGGCTGACCGCCACCCGTCAGGACCGTCGCCCGCGCAGCGCGACGACGGGCCCCGAGAAGAGCGCGATGCCCAGGACGAACCCGACGTCGTACCAGTTCCCGTTGTTGTCGACCTCGTAGATGCTCACCGTGTCCGTGAAGAGGGACACGATGAACGTGACCGGCAGGATCGTCCCCTGCCACAGACCCCACCAGAAGCCGTAGCCGCCGGGGTTCGCCTCCAGGTTCGGCCCGGCCGCGCAGGCTCCCAGGAGCAGGAGCACCGCGAGAGCCAGGACCGCACCGGCACCCCGTCGTGTCGTCGTGGACATGACGCTCACCTCCGGCACCAGTGAACCGCGCACGGGGAGGGACGGCGACAGCAGGGTCGGCGGCGTGCCGCACCGCGCCCACGGGCGGCGCGTCGGTGGGGTGCGGCAGGATGAGGCCATGAGCCCGAGCACGGACGACGACGCCCCCTCGACCAGCACCGCGCCGGGCGGGGAGCTCCTGCTCCTCGACACCGCGAGCCTGTACTTCCGGGCGTTCTTCGGGGTGCCGGACTCGATCAAGGCGCCGGACGGCACGCCCGTCAACGCGGTGCGCGGCCTCCTCGACATGATCGCGACGCTCGTCACCGACCGTCGTCCGACGCGCCTCGTCGCGTGCTGGGACGAGGACTGGCGGCCGGCCTTCCGGGTCGAGGCCATCCCGTCGTACAAGGCGCACCGCGTCGCGGAGCTCGTCCCGGGCACGACGGGCGTGGAGGAGGTCCCCGAGAAGCTCGTCGCCCAGGTGCCGGTGATCGTCGACGTGCTCGCGGCGCTGGGGATCGCGCGCGTCGGGGCGGCGGGCTACGAGGCGGACGACGTCATCGGCACGCTCACCGCGCGCGAGGTCGCACGCCGCGCGGCGGCGGGCGCCGCGCCGGACCCTTCGGGGCGGGCGGCGGTCGAGGTCGTCACGGGCGACCGCGACCTGTTCCAGCTCGTGGACGACGCCGCGGGCGTGCGCGTGCTCTACCCGACGAAGGGCGTGAAGAACCTCGACGTCGTCGACCAGGCGCGCCTGCGCGAGCGGTACGGCGTCGCGACGGGCGCGGCCTACGCGGACATGGCGGTGCTGCGCGGCGACCCGAGCGACGGCCTGCCGGGCGTTCCCGGCATCGGTGAGAAGACGGCGGTCGCGCTCCTCGAGAGGTACGGCGACCTCGCGGGCGTGCTCGCGGCGCGCGACGCGGGCGACGCGGGACTGACGGCGACCCAGCGCCGTCGGCTGACCGAGGCGGCCCCGTACCTGGAGGTCGCCCCGCTCGTCGTGCGCGTCGCGCCGGACGCCCCGCTCGACGACGTCGACGACGCGCTGCCCACGGCCCCGGCCGACCCGGACGCGCTCGCCGAGCTCGGCGAGCGCTGGGGTCTGGGGTCGTCCGTGCAGCGCCTCCTGGACGCGCTGCGCGGCTGAGCGGCCGCTGCCCGTCCGGAGGGCAGACTGGGTCCGCCGCCGCGGACCGCCGGCGGCCCGTCCGACCCCGCCGGGAGGCGACCCGTGGCTCTCGTCCGCTGCAGCTTCTACTCCGACGTGCTCGAGGTGAGCACGTCGATGACCGTCGTGCTCCCCCAGGCCACGACGACCCAGATCGGCATGGCCGGGTCGGCGAGCGCCCGCGCCGAGGGCGCCCCGGTGCTCTACCTGCTCCACGGCATGAGCGACGACGAGACGATCTGGACGCGCCGGACGTCGATCGAGCGGTACGTCGCCGACCGCGGGCTGGCCGTCGTCATGCCGCGCGTGGAGCGCAGCTTCTACGCCGACGAGGTGCACGGGCACCGCTACTGGACGTTCCTGTCCGAGGAGCTGCCGAGCCTCGTCGACCAGTTCTTCCGCGTGTCGACGCGCCGCGAGGACACGTTCGTCGCGGGGCTGTCGATGGGCGGGTACGGCGCGTTCCGCTGGGCCCTGCGGCACCCCGAGCGGTTCGCGGCGGCGGCGAGCCTGTCCGGGGTGCTCGACCTCGCCGACGAGTCGTACCGCGAGCGGCGTCTGCCGGACATCGAGCGCGTGTTCGGCGACCGCGAGATCGCCGGGTCGGACGACGACCTGCTCGCCCTGCTGCGGCGCGCCGCGGCCGAGGGCCGCACGGCCGACCTCCCCGAGCTGTTCCTCGCGTGCGGGACGGAGGACTTCCTCGTCGACGGCAACCGGGCGTTCGAGCGGGTGGCCGATGAGTCCGGCGTGGCGCTGCGGTCGGAGTTCTCGCCCGGGACGCACGAGTGGGGCTTCTGGGACCGCACCATCCAGGACGTCCTCGACTGGCTGCCGCTGGCCGGGACGCCACGAACCTGACGCGGCGCCCTCCCTACCCCTCGGGCATGTCACAGACCGTGCCCGCGCGTCGTCGTCCAGGCGACCTGACCGCACCTCCGGCCGTGCAGCGCGCACACCGACGAAGGGGACCAGCACCATGACCGCCTCCACCACGCTCTCGCCCACCGACGTCGCCGCGCTGCGGGACCGCGTCACGGGTCGCGTCCTCGCGCGGGGCGACCTGCCCGACGGCGGCCCGACCGCCGCGGAGGCCGTCGCCGCGCACAGCACGCTCGTCGCGCACGACCCCGACGTCGCGGTGCTCGCGGAGACGGAGGCCGACGTCGTGGAGGCCGTACGGTTCGCGGCCCACCACGGGCTGCGCGTGCGGTCGCACGCGACGGGCCACGGCCAGTCGTCGCCGATCACGGACGGCGTCGTCCTCGGGACGAGCGGCCTCGCGGGCGTCGAGGTCGACCCGGCGTCGCGCGTCGCGCACATCGGTGCCGGGACGCGCTGGAGCGCGGTCGTCGACGCGGCGGCGGAGCACGGGCTCGCGCCCGTCACCGGCTCGTCGACGTCCGTCGGGGTCGTCGGGTACACGCTCGGCGGTGGGTACGGGCCCCTGACGCGCAGCCACGGCCTGACGTCGGACCGGGTGCGCGGCTTCCGGGTCGTGCTCGCCGACGGGTCGGTCGTCGAGGCGGGCCCGGACAGCGAGCCGGACCTGTTCTGGGCGCTGCGCGGCGGCAAGGGCGGGCTCGGTGTCGTGACGCGGCTCGACCTCGAGCTCGTGCCGCTGCGCACGCTGTACGCGGGCTCGCTCACGTTCGACGCCCCGCACGTCGAGGAGGTCCTGCGCGGCTGGGCGGCGTGGACCGCGACCGCGCCCGACGACGTCACGACCTCGGTCGCGGTGCTCGCCCTCCCGGACCTGCCGTTCGTCCCGGAGCACCTGCGCGGCCGCACGGTGCTCGCCCTGCGCTTCGCCTACCCGGGCGACCCCGCGGAGGGCGAGCGCCTCGCCGCGCCGCTGCGGGCGCTCGCGCCCGCCCTCGCCGACACGGTGGGCGAGCTGCCCGTGACGGCCGTCGCGACGATCCACGCGGACCCGGAGGACGCGGGGCCGTCGTGGGTCTACGGCGCGGGCCTGCGGGAGGTCGACGGGGAGTTCCTCGACCGGTTCCTCGCCGAGCTCGGGCCGGGCAGCGGGTCGCCGTTCGTCGCGGCCGAGCTGCGGCACGTCGGCGGCGCCGGGGCGCGCGACGTCGAGGGCGGGTCCGCCGCGGGCGGCCGCACCGCCGGGTTCCTGCTGAGCCTCGTGGGCGTCAACCCGCCGCGGCTGCCGGACATGGTCGCCGCCGCGGCCTCGTTCGCGCAGTGGTCGCAGCCGTGGGCCGCGACGGAGACGAACATCAACTTCCTGCCCGGGCCCTGGACGGACGACGCGCTCGCCCGGGCCTGGTCGCCCGAGACCGCGGCACGCCTCGCGTCGGTGCGCGCGGCGTACGACCCGACGGGCCTGTTCGCCTGGCGCGTGTGACCCGGTCCGCCCCCGGTCCCCCGGGGGCGGGCCGTTCCGTCACACGGCGAACAGGGCGGTGAGCCGCGGGAGGCGGCGCGCGTTCTCCTCCTCGTCGTCGAAGTCCCACGGCTCGCCGGCGGGCTCGCTGCGCGCCCGCACCGACGACGTCCGCTCGCGCGCCGCGTAGTACGCCTCGTCGTCCTCGCCGGTCGCGCGGGACCACGCGTCCCTCACGAGCGAGTCCAGCGACTCGAACCCGAACCAGGGCGACCCGCCGTCGGCCATCGCGGCGACGACGGGGTGGTCGGCGAGCGTGTCCGGGTCGGCCAGGGTGCGCTCGAACACCGCCCGGCCGGCGAGGACGAGCCCGTCGCGGAAGTCCATGAACCCGTCGTCGCTGCACCCGCCCTCGACGAGGTAGGCCGCGCCCCACACCGGCCAGGCGTAGGCGTCGTTCGCCACGTCTCCCGCCACGTCGACGAACGCCAGCATCTCGTCGGCGGCCAGCCGCTCCACGAGGAGGTCGGTGAGGGCGCCGGGCAGCGGGTCGTCCTCGGCACCGCGGTCGTCGGCACCCGCGCCCGCCCGCTCGCGTGCGGTCTCGACGATGCCCCAGAAGGTCTCTCGGTCCATGGCGCGGACGGTACGGCGAGGCACCCACAGCCGACCAGGCACCCGCTCCTCCTCACCCGGCGAGGCGGTAGACCTGCTCGACGACGTCCGCACCCACGCCCGCGGCGTACGAGGTCTCGCTCCCCACTTCGACGAACCCCGCGCGGGCCAGCACCCGCGCGGAGCCCGGATTGTGCGCCGCGACGCGCGCCACGAGCGGACGCTCGCGCTCGACGGCGAGGAACGCCGCGAGCGCGGCCGACGCGATCCCCTGCCCCCAGCGCGCGGGGTCGACCCAGTAGGTCACCTCGCGCTCGCCGTCCATCGTGAAGCTCCCGATCGTGGCGACGAGCTCGCCGTCGTGCTCGACGGCGAGGACCGTGCACGTCGGGTCGCTGCGGATCCGCGCGTAGTGCCGGTCGAACGCCTCGCGGTCGGCGGGATCAGGGCGCGTGAAGGCCGCCAGCGCGACGGCGGCGGGGTCGCGCTCCCAGGCGTAGACGCGGTCAAGGTCCCGGTCCGCGAGCTCCCGGAGGCTGACATCCATGCGCGCGACAGTAGCCTCGGCGACCGACACCGCCCGACCGACCGACCGGACGCGGCGCCACCCGGCGCCGCACGACCCGACCCGGCGCGACCCGGGCACGGGCCGGCGTCGCGCGGGCGGGGTCCGCTCACCGGCCCGGGGCGATCCCGAGGTGCGTGTGCCGCGCGAGGATCGCGTGCGCGTCGGTGCCGCGCGGCAGGACGCCGTACCCGTGCCCGCGGTCCTCGCCGAGCCGCGCGGCGACGAACGCGTCGGCCGTGCCCGACGGCGCGTGCCGCACCACGAGCGACGCCTGGAGCGCGAGGGCGAGCGACTCCACGACGCGACGGGCCTGCGCCTGCTTCGCCCCGGCGTCGGCCCCCGCGACCTCCGCGAGCAGACGGCGCGTGCGCGCGACGTGCGCGTCGAGGACGGGGTGCGCGCCCGCCGTCGTGGCGAGCTCCGCCTCGAACGCCGCGACGGACGCGGGCTCGCGGCCCATCGCGCGGAGCACGTCGAGCGCGATGACGTTGCCCGACCCCTCCCAGATCGCCATGACCGGCTGCTCGCGGTAGCGACGGGCGAGCGGGAGCGCCTCCGTGTAGCCGTTGCCGCCCAGGCACTCCATCGCCTCGTACGCGTGGTGCGGCCCGCGCTTGCACACCCAGTACTTGCTCACGGCCGTCGCGAGGCGGCGGAACGCGCGGTCGTGCTCGGACTCGCCGTCGTGCGCGGCGGCGAGGCGCACCGACGTGAGCGTCGCGGCCTCGGACTCGAGCGCGAGGTCGGCGAGCACCGCGGTCATCGCGGGCTGGTCCACGAGCGCCGCGCCGAACGCGCTGCGGTGCCGCGCGTGCCACAGCGCCTCGGTGACCGCCTGGCGCATGCCCGCGGCCGAGCCGTGCACGCAGTCGAGCCGCGTGCGCGACACCATCTCGATGATCGTCCGCACGCCGCGCCCGGGCTCCCCGACGAGGAACCCGACGGTGCCGTCGAGCTCGATCTCCGACGACGCGTTCGACCGGTTGCCCAGCTTCTCCTTGAGGCGCTGGATGCGGAACACGTTGCGCGTGCCGTCCTCCAGCACGCGCGGCACGAGGAAGCACGACGGCGCCCCCTCGCCCGGTGCGCCCGGGACCTGGGCGAGCACGAGGAACGCGTCGGACATCGGCGCCGAGCAGAACCACTTGTGCCCCGTGAGCAGGTAGGCGCCGTCGGCCCCGGCGGGCACGGCCGTCGTCGCGTTCGCGCGCACGTCCGAGCCGCCCTGCTTCTCCGTCATCGCCATGCCGACGAGCACGCCGGGCTTGCTGCCCGGGGCCGCGAGGGCGCCGTCGTACCCGCGGGAGAGCAGGCGCGGCTCCCACACCGCGGCGAGCGACGGCGCGTGCCGCAGCGAGGGTACGGCTGCGTGCGTCATGGAGACCGGGCACGCGTGGCCCGGCTCGACCTGCGCGAACAGCGAGAAGACCGCACCCCGCACGACGTTCGCCCCCGGCCCGGGCTCCGCCCACGCGCTCGTGTGCGCGCCGTGCGCGACGGCCGCCCCGATCACCTCGTGGTACGCCGGGTGGTACTCCACCTCGTCGATGCGGTGGCCCCGGCGGTCGTGCGTGCGCAGCACGGGCTCGTGGACGTTCGCGAGCTCGGCCGCCCGCTGGAAGTCCCCCGTCCCGACGAGCGCGCCGACCTCGACGAGCCGGTCCTCGCCCCACGCCCCGCCGTACGCGTGCACCGCCTCGCGCAGCACGGGGTGGTCGAGGTACTCGTTGACCCCCTCGCGCTCCGGCGGCTGGTTGGTCACGCGGTGGGTCGTGCGGGGTGCCGGGTGCGGGACGGCGGTCGCGGCGTCGGTGACGCTCGCGGTCCCGGTGGTGCCGGCGGCCCGGGTGGGGGTGTCGCTGCGGGTGTCGGTCGGGGTCACGGTGTCCTCCTGCGGCTCTGCGGGTGGCTCGGGGTCGGTGCGGCGGTGCTCGGGTGCGGCCCGGACGCTCGCGTCAGGTGGGTGGTTCGCGCAGCCGGGTCGGGTGGGCAGGTCAGGCGGGAGCGGGCGCCACCGCCCGGGCGCCCACGGCACCCAGGCAGAAGCGCTGGATCGTGGCGACGACGGCGTCCCGCTCGCCGGGGGTCGGCGCGGGGCCCGTGGACCCGCCGTCGCGGGCCGCGGCGAGCGGCGACAGCGGGCCGGTGAGCGACTCCCCGACCGCGCCGACGAGCGCGGTCGCGACGACCGCGACGTCCTGGTCGGGGATCTCGCCCGCCGCGACGCCGTCGCGCACGACGTCCGCGAACGTCGTCGCGTACGCGCGGCGGTACTCGAGGCGCGCGGCGTCGACGGCCGGGTCGACGGGCTCGAGCAGGAGCGCCCACGCGAGCGTCGGGCCGCGCAGCGCGCGCCGCGCGAACGTATCGACGGCGCGGGCGAGGCGCACCGCGGTGCCGCCGCCGGGCGGGTCGTCCGGACGCGCGGCGGCGGCCGCGCGCACCGCGTCGAGCTCGACGTCGGCCGCCTGGCGGAACACCGCGACGAGCAGGTCGGCCTTCGTCGGGAAGTAGGAGTAGACGCCGCCGGTGCTCACTCCGGCGCGCGCCGCGAGCGCCTGCACGCTCGCGCCGGCGAACCCGTGCTCGGCGACGATCGTCCGGGCCGCGTCGAGCAGGGCGTCTCGCTTGCGCTCGCGGGCGGCGCGCGTCGCCGGGGTCTCGCGGTAGGGCACGGGGCCTCCGTCGTCGTCGGGTGAACCGCCTCGGGGCGGCTTCCACGAAGAATTGAAGCATGATTCAATTCATCGCGGTACCGGCCGCCGGGCCGGAGGCGTCGAGGACGACGCCGCGCACGACGTCGAGGAGGACGACATGCACCTGGGCAGCATGCTCGAGAGCACGGCACGCAAGGTCCCGACCAAGGAGGCGCTCGTGCTGGGCGAGCGCCGGCTCACGTACGCCGAGCTCGACGCGGCCGCGCGCCGCGCGGCGGCGGTCTTCCGGGACGCCGGCGTGCGCCCCGGCGACCGCGTCACGGTCATGACCTACAACACGCCGGGCTTCGTCGTCGCGGCGTTCGGCCTGTGGCGCGCGGGCGCCGTGCTCGTCACCGTCAACCACAAGCTCCAGGCGCCCGAGGTCGCGCGGCTCGTCGCCCACAGCGGCGCCGTGCTGGGCGTCGCGGACGCGAGCCTCGCCCCCGTCGTGACCGCCGCCGCGCCCGCGGTGCGGTGGCTGTGGACGGAGGCGGACGCCGTCGGGCAGGACGCGGGATGTGCGGAGGGGACGCCGGGGCACGACGACTTCGACGCGCTCGTCGCGGCCGCCGCGCCGTGGGACGGCGTGCCGCCGGACCAGGACACGATCGCCCAGGTGCTCTACACCTCCGGCACGACGGCGGCCCCCAAGGGCTGCGAGCACACCCACCGCGGGCTGAGCTCGGTCGCGGCCTACACGACGGCGGCCGTCGGGCTGCGGGCGGACGACCGCTTCCTGCTCGCGATGCCGATCTGGCACGCCTCGCCGCTCAACAACTGGTTCCTGTCGATGGTGTTCCTCGGCGGGACGACCGTGCTGCTGCGCGAGTACCACCCGATCGAGATGCTGCGGACGGTCGAGGCCGAGCGCACGACCGCGTTCTTCGGCGCGCCCATCGCGTACGTCGCGCCGCTCCAGGTCGCCGCCGCGCAGGGCATCGATCTGTCGACGTTCGACCTGTCGAGCGCGCGGCTGTGGCTCGCCGGGGGCGCGCCCGTCGGTGCCGACACCGTGCGCGCGATCCGCGCCGCCTACCCGGGCGAGCTGCACCAGGTCTACGGCATGAGCGAGATGGGGCCGGTCGGCACCGCGCTCGGCCCGGCCGACCAGGAGCGCAAGGCGGGCTCGATCGGGCACGCGGGCATGCCCGGCGTCGACGTGCGGGTCGTGGACCTCGACGGGGACGACGTCGGCCCGGGCGGGACCGGGGAGATCTGGCTGCGGTCGGACACCCGGATGGTCGGCTACCTCGACGACCCGGAGGCGACCGAGGCCGTGCTCGTGGGCGACTGGTACCGAACCGGCGACGTCGTGCGGGTCGACGAGGACGGGTACCTGTTCATCGTCGACCGGCTCAAGGACGTCATCATCACGGGCGGCGAGAACGTCTACTCCCAGGAGGTGGAGGAGGCGCTGCGCGGCTCCCCGGAGGTCGCGGACGTCGCCGTCGTCGGGCGGCCGCACGCCGACTGGGGCGAGACGGTCGTCGCGTTCGTCGTCCCCGCGCCCGGCGCCGAGCCGACGCTCGACTCGCTGCGCGCCTTCCTCGCCGACCGGCTCGCGCGCTACAAGGTGCCGCGCGACGTCGCGCTCGTGACCGAGCTCCCCCGCAACCCCTCCGGCAAGCTCACCAAGCACGTCCTGCGGTCGCGCGTGCGGGAGGGGACGACGGTGGCGTGAGGCCGGGACGCCGCTCCCCCGGGCGCACGGCACGGACGGCAGCGGGGCGGACGGCCTCAGGGGCGGGCGGCCTCAGGGGCGCGCGTGCTCGAAGATCACGGTCGTGCTCGTCCCGGCCACCTCGGGGCGCACGCTGAGCGTCCGGGACACCAGGTCGCGCAGCGCGTCCGAGTCGGCGACCGCGACGTGCAGCAGGAAGTCGCGGTCGCCGGTGACGAAGAAGACGCCCTCGACGTCGGGCAGCGTCAGCAGGTAGTCGCGGAACGCCTCCAGGCCCTTGCGGGCGCCGGCCTGGAGGCGGATCGCGATGAGCGCCTCGAGCCCCCGGCCGAGCGCCGCGGGGTCGACGTCGGCCCGGAAGCCCCGGATCACGCCGCGGTCCACGAGGGCCCGGACGCGCGCGTGGCACGTCGAGGCGGCGATCCCGACCCGGGCGGCGACCGCCGCGTTCGTGGCACGCGCGTCGGTCGCGAGGACGTCGAGGATGCGGCGGTCGACGTCGTCCAGCACGGGCGGTCGAAGATCCTTCGGCACGGCGGGCCTCCCCTGGTCGGCGGGCGAACGTCGCGGCGGCGGCACCAGCCCGGAACGACGATCCTTCGGCACATCTTGCCGCACACCGAAGGATCCACCACGCTGTGAGTCGTGCGGCACCATCCCGCCGCACACCAGCCACGCGCCCGCCTCGCCACCCGTGGGGCGGGCGTCGGTCGAAGGAGCCCGGCGTGAGCACGACCTCTCGTCCCCGTCCCCGTTCCCGCGACGCCCGGTCGGCACCCCCCGGCCGCGCGCCTCGCACGGCCGTCGTCGTCGGCGCCGGGATGGTGGGGCTCGCCACCGCGTGGCACCTCCAGGAGCAGGGCGTCGAGGTGACCGTGGTCGACCGCGAGGGCGTCGCCGCGGGCTCCTCGTGGGGCAACGCCGGGTGGCTCACCCCCGGCATGGCGATGCCGCTCGCCGACCCGTCCCTGTGGACGTACGGGCCGCGCGCCCTCCTCGACCCGGCCGCTCCCCTGCACGTCCCGCTGCGGTTCGACCCGCGCCTGTGGACGTTCTTCGCGCGCTTCATGGCGCACGCGACGCAGGCCCGCTGGGACCGCGCGATGGCGGCCCTCACCCCGATCGACCGCGTCGCGCTCGACGCGTTCGACGAGCTCGCCGCGGGCGGCAGCCTCGGCCACGGCGTCGAGGCCGGCACGACGCCCGGCCCGTTCACCGTCGCGTTCGAGCACGTGCGCGAGGCCCGACCCTTCCTGCGCGAGCTCGAGCACGTCGCCGCCGCCGGGCAGACCGTCCCGGTCCGGCGCGTCGAGGCCGGGGAGCGCGCCCACCAGCTCACGGACCGCGTCTCCACCGTCTACGCGCTGGAGGGCCAGCGCTTCCTCGAGCCCGGACCGTACGTCCACGCGCTCGCCGACTCCGTGCGCGCCCGCGGCGGCACCATCCTCACCGGCCTCGACGTGCTCGACGTCGAGCCCGGCCGCCTCGGCGCGTGCGTCTTCGCGCGCGCCGTGCACCCCGACGCCGCCCGGCACCCCGCCCTCGTGGGCGCCGGGGCGAGCAGCGGGCCTGGGGCGACCGACGGCGTCGGGCCGGACGCCGGGGCGACGCGCCGGGCCGGCTCCCCCGCCGACCGCGAGGAGGGCGTCGTGCTGCGCGGCGACGCCGTCGTGCTCGCGACCGGGGCGTGGCTGCCCTCGCTCGCCGCGCCGCTCGGCGTGCGCACGCGCGTGCAGGCCGGACGCGGCTACTCGTTCACCGTGAAGACCGACGAGCCCGTCGAGACGCCGATCTACCTGCCCGCGCGCCGCGTCGCGTGCACGCCCTACCAGGGCCGGTTCCGCATCGCGGGGACCATGGAGTTCCGCGGCCCGGACGAGCCGCTCCAGCCCCGGCGGATCGACGCGATCCTCGCGTCCGTGCGGCACCTGTTCCAGGGCGTCGACCTCGATGACCGGCACGACGAGTGGGTCGGCTCGCGCCCCGTCACGCCCGACGGCCTGCCGCTCGTCGGCGCGACGCGCACGCGCGGCGTCTACGTCGCGGGCGGCCACGGCATGTGGGGCATGGTGCTCGGGCCCGCGACCGGCCGGGCGCTCGCCCACCTCGTGACGACCGGCGAGACCCCCGAGGAGATCCGGGCGTTCGACCCGCTGCGCTGAGCCCGGCGGCCGGGCGCCCTCGGACGGCTCCCGGCTCGCGGCCCCCGGCTCGCGGCTGGCCGAGCCCGGCCGAAAGACCCTGTCGGGCGGGGGCGCCGCGTCCTAGCGTGGTCGGCATGACCGTGCGAGAGGAGCACCGGGCCGCGCTGCGCGCGCTCGACGGCGACCCGGCGGCGGTGCGCGCGCACCTCACCGCGGGGTCGGGGCTGCCGGGCCCGCGTGCGAACCTCGAGCTCCTGAACGCGTTCGCCGACGTCGCGCCCGCCGACCTCGTGCGCGCCCTGGCCGACGACCCCGACGAGTACCTCCGGTGCTGCGGGACGTGCGGGCTGGGCCGGCTCGTCGTCGAGGCCCCCGCCGACGCGCGCGCGGAGCCGACCGACCAGCTGCGCGCCCGCGCGTCGGACGGGTCGTGGCGCGTCCGCGAGGCCGCCGCGATGGCGCTCCAACGGATCGGCGACGCCGAGCCCGCCACGCTCCGCGCGCTCGTCGCGTCGTGGGTCGCCGACCCCGACCCGCTGGTCCGCCGCGCCGCCGTCGCCGGGATCTGCGAGCCGCGCCTCCTGCGGGACCCCGCGACCGCGACCGCCGCCCTGGACGCGTGCGCGGCCGCGACCGCGTCGATCGGCGCGCTCCCCGCGGATGCGCGCCGCGACCCCGACGTGCGCACGCTGCGCCAGGCCCTCGGGTACTGCTGGAGCGTCGCCGTCGTCGGGGACCCGTCCACCGGGGTGCCGCGGTTCGCGGCGCTGCGCGGGTCGTCGGACCCGAACGTGGCGTGGGTCGTGCGCGAGAACGAGAAGAAGGCGCGCCTGCGCCGCGTGCTCGACCCCGCGTCCTGACCGGGCGCCGGGAGCCGCCCCGGTCACGGCGTTCCGGCGGCGGCGGCCCGGCGACGGCGGCCCAGAGAGGTCGAACCCGAGGAGTCTTGCGTCCCTTCGCGCGCACCTATATGTTTAACCGAAATACTAATCACGACGAGGGAGTCCGATGAGCAGCACGACCGAGCCGACGACGAGGATGGCCGAGCTGGCCGCCACGGACGAGGACCTCCGCAACCTGCTCTCCGGCGGGTGGCTGCGCTACCGCACGTCGCCCGCGCTGCAGGAGCTGACCCGCGACGCGCACGCGACGTGCGACCGCATCGGGCGCGTGTACTTCGAGGACGTCGACGAGGCACGCCGCCTCTTCCACCGGCTCGTCCCCGGCGCCGAGGAGGGGATCGACTTCCGCCCGCCGCTGACGATCGACTACGGCGACCGGCTGCTGATCGGCGCGCGCACCTTCATCAACGCCGACTTCATGGTCATCGGCGGCGGCCTCGTCACGATCGGCCCGGACTGCCTCATCGGCCCGCGCTGCTCGATCTACACGCCGAACCACGCCGAGGACGTCGTCCGTCGCCGCGAGGGCTGGGAGCGCCCCGAGCCCGTCACGATCGGGAGCAACGTGTGGATCGGCGGCTCGGTCACCATCACGCCCGGCGTGACGATCGGCGACGACAGCATCATCGGGGCGGGGTCCGTGGTCACGCGGGACATCCCCGCGGGCGTCGTCGCGGTGGGCAACCCGTGCCGACCCGTCCGCGCGATCACGACGGACCCCGCGGACACCACCGCCCGCTGAACGGCACCCGCGCCCGGGCGACGTGGCCCGGCGCGCACGACGACGCAGTCACCGACCAGCCGGCGCCCGGCGCCGGCGGAGAGCAGGAGCCATGCAGTGTGCAGAGTGCGGGACCACCTCCCGCGACGGCCGGGTCGCGACGGCCGTGTGCAGCGAGTGCGGCGCGGCCACGTGCGCCGAGCACACCCACGAGGTGAGGATCCGGATCCCCGCCACCTCCGTGGGGAACCCCGTCGTGCGGACGGCACGACGCCTGCGGTGCAGCGAGTGCACCCGCCTGGCGGAGCCGCTGGAGCAGGTCTGGCAGTAGCACCCCCGACGGCGCGCACCGGTCGCGCCCCGGACACGGGACCCCGGGCTGTGCGCGCTCGCCTACGCTCGCGCGCATGGACCTCGCGCGCTCGATCCCGCTGTTCGTGCTCGCCGCGCTGCTGGAGATCGGCGGGGCGTGGCTCGTGTGGCAGGGGCTCCGCGAGCACCGGGGCTGGCTGTGGATCGGGGCGGGCGTCGTCGCGCTCGGGCTCTACGGCGTCGTCGCGACGCTCCAGCCGGACGCGAACTTCGGGCGCATCCTCGCCGCGTACGGCGGCGTGTTCGTCGCCGGCTCGCTCGCGTGGGGCATGGTCGTGGACGGCTTCCGCCCGGACCGCTGGGACGTGACCGGTGCGCTGCTGTGCCTCGCCGGCGTCGCCGTCATCATGTACGCCCCACGCCCCGAGTGACCGAGCCCCCTGCCCCTCCCCCGCCGAGCACGACGTTGCCGTCGCTATCCGGCGGATGACGACAGCAACGTCGTGCTCGACGGGGCGCTCCCGGGGACGCGGTCCTCCGGACGCTGGGCGAACGGGCGGATGCGGTCGAGATAGTCGGCGATCGCCTCGCGGTTCTTCTCGAGGATGCGGATGCGGTCCTCCAGGCGCGCGAGCTCGGTCTCGAGGAGCGCGATCTTGTCCGGGTAGGCGTTGTGCAGGTGGATCTCCGGCGCGTTGCCGAGGCACGGCAGGAACTCCTTGATGATCTTCGTCGTGAACCCCACCTCGAGGAGCCCGCGGATCTGGAGCACGCGGTCGACGAGGTGCTCGCCGTACTCGCGGTAGCCGTTCTCGGCCCGCTCGGGCGTGAAAAGGCCCTGCTCCTCGTAGTACCGCAGGAGTCGCGTCGGGGTCCCGGTGCGCCGGGACAGCTCGCCGATCCGCACGTGATCCTCCTCACCGGGTCGTGTCGCTTGACCTTCACATCAATGTCAGACATCGATGCTAACCCCATGTCCACGACGAGCACACCCACCACCGGTCCCACGGCCGCCGCCGTCCCGGGCCCCGCCTCGGCCGACACCCCGGCGACCCCGGTGACCCCCGGCCGCCTGCCCGTCGGCGCGCTCCTCGCGCTCGCGGCGTCGGGGTTCCTCACGCTCCTCACCGAGATCCTCCCCGCGGGCGTGCTGCCCGCCATGGCCGCCGACCTCGGCGTCGGGGCCGGCGCGGCCGGGCAGACCGTCACCGCGTTCGCCGTCGGGGCGATCGTCGCCGCGATCCCGCTCACGCGCGCCACCGCGCGGTGGGACCGCCGCACGCTGCTCCTCGTGGCGGTCGCGGGGTTCGTCGTCGCGAACACCGTCACCGCGGTGTCGTCGTCGTTCGCGCTGACGCTCGTCGCGCGCTTCGCCGCGGGGCTCGTCGCCGGGCTGACGTGGGCGCTCCTGCCCGGGTACGTGCGCCGGATCGTGCCCGCTGCCCGCGTCGGCCGCGCGATGACGATCGCCATGGCAGGCGGCCCGCTCGCCCTGACGCTCGGCGTCCCCGCCGGGGCCGTGCTGGGCGCTGCCGTCGGGTGGCGCTGGACGTTCGGCGTCCTCTCCGTCTTCGGGGTCGCGCTGCTCGCCTGGATCCGGCTCGGCGTCCCCGGCGCCGCGGGCACCCCCCGCGGCGCGCAGCTCGCGATCCGCGCCGTCCTCCCCCGCCCCGGCCTGCGGCCGGTGCTGCTCGTCGCCGGGCTCAACGTGCTCGCCAACACGTCCCTGTACACGTACGTCGCGGTCCACCTCGCGCACCTCGGTCAGGGCTCGCGCACCAGCGCGCTGCTCCTCGTCCTCGGCGCCGCGTCCGCCGGGGCGCTCGTGCTCGTCGGGGCGCTCATCGACCACCGCCTGCGCGCCCTCACCCTCGGGTCGGTCGTCGTCTTCGCCCTCGCGATGCTCGTGCTCGGCCTCGCCCCGACGTCGACCGTCGTCGTCGTGCTCGCCGTCGCCGCCTGGGGTGCAGCGTTCGGCGGCGCCGGGACGCTCTACACGACCGCCGCCGCCCGGGCCGCGGGCGACGGCGCCGACGTCGCGCAGTCCGCCCTCGTCACCGTGTGGAACACGTCCGTCGCGCTCGGCGGTGCCGTCGGAGGCGCGGCGCTCGCCGTCGCGGGACCGGGCGGCCTCCCGTGGGTCTCCCTCGCGCTCATGGTCCCGGTGCTCGCGACCGTCGCCCGGGGTCGGCGGCACTCCTTCCGCTGAGACGGCCGCCGAGCACGAGGTCGCTCCGCGTCGAGCACGAGGTTCCCGGCGTTCCCGGCACGAGAACGCCGGGAACGTCGTGCTCGGCGGGAGGGTGTGGTCAGCGGGGGCGCGCTGTGCCAGGATGCGCGCGTGGCCATCGACGCCCCGACCGGCAGGGGGCCGACGCACGCCGTCGGAGCCGGAGACCTCGACGACACGCTGCCGGAGCTCGAACCCGCGCACGGCCCCTACGCGAGCTGGTCGCGCCGGGTCGTCGCGTCGCTGCTCGACACCGCGATCGCCGCGACGGTGCTGTTCCTCGCCGTCGGGCCGGCCTACGAGGTCGCCTGGATCCCGACGATCAGCTTCGGCGTGAGCACGGAGGCACCGGTGCCCGGCGGGGGCTGGTGGGCCTTCGGCACCGTGGCCGCGCTCCTCGCCCTCCAGGCCTGGACGGGCGCGACCCCCGGCAAGCGGACGGTGGGGATCGTCGTCGTGCACGACACCACCGGTCGCCCCGCGGGTCTCGTGCGCACCGTCCTGCGGAGCGTGGCGCACGTCCTCGACGCGCTGCTCTACATCGGCTTCCTCCGCCCCCTGTGGAACGCGCAGCGCCGCACGTTCGCCGACTCGCTGTGCAGCACCGTCGTGCTCCGGCGCGTGCGACCGCCCGTCCCGTTCCTCGGCCCGGGCACCGGCCTCGGCGGCCCGACGCCGTCGCGCGTCGTGACCGGCGCGGCGACGGTCCTCGCTGTGGGCAGCGCCGTCTTCATGCTCGGCCCTGCCACGTCCACCACCGGCGACCCGGAGATGCAGTCGTGCACGCCCGAGGTGGCGGCCGGGTCCCCGCTGACGGTCAGCGACATCCACGTCTCCGGCTGGTCGGAGGCGGGCACCATGACCCGCTGGGGCGTGACCCGCACGGACCCGCTCCCCGCGTGGGCCGGCGAGGAGGCGGGCCTCGAGGCGGCGTTCACCGTCGACGTCGCCCCGGGGGTGACGCTCGACGGGCCGCTGGACGGCGCGCTCGTCGTGCGCCTCACGACGTGGCAGGGCGACGAGCTGGGCGAGTACCGGTCGTCCTTCCGCGTGGAGCAGACGCCGGACGGCGGGCCAGAGTGGGAGTCGGTCGAGCCCACGACGCCGGGCTCCGGTCTCGGCACGGTCCACGTCCCGGCGGGGACGGTCGATCTTCTGCCGGAGGCCTGGCGCTGGGAGGCCTCGGTGGTTGTCGACGGCGAGGAAGGCTCGCAGACGATCGCCACGTGCGGAGCCCGCGGCCCCGCCTGACCTGACCGGCCGCCGTCGAGCACGGGGTCGGCGACCGGGATCGGTCTCGGGCGGTCGGGAACCCCGTGCTCGGCGGCCGGGTGGGGCCGCAACATGGCCGAAACGTTGAGGACGACCGGGGGAAACGTCGCGGTCGCACGATGAGGGGGCGCCGGGCGGCGAGCCCGGCGCACCAGCATCGTCCCGACCCTCCGCCGCCCCGCGCGACGGAGTCCCCGAGGAGGCTCCCGTGCCGGACAACCGCCCGCTCTTCTCCGCACCGTCCGCTCCGACGTCGGCCGGCCCGACGACCACGACGGCGCACCGCGCGGCCGACCACGGCGCCGCGCCCGACCTCAACGTCCACGGCGAGCCGCGCCGTCGGGCGAACCCCGGCGACGAGCTCACGGTCGACCCGACCGACCGCCGTCGGCGCGCCCGCGCGGCGCTGCTCGACCTGCGCCGTGACGTCATCCGGCGGAGCTCGACCGGCTGGTGACGAGCGGCCGCGCGCGTGGGCGGCGCCGCGTAGGTTGGTCCCCATGCGGATCGGAGCCCACCTCGACCAGTCGGACGTCATCGCGCAGGCAGCGAGCATCGGCGCGGACGTCGCCCAGATCTTCCTCGGCGACCCCCAGTCCTGGAAGGGACCGGAGTTCACGTTCCCCGGCGGCGCGGAGGCCCTGAAGGACGCCGCCGCGGCGGCGGACCTCGAGCTCGTCGTGCACGCGCCGTACGTCATCAACGTCGCGAGCCCCAACAACCGCATCCGCATCCCGAGCCGCAAGCTGCTCCAGCAGATCGTGGACGGCGCGGCGGCGGTCGGCGCGACGGGCGTCGTGGTCCACGGCGGGCACGTCACCGCGAAGGAGGACCCGGCGAAGGGCTTCGACAACTGGCGCAAGGCGATCGACGCGCTCCAGACGGACGTCACCGTGTACATCGAGAACACCGCCGGGGGCGACTTCTCGATGGCTCGCCGACTCGACCGGATCGAGGGCCTGTGGGCGGCCGTGCAGCAGGCCGACGGCGCCGAGAACGTCGGGTTCTGCCTCGACACGTGCCACGCGTGGGCGGGCGGCATCGACCTCACGACGGCGGTCGACGACGTGCGCGCGATCACCGGCCGCGTCGACCTCGTGCACCTCAACAACAGCCGCGACACCGCGGGCTCCGGCGCCGACCGCCACGCCGGCCTCACGGCCGGGACGATCGACCCGGAGCTCCTGCTCGGGGTCGTGCGCGCGGCGGGCACGTCGGTCGTCTGCGAGACGCACGCCGACGTCCCGGCCGACGTCGCGTGGCTGCGCGAGCAGGTCGGCTGAGCCGTGGGAGACCCCCGCCCGCTGCGGCTCCGCAACGTCACCGTCGACGCGCGCGACCCGCGCGCGCTCGCGGAGTTCTACCGGCGCCTGACCGGCTGGGCGTACACGCCGGGCCACGAGGTCGCCGACCCGACGGGCGACGACTGGCTCTCGCTCCAGGTCCCGGGAGGCGCGTCGCGCCTCGCGTTCCAGCGGTCCGACGCCGAGGTACGACCCTGGCCCGGCGGGGCGCGCGTGCACGTCGACCTCGACGTCCCCGACCTCGACGCGGCGCACGAGCACGCGCTCGCCTGCGGCGCGCGCCCGCTCACGGGCACGCCGGAGGACGAGGGCCACCCCGACGACCTGTTCCGCGTCTACGCGGACCCGGAGGGCCACCCGTTCTGCCTGAGCTCGCCCCCGCTCGACCACCCGTGAGCGGCCGGTGCAGGGCCGCCCGGCGCGAGGCCGGTCCCCGCAGGACCAGCCCGCGCGCGACCGGTCGGCGCACCGGTCAGTAGCCCGACCCGGCGGCGGGGGCCGCGTCCATGATCTCGGTCCCGTCGGGCGCCACGACGTGCCAGACGCCGTTCACGCCCTGGCCCGTGACGTCGCCAGGGCCGGTGTCGGCCGCGTACGTGTAGACCGGGCGGCCGTCGACGGTGACCTGGAGCTCGCCGTCGACCCCGGTGATGGTGCCGACCTCGCCCGTCACGCCGTCGACCTCGGGGTCCGCGCTCGCCGCGTGGACGGCGGGCCACGCGGCGGCGCACTCGCCCGCGCACGCGCTCGTGCCCGAGCCCTTCGTGTCCTTGTCGTAGTAGTAGACGGTCATGCCCTGGCCGTCGACCACGACGGTCCCGAGCGAGGAGTCCGCCGTGCCGAGCACGACGTCCGACGAGCCGCCGCCCGCCGAGCCGTCGGAGGTCGAGCCCGACGGGCTGGAGCCACCGCCCCCGTACAGGCCGCCTCCCCCGCCGGAGCACCCGGCGAGGGTGGCGGCGAGCAGGGCGGTGACGGCCCACGTGGTGGCGGCCGGGACACCGGTGGTCAGGGTGCGTCGCATGTCGACTCCTCGGAAGGACGGTCGGGGTCGCGAGCACGGCCCCTACTCTCACGACGGCGCGGCGCGTCGCGAGGTTCACCGGCCTGCCCGCGCGTCGGCCCGCACGCCGCACGCCCGTCCGGCGGCCCGTCCGACCGTCGGGCCCACCGCCCGGCCGCGTAGCGTCGACGGGCCCGGGTGAACCGATCGGGCCGCTGCCTCGTCTCCCAGGTGACGGAGTCGCAGAGGATGATCGGAAGGGGCAGACGTGCGCAGGAGGACGAAGGTGCTCGTGGGGGTGGGGGTCGGTGTCGTGGTGCTCGGCGGTGCGGCCGTCGCGTTCGGCCCGGGCCTGTACGCGGACTGGTCCAACCGCGCGGCGGCCGAGGAGCCGACGCTCGACGCGTCGTCGGGCGACGGCGCCACGCTCGACCCGGCGGACCTGGCCGGTGCGTGGACGGTCGGGGACGGCTCGTACGCGGGGTACCGCGTGCACGAGGTGCTGCAGGGCGAGGACGTCACGGTGACCGGCCGGACCGAGGAGGTCACGGGGTCGTTCACCGTCGCGGACGGCGCGCTCACCGCGGCGACGATCGAGGTCGACATGGCGAGCGTCGCGACCGACGAGCCGCCGCGCGACGCGTACTTCCGGGGCGACGCGCTCGAGGTCGGGACGTACCCGACCGCGACGTTCGAGCTGACGAGCCCCGTGGACCTGCCGACCGGGTCGGGCGACGTCGAGCTCGCGGGCGACCTGACGATCCACGGCGTGACGCAGGCCGTCACGGTCGAGGCGCAGGTCGGCCCGACCACCGACGGCGTCCAGGTCGTCGGGAGCGTGCCGATCACGTTCTCCGACTTCGACGTGGAGGCGCCGAGCCTCGGGTTCGTCACGGTCGACGACGCGGGCAGCGTCGAGTTCGGCCTCGACCTCGTGCGGTCGGCCGGGTCGTGACCGACGGGGAGGTGCCGCGCGTGCGCGCCGACGCCGACGACCTGCTGCGGGCGGTCCACGCCGCGCACGGGCCGGCGCTGGAGCGCTACGTCGCGCGCCTCACCGACGACCCGGCGCAGGCGCAGGACGTGGTGCAGGAGACGCTGCTGCGCGCGTGGCGCCACCCCGAGGTGCTGGAGCGACCGGAGGGCTCGGTGCGCGCGTGGCTCTTCACGGTGGCGCGCAACCTCGTCGTCGACGAGCTGCGCAGCGCCCACCACCGCCGCGAGCTCGCGAGCGCCGACGTGCCCGACCGCGGCGAGGCCGACGCGACCCAGGCCGTGCTCGACGCGTGGCTCGTCGCGGACGCGCTGGTCTCGCTCTCGCCCGAGCACCGGGCGGTCGTCGTCGACGCGTACTACCACGGGCGCTCCGTGGCCGAGATGGCGTCGGCGCACGGCGTCCCGCCCGGGACGGTGAAGTCCCGCATGCACTACGCGCTCCGCGCGCTGAGGCTCGCGCTGCAGGAGAAGGGAGTCTCGTCATGACCGCCACCCCGGACCCGTACCGCGAGTGGGACGCCGCCTACGTGCTGGGCTCGCTCAGCCCGCGCGACCGGCGCGCGTTCGAGCAGCACCTCGCGACGTGCGCGGCGTGCCGCGAGGCCGTCGCGGAGCTCGCGGGCATGCCGGGCATCCTCGGCATGCTCACGGCCGAGCACGCGGACGCGCTCGTCGACGACGCGCGCACCGACGACCCGGCCGAGGCGTCCGGCGGGGCGGGGGGCGCCGTCGTGCCCCTCGCGGTGGTGGCCGCGAGCGCCCGGCGGCGCCGCACCCGACGGCGGTCGCTCCTGTCCGTGGCGGCGGTGGGCCTGGTCGTCGCGGGCGCCGCGGGCGGCGCGGCGGTGACGCGGCCCGACGACGTCCCGCCCCCCGCGACGACCGGCACGACCCAGGTCGCGCTCGAGCCGGTCGGCGGCGCGGACGTGCGCGCCGAGCTCACGCTCACGCCGGCCTCGTGGGGCACGCGCCTCGACTGGTCGTGCTCGTACCCGGCCGGGGTCTGGGAGGACGGCGCGACGTACGAGCTCGTGCTCGTGGACGACGACGGCACGCGCTCGGTCGTGGCTACGTGGTCCTCGACGGAGGCGGGGAGCTCGTCGGGCCTGGGTGCGTCGTCGGCGGTGCCGGTGGACGGGATCGCGCGCCTCGAGCTCGGGGTCGTGGGGGTGGACGGCGCGCTCGCGGCCGCCGACGTCTGAGCCCGGCGCGGCCGGACCCTCAGGAAATCCTCGGGTCGAACCACACCACCGGGCTTCCGCAACGCTGAGCCAGACCTCGCGGACCCCCGCGCCGCCCCCGCGGGAACGCTGAGGCGACCGCCGGAGGCTCCTTGTCGACAGCACTCGTCGACCTGGAGCCTCCGGTGAACACCACTGCCCCGCACACCCCCCGCCACCGCGCCGAGGCGGCCGCCCGTCCCGCGGACGGGCCCGCCGTGCGCGTCGTCGTCGTCATCCCCGCCCACGACGAGGAGCAGGCGCTCCCCGCCACCGTCGCCTCGCTCGCGGCCCAGACGCGCCGCCCCGACCGGGTGCTCGTCGTCTCGGACAACAGCACGGACGCGACCGTCGCGGTCGCCCGCGCCGCCGGCGCGGACGTCATGGAGACCGTGGGCAACACGGCCCGCAAGGCTGGCGCGCTCAACCAGGCGATCGCGACCACGACGGAGGACGTCGTCATGGTCCTCGACGCGGACACGACGATCGCCCCCACGTTCGTCGAGGAAGGGCTCGCCGTCCTCGCCTCGGCGCCCGAGGTCGCCGCGGTCGGCGGCGTGTTCCGCGGTCGGCCGCCGCAGGGCTACCTGCAGCACTGCCAGGCCAACGAGTACACGCGCTACGGCGTGCAGGTGGACCTCACCGGCCGCACGGCCGTGCTCACCGGGACCGCCGCGCTCGTGCGCCGCACCGCGCTCCAGGAGGTGGCCGACGCCCGCGGCTCGGTCCTGCCCGGCGATCGCGGCGACGTGTACGACCGGCACGCGATCACCGAGGACTCCGAGCTCACCCTCGCGCTGCGCACGCTCGGCCACGAGCTGCGCTCCCCCGTCACCATGAGCTGCACGACCGAGCTCATGCCGACGGCCGGCGACCTCCACCGGCAGCGCGTCCGCTGGTACAAGGGGATGCTCGACAACCTCGCCGAGTACGGGCTCACGCGCACCACGTGGCGCTACGTCGGCCAGCAGGTGATGCTCGCCGTCGGCACGCTCATGATGGCGGCCTACCTGCTCCTCACGGCCGTCACCCTCGTGACGGGGACCTTCACGCTGTCCCCGCTGTGGGCGGCCGTCGGGCTCGTGTTCGCCGCGGAGCGCCTCGTCACCGTCTGGGGCGCCGGGCGGCGCGCACGGCTGCTGGCCGCGCTCGTGCTGCCGGAGCTCCTCTACGACCTCGCCCTGCAGCGCGCGTTCCTGCACGCCGCAGCGCTGTTCGTCACGCGGCGCCAGACGACGTGGAACCACGTCGCCGCCACCGCCTGACCCTCACCCCCGCCGACCCGCCCCGCCGCGCACGCGACCGGGACGTCCTCGGCATGCCCTCACCCGTCCCGGAAGGACAGCAGCCATGTACAACTCGACCCTCGCCCAGACCGCCCCCGTCCTCGCCGTCACCGGCGTCGCGACCGCGTTCCACGTCGTCGCTGCCTGGACGCTCCTCGTCGCCGGCCTCGCGCTCGTCACGACGGCGCGCGTCCTGCGCCGTCGGGCCGCCGCCCGCCGCGCTGAGCAGGCCTGATCTCAGGGACCGGGGGCGGGCGCGACCGGCACGGCGACCTCCATCACCGGGCCGGGACCGCCTGCCTCCCAGGTCGGCAGGTAGACCTCCCGGTCGTCCCCCGCGGGCACCCCGCCCGCGAGCGCCCGCCCGGACGCCAGGTAGTCGTGCACGAGGACCAGGCGCTCCTGGTCGCGGGCCTCCGCGGCCGTCAGCGCGACGTACGCCTCCTCGTGCGCCGCGTCCGTCGTGAGGGCGAAGCCCGACGGCGGTCGCACGGCCACGGGGACCGGCACCCGGAGCGTGAGGCGGGCGGCGTACCCCTCGGTCGCGCGCTCGTGCAGCTCGACGTACGGGTGCCCGGCGAGGGGGACGTCGGCCGCGCGCAGCACGGCGAAGACCGCTCCGGTCGCCTCGGGCAGCACGGCCGGCAGCTCGGCGAGCGTCGCGCGGCGCTCGGTCCCGAGCACGAGGCGCTCGGGCACGTGGCGCCGCCGCACGAGGACGTCCAGGTGCGGCTCGCCGACCAGCGCGGACCGCACGTACTCCCCCGCGACCAGCGACGCCGCGAGCGCCGAGCGGCGGGCGCTCCACACGGCGTCGAACGCGGGGACGGGGTCGGGCGCGGCGAGCACGTCGCCCACCTCGGCGAGCGACAGCCCGACGCCCCGCAGGAGCCGGACGAGGCGTGCGCGCTCCACCTGGCCGCCGTCGAGCAGCCGCGGTCCGTCCGCGGTCGTGCGGCGTGCGTCGAGCAGCCCCCGGTCCGCGTACAGGCGGACCGCCTTCTCGCTCAGCCCCGTGGCGCGGGCCACCTGGCCCGTCGTGTACTCGTCCATGCCCGCGACGCTAGGGCCTTCCCCTGGGGCAGCCGCAAGGGGCCGGCTCAGTCGTCGTCGCCGGGCACGTACGGGCCGCGGCGGAGCTCGAGGTCGATCTGCTCGGCGTCCAGCAGGTCGAGCGCGTGCCGCAGCGCCTGCGAGCTGTACGCGCCCGACGTGCGCGCGTCGAGCAGCGCGACGCGCTGCGCCGCGATCGCCCGGAGCCGCAGCTCCTTGTACTGCGCGAACAGGTCGGCCGACGTCGCGGCGTCGGTGTCGCGGTTCTCCAGCTCGCGCACGACGTCGCGGCGCACGCGGGCGACGACGGCACCGTCGTAGGTGGTGCCGTCGGCGCGGCGGAGGTCGGGCGCGTCGATCACGGCCACGGCCGCGCCGTCGAGCTCGGCGCGCACGGCGCCGCGGTCCTCGTCGGCGCGCGTGGAGCCGCCCGAGAGGCCGAGCCGGCGCACGACCCACGGGAGCGTGCCGCCTTGCACGACGAGCGTCCCGGCCGCGACCCCGAACGCGACGAGCACGAGGAACGAGCGCTGGGGGGTGTCGAGCGGGAGGGTCTGCGCCGCGGCGAGCGTCACGACGCCCCGCATGCCCGCCCACACGAGGAGCGTGCCCTCGCGCCACCCGAGCCGCTCGGCCGTCAGGTAGTCGATGTCGGCCGCACGACGACGCAGCGACGACCGCAGCCGGCCCACCCGCTCCGGGGGCGCCTTGGCGACCATCTCCGCGCCGCGTCGCTCCGGGGTCCCGGGCGCCGGCCTGGCCGGGGGCGGTGTGGCCGGCGTGACGGGCGTGCCGTCGGCCGCGAAGCGCGCGTCGAGCTTCTCTTGCATGCCCGCGATGACGCCGCGCATCGACTCTCCCCGCCGCGCGCGTCGCGCGAGCGACCGCAGGAGCGTCGCGACGTACGCGGAGCGCACGACGAGGATGACGACGGCCGCGAGCGCAGCGATGCCGACCGCGCGCCACAGGCTGCCGTGGGCCTCCTGCACGTCGGTGACGAGCGCGAACAGCTCGAGCCCCATGAGGAGGAAGACGGTGCCCTCGAGCAGGAGCTCGACGGTCCGCCAGTTCGACTCCTCGGCGAGCCGGTGCTGGGGGCGCAGGTACTTCGCGGCGCCGTTGCCGGTGACGAGGCCCGCGGTGACGACGGCGACGAGGCCCGACGCGCCGAGCTCCTCCGACGGCAGGTAGGCGAGGAACGGCACGACGAAGGACACCGCGGTGCTCAGCGCGGGGTTGGCGAGGCGGCGCCGGACGAAGAGGCCGAGGAACCCGACGAGGAACCCGACGAGCACGGCCACGACGACGGCGAACACGAAGTCGCCCGCGACCGACCACAGCGACACGCGGGTGGCGGACTCCCCGGTCGCGACGGCGATCCCGATCCCGGCGATGGCGGAGCGCAGGAGGACGAGGGCGGACGCGTCGTTGAGCAGGCTCTCGCCCTCGAGCAGCGTGACGACGCGGGGTGACGCGCCGAGCCGTTTGACGATGGACGTCGCGACGGCGTCGGTCGGGCTGACGATGGCGCCGAGGGCGAAGCCCGCCGCGAGCGGGATGCCGGGGATGAGCCACGTGAAGAGGTAGCCGAGGAGCGCGGTGCTGAGCAGGACGAGGACGACGGAGAGCCCGCTGATCGCGGTGAAGTCCCGCCGGAAGTCCATGGTGGGCAGGCCGACGGCCGCCGAGTAGAGCAACGGTGGCAGGATCCCGGCGAGGATCCACTCGGGCTCGAACTCGATCTCGGGGACGGCGGGCACGAAGCTCACGACGACACCGACCGCGACGAGCACGAGGGGCGCGGCCACACCCGCCTTCGGCGCGAGCGCGTTGACCCCGACGATCGCGACGACCGCGAGCGTCCCGACGACGATGAGGGAGAGGATCTGCTCCTCGGTCAGGCTGAACGGGAACTCCATCTGCACCTCCGGCTACCGGCGCCGCGCCCGGGTCGGCGCGCGCGGGACGCCCCCACGCTAGCCGCCGGGGCCGCCCCCGGCGGTGCGCACGCGGCGTTCGAGGCGCCACTCGTTGCCGGAGGTCCCCGCGACCCAGCGGTGCTCGAGCCGGTCGACGCACGCCCGCGCGAGCGCGAGCCCCCGCCCGGACTCGGCCTCGGGGGGCGGCATGGTGCGGTCGAGGTCGACGTCGGCGGCGGGCGCGGTGTCGCGCAGCACGACGACGACGCGTCCCGCCCCGGCGTCGAGCTCGGCCCGGACCTCGACCGTCTCGGGTGCGGGCGAGTGCCGCACGATGTTCGCGGCGATCTCCGTCGTGGCGAGCTCGACGGCGAGCCGGTCGTCGGCGGGCACCCACGGCGCCTGGCCCCAGAGCGCGGCGAACGCGTCCGGGAGGGCGTCGAGCCACGGCGGGGACGCGGTCGCGCTCAGCACGACGAGCGGGGCGTCGTCCGGCGGGGTCACGCGGGGGTCACCCGTCGGCGAACGCGCTCGCCGCGTCGTCGTGCACGCGCAGCACGCGGTCGAGGTTCGTGAGCCGCAGGACCGTCGCCACGGAGGGCGCGGCGTTCGCGAGCCGCAGGTCTCCGCCGGCCGCGCGCGTCGTGCGCAGCCCGCCGACGAGGGCGCCGAGGCCCGAGGAGTCGACGAACTCGAGGCTCCCGAGGTCGACGACGAGCCGGGTCCGGCCCGCCTCGACGAGGTCGGTGACCGCGTCGCGCAGCTGGGGTGCCGTGGTGAGCGTGAGCCGCCCCCGCGGCACGATCACCGCCCCCGTCTCCTCGAGCGGTGTCACGTCGAGCTTCACTGGTCCTCCGTCCGTCGTCCGGTCATCGTCGTCTCCGGCACGAGCTCGCGCGGCGGGCGCGGGCCGGAGTACCGCGCGGCGGGGACGAGCACCCCGAGCACCGCGAGGTCGTACGCCACCCAGGCGAGGGTGACGAGGGTTGCGCCGAGGTCGGCGTCGAACGCGACGAGGCGCACCGTCCCGACGACGGCCGAGACCACGAGCAGCACCATGGCCGTGAGCTGGGGCCAGATGGTCCGCCAGGCCGGCCGGTGCTCGCCGGTCCGCGTCTTGGGGGTCACGACGAACCCGAGCGGGCGGCCGAGGACGACGTTCGCGAACGCCGTCCAGCAGGCCCGGATCCACACCGGGAAGAGCGCGAGCGAGTACTGCTGCCCCCGCCAGGTCCGCACCCCGCGCGCCACGACGAGGAACAAGAGCTGGTTGAGCACGAAGTACGGCACGAAGCGCACGAAGAAGTCCGTCCCGAACGCCTGCACCGGGAGGATGCCGAAGCACAGGTACACCATGGGCGCCGCGAGGTACGCGAGGGCGGCGAAGCCCGCGAGGTAGCTCCACATCGTCGCGAAGTACATGAGCCGCTGCCCCACGCGCAGCCCGCGCAGCGTGAGCGGGTTCTCCCGGAGCATCACCTGCACCGTGCCCTGCGCCCAGCGCAGGCGCTGCTGGAGCATCGTCGGCATGTCCTCGGGCGCCAGCCCGTGGGCCAGGACCTCGTGGTGGTAGACCGACCGCCAGCCGAGCGCGTGCAGCCGCATCGCGGTGGCCATGTCCTCGGTGACGGAGATCGTCGCCATCGGCATGACGGCCTGCGCCTCGTCGCTGCGGCCGACGTCGACCGCGTCCGCGAGGCGGCGCACCGCCTCGACGGCCACGAGCGGCGAGAGGTCGCGCCGCGCGAGCCGGTCGAGCGCCTCCTCGTCGACGACGAGCTGGCCGATCTCCTCGTCCACCTGGAGCGGGCCGCCGGCCACGAGCTCGGGCTCCACCGCCGCCAGCTCCACCCGCAGCGCCTCCACCTGGCCGGCGACGACGCTGCGCGACGCCTCGTCGACGCGGCGCTGGAACCGGTAGGTGACGTCGGCGGCGGGCTCCCCCGCCGCGAGAGCGCGGCGGGCCTCGTCGGCCTCCGCGCGGAGCCGCTCGACGGCGGTCCGCACCGCCGGGTCGGCCGCCTCCGGCGAGCGCGTCGCCCGGGCCAGCACCGAGCCCGCGGTGCGCAGCGCGCGCCGCACGCCGACCGTCACGCCCCGCACGTACCCGACGACGCCGAGCTGCATGAGGGCCTCGCGCCGCAGCACGGCGTTGGAGCCGCAGAAGAACGCGGCGTTCCACCCGTCCTTCCCCTGCTGGATCGGCCCGTAGAAGAGGGGCGCCTGGCTCCCGAGGGGGTCGGCGTCGTCGACGTTGACGAACCACTGCGGGGTCTGGACGATCGCGACGCGCTCGTCCGCGGTGAAGTACCCGACCGTGCGGTCGAGGATCGCCGGGTCGGGCACCTGGTCGGCGTCGAGCACGAGCAGCAGCTCGCCGTCCGTCTGGAACAGCGCGTTGTTGAGGTTGCCGGCCTTCGCGTGCCGCGGCTTGCCCGCCCAGCTCGCGCTGCGCGTGAGGTACCCGACGCCCGCCTCCGCGGCGGCGGCCCGCATGCTCTCGCGCGCGCCGTCGTCGAGGATCCACGTGCGGTGCGGGTACCGGATGGCGCGGGCCGCGCGGGCGGTCGCGAGGACGAGCTCCTCGGGCTCGTCGTACGTCGTGACGAAGACGTCGACGGTGACGCCCTCCGGGGCGGGCGGCGGCTCGCCCCGCTCGCGCAGGCGCCACATCGTCACGCCGAAGAGGGCGGTGTCCACGAGGCTGTACGTCTCGGCCAGCACGAGCGGGACGGCGATCCACCAGTGCGACCACGCCACGGAGTCGAGCCACCGCCACGCGACGTAGTTGACGCCCGTGACCAGCGCCAGCACGACGAGCACGCGGATCAGCACGAGCCGCCGTACGGAGCCCCTCATGCCGCGACCCGCTCGACGACGAGGACCGTGAGGTCGTCCCCGACGTACCGCCCCTCCGCGAGCCCGACCAGCACGTCGAGCGTCGCTGCGGCGTCGCAGGCCTGCCGGACCTCGCGGGCCGCACGCGCGAGGGCTGGCCCGTCCGGGACGGGCAGCGGGACGTCCGGGTCGAGGAGGCGCGGGTCCCCGCCCGGGACCCCGAGGTCGGCGAGCAGGTCGACGAGCCCGTCGCTCACGACGACGAGCCGGTCGCCCGGGTCGAGGGGCACGTGGTGGACGACCCGCGCGGTGCCCGGCGCGACGCCGAGCGGCAGGCCGTCCGCCTCCAGGCGGTGGATGCCGCCGTCGGGCCGCAGCACGCTCGCCAGGCCGTGCCCCGCGTCGACGTACGCGAGCCGCCCGCTGTCCCGCTCGACCGTGGCGCACCAGGCCGTGACGAACGAGCCGACCTCCTCCAGGTCCGGGGCGAGCAGGTCGTCGGCCGTCTCGACGCCCGCCGCGAGCGACGGCGACCGGAGCGCGGACCGCAGCGCGGCGCGCGCCGACGCCGCCACGATCGCGGCAGGCATGCCCTTGCCCATGACGTCCGCGACGACGAACCCGGCGCCGTCCGCCGTCGTCGTCCAGTCGTAGAAGTCGCCCCCGACGCCGCGGGCCGGCAGGCACCGCGCGGCCACCCGGTAGCCCTCGAGCTCCGGGGCAAGGCGCGGGAGGAGCCCGCGCTGAACCGCGCCCGCCCGGTCGAGCTCGACGTCGTGCTGGAGCTCCCCCTGGACCCACAGCGCGAGGTCGCGCAGCAGGGAGCGGTCGGCATCGTCGAACCGGCGCGGCCGGGTGTCGATGACGCACAGCGTGCCGACCAGCTCGCCGCCCGGCGCCGCGATGGGGTGCCCGGCGTAGAACCGCAGGTGCGGGTCGCCGACCACGAAGGGGTTGTCGGCGAACGCGGCGTCCTGCGCCGCGTCCTCGACGACGAGCGTGCGGTCCGCACGGATCGTCACGTCGCAGAACGCGCCCTCGCGCTGCGCGACCGGGCCGTCGAGGCCGACGAAGGCCTTGCGCCACTGCCGGTCCGCGTCCACGAGCGTGATGCTTACCGTCGGGACGCCGAACAGGCGCTGCGCGAGCCGCGTCACGCGGTCGAACCGTTCCTCGGGCGAGCTGTCGAGCACCCCGAGCCGCTGGAGCGCCAGGACCCGCGTGCGCTCGTCCTGGAGCGCGTCGGTCGTCGTCAAAGTCTCTTCCCCCTGCTCGTGCCCCCTGCGTCGTGACGCGACCTCCCGACATCTATCACGGAGTGCTGCGCGCCGCAGGGCAGGAGACCGTCCGCACGTCCCGGACCTGGACCTTCGCGCGTCCACGCCGCCGCGCGTCCGCGCGTGAGGCCGCTCCGGTCGCGAGCGTCCCGTGGCCCGGAGACGCTGCCAGGGGCGACGAACCGCCGGGCACCCGAGGAGAGGGAGGACCGTGGACGCGATCACCGTGCTGGAGGACCTGTTCGGGAGGATCGGGCCGACCGCGACGCGCGCGGTCGACGGCCTCGGCGAGGACGCGCTCACCGCGCGCGTCGACCCGGGAGCCAACACGATCGCGTGGCTCGCGTGGCACCTCGCGCGCGGGCAGGACGCCCAGGTCGCGGGCGCCGTCGGGCGGGACCAGGTGTGGACGCGCGACGGGTGGGCCCGCCGGTTCGACCTGCCGTTCGACGACGGCGCGACCGGCTACGGGCAGTCGGCCGACGACGTCGCGCGCGTCAGCGCGCGTGACGACCTGCTGCTCGGCTACGTCCACGCGGTCCAGGTCGAGTCCCGCGACGTGCTCGCGTCCCTCACCGCCGACGACCTCGACCGGGTCGTCGACGAGGCGTGGGACCCGCCCGTGACGCTGGGCGTCCGGCTCGTGAGCGTCGCGGTGGACGCCCTCGAGCACGCGGGCCAGGCCGCCTACCTCCGAGGGGTGCTCGAGCGCACCGGGCGCGTCTGACGCAGCGCGGGATCGACGAGCGAGGCGCGACCGCCGGGCGCCAGGACCTGCGGTCGTAGGGTCGGACGATGGGGAACCCGATGCACTTCGACGCGCTGGCGGACGCCTACGCGTCCGCCCGTCCGCCGTACCCGGCCGAGCTGTGGGAGCGGGTGCGTCGCACGGGCCTGGTCGCGCCGGGTCGGCGAGCGGTCGACCTCGGCGCGGGCACCGGTGAGGCGACCGGGCCGCTGCTCGCAGCGGGGGTCGACGTGGTCGCCGTCGAACCAGGCACGCAGCTGGCCGCCGTGCTCGCGGCCCGTCACCCGACGGCGGAGGTGGTCGTCGCACGGGCCGAGGACGCCGAGCTCGGCCGAGCGGCGTTCGACCTGGCGGTCGCCGCGACCTCGATCCACTGGATGGACCTCGACGCGCTCCTGCCCCGGCTCCATCGCGCCCTGGTGCCAGCCGGGCGGTTCCTCGTCTGGCGGCACGTCTTCGGTGACCCCGCGGCGGAGCCGACCGCCTTCCGTGACCGGGTCGCGCGGATCGTCGCGCGGCGGAGCAGGCCGCCGCGCGCCGGAAACCCGGAGGCCGTCAGGGAGACCGCGGCACGGCTGACTGCCTCCGGGCTGTTCGCCGTCGAGGACATCGGTGAGTACCGCTGGAGCATCGAGCTCGACCCCGAGCAGGTTCACGGGCTCTTCAGCACGTTCAGCGACTGGAGTCGGGACGAGGTCGACGAGGTCGCAGCGGCCGTCGCGGACCTCGGAGGGCGCGTCGTCGAGCACTACACGTCCTGGTTGATCGTCTGTGCACCGGTCCCCGGAGCCAGTCCCCAGTAGCTCGGCATGCCGTCGAGACCTGGCCCGACCCGCCGTGGTGATCGAGAGCTGCTACGGCTGGTCGGGTGAGAGGAGCGAGGAGAGTCTCTGCGGCGGTCGGACGGGGGGTGTGACGTACGGCTAGTGAACGGCGCTGCGTTCTTGCTGGCCAGAGAGGGTTTCTCATTCCGCGGCCCGGTGGTCGAGCTCGTCCTCGATCACGGCCTCGAGCTCGGCGGCGGACGGCAGCACACCGCGGGCTTCCTCGGGCAAGCCCTGGTAGTCCGCGACGGCGATCGGCACCCGGGTGCCGGCCAGCGCGTACCGCACCGTCGGGCCGGTCTTGCCCGTGCACAGCAAGATCCCGATCGTCGGGGCGTGGATCTCGGGCCGACGGAACTGATCGTCGACGATCGCGACGTACGTACCGAGCTGGCCGACGTGGGCCGGCTCGAACGGCCCGATCTTGAGCTCGACCACCACGTAGCGCAGCTGCTCGACGTGGAAGAACAGCAGGTCGACGTAGAACTCGTCCACCCGGTCGCTCGCGTCGTCCGGCACGGTCAGACGCACCTGGCGCCCGACGAACGCCATGCCGCGACCAAGCTCGAGCATCGTGTCCTGCAGCCGGTCCATCAGCGCCTGCTCGACGTCCCGCTCTGCCACCCGTTCGACCATCGCCAGGTGCTCGAACACGTACGGATCCTTGACCAGCTGCTGCGCCAGCTCAGAGTCCGGCGCCTCGAGCGCCTCGGTGAAGTTCGTCGGCGCCGCCCCGACGGCGCGGCGCAGGTCGGCCTTGATCTGATGCTCGAGCACCGCGCGCGACCAGCCGTACTCGGCCGCACTCGCGGCGTACCAGTCCCGCTCCTCCCGCGTTTCGAGCCGGTCGAGCAGGACCGTCACATGACGCCACGGCAATCGTCCACCAACGTGGTGGACGAACTCCTCCTCCGTCGGCCACGCCTCCGCCGCCCGGCGCATGTAGAGCAGGTTCGAGCGTGACCAGCCGCGCTGGTCCGGAAACTCGCGCTGCAGGTCCGCGGCCAGCGACGTGACGACCTTGCTGCCCCAGCCCGCCGCCCGCTGCCGGTCGAGGATGTCGCGCCCGACCGACCAGTACAGACGCAGCACCTCGGTGTTCGCCGCACGCGCCGCGCGGAACTGCGTCGCGCGGACTCGCGCCTTCAGATCGGCCAGGAGCTCGGCGTATCCGACTGGTTCCAACTCGCTCCCCGAGGACGTCACGCGCGACATCCTGCCGCATCGCTCGGGACAGCAGCACACACAGGCTTGGCCTGGCCTTCACACCGGCCGTGGGGTCGAGCGCCTCGACAGAGATCATGCCCGGCCACCTCGAGGTGACCCGTTGCCGCACCGCGTCAGGCAGACGGCGCCACCGCGCCGACGAACCAGGACGTGAGGGTCGTGGGGTGGGTGATCGCGGTGCCCACGCACACGGCGAACGCGCCGTGCGCCATCGCCTCGGCGGCCTGGGCGGGGGTGTGCACGCGCCCTTCGACGACGACCGGGAGGGTGCAGGCGGCGACCATCTCGTCGACGAGCGCGAGATCGGGGCCGTCGGTCCGGGGCCGCTCGCCGGTGTAGCCGGAGAGGGTCGTGCCGAGCAGGTCGACGCCCGCGTCCTGGGCGGCGAGCGCGTCGTCGAGCGACCCGCAGTCCGCCATGACGAGCGCGTCGGTCGTCTCGCGCAGGCGCGCGACGGTCTCGGCGAGCGTGAGCCCGTCGGGGCGGGGCCGGCGCGTGCCGTCGAGCGCGACGACGTGCGCGCCCGCGTCCGCGACCGCGACGGCGTGCCGCAGGGTCGGGGTGATGAAGACCCCGCCGTCGCCGTCCTTCCACAGCCCGACGACGGGCACGTCGACCGCCGCGACGACGGCCGCGACGTCGTCCAGGCCCTGCACGCGGACGGCGGCCGCTCCCCCGGCGACGACGGCGCGCGCCATCTGCGCCGTGGTGCGCGGGTCGCGCAGGGGCTCGCCGGGGTAGGCCTGGCAGGACACCGTGAGGCGTCCGCGCATCGCGTCGAGGACGCGCTCGCGCGTCCAGGGGGTCCGGTCGTGCTGCTCCGCGCTCATCGCGCCCCTCCGTCGGTCGTGCGGTCGTCCAGCAGGTTCCACGCGCCGCGCGCCGCGCCGACGACCGCCGCGACGTTCCCGAGCGCGGCGGGCCGCAGCGGCAGGTCGGCGAGCACGTCGACGACCTCCGCGCGCAGCGCGTCCTCGAGCGCGGACCACCACAGGTCGCCCGCGCCGGCCATGCCGCCGCCGACGACGACCACCTCCGGGTCGAGCACGGTGACGACCCCGGCGACGGCGCGGCCCACGGCGCGGGCGGCGTCGCGCACGACCGAGGCCGCGAGCTCGTCGCCCGCGTCGGCCCGGGCGACGACGTCGCGCGTGTCGGGGCTGGTCGCGTCCCCGCCGAGCGCGAGGTAGCGGCGGTGGACGGCCGGGCCCGCCCCGATGGCCTCCAGGTGGCCGGTGCGTCCGCACGGGCAGCGCAGCAGCTCGGCGCCGGGGACGGGCACGTGCCCCAGCTCGCCCGCGACGTGGTGGGCGCCGCGCAGGGGACGCCCGTCGAGCACGACGGCGCCCCCCACCCCGGTCCCGACGGCGACGAGCAGCGCGCTGCGCGCGCCCGCGGCGGCGCCGCGCCACACCTCGCCGGCGGCGTGCGCGTCGACGTCGTTCTCGACGAACACGGGCAGGTCGGAAACCTCCGCGAGGTCGGCGAGCCGGCGACGCAGGCCGCCCGCGACGTCGGTCCCGGGCCAGCCGGGCAGCGTGTCGGTCGCGGAGACGATCACGCCGCGACCGACGTCGACCACGCCGGCCGTGCCGACCCCGAGCGCGCGCAGGCGCGCCGCGCCCGGCAGCGCGGCGACGACCTCGCGCACGACCCCGGCGACGGCGTCGAGCACCGCGTCGGGGCCGCCGGCGGCCGGGGTCGGCACGGCGAGCACGGGACCGAGGGTCCCGTCGGCCGCGACGGTCGCCGCGGCCGTCTTGGTGCCGCCGACATCGACGCCGACGACGACCGTCGGCGCGGCGGCGTCCGGGGAGGCGTCAGCCACGCAGGAGCCCCGCGGCGCGCGTGATCTCCTCGACCCGCGCGGCGACGTCGTCCGCGAGCGGCTCGACGGGGAACGCGAGGGTCTCGGTCGCGATGAGCCCCTGGCGCTGCGCGGCCACCTTGAACGCCCCGACGCCCGCGGCGTCGCCCGAGCGGCCCCGTGCCTGGAACACGATCTCGAACAGCGCGGCGATACGGTCCTGCTCCACCCGGGCATCGTCCCACTTCCCGGCCTGGGCGAGGTCCCACAGGCGCACGTAGCCGCCCGCGTCGACGTTCGCGAGGCCCGGCACGACGCCGTCGGCGCCGAGCAGCAGCATCCCGTCGACCACGACCTCGTGCCCCGTGAACAGCGCGAGGGGCGAGCCGGCCGCCGCGTTGGCGGCGACGAGGCGGCGGAAGCCGACGTCGTCGCCCGACGAGTCCTTGACGCCCGCGAGGACGCCCTCGGTGCCGAGCCGGACGAGCAGGTCCGCGGGGAGCTTCGTCCGCACGCGCACCGGGATGTCGTACGCGAACAGCGGCACGTCGACGGCGGCCGCGACGGCCCGCAGGTGGCGCTCGATCTCGTCGAGGTCGTTGAGCGCGTAGACGGGGGCTGTGGCGACGACCGCGTCCACCCCGCCCGCCACGAGCGCCTTCGCCTGCTCGACGACGCGCGCCGTCGTCAGGTCGATGGCGCCGCCCATGACGGGCACGCGGCCCGCGGCCGTGCGCACGACGGTCCGCACGACGACGTCGCGCTGCGCGTCGGTGAGGTAGGCGACCTCGCCGGTCGACCCGAGCACGAACAGGCCGTGCACGCCCTCGGTGACGAGGTGGTCCACGAGACGCTCGAGGGACGCGACGTCGACCTCGCCCTCGGTCGTGAGCGGGGTGAGGACGGGCGGGACGATCCCGCGGAAGGGGGTGGTCACGAGGAGCTCCGGTTCTGGGTTCAGCGGTGTGGTGGTCGGGGTGGTGCCCGGCGTCGGGCGGGGCGCGGCGGCGCTCACAGGAGCGCGGGCGCCGCGCCGAGCAGGGTGCGGGTGTAGTCGTCCTGGGGGTCGTCGAGCACGCGCGCGGCGGGGCCGGACTCGACGATGCGGCCGCCCTGCATGACGACGATCTCGTCGGAGACGTGGCGTACCGTCTGGATGTCGTGCGAGATGAAGACCATCCCCAGGTCGAGCTCGGCCTTGAGGTCGGCGAGCAGGTTGAGGATCTGGGCCCGCACGGACACGTCGAGCGCGGACGTGGGCTCGTCGGCGACGATCACGTCCGGCGCGAGCGCGAGGGCGCGCGCGATGGCGACGCGCTGCCGCTGCCCGCCGGAGAGCTGGCCGGGCAGCGCGTCGAGCGCCGACTCGGGCAGCCCGACGAGGTGCACGAGCTCGCGCACGCGCGCCTCGCGCGACGCGGCGTCGCCGACGCGGTGCACGTCGAGCGGGTCCCGCAGGGCGTCCCGCACGCGCATGCGCGCGTTGAGCGCGGTGGCCGGGTCCTGGAACACGACGGACACGACCCGCCCGACGTCGCGCCGCACGCGCGTCGTGTACTTGTCGACCGGCTGCCCGCGGAAGCGGATCTCGCCGGACGTCGGCGCCTGCAGCCCGACGAGCACCTTCGCCATGGTCGACTTGCCCGAGCCGGACTCGCCGACGATCCCGAGCGTGCTGCCGCGGCGGACCGCGACGCTCACGTCGTTCACGGCGTGCACCCGGTTGGCCTTGAAGAGCGTGCCCGTGCGGGCCTTGAAGACGACGTGCACGCCGCGCAGCTCGACGACGGGGGTGTCGCGGTCGGTCGCGGACCCCCGCTCCGCGGCGGTCGGGGTCTGGTCAGTGGCGCTCATCGCGTCCCTCCGGTGGTGATCGGGGCCGGGCCACCGCCCGCGACGGCGCCGACCGGCTCGTCCGGCGGCATCGCGACGAGGTGCTGCCCGTCCGCGTCCACGGCGCGCAGCACGGGCCGCACGTCGAGGCCACGGTCGGGGCGCGACGAGCGCGGCGCGAACCGGTCGCCCGTCGGGAAGTCGCGCGGCGACGGGACCGTGCCAGGGATCTGGTGCAGGCGCGTGGAGCGCTGCTCGATCGAGAGCACCGCGCCGAGCAGGCCCTGCGTGTACTCGTGGCGGGGGTCGGTGAGCAGCTCGCTCGTCGGCGCCTGCTCGACGACCTGGCCCGCGTACATGACCGTGATGCGGTGCGCGATCTGCGCGACGAGCGCGAGGTCGTGGCTGACGAACACCATCGCGAAGCCGAGCTTGACGCGCAGCTCGTCGAGCAGCGCGACCACCTGGGCCTGGACGGTGACGTCGAGCGCCGTCGTCGGCTCGTCCGCGATGACCAGCTTGGGGTCGCGCGTGAGGGCCATGGCGATGAGCACGCGCTGGCGCTGCCCGCCGGAGAGCTCGTGCGGGTAGCTCTTGAGCGTGCGCTCCGGGTCGAGGCCCACGAGCTCGAGGAGCTCCTCGGCCGTGCGGGTCCCGCCGCGGCGCGTGAGCTGCTTCATCTGCGCACGGACGAGCATCGACGGGTTGAGCGAGCTCAGCGCGTCCTGGTAGATCATCGCGATCTCGGTGCCGCGCAGCGCCGCGCGCTCGCGGTTGCCCATCGCGAGCAGGTCCTTGCCGCCGTACCGGATCTCGCCGCTGATCTGCGCGGAGGGGTCCAGCAGGCCCATCACGGCGAGCGACGTGATCGACTTGCCGCAGCCGGACTCGCCGACCAGCGCCATGGTCTCGCCGGGGCGGACCGAGAAGGAGACGTCGTCGACGACCGCGACGTCCCCGTGGCGCGGAAAGCGGATGGACAGGTTGCGCACCTCGAGCAGGGGCTCGGCGTCGCCGTCGTACACGGGCCGGTCGGTGCGGGCCGACTCGGCCGCGCGCAGCGTCGCGAGGCGCGAGGCGAGGGGCACGGCGCGCCCGACGTGCGGGACGTCCGGCTCGACGTCGGGCACGACCGGCTCGGACTCGGCGAGCCGCGCCTCGTCCGCCGTCTCGACCGGCTCGTCGGCGTCCATCGCGGTGAGCTCGGCGGCGACGGCCGCGTCGTCGGAGTCGGTCACGACGGCCTTGGCCGGGGTGGCGCGCGTCGCCCGCGGGGCGGCGACCATCGCGTCCGTCATGCCCTCGGAGAGGATGTTGAGGCACAGGACCGTGAGCATGATGGCCAGGCCGGGGAAGAACGTCGCCCACCAGTAGCCGCCCATGACGAGGTCGCGGCCGGCGGCGATGATGTTGCCCCACGAGGGCTCCGGGTCGGGGACGCCCGCCTGGATGAAGGACAGCGACGCCTCGAAGACGATCGCGTCGGCCACGAGCACGGTGGTGAACACCAGCACGGGCGCCGCGCAGTTGCGGGCGACGTGCTTCGCGAGGATCCAGGCCGTGCGGGCGCCCATGACGCGGGTCGCGGCGACGTAGTCCTCGCCGTACTGGTCGAGGATGTTGGCCCGCACGACGCGCGTGAGCTGCGGCGTGTAGAGGAACGCGATCGTCAGCACGAGCACGGGCAGCGAGCGGCCGAAGACCGAGACGAACACGGCGGCCAGCGCGATGCCGGGGAACGACATGACGATGTCGAGCACGCGCATGAGGGTCTCGGAGACGCTCTTGCGGGCCGTCGCGGCGACTGCGCCGAGCACGGCGGCCGCGGCGAGCGCGATGGCGGTGGCCCCGAGGCCGATGACGAGCGAGTACCGCGCGCCGTAGACGACGCGGGAGAAGATGTCGCGCCCCTGGCGGTCGGTGCCGAACCAGTTCTCCGCGCTCGGGGGCTGGACGGGCGTGCCGGTGGCGAGCGGGTCGTGGCTCGCGACGAGCGGCGCGAAGACGGCCGCGAGCGCCACGAGGAGCACGAACGCGAGGGAGATCTTGGACCCGAGGGGCAGCGCGCGCAGGCGCAGCCCGGGGGTCGAGAGTCGTTCGGTGAGCTGTCGGCGCACGTCACACCGTCCTGATCCGCGGGTTGACGAGCACGTAGAGCATGTCGACCACGATGTTGATGAGCACGAACGCGAGCGCCACGGTGAGGGTCACGCCCTGCACGAGGTTGGGCTCGTTGTTGGTGACGCCGTTGAGGATGAGCGTGCCCATGCCGGGCAGCGCGAAGATGATCTCGATGACGACGGCGCCGCCGATGAGGTAGCCGACGCGCAGGCCGAGGACCGTGATCGGGGTGATGAGCGCGTTGCGCAGCACGTTGCGCCCGACGACGACGTGGCGTGGGATGCCCGCGCCGATCGCGGTGCGGACGTAGTCCTTGTCGAGCTCCTCGACGACGGACGTGCGCACGACGCGCGTGAGCTGGCCGACGACGGGGATCGCGAGCGCGAGCGCGGGCAGCGTCATGCGCGCGAGATAGCCGCCGAGGTCCTCGGACGGGTCGGGCAGGGGCCCGCTCGCGGGCAGCCACCCGGCGCTCAGCGTGACGACCTGGATGAGCAGCACCGCGAGCCAGAACGACGGCGTCGCGAGGGACGCGACGGACACGACGCGGATCGCCTTGTCGGGCCAGCGGTCGCGGTAGAGCGCCGCGAGGATGCCCATGACGAGCGCGGCCACGACGGCGATGACGAGGCCCATGAGCGTGAGCTGCAGGGTGATCGGCAGGGCGCGCGCGACCTCGTCGGCCACGGGCACCTGGCGTGCGCTGAACGTGCCGAGGTCCCCGTGCAGGAGGCCGCCGAGGAACGCGACGTACCGGACGAGGAGCGGGTCGTTGAGCCCGTTGGCCTCGCGGTACGCCTCGCGCGCCTCGACCGAGGCACCCTCGCCGAGGGCCTGGATCGCGGGGTCGACCTGCGAGAACGACATCACGAGGAACACGAGGAACGTGATGCCGAGGATCATGATCGGCAGCTGCAGGAGGCGGCGTCCGACGAGTCGCAGCAGCGCGCTCATGGTCGACCTCCTGGTGCGTCGGGGGTGCGGTGCATGTCTGTCCGTTCTGGGTGCCGGGCGGGTACCGGGCCCCTCGCCGGGGCGGGCGAGGGGCCCGGGGTCGGTCGGCGCCGAGGGCTACGCGCCCGCGGCTACTTGACGAGGCCGGCGTCGAGGAACGACAGGCCCGTGATGGGCAGCGGCTCGAAGCCGGAGAGCGTGTCGCCGTCCCACGCGGTCGGCAGCTTGCGGTGCAGCAGCGGGTAGAGCGGCACCTCGGTGGAGATCAGGTCGAACGCCTGGTTCCACAGCTCCTGCTGCTCGTCGCCCGACGTGCGGACGGCGGCGTCGAGGATGCCCTGGAGCTCGGCGAACTTCGGGTCGTCGTTCCAGCGGTAGCGCGACTGCGACCACACGTTGTCGCCGTACCACCAGCGCATGAGCAGGTCGGGGTCGTTGCCGAAGACGGACGGGTCGCCGGGCGCCACCATGACCTGCAGGTCGCCGTTGTCGACCCTGGTGTACTGGCCGCCGGACTGGCCGATGTCGAGCGTCGTGTCGACGCCGATCGCGTCGAGGTTCTCCTTGATGAGCGGCGCGATGTCCGCGACCCAGCCGGTGTCGGTGGTGAGCAGCGTGATGGACAGGTCGCTCACGCCGGCCTCGGCGAGCAGCGACTTCGCCTTCTCCGGGTCGTACGAGTAGACGGTCGACGCCTCCTGGTAGTTCGGGTGGCTCTGCGGCAGGAAGCTCGTGGCCGCGGCGCCGTTGCCGAGGAGCCCGTTGTCGATGATCTTGTCCATGTCGAGCGCGTAGAAGAACGCCTGGCGCACGCGGACGTCGTCGAACGGGGGCAGGTCGGTGTTGAACATCATGAAGAGCGTGCCGAACGACTGGACCGACTCGACGTCCACGGCGCCCTCGAGCGTCGGGACGTCGATGTAGGGGACGTCCTCGATCGCGCTGACCGTGCCGGAGCTCATCGCGGTGACGCGCGCCGCGGGGTCGGACAGCAGGTTCCACACGAGACCGGCGGCCAGCGCGGGACGACGGCCGTTGTAGTCGTCGAAGCGCTCGAACGTGATCTTGTCGTCGGGCGTCGCCTGGGTCATCTTGAACGGGCCGGTGCCGACGGGCAGGGCGTTGAACGCCTCGTAGTCGGACTCGACGAGCGCCTTGGGGACGACCTTGACGACCGAGAGACGCTCGGGGACGAGGCTGAACGGGTACTTGAGGTTGATCGAGACCGTGTCGTCGTCGACGGGGGTGACGGACTCGATGAAGTCGATGAAGCCGGCGTAGAGCGACTCGCTCGCCGGGTCGAGGACGCGCGCGAAGCTGAAGACGACGTCGTCGACGGTGACGGGCGTGCCGTCGTGGAAGACCGCGCCCTCGCGGATGTCCACCTCGTAGTGGGTGTCGTCGACCTGCGCCGGGAGGTCGGTGCCGAGCGCCGCGTAGACCTCGCGCGTCGCGGGGTCGAGCTCGGTGAGTCCCTCGAACACGTGCCAGTTCGCGGCTACTGTCACGGCACCGGTGGTGATCATCGGGTCGAAACCACCGGAGAGGGAGTACGAGATGCCCGCCTCGATCACGGCGTCCTGGTCGATCTCGCCCTGGGCGGCGGTGCCCTGGGTCGGGTCGTCCTGCGCGGCGTCGCCACCCGAGCACGCCGCGAGGCCGAGCGCGAGCACGACGCCCGCGGCGACCGCAGCGACTCCCCGGCGACGGGGAGGTGAGCTGACGTGAAGCTTCATTGGTTCTCCTGACATGAGACCGACACTCTTCCGGAGAGAAGATGTCTGATGTCTGACGTTGTGTAGCATGACACTAGGACCAGAAACCGAAGGGGTCAAGATGGCGACACCACGGCGGAGGAGCTTCGCGACGCTCGACGCCTCCAGAGCCGGCAGCACCGGTGCGACCGCACCGCGGCGGACCACCACCGCCGACCGGATCAAGGACTTCATCCTCGGCGAGGGGCTGCGGCCCGGGGACCCGCTCCCCACCGAGGCCGAGCTGTGCGAGCACCTCGGCGTCTCCCGGTCGAGCGTGCGCGAGGCGATCCGCACCCTGTCGACCCTCGACATCGTCGAGGTCCGCCACGGGCACGGCACGTTCGTCGGGAGCATGTCGCTCGACGCGCTCGTCGAGGCGCTCGTCTTCCGCGGCGTCCTGTCCCCGGGCGACGACCTGCGGGCGCTGCGCGACGTCGTCGAGGTGCGCCAGTCCCTCGACCTCGCCATGGCCGAGCGCATCGTCGCGAGCCTCACCGGGACGTCGAACCCCGAGCTGCACGCCCTCGTCGACGAGATGGTCGCCGCGGCGTCGCAGGGCCAGTCGTTCCCCACCCAGGACCGGGCCTTCCACACCGGCCTGCTCGCGCGGCTCGACAACTCGCTCGTCGGGCAGCTCGTCGCCGCGTTCTGGGACGTGCACACCGCCGTGATCCCCAAGCTCGGGCTCTCCGTCGCCGCCGACCTCGACCAGACCGCCCGCGCGCACGGCGCGATGCTCGACGCCGCCGAGGCCGGCGACGTCGACGCGTTCCGGGCCGCCGTCGCCTCGCACTACCAGCCGATCGACCGGGCCCTCGGGGTGACGACCGCGTGAGACCCCAGCACCTCCCCCCGGCCGGGCGACCGTCGAGCCGCCGCCCCGTCGGGATCGCCGTCGTGGGCATCGGGGCGTTCGCGCGCGAGCACCTCACGGCCCTCGCGGCGCTCGACGGCGCGGACGTGCGCTGGGTCGTCGGGCACGACCTGGAGCGCACCCGTGCGCTCGCGGCGCTCGTCCCCGGTGCCCGGGCGACGACCGCCCTCGACGAGGCGCTCGCGGACGACGCCGTGCACGCCGTGGACGTCGTCACCGCGACGCCCACGCACGCGCGCGACACGATCGCCGCGGGCGAGGCCGGCAAGCACGTCCAGGTCGAGAAGCCGGCGGCGCTGTCGCTGCCCGAGCTCGACGCGATGGTCGCGGCGACCGAGGGCCGGGGCACGACGCTCGTCGTCGGGCAGACCGTGCGCTTCCAGCCCGCCGTGACGGCGCTCGCCGCCGCGGCCCGCCGGGGCGAGATCGGCACCCCGCGGCTCGCGCACATCTCCTGGTACACGGGCCACGCGTGGCCCGCCGGGTGGCGCGGCTGGCAGCTCGACCCGGAGCTCTCGGGCGGGCACCCCGTGCACAACGGCACCCACATCATGGACGCCGCGACGTGGCTGCTCGACGACGAGCCGGTCGAGGTCTTCGCGCGCGGCTTCCGCACGTTCTCGCCCGACATGGAGTCGCCCGACTCGTTCCACGTGCAGCTCCGCACGGCGTCGGGCGCGCTCGCGACGCTCGAGCTCTGCTACGCGCTGCGCCGCCGCGGCGAGCTCGTGCGCCGGGTCGTGCTCGTGGGGACCGAGGGGACGCTCGCGCACTCGACCACCGAGGAGGACGGCCTGCACTCCGACGCCACGACCGCCCCGCCCGTCTCCGTCGAGGGCGCGCTGGGGATCCAGCTCGCGCACTGGCTCGACGTGGTGCGCGGCGACGCGGCGCCCGTCGTCACGACGCCGCAGGTGCGGGCCGCGCTCGCGACCGCGCTCGCCGCGCAGCGCTCGCTCGTCTCCGGGCGGCGCGAGCGCGTCGCCGACGTCCCCGGCTACGCGACCACGGGGGTGGCCGCATGAGCGCCGTCCTGCGCGTCGCGTTCGCGTCGGCCGTGCGCCATGCGGCCGACTACCTGCGCATCCTCGCCGCCGACGACCGCGTCGAGCTCGTCGGCGTCGTCGAGGAGGCGGACGCGCCCGGCTGGGTGCGCGACGACTCGCGCGCCGTGGCCGAGCGCGCCGGGGTGCCGTACGCCGAGGTCGCCGACGTGGCCGCGGTCGCGGAGGCCCTGGGCAGCGCGGTCGACCTCGTCGTCGTGTGCGCCGAACCGACCCGGCACGCGCGCCTGGCGGCGGCGCTGCTGGAGGCGGGCCTCGACGTGCTCGTCGACAAGCCCGTCGCGACGACCCTCGCCGACGCCGACCACCTCGTCGCCGTCGCCGCCCGCACCGGGCGGACGTGCGCCGTCGTGAACCGCACGCACGCGCCCGCGCTGCGCCGCCTGCGCGCGTGGGTCGACGCCGGCCACGTGGGCCTGCCGCGCCACCTGGACCTCGAGTTCCTCGCGTCCGGCGCCCACTTCGCGACGTCGGTCGAGCGCCCGGGCCTCGTCGTCGACCGCGAGCTCTCCGGAGGCGGCGAGCTGCTGAACTTCCTCGGCTACTGCGCCGACGCGGCGCACCACCTCACCGGGCTGCGCACCGTCGAGGTGCACGCGTTCGCGGGGTCGCTCTTCCTCGAGCCGCACCGCGAGGCCGGGGTCGAGGACACGGCGGTCGTCACGCTCGAGCTGGAGCGTGGCGTGACCGCGACGATCACCCTCGGGCGCGTCCCGGTCGCGCCCGGCGGGACGCCCACCACGTCGTCGGTGCGGCTGCTCGGGTCGCACGGCCACGCAGTCGCCGACGACGACGCCCCGGCGGTCGCGCGGTTCGGCGCGGACGGTCGGACGACGATCGCCGCGGACGCGGGCCAGGTCGCCGCGGCGGCGTACCTGCGGCACGTGGTCGGGGCGGTGCTGGCCGGCGGACGGCCGGACTACGGGATCGAGGAGGCGCGCGCGTCGCTCGCCGTGATCGACGCGGCGTACCGCTCGGTCGAGACGGGCGACGTGGTCGCGGTGGAGCACCGGCCGGTGCCCGAGGAGGCGAGGGTCTGATGGAGGTCGTGATCGCTCCGGCGGAGCGGTTGGCGGTGCTGGCTGCGGATGCCGTGGAGGCGGTGGTGCGGTCGGGTCCGGGGGCGGTGCTGGGGTTGGCGACGGGGTCGTCGCCGTTGAAGGTGTACGACGAGCTGGTGCGGCGTCATGTGCAGGAGGGGTTGTCGTTCGCGAGGGTGCGGGCGTTCATGCTGGACGAGTACGTGGGGTTGCCGGTCGATCATCCGCAGCGGTACCGCAACGTGATCGAGACCGAGATCGCCTCGCGGGTGGACTTCGCCCCGGGTGCGGTGCAGGGTCCGGACGGCAACGCGGAGGACCTGGTGGCGGCGTGCGCGGCGTACGAGGAGTCGATCGCGGGGGCGGGGGGTGTGGACCTGCAGATCCTGGGGATCGGGACGGACGGGCACATCGCGTTCAACGAGCCGGGGTCGTCGTTGGCGTCGCGGACGCGGATCAAGACGTTGACGGCCCAGACGCGCGAGGACAACGCGCGGTTCTTCGGTGACGACGTGGAGCGGGTGCCGCGGCACTGTCTGACGCAGGGTCTGGCGACGATCATGTCGGCGCGGCACCTGGTGCTGCTGGCCACGGGCAAGGGCAAGGCGGAAGCGGTGCACCAGCTGGTGGAGGGCCCGGTGAGCGCGATGTGGCCCGCGACGATCATGCAGATGCACCCGCACGCCACGGTCCTGGTCGACGACGCGGCGGCCTCGCGCCTGCAGCTGGGCGACTACTACCGCCAGACGTACGCGTCCAAGCCCGACTGGCAGGGCCTCTAGCCCGCCGCACGGGCGGCTCGACGACGCCCGGACTTCACCCGCTCGAGAACTGGACGCCTGTCCAGTTGGGTGTCTAGGTTGAGGCCCAGCCGATGCCCGCACCACAGCCCCCTGCAGGTGCGGGCATCGGCGACGACGGCGGTGCCGCCTCATCGTGTCCGACACGCCCGTGCCCCTGCTGCTCCGGTCCCGCTGGTCCGCGGGGGTACGGCGGCGCCCGTGGACGACGACCGCCGAGACCCGACCGACCACGACCCGACGGGAACCACCATGAGCACCTCGACCGGGCGCCGCGCCGCCGGGCGGGCCACCGCCGCCGCCGCCCTCGCTGCCACCGCCGCGCTCCTCGCGGGGCCGGCCCACGCGGCGGAGGGCGACACCTACGTGCCGACCGAGCCCTCGATGCGACTGACGACCCTCGCGCCCGTGTGCGAGAGCGACGCCGCGTACCTCGACTACGCGATCGAGGTGGAGGGCACGGACCACGACACCGCGACGGTCACGTGGATCAACCCCGACGGCGAGAGCGTCGTGCAGAGCGGGCTCCCGCTCTCGGGCCGCCTCCTGTGGCCCGGTGCGGTCGTCGACGACTCCGGCCGCGGGGTCGACTGGCCCGGCTGGCGCCTCGAGGACGGCCGGTGGGTCGAGGGCGACGAGTACGACTGGGTGCGCCCCTCCGTCGACGTCCGCTTCGAGGTCAACCCCCACGTCGTCGTGACGACCGTCTACCCGCCGGCGTCCCCCGACTGCGCGACGAACCCGCCCGGGCTCGGCGACCCGGCCGGCGTCGTCCCGGTCTCGAGCACGGTCAGCGCCTCCGCGGCGAACCCGGGCCTCGCGGAGACCGGCGTGAGCGCCGCCCTGTACGCCGGGATCGCCGCGGTGCTCGCCGCCGCGGGCACCGCCGTCGTGATCGCGTCCCGCCGGACCCGCCGCGGCTGAGCCGCCGGAGAGCTCCGACCCACCCCGACGCCCGTCGGCCGCGCACCCCGCGCGGCCGGCGGGCGTCGTGCTGTCCGCGCGCCGCCCTTGACCCTGCCGACCCGCCGGGCTACCTTCCTGACGTCAGACATCTGACATCATCTGTTCAAGCGTTCTCGGCAGCGTCGCCGCGTTCCCCCGTGACCGTCCGCCCGCGCCGAGCACCGACCGGAAGGAACGGCATGATCGGACACCTCCGCAGACCCGCGCACCGCGCGGTGACCGTCGCCGCGACGCTCGCGCTCGCGGTGGGCGGCGTCGTCGCCCCCGTCACGACGGCGTCGGCCCACCACACGACCCTCGCCCCCGACTTCGACCTCGCGCCCGCCACCGGCGGACCGGGCTCGTACACCGAGCAGCAGCTCGCGACGAACGGCCAGGGCGGCTTCCCCAACTACCGCATCCCGGCGCTCACCGTGGCGCCCAACGGCGACGTCCTCGCCTCGTACGACGGCCGCCCCACCGCGGCCGACTCCCCCGGGCCGAACTCGATCCTCCAGCGCCGCTCCACCGACGACGGCGTCACGTGGGGGCCGCAGGAGGTCGTCGCCGCCGGGAAGACCACCGCGCCGATCGAGGGCTACTCCGACCCGAGCTACGTCGTCGACCGGGAGACGGGGACGATCTTCAACTTCCACGTGAAGTCCTACGACCAGGGCTTCGGCGGCTCCCGGCCGGGCGTCGACCCGACCGCGCGCGACGTCATCCACGCCAACGTCTCCGCCTCCACGGACGACGGCCGCACGTGGACCCACCGCACCATCACCGCCGACGTCACCGCGGACCTCGGGTGGCGCTCGCGCTTCGCCGCGTCGGGCCAGGGCATCCAGCTCCGGTACGGCCCCCACGCGGGCCGGCTCGTGCAGCAGTACACGATCATCAACGGCTCCGGCCAGTTCCAGGCCGTGTCCGTCTACTCCGACGACCACGGCGCGACGTGGCAGGTCGGGCAGCCCGTCGGCACGGGCATGGACGAGAACAAGACCGTCGAGCTCTCGGACGGGCGCGTCATGCTCAACTCGCGCGACTCCGCCGGGTCGAAGTACCGCAAGGTCGCGTACTCGACCGACGGCGGCGTGACGTACGGGCCGGTCACCCTCGACACCGAGCTGCCCGACCCGACCAACAACGCGTCGATCGTGCGCGCCTACCCGAACGCGCCGCAGGGGTCGGCCGAGGCGAAGGTGCTCCTCTTCTCGAACGCCGCGTCGCAGACCGGGCGCGTCAACGGCACCGTCCGCGTCAGCTACGACGACGGCGAGACGTGGCCCGTCGCGCGCGTCTTCCAGCCGGGCGGCATGGCGTACTCGACGCTCGCCACGCTCGCGGACGGGACCGTCGGCCTGCTCTACGAGCCCGGCGGCGGCGGGGGCGGCATCCGGTTCGCCAAGCTCGACCACGACTGGCTCCTCGCGGCCCCGAGCAGCACGCCGGGCGAGGTCGAGGTCACCGCGGCGAGCGTCACGAGCGCGACCCCGGCCGGCGGCTGGAAGGTCGGCGACGTCGTCACCTACTCGTTCACGGTGACCAACCTGTCCGACGCCGTGACGACCGTCTCGCCGACGGGGAACCTCGAGCGGTTCGACCCCGCGCAGGGCGCGCCGAACTGCCGCTACCGCAACCTCGGGGCGCGCGCGGCGTACACGTGCACGTCCGCCCGGCACACGATCACGCAGGCCGACCTCGACGCGGGCTTCTTCGCCCCGCGCACCACGTGGACGTCGACGTCCGGCACGACCGTCACCACCGTGGAGCACGAGGGTCCCGGCGTGTACTTCGGCGCGCCCGGGAACATCAGCGTGCGCGGGACGCACGCGAACCCGCAGCCGTCGTACGCCGTGGGCGACCGCCTGAGCTTCACGTTCGACGTGCGCAACCTCTCGACGGCCGCGACCCAGGTCGTGCCGACGGGCAACCTCGCCGGGCTCGACCCCGCGAACGCCGCGCAGAACTGCCGGTACCGGAACCTCCCGGCCGAGGGGTCGTACACGTGCACCTTCGCCTACCACGTCGTCACGCAGGCCGACCTCGACCGCGGGTCGTTCACGCCCGCCACGACGTGGACCTCGACCTCCGGGTCGAGCGTGACGGTCGTCGAGCTCGACGGTCCGACGGTCGAGCTCGCCGCCGCCCCGGCCGCGCTCGCGGTCCAGGCGACGAGCCGCTGCCTCGCCGGCGGCGCGTACGTCGCGGTCACGGCGCGCAACACCGGCGACGAGCCCGCCGACGTCACGCTGCGCACGCCGTACGGCGAGCGCACGGTGGGGGGCGTCCAGCCGGGCCGGGCGGCGTACCAGTCGTTCGCGGTCCGCGCGGCGTCGGTCGACGCCGGGAGCGCGAGCGCCGGGACGGCCACGGCGGCCGTGGACGCCGACTTCGCGGCGGCCGACTGCTCCTGACACCGGGAGCGCCGGCCGGGTGACGCGGGGGCGTCACCCGGCCGGGACGGCGTCGGTGCGGGCGGGAGCACCGGCCGACCGGCGCGAGAGCAGCGCGGCGGCGAGGAAGCAGACGGCGCCGAGGAGCGTCCCGGCGTCGTCCCACCACGCGCTCAGGTACGTGCCCGTGGACGGGTCGACGTACGCCCCGACGGCGGACGCCGCGAAGGCGACGGAGCCGATCATGTTCAGCCACGTGCCGTGCCACGTGCGCGCGTCGGTATCCCACAGATGGCCCCGGTCGCGCGTCGCGAGGACCGCGAGCGCCGACGACACGAGGAACGCGACCGAGCCGTAGGCGTCGGGCCTCCACCCCACCCACAGCGCGGTCGGGGCCTTCACGGCCGCCACGAGGGCCGCCGTCGTGCTCACGTTGAAGCACAGCGTCCCGACGAGCTGCACGGCCGCGGACCACCAGTCCCAGCGGTCGGCGGGCGGCGTGCCCGTGCGGGGCGGGCGGCGCCCGCTCAGGCCGAGCTGGACGAACGCCGCGGCCGTGAAGAAGACCGAGCCGACGACGAACGTCACCCCGGTCGCCACGGCGCCCACCGCGCCCGCGTACGGCGGGAGCGCGCCGACGAGGAAGCACAGCGACCCCGCCGCGAACCCCCACGCCTCGCGCCGCAGGCGGCGCCCCGGGTCGGCGGTGCGGGTCCGGGTCATGCTCGTCCTTCCGCCGTGCCGGGCCGGCCCGCGCGACGGCGGACCGGCCGTGTCAGGCGAGGATGCGGGCCTTCTGGGCCTCGAACTCTGCCGGGGTGAGCACGCCCTGGTCGCGGAGCGCGGCGAGCTGCGTGAGCTGCTCGATGCGCGCGTCCGTGGCCGCCGGGGCAGGTGCCGGCGCGGCGTACTGCGGTGGCGGCGCCGCGTACTGCGGCTGCTGCGGCGGGGCCGCGTACTGCGGCTCCTCCTGCGCGGCCCAGCGGCCCGCCTGGCGGCGCGAGACACGGTTCGAGACGGCGGTCGCCGTCCCGGCGACGACGGCGGTGCGGGCGACGCCGCGGAGCAGTCCTGGCACGGTGGTCTCCTTCCTGGCGCCGGTCAGCCGACCGGCTCGGTAGCGTCCAGCGACGCGATGAGCGCCTGGACCGGGATGCGCCCGCTCGCGACGAGCTGGGCACCGTTGCGGCGCAGCGCGGTCGCGAAGGGCGCCGCCCACACGTTCTCGTACACCAGCACGACGGCCGTCATGCCGGGCTCGACGGCGTCCACCGCCTGCGCGAGGTCGTCGTCGTCGAGCAGCCCCGACCGCGCGCCCTCGAACACCGCGAGCTCCGTCGACCCGTCGTCGAGCTCCTCGAGCCCGACGGCCGTCACGCCGCCGTCGTCCTCGCGGCGCACGACCACCAGGTCGAGCACGCGGATGATGCCGCGGTCCACGAGGTCGACGAGGTAGGGGAACGCGGCGTCGCCCGTCGCGCGGTCCGTCGGGAGCTCGACGACGAGGAAGTCGACGGGCCCGCTCTCCCGGAGGTCGTCGAGCCCGTCACCGGGCCCGTCGCTGAGTTCCTGCGTCATCGTGGCGTCCTCCCCGCGTCCGTCCCGCGCGGCGCACGGGATCGACCCCCAGGCTCGCCCCCGGGCGCCGTCCGCGTCCTCACCCGGGAAGTGTGAAGTCGCGTCACAGGTACGCGACGTGCACGCCGTCGATGCGCCCGTCGAGCGCGAACGGCATCCGGTCCGCGTACGCGCGCGACACCGCGCCCCCGTACGCGCGTCCCACGTCGAGGCAGTCGTTCGCGGAGAACAGCAGCGGCGCGCTGACGGGCACCGTGCCGGAACCGACCTCCTCGCCGTCGAGCCGCAGCACGACGTCGAGCGGCCCGGCCGGCCGCGGCTCGGCGTACGTCGTGACGATCTCGACCGTGTGGTCGCCGGCGGCGAGCGGCGCGCCCGACCGCACCACGGTCCGCTGGACGAGGAAGAGGTTGTACTCGTAGGTGAGGACGCCGTCGAGCAGGAAGCAGGTCAGCCCGCCGCCCGCGCCCCCGAGCTTGTAGAGCACGCCGTTCGCGGCGTCGGGGACGGAGAGCCGGATCTCGACCCGGTTCGGGCGGTTGCCCAGCGCCGGCGCGCAGAACTCCGGGATGCGCACGGTGTCCCCCGAGAGGTCCCACGCGGTGTACGGGGGGCTGATCCGGTCCTCCGGGTGCATGACCGGCACCCACAGACCGCCGCCCACCGGGAGCGCGTCGTTGCGCGCCGCCTCGATCGCGAAGAGCTCCTTGAGCTCGGCGAGCTTCTCGGGGTGATCTGCGGCGAGGTCGTGCGCCTGGCTCCAGTCCTCGTCGAGGTGGTAGAGCTCCCACCGGTCCTGGTCCGGGGTCCACGTCTGGATCCCGGCCGGCATCCCCTGGACCCACGGCAGGCGTGGGCCGGTCGCCGACGCCATCCAGCCGTCGGAGTAGATCGACCGGCTGCCCATGATCTCGAAGTACTGCGTCCGACGGCGGCCCTCGGCGCCGGCGTCGTCGATCGAGTACGCGAGGCTCGTCCCGTCGATCGGGTCCTGCGGGACGCCGTTCACCGTCTCCGGGTGGGAGATGCCGAGGATCTCGTAGATCGTCGGCACCAGGTCCACGACGTGGTGGAACTGGGTGCGCGGCACGGGGTCGGGCTCGATGTGCCCGGGCCAGCTCACGAACATCGGGTTCCGCGTGCCGCCGAGGTGGGAAGCGAGCAGCTTCATGCCCTGGTACGGCGACGACCCGGCCCACGCCCACGCGGCGTGGTACTGGTTGTCCGTCGCGGGGGTGCCGAGCGCGTCGAGGCCCCCGAGCTCCTCCAGGGCGGCGATGTGCTGCTCGACCGTCGAGGGGATGCCGTTCTGGGCGAGCAGCTCGCTGATCGTCCCGTTCTGTCCCTCCCCCGACGAGCCGTTGTCGCCCCAGATGTAGACGACGATCGTGTCGTCCGCGTAGCCGAGCCGCTCCACCTCGTCGAGCAGGCGCCCGGCCTGCACGTCCGCGTGCTCGCCGAACCCCGCGGCGACCTCCATGAGCCGCGCCTGGAACGCCTTCTGGTCGTCGGGGATGTCGTCCCAGCCGGCGAGGCTCTCCGGGCGCGGGGTGAGCTCCGCGTCGTCGGGCACCCAGCCCGCCGCCTTCGCTCCCGCGAGGGCCCGCTCCCGGTAGGCGTCCCACCCGTCGTCGAACGCGCCGGCGTACCTGTCCGCCCACTCCTTCATGACGTGGTGCGGCCCGTGCAGCGCGCCGGTGGCCCAGTAGACGAAGAACGGCTTGTCCGGCGCGTTCGCCTTGTGGTCGCGCAGCCACCGCATCGCGTCGTCGGCGATGTCCTCGCTGAGGTGGTAGCCCTCCTCCGGCGTCCTCGGCGGCAGGGTCGGGGTCGTGTTGCGCACGAGGTGCGGCTCGTACTGCGACGCCTCGCCCGCGAGGAAGCCGTAGAAGTACTCGAACCCGTACCCGGTGGGCCAGCGGTCGAACGGGCCGGCCGTCGTCGTCTCCTCCGCCGGGGTGTTGTGCCACTTGCCCCACGCGCCGGTCGCGTACCCGTACTGGCGCAGCACCTCCGCGATCGTCGCGCTGCTCTTCGGGATGTGCCCCGAGTAGCCGTCCCAGTCGTTCGCGAGCTCCGCGATCTGGCCGTTGCCCACGCGGTGGTGGTTGCGCCCGGTGAGCAGGGACGCGCGCGTCGGCGAGCACATCGCGGTCGTGTGGAAGCGGTTGTACCCGATGCCGTTCGCGCGCACCCGGTCGAGCGTCGGGGTGCGGACGGCGCCCCCGAGCGTCGTCGGGAGCGCGGGCCCCGCGTCGTCGATGAGGATCACCACGACGTTCGGCGCGTCCTGAGGCAGGTGGCGTTCCGGCGGGCGCGGGGAGTACGTCGACTCCTGGATCGTCCGGCCCGCGACGCTGCCGGAGCGGCGGGGCGGGAACGGCAACGACCGCTCCGTGGGCAGGGGCGGTCCGACGACCGTCCGGCGGGGCTCGGTGCTCATCCACTCTCTCCCGTCTGTCCTGGGCCGTGCGGACCGACGCCGTGGCCCGCCCCGGGTGCGGACCTGCCGAGGTGCGGTGGGCGGGTGCGACGTCGTCGCCGACCGGCGCGCAGCAGGTCGGCGCGGCGGAGGGCATCGGCTCGACCGTACGGACGACGAGCGAGGCGCGGCATCACCCGCGACGGGCGAACCGGGTGGGCTCGACGCCGCCACACCCGACTCCGCGAGGAGACCTGGGTGGACCTGCCGGGACGGGTGCGCACCGCCTGACCGGGCGGCAGATCGGCCATGATGGTCCTCGGTGTCGCACGCGGCCAGGGTCGTCGACCGCGACGTGCACGGTACCGGGACCGGTCCGCGACGAGGGGGGGCACTCATGGAGGAGCAGGACGTCGACCGGGCGCACCGGCCGACGAGACCTCGGCGCGTGCGCCTGCCCGTCTGGGCGGGGACGAGCCTCGTGGTCGTCGGGGCGCTGGTCGTCGTGGCGCTCCTCGTCTCGCGGCTCTCCGGCGGCGCCGAGGTCTGCCCCGCGATCGGGTACGCCGATCTCCTCGAGGTGGTGCTGACCGGCGACACCGAGGAGGTGCACCATCTTCAGGTGCGCGACGGCGGAGACGCCGGGTGGCAACCACCGCTGCCGACAGGTCCCGACGCGCAGGAGCCGGCCATCGCGACCTCACGGGAGGGTGACACCTGGTCCTTCACGGTCTTCTCGCAGGCCAACCCGCTCGGGCTGCGCGCCCTCGACGAGACCGGAGCAGTCCTCGCCGAGACCGAGAAGTCCGTCGACTGGGTCCGCGTCGGAGGGTCGGAAGCGTGCGGCGGCCCGATGGAAGCCCGGGTGGGCTGGATGCTCTGATCACCCCCGAGCACGGACCGGCCGTCGACGGCCACCCGTGGGGCCCGAGCGTCGTCCGCGTGCCCTGCCGCCGCCCGATCAGCCAGCCGGCGCGCGCCGTCCAGCGCGCACCTGCGTGCACACGAGCACGGCGACCGATGTGACGACGAGCAGAGCCGCCCCGGCCGCGCACACCTCGGCCACGCCCGACCCCGTCGCAGCGGTGAAGAACGCCACCACGATCGCGGCGGCGCTCAGGGTCGCCGCTGTCGCGGCGGCCCGGGGCGCCTCGACGTCGGACGAGCCGCGGGCCCAGCCCCGGACCACGCGCCAGCCGAGGACGCCGCACCCCAGGGCGAGGACCGCCCCGACACCACCCACGAACGTGGCGAGCTGCTGCACTTCCGCGAGGAGCTCCGGTGACGCCGCTGCCGCACGGGGCGCCTCGTCGCGGTACTCCGTCACCGCCGCGGCGACGACCAGGCCGGGCAGCGCGCCGGCGGCGCAGAGCAAGACAGTCGCGATCGCGAACAGCTCGACCGCAGGGCGCGCAGCGCGAAAGCCCCACGTCCAGGCTCGTCGGTCGTCCATGCCTGAGGAGTCTGGCAGAGGTCGGGTGTCGTCCCGGACGGATCGGCGCGCGGGTGTCGGCCTACGGCGTGGCGCGCGTGTGGAGCCGGTGCGCGGCCGACCAGGACGTCACCGTTCCCCGCGCCGCTCCTGATGCACACCGTCGTCCGACACGGAGCGCCACTCGCCACGCCCGAGCGGCAGGACCGCTCGCTCGCGCGAAGAACCCGGGACCGGTGAGCCTCGTGGCACAGGGTCAGGCCGCGGCGCACCTGGACCACGTTTCTCCAACGCTGGTCGGGGCCGAGACTGCGGCGCCGATCATCTGCGGCGCTACAGGTACGGCGTGCACTCACCTCAAACGGCGCCGGGGCACACAACGCGCGACGCACCGCCGAGAACTCCATCGCACAAGCGCACGCCCGGGTCATAGGCTTCGCCGAAACGCGTCATTCACCAAGCGAGAGAGAATCGGCCCGGATCGCTCGCACCAAAAGTCAACGGCGGCAAGGTCGGCCAACGGAAAGAAGGAATCGTCCCATCCAGGCGCATCTCAGCAAACCACGATGCATCACGCGCAGCAGGGTCAGAGTCCGCAACCAACCGTTCGACGACTTGACCCGCCCTAGACCGCACTTCCGACCGCTGCCGAGGCTCCATGTTGGGGGGAACCAGTTCAGTGGTGTTCACTAGCGCCGCGTAACTGTACATCTCCCAGCCGACGGGACCCACGCCGACTTCAGCACGCACACAGGTGACAGCCCCGGCCTCCTTGGAAAGTGGCAAACCAAAAGCTCTCGACGCGTTGGCGAACTGGATCCAGACCCCGACTCCGTTCCCGCTCTCTGGAAAACGGCGGACCCAGCCTTTCCCGCCGCGAAGCGTCTTCATCCCACATTCAGCAAGGGCCACCCCGAGGCTCGTACGCACCCGGCGCGCGGCCTCGCGCCGATCGATGTACTGGCTTGTCATACTTGAGAACCTCACGCCCTCATCAGCATTCTCTTGACACCGAGGTGCTTGGTGATCCAAGCATCTTTCGCGCACCGCACAGAGCGCAGAGGGGTGTGCCCGTCTTCACCTCGAAAGTGACCCCCGCGCACCACATCATGCTGCACACAGGCAAACCTCTCGCCGAGCAGAGTCGGATACCAGGCCATGGGCAGGAGTGCTCGGCGCTCGCTCCTCAGGACCCGCTGCGGGAGCGCCGGCGCCACGGGAGTCGACGAACCGTTCGCTGCGGTGGATGCGCGATGTCCGTATCCAACCCCTGAGACTCCAACCACCACTTCGCGTCGGCATAATTCTGCGCGCTGAGCCTCAGTCCTGCGGCAAGATCGAGCGCACGCGAGCCGAACTCTGGGAGTTCCGCTCTCCCCGAGATGTCCCAGACATCCTGGACCCACCCGAGCGGCGCCCTTCGCATGTTCGACGGAGGGATCTTGGACTCCAGCAACAGCACACACAGCGTCTCCACAGAACTGCACGCATCGATGAACGGGAGCGTGACCCGCCTGAAGTCGTCAACGATCACGCTCGGCCAACCCGGAACCGCCTCCCCGTACTCGAATGAGGCCCAAGGACAGCCTCGCTCGATCTCCGACACAGCTCGTGCCTGGTCAAATCCGTACAACCAGTTTCCCAGCGCCTCACGCCCCTGCCAGCAGTCCACGGTCACCGTCCGCACACGCTTCAGTCGGTTCTCGGGGTTGAGCCACACGCTCATGGCGATTCCGCTGAGCACATCCGGTTCGCGGCGAAACACACGCCCATCCAATCGGAAGCCGCGGGAGAGCAGCTCGTCCGCGAATAAGACTTGAAGATTGATCTCTGCCAAGGGCACTCCCGCTGATTTTCTCGACGGCATCGTGAACCAGCCGTTCGTCACGGTACACACCGGCGCGCACCAGCAACCGAAACCCACACCCCTACGGGCGGGCCCCAGCCTGGCTCACAGCAAGCTCACAACCAGCGAAGGTGCACGGACCATAGCCCATCCGCGGACCGAACCGCTGAAACTGCACCGGGTGAATGCCGACGAGGGAGGACGGCCCGCGTCCCCGCGCGGGACTTGCCGCCCTGGTTCGCGGCGGGTCGAGGCAGGACGAGTGCCCGTGACGGGCCGTCGTGAGTTCACGGATCGGACCCCGCTTCCGCCCGACGTCGGTCTACGGCGTGGTGGGGGTGTTGAGCGCCTGCTCGGCCAGGACCTCACCGGTCCGGGCGTCGAGGACGACGATCGCGTCGGCGGGCAGCGTCTCGGGGGGCGGGGGCACGTAGCCCTCGACGGGACCGCAGGTGCGCCGGTCGAAGGACTCCAGGACGGTGCCGCTGACGGTCTCGACCGTGGCGGTGGCGGGGTGGTCGAGGATCTGCTGGGGCCATTCCTCGACAGGGAGGTAGCGGCCGTCGGGGTCGGCGGGGATCGCATTCCACCAGCCCTCGAGCCCGCCGATCTCGTACGTCGTGCCGTCGGGCTGGTACTGGGTCGCCGTGTTCCCGCTCGGTTGCGCCACGTAGTTCCCGCAGACCCGGACGCCGTTCGTGTGGCGCTCGGGCGTGGACGGCTCCGGCGCGCTCGTCGTCGGGGCGGTGGGCGGCGCGTCGCTCGGCCCTGCCGGCACGAGCCGGTCCGGCCGGGTGCTGGGCTCGGTGCCCGCCGTCCCGAGCGCGGCCGGGACCAGGAACGCCACCACGGCGATCAACGCGACCGCGGAGCCGGCGACGACGCCGAGACGACGGCGCGTGCGGACCCGCCGCGCGCGGGTCAGGACCTCAGCGGGGTCGAGGTCGGGGTCGAACGGCGCGGCGTGCAACCGGTCGCGCAGCGCGGCGGCGAGGTCGTCATCGTTCACGGGTGCTCCTCTCCCAGCACGACGCGCAACGCGGCCAGCCCGCGCGACACCGAGGCCTTGACGGTGCCGGGCGTGACGCCCAGCTCGACGCTCACCTGCTCGACCGACAGGTCCAGCAGGTGACGTAGCACGACGACCCGACGCTGGCGCGGCGGCAGGGTTATCAACGCGCGCACGAGCTCGTCCCGGAGCACCACCGCGTCGTCGCCCGCCGCGTGCGCGCGCTCGGGCACGACGTCGACGAGTCGTTCGCGCCGCCGTCGGCGCCAGTGGTCGACCCGGAGGTTCACCAGCACTCGCCGTGCGTACGGCAGCGGGTCCTGGCGCGCCCGCGGCCACGCGCGCCACACGCGCTCATACGCCTGCTGGGTCAGCTCCTCGGCCCGGTGCCGCTCGCCGACCAGCAGGTAGGCGGTCGTGGCCAGCGCTCTCGCCGAGTCGCGCACGAACGCCTCGAACTCGACCGACGACGACCGGTCGCCCACCGCGAGCGGGAGCGACGCCTCGACCTCGACGCCGCTCGACCCGACCCCCTGCTCCACCCGCACCTCCGCCATCGACCCTTCTGTCACCCACGACAACGCACGAGCCCGCCGAGAGGTTGAGACGCATCGTGCGGCGGCGAGTCGGGGTGGTTCAGGTCGTGACCAGCAGGACGACGAAGAGCGCGAGCGCCGCTCCGACCGTCGCGACGACCCACGCGCGCGTCTCTCGCGGGCGAGCGATCGCGAGCCCCAGGAGCGGCGGCGCCGCGAGGAGAGCGACCATCACGCCGAAGAACTTCGGCGCCGTGCGGCACGGCTCGCCGAACGCGTCCACGCACGTGTCACGGTTGGCGTCGACACCGAAGATGAACGCGATGTACACGGGCACCGCGACAAGGAGGAGCCCTAGAAAGGCGACGAGCGCCCCTACGGCTGCCCGATCTCGTCGTCTCCGCATCTCGGACGTCGTGAGCACCGGGTGAACCCTCGGGCCGCTCCCGTTCGCAGGAGACGTGCCGCCGCTCGGCCGTCCCGGCCCGACGCCCCGCCGCGTCGACGGGCCTTCATCGTCGTCCATGCCGGCGAGTCTCCCAGCCCGCGCCTGCACCCAGTGCGACAGCGCGCGCCGCCCGCACGAGCCGCGGCGGCGTCGCCTGCGTAGCGTGGTGCCCATGACACGCGTCGAGAGCTCGAAGGTCACGGTGGTGGGCGCCGGGAGCGTGGGGACCAGCCTGGCGTACGCCGCGCTGATCCGCGGCTCCGCACGGACGGTGGCGCTCTACGACATCAACCGCGCGAAGGTCGAGGCCGAGGTGCTCGACCTCGCGCACGGCACGCAGTTCACGGGGGCGAGCCAGGTCGTCGGTGGTGCGGACCCGTCGGTCGCGGAGGGGTCGCACGTCGTCGTCATCACCGCCGGTGCGAAGCAGGATCCGGGCCAGAGCCGCCTGGACCTCGCGGGCACGAACGTCCGGATCCTCGAGACGCTGCTGCCGCAGCTCCTCGAGCACGCGCCGGACGCCGTCTACTGCATCGTCACCAACCCGTGCGACGTGCTGACCGTCGCGGCGCAGCAGATCAGCGGCCTGCCGACGTCGCGCGTGTTCTCGTCCGGCACGGTGCTCGACACCTCCCGGCTGCGCCGCCTCATCGCCGACAAGGCTCGGGTCGCGGCGACGAGCGTGCACGCGGACATCGTGGGCGAGCACGGGGACACGGGGTTCGCGCTGTGGTCGCAGGCGCGCATCGGGCCGGTGCCGATCCTCGACTGGGTCTCGCCCGACGGCCACCACTTCACGCACGGCGAGCTCGACGAGATCACCGACCAGGTGCGCCAGGCCGCGTACCGGGTGATCGAGGGCAAGGGCGCGACGAACTACGCGATCGGGCTCGCGGGGGCCCGGATCGTCGAGGCGGTCGTCAGCGACCAGCACGCCGTGCTGCCCGTCGGCACCGTGCACGACGACTACCGCGGCATCGGCGGCGTCGCGTTCTCCGTGCCGAGCGTCATCAGCTCCGGCGGCGTCCAGCAGGTCCTCGACCTCACGATGTCGGCGGCCGAGGAGCGTCAGCTCCGCGCGTCCGCCGACGCCCTGCACGCCGCGCAGCAGGACCTCGGGCTGGAGTAGCCGCCGGCGCGGGGGCGCTCCGCTTGCGGGTGGAGCCCGGCGCACGGAGCGTGGTGCTCGTCCGGGACGCGCCGTGAGGCCGTCCACCGACGCGAGCGTCGTGCGCCGAGGCGACGCCCACCGAGGAGGCCGCCATGACCGACAGCAGCGGACGCCACGCGTCCGGCACCGCACGGGACGAGGAGTCGCGGCCCGCCCCCGACGCCGACCACAAGCCCGACTCCCCCACGGACCTGCGCAAGCCGTCGTGGGGCTTCGCCGTCAAGGGCGCGGTGCGCGAGTTCATGGACGACCAGTGCACCGACCTCGCCGCCGCGCTGACGTACTACGCGGTGCTGGCGTCGGCCCCCGCGTTGCTGGCGCTCGTGTCGATCCTCGGGCTCGTGGGCGACGGCCAGAAGGCCGTCGACTCGGTGCTGCAGAGCGTCGAGGGCGTCGTGCCGTCGAGCACCCTCAGCATCATCGAGCCGCTCGTCGAGAACGCCGCCAACACGGACAAGGCCGGGTTCGCGCTCGTCATCGGTGTCGTGCTGGCCCTGTGGTCGGCGTCCGGCTACGTGGGCGCGTTCTCGCGGTCGATGAACCGCATCTACGAGATCGAGGAGGGGCGCCCGATCTGGAAGCTGCGCCCCGTGATGCTCGGCGTCACCGTCATCACCGTGCTGCTCGCGGGCTTGGTCGTCGGGAGCCTCGTGCTGTCCGGGCCGATCGCGCGCCAGGTGGGCGAGCTCGTCGGCCTCGGGGACACCGCGATCGCCGTCTGGCAGGTCGCGAAGTGGCCGGTCGCGCTCCTGCTCGTCGTCATCCTCGTCGCGCTGCTCTACCACCTCACGCCGAACATCAAGCAGCCCAAGTTCCGCTGGGTCAGCCCGGGCGCGATCCTGGCGATCCTCGTCTGGGTCGTCGCCTCGGCGGCGTTCGGCCTCTACCTCGGCAGCGGGCTGAGCAACTACGGCGCGACCTACGGCACCCTCGCGGGCGTCATCATCTTCCTCCTGTGGCTGTGGCTGACGAACCTCGCGCTCCTGCTCGGCGCCGAGCTCGACGCCGAGGTCGAGCGCAGCCGCGAGCTGCAGAGCGGCATGCCCGCGGAGGAGCGCATCCAGCTCCCGCCGCGCGACACCCGCGCGAGCGACAAGAAGGCCGCCAAGCGTGAGGAGGCCGTCGAGCAGGCGCGCGCCCTCCGCGAGTCGAACGGCCGGTCGACGGACACCGACAGCGACACCGACACCGACTCCCCCGGGACCGGGCGCACGAGCACGGACGACGAAGGCACCGGCCCGGGCACGACGCCGCGCCGCGACTGACCGCGCCGGCGCCGCCGGGCTCGACGCGCCCGGCGGCGCCCCCGCGGTTACGGTCGTGGCGGGTCGAGACGAGGCCCGAACTCGATCCCCCGGAGCCGCGACATGCCCGACCTCGCTCGACCCACCATCCCCGGCCTCGTCCCGCTGTACCTGGGGCCGCTGGCGACCCCGCCCGCCGACCGGCCCGCGCTCGTCGGGCCCGACGAGCTCGCCGCGATCGACGCGGCCGGGACCGACGTCGCGGCCCTCCTCGACCACGCGCGCACGATCGGAGCCCGGGCACCGTTCCCCGGCGACGGGCGGACCGCCGGGCTCTGGGGGGCGCTCGCCTCGCTCGCCGCGACGGACGTGGGCGCCGCGCGCGTCGTCGAGCCGCACCTCGACGCCCTCGCGATCCTCGGGCAGGTCCCGGTCCCCGTGGCGCTCGACGCCGTGGGGGCGGGTCCGGACAGCACGTGGGGCGTGTACGCGGCGGAGGGTCCCGGGGTCCGGCTGGAGGCGCACGAGCGCGACGGCGCGTGGGTGCTGTCGGGCACGAAGCCGTGGTGCTCCCTCGCCGCCGACCTCTCGCACGCGCTCGTCACCGCGTGGACCGACGCCGGTCGGCGGCTGTTCGCGGTCGGGCTGCGGTCGCCGGGCGTCGTCCCCGCCGATGGCCCGTGGGTCGCGCGCGGGCTCGCCCAGGTCGTGAGCGCCGCGGTCCGGTTCGACGACGTCCCGGCCGTGCCGGTCGGGGCACCCGGCTGGTACCTGGAGCGGCCGGGGTTCGCGTGGGGCGGCATCGGCGTCGCGGCGTGCTGGTGGGGCGGCGCCGTCGGGCTGGCGCGGACTCATCGCGACGCGCTCACCGCGCGCGAGCCGGACCAGCTCGCGCTCGCGCACCTCGGTGCGACGGACCGCGCGCTCGCCGCCGGGCGGGCGGTCCTCGCGGAGGCCGCGAGCGCCGTCGACGCGGGCATCGAGGGCCCTGACGCCTCCCTGCTGGCGCGCCGCGTCCGCGGGGTCGTCGCGGAGGTCGTCGAGGAGGTGCAGCGCCGCTGCGCCCACGCGCTCGGCCCGGGCCCGCTGACCACGGACGAGCGGTTCGCGCGACGCGTCGCGGACCTCGGCCTGTACGTGCGCCAGCACCACGCGGAGCGCGACGACGCGTCGCTCGGCCGCGCCCTCCTCGCGCACGGGACGACGGCGTGGTGACGTTCGACCACCGCGAGCCCGGCACGTCGGAGGACGCCTGGGTGCGCGCCGGGATCCTGGACGTCCCGCGCCTCGACGTGGGCGAGGTCGCGCACCTCGTGGTGCTCGCCGCGCACCCCGACGACGAGTCGTTCGGCGCGGCGGGGCTCGTGCACGAGCTGGCCGGTCGCGGCGCCGCGGTCACCGTGGTGGTCGCGACGGACGGCGAGGCGTCGCACGCGGGCTCGACGACGATCTCGCCCGAGCGGCTCCGCGCCGTCCGCCGCGCGGAGGTGGCCGACGCGGTGGCCGTCCTGGCGCCCGCGGCCCGGGTCGTGCTGCCCGGCCTGCCCGACGGCGGCCTGCGCGAGCACCGCGGCGACCTCGCCCGGGTGCTCGGCGACGTGCTGGACGACGTGCTCGCCGGGCCGGGCGGCGGGGGCGTGCCGCCGTCGTCGGTGGTGCTGTGCGCGCCGTGGCGCGGCGACGGGCACCGCGACCACCGGATCGCGGGCGAGGTGGCGGCGGAGGTCGCCGACCGCCTCGGCCTGCGCCTCCTGGAGTACCCCGTGTGGCTGTGGCACTGGGCGGAGCCGGGCGACGACGCGGTGCCGTGGCCGACCCTGCGTGCCCTCCCCCTCGGCGCCGCGGCACGGGACGCCAAGCGGCGCGCCCTCGCGGCCCACGTGACGCAGGTCGAGCCGCTGTCCGCGACGCCGGGCGACGAGGCGACTCTCGGCCCGGAGATGCTCCGGCACGCGGACCGCGGCGTCGAGGTGCTCGTCGACGCGTCGGGCCGCCGGGTCGCGAAGGAGCCCGCGGACCCGGGCGCGAGCCTCGGCGCGGGGTTCTTCGAGCGCTTCTACGCGGGCCGACGCGACCCGTGGGGGTTCGAGACGCGCTGGTACGAGCAGCGCAAGCGGGCCGTCCTCCTGGCGAGCCTTCCCCGGCGGCGGTTCCGGGCCGCGCTCGAGCTCGGGTGCTCGACGGGCGTGCTCACGGCCGAGCTCGCCGCGCGCTGCGACCGCGTGGTCGGCGTGGACGTCGCCGAGGCTCCGCTGGCGCAGGCGCGGCGCCGCCTCGGGCCGGAGGTCGAGCTGCTGCGTCTCGACACCCCGGACGAGTGGCCCGACGGCACGTTCGACCTCGTCGTGCTCTCGGAGGTCCTCTACTACTACGGTCGCGACGACCTCGACCGCGCGCTGGACCGGGCGACGGCGTCGCTCGCCGACGACGGCGTGCTCGTCGCGTGCCACTGGCGGCACGACGTCGTCGAGTACCCGCTCGGCGGCGACGAGGTGCACGCGCGCCTCGCCGCCCGCCCGGAGCTCGACCGGCTCGCGCACCACGTGGAGGAGGACTTCGTCCTCGACGTGCTCGTCCGCCGTCCGGCGGTCTCGGTCGCGCGCGCGACGGGGCTGCTGTGAGCGCCCTGGGGGTCGGTTCGGCGGGCGCCGTCGAGCGCGTCGTCGTGGTCGTCCCCGCCCGCGACGAGGAGGAGCTGCTGCCCCGCTGCCTCGCGGCGCTCGGGCGCGCGACCGCCGCCGTCGCGCGGGACCGCCCGGGGGTGCGGGTCGCGGTCGTCGTCGTGCTCGACGGCTGCACCGACGGCAGCGCGCGCGTCGCCCGGGCCGCGGGCGTGCGGGTGGTGGAGGTCGCGCACGGGAACGTCGGGCGCGCGCGTCGGGCGGGCGTGCGCGCGGGGGTCGCTGCCCTCGCGGTGCGCCGGGACCGTGCCGCCGCCCGCACGTGGCTCGCGTGCACCGACGCGGACTCCGCGGTGCCCGACCACTGGCTGACGCGTCAGCTCGACCTGGCCGACGCCGGGGTGGACGTCGTGGTCGGGACGGTCCGCCCCGAGCTGGCCGCGCTCTCGCCGGACCGGGCGCGCGCGTGGCTCGCGACGCACCGGCCGGGCCACGCGAACGGGCACGTGCACGGCGCCAACCTGGGCGTCCGCCTCACGGCCCACGACGCCGCGGGCGGGTTCGCGCCCGTCGCCGAGCACGAGGACGTGGGGCTGGTGGAGCGCGCCCGGGCCGCGGGGGCGCGCGTCGTCGCCGACGCGTCCGCCGAGGTCCTGACGTCGGCGCGCCTCGTCGGGCGCACGCCCGGCGGGTACGCCCGGCACCTGCGCGAGGACCTGCTCGCGCACGACCTCCCCGCCTGAGGCTCCACCTCCCGGCGAGCGCAGTCCTGGCGGCCGGGTCAGGCGCTCGTGCGCCGCACGACGACGGACGGGAACGTCCGCTCGTCGTCGTGCCGCCGCCCGAGCAGGGCCGCGGTCGCGGCGGCCGCGATGCGCTCCACCGGGTGCGTGGCGGTCGTCAGGCCGGGACCGGCCTGCTCCGCGAACGGCTGGTCGTCGAACCCGGTGACGGCGACGTCGTCGGGCACGCGGACGCCGTCCTCCGCGAGCGCGCGCATCGCGCCCACGGCGAGGGTGTCGCTCATCGCGACGAGCGCGTCGACGCCGGGCCAGCGCCGTCGCGCCTCGCGCGCGGCCTCCGCGCCGGCGAGCCACGAGAGGTCGGCCGCGACGACGCGCGTCGGGCGCCCCGCCGCCCGGACCACGCTCTCGTAGGCCTCGACGGCACGCCGCGACCCGGGCAGCCAGCCCGGTCCCGTGAGCACGACGACGTCGCGCCGTCCGTCCGCGAGCACGTGCTCGACGAGCGCGGCGATCCCGGCGGCGGCATCGACGTCGTACGAGGGGACGCGGCCGTCCGCGGGGCCGATCGCCGCGACGCGCGGGACGAGCTCGCGCGGGACGCTCGCGAGCACGTCCGCCGAGTAGTCGACGAGCAGCACGCCGCCCACGCCGGGGTCGCGCGCGAGGCGACGCAGCTCCTCCCGCGGGTCGCGGCCGAGCCAGCGCAGGGCGACCCCGACGCCCTGGGTGTCCGCGGTGCGGCTCGCCGCCGCGACGACGCGCGCGACGTAGGGGTCGGCGAGCAGGTCCGCCGACGGCGACCCGACCGCGACCACGACGCGCTCGCCCCGACCGCTCGCGAGCGCACGTGCTCCCGGGTGCGGCACGTAGCCGAGCTCGTCGACCGCGGCGAGCACGGCGCGGCGCGCCTCGTCCGAGACGGGGCCCGTCCCGCGCACGACGCGCGACGCCGTCGACCGCGACACGCGCGCGGCGGCCGCGACGTCGTCGAGCGTGGTGGTCGGCATGGCGTACTCCCGGCGTGGTCCTGTCGGCGGTGACGGGCGACGCGCCCGGACCACCACGCTAACCCGGGGAGCACGCTCCGTGGAAGCGTTCCCACACCGTGTCCGTCCTCAGGTCCTGCGCGCGGGCGCCCAGGCCCGACCGGGCGCTCGGCCGCGGCCGTCAGGACGCGCGGGTCGCGGGCACGCGGTCGTCGTCCGTCGTGCGCGCCCGCCGCGCGGCGAGACCCAGCGCGACGACGGCGATCCCCGCACCGACGAGCGCACCGATCGAGTTGGAGAGCCAGTCGTTCGTGTCGCACGACCGGCCCAGCGCCGGGACGAGCGCCTGGAACGCCTCGACGAGCGCCGACGCGACGACCCCGCCCAGCAGCGCGACGAGCGGCCGGCGGAGCAGCAGCGCCGCGAGGAGGACCGGCGGCACGAACAGCACGACGTTCGCGAACAGCTCGACCCGGGCCGGCGTCGGCAGCACCCAGCTCACCGTGCAGACGGCGTACAGCTCGCGGTCGACCGGGACGAGCGTCAGGAGGAGCAGCGGCACGAGGGACAGGGTGAGCAGCGCGCCGGTGAGGCGGCGGCGCCCGACGAGCCACGAGCCCACGAACGGGCCGACGACGACGAGGGCCGCGAGCGCGAGCGGCGACATCCAGGGGTGCGCGACGAGGAGCGTGGAGATCATGAGGGCGACAGTCTCTCAGGAGTCGCGTGTCGGCGGGGCACGGTAGACCTGTGCCATGACGACGACGCCCGCGCCCTCCCCTGACCCGACCCCGGACGCGGGCTGGTGGATCTGCCGCACGTGCGCGGTCGAGCACGCCGAGCGACCGGCGGTGTGCGCGATCTGCGCCGACGAGCGCCAGTGGGTGCCCGCCACGGGCCAGGCGTGGACCACGCTCGCCGAGCTCGCCGCGGCGGGCGAGCGCCTCGTGCTGGAGGAGCTCGAGCCCGACCTGTTCGGCCTGACGAGCGAGCCGAGCGTCGGCATCGGGCAGCAGGCCAAGGTCGTGCGCACCCCGGCAGGCACCCTGCTGTGGGACCCGCCAGGCTACGTGGACGACGCCGCCGTCGAGCAGGTGCGCGCGCTCGGCCCGGTCGTCGCGATCGCCGCGAGCCACCCCCACATGTTCGGCGTCCAGGTCGAGTGGAGCCGTGCGCTCGGCGACGTCCCCGTGCTCGTCGCCGAGGCGGACGCGCACTGGGTCGCGCGACCCGACCCGGTCGTCGAGACCTGGACCGGCGGGCGCGAGGTGCTGCCGGGCGTCGTGCTCTCGCAGCCGGGCGGCCACTTCCCCGGGAGCGCCGTCGTGCACTGGGCCGCGGGCGCCGACGGTCGGGGCGTGCTGCTCTCGGGCGACACGATCTTCGCCAACCCCGACCGCACGTCGGTGAGCTTCATGCGGTCCTACCCGAACCGCATCCCGCTCTCGGCGGCCGTCGTGCTGCGCGTCGCCGAGCGCGTGGCGCGGCGCCCGTTCGAGCGGCTCTACAACAACTTCGAGGGCGTGATCCCCGCCGATGCCCGGGCGGTCGTGCTCCGCTCCGCGCAGCGGCACGCCGCCTGGGTCCGCGGCGACTTCGACCACCTCACCTGACCGCACCGCCAGCCAGGGCTGCGACCGCGCGCGGCCCGGCCGAGGATGGGAGCCGGAGGTGACGACGATGCCGAGACGTGTCACAGGGGCCGCGGTGGCGGCGACGGGGACGTGGGTCGACACGGACGGCGTCCGCATGCCCGCCGGCGAGGTCCACGCGTGGGAGCGCGGCACCAACGCGACGGTGTGCCGTCTGCAGCTCAGCCGCCAGGGTCTCGTGCGGTTCCCCCACGTGACGTGGGCCGACGTCCAGCCTGCGACCGGGCGGGACGCCGACGCCGTCACGTCCGTCTGCCGCCGCTGCGCCGCCGGGACGGGCGCCCGGCGCGACGAGAAGCCGTGGCGCCGCGTCGACCCGCGGCCGTGACGGCGTCCTGCCTGGGTCGTGGACAGGTCGCCCGCAGGGCGCTCTGCGGGCTGGCCGTCGTCGTGGCCGTCGCGTCCGGCTGCGCTCTCGGGACCGGCGAGCCGACGGCGTACTGCCAGCCCGACGACCCGCTGGTGACGCCGCAGCGCGTCGCTCCGGGCGACGACCTGCACGTCGAGGTGGCGGGAAGCAGCAGCAGCGCGGGGTGCGAGCGCGAGCTGCCCGCCCGCGCGCGCTACGAGGTGCTGATCACGGTGTCAGGATCCGCGGACGATCCCGCCACCGGCCGGTACAGCGTCCCCCTCGGCGTGCTCGAGCCCGACGACGAGGGCGACGCGGTCGGCACGTTCCCGGTCCCCGACGACGTGCCGACCGGCGAGGCCGAGGTCTCGGTGAGCCTCCGGCACGCCCCCACCGTGTGCGAGGTCGACCCGACGATCGGGTGCGCTGCGCCGCCGTCCGCGCTCGTGGACGTCGCGCCCTGACGCCGGCGCTCGCCGGGACTCACGCCGAGACGGCCACCGGGGTGCCGGGGACGTCGCGCCGCACGACCGCCGCCTGCGGACCGGTGCGGAGCGCGACGAGCGCGACGTCGTCCTCCCCGTCGCCCGGGAGGACCTGGGAGAGCGCCGTCCGCACCACGTCGTCCAGGCTCGCGCCCGCCAGGCCGCGCAGCGCGTCGGCGAGCGCGGCGACGTCGTCGCGGATGCTGTGCCCGCGGCGCTCCACGAGGCCGTCCGTGTACAGGACGAGGGTGTCGTCGGTGCCGAGCTCGACCGTGTGGTCGTGCCGGCCCGCACCCGGGCGCAGCCCGAGCGGGAGGTCGTTGCGCACGGTGAGCACCTCGACCGTGCCGTCCGCGCGGACGACGACCGGGGGCAGGTGGCCCGCGCTGGACCAGCGGACGGTCCGCACGCCGCGGGAGCGCTCGTCGTCGCTCTGCTCGATGCGGGCGACGACGGCGGTCGCCACGGCGTTGATCCCCAGGGCGAGGCCGTCGATCGCGGCGTCCACGCGCTCGAGGAGGCGGGCCGGGGTCGCGCCGCTGTCGTAGCCGATGGCGCGCACCAGGCCGCGGAGCTGGCCCATCGTCGCGGCGGCGCCGAGGTCGTGCCCGACGACGTCCCCGATGACGAGGGTCGTCACGCCGTCGGACGCCACGAACGCGTCGTACCAGTCGCCGCCGATGTCGCGGTCGTGGGTCGCGGGCTGGTAGTGCACCGCGACCTCGAGGTCCTCGGGCTGCGGCGGCTCGGTGAGCACGGCCTGCTGGAGCACGAGCGCGAGCTCACGGGCGCGCGCCGTCTCCTCCTCCGACCGCTCGGCCCGACGGCGCAGCTCGTCCAGGGTCGTCCGCATCCGCGCGGCGTCGCGCAGCGCCGCGCCGATCGTCGTCGCGATGCCCGTCAGGTAGCGCGCGTAGTCGTCGTCCCACGGGCGGCCGGTCGCCGCCTGGAGGACGAGGACGCCCGCGGCGCCCCGCGGACTCGCGTCCCGCAGGGGCTTGACGACGCGGCCCCGCGCGACCTCGCGCTGACCGGTCGCGAGGGTGCGTCCGACGACGTCGGCCTCCGTGCCGTCGGCCGCGTGGCCCGCCTCCAGGAGCACGCGGGGGCGCGGGCCGTCGATGGCGTAGAACGCGACGCGCGCGACGTCGGCGCTGCGGGCGAGCACCTCGACCACCGGCCGGGCGAACGCGGCGAGGCTGCCCGCCGTCGTCGGCAGGACGGCGTGCAGCTCCCCGAGCGTGAGCAGGCGGCGCTGGTTCACGACCTCCCGGGTCGTCTCCGTCACGATGTCGAGGACGCCCGCGATCTGTCCGTCGTCGTCGACGAGGGGACTGTAGGAGAAGGTGAAGTAGGTCTCCTCGTCGAAGCCGGAGCGGTTCATCACGAGGGGCATGTCCTCGCTCCAGGTGGCGCGGCCCTCGGTGAGCACCGCGTCGAACAGCGGCTCGATGTCGTCCCAGATCTCCGGCCACACCGCACGGACCGGCGCCCCGAGCGCGCTCGGGTGCTTGTCCGTGCCGAGGAGGTCCCGGTACCCGTCGTTGTAGAGGAGCGTCAGCTCCGGACCCCACACGAGCATCGCGGGGAACCGGGTGGAGAAGCACAGCCGCACCGCGTGGCGGAGCGCGACCGGCCAGGTCTCGGGCTCCCCCAGCGGGGTGTCCGCCCACGCGACCTCGCGAGCGAGGCGACCGACGTCGCTGCCCGACGTCGCCTCGTCAAACCAGCTCGCGTCCGCGTTCACCTCCGCATCGTAGTGGGCTGCGTCGTCGGCCCCGCGCCTGGGCGCTCGCCGGGGACCGTTAATCGCTGTGCCCGGTTCCGCGTACCGAGCAGGATCGGGGCCATGGAGGACACGACGACCGAGCAGGAGCTCACCGGCGGCAACGTGAACGACGTCGTGCGGCGCGGGGACACCGTGCGGCGCTCGGCGGGCCCGTGGACGCCGACCGTCCAGGCGCTGCTGGCCTGGGTGCGCGCGCAGGGCGTGTCGTTCGTGCCCGCGCCGCTGGGGCTCGACGAGCGCGGCCGCGAGGTGCTCGGCTGGATCCCCGGCGAGACGGGCGGCTGGCCGGTCCCGGACTGGGTGTGGACGGCCGCGGCACGCGAGCAGGCGGCGGGGATGCTGCGGACGGTGCACGACGCCTCGGTCGGCTTCGCTCCCCCGGGTGCCGTGTGGCGCTCGCCGGTGCGCGAGCCCGCGGAGGTCGTGTGCCTCAACGACGTCGCGCCGTACAACATGGTGCACGACGGCGAGCGGGTCGTCGGGTTCATCGACGTCGACATGGCGGCGCCCGGGCCGCGCGCGTGGGACCTCGCCTACCTGGCCTACCGGATGTGCGGGTGGTGCGAGGACATGCCCGCTCCCGCGGACGCCCGGCCCGAGGAACGGCTGGCGCACCTGCTGGAGGCCTACGGGCCGGACGCGGCGCCGGGGGCCGCCGTGGTGCTCCGCACGATGCGCGAGCGCCTGCTCGACCTCGCGGACTGGACCGAGGAGCGTGCCCGGACGACGGGCCGCGACGACCTGCGGGAGCACGCCGCGCTCTACCGGCGGGACGTCGAGCGCCTGCCGCGGAGGTGAGGGGTGGTTGCCGGTGCCGCACCAGCAGGGGGCAGAGATGCGGCACCGGCTGCCCCTCACGCTAGATGTGAACTGGACAAGCGTCCAGTAGCGAGAGCGGGTGAAGTTGACGAAGGTCCCTTCCGCTGACAGCGCTTTCCGCTGAAGATGTGGCCCATGGGGCTGAACTGGGGGAACACCGGACCGGACGTGTACGAGGCGCGCGCGCCCGAGGGCGTCTACCGCATCGTCGCGCGCGGCGCGGAGTGGTGCCTCGAGAAGCCGTTCCCGACGCCGGGCCGCATCGGCGGGTTCCCGTCGACCGCCGAGGCCATGGCCTGGGGCGACGACCTGCACCTCGCCGCGAGCGGCCCGCGCGTCCGCACGCCGCAGCCCGCGTGGCCCACCGTGGACGAGTTCGCGCGCGTCGTCGACGTCCAGCCCACGGTCCTGCGCTCGTGGATCGCGGTGCACGCCGGCGGCTCGACGAGCCCTCGACGCCGCATCGACCCGGCGACCCAGCAGCGCATCCGCACGTTCTACCAGCTCGACCCGACGCCCTGACCCCGCGGCCCCACCGCCCCGCACCCCCCGCGTGACCCGCGCGGTGAACTGCTCCCAGCCGCTCAGCCACCCAGCAGCAGGGACACCCCGATCGTCGCCATGACGACGGCGATCACGCCGTCGAGCACGCGCCACGCCCCGGGCCGGGCGAAGACCGGCGCGAGCAGCCGCGCGCCGAAGCCGAGCGCGGTGAACCAGACGACGCTCGCCACCATCGCCCCGGTGCCGAACAACCACCGGGCGGTGTCGGCGCCCCCGGCCCCCGCACCGCCCGCGTGCGCGGCGGCGTAGCCTGCGGCGAGCGACCCCAGCAGCAGGACCGTGTCGAGGTACACGTGCGGGTTGAGCCACGTGAGGGCGAGCGACGTGCCCACGGCCGACCGCGCCGACGTCGCCCCCGCGCCCGACGCCGGGTCGAGCCCTCCGGGGCGCAGCGCCCGCCGGGCGGCGAGCGCCGCGAGCGTCAGGAGGAACGCGGCGCCACCCCAGCGCACGACGGTGAGGAGCACGGGCGCACCCGTCACGAGCGCACCGAGGCCGGCCGTCCCGGCCGCGATGAGCACGAGGTCCGAGACCGCGCAGACGAGGACGACGGGCAGCACGTGCTCGCGCCGCAGCCCCTGGCGCAGCACGAACGCGTTCTGCGCGCCGATCGCGACGATGAGGGACAGCCCGGCGGCGAGGCCGGCAGCGAGGGGCGCGAGGAAGGACAGCACCCCTCGACGGTAGGGACGTGAGGTGATGAAGTACAGCGATAGATTCTGCAGAACCATAAGATGCGCTCATGGTTGACCTCCAGCCCGACCAGCTCCGTGCGCTCGAGGCGATCGCCGCGACCGGCACGTTCGACGCCGCGGCGCGCCGGCTCGGCGTCACGCCGTCGGCGGTGAGCCAGCGCATGCGTGCGCTGGAGTCCGCCGTCGGGCAGGTGCTGGTGCGGCGGGGCAAGCCCGCGGAGCTGACCCCGCCCGGGCGGGTGCTCGTGCGGCACGCACGCCACCTCGCGCTCCAGCAGGCGGACGTGCTCGCCGAGCTGGGCATTGGGCGGGACGGGCAGGACGCGGGCGACCCGGCCGCGCTGCCCGAGATCACGCTCGTCGTCTCCGGGGACGCCCTGACGACCTGGGCGCTGCCCGCGCTCGCCGAGGCGGCGCGGTGGGCGCGGCTGGAGGTGCTCCGCGAGGACGAGGAGCACTCGATCGGGCTCCTGCGCGACGGGACGGCGGTCGCCGCGGTCACGTCGGTGGCGGACGCGGTGCCGGGCTGCTGGTCGACCCTCCTGGGCCGGATGCGCTACCGGCCGTGCGCGAGCCCGGCGTTCGTCGAGCGCTGGTTCCCCGACGGCCCGACGGCCGCCGCGCTCTCCCGGGCGCCCGTCCTCGCGTTCGACCGCAAGGACGACCTCCAGGAGCGCTACCTGCGGCTGCGGGCGGAGGAGGCGGGCACCGCGCTCGACCCGCCGCGCCACTACGTCCCGGCGTCGCACGAGTTCCGCCGGGCCGTCGAGCTCGGCATGGGGTGGGCGATGCTGCCCGACCTGCAGAGCGCCCGGGCCGAGCGGGCCGGGCGCCTCGTCGGCTTCGACGACGAGCGGGCGACGGAGGTGCCGCAGCACTGGCAGCAGTGGCGGCTGCACTCCGCCTCGCTCGACCGGCTCGCGACAGCGGTCGCATGCGCGGCGCGCGACGCGCTGGGATAGCACGTCGCGCGCCGCGGGCGTCGGTCAGCCGGCCAGCGCACCGGCCGGTTCGTCGGGCGGGGGCACCTCGTCGGGGCCGACGATCTCGACGAGATCGAGGGCGTGGCTGAACTCCAGGATCTCGAGCACCTGGGGCGGGACGCCGAGGAGCCGCGGTCGCGACTCCTCGGTCACCTTCATGAGGAGCAGGTGCAGCCCCGACGAGTCCATGAACGTCACGGCCGAGAGGTCGACCGTCTTGGGGCGGCCGTCGATCGTGGCGGCGAGCCGTGCCTTGACGGCGTGGGTGACCGCGAAGTCGATCTGGCCCCACATCACCCAGCGACGGCCGCCGTCCTCGACGTGGACTCCCCCGGTGCCAGTGCTCCCCACGACGCTCCCGTCCCCGACGTCACCGACGGTGCGCCGTGCGCACGGTCAGCCCCGGTTGTTCCGGGTGACCGCACCGTACACGCCGAGGGTGATGAGCGAACCCAGGATGGCGAGGAGCCAGGTGCGGAAGTCGCCCAGGTCGCCCAGCGAGGTCCCGAAGAACACCGAGCCGAGCCACCCACCGAGCAGCGCGCCCAGGATGCCCAGCAGGATCGTGATGATCACCGAACCGGTCTGCTTGCCCGGCAGGACGGCACGGGCGATGAGACCGGCCACGAGGCCGAGGACGATGTACGCGATCCAACCCATGAGTACTCCTCCGATATGTCGGTTTCCCTTGCGGACGTGAACACTCCCAGGGTCCGGGACTTCTCGCACGCGCTGGCGCCGTCTCACCCGCAGCCCGTTGCGGACGTCACACCGCCCGACGCGCGGGGCGCAGCCCTCGCTGCCCCGGTCAGGGGGCGCGGGGGGCGGCAGGCCGAGGGGCGCGTCGAGGCGACGGCGGGGTCGGGGCCCGGGACGCCGCCAGGACGGTGCGCTCGACGTCTCGCACCACGAACGCCGCGGTCGCGTCGTCGAGGCGCGCCGCGTCCGCCGTGAGCACGACGTCGACGCCGCCGTCCGGCGCGTCCACGAGGTGCAGCGTGAGCGTGACGCCGCCCTGCTCGTCGGACGCGTCGGCGCGCGCCAGCCGCCGCGACCGCGTGGGTCGTGCGCGCAGCGTCCGGTCGGGCCCGGTGCCGCGCCGGTCGTTGTACCAGCAGGTCCCGTCGTGCGCGGTCGTCGGGTCGGCGGCGGCCTCGCGTCGGAGCAGGTCCTTGTCGTAGTACGCCGAGCGGTACGCCGTCATCGCGGCCCGCCAGACGCGCGGCCCGACCTCCTCGAACGGGGCGTCGAGGCCGTCGACGTGGAGCAGCCCCTCCATCGCCGTCGTCACGACGGCGTCCGCGAGCGCCGGCCGGAACCGGTTGCTCACCATGACCTGGAGCGCGAGGTCGCCGCGGCCCGCGGCGGCGGCCAGCGCCCGGCACGACGCCGCGAGCAGCACGCCGGACGTGCTCGTGCGCCACCGGGCGGCCACGCGCTCCGCGGCGGGCCCGAGGCGGAGCGAGCGCAGGACGGTCTGCCGGTAGCGCGGCCGCGCGGCGGCCTCCGCGCCTCCCGCGCCTCCGTCCTCCGTGCCCTCGTCTCCTCTGCCCTCGCGGACGGCGCTCCCGCTGTCCGGGCCCTTGCCGTCGGCGCTTCCTCGCGGGAAGACGACGACGGGCGCCGCCCGCATCGTGCGCAGGGTGCGTGCTCGGGCGGCGGCGTCGTGCCGGCGGCCGTCGTGCGACGTCTGCCAGGCCGCCTCGTCGAGCGGCGTCCACGCGGCCCGCTCCGGCGGGGCGCTCCCCGCGGCGAGGGCCGTGAGGTCGGCGTCGAGCACGGGTAGGCCCCAGCCGTCGAGGGCCGTGTGCGCGACGACGAGCACGGTGTGGTGCACCGCGCCGTCGACGGTCACGAGACCGGCGCGCACGGGCAGGTCCGTCGCGTAGTCGAACCTGCGGCCCCAGAGCTCGTGACGCATGCGCGCTCCGCGCACGGCGACGGCGGCGAGGTCGTCGACGCGCTCCTCGACCACCTCGACCGTCCCGGCGCCGCAGAGCTCCTGGGCGAAGCCGTCGCCCCGCACGTGGATCCGCGTCCGCAGGGAGTCGTGGCGCTCGACGAGCGCCCGCACCACCTCGACCGCCGCGGCGGTGGGCAGCGGTCGGTCGAGCGGACCGCCCCACACGAGGTTGAACTGGTGGTCCTGCGGCGCGAGCGCCGCGAGGGCCCGCCGGATGGCGGTCTGCCCCCATGTGGCGGGCCCCTCGCCCGCGCTCCCGCGGACCTCGACCCGGTGCACGACCCTCATCGGGCCCCCTCCCCTGCGGCGACCGGTCGTGGCACGCGGACCGGGCGGTCGCGCTGCTCCCCCGGCCAGGTCCGGACGCGGCACACGTGCGGGCGCGCGCCCGGCGTCGCGCACGCGGCGACGGCTCCGTCCGGGGCCGGCACGTCGGACACCCACCACTCCTGCCCGCGCCACGCGCCGTCGTCGGCCCGCACGACCCCGGGGGTGGTGACGTCGAGCCCGAGCACGTCGAGCAGGCGCCCGCCGACCGCCTTGGCGCACGCCTCCAGGCGCGCGAGGCGACGCCAGTCGTCGGCGGCTCCCGCGGTCCGGGCCGCGGGGGCGAGGTAGCGCGCCGCGACGCGGGCGACGTCCACGCGGGGGTCGCGCACCTGCACGTCGACGCCCACGTCGTCGGCGGCGAGCGCGACGAGCGCGTGCCCCCCGCTCCGGCTGAGGTTCCACCGCTGCCCGACGACGGGCCCCGGCTTCCCGTGCGGCCCCACCTCCCACCGGACGTCCGCGGGTGCCAGGCCCGCGCGGCGCGCGAGGATCGCCCGGGCGGCGACGTGGGCGTGCACGTACCGGGAGGCGTCGGCGGCGACCGCGAACCGCCGGGACCGCGCCCGCTCCGCCGCGCCCAGCAGGGTGTCGCCGCCGAGCACGGGGACCGTCGTGTCGACGTACCAGGCCTCGACGTCGAGGGCTCCGCTCATGCCACGACCTCCAGGCTCGCGACGCGCACGGGGCGGTCGGCCCGTACGAGGACCTCCAGCCCGCCGCGCAGGGGTCGTGCCGCCAACGGCCGCAGGTCCGGCACGCGGTGGTGCGCCCCCGGCACGGGCTCGGGCCCGACGGCGAGCACGGCCGCCGTCGCCCCACGCCCAGCCGCGACGCCCGCGGCCGAGTCCTCCAGCACGAGGCACCGCCGCGGGTCGACCCCGAGCAGCCGGGCCCCGGCGCGGAAGCCCTCGGGGTCGGGCTTCCCGCGCGTCACGTCCTCCGAGCACACGAGGCGCCCAGGCACCGGCAGCCCCGCCGCGGTGAGGCGCGCGAGCGCGACCTCGCGCGCCGCCGACGTCACGACCGTCCACGTGCGGGCGTCCAGCCCGGCGAGCAGCTCGGCCGCGCCCGGCACGGCGACGACGCCCTCGGTGTCGTCGCACGAGAGGCGGTGCAGCCACGCGACCTCGCGCGCGACGTCGGCGCCCGGCGCGACGAGGCGGACGACCTCGACGTCGCGCCGCCCGTGCGACGCGGCGACGACGGCCTCGCCGTCGAGCCCGAGGCGGGCGGCCCACGCGAGCGTGTGGCGCTCGATCGCGGCGGACGAGTCGACGAGCGTGCCGTCGAGGTCGAGCAGCAGCGCGTCGCCGCGCCACCGCCACACGCCCGCCGGGCCGCCGCTCACAGCAGCTCCGCCGCGCGCGCGGACCGCGCCGCGGCGTACCGGTCGGCGTACTCCTGCGCGGCACCGGTCGCGTGCTGGAGGCCGAGCGGCGCGCGGCTCGGGCGCCCGAGCGGCTCGCCCACCGCGCGGGCCACGACGGGCAGGCTGGCCGCCTCGTCCGCGAGCGCCACGAGGAGGTCGGCGGCGTCGAGCCGCTCCCCGCCCGCGGCCGACGCGCGGCGTGCCGCCCACAGCCCGCGCGAGACGTGCCGTCCGCCCGGCACGAGGCCGAGGAACCCCCGCACCTCTAGCCGCTCGCACGCGAGGACCTCCACCGTCGCCCGGGCGTCCTTGGTCCGCCCGTCGCCGTGCACGGGGTCGGGGCCGCCAGGCGCCGGGTGAGGGCGGCCCGTCCCGTCGCCCGCGGAGGACACGGTCTCGTCCGACCCGACGGCGGTCGCCGCTACGCCGTGCTCGGCCACGACGCCGTGCTCGTCCACGACGTCCTGCTCGTCCGCCACGAGGTGCTCGGCCGCGCCGTCGAGGTCGCCGTGCGCGGCGAGGTCGGCGACGGCGTCCGCGGCCTGCGCACCGCACGACGCGCAGTCGTGCACGACGACCCGCACCGGCACCGCGGGACCGGCCACGCGGCAGACGACGGCCGCGTCCCGCTCGGCCAGGACCCGCACCGCGTCGAGCGCGGCCGGGTCGAGCCGGTCGCCGAGAGCGGCCGGGCCGCGACGGTCGTCGTGAGCGGCCGGGTGGGGACTGTCGTCGCCAGCGGCCGGGCCGCGACGGTCGTCGCGTGCGGCCGGGTCGGGCCGGTCTCCGCGCGCGCCGGGGCCGGGCCGGGCGGGCCCCGCGGGGGACGCGCCGCCCGCCGTGGCGTCCCGCGCCGTGGCCGCCCAGGCCGCGCCCGCGGCGAGCGCGTCGAGACCGAACGCGACGAGCTCGTCGACGCGGCTCTCGGGGCGGTCGGCGGGGAGCAGCCCCGAGAGCACCCACGTCCGCACCGCGGCCGCCCGGTGCGCCGTCGTCCCGGGGCCGGCGGGCGGTGGCCAGGCGGTCCGCGCGACGTCGGACCCGAGCAGCCAGCACGCCGCGCCGAGCTCGACGAGCGCGGCGGGCGCGACGCCCCCCAGCCGCGGGCAGACCCCTGCGGCGAGCGCCGCGACGTCGTGCGCGACCGCCGCCGGGTGGACGCCGAGCCACCCCGCCCAGGCGTCCCAGGCCCACCCGAACGGGTGCTCGAGCGGCTCGCCCGCCGTGGGGCGCAGCACGCGCAGCGTGCAGCGCGACCGTTCGAGCGTGACGGCGACCGGCCGCAGGGTCGCCGGGACGCGCGACGGCGTGCGCTCCGGACCGGGACGGTCCCACGCGTCCGGGTCGACGACGTCGCCCGCCGGGACGGTGGCGTGCCGGGCGCCGTGCGCGTCGTTGCCCGCGAGGCTGGGGCCGTCGCCGTGCTCGAGCAGGTGCGGCAGCGTCGCGACGACGGCGTACCGCTCGCGCGCGCAGAAGGCCACGACGGCCTCGTCGTCGTCGCGCGCGTCGTCGGGCAGCGTCGCGAGGTGCGCGGCGAGCCGTCGGGCGCCGTCGGCGGGGAGCACGAGGCCGAGCGTCGGCACCCACTCGTCGTGGCCGAGCGGCGCCCAGGCCTGGCCCGCGGCCGCGGCGGCGCGCACGAGGTAGGCGTTGCGCGGGCTGTTCCAGTTCGAGTACAGCGCGACGGCGTGCCGCGGCCGGGCCCGCACCGCGCGCCGGACGAGCTCGGCGAAGCCCGCGACGGGCGCGACGTCGTCCTGGAGCACGAGGTGGTGCGTCGCGCCGGGCGCGACGGCGGCCCAGGCGCGCTTCGCGGTGCGCAGCGGGCTGGGCGGACCGTCCGGGTCGGGGTCCTCCACGACGCGGACGTCCAGCGGCGCGCACGCGCGCACGAGGCCGGACACGTCGCCCCGCGCCGGGTGGTGCATGACGACGACGCTCAGCACCGGGTCGCGGACCTCGCCCCGCGCGGCCACCCGCCCCGGCCCGGGCTCCCCGGCGCGCGCGACCACCGGTCCGGCCGTCACGACGTGACCTGCCGCGCCCGGCCGCCGCCCGCGCGTCGTCGCACGAGACGCACCGCGACGGGGAGCAGGACGGCCAGCCCGACGACGTTCGCCACCGCGATCGTCACGTACAGCGCGGTCGGCCCGCCCCCCGCCCGCGCGAGCGCCCCGCCGGCCCCGAGCGACACCGCGTGGTAGAGCACGTTGAGCGTCACGGCGACGCGCCCGTACCCGAGCTGTTCCAGCAGCGTCACGAGGTACAGCACGAGGCCGACCCCCGCGTACGACGGCCCGACGACCCGCAGGTACAGCGCCGCCTGCGCGGCGACCTCCGGGTCGGCGGAGAGCTGCCCCGCGAGCAGGGGCGCCGCCGCGAGGACGAGGGCGCCCACGACGACGTACGTCCCCGCGACCACGACCGTCCCGGCGCGGAACGTGCGCGGGAGGAGGCCGAGCGCACCTGCGCCCCACTGCTGGTTCATGACGATGCTCACCGCGGCCGCGAGGCCGATGGCCGGCACGACGACGAGCGTCTGGACCGTCGCGGCGCCGCCGAACCCGGCGACGACGTCGGTCCCCGACGGCCCGAGCACCCACACCATGACGAGGTTCGTCACGGTGAGCAGGAGGTAGGACAGACCGACCGGCAGGCCGACGCCGAGGAGGAGCGCGCGCACGTCGACGCCCCGGTGGTCCGCCGCGCCCGGTCGCGACGCGCCGCGCGTCGGCCGTCCCGGGCGCGGGAGGAGGCGCGCGCGCACGAGGAGGGCCCACGCGACGCCCGCGCCCACGAGGGTCGACCCGGCGATCGCGACCGGGACGGCGAGGACGCCGAACCCTCCGACCAGCCCGACGAGCCACACGACGAGCACCTGGAGCCCCGCGACGAGCAGCGCCACGGTCGCCGACGCACCCGTGCGACCCCAGCCGCGCAGCGCGGCGGCCGCCACCGCCGTCGGCACGGACAGGACGCTCGCGAGCACCGTCCAGCGCGCGAACGCCACGAACTCCGCGACGAGCGGGCCCGGCACGGACAGCACGGTCGCGAGCGCCGGGGCGGCGAGGACGACGAGGAGCGCCACGGCGCCGAGCACCGCACCGCCCGCGGCGACGAACCGCCCCAGGAGCGCCGTCGTCGCGGACGACGGCACGGCGTCCCGGCCGCGCGCGCCGCGAAGGCGCGCGAACCCGACCTGCGTCGAGACGTCGAGACCCTCCTGGACGGCGAGGACGAGGAACGTCACGGGGATGAACAGCGAGCGCACGTACAGGGCGTCGTCGCCCATGTGACCGAGGAGCGCCGCGACGACGAGCTGCGCGAGCGCCCCGACGACGAGCGCGGCGCAGATCGGGCCCGCGAGCCGCAGGACGCGTCGGCGCAGCTCCGCGACCGACGGTGCCGACGCGCCCGGCAGCCCCGACCCGCCCGGCGGCGCGGCGTCAGGATCGGGCCCGGGGACGGGCAGGGCCGGTGCCGTTCCTGCCTCCCTAGACGTGCTCGACATGCCGTGCCCTGCCCTGCAGCCAGCCCTGGGCGAGCGTGAGCCTCTGGACGGTCCGCGTGCCCTCCATCATCTCCAGGCCGGGCACGTCGCGGACGAGCTTGTCGAGGTACGGGTGCTCCCACCGCGCGCCGGGGCCGAGCAGCGCGGGCACCGCGCGCGTGACCTCCTCCGCGAGGTCCAGCGCCGTGGCCTTCGCCGCCGCGGGCAGCGTCCCGTCCGCCGGGTCGGCGTCGGCGCCGCGCGCCGCCTGGAGCACGAGGGCCCGGGCCGCGTGGAGACGGTCGTCGAAGGTCTCGAGCAGCCGGCGCTCGTCGGCCCGGAACGACGACCGCTCGGCCCGCACGTAGTCGAGGGCCGCCTGCGTGACGCCCACGGCCAGCGCCGCGACGACGGGTCGGAGCCGGTTGAACGTGCGGACCGCGCCGAGGAGCCCGCGGCGCGACGGCGAGAGGTGCCGGCCCAGGGTGTCCTCCGGGCGGAGCGGCACGTCGCGGAACCGGACCTCGCCGAGCTGCACGGCCCGCATGCCCGTCGTCACGAGCGGCGCGGCGTCGAACCCCGGGCGCGCGGTGTCCACGAGGTAGACCCCGACCCCGAGCGGGCCGGGGCGGTGCCGCGCGAACACGACGCCAAGGCTGGCCCGGGCGACGTTGCCGACGTACTTCTTGTGGCCGCGCAGGACGCCTCCTGCGACCACCGCGGTCTCGAGCGCGGCGGCGTCCGAGCCGCGGTCGGGCTCGGTGAGCCCGAAGAACGTCCAGGTGCGCGGCTGCGCGACGTGCCGGTAGAAGCGGTCGCGCTGCTCGTCGTCCGCGAGGTCGTCCACGACGACCCCGGACATCGACGGTCCCGGCGCCCCGACGACGACGGACGCGTCGCCCCACGCGAGCGTCTCCGCGACGACGGCGCGCTCGACGCACGTCCGCACGAGCACGGGCACGCCCCGCACGCGCAGCGGGTCGTCGAGATAGCCGGGCGGGAAGCCGCCGAGCTGCCGGTACGGCAGCACGCCGGAGTCGAGGAGCGCGTGCAGCGCGCCCGGGTCGGCGTCGACCGCGAGCGCGCGCTCGCGGAGCGCGACGGCCACGGGGCGCAGGTGGTCCCGGAGCGCCAGGAGGTCGACGGTGGTCATGCGTCCTGCCCTTCCCCGCCGCGGGTCACCCCGGTCGGCAGCGTGCCGCTCGCGTGGCCGAGCAGGTCGATCGTGCGGGCCAGCCGGGCCGCGTCGCCGTCGACGAACCCCGAGGCGCCGAACAGGTTGTGGACGGCGCGCGACGTGCGGTCGAGCACCGCGGTGACGCGCGCGAGCGTCGTGGCGGGCACCGGCCCGTCGTCGGCCTGCTCCCCGGGCTCCGCGGTCACGCGCGCCAGCAGCGCCTGCGCCTCCAGGTGCGCGAGCGCCGCGTCCGCGAGGACGAGGCGGACCGGCGGCAGGTTCACCGTCGCCGTGCCGCCGATGCTCCGGCCGCGCAGCCGGTCGACCGCACGGTCGGCCAGCCGTTCGCACAGGCCCGTCCGCGCCCACGCGACCCCGACGCGCCACGCGGCGTCCGCGGCACGGCCACGCCGGTCGTCCACCGGCCCGGACGCCGCCGCGCGCCAGGCGAGCAGCGGGCCCGCGTCCGTCACCACCTCGCCCAGCAGCACCGACCCGGGCGGCGGGGCGACGTCGTCGGGCAGCAGGACGCACTCCCCCGGCAGCACGGCGACCGGCAGCACCGCGGCGAGCGCGACGAGCGCCGCGACCGCGCCCTGCTCGCGCGCGACGTCGCGCACCCCGGCGATCCTGGTGACCCGGGCGGTCCCGGCCCCCGAGGTCGCAGCACCCCCCGCAGCGCCCGGCGCCGCGACGCCGGCGCTCACCGTGCCCGCGTCCCGCGGGACGACCCCCGCGCTCATGCGAGCACCGCCTCGCGGGCGCGGCCGCCGGCCTCCGGGGCCGTCGCGGCCGACCGCGGACCGAGGGCGAGCGAGCAGCGGTAGCCGAGCTCGACGCACCGCTCGTGCAGCACGACGGGCGCGTCCGGGGCGTCGTCGCGCGCGAGCACCTCCCAGACGCCCGTCGCCGCGGCCCCGGGGTCGGCGTGCCGCACGACGTCGCCGTCGAGCAGGATCACGTCGGCCGGGTCCACGCCGGCCGGGTCCACGTCGACGCCGAGGACGACGCGCCGGGCGTCCGGGACCACCTTCCGGGGCGCGTCGGACGCCCCCGCGGACGCGCCGCGACCCGCGGGTCGCGGACCCCGTGGGGCGCGCACGACCGACAGCTCCTCGACGGGCCGCCCCGCGCCGTCGCGCCCGACGACGAGCGCCACCACGCGGTCCCGCGCCGGGACGCGCGTGGTCGTGGGCGGGAGCGTGCACTGCTCGAGGACGAGCACGACGGCCGACCCACCACGCGCTCCATCGCCCGACCCGCCGTCCGACCCGACGCCCGGCCCGCCGTCGGCGAGCAGCTCGCCCGCGAGCCGCAGCGCGGTGAACGGGCCCGCGAGCCCCTGCTCCGTGACGCAGAAGGTGAACGGGCCGCCGTCGAACAGGTCCGCGACGAACCCGCCGAGGAGCCGCTCGTGCTGGAGGTCGGGCGTCGTCACGACGAGCACGACGAGGCGCACGTCGTCGAGCAGACCGCGCCCGCCGAGGGCTGCGCGTGCGGCGCGGATCATCGTCGGGTAGTCGCGGCCCGGCCCGTCCTCGAGCCAGTCCGTCGGCTGGTCCTCGCCGTAGACGTACCGCAGGTCCTCCGCGACCGAGCGCCGCGTCCCGTCCCCGACGGGCGCGAGGTCGTCGACCGGGACGTCCACGACCGCCCGCACCCGCAGCCCGTCCCCGCGCGGCCAGGACCCCCGCAAGGCTCCGGCGCCGCTGCCCCCGGACGGCACGTCAGTTCCGGGTCGAGTGCTCGACGACGAAGTCCGTCAGCGAGCCGACCGTCTCGAGGTGGTGCTGCTCGAGCGACTCCGGGTCGACCTCCATGTCGAGGGAGTCCTCGAGGGCCATGAGCAGGCCGAGGACGCTCGTGGAGTCGAGGTCGAGGTCGTCGAACAGGCGCGTCGTCGCGGTCACGTCGGGCAGCGGTCGTCCGAGGACGCTCGACAGTGCCTCGACGACGGCCCCGACGACGCGCTCGCGGCCGAGGGCCTCCTGCGGCTCGGTGCTGGTGCTCACGATGGTTCCTCCGGGTGGTGGGTCGGCGCCCGCGGGGCGGGCGGTGGCTGGACGACGACGGACGGGCGGTGGGTCAGGGGACGGCGCCGACGGCGACGGGCTCGACCCGCGCACCGAGGTCGTGGAACACCTGGCGCGCGAGGAGGTCGTCGGGCGTGTCCGCGTGCCGGACGAGGAACGTCTCGTCGCCCAGCGTGAGCACCTCGGCCGGGTACCCGTGGCTGAGGAAGTGCACCGGCGACGCCGTCGCGCCGTACGCGCCGGAACGGTCCACCGCGACGAGGTCGCCCGGCGCGAGGTCGGCCGGGAGCGGCACGGCCTTGCCGATCGTGTCGTTGGGGGTGCAGAGCGGGCCCGTCACGTTCCACGCGACGTCCTCGGCGGTCGACGCGGGCCCCACGCGACGCATCGGGAAGTTGCGCTTGACGAACGACCCGATGCCGACGGCCGCCATGTGGTGGTTCGTGCCGCCGTCGGCCACGGCGAACCGCTCGCCCATCGACTCCTTGACGTACCGCACGCGCGCGACGTACGTGCCGCACAGCGCCACGAGGTAGCGGCCGAGCTCCATGACGAGGTCGGTCCGGGGGTGGCGCTGCACGAACGCCTCGACGACGGGGTTGAGCGCCGCGGTGAGGACCTCGACGTCGAGGTCGCGCTCGCGCTCGAAGTACGCGACGCCCAGGCCGCCGCCGACGTCGACGAGCTCGAGCGGGAACCGCAGGCGCTCCGCGAGCCGTTCGGCGAGCTCGAAGATCCGCGTCGTGTTCTCGACGATCGTGCCCTCGTCGAGGATCCGCGTCCCCATGTACACCTGGACGCCCACGACGCGGGACGCGGTGAGGCCGTCGCACAGGTCGGGCGCGTCGAGGAGCTGCTGCTCGTCGATGCCGAACTGGCGCGGCTTGCCGCCCATGGTAAGCCCGGAACCCTTGACCGAGAACGACGGGTTGACGCGCAGCACGACGCGCGCGGGCCGTCCCACCGCCTGCGCGAGCTCGTCCACGAGCGCGAGCTCGGGGAGCGACTCGACGATGATCGCGCGCACGCCCGTGTTGAGGCACGAGACGAGCTCGTCCCGGCTCTTGCCGGGGCCGAGGAACAGGACGTCCTGCGGCGCGACGCCCGCGGCGAGCGCGGTGCGCAGCTCGGCGAGCGACGACACCTCGGCGTTCGCGCCGAGCGCGTGCAGCAGCCCGCAGACGCTGACGTTCGGGTTCGCCTTGAGCGAGTAGAAGATCCCCAGCGCGGGGTGCAGCCGCTCGCGCAGCGCCCGGTAGTTCGCGGCGAGCACGTCGCCGTCGTACACGTACACGGGGGTGCCGTACCGCTCCGCGACCGCGGCGAGGTCCGCGCTCCCGGGCGTCGTCGGCCGGGTCGGGGTCGTGGTCATCGGGCGTCTCCTTCGGTGGGGCGGCCGGTGGGCCGCGAGGCCAGCCGCTCCGTGACGGCGCGGTCGAGGCGGGTCAGGGTGTCGTCGTCGGGCGCGACGAGGAGGCCGTGGAGCCGTCCCGCGAACGTCGCGCCCGACGTCGGCCCGGACGCGCCCGCGTTGACCGTCCCGGTCCCCTGGACCACGAGGCCCGCCTCGCCGGGGGCGCCGGGCAGCAGGTCGCCGAGCAGGTCGTGGAGCGCCGCGAACGGGAGCGGCGCGTCGAGCACCAGCGGGTACTGGCGCGCGAGCGCGACCCACCCGTCGGGCTGGAACCGCTCCTGGAGCGGGACGGTGTACGTCGACATGTTGCTGCGCGCGTTGATCTCGAGGACGGGCAGGAGCCGGCCGTCGGTGCGCACGAGCGCGTCGACCCCGACGAGGCCGTGGAAGCCGTCGGCCGCGAGCCGCGCGCCGAGGCGGCCCGACAGCTCGGCCAGCGCGTCGACCTGGTCCGCCGGCAGGCGCGACGGGATGCGGTGGCCCTTGTGGACGCCGCCCTCCGTGATCGCCTCCTTGACGAAGTCGAACGCGACCGAGCCGTCCCGCGCGACGGTGAAGTGGTAGTTGAGGTCCGTCGCCTTGTCGGCCCACACCTCCACCACGACGGCGAGGCGGTCGTCGCCCGAGCGCGCGGCCCGGCGCGCGACCATGCGCACGAGCTGGTCGAGCCGGCGCGGGTCGTCGACGACGAGGATCCCCTTCCCGGAGACGCCGTACGCGTCCTTGACGCCGACGGTCGCGCCGTCCGCGACGAGCCGCGCGGCCTCGGCGCACGCACGCTCGAAGTCCTCGACGGTGCGGCACGCCCAGCCACGCGCCTGCTCCACGCCCAGCTCGTCGCACAGCCCGCGGCTGTAGACCTTGCTGTTGACAGTCTTGGTCGTCGCCGCGTCGGGGAGCACCGAGCGCAGGCCCGTCGCCGTCGCGAGGTCCTCCTCGGCCGACGACGTCCCGTGCGCGAGGAGCCGCACGCCGTCCGCCGCGAGCTCCCCCAGGCGCGCGAGCAGCGCGGGCGAGTCGAGCGCGTCGAGCGTCACCGTGCGCAGCGGGTCGCTCGACCCGGCGACGTGCACCGTGGGGAGCCCGACGCCGAGCGCGTCCAGGTGCGCGAGGTGGTCGGGGTCCGGCTCGGCCTTGAGCACGACGTGGTCGCGCGGGCCCGCGAGGAGCAGCGCGAGCTCGTCCATGCGGTGGACGAGCGCCGCCGTCGCCGACGCGCCGCCGACGGCGGGCAGGCCGACCTCCCCGGCCGCCCACGCGTCCTCGACCTCGACGTTCCCCAGCAGGACGAGCGGCGCGTCGGGCGCGCCCGCGAGCGCGCGCTTCGTCCGCGCGAGGAACGGCTCGCGGCCGGCCGCCGTGGTGGTCTGCGGGGCGGTCCCCGTCACCTGGTCGACCGTCATGCCTGCTCCTTCGTGTCGTGGGCCGTGGCGCCGTCGGAGTCCTCGGAGAGCCCGGAGCCCTCCGAGGCCTCGTGGCGCAGGACCATGGCGGAGAACGTGGCGCCCAGCCCGACGGCGACCATGAGGAACGGGTCGCCGGGCCGCAGCCGGCCCTCGGCGCGCGCGGCGGCGTAGCCGATGAACGAGTCCGCCCCGAAGCAGTGCCCGGTCACCGGGACGTCGTCCAGCCGGACGCGCGCGAGCGGGAGGCCGAGACGCGCGCACAGCCGCCGCCAGGACACGCGGTTGACGTTGTGCGGCAGGACCAGCGCGAGGTCGTTCAGCGTGAGGCCCGCGCGCTCGACGGCCTCCAGCACGACCTCGGCGAGCACCTCGGTGTACGCGACGCCGAACGGGCTCGCGAGGTCCTCGGGGAGCGGCACCTGGTGGTACTCGCCCAGCGTGCGGGTCGCGTAGGCGAGCACGGGGCTGCCCGACGCGGGCCCGTCGGCGGACGAGCCTGCCGGGCCTGACGCCGCGACGAGGCACGCCGCCGTGCCCTCGCCCATGATCGTCGTGCCCTCGATGAGCCGGGAGCCCGGGCTGAACGCCTTCTCGCCCGTGAGCACGAGCGCGAGCGCGTCCGGGTCGCCGTCCGACGCGAGGAGGCGCCCCGCCAGGTCGACCGCGAGCAGCGCCGACGCGCACGCGTGCTGGGTGAGCGTCCACACGACCGCGTGGTCCAGACCCAGGCGCGTCGCGGCGTCGTGCAGGGGGTTCATCCCGACCGGGGCGACCGTCGCGATGGTCCGCGCCCCCAGCACGTACCGGACGCGGTGCTCGTTGCCCGCGAGCCCGGGCACGGCGCGCGCCGCGGCGACGAGCAGGTCGGTGAGGGTCTGCCCCGGCGCCGTGCACACCTCGCGCAGCCCGAAGAACCGCTCGAACACGCCGAGCTCGAGGTGGTCGAGGCCGAGCTCGTCGGCGAGGTCCCGGATCGGCACGCGCGTCGCGGGCACGTGCGCGCCGACGTCGACGAGGGTCGTCATGCCGCCGTCCCGGGGACGTCGACGACGCTGCGCAGGTGCACCGCGAGCGCGCGGGGCGTCGGGTTGTCGACGACGGCCTCCGGGTCGAGGTCGACGCCGAGGACGTCCTCCAGGTCGCCGAGCAGCGCCAGCACCTGGACCGAGCCGAGACCGAGCCCGGCGAGGTCGGCCCCCGGGTCAACGTCGGCGGGGGCGACGCCGAGCGCGGTGGCGACGTGGCGCAGCACGAGGTCGTCGAAGGCGTCGGGGCGGGGTGCGGTCATGATCGGGTCCCTGCGAGCTCGGGGTGCGCGCGTTCCCGGGCCGCGCGCAGGGAGTGGAGCGCGGCCAGGTCGCCCCGGCCGTGCAGGTCGCGCGCCCGGCCGCGCTGGATCTTGCCGCTCGTGGTCCGCGGCACCTGGCCGGGACGCACGAGGACGACGTCGTGCACCGCGGCGCCCGAGACCGTCGCGAGGTGGGCCGCCATCTGCCGGACGACGGCGTCCAGCTCCTCCTCGGCGCTCGCCGCCCCGCCCGCCCGGGCGCCCGGCGTGGGGCGGAACTCCTGGACCGCGCACAGCGTTCCCGGTCGGCCGTCCGCCTCGAACACCGCGCCCGGGCGGCCCTCGGCCCCGGGGTGCAGGCGGCGCAGCTCGCGCTCCAGGTCGTACGGGTAGAGGTTGCGCCCCGCGACGATGAGGAGCTCCTTGATACGGCCCGTGACGACGAGCTGGCCGCCGTGCAGGGCCCCCAGGTCGCCGGTCCGCAGCCACGGGCCCGTGCCGTCCGCGGCGACGGCGCCGAAGGTCTCCGCCGTCGCGGACGCCGCCGCGTCGCCCCAGTACCCGGCCGCGACGCTGCCGCCGCGCAGCCAGACCTCGCCGACCGCGCCGTCCGGCACGGTGGCGCCCTCGCCGTCCACGACCCGCAGCTCTACCCCGCTCGGCACGCCGCAGCACACGAGGCGCGCGCCCGGCCCCTCGACCGCCGCAGCGTCGGGGAGGGCGGACAGGTACGTCGCCTCCTCCGTCACGACCAGGCGGCCGTCGGCGAGCGCCGTCTCGTCCGCCGTGACGACGAGCGGGAGCCGCCTGTCGGGGTACGTGGCCGTCAGCGTCGCCTCCGCGAGGCCGAAGCCCGGGCCGTGCGCGGACCCGCGGAAGCCCACGGGCTCGAACCGGCGCGTGAACGCGTCGAGGACGGCCGGGTCGACCGGCTCGGCGCCGCCGAGCGCCCAGCGCAGGCGGGACAGGTCGAGCTCGGCGAGCTGGTCGTCGCGCACGCGCCGCGCGCACTGGTCGTAGCCGAAGTTCGGCGACGCCGTGACGGTCGCCCCTGTCTCGGTGATGGCGGAGAGCCAGCGGACGGGGCGCTTGAGGAACGACGTCGAGGGCACGACGACCGCCGTCGCCCCGAGACCGAGCGGCACGAGCAGCATCCCGACGAGGCCGAAGTCGTGGTACCCCGGGAGCCAGCTGCAGAAGACGTCGTCTGGGACGAGGCCGAGCGTCGTGGTGAAGGCGTGGTGGTGGTGCAGCACGTTCGCGTGCGTGACCACGACGCCCTTGGGGCTGCTCGTGGACCCGGAGGTGTACTGGAGGAACGCGACGTCCTGCGGGCCCGGGCGGTCCCGCCGCGCCGGGCCGTCCGTCGCGCCGTCGACCACGGTGACGGCGACCGGGCCGCCGTCGGCACGTCGCAGCGGCACGGCCCACTCCGTCGTCTCGATCGCGGCGGTCGGGTCGACGAGGACGACGGCGGCGTCGCAGTCCGCGAGCATCCCGCGCACGCGCTCGCGCTGGTACGCCTGCCCGCCCGGGAGGGGGGACGGGACGGGCACCAGCCCGGCGGAGAAGCACGCGAGGAGCCCGACGACGAACGACGCGGTGGCGGAGTAGAGGACCAGCGCGCGGTCACCGGTCTCGTGGCGGGCAGCGAGGCGGGCCGCGAGCGCCGCCGCCTGCGCGTCGAGCTCGGCGTAGGTGAGCGTCCGCCGCTCCCCCACCTCCGGCACGACGACGACCGCGGGGTGGTCCGGGCGCTCGCGCACGTGGTCGCGGACGAGGTCCACGAGAGTCCGGTCGTCCGGCAGCACGCCCACGTCGCCCCCTGCTCGCCGGCGCCGGGACCGTCCCGACGCACGCGGACGCCAGGAAGCACACGCCCCACCCCGGCGGTCCGGGGGAAGCCTCGCAGCGGTTGCTCGCGGTGTAAACAAACTCACGTGGCCGGAAGAGGACAAATGCCTTCTCTCGACCGCAACCCGTCACATCGGTCCGCACCGCGGGACGGCCCGGGACCGTTGCCGGGGTCGACTACAGTCACACGGCGTGACCTCAACGGAGCGGGACCCGGTCCTCGGGGCCCGCCGTTCCGCGCGGGCCTTCGCGCTGCGCCGCGCGCACGACGTGCTCGTCCTCGACGACGGCAGCGAGACCTGCCCGGAGCCCCTGTGGCTCCGGGTCCGCGAGCGCGCCCGCCACGCCGCACGCCTCCGCGTCGTGATGCTCGGTGTCGGTCGCGGCGAGGTCACGGACGGCACGCCCGCGCAGGACGGCGGCCCCGGTCGTGCAACGGGTCGGCCCGGTGACGTGAGCGGCGGCGCCCCCGCGGTCGAGCGACGGGTCGCGACCTCCCTCCCGGTGTCGCTCGTCGCCCTCGACGACACCGTCGTGCTCGTGGCGCGCCCCGGGCGCACGCGCGCCGTGACCGACCGCGACGCCGTCGCCGCGCTCCGCGCCCTCGCCGAGTCCGAGTGGGACCGCGCACGGCCCGACGGCGACGCCCTCGCCCCGAGCGAGGACACGCTGCTGCGGCTGCTCGCCGAGGGCAAGACCGACACCGCCGTCGCCGTCCGGCTCGGCGTCTCGCCCCGCACCGTGCGCCGTCACGCCGCCGGCCTCATGGGACGGCTCGGCGCCACCAGCCGGTTCGAGGCCGGCGTCCGGGCCGCGCAGCGCGGCTGGATCCGGATGACCGACCGCTGACGAGACCGTTGCCCGCCGGGGCATCCGCCACTATCCTGGAACGAGCCCGTCGCGCTGAGCGTCGGGAAGTGGACCCGAGACCCGTCCGGATGGTCGTGGCGCTCGGGTCTCGCGCTGTCCGGGCTCGGTGCTAGAGATCGACGACCCGGTTCACCACGGGCTCGCACCGCTGGCGCCAGGAGGTGCCCCTCGCCCAGGCCCAGGCGATCGCGTCGGGCAGCGCTAGCAGCGGTTCGGCGGCCGCGCTCTCGTGCCGGTACGCCAGGCTCTCCGAGCACCCGGCCGCTCGGGTGGCCTCGATGAGGTGTCTGCGGTCACGCTGGACCAAGCTCTCGTCCCGCTCGAGGCAGAGGTGCGTGCGCCGGTCGCGGGCGATGTCCTCGACGAGGGCGCGCAGGCACCTCTCGCGCCGTTCGAGCTCCGTCCGGTACGCAGTTCCTGCCCGGTAGACCGTCACCTCAGGGGCCAGTCCGACGAACGCTTCGAGGATCTTCCGGCGACGGGCGTCGCTCTCCCGCTTCATGTGGATGCGCGGCTGGCGGGGCATCGTGAGGTCGCGGACGACCTTTCGCGCCGTGTTCATCGAGCCGGGCAGCACCACGGCTGCGACGAGCAGGTACTCCCGTGCCTTGCTCTCGTCGACGAACACCTGACCGACCATGTGGCCACCTTCCCCTGAGACGACCCGAGGGTACGCGCCGGGGTGCGACACCGGGACCGGCCCAAGGCGTCCGCCCGCAGCGGGAAGCGATCGGCGACCTCGGGGGCGCCGTCTCACGACCGGGAAAGACGGCCCACCCCGCCAGCACGCGGGCGCCTAGCGCGCCGCGTCCGCCGCGACCTGGGCGTCGCTGCGCAGGATGCAGAACTCGTTGCCCTCCGGGTCGGCGAGGACGACCCAGCCGCCGCCGTCGGGCGTGCGGCGGTCGGCGACCTGGGTCGCGCCGAGCGCGAGCAGGCGCTCGACCTCCTCCTCGCGCGACCCGTCGGTGGGCCGCAGGTCGAGGTGGACGCGGTTCTTCAGCTGCTTGTCGTCGGGCACCTCGACGAACAGGACGCGCCCGCGGCTCTCGGCGGGCGTCGTCGCGTCGGCCGGCGGGACGATCATGCACTCCTCGTGGCCGGGGAGGTTCGGGTCGCCGGGCACGTCGGTGTACCCGAGCACCTGGGCCCAGAAGACGGACTGCGCGTAGGCGTCCCGCGCGTCGAACGTGGTGTGGGAGATACGAGAGGTCATGGCGCGACCCTGCCACGCGCTCGCCGCGCGGGCACCGGCTTTTCGGCCCACACTGACCGGCGTGAGCCCACGGACGAGGCACGTCGCATGGACCGGCTGGGACGACGACCCCGACCGCCTCGAGGCGGCGACGGTCACCGTCCGCGGCGACCGTCTGGCCGCGCTCGGCACGTCGCGCGCCACCACCTACGCGACGCGTGGGCGCTGCGCACCGGGCCGGGCTGGGTCACGGAGCACCTCGACGTGTCGGTGCGGGGCCTCGGGTGGTCGCGGCACCTCGACCTCGTCCGGATGCCCGACGGCGCGTGGCGGGCCGACGTGCGCGAGGCGGGGACGCCGCCGTCGGGCCTGGCCGCGCCCGGGGTGGAGGACCCGGCCACGCTCGACAGGGCGCTGGACTGCGACATCGCGCTCTGCCCGGTGACGAACACGATGCCGATCCTGCGGCTCGGCCTGCTCGGGGACGACCCGCCGGCGCACGAGACGCACCTCGTGATGGCCTGGGTCGAGGTGCCGTCGCTGCGCGTCCTGCGCAGCGACCAGGTCTACGCGGCGCGCGAGCCGCTCGACCCCGCGACCGGGCAGGGCGTCGTCAGGTACACGAGCGCGACGCGCGACTTCACGGCCGACCTCACCGTCGACGCCGACGGTCTCGTGGTGGACTACCCGGAGCTCGCGCGCCGCCTCTGACCCCGCCGACCACGAGGTTGCTGTCGCTCTCGCGTCGAGGACGACAGGAGGCTCGTGCTCGACCGCGCGCAGGGTCGTGGTCGGTGAGGCGTGCCCGCCCGGTCAGTCCTGCGGCGGGCGGCGCAGGCGCTTGACGTCGGTCCGCCGCTTCTTGGCGGCGATCCGCCGCTCGACGGACCCGCGCGTGGGCCGCGTCGCCCGCCGTGACGGCCCGGGCGGCGCGACGGCCGCGGCCAGGAGCGCGGCGAGCCGGGTGCGCGCCGCCTCGCGGTTGCGCCGCTGCTCCCGGTGCTCGGACGCCGCGACCGTGACGACGCCCCCGACGACGCGGCGACCCAGCCGGTCGAGCAGGCGCGCGCGCTGGGCGTCGGTGAGCACCGCCGACCGGGCGACGTCCCACGACAGCTCGACGCGCGAGTCCGTCGTGTTGACGCCCTGCCCGCCGGGGCCGGACGAGCGCGAGAACCGCCACGACAGCTCCGCCTCGGGGACGACCAGTGCGGTCGTCACGCGCAGGCCGGTGCGGGCGTCGTCGGGCATCCGTCCATCGTGCCCGACGAGGAGCCCCCAAGCCCAACGGATTCGGACCCCGGCCCCCTGGCCGACCACCGTCCGTCGAGCACGGGACGAGCGACCGGAAAGGGGCCCACGCGGTCGCGGACCGCGTGCTCGGCGCAGTCGTTCGACGGGCGGGACGACCCGTCCGACCTGCAAGATCACAGCGCGCCCTCCTTGACCTCAACCGTGGTCGAGGTCCTAGCGTGGCTGCATACCGACGGAAGGAACCTGAGGAACCATGCCTGTCTACACTCTCCCCGAGCTGTCCTACGACTACGGTGCGCTCGAGCCGCACATCTCCGGGCGGATCA